>Ga0213875_10000001_pt1:0-2792500 | contig 2793540 bp, 2580 predicted proteins | sample BarmaccomBMRX_R8_FD_160105 | JGI IMG/M metagenome (GOLD analysis project Ga0213875, IMG submission 160105) | Root-associated microbial communities from Barbacenia macrantha in rupestrian grasslands, the National Park of Serra do Cipo, Brazil - RX_R8 | ecosystem: Host-associated >...
CGATGTCGGATCGTCGCATCCTGGGGCTGTAGTAGGTCCCAAGGGTTGGGCTGTTCGCCCATTAAAGCGGTACGCGATCTGGGTTCAGAACGTCGTGAGACAGTTCGGTCCCTATCCGCTGTGGGCGTAGGAGATTTGAGGAGATTGGACCCTAGTACGAGAGGACCGGGTCGAACGAACCTCTGGTGAACCGGTTGTTCCGCCAGGAGCATAGCCGGGTAGCTATGTTCGGATCAGATAAACGCTGAAAGCATATAAGCGTGAAACTGACTCCAAGATGAGATCTCAATCCCGAAAGGGTGAAGAGTCGTGGTAGACTACCACGTTGATAGGCCGGAGGTAGAAGCGCCGCAAGGTGTGGAGCTGACCGGTACTAATCGCTCGGATATTTTTAACTAACGTGTGCGCGCGTGCGGCACTGGAAGTTCTTCTCTGTACAGCTTTGAAGCTTCCCGGCGCGATCGGCTCGAGCTCCGGCTCGCCATCGCGCTCGGGGACCAGATTTCTGGCGCCCATGGCGGCGGGGTCCCACCCGTTCCCATCCCGAACACGGCAGTTAAGCTCGCCAGCGCCGATGATAGTTTGGCCGCAGGGCCTCTCGAAAGTAGGACGGTGCCAGATTAGTAGAGCAGAGCCCGTCGCACTTAGTGCGACGGGCTCTTGCATGTGGTGAGCTCGTTGCGGTCAGCGCGCTATGGAAGCGCGACCTTCTCGAATTCGCGTCGAAATGTCTCCGGGGTCAGATTCGTCTGAGAGGAGAGTGCCGCGAGTTTTTCGGTATCGGTGAAATCTGCGGGCTCGAAGTAGACCATGTAGTCGCGCGCGACCCGATAGGCTTCAGTCGTTCGATCGACCTGACGCGTTCGAATTCGGCCCGTCGCGGGGTCGAGTAAATCGGCTAAATCAACCGGACGAACGTTGCCGCCTTCCAGGGCGATCAATGCCCCGCTGCCGCCGCCAACCAAGTACCGGACCGCGCCGTAGCCCAATGTCCGCGTATAGTCGACGTCGAACGCGACGGGCTTTGCGCATCGCAACTCGTAACCGATATCCTTCGAGTGGACCACGCAGTCGACGCCAATCTGATTGAGCCGGTCGCGCACGGCGTCGCGCAAAACGGTTCCAAGCGGCACCTCGGCGAGAGGGACATTGCCAAACGAGTCGCGACTAAGGTGCTCGTTGGTTGCGAAGAGGTCGTCCCACACGCGTTCGGCGATGCCCTCGGCGACAACGACGACGCCGTGCCGCCGCCCGACGGCGCGACGCTTGACGATCGCTCCAACGATGGTATCGCGCACCGCTGCCAGTGTCGCTTTTTCGGGGAACTCTTCGGGCAGCACGGCGAGGGTCGAGCCGGCGGCCTTGCACATTCCGAGGGCAAGCGATCCAGATTTTCGCCCCATGCAGACCACGACGTACCAACGCGAGGTCGTGCGCCCATCCTCCATCAAGCTCTCGAGGATGCCCGCCCCGATCGACCGCGCCGTTTCAAAACCAAAAGTTGGAGCGTTCTCAAGGAGCGGGAGGTCGTTGTCGATTGTTTTCGGCACCGTCGCCAGACCGATGCGGCCGTTCGTGCGCTCTGCGATCCTGGCTGCGCCGTAGGTCGTGTCGTCACCGCCGATGCAGACGAGGTAACGCGCACCGAGTTCAACGATCGAGTTGACGCATCGCTCCAAGGTGGCCTCGTCCTTTGCTGGATTGGTCCGCGAGGTCCGTAGGATCGAGCCGCCGCTGGTGTGGATTCGCGAAACGTCGTCAAATGTCAATTCTTTCGTCTGCGGTGGACGCCCGGCAGCTAGATCGCGATATCCGTCGTAGATGCCCATTGCGCGCAATCCGCACTTGAATGCCTCCATCGCTGCGGATGCAATCACGCCGTTGATGCCGGGGGCGGGGCCGCCTCCAACTAGGATGGCGACTCTATCAGCCATGGGTAGGGCGCACGCGGTAGATCGCGCCGGCAGTATCGTCGGCGACGAAAAGCGAACCGTGGGCGCCGATCGCGACGCCGGTCGGCCGGCCGATGCGCTCGGTGCAGCCACTCTGAAAACCGGTCGCGAAATCCGTCCACTGGCGCGTTGGATTGCTCCAATCGACGGATCGCGCAGGACGGTCGCCCTTCATTGCGATGAAGACGACGCGAGGCGGAGCCGCATAACAGCCGCTTCGGTCGCGATGCCAGGAACCGTGGACCGCGGCGAAGAGACCACCGCGGTACGATGGCGGAAAGGCATAGGGACCGGCTTGATGCAGCGGATAGAATGTCGCGCCGATGATCGTCGAGTAGGCCGGAAGCTCGACAAGCGGCTCGACCGTCTTGGAGCAATCCGATCCGGACACGTATGCATGGTGGTTCTCTTCGCACGCCGGCCAGCCGTAATCGGCATCGCCCGGATGCGCAAAAAGATCGTCGAGAAACTCGTAAGGGTGGCCGAATGGAAGATCGTCCTGACCGGCGTCACCGACCCACAACGAACCGGTTGCCGGATTCACGGCAAGCGCAATTGCGTTCCGAATGCGCGTCGCGCGTTGTTCAAAGTTTGACCCATCGGGTCTCATAACGGAAATAGCGGCGCGGGTCGGGTCGACCTCCACGCATGGGTGCCCGCCTTGCATTGTCGCGTTGCACGACGAGCCTGCCGAGATGTAAATCAGGCCCTTCGTATACGCGACCGAGGTTGTCGTGTGAACGTCGCCGTCGGATTCCGGCGCCTCGCTTCGCGCTCGCACGTCGGCGATGCGGTGAGGCGCTGGCGAGTTGCGCTGCGCAGGATATGCAATCGACCAAACGTGGTGCATCGTTCCCACGTAAACCTCGTGCCGCGAGGGCGCGTAGAAAACGCCGGCCGCCAGTTGGTCGTCGAAGGTCGCGAAGACCCGCGGCGCCGCGGCATTCCCTTCCGCCTGCGGCACGATGTAAACGTCGGAGCCTTTAGTGCCAACAAGCAGATCGCCATTGGGAAGCGCCGCGAGCTCGCGCGCGCCGGCGATCGTCGCTATCTTCTCAATAAGGAAACCGCCGGGCACATGAATGCCGACGGCGGGCGCTGCGGTGACGAGGGCGAGAATCGCTGCGCGCATGCGCACTCCTTCGAATGCGCACACGCGATTACCCGGCTAGGAGTCGTGCTCCCTAAACAGGCGGTGGACCTTGCTGATCTTGATCCGGCGGCGGGCCTTGCTGATATTGACCCGGCGGGGGTCCTTGCTGCTGATACTGTTGATCCGGCGGAGGGCCTTGCTGATATTGATCCGGCGGCGGACCTTGCTGATATTGACCCGGCGGCGGACCTTGCTGATATTGACCCGGCGGCGGACCTTGCTGCTGATACTGTTGATCCGGACCGCCTTGCTGGTACCGCTCGTCGGGCGCTCCTTGCTGGTACTGCTGATCGGGCGCTTGTTGGTAGCGCTGGTCATCGCCCTGCTGTTGGTACTGCCCTTGCTGCTGATGCATTTGAGCGCGACGTGCGCGCATCTGCTGGCGGTATTGATTCTGCTGATCGCCATTGAGTTGGCCCATGATTTGCTGGCGCAACTCGCGATCGGCACCGCGATCGCGCGGGCTTCCTGCCGGATGCGTCTGCGAATACTGATGAATGAGCGATTGAATGCGCTGTTGCTGATCGCCCGAGAGATTGAGGTTTCCGAAGCGCTTTCCCCAGCGGTGCTGGAGGCGCGTTTCGCTTGGGGTGGTGCTGTGGCCGTTTGCGCGCTGCGCCGAGGGCTGAGCTTGCTGGGCGCCGGCACCGAGCGGCATCGCAAGCGCCAGGGCAAAAGCGCCCGCGGCCAGGAGGTTGATCTTCATGGCCTCGATAGTAGCCCGTTCCGGGGTAGGGCGCCTGAACGACGGATTAGGACCGAGCGAGCGGCCTAATCGCAACTGAACGTATGGCTGGTGAAACGTGTGCCTCGAATCGCGCAAAGTTATCGAAGAAAAGCTGCGCGAGCTTGCGCGCTTGTTCGTCGTACGCACTCCGATCCGGCCACGCGTTACGCGGATTGAGCACGTCACTTGGAACGTCGGGAACTTGCTTCGGAATCATCAGACCAAAGAACGGTTCGAGATCGTACTCGTCGCGAATCCGACCTTCGATTGCGGCATTGACCATTGCCCGAGTGTGCGCTATGGCCATCCGGTGCCCTACACCGTACGGGCCGCCGGTCCAGCCGGTATTGACGAGCCAGCATTCGACGTGGTGATCGTCGATTTTGCGGCCGAGAAGCTCGGCGTAGACGGTGGGATGGTGCACCATGAACGGCGCGCCAAAGCACGTCGAAAAGGTGGCCTGCGGCTCGCTGATGCCGCGTTCGGTGCCTGCTACCTTGGCCGTGTATCCGGAAAGAAAATGGTACATCGCCTGGTCGCGTGAGAGTTTTGCGATGGGCGGAAGCACGCCGAATGCATCCGCGGTCAGCATAACGATCGTTTTCGGATGGCCGGCTCGACTGCCGGTGACGATGTTCGGAATGAATTCTAGCGGATACGCCGAGCGAGTGTTCTCGGTTTTTGCATCCGAATCGACGTCCAGGCGGCGGCTGGATTCATCGTAGACGACATTCTCCAGTACGGTCGAGAAGTGGTGCGTTGCTGCCCAGATCTCGGGCTCGGCTTTGGCGGAGAGCCGAATAACCTTGGCGTAGCACCCTCCCTCGAAGTTGAAGACACCATCGGCCGACCAGCCGTGCTCGTCGTCACCGATGAGCGGTCGTCGCGAGTCGGACGACAGCGTCGTCTTCCCCGTGCCCGAAAGGCCGAAGAGAATCGCTACGTCGCCGGCCCGTCCGACGTTCGCCGAACAATGCATCGGCAACGTGTCTCGCAACGGCAAGAGGTAATTCATCACGGTGAAGATCGACTTCTTGATCTCCCCTGCATATCGCGTGCCGCCGACAAGGATGATGCGGCGTCCGAAGTTCACCAGGATAAACGTCCCCGTACGGGTTCCGTCACGCTGCGGATCGGCTGTAAAGAGCGCAGCATCGATGACGGTGAACTCGGGGACGAAATTCGGTTCGGATCGTTCGGGCGTTATGAACAGGTGCCGGGCGAAAAGGTTGTGCCAGGCAAGTTCCGTGTAGACGCGCAAGGGCATACGATAACGCTCGTCCGCGCCGACGTAACAATCGAGGCTGTAGGCCTCGCGTTCCGAAAAATGGGCGGCAACCCGATCGAAAAGGGCGTCGAATCGGTCTTCGTCGATCGCCTGATTGGACTCGCTCCAATCGATGTGCTCCTCGCTCGAAGGCTCACGCACGAAGAACTTGTCCTTCGGCGAGCGGCCGGTATGCGGACGAGTGTCGACAATGAGCTGTCCGTCAGCGCCGAGCACGCCTTCGCCGCGAGCAATTGCGTGCTCGATCAGCTCGGGAGCCGAAAGGTTCTCCCAGAGTTTGACGACCTTGAGTTTTTCCGGAAGCGAGAGAATACGTAACCTCCTATTCGAGCCTGGGGCCTACCCTGTTTTTCCGGGTCCGATATGCGAGCCTGCAGGCGGGCCCCGGCGCTGGTCCAATGCATCCGCAATGCGCTGGCTGCTCTTCGTCCTACCCTTTCATTTTGGATTCTTCGCATCCGGCCCCCTCGACGGTATTACCGACGTCGCCGGCGTTCGGGTCGCGCACGTGACCAAGATCGAAGGCAGCGCGGTCAGGACGGGCGCGACCGCGGTGCTCCCCAACGCCGATCCGTGGGATCACAAGGTCTCGGCCGCTTTCTTCGCTTTCAACGGCAACGGCGAGATGACCGGTACGCTTTGGATTGAGGAATCGGGCTATCTCGAAGAGCCCCTCGTTCTTACCGATACGCTCGACGTGGGGCGCGCCGCGGACGGCGTTGTGAGTTGGGTGATCGAGCACCATCCTCGGGTCGGTCGTGGCGATGACGTCCCGTTGCCAGTCGTTGGGGAGTGCGACGACGGCCTGCTCAACGACATTCAAGCGCGCGCGGTCATGCCCAACGACGTCGTGGCGCTCCTCGATTCGGCGAACTCCGGGCAGTTCGCGCGCGGCAGCGTGGGCGCCGGGACTGCCATGAACGCGTTCGGCTTTCGCGCCGGCGTCGGCTCGGCGTCGCGCCTTCTACCAAGCGATGCGGGAGGCTATCGCGTGGGGGTGCTCGTCAATGACAATACGGGCAGCAGCCGCCGCCAACTGACCATTTTGGGCGTACCCGTCGGCGAACGGTTGGGCAACGAATATCGTCCGGTCTTTCCGCACGGTTACGCATTCAAGGGACGGCTCGCGGAAGGCAGCATCATCATCGTCATCGCCACCGACGCCCCACTCGATAGCCGTCAGCTACGGGCGCTCGCGCTTCGTGCGGCGATGGGAATGGCACGGACTGGACTCACATCCTCGGTCGGTAGCGGCGATCTGATCGTCGCCTTCTCGACCTCGCGCGTCTTCGAAAGGGTCGCGGACTTCACCGTGGCGGCCCCAAAGGAGCCGATGGTCGAAGACGACGACGTGCTCGATGCCCTCTACACGGCGACGGCCGAGGCAACGCAAGCGGCCATTTACGACGCGCTTTTCGAGGCGACGACGATGACGGGGCGCGACGGCGCGACGCTGTACGCCCTGCCGGTCGATCGCGTGATGCAGATGCTGCGGGGAGCGGGGGCAATATGACGCCAGCTCGGTTGCACCGACTTCACGCTGGGTACAAACCCTGCGGAGGAGACCATGCAGACTGCCGAGCTTTGGATCCGGTTGAGCGACGGCCGGACGCTCCGAGAGCGATACAATCAAGTCGAGATGGCTGAGTTCGTACGCCAGGCTATGATGCGATGCCTCGATCGAGGAGCGCCGTTGCACTGCTTCGACGGGGAGCATCTTCGAATTCCTGCGGAGGAGGTTCGCGGCGTCGAGCTCATCGTCGCGCACGAAACCGTCCGCGCGCCGGCTATGAGTGCACGCTGACCATCCACTGAACTCCAAAGCGATCCGTTAGCGAACCAAACTTTCCGCCCCAGAACGCTTGCTCGAACGGCATCGTCACCGTACCGCCAGCCGCGAGCGCATTGAAGACGCGTTCGCCCTCGGCGTCGTCGGTCGTTGCCAGCGATAACGCCACATCGTCATTGCCGTCGGGTGGCGAACCCGCCTCGCCGTCCGACGCCATGAACTTTACGTCGCCGGCCACGAAGCTTGCGTGCATCACCTTATCGCGGTAATCCGGTGACACGTTCTGTTCCATGGGCGACCCGCTAAAGCGATTGATGCCGACGATCTCGCCATTCAAACACTCCTTGTAAAAATTGAGCGCCTCTTCGCAACGACCGTGGAAAAAGAGATACGGCTCGAGCTGCATGCGACACGAACTCCTTTCAGATTTAGAGGGCCACCCGCGTCGATTAGTGTAAACGTCTGCGTGTCCTTCAGGCGACGCGCTTGACCCAGTTCGTTCACCTCCACGTCCATTCGGAATACTCATTGCTCGACGGAGCGTGCCGCATCGAAGCGCTCTGTCGTCGCGCCGCCGAGGTCGGCGCGACCGCGGTCGCTCTAACCGATCACGGCGTAATGTACGGCGCGATGGAGTTCTACTACGCCGCGCGAGAGATGCGGCTCACGCCGATTCTCGGTTGCGAAGCGTACGTCGCTCCGCGCGGCCGGCTCGATCGCACGGCACGTGAGGAGGCCCACGTTACGTTGCTCGCCGGCGACCTCGTCGGTTATCGCAACCTCATCGCCTTGGTCTCCAAAGGCTTCCTCGAAGGCTATTACTACAAGCCCCGTATCGACCTCGAGCTGCTTGCCAAACATCACGACGGCCTCATCGCGCTCTCCGGCTGCATGTCGGGCTTGGTCGCGGCGCCGCTTCTGCGAGGAGACTACGACGCGGCGGCTCGGAACGCTAAAACCTACGTCGAGATCTTTGGGGATCGATTCTACATCGAAGTCATGCGCCACGGCATGCCGGAGCAGGACGCAATCAATGACGGCCTGGTCAGGATCGGCCGGGAACTGAACATACCTTTGGTCGCAACTAACGACTCGCATTATCTCGAGCAGAAAGACGCCGGCGCCCACGACGTTTTGCTCTGCATCGGTACCGGCAAGACCGTCTCCGATGAGAACCGCATGCGTTTTTACTCCGATCAGTTCTATCTCAAATCGCCGGCCGAAATGCACGAGCTTTGGAGCGATCTACCCGAAGCTTGCGAAAACACCGTGCGCATCGCCGAGCGCGTCGACATTCGTATTCCCGAGAAAATCTTTCACTTGCCGGAGTATCCCGTGCCTCAATCTGAGGGCGACCGCGAGCGCAGCGACGCCGAGTACCTCCGCGAACTTTGCGAATCGGGATTGCTCGAACGTTACGGAAGAGAGCGGATTGGAGCCGACGCTACTCTCCGGACGCGGCTCGACTACGAGTTGGCGGTCATTACGAAAATGGGTTTTTCGTCGTACTTTCTCATCGTCTGGGACTTTATCAAGTATGCGCGAGACCGCGGCATTCCCGTCGGCCCAGGGCGCGGATCGGCCGTAGGGTCGCTCGTTGCCTATTGCCTGAAGATCACCGATCTCGACCCGCTCCGATTTAACTTGATGTTCGAGCGATTTCTCAATCCGGAGCGCATCTCGATGCCCGACATCGATACCGATTTTTGCGTCGACCGCCGCGACGAAGTGATCGCTTACGTGACTGAAAAATACGGCAAGGAGCGTGTCGCGCAGATCGTAACCTTCGGTACAATGGCGGCGCGTGCTGCAATTCGCGACGCCGGCCGTGCGCTCGGGGTTCCGCTACCAGACGTCGATCGGATTGCCAAGCTCGTTCCGTCGGGTCCCGGTGGCTTCTCGATCAAACGCGCCATCGAACAGATCCCCGAATTGAAGAGCGTCTACGCGCTCCAACCCCAGATGCGCAAGCTGCTCGATACCGCCAAAGAGATCGAGGGACTCTCCCGCAACGCGGGGACGCACGCCGCCGGCGTCGTGATCTCGGCCGGGCCGCTGACCGAATATACGCCGCTCTGCCGCTTCGGGGATGGCGGCATTAACACTCAGTACGACATGGACTCGATCGAGCGCATTGGGTTGCTCAAAATGGATTTCCTTGGGCTTCGCAATCTCACCGTCATGGATAAGGCGGTGTCGGAGATACGAAGAACCGTGGCGCCGACGTTTGCGCTCTCCGAAATTTCGTTCGAAGACTCGCGAACCTATGAAATGCTCGGGCGCGGTGAAACCGTCGGCGTTTTCCAGCTCGAGTCGGAGGGGATGAAGCGCGTCTGCGCGGAGCTCCAGCCCTCGGGCTTCGACGACATCATGGCATTGGTTGCGCTCTACCGTCCTGGCCCCATGGAGCTCATTCCGCAGTACGTCGCGGCCAAGCACGGGCGGGCGAAGCCGCAGTACCTGCATCGGAGCTTGGAGCCAATCCTTTCGGAAACGTACGGCATTCCGATCTATCAAGAACAGGTCATGCGCATGGCGCGCGAGATCGCCGGCTTCACGTTGAGCGAGGTCGACGAATTGCGCAAAGTCATCAGCAAGAAACAGAAGGAGAAGATTCCGTTCTACCAAGAGAAATTCGTTGCCGGAGCCTTCGTTACGTCGCAGGTCGACCGGCTCCTTGGCGAGCGGCTTTTCCACTATATCGAACCGTTCGCAGGATACGCGTTCAACAAAGCGCACGCCGCCGCGTACGCGTGGATCGCCTATCAAACGGCGTACCTCAAAGCAAATCATCCGCTGCAATATTTAGCGGCGCTCATGACCTCGGTCAAAGACAAGACGGAAAAACTCGCAGAGTATATCGATGAGGCAAAGAGGATCGGCATCGAGGTGCTGCCGCCAGACATTAACGAATCGCTCGTCGACTTCACCGTCGTGGCTGGTGCGATTCGCTTCGGCTTGGCGGCGGTCAAGGGCGTCGGCGAGGCGGCGGTACGCAATACGATCGACGTCCGTACGCGCGACGGGCGTTTTGCCGACCTCTTCGATCTAGCCGAGCGCGTCGACGGTAAACAGGTGAACCGCCGCGTTTTCGAGGCGCTGGTCAAGTGCGGTGCGCTCGATGGTCTGCCCGGAAACCGCGCGCAAAAGCTCGCCGCGCTCGATACGGCACTCGAGCTCGCGGCCCGTGCCACGCGCGACGCAGAGCTTGGCCAGGCGTCGCTTTTCGGTGAAATGGACGCGCGAGCGTCGAGCCTAGCCCCGAAAATGCCCAGCGTAGCCGCGCCCACGACGCGAGAGATGCTCGCTTGGGAACGCGAAACTCTGGGGATCTTCGTTTCGGGACACCCGCTCGCGGAGATCGCTCCGCTTTTGCGGCGCGCCGGCGCGACGCCCATCAAAGCGCTGCAGGCGATGCAAGACGATGCACTGGTAACCATTGCCGGAACGGTGACCGGCGCGCGGCGCTCGCTAACGAAATCGGGTCAACAAATTTTGGTCGCTCAGCTGGAAGATACGAGCGGAGTCTGCGACGTCGTGCTTTTCTCAAAGACCTATCCACAAGCGCAGCATCTCTTCGAAAATGACGCGCTTCTGGTCGTCAAGGGAAGGATTCGCCTGCGCGAACGGCCGGCCGCCGTGCCGGGAGACGAGCCGCGCTTGGAGTTGTCGGTCGTCGCGAATGAAGTTGCGCCATTCGTGCCGCCGGCCATTGTCGCATATGGCGGCGCCGTTCGGGGCTGGCACGTCGATGTAACCCATCGCGATCAAATCGATCGGCTCGCGCGGCTCATCGACGACTGGCCCGGCGAAGTGCCGGTCGTGATGCACGTCCAAGGACGTGCTCAGCGCGTGGCTCGCGCGATTGCCCGCGATGTGCGCGTGCGCGCGGAGCTCGAGCGCATCTTCGCTCCGCAGGGTGTGCGCGAAGGTTCCTTGGATGGTTACGTGTGAACGCCTCGCCGCGCCTCGTCGCCTTTGACGTCGACGGGACGATTGTCGGGCGCGATTTGGCGGTCTCCGAGGGCGTTCGCGCCGCAATCGCTCGCATGTTTGCAGCCGGAGAGACGGGCTGTCTGGTGACGGGCCGCATGTACCGCGCCACCGTACCGTTCGCGCGTGACCTCGGTTTCAAGACGCCGCTCATCTGCTATCAAGGAGCTGCAATCGTCGATCCCACAACCGACGAAGTGCTCGCGCACACGGCGCTCGAGAACGAAATCGTCAAGGAGCTCATCGGTTTGAGCGAGCGCGACGGCATGCATCTACAGCTCTATCGCAACGATGAATACTATTGCGAGTCTCGCAACCGCTTTTCCGACCTTTACGCGCGGCTTGCGATGACGCAGCCCGTCTTGGTTCCGTCGCTTCGGGAAGCATTTGCGTATAGTTCGGCGACCAAAGCGCTAGTAATCGGTGACGAGCCGGTTGCGGCGCGATACGCGGAGAAGCTCGGTAAAATTTTTGCCGGACGCGCGAACGTAACGCGCAGCCTGCCGGAGTTCGTCGAGCTCTTCGATCGTACGGTTGACAAGGGCGCCGCGCTGCGTTTCGTTGCCGGGCGACTGGGCATTCCGATGGAGCGAACGATTGCAATCGGCGACTCGTGGAACGACGCACCGCTACTGAAGGCGGCAGGCTTTGGCGTGGCCATGGGCTCGTCACCGCCGGAGCTACGCGCTCTTGCCGACGCCGTCGTCGGCGACGTGGCGCACGACGGGGTCGCGGAAGCGATTGACAAGTACGTTCTGTCATGCGCGTGAGAACGCGCCGCAAACGTTCGCCGCTCGCTCGACTACGGGCCTTTTGGCTGCCGATCGCGCTCAGCTCACTCGCTCTGGTCGCCGTCCTCGTCCTCGCTGCGACGTGGCCGGGTTTTATTGCCAAGCACGTCACCGTGAGCGGCAATCACGAGGTTAGCCGAAGTGAGATCCTCGCGCGCGCCGCGGTTCGGCCGCACATCAGCATTTGGTTGCAAAACACGCGCGCGATGGTCGCGCGCATCGATGCCATTCCCTATATTGCGACGGCGAGGATTGTGCGCGTACCCCCCGCGACGATTCGCATCGACGTGACCGAACGCGCACCGTTCGCCCTGTTAAGAAGCGGCGGAAACGAGGCCCTTGTCGATCGAAGCTTGCGCGTACTCGAACCTGCGACCGGCGCGGAACCGTATCCGGTGCTTGCGATCGAGCCCGAGGTCGAGTTCGAGCCGGGCGAGTTCGTACGAACCCACGACGCAACGGAACTGCGCGACGCCTTGATGGTCATTGCCGCTCGGCAAATGGAGCCCGTGGAACTAGAACTCGACCGCTTCGGCGGACTGACCGTCACGATGCGCGGCGGCATTCGGCTGCTCTTGGGCGAGGATCAGGATCTCGCACAGAAACTCACCCTCGCCGCGGCGATTCGATCCCAGGTCGTGGTTCGCCGGCGGCGCGTCGCGGCGATCGATCTTCGGGCGCCGGCAACGCCCGTTCTCGTCTATCGCTGAGGGATGGCGGTTAGTGGCTGGTCAGGTCGAGATAGACGGCGACTTTTCCGTTGACAATCGACAGCTTCAACTGATCGTTCGTCTGCACTTTGGAGAAATCAACCGTCGAACGTGCCGCCGCAAGAATCGTGTCGCCTCCATTGTCCATCATCACCTCGATATGCTGCGGATCGACAACCTTCACGACTTTCACCGTGTAGGTTCCACTCGCAATGGTCGAAGGGTCGACTGTCGCCGGTCGGGCCACAAGCGGAAGCGATGCGAGCGAGACGGCAACGAGAACGGTCAAGCGATTCACAAGCGCGGGCTCCCTCGTGAGCAGATGTGATTGATCGTTACTGTTAAGAGGTCGGCGTACTTTTAGGGTGCGCCAACCCAATGTCAGCGCTTGATTTGAGGTTTTTTTGAGAAGCCCTTCGGGCGGAGCCGCGCCGCGACCATTCCCATGCACAATCCATCCACACCTTTTGCAAGTCTCTCCTCAAGGAAATGGCGGAACGCTCGCTAAGGTTTGCGAGGCTCACGGCGGAAAGCCATGAGTAGTAGGAATCCAGGGGACTGACCACAATATATCGTGGCGGCTCGGCAATTACTGAAGATAGGTGTTACGGAGCGGATGAAGCACGAGACCGTATGCGCCCTCGACATCGGCACGACCAAGACGTGTACGGTCGTCGCCGTCAACGGCTCCTCCGGTCTGGAGATCGTCGGCTTTGGCGAAGCGCCGTCGCTGGGGATGCGCAAAGGCGTCGTCGTCGATCTCGAGGAGACGATCAAATCAATCGAGGCCGCCACGGAGAGGGCCGAGCGAATGGCCGGCTTGCACTTCCACGAGGTCGTCGTCGGCATCACCGGCGACCACATTCGCAGCACGAACAATCGCGCCGTAGTAGCCGTCTCGGGAGGGGACCGCGAGGTGAGCTCCGGGGACGTTCGTCGGGTCGTTGACGCGAGTAAGATCATCAATCTGCCCAGCGATCGCCAGATCATTCACGCTCTGCCACGTTACTTCACCGTCGACGGACAGGAGGGCGTGAACGATCCGGTCGGTATGGCGGGCGGTCGTCTGGAAGTCGACACGCATATCGTAACCGGCAGCAACAGTTTCATTACGAACGTTGTCAAATGCGTTCACCGGGCGGGCTTGGAGGCTAGTGGGCTTGTCTTCGAGCCGTTGGCGAGTTCCGCCGCGACCTTGCTGCAGGAGGAAAAGCAGGTTGGCGTGGTGCTGCTCGATATCGGCGGCGGAACGACTGATATTGCCGTCTATTCGCTGGGGAGCGCCATCTATACGGCGACGATTCCGGTCGGCGGAAACGTCTTGACGAGCGACATCTCACTCGGCTTGAAAACAACGCTGGCAGAAGCCGAAGAAATCAAGAAACGCGTCGGCGCGACCGCCAAGGACGAACGATTCGAAGTGCGCACGCTCGACGGCCGGGCGACGCGAGAACATGCTATGGCCGAACTGCGACAAATAGTCGTTCCGCGCGTTCTCGAGACTTTACGCATGGCAAAGCAGAAGATCGTCGAAAACGTTCCGCGCGACTTGGTGCTGGGAGAAGTCGTACTCACCGGCGGCGGCGCGCAGCTCCCGGGCATCGAGCCTATCGCCGAGGAAGTTTTCGGCTTGCCCGTTCGCGTGGGAACGCCGAACACGATTGGAGGATTGACCGACGCGATGGGGTCGCCCCAATACGCAACGGCCGTTGGTTTGGTCCTCTTCGGCGCAAACGGTGGACGCGAGGACGCGCTGCGCGTCGGAAGGCGAGGCGGGGCAATGATTGGTAAGGTCCAGCGGTGGCTGGCGGATCTATGGACTTGAACTTACACTTAATTCTTGACGGAGGGACCCGAGGCAATGGCTGATGGACGACGTTCCACATTCGAACCCGAGCACGCGGCGGCGATCAAAGTAATCGGCGTCGGCGGCGGCGGCTGCAACGCCGTCAATCGCATGATCGCGGCCGGCTTGAGCGGCGTCGACTTTTTCGCGGTCAACTCAGACGTTCAAGCGCTTCGGGGCACGCTGACCGAAAACCGCGTTCACATCGGCGGGAGCCAAACGCGCGGACTCGGCGCCGGGGCGAATCCAACGTTGGGACGTGAGGCGGCCGAGGCCTCACGCGAGGACCTCGGGCTCGTTCTCGAGGGCGCCGATCTGGTCTTCTTAACGGCAGGCATGGGCGGTGGCACCGGAACTGGGGCAACGCCGGTGATCGCCGAGCTCGCGCGCGAATCGGGCGCGTTAACGATCGCGGTGATAACCAAGCCGTTTGCCTTCGAAGGCAAAAAGCGGATGCAGATCGCGGAGAACGGCATCGCCGAACTGGAGTCGAAAGTCGACACCCTTATCACGATTCCGAACGAGCGAATCCTACAAGTTATCGAGAAGAAGACGCCTCTCAACGAAGCCTTCTCGTACGCCGACGACGTGCTTCGCCAAGGGATCGCCGGGATCAGCGATCTGATAACGCAGCCCGGGCTGATCAATTTGGATTTTGCCGATGTCAAGACGGTCATGACCGATGCCGGTTCGGCAATGATGGGCATTGGCGAAGGTACGGGCGAGCATCGCGCTGCCGACGCCGCGCAAAAGGCGATCGCTTCGCCGCTGCTCGAGACGACGGTCGAAGGCGCACACGGCGTCATCTTCAACATCACCGGCGGCCCCGATATGGCGATGTACGAAGTAAACGAGGCAGCAGAGATGATCAGCCGCGCCGTCGATTCGGAAGCGCAGATTATCTTCGGCGCCTCAATCGACCCGGCAATGTCCGGAAAAGTTCGCGTGACGGTTCTCGCCGCCGGCTTCGGCTCGCGCCGGGGCTACCGCAACGCACAGAGCGGGTACGGGATGGATACCGGTCGCCTCGAAGCCGTCGCTCCCGTGTCGATGGACGACATCGACGTTCCCGCGTTCTTACGCTATCGCGGCTAGCCAATAGCCGCGACGGCGGTGGCCTATAGCGCGCGCGTGCTGCTGGACTCCGTTGCTCCCAATGGAGTCCGCCTGACCACGCTGGAGGTGACATTCCCCCGTTTCGTATTGGCCGAGTTCAATACGCATCGCCAGTTCTCGCGAAATTCGGCAAGCTCGCGTGCCGTGCCGACATCGAAAATGATCGAGCGTGCCGAGCGCGATCCCGTTCTGCCGCTCGAATGGGGATTAAACACTCCAGGGATGTCGGCGCGCGAGACCCTCGCCGCCGACGACGCCAACCTTGCTCGAACCGTCTGGCTGCAAGCGCGTGACGCCGCCGTCGGGCACGCTCGTCGGCTCGCCGAGCTCAAAGTCCACAAGCAGGAGCTCAATCGGATTTTGGAGCCGTTTCTCTGGCATACCGTGATCGTCACCGCGACCGAGTGGGAAAACTTCTTCGAGTTGCGATGCGCGGTCAACGCGCAACCGGAGATCCGCGAAGCCGCATTGCGAATGCGCGAGGCGATGCAAGTCAGCCGGCCGCACGCCCTCGAAGACGGCGGATGGCATACACCCTTAATCCAAGACGACGAACGCGTCCTGGATATTGAAACGCGCAAACGCGTTTCGGCGGCTCGCTGTGCGCGCGTTTCCTATCTCACGCACGAAGGTCAGCGAGAGATTGCCAAAGATCTGGAACTCTACGAACGCCTCAAGAGCGACCGGCACCTGAGCCCATTCGAACATATTGCAACGCCGGCGGCGGACGCCCGGTTCCATGCAAATTTTCGCGGCTGGGTTCAAATGCGGGCGAAGATTGAAAGGCCATTCGCCTGACCCTGCGCGATCGTTGACGACTATTCGTCGTCCACCGGCTTGTTCGACGGCCTTTCTCGTAAGAAGTAGGATCGCGAATATGGCGATTCGATCGGAACGAACTTACGCGGCTTCTGACTGAAGTCGAAGAAGTCCTTAACGAAGTCGGACGAGGTCACGTCGGTCGTTCCAAGGCTGCCCAAGTTCCAATTGTCTTCCACAAATCTGACGACGCTGCCGAACTCGTACTGAGCGTGCGAGACGTATCCCGCTCTCGCAAAAGGTGAAAGCACAATCAGCGGCACTCGAAAACCCGGGCCGCCGTCGCGGCGCCGGGCCGGCGGCGCGACGTGATCGTACCAGCCCCCCCAGTCGTCCCACAGGATCAATATCGCGGTCGTATTCCAAGCCGGGCTCTCGCCGATTGCATTGACCACCTGCGCCACCCAGGAAGGGCCCTTATCTGCCCCCTTGCCGGCATGGTCGGAGTTGTCGAAGTCCGGGATCACCCACGACACCCCGGGGAGCGTGCCGCGCTCGACGTCGGTGAAGACCTTTGTTTCGGGCGAGGCCTGGTTCGTCGCCCACTCGGGACCGTAGCGCACTGCTTTGATTGCGTCGAAAGCGTCCCAGACGTTCCCGCCAAAATTTTGACCGACGGTCGGAGAATAATACCGCCAAGAAACGTTCGCAGCGTCGAGCAGATCGCGCAAGGTGCGATACGAGAGGCACGGAAACGGACCGCCGTTGCGCTCGTACTGATTCGACGAAGTAATTAGCGACGTGACCGTTCCGGGGGGCGCGTCGCAGCCCCAGGGCGTCTGCGTCGGCGAGTCGATAAGACTTACCGACGAGTTGAGGTCGGTGGCTCCGCGAATTAGGTCTTGGTGCGCGGTAAAGCTGCCGCTGCCTTGCGTTTGAAAAAAATGATCCGAGAGCACGTATTGCTTGGCCATGTCCCAGTACGGTTTGATCTGGGATGGGTCGACGTATTGGTAGACGTAGGTGCCAGGTGTCGTTCCGATTCGAACGGTGTCGAAGCCGTTCATTTTGCATCGGCCGCTGTTCCCGCGGTTGCAGTCCTGAGTCCAATAAGCGTAACCGTTGTTTGGATTGATCGAGCTGAACAAGTTGCTTTTGCGCAAGTGTCTCGTACCGTTGTGCGTCTTGCCAACCGTCGTGCCGTCGGCACCTGGAAAGGTTGCAAAGAAGTTATCGAAGGTGCGATTCTCTTGAACGAGGATGACGATGTGCGTAACGTACGCACCATTCGGTGGTGAGGGGAGCGGCACGAGCGGGGCGGATCCCGGCGAGCTTGCGCCCCCGCAACCAACCAAAGCGGTGACAAGCACCAACGCCGGCAAGCAGCTTCGATCGCGCATGCCCATGTATCCACGAGCGTCGGCCGTCATCCCTCCCGGGTCAGTTCCACTCTACGAAGGTCCGATCGGGAGCGCCCTGTGCGTACGACGATTCCGAGCGCCGCGAGGAGTGCGGCCCACGCCGGGAGCTTGATGGCGAACCAGAGTGGATCCGCGCTGCTGCGTCCCTGCGCATAGTGCTTCCACTCGTCTTGCACGAGAGCGTTCGACGCGTAGGTGCCGCGAAAGGAAGGAACCGGCAAGTGGGGCGGATGCAGCTCGAAAATATAGATCAGAAGGCCGGTAAGGCAAAGGGATACGATCGCGAGCCGGCGTCCAACGCCGGCGCAGAACAGTATTACCGCGCAAACGAAAACGCTCGCGAGAAAGAGCTTCTTCGAACCCCAAACAAGAATCCATGGAATCGACAGCGCACAGAGCGCCAGCGCGAGAACGTTTCGCGTCCAACCGCGCGTAATCGTCGTCAGAACCAAGAGCGCGGGTAGACCGAAGCACAGCTCTTCTGCATGCAGATAGGTTCCGCCGATGACCGAACAAAGCGCGGGAACGAAGACGAGCAACTCCCGCCGTGCCAACCTCCGAGTGAGAGCCGGTGCCAGCACCAGACCGGTGACGAGCATCGCGGCGTAGGAAGCGGCCCCCGCGCCGATGGCAGCAGGCACCCGGAGACCCAGATGCGCGAGTGCGTACGTGAGGCTGTATTGAAACGGGAAGTGTACTTCCGAAGCGGCTTGCGCCGGAAGAACGACGGTAGTGTATTGGAAAAGCGTTTGCGGGCTCACCAACGTCAGCGCGACGACGGCAAGGAAGCCCGCCGTAACGACAGTGGCCAATCGAGCGCCGGGCACGAAGAGCAGCGTCGCGAGCACAACCGGTAGACCGACGGCCGGCTCGATCGCCGTCAAGACCGCGAGGACTCCCGCGAGTCGATCGTGGCGTCGCGCCAAGGCGAGCGCGCAAAGAACGAGCGCCAGAAGCGCAAAAGGGACGATTTGTCCCGTGTTCAGCTCCATATAGGCCGTCGACAGCACGAGCGCGGGCAGCGAAAGCTCGAAAGGCACGCAGACTTTCGACAGCGCGATGACGCAGAACGCTACCGCGGCCAGAATCGCGGCTGCGTCGATCGCGCGTGCCGCATGAAACGGCAACCGCGCTAAGCCCATGAACGGGACGAAATCGTACGGCGGTAGCGGAGCCGGGATGGCGATGGCTGGGTTCGCGGCGAAGAGCTGCGCTCGAAACGTATCGCCGGCGTTCACGCGGTGTTCGCACGTACGCAGCGGCTCGTAGGTGTACGGGCTCTTGCCCGCCTGAAGGACTGCGCCGGCGCAATAAAAATCGGGGAAGTCGTCCATCGTACGCCATGGCGACAATTCGCCAAGGTGAGCGAGATCGCGCAGTGCAGCGATACCGAGCAGCACCAAAACCGCGGCGATCGCGTAATTGGCTCGGCGTTCGCTCGATCTCATGGAGTGGCTGACAGGCGGCGATTTCGAAGTGCGCCCAAACATGCCGCGAGCAGCAGTGCCAGCGCGATCCAGCTCGGCAGTTTGACCGCTAACCACGTCGAACTGGCTTGCGGGAGTCGTTCAACGTATGCTGCCCACGCGCGCTGCGCGAGATCGGTTGCCGCGAACGTTGCCGGGGTGACGGCCACGAGCGGCGCCGGCGGCGCGAGCTCAAGAACGTAGATACAGGTCACAATTGCCGCGAAGGTCGCCAACGAGAAGCCGACCCCGGCGCGTAAGCGCACGAGCAATGCCGCGACGACAAAGGCCGATGCAAGAAAAAGCTTCTTGGCGATCCAGACGGGAATCCACGGCACTGCGAGCAGGCAAAGCGCGAGCGCTGTCGCCTGACGCCACGGGCCACGCAACGAAAACGTGAGCACGAGGGCAGCCGGAACCGCAAACGAGAGATCGACCATGTGGACGTACGCACCGGCGAGCACGCCGAACGCGGCTGGCAAATAGGCAAAAAGTTCGCGACGTTTCAGCTTCCGCGCGAGCGGGCGGCTCACCGCAACGCCGGCGACGAGCATTGCCACATAGGATGCATTACCGGCGATCAGTGCCGGCACGGGCCCCGCGCCGAGAGCCCGGAGCGCATACGTGAGACTGTACTGGTAGACGTAGCCGCTCTCGGCCAACGCCTGCGCCGGCAGAACGCGTCCTAAGAACTCGACGGTGCCGCTCAATCCGACGACGAGCACCGCGACGCCGGCCAAAGCTAGGCCGGTCGCGATCAAGCCGAGCCGGCTTCGTGGTACCCAGAGTAGCAAGGCGACTCCCACGGGCAGGCCGAGATGCGGCTCGACGGCGACGAGGGCGGCGAGAACTCCCGCAAGCCCGTCGCGTCCCTGCGAAAGCGCGACACCGCAAAAGACGAGCGCGACCAACGAAAAGGGCACGACCTGGCCTGCGTTAAGCAGCACGTATCCCGCAGAGAGAATCAAAGCGAGCGCGGCGACGTCAACCGGCACGAGCAAGCCGAGGCCGGCAATCGATGCAATCACGGCAAGGACGATCGCCGCCGTATCGATGGCACGTGCCGTCGCAAAATCGAAGCGCGCAAGAAGCATGAACGGAGGAAAAGCGTACGGCGGAAGGGGCGCAGGAACGATTCGCGCAGGATCGTTGCGATAGGCGGCGCTCGCGTTCACCGCGTGTTCGCAGCGATGGAGCGGCTCGTAGCGATACGGATCGGCGCGTAGGTCGAGGGCGGCGCCCGCGCAATAGAAGTCGGCGAAGTCGTAGAGCTGATGCCAGGGGAGCGCATTGCCCAAGCGCGAGAAATCACGTAGCGCCGCAATCGCCAAAAGCGCCAGCGCCACGAGCAACACGCCGCGCGACGCTTTCATGCGTTCCACTAGTCGGTGCCTGCAAACGACTCCTGCTAGGTATTGCGCTTTCGAAATGCGTGGTATATAACTGAGCAACGGATGACGCCTCGAGCGTCAGCCGACGGGTGTCAGAAGAAGAGGTTGGGTGTGGCTCTTCAATTCCGTGCAATGCCGTTGCGCCGGCTTGGGCGCGAGCGTCTCGTTACGGAGTACGCGTATCTGTGTCGCCGGGCTGCGCGGCGCTTCATGCGTCGCGGTCTTGACCCGGCGGATCTCGAACAAGTCGGTGCGATCGGCTTGATCAAAGCGGTCGATCGTTACGATCCCACGCAGCCGGCGCCATTCGAAGCCTACGCATGGCTTTTGATTGTCGGCGAACTGATGCATTACGTTCGCGATAGCGAGCGCGCGCTGCGCGCACCGCGCCGCGTTCGTGCCTTGGAACGCCAGTGGGCCGCGGCCGAGCAGGAGCTCTGGGCGCTTCTCGGGCGCGAGCCATCTGAAGAGGCGGTGCGCCGGTACGCAAAGGTTACACCCGATCAAGCGCGCGACGTTCAGGCGTATCGTGCCAGCAACCGCGTTCTCTCCGTGGAACGCTCGGGTCGCTGCGTGGCGCCGCCTCTTTTTGGAGGCATCGACGACCTGCTCGACCGATTGACGGTCGAAGGAATGCTTTCGGCGCTCCCGCCGCTCGAACGGCAAATCGTGGTTTCGATTCACGTGTGCGGCAGTACGGTGATCGAACTCGCCGCACGTCTGGGCTACTCGCGGCGTCACGTGACGCGCCTTCATCGCGCGGCGATGGAGCGTCTGCGAAACTCATGTGAAGTAGGCGCGGAAGGGCACGCCGAAGCCGGGCGTGATGTTTCGCTATCTCACCGCCGGTGAATCGCACGGTCCGGCGCTTGTCGGAATCCTCGACGGAATCCCATCGCATTTGCGGCTGGATGTCGGTGCAATCAACGAAACGCTAGCGCGCCGCCAAGGGGGCTACGGCCGAAGCCCCCGCATGAAGATCGAGCGCGACGAAATCGAGTTTCTCGCCGGCGTTCGCGGCGGCGAAACGCTGGGGTCGCCGATTGCCGCAGCGGTGCGCAATCGCGATTACCTCACCCCGAAGGTACGCGCACTCATGGATCCTTTGAGCGGTGCAGGCGATCCGCTCACGAATCCTCGGCCCGGACACGCCGATTATGCCGGCGCATTGAAGTATCGTCAGCGTGATTTGCGTAACGTGCTCGAGCGCGCGAGCGCCCGCGAAACCGCAATGCGGGTCTGTCTCGGTGCGATTTGCGCTCAGTTCCTTTCGGCGCTTGGCATTGGCACGCGCAGTTACGTAACGCAGATCGGCGACATCGAAGCGCCCGAACTCGACGACTGGAATCAAGCCGACGTCGAGAGCAGTGACGTGCGTTGCCCAGACCGTGAATCAGCGCAACGAATGATCGATGCGATCGACGCCGCAAAGTCAGCCGGCGATACGCTGGGCGGGCGCTTCGTCGTCCGTGTCGACGGGATGCCGGCGGGGGTCGGCAGCAATCGGCAGCCGCACGAGCGGCTCGACGGCGTCCTCGCCGGTGCGGTTATGGGGATGCAAACGGTTCGAGCTGTGGAGATCGGGCTCGGCACCGAAGTCGCGGCGACGCCGGGTTCGCGCGCGCACGACGTATTCGCGCTCGAGCAGGGAAACGTCGTTCGCGGCAGCAACCGCGCCGGCGGAATCGAGGGCGGAATGAGCAACGGCGAACCACTTTTTCTTCGAGTCTCCGTCAAGCCGATTCCAACCTTGATGAGGGCATTGCCGTCAGTCGATCTTCACGCCGGCAGTGATGCCCCCGCGACGATCGTGCGAAGTGACGTTTGCGTCGTGCCCGCGGCGGCGATTGTCGGCGAAGCGATGGTTCGGCTCGCTCTCATGGGCCCGTTGCTGGAAAAGTACGGCGGCGACTCCATGGAAGAGACGCTGGACAATTACGAGCGCAGTCGCACGGCGGCGGCAAGCCTTTTTCGCCGATGAAGCGCCACGTGGCGCTCGTCGGATTTATGGCCTCGGGAAAATCGACAATCGGACGAAAGCTCGCTAGAAATCTGAATCGGCACTTCGTCGATACCGACGCACTGATCGTTCGTGCGCACGGCCCAATTGCAAGGATCTTTTCCGAACAAGGGGAGGCGGCATTTCGCGACTTCGAGCACGCCGCGCTGCGGGAAGCACTCGATACGAGCGAAGCATGCGTGATCTCGCTCGGCGGCGGCGCGCTAACCAAACCCGAGAACCGCCGCTTGCTCGAAGAATACGCCGACCGGGTATTCATTAAAATGTCGCCGGAGCAGATTTTTTCGCGAGTCTTGCGAAGCCGCGAGGTCCGGCCGATGCTCGGAGCGAGCCCAACGCTCGCGCGAATTCAAGAGCTGTACGCCAAGCGAATGGCCGACTATGAAAGTGCCGATTTGATCGTCGACGCATCGCACCGCAGCGACGCGGACGTGATTCGCGGAATCGTTGGCTGGCTGCGCGCGCGCGATGACGGCGGCCGACGAGCGGAATCATGAGCGAGGCGCTGCGGAATGACGACTTAGGCTATCCAATTGTCGTGGGTGAAAATCTGCGCGGCGAGATCGCGGAAATTCTTGGCAAGCGAGGCGACGTGGCCGTTGTGCTGAGCGATGCGAACCGCCACGTTCGCGCGACGGCGAGCGAGGTCGCCCGGGCGTTGGGATCGCCGAAGGTGCTCGCATTCGCGCTCGGCGAGAAGCGAAAGCGCTTTTCAACCCTGGAACTCGTTCTCGACGCGATGGGTGAAGCCGGAGTCGAGCGAACCGGCCTCGTGCTCGGTGTGGGGGGCGGGGTTGCGAGCGACCTGTTCGGCTTTGCTTGCGCGATCTACATGCGCGGCGTTTCCTACGCGCACGTGGCGACCTCGCTTGTGGCAATGGCCGACGCGGCCATCGGCGGAAAGACCGGCGTAGATTTACGCGGCGGCAAGAATCTCGCCGGCGCCTTTCGCGACCCGGTCGGAGTTTTTTGCGACGTCGCGAGCCTGGGGACGCTGCCGCGGCGTGCGATGCGCGAAGGGCTCGCCGAAATCGTCAAAGCTGCGATCATCGAAGGCGGTGACTTCTTCGATGCGCTCGAGGAACTCGCGCCACATCCGTTAGCGCGCTGGCCATGGAGCAGCGTCCTGGAAGCAGCGATTAAAGTGAAGACGATGACGGTCGGCGATGACCGCCTCGAAGCGGGTGCGCGCGAAGTCCTGAATCTCGGCCACACGTTTGCGCATGCCATCGAGCGGGCGTCGCGATTTCGTGTCACCCACGGCGCGGCGGTCGCGATTGGTCTGCGCGCCGCGGGTCTGCTCGCGCTGCGAACGGGTCGCTTCACGCAGGCCGAGCATCTGCGGGTGCTCACCTTGCTGACCTTGCTCGGTCTTCCGTTGCAGACCGCGGAACATCCCGAAGACATCGTCGCGGCAATGGAGAGCGATAAGAAGAGGCGGTCGGGGCGGCTGCGTTTCGTGTTGCCGCGCGCGATCGGCGACGTGGAGTATGGAATGGAGTGCGACGGCCGCACGGTGCGCTCAGTCGTTGCGCGCCTTGCGGAGCCCCCGGAGCGATTTCGTGCGCGTCGTTGACGCGCTTGCGATAATTCGTTCCTCGCGGTTCGATCGTCCGCTCACGTATGATGCCGGCGATTTGCCGTTGCAAGTTGGCGACGTCGTGCGCGTTCCGTTGGGCAGCCGTGAGGCCGTGGCGTTCGTCCTATCGCCCGTCCGCGAGGTGCCGCTCACGGAGCCGCCGCTCAAACGGGTCATCGAACGGCTCCCCGTGCCGCGCGCTTTCGACGAGGTGGGGTTGCACTTGGCCACGTTTGTAGCCGAGCATTATCTCAGCACGCTCGGCGAAGCTCTTCGTGCGGTTGTGCTCGCCGACGCGGTGCCGCGCGTGCGCGACTCATTCCTTCGCGGAGCGCAACCGAATCCGCGCCGGCATCGTTCGGTGCCTGCGCGATTGATACGTCTCATCTGGGAGGATTTGGACGACGGCTTTGCGCTCGAAACTCTTCTGCGCCATCCCGAAGCTCGGCGGATCGGCGATCGCTCCGCGTTACTAGGATTCATTCGCTCGTTGGTTCGTGCCGGCGCGCTGCGGCGGGAACGGCGTTTCATCACGCCGCGCATTGGCGAGTATTCAGTACGAGTGCTCGACCTCGGTGAGGCTGCCATCCGAGGTAAGAAGGCTGAAGCGCTCGTCGAGTTCGTACGCGAGCGTCCCGGCGTTCCGCGCGCTGATGCCGTGCTCGCCGGCTTCAGCAATGCCGTCATCGCGCGGGCCTTGCGCGCAGGTGCAGTGCGCGAACGCGAAATCCGGCCGCTTGCCCGTCACCGTTACCACGCGCCGGCGCAGGAGGCGCTGCAGCCTACGCCCGAGCAGGCGCAGGCGTTGAGTTGGATCGAGACTGCACTCGATAAGCACGAATTTGCAGCCGCCTTGCTCTACGGCGTTACCGCAAGCGGGAAGACGATGGTCTACGTCGACGCGATCAAACGCGTCGTTCGTGATGGCGGCCGTGCGATCGTGCTCGTACCTGAAATCTCGCTGACCCCGCAGACGGCGCAACGATTCGAAGCCGAGTTCGGCGAGCGCGTTGCCGTGCTGCACTCAGCGCTCTCCGACCGGGAGCGCTTCGAAGCGTGGCAAGCCTGTGCCCGCGGGGAGATCGACGTCGTCGTCGGCGCCCGCAGCGCCGTATTTGCACCGTTGCCGCGCGTGCGACTGATCGTCGTCGACGAAGCACACGATCCTTCGTACAAACAAGACGTAGCGCCGCGCTACTACGCCGTCGCCGTCGCGCGAGAACGCATGTACTACGAGGGCGGCGTGCTCGTTCTCGGCAGCGCCACCCCCTCGTTGGAGAGCTTCGCCGCAGCGTTGGCAGGAAGGATCGCGTTGCTCCAGCTACGCCGGCGCGCGACGGCTCAACCGCTTCCAGACGTGCGGATCGTCGATATGCGTGAGGAATTTCAAAGCGGCAATCGCGGTATCTTTAGCAGCGCTCTGGTTCAAGCGATCGGCGAGCGGTTGCGCGATGGCGAAAAGAGCGTGCTTTTTGTGAATCGGCGCGGCAGCGCTGGGGCGCTGGTCTGCCGTAACTGTGGAGACTCCCCGCACTGCCCCCGCTGCAGCATCGCTCTGGCCGTTCACCGAAGCGAGAGATTGTTGCGCTGTCACTACTGTGACTATCGTGAGCCCCTTCCGCGCGCCTGTCCGAGATGCGGGTTAGAGAGTATACGCGAGCTCGGGATCGGCACCGAACGCGTCGTGGACGAGGTGCTTCGGCTCTTTCCGCAGGCGCGGGTATTGCGGATGGATTCGGATACGACGACGCGTGTCGGCGATCACGCGCGTATTCTTGCGGAGTTTGAAGCGCGAGGTGACGTCTTGGTGGGAACCCAGATGATTGCGAAGGGGCTCGATTATCCGACGGTAACGCTGAGCGGAGTGGTCGCGGCAGATCTCGGGCTTTGCGTTCCCGATTTCCGTGCCGTCGAGCGCAGCTTTGCGCTCATCGCCCAAGTATGCGGACGAAGCGGGCGGATGAAGCGCGGCGATGCGGTCGTGCAGACATACGCGCCGAGTCATCCGGCGATTCATTTCGCCGCAACTCACGACTACGACGGCTTCGCCGCGGTCGAACTTCAGGAACGCGCCGCCGCCGGCTTTCCGCCCGCCCAGCGCCTGATTTATCTCGGCATTATCGGGCGCGACCGTCGCCGAGTCGCGCAGACGGCGCAACGCTATGCTGCACTGTTGCGGGGCAGCGAGAACGTCGAAGTCCTTGGTCCCGCGCCCTATCCCGTGGCGCGAGTCAATAACGAATGGCGCTACCGATTAGCGCTGCGGACGCGCCGCCCGGCGCAGCTGAGGCAGATGATTCGCGAGCGGATATTGAAAGTCGCGCGCGCCGATCGTCAGACTCGATTGGCGGTCAACGCCGATCCCTAGCGTGCGACGGTTCCTAGGGCTCGGCTTATTTCTTGCGGCTAGAGCGCCCCTTGGACTTGGCGACCGTCGTGGCGCCGCGCCGCAGCGCTTGGGCCAGCCGCGCTTTCTTGCGCGCCGCCTTGTTGGGATGGATCACGCCTTTGGCCGCAGCCTTATCGAACGCGCTCTCGACCTGCGCCGCTGCTTGCGTCTCCTTTGAATCGGCAGCGCTTCGATAGAGCGTCTTGAGTCGGCTCTTAACCCCCTTATTACGAAGGGCGCGCTTTTCGGACTGAAGGACCCACTTTTCGGCGGCTTTGATGTTCGGCACGGCGAGTATCATAGCAGCCCCCTCCCGGGGTGTCCAGCACGAGTCGCCCTAGGTTGGTTCGAGGAGCATCTTGCGGTAACTGGCGTACCGGCTCGCCGCCATCGCGCCATCGGAGACGGCCTCCCGCACCGCACAGCCGGGCTCCTGGAGGTGCGTACAATCCGTGAAGCGACACCGAAGCCCCGTCTCGCGCGCTTCGGGAAAGCCTTGGGTCAGCGTTCGCGCGTCGATTTTTCCCAGGCCAAACTCGTTGATTCCGGGGCTGTCGATGAGAAAGCCCGTACCGAAACGGTACAGGCGCCCCGCCGTCGTGGTTTGACGGCCCAAGCCAAAACGCGAGACGTCGCCGATGACTGACTCTCCGCCGAGCGCGCGAAAGATCGTGCTCTTGCCGACGCCTGAGTTCCCGACGAGCAGTGCGCGGTGTCCGCTGATAAGCTCGCGCAAAGCCTCGAGATTTTCGGCTGTCTTGGGATTGACGACGATCGTGTCGTACTCGAGCTGCCGGTAGAGTCCGACGAGGGCTTCGCGCTCGCCGGCATCGCCAAGGTCCGGCTTGGTAAACACGACGGCGGCGGCAATGTTCGCACCTTCGGCAAAGACGAGGAGCTGATCGAGCGTCACGAGCCGAGGCGGCGGATTCGCAAGGGCCGTGACGGTGACAAGCAGGTCGACGTTCGCAGCCATCGTCTTCGCCCGCCCGCCCGCGCTGCGCCGCTGCAGGGTAAAGCCGCGATCTTCCAGACGCGTTACCAACGCTTGACCGTCTTCGAGAAGCCGAACCTCGGCGACGTCGCCGGGCACGGGCATGAAACGCTCGCCGGTCATTCGCGGCAGTTGCGCTACGCGTAAACCGCTTTCGCCATCAACCGAGATGAGAGCGGAGTTCTTTCCCGTCGAAATGACGAGCGCTCGATGCGTTTGCGCTATCCGCAAGATTGCACGGCTGAAACGGCCAACGATGCGACGAGCGTGATTTACTTGACCCTGAGGCTCATGGGAGAGATCGACGAGGCTCGCCGTGCGTCCGTTAACGAACGGCTGCGCGAAAAGAGTGGGTCCGCGATTTGGCGAGTCAACCAACGCGTTGGGCGGACGTATGCTTTATTGGAGCTTCCCGATCGGGAGAACCTCGACGCAATCGTCCAAGCCTCGGGCGGAACCTTATACGAGAAGCCGATCATCGCATTGGCACTTTTCCCTGCAGTGCCGGAAGCCTTGCCGTTGCTCCTCGAGGCCTTAGGGGGTGCCGGCCGGCCGGCGGGCGTGCTTGCATGCGATTCGGAGCGCGGGGGGCTGGTCGTGGAATGGGACCCGTCGCTGACCGGCGCGGACGTCGTAATGGCCGTCGCGGACGCGGAACTGGCGCGCTGGCAGAGCGGACGTACTGCGGAACTCCTCGCACCGTTGCCGCCGTCGCTGGTGGCAACAATCGCAGCGAGCAGTTTACAGGCGCCGCAAATAGAAGAACGGCGCATTTTAGAGCTGCGGATCGATCGTGGCTAGCCCCTTCGGCTACGTTAGCATCTCCGACGTCGTCGACGTTATCGCGACGAGCATTCTCATTTACTACGTCCTGCTGCTGATTCGCGGCACTCGAGCCGTGCAAATTCTCATCGGCATTCTGGTTTTGCTGGGATTGCTCGGCATCGCGACGCTCCTGCATCTGACATTGCTCGGAACCATTTTGCGCTTAGTGTTGGTCGGCGCCGCGGTAACGATTGCCATTGTATTTCAGCCGGAGTTGCGCCGCGCGCTCGAACAGATTGGCCGCGGCGGCCTCTTTCGCATGGAGACCGAACACGGCGCCGGCGGACGGACCGAAGATCGCGCAATTGCCGTTATTGCCGGAACCGCATTCGTCCTCGGACGCGCTCGCCGAGGGGCCTTAATCGTCATCGAACAACACAGCGGATTGAAGGATTATTGCGAAACCGGTACGATGCTCCACGCCGACCTCTCCGAAGAGTTGCTCGTGTCGATTTTTGCGGCGGGCTCGCCGCTGCATGACGGCGCGGTCGTCGTACGGGAAGGGCGCATCGAGGCCGCACGGTGTTTGCTGCCGCTTTCTGAGCAATCACCGGCGCGGAGCCGGCTCGGCACGCGCCACCGGGCGGCGATCGGGCTGACCGAGCAGACTGACGCCGTCGTGCTCGTCGTCTCGGAACAGACCGGGGCCATCACGATTGCGCGCGCCGGGCTCCTCTCGAGGCCAGTCGACGAAGAGCAACGACTGATCAAGATGCTGCTGGCCGTGACCCGGCCGCCGCGCGACCGGCGCCGACGCGGAGATCTCATTGCCACCCTCCGCTCGCGTCTGCGAACGCAACGCGGAGAACCCCAATCGCGGGTCTCCTGACGAGGGCTCTCCTTGCAGATCATTCGCAAGAACTTCGCGCTTAAAGTGCTCGCGCTCGTGCTCGCCATCGTCGGCTGGGCGTATTTCCGCCTCGCCGGCAACCCGATCGTCGCGACCCCGCAATTTCAACAGTTGTCGATTCCGATCGCCGGTGTCAACATGCCGTTGGGGTACGTCGCTCGTTTTAGCGATCATCAGGCAGTCGTGAACGTCGAGACCAAATCCGGGGAGCCCGCGGTCAAGCCGGAAGAAATCAAAGCCGTGCTGGATCTTTCGAACAAGACGAGCGGCGTGTATAACGTCCCCGTGCAACTCGTGGCGCCCAACGTCGTCGTACAGAGCTTGAGCCCGGCGTCCGTGACGTTGACCATCGAAAAGATCGAAGCGCGTTCGTTTCCGATCACGGTTCATTACGTCGGCGCACTTCCCACCGGGGTTGTCGTGAGCTATACGACGATCGGTCCCGACGCGGCGACGGTGCGAGCGCCCGCATCATTGCTCGGTCAGATCGCCGCACTTCATGCCGACGTCGCGCTTCCAAATCAACCCAAGACACTCGACGAAATGGTGCGCCCGATTCCTGTTGACGCCTCCGGGCTCGAGCTGAGCGATGCCGCCGTCTCACCGAATCTCGTGCGCGTGCAGATACGCGTCGTGGCGGCGGCCGGCGCGCCCCAGTGAGCCGGCTCTTCGGCACCGATGGAATCCGCGGCGTAGCGAATCGCGAGCTTACGCCCGAACTGGCGCTACGTGTCGGGCGTGCGGCCGCCGTGGTGCTCCTCGATGCAGCGGAGGCGAACCGGCCGATTCTCGTGGGACGCGATACTCGATTGTCGGGCACCATGCTCGAGGCGGGTTTGATCGCTGGAATCACATCGGCGGGAAGAGACGCAACCTCGCTGGGCATCGTGCCGACACCAGCCGTTGCGTGCGTGACCCGAGCCATCGGAGCTGCTGGAGGCGCCGTTATCAGCGCGTCGCACAATCCCATTGCCGACAACGGCATTAAATTCTTTGGCTCGGATGGTTTTAAACTTTCCGACGAGCTCGAGGACCGTATCGAAGCATTGCTCGGATCGAGCGATATTCCCAGGCCGACGGGTGCCGGGGTCGGAATCGCGCGTGTCGCGCAAAATCTCGCGCGGCATTACTATAGCGCGCTCTATGAGGGGGCCGCCGATCTCAACGGCTTGCACGTGGTCGTCGATTGCGGCCATGGTGCGGCATATGCCGTTGCGCCGTATGCGTTGCGCAAGCTGGGGGCGCGAGTGACCGAGATGAACTGCGATGCCGATGGCGGTCGCATCAATGTCGCATCCGGAGCAACCGACCTGCGCGGGCTCCAAGCGGCGGTTCGCCAAAGAATTGACGCTGGCGAGCGCCGCGTCATTGGTGTCGCCTTTGACGGGGACGCCGACCGGGCACTCTTCGTCGATGAAACCGGCACGGCAATCACCGGCGACCACGTACTCTTCGCTTTAGGGCGATCGATGCAACGCCGCGGTGAGTTGGCAGGCAACACGATCGTCGCAACGTTGATGAGTAACGTCGGATTCGAGCGCGCCTTGCGAAAGCACGGTCTCAATTTGATTCGGACTGCCGTCGGCGATCGCTACGTCCTCGAACGAATGCGGGCCGGTGGTTTCGTCCTGGGCGGCGAGCAATCGGGCCATGCCATCGACTTTCGCTACAATACCACCGGCGATGGCCCGCGCACGGCGATAACGCTACTCAGCATCGTTGCGCAGGAGCAGACGACCTTGCACGATTTGGTTCGGGAGATCGTCTATGCGCCGCAGATGCTGCTGAACGTCCGGAGCGAGCGACGCGACGTTCTCGAGTTGCCGGTGATTCGCGACGCGATCGCGTCGGCTCAAGCGCAGCTCGGCGAAGCGGCGCGACTCGTGGTTCGTGCGTCGGGAACCGAACCGCTGATCCGGGTGATGGCGGAGGGCGAAGACCGCGACGCCGTCGAGCAAACCGTCCGGCATCTTGTGTCGCAAATCGAGCAGGAGGTAGGGCGCTCGGTTTCAACGTAAGCCCAGGCATCGGAGATTAAATGTGTGTGAAGGGCGTCCCCGGTTTATGCCGAAGGCGCCTGACACCGAGGGACTCCGGGGGGCGACGATGCTCTTTGGAAGTTCCTCTACCTATACTAGGTCACTGAGTCGGAACCGAAGTTCCGAGCGGGGGATATCCCGGCAGGGGTGAATGGGCCGGTCGGCCCTAGGGCGATTCTTTCACGTCCGAACCCGTCAACTAACCCCGCAAGTGTCGTGAAAGAGGAGCGGTTTCTTGCGTTATGCGTTAGCTGTAGGGGCACTGGCCCTATCGATTGCCGGTTCCGGTGCAATTGCCCGAGCCGGCGGCAGCCCACCCCAAGTCGATTATTTTGGAGCTACCGAAAGCACCAATGCCCAAGCACTGAGCCCCGATGTCGCCGAATGGACGTCGCGGCTGATCGTTACCACCCAGCCGCGGCATCATAACGGGATCGAGCGTTTCGCCGGCGGAATTCTTGCCCGAACCTCGAGGATCGCTCAGCGCCTGACCAGCAGCGCGCTTCGCTTCCTCGGCGTCCCGTACGTTTTCGGCGGCACGACAGCCTCCGGCTTTGATTGCTCGGGCTTCGTTCAGCACGTCTTCGCTCTGCTCGGCGTCGAATTGCCGCGAACCGCCGACGCTCAATACGACGTTGGCCGGCCGGCGCTGGGCGGTCCACGGCCCGGCGACCTCGTTTTCTTCGATACTTATGGTGGCGTATCGCACGTCGGCATCTATCTCGGAGGGGGCCAGTTCGTCCACGCCAGCTCTTCCCATGGGGTCATGGTCAGCCGGCTATCGGAATCGTACTGGGCTTCGCGGTATGTCGGCGCGAAGCGCCTTCTCGCTTCACGGTAGCGCAACAACCGAACGTTCGCGCGAAAATGCGCCGCCGGTTCCGGCGGCGCTTATTCTTTGGCGGAGACCAAGACCTCAGCGGGCTGACCCGGGAAGTACGAGCGCGACCAGCTAAGCGTGGCTGCGTCGGCGCCATGCAATGGGGTGTAGCCAAGTGGTAAGGCAGCGGACTTTGACTCCGCCATTCGTTGGTTCGAATCCAGCCACCCCAGCTCTAAAGCACGAGCCGCCTTGTCATGCTGAGCTGCAGTAGAAGCGCGTTCTACTCCTGAAGACGCCGTGGTGCGAGGAGTTCCGTAGCGACGCGATCGGCAGCGACGCTGCACGTCACGAACGGTGACGGTGTGCTGTACCTTCTCAAGAAAGCGGGGATTCTTGGGACGCACGTTGCGTGGCGCGATGCGCTCAACGAAGGTCCGGTTCCGGCGGGACTAACATTGGAGGAGGTCAGCGCGCTGCGCGCGCGCTACTTGGCCGAGCGGGGATTCGGGCCTCCAATCAAAATGATCCACGATTTTGAACGGCGGGATGCTTTGATTCGGCGCGCCGCCGATTTTGACGAAGTCGTCCTATGGTTCGAGCACGATCTCTACGACCAACTCCAGCTGCTGCAAGTTCTGACTGCCCTGGACGAGCTCGATTTGGAGCCGGGGCGCGTTTCCGTCGTTCAAACCGATCATTATCTTGCGAGCATGACCGTTGACGAGATTTTCAGACTGCTTCCAAAGCGACGCACAGCGACCGCGGCGATATTCAAGTCGGCGGGGCGAATGTGGGAGCGATTTACATCGCCGGATCCGGTCGAACTCGCAAACGCTGCTGGCGCCGATGCCATCGGGATGCCTTTCGCGCGTGGGGCGATGCAACGGCTCTGCGAAGAGTATCCGTGGAAGCACGATGGCCTCTCCCGCTCGCAGCGACAGGCGCTCTACGCGGTCGCGCAAGGACCGGGACGTGCAGAGGAACTCTTTGCGCGCGCTCAAGCGCGCGAAGAGGCGCATTTCTTGGGGCAGCGGCTCTTCGAGAGGATCCTCGCCGACCTGGCGAGCGGCGCCGCTGCATTGACGGAGGGAGAAGAGCCGATGCTCGTCCCCACCGCACTTGGTCGCCGCGTACTTGCCGGTGATGCGGATTGGCTCGAAGCACACGTCATCGATCGCTGGGTCGGGGGCGTTCATTTGCGTCCCGATAATCTTACGCGTTGGGACGACGATGCCGGTCGTTTCGCCTGAGTAAGCTTGATTCAAGGCCCAGGGCCACCGTGACGCGAATGGACCGCGGCGAGATGACGCACGACGAGTTGAATATTGACCTCAAGAGCGAAGATGGCGGCACGCTTGTCTTTAGGCTGCGTGGAAGTCTCGATCTCGCCACGGCTCCGACCGTCAGGGCCGCCTTGGCCGATGCGACCGAGAAGGGCAATCAAGAACTGATCGTCGATCTCACGGCCCTCGAGTTTCTCGACTCGACCGGTCTGGGCGTGCTCATTGGCGCGCATCGCCGAGCGGCCGAACGCGGGGGCTCATTTCGTTTGATCGTGGCGGACGGACCGATCTCGCGTCTGCTCAATATCACGGGGTTGATCGCGGTGTTCGCCGTCTACCATTCGATCGAAGACGCGCGGAGCGATCGAAGCCGCGTGAACGCGACAATTTAGGAAATCTCGCGATAGGCCTCGTCGAGCAGCTCGACGACGTGCTTGACCGACGCGCGATAGCCGGCATCGCGCAGACCCGCAGCGACCTGAAGCGCGCACCCCGGATTCGCGGTTACGACGACCGTTGCGCCCGTTTGCACGATCGCCCCAACCTTGCGGCGTTGGAGGCGCGAGGCCATCTCGGGTTGGGTCAAGTTGTAAAGGCCCGCGCTTCCGCAGCAGACGGCACTCTCCCCCATCTCGATCAGGCGTAGCCCGGGAATGCGTGCCAGTAGCCGGCGCGGCGCGCCGCAGATGCGTTGTGCGTGCACCAAGTGACAGGGCTCCTGATAGGTCGCGTTTGCGTCGATCGGGCGCATAGGGTCGCCAAGATCGAGCGCGTCGAGTACTTCGGTTACGTCGCGCACGCGACTTGAAAAATTGGCCGCCCGTCGTGCCCACTGCTCGTCGCCAGCGAGAAGTTCGCCATACTCCTTGAGCGTGCTGCCGCAGCCCGCCGCATTGACGACATAGACGTCGGCGGCGCTGCGTTCGAAGGCGGCGATATTGCGCTTCGCGAGCTCGCGCGCGAACTCAATCTCGCCCGCGTGTAGCGCGATCGCTCCGCAACATCCCTGCCCGCTGCCGACGATCGTCGACAAGCCGCCGCGCCGCAACATTCGCACCGTCGCGCGGTGCACGTGAGCGAACGCAAACGGCATGATGCACCCCGCATGGAGAAATGCCACACCCTGCGCAGCGTCGGCCTCGAATCGCTGGTCGTGGGCCGTGAAAAAGTCGTCGGAAATTGTTGGTGCAAGCTCTGCGGTACGCCCCCATCCAAACAATTTGGCCACGGATATCAATCGCGTCCGTTGCGCAAAACGAAGTAGTACGGCGACGGCGCGCAGAGTCTCAATCCGCGCAAAGAGCGCGCGCAGGCCGAAGCGTTGCAGCCGCTCCCGCGGCGTGTCGGCGGGCCGCTGCGTTTGCCGAATTTGGACGCGGGCCTTTTCGACCAGCTGACCATAGCGAACGCCGGAGGGACAGATCGCCTCGCAGGCTCGGCAGTCCAGACATTGCCACATCTGCTCGACAAAACCGGCACTTCTCACGTCGAGCCGTGACTCGCCGACCGCTTTGATCAGACTAATGCGGCCGCGCGGTCCCGACGTTTCTGTCATAGTCTCCAAATAGGTTGGACACGACGGCAAGCAGAGACCGCAGCGAATGCAGGTGTCGTAGATCGATGCATCGGGCTGGTCGGCTCCGCTGAAGCCCAGTAGCGCATGCTCGGTCATCGGCGTGCGCCTTTCGCCTTGAATGAACGACACTTCTGCTGACGAACGGAGGCACCGTGAAAAAACGAGTGAGGGTAGCCGTCACCGGTGCGGCCGGACAGATCGGTTACGCATTGATCTTTCGAGTGGCTTCGGGGCAAATGTTCGGAACCGATACCGAGCTGGAACTCCGTTTGCTGGAGCTCGAAGGGGCCCTCGGCGCGCTACGGGGGGTCGCCATGGAACTGGAAGATTGCGCTTTCCCGCTGCTCAAAGACGTTTGGCACGGATCGGATGTGAACGAAGCGATGCAGGACGTCGATTGGGCGATTCTCGTGGGAGCGGTTCCACGCAAAGCCGGTATGGAACGCTCCGACCTGCTGCGCATCAATGGCGCTATATTTACCGAGCAAGGCCGCGCGATCAACGCGCACGCCGCCGATGACGTGGGCGTCTTCGTCGTCGGAAATCCCGCGAACACCAATTGCCTGATTGCAATGAACAATGCGCCTCGGATTTCAAACGATCGGTTCTTTGCGATGACCACGCTCGACGAGTTGCGGGCTCGCGCCCAACTCGCGCGCAAGGCCACTGCAGACGTCACCGACGTTTCCCGGCTGGTCGTGTGGGGAAATCATTCGACGACGCAATTTCCGCACTTCGAGCATGCGACGATCGGCGGTCGCGCGGCACGCGATGCGATTGGAGACCAGGGTTGGCTCGAAAGCGAGTTTCTTTCAACGGTGCAGAATCGCGGCGCCGAGGTGATTAAGACGCGCGGAGCCTCCTCGGCGGCGTCCGCTGCAAATGCCGCCATCGTCGGCGTACACAACCTCACCCACGATACGCCGCCACACGAGTACTACTCCGTCGGTCGTTGTTCGCACGGTGAGTACGGCGTCGATCCCGGATTGATCTTTTCGTTTCCCTCGCGGACCGAAAATGGAGTCTCGCGGATCGTCGAAGGACTCGAGCATAGCGAGTTCGCGCGTGCGAAGCTGGCGGCTACGCTTGAGGAGCTACGCAAGGAGCGCGACGCGGTCAAAGAACTCGGCCTGATCCCCGCGAACTAGGGAGCATGAGCGGTCCGGGACGCGAGCCCTCCGAACTCGACCTCATCCACGTGAACGTTGCTTCGCGGGCTGGCGCTTACACGGTGGGCAGTGCGTCGTTCTTTCATTACATCTTGCGTTTGGGCGAATTCGGCCTCCCGCTCTCGCTTGCCGATCAAGAGGCCGTCAACGTCCTTGCCGCCGTGCCCCATGCGCTCGGCGCCCACGAAGAGGTGTCGCTCGTATCGGGCCCCGGCTGGCGCGTGGTCCCTGCCCAAGGAGAACTCGATTGGCCGGTCCTCGAGGCGACGCCGGAGCGACTGCGCAGCGCACTGGAGCGCGCACGCAGCATCTTGTGGACGCATGCAGCGCGCTTCTACGTTACCGCCCGCGAGATCGCCGCGATCGAGCGCGAACTCGATGAAGTCTATGGGGTGCTCATGCGCGCCGCCGCGGCCGGGGTCGCCGTTAACGTTTCCTACGTAGCCTAAGCGTTCGCGGGTGAAAACTCTCTGCGAGCTGCCGCTGCGCGGTGCGGGCGGCGAGCCTATTTCGTTTCCGCGTACGATCTATTCGCATGGCTGCGCGGCGTTGCCGCCGGCAATCATCCAAGAGTCGCCTTTGGTCTACCGCCGTCGTCTTCGAATCGCAAATCGCGTCGTCGAGATCGAACTGCGCGAGCGCGATGGCATGCTCGTCGCCGAAACGGCATCTCGGTTGAATGCCAGAGGATCCGCTTGCGTCCAGGCAGCCATCGCGAAAATGTTTCGCCTGCATGACGACCTTTCGCCATTTTACGCGCTCATCGCCGCCGACGACGCGCTGGGCTGGGCGGCAGCGGGCGCCGGGCGAATTCTGGCGAGCCCGACCGTCTTCGAAGACGTCGTCAAGACGATCTGCACCACGAACTGCGCCTGGTCGGCGACCGTTCGCATGACTACCGCGCTCGCCGCCCTGGGCGGGGGCGCCTTCCCCGAACCGGACCGGCTCGCCGAAACACCCGAACGCTGGTATCGGGACGTCGCGCGAATGGGCTATCGCGGAAGCTATGTCAGTGCGATTGCACGCGCTGTGGCGATTGGCGACCTCGATCTGGAAGCGTTGCTCGAACCCAGGCAACACGACGATGCAACGGTTGAAGCGCTGCTGCTCGCACTTCCCGGAATCGGGCCCTACGGCGCGGCACATGTGATGCAGCTGTTGGGTCGCCACCGGCCGCTGGTCCTGGATTCGTGGACGCGCCCGAAATATCGGCGTTTAGCCGGCAGAAAGCAGGCGAAAGATTCGACGATTCGCCGGGCCTTTGCGCGATACGGCGCGTACGCCGGGCTCGCATTTTGGCTCTTTCTGACGCGCGACTGGCTCGAATAGGAAAACAGCATCTCCATCGAACAGGGCAGGCGCACGCTCGTGGGATAAGTTCCCCCGATGCGGTTGCTCAAATCGATTCTCGTTGCGGCGATGGTCGCCACATTACCAGTACCGGGCCCAGCCGGCACAACCGGAGGGATTACCGGACGGGTGGTTGAGGCGCGCTCGAACGCGCCCATCCAGGGCGTATTCGTCACTGCCACGTCCCCGTCGCAGAGCGCACGATCGGTGACCGATGCGACCGGCACGTTCCGCTTTCTTTCGCTTGCGCCCGACACGTACACGCTCTCGTTTAGCAAAGACGGCTTCGATCCGGTTACGCAGCCCGGGCTGACGGTTGTCGCCGACCAGGTGCAAACCTATAACGCGTCGCTCGTGCGCGCGTTGCGAACGATCGCGCGCGTTACCGCGCAATCTGCCGCTGCTCTCGTCAAACCAGGACAGACCAGCGACGTTTACTCGATCAATGCCGCGGGGCAACAGGCGCGCCAGGGCGTCGCTGGTCCCGGGAGCTTGAACAACGCCTACGGAGCAATTGCAACCGTGCCGGGAGTGCAGCTGGATCCGGGTGAGGTCGGATGGTGGCAGACTCTTCACGTCCGTGGCGGCGACATCGATCAGGTTGGCTACGAGTTCGACGGGATTCCAACCAATCGGGCGTACGACAACGCGCCGCAGACAATGCTTTCGACCTTGGGAAGTCAGGAAGTCCAGGTTTACACCGGCGGCGTCCCAGCGAGTTCCGACGCCCAGGGAATCTCCGGCTACGTCAACCAGGTGGTCAAAACCGGCACGTCGCCCGGATACGCCGACGTAAATCTCGGAGTCGGCTATCCCACCTTTTACCATCAGGCGTCGGTCGAAGCGGGAGGATCAACGCCCGACCGGCTCTTCAGTTACTACGTCGGCATCGGCGGCAGCGATCAGGCATTTCGCTACGTCAACAATAACAACGGCTCGAACATTCCCAACTCATTCTTCTATCCGACCAGCGCGGTCCCCGGATATACTTGCGGAACCTCGACCTGCAGCGCGCTGCCGTATTCAAACGGTTACGTGTACACTGGGGCGCCGTCACCCGTGCTCTTCACGACGGGTTTGGGATTCTCTCTGGCAACGCAGTCGCTACGCGACACCCTGCTCAACTTTCATTTTGGTATCCCGCAGCACAACGGTCTACGCGACGACGTCCAGGCTCTCTTTATGACGAGCGAGAATCTCAATCAATATTACAGCTCGATCGATGATTTCGGCGCGAACACGCTCTTCGCACTCTATGGCCCGCTCACGTGGGACGATTCGTATCAGTACAAGGGCGCGCCGTTCCAGCCGTTTCGGCCGCAAGACGTCTATAAGTACATGTTTCCATCGAGCCCCCCGCACGCATTTCAAGGCCTATTGCCCGACAATATTCGCGATCCCAACGATAACGGGGTCGCCATCGAAAAGCTGCAGTATCAGCACGAATTTTCGCCATCCTCGTATCTTCGGGCCTACGGCTATGTCGAATATTCCAACTGGGACATCAACGGGTATAACTCCGACGCGCAGCCGTACTACGGCTGGGAGCTCCCATATTTTCTGCCGGATCATACCCACGGCTTTGCCTTGAGTTACGTCAATCAACTCAACGATCAGCACCTGCTCAGCGTCACCGGATCGTATACGTATTCGAACATGCAGCGCTACTTCGTGACCTTTTTTCCTTCGGACTGGAACGTTACGAGTTACGTTGGTAAGAACGGCAAGTGCTACGATCCGTCGACGGGCGACCAAATCGGGTGTTACGATCAAACGCAGGGCACGCTGACCAATCCCGAACCTCCGGTGACGTACTCGTGCAAGACGAGCCCGAAGCTGCCGGCGTGCGCTCCCGGAATCAACCCGCAGTGGCTCGTCACCGATACCTTCGAACAGGGCAATCAGGGCCTCAATCAGGTCGCGGCAGCGCTCAGTGGCTACTCTGTAAACGACCAGTGGCGACCCGACGACAAGCTCGACGTCAATCTGGGTCTGCGCATCGAAAATTTCACGTATGATTTCGGAGATACGAGCCCCGACAATCCTGCGCGCCAGTTCTGGTTCAACGCTTATAACGCCGAGTTCTGTTTTGCGCCTGGGGTCAACAACAATAAACCGATCGATCGAACCAATAGCGGGATAGGCGCCTGTCCGGTCGTCGGCGGCGTCCAGACCGTTCCCTTAGCGAATTCGCCGTACGGGCCTCTGGTAAACTCCAGCGGCGGCTCGTACGCGACGGCTCGATTTCAACCTCGGTTAGGGCTAACGTACACCGTCGATCCCGGTGACGTGCTTCGAGGATCGTTCGGCGTGTACGCGCGGCCGCCAAACTCATCGTGGGTGCAGTACAATACGATCGACGAGAATTTGCCGGCGTTTCTAGGCAATCACTTCTACGGATACGGGTTCAACACGCCCGACCACCTGATTCGGCCCGACACCTCGTACAATTACGATCTCTCCTGGGAGCATCGCGTCAAAGGGACCGATTGGAGTTTCAAGCTGAGCCCGTTTTTCCGAGCGACGCGGGACCAGTTGCAAAACTTTTATATCGATCCGCAAGGCGGCCTCGAATCGGGCCTGAACGTCGGCAGCCAGCAGAGCAGCGGCGTCGAGTTCGCGCTGCAAAAGGGGGATCTGTCGCGCGATGGCTTGAGCGGGCAGCTGTCGTTCACATACATTCACAGTCAGATCAGGTATCAAAACTTTACGAATACCAACCAAAACGTCATCGATCAGCTCAATGGCTACATCCTCGCCTACGACGCGTTCTTGAAAGGCCACGGCGGCTTTCCGTGCTACTTTTACGAATCGTCAGGTGGAGCGGGAACGACGAACTGCAAACAGCGCGGCGTGGTTGCCAATCCATACTACAACCAGCCGTACCAAAACCCGCTCTCACCGATGGCGTGGTATACGACCTACGACGTCATTCCTGGTCCGGCCGCCGCTGCGAACGGCTATGCCGTGCCTTACGTCGCAACGTTGCTGTTGAACTATAAGCATCAGCGCTTGACGGTGACCAACTTTTGGAACTTCAACTCGGGTGCATCCTATGGCGCACCGACCGCGTGGCCCGGGTTTAATCCGCAGTCGTGCTACGCGCCCCCGGCGGCGTGGCTTGCGGCCCACGGCAGAGCGGCGGATCCGGCATCCTGCGATGACTTCGGAACCTTGCCACTCTTCATACCGGATCCCTACACCAATGGCTACGATAACCTGGGCGCCTTCAAGGAGCCGTGGCAGCTACAAATGGGGTTCAACTTCAATTACGAAGTCAGCCCGCGAATCACCGCGCGCCTCAACTTCAGCAACCTGCTGGACATTTGCGGACAGCGCGGGTATCAGTGGGATAATCCCTCGGTGTGCGTCTACGGTTCGCTGCCGACCAACTTCCTGTATCCCGCCGGCAACTTCTATCCCAACTCGGTCTCTTCGCGGCCGCCGCCGCAGTTGCAGTACCCGTATTCATTCTGGTTCAACGGCAACAACACGGGTTTTTTGGGCGTCGTGCAACCGCTGCAAGTGACCGGCTCGGTGACGTTCAAACTCTAGCGAAGAACATCGTTGGGGGCCGCGGCCGTTCTAGCCTACGGCCCACAGCCACAGTACGCTGACGCCGATCGTTGCGGGCACCACCAGTGCACCCAAACGCGCGTACTCGGCAAGCGTGATGCGAACGCCGTAACCGCGAACGATCGAGAGCCACAGAATCGTCGCAAGCGAACCGCTCGTAACCAGGTTCGGGCCAGCGTCGACGCCGACGATGAGAGGATAGGCGATTTGCGGCGAGCTCACGTGGGCGACGATCGTAGATGCGGCAACCGCGATCGGGAGATTGTTGAAGACGTTCGAAAGCAGCGCCGCGCCCGCGGCCGCAATGACGGTGACGACGAGGTCGCCATAGCGAAGAACCCCTCCGATTTCTGCGAGTACGAAGTTCACGAATCCGGCTCGAGTAACCGCGTCGAGCAGTACGAAGAGGGCGAGCAGCAGAGCGAGGTTTTTCCAGGAAACGTGCGAGCCCACGTCCCGCAGTTCGGTGCCGGATGCGGCAACGGTCAGCACCGCGCCGCACATGGCGACCGGGCCCAACGGCCAATGAAGAATCAAGGCAACAATATACGCTGCAGCAACGCCGCTCATCGCGTACAACGCCCGGCGTTGCCGCATATTGGGTGCGTTGAGGTCGACCGGGCCAAAATGGCCGCGTAACTCGCGGCGGAAGAAGAAGAGGAAGATCGCGAGCGTCAGCGCGATAGCGGCCAGTTCGGGCGGTCCGAGATGCCACAGATAGGGGATCAGTCGCGCATGCGGCAGGATCAGCACGTTGGCGGGATTCGAAAACGGCAACCCAAACGATGCCACGTTGGCCACGAAGACGCTCGCATACAAGAAGGGCTTCACGGCAACTCCCCGATCGGAGACGGCGCGATAGACGACTGGAGTGAGCGCGATTGCCGTCGCATCGTTCGAAAGCAAAATCGTTACGAGCGAACACGCGACGAAGAGCAAGGTGAAGAGCCGGCGGCGCGAACCGCGCGCTCGATGCAGCACAAGGTCCGCGATCCATTGAAAAGCACCGCTTCGATCGGCTGCCGCTGAGATGCCCATCAATCCAAAGATGAAGAGCACCACGTTCCACTGCCGGATCATCGCGCTCAGCGCGCCGTCGAGCGGCTCGTTCCCGATGGCGACGAGCAGCAACGCGCCGCAGACCGGCCAAATCCAGCCGGCGACGCGCCACGGACGCAGCGCGAGCAAGACGATCGCCCCCGCGGCGACCGCCAAGGCCAACCCGTGGTTAGCGATATTCTTCTATACGGTCGCGCGGATGGGCTTCGTCGTAAGCACGCCGTTTGTGTCCCATCGCCAACTGCAGATAGATGCCGGTTGTGGCGAGACTCTCGTGGCCGAGCAGTTCGCGCACGGTTTCGAGGTCGACTCCGTTTTCGACGAGGTGGGTCGCGAAGGAATGCCGCAGCGTGTGCGGCGTCGCATGCTTCGTAATTCCGCTGACGCGATACACGGCGCGAAAGATTCGCCAAACGTGCTTGGGGGTTAATCCTTTGCCTCCGCGCCCGAGGAAGAGTCGCGGATCGGCGCTGCGCGGTCTCACCCGAAGATAGGCCGCGATGGCGTCGGCGGCCGTGCGATTGATCACCACCATCCGCTCTTTATTGCCTTTGCCGGTGACGCAAATCGTTCGTTCCGTTAGATCGACCGCGGCCAGGCGTACGCCGGCGAGCTCGGCCCGCCGCATGCCGCTGGCATAGAAGAGCTCCATGATCGCCGTGTCCCGCAGGCGCGCCTCGTCGGTGCGGCCGGCGAGCGTCGTGCGCAGCAGGGCGATCACCTCGTCGACCTTGAGCGGCGCGGGCCGCTTCTTGGCAATCGAGGGCCCGGGAATCGCAGCCGCCGGGTCGTTCTCGAGGACGCCCGTAATTTTTAAGAACCGATAGAGCGCGCGGATCGACGAGAGCTTCCGGCAGACGGTCCGGCTGTCGTAGCCACGGGCATCGAACATGTGCGCGATGTACTGGCGGATCTGCGACGGCTTCACGGCCGCTAGTTCTGCGATATCCTGGGTGCGCCGCAGAAACGCGCTGAACTCCCCCAGATCGCGCTCGTAGGCGGCAACCGTCAGCGGGCTGCGCTTGCGCTCGCTCAGCAGATATCCGCGCAGATCCGCGACCAACGGATCGGAGGCCCCTGCGGCTGCCGGCTGGGGCGCCTTCTTTAGGCGGGGTGAATGCGACATAATAAATCTTTCATCGCATTCGAAAATGTTCCTTGAGCTGGGCCAGGCTCGCTCCCTTTTGCTTGCGATCGTGGCTTGGGCAATGGGGTGTGGGTGTCGAGGGCCGCTTTTGCGGCCCTATGGGGTACAGGGCTAGTGGGATGATTGACAGGTAACGATCCACGAGCCTAGGTTGAGCTTTTTGAGAATCGCCGTGTCGTGATTCGTCGCGGCTTCGGGGCAGGTTTCGGTTTGAAAGCGCTGTAGGGCGACGCCGTACTCGACGTCAACGACGAGTCGGTTTGAATTACTGTAGACGTTCATCTTTTGACACCAATGCTGGATCCAGCATTGCTCGTCGACCGCGAAATCGAAGTGCGAACTCAGGTCGTCGTTTTGTCCCGGATCGTTCTTTTGGCCGACAAGCATCCCGAGGCTGTGAATCTCGCTTGCGAACCACTGATCGTATGCGAGCTGATCCTTGGCCGTGAGGGGGAAGCCGGTCTTATTGGTGTAGCCGTCGATGTTGTCGGGATCGACGCCGTCGAAACCCTTCTGCTTGCACATTTCGAAACGTTTGGTCATGATCGGCTCGAGCACCGAAAGCTGACGAATGTCCAGCCATCGCTCGCCCGGCCAGTGCCCATCGTGATTCCCCAAAACGCCCTTGGGGAAATCTTTGGCATCGGGTCGCCAGTTCTCCCACGTGCCGACGTCGATGTAGCAGATCACATGGCGTCCCATCTTGTGCAGCGCAGCTACCGCCGATGCTTGCTGATCGAAGCCGTCGATGTCGTAGATGTCGGCAGAAACGCTGGTATCGATGGTTTTTCCGGTAATCTGATACTGGAACGTTTCGCCCGCGGTGGGTTTCCACTGCGAGCCCGCCGGCATAGCCGCATCGTTCGCGGGCGCGAGAGGTGTGGAAGCCGACGCGCCGGAGTTGGAAGCGGTGGCTGCGCTCGGCGCCGCAGGGAGTGTCTGCCCCGCGCACGCAGCCAAGAATACTGCAGGCAGAGCAAGCACGACGGAGTGGAGAAGGCGTAGATTCGTCATGCAGGTTAATTCGTGGAGCGCCTGCTCCTTCTTCTCATGGCGATCTCAGCTTTCGATTTCGCGTCAGGAGGCAATGCGCGGTGCACCAACATAGGATTTTCCTGAGAGCTGCGGGCCTTCTTCTACCGGCGGCGACATTGATCGGCTGCACCCCATCGTCGCCGCCCTTTGCCACGACCGTTGGAATCTTGCATCGCGGGATGACGATGTCGGTGCGAATCGAGTCGGGAACCGTGAACGCGTTTCAGCCCGCGAACGGGCAACGTCGCGATCTGTTTACGATTGCCGCAACTGCCGCGCGCGGGACGACGCCGCCTCCGCCACGCATGCGCGTCGCTCCATTGGGCATCGTCGTCCGCGCCGGAACACTCGCAGCCTTATTAGTGCGCGTCCCCGAAGGTGTGAATCTCGTCGTTGATTCGCGTCGTGGCAACGTCAACGTCACGGATATCACCGGAGACGTTCGGATCCTCGCCCAGCAAGGGAATGTCGACGTGAAGGTCCCCGGCTACGCGCAGGCGGCGGTCGGTACGGGCAGCCTAGCGGTCATGATGGGTGCGACGACGTGGCCGGGAACGCTGCATTTTTCGATTCAACATGGTGACGTCGAACTGTGGATCAGCGCAAAGGCCGCGTTCGCCGTGCACCTTCACACCGACGACGGCACCCTTTTCACCGATTTTGGATTGCGGGGAACGTCGGCCGGGAATGCGGAAACGATCGACGGCGCTGTCAATGGCGGTTCGCCCTCGCGCATCGACGTAGAAGCAGCGGCGGGTTCGATTCGACTCTTGCGGTTACAACCGCAGCCGTGACAGCAGCGCCGCTTTCGCTTTTACTAGCCATACCATCGCCTCGTTATACGGTGTCGGCGTCCCAGTGCGCCGCCCAGACGCCACCACCGCTCCGTTAATGTGATCGATCTCGCTAGGATGGCCGGACTCCAGATCGTAGGCCATCGAACTCTTCGCGTCGGCGCCCAGCGCGATAACTTCGGTCACGTACTGCCACGGATTGACGAAAGGCAAATTGATTTTCAATGCGGCGGCGACGCTCGCGGTCTCTTCGGCCAAAGCTTCGGCCAGGCGCGCGGCATTGGGATCGCGCGGTATTTCACCGGCGTCACAGTCGAGCAGCGCGGAGAGGGCGTTCACGGAGGCGTTGGCGATGAGTTTTCCCCAGAGGTGCGGCCGAATGTCGTAGACGACCGACGCGCGCAGTCCGCTGCGCGTGAGCAGTTCTGCTACCGTGCGCGCCGTCGTCGGAGAGGCGGTCGTGGTTCCGATAATCGTGTTGCCCTGTTGCGAACTGCGCACGTGGCCGGGCCCAACCGTCTGGGAAGATTCCGTCGTGATACCGACGATGACGGGAACCGCTCCCCCGAGCGCCGTTTTGATTGCGTCCTCGTTGCCGACCCCGTTCTGGAGCGAAATGACCGGCGCCGATGGGTCGAGCTCCCCGGCAAACGCCCGCAGCGCGCGCAACGTGTCGACCGCCTTAACGAAGAGAAAAAGCATCTTCGAACCATACAAGTCACGCGCCCGCCGGGCGATGCCGACGCGGCGCGGCGAACCATCATTAACGCGTAGACCATCGCGTTCGACCGTGGACGCGACGGTCGGATTATCGTCGAGCATGGTCACCTCGCAACACGAGGCCAAATGATAGCCGAAGAGGGTGCCCATCGCGCCGGCGCCGATAATGCCGATGCGCATTGCTAAAACTGGTACTGGAACCCGAAAGTGTTGCGACGCGAAGCATGCGTGACGTCGCGCTGGCCGAAAAAGAGTTCTGCGCTCGGCGAAAGGTGGAGGTTCCCGTAGAGGTCGACCATCGGGTAGGTCAGATCGTAGATGCGGGTTTCGAAACCAAGACCGTGCAGCGGTGCGTATTGACCGAGCACTCCGACCTGCGAGTAGAGAACGCCACCGCCAACGTGAAAGGATCCTTGGTTCTTCTCCAGCACGGCATTCCAGGTGGTATTGTTGCCGATCGCGTTTGCACCGACCATGACGCTGGTACTGCTATGCGGTAGCAGCAACAGATTGATATCGCCCAGCGGGCCGCGACTGCTGGTGAGCACCGGATTGAGACCGGGGTTTTGCTGTGGCGAGAGTCCGCTCAGACGTACCTGCACGGCAACCAAATTCTGCGCAAGCGTTGCGAGCTTGCCCTGCAGCCGCGAGCGCAGTTCAGGCGAGATGCCGTTAACCGCGGGTGAGGCATGGGTTTGCGGAACGCTTGGATAGGGGGAGCCGCTGGGCACGGTCATTGGCGCGGGCGTTGCGCCGGCGTCGACCCCGTAGACGCTGCTCTTGCCGCCGAGTTCACCAAGAAGCGAGTCCGCCCGTTGCATGACGGCGTCGAGGTTCGCGATCGTGCTGCGAAGCTGCGCTTGCGTTTGGGGATCCCCGGTTACCGTACGCAGGTCTTTCGCCAGAAGGGCCAGCGTTTGGGTTGTATCGGCGATGTTCTGCGTCGTCGCCATGATATTGGCCTTGAGACGGGGATCGGTTGCGAAGCTCTGAAGTGCCGTCATCGAGCGATTCAGCGCCGTCGCGGTCGATTGAAATTGATCGAGGAGCGCCCCAACCTTCTTCGAGTCGACCGTCGCCGAACTGTTGAGCGTCGCCGATAGCTGCACGATATTGGCGCTCGCCGCGCCAAGCGTACCTTGCAAATTGCCGCCGAGGGCGAGCAGCTCACCGGAGAGGCGATCGAGCGACGCTTTTGTCGAGAGCGTCAGGTCGTTGGCATTGTTGAGCGTCGTCTGCAAGGTATCGAGCAGTTTCGGCGTGCGTTTTTCGACCAGAGCCATGACCGTGTCGAAACGCTTGAGTTCACCTTGTCCTTGAACGAGTAGATCGGCGACCGATGCGCCGTTGATGCCTTGGGGCTGGTCGGCGATCGGCAAGACTTGCCGCGGAAGCAGCGCGAGCGGCGGCTTCTGCTGCGGCGGAAAGATGATGAGCGACGGCGAGCCGGTCAGCGACGATTGGATGAGGAATTTCGACGCGGCCGGAATGTCCACGTCGCGATTGACGGCCAAGATGACGTCGACGGTATTATCGGCGAGCAAAACGACCGAATCGACCGAGCCGACATCGACGCCGCTGAAATAGACCACGGCACCCGTGGTCAGCCCGGCCGCCGACTGAAAGTGCACGCCTATGCGATAACCGGTGTGCCGGGTGCCGAAATCCGTCACGACGTAAAAGATTCCAAAGAGCAGAAGCAGTGCGACGATCGCGAATGCGCCTACTTGTGCTTGCCTGGTCATGAACCATCCATTCTAGATCGGAATCGGACCCACTTCTGACCCCTGCAGAAACTGCGCGACGATGGGGTTTCGTGAGTTCTGGATGCGAGTGGCCGTATCGTAAGCGATAATCGCGCCCTCGAAGAGCATTGCAACGTAGTCGGCCATCGCAAAGATCGATGGCAGGTCGTGCGAGATGACTACGGCGGTTCCCTTGAGTTTCTGGCGCAGCTTGAGAATTGTATCCGTGATGAGATTGGTGACGATCGGGTCGAGCCCCGTGGTGGGCTCGTCGTAGAGAACGAGCTCGGGGCGCGTGACGATTGCCCGGGCGAATCCGGCGCGCTTGAGCATCCCACCGGAGAGTTCCGCGGGAAGATTATCGTACGCGTCAACCAGTCCGACGCTCTCGAGCGCATCCATGACCGCGCGGCGGATCTCCGCGTCCGATAGCGTGCTGTGTTCGCGCAACGGAAGCGCGACGTTCTCGCCGACCGTGAGGCTGTCGAGCAAGGCCGAAAATTGAAACGACAGGCTTATTTTCTGGCGCACGGTGTTGCGTTGCTCCTCGGTCATGTGGCAGATATCCTGACCGCGAACGTAGACGTGGCCGGCATTGGGGAGCAAAAGCCCGTCGAGCAAACGCAGAATCGTCGACTTACCGGCTCCCGAAAGACCGATGATACAGGTGATCGCCCCTTCGACCAGGTCGAGGTTGCAATTCTCCAGCACGACGCGCTCGCCAAACGAAAGGTTGACTCCCTCCATGCGAGCGATCAGGCGCGGCCCCGTGCGATCGATCATTCCTTGCAGCCTCTAGCCTCCTAGCCGAAGAACAGAAACGAGAGTACGAAGTTCGACGCGAAGATGAGAATGATCGCCAGCACGACGGCACCGGTTACCGCCTGACCGACGCCGGCCGCGCCGCCGCGGGTTGAAAGCCCCTGGTAGGCTCCAACGAGCGCGATGATCGCTGCAAAGACGAATGCTTTGACCAATCCTTTGATCACGTCGCTGAAATCGATCGTCTGCCGGACCGAGGAAATGAACGAGTCGTACGAGATGTGCGCGTAGGTCTGGGCAATCCACATTCCCCCGACAATCGAGACAACGTCGGCAAAAATCGTTAGAAGCGGCAGCATCAGGAGCAGCGCGAGGAGCCGCGGTACCACCAAAAATCGCGCGGGCTGCAGGCCCATCGAGCGCAAGGCCTCGATCTGCTCGGTCACGACCATCGATCCAAGTTCCGCAGCAATGGCTGAGCCGACGCGTCCGGCGACGACGACAGCGGTCAGCATCGGGCCAAGCTCGCGAACCGATCCGTAGGCGACCGCGCCGCCGACGAAGCTGCCGAAACCGTAGGCCACCGCCTGCTGTGCGGACTCGAGCGAGATGACCATGCCGGTGAACAATGCGGTAAGCATCACGATGACGACGGACTGCACGCCAAGGATCGCACACTGCGCCACGGTTTCGCCAACGCGGATGCGCAGGCGCGCCATGAAGCCAACGGACTCGGCGCCCAGGAGCGTCACGCCGCCGGCATATTCGAAGAAGTTTGTCGTGGCTCGTCCAAAACGATCGAGAATTCTCACGCCGAACCCTCTTCTGCGCCGGAGAGCGCCTCCAAAACGTCGCCTGTGCCTTCGATCCGCTTGACGGCGACGGCGCGTTCGGCCGTTAAGTTGAATTGAACCTGATTGACGCGATCGAGACGGCGATCGACGTCGCGGAGCTGCGCACGCGCCTCTCGATCGAAGCCCACGAAGTAACGCCGCACTTCATGAAGATAGGCTGTGCGCATCCCGTCGTCCAGGACGCCGGTCGAAATCGCGGTCTCGATTTCGCGCTGCGCGCGCTTCATTGCACGATCGGTGATGTGAAAGGTGCCGACGCGCTTAACCAACTCGAGGAGAGCGTAGTCAAACGGCATGAGCGGGCGCGTCGAGCGCGGCATGCTGCAAGGCGAAGAGCCCGCGGATTCCACCCTCGGCCAACGCGAGCAGTGCGTCGAGGTCTCGCCGGTCGAAGGGCGACGCTTCGGCGGTCCCTTGCAGCTCTACAAAACGACCCGCATCGGTCATGAACACGTTCATATCGACGAGGGCCCGACTATCCTCGTCGTACGCGAGATCGAGCAGTGGTTGATTGCCAACGATGCCGACGCTGATCGCCGCAACCGTCGCGCTCAGGGGCCATCGCAGTCGATCTGATGGGTCGAAGCGCGTGCGCAGTGCGAGCGCCAGCGCGACCCATGCGCCGGTGACCGCTGCGGTACGGGTCCCACCGTCGGCTTGAATGACGTCGCAATCGAGCCAGACCGTTCGTTCGCCAAGTTTGGCCATATCGGTCACGGCTCGCAATGCACGCCCGATGATGCGCTGAATCTCCTGGGTGCGGCCGCCCAAGCGTCCCTTGGCCGCTTCCCGCTGCGTGCGATCGTGGGTTGCGCGCGGCAGCATGGCGTACTCCGCGGTGACCCATCCGACCCCACGCCCCTTCATCCAGGCCGGGACCCGGTCTTCGAGCGATGCTGCGCAGATGCACTTCGTATTGCCGAGCGTGATAAGCGCGCTGCCTTCCGCATACTTGAGGAAGCCGGGCTCGATCGTTACCGGCCGAAGCTCGTCGGAACGCCGCCCGTCCGAACGGATCATAGGTCGTTATTCGACCGTAACCGTCTTCGCGAGATTCCGCGGCTGGTCGACGTCTTTGCCCTCGATATCGGCAATGTGATAGGCGAGCAGCTGCAGCGGAATGACGTTGACGATCGGTGAGAGCAGCTCGTCGACCTTCGGAACTTCAAAGACGTGATCGCTGACGCTGCGGAGTTCGTGATCGTCCCGATTGGCCACGACGATAACCGGCGCTTCGCGGGCCTTGGACTCCATCAAATTCGAGATCATCTTTTCGCGGACGCGATCCTCGGTGGCGATACCGATCACCGGAACCGTTGAATCGAGCAGCGCGATCGGGCCGTGCTTCATTTCCCCCGCCGGGTAGCCCTCGGCGTGAATGTACGAGATCTCCTTGAGTTTGAGCGCGCCCTCCAGCGCCGTCGGAAAGTTGACGTAGCGACCTATGAACAGGACACTTTGCGCTTTGCGAAGCTCGCGAGCGACCTTGCGAATTTCGTCGGAGGTGTTTAAGACAACGTCGACCGCGGCCGGCAGCAGCTTCGTACCGTCGGCAATCTCGCGCAATCGACGCTCATCGGTGCTCCCTCGCAGATGTGCGAGGTAAAGCGCGAAGAGCGTCATCGCGATGAGCTGCGAAACGTAGGTCTTGGTTGCGGCCACGCCGATCTCCGGGCCGCCGCGCGTGAAGAGCATTCCGTCGGCCAGACGGGTGAGATGCGACCCGAGCACGTTGGAGATGCCCAGCACTCCAGAGCCGGCCGCCTTGGCGATGCGAACGGCTTCGATCGTGTCGGCGGTTTCGCCCGACTGCGACATTGCGATGACCAGCGCTGTCGGATCGATCACCGGATCGCCGTAACGAAACTCGCTGGCCAGCTCCATTTCGACAGGCAGGCGCACGAGGGAGCGCAAGAGATACATCCCAACCATTCCCGCGTGGTAGGCGGTCCCGCATCCGGTGATCGCAATCTTGCTGATGCCCTGCAATCGCTCCCGCGTAATGGCGCCGAGTTCGTCCCCCAGGCGCACGCGGCCGGCGTCGTCGATGCGCCCGCGGAGCGTTTCCTTGATCACGTGCGGTTGTTCGAAGATTTCCTTGAGCATGAAATGCTTGAAGCCGGTCTTCTCAGCCGACGTCGCGTCCCAGGTGATGGCAATCGGGTCGCGCTCGATGCGCCCACCAACGTAATCGGAGAGCTGAAATCCATCGCGACCAACGACCGCGATCTCTCCTTCCTGCATGATAACCTCACGCCGCGTATAGGGCAGAATCGCCGGCGTGTCGGAGGCGACGTACATTTCGCCTTCGCCCAGGCCAAGCACGAGCGGACTCGCGCCGTTGCGGGCAAAAACGAGATGATCGGGATCGTCGCTGGAGATCACACCGAGTGCGTACGCGCCGCGTACCTCGTGAACCGTTCGGCGCACCGCTTCTGCGAGATCACCGTCGTAGTGCAGCTCGATCAGATGCGCGAGGACCTCCGTATCGGTCTCGCTCGTAAAGACGTGCCCTAGCTCGAGAAGCCGGGTCCGCAATGCCGCGTAGTTTTCGATGATGCCGTTGTGGACGACCGCGATGCGGCCGTGGCAATCGAGATGCGGATGGGCGTTAGCGTCGGAAGGCGGCCCGTGCGTCGCCCAGCGCGTATGACCGATGCCGACCGCTCCGGAGAGCGGGTGCCCGTTGCTCAGGCGCTCGGCGAGCCGTGAAAGCTTTCCCTCCGCCTTCGAACCGGCCAGCGCCCCACCCGGCTCGATGACCGCGATACCGGCGCTGTCGTACCCCCGGTACTCCAGACGCGCGAGCGCGTCCATGATGATCGGTACGCTATCGCGCTTGCCGATGTAGCCGACGATTCCGCACATACTCCGTTATTTGATGCCTTCGCGTGTCCGCCGGTAGTGAATTTTGCCCTCGGCGATCTCGTCGAGCGCAATCGAAACCGGCTTGTTCGGATTAATGGTATCGCTATCGACAAGCGGTTCGCTCGCGAAGTATTCGCGACGATCCGAGGCCGGTAACTGTTGCACGCGAATCCAATTATTCAACTGACGCGCGCGCTTCGTGACGACATTGACCAGGCTAAACTTCGAGTCGGCGTGCGTGAGAAGCGCATCGAGGTCGCCGAATACTGATTTGCTCATAACGTATCGATCATTCCCTATCGGTTGGCAGTGTTCTTTTACGACGACTCGACGCGCCAAATCGAGTCGTCCGGATAACGGTGGATGCGAAAACGCTCCGCCTGCAGGATGGCGTCCAGGTCGCGCGCTGCCTCCTGCGGGCGGTCCTGCGCGTTGACGACGATGTAATCGAATCTTCGGATGAACTTCAGCTCTTGCTGCGCGATCTCGAGTCGCCGCGCAATTTCCTCGTTCGTTTCCGTTCGGCGAGCGAGTAGCCGCTCGCGCAGATTTGAGAACCGGTCCGGCACCAAAAAAATCAGTACCGCGTCCCGATACGCCGCTTTCACGGCCAGTGCACCGTTGACCTCGGGCTTCATGACAAGGTCGTAGCCCTCGGTCAAGCTGCGCTCCACGTAATCGCGTGGCGTCCCGTAAAGGTTGCCGTTGTACTCGCGCCACTCGAGAAGGCCGCCTTCTTGCCGGAGACGGTCGAACTCGCGATCGGAGACGAAGAAGTAATGCTCTCCCTCTCGTTCCTCGGGCCGTCGCGGGCGCGTCGTCGTCGAGACCGAGTATCGAAGGGCCGGCCGCTGCGCTCGCAGGGCCTCCACGAGGGTATCTTTTCCCGCTCCCGAGGGCCCCGATACCACGAAGAGCAGGCCCGGCCCCGTGATCAACGCTTCTCAGGTTTCACGCGCGGGTTCTTTAGACCTCGAAAAGCAGGTAGGGGCCAGGTAGATCGAGCGGCAGATGGTTATGCCGGCGCAACGCACAGGGCGCTTTGCATAGCCGCAGTGACGTTTGCGTCGGCGGCGGCAGCGGCGGGGCGAATGTACGCCGTCCGCACCGACTCCCCATTGCTCACGCTAAAGCCTTCTTCAAGTATTTGCCCGCCCGGCAACGTGAATGTTGCGACGCCGGCCGCGCCCGGGCACGGCGCGAAAGGGACGCTTCCTCTAAGTCTGGCCGCGCGCTGATGAAGCAGCACGTTGATGGTGACTGCGGATGCGAGGTCCTGGAGCGTTCCGCCGAAGCGTACGCGGCGGTAGTAGTACTCCTGGGCGGCGCGCCCCGAACCGTTCGCCCACGCAGCGCTGGCGCCGGGCAGCGGCTGCCAGCCCTTCGGCGCCGCCGAAGCAGCGTGACCGCACGCGGCCAATACGACCGCCGAGATCACCGTCAAGGCTATTGCACATCTCACGATAAGAATGTTTTGATGCAAACGGACTGGGTCCTCATTGGCCGGCTCGCGCGCGAGCTCGAGGAAAGGCTGCGCGGTTCGAGGGTCGATGATGCGGGGCTGCTTGCCGACGGGCGGGTTGGGATCGCGTTACGTAGCCGCGGCGCGCGCTCGCTCTTGGCGATCGATCTTTTTGCATCAGCGCCCCTGGTGACACTCGAGGACGGCGAGCTGGGAATCGGGGCGGAGCCCGGCTTCGTGCGGACGCTCGCCCGTTCGCTGCGAAGCATGATCGTTGAAAACGCCTCGGCGCGCCGCAACGATCGCCTGCTGCGCCTGACTTTTACCGCGCGCTCGCGCTTCGGTGTCGGCGAGCATCTCGAGCTCTTTCTGGAACTCGTCCCGCGTTTCGGCAACATTGTGCTCGTTAAAGATTCAACGATCGTCGCGGCATATAAGGAGTTCGCGCCCTCCGAAAATTCTCGCCGGGCGGTGCAGGTCGGGTCTCCGTATCTCTTGCCGCCATTGCCGGAGCACCCACGAACTCTGGCGGTGCAGCCCGACGGGCCGGCGTTGGAGTACTTCGCGCGACTGCGCGCGGAGCAAACGGCGCAGACCGGAAGCCGGCGCGCGGCCCAACGCCGCGAAGGCATGCTCAAGCGGCTCGCGCAGCGCCAAGTAAAACTCGAAGGCGAACTCGCATCCTTGGCCTCGAAGCGCGAAGAGGCGCAGCGGCGCGAGATTCTGCGAAGCCAGGGTGACGAAATCTATGCGACACTTCATACACTCGACGCGAACGAACGCGAAGCCGCCAAAGAGCGCGCCGCCAAGCTCTTCGTTGATTACAAGAAGCTCGCCAAAAGCGTACCACACATTGACGAGCGAGAACGTGACGTTCGTGCCGGCTTAGAAGCGGTGGAGACCCTGCGCTGGGAGGCCGAACGCGCCAGCGACGACGATCTCGACGGTGTCGAGACGGCCGTCGCGGATCTCGGCCCGAGGCGCGGCAAACCTAGTGCGATACGTCCGCCCAAACGCAAACGCGCGTTGCTGGAGTTTCGAACGCTTCAGGGGTCGCGTATCGTCGTCGGACGCTCTCCGGTTGAAAACGCGGAGCTTACGTTTCGCCTCGCTCGCCCCGGCGACTTGTGGTTTCACGCGCAACGCGTCCCGGGAGCGCACGTGATCCTCGCGCGCGACGATCGTACCCCAGCCGGCGACGACGAGATTGTACTTGCTGCGTCGCTCGCCGCGTTTCACTCGCGAGCAAAAACCGCGGCGTCGGTGCCGGTTGACTACACGCTACGCAAGCACGTTCGAAAGCAACGCGCCGCTCCGCCGGGATTGGTGTGGTACACGCATGCAAAGACAATCGTCGTCGAGCCCTGGAGGGAGGCGCGCGCGGAGCGGGCAACCATCCGTTCATAGCACGGACTACATCGGAGGAGGCTGTACGTGAAAAATCCTTTGGACTCGCTCTCGGGAACCGTCATTTCCGGTTTCATCCTCACCGCCATCCTATGGTACATCGCCAAGATGATCGTTTCGCACGCGATCGGGACTGGCGCATAAGATGGCATACACCGACTGGATCTTTCGCTGGTTCCACATCATGGCCGGGATTATGTGGATCGGCCTGCTCTACTATTTTAATTTCGTCAACGTGCAAGCGGTCAAAGAGGCGACGGCGGCCGGCGAAGCCGCACCCATCTCGAAATACGTCGTCCCGCGCGCGCTGCTCTTCTTCCGCTGGGGCGCGGTGGTGACGTGGATTTTCGGCGCTGCACTCTTGGGAAATTTTCGCGGTCCCGACGGGAGCAACGGCTTGCTCGCGGCTATGACATTGCGCGGCGCAATGGCGCCGATCGGCATTGGCGCCTGGCTTGGCACGATCATGCTTTTGAACGTATGGGGCTTGATCTGGCCAAATCAAAAGAAGATACTGGGATTTGTTGCCGCGACCGATGCGGAGAAGGCGAAGGCTCGCCGAATCGCGTTTCTCGCCTCGCGAACGAACACGATGCTCTCGATTCCCATGCTCTTCTTCATGGCGACCGGCCCCACGTCAATGAGCCAAATTATCTATCACTAGCACGATTTTGCCGACGTGCGCGCTCGATTCCATACGGGCGTGCGCGTCGGCGACGCGCTCCAAGGGATAGACGGAATCTACGATCGGAACGATGCGGTCGCGTAATGGCAAGAGCGGCCAAATCGCGCGTTCGAGCTCCGCGGCGATCGAGGCCTTCTCAGGCGCGCTGCGCGGGCGAAGGCTCGACGCCATGATCGTGCCACGTCGGGCAAAGAGCCGGCGAAGGTCGAGCTCGACGCGGCTGCCGCGTTGCGTCGCGATGCAGACCAATCGGCCGTCGACGGCCAGGCACTCCAGATCCCGCGCAATGTAGTCACCGCCCACGACGTCGAGCACCACGTTGACTCCTCGTCCGTTCGTGATGCGTTCGATCGCGGTGACGAAGTCTTCCGTCCGGTAATCGATGGCGTCGGACGCGCCAAGTTTGATGCATGCGGCGCACTTCTCCGGCGTTCCGGCCGTTGCCACTGCGCGCGCACCGAGCGCGTGTGCGAACATGATTGCGGTTGTGCCGATTCCGCTCGTCCCACCGTGAACGAGGACACTTTCGCCGGCGCGCAACTTCGCGCGGGTGAAGAGATAATCGTAAACGGTAAAGGCGTTTTCGGGCAAGGTGGCTGCTTCGACCGCGCTCCAGCCATCAGGTATCGGCAACACTTGACCGGCGGGAACCGCGACGTACTCTGCGTAGCCGCCGCCATTCGTGAGTGCGCAGACCCGATCCCCGACTCTCCAGCGTGCTACATCGGCCCCGAGTGCGACGATGGTTCCGGCGGCGTCCAAGCCAAGAATCGGCGAGCCGTCCGGCGGCGCTGGATACTTTCCCTCACGTTGCAGTACGTCCGCACGGGAAACGCCGGCCGCCTCGACGCCGATGAGCACTTCGTTACGGCTTGGGCGCGGACGGTCCCCTCGGGCAATTCGCAGCACCTTGGCATCGCCCGGCCGGTCGAACGTGACGTAGCGCATCTTAGGCCAACCCTCCGGTGACGAACATCGCATCACCGAAGGAGTAAAACCGATAGCGCTGCGCAATCGCCTCGGCATACGCGCGCATGATGCGCTCGCGTCCCGCGAAGGCACTCACGAGCATGAGTAACGTGGAACGCGGCAGGTGAAAGTTGGTGATGAGACCGCCGACGATCCCAAAACGAAACCCCGGCGTGATAAAAAGATTCGTCACGCGCTCTCCGGCGACTATGCGCCCGTAGGCAGTAAAATTTGCCTCCAAGGCCCGCGCTACGGTGGTGCCGGCGGCCACGATGCGGCGACGGTCGATTCGGGCTTGCTCGATGGCGCGCGCGGCGCCCGGCTCGATGACGTATGCTTCCTCGTGCATAACGTGATCGTCGACGAACTCTACTGCGACCGGCCGAAATGTACCCAGACCGATATCGAGGGCGATGCGAACGATTTCTACCCCGCGGCGTTCGATTTCGGCCAAGAGTTCCGGCGTGAAGTGCAGCGACGCGGTCGGAGCGGCGATACTGCCCGCGATGCGGGCAAAGACGGTCTGATATCGTGCCTGGCTCTCCGGAGCATCGTCGCGAATGTATGGAGGAAGCGGCATTTGCCCGACATGCGACAGAAACTCCTCAAAGGGGCCGTGGAGGCGAAATTCGATTTCGCGGGCTCCGGCCTGAAGCTCGCTTCGTACGATCGCGTCGCCAAACGCGCCGAAGCGAACGATGCCGCCACGCCGCAGACGACGGGCCGGCTTCGCGAGCGCGACCCACGTGACAGCGTTGGCATCGTAACGGAGCGAGCCGGAGGGATGGAGCAACAGAAGCTCCACGCGACCGCCGCCCGGTCTTTCGCCAAAGAGCCGCGCCGCGATCACGCGCGTTTCGTTGAGCACGAGCAGATCTGCAGCGCGTAGGAGTTGCGGAAGCTCGCGAAATCGCAGGTGCCGTATCGCGCCGCCGTCGAGCACCATCAAACGGCTCTCGTCGCGAACCGTGGCCGGCCGTTGCGCGATGAGCTCCGCCGGGAGCGGGTAGTCAAAATCGCTGGTTTTATGTGAGATGCCGCAGATCCGTGCCGGGAAAATAGGACGCGAGAATATCAGACGCCGTTCGCCCGGCGATCGCCATGCCGCGTGCACCCCATTGGCATAAGCCAACTCCGTGTCCGAGCCCGGCGCCTGAAATTGAAACGCTCGCGTTATCCCCTGCACGCTGTACGCTCGAGAGCAGCAAGCTTGGCAGGACGCGCGTGCCGAGTCCGCGGCGAAACGCGCCTCCCGAGAGCGTCGTACTGCCGGTATCGGTAAGCAGTTCCAAGGTGCGCGCGCGGCCGCTCGCATCGCGGCTTCCGATTTGCACGTTCTCCAGCCGCCCGAATCCCGTGAGTTCGATTGCCAGGCGTGACTCGATCGCATCGAGCGCCAACGCGCGATTCCAGCGATAGTTCGGCGATTCGTCGCACGATGTACAGACGACGCCGGTCAAATACGAAATCGGCGCGCTTCCCCACGCCTCCGATGACGATTCCGTGTGGCCGCCGCAGCACGACGAATAGGCGATTTGCGCGAAGCCGCCGGCGAAGGCGAGCACTTCTTGGGCGGTCGCATCGACGGCGGAATTGCCTGAGGCCGTTTCGCCCATCATGCCCTCGTAGACCTGATCCAGCTCGGAGGGAACCAGATCGTAGCTTCGTCGCGGATCGCTCCGCTGCAAAACGTAGGTTCGCGCACAGATCGATTGCGCCTGGAGCGCCGCCGGTGGCCATCCGGCCGGCATCTCGCGCGGTACGACGCTGTAAAGGTACGATTCCAACTCGATAAGATTGACGATTTCACCATCCTCGGTGCGCTCGAAGCTTCCGCGATAGAGCTTCCCTTCAAAGCTAAAGCTTTGCCGCGATACCGCAATGGCATCGCCCCGACCGAGCAACACGCGTAAAGCTTGGCGCGCCCAGGTGCGAGCTGGATCCACGTCGTTCTGCGCAGCCGCTCGCGCGAAGGTCAGCGGTCCGACGATGCCCATAGCAATGAACCGCGCGCGGCGCATCCTTAGAGCAGCCGCTCCTGCGACGGCGCGCCGCGTGCGACGCCAAGATGGGCATATGCCAGGTGCGTGGCGCGCCGCCCGCTCGCCGTGCGAGTGACGAACCCTTCTTTGAGCAAATATGGTTCGACGACGTCTTCGAGCGTTTCCGCATCTTCCGTCAGCGTAGCAGCGATTGCAGCGATGCCGACGGGACCGCCACGGTACTGCTCGACGATCGTTCGCAAGAAGGCCCGGTCGAGCCGATCGAGGCCGAGCCGGTCGACGCCTTCGCGTTCCAGCGCTTCGTCAGCGATTTCGGAAGAAACGCGGCCATCGGCTCGGACCTCGGCGAAGTCGCGCACTCGGCGCAGCAACCGGTTTGCGATGCGAGGGGTTCCGCGGCTTCGCGCCGCAATCACGCTCGCGGCATCGGCGTCGATCGGCACGTTTAAGACTCCGGCCGACCTCAGTACGATGCGTTCGAGCTCCTTGGCCGAGTAATAGTCGAGATGGTGCACGATGCCGAAGCGCTCGCGCAACGGCGCGCTGAGCATTCCCGCCCGTGTCGTCGCACCAACGAGCGTGTAGCGCTGTAACGGCAGCTTGAGCGTCTTCGCGTAAGCGCCGCGGTCGACGACGAAGTCGATCTGAAAATCCTCCATCGCTGGATAGAGAAACTCTTCCACGATGCGCCCAAGCCGATGAATCTCGTCGACGAAAAAGACGTCACCCTTTTCCAACGAGGTGAGAATTCCAACGAGATCCTTGGGCTTCTCGAGGGTCGGCCCGCTCGTTGGTCGGAACTGCGCGTCGAGTTCGCGCGCAATCAACCCCGCGAGGGTCGTCTTGCCCAGCCCCGGCGGTCCGTAAAAGAGGACGTGCTCGAGCGGTTCTCCACGTTGCTTCGCCGCATCGATCGCGATGCGAAGATTCTCTACCACGCGCTCTTGACCGACGTACTCATCGAAGGAATGCGGCCTCAAACTCGCGCCGTAGACTTCGTCCTCGAGCGTGTCGCGCGTTTCGACGATTCGATCGTCGCTCTGCGGCGCGGCCACGTCGGCTGGCCCGAGCAGACGCCGTCGAGTCTCGCTCATGCGATTTCTTTCGCCTTGTGGCGATAGATTTCCGCGAGCAAACGCTCGGCGTTATCGATGCTCGCGTCGGCGTCGAGCGTACGATGGATCATCGCCTCACTCTCGCCGCGTTTGTATCCCAGCTGTAAAAGCACCGCGAGCGTTTCATCGGCGAAGTCGGGCATCGGTTTTGCCGTCGGCCGTGGAGCGTCGCGTATCAACAAGAACTTGGCCACCTTACCCTGCAGCTTGGCAACGATGTCGCGTGCCTTCTGCTGTCCAATGCCCGGTAGGCTCTTGAGGAAAGCGTAATCGCTGCGATCGATCGCGTCGGCGATGGCCGACATTGGAGCGCTAAAAGCGCGCGCCGCCGAACGTGGGCCGATGGATGCAACGGTCAGGAGCGATTCGAAGAATTCGCGCTCGACGGCATTCGTAAAACCGTAATACGTGAAGCGTCCGCTTTTACCATCGAGATTGACGACCGAGTAAATCTCGAGCGTTACCCGCTCCCCGGGTATTGACGGCACTTTGTCGGCGATGCAGGGCGGGAGAACGACCTCGTAGCCCAGACCTCCGGCCTCGATCACGACGCTCTCTCCGTTGCGCTCCAACAGGGCGCCCGAGATTCTAACGAACACGCAGCTGCGATCTTCGATCGACGACGTTGAGAAAGGCCAGCGCGAGCGCAAGCGCGTCGGAAACGTCGTTGGGTCTGGGAGGCTGACGCAACCCCAATAACTGCGTGACCATCGCGTTGACTTGATCCTTGCGCGCGCTGCCCGAGCCGACCAAGGCGCGTTTGACCCGCGCGTGCCCAAGGGAGTGCACCGCGACGCCGGCTTGCGCACCGGCTAGGCAGAGAACCCCGCGGGCATGACCCATGATGACGGCCGTGCGCGGATTCTTATAGCTGGTATAGAGTTCTTCGATGACGATGAGCTGGGGTTCAGTCTGCGCGATGACGTCGCAGATGCCGTCGTGGAGCTCGCGCAATCGGGCTTCGAAGGTGCCATCGGCACGCGGTACCAACAGGCCGGCTTCGATCAAGCGGACGCGGCCGTTGCAGCGTTCGATCGCGCCGTATCCGGTCGTGCGCAGTGCGGGATCGATGCCCAAAACGCGCAAGGTCGCAGGGTTCAGGGCGGCGGCGTTCCGTTGACGGTGACGGCTACCGACGATCCAGGCGTCAGCGGCGTTCCCGCGCTGGGGTCCGTACCGATGACTTTGCCGCCGGCGCCGACGCTCGTCGTATATTCCCAACGTGCCACGGAGTAGCCGTACGCGTGCAACGTCTTGATCGCGTCTTCAGCCGTCATGCCCACTGTATCCGGAACCTCACCGGAGACGGAGAGCATCACAATAACCGTCGCACCCTGCTCGACTTCGCCGGCGGGTGGCGTTTGCGAGACAATCGTGCCGTTATTCGCGCTCTGCTGCACGTAGCGCACGGCAAACTGAAATCCGGCTTGCGTCAGCATCTGCCGCGCCGAATCGTAGTCTTGACCCACGACGTTTGGCAACGTGGCGGTCGGGCCGGGATTGTTTTCCGAGGACGGTGCCGCATTGGGCATGCCGTTGTTGACGACCACGCGGACGATCGCGTTGCGATCGACCGTCGTTCCCTGCGTTACGTTCTGCGAAGCGACGGTGTCGGGCGGCATGCCCGGGACCGCCTGTGACGTATCCAGTGTAATGCCGCGCTGATTTGCCAGCGCCTTCGCCGCCTCGACCGACATTCCGATGAAGTTAGGAATTACTACCGGGGGCGGCCCGTTCGAAACCATGAGCGTGACCCGACTTCCGTCGGGAACCTTCGTGCCGGGCTTAGGCGACTGGTCGATCACGTTGTCGCGAATCGTATTATCGAAGCGCCGCGCGATCGTGAGCGCGTAACCCTCTTGCTGCAGCGTCCGCTCCGCGTCGTTCATGCTGTAGCCGCGGACGTCCTCAAGTCCGCGTAGCGGCTTGCCATTGCTGACGACCAGCTCGACGACCTGGTTTTTTTCGACCCTTGTGCCTACCGGAGGCGATTGCCGGATCACGTGATCCGGTGGGACCGTTTCGCTTGCACTTTTAGTGAAGCGAGTACGCAAACCGGCGTTGACGACCGCCTCTTGCGCGTCGGCCGTCGTCATGCCGGTGTAGTCGCCCACGGCGACGCCGCCGCCAAAGCTTGAAAATGGTTTGCCGAAGAGTAGGTAACCGATCGCCGTTGCCGCTAGAAGCGCAGCGACCAGTCCAAAGGCGATCCAGCCAGAGGCGCGCGGCGGCCGCTCGTCTTCTCGTGCAGTGTCGAGCCGATCGGGCAACGGCGAGCGTCGGGGCGGCAAACGGGTCGAGGCCATGGCGGTCGTGGGAGCATCGTCGGAGATGCGATAACCCGCAATGCTCGGCCGCTCGCGTGCCTCGCGTAGCGCCGTCGCGAGTTCGCTCGCCGATGAGAACCGATTTTCCGGCTTCTTCTGCAAGAGGCGGTTCACGATTGCGGCGAGGGCCGGACTTACTCCGGTCGCGCGCGTATCGATCGCTGGCACGGGATCGCCGATGTGCTTGAGCGCTACGGTCACGGGGGATTCGCCCGTATAGGGAAGCTTTCCGGTCAGCATTTGATATAGCACGACGCCGAGGCTGTAAAGATCGGATGTCTCGTGTACGTCATGCTCTTGCGCCTGCTCCGGCGAGATGTAGTAGACACTGCCCATGACGAGGCCAGGTTTCGTGAGCGCCATCGTCTGCTGTGAAACCGCGCGCGCAATGCCGAAATCGGAGAGTTTCACGACATCGTCTTTAGTGACGAGGACGTTTGCCGGTTTGATGTCGCGATGCAGTAGCCCTTGTCGATGAGCATAGGCAAGCCCGCTGGCAATTTGCGCGGCGTAGTCGATCGCAACTTGTTCGGGCAGCCGGCCGTCGGCGGCGATAATTTCGGCGAGCGACGGACCATCGACGAGCTCCATCACGATAAAATAGGTATCGTCCTGACGCCCGACGTCGTACGTGTTGACGATATTCGGATGCGAGAGCTTCGCCGCCGATTCGGCCTCCTGGTAAAAGCGGCGAACGAACTCGTCGTCGGCGGCGTACTGCTCGCGGAGCACCTTCACCGCGACGCGCCGCCGCAATAGGATGTCCGTTCCGCAGTAGACGAGCGCCATGCCGCCCTCCCCGAGCTTGCGGTCGAGGCGGTAACGGTTATTAAAGATCTTCTCTTCGATCAACGCTTACGAGCCGGACGTCTGTAGTGCCGTACGCATGACTTCGCGAGCGATCGGAGCGGCGTAGGTGGCGCCGTAACCGACGTTTTCAACGACGACGGCGACCACGACGCGAGGATGCGCGGCGGGGGCGAAAGCTACAAACCATGCATGGGAACGGCCGAGCGGATTCGTCGCCGTTCCGGTCTTACCCGCGACGGCAATTCGAGGCAATTGGGCCGGAGTTCCGGTTCCGCGCTCCACGACGGCAACCATCATGCCCGTTACCTTCGCGGCGGTCTGCGCCGATACCGGGCTTTCGAGCGTTCCAGGGCTCGATGCGCTTTGAGAGACGCCGTCACGCAGCACGTTGCGCACGATGTACGGCCGCGGCTCGTCGCCGCCGTTGGCGATGGTCGCTCCGATCATTGCCATTTGCAGCGGCGTCATCAAGAGCGCGCCCTGCCCGAAGCCCATTTGGGCGAGTTCACCCGGCACGATATCAGCCTTGGACGGTACGCGATTGCGCTGCGCTGGGAGCTGAAAGTCGAGGGAGTCGCCGATTCCCCAGCGGTTGAGATACTCGTAGAACGTATCCACGCCCATTTTCAATGCAATTTGCGCGAAGTCAACATTACTCGAGAGCGCAAATGCGGTCGTAAGATCGGCATAACCGGTGGCCTCGCTTTCGTTATCGTGCAGCGTGTAGTTGCCTACAACGAGATAGCCCGGATCCTCAAACTGCGAATCCAAGGTCACGGTATTGCTGTCGAGCGCCGCCGCTGCTGTGAAGATTTTAAACGTAGAACCGGGAGGATAGAGTCCATCGAGCGCGCGGTCGAGCAGCGGAGAGGCGGGATCCTCGCTGAGGGATGGGAAGTGCGAATCGAAATCATTAGGATCGTAGCTCGGCACGCTCGCCAGGGCGAGAACGGCGCCCGTGCGTGGATCCAGTGCGACCCCTGCGCCTCGCGCATGTTGCGAGAGCAACTCGAAAAGCTTGCTTTGAACGGCTGGGACGATGGTGGTGACGACATCGGCTCCCTGCGCTGCAACGCGGCTGCCGCGAAGCGTTGCCGCCAGCGCGCCAAGCTGCGCGAACGGATCGCCGCTCGAATCCGGCGACGTGAGGGCGCGATCGAACGCCCCCTCGATACCGCTGCTGCCGTATCGTACGGACCTATAGCCCACGGGCTGCGCGAGTTGCGGACCAAACGGGTAGACGCGCTTACCGTCGACCGTTTGGGCGAGTACCGTACCATCGCTGGCGAGAATACGCCCTCGTCCCCGGTCGAGCAAGGCGTGACGTGGATTCGCCGGCCGCGCGGCGATTTGCGGCGCTTCAAAGAGCTGGACGTAAATTTGACGTAATGCGATGACGCCGAAGAGCAGCACGAAGAACCCGGCGAGATCCCGAATCGCGCGGTTGGTCACTTTTCGCGCAGCACGACGACGCCGTCGCGCGTTCGAACCGCCATATGCGAACGGCTCCCGTCGTGCTCGAGCAGCGTGTTGACGACGGCCTGCATCGTTGACTCGTCAAGGCCCGCGACGTTCAGCAACGCTTCCACATTGAGATCCTCAAGAAGCTCGGGCGCGACGTACGCGCACGAGGCAAGCGTCTCAAAGTGACGCGACTCATAGGGCGTCTCGCGCCAAGGGCCGCGTTTGCCGAAGGCCTGTCCGTGATAGTCCCACGCGCACAACTGTTTTTCTTTCCATACAAAGTCGTCGCGGACGCAGAGCCGGCGGCATGCCGCACACTGGACGAGGGGCGCGGGCGTGCGTGCAAAGGCCTCGGCCATCTCGTCGGGCAGATCGTCTGCATTGAGAATGCTTTCCTCGTTGAGTTGCGCCGGAAACGCAGATTCCCAACCGGCTCGGGCGAGCAGCTCCAAATCGCGGACCGGGACGACGAACGCACGCTCGTCGTCGGGTGGAAACGTGCGATCCATCCAATCGACGAGACCAGACCGCGCGATGCTGACTTGTTGGCGGCCCTCGCCGATGACGATCCCCAGCGGCGTCCACGCGAGCGGTAGGAGCTGAGCGGAGATCGATTCGCCGTTCAGGCTATCGACGACGCCGAGCGTGCTGCTATTTGCTCCGATGACAAAGACCTGCGATACTCTTGCAGGCTCCGCGGCGGACCGGCTCGGCTTGCGAGCGCTTCCGCCAGCGCCCGCGCGGTATCGAGACTCGTCAAACACGCAATACTCGCTTCGACTGCCGCTCGGCGAATCTTGTAGTCATCGCTGATTTCGCGTGGTCCCTTTGCATCATTGATGACCAAATCTACCCCGCGCGAACTGATGAGGTCGAGCACGTGCGGCGATCCGTCGGCAATTTTGTTGATGCCCTCGGTTGCAATGCCGGCCTCCCGAAGCGTACCGCGCGTGCCTGGAGTTGCCACCAACGTGTGTCCCATTGCGGCGTATGCTCGCAGGACTGGGACGAAGTCGTCCTTCTCTTCGTCGGCGATGGAGACAAGTATGCGGCCTCCGCTCCCGGGTAGGCGAATGCCCGCCGCGACGAATCCCTTGCGAAGCGCACCGGCAAAACTCTCGTCGATGCCGAGCACTTCGCCGGTCGATTTCATTTCGGGCCCGAGGATGGTCTCGACGCCGCGCATCTTCGAGAACGAAAAAACCGGCACTTTCACCACGACGTATGGGATGTGCGGCCGCATTCCGAGACCGTACTCCATGTCGCGCAGCTTCTCGCCAAGGGCGATCCTCGTTGCGGCGGCAACGAGATTGATTCCCGTCGCCTTTTGGATGATGGGGACGGTCCGGCTGGCGCGAGGGTTGGCTTCAATAATAAAGAGCGTTCGGTCGTGCAATACAAACTGAATGTTGATGAGTCCCTTGATCCCCAGCTCCCTTGCGATGGCAATGGTAAGGTCGCCGATGCGCCGCTCCATCGCGTCGTCGATTGACTGCACGGGATAGACGCTAATCGAGTCGCCGGAATGAATCCCGGCGCGCTCGATGTGCTCGAAGACGCCGGGAATAAGGATGTCATCGCCATCAAAAACAGCGTCGACTTCGAGCTCGAGTCCACGCAAGTACTTATCGACGAGCAACGGCGCGTCGGGAAGAATTGGCGGAGCCGCCTCGGCATATGCCGCAAGCTGCGCTTCGTTGTACACGATCTCCATCGCTCGACCGCCTAACACAAACGAGGGACGCACCAGCACCGGGAAACCGAGCTCGCGCGCGATCGCGCGCGCTTCGCGAAAACTGCGGGCCGCTTTGCCTTCCGGGCGCGCGACGCCCAATCGCGAGAGCGCGGCGTCGAACTGTTCGCGGTTCTCGGCCATGTCGAGGGAGCGGCGGTCGCTGCCCACGATCGGGACCCCTCGGCGGCCGAGCTCCGCGGCCAGATTGATTGCCGTCTGTCCGCCGAAGGCCAGCATAACGCCTGACGCCCTTGTTGCACGATACGTGGCCTCGACTTCATCGGGGCCGGGCGGCTCGAAGACGAGCGTGTCGGAAATATCGAAATCGGTCGAGACCGTCTCGGGGTTATTATTGATCACGACCGGCGAACGCCCGGCGTTCTTGAGAGCCCATGCCGCGTGGACGCAGCTGTAGTCGAACTCAATTCCTTGGCCGATCCGAATCGGCCCACTGCCGACGACGACGACGGCGTCGCGCGGCGTCGGTCGCATTTCGTCGAGCTCCCCGCGCGAAAGATAATAGTACGGGGATTTCGCCGGAAACTCGGCGGCCGCGGTGTCCACCATGCGAAATGCGGGAGTTCCCGCCGCGCGGCCGTTACGATGCGCCGTCTGCTTCATCAGCCGCGCGACGCTGGTCGTCGAATAACCCGTTTGCAGCGCTTGCGCGATCTCGTCGTCAGATGGTGCGCCGCCAAGCCGCTCCTCGATTGCGACGAGCTCGGTAAGTTCTCGCAGCCAGAAGCGATCGATCGAGCACAGCGAATGTATGTGCTCGATCGTTTCGGCTCGAGCCTCGGGGGGAGCGCGGCGCAGAAGCTCGCAAATTCCGAACAACCGCTCGTGGGTCGGGCGTACGACGATCGCGTCCAGCTCCGCGTTGCTCCACTCGGCCAACGCACCGGTAAGGGTCTCCCGCTCCAAGTCGAGTCCACGCACTGCCTTCAGAAGTGCGGCGCGAAAGCTTCGCCCGATGCCCATTGCCTCGCCGGTCGACTTCATCTGCGTGCCGAGCGTGGTATCGGCGATCGGAAACTTATCGAAGGGCCAGCGAGGGATCTTGACGACAACGTAATCGAGCGTCGGCTCGTAGGCTGCCTTGGTGATGCCGGTGACCGGATTTGGAATTTCATCGAGCCGCTGACCCAACGCGATTCGCGTTGCGATCTTCGCAATTGGATAGCCTGTCGCTTTCGAGGCCAGCGCCGAACTCCGAGAAACGCGCGGATTCACTTCGATAATAGCGTACTCGCTGCGTTCCGGATGAAGTGCGAACTGGATGTTGCAGCCGCCTTGGACATCGAGCGCGCGGATGACGTTGATGCTGGCGCTGCGCAGCATCTGATACTCGAGGTCCGAGAGCGTCTGCGACGGCGCGACCACGATTGAGTCGCCGGTGTGCACGCCGACGGGATCGACGTTCTCCATATTGCAAACGACGATGCAGTTTCCCGCACCGTCGCGCAGGACTTCGTATTCGATCTCTTTCCAGCCGAGCAGCGACGTTTCCAAGAGAACCTGGTGGATGAGGCTCGCGTTCAGCCCCGCATTGAGCGTTTCACGCAACTGCGGTTCGTCGTAGACGATTCCGCCGCCGGTTCCGCCCAACGTATATGCCGGACGCACGACGAGCGGGTATCCGCTGCGTTGCGCGAACGCCAAACCCTGGTCGATCTCGGTAACGACCGCGCTCTCGGGAACGGGCTCACCGATTTCGAGCATCTTGAGCTTGAAGCGCTCGCGATCTTCGGCGAGACGAATCGTCTCGATGGGCGTCCCGAGAAGCTCCACGTTATAATCGCGAAGCACTCCGGCTTCATCCAACTCGACAGCGAGATTGAGGCCCGTCTGCCCGCCCAGCGTCGGTAGGAGCGCGTCCGGCCGCTCGCGGCCGATGATCTCGGCCACGGACGCAACGGTGAGGGGTTCGAGGTAGACGGCATCGGCGATTTCCGGATCGGTCATGATCGTCGCCGGATTCGAGTTGACGAGGACGACCCGGTGGCCTTCCTCGCGGAGCGCGCGGCACGCCTGAACTCCCGCGTAATCGAACTCTGCAGCCTGACCGATCACGATCGGTCCCGACCCAATAACCATTACGCTGCGACGCGGCACTAAAGCGGCTCCATTACCTAGCTCGCATCGAAGTCCCTGGCTCGGTCGCCGTGCGAACTACGGCTGCAGGCGCGTCATCTCCCAGAGGTTGCCCGACCGCGTATAGAGCATCCGCTCGTGCATTCGATTCGGCCGGCCTTGCCAAAATTCGATGCGCGACGGGGCAAGCAAATAGCCGCCCCAAGAATGCGGCCGCGGCACTTCTTCTCCTTCGAACCGCGCGTCGAAATGCGCGAATCGTTCTTCGAGTACCGCGTACGATTCGAGCGGCTCGCTCTGCTCGGAGGACCACGCCGCGAGGCGATGACCGCGCGGTCGCGAGCTGAAGTAAGCGTCTGACTCGTCCTCGCCGAGCATCGCGACCTCGCCTTCCACGCGAGCTTGGCGATGGAGCTGCGGCCAATAAAGAACCGCCGCCGCGCGAGGATTTTGTGCGAGTTCGCGCCCCTTGCGGCTGAGATACGACGTGAAGAAGCGAAGCCCGCGCTCGTCGAGACCGCGCAGCAGCACGATCCGCGCCGACGGCTCCCCGCGCCCATCGGCGGTCGCTAAGCACATTGCGATTGCTTCGATGCTCCCGGCGCCTCCGGCATCGTCGAGCCATTGAGCGAGCAGCAGGATCGGATCGATCACGGATAACGCCCTAAGCCAAAGCCTACAAGGAACGCCGCTAGCATCGAAACCGCTCCCGCGACCGCAAAGGGCAGTGAAGCATCGATTGGTTTAGGTTGCAGCGATGTAACACGCCCAAGGCGCGCAAGTGCGTCGCGAAGTTGCGTTGCATTCTCTGCGCGAGCGTAAGCGCCGCCGCTCGCTGCGGCATATCCGCGCAACGCCTCCTCGTCGATCGTGGCTTGCTCGTTCGTTCCCGGTATAAGACCGCCGTTCGGCGTACCGATCCCGACGGTATAGACGGGAATATGGTGAGCGCCCAGCCACTGCGCCATTTCCATCGGGTCGGTGCCGCTATTGTTGACGCCGTCGGTGATCAAGATTACGACGCGATGTCCGGTCACCGGAAGCAGTTGCGCAGACAACTTGAGTGCGTCGCCGATTGCCGTGGCGCCGTTGGGAAGAGGTACCTGGTCGAGCGCCGCGACGACCGATTGGTGATCGGCCGATAACGGCGACACCACGCCGGCCGCGCCGGCGAACGAAATGATGCCGATTTTTGTTCCCGCCGGGCTTTCACCAATGAAGGCTTGCGCCGCGGCTTTCGCCGCTTGCTCGCGCGTGGGAAGGACGTCGGACGATGCCATCGATCCTGACGTGTCGAGGCAAATGAAAACGGAACCGTCACGCACGGGCACCGGTATGGTCAAATGCGGCCCGGAAATCCCGAGAACCACGCCGGTCAGCGCCACGATCCAGAGCGCCTGCAGCGCGAACGGAATCCAACGTCGCGGTCTGATTGCTTCAACGAAGAAACCAACGTTCGAATAGGCCAAATCATTGGCGGTCTTCCGTCGCTGCAGGATCTGGTAGACTCCGGCAAAGAGCACGACCGCGACGACGCCCAGCAACAGCCGCGCCGGATGCTCGACGGTCACAGCCGGGGCAGACCGAACGCCGTGGCTAGCGACGCCACGCCGTCGGCTTCGCGGAGCACGCCAGTTCGCCAGTTCGCGCTTTCGAAGCGCCGGAGGAGCCCGGCCTCCCGCCGACGCACGGCCGCTTGAAAAGCCGTGCGTTCGCGGCGGCCAACGTACGCGCGCACCGCGCCGCCTTCGGCGCCGAGCATCCGTACCATACCTCGCAAAGGCAATGCGTCGTACCAAGGATCGCGTGCAACGAGCGCCGTGCAATCGAAACGCGCGCCGAGATCGGCGAGATCTCGATCGAGCGAAGGGTGCAGCTCCCACCAGTCGCCGATGGCGAGGAGCGCCGCGCCCCGAGGCAGCGCCGCGCGTGCCGTCCGCAGTATGCGAGGCAGATCGAAGTGCGGCGAACCGGCCCGAATTATCAGCGTGCGATGTGGGTTGCGTTGCAAGGCTGGCGGCGTGACGCCGTCGTCAGCCACGCGAATGCAGCGATCCTCGGAGCATGCGGCTCCAAACCATGCGGCTGACGCCTCGCGGCCGGCATCGAGCAGTGTGCGGCGACGTCCGATCCGCATCGAGTGCGATTCGTCGAGGATGACGGCAAGCGTGAGTGCGACATCTTCCAAGACGACGCGCGTCTGCAGCTCGCCGGATCGCGCCGTCGCTGCCCAATCGATGCGGCGCACGTCGTCACCCGCGACGTACGAGCGCAACTCGACAAACTCATAGCCATCGCCGCGATAGATTGTCGGCGAGCCTGCACCCAAATGGCGCGGCCGGCGCCGCGCGCGCAGCAGCGCTTCGCGTAATGTCACGGCGCCGGGACTGCGCCGATGATGGCGTCGATGACCGCGTCGGGGGCGATACCTTCGGCAGCAAGGCGATAGTTGAAGCCGATGCGGTGGCGCAGGGCGTGCGGCGCGATCGCTCGCACGTCGTCGGGCAGGGCAAAATCCCGCCGTGCAAGCAACGCGCGGGCTCTTGCAAGGAAGGCGAGCGCGAGCGTCGCGCGGGGGCTCGCGCCGTAGTCGATCAACTCCGACGCACGCAACGTAGCACCGGAGTTCGCACGAACCGTCACCCGTTCGCCTTGGCGGCTAATAGCAACGAGTTCGACGATGTAGCGCTTGAGTTTCTCGTCGATGTGTACGGCGTGGGCCCGGTCGCGCCAGGCGCGGACGTCGTCGAGCGTCGCAATTGCGCGTACGGGCTGCGTGTCGGCAACCGCAAAGCGATCGAGAATCCGCAACTCCTCCTCGCGCGACGGATAGCCAACGTTCACCTTCATCAGAAAGCGATCCATTTGCGCGATCGGCAACGCGTAGGTCCCTTCGGAGTCGAGCGGATTCATCGTTGCCATCACGATAAAAGGGTCGGGCAGCGCAAAAGATTGCGGCCCGATCGTCACTTGACGCTCCTGCATCGCTTCCAACAGCGCCGACTGCACCTTTGCTGGTGCGCGATTGATCTCGTCAGCCAGAACGACATTGGCAAAGATCGGTCCGAGCACCGTCGTAAACGCGCTTTCACGCTGGTCGAAGATGCGGGTTCCGACGATGTCGCTCGGCAGCAAATCGGGCGTAAATTGAATGCGTTTGAATTCGCTTTCGAGCGCGGCCGCCAGCGAACGGCAAGCGAGCGTCTTGGCAAGACCAGGCGGTCCTTCGAGCAGGACGTGCCCGTTGCAAAGCAACGCCAGGAGCAACGCTTCGATGACTCCCTCTTGGCCGACGATCGTTTGCGCCAGCGCAGCGCGAAGTTCGGCGGGTTCACGCGCGGCGATCATGGCACCGACTCGATAAAACGCTCCAGCGCGGAGCACGCGTCGTCCACGGCCGCGCTGAAATCCGCGTCGTAGGTAAACGCGCTACGCTCGAGCGCAATGAGGAGGGCGCGCGTTGTGGCGTCTCGAGCATCGGCCCGGCGTAACACGTCGGCGAGCGTTTCGCCCTCCGAGGCGCCGACCATTCGCCAGATGGCACCTCGTACCGCAATGGCGGCCGGTCGCGAACGCTCGGCGCGCAGTACCGTTAACGCATCGTGCGCCTGCTGACGCCGGGAACGCCGGAGCGCGGGCGCCGGCGGGGGTGCCGGCGGCACAGCCGGCGTGAGGTTGAGCGACTGAACCGCTCGGCGCCGGCGGCGGATCAGCAGCAGCAGGATCATGGCAGCGCAACCGATGCCGAGCACCCATGCCAACAGCCACGCCACGAATCGAAGGACGGCGAGCATCGCTGCAAGCAATGCGTGCCATCCCGCGTTCAAGGCGCGCGACGGCGCTCCCGTCACGTAGAGTGTCAGAGAGTTCGTGAACCACTCTTTGGCTTTGCCGTCGCGTGCGTCGATCGCTTGCAGCGTCGCCGGTGCCAATGCGATCGTGCCCGCGTCGTGCGCCACCACCGTGATGCTCTCGCGATACTGCGTTCCGCTAACTCCGGTTGTCATCTCGCGCTCGTCACCCAGTAGCTCGAGTTGCGCAAGCATCGGCAGGTTCAGATCGTCGATTCGCGATATGCGTTCGCGCACTCGCAAGGTCACGATCAGATGAAATGGGACATCGACTCGCGGCGACGTGGTGTCGCTGCTCAAATCGAACGATCGCACGGTCAGGCGGGCGAGCGTCTGAGCGTTCGCAACGCCAGCGACGCACGCCAGAATGAAAGCCGCGGCGGCTACGCGCGTGGCAGTTCTTCGAGCCACTGCGCGAAAAGCCGGCGAGCGTCGAACGGACCAGGCGACGCTTCAGGGTGAAACTGCACTCCGGCGATGGGAAGACTTCGGTGACGAAAGCCTTCATTCGTGCCGTCGTTGAGGTTGGTCATCGTCGCCTCGAGATCGTCGGGCAGCGATGTCGCATCGACGGCATATCCATGATTGTGCGCGGTGATCAAAACCTCGCCGGCGAGCACGTCCATGACCGGCTGATTGCCGCCGCGATGACCGTACGGGAGCTTATACGTACGCGCGCCGCATGCCAATGCGAGCAACTGATGGCCTAAACAGATGCCGTAAAGCGGTTTTCGCCCGAGCAGGGCGCGCAGGAGACCGATTGTCGCCCGAAGATCGGTCGGATCGCCCGGGCCGGGCGAGACAAAAATAGCCGCCGGGTCGCCGGCTAGCACTTGCGCCTCGGTCGCGTCGTACGGAAGCACTTGAACTCGTGCGCCCAGCGCTTCGAGGTGACGAAGAATCGCGCGTTTTACGCCGCAGTCGATCAACGCGACTCGAGTTCCATCTTCGCTACCCACGGTAAACCGCTCACGCGTCGCGACGCTCGGAACTAGCTCCGTCGTGCTCGCCGTGCGGACAAACTCGCTGAGGCGGCACTCCGCCTCGTCCACCGCGGCATCGCCAACGGCAAGCGCCGCCCAGATCGTTCCGTGTTCGCGCAACGAGATCGTAATGGCGCGCGTGTCCGCACCAATTAGCGCTGGAATGTTCTGTACGTCGAGCCACCTCGGCAAGGTCATTTTCGAAAGATGGTGCGACGGGTGGTAGGCGATCTGTTTGATGACGGTGGCGGCTACGCACGCGCGACGATATTGCGCTGCACTGCCGGAGATTCCATAGTTACCAACCATGGGATACGTGAAAGTAAGAATTTGCCCCGCATACGATGGGTCGGTCAGTGCCTCTTCGTAGCCGGTCATTCCGGTATAAAAAACCGCTTCGCCCAGCGCGATGCCTTCGAACTCCAACCCGTGCCCATCGAAGCGGCTACCGTCGGCGAGAAAGAGCGCGGCGCGTTTTGCCACTATGCCGCCAAATCGTCGGTGCGGTACTGCGCCAAGCCCTCGACAATCGTCGCTAAGACTTTGCGGGGCAATCGGCGCCCCGCAAACGGCGTGCATTTTCCCATCGAGGCGAAACGAGTCGGATCGACGGTCCATTCGCGATCGGCGAAAATGGTGATGTCGGCAAGCTCCCCCGTAGCCAAGCTGCCGCCGCGAATGCCGAGAATGCGCGCCGGATTGGTCGAAAGCATTTCGACGAACCGCGTCAGCGGCAGATCCGGCAATGCGGCCGCATAGGCCCCCACTGCGACTTCCAATCCAGAAAAGCCAGGCGCCGCGTCGCACACGCTGCGATCTTTCTCTTCGGCCGTGTGTGGTGCGTGGTCACTGGCGAAAGCGTCGATCGTTCCATCGCGTACGGCCCGTCGCAATGCGGCGACGTCGTCCTCGCTGCGCAAGGGCGGATTCACCCGCGCGGCGCCTCCGAGCTCACCTAGCAGATCGCGGGTGAAGTGCAGATGGTGCGGTGTCACCTCGCAGGTAACTTCCACCTCGCGCGAGCGGGCTTGGCGAATGAGCTCGAGTGCGGCGGCCGTCGAAACGTGCGCGACGTGCCAGGTTTTACCGCTTTGCCCGGCGATTTGAAGGTCGCGCGCCACGATCGACTCCTCGGGCTCGCAATGCGAAATGAAGGCTCCGGCGATATCGCGCGCGAGCAGCGCGGCCTCGCGCATCACCGCCGCGTTCTCGACGGTATCGCCGTCGTCGGAAAAGGCGACCGCGCCCACCTTCGCCAGCGAGGCGAAGTCGCATGGCGTGAAACCTTCGCGCCCCAGGGTCATCGCGGCAATCGGATGGACGCGGCAGGTCGCCTCCCGGGCGACGCGCTGCATCAAAGCGTTGATGACGCTGGGATCGTCGAGCGCGGGGTTCGTATTCGGCATGCAGGCGACAGCGGTGAAGCCGCCGCGAACAGCCGCTTGCGTTCCGCTCTCGATCGTCTCCTTTTGCGAATATCCCGGTTGGCGCAGGTGCACGTGCATGTCGATGAAGCCCGGTGCGACAATCGCGTTGGGCACGTCCAAAACATCCTCGTCGGCTGCGGCTTTCAAGTGTGCGCCGATCTCGGCGATTCGCCCGTCGCGCACTCGGAGATCGCGCAGCGAATCTAGGGAAGACGCTGGATCGACGACCCTTCCCCCTCGAATCAATAACGGCTTCACCGGGCGTTGACGAGGAGGTCGAGGACGGCCATGCGCACCGCAACGCCGTGCAGCACTTGGCGAGCATAGCGCCATCCCGCGAACTCGAGCACCGAATCGTCGAGCTCGACCCCTCGATTGTAGGGCCCTGGATGCATGACGATCGCCTCGTTTTGCACGAGCGCCAAACGCCGGTGGTCGAGGCGATATTGTTCGATATACTCCCGATCGGAGATCGGAATTTCGACGAAGCGCTCGCGCTGAATTCGCAGCAGTACGATCGCGTCGGCGCGCGGCAAGACGGCGTCGAAATCGCGCTCGACGGTGACGTGCTCGCTGGCGTAGCTGCTGGGAAGAAATGATTCCGGCCCAACCAGCACGACCGACGCGCCAAGGCGCGCGAGTCCCCGGATCGTCGAATGCGCGACCCGGCTGTGAAGAATGTCGCCGACGATCGCGATGGTGCGGCCCGACAGGTCGCCGAACTCCTCGATCATCGTATAGATGTCGAGCAGCGCCTGCGTCGGATGCGCGTGAATGCCGTCCCCGGCATTGACAACGTGTCCGTCGAATGCAAGGCCGATCCGCTGGGGAAAGCCGGCTTCGTGATGACGAACCACGAGCACGCTAATTCCAAGCGCTCCCAAGGTTAGCGCAGTATCTTCCAAGGTCTCGCCTTTGGTGGCGAGGCTGAGATTTTTCGGCGTCAGGTTCACGACGTCGGCACCCAGCCGCAATTCGGCGAGGTGGAACGAGGTGAACGTTCGCGTGCTCTCTTCGAAGAACATATTGACGCAGGCTTTGCCGGAGAGCAGCGGACCCGGGGCGGAGCGCTCGAACTCGGCGGTGCGCTCGAACACGTAGGAAAGCTCCTCGGGCGCGAGATCGTCGAGGTCGATCAGGCTACGGCGTATCCGCACGGGCACTTTCAGAAATGGTGATCTCATCGGCGGGGGCGGCCTTCGGCGACAGCGTGACTTTCACGCGTTCGCTCGCCGTCGTGGGCGTAAATCGGCCGACGAAGTCGGGCTGTATCGGAAGTTCGCGCAAGCCTCGATCGACGAGTACGCAGAGCCGAATGGCCGCGGGGCGTCCGAGATCCGTCACGGCATCCAATGCCGAGCGTATCGTACGACCGGTGTAGAGGACGTCGTCGACGATGACGATGACCCGGTTGGAGATGTCTCCGGGGATCTGCGACTCAGGCAGTTCGTGGCTCACGCGGTCGTCGCGATACAAGTTGATGTTCAGAAAGCCCAGGGCCGGCGCGCGCCCGCTGATACGCTCGATCTCAGCGGCAAGCCGCGTTGCAAGCGCTTCACCCCCGCGCCTCACGCCGAGCAAGACGAGGCCTTGTTCGGCTTCGCAGGGTTCCAGGATTTGATGAGCGAGCCGAGCGACGATGCGCTCGACCTCGGCACTGCGAACGATCACTCGGCCGACGGTAGCGCCGGTCACGCACTCTCCTTCAGCTCGGCAAGGGCGGTTTCGACGCGCGCGAGGTCGCTGCGGTAATTTTCCAGTTTTTCGCGTTCGCGAGAAACGACGGTCGGCTCCGCTTTCGCCACAAAGGCCTCATTGCTCAACTTCTTCTCGCCTCGTTCGATTTCGAAACGGAGCTGCTGCAGCTCTTTTCGATAGCGCTCGAGCAGCAGATCGTGTGGCGCGCGAATGCGAATCGCGGCAAGAGCGTCATCGACGTCCGAGCCGACGGCGGCAGACCGTTCGACCGAGGCCCCGGCGAAGAGAGCGAAGAGCTCGGTCATTGGGCTGGGAACGTTTGCGGGCAATTCGATGACGACGCGATCGCGCGGGCTCAATCCGATCTCCGCGCGCATGGTGCGGATGCGCTCGACCGAGCGCTGGAAGAGCGCGAAGATGCGTGCGTCCGTATCGAATGCCGGGACCTCGAGAGCATCGGGCCAGTTCGCCGTCACAATGGTTTCACCGTCGTGCGGCAACGCAAGCCAAACTTCCTCGGTGATAAAGGGCGCCATCGGGTGAAGCAACCGCATCGCAGCATTCCAAACATAGGAGAGCACGGGCGCGCGAGTCCCGCGGTTGGCCTCGGCTTTGGTCGCTTCCAGATACCAATCGCAGAACTCGTACCACACAAAGCGCCAAAGCGTTTCAGCCGCGTTGCCAAGATCGTATTCGCGCAGAAGGTCGCCGATTCGCGAGATAGTTTCGTGCAATCGCGTGAGAATCCAGCGGTCGGCAAGAGTCAGTTGTGCCTTCGGGGGCAGCATCATCGCCGGCGGCAAACCCTCGGGCAACGCCAGGATGTAACGCGTGGCATTCCAGATCTTGTTGTTGAAGTTGCGCGCCTCTTCGCAACGCGACTCTTGATAGCGCAGTTCTTGGCTATCGAGACGCATTTGGCGAAGAATCGAGAAGCGAAGCGCATCGGCACCGTATTTGTCTGCGAGCACGATCGGATCGATCACATTGCCGAGTGATTTCGACATCTTCCGGCCGGCGGAATCAAAGAGCAGCGGCGTGATGACGACGTCGCGAAACGGGATCTCGTCCATGAAATGAATGCCGAGCATCACCATCCTCGCCACCCAGAGAAAGATGATCTCACCGGCGGTCACCATTGTTTGGGAAGGGTACCAACGACGTAGTTCGTTCGTCTGTGCCGGCCATCCCAGAATGGAGAACGGCCATAAGCCGCTGGAGAACCAGGTATCGAGGGTGTCCGGATCGCGCGTAATCGCGCGCGTGCCGTGGATTCGCTCGGCGATCTCGAGCGCCGCTTCCTCGTTCTCCGCGATGATCTCAGCGCCGTTAGGCGCGTACCAGACGGGTAGTTGGTGGCCCCACCAAATCTGTCGCGAAACGTTCCAATCGCGAATGTTTTCGAGCCATTGCTCGTACGTGCGGCCATAGCGTTCGGGCACGAAGCGAATCTTGCCGCTTCGATACGCTTGTAGGGCAGGAGCCGCCAGTGGTCGAGCTTTGACGAACCATTGCAGCGAAAGGAGCGGTTCCACGATGTCCCCGCTGCGCTCGCTCGTTGCGACCGAATGACGGTGCGGCCGAGCCTCGACGAGCGATCCGAGCTCGCGAAGAGCCTCGACGATTTGCAATCGCGCCTCAAATCGGTCCATCCCGGCATAGCGCCCCACGCTGACCTCGCTGCCGGTGATGCGCGCGTCGAGTCCAATCACCGATGGCATCGCAAGCTCGTGACGGATTCCGATCTCGTAATCCGCCGGATCGTGAGCCGGCGTCACCTTGACCGCACCGGTTCCGAACTCCGGATCGACGGCCTCGTCGGCGATAATTGGAATCTCCCGATCCAGCAGCGGCGGAATGAAGACGCGGCGCCCAATGAGGGCCGTGTATCGCGGATCGTTTGGATGGACCGCGATCGCGACGTCGCCCAGCAAGGTTTCCGGTCGGGTCGTGGCGATCTCGATGCCCGAACTGAGGTCGTCGGGTGAAAACGGATAGCGGATATGCCAGAGCGTCCCGTCGCGCTCCACGTACTCGAGCTCGGCGTCGGAAACGGTCGATTTGGCCGTGGGATCCCAGTTGATCAGGCGCGTGCCGCGATAGATCAACCCCTCGCGATACAACTGCACGAAAACACGATTGACGGCTGCGGAGAGGCCTTCGTCCATCGTGAATCGCAAGCGGGCCCAGTCCGGCCCGAACCCGAGCCGGCGGAACTGCTCGTTGATCGCGCCACCGTACGTTCTTGACCACTCCCAAGCGCGTTCGACGAATCGTTCGCGCCCGAGATCTTCGCGGCGTACGCCGTTGCGAGCGAGCTCTCGCACGAGCACCGCTTCGGTAGCAATGGCGGCGTGATCGACACCGGGAAGCCAGTCGGCGTTTTCGCCGAGCATGCGATGGAAGCGCGTGAGAACGTCCATCGCCGTAAAGGTGGATGCATGGCCCAAATGCGCACGACCCGTAACGTTGGGCGGCGGCATGCAGATGATAAACGGCGGCCGCGCCGGGTCGGGCTCCTCGTGAAAGTACCCTTTACTCTCCCAAAGCGCGTAGAGACGCGGTTCCACCGTCTTCGGATCGTAGTGTTTTGGCAGCTCCATGCGCTCAGACATACGTAGGCCTCATCTTTGGCTCAAATCTAGGAGGCGAAAGCCGAAGTTTGCTATGGCAATCGAGGCTTTCGCCGACAACGAGTTGAGGCAAAGAGGGGTCCTAAGCGGGCATGTCCTTTTTATGTTCGTGATAGATGAGCGTCGGCGATTCTTTCTTCTCGATGACGTCCTTGTTGACGACGCACTTCTTGACGCCTTGAAGCGACGGCAGGTCGTACATGACCTCGAGCATCGTCTCTTCCAAGATAGAGCGCAGCCCGCGCGCGCCGGTCTTTCGACCCTGCGCCTTAGTTGCAATCGCAACGAGGGCTTCTTTGGTAAACTGCAGATCGACGCCGTCCATGTTGAGAATCTTCTGGAATTGGCGCACGAGCGCATTGCGAGGTTCGGTGAGGATGCGGCGTAGCGCAAGCTCGTCGAGAGCGTCGAGGGTTACGACGATCGGAAGACGTCCGATGAACTCAGGAATCAACCCGAATCGCAAGAGATCCTCGGGCATGAGCTGTTGGAGCAACTTTCCGACCCGCACGTCGCGCTTTCCCTCGGGCTTCGCGCGGAATCCCATATTGTTCGCGGCCACGCGGGACTCGATGATTCGCTCGAGGCCATCGAATGCGCCCCCGCAAATGAAGAGCACGTTGGTAGTGTCGATCTGGATGAACTCTTGGTGCGGATGCTTGCGCCCACCTTGCGGCGGAACATTTGCCGTGGTGCCTTCAAGAATCTTGAGCAGCGCTTGCTGCACGCCTTCGCCGGAGACGTCGCGCGTGATCGACGGGTTCTCGCTCTTGCGCGCGATTTTATCGATCTCGTCGATGTAGACGATGCCCTTTTCAGCGCGCTTGACGTCGTAGTCGGCCGCCTGAATGAGCTTGAGCAAGATATTCTCGACGTCTTCACCGACGTAGCCCGCCTCGGTTAGCGATGTCGCGTCGGCCATCGCCAGTGGCACATCGAGAATCTTGGCGAGCGTCTGCGCCAAATACGTTTTGCCCGAGCCAGTGGGGCCGACGAGCAGAATGTTCGATTTCTGCAGTTCGACATCGTCCGCGGTTCCGCCGACGTTGATGCGTTTATAGTGGTTGTAAACCGCGACCGCGAGCGACTTCTTGGCGCGCTCTTGACCGATCACGTATTGGTTGAGAATGTGGTTGATCTCTTTGGGCTTGGGGATGTTACGAAGCCGCAGGTTCTCGTCAACGTTCTTGTAGAGCTCCTCCTCAATGATCTCATTGCAGAGCTCGATACATTCGTCGCAAATGTAAACGCCGGGACCCGCAATCAGCTTGCGAACTTGCTCCTGCGATTTTCCGCAGAAGCTGCACTTGAGCTGACCCTTGTCGTCTCCGAAACGAAACATCGCGCGCCGAACTTCCCTCCGCTATGCCGGTGACGGCAAGCCTTGACGATTTTCGATAATCAGGTCGATTATCCCGTACTCCTTGGCCTCTTTGGCGGTCATATAGTAATCGCGCTCGATATCCCGCAGAATCTGATCGAGGGGCCGGCGCGTGGTCTCTTCGTAGATCCGTGCGACCGTCTGGCGGGTGGCCAGGAGGTCCCGTGCGGCGATCTCGACGTCCGTCGCTTGACCCCCGATCTGCGATACCCAGGGCTGATGAATGACGATCTTCGAATTGGGGAGGGCCATGCGTTTTCCGGGTGCGCCGCCCGTCAAAAGAATCGAACCCATCGAAGCCGCGAAGCCCATGCAAATCGTGGCGACGTCGGGCTTGATGAAGCGCATTGCATCGTACATCGCCAATCCCGCGGTGACGCTGCCGCCCGGACTATTGAGGTACATGTCGATGTCCTTTTCAGGGTCTTCTCGCTCCAGAAAGAGCAACTGGGCGATCACGAGATTCGCGAGGTGGTCGTCGATCGGACCACCGACGAAGACGATGCGGTCTTTGAGGAGGCGCGAGTAAATGTCGTACGCGCGTTCTCCGCGCGCGGTCTGCTCGACCACCATCGGCACTAAATGTCCCATGTTCTCTTCTAACTACGACGGCCGGTAGAGAGTTTCTTCGTCCACGGTGACGACGGCATTGTCGATCAGCAAGTCGAGCGTCTTATTGCGAACGATTCCGTCCATGAGCGCGAGCAGATTATTGCCCAGCGCCTTGCGGAGTCGGGCGACCGGCTGTCCGTAGCGTCGCGACAAAACCTCCAGTTCGGCGGCAAGGTCTGCGGGCGTCGCGGTGATGTTTTCAGCCTTCGCGATTGCTTGAATCAGCAGCGACGCCTTCACGCGCGATTCGGCCTCCTTACGATGAGCCTCCCGCAGTTCGGCTTCATCGGTTACCTCCGACGTTGACGCAGCCCGAACTTCCTCGACGATCGCATTGAGCTCGTTTTCAACGAGCGACGCCGGCAAGGGAAAGTCGTGTGTCGTCAAGAGCTGCCCAACGATGGCGTTGCCCGTCGCGCGACGGGCGCGTCCGGCGGCGACGGCTTCGAGGCGCCTGCGTACATCGCTACGAAGCTCCGCGATGGTCTCGCTCTGAGAGATTGCCTTCGCGAAATCGTCGTCGAGCGGGGGCAGCTCCATCTCTTTGACATCGTGGAGTTTCACGGTGAAATCTGCCGTTTTCCCAGCCAAGTTTGCCACTGGGTAATCCTCGGGGAAATGGGCTTGAAACTGCTTGGTCTGACCTGCAGGCATTCCCGCTATTCCGGTAACGAAACCGGGCACGAAACGCCCTTCAATCAATTCAATCACCTGATTCTCGCCGCTGCCGCCTTCAAACGCCGTGCCGTCCAACGAGCCTTCGTAGTCGATTGTCACGATGTCGCCCAATTGGGCGGGCCGGTTCACCGGGACGAGGGTCGCGCGCTCTTTCGCCAATGCCTCGAGGCTATGCTCGACCTCGGGTTCGGTTACGCCATACGGTGGGCGCGAAACGACGATTCCGCGATAGGTGCCAAGTTCGATCCGCGGCCTGACTTCGACAGTCGCCTTTAGCCGGGCGGGGCGGCCGCCGGCCTCTTCGACGATCTCGAACTGCGGCCGCTCGACGGGCTCCAAATCGTGCTCGCGCACCGCCTTTGCATAGATCTCCGGCAGCACTTCCTCGACCGCCTCGCTCGTGATCGCCTCGCGCCCGTAGGTTTGATCGAATATCCTGCGAGGCACTTTGCCCTTGCGAAACCCTGGCAGCCGCACGTTCTTGACGAGCCGGCGGAATACACGATCTTCGGCCGCGGCAAGTTCCGATTCCGAGACCGAAAACTCGAGCGCGACGATGGTGGGTGCGATCGTTGTTATTGTAGAGGTAGTCATAAGAAGAATCAGCGGAAGACGAGATTCGAACTCGCGACCCTCGCCTTGGCAAGGCGATGCTCTACCACTGAGCTACTTCCGCACGATGCCCCCGGTCGGCAAGCGTTTGGGCAAGCAGAGATTTGAACTCTGACGGGTTGCCCCACTGGATTCTAAGTCCAGCGCGTCTGCCAGTTCCGCCACTTGCCCGGCGACCCCCATAGATAGGCCGCACCAGGTGCTTTTCCTCTGTGGCGGGCCCTACGCACGGCGGGGGCGAAAAGGCGCCCGAACCGAACGGGCGCCCGACGAAGGGCCTCGTCCAGCCAGCTTCGAACATGCCTCGACGCCTCAGGTACCGCATTTCGTTCATCCATAACCAAAGGAGCTTTTTACCGTGAACGCCGTGTCACGATTCGACAGTAGTCGGTACAAGCGAATGCGATTGTGGCAGGACCTACCGAACTGGGCGCATTCGGTCCTCTATGGGGCCGGTGCACTCCTCGCGGCGATGTTCGTTTTTCAGTTCTTCTTCCGCTACCAATACCTGGAAAGCAACGGCGCGCTTTGGCGTGTCGATCGCCTAACCCAGCAATCGTGCCGAGTAGTACTCGGCGAGGTTCGTTGCAATCTCAAGCCAAGCGTCAGCACCAGTACCAGCCTGAGCACCAGCACCAGCCTGAGCTTGAAACCCGCACTACCGAAACCGAAACACTAACCTCTCCGCAAGCCCCAGATTGCGAAACCCTTGAAAGTGTTTTTCAGGGGTTTCGGTGTTTTCCAGCGCCTGTTTTAAAATCGCGTCCGCGGCGTCCGTTTCATCCGGATTTTCGGTGACGGGTGCGCGTTTACTACGCAGCCGAGGCTAGCGGTTCGGCGGTATGAGAAAGGTCCACACGATACCATTGGCCGCTGCCGCGAGAATCCACATGGTAAAGCATTGGCGCACGATTCGCGCCTGCCCCGCGCGCCGGGCGAGCAGCCCGCGCGCGAGCATAAGCGCCGAGAACACGATCACGGGGACGAATTCGAGAACCAGCCGTAAGATTTGCGCGTTCATTTGCATGTGCTCAGCATCTACATGAGGCTTTTTTCTTTTGCACCGCGAGGGACTTGAACCCCCAACCAAGTGATTAAGAGTCACCTGCTCTACCATTGAGCTAGCGGTGCATCAACGTGCGCCCTCCGGGACTCGAACCCGGGACCAACGGCTTAAAAGGCCGCTGCTCTACCGACTGAGCTAAAGGCGCTCGGGTCGCTTTGGTCGCCTCACTCTGTACGCAGTCTTTCTCTCCTCGTCCTTTGGACATCATGGGTGACTGAGGGGACTCGAACCCCCGGCCTTCGGTTCCACAGACCGACGCTCTAACCAGCTGAGCTACAGTCACCGCGAGAGCATTGTACCATTGCGCCCGGAGGGACTCGAACCCCCATCTTCGAGTTTAGAAGACTCGTGCCTTATCCCGTTAGACCACGGGCGCGAACCAAGCGCTAGAATACCATGGCAATCACTGTCGGGGCGAGACGATTCGAACGTCCGGCCTTCGCGTCCCAAACGCGACGCTCTAACCAAGCTGAGCTACGCCCCGATCGCAAGTCGTCGCAACGTGAGCTTACGCTTCGGGATTTCGGCAGCAAACCTCTGCCATGCGTTGCTACAACAGCAGTTGGTGATAGCCTACGTACGTTGAAAGATTGGCGATCGCCGTGTCTTGGGCGAGCAAAAAGCTTTGCTCGATTCGCAAGCCGGCGCGCAACGCGGCGCGCGCAATACGCCGGTTCGATCCCGGGACGAGCGCGCTACACCACGATGCCGAGTAGCTTCGCTGCAACGTGAGCAGCGCATAAGCAAATATTTGCACGAGATAGGCCTCCGACGCGCAGGCCAATGGGCCGATCGATCCGTCAGGCCATACGTACGTGTAACCGACGGACTCGCCATTCAGAAAAAAGGCAGCGCCCGTTGCCGACTGGGCAAATGCGGCGTGATCTGCGCCTCGCGATGTCCCGCGCGTCTGGCGATCGAGCTCGTCGATTGCAACTTCGTGCTCGCGGAGGTCAATCGGCGCGACGGCAAAGCGATAGTTGCCGGCCGCCATCTTCGCGAGCTCCTCCTCGTTTGGAATCACGCCTGCGAACCGCCAAATCGCCTCCGTTGGCGCCATTCGAAATCGCAATGCTAACGCTCCCCCGGCGGCGTCGTCAGGATCCACGAGCATGCTCCGCGCGACGTCCTCGCTCGCAAAGCACTGCTCGAGTAGCCGCCGTGCGATACCGAGCCGCCGATACGACGGCTCGACGAAGAGCTCGCCGACGTAGCGCGCTTCTACAGTGTCGTGAGCGACGGCTATTCCAATTGCTTCACCGTCGTCGCGCGCCAACCAAACGGTTGCGCACTGCGCCGCCTGCAGCGATAACCGCACCCAGCGGTCGTCGAGATTGCGGCGCCGGGCCATCGCGCGAACACCGTCCGGAGAGCCGGTCGCGATCTCTATTGCCGGCATCGGCGCGATGTTAGGGCAGACTACTGCTGCTGCGTGAACCCTGGTGGAATCGAGAAGAGCGCCTCGGCTTCCGGCCGATCCAGCCAGCGCACGTTTCCGGCCTCCACTAAGCTCTTGAAACTCCGACCGTCGGTCGCTCCAGCGCCCATCGACATGAGCCGGTACATCGCCAGCCGATCGCCGTTGTTCAGGGCTCCGACCCCGCTGCCATGCATCCGGGGAACGCATCCGCTGCCGCGAGTGACGTATTCCTGCGCTGAAATCGGCCCCCCGGTTCTGGGCAACGGACAATACGCGCGCGGTACGAGGATACTCGATATGTACTCGATGACGTTCATTGAGAAGTTGCTGTTCTTGCACGAGCCCGTGGCGTTCGTCATTGCCATGGTAAGGTTCGATGAATCGCCGTGCGTGGGGATCTCTTCGATCGTTTTGGGGCCCAGGTTTTCGCGCGTGGCGCCAATCGTCAGATCCATCGTGCCGGGTTCGGTAGCACCCGAGATCGGAGTTTGCGCGTGCGACATCGGGCCAGACATGGCTTGCGTTGCCGGAACGGAGCTCGAGATTCGATACGTGTGATGCGCGAGATCGAGCTGAATGTATTGGTGCAGGTTGCACTTGACGATGATCGCGGTTTGATTGACGATATCGTCGGTCCGCACCCAATTATTGTAGTACGTATACCGGCTAAGAAATCCGGCCTGTATCGAGCGCGCCGCCCTCATCGCTTGGCCGACGCCCGCGATATTGCCGAAGATTCCCGCATTGGGCGCGGGAGCGTTGGCCGCAGCGACGATAGCGGCGCGATCGTCCTGAAAGACGCCGGGCGGTGGCGGCGTCGCCGCGCCGATCAAAAAGCGGCTGATCTCTTCATATTGTAGTGCGACAGGTGTTGGAGTCGGCATAGCCGCGACCGCGGTTGCCCTCGAAGAATTTGCGCCCATAAAGGTAACGAACAGGGCGATTCCTACGGCAAGGGCCGAGACAATAACGCGTTGCATCCGTATCCTCCTGATTTAATCGAACAAATTCTTGGCCGTATCGTTCGACGCCTGCGAAAGGCCTGCCAACAACGCGTCGACCGCGCGGCGCCGATGGCTGACGGCATTCTTGTCTTTCTCGCTCATCGCGGCGAAGCTTCGCCCTTGCGGCGGATACAGAAAGACGGAATCGTAACCGAATCCGCCGTTTCCGCACTCCGCTTCGAGAATGTAGCCATTCACCTCGCCGCGCGCCGTGATCGGGTCGACATCGGGCTGCAACAAGGTCAACACGCAGACAAAGCGCGCCGTGCGCCGATACGGAGGAACGCCGCGCAGTTCCGCCAGCAGGGCCGCGCGTCGCGCCGGCCACTCCATCTCGGGTCCACCGTAACGAGCCGAATGAATACCCGGCCGCCCTCCGAGCGCGTCGATTTCCAAGCCGCTGTCGTCGGCGAGCACGGCGGCGGTTACGCGCCGTTCGCGCAACGCAGCGCTCAACGCGCGTGCTTTGAGAAGCGCGTTGCCCGCGTAGTCCTCGGCATCCTCCACGACGCCGAGCTCGACGCGCTTGCGGGGCGTTACGATCTGAATGGCCGAGCGCGCGAAAAGCGCTTTGAGCTCGCGCATCTTTCCGGCGTTACTCGTTGCGACGTAGGCTTTCACGATCCCAACCGGAGGACCGCCATGAAGGCCTCTTGCGGCAGCTCGACCTTGCCGACGCGCTTCATGCGCTCTTTGCCGACCTTCTGCTTCTCGAGCAGTTTGCGCTTACGCGTAATGTCGCCGCCATAACACTTCGAGAGCACGTTCTTTCGCATCGCGCTGACCGTCTCGCGCGCAACGATCTTGCCGCCGATCGCGGCTTGGATCGGCACCTCGAAAAGCTGGCGCGGAATCAGTTCCTTGAGCTTTTCAGCCATCGCTCGGCCACGCTGCGCCGCTTTGTCGCGGGCTACGATAAACGAAAGCGCATCGATCGGTTCGCCGTTAAGCAGGATGTCGAGTTTCGTGAGCTCGCCTTCGCGATAGCCGGTCACCTCGTAATCGAGCGACGCATAGCCCTTCGTACGTGACTTCAGGGCGTCGAAAAAGTCGACAATCACTTCGATCAGCGGCATTTCGTAGGTCAAAATGACGCGACCATCGTGCAAGTATTCCATGTTGGAGAGGCTGCCTCGCCGGCTCTGCGTGATCTCCATGATCGCGCCCACGTAGTCAGGCGGCGAAATAATCGTCGCTTTGACATAGGGTTCTTCGATCGAACGAATGACGCTTGGCGAGGGCAACTTCGAGGGATTGTCGATGGTCGTGGTCGTGCCGTCCGTGCGTACGACGCGAAAGACAACCGACGGGGACGTTGCGATAAGATCGAGTCCATAGTCGCGTTCGAGCCGTTCTTGCACGATCTCCATGTGCAACAACCCGAGAAAACCGCAGCGAAAGCCGAAGCCGAGAGCCATCGAACTCTCGGGCTCGTAAACGAGCGCGGCATCGTTGAGCTTGAGCTTTTCGAGTGCATCTCGCAGCCCGTCGTATTCGCCTTCGTTCGGATAAAGGCCGCAGTACACCATCGGCACCGCTTTGCGATACCCGGCGAGCGCGACGTGGGCGGGATCGGTTGCCGACGTGATCGTATCGCCGACGTCGATCTCGCCAAGCGACTTAATATTCGCGATCACATAGCCGACGTCGCCCGCCTGCAGCGCCTTGGTCGCACGCATCTGCGGCGCAAAAATCCCTACCTCGGTGCACTCGAAGACTCGTTCGTGCGCCATGGACATGAATCGCGTGCCCGGGGCGAGGGTGCCGTCGACTATGCGCACGTAGCTCACAACGCCCCGATAGGGGTCGAACTGAGCGTTGAAGACAAGCGCCCGCAAAAGGTCGTGGCGTCCTTTCGGCGGCGGAATGCGCTGCACGATAGCTTCGAGGGTCTCCTCGATGCCTACGCCGTTCTTGGCGCTGGCTAGAATGCATTCGCTCTTCTCCATCACCAGCAGCTCTTCGATCTCACCCATAACGCGCGCGGGATCGGCCGCAGGCAAGTCGATTTTGTTGATGACCGGAATGATCGTCAGATCGTGTTCGAGCGCCAAATGATAGTTCGCCAGCGTCTGCGCTTCGATGCCCTGCGCCGCATCAATGATCAAGATTGCGCCTTCGCAGGCGGCTAACGAGCGGGAAACCTCGTACGAGAAATCGACGTGGCCCGGTGTGTCGATCAAATTGAGGCGGTAAAGCGCGCCGTCTCGAGCCCGGTATTCCAAGGTGACCGGGTGCATGCGAATCGTGATGCCGCGCTCGCGCTCCAAGTCCATCGCATCGAGCGCCTGATCTTCGAGGTCGCGCGACGCGACGGTCCGAGTAATCTCCATCAGTCGATCGGAAAGCGTCGTCTTGCCATGGTCGATATGCGCGATGATGCAGAAGTTTCGAACGTTGCCGGCGATGTCGACGCGGTGCGGCCGCTCCGATTTTAACGTCACCGTCTATGCCTTAGAAGAGCGGGTAACAGGCGGTCAGCGCGAGGTGCGCCAGGGCGGGGCGGACGAGCATTTGCAGGACGAGCAAGAGTATGAGAAATGCGAGATCGAACCCGCCGAGCGGTGGGATAATCCGCCGAATGGGAATCAGCACGGGTTCGATGATCGACGCGAGATAATAGGCCCACCGCCCTCGCCGCAGGTCGGGAACCCACGAGAGCACGGCATAGACGAACAGCAAGATCGTATAGATATAGACGACGTAGATCAGCGCATTGGCAAGGTCGCAAAGCAGCAGGTTCACGGCGCGCCTCCTTGCGCTCCGTTAGAACGTGCCCGTTCGATCGCTTCCAACTCTTCCTCCGACGCTTGGACGGTCGGCTTGTAACGCGCGACCGGTTTGCCGAAGGTCCGCGAATCATCGCGTGAATAGATGCTGGTAATCACGACCCCATCACCTTGCCGGTTCAGCAGTGCGAGCGCGTAGGAAAGGCCGGCTCCGGTTCCGGCGAAGGCGTCATACCGAACGAAGCCCGCCTGGGAAAGATCGGCTGCGGCGAAGCTCTCGAGTTCGCCGATCCTTCCTTCAAGGCTGCCCCGCGCGGCCGTAGCTGCGCTTTGCGCCTCCTCGAGCGCACCGAGCCGGTCGGCGGCACTTCCCGATCCGCCCGAAAGCAGCGTGTCGTGCAGCTCCAGCAAAGTCCGCGCGCGCGCCAGCGCCGGGCGCACCACGGCGGCGTGATAGATGACCAGTGCCAGGAGCGCGCCGATAAACGCGCCGCCGGCTGCGTAAAAAGCTGCGAACTGCATCGTTAGAGCGATCGAGCCACGACGAGAGCCAGGGGGCTCACGGCACCCGTAAGGGCCCGTTTACCGTTGCTACCTTCCGGTTCTGGCGGGGTTCGCGGGGTTACGCCGCGTGAGGCCTAACTCCCATCATGGCCACGCCATGATACCATAGGTCCATGCGGGCCGTGGTGGCGCTCCTGGGCGTGCTTCTGGCGGCGCTCAACGGAACGATGCAGCTACGCAGCGCCGACTTCTCGGCCGGCGGCGTCATTCCAACGCGCTCGATGGCCGTGGATTGCGGCGGTGAAAATCGCTCGCCCGCGCTCTCGTGGAGCGACGCCCCGAAAGGCACGCGATCCTTCGCGCTGATCGTGCACGATCCGGATGCGCCCATCGCCGGCGGCTTTTACCACTGGGTTCTCTACAATCTGCCGGCGTCATCGACCGCCCTCCCCGCACAGGCGAAACTCGATGCCGCGCAACTCGGCCAGACTTCGCGCGGCCAGCCTGGCTATTATGGGCCCTGCCCGCCTCCGGGACCGCCGCATCATTATAACTTCACGCTTTACGCGCTCGACGTGGCGCATATTTCGGCGCAAACGCCGACGGCTTCCCAGCTCGAAGCTCGGTTCTCCGGCCACGTGCTCGCTCGGTCCGTGCTTACGGGTATCGAATCGAATCATTAGGAGCGTCCCCTCGCGCCGTCGAAGCCGAAGAGACAATGGATGAAGTAACGATCAAAGTCCGCGAGAGCGGCCCCTACTTGGTGCGCGGAAAATTTACGCTGACCGACGCTGAGGGAAACGTCTATACGATCGAAGGCGCAAACATCGCACTCTGCCGGTGCGGAGGCTCGCAGACCAAACCGTTCTGCGACGGAGCGCACCGAGAGAACGGCTTCTGCGCCACCGAGCGTGCCATCGCCGCGCAAGTTGAAAACACAATGGTCGGGCAGGCCGAAAGCGCCTGATGCCTTCATACGTTCGTCAGGGCTCGGTACCACCGAAGCGACACATTCAATTTCGCCGGCCTGACGGCGGACTCTATGCCGAGGAGCTTTTCTCCACCAAAGGATTCGAGAGCGTCTACTCGTTGCTCTATCATCTGCGTCCGCCGACCGCAACGCTCGACGTCCGGCCTTGGCAACGTGCCGCTATCGCATTGAGCCCGAACGAGCCACTGCGAAATCGTCATCTCAAGACTGCATCGTTGCCGCTGCAAGGCGGAGATCCGGTCGCGTCGCGGACGCCGTTGCTCGGAAACGAGGACGTCGTGATCTCCGTAGCCGATGCCCGCGAAAGCATGGAATACTTTTACCGAAATACCGGCGGCGACGAGCTGCTGTTTATTCATCACGGCTCGGGGGTCGTGGAGACTCAGTTCGGAGAGCTGGCATATCGCGAACACGATTACCTGGTGATTCCCACCGGCACGATCTATCGAGTCGAGCCGGCCTCGCCGACCCGAATGCTCGTCTACGAGAGCACCGGCACGGTGACTATTCCGCGTCGATACCGTAACGAGTTCGGCCAACTCGAAGAACACGCGCCCTATTACGAGCGCGATTTTCGCGCGCCGGTGCTCAAAGCCCCGATCGAAGCGCAAGGTGAATACGAAATTCGAGTGCGCAGCGGCCAGCGCAACGCAATATATCTCGTGCAAAATCACCCATGCGACGTCGTCGGCTGGGACGGCCACTGCTATCCCTATGCATTCAACCTCGATGAGTTCGCGCCGATCACCGGCAAGCTGCATCAGCCGCCCCCCGCGCACGCGACGTTCGAAGCGCCCGGCGCGGCCTTCTGCGCGTTCGTCCCCCGCATGTTCGATTATCATCCGCTGGCGATTCCGGTTCCGTACAACCACTCCAGCGTGGATTGCGACGAAGTGCTCTATTACGTCAGCGGCAATTTTATGAGCCGCCGCGGCGTCGAAGAAGGCTCAATCACCCTGCACGCGGCCGGCGCGCCCCACGGACCCCAACCAGGGGCCGTGGAGCAAAGCCTCGGCAAGACCTCGACCGATGAGATTGCCGTGATGATCGACACTTTTAAGCCGCTGCAGCTCGCGCAGGCCGCGCACGATTGCGAAGACGCGCAGTACTTCCGCTCGTGGGTGCTAGAGCCGGCGAAAATCTAGCGCGGGTCGAGCGCGGGCTCGATCGTTCCGCGCGCCAAACCGAAGCCGATTCGGCGTGCCCCGGCCTTGTCGCACCAACCGCGCAAGGCAACCTCGTCACCGTCTTGCAGAAAGCCGCGATTTTCGCGATCAGGTAGCTCTAGCGGACGTTCGCCGTTCCACGTCAGCTCGATGAGGCTGCCTTGCGTTCCCGGCGCGGAGCCGCTGATGGTTCCCGATGCGAACAAGTCGCCGGGGCGCACCAGCGCGCCGTTCGCGGTTGCATGCGCAAGCTGCTGGGCGACGTTCCAGTACATATTGGCAAAATTCGTCGCCGAAATCTCTCGAGCCGGGATGCCGCGCTCGCGCATTTTCGAGGTTTGTAAATCGACGGCGAGCCGAACGTCGTACGCCCAAGGATCTTCGACGCGCAGATATGCAAGCGGTGCGGGCGCCTGCGGTGGCCCTTCGACCCGAAAGGGTTCGAGCGCATCGAGAGTGACGACCCATGGGGAGATTGTGGTCGCGAATGATTTACCTAGAAACGGCCCCAGCGGTTGATACTCCCAGGCTTGGATGTCGCGCGCGCTCCAATCGTTGACGAGAACCAATCCGAAAATATGGTCGCGCGCGCTGTTTACCGAAATCGGCTCACCGAACCGATTGCCCGGACCGGCGACAAAGCCCATTTCGAGCTCGATATCGAGCCGGCGCGTGGGTCCAAAGTCAGGCGCGGCGAGGTCGGGCGCCTTTCGCTGTCCCGACGGGCGGCGCACCGGCGTGCCGTCGATGACGATGCTGGCGGAACGACCGTGATAGCCGACCGGAAGCCATCGCCAGTTCGGGAGCAGCGCTTCCGCATTCGGTCGGAAGAGTCGTCCGAGATTCGTCGCGTGTTCGAGCGATGAATAGAAATCGACGTAATCGCCGATCTCCATTGGAACCCGCATTTCGACGGTTGCCGCAGCGACGAGAAAGTTGTCGGCGCCCGAGTCACGCAGACGCGGATCGCCGTCGACCCGCAATAACAACGAAAGCCGCTCGCGCAGCGGAGTCCACACGGAACGCCCCGCGGCGAGCAACGGATTGAGCAGCGGCGCCTGCAAGAGCTCGCGTTCGCAACAACCGTCCACCATGCCGCTCTCGGCCAACGTACGGCAGTCGAGAATGAGGTCGCCGATCGCTACACCGATCCGGGCTTCTCGTCCCGCAGGCTTAAACACGCCAAATGGAAGATTTTGAACCGGGAAATCACTCGCTGGTTCGACGCGTATCCACGACTCGAGCCGCGCATTAACGGTATCGCTCGGCGAAATCATTGCGCTTTGAGCATGTCGAGCGCGATGAGATCTTCCACCGGTTCGGCGAAGCTGCAACTCCCGTACGCCGCGAACGCTTCGTTTCGCATACGCTGCAGCTCGGCTGCCGCCACGCGGCGGTCGCGCCATGATAATCCCGTCTCGTTGAAAGCAAATGCCTCGGGCCGCTCTTCACCAACAATCTCTCGAAGCGTCCGCAGCTCGACATGCGGCGCGAGCGCGGTTGCCGCGATCAGATTCAAGAACCCATGCATCGTAAAGCCCGTAGCGAGGTCGATGTGGCGTACGGGGTGGTGCAGACCGGCCGTCGCCTTGAATGGCAGTCCGGCATCGCGAGCCGCGGCGATAAACCCGGCAACCTCCCCGACGCTCGGAAACGCCTGAGGCGTCAGGCCGCCGCAACGAATCTTACCGGCGAGGCCGAACCGCGCGAGCGCGTTCATCGTTTCGGCCAACACCGTGGACCATGGCGCGGTGCGCGGAACTTCCACGAACGCCGGCAGATCTCGTAACTCGGTAACGACGAGGTCGGCCTCGATCGCTCCGACGACGTCGAGCACTTCATCGGCGGAGAGCTGTTCGCGATAAACCGAAATACTTTTCTGCAGCGGGATTTCGAGCGCTTCGATTCGTGCACCGCGTTGCCGATGTTCCGCGACGTCTTCGAACGCCTCGGCATTGGGATCGACGATCACCGAAAGCGGCGCATCGAACGGCCGCGTGAGAGCCCCGAGGAGCTGCGCTGGGATGATGAAGCGTCCGAGCATCCAGGCGTAAGAGCCTTGACGTGCGGCACGATACTCGTCTTGCGCCTGCGCCAGCGGCAATTCGGCCGGCGGGAAGAGGCCCGCGTAGTCGACGAGCGCCGCGAATGCCGCTCGCAGCGAAGGAGTCATGGGCGTCGACGTGGTCATCGCCAGGTGGCTTCGACAGGGCGGGCCGTGAGGCTTCGCCAAGTCGACGCGCATGAGCATCGCCACCGAGGCGCGCAGCAATCCCTTGGCCCAGATCGACTGGGACTACGTCGAATTTTACGTCGGGAACGCGAAACAAGCGGCGCATTACTACATGTCTGCCTTTGGATTCGACCAGCTCGCTTACGCCGGGCCGGAGACCGGAGTCCGCGACCGTGCAAGCTATCTGCTCGAGCAGAACAAGCTGCGCTTCGTGCTCACGTCGAGCCTCGTTCCCGACGACGAAATCGCTCGTCACGTTATGCTCCACGGCGACGGAGTCAAGGACATCGCGATCCTCGTGGAAGATGCCCGAGCCGCCTTCGATATGGCGGTGCGCGGCGGCGCGCGCGTCGTCCTTGCTCCGACCTCGATCGAAGACGCAGACGGACGATTGATTAAAGCAACGATTGCCACGTACGGCGAAACCGTGCACTCCTTCATTCAGCGTGATGGTTACCGCGGCATCTTCGCGCCCGGTTTCGTCCAAACGCGTAAACGGCTCGCGCACGCGACCAAACCGGGCTTGCAGTTCATCGACCACTGCGTCGGCAACGTGGGATGGGGCGAGATGGATGCCTGGGGCGATTTCTACGGCCGCGTCTTCGGATTTTCGCAGTTGGTATCGTTCGACGACAAGGACATCTCGACCGAATACACCGCCCTGCGTTCCAAGGTGATGACCGACCCCCGCCATCGCGTCAAGTTTCCCATCAACGAGCCGGCCCAGGGAAAGAAAAAATCGCAGATCGAGGAGTACCTGGAGTTTTATCGGGGCGCCGGAATGCAGCACATGGCGATCCGCACCGACGACATCGCCGCTACGATCCGCGCGCTCAAAACAAATGGCGTCGAGTTTCTCGACACCCCCGACACCTATTACGATATGCTCGAGGAGCGCGTAGGGAAGATCGACGAGGCGATGGAGACATTGCGCGAACTGCGGATCCTCGTGGATCGTGACGATTTGGGATACATGTTGCAGATCTTTACTAAGCCGCTGCAAGATCGACCGACGGTCTTCTTCGAGATCATTCAGCGGAAAGGCAGTCTGTCGTTCGGTAAGGGGAACTTCAAGGCGCTGTTCGTTTCGATCGAGCGCGAGCAAGAAAGGCGAGGCACGCTGTAGTTACCGGAACCGCGATCGACCGCGTTCATCTGCTCGAGTGGTACCGAGGCAACCGGCGCAAAACGGCGGACCTTTTCGCGCTCGTTTCCGAAGAGGCGTTCACCGAGCGCCCCATACCGCTGCGCCATCCATTCGTCTTCTACGCGGGTCACATTCCGGCGTTCAGTTTCCTGACGCTCAATGAGCGCGGCTTAGGCGAAGAGCCAGTCGAGCCCGGCCTCGAGCGCTTGTTCGAGCGCGGCATCGATCCTGCGGACGTCGACCAAGCGCGGCGTCACGATCGGACCGACTGGCCGGATGCCGCGACGATCGCGAGCTTCGCCGCTGCCTGCGACGAGCGCGTTCTGCGCGCGCTCGAGTCTTCTCGGATCGACGATTCAAGTGTACCCCGCTTGCTCGGCGGGGAGGCGGCGTACACGATTCTCGAACACGAAAATATGCATCAGGAAACGCTGATGTACATCCTGCATCAACTCGCCTACCCACGAAAGCGGCGGCTTGCATTCGAGCATGAAGACCATGCACTCGCAGCGACGGAGATGCGCAGCATCCCCGCAGGCACTGCAACGCTCGGCGCCGATCCCGACGAAATTCCGTTTGCCTGGGATAACGAGCGCGGGCGCACGCAGGTTGACGTCGGCGCCTTCGACATTGCGGCGTATCCCGTGACCAACGGTGATTGGCAGCGGTTCGTAGCCGACGGGGGCCCGGTGCCGCACTTTTGGCACGAGCGCGACGGCCAATGGCGTCTGCGGTTACAGTTCGAAGAAATTCCCCTGCCGCGATCGTGGCCGGTCTACGTAACCCATCGTCAGGCGGAAGCCTACGCGCGTTGGGCACGAATGCGGCTGCCCACCGAGCCGGAGTACCATCGGGCGGCGTTTGGAACGGCGGCCGGCGCGGAGCGGCCATTTCCCTGGGGCGGCGATCAGCCGTCGTCGCGTCACGGGAACTTCGATTTCAACCGTTTCGATCCCGAGCCGGTCGACGCGCACCCGGACGGCAGCAGTGCCTGGGGGGTCGCCGATCTCGTCGGCAACGGCTGGGAGTGGACCGCCACGCCGTTTGCTCCGCTGCTCGGCTTCGAGCCGATGGCTTCGTACCCGCAATATTCGGCCGATTTCTTCGATGGCAAACACTTCGTGCTCAAAGGCGCGTCGCCGGTTACTCCTCGCGAGCTGATTCGTCGCTCGCTCCGTAACTGGTTCTACGACGACTATCCGTACATGTACGCCAAATTCCGCTGCGTAGCTGCGTAGCAACTTCATAGAATAGGAAATCAATGCAAACGACGCCCGTGACGGTCGCCTACGGCGACGGCATCGGACCCGAAATAATGAACGCCACGCTCAACATTTTGGAGGCCGCGGGGGCGCAGCTCGCGCTCGAACGGATCGAGATCGGCGAATCCATTTACAACAAAGGTATCAGCAACGGCATCGAGCCGGCCTCATGGGAATCGCTTCGGCGAACGAAGGTTTTCTTGAAGGCGCCGATTACGACGCCCCAAGGGGGCGGTTTCAAAAGCCTGAACGTGACGGTGCGCAAGACGCTCGGAATGTACGCCAACGTGCGGCCCTGCGCGTCGCTTCATCCGTATGTCGCCACCAAGCACCCCAACATGGACGTCGTCATCGTTCGTGAGAACGAGGAGGACGTCTATGGCGGCATCGAGCACCGCCAGACCAATCAAGTCGCACAATGTCTCAAGCTGATTTCGCGGCCCGGCAGCAAGCGCATCATCCGGTACGCGTTCGAATACGCGCGCGCCAACAAGCGAAAAAAAGTTACCTGCTTCACCAAAGACAACATCATGAAGATTACCGACGGGCTTTTTCACCGAACCTTCAACGAAATATCCGGCGAGTATCCTGAGATCGAAAGCGAGCATTGGATCGTGGACATCGGCGCTGCGAAAATGGCCGACACCCCGGAGGCTTTCGACGTGATGGTGATGCCGAATCTCTACGGCGACGTGCTCTCCGACGTCGCCGCGCAGATCACGGGATCGGTGGGCCTGGCGGGCTCGGCCAATATCGGCGATCACTGCTCGATGTTCGAAGCGATCCACGGATCGGCGCCCCGGCGCGCGGGACAGAACCTGGCGAACCCATCGGGGTTGCTGCATGGCGCCATCTTGATGCTCGTGCACATCGGGCAGGCCGACACTGCGGAACGGGTGTACAACGCATGGCTACGGACGATCGAGGATGGAATCCACACCTATGACATTTTCAAGGATGGAACCTCGCGGCAAAAGGTAGGCACGCGGGAGTTTGCCGATGCGGTGATCGAGCGGCTCGGTGAGAAGCCGCAGCATCTGAAAGTCATCGAATACAACAAAGATGCGCAGATGAACCTAGCGATTCGGCCTGCCGGGAAACCTCCGATGAAGCTGCGCGCCGGGGTCGACCTTTTCATCGACCGTCGTGATGGAAACCCGGACCAGATCGCCTCGGTGATGCAACAACTCAACGTGCCGGGCGTCAAACTGACCACGATCAGTAATCGAGGCACGAAGGTCTGGCCGCAGGGAAATCCGGACACCTATTGGAGCGATCATTGGTGCTGCCGGTTCGAGTCGAACGGGGAGCTCTTTACCGCCGATCATGTCGTTCGACTCCTGCAGGCCGCCGATCAAGCCGGCTTCGACGTCATCAAGAGCGAGGGGCTCTACACGTTCAACGGCGAGCGGGGCTTCTCGCTGGCGCAAGGCGAGTAGCTTCGCTTCAGTAAGCTATTTTCGCGGGCATGCGAATCGTCAGTTTGCTTCCAAGCGCGACCGAGATTCTTTTTGGCATCGGCGCCGGAGCCGAGGTCGTTGGCGTCACGCATGAGTGCGATTACCCGCCCGAGGCGCTTCATTTACCGCGGCTCACGGCGGCCTCCGCGCCACCTCTCCACGATGCGGGGGCAATCGATCGTCACGTTCGCGCCGCAGTGCATTCCGGGTCGAGCCTCTATTTTCTCAACAATGCGCTGCTCGAACGGCTCGATCCCGATCTGATCGTAACGCAAGAACTTTGCGCGGTCTGCGCCGTTTCGTATGAGCTAGTCCAGGCGGCCGCAAAGCGTTTGCGCTCCGACATTCGCGTCGTTTCACTGGAGCCCGCGTCATTGGGCGATGTCTTTTCGACGATCGGCTTCCTCGGCGAAATCACGGGCCATTCTCGCGACGCCGCGCGACTGGTGGCGAGCCTCGAGGCGCGTCTGGGCGCGTTCAGCGGCCGTACCGATTTTCGCACGCTGGTTCTCGAGTGGACCGATCCGCCGATGAGCGCCGGCCATTGGATTCCGGAGCTCGTCGAAATCGCCGGCGGAACGCCAGTTCTCGCCAATCCCGGCTCGCGCTCGCAGAGACTGGAATGGAGCGCGATCGTCAGGGCCGATCCCGATGCGATCGTCGTTGCGCCGTGTGGTTTCGATCTGCCAACCAGCGAGCGCGCCACGGCGGAACTCGACGCACTCCACGAATGGCGATCGTTGCGCGCAGTGAAGGAGCGGCGGGTTCTCGTGCTCGACGGCAATGCGTATCTGAGTCGGCCTGGCCCCCGTTTGGTCGATGCGACCGAGATCCTTGCGCAGTGGTATACTGGCCTGGCGGAGTACGCTGGATGACCGCTCTTCGCTCGCTCAAAAGCAAGCGAGGAGAGGAAAGTCCGGGCTTCATAGGGCTGGGTGCAGGATAACGTCCTGTCGAGGCGACTCGAAGGAAAGTGCCACAGAAACATACCGCCTCGCATGCGTAAGCGTTTGAGGTAAGGGTGAAATCGTGAGGTAAGAGCTCACGGAGCTCTGCGGTGACGCAGGCTCGGGTAAACCCCACCTGAAGCAAGACTGCTCGATCCAACGGACGGCCCGTCCGAACGAGCTACGTCGCACCGAGGCGTTCGGTAACGAGCGCCCCAGAGAGATGGTCATCGATCGCCAGGCGCGGGAACAGAATCCGGCTTATAGGCGTACTCCGCGTTCGATCGATGAAACCCGTGGGGCGTCGGCGGCGTTGTAGCGAAGGAAAACATCCGATGAACAAGCCGCAATTCACCCCCGATATGACCGTCGACGAGGCGTTCAAGCAGCATGCCGGCGCTCGCCGCGTCTTTGCCCGCTTTCATCTCGGCGGCTGCTCGAACTGCGCGATCAGCGAATCCCACACGATCGGCGCGATCAGCGAAGATTATGGAATTCCGCTTTCGATGCTGCTAGAGAATCTCAATGCGCTCTTCGACCAGGGCAGCCTCTCGATCGGCGATCGCGTTCGCATTCCCGACGAAATCCGCGCGCGCGTTCCGCAGTTGGCCAACGTGCCGGAAGTCGGCGAGATCACGGGGGTCGAGAGCGGGGCGTACACCGCCGATTTTGGTGACGTTCGCCTGCAAGGCCTCGCCGAAGACTTCGTGGCGGTCCCGGCCGGCTCCGCGTCGCAATAGAGGTCGCTAAAGCAGCGGCTTTCTGAAGCTAAAGCCTTCATCGAGGCCGTGCCAGTAGCCAACCTGCGGCTCACCGAGTTTCCAACAAAGATAGACCGGTTCGTCGCCGATCATCGACGGGAAGTCAACGAGCCCCAGGTCGATGTCCTTCACAACACATCCGAGCGCTTCGATCCGGTAGATCAAGCGGCCGATTTCGCGTTTGAGCTCCGCAAACTTCGGTTGAGGAAGCGCGGAACGCGCGGCCGCCAATCGAGGGCGGCTCGGGGGCAAGTGATGGAGCGCCGGATCGGATTCGAGCAACTTAATCGCAAGCTCCCGCCGCCGGCTGAGCAGCTCTTCGATGAGCGGCTCGAGCTTCGGGATGAGGGCGTTGGCGCGTTCGGGCGAAAAGAGCTTCATATGGGTGCGCTGCGCATCGTCTTCGTGACGGGCCTCTCGGGGGCGGGCTTAAGTCAGGCGATTAAATCTTTCGAAGATTTGGGCTTCTACTGCATCGAACACCTGCCTGCGGTCGTACTCGATTCAGTTATCGCCGCGCTGGAAAGCTCGGCGCCGCGAGACGTCGCCATCGCGCTCGACATGCGGAGCGGCGCCGAGTTGGGAGACGCGAAGCGAGCGATTGACGCCGTCGCGCGAAGCCACGACTCGCGGCTGCTCTTCTTGGAAGCGTCCGACGACCTGCTGGTGCGGCGATTTAGCGAAACCCGGCGCCGCCATCCCTTCGCTTCAGGCGGATCGATTCGCGAAGCGATCGAGGCCGATCGGCGGATGGCAGCGCCACTGCGCGAACGGGCCGATGTCGTCATCGACACGACGAACCTCACCGCCGGAGCGCTCAAGCAGCGAATCGCCGCCGCTTTTCTCGGGGATCGCCCGATTCGACTGACGATGACCGTTGTTTCGTTTGGTTTCAAGTATGGCGTGCCCGCCGATCTCGATCTGCTCTTCGACGTTCGTTTCTTGCGCAATCCAAACTACGATGAGGCGCTCGCACCGCTGACTGGGGAGGATGAAGCCGTTGCCGCCTTCATCGAACGCGATCCGTCACTTACACCGTTCTTCGCAAAAGTCTCGGACTTACTCGATTTCCTTGTGCCGCGCAACCAGGCCGAAGGCAAAACCCAACTGAGTGTCGGCATCGGCTGCACGGGCGGCCGGCACCGCTCGGTCTACGTCGCTCGCCGGCTGATGCGGCATTTCGCCGACGATCCGCGGCTCGACGTTGCCTTCGAGGCGCGCGATCTCGCGCGGGTTGCATAGTGCGTTCCCGGTTCTCCGGTTTCGTACAGTGGCTCGTACCGGGCGCCGGCATGAAACGTTGGATTTTCCTCGCGGCCCTCGGCATCGTCGTTCTGCTCGACGCCGCAACGCGATGGCTGATTGCCGAAGGCACCGGCATCCACGTCAACGAGATTCTCGACGGGATCGTCGTCGATTATTTTCCGCCCGGCTACCTCACGTGGATGTTGGCCATTGCCGGCGGGGCGCTCGTCGTGACCGGTCTGTGGATGTGGTTACGCGCGGTCGTCCGGATCGCGCGGGCGCGCAATCCCAAAGGTTTCCGCGAAGCGCTTGCCGGACGCCGGCTCCAACAAGGGTACAAAATCGTCGCCATCGGTGGCGGCACCGGTCTTTCGACCCTGCTGCGCGGCCTCAAACGACGAACCAGCAATCTAACCGCCGTCGTTACCGTGAGCGATGACGGCGGCTCTTCGGGCCGTCTCCTCAAGGAGCTCGGCGTCTTGCCGCCGGGTGACATTCGCAACTGTCTGGTCGCGCTGGCCGACGACGAAGCTCTGGTGACCGATCTTTTTCGCTATCGGTTCACCGAAGGTGAGGGATTAAGCGGTCACTCCTTCGGCAATCTTTTCTTGGCCGCGATGTGCGGCATTACCGGAAACTTCGATCAGGCGGTCAAGGAATCGAGCCGCGTGCTCAATGTCGTGGGCCGCGTTTTGCCCGCGACGCTTGGCATCGTCCGCCTTTGCGCCGAGCTCGAGGACGGAACGATTGTCGAGGGGGAGTCGAACATTCCCAGGGCGCATGGCCGGATCGCGCGAGTCTTTTTCGATCCGCCCGTTGCGTCGCCGCTGGAAGAAGTCATTGCCGCGATTCGCGATGCCGATGCGATCGTGCTCGGACCCGGTTCGCTCTACACCTCGGTGATACCGAACTTTCTCATCAGTCGCGTCGCGCGTGAAGTCGCGCACGCGCACGCCGTTAAAATGTACGTCTGCAACGTCATGACACAACCGGGTGAGACCGATGGCATGAGCGCGGCCGATCATGTCGCGGCGTTGCTCGCGAATGCCGGCGAGCGAGTCTGCGATTACGTTATTGTGAACGACGAGCCGCCGTCACGGCTGCTGGGTGCCTACGCTCAAGAGGGGCAAGTGCCCGTCCAGCCGGACGTCGAGCGCATCGCGTCCCTTGGTGTGGAACCGGTCGGTGCGGCGGTGATTGGAGAAACCGAAACGGTGCGCCACGATCCGGAGAAGCTCGCGTCGGTCGTGCTGGGCATTATCGATCGCACGGTCGCCGAGCGCGCGACCTTGGTCAAGTTACGGCCTAGTGTGGCGACGGCGGCGCGAGCGTGAGGTCGAGCTCGAATTTACCCGGCTCGACGTTCGCCGACGATGTCAGCGTTTGATACCCTTTGGCTGAGACGGCGTAATCGGCGAGTCCGCTCGGAACTTTGTCGATAGAGAACTTGCCCGCCGCATCGGTCGTTGCCGTAAGCACCGTATCAACGGTAATAACGGCGCCGGCAATCGGTGCCTTCGTCGCAGCATCCACGATCACACCGCTAACGTTGGCGAAGCCCGACGCCGGCGGCAGGGAATCGGTATTGCATCCCGCGGTCGCGACGAGCAGCGACGCGGTCATCAGGTAAAGCGCGCCTGCGAATCGTTTCATAGGCGAACTTCTTCGGCACGCCGAAGCCGCCGCTCCTATGGCAAGCCGCGCCCCGTCCTCCGAGGCGGTCCGCCTAACGTATTGCGAAAACGCGCTCGAAGCGATCGGTCACACGCCGCTTGTCAAGCTTAACAAGGTAGTGGACGACGCTCGGTCTCTGGTCCTCGCGAAGGTCGAGTACGTCAATCCGGGCGGCAGCGTCAAGGATCGACCGGCGGTTGCGATGCTCGACGCGGCCGAACGGCAAGGGCTACTCAAGCCCGGCGGCACGATCGTCGAGCCGACGAGCGGGAATACCGGAACCGGTTTGGCCATGGCGGCGGCCATTCGCGGTTATCGCTGCATTCTCGTGATGCCCGACAAAATGTCGCGGGAGAAAATCGACCTCTTGCGCGCGTACGGTGCCGACGTTGTCATCACGCCGACCGACGTGCCGCCCGATTCCCCGGAGTCCTACTACGGCGTCGCTAATCGTTTGGCCGCCGAAATTCCCGCGGCATTCCAACCGAATCAGTTCCACAATCATTTCAATCCGGACGCGCATTATCACACGACTGGCCCCGAGATTTGGGAAGCGACCGGCGGAGCCATTACGCATTTCGTCGCCGGCATCGGCACGGGCGGAACGATCTCGGGCGCGGCGCGATACCTGAAGGAGCGAAACCCCGCGATTTACGTCGTCGGCGCCGACCCGGAGGGCTCGATCTATTCGGGCGACATTCCACGTTCTTACGCCGTCGAGGGCATCGGGATGAGCTATCTGCCCGAAACGGTCGACCTGCGGGTAATCGACGAAATGGTGCGGATCTCCGATCGCGATTCTTTCTTGATGGCTCGGCGAATCGCGCGCGAGGAAGGGCTGCTCGTCGGCGGCTCCTCGGGCACGGCCGCCGTTGCCGCCGTGAAGCTTGCAAAGACGCTGACGGCCGACGCAATCGTCGTCGTTATTTTGCCAGATTCCGGACGCGGCTACATGTCGAAGATTTTCAATGACGACTGGATGATCGCCAACGGATTTCTTGCCGATTCTAAGCGGCGAGCGACGGTTGGCGACGTGTTGCGAAGCAAGACGCCGATGCCGCCGATGATCACGGTACAACATGAAGACACGGTCAAAACCGCGCTCGATTTGCTTCGAAAATACGAAATCTCGCAGATTCCCGTCATGCGGGGGGGCGAGCAGGTCGGCAGCGTCAATGACGTCGGCGTTATGCAGAGCGTCTTCGATCACTCCGACATCCTGCATCAGCCCGTGAGCGAGGTGATGGGACGTCCGTTCCCGGCGTTGGAACAAGCCGAGGAGATCGAGCGCGCCTACAAGCTCCTCACCTTGGCCAATCCGGCGATTGTGGTTACCGACGACGCCGAGCCGATCGGGGTGTTGACGCGCCAAGACGTGATCACATTTCTCTCGACGAGTTCCGACGTCGTGCGCACGTGAGATTTTCGACCAAAGCGATCCACGTCGGTCAAGAGGCCGATCCAACGACCGGCGCGACCATCGTCCCCATTTATCAGACCTCCACCTACACCCAGACGCGCGTCGGCGAGCATAAGGGTTTCGATTACAGTCGCACCATTAATCCGACGCGCCTTGCACTGGAGCGTCAGCTCGCCTCGCTCGAAGGGGCGCGTTTCGGCAGCGCCTTTGCCAGCGGAATGGCCGCGACGACGGCGGTACTCAGCCTGCTATCCGCGGGCGACCATGTCGTCGTCAGCGACGATCTCTACGGCGGTACATATCGGCTCTTCGCGCGCGTGCTTGAGCGGTACGGTTTGCTCTTTTCCTACGTCGACATGACGGATCTCAACGCGGTAAGCGCCGCGATCCGCCCTGCCACAAAGCTCTTTTGGATCGAGACCCCGACCAATCCGCTCCTCAAGCTCATCGACATCCACGCGGTCTGCAGGATTGCCGGACGAAGCATCGTCGCCGTCGACAATACGTTTGCAACGCCCTATTTTCAGCAGCCGCTCGCTCTGGGCGCGCACGTCGTCGTCCACTCGACCACGAAGTACATCGGCGGTCACAGCGATGTCGTCGGCGGCATTGTCATTACCGACGATGAGTCGCTGCACGAACAAATTCGCTTCGCGCAAAACGCCACCGGCGGCGTTCCCGGGCCGCAAGATGCCTGGTTGACGATGCGAGGCGCCAAGACGCTCGCAGTGCGGATGCGCGAGCACGAGCGCAACGCACAGCGCGTCGCTGAATTTCTAGCTTCGCGCGACGACGTGGCACAGGTTCACTATCCGGGCCTGCCATCGCACCCGCAGCACGAGCTCGCGCAGCGGCAGATGAGCGGCTTTAGCGGAATGCTTTCGTTTGAACTTGCCGGGCCGCCGCAGCGCGCGCTCGAGTTTGCGAGTCGCTTACGTCTCTTTAGCCTTGCCGAGAGTCTCGGCGGCGTCGAATCGCTCATCTGTCATCCGGCGCGAATGACCCACGGCTCGATTCCAAAAGAGGAGCGCGAGCGGCGGGGCGTCTCCGACGCGCTCTTGCGACTCTCCGTGGGCATCGAAGACATCGACGACTTGCTCGGCGATCTACGCCAAGCGCTCGAAGCTATGGCTGACCGGCCGGGTAGCGAACTGCCGACGCCTGTTTGAGCGCCGCGCGCGCTTCGTCGGCGGTCGCGTCGCCGAGCCGTACCGTTTCCGAAAGTACGATTCCACGCTGGCCGTCGGCCCAGACAATTGCGAACTCCTTTTTGGCGTCGAAACCGCTGCCGTACGCCACCTCGACAAAATAGGCCGGCATTCCATTGGAGAGAGTCATCGGAGTCCGGTTACGGATCAAGACGCCCTCTTGCGAGCTGTGCGTTTGGCTCTCGAACTGCGATTCCCATTGAGCCGGCGGGCCGCTATACGCTTCCATCGCAATTTGGATCAAGCGCGCGTCCTCTTGGCCTGCATGGAGCACCCAGGCGGCAACGGGCTGGAGATCTTGACCGAGCGATTCAGCCGGCGCCGGTTGACGGTTGACAAGAACCGCGTCTGAGGGCGCGGTAAAGCTCATCGCCGCATCGCTGTAGACGTGCGGATCGGGCGACGGCGTCGGCTCGGTCACTTGCGCGAGCAGAAGAAAAATTAGGCCGATCATTCCTTGTCGAGAACGCCGGCCAGCGCCGGCAGCGAGACTTGGTAGCGATAGTTGACGTTGCGGTGATCGTCGTCGAATTCCTCGTGGCGCACCGAGAGACCGAGCTCGCGAATGCGCTCGGCGACGACACGCGCACCGATGTCGAGATTATACTCGTCGCGCCGTCCACAATCCAAATAGCGAAGGCGAAGACGCTCGAGCTGCTCCCGATGCGTGGCCACGCGCTCCGCCGGATCGAACGCCAGCCAGCGGGCGAAGACGTCGTCCCGCAACTCGCCGGTCGCTCGATCGAAAGGCAGCTCAATGTCGAAGGCCTTCGCGCTTCGCGGGGAATAGGCTGCGGCATACGCCAGCATTTCCATCGTCGTGTATTCGGTGCCGTCGTGCTTGGGCTTGCCTTCGAATGCCTCGACGTAGGACGCGATATCGAATCCATGCGCCTCGAGCGCTCGATGGACCGTTGCGAACGCCGGGATGTGGGCGTAACGGAAGTACGAGTCGCCGCTATGCGAGGCGAAGGCGGCAAAGACGCCGGGACGTTCGAAAACGAGGTGCATCGCGCCAAAGCCTCCCGACGACTTTCCGAGCACCGCGCGACCGCCTTCCGAGGCAATCGTGCGATAAGCCCGGTCAACGTGGCCGACGACGTCGCGCACGGTGTAGGTCGCGTAACGCCCGTTATGCACCGAATCGACGTACTGCGAGCCTCCCAATCGGGTAAAGCCGTCGACGAGCACGATCAACACCGGGGGCATGCGCCCTTCGCGAATGAGACGATCGGCCCACTGCACGACGTTCGTTTCCCACGGCCGTGACGAGATGAGCGCGGCGGCATCAGCGGTATAGCCATGCAAGACGTAGAGCGCCGGATACCGCCGCGTGGCTTGCGCGTCGTACGCGGGCGGCAAATAAACGACGACGGGGCGTGTGGCGGGATCTCCCAGCGGATTCCGCGCCAGCGCTTCGCTTTCGATCGAATCGATGCGAACATTGCCGTCCAAACCAAGAATGCGCGCGAGATCGGAGCGCTCGTGCATGACGCCGAGCTTCGGCGCACGAATCGTTTGGGCCTAGTGACGGGCGGCAATGACTAAGCTCAAACGCGTCATTGATTTGCGCGGCGCGATCTCGATCAACATCATTACGATGATCGGCATCGGACCGCTCGTTACGATTCCATTGGTGATCGCGGCGCTCGGTGGTCCGCTCGCATTGGTCGGTTGGATTGCGGGGGCCGTCATCGCGCTCTGCGACGGTTTGGTCTGGGCGGAACTTTCGTCGCGCTATCCCGGTTCGGGCGGGACGTACGTCTATCTGCGTAACGTATTCGGCCCCGAGAGACTCGGCAAGGTGCTGGCCTTTCTCTTCAACTGGCAGTTTTTACTGGCCGCGCCGTGTCTGCTCGCCAGTGGCTACATCGGATTTGCGAACTACGTCGCCTACTTGTATCCAGCGATTGGCTCGAATGTCGCGCTCCACGATAGCGTCGCGGTTGGGGTCGGCGTTGTGACGCTCGGCTTTCTTTATCGTCGAACGTCGGATGTGGCATGGCTTGGCGCGGCCCTCGCCATCACCGCAATTCTGACGATCGTCCTCGTTGCGGCCGCAGGCCTTTGGCACGCCGATCTCTCGCGCGCCTTCCATGGTGCGAACCCGGTAAGTCTCAACATCGGCTTCCTCGCCGGATTGGGTACCGCGCTCTACATTACGCTCTACGACTACGCAGGCTACGCCGAGGCGGCATTCTTGGGCGACGAAGTGACGCGCCCGGAGCGAACGATTCCGCGCTCGATCGTGCTTTCGGTGTTGATCGTTGCCGTGCTCTACGTGCTGTTGCAAGTCGGCGTGCTGAGTGCGGTACCCTGGCAATCGTTGCTCGACGCACACGGACAGCCTACCGTCCAGGCGCAGTACGTCGGCGCCTTTGTCGTCGAGCGCAGCTGGGGGCGCGTCGCAGCGGTTGTGGTGACGCTCTTGGTGCTGGTCACGGCATTCGCCTCGCTTTACGGCAATATGCTCGGCCTGTCGCGCATTCCGTTTGCTGCAGCGCGCGACGGCGCATTTTTGCCGGCATTCGCCCGATTGCATCCCCGCAAAGACTTTCCGCACATCGCGCTGTTGGTCGTCGGTGCGCTCTCGTTGATAGCCAGCCTCTTTACACTCGATCAAGTGATCGCGTTTTTGACGGCGGGGATCGTGCTGATCGAAAGCATCGCGCAAATCATCGCGCTCGCCGTGGTGCGGCTGCGCCGCCCTGCGGCGCCCTTTCGCATGCCGCTCTATCCGCTGCCGGCGCTCGTTGCCCTCGCCGGCTGGTCGTGGGCCTTCGTCGCGAGCGGCCCTGCCGCCATCACCCTGGGCCTCGGCTGGCTGCTGATCGGTGGCGCTGTCTATCTGATCGCCGCGCGCGCATGGCGGTGGTGGCCGTTCTTGCTTGCGTCACTACTGTTCTTCGCACTTCCGGCGGGAGCGCGCGCCGCAGAAACTGCAAGTTGGTCGCACTGGAATGCGTCGCGAGTGGTCTCCGATCGCGGCTATTCGGTCTTGACCGTCGACGGGCGACCGTTTTTCGCTTACGGCGCGGCGTTCTTCTACGAGCGCATGCCGCGCGAGCGCTGGCGTCCGGCGCTGCTTGCCTATAAGCAGCTGGGCATCAACACGATCGATCTCTACGTCATTTGGAACTGGCACGCTCCGGCGCAAGGCGTGCTCGATTTCACCGGTGCGACCGATCCGCGACGCGACCTCTTGGCGCTGCTCCGGCTGACGCACGAACTTGGATTCAAGCTGATCGTTCGCCCTGGGCCGGTGATTCGTAACGAATGGCGCAACGGGGGATATCCGGCGTGGCTGCTCGAGCGCGCGGCGTACGATATGCCGCTGCACGATGTTTTGGAAGGCCGCTACCCCGCGACGGCGACGCTGCAGAATACCGACGCCGACGCCGCGGGCATGGAGTGGATGACCAATGCCAATCATCTTCGTTCGGCCGGTGATTGGCTGCGCGACGTCTTACGGGCAATCGAGCCGTACTCGAGTGACGTGATCGCTATTGCACTCGACGACGATCAGGGCGCCTATCTCGACAACAACACGTGGCCGGCGCCTCACTGGCGCCGGTACGTTGCCTGGCTCGCCTCGACGGTGCGATTCGTAACCGGATCACGCATTCCGCTCTTCATCAACACGTATGAGATGAAGGTCCCCGCTGCATCGCCGGTTTGGGCGTGGGGAAACTGGTATCAAGGCAGCTCCTATCGCATCGGCGATCACGATCTTGCGGATCTCGACTTCGCCACGGGTTTGCTCCAGACGCAGGCGCACGTGCCCGTGATGCAATCCGAATTTCAAGCCGGCTGGTTTCAAACCGCCGACGACGCTTTGCCGCGCCCGAGCGATCCCTCCAACACGGTGCTGGCTTTGCACGAACTGTTGCGCGACGGAGCGCATGGCGTGGTCAATTTTCCGGTTCAAGACACAGTCTATCCCCACGGCTGGGAAGCGCCATGGGCCAATTGGTCCTACGCCTGGGATGCGGCACTCACGCGCGACCTGCATGGGTCGGCTCGGTACGCACCGACGTCCGCCTTTGGAGACTTGGTCGGGCGCTACGGTTCGCTCTTGGCACGGACGCACGTCGTCGCCGATGCAGCGATTATCTGGCCCCCGACGCTTTTTGCGCCCGGAACTCTAAGCAATGCCGACTTTAGCAACTTTGGCGTTGCGACCGTGGCGGCACAACGGGCCTGTAACGCGCGTGGCCTGACCTGCACGCTCGTCGATCTCGCCGATGAGGATCGCGCACTTCGCACTGCACCACATCTTCTTCCGCTGGTTTTGTCGACGGCGCTCGAGCGACGAATGTCGCCATCGGGACTTCGCAAGCTACGCGCGCTGCAGAGAGCGCGGCGACTCTTTTTCGTTGCAGCGGCGGTGCCCGTGGCGCGCCACGAGCTCAAACCGGCAAACGTGAGTGTGTTGCTCGCCGACGACGGTTCGTATGGTTTCGTCGTGGCAATCAATCCGAATGGCGCTGCGCGCCGAGTTGCCTCAGTCGTCGTACCGCTGGGGCGAGGTCCAGTTGTCGTTCCTGCGTTTTCGGTGCCGGCGCGTGGTGCGCGCGTCATTCCGGTTGGCGCGGTCGCTGCCGCTCCGAGCGTTCGACCTGCTGTTGTGCTCGCAGGGGCGCCGCCGTTTGATGATCCCGATGGAACCGTAATCGCAAACTCGCATTTGCGCATCGTTTTCGCTCCCTTCGCCGGCGCAAGAATTGCGGAGTTTAGTGAGGGCAGCGGCAATGCGGCAACCAGCATCGGGCTCTTGCGCGACGCAACCGATCCGCCGCCACCGGTTTCGGCGCGCGATTTCATCGCGGCGTACACGCATCCGCTTACCGCGGGAACGTTCAATCGCGCGTACGAGTGCAGCCGGCTCGATGCATTGACCGCGCAGCAGACAATATGCTCGTATGATGCGCCCGATCTGCCGGTTGGCGGCGGGGTTTTCAAACGCACGCTCACGCTCCGCGGCGGGAGCGGCGAGCTGATTGTTGCCGAGGAGTTCGCACCTCACGATTTGCGCTCGACGGCACGCTTGGAAAGCATCTCGGGTTTTGCATTCGCTCCTGGGGACCGGCTGTTGATCTCGAGCACGCGATCGGCGCTCGGAATACTGCACGGCGAACGGCTTATGTTGCTGCAGTGGCGCGCGGGCGACGTGGCGCGATTCGATGTGCGGCCCACGCGCGGCGCGCAGCTGGTGACGCTCATTTTCGCGCGCCGTTCGATCCAGCTTCGGCTTGGCTTTCACAGCGCTCACGAGGCTGCCGAGGCACAGCGCCTCGTCGACGCGAATCAGCCGTAGCTTCGCGGGGAAGTGGCGGAATGGCAGACGCAGCCGCCTCAAAAGCGGCCGAGGCAACTCATGTGGGTTCGACTCCCACCTTCCCCATAAGACTTGAGCACGAAATCGGGCCGAAAACCGGACAATTGGTGACGAATTGGTAACGGCGCCCTGACTAACCACCGTGGCGCTGCGGGCCGCTGAAGAGCGCCTGGCACGATCGGCGAACCATGCGCCGTCGGCGTCCGATGCCATCGGAGATTAAAAATGAGAAGGCCGGAGTATTCGAGTCGTCGGATGGGCGTAAGACCGATCGTCGACCTCGCAGCCGTTATTACTCTATTTATTGGTGCGTCAACCGCCGCGGCGACCTTAGAGCAACTAGGCGAAATAAATCGGTACCAATTGCCAATAACATTGCTTGAGATTCCGACGTCTACGATCATAACATCTGGCGTACTCTTGCTCCTTCTTCTGGTTTTGTTCTTGCCTGCGATATACATGCAAAAGCGGACGAGCCTTCGCCGATCGCAACGCTCGCTGGTAGTCCTGCAGTTCGATATTACGTTCGCCGCGCTCTTGCTAGTGGGCGTCTCACTCCTAAATGGTATCTCTTGGCACGTAGCACACGAATACTTCCCTTTGAACATCCTTAACGATCTTGCAGCGGCTATTGTTGCCTTGACACCACTTATTGTCTTGGCGATTGCGTTGTCGCCGCTCCGAATGGGGGTGCTGCTGCGGCAGCTTCGCGGCAACAGAAAGAAGTACTTTTCAGCTCTGAACGCCGCGCCGCAATCCAAGGAACAAGAGCGCAGGATCACCAGGATTCGAAAAGCACGCGTCCGCCTGCGTCAGCTTTCACTGCGTTTGCGACCAGGCGAAATTATGTCCGCGCGGGTCAGCCCATCGTTTTTCTACGTGTTTTATATCGCTTGTTTTTTCCTCATTTCCGCGTACGCTTTCGGCTTCTCTAAGAGCTATACTAGCTCTTATGCCGTCCTAACGGAGGACAATACTTTGCAGTTGGTGATCTTAGCCTACCCGGATCTCTTGATCAGCACGTGTTATAACGACCAAAAGCACACATTCGCGCCCGGATACACTATTCGGCGTCCAATAGGCGTGACGCGAATTGTTTACAAGGAGCCTTCTCCTATGGCGCGGTATGTGCCGCGTGTCGCAGATGACCGTTTGACTTGCAGAATGGGGTCGTTTAGAGCGCCGCGGAACAGGCGGTCGAAAGCAGCTAGAGACTGGCGGCTCGATGCGGCACACCCACGCTTAAGCGCGGCGCGCTAGTGTTCTTTCGCGGTGTCACGCGCTGCTTCGTCAATACGGTGGGGGCCATCGCGCGTTAGTGAGTCGGTGACGTGAGCTAATATCCGCCCTCGAGATGGTCGAGTACACGGACCCAAGGTCCGCCTGCGGATACCAGACCTTAGACGACGCCTACGGCACCTTGAGAAAAGCCTTCTGTGGACTAAGCTTGAATCTCTAAATCATGAAGCTCTCGCGGAAAGCGTTCGTTCTCGGCATGGGTTCAATGGCGTCATTTGCGGCGCTACGCGGAGCAGCGCATGGAACGGCTCTGACCTTCGACTTTAAGAGTTCGTTTTGGGTCAATCTGCATCACCGCCTTTTCATGCAGGCGCAGGCCACCGCAGTGCAACGACGGTCGCCGCTGCAGCCCGGCGGAAGTTCCTGGAACGCTCTTGCATTTGCATCGCTACACGAAATGCAACTCAGTGCGGAGCAAGGTTCGCAATGGGCTCGTGCAGTCGATGGTTACGCGCCTTACGCGGATTTCGACTTGCTGGACCCACCGATGCCACGCATCGCAGCTGCGCTGACGATCGCCGACGAGGCCCTGCCAGCGACTGGCCCCGCGCTACACCCGCCGCTCGTCGAGGCGCTGTTAGCTGCGGCCGACGTGTATCGCAAGACTCAGTGGCCCGTCGACGACCGCCTGAACCGCCAATGGATTACCGAAATCGAACAGCGCGCGGCCACGGTATCGCCGGCAATGACGGCATCACTCCAGGCGGCCTACGGTGACCCTTTCCCCGTGGGACCATTTCGCGTAGACGTGACCACGTTCGCAAATTGGGCCGGCTGTTATACCAACACAGATCCGATCCAAATATTCATCTCACCGCGCGGTCTTCGCAACGCCGTCACCCATGAGTCGGTTCCAAACCGCGGCGAACTTTCGTTGGAACTGCTCTTTCACGAGGCCTCGCATACCGTCGTAACGCCCGGCTACGGAGCCATCGGCCGCGGAATCGAAGATGCGGCTACCCGACTTGGCGTGCATGAACCGGCGGGATTATGGCATGCATTTATCTTTTACACAGCCGGCGCGGTCGCGCGGCGCCAGCTAGGCAACGCGAAGTATAAAATGGCCGCCGATGCACTCGACCTATGGAGCGGTCCATGGAAGGATTATGGTGAAACGTTGGCCCAGCATTGGCAGCCGTTTCTTGACGGGAAAGGCACTCGTTCAGATGCTATTGATAATGTTGTAACGTCAATCGGTTCATGACGAACCGATTGACGTTTCGTTCATCCCAGCGCTGTGCGCCGTATTAGAGATCGTCGCTGGGCGGTTTCTTCGGACCTGGATGCTTGAGGAAATACTCGCGTGACCGGGAGGCGGGAATCGGACTGAACTTAGCAGGCGGCCGATTGAAGTCGAAGCAGTCGGCGAGGTCGTCGGCGCGTTGATCCGTCGTCCCGAGCGATCCTAAGTTGAAGGTCTCTTCCGTGAACTTCAAGATGCTTCCGAATTCATGTTGCACGGGCGAAATGTAGTGCAGCTTGGCGTACGGAGAGATGACGAGCAGCGGAACGCGGAAGCCGAGCTCGTACGAGGTGTACTGCTTCGGCGCGATCGGATCGTACCAGCCGCCCCAGTCGTCCCAGGTCACGAAGATCGCCGTGTTATTCCAATACGAGCTTTCGCCGATTGCATTTACGATCGACGCGACCCACGAAGGCCCCGTCCCGTCCGTGCCGCCCGCATGATCCGACTCGGCATCGGTCGGCGTCACCCAGACGACATTGGCAAGCTGACCCGCCGGAATGTCATTGAGGATTTGCGAAGGCGGTGAAACGACGTCGGTCGCAAACTGCGAGCTGCTATAAACCGGCTGAATCGCGTCGGGGCCATGCCAGAGTCCAGGCCCAGTGCCGGCCTGGTAGTAGCGCCAGCTCAACGATGCATTTTCCACGAGTTGAATCAGCGAGTTCCGGTCGAAGCACGGATAGGTGCTTTGATTTTCGTTACCATAGGGATCGATCAGCGTAACCAGCGATCCGGCGGGTGAATCACAGCCCCCGGTCGGATCGCCCGCCGGCGTGCGGGGGTTCTCAGAAGCCAGGAGGGTCGAGCCGTCGCTGACCGTCGACGTCCCGCTCAAAATGTACTGATGGGCGGGAAAGCTCGGGCCTTGATTTGTCTGAAACATTCTCTTGCCAAACGTATAACGCAATGCCATCGTATAGTATGGCTCGACCTCGGAACGCGGGACAAATCCGTAAGCGCGCACGTTCGCGGGCGGACAGCCCGAGGGTTGCAAACACTTCGAAAACACTTGATCGAAGCCGTTTATCGCGCCATCGGCGTACTCCGTCGTAAATGCCGTGTGCGTGTGGCTGATATCGTACGGCGCCGTCATCGATATGGGCCGCAGTCGAACGATTTGGCCTTGCGAATTTCTGCCCGTCGTGGACGTATCCGCTCCGGGAAGGAGGTTGAAGAGATTGTTCGTCGTCCGATTCTCCTGAAAGATAATCACGACATGGGTGATCTTCGACGACGAACCGTCTAAACTACGTAGATTATTACGTGCGTGCTGCGCCGACGGCGCCGAGCCGATCGTAGCATCATGCAACGCACCTGCCTGAGTCGCAGGCGGAGAAACGTCAGAATTTTGGCTACATCCAACGAACGCCAGCACCGAGAGAAGGGTCGTATACCGCGTCGCATTCATGCTCTCGAACCTCCGCAACCGTAGCTATTTGAATCAGTCTACGCGTGCGTTTGCGAGGTCGTCAATACAATTTTTTGAGAAGTTATTCTAAAGGTGATGTGGGTGCAATGACTTCCATCAATTGCGTGTCGTTGCACGCACAAGATAAATAACGTGAGTAATCATCGCGTCAGGTCTTTTTCGGAAATCGATTTCGTACGGGCGGCTTTGCGTAAGAGCGCATCGTGGCGCTGCGTCGCTACGGCTTGGCCGGAGTACCCTTCGCAACTTCGGTCGCACGGAACGACCCATTCGCGTTATAAACCCAGAACGTCCACGTTCCGCCGGCATTGATCTGCGCGACGCCGTTCTGTGCTTCGGCGGCGCTGCCGAGTGGAACCGAGATGATCGAAGGTTCGTTCGGGCGCACTCCGCGATCGAGCCAGGAGCATTGACCCGGCAAGAGGCTCTGCACGGCTGGATGGTCGGCTTTTTCGAAGCGAACCGTCAACGTAAGGCCTTGCGCCGACGCCATGCCGCCGTGACCGCGACATCGCATCGCGAAGACCGCCGGAGTTGAATGACCGGCCGAGCTTGAGGCACCCGACGTCAGCGCCGTTTGCGTACCGCTCACGAGTCCGGAATTCGCGAAAGGATTGCTCGTTCGTTTGCGCTGTTCGTACGAAAGATAGGCTTTGGGACATTGATGGACGACCCCGCGGTAGAGGGCGACCGCAACGGGATTCGCGTCGGCAAGATCCTCGTCCAGCAGCAGCAAGTACTGAAGAGTCTGGCTGTCGGCTTTGCGTTCACCAGACATGACGGCGCACGTCTTATCGACGGCAGCGGCCACGTCGGCCGCAGTCTGCGCTTGCGCGATTCTCGCCCCGCAGAGCGTGGCGGCGAGGATTGCTGCTGCCACCCCGAAGCCCGCCAAACGCGCCCGACTCGCGAGTTTTGACATTGGCAGCTAGCTTCGCCGGGCAGCAAACTAAAGCTTGGTTAGGAAGGCTGTTTGAGCCGCGCTAGGGGGTTGCGCGAAAGCGAGGGGCCATCCGATAATGCCCTCTGGCAAGACTACACTCACTCGGCTGCTTTGCAGTCAACTAAGGAAAAGGAGCTGACCGCAAGCCCGGTCTCCGCGCAGACCCTCGCCAGCGCACCCGCCGCAACGCCCGTCCCCGGTGGCGCGTATCAACGCTCGTCGGCCGAAGGCTGCATCAACGAGCTGCTTTTTGACGTGTCACCATCCGTGCGCAGCTTCGCAACGGCACCAACCGCGAACTAGATCCGGTGCAGACCGGAGTGAACGTGAACGGCGACGGCGTCGATCTCATCATGTCGGATGACTCGAGCTACAACATTTACAATGGCGGCAACGCCTTCACGAACTTCGTTGCCGACAAGCACATCGCGCCGGGGGCGCTCAATACGGTCTCTCGTGGGCTTTACGGATTTGGCCGAACGCGAGCAGCAGTTTCACGTTCATTTTCCGGTGAGCGATCCAAGTTTCCGCGTTCACCTCGACTGCACGAAGTAACAACGACAAAACGGGCCCGCAACCGCGGGCCCGTTTCCTCTAGCGCCGTCCGGCGGAGGTTACTTGATCGTTACGCTGACCGCCGGCGATGCGATTCCGTTGGCGACGACCACTAAGCTGCTCGATCCCTTCTCGATAGTTTTAGGAACGTCGAACATCGTCGAGACTTTACTCGGTGACGCAACGCCCATGAAACTGTGATTGTGAGTGCGGCAATAGAACACGTGTCCCGTCGAACCGTTCGTGACTCGCACCAGCGGGAAGTTTGTCGCCTGCTGATCGTCGTCGCCGTAGAAGTTCGCCTGCGACATGCCGTTGAAGAGCCGGCCCTGGATCTGATACGTGGTGCCGTGAGTGAGCGTCGTAGGAACGCTCGTGATGTGCGGCGCGTAACGCGCGCCGCCCGTTGTCTTCGGCGTGTAAATCTCGATGTCGGTCGAGCCATCGGTCTCTAAGACCTGCCCGGTCGGCAGCACCAAGAGACGAACGGCATACGACGAATCGTTCGGCGCGTTGGGTGGGCCCGTTATGCTCTTGAGCTTCTTTCCGTTGAAGAGAAAGTAGTATGAGGGTGGATAATAGACGGGGCTCGCCGCAATCAGCACGGATCCATCGGTGAGTAAACTCGACGGGCCGTCTCCGACCGCGAGCTGCTGTCCGCCCTCGACTGGAAATGTCGGGCCTTGTGTCCAGGCCGCGGTCTTGGAGTTATAGACGGCGGAATAGCCGTTGGCACCCGCCACAAAAACGGTTCCGTCCGGCCGAAGCGTTTGGGGACCGATCTCGTCGTTCGAGCTGACGAGGCTGACCGGCGTCTGACCCGCCGATTGCCAAGCGTTCGCTGTTGGATTATAGACTTGCGCGTAGGGCGGATCGAAGACGTTCGTTTCCAGCACGTCGCCGTTGGGAAGCAGCGTCCATCCTTCCTCGCTATTCGTATCCTGCTTGCCGTTTCCAATAATCGTCCAGCTCATCGACGCTTCATTCAACAGCGCCTGCTCCTTATAACAGCAGTTGCCGAGCATGTACGTTCCATTGCTGAGGACGGCGCTCTGAGCGTCGCCGATTTGGCTCCAGCCGCTCGGTCCGCTGACGGCGCTCCAGCTATTGGCAACTGGATCGTAGATCGCGCCAAGAGTCGTTTCAGCGCCTTTGCAGAAGTTGTACTCGCCGCCTTGGACGATCACTTTGTCGTCGGCCAGCACGGCGGAGGCGAAGTAAAGCGGGCCGTATGTCGACGGCATCGCGGCGATCTTCGACCACGTTCCGGTCGTGTAGTTGCCGTTCTGGTCAGGCGTGAGCTTGAACCAATTCGGCGTACAAAGGTCCGCGACCAGCACGCTCCCATCGGTCATGAGCAGTTCCGTCGACGGTCCCTGCGTGAACGACGGCACCGTCACCACCGGCTGCCAACCCGCTTTGCGGGCTCGCGCACGCAGTGCGGCCGTGATCTTGTGCGTCGGCCGCGGGGGATACGGCGGGGTGCGAAAGAGCGAAAGCACGCGCGGCTTGCCGTAATCGATACTACGAACTTGCGTCCCAGCCGAACCGAACGCTGACGACGTGCCGGCGCTCGGCGTCGTAGGGGTGCCGCCGCTGCAACCAGCAGCGAGCACAAAAAGTAGCGCCGATAGCGCTAGGGATAGACGTCGCATCTTACCTCCTCAAAGCGGGGGAAGCGCTACTGATTAGCGTTTGCGCGCGTATATCCCGTTTCCGATTAGCGCCGCTTTCGGCCGGCCGGCTTACGGCTCGTCGCGGGCGCTTTGCGCGCAGTCGATTTCGCTCCGGCTTTTTTGCGCGTTCCGGCGCGGCTGCCACGTTTCGACATGACGGCTTCCTTGAGCGCCTTCGCGGGCAAAAACTTGAAGACTCGCTTCGCGGGAACCTTGACTTGCTCGCCCGTTGCCGGGTTGCGCGCCATTCGCGCCGCGCGATCGCGTACCTTGAACTGGCCGAAACCAGGAATCTTGACGGCCTCTCCGGCCATGCACGCCGATTGGATATCCTCGAAGACGCCGTCGATCAGCGCCACCGCGTCCTTGCGCGCAAGGTCGAGGCGGTCGACCGCCGAGCGCACCAAATCTAGTTTATTCATTAGTTCCTTTCGTATAGAAAAATTAGCCGCGCGTGACGAAATACTTCGCGCTGCTTGCTACAGCATGATGATGGACTCCTTGTCTGAAATCGAGTAAATATGCCTGAAAACGGGCTAATTTTTCGTCCCGGACCGTTGCGCGGCAGCATCGGCGTTCCCGGCGATAAGTCGATCTCCCATCGAGCGTTGATCGCCGGTGCCCGCTGTGAAGCGCCGCTGCATATCGCCAACCTCAACCCAGGACGCGACGTGCGCGCGACGCGTGAGGCTCTCAACGCGCTGGGAGCGAGCGTTCGAACCGAAAACGGGCGCGTTGTCGTACGCGGCGGAGCTTTGGTCGCACCCTCGGCAGCGCTCGACTGCATGAACTCCGGTTCGACGGTGAGGATGCTGCTCGGGCTCTGCGCGGGTGCAAATCTGCCGGTCGGCTTCGACGGGGACGCCTCATTGCGCCGGCGTCCGATGGAGCCGGTTGCCGCGCAACTACGCGCCTTCGGCGCGCGGATCGAAACGACCGATGGACGTCTGCCTGTCAGGTTACGCGGAACCCCCGAGGTGCAGACGCGGCACTTCATTCTGTTGACGCCATCGGCGCAGGTAAAGACGGCCTTGCTGTTCGCAGGGCTCTTCGGCGGGGTCGGGTTGCGGGTCGACGGCGACCGCGGATCGCGCGATCACACCGAGCGCCTTTTGCGCTACCTCGGTGCCGACATTGAGTGGAACGAGCACAGCGTTACGCTGGTGAGCGCCGCGCCCTTACGCGGAGGTGTCGTCAATGTCGCCGGCGACTTTTCCGCAGCCGCGTTTTTTATCACCGGCGCCGCGATTACACCCGGTAGCGCGATTCTCGTTCGCGATGTCGGCGTGAACGCGACGCGCACCGGCCTTCTCGAGGCGCTCGGAGCCATGGGAGCGGGCATCGAGCTTCGAAATCAACGCACGATTTCGGGGGAGCCGGTTGCCGATATCGCGGTCGAGCATCGGCCTCTCGGGCCGACGAACATTAATCGCGACCTGGCGTTGCGCGCGATCGATGAGATCCCGCTTTTGGCACTCGCCGCCGCCTTCGCGCCGGGCACCACGAGCATCGCCGGCGTCTCGGAGCTTCGTTCGAAGGAATCCGACCGTATCGCCGGGATCGAGCGGCTGCTGGGCGCCGTGAGCGTCGGAGTGGCCTACGACGCCGGCACGTTGCGAATAGCCGGAGGCAGCGCCAATCCGCGAAGCACGATAGTTCAGACCGACGACGACCATCGGATCGCTATGGCCGCTGCCATTCTGGCTTGTGCGTCCGGCCCGCTCCGTATCGATAGCGCTAAGAGCCTGGATGTGAGCTTCCCGAGCTTCGTCAGCGCCTTGGACGAGCTCCAGAAGGGCTAGGCGGCGGAACCTGAAGCTTTTGACGGGGTCGAGGCGTCGCCGGATGCCGCCGGCGTTTCGGCCTTCGTCGCGTCGGCCTTGGTCGATTCGGCCTTCGGCGTACTCGTTTCGTCCTTGGGCTTGTCGCTCTTGGTCCCCGTGGCGCTCGAACGGCGGGAGTCGGTCACATAGAAGCCCGAGCCTTTGAAGAGCACGGGGGCCGGATTGAAAACGCGGCGCATCGGCGCACCGCATGACTCGCACGGCCGATCGTAGGTCTCGTCGAAGCCGTGTCGGACTTCGTGGACCCGCCCGCACGCCGTGCAGGCATAGTCATAGAGCGGCATCCTCAGAGTATAACGGAGTTTAGCACTCTGGGTCAATGAGTGCTAGCGGCTAGAAGTCCGCCAGCACGGGGTCGTCGCGCTTGTACTCGACGAGGCCCTTGAAGTGCACCAAAGAATCGTCGAGCGCGTTGGCCACCTTGCGCCCTCGCTGCCAGCGGTTGAGCAGAGTTCCGAAACGCCCATGATACGCAGGGTAGGCCAGTCGAACGTGGAGCTTCGAGCACGAGGTGCGGCGTTCGATGCGAAACTCGAAGCTGCGTCGCAGCGAGTACGCGCCCACCAGCGAGAGGCGGTAATTCGCGATGAGACCGTCGACTTCATACAGCTCTTCTTCTTCGCCCGGCAGCCACGAACGAATGATGACCTCGCTCCCGACGCTCAATTCGCGATCGTTCGCACCGCGGCGCGCGCTGCGCAAAAATGCCAACCAAACCGGCCATTTCTCGACGGCGCAGAGTAGCGCGAATGCCTCCTCGGCGGAACAATTGAGATCGAGACTGGCGCTGTGCGTTTGCAGATTTCGAGCAATTGCATTATCGCTAACGGCCATATCAAAGCTACTTTTCCGCGCGAGAATCGTATCCTTTCGCGGCGATATCCACAACGAATTGTGGATGCTTATGAACGAATTTCGCCGGCTGCGACTGCCTTTGCAAAGAGCGCCAAGGTCGTCACGCCCAGCGGCAACGCCGCTTCGTCGATGCGAAAGAGCGCACTATGTCCTGGATGCACCGCGCCTGATGCCTCACTCCGGACACCTAACCGAATCAAAAGCCCAGGCACCCGATCGGCGAAATAGGCGAAATCCTCTGCGCCCATCGTCGCTGCCGGTCGCTCGACGCGTAGCGAGCTGTGCTCGCGCACGTACTGCGCGAACTGCTCGGCGAGTTGCGCGTCGTTCCGTACCGGCGGATAACCCCGCACGATGCGCACCTCCGCACCAACGTTGTATGCCGTCGCAACGCCGGCAACGATTCGTCGCAACCGCGTTTCGAGCGCCTCGCGTACCTCGGGATCGTGCGAACGCAGCGTCCCGCCCAGGGTTACGTCGTCGGCGATGACGTTGTTGCGATATCCGCCCGCGATGGTTCCGACCGTGACGACGGCACTCGCGAGCGGATCCGTTTCGCGCGCCACGACGTTTTGCAGGGCAAGTACCATTGCGGCTGCCGCCGGAATGGCGTCGATGGCCGTGTGCGGATAGCCGCCATGTCCGCCCGATCCTCGAATGCTCACGTAGAACTCGTCCGCAGCGGCGTTCACCGCACCGGGCGTGATGCCGACGACGCCCACATCGAGGCGAGTATCGACGTGCAACATCGCGATTGCGTCGACGCGCGGATCGTCGAGGACGCCTTCCTCGATCATCGGCAGTGCTCCGCCCGGTCCTTCTTCAGCCGGTTGGAAGATGAGGACGACACTACCGGCGAGCTCGTTCTTCATCTCCGCAAACGCGCATGCGGCACCGAGCAGCATTGCGGTGTGAGCGTCGTGTCCGCAAGCATGCATTTTGCCGTCGACCTCAGATGAAAAAGATACGCCGCTTCGCTCTCCGATCGGTAGCGCATCCATGTCGGCGCGCAACGCGGCGACGCGTCCGGCGCGGCCGCCCACGATACGCGCGACGATACCGGTTTTGGCGACGCGCCGATGCTCGATTCCCAAGATATCGAGCTCGCGCTCGACCAGCGCCGCCGTCTCGAACTCTTCGAAGCCAAGCTCTGGGCGACGATGAATCGCGCGCCGGAGCGCGACGACCCTCTCGACGAGCGGTTCGTTTACTTCAATAGCCATCGAGGACGACTTAACGTACCGGTACTTTCGTTCCCGCCGCCGAAAGAACGGCGACGTCATGATGACCGCCGACCTTGCCTTCGCGATGCTGATTAACCGTACCAGCGCGTTCTATCAGGCCAATCCGCCGACGTACATGACCTACATCGAGCACACCCACGTCAGCGCGCCCACGCTCGGACGGGCGCAAGACATCGACCGCTCGATCGCCGTTCGGATCGCCGATAATTTCGCGGTCATGAAAGATCTTCCCAACGGCTCGGAGCGTGCCGGGCAGGCCTTCCCGATCGTTGCCTATTTCGATCCGCTCTCGAACTTCAAATTCGGCTACTTTGCCAATCTCAAACGCGTCGACATCACGCTCGACCGTGGCGCGCCGTTCTTTTTGTCGATACCTGGCCCCGACCCGGGCGTCAATGTAGTGGTTCCGTATAACAGTTACTGGGCTGCGCACTACGCGAGCGATTCTACCGATACCGCGATCCATCTGCTGATCGATCCGACGCCCCGCGTGGCGCAAGGACTCTATCCATCCGACGTCGTCGAGGATGGCACGAGTCATTTGCCGTCGCACATCGAGATGCGGGTCGCCGGCGCCGGCGATGAGTCATTCTCTCTCGATTATTCACTGCTCGACGGGCACTGGGTTATCGTGCACGGCACGTTCAGCCAAACCATGCACGTCGCATTTCTTACCTATAAGATCATCGCTGACGTAACATTTCACGACATCGCCTTCCCGAGCGAGCCACCCGATCCGCGACTGGCGGGGACGCCGGCGCCATCGTCGGCGCCGTCGCCGTGAGGTTACGTCGCGGCCGGCAGCTCGGGCACGGCGTGAGTTTGTAAAGCCAGCGGTTCGGGTCCAGGATGCGCTTCGCCGTTCGGCGACGGCTGATCTTTGGGCGCGACCCATAAATAGATGTTCGGAATGAGCACGAGCGTCAAGATTAGCGAGCTCAAAACGCCGCCGATGACCACGATGCCGAGGCTCGAGCGCGACGAAGCGCCAGGATCGAGTGAGAGGGCCAGCGGTATATTTCCGGCAACGACCGAGACGCTGGTCATGATGATCGGGCGGAATCGCGTGTGCGCGCTCTCCTTAATGGCCGAAAGCTTATCTAGGCCGCGCGCGCGCAGCGTGTTGGCGTAGTCCACCAGCAGAATGCCGTTCTTCGTCGCGATCCCGATGAGCAATATCGTGCCGATCAAGGAGAAAAGATTGAGGGTGCGATGCGTGAGAAAGAGCGCTCCGATCGCACCGATGGCCGCCACCGGTACCGAGAAAATAATTATGAACGGAGAGACGTAGCTGTTGTAAAGGGCGACCATCAAAAGATACACGAGGATCACCGATACGATCATCGACAAGCCGATGCCCACCAAAGTCTGGTGCATGAAATCTTGCTGGCCGAGCGGAGCCGGCCGCACGACGATTGTCGGTGGAAGATGCAGCGACGGAAGACGCTTGAGCAAACCCGCTTCGACAGCCGATAGCGACGAGCCGGGCAGGTAGTTGGCATCCACGTGAATCACGTTGTTGCGATTCGTCCGCGTGATTAGCGGCGCCGTGGGCGTCGAAACGAAACGCGCGATGTCGCCCAAATAAACGATCGCACCGCTCGTCGAACGCACCGTGACCGATTTGAGGATGTCGAGGCTGGTTTGGTACGACTGCGGATAGATCACTTGCACTTGCTCGAGGCCGGCGGTCGTTTCGAACTGCGTCGCCACGTTTCCGCCGAAGGCGGAGCCCGCGGCTTCGGCAGCCTGGCCGAGATCGACGCCAAGCGCTTGCGCTTTATTGCGATCGAACTGAATCGAGACTTCGGGACCCAGCTCCGTCCCCGTGCTATTGACGCTGGTCGCGCCCTTTACTCGGCTCAAGAGCTGCGTTACCTGTTGAGCGTAGGGGGTCGGATCGCCCCCCGTAACATCGGTTACAAGAAAGTCGATTGGCTGCGCGTTCCCGCCGCCGGTCGACGTTGCCGGAACGACGACCGACTGCACGCCGCGCGGCAGCGTTTGCGAAACGACCTTGCGGAACTGCTGCACCCACCACGCGGTTGGATGCGAGCGCCGATCCTTCAGCCAAACGTGTACCTGGCCCACGTTACTCTGCGATACGAAGCCACCGAATGACGCGGCATAAGCACCCGAGACCGCGGTGTTCGCGAAGACGTCGGGAGCTTGGAGTATCTTCCGCTGCACGGCGAAGACGCCGCGGCTAACGGTTTGAATCGGCGTTCCGATCGGATAGATCATCTGCATGAAGATCTCGCCGCGGTCGACCGGCGGAATAAACTCTTCGCCGACGAGGCCGACGGCAACCATGCCCAGCGCCAAAACGAAGGTACCACCGCAGAAAAGCGCGACGAGCCGCCCGTGGTCGAGGCTCCAGGGAAGGGCCCGTTGCGTATACCACGTTCGCGCGTCGTCGAACTTACGCCCGAACCAGTCGACGATGCGCCACGGCTTCCAATGCGAGCGCAGCGCCCACAATCCGGCAAGCGTCGGCGTGATGGTGAACGAGACGAAGAGCGACGTGAGCGTGGAAATGACGACCACGATTGCGAACTCGGAGATCTGGCGGCCGACTTGGCCTTGAATGAAAGCGATCGGCAGAAAAACGACGACGTCGACCAGGGTGATGACGACCGCCGCGGCACCGATCTCCTCGCGGCCGCTGACCGCGGCCTCTGCCGGGGGCTGTTTGAGCTCGGTAAAGTGCCGCTCGATGTTTTCGAGCACGACCGTCGAGTCGTCGACGAGAATCCCAATGACCAACGACATGCCCAGCATCGAGATCGTGTCGATCGTGAGATGCATCGCCTTCATCGCCGCGATCGCGATCGCGAGCGACGTCGGGATCGAAACGCAGACCACAATCGCGCTGCGCCACGACCGCAGAAAGAAAATCATCGCCACGGCGGTGAGCAGAATCGCGAGCATCAGCGTCCGAGTCACCGCGTCGATCTGCTGCTCGGTGAATTTTGATTGGACGTTGATGACGCGGAAGCTGATCTCGGGGAACTGGCGCTCAACCTGCGGCAAGGCGCGAAGCACGTTCGTCGAGGCGGTCACCTCGCTTCCGGTCGCGTCCTTTTGAATCTGCATGAAAAGGCCCGGCCGGCCGCTGATCTGCGCGTATTGCAGCCGCGGTTCGTAGCTTTCGGTCACCGTTGCGACGTCGCCGACCCGAACGACAGCATTAGTGGCGCTCCAGGGGTTAATAACGCCCGGCAACGCCGAAACTCCGCCGAAATAACTCTCCACTTGCGCCCCAGTGGAGTTTGCGAGCCCCGATCCGCTCGTGCCGCCGGTCGGAATGACTGCGAGGTTGCGGACCGTGTCGAGGTTATAAATGTCGCCGCGCACGTCGATCGTCGTCTGACGATTGGGCTCGTAGGCGAAGCCACCCGGGACGCGCTGATTGTTTTGCTGCAGCGTGTTGACCACGTCGTTCAGGGTCAGGTTCGCGGCCGCCAGGCGGACCGGATCGACGACGACCTCATAGGCCGGCGTCACCAGACCGCCGACGTTGGCGAACGAAATGCCGGGAACTTGCTCCAGCGCCGGAGCGATGACATTTTGTGCGTACAGGGCCAGGCGCGAGAGCGAGAGTTTTTGCGAATAAATGGCAAGCGTTACGACGACCGATTGCGTCGGGTCGTAGAGGTTGACCGTCGGCGGGGTGAGATTCGTGGGCAAATACTTCTCGGCGGCTTGAATCGCCTTATTCGTCAGCGCAAGGTCCGTCGCCGTGTCGGAATTGATGTCGAAAATCGCGCTGATCGAAGCTTGGCCCTGCTGCACGACCGAGTTCACCGTCTGCAAATCTGCGGTGCCGGAAAGGCTCTGTTCGATCGGTTGAACGATGTTGTCGCGCATCTCCGTAACCGATGCGCCGCTGTACCCTACCTGGATCGTGACCGTCGGCTGCGAAACGTCAGGATAGAGCTCCTTGACGATCGTCATCGTCGACAAAACACCGGCAAACATCATCAAAGCGACGATGACGAAGACGAGTGTGGGCCGCTTGATGAAGAGCCGGGTAAGGCTGAATTTCACTGGCGAAACGAAACCTTTTCGCCGTCGCCCAAGCTCATCTGACCGTTGCTCACGATACGCGCTCCGGCTGCCACGCCGCTCACCACCGAAACGGTCCCATCCGTGCCGATCTCGCTGACGCGAACGGTCTTCACCGTATCGTCGGCCTCAATCGCCATGACGGCATCGTGATTGTCGTCGGTGAAGGCGGTTACCGGCACGCGAACGCCGCGTATTGGAAGCGTGGCGATCGTGCCCTGCACGACCATGCCCGGGCGCAGGCGCTGGCCGGGATTGGCGAGCAGCACCTTTACTTGAAAATCCGTCGAACCGGGATTGATTTGATTGAGAACTCCAACCACGCGCCCGGTAAAGCTCGCGCGTCCGGTCAGGTCGGCCGCACGGATGGCAGCCGGGGCGCCATTGACGATCCGCGCTACCTCTTCACTCGAAGCGTGGAGCACGGCGTATATCGGATCGACTTGCTGCAGCGTAAAGATTTGACGGGAGCCCGGATACTCGCCGGGATTGATGTTTCGATTCACGACCACGCCGTCGATCGGCGAAACGATTTCCGCCTTGCCGATTTGGACGCGTACTTGTTGCGATTGCGCGAGGGCGACGTCTTCTTGCGCGCTCGACTGTTGCACGGCCGCCGATTGCAGTCCCTGTCCCGACAGCGTGCCATTCGCTTGAACCGTCGAGCGAGCCGAGGCCACGTTGGCATTTGCGGTGTTGAGCGCCTGTTCGTCGTTCTTGACCAGCGTTGCTTGCGCGTCGACGGCCTGCTGCGACACATAGCCCTGGCCGAGCAAGTTCTGATCGCGCTGCAAGTTCTTCTGATCGTTGCTCAGGGTCTGTTGGGCCTGTTGGACAGCAGCCTGGTCGGTGCGCAGCGCATCGTAGCCTTGCGCAATCGTCAAGGTACCCTGATAGACCGTATGCACGGTGTTGGCGTGATTGCTGTTGGCGGTGGCAAGGTCGGATTGAAGCTGCGCTTGCAGGTCGGACGTGTCCAGCTGTGCGAGCAACTCGCCCGTATGAACGGTATCGCCTTCGCGAACGTAGACGGCGTCGGCAGGCTCGGCAAGAGTGCTTTGCACCGCCACGTTCTGATAGGGCGCCACGACCCCGGCCAAGCTACGCGACGGCTCGATCGAGCCGAAACTCGTGACGGCGGTTTGGACGTACGCGGCGGCCGTTGGAGCAGGAGCGGGCCGTCCGCCGCAGCCGCCGGCGGCGAGCATCGCGAAGAGACCTAGGAGCGAGCGCGGAAGGGGATTCCTGCGGTTCATGGCTGACTCGATTGTAGCGAAAACTTCACTTTCTAGTCCTGGAGTGAATCTGAGAACAGGCGTGGCGGTCAACCCCGCTCGGGTGCTCGTGGTCGACGACGAGCGCGCTTTGCGGGAACTTCTCGAGTACGGGCTAGGGCAAGCCGGCTTTGACGTGCGCAGTGTGCCCGACGGATCCGACGCCTTTCCGCTTCTCGAAGCGTGGGACCCGGACGTTATCGTGCTCGATGTCATGCTACCCGGGAAAGACGGGCTTACGCTCCTGCCGGAGATCCGGACCTTGACCACCGCTCCGGTCATCATGCTGACCGCACGTACGGAACTGCCCGAGAAAATCGCCGGCTTTACGGCGGGGGCCGACGACTACGTCGGCAAGCCCTTCGATTTGGAAGAACTGGTGGCGCGCCTGCGCACGCTGTTGCGGCGCCCTCGAATCGAGCATCACGAGCGGTTGACGTATGCCGATCTCACCATCGATGCGTCGAGCCGCTCGGTCTATCGCGGCAACCGGCGCATCGATCTCTCTCCACGCGAGTTCGACCTGTTGCGCGTCTTTGCCGAGCACGCCGAAGAGGTGCTGACGCGTTCGGAGCTTCTCGACCTCGTATGGGGGGTCGATCGAGACGTCATTCCCAACACGGTCGAAACCTATGTTTCCTTTCTGCGGGCAAAGATTGACAGCGGCGAAAGCGTGAAACTGATTCACACATTGCGCGGCGCCGGTTATTCGTTGCGGACCACGCCCTCGTGAGCACGCGGCTCGCCCGGCGGATTCAAACGCTTGCAGCGATCGAAATCTCGCTCGTGTTGGTCGCGGTGCTGGTGGCTGGAGCGCTCTTGGCGTTCGGTTTTTACACTCGCGCACTCTCCAACGAGCTGAGCGGCACCTTGAGCCAGCTCGAGGCCGCACTGGCAACCAGCACGCCGACAAATGCGCGGGCCGGCGGGGAGTTCGCGTCGCGGCTGCTCCTGGGCACCGGAAGTGAAATCGTCTTTCTCGACGCCGACACGCGGGTAGCCGTCTACCGTTTGCACCGCGGCGACGCGCGCCCCGTTGTTGCGGTCCGCCGGCGGGGGGACCTATCGGGAGATCCGCATCCGCGCGGACCGTTGGCACGCGTGATCCTGGGCCTTGCGACCGCATTCGGCCTGCAATCGCTCTACGCGCACGTCGGCACGGTCTACATCATCGTTCACGCGAACGATGCCACCCTGGTCGCGACGATCCGCGCATTTCTGATACCGCTGCTGGTGGCACTGCTGATCGCCGTCGGGTGCGGCATCTTGATCGCGCGAGCGCTGACACGCCAAGCGTTGAGTCCGCTCGACGATGTTACGACCGCGTTGCGCCGCTTTGCCTCGGGGGATCTGACGCCGCAACCGATCGCGGCCGACGAGCGTCACGAACTTGGCGCGCTGGCCGTCGCCTACAACGGGGCAATCGAGCAAATGGAGCGCGCATTTGCCGCGCGCGACCGCGCCAACCTGTCGATGCGGCAGTTCATCGCCGATGCCGGACACCAACTGCGAACGCCGCTGACGGTCGTACAAGGATTCATCGCCATTCTGCGTCGCGGCGGCTTTGAAAAGCCGGCCGATCGCGAGCACATCCTCGACACCATGAACGATCAAAGCCGGATCATGGGCTCGCTCATCGACAAACTCATCTTGCTCGAGCGCTGGGAAAGTCCCGACGCAGATACGGTCAAGACGACGATCGACGTCGGAACATTGGTGGCCGATCTCGTTGCTCCGATCGCCGACGCACACCCCGAACGCCGTTTCGCCGTCTCAACCGAGAACGGTATCCTCGCGGAGATCGATCCGACCGAGCTCGGCTACGTCGTTACGAATCTGGCCGATAACGCGCTGAAGTATGGCGCCGGCGACATCGGCGTGCACGTACGCGCCCAGGATTCGAGTGCGGTCATCGAGGTTTCCGATCACGGCCCGGGCATCCCGTCGAGCGATGTTTCCCGCGTTTTCGACCGTTTCTATCGCGGCGCGCAGCGCGACGTCCCCGGATCGGGCCTCGGTCTCGCCATCGTCAAGCGCGCCGTCGAACGCGCGCACGGCACAATCGCGCTCGACACGAGTCCATACGGCTCGCGCTTCATCGTGCAACTTCCGCGCACTGCCTAGCGCGTGGCGGAGAGGGTGAGATTCGAACTCACGGAACGCTCAACACGTTCGCCCGCTTTCGAGGCGGGTGCCTTCAACCACTCGACCACCTCTCCGAGGCTGTGGGTTGGGACGGTCAGTCCTTGATACCTTCTTGAGCGCCCGCGCGCCGCGTCGCGAAAAATCGCTGCAGCTGCGATGAAGTTTCGCCTTCCAAGACTCCCGATGTGACCTCTAAGCGATGATTTGTTTTGGTCGAGCGGAGCACGTCGAAGGCGCTCCCGTCAGCCCCGCCTTTGGGATCTTTGGCGCCGTAGACAAGACGTTTGATCCGTGCCGCAACGATCGCGCCGGCGCACATGACGCACGGCTCCTTGGTAACGTAGAGCGTCGCATCCGAAAGCCGCCACGCGCCTCGACGCTGCGAGGCCTCGCGCAGCACCAACATCTCGGCGTGCGCGGTTGGATCGTTGCGCAATTCTTTTTCGTTCTTCGCTTCGAACACGAAATCGCCGGTGAGCAAAACTGCACCGATGGGAACGTCACCGGCGCGCGCAGCCTGATCGGCGAGGGCAATCGCGCGCCTCACGTGCGCTTCGTCGACGCTCATCTGCGTTCGTGGTCCATTCGGGGAGTGCGCGCCCGGAGGGATTCGAACCCCCGATCCCAGCCTTCGGAGGGCTGTGCGTTATCCAGCTACGCTACGGGCGCACAACGCGGCGCGGCTATCGCGACGCATCCGGTGGCGCGCCGGCGCTCGGAATGTGCTTGAAGAGATCGAGCTTGTGATCGACGAGCGTACGATAAAACTTACGCACGCAATCGGGGTGTCCAAAAAAGTACGTACGTGCGTAGGCGAGATCTTCGCCGGAACTATCCGGGACGTAGTGCGAGATCTCGATTTCCTCCATCTGACCGCGATCCACCGGATGTGGGCAGAAATCGCACGGAATCGTTGACATGAAATACCACCTGGCCTTTGTTCGTTGTGGCTCGGGTAGGACTTGAACCTACGACCAAGGGCTTATGAGTCCCCTGCTCTACCACTGAGCTACCGAGCCCGGCGAGCCCTCACGACGACGCCAATTCGACACCGCAGTATATCAAAACCCCGGCGTCAATGACAACCGTTGCAACGACCTTGTTGGTATGGCGCGGTCGGAGGGACTCGAACCCCCAACCTACAAGTTCGTAGCCTGTTGCTCTATCCAATTGAGCTACGACCGCGCGTCGCTATCCCGCGGTTTACCCTTTTTTTCAGGTGGCGCCGCGCTCCTGTGCGCGACGATGACGCTACCAGTCGTTATCGGGCGCTCGGTACGAATGCTTCTCGTGGAGGAAGTACGATTTACCGAGGCTCGAAGCTATCGGCTGGAACGGGATCGGCGATTGACTGTAATCGAAGCAATCGATGATGCTGTTCACGCCCGTGTCGGTCGTATGCAGCGATCCTAGATTCCAGTTCTTCTCGATGTAGTAAAGGATGCTCCCAAACTGATACGTCGTGGTCGAGATGTAACCGGCTTTGGCGTAGGGTGACACGATGATCGCCGGCACGCGTTCGCCGGGACCGCCGTATTTATCCAGCGTTCCCCCCATGTTGTCGTAGAAGCCGCCCCAATCGTCCCAGACGATGATGATCGCCGTGGAGTTCCAATACTGACTCTCCCCGATCGCATTAACGACGCTTGCAACCCACTGTGGGCCCATGTCGGACGATGAGCCCGGATGATCGGAGTTGTTCTCCTCAGGTATCACCCACGACATCGATGCGAGCTGCCCGCTCGAAATGTCGTTGAAGATGTTCGTCTCCGGCGAGGAAATGTTCGTCGTCCACTCCGGCCCTGAGTACACCGGCCAGATCACCCGAAACGCGCTAAGCAGCTTGCCGTTGACGGTATTGCTTGGCGGAACGTAATACTTCCACGACACGGGAGGGGACTTTGCATCGAGCAAATCTCCGAGCGTTTTATACTTCGCTCGAAACTTGAAGTCTTTCGAGCATGGGTACGGCCCCAGTTTCTTGGTAACCCAAACGTTCGCACTGGTGATGAGATGGGTGCGCGTTCCGGGCGGCGCGTTGCAACCCCAGTAACACGATCCGCCGGAGCACCCCGGAAAGTCTACCATGGCTTCATTCGGTGCGACGATCGTGCCGCCACGTATCAAGTCTTGGTGAGCCGTAAAACTGTCGCTGCCTTGCGTGGTGTACATGTGCTCGGCTAGGGCGTACTGCGAAGCCATTGTCCAATACGGCAGAATCTGCTCGGGATTCGTGTACTGGTACGGATAGGAACACTCGTACTGGCCGTCTCCAAGCTGAACCAGGTCGAACGCATCCATGTTGCCTCCGTCGCGCGCGACGGAGTACCCGGTCTTCCATGAATGATTCAAATCCTGCGGCAACAGGAGTGGCATCTCCGTCAAAGCGATCGGGCCGGCAGCGATCGGCGGACTACAGTTCGGGTTCGCGACCGCCTGCCCAGTGGTGGTGCCGTCGGCGCCGGGAAACGTTGCAAAGAAGTCGTTGAAGCTGCGATTCTCCTGCACGATAAGAACCACGTGCTGAATTGGGCTCGAGCTGCCCGAACCCGATGCATGGCGAGCTTGCGTCACCGGCGGGCTCGCCGGCGACGTGTTCCCGCCATTGCAAGCCGCGAGCGCCAGGTTTGCAGCGCAAAACATCAGGACGCTGCTCAGCGCGGTGACTCTCATTCTTTCCATCTCCTTTGCGCGACGCGGTCTTCGGAGAGGGAGGGATTCGAACCCTCGATACGACTTGACATCGTATAACGGTTTAGCAAACCGCCGCCTTCAGCCGCTCGGCCACCTCTCCACGTACCGCACCTATTTTACCGATAGAGCGACCTGCACATTGTCTCACCACGGGCAGGTTACCTTCGCCGACGCGGTCGCGCGGTGGGACGCACTCGGAACAAACTCCTCAAGCCTCCCTGCCTCTACTGTCCGATCATCAGGAACGGAAGGGCCAGTCCCGCACCGCTGTACGTGATCGTCGCATAAGGCGTTGAGCCTGGCGGTAATGTAAAAGCACCCGACGTGAGATGAGTTCCATACCCTTGAATTTGAATCGCCGAAATGGTGAAACCACCGCCGCTGTTAGTGTAAAATACGACCGGGCCGTAGTAGCCATACGTCACACCGTTGAAGTTATGATTGTTCCCTGGCCCTGTGGTCGACAGTTCGACATTCAAATCATTGTAGCCCGCGCAATCCGTCACTTCAATATTGGACAGATTGGACGCGGCCCCGGACACATTAATTGCGGTATTGTAAGCCCAAGCTCCGCTAGCGTTGCAATCGCGTATGAAAACGTTTGCGACGGCCTTGGTAGACCCGTTGACCGTGATACCGTTCGTAGCATTCTCGGTTACATCACAATCACCTAGGATCACATTTGATGCTCCGCCATCAACATATACTCCAACACCTTGGTGCGGTGACTCAGTCTCCTTGCCAATCGTTATGTACCTGTATTCCCCGATGCAGCTGGTGCCTACGATGCGGATGTATTGCGCGCCATTTCCCACGTAGATACCGTATGGTTGACTCGCGGAATAGCCTCCTTCGACTGTATAGTTATTTCCCGCGTACATTCCACCAAGAATTTCAATGTTGTTCGCATAGGGGCCGGGACCGCCGCCTGCGCCTATCACGTACAGGCCGGGGCCGGCCCACCGCGCCGAATAACACGAAATAAGACGGACGGTGTCGATCGTTCCGTTTGTTGCATCAATCACGACGCCGGCCGGAATCGGGCCGGCCTCGGTCGGCGCAAAGCTCTTACCGGGTTCGAATAGGCAGCTAGTGAACTCTATTTGACCGACGTCTAACTGCTGAGTTTCGCTCGCTTGTGGCTGAATGAGGACGGCAGCGCCCATGTAGCCGCCGCTCGGAAAAGCGCTCGTGCAACCGTATATCGTCACTGCCGTAAAGGTATGACGCAACGCGTTGGAGCCATAAGGTCCGGGCGCTATCAGGATGCCGTAAAGAAACGTATCAATGTGACAGTTATCGAGTCGAACATGCTCGCTTCCCAGGATATGGATAGCGGTAGTGACACCGCCAGGGCCGCCGGCTGCATTGAATAGGGAATCGGAGATGAAAATCTCTTTGGCAGTCGAGCTATCACCCGCGTTCGATCCGTTGCCTAACATCACGCCCGTGCCTGCGTTACTCGCATAGTAGACGGTGCAGTGAAGCATACTGCACTGGAGGGCTTGTTCAAACCAAACACCGATAGGGCAATCGGCAAAACGCAGCGGATAATCCTTACGTTCTGCGCGCCGCCGCCTGTCATGCCGCTATTGGGCACCGTGTGGATCGCGGCATAGTTTGGAATTCCCGCACTCTCGTTTATGGGGGGATAAGCGAACGTCAAGTCCTCGAAGGTCATTCCGCCTGTGTTGTCGCCGGCAGCGGTGTTCAATGCGAACATGTCTCCAGGCTCGAACGTTTGGTCGCCGGGCGGGATGTAGTAAACCAATTTTGCGCTACCTGTGCCGAGAAATCGTATCGGCCAGTTGCTATCAATGGATATGAGGGCGCTTCCGTCGCCTGCGGCCTGAAGATAATATTCGCCGCCGCTATCTTCGCCAGTTCCCCCCTGCTCAGTAGGCTGGCTGTGGCCCGGAAAGACGATAATAGCTCCGTAGTATGGGCCACTTTGGTCATCGCTCGCTTGAGCGAGGTTGATGATCTCCTGCAGGACTAGAGTGTTTGTAGGAGCGTCCATCTTGCTGTTGGGAATCATCGGAACAAAAACGCCGGGCGATGCTTCGTACCAGGGATCTAGCACATTGAAAATCGCTGGTTGCGACCACATTATGGACACAGATTATTGCCCCCCACAAGATGTTTGCGCCCTCGCATCAGCGTACGCTGCCGTGCGGCTACCGTGCAACGCTAACTGTAGCGCCGAAGAAGCCGATTGTTTTTTTGGAAAAGTTACCAAACTTCGTTATTCGTCTTGTAGGTCTACCACCGTTTGGGTATTGCCAGATGCCGACATTTTTTGCATACGGACCGTGGTTGCCATACGGCACGACTACGGTGCCCTCGTAGATCCAGGATTGCAAAGCATTCCGACGAATGCCTTGCAGCGAGGTCGTTCCCACGACGGTTGCCATCGAACCAGAGATTTGCAGCTGCGAGATTTTATTGTTATTGCTTCTTCCTCCAGACTCGTAGGTAATGTGACTGCCGTCCCATTGGACCTGTCCGGCAACACCGACACTCTGACTTATTGACAGTTTCAAGAATGTTTGGCCGCCTTTGGGCAACTCTGCAAGTCCTGGAGCTTGTCCGTTGGAGCCGTCCACAAACAGATTTCCCGCATCGTCATAACCGCAATAGTTTGCCTCTAAGGTGGAGTTGTAGATGGCTGGTGCCCCTGAACTAGGCGTGAAGATGGCGACTTCTGTAATACCGAAGACTACGGCGAGGCTTCCGGTTGTCCGGTCCACAGAACAGCCTTCAGCGTTATCGCCCGGAAGGCTGAAGGTCGCGATGGGCGTTGTCCCAGCGTGCGCGAACTCGACCACTGCGGCGTTGTTCGAAATAAAAACGTTTCCAATTGCGTCCGAGCAAGCGGCACTGAAAACCCCGTGATAACCTTCTATGGTTCCTACGAGCTTGCCCTTGGGATAGGAAAGCACGCAGCTTCCGCCACAGCCTCCGACGACGTATATCAAGTCCTCCGCGCGTGCTTCGGGAAGCATCCAAGATCTGCTTTTTACCCCATGGCTCGTCAGCACTCTAGCGCGAAACCCAGCCCGCGGCTCCATGCCCTGCCCTTGTAAGCCGCTGCATGCCGATAACATTGAAATGACCGCCACAACAGGAATTGCGCGGCCGAACAGGAGTTTCACAGCGCAGCCCTCCTTGTTTGAAGCGAGTTCGACGACTGGAAACGCTTCCCCGCGCTCGGCAACCCTTGTCGGTGCCGACATAGGCTGTGCCGGCGCGCCCGGCCGCTCCCGGGGGCGCTCCGGCGCAACTTCTGCAATGACTTTCGGCCTCCGCGTTGTGCGCAGCGAGCTCGGCCGCACCTGCGCGGTGCTATGGCGGAGCGGTGGGGCGATCGAGAGGCCGCTCCGGCACGACTTCGGCAATGACTTTGGGCCGACGCGGTGCGCGCGGCGTTCGTAAGCCGTCGAATCCGGCAACGCGTCCGGTTGGCAAGATCAAGCTAATGGCGCCGAGCAATGCGAGGGTCGCATCGGCCGATCCCCAACCGCTCAAGGTCGCGACCGCGCCCCGGGCCGCCATATAGTTCAGCGGTAGCAGCACCCCGAAAAACGCGCCGAGGCGAGTAAACAGGCCGAGCACCAGCGATATTCCAACGAGGAGTTCGCCGAGTCGCACGAGCTCTGCGAAGATCGCTGCATTCGGCGCAACGACGCCGACCATGAAGTCGTGGTACGGTCCGCTCGTCGACGCGATGCCTTGCTGCACGTACGTGCTAAAGCGTCCGTTCGGTGGCAGAAAACTCGCGCCGTTCAGAAACTTGGGTATCGCATGAATGATCCAAACCGCTCCGGTAAGGATCCGCGCAATAGCAAGCCACCCGGCATAGGTTCGCGATGCCGGCAAGATCATGCGACGACTTCCTTTCGCGTTTGAATGAGGCGCGCAATCATGGAGGCGGCGTCCTCCGCCGCATGGGGACGGCCTAGTGTGGCTGCCGCGGCGAGCATGCGCTCACGTTCGCCGGGGTCGAGCAGAAGCGATTCGACCGTTCGCGTGAGCTCCGCGAAGCGGCGCGTCCGCACGGCGGCTCCGGTTTCGACGAGCACCCGAGCGTTGCGTTCTTCTTGCCCCGGCAATGGTTTGCAAATGACCAGCGGGATTTGCGCGACCAGCGCTTCGGCCGTCGTGAGTCCCCCGGGCTTGGTGATCAGCACGTCGGCGGCATGCATGTAATCGTAGACGTTCTCCACGAAGGGCAACACGCGCACGGGATAGTTGAGCGTTTCCGCCGTCTGCGCCAGCCGCGTTCCGATGCGCGCGTTTCTTCCGGCGATCACAACGGCGGCCAACGGCGCATCGACATCGCGCAGCGCCACCAATAGGCGCTCGATCGGCGCGATCCCCAAGCCGCCGCCCATCAGCAACGTTACGTGACGGTCGCGCGGAAGGTCGAGCCGTTCGCGCAGCGACGCACGGCTTTCTTGCGTCGGCACGAACTCACGCCGAACGGGGATGCCACTGGCAACGATGATCTCCGCGGCAACGCCGCGTGCCAGCATCGACTCGCGCACTTCTTCGCTCGCAACCACGTAGCGCTCGATATTCTCGTGTATCCAAAAGCCATGCGCTGCGAAATCCGTGATGACCGCGACCACCGGAGGTGCGTCGGCGAAGCGATTCTTGTACTCGGCCATTGCGCCGCACGGAAATGCGTGCGTGCAGACCACGACGTCCGGACGCTCGCGAACGATTAAAGACCGAAGGTTGCTCGCGGTGAACTGGTGCGCCCAGGTGCGAAAGCGTCCGACCTCGGTCGCGCGCTCGGCACGGTGATAAATATAGCGGTAAAGCTGCGGCGTCGTCTTGACCATCCGAATGTAGCCGTCTGCGACAATCCGCGAAACGACGAGCGCGGCGTACCGATATGAATCGACGACGGTCGTCGTCGCGTCCGGCTCGATGCGGTGAAGCTCGTCTGCCACCGCGTTGGCGGCCGACAAGTGACCCACCCCGACACTGGCAGAGAGAAAAAGTACGCGAATTATCCGATCTCCCCGTTGTGCCCGCTACGCTCCTCTTCTTCTTGCGCATAGGCAATGAAATCGTCGAGGATCTCCTGCGCCAGCTGCTCGTCCTCGAGCAAGTTGCCGTTCAGATCGGTAACAATGAAGTCATCGTCTTCCGCCTCGGATCGTTCGTGACGCAGCACGGCATAGGAGAGTTCGCTCTCCGGATCTTCGAGAATTCCGATGACTTCAAACGGCAATGTCGTGCCGTCCTCGGTCTCAATGGTCAGCGTCTCGCTCAGTTCCAGAGCGTGCGGCGCATCGCTCTCCGCGTTTGAAGTTGTCATCGAAAGCTTCCTTTCCGCCGTTACTGCAAGCAGCGCGCCACGTTGGCTTGGTGTTCCGCAAGCGTTTTCGCGAAGACGTGACGGCCGTTTCCGCAGTAGACGTAGTAGAGATCGTCGCCCTTCGACGGATCGAACGCAGCTTCCAGTGAAAGCCGCCCGGGATTGGCGATTGGCGTGGGCGGAAGCCCGGCGTGTTCGTACGTATTATACGGCGAATCGACTTTCAGATCGCCATACGTAAGTAGGCTCTTGTGCGCCGGCAGGGCGTATTCGATGGCCGCATCCACTTGAAGCGGCATTCCCAGCGCGAGCCGATTATAAATCACCTCGGCAATTCGCGGCCGATCGATTTCGCTCTTGGCTTCGCGCTCCACGAGCGACGCCACGATCACGGCTTGCGGCACGGTCAGGTGCAAAGCCCGAGCCGCTGAGGCCGCGCCCGCGGGCAGCTCCTTGAAGAACTCGGCGATCATCGGCGCCGAGGCCTGTTGCGGGGAGGCGCCAAGCGGCAGCAGGTAGGTGCTGGGAAAGAGAAACCCTTCGAGATTGCGTGTGGGGGTGCCGTCGACCACCAGCCGATGGTCCAAGAACTCCCGCAGGAACGCTTTCGCGGAACCGATGCCGCTGTTTTGCAGGCGTTCGGCAATTTGAGCCGCGGTAAACCCCTCGGGGATCGTCACCCAGGCGGCGACTTGGGCGCCGCCGGTGACCAGCGCGTGCAGCACCTCACTCTGCGTCAGATGCGGCGCGAATTCATACTCGCCGGCGCGAACGTCGGCTTCTTCTCCGCGCACGTGCGCGAGGATTCGAAATGTCGTGACGTTGCCGATGATCCCCGCGGCCGCGAGTTGTTGTTCCGCCTGGGTGAAGGTCAGGCCTCGATCGATGATCACTCGGCCGCCGGCGGTTGGATGCGAACGGTCGGCGTAAACGAGAAACCAAAGCCATCCCAAGCTCGCAACGATCAAGAGCACAAGCACGGCTGCGGCCAGCAAAGCTCGGCGCATCGACGCTATTCACCGGACTTTCTGCGGCGACGGAGCAGAAACGACTCTAGAATAAGCGCGGCGGCCATTCGGTCGACGATCTGACGCCGTTTGCCGCGGGAGACATCGGCGGCGATAAGGCTCTTCGTCGCCTGCGCAGTCGTTAGACGTTCGTCCACGCGGTGAATCACGCCAGTAAAAACGCCGCGCAAAGACTCGACGAACTCATCCATAGCTCGGGCCGCAATACCGCGTTCGCCCTGCAGCGTGATCGGATCGCCGACTACCAATTCCTTCACGTCGTATGACTCCAAGTATTCCTTGATTGCGGCAAGATCTTCACGGCGGTTGCGGCGCTCGATCGTCGCAACGGGCAGACCGAAACTGGCGCTTGGGTCGGCGACGGCAACGCCGATGCGCTTACTGCCGACGTCGAGTGCCATGAGCATCGCTATGCCTTCAGGCTCGCCAACTGCGCGAGCGCCCGCGGCCGTTTCCCGAGATGATGCGCGACCAGCTCGTCGATCGCGCTCGCGGCCGAAGGCGTTGATGCGATCGCGGCTCCGTCGCTCGCTTTGGGCCGCGCGAGCGCGCGAAGGTTGAGTACGTCGTCCTCTTGGAGCTCGGGAAGATTTTGCCAGCCTTCGCGACAGCCGGGGTCGATCAGGCCGCCGGCTTGAGCGTCGAGCCAAACCGCTCCCGAGGGCAATGCCTTCCCACAGCGCACGCACGTCGTCAGCGGGGGACTCAAACCGAGCATTTGCAGCAAACGAAGCGAGAAGCGCGGCAGCAGGCGGCGCGGGGAGGACGAGGCTGCGATCGCTCCGATAACGCCCGTCAGCAGCGCGTAGACGTCGGGCAGCGCGAGATCCGGTTCGCAGAAGGCGTCGATCAGTTCGGCGGCAACGGCCGCCACGCCGTACCGTTCCGGCTCGACTAGCCGCGTCCACGGCGTCGCGACGATGTCCGCCGACGCGATCACGTCGAGCGACCGGCCGCGATGCATCACGAACTGGCACTCGTTCAGAAACTCCACTCGTCCCGCGAGGTGACTGCGCGGACGGCGTACGCCCTTGGCAACCCCGTCGAGCTTTCCGCATTCGAGCGTAAATAACGTGAGGATGCGATCGGCTTCGCCGAGTTGCCGTCCCCGCAACACCACGCCTCGCGTCTTATAGGCGCGCGGCTGCGTCAGTCTCCTCCGCTTCCGGCGCCTGCGCCATTGCGCCGTTGGTGTAAACGCGAACCGCCAGAATTCGCCGCCCTCGCGTGCGGTCGACCCGCAAGCGCGTATGGTCGGCCCCTTCGATCTCCTCGCCCTCCTTGGGAAGGCGCCCGAAAAGGCCGACCGTATATCCGCCTATCGTCTCAAAATCTTCGGTCGGCAGCTGGGTTCCGAGTTTCGCGTTGACGTCTTCGATGTTCGTGCCGGCTTCGACGACCGCTTCGTTTCCGGAAACGACCGAGATCGACTCTTGCTCGTCCTCGTCGTGCTCGTCTCGAATCTCACCCACGATCTCCTCGAGCAAGTCTTCCATCGTCACGAGCCCGGCGGTGCCGCCATATTCGTCGACGACGATCGCAAGCGAGAATTTATCGCGCTGCATCTCGCGCAGCAAGTCCGCGATTTTTTTCATCTCAGGAACGTGAACGACCGGACGCATCAGCGACCGCACGTTGGCGTGCGCGAGCGAACCATTGGCGAGCGCGACGAGCAGCTCGCGGTCGTGAATGACGCCGACGATATCGTCTTTGGATTCCTGATAGACCGGCAGCTTTGAATATCCCTCAGCGACGACGACGTCGAGCACGCGGCGGGGCGAATCGTCCACCGAGACGGCGACCATCTCGGGCCGCGGCTTCATGACCTCGCGCACGATCGTATCGCCAAACTCCATCACCGAATGGATGAGCTCTCGCTCTTGTTCTTCGATTACTCGCTGCTCGGCGCCGACGTTGACGAGCGCGCGAATATCTTCTTCGGTCACGTACGGCCGGTGCGCGTGCTTCACGCCGAACAATCGAAGGATGAGGTCGGTGGTCACTTGGAACGTTCGCGCGACCGGCGTGAGCAGCGACGCCGCATAGCGCATCGGCAGCGCCAATCGCAGCGCCCAACGTTCGCTATCGCCGGTCGCCACGGTCTTAGGCACGATTTCGCCAAAGAGCAGAAACACCACGGCCATGACCGCGGTTGAAATGACGGCGCCCGACGGAATCCCGAGCTTTAGCGCGATGTACGTTGCGAGCGAATCGGCGGCCAGCAACACGATCGTGTTTCCAACCAAGATGGCGGTAAGAAAGCGCATCTTATCGTCGACAAGCCGCTGAAGGTTCACCGATCCCTTGACGCGTCGCTCGGCGATTGCGCGGGCCCGTAAGCGCGAGATGGAGACGAGCGCTGCCTCGGAGGCGGCGAAGAAGCCCGCCAATAGGACGAGGACGACCAGCGCGGCGATCTCGTAAGGGAGGGCTTCGGGACTCCTAGGGACCGGGTCCGTGTTCAAATCGGCGCCATTATAGCACAACGTGAGGGCGCACTAGCACGTAGATCGCCAGGGCGCTCAGCGTGCCGAGAACCGCTCCCCAAAAAACCTCGAATGGACGATGGATTCGCGCTTCAACCCGGCTCTGCGCGACGAGGAAGGCGATAAAGTACGCCAGGATCGCTGCCAGAGGCTTCTGATAGAAGAATGCCAGCATCGTGGCGCCGGCAAAGGCCAACGCGGTATGGCCTGAGACGGCCCCGCCCTGCAGCGCCGATCCCCGGCCGACCCAGGCCTTAGCGAAAACGGTGGCGATGGCGACGACCGCCAAACAAATAAGGGCGACGTTCGCGGGCACCGACTGCACCGCGGCGAAGACGCGTTCGCCGCCGCTAATGATCCCCTGATACAGGATCAAGTAGCCCGCAAGCGCCGCACCGATCGCCGCGATCAAGACCGCGCCGGCCGCGGCATCCTTCGCGCTCTTTGCCAGCGGATGGTGCGCAACCGTGAGCAGATCGACGATCGCCTCGACCGCCGTGTTCATCAGCTCGAGGCTCAGTACGAGCGCGACCAACGCGATGGTAGCGACGACGTAATAACGGTCGAGGCGAAGAATGAGCGTCGCCAACAGCACCAGCGCGGCAATGAGAAAATGCACGCGCATGTTCGGCTCGCTGCGCGTGGCGTAGATAATTCCTTCGAATGCATGGTGGAACGACCGTAAGAAACGGCTCTGATCGATCGGCAGATAGTGCGGCGGTCGTTTACCGCGATCGTCGACCGGCTGTTGCATCAACCGTTCCGCCCATACGGCCACGGCAGTGCGATTGCCTGGGCGAGACGCCGTTCTTCCCGCCGCATCATCCGCCGCTCGGCCGGCTCGATATGATCGTGCCCCTGGAGATGAAGCAACCCGTGAATGAGCAACCGGTAGAGCTCAGATTGCAACGAAGCGTCGTACGCCTTGGCTTGACGTTGGGCCGTCTCTACCGAGATGACGACGTCGCCCAGCAACCGTTCGCGGACGAGCGGCTCGCTGTCGCCCGCCAGCGGAAAGCTGAGGACGTCGGTTGCGGCATCCTTTCCGCGATACTCGCGATTGAGCGTACGAATCTCCTCGTCGGCCACCAAGGTCAGCGAAAGTGCGTCGTCCTTTTCAGCGGCGACGGCGAGCAACCGTTGTGCAGTCGCGACCAGCGCGCGCCCGTTGACGCCGCTGCGCCGAACGCCGTTGCGATAGTAAATCATAGGGAGGGGGCGCCGGCGTACGCGCGGACAATTTTCGCGACGAGGGGGTGGCGCACGACGTCGGTTTCGTCGAATTCAACGACGCCAACTTCGTCGATACCGGCAAGCCGCGACGCGGCGGTGCGCAGACCGCTGCGTTGTCCCGACGGCAGGTCGATCTGCGTCACGTCGCCGGTAACCACCATTTTCGAGCCGCTGCCCAGTCGCGTCAAGAACATCTTGAGCTGATCGTCGGTCGCGTTTTGTGCTTCGTCGAGAATGACGAACGCGTCGGAAAGGGTGCGCCCGCGCATATATGCGAGCGGCGCGATCTCGAGCGTTCCCCGTTCGATATATTTGTTGACTTGCGAATCCTCGAGCATCTCTGCGAGAACGTCGAAGAGCGGTCGCATATAGGGATCGAACTTTTCGCGAAGGTCGCCCGGGAGAAATCCGAGCCTTTCGCCCGCCTCCACGGCGGGCCGCGAGAGGATCACCCGCGTTACCTCGTGTTTTTTGAGCGCTCGCACGGCCATGACCACGGCGAGGTAGGTCTTCCCCGTACCAGCCGGGCCGATTCCAAACGTTAGCGTCGCTTCGTCGATCGAATGCACGAAACGCCGCTGCCCTGCGGTACGCGGGCGGACTTCACGGCCACGATGATTCCGAAGGAGGGTCGCGGGCACGGGCGCACTGCGGTCGCCGCCCGTATCGGACATTGCGAGCGTTACGTCCTCAGGCGTGATGTGCGCCCCTCCGACCGCGGCATCGAGGATGCGCCGGATAACGGCCTCCGCCCGGGCCACCGCATCGTCCGCCCCGGCAAGCACCAAGCGATCGCCGTCGGTCCGCACCGCGACGCCGAGCGTCGATTCAATGGCGGAGAGATTGCGATCGTACTCTCCAAAAAGCCGGACGCGGTCGAGCAGTGCGCCAAGATCGACGGATCGGGTCAAGCACGGGACCTATTCGTCGCGAAGCGCCAGGGGCTTTCCGAGAACCTCGGCCGCGAGGACGGCCTGCACCAGAGCGCGGCGATCGCCGAAGAAACGCCTCGGCCGGCGTGGCGGCTCCGGCGGCGGCTCAATGCTACCCGGCGGCGACGACCGTCGCGGGGCGGCAGCCGGCGCTACAACCGGCGCTGGGGGCGGGGTCATGACGGCGGGCGAAGGCCGCGGAACCTGGCGTAGACGGCTCGCGGGCGCTTGGCGCAGCTGCGCCTGCTTACGCAGACTGGAAACCATGCTTCCGATCACGCCGACGATCAGCAGCACGATCCAAACTACCATGCCGATATCGCGCACGAAGGTTACTTCTGAATCGGGCCGGTGATTGGCGGCTGCTGCTGCGCGTCGGTCTGCGCCTCGGTTGACGTGCCGATCGCGCCGCGCATCTCCGTATCGGCCTGCACGTTCTTGAGCCGATAGTAATCCATAACGCCGAGGTTGCCCCGAACGAACGCTTGGGCAATCGCCTGGGGAATGGCAGCCTCCGCCTCGACCACCTTGGCGCGCATCGCTTGAGTCTCGGCTTTCTGTTCTTGTTCGGCCGCCAAGGCCGCATATTGCCGCTCCGCGGCTTTCGCCTGAGCGATCCGGCGGTCGGCTTCGGCCTGACTCGTCTGCAACTCGGCGCCGATATTTTTACCGACGTCCACGTCGGCAATGTCGATCGAAACGATTTCGAACGCCGTCCCCGCATCGAGACCTTTTGCCAGCACCGTCTTGCTGATCCGATCGGGATACTCCAGCACTTCTTTGTGATCGATCGCCGCGCCGACGGCGGAAACGACACCTTCGCCGACCCGCGCTACGATCGTTGGCTCGCCGGCTCCCCCGACGTATCGATCCAAATTGCTTCGCACGGTAATTCGCGCCTTGACGTTGAGCTGAATACCGTTTTGAGCGACGCCTTGGAAGATGGGCGTTTCGATCACTTTGGGAGTCACCGACGTCTGCAACGCTTCGAGGACGTTGCGCCCCGCCAAATCGATCGCCGCAGCGCGCTGCCATTCGAGTGGAATTTGGGCGCGCTGAGCTGCGATCATTGCCAAGGTAACGTTCTCGACGTTTCCGCCGGCGAGATAATGCGACTGCATTTGATCGACCGTAAGATTGAGACCGGCTTTACGCGCTCGCACGTAGTTGGTGACGATGATACCCGGCGGTATCCCGATCAGGCGCATGCGCACAAGGGCGACGATACCGAGCGGAACGCCAGCCGCAATCGTTCGAATCCACAGACCGATCGGAAAATAGTAGAGAAACGCGAAGAACGCGATAACGGCGATCACGAAGATGATCGCGCCGCTGACGGCTATCATGAGGTCTGCTCCTATCCTGAGACCGGCTCGACGAATATGCGCGCGCCCTCGACGCGCACGACGCGAATGGGTGTTCCTTGCGCGATGAACTCACCCTCGGTAAGCACGTCGACGCGACGGCCTTCGATGGAAGCGATTCCCGCCGGACGCAGGTAGCTCGCTGCGGTACCGGCACGTCCGCGCAAATCTCGATAGTCACCGCTCGCCACATACTCCGGACCCTGGGCGGCCGCGAGCGCCAGCCGGTGCGCCCAAGCATTCTGCGGCACGGCGCGCACTGCGAGCGTAAAGGCAATGACGGTCAGGACGATCGCCGTCGCAATCGTTTCTATGCCCACAAAGAAGAATGGCATGCCGAACGCAAAGAGCACCGCCGCCAGCAGCGCCCCCACGCCGAGTATGCCGGGCAAGCCATGACCCGGGACGACGTGTAACTCCCAGAGGATCCCCAAGAGTCCGAGAATGGCCAGCACGATCACGAAGCCATTCGAAAAACCGGCGTAGACGTGGCTTCCGAAGAACAATGCGAAGGCGCCGATGCCGACGATGCCCGCGATGCCGTGCATCGTTTGCATCTCGATCAGGAGCCCAAGCATTCCGATGCTCAAGAGCAGCCCGCTGACGATGGGATCGGTCGCAAACCGCGCGATGCTCTCGGCCCAGGAAAACTCTTCGACCACTCGGGGAGCGCCCGCGAGATGGAGTTGCATCAGCGCTAGGTCGAGCGTGGGCGCGGTGCCCGAGGCAATTCCCGAACGAACGGCGTCGTCGGTATTGAGCGTCAGAATCGAGCCCGATCGCTTATACTGCGCGACGTCCACGTTCTTATCCACCATCGCCGCGGCCAGCTTTGGGTCGCGATGATTTCGCAGCGCCGTCGATTCGAACTCGGCCCGTAGGGCCGATATCGTTTTGACCGTCGCGGGAATCGGTTCGGCTGCGCCAATCGACGCCCCAGGCGCCATGATGATGCGACTTGCCGTCAGCGATATGAGCGCCGCCGCGGAATAGGCGCGCTCGCCGACGTACGCATCGACCGGCTCCTGTGCCGAAAAAAGCGCGTCGCGAATGCGAAACGCCGCATCGACGAGTCCGCCGGGACTATTGACGTCGAGCACGATCGCCTGCGCGTGCTGCTGATTTGCTTGCTCGACCGAACGCTCCACGAGGTGCGCCATGCCGGCGTCGACCGTTCCTGTGATCGGCACGACCACGATGGGGCGCGCCGGCGACTGGGCTAACGCCAGCCCCGTGAGCCCGAACAGCACCAACCAGAACCAGAGGCAGGTCCGCGCTCGCACTACCATGTCGTGAACTACCGGAGGGCGGCGCCCGGAGTTACGTTTGGGCGGCAACTAGCCCGATGAAAGCAGCTCGGTCACGATCTGACGCACGAGATTTCCGTCGGCCTGACCTTTGAGCTGCGGCATGACGACTTTCATCACCGAGCCCGCGTTGCGCGATGCCGGCGGCAGCTCGGCCAAGACGCTCTGAGCGATCTCGCGGATTTCGGCAGCGGATCGTTGGGCCGGCAGATAGGCGAGCAGAATTTCGCGCTCGCGGCGCTCCTTATCGGCCAGATCCACACGCCCGGCCCGCTCGAACTCCGCGAGCGAATCACCACGCTGCTTCACCAGACGACCCACCACCTCGAGTTCCTCGGCATCGGATACGTCGCGGCCGCTCTCTGTGCGCTTGTAGGTAAAACCGGAGAGCACGGAGCGGAGCGTATCGAGGCGCAATTGGTCGCGCGCGCGCATCGCATCTTTCAAATCCGAGCCGATGCGATCTTTGAGCGATCCCACGAAGAGAGCTTACGCGCGGCGCTTGCGCGCTGCAGCAGATTTCTTCTTGCGGCGAACGCTCGGCTTTTCGTAGTGCTCGTGCTTGCGCGCTTCCGCTAGAATACCCGCCTTTTGGGTGGCCTTCTTAAAGCGCCGCAGCGCGCTCTCAATCGTTTCGCCTGGAGCGATGCGAACTTCCATTTATTGACGACCCCCCTTTCGGCGCGCTTCTTCCCAAAGGTCGGAAGCACGAAAAATTAGGCCCAGTTGGGCCTGCGACCAGGTTAACATAGCGCGAGTCGAGCGTCAAATCAACGAACGCCGAACGGTTCCTTACCCGGGCGGCCACGCCATGCGGCGTCCGGCGAGCACGTGCACGTGGACGTGCCCGACCGTCTGACCGCCGTCGGTACCGGTGTTCACGACCAAGCGAAATCCGCTCTCGCTGCATCGCACGCCCAAGGTGGAGGCCACACTCATCAATCGTGCGGTCAGCGGGCCATTCTCTGCCGCTTCGACGACCGTGTCGTGGTGCGCGAGCGGCAGCACGAGCAGATGCGTCGGTGCCTGCGGATTGAGATCTTCGATCGCGACCACGGCCTCGTCGCGATAGACTTCTTTCGCTGCGACCTCGCGGGCGCCGATCTTGCAGAAGATGCAATCTTCCATCAGCGCGTCCGAATGCTGAAACTCCACGATTTGGTCGTCGTGTTTCCGGCTTGATCGGCAACGCGAACGGTGACGCGTATGGGGCCGTCGGGGTAGCTGTACGAAGGCAGATATTGAATGAACTGCGTCGTGCGCACGCACTCCGACGTTACGTCCCGCCCGTCGATCCAGAGTAGCGCGCTCGATGGATTGACGGGCACCGCGTCCGAAGCAAAGCTCGCGTAAACGGCCGGACGATTCGTATTAATCGTGCTGCCAGCGTCCGGCGCAAAATCGGATATGCCTGGCCCGACGCTCGAGGCAGAGATCGTTTGCGGGGCCGGCGCCTGGGCGGTTGCGACTCCGAGCGTCAAGTGCCCAATCAAGGCCACGTCGTCGAAGTTTGCGCCGCGCGGAATCGTGTAGCTGCCCTCGTAGACTCCCGGCCCGCGCTGCTGCATCGCTTGGTCCACGACGTCGGAGCCGATGTCGAAGGTGGCCGAACCGCCGGGCGTTCCTTGCAAGGTGACGTGAATCGTCTCGCCGGGCCGCAGCGGACGATTGGCATCGCTCTGCACGGCGGCAATCTGCACCGCCCCGGTGGTACCCGTCGTTGCCTTCACGACGCTGCGGCTCGCCAGAATCTCCCGAACTTCATTGCTCTCAACGTTATAGCGCACCGTCACTTCGTCGTCGGGCCGAAGCTGATCGAACGATGCCGCTTTGCCGTTGAGCGAGATTTCCGTCATTCGCTCTGCCCTAATGACTTGACCGTCGTCGAGAACGAACTGATTCCCGGCAATGGCGACGATATGGCCGTTGCGCGAGCCGTACTCGTCGACGACACGCGTCACGCGTCCGTCCTTTCGCATCTCGATGCGTGCGAAATCGCCAGGTCGCACGTCACCGAGCTCCCCCGGCGAGGTGACGTCGACGTTGACGTCGAGCATGTCGATCGTAGCGTTGGCATCGACTCGAATCGTCTTTGGGCTGCCATTGTACTCCAAGGTGATCGACGGCGGATCGGAGAGTACGTCAATGCCAGCGACCGTGCCGAAGCGTTCGTAGCCGTTGCCGGACGCGATCAGGCCGTTTGCCGAACGGCCGACCAACTGCGCGACGATATTGACCGTGTTCGTCCGGCGATCGAAGTGTGCTTGAGCGCCGAGCGCCTCGGTGAAATAGCGTAGCGGCGCATACAGCACGTCCTTGACCTGGAATGGCGCAGCTTCGAGCATCAGCTCCTGACGATCGATGGTCGCGATTCGGCTGCCGACGGTCAAGGTAACGGTCCTCGATCCCACTTGCGTGCTCACGCGATCCCCCGTGCGCTCGAAGGGTAAGCCGAGCGCTTCAATAGTTCGCCGCACGGGGACGAAGAGAATGTTCCGGTCGACGCGCGGCGGCGGTTCGAGCGAGAGCGTATCGCCGTTGATGACGATGGCAATCGCGCGTGGTGCGGCGCCCAGCACGAACACGGTGGCGAGCAATAGGCTCGCGAGCGCGAGAGCGCGTCTCATCGCTCTTCCAGCACCTCGCGGTAGACGTCCGCGGTCGCGCGCGCGCAGCGATCCCAGGTCAACTCCTCCGCGATGCGGCGACCGCTGCTTATCGAACGCAAACGCAGCCCCTCATTGCCCAGCACTTCTTCCAACCTTGCGCGCAGGTTGACGGCATCGCGCGTTTCGTAGGTGAGCGCGGCCGCTCGCAGCGGCCCCGGCACGGCATCCCGCGACGCGACAACCGGACAACCTGCGGCCATTGCCTCGAGCATCGGCAGGCCGAAGCCCTCGCGCAGCGCCGGCTGCACGAGCGCGCGCGCACCCGAGTAGTAGGCGAGGAGCCGGTCCACCGGCAGCTCGCCGAGGGCGACGATCGAGCGGCTGCGTACACGACGGCGCTCCAATTCGCCCCCGAAATCATCGATTCCGGTGAGATAGAGATCGACTTCCCACGACTCCGGCAGACTCGACCACGCATCGAAGAGCGTCGCAAGGTCCTTATGCTCGCGGTGATTCCCGACGTAGAGCAGATACGGGCGCGGGCCCACGTGCGGAATGGCCGGCCGGCGAAACGTCTCGCTGACCCCCAGCGGAACGACGCGCACCTTCGTGCGTTTGACGCCGAGCAGCGCTTCGAGATCGTCGACCGTCCGCTCATCGTCGGTGATGACGCGTTTTGCACGCGCGCATGCCCGGCGGACGACCGTAGCGTAGTACGGTCGGACCTTCGTCTTGAAGTACTGCGGGAACCGCAGATGGATGAGATCGTGAACGGTCATCACAAAGCGCTGCGGCAACAGCAGCGGCACGTACTGTGAAAGAAAATGGACGAGGTCGAGCCGAGCGCGGCGGAAAGCCTGCGGCAGCGCGACTTGCTCGCTCCAACCAAAGTTGACGCCCCGGGTGAATGGCACGTACGCGTACTCGGGCGCCACACGCGGCAGGCGCACGACGAGCTCGCGCACGTAGGTCTGCATTCCAACCGAGAGTTGACGCGTCAATCTCGCATCGAGGCCGACGCGCGCGCCGCTCACGCGAGCAATGCTTTCCGCGCCGCCACTGCGGGATAGACCGCCGAACGATACGCAACGTACCAACCGCGCGGACCGTCGAGCAATGCACCGCGCCCGAGCAATAACCATCCGAATCTGGGCAGGCTCAAGAGGGATGCGCCCAGCCACGCCGGGATTGACCGCCGCATCATCTGCGCTTCGATCGTCGTATAACGCTCGTACTTTGCGCGGTACGACGATAGGTCGGGATACGAATAGTGCAGCAACGTGCCCGCTAAATCTCCGGTCGTGCCCTCGCACGACCAACCCTCATGGACCGGTGCATCGCGCGCCGCCGCCGGATGCGCTTCGAGCCGCGCGCGGCCAGTCCGGAAGAGTCGCAGCAGCGGCTCGCGCCGCCACATGCGCATCGGTTTGCCGCAAAAATAGGTCGTTCGCGACAGCCGGTACCCGTCGACGTCGGGTGAGGCTCCCAGAATGGACTCGCAAAGAACGTCGTCCAAGGCCTCGTCGGCGTCGATCATCAACGTCCACGGCGTCTCCACGTGCTGGGCTGCGTATCGGCGGGCTTCGAGAAAGTCGGTCCAACCTCGCTGAACCACGCGCGCTCCGGCGCCACGCGCGAACGCGACGGTGTGATCCCGCGAGCCGGCGTCGAGGACGAAAACGTGCATTCCCCGCGGCAAGCTTGTCAGCGCGCGCGGCAAATTGCGCTCTTCGTCGCGGGTGAGGACGACGGCGGTGATTAGGCCTGGGTCCAGGATGCCGCCTCAGCAACCACGCGACCGTTGATCCGTTCTTCGTGGGCGAGCGCCGCGGCAATGAAGTCGCGATAGAGCGGCGCCGGACGATTCGGGCGCGACTTGAACTCAGGATGAGCCTGTGTCGCGACAAACCACGGATGCATGTCGACGGGAAGCTCGACAACCTCCACCAGGCGCGTCTTGCCGATCGAGTGGTGACCGGTAAAGCGCATTCCATGTTCTTCGAAAATTGGGCGGTAACGATTGTTAAATTCGTAACGATGCCGATGGCGTTCGCTGATCTCCAGCTCCCCGTACGCATGCGCCGCGTGACTGCCCATCTCCAACGTGCAGGCGTACGTACCGAGGCGCATCGTGCCGCCGAGAATCTCGAGATTGCGCTGATCCGGCATGAAATCAATAACGGGATCGAGACTCGTTTCGTCGACTTCACTGGTCATCGCATCGGGAAGCCCACAGACGTTGCGTGCGAACTCGACGCACGCAAGCTGCATTCCGTAGCAGATCCCTAAGAATGGGAGCCGATGCTCGCGCACGTATTGGATTGCCCGAAGTTTGCCCTTGACTCCGCGGGCCCCGAATCCGGGAGCGACCAGAACGCCATGCGCGCCGCGCAGAACGTCGATGCCTTCGTTCTCGACGAGCTCCGAGTCGATCCGCTTGATTTCGACGGCGGCGTGGTGAAAGACGCCGGCGTGCGCCAGCGCCTCGATGATTGAGATATAGGCGTCTTTGAGTTCGACGTATTTTCCCACCAATGCGATTGAAACGCGTCGTTTCGGGTGAAGGAGCCGTTCGGCGATCGCAACCCAATCATCGAGCTTTGGGGCGGCCGTCGGGAGATTGAGCTTGCGTACCGCCGCCTGCGCCAGCCCTTCGGCTTCGAGGTTCAGCGGTACCTGATAAATCGTTTGCGCATCGCTGTTCTGCACGACGGCACTGGGCGGAACGTCGCAGAAAAGCGCGATCTTTTCCTTGAGCTCGACTGGCATCGGCAGCTCCGACTGCGTTCGGCAGACGATGGCATCGGGTGAGATTCCGATGCCGCGAAGCTCGCGGACCGAGTGCTGCGTCGGCTTGGTCTTCAGTTCGTCGGCCGCACCGAGATGCGGTACGAGCGTCAGATGAACGTACATCACGTTCTCCTCGCCAACGTCGTAGCGCATCTGCCGGATCGCCTCCAAAAACGGCAGCGACTCGATATCGCCGACGGTGCCCCCGACTTCGACGATGCAGACCTCGGCGCGACTTGACTCGGCGATGCGCTTGACGTGCGCCTTGATCTCATTGGTGATGTGCGGAATGACCTGCACGGTGGCGCCAAGGTAATCGCCGCGGCGCTCCTTCTCGATCACCGAATTATATATTTGGCCGGTCGTGACGTTGTTCGCGCGCTGCAAATTCTCGTCGATGAATCGCTCGTAATGTCCCAGATCCAGGTCCGTTTCGGCGCCGTCCTCCGTAACGAAAACCTCGCCGTGTTGATACGGGTTCATCGTACCGGCGTCGACGTTGATGTATGGGTCGAGCTTCTGTATCGACACGCTCAAACCGCGCGCCTTGAGAAGTCGCCCGAGCGAGGAAGCGGTGATGCCCTTGCCGAGCGAGCTTACGACGCCCCCGGTGAAGAAGATATACTTCGCCATCTCGGGTTGACTCAATTCTGCGGGCCTTGGTTGGTTACCTGTGGGCGCGAGGGAGTGCCGAGCTCGTATCGACCGCCTTGACGTAACGGGAAAGGCCGGCATAATCGGGGCGGCCTTCGATGACGAACGTGGGGAACGTCCGGTGCACGAGCTTTTTGAGCTGGTCGATGGTTGGCGGGGCGCACTCAAACAAGATGCAGGCGCCTTGATTCAAGCGCGGTGGCAACTGCGCGAGCAAGCGACGGTACAATGTCAGGCCGTCCGGGCCGCCGTCCAGGGCGCTCCGCGGTTCGTACGAGACCGGTTCGGGCGCTCCTGGAAGGTCTGCAGTCGGTACGTAGGGCAGGTTTGCGACAACCAAATCGAAGCGAGCGTTGCCGATTGGCTCGCTGAGATCGCCTAGGTGAAAACGGCAGCGACGATCCACGCCGAGGCGCTGCGCATTCAATGTTGCAACTTCGATTGCACGCGGCGATGAATCGGTGGCGTCCACCGTGGCGCTCGTTTGCGCGGCAATCGTGCACGCAATCGCGCCGCAGCCGGTGCCGACGTCGAGGACCCGCATTGGCCGGCGAATGAAAGCAATGGCTTCGTCCACCACGTGCTCTGTTTCAGGACGTGGAACCAGGACGCGTTCGTCGACCACGAACTCACGCCCGTAAAAGTGCGCGCGCCCCAGCAAATAGGCAATCGGCAGCCCCGCGGCGCGGCGCCGGCAGAGCGACTCAAACTCGGCGATTTGTCGCGCGGATGCCACTGCATCGCCGTGCGCGAGAATCCATTCACGTCGTTCTTCCAGCGCGTGTGAGAGCAACAGCGACGCGTCGGCACGCGGCGACGGACTCGACCTCAGCACCTGGAGGCCATCGGTGAACAGATTCGCGACGGTCTTCACGTGACCGGTTCGCCCGCGAGCAGGCGCGCCCGCTCGTCGGCAATGAGTTCGTCGCTGATCGTTGCGAGATTGCCGTCCATCAGCCCGCGAATATTCCCGAAGCTGCGGTTGATCCGGTGATCGGTGACGCGGTCCTGCGGAAAATTGTACGTGCGGATCTTCTCGGCGCGCTCGCCGCTGCCCACTTGCGATCGGCGCATCGAGCCGACCGCCTCTTCCTGCTCGCGCCGCTTGCGATCGTAGAGCGTCGCGCGGAGCATCTGCATCGCTTTCTCGCGATTCTGCTGCTGCGAACGTTCCTGCTGCGACGCGACGACGACGCCCGTCGGCACGTGGGTGATACGAATTGCCGATTCCGTCTTGTTCACGTATTGGCCCCCGGCTCCGGAGGCCTTGAACGTATCGATCTCGAGGTCGGCACTCTTGATCTCCACCTCGACGTCGTCTTCGACTTGCGGAAGCACTGCAACGGTGGCCGTGCTCGTGTGAATGCGCCCCTGCGCCTCCGTCGCCGGAACGCGTTGAACGCGATGAACCCCGGATTCGTGTTTCAGATAGCGATACGGCTCGCGGCCGGTCACGGCGAAGACGATTTCCTTATAACCGCCGGCCTCGCTTGGACTCTCCGATACGAGCTCGGTCTTCATCCCTTTGCTCTCGGCAAAGCGCATGTACATGCGCGCCAAATCGCCGGCGAAGATCGCCGCCTCGTCGCCGCCGGTACCGGCGCGGACCTCGACGAAGACGTCCTTTGCGTCGTTGGGGTCGCGCGGCACCATCAAGTGGGAGAGCTCGGCTTCGAGCTCGGTAACGCGCTGTCGCAGCTGCGCGTTCTCTTCTTCAGCCAACTCGCGCAGATCGCCGTCGCCATCGCGAACGAGTGCTTGATTCGCTTCGATTTGTTGGCGCAATCGCGCGAGCTCGCGATGCGTTTGCACCGGCGCTTCTAATTGAGCGCGTTCCTTTACCAGTGACGTGTAACGGTTTTGGTCGAACGCACCCGAAGGGTTGGCGAGTTGCGCCTCGATCTCGTCGAAGCGCCGCGCCATCGAATGCAGCCTATCGATCAGAAAGCAGTTGCCGCCTTCTTCGCGTCGCGCGTCGCCTTTCGAGCCGCGGCCTCTTCTTGTTTCTTCTTTGCAGCGGCGGAACGCTGATTGAATTTGTCGACTCGGCCGGCGGTGTCGACCAACTTCTGTTGTCCGGTAAAGAGCGGATGGCAGGCGGCGCAAATCTCGACGGAGATTTCCGGCAAGGTCGATCCCGTGACGAAGCTGTTGCCGCACGCACAATGGACGCGGGCCTCGGGGAACCACTTGGGATGGATTTGGGTCTTCACAACTCCTGCATTATAGCAAGCGTGTCAAAAGGAGCCGCTCCGGCCGTCCACAAAGCCCTGCGCGTGAAACCGTCTTCCTTTTTCGTCGCGACGGCCGGCAGCGCCGCACTCCTCGCTCTTGCGCTCATCGCGGCACCGTCGGCTAGACTTGCGGCCGCCGCCGCAACGCCGCCCCCGACCCCGCCACCGATCGCGCAACCCGCTACGCCTCCGCCGCCGCTGGGAACGCCGGGCACGCCCGGTCCCGCCGCTTCCGTCTTTACGTTACCAGCCGCAACTCCGGCTCCCGCCGGCAAGGCGACCCCCACCCCGCCTCCCGATGCGCGAAAAGGGCTCGATGGCGTTTGGGAGGTGCAAATCCAGCACGCGAACGGGACGGACTACACCCATTTTCAAGTCAAGCAGCAAGGCGACTCGCTTGCCGGCACCTATCTCGACACGGCCGGCAAGAAATATCCGCTCTCAGGGAGCATCGACGGAGCTGCCGTGCGCATGATCGTTACCATGCCCAACGGAACGACCATTCTGCTCGAGGGCAAGCTCGACGGAACGACCGACATGGTCGGCATGTTGACCACGCCCCAGGGTCAGACGGCGTTTACGGCAGCCTACCGCGCCAAAGGCAAATGGATTGACAACATCAATCCGTCACCGGGCGGCATTCCTCAACCTGGCAGCTACACGCCACCGTAGTTGAGCCGCTTTTCGACGTACGGCACGAGGCCGCCGGCGTCGATGAGCGATTGCATGAACGGCGGCAACTCAGCCGCGCGATACTCCGTGCCGCGCGTGAGATTGCGCACGATCCCGCTGGCCGGTTGGACCTCGATCTCGTCTCCCGACTGAATACCGTCGACGGCCTCGGGCGACTCGAAGATGGGGAGTCCGATGTTGAGCGCGTTACGATAGAATATCCGCGCGAAACTCTTGGCGATCACCGCGGACGTTCCTGAAGCTTTGATCGCGATGGGCGCAACCTCGCGGCTGGAACCGCAGCCGAAGTTCGTATCGGCGACGATGATGTCGCCGGACGTCATTCGGGCGACGTACTCCGGATCGAGACCCTCCAGCGCGTGCTTCCCGAGTTCCGTCTGATCCACGATATTGCAATACTTTCCGGGAATGATTACGTCGGTGTCGACGTTCTTGCCGTATTTATGGGCTCGGCCTCGCAACGTCGCCTCCATTACGCAAGCACCGCTTCGACCACTCGCGGGTCGGTGATTCTTCCGGTCAGCGCACTCGCGGCGCACGTGGCCGGCGACGCGAGATAAATCTCGGCTTTCGGGGAACCCATCCGGCCAACATAGTTGCGGTTTGTCGTTGAGATCGCGCGCTCGCCGTCGCCGAGCGTTCCCATGTGACCGCCAAAGCAGGCACCGCAACCGGGCGTGTTGACCGCGCACCCGGCCGCTGCGAGCGTCGTCAAAACGCCCTCCTGCGCCGCCTGCATCCAGACCTTCTGCGAACCGGGGTTGACGATGACCCGAAGATTCGACGCGATGTGTTTACCCTCGAGAATCTTCGCGACGACGCGCAAATCGTCGATGTAACCGTTCGTGCACGAGCCGATGAAGACCTGATCGACGCGCAGATCGTCGCGCGTCACCTCCGAGATGGGATGAACGTTGTCGGGCGTATGCGGGCACGCGATTTGCGGTTCCAGCGATCCGATGTCGATTCGGATTTCACGCTCGTACGTCGCGTCGGGATCGGCGCGCTCGACGATGAACGGACGATCCGTCCGCTCCTTGACGTAGGCGATTGTCTTTTCGTCGGCGTGAAAGATCCCGTTTTTCGCGCCGGCTTCAATAGCCATGTTCGCCATGGTGATACGGCCGGTAATCGAAAGTTCGTCGATTGTCGTTCCGTGATACTCGATTGCGCGGTACGTCGCGCCGTCGATGCCGAGCTCGCCGACGGTGCGCAGCATGATATCTTTGGCATAGACCATCGGTCCGGGAGAACCGCTATAGACGAGCTTGATCGAGGCCGGCACTTTGAGCCAGACTTCGCCGAGCACGAAGGCGGCGGCGATGTCGGTCGATCCCATTCCCGTCGCGAAGGCGCCGAACGCCCCGTACGTACAGGTGTGCGAATCACCGCCGACGATCAACTCTCCCGGAGCGACAAGCCCTTCCTCGGGAAGAACGACGTGTTCGATGCCACCGCGGCCGACGTCAAAAAAATGTTCGATCCGCTGTTCGGCGGCGAAATCTTTCATGAGCTTCGCAAGACCCGCCGATTGCGCGTCTTTTGCCGGTACGAAGTGATCGGCGACGAGCGCAATCTTGCTTGGATCGAAGACCGTGGTGGCGCCTTTGATTTTGCGCATCACGCCGATTGCGACCGCGGCCGAGAGCTCGTTCGCGAGGACGAGATCGACCTTCCCGTTGACGATCTGCCCCGGCTCCACAGACTCGAGCCCGGCGTGGCGCGCTAAGATTTTTTCAGTCAATGTCATGCCCATGATACGACCATTATAAGGCGAAGTAGCCCGACGGGCCTACTAGTGACGACTCACGCCATGCAACAAGAGCGAGAATTCGGTTTTGCGACCCGCGCGCTCCACGCCGGGACGCCGCCCGACCCGGCGACCGGCGCGCGGGCAATGCCGATTTATCAAACCTCCGCATTCGTCTTCAGCTCGACCGAGCAGGCGGCGGAACTCTTTGCTCTGCGCAGCTACGGCCACATTTATAGCCGCATCAGCAATCCCACCGTCGCGGCGTTCGAAGAGCGCATGGCCAGCCTCGAGGGCGGACTCGGCGCCGTCGCCTTCTCCAGCGGCTTGGCGGCCCAGCTCTGTCTGGTGTTATCGCTCGCGCAATCGGGCGATCATCTCGTCTGCACGCAGAGCGTCTACGGCGGTACCGTCACGCAGCTCACCGTCACGATCGGCCGAATGGGAATCGCTACGACGTTCGTCGCGCCCGACGACCTCGCTGCCGTGCGCGCGGCGATTCGACCCGAGACGAAGCTCGTCTTTGTCGAGACCGTCGGCAATCCGTCCGGGGTCGTTGCCGATCTGTCGGCGTTGGCCGAAGTCGCGCACGCCGCCGGAGTTCCCTTGGCCGTCGACAATACTTTTGCAACTCCGTATTTTTGCCGGCCGATCGAGCTCGGCGCCGATATCGTCGTGCATTCGGCGACCAAATTCATCAACGGCCACGGCACGTCGATCGGTGGAGTGCTGGTCGAATCGGGGCGCTTTCCTTGGCAGAATGGGCGCTTTCCTCTGCTATCGCTGCCGAGTCCCGGATACCACGGCAAAGTCTTCACCGAGACATTCGCCGAGTACGCCTTCTTGATGCGCGTGCGCGCGGAAGTGTTGCGCGACGTCGGCGCCCAGATGTCGCCGATGGACGCCTGGCTACTGCTCCTCGGGCTCGAAACGCTGCCACTGCGAATGGAGCGCCACGTCGCCAACGCGCGCGCCGTCGCCGCATTTCTCAAGGCGCGCCCCGAGGTCGCATGGGTACGCGATGCGCAGCTTGGGTCGATCTTCACTTTCGGATTGCGCGCCGGCCGCGATGCGGGACGTCGCTTCATCGACGCGCTCGAACTCTGGAGTCACCTCGCCAACGTCGGCGATTCGAAGAGTCTGGTGATTCATCCGGCCTCAACCACCCATTCACAACTATCGGACGAAGCGATGTGCAAGGCCGGCGTCGAGCCCGAGTCGGTGCGGCTTTCGGTCGGGCTGGAAGAGATCGACGATCTACTCTGGGATTTGGACAACGCGCTGCGCGCCGCTGCAGGCAAGTGATCCTCGCCACGCCGTCGCAGCGTCGCGATTTGCTCGAGCGAGCGCGGAGCATCGCGATTGTCGGCGCCTCCGATAATCCGCTGCGCCCGAGTTATACGGTATTCTCGTACCTTCGCCGGCAACGCGAATACGACGTGACGCCGATCAATCCAAACATCCACGATATCGACGGTATCGTAGCCTTTCCATCGCTTCGGTCGTACGCGTCCGAGCGCGGAGCACCGGACATCGTCGACGTTTTTCGGCGGCCCAGCGAGCTCGCGGGTGTCGTTGAGGAGGCGATCGCGGTGGGGGCGCGCACGATTTGGCTGCAATACGGCGTCGTCGATGGCGATGCAATTGCCCGGGCAGATCGAAGCGGTTTGAACGTCGTGGTCGACCGTTGCATGAAAGTCGAGCACGCGCGCTTTCGCGGTGGACTTTCAACGGGCGGCCTCAACAGCGGAATCATCACGTCGCGGCGGCGGACGCCATGAGAGTTTTCTAAGCAAGCGGCCTCGGGGAAAAACGCGAGCGCTGTCGCAATACGCAACGAATCATGCGAAGATTCGTTCTTCTCCTTTGCAGCGCGCTGCTCACGTGCTGCGCTCACCAAAGCGGTTTCTCCCCGCTTCCCGGAAACGCACAAAGCGGTGACTCCGCAACGCAGTACGAGCTGCCGCTTGCCGGAACCGGCTATAAGCTTCTCTACAGTTTTAAAGGCGGCAGCGACGCAGCGTATCCGTACGCGCCACTGACCGAAATCAACGGCGAGTTTTACGGCACGACATACGGCGGCGGGGGCGGTTCGCAGTGGGGCACCGTCTTTAAGGTTAGTAAGACGGGACAAGAACACGTGCTCTACCGTTTCAAAGCCGGTAGTGACGGCGCGCATCCATTCGCGGGATTAACGAACCTCAATGGCACGCTGTACGGCACGACGTATCAAGGGGGCACCAAAGGTTCGGGCACGGTCTTCAAAATCAGCACGGCCGGCGAAGAGCACGTCGTTTACAGCTTCAAAGGCGGCAGCGATGGACAGTACCCGTACTGCCGGCTGCTGGCGCTCAACGGTGAGCTTTATGGCACAACCTACCAAGGCGGCGTTTCATCCGGTTGGGGCGTCGTCTTCAAGGTAAGCGACTCGGGGCAGGAAGACGTGCTCTACCGCTTCATCGCTGACGACAAGGGAACGAACGATGGCGCGCACCCGTACGCCGGGCTAACCGACGTCGGCGGAACGCTGTACGGAACGACCAATCAAGGCGGCACGACCGGTTCCGGGACCGTCTTTAAGGTGAGCACGGCGGGCAAAGAAGCAGTCGTTTACAGCTTCAAGGGCGGCAGCGACGGACAATACCCGTTTGCGCGCCTGCTCTACTCGAAGGGCCAGCTCTATGGAACCACTTATCAAGGTGGCGTTGCAAACGGATGGGGCACGGTCTTCAAGGTGAGCACCTCGGGCACCGAACGCGTCCTCTACCGGTTTAACGCCAACGACAAGGGAACGCACGACGGCGCGCATCCCTACTATGGTGGACTCGTCGCGATCGGCAGCTACCTGTACGGCACGACGTATCAAGGCGGCGGCCCCGGCGACGGTACCGTCTACAAGCTGAGCGTCGCGGGGGGCAAAGATCAGATCCTGTACGCGTTCAAGGGTGGCAGCGACGGCCAATATCCCTACGCGGGGGTTGACGATTCCAGCGGTACGCTCTACGGCACGACCTATGTCGGCGGGGGAAGCGGCGCCGGAACCGTCTTTAAAATCTCGCCGTAAGCGAGCGACGCTGAAGGTCCTCGGCGTCGAGCGAGCATCCCCGCAACGGCGCTTCGCGGTCTCGGCCAAGCGAGACGAAACCACGGTCGTCGGTCATCACGCCGAGATCCTCGGTTTGAATCGCAAGGCACGATGACCGATTCGCCAAGTCGACGTGCAACAGCGTGCCGATCTCCCCGCGGGCGAGGTTTTGCCGGTCGGGTCCGACAACGCGTGCGCGCAACCACGGGGGCCCTGCGTACGCGCCGCCGGCGACCGCATAGTATTGCGAAGTGAGTTCGGTCATTCCATACTCCGCGACGATGGCGTCCGGCGCGACTGCGAACCGGTCGCACGCGCGTGCATAGAGCCGATCCGGCGACTCGATCCGCGCGCGGCCCTTAAAGCCGCCGGTCACCATCAGCCGGGAGCCTGCCGGCAGCGCATATCGTTCGCCACGCGCCTGCAGGGTGTCGAGCAGATGCGCGAGCGCAAACGCGGTCGCGCCGATGAAAACGGACTGCCGCTGCGCGATCGCGGAGTTCAGATCGGCAACGAACGATTCGACAAGCAACTCCTCGTCGCGCAGATACCAGCCGGTCATTGGATCGCCGCAACGGCGCGAGACCTGCGCCATCATGTAACCCAAGGAGGAGCTTGGGCGCAGTGCCGGGTTCGGCACTAAATTGAAATAGCGCAAGCGGGCGCCGTCGGGCAATGCGAAGCGTTCGAAGCCGGCAAGCAACGCCGCATCGTACAAGCTCGTAGTTTCCATGAAATGGCGTCCCGGAACACCCGTTGTGCCGCTCGTCTCAAAGACGATCGCGGCGTTGGCGGGGTCGAATGTGGTTAGCGTAAATTCTTTGAACGCGGGTGCCGGTACCGCTGGAATTTGCTCCCACGATTTTGGCGCGGTAGCCCCGAGCCGCAAGCAGTAGCGCGCGTACGGTTCGTTATGACGGAGCTGATAATCGAAGAGCCGCAGTGCCAGATCCGTAAATCGATCTTCCTGCAGCGGCTCTCCGTCACGCCGCCAGCGCTCGATTACCTCGAGGATTTTCGCGTCGAGCGCGCCCGATTCAGGCGAGGCTACGTCAGTAGCTCGATTTGCGATAGTTCTGCGGCATCGCCCCGGCGTACGCGCGTCTTGGTGATGCGGGTATAGCCGCCGGAACGCGCCTTGAGTGCCGGCGCAATTTGCTCGACGAGCTTCTTCACTACTGCCGGTTCGGTGATGTATTCGGCCAATCGACGGCGCGCGGCGAGATCGCCGGCCATTGCCGTCGTGATCAACCGCTCGGCGACGCGGCTGATCTCCTTTGCTTTTGCCGACGTCGTTTCGATCCGGTCGTGCTTGAAGAGCGACGTCGCCAAGTTGCGCAGCAGCGCCTTGCGATGGCCGTCGGTGCGGGACAGACGTTTATACGCGATCGAATGCGGCATCGTTCTCTATCGCTACGATTGACGCAGCGACAGCCCCCTCTCTGCAAGTACTTGCTTGATTTCGTCGAGCGACTTCTTGCCGAAGTTACGCATCTTCATGATCTCGTCCTCGGTCAGATCCAGGAGCTCGGAGACCTTCGAGATGCCCGCGCGCTTCAGACAGTTGAACGAGCGTACCGAGAGGTTGAGCGTTTCGACGGGAACGTCCCACTCGTTGGGCGGCGTCTCGGGCAACGGCTCCGACCGATTCGTAAAGGAGACGAACAGATCGAGCTCCTCCTGCATGATCGACGCCGCCGTTGAAAGGGCGTCATCCGGCGTGATGGAGCCATTCGTCTCTACTTCAACCGTGAGACGATCGTAATCGACGCTTTGTCCGACGCGTGTGTCGTCGACCGTGAAGTTCACCTTGCGAATCGGTGAGAAGATCGAATCGATCGGAATCAAGCCGATCATGTGCTCGACGTTGCGCTGGCGATCCGCCATTACGTAGCCGCGCCCGCGCTCGACGCCAATCTCCATCGTCAGTTTCGCATCCTTTGCGGAAAGGGTGCAGAGCCGGTAGCTGGGGTCGAGAATCTCGACGTCGGCATCGGGCACGATGTCCGCCGCGGTGACCTCGCGCGCGCCGCTGACCGAGAGCGTCAGAACCTTTGGCTCGTCGCTATTGAGTTTTACCGGCAAGCCCTTGAGATTGAGCATCAATGCGATCGTATCTTCGACCATCCCAGGGATGGTAGAAAACTCGTGCAACACGCCGTCGATTTTCATATAGGTCACGGCAGCCCCGGGAATGGAGCTCAACAGCACCCGCCGCAGCGCGTTACCGAGCGTAATTCCGAAGCCGCGCTCGAGGGGCTCGATCACGAACTTCGCGCCATTATCGCGACGTTCGCGTACTTCGATAGTCGCCCCAACGGGCGCTTCCAACATCGTGGTCATTTCTGGTATGTGTTTCCTTTATTGCTGCTTACGTTATCCGCCGCCCGGCCCAGCCGGTGACGATCGCACGCCTAGCAGCGGCGTAGGTTAGAACGTTATCGCGAATAGTACTCCACGATCAACTGCTCGTCGACCGGAGTATCGATTTGCTCGCGCGGCGGCGGCTGCAGCACCTTGGCAGTCTTTTCTTGGTCGTTCCACTCGAGCCACTCGGGCGGCCGCCGGCTCTGGGCGACCTCCAGGTTCGATTGAAAGACCGTCGACTTCAGGCTGCTCGGCGCGATCGAGATCACGTCGCCGGCACGCGCGACATACGAAGGAATATTGACGATTCGGCCGTTCACTCGAAAGTGGCGATGGGTGACCAATTGGCGCGCTTGCGCGCGGCTCGCCGCCAGGTTCAAACGATAGACGACGTTGTCGAGTCGCCGTTCGAGAAGCTGCAGGAACGTGCGGCCGGTCTGTCCCGGCACGCGCGCCGCTTCGCGGAAGTAATTCTTAAACTGAGTTTCGTGAACGCCGTAGTAGCGGCGCATCTTCTGCTTTTCGCGCAATTGGCGGCCGTACTCCGAAACCTTCGTGCGCGACTTACCGGCGGTCTTCTGCCCGGGCGCGGTGCCTCGGCGTTCGACCGCGCAGTTACGCGATAGGCAACGGTCGCCTTTGAGAAACAGCTTGATCTTTTCCCCGGTCTTGCTCGCCGCGGTCTCCCGGCGGCAGAGGCGACAGACCGGTCCGATGTAACGCGACATCCCTAAACCCGCCGGCGCTTTGGCGGCCGGCAGCCGTTATGCGGAATGGGGGTGACGTCTTTGATCATCGTAATCTCGAGCCCGGCGGCCTGAAGCGAACGAATTGCGGCCTCGCGCCCGGCGCCGGGACCCTTGACCAGCACCTCGGTCGATTTCATCCCGTGCTCCATCGCCTTTCGCGCGGCCGCTTCGGCCGCCATCTGGGCGGCGAAGGGCGTCGATTTTTTCGAGCCCTTAAAGCCGAGGTTACCGGCCGAGGCCCAGGAGATGACGCCGCCGTGCGGGTCACTGATGGTCACGATGGTGTTGTTGAAGGACGCGTGCACGTGGGCGACGCCCGATTGGACGTTCTTAACCTCGCGTTTGCGACGCGACTTCGCTTGCTTCTTAGCCGCCAAAAAACTCTCCGAAGGTGGTGCGCGATTATGCCGGCGCGCTCGAAGGCGCCAAGAAGGTATCTTACCTGGAGACCCCCGTCGAAGGCAAGGGGCCCGGCTCGCGCCGGGCCCTTAGCCAGCTTTTCTTAGCCCCTTAGGGGTAGAGGAACCTAAATCCGAGTCCTGCGAAGGGCCCGTTATAGCTCCGGTTGATTGGGGCGTTCTCCTTGTTGGTCCAGCTATCGCCCATCCATCCGCCCTCGACGAAGAGGGGGGTGTTTCCGAGTGCGATCGTGATACCGGCTTGATACTTCAGTATGTTGTACTGGAGCGGTAAGGAGTGCGAGGTAAAGCCGGTGCTGGGGTACGGATTCTCGATATTGAACGTCGCCGTTCCGTTAACGCTCGGATAGTACCAAACGCTGCCGAAGAACGAGAAGAAGTGGTTGAGATCCGGTAGCTTCTCGCCGCCGAAGCCAACGCCGTTCAGATTCGGATATCCGTAGTTGTTCGAGACCCAGAGGTAGCCGACGCCGATGTAAATGCGCGGCTGCAGGACGCGCACCGCAAAGCGAGCGTCTGCATCTTGGTCGTAGAGGTTGGTATTCGTCACCACCGGCGAGCTGCCGCCGCCACCGATGTTGGTGACGTAGCAGTTTGCCTGATAAACGCCTCCGACGGTCGTACAGTTGTGCGGATACGGCCAACGCTCGTACGAGCCTTCGAGCATGAACGGGATGCTGCCGAGACTGAACTCTCCGCCTCCGCGTATGGCGTAGCCCCCGTTGCCGCCATTGCTATGGCTGCCCGGATTGAACTCGTCGTAGACGGTTGGCGAGAAAATGTAGTCACCGGCAACGAACGCCTCGCCAAGCAGCGGCTTGGGCGTCGGCGGCGGTGGCGGCGGTGGTGGCGGCGGCGGTGCGGCGGACGGCGGGGGTGCCGGGCTCGGCGGCGGCGTCGCGGGGAGATACCGCACGACGACGATATGCCGGTCGGGAACCCACTCAACGTATGCGCCCATACCTTCTGAAATGACGCGTACCGGTACGAGCACGACGCCTTGATAGATCATCGGCGGCACGTCCAACGGACGCGACTCACCATTGATCATGACCTCGGGCTTGTTTACGGTAACCTTGACCTCAGCGCCGGCTTTCGAAACCGTAGCGGTTTGCGATCCGGCGTCCCACGAAACCGTCGCGCCCATCTGTTCGAACATCGAGCGCAGCGGAATTAGGATCGTGCCCCCTCTGACGAGAGCAGCCAAAACGCGCCCTTGCTTTAAGATGTCGGGCTTGGTGTAAACGTGGTGGTCGTTATAGAGGATTGGTATCTGGCCGGACGGCGGTGAACCAAAATCCGCCGGCGGAGCCGAGCCCATCTGCGCGACGCTGTTTCCATTGTTTCCTTGCGTCGCGGTCGACGAAGCGGCAACCGCGTTCAACCCGCAGAGCGTTACGATGAACGCTGCGAGTAGTCCGGTGCTCAGTCGTTTCACGAGTGAACCTCCTTATGGAAGAAAAACTCCATGCTGACGCCCGGGCCTCGCCCGCTCGCCAGCTCTAAACAATGCGAGCGGCCGCTTCGTGTATCGCTGCCCGCACAAAAGACACGATACCCGTTATTCCCCGATTGCGCAACGTGATAAACGCCACAGCCAGGCGATGCCTCCTAAAGTCTCACCAAGAGCCAACCCAAAGGCCACCCGAGTCGCCTGGCTTCCAGTCCCAAGCTTGAGATGCTCCAAAACGGCGGTCGTGAGGGCTGGGGCCACGATCTGAGGAAGGACGACCGCCAGATTCCAGATCCCCATGCCCCGCGCCATCGCGCCGGGTGGAAGAACGCGGCACGCGATGGCCCAGTCGGCCACCAAGAAGATCCCCCAGCCCAGTCCGGCCACCAGTGTGGCCGCCACCGCCACCCCGATACCCTGAGCTCCAATGAAGAGCCCCAAGGCGATGATGAACCCCGCGGCGCCCGCCGTCGCGACGAGGCGTTTATCGAGCCTGTCGCTCGGCCGGGCCGCGAGCGCCGCGCCGGCGGCGCCGATCAACGTGAAGCTGACGATCAAGATGCCGGTCAGGCGGCGGGCGTCGGTGAGCGCCGTCGCTCCCAACACCGCTTCAACGTAAAACAACAGGTAGCCGAGCAGTGTGTAAAAGCCCACGTAGATCAGCGCACGCGAGATGAAAAGATCGACGAACGGCCGAGTGACACGCAGCGGCTGCCGGGCATCGCCCGAATCGCAAAGGGAGAGTTGTCGCGCGTGTCCTGACGTCACCGCGCAGGTCACGAGCAGCAGGGCGCTCAGCGCCGACCCTAGCGCTCGAGCGTTGTTGACGAAAGCGGCGGCGAGCGCCCCGACCGCATTACCCGCCGATTGCAGGGCGGCCATCCACGACGAGGCGACGCCGATGCGGTTGCGCTCTACGAAATCCGGAATGATGGCCTGAAACGGCCCGATTGCAACGTTCAACGCCGCCTGAAGCGCGACGAACGATATCGCGAGCGCCGTCAGAGTACGAGCGTCGTAAAACGACACCAGCGCAGCGGCTCCTGCGATCCCGCCGATGGCGTAGAACTCGATACGCCGGCTGCCGCGGCGTCTGCGCGCATCGGACCAGAAACCAATGAGGATCTGCACGATCGCGGCGACCGCAGCGCCCGCGGTTGCGAGACGGCCGTACGCGATGACCGCACTCGCCGGTGCTAACTCGATGGTGCGCGCCTGCAGGGATATGCCCAAAACCGCGCCCCACACCGCCTGAACGCCGAGCCAAAAGAGCGCGAGCCGAAACGGGTTAGCGCTTCTACTCGTGGGTGCAGGCGTAACGGTAATCCTCGGCGGTGTCGACGTCGTAAGCGAGTTCCGGCGCGCAGCCGCGGAGCGCCTGCGCGGGTACTTGAAGCACGTGCAAAGCCATCGCCTCCAAGTCCGAAACGCGGAGACGGCCGGAGAGAAAGCGCAGCAACACGCCCGGCCCGACTAAGCTTGCCATCCGCCAAGGCTGCTTGCGCGCTTCGAAAAAGCGGGTCGCCAACGCTGCGAGTTTCTCGTTAGCGCCCTGCGGAATCGAAAAAAGACCGCCGTTGACGACACGTTCGCCCCCCAAGCGAATGCCCACGGGCGGCGCGTTTGGGAAACGCGATGTAAAAGCGGAGTATTCGGACAAGCTTACTGCGAGCGTACCCTCTCCGACGCGCTCCACGAAATCGCGAATCGCCGACGGTGTGACGTAGGGCAAGTCGCTGGTCGCGTAAATCAATCGCTCGTTCGGCGGCCACGCCCGCAGCGCTCGCAATAGATTCTCGCTCCCCGAGGGGCTTTCGTCGACAACACGCTCGACCCACGACGCACATGCGGCACGAACATCGGCGCCGCCGACGACCGCAATCTCATTCACTCCTGCGTCGTGCAGGGCTTGGATCATTCGCCCGAGCATGCTCGTCCCGCGCACCTGGGCGAGCGCTTTGATGTGCGTTCCCGCAGCCTCCGCGAAGGCACCGTCAATGCGGCCCCCAGCGGTAACCACGGCCTTCACGTTAAGGAAGCCCCAATGCCGGCGCTTCCACGGCGCTTATTTTTTGGCGATGGTCTTTTTCTTGCCGGCGACCGTGCGCTTGGGACCCTTACGCGTTCGCGCATTTGTTTTCGTGCGCTGCCCACGCACGGGCAGACCGCGCCGATGACGGAGCCCGCGATACGAACCGATGTCCATGAGCCGTTTGATGTTGCCCGCAACCTCGCGGCGGAGGTCGCCTTCGACGCGCAACTGCATTGAGTCGATGGCGTCACGCAGCTTTTTTTCGTCTTCTTCGCTCATCGCCTTGACGCGAAGATCGGCATTGACGCCCGCAAAGGCGAGCAGCTTGCGCGCCGTCGGCAGACCGATGCCGTAGATGTACGTCAGCGCAACCTCAACCCGCTTCTCACGCGGAAGGTCAATACCAGCGATACGAGCCACTTTATAACTTCCTCTCTAAATCCTGAGCTTGTCGAAGGGCCTCTCTGATCCTGAGCTTGTCGAAGGACTCTCTAGCCCTGAGCTTTACCCTTGCACCTGCTTGTGCTTGGGATTGACGTCGCAGATCACGCGCACCTTACCCTCGCGGCGAATGACCTTACAATTTTCACAAATTCTCTTAACCGATGGCCTGACTTTCATCCTAATTTACCTTAACGTTGCGAGCGCGGAGTTTTTTGAATCTTCGGAGACTCATCACGTTACGCAATCGCCTCCTTTGGGGAACGATAGCGCTCCATCGCCGGATCTTCGGCGTAATCCCGGAGCGTCAGGATCGAAGGCCCTTGCTCCGTGACGGCGATCGTGTGCTCGAAGTGCGCTGCGAGCTTACCATCTGCGGTCACGACTGTCCAGCCGTCCCCGAGGATGCGAATCTTGGGGCTCGCCTCGGTGATCATCGGCTCGAGTGCGAGCACGAGGCCCGGTCGCAGCTCCATTCCGGTCCCTCGCTCGCCGTAGTTGGGGACTTGCGGCTCCTCGTGCATCGCGCGGCCAACGCCATGACCGACCAGCTCGCGAACGACGCCGTAGCCATGGCGCTCGGCGTGCTCCTGGACCGCGGCACCGATGTCGCCGAGACGATTGCCCCGCCGCATCTCCGCGATGCCGATCGTCAAGCACTGTTGCGTAACTTCCAGCAGCCGCCGCGCCGGCTGCGCAATGCTTCCCACCGCAACGGTCACCGCACTATCGCTGACGTATCCCTCAAAGGTCGTGCCGATGTCGATCGAGAGCAAATCGCCGTCAGAGAGCACACGCGATCCAGGGATGCCGTGCACGACTTCCTCGTTTACCGACGCGCAGATCGACCCGGTAAAACCGTTGTAACCCTTAAATGTGGGAGTTCCGCCGGCCTCGCGAATGCGGAGTTCCGCAAGCTGGTCGAGCTCCCCGGTCGTCATACCCGGACGCACGAACTTCATCAACTCGGTTAGCACGCGCGCGGTAATCTTTCCGCTGCGACGCATCGTCTCGAGCTCTCGCGCCGATTTCAAGGTCACCACGCGCCTCGCGGCGCCTCCGCTCGCTGACCGCCGAGCGAAGCGGCTATCCGCTCCCCAACCGTTCGGAGCGGTTGGAGGGCGTCCACTTCGACGAGCTTGCCGACGCGGCGATAATACTCGACCAGCGGCCGCGTTTGCAGATCGTACACCTCGAGTCGCTTCGCGACCGTCTCGGGGCGATCGTCTTCACGCTGAATCAGAATCCCGCCGTCTTCGTCGTCGACGCCGGCGATTTTCGGGGGATTGGTCAACGCATTGTAGGTACGCCCGTTGCGCGGGTTGGTCCAGCGCGAAGCGAGTCGGGCTACCAGCGCCGAGCGTTCTCCTTTGAAATAAACCGCAGCTTCCAGCGGCGTGGCCCGGCGCGCAAGCAGTTCGTCGAGCGCTTCCGCTTGCGCGACGGTTCGCGGAAAACCGTCCATGACGAAACCTTCGGGCGCGCGCTCGAGTTCGTGTTCGATCATTGCAATCATGAGGTCGTCGGGGACGAGCTGACCGCCCTGCATGTACACCTCGGCCTTCATCCCCAAGTCGGTGCCGCGAGCGAGATGCTCGCGCAGGAGATCGCCGGTGGAAATTTGCTCGAGGCCGAACCGTTCGTGCAGCATCCGGGCCTGGGTCCCTTTGCCCGCACCGGGCGGTCCCAAGAAGATTACGCGCATACTAGCGCTTGATAAAGCCGCGGTAGTCGCGCATCGCCAGCCGCGCTTCGATCTGCGTGATCGTATCGAGCGCGACGCCAACGACGATCAGCAGCGAGGTCGAGCCAAGATAGAATGTGGTGATTGAAAGGCCGCGCTGAAAGGCCCCCGGCAGTACCGCCAGGATTCCGAGGTAAATCGCCGCAGCGGTGGTGATTCGCATCAAAATCTTGTTGAGATAATCGACGGTCGGCTGGCCGGGCCGAATACCCGGAACGAAGGCGCCGGTTTTTTTGAGGTTGTCCGCGACGTCGCGCGTATTGAGCACGACCGAACTGTAAAAGAACGTGAACACCACGACGAGCAAAAAATAGACGATATTGTAGAGCACGCCGTTCGGACTGAACCAGACGTTGAGCCAGGCCGAAACCGCTCCCAGCACGTGCTGCACGCCGCCGACTGCGCCCGGGGCCGCGGTCGCCTGGCCCCGGCCGAACCACGAAAGCGCCTGCTGCGGCAGCAGCAGGATCGAAATCGCAAAGATGATCGAGATAACCCCGGCGTTATTGAGGCGCAAGGGAATATATGTGGAACGCCCGGCGAACATCTTGCGGCCGACCACCCGGCGCGCTTGCTGCACCGGCACGCGGCGCTGCCCCTGATAGAGAAAGACGATCGAAACGATCACGAGAATCGCGATCGCGACGTAGAGCAACAGATTCAGCAGCGACTCGGCGCCCTGACTTGCCGAAGCGTAGGTTTGACGCACGTACTGCGGATAGCGCAGCACGATGCCGATAAAAATGATCAGTGAAACGCCGTTTCCGATTCCCTTATCGGTGATCTGCTCGCCCAGCCACATGAGGAAGAGCGTTCCGCCGACCATTGCGACGATCGCGTAGAGCAGATACCAGATGCTGGTGTCGTAGAAAACCCCGGAGCGCTCCATCGAGATCGCCATGAACGTCGCTTGAATCGAGCCGAGCACGATCGTCAACCAGCGCGTATATTGGCTGATCTTTTTGCGCCCCTCCTCGCCGCCTTTCTTGGCCATCTCTTCGAGCTGCGGCAATACGACGGTCATCAGCTGCATGATGATCGAAGCGTTGATGTAGGGCGTGATGCCCATCGCAATGATGGAGAGCTTCTGCAGCGCACCGCCCGACAGAAAGCCGAGCAAATTGTAGAACGCGCCGCTCTGCAGCACGCGCTGCCAGGCTGCTTGATTGACGTTGGGGAGCTGCACGTGGATCATGAACACAAACCACGCGAACGCAAAAAAGACGAAGAGAATGCGCTGACGGATCTCGGGGACGAGCACCGCGGCTCGCAGATTATTGAACACTACGTTCCGTTCTCGGGAACCTGCGCGCCTGCGGCGAGCAACGCATCGCGGGCAGCCGCCGAGACGAGCACGTCACGAAGTCGCAGTCCCGCCGGTAGCGAGGCATTGGCCCCACCCAGCAGCTTCACGCCGTCACGCAGCGCTTTGACGAGACCGTGCGCTTGCAATGACTCGGGCGTAATCTCGATCGCCGGGTCCCAAGCCGCGAGGCGATTGAGATTGACGACCGCCATCCGCGTGCCGAAGTGACCGCGGTCGCGCGCTTTCTGGGAATAGCCGCGCCGATGCGGCAAGCGTCGCGCCCACGCGGTTTGTCCGCCCTCGAACGCCGGCCCCTTGCCGCCGCCCGAACGAACCGTTTGGCCTTTGCCGCCCTCGCCCCCGGTCTTGACCATACCGGATCCGTGGCCGCGCCCAATACGCTGCCGCTTGGGGCGGCTTCCGGGGGCGGGCTTAAGCGCCCCGAGCTTCAACATCATCTTCTCTGCCATTGTTATCCCGTGCGGTATAGATTTCTCTGACGGTCTTGCCGCGCATTGCGGCAACCTGTTCGACGGTCCGCAGTGACTTGAGCGCCGAGACCGTCGCCATCACGACGTTGATCGGATTGTTCGTGCCCAGGCACTTCGTGAGAATGTCGTGGATACCGGCGAGCTCGAGCACTGCACGCATGGAACCGCCCGCGATCACGCCGGTCCCGGGCGCGGCGGGCTTGAGGAGCACCGTCGCGGCTCCGACTTCGTGGCGAACTTCGTGGGGAATCGTCCGTTCGATCATGGCGACGGTAACCAGACTCTTGCGCGCCTGATCGACCGCCTTGCGAATCGCTTCGGGAACTTCCGCGGCCTTGCCGATGGCATAGCCGACCTTCCCCTTGCGATCTCCGACGACGACGAGAGCGCTGAAACTAAACCGTTTTCCGCCCTTGACGACTTTAGCGACACGGTTGACGCGGACGACGGTCTCATCGAGCCCGCTGCCGTCGCGCTCGCGACCACGATATTGCATTAAAACTCCAACCCCGCTTCACGCGCCGCATCCGCAAGCGCCCGAACGCGACCGTGATACTTGTATCCCCCGCGATCGAAGACGACGAGGGAAATTCCGGCGGCTTTCGCCTTCGCGGCGATTGCGCTACCGACTGCTTTTGCGGCGTCGAGATTTGTTTTCGAGCCCAGCTCACCACCCACCGATTTTTCGACGGTCGAGACCGCGGCGAGGGTATGCCCGCGCGTATCGTCGACGAGCAAGGCATAAAGATGATGCAGCGACCGTCGCACGTAGAGGCGTGGCCGCTCCTGCGTGCCCGAAATTTTCTTGCGCAGGCGCGAGTGACGGTCGCGCCGAGCTTCCGCTTTGGCCGCCATTATTTCTTCGCCGCCTTTCCGGCCTTGCCGAGCTTCTTGCGAATGCGCTCGCCCTCGTAGCGAATGCCCTTTCCTTTATAGGGCTCGGGCTTGCGCAACCGGCGTATATCGGCCGCGACTTGGCCGACGGCTTGCTTGTCGATACCGTCAACGTGAATCTTGGTCTGTCCCTCGACGGTCAGCGCGACGCCGTTGGGAGGCTCGAACGAAACGGGATGCGAGAAGCCCAGGGTCAAGTTGAGACGTTCGCCCGACTTGGCAACGCGATAGCCAACCCCGCTGATCTCCAAACTCTTGCGAAAGCCCTTGCTGACACCCTCGACCATATTGGCGATGAGGGTCCGCGTGAGCCCGTGCGCGCTGCGATGCATTTTCGCATCGCCCTTGCGCGAAACGACGACCCTGCCGTCGTCCATGCTGACTTCGACAACGTCCGAGAGAATATGCCGGCGCAGTTCGCCCTTGGGACCCTTCACCGTGACCTCACCGTCATCGAGTCTGACCTCGACGCCGGAAGGTACGCTCACCGGAAGCTTACCTATGCGCGACATAGCTCACCACACATACGCGAGAACCTCGCCCCCGACGCCTTGTTTTTTGGCCCGTTTCCCCGACATGATGCCCTGGGGAGTCGAGATAATGACTAAGCCCAGTCCGCCGAGCACGCGTGGAATCTCCGTTTTGCGCGTGTAGACGCGCAGGCCGGGACGAGAAATGCGCCGCAGACCGGTAATGATCTTCTCTTTCTCGGGGCCATAGCGAAGCTGAATGCGCAGCGTTCCCTGAGCGCCGCCATCGACCCGCTCGAAACTCTCAATGAATCCTTCATCTCTGAGAATCTGCGCAATGGCGTGCTTCACGCGCGAGGCCGGAATTTCGACGCTCTTGTGATTGGCGGTGTTGGCGTTACGAATGCGCGTGAGCATATCGGCAATGGGATCGGTTACGGACATTTACTCTTCTCCCTCACCATGAGGCCTTGGTCACGCCCGGCACGACGCCGGCATGGGCGTTCTCGCGAAAGCAAATTCGACACATCGCGAACTTGCGCAAATAGCCGCGAGGGCGGCCACAGGCGCGACACCGATTGTGCCGCCGCACGCTGAATTTTGGATCGCGCTGCGATTTGATGATTAAACTGGTCTTTGCCACGAAATCCTCTTACCTCGGTCCTCGAGCGCCGGACGCCTTCTGCAAGGGCAACCCTAGCGCAACCAAAAACTCGGAGGCTTCCTCGTCGGTTTTCGCCGTGGTCACGATCGTGACGTCCATGCCGCGCGTCTTGTCGACTTTATCGAGATTAATCTCTGGAAAAACAAGCTGCTCGCGCAAACCCATATTGTAGTTTCCGCGCCCGTCGAACGACTTGGGCGGCAAGCCGCGAAAGTCTCGGATACGGGGCAGCACGACGTTGAAGAGTTTATCGACGAAGATGTACATCCGCTCGCCGCGCAACGTCACCTTCGCACCGATGTTCGTTCCGGCGCGTAACTTGAACGCGGCAATCGACTTTTTCGCCTTCGTGACGATCGGACGTTGCCCCGTAATTGCGGCCAGCTCGCTGACCGCCGCATCGAGAGCTTTCGGATTCGCAATCGCTTCCCCGACGCTCATATTGACGACGACCTTCTCCAGTTTCGGAATTTGATTGACGTTCTTGTATCCGAAGCGTTCTTGGAGTTGCGGGCGTATCTGCGTCTGGTAGATTTGCTTTAACCGTTCGGGCATCAGCGGCTCCCCTTGGACGATTCGCGCGCCGGTTCGCCGCACCGCGAACAGATGCGATGGACCGCGCCGTCGGACGTGCGACCGTGTCGTAGCCGGGTCGGCGCCTTGCATTTTTCGCAAACATACTGCAGTGCCGACAGCGGCAGTGCCGCCTCTTTTTCAACGATACCGCCGGTCTGCATCGAGCCGCCCATGTTTCCAGACTTCGAGCCCTGCTTGGTATGCCGTTTCACGACGTTAACGCCCTCAACGGTGGCAGTACCCGCGGCGCTCTGCACGGCTTTGACGGTGCCCCGCTTGCCGCGCTCCTTACCGCGCCGGATCATGACGGTATCTCCCTGAATGATGCTCGCTTTCATATTCCTTATAGAACCTCGGGAGCGAGCGATGCAATCTTTAAGAAGCCGCGCTCGCGCAGCTCGCGCATGACCGGTCCGAAGACGCGCGTGCCGCGGGGATCGAGGTTGTCCTTTTCACCTTTGATGATCACGCAAGCGTTGTCGTCACAACGTACGACCGAGCCGTCGCCGCGCCGAATCGGTGCGCTCGTGCGCACGACCACCGCCTTGACGACTTGGCCCTTCTTGACCGCCGCGCCCGGAATCGCGCTCTTTACCGTTCCAACGATGACGTCCCCGACATGGGCGTACACGTGGCGGCCGCCGCCGCTGACGTGAATTACCAAAAGCTCGCGTGCGCCGCTATTATCGGCCACTTTGAGGCGCGTCTCTTGCTGAATCATTTCGCGCGTTCCACGATCTCGACGAGCCGCCAGCGCTTTTCGCGAGAGAGGGGACGGGACTCAACGATGCGCACGACGTCGCCGACGTTCGCCTCGTTGCGTTCGTCGTGCGCTTTGAAACGCGTCGACTTCCGCACGATCTTGCCGTAGCCACCGTGGGGCACGCGTGTCTCCGCGACGACCACAATGGTCTTGTCCATCTTGTTCGATGCGACGCGCCCTTGCTTCACGCGGCGCTTCCCGCGCGCCGGCGCAGAGCCGTTATGCTGCTCCATGCTCACCCTCGGCAAGGCGCTTTTCGCTGATGACGGTCTGAATCTGTGCGTACGATCGGCGCATCGCGCGAATCTTGCTGAAGTCGGTCAAATGCCCGGTGCGCAGTGCGAAACGCAAATTGAAAAGCTCCGACTTTACGTCGCGTGCCTTCTGCTGCAGCTCCTTCACGGTGAGCTCGCGCAGCGTTTCGAGGTCTTTCTGTGCCACTTACGCCTCCTCGCGCGCGACGATCTTGGTGCCGATCGGTAACTTTGCGGCCGCACGGCGCAGCGCTTCGCGCGCGACCGACGGCGCAACACCCGAGAGCTCGAAGAGCACGCGGCCCGGTTTGACGACCGCAACCCAGATCTCGGGATTGCCTTTGCCCGAGCCCATGCGGACCTCCGCCGGTTTCTTGGTCGCAGGCTTATCGGGGAAAACTTTGATCCAAACCTTGCCGCCGCGCTTGATGTAACGCGTCATTGCGATACGCGCCGCTTCGATCTGCCGGTTCGACATCCAGCACGGCTCCATCGCCTGTAATCCAAAGTCGCCGAAGCTTAACCGGTTGCCGCGCGTCGCCGCCCCGGTCATCCGGCCACGCTGAACCTTGCGCCATTTCACACGTTTTGGGGTCAGCATTTATTCGGAAACCTCGCCGCTAGGCGCCGGTTCGCTGGGCGCGGCCTCGAGAGTTGGCATCGGCTCGACTGGCGCCGTCGGCTCCACGGCAGGCATCGGTTCGACGGCCGGCATTGGCTGCGGTTCAGAAATCGGCGGCGATACCGACGTGGATGGGAAACGCGGCTCGCGTCCGCGACCCCCGCGCGGGCCGCGATCGCGCCGGTCGCGTCCACGATCTCCCGTGCGAAGCGCGCCGTCTCCTCGCGGCTGGTCCGGCAGAACCTCCCCGCGATAGATCCAAACTTTGACGCCGATTCGGCCAAAAGTCGTGAACGCTTCGACCTGTGCGTAGTCGATGTCCGCCCGCAATGTATGGAGCGGAACCTTCCCGTCGGCGTTGTGTTCGGTGCGCGCGATCTCGGCACCGCCGAGTCGTCCGGAAACCTGTACTTTGATGCCTCGCGCTCCGGCACGCATCGTTCGCATGATTGCCTGTTTCATGGCGCGGCGAAATGCGATTCGCTTCTCCAGCTGATCGACGATGTTTTGCGCTACCAGTCGCGCGTCCAGCTCGGGGTGCTGAATCTCCATCACGTTAACTGCGACATTCTTGCCGGTCAGCTGCTCGAGATTCTTACGGATGTCATCGATGCCGACTCCGCGCTTGCCGATGATGATGCCCGGTTTGGCGGTGTTGACGATGACGCGTGCTTGATTGGCGCGACGTTCGATTTCAATCTTACTGATTGACGCCGAACGCATCCAGCGATTGAACGACTTCCGAATTGCGACGTCCTCGTGGAGCCAATCGACGTAATGTTTTTTCTCAAACCACCGACTGTCCCACGTGCGCGTGATGCCCAAGCGCATCCCGACCGGATGAATCTTTTGGCCCATTACGTTTCCTTCGCTGCCGTCACCGGCTCGGCGGCGCGAGCCGTCGCGCTTTTGCGTCCGGCGCTCTTTTTGCGGCGCGATTTGGACGAGACTTTTTCCGTGGAAGCGGCTCGGCGAGTTGCTCGCGCGGCTTGAACCGACGCGCCGGCAAGCTTGCGCCGCGGTTTCGGCGGTGCGCCTTCACTGACGATGACGGTCACGTGCGAAAGGCGCTTACGCTTAAAGGCGGCACGCCCTTGGGCGCGAGGATCCAACCGCTTGGTGAAGCGGCCGCCGGGTCCGCCGTCGACGGTAATACGCGAGATGTACAGGTCGTCGGCGTTCATATCGTGATTGTTTCCGGCATTGGCGACGGCGCTGCGCACGAGCTTCTCGATCGGCTGTGCTGCAAAGACCTCGGCGAACTTTAAGAGCGTCAATGCCTCCCTAACCGTCTTACCGCGAATGGCGTCGGCAACCCGGCGCAGCTTTCGCGGAGCCGTGCGAACGAAATGAAGATGCGCGACGGCCTGAGGCGCCCGTTCGGTCACGTTGTCTTCACCGTTGCCTTTTCGCCGCCGTGACCGCGAAAGTGACGCGTCGGCGCGAACTCGCCCAACTTGTGTCCGACCATGTTCTCGGTGATATAAACCGGAATGTGCGTCTTACCGTTATGGACGCCGATGGTGTGACCGACCATCGCCGGAAGCACCGTCGAAGCGCGACTCCACGTCTTGATAACGCGACGCTCGCGCGTTTCGTTCAAGCGCTCGATTTTCTTCACGAGGTGTTCGGCGACGAACGGGCCCTTTTTGAGCGAACGTGACATTACTTCGAACCTCGCCGGCGAACGATCATTTTCGTCGTGCGCTTGTTGCGCCGCGTCTTCTTGCCCATCGTCATTTGGCCCCAGGGCGTCGTGGGCGGACGTCCCGACGTGGACCGAGCTTCGCCGCCGCCGTGCGGATGATCCACCGGATTCATCGCGATGCCGCGTACCGCGGGCCGCTTGCCCAAATGCCGTGAACGGCCCGCCGTTCCGATCACCTGGTTCTCGTGATCCACATTGCCAAGCTGGCCGATCGTCGCGCGGCAGTTGATGTGGATTTTGCGAACCTCTCCCGAGGGCATCCGAACCTGCGAGTATTCGTCCTCTTTGGCCATGAGCTGTGCGGCGACGCCGGCGGCACGCACCAGCTTCGCCCCTTGCCCGGGACGCAGCTCGATGTTGTGGATGACGGTGCCGACCGGGATGTTGCGAATGGGAAGCGCGTTGCCTATTTTGATATCGGCGCTGGGGCCGGACTCCACGAGTTCTCCCACCTTTAACCCGAGGGGCGCGAGAATGTAGCGCTTCTCGCCGTCGCGATAGTTGAGCAGCGCGATGCGGCACGAGCGATTCGGATCGTATTCGACCGAAGCCACCCTCGCTGGAATTCCGTCCTTGCCGCGCTTGAAATCAATAATGCGATAGAGACGGCGCGTTCCGCCGCCACGGTGGCGCACGGTGATATGGCCGTTGTTGTTGCGTCCGGCGTGCTTCTTGCGTACTTCCAGCAGCGACCGCTCCGGAGCGACCTTTGAGAGCTCGGAAAAGTCCGGCGTCGTTATAAATCGTTTGCCGGGCGAGGTCGGGCGATATTTCTTGACGGCCATCGTTATTGCTCGAAGTAGTTGACGCCGCCGAGCTCGATCTTCTGCCCGGCTTTGATCGTGACGATTGCCTTTTTGTAATCGCTCTGCTTGCCGCTGGTGCGTTGGCCGCGCCGCGCGAAGTTCCGCGCCTTACCGCGAACGTTCACGGTATTTACTTGCAAGACGTCGACTTTAAAAATTTCTTCGATCGCATGCCGAATCTGCGTCTTGGTTGCACGCGGGTGAACGACGAACGTATACTGCTGGGCGAGCGCGTCGGCCATTGCTTTCTCGGTGATTCGCGGAGCCACGATGACGTCACGCGCGTCCATCGCCGCTCCTCTCCCCCGCATCCAGCCGCGCGGTCAGCGCATCGTACGCCGCAGTAGTAAAGATCAGACGCTCGTGCCGCAACACATCTTTGACGTCGAGGGCGCCGTCGTCGGTGATCGCCACACGCCGCAGGTTGCGGCTGACGCGCGCAATCGCGAGCGCGTGCGGCTCGTCTCGGCGACAGACGATCAAAGTCATCGGACCCGTGCGCGCGCCCTTTGCGCTGCCGAAGACGAGCTTGGCAAATGCCGCCGTCTTTTCGATTCCAAAATCGCCCGACTCAAAAAGCGTCACCGCATCGTTGCGAAAGCGGTCGGCAAGTGCCGCTACGAATGCGACCCGGCGCTCCTTTTTATTTAGCCCCTCCACGTAGCTGCGCGGTTGTGGCCCGAAGACCACCCCGCCGTGGCGCCACTGGGGCGAGCGGATCGAACCTTGACGGGCGCGGCCTGTTCCTTTTTGGCGCCAGGGTTTACGGCCGCCGCCGGCGATTTCATCGCGCTTGCGCGTCGAGGCCGTTCCCGCACGCGAATTTGCAAACTCTCGGTGAACCGCGCGGTAGACGACGTCGAGCTTGCCATCGTACTCACGCGTCAAAACGGCGTGGGCGCTGCGCTCGCCGACTACATTCCCGGTAACGTCGATGACGTTCATGTTGCCGTTTTCGCTCGGCGCTTGACGCTCTCGCTGACGCAGACCAGCGCATTCTTTGCGCCGGGAACCGCACCGCGAAGGAGCAAGAGGTTGCGCTCACCATCGGCTCGCACGACCTCGAGATTTTGCATGGTCGTGCGATCGACGCCAAAATGACCGGGACGGCGGCTGCCCTTGGTAGTGCGCCCGGCATTGGTATCGCCATTCGAAGCGGGCTGCCGGTGGATCATCGAACCGTGACTCGCTCCACCGCCGCGAAAATTGTGACGTTTGATGCCGCCGGCGAATCCATGTCCTTTCGAGATTCCGACGACGTCGACGCGGTCGCCGGGCTCAAAAGCGGCGACGGTAACGCTCGCGCCTACGTCGCTGGCATCGAGTCCCGTTCGAAACTCGCGCACGAAACGCACCGGCTCAACGCCCTGCTTCTTAAAGTGTCCGGCAAGGGCGCGCGTCAAGCGGTTCCGCTTCGTCGACTCAAAACCCAGGGCGACGGCCTCGTAGCCGTGGCTCTCTTTGGTGCGCCGCTCCACGACCGTACAGGGACCGGCCGCGATCACCGTCACGGGCACCGAGCGCCCGTCCGCGGTGAAGACGCTGGTCATCCCGACTTTACGGCCAAGGATGTTCTTCATACGTTCCTATTTCATGCTTCAGTGGTCGATGATTACACGGCCCCAGGCGTATCGCCTAGTAAAACCGCAACCCCGGCAGTTTATCAGGGGCAACTAGGGAAGGTCAACCCCTGGCACGATCGGGACGAGCGCTCTTCCTGGAAACCCCGGCGCACGTACCGAACGGCGTTGCATGAAGACCCAGTCCTTCGCGATAATTCTCGGCTTTGGCCTTGTCCTGCGCGCGTCGAGCGGCGCCGCCGAAATCCCCGCACCGACCAAGTTGTTACTCGACGAGCTGCGCAAAGCCATGTTGGCTCGACCGGTCGGTTCGATTACGTCCATTGCCACGAGCGGGAGCATCGAGATCGCTGGACTGCCCGGCCGCGTCCAGGAATGGGACGACGTGCGCGCAGCGCGCTTTCGAACCGCGATTGACGCCGGCGCGATGAGCGGCTCGAACGGGTGGGACGGCAAGAACGCCTGGAGCCAAGATTATGCCGGGCTGACCACCATCGATCGCGGTACGTTCGGACGGATGGCGGCCATCGATCAGTCCTATCTGGCTAACCTACGCTACCTGCGACCCGATGCCGGCGGCGCGACGGTCGTCTACGGCGGCGAGCGCTCCGACAACGGTCTGCGCTACGACGTGCTCGCGGTCACGCCTCCGGACGGCACCGAAATCGATCTCTGGCTCGATCCACGCACGCATCTGATCGAACGTGAAACCGCCGCAATCGGAATCGTATCGCAAACGACCGTCCTTTCGAACTATCGCCGGGTCGAGGGAGTGACCTATCCCTTTGCCACCACGGTGCAGACGTCCACGGGCAACTCCCTCTCGCTGCATCTGTCGGCCTTACGAATCAATGGCGAGGTCTCCGATCGCATTCGCGTGCCGCAATCCGACGTTCACGACTTCACGATCTCCGGCGGAGAGAGCACCACGGTGCCGTTCGAGTTGATCAACAACCATGTCTATCTCGATGACGTAATGCTCGACGGTCATGGCCCATATCGCTTTGTCCTCGATAGCGGTGGCGATTACATCGTGACGCCGCAAGTCGCGGCGTCGCTCGGATCGAAGACCGCGGGCGCATTACGGTTGCAGGGCGTCGGCGACGCAACGGAGGGCGCGGCCTTTGCCCACATTGGGCAACTGACCGTCGGCAACGCCGTCATCCATAACCAGTACACGCTCGTTCTACCGATCGCTACGAGCTTCGGCGTTGCCGAAGGTTTGCACATCGACGGAATGGTGGGCTACCAATTTTTGGCGCGCTTCCTTACTACAATCGAATATGCCAACGCGAAAATAACGCTCTCGCTGCCGCCCGGGGCGCCGCCCGCATCGACCGGCGCGGCAGTAATTCCGTTTTCGATCGACGGCAGCATACCGCGAATTGACGTCGTCGTCGACGGCGTGCCGGCTTCGGCAGAAGTGGATACGGGGAATCGCGCCGGCTTGGAACTTTCATCGCCGTTCATTGCAACGCATCCGGCACTGGCCGCCCTGGCAAAGACACAACCTGGTGTCGTCGGATTCGGTGTCGGCGGTCCAGCTTTCGCGCGTCTAGGACGTGTGCCGACTCTGCAGATCGGCCCTTATTCGATCGCGAATTCCGTCGCTTCTTTTTCATCGCAAAGCAACGGAGCCTTGGCAGATCCGTTTAATCCCGTGAACATCGGCGGCGCGATATGGCGTCGATTTGACGTCACCTTCGATTACGCGCGTCAACAGCTCGTGCTGACCAAGAACGAGGGCTTCGCGGCGCCGTTTTCGTACGATCGCTCGGGGCTCTTTCTAATTGATGCCGGCGGCGCGCATACCGTCCTCTCCGTTTTTCCCGGAACGCCTGCCGCTGCCGCGGGGTTGGCAAAGGGCGACGTCGTGATCGCGGTGAACGGCGCGCCGGCTTCGAACGACTCCCTGGCGGCGCTGCGCGCGCTGCTTTCCGGTCCGACGGGCACCGTCGTGCGGCTTCGAATTCGCGGTCCCGGCGGCCGCGAACGCGAGTCTACGTTAACGCTCAGCGATTACGTCTAAGGGTTAGCCGAACGCCGGGAACCCGGTGACCTCCTTGCCGACGACCAACGTGTGCATCTCGGTCGTCCCCTCGTACGTCAACACGGACTCGAGATTATTCATATGGCGGATAACGGGATACTCGAGCGTAACTCCGTTTGCGCCCAAAATCGTTCGCGCCTCGCGAGCAATGGCAAGCGCTTCGCGGACGTTGTTCAATTTCGCCGCGCTCACAACCGCGGGATGCAACTGCCGCCGGTCCTTCGTCCGGCCAACGTGCAGCGCAAGCAACGTGCCTTTGTTCAACTCGAGTAACATGTTGACGAGCTTTTCCTGCGTCAGCTGATATGAGGCTATCGGCTTGTCGAACTGCACGCGGGTCTTGCTGTACTCCAAGGCGACTTCGTAGCAGCTTCGCGCCGCGCCCATTGCACCCCAAACGATCCCATAGCGCGCCTCGTTGAGACAGGCCAGCGGGCCGCCGAGACCTCGCGCTTGCGGTAGCAACGCATCGGCGGGAAGGCGACAATCCGAAAACACGAGTTCGCTCGTGACCGAGGCACGCAGCGAAAGTTTACGGTGAATGTCCGCTGCGGTAAACCCTTTCGCGCCACGCGGGACGATGAAGCCGCGGATACCGTCGTCGGATTGCGCCCAAACGATCGCGACGTCGGCGATCGATCCATTCGTAATCCACATCTTGGAGCCGTCGAGCAGCCAGTCGGAGCCGGATCTGCGCGCGTACGTGCGCATTCCGGCTGGGTTGCTGCCGAAATCGGGCTCGGTCAGTCCGAAGCAGCCAATCGTTTCACCGCGCGCCATAGCCGGCAGCCACCGGCGTTTTTGATCTTCATCGCCCCACCGGAAAATCGCATACATCGCCAGCGAGCCTTGCACCGAGGCGAAGCTGCGCACACCCGAATCTCCCGCTTCCAACTCCAGGCAGGCAAGCCCGTATGCAACGGCACTTGCGCCGGGGCAGCCATATCCCTCGAGATGCATTCCAAGTAGCCCGAGTTTGCCAAGCTCCGGGCCGAGTTCGCGCGGAAGCGTGCCGGCCTCGAACCAATCGGCGACCTTGGGGAGGACCCGGTCGCGTACGTACGCGCGCACGGTATCGCGCACGAGCCGTTCTTCGTCGGTCAGCAGCGTGCCGACGCCGATGAAATCGACGGCGTCGGGGCTCTGCTGAGGCACGATTAGCGCTTCAAAACCCGTGTCAGTTTGTCAAAAAGGGCTTCGGTCGACCGCTCGAACTGATCTTCGAAACGCCGCCACAGCAAACGTCCGTCGGTATCGGAGAGCATCGCGTCCACGCGATACTCCAGCAGCGTCTGCTTGCCGACGGTGGAGAGGTGGAATCCATGCGTGCCGTCGATGCCGTCATTGCGAAATCGCCAGACGACGCGCTCTTCGGGGACTGCTTCGGCTAAGATTCCGTTCATTCCGAGATGCCATTCTTCCGTCCGGCCGACAATCAGCGGGCCCGGCGATCGCATGAACGGCTGCGATGCGAATGGCCAAATCTGATCGCCCGAGGTGCCCATCTCCTCGAGCAGATGGTAGATCCGACGTTTCGTCCCGTGAAATGAACGCGACCGCACTTCATGGAGTTCGATGGGCATCCGCGGTCGTTCGCTTAGCGGAGCGCGGCGACCCCTACGCCGCCCGCAAGCAGGATGAGCAGTGGGGTACCGATCTTGCTGCGCAACATCAAGAGAATCACGATTGCAGTAATCCCATAGGCGACCGCGCTCGACGGGGCGCCGCGGCCAATGGTCAACACGCTCGACCAGACGAGACCGACGATGGCCGGCGCGAGGCCGTGCGAGATAATCGCACGCCAGGGGGACGCGTGGAAACGCTCCCACAGCGCATTGAACAATACCATAAGCACGCTCGACGGTACGAACATCGCGACCGTTGCCGTCGCGGCGCCAATCAACGGGCGTCCGGGCGTCGAAGCATAGCCAACGAGTGCGGCAAAGATCGTGGTCGGTCCAGGCACCAGTTTCCCAATCGTGTAGAACTGAGTAAACTGCTGCGAAGTGACCCAGTGGTAGCGGTCCACGGCATCGGCGTGCATCTGCGGAATGATACCTTTTCCGCCGCCGAATCCGAGCACGGAAAGCTGCGAGAACGTCCAGAACAGGTGGAGAAGCGTTTGCGCTGTTGAGTTCATCGGTGCTCGGGAGCGGCGGAATGTTCTCGCGAGCGAATGTATTCGCGCGCGATGCCAATGCCCCCGAAAACGACCAGCACGAGTAGCAGCGGCATCTTTAAGAACGAAACCGCTACCGCGGTCACCGCGACGAGGACGATCCGGACCCATTCCGTGCGTTCGTCCCACGTCAGTTCCAAGGCGTTACCGATGGTGAGACCGAGGGCGCCCGCCGCGCAGCCTCGTAGCCCGCCATAGACGTACGGGTTTGTCGAGAACTTAAAGTAGAGCGCGCCCGCAATCAGCACGATGATAAACGGGGGAATGCTGGCGCCGATAAACGCCGCGATCGCGCCGGGGATTCCGCGTACGCGCTGTCCGCAATAGAGCGCAAGATTGAGAATGTTTGGGCCGGGCAGAACTTGCGCGATCTCCAGGCCGTCCATGAAGCGCTCGGAGTCCATCCAGCCGTGATTGAGGACCTGCTGCCGGACGCTGGCCTTTTGACCCCCGCCGAACGCCGTCGAGGAGATTGTCGCGAATGTCAGCGCGACATTAAGAAGCGACGGACGCCTGCACTCAACTGACATCCGGCATTGGACCGTCGACGACCGACGAGGTATGTTTGCCCGAAAGAATGTGAATGTGCACGTGCTCCGTGTGCTGATACGGAGGCAGGACGCCGAGCCTGATCATGAAGCCCTTCTCGTACATCCCCAATTTGAGCGCCACCTTTTGAATTCCAGCGATCAAACGATGCCAAATGTGCGCATCGCCCAGCCCAAGATCGAGAATCGTAGGAACCCATTTCTTCGGAATGATGACGACGTGAATTTCCCACCACTCGTCTTTGCTTTGGTCGACGTTGTGCCGAAAGGCAAAGACATCCTCGTCTTGATAAACGATTTCGTCGGCTTTGGCCCGCGTGCCGTCAAGACGGCCTCGAAACGTGTGCTCCGGATCTGGTTTCTCCCAAACGCGCTGCTCGGGAGTGCAGACCATCTCGGAAATCCACTCTGGCATATTTGCATTTTCCGCAATGGCAGGCAGGCGTCCTCTTGCAAAAGGTGAAGCGTCGCGGCATGTGCGCCGCTCACAAAAAAAAGATCGTCACCGCCGCCGACGTGTTAGGCGCCGAGCCGAAGTGGCCAAAAGAACCGCGTGAATGGGAGAAACTGGTCGGCGGTAATGAGGTCGTCTATCAAGATCGTCACGTCGTCGTCTTTCACGATCCGGTCGACGAAGAACACGAATCGCAACGCCTTCCGGGAGAGATTCGTTTGACGCTCTTGTCGAAAAAAGACGGCGTCGACACGCTCATGGATCTCGGCGTCGCCGACGAAACGCTGAACGCCGCGATTTTGCACGCGATTCAGCAGGCCGCGTTTCACCTCGGGTTAGAGAAAAAGGGATTCGAAGTGCGCGCCCATATTTATCCGCCGCTGCAACACCGCCCGGCAGTCGCGTTCAAGATCCGTGCCGGCAAACCGCCAAAGAAGAGCGGCGCGCCCGCCGCCTAATCCGGCTCTTTTTTCCCCGGCCGCAGCTTCGCAGAGAGGACGGCCTCTTTTTCGGCGAGTTTTGCCAGCGATTGCACGACAACGATCGCTAAGATGGTGACGATCACGGCGTAGGCCAGCTCGGCAAGTATACCGCTGCCCGGTTTGAGAAAGAGCGCGATCAAATCGCTGATAAATTTATTCCAAGCTCCCGCGGCGATCAATCCAAAAGCCACGGTCGCCAAGCCAATCATCGTGCCAAGATAGGTCGGTTTAATTTCCATGGCGTTAGGCTTTCAGCTCGATGTCGACCCCGGCCGGCAGATCGAGGTGCATGAGCGCATCCATCGTCTTGGGTGACGCCTGCAAAATGTCAATGAGGCGCTTGTGCGTACGCATCTCGAAGTGTTCGCGCGACTTTTTATCGTTGTTCGTCGAGCGCTGGACGCAGAACCGATTGATCTCGGTCGGAAGCGGGACGGGCCCGCTGACGAATGCACCCGTGCGCTTCGCCGTTTCGACGATTCGCTCGGCCGATTGATCGAGTACCTTGTGATCGTACGCCTTCAGGCGTATCCGAATCATCTGCTTGGCCATGATTTTTGGGGCCGGCTATTCGGCTACGGCGGTCACGACGCCCGCGCCCACAGTGCGTCCACCCTCTCGGATCGCGAATCGCAGGCCTTCTTCGCAAGCGATCGGCGTGATCAGCTCGACGTCCATCTGAACGTTGTCGCCCGGCATGACCATCTCGACGCCTTCGGGCAGTTTGATGGTACCGGTCACGTCGGTCGTACGAAAGTAGAATTGCGGGCGATAGTTCCCAAAGAACGGCGTGTGGCGACCGCCCTCGTCCTTTGAAAGCACGTAGACTTCCGCTTTGAACTTCTTGTGCGGCTTCACCGACCCGGGCTTGGCGAGCACCTGACCGCGCTCGATCTCGTTGCGGTCGATGCCTCGCAGCAATACGCCGATGTTATCGCCGGCGATGCCCGCGTCGAGCAGCTTGCGGAACATTTCGATTCCGGTGACGACCGTCTTCTTCGTCTCCTCTTTGAGGCCGACGATCTCGACTTCTTCCCCGACCTTTACCTGGCCGCGTTCCACGCGCCCGGTTCCGACGGTGCCTCGGCCGGTGATTGTAAAGACGTCCTCAACCGGCATCAGGAAAGGCTTGTCGACTTCGCGCTGCGGCTCGGGAATGTAGTCGTCGACGGTGTCCATGAGCTTGAAGATCGCATCGGCATCGGCATCCCCACGCTTGCCGCTGGAGTTGAGCGCCTTGAGGGCCGAGCCGCGAATGATCGGCGTGTCGTCGCCCGGGAATTCGTACTTGCTGAGCAGCTCGCGAATCTCCATCTCGACGAGCTCGAGGAGCTCCTCGTCGTCGACCATGTCGACCTTGTTGAGGAAGACGATGATGCGAGGCACGCCGACTTGGCGCATGAGCAAAATGTGCTCGCGCGTCTGCGGCATTGGGCCGTCGGAGGCGGCAACGACGAGAATGGCACCGTCCATCTGCGCGGCGCCGGTGATCATATTCTTAATGTAGTCCGCGTGCCCGGGGCAATCGACATGTGCGTAGTGGCGCTTGGGTGTCTCGTACTCTTGGTGCGAGATGGCGATCGTGATTCCGCGCTCCTTCTCTTCGGGCGCGTTGTCAATCTGATCGACGCCGACCTTTTGCGCCAACCCTTCGGTTGCTAGGCAGTGCATGATGGCCGCCGTCAAGGTCGTCTTGCCGTGGTCGACGTGACCCGTCGTACCGATGTTGACGTGCGGCTTCTTGCGCTCGAACTTTTGTTTTGCCATTGAATCTCCTAATACACGGTGCCAGGCGTTTCGCCTCGCTCTGCCGCCTTTACGCGGTAAACGCCCTCTCGCGGAGGGCGTAACCACGGAATACTATCAAGCCGCACAAAGCCCTGTCAACGCCGTTCTGAACGCGACCGGCGATGATGACGGTTACGCCGGCGCCAGTTTCTTTCCGACGGCCTTGGCGACGATCTCCTCTTCGACGCTCTTGGGCGCCTTTTCGTAGTGCGAAAACTCCATCGTATACGTCGCGCGTCCTTGCGTCGCCGAGCGCATGTCAGTGGCGTAGCCAAACATTTCCGAGAGCGGCACGTTCGCCGTGATCACTTGCGCACCGCCCGGCGCCTCCTCGGTCGCATGGATTGCCCCGCGTCGCCGGCTGAGATCGCCGTTGATTGCGCCCATGTACTCTTTAGGCGTCGTAACCTCGACCTTCATGATCGGCTCCAGGAGAATCGGCCCGGCCGCTCGATTTGCTTCTTTCCAAGCCATGGAGCCGGCGATTTTGAAAGCCATTTCCGACGAGTCGACCTCATGGAACGAGCCGTCGAAAGCCACAACCTTGAAATCCATCACCGGAAAGCCGGCGAGCACGCCGCTCTGGGCGGACTCGCGAACGCCTTCTTGCACTGCTTTAGAGTATTCCTTAGGAATCGCACCGCCCACGATTTTCCATTCGAAGAGAAAGCCCGTGCCCGGCGGCTGGGGCTCGACACGCAGCCAAACATCGCCGTACTGGCCGCGGCCACCCGTCTGGCGTACGAAGCGGCCTTCTTTTTCAACGGTTTTGGTGATCGCCTCTTTGTAGGCCACCTGCGGTTTGCCGACGTTCGCGTCGACTTTGAATTCGCGGCGCAAACGGTCGAGGATGATCTCCAGATGCAGCTCGCCCATACCAGCGATGATCGTCTGCTGCGTCTCTTCGTCGGTTCGCATTCGAAATGTTGGGTCTTCTTGCGCGAGCCGGGTGAGCGCGAGTCCGAGCTTGTCTTGATCGGCCTTGCTCTTAGGTTCGATGGCCTGATGAATAACGGGTTCCGGAAAGGTAATCGATTCGAGCGCGATCGGGGAGCGTTCGTCGCAGAGGGTGTCGCCCGTACGCGTATCGGTCAGACCGACTGCCGCGGCAATGTCGCCGGCGCCGATTGTATTGATGTCCTCGCGATGGTTGGCGTGCATGCGCAGAATGCGGCCGATGCGCTCCTTGCGCCCGTTGCGCGAGTTAAGGACGTAGCTTCCTTTGTTCAGGACTCCGGAATAGACGCGAAAGTACGTCAGATTCCCGTACGGATCGGTCGCGATCTTGAAGGCAAGGGCGCAAAACGGTTCGCCATCGTCGGCCTTGCGCGCGAGCTCGTCGCCGGTCTTGGGATCGCGTCCGACGATCTGCTTGGCCTCAAGCGGCGACGGCATATACTCGACGACCGCGTCGAGTAGCGGCTGAACGCCTTTGTTCTTAAACGCCGAGCCGCAGAGCATCGGCAGCACCGTGCCTTCGATAGTGGCTTTGCGCAATGCGGTCTTCATCCGGTCGATCGGCAGCTCTTTGCCTTCAAAGAACATTTCGAGCAACTCGTCGTCCTGTTCGGCGATCGCCTCGACGAGATTGCGTCGCCAGACCATGGCAAGCTCCTTGAGCTCTCCCTCGACGTCTTCGTGCGCCATCGTGGAGCCGAGTTCGTCGGTGTAGACGATGGTTTTCATCGTAAAGAGGTCGACGACGCCTTGGAACTTGTCTTCGGCGCCGATCGGCACTTGGATCGGAACCGCGCGAGCGCCGAGCCGTTCGCGAATCTTCTCGACGACGTTGAAGAAGTCGGCGCCGACCCTGTCCATTTTGTTGACGAAGATAATTCGCGGAACTTTATATTTGTTCGCCTGACGCCAGACCGTTTCGGATTGAGGCTGCACGGCGGCTACCGAGTCGAAGAGCGCGACCAGCCCGTCGAGCACCCGTAGCGACCGCTCGACTTCAACCGTGAAATCGACGTGGCCGGGCGTGTCGATGATATTGATACGCGTGTCGCGCCAGGTCGTTGCCGTCGCGGCCGAGGTAATGGTGATGCCGCGCTCTTGCTCCTGCACCATCCAGTCCATTGTCGCCGCGCCGTCGTGCACTTCGCCCATTTTGTGCACCCGGCCGGTAAAGAACAGAATGCGCTCGGTGCACGTCGTCTTGCCGGCATCAATGTGCGCGGCAATGCCGATGTTTCTCGTTCGAGCGAGCGGATATTCCCGTACAGCCATGGTTTTAGTTAAGAGTGTCTACCAACGGTAGTGAGCAAAGGCTTTGTTTGCCTCGGCCATCTTATGCGTGTCTTCACGCTTTTTGATTGTAGCGCCCGTGTTGTTAGAGGCGTCGAGCAACTCGCCGGCGAGCTTTTCTTCCATTGAATGACCGCCCCGAGCGCGAGCGAAGCCGATGAGCCAGCGCATAGCCATGGCTTGGCGCCGGTCGGGTCGAACCTCCATCGGTACCTGATAGGTTGCGCCGCCGACGCGTCGCGGGCGCACTTCGACCAGCGGCATCGCGTTGGAAAGCGCCTGAGAGAAGATTTCCATCGGGTCGCGGCCCGTCTTTTCGCCGACGATGTCGAGCGCACCATACGTAATATGCTCGGCGGTCGACTTCTTGCCCCGTAACATCACCTTATTAATGAAACGAGCCAATACTTTTGAGTTGAACCGCGGATCGGGCAGAATTTGCCGCTTAGGGGCGGGACCTTTACGAGGCATTACTTCTTCTTTTCGCGCTTTGCGCCGTATTTGGAGCGGCCTTGCTTGCGATTGGCCGTACCGGCCGTATCGAGCGTGCCACGAATGATGTGATAGCGAACTCCCGGCAGATCCTTGACCCGTCCACCTCGCACGAGCACGACCGAGTGCTCCTGCAAGTTATGGCCGATGCCCGGAATGTATGCGGTAACTTCTTCGCCATTGGTGAGGCGCACACGCGCCACTTTACGTAACGCCGAATTTGGTTTCTTCGGGGTCACCGTCTTGACTTGGGTGCACACACCGCGCCGTTGCGGGTTTCCGGTAACCTCGAACGTCCGCGTGGGCAGGTCGGGGTGACCGGGCTTGGGACCCGTCAGGATGACGCGGAACGCGCGAGTCTTGACCTTCTGCTCGGTCTTTTCGCGCCCGCGGCGCACCAGTTGGTTAATCGTCGGCAAGCTTTTGCGGGGCTCCTTCGCTCCTCAACACACAAACAACGGCCTCACCCGCAGGTGGGACCGAGTCTCAACTATACCAAGGCCGCCATTTAGGCGTCAAATGGTGTCTTTTCGAGCGGCCCTCCTGATGGCCCGACAGGGCCAGAGCCCGCTTTGGGGTGCATCGTGCGGCCGGTTGCGACATAGGTCGCTAAAGATTTCGATGAGGGCCGGTCGTCGCGGGAGACGACCTGCGCTCTAGGAAATTTCCTTACCGCTTCCGCATGAGACGGCGCAGTGGCGGCAAGCCTCGTTGGGCCTTCGCTATCCGACGTCGCTCACCGGCCGCGGCTGGGCGTATTAGATGGCCTGCGCGGAATCGCGGTGCTGCTCGTTCTTTGGTACCACGTCTGGGAGATCTCGTGGCTCTCGCCGGGCCCGGCGCTCGACTTTCTGCCGGCAACGGGTTTTGTCGGCGTCCACCTCTTCTTTTTTCTCAGCGGATTCGTTATCTCGTATCCTTTTGTCGGCGCCATGGCCGGTGGAACCGCCCCTCCCACATGGGGACATTTTGCATGGCGACGCTTCATCAAAGTCGTCCCGTCGTACGCCCTTTCGATCGGGGCGGCCTACGCGATCGGATACGCGCAGGTTCAGCCGAATGCGTCTACGTTTTCCGATCTTATAACGCATTTGCTCTTCATCCACACTTGGTTTCCGCTGCGGTATGGCACGATTGACGGCGTGCTCTGGACGCTCGCCGTCGAGGTCGAGTTCTATTGTCTGTTTCCGCTCGTTTGGTGGTGCTTCAAACGACGGCCCTGGCTGACGGCTGCCGCGATGATTGCAATAGCATGGTATTGGCGTTTTGCGCTTTCGGCTTGCTGTTACGCGACACTCTTCGCTCAATGGGAGGAGAACTTGCCGGGCTACCTCGACATCTTCGCCTTTGGAATGATCGCCGCTTACCTTTTCGTGCGGTTCGGCGCAGGCTGGAGAGTGTCGCGCCTTCGTTATGCCGCACCGGTGATAGCCGTCGGCGGTTTCGCACTGCTGATCGCGCTGCTCGAAAATCTGTATTCATTTCGCTTCGCCGATCAATGGGCTGGTGTCTGGCAAATCGACCGGCGCCCCCTGCTCGGCCTCGCTTTTGCCGTCATCGCAGTGAGCTCGCTCGTCAGTCCGCGGTGGTGGCAAGTCATCCTCGATAATCTTCCGTTACGGTTCATGGCCGTCATCTCGTACAATCTCTACTTGTACCACCAGATGATCGCTCGTGAGCTCTTCGCGCATCACGTTCCGCCCTATGCCGGCGACCCGCACGACGATATGCTCTGGAAGGTGCGCTTTACGCAGGCCGCTTTCGCGTTGACGATCGCGCAAGCGGCCTTGGTCACCTACGGGTTTGAGCGTCCACTGCTCAGGCTGCGGCCTCCGCGCCGCACGTTGCCGCCGGTTAGGTCAGCTGCGATTTAAAAACGCTATCGGTGATCGCGTCAATGCCCGGTACGCGTACCTCTTTCCCCTGAAACCCGGATATCGTCGTCCATATCCAGACGACGAGCGCGAGTATCCAAAGAATCGGATAGAGGATCCACAGATGGATGAAACTCAGCACGAATCCCAGGATGATATACAACGCCCAGATCGTAATGGATTGCGCCGCCGCCCACTTCACGAAGCGGTTCGTCCCGCCGCCGACGAGCATAACGATGCCGCCGAGCAAGCAAAATAAATACGCGAGTCCCGCGGCGATATTCGGTTCGAGACCGAACGGCGTGTCTTTCGGCGGTTGAGTTACGGACATGATGACGTCCCTTTCGCTATGGAAGCAGCCCGTAGAGCTTTAGAGCCTTAGTTTGCTTTGCCCGGCGGCCGAACCTCCGTTGAGCGCTTCGGGCAACAGGCGAGGACGCGTGCAAAGGGAAACGAGGCCGCACATGCGCCGTGGGCCGTATGCGCTGCTGATCTTGCCGTTTATCGGCACGTTGATTCCGCCGCTCTACAACCACGCGCGACCCGCACTCCTCGGCATTCCGTTCTTCTACTGGTACCAGCTGGCGTGGATTCCGCTCACGGCCGGACTGCTAGGCCTTTTCGTGGCGATAACGCGCATCGGACGCGATGTCTAGCGCCGCGACGGTTCTCGCCGTCGCCGTGGTCGCGGTGACCGCATTAGGTTTTTTCGCGGCCCGCTGGGGCGGAGCGGATCTCGCGGACCTCGAGCAGTGGGCGCTGGGTGGGCGCAGCTTTGGAACGATCGTTTCCTGGTTTCTGCTCGGCGGCGATCTTTATACCGCCTACACGTTCATCGCCGTACCCGCGCTCGTCTACGGCGTCGGCGCTCTCGGCTTCTTCGCCGTTCCCTATGCGACGATCGCCTACCCCATAGCGTTGCTCGTCTTGGTTCGCTTTTGGAGCGCCGCGCGGCGTCGCGGTTACGTCACGACCGCCGATTTTGTACGCGACCGGTACGGCGACCGAACTTTAGAGCTGGCAGTTGCGTTGACCGGAGTCGTGGCGGCGTTACCGTATATCGCTCTGCAACTCGTCGGCATGCGCACGGTTTTCGCGCAATTCAGCACCCTCGGCGCCGCCGGCTCGCTCCCGGCTTTGAGCGCCGCCTTCGTGTTACTCGCCGCCTACACGTACACCAGCGGGCTGCGTGCGCCGGCGCTGATCGCCTTCGTCAAGGACACGCTTGTTTACGTGACGGTGATCGCGGCCGTGATCGTTATTCCCGCGCGCTTGGGCGGTTGGCATCACGTCTTTGCCGTTTCGCAAGCGGCCTTCGCGGCGCGCGCGCGTCCGGCATCGATTTACCTCGCGCCGCCGCAATATTTCACCTACGCCACCATGGCCTTCGGTTCGGCGCTCTCGCTCTTCATCTATCCTCATTCGATCACCAGCGTTCTCTCCGCGCGCAGCCGCGAGGTCATCGCGCGCAACGCCGCCTTGCTGCCGATCTATTCGCTGCTTCTTGGGCTCGTGGCAATGCTCGGGTATTGCGCGGTCGCCGCGGGAATCGTCGCACGGGATGCGAGCAGCGTCGTGCCGCTGCTCTTCACGCGCTACTTTCCCGGCTGGTTTGCGGGCCTAGCCGATGCTGCCATCGTGATCGGCGCACTCGTTCCGGCGGCAATCATGTGCATCGGCGCGGCGAACCTCTTTGCCAGCAACGTTTTTCGTGAGTTCTCTCCGGCGCGCTCGCCGGTCGAAACCTTGATCGCCAAGTTGTTAACGCTTGGAATGTGCGCCTGCGCGCTACTCTTCGTCTTTTTCATACCGGTGCCGTACGCCATTGACTTTCAGTTGCTGGGCGGCGCGCTGATGCTGCAAATCTTTCCGGCCTTCGTCCTAGGTCTGTGGACGCAGTGGTTCCGTCCCAAGGCGTTGCTCGCCGGATGGGTCTGCGGGTTGCTCGCGAGCGGTGCGATGGCGTACGCCGCCGGCTTCAACTCGAACTTCACGATTCACGCGTTCGGCGGTTCTTTAACGGGATTTATCGCCTTGTACGCTCTGCTCATCAACTTGGCCGTCAGCAGCGTGCTGACGCTCCTCTTACGCGCGGGAGAGACTGCATGAACCAAACCATCAATCCATCCGGCTGGCCACGCCCCAGCGGCTACGCCAACGCCATTCTCGCGCAAGGGCGCTACCTTGCGATGTCGGGGCAGATCGGGTGGAACGAACGCAACGAGCTCGTTGGCAACGATTTTCTCGCGCAGGCGCGTCAGGCGCTCGAGAACGTCATGACAATTCTCCGCGCCGCCGGCGGCGCGGGCGAGCATCTCGTCCGCCTGACCTGGTACATCACCGACAAGGCGGAGTATCGTCAGACGCTACGCGCGCTCGGCGACGCCTACCGCGAGATCGTGGGTCCCCACTATCCGGCGATGGCGCTCGTCCAAGTCGCGGCCTTATTGGAAGAGGGCGCCAAGGTCGAGATCGAGGCGACGGCGGTGCTCCCGGCGGCGCCCGCTCAGGAGCCGGCGCGTAGCTTATAGCGCTGAACTTTTCCGGTTTCGGTGCGCGGCAGTTCGTGCACGAACTCGATCTCACGCGGCGCTTTGAACGCCGCGATTCGGCTCGCACAAAAGTCTCGCAGCTCTTCAGCTTTCTCCGGCGTGGCAGCGCAGCCGTCAATCAGCACGACGAACGCTTTGACGAGCTGGGTCTCTTTCTCCGCGTCGCGCTTGCCGATGACGGCCACTTCTTTGACGTCGCCGTGCGCTAAGAGCGCTTGCTCCACTTCCGGTCCGGCAATGTTATAACCCGCGGAAACAATGATGTCGTCCATGCGCGCAACGTACCAGAAGTAATCGTCGGCGTCTTTGCGATAGGCATCGCCTGGATAGTTCCAACCGTGCTGAACGTACGCCCGCTGCCGGTCATCGTCGAGGTATTTGCAGCCGGTCGGACCTTTGACGGCGACGCGTCCAATCGTGCCGTCGGGTACGGGGTGCCCATCGTCATCATGAATCTGAGCCACATAACCGGGAACGACGCGACCGGTTGAGCCGGGCCGAACGTCGGATCGCGGGGAGCCGATGAAGATGTGCAGCATCTCGGTGCTGCCGATGCCGTCGAGAATCCGAATACCGGTCTTGGCACGCCAAAGTTCCCACACGGCTTGTGGAAGCGCTTCGCCCGCCGAGATGCAGACGCGCAGCGAAGAGAGATTAGAACCTTCGAGCGCGCCGGCCATCGCGCGATATGCGATTGGCGCGGTGAAGAGCGTCGTAACCTCGAAGCGCGTGACAGCTTCAAGGAGCTCCTTTGGACCGGCTTTTTCCAAAAGTACCGTGGCCGCTCCGGCATGCAATGGAAAGAGCAGCAAACCGCCGAGACCGAAGGTGAACCCCAGTGGAGGACTTCCGCAAAAGAGATCGTTGGAGGTCGGCTCGAGCACGCGAGCAGCATAGGTGTCACATATCGCCAGGAGGTCGCGATGGTAATGCATCGCCGCTTTGGGCGTGCCCGTCGTTCCCGATGTAAACGCAATGATCGCCACGTCTTGAGCAGCGGTCCGCACGTTCTGAAAACCATTCGTTTTCGTCGCCATGCGCCGCTCGAGCGACGCGTTGTCACGCTCGCCGTTGAAATAGGCGATTTGCGCGCTGCCGCCGCAGGCGCGTTCGATCTCAACGCGCAGTCGCGCATCGCAAAGAACGTGGGAGATCGCGGCTCTCTCGATCATGAAGCGCAACTCTCCGGCGCGATACAGCGGCATCGTGGTTACCGCCACGCCGCCGGCTTTGAGGACCGCGAACCAGCTGGCCGCAAGCATCGCGCAATTCGGCGCGCGCAGTAAGACCCGATTGCCCGATTCGAGCCCGAGGTCGTCGACGAGGACCCGCGCGATGCGATTTGCCGCGTCGAGGAGCTGCGCGTAGCTCCATGTCGCGCCGCCGGCTTCAACGATGCAGCGATCGTCCCCGCCGCCCGCCTCAACGTGGCGGTCCAGGAAATAGCCGGCAGCATTGAGGCGCTGTGGGTAGTCGACCGGCAGCCCGTCAAAGAGAAACTCGGGCATCTGCTCGATCGGCGGAAGATGATCTTCGGCGAACGTGTCGACGTGGCCGGTCTGCCGCATCTGCTTTTTCTAGGAATCCAGCAGCTGTTTTGCGATGACGACTTGTTGGATCTCGCTGGCCCCTTCGTAGATGCGAAGCGCGCGTACGTCGCGGTAAAGGCGTTCGACGACCTCGCCACGGGTTACGCCGCGCGCGCCGAAGAGCTGAACGGCGCGATCGCAAACGCGGCCCGCGGCTTCGGTGGCGAACCACTTCGCCATCGCCGATTCTGCGGTCACTCGTACCCCGATGCAATCCCGTACCCACGCCGCGCGATAGACGAGTAGGGCGCTTGCATCCACGTCCGTCGCCATCGCCGCAATTGCCGCTTGCGCCAACTGCAAGGCCCCCAACGTCGAACCGAAGAGCCGCCGCGTTTTTGCATGGACGATAGACTCGCTCAATGCCCGCCGAGCGAAACCCAGCGCCGCGGCACCGACGGTACTGCGAAAAACGTCGAGCGTCGCCATGGCGATTTTGAATCCCTCACCTTCCTCGCCGATTCGTCGCGCAGCCGAAACGCGGCAACGCTCGAACCGCAAAGCGCCCAGGGGATGTGGCGAGATCGTTTCTACGCGCTTGCCGGCCGAGCACCCAGCCGTCGCCGCATCGACGGCAAAAGCTGTAAGTCCTTTTGCGCCGTCCGCGCCCGTTCGCGCAAAGACGATGTAGAGATCGGCGACTCCGGCGTTCGAAATCCATGCCTTTTCACCATCGATAACGTAGGAGTCGCCATCACGTTGTGCGCGCGTCGAAAGCGCACCGACGTCCGAGCCGGCATCGCGTTCGGAGAGCGCGAACGCCGCGACGCATCGCCCGTTGACCACGTTGGGAAGATAGCGCCGTTGCAGTTCCGCGCTGCCAAAGAGCGAAATCGGCGCGCTGCCCAGGCCCTGCATCGCAAATGCGAAGTCGGCAAGCGCTGACCGGTACGCCAATCGCTCGCGCGCCAGACAGATCGTCCGGGCATCGAGATTGTCGCGTGGTCCACCGAACGCTCCGGGGACGCAGGCGCGCAGCCATCCACTCTCAGCCAGAGCTCGAACCCACGCCCGGCATGACGCGTCAGCATTGCGCTCGTCGTCCAAAACGTTAGCGCCATTGGCCCATCGCTCCAAGCCGGCGGCGAACGCGCGATGCTCGTCGTCGAAGAATGGCCATTGCGGCGCTTCCACTAGTCGCCCTCGAACCTCGGGGAACTCTTCGCGATGAAAGCCTCGTAAGCACGACGGAAGTCTTGGCTCTGCATGCAAGCTGCTTGGGCTCGCGCTTCAGCATCGATGGCGTCGTCGAGCGGCATCGCCCATTCTTCGCTCAACATCCGTTTGGTCGTCGCATGTGCGAGCGTCGGTCCGGCCGCGATTTCTCGAGCGAATGCGCCTGCGCGCTCGAGCAGACGCTCGGGCGGCGCCAGCCCGTTATAGAAACCCCATTCGTGCGCCTGAAGCCCCGACATTGCGCGACCCGTGTACAGCAGTTCCGACGCACGGCCTAGACCGATGATGCGCGGCAGCATCGCACACGCGCCCATGTCGGATCCGGCGAGCCCAACCCGCACGAACAAAAAAGCGATGCGCGAGCGCTCCGTTCCAAAACGCACGTCGCTCGCCATCGCAAGGATTGCGCCGGCGCCGGCACAGACCCCGTCCACGGCGGCGACGATCGGCTGAGGACAGGCGCGCATCGCTTTAACGACGTTTCCGGTCATCTGGGTGAATCGCAGAAGCTCAGAGGGCGTCGAGCGCGTCAGCGGCCCGATGATCTCGTGAACGTCCCCGCCGGAACAAAAATTATCACCTGCCCCGGCCAGGACGATCGCTTTCACCCGCGTGTCGTGCTCGAGGCCTTGAAAACGATCACGCAGCTCGGCGTAGAGCTCGAACGTCAGCGGATTCTTTCGCTCGGGTCGATCTAAGGTGATCGTCAGAACCGGACCGTCCGAATCGAAGCGCGCGGTCATCTGATTCGAAACGGCACGTTCTCTTCGTATTGGGCGCCCGCGCTATTCCGAGCGATCACGCGAAGGCGGTAGGCTCGAACGAAGATCGGGGGTGCGTCGAGTACGTGGAGCACGAACGTGAATCGTCCCGGAGCGCGCTTAGGGACATTGATGGAAAAGAGGTTCGTCCGCACTTCGACGCTTGCCACGTTGGTGCCGGTTACGATCGTCGCCGACCAATGCTCGCCGCGGAGAACGTCCAGCGATGAAAAACGCATGCCGAGAATTCGCGGGGGAGCGCCGTTCGGTTCGACCTGTGGTGTCGGAAGTATCGCCGACCCGATGGTGACGTTTGCCGGCGGCACGGGGAGGCGCATGACGCAAGCAGCAAGCAATGCGGTAAACGCGAGCGCGCCGATGCGTGGCTGCACGTAAAGGGCGTACGAGGATCGGCGCGTAAGGCCCTGTTGAGGAAGCTCTGAAATGGTTCATCCGTTGGTGCAGCAGCACGCCGCTCCGCGAAGCATCGCGCTGGACTACGCAGTCGGGATTTGCGGTGTCTGGATTTCCGGCGGGTTCTTCCTCGACGCATGGGCGCATGGCCACGTGCCGGTGGAGTCGTTCTTCACCCCCTATCACGCGGTTTTTTACTCCGGCATGCTGGCCTTGGGGCTCGTGATTCTGAGTTTTGTTCTGCACAATCGTACGTTAGGGTACGACTGGCGCGATGCGGTGCCGCGCTGCTACCGCCTAGCGCTGTTAGGGGTTCCAATCTTCATTGTTGCCGGATTTGGCGACATGCTTTGGCATCGAATGCTGGGCATCGAGGAGGGCGTGGACGCACTTCTCAGTCCCACCCATCAGGTGCTCGGGCTTTCTATTTTCTTCTTGGCCAGCGGCCCAATCCGGTCCGTACTTGCCGATCGGCGGGCGACCACCCTGACGCGGCAACTCCCGTTGGTGCTCGGACTGGCGACCTGGCTGATGCTCGTCCATTTCGGAACGGCCTATGCCTTCGATCCCGCGGCCGGACGGAGCAACGCCCCGCCCCCAATTCTTCCCTTCAACCCCGATTATTTGACGGCGCTCAGCATCGGTTATTACAAAATCGCCAGCGGCGTTCTCATCATCCTCTTCCAGAGCACGCTCATCAGTGGATTCGCGCTCTGGCTGGTCTCGCGGTTGCACACGTGCCCCGGAATGATCACGCTCCTTTTTCTGATTGGCAACGTCCCGGCCGCAGCCGCATTCACGAATCAAACACCGTTGCTTGCCGTGACTCTGGCCCAGTCGCTCCTCACCGGCCTGCTCGCCGATGGGCTCGTTCTTCTCTACGATCCGCGTCCGGCGCCAAACAAGGCCGAAGCGTTCCGATGGTTCGCCGTAGCCGTGCCCATGACGTACATCGGAATCTATCTCGTCGGCATGGCGATTGGCGAGCGGCTCTGGTGGGATTGGAACGTCGCGCTTGGCTCGTGGATTTGGTCCGGCGTCTGCGGCTTTGGTTTGAGCCTTTTGATCGTCGCTCGACGCAGCGCGTGATCGCGCTCGCGCTCGCAGCGATTGCGGCGTTGCTCCACGCGGCAACGGCCTGGCGTTACGGCTACTTCCGCGACGAGCTCTATTTTATCGCTTGTTCCAAACATCTCGCCTGGGGTTATGTAGACCAGCCCCCGCTTGTGGCGTGGGCGGCGTGGCTTGCCGCGCCGGCGGCTTATAATCTCGTCGCGCTTCGCGCTCTTGCGATTCTGTCGGCGGCGCTGACGGTCTATCTCTCGACGCGCGTCGCGCGCGAGCTGGGTGGAGCAACGTTTGCACAAATTCTTGCAGGGCTTGCAACGCTGACAACGCCTGCCTATCTTCTCCTCGGCAACACCTTGACGACGAGCTCTTTCGAACCGTTTTTCTGGACGCTGGCGATCTATTGCATGATTCGCATCGTCCGTGCACCCGCGCATCGACAGGCGTTGTGGTGGGGCGCGTTCAGCCTTTCGACTGCGCTTGGGATGTATGCGAAATATTCGATGCTGCTGCCCCTCGCGGGGATCGCGTTTGGTTTGCTGGCAACGCCGCAACGGCGAATTCTGCTCGCGCCGTGGGCGCCCTATGCCGCCGTCGTCGCGCTTCTGCTGCTCGCGCCAAATCTTCTTTGGCAAGGGTCGCACGGCTGGCCGATCGTCGAGGTGTTGCGCGGCGACGCCGCGCATCGCCCGGCATTCCAAAATGGCCTTCTCCTCGAATCGTACGGCCTTGCGAGCAACGCCTGGCGCTTTACCTTGGAGCAGGTTCTCTACACCAATCCGCTAGCGGTACCAATCTGGGTGGCGGGCGCAATTGCCCCCTTTCGCTTAACCACCTTGCGCGATCTGCGCTTCGTGCCTATCGGGTTCGCAACCATTTTCGTCATCGCCGTCGCGTTGTCGGGCAAAGGCTATTACATCGTTGGCTTTTACGCCACACTCTTCGCCTTGGGCGGCGTGGTAATCGAGCGCGCGCGGCCGCGGATTCGCGCGGCGTTCTTCGGGGCAATGGCCGTCGGCGCGCTTCTGGCGATGCCGCTCTCGCTGCCGGTTCTGCCGGTCAATGCGTTAATTGCGTATTCCGGGCTGCTGCACCTGACCGGTAATAATGGCACGCCGCCGCGTCTCATCCAGCCGGTTTTCGCCGAGGAGTTCGGTTGGCAGCGCTTGGCACGCGATGTCGCCCACGTTTACTTCTCGCTGCCGGCGCAATTGCGCGCGCGGACGGCGGTTTATGCCGACACGTATGGCGATGCCGGCGCGCTCGACTTTTTCGGACCTCGCTATGGCTTACCGCCGGCGATCTCGAGTCAGAACAGCTACTACCTGTGGGGAACCCGCGGGTACGACGGCGATTCGCTCATTGCGATCGGCGCCACTCGTATCGCTCTCTTGCGGCGTTACTACCGTAGCGTCACGCTTGTGGGGACGTCGCTCGAACCGTATAAGTGGGTCGTCGAAGGCCCGGCGCCGATCTATTTCTGCCATCGTCCGATCGCACCGCTCGCCGTGATTTGGCGAAGCCTGCGCTGGTACGGTGCGTAGCCTCGGAGCGGGAGACTCGGCTCCTAGATCGAGCCTTCAGGAATCACGAGCGCGAGACCGGATTGCGAGCCTTCGATGAGGTCGAGGATTCCGCGCGCAACTTCCGCGGCCGTGGCGATGCGGCCGGCGGGGTTCGATTGCGCCATGAGCTCGCGCGCCTGAGCCTCGCTGCGGCCAGTCCGCTCCGTAATCTTCGCAATGGCACGCTGCATCATTTCGGTCTCGGTGTAACCGGGGCAGACCGCGTTGACGGTGACCCCGGCGGTAGAGAGTTCGGCGGCGAGCGCGCGCGTGAGTCCGACCACGCCGTGTTTGCTCGCGCAATACGCCGCAATATAGGAAGCACCGTCAAGCCCCGCCGTGCTGGCGACGTTGACGATGCGTCCCCACTTGGCGGCGATCATGTCCGGCACAGCCTCACGCGTGCAAAGGAATGTCCCGGTCAAATTCGTCCCGATGATACGCTCCCACATCGCCGCGTCGGTTCGGGCCAGCGGGGCCGACTCGGCGATCCCCGCATTGTTGATCAGAATTTCGATGGCACCGTTGGCTTCGCGACACGCCGCAAATGCCCGTCGCACTTGGGACTCATCCGAAACGTCCGCGATTGCGCGAAAGCCGCCGTCGCTTAACCCGGGCGATCGACTGACGATGCTCGTGCGAGCCCCCTCGCGAGCAAGCAGCGATGTAATTGCCAAGCCGATTCCGCGCGAGCCTCCGGTCACGAGTGCGTGCCGACCACGAACCCTCACGGCGATGGCGTCGTCTCGCGAGCAATGAGCCGCTCGAGCTGGTCTTTGCCGGCGAGATACTGCACGGGCCACGCCATCTCGCGATACCCGAGTTGCGCCGCGGCGTGCAGGGTCCAGAACGGATCGGCAAGGTGCGGTCGTCCAAGCGCTACGAGGTCGGCACGCCCGCCCGCCAGGATGGCATTGACCTGATCGGCGTCGGTAATGTTCCCTACCGCCATCGTGGCGATTCCGACTTCGTTGCGAATCCGATCGGCGTACGGCGTCTGGAACATGCGGCCATAGACTGGTTTGGCGTCGGGAGAGGTTTGTCCGGTCGACACGTCGATCAAGTCCGCGCCCTCGCGCTTGAACGCGCGCGCGATTGCGACGGCGTCGTCGGCCGATATCCCGCTATCCATCCAGTCTGTCGCCGAGATTCGAACCGACATCGGCCGTTCCGCCGGCCAGCTCGCGCGCATTGCGCGAAAGACTTCCAGCGGATATCGCAGACGGTTTGCGAGCGAGCCGCCGTACTCGTCGGTTCGGTGGTTGCGCAACGGCGTAATGAACGACGAAAGCAAATAACCGTGAGCGCAGTGCAGCTCGAGCATATCAAAGCCTGCTTGCGACCCCATGATCGCCGCCCGAACGAATGCCGCCAGAATCGCCTCCATCTCGGCCTTGTCCAATTCGACCGGTACTTGATTGGCCGGCGCGTAACGAATCGCTGAGGGACCGACGATGGGCCAGTTGCCGTCGTCGAGCGGCTCGTCCATGCCGTCCCACATAAGCTTGGTCGAACCTTTCGGCCCCGAATGTCCCAGCTGTAGGCAAATCTTGGCGCGCGAGAAGTCATGGATGAAATCGACGATGCGCTTCCATGCCGCCACGTGCTCGCGTAAATACATTCCGGTGCACCCAGGCGAAATGCGCCCTTCCCGAGTGACGCAGGTCATTTCCGTGAAGACCAGGCCCGCTCCGCCGAGTGCGCGCGTGCCCAGATGAACGAGGTGAAACTCGTTCGGCGTCCCATCGGTAGCGCTGTACATGTCCATCGGCGATACCACGACACGGTTGGCGAGCTCGAGCTCTCGTAAGCGCAGCTTGGTAAACATCGGGGGAATCGCGCGCCCTGCGAACCACGTTTCGATTTGATCGACGTAATTGGAATCGCGAAGGCGCAAGTTCCCGTGCCCGATACGCTGACTTCGCGTGAGCAGGCTGTATGCAAACTGCTCGGGGGGCAGAGTGGAGTATCGCGCCACATTCTCAAACCATTCCGTCGAGTTCCGTGCGGCGTTTTGCAGCTTGAGAACTTCGATCTTGCGAATGTCCTCGTAACGCGCGAGGGCTTCGTTCAGTTCTTTTTTCGCCGCCAAAGCCTCGGCTAGCGCAATCGCGTCCTCCATCGCGAGCTTCGTCCCGGACCCGACCGAAAAATGCGCAGAATGAGCGGCGTCGCCGGCGAGGACGACGTTTTCGTGAACCCATCGGTCGTTGCTCACCCGGATGAAGTTCAGCCAATCGCGTCCGCGCAAATGTGCGCTGTTGGCCATGAGCCGATTGCCGCGTAAATACGGCTCGAAGAGGTCTTCGCAGAATGCCAACGTGCGGCCCGTATCTGCCGTGTCGAGGCCATGCGCGCGCCAGGTCTCCTCGCGGCATTCGACGATAAAGGTGCTCAGCTCGTTGTCGAAGCGATACGCATGGACCGTAAACCATCCGTGCTCGGTACGCTCGAAAATGAACGTGAAGGCGTCGAGCGGAAGCGTCGTTCCGAGCCAAACGAACCGGCAGTATCGGCGATCGAGATGGGGACGGAAGATCTCGGCGTAGGTCGTGCGGACGCGGCTGTTGATCCCGTCGGCACCGACGAGCAGGTCGCACTCGCCGCGCAGCTGCTCGACGTTCTCTACTTCGGCCTCAAAATGCAGCTCGACGTCGACTTCGCGAGCGCGCCGCTGGAGTATTTCGAGCAGCAACTTTCGGGAGATCCCAGAGAAGCCGTGTCCGCTCGAGCGCATCGTTCGACCGGTGAAGTGAATTTCGATGTCGTCCCAATGGGCGAATGCCCTGGTGATCTCGCGGTGTGTCGGTTCGTCGGCTAAACGCAGATTCTCCAATGTCGCATCCGAAAAGACGACGCCCCAGCCGAACGTGTCGAGCGACCGATTTCGTTCGAAGACCCGCACCTCCCATGCGGGAAAGCGCCGTTTAATGAGTATGCTGAAGTAGAGGCCGGCTGGACCTCCACCCACTGTGGCTATTCGCACGAGCTTACACTTTGATGAGAGCCGCAGACGAATCCCGCCGCCTATGATACTCTACGCGGGAATCGCGATGCGAACAACGCTCGTCTGCGCAGCCGTTCTCTCACTATGCATTGGCGTCAGCGCGGCAGCCTTTGCAAGCGCGACGCACCCTGCCCTCGCCTCGGCATCGGTAGTCATCGCCAGCGGAACCAACGCGAGTCGCGCGACAATCCCGGTTTCGATCGATGGCCTGCGGACGACGTGCGTGCTCGATACCGGCACGTCCGCGATCATCGTTTCGCCGTGGATCGCGGAATCTGCCCGGCTTGGCGCACACGCGGGCACGTTTGAAGTCGCGCCCGACGGGCGGACGTACGTCGACCGTCAAACCGAAATCTCACGCTTCGGCGTGGCGTCATTTACGCTTCGCGACGTTCCCGCCTTGATCTCGCCGAACGTCAGCGGCGGCACCGCGCTGTGCGGATACGATTTCTTCGCGCACTTTCCGACGTTAATCGACCGAGCACGCAACGAGGTGACGCTTTTCCCCGCAGCTTCCAAGCTCGCGCGGCTCCATTGCATCTCGGTGGATCTCGCGCCACGCGTGCCCTTGGCGACGATCGAGATCAACGACACTTGGGTCCGAGAGATCGTCTTGGATTCCGGGATGGCCGGCGGCGGAGCGTTATGGGAGGGTCTGCGCTCGCAGCTGCGCCGGCCGCTCGTTGCCAATCAAGAGTACGAGACGATGCCCGCTGCCATCCATCAAGGATTCGCCTGCGGCGCGATTGCATCGATCCGCTATGCTTCCGGGTCTCCGCTGAGCGACATGCCGATCTGTACCGAGCCGCAACGCCCCGATGGTTACAACGGCATCATCGAAACCAATCTTCCAACGGTTCATGCGATGGCGGTCGATTACGCGCATCGCCGGATTTGCTTCGACGTCGACGGTTACTCCAGCGTCGCATCGCCCCGCAATCAGGTCACCGCGCCGGGCGATGCCTGGTCGCGCTTCAACGCGTTGCGGCCGCCTCGCTAAGCCCGATTTCTCGCGGGTCTCGTTTGCGCGCGACGAGGATTCCGTCGCAAACCGGCACCAAGGCAACGTCAACGCGTGGATCGCGCCCCGCCTTAGCGTTCATCGCCTGTAGCGCTTGCGTCTCCGGGTCGCCCGTGGCTGGATCGAGGACGGCGCCGTCCCAGAGCACGTTGTCGATGATGACGAGGCCACCGATGCGGACGAGTTCGAGTGCTCGCTCGTAATATGCATCCACGTTGACCTTGTCCGCGTCGATGAAGGCAATGTCGAACTTTTCGATTTCGGTCCCGCTCAACGATGCGAGCGTTTCGAGCGCCGGCGCAATGCGCAAGTCGATCTTGTGGGCTACGCCGGCCGCTTCCCAATAATGGCGCGCGATTTTCGTATACTCTTCGCTCACATCGCAGGCTAAGACGTAGCCGTCGGAAGGCAAGGCGAGCGCCATTGCGAGCGAACTGTAGCCCGTGAAGACGCCGATCTCCAAATAGCGCCGCGCGCCGATTGTCCGCGCCAAGAGTTGCATGAACTCTCCCTGCTCGGGGCCGATCGCCATTCGAGCGTTCGGCCGGCGCGAAGTCACTTCTCGCAACTCGCGCAACACGGGATGCTCCCGGACGACGGTTTTGACGATATATTCGGAAATCGCGGGATCGAGGAACGTGCTCTTTGCCGTCATAGCGGTCGTATGATACCACGCTCAAGGCGCCAGAGTGCCGGAGCGCCCGAGGATCCACTCGGGCGCTCCGCATGGATCTCGCTCGTGCGCTTAACGCATGGGTGGCGTGCTGGAAACGTCGTCGGAGAGAGGCGTTGCATACGATGGGAGCCCGTCCGCCGCCGCCGGGGAGTCCTCGACGGGAGCAACCGGGGGCGCATACTCGGCCACAGGAGCAACCGGCGCATACTCGGCCACAGGGGTCTCTTCGGTCCGATCGCGTGCGGTATCGCTCAAATCGCCATTCGAGCCGTAGATGAGAGCAACGCTGCGCGTTGTTTCAGATGAGTCAGGATAGGCGGAGCGCATGAAGGCCAGTGCCGACATGCCATGCTCGCTCGATGCCTGTCCGGCCCGCCAATATTCGCGGATGAGGTGGGCAAAGGTCGCCGGAAGCCACGGATCGCGCGGATATTTGCGCTGCCAGTCGACGATCGCGAGTTGCAAGTGGTCGAGATACGAAGGAACGGCGGGATCGAGCATATAGCCGCTATCGCGCAGATCGTAATCGTTCAAGCGGTTGCGGATCTCCAGAATGCTCTGCTTATAGGGGCCGAAATATTCATCGGCCGGGGCGGCATATGGGTTGACGTCGGCTCGCGCCATCTGAAGGCTGACAACGAGCATGACGGTAAGCGTTGTAAGTACTTTGCGCATTGTACCTTCCCTCTGCGGGACAATCGACCGCACAATTGTGGTCGTACGATAATTGTCGGAAGGTAAAGAGCGCTTGCCCGCATCGTTAACGTCAACGCGGGATTATAACTGGATTAGACTAGCCTCTGCGGCTGAGTTGCCGGTGCACCTCATCAAGATCTTCGACGGTGTTCAAAGAGACGGCGTCCTTGACCGAGGAGTTCTTGATCTTCGAAGAGTCGCGCATCTGCTTGCCGAGTTCCTCGGCATGGTTGTAACCGCGAATCGCCGCGTTATGGCGTTCGATCGTCTCCTTGTCGGTCTTGCCGTTTTCGACGACCCACTCTTCGAACTCCATATACGTTGGTCTGTTGTTGCGAATGAAATCGATCGTCTTTTGCCGATCGAGTCCCAGCGCGCTCAAGGTCATTGCGTCGAACCCGCTTCCGCACTCATCGTAGCCGTCGGGCAGTGCGCCCGCGGCCGCCAGCGAGAGCTTGACCCAGAGCCGCGGCAGATGAACTGCGCCCAGCGGGCCCGCGGTTCCGGAACTGATCAATGGTACGACCTTGCTTTGAGTCTCTGCAGGCATCACAGTTCCTTTCACACTATTCGTGCGCGGCAGCCGTTTGACCGTGCCGTGCTTTGAAGGTTAACTCCGAAACGCCGGATTTGTCGAGCTCGCCTAAACCGAGCCGCTTCATTTTCTCGTACTGTTCGAAGGTCGCCTGTGCCACCGGAAGGTTGACATCTGCCTCTTTGGCGAGCGCGAGCGCGATTCCCGAGTCCTTCGCCGCGTGCGCCGCGGAAAAATAGACATCGTGCTCGCGCTGCTGCATGTCGGCGCCGTCGGTCTCGAGGACCCGCGAGTTTGCCCCGGTCTGCGAAAGTATCTCGCGGAGCACGTCGAGATCGAGACCGAGAGCGTCGCCAAGACCCAAGCCTTCGGCGAGGCCGGCAGTATTGACGTTCATAACCATATTCACCACGGCTTTGACCTGCGCCGCCTTCCCGGCAGCACCGACATACTTGAGCGACGAGCTCATTTTTTCCAGCATGGGCTTAACCTGATCGAAAACATCGCGCCGGCCGGCGACCATGAGGTAGAGCGTGCCATCTCTGGCTTGGGTGATCGAACTGGCCATGCAGGCTTCAAGGCTATGCGCGCCTCGTTCTTCCGCGATGCGCTCGACGTCGACGTGAACCCTCGGAGAGATCGTGGCACAGTTGACAAAAATCTTTCCTCGTGCCCCGGCGAGCAGCGAATCGCCGCTGGTCCTAAAGATTCCGTACATCGCGGCGTCGTCGGTAACGACCGTCAAAATCACGTCTGCCAATTCGCAGACGCGGGCGAGCGACGCCGCAACTTCACCGCCGGTCTCTTTTGCGGTCGCTTCGGCTGCATCACGATTCGCGTCGTAAAGCGCAACGATGGGATATCCGACGTCGTTGAGCCGCTTGGCAATATTCGAGCCCATGCGACCCGTGCCGACCACCCCAATCTTTGGTAGTCCACTCATTTCAGCACCCGTATCTTCAAATAGTTGATCGCGCCTGCGCGCGAGTTGCCGACAAATTCGATGCGGCAGGACTCGCGGGAAGTTCCAAGCGCCGCTACCCGCCAAATCGAGGCATTTCGTTTCGTATATCGTTCGAGCGTCACCGAGATGCCCGAACAGCGATTGACATCGGTGTAGCGCCCATCATAATGCCTCTCCCAAACGCGCACCGCGCGCGCGACACCTCTTCCGCGCTTGAACGCAATCTCGATCGGCTCGATATGCAATCGCCGATGACGGCCGGTACTCGGCGGAGTGGCTCCGGCGCGCGGCGGCATTGAGGACTGGCCGCAGGCGCTCAAGGCGATCAGTGCAGCAACCATAGCGGCGCCCAACCTCAATGACAAAACGGCCTCCTAGAGAGCAGCGTCATACGCTACCACACGCTGCGGGCGGAGTACCTGCAAACCGGGCACGGTGCCTTCGCCGGGCAGGCAAGCAAGAATACCCCCGCCAACCCAAAGGGCCTTCGCTAATTCTTAGGAGGTAGAATGCGCATCTATCGCATCATCGTCGCCGCGGCCGTGCTGCTCGGCCCGGCAATCCCATGCTACGCTCAAGTTGAGAGCACGCCGATTCCAACGCCCAAGAAACCGAACTTTTCTTCCATGAACTATCTGATCGGCACGTGGACCTGCAGCACCAAGAGTGCGCGCCGACCCGCGGCCTACGTGACCACCTCGACCTATTCGGCGGACCCTACCGGTTATTGGATAAACGAAACTTCGACGACGAAAGCCACGTCGTGGATCGGCACGAGCCTGATCGGCTGGGATAAGATCACCTACGACTCCGATACACATCGCTGGGTCGACCTCGACTACGGTCAAGGAGGGACGTACAGTCTCGCGTTTTCGAGAGGATGGAACGGCAACAAAATGGTGTGGCACGACGTTTCCTTTGCCGCTGGACCCGACATCGCGAGTCAGACCGATAACATCGTGACCAAGGTCAGCGATACCAAGCAGACATCGTCTTCATCGTTCACCGAAGCAAAGACCGGGCGCGTCGTCAGCGTCACCGGCGTCTGCACGAAGCAGTAGGAGCGGCGACGAAAAAGAGGCCCGCGCGAGCGGGCCTCTTCAATCGGCGCATGGCGAGTCTTAGAACTCTTCTTCGGGGGCGTTTTCGGTAAAGGGCGCTTCCTCTTCGTCGCCTTCGTACGAAGGCTTTTCGTCTTCGTAAACGGATTCTTCGTCCTCTTCCTCGAGTTCGTATCCCTGCGGTCCCTCGATCTCTTCCTCGGGTGTTTCTTCTTCGAAGATCTCCTCGGTTTCGGCCTCAGCTGCGGGCGCTGCGGGCGGAGGTGTGGCGATCGCCGGGGCCGCATCCAGCGGCTTGCTATCGTCGATCTCTTCCTCTTCCTCTTCTTCCGCCGGCGCTTCGGCGACAGCCTCACGGGTGGCGACCACCGTCTGTGAGACCGCGGCCTGTTCGTCACCCATGAGCAGACCGTATTCGCGGCGCTCGGACTCGGCCATCTCGTCCTCGGGTGTCTTGATCTCGACTTCTTCGCGGTTCTCCGTCAGTACCTTGACGTCGAGCGCCAGCGATTGCAGTTCCTTGATCAGCACTTTGAACGATTCGGGAACGCCAGGCTCCATGACGTTTTCGCCTTTGACAATCGCCTCGTACGTTTTGACGCGCCCAACGACGTCGTCCGATTTGACCGTTAATAGCTCTTGGAGCGTGTAGGCGGCGCCATAGGCCTCGAGCGCCCAGACTTCCATTTCGCCGAACCGCTGGCCGCCAAACTGCGCCTTTCCGCCGAGCGGCTGTTGCGTGATCATCGAGTACGGTCCGGTGGAGCGCGCGTGGATCTTGTCATCGACCAAGTGCGCAAGCTTGAGCATGTAGATCAAGCCAACGGTGATCGGCCGCGAGAAGCGTTCGCCCGTGCGCCCGTCGCGCAACCAGGTTTTGCCATCGGCCGGAAGTCCGGCGTCCTGAAGCCACTCGGCAATGTCCTCGGCGTGCGCGCCGTCGAAGACCGGCGTTGCAACGCTCATGCCGAGCATGCGCGCCGCCCACCCCAAGTGGGTCTCCATGATCTGTCCGAGATTCATGCGTGAGGGCACGCCGAGCGGATTGAGCACGATGTCGACGGGCGCGCCATCTTCGAGGTACGGCATGTCCTCTTCGGGGAGAACTTTCGCGATGACGCCCTTGTTGCCGTGACGTCCGGCCATCTTGTCGCCTTGAAGAATCTTACGCTTCTGCGCGACATAGACGCGCACCAAATGATTGACACCCGGTGAGAGCTCGTCGCCGTTCTCTCGCGAGAATACCTTGACGTCGATGATCTTGCCCTTTTCCCCGTGGGGCACTTTCAGGCTCGTATCACGAACTTCACGCGACTTCTCACCGAAGATCGCCCGCAGCAGCCGTTCCTCCGCCGTAAGCTCGGTCTCACCTTTGGGTGTGACCTTCCCGACGAGGATGTCTTCCGGACGCACTTCCGCGCCGATGCGAATGATACCGCGCTCGTCGAGATCTTTGAGGGCATCTTCGCCGACGTTGGGAATGTCGCGCGTGATCTCTTCGGGGCCGAGCTTGGTGTCGCGCGCTTCACACTCGTACTCTTCGATGTGAATCGACGTGAAGCGGTCTTCCTTGACCATGCGCTCGCTGATTAGAATGGCGTCTTCGTAGTTGTAGCCTTCCCATGGCATGAACGCGACGAGCACGTTCTGTCCAAGCGCAAGCTCGCCCTGATCGGACGAGGGCCCATCGACGATCACTTGACCGTCCTCGACGGCATCGCCGACGGCCACGATCGGCCGCTGGTTAATGCACGTGCCGGCATTGCTGCGCACGAACTTGAGCAGCTCGTAGGTGCGCTCGACGCCGTCGCGATTCTTCACGGTAATGCCCTTGGCGTCGACCGAAGTCACCGTGCCCGGCTCCTCCGCGACGATCAAGCTGCCCGAGTCTTTGGCGGCGCGGTACTCCATGCCCGTCCCCACGATCGGCGACGCCGGCTGGAGCAGCGGCACGGCCTGGCGTTGCATGTTCGCGCCCATGAGCGCGCGGTTAGCATCGTCGTGCTCGAGAAACGGAATGAGTGCGGTCGCAACCGACACGATCTGCTTGGGCGAAACGTCCATGAGCTGGACGCGCTGCGCCGGCTCTTCGATGTACTCTTCGGCATAACGACAGACGACCGAGTCGGTTGTAATACGTCCCGATTCCGAATCCACCGGCGTGTTTGCCTGCGCGATGATATATTCATCTTCTTTGTCGGCCGTCAGGTATTTGATTTCATCGGAGACGACGCTTTCGCGCACGACGCGATACGGCGTCTCGATAAATCCGAACTTGTTGACGCGAGCGTAGGTCGCGAGCGACCCGATGAGACCGATGTTCGGACCTTCCGGCGTCTCGATCGGGCAGATGCGGCCATAGTGCGAATGGTGAACGTCGCGTACTTCGAAGCCGGCGCGCTCCCGTGAGAGGCCGCCGGGCCCTAGCGCGGAGAGGCGCCGCTTGTGCGTCAGCTCGGCCAGTGAGTTGGTCTGATCCATGAACTGCGAGAGCTGCGACGACCCGAAAAACTCTTTGATCGCCGCGACAACGGGGCGAATGTTGATCAGGGCCTGCGGCGTGACGGTCTCGATGTCTTGGACCGTCATGCGTTCGCGCACGACGCGCTCGAGGCGCAAAAGGCCGACGCGGAATTGATTCTGCAAGAGCTCGCCGACGGAACGAACGCGCCGGTTGCCGAGGTGATCGATGTCGTCCTTCTGGACCATGCCGACCGCAACGCGGATCAAGCGCCGGATCACCGCAATCATATCTTCGCGCAGCAAGCAGCGCGCGCCGTCGCCGACGGTATCGCCACGCTTGACGCTCTGTCCACGCTGAATACCGGGGGCGACTCGCGGACGGACGCCCAGGACTTTGCGAATCCCGAGCTCTTCGTACAGATCGTGCGTAACCGTTTCGCCGTTCTTATACCGGATGGTCACCATGCAAACCGATTGTTCCGGGCGCTCCTTATCGAAGGCATCGACAATGTCGAGAACTTCGCCGTCGTCGCGCGCGGTGACGATTGCCCTGGGTTCGGTCAGACCCGCGTCGTTGTATTCGTTGATCGATACGTTCGGGCGGGCGACGCGATCTTCGGGGTCCGGATTCTGAATGCGATACTGGAACTTGCTGCTGAGCTTATAGCGTCCGACACCAGCCAGATCGTAACGCTTGTCGTCGAAGAACAGCGACTCGATAAGTTTCTCGGCGTTCTCTGCGTTTTCGGGTTCGCCGGGTCGCAACTTCTTGTAAATCTCTTTGAGCGCGTCTTCGCGCGTCTTGATGTCGCGGTCTTTTTCGATGGAGTTTCGAACGATCGCTACGCCCTCCGGCGGAAGGTCGTCGAAGAGCGAAAGAATCGCTTCGTCACTTTCCCAATCGTACCCGAGCTGCGGCCGCGTCAGCGCGCGTATAAACGTCGAAACGTAGATCTTGCGGTTCTTATCGATGCGGACGCCGATGGTCCCCTCGGTTTCGTCGTTCTTCGTGCCGTTGTCGGTCTCGAACTCGATCCAGGCGCCCCGATTGGGAATGATCGTCGCGTTATATGTGGGCCGCGCGTTCGTGTCGACGTCTTGGCTGTAGTAAACGCCGGGCGAGCGCACCAACTGGCTGACGATCACGCGCTCGGCACCGTTGATCATGAACGTGCCTTTGTCGGTCATGAGCGGAAAGTCGCCCATGAAGATTTCCTGGTCTGGGATGCCCTTGATTTCGCCCGACTCGGCGGTGATCAGACGAACGCGGACGCGCAAGGGCGCGCTGTAGGTCATATCGCGCTCGCGGCATTCCTCGATCGAATACTTGGGCTCGCCGAGCGAATGCTCGCCGAACTCGAGGATGAGATTGCCCGTGAAGTCCTTGATGGGCGAGATCGAAGCGAACGCTTCCGCGAGCCCCTCCGTCTTGAACCAGTCGAAGCTCGCTTTTTGCAATTCGATGAGGTTCGGGACTTCGAGAACGTGGGGAATCTTCGCGAACGAATATCGTCCACGCTTGGGTCCGGGCTCGGGGCGCTGTTCAACGGTGAACGCGCCGGTCGGCATCGGGAACGTCGAAGGCATGACCGTCGAAGCGCCGTTTCCGTCGGTCGTCACCTTGAGCGGTGCGACGGCAGGTCGCTTCGATCTCGGACGGGTAGCCCTCGGCGATTCTGGGACAGCCTCCGCGGAGCTCTTTGCTGCGGATTTTGAAGCTGTCGTTTTCGCCATTACTCTCTTTCTTTGCTCAGGAATGCTCTAAATGAATAAATACGGGAGAAAAACTGCTTTTGGGCACGCTAAAAAGACGAAACACTGGCTCCCTACGTGGAGGTGTCTCGCCCTTCTCTTTTTGGCGTCTTTCATGCGCCACGGGGCATAGGCTCCGAGTTTAACACCCGTCGTCAACAGCGTCAAGGAACCCTGCTTGGTCGATGCAACGTAGCAAGGCAAGCAGGCCCATATTATTGGAAATTTAGGCCTGGATTGCCCATAGGTGCGGTGATGGCGGGCGTCGCAAACCCCACCCCATCGGAGGTGCCTGATGTTTCTCCACGGTTCGATTCGGGTCGCCCGGCTTGTCTGGGGCGGAGTCTTGGTCGTTGCCCTGGCCGCCTGCGGCGGGCTTGGTTCGGCGACGCCGGCTTCTGTGCCGGCCGGCCGAGACGCGACGGAGGCCGCGCGCATCGACGCGTCGGGTTGCAGGAAATCGATCGTTTATGTGACCTCCTACAACAACTCCGTCTATATCTACGACCAAGCGCACAACAAGCGGACTCCCTGCGGTCAGATAACCGGCGTCACGAACCCGCAGGGACTCTTCGTGGATTCGCAACGCAACCTCTGGGTGGCGATTGCGGGAGACTGCAAGAATCAGTTTTCGAGCGTGCTCGAATTCGCGCCGGGCAGTACGACGCCGATCAAAACCCTTCAAGATCCCGACGGGCCGGCGACCGACGTGGCCGTGGACAACGCCTCCGGGACGGTGTATGTGACGAACTTCTTCGATTACAGCCGCGGCTGTGCCAGCGGCAACAACGGCGTCGTGGAAGTCTATGCCAACGGCAGCGTCACTCCAACGGCAACACTGAGCGATCCCAATATGAACTACGCCTTCAATGACGCCGTCGACGATCAGGGAAATCTCTACGTAACGTATTTGGGCACATATGGATCGTCCGGCAGCGGCCACATTGACGAATGGGCCGGCGGCTCCGGCACCGCCAAGGATCTAGGCATTACGCTGAAAGCCCCCGGCGGCATCCAGACCACCAAAACCGGTGCGCTGCTCGTTTGCGATCAAGAAGTGGGCTGCGGCAATTTCGCCCCCGGAGCGACGACGATGACGAACCTCTTTGCGACAAAACATCCGGGCTCGTTCGGCGTCGCGCTCGACAAACGCGAGAATCGCGCGTGGGTCGAGAACCCCGGTCTGAGCGCGGGACAGCTGCAAGAATACCTCTACCCGGGGCCGGACAAGGGGTCGAAGCAATCGATTACGGTGCCGGGCGGCGGCTATGCCGGGGTGGCGCTGAGCCCGGCTGCACCGCAAGGAGCACCGTACTAGACTGACGAGGGCCCTGCAAAGTGGAAGACCTTTCTCAATTCAAGGCGCAGTTTCGCGGCGAAATCATCCAATCTGGCGACCCCGCCTACGACGCGGCCCGCCAGGTCTACAACGGCATGATCGATCGCCGGCCCCGACTCATCGCGAAATGCGTCGACGTCGCCGATGTCATCGCCGCGGTGCGCTTCGGACACGCATCGGGTCTTCAAGTCGCGATCCGCAGCGGCGGGCACAACGCCGGCGGTCTGGGCATTTGCGACGACGGTCTCGTGATCGACGTTTCGCCGATCAAATACGTGCGCGTCGACCCGGCGGCAAAAACGGCGCGCGTCGGCGCCGGCTGCACCTGGGGCGACGTCGATCATGCGACTCACCCATTCGGACTCGCAGTTCCCTCGGGGTTTATTTCCACGACGGGGGTCGCGGGATTGACGTTAGGCGGGGGCACCGGCTATCTCACGCGTCAGTATGGATTGACCATTGACAATTTGCTCGCCGCGGACGTCGTCTTGGCCGATGGTACGTTCGTAACGGCGAGTGCCGACGAACACGACGACCTCTTTTGGGCTCTTCAAGGTGGCGGCGGAAATTTCGGAGTGGTGACATCGTTTCTCTTTCGCGCAAATCCCGTTTCAATGGTTTGCGCCGGCCCGATGCTCTGGGAACTTAGCGACGCGGCCGATATCATGGGGTGGTTCCGCGACTTCGTCGGCCGCGCGCCGGCAGAAATCAACGGATTCTTCGCTTTTCTCACCGTACCGCCGGCACCACCGTTCCCCGAAGCAATTCACTTGCAAAAGATGTGCGGTATCGTGTGGTGTTGCAACGGTAGCCTCGAGCGGATCAACGAACTTCTCGCCCCGCTCCGAGAGTTTCGCAAACCAGCTTTCGAGTTTGTCGGCCCAATGCCGTTTCCGGCGCTACAGAGCATGTTTGACGCGCTCTATCCCAGCGGGATGCAGTGGTATTGGAAGGCCGATTTCTTAAAGGAACTTGGCGACGAAGCGATCGCCGTTCACGTCAAGCATGGTTCGCAACTTCCCAGCATGCATTCCACCATGCATCTCTACCCGATCAACGGGGCGGCGCGTGAGCCGAAGAACGATGCGACGCCCTGGAGTTACCGCGACGCGCTCTTCAGTGAGGTGATCGTGGGCGTCGACCCTGACGCGGCGAGTAAGGACAAAATAACGCGATGGACGAGGGAGTACTTCGACGCAGTTCATCCTTACGGCGCGGGCGGAGCATACGTAAACTTTATGATGGACAACGAAGGTGACGAACGGATTCGGGGAACGTACCGCGACAACTACGACCGCTTAGTGCGTATTAAGGCCAAGTATGACCCGGAAAACTTTTTCCGCGTCAATCAGAACATTCGGCCCCAGCCCGCGTAACGGATGAGCCGGATGCCGATGCCGGCGCCGCTCCGAGGATCTGCTTGACGCGAGCCGCCAGCGCCTCACCGGAAAGGCCGAAGAGCACGCGCTGCTTATCTTGAGAGTCGTGCTGAACCAACACGCTGGGGACGCCGATGCGCTCGACCTTGATTTTCAAAGCGTGATCTGAGACGAACTCGGCGACGGCCGAACCAAAACCACCGGCGAGCGAATGTTCCTCCAAGGTAATGAGGTGCGAATGGTCGCGCTCGAGCTCGAGTAGCAGCGCTTCGTCGAGCGGCTTGGCGAAACGGGCATTGATCACCGTGATTCCGTTAACGTTCGCGTCGAGGGCAACGTCAACGGTGGTTCCGTACGCCAGCAGAGCGACGTGGCGTCCGCGGCGTAAAACCTCGGCTTTACCGTGGACGAGCGGAGCGGGAGGCTCGTCGTGCCGTCCGTTGGTGGATCCGCGCGGATAGCGAATTCCCGAGGGCGAGTTAAGTGAGAGCGCGTGTTCGAGCATCGGCTGCAGCTCGGCCTCGCTGCGCGGAGCCATCAATGTGATATTCGGCAGCGTTCGCAAATAGGCGATGTCGTACAGACCCATATGCGTCGGACCGTCATCCCCGACAAATCCGGCACGATCCATGCAGAAAACCACGGGAAGATTCTGCACGACCACATCGTGCACGATCTGATCGTAGGCACGCTGCAAGAAGGTCGAGTAAATCGCACACACGGGGCGCAATCCGCTCGTCGCCAGCCCGGCCGCGAAACAGACGCCGTGCGCTTCGGCGATGCCGACGTCGAAATAGCGCTCCGGGAAGCGCTTACCGAACTTTGCCAGTCCGGTTCCGTCGGGCATGGCGGCGGTAATGCCGACGACTCGCGGATCCTTTTCGGCCACGGCGATCATGGCGTCGCCGAAGACGTCTTGAAACTTCGGCCGCGCGCCCGAACTGCTCTTCTTCGAGCCATTGCTCGGTTCAAACGCATTGGCCCCGATGCCGTGAAACGTTCGCGAATCGCGCTCGGCCGGTTCGTATCCTTTTCCCTTGACCGTTCGAACGTGCAGGAGGACCGGCCGGTCGATCTCGATGGCCGTTTGAAGGGCATCGAGCAACACATCGAAGTTATGGCCATCGATCGGGCCGATGTAACGAAAGCCGAGCTCTTCGAAGATCACCGCCGTCTTCTCGGATGGTCCGATGAAGTGCATCGCGCCGATCTCGGCGCCTTCAATTGCTTTCTTTGCGGCGCCGCCGAGTGGAATTCGCTTGAGCACTTCTTTGCCGGTGCGACGCACGAAGTTCGCAAACGGCTTGCTGCGTAAAACGGAAAGATACGAGGCAATCGAACCGACGTTGGGCGCAATCGACATCTCATTATCGTTGAGAATAACCATGAACTGACTGCGCAAGCCGCCCGCATTGTTGAGCGCTTCATAGGCGAGGCCGCCGGTCAGCGCGCCGTCTCCCAGCACGGCGACTACTCTTTCGTGACCGCCCAACAGATCGCGCGCGGTGGCCATGCCGAGCGCGGCGGCGACTCCGGTGCTGGCATGTCCGGCCCCGAACGGATCGTATGGAGATTCGCTGCGCATCGCGAAGCCGGAGAGGCCTCCTCCTTTACGCAGCGTTGAAAATCGATCGCGCCGGCCGCTGAGAATTTTGTGGACGTACGTTTGGTGGCTCACATCCCAGACCAGCTTGTCGCCCGGAAGATCGAGCACCCGGTGCAAGGCGAGAGTCAACTCGACGACGCCGAGATTCGGCGCCAGGTGTCCGCCATTGACCGCGCACGTGCGAACGAGCAGCTCGCGAATCTCACTCGCAGCCACATCGATCTCTTCGCGTTTGAGAGCCTTGACGTCGGCTGGGGAGTCGATGCGCTCGAGAATCATTGCGCCGTTATACGCATCGGCTCGCCGCGGCGCCTCCTCGGGCCTCTGCCCCGGCAACGACGGCCGCGGCACGTGCGACCGCGCGCGGTGCTTCGCGCATGAGCCAGAAAGCCTGCGGCCAGTTCCATGGTTTGAGCATTGCCCGCAGCGGCGATTGCCAATCGCCGGAAATTTCGCGCAGCGGCGTGTCGAGCACGACCCGGACCGCTGCGAGACGGGACGCGCAAATCAGACCGGTCTCCATATCGGCTGCGGCATAACCTTGCGATGCCCAGTGCGCGCGCGCCGCGCCGCATACGATGTTTTCCGATGTCAAGAGCGGGTCGAAAAGCGGCTCGATGCCGAGCCGCCGGGCGCTCGATGCGAAAGACTCGACGAGTTCTGGATCGCAGCTCCGCAGGGTGCCGTCGGGACATCGGACTTCGCGTGGAATGAGCACGGTACCGGTGCCCACATCTGTTCGCAAGCCACCGGCGAGGCCGAAACTCACGACGACGTCACCCAGCATGGCACCGCTCCGGGCGAGTGCGATTCCCCCGTGGACGATTCGCGAGCGCGGCAGCGCGCGGCGCAGCGCCTTGTATTCCAGCGCGGTCGCAGCGACAAAGGTCACGGTACCGTCGGAATGCTCCATCGGAGGGTTCTTTTGCCTGCGGTCGTAGGCTCATGCTGACCTAACCGCGGAAGGAAATTCAACGATGACCACGACCAGCAAACCCTTCATTTCAGACGTCACCGAGCTGCGCCGCAGGGCGCGCGAGCAGATCGAACGCGGAGCCGTGACCCAGAACTATGGCGGCGACGTGCAACAGGCTATCGAGCTGCTGCAGACCGCCCTCGCGACCGAAATCGTCTGCGTCTTGCGATATACGATGCATAACGTCTCCGCGGTGGGGATCGATAGCGAAAGCGTCAAGGAAGAGTTCGCCGAGCACGCCGCCGACGAGAAGGAGCATATGGAGAAAATCGCCGAGCGTATCAATCAGCTCGGTGGTTCGCCGAACTTCAATCCCGAAGGATTGCATACCCGTTCGGCCACCGAATACGGGACCGCCGAAAAGCTGATCGACATGATCAAGGAAAATCTCGTCGCCGAACGGATCGCGGTCGAGCACTACCGCGAACTGATTCGCTTTTTCGCCGACAAAGACCCGACAACGCGCACCATGCTCGAAGGCATTCTTGCGCAAGAGGAAGAGCACGCCAACGACATGCACGATCTTTTGGTGGCCCACGAAGGAACGCCATTCCTCGACTCGTAGCGCCTTATACGTAACCATTTGCCTCGAACCAGCTCACGGCTCTTTCGAGCGCCGCCCGCACCGGCGTCGCGGCATAGCCAAGATCGCGCCGCGCCTTCTCTGAATCAGCGAACATTCGCTCTCGCGCCATGCGCACGCCCTCGACTGGAACCGCCGGGACGGCACCGGTAATTCGGCAACGGAGCTCGTCGGCGTAGCTTGCGGCGAGCGCCAATGCGTACGGCGCCCGCCACGACGGCATCGGCTTTCCGGTAACGTTTGCCAGCATCGCCCAGATCTCGTCCATGCTCAAATTTTCGCCGCCGACGATATAGCGTTCGCCCGCGGTTCCGTGCTTCAACGCGGCGACATGCGCCCGCGCGACGTCCTCGACGGCGACCACGTTCATGCCGCCGTGCCCCGGCGCTTTCGCAACGATCCTGCCGCGCGCAAAATCCAAAACGAGCCTGCCGGTCGGCGTCGGCTTTACGTCGCCGGGGCCAACGGGCGCCGTTGGCAGCAGGGCAATCACGGGAATGCGGCTTGCAAAAGCCGCGCGCTCCTGCTCTAACTTCGATCGATGATAACCCGTCCGCGCATGTCCCTCCGTCGCCGAGCTTGACGTAAGAATCGCGCGCTCCGCGCCGGCGAGATGGGCGCTCAGCATGAGGCTCGCGGTTGCCTCCACATTAACGGCGTGGAGCTGCATGCGCTGGCGAGGTGCAAACGAGTACAACGCTGCGCAATGCACCAGGTAGCCGCAGCCGCGTAATGAACCGGAGAAGGCGCCGACGTTTCGTAGATCACCCTCAATCCACTCGACGTCGTCATTTGTCGGCTCCAATTGAGATGCAGCGGTGTTGCCAGCGCGGCGAAGCGCGCGAACCGAATAACCCGCGTCTAAGAGCTCGCGCAGGATGTGCCGGCCGACAAATCCAGTCGCGCCGGTCAGAAACACGCGGTCGTTCTGCGCCATCCCACCTCATACTCTCGCGCTGCAAAGGGCTCCTCGCACGATATACGGTAGTACGCCCTCGAGGTAACGAATGTGAAACTTTCAATCGCCGCGCTTGCGGCCACGTGTTCCATAGCATTCGCCGCGTGCGGCGGCGCTTTGTCCGACAACCAAGCCGCGGGCACCGCGATGCAATCGACGCAAACCTTGGATACAGGCACATCCGCGCAGGCGGCGGCCGATCCCACCGATGCGGCGGCAGCGGCGTATTGCCGGCAAACGCACGGCGAGGTGGAAGTTCGCCATGCCGTCTACGGCAGCAATGGCCCGACGTTGCTTTTTCTGGCCGGCGTCCGGACCTTCTGCCAGTACACGAAGAAGAAAGACGGCTCGCGCATTCACATCTTGCTCAGTACGCTCTACACGACGAAGCCGACTCTGGCGGCGCTCGCGTATTACCTGAAACCAGCGAGCGGCTCGTGCAACGGAAATCCGGCTTCGTGTTATTGCAGCCTGCTTGGCGGCTCCGATCAATTCGGCGGCACGACCGGCGCGGGCGGCGGGTGGTACAAGAAAAAGTCTATCGATCAGACCTTGGAAGCGTGCATCTTCCCCGACATGTCATCGATCGATTCGTGGGGATTGACGTACCACGCGAACGGAATCATTCGCGGAATCAACTTAGAGAGAGTGATGCGCTATAAGTATCCCGGCGCTTCCTGACGGCTATCACCCGGTTCCGCGGGGCAAACTGGCCGCGGCTCAAACCTTCGTTGAGATGCGCCGGAGACCGGCGCTTCGCCCCCAGCCGCCGGGCGATGCCTGGAAGCTTGAGCGCTTTTCGGTACCCGACCTCGGCCGCTACTATTCGGTCTTCCACCGCGTCGGCGACGAGCATCTTTGGGTCGCGCGACTGTTGCTTCCGCAGTCCGAACTTGCGCGCTACATCACCGCTGACGGCGTTGAAGTCTTCATTCTCACCACCCAGAGCGGTGACGAAGGTCTGCTCGAACTCGATTTTCGCGTTTCCGGCGAATGTGAGGTTGCGCTATTCGGCGTCGCCCCGTCGCTCGTCGGGACCGGCGCCGGCCGGTGGTTTATGAACCGCGCGCTCGAGATCGCCTGGTCGCGTCCGATCGAGCGCTTTTGGCTGCACACCTGCACGCTCGATCATCCTAACGCGCTGGCGTTCTACACTCGCACCGGTTTCGTGCCCTATCAGCGTCAGGTGGAAGTCTTCGACGATCCTCGCTACCTCAAACTCACGCGTGCCGACGCCGCGCCGCACGTGCCGATCCTCTAACCAGGCAATCTTTCGCCGTTACATCCCCACGGCAAAGAGCGCCATGGCCAGGACGAGAACGAAGGCAACGATTCCGGCCGCGTGCCCGGCGTGCGCGCCGCGATGCTTTTCGGAACCGCCGTGGCGCATCACAATCCCGAGGTCGGCGATCGAGATGACGATACCCATAGCCGCGACGACGATCGTCAACGCTCGCGCGTGCGTGTAGGCCGCGGCCGCCAAAACCACGCCGAGCGCGACGTCTCGAATACCGGTGGCCCGGACCCAACCCGCCGCGTCGTGTCCGTGCACCGCAATGCCGTACCGCCGCGCAAGCGCCGCGGGGGACGCGAGCGCAAAGAGCCCGACGCCGACTAATACCGCGGCGACGGCCCACGCGACAATATATGCGATCGACATGCGTCCGCGCTTCGGCGCTTAGCTACCGACGGCGGCCCGTATCGATTCTTTGAACGAACCGGTCGTGCGCAACACGGCGGTCGGCTCATAACCGCAGTGGGCCATGCAGTTCTCGCATGATTCGTGTTTGCCGCGGCCGTATTTCGACCAGTCGGTCTCTTCGAGGAGCTCCTTGTAGCTGCTCGCGTAACTCTCTTTGCTCATCAAGTAGCACGGACGCTGCCAGCCGAAGACCGTGTAGCAGGGGATACCCCATGGCGTGCACTCGAAATCGACTTTGCCTTCGAGGAAATCGAGGTAGAGGGGGCTATGATTCAGCCGCCACTTCTTGCGCTTTCCACCGGCAAAGGCGGTACGGAAAATCTCGCGCGTACGCTTGACGCCTAGGAAATGCTCTTGATCGGGAGCCTTTTCGTAGGCGTAGGCCGGCGAGATTTGCATCATGTCAACCTTGAGGTCGTCGTTGAGGTAGTCGAGCACATCGCGAATCGAGTCGGGTCCATCTTGCGTGAAGAACGTCGTATTAGTAAAGACACGAAAACCGCGCGCCTTTGCCTCTTTGATCGCGTCGATGGCTTTATCGAAGACACCTTCGCGGCAGACCGAATGATCGTGGCGTTCGCGCATACCGTCGAGGTGGATCATCCAGACAAAATAGACGGACGGCTTGAAGAGGTGGATCTTCTTCTTGAGCAGCAGCGCGTTCGTACAGAGAAACACAAACTTCTTGCGCTTGACGAGCTCTTCGACGATCTGTGGCATCTGCTCGTGGACGAGCGGCTCGCCGCCGGCAATCGACACCATCGGCGCGCCGCATTCCTCGACTGCCGCAATACAATCTTCGACGCTCAGGCGCTGGCGCAAGATCTCGTCAGGATGCTGAATTTTGCCGCAGCCGGCGCACGCAAGGTTGCATTGCAGCAATGGCTCGAGCTCCAGGACGAGCGGATACTTCTTTTGACCTTTGAGCTTCTTGCCGGCGATGTACTTCGCGACGGCGACCTTTTGCTGCAGGGGCATGCTCATGGTTGTATGGCTGTTTCCTTCATAGCGTCGTGGAGCGGTCCTTCCTGGACGTCGCTTGGGGCGATGGCGGCGTGCTCAGCATGACGGAACTTGGCGTCGATAGCAAGGGCCATCGCTGGAAAAAGATGGCGATAGAGATGATAGTTGATGTAAAAGTCGCGGGGAAAGCCGGTGCCCGTGCACTCCCGCTCGTCCCAGGTCCCGTCTGGCCGCTGCCGTTCGCATAGATAACCAAGACCCCGCTGGACTGCGGGGTGTTGCGCTCGGCCCGCCAGCTGAAGCGCGAGCACGGCCCAGCCGGTTTGGGACGCCGTGCTTTGACCGATGCCGGCAAACGATTCGTCGGCGTAGGAATGACAACTCTCGCCCCAACCGCCGTCGGAGTTCTGCACGGAGAGCAGCCATTCGGCGGCGCGTTCGATCATATCGTCACCTGTCTTGAGCGCCGCGAGCGCGGAGATGACGCACCACGTGCCGTAAATGTGGTTGACGCCCCAGCGTCCGTACCACGATCCCCACGGTTTCTGCTCCTTACGTAGATACGCCAACCCACGGGCGACGGAGTGATTCGCCGGGTTGTAACCGAACGCCGCGAGCATCTCGAGCACGTGAGCGGTGACGTCCTCGGTCGGCGGATCGATCATCGCGCCAAAATCGGAAAAGGGCATCTTGTAGAGCAGCTCGCGCGTGTTGTCGCGATCGAATGCCGCCCACGCACCGTTGCGCGAATCCATCGCTAAGGTCCAGCGCCGGGCTCGCTCGACCGACGACGCGACCGCCGCGCGGTCGCCGCCTTCGAGCAGTGCCAGCACGACAATTGTCGTGTCGTCGATGTCGGGATACGCGTCGTTGTCGAACTCAAATGCCCAACCGTTCCCGCGTCCATCCTTGCATTTCACGCGCCAGTCGCCCGGCGCGTCGTCGGGAATCTGCTCGCGCAAGAGCCAATCAACGGCGCGTCGCATTGCCGGGTGCGACGGCTCGAAGCCGGCCAACGCGAGCACTCGTACTGCCCACGCGGTGTCCCACACGGGCGACATGCACGCTAAGAACCGCCAGCCTTGCGCGTCGTCGATCGAAAAGCGTTTCATGCCGTCGATCCCTTTGCGCATCACGGGATGATCGAGCCCATACCCCATCAGATCGAGAGCGATCAGCGAGTAGACCCAAGGCGGCTGAATGCCCCCCCAACTGCCGTCGGCTTCTTGGTGCTCGACCACCCACTGCGCAATGCGCCGCATCGCTTTGTCGCGAAACGGCGGCTTCTCAATCCGCCCGTAGAGCTTGAGCATTTTTTCCGCGTAGAGCAGCCAGTGACGGCGCCCTCTGACGTGGCGCATCTCGCGCTGGGTTCCGGGTGCGATGATTTCACTCACGTCCATGCCGAGTTCGCGAATCGGTTGCTTCGTAAGGACGATCGTTAATGGGGCCACCGTTCCGCGCGCCCAACAGGCAAAATCGTAAAGATTGAACGGCACCCAAAGCGGAAAGTAGACAATTTCCGGGGGCACCGAGGGCACGCCCGACCAGGGGTAGACCCCGAAAAGCGCGAGCCAGATCTTGGTGAAGACGCGCGCGTTCGCGACACCACCCGCCCGCAGAATCACGTCGAGCGCTTTGCGCATTTCTTCGCGTTGCGAATCGACCCCGAGAACCTTGAGCGCGACGTACGCTTCAATCGTCGTACTCAAGTCCGCAGGCCCATCGTAGTAGAGCGCCCACGACCCGTCGCTGCGCTGATGATGCATGATGTGAGCGATGGCGCCGGCACGGAACTCTTCGTGGGGAAGGCCGAGAAAACGAAAGAGCAGCACGTGTTCGGCCGTCATCGTCACGTTCGTCTCGAGCTCACCCGACCACCAGCCTTCAGTCGACTGTTCTTGGAGCAGCCACCCGATCGCGCGGTTAAGGGCTCGATCGACCGGCGGGTTAGGAGAAGCGCGACGGGCGCCATTGCCGCGCGAGATCGCTGCATGCTGCACGGCGAGGAGCGATTCGGCGGCGAGGGTGCCGCTGCGGACGGCGGATTCCATGGTGTCGGCCCAGCCGGTTTGCGTCCACGACCCCGCAATGGCAACTGCAGGATGGAATGTCTGTTGTGCCGTGCGCGTGCAGCCGATGCGCGGCATCCACGTGGCTTCGGGGTTGCGCGTTACCGCACAGCGCGTCAGTTTCGCATCCTTGAGGGACGGCAGAAAAGTCTGCGTTTCGCGCCAGGCGAGCGACTCGAGCTCGGCTGTGGGCATTTGCAGGTATTGATCGGCGGCGCTGATGCTGCAACAGAGATAGCCCGAGGCCTTTTCGAAGATCCATTGCAACGGCGATTCCAGCGCGGCGGCAAAGTCGAAGCCGATCGCGCCGGCATCGTGCCAAAGATGCACGTCGACAATTGGATAGGGATCGTACGCCTCGAGCCCCTTTACGCCGTAGCGTGACGGACTGCCCAGAATGCGCGCCGCCTGGCGCGGCGGTACGGCGAGCACGACGGCGTCGAAGTCCGCGACGTCGCCCCTCGAGAGCCTCAAAGTGACGCGGTCCGCCTCGGCTCCGTTCGGCGCGACGGCGGGTTCGACGGCAAGCACGGCCGTCGTCGTGTGCACCGCATCGAGAACGGCCACCGCCGCGGCGGCAAAACGTGCCAGCGGAACTTGCGAGAATCCAAATCGCGCCGCGCCGGCGTTGCCCAAAAATGCGGTCTGCAACACGAATATCGCGTCGGCAGCGGCGACGCGATCGTACGGCGCGTTCAGGGCCGGAATGAAGAAGGGATCCCAAAAGGCGCGACGCTCACCGGCGCCTTGATCGTTCTCTTGCAGCCAATCTTCGAACGTTGCAATCTCCGGCTTCGCGCTTCGAACGTGCGCTAGCGCTCGAGCCACGCTCAACTTTTCGCGCAGGGTCAGAAACGGATAGGCCGTAAACGACTCGAGGAGATGGAGCGGCGCGGGGAGCGCGCCGGCGCGCAGGCGACCTCGGCGCCCGTCTCGCGATAAGATTTGTGCGTCGAATCGATCTTGAAGGCGCAGCTCGCGCTCCATCCCGACGCGTTTGGCGAAATTGACGAACTCCGTGCAGCACGCGAGAAAGACATGCTGGCCATTGTCGACTTCTACGCCGTCGATTTCGAACGAGGTCGCCCTACCGCCGAGCAGCCGGCTGCGTTCGAAGAGCTCCACCCGCGCGCCGGCGTCCTTGAGGCGCAGCGCCGCCGCGAGGCCGGCGAGCCCGCCGCCGACGACCGCTACGCGCTCGAGAGCCACGACCGCACGACGACCCGAAGTTTCTCGGTCTTGGAGAGCGCCGCACGCGCGCGAAGCGGGAGCCCGGGATCGCGCTCGATCTTCTTGAGCAGTTCTTCGTAGATTCCCGCCATCGTTTGCACGCACGCCGCGGGACGGCGCGGGATATAGCGCAACACTTCGTAACCGCTTGCGAAGTAACGGCGTGCCCGCTCGACGTTGAATCTGATCAGCTCCGACCAGCCCGGATAGATCAAGCCGTTGGCCAGCGCAGATTCCGAAATGCCGAACCGGCGAAGATCCTCCTGCGGAAGGTAGATTCGTTTCATGTCGACCGCGTCTTCGCGGACGTCGCGCAGAATATTGGTCAGCTGCAAGGCGAGGCCAAGATCGTCGGCGCGTTCGAGCGCGATCGGGTCGCAAAAGCCAAAGATGCGCACGCACATCCGGCCCACGACCGAAGCCACGAGATTGCAGTACGCGCGCAACTCGTCGAACGTCTCGTAGCGCGAAGAGTTAAAATCCATCTCGACGCCGTCGATGAGCATCTGCAGCTCGCGCTCGGGAATCCCATATCGCTCAACCGCTTCGGCGAGGACGCGCAGGATCGGATCGTCGCCATAATCGCCCCGAACGCAGCGCGAGATACGCTCGCGATGGACGACGAGCCGAGAGGGCAGATTGTCGATGCCGGCCGTGTCGGCCTCATCGTCAACCTGTCGCGCAAAATTGTAGAGCGCGTAGATGGCCATTCGTTCGTGGTATCCCAGGGAGATGAAGCCCCAGTAGAAGTTTCCGGCTTCGCGCTTGGCCATATCGCGGTTGAAGCGTTCGGCCCGGTCTTGTTCCGATTTCGGAATCGTCCTTCGTAACGCTCGTTGAAGGTTGATCATCTATGCAGTTCGGCCTCGCAAAAAGCTCTGTAATGCGGCACGCACCACCAGAGATACCTTTGTCGAGGCAGAAACGCTTGGCCGCGAACGCTCGGTCTTGTAGCCGATGGCCTGGATCGCATCGCAAATCGCCAGACCCCCCATCCGATAGAGCGCAAGTTGCAGTCGCAGCGCTCGTGGAACGAGTCGTTCCAGTTCCTCTCCCGACGCAAGCAGGGTGCGAGCGCGCTCCACCATGACTTGCGCGGCTCCCTCGATTCCCCTGGCATCGACGTCGGTATCCACAAGATATCGACGGCCGATTTCGGCGTCGCGGCTGACATCCTGCGCGTGGTTCGCGAGTTGCAGACCGATGCAGACGTCGTCCGATAGCCGATCTGCTCGATCGCCGGTGACGCCAAATACTGCCAGAACCATTCTGCCAACAGGCGCGGCTGAGAGACGGCAGTAACCGATGAGTTCCTCCCAATCACGATAGCGCGCGACGCGCTGGTCTTGAACGTTCGCGGCGATCAAGTCGAGAAAGGGGCGCGCGCTCATGTGGCATCGCTCGAGCGTCGGTTGTAAGGCGACAAGCACCGGATGGATCGGAAGGCCGCCGTCAAAAAGCGCCGCCACTTCGCTGCGCCAACGCTCCAATCGTTCCAGCGCGTTCGGCGCGCCGCCGCTTTCGTCGCCCAGATCGTCGGTCGTTCGGCAATAAGCATAAATCCGCATCAAGTCGCGGCGCTTTTCCGCGTCAACGAATCGCGATGCAACGCTAAAGTTCTCGTAGTGCCGGCGCGTCAGGACCGCGCAATACGCATCGGCGGCGTCGAGGCCGGCGTTCACGAAAGCAGCGTGCCGCGCAAATCGAGCGGTCGCCGCGCGCCGACGCAGAACATTGCGATACGGAGCGACTCGGCGAGCTCGAGCGCCAAGTCGTGTGCCGCCTTGCGCCCGCGAGCGGCGGCGCGAAGGAACGGGCCAGCGATGCCAACCAGATCGGCGCCGAGCGCGATCGCCTTGGCAGCGTCGAGGCCATTGCGAATACCACCGCTGGCGAAGAGCATGGCTTGCGGCGCGATCGCACGCGCTGCCACCAGCGCCTCAACCGTTGGAATTCCCCAGCCCGCGAACGTGCGCGCAACGCGCGCGCGCCACGGCTCCTGGATGCGGTAACGCTCGACCTCACTCCACGACGTTCCACCCGCGCCGGCAATGTCGACGGCGGCCACGCCGGCATCGAAGAGCGCCCGTACATCGGCGGCCCCGATTCCCCAACCGACCTCCTTGACGACGATGGGAAAGTCGGCGCGTGCGCAAAGCTGGGAAATTCGCTCGAGCAAGCCGGCAAAGAGCGTGTCTCCCTCGGGCTGAAGCGCTTCTTGTAGCGGATTGAGATGTAAGACGAGCGCGTCGGCGCCGAGCATTTCGACCAAACGCCGGCAGTCCGAAACGTCGTATCCCTTGTTGAGTTGCACTGCCCCGAGATTAGCGAAGAGCGCGATGTCGGGAGCGAACGCGCGCGCTTCGAAGGTCTTTATGGCGTCGGGCGACTCCAGCAACGCACGGCCAGAGCCCAAGCCCATGGCAAATCCGCATTGCTGAGCGACGCGCGCGAGGCGGCGGTTGATACGGGCGGCCTGCGGCGTCCCGCCAGTCATGCATGAGATCAGCAATGGTGCGGCGAGATGCCGTCCGAAGATCTCAGTAGAGCAATCGACATTGGCGAAGTCGATCTCCGGCAGCGCTCGATGACCAAACCGATACGCATCAAAGCCCGCGTGGATGCCTTTGGCCGCGATGTCGCGCTCGATGTTGATGCGTAGATGTTCCGCCTTGCGCGACGGCGTCGCGTCCTTATTCCGCCGGTCGGCCAACGTAACGAACAACTTCTTCAAAAGCCTGCAGGTGGTCCGCAGGCGCGTACTCGTGAAGAGGTGCGGCAGCGGTCGTAGGATTGCGAACCAGCCGCTCACCCGCCGTTGCAAACGCGCGTATTGCCGGAGCGGGCGCCCCAGCAATCACCGCTCCGGCTTCCATCGCCGCCGCGGTCAGCGCGCTCGCCGAGGCAATTTCGTCGTTGCGCTTAACAATCGCATCCAGAACGGCCTCGGCAACGAGACGCGCGGCCTTCAACCGCGCGCTGGGATTCTCCACATCGCTGGCGAGGCTTCGAAAGGCGAGCGCGTAATATGCGTCGCCGGCGTTGAGGCTCTGGCCCAAACCCCAACGCGCGACCGTCGGCGCGCATTCATCGGTGAGCTCGTCATGGAGCATCAGGAATCGGTCGAAGAGCTCGAAGGCGGCCGCAACGGGCAGCGCATCGGCGAGATTTCCGTCAGCCGCATCGCACGCCCACAGGACCAGAGAGGGGCGCACCCGATCGCGCACGTGCCGGTTTGGAAGTCGCTCTTCAATGATCTTGCCCGCGACCGAGGTCGTCGGAAAAATGATCTGCCGGAGGTATCGCTCGAGCGAAGCACGATGCCCGCTCAACGGCAATCGACAGCCGATCGAAGTCATGCCGTCAGGTCCTTCGACCGTTCTCCGCCTCGTCGCCTTGTGGACCGGGCCATTCCGTCCGTGGAAGACGCTCCACCAAGTAGCGTTCGCGTTCCCGGGAAACCCCGAGCAACCCGTCGAGACTCGTCAACTCCAGTAATCGCCGCATATTACTCTCGCCGACGAGCGCTTCCAAGCGGCGCCCTGCGCCGTTGAGTCGTTTGTAAAGTCCAATTAGTTCGGCCAGAGCGGTCGAATCAAAGAAGCTCGCGTCGCGAAGGTCGACCAACACGTCGGATTCGGATCCCAGCGAGCTCAACGCGCTTCGCAATTGTTCGCGCGTTGCCACATCCCATTCGCCACGCAACGTGGCCACGCGCATTCCCTCAAAGCTGGAGGTGAGAATGCATTGCTCCTCTTCGCCGTACACTCCCGATAGTGTATCTCCCTATTTCTAGAATTTAAAGTAGATGAACGTGGGCGAGAGCCCAGGCCATGTGAGCATTTGGAGCGCTACAAGCAGCCCGGCGAGTGCTCCCGCCTGTCCGAACGGGCGAAGCTGCGACCATCCCAGCGCGACGCCGCGCCGATCGAGGAACCAGCGCAGTATGCCGAACGCCACGATGCCGACGCTCAAGACCGCTTGCCATCCTCCGAGCAACGGCGCGCCGGCGCCCCCGGCAAAGAGCTGCCGATAGACCTGTACCGCTATACCGAAGCTGGGCGAGCGAAAGAGCACCCATCCCAGCGAGACGGCTGCAAAGGTCAATGCGATGCGCACGAGTGCCATCGCGCCCGTTGGCGCGCTGTACTCACGCCCGATGCCGCAGACCCGCTCGAGGCATAACATGACGCCGTGAAATCCGCCCCAGACGACGAACGTCCACTGCGCGCCATGCCAAAGGCCTCCCAAGAGCATCGTCACCATCAGATTGAGCAATGTGGAAACCGCGCCGCGCCGATTTCCTCCCAATGGAATGTACAAATAGTCACGCAGCCAGGTGGAGAGCGTCACGTGCCAGCGATGCCAGAAATCGGTCACGCTCGTCGCCAGGTACGGCATGCGAAAGTTCTCAGGAAAAACGAAGCCGAAGAGTCGCGCGCAACCAATGGCAATGTCGCTGTATCCGGAAAAGTCGAAATAGATTTGCATCGAAAACGCGAACAGCGCGCTCCAGGCAGCAGCGCTTCCGGGATGGGCCGCGATCGATCCCCAATAGCTGTTAGCCACGTCGGCGAATTGATCGGCGATCCCCATCTTCTTGAAGAGGCCGAATCCCGCGCGCGCGAGTCCGTAACTAACGTCATCAGGTCCCGGCGGGCGCCAGGCGAAGAGCTCGCCGAAAAAGAGTCCCGCGCGTACGATCGGGCCGGCGAGCAACTGTGGAAAAAACGCGAGATAGAGCGCGTAGTCGAGGGGAATCCGGATCGCGGTTATCCGTCCGCGATAGACGTCAACGAGATACGAAATGCTTTGAAACGTATGAAAGCTAATGCCGATCGGCACAAAAAGATTCACCAGCCACGGATTTTCGTGCAGGCCTAGCAACGCCGCGACCGTGCCGCTGGCGAAATTCGTATATTTGAAGCTGGCCAGAAAGGCGAGATTGGCCGCAATGCCGAGCGCCAGCAGCGCGCGGGGATTCCCTTCTCGCCGCTCCTGCCGGCGTTCCAATAGGAGGGCAATCGCAAAGTCGCTCGCTGTCAATATCCACAAGAAAAGGACGTACCAAGCGTTCCAGCGCGCGTAGAAGTAGTAGCTCGCGATCAGCAGCACATAGCGTCGTGCGCGACGCGGAAGGCCGTAAAAGAGCGCGGCGACGATTGCCACAAAGAGCCAGAACTCATACTCCTGAAACCGAAGCGGGATCCCGATACCAACCGCTGCGGCAAACCACGAGAGCGAGTGATGCCGGTGCGCCGCCGGAGTAGCCGAGGCGGCTGCGGGCGCGACGCCGCGTGACGATACTGCATGCGGGGTCGTGCCGGGCGGATCGTTCAGCATGTGCGCAACGTCGCTGCCAAGCAGCGCGCTAAAGCGCAGACTGCCCTCACGATTGAGGTGATCTTCGTCGGCAAAGAGCTGTGGCTGCTCGAGCGCCATATAGGGCGCAGCGGGCAGCAAGCGTGCATGCTGATTGGCGGCGATTTCGACGAGCGAGCCACTCGGCGTTTGCGAAGCTTCGCGGTGTGCGGGTCGCGTCGGTATGCGCACGAAAAAAACGGGCACACCGGCCGCTTCGTAGCGCGCCGCGATGGGCTCTAGCCATTGCCGACGGTATGTCGCATACGAGGGGCTGGGTTGCGCGACGGCGAGAACCTGGCGCGCAATGGCGGCACGTTCGTCGCTGGAAACGCCGGGCGGATATTCGATCGTGTTCTTTTCGAAATCGACGCGCAGACCGGCAAGCGTTTCGCTTCGGGGATGTGATGAGAGCGGATCGTAGGCGGGGGCGCGAGCCGCATTCTGCAAGGCCTTCACCCGGCCGAGCGGATCGGCCGCGAGTGCTTGAAAATCGTCTCGCAGTTCCGTGCCGCGCCAGAAGAGATCGATGCCGTACTCCACACGCTCGCGCGGATCGGAGAACGAGCCGGCTAGCTTGGGAAGATCGAGTAAGCGCGTTTGAAAGACGACGTATCGCAAATCCATCGGCCGGTCGTCGCCGTCGAGGCTGCCGATGGCGCTGTCGTCGTCGGCATACGTATCGACCGGAATGACGACCGCACGCAGTCGGTTCGAATCCGGATCGACTGCACGCACGAAAAACGGCCAACAGCGCGGCGTCGTTCCCGGCACGCCGCCATTGAGAAATCGCAAGCGACCGCTGGCGGCGCTCGCGACGCGTGGATCGAGACCCGAATAAATCCGCGAATCGCCGAGGACGAGCACATCGGTGCGCGGGTCGACGGAGGCGGCGCGGAACTGCTCGATCGCCGCTTCGAAACTGCCCGTGCTCGAGGATGGATCGAGGATGTCGCGATAGAGGTTGGTTCGAAACGCGATGGCATCGGCAAGCGCGAAGATTGCAAAGGCGGCCGCAATGAGTAAAGCGGCCGTCTTCCTTTCAGATCCGCGCAACCGTGCAAGCACCGCCGCGTCCCTTGCTCGAAAACGGGCGTGAGGCCTTTCGCGGTCGGGCCGGGTTATGGCGTTGGGGTATGCTGCTCACCTAGCCATGCAGAGTTCGTTTCATCACCGACCAGGCGCTCCGGTCGCGCTGATTACCTTGACGGTCATGCTCGGCCTGATTATGGCGATCATCGACACGACCATCGTCAACGTCGCATTGACGACGATCGGCGGCAATCTCGGCGCGACGGTCGACGAGGTTGCTTGGGTGGCGACGGGTTACATTCTCGCTAACGTCGTCATCATGCCGCTCAACGGCTGGCTGACCGCACTGATGGGCCGCAAGGCCTTTTACGCAACGTCTCTGGCGCTCTTTACGGTGGCGTCGTTTTTTTGCGGAACGGCGCGTTCGATCTGGGTGCTCGTGATTTACCGCGTCATTCAGGGCATCGGCGGCGGCGCACTTCAGCCGACCGCACAAGCCATTCTTTTTGAGACCTTCCCGGCCGAACGACGCGGCGCGGCAATGGCGATCTTCGGGATGGGCGCAATGGTGGGTCCGGCCATCGGCCCGACCTTGGGCGGTTGGATCGTCGATAATGCCAGTTGGCCCCTCATCTTCTACATCAACGTCCCCATCGGCATCGCCGCCTGCTTAATGACGCTCGCCTTCATTCCAAATCCGAAGTATATCGCCAAACCCAAGGGCGGAATCGATTGGATCGGACTCGGTCTGCTGACCGCCGGCCTCGCATCGTTGCAGTTCGTCCTCGAGCAAGGCGAGCGTGACGACTGGTTCCAATCGCAGACGATTCTGCTCTTCAGCACGATCGCTATCGTTTCGCTCGTGGTCTTCGTGATCAAGACGTTGCGCGACCGATACCCATTGGTCGACTTGAACGTTTTTCGCTTTCGCTCGTTCTCGGTCGGTTCGTTCTTGGGGATCATCATGGGCTTCGGTCTCTTTGGAACGGCCCTCGTTCTTCCGCTCTTCTTTCAAAATACGTTGGGTTTTACCGCGTTCGACACCGGTATGGCGCTGATGCCTGGCGCCTTCTCAACCGCCATTTCGATGATGATTATCGGGCGCATGCTCAACCGCATCGATGGTCGCTGGTCGATTGTCTTCGGGACCCTGCTGTTTGCATGGTCGACCTGGCTTTTGGGAGGCCTCACGGTACAGGCCGGATATTGGGACGTCTTTTGGCCGCGCGTCGTGCAGGGATTCGCGCTCGGCTTTCTTTTCGTGCCGCTCACCACCATTGCGCTCAGCGACGTGCCGGTGCCCAAGCTCGCCGGTGCGACCGGCGTTCTGACGCTCTTACGCCAGCTCGGCGGCAGCCTCGGCATCGCGATCTTGACGACACTGCTCACGCACCAGACCGCAATAGCGTGGAATGTGCTGGCGTCGGGCGTTACGCAGACCCACGGTTATTCCGTCGGCCAGCTGACCGGTATGGTCGCCCAGCAATCGACGATGATCGCCTACAACTACGTCTTCCGCGTAACCGCCGTCGTCTTCGTTCTTTCAACACCACTGGTCTTTTTGATTCGACGCCGCCCGCGGGCGGCAGCAGTCGCCGCGCCCGAACAACAAGCGGCCTGATTCTGGCATATCGAGTTGGTTCAGTGACGGATCTGTGCGGACGCCATCAAGGCCTACGTTGATCTATCTGTGCACACGCTATCGCGATCCTGGGCTTCGGGTTTGCACGGCAAACAGCTCGCATCTAAGAGATGCCGCAAGCTACGGAGCTAGCGCGGCTATTGGTAGCGTTTGCCATTCGTACACTAACCTCTCATATCGCAGCTTCGCCACGCGGGTCTTCACGGAGCCGGTTGACCACCCACGCAGCAGTAAAACCTATCACTGGCAGCGCCAGGGGATCGAAATGTATGACGCGCGAGAAGACGTACATTGGAGCAACGATAAACGCCGCAACCGCCACAGCGATCCTTTTTGGGGTCGCGCTCGTGACCAATAGCCAAAGGACTGGTAACATCAGCAGCGCGTCGTAGCCATATGCGTGGGGCGCCGTTGCTAAAGCAATTGCTGGCAACATCGTCGCCGCCTCTATGCGCGATGTTCGCGTTAGGAGCATGGCGCAGGAGACCAATGACACAATGGCCAGAACCCAGCCTTCAATCGGCGAAAGTCCGACATGGATCAAGATGCCTGGAATGCCGATGGCGTAATCGCCATCAACAGCACGATCGTAGTTATATAAACTCGACAGCATGTGGATGTACGGTCGTGGCCATAACGCATCATGGACAGCGGCCGCGCTCAAGGCGTACCAGATCACCAAAGTGACCGCGACGATGCATGTTGCTTTCCGTTGTTGAAAGACAACAAGTAACACGAAAAGTGGTATGCCAACTGTGGGCTTATAAAAACTGAGTCCCACGGCAAGACCCAAGAGCGTCTCGTCGCGCCTGACGAATGCATAGATCGCCAGCATGACAAGCAAAAGTCCGAACGGCGTATTCTGCCCTAGGCAAACTGCAATAGTCAGTGGAAACCACGCTACGAGCATTGCGCTCGTTACGAGCACAGGCAATCGATAAACCCTTGAAGCCAGAAAAGAGGCCAGAAATGCGCAACACAGCATGAATGCTGAATAAATGAAATAACTGGCGGTTCGACTGAACCCGCCAATGAGCCACAGAGCCCATGCCACGCCGGGTGTGTAGGCGAAACGCGCGCGACTCAATAGCTCTGGTGTACCAACATAATGCGCCGCGTTCCAAAAGATCTTCCAGTCGTCGCCCGCGCCTTTGACCGTAAGGGCTCCCTGTATTACCCATAGAATCCCGAGAATTAAGAACGACAACGCTATGAGGCGGCGCCTGTCATCCATATAACGGTAACCGGGTTGTTCCAGCGGCGCGTTTGGAAATGGTTTCAAAAGCTATAGGGTTTTCGGTTTGACGACGTCATTATGTTTAGCGAGACGGCATCGTCAACGCCCCACCGGCATCGACTTTCCAAGAAACGCAACTGGTGAGTGCCTTACGGCATGGCGATGATCGCCGGAAGGCAATAGGCTAGCTCTCAAATAGCGCATTCCGGCCGTTAGGATGCCTTCATAAGTGGCGGTTGGCGCGAATGTAACGTACGCGCGTCGCCAGCCAGAAGGTAAACAGACGAGCGAGCTCCACGTTGAATCAATTTACCCGGTGAGCCAAGCAGGGGCCTGCCCTTGGCAGGAGCAAGACCGGCTAAGCTGGTCCAGCCAGTCAGCCGGAGGTAACCTGTGTGAATAGCCGTCCGGACCACGATAGCGGCTGTCGGAAGACCGTCATGCGAGGCAATCGAACGCTGAACCGCTATTTTGTGGTGCTTGGGGCTGCTGCTGTTGCGACAGCCTGTTCCGGCGGGAACGGCTACTTCACGGCCCCGTCGCCGCGAATGTCCGTCGCATCGCATCCTTACGACTCTACCGGTGTATTTCAGCAAGCTCCCTTCGGCAGGCGTCGTCACGGGCGCTCTTCGCGGATACATAAGGCCGCTGAATACCCGCCGACGGAGGTCGTATACTCATCGTCTCATGATTCCATGTGTGAAATGACGCATTTCCCTACTGGGCCAGGGGATTGGCCTGTTTGGCAATGTTGGATGAAGAGTGGCGAGTCGATAACGTTTCCGACTTCGTGGCAGGTTCCGACAACAAATCCTTACTATGGAGAACTCTGCGGGCCTACGACGATTTCGGTGATGCCGTTCGCCGGTAACCCCGGAGTCGCTACGCCGGCGCCTGTTTTGGTCGGCACCTGGGCCAGCTGCACGAGGCTCGACGTGTCTCCAGGTGTGACCTTCACGGACAACGTACCGCCCAGCGAAAACTTTTCTTTTAATGGCGACTGGGAAGGCCTTTATACAAACTGTAATACGCCCGCTATCCCGCCTGTGACTTGCACCGCCGGTAATGACGAAAACTTTTTCGAATTTGGGATAGAGCCCGGGCCACCACCAAGTCCGAGCCCCGCGCCCACCCCTACCGGTGGCGGCAGCCCATGGCCGACAGCACCTCCAACACCGTACCTGGAGATTTATGATAGCAGGCTAAACCAGGTCGTAAGCACCGGGGTTTCGCCCTATCCAAGCTCGGTGATTGGTCTGCGAAATGATCTCACCGCGAAACAGACTGATGGCGGTACGCCTACGGACGTCTCTTGGATCCAAGTGGAGCTACCTACGATCGCGAGTCAGAATCCGATAACGGCGATGCCTTCCGTGTCAAGCGTTCCGCTCGTGATTCCGACTTCCGCCAATCCTATAAACTACTATTGGACTGGCGGCGGGAACTTAGCGGTGGTTCGGGTTACGGCTTCCGTAGATGGCCTACCCATGACGGCGTTGGCGCTTTATACCGTCGAGGCGCCGACCTTCGGTAGTATGACCGCGACTTTTGCCACCCCCGGTATTTACGGCCAGAGTGTCGTACTCGGCTTACAGAGCCCGTATCCAAACTCCGGCATCATCTCCAAATACACCGCTACAGCCCCCAACGATTTCGCTGGTTATTTTGCCGAGAATCAGCAGGAGATGACAAACCCTTATGCTTCACCGTCGTCGAGCCCAGGCTTGCCACAAACGGGAACCGCAAGTTGGTTAGACGCGTGCTGGATCTACGACGTTCAGGCCAACGGGCTCAACAGCCCGGCGCCACTTGCTTCTGCTGCGGCCACTGTAACGTATGGACCAAGTTACGACGCTCCGGCTTACGGACTCGCACGCCTCGACGAACTAAATTTCGATGATACGTATGTGGATCACTTCATGTTTACCCCAGACGTGCCTGGTTGGCATCATCGCGTCTGGGTAAACTTCGGGGTACTTCAATGGAGTTGGGGCGGAGACGTCGTGGCTGATCGTTTTCTCAACACGGCGCCCGTAGGGTGGAAGTTTAATAGCGAGATCGCTCCAGGACCAACGCAAACAGGTGTCCCGAATACGGACTTGGTCGGCTGGCCGAATACCCTCGCCGTCGAGGGGTCATCTTGTCCGGCGCCCCCCGCAGAAAACAGTCAAAGTCGCACACCAAGAAAAGGGCACGGTGCGACGCCGACTCTTCGAGCGCCAAGATCGAAGCTCAAGCCTCCATGGGGTCAGAAGAAGTGAGCACGTTTACACCCTTGCGTTTTAATGCAACTTTGGGAATGGCCTTCGTGGTTTGCAGCGTAATCGCACTGGGGACATATGCTTCCGACGCGCTTGCGCAGGAGATTCCCGTCCGCAGTGGCGTCTTTAGTATTCGGTTGGATACAACCAAGAGAATATATCGGTTGGGTGAGCGAATCGAGGTTCGGATTTCCGTCCACAATAACACAAGGGAAGTATATGAGGCGGATTCCGTGCCGCCCTGGGGGCTCTGCGACCTCGCCATTTCAAACAGCAGCGGACAAGCGCTTCTACCCGCTCCGGCTGTCAACCGCGCCGTCCGGCGAAGCTCCATAGCGATAAGAGAGTATTTACCGGGAAGCACGCTCGTCGGCGGGTTCGATTATCCTGATGCGCCAGGCATCTTTCACTTTTGGGTGGACATATCACACTGGGGCTATGAGATTAATGCGCCAGGCAAATATACAATAAAAGCGATACCCGAGGTGCGCGGCTTTGCTAGAACAGGCCCTGAGAAAGGCATGCATTTCGTTTCCTCCCCTAGCGACAAATCCAACGCGGTATCCATCGAAGTCATACGGTAACGCTCCTCGGGGCGCCGATAAGCGATTCCCCGGCTGCGGGCGGAACAAGCCAAACGTGCTTCGGCGAATCCCAAGGATAACCGCGCTCGGTGTAGGCGAGCCGGACTTGTGACGTCATCGACCAATAAATCGAGCGAGTACACATTACATCGTCCTAACCGAACATCGATCCCGCGGCCCTCGCGGCGATTTATTGTGCTATCACCTAAGGCGAGATGGTTACGGGCGCGACCACGCTTTCTTGGCCGAAACCATCGGTGAAACTAGCCACGACGGTATAGCGTGTCGCCTCGGTCACGACGGGTGCGCGTAAGGAAACCGCGCTGGTTTCGGGACCGATGTCGACGCCCGAGATCTCATGCGATTGCAAATCGGTCAGCGCAACCCGCATGCCGCTGCGCGGCGAAATGATGCGCACGCGAATCGATCCGCCGCTCTGCACGTTTGGCGTCAGCACTTCAAACGTCCCGTTCTCGTCGGCGTTGGCGGCGCCCGATGACGCCGGATTATCGTCGCCTGCAATCGGTGACGACGCACCGATTGCGCTATCTTGATCGGCGAGCACGGCGAGCCCGGCCATCGACTCGGCGGCGGTGCGCCCCTTGGTAACGTGCAGCACGACGCGCATTTCCCCAAGGCTTTTGAGCGGCGGAATGACGAAAGCGGTGTGACCTGCGTGTGAAAACGGCCGCTGTTGCCAAATCGTCCCGTCGGTTCCCTGCAACCGTACGTAGCCCGAGTCGCCCGCGGCAGCGTAGTCAACGGCAACCGTCTCGCCGGGCTTGGCGACGGCGGGGGTGACCGCTATCGAATCGATTTGCGCCGCCGCCGGGATCTTGGCCGCGATCGTATTGAGAACGCGCGTTTCCGTCGCGGCGCCCAACGGACCGGTTATCGTCATCCGCAAGGTGTAGGCGCCGGGATCGTTCGACGACGCAATGGCCACGGGAATGGATCCGGAGAAATTGCCGAGCGATCCGCCCTGGACGCGCCGGCCATCCGGAGCGATAACCGAGTAGGATAGCTTTCCGGCGCCCGCGGCGTCATATTCGGCGCGAACCGTCGTCCCCGCGATCGCCTCGGGCGGCACCGCAAAGGCGGAGATCCGCGGCATCGTTGCGTGGATCAGCGCCACTGCACCGGCAGAAAAGATCAGTGCTGCTGCAGCGATCGACGCCGCAGCACCGTAGACGCCCTTGCGGTTGCGCCGCGCGGGCGCGGGCGCTTCGACAATGCATCGCACGCCGTCACCGACCACTTCCGTGATGGCGCGGTCGAACGAGCCGAAATCGCGTAGCCACAGGGGCACGCGTGTCGCACCGCTGGAGAGCGGTGCGACCTCGAAGAGTGCGGGGTATGCCAAGAGCGCATCGCCGCTCCGGGTAACGACCCAGGTACGGCAAATGACCGCGCAGCTCGTTCGATTCACCACCCGCAACGCGTAGGTCGCAACGCCGCGGCGCCGATCGAACTCCGCCAGCGCGAAGAACGCGGAGACGCTGCCGGCCAGCGTTTGCACCGCACTTCCCGAGCCGAATTGCGCGGACGACACAATCTCGCCGGCCGGGACGGTCGCCAACGCCGTGGCATGGGTCACTGCGAGATCACCATCTGCGACGTGCTCGCCATATTCATCACCAGCGGCGCGCCTTGGCTTCGCGGCAAATACGGAAGCATAAATGAAAACGGGTAGTTCACCGTTACCGAAACGACGCATCCCGGCGCGTTGCCGGATTGACCCGACGCGCACTGATTTGGCGGCCAACTCGCGGTCACGGTGATGTTATTGGCATTGGTTGCGCCTTCTGAAAGGGTTCGGACGTACGTTTGAATGTCGGCTTGGGTGGCGTTGCAATGATCGAGCAACGTACACTGCGAGCCGCGCACAATCGCCCAACGAGCGCCTTGGCGCGCCAGCTGGGCAACAAATGCATACGTGTACATCGCACGCCCAAAGTCGATGATGCTAAAAAGCAGCGCGAGAATGACTGCCATGACGATCGCCGTCTCGGGCATGCTCGCCCCGCGCTGATGGGCTCCGACGAATCTCACTGATTTCCCACCGGCATCGTGGCGGCGCCGCTGACCGGAATGTTGTTTGGAATGCCTGGATAGTGCAAGAGCGAGGCGAACGTGCCGTTCACTTGCACCTTGACATAGTAGACCAGACTGGTAGAGACGGCGTTGGTATTGTTGGCGGGACAGGGCGAGAGCGTGCCGTTGAGCGTACAGACGATCGACGACGTCACGGTCCAGTTGGCCAGGTTCTGCGCGTCCTGCAACGAGGCACTTCGCGTTCCCGAACCATTCACCGATGCGTCGGCGGCCGTTTGCAGGTTCTGAGCCGCGTACTGAACGCCGGCTCGAGCCGCGTGGCTGGCAAGAATTGCGAAATATGTGTATCGCCCGACTTCGATCAGCCCGATGAGCATGAAGACGAGTACCGGCGCGACGATGGCGAACTCGATGAGGCTCGTGCCGCGATCGCACCGAAGCTTCGTTGCAGTTTCTGTCATTCCGATACCACCGCTTGCTTGATGAGTGCCTGATTTGGCGAGGGCGTGGCGAAATCGTAGGCGCTATTCTGGTTGAAGTTCATCGAGCCGAAGACTAGGATCACGTAGTTGCCGTTCTGATCGTCGAAGTTGGCGCCTGTCGAGCCCGGCGCATAGATCAAGCCGGTCATGTTGACGTTCGGTCCATTGAAATTAATGCTCGACGTATTGCTGGGAACCTGATAGTAGAGCACGCCGGCCTCGTTTCCCGATGTCGGCGGCGAAAGCGAGACGCTCTGGTTATCGAAGTTCGGCCCGTTGGCCCCGGCGGGAACGTAGAGCGTCACCCCCGTGCCGGTAATGACGGCTTGGTTGTCGTTGAAGTTTCCGTCGAGGACATAGAGCCCGGGCGCAAACGTGATCGTGCCGCCGTCAAGATTCAAGCCGCTATAACAGCCCGGATAAATGGTCCCGCTGTGACCGTTTGAATTGTAGGACTGACAGTTGGAAATCGAGGGCGGGTTGGCCGCGAGATAGGCACAACCGGGTATCTCCGGGCACGGATCGGCAACGGGCATCGCGGGGCCCGGTGTCGCCTCGGTAAAGGTGGTCCCACCCATGTTAGGACTCGGCCCGGCGATGCCGATGCTTGGCGAAGAGATGGTTCCCCCGTTGAAGTCGGCGCTGTAGTTGATTGCAATCGCGCAACCCGCCGCGTTCACCGTGGCATTATTAAAGCTCGACCACGAGCTATTGCTAAGAAGATAAATACAAGCACCCTTTTGCGCGGGGATCACGCTCGCCGCCGCTTGGGTCGTCTCCGTTGCCGTGGCGTAACCGAAAAGGCGCTCGAAGAACGTCGGCACGTTTTGTGAGGTGACCTGAACGAAGACCGAGCAAGGATTACCCGAGTAGGGGCCGTTCGCGGGCGGATTGTGCACGGCGACCGCAACGCTGCCGCCGTTAATGAATCCGTTGTTCGCCGCATTCGTGTAAGCGGCGCTTTGAGCCGCACTTTGATTCGGGCAGCCGGCATGCAAGAGGGCCTCGGCGCCGCCGGCGGCGGCCGCGTCAGTAGCGCTCTGTTGCGCCTGCTGGCGATACTCGAGAAATCCGACGTCCACGCCAACGCCGCCGAAGCCGAGGAGCGTCATGAGACAGAGCCCAACCAGCGGCAAAACCTGTCCAGCTTCGCTTCTGCGGCGGTACAATCGTGAGGTGCTCATTCGGCGACAACGGCCTGTTTGACGAGCGAGGAGTTTGGCGGCGGCGTCGCCAGATCGACGGCGTTGCCGCCGTTGAAGTTGCCCGAGCCGAAGACCATGACCAAATAGCCGCCGGCAGTCCCGTTGAAATTTGCATTAATCGCCCCCGGCGCGTAGATCAGCCCACTGTAGTGACTGTTGGCCCCGTTGAAATTTGGCGCGCTCGTATTGGTCGGAACCTGATAGTAGAGAACGCCCGCGTTGGTTCCGGTGGTTGGCGGGGAGAGCGTCGCAGTGGCGCCGTTGAAATTCGGAGCAGTGCCGCTACTCGTGACGTACATCGTCACCCCGGTCCCACTAATGGTTGCGCCGTTGAAGTTCTGAGTGCCGGTGAATACGTAGTTTCCCGACATCGTGACGTTCGCGCCGTTGAGATTCAAATAACTGTAGCAGCCCGCCGGCACGTTGCCGGTGTAGCCGTTGTAATTCGCCGACTGGCAGCCCGTTGCGGAGAGCGGATTCGCGGCCAGATAGGCGCAGCCGGTGATTTCCGGACACGGATCGGCAACCGGAAGCATCGTCTGCGGCGTGGCCCCGAGAAAGGTCGCGCCGTTTTCATTTGGCGCCGCGCCGGCGTAGCCGATGCTCATGGCATTAATGGTCGCCCCGTTGAAATTCGCCGTATCGTTGATCAGGGCGCCGCATCTGGTTGCGGTAACGTTCGCGCCGTTGAAGTTCGACTGGACCGTCGGGCTCAGCAGATAGATGCACCCGCCGCCGGTCTGCGTGACGACCGCAACCGCATGCGTCGTTTCTGTCATCCCGGTTTGATAACCGAAGACCCGCGCAAAGAACGTGGCGACGTGGACGGTGCTTATGGTCACCGAAACCCCGCAGACGTTCCCGCTAAAAGGCCCGCTCGACGGCGGGTTGGCAACGCTGACGCTGACCGGAGCCGCGTTTGCAAAACCGTTGTTCGACGCGTTGAGATAGGCGGCGTTCTGCGCCGCCGATGAGTTTGGACAGCCGGCTTTGATCAGAGCGTCGGCACCGCCGGCGGCGGCCGCGTCGGTCGCGCTTTGCTGCGCCTGCTGGCGATACTCGAGGTAGCCGACGTCAACCCCGACACCGGCAAAGCCCATCAAGGCCGTGAGAGCAAGCGCAATCAGCGGCAAGACCTGCCCGGCTTCCCGGGCGCGTCTCATCGCGTAACGATCTCCGGCGTCATGACGAACACGACGTCGGATTGCTGATTCTGATACGCCGTCGACGTAAACAGCTTGCCGAGGATCGGAATCGACGAGAGCAATGGAATCTTGGAGATTGTTTTCATCTCGAGACGGTTCACCAAGCCACCGAGAATGATGCTCTCGCCGGGCCGAGTGATGACGTCGGTGGAGAGTTTGCTCACCAGCAACGCCGGTATCGTGAAACCGGAGACGATGACGGCATTGGCATAATCGAGGCGCGAGACTTCGGGCGCAACGACGGCGTGTACCGATCCGTTGCCGAGAATCTCGGGCGTCACGTTGAGCTGAACGCCGTAAGGCTGATACTGAACGTTGACCGCGCCAAGGCCAGTCGAGGTGACCACCGGTATCTCACCTCCGACTAAGAACGTCGCTTTCTGCCCCGGGGTGGTGACGAGGCTCGGGCTCGAGAGAACCTTCGCGTGCCCCTCCTGCATCAGCAAATTAAGCGTTGGCGCCAAAGTGACGGTCCGGAAGAACGGCTGAACCGTGAAGCCGAGCCCCGAGCCCAGCAACGTCGGGTTCTCAATGACCGGGAACGACGCGCCGCCCAACTGATAGTTGGTTGGATTCGTCGCCGAGTTGAAGGTGGCCGATTGGAGCGAGAGGCCGAGGTTCGATTGCGCCGTTTTGTCGACTTCGAGCACGTACACTTTGATATCGATCTGACTGTTGCTCAAGGCGTTGAGCCGATCGATGAGCTCACCGTTGCTCGCGAGATATGGACCGGCGAGACCGCGCGCCCGGTCTAAAATGGCTTGCGCCGTGACCGCATCGGCCGCGTTGCCGCTGACAATCACGTTGCCCCGGCCGTCGGGATCCACCCGAATGTCGGTGGCTCCGGGAATGTTCGAAATGGCGCGCTGCAGCATGCCGAGATTTTGCGAAATCGTCACCGCGTTCACGAGCACGGAGTTTTGAGCTTTGACGACGGGTTCGAAGCGCGAGACGATGTCGCTGAGCTGCTGGAACTGGGCGCCGTCGCTGACGGTTCCGCGCACCACGATCGAATGGTCGAAACTGACGACTTGCACGCCGGGCGCACCGATCGCACTTCGCAGCATCTGCGCGAGGTCGTCGAGTTGCTGCTCGGTGACCGTAACCTCGTAGGTCTCGCGCCGGCCGCCGGCCCAGATGAAGACGGTGGTATGTCCCGGGTCTTTTCCGTTGACCACGACCTGGGACGTTCCGACGGGGACGACGCCGGCGATGCGGCCATCACCGACCGCGACCCGCGTCAGACCCTCGGCCTTCAATAGCACCGAATGACCGGATTGAATCGAAAGCAGCATCACCTGATCGGCCCGGACGGGAGCCGTGTAGGCTGCGATCCCCGCGGCTGCGAGAAACGCAAAAGTCCGACGAGTGATCAAATTCATCTTTTGGATTATGCCACGGATCCGCGCGTTAACGCGTGAACGCAGCGCCGACGTTGAGTTAGAATCCCGTCGTTTGGGGCGGTGCTTTATTGCATCGAAGCCGCCGGGATGTCATGATTCACGGCACCAGGAGCCAAGGAGGTTTCCATGCGGCTTTATCGTCAGGTGGTTTTTCCTATATTCTGCTCACTGCTTTCGACGCTGGGCGTTGCGGCAGCGGCGCAGCAGGAAGTTCCGCTTGCAACCGTCGCCCGTCAGGCTCATCTTGAGTACACGTGGTTGGCGGCGACGCGTGCCGTACAACTGAGCGGCCCAGGTCTCGTGCTCGTTGTTCGCCCTGGCGACAGCTTGTACGAAGTCGACGATCGTGTCGAGGTAACAACGGTCACGCCACGCTACATCTCCAACGACATCTACGTCTCAACGACGCTTGCCACACATATCATCCACTTAGCACGGCAAGCCGAACTCGCCCGCGAGCAGGAAGCAGAAGCGGCGAGCCGAGTGAGCGAAGAGCAGCAGCAGCAACCCGGCGCGGCGGGACTCCTCGGCACGATCGTCCTCAATGCAACGCCGCTTCAAGGGGCAGAAGCAGTACTCGTAACGGGACAGGCGCCTGCGTCTGCTCCGATTCGGATCACGCTTCTGGCTACGCTCTCCTCCGAGCTGCCCAACGTTCTGCTCAGCCGTCACGATCTGACGGCAGGGCCGGATGGGAAGTTCCAAGCGATCGTCCCGATTGCGCCCGACTACATGCGCGACTCATTCATCCACGTCCTGGCGACATCGTCGCCGGGTGTTATCTCGGCAAGCGCGCAGCTCTTGGTCCATCAACCAAACGCCGGAGTTACCGTTCCAACGGACGCGTTCCCCGGCGGCATTTGGTGAAAGGGGAATCATGCATCGCATACTTAGTTCTCTTATCCGCGACGAAGAGGGCGCATCGATGGTCGAGTACGGCCTACTCGTAGCGCTGATCGCTCTCGTGGCTCTGGGCGCCGTCCAAACCTTGGGCGTCAACCTGGGCACGCTGTTCGGTCAAGTCGCAACTTCGCTATAAAACGCGAACCTTCAATCGCATACATCTAGCAACACTAAGCACACCACCAAATAAGGAGAAAACATGCTATCCACTCTTAATTCGATGATTCGCGACGAAGAAGGCGCAACGATGGTCGAGTATGGCCTGCTCGTTGCCCTCATCGCCCTGGTTGCGCTGGGCGCGGTCAAGACGATCGGTACCGGCCTGAGCACGCTCTTCGGCCAAGTCTCAAACTCGCTCTAAGGTCAACGCACGTAGGGTTGTGGGGCGCGAACGGCCGATGCGTTCGCGCCTCCCAACCCTTCCACTTTTTCTGACATGACGATTGCAATTGCACTAACCCTGGCCGCCTGCGTGGCCGCAAGCTATACCGACGTGAGGGCGCGGCGCATTCCGAACGCGCTAACGGGTTCGCTTGCCGCCGCCGCGGCGATCGTTCACGCCTTCGGCGGGTGGCAGCAGCTGGTCGTCAGTCTCGGCGTCATGGCCCTGCTGACGATCGGCGGCGCGCTCATTTACTCTCGCGGCGGGATCGGCGGCGGCGACATCAAGTTGGCAATCGCCGCGTCCGGCATGCTGAGCTATCCGCTCTGCGTGCCCTTCCTACTCTATACCGCTCTTGCCGGCGGCGCACTAGCGGTGCTCTTTATCGCGCTGCGTCCCAACGAGCGACCCTCATTTTCACGCATCGCACTCACGACAATCGGCGCAACCAACGGCATCACGGCGCAGCGCGTTACGTTGCCCTACGCGGTGGCTTTTGCCGCCGGCGCGATCGTCGTCGCCCTATCGCAAAGCCTCCTCCCATTCTTGAGGATCAACCTGTAAGGATAACTTCATGAACGTTCGTCGCACTACGTTTCTTATCGCGATGATCTTAGCAGTCGGTACCGGCTGGCTGACGTTAACCTATCTTTCCTCGCTTCGGCCGGTCGGCACCGCGCAGCGCCCCGTTTTGATCACAACTCAAGAGATTTCGGCTCGCGAGCGCATCAGCGAAGGAATGTTCAGCAAAGAGATGCGCCCGGCCGACACGTTGCAACCCGACGCCGTCGCCGACCCGAGCCAAGCCGTCGGCTCGCTCGCGCTCATCACGATTCCCGCCGGATCCCAGTTGACCGCGTCATCGATTGGAACGAACGTTTCGCTGGCATTGCCGGTGCGCCTCGAACCCGGAATGCGCGCGGTCAGTATTCCCGTCGACCGCGTCAAGGATGTTTCGGGCCTCGTTCAACCGGGTGACCGCGTTGACGTCATTGCCATCCCGCCTTCGCGCAACAATGGTCCGCCGCCGCACGCAGTGACGATTTTCCGCGGCATACGCGTGCTCTCCGTCGGCGCGGCGCTCGAAAATCCGTCGGCGACGCCATCGCCGCAGGAGCAAGAAGCAACGACGGTCACCCTCGAAGTGACGCCGCACCAAGCCGACATGCTGGCGTGGGCCGATAGCAATACGACGCTTCGGCTGGCGTTGCGCTCGCCGCGCGAAGCAATCCACACCGAACAAGCGGAAGATCTCACCTTCGAAATGGCGCCGCCGATGTCGCCGCCGGCGCCGCCGCCCGCTTTGCCGCCCGCCCCGATGGTTGCGATCGCCGCGACCCCGGCGCCGCGCATGCCGGCGGCGGCGACCGCACTCACCACGCCCGTCGAGTTAATCGTCGGCGACCAGATTGTAGATCCCGGCAGTTCGAGCCGATGAACGGCTCGCTCGTCGCGCTCTTCATCGGTTCGAAAGGGGGCGCCGGCGCGACGACGCTCTGTTCGGAGCTGGCGCGCGCGATTCGCGGAAAACGCAACGTTGCGCTCGTCGATGCCGACCTCACCGGACGCCGCAGCGTGGCGGTCCTCTTCGAGGCGGTGCGCAATCTCGACGCGCAGCGCGTCAGCTCCCCCATTTCGCAGACCGCCGTCGACGGCGTTACTCTTTTCGAGCTTACCGACCGTTACGATTCCGTTTTTACCCTTGCCGTGGAAACGGTCGAAGCGTGCGCCAACGAGGCGACGCGATTCGACGCCGTGTTGGTCGACGCACCGCAGCCGTTTTCGGCGGCAGTCCGACCGTTCGTCGTGCGCACCACGCGCTTCTTCATCGTACTCGAACCCACATTGCTCGGCGTCGCCGGAGCCCAGGCAATGCTCGCCGACTTGCAGCGCTTCGGCGTGCCGCTGAGCCGGATCGCGCTGGTAAGCAACACGCGCAACGAACATGGCGGCGGCACGCGCAGCGAGATCGAGCGGGCGCTCGGAATGAAAATCGTCGGCGAAGTGCCGCTTGCATCGTCACGCGGCTACTCCAAAGCGATCGCCGAGCTGAGCCGCCACGTTGAATCGCTTCATTCCGAAGAAGAGATTGCGACGCTGCAACCATCGACCTCATCGCCCATGGGCGACGCGCGTGTACCGCTGCGGCGCACCACGACGATGCGAACCAACGGACATAGCTCTGCACAGGCCGACCCCCGCGACTTACGCCGCGACGCGTTTAAGCAAGAAGTTCATCAGGCGCTTCTGCGCGAGCTCGACTTTGCTTCGGCCAGCATCTCGCAGAGCGACGCCGCGAAACTCGCCGAGCTCCGTTCCAAGATCGAAAGCATTACGGCGTCGCTCGTTTCGGCCCGGCGTTTCGACGGATCGGCCGAAGAGGTGGCGGAACTCCGTCAAGAGATCGTTGACGAAGCCCTCGGTCTCGGCCCGCTCGAAAGCCTCATGAAAGATCCCGACGTGTCGGAAATTATGGTCAACGGCTTCGATAAAATTTACGTGGAGCGGCACGGCGTCATCGAGCGCACCCCCAAACGCTTCAGCGAAGAACGCCAGCTCCGGCTGATCATCGAACGGATCATTACGCCGCTCGGCCGGCGAATCGACGAGTCGTCGCCGATGGTCGACGCGCGCTTATCGGACGGATCTCGCGTGAACGCGATCATCGAGCCGGTCGCGATCGACGGCACGACCTTGACGATTCGCCGGTTTGGACAACGCCGGCTGACCGCCGAAGATCTCATCAACATTGGCGCCGCCCCCCGGGCCGTCATCGATTTTCTCAGCGCCGCGGTGCAAGCCCGGCTCAACTGCGTGGTCAGCGGCGGCACCGGCTCGGGTAAAACGACCTTTCTCAACGTGCTTTCGTCGTTTTTGCCCGAGCGCGAGCGAATCGTGACGATCGAAGATGCCGCTGAGCTCTTATTAAATCAGCCGCACGTCGTTCGGCTTGAATCGCGTCCGCCCAACGTCGAGGGGAGCGGTGAAATCCGCATTCGCGATCTCTTCCGCAACGCGCTGCGTATGCGGCCCGACCGGATTATTATCGGTGAGTGCCGCGGTGCCGAAGCGCTCGACATGCTCCAAGCCATGAACACCGGCCACGACGGCTCGCTCACGACGATTCATGCGAACAGCCAACGCGACGCGCTCTCCCGCATCGAGACGATGGTGTTGATGGCCGGCTTTGACTTGCCGGTGCGCGCCATTCGCGAGCAGATCGCCAGCGCACTGGATCTAGTCGTCCATACGGCTCGCCTTCGCGATGGCTCCCGAAAAGTTATCGGCGTGAGCGAAGTCGTCGGCATGGAAGGCGAGATCGTGACGATGCAGGAGATCATTCGATTCGCGCAGCGTGGCGTTGACAAAGAGGACCACGTTCTCGGAGACTTTTGTTACAGTGGCGTGCAGCCCGTCTGCCTGAAGCGTTTCCAAGAATACGGCATCGCCTACGATGCGCGTGAGTTGAGCCAGCTTTCTTCGATCGGGGCGCTATGGTAACGGCGTTCGTTCCATTGGCCATCTTTGCGGGAGTCTCCGCGACGGCGTTCTTCACGTTCTTTTCGTTTTGGGGCTCCGTCAATCAGCGCGCCACGGCGCGCGTGCAGAGTCTGGCGGAACGACTGGATCGCGCCGGCGTCACGGTCGGGTCGCAGGAGCTCGTGCTGACGCTCGTTGCCGGTGTCACGATCGTCTGGATTTCGCTACTCTTGATGTTGCATACGGCGCCTCTGACGTCGATCGTGTTGCTGCCAATCGTGGCGGGCACCGCGACGTTTGGCTTCTACGGTTTTATCCAGTTTCGCATTGCCCGGCGCCTTGGCGCGTTCATCAACCAGCTCGAGCCCGCGACTCGCCTGATCGCCGGCGGTTTGCGGGTGGGCCTGGGCGTACGCCAGTCGATGGCGGTCGTCATCGACGAGCTCTCGGAGCCGGCCCGGCACGAGTTTCGCCGCGTCATCGGCCACACCAATCTGGGAGCGAGCATTTTCGATGCCGTCGATCACTTGGCGACGCGTATGCCGAGTCACGAAGCGTTGATGCTGGCGCGCGTCTTTCGCGTTCAATCCGAGACCGGCGGCGACCTCGCCCGCATCCTGGATCAACTAGCAGATACGATTAAAGACCGGCGGCAGGTGGGACGAAAGATTTCGTCGCTCACCGCTGAAGGCCGGATGAGCGCCTACGTGCTGATGGCGATACCGCTGGCGCTCGGGCTATTCATCGTGACCACACAAGAAAACATGAGCACGGCGCTGCTCCACACGATGATCGGCCACATCGTAATTTTGATCGTCCTCGCGCTCGAAGTCTTGGCGTATCTCTGGCTCAAAGCGCTCTTACGGATGGATGTATAGTGCACTCGCTTATCGGAACCGCGTTCGGCTATCTGATCGCCATGCTCGCCGGAGCGGCAGCCTTCTTCTTGACGTTCTCAATCATTCCGACGAAGAGTCCGCTCGCGGAACAACTCGAAGAGCTCAAGGCGCGCGACCCTTTGAAACGCGACGAGGAGCGACTCTCGCTGATCGAACACGTTGTTTCCGGCGAGCGCCGCGCCGCGCTGGCCCGGCGTCTGGCCGAGGCCGGCTGGTACACGACCACGCCGGCAAAGTTTGGATTGCGCGTGGCCGGCGGTCTCTGTTTCGGAGTCGTCCTCGCGCTGCTCTGCTGGAAGTTTTTCGACCTGGGCAGCGGCTGGCTCATACCACTTTTGGGCGGCATGGGTTTTTGCGGCGCTTACGCGCCCTTCTTCTCGCTCAATCGGGCAGCGGATAAACGCAAAGCCGGCATTCAAAAGAGTCTGCCGGAGTTTTTAGACATGGTCGCGTCGACCGTTCAAGCCGGTCTCGCCCTAAACTCGGCACTCGGCTATGCGGTGGAGGCCGTGCCCGGGCCGCTCGGTGATGAGGTCAAGGAAGCCCTCTCGCAAATTCGGCTGGGGAGAGCGCGCGCCGACGCCTTGCGCGCCGTGGGAGAACGCACGAATCAGCCCGCGTTGCGTAATGCGCTTCGGGTGATGATTCAAGCCGAGCGCCTCGGCGCCAACATTGCAAAGATGTTGAACGATTTAGCTGCCGATGCGCGCCACCAGCGCTTGATGCTCGTCGAAGAACTCGCTGCGAAGTTGCCGGTAAAGATGGTCTTCCCGATGGTCTTCTTCATGATTCCGGCGATCGTAACGATCATCTTCGGTGCAGTAGCGGCCAACTATTTCGCAGGTACAGCGGCAAACCCATGATCGTCACGGCGGCCGCCGCCATTTTTTTTGGCGCGCTCGCGATCATGGGCGCGCTCGCCGGCCGCGCCATCTGCGCGGGCGTCGAACCGGCCGCTGACGGGCCCGCCACGGGGACGCCTCCGTACGCCGTGCTCGTTGTCGGCAGTGCGCTCATCGGTGGATTTTTGCTGGCGGCCAAGTTCACGCCGCTTGAAATCGGCATCGCGGCCATCGTGCTCTTCGCTTTGGTGGCGTGCTGGTGTACCGACGTCATTTGCGGGATGGTTCCCGATGCGTTCACCTTGGTTCCGCTGGCTGCGTTGCTGCTCTTCTCCTTCGCTCAGCACGACTGGTGGATCGCGTTCTCGGCAGCGATTGCGTTCGCCCCCTTCGCCGTTGCAGCGTTGTTCACGCGCGGTTACGGCATGGGCTGGGGTGACGCCAAACTGGTCGCACTCTGCGGTGCCGCCTTGGGCGCGCCGGTTGCGGCCATGGCGCTCGCCGTCGCTTGCGCGGCGGCGGTGGTCGGCTACCGCCTGGCGGGGGCGGCACGATCGCCAATCGCCTTCGCACCGTACATAGCGGCGGCGACCGCGGTCGCGTTACCACTCGGACTCGCGCACTGACCGTTGCGATGGCCAGGATCGCCGCGCTGACCGTCATTCTCCTGAGCGGCGCGCTGAGCACGATTTGGGTCTTTCGCGTTCCGATTTTTCAAGCGCCCGACGAGCCGGCGCATTTCGACTACGCGATCTCGCTCGCGAGCGCCGGCCGGCTCATCGGCTTGGGCGACGGTAAACCGGCGTGGATTGTCAGTCCGTACACGAAATATCTCATGCGCGCTTCCGATTTCGATCGCATCGTCTGGCGAACGTCGATGCACGTCGCGCCCGATTACGGCACGCGGGCGTATTTCGCTCGCGCCGATGCGGCGGCGCCCAATGTGCGATCGTACGAATCGCCCAAAGGACGAATCAGCTACATTACCGCGCTCTATCCGTTCGGGTTCTATGGCCTCGAAGCGATTTGGATGCGCACCGTCGCGGCTTTGACCGGGTCGTTGACGGCAGTCTTCTTCTCGGCGCGAATACTCTGCGTTCTGCTAACGACGATCGGGCTCTATTTCAACTATCGCACCGCAATCAATCTCGGAGTTCCGCGGTGGACCAGCGTCGCGCTGACCGGCGCGATCGGTTTCTTTCCGCTGACCTCGTTCGTTGCATCGTACGTGCAGCCCGACAATCTCTCGTACGCACTGGTTTCGGCTGCGCTCTTCTTCACGACCGAACTCGGTCGCAGGGCTCGACTCTCCATTGTCACCGTGCTCGGTCTAGTGCTTGGCCTGCTCGCGGTGACGAAGGTTCAATTCTTCTTGAGCGCCGCGTTGCCGATCGCACTCTTCGTCCTGGTCCGACTGAAGCGGCTTGCGACGAATCTACGACAGCGCGTCCTTCTCTTTTCGCTCCTGCTGGCGCCGTCCGTTATTCTGCGGGTGGTACAGCACTCGATGGTCGACCGTGCCGGCGCGGCACTCGGCGCGGCAGCCCCGACGACGGTGAACCTCGAGTATTTCCGCAACGTCATGACCGGCGGTTTCGCGGCCACCTTAGGATACGCCGCATCCGAAACATTGCGCGCGCTCACCGACTTCCTTATTACCGGCGGCTCGGCCGCAACGTTCTGGCAGACGATCGGCTGGGTCGATACTCCGATCGTGATCGTCAATCCCGGCGTGGAGTTTTGGCTGCGCGCGGCCATCGGGCTGATCGGGCTCGCGGTCCTCGTTACGATCTGCGTGCGTCTGGCTCGAAACGGCGTCGCGCTACTCGCGCTGAGCTGGCGGGGCTACGCGCGATCGGCAATGCGCATCGCAACCGCCGATCCCGTGCTGAACAGCTACTTGTGCTTTGCCGCGCTCATGCTTGTCCTCTACGTCCTCTCGCACAACGTTTTTGGCGCAGAAGGCCGCCACTGGTATCCGTACATTTTCCCGACGATGCTCTGCTTCGTTTGGTACGCGCCGCGCGCGTTGCGCAAGCGCCACCTTCGCATGAGCGCCGCGCTCGCGTGCGTTTTGCTGGCCTATTCACTCGTTGCGGCGGGCTACGCCCTGGCCGATCTCAACGCCCGTTACTACGGTCCGCAAACGGCGCGGTACGTGACGACCCTGCCCGAGCCATCGCGCGTTTCTGCAGATCCCGACGGAATTCTCTGGCCGATCCTCAGCGCCGATTATCACGTGAGCGACGGTTCGCCGCAGTTTGCTTATGTGCGCGGCTCAAGGCTGCTCGCCGACGGCTCGGCTCTGATGTTGGGGCTGAAAACCGTACCGTCGACGGTCGCGGTCGTGGTTGACTCGCGGATGCCCATGCCCGTCCTGGCCAACCAGTATCTCTATCCAATTGCCGAGGCGACGCACAGTTTGGCCTCCGGCTACAGCGGGTTTTACGCGCCGATTGACACGACGAACTTGAGCGAAGGCGCGCACAGCGTCCGAGCATACGCACTTATTCCAAATCAGCAACGATACGCGATCGTTCCGCCGACGCGCCTTTTCTTCATCACCGGGGACGCCGGCAGATTCTCCCACGCCACGCTCCGTCAACTTCTCACCGCACGCTCCGTGCCGGGAAGCCTGAGAAACGACGGCAAGTGCCGCGGCGACGTCGCGCTCGTGGCCGGCCGGCTGGCGCGCCCGTCACCGCGCGTCTCGGCGATCTGGATTCTCGCCCAAGACCGGCCCTTTCCGGCGCGATATCGCCGATCCGACGGCTCGTTTACGGCAACGATTCCAAGCTCCGGCTTGAGCGGGGGCGTCGCGCGAATAACCGCATTTGCCATGCTCTCAGATTCGCTCAATTCACTTCGAATAGCTCAAAGCGCCGTTCTAGCTATCAACGAGTCCGATCGAGAGGCGCATGTTCTGCCACAGCGTCCGGCCGAATGCGACGATCCGTTGGCGGAGATGGCACAATGAAGCGGCCGGGTTTCTTGCGCGCGCTTGCGGGGGCCGCGCTCGCCGGGATGTCGCCTCGTGCTATCGCCGCCGCCGTGCCACGGAATAAATCCCGAATGTTGTGGCTTCGCCATCAAGATGGCGACGAGGTCGTCGCACCATTCTGCGTTGACGGCCGAACCGTCTATCTTCCCGGCTACCAACGGATCTGCTGGCTATTGCGCGATCGACACGTGGACAGCTCGCAGGGATACGTTCGCTTTGACATCGTCGAAATCGAAGTGCTGTGGGAAGTCCAGCACGCGCTGGCGTTGCTCGGGGTGCTCAAACCACTGGTGATTACCAGCGGCTATCGCACCTTGCAGACAAATGAGGCGACCGAAGGCGCGGCTCGCAACAGCATGCATCTCTATGCAAAAGCCGCCGATATGTATGTGGACGGCGTTTCGACGCGCGACCTCTTCGACGTTTGCTGGTCGCGAGCGCTCGCCGGCGGCATGGGATACTACGACGATCACGTCCACGTCGATTCTGGGACGCGGCGATGGTGGGTCGGCGAGGTCCCGATTCCGTCCTTCGAACCAAGCGAGCAAGGGTAGGCTCGCTGGGCATGCTTCGGCAGGTGTATCCGCGGGGGGTCAGTATGGGTAGAACCCGTTGTGATGCAGCTGATAGCCCGCCCCCTCAACCGGTTCACGTCGCGCCTCGCTTACGGTGCGGTAGCCTATTGGGGATTGAACGTCGCCTTGGTCGCGGCCGAGGCGCGCTGGCACCTCTTGTACCGGTTAACGGTATGGGACATCGTTCAGCTCAAATCGCTCGCATCGATCTTCGGCCCGCACGGGCAACTCTAAGCCCAAGCCGCGTTTCGGGGAATCGATGAACGACGCTCCGTTGAGCGTCGTGCTCCCGGTATTCAACGGCGAGCGCTACGTCGCCAAGACGATCGATAGCATCCTCGCGCAGTCGTACGCGAACTTCGAATTCCTGATTCTCGACGATGGCTCGTACGATTGTACGCCGGCCATTTTGGCCGCCTACGCCCAACGCGACCCTCGAATCCGGCTTCTACGCCATGAGAATCGAGGCGTCGGCCTCACGCTCAACCGGGCACTCACGGAGGCACGCGGGCGTTTTATCGGGCTCATCGGCGCCGACGACATCGCTACGCCCGACCGATTTGCCAAGCAAATCCAGTATTTGGAAGAGCATCCGCAATGCGTTTTGGTCGGCAGCTACTTACGCATCATCGATGCCGATGACCGCCCGATCGGCTTGCGGAAGTACCCCACGACCGACCGAGAGATTCGAAAACGAATGCTGCTTTACAACCCGGTCGGCGGCCCGTGTATGGCGTATCGGCGGGATGATGCCATTGCAGCCGGCGGCTACACATCGCGTTTTTGGACGTGCGAGGACTACGACTTCTTCTTACGTCTGGCCAAGCGTGGAAAGATCGCGAATCTTCCCGAACCGCTGGTTTCGTACCGTCTGCACCAAGGCGCTACGAAGGCGACCTCGACCTTGCGGCAATTGCGCGACACGCTGGCCACGAAACGAGCCGCCTACCATGAATATGGCTACCGGCAATCGTTATCGGCGCGCGCGGTGGGAGTCGCACAGCAAGCCATGACCTATGCGCCGCCGCGCATGATCTATTGGCTCTTCGCTAAGCTCGCCGTCGGCCGCGAGCACGAATAGAGGGAGTGCGCTTGGCACCAATCATCATCGTCTGCCTCATCCTCACGGCCGTCTATGCCGGCACGAAGCGGCTTTCGGGTCTGCAAAGCCTGATCGTGCTTGCGGTCACCGCGCTTGGTATTCTGCTCGTCGTCTTTCCCAACGTCTCGACGCGAATCGCCAACATCTTCGGCGTGGGTCGCGGCGCCGATTTGGTACTCTACGTGGCGCTGGTCGGCGGCCTATTCGTTGCGTCGAATTTCTATTTTCGTTTCAAGCGCCATGAGTCGGTCTTGATTGCCTTAGCGCGGCAAAGCGCGATCGACCACGCGCACGACCCGGGCACGACGTCGCCGGCGCGATCAGCGCCTGACGGCAAGCGAACCGTAGAGCAAATCGAGAAGGATTCTCACTGACTCAAATCCCGATTGGCCTTTGCGCTTCGAATACTCCGTATAAGCAACGGTAACCGGAACTTCGACCAGCGTAAGCTTACGGTTGCCGATCTTTTGCAGTATCTCGGAGGCATGGGCCATACCGGGTTGCTCGATCTCGATCGCTTCCGCGGCGCGCCGTGTCAGCAGACGCAGACCGTTGTGAGTGTCGGTGATTTTGACGCGAGCATGCACGCGGGTAAAGATCAATGCGGCTTTGAGAAGCAGCCGTCGCGCCAACGGCATGGAGGCGTTCGCGTACAAAAACCGCGAGCCGACGGCAATGTCGGCACCGCTGCGCTGCAACTCGATGAGCAGATCGTCGATCGATCCGGCCGCGTGCTGCCCGTCGGCATCGAACGTGCAAATGTAATCTGCTCCGCGTGCCAGTGCGTAGCTGATGCCCGTCTGAAGCGCCGCGCCCTGGCCGAGGTTGGTCACGTGATCGAGGACGTGCGCACCGCCGGCCCGCGCCAGTTGCGCGGTTTGGTCGGTCGACCCATCGTTGACCACGCAGACCGTATCGTAGCCGAACCCGCGCAGCGAAGCGAGAACCGCAGAAATCGACGCGGCCTCATTGTACGCGGGAACGACGACCCACAGCTCGCGATTCTTCACGCGCGTAACCCCGTTAACCGCAGTTGCGTCTCCGAGCGGGGTACCCGTTTGTGTCCGGCCAGCGCCACCGCCGGTACGACGAGCATCAAAAGCCCAATCCAGGTCGGCAAGCGCAGAAGCCACATCGCCGGCCGGTTTGTCGAATTTCCTAGGACGAATTCGCGCCAGCCGGCCTCCGCCAGCCGCGGATCGATGGCAGGATAGACGTGCGCCATAACATGATGCGGCCACGGGACCGCCGCTGCGGCAAAGAGCGCTAGGATCGTGGCAAACGACGCGACCGCGGCGGCAAGCGCGATACCTCGCTCGCGGCGCCACAGCGTATAGGCGAGATACGCGGTCGGAAAAACGGGTGCGAGAAAGAGCGCCGCCGATGTCGCCATCATCCAGGGAACCGCGAGCAGTACGACCGCGGCAAAGATCCAGGCACGGTATTCTCGCGCATACGCGAAGAGCAGGAGTGCGGCGGGAACCGCCGCGGCGATCTCTCCCGTGTGCACGAACGAGCCTCCTATCAATGCAAACGCCGGTGGAACGAGCGCGATCATCGCGGGGGCGGCGAACTGCCGGGCGAGCCGCACGGCCACGACCACGCCCAGCACGGTCATGAGAGCATAGGAAAGACCGCCGAAAAATGCGGCGGAAGCGTCGGGAACGCCGAACGCGGCGACGACGCTCGACAGACTGTATTGATTGTCGCGTGAAACCTCGGAAAGCGCGTGAGCCGGAATCACGTCGAAGAGGTATTCCACCGTCTGGGCAACGCCGGCGCTTGCAATGCAAACGATACCGAGGAGCCCAAAACCGGCGAGCAGCGGCGTGCGTATCGGCGGATAACCCGCGAAAAGCGCGACGGCCGCCGGTAACGCGAGATGCGGCTCGACCATCGCCATGACCATGGCGGCGGTGGCGAGCGCAACGCGGTTGTTCGCAACGGCATACGCCGCAAGCACGAGGGCGGCCACCGCGAGCGGCGCGACATTGCCCGCCGAGAACGACGTCAATCCGGCCGAGAGCGCAACGCCGGCCCAAGCGACGAGCCACGACTGTTTCGTTAGGCGCGCAAGCAACGACACCGCGATCGCGAGCGCTCCCAAAAGTACGGCCCACCAGGCGACCGCCGCCGCTTCGAACGGTAAGAACGTGAATGGCCTGAAAAATGCGAGGGCGTACGGCGGATAGGGTGACGGAACGGCCACGCCGGGCGGAGGACGGTAGTAGGGCGCCGCAGTGCGACTTTCACAGGCCGCCATCGGCCGGGCAAAATATGGATTGAGTCCGTCGCGCTGCGCCGACGCCGCGCAATAATATGCGCGCACGTCAATACCAAGGCGATCGCCGGCCGCGTCAGCATAAAATTGCGCGCCGATCGGTAGGAGCGTGCAGGCTATGCCTAGCGCAACCGCCGGAGAGATTGTAAGGCGAAAACGAAGCACATCGGCTTGCCGAAGCAACAATCCGAGCAAAAGCGCCAGGCCGCCCCACGTCGGCAATCGCAGAAGCCATGCGGCCAGCGAGTCGGTGGAACTGCGCTGCGTAAAGCGGCTCCACGAGGCCTCGGCGAGACGCGCATCGATGGCTGCAGCGACGGTGTGGGCGCCGCCGTGCGGCACGACGATTGCGAGATCGCTAAGACCAAAGAGCAGCGCCGCGGTCGCAATCGCGGCAATCAGCAAGGCAACGCTACTGTGATTCCAATAGCGCCACGCCAGATATCCGACGGGCACGAGTGGCGCAACGATGAGCGCCGGCGAAATCGCCCAGACCCATGGTACGACGAGCAGGAGCAGGGCGATGATCGCAGCGACTCCCGTGGCCGGAGCTGCCGATCCGACGACTAACATCGCGGCCGGAACCGCGGCAGCGATCTGGGTGACGTGGATGAACGTGCCACCGAAAACGGCGAAGGCCGGCGGCACGCAGATCAAAAAAGCGTCGTTGCGCTTCTTCTTCGCGAGCGTTCCGGCGCACGCCACGCCGAGTGCTAGCATCGCGACGTACCACAAGGCTCCCGCGCGCATTGCGATCGATTGGGCCACGCCGAAGTGCGCAAGCACGGCTGTCAAACTCAGCTGCGTGTCTCTGCTCACTTCCGAGAGGGCGTGCGCGGGGAGCACGCCCGCGAAATATTCCGCGTTCACCGCCGGGCCCAATGCCGCGAGCGAAAGAGCGCTCAGGACCGCGGCGACGATTGCAAGCGGCCAGCGTGCCGCTGGTTGCCAAACCGCGAGCGCCAAACAGACCGGCAAACCGAGATGGGGCTCGATCATGGCGCCGCCCGCAAAGAGCGCGGCAAAGCGAAAATCGCCACGCCACGCAGAATAGGCGGCCGCACAAATGCAGCCAATTGCAAGCGGCACAATCTCTCCGAACGGAACGGAGATTACGCCGAGGCAGAGTCCTAAAGCCGCGACCGTCACTTCCCACCGTTGACCGGCAAACCGCGCCAGCGCGCCGACGCAAATCAACCATGCCAGCACGAGCAATGCGGTCCAGAGCGTAGCGGCGACCGCGAACGGAAAGACTGCCAACGGCTCCAGGAGCGCAATCGCATAGCCGGGTAACGGCGCGGGAATCGCGACACCGGGGTTTTTGTCGAAGAATGGCGTGGGGCCGATTGCGATTTCACATGAGTGCAGCGGCTCGACGCGATACGGGTCCGCGCCCGCGGCGGCGACCCGCGCCGCGCAATAGAACGCGCGAAAGTCGCCCATCAAAAAACCGGTGCGCGCAACAACACCGGTTTGTAAGACGAACGTCAACAGAGTTGCCGTAACGATGGCCGCACCGATCCAGCGGCTCCTCACGGGATTACGTTCCCGAGACGAGGCGCAGGTTCGGCTTTTCGCCGGATTGACAATCGAGCGTCGACACGATTTCGGCGATGCGATCGAGCACCATGACGTGGCGTTGCTTGAGTGCCACGTCGAGCGAAGCAACCCACGGTTCGTGGGCATCTCCGATGAGAAGATCGCCGCGATAAACGCGAGCGGCGCTGCGGTAGTGGGCGTAAGCGGCCCGCAACTCGCCGCGATTGTACTGCTCGTCGGCATCGTTCGCGTGCGAAACGAAGCGATTGACGTCGACGATGACGTTATCGAGATCGATGGTCAGTTCGTCGCCGGCGCGAAAATACGCCTCAACGTCGTTAAAGCCGACGATATGCGCTATCGCTTTGCGAATGTTCGAGCAGGCGGTGCGCAAGCTCTGGGCGACAAGATGGCGTTCGGCGCCCGGCCAAAAGACTTGGCCGATCTCCGCGCGGGAAGCCGTGCCGTTGGGTTGCAGTGCGACATATTTGAAGATCTGCCGATCCCGCCGGCGCACCCATTCAATCGTTTGACGGTCGATTTCGGTGAGAAACCAGCCGAAGAGGCGTACCTGCATCGGCGTGACCGGCGCGACGCGCCGGCCATAGCGATCGTAGAGCCGGCTGCGGGAGAGCGCGCGCAACGGGCGATAGCCATCGGCAGTGTGGACGACGAAGAGTCCTTGTTCCTCGAGCGCCTGAAGCTGCGCGCGATCGTCCAGATACGATCCGCTCATCAGCTTGAGCACGAGATCGGCTTCGGGCTCGGCGACGTGCTTGAGCGATTCAGCGATAAATTCGTTGAACAAGTGCCCGTGGCGCGTGCGCCAGTGTTCGAAGGCTTGTGCGAGATTGCAGTTGTCTTCGGCTGCTTTACGAAGCGCGCCGCTGACAACTTGCGGCCACCCGTCCGTCGCCTCGAGCATTCGAAGCACGTCCGTATGCGTGAACGGCACGCCGCACGTTTCCGCAACGTGCCGAATCCCGGCTGCGTCGAAGGCGAGCCGTTCGGCATCGCAGAGCACGGCCGTGCCGTCGGAAACGTAGTGACCGACGTGAAAAGCCGCGCGCGAACGGCAGGCCAGCAAGAGCGAGACGTCTTCGGGCAGATCGTCGATGAGCGCCAGGATGCACTCGATGCCTCCGACATCGGGCGTATCCTCGCAGTCGAGCGCGAGCTCGAGGGGAGCGCGCGCGGAGAGTGTCTCGATGAGCTCGTCGTGCGTATTGAATTGAACTTCGAGCCCTAAAGCGCGCGCGATTGCGCCCCAAACGTTCTCGGATTTCGCCCCAGCGGAAACGACGCAATACGTGCCGTTCGTAGCGGAATGGCGCAAGTACCCAAGCAGCGCCATCGTCTTACCAAAACCGGGAGGAGCGACCAAAAACCGAACTGGAACGCTCTTAAAGCGTCCCAACCATTCTTCGAGGCCTTGGCGTCGAACGATCGACGGCCCAAGGCGGGGCATCATCCCTGAGCTCATAAATTCCTGAGGGCGGTTAAGAAGTAGTGGTTCCCCCCTCTGCTCCTTAGTATAACCGATTGTTCATACTTTCGCAATACATTCACGCTCGCTACGATAACAAGTATTCGACGGAACACGGTAAGAAATACGCTCGGGGCGCATTTTATTCGGTCAACGCGTCAGCCTGCCTTATGAACCGCGGCAATGCGGCGCGTGGAGGAATGAACTCCGACGGCCGTCACGGTAACACGAGTGCGCGGGCCAGCGGGTTGAGCATTCTCGATCGCCAGCGCAGCTCGTAGTTCAGCCGGCGCACCGCATTAATTGCCTTGACTTGCGCGGGTTGTGCGCGCTCGATGCGTTCGGTCAATTTATGATGTTCGACCAAGCTCGGGCGCAGGCGCGCCAACGCCGGCCGTGCCGCCAATGGGTGCCGGCCCACAAAGCGCAGCAACCGCGGATAGACCGGCGCAAAATAGCGAGCCACGTCGAAACGATCGAGCTGCGCTTCGGTCAACACCTCACCCGGCGCGCCGAGCGAGGAGTAGTGGCGCCCTTTTTCGGCATGCCGGCGCGGCTCGAGCGTATGTCCGTAGTGCGCGTACACATACGGAACGGCGACGCGCTTGCCGCGCGAACCGACGAGCTTCTCGTGGACCGCACCTTCCCAGCGCAACGCCGGGTGATAGCGAAAGAAGATCATCCGACGCTCGATCGACGTATAGTAATCGAACGATGCAAAAAAATGCCACGTATAGCCGTCGACGAAGTCGAACTCGTCGCCAACGCGATCGAGGTGGTTGGCGACGCGGCGGACGGTCGCGCCGTGCACTTCGTCGGCGTCGATAAATGCGATCCATCGAGCACCGCTGTGCTCGGCGTGCAACCGCAGGCAATGGTTGCGGGCAGCGGCAAAACCCGAAAACGGAGCCCGGTCAACGATAAGGCGATTGGCGAGGCCAAAGCTACTCTGAGCTAGTGCGGCCGAATGAGGCGACGGTTCGGGCGCATTATCGTTTACGATGAGTTGGCCGGCAACATCTGCGATGGAGTCGAGCATCGCCGGCAAAAACGGCTCCTCACGCGGGCCGAGGATCAGGTGAGCGGCGATCGAGGATGACAGAATAGCTGCAGCTTCGAAGTCGGCGCGATGCCGCCTCTGCGCTTGGCCGTCGACGCGCGCGTCATCGCCGAAGATACGCGCGGCATCGGCCGTTATGCGCGGGCGGTCATGCGACGTTTAATCCTTTGCGACGACGTCGAGCTGACGTTGCTCGCGGCGGGCCCATTTCCTGGTCGCAGCGCGGCCGCCTACACGATGGCACTGGGAAGCGATAGGTTTGTAGTGCGCAGTCGTGTGGGGCGCAACCTCGATGCGATCTGGCATCCCGCCAACGGTACGTTTTTTACCTCGAAACTCCCCAGCATCGCAACGATTCACGACGCGGTTCCCTTTCGCTATCCGAACCCGGATTCAAAGCGCCGACGTCACGCTCAGCTTCCGTTTCTTCGTTCGGCTCGCACGGCTACGCGGGTCATCGCGGTCTCACGCTTCGGCCGCAGCGAAGTCCATTCGTTGCTGGCGATCCCGCTACAAAGCATCGAGGTGATCGAACATGGCGTCGACTCCACGTTTGCGCCCGGCGATGCGCGACCGCTTCCGGCTCCCTTGCACGGGCGTCCGTTCTTACTCTTCGTCGGCGATCCGCTCGGGGAGCCGCGCAAAAATTTTGCCCTGCTCTACGATGCTTATCGGCGCGCATGGCCTGAGGGCGACGGGCCGTCGCTGGCGATTGCCGGTCCGCGCGCGCCTGCGCTGCCCGGCGTCGTCCATGCGGGAAACCTCGCCGACGACCTGGTCGCCGGGAGCAACGATTCCTTGCGCGCGTGCTACCGCGGCGCGGTCGCGCTCGTTCTCGCGTCGTATCACGAGACCTTCGGCATGCCGATGCTCGAAGCAATGGCCTGCGGAACGCCGGTCGTCGCCTCGAGCGCAAGCGCTCTGCCCGAGATTGCGGGTGATGCCGCCCTTTTCGCTCCGGCCGACGATGCCCAGGCTTGGGCGTCGGCGCTGCGGCGGATAATCGCCGACGCGCTACTGCGCGAGAATCTTCGATCCGCTGGGTTGCGCCGCGCACGGCATTTTAGCTGGGATGAGAGCGCGCGCCGGCATCTTCTGCTCTTTCGTGAGGTAGCCCAACGATGATCCGCGTCGGCGTAGACGCGTGGAATCTTCCCGGCGATCGACGCGGCATCGGCCGTTATCTGCGCGAAATCTTGCGCGTTTGGTGGGAGAACGGCCGCGCCGAGGTGACCCTTATCGTTCCGGAATGGCAGACGTGGACGGCGCGCGCTCGGTATCGGCGCGAAGTCGAGGGACGACCCTACGCGGTCGTTTCGCGTCGGTTTCATTCGCGAAGAAGACTCGATGCGCTTTGGTTTCCCTTTAACGGATGCAGTTGGACGAACTTTTCACTTCCCGCAACCGCAACGCTGCACGACGCGTCGAACTTCGTCGTCCCAGAATACTCGCCGCAGACCCAGCGCATTTTTCAAGTCGCGGCGGAGCGATGCCGCGCGCTGATCACCGATTCGCTGTTCGCGCAAGACGAGCTCGCGCGCGAGCTGCACGTTGAGCGCGACCGCATCGTGGCGATCCCGCTGGGTGTCGTCTCGCCGCGTCCGCCGGCACCGGTTGCACTCGACGTCGCCGCGCTTGCGCCTTTCGTGCTCTACGTGGGCAACGCGGAACGTCGCAAGGGATTCGACACGTTGCTTGCGGCGATGGCGACGGTCAGCGAAAAGCGGCGCGACCTTGCGTTGGTCGTGACGACACGCCTGAACGGCTGGCACGTTCCCGCCGGCGTCCGCGTCGTGGAGTTGGGACACGTCAGCGACGCGCTGCTGAGCGCGCTCTATCGCGGTTGTGAACTCTTGGCGTTTCCGTCACGCTACGAGGGCTTTGGCTTGCCGGTCCTCGAGGCGATGAGTTATGGGGCTGCGGTGGTCGCTTCGAATAGCTCGGCCATCCCTGAAGTGGGCGGCGATGCGGTTTGCTACGTGCCGCCGGGCGACGACGCGCAACTGGCGGCGGCAATCCTTCGGGTCGCCGGCGACGGCGCCTATGCCCGGGAGCTGCGTCGGCGCGGCCCGGGCCGCGCAGCAACCTTTACCTGGGAAGCAACGGCATCGCGTACGCTCGCGGTCATCGAGGCGACCGTTGGCTAAAGCGGCATCGTTTCGTCTGGCGACGGGGATTGTAATCCACGACGGACGCGTGCTGATGGTTGCGTCGCGCTATCCCAACCAGCCGCTCCCGCTCTGGAATCTTCCGGGCGGGCGGCAACTGCCCGGCGAGCTGCTCGCCGAGACGGTCGCCCGGGAGATGCTTGAAGAGACGGGGCTCCACGCGCGAGCGCGCGAGCTGGCGTACGTCAGCGAAAGCTACGATGGCGACACGCACTTTCTGAATCTGACGTTTCTGCTCACTCTGGATTCCGCGCACGCCAAACTTCCTTCCCTCACGCCGGACGACAGCGAAGATCACGTGGTCGAGGTTGCCTGGGTTCCGCTGAGCCAGGTTGGCGAGCGGATCGCCGTTGCGATTGTACGCGAGCCTTTGCTCGCATACTTGACCGGCGGACTTGCGACTCGATACGCGGGAGTTCATGACGCGGGAATTACGATCGCCTGGCCGCGCGATTCTCGGTGAGCGATGTTTCCCAGCGTTCGCGACCCAGCGAATGCGCAATGACGTCGACGGTCTTACCGGCGACGGTCGCCCCGTGCGCCAACGTTCCCTCCTCTTCGAAACCGTTATGACGTAAGACCGCGCGCGACGATTGATTTTCCGGAAGACAGTAGGCGCGAACCTCACGCAGGCGAGCGCGGCGGAAGCCTTCATCGATCAGCGCCGCCACCGCTTCCGTAGCAATCCCCCGCCGGCGGTGCGCGCGCACGACACTGTAACCGACCTCGCCGGTTGCGCGGCCTTGGGCAATGCGCAGCGAAACCCAACCCAGCGGTTCGCTACCCTCGAGATACTGAAGGAGCCACTCGAAGCGTCCGACAACGCCTGGCCCGAAACGCAACGGCCGCGCCGCAACCAGTCGTAAGAACTGCGCCCGATCGACGTCCGGAAGGTCTTGATAGTCGCGAAGGTCGGGTTCCTGAAGCAGCCGCCATAGCGCGTCGCCGTTTGCCGAGGTCACGGGCACGAGCCTCAAGCGTGCCGTTTGTATCGTCCTCACCGCGCGGAGAGTTCCTCGGCAGCGGCGGGCCCCTTGTCAAGCGAGCGAATCCGAGGGATGAGAGCGGCATGGACCTGGCTGCCGCCTACGCCGGAACCGCGCCGGCATGGGTCGACTTTACGGCGATTGTCTCGTCGGCACCGCGCTTCTTTTATAGCTCGCGCTCGCACGCGATGCACGAAGCCTTCAATGCGGAGAGCAGCGCCGGAAAGCTCGAGGTCGTCGACAACGTTAGCATCGCTCCGCGCTGTCCGGTCCAGACCGGCGACAGCGTCGAAGTTCGCGGTGAGCTCGTACACGATCCCGGGCGCTTACCGGTCGTTCATTGGACGCATCACGATCCCGCGCATCACCACGCCGACGGCTTCATTCGCCTGCACGGGGCGCTGTACGCATAATCGCGTGCGTCTGCATTCGCAGCAACTCCGGTATCGTCACGAAACGATAACCCTCGCGTTTTAGCGCGTCGACGATTAAACGAGTCGCCCCTACGTCGGCGCTGCGGTCGCAAAGACGTGCGGCCGCGCGCATCCGCGCGCAAACGATCCCTTGGTTTCCGTCGTGCAGCGCGATAATCGCGCCGTCGCCCACATAACGCAGCACGCGAGCCGCAATGATTCGCGAAGGCGGATACTCCCAGTCGTTGGCGAGCGGCACCGACCACATGACCGGCGTGTAACCCAGCTTGCGCGCCTCGGCAAGCACGAGCCAATCCCTCGCCCCGAAAGGCGGCCGCATGATTTTGGTGTGCAATCCCGTCGCCGCAAAGATTGCCTGATCGGTGCGGACGAGCGTTCGGCGTAAATTTTTCCCGTCGTAGAGCAGCAAGTGCTCGTGACTCCACGTGTGATTACCGATCGCGTTCCCACCGGCGGCTTCGCGACGGACGACCGAGGGATAGGCCGCCACCGCGCGCCCGACGACAAAAAACGTCGCGCGCACGCGTTCGGCTTTCAACACCGCGAGGATTTCGTCGGTGTACGGGGGATTCGGGCCGTCGTCATAGGTGAGCGCGACGACCCGCTGATCCTTCGGCCCGCTAACGAGGGTTTTTCCAAATAGTTGATTTGCCGGATTTTCGACGAGCTTATACGCCTCGAAGGCGACGGCGACGAGCAGCGCGAGGGCGACGAGCGCCCGAACCGTCCAGCGTCGCTTCACCGGGCCTTTATCCGCGCATGCTGCGAATGCGCGCCTGCGCGGCCGCGACGTTGCGCCGAAACTCGTCGGGTCCGAATTGTCGAAAGTCGGTAACGATTTGTTCGTAGCGCGGATCCGCTACTTGAGTGCTCTGCATGTGCACTAAATCGTGCGGCACTCCCTTGGAGAGATCGATTTCGTACTGGCGCCCCGCCTTGATCGCCCAGTATTGAGGATTCGTAAAGGTCACCGTGCGTTGGCCATGCTGATAATCGGCGAACTGGCGGATGAAGACGGTGTAGCGGGCGTCGGCGTCGGATGTTGGCGGTTTGTCGACGAGCTCCCAGATTCCGTCCTGGACGAGTCTTCCGAAGAAAAAACTGACATCGTAGATGCGCGCCGCGGGAGCGCTCACGGTGATTTCGTGTCCCTTGTAGCCGCGAACTCGATAGTTGAATGTCGAAATTCCTTCAACGTCCGACATGCGATACTCTTCCTGATCGATTGGCGGCTTGGTGTAATGCACGACCATTCGCGCGTAGAGTTCGGTCGGCGCCTTCTGAGCGTGGATCGCGGGGCCGAATCGTCCCATCTCGCCGGCGCCATAGATGCGCCATCCCATGACGAGCATCACGATGCACACCACGACGATCAAAATTTCAATGGGAAATCGACGCACTCCAAACGCCTACTTTACTTGCGCTTGCGCTTCCTGGTCGAGCACATCGTTCACCAGACGATCTGCCACTTTATTCTGCGCGCGGGGGACGTGCTGGATCTCGACCTCGGCGAACCCGCGCAAGAGCTGTCGTGCTCGCTGATAGAACGGCTGCAAGCCGGCGTTCTTCACACGATACTCGCCGCGCAACTGTTTAACGACCAGCTCGGAGTCGAGTCGCACCCCCAACCGGCGAATGCCTCGCTTCGCTGCTGCCTCCAGTCCAAGCACCAACGCGGTCCACTCAGCCACGTTGTTTGTCGCGACGCCGAGATAGGCACCGATCTCTTCGATCAGACCCCCCGCGGGATCGACCAGCACCGCCGCACTCGCCGCTGGTCCTGGATTTCCGCGCGACCCCCCGTCGGCGAAGAGCATCGCCTCCACGGGGGCGCCTTCGCCGCCTTCGCGGCATAGACCGCTCCCGCGGTGGGTACACGCTTGCTATGAATCATCCGTCGTTTCTGCGAGTTCCGGCTTTGGCGCTGGTCGCAGCAATTCTCGCGCTTCCCCAACCCGCGCCGGCGGCCGGCACGTCGACATTCTACGGGATCACCGTTCACATTTCCACGAACAATATCAAAGTCGAGGATCCCAAGACGCAACAGGTACTCAGCTTCGTGCTGCTGCCAAAGTTCGATCAAGTCTTCTCGGCCAATGGGAAGACGACGTATCAGATGAGCAAGATCAAAGCCGGCCAGTACGTAGGCATCATCTACGACCAGAAGGCACTCGGCGTGCGCCACGCCGACAAGATTTACATTCTAACCAGCAGCAACCAGCGAATCGGCGCGCAGTAGCCGTGCGCGATAGACCGCTGCGCTAGTATTCGTCAATGGGCTCGCGCGACGGGATATAATGGTGCGCGAAGTAGCTCATGGGATGCTGCGAGTAGCTGATCGGAATGAAGGGCCGAGGCGCCTGCGTGAAATCGAAGGAATCGATGATGCTGTTCGCGCGCACGTCTGACGTCCCCAGGCTTCCCAAACCCCAATTTTGTTCGATGAACTTGAGGACGCTGCCATCCTCGTATTGGGTATGTGAAATGTACCCCGGCTGGCTTGGAGTCGTTTCTTTGTCGTAGGCGGAAACGATCAGCATCGGAATCCGTGGGCCGAGTCCCTGGCCATCGAGCTGCGGCGGAGGAACGTTGTCGTACTCCCCGCCCCACTCGTCCCAAACGACGATAATGACGGTTGAAGGCCAATAGGCGCTCTCGCCGATTGCATTAACGACCGACGCAACCCAATCGGGGCCATTATCGTGAGCCGGCCCCGGGTGATCCGACGTTCCCGCGTCGGGAATCACGTAGGTGACGCCGGGCAGCTGCGCGTTGGAAACGTACTGGAAAATATCGGTTTCGGGAACGATGATGTTGCTGGTCCATTCGGGCCCGTTGCGTACGGCATTGATCGCGTCGAACGCGTCCCAAACGTAACTCCGAGATGGATTGGTGAAATAGAGCCACGAGATTCCCTTGGCGTCCAGGAGATCGCGGATCGTTGAATAGCTAAAGCACGGATACGGCCCCTTGTCGCGCAAATAATTGCCGCTTTGGGTGACGAGGCTCGTCACTGTTCCGGGCGGCGCCGTGCATCCCCAATTCGATGGCGACGGAAAATCGATAACGTTATCGTTGCCGATCGGCGTGCCGCCGGCGATGAAGTCCTGGTGGGCGGTGAAACTGCTGCTGCCCTGAGTGGAAAACATGTGATCGGCCAAGACCCAGTCCTGTGCTATCTGCCAATAGGGCGCGATGTATTTCGGATCGACATACCGATACGGATACGTACCGGCCGGAACTTTTTCGCCTTTGCGAAGCGCCCGCTCCACCTCGTTGAAACCGTCCATCCTTCCATTGTCGTACTCTTTGATAAACGAGAAGCGCTCGTGCCCCAGACTATTCGAATCGAGTCCTGCTTCAGTGAGCGGCACGACCGTGTCGCCGGAGGGACATTGCGAACCCGACGGGCGGCGGCCACGTGCCGCGGGGCCTCCCGATTTCATGCAGCCGTAGGTCGCCCCGACCGCACCGGGAAACGTCGCAAAAAAATCGTCAAACGAGCGATTCTCCTGTAAGACGATGACCACGTGTTGGATGTATGCCGAGCTGCTGCCCGAGCCGGTGTCGGAGCCGACGCCGGTTTTCAAACCGAGCGGGCCGGCGCCAGGCAGCGAGCCGACGCCAGGCGGCATGCCGGGGCCGTTCGATCCCGGCGAACCATTCGTGCCGGCGCACCCCGCGGCCAGTAGACCTGCGAACGCCGTGACGGCAAGAAGGTTCGTACGCGTTGCTCCAACCATGTTCCACGCTCCCTCGTAACCAAATGCAACGCAGATATTAGGCTTGGTCCTCACGGAACCCCGCTCGCCGGCTACTGGTAGTCGGGCGCCTCGTACTCCGAGCTTTGGTGCATGAAGAAGCTCGGTGGTTTCGGCGCCTTGATCTTCACGAACGCGCGCGGCGATTGGGAGAAATCGAAGCAATCCCCAGCGGGAGAGTTCGCGCGGGCGTCGGCGGCTGCCAGTTGACCCAGCCCGAACAAATCTTCGGCGAACCGTAGGACGCTTGCCGTTTCGTATTGAGTGTGCGAAACGTAATTCTGCTTTGCATACGGTGAGATCACGAGCAGGGGAACGCGAAAGCCGAGGCCGTCGTAGTCTTCAAAAGGCGGGGGTACCGGATCGTAAAGGCCGCCCCAATCGTCCCACTGCACGAAAATTGCCGTCGAGTTCCAAAACTTGCTCTGCCCAACCGTATTGACCAGCGCGGCGACCCATGACGGGCCGAAGCCGCCTGGGCAGTTGACGTGGTCGGAGTCGGAGCAGACTGGCGTGATCCAGGTAAAGTTCGAGAGCTTGCCCGCGCGCACGTCCGTGATGAACTTCCAGTTTGGCGAGATCACCTTTTTCCAGTCGGGGCCGTTGTAAATGTGGTTGATGGCTTGATAGCTCGACCAATAGGCCCCATCGCCGCTCGATGCGCTTCCGTAGGCGCTCGCGTAGAAGCGCCAGGAGAGGTGCGCTTTGTCGAGCTCGTCCCCCAGCGTCTGGTAGTCATAGCATGGGACGATGTTTTTGCCGTAGGTTCGCTGTTGGGTGATCGTCGGAACGCTGTCGCCCGATTTTTGCGAGCACCCCCAGGCGCCGTACGGAAGATCCACGCTCGACGCCGCCTGCGCGGCGATGACGTACTGGTGGCTGACGAAACTCTCGTCGAGATGGGATTGGAACATTCGATCGCCGAGCACCCACTCGTGGGCCATGTCGAAATACGGCTTGGAATCCTTGTGCGGAACGTAGACGTATTCGGGATTAGTCACTGGGCCGCCGAAATTCTCTTCATTGTTGAAGCCGTCGTTGCGGCAGTCGGTTCCGGGGAGGCTGCCGGTTCCGCGGCATGCTGCAAACATCGCCGCCGCCGAATGATCGATGACGTATTGATCCGACAACGGCACCGGGCGCAGTATGATGGTCTTACCGTGCGAATCTTTGCCCCTTTTCACCGTGAAAGCGCCCGGATACCCGTAAAACATGTCGTTGAAGCTGCGGTTTTCTTGAACGATGTAAACGACGTGCGTAATTTTGCCGGCACCGCTTCCGCTGAGCGATCGCAGCGGCGCGCCGTTCTGCATATACGGCAATGAAGACGAGGCGCCGGCCGAACATCCGGCCAGCGCAACGACGATCGCTGCGAAAGACATGCAGCGGACGAGCGAAAGATTCACGAGAATAGCCTCACTTTTAAGGGGACGATGATGATTCGGCGTTCATTGCGGATCGCCTTGCTGGACGATATGGGAACGTTGCATGAAGAACTTTCTTGAGCGCGCCGATGGAATCTCCGTGAACGCGCGCGGAGTCTGGGCGTAATCGAAAACGTCGCTGATGGGCCTTGCTCGAACGTCGGTCGTACCAAGCGAGCCGAGTTTCCAGTTTTGTTCGATATACGCCAAAATGCTGCCGAATTCGTATTGCGTATGTGAAATAAATCCACCCTTGCTGCCCGAGCCCGCTATCGCATACGGTGAAAGAACCAGCATTGGAACGCGGAAACCCAGGCCGCCGTACACGTCTTGAAACGGCGGCGCGACGTGATCGTAGAATCCGCCCCAGTCGTCCCAGACAACGACGATGGCCGTTGAGTTCCAATACGGACTTTCGCCGACGGCATCGACGACGCTGGCTACCCACGAGGGTCCGTCGTCGCACTTACAGGATTCGTCGGGGTGGTCGGAGTTGGCGTCTTCGGGAATCACCCACGAAACGGCTGGAAGTTTTTGGTTCGTAATATCGCCGAAGATATTCGTCTCCGGCCACGACACCTTGGTCCCCCACTCTGGGCCATAGCGAACCGGATAGATCAGATCGAACGCATTTAACTCGCCGCCGTCGCAGTTGAAGCTGCCGACGCAATCCGAACTCGGCGTACAGCCGGGCTGATCCTTGGCGCTAAAGCACGGCGTGTAATACTTCCAGGAAACTCCCTTCGCGTCGAGCAGGTCGCGCATCGTGCTGTAGCCGGGCAGGGAATTATAGTCGGGAAATTTATTGCTGCACGGAAACGGACCGTTGTCGCCGACTTGGCCAAGGATATCGATGGTGTGAGTCTTGATGGTGTCGCTAGTAGCGTCACAGCCCCACGGGAAGCCGGTGGGGTTATCGACCAGGCTCAAGGTCGACGACGACGGCGACGCGAGATCGCAAGAAGGATTTGCGGTGAAGCAGGTGCCGCCACGAATCAAATCTTGATGGGCGGTGAAGCTGCCGCTGCCCTGTGTCTGAAACATCTGGTCGGCCAAAACCCACTGTTCGGCGATATCCCAATACGGCGCGATGTCGGATTCGGTGACGTACTGATACGGCAATGTCCCAGCCGGCGGCGCGTTGGGACATGCGCCCTGGCCTTCGAGGTTAAAGCCGTCCATATTGCCGCCGTTGAAATCGGTCTCGAAGGCGCTATGACAATGCTGCAAGTCCGTTCGCAATAGCAGCGTGTGCGCCTTAAGGCGAATCCAATGGTCGACGTAGCCGCTTCCTTTGGGGATCTGCTCTTTGCCGCGGCTCGCCCCGTCGGCCCCGGGAAAGTGAGCGAAGAGATTGTCGAAGCTTCGATTCTCTTGAACGATGATCACGACGTGCTTGATCGGCGACTTCCCACCGCCGTCGTGCCTGGCAAGTGGGGTAACGCCGGAAGCCGATGGTCCGCCGCCGCTACAAGCGAGCAGTGCGAGGTTCAGCCCGAGCCCGGCAACTAACCGATACAACGCTCGAGGCGCCACCGCCGCTCTTACTCGCTATCCGGCGCGATGCCCGAAGGAGGTTGGCGCAAAAAATACGCCCGCGAATACTGCGATGGAATCTTCTGAAACGTGCGCGGCGACATGGTGAAGTCGAATGCGTTGCCGATGCTGGTGGAATGCGCATCGTTGTTGCCGAGGGAGCCGAGGTCCCATGTCTCTTCGACGAAGCGAAGGATGCTGCCGAATTCGTAAATGGTGTGGTCGACGTGCGGCTTGACGTACGGTGAAACGATCAGCATCGGAACGCGGAAGCCCGGACCTCCCGCCCAGTTAAAGGGCCGCGGCGGCGCCACGTGATCGTAGAAGCCGCCCCAATCGTCCCAGAGCACGACCACTGCCGTTGATTTCCAATACGAGCTGGTACCAACGGCATTCACAACCTGAGCTATCCACGACGGACCGGTATCTGCGGGCGGTCCGCTCTGACCGCAGGGCGGATGCTTGTATTCGGCAGGATGGTCGGAGTTGAGTGCGTCCGGGGTAATCCAGGAGACGGCCGGGAGCTCTTTCTTTGAAATGTCGCTAAAGAAAACGTTGCTGCTGCGCGTCACGTTCTTGCGCCACTCCGGACTGTAACGCACCGCTTTGATCGCGTCGTAGGCACTCCAAATGCCCGCGGTGTCGCCGTTTTGGCAGCCGCTCTCCTTTTGCACCGGCATGGCGTAAAATTTCCACGAGACGCTTTTGGCGTCGAGCAGATCGCGCATCGTCGCGTACGATAGGCACGGGAACGGTCCGGCGTATCGATAGACTTCTTGGCTACCCTTTTTGATGATCGCTGTTCTTACACTCGAATTAGCGTCACATCCCCACGGAAAGAACGTTGGGTTGTCGATGAGCGCCTCGTTCGAAGATATCTGCGTCCCACCGGCGATCAAATCTTGGTGGGCCGTAAAGCTTCCGCTTCCTTGCGTTTGAAAGGTGTGATCCGCGAGAACGTATTGCTTAGCAATATCCCAGTACGGTGCGATCTCGGCCGGATTGACGTATTGATAGGTGTACGTGCAAGAAGGCGTACCGCTTCCGTCGGCCTCGAAACCGGTTAGGTCGAAACCGTCCATCTTCTGTTGGTCGCGCTCGAGTTCGAAACCGCTATGAATATGGTCGAGGTCGTTGTCGGCTCCGAAGTTCTTCGGGAAACCTTTGCCGGTGAGCGAGACTTTGGTTAGCGGGATGCTCGTCGGTTGGGTGACGACCTGCTGACCGGCTTGCGCACAGGCCTGCGCGACGTCAGCCGGCATCGCGGCCGCTTTACCGGTCGTCGTGCCATCGGCCCCGGGAAACGTTGAAAAGAGGTTATCGAAACTGCGATTTTCCTGAATCACAATGACAACGTGCTTGATGGGTGACGGACTCGATGCATCGCGCGTTTGCGCGCCAGGCGGCAGCGGCGCGCCTGCGGGCGATCCGCCACCGCTACAGGCGACGATGCCGGCAGCGATAGCGAAGGCAAAGAGTATTACACTGACGTGAATGCGCATGGATCTCATTCTGAATCGGGCGGTACGCCCGAGGGCTTTTGATCGAGGAAGAACCGGCGCGAGTACTTTGCCGGTATCGTCTGAAACGGCCGCGGCGACTGACTAAAATTGAAGGCCGTGCCGATGCTCGTCGCGCGCTTGTCTTCTTGCCCGAGCGTTCCAAGCCCCCAGTTGTTTTCGATGAAACGAAGCACGCTGGTCGTTTCGTATTGCGTGTGCTCGACGTGCGGCTGGACGTACGGAGAGATGATGATCATCGGAAAGCGGAACCCGAGGCCGCCCTGATCGTCGTAGAACGGCGGCGTTACGTGATCGTAGTAGCCGCCCCAGTCGTCCCAGAGCACGACGATGGCGCAGCTCTTCCAGTATTTGCTCGTGCCGACGGCATTGACAATCGACGCCACCCAGGACGGACCGGTATCCTTCCCTTCGGCGGGATGATCGGAGTTCGCGGCGTCGGGCGTAACCCACGACACGGCGGGCAATCGCCCGTCTTGAATGTCGGCAAAAATTTTCGTGTCTTTGAACGTCACCTTCGTTCCCCACTCTTTACTGTAGCGAACGTTTTGAATCGCGTCGAAAGCGCTCCAAATCCCCGGGCCATCGTTCCCTTTCGAATACCACGGATAAACCTTATCGGCATAGAACTTCCAAGAAACGCCGGCCCCGTCGAGTTTATCGCGGATCGTGCCGTTCGGGTAGGTAAGGCATGGGAACGGCCCTTTGAAGCCTTCGTACTGACCGTAAATCGTGAGCAGATTCGTTACCGTGCCTTCGTTGGTCGGCCCGGGTGACCGGGCATCGCATCCCCACGGGAAGTAGCTGGGATCGTCGATGATGCTCGACGTCGCGTTGATTTGGGTGCCCCCGGCGATCAATGCCTGGTGAGCGGTAAAGCTTTCGCTGCCCTGCGTCTGAAAGGCGTTGTCCGCAAGCACGTACTGCTGCGCCAATGTCCAATACGGTTGGATGTCGGACGGATTGACGTACTGATAGGTATACGTGCAGGTCGGGTGACCCGAGCCGCTGCCCGAGCCGTTTGCGCCGGAATACGAAAGATCGAATCCGTCGTTGCGGCAGGGATTGGACGCGTTCGGCTGATTCGCAGCCGAATCGCAGTCTAAAAGATAGCCGTGCCGGTAATCGTGCGCGAGATCTTGATTGTGATCGAAGTTGCCAGGAAAGCCGTTGCCTTGCAAATCCACTTCGGTTAGCGGAACGGTCGTCGGATACGTAATGACGGGTTGCGGAGGCGATTGGTTCGCGCAGAAGCTGGCGACGGGCGAAGACATCGGCTCGGCACCACCGACGGTCGTGCCGTTCGCGCCGTTAAACGTCGAAAAAAGATTGTCGAAACTGCGATTCTCTTGAATGACAACGATGACGTGAGAGATCGGCGTGCTTGCCGCGCCGCGGGTGACTCGGACCGCGGGAAGTGTGCTGCTAACTGAACTCGTGCTACCCGTGCATGCGACCACGCCCCCGGCCGCGACGAGCAAAAAAAATATGAATCCAGCCGCTCGATACTGCAAGCCCATCCCTCCGTTCAGGCGTTCCTACTTGGCGGGGTGCCCGCAACGACTCCTCTTAACGACGAAAGTTAACTTTCGCACAGCGCATGCGACGCGTTCTCAATCGTAGCTTTCGCGCACGGTCTCCAGCAGCGTTTGTCCAAACTCGACGATCTCGCCGTCGCCGTCGAGCACGTCGACGCTGAATCCGGGATAGAGACTAATAAAGCGTTCTTGCTTCCATCGCGCAACCGACCATCGATCGCGCGCACCTTTCTCGTAGGGCCAGGGTGGCATCCCGTCTCGATCCGAACGAATGTCGCGCCCTTCGGACGTCCGAATACGGACTTGAAATCCTTCGACGCGAGCGACCTTCATTTCCAGCGTTCCGATTTTCATGGACGTTTGTCGAACATTTTCATTTTGAAGTGGTCGGGCTGACTGGATTCGAACCAGCGATCTCTAGTCCCCCAGACTAGCGCGATAACCAAGCTTCGCTACAGCCCGCACGCCCTTATGAGGCTCACGGTGACACGGCCGATACACTCTTGCGTGTCTTCTTCTTTCTCGATACGCCTGCAACGGCTTCTTTAAGCGACCGGCCGGCGACGAACGTCGGCACGTTACGCGCGGCGATGGAGATTTTTTCGCCCGTCTTTGGATTGCGTCCCTCGCGTGCTTGACGCGCTCGAACCACGAAGCTGCCAAAAGGATTGAGCGCGACGCGATCGCCTTTCTGTAAAGCGACTTTGATTTCGTTCAAAATACAATCGACAATCTGACCTGCTTGACGCCTGGAAACCGCCGCTCGGTCGGCGACGGCATCGATAACATCGGCTTTTGTCAACGTCGCATGCTCCTATCGGCGGCGCGATGCGGCGCATCGCTCAACGGGAAGCCGCCGATGTCAGGTATACGCAAGCAGCGTGTGCCCTCCTTCCCGAGCGCCGGCCTCAGCGCTCGACCATATCGCGCAACGCGCGCAAAGCGAGCGCGTAGCCCGTCGCCCCCAATCCGCTCACAACGCCGCGGCAAGCGGACGCCGTGACGCTAACGCGGCGAAAAGGTTCCCGCGCGGCCACATTCGAGAGATGGACCTCGATCGTTGGAATGCCGATCGCGGCGATGGCGTCGGCAATTGCATACGAATAATGCGCGTATGCGCCCGGATTGATCACGACGCCGGAATACGTGGTTCGCGCAACCTGCAACGCGTCGACGATCGCCCCTTCCGCATTATACTGCTCGCAACGAATCTCCAGACCGAGTTCCTCGGCGGCGGCAGCGATTGCATCGTTGAGCTGCGCGAGCGTTTGCGTGCCATAAATCTCGGGCTCACGTTCGCCGAGAAGATTGAGGTTTGGCCCGTGAAGCACCAAAACGCGCATCGTAGCGCTTTCTTTGAAGGAAAAGCGCCGGCCTCCGAACCAGTCGCGCTTATGCCCGACACCCTGCTTGCGGCCTCGAATCTGGACTCGGGTATCGCACTCGTCGCCGCAATTACGACCGATCTCGTTGCGGAACTCCGGGATCGGCACGACCTGTGGCCGACGGCGACTGCCGCCGTGGGGAGGTTGACGACGGGCGCCGCTCTCTTTGGCGTGGGTCTCAAAGGAAACGAACGCGTTTCGCTGCAGATCTCCGGCAACGGGCCACTCGGAACCATTGCCGCCGATGCGTGGCTTTTAGACGAACGCACCGTCGGCGCGCGCGGTTACGCGCACAATCCTCGCGTCGAACTTCCGGTCGACTCGCGTGGCAAGTTCAACGTGGCCGGTGCGATCGGCACCGGGTCGCTGCAAGTGACGCGGTCGAGCGAGGTCGGGCAGCCGTATGTTGGCGTGGTGCCGATTCAAACGGGTGAAATCGGCGAAGATCTCGCCGTCTATCTGGCGCAGTCCGAACAAATCCCCAGCATCGTCGCGCTTGGCGTACTCGCCGCTCCCAGCGGCGTCGTCGCGGCCGGCGGAGTGATGGCGCGCGCGTTCCCGGGAGCCGACGAACGCGCGATCGCGATGCTCGAAACGCGCGCCGCGAGTATGCCCCCGGTGACGCAGCTTATCGCGGCGGGCGCCGACGCGCAGACGCTCTTGCGCGAGCTGGCGGGCGAGCTGGAACTGCGCTCTCATCATACGATGGACGTTCGTTTCGCGTGTCGTTGTGACCGCGCCAAAGTTGAAGCCGTCTTGCTCGGCCTCGGCTCCGACGACCTCTTGCAGCTTACCCGCGAGCGCGACGGCACGGACGCGACCTGTGAGTACTGCAAAACCCGCTATGACTTCAGCGCGCAGCAGCTTCGGGAGTTAGCAGAGCGATTTTAGCCGCCGTGCGGCAATACTCGAAGGAAACGCCGCGAGCCGACCGAGAGCACCGCGGGTACGGTCGCGCTCCACGCCGCGTTGCTGTCGCGGACCGGTTCGCCGTCGATTCTTACCGCATTGCCGGCGATCAGACGCTCGGCAGCGCGACGACTTTCCGCCAAGCCCGCCTTGACGAGCACATCGCTCACCCGCTTGCACTCGCCCACAGCGATTTCGTCGAGATCGCCGGAAGGCAGTTCGCGGCGCTGGACCGTGGCTTCGAAATGCTCGCGCGCCTTCTTCGCGGACGCTTGGCCGTGGTAGCGAGCAACGATGTCTTGCGCGAGCCGCTTCTTCTCCTCCATCGGATTGCTGCGGCCCGCAGCTAAATCGGAGGCCAGGCGTTCGCATTCCGTTGCCGCACGAAACGCGGCGTAACGCGCATAGATCGGGATCAGGTCATCGGGAATCTTCATCAGCTTTCCGAATTGTTCGTTCGCCGGCTCGGCGACGCCGACGTAGTTGCCCAACGATTTGCTCATCTTCTTCACGCCATCGAGTCCGACGAGCAATGGCACCGTTGCACAGATTTGCGGAAGCTGCCCGAACTCGCGCTGGTACTGGCGCCCAAGCAATAGATTGAAGAGTTGATCGGTGCCGCCTAGTTCCACGTCGGCCTCAATCGCGACCGAATCGTAGGCTTGCGCGACCGGGTAAAGAAATTCGTGCAGTGAAATCGCCACACCGGAGTCGTAACGTTCGCGAAAGTCGTTGCGCTCGAGCATCTGCGCGACCGTCGTCTTGGCAAGCAATTTCACCAGATCCGCGAGCGTGAGCGAGTCGAGCCACTCGGAGTTGTAACGGACCTCGATGCGCTCTAAGTCCAACACTTTGCCGGCCTGCTCGCGATAGGCGCGCATGTTTGCTTCGATTTCCTCGCGCGAAAGCTGCGGTCGCGTGACGTTGCGTCCGCTCGGATCGCCGATGCGAGCCGTGAAGTCGCCAATGATCAAGGTCACGCGATGTCCGGCTTGCGCGAAACGCTCGAGCTGGGCGAGAACGACCATGAATCCGAGATGGAGATCGGGGCTCGTTGGATCGATCCCGAGTTTGACGCGCAGCGGACGCCCCAGAGCCAGCCGTTTCTCGAACTCCGCCACCGTCTCGACGTGATCGAATCCATCGAGGAGGTCGAGTGCCGTCGCGCTCACGCCTGCAACTCGATGACGGTGACGCCGGTCGAACCTTCCTCTTCGTTGCCGTAGCGGAAACTCTTGACGCCGGTATGGCCACGCAGATACTCGTGCAAACCGCGTCCCAACATGCCCGTACCTTTGCCGTGAATGAGCCGTAGCGAGGTGCTCCCGGCGAGGATCGCATCGTCGATCCAGCGATCGATCAGCGGCTCCGCCTCGGCGTAGCGTTTTCCGCGCACGTCGAATTCGGCGGAAGAGCGTCGCGCGGCATTCATTCGAGTCTCCGCGCCGGCGGTGGAGCGTTGCGAACGCGTCTGCACGCGACCCAGGGGCCGTACGTCGTTCTTCTCCACCATCATCTTCATTGAACCGATAGAAACGAGCAACCTTTCACCCCAATCCTCGACAACGGCGCCCTCTTGATCGAGCGAAACGATGCGTACGGCGTCGCCCGGCTCATACGCGCCAGCCTCGGCTGGGGCCGGCGCGCGCGAACCGATGCCCAAATCACGACGCATCTTCTCAACCGTCTGTGCGAGCAGCGACGCCTGGGAGCGCGTGATCTTGCGCCGGTCCAGCTCGCGAACGAATTCGCGCAGCGCGCGTTGCATTCGTTCTTCGGCGCGCGCTGCAAACTGGCGTCGCTCGTCGTCGAGCTCGCCTCGCGCTCTGGCCGCGGTTTCGAGCTCGTGCGCCACCTCACGTCGCGCGGCGGCAAGCTGCATCCGCTCTTCGCGCAGCTCGCTATTGCGTTGCGCGAGCTGCGCCAGTGCGTTTTCATAGTCGCGTTCGCGACGCTCGAGCAACGCCTCCGCGCGCTGGACGATCTGCGGATCGATGCCCAGGCGCGTCGCCAAGGGAAAGGCCAAGGACTGGCCTGGCGTGCCCACGTCGAGCTCGAACGTCGGAGCGAACGTTTTCGGATCGAATCGCACGCTGGCGTTGACGACGCCCGGCACCGCGTGCGCGAAGAGCTTGAGTTCGACCGAATGGGTGGAGACGACCCCACGTGCGCCGCAGGCAAGGAGTCGCTCGAGCATTGCGATTGCCAGCGCCGCTCCGGCCGACGGCTCGGTTCCGCCGCCAATCTCGTCAACCACCACCAGCGTCCGCGAATCGGCGCCATCGAGCATCTCCCGCATTCGTTCGAGATGCGCCGAGAACGTCGAAGTATTGGCGACGACGGATTGCTCGTCGCCGATATCGGCGAGGACGCGCTCGAATCGGCCGACGCAGGCGCGCGCGGCGGGAACCTGCATTCCGCAGTAGGCCATGATCACGAAAAGACCGGCCGTCTTGAGCGCAACGGTCTTCCCACCCATATTCGGACCACTGATGACGAGCAAACGCGTCGTGCCATCCAGACGTAACGATTGCGGAACCGCGCGTTCCCCTAAGAGGGGATGGCGCCCGCTCTCGATGATCAGCAGCGGTTCGTCGTGCAATTCCGGCGGCGCACTCTGCGACCGAATCGCGTGCTCCGCCTTGGCCGCCAGCAGATCGAGACGCGCGAGCATCTCGACGTTCGCATCGATCGCGGCGGCGTGCGAGCCTATGTCGCGCGAGAAGGCGTCGAGAATTCGTCGAACCTCCCGCTCCTCCTCAATCTGCAAGGTTCGTATCCGGTTATTTGTTTCCAATGCCGAGAGTGGCTCGACGAAGAGCGTCTGTCCGCTTGCGCTGGTATCGTGGACGATGCTCGGCAGGCCGGCCGCAAACTCGGCTTTGATCGGAATCACAAAACGGCCATTGCGAATAGTGACGATGCGGTCTTGAATTGCTTTGGCATACTTCGCCGAGTTCAGAATCGCGCCGAGACGGTCGCGTGCGTCGGCTTGGGCTTGCGCGAGGTTGCGGCGAACGCGAGCGAGGGCCGGCGAGGCCCGATCGAGGACCATGCCGCGTTCGTCGATGCCATCGACGATCGAGCGCGCTAGAGCACCGAGATCGTGATACGCCGCGAGGATCTCGGCGAGCTCGGCTCGATGGGCCGCCGCGCGTGCAGCTGCGCCGGCGGCAGCGATCGCTACGCCGACGGCGCGCAAGTCGGCGGCGGCGAGCGTTTGTCCCAACTGGGCAGCCTGCGTCAACGCGTTCGTCTCGATCGCAGGCATGACGTGGAAATCGGATTCGGCGATCAAAGCGCGCACGGCTTGCGTACGAAGCTGTTCGCTGCGCACCGAATCGAAGTCATCTGAGGGCGCCAGTTCGATTGCGTAGTTCTTGCCGCGCTGCGTGTGGGTCGCGTCGACGACGCGGGCTCGCACGGCGGCAAAATCGAGCGCTACGAGCGTGCGGTTATCGGTTAGAGTCAGCAGAGTTTTTTGCGTACTAGCTCGTTGACGAGCGCTGGATCGGCCTTTCCACGCGAGGTCTTCATGACTTGGCCCACCAGGAAGCCGAGCACGTTGGTTTTGCCCGCTCGATACTCGGCGACGACGGCCGCATGCGCGGCAATGACGTCGTCGACGAAACGCTCGATGGTTGCCGGATCGCTCGTCTGCGCGAGTCCCTCTTGCTCGACCAGCGCCCTGGGAGATCCGGCGCCCGCCCACATCCGGCCCAACAGTTCCTTGGCAATCTTCGAGTTGATGCGCTTGGATTCAACCAAACCAACGAGCTCGCCAAGATGCTCGGGAAGGACCTTCGATTCGGCAATAGCAACGCCGGTCTCGTTTGCGAGCCGCGAAAGATCGCCCAGAACGAAGTTGCTCGACTGATGCGCGTTGCCGCAGCAGGCGACGACTCGATCGAAGTATTCCGCTAACGCGACGTTATCCACGAGCTGAGTCGCTTGTTTGGGGGCAATCCCGTACTCGCGCGTGTAGCGCTCGAAGCGCTGCCAGGGAAGCGCAGGCAGGGCATCGCGCAGCCGCGCGACGTCGTCGCGCGACATTTCCAGCGGCACGAGATCGGGATCGGGAAAATAGCGATAATCGTGCGCCTCTTCTTTGCTGCGCATTGAGTGGGTGATGCCGTTGACTTCGTCCCAGCCGCGTGTCTCTTGAACGATCCGGCCTCCGGAAGCAACGATCTCGCGCTGGCGGGCGATTTCGCTCTCAATCGCGCGCTCGACGGAACGAAACGAGTTCATATTCTTGATTTCGGTCTTCGTTCCGAGCTCCGTGGATCCGGCCGGTCGAATCGAAACGTTAGCGTCGCAGCGGAGCGACCCTTCCTCCATTTTAACGTCGCTCACGCCCAGGGTTAGAAACGTGCGCCGCAACGATTCGAGATATCCGACCGCCTCGGCCGCACTGCGCAGCTCCGGTTCGGATACGCACTCCATCAGCGGCACGCCCGCGCGGTTGAAATCGACGAGGGAGTACGAGCTTCCGGCGATCCGGCCGTCTCCCGAGCCCGCGTGCGTCGATTTGCCGGTGTCTTCTTCGAGGTGAATTCGCGTTAAGCGACAGTGCTTGACCGTACCGTCCTCGAGCCAGTACGTTACCATCCCGCCGACGGAGAGCGGCATATCGTACTGCGAGATCTGATAATCTTTGGGCATGTCGGGATAGAAATAATTCTTCCGATCGAACTTCGAGAACGACGGAATTTCGGCTCCGAAGGCCAGTCCCGCGGTCACGATTTGCTCGATCGCCTTCGCGTTGGGAACCGGCAGCGCACCCGGCATCCCTAGGCAAACCGGGCAGATTTTGGTGTTCGGCTCGCCTCCGAACTCGTTGGCGCAGCCGCAGAACATTTTCGTCTGCGTCTTGAGCTCGACGTGACACTCGATGCCGATAACCGCCTCATAGGCAACGCTCACGTATGCACACCGTCGAGCGCAGGGCGGCGTACCGCCGCATGACGCGTTGCGCCCTCGTACGCATGCGCGGCTCCCAGCAGGAGCCGCTCGCCGAAGAGCGGCGCACTCAATTGCAGTCCGATCGGCATCGGCACGCTTCCGTCTTGCGGGGTTATCCAGCCGCACGGCACTGAGAGCGCCGGCAGCCCCGCGAGGGACATTGGAATGGTGTAGTAGTCCATCAAGTACATGCTGTAAGGATCGCTCTTTGCGCCAAACACGAACGCGGGGCAGCTTGCGGCCGGGCACGCGATGAGATCGCAATCGGCAAAGGCGCGCTCGAAATCGCGCGCGATCAACGTGCGAGCCTTCTGCGCGCGGACGTAGTATGCGTCGTAGTATCCGCTGGAAAGAGCGTGGGTGCCGATCAGAATTCGGCGCTTGACTTCCGGCCCGAAACCGGCGGCGCGCGTCCGATCGTACATCGCGCGCACGTCGCCGCCCTCGACGCGCAAACCGTAACGCACGCCGTCGAAACGCGCCAGATTCGACGAACATTCCGCCGGCGCGATCAAATAGTAGGTCGCGACGCCGTAGTCGGCGGTCGGCAGGGCTACCTCGACGAGCTGCGCGCCGAGCGCTTCCAAATCGCGGTACGCGCGCTGGTAGACGGCGTCGAGGCCGTCGCCGAGCGCCTTCGTGTCGAACTCGCGCACGATGCCGACCCGCAGACCGCGTAGGTCCGTGCGAAGCTCGCCGGCGGTCGCATCGACCGGACGATCGATCGAGGTCGCGTCCATCGGGTCGTACCCGGCCATCGCGTCGTAGGCGAGCGCCGCATCCTCGACCGTGCGCGCGAGTGGCCCGATCTGGTCGAGGCTGGAAGCGAAGGCAATCAGACCGTAGCGAGAGACTCGCCCGTACGTTGGTTTGAATGCAACGAGATTGCAAAAAGCGCCGGGCTCTCGAATCGAACCGCCCGTGTCGCTGCCTAATCCGATCGCCGCTTCGTAGGCAGCCACCGCCGCGGCGGATCCGCCGCTCGAGCCCCCCGGAACGCGTGTGAGATCGTATGGATTGCGCGTCACTCCCAACGCAGAGTTCTCGCAAGAACTGCCCATTGCGAACTCGTCGCAATTTGCTTTTCCGATCGCGACCGCACCGGCCTGAAGCATTCGTTCGACCGCAGTGGCCGTATATGGCGCGACCCAACTCTTCAAGATCTTGCTGCCGCACGACGTCACCGTGCCGTCGAGGCACATGTTATCCTTCACGGCGATCGGTACGCCCGCGAGTGGGAGCCGTTCACCGTTTCGCAGACGATCGTCGACGCGAGCAGCCTGTGCGCGTGCCAAATCGGCGGTCACTGCTAAGTAGGCGCCGATCGAGCCGTCGACGGCACCGACGTGCGAGAGTGTCGCGTCAACCACTTCGGCGGCGCTCATCTGCCGCGATTGGACGATCGCCGCGATTTCTGCGGCGCTGCGTGCGATGGAATCGCTCATCACGGCGCTATTCGGCGATGATTCTCGGCACGCGGAAGAACGCGCCTTGCCGCTGCGGCGCCTCCGACAAGACCCGTTCGCGATCGAGGCAAGGCCGCCTGACGTCGTCGCGCAACACGTTGCGGGATTCGACGACTTGAGCCGTCGCTGGGACGCTTGCCGTGTCGAGTTCTGAGAGGCGCTTCACGTGACCGAGCAGATCGCCGAGCTGCTGCTCGAATACTTCGATCTCGTCGTCGCGCAAGGCGAGTTGCGCGAGTCGCGCGACGTAGCGGATATCAATTGAATCGGACGCCAAGATTTTAAGAACACTCCAGTTGGACGAGGCACTCAACGTGGCCGGTCTGGGGAAACATATCAAACGGTTGGACCGCGCCGAGGCGGTAGCCCTTGGCCACGAGGAACTTCGAATCCCGTGCGAGGGTTGCCGGATCGCACGACAGGTACCATATCCTTCGAATGCCGGAGCCGGCAATCGCGCCAAGCGTTACCTCGTCGGAACCCTTGCGCGGAGGATCCAAGAAAACGACGTCCGTGTTGTGCAATATCTTTTGCATCGCATGGCCGGCCGCCAACTGCTCGACGCGGCCGGGGGTAAAACATACGCGCTCGGTACAATCGTTGAACCCGGCGTTATTGACGGCTTCCTCGATCGCTTGCGCGCTCTCCTCAATGCCGTGAACGCGCCAGCCGTGCTTGGCGAAGAAGAGCGAGAACGTGCCTACCCCGCAATAGAGATCGAGCATTCGGCCCGGCGGCTCGAGCCACGGTATCATGTGCGTGAAGATACGCCCCACCATCTCGACGTTGACCTGAAAGAACGATCCGGGCGAGATGCGGTAGCGAATGCCGGCGATCGACTCCTCGATCTCAGCGTTGCCGGCGAGCACTCGATGACGTCGCCCCAGGATCGCGTTCTCGTTCGAGAGATCGAACGAGTTTGTAACGCCGGCTAGGGGACGCAAATCGCGCATCAGTGCCGTCGCGCCGCTCTCTGCGCTCTCGGCACGTCGCGCGGTCGTGATCGTAACGACGCTGGACCCGGTTTGCGCCGAACTGCGGGATACGAGATGGCGCGTTTCGCGCAACAGCGCGCCGACGGGACCGCTGCGGCGGAGCCGGTCGAGCTCGTGCAGATCCGCGTCGAGTTTGGGCGTGACGATCGGACATGCGTCAATGGGCACGATCTGGTGCGAGCGTTGCTTGTAAAATCCCAAAACCGCTGGATCTTCGCGGCCGTCGACGACCAGCGACATCTTATTGCGATACGAGCGTGGTTGCTCCATTCCGATTGTCTCGCTCACGTTCGCGTTGGTAAGGCCACCGATGCGCTGCAGCGCATCGCGCACGAGGCCGCGCTTCCAGACGAGCTGCGCGGTATAGGTGAGGTGCTGAATCTGACAACCGCCGCAAACTCCGAAGACGGGGCAGAAGGGCTTCGCGCGCTGCGCCGACTCGCGCAGAATCTCGAGCATCGTTGCGACGGCGTATCGTTGCTTAACGTCGGTAATTCGCACGCGAGCGAGCTCGCCGGGCAGTGGGCCAAAACAAAAAACGACAAGCCCTCCGGCCCTGCCGACGCCTTGGCCATTTGCGAGAAGATCCGTGAAGTCGAGGTCGAGTTCGACCCCTTTGCGCAGGCGAGCGCCGGAGTTAGGCGCTGTGTCGTTGGTCGTCAAGCGCCTTGAGCAGCGAATTTGCCTCGTCGATGAGCTGCTGAATGCGCTGCGTCGTTGGATCTTCGCGCCGCTCGCCGGCGGCGAGACGGAAAGAGATGTATGCTAGGGTCGCGCCGAGCGCTGCAACTCCGACTCCGATACCGACCCACATGAGCGCGCGCGCGACGTGGCGTTGCTCACGGTCGTCGAGCCGATCGGGATCGGTTCGTGATTCCGGCGACTGCATGGAGTGCTTGTTCGCGCCCAGGGTAGCTGCGTCCCTATTTCGGCCCATGCGGAGCCACGCTTGCCAAGAAAACGTCGTCGACGAACTGTTGGGTTGAAAGCTTTGGATAGCCGTCGCCGTGCACCCCGAAATAGAGCCAAAAACTGCGGCCGGCATACGGCGAGAGATTCCACTGACTGAGAATCCAAGCGGCCTTGTTGTTGACGGATCGGTACAGATTCAAGACGACCTCGCCTCGATCGTCGAGCAGATCGGCCTCCTGATACGCGAGAACCGCATTGCCCTCATTCGAAAGCTGATAGAGGCGGGCGCTTAACATAGCGGCCGGTGGAATCGTTACGCGCTGACAGATGCCCGAGTTGCCGCGAGGCTCACCGGCTCCGGTCGCCGTGCCGGCATACGCGTCGTACGACCCCCTGTATGGATGCTCTTTGGTCACGTACGCGCCGACGTCGCCGCATTGAAACCATCCGTTGTTTACGCCGCCACTTTCAAAACTTGGATTCGCGATCGCATTGGTCGACGTGCCGGCGGCCGGCTTCCAAAGCCAAGGTTGGGGCACGTTATAGTGGCCCGGCACCGCATGACGTTGCGCACTGGACGCGCCCACGCCAACGAGGACAAGCAGTGCACTCATCGCAAGTATGCGCCGAGTCGACCCGATTGGTTGCGGATTCGGCTGAGGAGAGGTGGTCGAGCGGTTGAAGGCACTCGCTTGGAAAGCGAGCAGAGGTGTTGAGCCTCTCGAGGGTTCGAATCCCTCCCTCTCCGCCATCGCGGGCCGGCGAATCATCCGCCGGCGACGTTGTCCAGATGTGCGAGCCAAAAGTCGAAGCTCGCTCGAGCCTGGGCCTCCAGCATGGCATCGCCCGGGATGACGTCGCGTTTCAGGCGCGCGGCCAGCGTGGTACGTGTCGCGTAGTTCGCATCGATGACCAAATCGGGGCGTTGAAGCGACGCGGCGATCTCGTCGGGCAAATCGGCATCGGGGGGCAGGGTACTAATCACGATCTCCGGCGGATTCTCGCGTGGCCAGGGGCGAGCCTCATACCGCCGACAGGTTTCGCTGACTCGTTCGCCGTTGCGACCCCAGACGAAGGCGTAAGCATCGTTGTCGTGCAGCTCGGCCAAGATGGCGCGCGCGGTCGCGCCGTAGCCGAGAACGCCGACGCGTTTGAGCGCAACGGGCTCGTCGAGTACGGCTTCGATCGCCATCCGCGCCCCGATCCCGTCGGTGGTGGTGCCCACGGTTCGGCTGCCGAAAAAAATGGTGTTTACCGCCCGCGCGCGTTGCGTTTCGTCGGTGCAGACCTCGCATGAAGCGATGACCTCTTCTTTGAGAGGATAGGTGACGTTGCAGCCGGCGTAGCCTTCGGCCCGCAATCGCGCGATTGCGGCGGCCCCTTCGCCACGCGGCACGCGAATGGCCGCGTAACTTCCCTCGATCGCGGCCTCTTCGAGAAAACCGCGATGAAGCCGCGGGCTTGCGCTATGTTCGACTGGATCCCCGATCAACGCCAGCTTCATCCGCGACGCCCGCGCAGCATCAAACGTTCGAAGAACCGGAAGACCCGGGTCACCGCAAAGTCTTTGAGCTCAATAGGCTCGGTGAGGATGGTATAGAGGCCGCAGAGCTTGCCGCCGAGCACGTCGGTAAAGAGTTGATCGCCGACCACGGCGATCTCGCGGCGGCGCAGCTGTAAGCTCCGTTTTGCCCGCAGGAAGCCAAAGGGCAGCGGCTTGAGCGCATTGGGAAAACAGGCAACGTCAAGCTGTGCGGCCAGAGTATTGACCCGTTCGGAAAAGTTATTCGACACGAGCACGATGCGAAAGCCGCGTTCCCGTGCCCGAGCCACCCAATCGACGTGCTCCTGACCGAGTTCGGTCGCGCGAAAACCGAGAAGGGTGTTGTCCAGGTCGACGATGAGACCGCGAATGCCGGCCGCTTCCAGCTCCTCGTGCGGTACGTCGTGAAGGCGCGCCGCGAAGCGGTCCGGTCCCAACATTGCGGGTGTTGCCTTGTACCGGTTATCCCCGGTATCCTCGGGCCTGTCCACATCACCTCCACCCGAAAGCCCGCCGACTCCCGCCAGTCCACAGACTTTTGTCGCCAACCACAGCGGATGCACAAGGATTTGCGGCGCTGCCCCAATATCTTGTGGTAAAGTAGCCGATATTACACAATAGGTACCCTAGAGGTCCTGAGAAACCGTTGTATGCGAACGGGTGTTTGGTAAGACTGAGGAGCTCGTTATGAAGTTTACGCGCACGTATTCCGCCCCAGGTGAGCCCTATGCCGGCGTCACCTTTGAGCCTCGCAGCTCGCGGATCGTCAACCCGGACGGATCGGTGATCTTCGAAGCGGCCGACGTCATGGTGCCGTCGACCTGGAGTCAGGTCGCAGTCGACGTGCTGGCGCAGAAGTATTGCCGGAAGGCCGGGGTACCGAACGCGACGACGCGCGTGGCCGAGCAGGGCGTCCCGGAGTGGCTCCAGCGCTCGACCGTCGACGAACGTGCCCTCGAGGCCCTTTCGCGCGACGATCAGTTCGCCGCCGAGCGCGACGCGCGGCAAGTCTTCAATCGAATGGCGGGGTGCTGGACGTATTGGGGCTGGAAGCACGGTTATTTCGATTCGGAAGACGATGCGCGAATCTATTACGACGAGATGTGCGCGATGCTCGCGCGGCAAATCGGCGCCCCGAACTCTCCCCAATGGTTTAACACCGGGTTGCACTGGGCGTACGGCATCTCTGGCCCGGCTCAAGGGCATTGGTACGTCGATGCCGGCGACGGCGTGGCGAAGCGATCCCCGGACACGTTCTCTTTTCCGCAAGTCTCGGCGTGCTATATCCTTGGCATCAATGACGATCTCGTTAATGAGGGCGGCATCTTCGATGGCGTGATTCGAGAGGCGCGCATTTTTAAGGGCGGCTCGGGATCAGGCGCCAACTTTTCAAAGATTCGCGCCGCCGGCGAAAAGCTGACGGGCGGCGGAACGTCGAGCGGCTTGATGTCGTTTCTCAAGGTCTTCGATCGCGCAGCGGGTGCGATTAAGTCCGGCGGAACGACGCGGCGAGCGGCAAAAATGGTCGTGCTCAACGCCGATCACCCCGATATCGAAGATTTTGTGAATTGGAAAGTACGCGAGGAGCGTAAGGTGGCCGACCTCGTGATCGGCTCGAGAATCTTCGAACGACAGCTCAACGCGATCATCGCGGCCGCTCACGATACCCGCGTGCCCGAACAGGCTCGCCTCGATCCATCGCTGAACGCTTCGCTCCGTCGCGCGATTCGCGAAGCGGTTGCCGCGGGCGTCCCGTCGGGCGCAGCTCAGAACGCATTGGATTACGCACGTCAAGGCTACACGCGGCTCGAAGTCGAGCAATACGAAACCGGGTGGGATTCCGAGGCCTACGTCACCGTTTCGGGACAAAACTCGAACAACTCCGTTCGGCTTACCAACGGATTCTTCGACTCGATCGATCGCGACGACGACTGGCTTCTGACCGCACGCACGACCGGCGACGTCGTCAAACGCATCAAAGCGCGCGAACTATGGGAACAGATCGCGGTTGCGGCATGGCAATGTGCCGATCCCGGCCTGCAGTTCGACGACACCATTCAAGAGTGGCACACGTGTTCCAATGACGAGCGCATCAACGCGACGAACCCCTGCAGTGAGTACGTCTTCGTCGACGATACGGCGTGCAATCTTGCCAGCCTTAATCTCGTCAAGTTTTTGAACGGCGACGGCAATTTCGACGCGGCCCGGTTCGCCGAAGCCGCACGCATCTGGACCACGACGCTCGAGATTTCCGTTGCGATGGGGCAGATGCCCTCGAAACGAATCGCCGAGAAAAATCACGGGTATCGCACGCTCGGCCTCGGTTACGCGAACTTAGGAACACTACTCATGCGCATGGGCCTGCCGTACGATTCCGAAGAGAGCTTCGGCTGGTGTGGCGCGATCAACGCGCTGCTGACCGGCATGGGCTATCGTACTTCCGCAGAGATCTCGCAGAAGCTCGGCCCCTTCGCGCGATTTGAAGCGAACCGAGAGTCGATGCTGCGAGTCATTCGCAATCATCGGCGCGCGGCATATGCCGCCGACTCTCGCGAGTACGAGGGACTCTCCGTCAAGCCGGTCACGCATATGCCCACGCTCTTCACGCAGAAGACGTGGGCGCTCGCGCGCAAGACCTGGGATGAGGCGCTTTCGATCGGCGAAGTAGCGGGCTACCGAAACGCGCAAGTCACCGTCACCGCGCCGACCGGCACCATCGGGCTCGTGATGGATTGCGACACCACCGGGATCGAGCCCGATTTCGCTTTGGTGAAATTCAAGAAACTCGCCGGCGGAGGATATTTCAAGATCGTCAATCAGTCGGTGGACGCAGCCCTGCATAAGCTTGGGTACTCGCAAGATCAAGTCGAGGCCATCGAAACCTATGCCAAAGGGACCGGAACGCTCGAAGAGGCACCTCACGTCAACCGCGCAACTTTGAAAGCCAAGGGCTTCGACGAAGCCGCGATTGCGCGCGCCGAGGCCGCGCTGCCGAGCGCCTTCGAGCTGCCATTCGTCTTCAACAAGTTCGTCCTTGGCGAGGCCTTCTGCAAAGAAGGACTCGGTATAACCGAAGAGCAGCTCAACGATTGGAGTTTTTCGATCCTCCGCGATGGTCTGGGCTTTAGCACGCGACAGATCGAAGAAGCCTCGGCGCATATCTGTGGGCGAATGACGGTCGAGGGCGCGCCGTATCTCAAAGACGAACATCTTCCCGTCTTCGATTGCGCCACGCCGTGCGGTAAATACGGTACGCGTTACATCCGACCGCTTGCGCATGTCGACATGATGGCTGCGGCTCAACCGTGGGTGAGCGGAGCGATCTCGAAGACCATCAACTTGCCGCAGACGGCCACGATTGCCGACGTCAAGGAAGCGTATCGCTACGCGTGGGAGCGCATGATCAAGGCGGTCGCGTTGTACCGTGACGGATCGAAGCTCTCGCAGCCACTCGCCGCGAGCTATGATTTTGGCGGCGATTCGAGCGAAGAGGAGGCTGCGGCCCAAGCGCAGGCGCCCTTTACGACACCGCTGCAGATCGCCGAAAAGATCGTCTATCGCTACATCGCTAAGCGGCGGCCGATGCCGCAGCGGCGCAGCGGTTACACTCAAAAGGCGACGATCGCCGGACACAAAGTCTATTTGCGCACCGGCGAGTATGAAGGCGGCCAACTTGGCGAGATCTTCATCGACATGCACAAGGAGGGCGCGGCCTTCCGCTCGCTGATGAATAATTTCGCGATCGCCATCTCGTTGGGCTTACAGCACGGCGTCCCCCTCGAGGAGTTTGTCGAAGCGTTTACCTTCACGCGGTTCGAGCCAAACGGTCCGGTGGTCGGACACGATCACATCAAAATGGCGACGTCGATTCTCGATTATATCTTTCGCGAGCTCGCGGTCAGCTATCTCGGCCGTTACGACCTCGCGCACGTACAACCGTCGATGCAGATGGACGCGATGGGCCCCGAAGCGCAAGAGGAGTACATCGCCGAGGAAGAGGCCGGCGTGCAAGTTCGCCCGGCCGGCATCGCCGAAAGCCTGCATCCCATCAGCTCGCATTTGCATCCAGGGCACGAATCGTCGCGGCCGTTACCGGCGATCGGCGGCGGGGGCACCGCCGTGGTCACGCTCGCACGAACCGAAGCGATCAATGCATCCAAGGCCAAAGGCTATACCGGCAACGCCTGTATGGAATGTGGGCAGCTAACGATGGTGCGTAACGGAGCCTGCGAAAAGTGCGATTCCTGTGGTGCGACGAGCGGCTGTAGTTAGCACGGTGTTGAGTTCTCTCCGATGCGACTTTGGGGCGGTTGCGTAAAAGAGCCACTCAATGATGATGCTTTTTACGCTCGCAATCGCTCTTTCGCAATCCGTGAGCGCCGCTCCAGAACCCTTGAGGCCGCCGGACGGGAGCTACACCTACACGATTAGTGAAGGGGCAGGTCCAGCGATCTTCCAGAGCACGATCGTCGTCAAGAGCAATGGACCGACATTCGCGGTCTTCGAGAAGACTAAGCTGCCGAATGGCGCGGTCGCGATGACTACATGCACGTGGTCCAGCGCTGACCTGTTGCCGATCTCATTTGAAGTGCGTCAGGGAAAAACAGCATTGCGCGCGCGAATATCGCCGACGACGCTGAGTTTTACCAGTATACCGATTTCCTTTTCGCGGATTCGCGGCACAAGTTACATACTGCCCAGTGTGGGGCTTATTACGACTTCCATGATGCTGCCCTATCTTGTAACCGCGCACCCTGGCGAGTCGATTACTATCGCGGAGATCCAAAATAAGCAAACCGTACTTGCTCAGCCGAGCAGTGCATCCCCGAGCCAGGCAGGTCCGACCGGAGATGTGCCCTGTAGCATCACTAAAGACAAAGAACACGGGAACGCCGCAGATCCCGAGCAAATAGTTGCATGGCGCAACCCGAAAACGGGTGTCATCGACGAGGAGCACGTTTCCCCGGGGGACGCAAGGATAGTGCTGGTCAAGTTTACGCCCGGCTCCCGTTGAAGCGACCGATGCAAATGAATGCCCGGCGAAGCGTTCGCTGGACATTGCATTTTTTGGTATTGTCGCTGTCGGCGATGATGGCGGCCCCCGCCGATAGCAACCTGGGCGGCCAAGACATTCATAAGATCCGGCACGTTGTCATCATCATGCAAGAGAATCGCTCGTTCGATAGTTACTTTGGCACTTATCCTGGTGCTGACGGAATTCCGATGCGTCGCGGAGTGCCCCTCGTTTGCGTCCCCGATGCCCGAACACATAGCTGCGTGCGGCCCTATCACGACGCGAACGATGAGAACACCGGCGGCCCGCACGGCGCCCTCGCCGCCGATCGTGACGTCAACGGCGGAAAGATGGACGGTTTCATCGGCGCGATGGAGGGCGCAGCGGAAACGGGAGGCTGCCCGACCGACATTCCCACGTGCGCGGTCAGGGGTCACGAGCGCAGCGTTATGGGCTATCACACGGAGCGAGAGCTGCCCGACTACTGGGCCTACGCGCGCAATTTCGTTCTTCAAGATCGCATGTTCGAGCCGATTGCTTCGTGGAGTCTGCCGCAGCATCTCTATATGGTCTCGGAGTGGGCCGCCAGCTGTGCCACCATCGGCGATCCAATGAGCTGCAAGCGGGAGCGCACCTATTTCAATCCGCAAGATTTTCCGCGCGATCTCTTCGACACAGGATCGCCACAGGTGGCCGGTCGCCCGGATTATCCCTGGACCGACCTCACCTATCTATTGCACGCGCACGGCGTCTCGTGGGCGTATTACGTGATGGACGGCTTCGAGCCGGATTGCCTCGCCGATCAGAGCAGCTGTCGTCGCCGCCCGCAGAGCGCGCGGACTCCCGGGATCTGGAATCCGCTACGCTCGTTTACCGACGTCAAACAGGACGATCAGCTCGGCAACATCAAGGACACTAGCCTTTTCTTCAGCGATGTGCGCGACGGAAAGTTGCCGGCCGTCGTCTGGCTCGCTCCAGGAAATCGCTACAGCGAGCATCCGCCGGGGAGCGTTCGCAGCGGCCAAGCCTATGTTGTCGGCATCGTAAACGCGCTGATGCGCAGTCAATATTGGTCGTCGACTGCGATCTTTTTGACGTGGGACGACTGGGGCGGCTTCTACGATCACGTGGTGCCACCCAAGGTCAACTATTTCGGTTACGGACTACGCGTGCCGGCGCTCGTCATCAGCGCCTACGCGCGTAAGGGATATATCGATCACCAAACGCTGAGTCACGACGCCTACGTCAAGTTCATCGAAGACGATTTCCTCGGCGGCGAGCGCATCAATCCAACGAGCGATGGCCGCCCCGATCCGCGCGGCACCGTACCCGAAGAAGCGCCCGAGCTGGGCGATCTACGCAAAGACTTCGATTTTTCGCAATCGCCGCGGGCGGCACTGATATTGCCCGGCGGCATCGGCCCTCCGTATAAGCCCGGATACGCCGGGCCGCCATAACCGGCGCGACTAGAAGTCGTCGTCGGGGGATTCGCCGTCGATCGCCTGGCGTAGGAAGTACTGCTTCGAAAAACGAGCTTTGATCCGCGCAAAGGTTCGCGGCATTCTGCCATAGTCGAAGCAGTCGGAAAGATCGTTGGCACGCGTATCCGTTGTATCAAGCGACGGAAGGCCGAACGTTTCTTCGACGAACTTCAGGACGCTGCCGAACTCGTACTTCGTGTGCGAAACGTAGCCGGTCTTCGCGTACGGTGAGATCACGATCATCGGCACCCGAAATCCCAATTCGAACGAATTATACTTTTGCGGGGGAACGTGATCGTACCATCCGCCCCAATCGTCCCACAAAACGACGATGGCCGTGGAGTTCCAATACTTGCTCGCCCCGATGGCATTCACGACGCTAGCGACCCATGACGGACCGGTTCCATCGGTCCTGCCGGGATGGTCGGACTCTTTGGCGGTCGGAATGACGTACGCGACCGAGGCAAGGCGACCGTTGCGGACGTCATTGAAAATTCGTGTCGAAGGCCAGACCACGTTTGCGTACGACGGACCATCGCGAATCTGCTTGATCGCATCGACCGCGTGCCATTCCCCCGCCCCGCCGAAAGGTTCGTAGTAGCGCCAACTCACGTCGTGTTCGTTCAGTAAATCCATGATCGAGATGCGCTCGAAGCAGGGAAAGACGGGATTGCCCTCTGCGCCTTGCGCGTCGATGGTTTCGACCGAGCTCGACGCAAGCGAATCGCACCCGCCTTGATGGCCGATATCGTCTTCGTCGTCGGCATTCTCCGAGGCACGGTACGGAGAGCCGTTGGCGATGGTCGACGTGCCGCTGATCAGATATTGATGCGCCGGAAACGAGGGCCCTTCGCTGGTTTCGAAGAGCTCGTCGGCAAGCGTGTAGCTCTGGGCCATCTGCCAATACGGCGTGATGTCGGCCCGCGCGACGAACGCGTACGCCGCCGAGCCCGGCGGCGGACATCCCGAGCGTTTGCCATAGCACTTGACCGGCTCGGTGTTGAAGCCGTCCATTGCGCCCCGATGGTAGTCCTCGACCCACGATCGGTGCTTATGCCCGAGGTCGTAGCGAGAGGCCATGGGCACCTCCGCAAGCACCACGGTCTTCCCGCTGGAGTTCTTGCCGGTGGAGACGGTATCCGCACCGGGAAATCCGTTGAAGAGATTGTCGAAGGTCCGGTTCTCTTGAACGATGATGACGACGTGGCGAATCGGCGAACTTCCTTGAACGTGGGAAATGGACGGACCGTTCTGGTGGGTACTCGGCGCGAAAGTACTCGGGTCGGCCGAACACCCAACGAGTGCAAGAACGAACGCAAGAACGCTTGCTTGAGCGAAAAACCGTCTCACGCCGGGACCTTACGGTGCGTCAAGCGCGAACTCTTCTCGGCTCTCGCGAAGGGTTTTTCGGCGTAAGAACGCGATATCGCCCGCATGAAGCGTTCTCTGACCGTCCTCGGGGCATTGCTCTTTCTGTTTGCGCCGCTCCATGGTCGCGCCGCCGATTCTTCGACGCCGTCGCAGCAACTGATGAGCAAGCTGAACTGGCGCAGCATCGGTCCGTTCATCGGCGGCCGCTCCGTCGCCGTGACAGGCGTGCCCAGCGATCCGAGCCTTTTCTACTTCGGCGGGGTCGAAGGCGGCGTCTGGAAGAGCACCAACTACGGCTTGAGCTGGACGAACATCACCGACAACAAGCTTCCGGGAGCCGCCGACCCCATCGGCGCACTGGCGGTCGCTCCATCGAACTCGAATGTGATCTATGCCGGTACGGGTGAAGCGGACATTCGCTCGGATTTCGACACGGGCGCCGGCGTTTACAAGACAACCGACGCCGGCAAGACGTGGTCGTATGCCGGCTTGCGCGACACCCATATGATCGCCAAACTGGTCGTCGATCCGGGCAACGCCAATGTCGTCTACGCTGCATCGATGGGTCACGTCTTCAAACCCAACAGCGAACGCGGCATCTTCAAGACCACCAATGGAGGCGCGACGTGGCGCAAGGTCCTGTACGTCGACGAAAACACCGGCGGCGTGGACCTGGTCATGGACTCACGCAATCACAACACTCTTTACGCCGCGATGTGGCAAGCTCAACGCCTGCCATGGAAGCTTAGCAGCGGCGGCCCCGGTAGCGGCCTTTATAAGACTGTCGACGGCGGAGCGCACTGGACGAAAATTTCAACGAATCCCGGCTTTGCGGCCGGCATCCTCGGGAAGATCGGCGTCTCGGTCGCCGCGAGCAATCCACGCATCATCTATGCCATCGTGCAAGCTCGCGAAGGCGGCGTCTACCGTTCGAACAACGGCGGCGCGACGTGGAGGCGCGTCAACGCGGAGATGAAGCTGCGCCAGAGAGCCTTCTATTACACTGCGATCTTCGTCGATCCGACGAATCCCGACGTCGCCTACGCTCCCAACGTCGACGCCGTCTACAAAACCAAGGACGGCGGCAGAACCTGGACCGGCCTCTCTGGTCCGCACGGCGATAATCACATCGTTTGGATCAACCCGCGCAATCCCAAGATACTTCTGCTCGGCGACGACGGCGGCGGGACCGTTTCGGTCGACGGCGGCGACACGTGGAGCGGCGAGCACAACCAGCCGACCGGGCAATTTTATCACGTCGCCATCGACAATCAGTTTCCGTTCCACGTCTTTGGCGCTTCGCAAGATGAAGGCGCGTTCGAAGGTCCCAGCGCGGCGGTCGGCCCCGGTATCCCGGGAGAATGGTATAACGTCGCGCTTGGCGAGAGCACGTTCGTGGCACCCGACCCCGACAACGTGGACGTTACGTATGGCAGCGGCTACTATAGCTCGTTCGTACGGCTCAACCGCATTACCGGCGATGCAAAAAATGTCAGCCCGTGGCCTCGCTACATGGCCGGCGCGGCCTCAGGTGAAACCAAATACCGCTTCGGTTGGACGCACCCGATATTCTTTTCACCAGCCAATCCGCAAGAGTTGCTCGTCGCCGCGCAAGTCGTCTTTTCAAGCACGGACAAAGGCCAAACGTGGAAGATCATCAGTCCGGACCTTACGCGAAACGACCCGAGCACCGAGGGACCGTCGGGCGGCCCGGTGACCTGGGATCAGACCGGAGCGGAGACGTTTCCCGATATCTCGTCCTTGGCCGTTTCGCCGCTCGACGCGAACCTGATCTGGGCCGGGTCGGCCGATGGACTCGTTCACGTGACGACCGATCACGGCGCGAATTGGACCATGGTGACTCCGCCGCAACTTCCGCAGTGGGCGCAAATTAGCTCGATCGAACCCTCGCATACGCAAAAAGGAACTGCGTACCTTACTGCCTCGCGATACCAATGGGACGATTATCATCCCTACGTCTACGAAACGACCGACTACGGCGCGCACTGGACGACGTTGACCAACGGCCTTCCGTCAGACCAATACGTCTTCGTCGTGCGCCAGGACCCGCGCGAGCCGCGCCTGCTCTTCGCGGGCACGCGAGTTACGGTCTACGTTAGCCTCGATGGGGGCGGACAATGGCAGCCGTTGACTCGAAATCTTCCCGGCGTTCAGGTGCGCGATCTGGCGATCAGCGCGCGCGAAGGCGAGCTCGTCGCGGCGACGCACGGCCGTGCGTTTTGGATTCTCGACAACCTCGCCCTGCTCGAGCAACTCGCGCGTCAAAGCACGCACTCGATCGCGACGGTGCAGCTCTTTGCACCCGAAACGGCCTGGCTGAGCAATGCGTACGGCGGCCCCGCGAACTTCTCAGTTCCAAACTTCGGCGAGAATCCACAATACGGCGCCGCGGTCTACTTTACGATCCCGCCGAACTACAAAGGGCAAACTCCGGTGACGCTCACGTTTCTCGACGGGAACGGCGCGACGATTCGCAGCTTCAGCCTTCATCAATACAATCAACACGAGAAGAAACTCTCGCCGGACGAAGAGGAGAAACTCGATGCCGGGCAACTGCGTGCTCACGAGCTGCGTACGATCACGGCAGTCAAACCCGGAATGAATCTGTTTCAGTGGGACCTCAAGTACACGCCGGCCTACGACGTACCGGGATTTCGAAATCTCGGGACCGACGACTGGCCCGATACCTCCGACGGACCGACGATCGTGCCCGGCAATTATACGGTTGCGCTGCAGTACGGCTCCCAGCGCGTCACCGCGCCTCTTGTGGTGCGACTCGACCCGCGAATGCATACTTCGGCAGCGGATCTCGCGGCGCGCCTCTCGCTGGAGATGGAGCTCTTGGGATCGATCGATCGTCTCGATCGTGCAATCGCTTCGGCGCTACGCGCGCAGAGCGCCGCCACTGGCGCGCGACGTGCACAGATCGATGCCGGGCTCGCCGATCTCATCCTTCTCGACGTGCACTCCAGCGAAGCCGACGTCATGCATCCGACAAAGATACGCGAACAGCTCGCCTTCCTGATGAACTCGCTGGAAGGCGCGTACGCGCGGCCGACCGCGGCGGAATACGCGACCGCCAAGGATCTCGAGGCCCTGGCAAACGCCGGAGAGTCGCGCTTACAAACGCTGCTGGCTCAATAACGCCAGCAGCCGTCGGTCGCGTGCTCGCGCCGGCTAAGCGACGGCGTCAGGCAAAATGACGCCGGTAAGATTGAGCGGATCGTACGCGCCCAACGCGAGCGGTTCGATACCACCGCTTGCGCGTCGCACCGCTCGCAGCGATTCGAGAGCTTCGGGCAGCGCGAACTGCTCGCCGACGTAGCCCGCGACAAACCGGCCGCCGCGGATCTCGCCGCGCGCTTCCATCCTTCGCAAGACGGTAAGGAGCTCGCGCCATGGCGGCGCGAGGCTTTCGTGGGCGATGACATCGCGAAAGACGACGCCCCACCGTGCGAGCAACCTTCGCGCGAACGCTTCGCTGTCGATCCGTTCGGTCGCCGCTTGCAGTAACGTCCAGCGCCCGCTGGAGGAGCGCGGGCGCGCGCGAAGACCCTTTTCGCCTAATCGGCGTTTCGCATCGCTCAACGCGCGCAGTGCGTCAAAGCCGTCTGCGGTTACCAACCCAGCGGCAACGAGCTGCCAAAGCGCTTCTTCGACCTCGCTCGGCAACCGCTTCGTGGTCTTGGCAATCTCAGCGAAAAACGGCGCGTGCAAGCGTTCGATCTGCTCGAGGACTTCGCGCGAAACGTTCGTCAGTGCGCCGGTATCGCCGGTGCGGCGGACGATCAGCTCTTCGGCGTTGGCGCGCAAGAACAGCGAGATCGGCGCAAGGCGAGTGGGCCGCACTCGGGTGCGCTCGCGCAAGGGCGCGGCCTCGAGCGCGGGGTGAGGACTCAGCCGTCCCCACATGACTTCGCCCGAATAACAGAGCCGGTCGAGCAGTTCGGGACGATAACCGGCGACGCGCGCGGGCAGAACTTGTTCTTCCCACGCATACGCCGGGATCTCGTAACCCTCCAGCTGGCGCACGATTTGCAGCGTTCCGTCAATACCATGAAGACGAGTGAGCGGCGCGACGTGCTGCCAACGCTGCAGGAACGCGATATACACGGCAGTCGTTACCGGTTCGATCTCGCGTCGCAAGGTTCCAATCGTCAAGCGGTGGATACGCGCGAGGACGCGGCGGTTGCACCACTCCTCCCCCGCATCGGAGCCGGAGAAGCGCCCACGCAGGACTTGACCTTGGGATTCGAGCCGAAGCAATGCCGCCTCGATCGTCACTAGGTCGAGCCGCAAGCGTTGAGCGAGCTGCACCGCCGCAAGCGGCCCGCTGCACTCGAGCCAACCCCGCACGATCTCGGTCGTTGCCGCGTCGCGGGCTTCGCCCGCCTCACCATAGGCCGCGCGCGCCAGCTCCAAACGTTCGGCACACGTCCATGCGCCGTTCACCCGCATCGCGCGCCGATCTGCCACCAGATCCTCGAACCACGTTTCCCACGATGCAAACGGCGGCAGGACGACGAGCGAGGACAAGGCGTCGTGCAACTCGTCAGCGTCGCGCACGATCGGCCATGCGTCCGCCGTAACTTCGGCGATCGCCGCGGCATCGAGAACACCCGCGCCGTCGACGTCGTCGCGCAGGGTGCGGCGTAATTGCACGGCACGCGCTCGGCGCTCTTCCAGCGGCGCGTCGTCGAGATACGCATACGGATTGGCGTTGAGTATTTCGTGAGAAAAGGGCGAGGGCTCGGGAGTGTCGATCGCCACGGTTCGTACTCTGCCGGCTTCCACGTCGCGCAGAACCTCGAGCAGACCCGGAAGGTCCATGGCTTCGTTCAAACAGTTGCCGATGGTCTCACGCACCAGCACGTGATCGGGTATGCGAATCGGGCCGCTCAGATTTTCAGGGCAGGCCGCTTGATCGGGAAAGACTGAGGCGAGCAAATCGTCGGCGCGCATGCGCAAGAGCTGGGGAGGCACCTTGCGCCCTCCGCTGAAGCGCAGAATCGCTAAAGCTCGGGCGGCGTTCCAACGCCAGCGCGCCGTGAACATCGGGGCCGGTAGCAGCGCCTGCGTCAGTGTGTGCTCGACACTGGCCGACTTGACGAACTCGAAAACGACGTCGAGCGGAAACGCGTGCTGATCGGTGAGCGAGAGCACGAAGCCGTTGTCCGTCGCCGCGGCTTGCAACTCGAGATTGAACGAGCGACAGAATCGCTTGCGCAGCGCAAGGCCCCACGCGCGATTGATACGAGCGCCGAACGGCGTGTGCAAGATGAGCTGCATACCACCGCCTTCGTCGAAGAACCGCTCGGCGACGAGCGTCCGATCCGTCGGGACCGTACCGAGGATCGCCTTGCCGGCTCGCACGTAGGCAACGGCCTGTTCGGCGCCCGCGCGATCGAGAGCGCATTGCCCTTCCAGCCATTCGCGGGCGGAAGCGTCGTCGCGTACGTCGATTGCGCCACGCACCTCGCAGACTTCACGCGATAACTCGATCGTTCGACCGAGACCTTCCCCGTTCCAAAATGGGATTGACGGTGGCGCGCCGTGCGCGTCTTCGACCCGCACGACGCCGGCTTCGACGCGGCGAACTTTCCAAGAGTTGGTGCCAAGCAGAAAGATATCGCCGGCCATGCTCTCGACCGCGAAATCTTCATCGAGGGTGCCGACCACATGGCCTTCGGGCTCGACGACGACCCGATAGTTCGCATTATCCGGGATCGCACCGCCGCAGGTAATCGCGGCAAGGCGTGCGCCGCGACGCGCGCGCAGTCGTTCGTTCACGCGATCGTAGTGCAGAAAGGTCCCGCTTCGTCCGCGGGAGGTCGCGACGCCGTCGGCAAGCATCGAGATCACGTCGTCAAAGTCGCGCCGCGGCAGATTGCGGTAGGGATAGGCGGCCCGCACCAGCGCGTAGAGCGCCTCGGTCTTCCATTCCTGGTGCGCGCAGGCCGCAACGATCTGCTGCGACAGTATGTCGAGCGGGGCGTCCGGAATCTTGAGCGCGTCGAGCGCGCCGGCGCGAATCGCGCGAACCAGCGCCGCGCATTCCAGCAGCTCGTCGCGCGTGGTGACGTACAGAATTCCTTTGGGCTTTGCGCCGACCCAGTGACCGGAACGTCCGACCCGCTGCAATGCCACGGCGATCGCGCGCGGCGACCCGAGTTGGACGACAAGATCGACCGAACCGATGTCGATCCCCAGTTCGAGCGAGGCCGTCGCAACGACGGCGCGCAACTCGCCCGCACGCAGGCGCCGCTCGACGTCAAAGCGCATTTCGCGCGAAAGGCTGCCGTGATGCGGCATGACGACGCCCTCGCCCAGCCGCTCGTTGAGAGCGAATGCGACTCGCTCGCTCATTCGACGCGTTCCAACGAAGATCAACGTCGTTCGATGACTCTGGATCTGCTCGGTGACGCGATCGTAAATCTCGCCCCACATCTCCTTGCTTGCCACGGGACCGAGCTCGTCCGCCGGCACCTCGACGCGCAACTCCATCTCGCGGCGGTGTCCGACGTTGACGATCGTCGCCGTGGAACTCAAGAATCGCGCAACTTCCTCGATAGGACGAACGGTTGCGGAGAGACCTATGCGCTGCGGCTTGCGTCCATTTTCGCGCATGGCAAGGTCGTCTAGGCGAGCCAAGGTCAACGCGAGATGGGAGCCGCGCTTGTCGGCAGCCATCGCGTGAATCTCGTCGACGATCACGGTGGTAACGCCGGCGAAGAGCGCGCGCGACTTCTCGGCGGTCAAAAGAATAAAGAGCGACTCGGGGGTCGTCACGAGCACGTGCGGAGGATTGCGCAGCATTTGCTGGCGTTGCGTTGGAGTTGTGTCGCCGGTTCTCACCGCCGTGCGGATCGGAGCCAACGATTCACCGCCCTGCTTCGCCAGCGCGATCAGCGCGGCCAAAGGCTTCTCGAGATTCTCGCGCAAGTCGTTGCTCAGCGCTTTGAGCGGCGATACGTAGAGTACGAGGGTTCGATCGGGTAGCGTTCCCGCGCTCGCTTGTCGGACCAGATCGTCGAGCGCCAAGGTAAAGGCCGCCAGCGTCTTTCCCGATCCGGTCGGTGCGGAGATGAGCACGTCCTGTCCCTCGCGTACGACGGGCCATCCGCGCTGCTGCGGCTCGGTAACGCCGGTAAATGTCGCGGCGAACCACTTGCGAACGAGCGGATGAAGAGCGTCGAGCATCGGTCTTCTCCTTCAACCCGCCGTTCTCGCCGACCGCTTCAGCCGCGAAGCGACGGGCGACGGGGCGTGAGATTAGCCGCTTGTTCTGACGGGCAAAAGAGCGGCATGAGAAAATCCGTACTCCTCGTTTCAACCTTCGTGCTCGGCTTGAGCCTCGCTCCGACGGCCGCGCCGGCACAGACCGATCAAACCACGACGGCGCCGGTAGCGACGGTGAATCCCGCCACGGGCGCGACGGTTAATCCGATGGATAATCCGACGGCTGCGCCGGTGGTGAACAACTATCCGGCCGGCAATGGCGGCAATGGCTGGTGGGGTTTGATCGGCCTCATCGGGCTGCTGGGCCTCTTTGGCGGTCGCAACCAGCGCACCACAACCATTTCCGGACCTCCGTAGTCTCGCGCGGGAAGAGCTGCGGCGTTCGGCCCGAACCCGGGCCGGATGCTCAGCCTCTTCTTCGCTGCAACGCTGCAAATCAGTGACATGGCGCGGCTCGTCGACTTGGAAGAGCCAGCAATAGCACCCGATGGCAACCGAATCGCACTGCTCGCGATCGGCCAAGATCTACGGCGAGCTGCTTACGTCAATCGCTTATTGCTGGTGGACGTTGGCACTGGTCGGATGCAGACGCTGCTCCGAGGCCGCGACGTGAGCGTCCCGCGCTGGTCGCCCAATGGCCGCGACTTGGCCTTTCTCGCTCGCGCGGCCTCGAACGGTCCACGCCAACTTTTCCTGCGAACTCCGACGGGCCGAATGCTGCAACTCACCAGGGCCCAGGGTGATGTCATTGACGCGGCGTGGAGCCCCGACGGGCGGCAGATTGCCTACGTCGCCGCCGATCCGCAACCGGACGCGCCATTTTTTTTTGCCGGGGATAACGATTACACGGCAACGGCGCTGACGCCGCCCGATCATCTGTGGATCGTTTCGGCGTCGGGCGGCGCGGCGCGACGTATTACCAGCGGCTCGTGGACCATCGCACCAACCGACCCCGGCGGTATCTTTTCGCCGCAGATTGCTTGGACGCGCGACGGGAGTCACATCACCTACACGCGCGTCGAAAATACATTTAGCGGCGACAGTGAATATTCGACGCTCTGGCAAGCCGACGTCACGACGCGCGCCGCGAAAAAGCTCACGAGTCACGCCGCCTTCGAGTTGAGCCCCGCCTATTCGCCCGACGGAACGGAGCTTTCGTACTGGTATCCTCTGGGGGGCGACTTCAACGCCGAGAATACCGTGCGCGTGGGCGGCAGCGCGGCGGATCGCCAGCTCGCCGCCGCGCTCGATCGCAACGTTGCGGCATCGCTCTGGCTGCCGAACTCCCGGGAGATGCTTCTCTGCGCCACCGATGCGACGCAGTCCGTGCTCTGGCGCGCGGGTCCTGCGGACGTCCAACGACTGCCGTTAGGCGATCTTCATCCCGTTTGCGATCCGTATTCCAGCGCAACTTTCGACTCGGGCCTGGCCGGCGATATCTCGCACAATGGTTCGATCGCCTTTATCGCTACGACCAGCCAGAGTGCGCGCGAACTGTATTATCTTGCGGCCGACTCGACACGGCCGCGCCGCCTCACGCACTTCAACGATTTTCTTGCCAAGATTGCAGTTGGCGCAATGACCGAGCTCGACTGGACGGGACCCGGCGGATTCGCCGAAGATGGCGTCGTGACGCGCCCGCCCGATGCGCGCTCCGATCGAACCTATCCAGTCGTCGTGCTCATTCACGGCGGACCGGGGCTTTCGAGTACGCGCGATTTCGTGTACGAGCAATGGCCGCTTGCGCAGATGATCGCCTCGCACGGGTATGTGGTGCTGCAGCCGAACTATCGCGGCAGCGATAATCTGGGCAATGCCTACATGACGGCAATCGTTCGCAATACTGTCGCGGGACCGAGTGAGGACATTCTCGCAGGACTCGAGGCGCTGGAACGCGCGGGCGGCGTCGACCCCTCGCGAGTTTCCGTTTCGGGATGGTCGTATGGCGGCGAACTGACGTCCTGGCTCATCGGCCACGACCATCGCTGGCGCGCGGCCGTTTCGGGCGCCGCGGTAAACAGCGAGTTCGACGAATACAATCTCTCCACGTCGAACGTGCAGGACCGCTATCCGCTCGGCGCGTCGCCCTACACGGGCGACGGCGAGCGCATCTATCGCGACAACTCGCCGATCACGTATTACGCGCAGATTACCACACCCACGCTCATTTGGGGGACGACCCAAGATCCGGTCGTCCCGATCACGCAATCGTATGCGCTCTATCACGCGCTGCACGAGAACAACGTACCGGTAAGGTTCGCGGTCTTTCCGGCGTCGACGCACGGGCCGGCCGATCCACGTCAGACTGCGCTCTTGACCGAACTCTGGCTGCGCTGGCTCGACGAGTACATGCGCTAAGGGCTGCCCTCATCCAAGCGTCGCCATTGCGCGTTATACGAGTATGAAGTTTTTGCAAGCGGTCGCCCTTCTCGCCGCCTTTTCGATCGGAAGCCTACCGTCGGTCGCCGCGACGCCCCCGACCGAGCGAGTGGTGCTCGCGGGTGGTTGCTTTTGGGGAATGCAGCTGGTTTTTGGGTCGTTGCGCGGTGCGGTCGCGGTCGCCGGTTATGCTGGGGGTGACGCCGGCACCGCCAACTATGAAACCGTGAGTACCGGCTCCACCGGTCACGCCGAGTCGGTCTCCGTCACCTACGACCCGGCAAAAATTTCGTTCAAAAAAATTCTCGACGTCTATTTTCTGGTCGCACACGATCCGACGGAGCTCAATCGTCAGGGTCCCGACGAGGGCTCGCAATACCGATCGGAGATTTTCTATACGACACCCGAACAACGCGCGCAGGCGCTGGCCTATATCGCGCATCTCCAAAGCGCGCACGTCTATTCAGGAAAGATCGTAACGATCGTCGCACCCCTGCACGGTTTCTATCCCGCCGAGTCGTACCACCAGGATTATGCGGTTCACAACCCTGAAAATCCGTACATCGTCTTCAACGACTTACCGAAACTCCGCAAACTTCGAAGCGATTTTCCGCAACTCGTGAAGGCCGACGCTCCCTTTAAGAATTAGCCGAGCTAGGACGGCGCGTCGGTTGTGTGCGCGGCGTAAGAGCGCGGGTCGAAATACCAATCCGGCAGCGCTCCAGGAAGCGTAATGTCGGTGAAATCGTAGTCCACGGTGGCATCGCGTCCGAGATAGTCGGCATCGGTTTGATACGTCGGCGTACCGTGGATATGGGTGACGATCGGCATGTTGTGCATCCAGCCGAGCGTAATCGTGAAGAGCATCGGATAGACGTGATGGGTATCCTCTTCGTATAGTTTGTCGGTCGCGACCACTTCTTTGAGTTCGAGCGTCTTGCGGTCCACATACAGCTCGCGCAATCGATTGCGATCGGGATCGCGGCGCGGCTGAAGGCTGACGTGAGTCTCGTCGCCTTCATTGGCGATGCGCGTCACGCGATAATCGAACTCGCCCAGCACGGTTACGCTCGCGATGACCGGTGGGAGGCTTCCGGTGGGCTCCGGTGTCGGAACGAACTCGCGTGGATTCGTGTGCGGGTGAGCCGGCGCGGGCTCGAAGAGGTCGGCGGTCGGAGGACCCGGATCCCACGGCTCGTTAAAGGACGGGCGTAAAAATTCTAGCGTTCCGCGCGCCGATCCCCGATAGACGCGCCGTCCGAGCGCAGCGCGATCGTAGGTGCGACACCAGATATGGTAGGTATAGCTGTTCAGAAGATCCGGATAGCCATCGTCGAGCGTCTGCTTACGAACCAGCGTGTACGTGATATACGGCGGCGGCGGACGATGCGAGCGGAACTGCCTGCGGATTTGGTAGAGTAACAGATCGGGCGACGGTAGCGGTATCGGCGTTGCAATAGAAGCGGAAGGCACCGTCGCGTGCAACGGCGCGGTTGCTACGCAAATTCCAAGCAAGACAAGCGCCGCAATAAGCGCGGATTTCACCTCGGCGCCATTCGTATCGCACCATCGAGGCGAATCACCTCACCGTTGAGCATCTGATTTTCCACGATGTGACGCGCGAGCGCGGCGTATTCCTCCGGCCTTCCGAGGCGCGACGGAAAAGGCACCTGCTTGCCCAGCGACTCGCGCGCGGCTTCGGGGAGTCCCGCAAGCATCGGCGTATCGAAAATGCCCGGCGCAATGCTGACGACGCGAATCTGATGTTGCGCGAACTCGCGAGCAACGGGAAGCGTCAAGCCCACGACGCCGCCTTTCGATGCGGCATAGGCCGCTTGCCCAACCTGACCGTCATAGGCGGCAACCGATGCGGTGCAGACGATGACACCACGATCTTCGCCGGCTTCGATCGAGCGTTCGAGCATCTTCGCCGCCGCCAATCGGATGACGTTGAACGTACCGATGAGGTTGACCGCGATGACCTTGGAAAAGTTCTCGAGGGGAAGCGGGCCGTTACGGCCGATCACGCGCTCGGCCGTCGCGACTCCCGCGCAGTTGATCGCGCCGTGCAAGGCGCCGAACCTCTCGACGGCCGTGTTTACCGCGTTCGCGACCTGCGTACCATCGGTGACATCGGTGCGCGCGAAGACGACGGCATCGCCGAGCTCCTTCGCGAGCTCCGCCCCCCGCTCGCTGACGTCGCAGATAACGACGTTGGCACCGTTTCGCGAGAACTCCCGAGCACACGCGGCGCCCAGGCCCGAGCTGCCGCCGCTGACCACAAACGTTCGTCCTTCTATTTGCATAGCCGCGGTGGTACAGCTTGACGTGGTCGTAATCCTGGATGGTAGCAAACGGGCAGATGAGGGAAGAAACTCGATATGAGCGTTGCACTCAGCGTCGCGTTTCTCGTCGTGCGAGTGATTTTAGGGCTCGGCTTGATCGCTCACGGCACGCAGAAGCTTTTCGGCTGGTTCGGCGGCCACGGGCTCGCCGGAACGGGCGGCTTCTTTGAAAATCTTGGGTTTCGTCCCGGGCGCCTCTTCGCGCTGATGGCCGGCCTGGGCGAAACCCTCGGCGGTCTGTTAACCCTCCTCGGTCTCGCCGGAGCAGTCGGACCGGTGCTGATCGTCCTGGTCATGCTGGTTGCGGTTGGATCCGTGCACTACAACAAGGGCTTTTTCGCGAGCGACGGCGGCTGGGAGCTCAATGCGATGATCGTCGCCGCCGCCGTGGCAATCGCCTTTGCCGGCAACGGCGCGTATTCGCTCGACAATGCGTTGGACCTCAATTTCCTCACCGACCCCGTGCAGGTCTGGTATTCGCTTGCCGCGGCCGTCATCGTCGCAGGCCTCAATCTGCTGGCGCGCAGGCGACCGGCGTGACGGTCGCGTTTTATGGCACCGGTATGCTCGGCTCGGCCATGGTACGCGCGATGCTGCAACGCGGTGTTGCCGTTCGCGTGTGGAACCGCACGGCGGCAAAAGCGCAATCGCTCGAGGCATTCGGCGCCACCGCATTCGCCGACCCTGCCGAGACGGCGCGCGGCGCGCAACTCGTTCATTGCTGTCTGAACGACGATGCGAGCGTGGACGCAGTGCTCGACGCCGCGCTGGGTGGTATCGCGTCAGAATCTCCGATCGTTGACCACACCACGGTGCTCCCTCAGCGTGTCGTCGAACGCCATAAGCGCTTAAGCGACGCCGGTTATTCGTTCGTGCACGCGCCTGTCTTCATGGGACCGCCAATGGCCCTCACCGCGACCGGCGTGATGATGACGTCCGGCGATCCGGCCATCGTCTCCCGAGTTCGCCCGGCGTTGGAAGCGATGTGCAGCGACCTGCGTCACGTGGGCAATCGCCCCGAAGATGCGGCGATTTTCAAGCTCATGGGGAACGCCATGATTCTCGCCGTGGTCGGCGGAATCAACGACGTAATCCGCATTGCGGAAGTACAGGGACTCACCCGGGAGCAAGCCTACGCGCTGTTCGACTTCTACGACCCCAGCGGTCAAGTCCGCGGCCGCGGCCGGCGAATGGCGCGCGGCGATTATGAAGCGATGTGGACGCTCGACATGGCGCGCAAGGATGCGACGCTCATGCAGGCTGCGGCGCACCACGAGCGCTTGCCGGTGATCGACGCGATGGAAGGCCTCATGCGCAATGTCTCCGATCGGGGCCTGGGTGGCCTCGATCTCGCCGCGGTCGCCGCGCGCTAAGGCTTCATTGCGCGGGCGGGTGGCGGAAACGGCAGCGCGGTACGCCGTGGCATCGGCGATCCCGTCCATATAGGCCGCGGCGTTTGCCCCGGAATCGGCGTAAAAACGCTGCTTGGTACAACTGCCTCTCCCGGCGGAACAAAAGGCGTCGGAGCGAGGAGCGGCGCCCGCAGTGGAATGGTAACCATGAGACGGTGCGCCGGCGCATCGTAGCGCACACTGGCACCGAGCGCACGAAGCACCGGTCCTGCCGGCACGAACGTATCGCCGTAATCGCTCGCGTACGGCGGCTCGAGCACAACGTGGACGCGCCGCTTGCCCCGTTGGACGACCAACGTCCCGCCGCTGAGCCAAAGACGATCGGCGAGTTGCGTCAGCAGTGGAGCAACCGTGGCATAAACGCGTCCGCCCGACTCGTATGCATGCACGTACGCGGCGAGAGGGCGTCCATCGATCAGCACGCTGACCGGTGCTCCCGGTGGGAATAGCGGCACTTCGTACGATATACCGCCTGGAATGCATCGACTCATCTCCGCGTTTCGCGAAGCCGCCGTTCGCTTCGCTCGAGACGGCTGCGCTTTCCACGCGCAATCGGTTGCATTCAACGCCATTTTTGCTCTCTTTCCGCTGAGCGTCCTCGCGTTGAGCGCGATTACTTTCGTGCTGCCCGACTCTCAATACCGCGCGCTTGCATTCTTCGACACCCTTGCGCCGACGCTCCACGACTACATCGTCAACAACCTCACGACGTACATCTATGGTCGCGGCATCTCGAGCCTCATCGCTCTGGCGTTCCTGCTTTGGTCGGGCAAAAATCTGTTCATGGGCTTAGCGTATGCGCTCGATCGCGCCCTCAACGTGCCCAAGGGACGTCCGCTGGTGCACAACCTCGCGCTCTCCTTCGTGATGTTGCCGGTCACGGCGATTCTGCTGACGATCGCCATTGCGCTGCCGATTGCGCTCGCGCTCACGTTCCACATCACCGGGAACTACGACCCTACGCGCGTTACCCATATCTTAGCGTACTTGCTGTCGATTGCGTTGGTCTTCATCGTGGCAGTCGTTCTCTACCGATGGCTGCCGAATCGCAGCGTTTCCTGGGCGTTCGCGCTACGGGGTGCGGCCGTAGTAGCGATCGCATGGCCTGCCCTTCAATACGCGTTTGCGGCGTATTTGACGCATGTCGATTTCACGCGAATCTATGGAGCGCTCTCCGCTCCCCTCGTCTTGCTGCTGTGGTTTTATTGCATCGGTTCCATTTTTCTCTTCGGAGCGGAGTACAGTATTGCGTGGCCGACCGGATATCCCGAGCCGCTGGGCGAAGAAGCCGCTGCTGATGCTTAAGAACTTCTGGCTGCGTCGCATTTTTGGAACATCGCTGCTTTGCGCATCGCTTGCGCTGGTGACCGCGGCCGCACCGCCAAGCCCCGCGCCCAGTGCAACGCCCGCCGCAATCGAGCAGATGCCCGTCGTCGTTATTTATCCCTTCGACGTTCAGACCGGGGTGGACGTTAGGCTCGGTGCGGCGATCGCGCAAATTCTGGCCCAGGAGATGATCGCCGCGGGCGGTATTACCGTTCCCGCCGTGCCGCAAGGAGTCAAACGCGCGAATTTTTTGGAAAACGCGCGCACCGCGCACGCCGATTTTTATATCAGCGGATACGTCACGCCCGTCGGCGACCACGCATCGGTGGTCGAACAAGTGGTCAGCGTCGAAAGCGGCGTGATCCTCTTTTCGCAGACGGCGCAAGTATCTTCCGTCGCCGACGTCGCATCGCAATCGCTCTTAGCGCGCGAACAGATCTTGGCCTTTGTCGGCCGCGGCACCGAGAACGTGGAAACGCAGCCGTCGAATACCCCCGCCCCGACGTCGACCAACGGCGCTCAAATGCCGCTTACCGGAATAAGCAGCATTGTCAGTTCGGTCTTCAAGCACAAGGGTGCGGCGCGAGGACCGTCTCCGGCTCCCATCGTCAAACCCAGCCGGGGCATCATCGTTGCACCGGTGACCGCCTCTGGTGCGGTCGTCGCGGCCGATTTGGCCAACGCATCGCACGAGCTGTACTTCGCGCTCAACGCTCGCTTCAACGCGCAAACGACCGCCATCACGTCGAACGTCGCCCAGTCGGCCGACGCAATCTGCGGAGCGAATCGCAACAATACGATCGCCGGCGGCACGCTTACGGAGTTGCCGACGCACGGAAAGCCGCAGATTACCTTCACCCTAACCGTCTACACGTGCTTCGGTGCGATTTTGGGCACCAGCAGCGGGAAGGGCAGCACCGTCAAGAGCGCCGTCGACAGCGCCGTTGCTGCCTATGCCACCGACCACCCCGACAATAGTTAGGAGTCGAGCAGGCCCTCGGGCGGGTCGATCACGATTCGCCGCCGATCGAGGTCGATTTCGACGACGATCGCGCGCACCATCGGCACCATGCCTCCCCCGAGCACGAGCATGTCGCTCGACGGGTAGTGCTCGACCCGCTCGACGACACCGTAGTTCGTTCCGTTAATCCCGACGACCGAGCATCCGGCGAGATCGTCGTCGAGATATTCGTTCGCACCCAGCGAAATTTCTTGGCGGGGTGAGTAGAGCACCGCTCCGGCATACGCGGCGGCAGCGTCGGCGTCTTCGACCCCGTCGATGCGAATCAATAAGCGCTTCTGATGCGAGCGTACCGATGTTATTCGCACCGGCCATGCGCGCTCGCCGAGCTCGCAGTGCAGCTGCGCGCCCTCGAAAAAGCTAATGCGACCCGCGCTAGTCGGGTCGCACTTCAACTCTCCGCGAAGACCGAAGATCCCGGCGATTCGCCCGGCGACAACGTCATGTCGAAGCGCCGTCATCCTCGAGATCCCGCGCGGCTTCTTCGCTGTCAAGAATATCGACGGCAACGCGACCCTCGGCCGTTGCGCGAACGACCGTCCGCAGCGCGTGAGCGACGCGCCCGCTACGACCGATCACCTTACCCAAGTCTTCGGGATCGACAACCAACTCGATCACCGGCTGTGACTGCTCGTCGATAAAGAGCTCCACCGTCACGACTTCGGGCTTTTGCACGAGTTTTCGCGCGAGAAATCCCAGCAGTTCGGTGGCACGGCGATGCCCGGCCCACGGGTCGTTCGACGGTGCGCTCGGCCGGCGCGCAGGCCGCGGCGGACGTGCCCCGGACTCGCGTCGCGGCACGAACTCTTTTCGCGGCACTGGATCGGTTCGAGGCGCGGGCTCCTTGCGGGATAATGGTTTACGTTCGGGCTCGTCGACGACCGTTTCGCTAAAGAGTCCAAACTCGTCGTCGAACGCGCTCACGATGCGTTACTCTGGGCGCTGCGCGGCTTGCGTTTCGTCGTTGGAATGGGACCACGCTCGACGATGCCTTTTTCGGCGAAGAGCCGCCGCACCGTGTCGGATGGTTGCGCGCCTTTGGCCAGCCACTGCCGCGCCTTTTCCTCGTCGACGACAACGGTTCGTGGCTCCGTGCGCGGATTGTAGTGCCCTAAGATTTCGATGAATCGCCCGTCGCGCGGCGCGCGCGCGTCACAAACGACGAATCGATACGTGGGCTGTTTCTTTGCGCCGCTGCGGCGCAGTCGGATGCGTACCATTCTTTCTTATCTACCCCGCCTCGTTCGGCTCAACTGCTTGGTCATATGTTTGGCTTGATCGAACTGCTTCACGAGCCGGTTAACGTCGGAAACCTGAGTGCCGGAGCCGCGAGCGATTCGTTTACGGCGCGAGCCGTCCAAAACTTCCGGACTGCGGCGTTCGCCGCGAGTCATCGAACAGATAATTGCCTCGATTTTGCTTAGCTCTCGTTCGGGAATCTCAAAGTTCTTTGGCAGTGCTTTGGAGAGGCCCGGAATCATTTTCATGACGTCGTTGAACGAACCGAGCTTGCGCACTTGACGCATTTGCTCGAGAAAATCGTCAAGCGTGAAGGTCTGCTTGAGCAGCTTCTGCTCGAGCTTGCGCGCTTGTTCTTCGGAATAGAGGCTTTGCGTCTTTTCGATGAGCGTCAACGCGTCGCCCATGCCAAGGATGCGCGAGGCCAGCCGTTCGGGATAGAACGGCTCGAGCGCCGCGAGCTTCTCGCCCATGCCGACGAACTTAATCGGCGCGCCCGTCACATTGTGGATCGACAGCGCCGCGCCGCCGCGCGTATCGCCGTCGAGCTTCGTGAGCACGACGCCCGTGATGCCGAGGCGTTCGTGAAAGCCCTTGGCAACGTTCGTCGCTTCTTGTCCGGTCATCGCGTCGGCGACGAGCAAAATTTCGGACGGATTGGCGACCCGCTTGATCTGCGCGAGTTCCTCCATCAGCGGCTCGTCGATCTGCAAACGCCCCGCTGTGTCGACGATCGCCGTCGAAAGCCCCAAGCGCTTCGCTTCCGCGACGCCCTCGCGCGCGATCGCGACCGGATCGGCGGTACCCCGCTCGTAGACCGGAAGCCCGATCTGCTTGCCCAATGTCTTGAGCTGGTCGATCGCCGCGGGACGGTAGATATCGGCTGCAATCAAAAGCGAACGGCGCCCTTGCTCCTTCAAGCGCAAGGCGAGCTTTGCGGCTTGCGTCGTTTTTCCGGATCCTTGCAAACCTACCAGCATGATGACCGACGGCGGCGCATCGGAAAATTGCAGGCGCGCTTTGCCCGAGCCGGTGGGAGGCCCCAGTAGCTCGACGAGCTCGTCGTAGACGACCTTGAGAATCGTCTGCGCCGGCGTCAGGGATTCGAGCACGTTGGCGCCGACCGCACGCTCTTTGATGCGCGCAACGAATGCCTTGGCGGCCGCGAGCGAAACGTCGGCCGCGAGCAAGGCGACGCGCACTTCGCGCAACGCCTCGTTAACCTCGGCTTCGCTGATCCTTCCGCGTCCGCTCAGGCGCTCGAAGATCGCGCTCAGACGCTCTTGGAGTTGATCGAACAATCGCGGTTAGGTGGTCGAAGAGCCGGCGGTCGTTTCGTCGATGCGTTTGACCGCATCGCCGACCGTCTTGATCTTCTCCGCTTCCTCGTCGGGTATATCGATGTTGAACTCGGTCTCGAACGCCATCACCAGTTCGACCTGGTCGAGCGAATCGGCACCGAGATCGTCGGTGATCGATGCTTCGGGCGTCACTTCGGACTCGTCGACACCGAGCTGCTCGACGATGATCTTCTTCACTTTATCGAAGGTGGTGGCCATGGCGTCTCCTTTCAAAATCGTTCACATCAAAACCCCTCTCACATGAGGATGCCGCCATCGACGACGAGCGTTTGTCCGGTCATGTATCCCGCGTCGTCGGAGCACAGGAACGCTACGACGGTGCTGACGTCTTCCGGCTTCCCGGCTCGTCCGAGAGCGGCTTGCTTGATCAAAAATTCCCTAGCTGCACCGGGGATCTTCTCAGTCATTGCGGTCTCGATGAGACCCGGCGCGACGGCGTTGACTCTTATATTCCTCGAACCCAACTCCTTTGCGACCGATTTGCAGAGCCCAATGAGACCCGCCTTTGAGGCTGCATATGCGGCTTGGCCCGCATTACCCGTCATGCCGACAATGCTGGTCATCAGGACGATCGAGCCCGCTCGCTGCTTCATCATCGGCTTTGCAACGGCGGAGCAAAGATAGAATGCCGACTTGAGGTTGACGTCGAGCATGCGATCGATGGTCTCCGACTTGAGTCGCAACAGCAGGGCGTCGGCACTCTGTCCCGCGTTAGCAACGGCGAAATCGATCCGTCCGAAGCGCGCGACGACGTCGCCGACGACACGTTCGATCGCGGCCTGGTCGGCCACGTCGGCCGAGAAGATTTCCGCCGCGGCTCCGGGACGCGCCTTGGCGCAACATTCCGCGCTCTCTCGCAACGCATCGAGGTCGCGGCCGATCAGCGCGACATCGGCGCCGCGGCGGGCAAGCTCAATTGCGATCGCACGACCAATCCCGCGACTGGCACCGGTAATCATCGCTGTTTTGCCGGCGAAGCTCATACGTTCGCTTGCGCCGCAGTTTCGCCGGCGCTCCGCAGCTGCCGCGCGGCGGCGAAGTCGCTCACGACCATCGTCCGTGGCGCCGACGGCATGCGTTTCATCAACGCGCTCAATACGCCACTGGCGCCGAACTCAACCACGATGTCCCGCTCGTAGCGCAGCAACTCCTCCGCGGTGTCGTGCCAGCGCACCTCGTCGACGACGGAGCGGATCAGGCTTCGTTTGATCGAGTCGACGTCGCGATACACTCGCCCATCGACATTCGAGATCACGTCAATGCCCGGAAGATCGAAGTGTGCGCTCTCGACCGCGGCTCGCAGCGGCTCGATCGCGGGCTGCATGAGCTCGCTATGCCAAGCGCCCGACACGTTGAGCGGCACGACGCGCTTCGCTCCCGCCTCGAGCATTGCTTCACCCGCGGCTTGCACCGCATCGAGCTGGCCGCTAATCACGATTTGGGTCGGCGAATTAAAGTTCGCGAGGTTCACGCGGGCGTGGCCGCGGACGTGCTCGAGCACCTCGCGGACCTTGGCGGCTTCAAGGCCAAGAATCGCCGACATTCCGCCTCGTGTTTGCTGCGCCGCCGCCTGCATCGCCCTTCCACGTGCACTGACGATACGCAACGCATCGTCAAACGTCAACGCGCGCGCAATCGTCAGGCTGCATAACTCTGCAAACGAATGACCCGCAGTAACGACCGTTTCCCCCGCGTCGCCGGCGGCGGCAAAGAGCGCGAGATTCGTGGTGAAAATCGCCGGCTGACTGTACTCGGTCTCCCGCAGTTTTTCTTCGGGACCCACGCGTTGCAGCGCGAGGAGATCGTACCCCAACAACTCTGAAGCGCGTTCGAAGATCGCGCGCGCAGCCACCGACTCTGCGGCCACGTCGCAGCCCATTCCGACGCTCTGCGATCCCTGCCCGGGAAAAATGGCGGCGATTCGCATCAAGCCCACCGCCACGCAACGGCGCCCCACGAGAGCCCACCGCCGAACGCAACGAAGACTATCAGATCGTCGCGCTTGACCAACCCGGCGCGCACCGCTTCGGAGAGCGCGAGTGGAATCGACGCCGCCGAAGTATTTCCGTACTCTTCGATGTTGATAACGACTTTGTCGTCGGGTAACTCCAAGTAACGCGCGGTCGCGTCGATGATGCGCCGGTTCGCCTGATGCGGGACGAGGTACGTAACGTCGGCCTTTCCGAGACCGGCCTTCTTGAGCACCGATTCGGTGGCCTCGACCATTTTCTGCACGGCCAGCTTGAACGTTTCGCGCCCTTGCATGTGAATAAGATGGACTTTCGCGTCGAGCGCATCGTGATCGAGCGGCTTACGCGCTCCGCTGCCCTGCGCGTAGAGGAGTTCGGGACGACTGCCGTCGGCGCTCAAATCGGAGGCGAGAAAGCTATCGGCTTCGCTGCGCTCGAGAATTACCGCACCCGCGCCGTCGCCGAAGAGAATGGCGGTCGAGCGATCGTTCTTATCGAGAATTTTCGATAACGACTCCGCGCCGATCAGCATGATCCGCTCGTAGATGCCCGCGCGTATCAATCCCGATGCTATGGTGAGCCCATAGATGAAGCCGCTGCAGGCAATGGCAACATCGAACGCCGCCTTTTCTCGGGCACCCAGTTTCGTTGCGACCAGGCACGCGGTCGCCGGAAAATAATAATCGGGTGTCACCGTCGCGACGATGAAGCAGTCGATCTCCTGCGCGCGAATTCCGGCGTGCATAAGCGCGGCGCTCGCCGCGGCCGTCGCCAAATCACTGGTCGCCTCGTCTTCGGAGGCCCAATGACGGCGCTTCATGCCGGTGCGGGTCGCGATCCAGTCGTCAGACGTGTCTAGCCAGGCTTCGAGATCGTGATTGGTGACGACACGCGCGGGCGCATAGTGGCCCACCCCGGCAATCCTGACCCCGCAGGAGGGCACGCGCGAACTAACCGGCCGACTCTTCAGGCATCTTGAGAACTTGACGGCCCTTGTACGTGCCGCAATGCGGGCATGCGAAGTGCGGCCGCTTGGGCTGATGGCACTGCGAGCACAAGACCGTCGTCACGTCGCCGAGTTTCCAGTTCGCCGCGCGACGACTGCGCGTTTTACTGCGCGGCGTCTTCCATTTTAAGTTCGCCACTTTACTCTCCGTTGGAAAAAGAAGGTGAGGGCTGGCACGAGCATTCGCCCGCATTTCGGTTCGCCCCGCAGGAAGGGCAGAGACCGCGACATTCGGGCCCGCACCGCAGACCCAGTGGCAGGGCGCTCAACAAGCTCTGCTGCGCCAAATCGGCGATGTCGAGCCGCTCTCCGGTCAGAACGTTGCTCTCACCGAACGGATCGACGTCGCGGCCGCGCGCCGGATCGAGTCGCTCCTCGACCTCGACATGGATTCGAATGTCGACGTCTTCCAGGCATGCGTCGCACTGCCCGTGGACCCTGGCATCGACGCTTCCTTCCACGGCCAACATCCGGTCGGCCTGATGGAGTTGGAGTTCGACCCGGACCGGCTCCGGGAAGACGACCCCTTCAAATGGCTCAATTGGGACGTCGTCGGCAACGACCATTTGCTGACGGCTGCCGGCCAGCAGACCACTGATGTCGACTTTGTGTGAACGGTCCATAGAAGTACGTCGCCCAGCAAGAAACCCCGCCAAACCAGGCGGGGCCGCCACGGACTTTGCCATTCTAGAACCCGCGTTCCGCCTTGTCAAACGGCCGCCCCGGGGGATAGAGGGCTGCCATGAGCATCGACCCAATCGCTTCCAAACTCGCCGGCGAAGGCGTCAGCTTTGCCTCTCAGATTGCCGGCGCCGCCCGCAAGTACGGCCTCGACCCCGATCTGCTGGCGGCCGTGGCGGCGCAAGAGACCGGCGGCCCCGGAAGCAATGCCGGCCGCAACGTCATTGGCGACGGCGGCCACGGCCGCGGGATCTTTCAAATCGATGACCGCTGGCACGTCTTCGCATCCACCCCAGCGGCCATGGACCCGGCCAAGAACTCCGACTACGCCGCCGGGATGATTTCGGGACTGCTCAAAGAGTACGGCGGCAACGTTCACGCGGCGCTCTCGGCATACAATGCGGGCTCGCCGACGGCCGAAGGCACGAAAACCCGATGGTCCGACGGCAGCGATCTTGCGTATGCCGATTCGGTCATGCGCCACTATCGCTGCCTGACCGGGGAGGCGCCGGAATCGCCGGCCACGTCAGCGATCGCCGAGTCGAATGCGACCGTCGCATCGGTCGGCACGCTCGCTGCTCAAGCCCAACAGGCGCCATTGCTCTCGCCGCCGATGCCGGGGATTTCGATGCCTCAAGCGCACGCCGCCCATTCCTACCACCGTCAAGCAACGGATTATCTCGCGTTGCTCGACGACGACGCCGACGAGACGAACTCGTAGAACAGGAGAAACGGACATGTCATCTTTCCCTATCGAAGGAACCATCACGGGCACACCCTTTACCGATCCAACGAGCGGAACCGTGCGCGGTTCGCGCCTTCCGGACAGCGGTACGGTGCACGGCTCGGATAACGGCAGAGTGCACGGCTCGGAGAGCGGGAGAGTGCACGGCTCGAGCAGCGGCACCCTTGCGGGCGAGACCGCCGAATCGCCGCAGAGCGAAGCGATCGCGGAACTGAGCACGCTCATCTCGTCGTTGAGTTCCCTCGCGACGCAAGCCCAGGGCCTTCCGCTCAGCCCGCCTAGTCTGCCGGGCCTGCCGCAGAGCGGTTATCAACCTCAAAGCACCGATTACACGCAGTTCGCCGGTGACGCCGAGTAACTAAAGCTTCAAAGGAGCGATGACATGGCATTCTTGCTTCCAGTCCTCGAAGGGCTCGGCAGCGGCCTCGTCGGCAATGCGATCGGCGGTGCGCTTGGAAACGGCGTCGCCGGCAATGCCCAGAACGCTGCAATGAACGCACTCAACACCCAAGACGAAACCTTCCAGCTCGGAATGTACGGCTCGGAGATTCAGAATCAAGAGCAGCTTCAGGTGCAATCCGAAGTCTTCGATCAGATGATGGACGAGCGCAGCGAAAACATGCGTGAAGTCGATACGCTGCGCAACGTGGACATGGCACAGCGCAAGATGGACGACTCGATCACGAAGAAGTTCATCCAATCGATCACTGAATGATGATGAGCGCGTTGCCGGCTCTTCGCAACGAACGCACGGCCGCGGGGCGCGGCACCCTCACCGCGCCCCGCTCGGACGCCGTTTCAGGCGCCGATTCCGACTCGAGTGCCGAGCAGCAAGCACAGATCGCGGCCCAGCACCAAGCGTTCGACTACGAGGCGGCCGAACGGGCCGAGATCCTGCGCGAGCACGAAGTGCTCCAAGCGCTGCTCATGGCGCATCTCAAAAACGAAGACGAAATCACGAAGAAGTGGATCTCGCTGATCTAGCGGCGCCCTAGAGGAAGCCCCGTGCGAGCGTCCTATATTGCTAGCTCGCGTCGGGCCGTTAGCTCAGCTGGTTAGAGCGCATGCTTGATAAGCATGAGGTCCCTGGTTCGATCCCAGGACGGCCCATTACTGAAACGCCATGCTCTCTGTGGCGCAGCTCTACCGTCCTGAAACTCAGATATCTTCGGCGGGTAACGTCACATGGATGGAGCTCATCGCGCTTGCTGTCGGCGCCGCTATCGTATTGTTGACCATCGTGTTAACCGCCGTTCGTTATAGCGAGCTCCCTAGCCGCGTCCCTCTGCACTTCGGTATTACCGGGATGGCCGACAGCTATGGCCCTCGTCCGTTCATATGGCTCACGGTCGGACTCCAGTTTCTATTAGCGGGTATCTATACGGCGGTGTACGCGACCACGCGCGAGCCCCGTATGATCATTGTGGCTGTCGCGGTCCTGGCGGTGCTTCTCTGGGCTCAAATTCAAATCGTCTCTGCGGCGGTTACCCGGAGGAACCGAGTCCCGGTCGCCCTTTTCTGGGGAGTTTTCGTAGGCGTGATAGTCGCAACGATCGTCGTCATCCAGTATATTCGATAGGCCCGTGGACGGCGCGAGTGAGAGGCCTCGTTACTTTCGAATAGAAAGCCGCGCTGCGGTTCCCGGCCTCAGCGGGCGTCGTGCAATACGATTCCGAGCGTAAAACGCTCGCCCCAGTTCACGGTCGCGACGCCGTGGCGGAAGATCGCCTTATACCATCCCTTTGCTCCCGTCATCGGCGCGGCGCTCGTGGGCAAGATCAACAAATCGCCCTGCCCCGGCGTCAACACGTGAACGCGCGTTTGCGCACGAGGTTTCTGCTCGGCTAAAACGACCTCGCCACCGCCGAACTCCTCGCCCGGCCGGCTGAGATAGAACGTCGCCTGCAGCGGAAACGCCACGGGACCGTAGAGATCTTGATGGAGCCGATTGTAGTCGCCGCGCTTGTATCGCAAGAGCAATGCGGTTGGAAGCGTCTGCTCGCTCTCGAGGCACTCGTGCAAAAACGCCTCGTACGTCGGTGGAAACCGGTGCAAACGACCGAGGCGATGCATCCATTCGTTCGCGACGGGCACCAACTGCTCGTACAAGGCATCGCGTAAGGCGCCGATTCGTGCCGGTAATGGCCGCGCGAAGTACTTGTATTCGCCTTTGCCGAATGCGTGCCGCTCCATAACGACGCGGCTGCGGAACAACGCGTCGTCGGCATAAAGCTCTCGCCATGCAACGGCTTCGCCCGGCTCGACCGCATTTGGAACCAAAGCGAAGCCGTTTTGCAGTAGTTCGGCCTCGGCGTTCGCGCCGAGCAGATGTTGCCCAATCACGGACGGGTCTGCGCTCGACCTTCGCGTTCCATATCGATCAGAACGCGTTTGCGATGCAACCCCCAGCGGTAACCGCCCAAACTTCCGTCTCCCCGAACGATCCGATGACACGGGATTGCCAACGCGACGGCGTTCATGCCGCATGCCCGCGCCACGGCGCGCGCGGCGTCGGGTTCGCCGATTCCGTCTGCAACCTCCTTATACGATTGAAGATCGCCGTATGGAATGCCCTGCAGATATTTCCAGACGCGTAGCTGAAACGCGGTCGCTCGAATGTCGAGCGGCAGGTCCAAGTGCGGCTGCTCTCCCGCGAGATACCGATTGATTGCGTCAATCCACACATCGAACGGCGGCCGCGGCAGTGGCGCAGGCACGACCGTTGCGTTGGGGTACTCCTTACGTAGTTGCAATGCGAGCGGCTCGGGCGAGTCGCCGAACTGCAGAAAACAAACTCCGCGATCCGTCGCTCCAATCGCCATACATCCCAACAATGTATCGACGCAAACAGTGGAAATTTCCACTCCCGCTCCACCGCGACGATACTGGCCCGGCGTCATCCCTAGCCGCTGCGCGGCGTTTTCATAGACGCGGCTCGACGAACCGTAGCCGGCGTCGTAAATCGCCGAATCGACGCCGTGCGAACCGCGCAATCCTTGCTTGAGCGCGCGGACGCGGGCACCGTTGACATATTCTTTCGGGGTGACCCCGGTGACGGCTCGAAACGCCCGTGCGAAGTGAAATCGGCTCATGACCGCCATCGCCGCGAGTCGATCGCCCGTGAGCGGCTCGTCGGGGTGATGGTCGATATAGCGGCATACTTCGCGGATTCGCTCGGTCGCCGGTTGCGCTATCTGCTGTTCCATGTGCTCAGATTAGCGAAACGCGCGGCTAAGAACCATCCGAACCTTGCTACCTCGATGAGCTTTACGTGCGGTTCGCCGGCGCCAGGTACCGGTCGAACCAGGTTACCGTTTGCGTGAGGATATCGATCTGATTGTCGATCTTCTGCAGCGCGTGCCCTTCGCCGGCGTAAACGACGAGTTTGGTCGGCACCCCCAAAGTTTCCATGGCGTGCCAAAACTCGAACGCTTGTGGGGCCGGCACTTCTTCGTCGCGTTCGCCTTGGAGAACGAGAACCGGCGTTTGCGATCGCGTGATGAACGTTATCGGCGCGCTGCGCGCGTAGACGCTAGGATCTTGGTAGACCGATGCGCCGAAGAACGGAATCATCCACTGATCGATTTTGTTCTGGCCGTAATACGATTGCCAGTTGACGATGCCCGCCCCGGCCACGATTGCCTTGAAACGCGTTGTCTGCACTTCGGCCCACATGGCCATGTAGCCGCCGTAACTCCATCCGAAGAGTCCCAAGCGATTGGCGTCGATCGGTGCGTTACGCAATGCGTTGTCAACTCCGGCGAGATCGTCGCGCCAGTCGCCGTAGCCGAAATCCTTGATGTTGGCGCGTGTGAACGCTTCGCCTTGGCCAAAGCTCCCGCGCGGGTTGGGCATGAAAACGAAATAGCCTTGCGACGCGAGCGCGTTGACGAAACGATTTCCGAATGAGGGCTCGGAGGCCGCGGAAGGGCCGCCATGAACGACCGTAACCATCGGGTAGCTGACTCGTGGATTGAAATCGAGCGGATAGATGAGCCAGCCCTGGATTGCGAATTGGTCGCTCCTCCACGTCAACGAAACGGCATTGCCGTACAAACGTATTACGCCGGCGTTGCTGCGAGAAATCTGACGTAGTTCGGCCGGTGGTCCCGCCCAAATCTCCGGCGGATCGGCGAACGATGATCGCACGAGAGCGACGATCGCACCCGAGCGCGCGCTCGACCAGCTTGGCAGTGACTCGTCGCGAGCGATCAGCGCCGACAGCGGTGCCGTGCCCACCGGCGTTATACTTAGCCGCATCAAGTGCATCGCGCCCGAGACATGCGCGACCAGATCGAGACTCGAAGCGTCGTTCCAGCGCAACGATTGCGCCGAAATCGGCGCACCGCCGGTCAGGTCGCGCGACGCGCCTGACACAGCGTTCACGAGATAGACGTCGCCGCCGGTGGACCCGAAATCGCTCATAATACCACCGATAATGGCAATGTTGCTTCCATCGGGAGACCACCGCGGGTCGTTGATTTGGAACGACGGGGCAAGCAGGTCGTGCATCGCGCCGGTGGCCAGCTCGACTCGGGCGAGACGCGCGACCCACCAATTGTTGTCACCGTTTCCCTTCGCGTACGTGACGGCGAGCTGCTTGCCGTCCGGCGACCAGTCGTATTCGTAGACGTACGTGTCGGCCGGGGTGAGCAAACGGATTCGGCCCGTCCGCACGTCGATCGTTGCGGCGCGCTGCTCGTCGACCGAAGCACCGATCACGCCAACGTCGCGCATTCCCGGCGCGAGCGCGCCGGCTTTGCGATGCGCCCCGGGAATGTAGAGCACCCCCAGCATTCTGCCGTCCGGCGACCAGCTTAAACGCTGGGCGGCGCCGCTTAATTTGGTGACCTGATGCACGGATGCGCCGCCGGCGTTGCTTACGAACACTTGCAGCTGATCCTTCGAACGCGCATCGGAGAGGAACGCCACGCTGCGGCCGTCGGGCGACCAGACCGGCGTCTCTTCGTCGTAGTAACCATTGCGGCGGCCCGCGGTGATGCGAACGCGTCTGCCGCCGTGAAGTTGCTTGACGTATACCGAGGAATAACGCGGCGAGCCCAAGAGCCGCCGCGGATCGCGAAAACTTTCTTGCCAAGCCACCGCGCTGCCGCCGGGCGCAAGCGCAACCGCCGACAAATCCCTCACGGCATACGTGGCGGTTAGGACCTGGCGCATCGACGGTGCAGCCCGCGCCACGGCAGCATTCGACGCGATGCAAATTACCAAGGCGATACAGCCAAGGAACGGTACGTGACACAACGGGGCTTTCATCGGTCCAGCTTCGGCCCTATTGCCGCCGCCCCATTCAGCGGGTATTAGCCGCCGGCCATCGCTCCAACCACCAAGAAGGGCTCGGCGCCGTCGGCGACCTCGCGCGGAAGCGGTGCGTCGGGCAGTTCGTGCGAGAGATCGCGCTCGCAGGCGAAAAACCGCACGTACGCGCGCCGCTTTTGGGTAACGTAATCGCGCATGGTGCCGCGCAGCGCCGGAAAGCGCGACTCAAGCGCATCGAGCAACGCACGCTGCGTAACCTCGCCGTTGAGCTCGACCGCGACCTCGCCCTCAACTCGCGCTAGCACACGCAAGTTTGCCGGGAGCACTACCCGAATCACGGCAGCGTTTGCACTTCGACCGACAGGACCGCCGGCAAATCGCGTACGATTGCGCTCCAGTTCTCGCCGGCATCGGGTGAAAGATAGACTTGGCCTCCCGTCGTGCCGAAGTAGACTCCACAGGAATCGAGCGAGTCGACCGACATCGCGTCGCGCAAGACGTTGACGTAACAGTTGGCCTGCGGGAGACCCTTCGTCAAGGGCTCCCAGTCGTCGCCGCCCGTTCGGCTGCGATAGACGCGTAATTGGCCGCCGATCGGGAAGTGTTCGGAATCGCTCTTGATCGGTACGACATAAATGGTTTCCGGTTCGTGTGCGTGCACGTCGATTGGGAAACCGAAGTCGGTCGGTAAGTTGCCGCTGACTTCGCGCCACGATTCGCCGCCATCGTCGCTGCGCATGACGTCCCAGTGTTTTTGCATGAAGAGCGCCTGGGGCTTGGAGGGATGCATCGCGATGCGATGCACGCAGTGGCCGACCTCCGCCTCTTGTTGTGGAATGCTGTTCGATTTGAGGCCGCGATTGATCGGGCGCCACGTAGCGCCGGCGTCGTCGCTGCGAAAAGCGCCGGCGGCGGAGATGGCGATGACGATTCGGTTGGCATCGGATGGATCGAGGATGATGGTGTGCAGGCACATTCCGCCCGCGCCGGGTTGCCAACTCGTCGCCGACGTATGCGTTCGTAGGGCGGCAAGTTCTTCCCAACTCTGACCGCCGTCGGTCGTGCGGAAGAGTGCGGCGTCTTCGACCCCGGCATAAACGGTGTCGGGATCCTGCAACGACGGCTCGAAATGCCACACGCGCGCAAACTCCCACGGATGCGGCGTGCCGTCGTACCAAAGGTGCGTTCCCGGCGTTCCCTTGTATGCGAACTGATTACCCACCGGATTCCAGCTGCGGCCGCCGTCGTCGGAACGCTGAACGATTTGCCCGAACCAACTCGATGATTGCGACGCATAGAGCCGGTTGGGATCGGCCGGCGACCCTTTGACGTGATAAATTTCCCAGCCCGCGAAATGCGGGCCGTCAATTTTCCATTCTTCACGCTTTCCGTCGGATGTCAACACGAACGCGCCTTTGCGCGTTCCGACCAAAACTCGCACCGAACTCATCGCATCGAATTACGCGCTGATTTATCGAGGCCCCTCCGCTCGGACGGGAATCGCTCGATTTGCGCAAGAATCCGCTTTCCATCGTGCGTCTCGCTGTTGCGGTGTTGGCAAGTCTGATCGTCGGCTGCGATGGTAGTCGGAACACGACGCTCTCCGCACCTAGCACCGCGATCTTTGGCCCTCCGGAGAAGATCGGCTATTCAAACGGCGACGACTGGGAGCCCGCGATGACTGCCGACAACTTCGGCCACCTCTACGTCGCCTTCGCGCATGCGAGCCTAGCGCAAGAGCGGCGGGGCATATACCACACGCAGATGCTGGTACAACGCTCCGATGACGCAGGTACGACCTGGAATACCCCTGTCGCCGTGGCGACGGCGGCTCCGATTCAAAGCGAAGGTCAATTCGATCCTTGGTTCACGCTGGCGCCTGACGGCCAAACCTTGAGCTTCGGCTTTTTACAAGGGTATCCGGATGCGCCGGTCGACATCGTTTCATCGACGAATTTCGGAGCGACGTGGTCGGCGCCGCCGAGGAGTGTTTCGCGTCTGGCGCCACCGCTGGATAAAGTCGTGCTCGTTTCGCGGGGATCGCTCATGGCGGTCGGCTATACAGATTATCATTCGCATATCGTGGCATCGGTCTCAATCAATTCGGGAATTACATGGACGACGCATATCGTTGCGAAGCTTGCGGGCTTAACGAACTCCTCGCAGGTGCTCGTGTCGGGTGGCGGCATCGACTCAGAAAGCAACATCTACTTTACTTGGGACGCGGTATGGAGCGCCACGCACAAGCCAGCGCCTGCGGCCGTCTGGATAACGAAATCTGCGAACCTCGGCGCGACTTGGACCACCACGAATCTCGCGTACAGCGGACTTCCGCCAAGCTGCACGCAGTGTCAAGACAAGTGGTTCTTCGCACCGCAAATCAACATGCAGATCGGCTCCGACGATGCCATCTATGCATTTTGGAACGCTACCGCCCCAAGCGAACACGAGCATAACGGTGGACTTGAGCGCGTCTACTTTGCGAAGTCGGCCGATCATGGGAAGTCGTTTTCTACTCCGGCCGACGTCTCAGACGCGCCGAGAACCGCGACGCATTGTTTTCCAGCCGTCGTCAGCGGTCCAACGGCGGGGGACGTTCGACTTGCGTGGATGGACACGCGGACCGGCTCCTGGAACGTTTATTACAAATACAGCACGAACGGCGGCGAGTCGTTCAGCGGCTCGAGTACTCAGCTTTCATCGGGTCCGGCGGCAGACTTCGGCATTCCATACGGCGACTACATGCAGATGGCCGTCGACGTCAACAACATGACGCACGCCGCCTGGGGGGAAGATACGAATCAGAAGAACCCGGGCAACATCTGGATCGTCAACCAAACCCGCTGAGATTGACGTAGCTCGATCGTGACTACACTCGAAGTTGTTGAGGCCGGCGATGCCGACGTCCACGATCTTGCGAGGCTCTTCGATGCCTATCGCGTGTTCTACGGGCGCTCCTCGGGTTTGGAGCGCGCGCACGACTTCGTCACCGAGCGCTTACGGTCGCAAGTCACGCGTTTTTTCATCGCCAAGACAAACGGCGTCGCGATCGGCTTTGTCCACTTGCTCCCGTCGTTCGACACGCTCGCAATGCGGCCGATGTGGATCCTTGAAGACCTTTTTGTCGATCCGGCGCAACGCCGACAGGGCGCCGGCTCCGCGTTGCTGCGCCAGGCGGAGCAGTTTGCACGCGAATCGCATGCTTCCAAGCTGAGCCTCACGACGGCGAAATCAAATGACCTCGCGCAGCGACTCTATGTCGCTCACGGCTATCGCCGCGATGAACTCTTTTGGACATACCACCGAATACTCGATTAATCCCAACAACGGGTTATAGATCTGGAGATGAGGGGGCTCGAACCCCTGACCCCCTGCTTGCAAAGCAGGTGCTCTACCAGCTGAGCTACATCCCCATGTGCGACTGACTCGCTTATTCCACGACGCCGCTTCGCCCGGGCTAACATGTACTCCGCCCGCTCCAAAGGCGTGCCGGAAGGATGTAATGAATAGGGCCGTCCGGCGAGTGGGGGCATAGCTCAGCTGGTAGAGCATTACGCTGGCAGCGTAAGGGTCAGGAGTTCGAGTCTCCTTGCCTCCACCATAGAACGCTGGCTTTTACGGGCGTTTTTCGTTTCTATGGGCGTGACGGTTGCCAAACGGTTGCCGTCCGCCCCAGGATCCGTAGCCGAATTGCCATTCACGACCGCAGCCGAGATACGTTCGAGCCGGTCGAGGAGGCTGGCGATCGCGGTGCGTTGCGCGTCGGCTACCAGATGAGCGTAGATGACTAGCGTGACATTCGGCGTCGAGTGCCCGAGGACGCCAGCGGCCGTCGCACGTCCGTGCCTCCTACGATTAAATGTGTCGCTGCGTATGACAAGTGTCGTGAAGTCGCGTCGTCAAGATCTTCGCGGCTTTGGCGAGCCGCACGAAAGCTTAGGTCGCAGTCATCAGCGTAACTCGCCCACCGTGACCAGCCCGGAGTAATGCGCAGGGCGTGAGGCAGCCTTTACCCTCGCCAAAGGCCGCCGTCAGCCCAGCCGCGATCAATGCGACGCCGCGTTTCGAAGAATTGAGGCCGCCGGCGGCCACTCCGTGGAAAAAACGCAGCAAGGTCTGGGCAAAAGAAATCGTGAATTGTCTCAGTAGGCGACCCTGCCTGGTACAACCTGGAAGATCGAGTAGTCGTTACGAAGTTTTAGGAGGCAATGCGAGAGTTGCCTCACGGAAAGATTCCGCAGAAAGGATCTTACGTCGTGCAGTTCATCTCGTCGCTCGACACGTATGCCGACGACTTGGCGGCGCAAGCGGTATGGGCACGGCTTCGGGATCTCGTAAACGGTCAAGACGGCTACTGCTTTTACAAGCACCCGCTATTCGCGTCAATTACGTATCAGGCGCCAGACCTTACTCTGCTCGCCCGCAGCTATGCTCCACTCGTAATAGTCCTTGTGCGCGCATCGGCGGACGAGATTCAGCAGGTTGAGCAGCAGACGTGGACCATAGAAGGGCAGCCTGTCGATTCGCCGCTCCTGCAACTCGAAGACTTTGTGGTCGGATTGCGCGAGCGATTCTCCAAAGACCGCTCCCTGCGTGGCTTTCCCACACCGATCGGAGCAATGGTTGCGCCGTCGATTCGCTCGACCGTCCTCCGCGAGCTAGTGGCTGAAGTCGTTGCGGGACTGACCTTCGCGCCAGTATTGATCGGAGAGGGTGCCGATATGACCAGCGCCCTATCACGGCATGACATCGATGAGACAACATGGCTACGCGCGAAGTCGGTGTTCCAAGGGGCCAATATACTTACAAAGGCACCTGGCGGCGAAGTCGCATTTGCGACGGATCGTATGGGGGTTGCGATCCGAAACTTGGAACGCGAGATAGCCCTCCTTGACGAGGAGCAGCTTAAGGTAGCGATTCAGATCGCGCCTGGGCCGCAGAGAATTCGCGGGTTAGCTGGCACCGGAAAGACCGTCGTACTCGCGATGAAAGCCGCGCTACTTCACCTCCGGTATCCAGATAAACTGGTGCTATTCACATTTCACACGCAAAGTCTTTACAATCAAGCGCGCAATCTCATTACGAAATTCTACCGGCAAGTCAGGGACGTCGATCCTGACTGGGAGCACTTGCACATTCGGCACAGTTGGGGAAGTCGCGCGAGGTCCGGAGTCTACTCGGATATTTGCCGGCGGCAAGGCCAAGCGCCCTTAACTTTCCGTGAAGCCGCATCCCGTGATCCCGGATCGCCGCTTCGCGCGTGCTGCAATCACGTCCTCAACAGCACGATTGACTCAACGTACGACTACATACTTGTCGACGAGGCACAGGACTTTCCAGCAGAGTATTTTCAGGTGCTCGCGCGCCTTCTCACGTATGAGAAGCGAGTGTATTTCGCTTACGATGAGTTGCAAAGTTTGACATCGGTGGAGATCCCACGGCCGGAAGAACTCTTCGGAAATGACGCAAACGGACGCCCCTATATCGAATTTAACCTTAGTGAAGATTACCCTGGCGAGATCGAAAAGGACTTGGTGCTGCGGCGCTCCTATCGTTGCCCGTTAGAGACGCTCGTCTTGGCACATGGGATCGGGCTTGGTATCCACGGGCCTCACGGAATAGTTCAAATGGTGTCCGATCGCGCCTCGTGGGAGTCGTTTGGCTATGAAGTGCGAGGCGAACTTGAACCCGGACAAAATGTTGAAATCCACCGCCCCGCAGAGAACAGTCCGAACCGTGTCTTGGCTTTGTATAACGGCGCTGAGCCAATCGTGCAAGTGCAAAGTTTTGGCGATCGCGAAGCAGAACTAGCATGGGTCGCTGCATCAATAGAACGCGACATTCGTACAAACGCGGTGAAGCCAGAAGACATTGTGGTTGTGTGCCTCGACTCTAGGCGCGCTCGAGCATTCTTGCCGCGGATACAGCGGACGCTTGAGCGCGCCGGCATTTCCTCCATCATTCCGGGACTCTTTGATCAATCGTCAGAGTTTGCTGAGCCCGGTCATGTTACGCTTTCTACAGTATATCGCGCCAAAGGCAATGAAGCTCCTGTTGTGTATATCGCCGCGTTTGATGCGCTTTACAGTTACACGGATGAAATCGAGAATCGTAATCGAGCTTTCACCTCGATGTCCCGGTCAAAGGGCTGGCTGCGAATCACCGGCAGCGGAATACTGATGACCGAAGCGGCACAGGAGCTTGCTCGCGTCCAGCAGGATGTACCTTCGCTGCGCTTTACGTTCCCAGATCTCCGCGATCTAAGAATTCGTCGGCTCGACGCCTCGGAAACATCGAGACGGCTCAAAGAAGTTAAACGTGCAACTCGCGCGGTTGACGCACTCCTAAGCCTTGAGCGTAATGCTTTGACCGAGCTTGATCCAAAAATGATAGCGCATTTGAAGCGAATGCTTGCCGAGGTCGACGTTGAACCCGAATGACATTCTTCATTCGATGCGGTCGGCAATGGCCGAGTGGGTCGGTATTCTAAAGAACGCGAACTTTTGCCGATCTCCAGGCGCAGAGCACATCGTAACTTGGGACGGTTACCAAGACGCTCCTCGTATCGAGGACATCGTGCCCCGCTCACTCGTGGCTGACATGGCGCGGCGAGGCCAATACTCGTTCCAGATGGTCGAAGACGATTCAATCTTTCAGCTTCAGTACGAGTTCAACCGCCGGGACACGGCGCAGCGTGCCCGGCTCGCTTTTTACATGCTGGTGCCGGAAAGCACGCCTGACGAATTAGACGACGCGACCTACGCGCAGTTCTCAGAAGAGTATGGCCAAGAAGATGAGGAAGCGCCAGAACAGTTGGAAACTGTCATTCCGCGCTTAGAGCCGGGCTCCGACTTAGGGGAGGAATTTGTTGGCGCTGAGGACGCTTCGGCGCCTTGGCTGAGAATAGATTACGACCTTCAAGCCGCACGTGGCGCCATTCATGCTCCCTGCCACATGCACATTAATGGCTTCAGCGCCGCTCGTCTACCGGTGAACGGCGTTCCAAGTCCGCGGCAGTTCGTTGACTTGATCCTTTCATTGGCTTACCCTGCTGTTTTTAGGCGTCATTTTGATAATGCCGGCAATCTGGTGGACGAGAATCGCTTCCGAAATTTGCACGGCGAGGTTATCCGTTGTGAGCGGCTCGCCCATGTACGATATGTTACGCACCTCTTTGTTCCCGGGCATGGCCCCTGAGTCGAAATAGGCTCCGCGCTAACGTCGCGGCGTAGCGACTCTGTTTGACCTTTGGAGGTAGCCAGGACACCCCCGTAGCGCAAATGCTCGGCGCCAAATTCCGCTCCCACACTTTGAGGCATACAACCAATACCGACATACCGATCTTTCGGGCCCGCGACCATCACACGCGACGGGGCTTCGGTAGTGTGCCTTGACCTTCGCACACACGCCTCAGTCGAAGTCTTTTTGGGTCGGCAGTTTCACTTGCAATGAAGATGGCGTTTTTACGAAGTCAGCCGCTCGCTCAGATTCCTTCAGCAGGACGGCTTCTTGGAATTCGTCGACGAATTCATATGCGCCTAGCGCAAATCTTGCAAATGCCAGGTCAACATACTTCGTTGTGAATTCCGGATCGAGCGTCCCGATCCGGACATCATTCAAGTGCCGAAGTATGACGGCAAAGCGATGCTGTTTTGGATTGAAGCCGAGTATCAAGACCTTGTTTCCGTGGCCCGTGACCTCATCCATTACGAGATAACCCTTCACACTAGGCTTCCTTCGCGCTTTCGCTACGTCAGAGTCGGTGTACGCGCCGAGGGCGAAGCGACCGATCGCCCAAAGGAGATAGTTGTCTTCGTTCTCTCCAAAGAAGATGTCCATAACCATTTTCTTACGACGCCAAAGCTGCAGCCCGGAATCCTTTGTCTTCGAATTATACACGAATGCGAGCCGCGCGTTCTTCGAAACGGTCGCAGTCTCCACCGTAAAGATTGTAGCGGGACCTTTGCCCAAGACTATCTGCATTGCTCTTCTCCAAACGCTATGTGTGAGAGCGACCCGTTCACCGCTTCAATCCGTGGCGCACTGGAATGCTCGAATCGCAAGCAGCGAGAATGAAAGCGCTCGCCCCTTAGGGTCAGTCGTCACAACCGGCCAGAGCCAAAGTCATTCGACTCAGCCATGTCGGAAGCTTACGCGGCCCATTGATCTCCGAAGAGCGACGCTTGCATCAACACTTGATTCGTTGCCTTGTCCGTTTTGTCGGGCGGATAACCGTAACGGCGGAGTAAGCGCTTGACGCTAACTTGGAGACCAGCGCGTGCGCTTTCACGCAGGTTCCAATCGATCGTGATATTCTCGCGAAGGTTTTTGACAAGCTCGCGCGCGATCGTCCGAAGCGCATCGTCTCCAAGCACTTCAACCGCGCTCTCGTTGTCGGCCAGCGCATCGTAAAATGCGACCTCCTCCTCAGTCAGTCCGAGCTGTTCGGCTCGTTTTGGATCGTCGCGCAGCTCTTTGGCGAACTCAATAAGCCGCTCGATCAGTTGCACAGTATCAATCGAACGATTGTCGTACCTGCGCACCGCCTCTTCTAACATTTCGGAGAACTTGCGCGCTTGCACGGCGTTGGATTTCTCGCGGACCTTAATCTCTTGACGCAGCAGTCGCTGCAACATCTGCTGCGCCAAGTTCTTCTGCGGTAAATCTTTGATCTCGGCAAGAAAGTCATCCGAAAACACCGAGATATCCGGCCGCTTAATACCGGCCTGTGCGAGCACGTCCACGACGCCCTGTGTAGCCACGGCCTCAGAAACCAGTTGCTGAAGCGCTAGGTCTACGTCTTCGGCGCTTTGGGCTCCGGGTGGTGTCGCTTTTACAATGGTTGCGCGCACGCCCCGAAAGAACGCGACCTCGTCCGAAAGCGCCCGGCCCAGATCGGAGGTCGACGCCAATGCGAAGACTCTCAGAACGCGCAGTACCCCCTCAAGAAAGCGTGATCGGAGGCCTTCCACGCCCAGGATAAAGTCCGCCGCCTCGTTCAGGCCGGCAAGCTTCGTTGCCGGCGGTCCATCAAGGTATTGCAAATATGCAAAGCCATGGAACATGTCGCGTACCACTTCGTACTCGCGCTGTAGCGCCACAACGGCGTCCCGTTCATCCTGAATGGGATCCCCAGTCCCACCTGAGGCCACATAAGTCGCCAACGCGTTCTTGAGTTCCGTGGCGATCCCGATATAGTCCACGACGAGGCCTCCGGGTTTATCCCGGAAGACACGGTTGACGCGCGCAATGGCCTGCATGAGAGAATGTCCGCGCATCGGTTTATCGATATAGATCGTATGAAGAGAGGGGACGTCAAAGCCGGTGAGCCACATATCGCGTACGATCACGAGTTGCAGAGGATCTGAAGCGTCTTTGAAGCGCTTCTCAATGGCCTTGCGCCGCGGCCTGTTGCGTAGGTGTGGCTGCATTTCCATGGGGTCCGCGGCGCTGCCGGTCATGACGACCTTGATCCGGCCCTTCGAATCCTCGGCGTTACCCCAATCTGGGCGCAAGGCGAGGATGGCGTCGTAGAGGTCCACAGCGATGCGGCGGCTCATCGTCACGAACATTGCCTTGCCGTCGAAGTTAAATGACGCCTGGCGCTGCTCGAAATGCGCGACCAGATCCTTGGCGACCTCTTTCATGCGACGCTCCGCCCCGACCAGCGCCTCAATCTGCGACCATCGCGTGGCGTGTTTCCGTCGTTCGTCTGTTTCTTGGCCTTCCGTGATCTCCTCAAAAGCCTCATCAACCTTTGGGATCTCCTCGGGATGCAGCGCAAGCTTTGCAATCCTGGCTTCGTAGTAGATTGGGACCGTCGCCTTATCTTCGACCGCACGTAAGACGTCATAGACGTCAATGTAGTCGCCGAAAAGCGCCCGCGTATTCCGATCGGTCAGCTCGACCGGCGTGCCCGTAAAACCGATTCTCAGCGCGTTAGGCAGCGCGTCCTGGAGATGTTTGGCAAAGCCGTATTTCGTCTCGCCCGTCGTTTCGTCGATATGGCCCTCAAGGCCGTATTGGCTCCGGTGAGCTTCGTCGGCGATAACGATGATGTTACTGCGATCGCTCAGTTGCGGAAAGTGCTCCTCTCCCTCAAGCGTCGTGAACTTTTGAATGGTTGAAAACACGATGCCGCCGCCGGCCACGCGCAATTTAGATCGCAAGTCATCACGTTCTGCGGCGTGCTCGGGCGTCTGGCGCAGAAACTGGGCGCAGCGGAAGAACTGCTCAAACAGTTGGTCGTCGAGATCGTTGCGGTCGGTAACCAGCAGAAGCGTCGGATTCGCCAGTTCCGGCTCTTGGGCGATCTTGCCAGCAAAAAACGCCATTGAAAGGCTCTTGCCACTGCCCTGGGTATGCCAAAAGACCCCGATCCGTCGATCGCCATCAATGGCGCGAATCGTTTCGGCCACCGCCTTATTCACCGCGTAATACTGATGATACGCCGCCAAAATCTTATTTGGCGGTGTCGTTGCCTCGAAAAACGTGAAGTACCGAATGAGATCGAGAAAAATATGCTTGTGGAATACTTCAGCTATCAACGTATCAAGCTCGATCGCCGATTTGCCGCCATCTGGCCGCTTCCAGACGCTAAAGCGTTCAAACGGCGCAGTAAGCGAACCTATCCGCGCCTGTGTGCCGTCGGAGATGACCGTGATCCCCGTGTACGCTAGCAGCCCTGGAACCTCGACCTTATACGTCTCGATCTGTCGAAAGGCGCCGGCGACAGTAGCTTTCTCCCCCGTCGGACTCTTAAATTCAAAGATCGCTAGGGGTAGACCATTAACGAAGATAAGGAGGTCCGGCCGGCGTTCGCTGGCGTTTTCTTTAATAGTGAACTGGTTGACTGCAAGCCAGTCATTGGAATCTGGATTCTCGAAATCGATCAGTCTGGCCCGATCATAGCGCATCCTGCCCGCACCGTCGCTATACTCGACCTCTACGCCGTCGATAAAAAATCGATGGAAGCGTTGATTGTTCAAAACGACGTCGGTGGTTTCATGGACGCTGACCTTACGCAAGGCGTGCTCTAATGCGATCGCCGGAATCGTCGGATTCAGCCGCTGGAGCGCGGAACGCAGGCGCCCGACAAGAACGGAATCGCGGAAAGTGACCCGCTCTTCATTGATACCACCCGGGGCGATTACCGACCCGTGCAAATACGCGTAGTCGCGATCCTTCAGAAGGTCGATGGCGTATTGTTCAACCGCATCTTCGTCGAGATAACTGGACATTCAGGCAGATTGTTCAACCATGCGTTCGGTGTCGATTGCGCAGATTTCGCCTGAAACGAGTTTGGGGAGCAAAGCGTCGCGTAGAGCAGCCAGCGTGCGAGATTCATGGATGCCAGCGACAATGCGGTCTACCATTGGACTCACCAGTGCAGCGAATGATTTAGCGACAACCGCGGGCGGGAGCACGACTTCATAACGAGCGATGTGCTCCCAAGCAGCTCTGGGCATCTTTGTCCCCGTCGAACACATCTCAGTATGAGTTATTAGTGCATCGCTGCAAAGATGCATCATTACAAACCCGTACCACTCGGAGCAAGCAGCGTCAGCGACAAGGATGTCGGTCGAGCACACACCATCGAGTGGTGCAACACCCACCTTGTGGAAATACGGACGTAGTTTCCCGAAGAGTAACTCACGATGCCTAAATACAAACTTATTACTCTCTAATCCGTTGCCTTGACTCCAGTCGCATAGAGAGAGGCTGCGACGCGGCATATGCTCAAGTCCAATGTAGGGAGTACCATCTTTGATATCGTTAGCTGATATGCCGCGACGAAGATTAACGGCTACCTCACCTAACGAACCAGCTCTCCATCCAGTGGGGACTTCCCGTGCTCCGGAATCTTCGAAAGAGTCTGGAAACATTGCCGCAACGTTCACCGGCAGAGCCGTGTCACGTCCTTCGGCTTTCGCTCGCACGGGATCGAAATCGATAAACCACGATTTGAATAGCGCCCGCGCAATGGCTTCGAGCGTCGCGCTCATCTTGCGATTAAGCTCGATCTTGTCGTCGAGTGCGTCCAATACTCGCGCGATTGCGCGTTGTTCTGTAGTCGGCGGTAGGGCAATCGTCATCTGCCGCAAATGCGTGGGGCCGTAATGCTTCAGAACGCTGCCGGATGCCATTCGCTCCGCCTGAACGGCGAAAAGCCGCGACTTCAAAAAGTGTCGCAGAAAGCTTCGTTCAAGGCATTCTATCTTCGGTCGCATGCGTATTATCCCGGTGTACGCAATGGAGCCGCATGTTTCAGGCGAAACTTCGCTGACCATGCCGATGCTGGCGCTTGTGCTTACTAGAAGATCTTCAGCCTTGAGGCGAAAGTGCGCCCACCGGTTCTCAACCATGCTAGGATCAAGACGATCAGCGCCGTCCAAGGTGGCAAATCTTCCTTGAATCGACTTCAATCGCAGAAGCGGCACGCCAGACTCACGGAAGTCCTTAGCCAGAATGCCGGGCCCCTCTTGGAAGTCGACCGCATCCAAAAATGTTAATAAGGTCCAGTGGGCAGGCAAAGCGGTGAAGAGCTCACTGTTTAACCTACTGGATTGCAAATCCGACCCTCTTTAACGCTTCTGCAACTTCAGAATCGAGTTTTTCCGATAGCGACCGCTGCTCGCGGAGCCTCGAAGTAAGGCGACTGATCTTGTCGGCAAACGGCTCGTCATGGTCATCAAGTTCTTCCGTCCCAACGTAACGGCCCGGCGTCAACGCATACCCATGATTCCGAACTTCGTCGAGCGTCGAGGCCTTGCAGAATCCCGGAAGGTCCGCGTGGCCGCCGTCGTCCGATCGCCATGCGTGGTAGGCTCCGGCTATACGATCGATATCCTCGTCGCGTAATGCACGATGCGTCCGATCGGTCATCACGCCGAGCTTTCGGGCGTCGATGAAGAGAATCTGACTGGTGCGATCACGAAACCTATGATTACGACGATCGCGTGACAGAACCCAGACGCAGACCGGGATCTGCGTCGTGTAGAAGAGCTGACCGGGTAAGGCGACGACGCAATCGACGAGGCCGCCGTGCTCGGCTTCGACTAACCCTTTCCGAATGTCGCCTTCGCCACTTTGGTTTGACGACATGGCGCCGTTGGCCATAACGAACGCGGCAACGCCGTTCGGAGCCAAGTGAAAGGCGAAGTGCTGGATCCAGGCATAGTTGGAGTTACCGACCGGCGGTATACCGTATTTCCAGCGCTTGTCGTGGCGCAGGCCCTGGCCGCCCCAGTCACTGTCGTTAAAGGGCGGATTGGCAAGAATAAAATCAGCCCGCAAATCGGGGAACGCATCTTGCAGAAAACTGCCGGCCGGGTTCCAGCGGATGTCAGCCTCGATGCCCCGGATCGCCAGGTTCATCATCGCAAGGCGCCACGTCGTGTGGTTCGACTCCTGGCCGTAGATCGCGACATCCCCGATGCGGCCGCCGTGAGCGAGCACGAACTCTTCGGATTGCACGAACATACCGCCGGAGCCCGCGCACGGGTCGAAGACCCGCCCCTTATATGGTTCGATCAACTCGACGAGCAGCTTCACAACCGACCGCGGGGTATAGAATTCACCGCCGGCTTTGCCTTCGGCGTTAGCAAACCGTCCAAGGAAGTACTCGTACACGCGGCCGAGGATGTCTTTCTTACGCGACTCGCTGTCGCCCAGACCGATGCCGCTGATGAGATCGATAACGGCGCCGAGCCGAGTCGGATCGAGGGAGGGCCGCGCGTACTCTTTGGGCAGCACGCCCTTGAGCGGCGGGTTCTCCTGTTCGATCGCGATCATCGCCTTGTCGACCAGCGATCCGATCTGCGGCGTCTTGGCTTTCGCGGCGATCTCCGCCCACCGCGCTTCCCGCGGTACCCAAAAGACGTTCTTTGCCTTGTACTCTAAGCGGTCTTCAGGGTCGCCCTCAGGATCTCGCCTGAGCGTCTGCCACATTTCGGCGAACGCGTCAGAAATGTACTTGAGAAAGATGAGCCCGAGGGCGATGTGCTTGTATTCCGACGCATCCATCGCGCCGCGCAGGGCATCAGCGGAGGACCAAAGCTTCGCCTCAAAACCGAGGTCAGACTCGCCAGTGCGATGTTGGCGCGGGGCTGCGTTCGCAGAAGACGCTCTCCGGCCTCGTGGCATCGGCTCTCCCTTCTTCGAGCAATGAGCAAAGGCCGAAGAATCCTTCGACCGCCAGAAAGCTAAGCCGCAGGGCTGAAGACTCCTTCGAGGGCGCAGTCTGCATTGCGGTCGTCCCTCACCTCAGCGCTCGGCGTGGCATGCTTTGCAATAGCCGAGTGCAGCGGCTTTGGCCCACTAGCTGATTGCTCGCAATAGTAGCCTTGACGACTCGGCATAGTTTACTTTCTTGCCGACCCAGAGATTTTTGACAATCTCCGGAAGCGATGAAGGCGCTTAATGTGAGCGGCTGCGGTCAGGCCGGCACGCTATGATCCAGCTTTGAAGTATAAAGGCCGTAAGCCCCACTTTAGTTCGTCTTTTTTCATTGTTTGCCATGAATACGTTCAGGGCGGTTAACAGTATTGAGCTTCGCGCGCACCTGCGGCATGTCATTTTACCCGGTACTTCAGCCATCGCACCGCACAAATGACAGGCTCCGGCGCCGGTAAATCGCGCACCCGGGCGCCCATCGGGGACTCCCCGGTGCGGCCGCGCCACTTACACGCGAAGGGTGAGCAGACGCCTTTCGGCGTGTTCTAGGCTGGGATGATGCGTGTGCGCGCTAATTAACGCGCTTATAGCAAGACGCAGCGTCTCGGCGTCTGATCTCGCGCGAGGACCAAGGGGCTTTGAGGGCGGACGCTATGCGAGCCAGCGGCTGCGAGGCAAACTTTTTTCGTCAAAAAATGCTCGACGCCTAATTAGTCAGGCGGTTAAGGGTGCGTGCTTCGCGATGCGCGGCCCCCCACTCGATAGTGCTACCTAGCGCAACGAGACAGTCAAGGGCAGGCCTAGTTCTCCTCAACAGGCGCGCAGGCGTTACGGCGAATGGTTTGTCTCCGGCCTGGGGCAGGCCGCCCCTCGGGAAGTCGCTTTGGCTTCAGCAGCCGTCCAACGCGCGGCGGATCTGCTCAATCGCGCTCGCGAACAGGGCCAAATGGTCCCTTCTTGCACGCGCGGGGCCCGCTACTTAGGCCGCTGCTTAGGGCTCGGTTTTGCCCGGCGCGCGCAGCCATCATTGCGTAGGCGGCGCGGTTAAGGCGCGAGCGTCAGATACCAAACTGCCGTTACGTCCTCGTCAGGGAGCGGTATGACTCGTCGCTCACACTTGCCGAGGACGGCCGGCCTGAACAGCGACCGCGTGACGAGTGTCGGCTGAAGCATTCTCACTGCTAGCAATAAGTCCGCGGGGGGACCGCCCGCTCAAAATCAGGCGTTACGCCCGTAATGGATCAGCGGTCGCCAAACGGTTGCCATCGGCTGCGACCGAATCCGCCCGGTGGCGCCTACCGACGACCGAGCCGGACGGGAGCACGTTGCGCAACTCCCTAAGTTTTAGGCCAGGCACGACTGTTCGCGACCCTCCCCGACGGATGGGAAATTACTCTCGAACAAGTTCGAGTCTCCTTGCCTCCACCAAAGAACATCGCTGCGCAAGAGAACGCGTGTAATGCGATTACCTGACGATCACTTCGAGCACTTCGTCGCACTCGTCCTCGGCCATCACCGTCACGACTAGACGCTCCTCCTTTGCCCGTCGCACTCGATCTTCGACGCGATGTTCCTTGCTACGCAAGTGATGCATGCGACCGTAAAAATCTTCAAGAACGAAGCCGGCAAAGTCGCCGAAGTGATCGTAAACGATCGCATCGACCTTGCCGGTGATGGCGTATCGATCCGCTTCGTCGCGATCGCCGTCCTCGCTGCCATGGTGGCCACCGTGACCGCCGTGATCACCGTGACCGCCGTGACCGCCGTGACCGCCATGACCGCCATGACCGCCATGACCGCCATGACCACCGTGACCGCCGTGATAGGGATGCCACCAGACCCCGGTCGGCGAGGGATAGATCTTCTGCGGGTCGCCGCCCATCTCGGTCACCCGGCCTCGAAGCTGTTCGAGGTAGCGCTGAAAGACCGGCCACCACCGGCTCTTCTTTGGAATCGAGGCGCCGATCCACATCATGATGGAGAGGCGCTCCTCTTCACGCGGCAAGAGAGCTTTTTTGGTAGAGACCGGGACGGTGATGTTGAACTGCCCCATCACCCGGCGCCACGGATGGAAGCTTCTTGCGGCAGCATCGCCGACGTCGGGGGCATCGATTTCCCCGCTGACGCCCTTCGTTTGAAGGCCGGCGCTCGTGACCTGACGGACCGTAACCTCGAACTTCTGACCGTCTTTGATCCCAGGTGGCAGCTCGACTGAGAGCAGGCCGGCGTAGTTGATCGCGGAGCCTTGCGGAATTGGCACATACCCCACCGTGCCAACGGGCATTTGGATCGTGTGCGCGTCGGCCGCGGTCAGACGATGCGTAAGGTAAAGGCGATTGGCCCAGGCGATGATTTCCGCCGATGAAACGGCCGGAAGATAGATCGACGCCCTACTGCCCGCCGGCAGCTTGCCCCAATGGATTACCAACTCATCTGGTTTGCCGTCGGGCAACAGTACCTGCGGCGAGGGCTTGATTTCGAATGTCTGCGGAGCGACTCGAGAGCGCGAATGCCCCGGGTTCGGCACATTGACGAAGGCGAGGTTACGCTGCGCCAGTTTGTTCGACGACGACGGATCGCTGCCAATGTCCGGCGGGTCGGGGATATAGGAAATCTCGGCTATCAAGCATTGATGATCGCTACGCGCGAAGGATTGAATTGGAATCAGCGGACCGTCATTCGTGAAAGGTCCCGCGGCATCGCCTTGCACGAACGCCGGGAAGACGTTCGAATTCGGTTGGTTGATATCGAGCCAGCAACCGAAGAACGTATGGACCTCTGCGCCAAGCAGATCCGGCGCAATCGACGGCTGAACGTTCGGCGTATCGGTCTGGTCGGCCATTGTCTTCGACCCGCCGACTGCGATCCGCGGACTGGCAAAGAACGGAACGGTTACGATCTCGTCGTTCTGCACGCCCAAGACCGGAATGCGATTCGCGCCCTTGGTGCGCGACGCGTAGGTCGTCGTCGGATCGTAGATCGCATTGGTCTGCTGCGCGGCATACATTCGGAAGAAAACCCGCACGTCAATGGCCGCGGCCGTGTCTTGGGTGCGTACGCGGGCAAGTGCGAAATTGTAAACTGGATTCGAGCCGTCAGAGGGCGCGAGGTTGAGCGCCGCGGCGTCCTCATTCTCAGCGATGGCCTCGAAGAGTCCGTCCGCTACAGCGCGATCGCTGTTGAGATTGTTAATGACCTTGGTGATGTAGGCAGTGGCATCGGCGACCACGTCGCCGGTGTTTCCTGGGGCCACTCCGAATCGATGCTCACCCGCCTCGATCTGGAAGACTCGCAAATCGGTACTCAGATACCAGGACTGTTGCACGGTCGGATCCGTCGAAGCGGTATCGTTGTGAAGCAGAAACGGATTCGGGGTTTGGATCAGCTTGATGCGCGCAATCGCGGTCAGCGGGTTGCCCGTGGGCGGGTGGAAGGTCGCCGAAATGGTGATGTAGGCGGTTCCTTGGCCCGGCGGAAAGAGGGTCGGGTCTTGGAATATGCTGTCGTCGGTGAACGAGACTTGGAACGGGAAGAGGACCTGCTGCGGACCCGTATAGGTGATGTCTTCCGGTTCGGCGGCGCCGTTGTACGAGTACGTGATCCGTGAATCCGGGGAATGAACCGTCGGCTGATTGCCGGGGTCGAGCAGACTGGCCGCGTCCGTGATGCCTAAATCGGAGAGCTTGTAGCCCTCAATAATTACGAACAGCGCGGCCTGATAGACGGCGGGCGCGCCGGCGAGATTGATCTGCGCGGCGATCTGGCCTCCGCCAAACTCCGGCTCCTGCAACAAAATGTTGATGTCTTGCGTACCGATCTCGACCGTAATCGAAGCAGACGGGATGCCGTTTGCAATCGCTACCAGGTTGTAGGCGCCCTGAGGTATCGTCCGCGGAATCGTGACGCTGGCAGTTACCGGCCCCGGCACGGCAACGCCACGCGATGAGAAGTCTTGGGTCTTTAAATAGTAGACCGCGCCGGATGTCGTGTCCGTGATCTGCACGATCGGATAGTTGGTCGGCATTTGGGCGTCGTCGCCATAGCTGTTCGCCTGCGACAGGCCATTGAGATTGGTACCGGCGAGCAGATAGCTGTGCCCGATAATGAGCGTCTCCGGAAAAGTGGTGATCACCGGCTGCCAGGCCGCCTCGTAGCTTCCTTCCGACGATGGCGTCGTGTAGATGTAGACTTGCGACTGCTGCGTGCTGAGTAGAATTTGACCGGTAGGCAACAACAAAAACCGCGACGTCCAAGTATCCTGGCTAGTCGCGGTGCTGGGCGGCTGGTCGGCGAGTTCGACGATGGTTCCCGCAACGGGATCGTACTCGCAGACTTTCAGATTCTTTGAGAAAAAGTCGCGGCTGGTAATATTGCCCGCGCTGTCCTTCTTGACCAGAAGATATTCCGTTCCCGCCGTCGCCAGCATCCGGCCATTGGTCTGCAAGACGGCCGGCGCGTCGCTGAGGGTCAGCAATCCGTTTGGCGAGAGTACGATGCCGCCGTTACTGGGATCGCCCGGATCAGCCGGAAAGCTGGGTCCCTGCGTCCAGCTGTCGGTGCTTACGTCGTAGATTGCCGTTAGGCCCGTCGCGCCGAAGGTGATCGCCTTGCCGTCGTTCTGCAGTAGAGCGGGGCCGTTCTCAAACACACTTACCGGCGTCGGCGGCGTGGTGGTGTTATCATTCTGCGTCGTGATCGGCAGGGTGACGGGCAGAGCGCCGGTGGTCACCCAGATATCCTGCGCGGGAATGTAACGTTCCGCGCTCGTCGGCGATTGAGCGTTGCCGATGTTGACGTTCACCGTCAGCACGCTGCCGTCGGCGAGAAGCACCCAGCTTTCTTCATCGCAGGAGCCTTGTTTGGTATTGGGCTGCGTGCCGAAGGCAGTCCCGGCGACGGCCCAGCTGCTGCTCGCCGGCGACCAAACTGCGGTCTGGCTACTACCGGTGGCGCCCCCGAACAGGATACGGCCGTCGAATAACACCATCGACGCTGCGTCGCCATCGACGAAATTGACTGAAGCCGGCTTGTCCAACGCCGTCAGTTGAGACCACGTGTTGCTCTCGGGGTCATACACCTCGCCGAGCGGCGTATCGCCTCCGGCGGTCGAGTATTCCCCGCCAATGGCATAGACGCGGCCATCCTGCAGCACGCCCGACGAGAAGAACTGACGCGTGTTCGTCATGTCCGACTCGGAGCTCGAACCGTCCGGAAACGTCCAACTTCCGCCGACATAACCATTCTTCGGATCGGGTGTGAACCTCAACCACTCCGCGCCATTGGCGTTGTGGATCAGGACCGTGCCGTCCGTCAGCAAGAGCATTGTATCGGCGCTGAAGCCGCCCGACGTCACATTGGGCGGTAGTGGGATCGCCTGCCAATTAGACACGTCTACTCCTCCCGTCGCCGAAGCCGCTTCAATTCGGAAAGTTGATGTGAACAACTTCTCATCGAAACGCGGCGAATTACGATACTACCCTATCCGCATTGATGATGCCAGAGCTTGCGCCGAAGATCCCAGGTTAAGCCACTTTAAAAAACCATACGCATCAAGCTCCGTTTGAGTAGCGACATGAACGCGCCGCTAACGATCGCTCATCGTTCGAAGAGCCATCGCGTCATGCCCGCGCGCACGACCCCGCGTTCGATTTCGTGGACGCGGTCCAGCAGGTGGTCTTCCGCTTCCTCAGGCTCGATGCGAAGCGGTTTGCGAGCCATGACCGGACCACGGTCGGTATCACTAGTGACGCAATGGAGCGTGGCGCCGACCCACTCGCTCGATGCCGCCAGCGCATCGCCGATGGCGCGAGGGCCGCGAAAAGCGGGGATCCGCAAGCCGTCGGGCGTCACGACGTCGTCGCGCGCCGGATCGAGCGGCAAAAAGGCCGGGTGCAGATTGAGCATGCTGGCAAAAGCACTCAGGAAAGCATCGGGCAAGAGATGCATCCATCCTAACATTACGACGACGTCCGGCCGTCGGGAGCGGACCACGTCGAGCAGACGCGCATCGTACGCCGCACGCGTTTCCTCTTGCCGGTTCCAAATGACGCTTTCAATCGAGTCGAGACCGGCGTTGCGCGCGCGCTCAATTGCATACGCGCGCGGGTTGTTACTCACCAGACCGACGATGTCGATTGCGAGATATCCCGCGGCGCTCGCATCGAGCACCGCCTGAAAGTTAGTGCCGTTTCCCGAGGCCATAATCACCGCGCGCCGCCCGGGCCGATAGAGGAGGTCGCGTTCGAACTCCTCGCCAATTCGTGCTCCGACGGCATCACTGTAGTAGCGCAACAAACGATCTTCGTTGACGGCAGGGATCAGTGCGCGCGAATAGCCTCGCCGGCGCAACTCGTTGAGCCCCAAACGTAACAACAACACGCCCAGCCCCGCTTTGCGTCGCTCGGGCGCGACACCGAATGGACCGAAAATCCCGACGCCGGGCTCGCGTCCGAGCCCGTTTAGCCATGCGAACCTCAAACCTTGCGGCTCGATCGTCGCGAAGCCCACCGGCAACTCGCCGGCACGCGCGATAACGTTCGACCCCGCGTTGGCTTCGGAACTCCAGCTTCCCCCGAAGGTTTCGTCGATCCACGCCAGCGTTCGTTCGTCGGCGCAGGCGAATGATTGAACGTCGATACCGCGGGCGGGCGGGGTTGGAAAAGGGTGATTGAGATCGACGACCAGATTGTAGAGTTTGCTCACCCTAGTCGAAGAGCGGCCGTAACACCGACGCGCATTCTTCCAAGAACGCGACGTTCTCGTCACTCGACGCATCGCCTCGATCGCTCTGCGCGTCCAGGGTTCCGATCACGATCCCGCTTTCGGCACCGAGGATCGGCACGATTACTTCCGATTCGCCGACGACGCTCTCCCGCGCGCGCACCGCTTTGCCGCTTAGACCTTCGTCAAGATCAAAGCGCAGCCGTGCGGGCAGAACCGGCTGCGTGGCTCCGATCAAGGTAATCTCCTCGTCACCGACGTCGTAGATGCCGACCCAACGATAACCACGTGCCTCGCTGACGATTTCGGATGCTTTTTGGGCGCGCGTTTCCCGCGACTCGTCGGTATCAACAGTTCGAGCCAGCAGACGCAGCAGGTCACTCATGCATGGTCTCGCGCCGGATGGATCACGACCGGCAATTCGTCGCCCGTTCGCGCTTCGATCCATCCAACGATCTTCGCCTCGGAGACTGCGCTCAGTGCCGCCGACGCATCGGCCAACGGGACGATCAAGGTGTAGCCGATGCCCATGTTCAGAACGCGATAACGCTCCGCGAACGCGAGACCGCCGCGGCGCACGAGTTCGTGCATGAGCGGCGGAACGCTCCAGCGCTGTTGCTCGAAGACGGCTTTGACTCCAGCCGGTAGCGTTCGTGCAACGTTCTCCAACAAACCGCCGCCGGTAATATGCGCCATCGCTTTGACCGCAGCGACCGCTTCGATGGCTCGCACTGCGCGGTAGTACGACGGGTGCTCGGCAAGCAAGGCGTCGGCGTACGTACCGTCGTGAAAGCGCACGCCCCATTCCGCCTGCCCGATCAAGGCGCGAGCCAGCGAGTAGCCGTTCGTGTGCAAGCCGACGGCGGGCAAGCCCACGATTGCATCGCCGGGCACGACGTTCGCGATGTCTGGAATTTCATTCTTCGGCACGATCCCGACGATCGTGCCGGCAAGATCGAAGTGACCCGCAGAGTAGAGTCCGGGCATCTCCGCAGTCTCGCCGCCGAGAAGCGCGCAGTTATGCGCGCGGCAGGCCTCGGCGCAGCCGCGCACGATTTCGGCGGCGATCGCCGGATCGAGCTTGCCGACCGCAAGATAATCTAAAAAGAAGAGCGGCGTCGCGTTGCAGACGAGAATGTCGTTGATGCAATGATTGACCAGGTCGCGGCCCACGCCACCGTAACGCTCGAGTTCAGCAGCGATGAGGAGTTTCGTGCCGACGCCGTCGGTCGAAGCCACGAGCGCGCGGTCGTCGTCACCCGGAAGGCTGAAAAGGCCGGCAAAACCGCCGATGGCATCGAGTTGCGCGGGATGGCGCCACTCTGAAAGCACGGCGCGATAGCGCGCGACGGCTTCGTTGCCCGCAGCCACATTCACGCCGGCCTCGGCGTAGCGGTCGGGAGCGCCCGCTTTTTGCACCGGACGAGGATTCTCCCAGCTTTTCGCCATAGGCTGGCAGTAGTTCACCGTCCGAAAGGTCCACCATGCAAGTTCATGTCACGGCTGACGAGCCACTGAGCGTCAGCGCCGGAACGCTTGTCGTCCCCTTCTTCTCCGGCACCCCGCTCGAAGGCTCCGCGAAAGCCGTCGACGAGCGCCTCGGCGGCGTTATCGCCGATGCGCTAGCGTCGGGCGACGTGCGCGGAAAACTCGGCGATCGCGTTCTGGTCTATGCAAAAGATCAGCCGTATCGGCGCGTGCTCGCCATTTCACTCGGCGATCGCGCGACCTTTGAACCGTATCTCCTTGCGCGATACGCCGGAAGCGCGGTTCGATATCTCGGGCGACGCAACGTCGAGAAAATTGCGATTGTGCTTCCCCCCCAAGCGCACGAACGTCCCGCCGAGTCGGCCTCGTTCGTCGCCGAAGGCGCCATCGCGGGAAGCTTCGACACAACCCTCTATCAAGGTCATCCCGAGCGAAAGCTGGCGACGAGCGACGTTGTGATCTCCACGCACGACTTCGACGCGGCCGCTATCGAACGTGGCATCGCGCACGGCACCGCCCTCGGCGAAGCGATTAATTTGGCACGACGGCTCGCGGTGACGCCCGCCAACGATATGACTCCAACGCGTATGGCCGAGGAAGCGACGAAGGTCGCGCAGGCGATTGGGCTCGAGGTCGACGTACTCGACGAAGAACGCGCGCGCAGCGAGGGCATGGGATCCTTTCTCTCGGTCGCGCAAGGCAGCAGTCAGCCGCCGAAGTTCATCGTTATGCGTTACAACGGCGATCCTTCCAGCAAAGAACTGCTCGCGCTCGTCGGCAAGGGCATCACCTTCGACACGGGCGGCATCTCCATCAAGCCGGCCGAGAAGATGGAAGATATGAAATACGACATGTCGGGCGGAGCGGGCGTCATCGCTGCATTGAGCGCACTGGGTACGCTCAAGCCCAAGCTCAATGTCGTCGGCATCGTTCCAGCCACCGAAAACATGCCCGGCGGCAAGGCCACCAAGCCCGGCGACATCGTTACGGCGATGAACGGCAAGACGATCGAGGTGATCAACACCGACGCGGAAGGCCGCCTCATTCTTGCCGATGCGCTCTGTTACGCAAATAAGCTCGGCGCGACGAGAATCGTCGACGCAGCGACGCTTACCGGCGCTTGCGTGATCGCGCTCGGACACGCTGCATCCGCGGCGATAACCAATAACGATGCTTTCGGCGCAGAGTTCCTCGCCGCCGCAAAAGCGACCGGCGAGCGCTATTGGAATATGCCGTACTTCGAAGAGTATAGCAATGCGATGAAGAGCGACATTGCCGATTTGAAGAACACCGGCGGTCGCCCCGCGGGCACGCTCACGGCCGCGGCGTTCTTGCGCGAGTTCGTCGGCGAAACACCCTGGATTCACCTCGACATCGCCGGCACCGCCTATCTCGACACCGAGTTTCCCTGGCAAGCGAAAGGGCCGACCGGTACACCGGTACGCGCATTCGTGGCCCTCGCCGAGGCCCTCGCCGGCTCATCCGTGGCGAACGGAGAGAGTCGCGATGAAAAGAGCGGCAGCGATGGAGGATCTGCGAACGGGCGAGGGGCTGAGTTGACGGTGTGAAGTCACGCAACGGCAGCGAGAGCGCTCGGCCGTACGAACCCGAAAAAAACCCGGCCATTCGCCGCCTGACGGCGGGTGCGATCAAACGGCGAAAGGGAAAGAGCCTCTTTCCGATTGCCACGGCGTACGACGCGCCCTTTGCGCAGTTCGTCGAAGCCGCGGGGATCGACGTCATTCTCGTCGGCGATAGCGTCGGCAACGTCGTGCTTGGATTCGACGAAACGACCCCGGTGACGGTGGAGAGCATCATCTATCACACGCAAGCCGTCGTGCGAGGCAGCGAACGCGCGCACGTAATGGCCGACATGCCGTTTGGATCGTATCAGGTCGGCAACGAGGAGGCGCTGCGCAATGCGATTCGTCTCGTCAAAGAGGGCGGCGCATGTTCGGTCAAGTTGGAGGGCGGCCGCGATCAAGCCGAGCGGATCCGCGCGATCACGGGCGCCGGGATTCCGGTTGTCGGCCACATCGGCGTTACGCCGCAAACCGCCGGGCTGGGCCCGGGCTTCAAAATGCGAACGCATCGCGATCGTTTGCTCGACGACGCCCGGTCGGTCGAAGCGGCCGGCGCCTATGCGATCGTGCTCGAGGTGGTCGACTACGAGATCTCGCGCGAAATAACGGAAATGCTGACCATACCGAGCATCGGGATCGGCTCGGGCCCGCACTGCGATGCCCAAGTTCTCGTGCTTCACGACATCTTGGGCATGTATCCACACTCGCCGAGCTTCGCGAAGCGCTACGCTGAAATCGGAAATCTCGCGACCCAAGCGCTGCAGACCTACGCGCAGGAGGTTCGCGACCGAGTCTTTCCGGGCTAGCCGAATTGAGTGCCTACCAGGTGGCACTCCGCGCTTCTATGCTGGGCCAATGTTCGAGTCCGAGAACTCCTTCGATCCGCTGGTTATCGCGATGCGCGCTTTCGAGCGCGTGCTTCTTGCGTGCGACGCCATGTCTCCAGCGACTCCAATCTCCGTCGCATCGCCTGCATCTCGTCGATTAGTGCCAGTCCCCCCGCTGCCAAATCTTCGGCCTGCGCAGGCAGACGTGATTCCGCTGCGACCTCAGCATCGCCGCTAGCCGGCTCGCGAACGCGCGCTCCCGCGCGCTCTAACGCGCTGGTCACAAACGCGTGAGCGCGAGCACGCGCGGCATCGTTCGCCTTTCGTCCGAGGGGACGTATCTCGATCAGCATCGTCGTTTTGTTTGCATCGACGAAGAGCCGGGATTCATCGCGTTCCAGACCGTAGAGCGCTTCGGCAGTGGTACCGAGTGCGCGCGCGAGACGAACGATCACGCTGATGGACGGATTGAGCCGCTGATCGGCTTCGATCTTGTACAATGTTGGATGATTGACTTCCGCGCGACGCGCAAGTTCGTTTTGCGACCAACCCAACGACCGTCGCCTGGCGGCGATTCTCTTTCCCAAGGTCACTCATCGGGACTGTAGCGGCCAAGGCGCAAGGCCCTTGAACCGCACGGTATTGCCGAACGGTCCTAGGCGAGCGTCGTCTGCGTTCGAGCTTGTCGCGAGTTGGAAGAGCGAGCGGCGGGGACGTTGGGATATTCGCCGATGAGGCATCCCAAACACATCTCTTCGCGCTTGCGGCCGACCGCTTCGATCAATCCTTCGAGGCTCAGGTAGCCGAGCGAATCCGCCCCGGTCTTTTGACGAATCTCTTCGACCGAATAGTTAGCAGCGATAAGCTCGTCGTACGTCGCCATGTCGACGCCCAGATAACACGGATGCTTGATCGGTGGCGACGTGATGCGCAAATGCACTTCGCGCGCCCCGGCTTCGCGCACAAGTGCAACGATTCGCGGGGTCGTCGTTCCCCTGACGATCGAATCGTCGACAACGATTACCCGTTGATCGCGCAGATTCTCAACAACCGGGTTGAACTTGAGATGGACGCCGCGCGAGCGCATCCGCTGATCGGGGCTGATGAACGTGCGGCCGATGTAGCGGTTCTTGATCAGCCCTTCGATATAAGGCAGGCCGCTCTCGGTCGCATATCCAATCCCGCCGGCGACCGCCGAGTCGGGAACCGCCATCACGACGTCGCCCTCGCACGGATGTTCTTTGGCGAGCTGGCGCCCCATCGCGTACCGCGCCATGTAGACCGAACGCTCGTTAAACTTTGAGTCCGGGCGGGCGAAATAGATGTATTCGAACATGCAGAGCGCCGGTGTCGCTCGCTCGGACGTCGTTTGATACGACTCCAGGCCGTCCGCACTGATGCGCACGATTTCCCCTCGCTCGATCTCGCGCAGGTATTGCGCTCCGATTGTCCCGAGCGCGCACGATTCCGAAGCCACGACGTAGCCGTTTTCGCCGAGGCGGCCGAGGCAAAGCGGCCGAACGCCCCACGGATCGCGAAAAGCGTAGAGTTCGCTGTGCGTGCAGAGCACGATTGAGTACGCGCCGCGCGCCGATGCCAAAACAGACTCGATGCGTTCGAGCATCGTGCCCTTCGACTCGACGATGAGCTTTGCCATTACCTCGGAGTCGGAGCTCGCTTGGAGCACGGTCGTCGGTGCGAGCGACTCGCGCAGCTCGTCGGTATTGGTTAGATTTCCGTTATGGGCGAAGGCGAAATCACCGAGATCGGAGCGCTCGAGCAATGGCTGCGCGTTGACGACGATCGAGGAGCCGGTGGTCGAATAGCGGGTGTGTCCGATGGCGACGTGACCGCTGAGGCCGGCCAAAATATCTTCATCGAAGATCGCGCCGAGCAGTCCCATCTCTTTATGCGAACGGATCGTGCCGCCGTCGGCCGCGGCGATGCCGGCCGACTCCTGTCCGCGGTGCTGCAGCGCGTAGAGCGCGAAGAAGGCTAGACGAGCGGCGTCACGCCCTGGTGCGAAGACCCCCGTTATCCCGCACATCTGAAGCTCATTATAGCAGACGGACGGCGGAGAGCGGCTAAATCCCTAACTGGACGACCGCCTGCCCCCGAAGATTTGCAATAATGCCAGAAAGATGTTGATGGCGTCGAGGTAGATGCTGGTTGCCATCAGGACCGGAGTCAAGCCGTCGCCGCCCGCGCGCAACCGAGCAAAATCGATGAGCACCAGGCCAGAAAAGATGATGAGCGTTAGCCACGCATACGTCTCGGGATGCAGAAAACGAACGAAGACCGAGACGATGCCGACCACGATCAAACCGAGCAACGCGATCGTGAAGATGCCCTGAAAACGGCGCAAGTCCAAGCCGGTTGCGTAAACAACGGCACCCAACGCAAACATGCCCAAACCGGTGGTTAGCGCCGCATTAACGACGACGTCTGGCCCGAATGCACGCAAATATTGCCCGATGACCGGCGCGATTCCAACGCCTTCGCAGAACGCGAACGTGTAAAAGAGCAACAGCGAGAGCGCCTCGTTACGGCGCGCCGCGTAGATCGAAAAGAGCAGCACGAGGCCGACGAGCATGGCGATGAGGCCGATGCCCGAGGTCACGAATCCTTGCGAGAGCCACGCCGCGAGCGCGGTGACGCAGAGCCCGAGCGCCGTAATTGCCAGCACCTGCGCCAGGAGGGACTGCGTGGGAATGGCTGGGACGACCGGCTGACCGTGCGACCCGTAGCGCCCCTGAGGCGGAAATCGATAAGCCATGACGTTCTCTTATTAACCTCCTGACGGCCGAGAGGTTACACTTTGCCCTGGCGACGCGGAACTCGTCCCATAGCGAAGGCTGCCAAGACGGCACCCGCCGGCAGTATGCCCAGCAGCCGCGCATTGTAGCCGACGATCGCCGAGCCCGCCGCGGGACCGAGAATCATCGCTAAACTGTTGATCGAATCGCTGACGCCCATGATCGCTCCCCGCTCGCTCGGCTTGGCTCGGAGCGAAAGCAGGGCGGTCAAGGTCGGTTGGACCATGGACGAGCCGACGGCCCACGTGGCGAGCACCACAAAAAAGACCGGCAGCTGCGTGACCAATCCGAGCATCCCGTACGCCGCGAAGCTCAACAGCAATCCGATCTGCGCGACGGCGCGATCGCCAATGCGCGCCGCCAGCGGCGAGACGACGACGATCAGCGCGACGCCCCCAATGCCGCCCGCCACAGAGAGAAGCCAGCCAACTTGCGTCACGGCCGAATGAAGCACGTGATGAAGGTAGAGCGAGAAATTTGCCAAGAACACGACGATGGCGAAAATCGCGAAAAACTGACGGATGAGGACTTGCCGGACGCCGGGCACGTTGGCCGCTTTGAGCGACGCCCCAATGCTGGTTGTGCTGCGCTGCGCGCGTTTCAGTTTTCCCGGAAGGAACGCAGCGGCAAAACCGATGGTTACAACCTCGAGCCCGGCGGCGACAAAAAACGGAAACGCCAAGCCGTGTTTCATGAGGAAGCCGGCCGATACGGGACCGACGATGAACGCCATGCCGAAGACGGCGCCGTAGAGCGAATAACCTAGATCGCGCTGATCTTCATTGGTGACGTCGGCGATGTACGACTGCACCGCGCCTAAGCTGCCGCCGCCGCAGCCGGAGAGGATGCGGGCGACGAAGATCCAGACGAGCGAATGGGAAAGCGCCTGCGCGAGATAGCCGATCAACGTGAGCACTTGAGCGGTGATGATGATCGGCTTACGCCCGAGCCGATCGCTGAATTTTCCCCAGACGGGCGCGGCCACCATCGAACAGAGGGCTGGAACGCTCAACAGTGCGCCGACCATCACGTCAGAAGCGTGATACTCGCGAATTACACCGGGCAGCAGCGGAATCATCATGGTGTAGCCGAGCGTATCGACCAATGTCGTGCCGTAGATTGGAAGCAAAGCTTTGGGGAGCCGCCACATAAGGACGCGATACCTAGTTCGGGCGAGTGCCGTTAGACGATCTTGGCGATGTCGGTTCGGTAGGAGAGCGCATCGGTGCCGAGCCTTCCCGCAAGCTGCTTGACCGCGCCGTACGCGCGCGTTCGCGCTTGCGGCAGATCGTCTCCAAGCGCCGTCACCGTCAGCACACGACCTCCACCCGATCGCACGGTGCCGTTATCCCGTTGCGAGGCCCCCCAAAAGGCGTGGCAGTCGTCGTCGAGGCCAATGTTGCCGCTCAACTCTTGCAGCGGCGTATTGCTGCGCGGGTAGTCACTGGTCGCTAAGACGACCGCGACGCAATGCCGCGCCGACGTCGTCATGAGCGAGAGATCCATCGCGCCGCGCGCAACCGATTCCAGCAGCAACGCGAAATCGCCGTTTACACGGGGCAGCAATGCTTGCGCTTCGGGGTCACCGAATCGCGCGTTGAATTCGATGACGCATGGTCCGTCTGCCGTCCACATGAGGCCGCAGTACAGGACGCCGACGTACTCCTCGCCTTCAGCTTGTAATCCTCGCAAAAGGGGCGCGAGAACGCTTTCGCGCACTCGGTCGTCGAGATCGCCGGGAAATCCGACCGGCGGCGAATATGCGCCCATCCCGCCGGTGTTCGGGCCAGTGTCGCCGTCGCCGGCCCGTTTGTAATCGCATGCGGCGGCGATCGGCACGATCGCGCGACCGTCGCAGAGCGCAAAGACACTCACTTCCCGACCCTCAAGCCGCTCCTCAAGGACCACATCGGATCCGCCGCCGGGAATCCGGGCAGCGCCGTACCATTCGTGCAAGACGCCGCGCGCCGCATCGCCATCGGGCGCGATAACGACGCCTTTTCCCGCTGCGAGGCCGTCGGCTTTGATGACGACCGCGCCTTCCCAATCGTTGAGCGCGTTATTTGCCGCCTCGAGTGAATGCGCGATCACGGCGCGCGCCGTCGGAATTCCGTGGCGCTCCATAAATCGCTTCGCGAAAATCTTACTCGACTCAAGGCGGCCGGCGGAACGGTTGGGGCCGAAGACGGCGATGCCGCCATCGCGCAACCGATCGCCGACGCCGGCTGCGATCGCCGTTTCGGGACCGAGCACGGCGAGGTCGATGCGTTCCTCCAGACAGCGCTGCGTGAGTCCTTTACCGTCGGTCGCGGCGAGATCCCAGTTCTCGCCACGCGACGCCGTGCCCGCGTTTCCCGGAGCGGCGAAGACCGCTTCGCACGACGGTGACAATGCGAGTCGCCACGAAAGCGCGTCTTCGCGCGCACCGCTACCGACGACGAGAACGCGCATCGCCTATTCCCATTCGACGGTGGCGGGCGGCTTAGTCGTGATGTCGTAGGCAATGCGATTCACGCCGCGCACTTCATTAACGATTCGCGCCGAGATTCGTTCGAGGAGCTCGTGCGGCAGACGGGCCCAGTCGGCGGTCATCCCGTCTTCGCTGGTAATCGCACGGATCGCCATCAGATTTGCGTAGGTTCTGCCGTCACCCATCACGCCGACGCTTTTGACCGGAGTCAATACGGCAAAATACTGCCACGGTCGCGGATCGAGATCGGCAGCATCGATTTCCTCGCGCACGATCGCGTCGGCGCCACGAAGAATTTCAAGCCGCTCGTCGGTCACGTCGCCGATGATGCGCACTGCCAAGCCGGGGCCCGGAAACGGCTGCCGACCCACGATATTCTCCGGCAGGCCCAACGCTCGCCCCAGCTCGCGCACTTCGTCTTTGAAGAGCGAGCGCAGCGGCTCGATCAGCAGCAGCCCCATCTTCTCGGGCAGGCCGCCGACATTGTGGTGCGACTTGATTTTCTCGCCGGCCTTGCTTTGGGGTGTCTTCGATTCGATCACGTCGGGATAGAGCGTGCCTTGTACGAGGTACTTCACGCCGGGGATCTTCGCAGCTTCCTGTTCGAAGACGTCGATGAATTCGTGACCGATGATCACGCGCTTGCGCTCGGGGTCTTCGACGCCCCGCAGTTTTCGTAAGAACCGCTCGCGGCCATCGACCGCCACGACGTTGAGATGCAGCAGCTCTCGAAAAGCGGCGAGCACTTCGTCGGCCTCGTGGCGTCGAAGCAACCCATGATCGACGAAGATGCAGGTGAGCTGCTCGCCGACCGCGCGAGCGACCAAGGTTGCAGCCACCGCCGAATCGACGCCCCCCGAAAGTGCGCAGATAACTTTATCGCTTCCGACCTTGCTGCTAATCTCCGCAATCGAATGCTCGAGAAACGATTCCATCTTCCAATCGCGCCCAAGTCCCGCTATCTCACCGAGAAAATTGTCGAGGACCGTTCGTCCGTGCTCCGTCTGAATCACTTCCGGATGGAATTGAACCCCGTAGATCTTCTTCTTCGCGTTGCCCATCGCGGCGATGTGGCAGCGCGTCGTCGACGCCAGCGCCCGATAGCCCCCAGGAAGCGCAACGACCGAATCGCCATGCGACATCCAGACGCGCGACTCTTCCGGCACGCCGTCGAAGAGCGGCGTGTCGCGATCGCCGACTACCAAGGTGGCTGGACCGTACTCGGCATGATCGAGTTTGACGAGTTTGGCGCCCACGTCGCGCGCGAGCAGCTGCATGCCGTAACAAATTCCCAGAATGGGTACGCCCGATTTTACAACGGCGGCGTCCATGTCCGGAGCGCCCTCGACCAGCGTGCTCTCCGGGCCGCCTGAGAGAATCAGCGCCGCCGGCTCTCGCAGCGAGAGCGCGCTCCACGGCGCGTCGTGCGGCACGATCTCGCAATAGACGCCCAACTCGCGCACGCGCCTTGCGATCAACTGGCCATACTGCGCGCCGAAGTCGAGGACGAAGACCGTTTCGGGCATCGCGCTCTACGCTGCGGCCGCGGCCGCCTTGAGTGCCTCGTCGTAGTTAGGCTCGCTCGCGACTTCCGGAACGATCTGGACGTACTTGATCGTTCGATCCTTGCCGATGACGACGACGGCGCGCGCGAGCAATCCAAGCTCTTCGATCAAGAGTCCGTAGTTGACTCCGAAACTGCGATCGCGATAATCGGAGAGCATCTGCAGCTTGACGTCTCCTTGCGCACCGCACCAGCGAGCCTGCGCAAACGGTAGGTCCATGCTAACGACGGCCGCCCGCACGCCCGCAGGCAACTCGCCGAGGCGAGCGTTGAATTTGTGCGATTCGGTCGAGCAGACGCTCGTGTCGAGAGAGGGAACGACGATCAGCATCGCGGCCCGCGTTCCTTCGTCTAAGAGAACGTCGAGATTGACCGACGAGAGATCGCCGGCGGTCAACGCGAACTGTGGGGCGGGATCGCCCGCGCGCAGTTGCGGTCCGAGCAAGGTCATTGAATTCCCTTTGAAAGTAACGGCGTCGCGTCGGGATTGAACCGAATCCACGGTCATGGAATACCTCCTGGTTAAGCGGTGATGGCTATGTCAACACATCGGAGAGGCGATCGGTGTCGCGCGCCATCACGACCTCCATCGCAATGCGCTCTCCGACCGAGACGTCACGTCCCCAGCGGTAGGCTGAATACGGCGTATAGCGCGTGCCGGGCGAGCCGGGTACGCGAAGTGAGACATCGTAGCAGACCAGCTCCTTGGGCGGCCCGGCGGTAATCACGCATTGGAGTGCAAACGGTCCGATAACCCCTGGAGCCGTCAGTTCGCGCGCCGCTTTGACGAAACGGGCGCCCATCTCGAAAGCGGGCTCGAGCATCGACTCGAGGACGGTCGCGGCGACGTGGCCGGCCTCCTCCAATCGTAACGGCACGTTTCGCGCGGCCTCAAATGCCGCCGGCGGCAGGTTTCGGAAACCTTCGAGATTCGTTTGACGCCGGGTGTCGGTTCCAGAGAGCTCCAGCTCGTCCAACAACGGCGAATAAAAGAAGTTGAAGTTTACCGACGGTCCCAGCGCGTACTCCTCAATGCGCGCCGTTGCGAGCCCATCCGAGGTCAGCGTTCCTTCTTCGATCAACCGGCTCGCGGTCGCGCGATACTCCAGCGGGGAAGACGCCAAGAAAAACGCCCGCTCGAAGTTCACGCGGGCGTGCGGCGCCTTGATCATCACCAACGTGTCGATCTCCTCGGGAGACCGCACCTCGCGGGGATGACGGATCCCTGCCCGCTTCAGCAGCGCATACTGATCCATCCCATCTGCAGGTTCGTCGGGCGACACGGCGCGTTCTTCGGCGCGCAACAAATGGCGATTGCCGAAGAACGGCACCTGCATGCGTCCTTCGATCTGCCCGTAATCGAATTTTTGCCGGAGATAGACTTCGAACGACCGATTTGGAACGAAGATCACGTTCTGAGCGAGTAATCGCTCTTGAACCTCGTCGTTCAAAATATCGGCGAAGAACTCGAGCGCTAGCGTTTCGTCGACACACCCGCGGGCCGGGTTCTGCTTCGCGGCAAAGTAGTGCGCGTACGTCTTCTCACGGCCGGCGGCGGTAACGATCAGATTGCGCAAGCCCTGCGTGCGCGCGCCGTAGGTGATCTCCAAGGCCGAGTGGCTGCCAATCGAGCACAGAGTTAAAGCCGAGCGGTCGTATCGAGCGAGCGCGTGCGCGACCTGCTCTTTGCTCAACCTACGTGCCTAGGAGCTTTCGCGCTTGCGGGCTGTCTTGATATTCGATCGTTAGAATAGCGCGCAGCTCGCCGGCCGCCTGGCGTGACTCGCCGTCACTCATGCGCTGGAGCGTCACGTAACACCAATACAGCAGCATCGGCAAATCGCGATCGCGTGGATAGACCTTCTGCATGTCGACGATTGCGTGCGCTACGTTCGTGCCTTCACCACTCTCGCGATTGCCGTAGTCGTAGTCGAGCATGAAGTTGATGTGCTTGAGCCGATTCTGGATCTCGAGAATCGACATGTTCATCGGCCCGAAGTACTCGTCCGCCGGGGCGAGCGTCGTAAGATACACGTCGTGCGGCACGGCATTGACCGTCGCGATGACGCGGATCGGATCGACCGCGCGCAGTCGCGCGAGAAAACGCTGGGCGTTGGCAACGTCGGCGCCGGTGTAGCCGCGATCGGTCGAGGCGCCGTTCGCGGCATTGACCAACTCATTGCCCCAGTTCGTCGGCAAGTGCGCCACCGGAAAGTTCGGCGCGGCGGCGCGCGCGAGCGCCAGGGATCGCCATTGCGGCTCGCGGGTCAAGAGCCACGCACGCCAATCGGCCTCGGCTTGGATGAGTAGCGCGTCGACGTCGCCGGGATACGTCTTGACGTTCGCCCCGGCGTCCACGTCGGCGAGCCGGGCGAGCTCCTGCGCATCCTCCTCAGTATTGACGCGTTGCAGCAGGGCCTGCGCCTGCGCGATAAGTTGCAGGTCGTCGGAGTGCTTCATCACCCAGTTCGCCGCCTCGCGCACCCACCACACGGCCCCATCGTGATTCGTGAGCGGATTATAATGAAGGCCCATGCCGATCCGCACGGTCAATGTCGCTAGCTCGCCGTAGTTGGGATCGTCGGGATATTGCAGCGAGTAGGCACGACCGGCATTAAAGATCGTCGCCAGGTAGATCTCTTCCGAGCGAAAGTCCCAGCCGGCGGCCGCGCCCTTGGCATACGCATCCTTCATTTGTGCGTAAAGGACGGCGGGGTCAACCTCGAGCGTCGCTCGGGCAGGGCCCACCGTCAACAACGGCATCAGCAGCGCGATGAGCGCCGCGGCGAGTTTAGAGTACGCTCGAATCATCCAGCACCAAATGCAAGTTATTCGTCAGAAGGGCGTTCTTAATTTCGCGGGCGATGCGCCTTCCGGTTGACATCGGTTCCGAATAGTTCAGATACGAGTACGGCGACCCATCGATGAAAAGATTCGTTCCGGCGACGATGCGCGCCGAGATCTCCATCACGTAGAATTGGATGTCGGGCGTAATGATCGTTTCGATGCAGAATGCGCCGAAGAGGCCCTTGGGTCCGCAAATTTCTTTGCTGACCCGCACGACGTCGTCACCCATGCGCAAGGCTTCCGCGAGCATCGATTCGCGCAGCGAAACCGGCTGATTGCCGACGACGACATAGGAGGGGCTGACGTCCATGCCTTCCTGGGCCGCGGCCGGGATGCGGCCGAGCGAATCGACGTTGGTCTCATAGCGGCGATCCATCGACATGATTTCTAGCTTACGCGCAAGCGGCGAGTAAAAGTAATGAATGTAGAGCGGTACTCCGATAATATATTCTTGTATCGTGTAGGCTTCTTTAAGATGCGCCGCCCGTGCCTCGAAATCGTGGGTGTCCCTAATGAACATGTAACCTTTGCCGCCGGCCGCGCCATAGAGCTTCACGATCACCGGACGATCGATTTCGCCTGCGCTGCGAAATTGACGCGGTAAGGTGAGCCCCGCGCGCGAAAGCCACTCGCGCTGCAGCTCGCGGCTGGCTTCCCAATCGAGCACCGCCTTGTTTCCAAAGTAGGGAATCGTCATTTTTTTGTGTTCGGCCAGGGAGAGATATGCGACGAAAGAGCCGTGGGGCACAATGATAACCTTACGCCGCTGCAGCTCGTCGATCTGCGACATGAACTCGGAGTAGTCGTTGAGGGTGATGACTTCATCGACGAATGCAAGAGACCGGTAAAGGCGCTCGGTCTCACGGTTGGGGATGGCGAGCGTACGGAATCCTTCGTCGTGCGCGCCTTTCAGAATTTGCAGCGCCGAATGCGAGCCTAATGTCGCAATGGTGTACGGCCGGTCCATGCGCCGCTATCTACTCGCTCGCGCCGAGAATGTCCCGGTTGCTTGGGTCGCGCTTCGTTATCGCGCGATCGATCGCTGGATTGCATAATAGGCGTTCGATTGCCGCATCGAGCACGTCGTCGCCGACGGCGCGTCCACTCGCGTCGAAGAGCTGCCAGGCAACGGCTGCGGGACCGCACCCTGGCACGAGCGACGCAATCCACACCGCCCCATCACCCGGCGCAAGACCATCGAGAAGGCGCAGGCGATGTTTATTGGGGTTGAAGACCGTTTCATCGGAAATCACGCGCTTGCGCAGCGATTCAATGTCGCCGCCGTCATCCATGAGCCAAATATCGCTGCGCTCGATGCGATCGACCGCGACGTCGAGTCTTCGCAATGCAACCAGCGCGGTGTACGCGGTATTGTCCGGAATCTTCAGGCTGATGGAAACGGCGCGGCGCATTATGGCGTCCGCAGCGCAACGGCGTGGACGAAGCTGCGAAATAGCACGGCTCCGCCGGACGGGGCCAGGACGTCGTCGCCGTCGGCGCGGTCGAGATGATTGAAGTTCCAGCCGTCGCGTTCGGGATGCGGCATGATCGCCAGCACGTTACCCTCGCGATTGACCAGTCCCGCACAGTGAAGCGCGGAGCCGTTTGGGACCGCGGCATCGTCGACCGTTCCATCGGCGTGCGCGTAGAGAAAGGCCAGATGGTCCCCGACGACGATTTCATCGAGGTGCTGCGGGGTTGCAGCGAGCCGTCCTTCGGCGTGAGCGGCCCACGCCGGAACGAGCGCACCAGGCGGCAACCCGGCAGTGATCGCGCATCGCGACGGCGCGATCGCAAGTTTCAACTGCACGTGCCGGCAGACGAAGTGCGGCTGCGGCCCGTTCTTTGCGAACGCGGCGGTCGGCCGGCGGCGCGGGCCGGTGCCGGGAACGAGCCCGGCCTCGAGCAGTATCTGCGCGCCGTTGCATATCCCAAAGACGAGCTTGCCCGAGGCGGCGCCGTCGATCACGAAATCCATGATGCGATCGTGAGCTGCGATGGCGCCGGCGCGAATGCGATCTTCATAGGCGAAGCCGCCGGAAAGCACGTACGCATCGTATTCGGCCAAACGGTCGCCATGCGACCAATGCACGAGGTCCGCGTTGCCGCCGCAATCGCGGAGCAAACGGACGGTCTCGTCTTCAGAGTTGGTGCCCGGAAAGACCGGTACGGCGATGCGCGCGCTCACGGAAAAAGCTCGGCGAGCGGGCTCGACCATATCTCAAACAAGTGCGGAATCGCGAAACGAACGCCGTTGACGACGAGCTCCGAGCCCGCGATGGTTTGCCCGATGCGCAACGCGCCGGTAAGGTCGATGCCGCTGTCATCGCTGACCTCGCAAATGAAACCGCCGGCCTCGCAGAGTGGATTTCCAAAGTCAATTTCCGCGCCGATCGCACGCCGCCGCGCCATCGCATCGAACGCCAGACGCACGAGCGCGGTCAGCATGCCGCCCGCCCCGATCGCTCGACACGAGCGCAGCACACCGAGCGCGATCGCATCGCGTAGAATGCCCACAGCCGCGCGCTCGCCCGCGTACGAAATCGATGGCAGGGTCCCTTGAAGACCGAGCAGTTCCGCGAGCACCGACCCGCCGACGGCCAGCTCGCGGCTGCCGATCCAAAGCAAAACGGATCCAGCTTCCTTCAGACCCGGCGTAACGACGTTACTCACGTCGTCGATCGCGCCGATGCACGATACAATCGCCGATGCCGGCACCGCGGTGCCCGACGCCGACTCGTTATAGAGGCTGACGTTGCCCGACACGAACGGCAGGTCAAGCTGCGTGGCCGCGCGAGCGAGCCCCTCAACTGCGGCGACAAACTCGCCGTACTGCTCGGGGTTGCGCGGGTTGCCGAAGTTCAGGCAATCGGTCAGACCGATCGGTCGCGCGCCGACCGCGACGATTTGCCGCATCGCCTCAACCACGGCGTGCTCGGCAGCGTACCGCGGATCGATTCGTCCATACCGCGGATTTCCCGCAACGGCGAGCGCAACGCCAATGGGCGAGCCCGGAATCGGCGCGAGCACGCCGGCGCCGGCCGCGCCTCGCGGTAGAACGGTGCGGCCGCGAACGACGGCATCGTAGCGCCGGTAGAGCGGCTCGCGCGACGCTACTCCACGATGCGCCAGCACGCGGGGCAGAAGCGTCTCGACGTCGACCGCCGGCAACTCCTCATGGGATCCAGCGTGGCGAATCACCTCGGTGTACGGAAGGTCGTCGCGAATAGCGCCGGTGAGAAATTCGCTTTCCACGTCCATCACCACGTTGCCGCAATAACGCAGGACGTAGCGGCGTTCTGAGGTGACGCGTCCCACAATCGTTGCACGCGCGTTGTAAGCGATCTCCGGGAGCGTGAACTCTTCGTTATAGACTCGCACCACCTCCGGTGCGACGTCGGGTGGGAGCACCCAGAGCAAGCGCTCCTGCGTCTCGCCGACGGCAATGACTTCCGGGGGCATTCCCGCGATCGCCACGTTGACGCTATCGAGATTGATTGCGGCTCCGTAGCCGCCCTGTGCCGTAATTTCGGCCGAGCAGCCCATCAGGCCGCCCGCGCCCAAGTCTTTGAACGCCGCGGTGATCTTTCGCTCGCGCAGCAAAGCAAAAACTCGATAACTCGCCCGCATGAGCACGTTCTTGAGAAACGGATCCGGAACTTGAACCGCGCCCTTATTGCCGGCGGTTTCGTCGGGGTCGAGCGTTAGCGAAGAGAACGAGGCACCCCCGAATCCACTTGGATCCGTGGCCTTGCCCACGAGGACGATGGCCCAATCCTCGGCGCCCTTGGGTGCGAACGAATGAATCAGTTCGCTCTCTTTAACGACGCCCAAGGCGACGACGTTCACGAGGCAGTTCGCCTCGAAGCCTTCTTCGAAATAGACATTGCCGGTCAGGTTCGGTACGCCGATCGCGTTGCCGTAGGCGCCGACTCCGTCCACGACCCCGTTTGCAATGTTACGCGCCTGCGTCGTAGGGTCGTCGGCCCTTCCAAAACGCAACGCGTCTGCAACCGCGATGACTTCCGCACCCATGCAGAGGACGTCGCGAACGATGCCGCCGACACCGGTCGCCGCACCTTCGAACGGGACGATCTGGGAAGGGTGATTGTGTGATTCGTGCGCGACGACGATCGCATAAGCATCGCCCGCGTGCGTTCCAAGACGCAGCGCTCCGGCATCTTCGCCCGGCCCCAAAACGACGCCGGCGCCGCTCGTCGGCAGTCGCTTTAAGTGATGGCGGCTCGATTTATAGCTGCAATGCTCGCTCCATTGTGCGTCAAAGGCATGCAGCTCGACGAGTGTCGGCTCCCGACCGAGCCGCTCTGTGATGCGCTGCAGCTCGTCGTCTCGCAGCGCGACGTTCGGTGGCCCGGAGAGCCCACTAAGCAATCGTCGCTCCCTGCGGGATCGGCACTTGCTGTTGCAGCGACGCGTCGGCGTGCAGAACGCTCGAACGCGCGTTGGCCTGCATCAATAGCGTACGCCCATAAAGAACCGTGTCTTCCAAACCCAACAGCTTGGCGCATTGCATGGCGAGCTGCTGCGGTTCCATGGTGCCGTCCAGGACCGGCGCCGACGAGGTCGCATCGAGCATGGCGCGTAGCACGTCGTTCTCGCCGACGGCAATCAAAATCAATCGAGCGAAGCTCGCTTCGAGCTGCTGCGTGAGCTGCAAGACGAAACCGGGTGTCGTCGACGGGCTGGCGACATGCCGAATCGTCGGAAGGCCGAGTTGTCCGAGTGCTTTGATCGCATCGCTCGCGCGCTCCACCCGCGCCGGCGAATCGGCGATGACCGCGGCCATGCCGGGTCGCATCACCGGAAACGTACCGACGAAGTCTGCGACCCGCTCGTACGCTTTCTTCACGCGATCCAACGCGCCGTCGTCTACCGATTCGAGGTTCCTATAAATCTGTTTGTCGAGCATCAGCTCTTCACGCCCCTGCGGCCAAATGCGCCACGAGTCGTTGTCGATCACGTCGGCGATCACAAGCTGTCCCTGATTTTCGCCGCCCGCGAGGCGTCCGAACTCGATCTTGAGATCAACGAGCAAAACATCGCGCTTGCGCCACGCGTGCGAAAGAATGTCGAACGTCAACCGCGCAAGCTCGGTCATGATGCCGATTTCCGATGGTGAGGCGATGCTTTGGGCGACGATCTGATCGGGTGCGATCAGCGGATCGTGAGCGGCGTCGTCCTTGAAGAAAAACTCGATGACCCGCGGGACGAGCAACGTCCCCCGCTGCAGAGTAGGATTGCGCTTGACCAACGACCCCGCGGCCACGCCGCGCGTGACGACTTCGAGCGGAATCATGTTAGCGCGCCGCACGACCATTTCATTATCGTCGTCGTCTTCGCCGCCGTTGAGATAGTGCGTCGGCAAACCGCAGAGATTGAGCAGCCGAAAGACGCGTGCCGTGGTTTGCGCCGCAAGCCGCCCCTTGCCGGCGATCTGATGACGCCGGGCGCCATCGCCCGCCGAGATGTTGTCCATCTGAGTTACGACCAACTGGTGCGGCTGCCCCGGATTTTCGAAAAGCGCCTTCGTCTTGCCGCGCGCGATCTCGATGCCTTTATTCACCGCTCACTCCTGACATCAGACGCGCACCTCGAGTTGCCGGGGAAACGCGGCAAGCGAGTCTATTCGATCGGCAAGCAGCCGCGCGCGCTGCGGAGCGGTACCAACGTGCGTGCTGGGATCGAGCATGCGGCGAATCTCCGCGGGATCGATTCTGGCGGTCAGCTCGGCGTCCTCGGCGAGAAGACGCGAGAGCGGATTATCCTCGCCGCGTGCGACTGCGGCCCACGCTTCCATCGATGCACCGCGCAGGCTTTCGTGCAGATGCTGGCGGTCTCCGCCGGCGCGCGCGGCTTCCAAGAGCACCGACTGCGTGCCGGCGAACGGCGCGTACGTGCGCAGATTGGCGGCAATGCGCCGCTCGTCCACGCGCAATCCCTCGATCACCGTGCGCGCGAGCGAAACGATTTCATCCACGCAAAGCAAAGCCTCAGGCAAGATGATGCGCCGGTTCGCACTGTCGTCGAGCGTTCGCTCGAGAAAGTTTGTCGCAGCGTTTTGCCAGGCGACGTCGGCATACGCGGGCAGCATGCGCGCGAGCGACCCAATGCGTTCCGAAATGACCGGATTTTGCTTGAAGGGCATCGCCGAACTGCCGACCTGGTCCTTTCCGAACGGCTCGGCGATTTCGCCAAAACCTGGGCTGGCGAGCACGCGCACGTCGGCCGAAAACTTCGAGAGGGTCGCGCCGACTCCGGCAAGCGCGGTCAGCAGTAAGTAGTCGAGCTTGCGCGGGTAGGTCTGCGTGCTGATCTCGCGCGCGAGCAAACCAAACCGTTCCAGGACGTAGCCTTCGATATCCGCCGACCGCCCATTATGGTCCATGAGGCGCTCGTACGATGCGGCGGTGCCGACCGCGCCGCGCATGCCCTTCGTCGTCAGATTGTCGAAGACGAAACGCAGATGCTCGTCATCGACGAGCAGATCTTGCGCGTACGAGGCAAGGCGGTAACCCAACGTCGTCGGCTCGGCCGGCTGCAAATGCGTGTACGCCATGCAAACCAGGTCGGCGTAGCGCCGGATTCGAAGGCAAAAGGCGGCGAGCAGCGCGCCAAGATTCTCGCCAACATGCGATAGCGCTAAGCGGAGCCGATAGGTCTCGACGGTGTCTTCGACGTCCATTGACGTAGCGCCGAGATGAAGTTTTCCTCCGCCGCGCTTCGCCTGCTGCGCGAAGACGCGGATCTCGGCCATCAAATCGTGGTGAATCTCGCGTTCGATTTCTGCCGCAGCCTCAATGTCGATCTCGCCGGCGTGGGCGCGAAGATCGTCAACCTCGGCTTCTTCGATCAAGCCCTGTGCCGATTGCGCTTCGGCAAGCGCTACCCAGACAGCACGCCAGAGCCGTCGGCGCATCTTTTCCGAGAAGAGCGCGCGCAACGGCGCACGGCCGTACCTCCACGAGAACGGCGAGGCATAGGATTCGTAATCCATGAACGGCGCTGCCTTCGCTTCGCGGGAAGGGGCGGCCTCGTTACCGTACGGCCCCAATCATGAAAGCGCATGTGAGCGTACTGCTCGCGCTGGCCGCCAGTTTTGCCGGCTGCACGAAGAGCAACGGCGAAAGCGGGCAGCGCCATTCTTGGACTCAGGCCGGCGTCTTGCGCATTGCCGTCAACGAAGAGCCCAAGAATCTCAATCCGCTTCTCGCCGGCACGACCATCGAGATCTTCATCGATCGTTTGATGTTCGAGCCGCTGCTTTCCGCCGATCCACTCGGCAATACCATTCCGATCCTTGCCGCGGTGGTGCCGACCCTTGCCAACGGCGGCATTAGCGCCGATGGTCTGACGATCCGCTACCGCCTTCGCCACGACGTACGCTGGAGCGATGGGGTACCGGTGACCGCGCGCGATGTGATTTGGTCGTGGCAGGCCATCGAGAACCCAAACAACGATGCCGTCTCACGCCACGGGTACGACGACGTGCGTTCGATCGATGCTCCAAACCCCTATTCGCTCGTCGTCCACCTCAAGCGGCCATTCTCGCCTTTCATTAACACGTTCTTCGCCGAGAGCGATCAGATTTATGAGATCGTCCCCGCCCACGTTCTCGCGAAATATCCGGACATCAACCACGTCTCGTTCGATGCCGAGCCTGCCGTATCGGACGGCCCCTTCCGGTTCGTGCGCTGGGAGCGTGGCGACCGCATTCTTCTCGATGCAAACTCCGCGTTCTTCGAAGGGACGCCCGGTTTGCGCCGCGTCGAAATTCGGTTCGTCCCAAACGACGACTCCGCGATCAATCTCTTGCGTACGCATGCGATTGATTACATCTTTCAACCGTCGATTCAAACCTATCCGTCGTTGCGATCCCTGCCCGATGCGCGGATCGTTTGGGTTGCGGTCAACGGCTTTGAAGGCGTGGAGCTAAACTGCTCGCATCCGGCGTTAGCCGATGTTCGCGTTCGAGCCGCAATTGCGGCCGCACTCGATAAGGCCGCTCTTGCACGCCAGCTCACCTATGGCCGGGAAACGAGCGCGACGGAAGATCTACCGAACTGGATGTGGGCGTTCGATCCGTCGGTAGCGCCGATTGCCTTTGCTCCCGGCAACGCGAAGAGACTGCTCGCCAGCGCCGGCTGGATTCCCGGCGCCGACGGAATAGTGCGTAAGGATGGGCGTCCGCTGGAGCTGCAGTTGGCCACCGATACGCAGACCGCGACGCATCGTTCGGAAAGCCTGCTGGTTCAGGCGGCGCTGCGACAGATCGGCATTGCCGTCAACGTCAAGTATTACCCGCTGGACATTCTCTACGCTCCGCAAGGCATGGGCGGAATCCAGCACGGCGGGAAGTTCGATTTGCTCGTCTACACCTGGTACGCCGGAATCGATCCCGACGATTCTTCGGAGCTCACCTGCGAGAATTTTCCTCCTCACGGCTACAATGACCCGCGCTATTGCGATCGCGCGATGGACTCCGCGCAATCTGCAGCGTTAACGCATTATGACCGCGCGAGCCGCAAACGAGCGTACGCAAAAATCGAACGGCTGCTCGCCAACGACAATCCGATTATCTTCTTCTGGTGGCAGCGCCAGCAGGAAGCGATCAGCGTCGATTTTCATGGCTTCGCGCCCAACCCGGTCATCGAATCGTGGAACGCATGGCAGTGGAAGATTTAGCGAGACATGCGTGACAGCTCGACGGTGATGCGGTCGACGAGCGCGCGCTGCTCGTCGGGATCGCCGCCCGCGCGCCCGGTGACGATCGCTTCGATGCCGCGTACCGCGCGCTCGTAGGCCACGCGCGCACGCCGTTCTCCAACGCGCCGGGCGACCGGACGAAGAACAGGTTCGCGCCAGCGGGAGCGCGCCGGCAGTTCTCCACCGCTCCGGGCCAACTCCCACAAGCAAATGCACTCGGTGGCAAGCGCCGACAGCAGCGGGATGGCCGCATTTCGCGGCTCGTCGGCAAAGAGGTCGTGCGCGATCGCCAGCGCATCTTCCACGCGCCCTTGCGCAAGCGCGCTGGCATACTTGTATGCCTTGGGGTCTTCGATCGATAGCAGTTCGTCGGTCAGATCCTTGCGCGTTATCTTCTTCTTTGAGAGTGCGAGTTTCTCGAGATCGTTGCGCACCGCGGCGAGGTCGGCATTGCTGCGCGCCAAGTCGTCGACGACCCGGCCATCGGCGGTGGCGCCCAAGCGCCGCAAGGTTTCCTCGACGAATCGCGCGCGCGTCTCCTCGCCGGCGGTCGTATCGATGCGCAGCGCGCTTCGCGCGGCCAGCACGCCGAACGATTGCGGCCCTTTGCCGCGTGGTGAAAGCAAGTCGATCAAAACGAGCGTGCTGCCTTCAGGCACGTTCTGTGCAACTTCCCACAGGCCGCTTCGCGCCGCAACGCGCATCGTCTGCGTGTCGCTAACGACGACGACGCGGCGATCGGCGAGAAAAGGCATCGCCTGAAGAGCCTCCGCGACGCACGCGGGTTCGGTCGCTTCTTCAGCGGAGAAACGCGCGAGATTCAACTCTCTGACCTCTGCCGGCAGGCAACGATCGAGAACGATCTCGAGGGCGCGATCGGCCAATACTCGTTCGGTGCCCTCGATGACCACGAGTCTGCCGATTGGCGGTTCGCGGTCGCAAAAATCGTAGAACTTCACGTTCGGGCGACGAGGGTTGCGGCCGAGGGACGCAGCTCCAATGACGGGACGGAATCGAGATATGGCGGGCGTAGAATGCCGTACTCGGTGACGAATGCCGTGACCAGATGACCGGGCGTCACGTCGAACGCCGGGTTGTAGACGACAGCGCCATCGGGAGCCACGGGGGTGCCCGCGAATGCAGAAATCTCTTCTGCGGGCCGCTGCTCGATCGGAATCTCCGAACCGTTTTCGAGTGAGAGGTCGAACGTCGAACGCGGGGCGGCAACGTAGAAAGGAATGCCCTGATGGGCGCAGATGATGGCGAGCGCATACGTACCGATCTTATTTGCGACGTCGCCGTTGCGCGCGATTCGATCGGCGCCGACGATCGCGAGATCGATTCCGTGCTCTTTGATGGCGATTGCGGCAGCCGAGTCGGCCATCAACACAGCATCGACGCCGGCTTCGCGCAGCTCGAGATAGTTGAGCCGCGCTCCTTGCAGCAACGGCCGCGTCTCGTCGACGAAGACGCGCGGCTTTTTCGCGGCACGCTGTGCAGCGATGATCACGCCGAGCGCGGTTCCTCCAGCTGCGGTGGCGAGTGGACCGGTATTGCAGTGCGTGACGACGCGCGCGCCTTTGGAGATCAGCTCCAGTCCGTTACGCCCAATCGCCTCGTCAATGGCGATCTGCTCGCGGTGAATCGCGTGCGCTTCCTGCAGTGGGTCCGCGGCGGCCATGACGCGATCGACGGCCCACGCGAGGTTTACGGCCGTCGGGCGGGCTTCCCGTACCCGCCGCGCGGCGGCGAGGAATGCCGCATCGTCGGCGTTCGCGAGTCGAAGCAATGCCACGCCGTACGCGCCGAAGACGCCGATGCAGGGCGCGCCGCGCACTCCGAGCGTCTGTATTGCGGAAACGATTTCGTCGGCGCTCTGTGCACGAACGTAGCGCTGCTCCTTCGGCAACAGGCGTTGATCGAGATAACGGACGGCATCGCCGTCCCAAGCGACTGCAATCAATGCCAGCGTGGCGCTCTACATCCGACCAAGCTTGCTCGCTTGTTGCGCTAACGTTGCCGCGGCGACGGTCGCGGCATAACCTTTGTTGCCTCGGTTGGGGTCGGCGCGCTCGAGCGCTTGTGCGACGTTCTCAGTGGTGAGGACTCCGAAACCGATTGGCGTTCCGGTGCGCAGTTGGACGTCCATGATGCCGCGCGCACACTCGCCCGCCACATAATCGAAGTGCGAAGTCTCCCCGCGAACGACGGCCCCCAGCGCGACGATGGCATCGAAACGATTGCTGGCTATCAGATTGACGCACGCCAGGGGAAGCTCAAAGCAGCCCGGCACTTCGAAGAATGACGCGTTCTCTAATCGCACCTTGCAATCGCGCAACGCGTGGCGAGCCCCTTCGAGCAGCATCTCCGCGACATCGGCATAGAACGCAGCCGAAACGATCGCAAACCGCATGCGGCTGCAATCGAGCTCCGCCACATCGGAGTGCTCGCCTCGTTTCACGAGGCCGCTACTTCATCGAGAATGTGTCCGAGCTTCGACCGTTTCGTGTTGATGTAGTCCTTGTTATGTGCAGTCGGGGTTGTCTGCAGCGAAACGCGCCCCACGATCTTGAGTCCATAACCCTCTAATCCGAAGATTTTCTTTGGGTTATTCGTAATGAGCCGCATCTCGCGCGCGCCTAGATCGAAGAGTATCTGCGAACCGATCCCGTAATCGCGTTTGTCGATGGGGAGGCCGAGTGCAACGTTTGCCTCGACGGTGTCGGCGCCGCGATCCTGCAGTTCGTAGGCGCGCAGCTTGTCGGCGAGACCGATTCCGCGGCCCTCCTGACGCAGATAGAGAAAGATGCCCCGCCCCTCTTGCGCGATCAACTCCATCGCGGCGTCACGCTGCGCGGCGCAATCGCAACGGATCGAGTGCAGCGCGTCACCGGTCATGCACTCGGAATGTACGCGCACCAACAATTCTTTACCGTTTCCAATCTCGCCCATGACCAATGCAACGTGGGTATTGTCGTCGATCCCAGTGGTGTAGGCAATGCCTTTCCATCTTCCTATCGTGGTCGGAAGCTCGAATTCGGCGATCTTCTGGACGAGCTTTTCGGTGCGCATCCGATAAGCGATCAAATCCTTGACGGTGATGAGCTTGAGACTATGCCGGTCGGCATAGCTGCGCAAACCTTCGAGCCGCTCCATTGTGCCGTCGTCGGCCATGATCTCGCAGATAACGCCGCCAGGATAGAGCCCGGCAAGACGCGCTAAATCGACGGCGGCTTCGGTCTGCCCGGCGCGCACCAACACGCCGCCCTCTCGCGCACGCAGCGGAAACGTGTGTCCGGGGCGCAGGAAATCGGCAGAACGGGCTTCCGGATCGAGCAGCTTCTTGATCGTCGCCGCCCGATCGTACGCCGATATCCCCGTTGTCGTCACGCCACGCGCTTCGACGGAAACCGTAAATGCGGTTTCATGAAGGGCGGTATTCTCACGGACCATCTGCGGAATGTGAAGCTCGTCGAGCCGGGCGCCGACTAACGGCACGCAGATCAAGCCGCCGGCATGCTTGCGCATGAAGTTGATGGCTTCGGGCGTGACCATCTGTGCAGCCATGACCAAATCGCCTTCATTTTCGCGATCCTCGTCATCGAGCACGACGACCATCTTCCCGGCGCGAATGTCGGCGATCGCCTCTTCGATGGAATCGAACGGCGCGTCACGGTCCGAAAGCTGCGCGGCCAGGGACGGAAATAGCGAAGCAAGGCGCTGGAGGGTGCGGTACGACGGCTCGCGCCGGCCCGACCGCAACAACGATATCGCCGATTCGGTGAGGCCCGCATTTTCGGCCACCTCGGCCGCCGTCAGCTGGGCCTCGTCCATCGCCGAGTTCAGCAGGCTCGCAAATTGGCTCACACCGCTAAGGGTAGGCCATACTTTACAAATGTCAAGGATTTTTGGCGCCCGGAAAAGAACCTAGAGCATCAAAGTTGGCAGGCCCCAAGAAAGCGTGGCTTACATGCGCCATCTCCGAACTTACAGAATGCTCCTCGCGTTCGTCGCCTTCGGCCTTGCAGGTTGTTCGGGACTCGCCTCGTCCTCTGGATCCGGCCTTCCCGGCGCGCAGAGCTCCGCGGCCCGTCAACCATCAGGTCCGTTGCCCTTGCATGCGTTGATTGTCTTCGACACACAGAACGGCTCGCTCGGATACTTTACGATCGAGCACGGCGGCAACGACACCTTGAAATCGCTCGCGGGGCCGCTCGGAATCGATTCGGGTTATGCCATGGCGGCGAACCACGACACCATTGTCATCGCGAACTATAAACCCGCGTACGTCGTCACCTACAATCTTCGAACGAAAAAAGAAGTATCAATCGGCGATCCCTACGGTCAGCCGTACGACGTCGCCGTTGACAAACAAGGTACGATCTACGCGCTCAACTCGACCAGCGTCGCAGTGTACAAATCGGGGTCAACGCAGCCGACCGAGTTATCTTGCTCGAATATCTCCCTCGGCGAAGCCGTTGCCGTCAACAACGAAGGCGACGTCTTCGTTGACGGCTATGGTCCCGGATCGTTCGCCGGCGTCGTCGAGTACGGGCACGGATCGAACACCTGCACCACGCCGCCGCTGCAACCGGTCGAAGGCTACATTGCCGGCGTCGGCGTCGATCCGAAGACGGACGATTTGATTACGATCGACGATCCGGATCTCTGCGCCGGCGGCTACGAAGGCCGCATGCTCGTCTATCGCAAGCCGTACGGCCAGCGCGCTCCGCGACAGCAGAATCTTCAAGCGACGTACTGTTCCGGAATTTTTCGACTTGACGCGAGCTCAACGCACATCTTCTACTCAGATGCCACCGTAAGCGACGGCGCTCCGCTGATCGATCAAGCGCGATATCCGTCAGGGAAGTATGAAGGGCGGTACGGGGGCTATTACTCTTCGGGCACTCCCTTCGCCGGCTTTACGACCCTGCCGAACCGTTTGCCTAACTAGTTCGGTCCTGCACTACCGGTCGGGAGGCCATGCATCGGTCGAGGGTTTCGCACGGACGATCGCTACAGCGCGGAGAACGCCGGCAGCATCGTACGACCCGCTAATGATAAATGGCTCGCCTAAAACCAAGTCCGAACTTCGTTCCAGCTTGACCGCTGCGGAATCGTCGACTCGAACGATCCTTCCGGTACGGCTCCGCAGCGTCAGTGCCGAGCCGCTAACGCGAACGAGCACGCCCGTAATTTGATGGGACACACTTCCCTGGGGCGGAGAAGGCTCCGCCGCCATCGTCGTCGCCGCCGGTACGCCCTTACCGCCCATCCCAAAAATGGCAAGCTGCTTATAACTGGCGACGTAGGCTCTTCCATTTGCGACTACGGGAACGAGGTTAGCATTCGCGTTCATCGACCTCCATGTGCCGGCGCGCGCGTGGTATAGCGTCTCCAACGCGTCGCCCTTGGGTTCGGCGCTCAACGCGAAGAGTTGAATGCTCGCGGGAGGGAAAAGCGGACGCGTCAGTGCCCAGATTATCCCCCCGGCATCATTTCCGGCAGACGAGATGGTCGTAAAGAATCCGGGATCCTGGCCAGTCGGTAAATCGGCCGAGGCGCCCGATCGGATCAGTTTGATCGAGGGCGATGTGTCGACTCGCCATAAGGTCACTTTCGTCCCGCCGCTTGCGACGATACGCGGCATCGAATCTGCAGAACTGTCAAAGTACGATAAGCCGCACCAACATGCGCCGATTCGCTTCTCGTCGAGATCGTTATTCGGTCCACCGCGGCGGTATCCGCCGAGGTCGTTCTGATTGAGAAGAAACATGATGCCCTTCTTGCCGGCCGCAGCCGCAAGCGGAGGAGCATTGTTCGAAAACGGCGGCAGCAGCAGGGCGCCGCCCGCCCCAAAATCGATGTCGCCCGCGTCAAGGGCTCCCACGTCGGATGGCGTGAAGATGCTGAGCATCGTCGTGAGGTCGGGATTCACTTTGACGACACTCTCTTGAATGTTGGTGACGCCGTTATACGTCGTCCCGGACGGATCCGAGTTGCCGGTAACGAAGAAAACGTTCCCCGAAAAATCGGCGGCGGGGCCATAGCCCGACATCCAGATCGCGGACAAGAAGAAGAAATCTGGCGACATCGCGCGGCTATCGGTAAGCCGGTTCGCGGCGAGCGGAGTGAGCGATTCAGCCTGCCAACCGAGTAGCCAACCGCGTGAGAACGCCGTAGCATAGTCGCAAAAGCTGCCGAATCCGGCGTAGACGTTGCCGTTCGATTCAAGGAGGGCGGGGCGCTGTCGCTGGTAGGTGGCATCAAACGTGTATGTCTTGCCGTTCGTCAATTGGTGCGAAGCCGCCACGACGACCGAAGGTATTTTGTCGGTAAGGTCGCTCAGGCTCAGCTGGTGGATGCGATACGTCGGAACGTGCCGTTCCATCGTATAAGCGATGACGTACATGACGTTGGCGGCGAGATCGATGACCGGCGTTGCCGTGATGCCAACGTTCGGGCCGTTGTTGTTGCAGCCCATTGGGTAAGGCACCGGTCTTCCCAAATTCCGCTGGAAGAGTATTGCGCCGCTCGAGGCGTCGACAGCGTAGATCGTATCGTTCTCCGTTGCGACGTACACCACGTCGTGGTTACCGGGCGATCGACCACCGGTCGTTCTTTCGTCGGGAACAACGAGCGGCTGCGCATCGACTTGATCGTCAAGAGCGACCATATGCAGTAAGCCGAACGATCCACTTCGCAGAGACGCCGGCGAGAGTACGAATTCGCTATCATTCCAGCCGGTTCGTAAGTTATTGTAATGGTAGGTCGTTACGGCGAATTTTGAGTGCTCGGCTACGCTGACGGTCAAAGCTACTGGTTTCTGCTCGGCTTGGAGAATCGTCGCGGCGGAGCCGCGAGCCGGGTACTCGTACAACCGGACGGCGCGCGAGGCCGGAGTCCGCGAGCCGAGGTCCGACACGACGATCTCCGACTTTTGGATTGAAAATTGCATCGGGTCTTGCGCCCCTGCGAACTCCATCGTATCGACCAGAGTTGCAGCTCCGGCACCGACATGATACCGAGAGAGCATCATTGCAGAGGAAGCGTTCGTTCCATTTTCGACGGCGAGATACTGGCCATCCCACTGGATGCGCCCCAAGCGCGTCGGCGAGCCTCCGCTCCAGCGAATTGCCTCGAGCCGGCCACCGTTTTTTGGGAACTCGAGAAGCTCGACGCCGCGCAGCTTGGCGCGCGGAGCCCGTTCGGCGAAGAGATTTCCCCCGCTGTCAAAGGTAGACGACCAGTAGCCGCCATTGCCATCGTCCAAACCGAGCAATCGAGGTGCGGATCGAGCATTGCGGTAGATTGCTATGCCGCGCCCGTTGCCTCCCGATACGGCGACTTCTCCGGTCGTGGGATCCACCGCACAGAACTGAAACCCACCGCTCTGCGCGCGAAAGATCGCGACTGGCCGCACGCCGCCGTGCGCGTACTCGCGTATCTCGTTTCCTGCAACAATGAAAACGTTTCCGTGGCTGTCCGAACAGAGCCCGTTGGGCCGAACCCCAGTAATGGCACTTTCAAACCGCCCCTGCGGGAAAGAATACACCGCGACTTCGTTATCATAAGCGACGTACAAAAGATCGCCGGCGCCGGCATCGGAGCTCACGGGCGAGCGTTCGTTGCTGGCCGGAATGAACGTTTGAGGCGTCTGAGACCCGCCGCAGCCTGCGGTTAGTGCCAAAACCGCGGAGAGACCCACTGCCAAACCGGTAGGCACCAGGCGACACTTCATCTCTCAAGGCTCCTTTCACGAACTTGCGGCAGCTGGTCGACCTCTTGTCCGTGCGCATCAACGGATCACAATTCATAATGATCAAAGATGAAGAAACCCTGAACAGTGCCAGTTCAAAGCTGCCGTCATACTTGAAACGACCGTTTCAAGTATGCTAGTATAGGCTGTGTCAAGAACCGCGGACGACGCCCGGCGCGCCGAGTTGCTTGACCGCGCGCTCGATTACGTATGCCGTCACGGATTGGCGGATCTTTCGTTGCGGCCGCTCGCAAAAGCGATCGGCTCAAGTCCGCGCGTGCTCCTCTACTACTTTGGATCGAAGGAGGAATTGGTGATCGAGATCGTACGCCGCGGCCGTGCGCGACAGCGCGCGATGCTCGCCGAGCTAAAGCCGGCCAACCTTTCGCCGCGCGCGAACGCCCGCGCGCTATGGCGCGAATGGAGCAAGCCCGAATGGGAACCGCTAACGCGACTCTCTTTTGAGGTTTACGCGCTCGCATTGAGCGACCGCTCCCGTTTTCCCGGCTTCTTGGAGAGTTCGGTCAACGAATGGATCACCGCACTTCGCGGGTGCTCAGTAACGCAGGCAACTCTTTTGATCGCGGGGTTCCGAGGTTTTCTTCTCGATCTTTTGGCAACCCACGATCGGTCGCGCGTTAATCGCGCCGTCGAACGCTGGCTCGGCATGGTCTGCGATGACTAACCAAAAGCGCGCCGCAGCAACCTCGTTTATCTTCATCACGGTCCTGCTCGATATGCTCGCCGTGGGCATGATCGGGCCGGTGCTGCCAAAGCTCATCGCCGGCTTCGCGAGCAATAACTATGCTTCGGCAGCCGAGATCATTGGGGTCTTCGCAACCGTTTGGGCGTTAATGCAATTTATTTGTTCGCCGCTGCTCGGGATGCTTTCGGATCGCGTCGGGCGGCGACCGGTCATTCTCATATCGAACGCCGTCACCGCGATCGATTACGCGATCATGGCCTTGGCTCCGAATCTTTGGTGGCTCTTCGCCGGTCGGGTGCTCTCGGGCATCGCCACCTCGAATATCACGGCAGCAAGTGCTTATATCGCCGACGTAACGCCGCCTGAAAAACGCGCGCCCGCATTCGGCCTCATCGGCAGTGCCTTTGGACTCGGCTTCGTTCTCGGCCCGGCAATCGGCGGTGTCGTTGGAACGGTCAACCCTCGACTAACGTTTTGGGCAGCGGCGCTCTTCGCGTTGCTCAACACGCTGTACGGCCTTTTCGTCTTGCCGGAGTCGTTGACGCGCGAACATCGTACGCCGCGGCTGGAGTGGAAGCGCGCCAATCCCCTCGGCTCCCTTCGGCTTCTGCGCTCGCATCGCGAGCTCTTTGGTTTGAGTTGCGTAAATTTCATCACATATGTGGGTCACGAAGTATTTCCAAACATCTGGACGATCTATTGTATTGCCGCGTTCGGCTGGAGCACCGGCAGTATCGGCCTAACGCTCGCGCTCATCGGCACGGTTGCGGCGATCAATCAGGCAACGATGATCGGACCGGTCGTTAAACGTCTAGGCGAACGGCGTACGCTGCTCGTGAGCCTGGTAGTTGCCGTCGTCGGTCTCACGCTGATCGGTACGGATAACGGTATTCTCTTCCTCATCGCTGCCGTTATCGTATCGCTGCCGATGTATCAAGCCTCATCGCAAGCCCTGATGTCGCGTCGGGTCGGTCCGACCGAGCAGGGCGAACTTCAGGGCGCGCTCGGAGCGCTCCGAGGAATCGCGATGCTGATCGGTCCGGCGCTCTTTACGTTGACCTTCGCGCAGTTTGCCGGTCCGTGGCGCGGGCTCGGCCTGATCGGCGCTCCATGGTTCTTGGCCGCGTTGCTCTACTTTGCATCGCTGCTTGTGGCGTGGCGCGTCACTTCGCATGCCGACGACGTGGTGCTGCCGTTGCCGGAGCCCGCACCCCCTCTCTACGCCGAGAGTTAAGGCGCGAAGGTTACAATCGGCTTGACGATGCGGGATTCGGCGAGCGCGCGGTAGGCGTCAGGCACGTCCTCGAGCGCCACGAAGTCGGAACCGATTTTCGCGGCGCGAACGACACCTCGAGCGATCAGATCGAGGGCCGCTCGCGTGTCATCGGGGCCGCACGAATAACTTGCAACGATGCGCAGGTCGCCGAAATAAAGGAGCTCGGGGTCAATCGTCACCGGCGTTTCCGGCGGAAATGGCGTGAACATTACGACCGTGCCGGCCGGAGCGGTTGCCGCCACGGCGGCATGAATTGCGCGCGGCGTACCCGGACCACAGATAACGACATCGGCCCCGGCGCCGAGCTCTCGCGCTGCTTCGTCGGGATGGAAAGCGGTTGCCCCATTTTGCCTTGCAATAGCTCGCCGCCCTTCGATGAAGTCGCTGGCGAAGACTTCGGCGCCGAGCGCGGTGGCCGCCAATACGTGAAGCAATCCCATCACCCCAAGGCCGATCACGTACAGACGATCGGACGCGCGGACGCCGCTACGGCGCAACGACTTCACCACGCACGCCAGCGGTTCGACGAGCGAAGCATCGGCGAACCCGACATCCGCCGGAAGTACGAGCGTGTCGCGCAAGTTCGTATGAGGTACGCGAAAATATTCCGCGATGCCGCCGGGATCGATTTTCGTTGCACGCCAGGTGGCGCACTGCACGTACTCCTTGCGGGTGCAGGCTCTGCACTCGAAACAGGGTGCGTGGTGATGCACGAAAACCCGGTCGCCGATCTGCAGTCCTGTTTCGCCTCGCGTTTGCGCCACAATTCCGGCCGGCTCGTGTCCGAGCACCAGCGGCGCTTTGCGTCGAATGTACCAGCCCATGACGTCGCCGCTGCAGATGCCGCTGGCCATGGTCTGCACCAACACTTCACCGTCGCCGATCTGCGGAATCTCCCGTTGTTCGATCCGGACGTCGTCGACGTCGTAGAGCACGGCGGCCCGCATCTGCTGAGGCATCAGGGTTCGATCAAGACCTTGAGGCCTTCGCCGGCGTCGAGCTTTTCGAAAGCGACGGCGATATCCCCGAGCGAGTAAACGTGCGACAGAAGCCGCTCGAGGGGCAGCGAGCGTTCCGCGATCAGCTCGAAGGCTGCGCGCACGTCCCGCGGCGTGAAATGAAACGGCGAGAGCAGCTGCACTTGGTCGTAATGCAGCCGGGCCGCAAGAAACGAAACGCGCTCCTGCGCCGGCAGGCCCGCAAAAAAGACGACGCGGCCGCCGCGGCGCACGATGAAGGGAGCACTCTCCCACATGGCCGCCGTGCCGGTACATTCGATCGCGGCGTCGGCCCCGCGCCCGTCGGTGAGCGCAAGTACGCTCTCGCGAACAGGTTCGGCGCGCGCGTCAATACTTCGCAATCCGAGCTCCCGCGCGAGATCGATGCGCTCGAGCCGCCGTCCAAAGAGCATCGCGTCAACGCCGCGTCGTTGCAGCAGCAGCGCGTGGAGAATGCCGAATCCACCGTTGCCGATAATCGCTACGTTCGAGCCCGGCGCCGGCTCGAGCATCGCGATCGAATGCATGACGCAGGCGAGCGGTTCGAGAAATGCGGCTTCAGCGTACCCTACATTCGCCGGCTTGTGAAAGCAGTTGAGCCGCACCACGCGCTCCGGCACCGCGATGCAGTCGGAGTACGCTCCCAAGAGCATCGTACGCATCACGTCTTCGCAGAGTTCTTCTTGGCGGCGTTCGCACCAGAAGCACTCTCCGCAGGGCGCTGTGTGCACGCACATGACCGCATCGCCGGGGGCAAAACGGGTAACGCCGTTGCCGACCGCAATGACGTCACCCGAAAATTCGTGGCCGAAGCGCGTCGGCATCGGCATCTTCGGATGACCTCGGCGATAGGTCTTCAGATCGGTGCCGTCGGTAAGAGCGGCGCGGACGCGCACCACAATGCCGCCCTCGGACGGCGACGGTTCGGCTTCTTCCCGCAGCTCGATCCGTCGCGGCGCGACAAGCATCGCTACACGCACGATAGCAGCGCGGCGCGAATCGGCTCGGGCAGCGGACGGCTTTTCTTCTCAATGGCATCGATCGTTGCGACGATAAAGCTCATCGCCGCCCCGGCTTCCCCTGTGCGTTCGTTAAAGAATACCGTGCGCCAATGCAGGCTCGAAGCGCCCACGCGTTCGACGTGCGTGCGCATGCGCAACCAATCGCTCATGAATGCCGGGGCATGATACTCGGCGACGACGCGCACGCGCGGCAGCCAGAAGCCGAACTCGTCGAAGACGCGCTCGTAGGGAAAGCCGAGTTCGGCAAAGAGCTGCATCTCCGCGTACTCGGCAAATCGTGAATACGCCGCAAAATACATGATGCCCGCGACGTCGACGTCGGCCCACTGAACTTGCAGCTTCGATTCAAAGATTCGCGCGCTCGGCGGCAACTCGTCGCGAAAATGGGTCATCGGCCGATACCGCGAGCATAGCGCGCCAGTGGATCGACTTCGAGATTCACGCGGCTGCCGGGGGGGCGCGAGCCGAGCGTCGTGCGCGCGAGGGTTTCCGGAATCAGTGCGACCTCGAACCACTCTTCTCCGGCGTCCGCTACGGTCAGGCTGACGCCGTCAACCGCGACGAATCCCTTGGGCACGATCATCGCCGCGAGAAAGTTGGGCATTTCGACTCGTATGCGCGCGCCCTGGCCCTCGGCAATGACCTTCAAGACTGTGGCCGCGGCGTCGACGTGACCGTAGACAAAATGGCCGCCCATTCGCTCGCCCAGTCGTAACGCGTATTCCAGGTTGACTGAATCGCCGATTCGGCGCTCGCCAACGGTGCTGCACGCGATTGTTTCAGGAATCACATCGAACGTAATCGAGTCGGAATCAACGGAGGTTGCGGTCAGGCAGACGCCGTCGACCGCAATCGAATCTTTCGGCTGAGGGTCTTCGCGGGCCACGCCTTCGCAGCGCGCCGCGAGCCTCAAGCCGCCTTGGGGCGCGACGTCGTGACCGATCACCGTGCCCCGGTACTGGATCAAGCCGGTAAACAATGCGTCACCCTTCGACAGGCTTGCCCTTCGACAGGCTCAGGGTGACAGAGGTTGACACAATTTTTCACCCTTCGACAGGCTCAGGGTGACACGGGACGGCGGAAATTAGAATGTCGGAACCCAGCCGCGTGATCCGGTCCAAACGTGCATGAACGCCGCTGAGGTCGGTGCCGCAGACGACCGGCACGGAGTTTTCGTTGCGCAAAAAACGCGGCGCGATCGCCCAATAGAGGCGGTCGACCATCTTTGAGGCCAGCAAACTCGCAGCAAGCCTCGGGCCGCCTTCGCAGAGCACGCTCAAGATACCCCGCGAGCGCAACGCCGCGAACGCTTGCGTGAGGTCGAGCTTCGCGCTCGTCGGCGTGCCGATCTCCATTACGTCGGCAACTCCCCGTAGAGTATCAAAGCGGTCGCGCAATGCAGCCGGCGCGAGTATGATCGTCGTTGCATAACCGGGCTCGGCAGTCAGCGCGCGGCTATTCATAGAAATCGGATGGTCCTCACAAGCGATAATCCGCACGTACGGTCGCGCGCGACTGTGTGGCGGGCGCACCGTTAAAAGCGGATCGTCGATCCGCGCCGTGCCCGCGCCCACGAGAACGGCGTCGTAGACGGTTCGCAACTCGCGTACGTATCGCTCTTCGGCCTCCGAGCTTAGCCGCTCGCGTACGCCTGCGCAACTAGCAACCATCCCGTCGAGCGACATCGCCATCTTCAATGCCACGAACGGACGACCGGCATCGAGGCCGCGCGCGAATATTTCGATCAAGTCACGCGCGACAGGGTCGTCGGCAATGGTCACGTCGATGCCCTGGCGACGCAGCTCGGCGGCGCCTCCGCGTTCACTTGGATCCGCCAGGCCGGCGACGACTCGCGCAACGCCCGCTTCGATCAGCGCATCGGTGCATGGCGGGGTGCGCCCCGTATGCCCGCAAGGCTCGAGCGAGACGTAGACTGTTGCGCCGGGAACGTTCGAACCGGCGCGCGCGAGCGCGATCCGTTCGGCATGCGCATCGCCCGCGCGCCGATGGTAGCCTTCGCCGACAACGTGCCCGCCGCGAACGACGACGGCACCGACGGGCGGGTTCGGCGAGGTTCCACCGATACCGCGAGCCGCAAGTTCGTATGCCCGCTGCAAAAAGAGCCGGTCGAGCGGCGTTAGCTCATGCCGGGAAGACTCCACACCGGTCGCTCTTCGTCACCGCGACCACAACGGCATCCTCGACAATTCCGCCCGCCTCCCGCACCGAGCCGGCGCAGTCGAGCAATGTCGCACCGGTGGTGCAAACGTCGTCGAAAAGCGTTACGCGACGCGCCGCCACGCACGCCGGATTGCAGGCGAAACGGCCGCGCGCGGCGAGACGCTGGCTTCGTGAACGCCCGCGCTGCGCGTCACCGGAGCGATGCTCGAGTGCAGGAACGACCCGAGCGCCGGCAATTTGAGCGGCCGCGCGCGCGACGATTGCGACTCCATCGAGCCCGCGTACGCGCCGGCGTTTCGCCGTCGTTGGAATCGGCACGAGCAGCGCATCGGCGCCGACCAGTGGAGCTACGATGCGTCCCAGCGCTTCGGCGACATCGCGCCGGCCATCTTTGAGCGCCAGCACTGCGCAGCGCAATGCACCGTCGTACGTTCCAAACGCCGTGACCGACAGCGCCGGAAAGCGCACGCGAACGATACCATCGCGCGGAACGCATGCGTCACAGAGCCCAGCTCCCAAAGCGTTGCAGTTGGCGCATTGAGCGGGAAATAGCACGTCGAGGAGCGGACGCCACGTCATGCCGCCCCATCACGACGATCGAAGGATTAGCTAGAGGCTAGCTTTGAAAGCTGGTCGTCGAGAACGATCGGCGGAATATTTCCGCGATAGATGTACTGCACGATGCCGCGTCGATCGATGAAAATACTCCACGGCAGCCCGCCCACTCCGAACGTCGCCGCAAACTGTCCGGGATCGATCGCAACCGGCATAACCACGCCTAACGAAGAAGCAAATTGTTTCGCAACGTTCGGCGGTTCTTGCTCGTCAACGAAAAGAAAGACGATGCGGTCGCGATACTGCTTGGCGTGCGCGATCACGGAGGGCAGCTCTCTTCGGCAGGGCGGGCACCATGTCGCAAAGACGTTGATGTAAACCGGCCTGCCGCCAAAATTGCCTGTGAGCGATAAGCCGTCGGTAGTGTTGACGTGAAAAGCCGGCGCCGACTGGCCGATCTGCAAGTTATCGCTAAAGACCGCAGCCGGCCGCGCGGCGGCTAGCGCGACAGCGCCGGCGGCGGCAACGACCAAAAGCGCGCGGGACACCTCTCCACTATACCCATTCAATGGCGACGAGCTCGTTGTCCAGGGCACGTTCCGCCGGGACAACGTAGTCGTTGCCGACAATGGTGTCACGCAGCTCGGCGCGCTCCCCGATCGCCGCGCCGCGCCAACAAATTGAGCGCTCCAGCCGCGCGCCCGTTTCGACACGCACGCCGTCGTCGAGCAGGGTGGGACCGACGATTGCGACGCCTTCGCCGACATGCACGCCGGCTCCGATACGAACCGGGCCTTCGATGCGAGCGCTCCGGGCAATCGTCGCCGACGCGTCGATGCCATTTGGCTTGGTCATCGGGATTCGCACAACGCCGCGAACGACATCGTAACTCGCGCGGCGATACTCGCCGGGCGTACCGATGTCGGCCCAGTACGCGCCGCGCGCGTCGAATCCGTAAAACCGCTCGCCCGCGAGTTGGAGCGCCGGAAAGACTTGCTTGCCGAAATCGTAAAACTCGTCGTCCGGAATATGCTCGAAAATTTTCGATGAGAAGACATAGACTCCGGTATTGACGAGCTTGCTGCGCTCGGTCCCCGGCGCCGGTTTCTCTTGGAATTCGACAATTTTACCGCTCGAATCGAGAACCACGACACCATACTGGTCGACCTGCTCGCGCTCGACCAAACCAATCGTAGCGAGCGCTTCGCGTTCGCGGTGAAAATCAACGAGCCGATCGAGTCGCAGATCGGTCACTTCATCGCAGCCGATCACGACAAAAGGCTCGGGCCCAAAAAAGCCTTCGATCTTCTTAACGCCGCCCGCGCTGCCCAGCAGCTCCGGCTCGTACGAATAGTGGAGTCGAACGTCCCACTGCGAGCCGTCGCCGAGCGCCGCTACGATGGCATCAGCAAGATAGTGAAGGTTGATCGCAATCTCATCGAAGCCATATGCGCGGAGATAGCGCAGCAGATGGGCGGCGTTCGGAACACCGGCCAGCGGAACCAGCGGTTTGGGAACAAGCTTCGTCAGAGGATACAAGCGGGTGGAGAGACCGCCCGCCAAGATCATCGCTTTCACGAACGCATCGAGCTTTCGCGCGTGCGGCCGATACCAAGCTGCTCGAGTGCTACCAGCCACACGAATCGTGGCAGCGCGAGTTGGCGCCGCCACCGCCAGGGCTCTTTGCCCAGACGATAGAGCCATTCTAAGCCAAGTCGCCGCAACGAGTGTGGGGCTCGTTCGACTCTACCGGCGATCACGTCGAACGATCCGCCGACGCCGACCGCCGCGCCGCATCGCGTTTCTCGCAGGTGTTCGGCGAGCCAAAACTCTTGGCGCGGCGAACCGAGGCCGACAAAGAGCAGACGCGCACCGCTGTTTGCGATTGCCTGGACGATCGCGGGAGTTTGATCGTCGGCGAAGTAACCGCTGCACGTCCCGGCGACTCGCAAGCCGCTATACCGCGCTTGCAAAACGGCGCCGGCTTGAGCAGCCACTCCCTCGGCGCCGCCGAGGAAATAGACCGATGCGCCTTCCAACGCGGCCGCGCTGCAGAGCCGCTCGACGAGCTCAACGCCGGTGACTCGCTCGCGTAGCGTCGCGCCCCGCATACGCGCCACCATCAATAAACCGACCGTATCGCAGAGCGAGAGCGCGCACGCGTTGACGACCGAACGAAAGTGGGCGTCCCGCTGTGCGTAAACGACCATCTCCGTTCCAAGCGTAACGATTTGTGCGCCGCCGCCTTCCCGGACGAACGCGAGAATACGACGGGTCGCTTCGGCGGAATCGATTGGATCGAGACGGCATCCCAAGATTCTCAGCGACGTCACCGCACCTGAAGAAACGCCGCGATGAGCGGACCTAGCCGCTCAGCGAGGGCCGCCGGCATCGCGTCGAGCGGCAAGCGGCAATCGCCCACGCCGAACCCCAACTCGCGCATCGCCCATTTTATCGGGATTGGACTCGTCGTCGCGAAAAGCGCGTCGATGAGCGGCAGCAGTGAGGCATGAATCTGCGCAGCTTCAGCCACTCTTCCGTCACGAAACGCCTCGGCCATCGCGCGGTACTCCAAGGAGCAAAGATGCGAAGCCACGCCCACGACGCCATCGGCGCCGAGCGCGAGACACGGCAGAAAGAGATGATCGTCGCCCGCCCAGACGATGAAGTCACTGCGGCGATCGCGCAAGATCATGCCGATTTGTTTGAGATCGCCGCTCGACTCTTTTACGCCGGCCAGATTGGAATGGCGCTGGGACAACTCCAAAAGCGTTTCCGGCAGCATATTCGCGGCGGTTCGGCCGGGAATATTGTAGACCACGACGGGCAGCGGCGTTGCTTGGGCTAGCGCGCCGAAATGCGCGAGCATTCCACTCTGTGTCGGCTTGTTATAATAGGGAACGACACCGAGGATCGCATCCGCGCCCGCCGCGGCGGCGTCTTCGACAGCGGCCACCGATTCGCGAGTTGAGTTCGTGCCCGCGTTGGCAACGACGACCGCGGTTGAACCCACGGCTTCTTTGACGGCGCGCCATAATGCGGCGCGCTCCTGCGCATCGAGCGTCTGCCCTTCACCCGTGGAACCCGCGACGACGAGGCCATCGTTTCCGCGTTCGACGAGCCACCGCGCCAGTCGCTGCGCCTCGCGGAGATTCAGTTCGCCACGCTCGTCGAACGGAGTCACCATTGCCGTCAAAATCGAGCCAAGCCGCGTATTCATCGAAACGTCGCTCCTTTGTCGAGTCCGAACTGCTCGTGAACGGCGATTTCGGCTCTCGTAACGTGATCGCTCGGGACGAGAACTGAGATTGTCACATTGCTGTCGGTACAGTGAATGATTTCGACGTCGGCTCGTGAGAGCGCCTCGACCACTCGGTGAACGACGCCAGGCGCGTATCGCATGCCGGAGCCAACCACCGAAAGCTTCGAACAATCGTCGCGCACGCGAACGGCAAGATTCAAGTCGCCGAGCAGCCTGCGTATCTCGGCGCCGCGGTCGCCGTCGACGACGAATGCGACGCCGGCTTGATTGATCGTCACCTGATCGATGGAGATTTTCGCTTCGGCGACGCGACGAAACATCTCGAGCTCGGTTTCCATCCGGCGCTTTGGAGACTCTACGTCGCCCCGGATAATGCGAATCCAAGTGACCCGCCCGGAGGCGGTTACGCCCGTCACCGGATGATCTTCGTCGGAGTGCTCCTCGACGAGCGTCCCGCGATCGGTTCGTAAGCCTTTGATCGAATAGCGCGTGGACGTACGGCCGGCATACTCTGCGGCTTTATCGTGCATCACTTTGGCACCGTGATTCGCAAGCTCGGTCATTTCGGCGAGCGAGGCCCGTTCGATAGTTCGTGCTGCCGCAACGCGTCGCGGATCGGCAGTCATCGCGCCGCTCACGTCCGTATAGATATCGACGCGCTGCGCGTCGAGCGCATGACCGATGGCGATGGCCGAGAGATCCGTACCGCCGCGCCCGAGCGTCGTTACGGTCCCGTTCGAGGTAGCACCTTGAAAACCAGCAACCACCGGAACAGCACCGCAATTGAGTATATCGAGGATCCTTTGGGGTTCGACGTGCAGCACTGTGGCGTCACCGTGTCGCGCGTCGGTAACGATACCGGCCTGCGCACCGGAAAGGGCGACCGCTTCGATTCCTTCGCTTGCCAAACCCTCGGCGAAAACGGCGGCAGATATCAGTTCGCCGGCAGAGAGGAGCACGTCGGAGTTGCACGTGTCGGCTCGCCGATCGATCAATCCCAAAAGCGTGTCGGTGGCGTAGGGTTCCGGGGCGCGGCCCATGGCCGAGATGACGGCGACCGTTGCAAAGCCTGCCTCGCGCGACTCGCGCACTCGCTCGTAGGCAATCGCTCGATTCTCGCGCGTTGCCACCGACGTTCCTCCGAACTTGAGCACGGCGATGCGATCGAGTTTATCGCGCGTTCGCTCACCGGCGGTCATGCTGTAAGGTATCCCTTCTTCAGCAACAACTCGAGAATCTCGACCGCATTGGTCGCCGCTCCGGTGCGAAGCTGATCGCCAACGCACCAGAATGCCACGTCGGTCCCGCGCTCGCTCTGCGCCTCATCGCTTGGCTCGACGCGCAATCGCGCGACGTGCACCTCGTCGGTACCCTCGACCTCGCGGGGCGTCACGATGCCGTCGCGGTGGAATACAATTCCGGGTGCTCTCTCAAAGGCGCGCGCGAGCTCAACGGCCGTCGTCGGACGCTGAGTTTCGACAAAGACGGCCGCGCTGTGAGCCGTGCGCACCGGCACGCGCACCGCCGTAGCACTAAGATGGAGCTCGGGCAAATCGAGCATCTTACGCGTCTCGTCGCGAATCTTGCGCTCTTCGCCCGTCCACCCGGCGCTGTCGAGCCGGCCGACCTGAGGTACCACGTTTCGCGCCAGCGGTCGCGAAAAGGCGACGGGTTGCGGCTCCCGCTCATCCAACACTAGCGCGCGCTCGCCGGCAAGAAACTCGTCAATGCCGGCACGTCCGGCACCGCTCGCGGCTTGATAGGTCGCGACCGATACGCGTCGCAGGCCGGCGACATCGCGGACCGGACGCAGCGCGCTGCAAAGAACGATCGCGGTGCAGTTGGCGACCGGAAGCAATCGATGCTCGGCCTTGAGCGTCTCACCGTTGACCTTCGGAACGATCAGCGGAACGCCCTCATGCAGTCGAAAGCTGGCGCTGTTATCAATAACCACGGCCCCGCGCGCAATCAAGGCCGGCGCGTAGGCTTCGCTGGCTTCTTCGCCTCCGGCGAAAAAAACGACGTCGAATCCGCCCAGCGCTTCGGCGGAGGTAGCGCGAACGCGCATCGAGTTGCCACGAAAACGCGCACCGAGGTCGCGCTCGCGCGACGCAAACGTTCCCAACTGATCGATTGGCAGGCGGCGCTCCTCGAGCACGCGCAAGATCGTTTCTCCTACGGCGCCCGTCGCGCCCACAACGGCGACGTTCACGCTTGCGCTCCATCCAGAATCGAATCGAGGCCGATGCGGAGTCCTCGTATCGTCGGCACCGCGCGAACCGCAGCAAGCATACCGGCAACGAACGATTCGCGCGAGAATGAATCGTGGCGAATGGTCAGCAGCTCGCCGGGGCGCCCGAATAGCACCTCTTGATGCGCCAGCAATCCCGGGAGGCGCACGCTATGGATCTCGGGTCTCCGACCGCCCGCGCCGGCAATCCGATCGGCGGTTTCGCGCGCCGTTCCCGAAGGCTTATCTTTCTTGGCGGCATGATGCAGCTCGATGATTTCTGCTTCAGGGAAAAAATGAGCTGCCGCCTGCGCGAAGCGCATCATCAGCATTGCGCCCAGCGAAAAATTGGGAACGATCAGCGCGCCAACGTTGCGGTTCTCGGCTTGCATTTTCAGCGTCGACCGCTGCTCTTGGGTCCAACCGCTCGCACCGACGACCGTATGAAGGCCTTCTTCCACGGCTGCCAAGGAGATCGCGTAGCTGTCGGGTTGCGTCGTCAGGTCGAGCAGAACGTCGGGCTTGCACGCAAACATCTCGCCGAGGGAATCGACGACTTTACGTTGCGGATCGGCGGTGCGAGCCAGTCCGCAGCAATAGTCGCCGCTCTCTACCAGCGCTTCACGCGCGATCGTTCCCATGCGTCCGAAGACGCCGGCAATCGCCACTCGTACTCGTTGCGCCATCTCACCTCGGCACCGGAATAGAAGTTAGATTTTTTCGAGCGGCGCGTACTTGAGCATGAGCATCTTCTGCCCGACATTGGGGAAATCGATCGTAACCAAGCCGTCGCCGCCGGCGCCGACGATATTTTCGATTCGTCCTTCGCCCCACTTCGGATGACGAACTCGATCGCCGTCTTTGAGGCCGAGGTGCACGCCGGCGCCGGCCGATTCGTGTATCGCGACCTCGCGCCACCGGCCGCCGGCCGGACGTGCCAGCGGCACGCTACCGCTCTCCAAAACGTCGAGCGCCGGAATTTCTTCGAGAAAGCGTGATTTCGGATAGGCGTAGGTATTGCCAAAGAGCGCGCGTCGCGCCGCATAGGTTAGGAAGAGCCGATCGATGGCCCGCGTGATTCCAACATAGGCGAGACGCCGTTCTTCTTCGAGCTCGGCCGGCTCGGTGAGCGTGCGGCTATGGGGAAAGACGCCTTCTTCCAGGCCGGTCAAAAAGACGCTCGAGAATTCCAACCCCTTGGCGCTGTGGAGCGTCATGAGCGTGACGTACGACGCATCTTCCTCGAGCGAATCGAGATCGCTGACGAGCGCGATGTTGGCTAAGAAACCCGCCAGCGACGGATCGTCGTCGTTCGATTCATATTCGCGGGCCACGCCGACGAGCTCCGAGAGATTTTCCAAACGGCCACGCGCCTCATGCGTATCCTCGCTTTGCAGCTCGCGGACGTAACCCGACCGCTCCATTACCGCAACGAGTAGATCCGCCACTCCCGCGGTTTGCGTAAACGCGCGCAGCTCCGCAATCAATTCGGCGAAGCGCTCGAGCTCCTTGAGCTTCTTTGGCACGGCGGCGCGGAGCAGATCGCTGTTGAAGATCGCCTCGCCCACCGATACGCGTCCGGCATTGGCTGCGTGCACCAACGCCGCAAGCGTCTGCTGGCCGATGCCGCGACGGGGCACGTTGACGATGCGCTTAAAAGCGAGCGCATCGGAAGAGTTGACGATGTACCGCAGGTAAGCGACGACGTCTTTGATCTCGGTGCGCGCGTAAAAGCCGACGCCGCCAACGACGCGATACGGAATACCTTCGGCGAGGAGTGCTTCCTCGAAGACGCGCGATTGTGCGTTGGTGCGGTAGAGCACGACGAAGTCGCGGTACGCGGCGCCGTCGCGAACCATGCTTCTGATTTTTTCGACGATGTAGCGGGCTTCGTCGCGTTCGGTGGCGGCCGGATACAGGGTGATCGGTTCGCCCTCGCCGCGAGACGTAAAAAGCCGTTTGGGGGCGCGCGTTCGATTGTTAGAGACAAGGTTGTTGGCGGCATCGAGAATCCGCTGCGTGCTTCGATAGTTCTCTTCGAGCTTGAAGATTTTTGCGCCCGGAAAGTCCTCTTCAAAGCGCAATATCATACGGTAGTCGCTGCCACGCCAAGAGTAGATGGATTGATCGTCGTCGCCCACCACCGTAACGTTTCCGTGGTAGCCTGCGAGTAGAGCGATCAGCCGGTACTGCGCAGTATTGACGTCTTGATATTCGTCAACCAAAACGTATTCGAACCGATGCTGGTATTTTTCCCGAGTTTCCTGATCGCGCTCCAGTAAGTCGATTGTGCGCACGATGAGGTCGTCGAAATCGAGCGAGTTCGACTCGCCCAACCGGCGCTGATACTCGGCGTACACATTGGCGATACGCTCGCCGACAAAAGAGGTTTGACCTTGCGCGTACTGCTCTGGCCAAATGAGCGCGTTCTTGGCCTTGTCGATCTCGGCAAGGCACGCGCTGGCCGAGAGATGGCGCTCGTCGATGTCGAGATCGTCGAGAATCTCTTTTACAAGCTGGCGCTGATCGGCATCATCGATGACGGCGAAGCTGCGGCCAATACCGATGCGCGAACCGTCGCGACGCAAGATTCGCACGCACATTGAATGAAACGTGCCGACCCAAAGGTCGCGCGCGACGGGCCCGACCATCGCGTGCAAACGCGATTTCATTTCGCCGGCGGCTTTGTTCGTGAAAGTCACCGCAAGAATGCGCTCCGGTGCAACGCGAAGCTCGCCTAACAAATAAGCGATGCGATGCGTCAGAACGCGCGTCTTGCCGCTCCCGGCACCGGCAAAGATCAGAACAGGGCCATCGCTCTGCCGAACGGCGGCTGATTGCGCGTCGTTGAGAATTTCCGTTTCCAGGAGCATTTATAGCGGTTCGGCGACCGGTGGTTCGGCGCCTGTTCTTGCGCAGGCTTGCGACGTTTCCCGCAGTTTGTTAGCGAACGGCGCGGAGCACCCGAGCCCGCCGAGCCGCCATCGCGTAGGCGGCGGAGAGCAGCGCGAGCGTCGATTCTGCACCCATGTTCGGGTTGACGAGTTCTTCGCCCAAGCCATCGAAACAGCCACCGCCGTTAGCCATCGTCACGCCGCGTGAATTCTTGCCGTAGTACCATTCCAACGCGATTTCTGCGGTCTCGACGTGGCTGGCGTCGCCGCTGAGGTCGAAAGCGGCGAGTTCGGCGTCGACCATCGAACACGCCTCGAGCGGCTGTTGCGCGTAACGCGCGCGGGGCCCGCCGTGTGGATACCAGCCGTCATTGCCAACCGGAACGTAAATGCCGTTTTCCAGGGTAACGCCTTCATAGAAGTGCAGGGCGGCCAAGCCGGCTTCCCCGTAACGCGCATCTTGCAGTGCGGCGCCGGCGCGGAGGAGCGCCTCGGGCAGGCGCGCGTTGTCGTACGTCATGATTGGTTCGAACCAGCGCCACTCATCGGTCGCGTTCTCAACATACGCGGCGAAGATTTCGTCGGCGAGGTATCGCAGGCCGCCGGCGTACTTATGGTCTTGGAACGCGCCGTGCGCGTGCGCCAAGCCGAGGGCCGCGTAGGCGCGCGAGCGGATGTATTCAAGCGATTCGAGTGACGGCAACGCGCGGTCGAGCAAGGTCGCGCAGACTCGCCGCCAGCTTTGCGAAGGCGCGTTTCCGACACCGTACCCTAACGCCCAGATCGCGCGGCCGCAACTGTCGTGCGTGCCGATCTCGTCGATCCAGCGCCGGTCGTAATCCATGAAGTTGTGAAAGCGCCCATCATCGAGCTGCGCGTGCGCAAGGAACGCAAGATAGTTCGACGCGAGACGCTGCGCTTGTTTGTCCGATGGATTGAGGCGCAAGTACGCAAGCACGACCATAAACGCGCGCGAAACGTCGTCGGTACAGTAGCCCCACGTGCGGTTTGGGACGTTTTCTATGGCATGCTGAATGACGCCGACGTCGTCGGAGAGCACTAGCAAATGATCGAGCGGAGGCGATGACGCTTGCGCGCGGGTCTTAGGCAGAGGTCACCAGCTCCAGCGGAGCGCGCGGACAAAGCTCGCTAAAGAGCGCACCATACTGGGCCGCGACGTGCGGCCAGGTCATTTGCCGGCCGAAGCGATAAGCGCGGCGCTCGGTCGCGCGGCGTAAGGACGGGTCGTCGAGCAGCATATTCAGGCCTGAGGCAATGGACGGCGCGTCGCGAAACTCGCACAAGAAGCCGCGGTTGAGTGCCAGCAACTCTTGCGCGTACAGATACGGCGTCGAAACGATCGCTTTGCCGCAGCCAACCGCGTATGCGAGAGTTCCACTGACAATCTGCGCCGGATTGAGATAGGGCGTGAGGTAGATATCGGTGGCCGTCAGATAACCCACGACCTCGTCGAAATCAAGATACTTGTCGACGAGCTGCACGTTGTAATGCAGTCCGTACTCCCGGATCATTGCGGTAAGCGACTCGCGGTACGATTCACCTTCGCGGCGGCGTACCACCGGATGCGTTTCACCCAAAATCAGGTAGAGCGCTTCCGGATGGCGCTTGACGACGCCGCGCATCGCCTCGATGGCGTATTCGAGGCCTTTACCGCGGCTGATCAACCCGAACGTAGAAATTACCGTGCGCTGACCGATGCCCCATGAAGCTTTCGCCGCGTATGTGTCTTGGAAGGGCACGTCGGGGACGCCGTGGTGAATCGTCTCCAAGATCTTGGGGTCGATGCCGTAAATGGTTTCGAGCAAACTGCGCCCTGTTTCCGAAAGTGTAACCACTTTGCTGGCGTGTTCGCAGAGCTCCCGCGTAACGCGCAGATAGGTTTCGTCCGGCTCCGGAAGCACGGTGTGCAAGGTTAAAACGACCGGTTTTTCGACCAATCGCAAAAAATCGACGAGCCACTCGCCCTTCTCCCCGCCAAACAGACCGTATTCGTGCTGGATGTTTACCAAGTCGATCGGATAGCTGTTGACGAATTCTGCGGCTTCCGCGTAGCTGACGCGCGACTCTTCGGCTATTCGGCCGACGACCTCGGGGGGATAGCGACGCATGTCGGCACCCGGCTCGTCGACGGCGATCACCGGACTCGAAAAACCGAAAGTGCGATCGTACGCGTCGACCATATCCTTCGTAAAGGTCGCGATCCCGCACTCGCGAGGCGGATACGAACCGAAGAACAAGGCGCGCGGCGGCAACATGTAGGCGATGGGCTCCTCCCTCCGTAGGACATCAGTCTACCCCGCCCCAGATGCGCGGTAAACCGAACGTTCCCTCGCTAGCCTACTATTCCTTGACCTGGAGATCCCAGGCGAGCGCCTGGTTCTAAAATCGTGCCTGGTTCGACACTGACGTCGTGGCCGATCACCGAGCCTCGCGCGACGTGCGCTTTCGGGCCGATCGTAACGCCGCTGGCGAGGATCGCTTCCTCGATGACGGCATCCGCCCCGACGCTGACGCGCTCCCATAGCACCGATTCGCGGACGGTCACGCGCGAACCGATACTACAGCCCGGTCCGAGCACGACGTTTGGACCAATTGTTGCGCTTGCATCCACTACCACGTCGGCACCAACGTGCACCGGCGGAATCACGCCCGGATGGCCGCGCAGAACGCCGCTTCCCTCGCCGCTGATTCCGGGCTCTACGGCAAGCGGCATCGCGCCGCTCAATACGTCGCGATGTGCGGCGAGATATTGTTCGGGTCTGCCGAGATCAAGCCAATAGTCGTTCGTCGTATAGGCGTAGAGCGTTTTCCCTTGCGCGATAATTTGCGGAAAGGTCGCGCGTTCGATCGAAACGTTTTGGCCGCTGGGAATGAAATCGAGAATTTCGCGCTCGAGCAGATACGTGCCCGCATTGATCTCATTCGTTGGCTCGTGTCCCTTGGGCGGCTTCTCGACGAACGAACTTACGCGGCCCTCGGCATCGTGCACGACACATCCAAACGGCGACGGGTCCTCAACGCGAATTAGATGCAGCGACCCAATGCCGCCTTTTTGATGGTGGTATTCGCGCATCGCTCGAAGATCGAGGCTCGTCAGAATGTCGCCGTTGAGAACGAAAAACGGCCCGGTGATATGCTCTTCGACGTTCTTAATCGCGCCGGCGGTACCGAGCGGCGTTTCCTCGATCACGTAGGTGACCTTCATATCGAGCTGCGTGCCGTCGCCGAAATAATCAACGATCGCTTGCGGCATATAACCCGCGGCCAGAATAACATCGCGTATCTCCGCAGCGTAAAGCCGCTCGAGCGTGCGCGCAAGGAAGGGGACGTTCATAATCGGCACCATCGGCTTGGGCGTGCCATATGTCAGTGGCCGCAGCCGGGTTCCCTCGCCTCCTACCAATACGATGGCCTGCATATGCGTTATGTTTACTGCGGCGTTACCCGACTCTTGCTTTGTCCCGTCTTTCTAAATTTTGTCACCCTGAGCATGTCGAAGGGTGACAGAGTAACGCGCTTACAACGATGCCATACAGTTGGCACATTCATTCAGTAGTCTCAAAGCATGCCGAAAATCATTTACGATTGGAACGCGGTGCAGGCATACTATGATGAAGGACACGGCTTCGTCGAATGCGCCCGCCGCTTTGGATTTTGCCACACGGCTTGGATCAAGGCGATAAGGCGCGGAGAGCTGCGCGTTGCACCGTCACTTTTTCCCGATAGACGCAAGAAATACGACTGGGCGGCGGTGCGAGCCCACTACGATATCGGCAACAGTTTCAGAGACTGCAAAGCAAGGTTTGGCTTTTGTGCGGCGTCCTGGACCAAAGCGGTTCAGCGCAGCGATATTGAGCCTCGTTCTTTTGGTATGTCCATTGCCGAATTGCTCTCAAACCGGAATAGAAATCGAACGCATGTTAAGCACAGGCTCATAAGAGCTGGGCTGCTCGCAAACAACTGTCAATCGTGCGGTTTATCGGCTTGGCAAGGCAAAGCGCTCAACATGCATCTCGATCACATCAACGGCGTCAAAAATGATAATCGGCTCGAAAATCTGCGCATGCTTTGCCCAAACTGCCATAGCCAAACGGCCACCTACGGAGGCCGAAACCTAAAGCGGCCCGGCGTTGCAAGGGCCGAGGCTTTTCCTGTAGTATAACGTTTCGCTACCAATCCCGGGTAGTTCAGCTGGAAGAACGGCAGACTCTGAATCTGCATGTCGGTGGTTCGAGCCCATCCCCGGGAGTAGCGCGGCCCCATCATCTAGAGGCCTAGGATGCCGCCCTCTCACGGCGGTAACGCGGGTTCGAATCCCGCTGGGGCTATTCTAAAACGCCTTATTCTACGGAGCTTTCGAACACTGGATGGGTACGCCGGTCCGGGCTAGCCGGGGTGCCCTCTACCGCTGACTTCCGTGCCGCCAGCCTCTCGATCTTCCAGGTCGTATTCGCCGTCGTCGTCGCCAAGTTCGTCGTTCTTGCCGTCCTTGTCAGAACGATCGTCGGATCGTTTGTTCGGGTCGGTTGGATCGCGCTGCTTTTGGTTCGGATCAATCGGGTTCGGCATATCTCCAGGTGTAGACACTTGTAAGCCTCCGTAGTCTTAGGATTGTAGGTCGGAGCTTACCCATTGAGCCGCGTCGTCAAGCCGCACCCGTCAGTTCTTCCTCGATCGCGAACGGGCTGGACTTGCGCCTCGGCCGAAGCGCCTGTTTGTAGCGACGACACTTGCATTTTGGATTCATGGTGGACGAGCATCCGCCGTCGAAGTGATTTGCCCTGGTATCGCCGCAGTGAGCGCAGTCGAGTGGACCGTACCGGAGCATTCAAGTGATCCTGTTAGTTAGAAGCAGTTACGCGGCTGCGATGGCCGCGAGGGATGGAAGCGTTTGGAAAGTTTATTGGACGCAGGGTAGCGTGGTAGCATGGATTCGTGATCCAAGCAATAGCCCTGATTGGCACGATAAGCCATGAGCCTTTCAACGTACGACGACCACTCAGATTCTGAGCAGCCCATTAGCCTATGGTGGATAGTTCGAGTTTATTGGCCAACCTCGACACGCTTGCTAAAGATACGATAACGTTCCGAGCAGACGCGGCACTTGACGTCAGCCACGATATCGATTCATTTACAGATGTCACTGGCTTTGATGCCTCGTTTTTCGCTCCCTCGTCACTGAGCTAGTACCCCTGTATCGATCGTCAAACGGTTCCGATCGGTTCAGCCGGAAGCGCTTTCGAAGGCGCACGCGAAACGGCCGAAGCCGGGGAGCCGCCATTCACCCGTCGAAGGCGCCGCCGTGATCACGCGGCCGGTCGTTTGTGGTCCATTCATCGGGCGCATTGAAGAGCTCGCATACCTGCGCGAGCGAAAGCGGGAGGCCGCGGTCTCTCACGGAGGCTTGGTCTTCGTTGCTGGTGAGGCCGGAGTCGGCAAGTCGCGACTCATCGCCGAGTTCTGCTCGTCGATACGAAACTCGCGGTGGAGACTCGGAGTCGGTGCCTGTCTCGAAGTCGCCTCTCGGCCGTATGGGCCTATCCTCGACGCACTCGATCGTTTGGGAAGTCCCATCACCTTGGGTATCGCGCAAACAAAGCGAGAGCAATTCGACGCCATCGTAGAGCACTTCGCCACGCTGGCTGCACGTCGAGCAATAGTCATCGTTCTGGAAGATCTGCAATGGGCTGATGCAGCGACGCTCGATTTACTCGCGTATCTAGGCGCGAAACTGTCGCGGTTGCGCATCCTTGCGATTGCGTCGTTTCGTACCGACGATCTTCATCCCAGCCATCCCGCGCTCTCGGCTTTGGCCAAGATTGCACGCAACACTCGGGCGGGACGCATCGATATCGCGCCGCTGCAAGGCGTCGAACTGCAGCGGTTTATCGACGAAGCGCTCGGAGATATCGCGCTGCCCGATGAGATACGTCGTGCCGTCGCGCAGAACGGCGACGGAAATCCGTTTTTTACCGAGGAGCTGCTCAAGAGCGCGGTTGAAGCGCTGACGACACCGCGCGCCAATACGAGTCGAACCGTTCCGCAAACGGTTCGAGATACGCTGCTTGCGCGCTTACTGCCCCTCGATGACGCCGAGCGGCAAGTCATCGCCCAAGCGGCCGTGATCGGCCGCTCCTTCGGGCTCGATCTCCTCGCTGCCACGCTCGGCATTGAGCCGGAGCCTTTGCTTCGTGCCTTGGGCCGAGCGCGCGATTTTCAACTCATCGACGAGGTGGGGCGTGGGGAGTTCCGCTTTCGTCACGCTCTGACGCGCGACGTCATCTATGGAGGTTTTCTCGGAGCGCAGACACGGCTTCGCCATCACGCGATAGCCGTAGAGCTCGAAAAGGCACCTGAATCGCTGCGTTCGCTCGAAGCGCTGGCCTTCCACTGGTGGGCGGCCGGCGAGTCGGCGCCAGCCGCGTCATACAACGAGCAGGCGGGAGATTCGGCTGCATCGGTTCACGCACACGAGGATGCAATCGCGTTCTACGAGCGCGCACTGGAGAGTGAAAATATTGCGCATCGGACGCGTGGCTTGATCGTGGAAAAGATCGCAAGCGCGCAGCTCGTCCTAACGTCGACTGCGCAAGCGCACGCGACGTACGAAAAGGCGGCAAATATTTTTCGCGACGGCAACGAAGCCGATCTGGAAGCACGCTGCAGAGTCCGCGGCGCGATGACTGCGTATACGCTTGGTATTTCCAACCCAACAGCGCCCCTGCAGGACATGCTCTCCAGGCTCGAAGCAGACGAATATGTGGCTCGCAGTAGGATTCATTTGGGTCTCGCGTGGTTGACTGCTACGCTCTGGTTTCCCACCGAAGCCGAGCATCACTTACAGCAGGTTGACGCGCGTGCCTTATCGGAAGTTGCTGAGTTCCGGCTGTACTTTCATAACATTTCCGCCTGGGTTGCGATGACGTTTGGTCAGACTGACCGATTTCGTCGAGAGTACGCCGCTTGGGTGGCTGCGGCACAAAGCACGGGATCTGCGCTGACGCTCGCCGGGGCACATTACAACGGCGCGCTGTGTTTTTCGTTCTTTGGTCTTCACGACGAGGCAGTGGGGCAAATCGATCGGGCGCTTCGGATTGCTCGCGAATCGCGGAGCCGCCATGCCGAAGAATGTGCCCTGAGCAATGCGGCGCTGTGCTATCTTTCTACGGGCGACCTCAGCAGGGCGCGAGCTTGCGTGGAAGCGATCTCGACAACCACCGAAAACAACGTGAGTTTGAAGTTCGCAAGCGCTCTTGGTTGTATGATCGGATTGTATCTGGATGACGAGGACTTGATCCAGAAGTGGTTTGATGCCTTCGAGGCGGCTTTCTCGCGCGCGCCGGATATCGACACCGGCGCCGCCTTCGCCCAAGTCATGGCTCGTCGCGGGCGTCTTCGCGATGCCGAAACGATCCTTCACCGAGCAATCCCGGCGGGCGAACTCATTCGAGGCAACGTGGTGCCACTGCTGACGGTCGGTCGATACGGCGCGCCGGCCGATCGGAAGCGAGCCAGAGAATATCTTGCTCGAGCGGCGGCCGGAACCGCGGAACTGCCCGAGCGTCCGGCATTGGCGCTCTTCGATGCCATGACGTCGCTGCAGGATGGTCGCGTTGCCCAGGCGGCAGCACTCGGCAATCAGGCGGCCGAGGGTTTTCGACGGTTGCGTTTTCCGTTACTCGAAGCGGCGGCGCTGGAAACGGCCGGTAACTTTGAGGGTGCGCTTGCGATATTTCGCCGTTGCGGCGCGGTCCGCGACGTGAGAAGGCTCGAACGGACAACTCCGGCCGAAAATGGTGCGTCGCCGGGCACCATGCCGGCGACGACCATTCTTTCAGCGCGCGAGCTCGAAATCGCGACGCTCGCTGGGGACGGGAGGGCGAATCGCGAGATCGCGCGGTCGCTTTCGATAACCGAGAAGACTGTTGAGAAGCATTTGGCCTCCATCTACCAAAAGCTCGGCATCGGCTCACGCAGAGATCTCGGATCCCGCCTGTCGCGGCTCACGTCTTCGGGCTAGGATCCGTCGCCACACCGTATACGTGATAACCTGCCAGACCGTTCGTGATCGCGTCGACGAACTTGCCCTGGGGGTACGTGTACTCGTTGACGACACCGTCGTATTCACTCACATAGATGCGCTTCGCGTTCTTTGTCAACGCCACAAACAGCGGATATCCCGTCTTTGCAAACGTCGACGACGGGGTGGTCGCACCCGGTTTGAAAATTTCGACTTGGGGGACTGCGGAATCGGGATTGACCAGGTTTTGCTTTGGGTCGATCCGCAAGCCGAAGCACGACTGGATATTCAAACCGAGGTTCTTCGGCGTCGTCGAGCCGGCTGGAAATTCGTCGACCAAAAATGGCCCGTTTTGGAAGCTCTGTTGAAAGCACCCAAAGACGTTATTTTTGTTGTCGGTCGCGACGCCGACTGCACTTGTATAGTTCGGGTCAGTCAGGAGCGCGGTCGGATCTGTGTTGCCGAACGCGAAAACGGCGATGTTCCCGGGCAACGTGGCACTCGTGAGCGCGTTTGCGACGTAGGCAGTGCCCTTTTGGTCGACGGCGACATCGAACGGAGTGCCGCCCCTATCATTATAAAAATCATTCAGAACTTCGAACGGTGTCGTGGCGCCGCGATGGAAGACCGGCACGTCTGCCGAATCCGTGTTGGCGACGTAGAGGTCGCCAGACTTCGTGACGTAGAGGCCACTCGGATGGTTCAAGCCGGTCAACTGACCGATTGGAGCTTGGTTCTTTCCCTTTTGCGCGTAGATGTAGACCGTGCTGGTGTCGAAATTCGCAACGTAGAGAATCGGTTGGGTCTTGGCTGCGGGCGAAATCCAACTCTTGCGAGCGGAGTGCGACGGAAAATTTGCGCCCGGAGCATTCGCGATCGGTGGAGCCGCACTGCCGCCCGAGGTGGCGCTGCAAGCAGATAGAGCTAGACCCGCAGGCAAAAGCAAGAGCAAGGTTCGCAACAATTTTGGCATGTACTCTCCTCGTTTCACGTCGAAGCAGTCGCGGCTGCGCACGCGCGAACGCGTGAACGCGGTCGCTAATGGCGTAATGCTACGTCGTTCCGCGCCGTGCCGGTATGGGGGTGAACCCTACCTCGGACGGAGATTGTCTACCGATGGATCGGTGGGGCTATGAGGGTAGCCTGACTTGCCGATCAAGCTGCGGCCTGCAAAGGCGACTCGACGAATCGTCGCCGCCGGCGTAAATCGTTACGAGATGCTTTTCACCCGCTTCAGGGCGTCAGCTCGAACACGACCCCGTCATCATCGTTTCCGCCGCCGAATGTTGTGCCGTACAGCTTGCCCCCAACTTCGAGAAGCGAACCTATCGGATCCGAACCGTCGGGGCCAGTGAAGCTGTGGAGCACCTTCAATGAGCCCGTCGTGCTGATTTCAAAGACGATGCCATTGCGGCCGACTCCGCCTTGGCTCGACGTACCGTAAAGCTGCCCGTTGTACGCGATCAGCGCGGTTTGCGGGTTACTGCCATCGAGGCCTGAAGATGCGCCGAAACTATGAAGGACCTGTTCCTTGCCTGCGAGACTAACGCTGAACACCGTTCCTTCATTCTCAGTACCGCCGAAAACCGTTGTGCCGTACAGCTTCCCGCCCAACGCGACAAGTCCGTTCGGCTCTTGGCCGTCTGAGGGCGTGTTGCGGAAGTTGTAAATCACCGTTTTCTTTCCAGCCGCGGTTAGACTGAACACGATGCCGCCTTTGTAGCGGCCTCCGTATGCGGTTCCGTACAGCTTACCATTTAGATTTATAAGCCCATCTAGGGGATTTTCGCCGTCGCCACCGCCCTGAAAGCTGTAAATGACGCGTTCATGGCCCGATGTCGAAATTTGGAAGACCGTTCCGCAAGTGTAATTGCCGCAGGCCCCACCGCTGCCACCGTATTCGGTCGTGCCGAACAGCGTGCCGCCCAGCTCGACGAGACCGGCATATGGTGCTTCGCCATCCGGGGCGCCTTTGAAATCGTAGACCCAATTCTCTCTGCCATTTGCGTCTAAGCTGAACACCGAGCCGCTACTATGAGATCCGCCTCCAGCCGTCGTGCCATAAAACGTCTTTCCACGCCGCAGCAATGGCGCGGCCGAATAGTAGCCGTCATAGTGAAAGCTGTGCAGCACCTTTTCCTTGCCGTCCGCAGTGAGCCTGAAAACAATTCCGTATCCAAATAGGCCGCCGGCAGTTGTTGTGCCGTAAAAATTAGGTGGCAGAGCAATAAGACCGGCTCCGGGTCCAGCACCTGCATACGATCCATCGAAGTCGAGGAGCGTCTTGAAATTGGAGTGGCTATCCGCGCTGAGCGAAGCGACGGCGCTCGAGCTCGCCGGTACGACACCTTGTAGCGCTCGCTGGGAGCAGGCCACCGCGGCGATAGCGAAGATCAAAACCGCCACGCATGGTTTCATTGCGTTCACCCGCCTATCGTGACGCTGCCCGGATCGCAGGACGTTGGGGCGGCGTTGCCCTTCGCTCGAGCCACGACCCCATCGAAATGCGGGCCACCTGCTGACGTGGCGATATAAAGGCTGCCTTTGCCGTCGGCGCCCGGTCCGGCCTCTGGAGCCGCACCATTGCTGCCGCTAAAACTTTGGAGCTCCTCCTTGAACGTGCTGCCCTTCGGCATTAAGGTGAAAAGCGTGCCTGAGCCTGTTTTTCCACCGTTCAGCGTTGTACCGTAGATCACGCCGTGACCGTTGCCGATCACCGGGCCCTCCGGATTGAAACCATCTCGATAGAAGCCGCCGAAGTTCCAAATCACGCTCTCCACGTATTTGCTGCCGCTGGGCGTGAGCTTGAAGACCGTTCCGCCGCCATCGTATCCGCCTTCTATGGTCGTGCCGTAGAGTGCACCGCCCGGTTGGGCGCACAACCCGGCCTCGGGCTGTTTTCCGTCCGGCGCACTACGGAATGAATAGACGATTCTCTCGGTATAACCGCTGCCCGATGGAACCAGCTCAAAAACGGTTCCAGAGCCTTTAGCGCCGCCCAACTCGGTGGTCCCGTAGAGTGCATCGTTCACAATGATCAGACCACCGACAGGGTACCCGCCATCCTTTTTACCTCGGAAGCTGTACAGGAGGCTTTCGGTATATCCCGACCCGGTCGGCTGCATCCGATAGACGGCGCCATGACCGTGGACACCGCCACCGCTGGTCGTCCCGTAAAGATTGCCACTCGCATCCTCGATTACCGGACCCTGCGGCGCCGAACCATCTGGCGTGTCCTTGAAGCTATAGGTGTTCACTAGTGTCCAGGTGCCGCTCGGACTCGGTTTCAGTTCGGCTACACTACCGTCGAAGTTTGCGCCCCCGCTGAAGGACGTGACGAAAACGGGGCTGCCTTGATCGAGTTTCGTAGGCACGGCTATGCCTATCGGCCTCGAACCGTCGGTCCGGCCCTGGAACTCGTAGAGCACCGCTTCGGTCCAACCACTCGCGCCTTTTGTCAGACCGTACACCGTGCCCGAATTGTAATAGCCGCCAAATTCTGTCGTCCCGATGATCCGTGGGTAGGGTGCGACTCGGCTCGGTGCAACCGCGCCCGAGACCGGCGTCTGCCCGTCGTTGCCCGTGCCGAAACTGTAAAGGGCGCGCAAGGCCGAAGCCGGTGCAATGTTTGCATTGTGTGACGTAAAGTCTGACGGCACAACCGGCGGCACCCCATCCGGCGATTGCCGAATGCCACATCCAGCGAGGATTACGACGGCTGCGCATCCGGATGCGCAGCAGACACGACTCAATCTCTTAATGCTGTTTTACTCCCTGCCTTAGAAAAACTAATGCATCTACGGTGTGTTACGACTCGGCTACGCCCAGCTCCCGCAAAGCACAACTCCGCCGTGTGCGCCCGTGGAAGAAGCTATGGAGAGGATCTGGTCATCCATCATCATCTACAGGTACTTCGAATCCCACCTGGGCGATTTTATACCAGTAATACGTAAGCTGCGAAGATTCTAACCGTGCAAAGCGATTTGAAAAGCGCGGCCTCCTTCTCTCGTACCGTAGATATCGCTCGCGATGCTGACGTCTCGGCATCGTACATGCCCATGATGGCGGACGCGTCCTTTCGCAGCGAGTGAGCCTCGCCGTGTGCAATTCGGCGCAAAATCTTTCTGCGCTACCGAATAACTCGCGGCGCGCCAAACGCACGTTCCAGGGACCGCCGACTTACGGATACGTGCCCACAAGCGGCCTGACTTCCGATGATTCGGAGCGCTTCTAAGAAACGACGATGGAGCGTTCGTTCAGCGTGGTTAGGGCCGTGTCGGTTGGGATGCGGGACGATGTACGAGTTCAAACCGTAGCGTCAGTTCCTTGACGCATCGAGTTTACTCGCCCGTAACCTCGTTCGGGTCGTCCTCGGCTATACCGCGCTTGTCGTCGTTGTTCTCGTCGTCAGGCTCGGGGCTTTCCTCGGTATCGTCAGGATCGATTTCAGGTTCGACCGGATAGTCAATGCTCATGGCCCGTCTTTACCCAGCTCAGCGGCTCGTCGAACTAGGGATACGCGAGCTCGGCGTACCAATCGCCGCGGCCCTTCGGCGTGAGGTCGAGCACGTTATAGACCGGCGTGAGAAGATCGATTCCGCGTTGATTGATATCGTCGGCCATGTGCGGATGTGCGGTGTAAAAATGCCGAATCACTCCGTCGGCATCGCGCGTAAACACCGAAACGGTCGAATCTTGGTTGCCTTCGGAGTCTTCGCTCGCCAGGTCGTACTTGAACGAGCTATCCCCGCAGCTGAGCAGACGAAGGTTGCTCCAACCGCGCGAACGCGCGTACGCTCGCAAGGTGGCCGGATCCGCGGCCGCAGCAATTGCAAAGTCCACGTTTTGTGCAACATGCTCTGCAACGCCGTTAAATCCATCAATCCACATGGTGCACATCGGACACGCGGTCGCCTGTTTCTTGCCGTACATGAAATGATAAATGACGACCGGGCGGCCGGACTCGCTGAATAACTCGCTTAGCGGCACGCGGCGAATGGGTTCGTCGCCGGCCTGAAAATCGGCCGGCCCTTCGTAAAAAACGTAGTCTTCGAGCGCCGCGCCTTGTGGTAAGTTGCGGCGCAGCTCCGCAACCCGTTCGCGCTGACGCATCTCCTCGACTTCGGCAAGCCTGAGCTCTTCACGCCGCGCAAGATAGTCCTGGGATTCGTTCGAGAGATTTGTATGTCGCATGCAGCCCGATACCCCGGACAAGCGCTTAGCGCCTTGCGCGCAGAGTCAAATCGCCTTGCGCAAAGCTCAACATGTTGGGTACAACGCGATATTATGGATAGCAACGATCAATCGCGCCGAACGTTTGTCGGCATTCTCGGCGGCGTAACGCTTGCGGCGGCCGCCGCATCACCGGCCGCGGCAGCGGAGAGCGCCAGCGCAATGGAAGCCGCCTCGGAGGATTATCCCAAACCGCCATATCCCGAACAGACGCAGGCGTGGCCCGGCCTCGCCTCCAAGATGACGCCGCGGCCGAATCACGGCGAACAATCGTACCGAGGCACGGGAAGATTGAAAGGGCGCAAAGCCTTGATTACCGGAGCCGACTCTGGAATCGGGCGCGCGACCGCGATCGCCTTCGCCCGCGAAGGCGCGGACGTCGCCCTCAGCTATTTGCCGGCCGAGGAGCCCGACGCGCGCGAAGTCGTCGACCTGATCCGGAATGCGGGCAGAAAAGCGGTGCCGCTACCGGGCGATATTCGTTCCGAGGCGTTCTGCCGCAAACTTGTCGACGATGCCGCGAGCGGCCTCGGAGGTTTGGACACGCTCGTGAATGTCGCGGGGCGACAACACGCCGTCAAGCTTATCTCCGAGTTGACGACGGAGCTCGTGGACTGGACGTTCAAAACCAACTTCTACGCGATGTTTTGGATTACCAAAGCTGCACTCGAACATATGCAGCGCGGCTCGGTGATAATTAACACCGCCTCAGAGCAAGCCTACGATCCTTCACCCTATTTGCTCGATTATGCGCCCACAAAAGCTGCCATCAATAATTTCAGCAAAGCACTCGCCAAGCAGCTCGTCGATCGAGGCATTCGCGTCAACGCCGTCGCGCCCGGCCCGTTCTGGACCCCGCTTCAAGTGAGCGGAGGACGGCTACCCGGCGCGGTTTCGGAGTTTGGCGAAAGCGTACCGTATCACCGCGCGGGCCAGCCGGTCGAGATCGCGCCGGTGTACGTGGCGCTTGCGTCTGCAGAAATGACGTTCTCGACCGGCCAAACCTACGGCGCTACCGGAGGAAACGGTATCGCATAATCTCGCGGCAGCCCGCTACGCCGCGAGGCCGTTGGGCTTGAGCAGCACTTTTCGGTAACCCTGGGTGCGTTTATCGAACTTCTCGTAGGCATCGGGAGCGGCTTCAAGTGGAAGCCGATGGCTCACGAAGAAGCTCGGCTTCGCAATACCCGCCAGGATGAGATCCCGAAGGTAAACGTTGTAACGCTTGACCGGAGCTTGCCCCATTTCGACGGACAGACCTTTCTCCCAAGCAGCTCCAAGCGATAGCGTGAACCGTCCTTTTTTCGCCTCGTCATCGACGCCGCCGGGGTCTTCCGGAAAGTAGACCCCGATCAGTCCGATGTGACCCGTGGCATTGGTAATGCGAATCAGATCCTCGATCGCCTGCGTCGGTTCTTGCTCTTCGCCGGGCGCGTCGTGCGTCCACGCTTCGTAGCCCACCGCGTCAATGCCGCACATGACGCCGGGCATTTTCTTGCCTGAGCCTTCGCGCAGTTCTTGGACGTTGCGGCGATGCGGTTCGCGAAGATCGAGGATCTGCTGCACTGGGTCGCCCTTGCGAAAGTCGATCGGAGTTGCTCCCATTTCGCTGACCGCTTTCAAACGATCGTCGACGCAATCGACGATATAAATCTCAGAAGCGCCGCGGATTCGCGCACTGAGACCCGCTAACAAACCGACGGGACCGGCGCCCCAAATCGCTACTGTGTCGCCGGCGCGCACGTGAGCCTGCTCGGTCGAGTGGTAGCCCGTCGGGAAGACGTCGGATAGAAGAAGAAAATCGTCTTCGAATTCGTCACCCGGTTTGCCCGGCAACTTCAAGGCGTTGAAGTCGGCAAACGGTACGCGGAGCAACTCCGCTTGGCCTCCTCGATACGGCCCCATCCCCGAATAGCCATAGCCGCCGCCGTGGCCTTGCGGATTCGTCGTTAAACAAGCATTGGTATAACCTCGCGCGCAGTTAAAACAAAATCCGCATGCGATATTAAAAGGCAGCACAACGCGATCGCCCGGCCGGATGCTAACGACGCCGGGGCCAACCTCTTCGACGACGCCCATATTCTCGTGCCCCACGACCTGGCCGGGTTGCATCGGTGCACGTCCCTCGTACATATGCAGATCGCTGCCGCAAATTCCCGACGTCGTGAGACGAACCAAGGCATCTCCCGGTGCCTCGATACGAGGATCGTCAACTTCATCGACGCTTACTTGAAATGGGGCCTTCCATACCACTGCGCGCATAATTTTTTCTCCTATCCGGTTGCGAGGCTGAGTTGGTAGACCCGCTATGTACCCAGAATCTCGGTAGACCGCGATAGAGAACTATTGCAGCGCCGAGCGTCCTCTTAGTTTGGCAGCGCGCTCGTAATTACGGGGAAGCCGCTAAGGTAGGCGCTGTAAGTTGCCAGCGGCTTGGCCCACCTGTTACTCTCCATTTATGTTTTCGCTAATCTGTGCACTTGCGGTGACTGGCACGCCACCGGCTTCTTCAGCCGCTCAGCTCTTCGCGCAGGGTGATTTCATCCGAGCGAAAGTCGCGTATGCAGACGCCGCTTCGCGGAATCCCGCGGATCCCGAGGCCATCCTCGGCTTAGCGCGCATCGAGCTCTACGAAAATGACCTCGACGCGGCCGCCAAGGATGCGAAGATGGTACTGAGTCTCAAGGCCGACGACGAAACGGCCAAGGCGGTCCTTCGAACGGTGGAGCAACGCAGGAACATTCTCACATCTGCTGATGGGCTCGGCGTTCCCGATTCCGGCATCGTCGTGCCGTTTGTCGAATCGGAACCGTTGCCCGCAATACAACTCGAGATAGCCGGGAAACCGGCGACGTTGGTTCTCGATACCGGCGCGCCGGACGTCACGCTCGATCCAGACTTCGCCAAGGCGCTTGGACTCGCGATCACAGGCGGCAGCCAAGGAGCCTTTCTCGGCGGCCGCACCGCGGTGGTGCGCCAAGCTGTCGTATCGAGTATTGTCGTAGGCCCGATCGCGCTTACGAACGTGAAGGTTACGATTCTGCCGTCCCGCGGATTCGGTCTCTTCAAAGATCGCACCGTCGATGGCATCGTTGGAACGCCATTTCTTTCGCGATTTCTTTCGACCATCGACTATCCGCATCACCGCCTTCTGCTCCGTCCGCGCCGAGCCGTGATGGCGAATGCCGGCGGAACGGCAGTTCCGATGTGGTTGGTCGGGGATCACTTTATCTTCGCCGCCGGTAAGGTCAATGGGTTAACGAACCAACTCTTCAGCATTGACACCGGGGGCGCCGGGGCCGGATTCGTTCCGGTCCAAGCGACGATTGCTGCCGCGCACATCAAGACGTTTCCGGATAAGGCGATGCAAGGAATGGGTGGCGGCGGCCCGGTCACGATCGTTCCGACTCTGGCAGACGAGTTGTGTCTAGGTCCCGTCTGCCAGAAAAACGTCGGAGGTGGCTACACGCCCAGCGGCTCTCCCTTGAGCATGTTTCCATTCGCGGTGTCCGGCACCGTTAGTCACTCGTTCCTCGAACGCTACGCCGTAACGTTCGACTTTACGCATATGCGTTTGCTTATGACTTAGTGCAGGTAGTTTTCGCTACGGTCGTCCAGGCGCCATGAACGCTGGCTTCGCTAAGATCGTACTGCTTGGCCATCCCAAGCATTGTGAACGTGTCTCGAATCGGCGTTGCCGAGCCATTTGTGAGGTAAAACGTGCCCGTCCAGCGGATCGTTCTTCCTGACTGTTGCGTCGATTCATATCCGTAGTTGCCGCCTGAGTCGACAAAGGGACTAAACCAAGTCTTTGTGCTTGGAACGTACGCGTAGTAAACGGTTACGTCTCCATTGGGACTCGTTGTATGCACGACGAGGCCGCTGCCGTCCTTCACCCTTGTCACGGTGAGGCTCGTCGACGGCAGTGCACCTAGCTTCGACGCTGCCAGGGTATTTCTGCAAGACCACGTGCCGATTAACCAATCGTAGCCGTTCGGCCCTGCTCCAACGGACATTGCTCCTGAAGCACCATCCGCCAGCGCGGGAATGAACGACGCGCAAAGCGCGGTAATAACGACAAGCAATTGTTTCATGTTTAGTACGCGCCGATGCCGTTCGGCGTTCCCCATCCAGTCGGCCCGTCGTAGCCTTTGCCCGCAATACAAAGGTAGTTGCCGCAGTTTCCGTTGCTCCCGCTCGTGATATCGTGCAGATCCTTCTTGTACTTGTGCTTCTTGAGCGTCCAGAACTTTTCGGCAGCGTTCTGACTGCTGGCGTTTCCGGCAAGCCCAAAGACTCCCGCGTTGATCGGCGCGGCCGCACTCGTCCCGCCAACGGTAAACCAGCCGCCTTCGTTACTGTCGTACTCAGCGAGCTGCCAGGCAACGGCCGATATATCGGCTTCGGTTCGCCCGGTGCAATCGGGATCGTGCTGCCACGACGGCTTCGCAATATTGGTCGCGCAATCCGAGCCGGAGCCATCCCAGGCCGTTTCGGAATACGTCGAGCCGCTCTTCGATAGCACCGTTCCGCCAACCGAAACGACGCTGCCGAAAACCGCCGGCTCTTCGTAGACGCCGTAACCATCGTCACCCGACGCGAAAAGATATTCGACGCCGGGGCTCTCGAAATACGACGGGCTGGCGCAGCCGACGCCGTTGCAATACCAGCTATTGCTGATAATATGTGCGCCAAGCGTCACGGCTTCGGCCTCGGCTGTCTCGAGATCGCTCGGGTTCTGACTGTTGGCTTCGATTAGATAGATCGTGCACTTCGGGCAGGCCGCCGAAACCATTTCGATGTCGAGATCTTCTTCGACGCACCAGCCGCCACCATAACGTGACGCGCAGCTGACCGGGTAGTTTTGCATCTGCCCGGTTTGATTATACTTTGTGAAATTTGCGGTGCCGAGACCGAACTCATTGCGATATGTCGCCAAGTCCGAGCTCGCGTTCGGTTCGTCTAAGGCGTCGACCACCGCGACGATCTGCCCCGATCCATTCGTCGAGGACGGGAGATTGTAGCGCGCCTCTATATCGGCGGGTGCCCAACCCGCGATCGCGGGGTCGAGCCCGCCTTTCGACTGGATCAGGGCTAAACATTGCGCTTCGCCGCGGCGCGACGTTTCGCAGGCGCGCCTCGCGAGGCCCTTGGCCTCCCAATCCGGCATGGCGATAGAATGTCGTTGCGCGGCCGGCGCGCTCGTGGCTCCAGGGATGTTGGAGCTGCCACCGCTGCATGCCGAGAGAACGACGGCTGAAACGAGCGGCGCGACGAGTCTGAAAGATGCGTTCATACTGCTCCTTTGTTGTCAGGGCTGGGGGCCCAGCAAGCGTTCGCCGGGCCAAGCCCGACACCTCGCCTTCGCAAAGGGAGTGGGGATCATTCGGTCATCTGGTTAATCGGCTGATTCGTCGCTAGCGCTCCCGAGGAGATTTCGAACATGACGCATGATGCACCGCAACGGTCAGAGATCGATCGTTACGTCGAACGGGCTCGACGTTCGCGCGCGCGGATTTCGACGTCGCATGGTGACATCGTCTTCGATTTTTTTGCTGACGATGCACCGATGCACTCGGCGGCTTTTATGAAGCTTGCCGAGGCGGGCTTTTACGATGGGCTACGCTTTCATCGCGTCGAACCGGGCTTCGTCGTGCAAGGCGGCGATCCGAAAGGCGATGGAACGGGAGGTCCGGGGTACCATCTCAAAGCTGAGTTTAGCAATCGCCCGCATGTGCGTGGAACCGTAGCAATGGCGCGGTCCTCCAAACCTGACTCGGCTGGATCTCAATTCTACATCTGCCTAGACGACGCGCGCTTCCTCGACGGCCAGTATACGGTCTTCGGTCAGATGACCGACGGCTTCGACGCGCTCGATGCGATCAAACGCGGTGACGCAATGACGAGCGTATCCATCGAACCTCGCGTCACCTCCCCGCCGGAGGGCTAGCCGTCTACGGCGTGAACCCGTTTCCGTTGTAAGCGGCAACCGGCTCGCTTAGATAACCCGCACCGATTGTAGTTTGGATGAAGCCGCGGTCCATGTCGACTTCGACAGCTTCTGCCGGGTTCGATGTGCTCGACCGCATCGCGCCCCAGACCAGGTGTCCGTCGTTATGCAGATTGCAGAACCCAGCCCACCCTAACGTGTAACCCTGCGGAAGATCGACAACGCCGCGTTCGCGCGAATCGGCGATCTGATATCGCGCTAAGAAAGCCTCGTCGCCATAGAGGGCAAGCCGGTCGGTCGTTGTGAAGCCACAGGTGGCGCTTTCGACTGTATATTTATACGCGCAGTTGCCCGGCTGATCGACGGGACACTCGTACATATAGGTAGAGCCAAGGTCCAGGCTCACGGGGGCGTACAACGTGCTGCCACGTACGGAAATCCCCGTCATGCGAGACGCTCCGGTCTCGCTACCCACGAGATAGGTTTTCCCAATGGTGGTCGATCCGTACGGGTACATCACGACGTCTTCGGCGATGACGTTCTTCTCGAACTCGCGATCCTCGACATAGAGATTGTCGTCGGCGTCGACGGTCATAGTTCCGGCATAGCCGGGCGTCGAGTACTCTGCGACCTCGCCATTCAGTTCGTGGGTCAATTCGTGAATTTTGAAGGTGCCGTCCGTCGAGTAGAGGGTGTCGACGTAGACGTGTCCTTTGCTATCGGTGACGACATCGAACGGAATTTGACTGAATTTTTTTTCTGCGACCTTGTTGCCATAACGATCAAACGCCATCACGGCTTTCAGCGCGCGGTCGGCCACGTAAAGATAGCCGGCAGAATTTGCTTCGCGACCGCCGAGCGGAAGTGCTTGCGAGGTCGAATCGCTCGCGGCCGAGGGACTGGCGCAGCCGGCAAGTGCGAATAGCGCCGCTGTCATCAGAACGCGTTTAACGGAAGTCTCCTTTCGGGCTAAAGGGTCTTCGTCTTTTCCGGCCGCTACCGGCTGGTCCAAATGTTAGCACTCCTGCCCTCGCCGGGCAAGGCTGCCGGCGCCGAAACAAGGCGCTCTACGCCGCGGTAGCTCGGCCGTGAGCGTACCGATTTACCGGCTCTACTTGCTTCGGGCGGCATACGTCTTGCTCGTGGTGGGACTCGGATCCCAGATATGGCCAGCCATTCTGACGCCCGCGAAGTCGTGGGAGCTTATGCACGGGGTTGTCGAGTCTATGCTGGGAGCACTCTCCCTTTTGGCAATCCTCGGGCTTCGATATCCCCTGCAAATGCTGCCTCTGCTCTTCTTCGAAATGACGTGGAAAGCGATCTGGCTTCTCCGGGTCGCTCTACCTCTGTGGCTGACGCACCGGATGGACGCGGACACGGCCGCAACGACGGCTCAATGCCTCGTCGTCGTGATTTTCCTCGTCCTCATACCGTGGCGCTACGTCTTCCAGAACTATGTAAAGCGAGCCGGCGATCCGTGGATGCGTCACGCGGCAGCTTCAGAATGACGCGGCACTGACCTCACCGAATAATTGATGATGCTTCGTCGTCTGCTCGTAGCGACCGTTGCCGGCGCTGGCTTGACAGCTTGCACGCATTCCGATTATATGCCCAACGTCATCCAACTGAGTCCCAATGGTACGGCGTCAAACCCCGTCAAGCAATCGGTCACGTCGTCGTTTACGCTCACTGCCGTCGAAGACGGGTACACGGGACAGTTCACCGCGCAAACGATCGTAGGGGAATGCTGGGTCGTCCAATCACCGGTTACGAGCGGTGGCGCATGGACCGTCGTGCCGCAGGGAAGCACGTGCAACAGCAACCACGACGTTGAGAAGATTCAAGTCAAGGATACCAACGGCCATTCGGCCGACACCTACATTCAATCCGTCTAGCGTCGGTGCGGCTTTCGCCTGAAAAGTAAGAACCGCACCGTGAAGATGCGGTTCCGGCATACTAAGCCATTGGACTTACCTCTAGCTTTACGTTGCGTAGTTATTCTACCGCATCGTCCAGGGTTTTAAACGCGACCAGTTTGGCCGCCGCAATGTCTTCGCAGCCGAGCCCGAGCGACTTGAAGACGGTCGTCGCGGCGGGCGGCGGCGCTTCCTTGAGGCCCGCGAAGAGCTCGCCGATCTCCGCAAAAATTTCCGCCTTAGCAAGGATGACGTCACCCGCTTCCGTCGCGGCGGCCTCGCGCGAATCAACGAAGACCACGTTGCGCATCGCGACGTCGTCGAGTTCTCGCCAATCGGGGCGTGCCGAGCCGATTGCATTGACGTGCGCGCCCGGTTTGAGCCAAGCCCCGCGAAGCACGGGCTCACGCGCGCCCGTCGCCGTTACGACGACGTCCGCGCCTCGCACTGCTTCTTCCGCCGAGTCTACCGCCCGCACACCGTACTCCCTCGCGAAGCGCTGGGCGTGCGCAAAGGTTTGGCTCCAGACGCGCACGTCGGAGAAGCGCCGCACGCGCGAGAGCGCCGCCAGATGCGAACGCGCCTGAACGCCACTTCCGAGCAGGGCTAGGGCATGGCTGTCGGGCGATGCCAGGTACTTCGTCGCGGCAGCCGAGACAGCCGCCGTTCGCATCTCTGTGATAAGCCGGCCATCCATCGTCGCGATCGGATTCCCGCTTTGCGTATCGTAGAGCACGATCGTCGCATGATGCGTTGGGATGCCACGGTTGGAATTGATGGGATAGAACGTCACGAACTTCAGCCCCATGACCTCGCCCACCACGGCGGGCATGATGCCGACGTAACGTTGGCGCTCCTCGACGGTAATAATCGATCGAACCGGCTGAACAAGGTTGCCACGAGAAAATTCTGCGAGCACGCACTCCATTGCGGCGATGAGCTCATCCCACTCGAGTCGACAAGCGACGCCGTCTTCATCAAAGTGCCGCATGAGGCGACGAGGAGGTTCTACGGCGCTCTCTCGCATACCGCTCCTCGGCATGAAGGAAGCGGAACGACTCGCCGCTCTTGGTTATCGGCAAGAACTATCGCGAGTACTTTCACTGTTCGACAATTTTTCTGTCGCCTTCAGCTACTTGAGCCCGATGGTCGGGATATATTCACTCTATACTCTGGGTCTGGGCACAGGCGGTCCGCGCTACATTTGGACGATCCCGCTCGTCGTCGGCGGGATGATGCTCGTCGCGCTGGTGTTCGGAGAACTCGCCAGCGAATATCCCCTCTCCGGAGCGCTGTATCAGTACGGCAAGTTTAGCGTCGGGCCGAGATATGGATGGTTCATCGGATGGGTGTACGGCTTTGCGCTGCTGGCGACGGTTGCTTCGGTCGACTCAGGCGCCGTCGGTTACGTTACCTCGCTATCGAACCTCTGGATAAAAACGCATCTCGATCCCGCAAATCATCTAACGATCTTCTCCATCGCCGGCTCCATTATTCTCTTGTCAGCCATTTTGAACTGGACCGGTGCGAAAGTGATGGGGCGGATCGCGCGTTTCGGCGTCTACGTGGAAAGCATCGGAACTTTTGGAGTCTTCATCGCCTTGGCGATTTATGGATTCCATCAGCATTTCGATTTTGTTTTTTCTTCGCAGAACGTGGAGCACGTCAGGAGTAATCCGCTGGGTTTGGATTTTGGAGGCCGCTGGGGAGCTGCCGCGCTTGTCGCCATTCTTGCCAACGTTTATATCTTCTACGGTTTTGAATCCGCAGGAGACATTTCCGAGGAGACCGTTGAAGCGCAACGCCAGGTTCCACGCGCCATGCGCAACGCATTGCTCTACGGTGGCATCGCATCGTTCGTTCTCGTTCTTGGTTTGCTCCTCGCGACGCCGGCGAATGGAATCGGCGGGGTCGTCAATGGCGGAATCAACACGGTTCTCGCCGTCTTGCCGGGATGGCTTCAGGATTTTTTTCTCGTCATCGTGATCGTCGCTTTTTTTAGTTGTGGAACGGCGGTGCAGGGGGCCGGCGCGCGCGTGGCCTTCGCGCTTGCCCGCGATGGCGGACTACCGATGAGCCGCCAGATCCGATCGCTTTCGCCGCGCTACCATACGCCGGCAAACGCGATCCTCATCGGAACCGTCGTTCCCTTTCTTTTTCTGTTGCTCGTGCTCATCAATCCGAGCAAACCCGTCCATTTGCTTTGGTTTGATTACCCCGCGCACGTTAACGCGCTGTACGCGCTCGTCTCGTTCGCGACGTCGGGCATCTATCTCGCGTTTCTCTTGACCGTCGTGGGCGCAGTCGTGGCTCGCGCGCGCGGATGGAGGCCGAGCGGGGCTTTTACGCTCGGCCGGTGGGGCTTACCCGTCACCCTTTGCGGCGGGCTTTATTTGGCACTGATTCTGCTCGACATCCTCTGGCCGAGCTCGCTATCGAGCGGGCGTGCCATTTTCAACTACGGCTGGGTAACGCTCTTGATCACTGCGCTCATCGCCGGCATCGGCGGGACCTACGAATCGCTCGCACGCCCCGACCGTGCGATGGCACGAGAAACGACGAATCCGCGAGGTTAGCTCGCGGCCTTCATGCAGGTGATCGTCGTCTTCGTCGTGTGTCCCTGAGCGTCGGTCGCGGTGGACTCGTCGGTCGTTTGCGTATCGCTGTTCTTGGTAACGACGTCCGTGCCGCTGCTCCCGTCGAGGCCTTTGGTCGTCCAGGTGATCGTATTGCCTTGCCAACCAGGAGAGCTCGAGGTGCCATAGCCACCACCGTTATCGACGCCGACCTGAACCCACTGTTTGATCGTCGGATCGTAGGTCATATAATTCGTTGAATTCACGGTCCACGTGCGATATTGATCGAACGGCGGCGCGGTGTCTTGCGTCACCATCCACATGCCGTCCATCGCCACCGAGGTCGTGCTGCTGTCGGGGCGCTGCTTTCCGCGTAACATCTGCGTGCAGTTCCACGTCCCGGTGAGAAACATCATCGATGAAAAATCAGGCTTCGCATTCGGAACCGGTGTCGCCGCCGGAGCGGGTTGGGCGGTCGAAGCCACCGGAGAAGCGGCGAGGCCCAGAGCCAACGCCGCCGCGCTGAGGGCCAACAAAGCCGAGTGCTTCATAATGCCTACCTTTCGCTGCATCAGCAAGTAAGGAAAATCGGCGTTCGGCGGCGTCCAACTGCCTCCTTGCTTGCAAACTTAAGGGAGGAGCTTGAAGATGCTCCCCTCCGAGCTCGACCCCCCCGCCGACGTGCTTCCGTAAAGGAGGCCGCCGGAATCGACGAGTGCCGCGCGCGGAGCCGCACCATCGGGCTTCCCGGCAAAGTCGTGAAGCACGCTCTCCTTCGAACCCGCGACCGTGAAGACGGTTCCCGCATTGGAGCCCCCGCCGTTGAAGGTCGTACCGTAAAGTTTGCCTTGCACCACGATCAGCGGCGCCACCGGGTAGCGCCCGTCCCTTACCGTGCCACAGCAGTGGAAGGAATGGAGCACGCTTTCGGCTCCCGACGAAATATTGACTTGGTAAACGGACCCATCACTGAACTTCCCGCCGCCAATCGTCGTACCGTACAGAAGCCCCGCCCGCGCGACCAGGCCCGCCGCCGGAAAGGCGCCGTCGTATTGCCCGCGTCCGAACTTGAAGCCATGCAGAATTTTCTCGATCCCCGAAGTGCTGATAACAAAGACGGTGCCGCATCCGGTCTGACAAAAACTCGTGCTCGTTCCGCCGTACTGCGTGGTTCCATAGAGCTTTCCAGCCAGCACGAGAAGTGTTGCCAGGGGCATTGCACCGTCGGGCCCGGCAAAACGATACACAACGTGCGTCGTGCCGCTCAAGTTGGATTGAAAAACAGTGCCGCAACCGCTATGACAGAGCGGCGTGACCTTTCCGCCGAGTTGAGTGGTACCGTAGAGCGACGTGCCGACCGCGACCAGTCCCGCTGCCGGATTCGCGCCGTCACTTCCGCCGAAGCTATGCAGCACTCGTTCTTTGCCGCTTGTGCTCACGGAAAAAATCGTGCCGCAGCCGGCGGCGCAGGTGCCATCCCCGCCGGCACTGGTCGTACCAATCAGCGAGCCATTGGCCACGATGAGCCCGGCTAAGGGCGCTGCACCATCGCTCCCGCCTTTGAACCGGTAGACGACGCTCTCTTTTCCCGCGCTGCTCAGGCGAAAGACGATGCCGCAGCCGATGGCGCAGTGGTTGTTCGTCGTACCGCCGTACGCCGTCGTGCCGTAGAAGTCGCCACCGAACTCGGCGAGCTTCGCTTGCGGCGCCTGGCCGTCGTCGGCCTTTCCCGATGCGGCAAAACTGTAGATCAGCTTGTACCCATCGCTTGACGTGTCGCGCGAGCTGGGCGACTGCGAGTTACGAAGAGTGCCGGCGGGCAGGAGCATCGACGTGCATGCGGTCAGGGCGCCGGCGAAAAGTGATGTCAATGCCCACTTTGCGGTTAGCGATTTATGAATCGTCGGGCTCCGTTGAGGGCTGATGCAAGAAGTACGCCGGCGAATACTTCGCCGGAATCCGCTTGAATTTGATCGGAGCTTGAGAAAAATCGAAGCAATCGAAAAGATCGTCGGCGCGAACGTCGGTTGTACCGAGCGACGGCAATCCAAAGGTCTTCTCCGCGAACTTTAGCATGCTGCCGAATTCGTGCTGTACGTGCGAGATGTAGTGCGGTTTGGCATATGGCGAGATGACCAAAAGCGGCACGCGGAAACTTAGCTCGTAAGAGTTGTAAATGGGCGGTTTGACATGATCGTACCAGCCGCCCCAATCGTCCCACGTAACGAAGATTGCGGTGCTGTTCCAATACGGGCTCTCGCCGATCGCGTTCACGATCGAAGCGACCCATGATGGTCCCGAGCCGTTCGTCGAGAGAGCATGATCGGATGCCAGTGCGGTGGGCGTGACCCAAGTAACGTTGGCCAGTCTGCCGTTCGCAATATCGGTGAGAACTTGCGCCGGGGGCGCAATGACCTTGACGCCGTAACGGCGGCTCTCGTACACGTGCAGGATGGCATCGGGCCCGTTCCATATACCGGGCCCGGCGACCGCCTGATAGTAGCGCCACGAAAGCGACTTTTCGTCGAGAAGCTGCATCAATGAATTGCGGTCGAAGCAGGGATAGATCATCTGCTGCTCGTTGCCTGCGGGGTTGATCAACGCGACGAGAGAGTCTGATGGAGAATCGCATCCGCCGCTTGCCGCTCCGCTGGGATGAAACGGATTCTCGGCTGCACGTAACGTCGAGCCGTCGGAGATCGTCGACGTCCCACTCACGATATACTGATGTGCCGGAAAGCTCGGCCCCTGGTTCGTTTGAAACATGCGATCCGCAAACGCATACTGCTGCGCCATGGCGAAATACGGCCGAATTTCGGCATGCGGCACGAAGCCGTACGCCCGCTGAGCGGAAGGAATGCAGACGATGGCGGCTTGACAATTTGAGGCCACATGGTTGAAACCATCCATCTTGCCGGCGTCGTACTCAACTTTGAAAGACCCGTGCATGTGTCCAAGGTCGTACGGTGCAGTGAGGTCGATCGGCTTGAGGACGACGCGCTGACCCTCGGAGTTCAAACCACTGCGCACCGTATCGGCCCCGGGCAATCCGTTGAAGAGATTATCGGGAGTGCGGTTCTCTTGAAAAATAATAACGACGTGCTGAATCTTCGACGACGATGACGCGGGGTTGGAAGCCTGGATGGGGGGCGCCGTTCCATTCGGACCGTTTGCCGCGCAGCCGCTCGCGACGGCCATCAGCGCGAGCGTTCCAAGGCGGCGCGCTCCCGTCATTATCGTCTAGGGTGCGATCGCGATCGCGTCGGGTCCATCGAGTCCTTTGCTCAACGTCCGCATTGGCTTGCTTCCGGATGCCGAATAGATCGAAACACCGCTCGGACAGGAGTTGGCGACGTAGAGCAAGCCACTCGAGCTACGTGCCATGGCAGTTGGACAGGCGATGCCTGAGGAGATGGTACGCTCAAGTTCGAGCGTTTGCTCGGAGTAGATCGATACGGTATTGTTCGCGTAGTTCAACACGTAGAGTTCCCCGGACGAGGTGGAGACGAGCGCGATGGGCTTGCGGATTCCCTTGGCGATTTTGCTCGGCGAGGTTCCATGTCCGGGCTTATAAATGGTTACTGTATTCGCAGCGTTGTTGGCAACGTAAAGGCGTTGCGCCGCGTCAATGGCGAGTGCGTTCGGCCTGAAGACCTGCGTGTTGATCTTCTTCGACGGCTTACCTTTGCCGGGCGCATATGCGGTCACGGTGCTATTCGACCAGTTTGCCACGTAGACGTTGGCATTCTTGTCGAATGCCAGAGCCTCGGGCGATCGCACACCCTGCGTAATCGTGAGCACCGGCGTGTTGGAACCGCCCCCATAGACGGTCACCGACGGGCCGCCATAATTTGCCACGTAGAGTTTACCAGACGCGTCGAACGCAATAGCGTATGGCCCGACAACGCCTTGCACGATCGTACGGCCGGGCTGCGAGTTACCGGGGGAATAAACGGTGATGCTACTCGTAAGGCTTCCGCTGGGCGCACCGTAATTGCCGACGAAAAGGCTTCCCGATTTATTGATTCCGAGCGCGTTCGGGTAGGAAACGCCGGCCGTAATAGTGCGAAGCTTCGACGTTCCGCCTGGTGAGTAAACGGCGACGCTGCTGTTGTACCAGTTCGCAACGTATACGTTCCCGGTTGCGGGCGGCGATGCAAGCTTCGTTTCGAGATTGTTCAAAGCTTGACCGCTTGGAATTGCCGTTTCTCTGGGCGCAGAACAACCTGAAATTGCGAATACAACGAGCGTAACGAGCAAGGATCGACTCATCGCAGGCCAGCTTCGAGTCGGCGCAGGGTAAGCCTGCCGCGCGGCCAACGTCGAGCGAACGGAGGGCCGGATGTGGATCGACGTTTGCCGGTATGCGTTCTTAGCCTAGTCGTTTCGTCGTGCGTTATCGGCAAGGACGCGGCGATCACGCCCGCTTCGGGCACCGCTAGCGATCGTCAGAACCAACGAGGGCCGCACTTCGCGAGCGAGCGTCGCTGGGGCGCGCGCACGGACATTCGCTGGGAGCCCGTCGTCGCGGCGGATCGCAATTCGAAGTGGATCTATCAAATGACGACGGCGCAGCGGCCGAACTATTTGCTCTTTCGAGCTTCGAGCGACAGCGGACGCACCTGGTCGGCGCCCCGGCACATTTGCCGGCACGGAACGCCGGGAATACCCTTTCAGTTCGATCCCCAGCTCACCGTCGCAAGCACCGGTGTCGTGGATGCCATCTGCCTTAACGGTTTCTCTCCGGGCGTCGTCTTCACGCAGTCGCTCGATCACGGACAGACGTGGAGCGCAACGGTGCGCTTGGACGGGTCGCTCCGCTATAGCGACAAGCCCACCTTGGCCGTTTCGCCGTCAGGCACGGACGTCTACGTTGCTTTCAACGTCCGCTACGCGCTCTATGTAGCGGCCTCACACGACGGCGGCACAACCTGGTCGCCGCCGATTCGTGCCACCAGCGCACACCTTTGGTACTACTCCTATGGCGGAACGGTGGCGCGCGACGGATCGGTTTGGTTCGCCGTGGATGGTGAGGACGGCCGCGACCAGACCGGCAACGGTTATGTCGGCCTCGTTACATCCTCGGACGGGGGAACGACGTGGCGCGCGATCTCGTTCGCGGTAAGTCACGAGGGCGCGCCGTGTTATGGGCACAATTGCTATCCGGACTTTTACACGGCGCAAGATGCCGTGGCGGTTAACCGCGAAGGCGCGTTCGTTTTCGTCTACGCAAAGAACTCGCGCAAACAAGGACCGAACGCACTTTACGTTACGCGGTCGAACGACGGCGTCAGATGGAGCGTGCCGTCCGTAGTCAACACGCTGGGCAATAGCACGAGTCCCGCCATCGTCGCCGGGGAAGACGCCGGGGATTTCCGCCTCGTTTGGCAAGATAATCGCAATGGCTCCAAGGCCTGGAATACGTGGTTTGCTCGAACCACGGATGGCGGCCTGAGCTGGAGCGACCCGGTGCGACTTTCAGATCGGGGCTCGGGCGCCCCGTATAAGCGAAGCGCGGGTTACGACTTTCCGTTCGGGGACTATCTTGGGCTTAGCGTCGATTCGCAAGGCGCCGATTTCGTCATTTGGGGCGAAGGCGAGCACGTCTACTATCCGGGCGGAACCTGGTGGACGCACGATTGATGGCCATTCATGGCGGCGCGGCGCCGTTCAATGGCGAGCCGCTCTCTTTGCGCAACGTGTCGGCGGGAACCGGGGTGCACGAGCTGCGCTCGGCCGGGTCGATGCAGATTAGCGCCCCGGCGAAACTCGCACCCTGCACGCGTGCACCCTGCATCGCATCACACTTTACTTGGCGCAGCGCGCCTTGCATGACATACGAGCACAGCACTGCGCCGTCGAATCTCGTGCCACGTAGATCGGCGTTATAAAAATCGACCCCGATTAAAGCTGCGCCCGACAGATCCCGACCAGCGAGCGAAGCCTGGCGCAAGTTGCAAGCATAGCAATTTGAAAGCAGCGCTCGCAATTGATCGTCGGCAATCTTCGAGGAGAGTCCATCGAAATTCGCGGCGGTCATCCGTACGCCGGAAAACGTAGCGCCGTCGAGCTTGACGTTCTCAAAGTTGCACGCGATACATTCCGCATCGTCAAAAGCTACGTTCCGTAGATCGGCGCCTTGAAAATTAGTTGCAACGAGCCGCGCTCCACGAAACGACGATCCTCCGAGTTGAGCGCCTGCGAAATTCGTTCCGACGTATGTTACGTTCGAAAAATCGGAACTTCCCAACTGGGCGCCGGCGAAACTGCATCCCATACAGAAGTGAAGCGGCGGCGCGATTAGCGCAGCAAGAAGAACCGCGAGGAACACCATTAGTAGCGGTCATTCTCGTGCCATGCGACGCGATCATCCTTCGACAAGCTCGTCCTTCGACAAGCTCAGGATGACATCACACACCTTGTCATGCTGAGCCTGTCGAAGCATGAGCCTGTCGAAGCATGAGCCTGTCGAAGCATGAGCCTGTCGAAGCACGAGCGGCGCCATCCTTCGACAAGCTCAGGATGACAATGGACAAGCTCAGGATGACATCACAACAACTTGTCACGCTGAGCCTGTCGAAGCACGAGCCTGTCGAAGCATGTCAGCGCGGTTCCATTCATTGGGTGAGTCAATGTCCACGAAGGCGCCGCAGTCGGTGGTCGCTACCTCGCGGCGCGTTAGCTGCGGATTGCTGCGTAGTACGTGGAGCGTATCGCCATCCGGGAGCGTCGCGATCAGCGGCCGCACCGCCGCACCTAGGACCACCGGATGTCCGGGTTCATTGCGTTGCAAATGCACGGGGTAAGCGACATCGGCGTTCGCTAAGGACTCGCAAACCAATGACGCGAGCTCGGCGGTCACGAGCGGTTTATCGCCCAGAAAAAGAACGAGCGACGCGTCGCGGGGAATGGCGGCATCGGCGAGTTTGAGCGAAAAGCTCATGCCGCGTTGTGGCTCTTCGTTACGCACGAGCTTGACGTCGCCCCGTGGCGCGAGCGCTCTCCATACCTCCGTCCCTGCGACCACGAGCGGATCCCAGCGAGCGGCGGCGTCGATCGCATAGTCGATCAGTGGCCGATCACGAAATTTCATGAGGAGCTTCTGCGCTCCCATGCGCCGGGAGGAGCCGGCCGCTAAGATGATGGCACGGAATTGCGCATGGTGGGGCATTAATGAATACGGCCGCGCAGAACTCGGAGCGGCGCGCCCGTTCGCGCGTGCCGTACCGCGAGCATTTCGGCGAGAATCGCGACGGCAATCTCCCCCGTCGAAGTCGCGCCGAGGTCAAGACCAACAGGCCCACGGATGCGCTCGAGCGCTTCGGGTGCAAATCCTTCGTCTTCGAGCGTTGCGCAACGCGATTCTTGTGCGCGGCGGCTCCCGAGCAATCCGACATACCAAGCATCGGAGTGCAGGGCGCACCGCAGCGCGGGCAGGTCGAGTTTCGGATCGTGTGAGAGGACGACCAGCGCGCTCCGAGCGGAGAGCAAGCCCGGCAGCGCAACGTCGGGCCACGCCTTCAGAATCTCATCCGCATCGGGTAGGCGGGCGGGGGTCGCGAAGAGCGGGCGCGGATCGACGACGACCACGCGAAAATCTGCGCGCCGTGCGATCGCCGCCAGATCGGCCGCGAGCGTCGTGGCTCCGACCAGAATCAGCGGCTCGCGCGGCGGAACGACGTATCGGAAATCGCTCACCGGCAAATAGACGGCACGATCGCCGGCCGCAATTGCTCGCGCATCGACGGCAAATGCATGCTCGGGACGCCACACCACGACGTGCATCTCGACACCGCACGAAGCATCACCGAGCAACTCATCCGTAGCGGCGATGAGATCGACTCGGCGCATCTTTCCGTCGCGGGCGGTCTGGCGGGCGGCCTCGACGATTTCGCTTTCAAAACAACCGGCACCGATATTTCCCGCGAGCTCGCAATCGACTGCGACCGCCATCGTCGTGCCAATGGCCGCGCTCTTTGCGCCGCGAAGATCGACGAGCGTCGCCAATGCGAACGGTCGTTTGGCCTCCAACCAGACCGCCGCCGTTTCAAAAACGTCGCGAACGCTCACGCCAGCAGTTTTTCGGGAGAAATGGGTAGTTCGCGCACGCGAATGCCGGTTGCATGATAAACCGCATTGGCGACTGCGGCTGCAGCGCCGGTAATCGCCACTTCACCAATTCCTTTGACGTGCGCCGGATTCACGTGCGGATCGTCCCCTTCGATGATGATCAGCTCGGGATCGGGTATGTCGGCATTCGTCGGGACGAGGTAATCGGCCAGGTTGGCGTTCATAATGCGCCCCGTGCGTGAATCGTACCGCGTCTTCTCGAAGAGCGCCATGCCGATTCCCCAAACGATCCCGCCGAGGAGCTGACTCGACGCCGTTTTGGCGTTAAGAATTCGACCTCCATCGTAGGCTCCGACGAATCGAGTGACGCGCACCTCGCCGAGCTCCGAATCCACTTCAACCTCTGCGAATTGGGCCCCGAAGGCCTGTGTTGCGTACTTTCCTTCTTCTTCGGAGGGTTTGTCCTCTACGTCAAGCGTCACGCCGCCGCCCGGTATCGAGCCGAGCGCAGCGAGCTTCGAGCGCAGTTGTTCGGCGGCTACGGCGACGACGGAACCAACACTCCCGGCCGTCTGCGAGCCGGCCGCGAGCGGCGCTTGCGGCAGGTCGGTATTACCAAACTCAAAGCGCACGCGCTCGAACGGAATCCCCAGAATTTCGGCGGCGAGCTGCGCGTAGACCGTTGGCGACCCGCATCCTTGCTCGATCGTTCCGCATTGGATCACGACGCTTCCATCCTCGTTCATGCGAATTCTCGCGCTTGCTGCGCTGCGCCGAACGGCGCGCGACGCCGTCGCCATTCCGAGGCCCACGAGCATGCGCCCATTGCGCATCGAACGCGGCTGCGGGCTGCGACGCGGCCAGTCAAAACGTGCGGCAGCGCGCTGATAGCATTCGCGTAAATGCTTGCTGCTATAGGGCTTGTCGGAATCGGGGTCATTTTCCGAATAATTGCGCAGGCGCAGCTCGACCGGATCCACGTTCTGCTCGTACGCCAGCTCATCCATTGCCGATTCTATAGCGAACGATCCGGTGGACTCGCCCGGACCGCGTTGATAGGTCGGTTTGCTGATGTTCAGCCGCGGCAGGGCGTGCGACATGCCGTAGTTCGCAACGGCGTAGAGGTCCCGGCTGAAGACACCGCACGGTTCGACAAACTCGTCGGAGACGCTCGTTTCGCTCAAGACGTCGTGAGTAACGCTGACCAGCTTGCCCGTAGGCTCGGCACCTAGCCTGACGTGCTGCTCGGTTTGCGGACGGTGACCGACCCAGCCGAACATTTGCGGACGCGTGACGATGAGTTTAACCGGGCGCCGCACGAGCTTGGCCGCCATTGCCGCAAGCGGAACGTGCGACCATGGCTGACCTTTCGAGCCGAACGCACCGCCGACATACGGTACGACCACGCGAATTTGAGATATCTCGATCCCGAAGATTTTCGCCAGCCTTCGCTGGACGCCGAAGGCCCATTGACTCGAATCGTGCAGCGTCAGGTGATCTCCGTCCCACCGGGCGACCGTGCCGTGCGTTTCCATGGGATTGTGGTGCTCCGTCGGCGTGCGATACGTTTGTTCGATTCGAACGGCGGCACCACCGAAAGCCGCGTCGGGGTCGCCACGACGATGCCGTGCGGGCTTTCCAAAGATCTCGCTCGGAACGTAGCGTACCGCGCGCGCAAAATCCATTTGCGGTCGGTCAGTCTGATAAGCGACGCGTACCAGCCCGGCGGCATGCGCTGCTGCTTCGAACGTTTGCGCGATGACGACGGCAACCGGCTGACGATCGAAGGCAATCCTGTCGTCCTGCAGCAAGAAAAGAATGGACTCATTTTCGCTGTACTTACCGGCGTTCACGTGCGGCGCGTTGCGATGCGTCATAATTTCGACCACGCCCGGAACGGCGCGCGCTTCCCGCTCGTCGATGTGAGAGACGCGACCGTTGGCGATCGTACTCGCAACGACCATCGCGTGGAGCATTCCCTCCACCCTGTAGTCACAAGTATACATGGCCTCGCCCGTCACTTTTGCCGGCCCCTCGACACGGTCGCGCGGTGCGCCGATGAGCGGCTGACTCATACCTGCGCCGCCATTTCGAGGGCGCGGATCAGCGTACGCTTCGCGAGCGCGACCTTGAAGTCGTTACCCCCATGGCCGCGAGCCCCGGCCAGTGCGGCGTCGGCCGCCCTCGCAAATACTTCGCGCGAAGTCGCGGCGCCGCTGAGCGCCCGTTCCGCGGCAGCCGAGCGCCACGGAACCGTGGCGACGCCTCCGAGCGCGACCCGCGCCTCTCGAATCGTTCCACCGTGTAGATCGAGCGCAACTGCTGCCGACGCAAGAGCGAAATCGTATTGCGCGCGATCGCGAACTTTCACGTATGCGGAGCGAGTCGCAAAAGCCAGAAGGGGCAGCGAGACGGCGACGATCAGCTCATCGTCGCGGAGGGTCGTTTCGATCTGAGGTGTGGCTTTGGGCAGACGATAAAACTCGCGCAGCGAAACGGCACGATTGCCGGCACTACCGGCGATGTGCACGGTGGCGTCAAGGGCGGCCAACGCGACCGCGAGATCTGAAGGATGGGTTGCAATGCAGTCGCGACTCGTGCCCAAAACCGCCTCGCGGCGATTTTCGCCTTCCAGCGCGCTGCAGCCGCTTCCCGGCGCGCGCTTATTGCATGCGGCCGCGACGTCGCGAAAGTACGGACAGCGTGTACGCTGCAAGAGGTTTCCTCCAATTGTCGCCATGTTACGAAGCTGCGGAGACGCGCTCTGCTCCAAGGCAACGGCCACAAAGGGCAATTTTGCCCGAACGTCGGCGTCGGCAGCGACGTCGCTCAGTCGCGCCAGCGCACCAATGTACAGCTTATCGCCTCGGCGCTCGATCGCGTCGAACGGCAGCGCATTGATGTCCACCAGCACGCGCGGCCGCTCGACGTAGATTTTCATGAGGTCGAGAATGTTCGTTCCGCCGGCAATGACTCGCGCTCCACTCTCGCGCTCAAGCGCACCGATCGCTTGCAACGTATTCTCGACACGGACGTAGCGGAACAGATTCACGGGCCGGCCACCTCCAGAATTGCGTCCACGATGTGCGGATAGCACCCGCAACGGCAGATGTTTCCACTCATCTCATTGCGTACCGTTTCGCGATCGAGTTGCTTGCCCTCGCCAAGCAGGGCGACCGCCGAAACGATCTGTCCAGGGGTGCAAAAGCCGCATTGAAATCCGTCATGCTTGATGAAGGCGGCTTGAATTGGCGCAAGTCGGCCCTCCGGCGCGATTCCCTCGACGGTAACGATCCTGTCGCGCGTGTGCATCATTGCCAAGGTCAAGCACGAATCGACGCGCCGGCCATTGACGAGTACCGTACATGCGCCGCACGTGCCTTGATCGCAGCCCTTCTTGGTGCCGGTCAGGCCAAGCCGCTCGCGTAGCGCGTCCAAAAGCGTGACGCGCGGCTCGATGTTCAGTACTCGTCGAATGCCGTTGACATTAAGGACGATCGTTTCGGATTCGACCGAGGCGTTCATCGCTCGCGCACGGCTCGGCACCGCTGCCAACTGCGTGGCGATTGCCGCGAGCGCAGCCCGCACGACGAAACGCCGGCGCGTTAACGGCTCTTCGAAACCTCTGTAAAACGGAGCGTCGCCCATTGCCGGTATGTTCCCGCATCCGAACGGCGCCAATAGTTCCAATACGACCGGATGCTTGCTTCTAGCCCAGATGCGCCGTCGCCGTGTGCAGCGCACCGCGGCCCTCGCGCCAGAGCGCATACTGCAGCGAGTGCCTGGAGTTCATCGAAGAGGCGCCGATCTCGCCGCGCGGGTTGATCGCGATGACGCAATACATGTCCTCGTGCAAATTCGGCGCCGTCTTTGCCATGAAACGCATGGCGTCGTTACACGCCTCCTGCGGATGGGCGCCGGCAGCCATACGCTGCACGATGAACGTTGACGTCGTGTAATTGGCCATGACATCGCCATTGCCGGTCGCAGATGCGGCGCCGGCTGCATCGTCCGCGTAATAGCCGCATCCCACCAACGGCGAATCGGCGACCCTACCGGGTATCTTCCACGCCAAGCCGCTGGTCGAACACCCAGCCACGACGTGACCTTGACCGTCAATTCCGACCATGCCGATTGTATCGTGATGGTTTCGATCGATCCAGAACGTCTCGTGATTCGGGGCGTTCTTCCACTTGAGCCACGCTTCGAGGCTGTGGGGCGTGAGCAGTTGCATGGGTTCGAAACCCATCGCGATCGCGAACTGGAGCGCTCCGTCGCCCGCCATCGTTGTATGGCGAGTCTTCTCCATGACTAAACGCGCCACCGAGATCGGGTTCTTAATTTTATGCACGTTGCAGACCGCGCCCGCGCGATGGCGCGTCCCGTCCATGATGCCGGCATCGAGCTCCACCTCGCCTTGCGCATTGGGCAGACCGCCGTAGCCGACCGAATCCACGTTGGGATCGTCTTCGGCCACATTGATGCCTTTCTCGATAGCATCGAGCAACGAACCGCCGCCGCGAAGTATGTCTGCGGCGCGCGCATTAGCCTCGATACCCCATTCCCACGTCGAAAGAAAGACTGCGGAACTTGCATTGGTCTGCGCGGGCGACGGCGTTGCGGCGGCGAAAGCCGCCGTTGCGGCGCCCGTCGTGATGATAAAGCTGCGGCGATCGATTGCGTTCATGGGCCGCGCTTCCTTGGCTTGAACTGCCGGTCCTAGCCTCCGATACGATGACGGGCCAGATCGAAGACCTGGTCTTCGTGAAAGCCGAGCTTGGCATAGAAAGCTTTGAGGTGTGGCTCCCGGCGCGGCAGTTCGACCATAATACTGGAAGCCGCGCTTGCCCGCGCATGCTCGACCGCGCGTTCCACGAGCGCCTTCGCCACGCCGGCCCCCCGGCTCGATTCTTCTACATACAAGTCGCTCAAGAACCAAAGACGCTTGCAATACCAGGAAGACCACAGCGCATAGAGCTGGATGAAGCCGACGCTTTCTTGCGCCCTTCGTGCAATGAAGATTACCGAATCGTCCAACTGCAAGCGCTCGGATAAGAACGCGCGAGATTGCGCCTCGTCGCTCTTGCCGGCAAAGAAAGCGCGATACGCGTCAAAGAGCGGTGTCAGCGCCGCCAAATCGTCGCGGCCAGCTTGCGTTATCGTGCGAGCAGTCGCTTTCAAATAACATTCTCCTTTAATCGAGCGCTCACAGAACATTCAGCGATCGCGTGGCGCCGTCCGCCATACTAGAGACATGACATATCTTCGATACTTTGCCACCGCGCTCGCGGCGGCTCTCGTCGTGCTCGCCGGCGCGCCCGGGCGCGCTTTAGCGGTTACGAACAGCAACGGCGAACCGGTGACGCCGTACGTGGCGGCCTTTGCGCCGGTCTTCGGACTTCAGGGCGTGCCGCACACCGGAACGATGCAACTCGTCGTGGAGAACGGTACCATTACCGGAACCTATACCGGCACGTCCGTCGCCCCCGATAACCTCAACGATCGAATCGTTCCCGTCATCGGCACGCTCAGCCCCAATGACGGCTACGTGCAGCTTAACATTGGCGGCACATTCTCTCTTCGAGGAACGATGGACGGTACCGGCGCCATTACCGGCACCGCCAGCTACGACGGCGGCCTCTACGAGTTTGCCGCTCAGCCGGGGCGCCTTAGAGTTTGACGTTGAGCGAAAAGTAAAGGTTGAGAGCCAACGGATAGTTGAAGGAGTTCGAGTCACCGTACGACGGCGCAAAGCTTTGCGCGAAATACGGGTTCTCCGGCACGCCGTTGGCTTTCGTATTGTACGGACTGCCGCCGTTATAGAAGTAACCGCCGTTGTAAAACGTATTCGCCACGTATCCGCAGACCGCGCTGTTCGGTGGGTAGGCCTTCGTCCATGGTTCGCTCGAGCCCCCGAAGCACTGATTGAGCAAGTTGGTCACGATGACCCGGCCCGAGATGCGTGGAGTGAAATCGTACGACAACTGCATGCCGAGATTGAACTGCCACGGCTGACGGAACTGGCCGAACGTATCGAACGTCCCGGTCTGCGGGTTCGGGATATAGAGCCTTCCAGGCGTCGTGCCGTCGCTCGTTAGCGCCTGATTGCACGACGTATAGTCGGCGCTGAGCGGATTACCGCCGGCAATACCGCGCGATCCTTGATTTGCCAGGCATGCCCGCGGATCCAAACCTTGCACGTCGGCCGCCGTGCCGTAGGTCGTGCCTTCTTGAAGCTGCAGTGCCGGCGTGATCGCCAATTTATCGCGGCGATAGTTCAGAATGACGGCAAACGTACTGGGCGAAATATACGGTACGTCGAGACCGACGGCATACCAGCCCTGCGGAGCGAGCGTCGGCTGCGGCGACATATTGTAGTAGGGATTGAGTATCGAACTCAAAGGGCACGTAGGCTCGGGTTTTCCTTTACCGGTATTCTTATAGCAAGGGGCGCCGCCGCCGGCTTTCGTCAGGGCGTTGAACTCCTCGATATCCTGATTGTACTGATCGATAGGCCCGATCGTACTGTTTTGGTAGTTACCCCATTTCTCCGCAGCGTTGGTGTACGTATACGAAAACGTGCCGGAGATCCCGTTCTTGGTGAAGTCGCCCTTGGTCACGAGTAGTTCGATGCCATCGACGCGCAGGGTCCCGGCATTGAATGCCGGCGAAACGCCGAGACTGGGAAGGTCGGGCGTTTCGTAGAGCTGATCGGTGCCATACCGGTAGAACGGCGTAATTTTGAAGGCGACGTCGGTTCCCTTGATGTGATGTTCGAGCGAGAAGTCGTAGTTGTCGGAGTACTGGGGCAGGCTCTCGTGCAACGGCGAGCTGTAGCCGAAGGGAATGAATCCCAGGAGCGTCGAGGCCAGGTTGGGCTGCAGCGTATCGTATTGGATCTCATAGTTCTGAGGTTGCTGCGCATACCGGCCGGCCGAAACGCGAAGCACCGTATCTGGATTGACCGTGTACGTCGCCGAAACGCGCGGCAACACGTAACCGACTGAATACGACGACGGATAGTTGTTGGTCAGCAAGATGCCGTCGGTGCCGTTGGGGTGGACGGTTTGAATCGGAACTCCGGTCGAGCGGTCGATGGGACATTTGAAGCCCACGAATGGCTGGAAGAAATAAATGTACTGCGGTGGCTGCGGCACGAAGATCGGCTGCCTCGTCACCGGATTAACGCAAAATTCTCGTTGCGCTGCAGCAAACCAGAAGTTCGTCGCTGGATTGTCGGTGTTTGCAAGCCCGTAGGCGTCATTCTCGTAGCGCACGGCGAGATTAACATTCCATGCATCGCTCGGCCGCCACTGATCGCTCAGCGACGCGGAGCCGATTTTAGGCACGACGGCATTGATGTCAGCGCTGTTACCGAGGTAGGTCAAGCGCATCGCGGCCCCGGCCACACAGGCAGGCGCGCTCGACGAAAGCTCGCCGTCGGCGCACGGATCCTCGCTCGCGAAACCTCCGTACGGATCGCCAAATGTGCCCTGAGAGACGAACTTGTTGCACGGAGCTAGATCGCCGATGTGATAACGCGGGCTCGTGTACGTCGCAAAGCACTCCGAGCCATCGGTGAAGTTGCTCGTCTGCTGCGAGGCAGTGTTGTCGTAATTGCGGTTTGCGTAGCGCAGCGTGTTCGAGGTGAGATAGGAAGCCATGCCTTGAAGCAGATGCTGGCCGGAGAGCTGGTCTGCGAACTGCATCTCGAGTCCAGCCGTGTGCGCGTCCACCTCGTACTGGTAGTTCGTGACGCCGAGCGTCTCGTTATTGCCCCAGCCGTTGGCCGTTGCCCGATTCGTGTTGGAGTAGAACGTGTATCCGAAAAGGCGCACGTACGCGGTCGAGCCGAGGTTCTTTTGATATTGAAGTTTGGCGATGCTGGCCGTATCCCAGCGACCGTCACGGTAATTAGAGGGTACCAGCGAGGCGATCTGAACGCCTTTCGCGTTCAACGGGCAGGCGCCGGGGACGCCGATGACGTTGGCGCAGCGGTCCGTTGGCGAGCCGGGATAATAGTAGGCGATCGGCGCCGTTGCGGCCGGCGCGAGCCATGCCGTATCTCCGGGAAACGTGTAATAGTCGGGCCATTGATTGATGTCCCCGGCATAAAAGTCCGGATGGCGCCCCAGCAGGCCATTGTTCTCGATCCCCATTCCGAGGGCGCCGGCATCGTCGAGGCTGGAATAGTCTTGGGTGAAGTTCGCCGACGACATATAGAGTAGCTGCACGTCGTCACGACCGGCATCCCTGCGATGCGGCACGCCAAGATGGAAGTTCGCAACCACATCGCGGCTGTCGAAGGTGGACGGCTGCCCGTAGTTCGATGGATACGAGCCGAAGCAGCCGGGATCGTTGCTCAGGCCGGTCGTGCTCTTTGGCCCAAGATACGCTGGATTAGTATACGTGGAATTGTTTTGACACCCCGGATAGACCGCGGGCCAAAACGGGAGATTCGTCGTAACGTGCGACGGCCAGTAACCGTACGGTATGCTGTTCGTCAAGCTGGCCCCGTTGTATTGATCGAAATAGCGGAAGTCCTGATTCGTTCCGCTGATGCCGACGTAGTAAGAAAAATCGCGGTCCGGAGTCGATCCTCCGGCCTCGACGCGCGCATCGTGATAGAACGTCGGAGTCCCGATTGCCAAACTGCCGGTGGCATAACCCGGATACGTGCCCGTCTTGATGACCTGATTGATGAATCCGGCAAGACCGGTCGCGTTGGCGTCGGCCTCGCCACCTCCGGTGTAAATTTGGAGTTCTTGCTGACCGAGCGTTGCTTCCGAGTTTCCAGGATAGTTATCGAACGACCGATTGATGGGGACGCCATCGTACTCGTAGCCGATCTGATCGTAGTATCCGCCGCGAATGTAGACCGTTTGGTTCACGCCGACTTGATTGGGCGGGACGTATGCCCCTGGCATCGCCGCGATTGCGGAGTAGGCATTGTTGAGGCCGCCGCCGCCGCCAAGCGGCGCCGCCGCAGCCGTCAGATTCGGATTGACCGAGTACACGTCGGTACCCGTCCCGGGGCGTACCGGACTGAGTGAAGATCGCGAGGTAACGCGCGCGATTTGTCTGAGACTTTTCTGAAGCGCGATCGGGACCACTTGACTCTGATCGGCAAAGACTGCGATACCGGCGATCGAAACGGCGATGTAGCCCTCCCTTTCGACCGATATCGTATACGTATCCGGCCCCAGCGACAGAAACGTAAACCGGCCTGTCGCGTCGGTCGTCACTCGAGCCACCTGTGATGGACTTACGGCGCTGACTTGCGCGCCCGCGATCGGCGTCTTCGTCGAAGCGTCGAGCACGGTACCCACAATGGCGCCAGTCGTCGCAGCGCTCACCGCATTTGCGTAACATAGGAGCCCGACAGATGCGACGAACGTGCAGCCCGCTCGTAGCAATAACGAACCTCTCACGTGCCCTCCAGGATGCCAGCAACAGTAAAGAGGCACTTAGTGCTCCAGAGCGGTATGCTCCTCTACAACGTTTGCTCTGGAGAGGATTCGATGGACAGCTTAATTACTCGCCGCCTGCTCGGCGTAACCGTCGCTATCGCGCTTGCCGCGTGCGGCGGCAGCGGCGTCCCAGGCGCCGCCACGGCGCCACAAACAGCGCAGAGCCGCGCGGGCGGCGTTGCGACGAGTTCGAGCCTCAGTGGTGAATACAAAGGAACGTTCGTTGACAGCGTGCGTGGGACGATGAAAGTCACACTGTGGCTTTCGCAGTACGAAAGTTCTCTAGGTGGTCCATTGACGACGCCGAGCTCGACCCCGGCGGACGTCGCCTGGAACTCGAGCGGCAGCTCGGTCAAGGGTAACACCGTCGTGCAGTCGCCGAGCGGCACGTATTGCGTCTTTGCCGATTCCGGCACGTACGACTCGCAGACTCGCAAGCTCACTGGATCCTACACTGCCGCCTACGGGTGCACCGGCGAATACGGCACGTATACGTTGAGTCACAAGTGCTACTATAAGGGAACGAGCAGCGACATCCGGCGCGATACGCTTCCGCATCCCTGCTAAGGCGTTGCCGAGAACGCGTGGGCGACAGCCTGATCGTCGCTCCACGTCGCGCCCTCCTTAAGAAGGCGGTCGAGCTCCGCGAGCTCGAGCGCGTCGCGAAAACTCTCGTGCAGGCGTCGCACGAATCCGTCTTCAGGCGCGGACGGTTCGTAGCCGACGGCGCGAAAGCGCTCCTCGGCGTAGCCGGTCAGCCGGGCCGCGCACTTTGGATCGTTTTTGCTGGCCATCAGCGCGAGCTGCATCACTGCCGTCGCGATAACGACCGAATGGCGAAGTTTCGCGCCAAGGCCGAGCGACTGACGCACGAAGGGCGCCGCTCTCTGCCAGTCCCCGAGGGCGAGATAACAGTTGGCGATGTCACCCGCGGTGAACATCATCGCCGAATCGCGTTCGTCGACCGTTGCCGCTTCGAGCAACTGCGCTGCCGCCTCGGCGTAGTTGGAAACCGTCATTTCCCACTGTGCCGACCACGTCAGCGCGCGCCAGGTATCGTCGCCGCGGCCGAGCGCGCGGAAAAGCCTAACGCTTTGCGCAAACATCGAGCGCACGATTTCCGGACCATCGCTTGCGAACGTCGTGGCGCATCGGCGTAAAACGTCGGCCAAAAGACGGCGGTCATCACTTTCGCGCGCTAAGTGCAGCGCCTCGTTTGCCGCCTCTTTGGCTTGCGCGTACCTCGACTGCAACGCGTAACGGGACGACACTTGCGAGAGAGCTCGCGCGAGGCCTCGCTCGTCGCCGGCCTCGCGATAGCAAGAAACGGCCGCGATGGCTGCTTCGAGGCATTTCTTATCGGCGCCGAGATTGCTGTAGAGCATCGATAGACCGTAGCGCAAGCGGCCTTCGAGCGACGGGGCAAGCCCGAGACGCGCGCCCAAAACCCGTTGGCAATACTCGGTACCCTCGTCGAGAAAGCCCAGCCGCAAGAAAAGGACCGCCGTATCGGCAACGATCGCAGCGCCCAGCATCTTGTCGTTCGCCTCGTCGAACGCCCAGCGAAGCGCGTTGCGAAGGTTCGGCAGTTCCGCTTCAAAACGCGTCAGCCAGCTAGGCTGAGGACCGCGGTCCCATTCTTCGTACGCATCGCGCGCAAGCGAAGCCAGCGCCGACGCGTGCCTGCACAGCGTCGCCGAGAGCTCGCCGATTTCAACGAGCTTCTCGTATGCGTATTCGCGAATGGGCTCGAGAAAACGATATCGTTGATCGTCTCCTTGAACGTCGACGACGAGGAGCGATTTTTCCGCAAGCGACGTCAGCAAATCTAAAATTTTCCACTCGTCGTTGTCGAGGCTACAAACGGCGGCAGCCGTAGCAAGCGTGAAGCCACGCGCGAAAACAGAGGCTCGCCGCAACGCCATGCGCTCGTCATCGGAAAGGAGATCGTAGCTCCAGTCGATCAATGCGCGCATCGTTTGCTGCCGGGGCCGGCGATCGCGGCCGCCGGTAAGAAGGCGTAGCTCGAGATGCGATGCGAGACTTTCGATCGACATCGTCCGTACGCGCGCGGCCGCGAGTTCGATAGCTAACGCAATGCCGTCAAGACGGCGGCAAATCTGCTGTACTGCAGCAAGCTTTTTATCGAGCACAAATGCCGAATTCGCGGCGCGCGCGCGATCGCCAAAGAGCTGCACCGCCGAAGCCGAATCGAGCGACGAGAGGCGATAGATTCGCTCGCCTGAAATGTCGAGCGGCGAACGGCTGGTTGCGAGCACCGTGAGCTCGGTGCACCGCAAAATAATCTGCGCGACCAGTGCGGCAACCTCTGACACGAGGTGCTCGCTGTTGTCCAAAACGAGCAGCATCTGACGCTTTTCCAGGAAATCGAGCAAGTCGTCGAGGGCCTCGCCGTCGGGCGAACGCTCGCCGCCGACGGCGGCGAGGATCGTCGCCGGAATCAATCCCGCGGTGGCGATCGACGATAAGTCGACGAACCAGGCCCCATCCCGCTCGTCGTTGAGCCGCGCGGCCGCAACCTCTAGCGCGAGCCGCGTTTTCCCGATTCCACCGGCGCCCACGATGGTTAGCAGCGGGCCCTCGTCGAGCAGCGCTTCGACGCGCGCGAGGTCCTCGTGACGGCCGACGAAGCTCGTGCTCTGCCGGGGCAAATTGTTCGGAGGCGTTTCAAGCGCCCGCAGCGGTTTGAAATCCGAACGCAATCCCTGCGCAATCGGCTGATAGACGCGCTCGGGCGCTTGGATGTCTTTGAGCGGAAGCGAGCCCAAGTGCCGAAGCACGACGCCGTTGGGCAGATACGGTAAGAGAAGATCGGCAGCCATGCCCGAAATTAAGATTTGGCCGCCGTGCGCGGCGGTCATGAGTCGCGCGGTTAGGTTCACCGCCGGCCCGAAGTAGTCGCCGTCGCGCTCGTCGGTTTGGCCGGCGTTAATGGCCATACGAACGAAAAGCCCGTCGACGGTGCTGAAGTCTTCACCGGCCAAACGCCGCTGGACGGCGATCGCCGCTTCGAGCGCGCGACTCGCCGCAGGGAATGCCGCGCAAAACGCGTCACCGATTGTCTTGAAGACGTATCCCTCGCGCCCTTCGATCTCCTCGCGCAGAATCGCGTCGTGGCGGCGCAGCGCATCGCGCATCGCATCGCCATAGCGCTCCCAGCGGCGCGTGCTGGCCTCGACGTCGGTGAACATAAACGCGACGGTGTTGCTGGGACGATTCACCGCACGATACGCATGGTCGCAATACTACGAGGAGGCCCGATTACGCGCCTTTTGCCGCTTTTCGCTCTCCCTTGTCCGGACGGTCGAAGAAGATTCGCATTGCGAGAACGGCGAGCAACGCTCCGACGCACGGGCCGACGGTGTAGATCCAAATGAGATTATATGCTCCCCCGACGATCTGTGGCGGAATCGATCGTGCGGGATTCATCGAGGCACCGCTGATAGGGCCCGCAAAGAACCCGCAGACCGCGACCGTCAACCCGACGGCGAGGGCGGCCTGCTTCCCAACCGTTGCCGACTCTTCCGCGGTCATTAAAATGACTAGCATGAGCAGGAAGGTCAAAATTACTTCGACGATTGCCGCCTGCACCGGCGTAAAGTTCGGACCCGGATGGCTTGCGCCGAGCACGATCGCGTGTCCCCACAGCGCAAAGACCAGCAGTGCAGCACCGAAGCCGCCCGCGAACTGAGCGACCCAGTAATAGATCATCTGCGCGACCGGCATTGCTCGGCGCGCGGCGAAGGCCAGCGAAACCGCGGGATCGATGTGCGCGCCCGATATTCCGCTGAATGCGTAGATTATCGCGGCGGTCATAAAACCGCGAGCGAGCCACCGTGAAACATAGTCGACGTGTCCCACTCCGGTAAAATACAGCACGTCGACGCTCGTCGCGGCGAGCGTTTGGAAGAGCGTACCGATAAGCTCGGCACCGAGCTTCTGCGCTAGCGTGGGCGCGCGTTCGGAATTGCCCCGAGCCACCGTTATGAAACGGCGCCCGCGCCCTGCGCGACGCCCGTGAAGAGCGCGATCATCGCCTCGTTAAATCGGGGCAGGTCCGCCGGCTTGCGGCTGGTCACCAGGAGATCGTCGCCCGCCACGGGGCGATTGACCCAGTTGCCGCCGGCGTTCACGATGTCGGTGCGCAGCGAGGGCCACGACGTCAGTTTTCGGCCACGGACGTAATCGGTCTCGACGAGGATCCAGAGGCCGTGGCAGATCGCGGCAATGGGCTTGCGTGCGATCTGCATGGCGTGCACGAAAAGCACCGCTTTGTTGTTTGTCCGCAGCGAGTCGGCGCTCCAGACCCCGCCGGGCAAAAGCAGCGCGTCAAAATCCAGCGGTTTCGCATCGGCGATGCTGAAATCGACCTGGAACTCCTCGCCCTTCTCATCGCCGTTCCAGCCTCGGACGACCACCGCTTGCGGGGAGACAATTGACGTCGTCGCACCGGCGGCATGCAGCGCCTCGCGCGGCCGAGTCAGTTCGACCTGCTCGAAGCCATTGTCGACCAGAATTGCCACGCGAACGCCATGGAGGGGATGAGGATGCGTCATCTCGCAGTAATTCCCACGCGCTGTAGCGCGGAAACGTGTCGGCCTGGGGAAAGTATCTCGGCATATGCGGTATTTGGCGCTCGTTACCGACTACGACGGAACGCTTGCGAGGGGAGGCGACGTCGAGGCAGCGACTCTCCAGGCGCTCGCGGCGCTACGCCAGAGCAATCGATTTCTCATTATGGTGACCGGACGAATCCTCGACGACTTGGCGAGCATTTTCAAGAAAATCGACCTTTTCGATGCGATTGTCGCGGAAAATGGCGCCGTTCTCTACGAACCGGCCCAGAAGAAACGGGCGGTGCTGGCACCACCACCGCCGCCGGAGTTGGCACAACTTCTCCAAGCGCGAGGCGTTCCGCTCGAAGGGGTAGGCGACGTCATCGTAGCCACGCGCGAGCCGCACGAAAAGACGGTGTTGGACACAATTCGGGAGTTAGGCTTGGAGATGCAACTCATTTTCAATAAGGGCGCGGTGATGGTGCTCCCCTCCGGGGTCAATAAAGCCAGCGGCCTTGACGCCGCGCTTAAAGTGCTAAAACTCTCCGCGCACAACGCCGTTGGCGTCGGCGACGCGGAGAACGACCACGCGTTTCTTACGCTCTGCGAATGCTCGGCTGCCACCGGCAACGCCCTGGATTCCGTCAAGGCGCATGCCGACATCGTTCTGGAGAAGCCAAACGGCCAAGGTGTCACCAGCCTGGCGACGAGTATCCTCGAGAACGATCTCGCGGACGTGTCACTCGAGCATCGTCGCGTCTCCTTCGGAACGGCGAGTGACGGCGCCGAAATCCTGATCGATCCGTATCTGCGCGGTACGATGCTTTTTGCGGGCGCCTCCGGTCATGGTAAATCGACGGCAGCCTCGGGATTTGTCGAGCGTTTGATGCAGCGGGGATATCAGGTATGCGTCGTCGACCCGGAAGGCGACTACGATACTCTTGGGGATGCGATCGTGCTCGGCGATGCCAAGACGATTCCAACTCTCGCGGAAGTGGGCGACGTCCTCGATAACCCCGAGCGCAGCGCGATCGTCAACCTGCTGGGCGTTCAGATGCACGACCGCCCCGCCTACGTCGACGAGCTACTTCCGCACCTCTTCTCCTGTCGAGCGCGATTCGGTCGCCCGCACTGGATCGTGCTCGATGAAGCGCATCATTTGTTTCCCTCGCAACGCGACCCCGACGCTATCCTGCCCCGCGAACTCTACGGTTTGCTCGCGATTACCACCGAGCCCAATCACCTCGCGCCCGCGCTTCTCACGACGGTACAAACTGTGGTCGCCGTCGGCGACGATGCCGCCGCGACAATCGAAAAGGCAACGGGTGCAACCCTGAACGACAAAGTCTCAAAACCGAGCGATTCGCACGTCTTGCTATGGCAGGCGCATGCACCTCATGAGGCGGTTCTCGCCGAACCGTGGCCGCCACAATCCAAAAAAACGCGTCATCGGCGCAAGTACGCCGAGGGTGATCTCGCGCCGGAAAAGAGCTTCTTCTTTCAAGGGCCGGATGGCAAGCTCAACCTGCGCGCCAATAACCTAACCATTTTCGCACAGATCGCCGAGGGCATTGACGACGAAACGTGGTCGCATCATTTACGCCGGGGCGACTACGCGAAATGGTTCGAGCAAGCTATCGGCGACGACGAGCTGGCCCAGGCCGCGCATCGCGCGCAACGCGAACCGCAAACGAGCCGCGAACGCATTCTCGCCGCGATCAGAGAAAAGTATACCGGTCCGGCTTAACCTGGGCTTGGGCGTTTGCGGCTGTGCTGGACGACGTTGAACGGCACCACCGGCTTCGAGAGCGCGGCCACTAACTCGGCTCGGCTCTTGACGTTGAACGTTTGGAAGAGCTGCGCAAGCTGATTTCGCACGGTGTTCGGGCTGCGGCCCAAGGCATGAGCAATCTCTGAGTTTCGCCGGCCCGCGCGAACGAGCTCGAGCACCTGACGTTTTGCCGGCGGGATGCGGTCGAGCGCAAGCACCGACGTGTTCGCTGCTTCGGCGACTCGGCGCGCGATCCAACTCCGAGGCCATGGCTCAATCTTGCGCGCCGCACGCGCGATCCATCGCCGATCGTGCGTCACCTCGTAGAGGGAGAGCGCGCAGAGCGCCGCGCGCCAGGCGTAGTTGAAATCTTCGAAGATCGTCCAGGCTTCGGTCAGCGCGTCTTTTCCGACGGCCACATCGCCGAGACGCACCCACGCGACGCCCTGAGTGTACGCTTCGAACCCTTTCACGCGAAGATCGGTCCCGTAAGCAAGAATTGGAATGACGGCAGTCGTGAGCGTACGGTACCGAGCGAGGTACTGTTCTGCAACGGCGGCATTCTCGTGCGCAAAGAGCTCGGCAAGCACCAGCAGCGCCGACCTTTCTTCACCCTGCACGTCGTTCCAGGAGAGACGCTGCGCTATCTCGTGCGCCTCGAGCAGTTGCTCGTTCGCAAACGCCTTTTCGCCGGTATTTTTCGCCAGCAACGAGCGATCGAGCAGACAAAGGACGCTCCAGTGTTCGGAGGGCGCGAGACGTGCCGCCTTCCGAAAGCCGGCGAACGCGGCGAGTTCGTTACCGTCGAGCTCGTCGATCGCGGCGAGGAATCGCGTCACTTCAAAACGTTCGAGCTGCAACCCGCGCGTCCAAGGCAGCGACTCGAAGATGCTTCGCACCCGTTCGGCGACTTCTCGAAGGGGCAACTCGCGGCAGAGCAATGCGAGGGTAAAGAGCGCATTGGCGCGATAATACTGATCGGCGACGTGGGCAGCGTCCAGCTCGTCGAGCGCCTTTTGAAGTTCGTCGACCTGGCGCAAGACTTCACCGCGACGCAACGCAATCCAGGAAAGCAAGATGTGGGCGCGCGCGCGATGGTTTGGCTCGAGCGAGCTAAGTTGCGTTTCGACCGCTTCCAATGCATCGCGATGATCGTGCCGCATCCAGGCGATCACCGCCTTAAAGTAGAGCGCCTCGTCGCGCCATGGATCGCCCGGCTCGAGCTGGGTGAGAGCCCGATCGATCAGCCGGCGCCCAGCGTGATAATCTCGGGTCAATCCCAAGGCCGTACCGAGCAGCACGTCGCGCACGTTTCGCGTTTCCACCGACCCTTTGGGAACTTCGGAAAGCGCGCCGATGACATCGACATAACGCCGCTCGCGCAATGCCAATCGCGCCGAAGCGATAACCGCGTCATAGCCCACGGCGGAATCAACGAGCTCGTGGCAACGGTCCAAGTCCGCAGCCATAAACGCCTTTTCGAACCCCTCGGAGTAAAAGCCGGGGCGAGCCTGTCTAGCGCTTGTTAACATGATCCCTACAGCGTGAAAGCAAAGCAAACAATAAGGGGCCGGGGGTCAACCGCCGGGTGACGCCGGTACGTGCGGTACTCCAGTTAGCCTGACGGCACCTTTCGATTCCTCGCTTTCGACATTCTAGCAAAAATTTTCGGGGCAGAACTATGACTTGATCGGTGGGCCGCCGCCGACGGAATCGAGCGAATGGGAACGGTGCCGGGCCATCGGACCCTTCACCGGCGGGCCTCCGCCAACCGAGTCGAGCCTATGGATCGAACTCGCACTGGTCGTGGGGAGCGGCGATCCGCCGAGGCCACCACCGGCACAGCTGCCGAGGAGCGACGCGGCCAGGGCGAGGACGAAACCAGCAGGGATGGTGCGCATCTTCGTTTTCCCTTTCAGCGCCGGAAGGCGCCAGGAAGCATGAAAGGTAGTACGAATATACTAGTACCAAACCGCATCCAAGGATAGGGCCGCTCGGCAAATCTTCTATTTATTAACCAAACCTGGCGCGATGAGGAGCGAAGTGAGACTCAAGAAAAGCCTCCCACGGCGTGCGCGAACTCAGAAAAAATCTTCCTACGCATGCGGCTCCCTCGTGCTGTTTGGCGCGCTCTCGACGATCGCCGGATGTAGCGGGTATTCGGCATTTACCCCCGGTACGGCGACAATGCTTGGAGCTCAAAGCGCTCGCGGCGCGCAGCCGGCGGGCTCGTCGCATTGGAAGTTCAGCACCCTTAACAACCCCAACAATCAGAATTTCAACGCGCTCTCGGGCATCAATAATACCGGCAAGATCACTGGATACACCGGCAACGGATCGGGGCGGGATCCACACCGCGGTTTCGTCGTGGGCGACTATGGTAAGGACAGCTTCCGCCCGCTAAACTACCCTGGTGCAGTCGACACCGTGGCCACCTCGCTGAATAACTCGAAGGCGACGGCGGGCTGGGAGGTTTCCAAACAAGGGGCCATCTTCGGATTTATACTGCAAGGCGGCGTTTGGACAATCTACAAAGATCAGAAGCTTCGCGGCGGAACGTCGAACGTCACCGAGCTGCTCGGTATCAACGACGCCGACTTGGCCGTCGGATTCTTTACCGATGAGTACGGCATCGATCATGCATTCGAGCTCAACGCGACGGTGGGCAAGTTCCATGGCATTACTCCGCAGGGAGCCTACAGCGCGGCGGCGACCGGAATCAACGGCAAAGGCGATATCGTCGGATGGATGACGACGCAGAAGGGAATCGATTCGTGCGATCCCGGGCCATGTAAAATTTGGATGTTGAAGGGCGGCGTCTTCAGCTACTACGCCTTTCCGCGTGCGAAAAGCACCGAACCCACCGGCGTAAACTGGCAGGATCAAATCACGGGCTCATTTGTCGATAGCGCGAACCACACGCACGGCTTCCTGCTCAGCCATCCCTTGGGCAGCGAGGGCTGGACGCAGATCGACGCGCCGCACTCAAAAGGCGCAACCGTCGTGACGAGCGTGGAAAATCACGACTATATGGTCGGCTACTACATCGACGACGACAAGGGCAATACCAACGGTTTCTTAGCGACGCCGCAAAAGTAACGCCGGCTAGAGAACAAACGTCTCCCAGTCGTACGGCGTAAAACCGCGGGCGGCGTCTTCCCAGCCGCGGCGGTATGCGTCGTAGATGCCGCTTGCATCGTCGAATGCCACGACCCCGAGCGGCAGGGCTTGCGCCGGACGCGCGTAGCGCAGTTCGGTCTCTGGAATGCTTTCGACATAGCGGGCCAGCAGGTCGTTCCCGCGCGTCACCCGCGCCAACTCGCCCGGTTCCAGCCGGCGTAACGCGCGCTTGCCCACCGATTGGAAGTAGGTATTGCGCATTTCCACTTCCAGAAGCTTGCGCTGCACGGTCGCGAACGCGCCGAACGCGACCTCCACTGCATCGCCATAGGGGTCCCCAGGTTCGAACGGCGGGCTGAGCAAGATGACGTCGGCCGCGCCGGCGAGCGCGTGCGCAATTCCCACCGGCGAGTTGCTCGCGACGCCGCCGTCGCAATACGCGTCGATGGTGCCGCTCGGGCCCGGCATCATCACCGGATCGAAGGCGATCGGAATCGCAACTGAGGCAAAGATTGCGCGGTGAAGAATTTCCGGCGTCGCCTCGCGGACGATCGTTTGCGGTCCGAGCGAGATTCGCAACGCGCGCGCGATCTGCTCGCGCCGCTCGTAGCTGCGAATTTCCGGATCGACGAAAAAGTATTCCGGCCGCTGATGCGATAGATTCGTCACCGCCCAGACGAGCGGCATCGCCAACGGTGCACGGGGGTCGACGTTGCGAACGATCCATTCATAGGCAGGTTTACTTTGCAGAATTCCGCTCTGATTGCGCGCCAACTCGATGAGGCTGACCGCGGCAGCTGCGCGATCGAACAATCCACTCTCGGGGTCGCGCAGCGCGGCGTATTGCGGCTTGAGCGCAATGATGTCTTGTCCACTTATCCCGTACCAAAGTTCGCGCAGCTTCCGATACTGCGCAGTGGCGACGAACCAGCCGTTGAGCGCGCCGATCGAGGTTCCGCAGACGAGCCCGTATGGCGGGAGGGGGGAGCCATCCGGAACCTGCGCGACTGCAGCGAGCTCACCGATGAAGCCGGCTTCGTACGCGCCGCGGGCCCCGCCGCCGCTCAGTACCAAAGCAGCATCGATCGGCGGCGAATCGCCGGCTCGCGCCGCGGAGCGCACCGCGGGCAACGCGCCCGCAGCCGCGAGCGAAAATAAGAAGCTCCGCCGCTCGATCACGCAAGGTGATTTGGCCGCGGAGCTTTACCGAGCCTACGTCCTGTCGCGAAGCTCGCGTTTCATTGCATCGACTTCCGCCTGCGCGCGATTCTTGGCTTCATCGGCGATCGAGCCGACTTTTTCGCCTGGGGTCATCGAGTCACCCAAAACGTCGCGCCGGGCGCGCTCACCTTCGGCCTCCGAACGGTGTTGCGTTTCGTGGACTCGGTCTTTGACGTCGTCCACGCCCTTCTTGATCGCATCACCCACGTTGTCGAGCGGGTCTTTACTCATTGATGCCTCCTTTACTGCCGCAGGCAGCCTACCCAGAGCCGGCGCTGATTAAACCGAAGGCTATTGCGTGTCGGGCATGCGCAGATCGGGTGGTTGGCGCAGAAAGTAATCTCGGTCGTATGGTGCGGCGATCTTCTTGAAAGCACGCGCCGTGCCGCCAAAGTTGAAGCACGAATCTTGCGCAGGCGAGTTCGCGCGCGCGTCGCTCGCCGCCAACCGCGGCAGGCCGAAAACATCCTCGGTGAACTTCAAAATGCTTCCATGCTCGTAATGGACGTGTGACACACACCCGCGCTTGGCGTATGGCGTAACGACGATCATCGGAATACGCAAACCCAAACCGTCGTAATCTACGTAGGCCGGCGGCTGCGGGTCGTACCACCCGCCGTAATCGTCCCAAAAAATGAACATCACCGTCGAATCCCAATACTTCGATTCCCCGACGGCGTTGACGAGCGACGTTACCCACGAGGGGCCGGTGTTCGAGCCGCATCCCGCATGGTCGGAGTTTTCGCAGGTCGGCGTGATCCAGCTGATTTGGCGCAGTTTCCCTTTTTGAATGTCGCTGAAAAACCGCGTTTGGGGTGTGATGACGTCTTTATGCCAGTCGGGCCCGTCGTAGACGTGACGATTGGCCTGATACGCGCTCCAGAGTCCGCCGTCGCCAGAGACGGCCGAGGTATAGAACGCCCACGATACGCCGGCATCGTCGGCTTCTTGACCTAGCGTCGTATCTTCAAAACAGACGGCCTGGTAACCGTAGGGTACCTGGCGATCGGGCCCAACGGTCGCGATCTCGTCGCCGGAGCCGCCGGGGCAGCCCCAGGTGCTCCAAGGATAGTTGACCGACGACACGGCTTGGCCGGCAATAATGTACTGATGCGAGATGAAACTGCTCGCATCGAAATTCGAGGCATACATTTGATCGCTTACGACGTACTGTTCGCCAGTGTCGAAATAGGGTTTCGTTTCGGAGTGGGGCACGTACGAGTACTGGGGGTGCTTGTTCGGGCACGGCGGTCCCCCGCCAGTGCCGCAGCCGACCCACTCCTGGTCGAACCCGTTCATCCGGCAGTTCGTGCCGGGTATGCTCCCGCTTCCGTCGCACGCTTCAAAAAACGACGTAGCACTATGGTCGAGATCCCAGGTCGTCTCGAGCCCGATCGGACGCAGCGCGATCTTGTGATTGGCGCTATCCAAGCCATACTTCGCCGTGGTCGCGCCCGGAAAACCGTAGAGCAGGTTGTTAAACGAGCGATTCTCCTGAACGACGATGACGACGTGCTCGATAGCGTTTTGGCTCGTCTGGTGACGCGCGGCGCGCGCCGTTGCCGGCACCGAATTAGCAAATTCGGCGGCGTTCGAGCCGCCGCCGTTGCATCCGCACAGGCCAAGCGCCAGGGCGGTGCCGATCCGCGCCGCTACGCCGTGGCGGCGAAATCGGATCGGCACGCGGCTACTCTGCGTCGGGTATGCGAAGATCGGGGGCCTGGTGCAGGAAGTACTGCTCTCCGAGCGTCGCTCGAATCTTCTTGAACTTGCGCGGCGATTGCGTGAAGTCGAAGCAGTCCGCTGCCGGCGACGTGGCGCGGCTGTCGCTGGCGGCAAGGCGTGGGAGGCCCCAGATATCTTCGATGAACCTCAAAATGCTGCCGTGCTCGTAGTGGACATTCGAAATGTATCCCCGCTTTGCGTAGGGCGACACGACGAGCATCGGAATTCGTAATCCAAGGCCGTCGTAATCTTCATAAGCCGGCGGTTCGGGATCGTACCAGCCGCCGTAATCGTCCCACATAATGAAGATTGCCGTCGAATTCCAATACTTCGATTGGCCGATGGCGTTCACGACCGACGCCACCCAGGACGGGCCGGTCTTGGAACCGCATCCCGCGTGATCGGAGTTAGCGCACGTCGGCGTGACCCAGCTCACCGAGCGAAGCTTTCCGTTCGCAACGTCGGTCAAGACCTGCGCGGGCTGACTGATGACATCGTTTTGCCAATCGGGGCCATAATAAATGTGATGGATTGCCTGATAGGCGCTCCATATTCCGGGATAGCCCGAATACGACACCGCGTAGTACGCCCACGAAACCTTAGCGTTGTCGAGCTCGTCGCCCAATGTCGTCGGATCCCAGCAAACGACTTCATAACCGTGGGGGATTTGACGCTGCGGTCCCACCTCGCTGATCATGTCGCCGGAACCGCCCGGACAGCCCCAGGCGCCGTAGGGATAGTTCACAGCCGACTCCGCTTGCGCCGAGATAATGTATTGATGCGAGATGAAGCTGCTCGCATCGAAATTCGAAGCATACATCTGATTGGCAAGCACGTATTGTTTGCCGATGTCGAAGTACGGCGCCGTCTCGGAGTGCGGCACGTAGGCGTACTGCGGATATTTGTAGGGACAGGGCGGCGCGCCGCTGTGCCCGCAGCCGACGTACTCTTGATTGAAGCCGTTCATCTGACAATCGGTGCCGGGAATGCTCCCGGTGCCGTTGCAAGCCTCGAAGAACGAATTCGAGCTATGATCGAGATCCCACGTCGTCTCTAATCCGATCGGTCGGAGGGTAATTTTCTTGCCGTAGGTGTCGTAGCCGTACTTCGCCGTGGTCGCGCCCGGAAATCCGTAGAAGAGATCGTTGAAGGAACGGTTCTCCTGCACGATGATGACGACGTGCTGAATCTTCCCGCTGCTCGCGTCGTGGCGGACGAGCGGGTTTGAAAGCGAAGTCGACGTGGCCGGAACGCTGCCGTTGCTAGCGCAGCCGGCGACCAGCAACGAGAGGGCCGCAAGGGCCGCCGCGCGTCTCAATTGGTATCCGGCGGCCGATGCGAGCTCGGCTGATCGAGAAAGAAATCTTTGCCATGAGCTGATGGAATCATCACAAACTTTCTTGGTGGTTTAGTGAAATCGAAGCAATCGGCCGCCGGGGAGTTGGCACGTTGATCGCTGGCGGCGAGCCGCGGCAAGCCCCAGATATCCTCGATGAACTTCAAGACGCTGCCGTGCTCGTAGTGTACGTGCGATACGTGGCCCTTCTTTGCGTACGCCGAAACGACCAGCATCGGAATCCGCAGGCCGAGGCCATCGTAATCCTCGTATGCCGGTGGCTCGGGATCGTACCAGCCGCCGTAGTCGTCCCAGAAGATAAATATCGCCGTGTTCTTCCAATATTGTGATTGACCGATCGCGTTGACGATGGAAGCCACCCACGCCGGCCCGGTATTGTGGCCAGAGCCTGCGTGGTCGGAGTTTTCCCAGGTCGGCGTGATCCAGTTTACCGCGCGCAGATTTCCGTTCGATACGTCGCTGAAGAACTGCGTTTGCGGGGTGATGATGTCTTTTTTCCAGTCCGGACCGTAGTAGATGTGTTTGATCGCCTGATAGGCGCTCCAGATGCCTTCGTCGCCGTTGACCGTCGCCGTATAGAACGCCCAAGGGACGCTCGCATTGTCGAGTTCGTCGCCCAACGTCGTTGGATCCCAGCAGACGACTTCGTAGGCCGACGGAATCTGCCGCTGCGGGCCGATCTCAGAGATGAAATCTCCCGAGCCGCCGGGACAGCCCCACGCCCCGCCGGGAAAGTTGACGGCCCCTTCTGCCTGGCCCGAAATGAAGTATTGATGCGAGATAAAGCTGCTCGCATCCAAATTTGAAGCGTACATCTGATCGGCCAAAACGTACTGCTTACCCATAGTAAAGTACGGCACCGTTTCGGTATGCGGCACATAACTGTACGGCGGGTTGGCATTCGGGCACGAGCTCCTGCAGCCGGAGTACTCTTTGTCGAAACCATTCATCTGGCAGTCAGTGCCGGGAACGCTGCCCGTGCCGTTACACGACTCGAAAAATCCGTTCGAGTCGTGCTCGATATCCCAATTCGTTTCCAGGGGTACGGGCTGAAGCGTGATCTTCTGGTTCGAGGTATTGTAGCCGTACTTCGCCGTCGTTGCGCCGTGGAAGCCGTAGAACAAATTGTTGAACGAACGGTTCTCTTGAATGACGATAATAACGTGCTGAATCTTGCTGCTCGACGCGCTGCGATGCGTCCGCAGGGCCGGCGATCCGCTCGGCAGTGCGTTCAGAAACGGCAGCCCGGTGTTTCCACCAGGGAGCGACCCGCTTCCGTTGCACGCCGAAAGCAACAACACAAAGGCCGTCATCAACGCCGATCGGTTCAGCCGTAGGGTGCAAGCCATGCGCTTTTCCTCCCGGAGCGGGTAATCTATTGCTTCGTTACGACGGCGAGACTGAGAACTCCCATAGAGCAATGAATGACGTTCATCAACTTTTGCACTCGAATACCATTCGCAATCGCGTGCCGGCTGCGGTATCGATCGTCAGACGTTGTGCGATGGTTCGGATAATTCGCAGACCGAATCCGCGGCCGGGCAAAGAGTGCCGCGCGATGAACGATCCGCCATCCGCGACGTCGACGGCCAGCGTACCGCTACCGTCGAACTCGGCTGTCAGTTCAAGGTAGCGCCCGTCCGCCTCGTCGCCGCCGTCCGCGTATGCGTGCTCGACGATATTCGCCAAGGCCTCGCCGGCGGCGGTAGTAACGTCTTCCAGCAAATGGCGATCGAACTCGAGCGCGCGCAAGAATGCGGCGAGCGCATGACGTGCCGGGGCGACGCACCGCGAGTGCGCCGGGCAATGAAGACTCAACGCGGACGCGCGCTTCACGACCGGATGCTCGTTTGGAGATACTCCAACGCCTCGGCATTCTGAGCGAAAACCTTAAACGAACTCGCCAATCCCGCGTATTGAATCAGACGCGCGAACTGCGGCGTTTGAATCAGCAATGCTACCGGCCGTTCCTCGCGTTGAGCCTTGACACAAAATCGCAGCAGCTCGGTCAAGGCGATGGAATCGGCATAGGATACTTCGGCGAGGTCGACGAGAATCGCTCGGGCATCGTGCACGGCCGCCAAAGCGTCGTGTATCTCGCCCTTACGTCCAATCTCGAGCTCGCCCTTGAACTGAACGATCTTGATAGCTTCGGTATCGGTCACGCACTCCTCCGCAGCCGGCTCGGATTTACCTTGCGGGCGTTTCTCGTTCTCACCTCCGCGCTTATCGCCGAGTCCGCGGCTTGGCCGCCGACCGAGACGCCACCGGTTTCCGAGAGCCGCACCGTCAGAATAGCGACGTCATCGGCAACTTTTTGGCTAGAAAAAATGCTTTCGCGAATGACGGCCGCCGCATTGGGAGCCGCGCACTCTGCCGCAGATTCCACGGCTCGGAGCAATGCGGATTCACCGGCGGCGAGGTCGCGCGCGTATTCAATCGCGCCGTCCGTGTAAAGCACGATCAATGTCCCTGGTGTCGTTTGGACGCTACGCGTTCGATACTCGACCCCAGAATCGACGCCCAGCGGCAGCGATCCGAACTCCAGCAGCCTGGCGCGCGAACCCGGCTCCAACAGCACGGGCGGGGGATGGCCCGCAGCGCAGTATGCGAACTCGCCGGTTCTCGTATCGAGGACCGCGGCGAGTGCGGTGATGATCGGCGATTTCGCGCGGACGAGCTCCGAGTTGACCCGGGCAAGCACCTGCGACGGCGTTGCGTCAAGCAGCGCCGAGCCAATGAGCAGTTGACGCGCCTTATTCATGGCGACGACCGCTTCGATACCGTGCCCGGTGACGTCGCCAATGGCGAGCAGCACGCGGTCTTCGGAGAGTTGCAGTGCATCGTACCAGTCGCCGCCGACCTTCGCTTGCTCCGTTGCCGGAATATAGGTCGCGCTGAAGCTTAGCGCCGGCACGGCCGGAAAGATACGCTCTGAAAAAGCTTGCTGAAGAACGTCGGCGATCCGCTTTTCCGCTTCGTAGGCGGCGCGGAGTTCTGCAGCGCGGCGCCGTTCGCGTTCTGAATAGCTCCGTTCGCGATCAAGCCGCTGGGCCAGTCGATACTGCTGGACGGTGAAGAGCACGGCCGCCAAGACGACGGCAACGATCGCTCCGAGCGCCAGCAGACCGACCAACACGACCGCTCGCTGCGCGCCCGCGTTGACCGCGGCTGTCCGGCGCGCAAGGTCCGCGTCGATGATGGCTGAATCGATGCGAAAACGATCCACGAGCGTCTTGCCACGCAATTGCAAACGCTGACGCGAGCGTGGGTGTGCGATGAGCGGAAATGCGATCTCGTGCACCCAGCGATAATTGGTTCGTGCGGCATCGTGCAGCGGGCGCAATGCCTCGGTGACCTTGAGGGCCTCAAGATCGGCCCGAACGCGGCGGAAGTACAGCGGAAGATTGGCGCGGCCGCCATAGTATGCGTCGAGCAGAACGGGAATGCGAACGGCGGAATAACCGCGCACGCCGGTTTCCTCGTCGAGCTGCTGCTTGAGCATATCCGCTAAGTGGACCCGGGCGATGCGCACGAGCTCGGCGTCGCGAAACGCTCCTCCCACGACTTTTCGAACGAAAAGACCTCCGGTAAAGAGCAAGACGACGACCACCGTCAGAAAAGCGAGCGTCAACACGATCGGCGCGTGGAAGCGCCGGCTCACCGGATGAGACCCTTCAATGGCCAAGATGCCAGCCGTGCTGCAGGCACTTGTACGGACGCAGTCCTTTGCTGGTCGAGGGAATAGCGCGCTCGGCGGCCTTCTTGGTGTCGAACGCGGTCTTCGGCGCACCATTGCGCGAAAAGCACGTACGCACCCCTCCGACTTTTCGCTCGCTCCGCATAGCCCTTGACCTCGTATGGTCGTCGCGAGCGAAGTTCCTTCTCCGGAAGGAGGGCGCTCGGTGAGAGGTTACTGAAAACTGTGGACGGCGACGGTCCGAGTGATGCCCTCATCGTCGAAGCTCTGGATTTTTTTCGCGATAACGTCGATGCAGGCGCTCTCTTTTTGCAGCGTTCCCTCGATGATGAGCGTCGACGAGGAGCGAATCGGACGGCGGTAGGTTTCGTAGACGTCGGGACGCACGATCACGTTAACGAGGCCGGTCTCATCTTCGAGCGTTAAAAAGACGAAGCCCTTTGCAGTCCCCGGGCGCTGTCGCGTGATGACGAGGCCCCCGACGCGACACGCGCTGTTTCGCGGTAGCTTCGCGAGCTGCGCGGCGGGGACGACGTTCTTCGATGCGAGGAACGAGCGAAAATGCTCCATCACATGACCCGCCGGCGTGACTCCGGTTGACCAAAGATCGAAAGCAACGAGTGTTTTTGCCGGCGCCGCTGCCAATTCAGCGTGGGGTTCCTCAACGTCCATCAGAGCGCCCAGTTCGCCGCGCGCTTCGCGCTCGTCGAGTCCGCGCAGGGCCCACATTGCCTCGCGGCGCGACGCATACCACGGCGCGAATGCGCCCGCAATCGCGAGGTTCTCTAGCGCTTCGCGCCCGAGCCGAGTGCGTTGCGCAAAAACGAGCACGTTATCGAACGTGCCCCGGGCGATTGCCTCTTCTAGATGCTTTTGCTGCGCTTCGCCGAGACCGCGTACGAGGTGAAAGCCCAATCGCAGCGATCCGTCGCGCTCGACGTGCGACCAATATTCGCTGGCGTTCACTTCAATCGGCTTGATCGTCACGCCGTGGCGGCGAGCATCGTTAACCAGCACTTCAGTCGAATAAAAGCCCATCGGCTGCACGTTGAGAATCGCCGCAGCGAAGACCGCGGGAAGCCGGCATTTCAAATAGGCCGACGCATATGCCAGTAGTGCGAAGCTTGCTGCGTGCGATTCCGGAAAGCCGTAATCGGCAAAGCCCTCAAGCATATGGAAAAGCTGCTCGGCGGCGACGCGATCGATGCCGTTGGCAATCATGCCGTTGACGAGCTTTGCGTGCATTGCTTCCATCCGCGCACGCGATCGCTTGTGCCCCATGGCGCGACGAAGCTGGTCGGCCTCTCCCGCGGAAAAGCCGGCCGCCTCAATCGCCAAACGCATGCCCTGCTCTTGGAAGAGCGGCACGCCGAGGGTTCGCTCCAGCACCGGTTTAAGCTTTGGGTGCGGGTACGTCACCGGTTCTAGTCCGCAACGGCGACGCAGAAACGGATGAATCATTTGCCCTTGAATCGGTCCGGGGCGAATGATGGCAACTTGCATGACGATGTCGTAAAAACAGGCTGGCTTCAGACGCGGCAGCATCGATTGCTGGGCGCGCGATTCGATCTGAAAGACTCCGATCGTATCGGCACGCTGCATCATGGCGTACGTTGCGTGGTCGCCGATCGGAATCGTGTGCAACTCGACGTCACGCGCCACCTCAGAGGGCAACCAGGAGTCGTCGCGCGCAACGCAGCGTCCGTAAATCGTAAAGGCCTCGCGCAAGAGCGAAAGCATGCCCAAACCGAGCAGGTCGATTTTGATCAAACCGAGATCTTGCAAGTCGTCTTTGTCCCATTGCACGACGGTCCGATCGCGCATAGTAGCCCATTCGATCGGCGCGACGCGCATCAGCGGGTCGCGCGTGATCAGCATGCCGCCGGAATGAATGCCTAAGTGACGCGGAAAATTGGCGATGCGCCGGCAAATTGAAAAGAGCATTTCCGGTCCTGCATCGTCGGGTAACTCTTCGCGCGCGTCGAACTCTCGCGCAACAGCGTCGACTTCCTCAAGCGTGAGGCCCAGCGCTTTGCCGACGTCGCGAATGGCCGAGCGCGTTCGATAGCAGATTACCTCGGCAACCATCGCCGCATTCGCGCGGCCGTACCGTTCGTATACGTATTGAATGACCTTCTCGCGATCTTGATGAGCGAAATCGATGTCAATATCGGGAATTTCTCGCCGCTCTTCGGACATGAATCGTTCGAAGAGCAAGTCCATCGCGATCGGATCGACTGCCGTAATACCTAGTGCGTAGCAAACGGCCGAGTTTGCCGCAGAGCCGCGCCCTTGACAGAGCACTCCGAGTTCGCCGGCGGCGCGCACGATGTCCCAAACGATCAAGAAATAACCGGCAAGATCCATCTTGGCGATAAGACCGAGCTCGTATTCGAGTTGCCGCTCGACTTTGGTCTCGAGCGGCCTTGGATAGCGCTTTGCGGCGCCATCGTAGACGAGCTTTCGAAGGCATCGCTGTGGGGAGCTTCCGTCGGGTACGGGAAAGAGCGGAAACTGCCCGGTCAAGCGCTCCAGCCTGAAGCGGCAGCGCCGCGCTATCTCGACACTGGCCGCGATCGCCTTCGGATACTGCGCAAACAGCCGCTGCATGGCGCGCGGGGATTTCAAATAAAACTCCGCATTCGGACGTAGAGCATTGGCGGCACGCGCCGCTTGCAATGTCGTGCCGTCGCGCACGCAGGCAAGCACGTCGGCGAGAAGCGCATCGTCCTTGCGCGCATAGACGATTGCATTGGTGGCGACGCAATCAATCGCGCATGCATGGGCGAGTTCGACGAGCAGCAGGTTGCGGCACGTCTCCTCCGCTGTAAGATGCTGCTGCAGTTCGATATAGAAGCGCTCGCCAAAAATTTCTTTATACGCTACCGCACGCGCGCGGTCGATGTACCCAAACGGCCCACCGGCGAGCGCCATCAATCCGTCGCTGCGCGCCGCAAAATCCTCAAATCGCAACCGTGCGTCCCCTTTGCGGCCGCGCATCTGCGCGCGCGAAATCAAATCGCAAAGGTTCGCATAACCAAGCTCGTTTTCAACCAAGAGTACGAGACGGGCGCCGTCTTCAAAGGTAAGCTCGCTGCCGACGATGGCTTCGACTTGACGCTGACGCGCATAGGTCGAAAACCGCACCATGCCATAGAGCCCGTCACGATCGGTGAGCGCGATCGCCGCCAATCCCAGCTCGGCGGCACACTCGATCAGCTCTTCCGGATGCGAGCCTCCCTGCAAAAAACTAAAATTGGACCACGCATGTAACTCTGCGTAACCGTCGGCGATCATTCATAAACGCCGCGAAGATACCAATGCGAGCCTTGATGGTAGATGCGAACGACGGTTCCGTCTTCGAGGAGGACGTCGTACTCGTCGCGCGCCACCGGCGAAGGAGCGTGCGGGCGTTCCGCCACGCGCCAGGGGCCGGTCCATTGCCGCACCGCTTGCCGGCCGACGAATGCCGGCTCGCCGCCGCGAAGCTGTACCGGAACTTCGCGCACTTCAAGCAGCCGTAGTTGCGGAACGACCTCGCAGCGATCGTGTTGTGGATGACGCTCTTGAATTGCGCGAGCGGACAGTTTGAAGGGCTCGTAGACGAAGCGATCCTCTAGTACATGCGCTTCGCGGGTCTGCGCGCGCGCGACGCGATCGCCGAGCGCCGCTTCGAGCCTTGCAATCGTCACTGCGACCCTGTGCGGATCGACGTCATCGGCGCAAAAGAGCGTTTGTTCTTCTCCTCCTTCCTCGAGCTGCAATGCTTGGAGGCGCAAACCGACGATCGCGGCGTCAAACGTGGCGCCTTCGAACTTGGCGCGAAGCATATCGAAGATCGTACGCTCGTGCGACGTGGGCGTTGCAAGCGGCACGTCGAAATCGGCGGCATCGGCATCTTCCAGCTCGACGACGAGACGCAGCGCGCCGGCACGCTTACCGCACCGTTGGAGATCCGAACAGATCCGCACGATGAGCATTCGCAGCGCGAAGAAAACCTGCGCTTCGTCAGTGGCGCGCCCCTCGCCGAAAATGGAGGCTTCGATTGCAATGGTGTGAGGCCGCGGCACGAAGGGGCGCCGGTCGATGCCACGCGCGAGTTCGTGCCAGCTTGCCGCCGGTGCACCGAAACGCCGCACGAAAGGCCCGTGCGGCAAGCGCGCGAGATCGCGCAGTCGCTCGATGCCGAGCAGCTTGAGTCGCTCGATAATCTCGCGCTCGATCTCCAGCACGCTCAACGGCAAGGGGGCGAGCAGTGCGCCTTCAGTCCCCGGCTTGCAAATCGTCCCATCGGCAACGTAGGCCGTCGCTTGCGCGGTGACCTTATTCGATGCGACTCCTATTCGTATCGCGCGTTCGAAACGAGCCAATGCGCTGCGCGTCTGCTCGATCCACCCGCGTGGCTCACCGGCGATGCCATGCATATCGAGAAAGGCGAGTCCCGGCCGAACGTCGTCGACGAGCGGCGAAACGGCATCGAGCGCATCGAGCATCTCTTCCCATAGCTGCTTGGGGACCTCGCCGGCGATGCTAATGCAGAGCAGCATCGAGTTCGTCGCTTTGCACTCGAAGCAGGGCGCTGCGGCCCGCTGCCATATGCCGGTGCTTTCGTACGTGCACGGAGAGCTCGAAACCCGCGACGGTTCCCCAAAGCCCGCTTCGGCCGTGGACGAGCACGCGTTCCAGCACGCAGTGCAACCGGACGGCTGCGGTGGCGCTGAGTGCCGCGCCGGCCCGCGCCGCGACGACGATCAGAAGCACCCCGGTGCGATGCGCCAGTTTGGCAAGCCGCCCCCAAACCGCCTCGCGTAAGGCGACCGCCGGCATGAGCACCATCCGGCAGATGCGGGAACGCAACAGAATATCGGCTGCCCTCGCCATCGCAAGCGCTTTGCGAGCGGGCACGACGAGCACCCGGTCGAGGCAGGCCCCGGCCTCGGCAAGCGCCGGAGGATAGAGTGCGCCGTCGTCGAGGATCGCGACCAAACTTCGCCGCGTCATCGAAGCCATCAGAGCGGCGGCGAGACTCCAGCCACCGCGTTCACCTTCGAGAGTCGCTACGATCCCGGCAGGAAACCCACCCTCCAGGAGCCGGTCGAGCGAGGGGATTGCGGTGGGAACGAGCGACTCGATGGGAACGGCGGGCGCCTTGGCTCCCAGCCTGGCTTTGAGACGCTCGAACTCTTCGTGTCGAGCCTCCTCTCTCGCGCTTGAAACCGCCGCCAGCGCCGCCATGGGAGAATCATGCTATCGAACATATGTTCGATTGTCAAGGCGGCACCTCGGGTCCGGTCACGAAAAAAGGGGGCGCTTCGCTTACCGCTTGTGCGGGCTATTGCCGGTTTTGCAATTGGAGCGTTGCTCGCCGCGTGTGGCGGCGGCCCTTACGCGGGCTACGCCGCCTACGGAGGCTCGGCGCACGCCGATGCCGCCGCCGGAAAAGTCTACCAGCCCTTGGCAATGGGAAACTTGTGGAAGTTTACATGCAACCATCTCTTTCCCATCACCGACCGCGTTGTTGGTACATATCACGTCAAGACGCATCTCGTCTACGCGCTCTCATTGCAAATACCGAGTTCGCCGACGAAATCAACATATGTCATTCAACTGCTGGCCAATGATTCTAAAGGAAACACGTGGATCTACGGTTATTTAATTCACGGTAAAGTCCATGCAGTCACGCCCACGGAAATCGTAGCGGCGAAACCCGTGCCATACCGCTATTACGATTATCCGGCACCGATGCATGGAACGATTACGCGGCAATTCCTACAATTCGAGGATACGAATAGGACGCCGCTTGGCGTATTCTGGGTGGCCCCGTACTTCGACAGCGATCGAACGCATAATTATGGATACTCGTTGGGTAGGGGCGTCATGGAAGAGGACCATGGCCCGCAATATAAATACGACTGCTTAATCGAGAAGTACGTCCTCCACTAGGGCTCATGCTTCGACAAGCTCATGCTTCGACAAGCTCAGCATGACAATTATTGCTCGCCCAGGGATTCGCGATCGTGCGGCGCGTTGAGATCCATGACCGGGCCAATGGGGACGATGCCGGTCGGATTGATATCGTTATGGGTCATGTAATAGTGACGCTTGATGTGATCGAAATTGACGGTCTCTGCGATGCCCTCGATCTGGTAGAGATCGCGTAGATAGCCGTAGAGGTTCGGATAGTCGACTATTCGCCGCAGATTGCACTTGAAGTGGCCGTAATAAACCGGGTCGAAGCGTACGAGAGTTACGAAGAATCGCCAGTCCGTTTCGACCGGCTGGGCGCCGAACAGATACCGCCGATACGCCAGGCGCTCTTCCATGGCGTCGATCGTGATGAAGACGCCATACGCTGCCGATTCGTAAGCTGCTTGCGACGTCGCAAATCCAGCCTTGTAGACCCCGTTGTTGAAATCTTCGTAGAGAAAGTTATTGAGCTCATCGATCTGCGAACGAAGGTCGACCGGGTAAAGATCCAGGCCCGGATTCTTCGCAAAGTCATCGAATTCACTCTCGAACATGCGCAAGATGTCGTCGTCGCAATTGCTGACGATGCGTTTGCGTTGCTTGTCCCAGAGCACCGGCACCGTGACGCGTCCGCGATAACCCGGATCCGTTGCGGAATACGCTTCGCTCAAGAAGTCCCAGCCGTTCACCGGGTCGGGCTGGGCAGCGTCGAACCGCCAGCCCCGTTCGTCGCGAATCGGATCGACGACCGTCATGCCGATGGCATCCTCCAGGCCTTTGAGTTTACGGGCGATGACGGTACGCGATGCCCACGGGCAGGCCAGTGAAACGTAGAGATGATACCGGCCTGCCTCCGCGGGAAAATCTGAGCCGCCGGCGGCCCGAACCCAATCGCGAAAAGCATCGTCTTGTCGCACGAAGCTGCCGTCAGTTGCTTCTTCGTCGGGAAACTGTGCCTTGGTCGTCATGCAACCTTCCTTTGACTCAGCTCAGGGCGAGACTTCGTGAAGGTACGTGATCCCGGCGCGCTCGAGAATCGGGCGCCCGTCGCCGCGAAGGATGAACTCGGCAAAGTCTCGCGCGGTTTGCGGGTGCGGTGCATCTTTCATGACGGCGAGCGTATAGGTAATTCGGTCGGTCAGCGCCGCGGCGCCGGGAAGTGGGACGAAGTGCCAACCGCGCGCGATTGCCTCGGTACGATAGAAGAATCCGGCGTCGACCTGTCCCGTCTCCACGCGGGCTAGGAGGTCTTGCTCGGGGAAAATTTGCGACGGATTTTCGTCGTCGCCCAGCAGCCGGCGCTCGCCGTCGATCCCTAGCCACATCGTCACGCCTTGCACGGTATAAGCGCCCTTTGGATCCAGCCGCGGATCGGTGCGTCCAAGCCGTAGCTCTTGGCGTTGGAGCGCCTGTTGCAATGTCGTTTGCCCGGCAACGACACTATCGAAAAGAGCGGCGAAGCGCGAATGCGGTGGCCAAGCGATGCCGAGGCTCGTACCCCCAAACGTCGTGGCGGTCATGACTCGGGGACCGAGCTTTCCGACCAACTTGGGGTCGACGCTGATAAAGACGTCGGGCGATCGGATCCCGGCGAGGATGAAGTTTGCCAGCTCCTTACTGCCGCCGGGCTCGCCTTGGAAATCGACGCCGCGCGCTTGCAGCGCAGACTTGATCGGCCCCTCCATCGGCGTCACCAATGATCCAGCGTAGAGCACGGTGAGACTCTGCATTGCCTGCACGCGCATCGCGCTGAACGAGAGCGCGCCGGCTACGGCCGCGACGAGGGCGAAAAGTCGAGCGACGCGGAGTTGATGCAATAGCGTTTCCCTTCGGGGCCGGGGCCATCGTCGAAGACGTGGCCAAGGTGCGAATCGCAGCGTTTGCACCGCACTTCAGTGCGGTGCATGCCGTGACTAGAGTCGTCGAGCAGCCGCACGTTTTCCTGTTCTTCCGGACGCGTAAAACTCGGCCAGCCGCAATGCGATTCAAACTTTGCGTCGGCGGTAAAGAGCGGTTGTCCGCACGCGCCGCAGAGATAGGTTCCGGCGTCATCGATCGCGAGAAGCGACCCTGAGAACGGCGCTTCCGTTCCTGCCTCGCGCAGGATGTGGTATCGCTGCGACCCGAGCAGCGCCTTCCACTCTTCTTCGCTCTTTTGGACTTCCGGCGTGACGTCGTGTTTCAAGATGAGCTCCTTATGGTGCATAACCGGCGAAGGCCACCACGCGATGCAGGGAAGAATAGCTTCGTATGAAGCTCCTGCTGGAAATTCTCCTCTCGATTATATTGCACCCCATCGCGATGATCCTGATGTGGATCAATCTGTTCGCGCGCAGCGACATGTCGGCGCTGAAAAAAGCCGTCTGGTTCGTCGTCAGTATCGTCTGGGGGTTGGGCCCGATACTCTACATTCTTGTAGCAGAAGGCTCGCTGTGGTAGCGAGCCTTCTGGATTCGTAAGTCCCGATCGGTCCTAGCGTCGAGGTGGCCGGCCGCCGCCTCCGCCGTGTACTGATCCGCTGGAGACGGGGGCATGACCGCCGCCACCATTGACCGTGCCGCCATGCGGACCACCGTAGTAACCGTGGCCGTAGTATCCGCCGCGCACCGGCGCACCGACGGTTCCGCTGCGATAGTAGGGACCGTGATAGTAGGGTCCGCGGTAGTAGCCGCCACCGTAGTATCCGCAGCAGTAGCCGCCCCAGCCGCCCCAATATCCGGGATATCCCCAGTAGCCGGGCCAGCCCCAGCCCCAGCCCCAGCCCCAGTTGATGCCGATGCCGAGGCCGACGTATGGGTAGCCGTAACCATAACCGCCGTAGCCGTAACCGCCATAGCCGCCGTAACCGTAGCCGGGGTCGCCGTACCCGTACGCGGGGTTGCCATCGCCGCCGTAATAGGGCGAGTAGGGCGAATAAGCGACGTCGACCCGGTTCGCTTGAAACGTCGGGCCGTCGGCATAGCCGTAAACTGTGGCGCGCATTCCTTCGAGCAGTTTGATGCCCGTGGGATTGATGATCGTGCCCTGGTGCAGGGTGATGTGGTCGGTATAGCCCTTATCGTCGCGCATATAGACGGTCCACTGACCGTCGAAGCCGCTCAAGGTCCCTTTGATCGCCGGCTGATTTCCGTATGTCGGCGGTGGTTGCGCGTACGGCGGCGGCTGGCCACCATAGGGTTGCTGGTCGCCATAGGGCTGCTGCGCCGATGCCAGTGCGGGGAATGCTAAACAAGCTGCCGCGCCCAACGCGGCAATGAGTCGTGTGGTCGAGAAGTTTCGCGAACGCATATCCATCACATTATAGCGCCCAGCCGGCATGGGCGCCTTAGAATTCGTGCAAAAAAGGCGCTTTTCCGGAGCCCAATGCCCAAGCGGCCGATTTGCCGCCGACGGCCTTGACCCCGCCGCTTTGCGTCGCGCCACATACCGGCGCGCACAAAAAATGGAGCCGTCGATGGGGATTGAACCCATGCTCTCGTCATTACCAATGACGTGCTTTACCACTAAGCTACGACGGCACCGGCGAACTCGATTCGGATACTCCGCCCGCTAGATGCGCACCTACCGAAAGAGTTCGACCATCGGAGCGAGCGAGGGTTCTCCGGCTTGTCGAGCGAAAAATGAGGATATGATACGTCGAATTGCTTTAATTGGCGCGGCAAGCATCGCGCTCGGCGCGATTGCGCTTCCTGCGACCGCGCAGATGCGTCAGCAGATAGCCGACAAGGTCGCGACCAACGCCGCGCACTCGTTTGTAAGCAAGATCAACGGCGAGACCTGCACTCAGTTCGCCGCAACGATGGCGCAAATGAAAGGCAAGTCGAGTTCCAGTTCGAGCGGCATGGCCTCGAAGCTCAAAGCCAATGCCGAGGCGCGTTCCGAATTCGTGAATATCGTCGGCGGTCCGCTCATGAACAAAATGATTGACTGCGACATGATGCCGGGAGGCATGTGATCGTTCTCACGCCGGCAGATTAACGAAACGAGGCTGGAGCGGGCGGCGGGAATCGGACCCGCGACTCCTGCTTGGAAGGCAGGGGCATTACCACTATGCAACGCCCGCGAAAAATCTGGGCAGGGCTGGATTTGAACCAGCGTAGCGCTTTCGCGCACCAGATTTACAGTCTGGCGCCATTAACCACTCGGCCACCTACCCACGCGGTTTTCGCTTCCGGTTGTTCGATTGAGGCCCACCAGGGTACGATAGAAGGGCTACAAGCTCCTCGGGGTAATTAATGGTGGTTATTGGAGAAAGCGCTCCTCATGGGGTTCTCATGTGGGGCCCAACCTGGTACCTTACCATGGAAGCTACAGCATACTCGCCTACGACTATTGGAGTCTGCCCTGGATGGTCCGTTTAGCGATCCTCGAGATCGCCGCCCTCACAGGTCTGTTGCTCGCCGGTTGCGCCGGCGGTAGTTTCGATCGGACTGGGCTTTCGCTGCCTAGCGCCGACGGAGTTCAGACCGTGAGCGACGCCGCCGACGCGGCGGGGCACCGGCCGTCGGCATCCGATAGCGCCAAAGCGGCGATTGCGGTGACCGACGCCCTGGGCTCTTTTGTCCGCGATATCAGCGCCGACCAGCACGGCTCCATCCACGGCTCGAGGCGCATGCTCTCTTCGATCCGGCATTACACCATCGAGCGTTACGGAAAGCGAATCGTCGCCGGGTCGGCGCTCGTCATGCGTTCGGGGTCGGGGAGCTACTGCCAAAGCTCCGCGGGCTATAGCGTCAACGGCATCCCCTCACTCGATGCGACTTTCGGCTGGGAGAGCGGCGCATTCGACGGCGGCAGCAAGAGCGCGGGTCCTCGCGGCTCGGCCATGTGGTCGGCCAACGCGCAAGGCGCAGTGATCCTGGGAACAATCGGAACGCTGTCGATTGCCCGCAGCGCTGCGCCCGCAACCTGTCCGATGACGGCGCCCTCCTTCGTCCTGAAGGGCGGCAGCTTGGAAAACGCATTTTCACTTCCGACGTCGATGGAATTCCGGCATGGCCAACTCGTGGACCTCAGCGTGGTGAACGGGCGATTTGCCAGCGGCGCCGGCCTCGAAGTGACGACCGCGCGTCAGCCGTTCGAAATCAGGGGGCGCATCAGCAACGGCGGAATGCAGCTCGCGACCTTCCGCACCAACGCCGCCGGCGATGGAACGCTGACGGTCGTCAGCACCGGCGCGCAATACGTCATTGCCGACTGGATCGTCATCGGAACGTAACTAGCGACAGCGCTTGGGCTTGGGCTCGAGCTCGCCTTGCTGCCCCGGCGTCGCAATGGCATACGGTGCCCTCGCAAATGTCACGCTGGTAGGACCTTCGACGGCCGCACACGCCAGGAGCGTTCCGCCACCCTTGAGCGGCACGCCGTTCCAAGTCATCCAATCGATATTCGGTATCGCACCAAGCGGCTGGGTGAGATCGTAGGTCAAGCCGTCCTGATCGATTGCAAAAACGTTGGTCATGCGTACCGTGCCGAAATCGTCGAGAGTATTCGGCAACGAGCCCTTGATGCTACTATAGAACGTTGCTTCGGTCATCCACTCCGCCGTATTGCCGAAGAGCGTCGCGGGCCGATGATACGGCGTGCCGCAATCGACGCAACCGGAATGAAACGTGCGGGGCGGCAGATAGAGGTCGGTTGTCTCATCGACGAACCACAACGTCGCCTCTTGCCAGGCTCGCGGGCCGGTCGTCGTAGCGGCGATTCGTACGAATATTTTGTCGCCGGGTTGCAGGGCGAGCGTTTGCGCGTGTTTGGTGACGGCGATATTCTTTACGCCCGACCATTCGATCCAAAAGTAGGACGACGTCTTATAGTTCTTGAGGGCGCCCCCGTGATAGCAGGGCACGTCCGACTCCGATCCGGCTTGCAAGATGTCGGTGGAGTCGTACGTGCGATATTTGCCATTCTTGCCTTTGACATGCGCCTTGAACGTCGCGCTCCAACCATCGATCGCGATCCAGATCGACGAACCATCGGCCGGCTCGTGCGGATTGGAGCAGTTGATGGTGGGTTTTGCCGCCGGAACCGTCCACTCGCCTTCGACGGCGCAAAAACGATGCCGCGGGATGCGTAATGGGACCTGTCCCGGCGCGAACAGCACGGGGCCGGCCCAATCGGGTTGGTAGACTCGCGTTACGGCGGCATCCTGAACGGTGCTGAACGCCGGTGAAGCCCCGCACGCCGGCATCGTGATTGGGCTGCTCGCAACCGAAGGGATGCCGCTGGTACACGCCGCGAGCGATGCCAATATTATGACGAAGGCGAGTTCGGGGCCAAAGGCCCCGCGCCGGCGATAACCTCGCGATCCGTTAATCAGGCGCGATGCACGCGACGCGCTTGCTCGACGCGAGCGTCACGTGTCGTGCGGAAACCGTATTTTTCGACGCGTTCACCATTACCGTTGCGCTCGCGTTCCCATTTGAAAGCATCACGCTTTGGGCGCTCGGATTTGCGGCGTCGATATCCGAATCGACCCCCGCGCTCTCGGCGACGCGCACGTGTCCCAAGGTTAGTGAGATCGCCGCGAGCGATCCGGAGGGGCAGGACGCCAGCGCCTGTTTGAAGCCAATGCTCGAGGGCTGCACGCTGACGGTCGCGGACCCGCCCGTAGCGCCGAACGTCGCGGTGAGCAAGAAAACGGCGACGAGTTTCATATCGATCTGCATAGCGCGGTTGCGTTTCCCGCGCCGTACCCAGGGGCCTCCCGGCGGGAGCGATGCGCACTCACGAGAAGGAACCTCACAGATTGACACGTCCAGCACTGCTGACGACCGACTTCAACGAAACGATACTCCAACGCGAGCTCGCCGGCATCCGCAGCGGCATCGCCGCGGTGCGGCGGCTCTATCCCGAGGCCGGCGCGGAGAGCATCGAGATCGCGGGCGGGCTCGTGGCCTTCACCGGCGTCGAATCACCCCTCTCACAAAGCTATGGAATTGCTCGCCAAGCGTCCGTAACCGCGGGCGAGATCGACGAGATCACGTCGTTTTACGAAACCCGCGGTGCCACACCGCGCGTCTTCGTCACCCCGTTTTCGGATCCGTCGTTGGGCCGCCGGCTGGCGGCGGCCGGGTATGCGCCAAGCGAATATGAGAGCCTTCTCGTGTCGGATTGCTTCGATTCGTATGCCGCGCTCGACGATCGCATTAGCGTTGCCGCGAATCTCAACGCCTGGGCACGCGCGTCAGCCCAAGCGTTCATGGATGTCGAGATGCTCAAGCCGGGCGACGACCGCATCGCGATGGTGCTTGCCTCGTCCGATGGCGTGTCGCCGCTTGAAGCACGGGAGGGCGACGCCATCGTGGCGACCGCGGCGATGGACGTCCGGGATGGATGCGCCGCGTTGTTTGCCGGCTCGACCATGCCGGCGTTTCGCAACCGCGGCTGGCATACGACGATGATTCGCGACCGTATCGCGCGGGCTCGGGCCGCAGGCGCGCGCTCGATGCATGCAACGGCGAAACCGGCAAGTATTTCGGAGCGCAACTTCCACCGCTGCGGCTTCATTACGTTCTACACACGCACGTTGTGGGAACGCAGCGCCGCAACCGTTAACTGAGACGCTCCACAATCGTGCGATAGAGCTCTTCCCGGTCGGCGATCGGATCGACCACCATGACGGTAGCGGGACCCTGTTTTGGTTCGATACAGACGGTCACCCGGCCGCGGGCGCAGACGTCCATGCAGCTCGTGCTAATCGCGCGAATCTGGCCCCAACGCTCGTCTTCTTTCAATCGAGCCTTCAACCAATTGCGCAGGTGGAAGTCTCCGATCTGCTCGGCAACTTCGGGAGCTTCGTCGGGGATACGCTCTTTGAAGCAGCGCTCGCAGACGAGTACGAGTCCGGAGCGAAGCCACGTTGGTTTAACATCTTGCATTACGTAATATTGGAGCCGACGGAGGGATTCGAACCCACGGCATCCACTTTACAAAAGTGGCGCTCTGACCAGCTGAGCTACGTCGGCGAGAGCAGCGTCAATTGCCTCGACGCCTTCGTCAGCACCTTTTCGCGGCGCTCTGTGATGTCACCCAGAGCTCGCCTGACGTGTCACCCTGAGCTTGTCGAAGGGCGACAAGCTCAGCACGACAGAGAGAAACGAAGGCTTACTGGAATTCGAACTCCGCGAGATTCTTTTCGATCTTGCGCTTCACGCGTTGCAACGCGTTGTCAATAGACTTCACGTGGCGCCCCAGATCGCGCGCCATCTCCTGATAGCTCTTGCCTTCCAGATAAGATTCGAGCACCTGCGACTCGAGCTCCGAGAGATTCTGACGGATCCGCTGGCGGATGTCGTCGGAAACTTCTTGCGTCACGACGAGCTCTTCAGGGTCGGAGGTCTTTTGCGACGCCATTACGTCGAGAAGCGTACGCTCGCTATCTTCATCGTAGATGGGCTTGTTTAGTGAGATGTACTGATTGAGCGGGATGTGCTTCTGGCGCGTCGCGGTCTTGATCGCGGTGATGATCTGCCGAGTGATGCAGAGTTCGGCGAAGGCACGGAAGCTCGAAAGCTTATCGGCTTTAAAATCGCGCACGGCCTTGTACAGCCCGATCATTCCTTCTTGAATGATGTCCTCGCGGTCGGCGCCGATCAGAAAGTAGCTCTTGGCCTTGATCCGAACGAAATTCTTATATTTGTTGAGCAGATATTCCATCGCGAGATTGTCGCCGGTCTTCGCGATGGCGACGAGATCTTCGTCGACCCGCTGCTGGTACTCCACTCCGTCCGAGACGGGATGGGTCATAGCCATAATTCTCTGTTTGCCTCGTGGTTAAAGACGAGCCGCATGTGCAGGCCCAGCCCGTCGGGCGCGGCACGTCGTGGCTAAGTATATAGGAGGTTCCCCCTCCCCCGTCAAGGACGAAGCGAGCACTCTCGCTGGCGAACCGCCTCGTAGATCAGAACCGCGGCCGCAACCGAGGCGTTCAGCGCGCCTACCCGCCCCCGCATGGGGAGCTTAACCAAGTAGTCGCACTCACGTTTGACCAGTTGGGCGAGGCCGGTCCCCTCGGCGCCGATGACCAAGGCTAGGTCCCGGTTGAAATCGGCATCCCAGAAATCCACGGCGGCAGAGGTCAGATCGGCTCCGGCAACCCAGATTCCGGCTTTTTTCATCACCCGAATGGCGTCCGCGATATTCGGGACGCGGGCGATCGCGATATGGGCTGCGGCTCCGGCGGCGGCTTTTCGTGCTGTTGCGTTGATGCCCGCGGAACGGCGATCCGGTATCACGACGCCGGCGGCCCCCGCCGCCTCGGCGGTACGAATAATGGCGCCCACGTTATGCGGATCGGTGAGGTGATCCAAGACGACGATCAGGCGCCCCCAGTTCGGTGCCGGTTGGCAGGCCAGTACGTCGTACAGTGAAGCGTATTCAAAAGGCGGCGCGATGGCGACGACACCCTGATGCGCTTTGAAAGGAACGCGATCGAAGAACGCGCGGCCTTCGAAACGCACCGGCACGTTGCGCTCTTTTGCTTGGGCAAGGAGGGCCCGAAGCGCGCCGTCTTTGGAACGGTCGCTCGCGACATGCACCAGACGCAGTTGTTCGCCGGCGGCAAGCGCCTCGTGCACGGCGTGGATGCCGTAAACGAGGTCGTCGAAATCTAGAGGGGCGAAACGGCGACGCTCCACGTCGTGCCTTCCTTGGAATCTTGCACTTCGATTCCGCAGCGCGCCAGGGCATCGCGCAGCTGATCGGACGCCTTCCAGTTTCTCTCGCGCCGGGCGTCGTTGCGCAGCGCCACGACGCGCTCGATGGCCTCCTCCGCGGTTGCGCCGTCAATCGCGCTCATATCCACACCAACGTGGAGTTCGCGCAGAGAGTGCTGCAAACGATCCGAGAAGTTCGGCGGAAGCTCGGCGGCAGGTTGCTCAAGCCACGCGGAGTTCGGCTCGATCCCCAATATGCGAAGCCAATACTCGAGACGCTCCCGGCTCGGTGTCGAGTGACTTACCGTGTCGTAGAGTACCGCCATGGCAGCGGCCGTATTCATGTCGTCGTCGAGCGCCGCTTCCATGCGCGCGTCGAGCTCCGCGGCTGCGATCGGTTCGCCGTCGCTTGCCGGTGAAGTGTTGCGGTACGCCGCCTTGATGCGGGCAAGCCCGAGGCCCGCGGCTGAGATCGACTCTTCGGTGAAGTTCATCACTTTGCGATATCCGGTCTGCAAAAAGAGCCAGCGAATCGCTTGCGGGTCGTGCCGTCGCAGCAACTCCCCGAGAGGTTCGAAATTGCCGAGCGACTTTGCCATCTTGCGATTGTCGAAGAGCAGCAGGCCGCCGTGAATCCAAAAGTTTGCCATCGGGGGGCGGGCCATCAACGGCTCGCTCTGCGCGATTTCGTTTTCGTGATGCGGGAAGATCAAGTCCGCACCACCGCCGTGAATGTCAAAACCGACCCCATCAGGATCGAGCAGCTCGCGAGCCATCGCGGAGCACTCGATGTGCCAGCCGGGGCGCCCGTCTCCGTACGGATCGAACGGCCAGCGAGGCTCGTCCGGCTTAGCGAACTTCCACAATGCAAAGTCGAGCGGATCCTCCTTGCGCTCGTCTACCTCGATGCGGGCGCCTGCCTCGAGTTCGTCGAGGTTGCGATTGGCCAGGTGCCCGTAATTAGCAAAGGTCGCGACGCGATAATAAATCCCATCGCGAGTGACGTACGCATGTCCGCTCGCGATTAACTCGCGAATTATCGCCTGGATCGGTTCGATGAATTCGGTAGCGTAGGGCTCCGCATCGTACTCGAGCACGCCGAGTCGTCGCATCGATCCCTTGAACTCGGCGTAAAAACGTTCGACGATGTCGTGGTAATATTCGCCGGTTTCCCGGGCGGCGCCGATGCTGCGATCGTCAATGTCCGTGACGTTCTGCACATAGGTCACCCGGTAACCGCGGTGCGCGAGATAACGGCGTAACACGTCGAAAAACAGGAAGGAGCGGGCGTGGCCGAGGTGCGCCTGAGCCGACGGGGTGAGACCGCAAACGTAGATGCGAACCTCGCCCGCGCGTAGCGGCTCGAACACCTCGATGCTGCGCGTGCGTGTATTATAGAGTTTCAACGTCAGATGACCCAGCTCCAGGCTTCTTCTTCCGATGCTTCGCCGCTTTCGAGCTCGGATAGTCGCCGTTCCAGCTCGCCGAGCTGCCGCTGCAGCCGTCCGATCGAGTCGGCGGTCGGATCGGGCATATCGACTTGCGGCCGCTCGGGGACGAGCCGAATAGGTTTACCGTCCTGCATCACGATGCGCGCCGGAACCCCGACGACGGTCGCATTGGCCGGCACGTCCTTCACGACGACCGAGCCGCCGCCAACCTTCGCATTGTCGCCGAGTACGATCGCGCCGAGCACGCTCGAGTTGACACCGATCGTAACGTTGCGACCGAGCGTCGGGTGGCGCTTGCCATGGGAAAGGCTCGTTCCCCCCAACGTCACGCCTTGATAGATCGTACAACCGTCTCCGATCTCGACGGTTTCGCCGATCACGACACCGCTGCCGTGATCGATGAAAATCCCCTTACCGATCGTCGCGCCGGGGTGAATCTCGATCTGCGTAAGAAAGCGCGCAACGTTTGCGAAAAAACGCGGGAGAATCGGTACGCCGGCGCGATGAAGCGCATGGACCACTCGATGGGCGACGAGCGCGTGAAAACCGGGATACGATAGAACGACGTCCAACCAGCCGCGCGCGGCCGGATCGCGTTCGAGAGGCGCTCGAAGATCTGCGGCGACGTCGTCGAAAATCATTTGCCGCGACTACCTTCGTCGAGCTTCGCACAGGCCTTCTCGATACGGCGCAGACGCGTTCCGGGTTTCTTCGCAGCCTCGATCCACTGCACATATTCCCGTCGATGGCTGTACGACATCGCATCGTAGGCGGCGCGCTGGGCTCCCGTCATCGCGGTTGAAAAGTCGGCAGGCACATTCGCTCGGCGTTCCTCGGTGTCGAGCTCGATCGAAAGCGTAATGCGGTCGCCACGCTCGATTCCGGCTGCCTGGCGCGTCGCGGCGGTCACGCCGACCATCGGCCCCGCGCCCATATTCGCAATCGTCGTTCGCCACGCGATGCCGTTGACCGCGGCGCGAACGGGAACTCGAGTGCGACCTTTAAAGACCTTCATGACCGAAGGGGGAACCAGGACGTAGGTCGCCGCGGAGTCCTGCGCGCCCTCGAGCGTTGCTCGAAATCTGCGTGCAATCATGGTGAACCCGAGAGAAGCGCCACCGCGTAAACGGCGAGGCCGCTACCGTCGCCGGTATAGCCCATCCCTTCGCTGCTTTTTGCCTTCAGGCCGACGGAGTTGGAGCCGATTTTCAAGCGCGATGCGACATTGAGACGCATCTGCTCGATGAACGGTCCAAGTCTCGGCCGCTCGACGACGATGGTGGCATCCACGTTGACAATCCCAAAGCCCGCCGCATGCACGTCGGCGACGCATCGCGCGAGCAGCTCCATCGAATCGGCATCCTTCCAGCGCGCGTCGCCGGCGGGGAAACGCGCGCCGAGGTCACCCAACGCGGCGGCCCCCAGCAGAGCATCAGCGAGTGCATGCGCGAGCACGTCGCCGTCGGAGTGCCCGAGCGCCCCGCGTTCGAAGGGAACGCAGACGCCACCAAGGATCAACGCGCGTCCTTCGACGAGTTGGTGCGCGTCGAAGCCGTGGCCAATGCGCATCACGAGACGTTGGAAGCAAGCTCGCGAGCTTGCAGGATCGCAACCGCCCGTGCAACGTCTTGCTGGTGAGTCACCTTGAAGTTCTCGCTCTTCGATCGGACCACGACGACCTCAATTCCGATGCGTTCGAGCAACGCCGCGTCGTCGGTTGATTCGAAGCCTTCGCGCCGCGCGCGTTCATGAGCGCAACGCAAGTCCGCGGTCAGTGCGAACTGCGGCGTTTGCGCCGACCAGAGCGTCCTTCGGTCGAGCGTAGCGCCGACTCGAAGCGATTCTGCATTGACCTGTTTAATGGTGTCGACGACGGGCGTCGCCAGCAGCGAAGCACGGCCGGAACCAACCGCCGCCATTCCTGCGCGCACGTCGTCTTCAATCACCAATGGCCGGGCGCCGTCGTGAACGAGAACCGCGTCGCAAGCCTGCGTGACGAAACCCAAGCCCTCGTGGACGCTTTGCTGGCGGGTCGCTCCGCCACCTACGACGCGCGACGATTCTTGCGGAGCGAGCTTCGCTAGAAGCTCGCGCACTGGTACGATCGAGTCCGGCTCGGTCGCAACGATCAGCTCGGCAACTTCGGGCATCGCCGCGAAGACTCTGATCGACCAGCCAACCATCGGCAAACCGGCAAGCTCGAGAAGCTGCTTGGGGTGGCCCAGACGAGTACCGCGACCGGCCGCAACGATGACCGCCGCCCACTTCACGAAACGACGCCTTCGCGTTTGGGACGCGCGAAAATCATCCTCCCCGCAACGGTTTGCAGCACGCTGGTGACGATGACGTCGGTTTCCTCGCCAATCAACCGCCGTCCGTGCTCTACGACGATCATCGTGCCGTCTTCAAAATAGCCGATCCCTTGATGAAACTCTTTGCCCTCGCGGATTACCGCGACGTGCAGTTCCTCGCCCGGCAGCACGACCGGTTTAACGGCGTTGGCAAGCTCGTTGACGTTCAGGACGGAGACGCCTTCGACGTGGGCGATTCGGTTCAAGTTATAATCGTTGGTCACGAGCTTCGCACCGAGCTCTTGTGCCAAACGGACCAGGCGCGCATCGACGTTACCGGGCGCCATATCGTCGAAATCTCGTTCGCTAATCTCGACGGCGGCTAGCTCTTGCAGGCGGCTGAGCACATCGAACCCGCGCCGGCCGCGCGTACGCTTGAGCGGATCCACCGAATCGGAGATCGCCTGAAGCTCGCGCAAGACGAAGCGGGGGACGATGAGCTCGCCCTCAAGGAAACCGCTCTCGACGATTTCGACGATTCGTCCGTCGACAATCGTCGAAGTATCGACGAGCTTGAGGGTAGCGTCGGTCGAATTACCGGCGATGCTACGCGGAACGGGAACGATGCGTATTTTGGCACCGATACGCGCACCCAAATATGCGGCAAAAATCGCGACGATCAGATAGAGCACGATGGCGACATACGTTCCGGCGCGCCCGAAATCGGAAATGAGCTCGAAGACAATGCCTTTAATGAGGAACGCGATGAGCAACCCGACGATCAAACCGACGGCGCCGCCGGCGATCTCGGCGGGGGTCAATCGCTCCATCGCGCCTTCGGCTTGACGAAGCTGGCTCTCGAAGAGCACTTGCGCCGGCGGCGCGAGGAGCGCGCCGACGACCGCACCGATTACCGGAGAGAGAATGAGGAACGCTACCTGCAGCGTTCCGTTCGCGAAATGTGGCGACAGTAGGCTAAAGTACGCTTCGCGACCCAAAAGGAAACCGGTCGCCCCGAAAACGACGATGAAGGCGGCGCGCAAGACGGTTTCCGAGAGTGGATTCGGTGTTACTCGAATGTTATGAAGGCTCCGCAAACATCGTTGGCAAGGAATCGACCTCGCTGCGTCAGTCGCACGGCGTCTCCAACCCGCTCGAGCAATCCCGTTTGCGCGAACCGACTTACGACGGGAGCGTAATCGGCCATGACATCGACCCCGTATCGTTCTTTGAACTCGCTTAGTCGAACCCCCTGCGCGGTCCTCAATGCAAGCATGACCGCCTCCCCCACGCGCTTGCGACCGTGCAGTCGCTCGGCTTGCGACGGAATCGGTTGCCCCGCGAGTGCCGCGTCGATGTATTCTGAAAGCGAGCGCGTATGGACGCTTCGGACGCCGGCACGATACGATGCCGCGCCGACGCCGAGCCCGATGTAGTCGCCGTTCGCCCAATAGTTGCAGTTATGCTCGCAACGATGCCCTTCCCGCGCGAAGTTGCTAATTTCATACTGCTCGTAACCGGCAGCCTCGAGCGTTTCGAGGGCGATTTCATAAAGCTCGCCTTCGCGATCGCCGTCAAAAAAAACGGCAGGCTCCCGCGCATGCCAAGCCGCATACGGCGTACCGTCCTCGATCGTCAGACCATACGCGGAAACGTGATCGACGTCGAGCGCGATAGCGGCGCGCAAGCTGCGCCGCCAGCTCTCGGGCGTTTGCCCCGGCACCGCGAACATCAAGTCGACCGAGATGGATTGAAGCTTTGCCTCGCGCGCGAGCGCGACGACGCGCTCGATCTGCGCGACGGTGTGCTTTCGCCCGAGCGTTTGAATTTCGTTGGGCTCGAACGACTGCACGCCGATCGAAAGGCGCGTAATTCCCGCCTGACGATACGCGGCGAAGTCGTCGTCGCGAACGAGCTCGGGGTTTACTTCGATCGAAAGCTCGGTAGCGCCGTAAAGCCGCAACTGTAGACGCGCTAGAAGCGCTGCGATCGTCGGCGCATCGTACGCGTTCGGCGTGCCGCCGCCAAGATAGATCGTCGAAACCTTGAAGCTCGGTTCGCGCTCGATCTCGGCACCGAGTGCGTCGAGATATCGCTGCGCGGCGCTTTGGCGCAGCGGCCACTTCGCGAAATCGCAATAGGGACAGAGATACGGACAAAAGGGAAGGTGAACGTAGACGCCGAGCATATTCGGCGGGGCCGCTTAGGTGGCAGCGAGGTGCGGTACGATGAGCTCGCTAATCTTTCCCACGACGTCGTGATTGACTTCCTGAACGGCCGCGCCGATTGCATGCTTGATCGCGTTACGACTCGCTCTACCGTGCGTCACGATACAGTTTCCGCGCAATCCCAAAAGGGGCGCCCCTCCGTACGTTTCGTAGTCGAAGCGTTTGCGAAGCTGCTTGAGCGCCGGTGCCAACATCGCCGTACCTATCTTGGTGAGTAAACCCCCGCCCAGGAGTGTGTCTCGCATGATGCGAGCTAAATCCGCAATCATGCCTTCGCCGGTCTTGAGCACAACGTTGCCGACAAAACCGTCGGCGACGATGACGTCGGCGAGGTTGTGAAAGAGATCGCTTCCCTCGACGTTACCGATGAATCGAACCGGTGCCGACTCCAAAAGGCGCGCGGCCTCGAGCACCAGCTGATTGCCCTTGCTCCGCTCCTCGCCCACGGAGAGGATGCCAACGCGCGGGTTGGCGACATTCAGCACGCCTTTCGCATAGGCCGATCCCATGATTGCGAACTGTTCGAGCCACTCGGGCTTACAATCGACATTCGCGCCCGAGTCGAGCAGAACGGTCGGGCCGTCGAGCGCCGGCCAAACGGTGGCGATGGCGGGGCGCGAGATGCCTTCGATTGGTCGCAGCTTGATCAGTGCGATGGCCAAGAAGGCGCCGCTATTACCGGCGGAGACTACTGCGTCGGCCTCACCGCGCTTCACCAGCCCGACGGCGACGCCCAACGAGGTGCGCTCGCACGATCGAAGCGCGATGGATGGTGAGAGGTCCATTGCCACCGCTTCAGGCGCGTGAATTTGCTGGACACGCTCCGCACCGGGACCCTTGAGAAGCGGACGAACGCGTGCCTCGTCGCCGACCAGCAGAACGTCGGCTTCGAACTCCGCGGCCGCAAGCAGAGCGCCCGCGACAATTTCATGGGGGGCGTGGTCGCCTCCCATCGCATCGACCGCAATACGCGCTCGACCCATGGCGGGCCGTCTTTGGGAGGCACCAACGGAATCCTTGCCTATCGTCAACTTTTTCGCTTGCTCCCAAGGCGCGGCCGTGATACTATCGGCCGGCTATGGCAAAGCGGTGTGAAATTTGCGGAAAAGGCCCAAAAGCCGGCAACAACGTCAGTCACGCTATGAATAAGACGAAGCGTCGCTGGCTGCCAAATCTACAATCGGTCCGCGTCGACGATCGCGGCGTTCACCGCACCGCGCGCGTCTGCACCGGCTGCCTTCGCTCGAATCGAGTCACGCGCCGCGCCTAGTCTAGGTGGCAGCCTGTTGCGCGAAGTGATCCCAGCCCGAAGGTTCCAAAGTCTTTCCACGATAAGTGACACCGCGCTCGGTGCTTAGCGCGCCAACCCTGCATAACTCGCGTCCAAAACGTTTCTCGTAACACCTCGCTAGGTGGCCGAATGCGCGCGGCCGGATTGCGACGAGCAGTTCGAAATCGTCGCCGCCCTTTAGAGCGAAATCATCGGCGTCTTCTCCGTGCAACTGCGCTACCGCGCGGGCCGATACGGCGACCGGGACGCCTTCGAGCGTTGCGCCGCATCCGCTTGCGGCTGCCAGCCGATGAACGTCGGTCGATAAGCCGTCTGAAAGATCGGTCATCGCGGTGACGTTGCGGCTGGCCCCGAGAAACTTTCCTTCCGCAACTCGCGGCTGAGGCCGGCGAAATGCTTCGATCGCTTCTTCGCGTCCTTCGACGTTCGTCGCCGCGGGATCGCGTGTCAGCTCGAGGCCGGCTCGCGCAGCGCCCAGCGGACCGGTAACGGCAAGCACCTGGCCGGGCCTTCCGCCGTCGCGCAACTTTACATTCGAGGTACGGACTTCGCCGACGACCGTCACGGCAATCGTCAGCCCGCGCGCGCGGGAAAGATCCCCTCCAACGATCGCGAGCTTAAACCGCGCCGCGCAAGCCGCGATACCGCTATAGAGTTCGAGGATCTCCTCGCAACTCGACCCGAGAGAAAAACCCAGAGCAACGGTTCCCAACACGGGCCGCGCACCCATCGCAGCAAGATCGCTCAAATTTGCCGCCATAGCGCGCCATCCGGCGTCTCGGAGCGACATCGCATCCCGGGTAAAGTCGACGTCTTCTACCAACATGTCGCTCGAGATGGCGCTGCGGTGCGAGCGTGAGGGCTGCCACAGCGCCGCGTCGTCGCCGATGCCAAGCTTGACGCCATTCCCTGTCACGCGACAGAGCTCGGCTATCTTCGCAATGACCTCGTCTTCGGTCACGCCAAGCGTGCGCGAATCCGGCGCAGCGCCTCACCCGGATCCGCTTGGCCGAAAATCGCCGAGCCCATGACCAGCACGTCGGCGCCGGCCTCGACGAGAGCCTGAGCGTTCTCGGCGTCGACTCCGCCGTCCACCTCGATCAAACACGCCGTATTTCGGCGATCGAGCAGCGCGCGTGCCTCACGGACCTTCTCCAATGCCCGCGGGATGAAGCGTTGCCCGCCAAAGCCGGGATTGACGCTCATCACGAGTACGGTCTCGCAATCCTCGATGATGTCTTGCAGCATTGCAACCGGCGTTTGCGGACAGATGGCGACGCCCGGCTTCGCGCCGGAGTCGCGAATATGCGTCAGCAGCCGTTGAGCGTGAGACGTTGCTTCCAAATGGAACGTTATGCGATCGCATCCGGCGCGGCGGAATTCGTCCACGTATCGCTCGGGTTCGGCGATCATCAAATGCGCATCGAATACGAGCGGCGAAAGATTCCGCAAGTCGCTGATGATCTTCGGACCCCAGGTGATGTTCGGCACGAAGTGGCCGTCCATAACGTCGAGATGCAGATACTGCGCGCCGGCATTCTCCACGCTCGCTACCTGTTCGGCAATTCGCGCAAAATCGGCAGACAACAACGACGGCGCGAGGATCGGCACCTGTCGGCGGTTCGCCCGCTCGTTGCTCGACTCCGCTCGTGACCACAATGCTAGAACGGCGATGGTGTCGGTGATGGACCGGGGCTGCCGTAAACCTTCGGTGGTTCCGTGCCCAGGCGCTCTTCTCCAACCAGCGTGTTGTTAACGTACATGTCGAGCAGCGACGTCCCGACGGCCGCCACCGTAAAATCGAGTTTCTGTCCCGGCTCGGCAAATGCATGGTAAAAATCGTATCGTCCGGTTTCGTCGGTCAACGAGAGCCGCACGTCCAGTTGCTGACCGTTAACAACGTTGTCGGGCTCGGGAACCGAAACGAGGACGTGAACCTGGCGAACGATGTATCCCGATTCATTTGGGCCGGCGCTAACTTGCAGAGCTACGGGATCGTAGGACGCAATCTTTGCGCGCGGGGGCGGCACCTGTCGCGCAACGATGCCGTGCGGTGGACCATTCCGCCCCAACGGGGTCCAGACGACCTGACCGAGCTTGATGCCCGCGTCGGCGGCCAGCGTCCGAGCCTGGTCGATCGTCAAACCGACGAAATCGGGCACGAGCACGTTCGCGCGTCCGCCACGGCTTACGACGAGCGAAACCGTATCGCCCTCGTGAACGCTCTGCAGCGGAGCCGGATCTTGCGAAATCACGTGCTCCTCTGGAATAACGTCGCTTCGACCGTACGTGATCCGCCCTAGCTGCAGATGGGCATGCGATAGATCGAGCTCGACCTCACGCATCGATTGATAGCGCAAATCGGGCATGAGGCGCGCCACGATCCCATCGCTGATGACGAACGAGACTTGGCGCCCCTGACGGACTTGTTCGCCGGCATCGGGGCGCTGCATAACGACGACGTCTTTGGGATAGCGATCGCTAATCTGATGATCCACGACCGCCGAGCTGAGTTTTAGTCGCTGGACTTCAGCGTTGGCATCGGTCAGCGTCTGACCGATGAAGGACGGGACGGTCACCGTCGCCGACGACGGAAGGAGAAAGTCGTAAATCTGACGTCCGAACCAGACCACGACGGCAACGAAAATCACGAGCACGACGGTGAAAACCCAATCGCGCGGTAGATACGCTTGGATCGACGACCTCAGGCCAACGCCTCCTCAGGGACGCTGCTGAAGTCGAGGTTGCTGAAGAGTTGCACGACGTCTTCGTGCTCTTCGAGCGCTTCCAAAAAGGCCAGCGCCGCCGAGAGTTCGGCGCCCTGCAACGCCACTCGCGTTTTCGCACGCATCCCGAGATAGACGTCGGAGACCTTCAGGCCGCGGGCCCGAAAATCGTCGCGCACCTCCGCCAAACGCGCCGGTTGCGTGTAGATGAGCGCAACTTCGTCATCGTACTCGATGTCATCGACGCCGTCGACGAGCGCCTCTTCCATGAGCGCTTCTTCCGATTTTCCCGCGGGATCGGCTTCGATGACTCCAACCGGATCGAACATCCAAGCAACGCTGCCGGTCTCTCCTAGGTTTCCTTCGTGCCGGCTGAAGAGAAATCGCAACTCGCTCGCGCTCCGGTTTCGATTGTCGGTGGCCGCATCGAGGACCACGGCGATTCCGTGGGGACCGTACCCCTCGTAACGTATCTCTTCGATCTCGCGTTCGCCGCCCTGTCCGCTGCTGCGCGCGATGGCGCGCTTGATGTTTTCATGCGGCATGTTGAACTCGCGAGCTTTTTCCACCGCCATCTTCAGGCGATAGTTGGCCTCGGGATCGGGCGAACCGTTCTTAGCGGCCAGAATGATCTCTTTGCTCAGCTTCGTAAAGAGCGCGCCGCGCTGAGCGTCGACCTTGCCCTTCTTGAGCTTGATGTTATGCCACTTGGAATGTCCTGACATCGTGCAAACCTCAAAACGCTCTTCGCTAGCCCGGACCGATAACCCAGGTTGGGAACCACATGCGCGCGTGCCAAGCGCTCCACGAGATCGGATGCGCCGCCAAGATCGGATAGAAAAAGACGAAGCTCAATGCGGCTGCGGCAACGTAGAGCCCCACGCCGGCACTTCCCAGCCAGCGCGCACCGTCCCGCCGCTGAGCCCATTGCCAGAGCCGCTGAAGGATGATGACGTTGCACAGGCAGATCAGCGGAATGTCGACATAAAAGTGATACGCAAAAGTGATGCGCGGAGAGCGTATCCATGGCAACCATTGCAGCAGATAGGTGATCACGATCAAGGCGTACGCCTTGTTCCGCTCGCGCCACGCCAACAGCGCCACCCAGGGCACGCACACCAATCCGAACCATAAGATCACCGGATTCGGCAGCGAGGTGATCTCATAGACGCAACAGCCGCTGGGATTGGTCGGGTCTTTACGATGGTCCTGATAAAAATAGGCCACGGGCACGTAATCCAGCGGCCACTCCCACCACTTTGAAGAGTACGGGTGCGTCGCCTTGAGGGTGTCGTGATACTCGAACATCGAGTACTGTCGATAGACCAAGTCGTTCGCGTTGTGAATCTCGCCGGGATCGGGTGAGTGACGTAACAGATCGGGCACCCAAACGAGTGCATAGACCGTCGCGCTGACCAGAAGAATCGTCGCCAGCGCGGCATCGAGCCGAAAGCCGCGCGGGTTGCCCCAGAGCGCCGGGCGAGATTCGAAGAAGTACCGTTGCATCCAAATCCACGCCAGCACCACGAAGCTCACGCCGAAACCCATGACCCCGTACCATTTGGTGCTGACGAGCAATCCGAGCGCGACGGTAAAGAAAATCAGCCAGAGCTTCGAGGAACGGCCACGCTCGACGGCGGTTCCGGTACGGATCTCGTCGCCGGCATAAACGGCGGTGCCCGCGGGCGTCGCGTAGGTAACGCGTGCGTCGCGGCGATACTCGATCGTCAAGGGTTCGTCCCGATAGACGAGCGCTCCACTCTTGGGTTGCGAAACTGCGCCGCGCGCAATCTTTCCGCGCGCGTCGATGGTTCCGCCGTCGGCCGCGAAGAGTTCGGTGCCGTCGCCGCTGCGCAACGCGTACGACCCTTCGGCGAACGTCAGCTGCCGGCGTTCGTCGCCGAAGTAGCGCGGAAAGCCGATGTAGCGGACAAAGAGGTAGCACAAACACGCGATGTAGAGCGTCAGGACGGTCGTTGCCGCGCCATCAAAACCCAAGCGCAGGCGGCAGAACTGTCCGATCGCGGCGCCGACAATCAATGCGGCCGCGGCGCCTGCCACTAGTCCCGGCCACGGCAGGGTCACGTTAACTCGGTCGCCGACTTGGGAGCTTATCCAGAAGCGATAGAACGCGTAGACTGCGAAGGTCGCGAAGAAGACAACGAAGCCTTCTGGCGTGGCGGTCCGCGATTGCACGAAGTGCATGCCGTCGAAGGTCAACAGCAGCGCCGTGATGGTCGCGAAAAACGTCGAGCCCGTGACGCGCTTTGCGAAACAATAGAGTAGCATCACGACGAGAGCGCCGAAGACGAGGTCAAGAAAGCGCCAACCGTAAGGATTGTCGCCATTGCTCATGTGACCGATGATGCCGTTGAGGAACGTCCACCCCCCGACGCCATGGCCCTTCGGCATGCCGCCGAAGAGCATCATCGAAAAGGTGATCAACAGCTTGCTGAGCGGAGGATGAGTATTTTCGTAGATCCGCAGATTCTGCAAATACTCTTCACCGGCACGAGCGAAGTACGTCTCGTCGAAGATGCCGCACCGCTGCAGACCCATTTCAGCCCAACAGGATGAACCGTTCGGCCACCAATATCCGATGAACGAAAGAATGAAGTTGCCGATGCCGAGCGCAGCGACAATCGCATAGTCGAGCGGCCGGCGCATCGCCGCTAGGCCTTCGCCGGGATCGAACCAATTTCGGGTGCTGCCCGCGTGCGAAACGGGGGCATCGGCCTCATCGCGTTCGCGAGCTGCTGAGCTTCGGGCGTTGGCTTCGGAGGCTCCGAGATACTGATATCCCAGCACGAAGAACGTGCCGACCGCCAAGAGCGAAAATGCCGTCGTCCACCAGCCCCACAGATTTTGGGCGTTGACGCCGGGCGTGTTACTGGTAACGACGTGCAGGTAGTCCAGGCTATAGACGAGATTGGCGAAGAGCACGACCGAGAGTGCGACCGCGCCCCAGAGATAACGGCGCGCGAACGGTATGCACGCGATCGTGAAGAGCAGGCCGTTGAAAAGATACCGCTCGTGCATGCGCGTGGCGAGCACGAAAAAAGCGAGCGAGGCGATCGCACATCCTTCGAGCAGAGCTTGCGAACTGCGGTCTTGCAGATAGCGCCAAACGATGAGCGCCAGCGCGGCAAGCACGAGCAGCACGCCCCAGAGGTATTGCGGCAGTAACAAGATGTTTTGATTGTCGGGAAGCCATAGTGCGCCCCGGAGGGCCCACAGGTTGAACGCGTTCACGCTGTTATAGGGATAGACGTTGGAGCCGTACGCATAGCGTTCCAGCAGCCAGCCCAATGCAGCGACTGGATTGCCCGGATGGAAGGGCTCCGTAAGAAGCAATGCCAGGGCGATCGCCGCGGCAATGCCGATGGCGGTTGCGACCAAGCGCGCGCGACGTCGCAGCGGATCGACGAAAGCGAAGGCCATCATCAGCGGCAGCAAGACCGCGGCCTGCGGCTTGATCAGCAGCGAATAGGCGAAGGCCACCCACGCTCCGACGATCCAGGCGGTATGCGCCCTGCTTGCAGATGCTTCGTCCCCGCTTCGCAGCAAGGCAAACAGCGCGAGTAACGCGAGGCCGCCAGAAATCGAGTCGACCTGACCCCACAGCGCCGACACATAGATTGTCGCGGGGTTGAGTAGATAGAGCGCGGCGGCACCGAGCGCGACGCCGGTGGTGGCAAACCGGCGAACGATTGCGTACAGCAGCACGCCGACGCCCAGATCGGCGAGAATGGCCGGCAGCTTCACGAGAGCGCGCAAAATGTTTTGGCTTTGATCGTGCGCCGCAAAGAAGAGGTGCCAAACATCTCCGACGACGGCCAGAATATAGAAATAGCCCGGCGGATAATCGGCGAAACCGATCGTGGAATAGAACGATGCGAAGCCGTGCTGGCTCAGTCCAAGAGCCCAGGCGACGTAGGTCGTAACGTCGGTCTTGAAACCCTCGTTGCCGATGACGAGCAGCCGCGCGGCGAAGCCGAGGAATAGGAGTCCGCAAAGAGCCCAGACGAGCCCGCTTTGCCGTGCCGGAGCACGGAGCGTACCGTTGACGTTCACGCTTCGTTCCTTGCCTTCAGCGAGCGGGGGTGAGCCCGAGCGACGTGGTGAGATACTCGCGCAGTTCGGCGTTCGGATGCGCCTCGACGACCGCTAGATGTTCGGCGGCCGCTCGTGTGGCGGCTTCGCGGGCGCCAAGGACGTCGAGCGCTTCGACAATTCGCTCGACCGCCGGCGTGTCCAGCGCGTCGCCGCGCGCATAAGCTTGCGCGACGGCGGCGCGGGGCGCTGAAGCTTGCTGCGCGATTGCCCAGACGACGGGAAACGTCCACTTGCGCCGTGCGATATCGCTCGCCACGGTTTTGCCGGTCTCGTCGACCGACGACCAGATCCCCGCGACGTCATCGCGAATTTGAAAAGCCATCCCGTACGCGCGTCCGACTGCGCCATACGCAGCGATCGCCGCCTCATCGCATTGAGCGGCGTGCGCTCCCAACCGGCAGGAAGCGTCGAAGAGCTGCGCGGTCTTGCATTCAATCATTCGATAGTAATCGCGCAATCCTACTGAGGGTTCCGATTCGAAGGACAGGTCGAGCGACTGCCCTTCGCACATTACGGCATGCGCTTCGTGCAACAACGCGAGCATTTGTAGCACGCGCGCGGCATCGAGATGCGCGCCGGCGTGCTCGAGGCTCAAGAAGCTCAGAGCGCACATTGCGTCGCCCGCATCGATCGCTCGCGCGACGCCATAGGCGCTCCAGAGCGTCGGACGTCCGTGACGCAGCTCGTCGCGGTCTTCAATGTCGTCGTGTACGAGCGAATAGTTGTGAAAGATTTCAACGGCAACGGCGGCGTCGAGCGCGCTTTCGATCGGCGCGCCCTCGCTAACCGCAACGCGCATCACCATCTGCGGGCGCAGCCGCTTGCCGCGTCGAGCCGGCCCGTAGGGCGCGTAACCAAAGTGGCGCAAAAGACTATCGGAGATCTCTTGAGATCCCCGATATCCGGTAATGCGTCCCTCGAGGGCGCTTTCAAAGCGCTCGGCGAGCGTGGCCACACTAAGCAGAGGCCGCCAACTCCTCCATCCGTGACTCAACCTTGTCGACAAGCCAGCCCGGCGTCGACGCACCCGACATGAGTCCGGCAACTCCAACGCCTTTGAACCATTGCGGCTGAAGCTCCTCGGGACCCTCGATGTGATACGCGCGGGCACCGTGCGATTCGGAGAGATCGGCGAGATGCTTGGTGTTTGCCGACGTCTTGCCGCCAACGACGACCATCACGTCGACGTCTTTGGCGAGCCGCAATGCCTCGTTTTGGCGGTTGTGCGTATCGGTGCAAATCGTATTGACCGCGCGCACTTCGTAATACTTCGCCGAGAGCGCGCGCACGATTTCGGTAAAACCTTCGCCCGACCAGGTCGATTGAACGACGACGCCGACGCGACTCGAGCGCGGAAGGCGCTCGACGTCCTCGGGCGTCTGGATACACCACGCGCCAGGAACGTGGCTAAGCGTGCCCTTCACTTCGGGGTGATTGGGATCGCCGATCACGATAATTTTGTAACCGTCGGCCTTGAGCTTCTCGGCCTGAACGTGGATCTTCGTGACCATTGGACAGGTGGCGTCGATGATTTCGAGATGCCTGTCTTTGGCCTTTTCGAAAACCTCGATCGGTAAGCCGTGAGCTCGGACGAAGAGCGCACCGGCATCCACCTCGTCCACGCTCTGGGCGTTCTTCAGGCCGCGCGCCGCCAGCGATTCGACCATCTGCGGATTGTGGACCACGTGGCCGAGCGTGGTAACGTCGCCTCGCGAAGCGATGGCCTCTTCGGCCTTCTTCACGGTGATCGCTACCCCAAAGCAGAAGCCCTGGACGGACGCCTTACGTATTTCCACCGCTACTCCCAGCCAGCATTTCGATCGATTTCATGATCTCCGCAGTCAAGTTCGCCAAGTCATCGCGCGTTGCTTTCCTACCCACCGGCGGCGCGATTGGCTCGCCGAATGCCACGACGATCTGGCCCAGTCGAAGCGCCCGCTCGGTGCCGGTAATGCAGGCTGGCACGACGGGGGCGTGCGCCAACGTTGCCAATAAGGCAACTCCCGTCTGCGGCGTCGACGGTCCTTTCCGGCTACGCCGCCCTTGGGGAAAGATCCCGACGGCGCCACCCGCCTTCAAAACCTGAAGCGACCGCTTAATCGCGCCCGCGGCGCTACCCTGGCGGTCGACTGCATATGCGCCGAGGCCGCGAATGACCGGTCCAAGCAGCGGTATCGCGAAGAGTTCTTTCTTTGCCATGTAACTGACGCGACGCGGGCAGAGGCAGCCCAGCACCGGCGGGTCCAAATACGAAGCGTGATTGCAGGCAATGATCAGCGCACCCGAGGCGGGGACGTTCTGCGACCCGTAGACGCGGGCGCGCCACATCACACGCGCCATCGTGCGCACGGCGACCTTTGAAAAATCGTAAAACCAAGGGATCATCCTTCGGCTTCGCTCGGGAAGCTGCGCGCAACGATGGCACAAATCTGATCGACGACTCGCTGCGCATCGATCTCGCTCGAATCGATAATGTGCGCGTCGGGAGCCGGTGCGAGCGGCGAGATCGCGCGCGTTTGGTCGAGGCGGTCGCGCTCTTCGATCTCCTCGGATAACCGGTGGACATCGACGTCGACACCTGCCCTTTCGAGCTGAATTCGCCGGCGCTCGATTCGCGCCGCCACCGACGCGGTTAGATAAATCTTCACCGGCGCCTGGGGCAGCACCACCGTTCCAATATCGCGACCGGCCATTACAACCGAACCGCTCTGGGCAATGCGGCGCTGCGCGCGAACCATTTCCGCACGGACTTCGGATTGCGCGGCAACCACCGAAACGATCGCCGTCACGTCGGTGCCGAGCAGCTCGGCTTCGTTGAATTCGCGCCCCCCCGCACTGATTTGAAAGCCCAGGGCGGCCGACTCGTCGAGCTGAATTTCGATCGGCGAGATGAGCATTAGTCGTGCCAAAGCCGCACCATTGTCCACTTCGGTGCCCGTGCGAAGCGCGAGCGACGCTAACGCGCGATACATTGCGCCGGTGTCGAGGTAGAGAACGTTCAAGCGCTTTGCCGTCGCTCGGGCAACGGTGGTCTTTCCCGCGGCCGCCGGTCCGTCGATCGCAATTTGCAAATGCGCGGATACGCTCACGCGCGCCCACTTTCGCCCAGGCGAAGCAGCGGCCCCGCAGAACTTTGGGCCCCCACCGGGTTATGCTAGCTGGTGGCTAAAACGCGCGCGATCTTCTTTTGCTCAGCCTGCGGTTTCGAATCACCGCGGTGGCTCGGGCGTTGTCCGCAATGTGAAGCTTGGAACTCGTTCGACGAGCGCCCATTCAATGTGGCCGCGAAGCCAATGCGAACTACGCGACCTTCCGCATCGCAAACCGTTACGCCGGTTGGACTGCACGAAGTCGGTTCGGACGCTATGCATCGCATCCGAGTCGGCATGCCCGAGTTCGACGGAGTTCTCGGCGGCGGCGTCGTTCCGGGAAGCCTCACGCTCGTCGGCGGTCCTCCGGGGGCCGGAAAATCAACCTTGCTGCTGCAGATTGCCGCGCGTTTGGCGACGCAAGGCGAGGTTATGTATATTTGTGGCGAGGAGTCGGCAGCGCAAGTCAAGTTACGCGCGGAGCGTGTGTTTGGCAGCCGGCCGTTTCTTCGAGAAGCACAGGACGAGTTCAGGATGACCGTGTATCCGGAGACGAATCTGCGTGCCGCGCTCGATACGCTCGAACGGCACGCACCGCTCGCCGTGGTCGTGGACTCCATTCAAACGATTTGGCTCCCGGAATCGGAGGCGTTTGCCGGCAGCGTTTCCCAAGTTCGAGACTGCACGCAGGCACTCGTCGAGTACGCGAAGCGAACCGGCTGCGCGTGCTTCATCGTCGGGCACGTCACGAAAGACGGCTCGATCGCCGGCCCGCGCCTCCTCGAGCATCTCGTCGACACGGTACTCTACTTTGAAGGCGAAAGCAGCGAATACCGAATTCTTCGCGCGTATAAGAATCGCTACGGATCCATCGACGAGATTTGCGTCTTTACGATGGGAGACGAGGGACTGCGCGAGGTCCCTAACCCTTCCCAACTCTTCATCGGCGCACGTACGCAACGGCCCAGCGGTTCGTGCGTCGTGGCGTCCATCGTCGGCTCACGGCCCGTCTTGGTGGAGGTTCAGGCGTTGGTCGGTGAGGCTGCGTTCGGAACGCCGCGCCGCCTGGCCAACAATCTCGATCAACAACGGCTCGCGATGATCATTGCCGTGCTGGAGCGGCGCGCCGGCTTTTCACTCGGCGCGCACGATGTTTATGCTTCCGTAGCCGGCGGCCTGCGAATCATCGAACCGGCCGCCGATTTGGGAATCGCGCTGGCGATTGCATCGTCGTTTCGCAACGTACCGATCGCGTCATCGGTCGCCGTCTTTGGTGAGCTCGGGCTCTCCGGCGAAGTCCGCACGGTCAGCGCCGCGGACCGGCGCGAGGCTGAAGCTCGCAAGCTCGGATACACGCACCTCGCTTCGCCGGCCAGTGCGCGGGATATTTCCGACGCAATACGAGACGTGCTCGGGTAATTTTCGAAACGAAATCTTGAATGAAGAAGCTGTTTGAAATCGTGCCGAATCTTTCGGAGGGGCGTAAGGCCGCGACGATTGAGGCCGCGTGCGCGGCCGTCGAGGGCACCGGCGCACGGTTGATCGACTGGAGCAGCGACCACGTTCATCACCGCAGCGTCTTGACGGTCGTCGGCGATGAGGCGCAGGTGCTCGAGGCAGCCATACGCCTTGCCGGCGTCGCGCTGGAACACATCGACCTTCGCGGCCATCGCGGTGTCCATCCTCGGATCGGCGCGCTCGACGTGCTGCCATTCGTTCCGCTCGCCGATGCGACACTCGAGGAAGCTGCCGCTCTGGCGCATCGCGCCGGCAGCGAGATCTGGCAGCGCTATCGTGTTCCTTCCTATTATTATGGCGCGGCTGCTCGTCAGCCGGAGCGGCTGCTCCTCCCCGAGCTGCGGCGAAATGCCGATTGGCTGCCCGACGAAGGAGATGTGCGGCGCCACTTGAGCGCGGGCGCAATCGCGATCGGTGCTCGCGGGGTCTTGATTGCGTTCAACGTCGAACTCGCGAGCGGCGACGTCGCCGCCGCGCGTGCCATCGCGCGCGCGATTCGCGAACGCGACGGCGGCTTGCGCTCGCTTCGCGCGCTTGCACTGCCGCGCGGAGACGGTCGCGTGCAGGTTTCGCTCAACGTGACGGACTATGTTGCAACGCCACTCTATCGCGTCGTCGAGCTGATCAAACGGCTTGCGGCGGAACGCGGCATCGAAATCTCCGGCTGCGAGCTCGTCGGCTGCGTTCCCTTCGCGGCGGTCGAATCGGCGGCCGCATATTACTTAGGAGTTACCACACTGTGAGCCCTTCGACGGCGGCACTTCGTGCCGCGCTCAGCACTTCGACCCTGGTAGCGTTGCTCTGGCTTCTTTGCGCACCGCTGGTGGCGGTGGCGGAAGGCGGACCTGGTGACGCCGGTATCTTCACCACGACGTTGCGCAACGGGCTGCGCGTCGTCGTCGTCGAGGACCGCGCCGCCCCGGTCGTGCAAACCTCGGTTTGGTACGGGTTTGGCTCGCTCCAAGAAACTTCCGGTAAGACGGGTCTTGCGCACGCCCTCGAGCACATGATGTTCCGCGGAACGCCCGAGATCTCGTCCGGCGGTCTCGACGATATGACCGCGCGTCTAGGCGCGCAGATGAACGGCGAAACGAGTTACGACTACACGCAGTTCTATTTTGAAATGCCGGCCGACAAACTCGACGTGGCGCTCTTCGCCGATGCCGACCGCATGCAGCACGCCGCGCTGCGGGCAGCCGACTGGGCAATCGAGCGAAACGCGGTACTCAACGAAATCGAAGGCGATGAGAGCTCGCCCTTCTTCAATCTTCTCGCGCGGGTTCGCGCGGCGGCTTTCCCCAGTCAACCCGCCGGCAGGACGCCGCTGGGTAGTCGCGAGGACGTAGCCCGCGCGACCGTCGCCGACATCGCACGCTACTACCGCGAATGGTACGCGCCAAACAACGCAACGCTCGTCGTGTCGGGGGATGTGAACCACGCAACCGTCTTTGCTAAGGCGGCTCGCTATTTCGGCTCAATCCCCGCGAAAACGCTGCCGCACAAATCTGACGCGGCGCCGGTCGCCGCAACCGGACAGACGGTGGAAGCGCAGTTTCCCTTCCCCTTTGAAATCCTGGACTTAGCCTACTCCATTCCAGGCGATACGCAACGCGGTGAGCCGGCCATCAGCACCTTAGCGACCCTGCTCGAGAATCAGCGTTCGCCATTTTACCGGGCGCTCGTTGAAAGCAACATTGCCCTGGGCATCGAGGCGAACGCCGACACGCAACTGCGCGGCGGCCTTCTGCACGTCTTCATCATTCTCAATCCAGGTCGGAGCGCGAGTGAGGCACAATCCGTTTTTCAGTCGACTCTCGCTACGGCGCTTCAGAACGGTTTCGATCCAGATCTGGTCCTCGCGGCGAAACGTTTGACGATCGCCGATCGGATCTACTCCGCGGACTCGATTGACGGGATCGGTAGCCTCGCGGGCTATACCTACGGCATCGTCGGCGAGCGCCTCTCCGACGAGGACTCGCGGCTTGCTTCGCTGCGCGACAGCGACGTGCTCGCCGCGGCGCGCAAATATCTCAACCGGCCGACCGTGGTGGGGCATTTGACGCCCAACGAAAGCCCGCCGCGCGGAAACTCGCAAAAGACGAGCGCCGACGCAACCGACGACTTTTCGCGCCGCGTGCCAAACGGACCGATTATCGAACCGACCTGGATAGCGAAGGCCGTGCGAACTCCCACGACCGCGCGCAGCCCACTCGCCCCGGTGGAGTTCAGACTCGCGAACGGTCTGCGGGTAATCGTTCAAACGAAAAGCGATCGTCCGACGTTCGTCCTGCGCGGAAGGATTGCGTCGTCTCCGGCATTCGAGCCCGCGGGACAAGAGGGCATCGCTCGCCTTGCATCCTCGGTAGCCGACTATGGAAGCGCGTCATATCCCTTCGCCCAGCGCCGCAAACAGACTGACGAAATGGGTGCGTTCGTCAGCACTGGCGGGCAATTTATGGCGCAAGGCCTTGCCGGAGACTTTGAGCGGATCGTTCACATCGTGGCCGATGGCGAAGCGCATCCGACCTTCGCCGACCCCTGGCTCGAGCTCGAGCGTTCGCAGCTGGCCAACAGCTTACAATCCGAATCGCACATCTCGGGTGTGATGATCGATCGCGCGTACGATCGGCTTCTGCTTTCGACCGACGATCCGACGTTACGCCAGCCGTCGCCTCAAGAGATCGCCGCGGTGACGCAAGCCGACCTGCTTGCCTACGCGCAACGCTATTGGCGGCCCGATCTCACGACGATCGCGGTCGTCGGCGACCTTTCGCCGCAGCGCGTTCGCACCGCACTTGAATCGGCATTTGGCACGTGGCGGACCGACGGTCCGAAGCCGGATCCCCGTCTCATGCCTATGCCGCCTGCGGCCAGTGGCCACGACTACATTGGAACCGCAGCAAATCAAGTCTATATTCGCCTCGGCCAGCCTGCGCTGTCGCGGTCAAATCCGGATTACAATACGTTCCTCGTGCTCAACCAAATTCTCGGGGGCGCCGGCGCATTTGAGTCGCGGTTGTGGCAGGAGCTTCGCCAAAAGCGAGGCCTGGTTTACAACGTGAGCAGCTCGCTCGATGCCGACGCCGATCGCGGTGATTTTCGGGTTGAGCTCAACGCATCGCCGCAACGCGTCGTCGAGGCGGTCGACTTGGTGCGGAGCGAACTGGAGCGTCTTCGCGATCAGCCGGTTTCGGCGACGGAGTTGCAAGAGGCGAAAGTGCGACTGGTCAGCAACGCCTTGCTCGACGAAGCTTCGTCGGGTGGACAAGTCAAACAGCTGATGGACATTGCGAGCAACGAGCTACCTCTCGACTATTACGGTACGCTCAACGAGCGTTTTGCACGAATTACGGCCGCCGACGTGCAGCGCGTTGCACGCCAGTATTTGCATCCGAATCGTCTGGTTCAAGTCTATGCCGGGCCGTCGGGGCCGTGGTCGCAAGCGTCGATATGATCGAAACGATCGATCCGGCCACGGCTAAGGTTCTCGAGCGTTTTCCGCTGATGGATGCGTCGGCGATCGATGCTAAGCTCGAAGCCGCAGTGCGCGGCGCGAAGGCATTGGCATCGGAGCCGTTCGAAGAGCGCGCCAACCTCTTGCGACGCACCGCCGCACGGATGCGCGCCGAACGCGACGACCTGGCGGCGACGGCCGTACGCGAGATGGGCAAGCCAATCGCCCAGGCGCGTTCCGAAGTCGAGAAATGCGCGTGGGCATTTGAGTACTTTGCCGAGCATGGCGCCGCGATGCTGGCGCCACAAACGACGGATTCCTCGGCATCGCGCAGTTACGTGGCCTTTCGGCCGCTCGGCGTGCTCCTCGCAATCATGCCGTGGAACTTTCCCTATTGGCAAGTCGTCCGTGCGGCCGCCCCGGCACTCATGGCCGGCAACGCGATACTTCTCAAACACGCGGCCAATACGACTCGATGCGCGCTGGAACTCGAACGCATCTTCGGAGAGGCCGGCGCGGCAGAGGGCATTTTCGGCGCGCTGATCGCTCGCGGTGAAGGGATCGACAAGCTCGTCGGCGACCCGCGCATCGCCGCGGTGACGCTCACCGGCAGCGAACGCGCGGGCGTGGCCGTCGCGCGCGCCGCCGGCGCCGCATTGAAGAAATGCGTTCTCGAGCTAGGAGGATCGGATCCGTTTCTTGTTTTCGCCGACGCCGACATTGAAGCGGCGGCGAAGACAGCAGTAACGGCGCGCTTTCAAAACAACGGCGAAAGCTGCATCGCCGCCAAGCGCTTCATCGTCGAGTCCGGCGCTTACGACGAATTCCTCGATCGCTTTGTCGCAGCGGCCAATGCTCAGACGATCGGCGATCCCATGGAGGAAGGAACTCAGATCGGGCCATGCGCGCGCGAGGATTTGCGTGCGACCGTTCACGAGCAGGTCAGCGAAACCGTCGGTAACGGCGCACGGCTCGTGCTGGGTGGCCGTTCTCTCGAACGGCCCGGGTTCTTTTACGCGCCGACGATCGTTGCGGACGTGATGCCCGGCATGCGCATGTTCGAAGAGGAAGTCTTCGGACCCGCCGCGGCGGTCGTGCGAGCAAACGATCGCGAACATGCGGTCGCACTCGGCAATGCGTCCTCGTTCGGTTTGGGATCGAGTCTGTGGACGCGCGACGTTTCCGCAGCCGAACGATTTGCCGGGCGGGTTGAGGCCGGGAGCGTCTTCATCAACGGCATGGTCGCAAGCGATCCGCGTCTACCATTCGGCGGCATAAAAAAGAGCGGGTACGGCCGCGAGCTCTCGACTTTCGGAATCCACGAGTTCGTCAACATCCAAACCGTCTGGATTGGTCCACCCCAATCGTCGTGACCATTGTCATGCTGAGCTTGTCGAAGCATTGACGCGCCCTCAATAGGCGCACCCTTCGACAGGCTCAGGGTGACAAAGACAAGCACCCTTCGACAGGCTCAGGGTGACAAAGACAAGCGCCCTTCGACAGGCTCATGCTTCGACAAGCTCAGGGTGACACTGCCGAGGTCACGGTGGAGCAGTATTCGGCGATTCGTTCGAGACCCGCCGCAATGTTGTTCGGCGGGGAGACCCAACTCAAGCGTAGCCAGCCTTCCATCGAATCTCCGAAAGCAATCCCCGGTATTGCAACGACGTCGTAGCGCTCCAAAAGCGCATTGGCGGCCTCGAGCGACGAAACCCCGTGCGGCAGGCGCACGCAAACGTAGAACGTACCTTCGGGCGCGATGAAGCGCAGCCCGCTCGCGCGTAACGCCGCAAGTACGCCGCCGCGCTGCTCCCGGTACCAGGCAGCGTGCTCGCGCAGCGCGTCGCATTCGAAAATATGCAGAGCAATACGCTGAGCGAACGTATCGGCGCAGGAGGTCGCCCAGGCGTGAACTTTGATCGCGGCGCTAACGACGTCGCTCGGCCCCAGAATCCAGCCCAAACGCAGCCCGGTCAGCGCGTTGCTCTTGCTCAGCGAGTTGGTCACGATCGTGTGCGGATAGATGCGTGCAAGCTCGGCGGCATCGTCGACAAAAACCTGTTCTCGATAGATCTCGTCGTGGAGCAGCCAGAGCGGCGTGCCGCGACGCTCGAGAAGCGGCCCGACGAGCGATTCAGCGTCGGCTCGTGAAATTACGCGTGCAGTAGGGTTGCACGGCGAGCAAATCACGATCGCGCGCGTTCGTTCCTCGATCGCATGAACGATCCGCTCGCCGTCGATGGCAAAATCGTCCTCCTCGCGCATCGCAACCTTGCGGACCGCAATGCCTTCGAGCATCGCCATTTTTTCGTAGGACGGAAAACAGGGTTCGACGATCAAGAGCTCGTCGCGAGCCGGATCCAGCAGCGTCTTCAGGGCGACGTACATTGCCTCTTGCGAGCCGACGGTGACACAGACGTTCTCCGGACGCGCCATTCCGGGATAGTCATAATGGCGCGCGATCGCTTCGCGCAACGCGAGGTCGCCGGCATTCGGTGTGTACCGAACGCCGCGCTGCGCGACGTACTGCATCGCCGCGTGGAAGTGTTCGAGGTTCGGTAAGAGCGAGGGTTCGCCCAGCCCGAGATCGATGGAAGTAGGCTTCTTCCTGCTCGAGATTTCGCGAATCATCGACGGCGCGATCGACCGAACGCGCGGATTCATATTGCCACGTCGTGCTCCCGCAACGCCGCGTTCAGCGAAGTTTTCAAGTCGGTCGACTCCGTGCGCGTTCCGACGATGAGCGCGCACGGCGTCGCAAACTCACCGGCCGGAAAACGTTTGTTTTGCGTGCCCGGTATCACGACCGAGCGGGCGGGAACGACGCCCTTGATCGTCACGGCCTGCGGACCGCGCACGTCGAGAATCGGCGTGCTCGCCGTTACCACGACACCCGCGCCGAGGACGGCTTCACGCTCCACGCGGACTCCTTCGACCACGATGCAGCGCGAACCGATAAAGGCTCCGTCCTCGACGATAACCGGGGAAGCTTGCGGCGGCTCGAGCACGCCGCCGATGCCGACTCCTCCCGAAAGATGAACGGCCTTTCCGATCTGCGCGCACGAACCCACGGTCGCCCACGTGTCGATCATCGTACCTTCACCAACGTAGGCGCCGATGTTGACGAATCCGGGCATCAGCACGACACCACGCGCCAAGAAACTACCGTAGCGCGCAACGCCGGGTTTGACGCAACGAACGCCAAGCTCGCGATACGCTTTCTTCATCGGAATCTTCCGGTCGTGGCGAGCGAAGTAAAGCAGAATCGCCTCCTTCACCCACGCGTTGGTTACCCATTCTCCGTCGCGCTGCTCGGCAACGCGGAGCTCGCCCGCATCGAGCATCGCTAGTACCCGGTCGATCGCCCGACCCGCGCGTCCGCGCACGTCGCCTTCTCCTCGCATGAGCGCGGCGATCCGCGGTTGCAGTTCCTCCACCGTCACATGCGGAAGCTACTCCGCCAGGTGAGCCCGCCCCCGCGTATGAAAGGAGGCTTCGTGTCCAACTCTCCCGCCGACGAGCAACGAATCAACGCGATCCGTTTTCTAGCAGTGGACGCGGTTCAAAAGGCCAACTCCGGCCATCCGGGGATGCCGATGGGAGCTGCGGCGATGGCCTACACGCTATGGACCCGCCATTTGCGCTTCAATCCTAAGGATCCGCATTGGCTCAATCGCGACCGATTTGTACTGTCGGCCGGTCACGGCTCGATGCTTCTGTACGCGCTGCTCTATCTGACGGGCTACGACCTAACGCTCGACGACCTCAAGCACTTCCGGCAGCTCGGAAGTAAGACGCCCGGGCATCCCGAGGCCGAACGAACGCCGGGAGTCGAGGCAACGACCGGGCCGCTGGGGCAGGGAATCGGCAACTCCGTCGGCATGGCGATCGCCGAGGCGCACTTGGGTGCGGTATATAATCGCGACGACCAGCCCATCGTCGACCACTTCACCTATTGTATCTGCGGCGACGGCGACCTCATGGAAGGCATTAGTCAGGAAGCTATCTCGCTTGCGGGGCACCTCAAGCTGGGAAAGCTCATCGTTTTTTACGACGACAATCGCGTTACGCTCGCGGGACCGGCCGACGTGGCCCTATCCGACGACGCCGTGGCGCGCTTTGATGCCAGCGGATGGCATACGCAGACCGTCAACGTCGATCGCGGCAACGACGTCGCCACGATCGACCAAGCAATTCAAGTCGCGAAAAATGTCACCGATCGACCCTCGTTCATCGCGGTGCGCACGCACATCGGCTACGGGTCGCCGCGCCAAGACAACTTTTTGGCGCATGGCGAAGCGTTAGGCCCGGATAACGTAAAGAAAGCGAAAGAAGAACTCGGCTGGCCGCTCGAGCCAGATTTTTACGTTCCCGACGACGTGCTTGCGTTCTATCGCGAGGTCGGCGACAAGGGCGCCGAACTCGAGGATCGTTGGTTACAAATCTACGACGCGTGGAAGCGCGGGAACACGGAACTCGGCGCCCAACTCGAACGCGCGTTGCGCCGCGAGGTTCCGGCGACTCTTCCGTGGCCGTCCTTCACCCAAGAGAATGGCAGCGTCGCAACGCGCGATGCCGGTGGAACGGTCATGAACGCCATCGCGATCGCACTGCCCGAGCTCGTCGGCGGATCGGCCGATTTGGATCCCTCGACGAAGACCTACCTCAAGAATTGCGGAGACTTCGAGCCCAACAGCTACGGCGGCCGGAATATTCACTATGGCGTACGCGAACACGGCATGGCCGCGTGCACCAACGGAATCGCACTGCACGGCGGCCTGCTGCCGTTTGCCGCAACGTTCTTTAACTTTCTCGACTACTGCAAGCCGTCGTTACGCCTTGGCTGCTTGAGCGGCATTCATTCGATCTACGTCTTCACTCACGACTCGATCTTTCTGGGAGAGGATGGGCCGACGCACGAGCCGGTGGAGCAACTCGCGACCTTGCGCGCGACGCCGAACTGCTACGTCATCCGCCCGGCCGATTCGCTCGAAACCCTCGAAGCGTGGAAGATCGCCGTCGCCGCGAAGGATGCACCGTACGTTCTCGTGCTGACCAGGCAGAAGGTGCCATTCCTCGGCGCGCGCGACGCCGCGGTTGCAAAAGGCGCCTATGTGCTATCTGACGCCGACGGCGGTACGCCCGATCTCATCCTCATCGCCACCGGCTCGGAAGTCTCGCTGGCAGTGGATGCGAAGAAGATCCTCGACGCGAAGAGTTTACGCACGCGCGTCGTCTCAATGCCCTGTTGGGAACTCTTCGACGCGCAGCCGCAGGCCTACCGCGACGAGATTTTACCGCCGTCGGTGAGCGCCCGTATGTCGATCGAAGCCGCGGCTACGCTCGGTTGGTCCAAGTACGTTGGCGATCGCGGCTTTGCGTTCGGAGTCGACAAGTTCGGCACGTCCGCGCCTCTCGCCGCCGTCGCCGAAGCGTACGGCTTCACGCCCGAAAACATTGCCGACGTCGCCATGCAGAAGTTCGCCTTCGCCACCCGTTAGGAGAGCACCATGAGAAATCCCGTCCAGCAACTGCTCGATGCCGGGCAGAGCGTGTGGCTCGATAACGTTCGCCGCAGCATGTTCGCATCCGGCGAGCTTACGCGCTTGATCGACAGCGGTTTGCGCGGCATGACGAGCAACCCGACGATCTTCGAAAAGGCCATCGGAGCTGGAAACGACTACGACGAACAGCTCGCAACCCTCATCCGCTCGGAAAAGAGCGCCGATGCGCTTTTTTGGGACCTCGCGATAGTCGACATTCAAAGCGCCTGCGACGCGTTCGCAGCGCTGTACGCCTCGTCGGGCGGAAACGATGGCTTCGTCAGTCTCGAGGTCTCGCCGCTGCTCGCTCAGGATACGGCCGGCACGATTGCGATGGTGAAGGAATTGTGGTCGCGGGTCGACCGTCCCAACGTGATGATCAAGATTCCCGGCACGAAAGAGGGCCTGCCGGCGATCGAAGAATCGATCTATCGCGGTTATAACGTCAACGTCACGCTCATATTCTCGACCGAGATGTACGAGAAAGCTGCGCTTGCCTACGTCAAGGGCTTGCAGCGCCGGCTCGACGAGGGCAAGCCAATCGACAAGATCCGTTCGGTGAACTCCGTCTTCGTCAGCCGCATCGATACGGCGATCGACAAGCTTCTGCAAGAGCGCATCGCCAAAGGCGAGAAACTCGAACATCTTCTTGGTAAAGCCGGCGTTGCCGGATTAAAGCTCACCTATCAAAAATTCAAGGAGATCTTTTGCGGCGACGAGTTTGCGCCGATTAAAGCGAAGGGGGGCGCCGTCCAGCGTCCGCTCTGGGCTTCGACTTCGACCAAGAATCCGCATTATCCCGATTTGATGTACGTCGAAACCGTCGTCGGCCCCGACACGGTCAACACGATGCCGCCCGCGACGCTCGACGCATTACTCGATCACGGGAAGATCGTTCCAGACACCGTTGAGGACGATCTGCGCGGCGTTGGCGACATCATGCGCGGTCTGCAAGAGGCCAAGATTTCGCTTTTCGACGTCACGGCCCAACTTCAGGTGGAGGCCGTCCAGCTCTTCTCCGACTCATTTGCAGCCCTGCTGGGAGCAATTGTTTACAAGCAAAAGCTGCTGGCATCGGGCGGCGCGGAACGCGTGCATCTTGCGCTCGGGGCTTCTGGCCCCCACTACGAGGAGGCCTTGAATCGCCTCGCCGGCGCAGATTTCCTCAAACGGCTGTGGACCCACGATCCTACCCTCTGGTCGAACGAGCCTGACGCGGCTGCGATCATCAAGACAGCCCTAGGATGGCTCGATATTCAACAACATATGCTCGAGGAGGTCGCCGCTCTTCGCTCGTTCGCGCGCGAGGCTAAAGATAACTTCGAAGCCGCCGTCGTTTGCGGAATGGGTGGAAGCTCGCTGGCGCCCGATATCATCGCCGACACGTTCGGACCCGAGGGCGGATTCCCACGACTCTACGTGCTCGATTCGACGTCACCCCAACAAATCAAGGAGCTCGAAGCACGCATCGACATTGCGACAACGCTCTTCATCATCTCGAGCAAGAGTGGAACGACGACCGAACCCAACGCGTTCTATGCGTACTTCCACGAGAAAGTTTCCAAAGCACTCGGCGCTGCGGTTGCGGGCCGGAACTTCGTCGCGATCACCGATCCTGGAACGAAGCTCGATAAAGAAGCCCAGGAGGAAGCCTTCCGCGCAGACTTCCAGAACGATCCGAACATCGGTGGACGCTACTCAGCGCTTTCATTTGTTGGAATCGCACCGTCGGCCATCGCCGGCTACGATGTCAACCTCATGCTGGATCGAGCGCTCGGCGCGATGCACGCCAACGATCGCACCGTAGATCCGCGGACCGCTCCGGGCGTATGCTTTGGCGCCGCGATCGGCGGCCTCGCCGTCAACGGGCGCGACAAACTGACGATCATCACCCACAGCGCCGTCAAAGCCTTCGGAGCGTGGGCGGAGCAGCTCATCGCCGAATCGACCGGGAAACTCGGGAAAGGCATCGTTCCGATCGAAGGCGAGAGGCTCGGTGCACCCGAGGATTATTCGGACGACCGGACGTTCGTCTACGTCGGTGCAAATCTTCCAGATGCCGACGGCGACGTGGAACAGAAACTCACCGCACTCGAGGCAGCCGGACATCCCGTGATTCGGCTCGACATGAACGATCGGTACGATCTGGGCGAACAGTTCTATCTTTGGGAGATTGCAGTCGCGGCGGCGGGAGTGATTCTCGGCATCAACGCGTTCGATCAACCGAACGTTCAGGAATCGAAAGACAACACCGTCGCCTTACTCGCGCAGTACGCGCGAAACGGCGCCTTTGACGAACCAACGGCGAACGTCGACGGGCCGTCATTCAACGTTACGTATCTTTCCGGCAGTAGCGACATCGCGGCGCAGAATCCGGCACAAGCTCTCGCCGGACTCTTCGCCCAGTTGCGGCCGCACGATTACAATGCGATTACCGCGTACATCGCACGCAATCCGGCACACGCGGATCTATTGGATGAGATTCGGCTCAAGATACGCAACGCGCACCGGGTAGCGACGACCGTCGGTTTTGGCCCGAGATTCCTTCACTCCACGGGGCAGCTTCACAAGGGCGGCCCGGACACGTGTGTGGTTCTGCAGATCACGGCCGACGATCCCGACGACCCGATGATTCCTGGAATGAACGTCGGCTTTCGCACCTTGCTGGCAGCCCAAGCGCTGGGCGATTGGATGTCGCTCGACAAACGCCATCGGCGCGGGGTGCGAGTGCATCTCAAAGGCGCGGTCGAACCGGCGCTACACGCATTGCTCGCAGCGGTCGACGAAGCGCTCGCGGTGCGAGCCTAGACTTAAAACGCTATTTGAACGGAGTGGTGTAAGCGATGCAACTCGGAATGGTCGGACTTGGCAAAATGGGCAACTACATGACGCAACGCTTGATCGGCGGCGGCCATCAAGTCGTCGCCTACGATCGCGATCCAAAAGCCGTGCACGACGTTGCCGCGATGGGCGCAGACGGTGCGTCGACTCTCCAAGACATGGTGGCGAAACTTACTGCCTCCCCGAAAGTGGCGTGGGTAATGGTCCCCCCGGGCGCGCCGACCGATGACACGATCCATCAGCTCGCCGACCTCTTAGGCAAGGGCGGCATCATCATTGACGGCGGCAATACCAACTACAAAGACGGTCTGCGACTCTACGCCGATTGCAAAGCGAAGGGCGTCTCGTTGATCGACGCCGGAACGAGCGGCGGTGTTTGGGGGTTGAAAGAGGGATACTGTCTGATGGTCGGCGGCGACGACGAGCAGGTTCGACATTGCGAACCGATTTTCGTGACGCTTGCGCCACCAAATGGCTACGCTCACGTCGGTCCGGCCGGTGCCGGCCATTTCTCCAAGATGGTGCACAACGGCATCGAGTACGGACTTCTGCAAGCCTACGGCGAGGGTTTCGAGATTCTCGAGCGCTCGCAGTACGATTACGACCTTGGGCAACTCGCCGAGCTTTGGACACACGCCTCCGTCGTTCGCTCGTGGCTGCTCGACCTGCTCGTGCTCGCGTTTCGCGCGGATCCCGGTCTAAAGGCGATCCGCGGTTACGTCGACGACACCGGTGAAGGTCGCTGGACGGTCGAGGCGGCGATCGACGAGAACGTCCCGGCGCCGGTGATCACGCTTTCCCTGCTGGCGCGAATGGCGTCGCGACAAGACGAGTCATTCAGCGCGAAGGTCGTCGCGGCGTTGCGCAATCAGTTCGGAGGTCACGCCGTCAAGAGCGAGACGCATGCCTGACGAAACAGTCGCCGCGAGGGCGGCGACGACCGGCGACGGCGCGGCGGCGAATCCATTGCGAGAGGGCCTTTCCGAAGACCGAATTACGAATCCATGCAGCGCAGTTTTTTTTGGCGCCAGCGGCGATCTTTTCAAACGAATGCTGCTGCCGGCTTTGTACCGGATGCGTCTGCGCGGTACCCTGCCGACCGATTTTGCGCTCGTCGGTTTCTCGCGAACGGCTTTTGATGACGACGGCTTTCGCGAATACTGCCGCCAACAGCTCGAGCTTTTCATGCCCTCCGGCGCCAAGCCGCAAGGGACGCTGTGGGAAGATTTCGCGCGACGCACGAGCTACGTCACCGCGGATTTCAATGATACGAGCCACTTCGCGGCCTTAAAGGATCGCCTGGCGCAGAACGACCGCGACTTCGGAACGGCAGGAAATCATCTCTTCTACCTCTCGACACCGCCGCCGGTCTTCCCCGAAATCATCACGCAGCTCAAGAAGGCCGGTCTCGACAAGAGCCAAAACGGCGGTTGGACGCGGATCGTCGTTGAAAAACCGTTCGGTACCGACCTTGCCTCGGCACGCACGTTACAAGCGGCAATCGAAGCGGTCTTCCCCGAAAACGAGATCTATCGGATCGATCACTACCTCGGTAAAGAACCCGTCCAAGACATCATCGCGCTGCGCTTCGCGAACACGATCTTCGAGCCGATTTGGAACCGCAACTACATTTCAAACGTGCAGATCACGTCGGCAGAGTCGCTCGGCGTCGAAGAGCGCGGCGGCTACTACGATCATGCGGGCGCTCTGCGCGACATGATTCAAAACCACGTCATCAACTTGCTCGCGCTCGTCGCCATGGAAGCGCCGATCAGCTCGGATGCCGATGACATACGTAGCGAAAAATATAAGGTTCTCTCGGCGATCGAGCCGCCGGCGCACAACGATGTATGGTCCGTAAGTGCTCGAGGGCAGTACGGCCCCGGCACGATCGACGGCAGCGCCGTCAAGGGCTACCGGCAAGAGCAGGATGTCGCACCCGAGTCGAACACCGAGACATTCGCGGCAGTCAAACTGTACATCGAAAACTGGCGTTGGGCGGGCGTTCCGTTCTATTTGCGCTCCGGCAAGCGGCTGCCGCGCAAACTCTCTGAGATTGCGGTGACGTTCAAACCGATTCCGCACCGCTTCTACGGCGAATCGACCGATCGCATCGAATCGAATGTTTTGGTCATCAAGATTGAGCCGGATGAAGGTATCTCGATGCGCTTCGAGGCGAAAGTGCCCGGACCCAAAGACCACATCCGCAGCGTCTTTATGGACTTTAACTATGGAACCGGCTTCGGCGTGCAATCGCCCCCGGCGTACGAGCGGCTCATTGGTGATGCCATGCTCGGCGATCAGACGCTGTTCACTCGCTGGGACGCCGTCGAGCGTGCTTGGGAGATCGTAACGCCAATGCTCGAAGTCTGGCAAAACACCAAGGATTTTTCATTCCCCAACTACGCGGCCGGAAGCCAAGGGCCGGAGAGCGCGAAGAAACTATTCTCCGATTGGCGTCACCTGTGAACCTGGCACCCGTCCTCGACGAAATGGAGGAGTCGTTTCGCGAGCGCGGCTGCGACGCCAACGTGGCGACGATGACGATCGTCGTGTTCTTCGAGGATCCGGCGATTGGCGAGCTTGCCAGGGAGCGAATCCGGCGCCTTGCTTCGAAGCATCCGTCGCGCGTGGTGCTCCTGGACGGAACCCAAGGCGATGCCATGCATCGCGTCGAGGATTGCACGTGGATCGAGCTGGGTGTCAAAGAGAGCGCCCCGGAGATGATGCGCGCGGCCGTCGCGACGCTTCGCGCCGCCGACGCGCCGGTCGTTCTGCTTTGGATTGCGCGCGGGATCGGCAGCGACCCGCGTTTTTCCGCGCTCTCCGCCGACGCGCAGACCGTTGTCTACAACAGCTCGCTGCTCGACACCGGGCACGACGCCCTCTGCGAGCTGGCCGCCTACGTCGAGCGGAATCCTGATGTCGTGATCGCCGACATCGCCTATCTTCGGCTGGCGCCGTGGCAAGAGTCCGTCGCCATTTTCTTTGATGGGAAAGCTTCGCTGGAACTGCAAGATCTAGAGCGCGTCGAGATCGCCTGCGGCTCGGAGCCAGAGGCATTCTATCTGCTTGGATGGCTCGCCAGCCGGCTCCAATGGACGAGCGAATCGGCCGACGCGCTCACGAACCGCGCGGGCAAACACATTACGTTCGAGATCGATCGCCAGGGAGAACCGCGGCGCATCGCGCGCATTGCGTTGAGCTCCTCGCAATCGCGGTTCGTCGCCGAGATCGATAAGAGCCAAGAAACAATCTCACTCCAGGTTACCGGCTCGAACGAGCATGGCTCGCGTTATCGTGCAATCGAAAACCCCGGCATTGCCGCGTTGGTTGAACGCGCAATTCTTTGGGGACAGAACGACCGGATTTTTCGGGCCGCACTTGCGGCGGCTGGCGAAATTCTCGCGCATACAAAGGGATAACGATGGCGAGCCGAAGCGAGCTGCACGTTTACCGCGATTCGAGGGCGCTGGCGCGAGCCGTTGCAGAGCTCTTCGTCGCCACTGGGCGCATGGCAGCGGCCGAGCGCGGAGCTTATCACGTCGCGCTTTCAGGCGGCAGCACGCCGCGTGCCGCGTACGAGCTTCTAGGGCAAGAACCTTGGCGCGACGAGCTCTCCTGGAGCGACGTCTTTATCTATTTTGGCGACGAGCGGTGCGTGCCGCCCGACGACGAGCAGTCGAATTATCGAATGGCGGAGCGATCATTCCTCGATTCGGTCGGTATTCCGCGGGCAAACGTACACCGAATTCGCGGTGAGATCGAGCCAGGCCACGCGGCGAACGAATACGCTTCACTTCTTCGCGCAGATTTGGGCTCGACGCCGCATTTCGATCTGATGCTTCTTGGACTTGGCCCCGACGGCCATACCGCCTCGCTTTTTCCGGGGACACCGCCCGACACGGGCGACGACGGGCTGGTTCGCGCGGTCTACGCGCAATCGCAAATGATGTGGCGCATTACGCTGACGCCCAAGGTCATCAATGCCGCGCGAACGGTGGCTTTCGCCGTGGAAGGCGCCGAGAAGGCGCAGATTCTCGCCGCCGTTTACGAGGGTCCAGTCGATCCGGTCAAATACCCGGCGCAGATCGTTGCGCCAACCTCCGGCCGTTTGATGTGGCTGGTCGACGAAGTCGCCGCGGGAATGCTCAAAACGAGGGCTCGCTGAGGAAGCTATTCCTGACTAGGTGAAGCGGCTTATCCTCACCGCCGACGATTTTGGCGCCGCGCCGGAAATCAATGAGGCGGTCGAACGCGCGCATCGCGACGGAGTGCTACGCGCAGCGAGCCTGATGATCGGCGCCTCCGCCGCGCAGGATGCGATTGAACGAGCGCGACGGATGCCGGATCTCGCGGTTGGATTGCACGTCGTCTTGGTGCATGGCCGCCCGGTCTTGCCACCCGATCGCATCCCCGACCTGGTTGACCGCCGCGGCAACTTTCTCGTCGATTTGGTCCCGGCCGGATTTCGCTTCTTCTTCCGCCCAGGCGTGCGGGCGCAGCTAGCTGCGGAAATTCGCGCCCAGTTCGAGCGATTCGCGGCGACCGGCCTCGCACTCGATCACGTCGACGCACAGTCGCACATGCACGTTCACCCGACGGTTTTCCGCCTTTTGCTCCAGGTTGGAGGCGAGTTCGGAATGCGAGCGGTGCGCATACCACGCGAGCCGTTCGGCGGTACGCGCACGATCGAACTATGGCTGGCGCTCATGCGTTACCGGGCGCGTCGCGCCGGGCTTCTCTGTAACGACTACGCCTTCGGCGTTAACGATGCCGGAACGCTCACCGAAGCACGGGTCATACAGATCCTCGAGCGTTTGCCCGACGGCGTTACCGAAATCTTCTTCCATCCCGCGACTTCGGAGTTCGCCGGTGCGGACCGAGGAACGCAGGGTTTTCGCTGGGCCGCGGAACTGGCCGCATTAACGAGTCCGCGCGTGCGCAACGCGATCGCGCACGCCGACATTGCGAGCGTAACGTATACCGACCTGGTCGCAGCCCAACGGGCTCAAGCTTGCCGCTAAGGGCGTGGACTAATCATTATCGACGGGCATATTCGAGGGCGGCTGGCGTTCGAAGAACTTCTTGGAATATTTCGCTCGAATCGGCGTGAAGGTTTTCGGGGGTTGTTGAAAATCGAAGATGTCGTCGATGGTGCCGGCGCGTACGTCGGTCGTCCCCAGCCTTCCGAGGTCCCAGACGTCTTCGACGAACTTGACGATGCTCCCGAACTCATATTGGGTATGCGAAATGTAGCCGCTCTTCGCGTATGGAGACACGACAATCATCGGAACGCGAAAACCAAGGCCGGCGTAGTCGAGCTGCGGAGGAGGAACGTGATCGTACATGCCTCCCCAATCATCCCAAACGATGATGATCGCCGTCGAACTCCAGTAGCGGCTGGTACCGACAGCGTTGACGACTTGGGCGACCCACGATGGCCCCGTGTCGGTCGTTCCAAAATTAGGGCCGCCGTGGTCGGAGTTGACGGCGTCGGGTATGACCCACGAAACGTTTGGGAACGCGCCGCTCCGAATGTCGCGAAAAATGTTCTTCTCGGGCGAGGAGACGTTCGTCTTCCATTCCGGACCGTAACGCACCGGTCGAATGACATCGTACGCGTTCCAAATCAAGCCTACGGAATCGGTGCCGCTTTCCGCGGGGACGTAGTATTTCCACGAAATCGATTTGGCATCGAGGAGGTCGCGCAGGGTCCTGTAGGCAGACGGGAATTTGTTCGTGCAGGGAGCCGGACCGTTTCGAATTCGATCTTTCCAAGTAAGCACCGCCGTCGTCGTCCCGGCAGGAGCGTCGCAGCCCCAGGGTGTGTTCGAGGGAAAGTCGATCAGACTTTCGCGCTCGGTGAGCGCGCTGTCGCCGCGGATCAAATCTTGATGCGCAGAAAAACTGCCACTGGTCTCGGATGGAAACATGTGATCGGCAAGAGCGTAACGGCGGGCCATCGTCCAATACGGCTCAATTTGCTTTGGGTCGACGTACTGGTACGCGCATCGCGGAGCGTAGGGGGGAAACTGCGCGACGCAATCCAAATTCCAGCCGTCCATTTTGCCGCCATCGTAATCTAAGACGAAATCGTGGTGCTTATGTCCTAAAAAGTTAGGGTTATACAGCTCATGCTCTTTTAGCTTGACCACCGCGCCGGTGCTCATTTTTCCGCTAACCGCACCGTCAGCACCGGGAAACGTGGCAAAAAGATTATCGAACGTGCGGTTCTCCTGCACGACGATCACAACGTGCTTTATATAACTACCGAGTGAGTTCGTTTGGGGCGGCGAAGCCGCAGGCGGCAGCGCAGAGCCGCCGCCGCACGAAGTTAGTGCGGCGGAAAGGGCAAGTCCGCCAAGAAGGAACTTGCTGTCAAGACCCGTTGCTGAAGTAGCCACGACCACGCTCCCTGTCGGCTTTTTCCGTGTGGAAGGGGCCGACCGGTACCTTGATACTGCTTACGGGATTCAGGCACCTTCGATCCGGTAGCGGATCCGCCGGCGTTACGTGCCCGGGTTACGAAGCTTTTTCATCGCCACGCGTTGCTTCACGCGCCGCGTTCTTGGTTTCGCCCGATGGCCCGTCGCACTCGGCATGCCCGCATTGACAGTGGCTGTTGTCGTTTGACGCCCGGCATTTCTCGTCGCAGTAGGCGCCTTCAGGGCCGCTCTGACACTTGCATCCGTCGCCGCGGCAATTATTTTGTGAACCTTCCATCATCCGCGTTTACCCAGATCGCTACGGCGTCTGTCAGCCTGAGGCTGTCAAAGGGTCATCGCCTTGTGACGCCCTAACTCGGCCATAGCATGGATACCCCAGGATGACGTTACTATTCGATAATGCGCTCCTCGGCATCGCGATCGCCGGCGTGTTCTACCTTGCGCTCGCGTGTGCGCGCCTGGCGGCCTTCACGCGCCGGCCGCGGGAACTTGCCTCGGAGTTTCTTCCGAGCTTCTCCATTCTAAAACCGCTCGCGGGCCTCGAGCCGCAGCTAGACGAAAATTTGCGTTCGTGCTGCGATCAGGAGTACGCGGGCACGTTTGAAGTAATCTTCTGCCTTCATTCCCGAGCAGACCCGGCATTTGTAGTCGCCGAGCGGATCGCGGCCGAGTTTCCGGCATGCACGCGCATTGCCGTGGGCGAGAACCCGCGAATCGTCAATCCAAAAATCGCCAATCTTGCGAAAGCCGGCGCCGAACCACGCAACGAGATCGTCGTGATTGCCGACAGCGATATCAGGGTCACGCGCCATTATCTCCGCGCGCTCGCGTCGTCGTTTACCAGTGAAAAGGTCGGAGCTGCGACCTGTCTGTATGCCGGCCTTCCCAATGCAAGCCTGGCCTCACGGCTGGGAGCGCTGCAAATTGAGGACGTCTTTATCCCATCGGTTTTGGTCGCGCTCGCGCTTGGACCGCTGCGCTTTTGTTTGGGAGCGACGATGGCGGTGCGGCGCAGCCTGTTGCCGACAATCGGTGGGCTCGAAGCCCTGGGGGAAACGATCGCCGACGATCACACTCTTGGCCGGCTCGTGGCGGACCGGCAGAAAATCGTGGAGCTTTCGCGATACGTCGTGCGAACCACGGTTCCGGAGAGGACGCTACGCGAACTTTGGGCTCACGAGCTACGCTGGGCGCGCACGAATTTCGCGCTAGCGCCGGCCGGTTACGCCTTCTCCTTTCTCATGTACGCGCTGCCCCTCGTCCTGATATACCTGCTTGTCTCGCGAAACCTCGCCTGGGGATTGCCGCTGGCGCTCATTGCGGCTCTCATGCGCCTCGCACTGCATTCACTGGCGCGCCGCGCGCTCGGCGTGAACCGCGGAGTCGACGTATTGTTGGTACCGATTCGCGATTTCCTGAGCCTTGCGGTGTGGTTCGTCAGCTTATTCGGACGGCGCGTCCGGTGGCGCGGCAGAACGTACGCGGCCAAATAGATTTACGGCACTGCGGTGGCGAGCGCTCGCGAGCCCAGAGTTTGAAGGTTCACGCCATTGTCGGTAAGGATCGTTCCTTCGACTCGCTGCAACTCAACGACGGCTTTGTTCAGGTCGGTTTGCGCTTGGAGTTCTTGACCCCGTGCCTGCGCTAGCTCGACCTGACGTTGCAAGACGAGAAACGTCGTCGAAGCACCATTGTGAAAGCGACGAAGCTCGCTGGCATAGACCGCCTCCGCAGAAGCCCGGGCCTGACTTCCAGAGGAGAGCCGTGAAAGCGCCGATTGGTAACTCTGCAAGGCGTTGCGCGCTTCGGTTTCGATCCGCTGGTCCAGCGCTTGCTTCTGAATATCTGCCTGATCCTTTTCTTGGTTGGCGATCTGCTTGAGACTGCGCGCGAAGTTGTTCTCCAGCGGGATGTTGACGACCAAGGCGATGTTGAACTCAGGATACGCGCTCGTCCACATGTTGTGGAACGCCTTCGTTTCGTTGCCCTGCGATTGCGGCGGCGGCGTCGGGCATCCACTCGGCAAATTGCCACAAGCATCGGCTTCGAAGTTTGGAATGGGCTGCAAGATACCAGCAAAGCCGTTGCTGAGATACTGGACGACGAGGTCGGCCTGCGGGCGCGCTTGATTTCGCGCATACACTGCATCCAGCTCGGCGACTCGGTGCTGATCGCTTACCTGGCGGACTTCCGGCCGTTTCTGTTCGGCCAGCGCGATGACGGCGGCCAGATCGCTTGCGCTCGGCAGTTGTTGCACCGGTGACGAGGGAACTAAGTTTGCGTTCCACATGGGATCCCCGGCGTCGGACAAGATGAGAGCCTTGAGTTGCGTCTGCAGCTCCGACACGGTCTGGAACGCCGAGAAAACCTGCGCCTGGTAATTGGCGGCCTGAGTCTCCGACTCGACGGCCGTCGCCGCCGGAATCGCACCGCGAGCCGCGAGCCGCACGGCGCTGCGCTGCTGTTCGACGGCTTCTTTAAGGGCGTCTTCCTGAATCGCGACGTTTCGCCAACCGGCGACGAGGTCCCAATAGGCATCTTCGACTTGCGCGATCGTGCTCGACGCGTCAACGAGCGTTTGCGCCTCGTTCGAATCGGCGTCGATTAGCGCCAGCTTTAACTGGCGCTTGACCGCGTTCATGCCGGCGTTCTTGAGCAAGGGCTGGTCGACCGAGAGATTCAGGATCGCCTGATAGTATGGATTGAACGTATTGATGATGACGTTATTGTAGGTCCGCGATTGGAGAATGCTCGCGCCATATTGTAAGCCGTTGACGGTCTGCCCGGCGACGCCGGACTGGAACGAATACTGATGCTGGACGATATAGCCGGGCCCGGTCGTCGAACATGGCGACGGGGTTCCGAAAAGCGGCTGGCACAAGTAACCGTGTCCGCCGATGCCCGGGCCTGCGAAGAAGAGATTCTCGGGCGGCGTGACCGAGAAGTTCGACGCCGGCTCGACGTGAAGCTGCACGTCGAAATTGGCCTTCGCCTGCACGACTCGATATCGCGCAATCCGCACGTTCGAGGCCGAAACGGCGAGATTCGTATTCCGCAGCAGCGCCATCCCTACGGCGTCTTGTAGCGAGATTCCAACAAAAGGGTTCTGGGTCACGCCGACGATTCCGGGACTGCTGGGCTCGACGTCGGGGGCACGATATCCCGGGGCGACGCTGGGCACGGTCGCCATTCTCGGCGATGGAATCTCCGTAGGTAAAACTGCCCGGTGCGGCAACGCCTCGTCGATCTGCGCCGACGTGCGCTGCACCGGAAGCGCCGCGAGCAACAGCGCAGCCGCCGCGACCATCGCCGGAACGATTCGTCCATTTCGCTTTGACATTTACTTAGTGCGCCAGCGTTCGGCTTCCGAGCGTTTGCAGATTCACGCCGTTGTTGCTCAGAATCGTGCCATCGACTCGCTGCAGCTCGACGAGCGACTGGTTGAGCTGCGTCTGGGCGCGCAACTCTAATCCGCGCGCCTGTGCGAGCTGCAGTTGATGCTGCAGGACGAGATACGTCGTCGATCCGCCTGCATGGAATCGTCGCAACTCGCTTGCGTATACCGTTTCGGCGGCCTCGCGGGACTTGCGCGCGGCACGGAGCTTGGAGAGTCCCGACTCGTAGCTTTGCAGCGCGTTGCGCGCTTCGGCCGCTATGCGCTGTACGACGTTCTGCATCATCAACTTCGCTTGTTTCGTCTCCTCACCGGCAACACCGCGCATCCCGCGCGCAAGGTTCCCTTGAATCGGATAGCTGACGACGAGCGCGACGTTGAAGGTGGGAAAATATCCGGCCCACAGATTGTGATAGGCCCACGGCATCGAGCCTTGCGTGTTGGGCGGTGGAGTCGGGCACGACAGGAGTCGACTGGCTTGGAAGCATTCACCGAGCAAAAATGCCGGAACCGGGGTGAGGATTCCGGCAAAACCATTGCTCAAATACTGAACCTGGACGTCGGCCTGCGGAAGCGATTGGTTCGCCGCAAACATTCGGTCAATGTCGGCCGAGAGACGCTTGTCGTCGGCTTGGCGAATCTCCGGACGATTCTGCCGCGCTTCCGAAACGATCGTCGCCAGATCTCCCGCAGTTGGAAGCTCTTGCACGGAGGTCGAGGGAACGAGATTGGCCGTCCAAATCGGATCGGCCGGATCGGCGACGACGAGGCTTTTGAGTTGAACCTGAACCTGCGAGACGGTCTGCAGCGCGGAGTAAACGTTGTCTTCGAAATTCGAGGCTTGCGTTTGCGACTCGACGGCATCGATGGACGCCGCCTCACCGCGGCGCGCCGCGCGAACGTTGCTCTGCTGCTGCGCAATGGCCTCTTTCACGCCCTCTTCCTGGATCGCGACGTTACGCCAGGCGGCGACGAGATTCCAATACGCATTTTCGACTTGCGCGATGGTGTTCGATGCGTCCACGAGCGCCTGCGCGGCGCTCGCATCCGCGTTCGCAAATGCCAGCTTCAACTGCCGCTTGGTCGCGTTCATGCCGGCATTTCTCAGCAGCGGCTGGGTGACGGCGAGATTGAGCGTCGCGATGTAGTAGGGATTGTACGCGTCGAAAACGGTGTTGTTATAGGTGCGGCTCTGCTGGATGCCGGCCTGGTATGTCATGCCGTTCTCGGTCTGCCCGCCGACTCCGTACTGAAAGGCAGATTCGTGCTGAATGATGTTACCGGGGCCTTGAGTATAGACGACCGACGGCGTCTCCCCGGGACCGGGTGATGGCGTATATCGCCCCACCTGACCGGGCCCGGATTCGAAAGCGTTCTGTGGCGCCTGCACCGAAAAGCTCGAAGACGGTTTGAGCTGGAGCTGCACGTCGTAGGCGCCCTTCAGCGCGACAATGTTGTAGCGTGCGATCCGAAAATTTGATGCGGAGACCGCAAGGTTGGGGTTTTTGAGCAGCGCCATTGCGATAGCGTCCTGCAAGGAGATTGCCACGAAGGGCTCTTGCGTGACTCCAACGATCTGCGCCGAACTCGGCACCACTAGCGGGGCGCGGTACCCGGGCGCGACACTGGGCACAATCGGCAGTAGCGGTGAGGGCATCTCCGTCGGAAGCGTGGCGCGCTTGGGAAGCGCGTCTGCCATCTGCGCCGAGGTCGGCTCGATTGGCAATGTCGCCAATGCGATCGAGCAGAGCGCGACGGCGGCGGGAAGCGCCCGAAGTTTGTGTCGTGGCATAGCCTTAATGCGCGAGCGCCTGCGTTCCAACGGTCTGCAGATTGACGCCATTGGCCGTAAGAATGGTGCCTTCGACGCGCTGGAGCTCGACGAGAGCCTGATTGAGCTGCGTTTGTGCCTGCAACTCGCTGCCGCGCGCTTGTTCGAGTTGTACTTGGCGCTGCAAGACTAAGAACGTCGTCGATTCGCCTTGATGGAATTTGCGCAGTTCGCTGGCATAGACCGCCTCGGCGGATTCGCGCGCTTGGCGAGTCGCGCTCAACTTCGAGAGCGCAGATTGATAGCTTTGCAGTGCATTGCGAGCCTCGGCGCCGATTCGTTCTTGCACGCCCTGCATCAAGATTCTCGCTTGCGAGGTTTCCTCGGCCGCGAGGCCTCGCAGTCCGCGCGCGACGTGCCCTTGCAGCGGATATCCGACGATCAACGCGAGATTGAACGTTGGGAAGTAGCCGGCCCACATATTGTGATAGGCCCAGGGCATGCTCCCCTGAGTATTGGGCGGCGGAGTGGGACACCGTGGTATGCCGACGCCTTGCTGGCAATAGCTCAGTAAAAAGAGCGGCACCGGTACGGGTATTCCGGCAAAACCGTTGCTTTGGTATTGCGCCTGAACGTCGGCCTGCGGAAGCGCTTGATTCTTCGCATAGGCGACGTCGATCTCGGACGCTCGCCGTCGAGCTTCCGCTTGCGCGACCTCGGGACGACTCCGTTGCGCTTCAGCCACGATCGTTGCCAGATCGGCCGTCTGCGGAAGCTGTTGCACCGAGGTCGACGGCACTAAATTCGCCGCCCAGATCGGGTCACGAGCGTTCGAAGCGACCAACGTCTTGAGTTGATTCTGCAGCCGCGCGACCTCTTCGAGCGCCGAGAATACGCTGGTTTGGAAGTTTGCGACCTGACTCTCGGACTGTACCGCGTCGATGGGAGCCGCGGCCCCGCGCGCGGCCAGGCGAACGTTGCTCTGCTGTTGCCGAATCGCTTCCCTCAATGCTTCTTCTTGTATCGCGACGTTGCGCCAGGCGGTGACGAGGTCCCAATACGTGTTTTCCACCTGCGCGATGACGTTGGAAGTGTCGACGAGCGTCTGTGCCATACCGGCATCCGCATTGACGATGGCCAACTTCAATTGCCGCTTGGTCGCGTTCATTCCGAAGTTTTTGAGAAGCGGCTGGTTGACGGCCAGGTTTAAGGTTGCCAGATAGTACGGATTGAACGCGTCGAAGAGCGTGTTGTTGTACGTGCGGCTCTGCTCGATGCCGGCTTGAAAGGTGGTTCCGTTTTCGGTCTCACCGTTGAGGCCGTAGCCGAAGGCGGATTGGTGTTGAATGATGTTGCCCGGCCCCGTCGTGAAGACTGGACCAGGATAGACCCCCACCTGGCCCGGACCGGCATCGATGAAATTGAGCGGTGGATTGACGGAGTAGTTCGACTGCGGCTGCAAGTGAAGCGCGACGTCGTAGGCGCCCTTCACCTGCTCGATGTTATAATGCGCGATTCTGAAATTCGAAGCCGAGACGGCGAGGTTCGGATTCTTGATCAACGACATCGCAATGGCGTCTTGGAGCGAGATCGCAACGAATCGCTCGGCGGTGACGCCGATGATTTGCGCGGGACTCGGCGCGGCTTGTGGCGCGCGATAGCCCGGAGCAACGCTCGGCACGGGCGCGAGCAAGAGCGTCGGAATCATCGTCGGCAAAGCAGCTCTGCTGGGCAGACGATCGTCGAGTTGCGCCGATGTCGGTTGCAGCGGGACGATGACCATTGCCAGCGCCGTTGCCGCGACGGCGGCCGAAAGCGCTCGATTTTGACCCATCTTACTCCGCCAACGCCATGCCGATGCGCGGTTTGCGCAGCAGCAGCACCAGTGGCGCTAAACCGAGCGTGATGACCGCGACCCAGCGCGACGTGTCGGCGTAGGATTCAACCGCCGATTGCGACTCGACCAATGTGGCCAGACGTTGCATCGCCCCCGCGTTCTGCGTGCCGCCTTGCGCCAGGACGTACTGTTGCGTGGGCCCGTGTCCTAGCGTTTGACTGCTTGCGAGTTCGGTCTGATGAACGGTAAAGCCGCGCACCAAGAGCGTGATCAAGATCGCCGCCGCGACGCTGCCGCCAATCTGTCGCGAAAGATTAAAGAAGGCCGCCGTGGCCGGAACCTCTTTATCGGGCACGCTCCCAATAACCGCCACCGAGAGCGGGACGAAGATTTGCGCAAGCCCGATTCCACTGAGAATCAAGGGAAAGATCAAGCTGTGGAAATCGGAGAGCGGCGTCGTAATGCTTCCGAGGACCCAGTTTGAAATCGCGAGCAACACGAAGCCGATCGCCGCTTGAAGCCGCGCATCGACCACGCCTCGCTGTACCAAGATCGCGGTGAGCGGCGTGAAGAGCGCCACGGCGCCCGCACGAATCATCACGGTCGCGCCGGAGAGCGTTGCCGTAAAGCCGAGCGAATTAATGAGATATTGCGGAAGGATGATAATCGAGCCGTAAAGGCTGACGCCAAGCACCGCGCCCAAAACGCTACCGGCCGCGACCTGCCGCAGCTTCAAAACGCGCAAATCGACGACCGGACTCGTCGAACGAAGCGTCCACCAGACGAACGACGCCAGACCCGCGATCGAAAAGAACGTGAACCAGCGAATCCGCAGGTCGTCGTACCAGTCGTATTGCTGACCGTTCTCGAGCACGAACTGCATGGATCCCAAGCCGATGCACATCAAAATCAAGCCGATCCAATCGAGCCGGCGATACTGCGGCTTGGCAGGGTTGCGCAGAAAGTTCCAGATCAAAGTCGCAGCGATGATTCCAATGGGGATATTAATGAAGAAAATCCAGTGCCAGTTCCAGTGGTCGGTGATCCAGCCCCCGATCACCGGTCCCAGCGCCGGCCCCACGATCACACCCATCGCGAAGACGCCCTGGGCTTTGCCTTGCTCCTTGATCCCGTACGTGTCGCGCAGGATCGCCTGCGAGGTCGCGATGAGACCGCCACCCCCCAAGCCTTGAACGAGCCGCCAAAAGACCAACTGACCCAGACTATTGGAAAGCCCGCACATCAGCGACGCCGCCGTGAAGATCACGATTGACGTGAAGAAATATTGCCGGCGTCCGAACCGCGCAGCGAACCATGGATTGAGCGGAATGACGACAACGTTGGCGATGAGATAGGCCGTGACGACCCAGGCTCCCAGATCGACGCCGACCCCGAAGTTACCTTGAATGTTTGGCAGCGAGACGTTCACGATCGTGACGTCGATGATCTCAAGCAGTGTCGCGGTGATCACCGCGACGCTCACAATCACCCGGCGCCAGCCGTGCTCGACGACTGTGCTTTCGTACCTGCCGAACATCCTTCGACTCGCTAACGCTCGCTCAGGACAGGCTGCCTACTTCACGTTAACGTAGGTTTCGACGCTCATTCCGGGCCTCAACGGCAGGTCGCTGCGCTGATCGTCGACTTCGATTCGCACGGGTATGCGCTGAGTCACCTTCACGAAGTTGCCGCTTGCGTTTTGAGCCGGAACCAAAGCGTAGGTGTTCTCCGATGCGGGATTGATCGAAGCGACGTGCCCGTGAAACGTCACGCCCTTATACGCATCCACGCGGATTTCGACGGATTGACCGACCCGCATCTTCCCCATCTGCGTCTCTTTATAGTTTGCGGTAATGTAGACGTGGCGTGGAACGATCGTGAGCAACGTCATGCCTGCGCCGACGGTTTGTCCAACCTCGGCCGACTTTTGGCCGACGTAACCGTCGGTCGACGCGTAGATGTGCGTATAGTTGAGGCTCTGTTTCGCGAGATAGTATTGCGCCGCCGCGGCCTCGACTTGGCTGGGATCGTCGGCTTGCGCCAACTTGCCCTGTGCGGTCGTCAACGCTCCCGAGGCTTCCGAGACACCGGCTTGGGCGGCCGAAACGCGGGTCTGCGCCGCCGCGACGTTCGCCTGTGCAACCGTCACCTGGTCTTGCGCGCCCCGCAACTGAGCCGCGGCGCCCGCGGATTGCGCGCGCGCTGCGTCGAGCGATTGGGAGGCGACGTCGCCCGTGCTCACGAGCGAGCTCGCGCGATTGAGGTCGGCTTGGGCTTTATCGTAGGCTTGCTGGGCCGCCGGCACCTGCGCTTGCGCGGCGCGCAACTGCGCGTTGGCCTGTGCTACTTGATCTTGCGCTGCCGGCACTTGCGCCTGCACGTTGGCGATCGCGCCGCTCGCTTGAGCGATGCCGCCCTGACCCTGCTCGGTGTTGGCGCGCTGGTTGGCGGCCGCGAGATCGTACTGCGCTTGCGCCTGACGGAGCCTCGCGAGCTCGTCCTTGTTATCGAGAACAACCAAAAGCTGCCCGCGACGAACGGGCTGATTCGTGTCAACTAAGATCGCGTTGATACGCTCGGGAATCTTGCTGGTGACTGCCACTTCGTCGGCGGCGACGTGCGCGTCGTCGGTGCCTTCGTGTGAGAACATGAAGTTGAGCCACGGCAGACCCCAGATCACCGCGGCGGCGATAACGATCAGCACGCCGACGGCGAAGAAAATCGGACGCCGGCTCGATCGCGGTTCGGCGTCGTCGGGGCTCAGATCGGCGGCCGCGGCACTCCCCGCGCCGTTTCCTTGCGGAACCGCCGTTTTTTGCTGATCGATTTCTCGCGTATCCATTTAGCCTTTCCTTACCCCATTGAGAAAAACGTCGACGTAGAAGCGCAGCGCGACTTCGGAATCGCCACGGTGCAGCGGCGAATCCGGAAACTTTTTGCTTCCGAGCGCGTGCATAAAGATCAAACCCAAGAAGACCATGGCCAGCTTCGGCGCCTCGCCGCGAAGTTCGTCCGCGTCGATGCGACGCTGCATGAAGACCGTCATGATCGCGACGATCGCCAGCTGCGGCCGCCAGGCGGTTTGAGCGAAGATGTCATTTTCGTACTCTTGCTCGACCAGCGACCATCGAATCATATCCTGCAGCGACTCGAAACGGGCGAGCATTAGGCGCGCGACCGTCAAAAGGTCGCCGGCGAGATCGCCCGTGAGCTGCCCGGCCACATCGGCGAGTTCCAGATAGCCGCAGAAATGTTGAGCGCACGCCACGAGCAGCGCTTCTTTTGTGCCGAAATGGCGGAAGAGCGTCGCTTCGTTCACGCCGGCGACCTCGGCGATCTCGCGCGTCGTCGCGCCGCGCTTGCCCTTTCGGCCGATGACGTCGCGCGTCGCCGTGAGGATCCGCTCGCGCGTCTCCTCAGGCGACGCGGATCGGCCGCTCTCGATCGGACGGCGCGTTTCGATCACGGCAGACTGTTCCCGGCACCGATTGCGACATTTGCTTCGTAGGTTCCGTAGGTCGCGTCGGCGACGGCGCGGACGTGTGGAATGTCAATCGTCGCATGCTGCTGCGAGACGACCGAATAGTCGCCCTGCACGCGATACTGCTGCGACATCACGATCTTGCCGCCGCTCGTGTAGTACCATTCCATCTGCAGCAGCGCGTAGTCGGTGGGGTCGACATAAACCAGGGTATGGTCGAGGATGTCGCTGTGAATTTTCTTCGTCATCCGCAAGACGATGACGGCACGGCTCCCGAGCGCTGCCATTCCGCTGACCGAGATATTCTCGTCCTTTTCCCACGCGCGCGGATTGCCGACATCGTTGAAAAGCCGTCCGAAACCGCGCGCATAACTGGGCATACGGTCGAAGGCGACGACATAAAAATCGGGCCGCTTGTAGTACGACGTGCCGTCGAGTTTCGGCGCGAAAAACGGGAAGCTGTACATGTGGACGTCGACGTGAACGCGCGCGCGGAACGAACGCAAGCTCGGATTGCGATCGGCCATTCGGATGATGACCGTATGCGCGTCGAGGGGAGCCTCGGCGGCGGCACCGGGTACCAGTCCGGATGCTGCGCTCAATACGGTTGCGGCGAGCAAATACGCAAAAAATTTTAATGGCATCGTACTTTGTGCAAGTGGGTACTTGCACGCACTAGTCTATCACCTGAATTTGGGCCGTGCAAGTGCTTGCACGCACCTACTTGCTCGCCCCGGCGCGGGCGTCAGCTCGAAGAATGCCGGTGGTGATGATGCCGGAAGGGGTGGCGCGCACCATGGTACCCCTCCGCCTGCGCTTGCGAGAGGCACATATACTGGCCGCGCTTCGTCTTCCCGTACAGCCGGTCACCCGGCAAGAGGTAGACCTTGGCACCTTCGATCGCCCAAACCGGGGATTCGCCGTTGCAGCTCGGCGGCGAAGCGGCCACCGGCGCGCCGCTCAGCGCGGCGGCGGTCTGCAGTGGCGCGGAGTTGCTCGGCTTGACGTTACTTCGGCACGAAGTGAGCGCGGCTAAAGCGACTGCGGCCAGGACGATCGTCGTCTTGCTCATAGGCGACCGCTTTCACGGGGGCTGCGCGGAAACCCGCTTCGCGATTCGGGCGGTCGCATCGCGAGCCCGGCGCGCAAGCGGCGAGGCTTCGCCGACGTACACCCGGCGCCCACCCACGAACGTGGCCTGTACCCACGCATCGCTGCCGCGATAGACGACTGAGTTGATCGCCGGAGACCACGGGTCGATCGCCGACGCATCGAGCACGGCGTAATCTGCCGGCATTTTGGCCACGAGGTCTCCGGTTCCAATACGCAACGCGCGCGCGCCTTGCGCCGTTGCGAGCGAGAACGCCGTGGGCGCGCCCAAGGCCGCTGCGTCCAGGTACAAGATCTTCTGCAGGAGCGCTGCAGCGCGCATCTCCTCGATCAGCGACGGACGAACGTCGGCGTCGGTGCCCAGACCCATCGTGACTCCCAGCGATTGCAGCTTGGTCACGTTGCAAATGCCGTCACCCAAATAAAGGTTCGTCATTGGATTATGAATGACGCGGGCGCGGCGGTCGGCCAGCATCGTCGCGTCGTCGTCGCTGATGTAAATGGCGTGAATTGCGACCGTCCGTTCGTCGAGCGCGCCGAGCCGGTCGAGCAACGCGATTGGAGTGGCGCCAAATCGCTCCAGCGTCTCCTCGCCTTCGTAGCGAGCCTCGGCGACGTGCACGTGCAGCATGCAATCGTGCTCTCGCGCGAAGGCCGCGGACGCACGAATCATCTCCGGCGATGCGGCGTGCAACGAGTGCGGCGCGACGCAGACGTTCGCTTCGGGATAGCGTTTCATCAACTCGCGCGTTCGAGCAGCGGCGGTTTCGGCGTCCTCGCGGAACTCGGGCGGGGCATATGCGGCGTCCATCCATGTGCGCGCGAGAATGAGCCGGATGCCTGCGTCGCGCGCGGCGTTGATTGCCGCCTCGGCAGACTCGTTTCCCGCACCGTTGAGGTAAAAAAACTCGGCAACCGTCGTGATCCCGGCGGCGAGCATCTCCGAGAACGCGGCCGCGAACGTCCAGTAGACGTCGTCGGGCGTCAGCGCGGGCACAACGCGATAGAGTGCGTCGCGGCGCCATCGTTCAAACGGCCAGTCGTCGGCCCAGCCGCGCAGCAGAATCTGGTACGCATGGCTATGTCCGTTGATAAATCCGGGCACGATGAGACGATCGGCGGGAAACGAGCGCGCCTCGAGGTTGCGCCCGCTCGCGCGAAGTTCGAGAAAATCGCCGGCTTCCGCGATGATGCCGTCGCTCACGATGAACGCATAATCCTCGCGTAGCTGCCCCGAAACGATCGCTCGCGCGCAGCGGACGAGCTCGTTTACCACGCCGCCTGCACGCCATTCTTTACGACGAGCCGTGCCAAGTTGCCGCCGAACTGCCAGCCAAATTCGTCGGGCGACTCGATCTGCAGCGCCACGAAATCCGCGGGAGCACCAGCTCGAATTCGGCCGGCATCAACGCGCAGCGAGTGAGCCGCGGCCCGCGTGACGCCATAGAGTGCCTCGGCGGCCGAGAGTCCGAAGAGCTTGCGCCCAAAGAACGCCACGGTTTGCAGATTGAAGCACGGCGAAGTCCCCGGATTGTAATCGCTTCCCAACGCCACCATTCCGCCAGCCTCGAGCAGCGCACGCACCGGCGCGCGCTGCTCCAAATCGAGATAGGCAATCGTGGCCGGGCACGCAACGGTAACGATGCCATGTTCGGCGATGGCCGCAACGTCGTATTTTCGGATGCAATTGCAGTGGTCGACCGCGTCGACGCCGAGTTGCACGGCCATCTCGGCCGCACCGCCGTACGACATCTCGTCGCAGTGGACGCGCAGGCGCATGCCCCATAGCCGTGCTGCATCGAGATAGCGGCGCGTTTGCTCGGGCGAAAAGTACCCCGGCTCGCAAAACGCGTCGGCATAAACGGCACCGTGTGAAACGGCCGCGGGAATCACCTGATCGATGAGATAGTCGACGAAAGCTTCTTCGTGCACGAACTCGGGCGGCAAAGCATGGGCACCCAGAAAGGTCGCGACCAGATTGGGCACGTCGGGGTCGCTTTTGTGCTCCGCAATCAGGTCGAGCAATGCGGATTCTCCGGGCTTGTGCAGCGCATAGCCGGTTTTTGTTTCTAATGTCGTTGTGCCGTGGGCGAGAATGGTTCGCAGCCGCGCGCGAATCGTTCGGTCATAGAAGGCCGCCGGGTCGAGAAGCGCCTCGCGCGTTCGCTCGACCGTGTACGACATGCCCAGGCGCGGGGGTTCGCCGCGCTGCCTGGCGACAAAATCCGGTTCGCGATCGCCGGCAAAGAGCGGATGCGCGTGCGCGTCGACAAAGCCGGGGAAGATTACGCAATCGCCCAGGTCGAGGTCTGCTTTTTGCAATGCGGTTCCAACCGGCTGCGCGTAACAGGAGATAAATTTTCCTGCTTCGATTTCAAGAACCGCATCGTCGATGCGCCCGAGCTTCTCGAAGTCAATCCCGCATTGCGGTAAATCGGTATCGCAGGTAACGATCGTCTTTGCGCGGACGATCAGAGGCGCCAATCGATACCCTTTGCGTCGGCGGTTTCGATTGCAATTTCGTAGCCCGCGTCGGCGTGACGCACGACGCCGAGGCCCGGGTCGGTGGTCAGCACGCAAGCGAGCCGTTCGCGCGCGTCGTCGCTGCCGTCGGCGACGACCACCATTCCGGCATGCAAGCTATAGCCGATCCCTACGCCACCCCCATGATGGAAACTCACCCAATGCGCCCCGGCCGCAGTGTTCAGCAGCGCGTTCAGGATTGGCCAATCGGCGATCGCGTCGCTTCCGTCGCGCATCGCCTCGGTTTCGCGATAGGGCGATGCGACGCTCCCGGTATCGAGATGATCGCGACCGATGACGACCGGCGCGCTGACGGCCCCGCTTCGCACGAGATCGTTGAAAGCGAGGCCCGCTTTTGCGCGGTCGCCGTAGCCGAGCCAACAGATGCGCGCGGGCAACCCCTGAAACGCGATACGCTCGCGCGCGAGACGAATCCAACGCGCGAGGGATTCATTGTCGGGGAAGAGCTCGAGCAACTTCTCGTCGCAGCGAGCGATGTCGTTCGGATCGCCCGAGAGGGCGGCGAAGCGGAACGGGCCCGAGCCGCGACAGAAAAGCGGGCGAATGAAAGCCGGGACGAATCCGGGAAAGTCGAAGGCGCGGGCGAAGCCGGCGCGTTGCGCTTGCGCCCGGATGTTGTTGCCGTAGTCGAAAACGACCGATCCAGCGTCGAGGAATCGAACCATCGCCTCGACGTGCGCGCCGCAACTCGCCAATGCGCGTCGCTCGTACTCCTTCGCGTCCTGCGCGCGCAGCTCGGCTGCTTCGGTCAGCGAAAGACCGGCGGGCACGTAACCGTTGAGCAAGTCGTGCGCCGAGGTTTGATCGGTGACGGCGTCCGGACGAAAGCCATCCGCGTGCAGCTCGATAAACTCGGTTGCCGCATTTGCTTCGTAGCCGATGGAGAGGGCTCGCCCCTCGCGCCGCGCGCGCTCGGCCTCGTGCAGCGCTTCGTTTCGCGAATTAACGACGACGTCCAGATACCCTAGCTCGCGCCGCCGATCCAAACGAGCGCGATCGACGTCGACAATCACGCAAATGCCGCCGTTCATCGTCACCGCCAGGGGCTGTGCGCCACCCATCCCGCCAACTCCGGCAGTCAAGGTAACCCGGCCGGCGAGCGTTCCGCCGAAATGTTTGCGCGCGAGCTCGGCAAAGGTCTCGTAAGTTCCCTGAACGATCCCCTGGGTTCCGATGTAGATCCACGACCCTGCGGTCATTTGTCCGTACATCGTGAGTCCTTGCGCCTCGAGCTCGCGGAAGGTGCTCCAGTCGGCCCACTTCGGCACCAGATTCGCGTTGGCGATGAGCACCCGCGGGGCGCGGACGTGCGTGCGGAAGACCCCGACGGGTTTGCCGCTCTGCACGAGCAGCGTTTCGTCGCTCTTCAAGCGCCGCAGGGTAGAGACGATCGCATCGAACGCTTCCCAGGATCGCGCTGCTCGCCCGTTACCGCCGTAGACGACCAACTCGTCGGGACGTTCGGCAACCTCGGGATCGAGGTTGTTCATCAACATTCGCAGCGCCGCTTCTTGTGGCCACCCCAGGCACGACATCGCGGCACCGCGCGGTGCTCGCACGCGGCGCGCGCCCGCCGTTATGCTCATGCTAAGCGAATTCTCAAACGACGAGGACAAGCCCTTCGCTCTCGATAACGCTCGTGGATGCTGCACTCGTTGGGACGATCGTTCTTATTTTTTGCGCTCGTATTTGCGGCGGGTTCGCTCTGCGCCCGCGCGGGCACGACCGGCACCATTACGGGTGTCGTCGTCAGCACGACACAGGCACCGGTTGCCGGAGCGCGGGTCGTTGCGACGAGTCCGTCACAAACCTCGATCGTCACAACCGACGCTTCCGGGCGTTTCGCGCTGCTCAGTCTTGCACCTGACACGTATACCATCTCCGCATCCAAAGCTGGTTTTGACACGGCAGCGCTGACGGGCGTTTCCGTTTTTGCCGACCAAGTTCAAACCATTCGGGTTTCGCTCGCACCGTCGCTGCGCACCATCGCGCGAGTGACGGCGCGTTCGACGATGGACCTCGTCAAGCCCGGCACGACCAGCGACGTCTACTCCGTCAACTCAACCGTCACTCAAGCGGCCGCGGGCCTTGGCGGCGGGGGCAACCTCAACAACGCTTACTCGGCGATCGCCTCGGTGCCGGGAGCCTTCGTCCCGCCGAATCAGCAAGGCTGGGATCAGGTCGTTTATATTCGGGGCGGGGCGCCCGATCAGATCGGATACGAATTCGACGGCGTTCCCGTCAATCGTTCGTTCGATAATTATCCCGGCGGTACGGCGGCAACCCTCGGTCAGCAAGAGCTGCAAGTTTATACCGGAGGTGGAACGGCGGGGGAAAGCGCGACCGGTCTGGCCGGTTTCATCAACCAGGTCATCAAGACGGGCACGTATCCCGGATACGCAACCGCCAGCGGCGGCATCGGCACTCCGACGTACTACCACAACCTGCAGGTCGAAGTCGGAGGCGCAACGCCGGATCGTCTCTTCTCCTACTATGTCGGTATCGGCGGCTACAATCAAGGCTACCGCTATCTCGATCAATTCAACGGCGCAAGCTTGGGCGACGTTTGGGGCTATCCCAACATCGCCTACAATACGACAAACCTGCTCTTCGGCGGCGTCTATCCAACATGCGGTTACACGCCAAGATCGAACTCCGGCTTCTATTCGGGTCCGAATTCATCGCCGGTCTACGACCCGTTCACCCTGCGGCCAGGTCAGCCGGGATATCTGCCGCTTCCCGTCGGCGTGGCGAACGATCCTGGTTGCTACCAAACGATCTCTCCGGCATATGACAGCTATTCGGATATTGCGGATCGCGAGAACGTGCTGAACATGCACGTGGGCATTCCGCACCGGCACGACGCTGGTCGCGACGATATTCAGATGCTGTATAACGTCACCTCGATTCACAGCGCGTTCTACAGCTCGGCCAACGATATCGGTCCTAATCTCGTGCAGCAACTCAACGCGCTCAACGTCTACCGCAGTTGCCGATTTCCTAACTCATCGGCCTGCGCGGCACACGTGGCCGATGCTCCACCCGAAATCTGGGGCGACTTCGTCACGTGGCCGAGCGGAACGCAGTTCGGTGAGAATGCTGCGGACGTTTCGGCGGTTCCCTACTTCGCTCCGAGCTCGCCCGGGAACCGATGCGCGAACGTCAACCCAACCGTACTGGCAGGGCCCGCGGTCATTCCCGGTGCTTGCCCGGGTGGGGTCTTCGCCGACGTCCCCGCCGATGCTCGCGACGCCTTTTGGAATAACGCCTCGATCGTCAAGCTGCAATACCAGCACAACATCGGCTCAAACGCCTACTTCCGGCTCTACGGATACACCTTCTACTCCGATTGGCTACAGACCAGCCCGCTCAGCGAGGCGTCGGGCCTTTATGGGTTCGGCGTAACGAGTTACGATTACGAGCTCGAATCGCATACGCGCGGCCTCGCATTCACGTACGCAAACCAGCTCAATTCCCAGCACTTGCTTACGTTCGACGCAAACTATACTACCGCGTCGACGAACCGCTACAACAATACAAACTACAACAACACGCTGGGCACCGATGCCACGAACCTTACGAACGGAACGCAGTGCTTTGCCTATACATCGGGCAGCTTCGAACACGAAAGCTATCAGGCCGGGCAGCCCGCACCGTGTAACAGTCCGTTGACGAGCGGCACGTTCCAGTATCCGATACCGCCCGGTTCGGTAAGCGTTCCGGGCGCGACTTGGCAAGTGACGAACACGGGAAACTCGGGCTTTCTCAACAACGTCGAGCCGAACTTTACGTCGGTAGCGCTCGAAGATCTTTGGGATCCGACCGATAAGCTCAACGTCGATCTGGGGCTACGCGAAGAGCTCTACGAATACAACCTCGCCAATACGTCGAGCAACGGTCAAAATTTTTGGTTTCTCGCCGGCCAGCGCGAGTTCTGCTATAACCCAATCACCTTGGCGCCGTACTTCATCCCGGTCCCGCCGGCCAGCGGCAAGCCGGCCCAGCCCTTTATCGGCTTTAACTGTCCAATTGACAACTCGATTCCGGCGCATCCCGTGCAGACCGTGCACCCCGACGGACTGGACGGTCATCTGTTGCTTAGCAACAACTACCCGTCAACGGTCAGCGACTACGCGTTTACGCCGCGGCTCGGCCTCACCTATACCCTCAATCCCGACACGGTGCTGCGCTTTTCGGCCGGGCGGTACGCCCAAGAACCGGAGACCTATCAAGTACAGTACAACGCTAAAGATAGCAATCTCGCATACGACCTCTTTCAGGCGTTTTGGCAGTACGGGTACACGACGCCGCTCCACAATCCGCTCGTGCAATACTCCGATAACTATGATGCTTCGTTCGAGCGGAGATTCAAAGGCACCGACATGTCGATCAAGATCACTCCGTACTATCGCTACGCGACCAATCAAGTCTACAGCATCTCACTTCCGTTCGGACTCTCCGGGGGCTTGAACTCCGGCGTGGAGCGCGTTGACGGTTTCGAAACGGAGTTCACGAAGGGCGACTTCAACAAGAACGGCCTGTCGTTCTTATTGTCGTACACGTATACGAACGCGGCGGAGCGTTGGGCCAACTTTCCTGGGACGACGATCAATCCGATCGATCCGTATAACCAAGATATCGCCAACTTCAACGGCCTGACGCGGGCCGGCGATGGCTCGAGGTGCTACGAGAGCAGCCACCAAGGCGTCGTTTATCCCGATCCGAGCTGTAAGCAGCTCAAACCGCAGTACAATCCACCGATCTTGAACCCGTATTACACGATGTCGCCGCAGCCGCTGCTCGATCGCAACGGTTGGTTTCCGGTCGGCTTGGACTTTGCTTATCTGTCGCCCAGCGTGTTGAGCGCGATCGTCAACTACAAGCACAACCGGTTTACGATCACTCCCGCGTTGACGTTCAATCAAGGGCAGCCGTACGGCAACCCCGCCGACGTTATCGGGCTCGATCCACGCACGTGCAGCGGCAACTCCGAGCATATTCCGACGGCAAAGAGCCCGCTCCAGGCGGATTATACTACTTGCGGTTTAGCGGCGACGCAAAGCGGAACGTTCCCGGGCGTCCTCTATATCCCCAATCCGCAGACCGGCGTCTTCGATAACTTCGGCGCGTTTCACCAGCCCAATCAGCTGAACCTCACCATGCAGATCGGTTATCAGCTCACCCCGCGGGTCAAGGTCAACCTGCTGCTGGCTAACCTCATGAACGCCTGTTTCGGTGGCTCGTCCGAGCCGTGGACGAAGCAATATCCGCCGAACAGTTATACCTGCGGATACGTCAGCGGCGGCCCGTTCGGCAGCTCGTACTACGTCTCGAACTTCTACAACGGCAGCTCGCCGAACGATCGCGCGGCCAACGGCGTGCCGCTCAATCCGGCCTTCGCTCAGTCATATACGCCGGCGTACGCCGATACCAACTCGCTGGTATTGCCGAACCCGTTCAACGCCTACCTACAGTTCAACATCACGCTGTAAGGCGCCGGCCGATCGCGGCTTCGGCAGCGCGGACGAGCCGGGCTGACCCGATGAGCTCGCGCGCAGCGGCGATATCGGGCGCCGGGGCGCGATCCTCCAACCACGGCGCAATCGCCTCGCGCGCGACGTCGTAGGCAGCCTGCGTCCCGCGCCCGGATGCGAGTGGGCGGCGAAAATCGGTGGCGGCCAACGCCGCAAGCAGCTCGCACGCCAGCGCGCCTTCGACGTTCTCCAGGACCCGCGGCAGATTGTTCGCCGACGTCATTCCCATGCTGACGTGATCTTCTTGGCCGGCTGAGGTCGGTATCGAATCGACGCTCGATGGCCAGCAGAGACCCTTATTGTCGTTGACGAGCGCCGCGGCGGTGTATTGCACGATCATCAGTCCCGATTCTAGGCCGAGGCGGCGCGCAAGAAAGAGCGGCAGACCGCGGTCCTCGGCATTGAGCAGCAGATAAAGCCGCCGCTCCGCGATGGATGCTAGTTCCGAAACCGCCAGTTTCAAGAAGTCGGTCGCAAGCGCGATCGGCTCACCGTGGAAGTTTCCGCCTGAAAGAAACTCGCCATCTTCGGGAAAGACGAGCGGATTGTCGGTCACCGAATTCGCCTCGATTTCGGTGACCCGCCGAACGTGTGTCAGCGAATCGCCCACCGCGCCGTGAACGACCGGAATGCAGCGGAACGAATATGGGTCCTGCACGCGCCCGCATTCGGCGTGCGACTGAACGATTTGAGAACCGGCGAGCAACGCCCGCAGGTTAGCGGCGACGCGCTCTTGCCCCGGATGCGGGCGCAGATCGTTGAGCCGGCGGTCAAAGACCCGCTCAGTCCCCAGGTAGGCCTCGAGCGACATGGCGCCGATCACATCGGCGGCGGCGGCGAGCCGTTGCGCGCGCAGCAGACCGAGTGTGGCGACACCGGTCATCACCTGCGTGCCGTTGACCAATGCCAAACCTTCCTTGGCGCCCAATGCAATTGGCGCAAGGCCCGCGCGTTGGAGCGCGATGGCGCTTGGAAGCCGCTCTCCTTCGTAAAAGGCTTCTCCCTCACCGATTAAGGCGAGCGTCATGTGGGCGAGCGGTGCTAAGTCACCGCTCGCGCCGACCGACCCTTGGCATGGGACGACGGGAGTGACCCCGCGATCGAGCATCGCCACGATGAGATCAACGGTCTCCAGTTTCACGCCGGAGTGTCCCGCGCAGAGCGAGTTCGCACGCAGCACGCCGGCCGCGCGGACGGTTGGTGCCTCGAGTGGCTCACCGGTCCCCGCGGCATGGCTGCGAACGAGATTCACCTGCAACGCGACCGCATCGGCCGGATCGACTGAAATGGTAGCGAGGCGTCCGAACCCGGTCGTCACGCCATAGATGGCCTCGCCACTTGCAAAGCGACGGTCGACGAAGGCGCGCGCTCGTGCGACGCGCTCACGAGCCGCGGCCGCAATCCGAACCGAGTCTCCCCAGGCAACCCGCTCGATCGCCTCGAGCGTTAAGTGACGGCCGTCGATTTCGACAAAGCTCAAAGCTTCGACCAGTCGGGATGTGCCGGTTTTGCGAACGGGGGCGCGTTCTGAATGACGATCGTCTCGTGGTCGCGCAGCACGATGGCGCGAGGATCGCCGTGCCATTCATTGCCGTTGACCCAAACCACAAGGCGATGTCCGTGCGGCGCGGCCAGGGTCGCCGCGTGAGTCCAGCTCAGGTCGGGCCCCCAAACGTCAAAAAACTCACCCAACACGAACGTGCGCTTCACGGGCGATTCGATGTGAATAAAACCGTCGGCGCTGTGCGTGTGCAACCAGTACAAACAATCGGATCCCTGGGGGATGCCGACTCCGGCAGGCACGGGAACGGAGCGACCGCGGTCGTAGAGCTGCAAGTTGATGTGAATGTGCTCGACTGCGCCCTCTTCTCGGTCACAACGGATGCCGTCGATCGGAAGCGTTCCGAAGAAGCTCTGCGCCACAAGAAAACCGGTCAAGAATGCCATCGCCGCGCACTTCGCTGCGTGTCAATGGGCTACCCGCGCGGCGTTGTGGATGCGCCTACGTGTGCATAAGGAAAAATAATTGTGGACAGCTTGTGCATTTCGCAAGCGACTGCTTGTCGATGCGTCGTGCAACGTGATACGATGCACGAGCTTCGAGTTTTCGAAGTGCGACGTACGTATCGTTCGCGACCAATGCAACCGGAATCGTTGCGATGAGTGATGATCCGAGGCAACGGTCAAACCGCCGAGCCGGCGTCAGTGGGGCATCTCGAAAGGGACGCCAAACAGGCGAGGCAGGTGAGTGAATACGTCGGAGCCCGTCGAGCAATCGACGGGTTTCGTAATTTTTTCTCATCAAAGGACATGTCATCCTGAGCTTGTCGAAGGACGCTTTGTCATCCTGAGCTTGTCGAAGGATGCTTTGTCATCCTGAGCTTGTCGAAGGATGCTTTGTCATCCTGAGCTTGTCGAAGGATGCTTTGTCATCCTGAGCTTGTCGAAGGACGCTGCCGGTCATGCTTCGACGGGCTCATGCTTCGACAGGCTCAGCATGACACAAAACGAGCTGCGCCCATGGCCTGTCATCCTGAGCTTATCGAAGGATGCCGCCGGTCATGCTTCGACAGGCTCATGCTTCGACGGGCTCAGCATGACACAATTCGACGGGCTCAGCATGACACAATTCGACAGGCTCAGCATGACACAATTCGACAGGCTCAGCATCACACTTCGACGGGCTCAGCACAATCGACAGGCTCAGCGCGACAAGATTTGCTAGGAGTACTTGGCGGAGATTTCGCGGGCGAGCTCGGATATGCGGGTCCGGGCGGAGGCGGGCGCGATGACTTCAGCTTGCGAGCCCCAACCCAGGACCCAGCGGACGAGCTCGTCGACATCGGCGACGCGATAGAGAATTTCGGCGGAGCCGTCGTCGCGGGTTTCGATCTCTCGCTCGGCGACGACGTGCGCCGCGATCGCAGCCTTAGCGACGCGAGGAGCGAACCGAACCCGCACGTCGCTCGTCTGGTCTGCGTGGAGCAGGCCGCTGATTGACGCTGCTGCGTACGCTTCCACATTAAACCCGTTGGGCCGAACGAAGGTGCGAGCGAGCACGTCGGGGTCACCGATGCTGTCGACAGCAAACGTTCGCATGTCGCGACGCGTCTGATCGTAGGCGACGCAGTAGACGCGCCCCGCATTGACGATGAAGCCGTAGGGATCAACGGTGCGGGTGCTATTGCGTCCTTCCTTGTCGAGATACGTGAACTGCACGCTTCGCGAATTGCGCTCTGCCGAGGAGAGCAAGGTGAAGGCGCGTTCGCCCCGTTCGTCCAGCCTCACTTCGGAGAGTCGAAAGGCGACCGGCGAGCTGGCCTCGACTCGAGCCCGAGTGCCGCGGCCCGTGCTATCGACCAGCTTCTCGGCCACATCGTCGATTGACGAGCCGATCGTGCCACCGATGCTGGCGGCGAGGGCGCGCAGCGCGACCAGGCCGAAGAGCTCGCCGCTGTCGAGATCGAGCCGCTTGAGACTGTATCCCTCGGCAAAGCGATAGACGTTGGCGGCGCGATCGAAATATAAGGGAAAGCCGGCATTGGTCAACACCGCGAGATACCGGCGAAGACTGCGCGTACTCGGGCGTTTCCCGCCCTCCGCAACGTGGTCTTTGAGGTCTTCGAACGAATAGTGGCCTCGATCGATCGCATTGAGCAAACGGACCAGAAGGACGACCTTCGCTTCTCCTTCCGGTGCGGTCATAGTGGAGGCGGTGAGGAGTCAGGCTTCGGGAAACAGCCATCGGGGGCGTTAATCGGTGGAGCACTCGGTTGCGGGGGCGTCGCGCTGAGCCCGATCTCCGCCGGGTAGAATGACCCGCCGTCGGTCATCGTCTGAACGACGGTGTGATACCGTTCGCCGGCTTTCAGCTCGAACGACGTAATCTGATACGGATTTGCGACTCGCACGCAGCCCACGTCGAAGAAGTTTCCGTCGATCAGGAAGCTTCCCCGGGCCGGTCCGGCGAGTGGCTTGAAAAAAAGATAGGCCGTCGTCGGGGTGCTTGTCGGATTGTTTATCGTCAGGTCGATGGTGTGCAGGATCCCGTAGTCACCGTAGTCGCGGCCGGTTGCGCTCGGATCGACGCTGGGCGGTGTGGGTTCCGTGTCGCCGACGACCACCGTCGCGTCGGCGCCGCCGGCGGTATAGTCGAGCGCATCGGTTCCGAAACCCGCGATCCGAAAGACGCCGGTGCGATGATGACCGTCGCCTGGAAGAACGGCACCGTCGAGCAGGCTGCGTGGATCCGTTCCGCCGGAGACGGCAAGGACGGTGACGATAACCGGGCCGCCGGAGAGGACGCGCACGTCGGCGGCTCCGCTGACGAGCTGGCGCGCGGCCATCGGCACGTTGGCGAAGAGAAATGGCTCATCCGCAGGCAGATTGACGACGATGCTTTCGCTGCGCGCCTTGGTCAGCAAGAAGTTCTTCGTCAGCGTTTGCCCAACGTGCATCACGTCCATGTTGGGTCCCGCCGAGGCTTCGACGAGCTGAACGGACGTTGGATCCTGCGATGCGCTCGAGAGGGCAACGACAAGCGTGTGCGGATCGTCGGCGGCGTCATGGTAATAAAAAATTCGCGTCGGCTGCGCCGCCGTCACGCTCCCGCGAAAGAGTACGCCGTCTTGCGTGACGTGCTCCGGATCGTCGTCGTAGAAGAGTAGTGCCGGCGCAAAGGGCGGCAGAACAACGTTATCGACCGTGACCGTCGTCGTCCCGGTCTGATCGAAGTAGCGCCCGTTCCCCGAGATCTGCACCGGCACGACGAACTGGGCACTCTGCCCCGGTCCCGGTGCTTCCACCGGCGCGGTGGGTGTTCCAATCGTTGGATCGGCGCCCGGCAGTGACTTGGTAATGCTCGCGACCCAGGCGACTACCTTCGAACTCAGCCAGCTGGAGTCGAGCGGATCGCCCGTGACCGTCAAGGTTGTCTGCGCCACGATCGTGCCGGCATTGAAGGCGACGCGGATCGGTAGATCGGCGCTCACCCCTCGCGCATCGATGAGGTGCAGGACGTCGCTTCCCGTTTCCTGAGTCGCGGTCAACGTTACGCTGCCGCCGTCGGCGCTCACGTTCACGTTGACGAGCTTGCGATCGAGCGTCGCCGCAAGCGGCGGCGTTGCGCCGGTCACGACGACGGTTTGCTGTTGCGCCGGGTTGAGCGAAACGCTGCTCGCCGAAAGCATCAGCGTCGCCGACGTTGCCTGCGCCAACGAGACTCCCAGCAGCAGCGCGTACACGCGGTCCTAGACGCGCAGATCGAGTTAGGTTACGGCGGGCTCGGGCGGCGGCGCGGCGGGGGGCTCGATCGACGGGATCTTGGAGTATTTGAGCTTCTCCGGATCGTCGGGATCGACGTCGGCCAGAATGTGATCGCCCGCATTAAAGCTGCCTTTGAGCATCTCTTCGGCGATCTCATCTTCGACCATGCGCTGTATTGCCCGGCGCAGCGGTCGCGCTCCGAACTGCGGATCCCAACCCTTCTTGGCGAGCACCGACTTCGCGGCGTCGGTCGTCTTGAGTTCCATCTCTTGCGCGCGCACCTCCCGCGCAACCTTTTCGAGCTCGAGGCTGACGATCTGCTCAATCTGTTCGCGAGTGAGCTGATGAAAGACGATTACCTCATCGACACGATTGAGAAACTCCGGACGGAACGTCTGCTTCACTTCCTCCATGACGCGATTGCGCATGCGCTCGTACGCCTTGACTTCGTCTTCGGCCGAAAGCTTCTGTGGCCGAAACCCGATGTCGGTCGTGGTCGTCATCCCCGTTGCGCCGACGTTGCTCGTCATGATGATCACCGAATTCTTGAAGTCGACTTGGCGCCCCTGAGAATCGGTCAGACGACCGTCCTCGAGCACTTGGAGCAACAAGTTGAAGACGTCGGGATGTGCCTTTTCGATCTCATCGAGCAAGACCACGGAATACGGCCGGCGGCGCACGGCTTCGGTAAGCTGTCCTCCTTCTTCATAACCGACGTATCCCGGGGGAGCTCCGACCAGACGGCTCACGGAGTATTTCTCCATGTACTCCGACATGTCGATACGGATCATCGACTCTTCGTCGTCGAAGAGAAATGCCGCGACGCTGCGCGCAACTTCGGTCTTCCCGACCCCGGTTGGTCCAAGGAAGATAAACGAGCCGATGGGGCGGCTCGGATTCTTCAAGCCCGCGCGCGAGCGGCGTATCGCCCGGGTGATCACCTGTACCGCCTCTTCTTGGCCGACGATACGCTTGTGCAGAAGTTCGCCCATCTTGAGCAGCTTCTCGGTTTCGGCCTGCGCTAAGCGGCTTACCGGAATCTTCGTCCAGGACGAAACGATCTCGGCGATGTTTTCGGCGGTGACGCGCAAGATTCGGTCGGACGCCGCCTTTCGCTCGCGCCACTCTTGCTCGAGGTTCGCCTTTTCTAAGCGCAGCTTCTCCTCGCGATCGCGAATCGAGGCCGCCTTATCGAACTCTTGATTTTTGACGACCGATTCTTTCTCGGCGATCAGTTTACGCAGCTGCGCGTCCGCCTCGCGAATTGCAGGCGGTGGGAGCGTGGCTTGGAGACGTACGCGCGAGCTGGCTTCGTCGATGAGATCGACCGCCTTGTCGGGCAAGAAACGATCGGTGATGTACCGGTCGCTGAGCTTGGCGGCCGCTGCGAGCGCCTCGTCGGTGATTTGAACCTTGTGATGCGCCTCGTAACGATCGCGCAATCCTTTGAGAATTTCAATCGTCTCTTCGACGGTCGGCTCGCCGACCATGACCGGCTGAAAGCGCCGCTCTAATGCGGAGTCTTTCTCGATATGCTTTCGGAACTCGTTGAGGGTCGTGGCGCCGATGCATTGGAGCTCGCCTCGCGCGAGCGCCGGCTTGATGATATTGCTGGCGTCGATTGCGCCTTCGGCCGCGCCGGCACCGACGAGGGTGTGCAGTTCGTCGATGAAGAGAATGATCTCGCCCGCAGCGCCGCGGATCTCGTCCATCACACGCTTCATGCGCTCTTCAAACTCGCCGCGGTATTTCGTGCCCGCGACGAGTCCCGCGAGATCGAGTGTGATAACGCGCCGATCGCGCAACGGTTCGGGGATATCGCCCTTGATAACGCGCTGCGCCAGGCCTTCCGCGATCGCGGTTTTGCCAACGCCGGGCTCGCCGATGAGTGCCGGATTGTTCTTCGTGCGACGCGAGAGAATTTGGATCACGCGTTCGATCTCGCTGTTGCGGCCGATGACGGGATCGAGCTTGTTGTCGCGCGCAAGCTGGGTGAGGTCGCGCCCGTATGCGTCGAGGGTCGGCGTCTTGCTCTTGCCTTTGGGCGTGCTAGGCTGACCTTCGGCGCCGAGCAACGAGGTCGTCTGGACGCGAACCTTCGCGGGATCGACGCCTAAATTGGTGAGCACGCGAGCGGCAACACCCTCGCCTTCCCGAATGAGTCCAAGAAGCAAGTGCTCGGTTCCAATGTAATTGTGATTGAGCTGCCGCGCCTCTTCAAAAGCGAGCTCGATAACGCGTTTAGCACGGGGCGTGAAGACCATCTCCTGTTGGACGGTTTGTCCACCACGTCCGACAATCGCTTCTACCTCTTGGCGAACTTTGGCCAGGTTAACGCCGAGCGATTCAAGCACTTTGGCCGCCAAGCTCTCGCCCTCGGAAATAATACCGAGCAGGATATGCTCGGTTCCAATGTAGTTGTTTCCGAGGCGCTGGGCTTCTTCTTGAGCGAGCACAATACTACGCCGCGCTCGCTCGGTGAAGGGCTCCCACATCGACATCGCTCTGGCTCTTCCTTTCCTGTGATCCTTATAACTCTACCCGCCCCAGAGCAGTTTCCTTGGCCGGGCCAATCGAGCGAAGGTTTGCCGTGCGGCGCGAGTAACTCCTACTCAATGCCGACCGTCGACCAAATTCGCACAGCGCTCGTCGAAGTGAAAGATCCCGAGCTGAATCTCGGAATTCTCGAGCTCGGTCTCGTCTACGATATCGCGGCCGACGGCGAAAACGGCGAGAACGTTACGGTGATGATGACCTTGACGTCACCGATGTGTCCCGTCGGTCCTATGTTCATGCAGTCCGTGAAGGATCGCGTGCTCGCCGTCGAGGGCGTGAAGAACGCCAACGTGGAGATCACCTTTAATCCACCGTGGGATCCCACGACCATGGCGTCCGACGACGTGAAAGCCATGCTGGGGATTTGGTAGAACGCGGCTCGCGCACGCCTCGCTCTACGGTGCGAACGTTACGGCTTGCCGCGGAAAGACGCGGGTCGGGATACCGGCGAAGGCGGGATCGCCGCACTGCCATAGCAAGAACGAGTACTCGTCCGTAAGGAGCTCTTCGCTCTGCTTGCGGGATGCGGCCAAGAACCCGTGGCCGGCGTCGTAATCGACGCGTAGCAGAATAGGACGGCCGCTCGTCGTCGCCGTTTGCAAACGCGCGGTAAATTTTGCGAGCTCCCACGACGCGACGCGGGGATCGTTATAGCCGGTGATAAGCATTACCCCTGGATATGCCGTTCCTGGAACGACGTGCTCGTAGGCGTCCATGGCATAAAGCGCATGGAATCCGAGGCGGTCCTTGACCGTGCCGAACTCGGGTATATTGGGTGGCCCATTCGGAGTAAATTCGGAGCGAAGCGCATTGCTCACACCGACGACGTCGAGCGCAGCGGCAAAGAGGTGCGGCTGTGAAGTGATGGCCCGCCCAATGGTGATTCCTCCGGCGCTCGTCCCTTCGCCGGCCAGGTGCGCCGAAGCGGTGTACTTGTGCGCGATCAACCACTCTCCGCAGCCAACGAAGTCCTCCCAGGTGTGCGGTTTGGTTGCGAGCATACCCGCGCGATGCCACGCTTCGCCATACCAACCGCCTCCGCGCACGTGGCAGACGGCGAAGACTCCGCCGCGTTCGAGCCATGCCACGCGCGTCGCGCTAAACGATGGATTGAGCTCGATTCCATACGCGCCATAGCCTTCGAGGTATGCCGGGTGCGTACCATCGAGCCGAAGACCCCGGCGATAGACGATCGAGAGCGGGACCATGGTACCGTCGGCGCTGCGTGCCTGCACCTCCGACGACGTATAGGCCGACATATCGACGTTGGCCAGCTCTTTGAGATGCGTGTCCGTCACCGTACCGTTGGCATCAACGGCATAGACGAGCAGCGAGTGCGTCCAGCCGGTGAGCCCGAACGTCGCTCCGGGCTCGCGCGGATCCGTGACCAGCGTATTGATCGAGCCTCGGAACGGAAGCGTAATGTTGGTGGCGGCACCGGCGGTGCCGTCGGCCGACAACGCGACGCGCGTGATCTGCCCGAACCCGCCGTTGCGCGATAGAACGTAGAGCCCGTCGGCGGCCACGCCGAGTTGCTCGACGATCGGGATTCCCGGCGAAATCACCGTTCGCGCCGAGTCGAGGTTCGGCGCTTGCAACGAAGCGGCGATAACTTTGAACGTCGGCGCGTTCTTGTGCGTGAGCAGGTAGACGGTCGAGCCTTTTAGATCGTAGGCCGTAACGCCATCGGCCGGCGACGCAATCGGCTTCCACGGCGCGCTTGCATCGCTCACGGAACCGGAGGTTGCATAAATCGAAAGTTCGTTTTGCACGCCATGCCCGATGACGCCAAGCGTATACGGCGAGACGGGCGAGTAGAGGACGATCGGGAAATCGGTGGCGCCGAATGGCACGTTCGGATTGACGCCGTAACCGAAGACGGGCACGTCACGATCGGGATCGCGCCCGAGCACGTGCAGATAGTTTACCGCCCGCGTCTCCTTGTCGACCTCCGGTTCGCCGGGCTGCAGTTTGGGAAAGCGAACGTAATAAAATGAATTCCCGTCGGGCAGCCAGCTCGTCGCGCCAACGTAGTAGGCTCGATCGATCGTATCGGGTAGAACGCGCGCCGTCGCCGTTTCAACGACGTGAATGACCGCCGCTTCGGAACCGCCTTCGGAGATGCCGTATGCAACGAAGCGCCCATCGAGCGACGGCAGAAAATAGTTGATGGTGTAGTGCTTGCCGGCAGTCGCCAGCATTTGCGGGTCGACCAAGACCCGTTCGTCGGTTCCGTCGACCTTACGCGCATAGAGCTTCGGCGTGTTGTCTCCCGGATTGAGTTTGATATAGAAGTAGTAAGGACCGTCGCGCGTGACGTCGCTGACCGACGATCCTGCGTTGTCGAGCTGGGCTATCCGATCGAAAAGCTGCTGCCGCGCGGTTCCTAAGCGGCTCAACACTCCACGTGCGTAGTCGTTCTCTTGCCGAAAGAACGCAACGACGGCGGGGTCATTCATGTTCTCGAAATAGCGATACGGATCGGTAACCGATGCCCCGAACATCGAGGTTCCAACCGGACGCGTCGGCGGGACCGGCGGCGGCGTTGGGAAGCTCTGCGCCGGCGGCGTCGCGGCGCGCACCGCCGGAACCGCGATGCACGCGAAGATACAAATCGTGGCAGCAACAACAGCTCGCAACATGCTCCGCTCTTCTCGCCTTGGCTTTACGGGTCATCCTGCGCTCTACGGCATCGAGGACCCGGCGAGAACGGCGTGCAAGGAGGCCGCAGTGAAGAGCCGCGCGGAAAAGTATGCAGAGCTTCGGCATAAGCGCGAGCAGGCGGCGATGCCGGCCGGCGGCGATGCCGTTGAACGGCAACACCAACGGGGCAAGCAATCTGCGCGCGAGCGTGTCAAGGCGCTGGTCGACGAAGGCTCGTTCGTCGAATTCGATCGATACGTGGTGCACCGCACGAGCGCGTTCGGCTTGGACGAACGGGAGTTTCTCGGCGACGGCGTCATCACCGGTCGAGCGACAATTGACGGTCGACAAATCTTTCTCTTTTCGCAAGATTTTTCGGTACTCGGCGGATCGCTGGGCGAAGCCTTTGCCGAAAAAATTTGCAAGGTGATGGATCTTGCCGTGCGCACGGGCTCCCCAATGATCGGCATCAACGATTCGGGAGGCGCGCGAATTCAAGAAGGGGTCGTATCGCTCGGCGGCTATGCGGAAATATTTTGGCGTAACGTTCAAGCGAGCGGCGTCGTTCCGCAAATAAGCCTGATCGCAGGACCGTGCGCCGGGGGTGCGGTCTACTCCCCGGCGATCACCGACTTTATTTTGATGACCGAAAAAATCTCGCAAATGTTCATCACCGGACCGGAAATCATCAAGACGGTGACCGGCGAAGAGGTCTCGTTCGAAGAGCTCGGCGGCGCACACACACACGCAACCCGCAGCGGCGTCGCGCATCTCATCGCGACGGACGAAGCGAATCTGTTCGAACTCACGCGCGCGCTCTTCTCCTTCATCCCGCAGAATAATCGCGACCTTCCGCCGCAGTATGACTGCGACGACGACCCACACCGGTTCGTGGATGCGCTCGACGAGCTGATACCCGATTCGGCGAACAAACCCTACGATATGCACGATGTGATCGAGGGCGTCGTCGATTATGGCGATTTTTTGGAGATTCAGCCGCTCTATGCCGCGAACATCATCTGCGGATTCGGCCGGATCAACGGCCAAAGCATCGGTCTGGTCGGTAACCAACCCAACGTGTTGGCGGGAGTGCTCGATACGCGGTCCTCAATCAAGGCCGCGCGTTTCGTGCGTTTCTGCGACGCGTTCAACATTCCGCTGGTCACGTTCGTGGACGTGCCGGGCTTTTTGCCGGGGACCGACCAAGAGTACGGCGGCATCATTCTGCACGGCGCAAAACTTCTCTACGCCTTCGCGGAAGCGACGGTTCCGAAGATAACGATCATCACGCGCAAGGCCTACGGGGGCGCCTACGACGTCATGGCCAGCAAGCACATCCGTGCCGACGTGAATCTGGCGTGGCCCAGCGCCGAGATTGCGGTGATGGGCGCGGAGGGAGCGGTCAAGACCATTTTCCGACGCGAAATCGCCGGGGCCGCCGACGCGGAAGCGAAGACGCGCGAACTCGTTGACGAATACACCGAGCGTTTCGCCAATCCGTACATCGCCGCTCAACGCGGCTATGTCGACGATATCATCGAGGCGAGGGAGACTCGCCGTGCGATCGCCGGTGCCTTAGCGATGCTGCGCGAGAAACGCGCGCCCGTTCCGGCGCGCAAGCACGGCAACATACCACTCTAGCGAAGATTAAGAGGAAACGCTCGACGTGAAACTATTGGAAGGCAAGCGCGCGCTGGTCACGGGAGTTGCAAATCGATGGTCGATTGCTACCGGCATCGCCCGCAAGCTCCACGAGCATGGCGCTGAGTTGGTTCTGACCTATCAGGGCGAGCGCGTGCGAGAAGAGGTCGAAAAACTTGCAGCAGAGCTCGGGGGCGCGCTAACGCTTGAATGCGACGTTTCCAACGATACGTCGTTGCGAACGATGCAAGAGCGGCTTTCGTCGGACGTCGGACAGATCGACGCTCTGGTTCACTCGATTGCCTTTGCAAATAAGGAAGACTTGGCCGGAAAAGTTTTCGAAACGTCCCGGCCCGGCTTCTCCCTAGCCCTCGACGTGTCGGCGTACTCCCTCATCGCATTGGTGGGAGCCTTGCGCGAATCGTTCAACAATGGCGCCTCGATCATGGCGCTAACGTATCTGGGCGCAACGCAGATCGTACCGAATTACAACTTGATGGGTATCGCCAAGGCCGCGCTCGAGGCAACCATCCGATACCTCGCGTTCGATCTGGGAGATCGCAAGATTCGAGTCAACGCAATATCGGCGGGCCCGATCAAAACCGCGAGCTCGCGTCAGGTCGGTGGATTTTCGCGGATTCTCGACGTCGTGCCCAAGGTCGCGCCGCTGCGGCGGAACGTGACGTCAGACGACGTCGGCAGCATGGCCGTGTTTCTGGCATCCGATCTTGCGAGCGCGATTACGGCAGACGTGCATTTCGTCGATGCCGGCTATCACGCGATGGGACTCTTCGCCTCCGAGTGACGATTCGGAAGATACTCATTGCGAATCGTGGGGAGATTGCGGTGCGCATCATCCGCACTGCCCGCGAGATGGGCATTGCCAGTGTCGCGGTCTACTCGGATAGCGATCGAGAAGCGCTGCACGTTGCGCTCGCTGACCAAGCGTTTCGGGTCGGGCCGCCTCCGCCGGCGCAGAGCTATCTCGACGTCGAAAGCCTGATCGAGTGCGCGCGGCGTGCGGGCGCCGACGCGGTCCATCCCGGATACGGCTTTCTTGCCGAGAACGGCGACTTCGCCCGCCGCGTGGTCGCTGAAGGCTTGATTTGGATCGGCCCCCATGCCGCCGCGATCGATGCGATGGGAGACAAGCTGCATGCGCGGCGCGCCATGCAAGAAGCCGATGTTCCCGTCGTGCCGGGCGGAAGCGAAGCGCTCGCCGACGTCGCGGCCGCGCGCGAAGCGGTGCGCAGGTTTGGTTTGCCGCTGGCCTTCAAGGCGGCCGCCGGCGGCGGCGGAAAGGGATTGAAAGTCGCGCATTCGGCCGATGAGGTCGCGTCGGCCTTCGAAACGGCGCGCCGTGAGGCAACTGCCTACTTCAAGGACGGTACGATCTACGCCGAACGCTATCTCGACAACCCGAAGCACGTCGAGCTGCAACTGCTCGCCGATAAACATGGCAACGTCGTCCACATCGGGGAACGCGATTGCTCGCTGCAGCGACGGCATCAGAAGCTCTGGGAGGAGGCTCCGCCTGCAATATCCCAGCGAGTGCGCGCTGCGATGCGCGAGGCCGGCCTACGGGCGGCCAAAGCGATCGGTTACGATTCGGCCGGCACGATCGAGTGCCTCGTGGCCGGCGACGATTTCTACTTTCTTGAAATGAATACGCGCATTCAAGTGGAGCACACCGTTACCGAAATGATTGCCGGGCTCGACCTCGTGCGCGAGCAGATTCGCGTGGCGGCGGGCGAGCCGCTCGCGTTCAGTCAGTCCGAAGTAACCTTTCGCGGTTTTTCAATCGAAGTGCGGGTCAATGCCGAGGATCCTGCGCAAGAGTTTCGCCCGTCACCCGGCACGATTACCACCTATCGCGAGCCGGGCGGCCCGGGGGTTCGCGTCGATTCAGCGGCCTACGCGAACTGGACGATCCCGCCGCAATACGATTCGCTCGTCGCCAAGCTGATCGTCTGGGCTCCGACTCGTAGCGAGGCAATCGCGCGCCTGCGGCGCGCGCTCGACGAATACGTTATCGAGGGCATTCCCACGACCTTGGGCTTGCTGCGCGCGCTATGCGACGATCCGCGGGTGCTCGCGGGAAGCTACGGCACCTCGACCTTGGAAGAGTTCACGCGTTCGTTTCGGCCGGCTCCCGCAGCACGCGTTACCGTCGCGCGCCGCACCGCGCCGCGCCTCGGATCCCTGCGACGAGGCGGCACCAATGCCGGCGGAAATACCGTCCGCTCGCCGATGAACGGTCTCATCGTCGAGCTGCGGGTCGCGGATGGCGAGCGCGTTTCCGAAGGCCAGGTGGTCGCCGTGATCGAGGCTATGAAGATGATGAATGAAATCCGCGCGCATCGCAGCGGAACCGTTAGCGCCGTGCTGACCGGAACTGGCGCGAGCGTTGAAAGCGGGTCGCCATTGGTGACGATCGATGGCTAGAGAGACGAACGATTCGGGCATTCCCATCGAGCGCGTTTACGACGCCGCGGCTGCCAACGTCGAGCTCGGCGAACCCGGCAAGTTTCCCTACGGCCGCGGCATTCGTCCCGACATGTATCGCGGACGGCTTTGGACGATGCGCCAGTACGCTGGATTCGGAACTCCGGCCGAATCGAATGCGCGATATCGTTACCTGCTACAGCGCGGCCAGACCGGGCTCTCGGTCGCCTTCGATCTTCCGACGCAGCTCGGCCTCGACTCCGACGCGCTGCCGGCGCGTGGAGAGGTCGGAAAGGTCGGTGTCGCCATCGACTCAATCGCCGACATGGAAACCTTGCTCGACGGAGTGCCGCTCGACCGGGTGACCGTTTCCATGACGATCAACGCTCCTGCCGCGATTCTGCTCGCACTATTCCTAGCGGTGGCGCGCCGTCGCGGCATCGCCTTCTCGAAACTCGGCGGAACGGTCCAGAACGACGTGCTCAAGGAGTACGTTGCGCGCGGAACCTACATCTATCCGCCAAAGCCGTCGATCCGGCTGATCACCGACGTGATGTCCTACTGCGCTCGCGAGGTGCCGCAATGGAATACGATATCCGTCTCGGGTTATCATATTCGCGAGGCCGGTTCAACCGCGGTCGAAGAGATCGCCTTTGCTCTTTCCAACGGCAAGGCCTACCTTCGCGCCGCGCGCGAAGCCGGCATGACGCTCGACGAAATCGCACCGCGCATTTCCTTTTTTTGGAACGTTCACAACGACTTCTTCGAAGAGATCGCGAAGTTCCGAGCGGCCCGATTGCTCTGGGCGCATATCACCCGCGATGAGTTCGCTTGCCGCGATCCGCGTTCGCAAATGCTGCGCTTTCACGCGCAAACGGCGGGCTCGACCTTAACCGCGCAGGAGCCTGAGAATAACGTCGTCCGCGTCGCGTTGCAGGCACTCGCCGCCGTGCTCGGCGGTACGCAATCGCTGCACACAAACGGCAAGGACGAAGCCTTGGCGCTGCCGACGGCGCAGAGCGCCAAGACCGCGCTGCGTACGCAGCAAATCATCGGCTACGAGGCGGGGGTCACCGACGTGGTCGATCCGATGGCCGGATCGTATTATCTCGAAACGCTCACCGGCGAGCTGGCCGAGCGCGCGCGCAAGCTCATCGCCGACATCGACGCGATGGGCGGCAGTATAGCGGCAATCGAAAGCGGCTGGATGCAGGCTCGCATTGCGGACTCGGCCTACTTCGCACAACAAGCGATCGAACGCGGCGATCGCATCGTGGTCGGCGTCAATCGCTTTGCCGAGAGCGAGGGCGACGACCAGATCCCTCTCCAGCGCATAGACGAGCGCGTCGAACGCGAACAAGTCGCGCGTTTGAGCGCATTCCGCCGCGCCCGCGACCCTGCTGCGGTCGAGCGCCATCTCGCCCGAGTTCGCGAGGTCGCGGCGAACGCAGAGAATCTGATGCCGCACTTCGTGGACGCCGTCGATGCGGGCGCGACCCTCGGTGAGATCTGCGACGTTTTGCGCGACGTCTTCGGCACTTACCGCTCCAAAGAAGTGGTGGCGTAAGCAATGGAGATCGATCACATTGCCATCGTGGTCAGGGATTTGGAGGCGACGCTGCGTCTCTATACTCAGACGCTGGGATTTCGCGAGGTCTACCGCGAGATCGTGCAGGACCAAGGTGTCGAAGCCGTGGGTCTGGAGGCGGGCGAAGCGTTCGTCGAACTATTGCGACCGCTCGATGAAAGCTCGCCCGTGGCGCGCTACCGCGGCGACGCCGATAGCAAACTGCACCATACCGCGTATCGCGTTGCCGACATCCAAGCAATGTTAGCGCAGCTCAAGGCCGCCGGCGTTCGATTGATCGATGAGCAGCCACGCAAAGGAGCGCATGGAAACCGCATCGCGTTTCTTCACCCGAAGGCGACCGGAGGCGTCCTAATCGAACTCTGCCAGCGTTGATCTCCGGAAAAGCCCAGCGCCGCGGGCGAGCGCTCTTTTGGTCGACCATTGGTTCGGCTGCCATTCATCTCATCGTGCTAACGCTGCTCTTCGCGGCGGTGGCGCATTTGTTCGTGACGCGAGGCAGCAAGGAGCGCATCTCGCAGACCACGGTCATCACCATCGCGAAGGAGATGCGCCCGGCGCGGGCTCCCGTGCACCCGGCGCGTCCGGTACGTCAACGCGAATCGGTGCCGGCGCGAACGCCCCATCGAGAGCTCGCTGTCGTAACTCACGCTCCCGCGCCACACCAACCGCCGCCGCGAACGGTCAGCGCCCCCTCGAAGCTGGAGCGTGACGAGGCCGGCTTCGCCCGTGAAGTGGCGCAGCTCAACGCTCAGAACGATCCGCAGGCGATCCCTACGATCGATCCGGCCGCCAGAGAATCGTCGAGCAAGAGTTATGCGTTCGATGTTGCGTCAACGTCGGCCGGCGACGAGCACGGCAACGGCATCATCACGCCGGTACAGAGCTGGCACGAGAACGGTCGGGATTGCTACTACGGGCGCTACGAGTTCACGTATCCCGACGGCGCAACGGAGAGCGCCAATATCGTCTGGCCGTTCTGCTTCGATCCGGGGACGGACCCGTTCAAGGAGCCGCCGCATCCAATTCCATTTCCTTTACCGCTGCTCGGATTTCGGCTGCCGGCCGACGCGCAGATGCCGCCGATCGAAAAGCAGGTTTATGAAGAATGGGCCGCCGGCAATGGTTCAGCGCCGAAGTAAAGGCGTCTGACCCAGCCCGTTAAGCACGAATTGAACCGCGAGCGCTGCCAGGATAATTCCGAGCAAACGCGTGGTCACATTGATGCCGGTCGTACCGATCACTCTCTGCAGTAGCGCCGAACCGCGCATGCAAAGCCACGTCACCGCGAGCGCAACGGTGTAGGCGAGCAGGACGACGAGCAAGTCGAGCCGGTCTCGATGCGAAAGGTTCACGAGTAACAGGACGGTGGCGATCGTGCCGGGACCAGCGATCATCGGCACGGCCAGCGGAAAAACCGCGGGGTTTTCGTTGGCGACCGCTTCTTGCTCTTCGGCCTGCGTGCTTTTGGCCCGCGTGGGGCGCGCGAAGAGCATGTCGATCGCAATCAAAAAGAGCAAGATGCCGCCGGCAATCATGAATGCCGGCAAGGTAATCCCGAGATATTCGAGGATGAGCCTGCCGACGACGCCCATAAACAGCATGACGACGGCCGCAACGATTACCGCCTGATCGATGATCTGCTTGCGCCGATCGGGAGAGAAACGCGCGGTAGCCGCGACCGTCATCGGAATCATTCCGATCGGATCGATGATCGTGAACGCGGTCGCAAGCGCCGTCGCGACAAACCGTGCATCCATGGTGCACCAAAGGGTATCGCCTATCGAGCGCTAACGTCAAGGCCCGAATGTGCGGCATTCAGGCGTGAATGCAGTCAACGTCGCCGATCTGCGGCGGCTGGCGAAGCGCCGGCTTCCGCGGGTCGTTTTTGACTACATCGACGGCGGCGCCGACGGCGAAACGACGCTTCACGCGAACAGCCTCGCATTCGAGCGAATCCGATTCCGGCCGCGCAACGCCGTGGCAAATGCACCCTGCAACCTGCGCACGTCGGTCTTGGGCACGAGCCTCGAACTGCCGTTCATGCTCGCGCCCGTCGGCAGCGCGCGCCTCTTCTATCCGCGCGGCGAGTGCGCTACTGCGGCGCAAGCAAGTGCTGCGGGAACCGCGTACGTGCTTTCAACCCTCTCCGGCTGCCGCCTCGAAGAGGTTCGCGCCGCGTCGGCGGGGCCGCTCTGGTATCAGCTCTATCTGGTTGCGGGACGCGAGGTTGCGACTCAGGCCATACGACGCGCGCGCGAGGCGGGGTACACCGCACTCGTGCTCACGATCGACACCGCGGTTTCCGGACGACGCGAGCGCGATCTGCGTAACGGTGCCAAGGAACTCGCGTCGGGAAACCTCTGGCGTATGTTGCCGCACGTGCCGCAACTTCTCGCTCGACCTGGATGGCTATTCGATTTCATGCGCGATGGGGGCCTGATGAGGTTCCCGAACGTCGTGCTGCCCACGGTCGGCCCGATGGGGTACGCCGACGTCGCGGCGGCACTCGAGCACTCCACTGTTGCATGGGACGACATTGCCTGGATACGCGAGTTATGGGACGGCCCGCTCGTCATCAAAGGCGTACTAACCGCCGACGATGCACGCCGTGCAGTCGATCTCGCCGCCGATGCCGTTGTCGTTTCCAATCACGGCGGACGTCAACTCGATAGTGTCGCGCCGACGATCGAGGCACTGCCCGAAGTCGTCGAAGCCGTGAACGGCCGCGCCGAAGTCTTGCTCGACAGCGGCATTCGCCGCGGGGGCGACGTCGTCAAAGCGCTCTGCCTCGGCGCTCGCGCGGTGCTAATCGGTCGGGCGTACGCCTACGGACTCGGCGCGGCGGGTGGCGCCGGGGTCGCTCGAGCGATTGAAATTCTGCGCGACGACATCATCCGCACGCTGCGCTTACTAGGCTGCCACGACGCCGGCGCTCTCGACTCGAGCTACGTCGAAACGCCGAATCGCTAACCGTGTACGTGCGCGGGCGTCTGCCGAAAGACGGAGTCGCGGTCGTCGGCAGCCGATGGCCGCCATCCGAAGCAGCGGATTTTGCCTACGAGCTCGCGCGTCGGTTGCGAATGCCGATCGTAGCCGGGCTCGCGCCCGGCATTGACGCCGCCGCGCACCGTGGTGCACTCGCCGCCGGGGTGCCCACCGTCGCATTCGTTCCCTATGGATTCGGGTGCACCGACCCGCCCGAGCATGGCGAGCTCGAAGCCGCAATCGTTGCTTCCGGCGGTGCAATTGCGACGCTCTTGCCGCCCGGAACGCCAGTTTCGGAGCAGGCGAAGGTCGAACGCGACCGCCTCCAGGCCGAGCACGCGCGCGCGGTCGTGCTCGTCTGCAGCGAGATTGACGGCGGTGCGATGCACACGATGCGATTTGCTCGCGAGCTTGGGCGGCCACGGTTCGCCGTGCGGCCGCCGCGCCAAGCTGTCGGATCGTATGAGTGGGCGGGCAACCTGCAATGCATTGCGGACGGCGCAACGGTGCTTGCGTTCGATATCAACCAGGCCCTAACGGTAATTCATGCTTCGCAACCTACCTAAAGATAGCGCTTTATAGTTTTTTCACATTTGCCTGAGAATGTGGGTCAGTATCAGCTCGCGCACAAAAGGAGCTCAGCTTGCATCTCATTGGAATTCGCGTTCCCATCATCGTCTCGCCGATTCTTGCAATTGTAGTCGGAGGTTGTGGGTCGCCCATGAATGGGCCACTCTCCGTCGTCCCTGCCATGCGCACATCCGGCGGAGCCTCGGTTATTCGCACGACGCAGACATCGCAGGCGCTTCGGCATGCGGGCGCGATCGTCTACGTCGGCTCCGTCGGCGGTACGATTGACACGTTTTCTTTCGTGAAGGGTCAGTACCAAAAGGTCGCACAGATCGACGATTCTAACGGCCCCGAAGGTTTGCATACCGATTCGGCGGCGAATCTGTACGTTGCCGATCAAGGAATCGGCACCGAAGGACCGGGAACGGGCGACATCGCCGTTTATCCAAAGGGCGCGTCCCAGCCATCGCGTTTCATAGTACCGGGTTACAACGTCTCCGACGTGATCGCAGTCAACGACGGACAACACCTTTACGCTTCCAACTTCGGCCCCGACGGCCAGTTTGGTCCCGGCTCACTGTCGTTTTACGGTCCTACCGGCGATTCGCCGTTGCGTACCACAACAATTCCGGGCTCGTTTCAGGCCGATAGCCTAGTGCGAGACGCGGCAAGCAAAGACGTCTTCGTCTCGTATTCGGATAACTCCAACAACGGACACATCGCGCATTTTACACGCGGTCGTGGACGGCCCCGTGATCTCGGTGTAACGTTCGGGCCGCCGTGGGGCATCGCGGAAGACGGGTCGAGAAATCTTCTGGTCGCCGACGGCAGCGGCCCGATTCGGATTTACTCGCAAGAAGGCAAAGCTCTCGGAACGATTTCCGTGCCCGGAACAGCTTACCGCATGGCTTTCAATGCGGATTACACGCTGCTCTACGTTACGAACTTTTACAATTACGACGTGGAGATCTTTACCTATCCGCAGGCGACAATGGTTGCAACGATTCACGCGGCGGAGTGGGGCAAGGAGTCCTGGACCGACGGTATCGCCGTTTGGCCTCCGCCGAAAGAGTGAGGCGCGCGACCCTTGGCCGCCTTGTCATGCTGAGCCTGTCGAAGCATGAGCCACCTTGTCATGCTGAGCCTGTCGAAGCATGAGCCACCTTGTCATGCTGAGCCTGTCGAAGCATGATCGGCGCATCCTTCGACAAGCTCAGGATGACATTTCCTTCGACAAGCTCAGGATGACACGGTGGCGATTCACAGATTCGGCGCGATGCCGATATCGATGGACGTTTCAAAGGTGCGGTTCCACGGCAAGCCGATCGATAATGCGGCGACGTGATAGCCCGGGTCGAGCTGAGCGAGGATAGCCGTCGCGTAGCTCCACAGCAGCGCGCGATCGCGCTCGCTCATCGCCGCCGCAACGTCCGGCGATAGCAGCGAATGGTCGGTGATGCCCTGTGCTGCGAGGGTTGCATTCAAATCGGGGCGCACCTCATCATGAAAGGCATAGTCGTCGAGAAACATCACGAACGTGAACGTCCGATGGGCGAGGTCGTCGTACGTATGCAATCGCCTTCCACTGCCCGCTGCAATCGCTTCGCCCAGCGCCGTGCCAACGGTATTGGCGTTGGTGTTCCACGACGAGTAGGCGTCGAGCCGCGACGCCAGCCCCGATCCGAGGATGCGCCGAGCGAAGGCGGCTTGCTGCTCGTACGAGCGCAGATAGGAGAGGTCGGCGAGGGCAACGGAGCGCCCGGCGGTCGCATCGCGGCTCATTGCGGAGACAAAATCATCGTCTTGCATCGCGCTCGTATCCGGGACGCGGACGTAGAGCACGATCTGCGGATCGGCATCGTCGCGAACGCCTCCGCAAACGGCGATCAGTGCATCAATCGCGGTCGAGATGGGGGCGTACTCGATTGGATCTTGGAAAACGGCGCCATCCGGCGTTGAGTAGCGAACTGCAATGTGCGGCGTCCATCCGGCCGCGCGCGCGATCGCATGCGCGACCAGCGCGCCGCCCAGCTCGTCGGCGCCGGGCTCGATGGATGCGCGAGCGCGCAGTCCTTGCCCCGTGAGTTCGGCTTGCAAAAGATTGACGTCGGGCACGTGCAGCCCAACGGGACCGGCATCGTCCTGTCCGAGCACGAGCCGGTCGATCGCTCCGGCGGCCGTCAACTTCAAGAGCAAACGATCCACGGCGAGATTGCGCGCGCGGGCGGCGAGATACGCGTCGAGCGTCGCGGAGCCGATGAGCCGGCGCAGCTCCGCGGCGCGGTGCACTTCACTCGCGAGCGGGGGATCGTGAAGGTTTGCATACTCCTGTAAATAGAGCCAGGTCGGATAAGGCGCAAAGAACGCCGTTCCAGCGGGAATTCCCGTGGGCGCTAAGCGCATGATCGTGCCAAACGCGCCGATCCAAGCATCGGGAGCGCGTCCGCGAACGTGCGCAATCTCGCGCAACCGAAAATAGGCGTCGTCATACGATGCGACGGGAATCCGCGAGGCCGTAAGGCCACCGTACGCCAGCATGTCGGTCGAGAGAACGAAGGCTCGGGTCCGCGACTGCGCCGCTTCGCCGTTGAGCCAGGCGATCAGCGCGTCGGAGCGCCCGGAGTTCAAGAAACGCCCCAGCAACGCGCGTGGCGGCTGGTCGACCGGAACACCGGCGATCTGCCCCAGCATCACGGGAAGTTGTGACGTGACGGGGCGATCGTCGATCGGCAAAAACGCAATCGCAGCGATCAGTGCAACGACGTGAATCACAGGAGCGGCCGCAACAAACCCTTATGCTCTTCGAGCAACGCTTGCGCCTCCGAAGCATCTACACGGCGGCGCTGCATGACGATTGCGATTTTCACTCGCCCGTTTGCAAGTGCGAGCAAATCGATCGCCGTTCGCTCGTCAACAGCCGCGAGCTCACGCACCAATCGCACGGCGCGCCGCCGAAGCTTTGCATTGGTCGCGACGAGATCGACCATCAGATTATCGTGAACCTTACCTAAACGCACCATGACGGCCGTCGAGATTGCGTTCAACGCAATTTTCTGCGCGGTTCCCGCTTTCAATCGAGTCGAGCCTGCGAGCGCTTCGGCGCCGGTATCGAGCACGATCGTTCGATGGGCGGCGCGGGCAAGCGGCGATTCAGCAACGTTGGTCAATGCTACAGTATACGCGTCGCGATTCCGCGCGAACTCGATTGCGGCGACGACGAAACCGGCCCCTCCGCTCGCCGATATGCCGATGACGGCGTCGGCGGCTCGGACGCACTCGCGCATCGCTTCTTTGCCGGCAGATGCGTCGTCTTCGGCGCCTTCGATCGACCGCAGCAACGCCTCGGGCCCGCCGGCAAGGTGCGCATGGACGAGTTGCGGCGAGGTCCCGAACGTCGGCGGCATCTCGGCGGCATCGAGCGTCGCGATCCTACCGCTGCTGCCGGCGCCAACGTAGTGCAGCACGCCGCCGCTGCGCAACCGTGCCGCGATTTCCTCGACCGCTTCGGCAATCGCATCGCGCCGCGCGAGAACCGCATCGGCGACGTGACGTTGCTCTTCGACGAGCAGCGCGACGAGAGCCGGTGTACTCAAACGATCCAAACCCACGGTGCGCTCGTTGTTGGTTTCAGTCGGCGGCAACGACGCGTTCATCGCGGATTACATTCGTACTGAACTGCAGCCAAGAGATCGGTCAGATCGTGGGGTGCGATCGCGCCGAGAACGACGCGGCGAGCTGCGCCCGTCGCGTTCGGTACGTTGGCCGTCCGCCCGCGCAGCGTTTCGTAACCGAGCACGGCAAAAGCGATCGCCTCTTTGGCGTCGACGGGAATGCCCACCGCGTCGGAGGGTTCGATGGCGAAGGGAGCGACCCGTGCCGCTAACCTTCGAATCATAGTTTTATTCCGCGCGCCGCCGCCGCTGACGATCACGCGCGCCGCGCCCAGACCAAAACGTTCGATTTCCTGGGCGATCGATGCGGCCGTCAACTCCGCGAGCGTCGCAGCGGCATCTTCGAGCGAAAGCTGGGCCAAACGTTCGTACCGAGCGAGAAAGCTCGGTCCGAAGCGCTCGCGCCCGGTTGTCTTCGGCGGCGGTGCAGCGAAGTATGCATCGGAAAGCATCGCGTCGAGCAAGTCGTGGTCGACGACGCCCGCGCCGGCCGTGGTGCCGTCGCGATCGAACTCTCGCTTGCCGCCGGTCCGTTCGCGCAGAAGCGCGTCGAGAAGCATGTTTCCGGGCCCCGTGTCGAAGGCGATTGCTTCTTCGGGTGAAGCGCCGGCGCGCAGCAACGTAAGGTTGGCAATGCCGCCGAGATTAAGCGCGATTCGATTTTCCTTGGCGTCTCCGAGGATCACGGCATCTATCCAGGCAACGAGCGGCGCACCGTGGCCGCCGGCGGCGCAATCCGCGCTGCGAAAGTCGTAGCAGACCGTTGCGTTGACTAGGTCGCGAATCGCAAAGGCATCACCAAGCTGCATCGTCACGTGAGCAGGCCCATCATGCCAAACCGTTTGTCCGTGGGAAGCGACGAAGTCGATCTTCTTCGTCCCCGCAACCGCGCGCGCGGCACCCCCAAAGACAATGCCGAGCTCGCGATGCAGCCAGGCGGCATCGGCAATCGCGCCCGCGTTCGGTGGAAGAATGCCGCGAAGGCGCTCGCGCAGATCGCGTGCGAGCGGGTAGGTTTCAAATCGCAGCAACTCCAGGGCGTACCGGCCGCCGGTAGGTCGAACGTCAACGAGCGCCGCGTCGATGCCGTCGAGCGACGTACCGCTCATCAAACCGACGGCTACCATTCTAGCGCCATCGCTTCAAAAAAGGCCGCGCGCAGATCCCGCGTATCGGCGCGTCCAAAATAAACGGCGTTCGTCAGCAGAACGCCCTGCAGATCGCGTGTCGGGTCGGCCCAGACGCAGGTGCCCACGAAGCCGGTATGCCCGAACGACGACCGGTCCAGATAACGCCCACAGGAATTGTCGTCGGTGGTCTTCAGCGCCCAGCCCAGACCTCGGCGTAAGACCGGATCATCGGCTTGTTCGGCGAGTGCGTGCGCAACGAGTGCTTCGGGCAACAACGGCGAGCTCCGACCGTGGAGCGCGCCGAGATAGCATTCCGTCAACGATGCCACATCGGCAGCCGTACCGAAGAGCCCGGCGTGTCCCGCAATCCCGCCCATCAGATGCGCCTTTTCGTCGTGCACCGCGCCCTGCACTCGGCCACGCCATTCATCGGCTTCGGTCGCCGGAATCGTCGCTCGCAGCGCGGCCCGGGAGCCATATCGCAGCGACGGAGCGAACGTGCGCGCAGCGAGGGCGGCGAGCGATAATCCGGTCAGACGCTGCAGCGCGATGCCGAGAGCGATGAATCCGAGGTCGCTATAAATGACTCGCTCGCCAGGCTTGGCCAATAGCGGCGATCGAAGCGCAAACTGCTCGACGTTCTCATCGAACATGACACGGTAATCCGCGCCCGAGTTCATACCTGACGTGTGTGCGAGCAGCATTCGAGCGCTGATGTTCCGATGCGCGTCGTCCTTCCACTCCGTAAGGACCGCTGCCAGAGGCTCATCGAGCGTGATGCGGCCTTGCGCAACGACGCGCAGAAACATCGTTGTCACGAAAAGCTTGGTCAGCGAGGCGAGATCGAAACGCGTATCGGCGTAGACGGGAAGTGCGAGCTCGTCGGCGCGGGTGGCGCCGTAAGCGCGCTCGAAAACGGGGAGTCCCCGGTGTTCGATACGCGCCACTGCAGCGGTAAAATCGGTTCCGCGCGCGCTCTCGAGCAACTCGTGAACTCGAGTAAAGCTTAACGCCATCACGGCGACACAGGAAGACGGCCGGTGGGCATGATGCCACCGAAAATCACGTCAGCCAGTCCGCCAATCGAAGCGGCGTCGTCACCGCAGGTTGCCAGCAGATGACGCGCGGTAAGAAAAATTGCGACGTCGTAGGGTTCGAGCAGCGAAACGACAAGCGCATCGGGATAGCCGCGGAGAATCTGCGCTACCGCCGAGGCTTGCAAAGGATAGCGATGCGCTCGCCTCGTCAGTACGATTGGCCGCCGGCCGCTCTCCTCAAGCGTTTCGACCAGATCGCGTGTTTGTGCAAGAGTAGGTTCGAGCGGCAGGAGCAGTTCTTTGAGCGCCGGCGCTTCACGTTGAAGCCCCGGTTGGGAACCCCCGAACGACACCGCGATCGAGGCCACTGGATCGGCATGCGGCACTCCTCGCACGATCGCAACCGCCCGTCGGGCGATTTCGCGTCCTACACCCGGATGCGGAGGAAAATCGTCGAGTGGAAGCGGCTGCGTACCCGCGCGCCGGAGCGCGCTGACGCGCGAGTGCGCTTCTTCTAAGCGTTCGAGCGGAAGCCGTCGCTCCGCGATTGCCCGCTCGATCTCCGCGGCCGCTTCGACCGCGAACTCGACATGGTGACTGAAGAGCAACAGATCGGCACCGGCGGCGAGCGCCTCGACCGCGACCGGTGCGGCGCGTTCGGCGACCGCTCCCATTTCTAGGCAATCGGTTACGAAGACACCGCGAAAGCCGAGTTCGCCGCGAAGAATCTCGAGTGCGATTCGCCGCGAAAGTGTTGCAGGTTGCCGCGCATCGAAGGCGGTAACGATTGCGTGCGCGCTCATTATTGCCGGCGCCTGGCGGGCAACCGCCGCAAACGGAACCAAATCGCGCTCTCGGATCGTTGATTCGTCCACGTTGATGACCGGAAGCGCTTTATGCGAATCCACGGCCGTTGCACCGTGCCCGGGAAAATGCTTATAACACGGCAGGATGCCACCCGCCGCTAATCCTTGCGCGAAGGCGGACCCTAACCGCGTCACCTGAGCGGGATCGGATCCAAACGAGCGCGTGCCAATGACCGTGTTCTGCGCATCGATCGCCAAATCGAGTACGGGCGCGAAGTCGAGCGTGCAGCCGGCTCGGCGAAGATCGAACGCGATTTGTTCGCCGGCGCGCTGCGCAAGGTCCACCTCATCGGCGGCTCCGACCGCCATCATCGACGGCATCGGCTCGACGTCGCTGCGCAAACGCATGACCGCGCCGCCTTCTTGATCGATGGCGACCACCGGCGGCAGATCGTCGCGCGCGCGCAAGCTATCCGTCAGCTCGCGAACTTCTCGAATCCCGGCGCCCGCGGGTGGAAAGAGAATATAGCCGGCAAAACGCGCGGATACTTGGTCAACGCTGGCGGCACTTATACCGACCGAAATGACGCCGCGGGCTAGCTCGGAAATGCGGGTCATGCGACGGCCGCTCCGGTCGAGCGATCGAATCGGCGAATCGCCGGCTCGGGAAGCCGCAACGAAACGCTCTCGCCGGCGCGAGTGCGATCGGTGTTGGCGACGCGAACGGCAAGCACGCCATGCTCCGTCTGGACGTCGAGATACGCGTCGGCCCCGGCGGCTTCGCGCCGGAGTACCTGTCCCATTAGCGGACCCTGCGCATCGAGCGCAATGCATTCGGGGCGAATGCCGATCGTCGATCCCTCGTGCTCGAACAGATTCATCGGGCGTTCGCCCAGGAAGCGAGCGACAGTGAGGTTGCGCGGCGAATCGTACACGCGCTGCGGATCGCCGACATCTTCGATGCGACCGTCGATGAGAACGGCCAAAGAATCCCCAACGCTCATTGCTTCGACGTGATCGTGAGTGACGTAGAGAATCGGACCGGTAAAGCGTTCCCGGACGCCGACGACTTCGTCGCGAACGCTGCGCCGTAACGACGGATCGAGGTGCGCCAGCGGTTCGTCGAGGAGCAGTGCCAGGGGGTCGGAGAGCAGCGCGCGAGCGATGGACGCGCGTTGCCGTTCGCCGCCCGAAAGCTGACGCGGCCTCCGGTCGAGATGAGGTTCGACGTGAAGGGCGGCGGCGACGGCGCGTATACGCGTTTCACTTGAGTTTTTGCGGCGCAACGCAAATCGCAGATTCTCGCGAACGCTCATATTGGCAAAGAGCGCATCGTCTTGCGCCACGAGCGCAATCCGGCGTTGCTGCGGCGCACGGTCGCGTAGCGACTCGCCGTTGAGACGAATGTCGCCGCTGCGCACTTGAAATAGCCCCGCGATAACTCGCAACAAGGTGGTCTTTCCCGCGCCGGAAGGACCGACGACCGCGAGCGTGGATCCGTGCGCGACGCTGAGCGAAATTCCGTGCAAAGCGCGTCGTCCACCACCCGCGTAGTCGAAGGTGAGCTCGTGTGTAGAGAGCACTACGTCAGTGGCATCAATAGATCGCGGTACTCTTGGCGCGCCGGCGCATCGCCGGCGCGCGCGCGGGCCACGACATCGCGCAGCCGGCTCACGATTCCATCGTCGGCTTTTCTACCCGACAGAACCAGCCGCAAAGCGATGAGCCCAAGGTCCGGTATGCGGGAGCCCAGGCGTTCCATTCCCTCATAGAACGGCGCGGCGCCTTCGGCTGCCGGCCGCCGGCGCAGCAGCTCGCGCACGACGTCCGACTTCGAGGGCGTACCGCTGAGAAGATAGCCGTCGAGTAACTCGAAGTCCATCGTTCATGGCTTTCGCCGCACGCTGCGTCTTGCTCTGCGCGCTTGCACTGGGTACGCTTGGGGCAGCGGGCAATACAAGCGACGTAGCTCGATTGCTCGATCGAATGCGCGCCGCCGCGGGCCCAGTATGGCAGGCGCGCGTCGTTTCGGTTTCTCGCCTCACGCTCGAAGGTAGGCAGAATCTCGTCGCGAGCGATAGCGCGGGTCTTCGAATCACCGTTCGCCATTGCACTGGGGAGCTCTGTAACGGTACATATTTTGACGGCCTCCACCTGTATTCGGTGAACATGAACGGTACGACGTTGGCACGATCGCTCGAGCCGGAGCCCTTCTTGCGCTCGCTGCGCCTGGTCGCGTCGCTCGATTTTCTCTCGCCGAGCTTCGAATCGCACGGCGGCCGGATCGGCGCCGCCGGTAGCGGCACCTTCGGCGGAAAACTCTATCGCACGATCGTCGTCGGCGACGTCAACGCCGTTCCGTTGCGACTGTACGTCGATCCTCAGAGCGCACTGGTTCGGCTCGCGCGCGAAGTCGGGGGTGCAGAAACCTTTGAGTACCGCGCGTACCATCGCGTTGGCCCAGTCGTTCTGCCCTTTGAGGTCTTACACGATGGCCAACTCTTCGAGCGTTACGATGACCGCGCCGCAGTTTCGTCGGCCTTCGCGCCGCCGCACGGTCCGATTCCCTCATTCAAAGGAGGCTCCGAGACCGTACCGATCGACCCCAAAGCCGTCACGCCGATCGTCGATTGCACTCTGGGAGGAGTCGCGCTGCGCTGCCTCGTCGACACCGGCAACTCCGGGCTCTCGATGAGCTCGGAACTGGCGAGTCGCCTGGCCGCGCCCGTCGTCGGAAGCTATCAAGTGCGCGGACTAGGCGGTTATACGACCCAGGTCGTGCGGGCGGGTCCGTTGCGCGTCGGTAATGCAACATATGCCGAGGCGTATTATGCGGTGCTCACCGATCTTCGGCGTTACGGCTACGACGTCGTCCTAGGGGCCGACGCTCTGGCGTCGAGTGGAGTCCAAATCGATTGGGCTGCGCACACAATCCGTTTGGGTGGCCCGATTGCGCGCGGTCAAATCACCGTTCCTCTCTCCTTCGACAATTCTGTGCCGGTCGTGACCGTCGGTCTGGGCAATGTCCAAGCGGAGCTGGCCGTGGACACGGGCGACGAGTCGAGCGTCAATCTCGCGTACGATTTTTATGTAAGGCACGCAGGGCTCTTTACGGTCACGCAGCGACGATTCGTCAGCGGAATCGGTGCAAGCAGCGTTGAGTTGATCGGCGACATCCCGCAGGTGCGAATCGGCGATTACGCAACCGGTCCGCAACGCATCGGGACGACCCAAGAGCTGCAAGGCACGGCTTCGGGCCATATCGGTGCCGCCTTCTTACAGCAATTCGTGATGCAGATCGATTATTCGTCGGCCGAGCTGCACCTGACACCCGCGCCGTGAGCCGAATCCTTTTGCAAATGCTCGCCACCTGCGCGATCGCAGGTCTGCTTTACCGCAGCAGCGCCGCGAGCGCCATGACGCTCGACCGCTGCACCATCGTCGCCGTGGAGATGATGGAAAGCGTTGACTCGTCCGACGCTCGCCCCGGCGATTTCTTTCGCTTTCAAACCGTCAATGCGGTCACCAGCGGCGCGAGAATCGCCATCCCGGCCCGCACGATGGGATACGGCGTGGTGGCCGTGGCCTCGCCGGCCGGACGCAATGCGCGTCCCGGAACGCTTATTCTCGAACCACTCTACCTGGTTTTGCCCGACGGCAAGCACCTGGGCGTGGTACTGAACCACAACACCGATTCGCTGACGAAATCTGGAGCGAGCGACGCCATCCCCGGGTATCTCGGCGCGATTCCGCTCTTCGGCGTTGGTGCGGCAATTGGAGTCTTCAATTATTTTCGGAAGGGCAAGAACATCGTGGTTCCGCGGGGCACGGTGTTCACCGTCTTTCCCAGCGACGATCCGTCGGTCGAGCGCTGTCAAGACCGCCCTTCGTACTAAGGAAATCGCGGTGCGTAAGTTGCTCTACGTCGCCGTGGTTGCCGCCGCGGTCTTGGCCGTTTACGGCGGCGGCAGTGCATCGGAACTGACGACCGGCGCGATTGTCGGCAGCATCCGCAGCGCCGATGGACAGCCAATCGCCGGCGCTGCCGTCACCGCGCGCGCGCCATCCGGACGATACGCAGCAAGCACCGACGAGTCTGGGCATTTCGTCATCCTCGGCGTGGTGCCGGACACCTACATTGTGCGCGCCGAGGCTACGGGATACGAAAGCGCCGGCGTAACCGCGATCATCTTGCCGGGCGAGCGTGAAGAGATCGCATTGACACTGCGACCGCAGCTTCGTGAGATCGCTCGCGTCGAAGCATCCGGCGAAGCCTTCCCGGTCGGCAGCACGAGTGACACCTTCACCGTTACGGGTCAAGCGGCGCGGGCTTCGGTGCCGAGCGAATCGTCGTCGGGTTTGGCAAACTATCTCCAAGACTCCGTCCAAGGCGCGCTTACGAACGTCCCCGGCGTACAGTTCGACTCGTTCGCCAATGCGATCGTCCGCGGCGGCAAGGTCCAAGATACGGTCTTTGACTATGACTCGATTCCGGTTCCTCAGGGATTGATCGCCGAGCCCGGCGGAAACATCGTCGGCGCACAACTGCCGACCACCGGCGTCGAAGCGACAACATTGACGTTGAGCGGCATTACCGACGTAAGCCAGAACGCGCTCGGCGGTGTGGTCAATCAAATACCGGCCATTGGCACGTATCCCGCGCGCGGCACGTTTGACATCGCGACCGGCATCGGCACGCAGTACGACGAAGTCCAGGCACGCGAGCAATGGGCGACGCCGGACCTGCGTTGGCGCTACGCGTTCGCGACCACCGCGGGTACCGCATACTTTCGCTACGGCGACGGCGACACGTTTTATCCCGCCGAGATGGGCACGTTCGGTCTAGCGCTCCAGACTCGCGCGCAGTCCTCCTGGTCGGGCAACGTGCACTTTCAACCGCAGCCCCACGACGATTTCTCGGCACTCTTCCTGTCCGGCGTTGCGACCTACGATCAATACGATACGCCGTACGCCGGGGAACGATGGGCGACGTTCAACTCGAGCGCGAGCTCGTTTCCGGGCGAGCCGCCCGATGCGTACGACCAGGTGAATACACCATCGCGTGCCCGCGGCACCTATTTTGTGGGGAAGCTGCAATGGCTTCACGATTGGAGTCACTCACTGGGACGCCTTTACGTCTATCGTTCGCAGGTCGGCGCCGCAGCGAACGGTCCTTTTTGGGACGATCTCTCCTTTCCCGACGGCGTGATCTCTTTATGGTCGCAGCAGAATCAACGTCAACACGGCATCGGCTATGACTTCGACGATCAGGCCGGTCCGAAGCACGATCTTCGCGCCGGCGTACAATATTCGGTGAACGTGGGCGATCTCGACCAGATAGTTCCGACAGCCGACGAAGTCGTAACTTCGGATACGCGCCTGAATCAAACCTTGGTCTACGCCGGCGATACATGGTCGATTGACGATCGCTTCACCCTTACCGGATCGCTGCGCGATATGGCCGAGCGCGTGCGCACGGGCACCGGCCTGGCTTACGGGGTCGGAGCGCTCGATCCGCATCTCGCCGCATCGTATGCGCTGCCGGCTGATAGCGCGTTGCGGGTGACTTTCGACCACACGTCGGTTGCGCCACTTCCGCTCGAAGTGCAACGGACCGATTCGACGTCACCCGCACCGCCGGTCGTCCTTGCGCCCGAAACGGCCGATGATTACACCGTTTCCTACGAAAGAGGCGGCCCGACGCAGCTCCGTATCACGTATTACTTCGAAAACGAAAAAAATCGTATCGACGTCTTGCCGTATAACTTTCGGGCTGACTCGCAGGATCCCAGCGCTGTCGGGGTGCCGACGAACGCCGGCAGGCTGCAATCGCACGGCCTGGAGTTCTTTGCTAAGCGGGGCGGTTTGCAGTTCAACGCAATCTACGCGCGAACGTTCACGTCGAGCGTCGATCAATTTGCCTACAACGACCTCAACCCGGCGGCGATTCTCGCCGGCCATCTCTATCCGGCAGGATACGTTCCAGATTTCACCGCGACGCTCTCGGACGAGATCGCCCTTATTCATCGCCGCCTGCGAGTAACGCCGTCGATCGCCTACGAAAGCGGGTACCCCTACGGCAACGGTACGATGGTCTGGATCGTCAACGCCAAAACGGGCCAGCCGGAGCTGGTTCCCAACGATAACTACGTGAACCCCGGTTACAACTATTACTTTCTCAAAGATCCAGCCGCGCCGTACAACCTTCGAACCAATCCATACATTGGCACTTTGGGAACGAATGAGGGCGCCGACCCGAACACGCTGAGAGCGACGCCGCAAATGCTGGCATCGCTCCACCTCGAGCAGGACGTGAGCGTTTCGCTCACGGCGATAGTCGACATCGTCAATATCTTTGGGACGGCAACGCCGACGCAACTGCAGGGCAATCCGTACCTCATCGGACCGCCTGGCTATCTGGGAGGCGATCTCGCGTATGAGAAGGCGTACGGCGCTCAATATTGCAAGGGCTGCCTCTACGAGCTTGGCAACGGCGTCCCGACCAACAACGGCACGACCCAGATCGTTCCCTGGCAGTATGGCACCGCCGGCTACGTTCCCCAAGCTTACCCGCTGGCCAGGACGGCGCAGTTCCGCCTACGTTACCGTCTTTAGCGCTCCCGCGATGCGAGTGCAACCCACCCTGTGTTGTAGCCTGAGGAGGTAGATATGGATTTAACAGTTACCGCGCCGCGCAGCGCAAAAGACAAATTGGCCGGGATCGTCTCGCTCAAGCGAGCGATCGACAAGGCGAAGGCCTATAACGAAGGGCACCTCGGCGAATATCATTACGATTGCCCGCATGACAAGCCGCTCTTTGAGTTCTTGGGGACCGACGCCCAAGAGTTCGCGCGTAAGGTCAAGGAGCTAGAGACGGACGACGCCATCGCCGCTTGGGTGCAGTCGCAGTTTCTCGCACGAAAGAGCCAGGAGGAGATCGATAGGTTCAATGCCGAGCGCATGCGCTGGCATCCCGACGCGGGTACGCCAAGCGCCGAGTACTTCGACAATCTCCGCAAAGAAGTGGCGCCGAACCGTCCCGAGATCGTGACCTGGTTCGACTTGCTCGACTTGGATGAGAAGCGTCCGGTCGGGGCGGCGACGAGCCTGAATTAGGAGCGAACGCGCCTACGCCACGTCGGTGATCCGCATCGGCAGCAGTGGTTGGGTCTACGCCGACTGGAGAGAACGTTTCTATCCAGCCGGCGTTCCCCAACGCCGCTGGCTCGAATACTATGCCGAGTATTTCGATACCGTCGAGCTCAATGCGACGACGTATCGGCTTCCTTCAGAGGCGCAGGCGGCGGCGTGGTGCGCGAAGGTTCCCGCGCACTTTCGTTTTACGGTGAAGCTCAGCCGGTTGATAACGCACCGCCGCGATCTTCCGCCTCGCGTTGACGAGTTTATCCACAACTATTTCGCGCGGGCCGCATGCTTCGAGCCCGCCAAGGTGGCGCAAATCCTCATCCAGTTTCCGCCCTACCTCAAACGCGACGATCAACGCCTCGGAGCCTTTCTCGACAAATTGCCTTCCGAATACCGCTACGTCGTGGAGTTTCGCGAGGCTAGCTGGTTCGAGCCGCCCGTGCGAGATTTGCTTCGCGCGCGACAAGTGGCATTTTGCATCCACGACTATCCGGATTTACGCGTTCCACATTGGGTAACGCACGACGGTCTGGCCTACGTGCGTTTTCACGGTTACACGGGGCTGTACGTAGGATCCTATCCTCGACCTAGACTGCGGCAGTGGGCGGAAACGCTGCGGGAACTCGCATCAGCCGCCGACGACGTGTACGCGTATTTTAACAACGACACCGCCGCTGCCGCGCCGAAGGACGCGACGACACTCAAGGCGCTGCTGGGCATGTCGTAGAACGACAGGCACGATATGCTCGTGCTGGCGGCGGTCTTCCTGACGCTCGCGGATTTTCATCACTCGACTTCAATTCAGGACGCGCAAATCTCGCCCGACGGGCGCATCGTCGCCTACGTGCAAGGCGTCCCCGATTTCGCGACGGACAAGTACCAAGACGAACTCCTTGCGGTCTCCGTACTCGGCGGCGCGCCGCAGCGAATCGCATCGGGTCGCCCGATGCTTTCGTCGCCGCGCTGGTCGCCGGCTGGAACCACGATCGCGTACTTGGCAACGCCGAAGGGCGGAACGGCGCAAGTCTTTGTGATCGCTGCGCGCGGCGGAACGCCGTACCAGCTAACCCACGCAAAGAGTGACGTCGAGCAGTTTGCGTGGAGTCCCGACGGAGCACAGATTGCTTACGTAGCGCAAGACGTGGCGAACTCTGGATCGGGTGTCCGCGTTCAGAGTCTCTTTGACGTTCATAACGATGGCTACCTGACGTCCGAGCGACCGGAACCGTCGCACATTTGGTTGATTTCGGCGCGCGGAGGTACGCCGCGACGATTGACCGCAGGTTCGTGGAGCGTTCTCGAAGCCGCTCCGCCATTCGTCGGTGCGCCGACAGACCCGGCGTGGTCGTACGACGGCCGGTCGATCGTTTTTGCCAAACAGGCCGACGCGGACGACTCGGACAGCGATTTGAGCACCGTTGCGTCCGTCGACGTACGAACCGGCGCGATCGCAGCGCTGGGCTCCCATCCAAAGTACGAATACGAACCCGTAGCATCTGCGGATGCCGATGCCGTCGCCTATCTCTCGCCCGTAGGTCCAGGCCCGATCAGCAGACTCGGCGTTTTCGTGAGGCGCAACGGATCGCAGAGCGACGTAACGTCGGGCTTCGACGCCGACGTCGTGCAAGCGGTGTTCGTGCCGAAGAGCGACGCGCTGCTGATGCTTGCCCCGCGCGGTGCCATCATGGGGCTTTGGATTCAACGCCCCGGCAATCTGCCAGAGCGGATCGCTTTGGGAACGCTCGCGCCGTCCTCGTTCAGCGTCGCCCGAAATGGGACGATTGCATTCATCGCAAGCCGCAACGATCTGCCGTCGGAGGTCTACGTCACTTCAGTGCGCGGCGCTGCGCCGCGGCGCCTTACCTTCGCACAGCGCTATTTCGAACGTTTCAGCTACGGACGCAGCGAGGAGATTTCGTGGACGGGCCCAGACGGCGAGCGATCCGATGGAATTCTCACCTATCCAGCCGGCTACGTCGCCGGCCGAACCTACCCGCTGGTTTTGCGCATCCACGGCGGTCCGGAGGCCTCCTCGACGATCGGTTTCAATCTGCTGGCTCAGCTCTTTGCCGCGCGCGGCTATTTGGTTTTCCAACCAAACTATCGCGGGAGCGACAACCTCGGAAGCGCCCACGAGCACGCGATCTATCGCGATCCCGGCACGGGGCCCGGGAACGACGTCATGGCGGGAATCGCGGCCATCGAGAAGCTCGGGATCGTCGACACGTCGCGCATTGCGGTCACCGGACACTCCTACGGCGGCTATATGACGACGTGGCTCATCGGGCACGAGCATCTTTGGAAAGCGGCAGTCGTCGGCGACGGCATGGTCGACTGGCTCGAAGAGTATAACGATTCGGCAGCGGGCAATCTCGCCTGGACGCGGGACTCGCTGGGCGGCACGCCGGCCGACCCATCGAGCGCGCCGCTCTATCGCAGTGGGTCGCCGATTACGTACGCGGCGCAAATCACCACGCCGACGCTGATCATTTCGGGTACGGCCGACGAAACGGTCCCCGCAACCGAATCGTACGAACTCTATCACGCGCTCGCCGACCGCGGCGTACCGGTGCGATTCGTTGCGATTCCCGGCGCGCATCATTCTCCCAGCGATCCCGTTCACATCGAAGGCTACGATCGCGTAACCCTCGATTGGCTCGAGCGCTATCTCTAAATGCCGACGTTCCGAGCGAGTGACGGCGCCGGACTTGCATACGAGGAACGGGGCTCGCGGTCACCGGCGATGCTCTTCGTTCACGGTTGGCAGGGCGATGGAAGCCTCTGGCGCGAGCTGATCCAAGCGCTGCCGGCCGACGTTCGCACGCTCGCCGTCGACCTGCGCGGCAGCGGCGAGTCGCGCGAAGCAGCCGGGCCGTATACTATCGAACGCTTCTGCGCCGATCTGCGCGAGCTTGTCGAATCGCGTGGCGGTGGTCCGGTCGTGGTCGTGGGACATTCGATGGGTGGAACCGTCGCGTTACGATTCGCGCTCGATGCACCTGAGTTGACAGCCGGGCTCGTCCTCGTCGCGCCGGTGCCCGCGAGCGGCGGAGGGTATTCGCCCAAAGGCGAGGCGTATTTGCGAGCAACCGCCGGCGATCCGGCAGCAGCAAAGGCTTGGCTCGCGCGTACGCTCACTCAGCCCGATCGGGGAATCACGCTCGAACGCGTCTGCACCGCCGCCTCGCGAACGGATCCATCCGCCGCGCTGCAATCGTTCGACTCGTGGGCGCACGCCGATTTTGCCGAAGCGACGCGGGGAATTCAGGCGCCCGTGCTCGTCATCGCGCCCGAACACGATTCGCCGCAGGTTCATCAAGAACGCGTCGCCGCTCTGCTCCCCAACGTTCGCTACGAACTTCTGCCCAATTCTGCGCACTATGCCATTGTTGAAAACGCGCAAGAAATTGCAGCGCTAATCGCGGGATTTATCGTGTCATGACAACCATCGTCTGCATGCATTGTGTCATGCTGAGCTTGTCGAAGCATGATGCGTGCATCCTTCGACAGGCTCAGGATGACAGAGCGTCCTTCGACAGGCTCAGGATGACAAAGCGTCCTTCGACAGACTCAGGATTACAAAAGCGTCCTTCGACAGGCTCAGGATGACAAAGCGTTTTTCGACAGGCTCAGGATGACAGAGCGTCCTTCGACAGGCTCAGGATGACAACGGCTGATGAACGCTGAGTTGCGGCGACTCGAGCGAGGACGCGAAAAGGCGCTCTGGCATCGCTGGGGGCCCTACTTGAGCGAGCGCCAGTGGGGAACCGTACGCGAAGATTACAGTCCTGACGGCACGGCGTGGGAGTATCTGCCGCACGATCACGCGCGGTCGCGCGCGTATCGCTGGGGCGAAGACGGCATCGCCGGCATCTGCGATCGTTATCAACTTCTCTGTTTTGCCGTTGCGCTCTGGAACGGCAACGATCCGATCCTCAAGGAACGGCTCTTCGGGCTGACCGGTAACGAGGGCAACCACGGCGAGGACGTCAAGGAGTATTACTTCTTTCTCGACGCGCTGCCGTCGCATGCATATATGAAGATGCTCTACCGTTATCCGCAGGCGGCGTATCCGTACTCGAGCCTCGTCGCGGAGAATCGCCGGCGAACGAAGCTCGATCCCGAGTTCGAGTTGATCGACACCGGCATTTTCGACGGCGACCGCTTCTTCGACGTTTTCGTCGAGTATGCAAAAGCCGCGCCCGACGATATTCTCATCCGGATCACCGTCGCCAACCGTGGACCGGCTCGCGCCAAGCTCGCCTTGCTTCCAACGATCTGGTTTCGAAACGTTTGGTCGTGGAAAGCCGGCGTCACCAAACCGTCGCTCGAGGAAGAGCCATTCGAGACCGACATCAAGCTCGTTCGAACGAGCCACGAAACCCTTGGATCTTTTCGTCTTTACTGCGAAGAGGCCGAAGAGCTGCTTTTCACCGAAAACGAGACGAACGCCGAGCGGCTCTTTAACTCGGCAAACCCATCGCCGTACGTCAAGGACGGCATCGACGATTACGTCGTCCGCGCACGCCGCGACACCGTCAACCCGAGCAAGGTGGGAACCAAATGTGCGGCCCGATACGCGCTCGACGTGGCTCCCGGACAAACGCAGGTCGTTCGCCTGCGGCTCTGCAACCACGCGCCCGCCGAACCGTTCGGCGATTTCGAAAAGATCTTCCAACAACGAGTCGACGAAGCCGATGAATTTTATCGCGACTTGACGCCGTATCCGGTCGGCGATGACGAGCGACTGATTCAGCGCCAGGCGATGGCGGGGCTGCTCTGGAGCAAGCAGTTCTACCACTACGTCATCCACGACTGGCTGAAAGGCGACCCTCTTCAGCCGCCTCCGCCGGCCTCACGGGTGTACGGACGTAACAGCGGCTGGGATCAGTTTTACAGCGACGACGTCGTGGCGATGCCCGATACTTGGGAGTACCCGTGGTTTGCCGCATGGGATTTGGCATTTCACTGCATCGCGCTCTCGCTCGTCGATCCAGCGTTCGCAAAAGTTCAACTCTCGCTGCTGACGCGCGAATACTACATGCATCCCAACGGTCAGATTCCCGCCTACGAATGGGCGTTCGGCGACGTCAATCCGCCGGTTCAGGCGTGGGCGGCCTATCGCGTCTTCAAAATGGAGCGCAAGCGAACCGGACACGGTGACCTCTTCTTCTTGGAACGGGTCTTTCAAAAGCTGCTGCTGAGTTTCACATGGTGGGTCAATCGCAAAGACGTTGGTGGGCGCAACGTTTTTCAGGGTGGATTTCTGGGTCTTGATAACATCGGCATCTTCGATCGCAGCGCACCGCTGCCCGGCGGCGGCCGCCTCGACCAAGCCGACGGCACGAGTTGGATGGGTGTCTTCACCCTCAACATGCTCGCCATCGCCATCGAGCTTGCGCGCGAAATGCCGGTGTACGAAGACATCGCATCAAAATTTTTCGAACACTTCCTCTTGATAGCGGACGCTATGAACAAGATCGGCGGAGAAGAGGAGCGCGGCCTTTGGGACGATGAGGACGGCTTCTACTACGATTACCTCCACACGGACGGCAAGGTTATTCCATTGCAAATTCGATCGTTGGTCGGGCTCACGCCACTCTTGGCGGTCGAAACCTTCGATGGAACGATACGCCAGAAGCTGCCGAATCTGGCGAATCGAATCGAGTGGTTCGTTCGCAACCGGCCCGATCTCATCGAAAATATCGCGGCGATCAACGCCGGCGGGGTCGGAATTCGCCGTATCCTCTCCATCGTCGATCGCAAGCGCCTGGAACGCCTGCTCTGCCGAATGCTCGATGAGTCCGAATTCCTCTCACCGCACGGCATACGGTCGCTCTCGCGCAAACACGGCGAAGCGCCATACTCGCTGCTACTGGATGGCCACGAGTATCGCATCGATTACGAGCCGGCTGAGTCGACCAGCGGCATTTTCGGCGGCAATTCGAATTGGCGCGGGCCGGTTTGGTTTCCGATCAATTTCCTCATCATCGAGGCGCTGCAAAAGTACCATTACTTTTACGGTGACGATTTCAAGGTTGAGATGCCGACCGGTTCGGGAAAGCTCATGACACTCTGGGAAGTCTCGATGGATCTCTCGCATCGCCTGATGAAGATTTTCACGCGCGACCGGGACGGCCGCCGCGCTGTTTTCGGCGGCAACGAAACTTTTCAGCGAAATCCGCTCTGGCGCGACTACGTGCCGTTCTACGAGTACTTTCACGGCGACAACGGTGCGGGGCTCGGTGCAAGTCATCAAACCGGATGGACGGCGCTGGTAGCGAAGCTCATTCAGCAATGCGGCGAATATTGCGGGCAAGAAAAACATCCGTTTGACTAACGGCTCCGAAGTCGCGTTCGGGCGTTCGATTTGCGGATGCCTCGCTGCAGCGGAGCGGCGGGAGTGGCTCCTGACCAACGGCTTGGGCGGCTTTGCTTCGGGCACGATCGCCGGAACGTTGACGCGCCGTTATCACGGTCTGCTGGTCGCCGCCCTACAACCTCCGCTCGAGCGCACCTTGCTCGTAGCCAAGCTCGACGAAACGGTAACGTATCGGGATGTCGGTTATGCGCTTGCGACCAATCGCTGGAACGACGACTACGTTATGCCATGCGGATATCAGCTGATCGAGCGATTTTATCTCGAGGGCACAACGCCGGTATGGCGGTACGCCCTCGCCGATGCGCTGGTGGAAAAGCGGATTTGGATGGAGGCGGGCCGCAATACGACCTTCGTTCGCTATCAGTTGCTCCGGGCGGAGGAGCCGGTGGTGCTGCAGCTGCGCGCCTTCGTGAACTACCGCGACTTTCATGGCAACACCCATGCCGGCGACTGGCATATAAACGTAACCAACTGCTCGACCGGCGTACGAGTCGAAGCGTACGCGGGCGCACAACCTTTTTATCTTTTCACCGATTCCGGCGACGCCACGGTCGAAAACGTTTGGTATCGCAATTTCGTCTTGGTCGAGGAGTCGCGGCGAGGCCTCGACGATCGTGACGATCATCTCGCCGCTGCAAGTTTTGAGCGGACGCTTGCAACCGGCGAGAGCGTCACCATTGCCGCCGGGGTCGAGGAATTGTCGCTTCCCATTAGTTCGAGCGCCCCGGTTCCAGCAAAGAACCGTAGCGGCGATATGGAGCCGTGGTGGGTCGACCAGCTCAAGCTCGCAGCCGAGCAGTTCATCGTCGCGCGACCGACTGCCGACCAGCCCGAGGGCCGCACGATTATCGCGGGATATCATTGGTTCGGCGATTGGGGCCGCGACACGATGATTGCCTTGCCGGGCTTGACGTTGGCAACCGGGCGTTACGAAATTGCGCGGCAAATTTTACAGAGCTTTGCGCCGTTCGTTCAGGGGGGCATGCTTCCGAACTTCTTTCCGGAAGCCGGTGCGACGCCGGAATACAACACCGCGGACGCCGCGCTGTGGTACGTCGAAGCTGCGGCGGCGTACTTTGAAGCCACGCACGACACGGCCACCCTTCGAATGCTCTGGCCGTCGCTGCGAAACGTCGTCACAAGTTATCGCGACGGAACGCGCTACGACATCCATATGGACGGCAACGACGGCCTGATCGTCGCCAGCGCGCCCGGCGTGCAGCTCACGTGGATGGACGCAAAGGTCGGCGATTGGGTCGTAACGCCGCGGATGGGTAAGCCTGTCGAAATCGCATCGCTTTGGTATAACGCGCTACGGCGGATGGCAGCGATGGCTGAAGCGTCTGGCGAGCCCCCCGAAGAGTACCTCGCGCTCGCGAGCCGAACCTACAACGGCATCGCTCGCTTTTGGAATGATCGCAGCAAGCATTGTTATGACGTCCTCGACGGACCGGATGGAAGCGATGCGACTCTGCGGCCAAATCAGATTTTCGCGGTTTCGTTGCCGCATTCTGCCCTTTCTACCGCGCGTCAGCGCGCTGTCGTGGACGCATGCGCCGCACAACTGCTGACGACCAACGGGCTGCGAACATTGGCACCATCCGACGAACGCTTTGTCCCGGTCTACGACGGATCGCCTCGCGCTCGGGACAGCGCTTACCATCAAGGAACGGTCTGGCCGTGGCTCCTCGGTCCGTTCGCTATCGCTTATGCGCGTGCGTACTCCGATCGGGAGCGCGCGCGATCGTTCTTGGTGCCGCTGGCCGATCAACTGCTCGATTACGGGCTTGGCACGATCTCCGAGCTCGCAGACGGAACGCCGCCCTTTACGCCGCGCGGTGCGATCGCGCAGGCGTGGTCGGTCGCCGAGTTTCTGCGCGCTTGGAATTACCTGCGCGACGAAGTATAGGGAGCTCGTGGAGCCCTTCGCCGACCCGTTCGCGTATCTGGGAATGCACGTCGAAAGCGGCGCAACCGTTATCCGCGCATCGCTGCCACAGGCATCTCGCGCATTCGTGAAGTCGCGCGACGGCTCGCGCCGCTTCGAGATGCAGCGCACCAACGACGATGGTACTTTCGAGGTCCGTTTGCCCGACGGGCACGGGCTTTTCGATTACACTTTCCTCGTTGAAGGAGCGGGCGGCGCTGCCGAGCTGGAGGACCCCTATCGCTTCGGTCCGATTCTCGGGGACCTCGACGCGTATCTGATCGCTGAGGGGACTCATTGGCGGCTTTGGGACGTGCTCGGCTCGCATTGCCGGATCATCGAAGGTACGAGCGGCGTCGTTTTTGCCGTCTGGGCGCCCAACGCGCAGCGCGTGAGCGTCGTCGGAGATTTCAACGCTTGGGATGGCCGGCGCCATCCGATGCGCAAGCGCATCGAGTGCGGCGTCTGGGAAATCTTCGTGCCCGGCGCGGTCGAAGGCGCGCGTTACAAATATGAAATCCGCGGGGCGAACGGAGAACTCTTACCGCTCAAAGCCGATCCCCTGGCGCGATATGCCGAACTTCGTCCCGCTACTGCTTCCATCGTTTGGCGCGATAGCCCGGCCGAGTGGCGAGACGAACGATGGATGTCCGCTCGCCATCGACGCAACAGGCGCGACGCTGCGATTTCGATCTACGAAGTTCAGCTCGGGTCGTGGAAGCGCCACGACGATGGCCGCGTGATGAGCTATCGCGAGATCGCCGACCAACTCTTGCCGTACGTGCGCGAGATGGGTTTTACGCACGTCGAGCTGCTGCCGATTACCGAGTATCCCTTCGACGGATCGTGGGGATATCAACCGACAGGAATGTTCGCGCCGACGAGCCGCTACGGCACTCCGGACGACTTCCGCGCCTTTATCGAACGCGCACATTCGCTCGATCTCGGTGTCGTCTTGGATTGGGTTCCCGGCCACTTTCCCAACGATCCGCACGGACTGGCGCTTTTCGACGGTACGCACTTGTACGAGCACAGCGATCCGCGCCGCGGCTTCGCCCCCGACTGGCATACCCTCATTTACAACTACGACCGGCGCGAAGTCGCGAACTTCTTGATCGCGAGCGCACTCTGCTGGCAGCGCGATTTTCACGTCGATGCCGTACGGGTCGATGCGGTTGCCTCGATGCTCTATCTCGATTACAGCCGCAAGTCGGGCGAGTGGGTGCCCAATGCCGCCGGCGGAAATGAGAATGTCGAGGCCATCGAATTTATTCGCCGGCTCAATACGGCGCTCTACGCGGGGGACGACGGGTCGGTGACGATCGCCGAGGAATCGACGGCGTGGCCGATGGTTTCGGCCCCGGTGAGCGCAGGCGGCCTTGGCTTCGGCTATAAGTGGAACATGGGATGGATGCACGATACGCTGCGATACTTCGCCTTCGATCCGGTCTATCGCCGATATCACCAAGACGACCTGACGTTCGGATTGGTTTACGCTTACAGCGAGAACTACGTCTTGCCCCTCTCGCACGACGAGGTCGTGCATGGCAAAGGCTCGCTGCTCGGCAAGATGCCGGGAGACCGCTGGCAACGGTTTGCGAACCTGCGTCTGCTGCTCGCGCTCATGTTCACGCACCCAGGAAAGAAACTGCTCTTCATGGGTGACGAATTGGCCGTCGATGGCGAATGGAATCACGATGCGGGCTTGGACTGGGACGTGCTGAACGACCCCGCGCACGCCGGCGTCCAGCGCCTCGTGCGCGATTGCAATCGGCTCTATCGCACAACACGCGCGCTCTTCGAGCTCGATGCCGAGATATCAGGGTTCGAATGGATCGACTTTTCCGATGCCGCGCAGAGCGTTTTGGCCTTTGCGCGAAAGGCGCCGGATGGCGCGCACGTGCTCGTTGCCTTCAATGGAACGCCGGTCGTTCACTACGATTATCGAATCGGAACGCCGCGCGCCGGATTCTATAAAGAAGCGCTCAATACCGACTCGGAGTTCTACGGCGGCAGTAACGTCGGGAACTACGGCGCGTTGGAAACGCAGGCAATCGCCTCGCACGGCCGACCGCAATCGCTAGCCCTGACCTTGCCGCCCTTGGCGGCCGTCGTCCTGTCGTTCGTCCCCAACGACGCGATATGATGCCGTCGAGACGTGCGGCGGTGCTGCCCGGGCGGCCGTATCCGCTCGGGGCAACCTGGAACGGCGCCGGAGTCAACTTTGCGCTCTTCTCCGAACACGCGGAGAAGGTTGAGCTCTGCATCTTCGATCCACGAGGCCGCCGCGAAGTGCAGCGGGTGGTTCTTCCGGAGTATACGGATTTAGTCTGGCACGGCTATTTGCCTGACGCGCGCCCCGGGCTGCTTTACGGATACCGCGTCTATGGTCCCTACGATCCGGCCAACGGGCACCGCTTCAATCACTACAAGCTGTTGCTGGACCCCTATGCCGCAATGATCTCGGGTGCGCTGCAGTGGAGCGATGCGCACTTTGGCTACCGAATCGGATCGCCGAAAGCCGACCTTTCGTTCGATCGGCGCGACGACGCCGCCGGAATGCCCAAATGCGTCGTCGTGGATACCGCATTCACATGGGGCAACGACAAGCTGCTGCATAGCCGGTGGCACGAACTCATCGTCTACGAGCTGCACGTTCGCGGGTTTACCATGAAGCATCCGCACGTGCCGCCGGCGCTACGCGGCACGTTCGCCGGCCTCTCGTCGCCGGCTGCGATCGAGCATCTCACGCATCTGGGCATCACCGCGGTGGAACTGCTGCCGGTGAACTACTTTGCCGACGACCGGCACCTCGTCGAACGGGGGTTGCGCAACTACTGGGGCTATAGTCCGATTTCGTTCTTTGCACCGCATCCGCGCTATTGCTCCGAACCGAATCTTGGCGAGTTCAAGACGACGGTCTCGCGATTGCACGATGCCGGCATCGAAGTCATTCTCGACGTCGTCTTCAATCATACCGCCGAGGGCAACGAACTTGGACCGACGCTGAGCTTTCGCGGCATCGACAACAAATCGTACTACGCGCTGGCAGACGACCCGCGCTATTATATCGATAACACCGGCTGCGGAAACTCGCTCAATCTCGATCACGCGCAGGTGCTCAAAATGGTCACAGACGCGCTGCGCTACTGGGTGCGGGAAGCGCACGTCGACGGATTTCGCTTCGACCTTGCGGCGACCTTAGCGCGCCGCAACGGTCAGTTTACGACGCACAGCAGCTTCCTTACCGCGCTCGAGCAAGATCCGGTCTTGTCGCGCGTCAAGCTCATCGCCGAGCCTTGGGATCTCGGCCCCGGCGGCTACCGGGTCGGCGACTTTCCCGCCGGCTGGTCGGAATGGAACGATCGCTTTCGCGATGGTGTGCGGCGTTTTTGGCGCGGTGACGGCCATATAACCGACATGGCGACGCGTTTGACTGGGTCGAGCGATCTTTTTGATCGGCGCGGCCGGCGTCCCCGCGCAAGTTTGAACTACGTTACAGCGCACGACGGCTTCACATTGCACGATCTCGTTTCCTACGATCGCAAACACAACCAGGCGAATCTCGACGACAATCGCGACGGAACTGCCGAAAACTATAGCTCGAACTGCGGCGTAGAAGGCGAAACGCTCGATCCGGACATTCTCGGATTGCGCTCCAAGCAGCAACGCAACTTTCTGGCGACGCTCCTCCTATCGCAAGGGACGCCGATGCTGCTCGCTGGGGACGAGCTGCAGCGAACGCAACGCGGCAATAATAACGCATATTGTCAGGACAACGAAATTAGTTGGATCGACTGGTCGGCCTTTAATCCGGCACTTTCGTTCGATTTCGCACGCGCCGCGCACTTCGACCGTGACGACACGACCGGAAGCGACTTGATCGAGTTCGTGCGAAGCCTCATCGCGCTGCGCCGGGCGCATCCCGTTTTTCGGCGACCGCGGTTTTTCCGCGGGGTCGAAGGCGATGCGCCGCTCAAAGACATCACGTGGTTCGTACCAGACGGGCGCGAAATGACGCACGAGGATTGGCACGATGCCGAACGCCGCTGCTTCGGCGCCCTGCTCGGTGGAGACGTGGGAGACCGCTTCATTAGTTTGCAAGGTTATCCCGAGCTAGATGACAGTTTCTTCATGATCTTCAACGCGCACCCGATCGCCATCGAATTCGTTCTTCCGCCGACGCCATCGGTGCGGCATTGGCGGCATCTGCTCGATACCGCGCGCACGGCCGGGACGCCGGGCCTTGCGGTCGCGAGCGGCTCACGGCTGACGATCGCCGATCGGTCGTTTTCGCTCTTTGTCGGGCAGCTCATGGAGTGATCGAGCCCTACTATTGCGACTATTGGGGAACGCGCATCGAAACGCCCGAGCCGACGCGCCGAGCGTTGCTCGCGGCGTTGGGCGCGGTCCACGATGATACCGCTGGAAGTACGGCCGCGCTCGTGGTGCGCAAAGGAGAGCAACTGCCGCGCGAGATTTGCGCCGAAGAGTGGTCGGTCGAACTCGAAGACGGGTCAAACCATACGGGCGACCTGGCGCGCTTGCCGCTGGGTTATCACGCGCTTCGCTCGCGCGACGGCAGCCTCGTACGTTCGCTGATCGTCACGCCGCAGCAATGCTATCTCCCGCCGAGGTTGCGAACGGGCAAGGCGTGGGCTCTTTCGACGCAGCTGTACGCCCTGCGCTCCCAACGCAATTGGGGCGTGGGCGACTTCACCGATCTTGCTGAGTTTGCGAAGATCGCCGCGAGCAACGGCGCCCGGGCCGTGGGCGTCAATCCACTGCACGAGCTTCACCCAAGCAATCCGGCGGCGGCGAGTCCGTACAGCCCTTCGAGTCGCCTCTTCCTCAACGTCATCTACATTGACGTGCAACACGCCGCCGAACGCGACGATTCGCGCGCAACGCTTGCCGAAATCGCCGAATCGTCGCTTCAGGATCGGATCGCGTCGCTGCGTCACAGCGAACTCGTCGATTACGCGGGCGTGGCTCGTTTGAAGCTCGATATTCTGACTCGTCTGCATCGCCGCACGCGGGAAAAATTCGTCGCGCGGCCTACCACTCGCCGTGCGCAAGCCTTCGCGCGCTTTTGCCGACGCGGCGGCGAACCGCTCGAGCGGCTTGCCGTCTACGAAATGATCGCCGAATCTTTTCGCGCCCGTAACCCCGCCTGCTACGGATGGCTGGATTGGCCGGCTGAGTATCGCTCTCCCGATGCTCCGGCGGTCGCCGCGCTCGCGCGAAAAAATCGCGAACGCGTGGACTTCTACGTGTATCTTCAGTGGCTTGCACAAGAGCAACTCGCTTCATCAGCGGCGCAGGCGCGGCGTGCCGGATGCGTTCTTTACGGCGACTTGGCCGTCGGCGTCGAACGCAACGGCGCGGCTGCGTGGTCGGATCAATCAACGGTCGTCACCGACGCGTCGCTCGGAGCGCCACCGGATCCGCTTAACACGTACGGCCAGAACTGGGGCCTGGCGCCGCTATCGCCACGCGCGCTTACCGAAAGCGCGTACCGGCCGTGGACCGCGCTCTTGCGCGCTAATATGCGCCACGCCGGCATTTTGCGCGTGGACCACGTGATGTCGCTCCGGCGCGCCTTTTGGATTCCGCGCGGAGCCGCGGCGACGCAGGGGGCGTACGTCCGCTATCCGCTCGACGATATGCTGGGGATTCTCGCGCTGGAAAGCTTGCGAAACCGGTGCGCCGTCGTGGGGGAAGATCTTGGCACCGTGCCGGAGGGATTCCGCGATCGAATGCAGTCGGCACGCGCGCTCTCGTCGCGCCTTTTTTACTTCGAGCGCGATTGGAACGATGCATCGTTTCTTCCACCGGCTCGCTACCCAAGACTCGCCGCGGCGAGCATTGGAACGCACGACCTTCCAACCTTAGCCGGATGGTGGACCGGAGATCGCAGCGAGCACGAAGACCGTTGGCACGATCGATTCCTCTTCGTGGACGCCCTGGAACGTGCCGGCGCGCTCGATGCCTCCGGCGCGGCGCGCTTGCGCGCCGATGCCTCGCGCGGCGGAACGCTCGCGGTCATCGCCGAGCTCGCGAGCGCGGCGCACCGCTTCCTCGCGGACACCTCCGCGGCGCTCGTGGTGGTCGCGATCGAAGACGTGCTCAACGAAACCGGCGCGATCAACGTGCCAGGAACGGTCGACGAACACCCGAACTGGCGCCGTAAGCGCTCGCTGGGACTCGAAAATATTGAAGCCGACGGACGTCTTTCGCACACCGGTAAAACGATGGTAGGTCGATGAAAGCCGTTGTAATGGCCGGGGGCGAAGGCTCGCGCCTTCGGCCTCTCACATCGAGCCGCCCCAAACCGCTCGTGCCGGTTGCCAATAAACCGGTCATGCACCATATCGTCGATCTCTTGCGGCGTCATGGGATCCTCAACGTCGTCGCGACCTTGCATTACCTCGCCGACGAAATCGAGAATTATTTCGGCGACGGATCCGAGCTCGGCATCACGATGGAATACGTGGTCGAGGACACGCCGCTGGGAACCGCCGGCGCCGTGAAGCTCGCCGAGCGCCTTCTCGGTCACGAGCGTTTCGTCGTAGTTTCGGGCGACGCGCTCACCGATATTGATTTGAGCGAACTCCTCGCGGCGCACCGCCGCAGCGGAGCAATGGCAACGATCGCGCTGCAACGCGTCTCCAATCCGCTCGAGTTCGGCGTCGTCGTCACCGACGACGGCGGCCGAATCACGCGGTTCTTGGAGAAGCCGTCGTGGGGTGAAATTTTCTCCGATACCATCAATACCGGTATCTACGTGCTCGAGCCCGAGGTCTTCGAATACATGGAGGCCGGGAAGAACTACGATTTTGCCAGGGATATCTTCCCTTTCATGTTGCGCGACGGGCGCGCGCTCTGCGGACACGTAACTGGTGGCTACTGGAGCGACATCGGTAACCTGCAACAGTACCAGCAGGCTAACTACGACGCTCTGCGGCGCGCCGTCGCCGTCGAGATTCCCGGCATCGAAATCCGGCCTGGGATTTGGGTCGCAGAGAATGCGAGAATTTCGCCTGACGCGCACATCCACGCGCCCGTTTGCCTAGGAAGAAACGTCACCATCGATCGCGGTGCGATCGTCGAAGAACTGACATCGCTCGGCGCGTCGTCGATCGTCGCGCCGAACGCGCGTCTGCTGCGCACGATCGGCTGGGAGGACGTCTACGTCGGCGAAGGCGCGTCGCTCACCGGATGCACCCTGGCCGATCGAACCATTGTGAAGGACCGGGTGACGATCATGGAAGGTGCCGTGATCGGCCGCGGAAGCACGCTGGGGAGCGGCGCGACCGTACCTTCGAACATCAAACTCTGGCCCGACAAATCGGTTGCGTCGGGCTCGATCGTCTCGATGTCGCTGATCTACGGCATTAAGTGGCCGGGTTCGCTCTTCGGCGCCGACGGCGTCAGCGGACTTGGGAACATCGAAGTGACGCCGGAGTTCGCGCTAAAACTCGGCCAAGCGCTCGGGTCGGTTCTGGGACCGGGCCAAAACGTGATGACCAGCCGCGACGCCCATCCGGCCTCCCGCCTGACAAACCGCTGCATCATCGCCGGTCTGCTTTCGGTCGGCGTGAACGTGCACGATCTGCGCGAAACGCCGATGCCGGTCTCGCGGTATGCGGTGCGGATGTCGGGCGATGCCGGCGTGCACACTGGAATTTCTCCGCATTATCCAGACCAGTTCTTGCTCGAGTTCTTCGATTCGCACGGCGTCAACGTGGATAAGGTCACCGAGCGAAAAATCGAAAACATCTTCTTCCGCGAAGACTTCCGCCGGACGCCGATGGAGGCCGTGGGTCTGCTGGATTTCCCCGAGCGCGTCGTCGAAGCGTACAGTAGCGGCTTCCTGACGGCGTTGGCGCCACGCGCCATTCCCGAAGCCAACATACGCGTGGTCATCGACTACGCCCATGGTAATGCGTCCCTGATTTTGCCCCGCATCCTGAGCAATCTCGGCATCGAGATGATCGCCTTGAACGCGTTTTTCGATAACGCGAAGGTGATGACATTTGGTGCGAATCGGCAGCGGCATTTGGAGCAGCTTGCGAACGTAACCACGTCGCTCGGCGCGGCGCTAGGGATTCTGCTCGATCAGCGCGGCGAGTCACTCGCCTTAGTCGACGATCGCGGAAGAATTATCGAAGGGAGCCGACTGCTGGCACTGCTCACCGTGCTCGTTTCGCGCATCATGCCGCAGGCCCGCATTGCGGTGCCGGTCATGGCGCCCAACGCCATCGAGCAGGTTGCCGAGCAGCACGGCGCAACCGTTCTTCGCACGCGTACCGAGCGGCGTTCGCTCATGGCGCTAGCCGCGCGCGAGGGCTCCTCGCTCGCCTTCGCCGGCGGGGCGAACTACGAGCTCATCTTTCCCGAGTTCGCGCCAGTCTTCGATTCGCTCTATGGCGCCGCGAAGGTCATGGAGCTCATTACTGCGCAGGGCCGGGCGCTAAGCGAAATCGTTGACGAGCTGCCGGCGTCACACCTCGCCTCGCGCCGAGATCAATGTCCGTGGGAGCGCAAAGGGCAGATCATGCGCAAGCTGCTCGACGAAACCGACGGACAGAGCGTGGAGTTGACCGACGGCATTCGCCTGAGCCGCGAAGGGGGCTGGGTGCTGGTACTCCCTGACGCATCCGATCCGCTCTTCAACGTTTACGCCGAAGGCCGCTCAGAAGACGAAGCCAACCGCTACGCCGACGAGATCGCTTCGCGCATCGAAGACCTGGCCCGCCGGTAGAACGCCGGTGACAAAGCAACTGATTTTACGGGCACAAGGCGTTTACTACGTCGCAACCGGGCTTTGGCCACTCGTATCCATACGTTCGTTTGAGCGCGTCACGGGACCCAAGACGGATACGTGGCTCGTCCACACGGTCGGCGCGCTGGCCGCCGCGATTGGTACGGCTCTTCTGGTCGCCGCGCGCAAGGAGGAGAGCGACGAAGCAACTCTCACCCTCGCGGTCGCGTCGGCGTTCGCGTTCGCCGGCATCGATACGATCTATACCGCTCGCCTGCGGATTTCGCCGATTTACCTGGCCGATGGACTCGTGCAGACAGCACTTGCGCTGATGCTTATCTCACCGAGCGGACGCGGGGGTCAATGAAGGTTCGCGATTACCAGGTTCCGACGAATGAAGGATCGATTGCGGCATTGACAACGTTGGCAAAGGTCTCCATCGGACAGTCCAGCGCCGGGCATCCCGGCACGTAGACCGGTACGCGCAACGGGTTCTGACCCTGCCCTGCCCGCATGGCATCGAGTGATTGTTCGGTGAAAAACGTGCGCACGAAGGGTTCGCCACCGCCGACGGGCTGACGCACCTCGAAGACAAGGGCGCCGCCGGGCGGCGTATCGTCGAACTGATCGCCTTTGACGAGCCAAGAGAGCCCGAACATCGCCTGCAGCTCGGCAAGTTGGGTGTCGTGACCCGAGAGAAAGACGAATCGCGCCGTCGCAGGCACGCGCGTTCCGGCAACAGTCTTGCCCGTAGCGCCTTCTTGTAATGTCTGCAGAATGTGCGCCATGATGTTCGACGAATGCGCACGCGCGCCGTACCGGTTGTGCTCCAGACGCCGGCCGAGAACGTCGAGCTGCAGCAGTTCGAGAAGTTGCGCATGATTGACGCGGCTCCATCCAACGACGCGATGACCGTCAACGTATTCGAGCAGAAGATTTCCCGCGACATCGCCGGCCATGTCGAGGCCGCCATTGAGACTCGCGAGGCCGCCGTCGCCGTCATTCGTAACGTATGTTGCTACGTCGGCAAGTCTCTTGCATCGTGCCGCTGCGGTACATCCGAGAATTTGCTCCATCGTCGAAAACTGTGCGTTGTACGCCTCGACAACGCCGCCGAAGCTACCCCCCACAGCGCCGAGGATCGAAGCCGTCGATTGTGCCTGGTTCACAACGCCAACGCCTGGAAGCGGGTCAAAAAGCGCATCGTTATCGCCGCCGGCGTGCCCAACCGTAATGCCGCATCCCGGCGCGAAACCCGAGACCACCGCGTCGCCCGTGGCCTTCGTGCGCTGGTCGACATCGGCCCAGACGAAGACCGAATCTGCCGGTGGACAGCCGCGCGCGCCAAATCCCAGCTGCTGACCGTAAGCGCGGCGATAGTACTCGCCAAATTGGCGCATGAGTGAAGCGCCGCGGGCCGTGAGATATCCGGGCCGGACTTCCGACCACGAGGGCCATGGCTGGGCCGCGTAGGCCTGGAGCTCTTTGGGATGCGTCGGGGAGCGGACGCCATGACGGCTCAGCACGACGACCATCATCAGCCGAGACGCCGGCGCGGGGGACGCGCTCGTGCCGGCAACGGCAGCACTGCCAAAAAGTAGCGCAAAGAGGATAACGAAAAGCCCGAATTTGTTCATGACGCCATTATAGCGGTGTCAGTATGACACCAACATGAACGCTAAATCCCGATTTTGACGGTAAACCAATAACTGCGGAACGGAAGGCCGTACTCTTCGCTGCTCTGCTGCAACCCGCTGCTCGCACCGCCCAGCGCTGCCGAGCCGTAGAAGTTTTGCGGCATGTAAACGCCGTACCCGATATAGCCGTACTGTTGAGCGACGCTATTAAAGAGGTTGTAGATGCCCATGTTGACCGACACCTGCCCGGTCGTTTTCGAGACGCTGGCATTCGCGAACCAAAACGGATTGCGATTGTAGGAGTTGTTTCCACCAATATAGGTGGCATCGAGGCGCGCCCCAATCCCTAAGTTGTCCTGATATGCAATACCTGCGGATCCTTGACGTAAAGGCACGCCGTTGATCTGACCGCCGTCGAGCACTCCCGTGTTCTGGATCAAAATATCTTGAGGAATGCCCAAATAGGCTGCTGATTGGACGTCGAACGACGCATTGAAGGAGACATTGCGCGTGAGTCCGGCGTTGGCCGAGAGAACGATCCCACGATAGCGCGCCGAAGCTGCGTTATACGTCGTCGCGAACGCTAGATTCTTCACGCTGGGATTGAGCCCCGGGCACGAGTCGAGACGCGCCAGCGCCTTGTCGATATAATCTTGCGGTACGGTGATTCCGGGAAAGCCAACGATCGAAACGTTGCCGTTGAGCAGCGCCTCGTTTTCTAACGATTGATACACGTCGGCCTGAATGTTGGTCGTCGAACTGAAGCGATGACCGTACGCCAGCTCGAGATCGCCCGCGGTTTCCGGTTGTAACTGAGGATTGGCGACCGAAGCAATGGAGACGAGCGCGCCGGTTCCGCTGGTGGCAGCCGGGCAGTTAATGCTCGACGGCGCTCCGTAGACCGGCGGCGCAAAGGCGATCAGCGAAGGATCGGGCTCGCTGTACGAGCGCCCGCCGGTAAGGCGAATCACGTCGCTGCTGTCGGGGCGATAGATCAGCGAGACCCGCGGATCGAAATGGGTCGAGGACGTATCGAGCGACCGTTGCAGCCAGACGCTGGCAAGGGCCGAAAACTTGTCGTTGGGTGACCAATTGTCGCGTACGAAGTAACTTGCCGTTGCCAAATAGAGCGGCGGGTTGAAGCCGAAGGCGTTATACGTCGTTCCGTTTACCAGCGAGTAGGGATACTGTCCGTTGCTGTTGGTTTGATGAAGCCAGGAGTATCCAAAGCCAACGTCGTTCTTCGGCATTGCAAAATCGTCGCTCAGCAGGTAGCCGCGGTTCGCGTAAAGGTCGAGATAGTTGGGGCCGGGACCATAGGGACCGATGGCCGCACCGGGTCCCTTCTGCTCGTTGTAGTTATAGGCGTCATCGAAGCCTTCGAGCGTGATCGTACCCGACCCCAGCTCCTGGGTCGCGCGCGCATCGTAGTCGACGTTGCCCAGCGTGCGCCAGCGATCGATTGACCCGCCGAACGGTCCGTAGAAGTCGACGGCGTATTGCGCGGGGTTCATGCACGTGTACCCCTGCGGATTGTCAATCAGAACGGCGATGCTGTCGTGGCAATAACGCCTCTTACCGTTGACTAGGATATAATCACGACCGTTCTTGCTCGCCTCGATGCCTGCCAAGGTTTGCTGCGCCCCATAGAGCACATATGGAAAAGTCTCGTAATCGTTGTCGCCTTCGCCCGTCGAGTTCGACCAATCCTGAGCCGAGTAGGTGGTAAACTGGAGCGTCGTCTTCGGCGAAAAATCGTAGATGACTTTACCGACAAAGTTCCGTTGGACGTATCCGCCGCTGACCGGATAATAATTCAAGAGATTGTAGGCGTTGGCGTGAGTGAGGTCGGGTGGAGGCGCGCCGCCTTTGTATCCTGGATTGACGACGCTGGTCTGCAGCAACGCCGTTTGCTGGATAAAGCCGCCGGGAAAGTTTCCGGTCGTACCTTGCGAGCCCCAGGCGACGGCATAGCCGAGTTTTCCGAACGTTCCGGTCCCAAGCAGACCGGTCATCAGCTTGAGGTTACTACCGGCGCCTTCCGTAATGGAGACGTGGTTCTGTGGCGTTGGGTTAATGGTTTGGAAGTTGACCGCGCCGGCGATGGTGGTCGCACCAAAGAGCCCGGTGGCACCCGAGCCGAAGACGACGTCGGCCGAACTGAGACCCCAGAACGGCGAAACGTTGTAGTTGTATCCCAAGCCCAAGGCGCCGACCGGACCGATCGGATGACCGTCGAGTAAGGTTGCGGTTTCGGTTGGGTCGTAGCCGCGGATGGAGAGCGACATATCGTCGCCCACGGACGAGCTGGTATACGTGATGATGCCTGGGACAGTCGTCAGAACGTCGCCGAGACGCTGAAAGCCTTCGTCTTGAAGCAGGCTCGTATCGATGTGCGCGTTGATCGTGGTGGTGGTTTGGAGCGCGGTACGGCCGCCGGCCACGACATAGCCGATCTGCTTGAGGCCTTCTCGCTGCCGGCTGATTGCGGTTTGAAACGAGACCTGGGGCGTGCCGGGCGCAATCAGTAAATCGGGTGTGTACCGGGTGGTCTCGTAGCCGGGGGCACGAATGAAGACGGCGTACGTTCCCGGCGGCTGATTGGCAATGCTAAAGCGCCCGTCCTTGTCGGTTCGGGCGGTTTCAACGATTGCTCCGTTGCGGTGAAACTCGATCGTGGCATTGGAAACCGGCAGCCCACCCTGCGTGTCCAAAATTCGGCCGGTTATCGTCGCCCCGGAGCTGGGCTCGGGCGCGGCGGACGCCCCGGCGCAGGCCAAAGCGAAAAGCAACGCGGAGGCCAAGTACGATTTGGCGTTCATGCAGGCGCCCATACGCCGACGATGACGCAGCGAGTTTATGGGCAGCTTATGGTGCGGTTAACATTCCGAATAGAGAAGGCTTCATGTTGCCTTCATCAGGGTCGCTTAGAATGAGATGATGCTTCTCGCTACTGTGGCCGCTCTTGCGATGGCCCCGTCCGCGGGCTCCGGTCGTGCCCAGCTCGTGGCGGCGCTGCGCGCTCGAGTTCGACACGTCTTTGTGATCTATCAAGAAAATCACTCGTTCGACAATTACTTCGGCACGTATCCCGGCGCCGACAACCTGGCGACCCCCCAAGCGCAAGCGCATGGTTATCGCCAATACGATGCGATCCGAAAGGAGTGGGTTACCCCGTTTCGCATCACCGACCCGGATACCGAATCGCCCTCTCAGTCGCGCAGCATCGTCGCCGCAAAGATGAACGGCGGCCGCATGGATGCGTTCGTGTCGACCCAGGAAGCCTTTTCCCAGCGGAAGCTCGACAGCGCCGAAGCTCGTGCGGTGGGCTTGCTCACGATGGCCCATTACGATTGCGACACGATTCCGTTTCTGTGGAAGTACGCTCGCGCTTTCGCGCTCTTCGACCACATTTTCAGCGCGATAACCGGGCCGTCGACGCCGAATGCGATCGCACTCATTGCCGGGCAGGCGGGCGCCGTTACCAACGATCTGGACCCAGCCTACGGACCCTATTCGGAAGATTCCCAACGCTATCAAGTACCGCAGCGATACGCGACCTTGATGCTCGCGCTTGCGGGCAGCGACGCACGCCAGGCGACACGCGAAACGCAAGGGGTTGAGCGCGATCTAGGACAGGTCGCCGCCAGCGGGCGCGCGCCCATCCCATGGGGTTGGTATCAGGAGGGATATGTCTCGCCAACGCAAGCGCTCCCGGCTACGAAACGCACCACAACGCGCCACAATACTTCGGTTATCTGCGCGAAAACGACGTCTTCTGGCGCAACGTACACGACGCGCAAGCGATTTTGCCCCAGCTACGCGACGGCACGCTACCCGATCGCGGTATCTTTTACGTGAAGGGCGGCTCGCGCAACGGCTTTGGATGGAAGCCGGCAAACCCCGATCCGTTCGTCCAGTCGAAGTATCTCGGCGACGACGATCATCCGGGTCCGGACGATACCGACGCGCAAATCGGCGAGGCATTCGTGGCGACTTTCGTCAACGCGGTGGCGCGCAGCAAATACTGGAACGATTCGGCGATCGTCGTGACCTGGGATGACCCCGGGGGCTTCTACGATCACGTTCCGCCGCCCCGGAGCGGCGCATGCCCCGATGGTGGCTTATGTGGTGACGGGCCGCGTCTTCCGTTCATCGTGATATCGCCGTACGCTCGCAGTGGCGCAATCGTGCACGATGCCGGCGACCAAATCTCGATCCTCAAGTTCGCCGAGCAACTCTTCGCCGTGCCGGCGCTTGCGTCGCTGCCCGACCAGAGCAGCGATGGGATCGTCGCGCGTGACGAATCGCCGGCGACGACCGATCTTCTAGGTGCTTTCGATCCGGCGCGTCTGAGCGGAACGACGCCGCCGATTCCGGCTCGAGAGGCGACGATTCCCGATGCAATCGTGAACGCGTTCCCTGCGGCGATGAACTGCCGCTCGCTCGGGATCGCTCCAGTCAATCTTCCGACGTCGTCGAAGCCGCCGCCAGGTTTTCGGGTGAGGTTCTGACCTTGAAGCCGTCGTAACACTGGATCGTGCGCGTACTCGTCGTTGAAGACGATCCGCCGCTGCGAAGATTGCTGCGCCGCGGCCTAACCGAGGACGGATACGTCGTTGACGCACTCGCCGACGGATGCGATTGCGAGGAGTATCTCGTGGGGGCGCGATACGATGCTCTGGTCCTCGACCTCAGCCTTCCGGGCGAAGATGGATTGGAGATCTTGCGTCGGTTGCGAGCGAACGGAAACGCAGTACCCGTCCTCGTCCTGACTGCAAGGGATACTGCCGGCGACGTGGTGAGCGGCCTCGATGCCGGTGCCGACGATTATTTGCGCAAACCGTTTTCCTTCGACGAGCTCGAGGCGCGTTTGCGTTCCCTGCGGCGACGGCTGCCCGCCTGGACCGCCGCGTCGTTGCAATTCGGCGATCTGGTCTTCGACTCCGAGACCCGCCAAGCGCAGCGTGCGGGTCGCGAGTTGTTTCTGACCGCCAAGGAGAGCCTCTTTCTCGAGGTACTGATGCGTCACGCCGGACGAACCGTCACTCGCCGAATGCTCGAAGACCGTTTATGGGATCGTGAAAGCGACCGCATCTCCAACGTACTGGACGTCTATGCGCGCCGATTGCGCAAGAAGCTCACCGAGTGCGGCGAGCCGCAGATCTTACACACGCATCGCGGCTTGGGATACCGGCTGGGCGAAACGTGAGCATTCGCACGCGCTTCACATTTACCGTCGTCGCGATCGTTGCCGTGACCGTCGCGCTCTTCGCCACACTCTCCATTATAGCCCTGGATCGCGCGTTGCATTCGGGCTTTCGTTCCGGCTTATCTGCCGATGCGCAAGCGATCGCGACCGCGGTGGACGTCCACGACGGGCGGGTTTCGGTGGATAAGAATGACCTTCAGGCGCTAGCATCGCTGAATCCCCAGATCTCCTTTGCGGTCTACGCCGCCGGCGGTGCTAGAGTCGGCGGTGAAGCGGCGCCGTCGCGAACGCAAAAGTGGCAGAGCGCGAGCGCGCCGGTGGCGCGCGAAGGGCATACGTACGGCTGGGTAACGGTCTGGCAATCCGGTCGCTGGATTGGCGACCTCGAACGTAAGACTGCCCTCGTCCTATCGAGTGTTGGCCTTTTGCTGATTGCGCTAGGAGCTATTGCTTCGCGCCGCGTTGCCGTCCGGGTGCTGGGGCCGGTGGCGCAAATCGCCTCGCTCGCCGAAGGCATCGAAGCGAACGACCTTTCCGGACGGCTCCGAGTTGACGGCCGCGACGAGCTCGGCCGTCTCTGCGCCACCTTCGACCGCATGCTCGATCGTTTGCAGGGAGCGTTTGTGCGCGAACGGCGCTTCGTCGCCGACGCGTCGCACGAGCTTCGTGCGCCACTTGCCGTCCTACAGGCCGAAACTGAGCTCGCGCTGCGGCGCGAGCGTACGAGCGGCGAATATCGTGCAGCTCTGGCGTCGATCGAGCAAGAGGCGGACCGCCTCGAACATTTGGTCGACGAACTTCTTGCGGCCGCACGTGCAGAGGTGGACGCGAATCAACGCCAAGCATTCGATGCGAACGCACTGGTTAGCGACATAGCGGCTCGAGTACGACCCGCGGCCGCTGCGCGCAACATCAACGTCTCCGTCGAGACCAACGGCGAAGCCGTGGCACACGCCAATCGCGCCACGCTCGAGCGGGCCCTGGTCGCAATCGCGCACAATGCCGTTACCTATGGCCGCGCCGAAGGAACCGTCAAACTCCGGGCGAGCGCAGCAAACGATTCCGTTCTTATCGAGATCGCGGACGACGGCGCGGGATTCAGCAACGAAGCACTCGCTCACGCGACCGAGAGATTTTGGCGCGGGGATACTTCGCGGCCGCGCGGTGGTACGGGCCTGGGGCTGGCGATCGCGCGAACGATGGTTGAAGCGAATCGCGGCACGCTCGCATTAGCAAACGCGCCAAAGGGAGGCGCGAAGGTCATTATCGAGGTGCCGTCTTACGGCGCGACACTCTCCGGCGATTCAGCGGATAGGTCGGCGAGTTTGCGCGACATGATATCGAGAACGAGCGGCCACGTGTAACGCCGCGCCGTCGCCTCTCCTGAAGCCGCAATCTCCATCGCGCGATCGTGATCGGCGAGAAGATGCTCGAGGAGATGCGTGAGCTCGCGAGGTTCGGCCGTATCGCAAACCAGCCCATTACGAAACGGTTCGACGTAATCTTCGCCGGTCGAACCGGTTACCGCCAACCCGCCAACGGCCATGACTTCAAGACCGACCAGGCCAAACGGCTCGCGTCCGCTGTTGGCTAAGACCGCATCCGCCGTATGGTAGAGCGCAAGCAGCGCGGCTTCCGGAATAAAGCTACGAACATGGACGATCGAACCCGGCGCCGACGCTATTGCTTCGAGAACGTCGGACGGATCGCGGGATTCCACGGTAAGGTCGGCCACGTAAAGGCCTCGTTTGCCCGCGTGCTCGAGAACGACGGCGCCATACTCTTCGCGCCCGCCACGCATCACCAATGTCGCTTCGGGATGATGCGAAACCACATTCGCAAACGCATCCACGACTTGCAACCACCGCTTGTCTTCGTCGAATCGCGCGATTTTTACGAAAAGCGGGCGTCGGCGCTCGAAGCCCTTGAGCGCCACGCGGACCAGCTTCTTCTCGGCTCCCTCAAGCAGCCGCTCCGGGATACCGTTAGGAATCACGAGCGCGTCAACTCCGTGCGCCTGGAGCTCGTATTTCATGTAGCGGCTGACGGTCGTGATTCGCGCCGCATTTTGTAATCCACTCCAGTCGATGGTATGAAAGCCGAATGTATTATTCGCGTTCCACACCATTATGACGTGCTCCCGAAGTCCGCGCTCGCGCAGAATTGCGTCCAAAGCGATGACACTCGGAGCCGTTTGCCAGTCCTCGGCAAGGACGAGTACGGATTCTCGGCGCGCGGCGGCGGCGGCGACGACATCCTCTGCCACGAACGAGGGCACGCTCGCGGTATAGTCGTTCATCTTGGCGATCTCGCCCTCGTAGACGCTGTTTGGATAGTAGGTTGAGATCCACTGGCACCACCGCCGATATTCAAGCTTGTCGTGCGGCTGCGAGATCGGTGGACGATTGGGGTCGCCGACGAAGATAAGCGTGGTTTTTATGTCGGCCTCTGCCAGCGCTGCGCTAAGCTCGCTGACTCGCGTCCCAAGGCCGCCGACCATTGAGTACGGGTCGGGCCCTTCGAACGAGAGTAATACGGCATTCTCCGGCAGCGAAACCATCGAGCGCAACTTTGCACCTTGGCGAGAATTTCCCGCATCCTGGGTATATTTGCGGCGATGAGTGAGCTCGCAGCACGTGCGTGCGTGCCATGCCGCGGCGGCGTTCCGCCCCTGACCGACGAACAGATTGCGCCGCTGCTCGCGCAGCTCGGCGCCGGTTGGCGCATCGTCGAACGCGACGACGCCAAGCGCGGGACGATCAAGATTCTCTGCGGTACCTACCGTTTCGAAAACTTCGCCGAAGCAATGCAGACCGCGATTCGCGTCGGCGATATGGCCGAGGAACAGCAGCACCATCCCGATCTGCACGTCTCCTGGGGAAGATTGGCCGTCGAGATCTGGACGCACAAGATCGGTGGCCTCACCGAAAGCGATTTCATCTTCGCGGCGAAGTGCGACGCAATAGCCGCTCGATAATACCCGCGGCCTGCGCAATCGTCGAGAGCTGCTCGTTATCGAGCTGCTCGAGTATGGACTCGATGGCGACGATGCGCCGCCGGCGTGCGGTCGTCAAGGTCGAGCGACCCTTCGCGGTCGCCACGACGCGCGTCACGCGGGCATCGCGCGGCTCAGGCTTGCGCTTCACGTAACCGTCGCGCTCCAGTCCGTCGATGAGACGCGTCATCGTCGGCGCTCGAACTCCTTCGGCTTCAGCCAGCTCCGTGATGGTTCGATCGCCACCGAAGACCAGCACCGAGAGCAGCGACAGCCTCGGGCCGGTCAGTCCGCTCTCGGCGTCGACCTGCCGAACGAAACGCAGCAAATGAATGGCCGTCGAATGGAGGCGGTCGGCGGTCGTTGCCAACTGACTTGACATCAGGCGAGCGCAGGCAATATAGTTAGCATTGCTAAATACTTTCCACTTAAGGTGAGTCTATGCCTTCTAAGATCCTCGCGGCGCTCTACGAGCGCAAGCACGACGAGGCTGCGGCGATCGCAGCGCAGACAATGCAACTCGACGTTTTCGAAGCGGCTGCCATGGGCGATGCGGTTCGTTTACGCGATCTGCTCGCGGAAAACGCCGAATGCGCGACGATGTGGAGCGACGACGGCTTTACACCGTTGCATCTGGCGGCTTTTTTCGCAAAAGCGGAGTGCGTGCGGGCACTGATCGACACCGGCGCCGATGTCGACGCTCAGGCGCGCAATTCGATGGCGGTACGGGCGTTGCATAGCGCGGTCACGGCGCGCTCGCTGCCGTGTGTCGAACTTTTGCTCGAGGGAGGCGCCGACCCCAACGCGCGTCAAACGCGAGGATACACGCCGTTGCACTCCGCCGTAAATAGCGGCGACGCGGCCATCGAGCGGGCGCTGCTGGATGGCGGCGCCGATCCAACGCTGCGCGCCGACGACGGTCGCGAAGTCGAAGACTTCCGGCGACGCTAAAACGGAAAGAGGAGGCCGGCATCGCCAGCCCCCTCCCCTCGCTGCACGGGCCTTGGCAGTCCGTGAAGCACCTTAAGATTACGACAACAATCGGGGAAGACTTGCCGTGCTCTTGGTGTTAAAAATTGCGGTCCAGTAATTCCTCAAATGTTGGGGCGTGAAGCAGGTCATTGGCGATCTCGGGGCAGCTCTGAACCGGCATCGGATCGCGCATTGACGCTGAATCCCCCAGCCAGCACTTGCCCGGTATAATCGCGCAATAGCAGATGTGAAACGTGAGGCGACGGTACGCGTGAACGAAGGGCCGCGCGAAGGATTTGCTGGTGAGCGCGAAACTGACGCCCGCGGTACCGGGTCGCACGATCGATCCCGGGCCACCGCCATCGATCGCGAACGTAATGTTATCGCCTTGCCGGTGGCTGCGCGCGACGAGGTTCGGACCGAGAATTGCGTGCATGATGTCGACAAAGTTGGATTTCGGCACATTGTCGACGGCGGCCGACACGCTACGAAGTACCGCCGGCCCCAGGCCGTCATTGGAAATCGAGATGTCCACGCGCCTGCCGGTAAAGCCGACGGAGACGCTGACGTACGGCCAGACCTGAGCGCCGAGTTGTTCTTCCAGGACTTGCGTCTGAGCCTGGAGTACGCGCGCCTGCCACCACGAAGCGCTCGTGGCCAAGGTGGAGATGAGCAGCGCACAAACCGCGATGACGAGATCGAAACGAATCCCGCGTTCGACCCGGGCCTCCCTGTCGGTCTCTTTTGACATGGTTATAACGAGGTTCCACCTCGGGAACCTCCGGCCTTGAACTCCTTATAGCTTTGTGATACAAAGTAACTATGCTGTGGCTGTTGAGGCGTCCAACCGGCTTCATCCCCCTCGGGATCTCGCTTACGTTACTGCTCTTTATTTTCGAAGATTTTATGCGGTTCGGCCGTCAATCTGACGAAGGCACCGCAGCGCACCTGTTCCAAATTTTCATGCCGCTCCAAGCGATTGTCATCGCCCTTTTTGCGATCTCGTGGCTGCCGCGCAATCGAATCCCCGCGCTCCAAGTGCTGACCCTGCAATGCGGCGCGGCGCTCACCGTGCTTGCCGTCGTCTATTTCCTCGGCCTCTAGGCCAACGTTCGTCAATCACAATTTTGGGTTGAGCCGATATCCATTTCCATAATCGGCAGCGTGCGGTCATTACCGGCAATGGATGGCTCGGCGCCCACTTGATGCATTCCCATTCGCTCATAGAATCCGATGGCGTTGGGGTCGCCCGTTAGGCTAATGCTCGTTGCCCCGCGTTCGAGCGCGAAACGCACGACTCGCTGGAAGAGCTCGTTGCCGATGCCCTGACGGAAGCGATCCGGCTCGACAAAGAGATCGCGGAGAAACGCCTTCGCGAGGCCAACCCGCACGATCGCGTACCCAAGTATCTTTCCGGCTTCTTCTGCAATGAATCCCTGTTCGGCGATCAGGTACTGAGGGTGCACGATCATATCGGGCATCACCCGTTGCATGAAATCCTCGTCGTAGTCCCATGCGCGCTTCGACCGAAGCGCGAGCTCGGTGAGTTGTTCGGCTTCGCTAGGTTCGGCGCGGCGAATCAGCATGAACGTTGCCGAACGCTTCGGCAAGAGCTTTAGGTTCCCCGGAGAACGGCGAACACTTCAATTTTGCTCAGGCGCAGCACAGGTTTGCCACGGTAATGACGTTAGCCGCAGCGGCATATATGCGAGCGTCGAAATCAAGAAATCATGAAAAGGTTGGGCGCTGGGTTCCTTATCTTGCTACCGACGGCACTCGTAGTCGCTTGCGGCCGTCAAGTGACGCCGAACCCTCCCGGTTTGGGGCCAGGCGGCGCTCCTCCAGGATATGTCGCCTTCTTCTTTGATACAGAATCGCCGTTTAACTTCGGTCAGTATCAGTATATGTTCGTTCTTAACACGTCCGGGAGCCGCGTTACGCCGTCTACCGATACGGTGCAAACGAACTGGGCCGGCTATCAGTTTATGCTGATCGCGTCGGGTAACGGAATTTCATCACGCGCCCAGGCGGTTTACCTCGAACACAGCGCGGTCAATCCTCATTCACCGCCGGGGTGGCTGCCTTTAGGCACCAATCCCCAGAATTTTTCCTACAATCTCAATAACAACGGGACAGGTACCGAGTTGGAGATGCTCGCGCAGCGGCGTATCTTCGATTACAACCCGTCGCGGTCGCCATCGCCCAGTTCAACGCCTTCGAACGTGTGGACGTTCAACGCGTTCGTTAGCCAGGCACAACCCGGCGGGAATTGGGCTTTCTACGATTCGATGGGAGCGGGCGGTCCGACCGATCCGCAATACGTTTCGCCGGTGCTGTGCATGACCGAGCCTTTCGACCAAACATTCTTCCCGTTGGGTAATTTTGCACCGCCCGATCAGTCGGCTCAAATCGTTAGCGTCGAGATTGCGAATAACCCGGCCTCACCGGCGCCGTGCCCCTGAAGCGGCGCGCACGCGGGCGGCGGGCCGGAAAGACTTTCATCGCGTCCGTGCGTTTGCTTGGCGGTGGGCGCTGTTTTACCCCTCGGAGGCGCGGGTATGCGAAGAGCATCTCCCTTCTCCATAGCGAGGACTTCATGCAAATCGATACCGCACTGCTGCCGGTCCGCGGCAACGACGCAGTGGAAATTCTCCTGAACGATCATCAGGTCATTAAGAATCTTTTACGCGAGCTGACGGAAGCGTCCGGCCCTCGACGTCAAGAAGTGATGGAACAGCTTAAAGGCGTCCTAACGATTCACAATGCGACCGAGGAAAATCTCGTTTATCCGGCGATCGACAAAGTAGCCGGGAGCAAGCTCGAGGCGCAGCATCTTTACCACGAAACCGCCGAAGCGGACACGCTCTTCTTCGAGCTCGATTCGATGTTAAAGGAAAGGGACGAATCTGAATTCGGCGCGAAGGCGGAAAAGTTCGCCGACGCGGTACGCCATCACATCGAAGAAGAGGAAACCAAAGCTTTCCCGCGGCTAAAAGAAAATTCCGATCAGCGTCACTCCGAGATGCTCGCCGATTCGGTGAAGACGTTCCGCCGCTCCCTTCATTTCGAAGCTCCATCGGCATAAGGCTGGGCTTTTTTTAGGGAGCGCTCTAGCGTCCGTTCGATCGGCTCGCGGCCTCGGCGCTCCCATTTTTCGACGAAACGTAGCGCGACGCGTTCCGGCGTGGTGAGCGTGCCCGCGCGCTCTTTTGCAGTCGGCGACTTGCCGTTTCTGCACGGCAATCGGCGTAACCGTGTATAGGTTTCGATCACGGCCGGATGGACGTACGCCTTGCGGCAAACGGCGGGCGTGTTGCCTAGCCGCTGGGCGACCTGCGCCAGAGCGGCGACGATTTTTTGTTTGGCATCGGTTTGATGTTCGGCGGGCTCGGTGAGCGCGGCAATACACTCAACCGTACCGATCCACGTTCGGAAGTCCTTGGCCGAGAAGTCGTCGCCGGCAATGCTGCGTATGTAGTCGTTCACGTCGTCGGAGCTCACCGCGCTCACCGCGCCAGTCTCGTCGATATACGTGAAGAGCTCCTCGCCGGGAAGGTCGCGGCAGCGCTTGATGATGCGCGCGAGCCGCGCGTCGTTAAAAGCGATCGATCGCTCGCGCCCGGTCTTGCCGCGAAAACGCAGACGCACCGTCGAGCCCTGGACGCGAACGTGCCGCGTTCGCAGAGTGGTTAAGCCATACGAATCATTTGCTTGGGCGTACTCCTCGTTGCCCACGCGTATTCCGGTGGAGTCCATGATGGTCACGAGCGCCGCAAGCACCTTTTGGCGCGAGAGCTCGGCACCGCGTAGATCTTTGGCGACGGCTTTTCGTATCGCCGGCAGGCCGCGACCAAAGGCTACCAGCCGATGGTATTTCGCCTCGTCGCGCACTTCGCGCCAACGGCGGTGGTAGCGGTACTGTTTGCGGCCGCGCGCATCGCGCGCTGTTGCCTGGATATGGCCATTGGCAATGGGTGAGATCCAAACCTCACTATAGGCAGGCGGAATCGCGAGAGCCTTAATTCGCTCGATTTCGCGAGGATCGCGCAGCGGGCTTCCATCGGGATTATAGTACGCGAAGTGACGTCCACGGCGCCGCCGGGTAATTCCCGGGCGGCGATCGTCGATATACCGTAGCCCCGCCTCGCGAGCAGCCGCTTGAGAGTCCATGCTTTGGCGCTTCTACCGCAGATGTCGCAGTCAAAAACACTCGGCCTCCAGGAACGGCACGCCAGAGGGCGTAGAGCCGACCCACCATGATGCCGCCCGCACGGGATCGTTTTTTCGAAGATTATCATCCTGGCGCAGCCGGCGAGTATGGGCCAATCACGATCGACGAGAGCGAAATCCTCGAATTCGGACGGCGCTACGATCCGCAATATCTTCACGTCGATCGGGAACGTGCTGACCGCGGTCTTTACGGCGGACTCATCGCCAGCGGCTGGCAGACGATGGCCACCGCCATGCGTCTATTCGTCGATAACTTTCTACCCGACGGTGCGAGTCTAGGCTCGCCCGGAGTTGACGAGCTGCGCTGGCTGCGGCCGGTCCGTCCCGGCGACGCCTTGCGTCTACGCGTAACCGTCGTTTCAACGCGCGTTTCGAAAACGAAGCCGGATCGCGGTCTGGTTGAAACATCGCTTGAAATCGTCAATCAAGCCGACGAAGTCGTTGCGACGATGCGCGCGGTCAACTTCATCAAACGCCGCCCTTCGAATCCTTCGACGGGCTCAGGATGACATTTCGTTCGAAAGGCTCAGGATGACAGGTGTTGATGCAGTGCGTCCGTTGCGAGCTGTGTCGCGCTAAGAATCCGCGCGTAGGCGCTTTTGATCACGGTATCTTTTCCGCCGGCAAAGACGATCTCGGGAAAGCTCGTATAGACGCGGTCGATCGTGTGATAATAGGCGTTTTCGAGCAAACCGCCGGAGAGATAGAATGCATCGCGCGACGCTTGCTCGTCTGCTGCGATCGCCTGCATGGAAACAACGTCGCCCTTCGCTTCGGCTTGCTGCATTGCAAGGTCGGTTGCGTGTGCCGCTTCTTTGTATCGATCCAATGCTTGGCGAAGCTCGCCGAAAGTTACGGCGCCGTTGCTCTTTTGAAAAACCGCGAGTTGTACCGGAAGTAAGTCTTCCAGCATCTGGGCGGGGATCTCTTCGATGCGAAGCGGCTCGACCGTTGCATTTGCCGCGCGCATAGCTTGAATGCCGGTGACTTGTGCGGTGACGACCGCCTGTCGCATGCCGGGATCGTACGTACGCAGACCGTCGAGATTATCTTCGGCCGTATGATGGGCGCCGAAGTAACCATAATAGCCGTTCGACGTGCTTAAGACGCCGAGCATGTAGGAAAAGTTTTGATGATCGGAACCGCCCGTGATTGGATTGAGCAGCGGATCGATGCGCTGATCGCGCATTCCCACCATACCCTTTCCGTCGGCGCCGGGTACGACGTCGCAGATTTGCTTCATGAAGGAATAGAGTCCCGGCGACGCGCTGACCACGAACGGGTCACCGGTCGTCAGCTGATCGGTATTGATGTACTGAAACAGATTTTTGCGCAACTGCGCGCCGTTCTGATAAATGTAGGCGGCCGAACCGAAGAGACCGAGTTCGTGACCGTCCCAAGACGCGATCTCGAGCGTCCGATTGGGTCGCCAACCCTGCTGGGCGAGAGCGTGGAAGGCGTCGGCATCTTGCAGAAGGACGGTCGTGCCGCTGCCGGGGTCGATCGCACCGAAGGTCATTGCGTCGCGATGGCTACCGATCATCACGATCGAGTCGGGCTCGCGCGCGCCGCGCATATCGCCGAAGACCAACCAAATCGTCTTGAGCTCGCGTTCAAATTTGCTGTGAATGTGAACGACGACGTTACCGCCGAAATGCGCAACGAATTCAAACATTGGATGCCAGGACTGCGGCACCACGCTACCGGTCATCGCGGATAGCAGCGACCGCGCCGTGCTCTGCGTGATGCTCAGCTCGGGGATGGTCGCGTGCGGTATCTCATTCCAGGCTTTGTGCGGCTCGCCGGGAATCGGCGCCCGACCGCCAATCGTCGGGTCGCCCGGCGGAAACATCATAAACCCTCGCGGCGACATGCCGCTCATACGCTCGGCCATGTTTTCATTCTTGTAGTTGCCGTTGGGCCACATGGCGCCGCCGCCATAACCGGTCGTCGCCGGCTCCATAAACTCCAAGATACCAATGACGCCGCGCTTGCGCAGTTCGTTGTACGGAATCCAGCTCGGATTGAGCGCTCGAAATCCGCCGCTGCCCGGAACGCTCAAGCGCACGAGCGCGATGACGTTCTTAAGGCTGACGTGCCGGGCGTCGATTTCGGTTAAGTCGTCTTTGGTTGCGGCGTTCACGTAGACGACGGGCCCGGTAACGTCGCCGTCGCCGGACTCTTCAAGGAACGGTTGGCCCGCCATGATCTCCCACTTGGTGTGATGCCCCGACACGCCTTCGATCAGGTCGAAACTGACACGTCGCGGCGCAACCATCGAGAGGCTCTGCTGCAGCGGGCCGGTAAAGGCAACCTGATACGGCACGATGCGGGTCGCAAATCCGTCGGCATCGAGGCGGCGCTTCACGTAGAGCGCCGTTGCATAATCGGCGGCGGAGCCGGCCCGATGCGGAACGGAGGACAAGTGGTGCTCGATCTCCAGCGCGTTGGCGCCGCTGGGCACGGCCATCATCGTCTTCTCGGCTTGGAGCTCCGCCGCGACGGCGGGCCCCGCAGCCCAGCCGACGAGCGCAGTATCGGAGGAAACGGTCGATGGCGTTATCGCGGGTTGGGGCGCCGTCTGAGCGTCGGCGAGCACAACACTGCAAACGACTGCAGCGGATGAAACGAGCGCGATCGCGGCAACACAAGAACGCATCCGAGAAGCTTCGCTGCTAGGCGTTAAACTCCCGACGCGGCGCAACGCGGAGCTTGACAGCGGCGCCGGCTTGCGCTACCTTTTAGTCACTTGACTAAGTCATCTGACTTACCGGAGGGACTATGGCTATCGAAATGACTGCCGCGCCTGTGCGCACGGTCGACCCCGACAAGCTCCATGCTTTTGTCGGCAAGGTCCTCGGCGATTTGGGCGCGGCTGCGAGCGCGGCGCTCACTATCATCGGAGACAAACTTGGGCTCTACCGCGAGCTCGCCAAAGGCGACGCGCTTTCCCCGAGCGAGCTTGCTGCACGAACGGGCACCGCCGAACGGTACGTCCGTGAGTGGCTCGCCAATCAAGCCGCGAGCGGCTACGTCGACTACGATCCGGCGACGCAGCTTTTTTCGCTGCCGCCTGAACGCGCGTTCATGCTCGCCGACGAAAGCAGTCCGCTCTTCATTCAGGGCGCGTTTCAACTCATCGAAGCGATGTCGGCCGCCGAACCTCAGATCAGCGAGCGTTTTCGTACTGGGAAAGGTTTCGGATGGCACGAGCACGACCCGAGACTCTTCGAAGGAACGGAGCGTTTCTTCCGGCCGGGCTACAATGCCAACCTTATCGGCTCGTGGATACCGGCGCTCGACGGCGTTGAGGCTAGGTTGCGGTCGGGCGGGAAGGTTGCCGACGTAGGCTGCGGACTGGGTGCCTCGACGATTATCATGGCGCAGGCGTTTCCAAATGCCACTTTCCACGGCTTTGACTACCATGCGGGCTCCATCGAGTTGGCTCGTCGGCGCGCGCAGGCAGCAGGTGTCGCCGACCGTGTCGAATTTACCGTAGCGAGTGCGAAAGACTTCCCCGGTAAGGATTATGATTTGATTGCATACTTCGACTGTCTGCACGACATGGGCGATCCGGTTGGTGCTGCCAAGTACGTCCGCAGCGCTCTCGCGACCGACGGCGTCTGGATGCTGGTCGAGCCATTCGCGAACGATCGGCTCGAAGATAACCTCAATCCAATCGGCCGGATCTACTACGCGGCTTCAACAATGCTGTGCACTCCGGGATCGTTGGCGCAAGAGGTCGGTTTGGCTTTAGGGGCACAGGCCGGCGAAAAGCGCCTGAGATCGGTCGTCGAGCAGGCCGGGTTGACGCATTTCCGGCGCGCGACCGAGACGCCATTCAACATCGTGTACGAGATCAAACGCTGAATCGCGATCGCGTCGGTGTAACGGCTTCCCGCAGCGCGACCGAGCAGGCCTTTCTCGACGCCGCGGAACGCCTGCTCGTACGCGAGGGATACGCCACGATCACCACCCGAAAGCTGGCCGCTGAAGCGAATGCCAACCACGGTCTAGTACACTACTACTTCGGCTCCATGGAGGAGCTCTTACTCCAAGTGCTCGAGCGCTTCACCGAGCGTATTCTCAAACGCCAGCGCGCAATGTACGAGGATCCAACCGCACCCTTCATCGACAAATGGCGGAAGGCCATGAACTATATCGACGAAGATCTCGCCGCCGGCTACCCCAAAATCTGGTACGAGCTACAGGCCTTGGCCTGGAATCGTCCTGAGTTTCGCAATAGGATTTTGCACGTCCAAGAGCAGTGGGAAATTGTTCTCAACGATGCGATCGGGCAAGCCCTTAGAGCATACGGTATCGATCGAAAGAAATTTCCGCCGGAGGCGGTGGCTACGCTCGTGCGTACCTTCAACTTGGGGTTGTTACTCGAGCGGCTCAATGGCTTCGACAAAGGGCACGACTCGCTCTTGAGAATGATCGATCAGCTCTTGCAACGTTTGGAGAAAGAACGCCGCCGGTGAGGGCGTGCGAACCCGTGCAAACGGGAGTGGCGGTACGCGAGGGCGTGAGAATTGCCTACTCCGTTTACGGAAACGGCGAGCCGTCGGTGCTGCTCCTTCCGGCCTGGTCGGTCGTTCATTCGCGGATGTGGAAAGCACAGATTCCATATCTCGCGCAGCACGCGCGCGTCGTTACGTTCGATGGGCGCGGCAACGGACTCTCCGACAAGTCGCCGTCGATCGACTATTCCGACGAGGCGTTTGCGGCCGATGCCCTCGCCGTTCTCGACGCCACCGGCACGGCACGCGCGACGCTCGTCGGTTTGTCGGCCGGTGCACGCTGGGGCGTCTTAGTCGCCGCACGGCATCCGCATCGGGTTGAGCGGCTGATCTGCATTGGCCCAGCCGTACCCACGGCTCCCCGCGACCCGGACTTCGTCGCTGCTATGGCCCGGTTCGAGCAACGCCTCGACTTCGCCGATGGCTGGTCGAAACTCAACCGCCATTACTGGGAGGCCCACTACGGCGATTTTCTGGAGTTCTTCTTCAACGAAGCATTGCCCGAGCCGCACTCGACGAAGCCTTTTGAGGATTGTATCGCATGGGGCTCGGAGACGACCCCAGCGACCTTAGCGGCCACCGTCGTTGCGCCCCAAGTTTCCGCCGACGAGTTCGGGGAGTTGCTCGAAGCGATGCGCTGTCCGGTCACGGTCATTCACGGCGCCAACGACCGGATCGTTCCACCGGCGGCCGGGCGCGCGCTCGCCGATGCAACACACGGCCAATTTGTTCTGCTGCCGCACAGCGGCCATCTGCCTCAAGCACGCTATCCCGTCCGCATCAACGTCGAAATTCGGGATGCGATCGAACCGGGTAACGTCGCGAAGAAGCGGTCGCGCCGGCGAAAACGCGCCCTGTTCATCTCATCGCCGATCGGACTCGGCCACGCGCAGCGCGACGTTGCAATCGCGGGGGAACTTCGCAAGCTTCGTCCCGATGTCGACATCGAGTGGCTCGCCCAGCATCCCGTTACCGAAGTGTTGCATGCCGGCGGCGAAACGATTCACCCTGCCAGCGGCGCGCTCGCCAACGAATCCGCCCACTTTCAGAGCGAGTGTACCGAACACAACTTGCATGCGTTCGCCGCGATTCGCAATATGGACGAAATCCTTATCAACAACTTTATGGTGTTCTACGACCTGGTTCGTGACGGAGAGTACGATCTCGTCGTCGGCGACGAGGCGTGGGACATCGATCATTTTCTCCATGAGAACCCGCGAGAAAAGCGGGTGTCCTTCGTTTGGATGACGGATTTCGTCGGCTGGATTCCTATGCCCAGTGGGGGCGATTACGAACGAAGAATTACGGCGGATTACAATGCTGAAATGATCGAACACATCGAGCGTTTTCCGCGCTTGCGCGATCGATCGATCTTTGTTGGAGACCCGGAAGATATCGTCCCGAACGATTTCGGACCGAACCTTCCCCAAATTCGCGAATGGACTCGGACGCATTACGAGTTTCCGGGTTACATCACGGGATTCGCACCGCCGACCGACGACGAGCGCGCGACGATCAGGGAACAGTTCGGCTATCGGCCCGATGAGACCGTGTGCATCGTTAGCGTCGGCGGCTCCGGAGTTGGAAGCGCTCTTTTGCGGCGCGCCGTCGCCGCGTATCCCGACGCAAAACGACGTCTGCCATCGCTCCGGATGATCGCCGTCACCGGCCCGCGGATCGATCCGTCGACGTTGGCTGCGCCGAAGGGCGTCGAAGTTCGCGCGTACGTGCCGCAACTCTATCGGCACTTGTCCGCCTGTGACATTGCGCTCGTCCAGGGCGGCTTAACAACGACGATGGAGCTGACGGCGGCACGCCGGCCCTTCTTGTATTTTCCACTCCGAGAGCATTTCGAGCAAAACTTTCATGTGCGATATCGTTTAGAGCGCTACGGCGCCGGTCGGTGCATGGACTTCGCCGAGGCGAGTTCCGAGGCAATTGCGACCGCGATGGTTGATGAGCTCAGCCGGACCCCGGCTTACCGCCCGGTAAGGACGGATGGCGCTGCAAAAGCGGCAAACCTGATCGCCGACGTGTTCTGATTTCTACGATGCAAGCTTGGCATGACAGAAATCGACACGCTGCGAGCCCGCGTCGGTCGCAACCAACGCAGGCTCGCAACTTTTGGTGCTTTACGGTACGTTCGACGTACGGGGTTTGTGCTTCGCCGACCCCAACGTAAACGCGCAGAGGGTATAGCATCCAGCGTATACCGTTCCATCGAGAATCACGTCCGCCGCCGGCGAGGCGCCATTGCCGGCCGAACTCGTCGAAATGAGAGCGCCCGTCGTTTCGCTGAGAGCGGTGATCGCGGCGTCGCCGTTGTTCCCACCAAAACCGTGGTCGTAGACGATGCCGTTGGCTATCGATAAGACCGTCCCATTAGTGAAGTTGACGTTCCCGCTGTAGGTCCACAGCAATTTGCCACTCGTCGCCGACAAAGCGGTAACTCCAGCGCCGCGTTGCGCAACGAAAACGCGGCCATTTGCGGTGGCTAACTGCTCGTAGTTCGTGCGCAGTGGCAGCGTCGTCATCCAAGACTGGGCCCCGCTCTTCGCGTCAAGCGCTATCACTACGTTGTTGCTGCCGATACCCTCGGCAAAGTATACCTTACCGGCACCTGCCCTGAGATCATCGACGTAGATATTTGCCGTCGAAACGCACCAGGCAGCGCTCCCGCTTGTCGCAGAAAACGCGCAGATCTCGGTGGCGCCAGAGGGGCCTTGACATGCCAGTACTGCGAACACGAGCCCGTTTGCCGCGGGTAGGGGATTGCCGCTTTCGTCGCCCCCATCGGGGCAATGATACACCCCCGGAACGTCCCAAGCGATCGCGCCGGTTTTTGGATCAAGCGCCTGAGTATCCGGCTGTTCGTTGATGCCCTGTGTACTCTGGAAATAGATGCGGCCGCCGTAGAGCGCCGGCGATGTGCCGCCGTACCTAAGTCCGTTGCATGGGTTCGATTGATACTCGGTGCAGTACGCCTTCCAAAGAACATTGCCGGTTTTCGCGTTGAGACCGCAAAGTCCCGATTGGCTAGGACTATTCGAAGAGCTATTGCTGCACGGTGAAACCACGATGTTGCCCGCGACCGCGGCAACGAAGTTGAAGAGTCCGCCGGTAAAGTTCAAGTTTACGTTTGCGTACCACTTTTGCGCGCCGGTGGAGGCGTCGAGGGCGTATACGCCCGAGTTCGATTGGCCCGCGTCGTCGACGTACTCAGTTCCCTTGTCAACGACGATGCCGTTGGGCTGGATGATCGATTGATTGTTCCAAGCGATCTGCAGATTACCGACATTGCCGGCGTTGATGGTTGTTTCTAAGGGGTTGTAACCGGTGTGGCCCGAGTCGTAACCAAATTGAAGCCACTGCGCCATCTTAGCGGCGTTCACGGAGGACGAGGGCGCCGCGACCGATCGAGCCGACGTCAACGAAACTGGTGGAAGCGAGGTGCCGGCTTGGCCGCCAGGCGTGCAACCGCTCGCAAATAGCGCTGAAACTCCAAAAACGATAATCGGTTTAGCAATCTTTCGTATGCCGTACATAAGAACGAAGCTCCCTTTCATAGGTCGCCGGCGTCACAATAGTGCGCCGTACCAGGCCATCGTAAAGGAGCTTTGCGCGTCGCAGTATGGGTAGGCTACCCTACCCGGGCGACGCTTCCGAGTTAAGAACGGGCGGTCGCGTAGGGCCGAAGCCCCCTGCGCGAAGATACACCGAGTTTCTGAAAGGCCGACCCGAGGTGTTTTTCAACCGTCTTATGGCTGATGAAAAGGCTATGAGCGATTTCCAGGTTGGAGTGCCCACTAGCGGCCAGTGCGACAATTTCGCGTTCCCGCGATGACAGAACCGCTAGCTTCGCAGCGTCGACATCATTCGACGTCCCGATCTTACTGGGGCGCCCGGCTTCAAGGCGGCGGGCGTGGTGAGTGGCGCCGCACCGACGATACAACGCAAGCGCGGACTCAAGTTCACCTGCGGTCTCGCGTGCCTCCGCCTCGAGCAGCGGCGTGCGAAAGCGTCGAAAGCCTTCCGCCGCCTCTTTCGCAAGGCGCTTCGCCTGCTCGAACCGTCCGCTCTCCAAATAACAGACCGCATCGAACAACGCGAGTGCCGGGCGCTCGAGCGAGTCTCCCATTGTGGCGGCGCGTGCGAGATATTCGCGCGCCCGGTCGCGGTCGGCGGCGGCGCCATGGCGTGCGATCGCGAGCAACGTTGGAACTTCGCCGCGTATAAGTTCGCACTGCGGCAGGACGCGATGTAGCAGCTCTTGCGCGTCCTTCGCGCGTCCCCGTCGGGCGAGTACCTCCGCAAAGCCGTAGCCGCACTCGATTTCCGGCGCCGATACGATCGCACCTTCGAACCCATCAAACCACTTTTCGATCAGGTTCTCGTCGCCCACGTACGTTCCAACCGCCGTTCCGGCTCCCGCCGCAAAGACGATATTGACGCGATTGTCGCTCGTTGTTGGAACCGCTTCCACCGCCTCGCGAGCAGCTTGCAGATCTCCGCTCAAGATGTAGCAGAGCGCCGCGGTTGCGTGCGCGCACTCCTCCGCGTGGCGGCTTCGCGTTTCGCGCGCAACGCGCAGGGCATGGCGAATATTCTCTCGCGCATCTTCGTGCAATCCAAACCACGCAAAGTATTTCGCTGCATTGTAATACACGCCGGCGGTTGCGCCGGCACCGTGAGCACGCGCTGCGTCGAGCCAAGCTGCATGCTCGCGCCGAAACCCGTCAGCATCGCCAAATGCAGCGGCAATGGCGGCGGCAACATTATGGAACCGGACGCCGACGTCAGTCGTACCGGCCGTCGCTCGCCGATCGACCAGCGCGAGATGCGCTTGTGCGCGCGACGGAAAACGCAAGCCGATTGCAATCCAGGCAATGCCCAGATGTAGTCGAGCGCGCGCGAGATACTCAGTCGCATCGAGCCGTGCCAACATGTGCTCCAAGGACGCGCTGGTGTCCGAGAGATTAATCGTGTATGCAGTCATCGCCGCCCGAACGCGGCACACCGCTTCACATTCGAATGCTCCGGCCGAGGCAAAGGCGTCAGCTGCGGCGTTATAGGCTGCCTGACCTTCTTCGGCCATGCTCGATACCAGGCGCAGGTTTGCAATCTTTTCCAGAATGGACCCGCGCGTCAGCGGTTCGATGCTATCGGCCTCGAGCGCGCGTTCGTAAAACGCGATCGCGTCGCCGTGCGCATAAACGTTCCGGGCAGCGTCACCGGCAAGTTCGTTATACTGAACGCACAACTGATCATCGCCCGCGGCCCACCAATGATACGCCAATGCCTCGATCGACCGGTCGCTGCCCGGCGCGCGCTCGATCGTCAAGGCGATCCGGCGATGGAGTGGGCGCAGTTCAGCAGCAAGAAAATCGTCGCAAATAACTTCTCGCGTTAAGCCGTGACGGAACCGGAAGCGATCGGGGCCAACCTCTTCAATCAGCTGGAAGTCGCGAGCACGCCGTAAGGTAAGAATCAAGTCTTTGGGCTCGGTCTCGGCCACTTCGGCAAGGAGATCGAGCGTAAACGTTCGTCCGATAGCTGCCGCTTGCGTTACGATGCGGCGATCGGTGCCTTCAAATGGCCGCAACCGTTCGAGCAATGTTGTTCGAACGCTTGGAGGGACTGCCTGGACGTCGCCGCTATTACGCCGCTCCGCTGCTTCTTGCACCGCGTTTTTCAGTAACTCTTCGGTGAAGAATGGGTTGCCCTCGCCCGCTAATGCTATTGCTCGTCTCCTCTTAGCGCTCAAATTGAAGCCTGATAAGGCCTCATCGATGAAGGTCTGCAACTCGCTCCCTTCGAGCGGTCCGATGTCGATGCGGCCGGCGTGCGCAGAATGCCCGACCTTTTCTATGCCGGCGGCCGCGGGATGCCCCGCATGAAGGTCGGGTCGAAAGGACGCCAACACGAGCACGCGCATTCGGTGCAGCCGAGATCCAAAGTATGCTAATAAGTCCAGCGTTGCTGCATCCGCCCAATGCAAATCCTCGAGCACGACGACCAACGCTTTGCGGGAAGCAATATCTACGAAGCGCTCCACGATTGCCTCGAAGTATTGGCGCTTAGATTCGGCGGGGACAACTGCGGCGGCGGTGGACTCGGCGCTCGATATTGCATCTAAGATTGGGCCGTACGGACGCCCTCCGAACTCTCTACAAAAGCCATGCGTTATTCGCCAGCGAGAATAGGCGAGCGATCGGCAAAACTCCGAGATAAGCCGAGACTTGCCGAGGCCCGCATCTCCCGCGACAAAGACCAAGCTACCGCGAGAAACGCCCGCCTCAAGTCTTCGCTCTCGAAGATAGGCAAGTTCGGCCCGGCGCCCAACGAACGGCCGGCAGAGGATTGGTCGAACAATCACTTTGCGTGGCCTGATTTGGCGCTCGTGCACCAGGCCCCTGGAGTTGCTAGCCGGTGCTGTGCAGCCGAGCGATTTTGTTCGTCAAGCGCCGATATTCTTCGGAATGCGGGCCGACGAACTCGCGCGCACGAGCATAGTATGCCTGCGCGCCCTGGCTCGCGAACGCGGCGGTCGCTTGGTCGCCCGCCAGTTCGTTGTATCGGAGACAGCGCGCCGCGTCGCCACCGGCCCAGGAATGATACGCGAGATTGTCAAGTGCCGTTTCGCTCGTTTCCGCGCAGCGTTCTAAAGCGCGCGCGATGCGCCGGTGAATAGGACGCACGTGAGTACCGATAAACTCTGCATACGCGATGTCTCGAATCAAAGCGTGCCGGAAGGCGTACCAGTCACCGCAACGGCTCTCTCGCACGATGAATTGAAGCGTGCAGGCCTTGTCGAGCACCTCGCGTACGCGCTCTTCGGTTAATACGGTAATGTCGGTCAGTACTGCCAGACTAAAATGCCGTCCAATGAACGACGCACGCATAAGAACCGTACGTTCGGCCCGATTCAAACGCCGCAGACGCTGCAGCAAGCTCGTGGCGAACGAATCGGACATCGGCATTCGGTCAGTTTAGCCTGCCCTTCGGCGCCGCGGCATGGGGAGAAGCCCCTACTTCAGCCTCGCCGATCGCGGGCGGGCCTCAACCCGCCCAGTCCGCAAACTCATGCTTCGACAAGCTCATGCTTCGACAAGCTCAGCATGACACAATGCGGCAGGCTCATGCTTCGACAAGCTCAGCATGACATAGGAATAGGGCGGCGATCTTGCGATCGTCGCCCTACACTAACGAGCCGAACGCTTAAGAGCGTTGGCCGGCGCCCACCTAAAGAGCGTTGGCCAGAGCCCAGCCCTTCGGCGCACCGATGCCGGCAGCCTGATTGTACTGCGAGGCATTGCACGAGTAGGCTCCATTGCTGCCCGACGTGCAAGGCGTGTAGTACGTGCTATAACCGGTCTGCGAGAAGAGACTATAGATCGTCGGGTCGACCCAACCCAGTTTCGTGCCGTGAAGTTCGTTCGCTTCGATAATCAGTGCCACCGAAGCAGGCGATGACCACGACGTGCCCAGGTATTCGCCCCAACTGCCGCCCGTATAGACGGCAACCGGATAGAACGGCAGCGAGATGTCGGGCTGATTTCGTCCGGAGGTGATCATGCCCGCAATACCGCTTTGATAACTGGGCAATGCGAAGACGGTCGAAACGCCGCCGCCGCCGGAGTATCCGCTCACGCTGCCCATCGTGACGGTTTCGAGAACACCCTGATTCGTGTCGGTGAAATCGATGCCGCCAATCGAGGAGAAGTACGGACCGCCGGCCGGCGCGCTAACGCCTTCCGACCCGTTGCACTCACTGCTTCCCGAGTCGCCGCTCGACGCCGAGAACTCGACGCCTTCCGACGCGCCCTGTTGCGCGATGGAGTTGGTCGAATCGGCGAATGAAACGTCGCTCGACTCGCAGCCGCCGAACGAGGAGTTCACCGCGGTTGCTTTACCATCGCTGAGCACTTTGTTGTACGTGTCTTCGATTTGCTGATCGCCCAGCGATCCCATGTCGTAGACGATGATGTTGGCTCCCGGCGCCAAACCCGAGATCGTTTGCACGTCGAGATCGGTCTCGGCGTCGTCACCGCTGCCGCCACCGTCGACGGCTTCATTCGTCACCGTTCCGGTCTGGGTGACGCCGGCGGCCGACAAATATGTGGAGAGATAGCTGGTATTGACCGGGTCGTCGATCGCAATGGCTGCGGTATAACCGGCCCCGTTGCACCCGTGCTGTACCGGGAAGTCGAACGGTTTGGCAACACCGGTTGCGAGGGTCCCCGACGAGTTCGTGAGGGGTCCATTATCGGGCGCGGCGTTATTACAGCCGCCGCTCGGTGTTGAAGTCGGACTCGCGGTCGGAGTCGGGCTCGCGGTCGGCTTGGACGTCGGACTCGACGTCGGCGTCGGGCTCGCGGTCGGCTTCGAGGTGGGACTCGACGTCGGCGACGGCGAGGGAGATGGCGACGACGAGCCGGCCCACGCGACGTCGTCGACATATTGATAGACGTACGTCTGATTGAAACCATCGCCGTAACAGCCGAAGTAGATGTAGTCGGTCTGTCCGGCGTATGCGCTGAGGTTCACTTGGTAGTTCACCCAGCCATTGGTGTTGTTGACGGTCTTATAAAATGTGGTGAGGATGCGCCCGCTCTGATTGAGCAGGTATCCCGCTTGCCAGGCGTACTTGGTTCCGTAACTGCCTTCGTTCGAGCCTTGATAGACCCAGAAGCTCAGAACGCCATTAGTCGGCACCTTGACGAGTTGCGCGATCGATGCCCAACCATTGATCTCGGGCGGTTGCAAGGTGCCCATGAACGCCGAATACGTGCTCTGGTAGGCCTGCGCCGTCGTAACTTGCACGTAGTTGCCGTTCGTACTGCTCTCGTTGATCCAGCCCGGGCTCAACGAGCCGCTCGCGAAGTTGCCGTTGACCAGATTGCCGCTTGAATCAGCCGGTTGAATTCCGCTCGATCCGAGCGGGATCGTGACTCTGCCCTGCGAGTCGCGCTGGATCTGCGGCGCCGTGCGCGCAGACTGATCGGCGACCGTGCGAACCACGATCAGATTGTTGAGCGAAACATCGCGCACCAAAGGCGCGATCTCTCGCGGCACCGCGGCCGGCTTCACGTTGGTATAGCGCTCGCCGTACTTCGCTTGATGCACTGTGTGAATTTCGGTCGAAAAGAAACGCTCGACCACCGAACTGGGAGCCGTCGCGTCGACGATCGTGCGGTTTGGAAAGCGCTGCACGATCGTGAAACCCGCGCGCTCGAGAGCGCGCACCACGCGCTGCTCCTGCGCCGGCGTCGGCGCATACCGGTCGTCAAACTCCCTCGCCGTGAGGAAATGACGCGCCCGACCGCGCAGATTGCTGATATTCGCGACGAACCGATCGAGCTCGGCCTGATGGTTGTAGCGAAGCGTCAGCGAGACTCGCACAGCAGCGCTGGAAGCGCGCCGGCCGCTGTCGGTGAATGCGAGAGCTCCGTAAAGCTTTGGAACCGAAATCAACGGTTTGTCGGGACTTGCGGACCGTACCGCCGACTCGGTGATCGGGCCGGCGTTGCCGGCACTCGTCCACGGAAGTGAGGCGTTCTGACCACCTCCGCATGCCGTGAGTGCGAGCGCGATCCCCACGGCAGACGCGATCGAGCGTGATGATGTGCGCATGTGCCTCCTAATAAAAGTAGCGAGGAAACCTGCCGCCCCGTTCGTCGCACCGGCATGGGTCAGCCTGCCGCTTGGTGTGCTTAACTAATGTGGTGAAATCCAAGCGTTCGAGCGTTGCCTAGCGATATAAGGCAAATCGCGCGGGCGCCGAAGCCGGTGATTTATGAATAAGGCGCGATTCGAAGCCTTTTCGGACGGGGTCTTTGCCTTCGCCATTACGTTGCTGGCCCTGGGCTTCGTCTTGCCGCCGTTGCGATCGGCCTCGAACCATCAGCTGACCACCGCCCTGCTGGCGCTTTGGCCCAACTTTATTGCCTACGTGTTGAGTTTTTCGGTAATCGGCCTCATGTGGGAAAATCACCACGCGCTCTTTCGGGTCGTACGCCACGTCGATCGCCGAACGGTTTTTTGGAACATGCTGCTGCTCGCAGCGACCGTGCTGATTCCATTTGCGACCACAACCCTCGGCTCGTATCCCACATTAGCGGCCTCGACGTTCTTTTACGGCGTCGTTCTCTCGACGTGCGCGACATTTTACAATCTCATGCTCTTGCATCTCGTTCGTGCCGACGCGTTTCTGCCGGAGGTCGATCCGACTGCCATCGCGGCGACGGTGCGCGGCTACCGAACGGGCTGGTTCACGTACATCGGCGCGACGCTCATCGCACTGGTGCTGCCGCTTCTGAGTTTTGCACTCTATTTGGCGATGGTCGCCTATTTTCTGATTCCCCGCGGCGCCGACTCGGACAGCCCGCTCAGCGCTCGCCGGTGGTAGTCACGCGGGTTCGAAGTAGGCCGTTCAAAGCAGCGTGATACTCGCGAGTGTGGTGGGCGCTTTCGCGGTTGCGGTCGCGAACGGGCCGGCCGGGAACGCATTCTATCAACCACCGGCGCCACTCCCGGCGCTCACCGAGGGCGGCGTGATTTGGGCGCAACGTTTTTCCGGCGGCGCGGCATTGCCGTCGGCGGCAACGAACTATCGCGTCCTCTACGAGACGCTCGCCGGCAGCGGCGCATCCGTCGCTGTTTCCGGGACACTCGCAATTCCGCCGGGAAGACCTCCGGCCGGGGGTTGGCCGATCATCAGTTGGGCGCACGGGACGACGGGGAATGCGCCGCAATGCGCTCCCTCGCGTTTCGAAACGCCCGATCTCGAGCAACAAATGGTCGATGGTTTCGTGCGCAGGGGTTACGCCGTTGCGCAGACCGACTACGAAGGCATCGGTACGCCCGGAATCCATCCCTACATGGTTGCGCTCTCCGCCGCACGCGACGTCACCGACATCGTTCGCGCCGCGCGGGAGGTCGATCCCGATATCGGCACGCGTTGGATTGTGATGGGGCATTCGCAAGGCGGCGCTGCCGCGCTGGCAACCGCGGCCGCGGGCCCGCTGATCGCACCCGAACTGGACTTGCTCGGCGCGGTTGCGTACGCGCCGTTTTCGACGCCCGAAGGGATGCTACAAGACGAACTCCCGAGCACCACGCCCAACTCCGGCATGGCGATCCTCGCGCTGTTGATCGAGGGTTTTTCGACGGTCGATCCGCGGGTGGTACCCGGCGAGATGCTCGAACCCGCGGCCGTGAAGCTGCTGCCGGAGCTGGAGCAGCGATGCCTTCCGTATTTGATGACGATCTCGCAATGGTCGCAGATCGTGCCGCATTCGATCTTTTCGCCAAAAGCCGAAAGCGCAATCGCCGCCCTCGATGAGGATCTCCTCAAGAACAGCCCCGGCAATTTCAAAATCACGATTCCAACCCTGCTCGTGAACGGCACCGCCGACACACAGGTCGCTTCGGAAAGCACGCTGTTGCTGCGCGATCGCCTGCAACGCCGTGGTACGACCGTGGAGTTCAAAGCTTATCTCGGCGCGACCCACGGCTCGGTGCTGGCGGCGTCAGCCGCCGATGTCGCCGCATGGGTCGCTGCTCGTTTTGCCGGCCGCTGAAGGCTACAGCCCCTAGGAACTGCGGGCGGAAGGTACAATACGCGGCGTGCGGCCCATTGAGGCCGCTTTTCCCGCTGTCTAAAGAGGAGTCAGTATGCGAACCTTACCGCTTCTCGGTTTATCTCTTTTCGCGATTACTTTTGCGGCGTGCTCTTCGAGCGGCACGCTGACGGGCGCAAATCCGTCGGCACCCGCGCAAAGCACCGCCGGACGTTCCGCGATCGGACCCAACGGCGTGACGCCGCGCCACCTCGCCAACCGGCACGGGTGGATCTCCCCGAACCTTAAACCCAACACGCAATTGCTGTACGTTTCCGACGAAGGCGACAATCTGATCGACGTCTTTACCGTCCCCGATTACTCCCTCGCCGGTCAGATTACCGACGGAATCGATCAACCCGAAGGCATCGCCGTCGACAAGAAGGGCAATTTGTACGTTTCCAACCTTTCAGGCAACACCGTGACGGTGTATCCGAGAGGGTCGACCGACCAATATCAGACGCTGAGCGAACCGGACGGTCCCGATGACGTCGCCGTCACCAAGAACGGCTACGTCTTGGCCGGTGACACCGCAGGCGGCGTTGACGTCTATGCGCCGGGTGCCACATCGCCAACAACCCGGCTAACCAATTCCAGCGTGGACGGCGGCGTGTACGGCGTGGGCGCCGATGCGCATAATAACGCCTATGCTGCGGGCTTCGGCAACTCGGCACCGGCCGTGGTTGAATTCAAACACTTGAAAGGCGCCGGCGTAAATCTCGGACTAACGGGCATGTCATTTCCGGTGGGCGTGCTCGTCGACAAGCACGGCAACATCGTCGAATCCGACTTTAGCGGCGGTTTCATCAACATCTATCCGCCCGGCTCGACGTCGCCATCTTCGTCGATCAGCGCCTCCGAGGCCGAGCGCAGTTCACTCAACAAAGCAGAGAATCTGATCTACGTTCCGCAGGGCGGTAACGATGACGTCGCCGTCGACGACTATTCCAGCGGAACGAACGTTACCACCATCTCGATCGGCAACTTCACTACGGGTACGGCGCTGAGCCCGGCACCCAAACCATAACATTCCTGGATTTTTCCGAAGAAAAGCCCGACATCGTCGGGCTTTTCCTATTCTTTTGCTCTTGCGACTAGCCCGAGCCGCCGACGATGCGAGCGGTTTTGATGTAATCGAGCCGCGGAAAGTTTTTCTTGAGGTAGGCGTTGCCCCCAGATGCGATCAGACCTTGATCCGGCTGCTCGCCGTAGCCGGCGTAAATGCGACCGACGGCCGGCATGCCGCTGCTGACTCGACCAATCGGAGCAAAGCCCATCGCATCCAGCCTGGCGTTGTTGCCAAGGTTAATGAAGAGATGCGTCGTGCGGCTGTTCGGATTTCCGGTTGCTGCAAACGCCACCGTGCCGCGCGTATTTGATGTCTTCACGCGATCGTCGGGAATCGTAACGTCCCACTTTTTGGTGACGGCCGGATTGGCCGCGGCGCCCCACTGCACGACGAACCCGGGAACGACGCGGTAGAAGCGAGCACCGTCGAAGTATTTCGCCTTCACAAGCTCGTAAAATCGTTGCGCCCCATGCGGTGCAAGGCTGCGATCGACGTCGATGATAATGGGCCCCTCGCTGGTGTCGAACAGAACGCGAAAGGTTTTCGCGGGAACGCTAGCTGACGGGGACGGCTTTGCAACAAGCGTAGAGCCGATGAACGCGAGCGCCAAAATGGCGACAACTGATAATCTCGTACGCAACAACACCATGTGCAAATTCTCAAATATCCGTCCGGTCCCTCTTGACGATGGCACGCGGGTTGCGATATTATACCGTCAGGCGGTATAACGTAAAGCGATATATGGAAACCGATCTTTCTGTCTTCGTCGAACCGGCGCTGCTCATTCTTATCAGCCTGGCTGACCGACCGAAACACGGCTATTCGATCATGCAAGACGTCCAGGAAATGACTGGATGGGCGATGCGACCGGGCACGCTCTACGGCGCGCTCGGCCGCATGGGGCGCGTCGGCTGGATCGAGGAAACGAAGAGTGAAGATTACCGTCGCCGGCCTTACGCGTTGACTAGCGACGGCCAAGCCGAGTTGGCACGTCAACTCGCCATTTTGAACACGCTCGCGCAAACCGGCCTGAAACGAAGCAAGAAACTTTCTAAGACTCGGAGGATACTCTCGCAATGAACGATGCTCTTTCGACCAAACAACAGTACAACGTCAGTTTCGTAACGGTTATCGTGGCTGACATGCAGCGTTCCATCGACTTTTATACGAAGAAGCTTGGCCTGCCGCTCAAGACGCGTTACGGCGATCACTTTGCGATTGTCGAAGCGCCGGGCGTTACGATTGGCCTGCATCCCGCAAAGGATGGAGGCGCAGCGCCAGGCACGCTTTCGATCGGTCTGGGAGTCAGCGACGTCGCAGCAAGTCGCGAAGAGCTCCAAGGTCGCGGCCTCGCGTTCGATGGCGATATCGTCGCCGACCCGCCGATGCGATTTGCATTCTTGCGCGACCCCGACGGCGCGCAACTCTATCTCGCCGAACAGAGCGAGTGGGTATAGCCGCAGCGCTTGATTCTCGGGAAAAGCCGGTTGTGGGCATCAATTGGCTTCGCATTGTTCGGCATCGGATTGCTGCTCAGAGCGGCGCTCTACTTCCCGCCGGCCATGTTTCAGATCGACTCGGACGCCGTGCTTTCGGGCCTGTGTGCGTTTCGAATTGCCGATGGGCAGTATCCGGCATTTTTTCCCGGCGGTACACGCTTGAGCGCCGCCAGTTGCTACGTCGCCGCCGCCTACTTTCATCTCTTTGGCGCGGGACGTGCCGGCTTAGCTCTGACCGCGCTGACGTGGGCCGCGCTTTACCTTGCGTTTACGCTGCTGTTTCTTCGCGCGATGCTGGGACCGAGGCTCGCCTGTCTAGGATTTCTCTTTGCAATCGTGCCGTCGGAACAGTTCATGACCGTCACCTATGCGCCATGGGGATATGGCGAGATCGTGGCTTCGTGCGCCGCAACGCTCTGGTTAGCAACCCTTTGGCGAAATACGGCGGCGCTGTGGCAGCGGTTCTGTTTCGGACTGAGCGTGGGGCTCGGCTTCTGGTTTTCAATGGAGACGCTGATGATTTCGCTGCCCGCGATCGCGTGGGTTGCGCTCAAGCGGCGCGACGCAACCGTTGAAGAAGGCGGCCCGGCATTTCTCGGCGCGATGGTGGGCGCGATACCGTTCTTGGCCGGTAACGTTACGCACGGCTTTCCTTCGCTGACGCAGAACTGGGCGTCGCGGCCAACGTCGAGCATCGCGCAAGCCTGGGCCAATGGTGTTTGGCTGACAACCTACCTGATTCCAAAGCTGCTCTTCCGATCGTCGGGATGGTGGTCGGAAACAACGCTGCTCATCGTCGCCTACGCGTTCGTCGCCGCCGGCTTCGTATTGGCGGTCCGACGCAGGAGAGAGAATTCGCGTTTTGCGCATGATTCGCGTGACACGGCGACGCTTCTTCTCCTCGTGCTGGCGGCGTGTTTGTTGATCTTCAGCTTTTCACAAGCCGGAACGAGCCGTGGCTGGACCGTGCGATATATCGCGCCATTGTACGTCGTCGTGCCGCTCTTCTGCGCGCTCGGAATCGAAGCTCTTTGGACGTGGAGCAAAGCGTTGTCGGTTGGCGTTGTCGCCGCGCTGCTCGTCCCCAACTTGCTGCTGTATGGCTTACCCGGGAGCGCCACGCGTGCGGAGCTGACGGCGGAGCTGTCGAACGACGTGCACCTTCGCGATATCCTTGCCCGGGATGGCATTCGGATGGTGTACGGCGATTACTTTTGGGTTTATCACTTGAACTTCGATAGCGACGAGCGCATCGCCGGCGTCCCGTCGGTGCGCGCCGTCGACTACTTCGACTATGGCGGAGAGCTGGGAACCTCGACCGTCCGCTGGGCGTTGCTCGGCGGCCTCGACGAAGTGCGCCGATTCGCTCGAGTGGCGTCGGCGCACGGGACGTTGACCCCTGACGGCGACCTTTGGGTCTTCATCGCGGACCGTCCCACGGCAAACGCGGCGCAACTCATAACGACGCTTCGAAGAGCCAGCAACTAAAAAGACCCCGCTGAGAGCGAGGTCTTTATTTGCGTATAGTGCGTGGCCGCTTTAGGTGCTGCAGACTCCCTGCGGGCTCGTGAACGTCCCTTCGAACGAATACAAGCCGCCGGTACCGGTCGACGGCGTGCGGTAGAACCACGAGAAGAACGCAAGCTCCTGCGGATGGTAGGTGAACCCGTGATATTGGACCGTGAAATCCGTGCCGGTCAGCGGATCGCCAACTTCGAAATTATATTGACAGCCGCCGACTTGCCCGACGTGGCCCCATCCAGGTGTCGCGTTGTTGAGAAACGGATCGTTGATCAGCTCGCCGAGCTCGTGCGTCCAGACGCTGATATCTTCGATCGGCACGTTGAAGATGCCCGGATCGTTGTACGTTCCCACCGAATAGGGCACGTAACCGGTGTAACGCTGCATCAGCGAATGGTATCCGATGATGCAACAGCCGCCCTTATACGTGAAGAACGTGTTGTACGTGAGCATAACCGGAATCTGCGCCCCGCTCGTATAGGTGGAGGCGATGTTCTGCACGATGAGATTGTATTCGTTGAGCCGTATCGTGCCTATCCGGTGCGATTTACCACTGCAAACACCGGCGAACGTCTTCGAGTGACGCGGAGCGTTGACGTAGACGATAATCGGAGTGGTCGCCCCCCGCAGCCGCGTGTGATAGTGCGAGCCTTTGAGAATCGTCCAGAATTCCGCGCGTTGAAATCCGTCGTTGACCTGCGTCTTGCCAACGTCGACGCCGTTCGAAATCAACTCCGTATTATGAAAATTGGGTCCCCGGAAGAAGCGGTTTGCCACTGGAACGGTGTCGCCGCAACCCGGCTGCCGTGGATCGAGCACGGTTCCATCGGGAAACGTGAGGACCAGAACGATCGGCACGTATCGAAGGAACGTCGTCTTGTCGCTCTTCGTCGGGTCTTTCCCGGCAATGATGTACTGGTAGGTGTTTCCGTCGAGCGGCGACTTCACCGAACCGCTAAAGAACGGAATCGTATTGCCATACGCTTCTTGCCGTTTGAGGTCGGCGAGATCGATGGCGTGCGCAAACGGCAAGGTGGCATATTTCGGCGCCCAATGATACGCGTCGGCGAGACTGCGGTCACCGGCGGTGCGCACAATTTGATTCGTTGTTGAGGTTTGCCCGGGCATCGACCCGGTTTGACCGCCACAGGCGGTCAACATTGCGGCGACAGCTAAAACCGCCGCCGTCTTGCTGTAAGTAAACAAGAGAGTCCTCCAGTTTCCAAAAAACGGCTATACCACGCCCCCATCGGGCAGACCTATTGGCAAGGCCATAAACGGGTGGTACGTGAACTCTTGGGCGATGAATTTGCCGACTCGGTCCGTCCTTTTTATCCTCACCATCGCCCTCGTCGCTGCGACAGCGCCGGCACCGCCTCCGCCGCCCGCCGTGCGCAATGTGACGACCGTGTATTACGGCGTCTCCGTGCCCGACCCGTACCGCTATTTCGAGGATTCAAAGGATCCGGGACTGGCCAACTACTTTCGCGAGCAGAGCAGCTACACGCGACAAATTCTCGACGCATTGCCGGGCCGAGAGGCGCTAGCCAAACGAATCGCCCAACTCGACAACGGCAATGAGAGCCTCGACACCGTGCGGATCGTCGGCTCGTATTACTTTTACCTCAAACGCGCGGCAGGAGCGAACACCACGAAGCTCTACCGCCGGCGCATTGCCGGTGGCCCGGAACGTCTGGTATTCGATCCGGATACCTTTGCGCGCTCGCCGATGCAACACTACACGTTCGATTACTACTCCATATCGCCCGACGGCCGTTATGCCGCGATCGGGACCGCCGAAGGCGGTTCGGAGAACACCGTATTGCACGTGGTCGACGTGCGCGACGGACGCTTGCTGTCGGACGTCATCGAGCGCGCCGTTTATTTAGATCCGCAGTGGCTCAGCGATTCGCGCTCGTTCTATTATTTTCGAACCCCGGATCTCGGCCCCAATGCGCCGCAAAGCGCGCGCGACACCCAAGGAGTGGTTCGACTGCACGTACTGGGTCGCAGCCCGGATCTCGATCCGGCGATTTTCGGCTACGGCTTGTCGGCGGCGATTCCGTTCGCCCCCGAAGATGCAGCGATCGTCAACGTGTCGCCCAGGACGACTTGGGCGGTTGCCGCGATCTATCACGGCGTGCAGAACGAAATTGCGCTCTATGCGGCGCCCGCCTCGCAGGCCATCAACGGCCACGCACCTTGGCGCAAAATAGTCGGTTACGAAGATGACGTCACGGCTTTCGAAGTCGTCAACAACACGCTCTATTTGAGCTCGCATCTGAATGCTTCCCGTCACCGCATCCTGGCCGTGGACTTGCGTAACCCGTCGCTCGCAAATGCTCGTGAGGCGGTCGCCCAAAGCCGAAGCGTCATCGAAGCGCTCAGCCTCGCGGCCGACGGGATCTATCTTCAAGACCTCGACGGCGGAATCTCCAAACTGCGACGCCTTGCGATTAATTCCGATGGCACGCCGGGAAAGATCACCGATATCGCTTTACCGTTTGCCGGAACGATTTCGGAGACCGCGACGGATCCGCTGCGAGCCGGTGCGACGTTCGACATGCAGTCGTGGACGAAATCCCCGTTGTGGTATCGCGTTTCAAGCACCAATTCGGTGAGCGACACGGGCCTTCGCAAGAAATCAGCGGTCGACTATTCCGGAATCATGGCCCGGGAAGTCTTTGCCCAGAGTTCGGACGGGACAAAGGTGCCGCTCTCGATCGTCATGCGCGCCAATACCGCGCTCGACGGTACAAATCGGGCGCTCGTAGACGGTTACGGTGCGTACGGAATTTCGATCTCGCCGGCATTCAGCCCGACGCGCCTGGCCTGGCTGGAGCGCGGCGGCATTTTCGCCGAGTGCCACGTTCGCGGCGGCGGCGAGTTTGGTGAAGACTGGCACTTTGCGGCGCATATCGCCACCAAGCAGCGAACCATTGACGATTTCATCGCGTGCGCACGCTATCTTCTGGATAACCGATACACGACGTCGGCGCGCCTCGCCGGCTCGGGAACGAGTGCGGGCGGCGTTACGATTGGCAACGCCATCGTTCAGCATCCCGAGCTTTTCGCCGCGGCGCTCGACGTCGTGGGCGATACGAATCCGACTCGCGACGAATTTGCCGAAGGCGGCCCCGCCAACATTCCCGAGTTCGGAAGCGTTACCGATCCGGTCGGATTCAAGGCCCTCTACGAGACCGATCCCTACATTCACATACGCGACGGGGTCGCGTATCCGGCGGTTCTCGCCATTACCGGGGCAAACGATCCGCGCGTCGCTCCGTGGATCGTCGCAAAGTTCGCGGCGCGTTTACAAGCGGCGACGTCGAGCGGGAAGCCGGTGTTGTTGCGCGTGGACTACGACGCGGGCCACGGCAACCTCGGGGCGTCTCGCGCGCAAACGCAGTCGCTCATCACCGATGAATACGCGTTCCTGCTCTGGCAACTCAGCTGACCTGTTCGCGAGGCGACTACTTCGGCTTTGCGACGTAGCGAAACTGCCCCGGCGCCCACGCGCAGAGGCTTCCGTCGTTCATAACGAACGATTCAAATCCGTCCACTTCGGGATTGAAATCCGCATTGTGGACCTTCGTCGCGGGCCAATCTACCGAGGGATCTTGACGCGCCGCGGCGCGAGCCTTGCTGTTCGAGAACTGCGGCGACTTTGCCAGCGCATTGAGCGCCAACGCAAGCTCCTTTGCGGCGGGCATTCGACCATCGTTCTCTACGGGTGAACGCTTCTACTTCAGCGATCCTCCGCGGGAACCGTCCGAAACGAAACAAGCGGTGCGGCGCGCCCGTAGTTGGGGTGATGGAAATCGAAATCCAAGCGTTGACGAAACGCTATCGCAGCGTCGTCGCCGTCAGCGATTTCAGCTTGCGACTCGGCCCCGGTATTCTCGGACTGCTCGGTCCCAACGGTGCCGGCAAGTCGACGCTCATGCGCATGCTCGCAACGGTTACGCGTCCGACGAGCGGTACGATTCTGCTCGACGGAATCGACATCGTAAAATCGCCCGACCGGGTGCGTCGCACGCTCGGATATCTGCCGCAGGATTTCGGGGTCTATCCGCATCTCAATGCCGTCGAGTTCCTCGAGTATATCGCCGCCCTCAAGGGGCTCGATCGCCGCACGTCGCGCGAACGCATCGAACGACTGCTGGAGATGGTCAACCTCACGCCGGCCAAGCATCGCCAGCTGGGAGGCTACTCCGGGGGCATGCGTCAGCGCGTCGGGATTGCGCAGGCGCTGCTCAACGATCCGACGTTGCTGATCGTCGACGAACCGTCGGCCGGACTGGACCCCGAGGAGCGCGTTCGATTCCGAAATTTGCTGCGAGATCTCTCCGGCGATCGGATCATCATTCTTTCCACGCATATCTGCTCGGACGTGGAAACGACCGCAAGCGACGTTGCGATCGTCGGCGGCGGCAAGTTACTCAAGCGCGGATCGCCCGCGTCGCTGACCAATGGTTCGGGTTCGCTCGAAAACGCCTACTTACGAACGGTCGCTGCGGCGAAGGGCAACGCTTGAGCGCAGCTCGCGTCGTCTTGAGCGTTGCGCGCGCCGATTTCTTCGAACGCTCGCGCCGTTATCAATATCTTGCGACGCTGGTCGTTACGCTTGTCGCCGGCATTTTCTTCGTGCCCCCGCGCGGGGCGAATTACGTGGCGTTCACCGTTGATGGCTACCGTGGCATCTACAACTCGGCGTGGATGGGAGCGATGATGGCGATGCTAGCCACGACCGCGCTCTCGCTCTTTGGCTTCTATCTCGTTAAGAGCGCCATTGCCGTCGACCGCGCTACTCGCGTTGGCGAGATCGTGGCCTCAACCCGTGCCTCGAGACTTGAATATATCGGCGGAAAGTGGCTTGGCAACGTTGCAGTACTCACGTCGCTGACGCTTCTGCTTATGGCGGATGCCGTCATCATGCAACTGGTTCGCGGCGAAGATCGCACGATCGACCTGATTGCGATCGCATCGCCCTTCCTGGTGGTTTTGCTCCCCGTTATCTTGCTCGTTTCGGCCGTGGCCGTCTTGTTCGAAGCGATACAGTTTCTGCGAGGCGGTGCGGGGAACGTCACGTACTTTTTCCTCTGGATTGCGGGTCTGAGTCTCGGCGCGGCACCCGCGTCGAAAATTCCGTCGCCGTGGAACGATCCACTAGGGATTATGGCGGTGGGTCAACAGATCAACGGCGCGCTTGCAAAGATTGCTCCGCACATTCATAAAGACGTTGATTTGCTGCTGGGCGGGAGTCGGAGCACAGAACGCTACTTCGTGTGGCACGGCTTTGCGTGGAGCGCGGCCGATGTTGCCGGCCGCCTCATCTGGTGTTTGGTAGCCTTCGCTATCGTGGTTCTCGCCGCGCGACTTTTCGATCGTTTCGCCGACGGCGCGCAACCAACGCGCGAACGCGCGGCGAAGCCCTGGCAGTCGGCGCTGGCGCGAACCGCCGAACGCGTCTCGGCACCGATCTTCGACCGTCTCTTCGCCGGCGACTTTGGCGCGCTGGTTTTGGCGGAGTTGCGACTGATGCTCAAAGGATCGAATATCTGGTGGTACGTTGTCGCAATCGGCCTGTGGATCGCGACGCTCGTCTCTCCGGCGACGGCGCAGAGTGCGCTGCTCGATTTGGCCTGGCTGTGGCCGATTTTAAAATGGTCGCAAATTGGAACGCGCGAGTGTGCCTTTAACACCGAAGGCTTCGTCTTTCCCTCGCTGCAGCCACTGCGCCGCCAGTACGTCGCGATGTGGATCTCCGGCATCGCGCTCGCGCTCTTGATGGGAAGCGGCTCGATCGTGCACTGGCTGATTGCCGCCGATTGGATCGCCGTGGCGGCGGTCGTGGCCGGCGCTGTCTTCGTGCCAACGCTTGCACTCGCGTGCGGCGCGATCTCGGGCACAAGCCGACTCTTCGAAATCGTTTACCTCGTTCTGTGGTACGTCGGCCCGATGAACAACGTGCCGGATTTGGACTTCACGCGGCCTTCGGGTGTGCCAATGGCGATGACCGCAACCGTTGTGCTCGCCGTGGTCGCCTTCGCGATGCGCCGGATTCGCCTACGCAGCGCTTAGGCAAAGCGCGAGGACGAGGCAGCCCTTTGCCTGAATCGCCTTAAGAGTATGAAGAAAAGCATTAGTTTCGTCGTTCTTATTGCCACGATGATAGGTGCACCGGCATTCGCTCTGGCCGCCGGCGCGACACCAACACCGGCGCCGACCGCGGCGCCGCCCGCCTCGCCTTCCGAGCAACAGTTCGTTGCATCGGTCACGACCGATCTTCAGCACCGCTTTCCCACAACAACCGCGGCTGCCGCTGCCGGATATTTTCAATACACGGTCGAGGACCAAACCGGTGCGATCAGTTGGGTGAACACTCGCTATTGGCAGAGCGACGCCACGCATCCAAGCCAGCTTTGGTATGACGTCCGCGGTCGCCTTATCGGTGCCGACTTCTCGGTACTGCAAAGCAACTCGGCCACGCGTCCGCAAGTGTGGGGAATATCGCCGTCGCGCTACCTCGATTTTTCGCCCAGGCACGTGCATTTTGCAATTCGAACCGCATCGGGACTTCAATACGGCGGCGTCGGCGCGAAGACCATGGCCAAAGTGGGCGGCTCGGTCAACAATCCGACCGCTAACGACATTTACAAGATCAGCAAACTCAAGCGCTGGACGGTTTTGGGCATTTCGGCACCGCGTTCGGTAAGCGACGTCGCGTTCGTTTTTGCCTTTCCGGCAATCTGGGATTTGCAAGTGTGGCTCGTGCCGAATCCGCTCGGCGCCTTCGCCGAACATAATCCCAACGTGATCCCGAGCGCCGCCGCAAAGGACCAAGACTAAGACGGGCGCTGCGACGCGCCCGGCGGCCTCAGACTTTTTTCATCGGCTTGGCTTACGCTCTTCGCATCGTCACCCTCATACAATACAAAGGAGAGCGTCTTATGCGTTTTTTGCGACGGAGCGTTGTTTTCGCCGCTGCGATCCTGTTTGCCTCAGCCGGCGCTGCGATGGCGCATAGTTTCGCCGAAGACCCGACGAATATGCTAGCACCGGCGTCGCAGAACCTCACCGGCAGTTGGCCGGTGACCGTGAGCCGCTCGCAGCGTAGCAACGGCACATATTGCCTGACCTTGACCGAAAATAGCCGCAATGCAGGTTCGGCGTCGCTCGTGATCGGCAGTCAAAAATATCCTTACGGCACGTTCCAAATCTTCAACCATACGCTCGTAGCAACGATTGAAGTCGAGGGCTACGGCCAGAACGCCGGCTTGGTCTTCATCGGATCGGCTGGACGGGGTACCATTGGAGCAGGCGTGTTTGACGACGTTTACGGCGGCGAGGCGTTTGACGAGGGCGCGTTGGCGTTCGGGATGAAGGGCGGCTGCTAACGCGGCCGACTCGCGTGACGCCTAGTGTATCGTGATTCCGTTCGGGTCATCGAGTTCAGTTTTCTTGCACACATCAGCCGCTTAATCCGCGGCCCGTCAACGACAAATAGTTTGAAGCGACACCGTGTTGGTCGACGTGGTTCCGAGAACTACTTCAGCTCGCTTTCTATTGCGCGCATCACTTTATCGAAGACCGCGTCCTGTTCCGTTTTGCTCATTGCAGCAAGCGGCTGTGACGGTGGATTTACGGTCTGAAAAATTGACAAAGGGCTGCGCTGATAGGCTGAGGGGCTGATCACGATTGGCAAAATCCGCGCCCCGTGGTCCTGTGCAGTCGAGAGTATCGTTGGGAGCTCCTGTCTTGCGATAAAATCTGAAGCAAAAAAGTCGGCGCTTATGAGAAGCACGATAACCCTTGCGCCCGAAAGTGCCCGATGGAGATCATCCTGCCACAGGGTGCCGGCTTCCACATTTTCGTCGCACCAGTAATCAACTAGGCCCTCCCTCACGAGGGGTTTCAAAAACACGCTAAACCTATCGCGCCATTCACTATCGTGCCGGCTGTAGGAGATAAAGACCTTGGCCCGCTTTGTAAACGACGTGACCGGTTTGCCGTCGACCGAGTTTGCGGTGAGCACATCGTCATGCCCATTCCGAAGCGCCTTGATTTCGTGAATCGTGTAACTGAGCCCCGTCACTTGCTCGGGTCTCGCAACCCTGAAGGCCTCCAGCTTGCAGGAGGACGCTATTATGTCCCTTGCTTCGTGGAACGTAAGGTTATCGCATAATATGCGCCTTCCACTGCGGGCGTGATACTCAAGAGCGGCTGCGAGATTTACGGCCCCGCCGATAACAGTGAGGTCGCGGAGTCGCTCATTTCCGGTCGGTCCTAGGACAACGTCGTCAGTGGAGATTCCGACGCCAACGTCCAGAAAGCTGATATCTTGGTTAACCTTCTGCGCCCAGCCTTCATGCAGGCGCGCAAATCCCGCAATTATTTCAAAGGAGCATTGTAACGCTCGGCTTGCCGATGCCTCGTCCCGAAAGAAGCCCATGATGCCGTCGCCGAGCATCTTATTCACGATGCCGCCGGCCGCGTATACTTTGTCGATGAGAAGCGCCAAGAACTCGTTGAGCCGAGCGTGAATCCTGCTAGCGTCTCCGAGTATTTCCGCGAACCTCGTTGAGCCGCGTAGGTCTGCGAAAAGCACCGTGACGCGCTCAACCGTAGCGGCGCCCTCATTTAAAACAAAACGCCTTACTAGGTCGCCGCAAGCGGATGGCGCGCCGTAAAGACCGCTCGAAGCAATGACGCGACCGAAGAGTTCGGCGTTGCGAATCGCAATCGCGGCCTGGTCTGCCAAATGGCGCGCCAGATCGAGGTCAGCTTCCGTGAAGGGCTCGTTTCCCGCGGCCTTGTTCAGAAGCTGGAGGACGCCTAATTTTTCGTTTGCAAACGAAAGTGGTACGCAAATCAAAGATTTCGTATCGAACGCCGTCTCATCATCCACAGCTTTGTAGTGATTGGTTACCCTGTTCTCAAGCCTAGATGCTGAGGTGGCAAAAACCGCGCCCGCGATCGAGTCCGGCCCTTCAGGGATCCGCATGTTCCGCACTTGGTCCGCTGCAGGCCCAGTTGCGGCCGCGAAATAGAGATCGTGTCGCAACGGGTCATGTAAAATTACCGATGCGGCCTCGGCTCGCGAGATTCGGCCCGCAACGACCAACAGGTTATCGAGCAGCGCTGCGAGTGAAAGTTCCGACGTCAGTTGGCCCGCGGAATCGAGTAGGGCAAGCAACTGGTCAGAATTAAGACGCGATGGCATGGCCTTCTAGCAACCTAACCGCACGGTTGATTGTTCTCGGTAGCCGTGGTCTTTCCCCGGTGTTAGATTGGCGGATGCCGAAACGTTGAACAAGCGCTTACCACACTTTGCCTCGCCCTTCCAGGCATAGAATGCATGGTGCGATCAGAACGAACTGAACACGCTGATTGAGCTTCGTCGCGGCATCGAAAAACAGGGCTACGACTTCAGAAGGGGCGCAGCGAGGCCCCATGCGACGACGGCGATGGCTACGACTGCGAGCGACCCGTGCAGCGGGAGGGCAGCGCGGCTTAGCGCGGCTTTGAACCATTCCGCGGGCGAAACATTGCCTACGTTCATATCGTAGACCAGGACTTCCGGCATTTGGAGGTTAGCCGCCGCGCGAAGCGATGGGACACTAGCTACGTATCTCGCGCGGTAAAGCCGCTCGAGTGCCAAATAATATGCGTCGAGGAGCCAGAAAGCGCCGATTGGTATTAGCGCAAGCCAGGCGAGCTGCGGATGTGAGTCTTTGGCAGTAAAGCCGATTATTACGCTACCAAGAGCGACGCTCCAACCCTTCACTTGAAATGAATTTGCAGCGAGGCGTGCAATCGTTGCTTGCAGGATGTCGATGTACTTCCGAATGTCGTCGTTCATCATGTCACGTCCTTAACGATCGTCTGCAGCCACCTCGCCAAACTAGAGAATAGTAATTTTATTCGCGCCCGCTCGCGCTCCCGCCAAGCTGCCGCTTCCGGCAAATTTGCGTATGCCACCCGCACTGAAATGTTCATTTTTACTTGCCCCGGAGGCAGCGCCGGTACATACACCGACGGCTGGACCGGCGCGCTCAATTATTGACTGGTTTGCGACCTGCGTATTGTCAACATGGCGAGGTAGATAAGGAGTGACCACCCGTCGTAGGTGGTCACTCTCTTTACTATCCTCCGGATGTTGGACTCGAACCAACGACCCGCTGATTAACAGTCAGCTGCTCTACCAACTGAGCTAATCCGGATTGGAAAACCAGCCGCGCCGAGGCGTTCCACGGAGGCTCAAAGGCCCCTGCCGACGTGCTGGTTTCAGCGGAGGCGAGCTTCGCGGCGAATCTCACCTTCGATCGTCAACGCCACGGGCACGCCGAAAAAGATCGCATGCGCAACGAGCACGTTGGCAAGATGCGACAGAGTGGGCTCCAGTTGGGTCGCGTGACCGAGCGGAACAACGACAAAGAGCATGGCTATCATCACCAGCGCGCCGAAGCAAAGCCCGGCCAGCACAACGTAACGCCTGACGATTGGCAGCATCACGTAAAGCGCCGCAAACGCAACCGCCCAAGCAAACGAAACGACAAAATCCATTGCAAGGCCCACGAACGCCGTCGGCCAGCCGCCGTTAAAGGCGCGGACGCCGTAAGCATTTGAAGCGTCCCACTGCAAGAGCTCGCGTAAGCATAGCGCTATGGGAAGATGCGCCGCGACCGCGCGCTCAAGCACGAGATACACGGTGATGGTAACGAGGCCGACGATGGCGGCCACAGCAGACGCGCGCAGAAGCCGGGGTCCTGGCATCGTGCATCCACAGCGCCCGAACGGTAGTCAACGTGACCGGTCGCGAGCGGAAAAGCGGTAACTTCCACGGTATAGGCCTGGCATGGCGGAGCGTAGCAAGCGCGGCCCTGCGGCAACCCTCATTCCGGCCGACGTCGACGATGCCACCGTCGAAGTCGACGGTCGACACGTTGCGCTGACGAATCTGCGCAAAATTTATTTCCCGGCATTGAAGCTGACCAAGGGCGATCTTCTCCGCTACTATATGAGCGTTGCCGACGTTCTTCTTCCGCACATTCGGGAGCGGGCGATGGTGATGAAACGCTACCCCCACGGGGTCACGGGCGAATTCTTCTACATGAAGCGAACGCCGACGCCGCGACCGCCATGGATACGCACCTGTCCTATCTCGCATCGCTCAGGCAACGTCATTGACTTTCCCGTGATTGACGATCGCGCGTCGCTTCTCTGGTTGATCAATCTTGGGTGCATCGACCTCAACCCCTGGTACTCCCGCTGCGAGGATCCCGACCGCCCGCTTTACATCCATTTCGACATGGATCCCACCGACAACACCCCGTTCTCGGTGGTCCGCGAGGGCGCGCTGATCGTCAACGACGTCCTGCGCGGCCTTGGAATGACGCCCTTCGTGAAGACGACCGGCAGCAGCGGCGTACACATTTACGTCGCAATCCGTACGGGGCCGACGCAGCACGAAGTCTGGGCGATCGCTAAGGAGATCGGCCATCAAATTGCGCGAGCCCATCCCGACGTGTTGACTGCCGAATACCGCATCGCCAACCGCCCCGATCGTCACGTGCTGGTCGACTACAACCAGAACGCCTGGGGGAAAACCCTGGCCTCGATTTATTCCGTTCGCCCGAACGAAGAAGCGACCGTTTCGACGCCCGTGACTTGGGAGGAGTTGAAGAACGGCTGCGAGCTGACCGACTTTACGATTTTCAACGTGCCCGATCGCATCGCAAAAATCGGCGATCTTTGGAAGCCGCTGCTCAGCAGCCGCGGCCGTTTCGCACTGCATGCCGTTTGACAGGCTCGTTTTGCGTCCGCCGGTCGAACCCATGGAAACGCGCCAGGTGCAACGGATTCCTGAGGGCGCCGAATGGACGTACGAGCCAAAATGGGACGGCTTCCGCTGCATCGCCTTTCGCGACGGCGACGATGTAGAGCTTCAGTCAAAATCGGGAGAAACGTTGACGCGCTACTTTCCCGAAGTTGTCGAGCTCGTCAAGTCGGCGCCGGCGCAGCGGTTCGTCATTGACGGCGAGTTGCTCATCGCAGGCGAAACCGCATCAGATTTCGACGCGCTGCTGCAACGCATTCATCCCGCGGTAAGCCGTGTGCGGCGATTGGCGCAAGAAACGCCGGCGTCGTACGTGCTCTTCGATCTGCTCGTGGACGGCGGCAGCCCGCTGTACGAACAACCGTTGCGAGGACGGCGGAAATGTTTGGAGGCTTTCGTCGCGCAGAATTTCGATGGAAGCGAAATGCTGCGCTTGTCGCCTGCCACGAGCGACGTTTCCCTCGCGCAACGATGGCTCGACGGAAGTCTCGCGCGGCTCGATGGGGTGATCGCCAAGCGCGATGTGCCCTATGCTTTCGGTAGCCGCGACGCGGTGGTCAAAATTAAGCGCAGTTACACTGCCGACTGCGTTATCGGCGGCTTTCGCACCAGCGCCGACGGCACCATTGCCTCATTGCTGCTCGGTCTTTACGATGATGCCGGCCTTCTCAATCACGTCGGCTTCGTCGGTTCGATGAGCGCCGCCGAGCGCAAACGCGCCGCCGATTTGCTCAAGCCGATCGTCGAGCCGCCGGGTTTTACCGGCGCTGCGCCTGGAGGCCCGAGTCGCTGGCGCCGCGGTGATAGCGTGCAATGGTTTCCGGTGCGCCCGCAAATTGTGGTGGAGGTGGCTTTCGATCACGTCACCGGCCATCGTTTTCGCCATGCAACGCGCTTGTTGCGCTGGCGCCCCGACAAACCGCCGCGCCAGTGCACAATGGAGCAAATGCTACGCCCGGGGCGACAGGCTCGTCCTTCGACAGGCTCAGGATGACAAAGGCAGTCATCCTTCGACGGGCTCAGGATGACAAAGGCGAAGCTATGGGATCGTTAGGTCGGCGGTGAGTTGGATCGTGACGGCCGTGCCGGCATGGATGACGATCGGCTCGTGCGCGTTGGCTGCGTAGATCGTTCCGCCGACTGCCGTCGTTGGACGATTCGAAACGCTCGCGCCGCCGCTTCCGAAGTTCATCTGCCACGCAACCGGACCCGGCGTCGTAAAGCCGTTGGGCATCGGCGGAGGCATGTTGCGCTGGGCCTGCTGCGCCGCGGGATTATATTGCACGACGCCGCGGTTGACGACGAAGGCGTGGATTGGCTTCTTGGTGCCGTTGCTGAAATGGATTTTGGTCAGCAAGAAGCTGATGCGGGCGCGGTTCATTCCCGAAGGCTGCGTGACCACCGTCACATACCCGTGCACTTCGGCGCCTTCCAGCGCCGGATGCGACGGATCGGTAACGCGCAGCTTGAAATCCGCGTATTCGACCGTCGTTGCCGAATTGATCGTCTCGTCGAGAACGCAGTTGATCTTCGTTCCCGCTTTGAACGTTTGTGACGGAGCAAACTGAGCCGCGGGCGCCGGAACGCTTAACGCGAAAAACGCGACGAGTAAAGCGGCGGCGCGGCGCGTACTATTTGGCAAAGTTTGGAACACGCAACTGCTCTCCATTAAAGGCGGTGGCCTGACGAAGCGCCTCGACGCGGTCGGTGCGCTCCCACGGCAAATCCAGGTCGGGCCGCCCGAAATGACCGTAGGCGGCGGTCTGCTGGTAGATCGGACGACGAAGATCGAGATAATGGATAATCGCCGCCGGACGTAAATCGAAGATTTCGGTGACGGCGTTGGCAATTTGTTCTTCGGGAAGGCGCCCGGTCCCGAACGTTTCGACCAGCACGTTCATCGGATGCGCAACGCCGATCGCATAGGCGACTTGCACTTCGCAACGATCCGCTAATCCGGCCGCCACGATATTCTTTGCGACCCAGCGCGCGGCATACGCACCGGAGCGGTCGACCTTCGTGGGGTCCTTGCCGGAAAAGGCGCCGCCGCCGTGACGCGCCATGCCGCCGTAGGTGTCGGCGATGATCTTGCGTCCGGTCAAACCCGCGTCGCCTTTAGGGCCACCGACGACGAAACGACCCGTGGGGTTCACATAGACGCGCGTGTGTTCGTCATGCATCGAGCCGGGAATGACGTGATCGATCACCTTCTCGGTAATCTCGCGGCGAATCTCCTCGAGCGGAATCTCGGGATCGTGCTGCGTCGAAACGACGACGGCCTCGACGCGCGCCGGTCGATCGGCGTCGTACTCCACCGTCACCTGCGATTTGCCGTCGGGACGCAAATAGGGAATGGTGCCGTTCTTTCGCATCGCGGCGAGATGGCGCGTTAAGTTATGCGCGAGCACGATCGGCAGCGGCATTAGTTCGTCGGTTTCGCGGCAAGCGTAACCGAACATCATGCCTTGGTCGCCCGCGCCGAGGCGCTCGAACTCATCGTCGTCGCCGGAGCGAGCCTCGAGCGATTTATCGACACCGAGCGCGATGTCGGGCGACTGTTCGTCGATCGAGACGCTCACCCCGCAGGTTTCGGCGTCGAAGCCGATCGCGGAACGCGTGTAGCCGACCTCGCGAACCGTTTCGCGCGCAATACGCGGAATGTCAACGTAGGTCTTGGTCGTCACCTCGCCGGCAATGTGGATTTGCCCGGTGATCGCAAAGGTCTCGACGGCGACGCGCGAGTTCGGATCGTCCTTGAGCAGCGCGTCGAGAACGGCGTCGGAGACCTGGTCGGCCAGCTTGTCGGGATGACCTTCGGTGACCGACTCGCTGGTGAAGAACTTGCGATAGGCCACTTAGGTGCCTTCGCTCCACGAAGCGATGTACTTCACTTGCTCGGGCGTCAGTGTGTCGATTTCGACTCCCATGGACGAGAGCTTGAGACGCGCCACCTCTTCATCGATCTCGACGGGCACGTCGTACACGCGCCCCTTCTCGAGATCGCGGTGGTGCTTCACCAAATGGGCCGTCACGAGGGCCTGGTTCGAGAACGACATATCCATCACCGCCGCCGGATGACCCTCGGCGGCCGCGAGATTGATCAACCGCCCGTCAGCCAGAATGCAGATCTTGCGACCATCGTGCATCTCGAACTGTTCGACGAACGCGCGCGGCTCGGTTTTTCCGCGGGCGAGGCGCCCGATCGAGTCGAGATCGAGCTCGTCGTTGAAGTGCCCGGAGTTGCAGACGATCGCACCGTCCTTCATCAGGCGAAAGTGCTCCTCGCGAATCACGTGATAGTTGCCGGTCACGGTCACGAAAATGTCGCCGATCTTCGCCGCATCGTTCATCGGCATCACCCGGTAGCCGTCCATGACCGCTTCGATCGCCTTGCGCGGATCGACTTCGGTCACGATCACGTGTGCACCCATGCCCGCGGCCCGCGAAGCGATGCCGCGTCCGCACCAGCCGTAACCCACGACGACGAGGGTGCGTCCCGCGAGCAGAACGTTGGTGGCGCGAACGATTCCATCGAGCGTGGATTGTCCGGTGCCGTAGCGATTGTCGAACATATACTTCGTCAGCGCATTGTTCACGGCAAAAATCGGATACGGAAGCACCCCGTCGCGCTGCATGGCCCGCAGGCGAATCACGCCGGTCGTCGTCTCTTCGCAGCCGCCGATCATCTCGCCAAGCTGATCCTCGTGCTTGGTATAGATGCTGGTGACGAGATCGCAGCCGTCATCCATCGAAATCTGCGGATGGGTCGCGATCACCGACTCGATGTGCGAATAGTAGGTGGCGTTGTCTTCACCCTTGATGGCGTAGGTCGCAATGCCGTATTCGCAGAGCGCCGCGGCAACGTCGTCTTGGGTCGAAAGGGGATTGCTCGCACAGAGCGCGATCTGCGCGCCGCCGGCTTGCAGCGCCAGCATTAAGTTCGCCGTCTCGGTCGTCACGTGCAGACAGGCGCCGATACGCACGTCGCGCAGCGGTTTTTCGACTTCGAAGCGATCGTGAATCTGCGCCAGCACGGGCATGTAGCCGGCGGCCCAGGCGATGCGCGAACGGCCGGCCTCGGCGAGACTTGGGTCTTTGACGCTACCCTCTAATAGGGGCACTCGATAACTCCTATGTGGTGGAAAAGGCTCGCGGGCTTTTCGCAACCCATCGGCCAACCCCTGGCACGTGCAAACCCTCGACGATTATCTCGACCGGCTCGCCTCGAGCGACGCCGTGCCCGGCGGCGGAAGCGCCGCCGCACTGACCGGCGCGATTGCGTCGGCGCTCGTGGCGATGGTCGGACGCATCGTTGCCGCGCCGGTCGAGGGCCTTGTCGAACGCGCCGACGATTTGCGCGCGAAACTCGGCGAAGCGCGAGTGCGCGACGAGCAGGCCTTCGCCGCGGTTATTGCTGCGCAAGGGCTTGCGAAAACAACCGACCTTGAAAAGGCCGCTCGCGCCGAGGCGCTGGAGCGCGCGCTCACCGGCGCCGCACAGGCACCGCTTGAAGCGGCGAAGCTCTGCGTGGACGTGCTCAGACTCGCCGGGCGGCTCGCGCGAGAACCTCGCGGCGCGCTCATGAGCGACGTCGGCTGCGCCGCCGAACTCGCGCATGCCGCGGTCTTAGGGTGCGCCTACAACGTCCGCATTAACCATCGTTACATGCATGACGAACCGACGATTCGCAGCCAAGCCGCGACGATGGTTCGTTACGAAGGCGAGGCCACTCGGATCTTGACCCGCGTGCGCGGCGCCGCCGCTAAAGGTTAAGGTAGGCGGCCGCGGCCATTTCGCCGAGGATCTCGCCGGCCACGTGTCCGGTATCCTCGTCGTGCGGGCCGTTCATCGCGCTTATATAGAAGGCGAAAGCCACGTGGCGGCCGCCGCGCGTCGTTATGAAACCCGCCAAGCCTTTTTCGAGCGCTTCACCTTGGTTCAAATAGTTGGTGCTGTCGTCGGTCCCGGTCTTGGCAAAGACTTTGCCACGAGCAGGCGTGTTTCGCGCGATATCGACCAGGGTGCCGTCAACGCCCATGATCGGCAAGCCTCGTCGCAAGGCCGGATACCACGATTGCGTGCGAACCCAAGCCAGATAACGCGCCATGAAATCCGGCGTGAAGTACGCGCTTCCGCCTTCGCCGTCTTGCTGCGCGGCCTGGACGACGTCGAGTCCGGCCGATTGCAGCATGCGCGCCTCCAATGCGAAACCCGCATTGAGATAATCGCGCTTTGCGTGCGCGAGATAGAGGGCCCACATATACGGCATCAAGGTGGCGTGCAAGTTGTCGCTGACCTTGAGCGTGATGTACGCATCTTCCGAGAGCGGCGGAGAGATGTGTTTCGCAACGAGATTCGCCGGCACGTAGGCGTCGGTCGCCGGGGTTACCGTCGTTTGCAGCTGCGACGGCGCTTGCACCGCGACGCCGGCCTCGTTGAGCGCGAGAGTGAGCGCGGCTTGCGCGAATGCGGCCGGCTCGGGGACACGATAGCCGTAGAGCACGCCGGGGCCGACGGGCTGCGAGCCGACGATGGTTACCGTGTGGCGACCGGTCGCGTCGCGCACGTCGGCACTCAAGTCGATCGTTGCGTCGCTTTTGCGCTCGCCGGTGGTCGCTTTGTTGACGAACCGCACGTAGGGCGTCGCCGGCGAGACCGCGATGCTTACCGGATCGCCGGGATGCGCGCCCGGTGTAACGATCACGTCGACAAGATTGTCGTTGACGACGATCGGCGAGACGATCACTCCGGTTCCACCTTCGGCGCCTTGATCGGGAAAGAGCGACGCGTCAATCAGAACGCGCCCGTCGATCCGTTTGACGCCCGCCTTCGCTACTTGCGCGGCGAGATCGCGAAGAACCGCCAGCGGATCACCGGGCACCGCTTTTGTTTCCGCGGAGCCGTCGTAGGCATGGTCTTCGTTTTCAAAGGCGAGCGTGCCGTCCGGCTGAATTCGCTGCGAGAGATTGGGATCGCCGGCCGCGACGAGCACGAGATCGCCGTGCAAGACGCCTTGCGCGTCAATGGGGCCGGTGCGATAGACCGGGGTCGTCCAGCGAAAACCCGGGCCCAGCAGCGCAAGGCTCGTTCCTTCGGTTAGGAGTTTCGTCGTCGAAGCCGCGACCATCAGAACCGCGGCATTGCGGGCGTAGAGCACGCGGTGCGCGTCGAGATCGTAGACTTCGCCCGCAACGATCGAGTTTTTCAACCGCGGCGTTTGAGTCGGACCGTTGATGGCGACGGCCAGCGCCGCCGCCGTTATCACGCGAAGACTTCGACGAGATCGAAGAACGGCGCGAGGTCGGCCGCGTCAACCTCCATTCCGACTCCGCGTGTGTGATAGCGGATGTCGTGAAAATCCATACCGGCCGTCATGACCAGGCCATGGCGTTTTGCCGTCTCGCGAAATTCGCGCGTATCCTCGGGCGTGTGCAGCGGATAGAAGACCTCGAGCCCGCGCAGACCGTGGCCGACCAGCTCGTCGATAAGGATACGGTCTTTGAGCCGGCCGGGATGCGCGAGCACCGGAAGGCCGCCCGCCGACGCGATCGTTTCGATCGCATGCTCGGGTGTCGTGTAAATCTGGGGGACGTAGCCCGGTTTTCCGGGAGTCAACGCTTCGCGAAACGCCGCATCCACGCTATCGACGATGCCCAGACGCACCAGCGCCTTGGCGACGTGGGGACGTCCCATCGCATCGGCTCCGCCAGATTCGCGCAGAACGTCTTCGATGGTGATCGCGTAACCGGCTTCACGCAGACGTTCGACCATCGTCACGGCGCGAAGGCGCCGCTGTTCCTGGTTGTATTCGATCAGCTCGTTGATGGGCGACGGTTCGAGGGGGACGCCGTAGCCCAGGACGTGCACCTCGTTCTTCCGCCAGGTCGTGTTGATTTCGATGCCCGTGATCACGCGCGCGCCGGCGGGGGGGTCGAATTGACCGTAGGCGGCGAGCGTATCGTGATCGGAGATAGAAAATACCTCGACCTCGCGCTCGCTCATGAAATCGACGAGCTCTTGCGGGCTGAGCGTGCCGTCGCTCATGCGCGTGTGCGAGTGAAGATCAACCTTCAAGGCTAGCTACTTTCTCTTCCAGCTTGCGGCGCTCGACGAAGAGCGATATCGCGGTGCGTTCGCTCTCGCCGATGGCGACGACGACGAATGAGGGGGTACAGACCAAATCGAGTTGCGCGCCGCGCAGATAGCTGCGAGCGATGGCGACGGCCTTGATCGCCTGATTGATGGCGCCCGCCCCGACCGCCTGCAACTCGGAGGTTTCGCGCTCACGCAGCGCCGCTGCGAGGGCCCCGGCCACCGCGTTGGGATTGCTTTTTGCCGAGACCTTAAGGGTCACTGCTACGCTCATGCAATACCCTTCAAAAAGATGCGGCGAATCTCATTGGCCCGGCCCGAGTTTGGATCGAGAGCGACCACGGCCCCGCACAACTGCTTCGGGCCCGTCTTCTGCACGCTGAAGCGTTCCGAAAGGCCCGTTCGGAACCGCTCGAGCACGGCGCCGGCATCCATGCCGATCACCCCGTCGGTCGGGCCCGTCATGCCCAGATCGCTGATATAGGCCGTGCCGCCCGGTAGAATCTGCTCGTCGGCGGTTTGGACGTGCGTGTGGGTTCCAAAAAGGCACGATATCCGGCCGTCGAGGTAGCGACCCAGCGCAACCTTCTCCGACGTGGCCTCAGCGTGCAGATCCACGACCACGATCGGGGTGCGCGCGCGCAACTCGGCAACGCAGAGATCGGCGCAGCGAAACGGGTCGTCCACGGGCGGCATGAACGTCCGTCCCATCAAATTGAGGACGCCGACCGTGGTGCCGTTAACCGCGAAGGTGGCGGCACCGCGACCCGCGACCCCGGGCGAATAGTTCGCCGGCCGAATGACGCGGTTGCTGGTCTCGAGATATTCGGCGAAATCGCGTTTGTCGAAAATGTGATTTCCACCGGTAATGAAATCGACGCCGGTTGCGAAGATCTCCTCGGCGGTTTGCGCGGTCAAACCAAAACCGCCCGCGGCATTTTCACCATTGGCGATGCAGGCGTGAATGTGATACTGCTCTCGAAGCAGCGCGACGCAGCGCTTGAGCACCTCTCGCCCCGGGGAACCGACGACGTCCCCGATGAGCAAGAGGTTGAGGGAGTTTTCTATCGGCGAGCCGACGCCTTGGCTTTCTTTTGAGACTTGAGGAAGTACACGAGAACGCGCTTTTCTTCTCTAAACCCGACCAAACTCTTGGACTGCGCCGGATCGCGCAGCGCCTCGATCGCATAGAGCGCGGCTTCATCCTGCGCCGCCGGATCGGCTTCGAAATGGTCGTCGGGAAGCGGATTGCGTACGAGCGCGTCGCCCCAGCGGTCGCCGAAGAAGCCCACGTGCAACTCGAGCTCTTCCTTTGAGAAACTCTCGAAGTCGCGGGTGAGGTGGACGAACGTCATCGTGCGATCCCCTTCGCACTCGACCCGCAGGACGCCGGGTTCGGCCTTATCGAGTGCCAAGAAGCTGCGCACGTGCTCGTCGACCGATTCGGCCAGCGCCATCTGCGCGGCGCGATCCATGCGCTGGCGAACCGCAAACGTGAGCCGCAACGTGCGATCGGTCGGACCGGAGCGAATCGAAGTCAGCTCGGGAAAGCGCACGAGGAGTGCGCAAACCAAGCTGACCGTGTCGGCGTTCTCGACCAGTGCTCGTGTGCTCATGATTTCTTCGATCTTTTCTTTCCCGCTTCCATCCCTCAGGATGGACGTCGGCCAAGGGGGAGGGTCGTACGACGCGGCACCCAGGTCTCCCCGCGCCGCTACCTAGAAAAGACCGCCGTGACCTTACGGAAGGTTCCCGGTGCGCTGGCGCTAGGCTTGCTTGCCGCGCTGGCGGCCCATACCGCGCTCTTTGGCGGCGAGCACGCCATGGGCGGCACCTATCATGCCTTCTTGCTGCAGGCTGCCCTCGTGGCCGGCTTGGGCCTGGTCGTCTTTTTCGGTGCCCTGGCGTGGACTGAGTCCGCCAATGCGACCGAAGGCACCGTGCTGGCGGCGCGACTGCGCGAACGCCTCCCGGGCCTCGCCTCGACCTTCGCAGCCGCCCTGCTGTGGTACTTGGCGGCCGAAATGCTCGAGCCTCATCATGCCGGAGCACCGCCGATTGCCGCGCTGCTGATTCTCGCGATCGCCGCATGGCTGACCCTGCGCCTCGCCGGTGCAACGGCAATCGTTCTCGGCGGAGCCGCAATCGCAATTCTTCGCCTTTCCTTCGCACCGCGAACGCCTTCGTGGCAGCGGCGAGCAACTGCTCGCCCCATCGCGCGCCGCCGCCCACTGACGCGACGGCGCTTCGCTCGTCCTCCTCCAGTCGCCATCTAAGCACCGCGCGCATCGCGCGCTATTCGCACTCACTCTTCTCCGACCGGAGGATTCCATGTCACGCTTTATCGCGGCGCTCATCGCCGCACTCTTGGCTTTGAGCCTGACCTTAACCGTCGAGGCGGCAACGACCGGACTCGTGCGCGGCACGATTACCGTTGACGGCAAAATCGCCGTCGGCGCCACCGTTACGCTGGAGGGAGAAGGTTCGCTCTTCAAGACGACCACCGATTCACGGGGCGAGTACGTTTTTCCACAAGTACCGTTCGGTTCGTACCGGCTGATCGCGCAGGCAAAGGGCGTCCACGAGCTGCAAGTGCTCGTCAACGTCGCCAGCGGTCAGGTGTCGACGATCAACGTGCCGCTGACGACGCAGCTGCGGGAGATCGCGCAGACCACCGTCACCGCGCACGCCGGCACGGAGACAAACCCGCCCTCGGTCAATCAGCTCTCGCGCACGACGATTCAAACCTCGCCGGTCAACAACAGCCTCGACCGGATGTTGGAGACGCTCCCCGGCGTGGTGCAGTTCTCGTACAACGAGCCGGTGATCAACGGCTTTCACGGCGTCACCTACAACATCGACGGCGCACCGCTGCCGCTCGGCACCACCTCGAACTTCGCGGAAATCATCGATCCGAAGGTGATCGATTCGATCGAACTGCTCACCGGTGCGATTCCCGCCGAGTACGGCGGCGACCGCATGGGCGGGGTGGTGAACATCATCAGCAATCGTCCGAGCGACATCCCCGAAGGAACGTATGGCACGGTTACCGGCGGCTTCGGCAATCAAGCGCAGGGCATCGGTGAGTTCGACGTCGAGTCGCGTTCCGGCCTGAGCGAAGCGTTCTTGAGCGCCAATACCTCGACGACGAATCGCGGGCTCGACGCCCCGACCTACGTGCCGATTAACGACGCGAGCTCGAACAGCGACGAGTTTTTCCGCTTCATTACGCAGATGACGCCGCGCAGCACGCTCGCCTTCGATTATTCGAATCAGTTTTCGCAGTTTCAAATACCGATCAATACCGATCCAAACAATCCGCTCGACCCGGTAGTGAGCGTGCCGGGAACGCTCGACACGCAGCTCGAGTACGAGCGTTTCTCGAATCTCAACTTCACCCAAGTCTCGCAGGACGGCAACGGCATCGTTCAGGTGATCCCGTGGTGGCGTTCGACGCGCATCGACTACTACGGCGATCTCCCGCTCGACGTTCAGGCGGTCGAACCCGACTTTAGCGTCTGCCCGCCGACCTGCGCGAAGACCGTACACATCGTTGGCCTCAATCAAAGCTCGTACGCCAGCTACGTTGGACTGCGCGCTTCGGATTTCCGAGCGACGAAGACCCACGCCTGGAAGATCGGCATCGACGTCAACCGCGAAAACGCCACGGCCTCGCAAGAGTTTGCCTGCTACTTCGTCGATTGTAAATCGAGCGGTGCGGTCGCCACGCCCTACTTTCCGTCGTACACGACACCGCAGGGACAAGCCGGCTCGCAGATCGGCATCTACGGTGAAGACCGCTGGCAAGAGACGCCCAACGTCTTATGGAGCTACGGCATACGTTACGATCACTCGACAGGCTACGTCGGCGGCTGGCAACTCAGCCCGCGGATCGGCCTGACCTTGTGGGACGGCGGAAAGAACGTCGGTCATGTCTACTACGGGCGCTTCTACGCCGCACCGCTGCTGGAAGACGTGCGACAGGCGTGCGTGCTGTTGCAAGCGCAGCAGGCCTGCACGACGACGAATCCCGTTTACGATCTCAAGCCCGAAAGCGATTCATATTTCGAAATGGGCGACGTCTTTTCGTTCAATCCGCACTTTACGCTGACCGCCAATCTTTTCGAGAAAGGCGTCGTCAACGTTCTCGACACGACGCAACTCTTTAATACGCCGATCTTCGCCGTCTATAACAACTCAATCGGAATCAACCACGGCTTCGAAATGCGGCTTCAAAATCAGGAGCCCGGCGGCGACTCATGGTTCTTGACGGGAACCCTCTCCGCATCGTACGCCGCCTGCATTTCGGGTTCAGAGTTTCTCTTTCCACCAAATCCGGTCGGCGTGGCCTGCACGGCGCAGTTGTCGCTCGAAGATCACAGTCAAACCGTCGACTCGACGGCCGGCTACACGCATCGCTGGGGACAAGCGCAGAAGCTCTGGTATGCGACCCTGCAAGCAAACTACGGCAGCGGCTTTCCCGTCCAGTTCCAAGACGCCAACGTCAACTTGCGCGGCACCTTGCCGGCGCATACGACCTTCGACTTCTCAGCAGGACGCAATCTCACGCCGGGTCACGCCGGCCAAGATCAGGGGCTCGGTCTTTCGCTGCAGATTCTTAATCTGCTCAACCATCAATTCCCGATCAAGGTGGCCAACGGCTTCAATACCACGCAAATCGCCAACAGCCGGTCGATTCTGCTGCGTCTGACTGCGCCGTTCTAGCACGACTATGGTCTGAAGCGAACGCCGATGTTGACTTCACGGCCGGGACCAAAGTGATTGCCCTGGGCATTGAGGAGGGTGACGTAATAGCGATCGTTCAGCAGATTCGCAACGTCGAGCGTCAGAGCGGTTCTTGGCGATAGCGCAATGCCGTCTTCGACGTTGAAAGTGGTGTGCGGGGTCTCCTTGCAATAGCCGGGAGTCCCCACCGGGCAAAAGTTCGAGGAGAGACCGCTACCGTAGTAGGCATCCGCGGAGAACCAACCTCCGCGCCGGTTGTTGAGCAAAAGGCCGCTCGTGAGCGTGTAGCGCTGCTCGTGATCGGCGGGCGTGAACCCCGTGGGTTGTCCGAAGCATGGAGCGAGCAGCTGCGTCTCGCAGCCGGAGTTGAGCGAAACGACGTGGGCGAGCGAGAAATACGCTCGCCCATTGAAAACCATCGGCTGCGTATAGGTCAGCGCTTCCTGCGATAGACGGCCCAGCGCGTAGTTGATGTCTTGATGCAGGAGGGTAACGCCGACTTGCGTGTCGTCGATGAGGTCGTTGGCGTTCTTCTGCCAGATGCGAAAACCCAGATCGCCCGAGCCGACCGGGAGGTGGCCGCCAAGCTCGAGTTGGGTGTCGCGCTCGGGCTTGAGGTCGAACTGAGCGACGCCGGCCTGCAAAGGTAGATTGAGCAAATGCGCGGCGTACGGGCTGACGTTTTCGAGCGAGAACGGTTCGAAGAATCGGCCGACGTATCCGTAGAGATTCGCTCGTTTGCCAAAGAGACGCGTCAACTTGAACCTGGGACTGAATGAGCCGAATCCCCGAGCGAAACCGCTCGACTCGATCGTGAAGAAATCGTAGCGCAGCCCGTAATCGGCCTGCCAGCGATCGCCCATTCGCCAGCTATCTTGAACGTATGATTGATAGGTGTTTCCCACGTTCGGCGAGTCGTCCACAACCGTCGCCGGCGCGTTGGGGGTGTTCGGCGTGATAATCGGGGCGAGAAAATTGTTTGGTTGGAGCGTAATCGCGTAGTATTTGAGTACGCGCGTGAGATCGTAGGAAAGCCCTGCGGCAATGGTATGACTTCCGAAGCTCTGCGTGTAGTCGCCCTGCATGATGTAGTCGAGCTCGCTGCGAGTATCGGCTAACGACACTCCGCACATCGTCGGAAAAGCCGTCGGATTGGTAGGGGCAACCACGAAGGCATTGGCGCAGTCGGTCGGCGCGCCGCCGTTGCCGAACGGCGGAGGCGTCACGTTGAGCGCCTCGCCGTAGGCCCAATCGTTGACCGGATCGCCATAATCCTCAATCCGCGACGCGTTGTATGCCGGGCCATACGTGATAGCGCCGCTGCTGCCGATCGCATGGTGAAACTGAATGCCGAGAAACGTGTCGGCTTGGCTTTCGGCGTCGTTGGTATCGCCCGGTTCGCCGTACGCGATGTCGTTGGGGATCTGAAAGTTGCTGCGGCTGTTGATGAACGTGATGTTGGTGAAATTGTTTCCGCCCGCCGGCAAGGTGAACCGCGCAAACTGCCCGATCGATCCCGCGTCGTTGTGAGGCGAGTTGAAATCCGGCGGATCGAGTCCCCGCGTCGTCGTCATGCCGTTGAAAGCGACGTCAAATCCGCCGCCCCCGGCGAGCGGCGAGTGGTATCCGATCGTGGATTGCGTGTCGGTGTAGGATCCGAACGAGGAATAGCCGTCGAAACCCGGGGGTCCGGTGCCGGCCCGCGTGGACATATTGAAAACCGCGCCAAATCGCAGCCCGTACTGCGCGGGGTACGCGCCCTCGATCAAATCGACGAACGAGAGATCGTTGATGTTGATCTCGCTGCCGATGTCGCGATTGAGCTCCTGGGGCAGCGGCACGCCGTCGATCATATAGTTGATGACGCCGTGATCCCCGTTGATGTGCACCACGCCGTTGGCTCCCTGAGCGGCCCCAGGCATTTGCAGCTCCATTTGGGTGAAGCTGTTGTCGAACGGCAGGCGCGTCAAGGCCGTGCTATTGAGAACGACGTCGCTGCCGCTGCCGTGGGTGAGGGCCGACGACCATTCGCCGACCACCGCATGCGCGATCTCGGCCAGTTGGACCAGCCGGATGCTGACACTCGCACCGCCGTTTCCCAGATCGATGCGGACCAGGCCGCGCCGGTCGCCACGACGCGCTTCGACGTCGTACGTGCCCAGCGCCAGCGGGGGGAACGAAAAGCGCCCGGCAGCGTCGGTGGCGGTCGTGGCGGTCAGATTGTTACCCGACGCCGTGACCGCGACGTGAGCGGCCGGCTTGCCACCCTCGGTGACCGTTCCCGTGATAAAGGCGCTCGCATTGACGGCTACGGCGGGCGCGGCCCAGCTGGCGGTAATTACGCCCAAATAACAAGCAAGCATTCGCCGGTTCATAATATTTGCAAATCATTCGCAAATCATTCGGGGAGGACCTTTGCCCGCGTCGGGCGATTAGCTTGTCGGAGCGATGCACGACTTAAGCAGCGGAAGAATCGTGGTTACGGGGGGCGCCGGTCTGATCGGCAGCACCCTGGTTTGGTCGCTCAACCGGCGCGGGCTCGACGATATTTTGGTCGTCGATCGTTTCGATCGCTCGGAGAAATGGAAGCACTTGGTGCCGTTGCGTTTCGCCGATTGCTTGGATGCCGATGAGTTCGAGCGCTCCTTGGCTTGCGGCCGAAGCTTCGGCGACATACGCACGATTTTTCACCTCGGAGCCTGCTCGTCGACGACCGAAACCGACCTGGGGTATTTGCTGCGTAACAATTACGAATACACTAAGGCGCTTGCACTCTGGGCGATGCAACAGCATGCCCGTTTCGTCTACGCTTCGTCGGCCGCGACGTACGGCGGCTTGGAAGCCGAGCTTTCTGATGAAGCCGATCTGCATTCGCTGCGGCCGCTCAACGCCTACGCGTACTCAAAGCATCTCTTCGATCTCTACGCGGCGCGAACGGGGCTCGATCAGCGAGCCTGCGGCCTGAAATACTTCAACGTGTTCGGACCGAACGAAGATCACAAGGCCGAGATGCGCAGCATCGTGCAAAAGGCCTACGAACAAATTCGTGAAACCGGCAGCGTTCGGCTCTTCAAAAGCCATCGTCGCGAATATCGCGACGGGGAGCAGCAACGCGATTTCATCTACGTTAAGGACGCAGCCGAGATGACGGTGCATCTGGCCGAGTCGGGCGCCGCCGGGCTCTTCAACGTCGGCTCTGGAACGGCGCACACGTGGCTCGATTTGGTCGGGCCCATCTTCCGCGCGCTCGAGATGCCGGAACGCATCGAGTTCATCGAGATGCCCGCGCAGCTGCGCGGGAAGTACCAATATCATACGTGCGCGCGAATGGCGCGGTTCTATGCGACCGGTTACGATCGACCGCTAACGCCGTTGGCGGACGCCGTCACCGATTACGTCATCAACTATTTAGTCCCTCAACGGCCGCTCGAGCTCTCGGATGCTCCGGTCGCTCCACCGCTGAAAGCAATATCTTCCTGATGCCGCAGCCCAGCCGTCCCGAACGCCGCCGCCACCAGCGCGGAGGTGCCGCTCCGCCGCCGCGGCGCGATCCGATGCGTCCGATCTATCTGGGCATCGGCGTTGCCATCGTCGCGCTGATTCTGATCTTCGTCGGCTTTAACTGGTGGCAAAATCGGACCGTGCAGCAGGCAAATGCGACGCCGTCCCCCGGACCCAACGCGAGCGCAAAGCCGGTTCAGCTGAGCAACGGGGCGAGCATCGGAAAGAAATTCATCAAGACGAAGTATCCCGACACAGCCTCTGGCGGGCGGGGACAGGTGGTCGACGGCATCGGCTGCGGATCGCAAGAGTACGCGACGCTCCACGTGCACACGCACCTCGCGCTCTTCTATCGCGGCAAGCAGATGCAGGTTCCCGAGTTCATCGGCTTCGCGCCGAATCTGGCCGGGGGATGTCTGTATTGGATACACACGCACGATCCGAGCGGGATCATTCACGTCGAGGCACCGGATATTAGTCCGCCGCAAGGTGGCCCGTACACGCTCGGCATGTTCTTCGATGTCTGGGGTCAGCCGCTCGACCGCAACATCGTCGCCGGATTCGTCGGGCCGGTGACGGCCTATGTGAACGGCGCGCGCTACGACGGGGATTTACGGCAGATTCCATTGCACGCGCATCAGGAGGTTACGCTCGAGGTCGGCACGCCGCTCGTGCCCCCTCCCAACTACACGTTCCCCGCTGGGGTATAGCTACCGGACCTTTTCGATCGCGCGGCTAAGCTCGCCGTAAGAAAGCTCGCCGCTGTTGAGATATGCGACGCGACGATCGCGCGCAATGAGAACGATCGTCGGAAATCCGCCCTGCAGGTAGAGATTCGCGACGTTGAGCAGCGGATCGTACGCGACCGGATAGGCAACGTTGAAGCGACGCTTCCAATCGAGCACGTCGAGCTCTGACGAAGTTGACGTGCCGTCGATCGCGGTGTCGCTTCCCGAAACCGCAACGAACTCGACCGACGAGCCGTAACGGCGATAGAGCCGATCGATGACCGCGGCTTCGCGCTGGCAGTGCGGACACCACGTTGCAAAGACTTCGAGGAAGACGGGCTTGGTGACTTTGCTAAGGTCGAAGAGTCCCGCCGTCGTTGCAACTTCAAAGTTCGGCGCCGGCTGGCCAACTTGCGCCTTGCCAACGACCGGCGAGGTCGACGCATTCTGAACGCGCCGGTGCTCGGGTGAAAAGAAATACCACAGGATCGCGCCGACGACGATGATGCCCACGACCGCAATCGTGGCCAGAATCAGAGGTCGCTGCTTCACGCGCTGCGCAGCTTTCGATCGACCGCCAACGCGCCCGGCGCGGCGAAGGCGACGACCATGCTGGCGGCGGCAAGCGCCAGATCGAAGGCGACGTGCGGCCAGTCGGCGGCGCTGGAATCGCTGGGACCGAAGCAACCGCAGTTCGCCGAAATGTGCCGAACGACGGCCGAGCCGATGGCCCCGGCATAGCATAGAAACTGCACGGCCGCGACGATCGCCACCGTGCGCGTAAACAGCCCGGCAATCAGGTACGCGCCTAGCAAGAGCTCGATATAGGGGAGCGCCACGGCGAGCGGTCCCGTCACGGGCGCCGGCAGAAGGCGAAAGCTTGCAATGGTCGCGGCCAGTTCGGTGGCATGACCGATTTTCAGGATACCCGCCGCGAGCAGCAGCCCGCCCAAAAGAACGCGGATGATCAACACCGCAGCATTCATCGGCAGCCTTCGTTGCGCTCGCGATTCGCCAACCCCTGGCAAATGCGGTCATTTGGGCAGCGCGGGGCGGCCCGTCGTCGTACAATAGGACGGTGAACGCACTGCTGACCGTGTTGCTCTGCAGCGTGGTGCCCGTGCACGGACTCGTTCTCGCAACGCTTCCCGATCATGCTGCGATCGTGCGCACCGACGCGGTGGTCGACATGTTTCCCGCGCAGACCCAACGCTACCGGTTGCCGCCGAATGCATCGTTTCGCGCGGGGACTACGATCGACGCGCTGCTCGATCTGGCGAGCCGGCCAATCGTGCTGCGCGATCCCGTCGCCGCGGCGGCCTTCGCGCCCGGACTGCCCGATGCCGGACGCGCGGTCCGCGTCGTGGCCGGTGGATTGCTGCCGGCGGCGACGCTGGTGGACCAAGAGGGGCGCGTTACGCCGCTCGATTCGGCGTTCCGCGGCAAGACGCTGCTGCTCTCGTTCGTCTTTACGCGATGTCCCGATCGAACGCTCTGCCCGGCGATCAGCGGAAAATTTGCGTATTTGCAACAGCATCTCGACCCGAAGCGATTTGTGCTCGCGGAGATTACGCTCGATCCGCAGTACGACTCGCCGGCGGTTCTGCGCAAATATGGCGCAATGTTTGGAGTGCAATCGCAGAGCTGGAGATTGCTGACCGGCACCGGCTCGACCATCGCGCGTCTGCTCGACGCTTTTACGATAAGCTCGATGCGGGTGAGCGACGATAACTTCTTGCACGACGACCGGCTTTTTTTGGTCACGCCGGCCGGACGCGTGGCCTACGTCGTGGAGACGGGAAGCTGGGATCCGGCGAGCGTGATCGCGCAAGCGCAGGCAATCTCAGGCCTTGCGAGCGATCCGTTCGAGCGCTTCAAGCTCGCGCTGATCGCGCATATGGTCGCGCTCTGCGGCGGAAGTGAATCGGGCGGAATCGTGCTGCTCGAACTCTCGCTCTTTGCGCTCTTGACGGCGGCATCGTTCGCGGCGCTGTGGGTCGTCGCTCGCGTCATCTGGTGACCGATCAACAGGCGTTCCTCGAGGACGCGATCGAGCGATATGGCAAACAGGCCTATAATTTTGCCTACCGGCTGACGGGCAACGATGCCGACGCAAGCGATCTTACGCAAGAGGCCTTCATTCGCGTCTATCGCTCGTGGCAAACGTTTCGGGCCGGGACCTCGTTCCTTTCGTGGATCTACCGGATCGTCACCAATTTGCACCGCGACGAACTTCGGCGGCGGAAAGGACGTTATCCAGAGGAGATCCCCGGGGACGGTCCCCGAACGCCGTCAATTCAGCCCATCGAGGAGTACGTCGAAGGCCAGTTGAGCGAACCTATTTCCAAAGCGCTTGCCGAGCTTGGCCCCGAACAGCGTCAGATCGTGCTGCTCGCGGATGTCGAGGGATGCAGCTATCAAGAGATCGGCCAGGTCGTCGGCTGTTCCGTTGGGACGGTGCGGTCGCGACTTCATCGCGCCCGCGGCCAGTTGCGAACCTTGCTCGTGCGCCACATGAAGTCGTCGCCATGAACCAAACGCATCCCAGCATCGAAGCCATCGTCGATTTCCTACACGGCGAAATGCCAGCGCCGCAACTAGCGGCAATTGCGGCGCATCTCGCGGGCTGTCCGGAATGCCAAGACCGGCGAGCCGCGGAGGACGCGATCACCGACGCCGTACGCGCCTATGCCCGCGAACAAGAACGAGCGCTGCCGGCCAACGTCGTTGCCGGGATTCGGCGCGGCATCGAACCGGGCGGCGCGCCCTGGGGCTGGGAAGGTTTTCGCGCCGTGCTCCGACCGATCTACGCCGTGCCGCTCGCCGCCGCGATCGCACTGGTACTTTACATCGGCATCAGCGCTCGGCATGGCGAGAACGTTCCGCCGGCAATCGACTCTGCTTACTACGTCGAAAACCACGCGGTGATGGCCGAGACCGCACCGTTTGCCGACGGCGCGCCGCCCGCAATCATGCTGACGTCGAGCCGATGAAACTCGCTACGACGGCGACGATTAGTCTCGCGATCGGAATGCTTGCCGGCGGTCGCGCGGCTGCCGATTCCGCCGATCAACTGCTGGCGCAAGCCATGGCGGCGCCGTCGACGATCTCGTATGCCGGTGTTGTGAGTGTGGTTCGCCGAGGTAAGGCCACCACGGAGGTTGAGACGTACCGTGTCGCGCATCGCGCAGCCGACGATTTGACACGCCGGATTTACAGCGCGCCGCCGACGCTCGCCGGCGATTCGGTTATTATTCGGCGCGCTGAAATCTTTTCGGTCGATCCTTTGCACCGGCGGGTTTTTGAAGCGCGCAACGACGCTGCCGGCGATTCGTTTGCGCTAGCAGCGAACGTCGCACTCTTGCACGCGAACTATCGTGCTGCGCGCCGAGGCGACGAGCGCTTCGACGGGCGACGTTGCGCCGATCTAGCGATAGTGAACCGCGCGAGCGGCCGAACGGCCATGCTGGTGCGCATCGACGCCGTCACCAAGTTGGTGCTCGACAAGCGCGAGTATTCCGCGAACGGCGCGCTGGTCGCGGAGCGCCGCTTTACTTCGGTCAGTTATTCCATACCACCGGCGGCCGATTTCACGCTGCCTAAGCAGTATGCGATCGAACGCGATCCGGCGTTCGGCGAAATGTCGTGGCCGCCCGATCGTATCGTTACGCTCGCGGGTTTTCATCCGGCCGACCCGAGCGCACTTCCCGGCGGCTTCGCACCCGTTGACGCTACGATGGTAACGCTGCACGGAGTTCGTACCGTGCATCTGCTCTACTCCGACGGGTTACGAACCGTCTCGCTCTTCGAAAGCGCCACGCGCGTCACCATCGAGGCCGCGAGCTTGCGTTCGCATTCGATGCACGTTCGCGGCCACGAGGCCGAATATGGAGAGAACGGCGCGACCGAATTGCTCGCGTGGAGCGACGGCACGCTGCATTACACACTCGTGGGCCAGTTCGGCTTGGTGAATCTTCCCGCCATCGCGGCGTCAATCGGAAGATAGACGCTTCTCGTTAGGCCGGCTCGCACGCCGAGCAGCAACGAAAAAGCCTCCGTCGCGAGACGGAGGCTTTCGTTGTTGCGATAACCGCTGGACTAGAGTCGAACGTTTGCCGTCAAGTAGAACTGCAGCGGCTCTTTGGTGGAAACGTTCTCCGCCGATACTAAGGCGGGCCCGAACGTGGGCTCGTAGGGGTACTTCCGGAATGACTGGATGATCGAGCCGGGATAGCCCGGCGGATTGACGTCGGCACCGGGCGTTCCGTACGGAGCAACCGGATAGATCGTTCCCGCCACGTTGCCGTACGAGCAGATGTTGCCGTCATTGAAGGTCCACGGCGTTTGCGTGCCGCCCCAGCAGTAGTTGACGAGGTTGGTTAGGATGCCAACGAGTTGGATTCGCGGGGTCACGTCGAAGGTGAGTTGCAAGTTAGCAATTAGCTCGTTGGGCTGGGTGAAGGCACCGATGCCGTCGTAGGCGCCGGTGTAGGGATCGGGGATGAAGACCACACCGGGGCAGGTTGCCGCGTTGTAACGGCTACCGACGAGCGGCGCTCCGCAGCCACTTGCGGGATCGATGCCGGCGTTGGCGATCGGTTCGCCATACTTGCCGCCGCCTTGGAACTGCAACGACGGCGTGATCGCGAACTTGTTCCGGCGATAGTTCAGCACCAGCGTACTAACGTAGGGCGATCCGAATCCCTGGGCCGCTTCCCCAAGCGCTCCGGGGAAGGTATCGAACGTGGGGAATGCCTGCGCCGTATCGACCAGCGCCTGTGGCGCCGCGTTCCAATACGGATTGGCGATATCGCCGACCGGACAGCCGCCGCTTGGAGACGCGGCAACCGGTACTCCTTTGCCCGTGTAACATGCATTGGCGGCCATGTTATTGGTCGTGCTGCCGCCGCACATCGTGTTCGCACCACCCGGATGGTTTGCGCAATACTTCGTATACGCGTTGTACTGCGCGATCGAGTTGTTGATCGGCCCGAGCACCGTCGTCCCCGAGGCTCCCGCCGCGATCGGACCGTAACGAATGTACGAGTTGGTGTAGGCAAACGAGAGCAATCCCGAGATGCCGTTGCGCGAAAAGTCGCCCTTTTGCATCTGGAACTCGACGCCTTGGCTACGCTGGCTGCCGACGTTGAGGCCGGAGACGAAGCCTTGAATCGGATTCAGGAAGAACTGCTGGATTTGATCCTGCGTCTGACGCAAGAACGGCGTCACTTTGAACGACAGATCGCTGCCTTTGAAATGATGCTCCAACGACAGGTCGTAGTTCATCGAGGTCGGCGGCCGAATCGGATAGCCGGGCGTGTTACGACCGAAGGCGAGGAAGTGCGAGCCGATATAATCGGCGAGATCTTCCTGTCGCGTATTGTATTGCTCGAACGCCGTGTTGGGCGCTTCGGTGTAGCGTCCGAACGAGAAGCGAATCACGTTATTGGGATCGGCCGTATACGTACCGCTCAGTCGCGGCTGCCAGATCGGGTAAGTAAATGTCTGCGAGGGTGCGTTCACGAGGTTTGCCGCGTGCGAACCGGCCGGGCATGCCGCCCCCGGGTTCGGATTCGCCTCCGGTGCGCCGCTGCTATTGATGATGCAATTGTCGAGATTGTAGGCCGCGAACCAGAAGGCCCGCGCATTGGCCGAGCCGCCTAACGGCGGCACCAGCGTATTCTGCCCGACGAAATTGAAGTCGTCGAGACGAACGCCGGCATTGAGAAGCCACTTATCGGTGGGACGGTATTGGTCGGTGATGGATGCCGAGGAAAAGTTCGGCGTCGTGCCGCTGTAGGTGCCATCGAGTCCGTTCTCGGCGACGAGATACGTGCACGTCGACCCGTACTGAGGCTTGCCCGGGACGGGGCATGTCTCGTGGTAGTGCGGGCCGCTGAAGGGCAATACGTTATAGTTCGGCCCAAGGGGCACAGTCGTTCCCTGACAGCTGACAACCGGACTCGCTCCGTTTGTTTCCGGCGGCGCGAAGCAATAGCCGCCGTAGGGATCTTTCGAGTTGACGACTACGGCTTGATTGCCGGCGGAAGCCAAGGTATAGAAACCGTTGTTGTCGCGAACGATGCCGGCGGTAGTGAACGAGCCCTGGATGCTCAGCAGGTTCTGCTCGTTGATCTGGTCCTGAAACTCCGCGCTAATGCCGCGTGTGTGGGTGTTGAGCTCGTAATCCGGAGAGACCGGACAGACGAAGTTGCAGAAGCTCGTGCTGTAGGCGCCGTTCAAGAACCAGTCGCTGTAGAAGCTATAGCCATAGATCCGCAAATACGCCGAAGAACCGAAGTTCTTGGTGTACTGCAGCTTGAAGATCGCGGTATCGTTATAGGAGTTATCGCGATCGCCCGCCGGGATGACGTTCGGATTGCTGGGCGATCCCGTGTCGGTCCCGTTGGGAAACGTGTACGGGCGAACGCAGCTCGTCATAGCATTCAGGGACGTCGGACTAAACGTCTTTCCAACGGCCGATGCGCAACCCCAGGTATACGTGTTCAAGTACGTTACCGGGAGCTGAGTCCCAAAGGCCACCGGCGCTCCCAACGAGGCGGCGGTGTCGCCGTTGATGAGATTCATGCAGGCTACGCCCGACATCGCCGGCGCACCGGAGCTGCAGAACGGCGATGCGACGTCGTTGCCTGAAATGTAAAACTGATTCTTCAGTGCTTCGTCGGTATAGAGGATCTGCACGTCGTCACGGCCCGCGTCGTTATGGTGCGGGATGCCGATGTGAAAGTTCGCCACGACATTGCGCGCATAGATCGTCGAGAAGTTGGAATAATTCCCCGCGGGCCCGAGCGGGAAATACGCGTCGCCGGGGTTACCGAAAAAGAGCGACGTACCGGGAGCAAAGGGGCCGCCCGGACCGAACTCACCGCCGCCGACGATCCCGAGCGGTGGTCCAAGCCAGTTGTCGTATTCGGAACCGTTGTTGTTGTTGACGTAATTGTACGCTTGGTTCGAACCGGCGATGCCGAAGTAGTACGAGAAGAGCCGGTCGGGCGTCGAACCGCCAACCTCGACGGACGCGCGATGGTAGAACGCCGGGGTTCCGATTCCCAGCGAGCCGGTTGCGAAGCCGGGATACGTTCCCGTCTTGATGACCTGATTGATGAATCCTGAAAGGCCTTGGCCTTCGGAGTTCGCCGGACTCGCGCCGGTATAGACCTGAACTTCGGCGTTACCCAGCGAGGACGCCGAGCTCGAAGCGTAGTTGTCGAACGAACGGTTAACGGGAACGCCGTCGAACTCGTAGCCGACTTGGTCGTAGTCACCGCCGCGAATGTTGATGGTCGCGTAGTAGCCGCTTTGGTTCGGGATGACGTACGCGCCGGGCACGGTGGAAATCGCCGAGTACGCCTGATTGATCAAGCCGCCGCCGCCTAGGGCCGCAGTAGCCTGTTGTGTCGTGGCATTAATCGAATAGACGTCGGCGGTGGTGCCGGATTTCACGAGCGCGCCGCCCGCGGCCGACGTAACGTGTGCGATCGTCCGTAACGTACGAAGCATTCGCACCGACACGTTTTGGACGGAGTCGGCAAAGACGACTTGTCCGGGAACGCTGACGGACTGATATCCACCCTTCGACGCCGTGACCGTGTACGTGTCGGGCGCGAGGGTGAGAAACGTGAAGCGCCCCGCGGCATCGGTGGTCGCCGTCACCGACTGTGACGGACTAACCGCGGTTACTTGCGCTCCGGCAATTGGGGCGTTATTGTCGGCATCCAGTACGGTTCCGCTCAAACCGCCCGTGGTGCTTGCCAGTGCCCATGTTCCCTGGTAAGCGAATGCAACGAGCAGGGTGATTGCAGTCCCGAGGTGCCGCAGCGATCTTTTCACTATGCATACCTCCGATTGCATACGTCAAAGAAGCGCCGATCCGGCATTTGCCGGTGGCATACAAGCGGGCCGTTCGTACTGCTCTAGCGAGTTCCTTGAGCGATGCTTAAGATTTCATCGAGAGCACCGCGTACTTCCTGAGGAAACGCTCCAGTATCGCGGCGAGTGACAACCGCGCCGGGCGCATCGTGAACGCCCGCGATGGACGAAATCGATTCGGTGAGTGCGTCGATGCCGTAGCCGCCTTCGAGCACGTAAGCAACCGTGCCGCCACAATATTCTTCGGCGACGCCGCGAATAATCGAAGCAATCTCTTCGGCGGCTTCCACCTCGACACCAAGATCGCCGACAGCGTCACCGCGCACGTAATCGAAGCCCGCGCTCACGATCAATGCGCTCGGCCGCACCGCCGCCGCGACTGCCGGTAAGAGTTCGTCCCAGACGCCGACGAACGTTTTCGTTGCAACGCCGTGCACTGGCAGCGGAACATTCGCTACGATGTCGCTTCCAAGGCGATAACTCCGAACGCCTGTGCCTGGATATGCGGGATACGCGTGCGTGGAGCAATAGGAGAGGCCGTCGCCCGCGACGGCTTGGGTTCCGTTTCCATGATGGTAGTCGAAGTCGACGACGAGCACGCGGCCACCGAGCGCGGCGAGATAGGCACGCGCGGCGACGGCGACATTGTTGAACAGACAGAAGCCCATCCCGCGATCCGGCTCGGCATGGTGGCCGGGCGGCCGCACCAGGGCGAAGACAGCCTCTTTCCCCGTGGCACTCGCCTCGACCGCGACGATGGCGCCGCCTGCCGCCCGGCGTGCGGCGCGGTACGACGTCGCGTCGACAACCACGTCGCCGGTCGAAAGGTATTGCGCCTCCTCGAGCCCGTCGGTTTCGCGCTCGACCAGCTCGATGTAGCCGCGGGCGTGCACGCGCTCGAGCTCGTCGTTACGCGAGTCGCGGGCCGCCAGCACTTCTGAAAGCACGCCGCGTTGGCGTAAGCGCGCCGCGACGAGCTCCACGCGCTCGGGACGCTCGGGGTGAGCTACTCCGCGAAGATGCTCGCCGTAGAGCGGATCGGTGACGAACTTCAGAGTTCGTTCAGCGGCTCAACCGGAGTGCTTCGATACGACGTGACACGGATCCGACGCTGCTTTGCGGATGGTGTCGTAATCCTTAGTGCCCTTCTTCATCATCGGCAGCAGTAGCTTGTAGGTAGCGACCGCCTTCGAGCACTGATTCGAACCGGAGTACGATTTCGCGGCGATGTAAAGCAGCTCGGGGTTGTTGTCGAGGAAATTTTTGGCCGCGCGCTGGAGGGCGTCGAAGATTTGCGCCGCCTCCTTGTAGTTGCGCAGCTCGAAATCGGCGCCGGCGACGCAGCTGAGCGTTACCGGCGACCGCTGAAGCTCAAAACTTTTGCTGCAGGCGTCGCGAGCCCCGGAGTAATCGTGCACGCGCGAGTAGGCCTGGCCGAGCAACGCAAACCCCTGCGCGTCGGGCTGCACTTGCGTGTAGTGCCGCAAGTAGTTGATACTATCGTTGAGGCGACCGTTCTGCAAGGAGACTTGACCGAGCCCAAGCAGGGCGGCGGAGTTATTCGGGTCGAGCGCGAGCGCCGATTGCCATTGGGCGATGGCCCGATCGTATTGACGCTGCGTGGCGTAGTAATCGCCGAACGCGACGAACCCTTGCGGCACTTTCGGAAACTGCGTGGTCATCTGCTGCAGAATCGCGACGCCCTGCGGGTCCTTCTTCTCGGCGATGAAGTAGCCGGCTTTGTGGATCATGATCTCGACTTTTTGATCGTCGGTCGGGGCGACCACAACGGCGTCATCGTAGGCCGCGGTCGCGTGCGCGTCGTCGTGCTGGCGCGCGTAGAGATCCGCTTTGAAAACCAGCGCTTGAATGTTGCGCGGGTCGATCGTCAAAATGCGGCCGAGCGTCTGAAGCGCCATCGGAATGTTGTCTTGCTGGGCGTACGTCGTCGCGATTTGGAAGAGCGGCGCGGTGTCTTTTCCACCGATTGCGAACGCCGCTTCGAACTGCGCGCGCGCATCGTCGAAATGCTGTTCGGCCGCGTAGACGCTGCCGAGCGTTTGGAGCGCGAGCGCGTCGTTCTTGTTGAACGTTACCGCGCGTTTGGCGATGCGCTCGGCATCGTTGAAGCGATTCTCCTTGATGTAGATTTCCGTAAGCTGCGCCAGAATGCCAAGGTTGGTCGGGTCGAGATTCGACGCTTGCTCTAGGTCGTAGGTTGCACCGGCGGCATTGCCGAGCTGCTCGTAGGCAACGCCGTCGTAATAGAAAACTTGCGCCGTCTTGTCGCCCATTTGCAGCAGGTGCTGCGTATACTGCAACGTGATGTCGGGGCGACCGACTTGCAGATACTCAGCCGCGAGTTGCGCCATCGCAAGCTGGTCGGCCGGATTTGCCTTGAGCTTGGCGACCAGGCGGGGAATCGCGATGGCCGGCGGCTCGGGAGTCGCGGTCGGAAGTGCCGACGGCGACGGCGAGGGGGTTGGGCTCGCGGTCTTCTTGCTACCAAAAAGGCCGGCGTGGGCCGGCGGGGTGGTGGTGGCAATGCCGATCGCAAAACCGGCGAGGATCAATACGAGGAGTGCGAATCGTTTCAAGAGAGATGTCCTTTAGCAGTCTCGATAAGTTTCGTCAGCTCGGGGACGATGCGAAAGGCGTCGCCCACGACGACCAGGTCGGAGAATTCGGCAATCGGCGCGGCGGCATCCTTATTGATAGCAACGATCGTGCCCGAGGCACGCATGCCGACTTTGTGCTGAATCGCGCCGGAGATTCCGATGGCGATATAGAGTTTCGGGGTGACGGTCTTTCCGGTCTGACCGATCTGTAGGTTATACGGCACCCAGCCTGCGTCGGCGGCCGCACGCGACGCGCCGACGGCTCCGCCGAGCGCCCGCGCCAAGGGTTTCAACAGGGTCTCAAACGGCTCCGGTCCGCCGAGCCCCCGGCCGCCCGCCACGACAACCGGCGCCTCCTCGAGGGCTAGCTCGCCGGCACCTTCTTCGACGTCTTGCTCGATTGTCGCGGCATAACTCGCCGCGGGCGCCTGCAGCTCGACGATTTGCGCGCCGGCGCCGCCTTGCGCGACAGCAAACGCGCTTGGCCGGACCGTAACAACGCCGTAGTCGGCCGGCCGCAGCGCGCAATTCGTAACGAGCACGCCGCCGAGCTTCGGCGAGACGCAGACGACCGATTCGCCGTCGAGCTGCACGTCGACGACGTCGGCGACGATGCCGGCGCGCAGCCGCACGGCCAGGCGTCCCGCAACGTCGCGGCCCGAGAGCGTATTGGGAATCATCACCAGCGACGGGCCGGCGAGCCGCGCAGCCGCTTCAAGATAATTGACGACAGGATCGAGCAAGAAGCCGTCCACGGCGCGATCGTCGTTGACGTAGATCACGTCGAGCGGAAACTTCTGCAACGTTTGCGCGAGCTGGGAGGCACCGGAACCGAGCGCGACCGCGCAGGCCTTGCCGCCGAGCGCGTCGGCGATGCGCCGGGCTTCGGTTGCAAGTTCGAGGGTGACTTTTCGCGTGCCGCCCTGGCGATGTTCGGCGAAGACGATGACGTTTTTCACGCTACACCAGTTTCCTTTCCGAAAGAAAATCGAAGATGGCCTGCGCGCCGGCAACAGCGTCGCCGGCTTCGACCGTTCGGCCGTTGCCGCGCGCCGGCGGGGGCGCGAAGCTCCGCAGCTCGGTCTTCGAGCCGCTGTTACCGACCGGCTCCTCTAACGCGAGTTCGCGCAGCGATGTCGGGGCAATCGTCTTTTTCTTTGCGCCCATGATGCCTTTGAGCGACGCATAGCGCGGCTCGCCGAAGGTCAGCGCGGTGGTCAAGAGGGCGGGCAGCGGGGTGCGAACGATTTGATATCCGGCGTCGGTCTCGCGCTCGACGGTCAGCGAAGCCTCGCCGATATCGACCTTGCGCGCGTTGGTCACGCAGGGCAAGCCAAGGTGCTCGGCAAGCGCGCCGGGGACGGTGCCGGTGCTGCTGTCGTCGGTGAGGCCGCCAACGATGAGCAAATCGAACTCGAGCTTGCGCAGCGCAGCAGAAATCGCATACGCGCTCGCCCAGACGTCGCTGCCTTCGAGCGCCGGATCCGAGAGAACGACGGCGTCGTCGGCGCCCATCGCCAGCGCCTTTCGCAAGGTTTCGCGCAGCGCTTCCGGGGCCATCGAAAAGACGGTGACGCGCGAGTCGCCGCCCGCACGCTCCTTGAGCTGCAAGGCGGCCTCGAGCGCGTACTCGTCGTAGGGGTTGAGCACCGTTTCGACGCCGGTCCGCACCAGGCGCTTGCTCTGCGCATCGATCCGTTTTTCGGCGTTCGGGTCGGGTACGAGCTTAACCGTCACCACGATCTTCACGTGGTAATAGTGACCTCCGTCGGAAAGGCGTGGGAAGAACCGTGGCCTCTTGGTGGTAAGGCCACGCAGGACCTGCACCCGGCGCGGGAGGGTGACCTTCGGGGGTAAGAATCGCACATGACGTTTCGAGCGGGTTTCTTCATATCGTGTTGCGCCCGTTTCGCGATGTGTTGCGCCCTTCTCGCGCCGGGCGCCGCCTCGGCTGCGGGCTTCACCGCCGCGACACCCTATGCAACGCGGGATCGGCCGGCCACGCTCGTGGTCGATGCTGAGCGAGCGGGCGATGGGATCATGGAGGTCCGCGAGCACATTCCGGCCGCGCCCGGAAGTTTCACCGTCGTCTACCCAAAATGGATTCCCGGCGAGCACGGGCCGACCGGGCCGCTCAACGATTTGGCCGCACTGCGCATCTACGCGAATAATGCGACGCTAGATTGGCGCCGCGATCCGCTCGATCTCTATACCTTCCACACGACGGTGCCGGCCGGTGCGCAGGCACTCGACGTGACCTTCGACGTGCTGATGAACGCCCCCGACGACGTGATGGCGACGCATTCGCTGGCGGTCGTCAACTGGAACCGCGCGCTGCTCTATCAGGATGGAGTCGACTCTCACCACTACTTTGTGAAGCCGTCGATCGTGCTTCCCGACGGCTGGGATTACGCCACCGCGTTACGCGGAGCTGTTCGCACGGGCAACCGTGTCGATTTTGCCACCACCCCGCTCAACATGCTCGTGGATTCACCACTCGACATGGGGCGCTACGTCAAGAAGTGGCAGTTGTGGCGTGAGGGTTCGGCGTTCGTGGAACTCGACGCCTTTGCGGATTATCCGCAGGATCTCGACGTTCCGGCCAACGTCGTGCGCGCGTACGAACGCGTACCGGCGCAAGCCTTTGCGATGTACGGCTCGCGTCATTTCGACGACTACCATGCGCTGCTGACGCTGAGCGACAGCGTCGGCTTTCAAGGCATCGAGCATCACCAGTCGAGCGACGATCGCGCTGCCACCGATTTTCTGACCAACGATGATCAAGCGCTGGCGAGCGGCGATCTGGTCACGCACGAGTTTTCGCATTCTTGGAATGGAAAGTACCGGCGACCAGCCGATCTGACGACCCCGAACTTTCAAGTGCCGCAACTCACCGATCTTCTCTGGGTCTACGAGGGGATGAACCAATACCTCGGCGATCTGCTCTCCTTTCGCGCCGGGATACGACGGCCGAGCCTCTACCCGGAGTACGTTGCCAGCATCTACGCCGACATGTATTACGAGACCGGGCGGACAACGACGCCGCTAATCGATTTGACCACGGGCGCGCCATACTTTTACCTTGCGCGCGGCGTCTACCCATCAATCCGCCGAGGCGCGGACGATTTTTATACGGAAGGCGAGCTGCTCTGGCTCGACGTCGACACGATTATTCGCGAACGCTCGCACGGCGCGCGCTCGCTCGACACGTTCTTGCACCGATACAGCGCGCCGGCGGTGACCGGACCTATCGTCGAAACATACACGCGCGCGCAGATCGAGCAACTCTTGAATGCCGTCGAGCCGTACGATTGGCACGCATTCTTCGAGCAATACGTCTACCACGTCGCCCCCTTGCCGCCGACCGACGAACTGGCTCGGGCGGGATGGCAGCTCGTGTTTACCGAGAAACCGAACACTTTCATCAAAGCCGAACAAGCCGACGATGAGGGCATCATCGGCTGGTACGCCTACGGCGCAAACATCACCAAGCAGGGTGAAGTGCGAGACGTGCGCGAGAACTCGGCCGCGCGCCGCGCCGGTCTCGCACCCGGAATGGAAGTGCTTGCGGTCAACGGCCAACAGTTTTCAAACGACGTTTTGGAATACGCGCTCGATCGAGCACAACATTCGAGCGCGCCGATCACACTCATTACGAGGCAGACGGGCTGGTATCAAACGCTCGCGCTCGATTACCACGCCGGTTTACGCTATCCGCACCTCGAACGTATAGCCGGCACGCCCGACATGCTCGCCGCGATCGCCGCGCCGCATGGCCCGTAGCAGCAGCGGAGTCGACGTGTCAATCTGGAAAGGATGCGGCCTATGACGCTCACTCGCATTGGCACTCTCTTACTCGCAGCCGCGCTTGCGTTCGCGGGCTGTACGACGATGCACGCGGGGCTGCCGCCAACGCAAGGCGGCGGTGCAGAGCAGGCGACCGGCGCCGGTTTGCCGGCGCACGCCGTCATTGGCTTTAGCGTCGATACGCCCAAACGCGCAGCAACGGCGGCCGCACAAGGGATCACCTCGACGATTCTCTACGGCGGATCTCCCGCGCCCGGCAGCGACTTGGAGCGCGCGCTTTCAGCACATAACATCTCGGTCGTCGACGCCGCCATTTCCGGAATTCTCTTTTATTGGGAATGTCATCGCACGCACACGATCAAACCGCCGCCCAAGAGTTACGGCTATAACCCGTACTGTCGCACCGACGAAGATCCTAAGATCGATTCGCCGAGCGTTGTTTTGCGCGACGTCGCGGCCATACTCAAGCGCGATGCGACGCGCCCATACGTCGTGGCGCATTGGGTTCTCGACGATTGGGCGTGGTGGGACAACGGCAGCGGTCGCGAGCTGTTACAGCGCGTCCACGCGGAAATCACGAAAGAAACGCCCGGACGACCGGCGATCTGCGGATTCGGCGCGGCCGTTCTGCGACCGGGAAAAGTCGGTTGGGATCCCGGCACTGGGGCGAACTATTCCAACGGCGGTTGCGATATCGTCGGCTGGTACAACTACTCGCCATTCGGACGTACGCATCCGAGCAACGGTAAGCAACTCGACTGGTCGATGAAGGATCTCTTGCCGGCGATGGCGCGTACGCTTGAAAAGCGCGGCTGGAACATAGCGGCCACTCCCCTGTACGGCATCGGTCAAGCCTGGGGCGGCTCGTACGAAGGCAAATATTACCAGCCGGGATTGACGCGCGGCGAGATGCTCGAACAGGCCAAAGCGTTTTGCGATTTCGGAGCGGCCTATATCGGTTGGTACGCGTGGGACGACAGCGGTTATGAGGGGCGCACCGAGACGCCGAATAACTCGGCGACGATTACCGCCGGAATCGCGGCGGGCCTGAAAGCCTGTCGGTCGGCGTGGAGGACGTAGACGACCTTGCACTGACCGGGGCGATCGTCTACCAAAGCCCCGAGGAAAAACTCGACGACGGGGTCGTTCTCGTACGTCGCGGTCGAATCGCGAACGTCGGCCATCGCGGCGCCGTGGAAATCCCAGCGGGTACGCGCGCGATCGATTGCAACGGATGCGCGATCACCCCGGGCTTTTGGAACAGCCACGTTCACTTTCACGAGCGCAAATGGGCCGATGCCGAATCAATTCCGGCGTCCGAACTGGAACGCGAGCTTGGAGAAATCACGCAATACGGTTTTACGGATCTCTTCGATCTCTCGTCGCCGTGGAACAACACGCAGCGCCTTCGCGATCGCATCGTGTCGGGCGAAATTGCGGGCCCGCGAATCAAATCGACCGGCGAAGGATTGGTTCCCCTCGGCGGATCGCCATCGCCGGAAGTCTTTCGCGCGCTCGGCCTGATGGAAACGATGCTGACCGAAGTGTCGACCGTCGAGCAGGCGCGCGACGCCGCAAAGAAGCTGCTCGCACGGGGAGTTGACGCGCTGAAGATTTTTGCATCGTCGCCATTGGCCGGCCAGCTCAGTCGTGAGGCGATCGGCGCGGCGGCAGACGAAGCGCACCTCGAGGGCAAGCTCGTCTTTGCCCACCCCAATACGGCGTTCGACATTTCCGCGGCATTGGCGGGCGGCGTCGACATTATCGCGCACACGACCCCGCGTTCGAGCCCGTGGAGCGAAGATATTTTAGAGAGAATGCGCACGGCGGGTGTCGCGCTCATTCCGACGCTGACGGTCTGGAAGAGCATGATGCGTCACGATCGCATTTCGGCGCGCGACCACGCCGTTACCGCGGCGGTCGGCGAACTGCGGGCGTGGTTGAAAACTGGCGGCGAAGTGTTATTCGGAACGGACGCCGGCGCGATGGAGTGGGATCCGACCGACGAATATCGCCTCATGGCCGATGCGGGAATGAGCGCCGCACAGATCTTGAACTCGCTTACCATCGCACCTGCCCAGCGATTCTCGAAGGAGGCGATGGCCGGCCGAATTGCGGCCGGCTCGCCCGCGACGCTGGTCGTGCTTCGGGGAGATCCGTCCACGAACGTGTCGGCGCTCGCCGACGTGCGCTACACCATGCGCGACGGCAAGATCATCTACGGCGGTTAGATCGCTTCGTTTACGGCGCGGGCATCGAGGCGCGTACGCGGTTGCCGTCGATGCTGCCCTCAATCGCCGCGGCGGCAGTGCTGCCGGTGGTCGACCAGGCGGCGTGCAGCGCGCCGATGGCTGCACCCGTGATTTTCAATGCCGCCTGCGCGCTGGCCGTACGCGCGTTGAGATCGGCCGTGCCAGAGACGGCGAGATCGTTGGTCCAGCGAACTTCCGACAGCATCACCCGATCGGCGGCGTTTTGAAAGCTTGCGGAATACGTACCGCCGCGTAAACCGGCGCCCGAGCTCAAATGGAATTGATACGAGCGCGAAAGCACGTCGGCCGCGGCAAGCAGCGCGGCGGCGGCGGCGCGAAGTTGCTTGGGCGTCGCGCGATTGCCCGGCAAGGGCGAAGCGGGTTCGACGTCGTCGAGCGAGCGCGAGAACGCAGGCACCAAATGCAGCGCGGGAACACGCGCGGTGCAGGCGTCGCTCACCTCGCCGCTCTGCGTAAAGCGGCGCACGATTGACGATGCGCAACCGCCGAAGTCGTCGAGCGCGGTCACATGACCGGTGTTGGCAACGATCACGTGCGTCGAGTGCGCAAAGAGCTGTGCGGCCTTTTCACCTTCTGCCGGCGTCGTGATCGTGTCGAGATCGCCGTTGAGCACGAGCACCGGGACGCGCGGGAAATGCGTTCCCGGAGGAACCGGCTCGCCGGCAGGATGGTACTTCGAGGCGACCGGCCAGGTGAGGCAGAGCGGAACGTAGGCGTAGTCGATTGGAATATTGAGAAACTCGTCAATGCTAAACGGCGCATAGAGCGCAGGGTCGTCGTCGCGCTTGCGCTGCAAGGTGGCATCCCAATCGCGCTTGCGTGCGGGCGGCGGAAGTCGCATGTCGTAAGCCTGCGGATTATCCGAGCAGCTTGCCGCGGCAAAGAGACCCTGACTGTAAAAACGGGCCTTGGCGCCGGCACCTTCTTCTTCGGCATATGCTTCGCTGACGAGACGCTCGAGCGGCGCGCGATCGTTCGCCAAAAATGCGCGCGCTGCCGCGTCGAGGTCGCGATAGGCGATCGGGTCCAATCCGGCCGTATCCATCACGAAGGCGACGTCCGCCGGCGAGACACGATCGCGATCGACGCGCAGCTCTTCGAGGAGCGATTTAATGCGCTCCACGGAGCTCCCGCGCAGATCGGAGCAGACCGGCGAACGCGAGCACGCGCGAGTAAATGCCGCGCGTAAGGTCGGTGCTGTGCTCGGATACCAGGGACTGCCGCCGATAACTTGATAAGCGCCGTCGAGCACGATCGAGCGGACGCGGTCGGGATGGCGACCCGCGAATGCTTGAACGAAAAACGAGCCGTACGAATCGCCGTAGATATCCACCTTCGTGATGTGCATCGCGGCGAGAACGGCGGCCATGTCGTCGGCAGCAATCGCCGTTCCGTAGAGGTCGGACGTGCGGCCTAGCTCGCGCCCGCATTGCGTAACCTGCGATAACCTCATTACCGGCGCACCTTGCAGCGGCCGGCAAACAATTGCGTCGGACGATCCCGTGCCGCGATTGTCTACTAAGAGCAAGTCGCGCGTTTGCAACAGCGGCGCGTAGAGCCCTCGATAGAGCGAGTGGCTGCCGATCGACGGATATCCCGGGCCGCCTTCCACTGCGACGATCGTGCCGGCCGCTCGCACCGAACGATTCGCATGCGGGAGCCACGCAATCGCAAGATCGATCGAGCCCGGAACTTGGCCGGCCGGATCGAGAGCGACGCGCAACGTTCCGCAATAATAGTCGCCGCCGAGACAAGGCGTCATCTTTATCGATCCGACGTGCACACTGGGATCGGCGATGCGGCCCGCACCGAGCGCAAGCGGCGGCTGCAAGTGCGATGCAGCGCAGCCGCCCGCGACGGCGATCGCAAGCGCAGTTAGGAAACGCGAGGCATGCACTCTTACGGAGTTCACAGCCGGCGCCACTCATCGCGTACGTTCGCACGGTCAAGCCCTGCCGGCGCTACGATTCGCACGCGGCTCGAGGCCCTCCACCAAAATGTTGCATCCTTTCCAACCTGCCCGCCTCGCTTTTTCTGAAAGCGGTTTGCGCGGCTCGACCCGATCTTCGCCGATGAGGCGTCCCGGAAACGCGTCGACAAAAACCACCGTTGCAAACCGCGTATCGAACTCGACGAGCACGTATTCTGGCATTGCCCCGCGCGAATTGCCTCGATCGTGGGCTGGTATGCCGCGCCCGGGATGCGTTTTCCGAGACGGCCATTCTTCCCCTTGAGTTGGTAGCGGCTCTGGCATCCAACGCATTGAAAATCGGCGACCGGCGTATTGTCGGGCAGTTGGCCGAGCTCGTCGCGTTTGCAGTTCAAGCAAAAGAGGTTGAACGACGCCCATGTTTCGAGGGCCACCCGCGTGGCTTGCGCCGCGCTGACGAATCGAGTCATCAATGCCATGTCGATCAACGGGCTGAAGACGGGTGCGACGTCGAGCCGCTGGTAGCGGCCGGGGCTCACGAAGCGAAGCATACCTTGATCGCGAAGCACCTGAAGCGACTGGCGGATCTTAGCGTCGACGAAGCGATTGTTGGGGAACTCTCGCTCAAAGCGATGGCGCTGTTTGAGGACGTCTGAGAGTCTGAAGTCCCTAGGTAGCTCCGACACGATCCCGTGCATTAGGTCTTTCCACGTTACCGATTTGCCCATGGATTATCGGATTTGCTTCGGATCTTCGGAAGTCTTGTTCTTGACGCTCCCCAGGCGCGTCGCTCGCCGTCGGCATGCTTCGACAGGCTCAGCATGACAATGCTGATCTGCTTCGACAGGCTCAGCATGAAAATGCTGATCATGCTTCGACAAGCTCAGCATGACAAGGCTTCGACAAGCTCAGCATGACAGAGGGGGAGGCGTCACAAAGCTGGCGTTGAGTTGTTAAGAGCAGAGTAAGCTTTCTAGAAAGTCAGGAGATCGTGGTATGAGATCTTGGCGCGTCGTCTTACAATTCGCAATCACACTTGGCCTCGGCATGGCGACCGTATTGCCAATCGCCGGATCGGCCGGGAGCCTGCCCGATACACAGGTGTCTCCGCTTAGTCAGTACCTCATGGCGGATCGCTCTGCCGAGATCGCCCTGGCGCGCAGCGCCGCACCCGCGTCGGTTTCACTCCACGCAACCGCGCTCATACTCACCCCTCACGGCTACATAACTGCCGTCCAGGGTACCAACGGCTTCACATGCCTCGTCGAACGTTCGTGGACGAGCCCCTTCGATGCGACGGATTTCTGGAGCTGGAAACTGCGCGGACCGGTATGCTACAACGCGCCCGCTTCACGTACGGTACTCCGGTACACGATATTTCGGGCGACGTTGGCCGCGGCAGGTGTGAGCAAGGCACAGATGCTCGATCGTCTCCAGGCTGCCATCGAGAATCATTACTTGCCGCGTGCGGAGCCGGGCTCAATGGCGTATATGCTGTCGAGAAAGCAATATCTGGGCGACGCCGGAAAGGCATGGTACCCGCACTTGATGCTCTACGCACCAAAGTCAAGCGGCGCGAACTCCGGTGAGAGTTGGGGCGCGAACCGCCCGGGTTCTCCGGTGGTCTTCGACTCCTCACATCACATCGTGCCGGAGCCGTGGACGATCTTTTACGTTCCGGTCGGCCGCTGGTCCGACGGCTCCGCCGCTCCTTCGATGTGAGAGCTTCGAGCTAGCCCCCGCGTTCTTCCGAAATTTCAATCACGATTCCATTGCGAATCGTGAACTCTATCGGAAGCGGCTCGCCCGTGCGGTTCACATATACGTACAATTGCTCGTTGCATCCATTGACGATCTTCGGCTCACCAAGCGCATTGACAACCGCCGCGGCGCGCGATCCCAGTTTGATTCCCGACGTGGTCTGCAGCCAGCTCAGATCGGCCGGGGGGACCCCGCGCGGCGGCGGGCCGGCCGCTACTCGAAGCGCAATCGTTCCACCCCCGTCGCTTCGCGGATAGTGCAGGGCGTAGTGGCCCTTTGGATCGTAGAAGTACCATGACGTTAGTGGAGTCATTGGGCGATCGAAAACGAGGTTGGAATCATGTTTGGCAAACGGCTGTGGATGAGCATCGCTTAAAGAGATGCTTTCGAACGCCGCGCATAGGCCGCTATCGAACCAGCGAGCGACTGGATCGGTGGTACTCGCGGCAACGGCGAAAGGCGCGCGCACCAGCGGCGTAAGCCGACCACTACCGGCGTCGATTCGGTAAGCATAGATGGCGCGCGGATTGAGCACGTACGCGAATTTGCCCGTCGGGTCGACCGTTAGACTATATGGGCTGCCGCCGGCGCTACGGCTGTAATTCGGAGGAGCGAGTGCTTTCAATTTGCCGCTCGTGGGATCGAGCACGAGAGCGTCGATTTGGTTGAGCGCGGCGTCGAGCGCGTATGCAAATCTCCCGGTCGGGTCGATCGCGAATCCCGCAAGCGCGGAGACACCCGGTTCCCCAAGGCTCAAGTGCGCGGACGCGGTCAGCGCGCCGGTTGTGGCGTCGATGGCGTAAACGTAGATGTAGCGCTCGCTGCCGGTCACATAGGCGAACTTGCCTCGTGGATCGATCGTCACGCTCGAAAAGCCAGGACTGTTGCTGTTTTGTCCTGCGTTCGGAAGCGAGCCTGCGAGTTTCAGCGCTCCCGTTGCGTCGATCGTGTATGTGGAGATCGTGTTATGAAAGTAGTCGAGAATGTAAGCGAACCTATTTGAAGGCGCGATCGCGAGCGAGCTGGTTCCGATATCTTGCGACCGGGCAAAAGGCGAGCCCGGTATCGGTATCAATTTGCCCGTCGCGGGATCGATCGAGAATGCGGAGATGCCCACACTGGAAACGACGTACACATGGCGACCGCGCGGATCGATGACGACTCCAACAGGCCCTTCGGGGCTGTAATCCAACGCGAATGGAGAACCTCGCGTTTGCATCAGCTTCCCGGTCCGCGGCTCGATCGCATAAGCGGAAATGTTCTGGGATTGCTTGTTGATGACATAAGCAAAGTCGCCGCTCGGAGCGATCGCCGCAAGCGACGGCTCTGAACCTGCCGCGAACGGCGAACCGGCAACGAGCGATAGATTGCCGGTCGCATCGTCGATCTTGTAGGCCAAAATGCTATTCGAACTGCGGACTTCGCCAAAGATCGTGGAATACGGGACGACGAGCATGGCGGGGGTGTTCTGAATTACGGACCTTGGAAGTCCACTGCTTTTGCTATCGGCTAACAGCGTCGCAAAGGCAACCAGCACCGCCGACAGGTTTCGCATGGTCTCTAGTTTTGAACAACTGTCCTAAAGCCTTCGGGTGAGTTTTCGCTAGGTCCCGACATGTGTGCGAGAGACCCGTCAACGATAAACGTTTCCAAGAGGAAGCGCACAAGTTGAAATGAAGCAGCAGTACGCGTGAAACCTATCGGTGCGGTTCTGCTCTTTTCCGTCTCAATGGTTATCGCGATCCCGGCGCGAGGATTTGACTACGGCGATCCCGCCGTGCTTGATGGGCGGCCCTGGCCCGCAAAGCGTCTGCCGTGCACCGACGCAACGGTTTCGCAGGTTCGGCCGCGCCTGGATGGTTCCGATTCGCGAAAGGTCTTTGCTAAGGCGGAGTTCGATTCCGGCGTGGAAGTGATCTTTGCCCTGCCCAAGGGCTACCGCTTTTTTAACGCACAATATGGTATCCAGGCATCGGTAACGCATTATCAAGGCGAAACGCAGAACTCGCTGATGATGAGCGAGAAGCCGGGCGATCGCGTTCAGGTCTGCTTGGTCGGGACGCCTACGCCGGAATACAGCACGCAAGAAAAGCGCTGGATCTGCAATCCGGACTACGACGCGCGAGGGTACATCTTTCGCGTTTACGACTACAAGCGACATGCGACCTACGACGGCCCTTCCACCGAACACGGCTGCGGCGGGGCGTAGCGGTGTTGCACCCGAATGGTGCTACTTAGCGAAACTACGTAACGCGGCTGTGATCTCGGGTTCGGAGTAACCGCGCTGCGCCAGCGCTTGCAGAAACTGTGCGATCGTTTCGTGAAGCTTTCGTGCTCGCGTCGGTTTATCGCCGGCGCGCACGCCCGATGCGACGCGGGTGCCGTGACGCCCGTTGGACGTAACCACGCCTTCCTCTTGCAGTTCGGCGTAGGCGCGCGCCACCGTGTTGGGAGCGACGCCGAGATCACCTGCTAACTGGCGCACGGTAGGAAGTGCGTCGCCTGCGCGCAGCTCACCACATTCTATGAGGTTGCGGAGCTGATCCATGATCTGCTGAAACGGTGCGAGATCAGGATCGACCGCGAGAAGCAGCTCTTTCAAGAGGTCGAGTCGCCTAAGCGGCCGAGATAAACGGAATATAGGATTACCGACGCGCCCGATAGCGCCCAGGTCCACCACGAAACGGTGAGGAGGGTACGCTGCAACGGCAGCACTGCCGGTAGGTTGAAGTTCACGAAACTGATGAAGACCATGATGCTGCCCATTGCAATGACGGCAGTGATGCCAGCCTTTAGCGTGCGTGATCTGCGATCGCTCATCCGTTCGGATTGGATGTGTTCGCCGTATAGCTGCCTGGGCGCGCTGGCGATGCGCCAGGCGATGGCGGCCATAACGAGCGCGCAAATGGCGACAATCGTTGCGGCCGCGCGTTCCTCGTTAAGGATCACGTACGGAGTGAGCGGCAGCACGGATGCTACGGCCAGAGCGACCCACAGCCTCGGGGCGACCTCGGCCGCAGGCCGCGGAGCGAGCGATGCCACCCTGCGCCGGTGCGCTCGTGCCTGCTCGTCCTTTAATAGATCGGCGAGCTGAAACCCCGCCAGCGCCAAGCATAGCAAGCTGTAGCTGACCACCGGAGAAACCACCTGGGAAAGTACTAGCAAGGCAATGACAAACGCAACAAACGCCGTGCAGAAGGAGGCGCGCGCGTAGGGCGCATCACAGTGGCGGTTCCGAATACCAAGAATGCCGTACACGATGGTTGCCAAAAAGGCCACGGCGGCAACCAAGAGATTCTGATCGAAACTTGTCAAGTGATGCATTGTACCACCATATAACACAAACTATCGGTTTGTGTCAACCGTAGGTACAAAAGCTGGCCGACGTTCGCCGAGAAAGCGGAAGTCGAGTCAGTTCGGTTCGAAATCGGCCCTGAAAAGATACGTTCCCGGCGCGGGTTTGCATAGCGAAATACCTCCACGATATCTCGAAAGCTTCGCCGCTTTTAGCGCCTCTAGATCCAAATCTGGATATCCCGACGGCCGATAAATCCATGCACCCGCGAGACGACCGTTTGCGGCGACGGCGACTTCAATCTCCGACACGACTGCTGCACTAAGCCTGGGTACGCTCCTTGGCCATACTGGCTGAAACGCGTGAATTACGGTTGCCGCAACAAACGGTTTTGCGCACTCTGTCATCTCGGCGGGCTGCGGTATCTTCGCAGCGGCGAGTATGGTGTCGCCGGCAGCGGGCAGCTGGAAAAGATCGTTTGGGGGATTCACTCTCTTTGCTACGTCGGTTGCAGCGTTGATTAACGTAACGCTCTCCGGCGGCGGAGAGCAGGTAACGTCTCCTTGCTTTTCCCATCCGAAGCCTGAGTCTCCGGTCGTAATCGCGTCGTAAATCCACCACCGGAGGATCTGTTCACCGGGTGGTAGGCGAACGTATAAGGGTTTGCTATGGTACAGCATGCGGTCGAATCGCACGGTAGGGCTTTCGAAGTGCGCTAGATCGGGAAGTATAGCCGCATCTTTGAACTGAAATGTGTACCAATTGCTTTCACTCTGAACGATGACGTTCGCTGAAACGGAACGTGCCGATTCGGCCGCGACGTAGAATGCAATGAGCCCGTCGTTTGACCCCCGAAACTCATGGAAGGCGTTCACGCTGCCGGGGCAAAACTCGACTTCGGCGGCACACGCTCTGCCATACGCCTTGACAAATAACGATCCGGCGATTAGTGTGCCGAGAAGAATTCCGCGCAGCGAGCTTCGCATTTCCTTTGCGTTGGTCAAGCTCGTTGACACTTCAACGAAAGATGCTAAGCTCCCATCATGGCAAGAGTGCTCGGTTTAGGCGGGATTTTCTTTAAATCGGAGCGGCCGCAAGAGCTGGCCGCGTGGTACCGCGACCACCTTGGACTGCCGATCGATGCGAGCAATTCCGCGCAGCTGGAGGGATTCGACGGCGAGCGGATGGCGATGAACGTTTTTGCCGTCTTCGATCGTGAATCCGACTACTTCGATCCAACGGTCGCGCAGTTCATGTTGAACTTCCGCGTCGACGATCTCGACGAGTTACTCGCGAAGCTCAAAGCCGAAGGTGTTTGGGTAGATGACCGTCGCGGCGATTACGAATACGGTCGCTTCGCCTGGATTCGCGACCTCGACGGCAATCGCATCGAGCTTTGGGAGCCGCCGCTCAAATCCAGTGAAGCAGAATGATATGGCGAGGCTAGAATTTGTTTGCAAAATCAGGAAGCGACGAGGACTTCAATCATGCTGCTTGGCAGGGTTCGGGATCTTTGATTCCCCTGGCCTTCGTCAGCCTTAGACAAACGTGCTGAGGCAGCGCTTGAACACGGCACTTACGTGGGCTCTTATCGTAGCATCCATCCCGATCAGTGCGAATTCTAAGTGCGGTACTGGCAATGCGCCAGGATACGACGACGTCACGGCCATAATGCTCAAGCGTGACCAGGGGTATTGGACGGCTTATAAGGGCTATCGGGCCAAGACATTCGACAGTTCTGCGTTTTGGGCTCTCTTCTGGAACTTGACACCGAAGTTCCCGAACACATACAGCCAATACGACTTAGATTACCAGGTCGGAACCTACGAGCTTAAGGCCTCACTGAGAGACGCCACCGCCATCTTGCGTCGCGATAAGTTTTTCGAACTCTCGGAACCTGAGGTCCTCGTGGTGGATACGCCGCAAGAGGTGTTATCCGTCAAGCGATGCCGCATTATTACGAGGATACAGTTGTATGACTGGGAAGGCGAGGATGCCGCAACGGTTAGGCTATTTGCTGATCTTCGGGCCCTCATAGTGAATTCCGAAAAGGTCAAGATATCGTCGAGGCCACGAGATTTTGAAGAAGTGCTGCTTTTCGATCCATAGCCCCGGACGCAAAGCCGCATCGCGTTGGGGGGATTAGGCATCTTGGAATAGCGGCGTGCCCGTAGTGTCGCGGTTTAATCGACGCGCTTAAAGCTGCAGCTTCGACACGCTCACCCTTCGACAGGCTCAGGGTGACATTGCGCTTCGACAGGCTCGCCCTTCGACAGGCTCAGGGTGACACGGCTTAGATTGGGAGTTCTTTGTCCAACACGAACACCTTCACCGTTTCGCGAAGCAGCCCGTCGCCTTCCATCGCTTCGGCGGTCTCGGGCAAAGCGACCGCCGCCATGAACTTCGCCACGTCACCGGTCTCAAAGCACGTAGCGATGTGGTTGTCGTCGGCCACGCCGTAATGTATCGGTTTTGCGATGCCGTATCTAGTCTTGAAAAATTCGGCGTGAGTTCGAAAACCTGCTTCCCATTTTGCCTGGTCTTTGCACTTTGCAATAACGAGGATTTTAGCCACTTTCGCATCTCCTTCGATCACTAAACTGGCCACGGTGATTCCGGAGCAGGCCCCTGCTCGCCTCCCCACGTTCCAGCCAAGGAGGCGGACGCTCCGGCGCGATTGAATTCAGGGCGAAAGTGACACCGCCCGACGTGCGTGTTTTGCAGAAAATTATTTTTGCGCTCTGCTCGATCGCACTACTTGCGGTCGCCGAGAGCGCGTGGGCAACGTATCATCTGCAAGGCGACGTCTTCGGGAGTGCGGTCTCTGGGCCGGTTACGACGGCACCGTTCTTCGACCGTTTCGATTCGGTCGTTTCCGGATCGGTCGCGGAGCGCAACGGAATAGGCGTGGGCGACGCCATCGATCTACGACGGATGACTTCTGATGCGCGATATTGGGAGCGCAACGAACTGCTCGCCGCAAGACCTCTTCGATTGGCGATCGTGCGTAACGGAACGGTTCGTCAGCTCACTGTCGGCCCCGAGCCCTATACGCAGGTTCCATTCTGGGCGTCCTCGCAGTGGCTATTCAACTGGGCATTCTGGCTCGGCTCCGCGCTGAGCATTTCGATCGCCGCTCTTCTGATGTGGCGGCGGCCCGACAGCGCCGAAGTGCGGCTGCTGGCGCTGACGGTCGTACTGATCAATCTGGGCGAGAACCTGTTTCCGATCAACGGGTGGCTCACGCCGTGGGCCAAATTGGATGTCGTACTGAACATCGTAGCGCAGTTCGTATTCAGTGCGGGCGTCGCGCTGCTTGCGGCCTACGCGCTACTTTTTGGACGGCCCATTTCAGTCGCACGTCGTATGCTCACGGGATTTGCCTATGCCGCGGCCGCGGTGTCGGCGCTGGTCTGGACCGGAGCCGCGCAAGGCGGTCCGGGGCCGGGCGGGTTGCTCGGTATCGCTGGCTTGTGGTTCGGTACGCTCGATCTCCACGCGTGGCTCTCTACGAGGCCGGTGATTGCATTTGCATTCGTCGTCGGGCCGGCGGCAATTGCGCTCGCGTGCGCCGTTGTCGCGGTGCGCGCGGCGAACGGTGCAGAGCGAACGCGGGTGGCATGGGCGACGGGCTCGCTTGCGATCCTTTATCTCTTCGGCATCGCAACAATCCAATCGTATCTCACGAGCAACATCGTACTTTACTACTGGATACTCAATGCCGCTTGGTTCATTGCTCCGCTTGGATTAACATATGCGCTGCTGAACCGGCGTCTGCTCGATGTCGGGTTCGTTCTCAACCGGGCCGTCGTTTTTACCGGCGTTTCGCTCCTGATCGTTGGGATATTCACACTTGCGGAATGGGCGCTTGGAGGATGGCTCCATTCCGCCGGCCGCGTCGCAAACGTTTCGGTGAGCGCGGCAATTGCGCTAGCGCTCGGGCTTTCGCTGCATCCGATCCATACGCGAGTCGACCGCTTTGTGAACAGCGTTCTATTTCGCAAGCGCCATGAAGATGAACAGGCTCTCAAACGTTTTGCGCGCGAGGTGGCGTTCATCACCGACCCGGCCGTCGTCGTCGAGCGCGCGATGGATATCCTCATGCGACATGCCGACGCATCATTCGTCGAGTTTGCGCTAGACGACGGTGCCGGGCGCTACGGCAAGGTTAGCGAGAACGATTCCGCACTCATCGCGCTGCGCGCGTCGCACGACGTGGTCGATCTCCATCTCGTATCAACTGCTTTCGCCGGGGAGTTTGCCTATCCAATGCTCTGCCGTGGGCACCTGGTCGGAGCGCTGGTTGTCGGGCCGAAGACGAGCGGCGAGCCTTACGCACCGGACGAGTCGGCGGCGATCGCGCAGGTTGCCCACGGTGTCGGCGTCACCCTCGACCTTCTTCGCGTTAGGAGAGCCGACGGACTCGCGGAGATCCTCGATGCGCTGCGCGCGCTTCCCGACGCCATCGCCGAACGACTTCGCGAACAACGCGTATAGGGACCGGGTTAGGGATTCCAGTACGTTACGCTAAAGCTGCTGCCGTCAAATGATAGAAACGACGGCACCGCTTCATCGCGATTGTTACTGCCCAGAATGGAGACTTGCGCGCGCCTTCCGAAGGCGCCAATGGTTCCGGACATTGTGGCGTCGGTCGCAGTGTTCGTGTCACCCGCACGGGTGAAATCCTTGCCGAAGCGCGCTGCGTCGAAGTCGGGCAGCCCGGAGAAACCGTTCGACTCGACAATCCATTCCGCAGAGGCCCGTTTCGCTCGCGGTACCGCCGCAGTGGTCCTGAAGTATCTTCCCGTCGTCAAGTCGACGATGGTGACAACGAACCTCGAACCGTCGTAATGCACGTTTCCTTCCATAAACTCGCCGGGCGAGACGGGGATGCTTCGAATCGTTTTTCCGGCTTTTGGCGCGAATTCGTACCACGCATACGTAACAAGCTGAGTGCCGTTGCATTGCGATTCCGTTCCGGTTTGCTCCACGGTGCTGTTGTTCCAGCCGTCAATGCCGACCCAGAGCGAGGTCGCGCCGTTCGGATTTACCGTGCAATCCACGCTGGGGACCACCCATGAACCGTGCGCGTCGGTAAACCCACTGCCAACGACCGCGTAACCGGCCCAATTGTCGCTTTCAAAAATCTTGAGATCTCTTCGTCCCCATTGCGTGGGAGCCGGGCCAAGCGATCGCCGTGGAGCGTTTTGGAGGAACGCCGGCTTGTGGACGAATTGCGCACGGGGCACGTTAGAAACGGAGGCCGCGAGCAGCAACAATATTATCAATACTTTCGCTGAAATATTCATAGTTTCGCTTCTTCGCTCAAGCCGATAAGGTGCCGGTACGCGCGTATACTGCCAGCCCGGTGCTTCCTCCTTGCTGCCAGGCCTAATAGCTAGTAGTTATCATTGGGGCCATTGTCGCGCGCGAGGCGCCCGAGCATATCGGACGGTTTCGTCGTGAGTTTTATTCTAACGAATTTTGGCGGCGTTTGTGAGAAGTCGAAGCAATCTGAGAGATCGTCGGCATATTGGTCGCGTTGGCCGAGCGACGGAAGCCCGTAGAGCTCCTCGGTAAACTTGAGAATGCTGCCGAACTCGTGGGCGTCGTGCGAGACGTATCCGTGCTTCGACCACGCGGACATGACGAGCAACGGAACGCGGAAGCCTAGCCCGAGGAAGTTATACTCCTGCGGGATTACATGGTCGTACCATCCGCCCCAGTCGTCCCAGGTAACGAACACTGCGGTATTCTGATAATACTTGCTCTCGCCGACGGCGTCGATGACGTACGCGATCCACGATGGCCCGTCGCCGTCGTTGAGCTGCGGATGGTCGGACGCGAGCGCGGGCGAGTTCACCCACGAAACCGCGGCGAGCTTACCCTTCTTGATATCGGTGACGATTTGAAGCGGCTGATCGATCGTGTCGGCCGACCAGTCCGGGCCTTCGCGAATGTGCTTGATCGCATCGTAGGGATCCGGCAGCAGCTCGGTGCCGGTCTTCGTACCCGGCGTCGTGTAATAACGCCACGATAGGCTGGCCGCATCGAGCTCGTCGCCGAGGGTCTGATAATCGAAACACGGATAGACGTTTGAATAACTGCCGTCGTTCCAAACGGGGACGGTGGTCGAAGGCGGTGCGTCGCATCCCCAGGGCTCTTCGTCGGTCGGATCGTCGTACGCGCCGCCCGACTGACCTGCGATGATATACTCGTGGCCCGGGAAACTAGGCCCGTTTTGCGATGGAAACATATTGTCGGCTAGCGTGAACTCTTTGGCGATGTCGAAATATGGGCGGACTTCCGAATGCACGACGTATTGATACGGCGCATATTTATAGCTGGGCGGCGACGTGGGAACCTGGTCGAAGCCATCGCCTTTGCCGTTATCGTACTCGGTTTCGAAATCGGCGTGAGTGTGGCCGAGGTCGTAGTACTCTTCGAGGTGCCCGGGCTTGAGCGGAACTGTCTTTCCGCTGCTCGTCAGCCCCTTCGTCGCGTAATTAGCACCGGGATAGCCATGGAAGAGGTTGTCGAACGTACGATTCTCTTGAACGAGCACGATGACGTGCGTGATCGGCGAACTTCCCAGCCGCGTTACCGTCGAGCGCGAGCCGGGCTGACCACCCGTGCTTAACGGGAGCGAACCACTGCTAGAGCATGCGCTCAAGAAGGCTGCTACCAGCGCAATGATCGCGCTGCGAATGATGACGTTCACGCTCCACCTTGCCTTTTTTGTCGGCTTCGTTACCGGCTATTCTAGCAGGCGCAGGTAAAGTACACCTTAAGCACCCTTCGACGGGCTGGCGCTTCGACAAGCTCGCGCTTCGACAAGCTCAGCGTGACAGGGCCTTGCAGGACCGTGCGAGCGCGGTAACGATGGCCGGAAGAAAATGGCGCCAGACGGGAAACTGGTTGTAGTTCCCGGCCGTAACCATAGCGGCGGCGTCGAGCGCCGGGACCACGATCATGAGTTGGCCGCCGTTGCCGCCGGCACTGAAGGCTTCGTACGGCGTTCCATCCACAGAGAGACGCGAGATATGCCAACCGTAGCCGTAACGATCGTTTTCGCCGGTCGGCGCCGAACGCGGAATCAACGATTGTGCGATCCAACGCGGATCCACGATCAAGCGTCCGCGCCATCGTCCGCGATCGAGCAGCAGCGCGCCGAACTTTAGAAAATCGCGCGGGCGGATATAATCGCCGCCGCCCATATAGGCTTGACCAACGGGCGGAGGCATCAGCCACATTGCGTAGCGTTCGAACTGCATCGGCCGTGCGAAGCGGCGAGCAAAATATTGGTCGAGAGGCGTGCCCGTCGTCCCGTACACGATGGCTCCCAGGAGATTGATGCCGGCGGTACAGTAGCGCGCAATAGTTCCCGGCTCGGCCACCATCGGCAAATCGAGTGTATAGCGGTACCAATCGGTTCCCCGCGGCTGACTCTGCATGGTCTCCTCGTTGCCAGGTGACGAATCGTCGTTATCGTCGCACGCCAGACCCGATGACATCGTCATGAGATCTGCCACGGTGATATGCCGTTTGCGTGGGCCGTCGTTGCTGACCCTCGCGTACTGCGGAAGCAGCGAGAGCACACGGGTTCGCGGCGAGAACGCGCCGGTATCTTCAATGGCCCTTCCGACCATCAATGTCGTCACGCTCTTTCCGGCCGACCGGACGTCGTGCAGCCGAGCGGGGCTAAACCCGTAGAAGTACTGATCGACGACCAGTCGTCCGTGACGCTCGATCGAGATGCTTTGAACGTACGGCGACCGCAGCGAGGGCGTGCGGAGCGCCACGATACGATTCATCACCGTTGCGATCGGCGCCACACGCATGCCTACGTCGGACAATCGTCCGACCGGCCATCCGTCCGCACCCGCCGTTGGTTCGCGATAGGTCCACGAGGTTGTGGGCGATGGATAAAACCACCGGAAGTCTTGCGGTAGAGCGCGATGAAAACGTAATGGTGGGCCGTCGACGAGCGTGGGGAATATTAGCGTGCCGCCCTCCAGGCGCCCCTCAATATCGGCGCGCCCGAGCGCCCTAAGCGTGACCGCGCTCGCCGCCACGCCTACAGCTCGAAGCTTAATGAAGGCGCCGGCGTTGTACTCGGGATTGCGCACGAACGCCGTGACGCGGCCGCCGCGCGATTTGCCCACGACTAGAAAGTAGTGTTCGGTAAACGACGGCGGCTCCGGCGCCCAGCGCCGGTCGATGATCGCGGGGCGCGAGGCCGCCCAAACTCCAACGAGGGAAACTGCCAGCATATCTGAAGATTCGCTCTTCTTCAGCCCGCGTGTCCTCAAGATTCTCTCAATCACTGCGTAGGTGTTATATGATCTCTCGCTTCGGTGCGTTTGAACTCGACACGGCTTCGATGACGCTGCGCGCGGCGGGCCGGCCGGTTAGCTTGCCCAAGAAAGCGGTCGAGTTGCTTGCGGCGCTTGCCGGTCGTCGCGGCGAGGTCGTCACCAAGTCCGAGCTCATGGAAATGCTCTGGCCCGAGGGCTTCGTCGAAGAGGCCAATCTATCGCAGTACGTGTATTTGCTGCGCCAAGCGTTCGAGCGGTACGACGTGCGAGATGTCATCGAGACGTATCCCCGACGCGGCTACTGCTTTACCCCGCCGGCGCCGCTACCCGAGCGAGCCGGCTTTCAAAGGGCAGCGCTCACTTTGGCGATGTTGCTCGTGCTGCTCTTCGTCGGTGGTTCCGCGCGAAGCGTGACGCCACAGTTTCTGCCGAGCGCCGAGGCCCGCCAAGCGTACTCGCTGGGCCGCTATTTTTGGAACCTGCGCTCCGTGGACGGCATGCAGCGCAGTGTCCGCTATTTTCGCCGCGTTATCACGCTCGCTCCGCGCAGTGCACTCGGCTACGCCGCGTTAGCGAATGCCTACACCGAGCTTGCCGACCTCGAAGGGCCGTGTCATCAGTGGGGACGCTGGAAATCGTTGGCGACGGTGCTGGCATCACGCGCATTAGCGGTCGACGCTACTTCGGCGGAAGCGCACGTCGCCTACGCGATGGCGACGCGCGTTTTTGAGAACGACAACGGGACGGCAGATCGCGAACTGCGCACGGCGCTGCGACTCGATCCGAACAATGCCCTCGCCAACGAGTGGTACGGCAATTATTTGATCGCGCAGGGAAAGACCGCCGACGGAGTAACTCGCCTGCAGTTTGCCGCGAGCAAAGAACCGATTTCAACCGCGACGTACGCGTGGCTTGCCCGAGGGTACTACTACGAGCGGCGTTACGACGATGCGCGACGCTATGCGCTAGCCGCCCTCGCGCTGCAGCCCACTCGCCTTGAAACCACCGTACTCGCCGGTCTCATCGAAGAAGCGCGACGAAACTATCCACAAGCGTTGCATTATTTCGAAGACGCCTCTCGGCTCGGACTCAGCTCAGCCGATACCGAGGCATTGGTTGACGGAATCTACGCGGCGACAGGCCGGCGCATGCGCGCGCTGCTTTCGCTGCAGCGCATCGCGGGCAGACCACTCGACTGCTACGAATCGCGCGACGTCGCGATCGGTTTTCTTTTGGCCGACGATGCCCCGGCCGCGCGCGCCGTCTTGTCACGCATCCGCTATGCCACTCCGCTCGATCGCGACCTAACCGTTCAGGACCCCCACATCCGTTCGCTGATCACGACGTAACGTCTCGACGACTCGTTTGAGGCCACACGTGATTTCCAGCCATCCGCGCCGGACGTCGTCAAAAGTGGGGCTATCGGCGCTGAAATCATCGTGAACGAGCGTCACCCGGCATACTTCGCCCAGTGGTGTAATTCGCCACGTAACACGAGAAGGGGGCTCGGTAACCGCATTGGTGTTCCAGCGGTTCCTGAAGGAATAGCGCAATAAGAATGGTCGGTCGACCTCGAGCAACTCCCCCTCGATGACGGCGGTTCCATCGGCCTCGCGATATTCGATAGGTGCACCGGTTTCCCAACGATCTACATGAACCAATTGCGGAAAGTACTGTGATGTGAGCGCGCCCTCGGTTAACGCTTGCCAGATCGGCTCGGGCGGCCCGGCAATGTAGATCTCGTATACCAGGCCTCGCCCTCTCACGGGCAGGTCGGTAAGAAGGTCCGCACGCGCCTCGTCGTCGTCACTCCAATCCGCGTGTAATTCCGAATCGTTCTCTAATAGCGTCTGCAGACCGGACAATATATAGTTCCAACCCCGGCGCACGAGCCGATACGTTTTTGTTGGGGAAGCGAAGCCGCTATGAACGAGCGTCACCCGACAGCCGGACTCGGCCGGTTCGATCGTCCACCTTACCGTCGAGGGCGGGTCGCTCGCAAGTTCGGGATCCGCTTCATCAGCGGCATGAGCCCATGTATACGCCAGCACATGCGGCGGATCGAATTCCATCACGCGGCCGTGAACCGACAGCGTTCCGTTCCTGAAGAACCTGACGGGAGCGCCGACCCGCCACTCCGAGACAACAGTAGTATTGTACCAATAGCGCTCGGTTAAGTCCCCGCGGGTCAAAGCATCCCAGATTGCGTCAGCGGGGGCGTGGATTTCGCTTTCGTATACGTGCTGTAGCTCTTGTCCGCTCGTCATGCTCTGCCTCTTCGACTCTCCGTTTCAGTGCGATGAGTGCGCTCGCCGTCCCCCGGCGATATTTGCTCACCCAGCGTTCGTAGAGTTCTTGGATAGGGATCGGATTCAAGTAGTGGCGTCGTTCACGGCCGTTCTTTTGGGAAACCACCAGATGCGCATCTTCAAGCACGCGAAGGTGTTTCATCACTCCGAATCGCGTCATCTCGAGCCGCCCACATAACTCGCCGAGCGTCTGTCCATCGCGTTTGAACAGCGCGTCCAAGAGCGTCCGGCGACTCACGTCGGCCAACGCCTTAAAAACGTCGTCCACTGCCAAGGATTATACGTGACCATCTGGTAACGTGTCAAGCACATGGCGACGTTCATGGTTATCGAGCGGTTCAAATGCGGCTCGCTCGAGCAGGTCGGTCAGCGTTTTCTGAAACTCGGTAGATTGCTCCCCGCCGACGTAACAGTCGTCGCGAGTTGGATGGCGGCGTCGGGGGAAACGTGCTATCAGCTGATGACTGCGCCCAGCGTGAACGCGCTCATGTCGTGGACTTGTGCGTGGCACGACTTGGTTGACTTTGAGATCACGCCGGTCGTGACGTCAGACGCGTTCTGGGCCTCCCGCGCTTCTTCGTGAATCCGAGGCCGCGCGTTAGTCCGGCGCGGTCCGCATGAACGGCAATGCGCACGGATGCGCCTAATATGCCATAAGGTCTTTTGCGGCCACTACGGTTCCACGTTTGAACTCGTTGCCGAGGAAATCACGGTGCGCGAAGATTCCCTCCTCTTCGTGAAACCGACGAGACAGCCGCCTCTTGGTGCTAACCACGCGCGTCCGGCCGCGAGATCGAGTGTGAGGTTCCAGTCGTTCAAGAAGCGTGCACCGATGTCGCCGTCCATGATCAGGTCGCGTGTTCGCGTCGGACCGGAAACGACTATGCCGTTTGCAAGCTTGAACGAGTACGGTTCTGGGGAGGCCACGTCGGTTTTCAGCCCGAGCAGCGGCGCGATGTGATCGCCGACGACTAGCGACCCACCGTTGCCGCTGTCGAGTTCCATCCATGCGATGCCGTCCGGCGTCGGGACCGCGCCATCGACCGAAAGAGCAACCCCTTCGGCATCGCGCACGATGCGTATGGGAAGCGGTTGGGCGGAGATGATACGCTGCGCGAGACTATCCCGCGATTCTACGATTATGCAGCCGCGCGGTACGATGGTTATTGCTAATCCGGCGAACGCATCCAGACCGATCGCACCATCGATATGCGGAGCATTGGCGCCGATAAGATCGCCCACGTCTAACGTTATCGCTGAAGGCAGGCTTACGGTGATCCCATTTGCCGCAAGCACGAGATTGTCACAATGCGGATAACCGGCGCGCTCGCCGCTCATCCGGAAGCCCGTAATCCTGCCCCACGGCCTACATTTGATGCGTCGGGCGAAATCCGAACCGATGGCGCTCACGCCTTCTCCCGTGTCGAATAAGAACGTACCGTGCACGCCATCAATGGTCGCATCGATCGTTTCCTGTTGCTTTAGGTACGGTCGTAACGGCAGGATGGCTTTCGGTTGGCTCGCTCCTACGTTTGCGGCTAAGATGAGCGCCAAAAGTTGGATCATTTAGTACGAGAACGACTGTAGCTGCGCCGCGTTCGCGGTCGTCACATAGCCGATCCGCAGCTGCGGGTTGACGGCGACATAGGCGAAGACTGCAGCCGACGCGTTCTCGAAGTCAAAGCCCGAGATGGATTCCAGCAAGTTACCCTTCTCGTTGTACACGTAGATCGACGCGGTGTTCAAAAGGCTGCCGGCCGGCTGCGTGACGATGAACAGGTGATTGAGCTCGTCTACGGCCACGGCGCCGCCGCCGCTGCCCTCGCCGATTCCGTTGGGCATGTTTTCGGCGAACCCCGTCTTCGTCGTGAGGTTAATGAACTCGACGTCGGAGTCTTCGCTCGTCGTGGTACACATCATGTGCGTCGTTGAATCGACGGCGCCGCCCATGACGGATCCGCTACCGAGGGCGGGCGAGACCACGCTGTGCTTTCCACTCGATTGTTCGTACAGGTCGAATGACGGCGCTTCGAACGGATTGTACAGACCGTTGACGTAGAGTTGCACGGGCACGATCGCTTCATTGGCGGCGGTATCCTGCATGACGAGATAGGGAGGCTGGTAGACTTGGTGCGGGGTTAAACGAGGTGGCTTCATAAACGTATCTTTGGCGACGTCCGAACCGATCAGCTCAAGTTTACCGCCCTTGCTGCGATGGATGTCTCGGTCGGCCATTATAAGGTTTGCCGACGTATCCTGGTTGACGGCAACCCACCCTTCACTGGGATTCACCAGCAGGTCTTTGCGATGCGCCGGAGTCCAATGCCCCGTGACCCGCGCTTTTGCAATGGGACTCACGGTGGGGAAGGTATCGTAGCGCTGAAATCCTTGGTAGTGGAAATTGAGATCGTCCACCAGCGCGACGTCGTTGGCCAGAATACGCAGCACGATATACTGCCGCGTGATGCTACCGCTTCCGCCGTTCTGAAAAGAACCCATCTTAATGATCTTTGCCGTTTTCAGATCAAAGGTTTCCAAACGCGTTCCGTTCTTGTAACCGGCCGACAGCAGACCGATGCCTTCGCTTTGATCGACGTCCCATCCGGTTATCGTTCCGCTCGCGGCTGCGGTCAGCACCGGTCCGAGGGCCCCGCGCGTTCCGCTTACGACGTGGCTGCGGCTCGCCGATGACGCGCTTTGAGAAGCATCCGGCGCGAACTGCGATCCTGCGCTCGTGCCGCAGCCGGCGAGGATTGCCACTGTCGCGATTGCTAGCGCGCGCATCTAGCAACCACCCTTTGTGCCAAACACCAAACGGCCTGAGTCGGAGTTCTCTCCGCCATAGACTTGTTCGAAGACACCACTGCCGACGTTTCCGTTGTTGGCGGGCGCTATGAAGAGAAGGCCGGCGTTTTGAGACCCGCCCTCCTGTTGTATCGTAGCAATGAGAATGTGATTGATAATGAAAAACGTTCCGAACGGTTGGTTACTGCCGTTGCCGGTCAGTGACGCCGAGCCGGCGTTTCTTCCCGTCTCTTTCAAGGTGAGGCAATAGGTGCCATTGCCGCGCGGCGCCTTGCTTATCGTTACCGGCCAACTGCCGCTGTAGCTGACGCGACCATCCATAATAAACGTGGGAACTATGCCGTGCGCCACGGCAGCGCTGCCGAGAACCGCGAGCGCAACGGTTGTGGCGACGACACTCGAAACTGCTGGAAGAAATCTCATACGTGGATGCTCCTTATTGATTCTCAAAGTTGTCATGGGAACTGCTGATTGGGGTAGATCGCGACGCCCTGCACGAGCTGTCGCGAAGGAAAGTGGAAGGTCTTGAGGAGGCGTCCTCCCGGATACGTGTATGCTTGCGCCGCGTCGAGGGAGTAATCGGCCGTGAAGAGGCGTTTGCTCCCTACGGTAAACGCAAACGTCGTCGGTTGAATCGATCGCCTAAGGTGTAACATGGCCGGCGCTCCGAGATCGTTATGCTTTGGCGCGCCGTACGTATAGATGTTTCCACCGGTGCCGCCGGGCGTCACATAATTGTCGATCGCGATTTTGCCGGAGCTCGTCACTTGGACGCTCCCGGCTTCGCCGTTGTCGATTTGGTTCGACGTCTGCAGTTGCGTAATCGAGGTACCGTGCAGGCCCCCGCGTATCTCGCCGATCGTGACGTTTTCGCTCCTGTCGCCCGGTCCGGCTACGCCGAGATGGCTTCGCGGAGCTTCAGAAGTTTGGATGTTGTCGAGGAAGAGATTACCGTGCTTATCGAACGCGCAGTATCTCGGTTGTTGAAAGTTCGGAGATGAAATGATGCTTGTCGGACTGGTCGCGCCGGCGGCGTATAAGACCACATCTCCGTTACCGGACGCCGTCGACAGATTCGCTACCGCGAGATTACCGCTAGCGTCTACGGCGACGTCGAGGGGTGAGGCACCGGCTTCGTCGCTTATTACCGTGGGTGTGCCCGTGTAGGGAGGCGCGAAGACAAGGATGTTGGGGGCGCCCAGATTCGCAACATATAAGTCTCCCGATCGATCGACGGCCAGACCTTGCGGAACGTTGAGATCGTCGGTCAAGGTCGAGACGATATCGCCTTTGGAGTTCAAAACGTAGACTGCGCTGGGGTTCGAGCCCGAAATGAATATGGTTGTGTTTTCGGTCCGCGCGCCGCTCGCGTCGCGTTGCGGAGCGTTGGGTGTCATGGTTCCGGGCGCCCCCGCGGAACAGGCCGCCAGCAGCGCGCATGCGACGGCTGGGCCAAGGCGGCGTCTAATTTTCGAGGTGACGTGCATGGAATGCTCCTGAGAAAATAGGGATGCGGTCGGTACCGTCGTGTTCTGTAATAGTGTGCAAAAAGTATGAAGAAACTTTAAAAGGCACCACTCTTCGGCTCGTCGTTTTTCTCATTTCTTTGAGAATTCACACCGGGCGGCGCCGCAGCAAAGGTCTTGAACGAACCTGCCAGAAATCGCGCGGGAGTGCCAAAGCGACACGAACAGCAGAGACTCGAGCGCCTGGCGCGCGACCTGTTTCGGCACCTCGACGACGCAAAGCAACTACAACGAAATCCCCTCGTCTCCGCATACTTCGCTAGTCAAGAAAGCGGCGGCGTGTCGGAAGATGAAGCGCTGGCGGAAATTCGTTTGACGCTAGTTTCCGCCGCACGATCGCGCTACCGTGCCGACGTTCCCCAAGGCCAGCGTCGAGCCGACCGCTCGTTCGCGATTATCACGGGACTTTGCCAGGGACGCTCTGCAAAACAAATCGCCTCGGACTTGAGGATTTCGCTTCCACAATTCTATCGCGACCGTCGCAATGCCATTGTGGGAACGGTCGGCGCTTTAATCGAGCGCCGCGAGCGTTTCAGCGTTGTCAACGCCCAAGAGGACGTCTTCAAGCTGCGCGTCGTTCGGATAGGCACGTTGATCGATCAAGGGTTCGCGGCGCGCGCCATGATCGAAGCGCAAACCCTGCTCCGTGAAATCGCCACGAAGCAGGAAGTAATTCCGGTGCTTTGCGAGCTCAGCAGAGCCGCTTATGAGTTCGGCAGTCTTGCCCGCGCCAAGGACCATTGCGCCTCGGCGCGAGAGAAGCTCGAACAGGATCAGGCGGAGCGTCAGTTAACCGACATGCTCGAAGCGCGCATTCGCTTAGTGGAGTTTTACGTCTCGTGCATGGAGGACGACCCCATTATTTCCTACGAGCGAATTTGTGCCCTCGCGGCCGACCTGGGGCTTGACCGCCGAGCTCTGGATGGCGATTTTGCCGTGCAGGTGCTACTGAACACGTGTCGCTCGGCGGTGCTGGTAGGGAAGATTGCACATGCGCGCGAGGCGCTCGATTTGGCGTCGAACATCACGCTGGAGCTCCGACTTCGGCCAACCCTCCAAAGCAAGGTAGACTTCATGCGAGCGTACGCGGCGAACGCCGCCGGCCCCACATTGGAACCCCTCGAATCTTTGACGACCGCTCTGCGCTCAGCACAGAGTGCCGGTTCGGCTCAGGGTATGCTCTTTGCCGCGTTCGGCTTAGCGGACTATTTCGTTTCACAAGGACGCGAGCAAGATGCGCGGCGGCATTCAGAGATCGCATATCGTGTCGCGTGCGCAACCGAAGGTGAGTACCTGATCGCCTGCACGATCGACGCCGTCGCAGCCATTCTACTTCGCACGTCGCAGTGGCGTTACGCCGAAGAACTTCTAAGAAGCCATCCGCTTCCGACTGCGCCATACTACGCGATGCGAAATGCGTGCTTCCAAGCGCAACTTTTCTTGCGCCGGGGAGAGAGCTACGCCGCCGCCGGAATGTTCGTCGAGGCGGCGCACGAAGCCGAACGCCTGCACCAGTTCAGAAGCCTCGCAATGATCTTACCGGATCTTGCCGTGGCCGAAATGAAATGCGGATACCGCGGGCGAGCTTTGGCCAGAGCTCGAGAAGCGCGTGACGTCGTGCAGCGATTTGGATCGGCCTCGATGCGAAGGCTTGGACGAGAACGTCTAGCTGATTTGCTCACCGCAGGATAGGTGGCCGGCTAAGCCATGGTCTCCTCGAAGTTTTTCGGAAAGCTCGTCCAACGTCGAACCGCCGGTCCATTTGATGTCATGGAGAGCGTTTTTTGCGGAGGCTCATCCCTTCCAAAACACGCGCACGAGACGCCATATTTTACGTTCACGCTGCGCGGATCCTATCACGAACGATACGGTAAAGGGTCGCGCCTATGTACTCCGGGAACGGCTGTCGCCCACCCGGCATGGGAGACACACTCCCAGGAATTCGGAGGCGATCTTGCCGTTTTGCTGCGCGTTAGTTTGAACGGAGCCGAAGCCGAAGACGCGGGCAAAGTGGTGTTCGAATCACCGCTCTACCTGAATAACTCTAGAATCGCTCGTACAGTCTCGCGGCTGCACCGGGAGCTCGCGGAATTCGACGCATTTTCCGATGCGATTGTCGAAGGCTTAGGGCAAGAGTTACTCGCTCTGGCATTGCAAAGTAAGTGTTACGACGGAGGGAGCCGCAGGCGGGCGCTATGCGCCCGAGCGTTCATCCACTCGTCGCTAGAGTGTCGGCTGTCGCTTGCCGCTATTGCCGGCGAGTTGGGCGTTTCGCGTACCACGCTGTACCGCGATTTCAAGTCCGCCTTCGGCTACGGACCGGGCGAATACCTCAGGCAGGCGCGCCTCAAAGTTGCCATGTCTATGCTTCGCCGAAGTTCAAAACCCATCACGGAAATCGCGGCGTGGTGCGGCTTCTTCGATCATAGCCACTTCGACCGATTCTTTCGGGCGGCGACAGGGGCCTCGCCTTCGCATTATCGCGGCGCGGCGCAGTAACGAACTGGCACGGATGTCCTAGCAGCGGGCACGGCAGCGTGCTACCTTTGGGCCCATGAAAGTCCGGCGATGCATCGCTCTGTTTGCTTTTGCGCTGCTCCGACCGCACCCAGCTACCGCCCACTCGGGCGATATTCCGCTGCGTACTTATCTGAGCATGACCGACGTCGCATGGATTTCGGCCTCGCCTGATGGTTCGCGCATTGCCTATACGTCTGAAGAGACAGGAAGCTGGCAGATTTGGGTAGCGAATGCTGACGGCTCCCATCGCCGTCAGCTCACGGAGGAAAGAGACGGAGTTGATTTTGCCACGTGGGTTCCTCGAGACGCTCATACGATTCTATTCTCGAAGTCCACCGGAAACAGCGGCGTAGATCAATTCTATTATCTGCGTGACGATCGCCCGGGCTCAGTTCCGCTCTTCCCAAATGAGACGACTGTCGCCCACAGGTTCGGCGCATTCTCTGTTGACGGCGCAAAGCTTGCGTTCTCGTCGAATCTGCGAAAGGAGAACGCATTTGACGTATACGTTCTCGATCGCAGGACGAATGAGACGCACCGAATTTATACGGTCGACAACGGCAACGCATCGGCGACGAGTTGGTCCGCGGACGATACGCAACTTTTGGTCCGGCAAGCGATCACACCGTACGACGACAATCTGTACGCGGTTGATTTGCGGAGGACCGCCGCTCGGCTAATGACGCCGCACAGTGGCCAAGCGACCTTTCAGAGCGCGCAGTTCACACCCGATGGCCGCAGCATCTTATGCGTCACCGACCTGAACCAAGAATTTCACACGATTCAGCGCATCAGTACCCTTACGCTTGCAATCCGTCCTGTTTTCGCGCTCGCCCATGACGTGGACGAGGTCCTGCTTTCTCCCGATGGTCAACGTATGGCGTACATCGTGAATGACGACGGGTTCGGCAATGTCGTCGTGGCGGATGAGGACGGACGAACGATCGGCAAGCCAGTGATGCCACCGTACATAGCGGAAAATCTGCTCTTCATGAAGGGAGGCGGCATTTTGACGTACGCCGCCTCCGGCCCAACCTTTCCAAAAGTAATCTGGTCGTATGATTTGCAATCACACCAAACCGTGCAGATCCTCAAGCCAAACTTCCACGGAATTCGGCCCGAGACGCTGGTGCAGCCGACCATCGTGCGCGTGCGAAGTTTCGACGGCACCCTGGTGCCGGCGTGGTACTTTCGGCCCAAGGCACATCGAGGACCGCTTACGACGCTGCTCGACATTCACGGCGGACCAGAAGAACAGGACCGCGCGTGGTTTTATCCCGCCGCACAGTACTTAGCGTCGCGGGGATATGCGTTGCTCGACCCCAATATTCGAGGAAGTACGGGCTACGGGCGAATGTACTTACACGCCGCCGATGCGCGAAAACGCGAGGACGCCGTGAAAGACGTCAAGGCCTTGCGCGATTGGTTGGTAACATCAGGTGATGCGCGTGCGAACGGTGTTTTTATCGATGGCGCATCATACGGTGGGTATGTCGTCCTGTCGAGCCTTTATAACTACCCCAGAGCTTTTGCAGGCGGCATAGATATCTATGGGGTCGCGGATTGGATCGATTTTCTTGAAAAGACGGCCCCCGCTCGACGCGCCTACCGGGAAGGCGTCTATGGATCGCTCGACGCTGACCGCGAATTCCTGGCGTCCATCTCGCCCATCAATCATGCCGAGCAGTTCGAACGCCCCGTACTTATTATCGCCGGCGCTAACGACAAGGTGGTTCCGCTCGAGCAAAGTGAACGTATTGCTCGATCGCTCCAGAGCAGGGGCATCCCGGTCGAATTGCATGTTTTTGGTAACGAGGGACACGGAATTCAACATCTCGAGAATTTAATTGCCGTTTACAAGTGGATGGCTATCTTCTTAGATCGCTACGGACCACACTAACTTGTTAGACTTGATTACTTTTTGGACGTTTTTGGCTCCGGGAACAGCGCAAGGCTCAACGAGAAGAGACGACGCCGGCCGCCACGATCGATTTCGAGCTCTTTGAGTCTCGCGAATATAGCCTTCACCTCGCGCAGCTCATCGGCGTTAAGGTAAACGACCGAATGACGTACGGCAAGCTCGCCGCTTGCGATTGGCCCTCCATTTAGCCTGCGTTCGAATGCCGACCATAGAGCGGCTTGCACCGCGGCGAAATACCGGCGCATCGATTCGGGCGAGCGCTGGCTGCTCTTCAATCGCAACGACGTGGTAGCTCCTTCGACCAGCCCATAGACGGTTTCCGGCGCACCCCATTGCTGCATACGCTTGCCGCTGGGCATCATCGCGCCGGCAGATTGCAGCACTTTGACCTGGCGGTATAGCGTTGCTTGTGCAATCGCGGGCAAGCGTGTTGCGAGCTCGCGAACCGACTGTGGCCCGTGGATGGCAAGCATTCGAACAATTTCCAGGCGTTGCGGGTGGAGGAGAGCGTCGGCCAGGCTCGGTTTCTTGACTTTACTCGCCATCGCGCCTATATATTATCAACATTGAGAATAATAGCTAGCGTGCCGGCGGCGGCACTGCTAACGACCCTGGTCGGCATTTCCGCGCCAACTGTCCCACGTTCCAGCCTCGATTCGGTGCTTACCGCGGTGCGTTCGGCGGCCAACGCCTCGGTACGCACCCGGTGGGTTGGCTTTGCGTATGCAGGGAGCGACGCGCAAGGCGGTCTTCCCGGCCGCGTCAGCGGTCTCGTGCGTTTTGCCGATGGGCGCAGCATTTCGCGCTTCCGTTCCGGTTCCTTGACGATCGCACAGGGGTTTAACGGAACAGCATGGGTCGCCAAAAACGGTATCGTGGGCCGGGTCGACGTTCCGGGCTTGTATCGCGACAGCGTAACGGGGGCGTACATAGCGGCCGAAGCCTGGTTGAATCTACACGATGATGCCGCGAAACGTTACATTGGCCGCCTTTCCCAAGGCGGCATAACGTACGATCTCATCGCCGCGACGCCGCCGCGTGGCTCCACAGCAATCCTCTGGTTCGATGCGGCAACGCACCGTTTGAATCGGACGGTAGTGCAATCGGACTATGGCCCGGACCGCACGGATTATTCCGGCTATCGCGATGTCGAGGGCATGGTGTGGCCGTTTACTGCGACCGAGCAAACGGCGAGCGGATCGACAACGGTGACCCAGCTCTCATCCTTTCGGCTGATCCGTGCGGCGTCAACAAGCCTCTTCGCGACGCCGAAGGCGGAGTATGTGGGTCAAGCGCCCGGCACTGTCACGATCCCGATAAGCTCGGATGCACGTACGTATATGGCGCACATCCTCCTGCGACTGCGTGTCGGAACTCAATCGCTGATCGCCTTATTCGATAGCGGTGGTCAAAACTCGCTGCTACCGGCGGCGGCGAGGCGTTTGCGGGTTCGAACGGGGGGCTCGATCGATGTCGGCGGTAGCGGCGAGGGCAGCGAAAGCGCGTCGATTGCCGACGTCGGGACGATCGCGTTAGGCAAGGCGTCCTTGGCTGGGCAAAGATTCATCGTTCTTCCGTTGCCTTACCAGATCGTCCATCCTTCTCACGACATTACGGTTGACGGCGTTGTCGGCGCCGAATTCCTACAAAACTTTCGCGTACGTATCGACTACGCGCGGCGAAGGCTGTCGTTGTCGCCGTTCTCGTTAGCCGCCGTTGGAGGCGGCGTTGCGTTACCGTTTCTCAGCGACGGGTCACATGCCTACATTTGGGCCTCGATCGACGGCAAGCGCGGTCTCTTCAGCCTCGACACCGGCGATTCAAGCAGCATCACACTGTTCGCACCGTTCGCGGAACGCAACCACTTGTACACGAGCGGCGGCGTTCGATACGTCGGACTAGGCATCGGTGGCAGCGATGCGGAAGACGAATATCGCGCACGCAACTTTTCCATCGCAGGCTTTAATATCGGCGCGCCTATCGTGCGCGTGGCGCGAGCGTCAGCTGGCGATTTTTCCTCAAGGAGCGTAGCCGGCAACATCGGCGCTGACGTGCTATCGCGCTTTACCGTCACGTTCGACTACCATGCCCGCACCGTCACGTTTCTGCCGAACGCGAGCCTGCGTCGGCCGTTTCGCGAAGACATGACCGGACTCACCGTCGGCCAACGTAGCCCAGAATCGTTTCACGTCGTTTCGGTGGCCGCGGCGTCACCGGCCGCAGATGCCGGAATTCGCGCAGGCGATGACATCATCAACGTCAATGGCACGCCGGTTACACTTATGGGCGTGAAAGACTTCGACGTTTTTCGCTTTGGAAGCGCCGCGTTTACCGTGAGACTGCGAGACGGTCACGCTACGCACGGTGTAACTGTTCGGCCGCGACCGCTATTACGGGCCGACTAGCCGTTCAAGTACTGCAGAGCATCCACATCGTCCAGATTCGGATTCAGTCGAACGAGTTCACGCAACAGGTATTCATGACCTTGACCAAAGAGTACGACGACACGGTCGCCGGGCTGGATCAAACTTACGATGTTCGAATAGATATAGACATTGCGTGTATACCACTGGGCGGTATACTCGGCTCCCGCTTGCGCGACGTCGTGCCCCATGCCGGCCAAGACGCTGTAGACCGAGGCGTTTGCGCGAATCGCGACGTCGCTATTGAGATAGCGAAGAAGGTCGAGATATGTCCCATCGCGCTCGAGCTCGTCTTCATGCTTGAGAACGGCGTCAAAGTCGGCGTCAGGCACTTTGTTGAAGTTTGCCTGAAGGTACGAGTTGATGCGCGCGGTCGCTGCGTCCGATTCGACCAGTGATGGACCCCACGTGTCGGCAGTGAGGATTGTGGTATTTTGGCTTGCCGCCGCTAGTCGGAATCCGAACTGATATACCTCATTGGCCGGCAACGACCAATGGTGCGCAATGAATTCCCGGTATTCCTTGGCATACCCAGGGTCCCCCATCGGCGCTTCGACGACCACTTTGGTGGGATGAAATGCCGCCAAGCGTGAGACCACGTCGGCGATCTGCTTTTGGCGTGCCGGCGACAGTGGGCTATCTTGAAAGACTGCATTGTGAACGTCGCGCCGCGCAACCAGGTGGGCAACGCCGACAATCATGACTTGAGGACGAAGCGGAGGGGCTGGAGCCGGCGATGCGGCGGCGAGCATCGAAAGGCCGCACGTTAATAGGACGCCGCGAGTCAGAAGTACCGATAGTGCCATAGTGGTTGATCAACTCCCGTCTGACGCTGTGCGAAATAGTAGCCTTTTCGAAGCGCCTGGCGCATCGCGGGGGATATGTATAATCTAACAGGTGCGCTCAATTGAATCGAAGTTTCCGACTTCTTTGCCATAGTGTATTTGTAATCTCAGAAGATCAAGCGTTGGCACGCTCTTTTTGGCAGCGTTCTCGATCTGCGTACCTTCCTTACTAAACAGCGGCGGGTAGAGTGCCAGGCCGTGGTCCGCCGGTATCGTCGTCACCTGAGCTGCCCAGTTCGACCATCGCAAGTGATGGAAAAAACGAGGCAGACTATCGGTAAAGCTCCATTTGCAGAACTCCGCATGGCCCATCTGTGTGTCCATCCACGCGAGTGAGTCAGGAGCAAAGTAGCAGACATTTCCGCGACGAAAGGGCAATCGATTCTCGTTTATCACGAAGATGCCACCGAGAACATCCCAAGCAAATACTAAAGTTCCAGGGATGAGCGAAGCGCTACTGCTATCAAGCAAACCATTCAAGTGGCCGATGCTAGGACTGACATCTTTGAGACCGGTCCCAAGGAGACGTAGCCATTTGTGGTCGAGCATGATGCCGCCGGATTCAAATACAATCGCGCCGAGCGCTGATCGCGTTGTAACCTGCAAGGCAGCTATCTCACGTTCGGCATCGGAATCGGTACGCGGCAGTACGTCGATCGTTACGTTGGCTTGCCTCACCCATTTGGTTATGGTCGGCCACAGTGAGTCGCCGCTGGTCAGCTCTTCAACGGATCTTATTGTTGACATACTCGCTCCGCTCCGACGCTCCATCGGCGTTGACACGTGTGGCTGTTCTCGTCGCGACGGCTAGACTACGCACAATCTCGCCTCATGGAAGCTGCCCACGAAAGAACGTGCTTCCAACCGCCAACCCTAAAGCGGCGTTCATCAGTAGAAGAGCAGCTACTGACAGGACCGAAACGCGGACCCTCACAACGAAGATTAGCAGCGCAAGAAGCACGACGTTCGGTATAACGAAGAGGGGTGCGCCGAAGAAGATGCTTCCCGCGAACATGTCGGTAGGGAAATACGCAAGACAATGCCAGTTTTCGGGCGAACATGCTGCGCCGTTGGCAACGCCGCCCCCGCCGGTAAGTGCACAAGCAACGATTATAACCGCAAAAGTCGCAACAGAAATCTGAGCCTCGTCTCTCACCTCTAGACCTGTGCTCGTAACATTCAACCTTCTGCGGCCACAGCGCGGGACTTTGGCCCCAGCTTCGGATAGATCGCTTGCCAAAAGTCGGCTTCCTTTAGTTCATCGATAATGCCTAAGCCGACCAAATCGTGAGCGCCGGGATCCCAGTCGAGCAGCATCTCAATCGCACGAGCAAAACGATCCAAGAAATCAGGGGGAAGCGATCCTAAGCACAGCTGCTTTTGAGCGTCGCGAACTGCGTCTGGAAAATACATATACGGCAACAGCTCTCCATCGTTGTCAGCCAGATGCTCTGCGTGTGACGATTGGAGTTCCGGCAAGGCTCCTAAGAGCCGCGCGACCGCCTCTCTTTGCTTTTCCATCGGGTAGCGCATTTTGCTATGCCATGCTCTACCGTTTCCGCCGTCCGCAAGTTTGCCGGAGAGGCTGTCACGCTGCTCGGATTCCACACGGCGATACAGGCTCGTTGATAGATACTTTAGGCCCGAATCGATCATCAGCGTCAGCACCGTCGACGTGGGGGGGAGGCTCTTCGCGATTTCGATCGCGGCGCAAACATTGGCGCCCGAGGATGTGCCCGCGAACAATCCTTCTTCTCGCGCCAATCGCCTCGCCATCTCGGTGGCTTGCGTGGTCGAAACGGGAACTATTGCGTCGACCAAGGACGGTTCCCACAACGGCGGCACGTACCCGATCCCGACTCCTTCGATGTTGTGAACTCCAGGCAAACCTCCGGATAAGACGGCCGATTCTGCCGGCTCGACTGCCACAATCTTGCACTTCGGGTTTCGCGCTCTCAATGCCGCTGCCACGCCACGCAGCGAGTGAGACGTCCCCACCATTTGGACAAATGCATCAACGTGCCCCTGCGTTTGCTGCCACGCTTCCTCGCCGAGCACCTCGTAGCCCCGCGCCATGTCGCGATTCTGCAGTTGATTAGTCCAATACACGTTTGGTTGCGCGGCCAGTCTTTCGGCCGCTGCGATCATATCCACGAATACCTGTTTGCTGATTCCGTCGTGCCGCAAGACGGTCAGCTCCGCGCCATAGGCCGCCATGTGATCGATTTTTTCGCGACTGAACGCCGTCGACGTTACGATGCGAATTGGATAGCCTTTGATCGCACAGACCAAGGCCAATGAAGCGCCGGTACTACCGCCGGTGTACTCGACGACCGTGTCGCCCGGTCGTAGCCGACCGTCTTCCTCAGCGCGCGCAATAGCCTCGAGCGCCATGCGATCCTTCATGCTTCCGGTGGGGTTCTGCCACTCTAGCTTCACAATGACATTTGCACAGTTCGCCGGTACGACATGCTGAAGGCGAACAAGAGCAGTATGCCCGATCGAGTGCAACACGGTGTTGTGCGGTGCTGAATCGCTCATTCGTTCGCCCGAGACTTACTGCTTTGTGGAACTCCGGCCTGCTGTGAGGGACGGTGCGGCCAGCTAGCGAGTCGAATGAATCCTTCGACGCAGTTAGGAAGCAATGGGCTATGCCCGCGGCTACTGCCGGAGACCTCGATATCCTCGAAAAACTGACGCGGAGGAACCACGCTCCCGTGCAACGCTTGAGGAGAGAGCTCTTGGGCGACTTGGCTTTGTCGGCGGATAAGGCCGTGCGATGGCACGTAGCGCAACTTCTACCTCGATTACGCCTGAGTGCCGGCGAGGACAAAATTCGCACGAGGATCCTTCTTCGATTGCTCGCCGAGGACAGGAGCATCATTGTGCGCGTCAATGCGTTAACCGCGTTGGTAGAACTGAGCGGAACAGACGGTCGGCTTCGTGCACGCGTACGTCCCCTTCTTGACGCGGCGCTGAGCGATGGCAGCGCTGCGGTGCGTGCCCGGGCGCGCAAACTCTGCGCGACTCTTCGGCGTTGAGTTGCTGGCCAGAATGTTGGCGGATGGGCGACGCAGAAGGCGCGCAGTAACGCGTATGCTTCGTTCCGGCGTGGCCTGTGGCCTTATACTTGTCTGCCTTGGAGGCGCGGCGCATGGTCAGTCCGCGAGGGATTCGCAGCAGCCGACCGCGCTTGATTTGCAGTACCGCCAGTTGGACGAGCACGTTACTTTCGTGCGGGCTCGCAACACAGATGACTATTCGATTCACTCGCCAAACGGCATTGACGAAGCCAGCTTCGTTCCGATCGGCGGCATCGAGCAGTGGGTCAAGATACGTGGCGAAGACCGCGCTAATCCGGTGCTGCTGTTTCTACACGGTGGCCCGGGCGACGTTACAAGTTGCTGGTCGTTCGCGTTGTTCGCCCCGTGGGAAGAGCATTTTACCGTGGTGCAGTGGGATCAGCGGGGAGCAGGGCGCACGCTCGAAAAGACGGGCCCGGCGATTGCCGCTACGCTCACCGTCGATCGTCTGGCGCAAGACGGCATCGAACTCGCGGAATATTTGCGCCAACATCTGGGCAAGCACAAAATCATTCTCGTCGCCCATTCGTTTGGTTCCATCATTGGCCTACAGATGGTGCGGACGCGTCCCGACCTCTTCTCCGCCTACGTCGGCACCGGCGAGATTGCCGATGAGGCAAAAAACTACGCTGTCGCCTACGATGCATTGTTAAGCAAGGCGCGAGCCGTCGATAATCAGCGCGCCATTGACGAACTGACCAAGGTGGGGCCGCCGCCCTATCCCTCGTACGCTGGATACAGCGTGCAACGCAAATGGTCGAATCTCTTCGAGGGCGCCAACTCTTTTCTGGACGGCACGATCGGGCTAACGCTCGAAGCACCGGGCTGTTCGGTGCGAGACGTCAACGATTCCGCTGCCGGCCAGATATTGAGTGGCCAGCGGCTTTTTTCACAGACGAGGTCGAGCGGACCCAAAGAACTTGGCCTGAACTTCTCCGTGCCGATATTTTTCTTTCAGGGCGCGGAGGACTTCACCGCGCCAACTGCGCTTGCCCGAAATTATCTAGAAGCCATCCAGGCGCCTTACAAACGATTTGTAGCAATCCCCGGCGCGGGGCACTTCGCGGTATTCATACATTCCGATCAGTTTTTGCACGAACTGCTCTCGCAGGTGCGTCCCTTTGCCGTTAAGCCGTAGTCGCAGAAGCTCCTCTCGAAGGCGATATAGCCCGTGCTTCCCGTGATCGGGTGGGTTGCGGCGGCGGCCGTAAACCTTGCGACCCCCGCGCCTGAAGACGTTACGAACATCGCATTGAGCACCGCAATCGTGCAGCGCATCGGCGATCGACTATGGCCGCACTGGACTGAGACGCCGTTCGCGATCGATCTCCTAACCGCCAATGGACCGGTGCAGATCAATTTTGCCAGCCCTGGTCCCGTGGCGTCGTTTCCTCCGCAACTGGAAGCGGCCTTTCCCTTTCCAAACGGTGTGCCGACAATTGTGATCGGTGAGCCACAGTTCGTGCAATCGAAGACGCCGATTCGCTGGAGCGTGACACTTTTGCACGAGCACTTCCACCAGTGGCAGTATTCCTGGCCGCAGTACCAATCTTCGGTCAAAAGCCTCCGCTTAGCGCCGGCGGACGATACCAACGCGATGTGGATGCTCAATTACCCGTTTCCATATGGGGACCACGCTGTCGACCTCGCCTACGGCTTTGCGGCGCATCGACTCATAGATGCGATACAAAAGATCGGCAAAGATGGATTTCCCGAAGCGGCGCGCCAGTATATTGCGGCGCGGCAACAATTCCAAAAATCGCTCAAGCCGAACGATTATAAGTACTTCGCCTTTCAATGCTGGCAAGAGGGCACCGCGCGTTACACCGAACTCATGGTGGCGCGACTTGCTGCAGCGGAGCACGCGCGCGACAATTCGTTCCTGACCGACGCGCAGGCGGCCGCTCTTGCGCAAGATTCGACGGCCACATACGCGGGCATCATGAGGGCGCTCGCCGGCGCGCCGCTCTCCCAAGGCGGGCGCGTTAGCTTTTACGCCTACGGCGCGGCGGAAGCACTGCTGCTCGACGCGCTGCGCCCTACGTGGCGCACCGATTACTTAAATACGAGCCTCGACTTAGGGATATTTTTTGAAAACCGATTTTCGGGCTAGAACTCAAACGGTTCCAGAACACCATATCCCGAATCGCCACGGGGAATGATCCCCGGACGCTCTTCCGACCACCACACGACGACTCGACCCGATAGGTCTTCATCGGTGATGAGGCGGGTTACGACGCGAGAGATGTCGTCTAGCGAGGTGAGAGCATCCGGTATTCCGTCTCGCGCGCGTTCTGCAGGTGTGAGCGTCTGCCAGTACTCCTGCACCTCGTCGGTAGCGACCCAGTCAGGGGCGATGCAGTTTGTGCGAATACCATAATTCTCTAACATATAGCTGAGGCCGGTCGCCATTCGCGTGACTGCCGCTTTCGCAACGTCGTAGAACGCGTCGCCGCTGTGCTTTCGACCATGCCCGATAGCCGAGGTTGACCCATAATAAATGATTGCGCCGCCACCGCGCTTTCGCATCGGCTCGATGACGTGCATCGTTCCGTAAATTGCGCCCATCAGATTCGCGGCAATGGTCGATCGCCAACGAGGGAGTGCCTCGCCCGGGTAATACGGACCCGCGCTGTTGACGAGGACGTCAATACCTCCAAATGCATCGATCGCTGCATTGACGAGCTTGATGACGTCGTCCTCGATTTCTACGTTAGCGGGAACAACTATACTCGATCCGCCGTCAGCCGCAATCTGATCGCGAGTACATTCTGCGCCTTCAATATCGATATCGCTTACAACAATCCGAGCTCCTAGTCGCGCGAGATGCCTTGCCAAAGCGCGTCCCTGCCCGCCACCTCCGGAGCCTGTTACGATGGCGACTTTGTCTTTCAAATCCATATTGTCTCCGTAACTTGTGTATTGCGCTCGCTTGCTCATCAATTAGCCGAGCGTGGAATGGGCCGCAAAGGCCGTAGGGACATATTTCCTTCCATGTGAATAGAGCACCGTGCCACCTCACAAGCCGTCCGCGTTTGAAGCAGTGGTTCGCCATCTCTTCCGGCACCTTCACGATGCCGCCGCTCTGCGAGAAAACGACATCGCGCGAACGTTCTTTAAGGAGGCCGGCAATGATTTCGCCGCCGCGGACTTTGCAACAGCATCCCTTCGAGCCGAACTTCTTTCAGCGGCCCGCGCCTGTTTCTCGCCATTGCCTTCAACGAGGCCCTCGCGCTGGAACCAGCGGGCGTTGGCGATAATCCGTGGGCTCTGCGACATGCGCTCGCCGAGCGATATTGCCGCAGAGCTCGGCATTTCGCTGCCACAGTTTTACCGTGACCGGCGCAAAGCGTGCACGAGGGTCGCCCAAGCGTTGTTGCGTCGTCAGCGCGTCGGGATGCCCTCTGATATCCGAAGCGACCTCGACGGTCTGCGGCTCCGCCGTGCATCCTCGCTGATCGATCAGGGCTTCGCGAGTGCCGCCCTATCCGACCTCGCCGATCTGCTGCGCCATGCAACATCACCCAAGACCACCGTGACGGCCTTGGCAGAGATGAGCCGCGCCAACTTTGACCTGGGTAATTTAGCGCGGGCAGAACAGTCGTGCAAGTCGGCACGCGCGTACCTTGCTCGACCTGACAACGGCATCGAAGACAAAGAGATTCTGGATTGCCGCATCGGCATCGAGGAATTCCAAATTGCAAGCGTTACACGACTTCCGTCAGATGCTTATTCAGTGATCGCGCCGCTGGCCGCCGGCCACGGTTGGCGCGAGCATGTGTCGGCAGAATGGAACGAGTTGGCAATCGAACTGTTAGTCGAAACCTGCCATGCAGCGGTGCTCGCCGGACGCATACCCGAAGCGCAAAAGGCGATTGACCGCAGCACTGCCATCGCGCAACATCATGCCATGCCCCTTGTCGTGTACAGCCAAATCGCAGCGATGCGAGCCTATGCCTATGCGGGCGGCGGCGGCCCGAACTCCAATTACTCCCTGGACGTTCTTTTCGAGGCTTTGGATTTGGCGAAGCGGGCCGGTTCGGCTTACGGCATGTTAACGGCGACGATTCTCTTGGTGGATTATTGCGTTAGCCTCAACTACGAGGATCGCGCCAAACGTTACGCTGCCTCAGCCTATACGCTTGCCGAAAGCATGGACGGAACGTACATTACGCCGGCGGCGTGCGACAGCCTGGCTGGTAGCTTACTCCTAACGAAGTATTGGGAGTCGGCTGAAGATCTAACAAAGAACATCGGCGATCAAGAAAACACGTACTACGCTATGCGAAGCGAACTCTTTCGAGGGCAACTCCTCTCGCGCCGCGGCGAATACGATCTGGCTATTCGCCATTTGAACAACGCCAATGAATACGCCGACGGTTTACAGAGTCTGCGAACGAAGGCCCTCGCCCTGTCGGAGATGGCACTCGCGGAGTACGTTACCGATCGCAATCGTCGAGCCAAGAAGCATATGAACGATGGCCTTGATGTATTGCAAACCTGCAACTCCCCGTCGGTACGACGTTTCGGCCTAGCGGCAGCCGGAAAGATTCTCCAAAACGGCAAGCCGCTATTTTAATCTATTAGTTTTAACGAATTAGTAGACTTCCACCAAGAATCCTGCTATTATTGCCGCACTGGCTTTACTAAGTGAGGTGCGACATGACCAGCCGTCGGTTTAGTATCTCAAGGACGTTCGCGTCCCTAGCGATCTGGGGATGCTTCGTAACGACATCCGCTTTCGCCCAGCCTTGGTCAATACCGGCGCTTCCCTCCGGTGCGCATGTTCTCGACGGCCTCTTGGGCGGTTGGACGTATGTCGAGCGTGGAAAGGGATTTACCGCCACGGGGACGTGGACGTTTAGCCGGAGTGCTGACGGCTTCGTTATTTACGACCAATTTCGTACTCCCAATGGGAAGGGCGGCACCGCCATCGTCGTGGATACTTTCCGAGCCTTTAATCCCACCACTCAGACGTGGAACTTTCAGGCGGTCACCTACCAAGCTCGCGAGATCGGAGCGCGAAGCGGTGAATGGGACTCCGGCACCACCGTGGCGCGGGACGGTCAGATAGTGGACGAAATCCGTAAAGGAAACATGATTTCGAGAGTTCGATTCTACGACATTACGAACGAGCGATTCCAATGCAGCGTGGCTACGTCAGCGGACGCCGGCAAGACCTGGGGCAAGACGATCCGGATCGAAGCAGTGAGGAGCCGGACAGAGCGTTAATGGCTCGCCGAGCGTCAAAGGTCTTAACGCAGGGCGAGCTGCGCATCATGTCCGTATTGTGGGCCGAGGGGCCTTCGAGCGCTTCTCAGATCACCGAGCGTCTTCGAAAGCCTCGCATCGCTCGGAGCAGCGTGATGACACTGCTGGGGGTGTTAGAGCGCAAGGGCTTTGTCGTGCATATAACCGAGGATCGGACGTACATCTTCTCTGCCGCAATTAAGGCCAATGATGCACGTAAGACGGCGATCAGCACAATGTTGCTGAATTTTTTTGGCGGCTCGGTGCCGGCGCTCATGTCAAGTCTCGTCGACGGTGAGATCGCGACGCCGAACGATTTGGAGGAGATGCGCCGAATTATTAGAGCGGCAAGTTCCAGAGAGCCGAAGGCCTAGACAATCAATGTCGCCGGTTGACTACGCGTTTGTCGTAAGTAACGTAGCACTCATCGCTGCCGCCGGTTTCGCGGCAGCGTTTTCGTGGCGGCGCAAGCCGCTAAGGAGCACGGACGCGTATTTCCTTTGGCGGGTGGTCTTGTTGATCGGTCCGGGCGTGCTCGTCGCGTCGCTGGCATTGTCCGCGACCGGAGCGCGCACAATACCGCGCGCCCAATCGCTAAACATGGCAGCGAACGCCGGTCACCTCGATCGAAGGATTGACGGCCGGTCAGAGTCCGGGTACCAAACGCTTGGAGCGTCGCTGCCGCCGCTGCATCTTCGTGGTACGAGTCTATACGCACGGCTCACGCCGCTCCGGAAGCTTATGTCGATCGCTTGGCTGGCTGTTGCCGTGCTCGGCTTCCTGCGGATTGGGCTTTCGCTGTATCGGGCACAGCGTATCCTTCGCACTTCGACACGTCTCACACCCGACGTCGCTTCGCGGATTCCCGAATGGGCGGCTGGGCTTCCGGTCAGGCTGTCGGCGCAGATCTCAACTCCAATGGTACTTGGAGTCTTTAGGCCGGCGCTTCTGCTACCGCCAGCCCTGCTGCCGACATTTTCTGATGAAGCGTTGATGCAAGTGCTACGTCACGAAAATCTGCACTATCGATCCCGCGACAACGTGTCGATCCTCGTCGAGCAGCTCGCTGCGGCACTTTTTTGGTGTAATCCGATAATTGGCTCTCTCCTGCGAGAGATCTCATTCTATAGGGAACTGCGCTGTGACGAGGTCGCATGCGGCGTGGGAACTCGGGCGGTATACATGAAGTCGCTCTTGGCTACGTATGAAGCGGTCGTCGGGAGAAAACAGCTTGCTGCGGCGATAACGCACTCGTCGCTGGCCTCGGGAACGTTGGCCCGCCGGATGTCGTCTATTGCATCGCTTGCCGAAGGTAGAGCGCTGGAACCATGGGCGCTTGCGACGCTGGCCGCGTTCGTGCTTTTTGCTTTCGCCGACGCCTCACTGTACGCACCGCGATGGTCGTGGCCCGATCGTACGTCGAAGAGTACCGGGCGGGTTATGGCCTATTTTATGGGCGATTGGACGTGCTACGCTGCCAAGAGAGACGATCGGCCTATCGGTTTGGCGTCGTTTTCGCCGACTGCACAAGGGATGATCGAACGCAATACGTCGGTTGGCGGTACATGGACCTACCATAGTACGTCGGTTTGGCAAGCGAGCGCGGAGAACATACAGATCACCGGATACGATAACCTGCGGCATCGATATCAAATAATGACGTCTACCCTGCCGGATTCCATGGCCGCGGGCAACGAAGTCGTTTTTGCCGTTCCCAGCTATGAAAATACCTTGCGCGTGACTGACGTATCGACTTTTGATTCGGTCACGCGGATTAAGCGTTCCGGCTACTGGCGAACGGTCGAGCATGCGGTTTGCCGCGCGAAAGAAAGCGCGGCAAGGAGCATAGCGAGTGAAACGACAGCCGCGATGGTAACGCCCGTCACGAAGAGCGGAGCCGCATAGTATTCGGGCCTTCGCATGAAGGCGACAATTGAAATCGGCAGCGCGAGTGTGGTAAATGCATTGACTAACACGATCCGGCGTGCCCATAACTCGCGCGATCCGGCAGCTAACAACGTGGTGCAGCCGAGAGCGAGCAGCAGTATCCCCACGAGGACGTGATTTAAGAGCGTCGGCCCAACTGCGTGAGCGTAAACTATTGGCGGGCTCCCGTTCAGCAGAGCCGGGATATGAGGGCTTGCAACAAGATGCACGGTTCCCAGGAGCATTAGTAGCGCTCCAGCGATGCGAAGTACGATCGTTGCCACTCGAACGCGCTTCTTCTGCATCTGTAGGTTGAAATTATCATCAACTGGCCATTTTATCAATATGGAAAAGCCTCATACTCTCGCGTAGCGTAGTTTCAGACTTTCTTCAAGATTTCTCTCTACGGTCTCGGCAATGCCTGAGCACAAGGCGTGAAGTTCTTAAGACCTTCCGCTATCATCATGCAGTCTCGATCGAGCGACCTCGTATCAAAGGAGCACTCGTGAAAATCCGCACCAGAATCATCCCAAGCGTAGCACTAATGGCGGCAATCCAAGCGTGCAGCAACGCGCAGCAGTTGCCCTCGGCGCCTTCGAGTTCGGCTGCAGCGCCGCGAAGCGCCGGTAGTGTAGCCAAGTCTCGGAGCCAGGGCTTTAGCGTCATCTACCAGTTTTCGGGCTACCAAAATGGCGAGCAACCGGAAGCCAATCTGACGATCGACGCTGCAGGCAACTTGTATGGCACCGCCAGTCTCGGTGGTTACGAAGACTACGGAACGGTCTTCAAGATAACTCCGCAGGGCAAGGAAACGACCATCTACAGCTTTAACGGCGCGAACCTCGTTCAACCCGATGCCGATGTCATCATGGACGCGCAAGGTAACCTTTACGGGGTTACGCAGAGTGGCGGGGGGCCGTCGCCGGGCAGCGGCGGCGTGTACGAGATCAAAACCGACGGGACGGAAGTCGTGCTCCACGCCTTCAGCGGCGGCGCAGATGGAAACTTCTCATTTTCCGACTTGATTATTGACGCCGCCGGCAATATCTACGGAACGGCCTCTGAAGGCGGCTACTTTAAGGGCGAGTGCGCCCAGGTCGGCGTCGGATGCGGCGTCGTGTTCAAGGTCACGCCGAGCCACAAGTACACCGTGTTGTACGCCTTTCATGGCACAGATGGCTCAGAACCATATGCCGGCCTTACCATGGATAGCGGCGGAAATCTATATGGAACTACGAGTTTCGGCGGAAAGACCGGATTCGGCACGGTGTTCAAACTCGATCCCTCAGGCCACGAAAGCGTGCTGTACAATTTCACGAAAGGCGCCGATGGCGGGGTTCCGGTTTCCGGTGTCGTGCTCGACGGTCAGCACAATATTTACGGAACCACGCAGTACGGCGGCTTCGCCGGAAATCAAGCATGCGACGATGGTTGCGGCGTCGTTTTCGAAGTGAACGCGAGCGGCAAGGAAACGATTCTGCACACGTTCACGTCAACACCCGACGGTCAGTTCCCACTGGGCACGCTCGTCCTCACATCGAGCAACATTCTTTATGGTACGACTCAGTACGGCGGAACGGGCTCCAAAGGCGCAGGAACGGTGTACGAGCTCGCAACGAGCGGAAAGCAGTATCACATCGTGCACTCGTTCATGGGCACCAACGACGGTTCGCAGCCCGTCGCCGGCCTGGCGATTGACCTTCAGCAGACTCTAGCCGGCGTCACGCAGTTTGGCGATGATAACTCGGGCGAAGGCGCCGTCGTGTATAGCATCAAGCAAAAACAGTCAGCTCCCGCACTCGTTCATCGATGAAAGGTAGTATCCAAGTGCGAAATACTTCTCGTAGCATCGCCGCGTTGCTAAGCGTCTCGCTTGCGGCCTGCAGCCACGGCGCGGGCATGTTGCCCACCAACGTTGCGGCTTCGCAGCGGACGATGCGATCGGACGCAAAATCGCCGTACAAATTCAAAGTCTTGGAGAGTTTCACGGGCGATAACGGCCTTGAGCCTCTCGCCAATCTCACGACCGATAAGAATGGCAACTTTTACGGGACAACGTATTCAGGCTTTCATCGCGACGGTACGTTGTTCAAGCTCGATAGCGCCGGCAAAAAGCTGAAGACGTTATACAACTTCGAGCAAAATTTGACCGGGCCGGGTAGCGACGTGCTCATGGATAGCCAACGCAATCTGTACGGGACGACCTATACCGGGCAGGGTTATACCTATGAATACGGTGGCGTCTATAAGGTGAACCCTCAAGGCGTTGAGAGTGTGCTCTACGCGTTCACGAACGGTTCAGACGGCAGCGAGCCTTTCGGAAATCCCATTATGGATGCGCAAGGGAACGTCTACGGCACCGCGTACGGCGGCGGATCTACGCAGGGCTCTTGCACGGGCTCGGGATGCGGCGTCGTGTTCAAAGTTACAACCGCGGGAGCGTTTAGTGTCGTTCACACCTTTACCTACGGCGACGGTGCGCAGCCCCAGGGCGGCGTTATCATGGATAGTTCGGGAAACCTCTATGGCACCACCGCCTTCGGCGGATCGGCGAAGTATGGGACCGTTTATAAGATCAGCAGCGGCGGCAAAGAAAGCGTGCTTTATAATTTCACCAACGGGCAAGACGGGGGCGAGCCCGTCGCGAGTTTGCTTTTGGATGCCAGCGGAAACCTGTACGGAACGGCTTCGACCGGTGGAAACAAGGTAGCGGCCTGCGCCAACGGACCGGCATCGGGTTGCGGTACCGTTTTCAAGATCGATTCCTCCGGGCACGAGACCACGCTACACGCATTCTCTTCACAACCCGACGGCGCGCAGCCGTACTCGGCGCTGATCATGGACGGCAATGGCAATCTCTACGGCACGGCTCGCGAAGGGGGCAAAGGGCAATACAACGGCACCGTCTTCGAAGTGAGCTCGTCTGGTAGCGCCTTTTCGGTGTTGCATTCGTTCATTTTCAACGACGGAGAGGAGCCTCAGGGCTCGCTCTATCTGGATGCGAGCGGAGATCTCTACGGTACGACGTCGGTAGACGGGCCCGGGAACGGCGGCACGGTCTACAAACTCTCGCCACAGACTCCTTAGGAGAAATACAACGTGATTAAACCCGCTTCAATTGCAGCGATCGCTTTGCTCGCCGGCTGTGGAATGACCGGCCCGAGCACGTCGAGCGGCGTCACGCCCTCCGGCCTCGGTCTTACGCCCTTTATGCGCGCTCGATCGGTTGACCCAACCCTTCGGCCTCAGACCGCTTGGATGAGCCCAGAATCGAAATCTCAGTCGTTGATGTACGAATCCGATTATTACGGCGACGATGTCTACGTCTTCACCTATCCGCAGCTCAAACAAGTCGGCCTTCTAACGGGCTTCAGCTTTCCTTCCGGATTGTGCGTTGACAAGAACGCGAACGTTTGGATTGCCGACGAGTTCAATTCGCAACTCGTCGAATACGCGCACGGCGCGAAAACCCCGACGACCGAGTTGAGCGACAAGGGATGGTACCCCGTAGGCTGCTCGTTCGATTCCAATAGCGGCAGCCTCGCGGTATCAAATATAGCCGGCACCGCCAGCACTCCCGGCAGCGTTAGCGTCTATAAGAATGCTACCGGCAAGCCCGCGGTTCATCGCGATCCCGATATTGCTGCAGTCTTCTTCTTGAGCTATGACGACCACGGCACGATTTGGCTCGATGGGGAAACGGCAGAACAGCAGTTCGCATACGCTTCGCTGAAGGGAAGCACGTTTACGAACATCACGCTCAGCGGAGCAACGATCCAACACCCGGGCGATGTCGATTTCATTGACGGCAAAATCACCGTTGGCGATCAACAGGGGTCGGGCGGATACTCGATCGTCTATCAGACATCCGGCAGTCAAATCCTCGGAAGCACCGACCTCATCGGATCGTCCGACGTATCGCAATATGTCGTGGCCGGGAAGCGCCTCGTGGGGGTTGACGCCATCAACGACGCCGTCGAGATTTGGAACTATCCAGCGGGCGGCACGATGCAACGAGCCGTCGACGCGCCATGGACCACTCCCAACGGCATCGCGATCAGCCCAGATTCGTAGTACAATCGCCGCGTGAGGCGCGGCCGCTATGCAGTTACGGCGATACTCTGCTGGCTGATCGGCATGGGGGCAGCGTCGAGGAGTTTGCAGGTCGACGTCGCGGCATTGGGCGATCCGGCCGCGGCGGCTCGACTGATGCCTTCGCTGGCACGGCAACTACTCGCGACGGCCATTCCGGATCAGGAGACTCGTCTCGAGCTCTCGTTGGTGGCGGGAGACCAGGCAAAGGCAGAGGCGCTAATGGCGCGTCTGGGCACACTCGACGCGGTGCACGTTGAGAGTCTCTTGGCCAACAAAGACCCGTTCGGCAGTTGGTCGGACGCGCTCGCGAGATTCAAGGGCCGAACGTCACTCTCGCTCAACGAAGCCGTTGAACTCGCCGTCGCGTACGCACCCGAGACCAAAGCTGCTGCTCTTGCGATCGCAAGTGACGCGCACCGTCGCTTCCTAATACAGCACGTTACTATTCCCTCGACGAACGGCGTTCAATTGGCCGGCGTTCTCGTTCTAGCGCGAGGTGCGCGCGCTCGTTTGCCGGCTGCGCTGCTGTTCACGATTTATGCCCAGCCCGATTCGGATACTGTGCAGGCCGAATATGGCGCTGCTCGCGGCTACGCAAGCGTCATCGCCTACTCGCGCGGAAAGGCATGGGGCAGCGGCGCGATCGCGCCATACGAATACGACGGTCGCGATGCGGATCGCACGATCTCATGGATTGCACAGCAGCCTTGGAGTAACGGCCAGGTCGGGATGTATTCCGGCAGCTATAATGGATTTACGCAATGGGCGGCTGCGAAGCTCCACAATCCTGCGCTCAAGACCATCGTGCCGTATGTTGCCAATAACCCCGGCAACGGGCTGCCAATGGAAAACAACGTCTTCCTCTTGGTTAACTATCCGTGGGTGTATTACGTTACCGATAACAAATATCTCGACGACTCGGCCTACGACAATCCGGCACTGCGCACGCTAAACGAGCGTTGGTTCAAGAGCGGAAAGTCGTATCGCGAAGTTCCGCAGATTTACGGACGGCCGAACCCATGGCTCCAGAAGTGGCTCGATCATCCGTCGTTCGACGCTTACTGGCAATCGTTGGTACCTTATAAGACCGATTTCTCGCGCATCAACATCCCCGTCCTTACGCTGACCGGCTATTACGACGACGGCCAGGGCTCGGCGCTGAATTTCCTGAAAGATCATTACGAATATAACGAACACGCGGTGCATTATCTGGTCATCGGGCCATACGACCACTTCGGCTCGCAAGCGGCGCATAAGGACGACGTGCTCCGTGGCTATACCGTCGACCCTGTCGCGCAGTTCAGTACGCCACAATTAACCTTCGACTGGTTCGACTGGATCATGCGCGGCGGTCCGAGGCCGGCGATGCTCGCCGACCGGATCAACTTCGAGGTGATGGGGGCAAACGTATGGCGGCACGTTGCGTCGCTCCAAGCGGTGGCGACCAGGGTGCAGCGATACTATCTAACGCCTCGGATCCTTTCGACGCAGGCGCCGCGCCGGCGGTCGTTCATGACGCAAACGGTGGATTTCGCGAATCGCGCGACCGTTAACGGCAACGACTACTATCCAAGCCCGATCCTCGGCGCAACGCCGGACCTCTCGCGAGGTCTCGTCTTTGTGACGGCTCCCCTTGCGCGTTCAATGGAGATCGACGGCTTCTTTACGGGTCACCTGGAAGCCGCAATCAACAAACGCGATATGGACGTCGAGGCGGTGCTGTATCAAATCTTGCCGAGCGGCGTGATCATGCACCTCTCCTACTTTCTCGGGCGCGCAAGCTATGGCGACGACCTCATTACCCGCCGGCTTTTCGTCCCCGGCGAGCTTCGAACGATCGTCTTTGACCGCAGCCGGTTCGTGAGCCGGTACGTGAAAATACGAAGCCGTCTGATGCTCGTGCTCGACGTCGCGAAGTCGCCTTTTTCCGAAATTAACTACGGCACGGGAGGCGATGTCAGCAAAGAGAACATCCGCGATGCGAAAACGCCGCTAACGATTCGATGGTCGACGAACAGCTACATTACCGTGCCGGTGCGGTGAGCGGCGATCGCCGGTAGCTCCATCACTCATCGAGATGCGCTCGAGGATTCGCGCGACGCTGTGAGCGCTTAAGGGCAGGCGCCCTTCTAGCCACCCACCGAGCGTTGCCAATTGGGCACCGGCAATCGCGTACGCCGTGATCCGTGAACCGCCGATCGTGTCGGCAAGAGCGTTTCGAACCATCGACCCTGCTCCGCCGTCGAGAAGGGCGAGGGCCTCGGCGCGGCGCTCGAAAAAGTGCGTCAGGACAATGTCAAGTCTGCCCGCGGTGTCCTCACCCCGCGCGGTTGCCGCAAGCACGGCAAAAGGCACGCGCAAAGTTTCGCGCAAAAGATCGTTCACGTTATCGAAGTGCTCGTAGAAGGTGGAGCGCGCGACGCCTGCGCGGCGCACGACTTCGACGACGGGAACGCGTCGAAAGCCGTTGGTGAGCAGAACGTCCCTGAAAGCTTCTAGGATCGCCTCGCGCGGTTTTTGCGAAATGCGAGCGGACACTTTCTGGCTTTTGTCCATTGGATCGAGCGTTCGACGTGGTATGAAACCTTCATGCCGAGATATCGCGTCGCCGCGGTGGTTCTTGCCGTATGTGCCCTGTGTTCCGTTTTCATTGCGGCGCATCATCCGCACAACTTGCACGACGCTCGTCTGGACGAAGCGACGCATGGTGCGCTGATTGTTAGTGGCGTCGCCATCGAATGCGTTCTGATTCTCTATGCCTTACGCCCAATGGCAAACCGCACCATAAACGTTGTGGCCATCGTTCTCTCCGCTCTGGGTATGCTCGGCATCGTCCTCGCCGGATGCACCGACGGTTTCTTCGTACCATGGTTTCAATCGTACGTTTCCTCGGGCAGCGTCGATGCCCGCAGCGCGCACGCCGTCTTTGCGGCCGCCTGGATTGCCATTCAGATTCTGTCGAAGCTATCGTTCATCGCTATCGGCTGCGCCGGCATTCTGTGGTGCATGGAAATGCTTCGCGAGCCACGGTTCAGAATAGCGGGCGCGATCGGCACGCTTTCGGCGCTGGGGCTCGTGTTGTTCGCCGCCATCGGCGGCCCGCTGAGGCCTCACAACCTCGTTGTTGCGGGAATCGCACTTTCGGTCTGGTGTTGCGCGCTCGCCTACCGGATTGCCGCGCAGCCTGCGGCCTAGCCGTGGTGGAAATGGAAGAGGTTGCCGTCGAGATCGCTTACGGTGAACTGCCGTAATCCCCACGGCTTGTCTTCCGGGGGCTCGACGATATTCGCTCCACGCGACCGCAGTTCTTCATAAGACGCGTCGAGATCCGGAGCGAATATCCAGTGAACGGCCGGCTCGAATGGCGCCTCTCGTTTGCGGAAGAAGATCGCTGCGTTTCCGCGGACGACCGCGCCGGTCTCTTTGCCTTCGACGAGCCACTTGATTTCGAAGCCCAGCGCATCGCGGTAATGCTGTTGCGCGCGCTCGACGTCGGCTACCGGCAACTCGGGCACCGGCTGGCCAATCGTTGTTAGATTCGTTTCAGCGGTCATGCAATGATCGTCCTTTCTCCGAATTTTCACCGTAGTGCTGACATCCGACCTTCGTGGTTCGTGAATTATATCGCAAGCGTATCAACACGGTACTTGCCGAAGATTGGGTCTCGCGTCGCGACGGTAAGGTCTTCGAGTTGCGCCTGAGCGATGATCATGCGATCAAACGGATCGGAGTGATGCACAGGCAACGCGTAAACAGCGAGCGCGTGGTCTTTGGTGACGTCTACAACCATAATTTGAAAATCAGCGATCCGCCGAGGAACGTACACCGATGGTTCGGCCGGAAGCTCCAATCTGCCGATTCCGGCTTTGATCAACAACTCCCAAATGCTCGCAGCCGAGAGGAAGAGCGCCGTCCGTGGATTCTCCAAGAGGCGCCGCGCAGTCGGGCGAACTCGCTTCCAGTCTCCGGCAATCCATAGAAACGCGTGCGTATCGAGTAGCACCCTCACTTGGCGCCGAACGCCCTCGCTATCTCCGGCGGCAGCGGTGCGTCGAAGTCGGGCGCCATGCGTATCTTCCCCTCGTCCAGGCCGAAGGGGCGTTTCCCTATAGAGGTGGGAACGATCTCAGCTACGGGCTTCCCGCCACGCGTAATCGTAATGCGCTCGCCCCGTTCGGCTAGCCGAACCAGTGTCGAAAAGTGCGTTTTCGCTTGCAGGATACTTGCAGTTTTCATTTCTTGCGGTCAAATTTAGCAGTTTACCGCAGCAATAGTCAAGGCTCTTGACCATTGCAACTTGAGTCGCCGTGAGCTGTCAGCGTGACACGGGAACGATCGGCGTCGTCTGCCCCGACTCCATCGGCAGCGACGCGATCTTGCCGCCGGCAGCGGCGAGTGCTCTGCGTACGTCGACTGTGCGCAGTGTCTGGTCGTCGTACGTGCGGAAGTAGAACTTTAGGTTCTTTAGGTCGCTCGCACTCGTCCACGACGTGTATTCGTCGAATTCTTTTCCGTTAATGACTTGGCGAACCGTGCCGATCGGGATGTCGAAGTTGTTGAGGATGTGGAATATTTGAAAGACCGCGTCCGCAGCCGACGCAGGCTGCAGGGCCGTCTGTTGGTATGCAACCGCTCGCACGAAGCGCGAGGGGGACGAGACATCGCCCGGCAATCCAAAGAATCCCGAACCTTGTCCCAAACTGTGCAGCGTAACGTTATTCCCGATGTAGACTGACGGCCGAATGTACGGCGTGAGGCCAACGTAGTTCCCCAAGTTCGTCATATGCCAATCGAAGGTGGGAGTGTTGGTAATGATGCCGAGCGGATCGTCGTAGAGCTTGAGGCCGCCGGGAAGCGGCTCGATGACCACCGTGGCGCCCGTGCTATCCATTACACGAAAGTGCAACGGCGGCGTCATCCCGCCCATCTCGACGCGCGGGGTTGGTGCGAGGACGACGCGATCGTATGCGGCCTTCACTTCGGCGACCGTCGCAAAGTTGCCGAGTAGCCAGTCGCTATATTCATAACCAGCCATCGCTCGCGACGCGTTCTCGGGCGTAACCTCGCTGTAATGCGCATCCGGCGTGAAAAAGAACTCGCCGACGTAGAGGCCGTGGTCGTTCATGCCGTCGACACTGACGGGTTGATCGAATGCGTTCGCGCCGACGAAGCCGTATTTCGTGGTGTATCTGATACCGGCGGCGCCGTTGGGCAGCGTGCCGGTCAACTGGGTGCCGGCGGGGACGACGAGGACTTTGGACTTCAAATCGAGGCCGAGTTCCATCGTTCGGGCGGCGACGACGGTACCGTCCTTGGCCATCAGCCGGATGCCGGTGCACGCCGACGCCGCCTGGCTGACAAAGAGGATGGCGACGACCGCGATGACGCCAAAAAATCGCATGGTACAAAATCTCCCTTGCGTTTAACAGATATGTGCGACCGCCGGCGCCTTTATGCGTCGCGGTCTGAGGCCGACTTCTTCGGCGCATTCCCTTCGTGATCCACGACCGTTTGACCGCTACGATGGACAGCAGACGATGAAGCGGGCCGAACGATTGACGATTGCGCTAGTGACTTGGCCGATTTATCGCTAAGCCATCGTTAGCGGCGCTTTGGCTCGGGCTGACGCCGAACCTGCCAAAGCTGGTCGGGCACTCGTTCCTTGCCTAAACGCGGCACGTAGCGGTGCCGTAAGGCCGTGATCCACCACTGAAGGCGAGCCTTTCACCGGCGTCAGTGCGCCGCGGCGGCGTTGATGGAATCTCTCCAGACGCTACCGTATTAGCGAGGGTGACGTAGAGGTGGCGCCGGCCGTCCCGGCATGATCCACCTCTACTTAAATATTGAATGTCACGCCCACATCTAGTGCCTTTTCAATGTCAACGGCGACCTCATACGGCAGACGTTGAGCAACGCGCCTGCGAAAGACACGTTCAGGCGAGGCGCTTCCGGGATCGGGGCCTTAGTGCTATGATGGCGCTAGCAAGGCGCCAGCCCTCACCGCGGCGCTTGATGGGGAGACAAATGAGGATTCTTCAGTCTGTTACATTTGCTTTCGCCGCTTTTCTTCTAGCAGCGTGCCAAGGCATGATCACCCAGCCAGCGTCGAATGCCCTACCGGCCTTTAAGCATTCCGGCGGCCGCGGTACTAGCTACTCCTACTCAATTATTGCTGAGTTCTATTCCGGCCAACTTACCGGAGGAACTCCTTACGGCGGACTAATTGCGGATAGCGCAGGGAATCTTTACGGAACGACTAGCCAGGGCGGAGCCTATCAAATGGGTACCGTCTTCGAGCTCAGTGCATCAGGATCGTCCTACGTTGGAACGACGCTTTACAGTTTCGGCGGCCCAGGCGATGGCACCGATCCCGTAGACTCGCTGTACATGGATAGCCATGGAGCGCTGTATGGGACGACGCAATACGGCGGCCCATTCGCCACGTCTTCTAATTCTGGCTACGGCATCGTTTTTAAGTTGACACCAGGAGCGTCGGGCTACACTGAGACGATCCTCCATGCGTTTCAGCCGCTCCCCGATGGACATGAGCCGCGTAGCGGCGTGGTCGCCGACGCAAATGGCGCGCTCTACGGTACAACTCGTATTGGTGGCAACAGTGACGATGGCACCGTTTTTAAGTTAACGCCTTCAGGATCGGGCTACGCGGAGAGCATCATCGTCAACTTCAACTCAAATAATGGTTGGTTTCCTAATTATGGCAATCTATTGCTGGGAAAGCACGGTGTGCTGTACGGAACAACTTCTGGAGATGCCACGCCTGGTAACATATTCGAACTGAAACGTTCGGGGAACCGCTACAAAGAGCATGTCTTATACAATTTCGACGGAGCGCCGGATGGCTACGGCCCCAATGGAACATTGCTTTCTGATAAGAAAGGCAATCTATATGCTACAACCTACTACGGGGGCAGTTGTGCGTCCTACGGTGGCGGGTGCGGCGTTGTTTATGAGCTGAAGCGTGCCGGTTCGCAGTACTCGGAAATCGTTCTTTACCGTTTTAAAGGTACGAGCATGTCCGGCCCACAGGACGGCGCATTCCCACTGGCTGGCTTGGTAATGGATAGCAAAGGTGAGCTATATGGGACAACAAACCAAGGGGGGAACTTTAAAACTTGCGACGGCGTAGGATGCGGGACCGTATTTAAGCTTGCGCGGTCGGGCTCGGGTGGTTACACTGAAACGGTCTTGCATGAGTTTGAAGGCTCTTCGGATGGGTATTACCCGGCAGCGCCGCTCCTCGCTAATGGCGGCGTATTTTATGGCCTCACATCAAGCGGTGGAAACCCTTCGAACTATGGCGGCGTGGCATTCGCGATAACTCCGCTGTAACTTCGCAAGTAGGGCAGCGCTAGCGCGTCGCGACCTATCGAAGCCTGGAAAGCCAGCGACAGTATGACGTTCTTACTTCGTCAGACTAACTGCGGCGGCGACAGGCTGCTGCAAACCGGTTATGGTTGAAGTGGGATTACGGCCCGCAGGATAGGTAAAGAAAGCTACGCCTCCGCCACCACTGGTGTAGTAAGGGGCGATCAAGGTTGTTCCTTGAATCCAGAACTGATCGACGGTGCCGTCGACGTTTAGTGTTGTGCTGCCAGTTCGCTTTGCAACTCTCTTATATGTGCTAATGTGGTAAACGGTCGATTCTCGGTTTCCGAACGCCAGGTGCATACCGTCCCACTGTAGCCCTCCCGCGTACTGGCCCACGTCAGTCCTCGGATGAAGCCAGAGCCGCTGGTACCGGTCGTCATTTCGCTTCAGTTCAAAGAGAGCCGGGCGCTCGTAACTCGGAAGCCCCGCAGTGCTAAATTTCCGGTGGCGCGATCTACCGAACAGCTTATCGGGTCATCTCCGTCGTCCGGAAAGTACAGCGTCGAGATTGGGGTGGTACCTCCGTGGGCGTATTCCTGAATCGCCGGCGGACCACTCGGCTCGACGGTATCGATCCAGACGTTACCCGCTTTATCAACGCAGTCCCCGGTTGGATAGTGCAGGCTCAGTGTGCCCACCAGCACGCCCTGGGGATATGAATAGACGTACACATCTCTGGCAACTTCATCAACTACGTAGAGAAGATTCTCGTGTTTCGCTTCCGGCAGCATCCACGATCCTCGGCGTGCGGTGCGATCGCACGGCTCTGCGGCATCGCGCCCGACGGTCCGATCGGCACCTGAAAGGCGCCGCAACCTGTGATGAATGCGACAGCCATGCCGATAGCAAGCGCGTCCCTTACGATCAAAGTCTTCACGGCTCTGCTCCCTCTAGAGGAAGAACTCGGCGGCAGACGACACCTTAGCGCGCGTGCGTGCATCGTTGCAACAGAGCGACGACCGCGGGTGCCACATCATTTTCAGCTTGCTGCTCTAACTGGATCGCTGACGCGAGGGCCTTTGGCAGAGCGATCCGATTAGGCGTAGGTCCGCCCGATGGGCAATCCACAGGGTCGCACTTCGACACTAAGTCATTTGCCTGATTTGTATTCGACGTCGTCGCTAGAATGTTTAAGATTCTGCGTTGCCCCGCCGCTACCGTTTCGAGGCGCGCCTTCGCGAGATCTAGTGCACGCTGGTCTTCGCTCGTTGCGCGATCGGGGAAGATCGACCCGTCAGTTAGCAGGCCGTCTATCTTGGCGAGATTACTTGTAATTGCCTGAACAAGCTGGGCCATTTGGACGTCGTCAATCTCCGAAGCAGCGCTCGCGCCGCCCGTCGCGGACGCGCCTTGCGGCTCCGCGACTGCATCGAGGTGCAGTTTCCTCATCACTAGCTGTCCCTGGTGTATGATGTCATCGTTGACGCGCAGTCCCGATATCGAGGGCGCTATTTTATTCCGCAGACCTGAGCACAAGACAGTAGCGGTTACGTGCCCGATAACCTGTAGCGGCGTTGCGGTAGCGACAGGGCTGGCCGAAGAATCTACGCAGATAGTGGCTGCGGCGACGACTGCAAAAAGCACAGCGGCCTCCTCTACGTTAAGACTTTCAACGCCGAAAAAGCGGACTCCCCGAAGGGCTGCACGCCAGGAATAGAAATAAGCCCGCCGCGAACGCTCTTTGCGGTTCCGGCGTTCAGCTTTCGGGAGGCATCGCTCATGAGAAACCTCGCTCGCTTCGCCTTTAGCATCGGTGCGGCTGTTCTATTTGCCGGCTGCGGCGGCTCGCAGTCAATCGGCGTCGCCGGCGTGACACGTGATGATAGCGGTTCGCGGCCACACAACCACACGTTTCACTACACCGGTGCGCAGCAATCATTCAAAGTGCCGTCCGGCGTGACAACGATCACGATCATTGCGCGCGGCGCTGCGGGGTCTGGTTTGGAAGGCTATCCTTGTGACCCGGATTGCTTTGGCCGTGGAGGCCGCGTCTACGCGGAGATCCCGGTAATATCCGGAGAAACACTGTATGTCTACGTGGGCGGCCGGGGAACCGACGCGGCCGGCGGTTTCAACGGAGGAGGCGATCCTGGCACTACCTACACTTGGCCGGGTAATGGCGGCGGTGGTGCGTCGGACGTGCGAGAACGCGGTAACACGTTAAAGGATCGCGTGCTCGTTGCCGGCGGTGGCGGCGGACAAGGAGGCTCCGGCTCGCAGGCCGGCCTGTACTACGACAGCACCGGTGGGAATGGCGGCGGCGCAGAGGGAGGCAACGGTTTCAGTCCCTTCGGCGGCGGGGGCGGCGGCGGTTCGCAAACTCAAGGCGGCATCGGCGGCGCCGAAGGCTCAGGCTCGGGCTCGGGATCCGCTGGGGTTTCGGGATCCGACGGCGCGTTGGGTCTCGGCGGCAACGGTGGCGCCGGAGCCAAGGCCAGCGGCTCCGGGAATTCGGGCGGTGCCGGTGGCGGCGGCGGTGGTGGCTACTACGGAGGAGGCGGTGGTGCAGGCGGTGGCGCTTCCATTAAAGGTTATCGGCCGTCCGGCGCGGGTGGTGGCGCCGGCGGCGGATCGTCGTGGGCCGAACGCCGCGCTAAGCACTTCCAAACCTGGTCGGGTTGGAAAAGTGCAAACGGCGACGGCGCCGTCGTTTTCAGCTGGCAATGAACGATGAATCGCTGCTTTATTCCTCAATCGAGGCGCGCAGCGATTGAAGGTGCTTTCGAAAGGTGAGCGACGGATCTGATTTTTTGCGCTCGAGATACTCCGCGAACCGCAGCTGAGAGCGCAACGTTTCGCCCTCCTTGGCGCGCCGAGCTTGGAGTTGCTCGGTGTCGCGGATGGAGCATGCAGCGCGAATCAGGTCGTCGAGCTGATCCGCCGGCAAAAAAAGCACACCATCGTCATCGGCAACAACAAAGTCGTCGGCTGTCACCGAGAAATCTCCTACAACAGCCGATGCGAATGCAAGCTCGCTGCGTGGATCTAGGCGGACTGGTCCGGCGGGGTTCGCACCCAAGCTAAATACCGGGAGACCGAGTTCGCGAATCTCGGCGGTATCGCGATGACAACCCCAAATGACAATACCGGAAAGACCCGCCGTCGCCGCCTCGAGTGCCACAAGATCCCCGACGCAGCTCTCGTCGGTGCGTCCTGCGTTGTCGACGATTAGCGCGTCACCCGGTTTCGCCGAATCAATCGCTTCAAGGAAGATATCGACACTGCCATAGTGCCGCACGGGCACGCAGCGTCCAGTGAGCCGAGCACCTGTCGAGACCGCACGCAGAGCAGCGCAGCGCGGCGCAATACCCAATCGCAGGCATGCGTCGGCTAAATGAGCGGTCGTGAGACCCTCGCTCAAAGTCTTCGCTGTCATCAACGAGTGTCGTTCGTCGCTTACGCCGCGGCCTCTTTTGCGCGAGTTTCAGCTTTCTGAGCTAGCGTAAGCAGTCGAATCGCAGTTTCAATGCTGGAACTGAGGCCACGCGCGCCGAATGTTCCCAGCCGCTCGTTCGTTCAGCTTCCGGAGGCTTTGCCCATGCGAAATGTTACTCGCTTTGCGCTTACGATCGGTGCCGCTGTACTAGTTGCGGGTTGCGGCGGATCGCAGCCGCCCATTGGCGCGTCGAACCCGGCGGACGATATCGCTCGTTATGCTTCGGGCCATCAAGTGTTCGCGTACACCGGCGCAGCGCAGTCTTTCAAAGTGCCTTCGGGCGTGACCCACATCACGGTCAAAGCTAGCGGTGCAAGCGGCCCGAGTCAGGGCGGTTCGTCGTGCTATTTTAGCGGCGGTAACGGCGGTATCGTGAAGGCCACGATAGCGGTTACGCCGCGAGAGACCTTGGCGGTTTTCGTCGGCGGTGAGGGAACGGGCGACACATCAAACTGCAACGTCGGCAGCGAGGGTGGCTTCAACGGCGGCGGCGCGGGCGGAAACGAAAATTACTGCCTCAACGGAACGGGCGGCGGCGGCGCTTCAGACGTGCGTCAGGGCGGCAACGAGCTCCGCAATCGCGTTATCGTTGCCGGCGGCGGCGGCGGCGGCGGCATCGCAAACTCAGTGTTCGACGCCGGCAATGGCGGTGACGGCGGCGGAAACGTTGGCGCCAAGGGGACCGGTGTGCCCGTGGGCGGCTATGGCGGCACGGGCGGTACGCAACATCGTGGCGGAAGAGGCGGCGCAGCGGGAGCGCGCGACATGCGCAGCTCCCGAGGGAATAGCGGCAAACTTGGCGTCGGTGGTGCTGGCGGCAACGGCGAGTTGGCAGGCTGCGGCGGCGGTGGCGGCGGCGGTTACTACGGTGGTGGTGGCGGCGGCGGAGCCGACGGCGCAAGTGCATCGGGCGGCGGTGGCGGTGGCGGAGGTTCTTCTTACATCGAGCCTGGAGCGACAAACACCAAAAATCAACGCGGAGCAGCGGCGCCGGGTGATGGCCTTATTGTTATTTCGTGGTAAGCCCCGATCAGGCGCGCTACGCATTTGCGCGGAGTTCGATTGTTTTTCGACCGCCTGCCGCAATTTTTCTAGCGCGCCTCAAACGCTCAAGGTGCACGCGGACAGGGTGCACGAAGTGACTGCGTCGCGCCAAGTCGGGAGGCCTACGATGAAGCAGTTTTATGCAGTAGCCGCGATTGCGTCTTTTGCGCTCTCCGGTTGCGCGGTGGGGCAACGTGACGCGCTGCCCGGCGGTGTTTCGTTTCAAACGTTGCGCTCGCTGCATCCGGGTACGCGTGGTTCGATAAAGTTTTACAACGATACGTTCGGCGACGCGACGCCGGACGGCGTCGTCGCCGGCCCCGACGGCGCGCTCTGGTTTACCGACCCCGGAAATGACGTCATTGGGCGCATCACGACGGGCGGATCGTATACGCTGGAACAGTCGGTCGGCGAGCAAGTATCGAGCGGGATCACCGTCGGTCCGGATAAGAACCTCTGGTTCACCTTCTCTAACGGCATCGGACGCATGAAAACCAACGGCACCTATACGCTGTTTCAAGATTCCGAAGGCTCGTCTCCGCAAGGCATTACGACCGGACCCGACGGCGCGCTTTGGTACGCGCAGTCGGATGGAACCGTGGGGCGCATCACGACGAACGGCACAATCAGTCACTTCACCGTTGCTCCCGGCAACGCCAACTTGCAAGGCATCGCGACGGGACCCGACGGCAATCTATGGGTAACGCAAGAAGTCGTGGGCGGCACTCGCATCTCCAATCAAGTCATTCGTCTATCGCCGAAAGGCAAACATGCCTCGTACAAGGTGGGCGACGGGCCGACGTACATATGCGTTGGGCCCGACAAGGCGATGTGGTTCACGGAAAGCGACGCAAATGCGATCGGACGGTTGACAACGTCGGGAAAGTATCGGGAATTTCCGACGAACTACGAGTACGCCGCCCCATCGGGCATCGCGAAAGGCCCTGACGGCGCGCTATGGATTAGCGATTTCAACGGTCGCTTTGGGATCGGCCGCGTTACGACCAAGGGCAAATTCTCTTTCTACGGCGGACCGGCCGCAAACGCCGAACTTCGCCAAATTACCGCTGGCCCAGACCATAACATGTGGTTCACATCTTTTCTCGCGCCTGAAGGAATCGGAAGGGTCACGACGCGGTGAACATGCGCGTGTGAAAGATAATGAACTCATGCGCTATCCTTCACCGATGCAAGGCCCGCAGGGGCTCGCATGGGATGGGGAGTTGATGTGGGCGACAAGCGCTGCCAACGGACGTTTCTTTGCTCTCGATCCGGAGACGTGGAAAATTCGGCACGAATTCGCCCCACCGCATGAAGCGTTGGGTGTAACCTACACCGGCTCAGAGTTTCGGCTGATCCTCGCTCCAGAGATCGACGAGCCCGACCTGGAACGCGACCGGCGGTACGTCTATTCGTTTACGCCCGACGGAGGATTCACCCGGTGCTTCCCGTGTCCGGATTTTTCCGGGTCGTTTCTGGCGTATGCAGACGGGACCTTGTATCTTTCACAAGCGTGGGACAAGAAGCTGATCAAACTCAACGCGGCCGGTGCGCCCGTGCGCGAATTACAGCTCGAAAGACGGCCCGTCGGTATGACGATCGTTAATAGCGCGTTCTATTTGGCGACTGTTAATGAAGAGTGGGTGGAAGGGCAACTGCAGCGGCTCCCTGTCGATGCCCCGGCCTCATCGATCGAGACGCTGCGCTCGTTTCCGTTCGAACCCCGTAGCGTCGCCTATGACGGCAAACGATTCTGGACTGCGGATCGCAACAACCATGCGATCGTATCATTTAATTTACCGATTGGCTAAGGCCGAAACGTGTCTAAGAATTACTTTGGCTGCGCGCTTCCGGTAAAGAGAAGGAAGGTCTGCGTATCGTACCCGACGATCGCGTACTGACTTCCCTTCTTGTAGCCGCGTCGCGAGCTTCCTGGCGCGTCAGCCGCGAGATCAATGTCGGATTGCCACCCGGAACTCCGCAGCTTCCGTTGGTAGTACGCCTCGAAGCGGGCCGTAACTTGGTAAGGTCGTTGAGCTTCTTGAGCGGCTGCGATACCACTTCGAGTCGTTTGAAGGACCGCTCACCAATGGTTAAGGCTTTTCGTTTCGGTTTCGCCCAACTGAGGCCCGAGTACAGCGGGCGGCACCCTCAGACAAGAGCGTTACGGCTGCCGGACAATCACGAGCGGCTCGCGAGCCATTCGAATGCCGCTTCTACTTCTTCTTTCGTGCAGGCTTGGGTCGAGCCGGCGTTGCGCAGGGCGGCGTCGACGAGCAGCATGGCGGCGTCGGTCGTTAGGAGCGGCGCGTTTTGTGGGCCGCCTTGTTCGGCGGCGGTGCGTTGCGCCTTCCAACCTTCTTTCGCGACGAGCGCGGCGACGGTGGCGACGCGTTTGGCGCTGCCGTGGCGGCGGTCCCAGAGCAGATCGGCGATGGTATCGCTTGCGTAACCGGCCTGGAGAATGTGCTGGATCTCGAGCGGCGTGGCGCCCAGATGCAGCAGCGTTTGCAGTTCGGGGACGGCGATCGCAGTCACCTGATGCGTCTGGAGTTCTTGCAGCAGTTCGGTTTCGTCGGAAAACGCCGGACCGATCAACGCGCTATACTGCGCGGCGTAAGGTTCGCGGAACTTTGAGGCTTCGAGCGCGTCGGGCTGCGTCACGACGCTCTTCGCGGTCTTACATTCAAGCGTGAGGCGATAGCCGAGCGGGCCGAGGATCGCGTCGGCGATGCCGTCGGGCTGTTCGTATTGGCCGAGATGCTGCGTGAGGAAGCCGAGATGCGCGAACGCATCGCAGACGGCGGCTTCAAACGCGGCGGGATTGTCGCCGGTCGCCGTGGCTTCCAGGCGTTCGCAAAGGGCATCGGCGGCTTCATCTTCCGGCGTTGACGCGGGCGCGACGATGTCGGGCCAGTCGTCGGGCGGTTCGTTGATGCGGAAGCGGCGTTGCGCGTCTTGGAAGATCTGCGGCTTGCGCCCGTGGCCCAGCTGACGCGCGATATATTCGATGAGGTTGGTGTAGACGTACTTGCGCGTGGTGTTGGGTGGCACTAAATTGTGCGCGAGGGCGTCTTTGAGCAGCTCGTCGGCGTCGCGCGGTTTGCCGTCTTCGAGGATTTCGATTGCGGCGGTGATGACGCGGCCGCGCGGCGCGGGCGTGGTGCTTTCGGCCAGCGGGCGATCGAGCGGCGAGCTTTGGTTTGCGATGATGGCGAACTCGTGCGCGAAGACATCACCCTTCGATTGCAGCCGTTGCGGGAGATCGTCCATCGAGATGGCCGATGCGGCCGGCATGGCGCCGAGTTCGTCCCACGCGATCGGCGCCGCGACGGTGAGTCCTTCGCCGCGCAGGCAATACGGTACGGCACTGAAGCGTCCGGCGGCGTTGCTGGAGACGTGGACGTGCACGCGGTTGTCGTGGTGCGTGTTGAGCTCGGTGGACAAGAGGTCGGGATGCGCCGCGCACGCGCGGTTGGCGATGTGGTGAAGCCACGTGCGCAGGGACTTGGCGTGCGGTGCGTCGGCGAGCGGCACCCACAGTGCGATGCCGGTGCCGCCGTCGAGCATGAGGATTGCTTGTAGTCTTGCGTCGTCGAAGAGGATGGTGCGCATCGCGAGCGCCGCGAGCTTGGTGCGCTCGAACGGGATGTGCGGCTCGGCTTGGAGCAAGATGCGCGCAAACTGCAATCGCTCGCGATCCGCCGGCGGCGGGAGCGGCGCCCACGTATGAAATTAGATCGCGTACTTGGCGTGCACGAGCCAGAGCAGCTTCGTCGCCGTCAGCGGCACGCTGGTAACGTGAAATACACCTTCGGTCTGCAGACCGCCGGGATAGTTGCGGTAGACGACCGATGTTGCCTTGAGATGCGCTTCGATCAACGGTCCGACGAGACGGTAGTGCGTCAGCACGCGCCCAATCAGCTTCGCATCGGCCGCCACACCGGACAGCTCTTGCATGCGGTCGGGATTCGGCTGGGGCGGGGGGAGGCCTGTTTGAGGATGCCGAGCCGGCGTACGTGCCGAAGTGCGCGACCTGGACCGCCTTACTCGCGCAACCGTACCTTCCGCTCACCTAGCTCGAAGCGCTCGTCCTTCCGCAGGTCGCGCATACAAGTCGTGCGCGGCGTTTTGCGGTTCTCGCTCGTCGCGCAAAGTTCGGGGTCCGATTGAACGAGGCCATTCCAAAGCTCGTCGCTTGAGACGGTCTTTCCGCGAGCGTGTTTCTTTAACCAGCGTTCGGCGGCGTCCGCGAATTTTGAACGTCGAGCCATCATAAAGCCTTTCTGATGCAGAGGTGTAGAAACTCGTCCAGGTCTAAGATTGTTATCTCTCTAGCCCGCGGGATAAATGTTACAATGTCATCGCCTTTGTAGAAATTCTTTTTGGGGTTATGCGCCCACCCCGGGCCCGCGAGGACGATATACGAGCGTTTGATAGCAGGGTTCGCATCCTTTAAAACGAGCATTTTAAGAATCTCGCACGGCACTTTCTCGTCAACGCTGCCGCTGCCGCCTTGCCACTTGACCGATACGTTCACCAGCGTGTTATCCGGCGCGGTGACTAAGGTGTCCACGCGCTGGCGCCCACCTCCTAGATTCGGAGAAAGGTATTTCTGTCTAATATAAGCGTATCCGTGCTTCTTGAGGGCCGGAAGCACCGTAACCTCGAGCGTTTCTCCGCTTGACGACGTAGCGCCGCCGCCAGGAGGAGGCGTCACAGGTTTAAGGTCGCTAGCATCTCGCGCACATCCTCGCGGTTGCCGTCGCACGATATTCGGCGCGGAGCGGCCAGTGTCATTACAGCGAACCCGAGAGAGCGATACATCTGCAAGATACGCTTTGTCGCCTGGTTCGAAGCTACGACCGGACCTGAGTGCTTGGCGAGCCACTTGGCAAGCCGTTTCTGGTCCTCAAAGTCAAAACCCCCGGCTGAATACGACGTAAACTCCACGTCATAGGGCGGATCGGCATAAACAAGGTCGTCGTTCCGTAGAACTAAGTCCGCGAAGTCGCCGCACCGAAAATCGTAGGCTCGGAGGGCGCTACGATATTCCGCAAACTCCCTTCCAGTGCGGTACGTAATCACCTTGTAAGAGCCAAAAGGCACGTTGAATAACCCGCTTCCGTTGAAGCGGCAGAGGCCGTTATAGCCGGTGCGATTGAGGTAGTAGAACAACGCAGCAGCCTCGGCGCTATCGGCTTTCCCAGCCTCGATTAGCTCATTGAACCGCGAGCGATTGGCGTAGAACGTAGCGCGATCATTCTTAAAAGTGACGCCATCGGGTTCGAGCCCGTATTGTAGCCACTTATAGAACGAAATCAGGTGCGGGTTGGAGTCATTGAGGAGCGCTGTCCGAGGAAGCAGCCCAAGAACGACGGCAAGCCCCCCAACGAACGGTTCCACCAGCCTCCGGCTGGGGTGCCCCCCGCTCCAGATCCGGCAGAGGCGGGGGACCAGCCAACGCTTCCCGCCCGCCCATTTTAGGGGAGGCGGGAGCGAAGGGGAGGGCAAGCCCGGAAGAACTGAGGCTTTAGCGTACATTCCCTTCTCTAAATGATCGTTTTTGATCGCGTCCTCCTGCAGAAGCCCGGCTCCGGACGAGATAGTCGGCCTCCGTTACCGCCTTGTCCAGAAGCGCGTTTTGCCTCTTCCTTCGACCGGCTTTGCGACAAGATGGCTCGGGCCGTTCGTATTCTCGCGCTAGCTGAATGTACGGAAAGCATTGCCCCATCACTATCGCGCGCTTATTTGCCAAGAGGGCGGCAATCGAACGTATAGCTTGGTCACCACTCGGGGACCAGGCGGCACAAAGAGCAGTGCGCTCTGCGAAGGTACCTTGACGGCCAAGGTTTTGCGGAACTTCCCGCGAGCGGATACCCTCTCAGACAACTGCGTGTATGGAGATGCGTTTCAATGCGCGTATATGCATCAGGCTAATCGTCGAAACACGAACAGATGTTCATGGGCAATGCGTACGAGACGGCCTCCGTACGGTGTGCTCAGAGATCGAGTATTGTGCTGGATTTTAATGATCACGTCGACCAGCTCACCTGGCGCGACGCTTGTAACGACCTGAGGCAAATCGTAGTAGCGGCGGTCCTTCCGCCACGATCCGATAAGTACGCCGTAATGCCCGAGCGGGCGCAGCGCCTTGTATGCGTTTTTCAGCACTGCTCCTAGCATTTTTGAAAAAGCCGGAAGATCAGCCCGCGCCGAAGACAGATCGGACGAATGCACAGCAGTCCCCCATTGGTGCCCGGAATAAGGGATCATTCCAGCATAAGGCGGATGAATCCAGATGGTCCCCGCTGGGCTGCCGAGCTCGCTCATGAGATCGCGCTGCGTCGCGTCGAATCCTGAACGCAGGTCCAGTCCGACATAAGGAATGGATAGATCAGCTGCAACGTCACGAGCAGTCCCGGACCCTTCCATTGGGTCTACGAACAGGTCGTGGCGCGAGACATGGTACGTTGCGAGGAAGGCGCGGATGATGTGGCCCGTGCAGTTGCCTCGGTAAGCTGAGTCGCCCCACGGTCCTCGGTTTGGGTATGAGACGATGCTGGTGGTAAATCGGAAGCGACCCAGATCGTTTAGCATCCTCGCGTTAGTAGCACGGCGACGTTGCCGCGAGCTGTAATAATTGCTGCCAATCTGTTTGAAACGGAGCCCATGCTGTCCCACTCGGGGGAGGACTCGCTGCAGCGAGGGCTCGGCGGATCCGCTCCAGCCGCTTTGTTCCAAGCCGCTAGGTTCGGATTGTAAAGTTCCCGGCGTGTCGCCGTTAACGCCACGTCCGGTTGGCGTCACCACGGTATGATGCGAGGAGCCGCCGGTACAGCCGAGATGCGAAGACCAAGCCGTTGTCGCTGCGCACAACCACTCCGGCGTCTCCCAAAGGCAGCACGCCAAAGCGTTTGAGACAAGCATCTTCCAGCGCCCAGACCGCCTCCTGAGCTCGACAGTTCTTACTGATGTGTTAGCGTCGGAGTAAAATTGACCCACCCCGTCGGTTGAAAATTGACCCACCTAAGCCCTCGGCGAACTACGGTTCGCATGCTAAAAAAGGAGCTTCAGGTGGAAATAGACGTCCTGCATCGACAGGGCAAGAGCATCCGCCAGATCGAGCGCGAAACCGGCGAAATTCGACCGGCGCGGCCGCAAGAGCCGATTCAACGCTTTGAGACCGATCCCGCGAAGCAGCTGCAGATTGACTTCGTCGTTTTCCGGCGAGGTATGTTGCCGCTGCGCGCGTTTACGGCGGAGCTTGGCTTTTCGCGCTATTCGTATGTCGAGTTCACCGACAATGAAGCCGGCGTAACGCTAGTGGCCTGCCTGGAACGCGCCCTGCAGTACTTCGGCGGCGTTCCCGATGCACGTGCTGTGCGACAATCCCAAAACGATCGTCGCCGAGCGCAACGCCTACGGCGACGGCCTCCATCGCTACCAGAAGGCTTGGCTCGATTTCGTCAAGCACTACGGCGTCGGGGTCAAACTCTGCGCACCGTATCGAGCACAGACCAAAGGCAAGGTCGAGCGTTTTCACCGCTACTTGCGCGAATCGTTCTACAACCCGCTGCAAGCCGCACAATCCGAGCTTGTCGACGTTGCGTTGGCCAACCGCGAGGTACGGCCGTGGCTCGATGAGGTTGCCATTAGCCGCATGCACGCAACGCTCAAAGAGCGCCCTATCGATCGCTTCATGACCGAAAAATCAGTGCTGCGACCGCTGCCGCCCCGTATGGCGGCCGCCAAGCGGTTGCGCAACCATCGGCCGTGCTCCGCGTTCCGACGCCGATCGAGTCGCTGCAGCATCCGCTTTCGCTGTACGATGCCATCGTGGACCTGGTGCGAGCATGATGGAACTCGAGCGGATCAACGATCTTTGCCAGAAACTGGCAATGGGAACACTTGCAACGCACCTCGCACACAGCACCGAGGAAGCCGCACGCAAGGACTGGAGCTACCACGAGTTCTTCGAGCATGTGCTGCGAGCCGAGCTTCACGAGCGACAAGAACGCAGCCGCGTGCAGCTGACCAAGACAGCCGGATTTCCCACGATCAAGACCTTGGAACAGTATGACTTCACGTTCGCCACCGGCGCACCGAAATCGCTGATCAACGAACTCAACTCGCTGACCTTCATCGAACGGGCTGAGAACATTGTGCTGCTTGGGCCGAGCGGCGTTGGCAAGACGCATCTTGCCATCGCACTCGGGTATAAAGCGACGCAATCCGGGATCAAGACCCGATTCGTTTCAGCGGCCGATCTTATGCTGCAGCTTGCCTCGACTCATCGCCATGGACGGCTCAAAGAATACCTCCGGCGGGCGATCCAGGCGCCGAAACTACTGATCATCGACGAGCTCGGCTATCTGCCGTTCTCGCGTGAAGAAGCCAGCCATTTCTTCCAAGTCATTGCGCAGCGTTACGAGCACGGGTCAGTGGTCATCACGAGTAATCTACCGTTCGCGCAATGGGATACGGCCCTTGCCGGCGACGCCACCATGACCGCCGCAATGCTTGACCGCCTATTGCATCACGCACATATTGCGATGATTACCGGCGAGAGCTTCCGGTTACGCGAGCGCAAGAAGGCGGGAATCAAACTGCCGCCGGCAAAATCCGCAGCCAAGGTGGGTCAGAATTAACCGGCGATCTGACGTGTAGGTGGGTGACTTTTCAGCCGGCGTTTACAGGAAAGAGTTAGTACATGGCCGAGCATCGGGTCGTAATGACCGAGCCAAAGCACGATATATTGAATGCCGACATCGACTTTTGGGTCTGGTCCAATCGCAAACAACTGGGCCACCTTCACGTTAGCAAAGGCGGCGTAGACTGGTACCCCACAAAAGCGAGCAAGAGTAAGTACTCTATGAGTTGGGAAACTATCGACTCCGCGATGCAAGCACACGGCGCACTGAGGCGAGCAACGCGCGCCAAGAAAAGGCGACGCTGATCGCGAACTGCGCGGCCCCTCTTTGCGCAGGTTTGCAGTCCCCGTGAAACTTCAAGACCTGCGGCGAGTTGAAGCGCCGCCGAGCTCGTCCGAGGGCGTACCGCCCGTCGAAACGGCGTTGACGCTCTGACTAGCCCGTGTCGTGGCGAAGGACTGATGGCTACCGTCAGGTGCATCGTGTCCAAACGCTGCTCTCAAGGGGGAGACTTACGGGCGGTCGTCAACTATTTAACATGATATTTCGGCGTTTCAGCTACTGCGCATTGATAGTAATCGTAACCTGCCTGCGCGCGGCGGCCTCAAGTACGCCGCCAGGCGGCACGTATAAAGGCTGTCCCGCTGAGGGGGCGCCCAAGCCAACCGGCCTCGAGGCGGAGGTCGCGGAGCCCGTTTTTCTGTTCATAAACAACGAACTAAACCGACTTAAGAACAGAGCCGATCAGGCAGTTAACCCCAGCACCACAACGGTCGCCGAATTGAATGGTAAGGCGGCACCGAACAATCGAATCCTGCCGAACTCGCGCACGAATCTGCTCGCGCCTCTTAATGCGGCAATACTTGCTTCCCGAAGCATCTCCAATGCGGGACAACGCGCACAGATTATCCAGGAGGCGAATCACAGAACCCTCGCCGCCCTGAGCGAAGCTTTTACGTCAGCACGCGCATATGAGAATGAGGCAGTCGTGTCGCAAGGCTACCTGGCAAGCGACGTTGGCGCTAAGTCGGAAGGCCCTGAGTCGCCGAATTGCTACGGTGAAAGTGGAGACGATTATCACATCTGGCTGGTCGATGCCGTTGGGGATCCGCGTTCTGTTTCTGCTGTTGTCGAGATGACGCCTCGCTGGAAGGATTATAACCAAAGCTGGAAATTGGAGCGACTTCATCGGTTCTCGGTGGAACGAACGTTAGTTAAGATTACTGGTTGGCTTCTCTTTGATCCCGAACATCCAAATGAGGTCGGCAAGACTCGGGGCGGACAGTGGGAGATTCACCCGATCACAAAGGTTGAGTATTTCGAGCAGAATTCATGGCACGAGCTTTAGCGTTAACTCAAGCAGTGAGCCGACGCAGCAATTCCCAACAACGCGATCGAACGCTTATTAACAGCCGAAGCTAAGAGGCGCGTTCTCACGGCGCCACGAGCGAGCAGCACGGCGAGCGTTTCCCGTACAAACTACTACATATTAGGGACCGCCGGGAATCCCCTCATCCTCGTTTTGGGCACCGGAACCGCCGACAAACCCCGTGCTTGATCGGGCGAGGAGATAGTCAATGTTAATCGCGCCGGGATCTTCGTGCGAATTATGAGGAACGTGCTGATGACCGCACCAGCCCTTATAGGCTAACCAGCGTTCGTCAGATAAGCGCGTTTCCTGGCCCGGTGATACGAACATCACCTCGGTAGTCCGGCCGACGCTTGCATTTTCTTCAATCCAGCGCATTAGAGCGGCGATGCCATCCAGGTAAGCTTTACTGAACCCTGGAGCATCCTTAGCGTGGCCGGCGATCTCGATCTGAATGGCTGATTGCTTGTTCGTCTGCACAGTATTAGGACGATGTTCAAGCGTGCGCGCAGCTACAGCAATTGATAAATATTGATAAGCCTTGTAAATCCCACCTTCAAACGTCACTGCAAAGTGAGGCCAGCTATTGTTAATTACGAATGCCTTTCGCGCCCCTGCCACAGTCGGCATCTCGGTTGTGTGTAGCACGCCTCGGGGAGGCCCTGCGACAAAAGCGCCGGCATCCTGTGAGTCGTTGTCATCTCTTGTTGCAAACGGGCACCATTCCATTGGAACTCCTTTGTACGGTTAGTGTCGGTGATGCTGTAACAGGTGAAACCATTTGTTCTCAAAGTCGCGGGAAAATACCGCGCGCCTTTTTCGGCGAAAGTCAGCGGGTAATCGAGCGCCCCACCAGCCATAAATCATAATCAAACCCGTTGCGGGCCACCAGCAGAGCGGAAGGCACCGGCATCGTTCAGTTCATTGTCTTGGCGTAGCAAACAAGCACCCAGCTCATCCTTTACGCCCTATTTCTTTGCTTGTATGACTGCGATGTTGTCGGAATTCAGGCAATCCAGATCCACGGCGGCGTCGATGCCGTCAATTGTCCCTGTTGCGTATTGGTGTATCGTCCAACTCTTCCACCCGCGCGGCATATATCTGGGCTTCCCAGGCGAGCCATGCGGATCGGCGAGCCAGAGCCGGTAGTCGGCAAACTGTGCCGAGCCGCTGAAGTAGGTGTTCCAGGTATCTTGATTCGTATAGATGATCGGTTTGCCGAGTGCCGCCGTTATCCGCTGCGCACACGCAGCTAGGTTCGCGAGGCGCGCATCCGCGGAGGCGCCCCAGCCCTGGGCGCCCGACCCCTCTTCGACGTCAATTACCGGCGCAAGCGTCCCGAAACGTCCGTCAGCAATCTCCAGCAGATGCTCGGCCTGTTTGCCGCCGCTTTGAGCCACGATGAAATAGAAGTAGACGCCAAAGGGTATGCCGGCCTGAGTGCAAGCATCATGATTGCCGACGAACATCGTATCGTCGCCATAGTCGCCAGGAGCCTTACTGTGGAAGACGCGGGCAATGACGAAAGCGACCTTTTTCGTCGCCGCCACTTTTGTCCAATCGATTTTCTTCTGGTATGAGGAAACGTCGATTCCATAGATCATTTTAGCCAATCCAAATGCTTGCAAAGCCAAACGGCGGCACTACCACGCGACTGGAATCCAGTTGGCCACGGCACGGCGTGGCGTAGGCGCTGCACTACAAATGCCTTATCCGCATCGGTAAATCCATCAGACGGTCTAAAACAGAGGGTGTCACCGGGATCGATTAGGCCGTGTACACTTAGGAGCTGCACGGCGACGAAGGTTTCGGCATCGGAATCGAACGACACATCTTTCCACCAAAAAAGCGGTACGCCGCGTTCCAATAACGCTTGCTGATAGCTGATAAGAACGGCACGATCCCCGCGTACTTGCGCCGGCGCATACCCATTGGTTACGCAGAAGGCCGCGAGCGCGCCGGCGGCTTCACCGATCGCCCATTCGACCGGATGCACGCGGTAAGCACCGGAAGTAACGTGCGTCGTTCCGATATTCTTGCAAGCAGCGACGAAGTTCGCGTGGGTCATACTGTATAACGCGCCAGTTGGGATTTGAAAGGGATAGGTGCCGAAGCCGAGCCACGGCGTTCCGATGCATGGCTTGCCCCGCGACGCTGAGTGCACGTCAATTCCGTACCAGCCGATTCCGCACGAGTCTGCAAAAAGATAGGCTCCTCGCGCCATCTCGTCGATATTAGAAGGAGCCTCGATGTCGCTTTGAACCACAACTTCAGCGGGGCGCGCAAGGCGGCGGCTTTCCCGAATGTACGGCTGTGCCGCCGTACCATCGTCGCGGCCGAGCGCGCCGGCAAGAAGCTTGATATTGAGGTACCCGGTCCCCTCACGGTCGTCGCGCGGACAGAAGTTTTGCAGCCAGTACAGGCAAGCTATCGAGACTTCGCGAGCCTCCTCGATAACGCGACGATCTCCTTCGAGGGACCCAGTAGGAATTGCGGCTGCTTGATAGTCATTGCTGCCGTAGTTGATTGTTGTTCGGCTAAGGGCGTGGTTTTTGTCCGAGAAATTTGCGGGATCGAGATACTGCCGGTAATTCCAGAGAGTATCCGCTCCCGGGGCTGGTTCGGTGAAAACGGTGCTGATATCGCCATCCTCGACGCTGAACTGTTGATTCGCGGCAATCGTATCGTAGTTTAGGGGCTTTGGAATGGGGTGCTCTTCCTCGGATCCTGTCAACTCGACGGCGATCGGGATAGTAATAGGCTGAATATGCTCGGAGTGGCGCTGCGCCGGCGCCGAACGCTCGCCGGTGTCACCTTGACTTTCGGCTCCGATGCGCCACGGAACCTCGCATACCTGAAGTAAGTCACCGAGGTCGGTCGCGTCGAGATAGAAGCTAGCATGAAACTCTTCGCCTTCCGCACTGCGTAAGAATCGCACCACTCCGTCGACTACCTCGGCCGTTTCGATTCGCACACCATGGCGGACGGTGATGAATCGCGAATGTTGCTGGAGCTTCTGCTGAAGGATCTCCGTCGCAACGTTCGGGTCGCAGCGAAAGGGGTTCGCACCGAGCGAGAAAGGTGGCCCCGCCTTCGCGAAGCCTGGGTTAAAAAAGCGTTGCTTGTATCCGTCGGCGGAGAGCGTCGCATGGGTCGCATACCAATCGCGGATCGCGTTTCGGAGGTCGCGATAGCTGCGATTGCTGCCGCTACTTTCGACGGGCATCGAGTCCGCCTCGTCCCACCGCGTTACGCCCTGAACCGTCGCTTGTCCGCCAATCCAATCGCTCTCCTCAAGCAGAAGTACACGAACCGAATCGAATGATGCGATAGACAGCGCTGCCGCAACGCCTCCAAAACTCGCACCAACAATGATTACGTCGTATTTATTTGTCATTTAAACGTTAAACCTATGCCTCTTCGACCAACGCGGACCGAAGCAAGCTTGCAGTCCTCTTAGCCAAGCGATCTAATCGATTGACGGAGGCGCCTGTATGATCGACGCTCATAGATTTCCACTCGCCGGGACGGGTACGCTTTCCTTGCATTGGCTCAAGCAGACGATAACGTAGCCAGAGGCTGCCCCCTAGAATCCAAGCGCAGCGCGTATTGCTATATGGCATGCAACCTTCCGGCGTTGTCGTCGTAGACACGGCGTGCCGTTATGCCAATGAATCGGGCGCAAGGAAACGCACTAAGCGACCTGAACGCGCTCATCAAAGTGCACCGCTGCTACATCCCCCGTTACTTCAACGGTGTCGCCGCTCTTGATAGTCGTCCCCGCAAGTGGATTAGGAAACGTAGCAGTACCGGTTGTACCGTCATCCTTCCAATCAATTTTAGATGCAGCCACGCCATTAACTGCAATCGATCCGCTATTGAGGTTCTTTCCACCCAACGTAACGGCGATCGACGTTGGGACTGCCTTCACGGTCATGGTGTCGATCTCAGGCGGACTTGCCGAAACGAGCTTTCCTCCGATGTAGGCTCCCTGGCCAAGACCCATCAGTACCATTAACGCCGTGTCGATATCCGGGAAAGGTAGACAGTTGGGATCGTTCGGCTGACAGCCAACGTACGATTTAAAGTCAACGCCGAAACGATAGAGGAAGACTCCTATCGCAACGACCGTCCATGCGAGCATCTGCGCTTTTGTGAGATCAGGCAGACCTTGATCGGTCTGGACAAGATCGGCTAGATTGATAGGCGGCTCGACAGCCTTCCCAGTCCTGTCACTCACCGTCAATAGGCTGGCTTTGCTTATCTTGTTGTTAGCGATGTAAGAAACGATGATTCCTTTTGCACCTACCATTGTCGATAGACTCAGGCCGAGCGCGAGCATTACGTTCATTGGCAAATTATAAATTGCCGGCAGCTTACCCCGCGCTAATGTCAAGTCGACGAAAACAAAGATAATCGGCAGGGTCCACAGCAAAAATTGAAACTTGGACGAACTGAGTCGACCATCCTCACCTAGTGCAAGTCCGAATGGATTCCAAGACTTACCTATCCACGCATATGCGATGACCAAAAGAACTATGAAAACGAACGCTGATCTACCAGGATGCCTATTGAAGTATGATGCCCAGCCAGCGAAAAACGCGTTCCACTGTGGGTAGTGCGGAAGAATAGTTACGAAAATTAAAGTAATAAACAGAAGGGCGATGCTCAATAAAACCCTTCCACTCATCACTGCCTCCCTAACCTACGAATGATAACTTAAAATGAAAGGAACCTCGGGTTGTCGCCGGCTTTGGGTCCCAAAAAGGGCTGCTCATTAGTTTATACGTTGTGATAAGTCAAGATGTCCTGAAACACCCGCGAGTTCTTTGAGCAATGTTTGAATCGCCTCGTGCGTGGGTCGAAACGCCCGGCTGCTATCCGTCAGGCGGCGTAAAGTTATGCTTCAGGGTGGTATGCACGCAATTTCCTCGTAGACAAGGCCCGGACCAGTGCCCCTGCTTACCGAGGTAATCACCGCAGTCCCCTTCCGTACAGGGATATTTGGTTAGGGCAATGTTGTGACCGTCAGAACTGTGGCCGCAGCCTGCTCTCGGACAAGGTTCAATATCTTTGCCCTGATACTCGGGGCATCGGCAGGCTTCGACGCGACATTCAAAGTCAGCCACCGGAAATTCTCCTTCCGAATCAAACCGCGACGCTTAGTGGAGCGTACTCGCGCCTTCCATGTTAGCGAGCAGGCGGTCGTGGTGCAAGCAAGCTTAAGATAGCGCTTGCTTACTTTCTTATGCCCATTTAAATCAGCCAGGCTCTAGCCTTGGACCGGCGAGGAGGGCGGCAACAGATCGCTTACTGGCGCATGTAGTACCAAATCACTACTGCGCGCACCTTAAAATAACAGTGCGGGCACCGCGCAAACGGGAGCCGCGCGTAACTTCACCAGCCGATAGGAAGGAAGGGGTCGTTCGGTTCGCTAACGGCAGTGCCCCTCACGGCCCGGCGTCCTGGGGCTACTGCGACTCCACGCGATGCGTTTCGCGGTCCTGCGACATCGCTGCGGGCACCGAGTCGCGATCGGCGTTATCCCAGAACTCACTTACCACCAAAAACGAGCAGGAAGAGAGGCGCGCACGCTTATGACCGTATCTCACGCGTTGCACAGTCGCACACCGCTTCACGGAATTCGATAGTGCCGGCGCCGCGCCCGACCGGGGAGCTCTTGAAGCGCGACGTTTATCGCCCAGACGATGGGTTTGTCGCTCGGCTAGAGTTTGACAATCTCGAAGTCGTCGGCAGCGGCGCAACGCTGCAACCCAAGGATCCGGGCAAAGCCTCGAGCATTCGGCTCGTCCTGCCGCCCCAACACTTTGTCGACATCATCGATCGCGGCGGCGGCGCACCGGCGACGCAGCCTCTCTACAGCTCGGGTCCTTCGGCGCTACTTTTTGCGTGGCCACCGACGCTCTCGATCGACTACACTCTCGATGGACTACTTGACACGCTGAACCTTCTACCCGTCGTGCTTTTGCCCGCCGATGATACTTCCGTATCGAGCACCAGCGATTGGGCGTCATTCATCGAATATCCGCTGGGCCTTCGCCTGCAGCCAACCGATGCGACTTTACGTGCATACAATCCGCATGTCGATAAAGCGGAGCTAAAAGGCAATGATACAGAGCTGGCGGGACAGCGCGAGCTCTGGCACTTACGATTTGTCGAACAGGCGGCGCTTAAGCGGTTGTCCGGGTGGTATGACGTGAGCAAACAAGCGGAAGCGGACGAACCGCCGCTGACGTTACGCAGCGTACAAAGCCCTGTTCCCAACATCTCGCCGGTACTAGCCGCAGCTCAGTTCAATCCGGGATCGAGCCCAACTGACCCACAGTCAGGTAAGTATCTCGTCATTGCGGGCGACGGACGTCAAGAAATATCCGACTACACCAACCACGCCGACCCTGACGTAATCAAGGCCACTACCTATGCGCTCACACCGCAAGGCATCGTGTCCGATCTGGCGTGGAGCACGCGGAGCGCACCTCAAGGCAACTACACGCCGTTGCTGGATGGCCTCGCGCAGCGCACCTATTTGGGCGTTGACAGCGAGTTCAAGGAGTCGATCGCTTGCACTGCGGTTCCCACCAATCACTGGATTTCGTACGAACGCCCGATCGTTCGAGCGGCTGATGAAACCGACGGCTTTGCTCGATTAGAAGCCCCGAAAGCATATCTTGTGCTGCGCAAACCACTCGAAGAGTATACTGGCGAGGTTGCCAAAAAACTCGGCGCCAAAGCGATTCGACTGAAGGCGCCGCACCCAACGGATCCAGACCAACCGCTTAACGCGAGCCCGCCGATTTTCCCAATACAAATCGATGCCAGTACGCCGGACGCCTTTCGCGCATATCTGGACAAGAACGGCAAGAACGAATTCGTTTGGCAGGGCGAAAAACAGGGTTTTGACGGCAACTGGACACCGACCGAGTACCGCTTCATTTACATCAAGAACGGTAAGCAGCTTACGACCCCTGGGTACGCAGCACAAATTAAGGCAAAGATCGCCACTACGTGGGACGCCGACGCCTCGCTACGGTCGTGGACGTTTGAAGGTCGCCCGTATTGTATCACCGACTTTAATGCAGACCCTAGACTTCTCAAGAACGCAACAGTCAACCTCTTTGAGATGGCCCTCGCGCTTCCCGATATTCAAATAGACTCCTCAGTTCCGGCTATCACGCCCAAACTCGACTACTTCGTCGCAACCATCCCCCAAGTTCGCAACGCGGCCGTCGGGGATCTCACCAAGGGCGCATTTCAAATCCTTACTGATCCGGCAATTATTGGACAGACGGCGCAGCAGTTTGCAAAGGCCATCGACATTGCGGGCCTACCAAAAATCTCTTTAGGCGGCATAACGCCGCCTGATGCAGTGACGGGTATGCTCAAAGGCTTGCCCAGCATCGGTCAGCTCGCGCTTGAGTACGGCCCGATCTTCGGTGAACTAAAACAGGACGCTGACATCGCTAGCGCCTTTCTGGACGACGTGAAGATGTTCGGCGCTGACGTTACTCAGATTATCAAAGACGCGCTTATCGCTAAGCAAACCGCGATCCCCTACCTCAAAGAGTGGGTCAAACAGCAAGGCGAGGATGCGTTGCACCAGGCTGAACTCGCCATCACAACGTATGCACTCGACCAGGAGAAAAAGCTTCCGATACCAGGCGAGGATTTCCTCCAGATCAAACTGCTGGCGGATACCGTCATCGACATTGCCGTGCAGATTCTGCTGGCGATTAACGATCTCCCCAAGCTGACGAGAACGGTGACCTACACGCTTACCGGCAAGAATGGTTTGCCAGTCGTCGAGATCAAGTTGAGTCTTGCTGGAACAGACTACGTCACGTTCCAGTTCAAGTCGATCACAATCACTTGCGAGCTCGGTAAGTCGCCCCATGTTAGTGCGCCGCTCTATTCGGTTGACTTGGGACCGGCGCTTAAAGCGCTCGAAGAAGCAGTCAGCAAACTGACCGCGGACGTAGCACCTACGATTACCTACGCGCTCGATTACCTTTATACGGGGCTTTCCATTCAGCTGCCCAACATCAACTCGGGCGCTTTCTCGCTGCGCAACTTTGTCCTAATCTCTTCCATCGGGCTGCCGATCGGTGACAAGCCTCCCGCGGCCAGTTTTTCCATCGGCACGCGGGCCAAGCCGCTCACGTTGGCGGTCGGCATCTATACTGGCCACGCCTTCTTTGAATACGACTCACCGGCAAACGTCCAATTCGAGCTCGATTTCGGGGTTAGTGCCGCACTGGAGTTCTTGGACATTGCGTCTGGGATGGTCGACGTTGCTGTCGGTTTTTACGTTGCGGTCATGGAGAACGATACGAAGATCGATCTTCACCTCCGAGCTTCGGGACATCTGAGCGTTTGCGGCATCGTCTCGATCGACGTCCTCTTCTACTTCGCCTTCGAAGCCGACAACAGCCATTACTATGGCGAGGGCGAGGTTGATGTTGACATCGACATCCTCTTCGTCATCAGCATTTCCGTGCAGCTCAAGATGCGCAAGGAGTTTAGCAGCCAAAACGCTGCTGCGGTAGGGACCATGCGTCCAGGCGATCGCACAGACTATCCATTACCCACATACGAAGACTTCATGACGCAACAGGATTGGAGCGACTACTGTGACTCTTTCTGAGCCGAGCTACCCGTGCCAGGTCATTCAATGGCTGGCAATTCCCCGGGGCCTTGAAAGCGGCAAGGGCAAACTCAACGTGTATGTGCTGCCGGACCTGTTGCCGGTTCCAGGGGGAACCGCGACGCTGGCCGATTTCCCAGACCTGCTCGACTGGCGGAACGCACTTGTCAACAAGATCAAACTCAGCGTGAAGTTTGGACACGTGGACGGCACCACACGTCTGGTCGATCCTTCGGCACTAACATTGCGCCTGCGTGATGTGCCTGACGAGTTGGCCGACCTTTATTCTCTCGAGTTTAATCGCTCTACGAGCATTGACGCCCCCTCCGCAAGGCTGAACACGCGCAAACGCCGAGCACGCGCGGCTAGCCGTAAAAGCTTCGATCCTAAGGATGTCCACGACTACTTGGCAGCGTCATATCGGTGGGATGTACTGCGTCCACTCGGTGAAAAACAAGCACCGCGGCTGAACTCACCCAAATTCGAAAGTTGGCTGCGTGCACTGCACGACGACAAGAAGGTTCCGGCACAGAACGAAGCCAAAAAAGGCGACGCGGCTGCGGCAACAGCCTTCCGCCACATATTTGCTGGCAACAGTCGTTACCCGATTGCGTTGCAGCTCTTCGGCTATCTCTTCGAACTCGAGATCACCTTTGTTGAGGACTGGTTCCATCAGCATCCTGTCAGCTGGGTTCAGGTCATTCCCACGTGGGTGCCGCAGACGCCCTTTTCCGCCGACGTATGCGTTCGAACGGCACTCAACAGGCGGTTTGAGCTCGACCCTGCGGTTAGGACGACCAAGAGCGGCCGGATGGAAATCGACGCTGACGATTATCGCGTGACGCAAAAAGATCTCGTAAGTGATTACGCCAAGACCGAAGCGATGCGTATGCGGGGCAACGATGATCTGAATATCCTTCACCCTACGAATTTCGGGATTACACTGCTGTGGGCCGGATTCGATGGAAGCGCCGGCACCTACTTAGCTGACACAACCGGGGAAAACAGTCCGCAAGTAAAGTTGCACGACTATCTTGTCGGCGAACTCACGCACACGCCGTTGCCACAATACCAGCGAGTGACCTTCGACCACGGGGCACCGCCGCCGCCGGATACGGTAAACACGTTGCGGCGCGGCTGGGCCGTGCGGGTCGCTTGCAAGCACTACGACACGCCGCAGACGATTCTTCCAACCGCAGCTGGACTGAACTATCACAGTTTATGCGACCGCGTGACAACCGTCCAGGTCACAAATACTCCTGCGACCGTTACACATGTGCTCGGTCTCGAAGAGGGCTGGGTGTCTGTTAACGACATCACGCAAACCGGGAGTACGACACCGCTGCACTTTCCAGCGATTGGACACTGGTGTATGACGGGCATGCTTGTGCAACCGCCCGTGTCCAAGAGTCCAGGTACCAACGGGTATCAACCTGGCAACAGCGACCAAAAGATCGACAACCTCCCACTGAGCTTTGCGCCGAGAGGCTTCTGGAAGTTTCCAGACGGCACTAGTGTCAAGGCGCGCACGATGCCGCAGCGCTTCGGCTTCGAGTATCATTTCAGTCTGGCCACGATTCTGTACGACGGTTTGGCGGTAACCGGCGACGTCAAAGATGATGCGAACGCCGAGAACTACGATCTCGTCCCGAGCACCCCGGTCTTCAATCTGGTCACGCACTTTTATCGTTACGAGCCGATCGACCCACCTGTCGTCTGGATGAAAATGGCCGGCAACGGCGAGACCACCGAGACGTTGGTCATTTTTGACGGAGACGGGCAAAGCACGCGCTACAATTATCCACCCAGCGTCGGCCGCATCCTGGCGGAGCGACATGGCGCCGTCGATCTTCCGCCATCGGACGCGGACCTGCAGCTCTTTGGCAGCGGCAGACCCGACGAGCAAATGTATTCCGAAGTCCTGGTGCGCGAACACTTAGTACTACCCGAGTCCGGTAAGGGCAAAGATACGGCCAGGGAGGCCCCTTACATTCCCGACCCATTAGTCAATGGCTACCAAATCGTCGCCGTCACTGACGACCCCGCCATCCTTTCCGGAGAAAAATCCCTCCTGCTCTCCGACATTCGACAGCAACGATTTGCGGCAGCAAGCGAGGCAGCAGTCTACGCGCCGAAACCAGCGTGGCCGCACCTGGAGTACGCGACTTTTTCACTCAAAGCGGGCCCCGACGGCACGCCACTGCGCGTCGACCCCGATACCGTTTATCTAGCGCGGGGCAACGAAGCCATCGTCGCGATCGCGTCGTCATTGAACTGGGACCCGGATCCCACAAAAACGATTCGCTCAATGCGACCGCGCGACACACTTGCTGCCATACAAGTGACGCAAGAATATGCCGCAGCGGCCTCGGTGACCTCGCACGAGGACGCAGCGCTAGCCGATGCGCTGCTTTCGGCAACGACGTCTTCGAATAATCCGCTGATCACTCCACCTCGCATGCTGCGGCTAATCCATGCTGTCATGCAGCCCATCGGCGATCTCTCGCTGCAGGGTAGACTCGGCGTCGACATCTCCGCACGCAACCGCGGTGATCATGCGGCGTCGTTTACCTTCATCGCTAACGTTCCGGGTAAAACCGCGAACGATTTCCGCATCACTGCCAACTGGACAGAGTGGACGGCCGGTTCCACTTTGCGCCCGCCGACCGCCGTACCCAAGCACGCCGTGCTCGTCAGCGTGCGGTTACGCCCAGAAGACGGCTGGGGCCATGGACTGATTGACGCTCAACTCTCGGACGTCGACCTCGCCGGCAACTTGGCTAGAGAGCGGACGTTCGATTTCGGCTCAGCGCGCGCGATCCGGCTCAGTGGCGTGCAGCTCCATGCAGCGTCTCGATTTTCCGCCTACTATCCGACATCGCCGCCAACTAAAGGTGACCGTCCCTTCGACCTAACACAGCCGCCCGATCCGACGGATCCGCTTCCCTACCCGGCCCCGCCGAAGCCCAATGACGTAATCGTGCCGGCGACGGCGTCACCTCAGAAGGCACCGTTGGTGGCCTTTGCGCTTCCGGTGATCGACAGGGCGCAGCACCGCGATCTCCTGTCGGGTACGATTGAGGCCAAGCATCTCGGATCGAGCTTCGTGCTCAACCTGGCGTCGTGGAACCTCAGCGGGGACGATGAGCAACTCCTCATCTACCGCGACCAAAGCACGATTTACCGTAATCCCGCGACCGATGCGAAGGACGCGCCGGCGCTTCCACCGCTAACGGACGACGCCGAATGGGATTTCGGAACGACGACGCATCAAGACGCGGCCACGGTACGATTTGCCGTCTCGCCGCCGCAGCGCCGGGGGGACTATTTCACGGCAATCATTACCTGTCGACCGAAGACCGATCGCGGCCGTGCCGTCTCGCCATGGCTTCGTTTGGCGCTAGCTAGCTACCAGCCGCATTGCATTGACGGTATTGCGCCGACGGGGCCAAAGATGCTTATGGACTTCGTTCAGCTGAGTGACGATCGGACGGCGATCCTGGAGATGCCTACGACAACCAAACCGGGATGCCTCACCGTGAGCTATCCCGCCACGCGCAATCGCATAGCCGTTCAGGTTCAACAATACCAGAGCCCCGGCAGCGACAAAGACAATGCCCTCTTCTGGCGAACGCTCGCTCACGCTGCTGATCCCGAAGAGAGTCCGAAGGGCACGTCAGTCTGGACCATCTACTACCAAGATCCCAATCCTCCAGGTCAACCGCCAGCGAGCTTCCGCGTTATCGTTGAAGAGTTCGAGACGGCGCTGGCCGGCATTGAGTCCGACGGCGTCCACTTCGACCAAGACGTCGGTCGTCGCAAGTATTTCGACATCATTCCGCTGACCATGACCTAAAATAGGAAACGACACGGCTCGTCAACGTGCGGCGTCTCTGATGGCGGATCTCCCGCGTCGAGGAACCTAGGCGAGGCATTCTCGTGCGCCAATTGGCCTGGTTTCATGTTTTCAACGACGTGCGCTCGATTGACGACGCGGTTCGTTGGTCGAAAGAAACAACAGACGACGGGATGGAATCCCGAACATGTGGCCGCCTCTTTATTTCGTTTTTCTCTCACCGCGCGAGAGCGGCTTACCCGGCGCAACCCCACTAATCTTCGTTACAAGCGATCCTTTCGGTGTGCCGAGGAGAAACTCACGGCGTCGATGCGAAAACAGTCCCCTCGCCGGCCCCGTACGGCGCGCCCTCCAACGCCGTCGTTCCGTAGAGCGCGCCCTTCACGTCGAGCAACTCTGCGCCCGGCCTTTCTCCATCGGAGCTGCCCGCAAAGCTATGAAGTACGGTCTCAGCGCCAGAAGTGCTCAAACGGTAAATGGCGAGCAAGCGGTGCTCCGAAGCCAAATTCGATTAGTAAATCTTCCGCCCAACGCGTTTCCGACCCGTCCACGCCAAAGCGTGACACGCTGGAATGTTTTATTTGAGCGACAATGAACCGCTCAACATGACGCGACTTTCCATAACGTGCACGGGCCTTTCTGTGCTGCTAATTCTCGTAATCCTCGGCTGGACGCCGGGGGCAGCAATGGAGGCGACAAACGATCTCTTCCCCGCACAAGTAGCGCAGCGGCTCGACACGCAACTCGCGGCGATCATGCAACGATACAATCTGCCGAGCGTCGCGGTCGCTGTCGAGGTTCCGGGCAAGGGGCGCTACACGTTCGTCGACGGCTTTGCCAACCTTCAAACGTCCGCGCGGCGGACACTGGACCAGCCGTTTCGGATCGCGAGCATTACGAAGCCCTTTGCGGCAACCGCGATTTTGCTCTTGGTCGATCGCGGGTTGTTGCGAAAGAATGATGCCATCGCAAAGTGGTATCCATCCTTTCCAAACGCCGCGATCATCACGGTCGACGATCTGTTGCGGATGCGCAGCGGCATCCCGGCGCCCAACGACGACGAGGTTTTGGCGCAGGTATACGACGCGCCGCTTGCGCCGGCGCCGTCACTTGAAGCGGAACTGGCGTCCTACGCGAAGCTCAAGAAGCAGTTCAAGCCGCCGAACACGTTCGGCGAGTATACAGATTTCAGTTACGACATTCTAGGGGGCATCGCCCAACGAGTGACGGGCAAGGATATCGGCCAGCTCATGACCGAGAGCGTCATCGTGCCGCTTGGGCTGCGGTCTACCTGGTATCCGCGGACCACGGCGATCCCGAGCCCGCTGCGCGGATACGGCTGGAATCCCCACGCCAAACGGTTCGAAGATAAGACGATTTTCAACCCGCCGCTTGCAAGTGCATCCGGCGCGCTGGTGTCAACAGTCTCCGACCTCTTGACGTTCTCGCGCGCATTGTGCCACGGTACACTGCTCAAGCCGCAAACGCATCGGGATCAGCTCACGGGGCAGTCTCTGCGAGAAACTAACACCGACTACGGCGAGGGCGTCGCGGTCGGCGATGGCGTCTGTGGCCACTCCGGCACGATCAACGGCTTTAATACCGATATGTACTACTTCACGAAGTTCAATGCGTCGCTCGTCATCAACGTCAATCGGCTCGATCGTGACAACCGCCCCCAGACCACGCCGGTCCTCGAACTCATGACCAAAGCGATTCAGACGGAGCTCACGGAGCGTTAGGAGGCGAGCCCCAGGCTGCCGCCTAAGGCAAGCCTTACTCTGCTGAGCCTTTGGAGGTACGAATAAATGAAGAGGCTTCTTTCGCTTGGCGCATTTGCAGCATTGTTGCTCTCGCCGTGCATCGCTGGGGCACAGTCGGCTATGGGCAGTTCTCAATATGGTGTCGGGCCGCACGGCTGGGACTACTGGATCGGAACCTGGACTTGCAAGAACTCTATGGCTTCGGACGTGAGCGGTCCCAGCACAACAACTATCACGGTCGGTCCAAGTTCTGCCGGAGCTTCGCTCTACTTCCGCGGGAAGGGGCAAGGCTTCGATGAGTTCGGCTATCTCTCGTATTCGGGCAAGACCAAAACATGGTGGAATCCCGACGCTTTCGCCGATGGCAGCTACAGCTTCGAATCTACGATGCAGACCGGCAAGAAAACGACTTGGACCGGCACGTATTATAACGCCGCTTCAGGAACGACCGCCCAGGAGCGCGACACCTATATGCTCTATCCCGGCCGTTTCACGGACCTGAACGAAACCAAGAGCGGCGGCGCCTGGAAGACAACCGGAAACACCACTTGCACTAAGTCGTAACGCTCTCTCGACGTCGCTCGTTGCGAGCATTACCTGGTCGGGACGAAGAGCAGACCGGTTGGGCTTCCGAAGCCGGTGATGATGGGCGTGATGCTGCCGTATGACGTGTCCACTTTGCCGACAAATCCTCGGACGCCAGAATCATCGGGCGCTTCCGTATAGAGGCCGTTCGATTGAAAGCGCCCGGAGACCGTGTAAATCACGTCGCGCTTTGCATCGGCGACGTAGAGAAATCCCTGGCTTTGCGTTGCGTAGACCGTATCGTCGATCTGCGTACCGACGAGAAGCCGTGAAACCGACTGCGACTTCGAGCCGGCTGAATGTACCCAGACGATCTCAGAGTCCGCTTGCGATACGAGCAGCACGTCGCCGTTGGGCGCCACCGTCATCGAATCGGGATCGGTCAAATTTAGTTTTACCGTTTGCTTCGTCGGGACGTCAGTAGCCTGCGCATCGCCCATGAGTACGGGCGTCACCACGGCGACACTGCCTTTCAACACGACGCTAACCATCGCCGGGTGCTTGTTGATGCCTTTCTTCGAAAGTTTCGGATTAGAGGCGGCGATGAAGGCCATTCCGTTGCTAAACGCGAGATCGTCGTATCCCCCACCGTGCTTTGCGGAGGAAAAAGAGTAGTGCACGATCGATCCGGAGGTTGGATCCCACGTGAAGAGCGAGCTATTCGCATCTTCGTTTACGGTGATCCACATGATATTCGTGTAGGGATTCCAGCGCATTCCGTCGCACCGCCCGGGCACTTTGATGGCCTGGATAGCGCTGCCTTTTCGGTTATATTGAACGATCGTGCTGTCGCCGCCGGTTCCGGTGGGGCCGGTCGCGTTTTGGTACGCGACGAAGAGAAAGTCATTGACCCACACGATCGGATCGGGGTTATAGCGTTTGTCGGTTCCACGCACGAAGACGCTCTTTGTATAGGAGCGGCGAGCTTCGCGTTTTAGCGGCGCGGCGACGGCCACAGAGCGTAGTTCTACAGACGGCAAGGCCTGACCGGCGTTCGAAGGAACGCTTGGACCTTGAGAACACGAAGCCGTTGCAACGGCCAAGGCGATGACAAGAAGGCGCTTCTGCCGCATGATCGTCCCTCCATATGGTGGCCGTTTCATTATAGGCAGCCTGCATTAAGGCTACGTAAATGCGATGTAGTCTTGTTGGGCGTTTACCTAGTGAGACTCCGCAGGGCGGCCGCCTCGGGCCGGTCCGTCGGTTTGATTGGTGGACCCGCCGTTCGAGGGCTTCGTGGCTAAGGAGGACGCCGAAAATCCAATTGCAATAATGCGTAATTATGCGAATCGCCGGTATTGAGGCGCGTCACGTGCGTTTTGGTTTTTCCGAAGCGCGGGAATGTTTGCGCGCCATCGCCGTCATGCTTTATCCCACGGCCCATGCAGAACAAATGCCGTGGGTGCGGGATGCCCGCCGCAGGCTACCTCGCGATTTGCGCAGCAGTATGGAGCATTTTCGGTTCTTCTTTTCGCCCACAGCCGAGCTATTTGCGCGCGCCTGGCGCGATTCTAAAACGCAGGGTTTCGATTTGGAACTCCGTGCGCTGCGCGCGAGTCCCGATGTTTTCCGGGACGCCGTGGTAAGGCGCTTGAGCGGCTCGCCGTTGGTAACCAAATCAGAACTCGAATCAATGCGCCGGCCGCAATCGTATGAGTCACTAGCCAATGCCCACGTTAAGCGTCACCCAGAGACCCGATCGATGCTCCGCCAATTCGTTCAATCGCCCGACGTAAGCCTACGCCTTTTTTGCGACATGCTGTCTGCTTTCCACGAACGGGTAGTGCAGCCGACATGGGGCTCCATCGACAAACGACTGCAGGAAGACATCGCCGCCCGTCGACACGTCTTGCGGACGCATGGTCTGGTCGCGCTTTTGCGCACGCTTGGCGCCGATATTAGCGTTGCCCACGAGCGGGACGGCGCCGTCATTGACCTTCCTTTTGGCGATGGCGCTTTGCGCCTAGACGCGCGCGCGCGTCTCGTACTTGTACCGTCTTTCTTTTGCTGGCCGCATGTAGAGCGCATCGTGATCAAACGGCCCGCCGGCGTGCGCACTATTCTAGCCTATCCGCTCCCGCCTCTTCCTAGAAAAGTAGCGAAGATTCCTGACGGCGAGCAGGTGGTCAAGTGCTGCGCGGCACTGGGAGATCCAATCCGTTTGCGCATTTTCGAGCTTTTGAACGGTCGCGAGCTTTCGACTCGGGAGCTCGCGGGCTTTTTACAACTCACCGAGCCGGCGACTTCGCGTCATCTTCAGCGACTGTTTGATGCGGGTCTCGTTACGCGTCGGCGAAACAGCTATTTCGTCATGTACGCGCTTTGCCGGGAAACGGTACGGCGTGTGATCGGCGCGCTTAGGGTTGCCTCGTCGCCGTAACTGCGGGCACCGGTCCGAACCCGGTCGTTTTTAGCGCTGTCACCCGCCCGGTCGCGTCTTTTGTGAACGTAATACCTAGGGTCTGGTCTTCGGCGCCGACGAACTTCGTTGCCGATATCGGAACGAAATGAAAAGCAGGGCCCATGCCCGGGTCCACTCTGATCCCGTTGCCTTCATCGGTAATTGTGATCGGCGGCGGTATGATCCCGAGGCCCGGAGGGACGACCGGTAAATATTTTCCCTCTACCGCCTTGAGATCTTCGGTCGACAAGGTGAGAACTTGGGCCGGCGGCGCGTCGGTAATCGCGAGCCGAAGTTTATGGTCAACCTCCGAGGCGGCGTTATCGTAGTTGGCCAAAATTGAAACGACGTAACCGAGATCAGGATAGATATCCAGGAAGCCTTGAATCCCGGGACCGCCGCCGGAATGTCCTACGATCCGAACTCCATTGATTGTCCTCTGCTCCATGCCGAATCCGTAGAGGACGCCTGGCCTGCCGGTGGCAACTTGCGGGGACAGTTCGAGCTTGGTGTACCGGTCGTTGAGGAGCTCGCGGTCTTGCAGCGCCTGTGCGAAACGAAACAAATCGCCCACGGTCGAATAACCGCCGCCGGCCGAACCGCCACGCTGAAGGAAGAAGACGTTGGACTTGCGCGCCGCACCGTCTGTTCCCATGTTCGTGTAGCCGGCCGCACGGTTCGGGATCACTTCGTCCGCCGCCCAGTTGCCGGTGTCGCGCATCGATGCGGGCGTAAATATGTGGCGCTGTACGTAATCGTAATATGATTCACCGGAGAGATGGGCGACGACTAAACCGAGAACGATATACCCGGCATTGCTGTACTGCCACTGAGAGCCCGGCTTGAAAAGCAACGGGGCGTTAACGAAAAAGGGCAGCAGCGATTCCAAGGAATCGAACCTGTTCATATTTGCGGCCACGAACTTTGGGCCAAAGAAATCGCTCAGACCGGAAGTGTGGTTCAGCAGCTGACGGATCGTTACGGCCTTTGCCACAGCGCGATTTGGGTAGCTAGGAAGATCCTTGCTAAGACGGTCGTCGAGCGCAAGTTTTCCGGCCTGAGCGAGCTGCAGAATCGCAACGCCGGTAAACATTTTCCCCATCGATCCAATGTTGAACTTCGTATCCACGGCGTTCTTTACACCGAACGAACGCTCCGCGTAACCGTACGCCCCTTGGAAAAGTATCGAATCACCTCTGGCGAGCAGTGCGGCTCCCGAAAATTTGTCAGCCGAGGCCAATGAGGACAGTGTAGATTGCATATCGCCGGCAAGCTGCTTGTCGGAAGTACCCTGAGCTCCGGCTGCGGCGCTCGCCGAGTGCCCCGTCTCGATAGATAGGGCGATCGCAAAAGTGACCCCGGCAAGATATTTCCTCGCTTTGCTTTTCATCGTTGCAATGCTAACATTGAGAGGAACGGAGATTCAACTGATTTCTAAATTCTACAATCATATCGAAATCGAGGCGCGAAAGGAAACGGAAGACGGCAAGGTCGACGTGGGTTCGTTATGAAACTGCCGTATGTTTGGGCCTGGACGCTTTTGGTCTGCAGTGCGGCTCTAGCGCTCTCCGCTTGCAGCGGCTCCTCCTCGCCGCAACGCCAGCAAACGCAAGGCATGACGATGCCCGGGTACGTGCCGGTGTTGCGCGCAAGCTCTTTTTCGTTCTCATCACCGGTCGTCTTCGGAAACGACACTTCGAACGGCGCGCTTCAATACTGGCCGGCTCGACACGGCGGAGGAGCGGCGCCCACGGTGATCGCGACCCTACCCGAATTGCAAAGCGCGTACGCAATGGCGGCAAACGGGAACGAGCTTATCATCACGACTCAACAACCGGCTTCGGTTATTCTTTACGATGCCACTACCGGCGAGAAAACAGAGCTGCCGGACCCGTACGGATACCCGACCGACATCGCGGTTGCCAAGGATGGCTCTATTTACGTCGTCGACACTTTCAAATATAAACAAGTCTGGAACGTTGCCATGTATTCCGGCGGTACGGGAAAGCCCCACGAACTTTCGTGCTCGCTGATCGGAAGACCTGAGTTCGTCGCGGTGGACGACAAAGGGAACGTGTTCCTAAACGGCTGGTCCCGAAACAATGTCCTGGGAATTACGGAAATCCCGCAGGCCGGCAATTGTATGGAGCTCAACCTACGCGTCCGCGGTTATCCCGGAGGCCTTGCGTTTGACCCCAAGAGCGGCGCGCTCCTAGTCATGGACAATCCGGATCAGTGCGCGGGCGGCGTTGAAGGCCGCCTAACGATCTATCCGAAACCGTATAAGAACGAAACTGCCCGCTCGGTGGTTTTAGGCGCTAATTATTGCGCCTTCGGCTTGCGCCTGAACGCGTCCTCGACGTTGCTGTTGTACGGGGATCTTGATTCAAACCTTGTGAACCGCATCGTTCAACAGCGCACGTACCCGAAGCTTGCGCCCGCGGGTCAGTATTCGGGCGGTTCGGTCGGAGGCTTTACAACGATTCCGAACACGCTTCCGAACTAGCAAAGGCTCAGGGTGCTTCCTGGAGTCAGAATGAAAGCCTCAGACCACGTCCTCATACCCCGCGATATCTTGTTCGGCAGTCCAGAGAATAGTAACGCGTGTATCTCGCCGGATGGCGAATATGTCGCCTATCTTGCGCCCTTCGATAAGAAACTGAGCGTTTGGGTGCGGGGTGTTCGCGAAGGCACTGCACGAATGATTGCGCACGACCCCGCGCGTCCGATTTCGTGGGTTGCGTGGCAAGGCGACAGTCGTCACGTGCTCTATCTCCAGGATGCCGGCGGCAACGAGAATTATCACCTTTTTCGAGCAGGGATCGATATTTCGCAGCCCCGCGATCTCACGCCAGGTGAAAACGTCCGAACCATTCCGCTCTCCATCAAGCACCGGCATCCAGACGAAATGCTCGTCCAATTCAACCGGCGTAATCCGGAACTTTTTGATGTAGGGCGTATTCACTTCGAAAGCGGTACCGTGAAGATCGATACCGAGAACCCGGGCGACGTCATGACGTGGCTTGCCGATAACGATTATGTCGTTCGTGCGGCGCTTGCTCAAAGTGCGGATGGCGCGACGATTATTCGCGTACGCGATAGCGCCGATGCGCCGTGGCGGGATCTGGACAGCATTCCTTCCAAAGATTTTGTTCCATCAATTGTATCGTTCTCGCCGGATAACACTCGACTGTATGCAATCAGCGCGAAAGATTCGAACGCCGCCCGGCTCATTTGTTACGATCTTGCAACGGGCAAGTCTGATGTTGCACTCGAAGACGCGACCTATGACGTAAGCGGCGCCTTCGTTGACCCTTCAACGAATGAACTTGTTGCGGCAAGCATCTTACGCGATCGTCTAGAGTGGGTAGCGCTCGACGACCGGTTCGAGCGAACCTTGCTGACGTTGCGTTCAATCTTCGATGGCGACATGGTGATCGCTAACGGGACGCTGGACGGCACCACGTTTGCCGTGCGTTACACGACCGACGCCGGGCCTGCCCGGTACTATCTTTTTAACCGCGTAACCGAGGAGTCGTCGTTCTTGTTTTCAGACCGGCCTGCACTGCTCGATTATTCGCTTGCGCCGATGCGCCCGATACAAGTCCCGGCTCGCGACGGATTGACGCTCCACGGATACCTAACGCTTCCGCAGGATGTTGAACCCAAAAACTTGCCTGGCGTACTCTTTGTTCATGGTGGCCCATGGCACCGGGACCGATGGGGATACGATGACATGATTCAATGGTTAGCCAATCGAGGTTATGCGGTCATCCAGGTCAACTTTCGCGGTTCGACGGGCTACGGTAAAGCGTTCCTAAACGCCGGAAACCGCGAATGGGCAGGAAAAATGCGGACGGATCTGCTCGACGCGCGCGATTGGGCAATCGCCCAAGGAATAGTCGATCCATCGCGTTTTGCGATCTTCGGTGGCAGTTATGGCGGCTATGCGGTATTGACGGCTCTTGCGTTTACGCCCGATGCTTTCACCTGCGGCGTCGACATCGTGGGACCCTCAAACTTGAACACGTTGTTATCATCAATTCCGCCATACTGGAAGCCGCTTATCCGCATTTTTCACGAGCGAATGGGAGAAGATCCTCAGTTTCTCGCTTCGCACTCTCCACTTTTTAAGGCCGGCGAGATTCGAGCGCCGCTGCTTGTTGCGCAGGGCGCAAACGATCCCCGAGTGAAGCAGCAAGAGAGCGACCAAATCGTCGAAGCTTTGCGGAAAAATGGCGTTCCGGTCACGTATATTGTTTTTCCCGACGAGGGGCACGGCTTTGCTAATCCCCAAAACGCACAACGTTTTAGCGCTGCGACCGAAGCATTTCTAGCACAACACATTGGCGGATTCTTAGAGCCGGCGCAACAGGCAGACGATTACGGCGAATAGACAGAGCTTAGGACACGTGCATCCCCTAGCTGAAACATCGAACGCCCGCCGGGGCTAGATCCGTTATGCATCTGCTGTTTCTCGCTTTGCTTTTGGCCGCTTCGATGGTTCCGGGGCTGTATCACAATCAGAACGGGCGCTCGCTTTACGCGGCGCTGGACGTTGAAGACGTGCCGGTCGTTGAATGGATCGATCCCGGCAACCAACACGACGGCGTGCTTACCGCGCTTCCCAAGACGTGGCGGCTGCGGCGACAGGTCTACCAGAAGCGTATTACCGTCGAAGCGCCGCAAGGCCGGCTCGGCTTCTCGCTCTACTACGCCGATCGCGAGCGCCGAGCAACCGTTATACTCATTCATGGCAACGATAACGAAACACGCGACATGGGCTATCTGATTCCGATGTTTGCACTCAACGGCGTCAACGTGGTGTCCTACGATCAGCGAGGAACGGGCGAGTCAACCGGATCTTGGAGAGAGAACGGACCGGAGCAGCGTGCTACCGATGTGAGCGCAATCTACGACGCACTGCAGCGCGAGCCGCTGGTCGACGCCAAGCGCATCGGTTTGTGGGCCTTTAGCAATGGCGGCTGGAGCGCACCGATCGTATCGCTGCAACGGCCGATCGCATTTATGATGCTCGTGGGTGCGCCGGCATCGAGCATCGCAAATAACATCTATTACGAAATTCGTCAGGAAGGGCCACATCGCGGATTCGACTCGGCCACAACAGACCAGGCGGTGGAAACGATGCGCGTCTTGCTCGACGCCGTGGCGGGGATCGGCTCGTGGGAGAACGCGGCGCGGCAGTATGATGCAGTGCGCAATCAGCCGTGGCTGGCCGCACTGAACCTTTCGCGCACAATGAAGATACCCCCGCCGCAGCGGCGCATTGACGCGCTTCGCAGGGCAGATATCTACGATCCCTCGCAGACGCTCGCGCGCGTAACCGTGCCGACGTTGGCGCTATACGGGGCACTCGACCGCGCCGTCGATACGGCACACGATGCACCGGTGCTGCAGCGGGCCTTCAAAAAGGCGGGCATGACCGATTTCACGCTACACATCTACCCGCACGCTGGACATTCGCTCTTCGTCTCGCAAACCGGTTACCCCGATCAAAGAAGCGTGCCGCGTCGTCGCGTGCCCGGTTACGTGCAAACGATGCTCGGCTGGCTGGAGACGCGAGGCTTTACGAAGAGCAGCTTATAAACTTGCGCCGGAGTTTATCCTATTGCGAGCAGTTTTTTAGGTCTTTTTGGGCCTGAGCGGCAGTGGAGTCGTAGTAGCGAATCAGGAGCTGTAGAATGACGCCCCGGGGAACGCCTTTGGATTTCATACCACATGGCTCGATTATCGGTTTACCGTGAGCCAGGTTGCCCCAAGTTCCGTTGCGCTTGGTCCAGAGATCATCGGCACCAGCTCCGCAGGGATCGCTATAGAATGTTTCGACCATTGCGTATGAGTCAATGACCACAATTCGATTCGCGTGCACCGCGCAGGCGCCGGCGGGGGAACGTATACTTTTGGGAACAGCTTTCCGAACAGCTGCTACATCGGTTGCGCTTCCGTAGTCGGCCGCCCAAGCGGGCGCAACCGAGACTAGGCATAACACGAGTACGAACCCTAGCCTAAAGCGTGAAATCATCGAACCAAGATTTATTTACAGAAAGCGCTCCCCCTGCGCTGAACGGCGTTCCGCTCAGGACGGCGGCGCTTTGGTGCTACGCTTTAGGTAGCGGTCGAACCACTCCACCGTTCGCTGCAGCGCATCAATCTGGTCCTCTCGCTTGGCGAAGCCGTGCCCTTCGTTCGCATAGTAGTGCGCCTGGACGGTGCCACCATCGGCTCTTATGATCCGCACAACTTGTTGCGCCTCCTCCTTGGGCACTCGAATGTCGTTGTCGCCTTGGAGCACCAGCAACGGCGCCTTTTCGTTTCGTATGTACGTGATCGGCGAATCGGCGAGGTATATTGCGCGGTCCTTTACGGGATCGCCGAGAAGTCCGCGCTCGTACTGTTGCAAGAAAGGATCCTCGTGCTCGATCATCGTCAACCAGTTGATGATCCCGTATTCTTCTACGGCTGCCGCCCAGAGATTCGGCGTCTTGCCGATTGCCATCAGCGTCATATAGCCGCCGTACGATCCGCCCGTAATGCCGATCTTTCGCGCACTGACGTAGCCAGTCGCTTCAAGGAATTTCACGGCGTAGACCTCGTCCTGCAAGTCGCCACCACCGAGATCTTTGACGTTGGCGGTTTGGAACGACATCCCGTAGCCCGTCGAACCCCGAACGTTTGGAGCGATACATACGTAGCCGCGCGATACGAGCGCGATCACCTCACGGTTGAAATGATCCTGCGTTTGGCCGGTAGGGCCGCCGTGCGGAAGCACGATCGCCGGGTTGGAGGCGTCGCGCTTCAAGTTATACGGCACCCACAGAAACGCACTGATGATCTTACCGTCGAAGCTACGGTAGTGCACCAGAGTCGATGCAGGAATCTTCGCTCCGGCCAAGCTTGGCGCGAGCGAAAGCGTCAACTGCTGCGATTGCGCCCGCGCGACGTCGTATGCCCAAAGATCGGCAGCCTGAGTCGAGCTCTCGTGAGAGACGAGCAGTCGATCGCCGTTGGGCGAAAAAGCGGAAGGCGACCCCGCGTAGGAGTTTAGTCCGGGCGCAAACGCAATCTTTGAACCGAGCCGCGTCGTAAAATCCGCTACGTAGGCATCGCTGCGACCGTCGGCGTTGATCGTATATGTGAACTGCTTGCCGTCGGGCGAAATATCGCCGGAGTTTGCCTCCCACTTCGTGTCGGTGACCCATATCAGCTGCTTGGTCGCGACGGCGAGCAGTGCGACATTTGGATAGCCGCCCGGCCGATCCGATGTGACCAACAACGTGCGTCCGTCAGGCGAGACCGATGAGGCGGCCGTGCGACGGTCACCGGAATGCGCCGTAAGGTTTTCTTTGGAACCGGCGTCGGCGGCGAGCCGGTAGACGTCAGAATCGGAGAAGCTTGAGTTCGAACGAGAAGCGTAGATTGCGGTACCGTCTGGGCTCCAGATCGGACTCTCCCAGACGTGATCCTTCGTCGTTTCGCGGGTCAGGTTGCGCACTCTATGGGTTTTCCAGTCCATAATTGCGATGTCGGTTGCCGATGCACTCTTGGGTTTGTAGGTGAAGGCAAGCCGAGTGCCGTCGGGCGACCAAACAGCGCCCATCTCTGAAATGGCCGGCGTACGGCTGATGTTGACCGCTTCACCCCCGGCGGCGGGGATAGCGAAGAGGTTATAAATTTCGGCTCCGCCGCGGTCCGAATCGAAAACGATCCAGTTTCCGTCCGGCGACCAGGCTGCATCGAATTGGGTCGTTTGATTTGCTCAACTGTCGCGGCGCGCCCCCGTCCGTTCCCACCGCCCAGATATTGTACCGGCCGCTAGTATTCGCGCTAAAGACGATCTGCTTACCGTCGGGCGACCACCCGCCGCCCGCCGTGCCGCGGGTTTCAAACAAATCGGCGATCGGGACGGGTCCGGCACCGGGCTCCGAGAGCGAAACTACCGTCTGCGGATTGGTGATCTGACGCGTATCGAGCGAATCGGTAGCACCGACGACCGCGAGTAGAATCGTTGCAAAAACGATCGGCAGAAACACTTCTTTCATAACCTAACCTTATCGCGAAGAATCCGGGGCATCAAGCACCGTTCAGACGTTGCGGCCACGCTCCGCTCATTGGGCGGTATTTCGACTACGGCGCTTCGCGCCTCGGCTCAGGATGGCACGGGTGATTTGGAAGGGCCGGAAGTCGAACCCACGCTCGGGAATTCCAGCCGATGCCGTCCGTTACCGAAAAGTGTTATGCCGTCAGGCTTTTCCGCCGGCTCGTTCCCGAACCATCCCTCCCGATTCCTCGTTTCCGACCGGTCCGTGACAAAATGTGACACCGGATTCTATCAGCGACCTCACGCGTTCCGTCGGCGGTCGAGGCAAACGCCGACTGCCGGCCGCAAACGGCGTTGCCTCACAAAGCGCCTGCAGCTTCTTTCTTCCGGGTGAGCGCGATGCGCGCCAAAGGTGGGCCGGTTCCAAAGTTGCCCCCGCTGGCGCTGAATGGCTCCTTTATAGCTTTGCCAGTACGCCTATATCGCGCTGGCCACTCCAACGGACGCTGAAGGATGAACGCGGTAAGAGAGCCGACAGATGAAGGCAACCGGGATTAAGTAGCCCACCTAGAACTCTTGCGTGCCGAACTCGTGACCGGCAATCAGGCTGACGAGGGTCGCACCGCAGCGCAACAGGTGACACGATGTCGTGAAAGGGCTAGGCTTATCTTACATTGGCAACGCAGACTGAATTCCTGTATGTTCCCCCAACCTTCTGTCAATACGCTGGCGGCTCGTGCGACCAGGATTTTGCCGAGATCAAAAAGGCCGATGCCGTGCTTTTGTATCCGTCTGAGCCGCAAATTATCTCGGACGCGATCGAGGCGGCTCTTGAGCGCCTAAGCGAGCAGAGCCCTCAATTCACCTTTCGCTCGTGGCGCGACTTTAATGTGGCAGGGCGCATCATTTTCTGTGAGATTTGCAAAGCAATGCGCGGTGCGCGCGTCATCTTCGCAGATACGACGACCCTCAATTTCAATTTGCTTTTCGAGATCGGATTTGCCCTGGGTCTCGGGATTGCAGTCATCCCCATTCGTGACACGACATACAAGACTCACGAACGAGAATATGCCCAACTTGGTCTCTTGGATACGCTCGGCTACCTCGAGTTCCAAAACCACGCCACATTGGCGGCGAGAATTGCTGAGAACCTCGAAAAGACTGCGCTTTCCCTGCCTCAGGTACAGGTCAACCAAGAGCAGCCGCTGTTTCTCGTAAAGCATTCCGTCTCGAGCGAAGGCCAGATCCGTCTCGAGTCTGCCTTAGATAAGTCTGGGATAGCTTATCGCGTTTTCGACCCGCAAGAAACAGCGCGCATCTCGTTGTACGACGCCGTCAAAAGCGTCCTTCTCTCCCATGGCGTCGTGGCAAGCCTGAGTTCTACAAAGCGGTCCGCGTCCGCAAATGTCGACAATGCTCGCGCCGCCCTGATTTCTGGCGTTGCGATGGCCTCCGGACGCGCTCTGCTGCTACTTCAGGAAGAGGACACCCCACAACCGATCGATTATCGCGATGTCGTACGATCGTACGAGGCTGGCAGCAAGGTTCCAGGGCTTGTCGCGCCTTTCGTCAAGGAACTCATCAGGCGTTTGCAGGGAACGCGCTTTGTCCCGACGACGATACCGCTCAAGCCGCTTGAGCAGCTTGACTTTGGCGATGTTGCGGCTGAGAACGAAATTCAAAATCTCCTCGCCTACTTTGTTCCAACCAGCGAATACGCTGATGTAAAGCGCGGACATGCGCGAATTGTTGTGGGCCGAAAAGGCGCCGGTAAAACTGCAATCTTCTACGGTATTGTTGAGGCATTCGCGCGGAGCAAGGACCTGACAGTTCTCGACCTGAAGCCTGACGCTCATCAGTTCACCGAACTGAAGGAGGTCGTGCTCAAGCAGCTTGAGCAAGGCGCGAAAGAACACGTGCTAACCGCGTTTTGGCACTACGTTTTGCTAGTCGAGCTCGTTCACAAAATAATTGAGGTTGATGAGAATCTAGCTTCCAGAGATGCGGAAGTGGCGGCGTTGTATCAGAATCTCATCACTGTTTACGGTTACGAACCAGCCGTCGAAGAAGGCGACTTTTCAGAGCGCCTCTTAAATCTCCTGGATAACATCGTAGCAAGGGCTGCCGAAATCGGTGGAGTGACTCGGGCCAACGAGATTACGCAACTGATCTACGAAAAGAACATAGCTGATACTATCGCATCTCTTACAGCTTACCTGGGTCGCGTAAAAGATGGCGTGTGGATTCTCGTCGATAACCTGGACAAGGGTTGGCCAGTTGGCGGCCTTGAGGAGGAAGACGTATTAATCATACGTGCGCTGTTAGAAGCAACTAGAAAGATTCAGCGACAGTTGTTTCGGCGCGACGTCAGCACGAACGCGGTGGTCTTCTTGCGAAATGACGTTGTAGAGGCGCTGCTGCCCGAAATTCGAGACCAGGGAAAAGAGACAACCGTTTATTTGGATTGGAACGATCCAGCTACCTTCCAGGAACTCGCCAGGCGACGCATGGCGGCGAGCCTTGCAGAGGATCGCGAGTTCCCGATACTGTGGCGGATGTTTTTCCCCAGCCACGTTGGCGCAGAGGACTCCTTTTCTTACGTGTTGAGTCGGACGTTAATGCGACCGCGTGACCTTATTCGCCTATTGCGCGGCTGTGTTAATGTCGCGGTAAACCGAGGGCACGAGCGCGTAACGGAAGCAGACATTCTGTCGGCCGAAGGTGAGTACTCCGAGGACCAGCTTCAGGAGTTATCGTTTGAGCTCCGCCAGGTGTACCCTGAGTACGGAGACATGCTGTATGTCTTTCTCGGCGGACCTTCGACGTTGAGCGAGGATCTATTGTTGAGGACCCTTGACGAGGGCGGCATACAGGAGGAGGCGCTAGGGCGTTTCATTGACGTGTTGGTATGGTACGGCTTCTTAGGGGTAATAGCGAGAGACGGAGAAGAGGCTTACGCATACCAATATCACTATGGACTTGAGCGCTTGTATCATGCCGCGCGCGCTCCGAGACGATATGTGGTACATCCGGCGTTTCGCCGGGCGCTGGAGATTTCAACTATCGCCTAGGGGGCAGAGGGGGTGTTGCGGGTTTCGCATTCACCTTTCCAGCGATGACTTCGCTTATTCGGTGTCTAGCCCCAACGGGGGCCATTCCACTTTTTCGCTACGGAGCAGCCGTGAGTGTATATCGGATCTCCCCTAGATGTGCGCGAACCAGCGCAATCGTCAGTCGGCCACTACGAGCGCGCTCGAACTCGTCCTCGGCGAAAAGATTGCTGCAGAAATGCCACCAGTACCCGCCGGGCTTGTACTCGATCGTCGACCAGGTGCGATTCGGCTTGAGTCGTGACCCGTCAGGATCCACGACTATTTTCCATGTTTCAAGGTCGTGCCTGAGATCTGAATCGCTAAAACTGTAGATGATGACCGGATCGGTCATATTACTAATCTCGTTGAGATCCACGTCTTCATAGTCAAGCCGCTTGCTTAGGGCAAACAACACAGCCTGCCTAAATGGTGTGCTTACCAACATGTTTGGAATCGGTCCGGTTGAATGCCCCACCGATCGGGCCTCCCATCGCCTGTCCGCAAGGAGTGCCTCTAGGGTAGAGTACTCCGTGGAAGCCTCGACGGCGTCAACAAGCCACGAGGGTGGGCCATCCCAACTGCGCGTGTTCGGTGCCTGAGACTTCAGAACAGAGCCGCCAGTCCGGCCGATCGCTTTTCCGCACTCGGGGCAAAATTTGAATTCCGCACTCAAGGGCGCACCGCAAGCCTCGCAAGGTGTCATCGCGAGTCCTGTGATGCAACCAGGGTCAACTCCCACGACTGGCCCACGGATAATTCATGCAACGCTGAGCTCCCTCGGCCGTCGGCGCAGGGCCAGCGCATTACGGATGCCGCCCGCGGTCGTTCTGCGACCTGCCGCCCAGAGTTCCGGTACCCTGTCGGCGGTAATTTGCGATTACCGACTGCAGCCTTTGCACGATTCGGTGGCCTTTTCGTGAATAGTCGAGCTCCTTTGTAATTTCATCGAGAAGCTCGTCGTCCGTCCGCAATAGGCCGTCGCTTTCAATCCAGGCAATTAGTCTATCGAGGTCCCAGCCCTGATACTCATCAATTGGAAGACGACGGCGTATCGGCGGCCTCGCACGGTTGCGCTTCACGATACCGACAGGTGGGCTCGGTAGAGCAAGGTCTCTGCGTGTGGCCCTGCGCTCTTCTTTTTCGCCGTTGATGCTCTGCTCATAGCGTGCGACGGCTCGCGCAATCTCCTCGTCGCGGTGATAAAACCATTCTGTCGACCAAATCCGGTGAAATCTCCAGCCCAAAGCCTCGAGGTGTTGCTGCCGCAGTCGGTCACGATTCCGCGCAGTAGGAGCGCTGTGATAAGCCGCGCCGTCGCACTCTATCGCCAAGACAAACCGCCCGGGCTCATCAGGGTGCTTGACAGCGAGATCTATTCTATATTGTGACACGCCATATTGCGGAACGATTTGAAGGCCACGGTGAGCCAAGGCATCCATTATATCTTGTTCGAAATCATTCAGTTCGACCGAGGTATCTAATCCCTCTCGGCCCAGGTTGGCGCCTCCCGTTTCCGCGTAGCCAACGAACGCGCCGATAAGTTTTGCGCCTTGTGACCGTAGGCGCTCTGGATCGAGCTCGTTTCGTCGAAAGGAAGACACAACGGTCATCCTATTCCGAGCGCGTGTTATCGCGACGTTTAACCGACGCTCGCCGCCGAGCTGGTTGATCGGACCAAATCGATAGACCATTTTACCGGAGCGGTCGGGCCCATAACCGATCGATAGAATGATCGCATCGCGCTCGTCTCCCTGAACGCGTTCAAGGTTTTTCACGAAAAACCGATCGTCGCGATCCTCAGAGAAGAACTCATCGAGCTCTGGCCGTGAGGCTCGAGCCTTAGAAAGCGCTTCCTCGATGCGACGAGCGTGCTTAATACCCATGGCAATCACGCCCAGCGATTCTTCCGGGTGGGTCTCGGCATGCTGCAAAACAAGCTCCACGACGCGCGTGACCTCCGCTGGCGCGCTGCTTTCCTGGCCGTCCACGAGCTGGGGTGGCACGTATTCATGGGCGACGACAGCGCCATCTTTGCCCGTGCCCGGCAGAGTTAGAAGACGATCCGCGTAGATATGCGTGTTACTAAAGGCGATTAAGCGCTCGTCATTAGAACGATAGTGCCACGTTAGCGCGCGAGGTTCGACAAAAGGCGTAAGTAGGTCGAGTATGCTTTCTATCCCGGAAGTAGCAAGGCTGTTCTCCTCTTCTTCCTCGTCGTCGGCTTCGCTTGAGGCGAAAAACGTCGTTGGGGGTAACTGACGGGGGTCGCCAGCCACAACGGTGTGCTTGCCCCGGATAATGGCCGGCACGGCGTCTTCGGGCAAGACCTGGCTGCCCTCGTCAAAAATCACAACATCAAATAGCTCTTGTGCCGGGAGCAACTGACTGACCGAGAGCGGACTTGCCATGAAGCAAGGGCATATCGCGGACAGCACGTTCGGAGCATTCAGCATTAGCTTCCGAAAAGGCATGTGCTTGATCTTCTTTTGCAACTCTAAACGGACTGTTGCCCGCTGTTGTGGATACTCGTTCATTGCCCAAATGTAGCACTCGGCGGCGCTACGGCAGATACGTCTAGCCATGAGCTCCATGCGCGTTTGATCGAGACCACGGAAGTGCTCGACGACGTCATCGTGCGCGGACCCCTTAAACGACGCCAGTACCGTTTCTCGCCCGACGATAGTGTCTAAAACAGAGCTCAGCCATGTTTTTTGAAAGAGACGACGCCAGGTCGCTGCTTCAACGCCTGCCGTAAACATCTCGTCAACAAGGGCATCGCAGTCCAGGTGCGTCCGCAATTGCGACTCGGCAAAGCGCAGCCCCGGAACGATGGACGCGTTGCGCGAGTTGCGATCAAGCTTATCGAGCTCGTCAGCCAGCCCCTCAAGCGCCCCTGGCAGTTCAACGAGAAGTATCTTCGAAAGCTCCCGATGCTTTTCTATGACTGTTCGAGCAGCCGTGAGCAGCTTCGCTGCGCCAAAGCTTTCGAAACGGCGGGCTAGCACTTCACCTCGCCAAGCAGCAGGCAACGCCGCGAGATTGTGGATGGACCTTGCCGCGCTCGCTGCCCCTGGCCACCTCGTGCCGCTCAGCGAGTGCAGCTGCCTGAGGTGTTCCCTGAATGGCCTGTTCAGGTATGCAAAGATTCGTTGGAAAACGTTTCCTCGGGCAGGTGCCAAGGCGGCATCAAAGTCCTCGAAATCGAGCGCAAAGAGTCCAGCTCCAAAACTCGCAATCGCTGAGCTCAGAGCTTCGACCTTGGGGATTGTCTCTCGAAGCTCTACGAGCGACCGAGGCGAGCTAGCCAGAGGCGGTGAAATTGCGGAGAATTCATTACGCAAAGCAGCTAGCGATTGCTGGAGTTCGCCAAGTGCCGTTAATGCTGCGGCTGCGCCATCAACATTGAACGTCGCGGTTGACCAAGGAACTCCGGGGACACGCTTCGCCAACTCGGGATGCGCTGAGAGCACTTCGATCTGCGCACGCGCATCGGCCGCCCGCTCTGCGGTAAACTCCTCAATTGCCTTTCCGCGCCAACGCGTTCGCGCCTCGACGTCACCGAGCGCAACCAGCCGTGAGAAGACTTCAAAAGCGGATAGTTTGAACGGGTCCTGCTTTCGATGAAGGGCCGCATCATAGGAATTGAGCGCGGTGCGCAGCTCTTCAAATCTGCGCTCCTCTTCGGCTCCATCGACAACGGTCGTCTTACGCGCGACCTCGTCGCTTCGCAATAAGCGTTCATAAATGGTCTTACGCTTTACGTCGCCGCCATGCAGGTCCAGGACCAAGTGACCCAGGCCGACCTGGTCGAGCCGCTTGTAGACAACTTCAAGCGCGGCCCGCTTTTCAGCGACAAATAAAACCGATTTCCCCCGCGCGATGAACGCGGCAATCATGTTCGAAATGGTCTGCGACTTGCCGGTTCCCGGAGGGCCAATGATCACTCTGTGTGTCGGGTGCCGTATTGCGGAATGCAAGACGACTTGCTGGCTGCCGTCAGCGCCGAGGACAAAAGGCTCATCCCGCGGAGGGATACTGTCAAGCTCGCGCGCATCGATACTTCTTTGTGAGGCGGCTATCTGGGCGCGCGCCTGCTCATCGCCGGCGATCGCAGCGACCAGCTCATGCTCGGCCAGCATTGCTTCGTTAGTCCGAAGGTCTTCGACCATTGCCATCTTTTGGTAATCAAAATTACCTAAAACGCACTTCGGAGACGGAGTGAAGCCGGGTACAGCGGCGAGCTCGACAGTAGCTATTCGATCATACAATCCGTGTACGTTGTCACGCGCTTCCTCTTCGTCAAAGAAAGAAGTATTAACTTTGATATTATATTCATCGTCAAGCTTAGCCAGCATCACGCGATTAATAATCAGATCACCGGACCGCTTGAGCGATATTTGCCCAGTTCGCTCGTTGGCCGCGATGGAAACAGGCATGAGGAAAATCGGAGCATTCGCAGGACTTCCATCGTCGCTAGCTTTCCAATTCGCGAAGCCTAAGGCAACAAATAGCGTCTGAAGCCCACGCTCTTCTTCGTTGCTCTTGGCAACCGAACGGATTTCTTTTGCTTTTGCATTCTCCGTCGTGGTAAGGTCATCGCCGAAGAAGTCAGCGAGCGTGCGCGTTTCGCCTGCAACGAGCCTGGTAACTGGTTCATGCGACAGGTTTGAAGAAAGCTGGAGTGTTCCGCGTTTGAGCTCGCGATAATAGATGAGGCGGTTGCGTCGGCTGAAGTCCATAAGGCGCCTGACCCAGGCGTCGCGCTGAGCTAGTAACTGTGGCGAGGGCGGCGCCTCCGAAACTGGGACGTCCAGTGACTTCGCTTCTATCATACTGCCCGGACCAACCGCGCATCTGGCGCTGTACTCATTGCGACTAACCGCGAAGCTCGACGCGTACGATGTGCGCAGTGTTCACGAGACTACGTGCGCCTGTATTGTCACGGAGCGTGACGACGCGCGCTCCTTTGGAAAGGGCGTCGCTAAGCTCGGCTTCGTGTAGATGACTCAGGGTCAATGTCGTTCCGTCGGAAAAGTGCACGACGATCTCGCGGGCCAACGTGTCCTCCAGCTGCCAAAGAGGCTGCCCGCCCCACTAGCAACTCGGGCTCGCCTACTACGAGTGTTGAGCGCCCTAAGCAACCGTGAGGCCGAGAGCCGGGTTCCTAAGCTCGGATTCGAGCCCAACCCCTCGGTTTGCTGCTTGGACCGTAATTGGCTCCGGTCGACGTGATCAGCCGGTCCGCATGGTCGCTTAAGCCCAGTTGCTAGGGCGAAGGTAACACCGATCACGGCGCACTGCTTGCGCGATACGCACGCATCGTTCTGGCGAAAGGGCCCTGGCGCCGAAACTGGTGAACAAACGTCTGGGCCATGCCAACATTAGCATCACGGCCGGGTGCTACTTACAAGTTATTGGGAAAGAGATGCTAAGGGCCCGCGTGTTAGACTGGCGCGACGTCTCGGCATCGACGTCTTCAGGGCCAAGTTCGTCGAAGGCTACGGACGCCATACTTTGACTGCCTGCTGGAGCGCTCGGGAAACGATACTATGAGAGTGATACTTCGAGCAGGTTGATACCTCACACGACTCGGCCGAGATCGAAGACATCCTCGCCCAGTTAAGGGCAAGCCTCAACTAGGCACGACCGATACGGACCCGACTACTTCGTTATAACGTACCGGCCGGCGCCGTGCTCGATGCTTTCGTCAAACGCTTAGACGAGGGCGAGGATCAGAGCACGTGGCCCTGGGAACTCAGCTGCCGCAAAAGATGAACGCGCAGATACAATCACTCTCCGTGACGATTCTGCGATAAATTGCGGCCCTGCCACCCTTCGAAACAAGCTCAGGGAGACACGCATAAATCGCCCTTCGACAGGCTCTGGGTGAGACGCATGAATCACCCTTCGACAAGCTCAGGGTGACACGTTAGATTGGGATGGCCGGGAGTCGAACCCGGACGCCCTTTCGGGCTGCAGATTTTCGCACCACTATGACTTTCGCCACCGCGCGATCGCGTTTGTGGTCCGGACTGTGCCTTGACCGTATGAGATGTTGCGTCTCACTTAGGCCGCGCCCATCCAGTCTCTACACCTTCTTCGACTCATCGAAGCTTGGCTCGGCGTTGTCACGTCGCAAAACAGAGAGTTCGCCGAATTTGAGCGCATCCCGTAAGCCGTTTCCATGCTTACGGCTCAACGGATCTCGTTAAGTCTGCTGTGTCTGCCTATTCCACCACCATCCCAAAGCGAGCGAGGTCCTGCGGCGTCGCGTTCCTGCAAGAGAATGCCGAGCAGTAAGTCGGCAGTCGTCGCGATCGCCCGATCGCGGCCGATGAGTTCGAGTGCGGTGTCGAGCACGATGATCCCCGCCGGAAGAATGTCGGCGCGCTGGCGTTTCATGCCGGCGACGCGTTTACGCTCGTCGAGCGTCATCGCCAGCAAACGCTCGAGCCAGCGCTGAAGATCCGCGCGCGTCAGCGACGACGAGCCGTGGGGCGACGGCCGGCCGCGGACGATTGCGGCGGTCGTCGTCGCACTCCCGCCGACGAATGCGAGTTGGTCGACGGCGGCGCAATCGGTCAGCGGTTTGAGCGCGTCGCGAGCGATCGCTCGTGCTTTTTCAACGGCCGAAGTATCGGGCGCGCCGTCGCGGCCTGCGAGCGACGGGACGGCTTCGGTCAAACGTACGGCGCCGATCTCGCACGAAACCACGCTCTCGGGCTCCAAGGAATCGCCCGTTGCATACTCGGTGCTGCCGCCGCCCATATCGAGCACGCCAACACGTTCGCCGCGCAGTTTTTCAAAGGCCGTGAGCGCTCCGCGATACGATGCTTTCGCTTCTTCTTCGCCCGAGAGTACGCGCAAGGAAACGCCGGTTAACGCCGTAACGCGCTGCGCGAACTCGTCGCCGTTCTCGGCGCGGCGAAGCGCGCTCGTGCCGACGGCAAACAGCCGCACGTAGTGGCCGCGCACCGCACGCGTCAGTTGCGCAAGCGCGTCGAGCGTGCGCTGCATCGGCTCGTCACCGAGCCGGCCACGCTCGCCCAATCCCTCGCCGATGCGCGTGCCGATGCTGCGGGCGACCTCAATCCGGGGGTTTTCCGGATCAATATCGGCAAGTAGCAGACGAGTGGAGTTCGTGCCGATCGAGACGATCGCGTATCGCTTGCTCATGCGCGGGCTTCGAAGACGCGACTACTCGGTGCGATGCTTGGACTCGAAGAGTGCCGCGCGGCGTTTCTTTCGCAAGAAATGGCGCTCGGCCGCCGGCGGCCGATCGGGCGGTTCCCACTCTTCGGTGCTTTTGAGATACGACGAAATTTTCTCTTCGAGGCTTTCGTCGCGGATTTGCGGCGCGAGCGACACGGCGTAACGGCGGCCGTCGCGCCGCACTTCGAAGGCGAGGCGCTGGCGGCTGGTCAGCGAGCGTTCGTATTGAACGCGATGGCTCTCCACATCGGCGGCGCTGGCGGTGGCGAGATCGCCGTGGTCGAGGCGAACGGTTGCGCCGTAGGCGTTGAGATTGATGACGATGCCGTTCGACGAATCGCTCACTGCGGCGTTTGCGGCGCTTCGGGCTGCGGCGAAACGAAGATCAAGGCTTCGTTCGGCCGCACCAGACGCAGGCGATCGTGAATTTCGGGTATCGCGCCCTGCGGATCGGCCAAGCGCCGGAGCTCGCGCTCCTGTTCGCTGCGACGCCGTTGTAGCGCCACAATGTCGGAGTGAATCGAAGAGAGTTCGCGCGCGGTCGTCAAATTTTCGCCGATCGCGCGGGCAAACTGAATTGCGACCAGGGTGATGACGAGCACGGCGAGGGCGGCAGCGGTCATGCGTCCGGCAAAACGAAGAACGGGCGAAGCGCGACGGCTTACTGGACTTTTCGTAGAGACCCCGATCCTTCGGCTTGCCATTCACCGACGCGGCGATACTTTTGATAGCGCTCGTCGAGGAGCCGTTCTGGCGAGAGCGGCGCTAAACGCGTTAGCGCGAGGGCAATCGCATCGAGCGTGGCGGTCACCACTGTGTCGGCGTCGCGGTGCGCGCCGCCGATCGGCTCGGCGATGATTTCGTCGACGACACCGAAGCGGTGCAAATCATCGGCGGTTAACTTCAACCGCGATGCGGCTTCTTCCGCTTTGCTCGCATCGGACCAGAGGATCGCGGCACAGCCTTCGGGCGATGCCACCGAATAGGTGCTGTGCTGCAACATCACGACATGGTCGGCGATTGCCAGCGCCAGGGCGCCGCCGGAACCGCCTTCGCCAATGACGACCGCGACGATCGGCACGCGCGCCGTGGCAAAGACTTGCAAACACGCCGCGATCGCTTCGGACTGCGCGTGCTCCTCGGAAGAGATGCCGGGATCGGCGCCCTTCGTATCGACGAAGGTTACGATCGGCAGCCTCAAGTGCGCCGCCAGGCGCGCCAACCTGCTGGTCTTGCGATAGCCTTCGGGAGTGGGCATGCCGAAGTTGCGGCGCAGATTCTCGCGCGTGTCGCGGCCCCGCTGCTGACCGATCACCATCACGGGACGCCCGCGCAAGCGCGCGAAGCCGCCAACAATGGATGGGTCGTCGCGGAAATGGCGATCGCCGTGCAGCTCGTCGAAACGGTCGAAGCGCGCGATGTAATCCAAGGTGGTGGGCCGCGCCGGATGGCGGGCCATGTGCACCTTCTCCCAGGGCGAGAGCGAGCCGAAGAGCTCGCGGAGAATCGCTTGGTACTTCGCTTCGAGCGCGGCGATCTCGGCCGACATATCGAGCGGCTGAGCGGCGGAGGCCTCGCGCAGCTCGGCGATGCGCCGCTCGAGTTCGACCAAGCCCTTCTCGCGCTCGACGATGACGTTATTGCTCATGCACCACGTACTCGAGCAGGCGCACCACGGTCTCCTTGAGCTTGCGCCGATCGACGACCATATCGATGGCGCCTTTTTCCAACAGAAACTCGGCGGTTTGGAATTGATCGGGGAGCCGCTGGCGAATCGTTTGTTCGATCACGCGCCGTCCGGCGAAGCCGATCATCGCTTTCGATTCGGCCACGATCACGTCGGCTTGAAAGGCAAACGATGCGGCGACGCCGCCGGTCGTCGGATCGGTGAGCACCGCTAAGAAAAAGTTTCCGTCTTCCATGAATCGCGCGACGGCCGACGTCGTCTTTGCCATCTGCATGAGCGCGAGCATTCCTTCTTCCATGCGCGCACCACCCGACGCGGTGAAGAGCACGCATGGCACCCGTCGCCGGCGCGCCTCTTCGAACAAGAGCGTGATGCGCTCGCCGGTGACGCGGCCCATCGTTCCGCCGCGAAAATGAAAGTCCATCACACCCAACGCGACCGCGAAACCGCCGATCGCGCCGAATCCGCAGACGACCGATTCGCTGAGGCCGCTTTGCTCGCGATCGCCTTTGAGCTTTGCCTGATAGCTTTTTTTGTCGGTCCAACCCAGCGGATCGTTCGATACGACCTCGCCGCCGATCTCCTCGAAATCGCCGTCAACCAGCGAGGCGATGCGCGCGTATGCGCCCATGCGAAAGTGATAGCCGCAGCGCGTGCAGACATCGAGATTGGCGGTGAGGTCGCGCCGATAGAGCACCTCGCCGCACTTCGGACACTTGCTCCAGAGCGCCGAATCGTTGTTCGCCGTTGCCTTGCCGCGACGGTTTTCGCCGCTGCGCATTCCGCGCCACTCGGGCATCGCTACGACGCCTTGCGCGACTTGGCCGGTTGCGAGAGCCACGACGCGGCATAGAGCCGGCGAAGCTGGCGCAAGTAGTTGAAAATTTCGCGCTGATTGAGCTTCGACTCGCCGGCGACGCGATCGGTGAAGACGTATGGAATTTCGATGGCGCGTCCGTAATGCGCCTTGGCGATGACTTCGAGACCGATCTTGAAGCCGATCGGATCGAGGGTGACACCGTCGAGTGCGTCGCGCCGGACCAAGAAGTAGCCGCTGGTGACGTCTTTGACGCGGGTGAGCGGACGCGCGAGCCAACAAGCGACGCGCGACGTAATCACGCGGCGCGCCGGCCAATTGGCGATGCCGCCACCGTGAACGTAGCGGCTTCCGACCGCGAGTCCATATTCGCCCGATTCCAGCGCCGCAGCCATGTTCGGCAACGCGCGAACGTCGTGACTAAAATCGGCATCCATCGCTCCGAGCAACACCGATTGCGGGCGCGCAATTCTCCAGCCCTCGATGACGGCGCTCGACAATCCCAGCTTGCCGCTGCGATGTAGAGCGCGAACCGGTAACCGCTTTGAGAGTTCGTCGACGATGGCGCCCGTGCCGTCGGGGGAGTTGTCGTCAACGACGATGATCTCGCCATCGAGCGCGTTTGCGCGAAAGGTCGCATCGAGCGTACCGACCAGCTTTTCAATGCCGGCGGCCTCGTTATAGGTTGGAATGACGATCGAGAACGGGAGGGGCATGCGAACCGCTGCTTCTACGACGTCAAGGCTCCTATCACCGCCAACAGCGCCAGCGCGGCGGTATCGGTGCGGAGAATTCGCGAACCCAGCGAGACCGCCAGCGCACCATGCTGCGACGCCGCCTCGGCTTCCGCATGGGTGAAACCGCCCTCGGGACCGATGACGACCAGCGCGCGTCCGGATGCCGGCAGCGCTTGGCGCAACGCGTCAACCAATGGCCGCGAGGGCGCGAGCTCCCATGCAAAAACGACGATTTGATAGGCGGAAAATCGTTCGAGCAACCGCTCGAAGCGTAACGGAGCCTCGATAGCGGGAACCTCGCGCCGGCCGCATTGCTGCGCCGCGGTTCGCGCCAAGCGGCGCCAGCGCGCCAGCTTCTCGGCGCCGACCGTGCGCGCCACGTTGCGCTCGCTATAAAACGGAAGAAACGCGCTTGCGCCAAGCTCGGTGCCCTTTTCGATGACGAAGTCCATTCGCCGCGCCTTGGGGACCGCTTGCGCGACGTCAATTGCGAGAGCGGCGCGAGTGTCGGATTCGGAATCGAGCCGCTGCTGCACCGTCGCGCGCACGACCGTTCCCACCGCTTCGATGCTTGCGGTGAAAGCGTTCGCGGAGGAATCGATTAGCTCGATTCGTTCGCCGGGCTGCAAACGGAGAACGCGCGCAATCTTGTGCGCGTCGCTTTCACGGATCTCCACGACATCGCCGGCTTCGTGAGTTCCTTCGACGAAGAAGCGGCGCGCCGATACCAATGGTTTACTCGGGACGGAAGGCGTCTTTCACGCGATCGAAAAACGTGCGCTCCTCGATCGCGTCGCCGCCGGCACGAGCGTACTCTTCGAGCAGATTGCGCTGTCGTTTGTTCAGCTTCGCTGGAACGATGACGTGCACGGTGACGTGATGGTCGCCGCGATGCGCTGCACGCAGGCCGGGCATGCCGTGTCCGCGCAGCCGAAAGGTCGCGGCCGACTGGGTTCCCGGCGCTAAGGTCAACTCGACGTCACCACCGAGCGACGGAACCTCGATCGTCGAGCCGAGCGCGGCTTCGGTAAAGCTGATCGGAACGTCAACGTAAGTGTCGCGCCCCTCCCGCTTAAAGACGCGATGCGCGGCTATGCTCAAATAGACGTAGAGATCGCCAGACGGGCCGCCGCGGGCTCCGCCTTCGCCTTTTCCCGCAATGCGAATTCGCGAGCCGTCGTCGACGCCGGGCGGCACGTTCACCGTCAAGCGCGTCTCTTGTTGGAGGCGTCCGCGCCCGGCGCAAGTTTCGCATGGCTGCGCGATCGTATGGCCTTCGCCGGCGCAGCGCGGGCATGTCGTCTGCGTAACGATTTGCCCGAGCGGCGTCTGTCGCGCGGCGCGAACCGCGCCGCTGCCACCGCATCGCTCGCAAGGAACGATGATCGTTCCCGGTCGCGCGCCGCTTCCATTACACGTTTCACATTGCGCCTGGCGATCGAAGACGATCTCGCGCGAGGTTCCGTGGAATGCTTCTTCGAGCGTGATCTCCACGTCGTAGCGCAGGTCGGATCCGCGCTCGGGGCCGGCGCGCCGTGTTTGCGCCGCGCCGCGCGCGTTGCCGAAAAAGACATCGAAGATATCGCCGAAACCGGCAGCGCCGAAGCCGAAATCTCCCGCACCGGCCGACGCGCCGTTGCCGACGTAGCCGAAGCGATCGTACTGCGATCGTTTCTTGGGATCGGAGAGCACCTCGTAGGCTTCGTTGATCTCTTTGAAGTGGTGTTCGGCCTTCGACTTATCTTCAGCGACGTCGGGATGGTGCCGACGCGCCAGTGCGCGATAGGCTTGCTTTATCTCATCCCCCGAGGCTTCTCGCGAAACGCCGAGGATCTCGTAGTAATCCGTGGTGGGCATCTATGCGCGTGGTATGTCGTCGACGTCGGAGAGCCGTTCGCTCAAGGTTTGCGCGGTGCCGGAGGCGAGTGCCAGCAGACGCGCGTAGGGCATCCGCCTCGGGCCGAGGATTGAGAGCATTCCCAACGCGTGCGATCCGAAATGATACGGCACGGTGACGATCGAGAAGTCGGCGAGCTCTTCGCTACCCAGCTCGCGTCCGATTTTGACACTGGCGGCGTCGTCGTTCACGGCGTCGGCGACGAGTTGATAGAGCGTCTTCTGTTCTTCGACGATCCGGAGAATGGAGCGCAGCTTGCGGAGATCTTGAAACTCGGGCTGATCGAGCAGATTCTGCGCGCCGGCCGCGGCGATGGCCGGCTGCTCGTTCGGACGCGCCGAAGCGGCGGCGTTGAGCACCGCGCCGCGCAGGTCGTCGGAGACGCGCGCTTCTTGCGCGGCTTGCGCGATCTCGGCGTCGGTGACGTCGCCGAGTGGGCGATTGGCAAATCGCAGATTGAGCGCATTCGAAAAGCGAGTGAGGTCGTCGGGATGCACTTCCGCGCCGAGCTCAAAGAGACTCTGCGCGGCGACACCAAGCGAGGTTACGACGATTGCGACGCCGGTATGCGGCGAGAGCCAGATGAGTTGAATGTGTTTGAAGACTTGCGCATCTTGCTGCGGCTTGGTAACGAACGCTAAGTTATTCGAAAGGCGTCCGAGTAAGCGCGTCGTGTGATCGATGATCTCGTCGAGCTCGCGCGTCGCGTCACCCAACTCGTCGTGAATCCGGCGCCGCTCGGCTTCGGTGAGCTCTTCGGGCAACATCAAGCGATCGACGTACGTGCGATAGCCCGCGTCGGAGGGAATGCGCCCGGCCGACGTATGCGGCTGCACGAGGTAACCGCCGGCTTCGAGCTCGGCCATCTCGTTGCGCACCGTGGCCGAACTGATGCCGAGGTTATATTTTTGCGTCAGCGCCTGCGAGCCCACCGGCTCGGCGGTGGCGATATACTCGTAGACGACGGTCGCGAGGATATAAGCCTTGCGTTTATCGAGGCCGGGGCTATTGATCACGCCCTCTACTGTAGCACTCTGGCGGCGCGAGTGCCAGCGGTGGGCACCCGCTAAGGCTTTGCAAGCGAGGCCTTCCTGCTGCTCGCGGGGCCAAGCCGCAGCAAGCCGAATGTTTCCGCATGGCTACCTTGGTTATTACCCGTTGCGCGCTTTGCATCAGCGCGGTTGTTGCATTTCTTGCAGGATGCGGCGGAGCGCAGCCGCCGATCGGCGCGCCGGGCACGACGGCCAACGCGGCGACGTCCTCTTCTTATAATGTGCTCCTGAGGTTCGGATCGACGCCACATAGGCTTTCGCAAGGGAGACGTCCGGGCGGCTTGCTCAACGTCGCCGGGACGTTCTACGGCACGACCCTCGGGGGCGGCGGATTTGACGAGGGAACTGCCTATAGCCTGACTCCGTCGGGCAAGGATAAGATACTGTATCGCTTTCGCGGCGGCTCCGACGCGGCGCACCCGGGGGCTGCGTTGATCGACGTCGGCGGTACATTGTACGGCACGTCGGCCTTCGGCGGCGGGGGATGTTTCAATACGTATGACGCCGGCTGTGGGACGGTGTACAGCATAACGACGGCGGGCGTGGAGACGGTGTTGCACCGCTTCACCGGCGGATGCCAGGGCTGCACCGATGGAGCAAATCCGTACGCGAGCCTCCTCGACGTGAACGGCACACTGTACGGCACGACATCCGGCGGCGGCGTCGGCAGCACAAGTTCATACTATTGTTGCGGAACAATTTTCACGATCAGCAAGGGCGGCAAATATAACGTGCTCTACCGCTTTTGCAGCGCGTCCAGCGGTTCCAATTGTCCCGATGGAGACTCCCCAACCGCGGGCCTGATCGACGTCAACGGCACATTGTACGGCGCGACCGTGGGGGGTGGCGAGTATGGCGCCGGGACGGTCTTCAGCATCAGCACGACCGGCAAAGAAAACGTTCTGTACAGCTTTACCGGCGGCGCCGACGGGTTGTGGCCGGAAGGGACCTTGATCGAGCTCAACGGCACGTTGTACGGCACGACGTACGCGGGTGGCTCGCAGAGCTGCCACCTGCACTTTTCGAATGGTTGCGGAACCGTTTACAGCGTAAGCATCTCCCGCGCGGAGAACGTGCTGCACGCCTTCACCGGCGGCTCCGACGGGGCGCGTCCGTTTGCAGGCTTGACGAACGTGAATGGTGCGCTCTTCGGCACAGCGCAGCTTGGAGGGAGCGGCGATTGCAGGACATCGTCTCGCACGACCGGTTGCGGAATCGTCTACGAAATTACGACCGCCGGCTCCGAGTCGATACTGCACACGTTCACCAGCGGCAGCGACGGCGCGTACCCAAATGCGAGCTTAGTGAATGTTAGCGGAACACTCTACGGCACAACGCCTTACGGCGGCGTCGCCGATTGCAGAGACGACGGATGTGGGACCGTTTTTTCGCTAAAGCCGTAACCTTCGGTTCGAAAGCTTGGCGCTTCGTTCAGTGCTGGGGTTGACACTTGGGAGAGCGTGCTCGACTGCTTGTGACAGCTCCGGCCAGCTCAGGGCACCAACCGAAACGTAGGAGACGTTGCCATTGGGCGCGAGCACGAGCGTTACCGGAATCGCCGAGACCGAATAGATTCTAAAGACGGTGCCCGCGATGTCTTCAACGAGCGGCAGGGTGATGTTCGAACCGTGCAAATAGTTGGCAGCGACGTCGGAAGGTTCTTGGGAGATCGTGACGACCGCGACCCGATTGCCGTAGGTTTCGCGCGCGCGCACGAACTCGTCGAGCTCGGCGGTGCAGACGTGACACCAGGTTGCCCAAAAATCGATGATGACGACCCTGCCGCGAAAATCGGAGAGGGACTCGGTGCCGCGCGGAGTCGGGAAGGCAAAGTTCGGCGCGGGCGCATCGTAACGGATAGTTTCGAGCCCCGTTGACGAGGCCGTCAGTGCCGCGAAGACGATTGCAGCGAACATTTTCTGACGCGTTTATCTTCGGCAGGCATGGCTCGTGCGCCTCGGTAACGCTTGCGTGATGACGGACTCTGCGATTGAGGCGCTCCTCGAGGAGAGCCGGCGCTTCCCGCCCTCAGCCGAATTCGCGGCGCAGGCCAATGCGACGGCCGAAATCTATGCCGAGGCGGAGCGGGATTACGCCGAATTTTGGGCCACGTGGGCGCGCAAGCTCGAATGGATGAAGCCCTTTAGCGTTGCGCTGGAGTGGAACGAGCCGTACGCGCGCTGGTTCGCCGACGGGCAGCTCAACGTTTCGGTTAATTGCCTCGATCGCCACGTGCGCGCCGGCCGCGGCGAAAAGATCGCCTATTACTATGAAGGCGAGCCGGGCGATCGGCGCACGATCACCTATCGCGAGCTGTTGGCCGACGTCAACCGCTTTGCCAACGCATTGCGCCGTATCGGAGTTCGGCGCGGCGATCGCGTGGCGATTTACATGCCGATGATTCCGGAACTGCCGGTGGCAATGCTCGCGTGCGCGCGGATCGGCGCCGCGCATTCGGTCATCTTCGGCGGATTCTCGCCCGAATCGATCGTGGACCGCGTAAACGACGCGCAGTGCGTTGCCTTGATCACCGCCGATTACGGCTGGCGGCGCGGCAACAAGGTTGCGCTCAAGCGCAACTGCGACATCGCGATGGAGCAGACGCCGTCGGTACGACATTGCATCGTGGCGCGCCGCGTCGGTGACGAGGTTTTTATGCGCGAAGGCCGCGACCATTGGTGGCACGAGCTGGTTGCCGGTGAGGCGAGCGAGTGCGAGCCCGAAGCGATGAACGGCGAAGATCTTCTCTTTCTTCTCTACACCAGCGGCACCACGGCCAAGCCGAAAGGCATCAAGCACACGACGGCCGGCTATTTGACGCACGTGACCATGACGCACAAACTCGTTTTCGATTTGAAGGAAGAGCGCGACGTCTATTGGTGCACCGCCGACATCGGCTGGGTGACCGGCCACTCGTACATCGTTTACGGACCGCTGGCAAACGGCGCGACCAGCATGATCTACGAAGGCACGCCTGATTTTCCCGATAAGGATCGCTTTTGGAAGATCGTCGAGCGTTACGGCGTGACGATTCTGTACACCGCGCCGACGGCGATTCGCACGTTTATGAAGTGGGGTCCGGAGTATCCGGCGCGACACGACCTCTCCTCGCTGCGTTTGCTGGGAAGCGTCGGGGAGCCGATCAATCCCGAAGCGTGGATTTGGTATCTCGAGTGGATCGGCGGTAATCGCACGCCGATCGTCGACACGTGGTGGCAGACGGAGACCGGCGGCATCATGATCTCACCGCTGCCCGGCGTGACCACGACATTGCCCGGCAGCGCGACCAAGCCGTTGCCCGGAATCGGCGCCGACATCGTGAACGATAACGGCGAATCGGCGCCGCGCGGCGGCGGCGGTTACGTGGTGCTGACGCGGCCGTGGCCCGGTATGCTGCGCGGCATTTGGGGCGACGACGAACGATATGTGAGCACGTATTGGTCGCGCTTTGCGCATCGCTATTTCGCCGGCGACGGCGCGCGCCGCGACGCCGAAGGCAACTATTGGTTCATGGGCCGGATTGACGACGTGATGAACGTCAGCGGGCACCGCATCTCGACGACCGAAATTGAGAGCGCGCTGGTGGATCATCCGCGGGTCGCCGAGTCCGCGGTTTGCGGCAAGCTCGACGAGACAACGGGGCAGGCCGTCTACGCCTTCGTTTCGCTCAAGGGCGCCGAGACCGGCACGCCGGAACTCGCCGACGAGCTGCGCGATCACGTCGCCGCAAAGCTGGGCAAGTTCACGCGACCGAAGTACGTGACGTTCACGCAAGAACTTCCGAAGACTCGCAGCGGAAAGATCATGCGCCGGCTGCTGCGGGACATCGCCGAAGGCCGCACGCTCGGCGACACGACGACGCTCGCCGATTCGACGATTGTCAAAGAACTTCAGGAACGCGCCCAGGCCGAAGTTACGCGCGACGAATAGCCGGCGATTCATCCGAAGAGGCGACGGGCGACGTTCTTCTAGCGGATGACGAGGCGGTCGGCGTCGAAGCCTGAGCTCGATGATTCCGGCGCCGGAGGGAGATGAGGCTTTGGCTGCGGCGTTTGCGGCACACCATGCCTGGGCGTTCGGCGAGGCGTATCGCCGCCATGCCTCGCTCCTCTACTCGGCCGCCTACAACGTGCTCGGCAACGCGGACGACGCAAAAGATTGCGTCGGCGACGCGGTCGCGCGGCTCTGGCGTTCGCCCGGATCGTACACGGCGCAACGGGGGAACTTGCGCAATTTTTTAGTCGTCTGCGTTCGCAACGAGGCGATCTCGCGGCGGCGTCGTCAGGCGCGCCAGACGCGCGTCGAGGAACGGCTCACCAGCATGGCGCCGCAATTTGAGGAGATGCACCTCGAGGATCCGATCGAGCGCGATCGCGTTCGGCGCGCGCTGCTGGCGCTTCCGGCAGAGCAACGCACCGCGATTGCCCTTGCCTATTACGACGGAAAGACGCAGAGCGAAATTGCGGCGGAGCTGCGCGAACCGCTGGGCACGATCAAGAGCCGGATCAAGCTCGGTTTGCGTAAACTTGCATTGGCGCTCGAGGTTGCGCCGGCGGAAAGCGAACGCGCGTGATGCCGTTCCACGTTGACGACGTCGCAGAACTCTACGCTTTAGGTTCGCTCGAGGATCGCGAGCGCGAAGCGGTTGACGTGCATTTGCGACGGTGCTCGCAGTGCACGCAAGCGATTGCCGATGCCGAACGCGACGTTGCGACGATCGCTTCGATGGAACCGCGGCACGAAGCGCCAGCCGAGCTCGGCTCGCGAATCGAACGCGTGCTCGAAGTTCGACCGTTCGCGCGCGCTCCTCGAGCCGTTGCGCACACGTGGATGATTCCGGCGGCGATGGCGGCGGTGCTGCTGCTCGGACTGCTTCCCACGGCCTATTTCGCGGCGGAGAGTCGCGCGATGCACGATGCGATGATCGCCCAAAACTCGGCGATAACCCGGCTCGCATCGCAACCCTATCGCGTCGCCAACTTCAACGCGGCGCGGGCGCGCGTCGTTTATGGCGTTGACGGATCGTGGTATGTCGTCATCGTGCCCAGCGCGCCGAAAAAACTCGCGGTAGCGTGGATGCACGACGGCGGAAGGACGATGCTGGGCGAAGCAGTTCCGCACGGCGACGTTGCGACGCTCTATTTGCCCAAGAGCCATCGGATGGATCGGCTCGCCCTGATGGACGGCGAACGAATCGTCGCCGAAGCGAAGCTTACGTGGCAAAGAACGGCTCCAAATCGTCAAGCCGTTCGATCCGTGTAGCCGGCGGCAGCGCCGAGAGAATCGTCGCGCCGTAGCGCGTTGAAGCCGCGCGGCCATCGAGCAGCGCAACGAGTCCGCGATCGGTCGTGCTGCGAATGAGCCGCCCAAATCCTTGCTTGAGCCGAACGGTCGCGGCAGGAATCATGTAGTGCTCGAAACCGTCGAGGCCGCGCGCCTCCAACGCGCGCACTCGCGCCATGACGAGCGGATCGCTCGGCGACGGAAACGGCAGGCGATCGATGATAACGCACGAGAGCGAGTCGCCGACGACGTCGATGCCTTCCCAAAACGTCGCCGTGGCAAAGAGCACCGCGCCGGGCGTGCGACGGAACCATTCGAGCAGATGCGCGCGCGGTAAATCGCCTTGCAGCTTCACCGGAAAGGCGAGCCGGTCGCCGACCAGCGCGTAGACTTCACGCAGCCGCGCATACGACGTGAAGAGCACGAAGGCGCGACCCTTCGAGCGATCGAGGCACTCCTCGACGAGCGGCGCGGCGCGGCGAGCAAAGTGCGCCGACTTTGGATTGAGTTCGGGCGGCGCGACGAAGAGCCGCGCCTGACGCGCGAAATCGAAGGGCGATCGAGCGATGAGCTCCTGCGCGTCGTCGATGCCGAGGGTTCGCTTGACGAACTCGAACGACCGATTCGTTGCCAACGTCGCACTGGTGAGGATGACGCTCTGCGCGCGCGTAAAGAGCGACATGCGTAGGAACTCGGCGACGTCGTGCGGCGCGCAATAGACGCCGCGACGCCCGTCCAATTCGTTGCGTTCGACCCACGAGATCGTTTCGGGAACGCCGGTTTCAACGCGATCGATGACGTTGACGTGGGCCATCACGACGCGTAACGCGAGATCGCGCCGCCGTTCGGCCTCGCTGGGATCGTCGACGCGCTTTTTGAGCGCTGCCGCCGAATCGGCCAGCAGCCAGTTTTCGAGGCGATAGAACGCCGCGCGAAGCTCCTCCAGCGGCGGCCACGCCTCCTCGTTTGCGGCAAGCGGATAACGGTCGGCGCCGATGCGCGCGAGCGCCGACTCGAGCCGCCGAACCGCCGTTTCCAACTCGATTTCGAAGACGGACGGCAGCTCGTAGTGACGGCGAAGCTTGCGCAGCATTCGGCCGACGCTCGAAGCGGATACGGCGCCGGTAAGCGCGTCGGTCGCCCAGCGTTCGCATTGATGGGCTTCGTCGAGCACCACGACGTCGTACGGCGGCAGCAGGCCGCCGCCCATCGCCAAATCGAGAAAAAAGAGCGCGTGATTGACGACGACGAGATCGGCGTACTTTGCGTCGTCGCGCTTGTTGAAGAAAAAGCACCGTCGGAAATGCTCGCACGATTCGCCGATGCATTCATCGGCATCGGCATCGACTTCTTCCCACTCTGCCGGCGGCGGCACGAACGGTAACTCGGCGCGGTCGCCGCTCGTGGTGCGCTCCGACCACTCCCAGATCTTCTGCATCGAGCGCGACGGCGCGAGCAGCCGATTTTCCCGCATCCGCGCAAGCTTCAGCCGGCAAAGATAGTGCGTCCGCCCTTTAAGCAAGGTGACGCGCAGGGGAAGATCGAGGGCCGATTGCACCAGCGGGATGTCTTTGTTGACGAGCTGCTCTTGCAGCGCAATCGTGCCCGTCGAAAGCACGACCTTTTTTCCGCTGCGCGCGGCAGGCACGAGATACGCAAGCGACTTACCGACACCCGTGCCGGCTTCGATGATGCTGTGCATTTCTTCCATGATGCCACGCTCGACGAGCTGCGCCATCTGCAGCTGTCCGGCGCGCGGCTCGTAGCCCGGCAGGACGCGCGAAAACGCGCCGGCGCTGCCGAAAATCTCCTCGAGCGATCGAGTCACTAGGCGCGCTGATGCGGATCGAGCGGCGCTTCGTACTCGGTTTCGAGCTCGCGGCCGGTTCGAGCATCCACGACGACCGGCGCCAAGCGCCGCGGCGGAAAATAAATGGCGTACGTCAACACGAAGCCGGCGAGTAAGCCGGCGACGTGCGCTTGCCACGAAATCGCCGGCACGGTGAACGTGATGATCAAATTGACGACGAGAATGCCGATGTTGGAGCGCACCAGATCCATGCCCGGTTTTCCAAGCTTGAATCCAATCGCGAAGAGCGCACCAAAGAGGCCAAAGATCGCACCGCTCGCACCGACGGTCGGCACCATCGGATTGGCGCTGAAGTAGACGACGCCGAGACCGGCGGCGACGAGCGAGACCATATACACCACGAGCATGCGCCACGGACCCAGCGCGTACTCGATGAATCGCCCCAAAAACCACAACGACATCATGTTGACGCCGATGTGCAACAGACTGCCGTGCATAAATGCGCCAGTAATAATGCGCCACCACTGTCCGTATTGCAACACGTATGCGGGAATCAATGCGCCGGCGACGAGGACGCGCGCCATTCCGCTGCCCTCGCCCATACCCGACAGCATCCCCGATCCACCGGCCGCGATTTCCCACAGAAAGCCGATGACGTTGAGGACGATGAGAAAGCGCGTGATCACGCGATCATCACCGTGCGCGCGAGCTCGAGCGATATTGCGTGACGTTCGCCGGCGACGTCGATCGTTAGGGGACCGCCGAGCGGAGCTTTTTCGAGCACGTGCAAACGCATGCCGGGACGTACGCCGACTTGGCCGAGATAGCGCAGAATTTCGGGCATCTGCTCGGTGACGCCGGCGACGGTGACGGTTCGTCCGGGCTCGACCTGCGCGAGCGGAGTTCCGACGCGCACGGGCTCGGTGAGATCGGCGGGCGGAATCGGATGGCCGTGCGGACACGTTTGCGGATTGCCGAGCGCGGCGATCAAGCGTTCCTCGACGCGCGGCGTGATGGCGTGTTCGAGGATGCAGGCTTCGGAATACACTTCGTCCCACGGCATTCCGAGAACGTCGGTGAGCAGCCGCTCGGCCAGGCGGTTTCGGCGCACGACGCCGACGGCAACTTCGAGCCCCTTGCGCGTCAGCTTGATGTCGCCGCGAACTTCGTGTTCGACATATCCGTCGTTGACGAGCTTCTTGAGCATTCCGGAGACCGATGCGGGCGCGACGCCCAACTCGGTTGCGAGCGCCGAGGTCGTTACGCCGGGACCTTCACGTTCGAGGCGATAGACCGCCTTCATATACATTTCGAAGGATTCAGCGAAGTGCGAATGCGAGTGGCCCGGCATACCTGCTCTAACTTCGCTGCGCGACGGGAAGTTCCGCAACCGCAGCGGTCAGCCGCTGCTCCATCGCTTCCTTTTCTTGCGGGGAGGCAAAACTCGCGCGGATCGCATTGCGCACGTACCGCTCGAGCGCGGTTGCGCCGGCGACGCGTTCGACGAGCGCGTATTCGTTCTGAATCGAGCTTCGAAAAATCGCGGGATCGTCGCAATCGATCGTGACGACGCAGCCACGTAGGTCGAAATCGAGAAATGCATTTGGATGCGCGGCCAATTCCGAGCCCGTGAGGCGATTGGAGGTCGGGCAAATCTCGAGCGCGATTTCGCGCGCTGCGAGAAGTTCGACGCACTGCGGATCGTCGAGAGCATGAATTCCGTGGCCGATGCGCTGCGCGTGCAAAAGCTCGACGGCATCCCGCACGCTCTGCGCCCCTGCCGCCTCGCCCGCATGGGCCACGCAATGCAGTCCGCACGCGCGTGCGTAATCGAAAGCATCGGCAAAGAGCGCCGCCGGGAAGCGGCATTCGTCGCCGCCCAGACCGATGCCGATCACATCCAGCTCGGTCATTTCGGCCATCGATCGCGCCGTCGCCATGGCACTCTGCGCGCCGAAGTTTCGCGTGAGATCCGCGAGCAGCTTGAAACTCGCTTTGGGGCGCGCCGCGCGCAAGGTGACCGCGATCGCCTCGATCGTTTCGCGAACGTCGAGCTGCGGATGGAAAAACGTCCACACCGACGGTGAGACGAACAACTCGCCATAGATCACATTTTGCGCCAGCGCGTCTTCGACGAACTCTCGCGCCAAACGCGCGTAGTCTTCGGGCTGCTGCAACGAACGACTGACCGCGGCAAAGAGGTAGAGAAACTCTTGCAGACCCGTGAAGCGGTAGGGCTCGGCTCGGTCTATGTCATGCAAAGCCGAGTCGGAGGCCGGCCGATATCGCAAGGGGACGCCGTGTTTCTCCGCCAGCTCGACAAAGGTCGCGGCGCGCAAGCATCCTTCAAGATGACAATGCAAATGAATCTTGGGAATGCGCGGCGCAAGCAAGCCCGACGTCATGCCCATCGCTTCGGGCAGGCAGGGGCGAAACCCGGCGCGTCGTACTCTTCTCGCTGCTATCGCGGGGTGGAGCAGTCCGGTAGCTCGTCGGGCTCATAACCCGAAGGTCGGTGGTTCAAATCCACCCCCCGCAACCAATCGCCAGTGCTAACGAATCGCGGCCGCCTCGACGAGAGCGCCGCGACTACGCAGTTCCAGTCGATCGAAGGCTGCGCGCGCGGTCGTAAAGAGGTCGCTCGCTTTGCCCTCGGGACGCAACGCTCCCAGCGATGCAGCATGACCGTCCACGACGCCGTACACGTCGTAGCGATAGCTGCCGCGCACGATCACGTAGTACCACGAGCGATCCCGCGCGTACACCACTTTTGCGAGCGGACCCGACCCGACAAACTGTGCGTGGGAAAAGTGGCTCTGTATCATTGCCAAGGTCGCCGCGTCGTGTTGCGACGAGGCGCGCGGGACGATCATGCCGAGAACGAACGCCGCGGCCGCCGCAGCAACGATCCACCACATCGACGCCCCGCGCCGTTCGAAAGGCAGCAATTTGCCGCGCGTCGGAACTTGCCCGCGGGCCGCCGGCTCGAGGGCAAGCACGGTCTCTTCGGCTTCGCCGACGCGGCGTAGACACTGCGTGCAATGAGCGATGTGCGACTCGACTGCAGCGCGCTCGCCGGCTTCGAGCGCTCCAATCGCGTAAAGCTCGGCCGATTCGCCGATGTGTTTTTCAGCGTCCATTCATCTCTCCCGTTACCAAGGAACGGCGCAGCGACTGAAGGGCCGTGCTGAGCCGGCCTTTGACGGTACCCACTGGTATCTCGAGTTGCGATGCGACCTCGGTGAGCGTCATTCCACCGTAGTAGGCAAGCCGTACGACGTCGGATTGGGCGCGCGTGAGTTGCGAAAGCGCGCGTTGCACCTTCTGCCGTTCAACCGGATCGAGATCGAGCTCGTACGTTGCTTCAACGTTCAACTTCGAGACCGCGTTGTGGCGACGGCGAAGGTCACGCAAGCGCGTCAAAGCTTGATTTCGCACGCAGGCCACGAGAAACGCCTCCAAACTTCCTCGCGCGCAGGAGTACGCGTTTTGGCGGCGCCACAGATGAAGAAAGACATCGTGCACGCACTCTGCCGCGGCGTCGCCGTCATGGAGAATTCGCACGGCAGTTGCCTGCATGCGCGCGCCATGCCAGCGGTACGCCGTTTCATAGGCCCCAGCTTCACGCCGGGCGAACGCGCGCTCCAGGTCGTCGTGCCGCACGCTAGGCCAGCGGGTGATCCTCGGTACGTACGTCGCGATCGTCAATCTCCACCGTTCTGTAGCCGATGGCGTGGAGCAGTTGGTCGCGCGGCAAGGTGACCGGCCCCGGCTTGGGCGCCGCGCCGGGCTTGGGTTGCGGATACGCCGTTGCAGCGGCGCTCGCGAATCGAATGTTGCCCTCCTCGTGCGTGACGACTTGGTGGATGTGTCCGTTCAAGATCGTTACGCGCTCAAACCTCTGCAGCATCGCGAGGGCCTTGGTGCCGTCTTCGGTCGTCCAACCCCATTGCGCGAAGAGCGCGTAGAGGGGCACGTGTGTGAAGACGACGACGGGCCTCGAAGCCGGCAACGCGGCGAGATCGCGCCGCAGCCAGTCGAGTTGCTCGGCACCCAGCAAGCCCATCTTTTCGAAGCTGAAAACGTTGAGGAGCGCGATGTAGTGTACGGCCTTGGATTCCCACGAAGCCCAGCCGCCGGGCGCCGACCCGGTCATCCGAAAGTTGCTGAGATAGAGCGCGAAGTCGTTGCCGAGGACGTCGTGTTCACCGGGCAACGCAATGAGAGGCGCTCGCAACTGCGAGAGAATCGCGCGCGCGTCGTCGAACTGCTGCGGCGTCGACAGGTGGGTGATATCGCCGGTGTGCACGACGAATGAAGGTTGCGACGGCATCGCGTTGATTGCGTCGACCGCCATGCGCAACGTGCCGGCGACGTCGGGGTTTGCCGCTTGATGAAACCCGATATGACTGTCGCTGATTTGAACGAATTCGGTTGCCGCGGTGGCATCGCCGGCCACGGCGCGACCGGTCAGCAAGCCGCCGGCGCTCACGGAGTAAGCGATTCCGGCACCAGTCCAGGCGACGTGCTCCAGAAACGAGACGCGCTTCATCGCGTCGCCTCGGTGACCACGATCGTGCCTTTCATGAACGGATGCAGCTCGCAGAAATACGCGTACCTTCCCGCTCTGGTGAACGTATGGTGCCAAACGTCATTGGTGTCGAGACCTTTTGAGTCGAAGGTTCCGTCGACGGCGGTCACCGTGTGAGCATCGTCGTCGTCATTGGTGAAGGTCACGCTCTGACCCACGCCGATGGTAAGCGTTCGTGGGGCATAGGCGTCTCCCCGAATCTGCACCGCGGGGGACGCCCCGAGCGCCTCAGCCGAAGGCGCGAGGAAGAGCGTGGCCAGACCGGCGATGAATAACTCTCTCATGCCATCCATATGCCGCAGATCGCGAAACGGTTGGGGGACGATGGCCCTGACCTTGGCACTGGTCGCTTGTGGAAGCAATGGTTCGAGCCTTCCCCCGCAAGCAACCACCGCCGCCGTTTTCGGGCCGCCGCGGCTGCTCTTCGAAGACGACTTTACGGGCACGAAACTCGATACGAAGAAATGGTTTTGGTGTTATCCGTACGGCAGCGCAGACAACTGCACGAACGGTCAGAGCGGCATTCCGTATCGAGAGCGCGAGCAGTACCGGCGAACGCAGCTGCTCGTGAGCGGCGGCCAACTTCACTTAATCGCGGTTCATCACTCCGTCAAACCGCACTTTGCGTGGACTTCGGGAATGGTCACGACCGGCGGACCCTTCGAACGCAGGGCGCCGCATCCAACTTTTGCCTTCAAGTACGGCTTTGCCGAGATTCGCGCGAAGTTGCCCGCAGGTCACGGGTTCTGGCCTGCTTTCTGGTTGCTGCCGGCGAGCGGCGCATGGCCGCCCGAAATCGACGTCATGGAAGAGCAGGGCGCACAGCCGCACCGCGACTACATGACCGTGCATTTCTCGACTCCGCGAAAGCTGGACGATTCCATCGGCGGCAGCTTTGACGGACCGAATCTCGCAATGGGCTTCCATACGTACGCGATCGACTGGCAACCCACTTCGCTCACGTGGTATCTCGACGGCACGCCACGTTTCGTCGTAACCGCCCAGCAAATCGAGGCGCGCCACGGAAAATTTCCGAGCACGCCGATGTACGTTCTGATGAATCTGGCACTCGGAGGTTGGGTGAGTCCGCCGAACAAGCATACGCCGTCGCCGGCGTCGATGACGATCGATTACATTCGCATCTGGGATCGCCGGCCTTAGCGTTTCAATCGTCGAGCGTCAGGCGACCGCAACCGCTCTCATAGTCGGCCATGCCGTAATAAATATCGAACTCGCGCTCACCGATGCGATCGATACCGGTTGGAAAGACAACGTGGCCGACCGCTCCTTGAAGCTCGGCGCCGGATTCCGGAACGAAGAGGGGCTCCTGCGAACGGAAAACGACGTCCTCGAGATGACGCAAATCGTGAATGATGACGCCCGCGCAGTAACGTAGCAACGTGCCGCCGTCCGGATGCGCTAAACGGTCGACGCCATGGATAATCGAGAGCCAGCCTTCTGCGATGCGAATCGGGGGAGCGCCGGCTCCGACCTTGATCGCGCCCCAGTTGGCCGGCGGCATCGTCAGGCGATGCGTTTCGCTCACGTTACAGAGCGCCGACAAATCTTTGCGAACGTTCTCGAGCGGAACGTACGCGATGGAGATGCCCTCGCGGCGTTCCGGCGGGAGCGCCTCGATTTCCGCGATCGCGGCGTTCGCATCGGTCGCCGAAAGTTGCAACGTCGGCCGGTGATAGAGTGCTAAGGACTCGACCCCCGCACCTGAGAGCACGGGCTCTGGGAAGAAGGCCGCGTCTTTGTCGGCAAATGGTAGGTCGCTGCCTTCAAACTGCACCAAACCCAAACGGTTCCAGCGAAGGCCGTCTTCGGAAGCGGCCACTGCGACTTCCGGGCCACGCGGTCCGAATGCGACGTAGGCCATGACATAACGATCGATGGCGGGAACGAACGTCACGCGGGGATCCTCGCAGCCGTAGCCCTGAGAACCATCGCGCAACTCATACGGCACCTCGGGTTCGAGTGCGAAACCTTCGAACTCGACGGTCGGCGCACCGTCGACCGACTCGCGCGCGCCGAACGAACCGATTCGCGAAATGTTTCCCGGCGCCACCATGCGCGGATAGAGCTGCAGCGTGTTGTCACGCAAGCGCGCACAGGCCGGATTCAAAATGCCAGAAGCACCGAGATTCGCACTCGGCTTGAGGACCACGCCCTTGCGGGTAAACCTCAGAGTATTCCGGTCTCCTTGCCGACACGCTCGAATGCCGCAAGCGCGCGATCCATCTCGTCCTTCGTGAGAGCGGCGCTGATCTGTACGCGAATGCGCGCCGCGCCTTCGGGAACGACCGGATAACCGAAACCGGTGACAAAGACGCCGGCCTTCAAGAGCTTGTCGCTCATGGCAATGGCAAAGGCCGTTTCGCCCACGATGATGGGAACGATTGCGCTCTCGCTTTCAAGCGGCTTGTAACCGATGCGTCGAAGCCCATCGCGAAAGTAGGCGGTCTTCTCGCGTAGATCGCCCACCAGGCTCGGATGCGTTTCGAGGTATTCGATTGCGGCCAGCGAGCTGCAGGCCACGGTTGCCGGGAGGGCGTTTGAGAAGAGTTGTGGGCGCGAGCGTTGGATGAGCGTATCGATGAGCGCGGCGCTTCCCGCAACGAAACCGCCGGCCGCTCCACCGAGCGCCTTTCCGAGCGTACCGGTGATAACATCGATCTGTCCGGTGAGGCCGTAATGCTCGACGGTTCCGCGTCCGGTTTCCCCCATTACCCCCGTACCGTGCGAATCGTCAACGACGACGATCGCGCCGTAGCGTTTGGCCAGCGCGGCAATCTCGGGAAGTTTCGCAAGATCGCCTTCCATCGAAAAGACGCCGTCGGTAACGATGACGATCGGAAGCGCTCCTTGCACGCTCACGAGCTTCTCTTCGAGCTCGCGCATGTCGGAATGCTTATAGCGCTCGCGTCGCGACTTGGAGGCGAGCCGCACGCCGTCGATGATCGACGCGTGGTTGAGCTCGTCGGAAATAATCGCCGACCCCGCGTCGCAAATTGTGGGGAAGAGTCCCGTGTTCGCATTCCAACACGAGACGTACGTCAGCGCGGCTTCCGTTCCCAAAAAAGCCGCGATTTTTTCTTCCAGCACGCGATGAACGTCGAACGTCCCGCAGATAAATCGCACCGACGCTGTGCCCGCGCCATATCGATCGAGGCCGCGCTTTCCCGCGTCGATCAGTTCGGGCCTATCGGAAAGGCCGAGATAGTTATTGCTCGAGAGCACGATAACGTCGCCGGCCTCTTCCATGTGCACTTCAGGCGCCATCGGCGTCGTCAAGTGACGAAGATGTTTGTAGGTTCCGGCTTGTTTGAGCCTATCGAGGTCGCTGCGTAGCTTCGCTTCAAACGTCTGGTTCATGCTTCGCAATGTCTCCCTTAAAGTCGAGAACGATCTTCACCGCTTCCCCGTGCTCCATCAGTTCGAACGCTCGATCGAACGCCGTATAGGGAAGGACGTGGGTAACGATTGGGCGCGGGTCGACTCGGCCGCTCTTCACGAGCGCCTCGGTTTGATACCACGTCTCGAACATCCGTCGGCCGTTGATGCCGAGCAGCGTCAGGCCTTTGAAAATGACGCGATTGGCCAAATCGAGGGCGACGGCATTGGCCGGAATTCCGAGCAGGGCGGCGGTGGCCCCGTTTCGCAAGAGCTGCAGCCCCAGGTCGATAGCAGCACCACTTCCCGACATCTCCAGCAGCACGTCGGCGCCGTCACCGCGCGTGCGCCGCTTGATCTCCTCGACGAGGCCCGCTTGTGACGAAAGAAAGGTCGCGTCTGCGCCGAGCCGCTGCGCGAGCTCGAGTTTCGCCGGATTGACGTCGATGGCAGTAATCGAAAGCGCGCCGGCGGCTCGCGCGACCGGAATCGCCATCAAGCCGATCGATCCGACACCGGTGATAACCACGTTCTTCACGCTCACGTTCGCGGCCATCACGGTATGAACGGCATTGCCGAGCGGGTCGAAGATCGCGGCGCAAACATCGGGAATATCCGAATCGAGCCGCCAGACGTTGTACTCCGGAATCGCGACGTACTGCGCGAACGCGCCGTCGCGATCGACGCCGATGATCTCGACGTGCTCGCAAATGTGTGCCTGACCCGTTCGGCAGAGCAGACACGTAAGGTCGGCGATGTGCCCTTCGGCCGCGACCCGTTCGCCGACGCGTATCGAACGTACGGCATTGCCGATGGCCACGACCGTTCCCATGAACTCATGCCCGACGACGAGCGGCGGCTTGACCCGGCCTTGCGCCCAGGCATCCCAAGAGTAAATATGGTGATCGGTGCCGCACAGGCCGGCTTTCTCCACCGCGATCAAGACGTCGCTCGGACCGATCGCGGGGACCGGTACCTCAGCCAAGACGAAGCCTGGCTGGGGGCTCGATTTAACGAGGGCCCTCATTGTCGAAGACATGAGGGCCCCCATTTCACTCGCGCGGAGCCAAAACCCCGCGCTTACCGGTGCTTAGAAATCGTACTCGAGTTGAGCGCGATTGTACTTGAAGAGCGGCAGGCCGCCGAACTCCGATGCGCCGAGTGTCGAGCCCGCGGGACAGCTGGTCGTTCCGGCTGCACCACAGAACGTGTTCGTAAGCGAGCGCTGAATGTACCGGTCGCGCAGCACCAGACCGTGGTACGGTCCTTTTCCAACGTGACCGAAACGATAGCGCCCGTCGAGCGACCAAATGTTCGTCATCTCGGGAGCCAGCGCATTGCCGTAGTTATACCACGCGTCGGCGGCGATGAAAATGAACTTCTGGTTGGTCGACGTGTATTGGAGTCCAACTTTATACGACGAGCCCGGCGCGCGCCGGTCAACCTGGCCTTGAGTCACACTCGTCGTAAAGAGCGGGTCGCTATCGTAGTTATCGGTGTACGGACTCGCCCAGCCGCCGTAGTAAATGTTGGTCGTCCCGTTCGGATTCGTGAAGCACTGGGCCGTGTTGAGCGGAAGGAAGTACGCGAGGGTCGCACCCTTCGCCGTCACTTGATAGTTGGAGTTGCTGCAGGTTACGTCTTTCGGAAGAAAGATCGAATCGGTTTTCCATGGAATTTGATCGTAGCCGACCGTCAAGAGAATGTTCTTGGTGACGTTGGCGCCGATCTGAGCGCCGAAAACCTGGCTATCGACCTTCCCGATATAAGAGACGCCGGCATTGCTCTCGGTGCCACCCTGCAGCGCGATATAGGGTGCCGCCGGGCCGTTAAACGTATACTTGCCGTCGCCCCACCACATATTGACGAGGTCGCTGACGCCGTAAAAGTATCCGTCGGCCGAAAATCCCGGACCCGTCGGTTTCCCATAGCCAAGCTTGCCCATCGCGAAGCCGTTGGTATTGATGCCCACGCCGCCGGGATTGTAGATGTTGGGCGCCATGCCGTTGTTGCCCGCCGGAAAACTCGTCAGCAACGTTTGCTGCGTGAACGACGAGCTCGTGCGGTTCTCGAACGTGAACATGTCGGCGCCTTCGATGGTCCAGTTCGACGGTGTCGTATAGCTCAGATAAGCGCCTTGAAACGCCGCCGGCTTCAAACGCGAATCCGCGGGGTTCGCCCACGGAGAAACAAAGAGCACGTTACCGGCTTCGCCGTTAAAACCGTGAGCGTTGTATCCGAAATAACCTTCGTAGAACGTGCTCAAGGCAAACGGGGGCAGCGTCTCGTCCTGATTGGTGTTGGGAGGAACCTGCGAAACGCATTCGGCGCCCTTGGCGTTGTTTGCCGGAACTGCGCACGAACCAAACGACGTGGAGTAGAGATACGTGCCGCCGACGTGCCACCCGGTATCGGGCCACGCATAGTCTCCATGCAAGGCGATCGCGTTTGCCCACGTCGCCTGATTGACGCCGTTTGAGTTGTATTTCGCACCGGGTGCGAAGTCGAACTGGGTACCTGGATTGTTCGTTGCGTTCTGGCGCGTGAAATAGTACGAACGGAAATAGCCGCCAAGCGTGAGCGGATTGGGAGTTGGGGGCGGAGGCGGCGCGACCGTCGCTTCGGGAACCGGCGGCGGTGGCGGCGGCGGAGCTTCGGTCGGCGGCGGCGTCGCCGCAAGGTAGCGCACCACCACAATATGGCGGTCCGGCACCCACTGCACGTAGCCGCCCATACCTTCGGAGATCACGCGAATCGGAACGAGAACGTCGCCGTGATAGATGATCGGTGGGACGTCGAGCGGCCGCGACTCGCCGTTGATCACGACTTCGGGCTTGCCGACGGTTACGACCACTTCCGCCCCGGCTTTCGAGACGGTAGCGGTCTTGCTGCCGGGATCGTATGACACCGTGGCGCCCATTTGCTCGAACATCGAGCGCAGCGGGACGTAGATCGTTCCGCCGCGGGCCAGCGCGGCGAGCACTCGACCTTGCTTGAGCACGTCCGGATTGGCGTAGACGTGCCGGTCGTTGTAAAGGATGGGAATCTGACCTGAGGGAGGCGCGCCGAAGTCGGCGGCCGGGGGCGAGCTCGTCTGCGCGACTGGTGTTGCCTGCGTTTCCGCCAGCGCGACCGACGTGCCGCCAAGAGCCATCGCCGCTATGATCAGCGCGGCGCTTGCTAGCCTTAGCATACTAGTAGGACACTCCTCTCTTCTAAAGGGGCTCAGAAGCTGTTCGCTCGGTAGGAAAAGAAACCCTAGTTATTGACACAAGTTGACAATTAGGCAAGCTCGGCTCCCTGCTCCGGGAGCCTCGCTTCCCACGTGGTCTCGGGCGAACGCGATTGCGTTCTCCTTCGGCGACTGAAAAGGGCTCTGCCAATCAGTCTATCGCCCGGTGATTAAGGGCGACTTAACGATCGTTTAAGCCCGTTGCTTACTCCACGCGGCAATCGCTACCCGAAACGGCCGGTAATGTAGTCTTCGGTACGCTTATCTCGGGGTTTGGTAAAGATCGTTGCGGTGGTGCCGGCCTCCACGAGTTCGCCGAGCAGAAAGAAGGCCGTGTTGTCGCTAATCCGGGCCGCCTGTTGCATCGAATGCGTGACGATCACCACGGTATAGAGGCGTTTGAGATCCTCGATCAGATCTTCGATCTTCCCCGTTGCAATCGGATCCAGCGCCGAGGCGGGCTCGTCCATGAGGATTACTTCAGGATCGATCGCCAGGCACCGGGCGATGCAAAGCCGCTGCTGTTGGCCGCCCGAGAGCGCGAGGGCCGACCGATCCAAGCGATCTTTGACTTCCTCCCAGAGCGCGGCCTGACGCAGACTGCGTTCGCAAGTTTCCATCAGCGCCTTCGACTCGCGCTCGCCGTGGAGGCGCGGCCCGTAGACAACGTTATCGAAGATTGATTTGGGAAACGGATTCGGTCGTTGGAAGACCATTCCAATACGATAGCGGATCGTCACCGGATCGATATCGGGGGCATAGATGTCTTGATCGTCGAGCATCACCTTGCCCTCGACGCGAGCGCCAGGCGTCAGGTCGTGCATCCGATTGAGAGCGCGGATGAACGTGGACTTCCCGCAACCCGAGGGACCGATGAGCGCCATCACGCGATGCGCCGGCACGTCGAGCGACGCATTTCTGATTGCGTGAAACGCGCCATAATACACGTCGAGGCGGTCGACGTTGATCTTCGTCTGCGTCGAGAGGGCAGGCGGCTCTGCGGCGTCTGCAAACATCGCTCACGTCGTCTTCGTCGCGCCGGTTCCGATGCCCGTCTTTCTACGCGGTTTCTCGTTTAATGCGCATGATCGGTAGACGAATCGTGAATGCGGTGCCGCGCCCCAACATCGATTCTGCGGAAATCGCTCCCCCGTGCGCATCGACGATGCCCTTCACGATGGCCAAGCCTAAACCGGCGCCGCCGCTGCCGCGCGTTCGGGAGCGGTCGACGACGTAAAAGCGTTCGAAAATATGGGGTAGATCGCGATACGGAATTCCGTCGCCGGTATCGCGAACGCGTAGTACGGCGTCGCTATCGCGCGCGTCGAGCTCGACACGGATGCGACCGCCTCCCGGGGTATGGCGAAGTGCGTTGTCAATCAGATTGACGAAGACTTGGGCCAGCCGATCGGGATCGGCTTCGACGCGCACCGGTCGCAACGCCGAGAACTCGAGGTTGACGCCTTTGTTCGATGCCTGCTGGTCGAACGAGGCGACGATCGGTCGCGCCACCTCTTCAAGATCGACGTCGCGTATGTTGAGCTGGAGTTGCCCCGACTCGGCCCGGGCCTGTTCGAGCAGCTGGCCAACGAGCGCGGCGAGCCGGTCGACCTGGGTAAGCGCCTGCGGCACAAAAAGATCGCGCGCTTCTTCTTCGGGGGCTTCGAGGACGGTCTCGAGCATCAGTTTGATCGACGAAAGCGGCGTGCGCAACTCGTGGGAAACGTTTGAAAGGAACTCCTTGCGGGCTCGATCGAGCGCAAGCAATGCGGTCTGATCGTCGGCAAATACGACGACGCGCCCAGCATCCTCGTTCTCTTCGGTGAGCGGGTAAACCGAGACGCGATAGGTCCGCTGACCCGACGCACTCGTGAGCATGACCGGCGCAACCGAGGCTTCGCCGCGCAAGGCGTCGCCGATTCGTCGCTCCAACTCCACATTGGGTATCGCTTGGATGACGTGCACGTTCGTCGCGCGCCCCGGATCGAAGCCGAAAATCGTGCCGGCAGCAACGTTCGCAAACTCGACTCGACACGAGCGGTCGACGAGCACGACGCCGAGCGGAAGGGCGCGAACGATTCGCGCCAGGCCGCTATCGACGCCGGCGTGGGGCGCGGGTGCTTCCCGTGCCGGCGGTGGCTCTGCAACGGGGGCGATCGCCTCGGTTCCTTTGGAAAGACGCGACAGCGCGAAACCGAGCGCCGCGCCTACGAGCAACGCCAGCAGCGACCACTCGAGCGACGTCAAGCCTTGAACATGTATCCGCGGCTGCGCACCGTCAAAATATGCCGTGGCGTGCGCGAGTCTTCTTCGATCTTCTCACGCAGCCAGCGAATATGGACGCTGACGGTCTGCTGCTCGCCCTCAAAATCATAGCCCCAGACTTTGTCGAGCAGCGTCTGGCGGGTCACGACGCGCCCGGGGTTCTCCATGAGCACGCGCAGCAAGCCGAACTCTTTGGGCGCAAGCGAAACGTCCCGGCCGCGCACGGTGAGCTGTTGCCTCGACGGATCGAGCACGATCGCGCCAAGCGCGATGGCTTCCTCGTGTCCGGAATGGATTGAGGTTTGCCGGCGCAGCCGCGCTTTCACTCGGGCCAGGAACTCGTGCAGCGCGAACGGCTTGGTGACGTAGTCGTCGGCGCCGAGTTCAAGCGCCAAGACTTTGTCAATCTCTTGATCCTTCGCCGTGAGCATAATGATCGGAACCGGGCTGAACTTGCGGATCTCCTTGCAGGCTTCGACCCCGTCGAGAATTGGCAGCATAATGTCCAGCACGATCAAATCGGGTTGCTCGCGCTGGGCCATCGCGATCGCACTGCGGCCGTCGCCGGCCGTTACGACCGCATATCCGCTGCGCTCCAAGTTGAAGCGCAACGTCTGCAGGATCGCGGACTCGTCGTCCACGACCAGAATCTTTTTATTGAACTCCGGCGTCTTGCCCAGCGGCGTACGCGGGGGTTTTGCCTCTTGCGTTAGATTCATAAACTCTCACTATCGCGCTGTAATCCAACGCGCCGTCCCCTTTTGCGGAGCGAGTGGTATAGAGTTGGTAGGCCAGCCCCGTCGCCGGCATCGGGTAATCGATTGCGCGCGCCGCGTCGAGCGCGGCGGCGAGGTCTTTACGCAGAAGATCGAGGGCGAATCCTCCCTCAAAGGTACCGGCGAGCCAGGTCTTGGGCAACCATTGTTCGAGGATATAATTTGAAGCGGTCGCCGACGCGAGCACGCCTTGCACCGCGGCGAGATTGGCACCGGCTCGCTTCGCGAAGACAAGCGCCTCGGCATTGGCGATCATCACATTGGCGATGATGATCTGATTGACTAGTTTAACGGTTTCACCCATCCCCACCGGACCAAGGTGATGCGCCGTGCCCAGCGCGCGCAGTAGGGGCTGCGAGCGGGAGAAGACACTCGACGAAGCCCCGACCATGATCGTCAGTGTGCCGGCCGCCGCGCGGACCGGCCCACCGCTCACCGGAGCGTCGGCGAAATCGATGCCACGCTCGGCCAAGCGGCCGGCGACGTGCCGTGAGGCTACGGGAGAAATCGTCGACGTATCGATCACCAGAAGCCCCGGCTTGGCTCCCGCCGCGACGCCGTGCAATCCGAAGATCGCATCTTCGACGTCGGGCGCGTCGGGGACCGAGAGAATTACCGCGTCGGCATCTTCGGCGACCGCAGCAGGGTTCGCCGCTTCGCGGACGCCATGCGATCGCAAACGGTCGAGTGCGTCGCGCCGGCGGTGCGCGCTGGCGATGACGTCGAATCCGGCCCGCCGCAATGCCGCAGCCATTGGCTCGCCCATCGTACCCAGTCCGATGAACCCGATGCGCGCAATCACGAGCGGCCCTTTGGGCGTGGGCTCAGGATAACCTTCGGAGTTCGGCGAAGGCGGCGCCATCATGACAGCAACTGCCGCTCCGACGATCGCGCGCCCCACATTCAACGAGATGAACCTCTCGACGGGTAAGCGTACGCGCCTGCACCGATTGATGTACGAGCACGGCCCTGCGAACGGCACCTTGATGATGCTGCCAATCGACCAAGGGCTCGAACACGGGCCGGTCGACTTCTTCGACAACCCCGATGCGATTGATACGGATTGGATCTATCGGCTCGCCGTCGAGGGAAACTTTTCGGGAATCGCGCTCCACATTGGGCTAGCGGAGAAATATCAGCAGCAGTACGCGGGCCGCGTGCCGCTCTTGCTGAAGGTCAACGGAAAGACGAACATCCCGCCCGACGACGAGGCCTTCAGCCCCCTAACTTCTTCGGTCGAAGACGCCGTTCGGCTCGGTGCCGACGCCGTCGGCTATACGCTGTACGTCGGCAGCCCAGCGCAAGAGCTCGACCTCGCGCAATGCAACGACGTGCGGCGCGAGTGCGACCGTTACGGCATGCCGCTCGTCGTCTGGGCCTACCCGCGCGGCTCGGCCGTGCGGTCAAAAGGCGGAATCGAGTCGCTCTACGCTGTCGATTATGCGGCGCGTGTCGCGTGCGAGTTGGGAGCCGACGTTATCAAGCTCAACGAGCCGGTTTGGAAATCGGACGATGCCGCGAAACTGCCAAAGCCATACAACACGCTCGAATTTACCGATGTGGAAGGACTGCGCAGAGTCGTCAAGTCGGCGGGGCGCAGCCTCGTGCTCGTCTCAGGCGGCAGCAAGATGGGCGACGACGCGACGATTCACAAGGCCCACGTCGCGATGGCTGCCGGCTGCGTCGGGCTGATCTTCGGCCGCAACATGTGGCAGCGCAACTGGGACCAGGCGCTCTCCATGGCATCGAGCATCCACGACGTCATGAAAGGCTACGGCCAACAACAGTAAGGTCGCGCCACCGTAGTAACGTCGCTTAGTGTGCTGTCGCGGGGGATGCCGACGCGCAGTGCGCGCATTGATAGCCGGTCGCGCCGGGATGATGCTGCGGGACCATCTGTTCGAGCGGCCCGCGCCGTCCACAGACTGCGCAAGCGTACGTCGTTTGCGCGCTTGCCGTCGGCCGAGAACGAGATTCGTGGCGCTTAGCGACATAGAACGCCGCGTAAATCGCCGCGCCCACGAGCCACGGTGCCCAGGCGAAGAACGAGTCGAAAGCGTGGCTCGAGAGCTCGGCGATCATTTCTTGAAATATTCGGCGTTGATGCCCGTGTAATTTTGCCACTTCTCGGGGACGTCCGAATCGGCAAAAATTGCCTCTACCGGACACGCCGAAACGCAAGCGCCACAGTCGATACAGACTTCCGGGTCGATGTAGAGCATCTCGTCGTCATCCTTGCCGTGAATGCAATCGACCGGACAGACGTCGACGCACGATTTATCTTTAGTGCCGATGCACGGCTCGGTGATGACGTAGGCCATGGCGTTTCAGCTTCCGCGCCGGAGAGCGCCGCCCTTCAGACCGCTGGACGGCCTCGAATCGCGCGCAACAACCAGAGCAGAACTATTGCGCCAATGAGCGCGCAGACCATGCTCGGCAGATTGAATCCCGTCACACCGACGTGGCCGAACAAGCCATACAGCCACCCGCCGACCACCGCGCCGATAACTCCGACGACGATGTCGACAAGGATGCCGCCGGGCGCTTCGCCGGGGACGAGCCAGCGAGCGACGAGGCCGACGATCAGGCCAAAAATGATCCAGGCAAGAATTCCCATCAACTCCTCCTTACCGCGGGCGCGAAGGGAGCAAACCTCCCAGCGTTGGACCTTAATCGTATTATGAAGCGAACTCTCATTTGCCTGCTCGTCGCGTTCTCGGCGCTCGGTTCGGCCGCGGCCGCCGCCCCACCATCCGCGACTGAAATCACCGCTTCTGGAAGCGGCAGCATCGCGCTGGCCCCCGATATGGCGACGGTGAACGCGAGCGTCGAAACTAACGCGGCGCAAGCGCAAGATGCAATCGCCGACAATAACGCGCGCTACGACCGCGTCGTGGCGGCGCTGGTGAAAATCGGAATCGCGCGCGCGGATATTTCTCTTTCGTACTACAACGTCAATTACAATCCGCCGCCCAAGGTCGTTCCGGCAACGTCGGAAGAGCGCTACGGCTACACCGTTTCGCGCAGCTTTTCGATAAAGGTTCGCGCAATCGCGTCGGCCGGGCGCGTGAGCGACGCGTGCATTGCGGCCGGCGCGACCGCCGTCAACGGCGTAAGCTTCGGCCTCGCCGATCCAAGTGCCGCGCGCGAACAAGCGATCGCCAAAGCCGTGACCGCCGCCAGGAGCAGCGCAGAAGCGCTTGCTCGGGCCGCGGCGTTGCGAATCGTCTCCATGAAGAGCATCGAGCTCACGAGCGGCGAGTATGGTGGGCCGCAGCCGTTGATGATGGCAAAGGTTGCCGGGCCGACGCAATTCGACCAATCGAATGTCAACGTCAGCGTATCGGTCAGCATCATTTTCTTCGCCGAGCCATACTAAGCTGCCGCGAAACTTGGTGGCCTCGTTGCGGGTAGAAACGAGCGATGAAGCCTTTCTGTGAAGCCTGCGGAGCGCTTGCGGCAACGTCGTCGTTTGCCGGACGTCAGCTCTGTAAGGCCTGCGCGAAGAGGCGCACCGCGACGACTGCCTTGCCCTTTGTCGGAGCGGCCTTGGCCGCCGCCGGTATCATCGCGGGCAGTGCGCTGCTTGCGGAGAAAATGCAGGGCGAAGGTCGCGCAGCGCCGCTCGACGAGCTGGGCAAACGCTTTCGCGGGGGAACGCCGACGCTCGCGGCGTATTCGCGCGATCTCACCCAACTCGCGCGTGAAGGCAAACTCGATCCGGTCATAGGGCGAGATCGCGAAATCGATCGAATCGTCTCGATTCTCGCACGCCGCAGCAAGAATAATCCATGTCTGGTCGGCGAGCCCGGCGTCGGCAAGACTGCAATCGTCGAAGGCCTCGCGCAACGCATCGCTTCCGGAGACGCGCCGCCGGCACTGCGCGGTAAGCGCGTGCTCGCGCTTTCCCTCGGACCCCTCGTTGCCGGAACGAAATATCGCGGCGAGTTCGAAGGGCGCGTCAAACGCATCCTCGATGAAGTTAAACGCAGTGCGCGCGACGTCGTACTCTTTATCGACGAGCTCCATACGCTCGTCGGCGCCGGTTCCGCGGAAGGTGCGCCACTCGATTTGAGCGCCATGATCAAACCCGAGCTCGCGCGCGGCGACCTTCAATGCATCGGCGCGACGACGTTCGACGAATACCGGAAATACGTCGAGTCGGATGCCGCGCTCGAACGCCGTTTCCAACCGGTTATGGTCGAAGAGCCGAGCATCGAGGAGACGACGCAGATTCTGCTCGGTTTGCGCGAGCGCTACGCGCGTCATCATCACGTCCATATCGAAGAGGCGGCGATCGAAAGCGCCGCACAGCTCGCGGCTCGTTACATCGCCGACCGGTTCATGCCTGACAAGGCGATCGATCTCGTCGACGAAGCCGCCGCCTCCGTAGCGCTCGCGAATAAAGGCAGCGTCGAAAACCCGCCGGTTCGAAGTGCCGACATCGCCGCCGTGGTCACGCGATGGACGGGCATTCCGCAATCTTCCTTAACCGACTCTCAGGCGGAAAGACTCCTCGACCTCGAGCAATCGCTCTCCAAGCGCGTGATTGGTCAGCAGCGAGCCATCGCTTCGGTCTCCGAGGCGATTCGCCGCGCGCGCACCGGCTTGCACGATCCGCGCAAACCGCTGGGAACCTTTCTTTTTCGCGGCCCGAGCGGTATTGGAAAGACTGAGCTGGCGAAGGCGCTCGCCGAGGTTCTGTTCGGCAGCGAAGCGGCGCTTGTGCGCATCGATCTCTCCGAGTTCACCGAGCCCCATACGATTTCGCGGCTTCTCGGCGCGCCGCCGGGATACGCCGGTCACGACGAGCCCGGCCAGCTCACCGAGCCGGTACGACGCCGCCCGTACTGCGTCGTACTCTTCGACGAAGTCGAAAAGGCGCATACCGACGTCGCTTCGATTCTGCTGCAGATTCTCGACGACGGACGCGTCACCGATTCGAAGGGCCGCACGATCGATTTCCGGCACGCACTCATCGTCATGACGACCAATTTGCCCGAGGACGAACTTTCGCTGGCGCTTCGAGCCGAATTGATCGATCGCATCGATGAAATCGTTGCCTTCCGCGAGCTGGGACTGGAACAAATCGAAGCGATCGTCACCATTCACGTCGACGCTTTAGCCGAGCGGCTTGGCGCACGAAACGTGGCGCTGAATTTGTCCGACGACGCGAAGCTCTATTTGGCTCGCGTTTCGATGGCTGCGGGAAGCGGTGCGCGCTACGTGCAGCGAACCGTTTCGCATTACGTATCGACACCGCTTTCGACGGCACTCTTGCGCGGCGAGCTTCGCGAGGGGCGCGCGGCCGAGGTAACGCTCGAAGGCGACGCGCTGCGAGTTCGCGCCGCTTAGGGTAAAAGGGTCGGACCGCCCGCGGTTGCCGGCGAGAGCGCCAACGCGAGCGGCGCGCTGACACCGCTGACGATCGTCGTCCAGGCGCCAGGAGCGTACGGCGACGCGTACTCCGTCACCGTGTTGTTACCGTAGTTGGCAACGTAGAGATTTCCCACAGCGTCGACCGCCAACGCGACGGGCTGACTCTGGCCGCCGACGATCGTGGTCGGTGAGCTGGTATACGGCGCCGGATACTCGGTCACCGTGTTCGCGCCTTGATTCGGAACGAAGAGATTCGTCGACATTGCGGCGATCGAGCCTTGCTCGTTGATGCCGTTGGTGATCGTCGTCACGGGCGCGCTGGCATTGGAAAACGGCGGCGTGAACTCAACGATTGAATTCGGCGTTGAGTTCAGATTTGCCACGAAGAGATTTCCGCGTGCGTCGAGCGCCGCCGAGCTCGGCGTATTCAAACCCTTGGAGAGAACCGTTGGAGCGCCGCCATAGGGCGAGGCATACTCGGTGACGCTATTCGCCGCGGCGTTCACGACGAACAAATCGGCGTTCGAATCGAGAGCGAGGTTCACCGGGTCGTCGACGTCGGCAGATATCGTCAATGCCGGCGGTCCGCCGTAGGGCGGCGAATAGACGGTGACCGTGTTGCTACCGTTCCCATTGGCAACAAAGAGATTGCCGTGTGGGTCCACCGCCAGCGATTGCGGCCGATTGATGCCGTTTGAGATCGCAACGGGCAGTTGCGTGAACGGTGGCGCATACTCGATCACGCTACCGGTTTGGTTGGCGACGAACAGATCGCCCATTGCGTCGAAGACGAGAGCTTGCGGGCTGCTCACCCCGTTTTGAATCGTCGTCAGCGGCGCGCTTTGTCCGTTCACGTAGAGGGTCACGCTGTTGGCGCCCGAGTTTGCCACGGCGAGCAACTGCTTGACGTCGACCCGCACGGTCGCGGTGCAGACGGCCGACGGTTGCGCGCACGGGTTGGTAGCGCCAAAATAATTCGCACTCGCGCGCAAGAGCGCCGTACCTCCGTTCGCCGTCGATGCGCTCACGTAAAATAGATTTGGCGCCGTCGCCGACGCCGCAGCAACGGCAACCGGAAGCGATCCACCTGCTTGGCTAAGTCCGAGCGCGGTCCCGGCGCCGCCAACCATGACGTTTTGATTCGCATCGAGCATCTCCACGAGCAGTAGATGCTTTCCCGCGCCGTACAGATCGATGCCACCCTGCGGATTGGCGCCGCTCAACGACGAGGCCGGCACGACCGCGAGTTGCGACGGCACCCCGCCCAACGTCAAATTTAAAACGTTGTTCGATCCAGCCGTCACCGTAAAGGCGATCGCCGCGCTTCCAATCGTACCGGTATACGTTCCCGCCGGAAGCGAGAGCGCAAGTTGACAGTTGGCTCCGCCGCTCGCAGGCGTACAACCATTGGAGTTTGGGCCGAGCGAGACCGTCTGGCTGATCGTCGTTGGTCCGGTCACATTGATCGCCAGCGACTGGGATCCTGAGACCGGCGGCGGAGTCGTCACCGGCGGCGCCGGCGGCGATTGCGCCAGCAACGAAGTTCCGGGCGCCACGCCGGCCGGCGCAGGCGTCGATAGCGGCAGCCCTTTTGTCAACGAACTGATTTGAGAGCCCGCGGGAACGTAGATGCGCACGACGGTCGAACCGACTCCGGCAAAACCGTTGCCGGCATTGCCCGACGGCATCAACACGTTACCCTGACTGCCGCCGCCGGCGCATCCGGCGACGAACATCGCTGCGGCGAGCCAAACGATCGAACGAAGCGGCTGCTGGGCCGAACCGTTCAAACGCATGCGCTACTGCAGAAGGCGTTCGACGTTGGCGCGCATCTCGGTCAAAGAAATCTGACCTAAGACGATACGCCGCACGGTCCCGCTGCGATCGATGAAAACCTGGACGGGAAGTGCGTTGATCTGATACTGCTCGCGCAAGGTTCCCTGATCGAGAACCAGCGGAAACGAGAGGTGATGCTGGCTTCGGAACTCGGCCGCCTTACGGGGACTCTCGAGCACGTCAACACCGACGACTTGCAAACCGCGGTCCCGATACTGACGCGAAACGAGGTCGAGCGCCTCGGCTTCCTCATTACATCCATGGCACCAGGTCGCAAAGAAGTTCAGATAAACCGGCTTGCCGCGCAGAGACTCCATGGCGATACGCCGCCCGTCCAAGGTGGGCTGCGACCAGTTCGGCGCGCGACGCCCGACCTGTGCCGTCTGTGCCTGGTCGCCGGCTCCGCCGCTTGGGTGACCGCACGCGGCGAAGCACACCGCAGCGCTGGCGGCGAGAAAGCCAATCGACCTACCCATAGGCCGGAAAGCCTATTACCGAGAGATCGCGATGCATCTGCTCGATGAGTTCGCCGACATCGCCAAAAAGCCGCTGCTCGCGCACGTACCGGAACTCGCGCAGAGCCAACTCGCGTCCGTAGATGGTCTGCTGGAAATCGCGCAGCCATGCCTCGACCGTGCGCGCCGCCCCGCCGAACTGCGGATTGGTACCGATCGAAACCAGCGCCGGAAAGTCGCGACCATCGTACCGCGCGACCGCCGCATAGACGCCGTCCTTGGGGAGCAGCTTCGGCGGAACTCGAACGTTGGCCGTTGGAAAGCCCAGTCGGTGGCCTCGTCCTGCTCCGATCTCGATTGGGCCGCGAATCTCGTACCCCGTGCCGCCCAAGAGCGCGTCGGCCTCATCAACGGCGCCGTCGAGAATAAGGCTGCGAATGCGGGTGCTGGAAATGCGTTCGCCGCCCTCCGAAATGGCATCAACGGCGACGAGCGCCACGCCGCGTTCGCGTAAGAAGTCGCGCATGAAGGCGACGTCGCCGCAGCGCTTATGGCCAAAGCGAAAAGTGGTTCCGACCACGACGGCCCGCGCACAAAGACGACTCACCAAGATTTCCAAGAACGCCGCCGGCGAAAGCGTCGCAATGCTATCGTCGAATCCCACGAAGAAGCACTCTTCGAATCCGGCGCGCGCGAAAAGCTCCAGGCGTTCTTCCGGTGTGCAGAGCAACGGCGGTTCGGTTCCGGGACGCAGATGCGTCGCCGGGTGATTCGCGAAGGTCAATAGACCCGAACGCCATCCGGGCTTTCGCAAGCGAAAAGCCTGACGCGCAAGCTCGCGATGGCCGCGATGAAAGCCATCGAAGAAGCCGATTGCCACGACGCAGGGTCGTTCGCTGTCGCGAGTCAGCTCGTGATGAATCTTCACGAACGCATCCGCTAGACGAAGACTTTTCGCGGCGCGAGCAACGCCCCGAGCGCTTCGCCGACGCCGACGAGCGTCCGCGATTCGTCCCGCACGAAGACGTGACGACTCGTCGCGCCCTCGGGCAGCGGAACGACGCGCCCCGCTCGAAAATCGGCCGAGCCGCGCAAGTCGAGAACGATCGTAGGAAACGGAATGATCTGTTCGGGCGCGATCAGCGCGGCGTGCGGGTTTCGCGCGACCTCATCGAGAGCGCGCGCTTCATAGAGCACGAATGGCCCGGATCCCTCGCGCACGAGCGCCCCCATGTGCGCCGGAATGCCGATCGAGGCGCCCAAATCGTCGCAGAGCGTTCGAATGTAGGTACCCTCGCTGCATGCAACGCGCAGACGTGCGATGTTCGGCAACTCGATGCCCAGCAACGTAACACCATACAGGGTGACGTTGCGAGGCCGCCGCTCGACGTTCTTGCCTTGGCGCGCGAGCTCGTAGAGGCGCTTTCCCTGATGATGTGCGGCCGAGTACATCGGCGGCATCTGCGCGATTCGGCCGACGAAAGACCCCAGCGACACCTCCAACCGCTTGGGCCAGTCCGCAGCTATCGCACCCTCCTCAAGCGTTTCGCCGTGAGCGTCTTGCGTGGTCGTCGAACGGCCCAGCACGAGCGTGCACGCGTAGCTTTTGCGCTGATCGCTGAGAAGCGGGATCAATCGCGTCGCCTTACCGATGGCGATCGGCAACACGCCCGCCGCTTGGGGATCCAAGGTGCCCAAGTGACCCGCAGCGATGTCGCGATCGCGAGCGTGAAGCGCGTAAATCCGGCGCACGCGCGCAACGGCGCGCGCCGAGCTGGGCCCGGCAGATTTAAAGAGATTGACGAAACCGATCACCCTCGTTCGACTTCGCTCAGAATGGCAATCCGGCCTTACAGACCCTCGACGACGAGCGCGGCTTCGACCGCGGAAAATGCCTCCTGCAACGATCCGTGATAAGTTAAGCCCGACGCGCGAAAATGGCCGCCCCCTCCCAGACGTTGCGCCGCTGCTTGAACGTTGATGCGTCCGGCCGAGCGAAGACTGACGCGAATCTCGCCCTCAATCGCCTTGAAAAGGGCTGCGACGTCAACGCCCTCTTGGCCGAGAAGCGTATTCACGACGTCTTCAGTATCTTCACCGTCGGCGCCGGTCTGGGCGAGCATCGCGTCGTCAACGAATGAGTAGCAGTACCGGCCGCCATGCTCGAAGCGCATCGCGTCGATGACTCGCCCGATCAACTTGGTAGCTGCGACGCGTTTACACAGAAAGATTTGCTCGGTGATCTCTTCCTTATCCGCCCCGCTGCGCATCAGCTCGGCGGCGAGCTCCAGCGCCTCCGCGGTCGTGTTCGAATGCATGAAGCCACCGGTGTCGGTCATGATGGTCGCCAATATACAGGTCGCGATTGGACGATCGATAGGGGCGCCGAGCTCGCGCAGGAGATGCACAACGACGCTGCCCGTCGAGCACTCGTTCTCGAGCACGAAATTGAGTTTGCCGAAAAGCGCATTCCCGAGATGATGATCGATATCGAGCATGTTCTCGCGGTCGACAGGCGGGAGATGCTCGCCTGCCCGCCGCCAATCGCTCATATCGCAAAAGACGAACAAGGTATCGTGCGGCAAGTCCGGCGGCAATACGGGTGAGACGAACTGTGAATCGGGCAGAAAACGGAGATTGCGCGGCACGCAATCTTGTTGAAAGTATGCGACGCGCTTGCCAAGTTTTTTGAGCGCAAGGCCGAGGGCTAAACCAGCGCCCAAGGTGTCGCCGTCGGGCTTGACGTGGCTAACCATCACGAACGAGTCTCGCCGGCGTAGCTCGGCGGCGACTTCTGCGGCGGTTGCTAACCTCGGCGTGCTTTCGATCATTCGTTCTCCTCTGCGGGGCGCATCGCCGCCGCCTCGCGCAGCGTCTTGGCCAGCGCAATGGCGCGTTCGGCGGACCGGTCTTCTACGAAGATCAGCTCCGGCGTATGGCGCAAGTCGATCTTGCGGCCGAGCTCGCCCCGCAAAAAGCGTCCGGCGTGCTTGAGCGCGTCGAGCGATTGGCGCGCCTGGTGGCGGTCACCGATCACGGAAACGAAGACCTTGCAGTAGCGGAGGTCGTCAGTGACGTCGGCGCGTGTCACCGTGACGAACGCAAGCCGTGGGTCCTGCAGCTCTTGCGAGACGAGCGTGCCGAGGACACGTTGAATTTCGTGATCGATCTTGGCGATGCGTTGTTGTTTCATGCTCGCACGAGTTCCGCCGCGATGTGTTCGAGAGCGTATGCTTCGATAACATCGCCTTCCTTGAGATCCTGGAAGCGAGCGATCTGGATACCGCACTCAAAGCCTTCCGCAACCTCGCGAACATCGTCTTTGAACCGCCGCAAGCTTTCGATTTGCCCGTCGAAGACGACGCTCGCGTCGCGGACCACTCGGACTTTCGCGCTTCGCGTAATCTTGCCGCTCGTGACATAGCACCCGACGATCGTGCCGACGCGGCTGACTTTGAAGACTTGACGAACTTCGGCGCGCCCCAAGACGATCTCGCGTTCGATGGGAGCGAGCATTCCTCGCATTGCCTTCTTGAGGTCGTCCTCGATCTCGTAGATGACTTGATAGAAACGCAGGTCGACGCCCTCGTTCTCAGCCAGGCGGCGCGCGGTCTCGTCGGGACGAATGTTGAATCCGATCAGCACCGCATTCGATGCGCTCGCGAGGTTGACGTCATTGGGCGAGATCGCGCCGACGCCGCCGTGAATGACGCGAATCTCGACATCGTCGGCCGACAACGACTCCATCCGGGCCCGCAACGCTTCCAACGAACCTTGTCCGTCGGCCTTGATAATGAGGTTGAGCGTCTTCCTGCCTTCCGCCGGCATCGACATGAAGGTCTCGAGCGAAACGCGCTGGCTGCCTGCCGCGGCCATGCGAACGTCGCGGCGGCGCGTCGCTCGTTTTTCGGCGGTTTCACGCGCGACGCGTTCGTCGCTCACCACGCTGAGCGTGTCGCCAGCGGCGGGTACGTCTGAGAGGCCCATCACCTCGACGGGAATCGAAGGCCCGGCCTTCTTCACTTGCTTGCCCTTGTCGTCGATGAGCGCGCGAACCTTGCCGAACGTACCACCCGCCACAACGATGTCGCCCACGCGCAGTGTTCCGTTCTGTACTAGTACCGTGGCGACGGCGCCGCGGCCCCGATGAAGCGCCGATTCGATCACGACGCCGGCGGCGCGGCGGTTCTTGTTCGCGCGCAGTTCGCGGATGTCGGCCTCCAGCAGAACCGTGTCGAGCAAGCCGTCGATCCCGTCGCCGGTCTTCGCCGAGACCGGAACCATTTCAACTGCTCCGCCCCAGTCGACCGGCTGCAGCCCTTGCTCGACGAGTTGCTGTTTAACTCGATCGGGCTGCGCGTCGGGCTTGTCCATCTTGTTGATCGCGACCACGATTGGAACGTTGGCCGCTTGAACGTGCGCGATCGCCTCTCGGGTTTGGGGCATGACGCCGTCGTCGGCCGCAACGACCAGGATCGCTACGTCGGTAACCTTTGCGCCGCGGGCGCGCATTGCCGTAAACGCTTCGTGACCGGGTGTATCGACGAATGTGATCTTGCGGTCGTTTCGCTCGACGGTGTACGCACCAATTTTTTGCGTGATACCTCCGGCCTCTCCGGCGGCGACGTTCGCCTGACGGATCTTATCGAGAAGCGACGTCTTTCCATGATCGACGTGCCCGAGCACGGTGACAACGGGAGGACGGCCGGTGAGCATCTCCGGCTTGTCCTCTTCCTGCTCGACCGCCACTTCTTCGCCGGCTTCCTTGACGACCGCATTGAACCCGAAGCGTTTGGCCACCTGAGTTGCGACGTCGCTCGAGATATTTTGATTGATCGTTGCCATCGTGCCGATCTTGATCAGCTCGGTGATCACATCGCGCACCGGCACAATCATCGAGGTCGCGAGTTCTTGGACGGTCAGCAAATCTGGAATTTCGATGGTTTCGAGCGCACGCGGCGGCGCGACCGGCGCCGAGTCGCCTTTCTTCTTACGCTGTCGTTCCTTATCGAGCAGCAGCTCTTTCTCGCGGTCTTTCTTCGCCGCCGCCTTATCCTCGTGAATCCGCGAACGGTCGCCAGGGCGGCCGCCGGTCGAGGGCGCCGGCAGATCGCTCGGCATTGGGCCGGGGCGTCCCGGCATCGGCCGGCCCCCAGGCGCCATCGGACGGAACGGTCCGTTGCCGGCGGGACGCCGGGGCGGTGAAATCAAACCCGGCGACGCCGCTCGAGGCGGCGCGCCCTTTCCACCCTGACCCGGCATCGCCTGTCCCGGTCGCGGAGCCACGCCCGGCTTACCGGGCAGCCCGCTCTGCGGCCCTGGCGATGCGGAGGTCGTCGTGACGGGTGCCTGCCGGCGAATGACCGAGGGCTGTCCCGCCGGGACGGGCCGAAGCTGGGGAATCGACTGGGGCTCTAACCGCGGCGGAGGCTGCACGCGCGGCGGCGGGGCGGCCTGAGGGCTCGGCGCGGGCTGCGGCGGAGGAGCCGTTGGCGGAACGGGGGCAGCAGCCGGCGCCGCACTCGCAGCTGCGCGCGACGGTGCACCGGTAACCGGCCGCAGGCGCGCGACGGGGGGCGCGGCGGTCGGCTTGGGCGCCGGAGAAGGCTTTTGAGCGGGCGGGGGTGCCGCCGGCGTGCTCGCGGGTGGCGCCGGCTTCGGAGCCGGCTTTTCGCTCGGCTTCAATAACACGGAGCGGACCAAATCGGCGATCTGATCCGGGACCACGCTGAGCTGATTCTTTGCTTCGAAGACCCCGCCGAGGCGTTCGTTGAAGAGCGTCGTCAGCTCTTTCGAGGTAAGCCCGACCTCTTTGGCGAGCTCGAAGATTCGTACTTTTGCGGCCAAGTTCACTCTCGAGCGAGGCACGCTCGAGTCCCATCAGTTGAGTGCGCGGAGCCTCAACCGATGGCTCGGCTCCGCTAAGGAATCAAAGGTTTGCCCTCATCGGAGGGCGCGGTCGTCATACATGGTTGTGGTTTGTTGTCGCACGGTTCTCTATTAAACCATATTCGGCTGCCGCTTCGCCAAGCCCCGGGTAGCGCCGGTTCTTGCGCGCGCGCTCTGCGCACGCCGCCGAGCAGAGATAAGCGCCGCGTCCCGGGCGCCGCCGGCGGGACGCGCCATCGGCATGCCAGCCGTCCGCGGCCCGTGTAAAACGCACCAAATCGGGCTGCGCGAACTGGCGCCGACACCCGACGCACGTCCGAATCGGCGCGATTTAGCCTTCCGTCCCAAGGCGCTCGCGGCGAAACTCTTCGAGTTTGCGAATGAGCTCCGCGTCGACCTCGTCACCTGCGGGCGCTGCCGCCGCTTCCGGCGTTTCGGTCGTGGGCTCGTCGGTGAGCACTCGCTCCTCTCGTTCGGCAAGATAGCGTTCGCGCGCTTGACTCGACTCGCTTTCGGTCGCAATGTCGAGGCGCCATCCGGTCAAACGAGCTGCCAGACGGACGTTCTGACCGTCGCGCCCAATCGCTAATGAGAGCTGGTAATCGGGCACGATGACGAGTGCCACGCCGTCGTCCTCGAAGAGTTCGACGCCAATGACTTTGGCCGGTGCCAGCGCGTTGGAGATAAACGTGGCCGCCGCCGGATCGTAGCGAATGATATCGACCTTTTCACCGCGCAGGTTATCGGTCACGTTGGCGATCCGGCTCGATTTCGGTCCGAGGCAGGCGCCGATGGGATCGACTTCCGCGCGATTGCTCTTCACCGCGACTTTCGACCGGCTGCCGGGATCGCGCGCGATCGCCATGATCTCCACGGTGCTATCGGAGATCTCCGGAACTTCCAGCTCCAGCAATCGCTGCACGAGCCCTTCGGCCGCGCGCGAAAGAATCACTTGGGGTCCTTTCGGCGACCGTTTGACGTCGAGCACATAGGCTCGAATGAAATCGTTGATCCGGTACGCTTCGCCGGGCACCTGTTCGTCGAGATACATGACGGCCTCGTCGCGGCCTTCCAGCGTAATGAACATATTGCGCTGCTCGTAGCGCTGCACCGTTCCCGTTACCAAATCGTTGAGCTTGCGCACGTACTTGTTGTAAACCGTGTCTCGTTCGGCCTCGCGGATGCGCTGGACGATCACCTGCTTTGCCGTCTGCGCGGCAATGCGGCCGAAATCTTTCGGCGTCACTTCCTGATCGTAATAATCGCCGAGCTGATAAGGTTTCTTGGCGTCCTTGACGGAGATCTCGAGCTTGGGGTCTTGCACTTCTTCGACGACTGCGCGACGATGAAAGACGCGATAGGCGCCCGTCTGCCGGTCGACGATCACGATCGCGTTTGACTCGCTTCCGAAATGGCGCTTATAGGCGGTTAGCAAGGCCGCTTCGAGCGCTTCGAGGAGCATCTCGAAAGAGATATTGCGCTCGCGCGCGATATCGCGCAGAACGTCGAGAAGCTTTTCTTCAGTTGCCGTGTTTTCTATCGTTGCCATGCCTTTGTTTCCGTTGAAGTTTGTCGCGCCGCAGATCGGCACGCGGGTCGTATTCTAGATTTGCGCTCTTGATCGCCGCCATCGGCAACAGCAGTTCGCCGAGCTCGGTTTCGACGATGACGGTTTCGCCGCGAAGTCCCCGCAACACCCCGCGGTGCGTCTTGCCGCCGTTAACCGTGAGCGACGTGACGATGCGCGCACGAGCTCCCGTGAAGCGCTCGTAATCCGTGGGGCGGAGGAGCGGTCGGTCGAGTCCTGCCGATTCGACCTCCAGCGTGTACGCGGCATCGCAGGTCGCGAGTTGAGCGTTCAAGCGTGCTGCAACGCGCTCGCAGAGTGCCAAATCCGCCCCGCCGGGACGATCGATCGAGACGCTCAAGGTCGTTGTGCCGCCAACAGGACGCGCTCGCTGCGTAACGATTTCGAGACCGGCAAACGCCGCATCGTGCACGATCGCATCGAGCTCCCGTTCGAACGCTTGCGCGACCGTGGCACTGCCTCTCGATCCGCTCCTCATGTCCTCGACCTGCTCCTGGAAGCAGCGAAGCGCGGGACAGGCCCACGCTCCTTGTAAAAACCAGTCTTAACAATAGCGAAAATTGCGACGGGCCGCAACCCCAGCGGGCGCGGCCCCTCGCTCTGTACTTACCTATTTTGCGAACGGCGCGCCACCGGAAATCGTCCGGTTGACGTGGGCGCGCTCTGGGCGCCCGTTATTCGGCGCGTGCTTCGCGGGCCCGATGGCCCGGCGGATCTTGCGGTTCCAACCGCCCTCCTTCGTATTGACGAAGCGTGTCGGCCGTTTTGCCGGCACCTCGAAATTCTAGTGCGCCTTATGTAGAAATGCAAGAGGGGAAACGCCCAGGTTTATGGCGACGAGCCGGCTGACGGAACGTACGGTGTCAAGAGCCGCCCATCGCATGGTTGCGAAACCATTCCATCGACGATCGGCGCGATGCCGGCATCGAACGGACTCAGCGGCTGCTGCGAGCGGCCTCCGCCGCCGATGGAAATTTGCGTGCCGTTCGCGGGCGCTTGCGGGTTGCTGTGGACGATCGTCGAGTCCGGGCCGGCCGCAGTGGCGTATCCACCGCGTAGTGCTTGCGGGTATCGCACGAGCCAGCCGGTGCAAATCGTCGTGGGTCCGGCTTTGCGCGCGGCGATCACCCACATCTTGACTCGCGATTCATTTCCGGTGCCGCGCACTTCGTAGATGTACTTCGTTTTTGCCAGAACGTCGGGCGGTGGCGTCGGCTCGAGGCGGCCGCGAAGCGAAAGGCTCGGCGTATACGATTTGTTCGTCGGGTTGACGGGATTGTTCGGAAGCAGCGCACGCAGTTTCGCATTGATGTTGGGCGCGATGTTTGGCTTCGGCGCGGCCGTCGAGCGGGCTGCCGGCGCGGGTGTCGGCCGAATCTCAATGGGGCGCGGAAGCGATGGCTGATTCTTCGCGGCGCCTGGACGCGGGCCGGGGGAGCCGATGCCGCTTGGGGCGGGACGCGGCCCGTTGCCGGCGGTTTTGGCGACGGCGGCCGGCGCCCGCGTCGCGCTGGGATTGGGGACGCCGGGCCGTTCGGCCGGCGCAACCGAGGCGCGCGTCGCCGGTGCCGCGCTCGCGCTCGGCGCTGCGCTCGCTCGTGCGACCGCGGCAGCGGTCGGCGATGCCTGCGGCACGGCCGGTGCGGGCGTTACCGCTCGCGCGCTCGGACGGACGTTGGGTGCCAGCGGCTTTGCCGATGGACGCGCCGAGGGCGCTGCCGTCGGAGCCGGCGAGGGCGCCGCCGTTGGCGGCGTCTTGATAGCGACGGCAATCGGTCCAACCGTCGGCACGCTGACCGGCGCGGACGGTACTTCGGGGTGTGTCTGTGTTTCAAAAATATTCTGTGTCGGTTGAGGGTTCGGTTGCGGGGTCTGCTCGGGGATCGGACGAGGATTCGGTGGCGCGCTCGGGGCCGTCTTGGCAAGCTCGTGCCGATTGACGGGCAGCTTCTGAGTTTGCGGCTGCGCAATCGGCGCGTGTCGCACGGGAGCGATGACGGGAACGTGCGGAACCGGCGGAATGGCGTGGACCGCCGCGGGTTGGTTCGCCACGACAATCGGCGAGGTGCGGCTAATAGTCACGACCTCTCCACCGGCGACGCTTTCAGTCGCGCCTTCTTGTGACGAATTCATGAGTACCGAGAAGAGCAGCGCGGCGAGAAGCGCGTGCAAGATCACCGATACTACGAAGCTCGCCGTGAGCCGCTCGGGATACCGGCGGTCGCGGGGGTCGCGCTTGAGTTTCAACGTTTCTTCAAGTGCGCTTCATCGCGCGCAGGAGCCTGCATCTTCCGCTGCACAAGGCAACGTTGCCATGGAGCCGGTGCTGCAAAAACGTACGAAAATCGTTGCGACTGTAGGACCGGCGTCGCGCGACCCTGCAATTCTGCGCTCGCTCTTCATTAGCGGCGCGAACGTCCTGCGGCTGAACTTCTCGCACGGCACTCGCGAGGAACACGCGAACGTCATCGCGGCTGCTCGCGAGATCTCCGCCAAGTTGGGAATTCACACGGCCATCTTGCAAGATCTGCCCGGGCCGAAAGTTCGAACCGGCCCGCTCGCCTCCGGAGTCTCCACGGTGCGGCTCGAGCGCGGTGCGAACTTCACGATCACGTCTCAACCCGTTGCCGGAAGCGCCGAGCGGGTCAGCTCGAGCTATCCCGATCTCGCCGCCGACGTGGCCATCGGCAAGCGCCTCTACTTGCAGGATGGCCAGATTACGTTGCTCGTTGTCGGTAAACGCGGAGACGACATCGAAACCACCGTCGAGTTCGGGGGCGCTTTGCGCGGCTCGGTCGGGATCAATTACTCTGATGGATCGCTCAACATCCCTTCGGTTACCAATCGAGATTTCGAGTTTCTCCAATTCGGTCTGGACCACGGTGTCGATTACGTTGCGCTTTCGTTCGTACGGTCGGCCGAGGACGTCGAGCGTGCCAAAGCATTCATCGCCGAGCGCAAAAAGCGCGTTCCGGTCATCGCCAAAATCGAAAAGCACGAAGCACTTACCGAACTGGACAATATCATCGCCGCTGCGGACGGCATCATGGTCGCGCGCGGCGACCTGGGAATCGAAGTCCCGATCGAAACCGTTCCGATCATTCAGAAACAAATCATTGCCAAATGCAATCGCGCGAGCAAGCCCGTCGTGACCGCGACTCAAATGCTGGAGTCCATGGTCGCTTCGCCACGTCCGACGCGCGCTGAAGCGACCGACGTCGCTAACGCAATTCTCGACGGGACCGACGCGGTCATGCTCTCCACCGAAACGGCACTTGGAGCCTACCCAACCGAAGCGGTGCGAACGATGGCCGACATCGCGCGCGAAGTCGAGCACCACTATCCGCACGCCGCCCTTCGCGACCGGCGGTTAGAGAACTTCGCGCCGACAATTGCGTCGTCGATTGCCGAGGCCGCAACGCGCGCCAGCGCCGAGCTGAACATCCCCTATATCGTCACCGGCACGACGACCGGCAACACGGCGCACCACATTGCGGCATTCCGCCCGCAAGCTCGCATCGTGGCGCTGACGCCGGTGCCCGAAGTCGCGCGGCGCCTCGCCCTGCTCTGGGGCACGCAAGCGCTGCTCATCGAATCCTATGCATCCATGGACGTTCTGCTGTACATGACCGAGCGTCACATGCTGCACGAAGGCTTGGTGCGTTCGGGGGACTCGATCGCGTTTACAACGGGAATGCCGGTCGGCTCGGGAGGAACCAACGTGTTAAAAATCCATCAGATTCCTTAACGAGCGGCGTTGGATTTTCGTCCGAGCAGGGCGCGCGCGTGGCGTAGCGCGACATCGTGCGATTCTCCCGATAGCATCCGCGCGATCTCCGCTTCACGTTCCGTACGGCTCGCGATCGAGCGCGTAACAATCGTCGTCTCAGTTTTTCGTTCGATCTTCTCGAGAACGTAGTGCCGGTCGGCCCATGTCGCGAGGGCGGCGAGATGGGTGACGCAAATGACTTGTCCACGGCGCGCTAGATCTCCGATGCGCGCACCGACGGCCGTCGCGGTGGCGCCCCCGATGCCGGCATCGATTTCGTCGAAAACCAGCGCCGACGCCGCATCCCGCGCATCGGCGAGCACGACGACTAAGGCCAACAAGACGCGGGAAAGCTCGCCGCCCGAGGCGACGCGAGAGAGTGCCCGCGGGGGCTCGCCGGCATTGGCGGCAAAGAGAAACTCGACACGTTCGGCACCGTGAGCGGTTATGCGTTCGGTGGGCTCGATCGCAACTTCAAAGCGTCCCGAGGCCAAGGCAACGTCGCTCAATTCGGAGCGCACGCGTTTCGAGAGTTTTGCCGCAGCCTTCGCGCGCACCGCGCTGAGCGATGCGGCCGACTCCGCAAGCGCACGCATAGAGGCCGCGGCCGCTGCTTCGAGACTCGCCGCCAGCCGGTCGCGCCCTTCGTATTCGTCGACGAACTGCTGGGCCCGCGTCGCGGCCGTCGCAATTTGCTCGTCGCCGCCATATTTTCGTCTCAATCGCTCGATCGTAACGATCCGAACGTTGATCGCCTCCAGTTCGGCCGGATCGTACTCCGCCGACTCGAGCGCTCGCGACAGGTCAGCTACGAGATCGATGACATCGGCGTGAAGCGAGGCAACGCGATCGAGCATTTCGCGCAGCTTCGCGTCGAACTTTGCGATGCTGCCGAGCGCGGCGCTCGCGTTCCCCAGTCCAATGCCGGCGCCTCGATCGTCGGCTTCCAAGGCATCGTGCGCGGCGCGCAATCCGAGCGCAATTCGTTCGACGTTTTCGAGGTAGGCGCGGCGTTCCGTCAACCGGTCGATCTCGCCGGGCTCGAGTCGCGCTTCGTCGATCTCGCGCACGGTAAAACAGGCATCGTCGTAACGCTCGCGCGCGCGCCGTTCGTCGGACGTCAGCTCGGCAAGCGCGCTTTTGGCGCGTTCGGCATCGGCGTACGCCGACGCGACTGCGTCGCGCAGGCGCAGCGCCGCCTCACCCGCGAACCGATCCAGCAAAACCAAATGATAGGCCGAGCTGAGCAATCGCTGCGCTTCATGCTGGCCGACGATCTCGCAAATTCCGTCGCGTACCTCCCGAATGTACGCAGCCGTGGCTGCTCGCCCGTTGAGGCGCAGGTTCGAACGGCCCGCCTCGGTCATCTCGCGCACGACCGTGCCGAGCTCGCCATCGTCGAGCTCGAATCCGTCGAACGCCAAACGATCGCGCAATGCATCGCCCGGCTCGAACGTCAGCGCGACCGTCGCCTTTGCCGCCCCCCGGCGAACGATGTCGGCACCGGCGCGCGATCCCAGCGCGAAGTCAAGCGCGCCGATGAGCATCGTCTTCCCCGAACCGGTCTCGCCCGTAAAAATCGTCGCGCCCTGCGCGAACTCGACGACGGCGCGCTCGATCAGTCCAAAATCGTCGATCTGCAGCTGCCGCAACATGGATCAGCGCCCGTTAACGACGAGGATCCTTGATGGAAACGCCCCACAGCATCTTTTGTTCGAGCCGCTCGAGGAAATGCAACGGCGCGGTTCGCGCAAACTGGACGCGCTTGGGGTGACAGCGGATCAGAACGCAGGAGTTGGGCGCAACCTCGCTCAGGACGTCGCCGTCGCACTCAAGGTGCGCTTGCGCCGCTTCGAGATCGGAGCTTATTTCAATGCGCGAACTCTGCGGCACGATGAGCGGGCGCGAGAAAAGCGTGTGGGGCAACAACGGCGTGACTCCAAAAGCGGCGACGCTCGGCGCAATCAGGGAGCCGCCGGCGGAGAGAAAATACGCCGTCGAGCCTGTCGGCGTCGCCACGCAGATCCCATCGGCCGCGATTTGGGTTGAGGCCCCTTCGTCGACTCGAAGGCCGAACGGCACAAGGCGCGATACCTCGCCTTTGCGTACGACGACGTCGTTGAGAGCAAAAAAGCGGCGCTCGCCGTACTCGGCTTGCAATGCGCTGCGTTCTTCGATGACGAGGCCACGCCCGACTAAGCCGGGTAGATCGGCAAGGCGCGGATCGTCTTCGTCGAGTTCCGTCAAGAAACCCAAGCGGCCGGTATTGATGCCCAGGAGCGGAACGTCGTAGTCGACGGCGAGACGCGCCGCTCGCAAGAGCGTACCGTCGCCGCCGACCGTGATGAGCAGTGAAGCCGTCGCGGCAATTGGGCCGTCGACGACGTCGAAGCCCCTTTCGCGAAAGTCGGCCGCGATTCGCGTGGCAATCGCGCGCGCGTGCTCGCGCGCCGTATCGACATAGAGCGCGATGACATTGTTCTCGAGCGCGGGCATCATAAACGCTTGCCGTCCACCTCGCTCTAGCCTTCGCCGAGGACCGCCTCGACTCGTGCGTCAGCGAACGGGGGGCCGGTGCGCCGCAGCTCCATCAGAAACTCGCGATTGCCGGCCGCCCCGCGCAACGGCGACGGCGTTAGTGCGACCGCCGAAAGGCCGAGCGCCGTGGCAAGGTCGCGAACCGAACGTAGGACGTCGCGGTGTGTCTGTGGGTCACGAACGACGCCTCCGCCGCCAACGCGCCCGCGCCCGGCTTCGAACTGCGGCTTCACCAGGGCGACGATCCGCCCGCGCTCGCGCAAATACGCGACTGCCCGTGCCAGGATGGTGCGAACCGAGATAAACGACGCATCGATGACGATCAGGTCGAAGCCGCCGGGAAACGCATCGTCGGGAAGCGTTCGAAAGTTCGTGCGTTCGATCGCGCGGACGCGCGGGTCCTTGCGCAGGCGCCAGTCAAGCTGGCCATATCCCACGTCAACCGCCGTGACGCGGGCAACTCCGCGCTGTAAGAGGCAATCGGTGAATCCTCCGGTCGACGCTCCGACGTCGAGCGCGTCGAGTCCGCGGACGTCGATGTCGAATGCGACGAGCGCGCGATCCAGCTTTTCGCCACCGCGGCTCACGAAGCGTCGCGGTTGTTCGATGTCGATGTTCGCGTCTGTTGCAATGCTATGTCCCGCTTTCGTCACGACAACGCCCGCGACGCGGACGCGCCCCTCCATGATGAGGCTGCGGGCCCGCGAGCGCGTGACTCCCTCGCGCCCGGCCACCGCCTCATCGAGGCGAATCTTCAAAACGGAATCTGATCGTCGAGGTCGTCGCTCTTGCCGCGTTGGCCGCCAGGGCCGCCCTTTGGCTCGGACATGGCTTCGTTGATCTGCAACTGCGCGCTTTTGAGCGATGCCTCGCATTCCCGGGCGAGCGTCTTACCTTCTTTGAAAAGAACGATTGCGCGATCGAGTTTGGTGTCGCCGCGCTCGAGCTCTTTGACGATCGCGTCGATGCGATCGAGCTTCGCTTCGAAGCCGCTCTCGGCATCACTCATGGGACATCACTCGTTCGACATTTGCCGCGAGCCTCCCGCGATGCAGTTGCGCCTCGATTCCATCGCCGGGCGAAACTTCACGTGCGTCGCGAAGCGCGCGCCCTGCAGAGGTTACGATTGCGTAACCGCGCTCGAGTGGCGCTTCGGGATCGACGGCGGCCAGGCAACTGTAGGCAAGCGCGAGCGCGTTCGTGCCTTTTGAGATGATGCGTTCTTGCGCGGCTTCGAATTTTACCGCGGCGGTCGTTAGCCGCGTTTCGCGCGCGGCAAGGCGATGCCGCGGATTTTGCCGCTCGATCCGAGCCTCGAGCGCGAGCAATCGTTGTCGCCACCCCGAGACGCGCGTTTCGATTGCGACGCTCAGGGCTTGATTTGACGAATCGCGGCGCTGCGCAGCGCGTACGACGAGTTGCTCGATTGCGCGAGCGAGTGCCTCGCGCTGGCGCTTCATGCGGCCGGTGACCTCGGCCCATGACCCGGCGATATACTCGGCCGCGGCAGTCGGCGTCTTGAAGACCGCATCGGCAACCTCGTCGGCGAGGTGGCGGTCGCCGGTGTGACCGATCGCGGTTACCACGGGATGGCGCGAGCGCACGATCGCGCGAACGACCGGTTCGGTGTTGAACGGGTAACGATCTTCGTACGAGCCGCCGCCGCGTAGAAGTACGATCGCGTCGACGCTCTCGCGCGAAGCGCGGTCGATCGCATCGGCGATATCGATTTCCGCACCCGCGCCTTGAACGCGCGTCTCGATGAACGTGACCGCAACGTTGGGCGATTTCTCGCCAAGCGTCGTCTCGAAATCGTCGGCGCCTTTTCCGCGAGCCGATACGAGCGCTACGCGCCGAGGAAAGCGAAGCAGCTCGCGCTTGCGTGCGCGCTCGAAGAGGCCCTCGAGCTGCAGCCGTTTTCGCAGCGCTTCCACCTTCGCGGCGATCGCACCCACGCCGACGGGATCGACGTGGGTCACGCGCAGCTGATACTCACTGCTGCGTTCCCAAATGCCGATTGCTCCGGTTGCGACCACCGCGATGCCGTCGCACAGGCGCGGGAATCGCTTTGCGTCGCTCCCATAGGCAAAGCAGCGCAGGATTGCACGATCGTCCTTGAGGCTAAAAAAGACGTTTCCGCTCGGCTGCGGCTTCCAACCGGATATTTCGCCGGCGATGGCGATGTGTTGGAGTTCCGGACGTTTGTCGAGCCAGCGCCGCAGACGTTCCGAGAACTGTGAAACGGTTATCGGCGCAAGCGCGGCCGAGTCTTCGAAGAGCTTCACCTGTGCCGACGTGGTAAGGGAGAGGCCGACGGAAGCGCGGAGTCTGGAGGCACGGTTGGCGCGGGCGGGAGAACGTCGGGCGGCTTCGCATCGGGCGGCGGAAGCGTCGGTTCGGGGAGGTAGGCACCCGATTCGCTCGTGCTCTCGTTGGAGTTGGAAGTGTAGGCGTCGATCGATCCGCCGCAGCCGTATTGCGGTTCGGTCCCCTTCAAATAATATTCGTATCCGCCGCTACCGCAGCCGGCGACTTTCGCGACCTCCTCAACGGGGAAAGGAAAGTCGTGCGCCGGCGTGCCGGCGAGCGCGGCTTTCATGAAGCGCGCCCAGATTCGCGCCGGCACGTTTCCGCCGTAGGACTCGACCATCGGCGTATAGTCATCGTTGCCAAGCCAGACCGCCGCGACGAGATCGGGCGTGTAGCCGACAAACCACGCGTCGCGAAAACTCGACGTGGTCCCGGTCTTGCCCGCAGCGGGCCGGCCGATCACGGCGTTGGGATATCCCGTGCCGTGGTTGATGACGTCTTCGAACATCGACGTCATGATGAATGCCGTCCCGGCGCTGACCACGTCGGTCGCTTGCGGAAAGCGGTCGTCGAGCACGTTTCGGCCCAGCGAATCCTTCACGACGCGAAACGGCGTCGGATCGACGTGTAATCCTTGATTGGCAAGCGTCGAATAGCCGCTCGCCTGATCGAGAACCGTAACACCCGAGGAACCAAGCGCGAGCGAAAGATTCGCTTCAAGCGGCGAGTTGACGCCCATGCGGTGCGCATAATCGATGACGCGATCCAGGCCGACGCGTTCGGCCAGCTTGACGGCGACGATGTTGCGCGACAACGTGAGCGCTTGGCGCAGGCTTATTGCCCCCATGTAACTATTGTCGTCATCCATCGGCGACCATTGCGTGCCGTCCCCCATGGGATAGCTGACGGCCGTATCCTCGATGATCGTCGAAGCGGGGATTCCTTCGTCGATCGCAGCAGTATAATCGTAAATCTTGAACGACGATCCCGGCTGCCGGTGCGCCTGCCACGCGCGGTTGAATTGATTGTGCAGCGAAAATCCGGCGCCTCCGACCATCGCGAGGATCTCGCCCGTCGACGGCCGCAATGCCACGAGCGCTGCTTGGTGCGCGCCGATTCCCTCCGAAGCCGCCGCGCGAACTCCCCACGTCACCGCTTCCTGCGCGATGTTTTGCATGCGCGTATCGAGCGTGGTATACGCCTGCAGTCCGCCTTCGTCGACGACGTCCTTGCCAAAAAGATGTTCCAGCTGCGCGATAGCATAGGTCGTGAAGTACGGAAAGCGATAACCCTGAAGCCCCGGCGGACGCTGCGCGATCAGACCTAAGGGCGCATCGGCGGCGGCATCGGCCTGGGAGCGCGTGATATATCCGCTCTCCACCATGCGCGCCAGCACGTGGCGCTCACGGTCTTGAGCCAGCGCAAAGTTGGAGAAAGGCGAGTAGTCCGACGGAGCCGCGACGATGCCGGCGAGCATGGCGGCCTGCGCCACGGTCAAGTCTCCGACGCTACGGCCAAAATAGGTGTGCGCTGCAGCATCAACGCCGTAAGCGCCGGCACCGAGATAGATAATATTGAGATAGCGCTCGAGGATTTCGTCCTTCGTGTAATAGCGTTCGATTTCGATCGCGAGGAGCGCTTCCTGGACTTTGCGCGAAAGCGAGACCTGGTCGTTGAGAAAAAGGCGGCGCGCGAGCTGCTGAGTGATGGTCGAGGCGCCTTGAAACTGTTGATGGGTTAAGTCGGCGAATCCCGCACGCACGATGCTGCCGAAATCGACGCCGTGATGACGGTAAAAGTTATGATCTTCGTTAGCGATAAATGCATCGCGGACGATCGGAGGTACGCCTGCAAGCGGTACCCAGATGCGGTTTTCCTTGTAGACCGAAGCGAGCAACGCTCCGTCCCGCGCGAAGATGCGCGTCGAGCTCGCGGGTTGATAATCGGCCATCCGGCTGATGTCGGGCAAGTTGCGCGCATATGCCGAAACCATGCCCGCGACCGCGCCGATCGAGAAGAGCGCGAGCATCAGCAGCGCGACGAAAAAGCCGCGCCATACGCGACGGCTCCGGCGAGCCCGTCTACGCTTTGGCATTGGCGACGGCGCTCAGTACGCCATTGACGAAGCGCCCAGAATCTTCGGTGGAGAAGCGCTTCGCAAGCGAAACGGCTTCGTTGATCGCAACCGCTTTAGGAGTCTGCGGACGGCATTGAAGTTCGTATGTAGCCATTTCGAGTAGCAGCCGATCGATGGTCGGCAAACGCTCGAGCGCCCAACCTTCAAGCAGCGGACGCACGATTTGGTCGGCCTGCTCGGCGTATTCGAGCGTCCCCAACGCGAGTTCCTCGACGAAGGCTCGCTGCTCCCTATCGGCGCCCTCGCCGACGATTTCGCCGACCGCTTCCCTTGGTTCGCGATCGCCGATGACAACGGAGTACAACACCTGCAACGCCTGCTCGCGCGCGACTCGTCGAGAGCTCATCGCACGCAGAGGATCTCGTTCGCCAGAAATTCGACGTCGTACCGCCCATGACGGAATGCATCCGTTGCGAGGATTTCGAGGCAGAGCGCGATGGTCGTGCTGACGCCTTCCACGAGCGTCTCCCGCAACGCGCGCTCCATACGCGCAATCGCAACGTCCCGCGTATCGCCGAAGGCCACGATCTTCGCGAGCATCGAGTCATAATACGGCGGTATCGTCGCGCCTGCGTAGAGGTGCGTATCAACGCGTATCCCCGGGCCCCCGGGAAAGACGAGCTTGGAGACAGCGCCGGCCGCCGGTGCAAAGTTATTGCGTGGATCTTCAGCGTTGATGCGGCATTCGATCGCATGACCGCGCGAATGCAGATCGCCTTGCTCGTAACCGAGCGGTTCGCCGGCGGCGACGCGAATCTGCTCCTTGACGAGATCGACGTTATAGACCATTTCGGTCACCGGATGCTCGACCTGAATGCGCGTGTTCATCTCCATGAAGTAAGCATCGCCACCCGAAACGAGAAACTCGATTGTCCCGGCATTGGTGTATCCTACATACTTTGAGGCCCGCAGCGCCATCTCGTGCAGCTTGCCTCGAATGTGGGCGGGCAGGTTGGGCGCCGGCGTCTCTTCGATGAGTTTCTGGTGCGCCGGCTTCTGAACCGAGCAATCGCGCTCGCCCAAATGCACGATGTTACCGAACTCGTCTCCGAGGACTTGCACTTCGACGTGGCGGGGCTCGCGGATCAACCGCTCGAGGTAGACACGTCCATCTTTGAAGCTCGCTTCGGCTTCGGCGGTGGCGCCGGCGTACGCACGCGGCAGGTCTCCGGCATCGGCGACGACGCGCATCCCTCTTCCCCCGCCGCCGGCCGTCGCTTTGAGCAGCAACGGGTAACCGATGCTTTCCGCGACTTCGTACGCTTCCTCGATTGAGGATAGCACTTCGCTGCCTGGAGTCGTCGCGACCCCAGCTTCGCGCACCACGCGTTTCGCCGTCGCCTTGTCGCCCATGAGCGCGATGACGCTGGGTTTCGGACCGATAAACCCAAGCCCGTGATCGTTGCAGATCTCGGCAAAACGCGCGTTCTCGGCCAAGAACCCATAGCCTGGATGAACCGCATCGCAGTTCGTGACGAGCGCCGTCGAAATGATGTTCGGAATATTGAGGTACGAACGTGCAGCGGGTCCCGGACCGACGCAAAAGGATTCATCGGCCTGACGAACGTGCAGTGAATCGCGGTCCGCTTCGGAAAAAATCGCTACGGTGGCAACGCCCAGTTCTTGGCAGGCGCGATTGATGCGTAGCGCGATCTCGCCTCGGTTGGCAATGAGAACCTTTGTGAAAATGTTAGCGCCCTCGCGCCACGAGAAAGAGGGGTTGTCCGTACTCCACCGGCGACCCATCGGGGGTTTGCATCGAAACCAGGCGCCCGGCACCCATGCTGTGCACCGGCGTGCGAATTCCCAACGCTTCGATGTAGCCGAGCTCGCGATCGGCATTGAAAATCTCGCCTTCGAGCGCAACCGGGCGACTCAAATGAAAAATGCCGACGAGGTCGGCCTTGATCGTGTCGACGCGCGCAGCCGGCGTTTCCGTGCCGTATCCATGGTCGTTGCGCCCTGCAGCCGGCGCCATAGATCGAGAGTTCGCCGCGAGCTCGATCTCCTCATCGCCGCGAGCGATGCGCACGCGTATGGCATCGCTATCGTCGAGAAAGCGCGCGAGCGCACGGACGCGGTCGCCCGCGGAGAGCGGTCGTTCTTCGAGCATCGTCAGAGCGCTTTCGCGTTCCACTCGCACGACCCCCGCGAGTTCGGCGCGCGGCAGCGCGTCGCGCAGCGCGTCAAACCGACCGTCGATTTCACTCAATGGAACTAAGACGAAGGCACGATCGCGCAGATGCGGGTGCGGAACGTGCAGCTCGGGCGTTTCGATCGTCAGATCGCCGTAGAGCAGCAGATCGAGATCGATGACGCGCGGCCCCCACCGCTCGTTCGCCGTCCGTCCCATACGGGCTTCAATTTGCTTGAGTTGCGGCAGCAATGCCTCGGGCGTGAGCGCTGTCTCCAATGCGATGACGGCATTGAGAAACCACGGCTGACCTCTTTTTCCCCAGGGCTGCGTTCGATACAGCGAGGAACGGCGCGCAATCGTTCCAAGCGAGCGAAGCGCGTCGACCGCGCGCTCGACGTTGGCGGCCCGATCGCCGAGATTCGTTCCAATGCCGATGAACGCCACGGTTGGGGTCACGAGGAAATGGCGTGAGGATTTGCCCTCGCCAGTGTCACGGCGGGCGTAGCGCCGTCGAGAATTCCCGGCTTGGAAAGCGTCACCTCGGCGCATACCACGCGACGATCGAAGAAAACGGCATCGAGAAGATCGGCGGCCAGCCGCTCGAGCAAAGCATACGACGTCATTGCAACGACGCGCACGAGGCGCTCATGAAGCGCGGCGTAATCGATTGTTTGTGACAGATCGTCGCTCGCCTCGACGTCGCGCAAATCGATCTGTGCGGTCAGGTCGATCTCGATAAGCTGGCGACGGTCGCGCTCACCGGGATTGGCGCCGTGGCGCCCGTACGCGCGGACGCCGCGAAGACTTATCGCGTCCAATCCACCGGCCTCCAGTCGCGGACGACCGCGTCGGCGACCGCGACGACGTCGCGCGCCGCCTCAACGTCGTGGACGCGAACCATGTCGATGCCGGCTTTGACCGCGAGCGCCGTGGTTGCCGCCGTTCCATAGACCCGATGGCTTGGCTCGCGTCCGGTCAATTTGCCGAGCGTCGACTTCCGCGAAGCGCCGAGCATTGTCGGAAAGCCGAGTGCGACGATCCGCTCGAGCGCGCGCAGCACCTCGATATTTTGATCGGCCGTCTTGCCGAAACCAATACCCGGATCCAAGATGATCGCGTCGCGAGAAAGCCCGCGCGCCGTTGCGCGCGCGCCGCAGTCGTGGAGATATCGCAGCACGGAATCGACAACGGATCCATCATAATTCGTGTCCTCTCGATTGTGCATCGCCACGATGGGCATGCCGAACTCGGCAACGAGCTCCAAGAACTCGTCGCCCGCCCCCCACACCGAGTTGGCCATATCGGCGCCCGCTTCGAACGCCGCGCGCAGAACGGCGGGCTTGTACGTATCGATCGAAATCGCGACGTTCGGCAGTTGGCGGCGCAGCGATGAAATCACGGGGACGACACGCGCTATCTCCAGCGCTTCTTCGACCGGAACGTGCCCCGGTCGCGTAGATTCGCCGCCGATGTCGATGACGTCGGCGCCGCCGTTCCATTGCGCGATCGCGCGCCCCGTCGCGGCGCCTTGGTCTTCTACGCCGTCGCCGGAGAACGAGTCGCGGCTCACATTGACGATTCCCATCAGGTAGGTCTGGGCGCCCCACCGGAGGTGCGTTCCGCGGATTCGTAACGACCCGCTCATGCGGGCGTCGGAACGTACAATGCGCGCAAAGCCGCGACGACGAACGTCGAACCAGTCACGACGACGACGTCATCAATTTGAGCGCGGCGGCGAGCGACCATCAACGCCTCGACCGGATCGGTGATTGCGCGGCCCCAGGTTCCAAGCGATTCGGCGATGGCCGCGAGACGGGCCGGCGCAATTGCGCGCCGGCCAGCGACCGAAAACGACGTAAACGTAAATGTGGAAGGCACGTCGGCAAAAATTTGCAAAATCGTGCGCGCGTCTTTGCTTTCGCCGATAGCAACGACGTAGTGCACTCGCCGGCCGGCAAAACGCTCCCGCAAGGAGGCCACGAGCGATTCGGCCTTTTCTGCGTTGTGAGCGATGTCGAAGAGTATCGCAGGATTGCGCGATACGAGTTCCATTCGCCCGGCAATTTCTAAACTCTCAAAAGCGTTCGCCAGCGCTTGGAAGCTTGGCCGAAGGTCTGCGCTAAGCTGTTCCAACACCGCAATGGCGGTGGCGGCATTCGCACGGGCAAAGATTCCAAGCGCAGCCAGACGCAGTTGGAACGATCCGCGCGGGCCGGAGATCGCGAGCATCTGTTGATGAGAGAGAGAACCCTCGAAGGTCACCCGCACGACATCCGCAACGCGGATTACCGGAGCGCCGACCTCCGCGGCGTGACCTTCGACAACCTCCCGCGCCGCCGGCGGCAGGTTTGCGAGAACGAGAGGGACCCCGCGCTTCGCGATTCCGGCTTTCTCGAACGCGATCTCTTCGATTGTAGTACCGAGCACCTCCATGTGGTCGTAGCCAACGGAGGTAATCGCCGCCACCAACGGCTCGACGACGTTCGTGCCATCGAGCCTTCCGCCAAGGCCAACCTCAATCACGGCGACCTCGACGCGCTCTTGCGCGAAATAGAGAAACGTCAGGGCGAGCAACGTCTCGTAATACGTCGGTCGTCCGTGGCTTGCGGTCGTGGACTCGATCGCCGGCATCATCGCGCCGAGAATTTCCGCGAATCGATCGCGTGCAATCGGCCTGCCGTCGATTCGGGCCCGCTCGGTCATCGAACTCAGGTGCGGCTTGGTGTGCAGGCCGGTGCGACGCCCAGCCGCCTGCAGGGCGGCGGCGATCATCGTCGACGTTGAGCCTTTGCCGCTCGTCCCGCCAATGTGAATCGTCGCATACGATTTGTGCGGATCGCCGAGCTGACGGAGAAATTCGCGCATTCGGTCGAGTTTGTACGACGTACGGCGCGACAACGTTTCATCGATTGTTTCGAGCAGATACGCCTCCGCCTGCTCGTAGGTTGAGACCTCCCTCATCCGTCCACGACGCGGTCCGCGAGGAGCTCGAGAGCATGCGGCAAGACCGAAAGCACGACGTCGAGGCTCTCTTCGACGGCTCGTGGGCTACCGGGCAGATTGATGATCAACATGCGGTCGCGAACTCCGGCAAGGGCCCGGGAGAGCATCGCGCTCTTCGTCTTCGTCATCGACGCGGCGCGAATGGCTTCCGCAATCCCGGGAACCTCGTAATCGATGACGGCTGCCGTCGCTTGCGGCGTGCGATCGCGCGGCGAGAGCCCGGTACCCCCACTGGTGATCACCAAGTCGGCGCCGCGTGAATCGGCAAGATCGATGATTTCGGCTTGCAGAGCCGCGGGATCGTCGGGAATCACTCTCTCACGGACGATCGAATAGGCCGACCCCAGTCGCTCCTTCATCGCTGGAATACATCGGTCGGCGCGTTCTCCCGAGGCGGCGCGATCGGAAAGCACGATCAGCGCGACGCGAAACGCTAGCTTCTCGTCCACGTTCCCGTCTTGCCGCCGCTCTTGCGCATGAGCCGCACGGATTCGATCTCAATGCCTTTATCGAGCGCCTTGGCCATGTCGTAAATCGTAAGCGCGGCGATGCACGCTGCCACCATTGCTTCCATCTCAACGCCGGTGGCAGCGGTCGTTCGAGCCTCGGCTTCCACGCACAGCACGTCGCCGCGCCAATCAAAACGCACGTCGACCTTGCTAAGCGGCAGCGGATGCGCGAGCGGAATGAGCGCCGAGGTTTGCTTCGCGGCCATGATGCCGGCAATCTGCGCGGCGACAAACGCATCGCCTTTTGGAAGTGTGGCCTCCTCCAGCGCCGCGCGCGCCGCCGGTTTCATTCGAACCAGCGCTTGCGCACAAGCGCTGCGATCGCTGACGGGCTTCGCCGACACGTCGACCATCGCAAGGCTGCCGTCGCGCGCGATATGCGACGGTCTCACATCGTGCGCGCGGGCGAGCCTTGAAACCGGGCCCAAATGAGGCAGAGTAAGGCCAGTACCCAACAAACGACTAAGTGCGTGATGTGGTGGGCGTGCGCGGGCCCCGACTCGGTGAAGAAATTGACTTTGCCCATGCCGTAGAGAATACCCAAAAGAAAGAACGCGACGGCGAGGACGATGGCGATGGCTCTCACGAAATGGCTCCCCTCTGCGCAAGCACGAAACAGATTGCTCCGACGACGACGCAATACCAGCCGAACGGCCGCAAATCGTTCGAGCGAAAGTAGCGTGTCAAGAAGGCTACGGATAGATATGCGGCAAGACCCGCCGCAATTCCGCCGCAAATCGCTTCGAGCAATACTAAATGCGCGTCCGGCACAAAGAGCTTGGGGATCTCGAGAAGCGCCGCGGCGAGAATAACCGGTGTCGCCAGCAGGAACGAGAAACGCGCAGCATCTTCGTGGTCGAGGTCGCAGAGCAATCCGGCAACCATCGAAACTCCAGAGCGCGAAATGCCGGGAAGTAAGGCGCATGCCTGGGCGACGCCGATCGTGAGGCTTGCCGGATAGCTCAACCGCTCGATCGGTTTGCCGTCCTTGCCGCCACCTCTGAGTTGACGGCGGCGGAGCGCCTCGCCGGCGAACATCAGCAGACCATTTGCGAGCAGAAAAAGCGCCGCGGGCGACGGCGACCCAAAGAGCCGGCGGACGGGGCCTTCGAAGATCAGACCGAGGATGCCCACGGGAACCGTGGCCACGACGAGACGCCAGCCGATTCGTTCTTGCGCGTCGTCGCTCAATCGGCCGCGCACGATGCTGGCGACGAGCGCGCGAACGATCGCCGACCATTCCTTGCGATAGAAGAGAATCAGCGCGAGCGCGGTACCGAGATGCAACACCACGACAAAGGCGAGGAAAGACGCCGTCGAGCGATTGACATTCTGCCAGTGGAGCAACGCCGGAATCAAAATCGTATGACCCAGACTCGAGATCGGAAAGAGCTCGCTGACGCCTTGCAAGAGTGCGAGCGCGATTGCCTGAGCGAACGTCACGAGTTACGGCGTTCGCTTACCATGCGACGAACTTCGTACTGAACGTATAGGCGCTCGTCACCGGCTTACAGTCGCGAAGTGCCGGCGAGTATCGCGCGTCGCGGGCCATGGAAACGGCGACCAAATCCAGCGACGAGTTACCGCTGCTTTGGGTCACGCTGGCCGCGGTTACCTGACCCTGTGCGTCGAGTTGAACGCCAACCAACGTTGTGCCGCTGGTGCCCGACGCGCGTGCTTGCGTAGCGATGTCCGGTGGTTGGGGCTCGGCAATTACCGCCGCCGGGGCGTTCGCCTGCACGCAGGCCGTACCGGCCGTGGCGGTGGGCTGGGCGGTCGCCGCAACGGCAACCGGCGTCGGCGCGGGCGTTCCGCCTCCCGCGATGCTGCCGGGTCCGGGAGCGCGGCGTGTCGGCGGAGCGGAACTCGGCGTTCGCGGAGCGCGGCGTACGGGATGCGGCGGTGGTGGTGTCGGCACTTTCGTCACCGCGATTGTGGCCGGCCGATGTTCGATCGAGACGACTTCAGCTTGATTTTCGAGTGTCGGCGCGGCTGGACGCATGACCAGCGCGACGACGACGTGCACGAGTAACGAGAGCGCAAAGGCCAGCAGGAGCAGACGCTGAGCGCGCTTCATCGGCCATGGCGCGCGAGGTGACTAGTCGGGTTGGAAATCGGCGCGGAAGAGGTAGTCGCCCGTCGTGGGCTGGCAGTCGACGAGCTTGGGCGAATAACTCGACTGGCGAGCGGCGCGGAGCGCCGCCTGATCGATCGCCATATTGCTCGAGCTCTTGTAGACCTTCGCACCAACCAGGTTTCCGCTGGGTCCAACGGTCACTTCGACTTCAACGGTAACGGCGCCGAGTCCGAGATCGCGCGCCGATTCCGGATAATCGGGCTGCACTGGGCTGGTCACGCTCGCTTCGACGTTCGGATTGGCACATGCCGGCTTCGGCGTGCCTACCGTTGCGGCCGGCGCGGGCGTGCCGTTGCTTTGACCTTGTGGTACGCCGTTCTCATTGCCGCTGACCGGCTGGGCGACGGAGTTTTCGACTGAACCGCTCCTGCTGCTGCTGTGTTGCGTCACGAGGTTGACTTTCAGCTTGGGCTGTTCCACCTGCTGTTGTTTCGGCGGCGGCGTTGCCTGCGGCGGCGGGGTCGGCGTCGGCGGCGGGGTCGGCGTGGGCGGTGGCGGCGTGTGGACGATCGTCTTCATCTTGCGAACCGTCACCTGCTCGACTTGCTGCTCCTCGCTGTGCTTATTGAAGTTGGGCAGCACCGAGCCGATGGCGAGATGCACGACGATCGAAATTAGGAACGCTACGGCCAGAAAGCTTCGGAGCCGTTCGCCCGTGGTGATGTAGCCGCCGCGTTTGGCCATACGCTACTGCGTCACTCCCTGGGGCGAGCCTTGCACGTGGTTGGCCAGGCCAAAATCCGTGAGATCTTCCGATTTGGCGGCATCCATCACTTGCAGGATGGTGCCATAGCTCGCGTGGGGATCGGCCTTGATGATAACGCTTTTGAAGCGATGGTCGGTCGCATCTTGGAGCTGGCTGAAGGCCGCCTTCGCATCGGCGATCGTAACTTGGTTCGAGCCGATTTGGATGTGGTCGTGCTCGTCGATCATGACGACGATCTGCGAAGGCTGCACTTTTTCTTTGTTGTAGGCGTCGGGCAGCTTCGGCTCTTTGGTGACCGATGCCAAAATGATGAAGATGATCAACAGTACCAGCAGCACGTCGGTGAACGGCGTGATGTTGATCGTTGACATTACTTCATCTTCACCTTGCCCGGTGGAAACGGCCACGTCTTCTGCCCCCTTTTACGAAGTTACGAAGCCGACGTCTTCGAGGCCGGCGTTCTTGGAAGCATCCAAAATGCGAATGATGACTCCATACGGCGCTTTGGCGTCGGCGACGATCGCGACGTGGTGCCGCGGCTTCTTTCTCGACGCATCGTACATCACGCGGTAGATGCCGGACTCGTCGGTCTTCACGCCGTCGACGAAGATAATGCCCTTATTGTTGACGTCGACTTCGATGTCGTTCTTATTCTTGTTCTGAGTCGCCGAGTTGGGATTCTTGTTGGGCAGCTCTTTTTCGAAGCCCGGCGGTGCGACGAGGGCGGCGAGAATCATGAAGATGATGAGCAAGACCAGCAACACGTCGGTGAACGGCGTGATGTTGATCTCGGCCATGACCTCCTGGTCTTGCTGCGACGATAAGAGGCTCACGCTCGTCCTCTAGCTTACTTCGCAGTCGCTCTCGTCGGCTGATAGAGCTCCGTCGGGATCGGCGCGCCGGTGTTGTGGAAGTGGAGCATCTCCGCGAGCTGGTTGGCGGCGACGATCATTTCCTGATTGTAATTCTTGATGCGCGACTTGAAGAAGTTGAAGAACACGACGGCGATGACGGCGATGATCAGCCCGGTGGCCGTCGTAATCAGCGCCTCGGAGACGCCCGCGGCAACGACGGCCGGCGTCGAGTTGCCCTTGAGCGCAATATCTTGGAAAGCGCGGATGATGCCGAGCACCGTACCGAAAAGGCCGACGAACGGCGCGATGACCGCAATCGTTCCGATGATGGCCAGGTTGCGCTCGAGCGAGTTCAGGTGCTCCATGAGCGCGATCGAGAGCGCGTCGGTGATATCGGCCCGGTTCTTCTCGCCACGCCGAAGCCCGAACTCAAGGATGCGCGGGAGCATGCCGCGGTGCTTCCTACAGAGGTCGATCGCCCCTTCGAGGTCATCGGCCGAGACTTTCGTTCCGATCTGTCGCAGCAGACCCTTGGTGTCGCCGTGCTGCATTTGGAAGAAAACCAGCCGTTCGATAACGACGGCTAAACCGACGATCGAGATGAGCAGGAGCAGCCACATATCCCAGCCGCCCTGCCGCATGAGATCCATAAATCCAGAGAACACAGTGTTTTACAAACCTCCAACTCTAACGATGCGCAGCGACCCCTGCGCCCTGTGAGGGCGAGCCATTGGCCTACCTTTGTCTAAAGTCCTGGTAAGATTAGCTGCCGCCTTTTGACTAACCACCGGACGTATTAAGGTTCTTTTTCAGGAACGTTTCGATCTGCAGCGCAAGCGCTTCGTCACCCTCCGCTCGCGCTTGTTGTTCGGCTTTGCCGAGCGCGTCGGCCGCCTTCTTCTTCGTGGCGTCGTCGTGACTCGACGCCCATTGGCCCGTCAATGCGACACCCTCGGCAAAGTTGGCCAAAGGGTCGTCGGGTTTGATCGCGAGCGCCTTCTCTGCATAAGCTTGCATCCGCTTGTAATCTGGCTTTTCGCTGCCTGCTACAGCAAACGCGGCGCGAGCATTTGCTGTGACGGCGATCGAGGGATCGCCAAGGCCCGCTGCCTGATCGTAGTCGGCTAAGGCGCCTGTTAGATTCTTGGCCTCAGCGGCCGTGTTGCCCGACACGATCAGGCTGATGCCCATCGCTCGGACTCCCGCCATGCTGCTCGGATCGAGCTGCTTGATCTGCGCGGCGATCGATTGCGCTCCGGCCATATCGTGGTTGAGCAGATAGGCTTGCACGAGCTCGGCGTCAACGTTGACCTTCGATGCTACCGGGACCTTAGTATCCGATATCAGCGCATCGTGTGCCGACTTGAGCGTCTGCAGCGCGGTCGCATTGTCACCATTCGCGAGCTGTGCGACGCCCAGCGCAAAACGTGAGTTCGGACCGGGGTCGAGCGACATCGCTTTCTGCGCGTAGGTCAGGGACTGCGCGGGATCGCTCTGCGCTTGCTTTACCGCGGCCGACGCAAAACTCTGGGCCGCGATTGGCTTGAATCGCGGACCGATCGTGCCGACCCGATCGAAGGCGGCGGCCGCCGTCGTTAAATCTCCGGCGTCGAACGCCGCGATTCCAAGCATTTGCCGCAGCGACTCGTCGCCGGGGGCTGAGAGTAACTCGCTCTGCGCTTTTGACTTGGCCTGTTCGTACTGATGCTGGCGGATGAGCGCGGCAACGGCCGCGGCTGCGGGACTGAGCGCCCCGCCCGCCGGCAGACTCGTGCCCTCTTCGGGCGGCCCCGCGACCATCTTGCCGTTGAACTTGAGCGTGAAATCGTAGAACGACGTCACCGGCGTCGAACCCCGATGAGCCGGCCGATATGACGAATTTTGCGCGATCTCCATCGCCGCGGCATTATCGCCGGATCTCGTCGAGTGAATCACCTTGATCGCTTTGTGCGTGCCGTCGGCGTTGACCTGAACTTGAACGACGACCGTTCCACTTCCGGCGACCGACGTGGACGTCGTCCCCTGCTTGATGAGCCTCGCAGGCGTAAACTCAGTAGCGTATTGAGCGAACGCGGGCGTTCCCGCGACGGCAACGAGTGCCGCGAGGACCGGTGCGGCGATCCGGAGTTGAGCGGTCATGGACACCTCGAGTTACTTGGCTGCAGTCTTCGTGTTCGGCTTGGTACGAGGCAGTTCGTCCGGCGGCCTGCGGTGCCGTTCGAGCGCGGCCCGCTCTTTGGCGGTAACCGCTCGGACCTGGCCGGCAGCGAGTCCAGACAGACGGAGCGGCCCAAACTGCGTTCGCACCAAGGTAAGTACCCGGTGGCCGAGCGCCTCGAACATGCGTCGGACTTGACGGTTGCGTCCCTCATGGATCGTGAGTTCGACAATCGAGCGATCGTGCCGGGTCGAGAGAACCCGCACCCGCGCGGGCGCCGCGTGAAAGTCCTCGGCGATCAACCCGCATTGCAGACGGCGCCGCGCCTCGGACGAAAGCGCCCCGGCGATCGTCGCTCGATACGTCTTCTCGACGCCGAATTTCGGATGAAGGAGGCGATACGCGAGTTCGCCGTCGTCCGTTAGCAACAAAACTCCGGTTGTTGCATAGTCGAGACGTCCCACCGGCACGGCTCGCGTTCCCGATGGAAGGAAGTCGGCGACCGTGCGCCGCCGCTGCGGATCGCGCATCGTTGTGACGACTCCCAACGGCTTATGGAAGAGCAGATACGTGTGATCGTCCGGCGGCCTCACCGCCGTTTCGTTGACTTCGACGCGATCGTCATCGCAGACGAGCGTAGCGAATTCGCGCACGACCGTGCCGTTGATTCGAACCGCTCCACTCGCGATCAGCTCGTCGGCCCGGCGCCGCGAAGCAACGCCCGACTGCGCTAGATACTTATTGAGGCGAGTCAAACGCGCCTAATATTTGCCGTTTCCACCATCTTCGTAGCCGCGCGACATCGAGAGCGCCTCTTTGGTGACGGTCTGCAGGAACTCTTCGTTCGTACGCGTCTGCGCCATTTTGTCGAGGATGATCTCGGTGATATCGCCCGTGTTGAGCACGGCCGTGGCCCGGCGCAACATCCAGATCTTGCGCATCTCGTCGGGTGACAGCAACAGCTCTTCGTGGCGAGTGCCCGAACGCTTGATGTCGATCGCTGGGAAGACTCGCGATTCGGCAAGCTTGCGGGTAAGATCGATCTCCATGTTACCGGTGCCTTTGAACTCTTCGAAGATAACGTCGTCCATCTTCGATCCGGTCTCGATCAGCGCCGTGGCAATGATGGTGAGCGAGCCGCCCTCTTCGATCTTCCGGGCAGCGCCGAAAAAGCGCTTGGGCTTGTGCAAGGACGCGGTGTCTAGACCACCCGAAAGCGTGCGTCCCGAGCTCGCGACGACTTGGTTGTACGCTCGCGCGAGCCGCGTGATCGAGTCGAGCAGGATCACGACGTCCTTTCCGAGCTCGACGAGCCGCTTCGCACGCTCCATCGCTAGCTCGGCCACCGCCGTGTGGTTCTCGGGATGCTCGTCGAACGTCGATGCAACGACGTCGCCATCGATCGTACGCTGCATGTCGGTGACTTCTTCGGGCCGCTCGTCAACGAGCAGCGCGATGATGTGCGCGTCGGGGTGGTTGATCGAGATGGAGTTCGCAATGTTCTTGAGCAGCGTGGTCTTGCCGGCCTTGGGCGGCGAAACGATAAGCGCGCGCTGCCCTTTGCCGATTGGAGAGAACAGGTCGATGACCCGCGTCGAGAGTTGCGTCGAACGCACCTCGAGCTTGAACCGCTCCTGCGGATAGATCGGCGTGCCCTTCTCGAACAAACGGCGGCCTTTAATCGCTTCGGGATCGAGCTCGTTGACCTTGTCGACGCGTATCAGCCCGTAGTACTTTTCGCTCTCTTTAGGGCGGCGCGCTTGGCCTTCGACCATGTCGCCGCGGCGAAGCTCGAAACGGCGTATCTGCGATTGGCTGACGTAGATGTCGTCGTTGCCGATATAATAGCCGGCACGGCGCAAGAAGCCATATCCTTCTGGCAAGACGTCGAGAATGCCGCTCGCCATCTCGATGCCGGAGCGCGCGATCTGCGCCTGCACGAGCAATGTGACGATCTCGTCCTTCTTGATTTTTGCCGGTGTCAGAATTTCGACTTCGAGCTCTTTTGCGATCTCAATGAGTTCGTTCTTCGTTTTCTCACCGAGCTGCGCGGCGGTCAGCATCGGCGGCACTTCTACCTGCGGAAGCTGATCGTGATAGACTGCTTGATGCTGGGGAAAGTGGTGGCGCCGGCGGGAGCGGCGGCGACGTCCTCCAGGGCCCTGTTGAGGACGCATATCGTTATTGGGCCGATGTTCGGTTTGCAGAAGAAATTCTCTCTCTAGAGCCGTTCGCGCCGGGTTTTCAGCAGGGAGGGCGAGGCGAGGCTGCCATCGCGATTAGACCGGCAGCGTGAACGGTGGGATGTCAAACGGCCGCGGCTGTCATCAATAGACCGCTGCACGACGCTGACACTATAACACAGCATCGACGCCCATTCAAGCAGGACTCAACCGAGCCGCACCGCTGACGAAGGGTGAGCCCGCGACGTAGAAGCGCAGCCTGCGATCTGCTGCTTGCGTGATGCCGATGCGCGGACTGCGGCGAACGCGTGCGCAAACGCTGCCGTCTTCGGCAAGCCAAAGCTGCTGATTCGCGGACAAATCGATTCCATCAAATGAACGGTCGATGGCCAAGGCACGACACAACCGCCCTGGGCCACGACAGAGGTCGCGGTCGCTTGCAACCTGACGCCGCTTGCGCATGAGTGCCACTCCTTCAATCGGCTCCAATGCGCGCACGAGCACGCCGGCACCCAATCCGGGGAGTTCGCTCGAAACGTTGAAGCAATATGACGTACCGTAAATTTGATATACGTACGCACGATGAGGCGGACCGAAGAGCGTGGCGTTTCGAATGCTCTTTCCGCGATATCCATGGCACGCCGGATCGCCGGGAAGATAGGCTTCGGTTTCGACAATCCGCCCCGCGGCGAGTCCTTCGTCGCTAGCCCGGACCAGAATCAGGCCGAGCAGTGCGCGGGCTAACCTGCGGCTTTCAACCGGTAACTCCGCCGGCGTCATCCGGGTGAACGTCACGCAGCGACGTTCAGCGCCACCTCGGCTCGCGCCCGTTGCGTCAAATCGTCGGTGTTTCCGACGCGAATGTCATACGTTCCCAGAGAGTTGAGAACGCAGCGCAGCCGAACGTATGCAATGGCTTGCACCTCGACAACGCCGCGCCCGGTCGCGATTTCCTCGGCGAACGGTTTATCAGCGATGTGAAGGCTCACGCGTCGAATGTTGCGTCGAGATAGTTCTCTGGCAACGGCGGTCAACGCACTATAACCGATGGCGCGTTCAGAGCGCTCCGCTCCGGCGAGCCGGAAACCTACGCGTAACAAATCCTCATCGTGGCGGCCGGTAAGTCGCGCATAGGCAACTCCCAGACCATGGGCGCCTGCGGCGTAGCCGACGTAGGCGTCGATCGCCGCTCTCGAGGTTCGTATTGCTTGCATCTCTTTAGCCTCTTTCCCGATTTTAGACGCGAACATACGTTCGGTCAAGCAATACGAGCCGCCGGCGTCAGGCTGCGATAGAGCGATTCGATGCTCTCGGCGTGGCGATCTATTCCAAACCGGGAAGCGGCGGCCCGCGCCCGCGCGCTCGATCCTGGAGTGGCGTCCCCCAGGCTACGGAAAGCGGCCGCGAACGCTTCGGGCGTCCCCGGGATCACAACCCCGGCGCCACCCAAGACCTCGCGGTTCTGCGGTGCGTCCGCTGCGATGACGGCCGCGCCCGCCGCAAGCGCCTCGGCCAGAACGAGGCCCTGGGTTTCGGTCGTGCTTGGCATCAAGAACGCGTCGGCACTTGCGTAGAGGTCGGGCAGCCGTTCACGCGAGACGAGGCCCAAAAAACGCACCGCGCCGCCGATGCGAAGTTCCGCGGTTTCTCGATGCAGCTTGTCGCGCTGTGGACCCTCGCCGGCGATAATGAGCCTCAGCGAATCGTCGTTGGCGCGGGCGAGCGCGCGCAACAACAGCTCGACGTTCTTTTCTTTCCCCAAACGGCCAACATAAAGGAGCAAACGGCTTCCGCTGCGCGCGCCCAGCCGGGTTCGTAAACCATCGTCGCGTTGACCGGCGCCGAAGTGCGCGACGTCGATCCCGCTCGGCACGGTCTCGATCCGCGCGGTGACACCGAGCCGGCGGAGGTGCGCCGCCATCGCCGGCGTTGGAACGACGACGGCGTCGGCCCGGTTGGCGAAGGCGCGCGTTAAATGCGAAACGGCGAAGCGCGTCGCATGCGCGTCGAACGGTACGTAGTGGGCGTAGGCTTCGAGCTGCGTGTGATACGTAAAGACGAGCGGCATCCCATAGCGGCGCGCATAGCGAAGGCCCATCCAACCCGTGACGAACGGGGAATGCACGTGCACGAGCGATAGCCGTTTGATAACGCGGTTGAGATTTCGGCGGCTGACAAGCGGAAGCGTCAATCGGTACGGCGTGCGAATCGGAAGCGGCAGCGACGGCATCCGGAAGACGGGGCCATCGGGCTCGGGATAACCGGGGATGTGCGGCGCGAAACAGTAGACCTCGTGCCCGCGGCGGCGCAGCCCGTCGGCAAGGGCATCGACGGAGGCCACGACCCCGTTGACGACGGGGCGGTAAATTTCGGTGAAAAAGCCGATGCGGAGGCGCTCCATCGAGCGTCGTCTTCGGTTGAGCTCGAGTGAAGGCCCCCAGAAGGTGGGTCCTGCACCTTTGTGACTTTCAGCATACTCCAGGAGGTCGATGAGTATGCTATAGTGCCTGGGTCAGACCGGCCTGCCCGGGCGGAGAGCAGGTAGGCATCGAGTCTCTTGGCGTTTCCGTCGGATCCAATCGCCCGCGGCCGACTTGCGCCGCCCTCACCTACGACTCGCAGTTCATCGCTTCGTTCTTTCCGTGGTGTCGTTCGAAGCCCTGACGCGAGCCGAGAAGAAAGGACATCGGGTTGATAGGACGTTTGTTGTGTTCCGCTCTCGTCGTTGCGAGCTTGAGCCTGTATCCCGCTGTCGCGGTTACCGCCGCGACGCCCGCCGCGGTTACGAAGGTCACGTGGCACCGCGACGGCTTGATCACGTGGGATCGCGTCGAGCGGCGACCGATCGCGCCCCGCACGCTTCACCGTCTGACGATCGGTCTTTTCCCCGGCCAATCGCAGGTCATTGCGGCGGGAAGCCGAGGCCTCGCCGAAGTTCACGTTCGATACGAGCAACGGGATGGAGGGTCGGTTCGCCGCGTCGTACTCTGGTCGCAAACGATTCGAACGGCCCGCGCGCGCATTATCGCCGACGGTATCGGCGGCTCGCCCCTGGCAAGTTTCGAGGCACGCGGAATAGCGCGCATGGAGTACATGGCGCGTAGCGCGCTTGAGATGCTCGCCACGGCCTACACCGCCGATTCTGCGGGCGGCGGAGGCGTAACGGCGATCGGTCGGCGCGCAGGGCGCGGAATCGTTGCGGTTGATCCGCGGGTGATCCCGCTGGGCTCGCGTCTTTACATCCCGGGATATGGCCTCGCGGTCGCGGGGGATACAGGCGGTGACATCGTTGGCCGGCGCATCGATCTCGGCTTCGACACGCTCCGCGATGCGATGATGTTCGGCCGCCGCGCCGTCATCGTGTATCGACTGAAGTAACGTAGAATACAGCGGAGTGTTCACTCCGCGTCAGCTTCTCATCCAGGCCGGCCTTCGGCCGAAAAAGCGCTACGCGCAGAACTTCCTGCAGAACGCATCGGCTGCGCGCAAGATCGCGCGGCTCAGCCTCGCGAACGCCCCCGCGCAGACGCGCACGCTCGAGATCGGCGCTGGTACGGGCGCGCTCACACTTGCGCTCCTCGAAGAAGGCGCCGACCTTACCGCGATCGAGATCGACGCCGATCTGGTGAACGTGCTTCGTTCGCGACAGGACCTAGCGCGCGCGTCCATTCTTCACGGCGACGCTTTGACGTTCGACTATCGCGCCTGGGCCGCAGGCCACCATTGGAATGTCGCGGGGAACCTCCCATATAACGTCGCAACCGCCGTCCTCTTGTCCCTCATCGAAATGGAGGATGGTCCGTTTGCGCTGACCGCGATGGTGCAGATCGACGTGGCGCAACGCCTCGTCGCCGCGCCCGGGACGGCGGCGTACGGCAGCCTTTCCGTTGCGGTGCAATACGCGATGGAGACGCAGCAGGTCTTCACGCTTTCGCCCGGATCGTTTTTCCCGTCACCCAAAGTTCGCTCGGCTGTCGTGCGGCTCGAGCGGCGCGACGAGCCGCTCGTGCGTCCCCGCGATGCCGCGATCTTTTGGAAGGTCGTACGCGGCGCGTTCGCGTACCGGCGAAAAACGCTCGCCAACAGTCTCGCGCTCGCACTCGATCTCGATCGGGCGACGATCGGGCGAGCGCTACGGGCGAGCAATCTTTCCCCGGAGCTTCGCGGTGAACGACTCGATCTCGCCGATTTCGCCCGTTTGGCCGACGCGCTGGCCGAACGATAGTTTTAAGGGCGTCGGAACCTGGCTGCTCGCCGGGTTCATTGCCGCTCTCTTCGTCGTTGCATTCATTGCCGGGTTGAGGACCAGCCGCGTCCCGGCGGTAACGCCGATTGAGTTCGATACGCTGATCGGACTGCAGTTCGTTATCGAAGGAATTCTCGTCGCGATCGTTCTCGCCGCATTGCCGTCGATGTCGAAACTGAGCCTGCGCGAGCTGGGCTTTCGCTTGCCGAACCGGGGCGCGCTTGGCACGGCGCTTGTGGGCGCGGTTGTCATGGTCGTCGTCGCCAACGGCGGCGCCTCTCTCATCGACTACCTTGCGCACAGTCAGCATCAGCAAGACATCGTGCAGATCTTCAAAGGGCTGCACGACTCGACGACGATCGCGCTTTTCGCCGCCTTTGCCGTAATCTTTGCGCCGTTCGCCGAGGAGACGTTCTTCCGTATCTTCTTCTTTAATCTCGGGCTACGCTACGTCGGGTTTTGGGGCGGCGCTGTCTTGAGCGGCGTGCTCTTTGGGATCGCCCACGGCGACCTCTACGCCGCGCTTCCACTCGCGCTGGGAGGGATGGTGCTCTGCGCTGTTTATTATCGAACGCGCAACGCCTACGCGTCGATGATTTCGCACGCGCTTTTCAATACGCTTTCGATCGTCGCGCTTCTGGTCGCGCCGAAGATTACGTAAGCTGGCGCGCCGCCTCGAGAACGGCGTCGGCACCGATCGCATGCGTATCGAGATAACGCAGACGATGGTGGAGCGAGGGCGGCTTCGTCGTTGTGGCGGGCCGGCGGTCGAAACCGCGGTCGCGCACGTACTTTCCGACCAAATGAACGGCATCCTGATTGGGTTCGTCGTACCAATCGGGATGGTGCGCGACCCAAATTCCGACGGTCGGTATTCCGCCTCGGGCAAGCGTCAGATGGAGCGGCCCGGCGGGAATGCCCACGAAGAGATCGATGCGGCGCGCCAGCGCCTTGAAGAGCGCGGCAAAGGGTTCGTCGAGGTCCCCGAAAAGCGCGCGAAATCCGGCGGCGCCTTCGCCGAGATCTTCATCATCCATTGAGATAAAGCGCCAATCGCGTACCGTGCGCATTGCCGCGACAACGGCGCGCGCTTCGCTACCATCGCCCCAGTTCTTGCGCGCCGCGGTTACGCCGCTTCGTAAGACGACGCCAAGTTTCGAACCGAGCGGCAGGAACCGGCGCAGCCGCTCGTCGAGACGCCGCTGCGTTGATGCCGCCACGCTAAAGTCGATGGTGTTGCGCAGCGGCGCGGACAGATCGAACTCGCGCAGGCGCCGCGGATCGACCAAAAGCCGGACGAGATTTCGCGCCTTGGTGTGAAAGGGATACGCCGTGCGGCCTTCGGTTTCCGGATAATCCGTCCAGAGCAGCGTATCCGGCGCAAAGCTAGAGACGCCGTTGCGCAGCGGCTCCGGAATCTCCAGGTCGACCATTCGGCCGTTGCACGCTTTGAGCCGCAGACCGAAGTGGGGTGCTCCAAACGCGGTGCCGTCTCCGGCTTGACGAACGCCGGTGAGTAGCGGCTGCACCAACGCATTGCCTTCCATGACGCTGACGTAGTCGTCGCCAAAGCGCGTCAGCGCATAGACGTTCGATGGTTCCAGTAAGGGTACGATCGCGCCGAGATGGACCCAGTCGCCTAAGCCGTGAGGCCAATAGATCAAGACGCGACGATCGCGCAACGCGGCAAAGCGGCCGCCGTCCTCGCGAAAGGCTTGGAGACGAAGCGTCGCCGGCTCGCTCACGGCGAAACTGGAACGCCGCCGCAGAGATGCGCAGGAGCGCGCCCGCCCAGCGCGGCGACGAAGGCCGCGGCGTTCGTGTCGTAACCCGGACAGTTCGGGAAACGCGGATCCGCTCGGGGATCGAGCCGAACGCTGCGATTCGCCGCCGCAACGGCCCATACGCCTTCTTCCCCGCGCTCGAGCAATGCCGATTCTCCGCTATCGCGCAGCGCGGCAGCGCGAGCGTATGCGCTCCAGTCGACGACGTACGGCCATCGGCCTGGCCGCAGCACGGTGTCGTTGAAGAGCAGCATGACCGCCAATGCGCTCGGCAGCGCGTATCGCAGAAACGTTGGATATCGGGCGGCCCCAAATGCGGCGGCAAGAGCCGTCGCCGCAAGCAACGCAGCGACGTAGTGCGAGCCGAGCCGGCTCGGCTCGTAGTTCCACGGGCGCATGAAGACGATCTCTCCCAGCAGAGGCAGACCCAGCAACAGCCACCGCCCAACTGCCAGCGGCGCGAACGCAAACGGGGCCAAGAGCAACAGGATCAGACTCGCTTTGCTCGCGGGATTGAAGATCTGCAACGAATAGAGGGGATCGTTAGGATGCATGCCGTGCAAATGCTCGACCGCCCAGAAGCCCACGCCATTCGCGATCGCGAGCGCTCCGAGGGCGAAACCGATGCGCCGATCCCACCAAATCGCACACGCAACCGCGAACCATAACGCGAAGAGTATTTGATCCTCTTTCAATCCCATCAGCAGCTGCGCGTAGATCAAGGTCGCCCATACCGACCGGCGTCGTGCCGCCAACGCTGCGCCGCACGCGAGCACGGGAACGAAGACATTTTCCGAAAAATTGTCGTAACTCAAACCTTGGGCCGCCGGCGAGAGCAGGTAGGCGATCGCGAGCAGATTCGCCCCTTTTGCATTCAAACCGAGTTCCCGCGCCAGCGCTGCCAGCGGAATCGCCGCAGCGGCGACGGCAATCGCCTGTAGAACGATGAGCGTCTCGGCGCGCGGAAAAAGCGCAACGATTGGCACCAGCCCGGCCAGGGCCCAAGAATCGTGGACCGCAAAGTGATTTCGCCACTCCCCATAGTTCCACGAAGAGCCGTGCTGCAGATTGACGAGCGTTTGCAAATACGTACCGAGATCGGCTCCATAGCGCAAAGCGTACAGCTTGTTGAAACCGAGCGCGACGTACACGAGGACGAAAAGCGCTACTGCAACGTAGGTCGGCACGCGCTCCCGCGGGGCGCCGATCACCCGTTTCTTTCTCGATAGACGCGCTCGACGATTCCACGAAGACGTACGATAAAGTTCGCAGGCGAGAATGCCTGCGCGTGCGCGCGCAACCGTCGCGCCTCAAAGTGCGCCGGGTCGAAACGGCGCAACTCCGTGGCGAGCGACTCGGGCGTAGACTCGTCGAAAAACACGCCGGTTTGGCCTTCAACGATCGTTTCAAGCGCCCCGCCCGCGCGATACGCAATCGTCGGACGTCCCGCGGCCGCCGCTTCCAGCGGCACGAGCCCGAAATCTTCTTCCCCCGGTACGATTGCGGCCCGGGCGTTTCCGATGAGTTCGTTCAATCGCTCGTCGCTCACGTACCCGACCATGGTCGTGGTCGTGCCGTGTGCGAGGTCGCGCAACCGGCGTTCTTCGGGGCCGCCGCCCGCCACCATCAGCCGCACGTTGGCCATCGCTGCCGCCCGAATTGCGAGCTCGACGCGTTTGTATGGAAGCAGCCTGGTTGCGACCACGTAGTAGTCGCCGGCGCCGCGACCGACCGTAAAGCGATCGAGATCAACCGGGCAATGGAGAACCTCGGATTCTCGACCGTAAAAGTCGCGAATACGATTCGCGACGTTTTGTGAGTTGGCCACGAAGTAGGTGGGCCGTTGCGCTGCCTTGCGATCCCACGCGATGAGCCCATTCACAAACGGCCGTGCCAGCCGCGGAACGTACTCGTCGGGCGCAAATGTGAAACGGCTGACGGTGTTGATGTAGCAGACGTGGACCGCGGCGGCCGGTAGGTCAACTCCCTTCGCCCACGAGGTCGTCGAACTGACGATCGCATCGAACGCGCGCAGGTCGAACGATTCGAACGCCCGCGGATAGAACGGCGCCAGGGCGCGAAAGTAGCGGTTGGCCAAGGGGAATCGTGAAAGGTACGACGGGCGCACGCGACTTGGCGGGAAACTTTCGCCAAAGATGCGCGCATCGTACAGCGATGTGTAGATGGGAGCGTCCGGCCACGCCGAAGCGATGTGCGCGAAAACGCGCTCGGCGCCTCCGCGCTGGTTTAAGTAATCGTGAACGAGTGCGACGTTCAGTCTTGGAGGTTCGTCCCACGCGGCAAGACGAGCGCAATCGTCGGATTGCCTAAATATTTTCGCGCGGCGCGCTGAAGGTCCACTGGCGTCGTCGCCGCGATCGCGGCCACCGCGCGATTGATGAAATCGGGCGACGAGCTGTCGCGAGAAAAAACGGCCGCGAGCCACGTGCGTGTTTCTAACGTCGTCGCGTCGTTGGCAAAATCTCCCGCGGCCTCAGCTTTGAACTCTTCGATCGAACCCTGCAAAGGCGTCGCTGCAAGCACGTTGACGATCGAAAGCGCCGTGGCGAAAGCTCGGCTCGGATTGCCGTTTAAACCGCCGTTGACGTAGAGCACCAAGGTCGCAGGGGCGCGGTCGTACGCATAGATTGCACCGACCGAGCGCGAGGCGAAGGTCGGGGAAACGACGCCGGGCACCTGCGCGATGTCCGAGAGCGTGCGGCGTACGAACGCGGCGAGCACGAGCATCGGGCCGAAATCCTGACTGTCCACTCTGGGCGCGGGATATTGCGCGATGAGCCACGGTGAGGCGATATCGCGGTGCGTGACGATTTCGTGCGTCGAACCGCTGAGTCGGGGCAGCCTCACGGTGACCGCAGCAGTGACGCCTTCGGGAAGTGCGCCGGCAAGACCGGCGAGCGCTCCGGACGGTAGCGCGTCGAGACGCCCTGCCGCGCTGACGAGCACGCCCCCCTGCCGGTAGTAACGCTCGTAGAACCGGCGAGCGTCGTCAGCGAAGAATTGCGCTAGAGAGTTCGGCGTTCCAAGTTCGGGAAGACCCAAATTCGCTTCGTTGGACGATGCCGCGTTGAGCATGTCCAGGCCAACTTGAAGCGCGATCTGCTGGCTCTGCGCGATCTGCCGTACGAGCGCAGCGCGCGCGTCCCGCAATGTCGCCGCTGAAAAATCGGGTGCGACGAGTGCGGCGCGAAAGAGCTCGAGAACCGCCGGTGCGTCGGAGGCGAGTGCCTCGACATAGAACCGCACGTCGTCGGAATCAACCGTGAAATGAATCGATCCGCCGCGGGCCGCAATGGCCTCCTCGAGCGGTGTCATGTCGTGGACCGGCGTGCGCACGATCGTCTCGGCGACGAGCGCAGCGAGACCGTTCTCCTTCATCGTTTGGCGATCGAGGCCGGCGCGCACAACGATGGCGACTCCGACCAGCGACGCCGCACTATCGGCCTGCCGCAGAATTGTCGCACTACCCACGCTCTCCGCGCTCGGCGGCGGTAGCGTGGCAGGCGCGGCGCGGCCAATCGGCGGCAGCGCGGCGAGTGCGAACATCGCGCCCAGAGAGAGCGCGAGGCGCTTCACGGCGCAGAACCCGGTTGCGGTGACGATGCGATCAGATCCACGACGACGGGCTTTCCGAGATAGCGGCGCACCACGTCGGCGACGTATTGCGGATCGAGACCGCGAGCCTGTTGCTCGTACGCACCAGCGGCGGTTCCGGGCGCGTACGGCAGATTACCTTCGACGCTATACCACCCGAGATTGTCGGCCTGCTCCTGCGGCGTCTGAGTATCCGATGCAACGTGATAGAGAAATGCTTCGCGCGCTGCATCGAACGTCGCGCGGTCCAGCGGTTGCTGCAGCGTACCCAGCGCGTCGAGCACCTGTTGCTCGGCCTGTTTCTCGTGATTGCCGCCGATCGTCACGACCATCACGCCGGGATCGTGCAAGGTTATGAACTGACCGACAACCATTGCGTCGCTTCGACTTCGGTCGAGCGATTTGCTGACGAGGCCGGTTTGATCGCGGAAGAGATAGTCGGCGACAAAATCGAGGGCGGTCGCCGCCTTCTCGTCGGAAATGGGCGGCCCGAGCCACGCCAATCCGACGCCGTCGACCGCGCCGGTCTTCGTCGCCGTCGATGGAATTTGCGCGAGTGGCGAATCGTATGGCGGATCCATCGCGCCCGCTCCATTTCCATCCGTGACGGCCGCAATGCTCGACGCATCGATGTTGCCCGTCAAGGTGAGCACCGCGTTTTCGGCACGAAAGGCTCGTTTGGCAAAGGCCCCGACCTGCGACGCGCTAATGCTCGTCAGCGCCGAAACGGTATCGGGCAGCGGCGGATAATGCGCCGGACCGTTCAGAAAGATCTGCGCGAAGAGTAAATCGTGCAGCGTCGTGTCAGCCTCGTAGCGTTGCTGCACCCCGAGCACGGCGGCGTTGGCGCGCGCGGTCTTCACCGCGTTCTCGTCGACGTTCGAGGAAAAATAGGCGGCCGTCATCGCGGCGACGATGCGGCGGGCGGCCGAGGCCGGAACCACGGCGCCGATGCCGACGATATCCGGATAGACTTCGATGTTCAGTTGACCGCCCGCGGTGTGCACCATGGCGTAGAGCGATCTGCCGCTTGCGAGGGGCACAACGGCGGCCGCGGTCGCGGCCAAGTTGGAAATCCCCGGCGTCGCATTGTCGTAGCCCGCGCCGGGTGCGCGAAACCAGAGGCCGATTGCGGCCGTTCCGACGGTTGGGTCGGGATCGAGAACGTACGACCCCCCGCGAGGTAAGGCGCTCAATGCCTGAGGAATTGCGGCCGCTGCGGGCCTAGCCACGAACGCGAGGAGGATGGTGACGAGCGCCGCACCCAACGACGCGCGACCGATCATGCGGGTTCCGGCGATATTTTGGGCGGTAAGCGGGTCGGTTTTTCGACGCGCTTGGGCTCTTCGGGCAACGGACGTTCGGGCTGTGCCTCCGCGGCGTTACCGACTTCACCCTTGACTCGATCGAAGGGCCGATCTGCCAGGATGGAGCGCACCTCTTCGGCTTCAACGGTTTCGTACTCGAGCAGCGAAGCCACCATTCGCTCGACTTTGGTCCAGTTTTCCTCGAGCAGCCGCTTCCCGTTCCCATAGCAGGTTTCGATGATTTTGCGAACCTCGGAATCGATCTTGCTGGCGACTTCTTCGGAGTAGTTGCGCTCCTCACCGAAATCGCGGCCGAGAAAAACCTGATGCGCGCCGCGACCGAACTGAATCGGCCCGAGCTCGCTCATTCCATACTGCGTCACCATGCGGCGCGCAAGCTCCGTCGCCTTCTCGAAATCATTGCTTGCGCCGGTCGTAACGTCGCCGAACCGCATCTCCTCGGCGAGCCGTCCGCCCATCGCCATCGTGATCGCGGCGAGCAACTCTTCCCGAGTTTGACTGTGCCGGTCGTCCTCGGGCAGCGACCACGTGATGCCCAGCGCCATCCCGCGTGGAATAATAGTTACCTTGTGAACGGGGTCGGCTTTTTCGAGCATGCCGGCGATGATTGCGTGGCCCGACTCGTGATACGCCGTAACTTCTTTCTCTTTCTGAGACATCACGAGGGACTTGCGCTCCGGTCCCACCATGACGCGGTCGATTGCTTCGTCGCAATCGATCATTTCGATGAAATTCTTATTCTTTCGCGCCGCCAGCAACGCCGCTTCGTTGAGCAAATTCTCCAAATCCGCACCGGAAAAACCGGGCGTACGTTTTGCCAAGGTTTCCAGCGAAACTTCCTTGCCCAACGGTTTGTTGCGCGCGTGCACCTCGAGAATTTTCTCGCGACCTTTGAAGTCGGCGCGACCAACGACGATCTGCCGGTCGAAACGCCCCGGACGCAGTAGCGCCGGATCCAGCACATCGGAGCGATTCGTCGCGGCAATCAGAATAACACCGGTGTTTTGATCGAAGCCGTCCATCTCCACGAGTAGCTGGTTGAGCGTCTGCTCGCGTTCGTCGTGTCCGCCGCCCAGGCCGGCACCACGCTGGCGACCGACGGCGTCGATTTCATCGATGAAAACGATGCACGGCGCCGATTTCTTTGCTTGGTCGAAGAGATCGCGCACGCGCGAAGCGCCCACGCCGACAAACATCTCGACGAAATCGGACCCGGAGATCGAGAGGAACGGAACCCCGGCCTCGCCCGCAATTGCGCGTGCGAGCAGCGTCTTGCCGGTGCCCGGTGGCCCGAGCAACAGCACGCCCTTTGGTATCCGAGCCCCGAGCGACTGGTATTTTTTTGGATACTTTAGGAAGTCGACGATCTCGGCGAGCTCCTCTTTGGCCTCGTCGACCCCGGCGACATCGGCGAACGTCACTTTCGGACGATTCTCCGAGAGCATCTTCGCGCGCGATCGTCCGAACGAGAGCGCCTGACTTCCGCCGCTTTGAGCTTGGCGCAAGATAAAGAACAACAACAGTACCGTTATTGCCAGCGGCCCAAGCGTCATCAGGCTTGAGAGCAATCCCGTGTTCGATTGCTGGTCGAAGCTAATCGCTCCGCTCTTGACCCGTTTGTAGACTTCGTCCACGAACGTTTGGTCGACGTTCGGCACGGCAACGGAGTATTTCGTGCCGTTGGAAAGGTCACCGACAGCGTTAAGCCCGGTCGCATGGAACGATTGAACTTGTGCTGCTTCGAGCTTCTGATAAAACGCGCCATAATCCAGACGCGTTTCACCCTCGCTTGGCTGAACGAACCGCTCGACGATGATGAAGACGGCGACAACCGCCAGAATGATTAGGACGATGGACCGGAGATGTTTGCTCACCTTGATATTAGACCGTATTATCCTCTCGAAGCTCCGCTACTTCCTTATACTCCAAACCGCAACCTATAGCGCCATCGTTGCGCATAAGTAACGCTTGCACGGACCTTACCGTGCCCGCTTCGAATTTTTCGTCTTCTAGGTCGAGCAAGCGGCCGCCTGCATTACGGCCTTCAGGGGCGTGCGTCACTCCTTCGTAATACTCGTGACGGTGCCGCACTCGATTCGCAGCGCAAGCCCAGGCTTCATATGAAAGGTGCCCGTTCGGCCCGCTTCGAGCGCGCGTACCGCAGCTTCGACGTGAAGGAAGTCGATATCTCGCAAATCGTCTTCCTTCATTAGTTCTTCGCGCACGATGTGTCGCAAGGTTGCCCGGGGCGAAGCCTCTCGCTCGGTCGCTGCCAGTTCCGCGGCACGGGCCACCGCGGCGTCGAGTCCCGGGAAGAGCGGTCGTAGTGCGGCGAGCGCTTCCCGTATGGCGTTGCGTCGAAGCTCCGGCGCGGCGTTCGTCGGGTCGACGGCGTAGGGCAGCGATCGCTGGTGGCAGTAGGCGCGCAGGCTCTTTGACGGAACTCCAAGAAACGGACGCGCCAAATCGAGACCGGCTCCCAGACGCCGGCGTCCGCGCATTCCCCACAGACCCGACGGGCCGGCGCCGCGAAGAAGCGCTAAGAGGACGGTTTCACTTTGATCCTCAGCATGGTGCGCCGCCGCGACGACGGTGCAGCCTCGCCGCTTCGCAAGTTCGGTCAACGCTTCGTATCGCGCGTGCCGCAGGTACTGCTCGTCGCGACCGCCTTCAGGGAGGGCGACGATATCGAGCGGGATCGCCAGTTGTGCCGCGAGATGAAGCACCACGCATTCGTCTTGCCACGCCGAATCGCGAAGATTGTGATTAACGAATGCGAGGCTCACGGTCAGACCCATGCGCTCGGCCACGGCGCGAAGCGATGCGGCAAGCGCGACGGAATCCGGGCCGCCGCTGCAGGCAACGAGAACGTGCTCGTCTTGACGGATGACCCCGCTCTGCTCGACGGCGCGCTCCAGATCGCGCTCGGGATGGGCGCCTCGCATGAACGAACCGCTAGTGGTGACGAACGTGAGCGGCGATCTCGCGCTCGACATCGCGCTTGGCAACAGCGGCCCGCTTATCCCACAACTTTTTGCCGCGTACCAAACCAATCTGTACCTTCGCAATGCCGCGCGTGAAATAGAGACGCAATGGCACGACGGTCAAGCCTTTTTCGGCGACGCGGCTCTGGAGCTCGCGTATTTGCGACCGGTGCAAAAGAAGTTTGCGCGCTCGCGTCGGTTCGGAATTCGAGAAACTGCCCTGACGATACGGGGGAATATGCATCCCCATGAGCCATGCCTCGCCATCTCGAAAACGGGCGTAGGCCTCGGTTAGGCTGGCGCCGCCCGCACGGATTGCTTTCACCTCGGTTCCGGTCAAGGCCAACCCGGCTTCGACCGATTCGATGATGTGATATTCATGCCGGGCGCGGCGATTCTCGATCGTGACCGATCCGCTCATTGAAGGTCCGCAAATGACGGATTGCGGCGATCATCGGCGGCATCGAGACGTCCGCGCGAAACAAAACGGCCTTCTGCGCGCGCCAGCACTTCCTCATCGGCGTCAAAGATAATGCCTTCCACGCCGAGGACGTTGCGCCGCTGCCACGTGACACGTCCGCGGACCGAAATCGGTCGTTCGAGCGGCACGGGTCTCCGAAAGCGAACGTTGACGCTGGCCGTCACGCCGCGGTGCCCCGCAAAGCCCGCTGCGTGGGCCATCGCTTCGTCGAGCAACGCCATGACGATGCCTCCGTGCGCGATGCCACGCCAGCCTTGGAACGCGGGCGCAACGGTCAGCCGCGCCAGCACGCCCTCACCATCGCGATCGAAGTGAACGTGCATGCCGATCGGATTGGCGGGACCGCACGCGAAGCAGTTTCCGTCGTCGAAAGGTACGTTGCTCATCGTCCGACACTGAGGCGATCGATCAGAAAGGGCGGCAAACCGATAGCCTGCATTTTTTCCTGCACTCGCGCTATCGGATATTCGTAGCGAATCCACTCTACCCGTTGCGCCAGAGTGTCATAAAAGGTGAAGCATGCCTGCGGATTGAGATCCCGGGGTTGGCCGATGCTGCCGACGTCGATGATGTATCGCTTATCGGCCTCCAAGGTCAGCTCGCCGCCCTTCTGCATGTGCCGGTGCCCGATGGTTCCATCGGCATCGCGCACCCAATACTCAGCGATGTGCGTGTGTCCCACAAAAACGATTCGCGCGTCGGTTCGCTCGAAGGCGCGCGCGGCGGTGGCCTTGTCGAGAATGTATTCGAAGTAGTCGACCGGCGCGCCGTGAACCAGCAAAAATTCGGGCAGGCGCAACTCGTACGGAAGCGCATTGAGCCACGTGCGGCTGACATCATCGAGCATGCTCTGGGTCCAACCGATCGCCGACCGCGCGGCCGCGTTGAAGTTCTCGACACCGAAATTCTCCACCGCCGCAAGATCGTGGTTGCCCAGCACCGCATGCCGACAGCGAGCCTGCAGCACCGCGACGCACTCGTTGGGGTTCGGCCCGTATCCGACGACGTCGCCAAGCGAAACGAGCGAATCGTCGGCTTCCATGTGGGCTAGCGCGCGCTCGAGCGACTCCAGGTTTGCGTGGACGTCGGAAACGATGGCGTACCGCATGCTGCTTAGACGCAGACCTGGGCGAGCACCGAGCGCAACGCACCGGCGAAGGCGGCACGCATCGGTTCGGTTCCCGCGCTAACCCGAATGTAGGAATCGAGCGGGGGTGCCCCCGGCTTGCGAATCCACACGCCGCGTGCCAGCAACTCGCGCACGACCATCGTCGCGCGTTCGGGCGTCTCCATCTCAATGCAAACGAAGTTCGTCGCCGATTCGATGTATCTGCGCCCGAGCGCGCGAGCGAGGCGATAGTACTCGTCGCGCGCTCGCGCCGTCTCGTCGACGACGTAACGACGGAACTCTTCGTCCCCCAACGATGCCAGGGCCCCTATCTGCGCGTTCCGATTGACTCCGTAATGAAGGCGAATCTTCTGAAACGCGCGCGCGTTACGTTCGCTTAAGAGCGCGTATCCAATCCGCGCGCCCGCCATTCCGTATGCTTTGGAAAACGTCCGAAGGCGAATCAGCCGGTCGGAAAAAACCGGATCGAACAACTCGTTCTCATCGACGAAGTCGGCGTAGGCTTCGTCGAGCAGCAGCAGTGCATCGTCGGAAAGCGCCTCGTAGAAGCGCTCGACCTCGGCCTTGGGAATGAAACGACCGCTGGGATTGTCGGGATTGGCCAGGTAGACGACGGGCGGCGTCTCGCGACGTGCAGCGGCGAGCAGTGCTTCGCAGTCGGGCGTCCCCTCGTCGCGATACGGCACCTCGATCAGCCGGCCGCCATAGCCGGCGACGTGATACGCGAAGGTTGGATAGGTGCCGCGCGTCGTTAGCGAAGCTTGCTCTGGCGCCATGAATGCGCGTACCGCCAAGCCCATGAGCTCGTCGATGCCGGAACCGACGACGATCTGCTCCGGACGGCAACGATGCTTTGCCGCCAACGCGTCGCGAAGGTCGAGCGATTCAGGATCCCCGTACCAAGCTAAACGCGGCAGCTCTGCAGTCATGGAGGCAAGAGCCTTCGGCGACAGCCCAAACGCGCTTTCATTCGCTCCCAAACGCACCAGCTCGCGCTGGCCGGTCTCACGCATGAGCTGCTCGGGCCCAACGAAAGGCGTAGTAGCTGGAATCGCCTCAACCGCGGCGGTCGGGCGAATCACGTGGCGCATCCTTCGAGATAACGATGAACGGTCACGCTTTTCCCTGAGAACCATTCCTCGTCGTTTTCGTGCATGATGACATATCCGTCCGAGCGGGCGGTGAGACTGACCGAGAAGGAACGCAATGCCAGCGGGTGCGCGTCCGGCATCGAACCTTCCCCTTGCAACCGCACGGGAACGTACCACGTCCATCCGGCGCGGCTGCGCAACGGTTCGGCCAATCGCGCATCGATGGTTGGCGAGTCGACCCGGCCTCCAGTTAACGCCGCGACAATTGGAGTGCAGACCGCTTCGAGCATCATGAGTGCCGATGTCGGATTGCCCGGTAAACCGATGATGGGTTTGCCGGCGTGTGCTGCGAAGAGCGTCGGCTTTCCCGGCTTCACGCGAATGCCATGGACGACGATGCCGGGATCGGCAATCGCCGTCACCGCGCGCGGCAAACGATCGCGCTCGCCGACCGACGAACCGCCGGTGACGACGACGGCATCGCACTCACGGAGTGCGGCGTCGAGAGCGGCCTCGAATTCGCGCGCCTCGTCAGGCAACGTTGGATAATGTCGCGGACGCGCACCCATTGCTTGGAGGGACGCTGCAACGACATAGCGGTTCGAATCGCGAATTTGACCGAGCCGCGGCCTCTCACTCGGATCGATCAGTTCGTCGCCACTTGAAAACACGGCAATAACCGGCCGGCGGTAAACGGGTACCGCCGAAACTCCGAGCGTCGCCAGCACGCCGATTTCGGCGGCGCGAATTCGTCGGGAGGCCGGCAGAATCGTCTCGCCGCGTCGCATATCGGCACCTCGCTCGGCGACGTTCTCCCCCGGCGCAATGCGACCACGAACGATGACGCTATTCCCGTCGACCCGTACTTCTTCGATCGGCACGACCGCGTCGGCATCCTTTGGAAGCACGCCTCCGGTCGGAATTGCCGCGGCGCTCCCCTCCGCGATCGCTTGGTGCGACGCATCCCCCATGCGTACACCATCGACACGTTGAAAGGTTCCCGGCGTTGCCCGAGCCCGCAGCGCGAAGCCGTCCATGAGCGAACGCATCGTGCTGGGGTAATCCGCGTCTGCCGCAATTGGCTCGGCCAAGATTCGGCCGTGCGCCCCGTCGAGCGCGACAGACTCCGTCTGCGGCCGTGGCGGCCTCACACGTGAAAGAAACGTCACGATTGCCTGACCAGGCGCAAGCAATCGGTCTACCGCAAATCCGGTCTCCGGTAGGACTGGATTTACGGGCTGCATAAGGGCGCGTTTCTCCATGCTCGACATCGCTTTGATTCGGCGCGATCCCGACCGCGTACGAAACGCTCTTCGTCGACGCGGGCTCGATCCATCACCGATCGACGACGTTCTGCGTTACGATGAAGAGTACCGCTCCACGCTGACGGCCGTCGAGCGAGCGAAGGCCGAACGAAATCAACTCTCGGCCGCGATCGCACAAGCCCCGGACAAAGCGGCTGCCGCGCGTGACTTGCGACCGGAGCTCGACGAACTCGCAGCGCGCATTGCGCAGTTCGAAGAGCAGACGCGTTCGCTCTCGCCCACTGCCGCAGATTCACGGGTGCGCGCATTGCTTGAGAACATGCCCAACGTACTCGACGACTCGGTTCCGGATGGCCGTGACGAGAGTTCGAACGTTGAGTTGCGCCGCTGGGGCGAGCCTCGGCGGTTCGAGTCTGTGCCGAAGCCGCACTGGGAGCTTGGCGAGCGCTTGGGAATCCTGGATTTCGGGCGCGCCGCCAAACTCTCGGGAAGCCGGTTCGCGGTGATCTCCGGCAAGGGGGCTCGCCTCGCGCGCGCGCTCGCGGCGTTCTTTCTCGATCGCGCCGCCGAACGCGGATACGTCGAAATCGCGCCGCCGCTTCTGGTCTCGCGCCAGACCATGTGGTCGACGGGGCAGTTGAGCAAGTTTGCCGACGCGATGTTTGCCGATGCGGACGCCGATCTCTTCATGATACCAACGTCGGAAGTTCCGCTGACCGCTTTCCATGCTGACGAGATACTCGACCTAAAGGATTTGCCGCTCAAGTACGCGGCCGACACTCAATGTTTTCGAAAAGAAGCCGGTGCCGCGGGAAAGGATACCCGAGGGCTGATGCGACAGCATCAGTTCGAAAAAGTCGAGCTCGTTTGGATTTCGACTCCCGACGCGTCGTTTGAGGCGCTCGAATCCCTCACCCACGACGCCGAATCGCTGTTGCAGGAACTGGCGCTTCCGTACCGCGTCGTCGCGCTCTGTGCCGGCGATATGGGTTTCAACGCTGCGAAGACCTATGATATCGAAGTATGGATTCCCAGCGCGCAGACCTATCGCGAGATTAGCTCGTGCTCGAACTGCACCGACTTTCAGGCGCGGCGCGCATCGATTCGATTTCGTCGCGACAACCGAGCGAAACCGGAGTTCGCGCACACGCTCAACGGCTCGGGACTCGCGATCGGTCGAACGCTCATCGCCATTATGGAGAACTATCAGCGACCTGACGGCTCCATCGAACTCCCGCCGGTGCTGCAGCCTTACGCGGGGTTTTCTCTGCTCTCCACCGGAGCTAATGCTTAGGAGACGTCCTGGATGAGCTCGAGCAATACTTCGCGGTCGAGATAGCGGATGTGCCCGTGTTCGCGTCGCAGCGCCTTGCGAGATTCGAGCTCCGCAATCGCTCGTGCCGCAACTTCCTTGACGGTTCCACCCGCGGCGGCAATCTGCGATTGCGTGATCGTCGAGAGCGAAGCCGAGGCCGGGACGAGTCCGCGCTCCGGCATCGCGTAGGGAAGCAAGACTCGCGCGATGCGTCCCAAAATCGGTAACGAGCCTTGAATCGCGAGCGCGTCGGCTAACAGCCGAATTCGCTGCGCCATCACGACGCCCAGTCCATTGGTGAGCTGAGGATACCGTTCCGCGATGCGTGAGACGACTTCCCAGGGAATCTTCAAGACGTGCGCCGTTTTCGAGAACACGGCAATGCGCGCCATCTTGAATCCGCGGTCGAAGTATTCGGCAACTCCGAAGAGCTCGTAGGGAAAAATCTCATACAAGATGCGCTCGCGTTCGCGTCCGCCGCCATTGGCGCGCGCAACGATTCCTTCGGTGACCATTCCGAGATGGGGCCAGTCACTATTTTCGGCCACAAGCGTCTGTCCGCGACGCCCGGTTTGCCAGATGGCGGCGGCGGCGAGCTCGGCGCGCACGGCGGCGTCCAGTCCGGCGAAGGCCGGACAGCGGCTGAGATGCTGCGCGGCAGAGTTTCGATCGAGGCCCTCGCCGGACCGATGCGTTAAACGTAACTGCCACACACGGTTCGCGACGCGACGCGTTTCCACGACGAACCGATCGGGACGATCTTGCGTGATGCGCGATGAAAGCGCCCGCGGTTCGTTTTCGGTGATAAGGGTTAGCGAGGCGCCCGATGGAAGACCGTCAAGGGCTTTTCGGATCAGATCCGGGCGCTCCCAGGCCGGAAGACCCCGCAGATCGATTTCGGCTGGCTGTACCACTCTCGTCACGTTCTCGCCAAGCCAAGCGCTCTACTCCCTTAGAATGGGCGATCGAGAAGGAGTTAGCATGTTAGGTTCTCAGGTTCGGCGTTTTTGCAGCTGCGTTGCGCTCGTAAGCACTGCTTGGGCGATGATGTCACTCAGCGCTTCGGCTCAGCCGACCGATTACCATTACAACACAGCGATGACTCAGGTCTACGGATCGCAGTATCCGATCACCGGACGTCTGGACGTTCAAGTCTTTCCCGACGGGACGCTGCGCGGTTACTATCACACCAGCTTCTACAAGCTGTACATCCCCGTCACCGGTGGACGCGACGCCGACTATATTTGGCTCGATATCGGCCCATCGAGCGTCGATCTCGGCCTAGGAGCGGGACCACAAGGAAGGCTTCATGTGGTGGCGACGGTGAGCGGCGACGGTTCAATCCGCGGTCAAGTCTATCCGGAATCGGCAGCGGTGCTTTCTGGACTATCGGCGCAGTACGGTTTCGGCAGTTCACCGCCAGAGAGCGCCGGCAATCAGTACCTCTTCACGGCGCTGCCGTCGACGACGGTCGACCCGACGCCGAGCCCGTAGACGCGAGCGCGCTCCACGCGCGTTTCGCCGCCGGTGGAAGTGCGTCCATGTGCTTGAGAAAGAGCGCGAGTTGCCAGATTTGCGTGGGATCGAGCGATTTTCCGAATGAGGGCATTCCGGTAAAGCGGATGCCGTGGTCCACTTTCCAATAGGTTACGCCCTCCGGATCGTCTTCGACACCGTCTTGGGCGAGTTGCGGGGGATGCTGGTAGAGTCCGCGCGCGATGGCTGAGGGGTTCCCGTCGGCGGCGCCGTGACAAACGGCGCAATTTTGCGCATAGAGTCGAATCCCGGCAATGAGATTGGCATCGTTGAAGGTCAGGGGATCGGGAGCGCGGGGCGCTTCGCGCGCCATCGTCGCGTGCAAGGATGTCGAGGCCATCCACCGCTCGAGCTTCGACGGCTTCGCGTCAGCATTGGCGGGCAACGCTCCGGCTTTGACTCCGATATACGCGCACAGTGCGATGGCGACCAATGCCGCAACGACTCCAAGAACGAATCCACGTGCCATCGCGTTTGCTTCGACGCTAATCGGCGTTTAACCGGCGCACGGAAACTCTCCACTGCTTATCAGACGCTCGAGCTATCGTAAGAGCGTCATGTCAAGCATCACGATTCCCGCTCCTCGAACGCTCGCCGGCGTACCCGGAATTCTCGCCAAGCTGCCGCACCGCTGGTGGTTGGCCGCGGCGCTGCTTTTCGCCGTGGGCATTTCCGCTTGGTTACTGGCGCGGTCTCACGCAAGCGTTCCTTTCGTCACCTCGCCAATCACCCAGACGACGTTGGTCGCTTCGGTAACGGCCTCGGGAACGGTCGACCCGCAGAACCTTATTTCGGTCGGCACACAAGTCTCCGGCACGATCGCATCGCTTGCCGCTGACTATAACAGCAAGGTGAAGAAAGGCCAGGTTTTGGCTCGTCTCGATCCCAGTACGTTGCAAGCTCAACTCACGCAAGCGCAAGCCGCGCTCATGCAAGCGCAAGCTCAGGCTGCGCAAGCTTCGGCGAGCGCAGAGGGCGCGGCGTCGGGGATCGGTATCGCCACCGCCGGAGCGACCGCCGAAGTTGCGGCAGTCGCGTCGGCCAGGGCTAACGTCACCAAGACTCAGGCGGCGCTCGTGCTGGCGCAAAAGACGGAGTCGCGCGACGAAGCGCTGCTCGGACAGGGCTACGTCGCACAAAGCACGGTCGATACGGATCGTGCGAACGTGGCGCAAGACGAAAGCGATGTGGCGGCCGCGCAAGCCGCCGTTGCGCAAGCGCAGGCGCAGGACGTGGCAAGTAATGCGACCATCGATCAGAGCGCCTCAACGGCGCAAAGCCAGGAAGCGAGCACCCAGGCCGCCGAGGCGAATGTCGCGGCCGCCCAAGCAGTCGTTCGTCAAGATCAGCTGAATCTCGAACATGCCGTTATCATGTCGCCGGTCGACGGCACCGTCGTAGCGCGCGACGTCTCCGTCGGCCAAACCGTCGCTGCGTCGCTGCAGACGCCGACCCTCTTTTCCATCGCGCAAAATCTCGGCAAGATGGAAGTCGACATCAACGTGGGCGAGCCGGACATTGGCAACGTGAAGCCGGGCGACCCGGTGCAGTTTTCGGTGCTCGCCTATCCAAACGAAGTATTTCAAGGAGCGGTCGCGCAAGTGCGCATCAATCCGCAAACGCTCAACAACGTGGTGACCTACGATGTCGTGGTTTTTGCCACGAACGCCAGCGGCAAGCTCTTACCGGGAATGACCGCCAATGCGACGATCCAAGTCGCCAGCGTGCGCAATGCACTCACCGTTCCGGTCGCGGCGCTCCATACCCGCGCGCCGGCGACCACGCCGTGGGGTAGCGTGGACAGCGCGGCCTCGAGCGCGGCAATAGCATCGGGATCGAGCGCCCGCATCCTCGTCGATCGCAATGGTAAAGCAGTTCCCGTCCCAGTCCGCGTGCGGCTGACCAACGGTACCACGGCGGCCATCGAACCTCTGCAAGCCGGAACCGTGGCCGCCGGCGACCGCGTGATCATCGGCACGAACGCCGCGCACCGCTCCGCAACGAACGATCAGAGTACGCGCTCGCCGATGAGCGGCGGCCCGGTCGGCTCCATGCGAGGTCTGCACTGATGCGGCCGGTCGTCGAAGTCTCGAGCGTACGCAAGGAGTATGTGATGGGCAACGATCTCGTGTGCGCACTGCGCGGCGTCGATCTCGCCGTCGAACCCGGCGAGTTCGTCGCCGTGATGGGTCCGTCGGGGTCGGGAAAGTCGACCTTCATGCATCTCGTTGGATTGCTCGACACGCCGTCCGCGGGCACGTACCATTTCGAAGGCATCGAAGTCTCGCACCTGAGCGCCGACGAGCGCGCCGACATCCGCGGTCGGCGACTGGGCTTCGTCTTTCAGGCGTACAATCTTCTGCCGCGCACCAGCGCATCGGAGAATGTCGAACTTCCGATGGTTTATGCCGGCACTCCGGAATCGGAGCGAATCCAAATCGCGCTCGATAAACTCGAAATGGTCGGCATCCGTCACCTTGCGAATCATCATCCGAACCAAATGTCCGGCGGTCAGCAGCAGCGAGTCGCGATCGCACGTTCGCTCGTGAACAATCCGGGACTCATTCTCGCCGACGAGCCAACCGGCGCTTTGGACACGAAGAGCTCGCAAGACGTCATGCGGCTTTTCGCGCGGCTCAACGACGAACAAGGCATCACGATCATGCTGGTGACCCACGAACCCGACGTGGCCGCCTATGCGCGACGAATCGTCACTTTTCGCGACGGGGTCATTACCGGCGATACCCTCAATGAAAGGCGCGCGGCATGAGGCTTAAACTAACGCTCCGAATCGCGCTGTCGGCGCTCGTTCGCAACAAGGCTCGCTCGCTGTTAACCATGCTCGGCATCGTTATCGGCGTCGCCGCGGTCATCGTCACGGTGGCCATCGGCGTGGGCGCTCGTACGTCGGTGCAACAGAGCATTAGCAGCCTCGGTTCGAATTTGATCGTCGTGCAGCCCGGCAGCGTGACGCAGACGGGCGCGCGGACCGGCTTCGGTGGGGCCTCGACGCTCACGCCTGACGACGGCTTGGCGATCGCGAAGCTCCCCGGCGTAGCGTCGGTCTCACCAGCGGTGTCACTGCGCACGCAGGTCGTCGCCGGCGCGAACAACTGGCAGACGACGATTACCGGCGTTGCGCCAACCTACACGTTCATTCGCTCGTGGCCGCTCGCGCAAGGCGCCTTTTTCAACGAAAACGAGGTAGCGTCGGCGGCAAAGGTTGCCGTGCTCGGCGCCACGGTCGTAGCCGAGCTCTTTCCGAACGACGACTCGCCGATCGGGCAAACCGTCATCATCAAAGGGGCTCCGTACACGGTCATCGGAACGCTTACTCCGCTCGGTCAGAGCGGCCTCGGTACCGATCAGGACGACGTCGTCATGATTCCGTACACGTCCGCGATGGAACGCCTCACCGGCCTGACGACGGTTAACACGCTGATGATCTCGGCGGCGACACAGGACCAGATTTCTGCGGTAACTTCGAGCGTGACGCAGCTGCTCGAGGCGCGCCATCGCATCGTGGCGCCGCAAGTCGATGATTTTCAAGTGCGCAACTTGCAAGCAATCGCGCAGACCGCGTCGCAGACCGGAACGGTAATGGAGCTGTTGCTCGCTGGTGTCGCCGCAGTCTCGTTGGTCGTCGGCGGAATCGGTATCATGAACATCATGCTCGTTTCGGTAACCGAGCGTACGCGCGAGATCGGCTTGCGCATGTCGGTCGGCGCCCGTGCGGCCACGATCCTGCGGCAGTTTCTCGCCGAATCGGTCGTGCTATCGACAATCGGTGGCCTCATTGGGATCGTCACCGGTGCGATCGGGACGCTCGCAGTCGCCGCGTTGACGCATTGGCCGACGGCGATTCCGCCCCAGTGGATTCTCGCATCGGTCGCATTCTCTGCTATGGTGGGCATCTTTTTCGGATACTATCCAGCCCGAAAGGCCGCGCAGCTCAATCCGATCGAGGCCCTGCGTTTCGAGTGAAAGCACGCATCGCCGTCGTCGACGACGAGCGGCATATCTGCGAGCTTCTGGCGATGGCATTGGGCCACCGCGGCTACGAGGTACGCTCCGCCGCGGACGGCGCGGCCGGTTTGGCATTGGTACGGGAATGGTCGCCCGATTTGATCGTTCTCGACGTGATGATGCCAAAAACGAGCGGAATCGAGTTGATGCCGTCCATTCGCCGGATCACCGACGCGCCTGTCATCATGCTCAGCGCGCGCGGCGAAGTCGAAAGCAAAGTCGAAGGTCTCGCGCACGGCGCCGACGACTATTTGAGCAAACCTTTCGAGATCTCGGAATTGCTCGCCCACATCGAGGCGAAACTGCGTCGTCCCCACATCGAGAGCCGTTCCATCCTCGAATACGAGGGAGTCTTCGTCGACCTGAAGGAGCACATCGTCGAACGCGACGGCCGTCGTCTCGATCTTTCGCCCCTCGAATTCGATTTGCTGGTGACGCTGCTGCGTCGTCCGCGACGCGTCTTCACTCGCGAAGAACTGCTCGACGAAGTGTGGCGGGAGGCCGAAGTCGGGACCGGCGCGGTCGAGCGCTACATCTCGTATCTGCGCGGCAAAATCGACGAGGGCTTCGATCGCCCGTTGATTCACACCGTGCGCGGCACCGGATATACGCTGCGTGTCTGACGCCTTTGCGCCGTTCGCGCGCCGGCTGACGCGCAGCTACGTCATCCTCGCTCTGGCACTGATCGTTCTCGTCGTTGCGGCCACGAGCGTGCTGGCTTTCCTTCTCGATGTCGGTACCTTGAACGAAGCGATCGCCGGCGACGCACACCGCCTCACCCAACGCGCGCTCGCCTACCAGCGCGCGCACCAGCCGCTGCGTGCTTACGCTCCCATCATCGTTGGCGAAATCGGCGGTCCGCGGGTGGGCGTGCACGTGTATGACGACGATCACCAGCTGCTGGCGCGCAGCGAGCGCGGCCGCGCGGGACCGCCCGGGCGGTTTACGGCTGCCGTCGCCATGTTATCGGGAGTGCGCCCGGCTGTCGTGGATGTACCAGGAGGGACGATCGTCGTGGTCCCCGACCTCGAGGGCTTCGCGCGTTTGCTCGCACGCTATCTCGCGTTCGTCCTACCGATCGGCGCACTCGCCGTCATCGTAGCTTGGATCGTTGGCCGCGCAATTTCGCGGCGCGCGATCGCTCCGCTGCACGACGTCGCGAGGGCCTTGCGCCGCATCGCCGCCGGCGAACTTCCCGAGCCGCTGAACGCGGGCGAAAGTAGCATCCGCGAGCTCACCGCGGCATATAATGCGCTGGCCCATCGGCTCGCGGCCGCAACGCTCGAGCGCGAGCGAAACGAGTTGCAGATGCGCCAGTTCGTCGCGGATGCCGGTCACGAGCTGCGCACGCCGTTAACCATCGTGATGGGTTATCTCGAAATTCTCCAACAAGGAATCGTCGGCGAGGCGGCGGTGGGCGACGTCTATGAAACGATGTTGGCCCAGAGCCGCCGGATGCGAGCCTCGATCGAAAAACTTATTCTCCTAGCGCGGCTGGAGCGGCCCCAGCCACCGCAAACTGAGGCGGTTGACGCCGGGGCGCTGACGCAACGTGTCGCCGAAGCGCTGCGTCCGCTGGCAGGCGATCGCATTGGCCTGACAATTCCACCGTCTTCCTGCATCGTCGCGGCCGATGAGGGCGAACTCTATGAAGCGCTGCGGAATGTGGTCGAGAATGCCATTCGCTACGCCCCCGAATCACCAATCTCAATCGACGTGTCATGCGAAAATTCGTTGGTGACGATCGTCGTCAGCGATCGAGGACCCGGCATGGAGCCCCGTGATCTCGAGAACGCATTCGATCGATTCTATCGCGGTGGGACGCGCAGCGGCGAAGGGTCGGGTCTCGGCCTCGCCATCGCAAAACGCGCCGTCGAACGCATCGGCGGAACGATTGAACTCAAAAGCCGGCGCGGTCTCGGTACGCAGGTTACCATCGCGCTGCCGCGGGCTCGTGAGACGTAACAGTTCACTGCGCGTTGACGTGCTCGGGACGAAACCCCAAGCCGACGAGCCGTCCCGGGATGCGAGGAAGAAAGGGCAAGAATCTCAGCACCGCTGGAAGCCGATGCAAGAATGGCGTACGCCCCTGCGCCAGGACGCGTCCGATAATGTTGCGCTGAATAAAGAGCTGCAACAATTGCGTACGGCGAGCAGCCGATTCCCTACGCCGCTGCACGGCCGCAAGGTCGCGCTTCGTAAGATCACCGCGTAACAGCTTTGGCGCTAAGATGTTCGCCGCGGCGACAGCATCTTGAATGGCGAGATTGATTCCGACTCCGCCGATCGGCGACATCGCGTGCGCGGCATCGCCGATACAGAGAAGTCCGGGACGGTACCACTCCCGCAAGCGGTTCACCCGAACCGTCAGCAGTTTCACATCGTCCCAGGTTTGGATTTCATCCACGCGATCGCTAAGAAACGGTACGATGGCTCCGATCTGCTTGCGAAACTCTTCGATGCCGCGTTCGTGGAGCTGCGCCTGCGTGCCCTTCGGAATGACGTACGCGCACTGCCAGTAAACGCCCCGATCGATCAACGCCATGATGCGCCCGTCGCGAATGTATCCGAAGGTTTCGTGCGGATCGTCGGAACGCTTGCTCAGACGTAGCCAAAGGACGTCCATCGGCGCACCGAGCTCGATCGGCTGCAAGCTCGCCTGTCCGCGCAGGGTGGATTCACGGCCATCCGCGGCGATCGTAAGTTTGGCGCGAACGTCAAGCGGACCATTTGGAGTCTGCGCGCGCACGCCGGCGACGCGTCCGTCGTTCCATAGGAGTTCCTGCGCCCGCGCCTGCATCCGCAAATCGAAGCTGGGGTACTCGGCGGCCTTCTCGACGAGAAAGTTCAAGAAGTCCCACTGCGGCATGAACGCCAAGAACTTACAGCGCGTCGGCAAATGCGTGAAATCTGCAACGGTAACCAGCGTCTCACCGAGATTGCCCGATAACTTGGTTACCTCTTGATGTGGACGTTCCAGAAACGACTCGAGCACGCCCAACTCGTCCATCACGTCGAGTGTCGACGGATGAATCGTGTCGCCGCGGAAATCGCGCAGAAAGTCGGCGTGCTTTTCCAAGAGGACGGTCGAAACGCCGGCGCGAGCAAACAGCAGTCCCGCCATCATACCGGCCGGGCCGCCGCCGACAATGCAGCAATCCGTTGTGATTTCGCTCACGCCGGCGTCTTTTTCGACGAATGCGCCGGTCAGCCCGGCGTGCCCGCTGCACGGGTGGCCGAGGGGAGACGCCCTCGAGCGGAGTAACTCCCCGTGCGAGCATGACTAGCGAAAGGCTCCGTTGTGGGAATTTCAAAGCAAAAGATTGATGCCATTTACGAGCTGCGTGAGGCCGCCGAAGAGAAGGCGTTGGCCGCGAAGAGCGTTGACGAGAATCCCACACCTGCAAAGCGCGACCAGCTTCTGAAAACGCAACTCGCACTCGAAGAGAAAACCATGGCGGCGATTTCCGTCTGCCACGAATGCGCCCAACAGCACAAGGACGACGCGCCGCACGGTGCTTAGGGCAGGCGTTTGACCAGCCGCAGCGAGCGGCCATCGTCGGAAAACTCAACTTCGTCCAACAACTGATGCATGATGTAAAGCCCGTATCCGCGGAGCGCTCCGCGCACGGGCTCGATGTCGAGGCGGGGAAGAAAGCCTCGGCCGTCGTCCCGAATCTCCGCAACGAGCCGCTCGCCGTCGTCGAAGCCCGTGACCGTCAGCGTCGATGCATGGCTGTGCTCGACAGCGTTTGCCAGCGCCTCTCCGATCGCGGTCTCAAAATCCGACAAATCGCGACCTGACAAACGCTGGGCTGCAAATTTTACGTACTCGCGGCGAGCCTCCCGAGCGCCGGAGGCCGAACATGGGAAAGATCCGCGATAACGACGAGCCACCCCCACGCGCCACTTATCTCCTTTTAAGCCGCCCGGTAATCTCGATAGCGAAAATCCACGACCTCTTCTGACGGGGGAACCGTCTGGAGAATCCAAAAACGTCCGTATGATTAGATCGCGCTTGGCTTCACTTGCATCTCTGGCGGCGCTTTTTCTCGTTGCTTGCGGCGGATCGCAGCCCGTGGCTCTTACGGCTAATACGGCGGTTCAGCCAGCAACTCGCGCTCGGACGCAGACTTTTCGTGGGTTCTACTCGGCAAAGTTCACCGACGTGGTCGGCAGCACTCTCCCCTTTTCGTCTTTGTGCTTGCGGTTTACACCGTCCGGCGCTTGGCGCTCCGTACCCCCGAACTCGTTTAATAACGGAACGTACCTTCTGTCTGGCAACGAATTGTTTGCGTCGGCCCAAGCCCCATGGTCGCCGGTCATCTACGCAACCTTGCAAGGGACTATAGCCGGCACACATGGCTCCGGCTACTACATCGTCATGCAACCTACCGGCCCGCTCTATAGTGGCGGGACGTTCACCATAACGCGCGCGGGCCAGAAGCACTGTTAACGAGCGGATGTTGGCACAATCCCGGAACTAAGCGAAGGTGCACGGCCGTCGTAAAACCGGTATCCACTTGGATTGCGTCTGAAAATGCGCACGCTGAGCGCGTCTCAGCCTCAACGCCGTAAGAGCCTGACGCTAGACCCGTAAAACGGAACGAGCCATCCGATTCCGAGACCGTCTTTTGTATTACATTACTAGACGGTATTGAAACGGCGAATATGGGCACCCCGGAAACGGATTTGCCCTTGTCATCGGCAACCGTCCCCGCGATCTCCGGTGCGGGCGATAAAGCTGCCAACGTCAGAATCAAGCAGACAACGAGGTTCATCCTAGCTTCTCCCCCTAGAAATCGTAAGCGTCCAGAGCGTAAGCCTGTGACCCTCGCCTCGCTGTCCTTTTTATGTGCAACCGGAGACTTTTATAGGCAGCTGCCGTTAGTAAGGCAAAGGCGGTTACCCCTGCGAGCAGCCGTCAACGCAGATGAAACTCCGAAGACTTAACCTACCCGGGGCAAGACTGGTTCGTTATCGGTAGGCGCACAATTCCGATCGCATGGCCGTTCTTATCAATTGCCTTAAACGGCACGGTTGCTGAACCGCATACTTTACCGTTGAAAACATCTTTGAATCGATTTTTATCGCCGTTATGGCCGACAACGTGGCAGTACCAATGGAATTTGGTATGCGAGTCGGCGGGAACGTGACAGGGTTGATTGTCAAACGTTGCATAAGCAATACCCTTGGCGCTAACAGCGACAAGTACATTATCACCTTTGTACGTAAGGGTTACCGGGCACGGCGATATGCTCGTCCCACCGCTGCCATTGCAAGTTCCGGTGCCTGCACGCAAGCCGGCGGCGTTAGAGCCGGTCGGGACGGCGCCGTTTGAACCTAAACTGGAACACGCCGTGACAGTTAGTGCCACGGCCAGGCTGAGAAACCGCATTTGTCCTTCTAATCCTTCCAACGTGGCTGACGGTGTTTCTGACCTTTCTGCCCCGCTTTGCCTTACCCCCTGGCTTGGCGTCGGGGCGACGCCTTCATAGGCCACTCCCCCCAAGAGACCCAAGAAACCCCAAGAGCCAAGAGAGCGGGAGAAAGGCGCGCCTACGAACAAGATTAGGCGCACCTAACATGTGCCCTGTCTACCGTCTGTCCGCCCGCCTCGCGGGGCTTGTGCTGCTTCTCCTCGTCGCCTTGCCGATGCGCGTGCTCGCCGACGCCGACGAGCCGGTTTCGCCAAACTCGACCAGCCTGGGGCTGCAGCCCCTCACCGGCGTTATTTCGCCGGCCACGCCGGCGCCGGGGGAGTCTACGGTATTTCAGCGGGCCGACGGCGCGTATCAAGCGATTCCCGCGGTTCGCGGCCGCACGAAGATCTTTCATATCGTGGAGCGCGCCGCGCCGTGGACGTTGCGTCCCGGCTTGACGGTCATGGCCAACACCTACAACGGCGTCGTTCCCGGACCGGTGTTGCTCGTCCATCAGGGTGACACTCTGGTGCTTGACTACACGAACGACGTGACGACGCCGGATTCGATTCACATGCACGGCATCCATGGCATTTCCGATGCGATGGACGGCGTCGCGGGCATATCGCAGTCGCTCGTGCCTCGCAATGGCCGCTTTATCTATCGCTTCGTTGCCGATCAGCCCGGGACGTTTATCTACCACACGCACGATAATGAAGCGATGCTCGATTCGGGTTTGTACGGTGCGATTATCGTAGAGCCGGCGAATGCGCGGCCGGTCGAACGCGGGCTCGCGCATGACTTCCTCGAGATGATTTCGTCGTGGCAGATCCAGAGCGCCGCGGAAAACGAGTTCACGCTCAACGGTAAGGAATATCCGGCAACGCGTCCGCTCGACGTGCGTTCCGGCGAGCGCTTTCGCGTGCGCTGGGTGAATATTTCAGGCGAAGAGTTTCACACGATGCATACGCACGGGCACGATCAGCAGATCATTGCTCGCGACGCATCACCGGTAGATTACAACGATACCGAGGACACGGTGCTGCTGGGACCGGGACAGCGCGTCGACGTCGCAATCACCGCAAACGCGAAGCCGGGAACCTGGCTGGTCCATTGCCACGTCCTCGACCATATCGAGGACTCGGCGGGAATGCCCAGCGGCTTGATTACCGCGATTCATTACGCCGGTACGCCCAACATGATGACCGCGATGTATCGAGCAATGACGCCGGCATCCAAGCCGAGCGCGGGCGGCTTGAGCTTCGGAATGACCGTGGTGCTCGGGGCAATCGCCGGCTTCACGATCTTTCTCGGCTTGCCGATCGCGCGGGCGCGCCGGCTTTCGCCACAGACGGTCGCACTCCTCAATGCGCTTGCGATCGGGATTTTGCTCTATCTGGTCGTCGAGATCGCGCAAAACGCCATCGTTCCAATTTCGCAAGGATTGACCGCGTGGCGCTCGGGCGCGAGCCCGTTTCCGGTTGTATCGATCGTGGTCTTCGTTCTCGGCTTGCTCATTGGACTCGTCGGCCTGGGCAGTGCGGCGACGTACGTCACTCGCCAAGCAGCGCAGCACGCCGAGAATCCCATCGTGCTCGCGGCATTAATCGCCATTGGAATCGGCGCGCATAATTTCGGCGAAGGATTGGCAATCGGCGCCTCGGCAGCGGCGGGCGCGACCGCCGTTGCCCTTGCGCTGATCGTCGGATTTGGGCTGCATAATGCGACCGAAGGGTTTGGCGTCGCCGCGCCACTGGTTGGGCGCGTCGTGCCGACGTGGGCACAGATCGGTCTCGCCGGTCTGGTCGCGGGGGGCCCTACGTTTATCGGCACGATCGTCGGCTACCGTTTTTACTCGCCGACCCTCTCGATCTTTTTCCTCGCCATTGCCGTCGGCGCGTTGATCTTCGTGATCGGTGAGCTCTGGAGCGTCTTGCGGCGAAGCGGCCTCACCGGATTCGTGACCGCGACGATGTGCGCGGGTTTTCTGCTTGGACTGGCGACGGAGCTCTTTCTCGACATCAACGGCGGTTGAGCGCGCCGCCCTTGCGAGCGCGCCTCGCGTCGGCTATCATCGGTACCAACGTATCGTGAGTTTGACGGAGGGTGAAGCGAGATTTTCGCGGCTCTAGTTTTGCTGACGTGGCATGGTATCACGCTCGGCGCGCCGGCAGCGCCGCTGCGAACCGTGCTCGGCGATCCGCTGCGCGTCATCGCGTTTGACAACGCTGCCCGCGACGTCGCGCGATATTGGCTCCCCGGCTCGAACTCAACGTATGTGCTCGTCGTCGAAGAGCGCGGATACGTCGTCAGTTTCCATACTTTTACCGATGAAACGCCCAGCGCACCAATCGAAACGGTGCCGCCGGATCCGTTCGGCGTTCGGCTAGGCCAAACGCTCGAAAGCGTGAAGGCCGCGCATCCCCAATTTCGCGATGGCGTTGACGAAAGCGGCGACCCGTTTCTGTTGGGCCGCCTTTCGTCAACCACTGGCGTCGAGTATTCCTTTGAGAACGATCGCGTTCGGAGCTTTCAATGGGCAATGTCGGCTCCGATCGAAAAACCGGAGCTTGCGCCGCTGCTTGGAGCCAGCGGCGATGCGTTTTCCTCGGCAATTCTCGACATGCAGCAAAACGAGCGCGACGGAGTCGACTGGGAATATCGCTATCTCGCGTTTCATCCCTGCACGCAGACGGCTCGTTGGAAGCTCGAAAGACAATCGCTGCTGCGCAACGATGGGCGCGAATACGACCGGCTGCACGTCGTGTGCCCCGCGACGCAGGCGGAGCATGACTTCTATTTCGACATCACGAACTATTTTGGTAAATTATGACGCGTCGATACGTCGCTCTTTCTCTTATCGCTGTGGCAGGATGTACGTCGAGCGCGCCGTCGGCGTTGCCCGCAATGCAGAGTCGAACGGCTTTGCGGGCGCTGAGTGCCACCGGCGCGGGAAAGATCACGCACGTCATCTACATCGTTCAAGAGAATCGCAGTTTTAACAATCTCTTTCAGGGCTATCCCGGAGCTGACACTGTTTCGAAAGGGCTGAATTCGAGCGGCCAGACGATTGCGCTCACGCCGGTTCCCTTGGAGAAGGTCTATCAAATCGATCATTCGGTCTATGCCATGTTCGATGCATGCAATGGAACGGGAAGCCTTCCCGGAACCGACTGCCAAATGAACGGATTCAACAACGAAGAATCGTCTGGCGGACCGCCCAATCCGCAGTACGTGTACGTGCCCCACGCCGAGTCGAAGCCGTATTTCGACATGGCCCACGAGTGGGTCGTCGCCGACCGGATGTTCCAATCACATCTCGACGAGAGCTTCGTGAGCCACCAATACGTCATCGCGGCGCAAGCGCAGTCGAGCGTCGATCTGCCCGCTTCGCTTATGTGGGGGTGCGCAGGCGGCACGTACGACGTGGTCCCGACGATTACGCAAGCGCGCCAAGAAGGCGCCGAACAACCGGCGTGCTTCGATTATACAACGCTCGGCGACGAGCTCGATAAGGCGAACCTTTCGTGGCGATTTTATGCGGTGCGCTATGGCGACGACAGCGGCGGCAACGGCGGAACGTGGTCGGCATACCAGGCCATCAAGCACATTTTCTACGGCCCCGATTGGAAGAAAGACGTCATATCGCCGAACTGGAAGTTCATTACCGACGTCCGCGCAGGAAAGCTGGCAAATTTTACCTGGATCACGCCGGAGTGCGCCGATTCCGACCACACGGAGTGCGGCGGTGGTTACGGTCCGTCGTGGGTTTCGGCCCTCGTCAACACGGTCGGACAAAGCAAATTTTGGAAGAACACCGCGATCTTCGTTCAATGGGACGATTGGGGCGGCTATTACGATCGCGTCCCGCCGCCGTTCAAGGACTACGACGGTCTGGGGTTTCGCGTGCCGCTCCTGGTGATCTCGCCGTTCGCAAAGGCGGGCCACGTCTCCCACGTTCAGTACGAAACGGCAAGCGTCTTACGTTTTGCCGAAGATCTCTACGGCCTTCCTCAGCTCGCCGCTGCCGACGCGCGAGCGACATCTCCAGCCGGCGACTGTTTTGACTTTTCGCAGGCGCCTCGACCGTTCGTCAAGATCAAAGCACCCCATCCGGCAAGTTTCTTCATCCATCACCGCTTCGCCAACAGCTACTTCGCGCCCGACTACGAGTAATCGCGCCGCAGGCTAATCTTCAGGCGGAATAAAGGCATCGCTTTCGATCAAGGCTTCGGATCGAAGATCGAGCCAGAACGCGTGCGGAATCTTTGTCTGGAGTGATGTGTAATCTGCGAGCACCTGCGCAGGACTCGCGCAACCAACCACCAACGCCGACGCGACGTCGGGCGCGCTCGAAAACTGCAGCGCCGCCGTGCGAAGGTCGACACCGTGCCGGGCCGCAACCGCCCGCAGCCGTTCGCGTTTTTCGATTGCCTCCGCAGGAATCTTGTAATTTTCTTTGCCGTAATTGAACCGAGCGCTTCCGCTGATGAAACCGGCGTTGAGCGATGAGCCGACGACAAAGGTCATTCCGCATTCGCGCGCCTTGGGAAAGACGTGGTGCAGAGCGTTTTCGTGATCGATCAATGAATATTGGCGGGCCAAGAGACACACGTCGGCGTCGGTGACTTCCATCAGCTTGAGGATGGGTTCGGGCGAGTTGACACCAAGCCCCCACCCCTTGATAACGCCTTGCTCGCGCATCGCGCTGAGCGCGGGAAACGCGCCGTTGCGCGCGATCTCAAACTGCTCCTCCCAGGGCCCCGGCAGCCATGAATTATCGGGTGAGAGATCGTGAACGAAAACGACGTCGAGTGCGTCGACGCCTAAACGCTGAAGACTGTCTTCGATCGAGCGCTTGACGCCGTCGGCGGTGTAATCGTAACGGAGATTATTCGGCGAAGGGCTGAACGGATAGTATTCTTTCCCGTTGTTGTCGCGCGACGCCGTTAGTAACTTACCGACCTTCGAGGAGAGAACGTACTCGCTTCGCGCCTGCTTGTGCAAGAACGCGCCGAGACGCCGCTCGGCAAGTCCCAAACCATACCACGGAGACGTGTCGTAGTAACGCACCCCGGCGTTCCAGGCGGCCTCGATTGTCGCATACGCGTCTTCATCGGTGACGTAGGCGAACTCGTTGCCAAACGGCACCCCACCCAGCCCAAAGTACCGTTCCCCAAACAGCTCGGACGCCTTCATGCATACGCTTATCCCCGCATAACGGCCAGATCGAACCGATCGAGGTTCATGACCTTTTCCCACGCGGCGACGAAGTCGCGAACGAAGTGCTTGTCGTCAATAGCATAAACCTCGGCGATCGCGCGCAGCTGTGAGTTCGAGCCGAAGATCAGATCGCAGGACGTTCCGGTCCACGCCACCTCGCCGGTCCGGCGGTCCCGGCACTCGTAGATGGAGCCCCTGCCGAGAGGCTGCCATTTCCCGGTCATGTCGAGCAGGTTCACAAAGAAGTCGTTCGTCAGCGTGCCCGGACGCTTTGTAAAAACGCCGTGCTTGGAGCCGCCGGCGTTCGCGCCAAGCACGCGCAAACCGCCGACGAGGGCGGTCATCTCCGGAGCGGTTAGGGTGAGCAGATGGGCGCGGTCGACGAGTCGCTGCTCCGGCGAACGAGCGTGCACGCTGCCGAGGTAGTTGCGAAATCCGTCGGCCGGCGGTTCAAGGACCGCGAATGAGTGCGCGTCGGTGTTCTCTTGCGTCGCATCGGTGCGGCCCGGAAGGAAATTCACGTGTACGTCGTAGCCGGCGTTCTTCGCCGCTTGCTCGATCGCTGCACAACCACCGAGCACGATGACGTCGGCCAGCGAAACTTTCTTGCCGCCAGCGAGCGAAGCGTTGAACTCATCGCAAACTTTTTCGAGCGCTTGCAATACTCGTGCCAATTCGTCCGGCGCATTAACGGCCCAGTCCTTTTGCGGCGCGAGCCGAATGCGCGCGCCGTTTGCACCGCCACGCTTGTCGGTACCGCGGAACGTGGACGCGGATGCCCAGGCCGTCGTGACCAGTTGCGACAACGTAAGTCCACTGTTGAGAATGCGCTCTTTGAGTGCATCAATATCGTTACCGTCGATCAGTGGATGGTCGAGCGGCGGCAAGGGATCTTGCCAGATCTGCGGCTCGGGCGGTACCTCGGGACCGAGATAGCGCGAGACCGGACCCATATCGCGATGCGTCAGTTTATACCACGCCTTAGCAAAGGCGTCGGCAAACTCGTGAGGATTCTCGTGGAAGCGCTTGGAGATCGGGCCATAGATTGGATCGACCTTTAGCGAGAGGTCGGTCGTGAACATCATCGGGGCATGCTTTGCCGATGGATTATGCGCGTCGGGTACGGTGCCGGCACCGGCGCCGTTTTTCGGCGTCCACTGGAAGCCGCCCGCGGGACTCTTGGTGAGTTCCCAATCGTAATTGAAGAGGTTGTCGAAGTATTCGTTATTCCAGCGCGTTGGCGTTGTTGTCCAGGCACCCTCGAGGCCACTCGTGATTGTAGCGTCGGCGTTGCCCGTGCCGAACGAATTCCGCCAGCCAAGGTTCTGTTCTTCGATAGCAGCACCGGCCGGTGCCAGGCCGACGTACTGGCTCGGATCCGCTGCACCGTGCGCTTTGCCGAACGTATGGCCGCCGGCGATCAGCGCAACGGTCTCTTCATCATTCATCGCCATACGGGAGAACGTTTCGCGAATGTCGCGCGCCGCGGTGAACGGATCGGGTTTCCCATTCGGACCTTCCGGGTTCACATAGATCAAACCCATCTGCACGGCCCCGAGCGGTTGCTCGAGGTCACGCTCGCCCGCGTAACGTTTGTCGGCGAGCCATTCGTCTTCCGGACCCCAGTAAATGCTTTCGTCGGGTTCCCACGCGTCGACGCGACCGCCGGCGAACCCGAACGTTCTGAAACCCATGGATTCTAAGGCGCAGTTTCCGGCGAGAACCATGAGATCGGCCCACGAGATTTTCCGGCCGTACTTCTGCTTGATCGGCCAGAGCAGCAAACGTGCTTTGTCGAGGTTCGCATTGTCGGGCCAACTATTGAGCGGCGCGAAGCGCTGCGCGCCAGACGCTGCGCCGCCGCGGCCGTCGCCGATGCGGTACGTGCCCGCGCTGTGCCAGGCCATACGAACGAAGAGCGGTCCGTAGTGACCGTAGTCGGCGGGCCACCACTCCTGCGACGTGGTCATGAGGGCAACAATGTCGGCTTTCACCGCAGCAAGATCGAGACTGTTGAACTCGCGCGGATAGTTGAAATCGAGCTCCATCGGATCGGAGAGTGCTGACGGGCGGTGCAGCACAGAGAGGTCCAATAACTCCGGGAACCAATCGATATTGACGCGAGGGCGCAGGGGTACGACGTGCGCTCCACCTGCAGGACATTGACCTTGATCGGCTTCCGAAAGCTCGACAATTGTGTTTTCCATCTGCTAATTCTCCGATGTCCTAGTGAAAATGAATGTCATTCTTAGGAAGACGGGAATACTGCCGGACATGGCCTCCTCCCTGCAGCCGTCGTTGCCGAAGAATTACGCGCTCATCTACGACATCGTCAAAAAGAGCGGCGTCGGGTGCCATCTCACCTCCGCGGAGATTTACGGAAAGGCGCTCGAGCGGCGCCCCGGCATCGGATTTTCCACCGTCTATCGCGGGCTTGCGCGCTTGCGCGATCTGGGTCTGGTCTCCGAGCTCAGCGTGCCCGGCGCCGACGCCGCGACCTATGAGCCCTCGGGAAAGCCTCACGCGCACTTTCGTTGCAGCGAATGCGGCGAGATCGAAGACGTCGCTTTTGCGATTCCGTCACGGACGATTCACGCGCTCGCGAGTCAAAACGGCTTTAAAATCGACAGCGAACGCGTGACCTTCATCGGCCGCTGCTCGGCCTGTGCGCGGCGATCGCGCTCTAAGGCGGATTGATTCAGCGGCCGGCAGCGGCTGGAGGAGAGGGTGGGATTCGAACCCACGGAACCCGCAAAGGTTCAGCGGTTTTCAAGACCGCCGCATTCAACCGCTCTGCCACCTCTCCATGTTTCTGGCTGACTGCAGCTGATAACTGTGAGAGTTGCTTTGTTTTGAACTCCTCGGCAAACTCCGCTCACCAGCGGTGGGCCGTCCCTGTACTCCAGTTTGGGCAGTGGGCCGCGCACACAACGTGTTGCGGCGCCCTCACAACGACAAATGACCGTCGGTAATGACAGCTTTGCCGTCAACGGTCACCGTCACATCCGGAATATTGGAGGATAGCGCGAAGGACGACGCATCGGAACCGCCTTGCGGCAGGTTATTGCCGATACCGGCGGTAACCCACCCCGCCGCCATTGACGGCCCTGCCCCCCACGTTCCCGCGCCGACGCGAATCGAACGGTTCACCGGGAAATCTGCCCAGGCAAACTGATCGCGACCAACGGTGCCCGCGTCATAGGCTTTCTGCACAGGACCGAAGCCTGCGTCCGCCTGCATCGACGTCACGGAACCATTTGAAAAATGAACCGTCCAACCCACGAGATTGCCGGTATGAATTGGTTCCGTCCCGAATACGATCACGCCATCGGCCGTGCCGCCCTGGGGCAGCACGTAGACATCTCCCGCAGGAAGCTGCTTTTCAAGCGCCGCCCCTCCGCGCCGACGGTCTTCATCCGAAACCGACCCGTTATTCATAATTGCCGACCCCGGCACGGTGCGGAAGGTAAAGTCCGTTCCGTTGGGCGCCGTCATGTGGATCCGATGCGATCCTCCGGTTGTCGCCCGACCCATCGCGAGCGTATCGCGGCGAATTTGTGGATAGTCCGTATTGACGCCGCTCCAGAACAAATTCGCCAGTTCATCTTCGGTCACGGCGAATCTCGCAGCGTTCCCTGGCGAAGGAAACACGCCATTTCCAACGTTGATCTCGGGAATGTTGTGCTTCAACAGATACTGCTCGAACACGTTGTTAGCACCAGCTAGAACATTGAGTCGGGCCGGTGACACTCCAGCATTAATCGAGCGATCGACTGGGTAGGCAATATTTACGAACGCCGTCGCAATACTCGCCAGCCCGATCAAGTCCTTTGGTGGTTGACTATCGAACTGGTCGGGGACGCGTTGGAAGTACTGCTTCTTGAGCCTGTTGCTCCCGATATCCGTCACGGCAAATGCTCCGACCTCGCGGATGGCCAGGGCAATGTCGTCAATGAGCTCCAGTTCGGACGAATCGCCAGTGAGCACGATAACATCGTTCGATTTGACTTGCAAAACGTCGTGAGCGATTTTGTCGGCGAGCTCCTGCCGTTTATCGGCGCTTTGAGCACTAGAATCTGTTGAGAATAGCAAGCAACAGAGTCCGATCGAGGTTCCAATCAAGAATATCGAACGCACGATTCCTCCTAGGCTGAGCAACGTAAAACTTCTTGCACGCGCAGCGACGCTTTGGTTGGCGGCGCATCGCCGACGACGGCATCTGCCTCTACCCGATCAATCGTGGCTTAAAGCCTAAGTGATAGGGGCGGATTTCGAATTCCAATAGTCCGGTCGTGACCGATTGATCCGTCCGAAGGATATCCTCGAGTTGCTCGAGCGACGCCGCCTGAAAGACCGACAAGCCACCGCTATTGTCCAAGAAAGGTCCACCGAATGCTAGCGTCTGCGCCTCGTATTGCTTTGTGAGGAAATCTCGGTGATCTCCCACGCCAACTTGCTCGTGAAACGGCAACTGATCGTTCCACCTCGAGCCCGGCTTGTACAGTACCGCATAGAATGGCAGCTCCGTCATGCTACTTCCCAAGCCTCTTTGCCGCTTTCGACGAATGCCTTTAGCCCGTCGTCTAGTAGTGACGTCCATCCGCCACGATACATCTCTAAGGTTTCCTCGTCCACCTGACCTATGACACTGTGTTCCATCTTCAGTACGGTGGAGACGCCCTCCGATTCCAGGTCGAACGTAATTGTTCCAAACACGCAGCCGCCCATACCCATTGCGCCTGCCATCCAGAGCTTCAAAGATGGCTCATACCTTGTCACTACCGCATAAAGGCGCTGGTTTGATCCGCTTGATTCGTAGAACCGTCCCCCTGCGCCACCTTCCAATATGAGGTTCGGTTTTCCATCTACATCATACGTGACGTGGGACCACCAGCTGGCAATATTCTTCGTGAGTGCCTCGAAGACGCGGTTTGGAGTCGCGCTGATCGTGACTTCGTGCACGATCGCGGCTTGAGAAAGGGGGAGAGAACCTGATTTCGGCACGGCGTAGGTCCCTTCAGCGAGTTTTCCAAGCTTCGAAAGTGATGCTGCCCAAAGCTGTTGATAAGGTGTCATCCAGCGCTCGTAAATACGACGCAAAGGTGCGGCATTGACATAGTTCCATCGCTCGCGTCCGGTGCGCTTTATCGTAATGAGGCGTGCGTTCTCCAAAACGTCAAGGTGCTTCATGACGGCAGTGCGGGACACTGGAAATCGTGCGCACAGAGCGCCCGTTGTCTGAGGTCCCGGCTTCAGAAGATCAAGAATCCTCCGTCGCGTCGGATCCGACAACGCGTTCCACACGATTTCGTCTCGCGGCGGCATCGAAGACAGGATAGCACATCCTGTGAATAATGTGCAACCCTTGGGTGACATTTACGTTCGTATCGCTTCAATGCTGCGGAACTCGGGCGTATCTACCCCGTGGCCATTAATAAATCGTCCGCTGCCTCTCGCTTTTTCGGCGCACACATTCTACCGATGGTTCCCATTGCAAAAATCACTCCCACAAGCAAGAAGGCCGCCGCAATGAGAATATCAGGGGGCGGTGACGATCGTGTGGGAGTGTCTCCTAAGAACGGACCAAGAAACCGTGAGGACGCATTAAACGCCGAGTGCATCAGGATTGCGGCGATCACCGACTGCCCTGAAGCATTGAAGGGTACTGCCATAACTAATGACATGCCGATCATGATCAAACCAAATACCAGCGCAGGAGAACTAACCCAATGCACGAGGAAGAGTGGCCAATGCCAGATTGCCCACAGAATTCCTACTACGACGCACGCCGCCCATGGAGGCATTGCATTCTGAAGGCGTGGCAACAGAAATCCTCGCCACCCAAATTCCTCGAAGAGGGGACCACCCAGCAGATTGTAGTTTAACATCGGCACAATGATGCCGACTAAAACGCTAAAATGCCAATGCCATTCTTTCGGACTCCCCGAGGACAGCAGCGAAGGGAAGACTACGAAGAAGCAAAACAGTATGACCATGGGTGACAGTAAGATCCAAACGATCTTCTGAGGTTCATTTGGAATGAATCGTACCGCACGCCAAGTTCCCGTCTCTCGAAAATGCACCCAATAGCATGCAAGGAATGGACCCAGAGTTCCAATGCATGCGAATACGGGTAGTGACGGCGCTATGTGCAGAATCCCCAGACCATTGCGACCCAGAACTAGTGGAATCCAAACGATCCACGAAAAGGCGCAGGCTATCGCGTAATAGATTCCCGCAAACTTCCAGCGGGACGCGCTGCCGCGGGCGTTGCGTGCTGCGACAGGGGTCGCGGTTGATTCTTCACCCACGGTTCTCTCCTAATGATGTGACTTGCGTCTGACGCGGTAGTACGCACGCTGACGCCGGCGGTCTGGGACCCTTGCCGATTCGCCGTTAGCGCCTGTTCGATCACCATGCCGTCGCAACAAGTACGACTGAGCGCGCTGCCGTTGGCATAACGTATGAACGCCTTAGGCACGCCTTCGTCCGCACCTTAGACCGTTCGAATTACCGCCATGCTAGCATGCGAGCATCACATATGCAACCCTAGCGTGACATATAGTCACGGCCGTTTCGTTCTGCCTGGCCCCAAAAAGTCAGCCAGATTTCCCGGACGGTCGAGAAGGGCGTTGACCCGGGCGCGCGACGCTAAACTCTCGAGAATGTGTCGACGGAACCGGGTCAACTCGACCTTATGCCAGCAATGACTTCGCTAAAGTAAGCGATGGTCTCGCCGCTCTGCCACCTCGTGGTGACGCGCGGCTCGTGCTATCTAGTCGCCTTGTACGTAAAGGTGACCGTTATTCCTGAGCTAGTCGTCACCTTCGCCGTGCCTTTGAGGACCTTTCCGATAACGCTTGCGTGGCCGCTTCCGCCCTCCACGGCAAAGGTAAACGAGGTATCGTTTTTCTTCCTAGACGTAATCTTGCCGCTGAAAGCATACTTCTGGGTATCGCTGTCAAACGTTAAGTAGACCGGTCCCGAGACGTTTTTCTTCTTCTGTGTGATTATAACTTTAATGGTCCCGTTTTGCTTCTGCCCTTTGGCCGAGCCCGTAACCGTCCCCTTATACGTTCCCGAAATCTTGTGGCCCGTATCGGGAACGATGCCGCTTTGCGGTTGTCCCTGATTTAGCTCCTGCGAGAGCTGGGGCACCACTCCGGCCGGCGAGGCGATCCGGTTGCCCGAACATGCGCAGAGAGCGAGTGACACGAGCGCGGCAGCGAAAATCGTTGGTCTAATCATGAAGAACTCCTTATCGACCCGGCTGGCCGAGCGGGGCCGGGCGCCCCGGTATTACTTCGGGAGGGGCCATAAAATGCTTCTCGGCCTCCTTCGTACGCGCGGTACGCCCACAGAAGCTCGCGCACTCGGCCGGCGTCATGCCTAGAGCGGTACGAAACACTTTGATCATATGACTTTGATCGGCAAAGCCCGCTTGAGCAGCTGCCTGCGACGCCGGCATACCTGAGAACATCAGATTCTTCGCATGAGCTACCCGCGAATCTCGTAGATCTTGAAGAATTGATTTGCCGAAGAACGCACGGTAAGAGCGGCTCAAATGCGTTGGATGAATGCCAACTTCACGGGCTATCGATATAACGGAATGGTTGGTCTCTCTATCGTTCGTCGCGATACGCCTCGCGCCATTAAGCCACTCGGGGATAGCCTGCACCAGACCGCCAAAATCACGGCGCCCCGCAATCTCGTGCATGAGATTCGCCAGAGTGTCCTCAGAATTGTCAGCACTGCGTATGAACTTTTCAAAAACTCGCGACAGAACGCGGTGAACTGCTTTGAGGTTCGGAGCCACATAGTTGATATCGATCTCGACATTAAGGCAATGCGATGTCTCGAAGAAATGATCAGCGTGAATTTGGCCGCTGCTCCGCACAAGGATGGTGCCTGATTTGCAATGCTGCTCGCTATCGGAACATTCTGCGAACTCGCCGCCTAAAACTAGCGCCCATGATGCGTTTTTGTGGGCATGAGGAGGAAGTCGATTGCCCGTCGGATGCAGTGTTTCGGTAAGCGTTATCGGACCGCAGCGTTGGACGCCTCGGACGCAGACGGAATATTCCCCCGGTTGATAACTCGTCACTTTTTTACTATCCAGCAAAATCGCTCGTCGTTAGAATGCTTAGATGCCGGCGCTAATTCTGTGTCTCGCTTGTTCATTATTATCTCTGCGGCCTCTTGCGATCCTTCACTTTGAATCCAACGGATTACTGGTTTCCTTAAAAACTCGTGTATTAAATTCGCGCCCGCTACCTTTTACGCTCGATAGTGGTGCAAGTGCCTCGGTTGTTGATGAAACAGTATCTCACGAACTTGGCTTACGTGCGGCAGGCTCTATTACCGGGCGCGGAGCGGGTGCCGGCGGGGTTCGGTTTGCGATCTATCGAGATCTGGATTTGACCGTTGGTCCCGTTCATTGGACCGCACGGCGCGCCCTTGGCGTTTCGCTAGCGAATGTAGGCACAAGTCAACGCGAGGCAGGACTCATCGGTGCTGATTTCTTTTTCGCCTTTGTCGTTCGCATCGACTATAAGCGCAATGAGATCTGCGTGTACAAACCACGGACCTACAGGTATGCCGGCCGAGGCTCAGGATTACCGATTTATTTTGCGCATCACCGTCCATTCGTCAATGTCCAGGTGAAAATCGTAGGCCGCGCGCCGATTTGGCGTTTACTCTTAGTTGATAGCGGTTCCGAAGACATGCTGGATGATCCCGTCATCGCAGAGTCGCCGGGTGCGAAAACCACACGTGCGGGCACGGGCCTCGGTCGTGCGCTTACAGCTTACTATGGTCCGGTGCAATGGGCTCGCATAGGTCCTTACACGCTGCGTGGACTTCAGGGCACTAGCGGCGGCGTTCCGCTTATAGGACAGGGCGTACTGCGGCGATTCATCGTGACATTTGATTACGCCCGCCGGCGCATCTATCTCGAACAACGAACCGCGACGCCCAGAGGCCCATAAGCGCGCGCGCAAGAAGCCCGATTGATGCGTCGTCTGCAGCCGGGATACATCTTTATGATCGCCTTTCCGCTCACTTGCGTCTTGATCGTCCTCGACGTAGTCGTTTGGTTAGTCGGCTTTCTACCGCTTCCGGATAGGGCCAGGGGGCCGCTGGGCATGACCGAAGCAGTCACCACGCTCTTACTGATCGTTGCTTCTGGGGCAGTATTCATCAGTATGGCCTCGGTTTTCGTTGCACGACAAGAAAACTTCGCCACGCACGTTGGAAGACTCCCCGCATCACCACGCCGGCGTGCCTTCACGCGCGCTGGCGTCGTGCCCCTCATCGGCGTAATCGTCGGATTGGTCTCAAGGTTACCTCTCACCAAGAGCGCCAAAGCGCCGTTGGAGGTAACCGCCGGCGTCATCGCGCTCCTACTGGTCGTCCCAATACTGATTAGTATGGATCTTCCCGGCCTTATCGTGGCGCGGTCGAAGAAAACGCGATAAAGGCTGGCATTGCCTAAGACTACTAGCTGAGAGCCCAGCGCGAGGACATTGACCGCCGAACCCCGAGCGCCCAGAGTCTCAAAAGATCGGATTACGCCCCTTAGTTTAAGAATAGGCGATGAGATTACGTGGAATTACACATACGAATACCACCAAGGGGAAGCGACGCGCGCTCGTGAACGCCGAACTTTCCCTGCGGAGAGGTGGAACATGAGTCGTATACTGATTGCGCCGCTGCTGCTCATCGCAACTACGTCGGCATGCTCTTCCGCTACCACGTCAACGCCCCCCACAATCCAAGGTGCTGCTTTCGTGCATCGTCAACCCCGCATGGCACGAGCGTCTTGGATCGCGTCCGGCGTGCGCACGACGACCCAGCCATTGCTATACGTTGCAGACACTTACGCCTACGAGGTCGCAGTCTACATGCAGCAAGGTCGCAACCAGAATCCAGTTGGCGAAATTACGAACGGCATCACGTTTCCCACCGGTGTATGGGTCGACCAATATCGTAATCTTTGGGTGTCTAATACATATGGCGAGTTAGAATCGAATATTCTGCGGTTTCCTCAAGGGAGTACGAAGCCCGATCGGACGCTCGCCGATCCCAATTGGAACGCGGACGACGTCTGGGTAGCGCCTGACGGCAGCGTATACGCGATCAACAGCGGATATTCCGGAAACTTCGAAATTGTCAAATATCCGCCCCACAAGACGGTCTCTCAACCCGTCGGTGATCCCTACTTGACAAGTGACATTACGGCAATCGCGGGCGACACGAGCGGCAATCTCTTTGCAAGCGGGCTCGGTGTTTCCGGGGGCGGAGAGGTGGACGAATTGCCTGCAGGTTCGACGCAGTGGCAAAACACGGGCATTCCGCTGATGGAACCTGGTGGTCTGGCCTTTGACCGAGAGGGCCATCTTGTGGTCAGCGACATCGGCCGCGAGGTTGTCGAAGTCTTTTCGCTCGGCCATAAGAAACCGCGAGAAATCATCCAGTGCAGCGCGCAATGCTGGGCGATCGCACTCAATCATCGGGCGAAGCGGCTTTGGGTCGACGAAGTCAACGATTTGAACGGCACTATCGACGAGTTCTCCTATCAGAAGGCACAGTTCGTCGAAACCTTAGCGCAACCGTCGAACTCCTATCCACTGGGCCTGGCAACAACGCCAGATCTTTATTGACAGAGCGGCGCATCGCGCGCCTGGGGTACGGCGCCCAGTCTCTCATGTGTGCACATCCAATGAACCACGACGTCGCTAAACTTCGTCTGATAGCGCGTTGGCGTCCCTTGTGCGTTGTCCGCATAGAATTGCTCCGGCGTTGCAGCAACCTGGAGGTTATGGTCCATCGCCGGAACTTCAGCGAGCGTCGCCAGTCCAGGATGGCCGTGATTAACAACCTCGACGATACGCTCGGCATCTTCTGGCGCGACGACGTAATCAGAGCTTCCGTAGACCACCAAAACGGGAACGCTGATGCGCGTCCACGGCTGGATGATGTTGAGCGCGGCGATTTGCTGCATATAGGGAGCCGCCACTGGATAGATTCCGTTGCGAATTTTGCATTCGGGGTCGGCAGCCTCAATTTCGGACTCCGGATCACGTGCGACCAGGAGCCGGTGCATGCAATACTCCTTGCTACGAAGCTTCTGATCGACGACGTCCGGCGTGTCGCCCCCAAGTTCAAGCTGGCGGCTAAGATTCATCAACTCGTATTCAAACCAGTTGCGCCCCACCGCTTCTGAAACAACGATCCCTGCCACGCGATGATCGAGAGCGAGTTGCGGCGCGATAATCGTACCGATGCTGTGACCCAGCAGGTAGATGTGAGCGGGATCTACTTTTGGATCGCGGCGCAGCGCTTCGAGGGCAATGGCGTAGCTGGCGTATTCGTCATGAAAGTCGACGTCATGGCAAGGCGGCCCCTGACTATCCCCGACGCCGCTTTTCTCTAGACGCATCGTGACAAATCCGGCACGCGCGAGGTCACGCGAGATACGCAAATAACCGTCCTCGGAATTGGACGCGACATCAACGGAGAAACAGCCGATGCCACCGATAAGCAAGACACCAGGCCGCTTGCCGATGATGTTATCCGGAACGTCGAGCAGGGTGCGCCGTAACGTTCCTTGGACGGTAATACTCTGATAAAGCGTCCGAACAGCAGAATCTTTTTCGTCGCGTGGCGTGCCTAGGGTTACGCTCACGGTCCGTGCGACGCCGTTGCGCAAGATTACGACTGAGATCGTTGTGCCGGCAGGGAGCTTTCGTACTGCCTGCACGACGTCGTTTGCCAGGCTCATCGGGACGCCGTTAACGGACCGTATGACGTCACCGGGTTGCATCTGCGCTGACGCCGCCGCAGATCCCGGTACGACCGCCTTGACTCCCACTGCACCGGCGTTTTGCACAAGAACGGCGCCGAGAAGGCCATGGCGCGGCAACTCTGCTCCAACAGAAGGTGCAGGGACGAAACAGACCGTTACAAGGGCAAATACGAGGAGGGCGAGGCGCATTGAACCTTCCTTATACCGGATCAATAATATTGGATGTCTCGATAGAACACGCTAAATATTCGAACGTTGCGACTTCGCCCAAGCGAAAATCCAACGATTCGATCTTCATTATCGAGGGAAACGACCCAGGTGAGGGTCTGCTTGGGATACCGCACGCGAAAATAGGTCTCGACTTGGTCCGCTAAAATACGCCTCTCGAACGCGAACATCGACTCTGGGTCTCCCACCGCTCTAAGGAGAGTCGCTCCCTTAGCAAACATCTCAGGAGGCGCGAAAGCTTCCAACTGCGGTGCCAGTTCAGACCGATCGAAGGTTCCTCGAGCAATGGCGTCGAGTACACGACGGGCACGATCGACCGTCGCGCTGTCGACAACAATTGGATCGGGCTCCGGGAACGACCGCGTTTCCCCCTGCTCCGTCGCATTCTGATCCTGCGCCGCAGCGACTCGATAAGAAGCCGCCGCGGCTAAGCTTACGACCGACGAGAAGGCAGTCACGAAAAAGCGACGCTGCATGTCTATCGCCCTCCAAAATCGCAAGCGGTATTTCGGAGAGCGGGGCGCGCCTCCCTCGCCCCGACCCGTCGCTGAATTCGTCTATTCAGACACTCACACTTGCGGTAAGCATCTGATCTGCAAAAAGGCACCTAAGCGCAAGTTGATGAATGAGTCATTCCCCCGCAGCCTTAGACTCGCTTTATGAACTAAAGCGATCGTGTTTACTCAAAAGGAGTATCGTTGAATGAATAGGTTTGGTTTGGCTCGATACGCCAGTGCTCTGGTTGCACTCGCGCTATGCTCGGCCTGCGGGGGCGGCCCGTCGGTAGCGCCGACGACCGTGGCGCCCGACGTCCGGTACGTCGGCAGGACGCTCTTAGTGAACGGTAGGCCGGTCACCGCGGCGCGTCTGAACCCGCTGCCCCGTTACGCGACGATCGTCCCTGACGCGCGTGCGAGCTCCAAAGACTTTGAGTACATTTTCAGCGAGTACGGTACCTATGCGAGCATTTTCGATTACCCAACGAGCGTGAAGCAGGTCGGTTCCATTAAGGGCGATGGCGGCCAAGGGTGCACGAACGTGCTCTATGGCTATGGGAATAAGTTCTTCTGGAACGTCGGTGGTGCTACCCAGATCACCGAGTACCGCGTGATCAAGACGCCGATCAAGACCCTGTCCGTCAACTACTATTTTCCTTCTAGCTGTGCAATGGATTCCAATGGCAACCTCGCAGTCGGGATCTTATACGCGACATCGTCGTTCTCCAGCGGCGGCGAGGTCGTGATCTTCAAAAACGCCAAAGGCTCAGGCACCGCTTATACAACCCCTCTGGACGAAGAGTTCTTCGACGGCTACGACAACAAAGGGAATCTCTTCGCCGACGGCTTTACCGGCGATCGCTCCGGCTTCGCGCTCGTCGAGCTTCCGAAGGGGAGCACGAAATTCCAAACGATTACCACGAGCAACAGCGTGAACTTCCCTGGTTCCGTTCAATGGGACGGCACGTATCTCACGGTCTTCGATCAGAACGCGAACGAAACGTATCGGTACACCATCAGCGGAACGAAGGCTAAGTTGAAAGGCACCGTATCGTATTCGGGTTCCAGCGACTGCGCGCAGACCTGGATCGTTACCGGACTTCTCTATTGCGGAGATGCGGGTAACGACGGGGGCGAGGTTTTCAAATATCCGGCCGGTGGTTCCGCGATCGCGGTATTTACGGGCAAGTTCGACGTCCCGCTCGGTGCAACGGCAGCAGCGAAGTAAACGGATGGTATGCCCTACCTGCGCATTACCTGTCCCGAAACGTCGGCGCAACGGCGCCGCGCCATTGCCGCCCGCCTCACCGATGCCGTGAATGACATCTTTTGGAATCCACGCAGCGGTCTCTCGCGCGACGACCTGCGAGAACGGACGACCGTGCATTTCTTGCCGTATGGACCAGAAACGCTCTTCATCGGCGGCCGAATACCCGCGGAACGAGCCGCGCCCGATGTCACGGTGGAGCTCTCGGATTGGTCGATGCCCGTGCGAATGCAGCGCCGCATCGCTCGCGAATTAACGCCGATCCTCGCCCGACTGTTCGACGTGATTCCAGGGGATGAGGACAACGTCAACCTTCGCTTTCACTCATATCGGCCGACCGATTTCGCGGTAGGCGGCCGGCTGCTATCGGATATCGTTCCCGCGGTTCCACGCATATTGAAGCGCGTACTCTCGCGCTGACTGCGTCGTGTCTTCTTCGTCAAACGCAGGTGCGTAACGCCGGGCCGCAACCTTGAGGACCGCGCGCGCTTGGCTGCCGCCACCCGGGTACGGCGCGATTTCAAAAGCATCCGTCAACGTGGAAGTGACGTAGAGCCCGCGACCCGACTCGCTGAAAGGGTCGGCCGGCAAACCGGTCACGTGCGAGAATCCGTGGCCCCGATCAAACACGTGCAGAACGGGCGCCGACATGCTCCAATCCACGACTATTTCGATGGGGCCGGGCGCATTGCGGACGGCATTTCCGACCAATTCGGTCAGCACTATTTCGGCATCGGCTCGTTCTTGCGATGTCGCGCCTCGGTCGTGAAGCGCATCAAGGACTTCTTCGCGCACGCGACCGGCGGCGGCGACGTCGTCGGTGTTGAAGCGCCAGCGATAGGGTGGCGTGCTGAATTGCTCGGGAAGGCCATCGACGTTAACCACAAGCATTGCGATGTCGTCGCGTGGCGGAATGTCTCCGAGGAAAGCTGCTTGCAGCGCCCTTGCCGGAAACTGTGCGGCTCTAAACGCCCCGTCGGCGACGAGATTCCTTAAGCGAAATTCTCCCTGGAGCGGGTCGTGCTGAAACTCGGTGAGACCGTCGGTGTAAAGCACGAGCGACGAGCCGTCGGGAATAGGAACGGTTTGCGGAGCTGGGCCGCGACCCATACGAAGTCCGAGCGGCATGCCGCGATCGGATAGCTCGGCAAGATTGCCGTCCGGATAGCGCAGCAATGCTGGCGGATGCCCCGCCGAGGCATAACTGAGGGTCTTTCCGATTGGATCGATGATACCGACGAACGCTGTGACGAAGCCGTTGGGCTCGCTCAGATGCAGCGCCCGTCCCGCGGCATCCAGCATCAAGGTCGGGTTGGCGTGCACTTGTGCGATCCCGCGAATCACTTGACGCATGTTGCCCATGGTGACCGCGGCGTCGAGACCGCTTCCGGCGACGTCGCCAATCGACACCATTGCACGGCCATCGGTTAGTCGCATCGCGTCGTACCAGTCGCCGCCGATCATCGCCTCGCTTTTTCCCGGCGAATAGACTGCATCGAACGACAAACCGGGAACGTTCGGTAGCGAGCGGGGTAGTGACGCGTCTTGAAACGCTTGCGCGATGCGGTGCTCGTGCTCCCACCGCGACGTGCCCTCTTCGTTTAACCGGTTCAGCGTCGCCGCGGTCTGCTGCAGTGCTTCGTTAACTTCATCTTTCGCACGCGCCGTTTCTTCTAACTGCAGCACCGACCGTTCGTATTGCCGAGTGCGAGAATTCTCCGTGAGCAGCGCATCCCCGAGCACTTGAAGCAGCTCGCCGTTTAAGAGCAGCCGGCCGCGAGGCACTGGCTTCTGCTCTCGGGCAACGTTCCAGAGCCGTTCGAAACGAATGCCCGCATCGCGCGCCAAGCGCTGAACTTCCGAGAGCTGCGAGAAATCGACGAAAGCGTAGCCGCCGACCGCGGCGCCGACGATCGTTCCGTCGAGCACGAGCGACGTGCCAACGACCGATAAACCATACGATTCTGCGACCACGACTGCTTGACGGTCTTCGCTTTGCGCCAGGCAGCGGCGCGCGCACTCCTCGAAGAGGCCGGGCTCATAACCTGATTCGGCTTCAAAGAGCGCAAAAAGCGGCGTCGAATGAATCGGCCCGAAGACGAGCTTTCCCTCGGTGTCAAAAAGCTTCACGGTTAAGTGGCACGCGCTGCCGTAACTTTTTAAGGCCCGCTCCCATAGAACGGAACCAAACAGCAGTTTAGTCTTCGTCAGCGTCATCGGCGCGCAACAGCGCTTCTAGGCCGGCGCGCCGCGTCGGGGCGCGCGATATCAGGCCGGCAAATGTAGAGAAGGGTGCCTTGGACGGAGGAATCACGCGCGGCAGCACGCGCATGCCGTGGCCCTCGACGATTTCACATTCGTGCGTGATCCGGTCGACCGGGTTGGCCCGCATCTTTGCGACGGTGAGGCCGAGCCGGAAGCAGTCGCCAAGCTCGATCCAATTCATGAGCAGAATGTTGTCGACGAGCGAGCTCATCGCGAACTCGCCCATCATCGAGGCCATTCCCAACATCTCGGGATTTTCGTGATTGTAGACGGCCGCGATTTGCGATTCTTTCATTAGCGCCGTCAGGGCGTGGAAGAAGTCGCGAAAGATACGGCCATTCGTGCCAAGCGCCGATCCGTAAGTGGAAAGGCTGTCGATGACGACACGCCGCGGTTTGAACTCGCGCACCAATTGCTCGATGTGGTAGAAGTGCACGTCCACTTCGATTTCCTGCGGCGGCTCGTACTCCACGTGCACGAAACCGCTTTTGATCGCTCCGTCGAGGTCGATGCCGACGCTGGAAGCGTTGCGCAAAATTTGCGGTACCTGCTCGTCGAGGCTGAGCATCAAACTGTGCTCGCCGCACCGCGCGCCCTCCGCCATGTATTGCAGGGCCATCACGCTCTTGCCGACACCCGAGATTCCGGCGACAACGGTCGTACTGCCGCTGAAATATCCTCCGTTCAAGAGACCATCGAGACCGGGAATCCCCGACGTAACGCGCGTTGACGGATCGAAGGCTGCGGCATAATCGCGCCCCTTGCGCGGGGCCTGGACGCGGCGATAGACCCGTATCCCCTCGCCGTCGAGAATCCGGATCGTGTGGCGGCCCATTCGAAAATCCTGTCCTCGAGATTTCACGATCTCGATCGACCGGCTTACGGCGCGCTGCGCTTCCTCGACGCGCAAGCGAATTACCGTATCGGCAATGGACTCCTCGGCGAGGGAGGGTTCGGAACCGTTGCCCCCGTTCAACGATGCTTCGACTGCGAGAATGGCCGTGAGATCCTCGCGCTGCAGTCCTTCGGTGAGCACGTGAAACGTGGAACGGGTTTCGGGCGTCCCATCGTTACCGACGAGTCTACCGACGCCGTCGATGAAGATGCGCCGGGCACCGATCTCGGCGGCTTCGGCGAGCAGAACGCTGTCGGCTTGCTGTAATTCCTGGCGCAAGACTTCACGCGTCGTAAAAATAATTTTCAGCCGGCCATTCCGTTCGAGCTCCTCGAGATTCCAGCCGAACTGCAAAGCGTCGCGCATAAGCTTATGCGGCGAGACCTCGAAGAGCACGATGATGCCGGGTTCGCCAAACTCACTGGCACCTCGATAGACGAACTCGACGCCGATGGTTGTCTTTCCGGTGCCGATCGCGCCTTCGACCAGGATCACGTTGCCGCGAGGGATACCGCCAGGCAAAATCTCGTCCAATCCGGCGATGCCCGTCTTGATCAGATCAGCCGATTGCACGCAGCCCACCTCGCTTTTGAAGATGGCGATGATGAAAAGCCCGAGGCTGCCGAGAAAGAGTCCCTAAGATTCGTTGCCGCCCTGACCGCGTTGATGCGATGTCCAAGAGCGTCGTCAACGCGCGTTCTCGCGGACCTTCGGCCGTCAGAAGATATAAGCGCGCAGCATGGCTCGGGTTCTGTTTACGCTGGACAAGGCCGACCTCGATGAACGCGTCGATTGCCGTAGCGACCGCTCCCATCTCGTATCCCACCATCGCCGCAAGCTTCTCGTTCGTGAGTAGCGTCCGTGGATGTCTGCGCAGAAACAAGAGCAGATCGAGCTCGCATGGAGTCTTGAAGGCGTCCGCATCCGCGAGCAAGCGCTTGATGTCGCTGTCTTTGAAAGGATCTGTCGGAGGGTCGCTGCTCATGTTCCTAGTCTCACTCTTCCCCGCTTGGTCGGGCTCCATTCTTGCGACGACGCCGAACTCACCCAGAGAGATTTGTCTTAGACACTTCGAAGCTGGTGTGATGAAACGGACGCTTGTCATCGCCTGTGGTTTCGCGCTGACCCTCTTGATCGTAGGGCACGGACGCGCGCGCGCCGCAGAACCGTATGCGGCGTTCACCGCGGGAGCCCAGGCGCATCGCGGCCTCTTCACGATTTGGCAAAAAGAGGGCAGCACCTATCTCGAACTCGCACCGAACCAACTCGATACCGATTTCCTCGAAACGATCGTTCCCGGCAACGGAATCGGCCAGGATCCCGTCTGGTGGGGCGATACCGACTATCTTCCCACTCAGATCGTACGGTTCGAACGGCGCGGCGACAGCATCGTGATGTTGTGGCGCAACTGGTATGCGCACGCCGGATCGAATCCATCGGCGTTGCTCGCCAACCAAGCCAACTTTCCTGATTCAGTCGTCGGCTTGGGCAAAGTCGCCGCGCAAAACCCTTCAACCGGAAACGTGATTTTCGACCTTTCTTCGCTCCTCGCGGATAATATCGATTTGCGCAATGTCATCAATGGCGCCATTCCGCCCGACAAGGCATATCGACTTGATTCCTCGCTCTCCTATTTCGATAGCGTCAAAGCCTTTCCCGAGAACGACGTAATCACCGTTGCGCAGACCTGGTCGACGGACGCGAGTCACGTGATCGATACTGCACCCGACGCCCGGCGCATCCTTATGCGGGTCGTCTACAACTTCGTCCAGATGCCGCACGACGATTACCGTCCTCGCTTGATGGACGATCGGGTCGGTCTCTATGACGACATCTACATCGATTTCTCCAACGACACCCGCGAGCGACGACAACTTCCGTATATCGTGCGCTGGAATTTCGACCCGGTCGACCGCAGCCGCACGTCCGATGCGCGTCATCCCATGATCATTTATCTCAGCGATACGGTTCCGTCCGAATATCGGAGTGCGATTCGCGACGCGTGTTTGGAATGGAACAAAGCCTTGGGGAAGATCGGCATCTTGAACGGCATCGTGGTTCGCAATCAGCCGGCCGATTCGAACTGGGATCCGGACGACGTCCGTTACAGCGTAATACGGTGGCTCGACGAGACGCAGCCGTCGTTCGGCGCCGACTCCCAGACACTCTTCGATCCGCTCAACGGCGAGGAAATCCGGACCGGAGTCCTTATCTCGGCGGGCGTCGGCATCTCCCCGCGTCTGCGGTGGAAGTATCTGGTGGATCCCGTGCGATACGGTCGCGCGACCGACCCGGTTCCTCCCGCATTTCTGCACGATGCGATCTTTTCGACGGTGGTGCACGAGATGGGCCACAATCTCGGCATGCAGCATAACTTTATCGGGCACGAAGCCTACACCGCCGCCGAGCTGCAAGACACGGCATTTACCCGTCAACACGGCATCACCTCAACCGTCATGGAGTACGCTCCGCTGAACCTCTGGCCGCAACCATACAAGCAGGGCGAGTTTTTTCAGACCACGATCGGACCGTACGATTATTATGCGATCAAGTTTGGATACGCAAACATTCCCGGGGCACAGACCCCTGAGCAAGAGGTTCCCACGTTACGGCGCTGGGCTTCGGCTTGGTCGAACCCGTGGACGCGTTACGCTTCGGACGAAGACGTGGACTACGCAACGGGGCACGCCGCCGATCCTCGCGTGGAGCAAGGAATGCTAACCAACGATCCGCTCTCGTGGTGCAACGTGCAGATGAAAATGTATCGCGAGCAGATCGCATCGCTCAATAGATATTGGCCCGCCGCCGGCGAGGCGTACGAGCAGGAACGGCGCATTTTCGACATGCTGCTCCGAGGGTACGACGCATGCGCGACGACGGCGGCCCATTATCTTGGCGGCCAGTACCTTTCCTGGGCGCACGCCGGCGATTCCCAGGCCGAAATGCCGATTATTCCGGTAAGCTTGGAAACGGAGCGTCGCGCAATGACTATTCTCGACGCCTCGCTCTTCAATCCGAACGCATTGAACGTTCCGCCTTCAGTCTTAAACCGGCTTCGCTACACGGAATGGTCGGGATATGGCTATACCGGTTGGGAAGGTTACGGCAATCTTCCAAAATGGGCGTACGACCCGCCGGACCGCCACGATTTACCGCTCGTCGAGGAGCTGAACAACGCACAGCTCAAGGCTGTCGATTATCTCTTTCAGCCGCTGGTGCTGCAACGGATCGATGAAAACCCCGCGGAATCGATGCGTCCAACGATGACGATTGCCGACCTATTTGACTGGCTGCATACGGGCATCGTCGGTAATTTGCACGCTGTGACGATTCCGTTGCTCTCGCGAAACCTACAGAGCAGGTACGTCGAACGCTTGGCGACCATTGCCATAGCGCCGCCGAAAGGCACGCCGCCCGATGCGCAAGCCCTCGCTCAAACCGAACTAACGCGAATCGCTCGCGACGCGGCAAACGCAATACGCAGTAATCACGACGCGGTGACCAGCGCACACCTTGCCGCACTCCTACGAGCGGCAAAGCACCCAATCCCAGCAAAGACAACGGACGCCGTGCCGAACATGTAACTCCTCGGCAAACGGGCACGCGCCGTCTTGCTAATCGGAATCCGGCGTGCGCCTTCTTCCTAAATCCAAACTCTGCATTGCTCCGTTACTCTGCTCGTGTTTGACGTTCTATCGATCGGCGTTGTCGCGCGCGTTACGGGAGTTTCAACCGATACCATCCGCGCATGGGAACGCCGATACGGACTCGTTTCACCCGCCCGCAATAAAGCGGGCATCCGGACGTACGTACGCTCCGACGTCGATAGGATTGCGCTCGCGCGGGCCGCGACGGGACTCGGCCATTCCATTGGGCGGATTGCGGAGTGTTCGAACGAGCAGCTTCAACAACTACTGGGCAGCGAGGTGCCGGCCGGACGAACGCCCGGTGCCTCCGCCGAAGCCGTCGCGCGCACCTTCGACGCTCTTCTTCGATACGAAATTCAGGCAGCCGAGTCGATTCTTCGATCGGCCATGCTGCTCGCGCCATTCGACGAACTCTTTCGCGGAATACTCTTGCCCCTGGTTCGAAAGATCGCCGAAACGTGGGGCCAGGGCCGCTTATTGGTTGGCCAGGAACACCTAGTTTCGTGCCTGGTACGTAACTTAGTCGGCAGTTGCGGGGCAGCAACCCGTAACGCTCGCTCGACCACGCGCATGGTTTTTGCGACCCCGCCGGGCGAACTGCACGAGTTCGGCATCCGCGTTGCGGCGTGTCTGGCGGCGGCCCGCAACGTGCACACGTATGTCCTGGGCCCGAACGTTCCGGCGGACGAGATCATTTCCGCCGTTCGCCAGACCGATGCCAACATCGTCGTCGTCGGGTGCACGCTCGATGGAGCGCCGTCCGAAACCCAAGCTTACCTACAAGCGCTGGAGCGAGGCCTTCCGACCCGCACACGGCTCTGGATAGGTGGCCGAGGTGCATCGCCGTCGTTAATTCGCGACTCCTCCAGCCGCACGCGGTGCATGTCGTCGTTAATTGATTTTGTCCAGCAGCTGCCTACGGACCAAACGTCAACTGCTGCTGCGTTTGTCCAAGACGGCGTTACGCGTCAGTATGACGCGGGTAAGGGCGCCTACTTCACTTCACAATAGCGCTATAAATCGGAGACAACTATGGACCCTATGCATTTGCGACGAGCCGCATTCAGTTTCGTGCTTTGCCTGGGTGCGGGCACGTTGGGAGCATGCTCCTCGCCGTCCACTCAAAGCACTGGCCTTCCGGCATCGGGAGCGGGATCGGCCGTGCAATCATCGTACGCCTACGACACTGATTCACAAGACGCGAGCCGAACAACCACGGACCCCAGTTTCTTAAACCCGCTCGCGAGCAAACTCCGGAACAACGAAACGCTCGGTTTCGGTGCCGACAAGCTGTTAGTTTTCAGCTATCGTCAGCAATTCGACTGCGTCGTCGGGCCGTTCAGCGATCTCAACTCCATCGGTAAGCCCGCCGACATCGCTCCGCAACAGTTTGCGTCGCCGGAGTGCGACATTGGCATCGATTCAAAACTCAACCCTCCCGGCAACCCAATAGCACAAACGGACACATTGTTCGTTCTCGTTCCATTCTTCGAGACCGACAAACACACGCCGGCGTTCACGCACGAACTGGGCAAGGCCCTCAAGAAACTCTTCGGATTCATTCCCGACGCGTTTAAGCCGAACCCCGGCGTCCCGGTTCAATGCCCTGCACCTGCGGACCAACCTGGAACCTGCACGATGCATCCGCTTCAAATTAACCTTGGTCCGTTGGTGGTCGCGCTTGGCCTGCTCCCGGCCGGAACAAATCTGTACGTTCCGCTCGTCAACCACGACCATCTCGTCAACAACTCGAACATTAACGTCAAGCCGGAATGGTGGAAGCTCGTCGTCGTTTTGGTTGAGAATCCAAAGGCGTGGCCGAATGCCGCAGGCACGACCGGAATCACGTCGGTAGCGAAGCTTCGGGCCGCGCAAGCGAGCAAAGAAGCCAGCGCCGACGTCGTCAGCAACTTCTTCCTCTATTTCAACTCATACGCCACGCACGGCTCCAACCAGCAAATGCCGAAGATGCCTATGTAAAAGGCGATTACTTCGAAGACTGCCCAAAGGCCCTTGTCGCCGCGCTGCGTGAACCAGCGCGGCGACAAGGCGCAGGTGCGCCTTCGAAGGCGGATAAGTTCCCCACCCACGCCACGCGAAGGACGGGAGAAGGCGATGGGACGCTCGGCGATTCGTAATCTTGCAATACTTGCCGGCCTCGGCGCATGCATCGTTGCGTGCAGCCAATGGCAGGATCCCCGGCTGCCGCCGCTCACGTCATCCTCTGCGCGGAGCGCTGACGGCCGCGCCGGAGAGAACGCGATCGCGATTCGCGGAATTGGCAACGACCCGCGGCTCGATAAGCTCGTCACCGCGTTTATGTCGCAATGCGGCGTGCCGAACGCCGAGTTGGCAGTCGCTAAGGCGGGCACGATTACTTTTTCACACGCTTACACCAACCCGGCGCGCGCGATTTCGACGACGCAGCGTTCGACGACGATGCGCCTGGCAAGCCTGTCGAAAGCTTGGACGAGCGCCGCGCTCTATAATCTCATCGTAGCTCGCAAAATCGAGCCGCGTTGGAAAGTGTTTCAGTATCTCGGCATTACCAAACCGCTTCCAGCACGCGCTCGGGTCGACCCGAGAGTCTACGACATAACGATCAACGACATGATTCTGCATGAGTCCGGCTGGGACGATCGCGTCTCGCACTTCGATCCGACGTTTGAAATGCGCCAAATCGCGCTCGCGCTTGGGCTCGATCACCCGATCGACCAGACCCAAGAAGTACGCTACCAGCTCCACGAGCCGCTCCAGGAAAAGCCGGGAACAACCTATGCCTACTGCAACTTTTGCTATACCGTTCTGGGAATGGTGGTTGCCAAAGCCTCCGGCCGGAGCTATCGGGCCTATCTAACGAAAATTCTGGGCTCCGAACTTCGTCTCAGCAACGTCGCAGTCTCGCCCACTGTCGGCGCTCGCCTGCCCAATGAAGTCGCAAAATACTATAATCCCTACGCTGGACTCTCAGCGCTCTATATAGATTCAAGGCGGAAGTACCCGTATCCGTATTCGGGCGACGGCATGCTCGATGAAGTCGCGCAAGGCGCCGGTGGGCTCGAAACCAATGCGGACTCCATGCTGGTACTCATGAAGCATTACATCATCTGGGGAGTTGGCACGCCCCCGCCTTTGGGTCAAGACTGGGCGCGTGAAGGCGAAATGCCCGGAACCAACACCTGGGCCGAGCAGCTGCCTAATGGAGTGCACTACGCCTTTCTTGTCAACACAAACTCGTACGCTTATGGAACGAATCCTAACGCGTTCACGAACCTTCAATACGAAATCGAGGCGACGCTGCAGGCCCATTGACCGAGCGCTAGAGCAGCGCTTCTATAGTAACCGGCAATTCGCGGACGCGAACGCCGGTAGCATGGTAAACGGCCGAGGTGATCGCTGCAGCGACTCCGGCTAACCCGATTTCGCCGATGCCTCGCGCGCCGTGCTCGTTGAGATACGTATCGGGATAATCGAGAAACGTGACGTCCATACTCGGCGCGTCGGCATTGGTAGCGACGACGTAGTCGGCGAGATTGCTGTTGATCGGAGCGCCCGAGCGAGCGTCATACGTCGTGCGCTCGAATAGCGCCATCCCGACGCCCATCACGAGCGAGCCATGGATCTGGTTGCGCGCGGTGCGCGGATTGATGATCGTTCCTCCGTCAATAACGGTCACGATCCGGGCGACGCGTAGCCGGGCGGTTTGAGGCTGCCAAGTGACTTCGACGAAATGCGCACCATACGAGTGGGCCGAGCGATCGGGCGGACCTTCCCCGAAGGTCCGCGAGCCTTTGCCCGAGCCACTGACGAGTGCGACCGCCGCGGCGGTGAGAACCTCTTGGAACGCAACGCGGTCAGCCGGCGAGTCTTTGACGACGATGTATCCGTCCTTAAACTCGAGCTCGTCCGCGCTGTGCCCAGCGAACCGCGCGCCGTTGCCGGTCGCGAGCCCAATGGCAGCTTTCATTGCCATGCGGGCGGCTTCGTTGACCGCCGGAACGACCGACGCGGTCGCCATCGAACCGCCTGACGTCGGCCCCGGAGGTAAGTTCGTATCTCCAATCTCGACGATTACTCGCTCGACGGCAATGCCGGTCACCGCGGCGACGAGTTGCGCGAGTACGGTATACGTGCCTGTTCCAATGTCTTGGGTGGCAATTCCAACGAAGGCCGAGCCGTCGGCACGCAGTTCCACTCGTGCTTCCGCAGCGAAACGCGCGGCTAGCCACGAGCAACCCGCCATTCCCCACCCGAGAATCGCGTCTCCGCGGCGCATCGAACCAACGCCGGCGGTCCTTTGCGACCAGCCGAACTTCTCTGCGCCGAGCGTGAGGCACTCGATATAATGGCGCGACGAAAACGGGATGTTCTGCTCTTGGTCCCGTTCGGGCTCGTTCCTGATGCGCAACTCCACCGGATCGATGTCGAGAACTCGCGCCAATTCGTCGTATGCCGACTCAATGGCGAATAACCCGGGAACGGCGCCCGGGCCACGCATCGCCGTTGGCGCTCCGACGTTACGCTTCGTCTGAGCGTTCGTGACGAGCAGGTTCGGCGTTCCGTAGAAGAACGGCGTCACCTCGCCGCAGTCCTCTTGGTACTCGTCGTAGAGGCTGCGATGATTCACGTAATCCTGCCGCAGCGACGTCAACGTGCCATCGCGGCCGGCACTCATACGGACGCGTTGCTGCGTTCGAGCACGGTGGCCGGCCGACTCAAAATTCTGCTTGCGGCTCAGAACCAACTTGACAGGGCGGCCGAGACGGCGCGCCGCTGCGGCGGCGAGAAGCTCGTGCGGCCAAACCCACAGCTTCGCGCCGAAGCCCGAACCGAGAAACTTCATAATAACGCGGACGTTCTCACGGCGTTGGCCGAGCATTTCGCTCAGAACGTTTCGGCTGTTGACGACGGCTTGCGTGGTATTGTACAACGTGATTTGCTCGCCATCGGGAACGGCGACCGATGCATGCAACTCGATTGCGTTGTGGGTTTGCACGGGCGTGACATACGTCTGGTCGACGCGCGCGTCGGCCGCCGCGAACGCCGCCTCAGGGTTGCCGCGCCGGCTCTGCTCCTGGGGATCGTCGTCAGCCGTGAGCTCGAGCGAAACGTTCGGCGGGCGCACGTCGGCGTATGTGACCGTAACGCATGCTGCCGCTGCAACGGCTTGCTCGAAGGTCTCTGCGATCACCAACGCCACATACTGCCCGTAGTAGCGAATAACGTCGTCCGCAAACGGCGGCCGCGACTCATCGATTGGACCGGCTTCCGGCGATGACTTGTAGAGCGCCGGCATATTGTCGCGATAAAAGATTTCGATGACACCAGGCATCTTCGACGCAGTCTTCGCGTCGATAGATGTGACCCGGCCACTCGCGATCGAGCTCCCGACCCCAATCCCGTACAGCATGTTTGCAAAGTTGTGGTCGGATGAATACTTGGCACTTCCCGTCAGCTTGAGCGGGCCGTCGATACGCGCAAGGCCTTGCCCGATCGCGCTCATGGGTATCCCCGCGAGTCATTCTGGATCACGAGGCTCAACGCGTGCATGACGCAGCGTTTGGCGAGCTCGACTTTGAACTCGTTATCCGGCTGAGGTCTCGCGTCGCGGAGCATGATCTCAGCCGCGATCTCCAAACTCTGCGCCGTTGGGGCGACGCCTTGCAGTGCACTCTCCGCCTCCACGCTGCGCCAAGGTTTGGTCCCGATGCCTCCCATTGCGATACGCACCCGTTCGAACGCGCCGTCATTGAAGGTCGCGACGACTGCCGCAGATGCGAGCGCAAACTCGTACGATGCCCTATCGCGTAACTTGAGATACGTCGAGCGTGCACGCGGGGACGGCGGAGGAAGCGTTACCGAAGTGATCAGCTCACCGGCTTCGAGAGTCGTTTCGCGATCCGGCGTATTCCGAGGCAACAAGAAAAAGTCGTCGATCGCAACCGACCGCTCGCCCTGCGTTCCCAGAATTTGGATCGTCGCCTCGAGCGCCGTGAAGACCACGTTTTGATCCGATGGGTTCGATGCGATGCAATCGTCGCTCGTTCCAAGGATCGCGAGATTGCGACTGAACCCGCCAATCGCGGAGCATCCGCTTTTCGGCGAGCGTTTGTTGCAAGCATAGGCGGGATCGCGAAAATAAACGCACCGCGTTCGCTGTAGGAGGTTCCCGCCGGTTGTTGCCATGTTGCGTAGCTGTGCCGAAGCCCCCGACAGGAGTGCCTGCGCAAGTACCGGGTAATCGCGCGCGACGTCCGGATGATAGGCGACGTCGGCGTTGCGAGCGAGCGCGCCGATCCGCAACCCGCCGCCTTCCGTGCGCGCAATATCGCCGAGCGGAAGGCGATTGATATCCACGACCTTCGGCGGAGCCTCGACGTTGAGCTTCATCAGGTCGATCAGCGTGGTTCCCCCGGCGACGAACTTCGCGCCACTAACGTGTTGTCGCAAGGCATCTTCGACGGTGGCCGCTCGCGTAAAATCGAAGGTCTTCACGCCTCGCCGCTCCGCACGGCCTGAATGGCGGCGACGATATTCTGATAGGCCCCGCATCGGCAGATATTGCCGCTCATGCATTCCGCGACGTCGGCGTCAGAAGGGCCGCACGGTTCGTCCAGCAACGCGGTCGCGGACATGAGTTGACCCGGCGTGCAGTAGCCGCACTGATATCCGTCGTGCTCGAGGAAGGCCGCCTGCATCGGGTGCAGCGCACCAGGGGCGCCGATGCCTTCGACGGTGACGATCGTATCGCCATCGTGCATCAGCGTAAACGCCAGGCATGAATTGACGCGACGGCCGTTGACGTGGACCGTGCACGCACCGCATTGACCGTGGTCGCAGCCCTTCTTCGTGCCGGTTAGATCGAGTGTTTCTCGCAGCGTGTCGAGCAACGTCGCCCTCGAATCGACGTCGAGTTCGACGAGTTTGCCGTTGACGGTGAACGCGACGTGCGCCGTTTCGATCACTTGCCGACGTGAAACTGCGTGACGTAACTCCAAAGTCCAAAAATCTTGAGTAACCAGATAACCACGACGATAACGACGACGGCATTCAACAACGTCTTTATCGACCCGGCCATCGGTATGTACGTATTGATCAACCAAAGCAGGACACCGATGACTATCAACGCTATGACGACTTCGATTAAAGGCACGGACGATCTCCTTATTCGGACGAGTAAATCAAGCTTCGCGGAGCGCTCTGAAGAGGAGAATTCTATACCCTTCGCTCTCGATTCCAACCGACGTCACGCAGATCTCTTCGCGCGCAAGCACGGAGTCCGTCTCCCAGTCGTCGCGCTCGCTATTGTAAACGCGAGTGTGATAGCGAACGCCCGATTCGAGTAGCCCCGAAAGGTCGATTGGGACGTTCGTTGTCGAGTTACTAACATTGCCGACCAGTACGGCGAGTTCTCTTTCTCTGCGCAGCGCTACGACTCTCGCAATGCGAGAAAAAATCGGAATCGAATCGGAAACGTCCTCTTCGTAGAGCGAGTGCGTGAAATCGGTGTTGATTTCGCACGTCGTGAAGAGGTTGAGCGAACCTTGCGTACGCACCGCAAAGTACGATATCTCCCGCCGATGATACGGTAAACGCCGCAACGCCACCCATTTCCAATCCGCGGGGATCAGCGGATTGATCTGAAGGCGATCGCCGGATAGCGTGAGACCGCAGACGCCTTCGATCGCGGCCCAGAGGAAGCGCGGAGGTTCCCACGGACTAAGACGCATACCCCGATTGACGAGTGAATCCCCATCGAACCACTCACTGAACTGTCCGGGGACGGTATTGTGCTTTCTCGGATCGCGCGCGTAGTGCTCGAACGACGCTCGCAAGGCGTTTACCATAAACTCGGGATGGTATCGGGCTGCGGCGAAAGCATACCACCACGTTAAACCGGGCCAAACGCCGCCAAGCAGCCCTGCGTACGCCGCTGGGTCGTATCGCGGATCGAGCGCCGAGGCGGTCCGCAGGCCCGCCTCCGTCCAAAAATCTGGTGAGTTCAGGCGCGCGATAACGCGAAAGCCCGTTTCATCGTCGCAGGTATGGAACATCACGGGGAACACCTCGTCGCCCGTGACGTCGGTGTGCGGATTCCCGTGAATATCGATGTTGAGATAGAATAGGCCCGTCTTTGGATTGATGAGATGCTGCTGCATCGCTGCGCGAATTCGATCCGATGCAGTGGCGAACGACTCGATCTCGGCGTCATTAGCATCGACCCGCTCGGCGAGATGCGCCAGTTCCTTGAGGGCCGCGGCGCATTCCGCATTGATTTCGGTCACCGCGCCGTTGATCGAATAGTTCGCAATGATATTTCGCCAGCTCGCGATTGCCCAAACGTTGCCCCTCGGATCGTCGGCATTGCAGACAACGAGCATCCGCTCATCCATCTGCGATATTATGTAGCGGCCGGCGCGAGCTAACGATGGAAAGATTTTTCGAAGCCAATCCTCGTCGCCGGTCGTTCGGAAATGATGGTTCGCAGCCATGATAAAGAGCGGGGTGTCGTCATTGACATTGAGCCCATCGTCTTCTACGCGGCCCGTCAAAGCGTCGACGAACTCGGGTAGCTTGCCGTTGGGATACTGCCACGAGCTTATCTTATCCAAGACCGATCGCGAAAAAATCGGCATGAAGTAGTCGCAACCGTACACGAACCACGCGCAGTCACGGATGACCACGTTTGACATTACCCCGGGATCGTTCGTAAAAAGCCAGCCGTGTGGATACCGGGCCATGACCCGGCGCATGTTGACCTTGCTCCACAGCGCACCATCGTTGACGACCTCGTCAGGGGTGATGACTTCGCCTCGGTGGATCTCGTCTTCAAGCGTCGCCAGGGTTTGACGAAATGTATCGACCGCAGAAACGGCGTTGAAAGAGTCTAAAGCGCCGGCGACGTCCTGATCGTAGATGCCGGATTTGAACGCGAAAGATTCGCGCTCGCCGGGACCAACGCGAATATCGACTTGCAAGCTGCCGAGAATATCGCCGATTGCCTTAGTTTCGTTGGTCAAAGCATCCGTTCGCGAGGTGCTATACACATTTCCAAAGTCGAAACTGGTCTCGTACGCGCTCGGCTCGCGGGTAAGCGCAAAGACTCGCACCAGGCTGCCGTCGCTTTGATTTTTCGCAATCAGTCCAAAGACACTCTTGTCATACTGAGCGAAGACATCGTCGGTCGAATCGCCGCGCAGACGGGCGAACCCATTAACGCGCAGGTCTTGCTCCTGGGCGCCGCGATTTTCTATTTCGATCATCTGATAGAGCACGGAGGGATCGGACTCCGTGCCGTTTTGCATTGCCTGAAGCGGCAAAAACAACGTTTCTGTAATGTATATCGAACCTGCGACATCGAACGAACGGCGCTGAAAGGCCGGGTGAATCTCGACCACGACCTCGTCGAGATTGAGCGACAGCGGCGTATATACCTTACGCTTTTCTTCAGAAGTACGCAATGCCGCATCCCGCAAAGGCCGCCCCGCTATGGCAAAGCGTACGGCAATCGAGCCAATCAGGGCGCAGCCTCGAGCGATGCAAAACACGCGTTCGACGTCGCCCGTATTTTTTGTATTGACCCAGAGCGACGTGTTGCCAAAACTCGGCCCCATTCCGAGGCGCCCCGCCGTGGTTCGATAACTGGGCAAGTTCCGGGTCGGGTCGAGTTGGTATGTGGACGATCGGGCCTCGCCGGTCGCGCTCACCGAGCTGCACGCAACAAGGCGATGCTGCGTTTAGGATCGATTAGCTTCAGTTTTCCGCCTGGTACTGTCGTAGCTCCCTCGAGGATCAGCGCACGAACCTGTCGGGGCGTGAGGGCCGGATTCAGGGCGAACAATTTTCCCGCGAGATTGGTGACGTTCGGAGCGGCCATCGACGTTCCTGAAAACTTGACAGTATAGCCCTGCGGAATCTTACTGGGAACGTGGAAGCCGTCGGCATAGACGGCTACGGTCGGTCCGTAACTCGTGAAGCTAGTCGAATCGCCGGCTTGATTGACGGCGCCAACCGTGAGCAAATTCGGGTAAACGAGCGAGCCTGGCACATCTTGCGCGAACGTTGCATCGTTATCCCCATTTCCGGCCGCCGCAACAAAAAGCGTTCCGGGCGTGTCACGGATCATCGCTTCGATTGCGGTGCGCCAAATGGCGTAAAGCTCCTGCGCTTTCTGCTTTCGCGCCTGCGGATCGGCGGTGGCATCGGTCTTTGCAAGCCATTGCTCGAACTCGCTGACTTGATCGCCCCAACTCATATTGACGACGCGCACGTTGCGTTCGCGGAAGAACGCGCCGATCGCGGCAAAATCCTGCGCCATGCGCCGCGCCCATTCGACAGTTGGGGCAAATGCGAGATTCGGTAAGTTATCGTCGAACCGCGCTACGACAATTTGGGCTCCCGGGTTTCCGCGCGACGCGATTCCGGCAACATGGGATCCGTGAGCGTATTCGCCCACGACGTCCATCTCGCGCTCGAACGCCGCCTCCTGCGTTGCATCGAGCGAGCGAAGGTAGGCGGCTGCAGCAGCGGCATCGGGCGAAACGATGCCGCTCTCCATGTCGCTAAACCCGGTCAGCAACTTCACGATTTTGGGATAGTCCGAAGCTACGTCGGCCGGCACGGGATAAAGATCCGAACTCGACGGCGTCCCATCGTCGGCGAACGCCAATCCGTGCTGAACCGCGCCGGCCCCCCCGTACATCCGCATCGGATAATCATGTGGATCGACGCCGGAGTCGAGGATGCCGATGCGCACCGGCGCTTTTACTTGCGACGGCGCCAAGGTCACGTCGCGCATCGCCCAAATGTCAGGCTTGGTTGTGTCGTGCCGCGCAATGTACGCTTGCAAAATCTGCACGTCTTGTGGAAGAAGGGGCAGCAACACCAATGCGGCTCGCAGGCGCACGAGCTGGCGTCCGGAAGGACCGTCGAGCGTTCCGCTCTTCGCCGCGATGGGATCGAAGTCGTGAGCCACGTTCCCGACGACGCCATCTCGCGTCTGGACCGGCTCGAAGCCCGCCGCGTCTTTGACAGAGTCACCCACGACACTCCAGGGTAGTGCAAAGACGGCCGTGCGATCAGCCTGCGCAAAACTACCCGACGCGACTGCGAGCTCGAGGCGTCCCGCGAGCAGAGCGCGACTCGGCTTCGTCTCGGCGGCACGCAGCGCCGCGACCGTCACGCGGATCCCCGCCGTGTCACCCGACAAGAGCTGTCCCGCCAGGCGCGTAGCCAGATAATCGCGCAGCGTCGCCTTGTCGGTGATATCGTACTGCGCGAGCGTCTTCTCGACGTCGGATTCAACGGCGCGCAAGAATGGCGCGAACGTGGCGTCGTCAGCGACCACCAGTTTGGATGGCGCCATCGGCATCGGATAGGCGAATCGCGGAAGCTGCGTCTCGTCGGTGACGATCGTACGTCCGCTCTGAGCGAGGCTCGCGAATTGCAACGGACTCGCCGACCAGCGCACCGGTCCGGCAAAGGTCGCGATCGGCGCTAGCAGCGCCAAAGCCTGAAAACAGGCGGCAAGCGCGATGGTATCTTTACGCATTGCTCGACTCTTCGACGCCCGGAGAGCCGGCAACTACCTCGACGGGAATTGTCATGCACGCGCGCCGAAGCGAATCGTGATTTCTGCACGCGGCATACGTCGAACCGGAGGTCAACATGTCTTATAAAGTACCGCGACTTCTCTCGGGCGTTTTGATTTTGGGGCTTGCGGCGTGTCAGTCGAACGCCGTGCAGCAGACGCCCTTCCTTAGCGAAGAGAGCGCCGCAAATGTCGCGGCTGCGCAAAACTGCGATCGAAGCGTCAACGACACGCTCGCAAAAGTTGAATCCTGCATCCAGCGCGAGCGACTCTGGCGCCGATTGACGGTGTTTCAACGAATCGCCGACGCAAATCCGGGCAGCCAGGGCCACGGCAATCGCGATACCGGAACACCCGGATATCGCGCCTCCGTTGCCTACGTGGCCAAGGTGATGCGACGCGCCGGCTATGACGTCCGGATCCAACAATACGTCTATACCACGACCGAACTCGCCGGCACGCCGCAGTTTCGCGTCGGCAATCGAAACTACGCACTCGAACGGGACTGGTTCGTCGCGCGCGGCTCGGGGACCGGCGATGTTGACGGACCGATACAGCCGGCGAACGGCGCCCACACTGGGTGTTCGTCCGGCGATTACGCCGGTTTTCGGCCGGGCAACATCGCATTGCTCGCGCGCGGCCCCTGTGACCCCGATCTGCAGGTGGAAAACGCCCAGGCGGCCGGCGCGGCGGCCGTCATCCTCTATAATATGGAAACGGGCGCTTCGCAGACTCGACTGATGGATGCGGCGAGAATTCCCGTTGTGGGAGCCGCGTCGAATGTCGTCGGGAATGAGCTCGAAAGCCGCTACGAATCCGGCAGCGCTCCGACAGCACGCATCGAGATCCGCACTCGGCAGAGAAGCGATCTCGACTACAACGTTATTGCCGACTCGAAATTCGGCGATCCCAACCGTATCGTCGTCATCGATGCGCACCTGGACGCGATCTACGGTGCCGGAATGCTCGACAATGCATCGGGATCGACGACGATCCTCGAGATCGCGCTGGCCATGGCGAAGACGCCGACACGCAACCGCTTAAGGTACATGTGGTTCGGCGGGGAGGAACTGGGCTTACTGGGGTCTCGCTTCTATACCACGCATTTGGCTCAAACAGAGCTGCGCAAAATCGCCTTTGATGTTGACGCCGACGTGACGGCTACTCCGAACTTCGACATTCTCATCGCCGACCCGGGGCACGCCACGAAGGTGAAGCGATTCCCCAAGAATGTTGTTCCGCAATCGCAGCTCGGCAATGACTACTTCTACGATTTCTTCAAAGCCGGTGGAATAGTCTCGCGCCCGGCCAACTTCGGCAACAACGGCACCGATTCGTTCGCCTTTAGTCTTGTCGGAGTTCCGAATACCGGCATCCTCACCCAACAAGACTGTTGTAAGCACACATGGGAAACGCAGCTGTGGGGCGGCGTCCGCGGTAACTACGAAGGCAAGATCCCGAGCTTCAACGGGGGCTGCGTCGATTATCCGCACCGCTGGTGCGACAACCTTTCGAACAACGATCCGTTCGTGCTGGAACTTGCCTCCAAAGCTACCGCGTACGTTACCTTTGAGCTAGCTAACCGCGCGCGCTTTCCGCGGCGATGAGCGTTAGCACCACCGTCCGGGAGTCCAGTACCATCCATGGCGCGGCTCGTGAACCCAGTGTCCCTGACACCAAGCGCCGCCGTGACGGACCCACGAGCCCGACACCCAAGTATAGCGTCCGCCATACCAGCGATAGTAACCGCCTACCCAAACGTAGCCGCGACCCGGGCGCCCCGGCACCCGCTCGACGACGGCTGCGGGTGGCCCCGTCTGCACGTAGACGTAGCCTGCCGTCGCCGGCACTGACATTGCAAAAGAACCCGCGGTCGCGAGGATGACCGCCACCAAAACGCTCTTCATCATGTGTTTTCCTTTCTACGCAAATCATACAACATACCGAATACCGACAAAACCGACCATGCCAAGTAGTCTGGTCGTTCTTCGAAGCCGGGAAGCGGTCTCTTCCTGGAGAATCGCAATTTTATGAATATCGCCGTCTTTCTCTTTACGCTCCTCGTTGCGCAGCAGTACCCCATTCAACAACCCGGGCCGATTCAGGCTCCAAAAGGACCCTGGCTGACGCCTGGGCAGATTCAAAAACCGGGCCCGATTCAAAAGCCGGGTCAGATCCAGATTCCCAGAGGGATCCAGGCAATCAAGACGACCACGCAATCCTGCGGCAAGAAATACACCGTCGGCTCCGATGCCCTTTTTGCCTTCGATAAGTATACGCTTTCGCCCGACGCGGAGAAGACGCTGGGCGTTCTCGGGCCGATGCTCGAGAAGTCGGCGCACCAGCCCATTCACATCGTTGGATACACCGACGCGATCGGCTCGGTGGATTACAACATCACGTTGAGTGAGGAGCGCGCGAAGACGGTGCGCGATTGGCTGGCAGCGCACCGCTACATCCCCGCCTCCACGCCGTACGTCGGTCGGGGCAAGGCCGACCCTGTTGCGCCGAATACCAAGCCCGATGGATCGGACAATCCACTCGGACGTCAAAAGAACCGGCGCGTGGAGATTACGGTAGGAACGTGTCGGTGAGGCTGCTGCCTCTCGCATGCGCTCTTTTGATGGCGGCGTGTGCTCGCGCCGGCAGCCCCACGCTCCCAAACGATGCGACGCAGGCGCGCCAGGGGGACTTACACTCGGCGACCGCGACGTTCAAACATCTGCTTAGCTTTAATGGTTCCGATGGCAAAGCGCCCGACGCCCGCCTCGTTGATGCCGGTGGTGTGCTTTACGGCACAGCCTATAGCGGCGGCGTGCATGACGAAGGGGCTGTTTTCGCGTTTACGACGTCCGGCAAACTTACGGTGCTCCATAACTTCAAAGGCGACCGCGACGGCTCGCTCCCGTTGGCGAGTCTCTTAAGCGTTAACGGCACGCTCTACGGCACGACCGTGAACGGCGGCGGCGCCAACGGTGAAGGTGTGGTGTTCGCCGTCACAAGCTCGGGGGCAGAGAGCGTCGTGCATCGTTTCTCGGGCGGGAGCGACGGTGCGAATCCGTACGCCGGCCTCGTCAATCTCAACGGCACGTTGTATGGGACGACCGCGGGCGGCGGCAGTTCGTCGGCGGGCACCGTTTACACGATCTCAACTTCCGGAAAGGAAACGGTGATCTACGAGTTCGGACACCGTCAAAACGACGGTGCGACTCCAGTGGCCTCACTGACCGAAGTCGGTAGTACGCTTTACGGGACCACGGAGTATGGTGGCACGGGATGTGGCTCGTCGGGCTGCGGCACGATTTTCAAAATAAGCAAATCCGGCTCCGAAAGCGTCGTCTACGCCTTTAAAGGAGGAAGCAAAGACGGTTCGCAACCGTCATCGTCCCTCGTCGATCTAAATGGAACTCTTTACGGTACCACCACCTTCGGGGGCGCCGCGAACGCCGGAATCGTGTTTAAGGTTTCCCCCGCGGGCGCCGAAAGAATCGTCTATAATTTTCAAGGCGGAACGAAGGACGGCGCCGAGCCGCAAGGATTGTCGGTGCTCAAGGGGACGCTCTACGGGACGACTTTCGCGGGCGGCTCGAGCAACCTCGGGACGCTTTTCGCGCTGACGACGGCCGGTAAAGAGAGCTTGATTCACACGTTCAAGGGGGGAATCGACGGAGCGATGCCGCGTGCTCCCCTATTTGCCTCGAACGGCACGCTCTACGGCACGACCGCTGCCGGCGGCGGCAATCAGGCCGGAACGATTTTCAGCATAACCCCGTGAGCACGCACGGGCGACTCAGCACTTCCGAGTGAGACTGTAACCACCGCCGCTCATATGCTTGCCGTCGGGTGAGAGCGTTAGGGTGTGATTCCCGTAATAAGTAAACGTTACCGTGTTGCCCTTGAGACCCCAGTTGCCTGAGACTCCTTCGCTATCGGTTACGTTTCCCGTGAGATCCATCGTGAACGTTAGCTTGGAGTCGCTGTCGGAGACCCACGTGCCGACGAGGTTCGTGGTGGCGCAGCCCGTCGGTACGGGAGTGGGTGTCGGGAGTGCCGCCAGCGCCGTAATCGCGCCGCCGTAAAATTTATGCGCGACGTCCAAGCACAATGCGTCAGCGGTATATGGATTGTCGGGTAGCTGCACGACGCACGTGAACGTGACCACGTATCCCGTCGGCAGTCCGTAGCAACGCACCGCGGCCGTCGCCGTCGGCGTACCGGCGATGCCGTTAGTCGAATGAGCTACCCAATCGCCGCTGCCGGGACTGGACTCTTGCGCGTCCTGCAGGAACGCATCGAGCGACGCTCTGGCCTTCGCGCCGCAATCGGTTTGCGTCCCCTCCTGACTGACGTGGCGAATGCCGGCGGCAATATCGACCGAGGCCGGAGCCTCCGAGCCGCACCAAACGAGTGCCGCGAGCAATCCAATGGCTACGATGGCGCCGCGCCGAATGTTGCCAGTCATTGCTGGCCTCCGAAGGCGGTCGCGAGCTTGCCGCAGATGACGCTCGCTGATTCGGTCGCGGGAGGCGTTTGCGCGGCGCACGTGAGCGTCACGAGGTAGCCGTGGACCGCATCGAGCGGATAGCAGTGAACCGCGGCGGCCGCAAAGGAGTTGCCGGAAGCATCGGTGGCCCCGAGCCCCTCCCAGTTGCCGGTATCACCGTATTCGGCGGCCTTTCCCAGCACCGAGATCAACGCATCGCGCGCCTTGCCATTGCAGGCGCTCAGCGGCGCGTCCTTGACAACCGTACGCGCGCCGATGAAGAAATCAAGCGCGGCGGAAGCGGGCCGGCCGGTCACGCCGACCGCGAGCGACAAGCCAACCGCGACCACCGTGAGCCGAGCAACGATCATCTTCGACACAAGCGACCTCCGTAAGCGAACAGATGCGTTAGACGGCTGCAACGCGCTCCCCTACGGGAATGCCGGACCCGCTGATGCAACAGCCCGGCATATGCGACGAGCGATTGGCCTTCTGAGTTGTTGTGTGTTTCTCGGCGCCGCCGCGCCGAGCGATCCTTTCTCATGGCTGGAAGACGTGCATGGCGCGCGTGCGATGGCGTGGGTTCACGCACAGAATGCAAGAACGCTCGCCGTCCTCGAACGTGACCCGAATTTTTCGACCCTCTACAACGAAGCGCTCGAGATCGCGCAAGCGAAGGATCGCGTTCCGGTGCCGCAATTCTTGGCGGGCGCCATCTACAACTTCTGGCAAGACGGCCAGCACGTCCGCGGCATTTGGCGACGCACGACGGCGTTGGGGTTCGCAAGCGCCTCGCCGCCGTGGACGACGGTCCTGGATCTCGACGCCATCGCCAAGGCCGAGCGTGCCAACTGGGTCTGGAAAGGTGCCGATTGCCAGTGGCCGCGTGAGACACGCTGCATGGTCTATCTCTCCGACGGTGGTGAAGACGCAATCACCGCGCGCGAATACGATCTAACGACCGAAGCCTTCGTGCCGGGTGGTTTCACGCTCTCGCGCGCAAAGCAGCGAATCGCTTGGGAAAATGACGACTCGCTGCTGGCCGCGCGCGAGTGGTCGCCCGGAGAGCTAACGACATCGGGGTATCCCTACGTCGTCAAGCGCTTGGAACGCGGGCAGCCGCTCTCGAGCGCCGTTGAAGTCTTTCGCGGCGCGCCGTCAGACGGCGGGTACGGGGTCACGCCGATCGTGCTGCACGACGGCGCCGGAGATACGGCGGCGATTATCGAGCGGCCGCTCTCGACGTTTACGTCGGAACATTATCTGTTGACGCAACGCGGCGCGCAACGGCTCGACGTGCCGCTTCTGGCACAGACGGCCGGCTTGGTCGACGGGCGCCTGCTCTTCACGTTGCAGCAAGATTGGAGTGTCAACGGAGCGGTCTTTGCGCAAGGATCGCTCGTCAGCATCGATCTTGCGGCGGCAATGGCCGATCCGCAGCACCTGCGACCCTCGCTCGCCTACGCCCCTGGTCCGCGCGAGTCGCTCGACGCGGTCGCGCAAACGAGTTCGCGTTTGCTGCTGACGACGTACGAAAACGTGCGCGGGCGCGAGTGGGTCTACACGCCGGTCGCCGGTGGTGGCTGGTCGAAAAAACGCCTCGACCTGCCGGACGATTCCTCGGTCGTCGTCAACGACGCCGATCTTCACGGCGAGAGCGCGTATATCACTACAACGAGTTTCTTGACGCCATCGACACTCTGGCACCTCGACGCGTCGAACGCTGCACTTTCGATCGTTCGCGTCTCGCCGGCACGTTTCGACGCTTCGAATAGTGCCGTCGAGCAACGCGAAGCAACGTCGAAGGACGGCACGCGTATTCCATATTTCATCGTGCACCCCAAGGGCATGAAACTCGACGGCAAAAATCCGACGCTTTTGTACGCGTACGGCGGTTTCGAAGTTTCGCTGACGCCCAATTACAACGGAATTTTAGGTAAACTGTGGCTCGAGCGCGGCGGGGTTTACGTTTTAGCAAACATTCGCGGCGGCGGCGAGTTCGGACCCGCCTGGCACCAAGCCGGACTCACGACGCATCGTCAACGCATCTACGACGATTTCGCCGCTGTCGCAAAGGACCTGATCGCGAGGCGAGTTACGAGCCCACGGCGCCTCGGCATACAAGGCGGATCGAATGGCGGCCTGCTGATGGGCGTCGAGTTCACCCAGCATCCCGAGCTCTTCCACGCGGTCGATATTGCGGTACCGCTGCTCGATATGTTGCGTTTCGAGCAGATCGAAGCCGGCGAATCGTGGACCGGCGAATACGGCAGCGTAGCCAATCCGGTGCAACGCGCCTTTCTCGCCTCGATCTCGCCCTACAACAACCTCAAGCCCGGCGTTCGCTATCCCGAACCGCTCATCTGGACGACGACGAAAGACGATCGCGTCGGACCGCAACACGCTCGCAAGTTTGCCGCCAAACTGGAAGCGATGCATATCCCCTACCTCTTCTACGAAGTAACCGAAGGCGGCCACGGAGCGGGCGCCAATTTACGCGAACAAGCGCTGACCAGCGCGCTGCAATGGACCTATTTGATCCGCAAGCTAATGTACTAGCCTGCGGTGGCGGTTACTCGCTGTCCGGCGCGATCAACGAGGGTCGCTCGTGCGCAAACAGCGATTCTCGATAAGGGGCCGGGATCGGCGTGAAAGCGCGCGGTTTCTGAGTAAAATCGAACACGTCGAGCATGCTCGCCGCACGCGTATCGGTGAATCCGCGCGACGGCGGCCCAATCGGCGGCAGATTGAAGATCTGCTCGACAAATTTGAGAATGCTGCCGTATTCATATTGTGTGTGCGAAACGTAGCCGGCCTTCGCACCGCGCGCGATGCGTGCGTAGGGCGAGATAACGATGCATGGCACTCTGATGCCCAGGCCCCGGAAGTCGAGTTGCGGGGGCGGCACGTTATCGTACCAACCGCCCCAGTCGTCCCACAGCACGAGGATCGCCGTCGACTGCCAGTACGCGCTCTCGCCAATTGCGTTGACCACCGAACTAACCCATGACGGGCCCCGGTTGGCGCCGCTGCCCGTGTGATCCGAGTCGCGCCAGTCCGGCGTCACCCAGGTAACGTCGGCGAGCGCACCACGCTGCACATCCGTAAGCACGCGCGTCTGCGGCGCGACGACGTTCTGCCAATCGCGCCCGTGATAGACGCTTTGAACCGACGAAAACTCCGACCAAACTTTGCCGATGCGGCCTAGCGGTGCGGCATAATACTTCCAGGAAACACCGGCGGCGTCGAGCGTGTCGGCGATTGTGGGAAAGTTGCTGTAACACGGGAATGGACCGTTGAACCGCTCGACACGGCGTGCGTCGAGGGTAAAGGTGCGAGTTCCCGGCGGAGCTTCGCAGCCCCATTTCAAAGTATCGGGCGCGTCGACTTCGGCGATCGGCGTCAGTTTGATGTTGGTGTTCGCCGCGATCAAGCTTAGGTGCGCGGTATAGCTTGGACCGAACTCGGTCGGAAACATACGATCGGCCAAGACGTATTGGCGTGCCATTGCCCAGTACGGAGCCGACTCTCGTCGAGGCACGTACGCATAGGCGAAGTCCGCGCGCTGTCCATAGAAGTGCTCGTTCTCGAAGCCGTTCATTTTGCCGCCGTTCCAGCCGCTGATCGAGTCTCGCCAATTATTTTCGATGCCGCCCGGATTCTCGAGCGCGGTCGGATGCAGCGGGATCCTCCTCGCGCCCGCGTAGCCGAATGTCGGCGCGTCGGCTCCAGGAAAGCCGCTAAAAAGATTGTCGAAGCTTCGGTTCTCTTGAATGATAATTACGACGTGCTTGATGTAACGTTCCGGCGAACCGCCCGCGACGGGCGTCGACCGGGGAACGACGCCCCCGCATCCGACCAGCCACGCCGCCCATAGAAGAACCGCGGCTCGGAGCGAACGCCGGCGTAAGCACATCGTAAAGCGCTTGCGGGCCTAACGATTGCCTTGCGATCCGCCGCTTCTGAGCGGCGACTCGCTGATCGCTCCCGCTTTGCGAATGGCATCGACATCATTGACCAACGCCTGGCCGACGTTGTCTTGCGGGGGGCACGTGAGATCCGGCGAGGTCCATCCCTGCCACGTCACATGGGTTGACGAACCGAACGAAACGCTCTTCATGCAGGGAGCCGTCGCCGTATTCGCTTTGCGAGCCGCCGCGAGGTCGCGAAAGAAACGAGCCGCGGTCGCGGCTGGTACCGTAAATGCTTTGGCGGCGCTCGCCGCGGCGCCGCCCTTGTTTTGCAATGTCACCGAGGCTTTGCCATCGGACGAAACCGATATCGTATAGCCGTAAGCGTTGGTCGAGCCGGAATTGACGATCACCGCGCGATCGGCGGGTGCGGCAGCCATGCATGCCACAATCGCCAGAAGCAGCGTCAGAGTTGCGCGCATTTGCATTCTAAAAACCTCCCGTTCCGTTTGGCGTGCCCCAACCGGTCGCCGCGTCGTAGCCGCTGCTGCCGGCCACGTGATGGTACGCCGATGTCGGCCCGTGACGCCAGATCCACAACGGAGCATTCGCGCGTGCCGACGCAGGACCGAGTGCGAAAAGCGCCGCGACGATCGCAGTGCCGATGCCGGTTCCTCCCATCTCTTGCCAGCCGGCCGGCGATTGGTAAACGGCAACACCGGTTGCGGGATCGGCAACCGCCGATATATCGACGACCGCGCGAGTTTTACACGACTTTGCGTGCTGCCATTTCGGCTTGGTCACCAAGGCGCTGCAGCCACCGCCATTTCCCCAGGCGCGCTCGATCCAGCCGCGGCCCGACGAGGTGGGCAACAGCGACGTCCCCCCGACACACACGACGGCAGCATACGCGCACGGCCCGCGACTTCCGGGGCCCGCGCCTGCACTAGCAATCACGGCACGTGCGGACTGCCGATACCCCGCGGCGCTCGCGTTCTCTTCTTTACCGCCGTAGGAGTTCACGATCGTCAGCGCGCCAAGCGCGGCGGCGGCATTGTTACCGATCGAAAGGTCCGAACTCTTGTTGCTATTCGTCTGGACGAGGATGATCTTGCAATTGGGGCACGTTGCCGAAATCATGTCGAGATCGAGCGCCGCTTCCGCTCGCCAATCGTCGTTGGAATCAGCATTGAATTTCGGTAGCCCGTTTGCGCGGCCGCTCTGATTGACGATTCGCAGGCAGCCATTCGAGACTCCGCACGCGGGCAATCCCATGTTCTTGCGGTAGACCGCGAGATCGCCGGCCGCTTCAGGATAGCCGTACGCATCGACGACCGCAACGGTCGCGCCTTTTCCGCCGCTCTTTGCCGCTTGCGTCAAATCGTAGGCCGTCTGCAAATCGGAGGCGCAGTACGGCGCGGTTCGATTGCACGCGGGCGCCGAAGCGCGCGATGCGCCGGCATCCGGGCGAAGTATCGCGTCGCATTCGCGGCGCCCCGCGGCTGCGGGTTGCGCGCAGGCGTATCGTACTGCCGGCTTTGCGGCCGACCCTTCGGCCGGCGCGGCAGTACGTTCGCGCGGGTTGGAAATGGGAGCTTGCGCGTCGTCGGTCGAGTCGTCGTTAGAGGGTTCGGACGCAGCGCCGCCCGGCGCCGATTGAGGTGCTTGCATCGTGGCTTGCGCCGAACTCACCGGAAGCGGCGTCTGTTCCAGCGAGCTCCCGGCGCAGGACGCGAGCGAAACCGTGGCCAGCAGCGCGATGAGCTTTAGAATGCTCCGACCCCCGCCGGCGTTCCCCATCCGGTTGGTCCGTCGAACCCGTGATCGGCGGTGCAGATGTAGACCACGTTCGACGCGCACGTGACGCCGAGTCCCTTATCGAGATTGTTGCCGGTTATCACATCGTAGACATGTCCCGTGTGGTGGCCCCAGAGATACGTGCCGCCGTGCTGCCCCGCCGCGTTACCGGCCAGCGCGTACACACCGATAATGATTTGGGTCGATGCGCTCGTGCCGCCGTAGTACCCGAAGCAGTTGGGCGGCCTGCAGCCGTTCTCTTCCGAATTGTACACGATCACCGGTGTGCGCAGCGATGCGGTGGCCGACGTGTCCGCCGCCGAACGCATTCGACAGCCTTTGTCGGTCTGCCACGGCGGTTTGGCGATCTTCGTGCTGCAGGCGCTTCCCGTCGCGCCGCAGGGACCGCCGCATTGGTCGAACGTCCAGTCATTCCAGACCGTTTCGGACCAGCCGCGTTTGTTGTGCGAATCGCGAACGAGATGCGTGCCGCCGACGCAGACGACGTACGTGTACGTACACGGCTGAATCGGGCCGCCACCATATCGACCGCCGCCGCCGTTGTCACCGGCTGCGGCCGTAATCACGACGCCGGGCTGGTGAAAGATCGAATTATCTGAGCCTTCCGGACCGGAGCCCCAGGAGACGCCGATATACTTTGCACCGAGGCTGCCCGCGGTCCTGACCGACGTGTAAAGATTGCTGGTGTAATTGTTATTCGCCTGAACGAGAATGATTTTGCAGTTTGGGCAGATCCCCGAAACCATGTCGAGGTCGAGTGACTGCTCGCCCTTCCAATCGTCGCTGAGCGGCGGTTCGACGGGCAACGGTGCCGAGTGCCCCTCTTGATTGACGATTCTCAAGCAGCCCGTTTGCGTGCTGCACGCTTTGAGACCCATCGTCTTGCGGAAGTAGGCAAGGTCGGAGGCGGCGTGCTTGTACCCGTACGCGTCAACGATCGCAACAGTTTTTCCGCTGCCGGCGGTGAGCGACGGAAGATCGTAGGCCTTCTGCAGATCGATCGGACAATAGCCTAAGCTAAATGGGCAGGTCTCGGCATCGTCCCGAGCCTGTGTCGCCATTTGCACGTCTGGCCTGACGTCGGTTCGTACCAAGGCCAAGCATTCCATTCGCTCGGGAGCGGCAGCTGCGCAGAGCGCTCGAACCGGATTGGCACCAACGAACGGAATGTCGCCGTCGCCGGTCCCCGTCGCCGCAGAGCCCGGAACAAACGATTGATGCGTACCCAGCCCCGAGCATGCCGCAAGCGCGATGACGGTTAATACCGGTAAAGCTCGATGGATTGCACGATTCACAGAGGCCTCCCAACGATTAACGCGGCGGCGCCCACCGCCGTTTCCAAGTAGGTCCCCAGACTTCGCATGCGAGCGGGGGCTGCACCTACGCGTTGCCGCATTCCGACGCCGCTCCGTTACGATTTGTTGATTTTAGGCAACGTCGAGGCAATCGTTGCCTGCAAATTCGTCTCAGCAAACGCTCAGAGACGATGCAAACCGAGCGATGCTCTGCTCGTCGAAGCGGCCGCGCAGGTGCGCGCCTATTTTAAGCGCCAGCTTGCGCGTTTTGAACTGCCGCTCGCACTGGACGGCAGCGAGTTTCAAGTCGCGGCGTGGCGGGCCGTTGCCGCGCTCGCGTTCGGCGAATTCGTTTCCTATGCCGAAGTCGCGCGTGCAATCGGGCGGCCATCGGCGCACCGCGGCGTCGCCGCGGCAATGGCGTTGACACCGCTGGACCTCCTGGTGCCGGCGCATCGCGTGATCGGAGCCGACGGCCGCATCAAAGGCGCTGGTCCGACGTCGCTGCGATTTCGCCTCGCCCAATTCGAACGTTCGCACTCTGCGGCGCGGGCGCGTACGCCACGTTTTCAATCGTTTCCGCCAAGAACGAGGCCTGATAGGCGATGATGTCGCCGACGAACGGAAACTGCGGATGCCGGCGTTCCGGCGCCAGTGCGTAATGCTCGCCGTCGCGTTGGAGAATGTTCCAGCGCTGCATTAGCGGCAACGCTCTGCGGATCATCGTCTTCGCATTACGCCGTAGCTCCGGATCGACGAAGAGCGACGGCGGCAACGCTGCGAGCGCCGTTTCCACGGCGCTAACGGCTTGGCCTAATGTAAAGCGATCCGTTTGCGAATGCAGCCAGGTGCCGAGAAGCTGACTTGCGGTCACCGGGCGCACGGCGGCGAGCGTCTTTCGCATCGGCTCAATACCGGCGCCATCGAACCGAACGATGCGATAGAGCATCGGAAGCCGGCGCGAAACGAACGGATCGTAGCTAACGCCGGCAAGGTAGATCGTCGCCAGAGGCGCGAGGCGCTCGATGACGCCCCGCATCGGCAGCATGCGCCCATTGACGGTGTAATGACCTTCGGGCGTGAGGTAGAACGTGCCGCCGCGACGCACGATCGCCTCCATTCGAGCCAGATCGCTTTCGAGCAAATCGCGAGTTTCGTCGAGAATTTCGCGCCGGTACGGTTCGCGAACGGTCGTAATCTTGACCACTTGCTGCGCTGCGGTGAAGAGTTCGCTACGCCAGAGATCCGAACTGATCGTGCCTGGTGGAAAGCGCGCCGCCACCCGCTCGTCGAAGATTTCGTCGACCCGCAGCGGTCCGTGTCGCCGTTGTGCCGCCCAGGCAAATGCGGCGACCGCTCGCGAAGCGAGCTCGTTTTCCAGCGGCAAGAGTCCAAGCGAAACGAAGAGCTGCCCGGCGTCGAGACGGCGCAACACGAAGCGCAGCCACTGAATGCGCGTGGCGAGAAAGCCTGGTTCGTACATGCGGCGCGAGCTCGCGGTGAAGATCGGATGGCGCCATGGGCCACTCTCGACGGTCGTCGTGGAAACGATTGCAGGTGATTCAAAATCGTGCTGATGGTTGGCGATGATGAGCGTCGCGCCGCGCCGGCGCGGAACTCGACCCCAATGACGAACCCGATACGCTGTATGGTCCCAAACATAGTTGCTGAGAATTGCAGCCGCCCGCAGCGGAACGGCCCAAAGCGATGAAATCGCCGCGTTGGCCACCGACGAGGCGTTACTGTTTGGTGGCGTCGATCAGCACGATTCCGCGTCCGCCGAAGTCGCGGAGTTCATCGAGCGCGGCGACGGCTGCGCCGATCGGCGTGTCGGGATTCGTCGCCTCGGTGATCGAGAATCCAGTTTGCCTTTTCGCCTGAGCGTCGATTGGGTCGCGCAGCATGCTGGGAACGTGCTTGAAACGTCCGATCAGGCCGAGCATCGGGCCGGCCTTTTCGTCGAGCGTTTGCGGATCGACCACCATCACGACAACCCCGTGAGGCTTTCCCGCCTGCGTTCCTTCGAAGGCGACGAAGTCGACGCCAAGATCGCGCGCATGCGCGCGAGCAGCGTCGATGCCGTTACCGCTTGCGGCGAGATGATAGCCGTTTGGCGGATCGGCGCTCAGGCCTTGCAGCCATCCTTCGAGCACCGACATAAACGCTTGCGTACCCGCGACCACATCGTGACCGTCGTACCGGCCGGCGCCCTGCGCCAGCACCGCACTGTCGCCGGCGCCCGGCCGCTTGTTGATGGTCATGTGCCACTCGCGCGTCGAGAGAACTTCCGATCCCCCGAAGATCGGAAAAGCGATTGGATTGGTCGACGAACCTGCGGACGCACTGCGGCCGCCGTTGGAACACGACGCAAGCGCGACGACGGCGGTCACCATGACCAAGCACGAACGAATCACCTGTCGCGCATTCGAGGAGAACCTCAGGACCCCCCGTAAGGTTCGGCGAGTGCCTGGTTTGTCGTACGGCTCATATCTCAAGGTCGGTGAACTTCTCCGGCTTCAGCGCCCGCTTTCCACGCCGCCGCATCACGACGAGATGCTCTTCATTGTTATCCATCAGGTATACGAACTCTGGTTCAAGCAGCTTCTCCACGAGCTCGACGCAACGATGGTCGCGCTCGACGACGACGATCTCCTTCGCGCCGCCAAGCGCTTTCACCGCATGCACTCGATTCAGCGACTCATCGAGCAGCAAGTTGACATCCTGGAAACGATGGCCCCTCAGGAGTTCAATCAATTCCGTGACAATCTTAACCCCGCGAGCGGCTTTCAGTCAGTACAGTTTCGCGAACTCGAATTTGCCGCAGGCCTTCAACGAACCGACGTTTTGCAATTCATCGAGCTCGACGATGCGCAGCGCGCGAGTTTGGAACGTCGTGCGAAGGAGCCGTCGCTCTACGACCGGGTCAAGGCGTTGCTTGCACGCCGGGGATTCGCCGTCGCTTCGAGCGAGGAGTTGGTTCAGAGCTTTCGCCAAATTTACTCCGACGAAGCGCAGTACTACGACCTCTGCCTCTTGCTCGAAGATTTGATCGAGCTCGACGAGCGCTTCTTGCTTTGGCGCGGGCGTCACATTCGCATGGTCGAGCGCATGATCGGCCAAAAACATGGCACCGGCGGCTCCCCAGGCGCGCGATACTTGGAGAGAACGCTCGAGCAACGCTTCTTCCCCGAGCTTTGGGAGGTTCGCACGTATCTGGGTAAAGGGACCGGCGGATGAGGCGCGAGGATTTTCCAATTCTCGAAACGTCGGTCTACCTCGTGAGTCATTCCATGGGCGCTGCGCCGTTGGCGGCGCGCGTCGCGCTCGATGCGTACTGGGACGAGTGGGCCGCGGATGGTCCCGAAGCCTGGGAACGCTGGCTGCCTCGCATCGCGCAAATTGCCGACGGCATCGGAAGGCTCGTCGGCGCTCCCGCCGGTACGTGCTTCCTGGGTCCGAACGTTTCAATCTTGCAAGCGGCAATCGCTACCTGCATCGACTTTCGCGGCGATCGAAACCAGGTCGTCTACGAGGCCCTTCAATTCCCCTCGATCTCGTATGTCTGGCGCGAGTGGGAGCGTTACGGCGCGGTCGTTCGGGTCGTCGATTCAGATGATGGGCGAACCATTCCGACGGAACGCATTCTCGCTGCGATCACGCAAAAAACCGCGATCGCCGTGCTATCGCACGCATACTACATTTCGGGCGCCATCGCCGACGTGCGCGCGATTCAGGCGCATTGCCGCGAGGTCGGCGCGCTGCTCTGTGTCGACGCCTATCAAACGACGGGGGTCTTCCCGTACGACGTATTGGAGTGGGATCTCGATTTGGTAACCGGCGGATCGCACAAGTGGCTGTGCGGCGGTCCGGGCTGCGGCTGGATCTATGTGAAACCCGCGCTCGCCGAACGGTTCCGGCCGGCAATTACGGGCTGGATGGCGCACGCGCGGCCCTTTGCCTTCGAACCCGCGCCGATCGTCCATGCCGAATCAATGTACCGGTTCGGTCACGGTACGCCGACGATTCCCGGTTATGTCGTTGCGCAGCCGGGACATCAGCTCGTTGCATCGGTTGGCGTCGAGCGTATTCGCGAACGCAACGTTTTTCTAACGCAAAAGATCGCGGCAATGGCGCAGGAGCGAGGACTGCGGATCAACTCGCCGCTCGACCCCGCGCGCAGAACGGGATGGATCGGCATCGACTTCGACGAGGCCGAGCGAGCCTGTCGCGAACTGATCGCGCGCCGCGTCTTTGTCGACTATCGCCCGGGCTGCGGAATACGTGTCGGGCCACACTTCTATACGGAGCCGGCCGAGATCGACGAATTCTTTCGCGTGCTCGAATCGGTCGTACCGCACTTGGTGTCGACGTGAACGTGTCATCGATGATCGTCGATCACACGAAAATTGGCGCCGCATTCCGGCGCCTTTCGATTCCAATTGCCATTCAAATCCTGGGCGACCAGTTGCTCGGAACGGTCGACACGATCGCGATCGGAAGCATGGGTGCAGTTGCGCTTGCAGGGGCGACTGCCGCCAACACCATCTCTACGACCGTCGTCTTCGCGGCGTCCGGTTTCATGAGCGGCACGTCGCTGGTCGCGGCGCAGCGCATCGGGGCAAGCGACATTGACGGTTTCGCCCGCACCGTTCGAGCCGGCGTTGCCGTGCCGCTCGCCCTTGGCATCGTCGCATTTTTCACCAGTATTTTCGGAGCCGCGCCGGCGATTCATGGGCTGGTCGGCGCGCTGCCCAGCGCGCATGCCAGCTCCATTTACCTGATTCTTCGCTGCGCGTCGATGGTGCCGATCGTAGTCTCCGGGACGCTGATCGTTGGCTTAGGCGCGGCCGGCAATCGCCAGCTCGGGATCCTCGTGCTCGTTATCGTGAACTTAATTCACATCCCGCTCTTGGTGATGCTTGGCCTGGGCTGGTGGACTCACCATCCGTTGGGCATCGTCGGCGCCGGCATCTCCTCGCTTCTTTCCGAAACGATCGCGGCGTGCTACGCCGTTGGCTACGTCGCACGGCGCCCGGCGTATCGAGTCTTTGCCCAACGCGAGATTTCGTGGAGGATCGCGCAGCGCTGCGCGCGTTTGGGTTTGCCTGAGGCGATCTTTTTGCTCGGCGTGTCGGTTCCCGATGTCTTTATCGTCGCGATGCTGGCCCCGCTGGGTGCCATGGCCGTTGCAGCGTTTCGCGCGTTGAACGTCGTCTCCGACCTGACGTTCGTTGTTCCCAGTCCGCTGCAGAGTGCAACCCAGGTCGTCATCGGCCAACGGCTCGGCGCGCGTGACGTCGCCGGGGCCCGTTGGTTCTTCGATCGAGCGCTGCGCATTTCGTTCGTGGTGACGACCTTGACCGGAGCAGTTGTCGCAGTGCTCGCGTGGCCCTTGGCGTACGTGTTTACCCTCGACGCGGCGATCGCGAGCATTGCGGCATGGCCGCTTGCGCTCCACATGCTCACGCTGCCGCTCAAAGGCTGGGCGATGGTTTCGCTGGCGCCGATTCGCGCATCGGGCGACACGCGCTTTTCGATGATCGTGGGAATCCTCTGCAGCGCGCTGGTCATTCCATTCGCGTGGATCGGTATCGAGAAGCTCCATCTCGGTCTCTATAGCGTCGCGCTGGGCTGGACCGCAGCCTGGGCCGTGCGCGCGGTGCTCACCCAATGGAAACTGCGCGACGGAGCGTGGATGCGGCGGGCTCCGCTCGCCGCTTAAAGAATACGCTGGACGATGGCCTTCACCGAGGGATTCATCTCCGATCTGGTCGGGCGGCGAGCCACCATCGACGAACTGCCCATCGGCAAGGTCGCCGACTTTCTCGTCGGCACGCCCGACGCCGTCTTTCCCGAGATCGACGGCCTGGTCATCAAGACGGCCCAAGGCTTACGCTACGCGCCGATCGATACGGTTGCCGACGTCGATCGAAACGGCCACGTCGCATTAACGATCGCGCCGAAAGAGCCGGCACCTCCCGAGCGAGCGGAGCTCTACCTCGTCGCCGACTTACTCGATAAACAAATTGTCGACGTTGACGGCCGCAAAGTCGTGCGCATCAATGACATTGAGGTTGCAAATACGGGCGGCCACCTGCGCGTCGTCGCAGCCGATGTTGGGCTTGCCGGTCTGTTACGGCGGCTTGGGCTGCGTTCGATTGGCCGGCGCATTCTGCCGCGCGTGGAGAACGCAAGACGTTCGATGATTGCCTGGGATTCCGTCGCGCCGATTCGCGACGTCAATCCTTCGCAAGTACGACTCTCCGTCAAGCAGAGCCGCCTTGCGCGCCTTCATCCTTCGGAACTCGCCGAAATCATCGGCGATCTTTCATCGCGCGAAGCACTTGCCGTTGTCGGCCAGCTCGACGACGAGACGGCCGCCGACGCGTTCGAGCATCTCGACGCGGAAACGCGCAAGAATCTCATCGACGATATCGGCACCGAGCGCGCCGCCGACATCATCGAAGAGATGGACGCCGACGACGCTGCCGACCTATTAGCCGAGCTTCCGGAGGAGCAGCAAACGCAGCTTCTGGCCGAAATGAGCTCCTACACCGCGGGCGGCCTGCGCGAACTCGTCAAGTACCCCGAGGATACAGCGGGCGGAATGATGACGACTGACTACGTTTGGATCTACCCGCATCGCACGACCGAGGCGACGATTCGAAAGATTCGCGAGATCGCACCCGCCTCGGAGTTCATCTATTATCTCTACGTCGTCGACAAGGAAGATCGTCTTCTCGGCGCACTCTCGCTGCGAAGTCTCTTGCTCGCGCTACCAACGGCCTTTATCGATCGAATCATGGAAACCGATTTGGTGACCGTGGCACTCGACACACCCGCCGTCGACGTAGCCTCGACGATCGCCAAATACGATCTGCTCGCGGTGCCGGTCGTCAACGATGCAGGTATACTGCTCGGGATCGTCACGGTCGACGACGCCATCGACGCGATCATGCCCGACGACATTGCAAAAAAGCTCCCGCGCGTCCGGCGTCACCATTCGCGCCGCGCGGCGTCGTGAAGCCGGAGGAGATTGTCGAATTCAGCGAGGGTCTTGCGCGGGTCGCGGCCGCGGGAGGCGGCCCCAAAGCCCTGGCATCGTTTCTGGCCCAGGCGACCAACGGCGCCGTGTTGCTCGAGGACGCGCAATGGCGGCAACTCGCCTCGGCCGGGACCGGTGCGATTCCATCGAGCGGTCGCGCCGTCGTCGAATCCGGCGCGCCCGGGCGAGCTCGGAGGGTGACGGTTGGGGATGTCGATCTTGGCTGCCTCTCACTCTTTGGCGACGTCGCGCCGGACGCGGAGCTGCTCTTACGGCTGACCGCCGCGACGATCGGCATCGAACTCGCGCGCGACGAAGGCGCGCTGCGCAAGCGGAACGGCGACTTCTGGAATGCGCTCTTCGCGCACGACTTTCACGATGCGAGCGCCGCCCGCGACGAGGCTGCAGCGCGCGGGATCGTGCTCGCACCGCACTACATCGCGGTTGCGCTCGAAGTCGACGGCGGTGAGACCGCAAGCTCCAACGGCTTGCGAGAGCTGCGCGCGTTGGCGACCGATGTCTTTCGCTCGAACGACGCCCACGTCGGCGTGCTCGAGCGGGGTGGAACGCTCTTCATCTTCGCTCCCGCGGCGCGGACGATCGACGCGAGCAATGCGAAGACCGCTGCCGCGCTCTTGCCCAAGAGTGCGGCGCGCCGCAAGGCCCAACTGCGGTTTTCCGGCGGCGTGGGGACGGTTGAGCCATTCTCCCGATTCGAGGCGAGCGCCACGGCGGCGCAGGCGGCGCTCGCCATTGGGCGGCGCATTCACGGCGACGGTCGCGTGATCGCGTACGACGACCTTGGCGCGTATCGCTTGCTGTACGAAGGGGCCGACGCGTCGCGTTTGCAGGTGTTTGCATCGGAAACCTTGGCGCCGCTTCGCAACTACGACGAAAACCATCAAACGGAGCTCGAGCGCACACTCAAGCTCTATTTCAAAACCGGACAGAACGTAAAGACGGCGGCGGCGCAGTTGAACGTGCATCGTCATACGGTTTTTTACCGATTGCGCCAAATCGGGGAAATCTGCGCACGCTCGCTCGATAGCCCGCACGACCAGCTCACTCTTCGCTTGGCGGTGGCCATTGATGAACTCAACGACACGAACTGAGTGGCGGCGCCCAGCCTCAAAGCGCGACGTCGTTCGACTGGCGCGCGAGGAGAACGTACGCTTCGTGCGACTGGTCTTCGCCGACATCTTGGGCGTGAGCAAGAACGTTTCCATCCCGATCGACGAGCTCGAGGCGGCTCTCGATGGTCGGGTCACCTTCGATGGCGGATCTATCGACGGTTTCGTGCGCGGCGAAGAGCTCGACATGCTGCTGCGGCCGGATCCGTCGACCTTTGCCGTCCACCCGTGGCGCGCCGCCGGCGACGCCCGCGAAGCGCGTCTGATTTGCGACATCGCCATGCCCGACGGCTCGCCGTTCGAAGGGTGTCCGCGTACGACGCTTCGCCGCGCGATCGAGAGCGCAAACGCACTCGTCGCCCAGCGCGTCGGCTTCGAAGTGGAGTTTTATTTGTTCGAACGGCGACACGATGCCGTGGCGTCGACCGCTACTTCGGACGTCGGCTCGTATTTTGATTTCTCCGCCAACGATCGCGGCGAAGAAGCGCGCAATGCGATCGTAGCGGCATTGCGCGCGATGGGCGTGCCAATTTCATCGGCGCATCACGAGCACGGCGCGGGGCAGCACGAGATCGACGTCGCGCACGACGACCCGCTGGCGGCCGCCGACCACGTTTTGACCTTGCGCACCATCGCCAAACACGTCGCTGCCGATTTCGATTTAGAAGCGACGTTCATGCCCAAGCCCCTGGCCGACCGCGCGGGCAGCGGATTGCACGCCGATTTTCGTTTGCCGGAGTCCAGCGACGACGAAACGGCCCTTTACGTGGTCGGGGGATTACTCGAGCACGCTGCTGCCACGACGGCGATCTGCAATCCAACGGTCAACTCCTATAAGCGGTTGGTCGCCGCCTGGGACGCGCCGATCTACGCGGTGTGGTCGGAGCGCAGCGCAAACGCGCTGGTGCGCGTTCCTCCGGGTCAGACGCCGCCGCGCATCGAGATGCGAAGTCCCGATCCTGCGTGCAATCCGTACCTCGCCCTGGCCGTGTTGATCGGCGCAGCGGCCGACGGCGTCGCGCGCAGCACGCTACCCGGGCCACCGCTCATCGGATCGACCTACGATTTAACCGAGAAGGAACGACGCGAGCGCGGCATCGGCACCTTGCCAAAGTCGTTGCGCCAGGCCATTGCCGAACTCGACGGCGATGCAGTCGTCCGCGCCTCGCTCGGCGATCATCTCTATCATGCGTTCCGCGACGCAAAACTGGAGGAGTACGAGCGGTACCGCCGCGCGGTTCATCCGTGGGAACGGGACCAATACTTGCGTTTGTATTAACCATGCTCGCGCAGCAGTTCGCGCGAGGCCTCCTGCCGCAAGATCCGCCACGCGTGTTCGACATCCTCACGCTTCGTGCGAAGATTACCGATCGCCAGGCGCATTGCATAGGCACCGTCGATCTTGGTGTGCGAGAGAAAGACTTCGCCGGTGGCGTTGACCGCGTGCATGATCGCGGCGTTGAGCGCGTCGAGGGCTGCCGCATCGAGGCCGGCGGGCGCGTAATGGAAGCAGACGACGGAGAGCGGATGGGGCGCCAGGATCTCCCAGTTTGGTTCCGCGCGCAGCCAGGCCGCGAACTGTTGGGCCAGCGCGATGTGGCCGCGCAGCCGTTCCCGAACTCCCTCGGCGCCGAAATGCCGCAGCACGAACCACAGCTTGAGTGCGCGAAAGCGGCGCCCGAGCTGCAAGCCGTAATCCATATAGTTCACGACCCCCGCTTCGGGACCGGTGAGATACTCCGGCACCAAGCTGAAGGCACGGCGGACGATTGATTCGTCCTTGACGAAGAGCGCCGACAAGTCCATCGGCACGAACATCCACTTGTGCGGATTGACGACGAGCGAATCGGCGTGTTCCGCACCGTCGAGTAGCCCGCGAAACTCCGGGACGATCGCGGCGATGCCGGCATAGGCGGCATCGACGTGCAGCCAAACGCCGCATTCGCGCGCTACCGCGGCGATCTTTGCCACCGGATCGATCGACGTCGTTGAGGTTGTCCCGACCGTTGCGACGATCGCCAACGGCCGCATCCCGGCGGCGCGATCGGTTTCAATTGCTTGACGTAAGGCCTCGGGACGCATCCGCGATTCGAGGTCGCAGGGAATGCGCACGACATTGCGCTGTCCGATTCCAAGCGCAATCGCGGCCTTTTCAACGTGGGAATGCGTTTCATTGGTAATATAAACTCGCAATGGCGGCAGGCTTCGACCGGCCATGCCGCGCTCGCGTATGTCGAGATCGAGCGCTTCGCGGGCAGCGGCAAGCGCGGTGAAACCAGCGATCGACGCCGTGTCGTAGATGATGCCGGTCCACTTCGGCGGCAGGCCGAGCAACTGCCCGAGCCAGCGCATCGTCACTTCTTCCAGCTCCGTCGCCGCGGGTGACGTCCGCCAGAGCATCGCCTTGACGTCCAGCGTTGCCGCCAACGCTTCGGCGGCAATCGCGATTGGTGCAGCGCTCGTCGCGAAATAGGCAAAAAAGCGTGGGTGGTTCCAGTGCGTCGTCGCGGGCACGATGATCCGCTCGAAATCCGCGAAGATGGAATCGAATGGTTCGCCGCGCTCCGGAGCTTGGGAAGGGAGCGCCGCGACGACGTCTCCCGGACACACGGGAGGCATGACCGCATACCGTTCGGGATGCGAAAAGTAGCGCTCGATCCACTCGCCCACGCGCTCGAGCGCCACCCCAAGCTCGGCCGTTTCGTCGATCATGGCGGGAGTTTTGGCGAGGGAGACGGAGAAGGCCCGCGTATGAAGTACCGCACCTACCCCAAGAGTACGGTCACGGTCAGCGAAGTCGGTTTCGGCCTCTGGACCACCGCGACCGGCTGGTGGGGCGAAAAGAGCGACGACGACGCCGTCGCACTGCTGCACGCGGCGTACGATCTCGGGATCACCCTCTACGATGCCGCAGACACGTATGGCAATGGCCGCAGCGAAGAGCAGCTGGCCAAGGCCTTCGCCGGACGTCGCGACCGCATCGTGTACGCGACAAAATTCGGTTACGATTTTTCCAACGTGCCGCAGGATCGACCCGGTCAATCGGAGCTGGCTCAGGATTTTTCACCGCGTTTCGTGCGCGCAGCGCTTGAGGCGTCGCTCCGACGCTTGCAAACGGACTACGTGGATATATATCAGATGCACAATGCGCGAATGGCGCAAGTCGACGACGACAGACTCTGGGAACTGCTAGAATCGTTGAAGCGCGAAGGAAAGATCCGAATGTACGGCGTCGCTCTCGGACCGGCGATCGGATGGCTTTACGAAGGGATCGAAGCGGTCCGCCGGCGCAACGTTCCAAGTCTGCAAATTATTTGGAATATGCTCGAACAGTACCCCGGCAACGAGCAGATCGGCGCCGCTCACGCCGGCGCTCACGACACCGGATACATGATCAGAGTCCCACACTCGAGCGGCATGCTCGAAGGACGCTACACCGCCGAAACGACGTTTCCAAAAAACGATCATCGCCGGCACCGGCCGCGGGAGTGGCTCATCAACGGCGTTCGCAAAGTGGAACAGCTTCGCTTTCTCGAGCGGCCCGGGCGCACGCTCGGCCAAGCCGCAATTTCCTGGCTGCTTGCCGAGCCGCGCGTCATGACCGTTCTACCGAACATCTACGATCGCGATCAGCTCGCGGAGTTCGCGGCCGCTCCCGACACGCCGGCGCTCGAGCACGACGAACTGGAGAAAATCAGCGCGCTCTACGCAGCGAACTTCGGCATCGAAGAGTCGCCGGCAACGTTCAAGGGTACGATGGAGGCGGTACCGGCGGGTACGGCTGCCGGATGAAACCCGAACAAATCCTCACTTCGCATGCACCGCAGCCGATCGGAGCGTACAGCCAAGCAATACAATGCGGCAACGAGCTCTATTGCAGCGGGCAGATCGCGCTCGACCCGCAAACGGGTAGACTCATCGAGGGCAACGCGGCAATGCAGGCCGAACGCGCGATTGCAAATCTCGGCGCCGTCCTTTGCGCCGCCGGATATGAATATCACAACGTCGTCAAGACGACCATTTTCTTGGTAAACATGGACGATTTCGTTCCGGTCAACGACGTCTACGAGCGCTATTTCGGACTCGCCAAACCCGCGCGCTCGACGGTGGCGGTCGCCGCGCTGCCGCGCGGCGCGCTCGTCGAAATCGATTGTATCGCGCGAACCTGATCTACTGAGGCGCTTCCGACGATTCCATCAGACGCGCCGACTCTTCTTTGGCGATCTGCGCCACGTCGGGATCCAGGGAGTTTTGCGCGGCCTTGAGCTGAGCCAGGGCGAGCGCCTTTTGCCCTTGCGCGGCGTACGCCCGCGCCAGCAAATAGCGGATGCGACCGTCGTACGGCGCGGCGGCGACACCTTTGAGCAACGCCGACTGAGCGAGCGAATAGAGCGCGTTGTGCTCGTAGTCGATACCGAGATTGACGTACGACTCGGGCACGTAAGGATCCACGGCAATCGCCTGGACGTAGTAGGTAACGGCGCGCTTCCAGTCCCCGGCTTGATCCTCGAGATAACCGAAGTTCACTAACGCCTCGGGACGCTCGGGTTCGAGCTGGTGAGCCCGTTTGAACCTGGCGAGTGCCGCGCCATAATTGCCGCTTTGAATTCGTGCAACGCCGAGATTATCAAGGCAGGCGTAGTTGAGCGCATCGATCGCGAGGCAATCGCTGAGGTATTCCGTTGCCGTCGCCCAATCGTGAAGGTCCAGATACGCCATGCCCACGCCGTTCAGTGCCGCGATCGAGCGCGCGTCGCTGTCGAGCGCGCGGCGAAAGTACAGAATTGCTTCGTTCGGACGGTGCAGCGTTTCAAAGATTTCGCCCAACTCCTCCTGGATGTCGGCATCGTTGGGATCCTGCGTTCCCGCGCGCACCATCTCCGTTTCGTACTGCTGGAGATCGCCCTTGCGCAGATGCAGAAAGACGAGATCGCGGATCGAGTCAGTCCCCGGCAACGCGTCTTCGAATTGGACGATTGCATCGTCAATGCGATCCTCGGTCGCGTAAACGACGCCAAGACGGTTATGCGTTTGTTTATCGTGCGGATTTCGAGCGATCAATTGCTTGTAGACCGTTTCGGCGCGGTCGAAATGCCCTTGCCTGTAATAAAGGTCGCCCAAAAATCGCGCCGCCTCGGTTGCCTCGGGGTGAGTGGCAACGAAGTCGGCCAATCCCGCGACCGCACGATCCATGTCGCCTGCAGCGATGAGCTCGCGTGCATACGTAACTGCCGCCTGCTGGTCGGCCATGGTGCGGGACTCGGCGGGTAAGATGAGCGTCACGGCTCCCGCTTGCGAGGGCAGCGCGAACACGACTCCCAGCGGGAGAGCCAATAAGATCAGGGCGGGAAGTGCGCGTCGGATCATAGCAGATACCTCACTCTGGTACTATAGCGCACCATTCAAGCGGCCCGTGACCGGGCGCGCCGCTAACGCACGAGCGGCAAAACGTTGCTGGGCGTCAGTGGATAGAACGTCATCACGATTACCGCGACGGCGCAAATGGCCGCGCTCGCCCACGCGAGCGGTACGAACGGGCGTGCCGCGTGCGCTTCGCCTGGCGAAACGGCGTACATCATGCGAATCACTTTCGCGTAAGCATACAGCGAAATCGCGGTTCCGATGATCAGGAGGACGCCCAGCCAGAGAGAGCCGCCGGAAACCGCGCTCGAAAGAATGAGAATTTTTCCGAGAAAGCCGGCGGTGGGCGGCAGACCGGCCAGCGCGAGTAAAAAGATCGTCATCGCAGCGGCGAGCCATGGCCGGCGGCGTCCAAGGCCGCGATAATTCGCAAGGGTCGCACCCTCCTCGTCCTCGCCCGAAATGGCCGCGGCAACGGCAAACGCTCCGAGGTTCATGAACGCGTATGCCGTTAAATAATAAATGGCGTATCGTAGCCCCAGCGACGTCCCGCCGGCGAGCGCAACGAGGATGTAACCGATCTGCGCTACGCCCGAATATCCGAGCAGTCGTTTCAGATCGCGTTGCGCGAGCATCCCCACGTTTCCCGCGATCATTGAAATCCCGGCGACGATCCAGACCGGCAGCAACATCTGGTGCGCCGTGCCCAAGGGCAATGCGGCATAGGTGAAACGCGCGAAAACGGCGAGCGTTCCGGCTTTGGTGACAACGCTCATAAAGGCCGTCACCGGCAACGGCGCCCCTTCGAAAACGTCGGGCGTCCAGGTATGAAACGGCACGAGGCTCAACTTGAAGACCAAACCGATCAAAAACATTCCCGAGCCGACCCAAAAGAGCGGATTGCTTGCAAGCGCCGGATTTGCAATGTCGGAGAGTCGAATGCTGCCGGTCGCACCGAAGAGCAATGCGAATCCGAAGATCAAGAAACCCGTCGCCGTGGAGCTCAGAATGAGGTACTTCAGCGCCGATTCGCGCGCCGTCTTCCGGTCGACCGCCGCGCAGAGCGCGTACAGTCCGAGCGATAAGAGTTCCAAACCCAAAAAGATCATCATGAGATTTGCCGCGCCCGCCATGAGCATCGCCCCGCACGCGCTCCAGAGCATGATCGCGCTCATTCCGGCGACGCGCTGCGCGGGTCCGATAACGCCGTAGAGCGCGAGCGAGCCGGCCGTAGCAATCAAAATAATCTCTTGAAAAACGGTCGCGAATCCCCCCACCATGAAGCCGCCGAAGAAGGCATCGTAGTTGTGGCCGAACTGCCGAGCCGCAAGCACGCCGGCGACGATCGTCCCAAGAAGCGAGATCCCGATGGAGAGATAGCGCTCCGTCGTCCGACGCGAGAAGAGATCGGCAACGAGCACGGCGAGGGCCGTCACCGCAACGACGCCGACCGGAACGATCGCCGACCAATCGAGGTGCGTAAACGGAAGCTTCATGGCCGCAACAAGGGCGCCGGGTAAACGCCCAGCAGAACGAGCGCCGCAAGCAACGGGGAAAGGGCAAGCCCTTCAAGCCACGTGAGGTCGCTGCGGTGGGGAACGTCCTCAACCTGCGGTCCGTTCATGAGATCTTGGTAGAGACGAATCATATACGCGGCTGCGATGATGATGGCGATGAGCGCGACGACGACCGGCCAGGTAAATCCGGCTTGATAGACCCCGATGAGAATGACGAGCTCGCCGACGAATCCCGCTAGTCCAGGCAATCCGAGCGCTGCAAGCGCCGCGATGCAGAGCGCTCCCGCTAGACGCGGGTTGTTCGCTCCCAAACCGCCTAAACGCAGCAGCGAGCGCGTCTCTTCGCGCTCCTCGAGATAGCCCAGCGTCAAGAACAGCGCCGCCGAGAAGAGTCCATGCGCGATGACGTAGACCAGCGCGCCTTTGAGCGCCAGGGCATTTCCGGAGGCAATCGCGATCACGATCAGCCCCAAGTGCGACAGCGACGAGTATGCCACGATTCGCTTCGCGTCGCTTTGGACGAGCGCGACCACGGCACCGTAAATAAGCGAAATCGCGCCGAGCACCATGAGCGGCAGCGAGTATTCGCGCACGTATTCGGGCAAGACGATCAGTGCGATCGCCAAGAACCCATAGAGTCCCGCTTTCGACTGCACCGCCGCAACGACCGCAACCATCGGCGCGGGCAGTCCGCTATACGTCGGCGGCATCCATGTGTGGAGCGGCCAGACCGGCGTCTTCACGAGGAACGCAAAGGCGAAACCGGCGTAGATCCATGGCGCCCATGTTCCGATCAGTTGGACGCCGCTACGACCGATCACGTCGGTCGACCCATCGATCACGCCAAACGCCGCCGTGGCCAGTAAGAGCGTCAGTCCACCGGCGAAGTTATAGATGAAGTATCGCCACGCGGTCGCGGGGTGCTCGCCCCAACCGAGCAATCCGAAAAAGACCGGAACGAGCATCAGATCCCAAAACAGCGCGAAGACGAGCAGGTCCTTTGCCAGAAAAAGGCCGAGCATCGTTCCTTCGAGCATCAGCATCAGGGCGACGAAGTCGCGCGTCCGCTCGACGCGCGCCGTTGCCACGGCCGAAGCCGTGCAGAGCGCAAGCATCAGCGCGATCCAAAACGAAACGGACGTCGCCCCGAAATGGAAGGCGGCAACGAACGGACGCGAGAGCCAGCGAACGCTCCACTCGGAGTGACCGCCAACGATCAACAGCGCGAAGGTTACCAGTGCGACTGCCGTGCCGATCGCGCGCGCCGGGCGTTCGGAGCCGCGCGGAAGCACGAACATCGCGCCGCCGGCGGCGATCGGGAGCAGGATCGTTAGAAGAACGGGCGCCATCAGTGCACCCCTCCGGCCGTGAAGGCATAGTAGACGATGAAGCACGCCGCACCGAAGACGAGAATGAGCGCGTAGGCGCGGACGAAACCGGTTTGAAACGAACGGACGGCGTCGCCCAGCCACCGTGCCCAAAAAACGAGATCGCGCACGGCGCCGTCGAGCACGTGCGGGTCGAGCACCCGTCCGAAGAACATTCCCAACCGCTGCGCGGTTCGTACGAAGACGACGTCGATGAGCTCGTCGATATAGAAGCGATTGGTCAATATCGCGGGCGTGCGGGCTGCCTCATTCTCGAGTCGCGCCGCCGCGTACTGCAAGGCGTTCGCGCTCGCGTACCGCCACCATGCCACTGCGAAGCCCACGATGACCAGGGCGAAGACGATCGCGGAAGTCATGCCTTCGGAGATTGCCGGCGGAGCTAGGCTCGAAACAGGCGTCGGTTGCGCACCGAATTGCGTTGCAAAAAATCGCTCCCAGGGAGAATTCGAGCCGAACATCAGCGCGCCGCCGACGGCGACGGTCGGCACGACCAAGACCGCAACGGGCACGTTCATGATCCAGCTCGGTGAATGCAAATGCGAGGTGTCGAGCTCGCCGCGATACTCGCCCAAAAACGCGAGAAAGAGCAACCGGAACATATAATAGGCCGTGATTGCCGCGGTGAGGATGCCGGCGCCATACAGCCAGGGATGCCCGTGCACAAGGGCGCCGTAAATGACTTGATCCTTCGAAAAGAATCCACTGAAGCCCGGGACGCCGCAGATGGAGAGCACCGCGGTCAGCATTGCCCAGAACGCAAACGGCATCTTCTTCCACAAGCCGCCCATTTTGCGCACGTCCTGTTCGTTGGCAAGAGCGTGGATCACGAGACCCGCAGTGAGGAAAAGCTGCGCCTTGAAAAATGCATGCGTAAAGAAATGCGCGATTCCACCTTCGTACGCGCCGACGCCGACGCCCATGATCATATAACCGATCTGCGACATCGTCGAATAGGCCAGGATGCGCTTAATATCCCACTGCGCCATGCCCAAAACTGCGCCGGTGACCGCCGTTACACCGCCGACCGTCCCAACCAGCATCTGCGCTTGCGCGCTGTGATTCCAGAGCGGTGCGCAGCGCGCGACCAGATAGACACCTGCGGTCACCATCGTTGCGGCGTGGATCAGAGCGGAGACCGGCGTGGGGCCCTCCATCGCATCGGGCAACCATGTATGCAGCGGCACTTGCGCCGATTTCGCCGCGGCGCCGATGAAGAGCGTCGCGCAGATCCAAAAAAGCAGCGTGGTTCCGAGGGTCGCGCCGGCAGCGAATGTATCGCCGAAACCTATCGAATGGACGTTGGCGAAGATCAGAAAAATCGCAAACATCATGCTGGCGTCGCCGACGACGTTGATGACGAACGCTTTTCGCGCGGCAGCGACGGCCGACGGCCGCTCGAACCAAAATCCAATCAGAAAATACGAGGCGACGCCGACCAGGCCCCACCCAACCAGCAGCCCGACAAAGTTATCGGAGAGCACCAACGTCAGCATTGCGAATACGAAAAAGCTCATGTAGGCGAAGAATCGCGCGTACGCGCGATCGCCGTCCATGTAACCGATCGAGTAAAAGACGATCAAGAAGCCAACGCCGGTGATGACGAATGTCCACAGCACCGAGAGCGGATCGAGCAACAGGCCGAACTCAAACCCCGGCATCCATGCCATCAGCGATTGGCTCGCGCCCAGTGCCGAGCCGGCGTTCTGCGTCGCATCGTGCCACGAGAGCGCCGCTAAAACGAACGACGCACCAACCAGCCCGGAGGCGAGCCAGCCCGCAACCGCTTTTAGCTGGGGTCCGAACGCCCAACATATGACCGCTCCCGCCAACGGCAGCAGCCACAAGGCCACGAGCATCGGATAGGATCCGCTCACCCCAAGGACGTGGTGCATCAGGCCGCCCGGTTAACCATGCAGCACGTTTATCTCGTCGACATCCACGTATCTCTCGGGGCGGAACGTCGTCACGACGATCGCCAAACCAATCGCCGCCTCGGCGGCCGCCACGGTAATTACGAGAAAGGCAAAGATGTGACCGGAGTTCTGCAGCCAAACGCGCGCAAATGCAATGAAGAGCAGGTTGGCCGCATTGAACATAAGCTCGATACTCATCAACATGACCAGCGGATTGCGGCGAACGATGACGCCGACGACACCGATGAAGAAAAGCACGCCCGCGAGCGTGATATAGTTCACGATCGGCACGGGCATCAATCGCTGCCCTCGCGCAGAATCGCCTCACGCATCGCTCGATCGGCGCGGCGTTCGGACCGGCGCTCCGATTCGTGCATCTCTTCACCGCCCAAGGTGATGACGCCGATAACCGCGACCATGAGAATCAGGGCTGTAACCTCAAAGGGAAGCAGTTGCACCGTGAAGAGCGCGGCGCCGAAGTCACCGACGCTGCCAAAGACGTTCGGCGCGCCCACGGGACCGCTGGGTACGTGCTGCGTTACCGGTATCGCGTTCGAAACGGCGTAGATGAGGAAGCCGAGCGCAACGAAAACGAAGGCGCCACCGGGAAGCCAAACCTTCGGCAAGCGATTGGGTCCCACCGCGAACGGCGCGACTCCGCTGCTCAGCAGCGCGATGACAAAGACAAAGAGCACCAAGATCGCGCCGGAGTAGACGATAATTTGGATAACCGCTAAGAACTCCGCCGAGAGCGTCACGTAGGTGACGGCAAGCGCGGCGAAGTTCAGCAACAGCGCGACGACGCTGTACACCGGCTTACTCGCCGAAATCGTCCAAACGGCGCTCGCGACGAGAATCACCGCGAGCAACCAAAACTCAATCACGCAAGGCGTCCTGGGCGGACGGCTTGAGCAGCGCTAAGCCTTTGCGCTGTTTGAGGAGAACCTCGCCGCGAAAAGTTGCCGAGTAGCCGGGATCGATCTGCGTCGTCGACTTGATCGCTGCAACCCGGCCAAGGTCCCCGGGAATGCCGCCGGGACGGTCGTCGGGCGGCGCTCCAACCCCGGCCTCGGGTGGAACGATCAAGCGATCCTTGTCATAAATAAACGAGCCGCGCCGATAGTCCGCCATCTCGAAGCGTGGCGTCAGCACGATCGCGTCGGTTGGGCACGCCTCTTCGCACATCCCGCAGAATATGCAGCGCAATTCGTCGATTTCGTACCGCGCCGCGTAGCGCTCTCCCGGCGAGTGCCGGTCTTCGGGAGAATTCTCCGCACCGATGACGGTAATAGCGTTAGCCGGGCAGACGCTCGAGCAAAGCTCGCAGCCGATGCAACGCTCCTTGCCGTCATCATAGCGCCGCAGCTCGTGAAGCCCGTGGAAACGCGGCGCGTGCTGTTTCTTGACCGAGGGATACTGAATCGTCGGCCGCCGGCGAAACATGAAGCCGAATGTAATCGAAAGGCCTCGCAGCACCGCCGAGACGTTCAAAAGATGTTTGCGTTGCGCCATACCCTGCTATCCTCGATATGCCACGACGATGGCGGTGACAATCAGATTGAGCATCGCCACCGGCAAGAGCACCTTCCAGCCAAAGGCCATCAGCCGATCGTAGCGTAGCCGCGGCAGCGTCGCCCGCAGCCACATGTAAAAGAACATGAAGCACGCTACCTTGATGACGAACCAGCCGACGCTAGGAATCGCCGTGATGCCGAAAGGCGCGTTCCAGCCGCCGAAAAAGAGCAACGTCGCGATGCACGATATGGTGAGCATGTTGACGTATTCGGCGATGAAGAATAATCCAAAGCGCAGACCCGAATACTCGGTGTGGAATCCGGCAACGAGCTCCGTTTCGGCTTCGACGAGATCGAACGGTGCGCGGTTCGTCTCGGCCACCGCGGTGATGACGTAGATGATGCAGCCGACGAACTGCGGGATGAAAAACCACCAGCGGGCCTGCGCGCCCACGATACCGTCGAGCGACGTCGTGCCGGCGAGGATCAGCACCCCGATCAGCGAGAGCGACATCGCGAGCTCGTAGCTGATCATCTGGGCGGTCGAACGAACGCTGCCCAAGAGCGGATATTTCGAGCCCGACGCCCAGCCGCCGAGGCAAATGCCGTACACGCCGAGCGACGTAATCGCCAGAATGAATAGAATACCGGCATTGACGTTGCCGATCGCCCAGGTCGCCCCCGAACTCGAGGCACCGAACGGAATCACGGCATACACGGAAAACGCGGTGACGAGCGAGATGAACGGCGCGAGTTTGTACAGCAGCGGGTCGGCAGTCTCCGGCGTAAGATCTTCCTTGAGAATCAGTTTCGCGGCGTCGGCCGCGGGCTGAAGCAGCCCCCAAGGGCCGACGCGATTGGGACCCGGCCGCAACTGCATCCAACCTAAAATCTTGCGCTCGGCGAGCATCGCGTAGGCAAAAGCTGTAACGACGACGAGCAGCAGGATTGCGGATTTGACGAGCACGACGACCCATACGAGCATGGCGCTACGCTCGCATTCCGGCGAGCCACGGGTCGTGCAGCCACGTTCCCCCGCCCGAGAGAAGCGTTACTTCGCGCGGCCCGACCGAGTCCGGGCCGAATCGCGCCTCGCCAAGGTCAAAGTCCGGCGCACCGGCTGCCGCCAGCGAAACGATCGCCCGATGAACCTCCTCCGGCGCTGGAACCTCAACCTCCAGCTGTCGTGCGAGTCCTGCGATCATCTCGAGATCGGAGTACGCAAACTCCGGGGCTGCCAGCGATGCATTGACCGGCAACAGATCGCCGCCGATGTTGAGGGTCGTGCCCTTCTTCTCGAATGCGCCGAGTGCCGGCAATACGAGCGTTGCGCGGCGTGCGGTTTCCGTCATGAAGAGCTCGCTTACCACGAGGAAGGGAACGCTCTCGAGCGCCTTTTGCGCGTTCGCCGGATCGTTGGCGTTGCGCGCCGGATTGAGGGCGAAAATTGAAAGCACGGTCAGATCGCCCGAGCGCGCCGCATCGAGCATCCCGTAACCGTCGAGTCCGGGCCGCGCCGCCGCATAGCCGGGCGCGCTAAACGGCAGCATGCCCATCAGTTCGGCACCGCGCGCGTTCGCTTGTTCCCCGGCGATATACGCCGACAGTTCCGTAACGTCCGCGAACGCCGCGGCGTAACGGCGCCCCAACTCCAGATCGAGACCATCCCAAACGATTGCAATGCGCGATGCCTCGCCCACCGCATGGCGCGCATCCGCGGGGCCGGCGGCCTGCACGATCGTCGTTCCGCGTCGCGCGGCTTTTCGAATCCGTAACCACAGGACGGGCGCGCGTTCGGCCAGCGATTCTCCGGCAATGACCACTGCCTGCGCGTCGTCGATGCGATCGAGCGGCGCAGCGTGCCGTCCGGGTGTCGCCTGGCGTTGGCTCCCGGCGCGCCAATCGAGATTGCTCACGCCGATCGAGCGAAAGACGTGCTGCAAAGCATACGCTTCTTCGTTGGTCAAACGGCCGCCGCCGATCGCGCCGACGGCGCCCGGACCACGCGATGCGATCGCCTCTCGAATCGCCGTCGCCCAGAGGGTGAACGCGTCGTCCCATCCGACCTGCACCAGGCGGCCGTTGTGGCGATAGAGCGGCTGCGCCAGCCGATCGGGCGATCCGTAAAAGCCGACGTTGTAACGGCCGCGATCGCAAAGCCAGCCGTCGGAGATGAGATCGTCTTCAACGGACATCGTCCGCAGCAACGTGCCGTGCCGGACGTCGGCGAACTGTTGGCACCCGACCGCACATTGCGTGCAGCTCGTCTGCGTACGCGTCAGGTCCCAGGGCCGCGACTTGAACCGATAGGTCTTCGAAGTCAGGGCTCCGACCGGGCAGAGTTCGGTGACGTTCCCCGTGAAATTGTGACGATACGGATGACCGGTGGCCGTTGCGATAATGTCGCGCGCGCCGCGATCTTTCACGACGAGCTGACGTTCTTCGGCGATAATGTCATCAAAACGCACGCAGCGCTGGCAGACGATGCAGCGCTCTTCATCGAGCACGATGGTCGGGCCCAAATCGACGGCCTTGGGCTTTGCCAGCTTAGGATCGGCCACGTCCGATGTCGCTCGCGCGTATGCCATCGAATAATCTTGCAAATCGCATTCGCCGCCTTTGTCGCAAATCGGACAATCCAGCGGATGATTGACGAGAAAAAGCTCGAGCACGAGGGCGCGCGCCGCCTCGACACGTGCGCCTCCGGTCCGCACCACCATACCGTCGGTCGCCGCAGTATTGCAGGCGATTTGGAGCTTGGGCATGCCTTCGATCTCGACCATGCAGATACGGCAGAGGCCCGCCGGGCCCAATTTGGTGTGATAGCAATAGATCGGAATCTGCTGCTTGACCGTCTTGGCCGCTTCGACGAGCAAGGTGCCCTTTGGAACGGTGACCGGCACTCCGTCGATCGAAATGTTCACCATCTCCGCGCCGGTCGCAAGTAATGGCGCGCTCATACCGCGCGAACCTCCGGCGCCGCGACGACGCGGGATTCGAACTGCTCGGGGAAGCGTTGCATCACCGACTTGAGAAACGGCTCGATGGAGTCGCCGAGCGCACAAAGATTCAAGCCGGTAATCGAGCCCGCCACTCGGCGCAGCATTTCGTAATCGCCGGGAACGCCGCGATGATGCACGAGGCGCTCGAGCACGCGCTCCATCCAACTCCCGCCCTCACGGCAGGGCGTGCACTGGCCGCACGATTCGTGCGAGAAAAAGCGAACCAAATTGTACGCAGCTTTCACGAAATCGGTGGTGTCGTCGAAGACGACAAAGGCACCGGAGCCAAGCATCGATCCCGCCTTGGCCATGCTCTCGTAATCATATGGCCAATCGAGATGCTCCTCGAAAATGCAGGCCGACGAACCTCCGCCGGGCTGAACCGCCATCAAGGTGCGTCCCGGACGCAAGCCGCCGGCGAGATCGATCAGCTCGCGCACCGTCGTTCCAAGCGCAACTTCGTAGTTGCCGGGATTACGCACGTGCCCCGAAACCGAAACGATCTTATAACCTTTGCTGCGCTCGGTACCGGCCGCTGCGAACCACTCCGCGCCTCGCTCCAAGATCGGCACGAGATATGCAAGCGTCTCGACGTTGTTAACGACCGTCGGCATGCGATACAGGCCTTCGACGGCCGGAAACGGCGGCTTGAGTCGCGGCTCGCCGCGTTTGCCTTCCAGCGAGTTGAGCAACCCGGTCTCCTCGCCGCAAATATAAGCGCCGGCGCCGCGGTGAACCGTCACCTCGAGATCGTAACCGGTGCCGAAGAGATTGGCTCCGACGTAACCCGCCGCACGCGCCTGCGCGAGGGCCGCCGAGAAAATCTCGTACCCGCGCTTGAATTCACCGCGAATATAAATAAAGGCGTGATGCGAGGCGATTCCATAGGCGCCGATCAGCATTCCCTCGAGAATCAGATGCGGCGTCTGCTCCAGGAGCATGTGGTCCTTGAACGTGCCGGGCTCGGCTTCGTCGGCGTTGCAGACAAGGTAGCGCGGCTTCTGGTCCTTCGGGAGAAAAGACCATTTTCGGCCCGTTGGAAAGCCGGCGCCTCCGCGACCACGCAGCCCCGATTTCTCGGCGATGTCGAGCACCTCGGCGGGTTGCATCGTTCGCACGACGCGTTCCCATTGTTGGTAACCGCCGCGCTGCCGATAAGCGTCGATGCCGAGCATATCGACTTCGCCGATTCCAACGGTCAAAACCTTAGTGACCGGCATGGGTGCCCTGTTCGTCGATCGTTTCGACGACGGAACGCGAATCGACCACGGCTCGCTCGCTCGTCGCGGTGAAGCGATAGACGCTGCGATTGATGATGTTGTCGAGCATGATGACGCCGCTGCGGTCGCCGACCCCGCCTGCGTTGTTTGGGTTCGGAACGCCCTCGGCGCCGCGCGACTTCCTTCCCGACGCTATCTGCGCGTCGTGCGGTATCGCCCACGTCGGTCCGGGCGCTTGCGTTTGCGCCATCGGCGCGACGGAGTACTCGCCGGAGGCCATCGCGGCGATTAGCTCGTCGATTTTCTGCGGTGTCAGATCGTAGACAAATTCCAGATTCACCTGCATGCACGTCGCGCGGTCGCACGCCGCCAAACATTCGACTTCCTCGTACGAGAAGAGCCCATCGGCGGTCGTCTGCAAATGGCCGACTCCAAGCTTCTCGCGAAAGTACGCCATAAGGTCGTCGGCGCCGTTAATCATGCAGGCCAATCCTCGACAAACCTGCAGCATATACTTCCCGACCGGTCGGCGGTACAGCAGTGTATAGAACGAAACGGCGCCCTCGACTTCCGCCGGCGTGATTTCGAGAATCTCCGCGGCCGCGTGGACCGCTTGCGAGCTAACGAAACCTTCGTGCGCTTGGAATAGATGCATGAGCGGAAGCAGCGCCGACCGCTTCTGCTCGTACTGCGCTACGATTCGGTCGCATTCGGGCCGAAGTCGTTCGACCAATGCCGGAAAGTTATTGTCCGTCATCGGTCCACCTCGCCGAAGACCGGGTCGAGCGAGCCGATCATGACAACGAGGTCGGCGATCAGGTTTCCCGGCGCGATTCCTTTGAGAGCCTGCAGATTGTACATGCTCGGCGGACGCGTACGAATGCGGTACGGACGATTTTCGCCGTTGCTGACGATGTAGTAGCCGAGCTCGCCGCGCGGCGATTCAATCGCCTGATAGACGTCTCCCGGCGGAACGCGGAAGCCTTCGCTGATCAACTTGAAGTGATGGATCAGCGCTTCCATCGAGAGGGCAATGGTCTCCTTCGGCGGCAGTGCGACCTTCGGATCGTCGATCATCACCGGTCCCGGCGTGTCGAGCCGGCGGCGCGCCTGCTCGACGATTCGCATCGATTCCTCCATCTCATCGAGACGGACTAAAAAGCGCGCGTAGGCGTCCCCTTCGGCGCGCGTCGGTACGTCGAAGGCGTACGTTTCGTATCCGCTATACGGAAAAGCTTTGCGCACGTCGTAGGCGACGCCGCTTCCGCGAAGGCTCGGTCCGGTGACGCCCCACTCGAGAGCATCCTCCGGCTTGAGAACGCCGATATCGATCGTCCGGTCCTGAAAGATGGGATTCGCCTGCAGCAGACCGCGCAATTCGCGGATGCGGCCGGGGAATTTTTCGATCAACGCATCGAGCCGCGTCACGTAGCCGTCCGGAAGATCGCCGTTGAGACCGCCAACGCGAAGGTAATTAGGATGCATCCGGGCGCCGCCGGAGGACTCTTGCAGATCGAGAATATTTTCGCGCAGATCGAAGCAGTAAAAGAAGACCGAAATTGCCCCGAGATCGATACCGTGCGTACCGAGCCAGACGCAATGCGACGCGAGCCGCGTAAGTTCCATCGAGAGCACGCGGATTGCTTGCGCGCGCGGCGGGATGCCCTCGCTGATCCCGAGCAGACGTTCGACAGCCAGCGCGTAACAGAGCGCATTGGATGACGGTGCAAGGTAATCCATGCGCTCGATCACGGTCTGCGCTTGAGTCCAAAAGAGGCTTTCCGCCGTTTTCTCGATCCCGGTGTGGAGGTATCCGATTTCGGGATCGGCTTTGACGACGCTCTCGCCATTGATCTCCAAGACGATTTGAAGAACGCCGTGTGTCGAGGGATGCTGCGGCCCCATCGACAGCACCATGCTATTGCCGCTCTGGCTCACGACCTCGGAGCCGAGCGGCGTCGCGTCGACGGTCATTGCTGCCGCGCTCGCTTCACTTCTTCTTGCAATGCTTCGAGCGTACGCCCCGACGGCGGCGTACCGGCAACGACGTTGCTTTTGTTGGCAAAGCTGGGCCGCGGTGCGCGCTCGCGCGCCGGCCCGCGCAACGGATAGTCCTTGCGCAGCGGATGTCCTTCCCAATCGCGCGGCATCTGGATGCGACGCAGATCCGCGTGCCCATCGAAGGCGATGCCGAAGAGATCGTAGACCTCACGCTCGGCCCAATCCGCCGATCTCCACAGATCCATGACGCTGGGCACGTGCTCGTCGGCTTCGATGCCGCACAGAAGACGCAAGCGCACCGGAGTTCCGATCTCGGCCACCGAGGCGCGCGCGGAAGGCAGCTTGAGCAGATGGTAGACCACGTCGAACCGCGGCCGGCGCTCCAAGTAGTCGACCGCGCCGAGATCGAGCAAAGTCGAACCCTCTGCTTTGAGCGATTGCAGGCGTGCGCGCAGCTCTACGAGCGGAATGCGTTCAATCGCGGCGTCGTCGATCGGCGGGCGCAGGCTCGGCGGGTCGATCGCAGCGCCGGAAAGAGGCGGAGTCTGCGAGCTAGGCACGATGCACGATGAAAAGAAGCAGCTTAGGCTCGCGCAAGAATCCCACCGCGACCACCTTCACGAATCTGCTGTTGGATGAGATTGACGGCATACAGCAGACCGTCGGGCGTCGGCGGACAGCCCGGAACGTAGACGTCGACCGGAATGATCGTATCGACGCCTTGAATGATCGCATAGTTGTCGAAAATGCCGCCTGAACTGGCGCAGGCTCCCATGGAGATTACCCATTTCGGATCGGCCATTTGATCGTACAGCCGCTTCACGACCGGGCCCATCTTTTGCGCCACGCGTCCCGAAACGATCATCAGATCGGCTTGACGCGGCGAGCTGCGAAAGACTTCAGAACCAAGCCGCGCGATATCGTATTCCGGCGCGGTAACGCTCATCATCTCGATCGCGCAGCAGGCTAACCCCATGGTCAGCGGCCATACCGAGGAGCTCTGCGCCCAGCGGGCAACGTCGTCGAGGCGCGCCAGCATGAAGTGCCCGGGCTCTACCGCCATACGAAGCCGCCCTTCTTCCAGACGTACGCGTAGCCGATCGCAAGAACAACGATGAAAATTACCATTTCAAGCAAACCAAATGTGCGCAGCGCGTGCATTTTGACCGCCCAGGGATAGAACGACGCCGCTTCGACGTCAAAGACGACGAAGAGCATCGCAATCAAGTAAAAGCGCACGGGAAAGCGGCCGGCCACCGGCGAGGTGGGTTCGACGCCGCATTCGTAGGCTTCGCGCTTATGCGCGTTAGGCTTGGCGCGCGCCAAAAGGCCGGGCAAGACGCTAAAGAGCAACGCCGCTAGAAAGGCGACGCACAGGTAGATTGCGACCGGACCGTAGGGATTCATGGCTTGTGAAAGTTTTCACAAGCGGTTGGGTAAACCTGGCGAACGCGAAAGCGAGCAAGGATGTGCCCGTAAGCGCCCGCCGGGAACTTCATCATACGAGCGCGTAGAATGCCCACGATGCGCCAGGCCGTTCTGGGACTTTTGTTGCTCTTCGCTCTCGGCGACGGATGCTCGGCGCCCCCCAACGTCGTCGGCGTCCAAGACTTCGGTCGCGTTGCCGGCCGAGTGCTCGACGCTATGACCAATCGTCCGATTCCAAACGCGCTGGTATCGATCGGTTCGCTCTACACCACGCGGGCCGACGTCAACGGGGGCTTCCGGCTGCGGGCAGTTGCCGGCGACCAAACCGTCACCGCGCGTGCGGCGGGCTATTCGACCGCGACGGCCGACACCACGATCCCTAAAGACGACACCGTCTCCATCGGCTACATTCGGCTCGTTCCGCTGACCTATCCGGCCGGCCAGCCGACGCTCGCTCCACCGCCGACGCCGACGCCCCGCCCGACGGCGCCGTCGTCGGCCACGATGAGCGCGCCGAGCCCAACACCCTCGAGTCCATTGGCGCCGCCCTCCGTCTCACCCGCATTCGCCACGCCGAACGCGCTGCCGAGCTAAGCAAACCTCAGCTCAAACGCAACATCGCGAGATCGAGATCGTACTCGATCGAGCGATAGACGTCGTCGGGAATCTCGCCGGCGCCACGCATCGCGAGAATCGCGCGGCGTTCCGCGGCAAGCGCTTCTTTTTGTAGAGTCCGATCGATGCGGCTCTCTTTGACGTCGCCCCCGCCATCTTGTGAAGTCTTCCCCCGCAGAACGTTGATCCGTTGCTCGTACTCGTCAAGAATCCGATCGGCGATCTCGCGTTCCAATGGTGTGGTTCGCCGCGCTTCCTCTTCTCGAAGCCGCGCGATGCCGGCTTCCAGGGCGCGAATACGCAGGCGCGCTTCGCGCTTACCGCCGCGGCTCGTCTCGGTCACACCGAGCCACTCGATCAATGGCCCCAAGGTCAGCCCTTGCAGCACCAGCGTTACAAAGATGACGCATAGCGTAAAAAAAATTGTTACGTCGCGAGCGGGAAACGGCGCGTCTCCCAGAGTGTAGGGCAATGCCAGCGCGATCGCGAGCGAAACTATTCCACGCATGCCCGACCATCCGAGGACGAAGATCTGCTGCCACGACGGACTAGGATCGCGCTCGCGGAGCCGGCGGCTTAGCATACGTGGAAGGTAGGTCGCTGGGAAAATCCATGCCAGCCGCACGACGATAACGGTGAAACTCAGAATCACTCCATAAAGGATGTAATCGCGAACGTGCGGTTGCAGCGCGGCGAGGATTGACGGCAGCTCCACGCCGATGAGAAGAAACGCGTAGGCGTTGAGCACGAAGATGAGCAGGCGCCAGACCGAGGCGCCGAGCACGCGAGCCTCCGAATCGATGAAACTCGCCGAGCGACGGCTCAAGAGAATTCCCGCTGTCACGGCGGCGAGTACGCCCGATACTCCAAGCTCTTCGGCCGGAAGATAAGCGGCGAAGGGCGCCAGTAAGAAGACGACGCTAACGATCATCGCATCGGAGAATCCGTGCCGAGCAATGTAGCGGAGGATCCCTTCGAGTAGGAATGCCGTCGCGAGCCCGACGACGATGCCGCCTGCCGCGACCACCACGAAGGCCGCGCTCGCGCGAGCGAGTGAGAACGCCCCCGAGATGGCGGCGGCGAGCGCAAAGCGGTAGAGTACGAGCGCGGTTGCGTCGTTCACCAAGCATTCGCCGGTCACGATCGCCGCGATGCGGTGCGGAATCGCAATCCGTTCGAAGATCGCCTCCGCTGCGACCGCGTCCGGCGGCGAGACGATCGCACCGAGCAAGAACGCCAACGGCCACGTGAACGCGGGTACGGTGTAATGAACGACGATCCCGACGATTGCCATGGTAAAAATTACCAAACCCACAGCGTGAAGCGTGATCGGCCGCGCGTTGCGCTTGAGATCGAACCAATCGGTCGACCACGCGGCGCCGTAGAGCAGCGGCGGGATGACGATGAGCATGATCAACTCGGGATCGACGTGCGGACGGGGAATGCGGCGCGTAAACGCAAGCGCGATACCGCCGATGACGAAAGCGATCGGGTAGGGGACGCGCAGCCGCTTCGCGCCGACCGCGAGCAACACGACGACGGTGAGGAAGGTGACGAGTACGAGCGCTTCGGTCATTGGCCATCAAGGTCAATGGGTTCGCCTACTTCCCGAAGATCGAGCGCATAACCGGCGACGACGAGATAGACGCGTTTTGCGTGCTTGGCGAGCCGCTGTATCATGCGACCCATCGTGTCGCGAAAGAGGCGGGCCGATGCGGCAACGGGCACGACATCCCAGCCGATTTGTTCGCTCACTGCGATCACCTCGGCCGGAGAGGCAAGCATGGCATCAACGAACTGCGTTGCCTCAACTTCGAGCTGCGACTCCACGACCGTATAGTCGATCTCGAGGAGGTCGATGTACGTTGCGATCCGCGCTGCAAGCCACGTGCCCAGAGCGTCGACGAGCAAACACGTTTCCGGCGCAGCGCCTCGAAAAAGCGCCAGTTGCGCGTCATGCGCCATCGCAGCGGTCTCGACGGTGCGCCATTCGGAGGGCCGATCCCGCACGTGGCGCAGGAGCCGCGCGCGCCACTCGACGTCTTCGGGAGCCCCGGCCGCCGTCGCAACGTACGTCACGGCGCAATTGCACTCGCGCGCCAACCGTACGGCAAATGCGCTCTTGCCCGAACTCACCGGTCCGGTAACGAAGACGACGCCCATCGCAGCGCCATTCGACCCGAAGCGGCTTGCCGCCCCGTTGCGCCGAAGTGCGGCGCGTGAACGGCTTGAGCATTGCGTTCGGCATCGTCATCATCGCGCTAGCCCTCAACGACGTCTTTCAATCGGTGGTCATGCCGCGCGCGACTGGGAGGCGCTTCCGACTCAGTTTTTACGTCTGGCGCACCATGTGGAAACTCTGGCCGATCGCCGCGTGGAAACTGCACTCCGGCGACGACGACGCTCGCGAAGATTTCTTGGCGGTCTTCGCGCCTTTTATGTTGGTTCTACTCATCGGAGTGTGGGTGGGACTGTTGATATTCGGTTTTGCATTCGTGCTCTGGGGTATGCGGGGCGGGATCGTTCCTGTGCACGCTTCCTTCGCAACGATGCTGTACTTCGCGGGAACGTCGCTGCTCACGATTGGATTCGGCGACGTCGTCGGACGCGAGGTTCTGCCGCGATTCGTTTCCGTTTTGGCGGCGCTGGCGGGCTTATCGTTCCTGGCAATCACAACGGCATATCTCTTCGCCGTATTCGGCTCGTTCCAACAGCGCGAGACGTTCGTCGTGATGACCGCCGCGCACGCGGGAACGCCTCCCAGCGGCGTCAATCTGCTCGCGATTGCCGGCTATGCGGGCATCGCCGACGATCTGGGATCGTTGATGATCGACGCCCAACGCTGGACGGCAACCGTAATGGAGAGCCACCTGGCATATCCGGTCCTCGCGTTTTTTCGTTCCAGTCACGACGAGCAATCGTGGGTGGGGACGCTCGGCACGTTGCTCGACGCGGCGACCCTCATGATGACCACAATCGACGGAGCCCGCGATGGGCAGGCTCGAATCCTCTACAACGTCGGCCGCCACGCGACGCACGATCTCGCGCGATATTTCCAAGTGGAAAGCAGTCACGAAGGCGTGGGCGTCGAGCGATTGGAGTTCGATCATGCCTGCGATCGCCTCAGTGCCGCCGGTTATCGATTGCGCGATCGCGATGGCGCATGGCGCCGCTTTTCCGAACTTCGGGCCAACTATGCGCCACACCTCAACGTGCTCGCGCGCTTCTTCCAGATTCCGCCATTGCAATGGATCGGCGATCGATCGACGATCACCGTCTCGGCGCACGGCGAGTTCAAAATCCGTGTGTCGGGTCCGTCCGATGAAGGAAGCTCTTGACATCGTCAACGGGCAAAGCGAAGCCGATGCTGCGTTCGTCGTCGAACCGCGATTCGGCGACGCCAACGACTTCGCCGGTCGTCGCGATGAAGACCGGCGCGCCGCTCTCGCCGGGTACGATTGAAAGCGTCACTTCGAGCGCGTCTTTGCGAACCGACGAGAGCCGTCCGGTTCCAAGCGACGTCGCTAATCCCAGCCCCTCGTCATCGAACTCGTCGGGAATTGGGTAACCGAGCAAGCCGACTTCGCGGCCGATTTCGCTCTGCAAGTGGGACGAAGACCCTAGCGAGATAACCGGCAGATTTCCGCGCGAGGTTCGCACCAGCGCGACATCGAGGTTTTCGTTCGCGGCCACGACCCGTGCGGGCGCTTTCCAGCGGTTGGACACGGTGACGTGGACGTTCCATGCGCCGTCAATCGCATGCTGAACCGTCAGGACGTCGCTTCCCCAGGCGCCCGATGCCACGACGAAGCCGGTCGCATAGGCATCGTCGTAGCGATCTTTCTTGTTCTCAGGAGGGACGCGCATCGTGAGCAGCACGACGGCCGGACGAAGCCGTTTCACCGCCGCCACTACATCGTCATCGGCGGTGCGCATACAACCCGATGCGCTCGCGAGCGCGAGCGCCGAAATGCAAATAGTTACGCGAAATCTCACGCCAGGGAGGTCATCAGCGCCGCTCGCAGCGCGACCAGGCCTTCTCCGGTCCTCGCGCTCACACAGAGCGCCGTCGGTTCTTGGGTTGCTTGCGTATGCGGCAGATCGCATTTATTGAAAACCAGCAAGCGAGGCGCGCCATCGAGCTCGAGCTCGTGCAGAATCGTTTCGACGGCGCTTCGTTGCCGAGGCCAGCGCGGATTGGCGGCATCGAGCACGTGCAGCAGCAGATCGGCTTCGCGCAGCTCTTCGAGCGTCGCGCGAAAGGCATTGACGAGGTCCTTGGGCAGATCGGTAATGAAACCGACCGTATCGGCGATGCGGGCGTAAGCGCCCGGCCCGAGATACGCTCGTCGAACCGTCGGATCGAGCGTTGCGAACGGACGATCGGCCACATAGGCATCGCTGCGAGCGATCGCATTAAGCAGCGACGACTTTCCGACGTTCGTGTAACCGACGAGCGCAACGAGCTTTTCGCGATGCTGCGCCGATCGCCGCAACGATCGCTGGCGGCGAACCTCGGCGAGAATGCGGTTGAGCGTGGAGATGCGTTCGCCGATGCGCCGCCGGTCGACCTCGAGCTTCGTTTCACCCGGACCGCGCGTGCCAATCCCGCCGCCCAATCGGGAGAGATCGGCGCCCCCGCCGATGAGATTGGATTGACGATAGCGCAGTTGCGCCAGCTCAACCTGAAGTTTTCCCTCGCGGCTGCGCGCTTGGCGAGCAAAGACGTCGAGAATCAACATCGTGCGATCGACGATCGGGAGCGGGACGATCTTTTCCAAATTCTTGCGCTGGCGCGGCCGCAAGTCGTTCAATACTAAGAGCAATCGGGCACCCAACTCCTCGGCCCGCTCTGCGATCTCGTGGGCTTTTCCGCTGCCCACGAGCGTGGCGGGATCGACCGTATCGCGACGTTGCACGATGCGATCGAGCACGGTCGCCCCGGCCGCTTGCGCGAGCGCCTCGAACTCGTCGATCTCCGCATCAAAATCGCGCGCATTCTCACGCGTCTCCACCGCAATGACGAGCGCGGCATCGTTCACGGAGTGGATCCCGCGAGCGGCCGGACGCGATCGGCGAGCCAGCGCAAACCCGCGTTATACGAGGGGCCGGGACGTTCGATCAGCGCCGGGTCCACGTCGTAGACGCGATGGAGTCGTACGGCACGAAGGCTGCGCCAGGGTTCGCCGCCGATGGCTCGGTCAAGACCGATCGCGGCGTCGGCGACGAGCATATCAGGCTGACGGCGCAGGAGCGCTTCGGCGCTATATTCCGAGTATGCGGCGTGCACGTCGCCGGCGGCGTTGGCGCCTCCCGCGAGCGCAATGAGGGTCGAAATGTACGACTCGCGCCCGGCGGTCCAAATCGGAGCGACACCGAGCACCACGAAGACGCTCGGCCGGCGCGCGTATCGGCTCGTTCGAGCCGCGATTGCATGCGTCTCGCGCCGGAGGCGAACGATGATTGCGTCCGCGCCGCGCACGTGACCGGTCATCGAGCCGAGCGCGCGCAAATTCGCAAAGATTGACGCGTACGAATCGTCAGGCAACAGAACAACTCGAACGCCGGCTCGACGCACCGGCTCGATGAGGCGGGATTGCGCCGGAATCCCGACGACCAGGCTCGGGCGTAACGCGATGATTGCCTCCGCATCGATGCTGCTCGCATCGGCAACCCGCGGTAGCGCCTTGGCCTGCGGCGCATCCGTGAACGCCGAGACGCCGACCAGTTGCGCACCGGCACCGATTGCGTACGCATCGTCGGCGAAGGAGGGGACCAACGTCACCAGCCTCGGCATCGAGTAGAGACTCGCCGGCCCCGCATGCGAAGCGGAGTGCGCAGCGCACGCAGCGAGCGCCGCGGAGCACGCAAACCTCAACGTGAGGAGGAAACGCATGGGCTTCGAGTACGCAAGAAGGACCGCGCCGACCTTTGCGCAATTGCGCTCGTACGTTTGCGCGGGAAGCCGGTGTAACGCCGGCACGGTCGCGCCACTGTATGCGGGGAGCCGCTCGAACCACTGTCCGTTCAACGGATGGGAAGGCTCGTGCAAAAGGCGACAATCCGCGAGTCAGGATACCGTCGCAAGCGTTATTACTCGATCCGCCTCGCGCAAAGGAAAGGATTGTCATGCTTGCTACGATGCTTGCGGCGGCCGTCGCCGCCTCTCCCTCGCCGTCTCCCAGCGCCGTCCCGCAAATCGCCCATGTCGTCACCAGCGATCGGGGTCTCGAATCCGCGGCGCGCACCGCTCGCACGACGTACGTCGTCACTGCCGCGCAGATCGCTCGTGACGGCGATCGTACGGTCGCCGACGCAATCGAAACGTTACCTGGTGTCAACGTGACACGCTACGGCGCCTTCGGCGCCGCCGCGACGGTCGGCGTGCGCGGCAGCTCCTCCCAACAAGTCTTGGTTCTTCTCGATGGGTTGCCGGTCGCAGGCGGTCAAATCGACGACATCAATTTGGCGCAGCTTTCGGTTGCCGGCATCGATCGGATCGAGGTCGTCGAGGGAGGCGGTTCCACGCTCTATGGTTCGGGTGCGATCGGCGGCGTGATCAACATTATCACCGCGCCTTCACCCGCTCGCAGCCAAGGCACCCTCTCCGCAGGATCGTTCGACGAACAAAGTTACCAGTTTCAAACGCCCTTCCTGTCGTTCCAGCGAACCTATGCGACGAACGACTACTCGGTGGTCAACGCGCCGAATCGTCAAAATGCGCAAGCCGGGCTCACCGATGTGATGGCGAGATACTCGCATTCACTCGGTGCCTTCGATCTCACGTTGAGCGGCAATCTCGGCAGCGCAATTGTCGGAGCGCCGAACGGGCTTGGATCGTTTTCGCCGACGAGCGAACAGTCGAACGTCAATCGCGACTTGCGCTTGAGCGCCGAGCACCGCAGCGCACGAGCCGTCACCACCGTGCAGCTGGGGGATTCGTCGCAGAGTCTTGCGTTTTCGTGCGACACCCCGGTGGATTTGAACTGTCCCAACTCGTTTCCGACGCCATCGCCGCCGATGAAGTCAAATCCACCGTACGCGCAACTGCTCGACGATCAGCACTGGATGGCGAGCCTTCGCAATGTCGTCGGCGACGACCATACGCGTTTGGTCTACGGCGTAGATCTGATGCGCGGCGTGGCTCGCGTCGATCCGGGCACCGGCGCCGGCACGCCGTTGGCGGCCGACAATTTACCGATCTTCGACGCATATGCGCAAACCGCCGCATACGTGCAATCGCAATGGTTCGGCGCGCGAGGCCAACAACTCTATGCCGGAGTGCGCGGCGAACGCGACGGCGGCATCGGCGGCGCGTACTCCCCCTCGCTCGGGGGGATCGTGCCGCTTTCGACGGCACTGCAACTCAAGCTCAACGCCGCGACCGCATTCCGAGCACCGATCGCCGAGGAACTTTATTATCCGGGATTTTCGAACCCAAATCTTCAGCCCGAGCGCACCCGAGTCGCCGACGCGACCTTGGTCGCGCCGACGCTCTGGGGCGGCGTCAGCTTTGGCTGGTTTGCCACGAGCGGCTCGAATTTGATCGTTTCCCCGCCTCCGAACTACATTCCCGAGAACGTCCAGCGTGCATCGATTGCCGGTCTTACGCTCGGCATTGCTACGCCGCCGTTTCATGGATACACCGCCAATCTCAACGTCACGAACTTGTATCGTGCGCAAGATCTCGGTTCCGATTCCCGCTTGCCGGGACGGGGGCCGGTCTTTGCGGTCGATCTGGGATTGCGCTACGTCGCCCCGCCGTCAAGCCGCTTCGACGGATTCAACATCAGCGCCGTGACCCAAGGGCCGCAAGAGGGCACCGACCCCTATCTCTCGCCGCTCTACGCCGTCTATCAGCCGGCAACGTTCACGTTGGTCAACGGGTATCTCGCGTATCGTTTGAACCCGCGCGTCGTGCTCGCGTTGCGCGGTTACAATCTCGGTAACGATCGGTACGCGATCTACGCCGGCTATCCCATGCCGGGCCGTGCCTTCGCACTCGAATTGCGCAGCCGGTGAAAGGAAGGGCGGGCGGGCTTGGCCTGCTCGTGTTGGCGGCGGCCGCGGCGAGCCTACTCGTTGGCGGGACGCCGCTATCGCTCGCGCAGATCGCCAACGCGCTCGCGCATCCGCACGAATCCGACGTTGTCGGCACGATCGTTTGGCAGATCCGCTTGCCGCGCATCTGCATTGCTGCGACGGTCGGTGCGTCGCTGGCGCTTTGCGGAGCGATGCTGCAAGGGATGCTTCGCAACCCGCTCGCGGATCCGTATCTTACGGGTGTCAGCGCGGCGGCGGCGGCGGCCATTGCGATTGCCGTGCTCGCCGGAGCGGCGGCCGGCGCGACGCCGGCAATCGGATTCGTCGCAGGGATTGGTGCCGCGCTGCTTGTCGCGGCGCTCTCTCGTCGCGGCGGCGGCATCGACGCAAACCGCTTGATTCTCGCCGGCGTTTCGCTCTCGACCTTTTTCGCGGCGATCGTAACCCTGGCCGTGGTACGCGCGCAATCGAGTAACTATGCCGCAACGATCATCGCGTGGCTTGCGGGCTCGATGGCCGGGCGCGGCTGGCACGATCTGGTCATGGTGGCACCGTACGTCGCGCTCGGCGCGCTGCTTGCCGGCATCGCGGCCGCACCGCTCAACGCCCTTCGCATCGGCGAGCTGCGAGCGCGCGCCGCCGGCCTGGATGTGGAGCGCGCACAATGGGTCATCCTCGCCGCGTCATCGCTGCTCGCGGCGAGCAGTGTCGTGCTTGCAGGACTGGTCGGCTTCATCGGACTCATCGTTCCGCACGTTGCCCGGCGTATCGTTGGTTCGGACGCGCGCCCGCTCTTGCCGGCATGCGTCGCCATCGGCGCTGCCCTCTGCATGCTCGCGGACGCGATCTGCCGCGTCGTCGTCGCGCCGGCCGAGCTCCCGATAGGAGTTTTGCTCGCATTCATCGGCGTGCCCGCATTTCTCTATCTGTATCTTCACCCCGCCCGGGGCCGGCGCGACGCGGCGTGACGATCGAGTTGCGAGATGCCCGGCTAACAATCGGCCGGCGGCCATTGTTGAGCGGCCTTGACGCGCGGATCGAGCGCGGCGAGTTTCTTGCGCTCATTGGGCCGAACGGCGTCGGTAAGACGACGTTGCTACGCGCCCTTGCGGGATTGCATCCGCTCGAAAGCGGCACGATTTTGCTGAACGGAATGACGCTTGACAGGATGAAACCCTCCGCGCGTGCGCGGCAGGTTGCATTAGTGACCGGCGACGAGGTCTTCCTCGACTCGCTCCTCGTTTCAGACGTCGTTTCGATCGGTCGATTCGCGTACCACCGGTGGTGGGAGTGGCAGTCTCGGCAAAGCGATGCTGCGGCGGTTGCGCGAGGGTTGCAAGAAGTGCAGATGACCGGCCTCTCCGACCGCCTCTTCTCGACCTTGAGTTCGGGGGAACGACAGCGGGTTTGGATCGCCCTTGGACTTGCGCAAGAGACGCCGCTTTTGCTGCTCGACGAACCAACAAGTCACCTCGACGTGCATGTCGCGCACACCATCCTGGCCTTACTGCGACGCCTTTCGCGCGCGGGAACGACGATCGTCTGCGCGTTGCACGACTTCAACGAAGCGGCCATCTACGCCGATCGCGTCGGATTGCTCGGCAATGGCCGGCTTGTGATGCTTGCGCCGCCGGACGAGGTTCTCGCGAACCTAGTCCTCGATGACATCTACGGCATCGCGATGGAGCGCGTTCGCCTTTGCGGCGGTGGAATGCGCGTATTCGTTAAGGACGTGGAGCCTGCACCAGTCGAACGTCCGAGCCGAGAACCCAACGCGTGAGACCGCGCTGCGGACCGGCGAGAAGAAGCACCCCAACGGCATCGTCGGGATGGTGGAAGACCGGCGATTCGACGTAGTTCGAGACGCAGGTGACGACCGTCGCGTGAGTCCCGGGGCCCACTAAGATCGCGTGCGGGAGCATCGCTTGCGCCGCATCGAACGTGGCGGCGTGGTATTCGCGAAGCCGCGCTCGCGAATCCCACACGAGCACGGCCGGATCGTCGGTCGTACTGTAGAGAACGACCCGGTCACCCCGATGGCCGCGGCAATCGGCTGACGCCACTTGCGCGCAAGCCGCAAAGGCCACAGCGAGCGCGAGCCCGAGCTTATACATCGACGCGCTGCGCATCCATCAGCCGAATCGTCAGTACCGCGAGATCGTCGCGCAAACGAGTGCCGCCGCGCGAGCGCGCTGCGGCCACCAGGTCATCTGCGAGCGGCTGCGCGTGCACTGGGCCGCGCTCGATCAATTCCATCGCGCCCGTACCGGAGAGCGGTTTGCCTTCCCGATTGCGCACTTCGGTCAAACCATCGGTCGTAAGCACCAAGGTGTCGCCGGGATCGAGATCGATCGTCTCGGAGTAGAATGGCTCCTCCATCACGCCGAGGACCGGACCGGTCACCGCCAACTGCTCGACGCCATTGCGACGTCGCAGGAAGACCGCGTCGTGGCCGGCGCTCCCGAACTCCAAGCGAAAGCTCGCGGTATCGAGCACGCCCACGAACATCGAAACGAAAAGATAGGGATTTCCGACCGCCTTTGAAAAAGCGGTGTTGAACTCGGCGAGAATGGCCGCCGGATCGCTCTCCCGCAAAGCGATCGAACGGATCATGAACTTGATGAATGCCGTCAAAACCGCGGCATCGACGCCTTTTCCGCTGATATCCGCGATGAGAATGAGCGCGTGGGTGCCGGAGAGGCGGTACACGTCGAAAACGTCGCCGCCCACTGCCACATGATTGGTCGCCGAACGATAGGCACTTCCGACCTCGCAATGCGGCAGCGGAATCGATTCGCTGCGAAACGCTCGTTGCAAAATTTCGGTGATCGTTCGTTCTTCTTCGAGCTCGCGATTGAGCCGAGAGCGATAGACGTTGAATAATACGGCCAGTAGGCCGAAGACCAAAACCCAGAAGGCGCGAACGTAGGCGGCCCGATTGACTTGCGATTGCGTACTGCGCACGAAGGCAGCGTCTGTGCCGGCGAGGGTTTCTCGTATCGCGGCAACCGCGCGCGTTTCGTAATCGGCGAAGAGCTTGTTACGCTTATCGAGCTCGACGAGACGTCGCCGAGGATGCCGAAGCAACGGCCCGGCGACCTCGGTTCGCCATTTTGATTGAAGCAAGCCGTATTGATGGAGCTGATCCCTAGCAGCGAGCAACTGTTCGTCACGCAAAACGCGTTTGATCGCGCGTTGGGTATTGTCGTAGCCGGCGACAGCTTGGCGGTATTGAGCGACGTAAAACGGATCGCGAGTCAACAGGTAGCCGCGCAACGAATTCTCTTCGTCGATCTGCAGACGGAGCAGTTCCTCTAGCTGCATTTGCGCTTGCTGGATCTGTGCTTCGCGCGCAAACGTATTGGCCAGCTGCGTTCGAGTCTCGAAGGTTCCTTCTACCGCGAAAGCGAGCGTGACGATGAGGAACGCCGTCATGAGCAGCGTCCCGGTGATATTTGCGAACGGCTCGTTCTTCACGAAGGCGTCACGCTAGCGCGGTCGAAGAATCGCAAGCTGTGGACGGTCGCGTCGATCCCACGATTTTTAAATCCTACGACGTCCGAGGCGTTTATCCGTCCGAACTGAGCGACGAGATCGCTTACGCTATCGGACGCTGCTTCGTTTCCTTGCTCGATAGCGCTCGAGGGCGAGATACCCCGATGACGATTGCCCTCGGACGAGATATGCGCCCTTCCGGCCAACAGCTGGGCGACGCATTCGCCCGCGGCGTTTCGGAATCGGGTGGGAACGTCGTCGACATCGGAATGGTTTCGACGGACGCGCTCTATTTCGCCGTCGGAAAATTCCAACTCGACGGCGGCGTCATGATTACGGCTTCGCATAATCCGGCACAATATAACGGTCTCAAATTTACCCGCTCGCAGGCCCAGGCCATCTCGCTCGAAAGCGGCTTAGCGACGATACGCGACCAGCTGCTTTCGGGAGAGCTGCCTCCCAAGAGCGCTACGGCGGGAACTATTTCTCATCGTAACGTGCTCGACGATTTTGCGCAACACTGCCTATCCTTTGTCGAGCGTTCCAAGATCAAGCCCTTGCGAATCGCGGTCGATGCTGGCAACGGAATGGCGGGCAAAACGGTGCCTTACGTCTTTGCGAGCCTGCCCTGCGAGGTGCTGCCGATCTACTTCGAACTCGACGGCAGCTTCCCAAACCACCCAGCCAGCCCCATCGAGCCCGCAAACATGATTGACTTGCAGGCCGAAGTGCGCAAACAAAGCTGCGATTTGGGCGTTGCGTTTGACGGGGATGCGGACCGCATGTTCATCGTCGACGAAAAAGGCGGCCTGGTCGACGGCAGCACGGTCACGGCGCTCGTCGCGCTCAACACGCTGAAGAAACATCCGGGCGCGAAGATCCTTTACAACCTCATTTGCAGCCGCAGCGTTCCCGAGCTCATCGTCAAAGCCGGCGGTATCCCGGTACGTTCGCAAGTGGGCCATTCAATCATCAAAGCCGAGATGCGCCAGCACGACGTCGTATTCGGCGGCGAGCACAGTGGGCATTTTTACTTCCGTGACAACTGGTATGCCGACTCCGGAATGATAGCACTGCTGCAGTGCCTCGAGCTTTTCAGCGAGGCCGGCAAACCAGTCAGCGAGGTGATCGCACCGATCGATACTCGCTTCCGATCCGGCGAGATCAACAGTCCGGTCAACGATATTGCCGCGAAGCTTCGCGAGATGGAAGCGCGTTATGCCGACGCACCGATCGACCACCTCGACGGCGTAACGATCTCGTATCCCACGTGGTGGATGAACGTCCGCCCCTCCAATACCGAGCCGCTGCTGCGCCTCAACGTCGAGGGCGATACCGAGGCGCTGATGCGGCAGCATCGCAACGAAGCGCTGGCGATGATACGGAGCTAAACATGCCGGCGACGCTATTGGGACCTGCCTTTATTGCCGTCGGAGACGGAACGTCGACCTTCGGTCGGCTCGCGGTGGAGAACGGACGAATCGCGGGCGTGCTCGCCGCCGACGGTCCATCGGAGTATACGCTGCCGCCCGGCAGCAGCATCGCGCCCGGACTCATCGACGTCCATACCAATGGCGCCGCGGAGTGTCTCTTCAATCGCGATCAAGGCAACGCCGTCGCCGCCGCGGTCGCGAGTTACGCGGCCGATGGCGCAACCGGCTTTGTCGCCAGCGTCATGACGGCTCCCTGGGAATCGATGCTGCATGCGGCCTCGGAGGTCGTCGAGGCGGCGAATCAGCTCGAAGAGGACGCGCCGGCCGGTGCCCGCTGTCTGGGCGTCCATTTCGAAGGGCCTTTTCTCAATCCCAAATTCCGCCGCATCCATCGTCACGAATGGCTGCTCCCCGCGACCGCGGCGCGCGCCCAAGAGATGGTCGATTCATGTAAGGGCGCGTGTCTGTTGGTGACCATGGCGCCCGAGATCGAAGGCGCCGCCGACGCGCTGCGCGTTTTCTCACAGAACGGCGTGGTCTGCTCGGCCGGCCATACGGGCGCGCGATACCGCGAAGGTATGCTTGCAATCGGGCTGGGCTTCCGTTCGCTCACCCATGCCTTTAATGGCATGCCGCCGCTCGACCATCGCGATCCCTCGATCTTAGCTTCCTTCATTCAGGATCGTCGCACGCTCGTTCAAGTCATTTGCGACGGCATTCACGTGTCGCCGGTCATGGTCGACATTCTGCATCGCACGCTGGGCGATCGCGTCGTCCTCGCGACCGATAACATGCCCGCCGCCGACCCCGGTTACCACATCGAAGGCGGAGTCATGCGCGCGGCCGACGGAACGATCGCCGGGAGCGCGCTGCACATCGACGAAGGCTTGCGCAACTACATGTCGTACGCGCAAATTCCGTTCGCCCAAGCAATCGTTGCGGCAACGCACGCGCCGGCTCGGCTCATTCGCCACGACGGCGAGATGGGCCGCATCGCCCCAGGAATGCGAGCCGACCTTTCGTTCTGGGATTCCGATTACCGCGTCATCGCTACGATGGTCGGCGGCAACTTCGTCTACAATCGCGTCGAGGTCGCAGTCTAAGGAACCGGCGCCAACTCCTCGCCGGGCGTTTCGAGCGCGGCGGGCCGCGTCGCCGAACGGAGCATCGCGATCGAAGTGTAGAGCACCACAACGACGACCAGCCAGCGCACCGCACCTAAGGGCAGCGCTTTCACAATATAGGCGGCGATCAGGACACCGGGAATACCGCCGAGCGCCAACCCAAGAGCCGCGCGCATGGAGAACGCACCGTAGCGAATGAAGCGCGTGCTCGCAATCGGCATCAGAAACGCGCACGCGCCCATCATGATTGGAAATGCGGCTTTTGGGTCCATCCCCAGCAAACTGACCAGAATCATGCACGGCGCGTAAAAACCGATCCCGATCGTCATCAGGGCGCCCAAACCGAAGCTGACCACGACTCCGACGATCAATTGTACACCGGTCAGGCCGAGCGCGTCGCCGGTCAATCCAAAATAGCTTCCGCGCAGGTTACTCAGCACGAAGAGCGCAGCGGCGGCAAGCAACGCGACACCCATCCCGATCTGAACCGAACGACGCGGTAATCTGGAGACCACCCCAGCACCCAGCCAAGCGCCGGCAACGGCGGCAAAGATGAGCGAGACCAAGGTCAATGGAGCGACGCTGATGATCGTGATATAGATCGCTGCTTCGACGATCGTCGGCAGCGTGTGCCCGACGTTGAGCGTGCCGGGAATGCGCTCGTCGGGCACCAGCCGCCAGAGCTTGAACATGGAGGTCGTCGTCGCGAACGAGCCTATGCCTAGCGTGTCGAAAAAATTCGCTACGAAACCAATCGCGGTCTCGACCGGCCTCGGCCATCCGGGACGATGCCGCGGCATGGCCCGGACGAGTCCGTTGACGATAACACCCGTTACGACGGCGAGGCCAATGCGCAGAATATCCGGGACGATCATTGGCTTACATCCTACGCCTATAAGTCACGGCAGCCTGCCTCTAGGACGCGGCGAGCTCTCTGGTCGCCGCAGCGTTGAAGTACGCGGCGCGAGGGTGGTGCATCACAATCGCCGCTGTCGATTGCTCGGGAGTTATTTGAAATCCCTGGGTCAAACTGACGCCGATCGCCGCCGTCGCGTCGAGCAAACGGAAGACCGTGGCATGCTGTTCGAGGTCGGGACAGGCGCCGTAGCCCCATGAATAGCGCTTGCCGCACTCGCCTATGCCTAGCTCGTTGCGGATGCGACGGTGCGTGTACTCCGCTAGTGCTTCGGCGGCTTGTACGGAAAAACCGTGCAAAAAGTACGCTTCGCTATATTCGTTCGACGCTTGCAAAGCCTCGATTCGCCGCGTTGCATTTGCGCCGATGGTGACGATTTGCAGGGCGACGAGGTCGCTGGCTGAGCCTTCATTGGGTTCGCGAAGATAGTCGGGGAGACTCAAGTGTTCGCCACCAGGCTGGCGCGGGAACGACATACGCGCGATTTCGGTTCGGCGATCCCCCGGGTCGTAGAGAATCAAATCGTTCCCCAGCCCTGCAGCCGGAAAGTAACCATAGACCGCACGCGGCCGTAAGAAGTCGCCGCGAACGGATTCCTCTTGATAGCGCCGCAGCCGCGGCGCGAACTCTTCGGCTACCAGACGTTCGAAAGCCGCGCCTTTGGTATTCGACCCACCCCACGACAACCGATAAAGGCTGCGCAAATCGAAGCACGCCCAGAGCTGGTTCAGGTCGTCGATTTCCAGGTTCTTCGAGCCCCAAAATGGCGGACTCGGTACTTCGGCGCGCGTCGACTTTACGGATGAATGCGCTACCGGCGCGGCGCGCGGCGGCGCGCTCGCGCGATCGCGCTGCTCGAGTGCCTCCTGTTTGATCTGCTCGACAAGCTGCCGGCGACGCTGCGGATCGGCCGTGAGCGCGTCGACCAAGTCAAGGCCTTCGAAGGCGTCACGCGCGTAGAAGCAGCCCGGTTCAAAGAAACGCGTGCCGCCGTCGATCAACGAGATGCGCCGGCCAAAATCGCGGTTGATCGCAGCGCCGCCGATGATGACCGGGAAGTGCAGCCCCCGGGAATCTTGTTCCTCGAGACAGATCGGCATTTGTTTGCTCGTGGAAACGAGCAGCGCCGAGAGCCCGATGGCGTCGGCGTTCACTTCAACGGCTTTTTCTAAGATCGTGTTGATCGGAACTTGCTTCCCCAAATCGTGGACGGTATATCCATTATTGGCAAGGATCGTGTGCACGAGATTCTTGCCGATGTCGTGGACGTCGCCGAATACGGTCGCCAGCACAACGATGCCCTTGGCGCCGGATTCTCGCCGCTCGAGAAACTGCTCGAGATGTGCGACGGCCTTCTTCATAACCTCGGCAGACTGCAAAACGAAGGGCAGAATCAGCTCGCCTCGTCCGAAGCGATCGCCGACATCCTTCATTGCCGGCAGAAGTATCTCATTGAGGACGTTCACGGGCGTTCGGCAGGTCAATGCCTCGTCGATTTTGTCTTCTATGCCGTCTTTGCGCCGATGCAGAATCGCATGGTGAATGCGTTCGGCGATGGGAAGCTCCTGCGCTAGTCCGTCTTTGCGCCCGTCTGCGCCGGAGCCGTCGCGAGGCCCTCGGCTTTCTGTGGAATGCACTTCATCGATCGCTTCGAAGCGTTCGATCATGCGCGCGAGCGCGTCCGGGCGGCGGTTGAACACGAGATCGTCGCATAATTCGCGGACCGCGGCATCGACCTCGAAGTACGGCACGATCTCTTTGGGATGAACGAGCGCGGAGTCGAGGCCGGCCTCCACGCAATGATGCAGAAAGACGGAATTCAGTGCGGCGCGCGCCGCAGGCCGCAGTCCGAACGAGACGTTGGAGACTCCCAATGACGTCAGGACGCCGGGCAGACCGAGTTTGATAGCGCGAATCCCTTCGATAGTTTCGACGGCGGAGGAGGCGAACTCGTGTTCACCGGTCGCAAGCGTGAAGGTTAACGCGTCGAAGATGAGCGCGCCTGGTGGTATTCCGTACTCGCCCACGACGATGTCGTAAATGCGCCGAGCGACCTCGAGCTTGCGCGCACCCGTTTTCGCCATTCCGTTTTCGTCAATGGTGAGCGCGACCACCGCAGCGCCGTGTTCGCGGGCGAGCGGCAGTACGAGGTCGATCTTCGCGCGTCCGGCCTCGAGGTGCACGGAGTTCAGAATCGCTCGCCCCGGATAGTTCTGCAGCGCCGACTCGAGGACGCTCGGTTCGGTGGAATCGATAACGAGCGGCGCTTCGATCGATTGCGCTAGGCGCCGCGCCAGCTCTCGCATCTGTTCGCTTTCGTCCGAACGTTCCGTCAGCGCACAGCAGATGTCGAGCAGGTGCGCGCCGCCTTCCACCTGGTCGCGCGCGATCAGGACGATGTCATCGTATCGGTCCTCCAAAAGAAGCCGCTTGATTTTGCGCGACCCTTGCGAGTTGATGCGTTCGCCGACGATCAGCGGGCGGGGCTCCTGCTCCAGCGCCACAGCGGTAATTGCCGAAGCCGCCTCTTGCGGCCCGGCTAGCGCCGTGCGACGCTTTCGTTGCACCGATTCGACGGCCACGCGCAATGCGGCAACGTGCGCGGGCGTCGTACCGCAGCATCCCCCGACGGCATCAACGCCGAAATCGCGAACGAAACCGGCTAGCTCGCCCGCGAGCTCTTCGGGCCCCTCTGGATAAATCGTCTCACCCTGCGGTCCCATCAAGGGAAGTCCCGCGTTCGGCACCACGCTGACGAAACAGCGCGCGTGCTCGCATAGATACCGAATCGAATCGCGCATCTGCGCGGGGCCCGTCGAACAGTTGAGCCCGACGACGTCGACGTCGAGCGCGCCGAGCACGGCCGCGACCGCGCGAATGTCGGTGCCCAACAGCATTCGCCCTTCGGTGATCAAGGTCGGCTGCGCCTGAATGGGGACGCGGCGCATTCCTCGCGCAAACTCGCGACGGATGCCCGCGATCGCGGCCTTGAGCTCGAGCATATCCTGCATCGTCTCGAGTAGGAGCAGGTCGGCGCCGCCTTCTACGAGCGCGCGCGCCTGTTCTGCATACGATTCACGCAATTGCTCGTACGTAATCTTTGAGAGCACCGGATCCGAAGACGAGACGAGCATTCCGGTCGGTCCCATCGACCCCGCGACGAAACGCGGATGCTGCGTCGTTGAAAACGCATCGCACGCTTCGCGAGCGATCGCCGCCGCGCGGAAATTGATCTCGCGGGTTTGTTCGCCCAGACCATACTCGTCGAGCTTGAGTCGAGTTCCGGTGAAGCTATCGGTCTCGACGACGTCGGCGCCCGCCTCGAGATAGGATTCGTGAATGGTGCGAACGACGTCGGGACGCGTGAGCGCGAGCACCTCGTTGCAGCCTCGATAGGCGGCACCACCGAAATCCTCGGCGCAAAGATCCAGCGCCATCAGCTGCGTGCCCATGGCGCCGTCGAAGATCGCGACGCGCCGCTCGAGCAGGCGCAAAAACTCAGATGACAGCGCGAATCTCCCCGGCGGGACGTCCGGCCCGATTATACACGGAAGGGGTCGCGAAACGAGCAAGTTGGGTCACTTTCTCCTCGTCCAGTACGCCGAGATGCTGGAGGACCCCAATGGTCGACGGGCCGCGCGCTCGCGACGCGCCGTCGAGGACCTTCGAGACGTAACCGTAGCCTTGCGTGATCGCGGCGACGCCGTGCACGCCCTCTGCCCCGGCTTTCGAGGCGATCGTACCGTCGCCGGCAATCATCAGTTCCGTATCGATCTGTGCGCTGCCCGCGACGTACTGCGGATTGGTGACCATTGCATCGCGAACGACGCGCAGCGCCGCCGCATCCTCCGGAGCGATACCGATGAGGGTAGCGAACCGCGCGAACGAAAGCGCGGCGCGATGCAAACTCGTCGCATAGGCGGGAATTCCGCAACCGTCGACGGCGACGGGCCAGCTGCCGGCATCGTCGTCGGAGAGCCGTGCGCAAAAATCGAGAATCCGTCGTTGCGCCGGATTCTCCGCGCTCAAGTAGGTAGCGGGATCCGCGCCGATCACCCGGCACAGGGCGAGAATTCCGGCATGCTTCCCCGAACAGTTGTTGTGCAGCGGGGTGGGCTCTTCGCCGTTCCGGAGCAGTGTTTTCGCGGCCGCATCGTCGTAGGGAAGATGAGCCCCGCATTGCAGCGCCTCGGGCTCCATGCCAATCTTGCGAAGAATCGAGCGCACTGCCTGGAGGTGAATAGGCTGACCCGAATGCGATGCGGCCATCACGGCAATTTCTCGCGAATCAAAATCGAAGGCGCGATCCACGCCGGCTTCCACCGCGGCCGCAGCGATGAACGGTTTTGCGGTAGATCGCAGGTAGACGGGCGAGTGCACGTCGCCGGCGCGAAGGAGAAAGTTCCCGTCGCCGTCGACCGCGCACGCAGCAACGCGATGAATCGACTCGACGAGATCGCCGCGCGTTACTTCGACCAGTATTTCCGGGCGCTCGATCAAACGAGCGCTGGTTCGACGATAGTCGCTTCCTGCTCGGCGAAGACGGGATTGCTGAGATATCGTTCGCCGGTATCGCACGCAATCGTCACGATGGTCTTTCCTCTCGATTCTGGGCGCGCCGCGATCTGCAGCCCCGTCCAGACGTTCGCCCCGGTTGAGATTCCTACAAGCATGCCTTCTTCGCGCGCGAGGCGCCGCGCCGTTGCGATGGCGTCGGCATCCGTCACCCGAACGACCTCATCATAAATCGCTGTGTTGAGGACTTTGGGAACGAAGCCGGCGCCGGTGCCCTGAATCTTATGCGGCCCCGGCTTTCCGCCGGAGAGAACCGGCGAGCCTTCGGGTTCGACCGCGATCATCTTCACATCCGATTTGCGGCCTTTAAGCACCTCGCCGACGCCGGTGATCGTCCCGCCCGTTCCGATCGCGGAAATAACGATGTCGACGGCGCCGTCGGTATCGCGCCAAATCTCTTCGGCGGTCGTGCGGCGATGAATCTCGGGATTCGCCGGATTCTCGAACTGCTGCGGCATGAAATATTTTCCAGCCGCCGATGCCAAGATGTCGCCGGCGCGCCGGACCGCCCCGGGCATCCCCTCCGCCCCGGGCGTGAGGACCACTTGCGCCCCGTACGCCTTGAGTAAATTGCGCCGTTCGACGGTCATCGTGTCCGGCATGACCAAAATCAGGGGATAGCCCTTTGCCGCGGCCACAAAGGCGAGCGCGATTCCGGTATTCCCGCTCGTCGGTTCGAGAATGGTCATCCCTGGAAGCAAGCGCCCGTCGCGCTCAGCGGCTTCGATCATCGCAATGCCGATGCGATCTTTCACCGAACCGGCCGGATTGAACGACTCCATCTTCACCAAGAGCGTCGCCGGAAGATTTCCGGCGAGCCGCGGAAGCTTCACCAGCGGCGTGTTGCCGAACGTATCGGCTAAGTTTTCGTAAATGCGTGCCATAGCTACCAACTTAACCCCCGTGAGGAAACGAGCGTTGCGCCTGGGATTCTGAGCAAGGTTCCTAGTATCAGCGGCAATGCGCCGATGCTCCTCCGTGGTGACCGCGACGTGCCTGCTGTTGGCATTCGCTTTGACCGCACCAGCAGACCCGGCAAGCCCGGCCGTGCCGACGATGGACGCGGCGCTCGACGCGATCGCGGCCTACGCGCCGCAAGCAATGCGCGAACAAGGTACGCCCGGAATATCGATCGCGATCACCTACCGAACCCACACGCTTCGCGTCATCACGCTCGGCGTGGCCAACGTCGAAACGCAATCCCCCGTCACGCCGGCCACGCGCTTTGCCATCGGTTCGATTACGAAGTCAATGACGGCGCTGGCGCTGTTGCAGCTTCGGGATGCTGGGCGCCTCGATCTCGATGCTCCCGTACGCCGCTATTTGCCATGGTTTTCCATTGAGAGCGGCAAGAACCCGATTCTCGTTCATCAACTTCTCTCACACACTGCGGGAATTCCCGATGATTACTCTGCCGAACCGGCATATGGATACGACATCGTCGCCCTGCGCGGCGCCCACGTTCTTTTTCCACCGGGCACGGCCTGGTCGTACTCCAACGACGGCTATGCGACCGCCGGCGCGCTTCTCGCCCAGCTCGATCGGCGATGGTGGCCCGATTCGTTACAGCAGCGCGTTTTGAATCCCATTGGTATGAGCGCGAGCTCGCCGGTCTTTACGCCTGAGGCGCTAACGAGCACCGCAACCGGCTATCAATTCCGCGACAACGATCGGCCGCCGCCGCTGCGCCCGGCACTCGTCGCAGCGCCGCCGATGGATTTCGTCGATCCGGCGGGGTCGGTGCTATCGACGCCGGAGGACATGGCGCGCTACATGCGGTTTTACCTCGACGGTGGGGTCACCGCGACCGGCTCCCGCTTGATAACGCCCGCTACTTTCGATGCGATGACGCGAGCCGATACGCTGAGGGATGGCAAGCCCGCGGGTTCGGCGGGTGCGGTCCTCCAAGAATGGCCGGCCTTCTATCGCACGTATGGGTATGGGCTCTCGATTTTTGACGACGACGGCGACCATTTGGTCGGCCACACCGGCGGGATCTCCGGCTACACCGCGTGCATGCAGATGAACCTCACACGAGGCTTCGGCGTGATCGCATTCGCGAATCTCGTCGAAGCGCCGCTCCATCCTTGCGCCGTCGTTCGCTATGCAATGCAGGCACTGCGGGCGCAAAGTCTCGGCCAGGCCCTTCCCGCAATCCCTGCGCCTCCCGACGTGCAACGCACCTCGCGTGCCGCCGATTACGTCGGTACATATGCTGGAAACGGCGCTCGGCTGCGTGTCGAAGCGAACGGCGATTATTTGCGGCTCGTTGACGGCCCAAAAACGATTGCGCTCTACCCCCGGGGCGCAGATCTTTTCTGGGCCGACGACCCGGCGTACGCCATGTTCTTGCTGCAGTTCGGCCGCGACCGTAGCGGGCGAGTCGTCGAAATGACCTATGGCTCGCAATGGTATCCCAACCAACGCTATGGCGGAGCGCGGAACTTTGCCTATCCCGCTTCTTGGAATGCCCTCGTCGGACGCTACGAAAACGTATACTACGGTCAACCGGCGATTACGCGTGTCGTCATCGTCAAGAATCGCCTCACTTTTGACGGAACGGACACGCTAACGCCGCTTCGCGACGGCGACTTCGCACTAGGGGACTCAATCGTCCGCTTTGCAGCGTTTGCGGGAAACCGACCGCAACGCTTGAGCATCGACGGGGTCAATCTCTACCGCGTCGAGCTACCTTAGGATCTAGCTGCCGATATCCCAGAGCAAGCCGAGGTCTTTCTTGGAGAGCGAGCGGAAGGCAATGAGCGTTTCGGTATTGAGAATGCCTTCGAGCGCCGCGACGCGCTCCGTCACCAGATCGTTGAGGTCGTCGTGCCGCTTCATTCGAGCGATTGCTACCAGATCGAACGGACCGGCGACCGAATAGACCTCGGCGATCCCATCGACCGCTAGAAGATCGTCGGCAATGGTGCGCAATCGGGGACGCTCGACGTTCATAAGGATGAAAGCCGTGACCATGGCTAAGCGGCGCCCTGGGGAGACGCGAGCGTTCCGCCGCAGTTGGGGCATTGCCGATTCATAGCTTGCGCACAGGCAACGCAAAAGGTGCACTCGTACGAGCAAACGCGAATATCGCCCTCACGCAATGGGGCGCCACACCGTTCGCACGCCTCTTTCATTACTTGTTTTTGAAGCGGGCGACGCGCTTTTCGTTGTAGGCTGCTAAGCCTTCTTTTGCGTCTTCGCTCTTGAAGAGGAGCGATTGCAACTCGCGTTCGAGGGCAAGCGCGTCTTGGAGCGGCAGCTCGGCGCCGGTTTGAACGCTGCGCTTGATGTGCCCGACGGCCATCGGAGCCTTGTTCGGCGAGCAGAATTGTCTCGCGTAGTTGGTGATCTGCTCGCGGAACTCTTCTGCGTTCCCTTCGAAGAGATCGTTGATCATTCCCCATTCAAACGCTTGCTCGTAGCTCACGGTCTTACCGCTCGTCATCATCTCGATCGCCCGGGATTTGCCGACCAGGCGCGCGAGTCGCTGCGTTCCGCCGGTGCCGGGCAGTACGCCGAGCGCGACTTCGGGAAGGCCAATTTTGCCGGCGTCTTTGCGCGCGATGCGCAAGTCGGCCGCCATCGCGATCTCCAGTCCGCCGCCGACACAGTGGCCGTTGAGCGCAGCGATCACGAGCTTCGGCGTCTGCTCCAAACGCGAGAGCGTTTCGTTTGCGTGCAGGCAGAACATATATTTGAACTCAGGCGTCACGGCGTTGAGCATTCCGATGTTCGCGCCGGCCGAGAAAAACTTCTCGCCCTTTCCGGCAAGCACGATAACTTCTACTTCGTGATCGAAACGTGCGTCTAAAATTGCTTCGTCGAGCTGGCGCATCATTTCGTGCGTGTACGTATTCGCCGGAGGGTCGTCCATCTCGATGAAGCCGATGTGACCGTCCTTCCAATAGTTGATCACGCGCTTACCGTCGAGCGGGCGCGCTTCGCGTCCGAACGGCGTCTGTTGGATAGCCCCGTTGACCGTCGTGCTCATGCTAGTTTTCCTTTTGGTGCGATCCAGTTGGGATCTTTGAAGTACTCTTTGAGTTCGATCTCGTCGGCTTGGGTCGGAAGAACGGTGGGTGCGTACGCTTCCCATTCGCCTTGAGTCAGCTTTCGCCCGTCGACGCTATACCGCTGACCCGAGTAATCTCCGATTTTTCGATTGAAACGCATATCCGGAAGATAAAACTTCGTCTCGCTGGAGTTGACCTCGTTCACGCGTGCAACGGTCGCCAACGCTTCTTCGTAAAATTGCCGGCGGGCGCGCTCGTTGAGATGCTCCTTGTCGAGCTCGCCGGCGGCTTTATCTTCATCGACTCGTCCTTTGATACCCCAGGCATACGCCCATTGTGCCGAGCCTGAATGATCGGTACCAAAGAGATCGAGCGACCCGGAGAACCACTTGTTGTAGTACTTCTGCTGGATCTCCACCGGAATGACTCCGGCCTTGGCGATGCGGCGCAGACCCGTGATGCCGGTCCCCATGTGAAACGATTCTTCGCGAAGCATCGGCCCCATGGACGCGGCGAGAGGCGCGAAGCTTGAATGCGAGAGCATCGTGAGCTGAAACTTCCCATCACGATCCATAAAGTTTGTGTAGGCGAAGAAATCCAGCCAGTGCGTGACGTCGTCGTTGAAAGCATTGAGCAGACGGTTCTTCTTTCCGAAGGCGCGGCGCTCCAGCATCTTCTGTGCTTCGATCTTCCCCTCGCTGCCGAAGTGATCGACCATCAAGTGGCACATTTGATACCCGTGGCGCGTCTCTTCGACCATGATGCGCACCAGTGAGGCCAGATCGTATTCGGTGGGCGCGTTATTGACGAGAAATCGCTGTTGCTCGTTTGAAGCAAACTCGGTGTCGCCCTGGTAGACGACCATGTTCAGCACGGCGTCGCGCATGCGCTGATCGGGAATTTCGCGCACCCGCTCCCATCGCCGATCCCCTTTGAAGTCGCCGAAGTAAATCTCGGGGGTGGGCAACTCTCCGTACTTAGCCTCGAAGCGATAGCCGGGCATAAATCGATCCATCAGCTCACGGTCGAGACCGATGTCCCGCCGCCAGTCGTCAAGCATCGAAACCCAGTCGTCAAAAGTCGAAATTCGGTTCATATCCTGCCTTATGTAACGGATTTTTGTCGAACGGATGGAATACCGTCATACTAGATGGCAGCGGAGCGGATGTCAACCCTCGCTGGGCGCCCGGTTGCGCGTCCAAATTCCTTTATATTTACCCTCTACGGAGACATGGTCGCCCGCCTCTCGAGCGACGGGTCATTGCGGATCAGCGCCTTGATCCGCCTGATGGCGACGTTCGGCGTTTCGGCCGCCGCGGTAAGGCAGGCCGTTTCCCGCATGACGCGGCAGGGATGGCTCGTCGCCCGGCGCGAGGGCAACCGGGCAGCGTACGGGGTGACCGACCGCGGATCCCAGCGAATCGTCGAGCTGAGCCCGCGGATTTATGGGCCGGTCATCGGGTGGGATGGTCGCTGGCGCCTGCTCTCCTACGCGATCGGGGAGGCCCATCGAAAGCGTCGCGAACGGCTTCGCAAAGAGCTGAGCGCTCTGGGTTGGGCCCCGCTCTCACCGTCGACGTGGATCTCACCGTCCGACACCTTGGGCGCGGCGCGCGATGCGGCGCGCGCCACCGGCACTCTCGACGCGGTGAATCTTTTCACGAGCGAGTATCGCGGACCGTTGAGCGACCGCCAACTGCTTGAACGCTGCTGGGACGTGGATGCAATTGCCGCGGCCTACCGCGAGTTCGTCGCCCGCTACGCCCCCTTGCTCGCGCAAGAACGCGCACGTCCCGGCTTTAGCGACGAGGAGGCGTTCGTTCAGCGCCTTTGGCTCGTGCACGACTATCGCCGATTCGTCTACCTCGATCCCGGACTACCCAGCGAGCTGCTGCCCGCACAGTGGCCGGGCACCGCCGCGGCAGCACTCTTTCGCGAACTCTACGCGGCGCTCGAGGTGCAATCACAACGCTACTTTCATCTTTGCGCGCAGCAATGAAACGGGTGCGACCGGCGCTGCGTCGAATCGAGACGGCCATGCCCAAACGCCTGCTCTTTGCACTGGCCGTCGGCGCTCTTGCCGTCGCGGCGTGCCACAACGGAACGCCCAGCACAACACCAACGGTTCCCGCCACGTCACCGACGCCGAATCCTAAAATTACTATGGCGGCCGTTCAGGTGACGATCAACGGCACCCCGGCCCCGCGGATTCCCGTCGAGATCTCGACGCCGAGGTCGACCGCGAGCCCTCGCCCCGGCACACCGTTCTTTACCAAGAACTCAGGCAAGAAAGGCTTCGCGCGGTTCAATCATCTCAAACCGAGCCAGACCTACTGCTGGGTTGCAATCTTTTCGCAAAGCTTTCGCTCGTCGTTTTGCGCCGACTGGCAGGAGTGGCAGAGCGGCACCATTCCGCTCGGCAGCCCCGGAAGCTAGACTTCGTCGTCGTGCAGATGCAGATGACAGCCGTCTTCAGCTTCCAAGAGCACGTCGCGCGCTTCGGCGAGCACGGCGGTCGATAGCGGAGCGCTCGGCGGCTCGATCGTCCCTTCGGCCGCGAGAAAGTTTACTTCGCTCCAGTCTTCCCAGGTTTCGAGGGGTTCGTCGCTGGGTTCGGTGGGGAAGCGCACGCAGAAGCCTTGATCGATGTGCAGCCCGACAACCGTCACTTGAGTGCCGCGCGGAAGATAGGTTCCGTCTTTCCACAGCGTCCCATACGTGGTGCTGTAGACCGCGCCGATTTTGAGCGGTTCGTCCATCATCGTGCCTATACCCCGAACGGGTCCATCGGTTTCTCACCGATGTACGTAAGAACGCTCTTGGTTTCGGTATAGAGGCGCATCGTTTCCATCCCCAGTTCGCGGCCATACCCCGACTGTTTGTAGCCCCCGAACGGAACGCCCGGGAAAACTGCATACGGCGTATTGATCGCGACCGATCCGCTCCGAATCGCGCGCGCAACCCGATTGGCCCGACCGATGCTCGTTGACCAGACGCTTGCGGCAAGGCCGTACTCGCTCGCATTGGCCAGTGCGATCGCTTCCGCTTCGTCCTTGAATCGCACCAGGGTCGCGACCGGTCCGAAGATCTCCTCGCGCGCAATGCGATGCGAATTCTGCGCCTCGAACGCCGTCGGACTCCAGAAGGTGCCGCCCGCAAATGCTCCGCCGATATCGGCCGGCTTTCCGCCTAAGAGCGGCGTCGCACCCTCGGCAACACCGATCGCGCAGTACTCCCGAATTTTTTCGTACTGGTCGTGCAGCGTAATCGCGCCGATCTGCGACGAGGTATCTTCGGGATCGCCGACCCGCAGGCGCTTCGCCTTCTCGGCAAATGCGCTCGCGAAGCGATCGTAGATCCCCGCTTGCACCAAAATGCGTGACCGCGCTTCACAACACTGGCCTGCATTATAGTAGACGCCGTAAAGCGCGCCGGCTACCGCCGCATCGAGATCGGCGTCATCGAAGACGACCGCCGGGGACTTGCCGCCGAGTTCGAGGGTTACTCGCTTGAGCGTTTGGGCCGCGGCTGCGGCAACCGTCTTTCCGGTGGTCGTCGAGCCGGTAAACGCGATCTTGTCGATGCCGGGATGTTCCACCATCCAGGCGCCGATCGGCCGCGTGGAACCCGTCAAGACGTTGAGCACGCCTTCGGGAACGCCGGCTTCGAGTGCAAGCTTTCCGAGTTCGATCGCGGTCAACGGTGTCACCGATGAGGGCTTGAGTACGATCGTGCAACCCGTGGCGAGCGCGGGCGCGACCTTCCACGTTGCAAGCAACAGCGGAAAATTCCACGGCACGATGGCGCCAACCACACCGACCGGCTCGCGAACGGTATTGGCCAGATAGGTTGGAATCGGCGGCGGAAGCGTCTCGCCGTAATTTTTTGTCGCGGCGCCGGCGTAGAATTCGAACGTGTCGACGATTGCGCTCAGCTCGCCCTTCGCCGTCGAGATCGTCTTGCCGTTGTCGCGCACTTCGATCAATGCGAGATCCGCTGCGCGTTCTGCGATCAGTTGGGCGAGCTTGTACATGATTTTCGCGCGCCGCGACGCGGCCATTGTCGGCCAGCGGCCGGTATCGAAGGCGTGTCGTGCGGCGGCAACCGCTGCGTCGACGTCGTCGCGGGTCGCGTCGGCGACGTCGGCGATCTTCGCCCCGGTGGCTGGATTGCGGTCCTCGTAAACGCCGCCGTCGGACGCGTCGCGGTTGTGCGCTCCGATACAGAGTTGCGTCATCGCCGGCGTTGAGGTCGTGTTCATTGCGATGCCTTCAACTCCACTCGCTCGAATACCGTTGCGATCCCTTGCCCGACGCCGACGCACATCGTCGCGAGCCCGTACCGAGCGCTGCGTCGCCGCAGCTCGTGCAGTAAAGTGGTCGCGATCCGCGCGCCGCTCGCGCCGAGCGGATGACCGAGCGCTATCGCGCCGCCGTTGACGTTGGTGATCGCCGCGTCGAACTCCAGGTCTCGCATGCAGGCAATGGCTTGCGCGGCGAAAGCCTCGTTGATTTCAATGAGGTCGAGCTGCCCGATCTCCAGACCCAGACGACGCAACACTTTGCGGGTTGCCGGAATCGGCCCCAAGCCCATGACGTCGGGCGCCACGCCGGCCGACGCGCTGCCGACGTAACGGGCCATGGGCGTCAGCCGCAGCGCGCGCGCGCGTTGCGCTTCGCACAAGAGCAATGCCGATGCGCCGTCGTTGATCCCCGATGAGTTTCCCGCCGTCACGGTTCCCCCGCGCGCGAACGCCGGCTCGAGCGCCGCCAGCGCTTCGATTGACGACTGCGGGCGCGGGTGTTCGTCACGCGAAACGCGCGCGATCGCACCGCGGCCGTCGCGCACCGGAACGGCAACGATCTCGTCATCGAAGGCGCCGCGTTCCATCGCCGTCTTCCATTTTACTTGCGATTCGAGCGCAAAGCGGTCTTGCTCGAGGCGCGTGATGCCATACTGCTGAGCAACTCTCTCCGCCGTCTCGCCAAGCGAAATCGTCCATTCCGCCGGCATCGCCGCGTTGACCATCCGCCAACCGAGCACGGTGTCGAAAAGCTGCTGTTTGCGACCGAATGCGAGATCACTCTTCGGAAGAACGTAGGGCGCGCGCGTCATCGATTCGACGCCGCCGGCGATCATTACGTCGCCCTCACCGAAGGCGATCGCTTGCGCCGCCGAGTTGATTGCCTGCAGGCTCGAGCCGCAGAGCCGGTTGATCGTCGTGCCCGCAACCGAAAGCGGCAGATTCGCGAGCAGGACGGCCATGCGCGCGACATTCCGATTGTCTTCGCCGCTCTGATTCGCCGCTCCGAAATAAACGTCGTCCACGACCTCGGCGGGCACGCCGGTGCGCTCGACGATCGCGCTAAGGACGAGCGCTGCGAGATCGTCGGGACGGACGCCCGCGAACGCACCGCCGAACCGCCCGATTGGAGTGCGTAGTGCGTCGATGACCCAAACCTCGCGACTCATTCCAATGCTTCCTCTGGCGCAGCCTCAACGACATCGAGCATCCACAGCGCCCGGTGCGGCGCAAATGCTTCGCCCTCCGACTCTGCGAGCCGCTTCAAGATTCGAGCGATGCGCGCGCCTCCGACTTCCCTTCCCAACGCAATCGGCCCCGTAGGATAGTTCGCGCCAAGCTGCATTGCCGTATCGACATCGTCGGGAACGGCGACGTCCTCAGCAACCGCGACGATCGCTTCGTTGACAACGCTGCCAATGGTTCGGCCGAGAAAGAGTCCCGGCACATCATCGAGGAGGACCACGCCCTTGCCAAGCTCGCCGAAGAGCTCTTGCGCGAGTTCCAACGCATCGTCGGAAACAGACTCAGAATCGACGATCTCAACGATCTGCTGCATCGCGAGCGAGCCGAGCACTCCATAGCCGACGAGCCGCTGCGGATGGCGCGCGCGCCGCGCGCTCGCCTCCACATCGGTGGAATACGCATCGACGAAAACCACGCATTCTGGGCCGAGACGCGCCTCGAGCTCGGTAATAAACTCGCCGCGATCGCGAGCGCCATCGCCACCGCCCGCGTCGACGGCGATCGTTGCATCGGGCGAAAGACCGTCGAGGAAGTCATCGTTAACGACCCGCTGTACGACCGCATACCGCTGCTCGAGTAGCTCCGCCAGCTCGTCGGCTCGCACTCCGAAGCCGACGACCGCCACGATCTCATCATCATTCCGATCGCTAGCCGTGGGGTGCACCGCGGGTTCGAACCGCTCGAGCTTTGCGTCTCCATACGAATAAAAACCAGCGCCGCTCTTTCGCCCGAGCAAGCCTTGTGCTACCATTTGGCGCTGCAGCTCGACCGGAGCAAATCGCTCCGCGCCGGTGCGGGCATAGAGCGACTCGGTCGTCGCGAGATTGACGTCGAGACCGATCAGATCCATCAGCTCGAATGGCCCCATGCGAAAGCCAATACCGCGCGCTAACGCGTCGAGCTCCGCTGCCGATGCGACGCCGTCCTCGAGGGCGCGCAATGCCTGCAAGTAGTACGGACGCGCGATACGATTGACAATAAAGCCGGGCGTGTCCGCGGCCAGGACTGCCGTCTTGCCCATCTTCGCGACTGCTTCGTATGCCCGCTCGAGTGTCTCGTCGCTGGTCTGCGGCCCAGCGACGACCTCGATCAGTTGCATTCGCGTCGGCGGATTGAAAAAGTGGAGGCCCACGACCCGCGCCGGATTCGTCACCACGTCGGCGAGATCGGCCACCGCGAGCGACGACGTGTTGGTGGCAATCAATGCATCGGGCGAGAGCTCCGCATCGAGCTCCGTGAAGACGTTGCGCTTGAGCTCGAAGCGTTCCGGAACCGCCTCGATGGCCAAGTCCACATCGCCGCTCGGGCCAATCGCGTCGCGCCAACGGATGCGGTCGAGTGCCGACCCATCGCCGCTGCGCGCAGCTTCGCGCTGCAACGAAGCAATGGCCCGCTCTCGCGCCCCAGCATCGGGCTCGACGATCTCGACGTCGTAAGCAGCGCGAGCAGCCACGAATCCAATGCCCGCGCCCATGGTTCCGCCGCCCACGACTAAGAGCCGTTCGCTCATCGGCGGGCTCTTCGCGAGAGGAGCTGCAAACGCTTCGCCATAGTGGTGGCGACATGGAAAAACCCCACTGGCAGCGGCGTGCGTCGCATTATATTGTGGATTCCCCCTACATGCGGCTGCGCGCCGACGAGGTCGAACTTCCCGGCGGAGCGATCGTCTCGAATTATTACGTGCGCGAGTCACGCGGCTTCGTCGTCATCGTCGCGCTCACACCGAGTGACGACGTCGTGCTCGTGCGTCAATACCGGTACGGCGCCGATTCGATTCATCTCGAGCTTCCCGCGGGCATGTTGCTCGACGAGGAGGAGCCGCGTGACTGCGCGCTCCGCGAGCTCGCCGAAGAGACCGGGTACGCGGTGGAGACCTGCGATTTTGCGGCGCAATACTTTCCGGAACCCGTACGTTCGACCGCCCGCGCCTACATTTTCGTCGCCACCGGCGCGCGAAAGGTTCGCGAGCCCGCGCCCGATCCGACCGAGCATCTCGAGGTCGAGCTCGTCCCGGTCGGAAGACTTCGCGCGATGCTCGCCGACGGGCGCGTCGATACGGGCGCATCCATCGCCGCAGGTTACCTCGTACTCGACCGCCTGGCACGGCTATGAAACTCTCCGCTCGCCGCCCCGGTAGCTGGTAACGACAATGAAAAATGTGACTCCGGCCAAGAACCCGACGATCGCGCTCTTCTTGAAGCTCACCGCGGTCGTCGCCGTAGCGCTCGTCGTACTCCTGATTGCCGGCTTTCTTTTGAAGATCGTTTTGATCGCCGCGGTGGTAGCGGCGATAGCGGTCGGCGTGTTCTTCCTTTATAACCTCTTTCGGCGCCGCTCGAAACTTCCGGTCATTCGCTAAGCCACGCGCGCAGGGCGTCGCTCACCCGCTCCGGCTCTTCGAGCATCGGAAGGTGACCGCTTTGCTCGCAAACGACGAGCCGGCCGCGCGGAAACCGCCGAGCGATGTCGCGAGCTTCGTCCATCTGCACGACGCGGTCGCTCGCACCGGCGATCGTCAGCATTGGAATATCTAAATCCGAGACGATGTCTTCGGACGAGGCACGCAACGCCATTCCACGCAACGTCGCGGCGACGCCGGCCGCAGAGTTCGCACGTGCGATTTCATGGGCACGCTCCACGACGTGGGGCCGGGCGGTCGCGCTTTGTGACCCGAATAACCGCGGCAAATACGCCGCAATCGCCGGCTCCGGAGTTCCGGCGCGCTCGACGCGATCGGCAAGTTCGCGCCGAGCTGCCGCCTCGCCGGGCGTGTCGGCGCGAAGACGGCCTGCGACCAACGCGAGCCTCGTGATGCGTTCGGTGAACATGCGCGCAAACGCAAGCGCGACGTATCCTCCCATCGAGTGACCGATCATCGCCGCGCGCTCGATGTTCAGCGCATCGAGCGCCGCGGCAACGTCGGCTGCAAGCCGCTCCATGAGGTACGGGCCTTCCGGAACACTCGACGATCCTGCGCCGCGCAAGTCGATGCGAAGGACGCGATACGTTTGCGCGAGTTCGTCGCCGTGCACTTGCCACACCGCACGCGTCAACGGAAATCCGTGAATCATCACGACGACCGGTGCGCGTTGCACGCCGTCGACGCTGACATCGATGCACGCGCCGTCATCGGCAAAAACTTGCATTGAAGCGCGTAATACTGTATAAGGTAGGCAACACCCCTGGTCGCTTGTCGATCAGAGAAAGGATACTCGACAGCCAATGGCAGTCAAACGTAGAAAGAAGGCTGCGTCGGCCTCAGCGGCACCGCGGAAACGCAAAGCTCGCAAAGTTGCGCGCAAAGCGGCGCCTCGCAAGAAGGCTACGCGCAAGAAAGCGACGCGTAAAAAAGCAACGCGTAAAAAAGCAACCCGAAAGAAAGCGACGCGCAAGAAAGCCACGCGACGCAAAGCGCGCAAAGGCGGCGCTCGCAAAACCACCCGCAAAGCCGCGAGCCGTAAACGTAAGGGAGGCCGCAAGGCCACGCGACGTAAGAAGGCAGCAGCCTAACCTCGAGCACCCGAATTCCGCCATTGATTGGCGGAATTTTAGCGAGTCGCGATCCTTCGCGACTCGCTGCTTTTTGCGAACCTTATACGGTTCGTACGGCCGGCCGTAATATCCAAATAGCCAGGAAGAGCGCCGTGCAGACCGTGCCCGCGAGCGCGAACATTGCGCGCAAGCCGATTGCGCTGGCAATCGCACCGTCGAGAAATGCGCCAAGCGGAACGACGCCAAGCGCGATCATCGTGTAAATCGAAAGTGCGCGGCCACGCACGTCCTCGGGCGAAAGCACTTGAATTAAGGTGTTCGTCGCCCCAAGCGATGCGAGCGTTCCCACGCCGACGGCAAAAAGGACCGGTAGCGTCAAGGCAAGGGTCGGCACGATGGCCAGCCCGATAACTCCGACCGACATCAGCAGTCCGGATTGCAGCCACAGCATCGCTCGACGTTCTCGCTGGGCGAAATAGGCGGTAAGAAGCGCTCCGCCAAAGCCGCCGATTCCAACGGCGCAGACGGCCCAACCTAAACCGCGCGCACCGCCGTGCAGCACGTTCACCGTCAGCGCCGGGATCAGCTGGCTGTACGGGCGCGTGAGCAGTGCGGTTGCAAGCTGCGAAAAGACGATCCAACGGAGCGCCGGATGCGCCACGATGAACGCGACGCCGTGACGAATTGCGATGAACGTCGATTCTTGCCTGGGCGCCGCTGGTGGCGCCGGGCGCATCAACGTCACGGCGGCAACGACGGCGAGCGTCGCTCCGGCGTTGAAATAGAACGCCCCGGCGACGCCGATCCAAACGATAAGCACGCCCGCAAGCGCCGGCCCAATGACCGCGGGCGCGTTGAACGCAACGGAGTTCAATCCGACCGCGTTGCCGACGTATTCACGATCGACGAGCAGCGGAACCCAGCTTTGCCGCGTCGGCGAATCGAAGGCCATTGCCGCCGAGCTGAGCGCCGAAAGAAGGGCGAGACCGATCATTCCCAGACGATGATGGCTTGCCAGCAGCGCCAAGAGCAGGGCGGCCAACGCCATCGTCGTGTTCGTTACGAAGAGGACGCGCCGGCGTGGGAGCCGATCGGCGACGACGCCCGCCAGCGGCGAGAGCAACAATACGGGAAACGCGCGCGACGCGCCGACGATGCCGAGGTCGAAGGCGGCTCGATGCGGCGTTCCGGCCGCGTGCGCGATGAAGAATCCCATTGCGGTGAACTGCATCCAGGTGCCGAGATTGGAGACGAGCAGACCGAACCAGAGCAGCCGAAAATCACGGTAGCGCAGCGCCGTCAAGATCGAGGCGTGCCGCGTCACCCCTCTCGCGCTCTCACGGCGGCAACGATCACGGCGACAGCTTCTGCCGGGTCGAGTCGGGATGCGTCGATACAAAGATCGTAGTTGCGGGGATCGCCGAAGGTGAGCGCATAGCGATCTCGCAGATGAGCGGTGCGCGCGCGATCGACGCGGTCGAGTTCGGCTTCGGCAAACTCCCGTTTGACGCCGGTGGTTGTGGCAACGTGACGAATTCGCCATTCACGCGGGGCCTGCAAAAAAACTCGCAACACGTCGGGACGCGTACCCAAAATGGCCGAAGCACCGCGTCCGACGATGACGGCATTGCCGCGAGATGCGTATTCGCGTACCGCCTCTTGCACGGCGCGCAGCAACTCCTCAGGAAGCGGCTGAGAGGCGGAGGCGGCGGCAAGCTCGGGTGTCGCGCGCTCGAGACCGCTGAGAAAGCGCTCGCCGAGGGTGCGCTGCGCATCTTCATTGGCTTCGACCGTCTCGGGCGTGACCTTCAATCGCTTTGCAACGACCACGGGAAGTTGCTGATCCACGTACTCGTAGCCAAGGGCCGACGCGACTCGAGCGGCAACGTCGAGGGCGCCGGCGCCGTATTGGTTGGAGATCGTCACAATCACCGGAAAAAGAGTACGGAGTGCCGAACGCTCGACTCCTGCCAATCGTAGCCACGCGCGACTTGCGCAAAGTATTTCGCACCCGAAAGCGCATGCCCGGAACGCTCGGCGCACTGCGCTCGTTCTTCTCACGCGAATATGAGGACCGCGTCGCCGTCGACGACGTAACGTTCGCGCTGGAGCCGGGAGAGCTGGTCGGCTACATCGGGCCCAACGGAGCGGGCAAGTCGACCACCATCAAGATGCTCACGGGAATCCTCGTTCCCACCTCGGGCGAGGTGCGCGTCGCCGGCCTGGTGCCGTGGAAGCAACGAAAGGAGAACGCGCGCAATATCGGCGTTATGTTCGGACAGCGCAGCCAGCTCTACTGGGATCTGCCGCTGGAGGAATCCTTCGAACTACTGCGCGCGATCTATGGAGTGCCCCTCGAGCAATACCGACGGAATCGTAATGAATTCGTCGAGATCCTCGAGATGGGAAGCTTCTTGCGGACGCCGGTGCGTCAGCTCTCGCTGGGTCAGCGCATGCGCGGAGACTTCGCGGCAGCGCTGCTTCACAGCCCCAAAATCGTCTATCTCGACGAGCCGACCATCGGTCTCGACGTCGTGGCCAAAGAAGCGATTCGAGAGTTCATCGCGCGTATCAACGCGGAGCGCGGGGCAACGATCGTTTTGACGACGCACGACCTCGCCGACGTGGAGCGTCTCTGCCGCCGAATCGTGCTGATTGACAATGGCACGCTGATTTACGACGGCGACATCGAGCGGATCAAAAGCGAGTACGGGCGGTTCCGGACGCTTGTCGTCCGCTTCAGCGAGCCCATCGAGCATCCGAAACTCGACGGTGCGCAACTCGCCGGCGTGGATAATTCAAGCGCGCGATTCCGGTTCGATCGCAACCTCCAACGGGCCGACCTGCTCGTGCGCCAAGCGAGTGAGCGATACCGCGTCGAAGACGTCAGCTTGGAGGAACCGGATCTCGAGGCGATCATCCGGCGAATCTATGTCGAAGGCTACGGCCGTCGAGCGGAGGAGGACGCGTCTTGATTCTTTCAAGCGGCACGAAGCGACCAAGAATCCATTCGAGCTCGTACGTCGCCCCCACCGCGACCATCAGCGGCGACGTTACCATTGGAGCCGATTGCGCCGTGCTCCACGGCGCCGTGATTGCCGCCGAAGGTGCACCGCTGAGGATTGGAACGTCGACGGTGGTCATGGAGAACGCCGTGCTCAAGGCAAGCGGCGGAAGCGCGCTGCAGCATCCGCTCTCAGTTGGAGACCGCTGCATCGTGGGGGCGCAGGCATACGTCGTTGGTGCGACTATTGGAAACGGCTGCTTCGTCGCGAGTGGCGCGAAGATTTTCAACGGCGCGAAGCTGGATGACGGCAGCGAGGTCGCCTTGCACGGCATCGTCCATGTCAAAGCGCACCTGAGTGCCGGAGCCCGCGTGCCAATGCTGCATATCGCTTACGGCGATCCGGCCACCATCGTTCCGCCGAACAAAGCGCCGGAAATTGAAACGGTACTAGATTTTTTCGCCGACGTTTTCAACCTCGAAGCCGGAGACGACGCGCCGGGCCGCGCGGCGGAAACGTATGCAAAGTTCTTACGCAAGGTACACGCACAAGACTCGGCGCTCGAAGAACATCGAAACGTCAAGCCGCCGGCCCTCGCCCCGGGCCGCGGCAGGCTGCGATCCGGCGAAGAGCCTCCACCGACGCAAGCGACACAGGTCGACAAAGTCGTTGACGTGATGATGCTCGAGCTGGAAGAAATGGAGCAGCGCCGCCAGCAGGCGATCAAACGTCGGAAGGGCGGCTGACAGATCAACCTCGCGCCTTACGTCGAGTTCGCCAAGAAAGCGTTCTCGCGCGAAGCCACCTACCGTATGGAGGTGCTCACCGAAATCGGCTCGCTGGTCTTGCGCGTCTACATCTTGCGTGCGCTCTGGACCGCGCTCTACGCGCAAAACGCCGCGCCGCTGAATCTTCCGCTGCACAGTATGATCACGTACGCCACGGTCGCCATGCTTATGTCGCTCATTTTGGAGGTGGATGGGACGCGTCTCATCCGAGAAAGGATCCGCGAAGGGACGATCGCGACCGATCTCATGAAGCCAATTAGCGTTCCGCTCTACTTTTTCAGCGACGGCGTGGGGCAGACCATGCTTCACGCGGTGCTCGTCATCCCCTCGCTTTGCTGCGCCCTGCTGCTGGTTCACATCGACGTTCCCCCCGCAAGCACGTTCGCGGCCTTTCTCGTCGCGTTCGTCGTCGGCTACGGCGTCAATTTCTTCTTGAACTTCCTCATGAACTGCATCGCGTTTTGGACGCTCGAAACGTTTGCGGCGCAACTCATCGTGCGGTGGGTCTCCGATCTGCTTTCGGGGCAAATCATTCCGCTGACGCTCTTCCCGGGCATTTTCGGACGAATTGTCTTCGCTCTACCGTTCGCGGCAATCTATTCGACGCCGCTGCTCATCTACGTCGGCGTTATTCCGCAATCGCAGTGGGGCACGAGCATCATGATTCAGCTCGTCTGGCTCGCCCTCTTCGCCATGCTGTCGTCGCTCGTGTGGCGCGCCGCATCGAATCGCGTCGTGATCCAAGGAGGTTAAGGCTTCGTCTGCCTTGCGTCGTTGGCGTTGCGCATTCGGCCCAGAAGCAAGTGATAGTAGAGCATCCCGCGCACGTCGCCGAGCCGGTTGAGCAGCGCGTTTTCATCGACCGCAACCTCGCCGGCAAGCAGCGAGAGCGACCGCGCGACGCCCGAGTCCCTCAGCGGGAACGTATCCAGCCGTCCCAGTCCACGCAAGAGAACGACCGAGGCGCTCCACGGTCCGATGCCGCGAATTGAACGCAGCTGCTGCTCCGCCTGCGGGGTACTCAGCCGCTCGAGCGACGCTTCGTCAATCCCGCCGCTGATCACGGCGTGGGCCGCAGCTCGAAGGTGTGCAATTTTATTCGCCGAGATTCCGAGGCCGCGCATGCCGGTGTCGGTCGCCTCGAGCCAGCGCTCGGCGGGCGGAAACGCGATGCATCGAACGCCGCCGGCGACCACGCTCTCTCCCAGCGCCTGAACGGCGCGGCGCATGATCGACGCCGCCGCATGGATCGAAATTTGCTGGAACAGAGTGGCGTGCGCGATCGCCTCCCACAAGCTTGGGTAGCGCGGCGGTTTGAGTCCGCGCAACGCTTGGCTCCACGACGACAACCATGCGATGCGACCGCTGCGCGCATACCATTCCGCCAAGTCGATCTGAGTTCCAAGCATACGCGCAACGATGGGCAGCCAGCGTGCGGGACGCGCGCCCGTCGCGCGCACTTCGATTGACCTGCCGTCGCGCGGCCGAACCGCAACGATTTCGGTGCTGCCCGCGACGTGCAAGGCGCGATACAACGTGCCATCGTCCGTAACGACGTCTACCGCGTTGCTCGCCAGACGGCGGAGGGCGTCGGCGGTCAAATCGAGGCGAAAGGGCGCTCGCACGGGGAGGCTGCACGGCTTGCCGAAACGCTTCACCGATGCTCCGAGCGTACGTGGAATACTGGCGGATCAATCTGCTCACCTTGCTCGAGTACCGCGCGAACTTCGTGATGTGGTTTGTCTTCACGATCGTGTATCACGGCGTCGCGCTGGGCGCTCTCTACGTAACGATGCGTCAGTTCCCGTCGATGAACGGCTGGGATTTTCGGGAGATGTTCTTTCTGTACGCCCTGTGGATGAGCGGCCACGAACTGCATAACACCTTCTTTTTCACGGTCGTCAGCGTTCCGGAGTACGTGCGCGAAGGCCGCTTCGATCGCTTTCTAGTGCGTCCGCTCGACACACTCTTTCAGGTACTGACCGTGCCGCAGCAAATCGTGCCTGACGGCTTGGTTCTGGCTCTGGCGACCCTGGCCGCTGCAACGGCCGCGGCCCACGTTCGCGTCGACTGGGTCTTCCTGTTCTTCGTACCCCTCATCATCTTCGGCGGCGCGCTGATCGATCTGGGTATATCGCTGGTCGTGGCTACGTGTTCGTTCTGGTTTATTCGCGTCGACACGCTTCGTTGGGTCGTGATGTCGCTGGAACAGGATTTCACCCGCTATCCGATCAGCATCTACACGCGCGGGCTCCGTCTCGTTCTCACGTTCGTGCTGCCCTTTGCCTTCATGAATTACTTTCCGGCGACGTATTTTCTTCAAAAGGCCGATATTGGAATGCACCTCAATCCGGTCGTCGGCTTGCTCACACCCGTCATTGGTCTGGCGTGGCTCGGTCTCTCCTATGCTTTTTGGCTGCGGGGGCTCGTGCATTATCAGGGGACCGGCTCGTGAAGCGGGCTCTCTTTCTGAGCTCGACCGCGGCAACGTTGATCGCGGTACCGGCACTCGGAGAGGCATCCGTTCAGTCGCGCATCCGCGAAATCGCGGCGCGACTGCCAGGACGAATCGGCGTTTACGCGCGCACCATGGCCTCGGGGGCTCCGCTGGCCTCGTACGCGGCTAACGAACGCTTTCCGACGGCGTCGACGATCAAAGTCTTGATTATGACGACCGCTTACGCCATGGAGGAAGCTTCGCCCGGCGCGCTTTCCGAGTACGTCACTTTTCGCGGCGATCTCATCGGCGGTTCCGACTTCATGAGCAACGCCTCCGAGGGCGAGCGTTTCACGGTGCAACAGCTGATCGTTCCGATGATTACGGTGAGCGACAACACCGCGGCGAATCTGCTCATCGCGCACCTTGGCATAAGCGCCATCAACGCAGTCGGGCAGCGCGCTGGAATGACGCGAACCCGATTGGCGCGACGGTTCATGGACTTCTCGGCGATCCCGCACCACAACGATAACGTTTCCACGCCGGCGGACATGGCACGGTTGCTCTATCTGATCGAGCGCGGCGCGCGCGAAGGCGTTCCCACGATCGTTTCCGCCAAACATTGCCGCGCAATGATCGCGATCATGCTCGGCCAAACCGATCGCGACGGTATCCCCGCCGCGCTTCCTGCGGGCATTCCGGTCGCAAACAAAACCGGCGAGCTCGAGGGTACGCGCAACGACGTGGCGATCGTCGAGCCCTACGGCGACTCGCCGTTCGTCCTTACGGTCATGACCGCGCAGGCGTACGATTACGCCGCCGCCTACGCGGCGATCCACGCAGTGACCCGCGCAACGTACGCCCTCGCCGCGCAGTCGTATCAATAGACAGCGGCGCGCCCAGAGATCGAGTATCCGTATGCGGTTCCGCTTCGAAGCGTCGCAAGCTTCGCCGCGCGCGAAAGACGCTTGAATCGCGCTTCGTGCGACTTTGCCTCCGCGAACGTCAGCGGGTGCCACCATGCAAAGAGCACGACGGGCAGACGCCCGCGCGTATATTTGGCGCCCACCCGCCGGCGATGGGCGGAAAGGCGTCGTCGAAGATCGGTGGTAGCACCCGTATAGAGCGACCCGTCACGGCATGCGAGGACGTAGACCGCCGGCTTCATTTACCTGTGCTTCGTCGCGGTCGTTAGGAGCTCCGACCGGCTGCGTCCAACATGAGATTATGAAAACGATTGCCCTCGCCGCCGCGCTCTTGCTAGTCGCATTCGACGGCGACGCGCCGCTGCCGGAACTGACCCCATACCCGCCAATCGCGGCAATGGTCGGCGCGGTGCATGCCGATAGGTTGAAGGCCGACGTCGATCGGCTCGTAGCCTTCGGCACGCGCAACGATTTTTCGGAGCGATCGTCCACCTCCGATCGAGGCGTCTTCGGAGCACGGGATTGGATCGCGGGAGAGTTCCGAGAGATTGCCGCAAGGGCGGGCGGCCGCATGAGCGTCACCTTCGATACCTATCTCCAGCCGATAACCCCGCGAACGCCTCGGGCCGTGCTCGAATCGAGCGTTCTGGCGACCTTGCGCGGCACGCAGCCGGGTCGGATCTACGTACTGTCGAGTCACTACGACGATTGCGATGGGCGTTGTACCGACGGAGCCGGTATTGCGCCCGGGGCAGACGACAACGGCTCGAGCGTCGCGGCAGTCCTGGAAGCGGCTCGCGTGATGGCAGCCACCCGATTTTCCGGCACGATCGTCTTTGCTTGCTTCGACGGTGAAGAGCTCGGATTGTGGGGCTCGAATCATTATGCCCGCGAGATGGCTGCGCGCCACGCGCCGATCGTCGCCGTGCTCAATAACGACATCATCGGCAACTCGGTCGGCGGCGATGGACGATCGGAGCCCGATGTCATCCGCGTCTTCAGCGAAGGGCTTCCCGCCGGAGCCGGAATCGCCCAAGTCAACGCCGTCGGATCCGAAAACGACTCGCCGTCGCGCGAACTCTCGCGCTTCATCGCAGAACTCGTGCCGATTTACGTTCCGAACTTTACCGTCCGTCAAATCTTTCGGGCCGACCGATTTCTCCGAGGCGGAGATCAAGAATCGTTTCAAGATGCCGGGTATGCCGCCGCCGTTCGGTTCGTCGAAGCGCATGAGAACTTCACCCATCAGCATCAGGACGTTCGCGTCGCCGGCGGCCAACAGTATGGCGACTTGCCGCAGTTTATCGACGCGCAGTATCTGCGACGTGCGACGCAGGCGAACGTTGCGGCGCTCGCAATGCTCGCGTTGGGTCCGGCTCCTCCGGGCGATGTTGCGATGCCGCTGCGGAGCCTCGGCTACGATACCACGCTGAGCTGGCAGCGTGCCGCCGGCGCCGTCGCGTACGAAATACTCTGGCGGGCGACCGACGCCCCACAATGGCAATACGCGCGCAACGTCGGCGACGTCACCCAAGCAACGGTGCCCGTCTCGAAGGACGATTTCATCCTCGGAGTGCGCAGCGTCGATCGGAACGGACTTCGCAGCCCGGCCGTCTATCCGGTCGCCCGGCGGCAGTAGCGAGAGTCACAGCCGCGGGGCTGGGAGCATTTCGAGAGTACGTATGAAGGTAAAATCCTGTCGGTCGTTCGTTCTCCTGAGTGCGATTGTCGCTTGCCTCGTGACGGCCGTACACTTCCGGGTCTGCGCGGCGGCCGTCGATCAGCTGCAGGGTTTTGAAGGCGGCGCCGCCTGGATCAACAGCGCACCGCTGACGCCCCAAGAACTTCGCGGAAAGGTCGTCCTCGTTGATTTTTGGGAATACACGTGTATCAACTGCCTACGGACGGTGCCGTATTTGCGCGAATGGTATCGGCGCTATCGCGATGACGGTTTTACCATCGTTGGGGTACATACGCCGGAGTTCGGCTTTTCCGGAAACCGTACGAACGTTACGGCGGCCGCTCAACGGCTCGGCATTACCTGGCCCATTGTGCTCGACGATCGCGCCGCAATTTGGAAGCGATACGGCAACGACATCTGGCCGCACGAGTTCCTTTACGACCAGGACGGGCGACTGATCGAAAGCGTCCTGGGAGAAGGCGCATATCCGCAGACCGAAGCGCGCATTCAAGCGTTGTTAAAACGAGGCAATCCGCATCTTGCTCTGCCCCCGATCATGGCGCTGCTTCCGCAAGATAGCTACGACAAGCCGGGTGCGATGTGTTATCCGAAAACTCCCGAGCTCGTCGTGGGGCATCAGCCAGTCGCTAACGGCGGCGCCATCGAGACTCCTGCCCAGAACAACAACTATTCGTTCGCTGCGTCAAATCCGCAAGACGGGGCGATCTATCTTCGAGGCTATTGGCGCCGCACCTCAGAGGCAATGGTCTCGGGCGAGAACAACGGCGGCTTGGTTCTTCGCTACCATGCCATCCAGGTGATCGCGGTAATGAAACCGGAAGACGGCGGTTCGATTCGTGTTGAGATCACTCAGGACGGTGCGCCGATTTCGCGCGGCGATGCCGGAAAAGACATTCGCTACGACAATCGAGGCAGTTCGTACGTTGAGGTGAATGCCGCGCGCGCCTACGACATCGTGATGAACGCGCAATATGCCTCGCGTACGTTGACGCTTCTTCCAAAGAGCGACGGTTTGGGAATCTACGACTTCGCTTTCGAGTCGTGCGAGATTCCCAAACGCGCAACTTGAGCCAGCGATTCAGCGGCCGCCGCAAGCGTTTGGTCAATGTCCGCCGGCGAATGCGCCGTTGAAACGAACATAACTTCGTTCTGCGAAGGCGCCAGTAAGATCCCGCGCGAGAGCATCTCCCGGTAGTAGAGCGCGTAGGCGCGCGCGTCGGCGAGGCGGGCATCGTCGAAGTTTGCGCTCGGCGCTCCCGCGCGGAATTTGAAATCAACGATCGATTCCCGTTGCACGACCGCGTACGGCAATCCATGACGGGCCAGAATATCGCCGAGGCCGTCGGCCAGCCGCCGCGCGAGAGCTCCCATCTCGGTGTAATACTCGGGGTAAGCTTCGAGCAGGTCGAGCACGCGGTGCGCCATCGCAACCGAGAACGGGTTTCCCGCATGCGTGCCTCCGGTAAAGGTTTGCCCACAAGGAGCCAGGGCGTCCATGACCTCGGCGCGCCCGCCAAAGGCGGCGATCGGCACGCCGCCCCCCATGATCTTTCCGAGCGCCGTGAGATCGGGTCGCACGCCTAACCCTCCCTGAGCGCCACCCAAACCAAATCGAAGCCACGTCACGACTTCGTCGAAGATCAACAGCGCACCCCAGCGGCTGGCGCGCTCGCGCAAGCCTTCGAGAAACCCGTTTTGAGGAAGCACGAGCCCCATGTTCGCGGCAATCGGCTCGACTACAATGGCCGCAATCTCGTCTTCGCTCGCACTGCACCGGTCGTCCACCGAGGCGAGATCGTTATAGCGCGCAACGATGACGTCGCGTCGCGTTGCCTCGGGAATTCCACTTCCTGCGGCGCCGGCAGCGCCTGCCGATGCGCCGGCCTCCAGCAGCGCAAGATCGAAATGGCCGTGATAGTTCCCCGCGAATTTGAGTACGCGAGTCCGTTGGGTGAAGGCGCGCGCAACCCGAACGGCGCTCATCATCGCCTCGCTACCGCTCGTCACGAAGCGCATGCGCTGCATGGAAGGAAGATGCGCGCGAATCCGCTCGGCGAGTCGCACCTCTTCGGGATGCGTACAACCCCAGACGAAGCCGCGTTGCGCGAGTTCGTCCAAACCGCCGACCAGGGCCGGATGCGTATGACCGAAGAGCAGCGGCCCGTACGCCATGACGTAATCGACGTAGCGGCGGCTCTCTTCGTCGAAGGCGTACGCACCGCGGGCATCGCTTTGAACGAACATCTCGGCCCCGACGCCCCAACCCGAGCGAACGGGCGAATCGCAACCGCCCGCGAGGACGCCCCCAGCGCGCTCGATAAGGTGCATACGCAAACGCGATTCGCAGGTTCAACGGAGAAGCCATGCCCCCGATCGAGATCGAGATCACCCCGCAAACGAACATTCAAGAACTCGTCGCGCACGTTCCCATTGCGGCGCAGGTCATGAACGCGTTCGGGCTGGGATGCAGCGGCTGTGGCGTGAGTAAGTACGAGACGATCGAGCAAGGCGCGCGCGCTCACGGCCTGCGCATCGAGCCGATCGTTGCCGCGCTCACGGAGGCGAAACGCCACGGGCGAGTCCCCGCGATTCGCGAGGAAGATCGTCGTCCCAATCGAGCGGCGCCCGGCGCGTTCAGCGGACGAGCGCGCATCGCGCATATCGTTCCGATTATGTCCGGCAAAGGCGGCGTCGGCAAATCGCTGGTCACCGCATTAATGGCCATCGGCCTGCGCCGGCGCCATCATCGAGTCGGAATCTTGGATGCCGATATCACCGGGCCGTCCATTCCGAAACTCTTCGGCCTGCACGAGCCGCTCTCGATCAAAGCCGATCCCGTCAAGCGGACGCCTCAAGGTCAGCCGCAACCGCTTATTTTGCCGGCGATTTCGCGCAGCGCAATAGAAATCGTCAGCTCGAATTTGCTCAGCGAGAATGAAGACACGGCCATGATCTGGCGCGGTCCGATCGTCGCCGGCGTCATTCGCCAGTTCTACGAACAGGTAACCTGGAGCGAACTCGACTTCTTACTGGTCGACCTTCCCCCGGGCACGTCCGACGCACCGCTGACAGTCTTGCAATCGCTCTCCATCGACGGCGTCGTACTGGTGACGATGCCGCAGGCTCTCGCGACCATGGTCGTTCGTAAAGCGGCGAACTTAGTGCATCAACTGAAGCGGCCAATTCTGGGGATCGTCGAGAACATGTCGTACTTCCAAGCCCCGGATACCGGCGTACGATACGATATCTACGGTCCGTCGTACGCGCAACGCGTCGCGGAGCTGGCACGCGCGCCCGTGCTCGCGCGCATTCCGATCGATCCGCTCAAAGCCAAACTCGCCGACGACGGCCGGATCGAGGAGCTCGACGATCCGATCTGCGACGTCTTAGCCGAACGCCTGCTCGCGCAACTGGAGGCACACCCCAAGCCCAAAGAGACGATCTCGATCGTCGAAACGATGGGTACAATGGGGCGGCAATGACGGTTCGGAGCGCGATGCTCGGCATCGGGAGCGGCCTCGCTGCTGGTTACGCCGCCGTGCATGCAGTGCAAGCGTTCCGCGAATGGGCCGAACCCTCGCCACCCCGCGACAAAGACGCTCGAACGTACTCCCGCATTCGCCGCACTCTCGAGGTCGCCGACACGTTTCGATCGACGCTAGGATTTGTTTCATTTGCGTACGGGCCGCTCGCGCGGGCCGGCGACGAAGCTACGCGTCGTGCGCCGCGCTGGCTTCGTCCGGCGCTCTTTTTCGCGCCGCTCTCGATCCTGGGCGCACTCGCCGACCTGCCAATTGCGTTCGTGCAAGAGCATACGCTCGAGCGGCGTTTCGGTTTGACCCAGCAGCAGCGCGGCGACTGGCTCGCGGAGTACGCCAAGAGCTCCCTGCTCGCCGCCGGGCTGAGCGCGTTTCTGGCAACCTTGCTGGGTGCGGCGGTTCGGCACTTCCCGCGCCGATGGCCCTGGCTTGCGAGTCTCGGAATGCTGCCACTCTTTATTGCCGGCAACGTGCTCGTACCGCTCTACATCTTGCCGCTTTTCAACAAATTCGAGCCGGTCGAAGGCGGTCTCGAGGCGCGGCTGCGACAACTCGCAGCACGCTTTGGCGTCGGCGACGCGGCCATTCTGCGCATGGACATGAGCAAGCAGACCCGCAAGGCCAATGCCTTCGTCACCGGCATCGGAACGATCCATCGAATTGTCATCGGCGACACGCTCATCGAAGCCTTTCCCGATAACGAGACGGAGTTCGTGGTCGCGCACGAGTTAGGTCATTACGTCAACAAGGATACGTGGCGAATCATCGCCCTGGGCGAACTGCTGGCAACGACGCTTTTTCTCTTCGCCAATGCCGCGGCGTCGAAGGCCGAACGCGAAGAGCTTCGTTATCGACCGCTGCTGGTCGTACGCATCTACGCGCTCATGCTGATTGCGACCCAAGTGCTGCGGCCATTCCTCTTTGCATTCTCGCGCTCACGCGAATGGGCCGCCGATCGCTTTGCGATCGCTGCTACGCGCGACCCGCTGGTCGGCGCATCGGCGTTCCGTCGTCTTCGCGATCAGAACCTCGCCGACGAAGATCCGCCGGGTTGGTATGAGTTCTTCTTCTCTTCGCATCCGTCGCTGCGGGCGCGCATCGCGGCGTTGGAGGATGCCCGCTAAGCGAGTACCACCGACGGCCGCGTCCGCAGCCAAACCGCAAGATCGGTTTTCGTCTGCGCGTATGCCCCGGTGCGCAACTCTTCGCGCAGCTCGCCGAAGAGCCCGAAGCCTTCCGCAAATGCGTCGTGCTTATGAATCGACTCCTCATTCACTTGGCTGGCAAAGACGAACGTGTCGTCCCCAAGATCGGCATACATGTCGAGTGAACGCGCGAGAATCCCTCGCACGACGTCCTCGACGAATTTTGGGTTGTGATGCGCTTTGTTCACGACGAAGAACTCGTCTGGACGTTTCAACAGATCGTACGTCTCGCTCGACATCGAATTTTCGACGATTTCGACCAGATCGTCCGCGCGAATCACCTCCGCGTGAGCGGCATCGACCCCGAGGAGGATCGCACCGCGCCCTCGTTGATTATGCGTCGCGACCGGAAGCGCATCGAGCGCCCGGCGAGCGTCGGTCGAGCTGAACCCGGCCTCGCGCAGTTCGTGCAGCGCGTGCTCTCGAACCATGGCCTGCGCGCACGGGCAGGCGGTCATGCCTTCGGCTTCGATACCAATGACGCAGCGCGTGCCCGCTTGGTCAGCATGGGCGATGCCGACGAGCGTGTACGTCTCCTCACCACGCCGACCGCTCACGGGCGTCCACCGCTCCAATCCAAACGTCGCCTTCAGACGAACGTCGGCGCGCACGGCGCGCTGGCTCTGCACGATCTCGCGGGCGATGGCTTCGACAAGCCGCTCGATGCGGGCCGGCGGCGTTTCGCGAGCGAGTACCTCGAGCGTTGCCTCTTCCAGGATTTCGGTAAAGCGCGACATGTGCACGCCGGCCTTGTCCGGCGCTAAGTCGGCCACCATCGTAAACTCACCGTTGTAGACCTGGGGCCGTCCGTCGACCTCTAAATGCACGACCCGCCGCACGCGCGAGACACCGGCCCGGTCGAGTGACAAGCGAATGCCGGGCGCTTCCGACTGACGGTCGGTGTCGAAATGCAAGGCGCGCTCGCGGCGCCGCACCTCGCCATCGAGCGGAGCCGTCGCCAAGTGCGGAGCGATTTCGGCGAGCGGCGCGAGATTGTAAGGACGCATTGAAAGCTGGGGCTGCACGATTTCGCCGTCGTAGACGAGAAGGTCGATGTCGATCGGCCGTGCCGCGAGTCTCTCGCTCGTACGCGCGCGACCGACGGCCAATTCGACGTCGCGCGCAAAGCGCTCGAACGCCTGCGCGTCGAGATCGCAGCGAAGCGCCACGGCGACATTGAGGTAGGCCGGCCCCTCCGCACCACCGGCCGCTTGCGACTCGTAAAACGACGAAACCGCGGTAATTTCCGTGCGAGTCCGCAAGCGTTGAAGCGCGGCGAGGATGTTACCTTGGCGATCCCCCAGATTCGAGCCTACGCCGATAAAGAGTTCGTGCACGCGACGATCTTCGCGGCGGCGGGCCGGAATTCCGCAGGAGCGCCGCGTAACGTAGCCGACCATGGCAGCAGGCGCGATCTACCCGTACGTGCTCGATCCGAAGTTGACGACGCAAGTTTGGGGCGGCGACGAGCTCGTCCGCGTCTACGGAAAACACGGCGACCCCAACGCGCGTCTCGGTGAGTCCTGGGAGTGCTGGGATACCGATCATGTCACCAACGGAGAGCTCAGCGGAGAAACCGTCGCCAATCTGCGTGCACGGCTGGGGCCACGCCTTCTCGGCACCATCGATGCCTCTCGGATTTTCCCCGTGCTCACCAAAATCATCACCGCGCACGATTGGCTGTCGGTGCAGGTTCATCCCGACGACGCCTACGCGCAACGAGTCGAACATCAGCCCTTTGGCAAAACCGAATGCTGGTACGTGCTTGATGCGCAGCCGAACGCGCAGATCGTCTACGGCTGGACGCGCAATACTTCGCGGGAGGAGTACGAACGCCGCGTCGCCGACGGAACGCTGGGCGACTTGCTGCGTCACATCGAACTGAAGACCGGCGACACGGTCTACATTCCGCATGGGCTCGTGCACGCGATCGGCCCAGGTTTGACGGTTTTCGAAACGCAACAAGCTTCCGATCTGACGTACCGCATGTTCGACTACAATCGTTTGGGCCTCGACGGCAAGCCGCGGGAGCTCAACGTACGTAAAGCCGCTGATGTATTGAACTATGAAGCGACGACTGCCGGAACGCTCGTGCAAATCGAGTATCGATTCAATGGTCTCGACCGCACGGCTCTGATCGCCGACGAGCACTTCGTCGTCGAACGAATCGTCGCGCGAACCGAACCCGCTTCGATTCCGACAGAGGGGCGCCCACTGATCGTGATGTCGCTTGACGCCCAACTCGAAGTTAGCAGCGACGACTGCGCGGTCGCGCTCGATCGATACACGACGGCGCTGATTCCGGCAGCCGCGCAGTGGTGCACGGTGCGCGCGGCCAACGGCGAGAGCGCCCCCTTCATGTTCGTCACGCCTCCCGAAAGCCGCGAAGAGCTGCCGCGGCGGCTGCTCGCAGCCGGCATAGCCCAAGCGCAGATCGACACGTTCATGGAGCAATTCTAACGCAGCGCAATTCCAGCGGTCATCTGATCCTGGGGGAGATCGGCGCCGAGCGGCTCGCCGACGAATACGGCACGCCCCTGCTGGTCATCGATCTCGACGTCGTCGACGCGGCCGTCGAGAGCCTGTCGCGCTGCGCGCCTGCCGGCGAGCTCGAGATATGCTACGCTGCGAAGGCCTTCGCCACGATCGAGTTTTTTCGGCATCTTAAAGCCCTGCCGATCGGGCTCGACGTCTGCTCGCTCGGCGAACTCGTTACCGCAGAGCGAGCGAACATCGCGCCCGAGCGGCTAACCTTGCACGGAGCGGGGAAGAGCGATGCGGAGCTGCGCGCCGCATGCGACGCTCGCGTCGGCTTGATCGTCGTCGACGGGATCGAGGAGCTCGAGCGACTGGCTAGATTGGCACGCGACACCGGCGCGCGCGTGAACGCGATTTTGCGGCTCAACGTCGGCATTGAGGCGCGCACGCACGCGTTCGTGCGAACCGGCGGCGATGACACCAAGTTCGGCATTCATCCGCGCGACGAAACCGCCGCGATCGCGATTCTGCAAGAACATCCTGGGCTGTTCTTTGCGGGCGTTCACGCGCACCTCGGCTCCCAAATTTTTCAACGCGACGCGTACGTCGCCCACGCACGAGCGCTTGTCGAAGCGGCCGCGCGCTTCGCCGCGGCTGGCTTGAACGCGCAGCGTATCGTCGTCGGTGGCGGCTTCGGTGTGGGAACCCATCCCAACGCGGAATCGCTCGACATTCCGGCCACGCTCGGGGCAATGCTCGAGGTTCTGCGTGCGGGCGCGCGCGAACATCGTTTCCCCGTTCCGCTTTTGGGAATCGAACCGGGTCGCGCAATCGTCGCGCGCGCCGGCACGACGCTGTACCGAGTTCTCGCGGTCAAACGCCAATCCGAACGAATCTTCGTCATCGTTGACGGTGGCATCGCTGAAAATCCCCGCCCCGCGCTCTATGGCGCACGCCATCACGTCGTCGCCGGCCGCCTTCATTCAACCGCCACCGAGCCGATGACGCTCTGCGGACGCTCGTGCGAAAACGACGAACTCGGCACCGTCGCGCTTCCAACCGATATCCGCAGCGGCGATCTCTTAGCGATGTACGCTACCGGCGCATACACCTATAGCATGGCAGGAAACTACAACCGCTTTCCGCGGCCCGCCGTTGTCGGCGTCGCCGGCGGTTCGCAGCGGCTGCTCGCTCGGCGCGAGAGCCTCGACGACGTGCTTCGCAACGACGTCGAGCCAGTTGAATCCGACCGGGCTCGAGCGGCGTTCTAAGAACGTATGGGTACACAAAAGGCAATCTTTGCGGCCGGCTGTTTCTGGGGCGTCGAAGACGCCTTCCGCCGGGTTGACGGCGTCATCGACGCCGTGTCAGGCTACACCGGCGGCCACCTCGAAAACCCCAACTACCGCCAAGTTTGCAGCCACGACACCGGTCACGCCGAAGCCGTCGAAGTAACCTTCGACCCGCAACGCGTTACCTATGAATCGCTGCTCGACGTTTTCTGGCAACTCCACGACCCGACCCAGCTCAACCGGCAGGGGCCGGACGTCGGCGATCAGTACCGCTCGGCGATCTTCACCCACGACCAGGAGCAAGAGCGCGCCGCGATTGCGTCGCGAGATCGGGAGCAGCCCCATCATTCACGTCCGATCGTCACCCAAATTCTACCCGCCTCGCGTTTCTGGCCGGCTGAAGATTACCACCAGCGCTATTTCGAAAAGAACGGCGGCGCGTGTCACATCGCACCGGCGGGTCGCCGATGAAGCGCGCGCAGTTCGTCGCCACCGCTGCCGGCACAGCACTTTGCGCCGCCGTTCTCTCGATGCGCCGTTCGCCCGCCGCGCAGGCTTACGAGGTTACGCACAGCGATGCTCAATGGCGCGCCATGCTGGGAGCCGATCGCTACGACATTTTACGACAAGGCGGGACCGAAGCGCCGTTCTCGAGTCCGCTTATCAAAGAGTCGCGCGCGGGAACGTATCGCTGCGCCGGCTGCGATCTCGCGCTCTTTTCTTCAACGAACAAGTATGATAGCGGCGACGGCTGGCCGTCGTTTTGGGACGTACTCCACAATGCGACCCGGACGCAAAGCGACTTCGCACTGGCGGAGGAGCGAACGGAGGTACATTGCCGCCGTTGCGGTGGCCATCTCGGCCACATTTTCGACGATGGTCCGACGCCGACGCATCTGCGTTACTGCATTGATGGCCTCGCGCTTCGCTTCGTGCCGGGTGTCGCCTAACGCGCGTTGCTCGACGCCGTTCAGGCGGCTATGCGAGATTTGACGCGCTATCGGTGCTGACGACGCGATAGCGCCGGGGGAGCCGCCGGCCGGCAAACTCGGCCATTGCCGCGAGTTGGCGCATGAGTCGCTCGAACTGCGCGCAGTTGAGCGACTGCGCGCCATCCGAGAGCGCGTTTGCCGGATCCGGATGGACCTCGATCAGTAGTCCGTGTGCGCCCGCGGCAACGCTCGCCAAGGCAGTCGGAGGCACCAAACGCGCGATGCCGACGGCGTGCGAAGGATCGACGATCACCGGTAGATGGGTCATCTCCTCGAGCAACGGCACGACGGAAATGTCGAGCAGATTGCGCGTCGCCACATCGAACGAACGCACGCCGCGCTCGCAAAGAACGACGCTCTCGTTGCCGCCGACCAGAATGTATTCGGCGGCGAGTAACCATTCTTGGACCGTTGCCGAAAGCCCACGCTTGAGCAGGACCGGTATCCGCATCGCACCGACCTCGCGCAGCAGCGAAAAGTTTTGCATGTTGCGCGCGCCGATTTGCAGCATGTCGGCATAGGTCGCGACCTTCTCGACATCGCGTGGGTCCATGACCTCGGTCACGACGCCCAAACCATGCCGGTCGCCGGCATAACGCAGCATCTTGAGCGCCTCTTCGCCAAGGCCTTGAAACGAATAGGGCGACGTCCGCGGCTTATATGCGCCACCACGTAACACGTTTGCGCCCGCCGCGGCAACGGCGCGCGCCGCTTGTTCGAGTTGTTCGGCCGATTCAACGCCGCAGGGACCGGCGCAGATGGCGAGCTCGTCGCCGCCAAAGGTCGCGCCGCTACGTAACTTCACGACCGTTCGTTCGCCGCGAGCGTCGCGGCGAACGAGCCGGTACGATTGCGGTACGTTGACTCCGCGTTCCACCCGCCCGGCTTCGACATGCCGACAGCGCTTCATCCTCTCGACACTACCAACGAGGAGGCCGCCCGTATCGAGGCATGAATGAGACCTTCAATGGAGCAGGTTGCCGTCACGGGACTTGGAATCGTGTCGCCCCTCGGCAACACCACCGAGCTGTTTTGGCGCAATCTTCTCGACGGGAAACGCGCAATAGCGCCAATGGCCGCGGACGCGCGCGTTTCAGGAAACACTTTTTGGGCGGCGGTGGGTGATGATTTTCTCGACGAGAGTTTGTTGCCACGCGCCGCATTGCGCAATACCGATCGGTTCACACAATACGCAATGGCCGCAACGGCCGAGGCGCTCGATAGCGCGCGATTGACGCCGCCGCACGGCACCGCCGTCGTTCTCGGAAACACGATGGGCGGGTTCCCGCTCGTCGCCGAGTCACAGACGCGCTTTCTTGACGGAGCGCGCCAGGTCACTCCGAAACTGATGGCACTCGTCATTCCGAATATGGCGAGCGCCTCGATCGCGATGCATTGGAAGCTTCACGGCCCGCAATTGGCGATCAGCACGGCCTGCGCCTCATCGCTCGATGCAATCGGTTTGGCCGCCGGCATGATCGAGCGCGGCGAGATCGAGGCCGCGATTACCGGTGGGAGCGAAACGCTGCTCAGCCCGCTCGTCTACGAAAGCCTCGTCCGCGCCGGCGCCCTCTCGCGCAACGACGACGTTACCTTGGCCTCCCGCCCCTTCGATGTCGATCGCGATGGTTTCGTAATGGGCGACGGTGCGGGCGTTCTCGTTCTCGAGCGCGTTGAGAGCGCGCAGGCGCGCGGCGTGCCAATTCTCGCTCGCATTCGCGGATACGGTTCGGTCGCCGATGCCTATCACATCACTTCGCCCGACCCGTCGGCGCGCTACGAAGTACGAGCGATGCGCGACGCCCTCGAACGATCCGGAGAGGCCGGCGATGAATGTCAGGTCGTTTACGCGCATGCAACCGGTACGATCGTGGGCGATGCGGCCGAGGCGAAAGCGATTGACGAGATTTACAGCGCCCGTCCCGCGATCGTCACGTCCATCAAGGGCCATCTGGGACACAGCATGGCAAGCTCCGGTGCGATGTGCGCGATCGCGGGCATCAGAGGCATGCTCGAAGGCCGAATACCGCCGACGATCGGAACGCAGCGCGTCGATCGGCAAACGCGCTTCGATTTGGTGACCCGTGAACCGCGCGTTCACCGCTATACGGCGATTCAAGTCAATGCTTTTGGCTTCGGCGGACAGAACGCGTCGCTGATTCTCTCCCGGTAACCCTGGGCAGGGCGCATTTGATTGCGTTCGGAAGATGAGGTACGTCCCGTGAATCTTCTTGTCAAGGGTACGAGCGGGCCGCTGGCCGGCGAGGTCGTCGTTCCGAATTCAAAATATCACGCGCACCGCGCGCTGATCTTGGCCTCACTTGCGCCGGGAACCAGCCGGATTCGTGGACTATCGGACGCACGCCACGTCCAGTTCACAATGGACGTTCTGCGCGCGCTCGGTACGAAGATCGAGGTCGACGATCAAACGCTGCTCGTGACGGGCGGTCCGTACCATGTGAAGCGCAAAGTCGTTTCGGTCGGAAGTTCGGGCTCGACGCTCTATTTCATGATTGGTCTGGCCGCGCTGGCCGACGCACCGATCACGCTGACGGCACAAAAATACTTTCAGCGCCGGCCAGTCGGGCCACTCCTTGAAGCGCTCGCGCAACTGGGCGTCCGATTCGAATCGTCGAACGGCTGCCCGCCGATCGCGATTACTCCAGGCAAACCGCGCGGCGGCCGCATCGTTATTCCAGGAACGCTCTCACAGTGGATTTCCGGCCTGCTTTTACTCGCTCCGTTTGCGCGTATGCGAACGGTCATCGAGGTCGAAGGCGAACTTAACGAACGCCCCTACATCGAGCTGACCGCCCAGATGATGCGCGCCTTCGATCTACACGTACGAATCGCGCCGGACTGGCGACGCTTCGAAATCGAGCCGGGACAGCAAGCGCGTCCGGCGACGGTCGAGCTGCCCGCCGACATCGGCTCGGTCGCCTTCGGACTGGCGGTCACAGCGCTGCATCCTTCAAACGTGCTCTTTCGCGGCCTGCGGACGCTCCCTGGCGAGCTCCCCGATCACCCGGAAGCCGCGTTTATGGAGATCGTGCGCGAAATGGGTCTGCCGATGACGTACGATTCCGATGCGCGTGCGGTGCGAGTGAAACACGAGGGAATCCAACTTTGCGGGGTGCGGGTCGATTGTCGCGATATCCCCGACATGCTACCGATTTTGTCGACGCTCGGCACGTTCGCCCGCGGCGAGACGATTTTAGAGAATATCCGTCACGTGCGCCTTAAGGAATCGGATCGCGTTGCCGCGATGCTGCAGCTCAATCGGATGGGCGGGCGACTCGAGCTACACGACGATCGCCTCATAGCGCACGGCGTCACGAAACTTTTCGGCACGCATCTCTCCTCGTTCAACGATCACCGCATCCTCATGTCGCTCGCGGTTGCGGCCTCGCGCGCGCAAGGGCAGAGCACGCTGACGTACCCGCACGCCTATCGCATCTCGTATCCGCGTTTCCTCGAAGCAATGCGCAGTATCGGGGTTCCTATGTCGATCTCCAACGCTCCGGGCAACGGCCGGCGCCATTTGGTCGAACGCGCGATGCTCAAGCCCGATCCAGCCGCGCAACTCACGCTCGACGAGCTTCTCCGGCGTCACGCGAGCGAGATGCCGCTCGAGCTCGCGGTCGTCGAGACGCGGGACGGGAACGACGCAACCTTAACTTGGCAGGAGCTACTCGATCGCGTGGAACGCACGGCAACGCTGCTCCTGCAGCTCGGCGTCCGCGCCGGGGAGTGCGTCGCCTACCAGCTTCCCAACTGCTTGGAGTTTGTGGTCGTTTCGCTTGCAACACTGCGCGTCGGGGGCGTCTGCTGCCCGCTCATGCCGATCTTTCGCGAGCGCGAGGTCGCGTTCTCGCTCCGCCGTTCCGGGGCGCGCGTGCTTATCGTCCCCGACGAAGCCCGCGGCCGACGCCACGCCGACGAGATCGCATCGCTGCTCAGTGAGGCGTCGATCTTCAGCGGTGAGCTTCCGCTGCGTTTGGAGCACGTGATCGTTTCCTCGAGCGGACGCCACTTAGGGCCGCTTCCGAGCGCCAACGATTACGATAGCTCGGTGCATTGGCTTCGATTGCAAGAAGCGCTGCAAGACGTCCGTGTTGATACAAAGGCGCTCGAGGCACGCCGGAGCAAACCCGATGCGGTCGCGCAGCTTCTCTTCACCTCGGGAACGTCCGGCGAGCCCAAAGGCGTGCTGCATCGCAACGACGTTTTGATGCGGGCTGCCGCAATGGAAGTCGAACACATCGGCCTCAACGCGAGCGATCGCATTTTCGTTCCGTCGCCGCTGGCTCATCAGACGGGCTTTCTGTACGGGATGTGGCTGGCGATTCTGATGGGCGTTCCGCAGATCGTCCAGCCCGTCTGGAATCCGGCGCGGGCGCTGCGCGCGCTCAACGATTGGGACGGCACCTTCGTACAGGCCGCTACGCCCTTCTTGGCCGACCTCGTCGCCGCCGTCGAGCAAGGCGAACGTCCGCCGGCGGCGCTGCGAATCTTCGTGGCAACCGGCGCGGCGGTACCGCGCGGATTGGCCGAACGTGCAACGCGCATTTTGGGCACCGCGGTCTGCGGCGCGTGGGGAACGACCGAATCGTGTCTTGGGTCGCTCGCCGCCCCCAATGACGAAGCGGCAAAGGTATGGGGAACCGACGGACGCGCCTTGCGCGGGATTCATTTACGCATTACCGACTCGCAGGGGCGCGTGCTGCCCCCCGGCGAGGAAGGGCACTTCGAGGTAAAGTCGCCGACGATGTTCGAGGGTTACGTCGATCGTCCGGAATGGACCGCAGCGGCCTTTACCGCGGACGGCTGGTTTCGAACCGGCGATCTCGGCGTCATGGACGAGTCGGGCTACGTTCGCATCACGGGTCGCGTTCGCGACGTCATCAATCGCGGCGGTGAGAAAATTCCCGTCGCCGAAGTCGAGCAGCTCTTGAGCGATCACCCCGCCGTTGCAGAGATCGCGATCGTTGCGATGCCCGATCCGCGGTTGGGCGAGCGCGCTTGCGCCTTTGTGGTGCTGCGTGGTGGCGCGACGCTCGGCTTCGAACGAATGCAACATTACCTCGATGCCTGCCAGGTCGCCAAACAATACTGGCCCGAGCGGCTCGAGATCATCGGCGACCTTCCGCGCACTCCGTCGGGCAAGGTTCAAAAGTACGTACTACGCGAGCGCGCGCGGACGTTGCGGCCGCACGAACGCGTCAAGGAATCGATCTCGTGAAGCAACTCGATCGCGCCGATCTTGCAGGGGACCAGGCCGATTCCGACTTCGCCCGACTCAAAGATGAGATCGCGGCTTACGTGGCCGGCCCGGCCGAGGAGTGGGCGCTGCGCATTGAAAGGGAACGTCGCGTTCCGCCCGAGCTATGGGAGGAACTGCGAGCGCGCGGTTATCTTTCGCTCGCCGCGCCGGTTGCCTATGGAGGGCGTGGAGTACCATTCGTTCGATATCTCGAGCTGATCGAGCTTTTCTCGATGTCGCACGCGTCGATCCGGATGATCGTGCATGTTGTCAATGGGACGTGGCGCGCGATGGATCGTTTTGCCGGCGAGGACCAGCGTCGCAAGTTCGTCATCCCCTCCGTCCGCGGCGAAATGAAGATCGCATTCACGTTGACGGAACCGACCGCGGGCACCGGTGCCGATCTGCGCTGCAGCGTCGTTCGCGAGGGCGATACGTATTATCTGAGCGGCGAAAAACATCTCATCACTTTTGGTACCATTTCCGACTATTGGCTGCTCTTCGCGCGGCTAGCTGGCACGCGCGGGGCCGACGGGACCCTCGCGCTGCTCGTCGATCGCCGCGCGCCGGGAGCGACGGTCGTCGAGATGGACGAATCGATGGGCGTGCGTGGCACGGATCATGCGCGGCTGCACTTCGACCGTACCCCCGTTCCGGTCGCGCAGCGGCTCGGCGAGGAGGGACAAGGTTTGGAAGTCGCACTCGGTGGTTTTTTAGTGCCGAGCCGAATCTCGGTGGCAATGAGCTGCGTCGGATTGGCCAGGCGCGCTCACGAACTCGCGATCGAGTACGCACGCAAGCGCGAAACGTTCGGAAAGAAGCTTGAGGAACGTCAGGCGATTCGCTTCATGATCGCCGAGAACGCGACCGACATCGAAGCGGCCCGGCAGCTCGTTTTGCATGCCGCGAACGCGTGGGAAACTCAAAGCCCGCAGGCACCGATGCTCTCCTCGATGTCTAAGCTCCAGGCGGTCGACATGCTCACGCGCGTTACCGACAAGGCCCTGCAGATTCACGGCGGCATCGGTTTTTGGCAGCCAAACGCAATCGAGCGCGTCTACCGCGACGCGCGGGCGCAGCGATTCGAAGAGGGCACGAACGAAATACAAAAGACGGTCATTGCCCGCGAGCTGCTCGGCGGAGGGCGCGCATGAGCCGCCGCTTCGAAGACAAGGTTTCACTCATCACCGGCAGCTCACGCGGGATCGGCCGCGCTTTGGCCCTCACCTTGGCGCGCGAGGGAGCGTCGGTCGTCGTTAATTACGTGCGCAACGCCGATCTTGCGGCCGACGCCGTGCGGGAGATCGAGTCGCTTGGCTCGCGTGCGATCGCGGTTCAGGCGAACATGGAGGCGGTTGAGGAGATCGACGTGCTTTTCGATCGCGTCGCCGCCGAGTTCGGGCGGCTCGATCATTTCGTCTCCAACGCCGCGGCGAGTTCGTTCAAAAAGATCGTCGATCTTAAAGCCAACAACCTCGATCGCTCGTTCGATTTGAACGTTCGCGCATTCGTGCTTGGAGCGCAGCGGGCAGTGAAGTTGATGACCGGCGGCGGCCGTATCGCCGTGCTCTCGAGTTATGGGAGCGTCCGCGCGTACCCGACCTACGCGAACCTCGGATCGAACAAAGCTGCCGTCGAGGCTTTCGTGCGTTATATGGCGGTCGAGTTCGCTCCGTACGGCATCAACGTGAATGCCATCAACGGTGGTTTGATCGATACGGAATCGTGCGCGTACTTTTACGAACGCGTGCCGGGAATGGCGGCAATGGAGTCGGTGCTTTCGAAGGTGCCCAAAGGGCGAATGGGGACCCCGCAGGAGGTCGCCGACACGATCGCCTTTCTTCTCGCCCCGGAATCCGAATACATCACCGGTCAAACGATCGCGGTCGACGGAGGCCTGAGCGTGATCGCGCCGCCGTTTTACTCGGATACGTCGCCGCCCCTCTCGCTCACGTAGGTCTCGCTGACCGTAGCACTGGCGCGATGTTCGAATATGCAATGGCGCCCGGAGCGATCGGCGCTTTGCTTCTGCCCAATCGCATCGTCATGGGCTCGATGCATTTGGGTATCGAGCGCGACGCCGAGGCGTTGGCGGCCTTTTATTCGGAACGAGCGCGAGGTGGGGCCGGGCTGATCGTCACCGGCGGTTCCTCGGTCAATCGGGTCGGCGCCGGCGGGAGAAACTATAGCTTCATCAACGAATCGGACGGCGTTTGGCCGTTGCGCAAGGCGGCCATCGCCGTCCACGATGCCGGCGGTCGCATCGCCTTACAGCTTTTCCACGCCGGGCGTTACGCGTTGCAGTCGTCCTTCGGATTGACGCCCGTTGCGCCGTCAGCGGTACCGTCGCGCTTCTCGCCAACTCCGCCGCGCTCACTCGACGAAGCCGAAATCGAAAGTACGATTGAGGATTTCGCGCTCGGCGCCGCCCGAGCGCGCGAGTTCGGCTACGACGCCGTGGAGGTGATGGGGTCCGAAGGCTACCTCATCAACCAGTTCCTCTCGCCGCTCACGAATCGGCGCGACGACGCCTGGGGCGGCGACCTCGAACGGCGCATGCGCTTTGCTCGCGCGGTCGTTCGTGCGATTCGACGCCGCGCCGGGCACGATTTTCCGGTGATCTTTCGCATGTCCGGCGCCGACTTGATGAGCGACTCAACGAGCGCGCAAGAAACGCTCGACTTCGCGCGCGTGCTGGCAGATGAGGGTGTCGATGCGCTCAATGTTGGAATCGGTTGGCACGAGTCATCGATACCGACCGTGCAGCATCTCGTGCCCAATGGTGTTTGGGTGCCGTATGCCGCCGCGATCAAGCGCGACGTTGGCGATCTCCCGGTCATCGCCAGCAATCGCATGAACTCTCTCGCCGTGGCCGACGAAGTGCTCGCCGCTGGGAGCGTCGACTTTATCTCGATGGCGCGCCCGTTTCTTGCCGATTCGCAGATCGTCGCAAAAGCCGCTCGCGGGCAATCCCAGCTTATCAATACGTGCATCGCCTGCAATCAAGCGTGCATCGACCGCTCGCTACTCGACGAACCGGTTTCGTGCATGGTCAATCCGCGCGCGGGCCGCGAGTTAGAGTTCGTTTCACCCTCTGTCACGCGCAAGGCGTCGGGCCGCTTTGCGGTCGTGGGAGGAGGTCCCGCCGGCATGGAGAGCGCCCGCGCGCTCGCGACGCTCGGCCATCGCGTGGAGCTCTTCGAAGCTCAATCTGAGCTGGGCGGTCAATTTAGAATGGCTCGGCGCATTCCGGGCAAGCGCGATTTCGGTGAGACGATTCGCTACTTTACCAACGAACTCGCGCGCCTGCGCGTGGTCGTGCATCTCGACCGTGCGGTCGACGCCGCCGCACTGAGCGGATTCGACGGCATCGTGCTGGCCACCGGTGTCAACCCGCGAACTATTCGGCTGAGCGGCCACGACCTGCCGCACGTCGTTTCGTACGCCGACGTTCTGCTGCGCGATCGTGCGGTCGGCGAGCGGGTGGCAATCCTCGGCGCCGGCGGCATTGGCGTCGACGTTGCCCACTATCTGAGTTTCGGTACAACGGAAAGCGACGAAGGCACGCGTTTTCTCTACGAGCATGGGTTAGCGACGGCGAACGACGGCGCAATCGTCGTGCGAGGACGTAAACAAGTCGCCCTCATGCGCCGCGGCGCTACGATCGGCGAAGGAATTGGAAAGACAACGCGGTGGGCCGTGGTGCGCGCGCTACGCGCAGCCGGAGTCGAAACGTTACCGAACGTCGTTTACGAAGCGATCGTTGCGGGCGGAGTTCGCGTGCGCGCCGCCGACGGCTCGCAATGCACCATAGCGGCGGATACCGTCGTCGTTGCAGCGGGGCAGGAACGCAACGACGCGCTGCTCGAGCCCATTCGCACCCTGAACGTTCCCTTTCGCGTCGTCGGCGGTGCAAGGAACGCCGGCGAGCTCAACGCGGTGCGGGCCTTCGAAGAGGGCCTGCGGGCCGCGCATGAGCTCGCCGCAGGTTGGCGTTCAGCGCACGAGCGCCGAACCGCTGCCGGGTGATCGGGCAGCCGTGGCCGACCACGTTTGTGGCGGCGAATGACCGATCGCGTCGTCTTTGACACTCGATGCGATGAGAACTTCGGTGCCGATCTGCTGAGAGCTCAGTCCGCCCCAGTCGCCCGGACTCATCACCCAACCGTTGGCGTACGTTTCGTTTCGGTACTTTTCCACGATGCAGCCAAACCAGTACTGACCGGGTGCGAGTTGAGCCAGGTAGTACCAGCTTTCGTAGGTGTTATAGAATCCTTGAACGGGATCTAAATTCGCGAAGCGTTCGAGGACTTCGGTCGACGCTTGCCCCGCGCGCTTTCCGCATAACGAGGGCATACTTGCCGGCCCCACGACATCGAAGCGATCGGAATAGAGCTGACTCGGTAACCGGCCCGCGGGATACCAATCGGGCACCTTCACCGTGCCGCGTTTGTACGGCAACGGAGCGCGCCCCTTGGAGCGCACAGCGATAAAATTATCGTTCGGCAACTCGAAGATCTGCGTGAGCTTGTTGTAACCGGCCGCGCGCTCGGAGAGCGTATAGACCGATGGACCCTGGTTCGCTACGTCCGTCGTGGACGCGTAGTTGTCTTGGATTTTGCCTCCGTGCAGGTTCGAATATGAGGTCTGGCCCTGATACGTGCCGACGGCCGTTTCGGTATAGGCATCGTTCTCGGCAAAGGCGCCCTTGCCCGAGAGATACTCATTGACGTATGACGTATGCGCTGCCGCAGCACTCCAGCGACGACCGGTTGTCAAGGGAAAATCGAAGGAGTTCTCTCCCTGCGGATACGTGTCCATTCCGGTTTCATCGAATGGGCCCGCGACATAGGTGTAGTCGTCGGAGAGAATGATCTGGGCGATGCCGCCGTCGTGCGGAAGAAATCCGATAGCGGAGTCGAGATTTTCGGTGTAGCCCAGTTTCGATTTGATCCGCTCCAGAACGTCGTAAATGCCGCTCTTTTTATCGAGCGCGAAGTTTACGGTGATAACGCCGTCATCGCTCCCCGTCGTCGGCATCGGCGAGGCGCTCGGGCCGGCCCAGGTCTTCGTCGTCCAGTGGTTGGTGTAAGGATAGGGAATCGTCACCGGCGCGGTGACGGGCGGCGTCGCCGAACTTCCGGGGACCCGATGACCGAATGTCGTCGATTCGAGGGGCGGCAGGCCGCTCGGCGAACCCGCGCCGCGACCCGAACACGCGACGAGTCCGACGAGCAAAGCGGCGCCGAGGACGGCGCCCGCAATTCCAATAGATCGCTGCATGACCAATCCTCCGCTACGTGGGAATATGCTCGCATTCTACACGACCGGCGGCAGCATGCCTAGGCGTTAGGCGTAGCGCGTTCGCTCGTCGCGGCGATATCCGATTGCGGCAATGACGGCGAACGCCACGGCATAAATTGCCAAGCCCGCCGCCGCGCGTCCGCCACCCGGATTTCCCAGCACGCTCCAGAGCAGATCGGCGAACTGGCGCGTCGGCAGATACGGTGAGATGCGCTGCACGAATTCCGGAAGGTCGGAGGGAGGCATCCAAAGGCCGCCGGCATAGGCCAACAGCAAATTGACGGCAGTTGCGAACGGGACGGCGGCTCGCGGCGAGGTCCAATAGCCGATCGAGATTCCGATCAAGACAAACGGCACGCCGCCGGCGAGCGCATAGAGCAGCACGCACAGCCATTGCGCAAAACTCAGATCGAGCGGCGTAAACGCGCGTGCGACCAGCGCGACCACCAGTGCGGTCATCGTTCCGAAGAGCACGGCGGTCACGATTCGCGAGCTAAAGCGCACCGTGGTCGAGACCGCTAGCGTGCGCAGATAGCGTTCCCAGGGGCGGCCGCGTTCCTGCGCGATCGCGACGCCGAACTGATAGAGCGCCACGCCGACAATCGAAAAGACGATGAAGGCCAAGGTCGTAAAATCGGCAACCGCCGCACTGCGCCGCGCAAACGGCAGGTCGAAGAGCGCAAAGAACATCGCGGGGAACGCGACGGTCGGTACGACGTATCCGGGCCACCGCAAGAGATCCAGAAACGCGACGCGCGTGTGCGCGCGCAATAGTGTCAGCGAGTTCATCGTGGACCCCCTGTCAGCGTGAGAAAGGCTTCTTCGAGCGATGGGCGCGCGATCTCCAAATCGGAGAAGGCGACGCCGTCACGAACCATCGAGCGAACGTAGGCATCCGCATCGGCGGTCGCGATCGAGACCGGGCCGTTGCTGCCGATGTACTGCACGCGGCGACCGCCAACGCGCTCGCGCAAGAGTTGCGGCGCGCCATCGAAGAGCAAACGTCCGCCGTCGACGACCAAGATCCGCGTTGCGAGCGCTTGCGCCTCTTCGAGGTAGTGCGTCGTAAAAAGAATGGACCGGCCGCCGCCGAGATCGCGCACCAATTCCCACAACCGCCGTCGGGACTCGACATCGAGCCCGCTCGTCGGCTCGTCGAGCACGATCAGTTCGGGATCACCGACGAACGCGAGCGCGAGAGCTAACCGCCGCGACTCCCCACCGGAGAGCGTTCCGGCGCGGCGCTTTGACATCTCGGCGAGTCCGAAACGTTGCAGGGTTTCGCCGACGTCGGCCGGATGCGTGTAGTGCGCGGCAGCGAACGTGACGATCTCGTCGACGCGTAGCATTTCGGGGAAACTGCTCTCTTGCGGCGTCGCGCCAAGCCGGCGCCGAACGGCGACGTTTCGCGGAGACGAGCCGAAGAGCTTGACGCGGCCGGAGTCGGCGCTGCGCAGCCCGAGTACGATCTCCAGCGCTGTCGTCTTTCCGGCGCCGTTGGGCCCGAGCAGTGCGACGATCTCGTCGCGACCAACCGCGAACGAGAGCGATTGCAGGGCGCAAACGTCGCCATAGGATTTCGTCACGTTCTCGCAGGTAAGAATTGTCGATTCCATCATTTACGTTGCTTCCTTGAGTAAGGCCTGAAGCTGGGAAACGTGGGCCGCAAACGCAGCGCGCCCTCGCGCAGTCAGTCGAAAACGCGTCAGCGGCCGGCGGTTGACGAAACTCTTCACTTCCTCCACATAGCCGGCGTCGACGAGCTTGGTCATATGCGCGCCTAAGTTGCCGTTGCTGACGTCGAGCGCGCGTACGAGTTCCGAAAAGGCGACCCAATCGAAGTTCAACAACTCGGCCACGACACCGAGCCGCACTTTGGAGAGTAAGAGCTCGTCCATCGCGGGAAAATCGCTAATCGCGCGCCAGCAGTTCGCTCAGGCCGAAGCCGGCGTACCCGGCGAGCATGCCCGCGGCGAGAACGTACGCGGCGGCGCCTGGCTGCGCGAAGTTCGCCACCACGAGCGAAACGATCACCAGCAGTCCCGCGATCTGCGCGCGCCGATTACCGTGCATCCCGATGTAGAGCAGGACAATCGCCTGCGCGACGCTCCAGATCGCAGCGCCGGCCAAACCGGCGAAGATGCGATTGGCCGCGACGTTGACGATGAACGCCAATCCAAGCGTTACCCACAGGACGTTGAAAAACTCGCGTTCGATCAGCGATGTCCGCGCAGCGACGCGTCGCGCCGCCCGGCTGCGTACGATCGAAAAGATCGTGCTGGCCGCCAGGACGATCGGTCCCGACCAGAGCGCCGCCGCCGGCAGCAAACCGCGCCCTACGAGATGCAAGAGAACCGTCATATAGGCCGAGGCAACGCCCCAGACGACGAAGTACTCGCCGCCCGAACAGAGCCGCGGCTGCCATTCAGAAAGGATCCGATCGACCATTTCGAGGTGGTCGTGCGCATGCGCGGCGTCCAGCGGCAATCTGCCTGGCACATCCGGCCCTAGATTACTCTGTTTCATAGACTACTCTGTTTTAGCATAGCTCGACGGCGCGGTCAAGATTTGGTATCGTACCGAGGTTATGTACGCGATCATCGAAGCGGGCGGCAAGCAGTATCGAGTTGCCGAGGGCGACGTTATCCGCTGCGATCTGGTCGCGAGCGAGGTCGGCTCCGATGTGACCTTCGACCGGGTCGTCTTCGCCGGCGGCGACGATGCCGCTCGCGTCGGCAGCCCGACCCTCGAAGGAGCGACGGTTTCGGGGACCGTGCTGCGCCAGGCCAAGGACAAAAAGATCTTGGTCTTTCGCTACAAGCCCAAGAAGCGCGTCCGCAAGCTGCGGGGCCACCGCCAACCGTACGCCGAGGTCAAGATCACAAAAATCACGCTGCCGTAGGCGGCGGGATGCTTGAAGTTACCGTCTATCGCGACGGCGATCGCCTGGCGGGTCTTTCCGCTTCGGGGCATACTGAGTTCGCGGCTCACGGCGAGGACATCGTCTGTGCCGCGGTGTCAGCGATACTGCAGGCGGTCCGACTCGGTTTGGCCGAGCACGCGCGGGCAGAGGTTGTGGCGCGTCAAGAGCCTGGCATGCTGGAGTTGAGTTGGGCGGAAGATCGCCGCGACGACGAGAGCGTGCGGGCCATTGTCGCCACGGCCGAACTCGCGATCGAACAGATCGCCGTCAAATATCCCGATCACGTGCGTTTGCGTCGTATCGACGTTCGCCCCTCGTCGCGTGGGACGCGGGCGCCCCGAACGGGTAACACCTGAGCTACCGAAGGAGAGTTGACGATGTCTGAGAGCTTCCGAACGACCCCGCCCGAGCAACCCTGGTCGAGTTCGACCAACCAAGGCAATGGCTATCAGGGCGCCTTCGGTGAGAAGGCAACTCCCGACGAAGCCGATGCCGGCGACGCCGGCAAGGTGGTGCTGGTAGGGGTTCTCGGCGGTCTGCTATCGGCCGCCGGATACATGATCTATCGGCGGCTTCCCGACGAACAGAAGCAGCGCTTGAACGCACAAGTACGTTCGATCGTGCAGCAGCGCATAACCGAAATCCGCCAAAACTTCAACATTTAGGGCTTCGCAATCGGCTTCGCCCCCTCGTCGGGAGGCGGAGACTCAGCGTCGGCGGCGCGCTCCATTTCGGCGATGAATGACTGCGAGGTCTGCTGGACGTCGCGCATGAATCGGCCCGCCTGGCGCATGACCTTCGGCAGCCGCTCCGGCCCGAAGAGCAAGAGCGCCAGGATCGAAACGACGAGAATGTCGGGAACGGAAAACATGCTTCGGAAGGGCTTACCTGCCCGGCCGTGCAAGCCATGGGGCCCGCCCGTGAAGATCATCTACACACGCGGCAACCGCACCGAAACGTTGGCTTCGCTGGCGACGCTGCGGAAGATCCTGAACCGGTTCGTTGCGCATCGCGTCTTCTACGAAGTCTCGAGCCGCAGCAAACGCGGTCACGAATTCTTTTCCGCAAAGAACGTTTTCGTCGTGGGCCTCATCGAAGTGACCAACTTCGAGCATCTCAAGATTCTCTTCTTCGACGCAAACAGCCAGTCGCATTCGATCGAAATCCTCAATCCGCAGACCATGCGAATCTACGACGAGATTCCGGGGCGCGGTTTCGCCGTCTCCTTCGTGAGCGGTGACGCGGATGCCGTGGAGACGCGCTGCTATATTCGCGACGAGGGCGAAGATGGTGCCGTCATCGGCGAGCGAACTGCGCTGGAAAAAATTACGCTTCCGCAGCTCTTTGAGTATCTCGAAGAGATCACCGCCGCCGAGCCTGCTGCCAAGAACGCGCAGCGTTAGCTCGCACTTCTAAGCGCTGCGCATGGCGCAGCGCGCGAACGCCTTCGGCGACGCGCCCGGCGCGCTTATACGCAACGCCCAAGTTCAAATGGGCGATTGCATACTCGGGATCCACGGCGATCGCCCGCTCGTACCCAGCAATGGCCGTTTCGACGTCGCCCTCTTCGAGCGAGAGGTTGGCAAGATTCGTCAGCGCCGGCGCGTGCCCGGCGTCCAACGCGAGCGCCTCTTTAAAATCTACCCTGGCCTCTCCGCGGCGCTCCAGTCCGATGCGCGCGACGCCGCGTTTATTCAAGAGAACGGCTCGGTCTTTCGCGTTGAAACGAGCGTCGGCAAGCAGTTGCGAAAACGCGAGCTCGGCAGCGGCAAAATCGCGCCGATCCAGCGCGCGCAACGCGCAAGCAAATTGGCCTTCATCCCGAATCACGCTCTGCCCCATGTTCACGATTGATATCGTCACGCTCTTCCCCGAGCTCTTCGCGCCCTTCGTCGGGCTCTCGATCGTCGGGCGCGCCGTCGAAAACGGGATCGCTTCGGTGCACTATCACCATTTGCTCGACGAGCTTGGCGAGGGCGAGCGGGCCGACGACGCACCGTTTGGCGGTGGCCCGGGGATGGTGATGCGAGTCGAGCCGATCGCGCGTGTTCTCGACCGAATCGTGGCCCAGGCCGGCCCCGCCGAGCGCGGCGCGATCGTCGTTCCTAGCCCGAGCGGCGAGCGTTTCACACAACACCATGCCCGACACTGGGCATCGCTCGACCGCTTGATCGTCGTCTGCGGCCACTACGAAGGCATCGACGATCGCCTCTCGCAGATCTATTCCGTCGAGGAGTTGTCGCTCGGCGACTTCGTCCTGACCGGCGGCGAGATCCCGGCGTTGGCGTTCATGGATGCAACGGTCCGCCTCTTGGAGGGGGCATTGACCGAGGAATCCTTGGCCAGCGAGTCGTTCACCGGGGGACTGCTCGATCACCCGAGCTTTACTAGACCCGCCACCTTCCGTGGGGTCGACGTGCCGGCGGTATTGCTCTCCGGAGACCACGCGAAGATTGCGGAATGGCGCCGCGCGCAATCCCGGCTGCGCACGGCAGCGCGCCGTCGCGATCTGTGCGACGATGCCGCCTTGCAGGGGGAGGAAGAGCCGTGATAGGATACGGTGGTTTTGCCGGGCTCTCGTGCCCGGCTCTTGCTTGCGCCCAGCGCTTCGTGCCCACATTTAGGATTGAGTTATGAACGTCATCGATGTCCTCAACCGCGAGCAGCTCAAGGACGGCATCCCGCAATTCCGCCCTGGGGATACCGTCAAAGTTTACTCGAAGGTGCTCGAAGGCGGAAAAGAACGCACGCAGATGTTCGAGGGCGTGGTCATCGTTCGCAAAGGCGGCGGCACGCGCGAGTCGATCACCGTTCGGCGAATCGCCCACGGCGTGGGCGTCGAGAAGACCTTCCTGCTGCAAAGCCCGCGCGTCGAGCGAATCGAGGTCGGCAAACGTGGCGTCGTCTCGCGCAGCCGCCTCTATTACTTGAGCGAGAAGGTCGGCAAAGCCGCCCGTATCAAGGAAAAGAAGGCCAAAGGAACATAGCCCGCGACACCGCTGCTGCTGGTCGGACTGATCTGCGTCTTGGGGATCGCGCGGCTCGCACTCTCGGCTCAACCTCTCGCACGCCGGCCGCTGGCCGTGGCGCGTGGATATCTCGACGCGTTGATCGCTGCCGCCCTCCTGGCGCTTTTCTTGATTACGTTCGTTATCCGAACGTTTTACATTCCGTCGGTTTCGATGGTGCCAACCTTGCAAGTGCGCGACGTGCTCCTTGTCGACGAAATCGCATATCGCCTGGGCCGGCCGGCCGACGGCGACGTCGCGGTTTTCACGCTGCCCACCGGCGCTAAGGGAACCGACTACATCAAACGCGTTATCGGCACTCCAGGCGAGAGCATCGAAGTTGCGAACGGCACCGTCTATCGCAACGGGAACGCGCTGAGCGAGCCCTATGAGAACGAGGCGCCAACGTACGATTTGAAAATCATGCGGTATGGAATCTACGTCAACGGCCGCGCCCTAAATCGCCGCGCCGCGCAAATTCCGCCTCGCGCGCTCTGGCAGTCGCCGGATCGTGTTCCCGAGGGATTTTATTTTCTGCTCGGCGATAACCGTAACTATTCCGACGATTCACACGTATGGGGATTCGTGCGGAAAAGCAATTTCATCGGAAGAGCGTTTCTGATTCTCTGGCCGCTCAACCGCCTTGGAATCTTACAGAAATGGCGCTGAGCCGACGGTGACGCCGTACGAGTTGCTCGCGATCGTTGCCGTCATCGGCGTGGCTCGCGCGATTCTGTCGCTTCGCCCAGTCGTTGCCGGTTCCGGGGGGCGCAGCACCGCGATGGCGCGCGAGTTCCTCGATCCTTTCATTATTGCGGGCATCGCAGCCTGGGTTCTCATAACGTTCGTCGCACGCACCTACTACATTCCCTCGGGGTCGATGCTGCCGACCTTGCAGATTCACGACGTTTTACTCGTGGACAAATTCGAATACCGCTTTCATGCGCCGAATGAAGGTGACGTCGTGGTCTTTCCACCGCCTGTACCGACCCCCGACGATTTCATCAAGCGCGTCATCGGCCGCCCAGGGGACACGCTTGCGGTCGCGGGTGGTACCGTCTATCTCAACGGGAGGGCGCTCGTCGAACCATACGTCGCCGAAAAGCCCGCGTACAACCTGCAGATTCGGAATTACGGGATCTATGTGAGCTACGGTACGGAATGGCAGCGTCTAGACCAAAGCGAGGCCAACGTTCCGCCGGCGGGCGCGTGGGCTGCGCCGAATCGAATTCCGCCACACTGCTACATCATGCTGGGCGATAATCGCAACGACTCCGAAGATTCGCACATCTGGGGCTTCGCGCAGGATTCGGGAAGCTTCGCCAGTGGTTCACGCCGCGGTGGGGGCGCGGGATTCACCGGACGCGCCTTCCTCATTTTTTGGCCGCCCGGGCAAGCCAAGATTCTCTAAGCACTTTCGCGAAGTTGCCGTTCGTGGTCCGCTTCGTGCGATGGCGACCGGTAGCGAACCTGGCGTTGCAGTTGGCGGTGCTCGCCGCGCTGATCGCAGCCTTCTTCGTCCGTCTGCCGCAGGTGACGGGGCTCTCGATGGAACCACACATTCGCTCGGGCGAATACGTCCTCATCAATACGTTTGCGTACCGTTTTGGCGTGCCTGCGCATGGAGAGATCGTCGCCTTTCGTCACGAGGGCGACGCGCGCGCAGTTTTCATCAAACGCGTGATCGGCGTGCCCGGGGATCGCATTCGCATCGAGCGAGGCCGCGTCTACGTCAATGACACTGCACTCGACGAACCGTACGTGCGCCATTTCGACAATCGAACCTTCGCCGAAGTCAAGGTACCGGCGTCGTCGGTCTACGTGCTCGGCGACAACCGCGCGGAGAGCGAGGATTCTCGTGCCTTCGGTCCGGTGAGCGACTCGATGCTGGTCGGCCGCGCGATCGCCGGCATTTGGCCCCCGCGCATGCTCGGCGGCCTGTGACGCTCGCATAGGGCGGTCTGGGAATATCGACATGGAGCGACAGATTGCATGGTACCCCGGACATATGGCCAAGGCGGCGCGACGCATTCGCGACGACTTGCGTACGATCGACATCGTCGTCGAAGTGGTCGATGCGCGGATCGGGCGCAGCGGTCGCAATCCGCTGCTCGACGAGCTCGCCGCACGCCGCACGCGCATCGTCGCGCTCAACCGGCACGACCTGGCCGATCCCAGCACGACCAAGCGCTGGCTGAACGTTCTCGCGGCGAACGGCTTGCATGCGATCGCCGTCGACGGCCGCCAACCGCGCAGCGTCGCCGCGCTCGCATCCGCAATCGCCTTATCATCCAAGCAACGGCGCGCGCGCCCGGGTTACGCCCGAGCAATGATCGTCGGCATTCCCAACTCAGGAAAATCTTCAATCGTCAACTCCTTGCTGGGGCGCGCCTCGGCAAAGACCGAAGACCGAGCGGGCGTTACGCGCCATGCGCAGTGGTTTCGGCTGGATCGCGGCGTCGAGCTGCTCGACACGCCGGGTGTGCTGCCACCCAGGATCGCGAGCGGCGCCGCACAATGGAAGCTCGCGCTATGTGGAGCCGTGCCGCGCGAACGTTACGACCCTCAAGAAGTTGCCGCCGCCTTTCATTGCTGGCTCTTCGAGCGAAGCCCACGGACGAAGGTGCCAGATTTAGCCTCGTTCGCCGCGAGCCGCGGGTTCAAACGGCGCGGCGGCGAGCCGGATTTCCACAACGCAGCGCAGTCGTACATCCGCGCGTTCAACGACGGCGCTTTCGGCCGCATCTCATTGGAGGCTCCCGATGACCCCCAAGCAGCGTAAGGCAAAGACCGCCTACGAGCGCGAGCGGCGGCGCCTGCATCGCCTGCACCATTTCGAGAATGCGGCGCGATCGCGGGGCTTTTCGTTGGTCGGCGGCGTGGACGAAGTGGGACGCGGGCCATTGGCCGGGCCCGTCGTCGCCGCCTGTGTCGTCGCTGCCGAACCACTCTTCATCAAGGGCTTGAATGATTCGAAACAGGTTCGGCCCGAGTTGCGGATTGAGATCGCCGAAATCGTCAAAGTGCGCGCGACGGCGTGGGCGATCGGCAGCGCATGCGTCGCCGAGATCGATCGCCTCAATATTTATTGGGCGAGCGTTTTGGCGATGGAACGCGCCATCGCCCGGCTCGCGGCCATTCCGGAGTATCTCATCACCGATGCCGTACGCATCCGGTCGTTCGAGGGTCCGCAGGAGCCGTTGATCCACGGCGACGCGCGCTGTGCCGTGGTCGCGGCCGCCTCGATCATGGCGAAGGTGCACCGCGACGCGCTCATGATCGAACTCGACCGGGAAGATGGCCGCTACGGCTATGCGCTGCACAAAGGTTATTCCACGCCGCATCACCTTGCGGCGCTGCGCGAGCACGGACCGAGCATTCATCACCGCGCGAACTGGGCGCGCGTGCGCGACGCGCAGATCGCACTCGGCCTGGAAACGCTCGATGCGTTCGAAGCCATTGCCCAATAGCGGCAAGAAAGGCGCGCAGGGCGAGAATCGTGCCAGCGGCTTTCTGAAAGCAAACGGCTATCGCGTGCTCGCTCGCAATGTGCGCCTACCCGGCGGGGAGATCGACGCCGTCTGTCTTGACGGACCAACCCTCGTCTTCGTCGAGGTCAAACGCCGCGATTCGCGTACGTTCGGGTCGGCGATTGCGGCCGTCGATGCTCGCAAACGCGCCATTCTGCGCGCGATCGCGGCCGACTACGCGCAGATCGTTGCGCCGTCATCGCCGATCCGATTCGACGTCGTCGCGCTCGACGGCGATCGCATCAACCTTCACCGCGACGCTTTTTAAATGTCGACGCGCGCCAAGACCGCCGAGCCTGAGTTACGCCGCAGCGTCACCCCGTGGGGCTCCTTTTCGTGGGGATATTCGGACGTCGGCGCCGACATTTTCGTCGGACTCGGCTTGGTACTCGCCTGGGGGGCCGGCGCGTCGAACGTCGCGTTCCTCTTCGCCGGCGTCGTCTACGTCTGCATCGGTCTTGCCTATACCGAGCTCGCCGCTACATATCCGGTCGCCGGAGGCGGACAGTACTTCGTCATGCGCGGACTCGGCGATATCTTTGGTTTCATCGCCGGATGGGCGGTGCTGCTCGATTTCACCATCGACGTCACGCTTTTTGCCTGGAGTTCGGTGGATTATACCAGCCAGCTGCTGCCGGCTCTCGTCAACTCGGCTCACCCATGGCTTCACTTTCTCGTCGTGCTCGGGCTCGTTCTCGCGCTCTGCCTGCTTAACGTCGTGGGCGTGCGCGAAAGCACCGCCTTCAACGGCGTTATTTCGGCACTCGACGTCATCAGCGAGACTTGCATCCTGTGCTTCGGGTTTCTCTTCGCATTTCGGCCGCATCTGCTGATCCACGCGATGCAGTTCAGCTGGCCGAGCCCCTATCACCTGATGCTTGCCACCTCGCTGGCCATCGTCTCGTTCGTCGGGCTCGAGTCGATTTCGCAGGCGGCCCAAGAGACGCAGCGGCCCGCGTCGATCATTCCGCGTACCTCGGTCGCCTTAATTCTCACGATCCTCATCTTTGCATTGGCCTATTCGAACCTTGCGCTGGGCCTGCACCCCTGGCACCCCATCACCGACGCGGCGGGGCATCCACAGCAGTTCTGGCAAATTTTTCCGCACAATGCCGACAATCAAGGAAAGGCGGTCGCGCTGCTCGCCGAACAGGTGCCGTTCTACGGCGCCTTTGCCGCATTGTACGTTCCGATTCTTGGCGCGGTGCTGCTTTTGATTTCGTCGAATTCAGGCGTTTTCGGCAGCTCGCGCATTGCCTATGCGATGAGCAGCAGCAACTTGCTCCCATCGCTCTTCCAACGCGTGCATAGCAAGTTTCGCACGCCGGTGATTTCGATCGCGTTCTTCTCGGCAATCGCGGTGATCGAACTTCTCTTCGCGGCGATTCCCGCTCTCTTTCCGCCAATCGCTTCGCTCTACGGCCGCTTTTTCCACGGCGAGGGCGGGCTCGATTTCCTCGCCGACCTCTATGCATTCGGTGCAGCGACGAGTTATTCGTTCGTCTTTCTCGGCTTGATCGCGCTGCGTCTGAACGACCCGCTGAGCCCGCGCAAATTCAAGATTCCGCTCAACGTGCCGGTGCGCTTTCGCGGGGAACGCGCCGAGTTTCCGGTCATCGCCGTGATCGGGTTCATCGGCATCTTCTCGATTCTCATGTTTACGCTGCGCACGCACGAGCTGGGGCGCATCTTCGGGCCGAGCTGGTTGCTGCTCGGCGTCATCTTGTATATTCTCTATCGAAATCATCGGCGGCTTCCGATCTTGCGCTCCGAGCGCCGGAACTGGCGAGCCGCACAAATTGACATCCTTCGCCGCGCCGGCGAGCTCGAGCTCATGGACGAATACGTCGCCAATCTCAAGGCGAGTGATGAGCGGCGCGCCGCGGGCGCGACGTAACCATGCTTCTTCTGCGAACGGTACTTGCGGTGGCAATGATCGCCGTCGGCATCGTCATTCTCGCCGAAACTCTTTCCCAGCTGAAAGCGGGCTTTGCCATTCTGCCCGGCGTCGTGTTGGCAGGTGCGATGATTGCACTCGGCGCTCACCGGATCGCGCTCATCCGGCGCGTTCGAGGGGGAACGTGGCTCCGGTGAACGCGGTCCACGTCACCGCGACCGGCGGAGTGATCGCCACCGTTATCGCGGCAACGATCGGAACGACGCTGTGGTGGATGCTTCATCCACCGTCGTCATACGTCCAGCGAATTGCCGCGCTCGCCGAGAGCGAGCTCGAACGCATGGTGGGCAGTCTCATCGTCGCTTTTTCGCCGGAGATCGACTCGTCACACATGCTCGCGCTCGCGGTGAAGCTCGCCCGCGGCGAACGTTCCGAACTTTTGGCCATCTACGTTATCGAAGTCCCTTATACGCTACCCCCCGACGCCGCAATGCCCTCTGAAGAGCGCGCCGCGCTCGACGCACTCGGGGCTGCGGAAACGATCGCAAACAATTACAACGTCACGATTCGAACCGAAATCGTCAAGACGCGTTCCACCCAGCAAGCCGTTCTGGATGTTGCCAAAAGGGTGAAGGCCAATATGATTATTTTGGGATCATTCCGCGAAGGGAAGTATAGCGGCGCACCGCTCGGCCGCACGATCGAGGAGATCGCTGCCGATGCAAAATGCGATGTGCTTATCGGTGTCGAAGGAAAGCACGGAACGCTGCTCATTGACGAAAGCGCGCAAGCCAGCTCGCAGCCGACCTGACGTTTCGAGGAGAAATTTGTGAACTTTAGTCGTTCATTCGCGCTCGTCCGTGCCGTCGCGGCCGGTCTCGCATTCGTGCTCGGCGCGAGCACCGCACTCCGCGCCGCAAACTCGGCGCCGGCGATTACGGCTTTCGATCAGGCTTTCGCGGCCGTCAACGATTACACGGCGATCCTGCACGTGCACGAAGCGAAGGGCGATCAAACGCAGGACCGCGTTTATCAGTATCAGTTCATGAAGCCGCATTACGCAAAGACGCTCATCCTCGATGGCGACAGCAAAGGTTCGGGCGCCGTTTGGGCGGGCGGAGATCAAGTCAGCGGCCATCAGGGTGGCATTCTCTCGGGCTTCCATCGCACGGTCTCGGTCGACGATCCGCGCGCCGTCTCGCTGCGCGGCGTGACGATTCCGCAAGGCTTACTGCAGCGCATCGTCGAGAACTACGCAACGATTTCCGGAAAACTCACACAGACCGACGGTGGCAAGATCGGAGGTATTCCGACAGATCGGCTCGAGCTTAAAGTCGCCGATCCCGCGGCCAACGGCGGCGTGACCGAGCAGATTCTCTACCTCTCGAAGGAGACGCACTGGCCGATCCGCCAGGTCATGTACGCCGGCTCGCAAATCGTCCTCGACGAAACGGTCACCGATTTCAAAACGAACGTCGGCCTAAAGGAATCGGACTTCCCGTTCTAGTGTCATCCTGAGCCTGTCGAAGGACGATCCTGTCGAAGGATGAGCCTGTCGAACGGCCTTGTCATCCTGAGCCTGTCGAAGGATGCGCCTGTCGAAGGGCTATGTCATCCTGAGCCTGTCGAAGGATGACATAGCGCATCATGCTTCGACAAGCTCAGCATGACACAATGCCACAATGCACGTAGGCGTCGTTTTGTCATCCTGAGCATGACGCGAGGGCGCGAGGCAACTAGCGGGTTACGTAGCGCTTGCGCAGTTCGTCGAGCACGACGGCGAGTAGGATGACGACGCCAAGCAGAACCTTTTGCAGATAGGAATCGACGTTGAGCAGGTTCATCGCGTTATAGAGCACGCCGATAAGCAACGCGCCGAAAAACGTACCGATGACGCTGCCGCGTCCGCCCATCAAACTCGTGCCGCCGACGACTACGGCAGCGATGGACTCGAGCAGTTCGTCGCCGGTGCCCGTCTGCGGTGAGCCCGACGAAAAGAGCGCCATGTAGAGAAAACCAACGATCGCGGCGCCGGCGCCGCTGATCATGTAGACGGCGGTTTTAACGCGCGCGACGTTGATGCCGGCTAAGCGCGCCGCCTCTTCGTTACCGCCGATGGCAAAAACGTAGCGCCCGAAGCGCGTACGATTCAAGACCACGGAAGCAACCGCAATCACCACGATCATCCAAATCACGGGGATCGGTAAGCTCGGCAGGTGCAGCGTACGGGTCACGCCGCCGAGGAACGAGCCGATGCCCGTATTCTGGAAGTCGTTGCCGGCCAATGCAACGGGCCGCCCATGTGAAAGGATGAATGCGGCGCCGACGGCCATTTCCAGCATCGCGAGCGTCGTGATGAAGGGCGGTAGATTGAGCTTGACGACCGGAAGCGCATTAACCCACCCCGCGGCGCAGCCCACTGCCACCGCCACGATCAACGTCGCCGCGATGAGCGGAAATCCGCTCAAGTGAACGGAGTTGGCGAAGAGAGCGGCCACGACGCCGGTGAGCGCGACCAGCGATCCGACCGAAAGATCGATTCCCGCGGTAATGATCACGAACGTCTGACCGACGCCGAGGATACAGTTGTAGGTAATTTGGCGCAGCACGCGCACGATGTTGCTGGGCTCGAGAAACGCGCCGCGCGACGCGGCGTCGACCAAGGCGACGAGCACCGCCAGAAATGCCGCCGCGCCGAGAATGCGCAGCCAGTACGCGCGACGGTCGGTCATGCGGCCGCGCCAGTCGCGGCGGCGATCACCCGGTCGGGCGTCGCATCGGCGCGTCCGAACGCCGCGACGATGCGGCCGCCGCGCACGACAAGGATGCGGTGTGACATGCCCAGCACCTCGGGCAAATCGCTGGATACCATCACGATCGCCGCACCGCGCGCCGCAAGCTCGATCATCAGCTTATAAATTTCGCTCTTCGCGCCAACGTCGATGCCGCGCGTCGGCTCGTCGAAGAGAAAAACACTTGCTCTGCCGAGGAGCCATTTCGCAAGCACGACCTTTTGTTGGGTTCCGCCCGACAAATTGCGCGCGAGCTGCTCCATGCCCGGCGTTCGAATGCGAAGCTCGTCGACCATCCGTTTGGTCGCGGCGCGCTCGCGTACTCGATCGACGAGCTGATCGCGGTCCACGAACTCGGCGAGGTGCGCGAGCGTCACATTCTCCCGCACCGTCATGCCGAGTATTAAACCCTGCGCCTTACGGTCTTCGGGTATCAGGGCGATTCCGGCGCCAATCGCGGCGCCAATACGGCCCGGCGGCACCCGCGACCCGTCGATGCAAACCTCACCTCGCTCGGGCGAGTCGGCGCCGGCGATCGCGCGCACGATCTCGGTTCTTCCCGCGCCGATCAATCCGGCAAGACCGACGATTTCTCCGGCGCGAACGGCGAAGCTGACGTCAACGACGGTGTTGTCCCGGCGCAAGTTGCGCACGTCCAACCGTGTGGGCGCGTCGTCAGGGATCGCCGGCAGCTCGGGGAAATGCGCGTCCAGACGCCGGCCAACCATCGCTGCAATGATATCGGCCGGCGGGAATTCACTCGCTCGGCGCGTTTCGACGACACGGCCATCACGCATAACGACCACTCGATCGGCGATGCGCGCCAGCTCCTCCATGCGATGCGAGATGTAGATTATGCCCGCGCCGGCGGCTCGAAGGCGCGCGACGATCGAAAAGAGCCGTTCGATTTCGCGATCGGAGAGCGCGGCTGTCGGTTCGTCCATAACGATAATACGGGCCGATCTTGCCAACGCTTTCGCAATTTCAACAAGTTGTTGCGCGGCAACCGAGAGCTGCGAGACGGGGACGTCGAACGGAAGCTCCAGCCCCAGCTCGTCGAAGACGCGGCGTGCCCGCGCGCGTGCCACCGCCGAGTCAATGAGACCGGCACGCGTCGGTTCGGCGCCCAGCGAGACGTTTGCCGGTACGGTGAGCTGAGGCACGAGCATGAACTCTTGATAAATCATCCCGATGCCTAAGCGTTGGGCGGTTTGCGGCGAGTCGATTCGCACGGTGCTGCCATCGATGACGATCTCGCCCTCGTCGGCTTGCAGCGCGCCGGCGAGTATTTTCATCAGCGTCGACTTTCCCGCGCCGTTTTCACCAACCAGAACGAGAACTTCGCCGGCATCGAGCGTGAGCGATACGTCGGCGAGCGCGCGCACGCCCGGAAAATTCTTTCCGATGCCGCGCATTTCCAAAAGAGGCACTACGGCGTTGCTTGAGCGCTCGAGCGAACAAATGCGCCGACCGGGATCTTGACGATCGCCGCCGGTTTCTGACCCGCAAAATACTCGTGGATGACGTCGATGGTCGTCGATCCGATCTTTGCGGGATATTGAATTGCATCGCCGTACATGTCGCCTTTGGCAATAGCGGCCCGTGCCTCGGGCGTCGCGTCGTAGCCGACGATCGCAATCTTTCCGTTCAAACCCGCCGCTTTGACCGCCGCCAGTGCTCCGAGTGCCGAGTCGTCGTTTATTCCGAAGATGCCTCGCAGATCGCGGTGCGCCTGTAAGATGTCGCCGGTGTCGCTGCTGGCTTTGTCACGCGTTCCACCGGAATCGACGTCGGCGACGACCATCACACCGGGACAGACTTGCGCAATCGCTTGTTTGAAGCCCTTGACGCGATCTTGCACGCTGGTTACCTCCGGCTCGTCAACGATCGCTACGGTACCGCGGTTGCCGGCGGCCTGGCAGATCAGCTTCCCGGCTTGGTAGCCGCCTTCGACGTTATCGCTCGCGATGTGCGCGACGACACGGCCCTCTCGACTGGCGCTAGCGATGTCGGCTGTGAAAACGGGTATACCGGCGTTGTTCGCCTCTGCAATCGCGCTTCCGATCGCCTGCGAATCGTACGGCGTCAACACGATGGCGTCGATACGCTTGGATATGAAGTCCTCGACTTGGCTCTGCTGCTTGGCATTGTCTCGGCTGGCGTCGACGACGGTGATCGTGTAGCCGTACTTGGCCGCCTCGGCACGCATTCCCGATTCCATGTCTTGATAGAATTGCGCTTCGCGGTTCTGGATCGATACGCCGATCGTTTTTTGAGCCCCGCTCCCGCCGGCCGCCGGGGACGAGGTCGATTGTGACGTACCGCGCGAACACGCGGCAAACGCGCTGCAAGCCGCAACGAACAAAGCAGCGCGAGCGAGCCCTATTTTCAAATGCTTCTCCCTTTTTGATTATTGTCCACAGCCTGTGACATTATCTTGTGCAATCTGTGGAGAAATGTACTTTGTCGCCTCATTTTTGGTCCATTTCCGCCCATCGGTCGGGCAACGGCGATCGCGAAAACGACTTAGGGAAGGTGCCGCTTGGGTTCTGCTTCAACCAGGCCGCCGCACGTAGCGCCAGATACTCGAAATCGTGGTACTGGGTCGGGCCGCGCGTGCGACGCATAATCGCGATTGCCGGGGCAAGCTGACGCCAGCAGTGCGCGATCAGCCGCGCGAACAGATCCATGAACGTATCTTCCGAAACGAGTTCCCGCTTGACGAGCGTCCCCATCTCGTTGAGCCAATTGCACGCAATCATCTCCGGATGCAGTTCGGGATCAACGTAACCGATCGTTTCCAATTCCCGCCGGTATGCCGCATCTTCGAGGCGCCGCGGCAGTTGCTCTTGAATGTAGCTGAGCGCCGCTTGCAGCTTCGGCTCGCGAAAATCCCGTTCGAGCGCGAGGAGCGCTTGCAATTGATTCCCGGCGCGAATATGGCGAAGTTGAATCAGCGCGGCAGCGACGCTGATCAAGATCACGAAGAACGTTCCAACCTGAGCTAACGCGGCGATCGTATCGGCGCTCATTGCCGCCGTCATTCTTGGCGCGACCGCCGGAGCCTACATTGCGACCTCAGCGGCCCCTAGACGTTCTTCATGCGACGCGCAGAAGAACTCCGATGCTCTCCGTCGCCTTCTCGGCTGCGATGCTCGGCATCGAAGGCTATGTCGTGCGCGTCGAAGCCGACAGCGCCGCGGGCACGCCTGGATTTGCAATCATTGGCCTGCCCGATCGCGCACTGGGTGAAGCGCGCGAACGCGTCCGAGCGGCCATCATCAATTCCGGTTTCGCCTATCCGCCCGGACGGCTGCTGGTGAATCTGTCGCCGGCCGACGTTCGCAAGGCGGGTCCAGCGTTCGATCTCGCGATCGCCCTTGCGCTCATGGGCATCGAAGAGCAGTTCGAACGCGCCGCGCTATGCGAGTTCATCGCGCTCGGCGAACTGGCGTTGGATGGCAAGTTACAGCCGGTCAGCGGAATTCTACCAATGGTTCTGGGTGCGCGCAATGCAGGGTTTACGAAACTCATGGTTCCGGCGAGCAACGCCGACGAAGCCGCGCTCGTCGGCGACATCGAACTCTACGCCGTGGAATCGCTGCAATCCGCAGTCGCCGTTCTTTCGGGGAGCGGTGCGAAATGGCGCCGGCGCACGGTCACTCCCGCGATCGATTGCGACGGCGAGTTCGTGCACGGCGACTTGGCTGACGTGCGCGGGCATCTCGCGGCCAAACGCGCGCTCGAGGTCGCGGCCGCCGGCGGTCACAACCTGCTGATGGTGGGACCGCCGGGATGCGGAAAAACGATGCTGGCCCGGCGGCTTCCCTCGATTCTGCCTCCGATGTCCCTCAAGGAAGCGCTCGACGTAACGAAAATTTACAGCGTCGCCGGATTTCTCGTTGCACGTGCCGGCATCGTTCGCGCTCGTCCGTTTCGCTTTCCTCATCATACCATCAGCCAAACCGCGCTCGTCGGTGGCGGCGCGCTGGCAAAGCCCGGTGAAATTTCGCTCGCGCACCACGGCGTTCTCTTTCTCGACGAGCTTCCCGAGTTTACGCGCAGCGCGATCGAGGTAATGCGACAGCCGCTCGAAGAGGGAACGGTCACGATTGCCCGTGCCGCCGGCACGTTTACGTATCCGGCGCGCTTTCAGCTCGTCGCTTCCATGAATCCGTGTCCCTGCGGCTACCGCGGGGCGCGTAGCGCCGAATGCCGCTGCGACGATGCGACGGTTGCCAAATATGTCGGCAAGCTTTCGGGACCATTGCTCGATCGCATCGACCTGCAAATCGAGATCGGGCGCGTGCCCTTCGACGACATGGTACGCTGCGATGGCGCCGAACGATCGGCGCAAATTCGCAAGCGCGTTCTGACGGCGCGCGAACGTCAGCACGCCCGCTTTGCCGGCACAGGTCCAAGCTGCAACGCCGAGATTCCCGGAAACGCGATGCGCCGTTATTGTGCCCTCGACGCGCCCGCGCTGCAACTGCTGGCGCATGCCAGCGCGCGACGGCAGTTTTCGGCACGCGCGCTCGACCGAATCGCGCGAGTTGCTCGCACAATTGCCGACTTAAGCGGTGACGAAGCGATTCGGGGCGAGCACGTGGCCGAGGCGATCCAATACCGTAGTCTGGAGCGCCTCGGCGCTGCTGCGTGATTAGAAGGCTTTGACTCCGTTCGGAGTGCCCAGGCCGGTAGGCCCGTCGTAGCCTTTTTCTGCAGTACAGAGATATGCCGGCGAGCACGAGCCATTGCTGCCGGTCGTGACATCGTGAAGATGCCGTTTCTCGCCGTACGCGATTGCGGCTGGTATGCCGTAGGTATTGTGCGAGAGCGCGTAGATCGCCGCGATCGCGGGTGAACCAACGCTGGTTCCCCCCCAGACTTGCCAGCCCGGCGGCTCTTCGTCGTTCTCGTATGACTCGTATGCCGCGACGCCGGTATATGGGTTGGCGACGTACGATACGTCCGACACGATGCGGTTCTTGCATCCTCCTAGGGCTTCTTCGATGGCCTGTTGCCACGTCGGCACCGGGATGTAGGCGCTACACCCGCTGCCCGCGCCACTCCAGGCGGTCTCGGTGTAGCCGCGCGGGTTCGTGGCGGTGTGGAGACTCGTACCGCCGATTGCGGTCACCGTGCCGGCAGCCGAAGGAAAGATCACGCCGTATCCACCGTCTCCGGAAGAGGCCGTAATGGCGATGTCCGGATGGTAAAAGACTCTGACCGCGGCGCGCCGTTCGCCCTTATACTCGGGGCCGCCCCAGCTATTGGAAATTGCGTCCGGATGCATGCGTGCCGCGGCGTGCTCGGCAGTATAGAGATTCGATGACGCCTCCACCATGATGATGTGGCAGTTGGGACAGTTCGCCGAGGCCATATCCACGTCGATTGCTTGTTCGCCGAGCCAGCCGACATCCGAGGGCGGCGGAGGCGAGGGCAGCGGGCTAGTTTGGCCATTCTGATTGACAATGGTCAGACAACCTGAGGCCGAGCTGCACTTTGGCAATCCGAAGGCCTTGCGATAGACCGCAAGATCTTTTTCCAAGGTCGGATATCCGTACGCATCGACGATGGCCACGGTGCCCCCAGTATCGTTCTTAGCATCGGCCGTTAGTTCATAGGCCGCCTCCAACTGAGTTGCTCCATAGCCTTTGATCGAGCTCGAGTCGCGAGTTTCCGCTGTTGGTGCGAGCGCCTGGTTTCGCAAGCCGAGCGCCATGCAGCGCGCTTGATGAAAGGTCAAGGCCGGGCAAGCCTCGATAAAATTGCCGGCTGCAATTTGCTCTCGCACGTAGTTGGTGCGCGCGAAGCTCTGCATCGCGGCAGGATTGGCGCCCGAAACCGGAGTGACGCCGGAGCCGCCGCAACCGGCAATTAGCGCAGCGAGAAAGCACGGTGCCGACCAGCTCACAACGTTGCGCGCGGTGACGTGTATTCGCATAGCATTGTTCCTCACACGAGAAGATGGGTCGGCAGCGTTCCGTGCAGCGACTCCTGGTCCCTCGAATTTCGTGATTTATGGCTCGAAGCGAGGGCTAGGAATTCATTCCGTCGAGCTGCGGGATGGCATCGCCATCCAGGAATGCGCTTAACTCGCTCGGCGAAAACTGCAAGCCGGCCCAAAACGATCCAAATTCGCCGTAACGAGCGCTTGCCTCGTCGAAGCGCATCTCATAGATGAGCTTCTTGAAGACGAGCGGATCGTCGGCATAGAGATCGACGCCCCACTCGAAATCGTCGAAGCCGACCGATCCCGAAATCACTTGGGTCACGCGACCGTGATACGACCGACCGACGACCCCGTGTTCGCTCATCATTTTTGCGCGCGCTTCGAAGCCGAGAATATACCAGTTTTGCACTTCGCCGCGCCGTTTGCTCATCGGATAAAAGCATTGATACCGACGCGTCGGAATCTTCGCCCAGAGGCGCGGACCGATATATGAGCTCTCGGCCTGCTTGCGAATGAGCTCGTCGAAACCGGCGATCCATTCGGGCGACTGCGGCGCCAGCCCACGTTGATTGAGCTCGGCATGAATCTTGCCCGTCGCATCGTAGAGGCCGAGCTCCAAAACCGAAACGTACGAGCCGTGCGGCCGCAAGAACTCTCGCAACTCGAGTTTGTCGACGAGCGTCTGCGCGTAGGCGAGCCCGTCGAAGGTGCGGGCATAGTGCGTCAGCATGAGATCGCCCTTGTGCCCGACGATCTGCGTGAGCCCAACATCGCCGTCGTCGCTGCCTTTGAGGTGATCGACGAGGTCTGCAGCATGGCCGGCGTATTTGTCGCGCCGCTTTTCCGGAAGCGCATCCCATCTCCGCCGGTCGAATGCGAAGATGCGATGGAGAATCCACCAGCCTTCGAGCGATTCGGGAACGTTGGGGTCGCGCATAACCTCCGGCCCTTTAACGAGCCAATACCTTCGCGCGTTTCACCTCGGCCTCGACCTCGGCCTCCAACCGGTCCGGATGCTCGCGATACTTCGCCCAGAGCGGCGGCGTGTGGGCGATGTCGTTGAGCACGCGCGTGTAGACCGCATTGACCGGCGTCGGCACGCGATGTTCGAGTCCCGCGGAAGCGACCGCGCCGTTGAGGACGTCGACCTCGGTCTGCGGCCGCGCACGGCGCAAATCGAGCAAGAGCGACGGAGGTTTTGTACCGCGCGCGCCCGCGATATTGTGCGCCAAGAGCGTACGCGACAGCGGGCTCGGTAGGGCGGCCAGCGCGAAAAGCGCTCGTACCGGATAGCGAGGCAAGTCGATCGGCTCGATCTTCATCGCCTGCATCACCGCGCGTACCTCGCGGATCATCCGAATCTCGAGCGTAAAAATCTTGTCAAAATGGACGAAGCGATTTGGTAAGACGTTGAGAATCGCGCAACTGGCATTCGCAACGACGTTGAGCGCTAGTTTGCTCCATTTGAGCGCGCGCCAGTCCTCGACGACTTTAACGGCGACTCCCGTTGCCGCGAAGGTCGCCGAAAGCCAATTATACGCGTTGCCTCCGATCGGCGCGACCGCTAAGCCGCCTTCCTTCGCCGGCCGCGCGTTGCCGTCACGATCGCGATCGACCGGCGTCGTGAGCGCGGCTGCCACCACGTTATCCGCGCCGAACGCGCCGGCGAGCTTTTCTTCATTGCCGACGCCGTTCTGCGGAGAGACAAAAACGCACTTTTCAGGATAGGCAATCGCCTTGCGCAACGTTTCGATCGCGCCGTCGGTATCGTACGCCTTCGTCGCGACCAGCGCGACGTCGGCGTCGAACTCGCTCACCGCCTCCAACGATCGCGGCGCGTAAGCAACGTTGACGCCGCCGGCGCGCAGCAGATCGCCCAAATACGTCCCGACCGCGCCTTTGCCGACGATATAGACATTCATGCGGAAACGCCGGTCGAGCCGAAGCCGCCCCCTCCGCGCGTAGTCGGCGGCAGTTCGTCGACGAGTTCGAAAGACGCGCGGGCAACGGGAGCGACGACGATTTGCGCGATGCGATCGCCACGATTGATCACGAACGGCTCGCTTCCGAAATTGGCAAGCACGACCTGCACCTCACCGCGATAATCGGCATCGATGGTGCCGGGAGCGTTGAGACACGTCACGCCGCAGCGAACGGCCAGACCGCTTCGCGGGCGGACTTGCGCTTCGTATCCTGCCGGCAGCGCGATCGAAAAGCCGGTTGGGACGAGCGCGCGCGCTCCGGGCAAGAGCGTGAGCTGCTCGCGAATAGCGGCGCAAAGATCGGCACCGGCTGCATGCTCGCTCATGTAGCCAGGCGCCGGCAATCCTTCGCCGCGCGGCAGGCGCACGAGCGCGACGCGCACGTTCTGCATTAACGAATCCGCACTATAAGTGGGCGAGTTCTTCGCGGAAGCTTTCGATGTCTCGGAACGAGCGATAGACGCTCGCAAAACGAATGTAGGCGACCGGATCGAGCGCGCGCAACGCTTCCATCAGCTTTTCCCCGACGAGTGCCGAGGCAACTTCGCTTTCGCCGCGCGCGAAGAGGACGCGCTCGAGATCGGCGGCGACGGCCTCCATGCGGCTCTCGGAGATCGGCCGCTTTTCGCATGCCTTTCGCAGCCCGGTGAGAATTTTGTCGCGGCTATACTGTTCGCGCCGCCCGTCCTTCTTGACGACGAAGAGCCTGGGGACTTCCATGCGCTCGTAGGTCGTAAAACGATGCTTGCAGCGCGGATCTAAACATTCGCGCCGCCGCCGTACGACGGTCTCGTCGTCGCGCGAGTCGACGACCCGCGTCTCACTCTTGCGACAAGTCGGACAAGTCAGCGGAAATCTCTCCCCCACGGCATATCTTGTGGGTGTCCGTATTATACGTCACTATGGGTAGGTAACGCAAAAAAGCCCCAACGCGTGTGAGCGTTTGGGGCCTTGCTGGGATCGCTTCTGCCTTACGCGGCGCCGATTTTGAACATTTTAGTACCACAGGTGGGGCACTTGCCTTGCACCGCGGGACGACCGTTCTTCATCTGTATTTGGACCGCGTCTTTGATTTCGCGCTTGGCCTTGCACTTGACGCAATACGCTTCTGCTGCCACCGTTGGTACCTCCGCTGCGGCCAGGCTATTCCGTGGATGCCGCCGATTCCCCCCAACGTGCTCGTCGTCTAGCCCATGCTTTGCCTGGACGTGATGGAAGGGCGCATGCGGGAACCGGCCTACGAAACCCGCGAACGCCTTGCCGCTGAACGTGCCGGGCGCGGCTTCGAGGCGAGCGTTCCGGGCCTTTGGTGCTGTGGCGAGCTCGCCGCTCTCGCGCAATCCTGCGTCGCGATCGTCGGTACGCGCGCGCCGACCCCCTACGGCAGAGGCCTGGCCCACGCGTTTGCTGCCGACCTCGGACGCGCCGGCTGCTGCATCGTCTCGGGCCTGGCGCTCGGCATTGACGCAGCCGCGCACGAGGGCGCGCTGAGCGTTGCGGCTCCGACCGTGGGTGTCCTCGGCGGGGGCCATCGCCATTTTTTTCCGCCGCGCAACCGTGATCTGGGTGACCGCATCGTCGCCGCCGGGGGCGCCGTACTCTCGCCCTACCAACCCGACCAGCCCGCCAGGCCATGGCAGTTTCTGCAGCGCAATGCCATCGTCGCCGCTCTCGCCGATGCGGTGGTCGTCATCGAAGCCCCCGCCCGTAGCGGGGCCTTGAACACCGCCGGCTGGGCCGCCGGAAGAATTCCGGTCCTTGCCGTGCCCGGCGACGTCGATCGCCGGCATGTCCAGGGATGCCTCGCACTGATTCGCGACGGCGCTACGCTCGCCCGGTCGCCCGACGACGTGCTCGAGGCGCTGGGACGTTTGCATCTTGGCGCACCGGCGCGAGCACCGGTCATTGCGCGCGATCCGGTCGCGGGCGCTCTGCTTGCCGCAATGGAGGGCGGCATCGCCGAATTTGACGACCTGGTCGGCGCTGCCAGAGTGTCGGCCGCCGCCGCATTGGCGGCATTGACCATGCTCGAGCTCAACGGCATCATTGAAGTGCGCGGCGCATCGAGTTACGCGCGGGTCGCTGCTCTATCGCGCGGCGAAGAGCCGACGCGATGAAGTCACGCGCGGATAATGCGCCGCCGCTCGAGGACGCGCTAGGTTCGTTCGCCGATGTCGCCGCCGAGGTCGTCACGAAAACGTACGGCGTGGAGGCGCCCGCGATCGTCTTCGAATCGCCGCGCCGTCCGGAGTTCGGCGATTTTTCAACGAACGTTGCATTTTCGCTCACGAAGGCGGCGAGGCGCTCGCCGCAGGACGTTGCCACGCAACTGGTCGGCGATATTTACGAGCGCGCTCCCGCACTCCAAGATAGTTTCAGCAGCATTGAAGCCGTGGCCGGCTTTGTCAACGTGCGCGTCGCGCCCCCGGTCTGGCAGGCCGTCATTGCGCAGATCCAGCGGCAAGGAGAACGCTTTGGGGAAATGCCGGCAAACGGCCGGCGCGTCTCGCTGGAGTTCGGCAGCGCCAATCCGACGGGTCCGCTCGTCGTCGTTCAAGGACGCTCGATGTCGATCGGCGCCACGCTCGCTAATGCGATGCGCTTTCGTGGTTACGACGTTTTCTGCGAATGGATCATCAACGACGCGGGGGGCCAACTCGACGCGCTCGGCCGCTCGCTCTACGCGCGCTATCGTCAAGCCTGCGGCGACGACTATCCGCTGCCCCCGGACGGCTATCCCGGCGAGTACTTGATCGCGATCGCGCGGCAAATTGTGCGCCTCGACGGCAACCGCTGGGTCGACGCGAGCGAATCGCAATGGCTCCCGCGCTTCTCGAAAGTTGGACGCGACGAAATCGTCGCGCAACAACAGCAGACGGCCCGCCGTTTCGGCGTGGAGTACGACCGTTGGCAGAGCGAAGCCGAGCTACATGAAACGGGCCAAGTACGCGAAGGTCTGGAGCGTTTGCGTGAACTGGGCCTCACCTACGAACGTGACGGCGCGATTTTCTTTTGCGCCACGCAGTTCGGCGACGACAAAGACCGCGTACTCGTGCGCAGTGACGGGCGACCAACGTACTTCTGCATGGATGTTGCCTATCATTATCAGAAACTCAAAGCGAACGATCGGGTGGTCGACATCCTCGGCCCAGACCACCACGGCTACATCGAGCGCATCCAAGGAATGGCCACGGCGCTGGGCTACCCGGGCCGGCTCGAAGTCGCCATCGCGCAGCAAGTCGCGCTGATGCGCGGCAGCGAGCAGGTCAGCATGAGCAAACGCGCCGGCGACATCGTGCCGCTGGACGAAATTCTCGACGAAGTCGGCGTCGATGCGGCGCGCTTCTTCTTTATCCTGCTCGCCATTGACTCCCCGCTCTCGTTCGATCTAAAGCTCGCGGTAGAAAAAGTGAGCGATAACCCCGTCTATTACGTGCAATACGGCCACGCGCGCATCGCGTCGGTCTTGCGTCGCGCACTCGCCGACGACGTGCAATCGGCGCGAAACTGCGATCTCTCGCGATTGTTGCACCCTGCGGAACTGCGCCTCGCGCGGCGTTTGGCGGAGTTCCCCGGCGTCGTCGCGGGCGTCGTCGAATTTCTCGCTCCGCACCGATTGGCGCGCTACGCGCGCGACGTCGCTTCGGATTTCCATCAGTTCTACACCGAGTGCAAGATTCTCGACGACGATCGTCCGGTACGTCTCGCGCGGCTGGCCCTTTGCTCGGCAGCACAGAACGTCTTGGCGCGCAGCCTCGCGCTCGCGGGCGTCAGCGCGCCAGACTCGATGTAACCTTCGCCGAAGTGGCCGGATTACTCGCAGCGCTCTGGCTCCTGGGCCTCTTCGCCGCCGCGCCGGTGCTGCGTTCCCGCTCGCGCGACGACGTTGTGGATCGGTTGCGTGACGCACTTATCCTTGGTATCGCGATACCGTTCGCGCTGGCGCTCTTGCACGCGCTCTATCCGCTCGCGTGTTGGTGCGCTCTAGCAATCTGCATTGGTCTCGCGTACCGCCGGCGCCCGATGGAGAGCGATCTGCGCGACCGAGGCGCGCCGATTCCGTATCTTTTGATCGGTTCGATCGTAGCGGTAACGTGGCCCCAACTCATGCGTCCGCTGCTCGACGGCGATTCTCTCTCGTACCATTTGCCCAATGCGGCGTCGTGGGTGCAGGCACATTCGCTCTGGACGTCGGCAACGCGATATTGGTGGTATCCTCCGGCGTCGGAGTTTTTCGCCGCCGGACTCTACGCGACGGGGGGTCCATTTGCATTGCCCTGGAGCGGGTTCGGAGCACTTGCGCTGTTAGGATTGCGCATTTGGGCGTGGGCGCGAGAAGCGTATTCTTTGCCGCCCCTGCTTGCCGACACGCTCGCCGCTGCGACCATAACGATCTATCCGATCGCGATTCAAGGCTCGACCTTGCAGAATGACGTCTGGCTCGCCGCATTCTTTCTTGAAAGCCTCTGGGTGTTACGGACGGCGGCAAACGCGACCGCGGTGCGAACCCTGGCCACCACAGCGCTGATCAAGCCGCAAGGCTGGATCCTTGCCGTACTCGCCGCCGCGGCCGGCCGGGCACCGCGCCGCGTTTGGTTCGCGGCCGCCGCGGCGCCGGCGATTTGGATCGTTCACGATGCAATCGTGTGGCAGCGCAGCTCGGTCGAACCGCAAAACTTTCTCGCTGCACGTGCGTTCGGAACGACGATCGTAGCGCACGGCGTCCCGGCGTTCGTGTTGTTGGCCCGGGTGCTCGCGTCGCAGTCGCCGTTTGCGTCGATCGCGCTGCTGGCCGCATTGCTGGGGCCGGTGATAGCACGCAAAGACCCGCGTTTGGGCTGGGCGGGGTGCGCGTGCGCCCTGTTGTTTTTGTTTTTGCCGTTCGGTTACGCCACCGCGGTCGCCCAGCTCGCGACCGGCGCCTCGTTGCGATTCGCCGCGCCCGCCATCGCCGTAGGCACGATCGTGCTTGCGGCACCGCTCCGGCGCGCGGTCCCGCTCGCGACGGCCGCGCTCCTTCTCTCGACGCTGTACGGCATTTGGTACGTGCTCGCGATTTTCTGGAACGACGGCGGCACGCACGTGGCGATCGTCCTCGCGGTTCTGGTCGTCGCGATTGCCGCGCTCGTTCGCTCGCCGCACGTTATTTGGCTCAAGGCGGTTGGCTTTGGCCTTGGCGTCGTCGTCGCGGTGCATCTGGCCGCGCGACATGCGCTGGATTATTACGACGACGCCCTTCGGGTCGGGCCAGCATCGCCTGGCGTCTATCGGTGGATCGCGAGCAACGAGCCACCGGCAGTTGGCGGGTGGGGCCTGCGGTTGGGTGTGGTCAACGTGCTATCGCCCTCGACGCGCACGCTCGATCTCTCCGATACCGGCGCCTGTTTGGAAGCACGACGTAACGGCGTGCTGCTCGTTGCCGTGGCGCAGCCCGACCTCGAGCCCGGTCAGAACGAAAGCCGGCTCATCGCGGCCGCCCGCTGCGGAAGGACGCTCTTCAAGGATGGCATTGGGATGGTTACTCGGCCTTAACCCCGAATGCGGAAAACGCTTCGAAGTTGGGAACAACCACAGCACCGACCCATCTGGCTACTTCTCTGTACGTCGGAACACTTGGCTACTTCTGTTGAGAGGAGACCCAGTATATGCGTCTAGCAACTTCAGCGCTTTGCGCGACGGTTGCCGTTGGAATGCTCGCAGGCTGCTCCGGAAACGGCGCGTCAACGAGCTCGGTACCAAGCGCCGCGAGCGCAGACTTCCGCGGCGGTCAAGGCCGCCTCATCCCGCATTGGTCAAAGCTCGCATCCGCCATTCCAGAGTCGCTCCGGCCGGCCGGCTCCATGCCACTCCATGGGCGTCCCGCCCCGCTCTTCATGTCGACTGCGGGCGGCATTTATGTTAGCGAGTTCTACTCGACCGACATCTTTGCGTACACGCGCGGGAACACATCGAATAATCCGCCCACGTGCACGATACCCAACGTATTGTATCTCAACGACGTCGCGGCCGATGCCCGCGGCAACGTCATCGATCCCGACGGCGGCAGCCGCACCATTCAGGTGTTCGGCGGCTCGGGCCAGTGTGGGAAACAGATCGGAAACATCAGCGATCCGTACGGCCAGCCTGCCGACGCTTCCAGTATGAACGTTGAAAACGGCACGATTGCCGTCGCCAACATCTTCTCGACCTATCAGGGCGGCGGCACGATTACGCTCTGCACGTTAAAAGGCGGCTGCAGCACCAATCTGGTCAATTCGAACATGTATGAAGTCATCGCCGTCGCGATGGCGCGCAACGGTGACTGCTGGGCAGACTCGTATGACGCAAGCGGCAAGGCCTGGCTCACGTACTTTCAAGGTTGCGCCGGAACCGGACAAAGCGCCACCGGCTTTAACAACACCTACGCCGGCGGCTTGGATATCGACAAGCAAGGCAATCTCATAGCAATCGATTCCTACAACAATCAGGTCTCCGTCTACTCGGGCTGCAATCCGAATTGTACGCTCGTATCGGGACCGTTCACGCTGAACGGCGAAGCCATCTACGGTCACCTGAATCGCCAAAGCATGTCCTACGCGACCGCCGACTTTCAGTACGGCCAAATTGACGTGTACGACTACGATCTCAATCATCACAGCTTTAAGTACATGTACAGCTTCAACAATGGCCTAACGGCGTCGGACGAAGTGGACGGCGTCGCCTACGCGCCCCGCTCGCACGAATAGTCGCTTCGGATAAATCCGCTCGTTAGGGTGAGCGAAAAGGCGGGCCCGCCGCCTTTCGCTCACCCTAATTTTTTTCGAACTGTGCCGTGATCCAGGGCGCCATAAAGTAGCGCCAGAGAATCTTAATCAGCGCTGCCGCCGGGATTCCTAAGATCAACCCCGGAACGCCAAAGATCTCGCCTCCGGCAAAGACGGCGAACATCGCGCCGATCGGCGAGACGCCCACGGACTGACCCATGATCTTTGGCACGAGCACGTTGTCGCTGATGCGCGCCATGACGAACATCACGATCTGCACTCCGACGGTGATCCAAAGGCCTTGTGGCACGCTCAACGGCAGTGCGATCAACTGCGCGATAAGCATGCCGATGATCGGAATGGCGTATGCGACACCGGATATGATTCCGATAATGAGCGAGAACTTGAATCCCATGATCGCGGTCACGATCGCAATGACCGCGCCGGTGATCGCGCTGACGATGACTTGGCCGGAAATGTAGTGACCGAAGAGTTCCGTCACTTCGGCGGCAAGGCGCTGGGCGGTCTGCCGTTTGCCGGGCGGAAACATTGCCGTGAACCACTCGGCGATTTGGCTATCGTTCAAGAGAAAGAAGAACGATAGGATGATCGCCGAGAATGCGATGAACAGGCCGGTGGCGGTATTGAGGGCAATCGCGCCCAGCGATGCTACCGTCGCGGCCACGACTCCCGATATCTGCGCCGCGCCGATCCTTCCGAAATTGAGCTCCGCGGTCGGAATCTTCAACGTCGGAAAGTGTTGTTCGAGTGAGATCTCCATGGAAATCAGCCAGGTTTGAGCGGTCGTTGCATACGTCGGGAAGTTCACAGCTAGGAGCTGCACCTGATTGATCGTCAACGGCACGACGATGACCAAGAATAACGCGACGACGAGCAACAAGCCGAAAAAAACGATCGAGATGGCCACTGCTTTGGGCATGTGGCGTTCCAGGCGCGCTGCGATCGGCTGAACGCCGAACGCAATGAAGGCGGCCGTCACGAAAATTGCGATCGTGCGTGGGATGTGCGCCGCAAACCAGAGCGCCGCGGCGGCCACCGCGATGCCCCCGGCAATCCAAGCGATGCGCCGCCAACGGTCGGCGGCTACAGTCGTTTGCATAAGAGGCGCCGTTCCGTATGGTAGCCGCTGCGCTCATAGAGTCCGCGGGCCGGCTCGTTCTCCTCGGTGACCATCAGCGATATATACGGTAAGCGACAGCGCCTTGCCTCATCTTCGGCCGCGGCAAGCAGGGCCGCGCCGATTCCTTGGCGCGCGAGCCCGGGTTCCACGGCCATGTATGCGACGAAGGCTTGGGGGCTTAACGTCACTTCGTCCGGCAGCTCGTCGAGCAGCAGCAGGAACCCGACGCGCCCGTCATTATGATGCGCAACAAACGTAACGTGCGATTGTCCCTCGACGATGTCACAGAGCCGTTGGAAAGCCTCGACGGCATCGGCTTCACTCCCCGGACGCATCGAGCTGACGCTCGACATCACACATCTCTGCCCGAGTTCGCGCACAAACGCGCGATCGGCCTGCGCCCCCGCACCGGCGGACTCGCTGCGGCGAACCTCAAGGCTCACGCGCGGCGCGAACCCGGATCGGTTAAGGGCAGACCGGCGCGGCATTGCGGGCACTCCGTTTCGTCGTAGGACTGCAGTGGAAGTTCGAGCAGCACGTGCGTGCGCACCGACTCACTTGCAACCGGCTCGCCTCGCGCGATAATCGCGCCCAATCCAACGATCCGCGCGCCGTAGCTCCGCACGACCTCGATGGTCTCCCGCATCGAAAGGCCGGTGGTCAGAACATCTTCGACCAACAGCGCGCGGTCATCGGCACCGAGGGTGAATCCGCGGCGCAATACGGGCGACCCGTGCTCCTTCTCGACGAAGATCGCCTTCGTGCCCAGGTGCCGCGCGACTTCATAGGCCAGCAGAATGCCGCCAACGGCGGCGCCAACCACGACCGTTGGCTCGAAGGTGCGAAAACGCTGCGCGATCTCGCTGGCGATCGGTTCCAACAGCGCCGGATCTTCCAAAATGCGAAATTTTTGGATAAAGCGATCGCTATGGCGGCCCGAGCTCAAGCGAAAGTGTCCTTCGAGAAGCGCCCCTCGCCGCGAGAGCAGATCGCGCAGATCGAGCTCGGCGGAGCTCATACGCGGAGCGACATTTCCTCGAGAATCGCTTTGGTAGCCGCCACCGGATCGGCAGCTTCGACAATGGGCCGGCCCACGACGATATAATCCGCGCCGGCAGCAACGGCCTGGGCGGGTGTGGTAACGCGCTTCTGATCGGCATGCGCGCTTCCCGTCGGACGAATGCCGGGCGTTAACGCAAGGAAGTCCAGGCCAAAGAAACGCTTGAGATCGCCGACCTCGTGAGCGCTGCAAATGACCCCCGCACAACCGGCATCACGCGCGAGCGCCGCCAAACGAATTGCATTCTCGCCGGGTCCGCCCGCAAGGCCAAGCTCGTTGAGATCTTCGGGAGCGATGCTCGTGAGCAATGTCACCGCAAGCACGTGCGGCGGTTCCATTCCCAGCTGCTCCGCGCGTTCGTTTGCCGCATCGACGGCCGCCCGCATCATCTCCAGGCCTCCGAGAGCGTGAACGTTGACAAGATGGACGGTCGGCCGCACGAGCTGCGCCATCGCAGCGCCGACGGTACGCGGGATATCGTGCAGCTTTGCATCCACAAACGTGCGCACGTCGCGCGCTTCGCAATAGGCGAGGATACGCTGGGGATATCCGCACAGCGCCTCCAATCCGATTTTGACGATGACATCGAGCTCGTAGAGCCGATCGATGAGCGCCTCGGCCATCTCCGCGCTCGGAACGTCGAGAGCGACGATCAATTGCGCCATTGGTTACCCTTCGTCGCCTTCATATTGATGCGGCGTCGCGAAACCAACGTTCGCCTTGCCGACGATCGCCTCAAGATTGGAGCAAGCGCGCCGCGCAAGATATGCCTCAAGCTCGATCGCGATACGCTCGGGGACGCGCGGATCGGTGAAGTTCGCCGTACCGATTGAAATAGCGCTCGCACCCGCCAAGAAAAATTCCAGCGCATCGCTCAATGTCTCGATGCCTCCCTGGCCAACGATGGGTATCGTTACGGCTTGCGCGACCTCGTAGACGGCGAGCACCGCGATCGGGCGTATCGCGGGGCCCGAGAGGCCGCCGCTCACGTTGCCCAAGCGTGGACGCCATGCTTCGACGTCGACGGACATTCCCCGAACGGTATTGATGACCGCCAAGGCGTCGGCCCCCGCGGCCTGTGCTTCTCGCGCGACCGCGCAGATGTCGGTGACGTTGGGCGAAAGCTTGACGATGAGCGGCTTGTCCGTCGTCGCGCGGGCGACGCGCACGACCTTTGCGGTCAATTCCGGATCGCAGGCAAAGGTTTCCCCTTCACTCGCGACGTTCGGGCACGAGACGTTGAGCTCGATGGCGGCGATCTCATCGCGCGCCGCGAGTCCCTCGCAGACATACGCATAGTCGTCAATAGAAAAACCGGCGACGCTACCGACGATCTTGCACGGACGCTGGGCGTACTTCGCTACCTCGTGCGACAGATACCAATCAAGGCCGGGATTTTGCAGTCCAATCGCATTGAGCATGCCGGCGGGCGTGTGAACGATGCGCGGCATGGGATTGCCCAATCTCGGTTGTCGCGTGACGCTTTTGAGGACGATTGCGCCAATTTTGCTCAGGTCGGCAAAGGGCGCGAACTCCTCACCCGTACCGTAACAGCCGCTGGCCATCAGGGTTGGATACGCCAATTCGAGCCTGCCGAGATGAGTGGCGAGGCTCGGCGCGCTTACCATCGAAGCTCGTGCGCCCAAAAAACCGGACCCTCCCGGCATATCCGTGCGTTGACCACGTCGCTGCCGCCGGCACTCAGCGGCGGAAAACTCGGCGCCTGCGCACTCTCACGAACGATGGGAACGACGCAGCCCCAGCAACCGCCGATTCCGCACCCGAAAGTTTCTTCAAGCGAGAGCTGCGCGGGCACGCTCTTCTCGGCGGCGATCCGCGCGACGGTGCGCAGCATGGGTGTCGGACCACACGCATAGATCGCTTGCGGCGCCGGCGCGCGTTCGAGTTCGGCTGTAATAAATCCGGATGCGCCGCGAGTTCCATCGTCGGTCGTCATCACCAGCTCGCATCCGGCATCGGCAAAGCGTTGCGCATCGACGAGCAGCTGCGCGGTTCGCGCGCCGTAAAAGAGGCGAACGCGCGCTCCGTTGCGCAGAAGCGCTCGCGCCGCGAGTAACACGGATGCGATGCCAACGCCGCCGGCGACGATCGCGACGTCACGCGCATCGCTCGTACAATCGAAGCCGTTGCCGAGGGGCCCGACCACATCGAGAGAATCGCCTTCGCGCAGCTCGCTTAATTCACGCGTACGTTTACCTGAAACAAAGAAGAGCAGGCTCGCGAGCTTGCCTTGAGTTTCGTATATGGCAAGCGCGGTGGCGGCCGTTTGCGCGCTCGGTGGAATGGCCATAACGTATTGGCCGGGTCGCGTTGCACGCGCCAGTCGCGGCGCCTCGAGAGCAACGAAGACGACGCCGGGTGCCAGCACGCGATGTTCGATTACCGTCGTCGCATGCACTGCCGCGTTCTGCGTCGCCATTTCTTCAGGGTTTTTCAACAAATTCTTACGAAAATCTCTGGAAACGGGTGCACGCTCTTGCTACCGGAGCCGTTATACTGTATAGAGAGCGTAAATAATGACAGAAAGGAGGGTCCCCCGATGGCAGGTCTTATCGTCTTCAAATCGCTAGCCGACGCACTCAGAGCGGGCTATCAGGTTTACGATCGGACTGCAGATGGATATCTGGTCAGGACCCGTACCGCCGCGGGCTGGGCCATGGCCTTGGTCTCCTGCAAGTAATATCGTCTTTATTCGACACATAATGCCGCCGGTCAATTGACCGGCGGCATTTATTTTGGTCGCCTCTCGATTCAAGTCCGGTAATCGGGCGGGGAGGCCGGCTTCTCAATCTCCGGCGTGGAGCCGGGACGCCAGCCACCGTACGCCGGCCCCGGCGGCACCGTCGCGCCCGGCTGCGGATCGGGAGGCGGAGTGCTCGGGGCACCCATCGGGCCGAAACGCGGCCGGCCCGCAAGCGGCGTGAAACTGGCCCCGCTTAGAACGGCTCCGATCACTTGGGCAATGCCCACAAAGAGCGGAATGAGGCCGCCGAGCAGCCAGGGTCCGGGATAAAAGATGCCGTCGCCGCGATATCCGATAAAGCCCAGGCCGATGAGCAGCGCCAAACCGATGAACGCGATCTGCATGCCTTTGCGCAGCTGCTGCTGGGCGGCAAAGTCGTACTGATAGGGGACGCCATAGGGTCGGGAAGCATCGGACGTTGCGCCGGGAGTCCAACCGTACTTCATAGCGCGTCGCATGTCGCGCGCGTTCGGCGGCGGAACCACGCCCATGCGCAACATTTCCATGCGCTCGCGATGTCCGAGCACGCGTGAGATACACCATACGGCGCAGGGCGCACCGAAGATGACGAGGAGTGCCGTAAAGGCAACGAAATCGCTAGAGTCCATGAGCTTCTCCGTTGGTAATAATGTGAATCGATCCGTCCGCGGTCATGACCTTCATTTGCCCAGTGCCCGCGCCGAGGCGGATCGTGCGTTGTGCCGCGTCGTCAGTTCGATCGACGGACGTTCCGTCAACCGAAATATTGCCGTCGCGGGTCGTTGCGTCAATCGTCAAATCGGCGTCGGGCGCAAGGTGGAGGCGCACTGGGCCGTCATCGGTTTGGAGCGTCGCCGTGCCGGAAACGTTGAGGTTGTCCCCCTCGATGCGCCCGTCGTTGGTGGTCGCCAGCAGCGAGGCGACCGCGACGTCTTGCAGCGCGATATGCCCGTCCATCGATACCAGCGAAAGGCGCCCGCCGCGCACGTTCGTCGCATTGACGTATCCGTCGTCGCTGCGGACGTCGACGGAACCATCGACGTCGCTCAAGGTCACATGGCCGTCCACCGAGTGGACGTTCACACCGCCTGTAATCCCGCGCACGTCGGCGCCCGCACATCGAGCAATCTCCAGTTGAGCACTCGGCGGCACTTGGACTTCGATGGCTTCGGTAGTAAAACCGAAGATATCGAGCGAGCTGCTCGGCGCCGGCGGACGCTCGATGCGCACCCCGTCGGCCGTGCGAGAGACCACGAGCTGCGGATACTTTCCGCTCGAAAAGACGGCACCGTGGATCTGTGTCAAATCGCGCACGTGGACGAGCTCGTCATTCGACGTATCGATATGCACGCGCGATTCGACGTCGTCGACGACGACGTGCGGCGCGGCTCCGGCGGCGATCGGCGCGATCGTGGTCGCCGCGAAGTCACTTCGATGCAAGCCGGCCGCGAACGATCGGTTGCCGCGGCCGAGCGCGTAGATGCCCATTCCGACAATCACGACTTCTGCCGCCACGAGCATTACGACGATCGATACTCTCGACACGTAAGCGTCCTAAATTCTCGGGCCCCAGCCGTCGAAGGTGGGCCGCAGCGCTTGCGCGGCGTTCCGGGCGCCTGCCGGGGTGGTTTTGTTTGGGAGCGTAATCATCTGGGGTTTGGCCTCCGTTTCTGTCCTAGCTACGGTCCGTGCACCCAGATGTTTCGAAACAATGCCCTCCGCGCGCGCGTAACGGTGGCGTGTCGGCACTCATGGCGGAGGCTCCCGTTCGGGTGAGCGCTCAGCCGCAGGACGGCGACCTAGTAGCGATTGCGCTTCGAGGCAACTCGGATGCCTTCGCGATACTCGTCGAACGCTACGACCGCGCGGTCTATCACCTCGCTTACCGGACGCTACACGACGTGGAAGAGGCCCGCGACGCAACCCAGGAGGCCTTTTTCAAGGCTTTTCGCAGCCTGCGAACGTTCAAGCCGGGATCGAAGTTTTCGACCTGGATCTTTGCAATCGCGTACCACGCCTGTTGCGACCGGCTCAATCGGCGGAAGCGATTTAGCGGCGACGAGCTTCCGGACCGAGCCGACGTTTCGCCTGGGCCCGAGCAGCAAGTTATCGCGCTCGACGAGGCCACGCGGCTGCGCGCCGCTATCGACGCACTGCCCGAGAAGTATCGCACCGTGGTGACCCTCTTTCACTTACAAGGACGTCAGTACGAGGAGATCGCGACGGTGCTTGGGCTTCCGATGGGTACGGTAAAGACTCACTTATTTCGCGCGAAGGAGCAGCTACGCAGGCTTCTGAGCGGAGCGGAGGTAACCGAATTATGACCATGGACGATCGAGAACTCGAACGAGCGATTCTTGGGCTTCCCCTCGAGGAACCGCCCCAAGGGTTGCGCGCCTCGATCTTGCTGGCGACCGCATATCGTCCGGGACCGGCCTTTTCGGTTGGCGAGCTCGTCGCGCTGGGGTCGCTCGGCGCGGTGGCACTCTGGCTCGGGATCATGCTCGTGCTGGGGGGCGGCTCGCTCTTCGTGCATACGCTCCAAACGATCGGTTCGACGCTTTCGCGCACCCTCTCCAACGCCGGCGTGCTCGCCTGGCTGGCAGCCGGTGGCGCGACGGCAATTTGGCTCACCCTTTTTTCGGGCTGGCAACCCGTTGCCGCCGTATCGCACAGGTCCGAGCGGAGTGCCAGCCGATAATGTATCGCTATGGAGAAGCAGATGCCCCAGGAGCGGCGTCCCTATAGGGTCCTCGTCATCGAAGACGACGCCGCCATCAGCCGCGTCCTACAACTAGAGCTCGAACACGAGCGCTACGACGTCGAAGTAGCCCGGGACGGATTGTCGGGCCTGGAAAAAGCGCTCAAAGAACCCGATTTGGTCATTCTCGATCTCATGTTGCCGCGCATGGATGGGATCGAAGTCTGCAAGCGCATCCGCGCGAAGAGCCGCGTTCCCATCATTATGCTCACCGCACGCGATCGAGTGCCCGACCGCGTGACCGGCCTCGACGCCGGGGCCGACGACTATCTCACCAAGCCTTTCTCCACCGAGGAGCTGTTAGCGCGCGTTCGAGCGCGCCTGCGCGAGCGCATACCGCATGGCAATGTCATCGAGTATCGCGACGTCGTTATGGACCGCGATCGCCACGAGGTCCATCGTGGAGGCCAAGCGATCCAGCTGACCGCCAAAGAGTACGCCTTGCTCGAATATTTGCTCTTGCACCGCAATAAAGTCCACACGCGCGACGAACTCTTCAACGGCGTCTGGGGCAGCGATTTTCTGGGCGACTCGAATCTGATCGACGTCTACATTCGTTACCTTCGCGGTAAGATCGACGATGGCTTCGACGACAAACTCATCACGACCGTGCGAGGCGTTGGGTACACCATCAAAGATTAGCCCATTGCCATCAGCGCAGATCGAATAAGCAATGTCTCTACGATGGCGAATCACAACCGGATATTCGATTTTGCTGATCGTGGCCATTACCGCGATGAGCGGCATCATCGTCTGGCGGTTTCAGCAAATTCTTTACGATCAGGCTGCTGCCAGCGTCAATGCCACGATGCGCGCGATCGTGCAATTTGCACAGCAATCCGCAACGCCGTTTTCGCTCGAAGATCCCTCTCTGGGAACGCTGCAATTTCTCTTTAACAGCGCGAACTTGGCGACGTGGAACTCCGCAAGCAGTTACGTTCAGGTCGATTCGGGGGACGGTTATCCGTTAGCGAAAACCGCAAACCTGGGCGCCTTGACCATCCCGCCGAATCCCAAGCTCTCAGCGGTTCACGACGTGGAGTACCGGGAAATCACGCTCGGAAGCCGTTCCTTTTTCGTGGAGGACCGCTTTCTCAAAGAGGGAGTCAACGCGGCGATCATCCACGTGGCCGAGCCGCTCGACACGCTCGAGCGGACGTTCAGCGCCGCGCGCGAAGCGATCGCTATCGTGCTCGGCGTTACCGCCGCCGCAGTCGTCGCCTTTTCGATCGTGCTCGCATCGCAGGCCACAACGCCGATCAACGAGCTTTCGCGCGAAATGCGGGAAATCAGCTCCGATCGGCTCGCGCTGGCAGCGGGCACGTTCGAGGGGCGCGCGAGCGGCGTCGCATTGCGGCGCCGCCGCGATGAGATCGGGAGGTTGGCCAAGAGCTTCAACGATCTGCTTGCACGGCTCGCCGAAGCCTTTGCGCGCGAGCGTCAGTTCATTTCCGACGCCTCGCACGAGCTCAAGACGCCGCTCACGTCCATCAACGCCAACGCGCAGATGCTGCTACGCTGGGGCGATCGGGACGCAACGATTCGGCGCGAAAGCTTGGAGACGATCGCGCGAGAAAGCGCCGATTTGGCGGGGATGGTCAACGGCATGCTGACTCTGGCCAAAGCCGATAGCGGCGACGAAATTCCAAAAGAACCGCTCTCACTCACGCAGATCGTTAGCGAGGTATCGCAGAATGCGGCTCCTCGCGCGGCGGAAAAAGGAATCGAGCTGACGTTTACTCACGATGGAATGCCGATCGTTGAAGGCGACCCGCACCTGTTACGGCAGCTCGTCGGCAATCTGATCGATAATGCGATCAAATTCACCGAACGAGGCAGCATCGACGTGGGGGTAGGACAAACTCAGGACGCGGCGTGGATCGAAGTCGCCGACAGCGGGCCGGGAATCGCCGAGACCGAGCGCCCCCACCTCTTCGATCGCTTTTATCGCGCGGACAAAGCGCGCTCTCGCAGCGTGCCGGGGACGGGGCTTGGCCTAGCGATCGTCCGCTCGATTGCTCGGGTCCATGGGGGCGAGGCGACCGCCGGCAAGGCGGCGAGCGGCGGGGCCGTGTTTCGGGTCTCCCTACCGCGCGTGATGCCTCCGTTCACCGGTCTTTCATGATAGGTCTCACCGGGCATCGGTACAATGGATTCGTGTACGGGGGATGGTGGCGGGGAGCACTCGTAACGCTCGCCGCCTCGATGTGTTGCCTGGCTTACGCGGCGCCGGTGCGTGCCGACGAGCAGCTTGACGTTGGCGCCTCGCCCGTGCTCAACGTCAACGTCACGCGCGGGCAAGTCACGATTCAGACGTGGGATCGCCCCCAAATCGAAATTTCGTCGGAAAACCAAGCGGATGTGCGCCACTTTCCGCCGTCGGACGTCGATCCCGGCATCCCCAAGCAAATGCAAATGCCGTCGCATGAGATTCAGACCGAACACGGCCCGGTGACATTGCCTGCCGAATCGTTCGTGCTTCCCGAGCTTCCCGGTGGCCCCCACGACGCGGTGGTCGTTCGCGGCGCCGGCAGAATGACGATCATGATTCCGCGCGCCACGGCGATGGTGATCGCACACCTTCGCGCCGGGCATCTCAACCTCACGAACTACCACGGCGTCTTCGTGACGCACGTGAGATCGGCGGAAATCTTTTTGGATCATGTCGGCGGAACAGGGTACGTCGAATCGCTCCGCGGAGGAATCGTCGCGATCGACTCGACGTTCGACCGGTTGCGTGCGCGAACCGCCAGCGGCAGCATGTTCTTTCAGCGATGTACCTCGCACCAGATTCAGGCGACGAGCACTTACGGTTCCATCGTCTACGACAACGGCGATTTCCAAGCCGGCCTCGCGCGCTTTGAATCCGAGCACGGCAACGTGGCCTTGGGCGTACGGGGCAGCGCGCAAATAGGCGCACATAGCGGTGCGGGCCACGTCATCTCCAGCTTCGACGACGGCGCTCAAGTTCGCGGCGACCCCACCACTCAGCAGGCGACGGTTCGGGGCGGTGGCCCCGTCGTGACCGCGACGTCAAAAAATGGGTCGGTCTATCTCTACAGCGGATCCATGAACGAACATCCACACGTCCGCCAAGAGCTCAGCGGCAGCACGCAGCTTCCGATGCGTCCGCGGAGCGAGCCGCCGCCTCAGCCCGACCGGCCACCGGCCTAACCGGCGACGGCCGCGACCTCCGTTTCAACGTCCAGAAGATAGCCGTCGTGCGCGGCGATCACTCGTAAGCCGAGCTCGTCCTCGAGCTGGGCGGCGAGTCGCGGCGGATCCGCTTCGAGCATACTCGTTCCGAAATGAGCGAAGACGGCGACTTTCGGACGGACTCCGGCCACGGTGTTTCGCGCATCCGCCCAACTGAAATGATCGACGTTCATGTCGTCGCGATACCGCAGCACGTTAACGATCAAAACGTCGGGACGATGTTTTGCGTAATCGGCGACAAGCTCGTCGAAATAGCGGCCGCAGGGGAGATAGGCAACGCGCATTCCGGCGTGCTCGAAAATGAGTCCGTGCGTCTGCACCGCATGGCGATGGCGCATCGAGGTGTAGAGCGCGACGTCGCCGATCCAATAGGGTCCGCTGCTCGGCTCGAGTCGTTCCACGCGCTCGACGAACCGGCGCGCATACGGCAAGACGACCGGCTCGTGATCGAAGACATCGGCCGGGGCGAGCACCGCGCCGCGACGGTGAAACCCTCCCGACGTCATCGCTTCGATCAAGACGTTGACGTCACCGGAATGATCGAGGTGTTTGTGTGAGAGGACGATCGCTTCGAGCTCGCGTGGATTGCAGGGCGGTACGTGGGAGAGCGCGCGGACGAGCGCGCCGGGGCCGGGATCCACGTGAATTTGCGTTTGGTCGAATCGCATCCAGATTCCGCCGGAGGCGCGCAACTGCCGTGCAACGACGAATCGAGCGCCGCCGCTGCCGAGAAAAAGAACCGAAGCGCTCAAACTATCCGAGGACCGGCAGCTTGCCGAACTCGCCGTTGAGCACCGGGGCGGCCGGGCGTCCGAGCCAGCGCTCGAGCACCGTCGCGTAAACGCTCCGAAAATCGACGGTGAAACGCACGTTGCCCATGTTCGTGTCGGCAAGGTCGGGTGCCGCGCCGTAGAGACCACCCCGCACGCCGCCGCCGACGATGAAGAGCGGCGATGCCTCGCCGTGGTCGGTGCCGCGGCTGCCGTTCTCTTCGATACGACGACCAAACTCGCTGAAAGTCACCGTCAAGACGCGGCGATCGTTCCCATGCGCGGCGAGATCTTCGTAAAACGCGCCGACGGCGTTCGAGAACTCCGTGAGCAACAAGTTTTGCGTCGTTTTTTGACTGACATGCGTGTCGAACGACCCGTGCTCGACGTAGATCGCTTTCGTGCCGAGATTGCTGCCGATGATTTGCGCGGCCAGCGCGAGACTTCGTCCCAGCGCGCTCGCGGGATAGGATGCTTTCGTCGTATAGCCCGCGACGAGCTTGGGCAGTTCCTCTGAGCTGCGCTGAGCATCGCCCTCGATTTCCATCACGTGCGCGAGGTACGGCGATTGGAAGGGCAGGCTTCGGTCGCGGGCCTGCGCCGAGAACGCGTCGCGCGCCACCGCGTTGCGATCGGCCATCATCGCGTACTCGTTCAAGCCCGGAATTGCCGGGATGTCCGTGCGTTCGGAGACGAGCGCTTCGGGCAAGACTTTGGAGACGGCGATGCCCTTAAAGAGATTCTCGCGTGGAAGTTCCGCCGCATCGAAGTAACGACCCAGCCAGCCCGTATGCTCGTAACGGTCGGGTGCCGCAGTCTGCCAAATTTCGGTCGAACGAAAATGCGAGTGATCGGGATTCGGGTAACCGACGCCCTGAACGATGGCCACCATGCCTCGGTCGTAGAGCGACTTGAACGACTGCATACCAGGGTTCAATCCCACGGTCGAATTGATCGCGAGAACCTCGCTCCGATCGATGGCAAGGGCGGGGCGCAGCTGATAGTAACGTGGATCGCCGTGCGGAACGACGCAATTCAATCCGTCGTTCCCACCATAGAGATTAATCAAGACCAAGCAGCGGTTCTGACTGCCCGGCAAACCCGGCAGCGGCGTTTGCGCGAGCGCTCGCGCAAAGACGTGTTCGGTATTCGCAACCACGGCGAGCCCCGAGGCGGTCGCCAGCAAAAAATTTCGTCGCTTCATCATTGACATGCCATCAATTCAACTGGTAGGCCGGCGTGGCCATCGCAAGATAGACCGCTCCGCTGACACGCTGCTCGTAGTTCTCCGCCGATAGCGACGCGAGCGCCGCACTTCCCGAACCAGCCAGGTAGCCTTCCAGCTCCAGCAACGACGCCGGAGCGACATCGCGCTGCAGGATCTGCTGCGCGAGCGTTTGCGCCGCGCCCTTCGACGCGATCGGTACGGTTCGCAACCACGACGATGCCGCCAGGGTCTGCGAACCGAGCAAGCGCGTAAGAAAATTTTGCCGCGCGATCATCGTGCCGCTCGTCAGCCAATTCTGGCCACCCGGCCAACCCGCGACACTGGGCGGATAGAAGAGCCGTTGGCCCATCTGTTGGAGCGCCACAACTGCGGGCTCGTCGATTTTGGTCAGCCCGAGTGCCTTATAGGTACCGATGACGAATTCGATCGGACTCTTGACCAACGCTCGATAGGAGCGCGGCGAATAAAACACGTTTGCGCAAAGAAGCAGTCGCAGAACGGGCGTCAACTCGTAGTTATGGCGGCGTATTTCGCCGGCAACCGCGTCGACGAGTTCCGGCTCGGGATCGTTATAGAGCAACCAGTTCAGCAGGCTAGTGGCGAAGAATCGCGCGCACTGCGGCTGATCGAAGATAATGTCGACGATGTCGTTGCCGTCGAAGTATCCGCTATGCCCGAGAAAGAGTTTTCGACCGCCGTCGTGCAGACGGGGATCGAAATGAACCGCGCCCGTCTTTCGAGCGACGCGCCAGCCAGTCCAGGCGCGGGCCGACTCTCGCACATCCTGCTCGCTATAGTTGTCGACGCCGAGTGTGAAGAGCTCCATAAGCTCGCGTGCGTAGTTTTCGTTGGGATGCGATGCCACATTGTTCGCGCCGTCGAGATAGATTAGCATCGCCGCATCGGTGGAGACGGCGCGCGTCAGCTCCCGCAGATTTCCAGTCGCATTGCGCCGGAAAAGGGCGTTCTGATTATAGGTGATGCGCGGAAAGCGCGGCGTCGCACGCGAGGTAAAGTGCCCGTGAAAGAAGAGCGTCATCTTCTCTTGGAGCGGCGCGGGCGATGCGAGCATGCGGTTGAGCCACCAGAGCTGCAGCGCGAGCACGGCATCGCGCGCCTCGCGCTTGCCCAACGGTCCGTCGGTATCGGCTTCGGGCGGCGGTCCAACCGATGTTGCCCGCGGAACGGCAAGCAATGCAGCGACGGCGTCGCCGGCCCGCATTACCGCGTAGCGGCGAATTTCCTCGGGCGTGCCTCCGAAACCAGCGCGGCGCAACAAATGCGCGGCCGCACGTTCGCCGAGCGTATCGCGGTAGGGTTGAAGTGCCGTCGAAAGATCGAGACGGCCCTGCGGACGCAGCATACCGCCGACGTCGACTTGAGCCTGCGCGGCCATGCCATTAGCTACGATTCGGGTCTCGAGGTGCCCTTGAGCATTTGCGATGGTCTAACCGGGCTCTAAGCGCGGAGCGCCGAATGGCGCCGCGATGGCGGTTTTGGAATCGCGCCTCGACCCGCGCTCAGAAAGCTTTGCCCAGAACGCGCAGCGCATGGAGCGGCTCGTCGCGGAACTGCGCGAGCGCCTTATCGCCGTTCGCTCGGGCGGCGGTGCCGAGGCTGTTGAAAAACATCGTCGCCGGCAGAAGTTGACGGCGCGCGAACGCATCGAACGGCTGGTCGATCCGGCCTCGGATTTTCTCGAGCTCTCGGCGCTTGCCGCCTTCGATATGTACCGCAACGATTCGCCGGCGGCGGGCATCGTAACGGGGATCGGCATCGTCGAGGGCCAGCATTGCGTGATCGTGGCCAACGATGCGACCGTCAAAGGCGGCACTTACTATCCCATGACGGTGAAGAAGCATCTGCGCGCGCAGGAGATTGCCGAGCAGAACCATTTACCGTGCATCTATCTGGTCGATTCGGGCGGCGCATTTTTGCCGCTCCAGGACGAAGTCTTTCCCGATCGCGATCATTTCGGCCGCATCTTTTACAATCAGGCGCGCATGTCGAGCAAACGCATCGCTCAAATTGCGGCGGTCATGGGATCGTGCACCGCCGGCGGAGCGTACGTTCCGGCGATGAGCGACGAGACCGTGATCGTCAAAGATGCGGGGACGATCTTCTTAGGCGGTCCACCGCTGGTCAAAGCTGCAACCGGCGAAATTGTAACCGCCGAGGAACTCGGTGGAGCGGACGTCCACACGCGCATCTCGGGCGTCGCCGATCACTTTGCGAGCGACGATCTGCAAGCACTCGCGATCGTCCGTGAAATCGTACGCAATCTACATCTCGAGCTGCCAGGCCAATGGGACCGCCTCGAAGGTCAAGCGCCCAGATACAAGCCGCGGGATATTTACGGCATCATTCCCGCCGATAGCCGGACGGGCTACGACGTGCGCGAAGTCGTCGCTCGGCTCGTTGACGCATCGGAGTTTCACGAGTTCAAGTCACGCTACGGTACCACACTCGTCTGCGGTTTTGCGCACATCGAGGGACATCCAATCGGCATCTTGGCTAATAACGGCATTCTCTTTAGCGAGAGTGCGCTCAAAGGCGCGCATTTCATCGAGCTCTGCGCGCAGCGGGGAACGCCGCTTCTCTTCCTGCAGAACATTACCGGTTTCATGGTCGGTAAAGAGTATGAAAATCGCGGGATTGCCAAAGACGGAGCGAAGCTCGTCATGGCGGTCGCCTGTGCCGAAGTTCCGAAGTTCACGGTCGTCATCGGCGGCAGCTTCGGCGCAGGAAACTACGGAATGGCCGGGCGCGCCTACTCGCCACGCCAGCTCTGGATGTGGCCAAACGCTCGAATTAGCGTGATGGGCGGACCGCAAGCGGCGAGCGTCTTGTCAACGGTCAAGGGCGAGATGACTCCGGAGCAAAAGGCGGCCTTCGAGGCGCCGATCTTGGAAAAATACGAACGCGAAGGTAATCCTTACTATTCGACGGCTCGCCTTTGGGACGACGGCATCATCGATCCGCTCGACACGCGCCGCGTCATCGCGCTCGGGCTCGATGCAGCGGCCCACGCGCCGCAGCCGCGCACCCAATTCGGCGTCTTTCGGATGTAACCGGAAGCGTTAGTCGACCTTGAAGTATTTCGGCGACTCGGTCCACTTGCCGTTGCTGTAGCGAAGCGTCGCCGTCGCATGTGCGTTGGTCGGACAGCAGAGCGGCGCGTTTGCGGCATAGTATGGACCGGTCAAGATCAGCGAGGCGCCGTCAGCCCCGATCTTTGCCTCCAGATCGCAGGGGTTGGTCACCGTGGCGATGGGGCCGACCGTATTGCCCGGTTTCGCGCCAAAGATCGTGATCGTTGCGCCGCCGCAGTCGGCGCCGATTTCGTGCGAAGCAACGATCAGCTGCCGGATGCCCGCGCGCAAGAGCGGCGCGCTTCCAACGATGCGTGCCTCTTGCATCGGAAACCAGATCGTTGCGTCACGCGCTTGGGTGACGCGTGAGAGTGGGCCGCCGTTGCCGGGCGATTCGTAGCGCAAGCGGTAGGCCCCGCGCTTGGGCGCATATATCGAAAGGTACCATTGATAGAAGCGGCGCCCGGCGGCCGAGCCGACGAGCTTCTTACTGAGCAGCACCGGCCAGCGATCGGCGATTCCTTCACTGTTGAACCCTACGAGCTGCCGCTCGACGATTGCGCCTGGAGGGGCGGGAACGAAGGCGCGCGCAGGCGCCATCTGCGCCGACGCGGCGAGCGCCGCGCAAAACGTAGCGATGAACGTGAGGCCGAACGCGAGCGTCGTTTTCGTCATGTTATGCGGGTGGTGGCGCGCGGACGATTTCGTGCAGCATGTCGTCCCATGCCTGCGTCAGGATCGGCAGCAAGCTGGCAAGCACGTGCGTGCCCCCGCGTTGGGAATAAAAAGACACCTCGAAACCCTCACGCGTCAAGAAGGCGGCGGTCGCCGTTGGATATCGCGTCGGGATGGTTTCGTCGTTGCTACCGGTCAGCACGTAGAACGGCGTGCGTCGCATCTGTACGATTAAGTCCGAAGCGTCGGATCCGCGCAGCGATCCGGCAATGCACATAACCGCCGACCATGCTTGCGGATGCACGGGAGCGACGTGGAAGACCGCGTATCCGCCCATCGAATATCCCGCCAAGAAGCGCTTGTGCGGATCGATCCGAAACGCGTCCGTTGCCGCCTGGAGCGCATCGTAGACGTCTGAGACTGTCCCGCGAAAACTAGAATAGCCGCGCCCGTAGGGCGCCGCCACGATCGTATTGCTGCTCTCGGCAAGGTCGGCGACGTAGGACGGCGCGAGCAGATCGCTCTCGGTTTGTGGATCTCCGTGTAAGAAGACGATCAGCGAGGCCGGGTGCCGCGGATCGTAGTGCACGGGGACGTACACTGCAACGGGCTGCATCGTCCCGTCGCGTGACGATCGAATCAAGACATCGCCCAAGCCGCGTACCGATGCCATCGGCTGGTAAGAGCGCGCCACGAGCTGCGTGGCCACCATCAAGTCGAGGGCGGCGAGGTTTTCGGCGGTTTCAGAGCGCTGCGCCGCCGCGCCCCCGCCCGGCGTCACAGCCGGGTCGTCGAGGCGCTGCCCATCTTCGATCAAGCGCTCGTAGTAATCGAACGCGGAATCGCGGCCGGTCACCGGCGCGATTCGCGCGATGTTCGCAAGATACGCGGCCGCGGTGGTACGCAGTGAGGCGCGCAAGTCACCCGCGGAATTCCCCAACAAGAGGGGAATCAGAGCAGCGGAGACGACCAGCGCGCCCCTGGTCATGACATTGAGTTCAACGCACGGCGGTGGACGCCCGTGACCGCGTTTTGCCGTTTGTTAGATTCCGGCGTACCATTCGTAGCCTTGATCTTCCCAATAACCGCCGCGGCCGGCATAGATCGTGCCAACGGTGGAGACGAGCTCAATCCGCGCGATCCATTTTGCGCTCTTGTAGCCAAGCTGCGTTGGCACGCGCAAGCGCACGGGCGCGCCGTGATCGGCATCGAGCGGTGCATCGTTGAGGCGCATCGCCAACAACGCTTGCGGATGGCGCGCCTGATGCAGGTCAAGACTTTCGTAGTACAGGTTACCGGCGCCGTCGTTATCCATGCAGCGAAAGACGACGTAACGCGCATCGGCGCGCGGCCGAACCGCGTCGAGCACCGTTGCAAGCGGCACGCCGCTCCATTTCCCGATGGCGCTCCAGCCCTCGACGCAATCGTGACGGGTGATTTGCGTGCGCTGTGCCATGCGATCGAGCGCGGCGAGGCTGAACGACTGCGGTCGTTCCACCGCACCGTCAACGACAAGACGATACGCGGCAAAATTCTCGGCCAGCAAGTGTGCGTAGCGCGCATCCGACGGCGTTGCGAAACCGTTCACGCGGAAATGCCGGTCGACGTCGCTGGCGCGATACTCGCGCGCCAGACCGTGGGTGCCGATCAGCGCGTGATTGAGACTCTCCGCCGAAGCGAGCACGCGTTGAACGTTGTGATTTTGGCTGAGAGCGGCGCTGATCGGTCCGCATCCGGCCAGCGTTGTCAGACTCGATGCGATGAAGAGACGTCGCTTCATTCGGGCTGATACCACCCGGTGATCATCGAGCGCATCTGATTGATCACCCCTTGCGTCAATACTTGAAACGTGTGAACCGCAAAGAACCCTAACAGAAGGAGCATGCCGATGAAATGCCAGAGACGCGCGAACTGCCGTCCGCCCAGGACCACGGTCAGCGGGTTGGCGATTGCGTCGATACCCGGGGAGAGCGCCAGGCCGGTCAGCACCACGAAAGGCGCGAGGATGAAGAGCACGACCGTATACGCGGCTCTCTGCAGTGGATTATAGATGCCGTGCTCGGGCGGTGTCTTGCGCAGCTTCAAGTAGTAGGCTTGCATTGGCCAGAGCTTGGGCAGATCGTCGGGGCGCAGGATCATTTCGCGCAAATTGCCTTTGATCGCGCTCGAAACGAGCCATGCAAGCCAGCAAATCGTCGCAATCCAGGCAAAGAACAAATGCCAGCGGCGACCGCCGGCAAGGTCTTGATATCCAGGAATCGTGATTGAGGCGCCAAACGCGTGCGCCCCGCGCGACCCCATGCCGTCGCCCGTCCATCCCAGCCATCCGGTCGTGACGAACGCGCGACCGAGGATGGTCGTGGTCCCGATGCCGTCGGCGGGCGAACCGACGGCGAGCACGCGGCGTGCCGGATCGCTCTTATCGGAGGCGTCCAGGTTCGGCGAGGCATTGAAGATTTGCAAGCCGCTGCCGACGAGCACCACAAACGCCACGAACCATACCCAATGGCTGGCGCGCGTCAGCAAAGCGTAGCGATAGACGGCCGGTCGCGCCGCAGCGTGCTTCATCCTCGCAAGTATAACGCGCGCGAGGCCCGTTCGGATGAGGGCGCGAACACCCGACCGGCATGGCCGAGACCGTTGGGCTCGCCGTCCGCGACGGCATCGCCCGCGTCACGCTTGCGCGTCCAGATGTGCGCAACGCGTTCAACGCGGAAGTGATCGAGCAGCTTTACCATATTTTCAAGCGCATCACCGCGGCTGACGACGTGCGCGCGGTCGTGCTGGCCGGCGAGGGTAAGGTCTTTTGCGGCGGTGCCGACATCAACTGGATGCGCTCCTCGCTCGACTTGAGTTTCGAAGCCAACGTCGTCGACGCCGAGCATATGAGCGACATGTTTCGTGCGATCGATAACTGCCCCAAGCCGGTGATCGGTCGAATTCATGGCGCGGCGCTCGGCGGGGGTGCCGGGCTGGCAGCCGTTTGCGATATCGCGATTGCCTCCGACGACTCCGTCTTCGGTTTCACCGAAGTTAAGCTCGGAATAATTCCTGCGGTCATTTCACCGTTCGTCGTCGCTAAAATAGGTCCGTCGCACGCGCGCGCGCTCTTCCTCACGGGCGAGCGCTTCGACGCGCTCCAAGCCCAGGCAATCGGTCTCGTGCACCAAGTCGTGCCGAACGGCGACCTCGATGCGGCCGTCGACGGCCGTCTCAGCGAACTTCACAACGCAGCACCGGGGGCCATTGCCGCGGCAAAGCTACTGCTTCGCCGCGTGCTCGACAACTCGTACGCCGACTCGCGAGCCATAACGACGCAAGCGATCGCGAAACAGCGCGTGAGCCCCGAAGGTCAGGAGGGCCTGCGGGCTTTCCTCGAGCGTCGCGCGGCGTCTTTTGCTAAATCGCTCCCGTGAAGCGACTGCTCATCGCCAACCGCGGTGAAATCGCGGTGCGCGTCGCTCGAGCGGCTCGCGAGATGAATATTGTTCCACTCGGTATCTATTCGGAAGCCGATGAGAATGGATACCATCTGCAGTTCATGGAAGATGCGCGCTGCGTCGGTCCGGCGCCGGCCGCGCAATCCTATCTCAAGCCCGAGGCGATCCTCGCCGCGGCAGACGACATGTCCGCGGATGCGCTCCATCCAGGCTATGGCTTTCTGTCGGAGCGCGCGCACTTTGCCCGAGCCGTTCGCGATGCCGGCATCCTTTTCGTGGGACCGTCTCCCGAGGCAATGGCGGCAATGGGCAGCAAGATCGAAGCAAAACGGCGCGTACGAACGTTCGACGTGCCGACGGTTCCCGGATACGACGGCGACGATCAATCCGAAGCGACGCTTCGTATGCAAGCGCAAGCCATCGGCTTTCCACTGCTGATCAAAGCCAGTGCCGGCGGTGGTGGCCGCGGCATGCGCGTTGTCGAATCGACGGAGGATTTCAGCGAAGCGCTCGAGAGTGCTCGACGCGAAGCACTCGCCGCGTTCGGCGATGACAGCATGCTGCTCGAACGGTACCTCCGCGATCCGCGGCATATCGAGTTTCAAATTCTGGCCGACGCACACGGCACGACGATTCATTTGGGTGAGCGGGAGTGTTCGATTCAGCGCCGTCACCAAAAGATTGTCGAAGAAGCGCCCTCGGTCGCGCTGACACCCGCGTTGCGTGCGGAAATGGGCGCCGCGGCGGTACGGGCCGCCCAGTCGGTTGCGTACACCAACGCCGGCACCTGTGAGTTCATGCTCGACGCCGACGGCGCGTATTACTTTCTCGAGATGAACGCGCGATTGCAAGTCGAGCATCCGGTCACCGAGCTCGTTTATGGTATCGACCTCGTGCAGTGGCAACTGCGTATCGCATCGAACGAGCGGCTGGCAATCGCCCAGGATTCTGTCGTGCCCCGCGGCTGGGCGATCGAGGCGCGAATCTATGCCGAGGACCCCGCCAATCACATGTTGCCGTCGACGGGTACGATCGCGCACTGGACGCCCCCCGAGGGACCGGGCATTCGCGTCGACGCGGGCGTTGCGGCGGGCAGTGTGGTCGGTCACTACTACGACCCGATGCTTGCAAAGCTCATTGCATTCGGAAGCGACCGCGCCTCGGCGATCGCGCGCCTCACTCGGGCGCTCACCGATTTCACTATCGACGGGGTACGCACGAACGTACCGTTGCTCTTATGGATCGCTCGCAACGACGCGTTCGCGCGCGGCGAAACGACGACGAGCTTTCTCGGCAAGCATCTCGACGAATCGATTTTTGCCGCGGATGCTCCGCCGGCGGATGCCTCGCTGCTCTGTGCGGCCGCTCTGCTAGCCGACGGCCGTGCGCCATGGCGCGTCGCCGAAGTCGGAGTGCCGTTGCGGCTTGCGTGTGGCGATCGCTTGTCGTACTTCGTCGCCGATGCCCGCGACCGCCAGTCGTGGCAAATCACCGGCGATCGCAACGGCGGTCTTTCCGCGCGCCGCGACGGCGATGTCGTGCGCGCGCAACTCGACGACGCTACGATCGCCGGAGCCGTAACCTATGAAGGCGATTCGGTGAAGGTCCATCTCGACGGGCGAAGCTGGTCTTTCGAATTCGCCGCACCGCCCGCGCTCGACTCGACCGTTCGCGCTCACGCCGGCGCGGGCGGCGCCCACGTCACGGCGCCGATGCCGGGCCGAATCGTCAAACTTGCGGTTCGCGACGGCGATACCGTTGAGGAACATGCGTTGCTCATCGTCCTCGAGGCGATGAAGATGGAACATCGCATCGAGGCGTCCGTTGCGGCCACGGTGAAGTCGGTGCTCGTCAAGGAAGGCGAACTCGTGGCGGCAGGAACCACGCTGATCGAGTTGGGATGATCGACATGCTACCCAAGCAGGTAACCGTCTTTGAGATGGGCGCACGCGATGGTTTGCAAAACGAGAACGCGCGCATTTCGACCGACGATAAGGTTCGCTACATCGATCTCCTTTCGCAGACGGGATTGAAGTGGATCGAAGCGACGTCATTCGTCAGTCCGAAGGCGATCCCGCAACTCGCGGATGCGGCTGAGGTCTTTACAAGAATATCCAAGAGCCCAGGCGTGCGCTATCCGGTGCTCGTTCCAAACGTCAAAGGCTACGAGCGCGCCAGAGCAGCCGGCGCCGATGCAATCGCGGTCTTCACCGCGGCGTCGGAACGCTTTACCAAGCGTAACATCAACATGACCATCGACGAATCGCTGGCGACCTTTCGCGACGTCGTACGGCTGGCCAAAAGGGAAGGGTGCTGGGTTCGCGGCTACGTCTCGACGGCATTTGGCTCGCCCTTCGGCGACGACGTAACGCCGCAGGCGGTGCTCGACGTAAGCCTCAAACTCATGGAGATGGGTTGCGACGAGCTGTCGATCGGCGACACCATCGGCGTGGGCGTGCCAAATCAAGTTGAGGCGCTGATACCGCTGCTCGCGAGAAGGATCCCGCTCGAGTCGATTGCGTTGCATTTTCACGACACTCGCGGTACGGCCCTCGCCAACGTATACGCCGCGCTGCAGCTGGGCGTTGCGAAGTTTGATGCCTCGTCGGGCGGCCTTGGCGGCTGCCCCTACGCGCCTGGCGCAACCGGAAACGTCGGTACTGAAGACCTGCTCTATCTGCTGCATGGCATGGACATCGAGACGGGTGTCGACATCGAAAAAGTGCGTGCGGCATCGCGCTTCATCGCGGGCACACTCGACCACGTACTCACCAGCAAAGCCTATCAGGCCATGGAGGCCGCAGCAGCGGCATCGGTATCGTGGATGTAAGGCCCGCCGTGGTGATGGCGGCGGCTGCGCTTGCCGCGTGCGGCGGCCACGCCGCCGTCGCTCCCTTGCCGGCTGGGAATTCCTACTACGCCGCGTCGCCCACGCTCGCCACGCGGCGCGATCAGTTTCCGCCAACGCCGAACGGCATTCATCTCAATCTCGTCTTCAACTATGCAGTCAAGAATCTGCGTCGCGAGATCGGTTTGATCGACGTGGTTTGGGGGGCGCGCTCGCCGCGTCCCAAACAGGTGTACAATCAGTTCTACACGCCATTCGAGCGCGACGGCCCTTATGGGCAGCCGGCCCATACGCTGGCGTGGTGGAAACGCAATCACCCTGACTGGATTGAATACCGCTGCAATCGAAAGACGGTCGCATTCGAGTTCCACGAACGCGATGTGCCGATCGACATAGCGAACCCAATGGTGCTCGCCTACCAGCGCTCGAGTGCGGTCGATCCCGCGCTGGCGGCGGGCTACGGCGGCATGGACTTCGACAATCTCGCGCTCGGAAATTACTCCCGTCGCTGCGGCCATTACAGTTCGTCCGGCGAGTGGGTCGCGCAGTATACCGGACAGTACGTCGACCCGCAGTATACCGACGACGTGCTCGCCTGGGCGCAAAGCACGTTCGCCTACATCCACCGCCATTCGTCCACCGGAACGATGGCCATCAACTTTTCGTACGATTCGAACTTTAGCACCGCCGACAACCACGCCTTGGCGAGGCAGACCGATGAAGTGCTCGACGAAGCCGGCTTCACCAACTACGGCAGCAAGGGAGAGAACGTTACGATCCCGGCGCAGTGGCGGAGGATCGTCGGACTCATCCGAGCGGTTCAAGCCAACGGCGGCTGTTACACGGAAAACGGCGAGGAGCCATCGCTTTCAAAAGACATCACTCAGCGCGAACGGCTGTGGGTCGTCGCAAACTATCTGCTCATCCGCGATAATTGCACGTACGTCTGGATGAGCGGCTTCACCAAATCCGGCGCGCAAGATTACGGACGCATTTTGATTTATCCCGAATATCGTCTCGCCGTCGGAAAACCCGTTGCCGTCGCGACGCGCGCGGGCGCCGCGTGGACGCGTTCGTACAGCGGCGGACTAGCGCTCGTCAATCCGTCGAATCACAGGGTCACGATCCCGCTGGACGGCAACTACACCGACGAAGACGGCCGGCGCTTTACGGGCTCGATCGCGCTGCGAGCCGAGACCGGCCAGATCCTTTTGAAGCAATGACTTGTCATGCTGAGCCTGTCGAAGCATGATGGCCCCATCCTTCGACAAGCTCAGGATGACATGTCCTTCGACAGGCTCAGGATGACAGAAGTGAGCGGCGGGCGATGGGAATGACGAAACGGGTCGCAGTGTGCGAGTCGGTGTAGGCGCTGATCTTATTGTCGACTAAACCGGCCGCAAGGCCGGCGGCGCGCACGTCGCTGTCCGTCGGCGATGCGCCGCGTCCTTTGGGATGAAAGACCCACAAAGCGCCATTAGGTTGGAGACATTGCGCCGCACGAGCAATCCGAGTTAGATCACGTCGTAGGTCGACGCGCACGAAGATCAGATCGTAACGCGTGCGCAACGAGCGCGCAGCGGCCTTCGCAAGGCACGCGTTCAAGGCGTTTACAAAGGGCTCGTCGTGAGAACCCAAGATCGCGACACGCGACTCCGAGCTTACGCCGAGTTTATCGAAAAGCGTTCGATGCGAATAGTCTCGCTCGATTTTCGTCATTCTTCGACGCCCTTCGACAGGCTCAGGGTGACACGCCCTTCGACAGGCTCAGGGTGACATTGCCCTTCGACAGGCTCAGGGTGACACGTGCTTCGGCAAGCGCGCCCTTCGACAGGCTCAGGGTGACATGGCAGCGGGTCACGATGACACGGGGAAGCGCAGGCTCGAGGGTTTGGGTGGAATCTCCGTGTACGCCATTGGGCGATCCCACCAGTCGTGCTTTCGCGCGCTCAGCGTTTGCGCGCTTGGTGGCGGTGGAACCTGCAGTTCGACGGCGCGCGCATATGCTTGGAGATAGCGATCGATCATCCGCTCGATGCTGAATGTGCTTTCGACGTGGGCTCGGCATGCGCGCCGGTCGAGCGATGCGAGCAGCGGCAGCTTCGCCACCGCCTCGTCGACGCCGTCGCATAAAAAGCCGGTGACGCCGTCGACGACAATCTCCGGAATCGAACCCATGCGCGCGCCCAACACCGGCGTGCCGCACGCCATGGCTTCGATCAGGGTCAGTCCGAAGCGTTCCGGACGCGTCGTCATGTGCACGAGCCCAAGCGCATTGGAGAGCAAGTCGTCTCGCGCCTCGCGCTCGACCGCGCCGAGGAACTGAACTCGATCGCCGTCGATGTGCGGTTCGATTTCCTCGCGAAAGTACGCCTCATCTTGCGGAATCGCGGCGATCTTCAAGCGAACTCCCGCGCGTTTGGCGATCTCAATCGCTAAGTGCGTCCCCTTCTCGGGATGAAAACGTCCGAGAAAACAGAGATACTCGCCGGCTCGCTGGCTGAAGCTGAACTGCGTGGGATCGATGCCGTTGTACGTCGTCCCCAAGTAATCGAGACCAGGGTCGCGATCGGCGTTGGAGATCGAGCAGTAAAAACTGCGCCGCGCTCCGGCGTAGTAGGCCGCGAGAATTTGCGGTGAAGAGAACCCGTGAACCGTCGTCAGCATCGGGGGTGCGTCCGTGGCCAACGCGTAGGTGAGCGGTTTCCAGTCGAAGTGATTATTGATGAGATCGAACTCGCGCGCCCGGGCGAAGAGTTCGCCGATGTGCAAGGCGCTAAAGACTCCATCGTTGAGCGCCGTATCCTCGTTTAGTCCGACCGGAACGACCGATGCGAGCCGGCCCGCGAACCGCGAGTTACCGGTGGCGAAAAGCGTAACGTCGAGACCTCGGCGCCGCATTCCATCGGCGACGTTATAGGCCATCTGTTCCCACGGTCCATACCCGGGCGGCGGCGATGGCCACGAAATCGCCGCCAACACGGCGAGCCGCAGACCCTTTAAATCGGGGCTAGCGATCGTCGTCCACGATGCGACGATCCCGCTCCGCCAGCGCCAGCCGGAAGTGCGTGCGCGCAATCAGATTTCGCATGGCGATTTCCGAAAACGGCGGCACCGCTGCGGGCCGAGTGTAGTCGAACATGTCGCTGAGGTCGTCGTCGTTGACGTCGCGCTGGCCCATATCACCCAGAGCCCAATTTTTCTCAATGAATTTCACGATCGCCGTCGACTCGCGCCGAGTGTGCGAGACGTACGGCGTCGCGCCGGGGCGCCGCGCATCGTAGCCCGTTCGTGCCCATGCTGAGATTGCAATGATGGGAATGCGAAAGCCCCAGGTCGTGCCATCGGGACCAGGCGGCGGCGCGACGTGGTCGTACCACCCGCCCGAATCGTCCCACGTCACGATCATCGCGCTATCTTTATAGTAGTTGCACTCGGGCGACGAATGCCGGCTCTGCACGAGCGCCAAGTAAATCGAGCCGACCCAGCCCGGCCCCGCGGCGCTCAAGTTTCCGGCGTGGTCCGAATCGAGATAGTTCGGCATCACGAACGAGACTTGCGGAAGCCGGCAATTTTGGATGTCACTCAAAACCGTGCCGGACGGCGTCACGACATTGCGGCGCCAATCGCGGCCGTAACGAATACGGCGAAATGCATCATAGATGTTCACGGTCGGATCCGTGAGATTGTCGTACGAGCCGGTGTAGTACTTCCACGTCACGTGCGCCGCGTCGAGCAGATCTCCGATCGTCTGCTGTTCGAAGCAGGGAAAGACGCCGAGCGGAAGCATCGTCTCGCCCTCGCCGAAGATCGGCACGGTTGCGTTCGGATTCGCGTCGCATCCCCAAATTTTCGCGTTCGGATTTCCCGCGACGCGGCTCTGCGCCGTCGCCAACGTATAGTGGCTAGGAAACGTCGGAACCAGGCGTGGTGCGAAGTTCTCGTCGGCGAGTGCGTAGCGCGCCGCTAGCGAATGATAGATCGTCGTTTCATAGGGCGGAAGATAGGCGAACGCAAAGCCCGGCGCGGCCTTTGGAAAGCCGAAGACGGTCGAAACCTTGACGTTCGCAAAGCCGTCCATCTTTCCGCCGTTCCATTCGTTCAGCAGCGAGGCGTGGGTGTGGCTGGGGTCGCCTGGGTTCTCGAACGGGAGGGGTTTGAGCGCAACCGGAGTGCCGTCGACCATAGCCGTCTGCGACGTGTTGGCTCCCGGATAGGGACCACCGCCGGCAAGAACCGACGACGCGAAAAGGTTGTCGAAGGTTCGATTCTCCTGCACCAGCACGATGACGTGCCGAATAGGGCTTCCCGCCACCGGTTGCCCCAACAGTGTTGCATTTGGGCCCGCAGCCGTCCCGTTTGCGCCGAGCGATTGCGCCGGCCCGAGCGCGAAGGTCAAGACGCTGAAGAGAATGATTGCAGCCCAACGGAAGTCGTTCATCGTTGCTACTGGATCAGGCCGTTCTTGAAGACGATCTGCGGGTCGCGCAACGCGCGCACATCGTCACCGACGTCGCGGCGGAGCACGAGCAAGTCGGCCGGTTCGCCGGCGGCGAGGAGAGCGCGATGCAAACCAATGAGCTCGGCCGCCACATTCGTGGCGGCGTGAAGCGCTTGCTGTGAGGTCATTCCGAGGAGCGTTGACATTAGCTCGACCTCTTGCGCGTAGTTTTCGTGATAGTTGTATGGCGTTCCGGCATCGGAGCCGCCGGCTATGCGCACGCCGCGTTCATAAGCACGGCGTAAGTTCGTCAGCATCGCGTCGTTGATGCCGCGTGCTTTCTCGACGACGTATTTCGGCTGCTCGCCACGTTCCAGGTTTGCGAGGATACACGTCGGAGCGCTCAGGGTTGGCACCAAAAAAGCCCGCCGCTCTTTCATCAGCTCGATCGCTTCATCATCGAGCAGCGATCCATGCTCGATCGAATCGATTCCCGCTCGCAATGCATTTTTGATTCCTTCGGTACCGATGGCGTGCGCGGCCGCCCGCAGCCCGTGGCGATGCGCTTCGTCAACCGCGGCAGAGAGCTCGTCGAGGGTGAGTTGGGCGTTACCTGGAACCGCGCCCTTCGTCAAAACACCGCCGGTTGCGATTGTCTTGATGCAGTCGGCGCCGCGCAAAAGCTGCTCGCGCACGGCTTTACGCGCGTCCCATGGCGAATCGACGGCGCGTCCGATCGGCCAACCGTGTCCGCCGGTCATACAGAGTACCGCGCCGGCGACACGCATGCGCGGACCTGGAATGCGTTCTTCTTCGATCGCGTCGCGAACGTCGCAGGCAATTCCATTCGAACTGCCGAGGTCGCGCATCGTTGTAATGCCGGCCTTCACCGCTTTGCGCGCGTTCGAGACGGCGCGCAACAGCCGCTGGCTCGGCGTTGTCGAGGCGACCATGCCCATCATGTCGGGTTCGCCGCTTCCTTCCAAATGCGCGTGTGCGTTGACCAGACCAGGCGTGACACAGGGCGCCTCGATATCGCACGTTCCCTCCGCCGCGCGGATCGCTTCAATCCGGCCGCCCTCGAGCACAACGTCAACGTTGCGCTTCGGCGGCTCGAGCGTGCCGTCGTAAAGAACTCCGGCTCGAACGATCATTCTCCCACCTTTCGGACGTCGCGACCGCCGGGCCCTTTAGCGAATCGCAAAGCCGGTCAAGCCGCTCGCGCCGTTGACCACCAGCTGGACGGCGATTGCTGCAACGACGATCCCGACGACTCGACTCACCGCATCGATTCCCGTCTCGCCGAACCAGCGCACGAGTTTTTCTGCGCCACGCATAAACGCGTACGTGATCCCGATCACGAGCAGGGCAACGATGATGAATGTTGCTGCGCTTCGGATCCGCTGATCGGGCGAATCGACCAGCGCGACGCTCGCGGTCAATGCCCCGGGGCCGGCGATCATCGGAATCGCCAGTGGAAAGACCGATGGATCGTTCTCTTCCCCGCCGTCCTTTGCGCTATCGGCCACCCGCCGTGTCGGTTTTTCGGCGAATACCATATTGAATGCAACCTTCAGCAAGAGTAAGCCGCCGGCGATCTTAAACGCGCCGATCTTGACGCCGAGGGCGCCGAGCAACGCTTCGCCGGCAAAGGCAAAAACGATCAACGTGATGCCGGCGACGATCGTCGCGCGTTTGGCGATCGTTGCTGCGTCGTCCGGCGAACGTCCCTCGGTCACCGTCAAGAAGACGGCCGCTGCGGCGATCGGATTGATGAGCGCAAGCAGCGTGACAAAGGCGTAGAACGCCTGCTCGAGCGCCGAGGTCACCGTTGCGTCCAATGCAGCTTCGCATGCGCCGCTCGTGCGCGCGCGATCGCCGATTCGTCGACCGGACCGTCAACGAGCATGGTAAAATGCCCCATCTTTCGCCGCGCGACCGCGTGGCGTTTACCGTAGACGTGTAGAACGATCGAGGGATCGCTCAGCAGATCGGCGATACCCGCAAGCCGATCGCCGGTGCCGTCGCCGAGCACGTTCATCATGATTGCGTTGCTCAGCAAGCTCGGGGGTGAGAGCGGTAGGTCGCAGATTGCGCGAACGTGCTCCTCGTACTGCGAGCAAGGTGTTACGTCGATGGTATAGTGACCGCTGTTATGCGGGCGAGGCGCGATCTCATTGAGCAGCAGCTCGCCGTCGCGAGAAAGAAAAAATTCGACGCAATACGTTCCCACGATTCCCAAACCGCGCCCTACGCTCGCCGTCATTTCTTCGGCGCGTTGCGCGAGCGCGCGATCGACCCGCGCCGGTGCGATCGTCGTCGTCAAAATGCCGCGATCGTGCGTGTTTTCGGCGGCCGGGTAGGCAATGATCTCGCCCTTGGCATCCCGTGTCGCGACCACGCTCAGTTCGCACGCTAAGGGCACCATTCGCTCGAAGATCAGCTCTGCGTCGCTCGCTTGCGAGAGCGCGGCCTGCGCCTCGTCGAGAGCACGCACCTGCCACTGGCCCTTACCGTCGTAGCCGCCGTGCACTGTTTTGAGGATCGCGGGAAATCCGATTTGCTCGCCTGCGTCTGCCAGGTCGCGCTCGTTTGCGACACGGGCGAAAGGAGTCGTCGCGATGCCGATCGAGCGCGCAAACTCCTTTTCGAGCAGACGGTCTTGCGTGAGGCGCAACACGCTGCTCGAGGGCGTGACGCGGTGCGAGAGCGCTTCGAGATGACGAACCGAGCCGATGTCGATGTTTTCGAACTCATACGTAATCACATCGCTTCGGCGACCCAGCTCTTCAATCGCCGCCAAATCACTGTACTGCGCAACGATTTGCGCGTCGGCAACTTGGCCGCACGGCGAGTGCTCCTGCGGATCGAGCGTGATGACGTTATAGCCCATGCGCTTTGCGTCGAGTGCGAACATTCGGCCGAGCTGTCCGCCGCCGATGACGCCAATCGTTTCGATGGGCTTCAATCGAGCGTGCTGGAAGCCGCGGCGTCGCGCATTCGGGCGGCAAACTCCGCGAGCCGTTCCGCGGTACCGGCGTCGCCAAGCGCAACGATCCGGGCGGCGAAGAGCGCCGCGTTCACGGCACCGCCCACAGCCATGGTCGCGACGGGAACCCCCGACGGCATCTGCACGATGGAGAGCAATGAATCGAGTCCATCCAAACGCGACGGTATTGGAACGCCGATCACCGGGATTAGCGTCTTTGACGCCGTCATTCCGGGAAGGTGGGCCGCGCCGCCCGCGCCGGCGATGATCGCGACCAGTCCGCGCCCCGCGGCCGATGCCGCGTAGGCAAACATTTCATCCGGCATGCGATGCGCCGAAACAACGCGCACCTCACAGGGAATCTCGAGTTGGTCGAGCGTATCGCGAGCCGGCGACATCGTTTCCCAATCGGATCGGCTGCCCATGATGATGCCGACGATCGGTGCTTTGCCCGCTTGCGCCACGCCGAGGCGCTTCGCGCCGCGCCGCGAAGGACCTTTGCGTTATGTCACGGTTTCTTCTCGGCATCAACTACTGGCCGCGCCGCAACGCGATGTACATGTGGGATCGCTTCGACAGCGAGGCCGTTCGCGAGGATATGGCGCGCGTCAAAGAACTGGGGCTCGACGTCGTACGCTTCTTTTTGATGTGGGAAGCGTTTCAACCGGCACCAAACGAGATGAACCCCAGAGCCTTGCGGCAGTTCGACGATTTTATGCAGATCGTCGCCGATGCGAAGCTGCGCGCGATGCCCACCCTTTTCTGCGGGCACATGAGTGGCGTCAATTGGCTCCCGCCGTGGACGCTCGAACGCGAAACGACCCACGGTCGTTTTCGTACGATCGCTGCCGGCTCGGTGGTCGATCGCCGGATCGGCGACTTCTATGCCGACCCGGAGTTGCTGCGCGCACAAGTTTTCTTCGCGCAGCGCGTGGGCGAACGGCTGCGCGATCACCCCGCGCTCTTCGCCTGGGATCTGGGCAACGAGTTCTCCAATCTTCGCGAGCCGGCGACGGCAAACGACGCGGCGCAATGGAGCGCGCGACTAAGCGAAACGCTGCTGGAAGCCTCGGGCGCGAGCGCCTCGGGAGGAATGCACGGCGAAGATTTCGATCACGACCGCCGGTTGCGGCCTTCGAGCATCGCCCGCCCTTGGCCATTTGCAACGATGCACGGCTACTCCGTGTACAGCGCCTTTGCACGCGGCAAGCTCGATACAAACGTCGTTCCCTTTCTTTGTCAGCTGCAGCAATCGTTCAGTGGCAAACGGGTGCTGTTTACCGAGTTCGGTAACCCCGAATGTCCGCCGGGTGAAGTACGCGTCGACGGTTTCGCCTGTCTCGACGAAGCCGAGTTAGCCGAGTACGCGCGCGGTTCGATCGATCGCCTCCATGCACGCGGCGCGCTCGGCGCGTTCTGGTGGTGCTGGAGCGACTACGATCCGTCGCTTGCCGACGTTCCACCGTTTGACCGCGCACCGCACGAGCTGCGATTCGGACTTCTCCGCAGCGATGAAACGCTCAAACCGGTTGCCCACATACTTGCGCAGGTCGCACGCGAAGGGCGCACGGTCGTCGAGCCGGCGCCCGCGCCGATCGCCGACGAGACCGAGCATTACGCCGGACTTCCCGAAAGCATCGAACGCGAATACCAGGCCTATTGCGACGCGAATGCCTGACGAGGCACGGACGCTGATCGTCACCGGCGCCAGTTCTGGCATCGGTCGCGCGCTGGCGCTTGAGTCTATTCGTGCGGGGTACCGCGCCGTGCTCGTTGCTCGTCGGAAAGAACTGCTCGAGCAAATCGCCCGCTCGATTCACGATGCCGGCGGAACCTGCATTACGATTGCCGGCGACGTGACGGCGCCTCCGATGGCGACGCAAATCGTCGATGCGGCCATGGCGAACTTCGGGCGCATTGACGTCGTCATCAACAATGCGGGCGGCGGCGCGTACGGCGAGCTGCTCGCACAGAGCGATGCCGCCATCGCGGCCCAATGGCAGCTTCACGTTGCAGCACCGTTGCGCATCGCGCGTGCCGCGCTCGCTCACTTGATTGCAACACGCGGCCAGCTCGTCTTCATCGGCTCCGGCGTTGCGCGAGTTCCGCTGCCACATAATGGCGCGTACGGACTGGCGAAAGCGGCGATTCGCTCCGCCGCAATTCAGCTGCGACGCGAGCTTCGCTCGCGCGGCGTCGGCGTCACATATGTTGATCCCGGTGTCGTCGCGACGGAATTTCATAGCTCGCTTCAGATCGAGCGGCCACCGAGCGGAGCCGTCGCGCCGGAGCGCGTCGCGCGCGCGATTCTAGCTGGAATCCGTCGGCGTCGCGCGGTCATTAACGCCGTGCGGTGGCAAACGGCGCTCGCAACGTTCGGCGAATGGTCGGGGACACTCGCCGATCCGCTTATCATCCGCGGCTTCACGGTCCGCCGCACCGAAGGGCAGCGTCAGCCTGCGCCTGTCGAAGAACGTGTCATCCTGAGCCTGTCGAAGGATGAGCCTGTCGAAGGGCGCTTCGAAGCAGCTCTCGAGCCGGTCGCACGGCGAATGGAACGAGTAAAGCTCACATCGAGTTTTTTGCGCGAAGCGCTCGTGCCGGACACGACACTGGAACTGGGTCCCTTGGCAATGCGATGGGCGGGAATGCCGAACAAGAACGAACGCGCCGCACTGCGCGAAGCGCTCGACGCACTCACCGAAGGCGGCTACCTGGAACCGGCTGGGGAGGAAACGTGGAGAGTCTTACGCGCCGCCGACTGAGCCGCATACCGATAGCCGCGGCGTGCACGGCATTGGCGATCGCCACGATCGGCGCGGCGAAGAGCGGGCGCTTCGAGCAGGGCGGTGTTTTTGCGCTCCTCGACTCGAGCCCCAAAATCGTCGCGAAGTTTTGGCCCGATAATGTTAACGGCTTGCGTGCGACGCTCAAGGTTCGCCAGTTTACCCTCGACGGAAAGACGCCGATCTTGAATTACGATGTGGATATGGAACATATCATGCATCTCGTCGTCGTGCGCGACGATTTTGCAACGTTCGCCCACCTTCACCCCGGCTTCGATGCGGCAACGGGAACGTTTTGGCAAGACTTCACCAAAGAGGCGCATCATCGTTATTACGTTTACGCCGATTCGATGCCGCGGGGCCTCGGACAACAAGTCTTTCGCTTCACGCTCGAGAACGCCGGAGCGGTTGCACCGTCGGCCCCTGCGTTAACGGCCTCGTCGGGAATGGTGACGGCCGGGCCCTATACGGTCCGACTCTCGCAAACCGCGCTTGCGGCAAATCGGCCGACGAATCTTCAGATCACGATCCTCGAAAACGGCCAGCCGGCGCACGATCTCGGGCTATATCTGGGCGCCGCCGCGCACGCGGTCTTCATCAATACGTCGACCTTGGCTTACGTCCATCTTCATCCAAGGGCGCGTGACGAAGCCGGCGGCGCGGCCGACAGTACCCGCGAGATGACCGCGGACGGTGCGATGAATATGAGCGAAAGTAAAGCCGGACCCTTTCTGGCGATGAGCGTACCGGGGCTTCCAGCGGCGCCTTATAAGCTCTGGATTCAGTTCCTTGGCAACGGCGGCACGGTGTACACGGCGCCTTTTACGCTGCTCGTGCGCTGATACGGCGCAGCTGTTTTGCCGCTAATGCGGCAAAAAATAGCAACGTCGCCAGCAGCACGATCGTTGCGCCGCTCGAGGCACGCACGTAATAGGAAAGATAGAGCCCGCCAACGGTGCTGGCCGCGCCGAATGCCGCCGCGACCGCCATCATCGGAGCGAAGCGCGAGGTCAACTGATAGGCTGCGGCCGCCGGCGTGACTAGCAATGCGGCGACGAGAACGATGCCGACGGCTTGGAGCGCGACCACAATGGTTAATGCGAGCATGACGAGCAGCGCGTACTCATAGGTGCCCGAAGGAATGCCGCTCGCCTGCGCCACGATTGGATCGAACGTCGAGTACAGCAGGCCGCGGTAGAGCATGATCACCGCACTGGCGACGATGACGCTCAGTGCCAAGATGAGCAACAAATCCTGTCGCTGCACGGCAAGAATGTCGCCAAAGAGAAAGCTCTGCAAATCCACCGCGTAACTACGCTGCTGGCTCATAAGATAGACGCCGAGTGCGAACATTCCGGTAAAGAGCACCCCGATAGTAGTGTCGAGTGAGATGCGGCCACGCCGGTGCACGAAACCGATGCCGACCGCCGTGAGCACCGCGACGATGCCGGCTCCGATGTAGAAGTTCGCTCCGCGCAGATAGGCAATAACGATGCCGGCAAACGATGCGTGCGCGATTCCGTCCCCGATGAACGATAGGCGGCGCAGGATTACGTACGTTCCCATCGTCGAGCAGAGCAGTCCGACCGCAAGCGCCGCGACGAACGCCCGCTGCATGAACGCGTAGTGAAACGGCGCAGCCAGCAGATCGATCAGCGCCGAATCTCCGGATGGGCGGCGTGCGCGGCATGCGGCTCGTGGTCGTGGCGAAGATGCCCGTGGGTGTGCGTGTGCTCGCGAATCGCGGCGTAGACGCCCGATTCGACGACTTCCCGCGGCGTCCCGAGCGCGAGCACGTGCCGGTCGAGCACGAGGAGGCGATCGAACCACTCATCGACGCGGTCGAGGTCGTGCGTGGCCATCACGACGGGCAATCCGCGCTCGACAAGACTACGCACAACATGTCGCAACGCTTCTTCGGTCGCTGCGTCAACGCCCGTCGTTGGCTCGTCGAGCAGCAATAGCTGCGGTTCTTGCGCGATGGCGCGCGCCACGAAGGCTCGCTGTTGCTGGCCGCCCGAAAGGCGGGCGATGTGCCGCTGCGCCAACGCGCCCATGTTCACCGTATCGAGTGCCGCGCGCACGACCGCGCGGTCGCGCTCGCCGAAGCGCTCCCAAAAGTGTAATCGCGCGAAGCGCCCCATCGCGACGACATCCCAAACCGTAGCCGGGAACGACCAATCAACGGCTTCGACTTGCGGAACGTACGCGATCGTTCCGGGCCGCAGTTTTCGCGGCGGTGAGCCGAGCACGATCAGTTCCCCGGCCGACGGCAGCAAGAGTCCGGCGATACTCTTGAGCAATGTCGACTTTCCCGAGCCGTTTGGACCAACGACTCCCAGCGCTTCACCGTAGTGCACGGTCAGGGTCGCATTCGTCAGCGCCGTGAAGTCCTCGTAGCGAACCACGAGGTCGCGGGCCACGACGGCGTCGCCTTTCACTTCAACGTTTGGACGATGGCGGCCGTGTCGTAGTTCAGCATCGCAATATAATTGGCGACGCGAGGATCGGTTCCAATTGAGTCGTCGTAGAGATCCTCGACAACTTTGACTCCGGCACCCTGCGCGATCGAGTAGAGCAGTTTGGGGCTGTACTCAGGCTCGCTAAAGACGCCGTGAACGTGATGACGCTTGGCGAGATCGATGAGCTGCGCAATCTGCTGTGGATTAGGCTCTTGGCCGGGATTGCGCTCGACAAAGCCGAGCGTCGTGATTCCGAAGCGATCGTTATAGTATTGCCACGCGTTATGAAAGACGATCATGTAACGATGCGAAGGCGGTATCGTGGCAATCTCAGCGCGAATGTGCTTGATCAGATCGTCGAGGCGCCCGTTGTAGCTCTCCGCATTGCGTCGGTATTGCGTTGCGTGGGCCGGATCCGCGGCAATCAACGTATCGCGAATCTTGAGCACGTACTGCTTGGCGAACACGGGATCCATCCACAGGTGCGGATTGTCGTTTTTAACCGGCAAGCCGTCGGCGCAGATAACGACGCGCAGATTGTGTGTGCCGGCATCGCGCAGCAGCCGGTCGAGCCACGATTCCAACCCTGCGCCGTTCTCGACCACCACGTTAGCGTCGGCGACCGTCGCAACGTCTTGAGGGGCGGGCTGGAACGTCTCGGGCGATGCGCCGACCGGCACAATGCTCTTCACGCTTACGTACTCACCGCCGACGCCTTGTACCAAGGAGTTGAGCGTTGAGATCGTCGTTGCCACGCGAATCTTGGCGGCGCCATTTGAAGCAGCCGCCTCACCCTGAGCCTGCCGTGCGGCGTGCGAACACGCCGCCGCGAACAAGAGCGCGACTGCGACGATAAATTTTAACGACATGCGCGACATCGTCCGAAAAACTCCATGGCGTGCCCGTCCAGCTCGAAGCCGTGCAGGGTCCGCAGCGATTCAGCGAACGGCTCCATCGTCGAGCAATCGACGTCCTCGACGCGACCGCACTCTTCACAAATCGCGTGATGGTGATGACGCGCCGGCTCGCACAGCATGTAGGTCGCTTCGCCCTCCGCATCGGGACGCGCCGTGACCTCGCCGCGCTCGTGCAATCGGTCGAGCGTTCGATAGACAGTGGAGAGCGCAACGAGCGCTCCGCCGTGCTTGAGCTGACCGTGAATCTCGCCGGCCGACAAGAAACGCGGTTCGTGCGCAAGGATAGCTTCTATGCGCTTGCGCGCGTGCGTCCGATAGTCGGCGCGGGTCCCCATAGGGCGAGTTATTTGCGAACTATTTGCAAAAGTCTTGCTTTGGGCGAGGCGGAGGGGCTTGGCGACGGGCACGTGGCGACCGCCGCCTTGGCCTTGGCGTTCACCTGGTCGCGCCAGTACGGCGACGTTTGCGACCATGGGGGGAGGGTGAGATCGAGCGCCTGTGCACGCGTCTGGACTTTCGGGATGACGTCGCCGAAAGCGACGGGCACGGTGCCGCCGCCGTCGTTGATCACGCTCGCGAGCGAGAGCCATGCGTCCGCGAGCATCATCGTCGGTAAGGCTTTTGCAGCCGCCGGGCACGACGCGTTCAGCTGCGCAGCGATGTCGGCCTCGAGGCTGAGCGCCCACGCCGCGGTCGCCGCAATCTGCGCAAAGAGCGGAGCGCTCTGGGCGTCGCTGCAGACGCTGGTCAGGATACCGCGCTCTTCGGCAAGGGTCGAAAGTAGCTCGGCGATTGCTGCGTATCGCGTCAACAGCGCATTGGGCGAGCCGCCCGGACCGCGCCGGTCGTACTCTCGCACGTGCGCCGACGCTTCATCGATCGTTTGGCTATTGCATCGGTTGACCGCAACCATTGGCGCCGAAACCCCACGCAGCGGCGACATCGTGCCAAAGGCGAGTGCGGCCGTCATTAGCAGCATCGCGATCGGAGGAAGCTTGCCCATCTTCTTTGACAGGTGCCCAGCGTGACGCGTACAATCCTCCAGGTCGTCTCATGTCACCCTGAGCGAAGTCGAAGGGCCGTGGGGATGTAGCTCAGCTGGTAGAGCACTTGCTTCGCATGTAAGGGGTCGGGGGTTCGAGTCCCCCCATCTCCACCAACGGAAATGCCGATTTCGTAGGTAATATCGCATTTTGGCTACCGCCGAGGCGAACTAGAATTCGTGACCATTTACAATTTGCATACGTGGCCAAGGAGCTGGCGACGCCGCTTTGGTCGGCTTTGAACGCCCATATGCAGCCTCGCCAAACGCGGTTCTCTTACGGCGTCGGTGCGGGACTTAGCGCGGTGCCTGACGCGAAGTTTCCAATCGAGAAACTTGTCACAGGCGTGCCGCTTGGGTAATCGAGGACGTCGACGTCGCCTCCCGCGCCTTGTGGGACATAGATGAGATTCTGTTCTTGGTTGAAGGCGCTACGATGGGGACCAGAGACCGAGATCTTCGAAGACGGCGAGGTCGCGCCTTGCCGATAGATGAGGATCTCGTTGGCGGCGACGTCGGACACGGCGACGTCGTCATTCTTATCGATGAGCACACCGAGCGGTGACTCCAAACCTTGGAGACCGAGATTTGTACCGCCGCCGCTCATGTCGGCGTACTCGATGACCACACCTTTCAAACTGGCGTTTGTCCCGGCGGCGTAAACGTTGTTGTTCGCATCGACGCCAACACCACGGACGATGCTGATACCCGGGTTGGTTAGCCGCGCGCTCGGGCTCGTATTACCGGGTGGATAGACATCGACGCCGCCCCCTTGGTCACCCGTGAGGACATAGCCGTTTGTCGCGACGGCGACGTCGTCAGGTACATGGGATCCCATTAAGGTGCGATACGGGCTCGTCGTTCCGGGTTTATAGATCGTTACCGAAGGTCCATCGACGTTCGCTACGTACAAGTTGCCATGCGTGTCGGTGGCAATGCCTTCGGGTTCCTCGATTCCGTTCGAGATCTGGCCAACTTTAGAAAATCCAGGTACTGAATAGATTTCGATGGCACTGCTCTCTTTGTTCGAAGCATAAAGCAGTTGACTCTTGCTATTAAGGCGCTGAGCGTCTCCTGCCACTTGATTTGATGGCGGGGGATCTGTTGCGGTCAATGCACCGCTCGAAGAGCATGCCGCAGAAAGCATCGTTACCAGAGATATACTAAGAAGCGATGGCATTCGCATGAAAAGTTCCTCCAAAGCGAGGGGACCGCAAGTAAGTTCGGCCACTACCTCATGCCATCGATTATCGCGGTAGGCCATGAAGAATGTCTGAACGATCTAAAGATTACGGCTTGTCTTCCGGGCGCCATCTCAGATATTGCATTTCAGGCGCGCTGGCGTAACGTCACCGCTTTATTATAGCTGGGCGACGATCGCCACCGAGGCCGCGATCGCTACGATATCCTCGAGCAGGCCTGATGCGCGATTTCCTATCGACTTGATCGCCCGCCGGCGAATCGCCAGCCCGCCGTAAGTACCTACGAGCGCGCCGGCGACGCCCGCTATCGCGCCCGACGCCGGTGAAATATTTGTCGCCGCGGCGACCCACCAACCGACAAACGCGCCGCTGATGAGGCGGACGGCGATGCTGGAGATGGCGCTTCGCGGCGGCGCGTTTGGATGAAGGTCGAAAAAATCCTCGAGCACGGCTGCGGCCACCAAAACGAACGCCAGCGAACCCCTATGGCGCATAATCCAAAGTACTGCTGGTGCAGTGAAAGTGCGCAGTCCAGACACGATGCCCAGCAAGAACGCTAGCGGTAGAGCGACCACTGCCATGTCCACGTACTATTGTGCGAAGCCCAACGAGCCGCAGTGCCCGGCGTGCTTGGTGGCGAAATCTTCACCGTGGTAGGCATGGATTCCAACAGTTTTCGTTGGCAACGTGGCCTCCTGGCGGTTTCTGCCATTGCGTGTATGCTTCTGGTTGTCAATACCGTCGAGGACAACACGTGGCGGGGACGCATAGCGCTCGGCCACGACGTCACTCAAAATTCCTTTCACGATATTGTGACGACCGTTCGCCCCGGCAGCCCCGCGGCTAATTCCGGCGTCAAGGAAGGCGATCTTGTCGATCTCCGCGCGGCATCGTCGACAGACCGCTGGCGATTCCGGAACGATAGATGGCTCGCCGATCGATCGTATACGTACGTATTTGTTCGAGGCGCATATGCACGGAAAATAACGTTGCCATCAAAGCCTTTACGGTCGAGTCCGAGCGCGTGGGGCTGGAACGTCGGCGCTCTCGGCGCGCTGATCTTCGCCGCGATTATCGCGTGGCGGCGCGCGTCGCTCGTAGAAGCGCGCGTCTTATCTCTTTTGCTGATCGTGCCAGTCATTTGGACTTCCCTTCTAGGCAAGAACTGGATTACGCCGTGGGGCGCCCTCGATTTCGGTGCCGACCTTATAAGCAGCGCAGCTTTGTCGTCGCAGTCCGCGTTGCTCGTTGGTTATACCTTGCTGTTTGGCCGCCCTATATCAACGTTTCGAAAGCTAATTACAGGACTCGCGTTTGTCTTAATCGGCCTTAGCTTGCTCTATGCTTGGGCAACAGACGTAGGGACTTGGAGCGGCGCATTTGATCTCGAGTTTGGAGCCACGGGCGTCGGCGCGGTCCTGGCGTTTTGGGTACAGCTTTTGAACTACGCGTTGCCGCTGCTCGCGATCGTTACGGCCGTCGCCGCCGCGCGTGGCCGCGCGCGATCGCTGCTAATTTGGACGACGGCGACGTTGTTCCTCACTTATCTCATCGAAGTCGTGTGGGTCAGCGTTCCCGACTTCTTAGCGACCCAGGCACTCTTTGGGGTTCTGCAAATTATTATAAACGGTTCGCAGTTCCTAACGCCGTTCGCGATTGGATACGCGCTCTTGAGCCGCCGCCTGCTCGACGTGGGCTTCGTCATCAATCAGGCGGCGGTCTTTTCCGGCGTTTCCATCGTCGTCGTCGGCCTGTTCATGTTCGGTGAATGGGTCATCGGAAGCTGGTTTGGCAAAGTAACACATGCAACGAATCTTGCGATGAGCGCGGCGCTGGCCGTCGGGCTCGGATTCTCGGTACGCGCTATCCATGCACGGGTTGAACGGGTGCTCGACGTACTGTTCTTCCGCAAACGGCACGACGACGAGACAGCGATTCGAACCCTCGCCGAGGAGGCGTCTGACTCCACCGACGTCGGTACCCTTGTGCGTAAGACGAAGGAAACGCTCGAAAACCATGCCGACGCTGCGTTCGTGACCTTCGCAATGGATGACGGCACTGGACGTTATGGCAACGCGAGCGAGGACGATCCTGCGATAGCGGCGCTGCGCGACCGCCGCAAGCCAGTCGATCTCAAGACACTGCCGACGCAGCTGAAGGGCGAGTTTGCCTACCCGATGGTCGCGCGCGGGAAGCTCGTCGGCGCTCTGGTGCTCGGCCCCAAACGCTCAGGTGAATCGTATGCTCCTGATGAATCTCGTGCAATAATGCAACTCGCACATGAGCTCGGAAGCGCGTTACGAATCCTCACCCTCGAGACCGCTCTACAGGAACAACGTTCGCCCGCATGACACAAAATGGGCTATGCGTTCAGGTTCGCTTGCAGATGTTCGAGGATAACGTCGGCCACGGCAGTGGGCGCCTCCCGCATGGGAAAATGTCCGACTCCATCGAGCAATACTCGACGATATCGAGCAGTGAAGAACCGCTCCTGTCCCTCCGTGCTCTCAGGCAGCACCGTTCCATCGGCGTTCCCTTGGATCATCAAAGTCGGAATGTTGAGCCGTTCCGTTGCCGCGACCATCTGGTGCAGCCTGTCGTAGCGCGGGTCGCGCACTTCTTCGCGCCAGCGGCCACGATAGCTGCTTAACGTAATCGCGACCCAGTCCGGATTTTCGAAACTGCGGGCGACGGCCTCAAACGTTGCGTCGTCAAACCACCCCGGAGGGCTCCACGTATCCCACTGAAGCCGTGCGAAGGCTTTTGGATCTGCGGCAAACGCCTGTGCGCCGCGATCGACCGAGAGGAACCACTGATACCACCACGCGCGGCTTTGATGAAGGGGCGGCACCGGGAAGCTGCCGCGCGGCGAGTACCCAAGCGAGATTGCGGTGACGCTCTGTACCCGCTCCGGCGCGATCGCTGCGAGCGTATACGCGGCTCGCGCACCCCAATCGTGGCCGATGACGTCGAAGCGCGTTATCTCCAGCGCGTCCATGAGGTCGAGCGCGTCAGCTGCGAGCGCTTCGGCGCGACCATCTCGCAAGGTAGCGCTCGCGAGAAAGCGAGTCTGACCGCATCCACGCAGCCACGGCGCAACCGTGGTGATCCCGGCTGATCGCAGTGCGGGAGTGATACCGTTCCAAGTCGTCGCATCGTCGGGCCATCCATGCAAGAGCAGTGCGGTCCGTTGATGCCAGGCTCCCTCGATGTGAGCCGCGCTCTCCAGTGTGTCGGTAGTTACCTTGCGGATCGTTGATTCCATGTAAGTCCTCGCGTTAGTCTGACTTCAAGATTGCGCGCTACCAACATGCATCCGCATAGCGGATCATTTGTCGCCGCTGCAGCGATAATCGAGGGTCACGTCATGAAGGAAGAGGTTTGTGTCGTCGACAGGGATTTCTGACGAAGACGTTCCTCCAAACCAAACTTACACCGTTCCGGGACCGAAGGAGTCGCTTTGGCTAGAATCTCGACGCCAATTTACTTAGTGACTAGCTTTGCTTGCAATCCCGTTTCCAGAAACTCGCCGTTTCCAAAACCTTCGCTGATGAAGTCGATCTGGTCGCCCTTATTGAGCCCGAACTTCAGCTTGAAGTGAACCGGCACTTCGAACCCTGAAACTGTTTCGGAGAAAAACGTGGCGCCGTTCTTCTGGACCTCGACCGGATGCGACTGCTCACCTGTATCGAGGCCTTCAAAGTTGCCCGAAACCATGTACGTTCCCGCCATCGGGCTCGTAAAGCGGACGTCGGCGCCCACGGGGTCGTCCTCCCCGTCAAGCACTAAGTAATTCGTAGGAAAGGTGATGGAACCGCCGGCGCCGTTGGAGATTTGCTGAGTCTGGCCGGTCTCATTACGCGTAATTGAAGAATCATCGGGAGCGCCTTCTCCATTATTCCAGCAGTCGAGTTTCGTGATTCCCTCACAATCTTTGGATTTAACCGTCATCAATCCGCCGCTATAAATATAGCTCCAAACTCCGTTTGGATTAGATGCGATCGAGAACTGATTGACGACGTTAAATTTCGAGCTGGCTGCGGGTATGGGCCCGGTGAAACCGCTAGAAACCGAGTGCGCGGCGTCCTGTGGCATTAGGCTCGCGGAGGTTTGGGTATTTGAGCCCGGTGCTCCGCAGGCCGCGAACAACAGCGATCCCAGAACGATGAGAACGTAGTGCTTGCCGGGGAAGAGAACGATCCAATTAGCCGATCTGGCGTTCATGAAGGCATCTCCTTACTAAAAAGGTTCGAGCAAAAAGATCATTACTTAAGGGGACCAGTGGCGTATGGTTCATTCGCGGCGTTGAACGCATCGCCTCTCAAGCCGGTGCCATCTGCGGATGCTGTCGCAGATTGGAAATACGGATCGATGCAAACGAGTAGATGGTTCAGTGACTGCAGCCGCCCCTTCGGCATTTGTGTAGGTAACTTGTCGAGTTGTGCATGGTCCGATTCCCCGAGTCGATGGCAGCATAGTGGCGGACTCTTGCGCGTCAGACCGTGAGAGCACGTTCGAACGACAGAAAGGGGCAAACCATGGAACAAAACTCGGGGGCGCGGCGTAGGCGCGTAAGAACTTGGGCGGCGCTCACTCTCACGGCGGCGGTGACTGCCGTTAGCGCCGTTGCGATCGCAGATGCCGGGGGCCACATGACATTCCCGAGCCGCACCGTGCGGTCCGACAAGGTAAAAACTTGCGATGCCAAGTTCGAGACCGGCTGCGTCGAAGCGACCAGCACAGGTCTCGGCAGCGGATTCTTAGGCACCAACACCAGTCAAGGCGATGGCGTCGATGGAACCACCACTGGCCCCGGCAATGGAGTCTCGGGGACTTCTAGTGGCGGCGGTTACGGCGTATCGGGTGGTTCTGACACACTTTCGGCGGGCGTCGAAGGCTTTAACGGAAGCAGCGCAAGCACGGGCGGTCCCGGCGTAAACGGTCTGTCGAGCAGCGGACCCGGGGTCACCGGCGAAAGCGAATCGCCGAGCGGCGGCGTCGAAGGCACCAACACGAATACCGGCGACGGAGTCGATGGAACAGCCGCAAAGGCGGGCAGCGGAGTATTTGGAGCTTCGCAGAGCGGCTATGGCGTGCTAGGCCAATCGTCCGCAAAAGATGCCGGCGTGGGCGGCTTTAGTTTCAGCAAGAACACAAGCGAAGGCGCAGCCGGCGTGTATGGACAGTCGCTAACCGGGATCGGCGTCTACGGCTTTAGCCAATCGTCGAGTAGTTACGGGCTGTACTCGCAGGGGAACGCCTTCGTCGACGGCGAGCTCTACACAGAAGGTAGCTGCAAGAACGGTTGCAGTCGAAATCGGGGAGAGGCGGCTTTCGCTGCACGCACGAGCCAGCCGACCATCGACGACATCGGAGAGAGCGAACTGCGACACGGCGTCGCACATGTGGCGCTCGCAGCCGACTTCGCGAATACGATCGATTCGAATAAGCCGTACGTCGTGCTGCTCACGCCTGAGGGCGACGCCGCGCTCTACGTTGCGAGTCGCACGGCAACGGGTTTCGAGGTGCGCCAAATCGCGGGCGGGCACAGCTCGATTTCATTTGCCTACCGAATCGTCGCGAAGCCGTACGGTTTGAAGGACGAACGGTTGCCTTTCAAGGCGCTACCGGACGCCGCGACTTTCAAACAACCTCGAATTAGGCACAACGCGGGATAAGGATACCAAGCTCCGTATGGAGCGCGGGATCGCAGCCAAGGGAAGCGCACCGGCGCAGGGGCGAAGAGCCTCACTGTGGAGGACCAAAACGAGCTTCGCAGCTCGGCCTTCGGCACTCTCCTGCGCCGGCATCGCTTGGAAGCGGGACTCTCGCAAGAGGATCTCGCCGAACGCGCAAGCATCAGTGCGGCCGGAATCGGTGCACTCGAGCGCGGCGATCGGCGCACGCCGCAGCGTGAAACCCTCGTACTCTTGGCGAACGCGCTGGGACTCGACCCTCAGAGCCGGGCGGCATTCGAAGCCTCTGCGCGGCCGCGCGGCTTAACCAATGCAGCGCGAGGATCGGTCGCGTCGCGGATCTTGCGCGCTACGCCCTCGTCAAACTTACCGCTTACTTTGACCAGCTTCGTCGGCCGGGAGACGGAACTCGGCGAAGCTGCGTCGCTTCTACGCGGGCACCGTCTCGTCACGCTAACGGGCCCAGGTGGCTGCGGCAAGACGAGAACGGCTTTAGAAGTAGGGGCAGCGCTGAGCCGAGCGGGCGATGAGGTTCGTTTTGCTGACCTAGCACCACTCACCGATGCGTCGCTGGTCGCCTCCGCGATTGCGTCGGCGCTAGGGTGTCAAGAGGTTCCGCATCGCCCGTTGCTCGAGGTCTTGCTGGAATTTATCGATCGCAAAGAGTTAGTTATCGTCCTCGACAACTGCGAGCACGTCATTGCGGAGGCGCGGTCAACCGCTGCGGCGCTTCTGCACCGCTGTGCCGAAGTTCGGATCCTTGCGACCAGCCGCGAGAGGCTCGGCATTGCCGGCGAACGCACACTCCGGCTCTTGCCACTGCCGGTTGCGGTCGCAACGCGCCTCTTTGTCGATCGAGCTGCGGCGGTGGATAGCCGCTTTACGGTAACTGACCAGAATGCACCGCAGATCGCGCAGATTTGCCACAGACTCGACGGCATGCCGCTTGCACTGGAGCTCGCCGCGGCTCACGTCACGATCTTTTCCGCACAAGAACTGCTCCACCGGCTCGACGAGCGCTTTGGCGTTCTCACGAATGGCGATCCGACCGCACCACGGCGCCAAGAAACGCTGCGTTCGGTCATCGATTGGAGCTACGATCTCCTTTCCGAGGTCGAGCGATCGTTGTTTCGCGTGCTCTCCATCTTCGCCGGCGGCTTCACGTTCGCGGCCGCGGTGGCCGTTTACAATCGCCTTCGTGGAACGGACGGCGCGACGCTCGACTTGCTCAGCTCCCTCGCAAATAAATCGCTCGTGCAGGTCGAACGAACGGACGGACGCACACGCTATCGGCTGCTGGAGTCGACGCAGCATTACGCACGCGACCGGCTCTGCGAACGCGGCGAATTCCCGGCGACCGCGCTCGCGCACGCGCAGGCCTTTCTCGAGTTGGCCGGGGACATGCACGACAGTTCTGAGTGGATGCCGGATTCCGAATGGAAAGCATTGGTCGTCCCCGAGATTGAGAATTGCCGAGCCGCGCTTGCGTGGAGTTTCGGAGCGCAGGGAGACGTCAAGCTTGGCCAGCGGCTTGTTTGCGCGCTGCAGTGGGTCTGGAACATATCGGCACCGTCCGAGCGGCAGCAATGGGTACGGTTAGCGATGCAAGCAATCGATGCAGAGACCCCGGCTTCGATAGTCGCGCGATTGAATCTCATCGAAGCATTGCACTATAAAGGACATGGCATGACTCAGGCAAGCTACGACGCTGCGGAGCGTGCCTTCGTGCTGGCCAGGGAATCCGTCGACGAACGCGCTGTGGCCGAGAGTGAATGGCGGATGGGCGACGCGTTGATCACTCTGGGGCGCATTGACGAAGGCGAAGAACGGCTCCGTAGTGCCCTCACAGCATTACGGCAGTACGATGCGCCGAAGATGAGGTCGTGGATGCTGCTCGCCTTGGGAATGGCCAGGTTCCAAAGCGGCGATCATGCCGGCGCGCACTCATCATGCACCGAAGCGCTAACGATCGCCCAAGAGCACTCCTTCGGACGGGTTGAGCGCGTTGCGCTAAGCAACCTCGCCGAGCTCGAGTTTCAGGCCGGCAATACGCAAAGAGCCCTCGAGCTCGTTGAAGAGGCCCTCGCCATCATGTATGTGGATAAAAGCCACGAACGGAAGAAAGGTCTCTCGAATATGGCCGCGTATCTGCTGGCACTCGGACGATATGCTCAAGCAAGATCGTGCGCGCGCGAGGCTCTTGAGCTGTGCGAGGCCGTGCGCGCCGGCATTACGATGGCATATACGCAGCAGCACCTTGCGGCAATCGCAGCGCTCCGACCGGCCGAAAGTGAGAGAACCGCCTCTGAAGATCGCTCGCGCGGCGCGCGTCTTCTCGGCTATGTCGACGCACGGCTCGCGGCGCTCGGCGCGTTCCGCGAGCTCACTGAATCGAAGGAGTACGACATGCTCGTCGCTGCGCTCACCGAATCCCTCGGCGCCGACAGCATTCGAAGCCTCATGCAAGACGGCAGCGTTTGGAGCGAAAAACGGGCCCTCACCGAGGCGCTTCTGATTTAAGGCCTCACGTCAACGGGGCGCTCCATTTCCAGAGCAACAGCCACATCAGAAACACTTGCCCTGCCAACGGCAGTTCCTCGGGCAGATCGATGGTGATGTCGTTCGCATAATGGATTCGGCTAGAAGGCGAGATGCTACCACTTGGTTTTTATTGTCGAACAGTCCGAAGCGCTTTTCGGTGATGTCCATCGCTTTGAGCCTCCAGGTGCGCTCTCCAAAGCTCACGGTATAGCTGAAAGCGAACGCTGCCTGTTTGGCCGAAATGATCGTTCCTCCGTCCTGCTGCAGCTCGTACAGCGCTCCGTTCCAGCGCGGAGTCGGAGCCGGTAGCTTTCATCATCAGTGAGAAATCGGTCGAGTCGACGGATTTCTCATTCTTATTCTTGCGAAGACCTAGGCCGGGACTGGTTGTGCCGCTGCTTTCAGGATGACGTCTACGACGAGGTCAGGCTTCGAGAGCATGACCACATGGCTAGAGTCCGCCTCGGTTATCTGTGCGCGCATCCGCTTCGCGAGGAAGCGTTCAAGATCGGGCTGCACGGTGCGATCATTTGCCGCCACGATGTACCAGCTTGGTTTCGATTTCCACGCCACACCTGGAGCATTGTGGCCAAACAGATCGGCGGCCGGAGCGTACTGCGTCGCCCAGACCACGTTCTGCTCTTGCTCCGAAAGATCGCCCGCGAAGGCTACGCTCGCCCCCGGTTGCAACCAAAGACGCCCGTCGCCGGGCTGGACGTACTTGAAGATGTCGGTCACGGGAAACTTCTCTAATATGCTCTGTGACGTTTCACCGGCATCGACGTCGGGTGCGAGTGCGGATATGTAGACGAGCCCGACGACGCGATCGTCGGTCCCCGCAGCCGTGATAACGCTTCCGCCGTAGGAATGCCCCACCAAAATCGTCGGACCCTTGACGCGTCCCAAACAAGCTTTGACCCTCGCGACGTCGCCTTCGGGCGTATCCAGTCCGTATTGTGCTGCAATCACTTCGTAGCCTCGAGCCTGCAGCGGCGCGATCACCTTGCTAAAGCTAGAGCCGTCGGCCCAGATTCCGTGACAGAATACGATACTCGGTTTTGCTGAACTACTCACTTTTGGAACCTCCTCGGCCTGAGCCAATCCAGCCCGGCCAGCAAATAACGACGTGCCGAGCAGTGCGGCACCTGCTGAGAGAAATTCGTTGCGTTTTAAACTAGGCATCATGGAACGCGCCTTTATGGCGTCTCGGCAACCTTGGCATATTTTGTCTCCTTCCTCCACTTAGGGACCCTTGAGCATGGTGACGTCGAGAACGATCTTTCCGCGTGGATGCCTCACCGTTCCGGCGAGCATTTCGTGGGCGGTGCGGGCCGCATCGAGCGGAAGAATGACGCCGAGATCGGTTTTCAAAATCCCTCGGTCGATGAGATTTCCGAGAGTGTCGAGCTGTTCCGCAGTAACGGCAACGATGAAGTACGCTGTGCGCACGCCATAACGTTCTGCCAGTTCCTGCGACGGCTCCGAGACGCTCGATACGAGAATGCCTCCGCGCTTCATCGCCCCGAACGAGCGCGGCTGCGACTCCCCGCCGACCGTGTCGATCACGACGTCAACGCTCGAAACGTGCTCTTCGAAGCGGTCATGGCTAGAGTCTATTACCTCGGCAGCGCCCAAGGCGCGCAGATAGCTTTCGTCGTCTGAATCCGCGATTGCGATTACATGTGCGCCGCTCCAGCACGCAAGCTGCACCGCATAGCCGCCCACGTTACCGGCTGCGCCTTGTACCAGCACCGTCTGGTTTGCAGAAACTTTCGCGTGGTCGTAAAGCATCTGCCAGGCGGTTACCGCAACGACGGGCACGGAGGCGGCCTCGACGAAACTCAATGTCGCCGGTTTCTGCGTAATCGTACGCAAAGACGCGACGGCGTACTGCGCATACCCCCCGGTGAATGAAGGATTGGTGACGCCGTAAATCGCGTCGCCGATTTCGATCGCCGTCTGAGATCCGGTCTCAACTCTTTCCACGACTCCCGCGATATCGGAGCCCGGTACGAGCGGCAGGCTTTGTGGGACACCGCTCCGACCGCTGCGGACGAGCGCGTCCCAAGGCCCGACGCCGGCGGCATGAACCCTGATCAAAGCCTCGCCGGTCGACGGCTGCGGCATCGGGACATGCTCCAGAGCGAGCTCCGAGGGGCCGCCATACTGGTGGACTCGCACGGCGATCATCTCTGTGAGGCTACTCGTGCGACCCAATTGCGGCCACGGACAACTCGTACAATTGCACGAAACCTTGCCGTCCGATGAGCGCCACCTTCGCGCACGTGCTCAGGCGCCTTCGGCGCAACGCCGGGTTGTCGCAGGAAGCCCTGGCCGAGCATGCCGGTCTCAGCAAAGACGCAATCAGCGCTTTAGAGCGGGGAACGAGGCGCGCCCCGCACTTGGAGACCGTCGAGCACCTCGCCGATGCGCTCGAGTTGGATTCAACACTGCGCCTCGAGCTGGAGGCAGCAGCGTCGCGCGCCCGGGAGCGCAAGCCGTTTAGGGCGTGGTCCTCTCAACTTCCGACGTTCGCAACGTCGCTAACCGGCCGCGATAACGAGGTCGCAGATCTCCGCACGATCCTGGAGAACGAGCGGCTTGTAACCGTCACCGGCACCGGCGGCATCGGTAAGACGCGTGTCGCGGTTTCGGCGGCGGAACAGGTTGCCGCAGCACGCGATCTTCAAATAGCGTTCGTCGATCTCGCCGCCGTGCGCGTCGGTACCGACGTTTCCAGCAAAATCGCTTCAGCGCTCGGCGTACGCATCGCCGGTTCGGGAGATGCGGTCGAGGAACTCGTTGCGTCGCTCAAGACTCACGCCGGGTTGGTAATTCTTGATAACTGCGAGCACGTTATCGATGACACGGCGCGCGTTGCGGCGGCTGTATTTCGTACGTGCCGCAATCTCGCTCTACTCGCCACGAGTCGCGAGCGGCTCGCCGTCGACGGCGAGCATATCTACAGGCTCGGCGCCTTGACCCTAGCGGCTGCTGTCGAGCTTTTCGAATTACGCGTTATTGGCGCCGGCGCACAGCATGCATCCACCAGCGGACAGCGCGAGATAACGGAAGAAATTTGTGGCCATCTCGACGGCATTCCGCTCGCCATCGAGCTGGCCGCCGCGCGCGTGCCATTTCTGGGACTCGGCGAACTACGGGCTCGTCTTCGGGGGCAGCGCGCCGTGCTCGTCGGCGGCCGACGCGACGCTCCCGCGCGCCACCAAACGATGGATGACACCGTCGCGTGGAGTTATGCGTTGCTCGAGAGTTCTGAGCGCGCGCTCTTTCGACGTCTTTCGCTCTTCGCGGGAGGCTGGAACTATGATGCGGTCGCGCAGGTCGCGGCGGGTTCTGGGATCGACGCGTCATCGATCGAACACGCGTTTTCGTCGCTGCTTGAGAAGTCCTTAGTCAACGCGGATATCGACGTTGCGCCCGCGCGTTTCCGGCTGTTGGAGCCTGTTCGCGTGTTTGCACGGTCGCAACTCGAGGCAGCCGGCGAATTAGTCGAGTTCTCAAAGCGTCACGCGGAGTGGATCGCGAAGCTCGCGACTTCGGCGCGCAACGATGTCACGCTATTCGGGATGGAAATCGACAACGCGCGCGCTGCGCTTGAATGGACGCTGACAGTGGACGATGCCGTGGCCGCCGCGCGAATCGTCGGCGGTTTAGGCGGCGCTTGGGCTCGAATTGGGCTGCTCGCCGAGTGCCGGCGCTGGTGCGAGAGGGTTCTCGAGAAACTTGACGGCGCCTCATATCCGGAACTCGCTGCGAGCGTCTATCGAGCACTCATCGTGTCAATGGGCGGAAAAGGCGAGATCACAGCTATCCTTCGTGCGATCCCCTTCTCGGAAGCGGCAGGTGATTGGAATGGGGTTGCGGTTCTGACAAGCCGGCTCGCATTGCGCTACGGCGAGAAAACGCGGTTCAGCGAGGCTGAACGCGCATTCACGCGCGTATGGCAAATCCGCGACAGGGAAGGGCTTGGAACGTCGTCAGAGTGGGCTACGGTGCTGATGCACCGCGCTAGTGTTTATCGTCGACAAGGACGGCTTGATGAGGCCGAGGACGCTATAGCACAATCGTTAACCCTGGCTCGCGCCCTAGGAAAGCCGCTGCACGAGATGTGGACCCTAATGGCCGCGTCGGGAATCGCGTTTGCACGAGGTCAACGGCAACGCGCGATCGCTCTGGCTTCCGAGACACTCGAATTGGCTCGTGCCAATCGGCACACGATTGGCGAAATGGGAAGCCGCGCTCATTTGGCGGCTTTCCACGTTGCACTCGGAGATCCTGAGCTCGCGAGAGTCCTGGCGCGCGCCACCATTCTGCAAGGAAAAGGCGCGGACCCGCGTGTGAGTTTGGCGGCGGCGTTGCACCTTGCTGCCGCAGAGGCCGTGGACGGAGATCCAATGTTGGCAGCGCAACTCAAAGGTTATGTTGATAATGGCTTTAAGCAGGAGGAACTCGCGCTCGACCCTATGGAGACGAGCAGCTATGGCATTTTGGATGCGGCATTACGAGAACGCCTCGATGCTGAGTCGATCGAACGTCATGCGCGGGAAGGCCGGTCGTTCGACGCCGAGGATGTCGCCGAACTCGCATTTTCTGCCGACGCTAGCTTATAAGCCGCTCATTACGGTAGGGCTACGGTGCGGGTCAATGAATCGAGTGCCCGATCCATCGCATCGATTCGGGCATCCACCCCGGTAACGCCGTACCGAGCCGCAATCTCCGACATAGGCACGTAAGCCAGGCTTGCTTTGCCGCCGTCGTCCCAGATAAGCAGCTTGAGAGGCAGCTCAAGTGCAACAAGAGGAAACGCATCCATCAAAGGTGTTCCGCTCTTCGGATTTCCGAATATAAGCAATGTCGTTGGCCGCAGGGTCAAGCCGGCGTCCCGGGCCGCTGCGGATTGGTCGATCGAAGCAAAAACGGTGTTACCCGCTGTGATAATTGCGTCTTTGAGCTTTTCGAGCGTCTCCGCATAGGAAAAGCGGCTCGTCTTTGTCACGATATTGCCTCCCTCAAAGCCGATTGAAACACGCCTCAGGCAAATGCATTTACATCGATGATGGCTTGTGCAAACGCGCGTGGTGCTTCGTGCGGCAGGTTGTGGCCCACGTTTCCCGTCATGAGCCCGTACTCATATTTGCCGGTGAACTTGGCGCGGTAGGCTGCGGCGGAAGGGTGTGCGGCCCCGTTTGACTCGCCTTCCTGACGATCGCAGGTACGGGAACGGGGAGACCATAGGCCAGCCGCCTTTCCAGATCGTCATACTTTGACTCACCCTGAGCTACGCCGATCCGCCAGCTGTAATGTGGATCACAAGAGCGACGTGGTCGGGGTTGTTAAACAAGGCCGCCGTGCGATCGTGGGTAGCATCGTCGAAGTTCCATTTTGGCGAGGCGGTTTTCCAGATCAGCTTGTTAAACGCCGATAAGTTTTCACGGTAGCCGGCGAGCCCGGTTTCCGTGGCACAATAATACTGATACCAAATGCATATTCCGCCGCCGGAGGCGATGGCATTTTGTTGGCGGCGCGGTTGCCGATCAGATAACCACTCAGGGTGACGATCGCCTTGCAGCGCTGCGGCCAAAGGACGGCAACGATATCGACCGTCCGCGCCCCCAATCGAACCCCGCGAGAATTGCCTTCTCGATCTTGAGCTCATTGCTGGCCATTGCGGAAAGTCTCGCTTGAAAGAAAGGTTGTCGAACCGTAGCCGCGCAGAAACGGCACGATTACCCGGTAGCCAGCCGCAGCCAGTATCGGAGCGACGTCGACGAAGCTGTGAATGTCATACGGCCAACCATGCAAGAGAATTACCGGAGTGCCGGTGCTTGGACCCGCCTCGGCATATCCAATGTTGAGAAGGCCGGCGTTGATCTGCCTGGGTGAGGCGAATGAGGTTAGCGTTCCTGGGTGCCCCTAGCTGCGCCGCAGCAATACTTATGGCCGCAGCGCCAAAAAAGCGGCGGCGATTTACGTTCAAAGGGCTCGGCATCCAATTCTTCCTTTCCTGAGTCTCCGTTTTGCAAGTCGGACCGCGGCTTTCGCGGAGGTCTGCAGAAATGTAACGCTGATGTAACGCGGCTCTGATAGCCTATTCCGTGGAATGTAGAAGCGGTCCGCGTGGAGGCACAAATCCGAGGAGAAGCGTTATGAAGGTTTTATATGCTCTCATCGCAAGTTCGCTAAGTCTCCTGCTCGTTGCATGCGGCGGCAACAGCGGAATCTTTCCCTCTTCCTCAGCGCTTACCATTGCTAACACGGCTGTTTTGCCGAATTATAAGAGCCTCAAGGCCCTCTATGTCGTCTATACCGACCACGTGGGCGTTCAAGTCCTAGACAGTGGCGGCTATAAGGTTCAGGCGACGATCATAAATGGCCTCGCGCGTCCTCCAGCCGCGGCCGCGGAGCCAAACAATATAATATCCTTCGTGTAAGAGGAATGAAAATGACAAAACCACGTAGCTGTGCGCGACTTACGACTATCACCGTGTTGGCAATCGGGTACCTTACCGCTTGCAGCGGTTCGAACCCGCCGGCATTGCCATCTTTGTCGGCAGCCACTACTAGCGAATCTGAAAGCATGCCGGCCTACCGCCATCCAAAAGGTAAGTATGAAACCATAGCGGTCAAGCTCCGCCGCAAGGGCGGTACGTTCAGCATGAACCCGTATGACGGTTTTACGTTATCTGGTGGCTATAGTGCGAATAACGCCTCTAATCGCACGACACTCGCAATAACAAATAGTGGTGCGGCAAATCCGCTCAACGCTCCAACGCCCTCTTACGGTACGCCTGTACTGTTTATAGAAGCCGCCGTCAAACCTCGCTCCGTCGCCTTCCAAGTTGGTCACAGCAGCGTTACGATACAATCGACTTCACTACAGAGTGGCGCTTACTACGACATTGTCGCTTACGCGGGCGATCGTCAAGTAGCATCCTATGCTTCTGCATACCCTGCTAATAACGGGGAACTGGTCGTCCAGACGCCATTCAGCGGCCTATCTATTACGCCCGGCGAACCGGTTACAATCGAACTTGTCGCGTTATCAGCAGAAAGTCTGCTTGTGCCTTGCTCAAGCTGTAACAATGGTGCCGTTGATTACTACAACGCGAACGCTCCAGGCGGTATCACGGCGTCTACCGCCGTTTCATACGCCAATTCCGTTGCCGTGGACGATTCGGACAACATATATGTTGGCGCAAACTCCGCAACTGAGTGCCAGGGGCTCATAATTGAACTTTACTCTATTGGCGGCACGTTTAGTTACACCGATAATTTAGGATGCGAAAGTCAACCACGAAGCATCGCTCCGGCGAGTGGCGCTTCGCCGGCATTCGACGCCGCGGAGGCTGTTAGCTATCAGATGCTGTCATTTCCCGATCAGGGTGTGAATAGCTCGTTCGGCTATACCGATCCCAACCTTATAGCGTTAGCGACAATCACGGTAGACGGCGCGAATAACGTTTATCTAGGCGGAACAAATAGCTCGAACGCTCCTGAAGTAGACTTTCTGACGCCAAGTCAGCAGCTGAGCAGCTTGGGGCTACAGCTTTCGGGCACTCCCACGGCACTTGCTATTGATACGCAAGGCGATCTGCTCGTCGCCGAATGCGGAGTCGGAATCGCCGTTTTTCCTCCAGGCGCGACAACTCCGAGTTCATTCTACGACGCTCACAATTGTCCGAGCTCGATGGTTTTCGGAAACGGTGGAAATTGGCTCTATGTAATAGATCACGGTATACAGCGCGGCTACTACAACGTTTTCGTCTATGAATATCCCGGAGGAGGCGTCACGACTGAGTGGTACGACGGAATGCCCTATCAGGACTTCCCGACACAGATTGCGATTGAACCGCGAGTTCCGTTATTTAATCCCGACCTCTATCGGAAAGAACGCCCCTACTGGAAGTACTGGGGTGACCTTAAACGCAACCCGAAGCCAACGTCGAAGCGCACGGTGAATTTAAATTGAGGTGTCTCTGCGCTCGCCCGTTTTTACGGCGATAGTGTAAAGACGGTTCCGCAACCTTGGTGCTCGCTGCATGCCTGCCCGCCACCTTGATATGTCGTGCCGTAGAGCATTTGCTTCAAGCTGATCAGGCCTGCTGCCGGATATTCCCCATCGCTTCCGCCAGCAAAGCTGTAGAGTACGGTCTCCGCACCAGCTGTCGTGACAGAGAAGACCGTTCCGCAACCCGAAGAGCCGCACGCCGTCCCGGTACCGCCGAAAAAAGTCGTGCCGTAGAGCAGGCCGTTTACGGCATTTAAGGGGGCTTGTGGATTTTGACCGTCGCTGCCGCCGGCAAAACTGTATAGGACGCTCTCCGTACCGGTGGTGGTGGCGGAGAAGATCGTCCCGAGATTCGACGTTCCACCGTGATAGGTCGTACCGTAAAGCGTTCCGTTCTCATTCGTCAGTGAGGCTTCCGGCGACTCACCGTCCGCGCCAGCTTTAAAGTCGTAAACGATGGTTTCGATTCCCGACGGCGTGATCTTGAACACGGTGCCGCATGACGGACCGTTGCAGCCGGATCCGCCCCCGGCGGTCGTGCCATAGAACGCAGCCCCCACTTTCGTTAGGCCGGCCAACGGGATAGCCCCATCGGCCCCTCCTGCAAAGCTGTGTATGACGCTTTCGACACCGGACGTAGTTACCGAGAACACCGTGCCGCACCCGATCTGCGAACAGCTTTGGCCACCGCCGAGTTGGGTCGTGCCATAAAGCGTGCCTTTGAAGTCGAGTAAATTTCCGCTCGGGCTTTGCCCGTCGCTGCCGCCTTGGAAACGGTACAGCACGTTCTCAATTCCGCTCGTCGAGATCGAGAAGAACGTCCCGCAACCTAGTCCGCCGTCGCATGCGGTATCGCCACCGTAGCCGGTCGTTCCGTAAAGCGTTCCATCGACGTCGATTAGACCGCCCCCCGGGCCGGAGCCGTCGGTGCCGCCTGCAAAGCTGTACAACACCGTTTCAACGCCTTTCTTGGTGATCTTGAAGACGGTCCCACATCCGCCGCCACATGCCGGGTTTCCGCCCCCTTGGGATGTACCGTAAAACGTGCCGTTCACGTTCGTAAGAGCGACGAACGGATAAGCAGCATCGGCTCCGCCAGCGAATCTATAAAGAACAGTTTCGGAGACAGAATTCGGTGACGTATGACGTTGCGGCGACGTATGTTGCAGAAGGGGCGGCGCTGGCGAGCTAGACACCGCGCCAGAACATCCCGCAAGTAGCGCGACGATAAGGCACGGCGCGCGGCGTATTTCTGATGCAATACGCACGGATTCAAACACCGTCAGCCGTCGGCATGCGACACGTTGATTCATTTCTTAGCGCAACTCCTCACTCGTCAAAGCTTCGAAGACCGAGACGCCGGCCCCGCCACAAAGGCAACAGCGCAATCGCGCGGTCAACCCATTGACCGCACAACGAGCGTACGATGGACCCGTTACACCAGCGTTAAATTTAGCGGGACCACCTCGACGGCGGCCAGAAAACTGGCGTCGCGCTTGCTCTATGCATGGAGGAGGTCGAAGGCCCCTGTCCCCTCAGAAGGTTGCCCCCAACGCCGGAGCATTCGACGAGGTGCTGCTTGCCCCAGAGGTGTTGCGAGGGCGCTTGATCGATCGAATCAGCCGTGCCGCGCCGCGGCTTATCCGGCTGATCGCCCCGGCCGGCTACGGCAAGACGACTCTCGTTCACCAGCTCGGTAGTGGCTATGCGCGCTTTGCGGTATGCGATTGCGACGGAGCTCAAACTCTGATCGAATTATCGCGGCGCATCATCAGTGCATCGAGCTTCGGGTTGACCGAGCGCGCGGACTCACTTGCCCGGCAAATGGTTTCGCTCAAGGCGGACGAGCCCTCTCACTGGCGCGACCTTGCGCTCAGAGCTTGGACGGCCGACGACCCTGTCGACGAGCTATTCGTCTTCGATAACCTCGAGGCGCTCTACGATGCAACCGACTTGCAAGACCTCATTGCTCGACTCCTCGCAGAAAACCCGGCCTGTCGCACCGTAGCGTTCTGCTCTCGAGTGCCGGTAACGGTTCGGGTGCCACGCCATTTGCAGCCGCATTTAACGCTGACGATCGGCGTAGACGATCTTGCTTTCGATCACAACGAGTTTCTCGCAGCGTTCGAGCGCATTCAGGTACAGCGCGAAGTATTAAATCAAATCGAACAGATGACGCGTGGCTGGCCTCTAGCGGTTCGGCTTTTTCGTCGCCTGGTCATCGAAAGCGGTTCCTCCGCCGTGCCGCTCGAGCCTGACGCAATCGCATTTGCCGATCTTTACGACTATCTTCGAGATCACGTCCTAGGGTTGATGGGGCCGCATCATATTACTGCGCTGCTGGCGTGCACGGCCATCCCGGATGCGACAGAGCTGGATATTGCATCGGCATTTCATGACGACACGAATGTGCGCGAAACGCTGACCGAAGTACTTCCGTTCCTGGCCCGAACGGGAAAGGACTCATTTGCGCCGCACCCGCTAATCTCTCAGACGCTTCGCGAGCGCTTCCCTAGTCGGTGTAAGGCGATTTTGAAAACCGTCGCGGACGCTCACGATCACGCGGGCAATTGGTTACAGGCCGCACGACTCTATCTTGCTGGCGGTGACATCGAGCGCGCAGCCGAAGCTCTCAACGCGCACGACACCTTCGTCGTGCCTACCTGGCCACTGAAATTCGCGGAGATCGTGACGCAGATCCCCGAGGAAATCGCTATACGATATCCTGCGCTTTACTCAGCCACGAGTATTCTGCGAGTGCCGCAGCTCACGCCGGAGGAGTGGGCGGTAAAAACGTCGGTGGTCTGGGAAGCATTGCCTGCCGACACGCTCCCGCATACTCGTGCGTCCGCGTTCGGCGCGTACGCCGCGGCCCTTATGAATTTAGGCAAACTCGACCAAGCCAATGAACTGCTTCGAGCCTATGAGGCTTCGCGACGTCCCGACGATTTTGCCGGAGCAATGTGCGCAGCCCTGATTGGTACGGGCATCGCAACTTGGCGAGGCAGGTTTTCCGGACTCGAGCAAAGCCGAACGGAGATGTCACCCGTCATCTCAGCCTCCGCAGGTTGGCACGCTCAATTTCTTTACGAGTTTGACGCACGTCAGTATCGTTGTAACGGCGACTGGGGCGCCGAGCGCCGTACGCTCGAGCACGCCCTGGACTTCGCGCGCAAGAGCAATATGCCGACAATACCTCTTTGGGTGCTTACCTACCAGGCTTTTGGGGCGTGGCTGGCGGGAGACGACCGTTACTATGAGGCAAGACTCGCGGAACTAGAAGCAGAGATCTATGAGGGCGCCGCCAAGGGATTCTCGTTTTTTGTAGACTGCGCTCGAGGCCGCGCCGAATCGACCTCCTCTGGTTACGAACGCCCTGAGATACGGTCATATGCCCTCCTAATTGCCGCAGCGGTTGCGTCGACCGAAGCAGAGCGTCGACGGTGGGCTGTGCAGGCGCTCTCTGCAGCTGAGAGCAGCGGTCAGCCATTCGCCCATATATTAGCGCGGGTGGCATTAGCGGAGCTCGACATTGCTGTTCGCGAAGAGAATTACGAAAGTGCCGTCTCGCTCGCCGACGCTGTGGAATCGGAACCGCTACGTGAAGCATTGAGCGCTCTGCGCAATCAATCGGCGCGCGGCAACATGCTCAAGGCGTTCGCACGGCGATTTCAACAGTTCGAGCCCCGCGCACGGGAACCACTCGCTATCCAGCTTATGCAAGGCCGGGTATGTAGGGGCGGCGTGGCACTCGACTTGATGAAACGGGAGTTCGAATTACTCTGCGTTCTTGCCCTGAAAAAGAAGCCAATGTCTACGGACGACCTCCTCGAACTCGTCTGGCCGAACCAGAGCGGATCGAGCAGCGTCGTGCGCGTTTACGCGGCGCGCTTACGCACGCGCCTCGGCAGCGACGTCGTTATCCGCGCGCGAGACGGCTACTCCATCGCGATCCCAGTGCTGGTTGACCTCCTCGAAACCGAGGCACGCTGCCGAAGCCTCGATCTCGAAAGTCCCGACCCCGCTACCATACCGTCGATCAAGTCCCTTTTCGATGCTCTGTGCGTGAGCGCTCCGTCATGGCTCGTGAAGCGCGAGTGGTTTGCGCCATATGTTCCGAGGATCGAAGAGCTCCGTCGGAAACTTGGATTGACGATCGCTCGCTACTGTCATGCGAATGGCGATGAGCGCGGCGCGCTCTCGGCGGTCGCGGAACTCACGGCCCTCGACCCTTGCGACGAAAGGGCGCGCGAACTTGCCATCAAGGTTTATCTCGGCACGGGAGACCAGTTGAACGCTAAACGCGAATACCGTCTCTACCGCGAAGCGCTGGAGAAGAGTCTTGGAGCCGAGCCGCCGCGCTGGCTCGCCGAGCTAGTCTCTGCGACCTAGCAGTTTTAGAGAAACATAGCGCCCACAAACGAAGGTTCACGCTTTCTTCATACTTCGCTGATATCTGTTAAGGAATCCAAGCTCATCGGAGGGATCAAATGCATAAGACTCACCTTACGGGCGCACTCGCCGTTTCGGCTCTTTTCCTCAGCGCCTGCACCCAAGCGACTGGTCCGGCCGGCCCCACGACTCCGAGCAGCACTCGTGAAGCGCTTCGAGGCAGAGGCCAGACCTCGTCAATGATCTATTCGGTCGAAGAGTACGGATATTCGGTGAATGCCTATTCGCCGTCGGCAAACGGAAACGTAGCGCCGGCCCTACAGATCGCCGGCAGCCAAACCAAGCTCTACGAGCCGGAGGGGATGGCCGTCGATTCTGCGGGCAACGTCGCGGTCGCGAATTCCGGGCAAAATATCACGCTGTACCCTGCCGGCGCGAATGGCAACGTCGCGCCCATGGCCACGATCACTTGCGGCGGCCCGGATTTCGGTGACGAGCCGTACGAGCTAGCATACGATCAGAATGGAGCGCTCTACGCGCTCTACGTCGGCGGTTACCATGCCGACGTCATATCGATTCAGGTATACGAGCCAGGGCAGCAATCGGGCTGCATTCACGGAACACACATCATCACCGGCAATCGAGTCCGCCTCTTCGGCTACGGAGGGTTGACCGTTGCAAACGGCATGATTTATAACTCCAGCGATGACTCCATCGACGGATACCACACGAGCGACAACGGAAACGTTTCCCCGGCACTCGTGATCCGCGGGTCGCATACGCGGCTGAAACAAGGCATGGGAATGGCCGTCGATGCATCGGGGGCAATCTACGTGGCCAATCGTACGAACGTGCTCGTCTTCGGACCGGGAGCCCACGGAAACGTCGCTCCTCTCGCCGTCATTGCCGGCAAGAAAACCGGAATTCCAACCGGCTATGGCGCGACGGCCGTTACCGTCGACGGCAGCGGTGAGATTTTCGTGGCGGTCGAGAACTCGCAGCAGGTACCGGCGATCCTCGTTTTTGCGAAAGGCGCGAACGGAAACGCAACGCCGATTCGCACGATTCAAGGCGCCAGCACTGGCTTAACCTACATTCCGGAGATGGGCTTTAAGCCCTAGCTAGCCGCCGCACGGGTTCAGCGGTGCTACGATCTTCGAATCATCCGAGCAGTCAGTTCGGTGCGGTTGCGTACGCCAAGCTTTCCGAAAATCGACGTCAGATGTTTTTCGATGGTGCGCCTATTGACTGCGAGATGCTCGGCAAGACGTTTGTTTGGGATCCCTTTAACGACTAGTGCGGCGATTTCGTGTTCCCGCGGTGAGAGCAACGATGCCTGCACGTCGGGCGCGATCTCGCATGGCGGAGCGACGCCGCACAAGTCGCGCATCGCTATCTCGTGGGCTGGCCACTCCAGTTCGCGATACTTCAACGCGGCTTGCGTCGCGTAGCTTTTGAGCGCCTCGCCGTCGCCGATACGATTCGCCGCCACCGCCCGCACATGCGCCGCCGTGGCCGCATAAATCGGCAAGTCACTCATCTGCTCAAGGGCCGGCAGATGCGAGAGCGCCAGTGGCAGCGTTGCTTCGTCCCCCAGCTCTGCAGCGGCGATCAACGTTTCGGTTGCAGCAAACGGGCCCGCCAATAACGTCATTGCGTCCCGAAGCGTGCGCGACGCCTCTTCGTTCTCGCCTCGCACGCGCAGCCATCGCGCATAAGGCCCGGCGATGCGTCCCAACGTCGAATTGATGCGGCTTCCCAGCGCGTTTTTCACCGCTTCGGAAGAGGCGCAGCGCAAGGCCAGCTCATCGTCGCGCAACGCACAGGCGAGCGTTAATGCGGCCGCCGCCAGCACGACGGGTGCCGTCGTAGTCGTCTCGGGAATCGAGAGCCCCTGTGCGATCGCCGCGCGAGCGAGCTCCCATCGCCCTGCGCGTTCGTGGAGTAACGCTGCGTTGGCGGAGGTGACGGCCTCGAGTCCATGCAGCCGGCGTTCTCGCAGTTCCGGCTGGATCGTGTCGAAGATCTCCAACGCTTCCTCGTCGGCGCCAAGAACGCCGAGGCTGAAACCGGCGTTGAAGCGCGCGCGCAGCGCCGCCTCCGGGCTCTCCGATTGGCAGCGGCGGCTGTATTCGTCGGAGGAATGGCGCACCGCGGCCAGATCGCCGCGAACGGCCGCCGCGTAGGTCAGCGCGCTGGCATAAATCGCACTTTCGCTGGCCGCCTCGGCGCGGGCGATCCACTTCGCCGCCACCTTCGTCTCACATCGGTCGAGGTAGGTGAACGCCAACGAAACGTAGAGCTTCGCTTTTTCCACGGCGGCTCTATCCGAGAGGCGCGAGATTGCTCGCCGCAAAATGGCGCGCGAGGCGATCGCGTCTCCGCCGATGCGCGCCTGAGCGCTCATCGACAGGTAGAGCTCCGCAACGCGTCGCTCGTCGCCGGTCTCTTCGAACGTTTGCGCCGCAGTTTCATAGAGGCCGGCCGCAACGTCGGCCCTTCCGTCACGGGCCGCAGCTGCGGCGGCTTTTTCTTGAAGGCGCCCGCGTACGCGCGCATCTTGGGCGCCGATGAGCGCGCGTTCGAAGCAGAGGCGCGCGTCCGCGTACGCATGCACCGCGAGCGCCTCGTCGCCGGCAAGCTCGTTGTAACGCAGCGCCTGTGCAAGGTTCTGCGCCGCCCATGCGTGATAGCCAAGGTCGAAGGCGCTTGCGCCGTTCCGCTCCAGTGCTTCGAGCATGCTTTGATGCAGCGGTATGAGCTCGTCGCGCAGCATTGTTTCATAGATTGCGTGGCGCGTAATTGCGTGGCGGAATGCGTAGGCGACGGGCGCGGCAGATACTTCTTCGATGAGTTGCAAGTCGCGAAGTCGTCGAAGGCCGTTGAAGACGCGCTCTAAAGGCTCGGCGCAAATGGACGCCAACAGTCTTGCGTCGAAGCGGCGGCCGAGAACGGCCGCGCGCGTCAAAATTCCGCGTGACGTCTCGTCGAGCCCCGCACAGCGTTCGAGAACTGCGGCACGAATCGTCAGCGGCAAATCGGAGAACGCGCGGACCGATACGGAGCGCTCGAGCGCGTTGCGCAGAAGCTCTTCGGCGAAGAACGGATTGCCTTCGCTGCGTTCTACGATCTCTGCGATAGTCTGCGCGGGTAGTGGCGCTCGTTCGCCGAGAGCGAGCGCTGCGACTTGGCGCAGTTCGGCATTGCTCAACGGTCCTAGCTCGATACGGTACGCCGACGCGCCCCGTTGAAATCGCGGTAAGAAGTTCGCTAGCGAACTTTCGCCGGTCTCGGAGGGCGAGCGATAGGTAACGACGAGCAACAGCCGCATCGACACCAGCATCGGCAGCACGTGAAGCAGAAACCGTAAGGAGCCTTCGTCCGCCCATTGCGCGTCTTCGACGATAAAGACGGCATGACGTCGCCGACACGCGGCGGCAAGACGCTCGGTCAGCGCTTCGAGGTGCGCCTCCCGGCTAAGCTCGTGAGAGAGCTGCGAGGCGGCCCCGATGCCGGCGAGCGCCTCGAGCACGGGCGCATACGGGGCGTTGCCGAACTCGCGCGCGACGCCGATCCCAAGCGCTGCGCGGCCGCCGCTGAGCGTACCGCGAAACTCGGCAAGAAGCCGGCTCTTGCCCATCCCTGCATCGCCGGAGAGCAGCACGCACGAGCCTTTTCCGTGCGCGGCCGCCAGCCGGCGGTCAACGAGCAACTGCAGCTCGCGCGTACGGCCAATGAGGACCGGACAAAGAATCGGACCGGTTACCATCGCGACCGTTCCCTATTCGCGCAAAAGGTACGGTTTTCCGACATACCGGAGCCGCCCCGGCCGAGGTACGGTTACTATCAAAGGTTCGTTGCGAGGGAGGTTCCCAATGTGTAAACACTTCCGTTGGCTCGGCATATCCGGGCTGATTCTGCTTTCAGCGGTCCTGTCGGGGTGCGGTGGCACCGGCTCCGCACCAGCGGTCGACTCGACGCTCGCCCGGCCGGCCGCGCAAACGCCTGTATCCTCATCAGGTACGCGCGACGACTTTGCGTCAAAGGGCAAAACGCTGAACTGGCCCGAGCTGGGCTTCGATGCCGGGCACTCAGGCTACAACCTGCACGAGACGATTCTTTCAGCCTCCAACGTCTCGGATCTGCAGCACACCTGGAGCACCAGCGCCAGCGGCGCCATTCAAGGCGTTGATGCCATGGTTGAGGACGGCGGTCTGATTTTCGTCGAATCAGGCGGCAGCGGCAGCTACGATGTGACGGCCGTTAAGGCATCCGATGGAACGCCGGTGTGGACGTCGCAACCACTCGATCTCAACGGCGCGTATCCGATGGGAATCGCGGCAGGCTCGGGCCTCGTCTTTGTCGGGTGCAACGTGAGTGGCCAGGGAATGTGCGCCTTCAAACAATCGAACGGAAGGCTCGCCTGGTTCCACGGCGTGAGTAGCTTCCAAGTCCCGCCTGCGTATGCCAACGGGCTCGTCTTTTTCAACATGTCCACCAACTGTGAAAATTGTGTCAGTGAGGTTGCGCTCAACGCGAAAACCGGTGCGGTGGTTTGGGCGGACGGCGGCTGGGACGCGGCCGCAGGCGTTGCTGCCATTGCCAACGGCACCGTTTATTTCACGTGCGGACCGGTTAACGGGACGGTCAACCTTTGCGCATTCAACGCTTCCAGTGGAGCCTCGCAATGGGAGTGGACTCCGCCGGCCAGCATGAACGTTAGCAGTTCGGTCGCTGTTTCCGTCGCGAACGGTGTGGCGTACCTTGTGCTCAACCTCAACAGCAGCCCGAGCGGCTATAGTTACCAACAGGCACTCGTCGCAATCAATGCCAAGACCGGCGCCACGATCTGGACGTTCTATGAACCCGGTAACGGCGTGAACGGCAACTGGGGCAACGCCTTACCCGCGGCAGCCACGAAAAGCAGCGTCTATTGGGTAGGCGGCGACACGGCGATGTACGCGCTCAACGCCAAGACCGGTACACAGCTATGGGCCAACGTTGACGCGCCTTGTTACTTCCAAACGTCGCCTTCCATTGCGAACGGCGTGGTGTACGCGATACCGACCGTTGGTTGCAACCAAAGTGAAGCGCTGGGCGCAAGCACGGGGGCGGAGTTATGGCTGGCGCCCGGAAGCGACGGAACCGCTCCAAATGGCAGTGTCTCACCTCCCATCATCCTCAACGGCACGCTCTACGCGCAATGCTGGGCGCTCTGCGCGTATAACCTTCCTACACCTCGCCGCCATCGTTAAGAGCACCCTGTCGCTCCCGTGGCTCACGCAGCGTCTCCCAAGGCCGCACGGATTCGAACGCCCTCGCAACGCGAAGCACGAGATCGTCCTGCAAGAGCGGTGCAACAATCTGCAAGCCGACCGGCAAACCGCTCTCCGTCATGCCGCAGGGAACGCTCGCGGCGGGCTGGAGCGTCAGGTCGAACGGATAGCTATAGGGCGCCCACCGCATCCAGTCGTCGCCAAACCGGCCATCGGGCGGCGTGTTGTGACCGACTTCGAAAGGAGTCGTCGCAACGGCCGGCGTCAGTAGCACGTCGTACTTGTCGTGGAACTCCGACATTTGCTGATAAAGTGGCGCGCGCGCGTTGACCTGAGCCATAAAATCAATCGCCTTCACGTCTGCGCCGGCTTTCGCGCAGGCCACGAAACCCGGATCGCATTCGTTCCAGCGCTCCTGCGGGATGTCGCGGAGCTCGCTCATCGATCCGGTCGTCCAAATCATTCGAATGATGTCGTAGGGATCGTTCCACGGCGGATTCGCTTCTTCGACGTACGCCCCGCATTCTTCGAAGGCACGTGCACCGGCGGCGCAGATGCGCTCGACTTCGCCATCAAGTTGCTGCACGAAGTTCAGTCGCGGACTCCACGCGATGCGCAAGCCGCGAACGCCGTCGTCGAGGGTGCTGCGGTAATCCGGCGGGTCGTTCTGCAACGCCCAGATGTCGCGACGGTCCGGGCCGGCCATCGCCGTCAACATCAGCGCAGCGTCGCGTACGGTGCGCGTCATGGGGCCGACGTCTGAAATGAGTGCAAAGGGTAATGGAGGATAGCCCGAAACGCGCCCGTGTGTAGGCTTCAATCCGAAGACGCCGCAGAAGCTGCTGGGGATGCGAATGGATCCGGCTGAATCCATGCCGATGTGCAGCGCGCCCATATTCAACGCGGCGGCGGCCGCCGCACCCGCCGACGAACCGCCCGTCGTCATGCGCGTGTCCCAGGGGTTACGCGTAATACCGTAGAGCGGGCTGTCGCCGAGCGCCTTCCATCCCGCCTCGGGAAGCGTCGTCTTCCCGAGCGGAATCGCTCCCGCACCGAGCATTTCATCGACGGCAGGCGCGTTCTCCGTTGCCGGATCGGTCGGCGTCCCTTTGGAGCCGCCGCGCACGGGAAAGCCGCGCCATAAGAGGGCGTCCTTGATGGTGAACGGGACGCCGTCGACGATTCCGCGCGGCTCGGAGCGCATCCAGCGAGTCTCGCTCTCTGCGGCCGCGGCGCGGGCGCCCTCGTGGTCGACGATGCAAAATGCGTTCACGATCGGATTGAAGCGATCGATCGCTTTGAGCATCGCATCGACGGCATCACGCGGGGAGAGCGTCTTGTTGCGGTACGCGCCGACGAGCGCCGTCGCATCCATCAAAAGAATTTCGTCCATAAACGGGTACCTACCACATAATGCCGCTGGAATATCGAAGCGATATCGTCCTCACCGAAGAGTCGTCGCCGGACGAGCCAACGATCCGTGCATTTAAGGAAGGTGTCGACGACTTCAACTTCGCGGCGGCCGGCCCAGACGGGTATGCCGCATTTTGGATCATCGGCCGTGACGTCTCCGGTGCGGTACGAGCCGGTGCCCATGGAAGCACTTCCTGGGAATGGCTCTTTCTCGATTGGCTCTGGGTTCACGAATCGCTTCGCCATCACGGGATCGGTTCCGACTTGATGGAACGCGCTGAGAAAATTGCGCGAGAACAGAAATGCCGCGGCGTGTTCTTAAATACGTACTCTTTCCAAGCGCCGCGGTTTTATCAGCGCCTCGGTTACGAAGAGTTCGGTCGGCTCGCCGATATGCCGCCCGGCCACACGCGCATATGGTTCGCGAAGCGGCTGTAGCGGCGGATCGCTACGCCGCCTCGCACGCGTTATATCAACGCGCGCGCGCAGTCATCCCCGGAGGCATCCAACTCGACGGGGGAAAGCCCCTGCTGCGCGGTGGCTGGTCGCCGCTGTATTTCGATCGCGCACAAGGCGCGTACGTTTGGGACGCCGATGGCAACCGCTACATCGACTTCATCATGGCCTACGGTCCGTTCGTGCTGGGCTATGGGCATCAAGCCGTCGACGCTGTTGCATTTGCGCAATTCCAGCGCGGCAACCTTATTTCGATGAATCACCCACTGCATGTCCAGTTCATTGAAGAGCTGCTGCAGCGCTTTCCATACGCCGAGATGGGCGCATTCTTCAAGTCCGGCTCGGAAGCAACAACGGCCGCGTTACGCATCGCCCGGCGTGCTACCGGGAGGCGCGCCGTTGCGCGATGCGGTTACCACGGCTGGCACGATTGGTGCCATCCGAACGCGGATTTCGTTCCTGCCGCACTCGACGAGCAAGTTCTGGCCTACGACGCACTGCTGACGCAATCGCTCGAGCGGCTCTTCGTCGAGCATCCCAACGAGATTGCGGCGGTCATCCTGGCGCCCGAGATGGTTCATCCTCCAAACCGTGAGGCGGTTGCCGCCGTTGCGGCACTCGCCCAAAAGAATGGCGCGCTCTTCATTATGGATGAGGTCAAGACCGGATTGCGCGCGCCGGGTGGTTCGATGCAGAACTTCTACGGCATTAGGCCCGATCTGACTACGCTGAGCAAAGCCCTTGGGAACGGCTGGCCGATCGCCGCGCTCGTCGGTACCCGCGACACGATGCGTCACGGCGAAGGCCTATCGCTCTCGGCGACCTACCACGGCGAGACGTCTGCAATGGCCGCAGCGATTGAAACGATGCGCATCGTGGAGCGAGAGAACGCGGCGGCGTATCTAGAAGGCCTAGGTCAGCGTTTCATCACCGGATTGAATGCGGCGGCGGCGCGTAACCACGTTCAAGCGCATGCCTACGGCGAGCCCATTGCGGCAATGCCGTTCCTCAAATTTGCCGACGGCTCAGGCGATGTCAAAGAGCATTTTTACGCCAATGTGCTTGCGCATGGCATCCTTCTGCATCCCAACCATCTCTGGTACGTCAGCACGGCCCATACGGAGCGCGATATCGACGATGCCCTGACAATCGTCGACGAGGCGATGGCGCGTTTAGCTCAGTGACGCCTTTAGCTAAGGAGCTCGCACAGTGCGCGTATAAATGGTCGTCCAGTTCGTTTCCCACGTCTTGCCGTTATCCGGCGAAAACGCTTGCTCGAAGTAAGGATGATCCCCCGGCAAAACACGCCACTTAAAGCGCACGATGATTGGCTTTTGGTCGTGCTTATCGCGCGCATAGAACTGGCCCACGCCGTGGGTATCGAACTCTCCAACTTGCGGCGGCGGTACCAGTCCGCGCGTTTGGGTTCCCCACCACAGCGACCATTGATGGGTCCGTGCGTTGTACATTCGAAGGGTCATACCCACGACGTGGCTTCCGGGGCAGCGGAGGTCGCCGTCTTCCACGTCGCCGTATCCATGCCAGAATGGCCGTATCGTTGAATAGCCGTAGCAATCATACCACTCGTGATCGTTGCTCAGCCGCCGCTTGAGCAGACGGTAGTGCGTGCGCCACGTGCCAAAAAGAAAATTGAAATCGTTATGCCCATCTCGAATAGTCGGCGTGACCGCGATCTGCGAACGCACCGGGATCCCACCGCCGACGATCAGCGCTGCGGTCATCAATAGCGCTGCGAGAGCAGGTACGCGGCGCGTCAGCAAAGGGCTAGTTCGGACTCATCACGACTTTTAGGCAATCGTCGTCGTGCTTTGCGAAAGTGCCGTAGAAGCGCGCGGCGTCGTCGAGCGGACCGCGATGCGAGATGATCGTCGCTGGGTCTATTTCCCCCGCGATAACCCGATCTTGTAAATCGCGCATATAGCGGTGCACGTGGGTCTGGCCCCCACGCATCTGCAAGCCTTTACCGAAGAACGCGCCCATTGGAAATGTGTCGACGAAGCCGGTATAAACGCCTGCCACCGAAACGCGACCTCCCGGTGCACAAGCATGGATGATCTCGCGGAGAACGTGGGGCCGATCCATCTCCAGCTTCACTGCCTGCTTGACGTAGTCGATTGCTGCGTCGGGAGCCGTGCTGTGCGCTTCCATTCCGACGCAGTCGATGACACAGTCAGGGCCGCGTCCGCCGGTCATTTCGTAGAGCGCCTCCAAAATGTTGCTGACTTTGTCGTGATTGATCGTTTCAGCACCAGCGTCTCTCGCAACTTTGAGGCGATAATCGAACCGATCGATCGCAACGACACGCGCCGCCCCGAGCATGAAGGCAGAACGTAAGGCGAACTGTCCCACCGGTCCACACCCCCAAATGGCCACGACGTCACCCTGCTCGATGTCGCAGTTTTCGGCTGCCATGTATCCGGTTGGAAAAACATCGGTCAGAAAGACGGCCTGCTCGTCGGTAACGCCGTCGGCAATCTTTACCGGGCCGAAATCGGCAAACGGAACCCGCACGTATTGCGCCTGGCCCCCCGAGTACCCGCCATACAGATGCGAGTAACCGAACAGGCCGCCGGCGTTGTGCCCGTACATGACATCGAGCAGTTCCGCGTTCGGATTGGCGTTTGCGCACAATGCGGTCTTTCCGCGCGTACACGGCTCGCAGCGTCCGCACGAAATAGCGAACGGTACCATGACGCGATCGCCTTTTTGCAGATTCTCGACGGCCGCTCCGCATTCCACGACGCGGCCGACGAACTCGTGCCCAACGATATCGCCGGGCTTCATCATCGGAATAAGCCCGTTATACATGTGAAGATCCGAACCGCAGATCGCGGTTTTCGTAACCTCCACGATCGCGTCGCGCGGATTTAGAAGCTGGGGATCGTCGACTTGCTCAACGCGCAAGTCTTGTTTCCCGTGCCAAACCGCCGCCTTCATCGCGTTCGTTCTCCGGTTGGAATTTCGCCGGCCTCAACAAGGGCGCGATACGCGCGCAGACCTGCCTTCAACCGCTTTTGATTGAGCTTTTCAGAAGTGGCGTGAATCTCAGTACCTCGCCCCTCCGGCGCGGAAACGAGCGAGCAACGGCAGTCGCCGGAACCCTCGCCGAACGCTCCAGCAAAGACTGCGGCGTCTTCGGTGTCCGCGGCCAAGTTCTCGCGCGACCGTCGGACGGTGATTGTTGCAGCATTCATAACGAGCAGCATACCCGGTCTTGGGTATAGCAAGCTATGCGACGACGTACAATTTTACTCTCGGCGACAGCGCTCGGTGCCGGCCTCTGGCTAGCTCGATCGTTGGCCCGGCGTCCGAAGATCCCACTTCGCAGCCGCGTCGTCGTCATCACCGGCGGATCTCGCGGCCTCGGCCTCATGCTCGCGCGAGAGTTCGGCCGCCGCGGAGCTCGGATCGCTATCTGTGGGCGCAACGAGCGTGCGCTCGAACGCGCGACCGCGGACTTATCCGCGCGCGGCATCGAAACGTTCGCGCGGCGTTGCGACGTGCGGGAGCGCGCTGAAGTCACCGCGTTCATCGCTGCCGTTCGATCGCGATTCGGCGGCCTCGACGTGCTCGTGAACAACGCCGGCACGATCGAAGTCGGCCCAGCATCGACGATGACGGAGAGCGACTATGCCGACGCGCTACGCACGCATTTCTGGGGTCCCTATTACGCAGTCGAGGCGGCGCTTCCGGAACTGATGCAAGCAAAGCGAGGATGCATCGTCAACGTCGTTTCGATCGGCGGCTTGGTTGCGATTCCGCATCTCTTGCCCTATTCCGCGAGCAAATTCGCGCTGGCCGGCTATTCTTTAGGGCTGCGCGCCGAGCTGGCTGCCAAAAACGTCGCGGTCACCACCGTCTGTCCGGGATTGATGCGAACAGGAAGTGCGCGCAACGCTTGGTTCAAAGGACAGCAAGCGGCGGAATATGCCTGGTTTTCGCTCGGTGCAGCTCTGCCTCTGACCTCCGCCAGCGCCACCAGCGCGGCGCGTCGCATCGTCGACGCGACCGCGCGGGCCGAGACGTTGGTCGTTCTGACGTTGCAAGCTCAGTTGCTCGCAACCGTCCAGCATCTCTTCCCGTCATTGACATTACGCGTGCTCGAGATCGTCGCGCGGATATTGCCCGGCGAGAAACGCGAAGGCAACGGGGCAAAGCGTGGTTACGACAGCGAATCGCCTTTAAGTCAGTCGTTCTTAAATGTGCTCGCCCGGCGGGCGGAGGCCGAACTAAACCAGCGCTGAGTTGTTCGCTTTTTTCGCTTCAAGGCTTCGCCGCAGCAATCATCACTTCGTCGCTATCTCTGAGAAGTACATCGATCGCTCTAAAACCGCACAGCCAGATTACATCGCTGCTCTTCTTCGCTTTCGTCGCACCGGATCGCTGCATACGCGCAGACCAGCTCGACCCGCCAGGTATTTTGTGATCCGACAGCTATTAAGCACTCAATGCAATTCATTTCGATTTCCCGCCGGCTTACCGAGCAGTTCTCCGACGAACAGTTCACCGAACACATCGAAGCCGAGCGTGAGCGCGTACGCGAGCTTTACCAAGCCGGAATAGTACGCTCGATTTGGAGCCGCAAGGATGCGCCCGGCGCGATAATGCTTCTGGAGTGTGCGAACGAAGCCGCCGCGCGCGCCGCGGTCGCTTCGTTGCCGCTCGCACAACGCGGGATGCTCGAATTACAAATCGTGCCCCTCTCCCCGTACCCGGCGTTTTTTCCGGTCGACCGCTAAGTGCGCTTTCATACTTTTTTCATGAACCCATGGCAACGTGAAGGACATGATAAAGCAGTCGCTCGCCCTTATTCTCGTCGGCGGCGTGGCCGGTTGCGCCGGCGCCGGGACAGAGATGCTCACTTCGAGCCGAGCACCGGCGTCGATGCATCGGTCCCACACGATGCGGGTGCCGTCGGGCTCGCTTGGTCCTGTGCTAACGACCTCTGACGGGGGTGAAATTTTCGGATTTGATATCGATCAGAACGGAAATGACGGCCTTTTGAGCTCGTCGAGTGGCTCCGACATCTCGGTCCAGACGTTTGATGAAACTACGGGAAAGATCACCAAAACGTTTGGCACAAAGACCGGGAGAGCGGTTCGAAAGGGCGACGACTATGTTACCGACGGCATTTTGTACGGCGACGTCGGCCTTATCGACTTTCAGCGAGCCGGTAAGCCCGGCAAGACACCGGCGCATGACCTTTATCATGTCATCAATCCGGTTTCCGGCCAGAAGTTCACCGGAGGCTGGAACCCGAGCATCGATCTTTTTAACGTACTTCAGTGGGCCGTCAATCAAAGCACGCCCACGAGTGTCTTCTACGGATATCAACGCGAGGGCTCGGATACTCCAAAGCTCATCGTTTCTAACGTCGCGAAAAACACGGTGAGTAAGGTCATCGCGCTCGATTCCCAGCAGTTTGCGTTGGGCGCTGAGCCGCAGCTCGCTGAAGATACCATCCATGACCAAGCCGTCATGGCCACCTCACCAAGTTACGGCGCCGCAGGCGGGCCGCCGCCGGTCATAGCGACCGTCAATCTCAAGTCTGGAAAAGTCAGCGAGTTCAACGGCCTGAACTGCCCCGGTTCAGTGGGCTGCGGCTACGCCGACGGTATCGCTTACGATTCGGCGACGGGCGTCGCATGTACGACGACCGCGCTCGACGGCGGCGTCGAATTCTACAACGTCGCGCAACGGACTGGGGTTTACGAGCACATGCCGGACAAGGATGGCGAGTTCTACGCCGGTTCCTATGTCGTCAACGATTCAGTCAATCACCTTTTCCTGATCGCGCAGCCGTTCTCGAGCACGTCACCGTCGGGTAGCAGCGTCCAGGTATACGATGAGAGCGGATCTTTCGTTGAGTCCATCAATGGATTGAACTTTACCAGCGCGGGATTCTATGTGACCCCCGTCCGCATTGCAATCAACCCAAACAACCGCATCGGCTGGGTGAACGGCCCAAGCGCGGATCAACTGCAAGAGTTTTCGTACTAGTCGCAAACCGACTCGCGGGATTTCCCGCATGGCACGCCAAAAGGCGACGGCGAGGTAACTTCATGCGGAACACAGCACGTTCGATCGCGGCTTTTGCCGGCGGCGTAGCGGTATTGGGAGCCTGTTCGAGCAACGGCCTCTCCAGCACGCCAGCGATGGACGCCGCGTCCGCCTCTCACCGACAACTCGCCGCGCGCCTTGCCGGTGGGAGCCTCAAAGAACTCGCGGTCGTGTACGACGATGATGGCACGGTCATCGGTGTCCTGAACGATAAATACAAGAAGGTTATGTCTATTGCTGACTCAGGCGCGTATAGAGTTTGGATCGATTCAGCCGGAAATTTCTACAGTACAATCTACACCGGGGGGAAATCCTACGCCCAAGAGTTCGACAAGACGGGCAAACTGCTCTACACGTACTCTTCCAGCGACATAATTGTGGCAACCGACGTCACCACTGATTCCAAAGGAAACGTCGTCGTGGCGAGCGGCCAGCCAAGCGATACGGACGACGTCGTCGAGTTTCCTCAGGGGAGCAACAAGCCCAGCGTCATATGCTCCACAGGCCTTGTCAACTCCGGCGTCGCCTTCGACAATAGCGGCAATCTCTTCGTGACGGGCCAAGAAGGTGGGAACGGCGTCATTCAAGAGTATAAACGCGGCCTTTCGGGCTGCTCGGGCACTGCGCTTGCCGTTACGGTCAATTACCCGCAGGGCATTAAAGTCGACAAAGCCGGCAATCTCGTCGTTTGCGACGCCTCTTCCGGCGTCGACATCATCCCGCCGCCCTACAAGTCGATCAGCAAGAAGGTCACCAATAAAGGCCAGAAAGATTACAATTATGCCGCGGTCGACCAAAAAAGCGAAACGCTCTTTACAGTGGATACGGGCGGTAGTAAATTGTACGTCAATGCCTATCCCTCTGGCACGCTTGAAACGACACTCGGCATGCGGAATGTCAGCGGCGTAGCGACGTATCCGTTTCAAAAATAGGATTGGGCGGCGGCCGTAACGCCGGCCGCGGCATCGTCTGGTTGCGCAGGGATCTGCGCCTTCAAGACAATCATGCCATTTGGGCTGCCGCTACGCAAAAGTCCGAACTGGCACTGGCGTTCGTTTTGGATCCCGTGCTTCTGCAGGGTCCACGCGTCGGCGCGCCGCTCGTCCAGGCGTTTTTTAGCGGTTTGCAGTCCCTGCGAGAGGATCTGCGTCGGCGCAACAGCGATTTGGCGCTGCTGCAGGGCGATGCTGCGGACGAGTTGACCGGACTCGCGCGCCGCATCGATGCCGATACAATATATTACAATCTCGATTACGAACCCGAAGCCATCTTGCGCGATCAGAGGGTCGAGCGTGAGCTGCACCGCGCCGGCTTGCGAACGCAAGCATTTTGCGACCACGTGTATTTCGCAGCCGACGAGGTCTTGCGAGACGACGGTTCGCCGTATCGCGTTTTTACGCCGTACAAACGCCGATGGCTCGACCGCCGAGCAATCGACCGCCGCCAACCGTTCCCCTCAGCGGAACAGCTTGAGGGTCGTCTTGTCGATCCCCAGACGATCGGGGTGACGCGCGACGCGCCACAACCGGAGGACTGGAAGCATCGCTCGTCGGCAGCATATCCCAGCGCCGGCGAAGCACTTGCCCTGAGGTTGCTCGACCGCTTTTTGAAGGAGCGAATCGGCCGATATCGCGAGCAGCGTGACATACCGTCGGTAAACGGCACCTCACAACTTTCACCGCAGCTCCGAGCCGGAACCATCGGCATTCGCACCTGCGTGGAGCGCGCTTCGAGTTTGATCGCCCGTGGTGATTCAACCGCGGATTTGAGCGTTATGGCGTGGATTTCCGAATTAATTTGGCGAGATTTCTATCAGATGGTTTTGGCAACATGGCCGCATGTGACAACCGGCCCCTTTGTCGCCGCAGCCGAGGCGATTGCATGGCGCTCGTCTCAGACCGATTTTGAGGCGTGGTGCGAGGGCCGCACGGGCATACCTATCGTCGACGCGGGAATGCGTCAGCTCAATGCTACAGGTTGGATGCACAATCGCTTGCGCATGATCGTGGCCTCTTTCTTGAGCAAACACTTATTAACCGACTGGCGTTGGGGCGAGCGCTATTTTGAGCGTCACTTAGCCGATGCCGACGTCGCGCAAAACAACGGCGGTTGGCAATGGTCGGCCTCGACCGGAACCGATGCCGCGCCCTTCTTTCGGATATTCAATCCCGTCGTGCAGAGCCGGCGGTTCGATCCGGATGGGGAGTTCATTCGCGCATGGATTCCGGAACTGGCGAAGGTCCCTTCGGAGTACGTCCACGCACCGTGGCAGATGCCGCCGTTGATCGCACAAGCAGCGAATTGCCGCATCGGAGTGGAGTATCCGGCTCCCGTCGTCAGTCCCGAAGCCGGGCGCGAACGCGCGCTCGCCGCATTTGCGCCGCTTATGAAGCGCCGCGACAAAGCTTGAGCCGTCGGCGAAAGAGTGTTTACCGCTTCGTGCACACGTCGTAGGACGTCATTCTCTTGCCCGCATACGTCCCACTGAAGTGCAGGGTGTATTTGGAATTCGAGACGCGATCGAAGCGCAGCATCATCAGCGCATTTGGCAAGATGCTGCGATAAAGGCGGTGAGCACTGTCACTGCCTTTCGCGCGAAAGAGCGTCGTGGAGCGATCGCTTCCCGCGACGATCTCGGTCCATGCATTGCTCTTCGGCTCGTACGTCGTCAAGCCGACGTCGCTGAATCCCGCTGACGAAGCGTTGCGCTCGCGCAACCAATTGTTGCCCGCAACGTAATCGTAGGTCGCGGTGTAAGCGATATGCCGTCCGGCGGCGTTATACGTGCAGCTCCACGTGCCGACAAGGTACGAGAGCGAAGCCAATGAGTCCGCGGCTCGCGCCGGTGCACCGCAAAGCACTACGATTAACGCGATGGCAGAAATGCTTTTCGTCATGAGTCGGATTCTCCGAAAAAGCTGGAATGATTCCCTCCTGCGACGTGACGAGATGAGGCCTCCCCCGAAGGAGAGGCCTCACGGATTAGCGCGCAGGACGAGGAATTTTAGCTGCCGGAGAAGATCGAGTTCGAGATGTCCTGCTGCATCACGTAGTAGTCCACGGAACCAAGGCCCGTGGGCTCGTCCCATCCCGGTGCCGCCGAGCTGGGGATTCCGTTCGAACCGTAAAGGATATCGTGGAAACCACCGATCGGAGCAGTTGTATCGGGTGGAAGGGCCGTCGTGTCGTCGCCGGGTTCGCCGGCGGGGATGCACGCCTTCGATCCCAGCGGACACGGTTCGTAATATCCGTACACGCCATAGTAGACCGGAGCAGCGAATCCGAGCTTGTTCTTGAAGTTCGTCTCCAAGCGGGACCAAATTCCCATCGACATCGGCGACGAAAGACTCGTTCCTCCGACTCCTTCGGGCGTTCCGCTAACGAAGACATACATCGGACAACCGTTGTTGTCGGCACACATCGAGATATCGGCCGCGCCTCGAATGTCGTCTGCGGTGCAAGCGGCACAGATTCCATTCTCTTGCCAGTATCCGGCCGATTCGAAGGCGCTGTAGCCACCGCCAGTTCCGACCCAAACGTGCTCGCCGTAATATGGTCCCGGCTCTTGTCCACTCGCCGTGGTGTCGAGCGTCGTTCCGCCAACGGCGACGACGTACGGCGACGAAGCAGGATAACAAACTTGCGGCGTTCCTCCAACCGGACCTCCCGTGTTGAGGAGAACCGGACAACCCGACCCGCTATCGCCGGTAGAAGCGAACATCGTCATGCCTTGAGCGGCGGCTTGATTGAACTCCTCATCGTCGAGGAGCATCGCCCCATCGGCAAACGCGAGACCCTCGGCCTCGCCGAACGATGAGTTTCCGGCCTGGGTCTTGTGGTCCTTAACCCAATGACTGTATTCGAGCGCGATATCTGAATCGCTGAGCGACGTCGTGTCGTACACGTAGAGATGTTTCACCGTTTGCGCGATGCCGCTCGAGATCTGCGTATCGAGATCCCATTCGTCCAACCCGGACGTATCGACGCTTGATACACCGACCTTGACCGTCGAATATGGAACGGCGGGAAGTCCCCAGAACGCTTCGGCGGTCCGCAAGTCCGAAACGACCTGTTTCACGTTGCCTTCGGCCATCACCGCAATTGACGTTCCGGATCCGGTGCTGCACGAACCGCACGTGGCGTCGTACGCGACCTGATACTGCGGCGGACCGTATTCACCACCGATGCAAATTCCGTTAACTACCTCGAGACACGGCGGAGGCGTTCCGGCCGTCATCGGTCGAATTGGATGCGTCGTCTTCACGAAATGCACGTGCATTTGCCAGGCATTCGTCAGTCCGAGCACCGCAGCAACCAGTCCGTGGAACTTGGCGGGCACAAGCGCAGGCTTCACGTTGCCGTAGACGAGCTTTCCGTTCGATGTCGTTCCGGTGATCGACGTGTGAAACGCCGCCTCGACGCGCGAAATCGGTGCCATACCGCTCACGATCAAACGATTCGGCTCGATCGTGACGTCGCTAAAGCCTTGCCCTCTTAGGTAATCGGCGACACCGGCGGCCTCGCTTTGCGACGGGCTGAAGCGTTCAGTGAACTGCTCCGGCGTCAACCACTTGTGAAAGGAAGCGTGGCCCGGCGTATATTGCTCGCGCACCAGCTGCGCAGCGCCTTGCCGATCATGCATGTAGAGGCCGACGACGATGTGAAGGGGCGCCGCATGCGTTACGGCCGCCGTCGGAAAATTCTTGATCGGAACGCTCTGAGTAGCCGTAGCGGCCCAACCGTTCGGAACCCGTTGCGATGAGTTAGCTGCAGTGGAAGCTCCATTTCCCAGGGGCGTCGACGCGCCGGGGACCAGGGACGAGTTCCCGCTGCATGACGCCGTCAGAACCCCCGTGGCGAGGGCGGCGTAAAGCAGAGATTTCTTCATTATGCCTTCACTCCTTAAGTAGACAGAAACACGGACTCCAGCACATCATATCAGCCTCCAGGGCGCTCGGCCGGCGGCGACTCCACAGCCGCTGTTACACTGCCTCCACAGTGCCGCCTGTAAGGTTTCGCGGAAGCCGCCTACTGCTATGATTGCCCCCGTAAGCGGTAACGCGCATCTTTGTTTCCCAACTTCTAAAAGGAGAAAAACAGTGTCGACATTGCGCTTTCCCGGCCGTCCTTTCTTCGCCGTGGCTGCGGCGATGAGCGCGGCGGCCATGCTGGCAGGTTGCGCCGGCTCGCAGTCGGGCCTTACACCGCAGGCTTCGACGCAGTCTGCGCCCCAATCGCACGCCCTGTCCCTGCCTGATTCGAGCTGCACGCATCAAGGCAACGTCAGGGTGAAACCCTGTTCGGTCACGCTCACGGTCTCGGCGCCCGAGGCGACCGTCACCGTGAAAGCTCCCAAGAAAGACACGGTCACCGAAGCCGATAACTGCGGCGGAGAGACCGGCATCGCCACTGTAGCGAACGAGCAAGGCGACACCTATATCGTAACCGCGGGTACCACGGCCGGATCCTGCACGGCGACGTTCACGGCCAAGAACAAGAAAGGCAAGCAGAGCGGTTCGGCGACTCTCAGCATTACGAACTCCGTCTAAAGACGGCTAAAGACGGCTCAAGACGGCAGCCGCACGCCGGTGGCGCCCGCTTTGCACCAGCAGGGAATGCGAAGCGGGCGTCCGCATTAGTAGCGCGGGTGCTCTTTGAAGGACGTTGTGTTGTGTCATTTTCCTACCACGCTCGCCGGCGCGCGATTCCGCTTCTGGCCGTACTCGCCTGGTTAGCAGGCTGTGGCTCCCCGCCCATTGCACAGCAGGCGCCAATCGGCAGTTCGGTTACCGCCGTGCGACCGAACGCCCAACATTACGATGACGACATTTACTCATCGCAGCCGTATGCCAACGACGCAACCGTCTACAAGCGCTCGGGGACAACGATTACCCCGGTGGAAACGCTCTCCGCCGGAATATCGGCTCCGCAGGGAACCGTCGCAACGCCGAGCGGTTGGTGGTATCTGACCAATGCCGGCGACTCAAACGTTCTCGTCTACCAGACGACGAGGCGAGGGCCGAAGGGACCGCTTGCGAAGCTCGATGATAGCGGCGAGATCCCCATCAATGTCGCGGCCTCTGCAGATCAAATGCTCGTTGCCGTTTCAAACGAGACGAGTGCGAGCAGCGGCACGGGAAGCCTTAGCGTTTACCTCAATCGCCAGCTGCGGCCGTCGCGCATTTTGGTGTATGGCTCGGACGTGCTCCAGGGACAAGGCGTCGCGATCGATCCGAGCGGCAATTGCTTCTGGGGCTTTGACGATGAGAGTCATCCCAGCACGGCCGGCTCGATCGTGGAATTCGCCGGCTGCAGCGGACCCGGCACCCTCGTCGTCTCCGGTATTACCAGGGTGGGTGGAATGACGATCGATCGCGATGGCAACCTCTACTACATCGATGAGGCGACCGGCATTTACAAATGCAAAGGCGTCGTGCAATGCAAACCTTTCGCTAGCGGCTTCGGCTTGCCGATTAACCTGAACTTCGACGCCGGCGAAAAGAACTTGTGGGTCGCCGACGCTACCGGTTACATCTACGCCGTGCAGCCCAGCTCCGGCCGAATCCAAAGCAAGACGGTCTCGATCGACGGCGATCCCTACGGAATAGCACCCGCACCAGGCGGTTAAGTGGACGCGGCGACAGGCGCCGATCTCGCCAGCCTGCTCAAGAAATTTCGAACGCAGGCGGGCCTTTCACAGCAAATGCTTGCGGACCGCGCGCAGATCAGCGCGCAGGCGGTCTCGGCATTGGAGCGCGGCAGCCGCAAGGTGCCGTATCAGTACACGCTCGATCGGATTTCAGAAGCACTTGGACTCCCGGTAGAGGCGCGCGCCGAGCTCGAACTTTCGGCCAGGCGCGCGCGCGGAGTGCGGCTCGAAGAATCGGTCGCACTGCCGGCACACAATCTGCCGCGACAGCTCACCTCGTTCTTCGGCCGCGAAGAGGTCGTTCGCCAAATCGTTGCGATGCTGGAGCAGGCTCCGCTCGTCAGCATCGTTGGTACCGGCGGAGCGGGGAAGACACGCTTGGCGGTCGCGGTTGGAACGGCGCTTCTGAACAACTTTGCCGACGGAGTTTGGTTTGTCGAGCTCGCGCCGCTGAACGATTCGGCCTTCGTCGCTCAAGCGCTGGCGACCGCGCTTCGCGTGCAAGAATCGCCAAGCCGCCCCCTGCTGGACACGCTCATCTCCTACCTCGCGCGAAAGCGAGCCTTGGTGGTTTTCGACAATTGCGAACACGTCATTTCGGGCGCGCGCACAGTGGCCGGATCCCTCTTGCGCGAGTGTTCGAACCTCACAATGGTTGCGACCAGCCGCGAGGCGTTGGGCGTTAGAGGCGAGCGCGTGTACCGCATTCCGCCGCTCGCGGTCCCGCCCCGCGGAGTTCCAAGTCCCGACGAAGCGCTGCAATATGGGGCGATCGAACTTTTCGTCGATCGCATGCGCGCGATCGATTCGCGAGCGGCGCTGACGCGCGACAATGTCGAGCCAATCGTGGAAATCTGTCGGCGTCTCGACGGCTTGCCCCTGGCTCTCGAACTTGCGGCAGCGCGAACCGCCGTACTGTCGCCGGGTCAGATTTCCCAGCGGCTCGATCGCGCGTTCGACGTTCTCGCGGGAGACGAGGCGATGGCGCTTCCGCGCCATCAGACGATGCGCGCGGTGATCGACTGGAGCTACGAGTTGCTCTCGCCCACGGCACGCATCCTCTTCAGCCGTTTGGCAATTTTTGCCGGCGGATTCTCGCTAGAATCGGCGACCGCCGTCTGCGGCGACGAGAGCCTTCCTGCGGTGCAAGCACTCGAGTTGCTCTCCTCGCTCGTCGCGCAGTCGCTCGTTACGGTTGATTTCGAGCGCGGAGCGGCGCGCTACGATCTCCTCGAGGCAACGCGGCAATACGCTTTGGAGAAACTGGAAGGGGACGAACGCGAGCAGATCGCTCAACATCACGCTCTGGCATTCTTGCAACTGGCCGAGCGGCTTGATCGTGACTGGTATACGGCTGCCGAACGTCCCTGGTTTCGAGACGCCGAGATGGAGGTCGACAACTTTCGCACCGCGCTGCGATGGTCGCTTGCGGAGCGCAAGGATGTGCCGTTGGGTCGCGCGCTCGCTGCGGCACTGGCGCGTGTGTGGTATTCGATTGCGCCCGCCGAAGGCCGCCGATGGGTTCGGGCGGCGATCGATAGCTGTGACGAATCGACGCCGGCGAGCATTCGCGCACGACTCTGCGTCGCCGACGCGCTGCTTTGTGGCTCGCTCGGCGAGTACAAAGCCTCACTCACGGCGGCTGAACAAGGATTGCAACTCAACGATGAGCTAGACGAACTCCAACGCGCTCGCGCGAAACAGGCGGCGGGGAGGGCGCTCGGCGCGCTCGGCCGCGCCGACGAAGGCGTGAAGCTGCTCGAAGAGGCGCTCGCGATTTCGCAGGCGCTCGAGAACCGCCGGATGCAAGCGATGGTGTTGGGCGATCTCGGAACGGCGCGTTCGCGATGCGGCGACATTGCGCAAGCGAGGCACTTCTATGCCGACGCGCTGGCGTACTATGAGGCGCTGAACCTCGAGCGGCCGGCGGCATCGATTGCCGGAAACCTTGCCGAGGTGGAGTTCGCCGCGGGTGACGCGGCTGCGGCGCTGCGTCTCGCGGAAGAAGCTCGTGCAGGACACGACGCGATGCAGAACCGCCGTTCCGTGGGAAACGACCTCTGCAACATAACCGCATACCTCATCGCGCTCAACTGTTTCGATGACGCGCGAGCCTACGCTGCGCAAGCGCTTTCAGTCCTGCGCGAAGTCAAGCAGACCGTTCTCACGGCCTACGTGCTGCAGCACTTGGCCGCGATCGCGGCTTTGCGAGCCCATTTGCCAAACCACAACGCCGATAGCGTTCGTAGACGAGCGGCGATGCTGCTCGGATTCGTTGATGCGTGGCTGGCGTCGCTCGGAGCGCACCGAGAGTACACCGAGCGTCAAGAGTACGACCGCGTCATCGCCGAGCTCCGAACCACTTTCGGCGAGCGCCTCGAGACGATTATGGCACTCGGCGCCGAATGGACCGAAGACGTCGCCATTGCGATTGCGCACGAGTTGTGAGCAAGTGATGCCCTTGCGTACGCTGCTACTCGATGTTGATGAGTGGCTCGAAACGACGATCGGGTACTATCCACATAATCGCCACGACGAGTAAAATCGCATAGGCGACCACTGGAAGGACAAACGACGTCGCGATCGCGATCAAGTAGAGCACGATCGATGTCGTACCCTTCACGTCGGAAGCGACCGCTCTGGCAAAAGGCGCGTCCGCGCCGTTCACAGCCAGCAGAGATCGCTGAAGCAGCGTGTAGGCAATCGCATCTAGGAAAAAGATGATGCTGTAGAATGCCGTGGGCCCGATCGCCATAGGATTTCGACCGAGCCAGGCGGTGGAGAACGGTACTAACGACAGCCAGAAGAGCAAAATGAAATTCGCCCACATTGCGCGCCCGTCGATGCCTCGGCTCGCGCGTAACATGTGATGGTGGTTGTTCCAGTAGATGGCGATGAACACGAAGCTGAGCGCATACGTGGCGATCGAAGGCAACGTCTCGCGCAATGCACTCAAGCTGGTTCCGAGTGGCGGGCGGAGCTCCAAGACCATGATTGTGATGATCACTGCGAAGACGCCGTCGCTGAACGATTCGACGCGGTTGGTTTGCGTTGAAAACCTGCGCATTGCGGGTACTACGCCGCCTGGCGGGAATCTTCATGGGCTGATGACGGCTCCCACCGGCCGCGAAAAGCCCGTGAGCCTGCCTGTTGCCATACCGCCGGCCGGGTAGTTGTAAAATTCGACGCTACTGTTCCCAGAATCTGGGCAAATCACGACGCCCCCGTCGATAAAATATCCGACGACGTCGGACGACCCAGTCAGAGGCGTGCTTCCAACGATGTGCGCACCTTGCGTCTGATAAATGACGGCGTTGAATTGATCGCCGATTGTAATGTGCTCGCCGTCCCACTGCACATTACCTGGGAACGCGATGGAGCCGCCGCTGAGCGTGAGGGGTGCCATCTTTTTTTCCCCGCTGGGCAGCTCGGCGTACTCAAACCGAACGTTCACGCCGGGTCGTCCGTCCGAGCCGTCGACGAAGAGATTCCCCGCGTTGTCGTAGCCGAGGAAGTAATACGAATACAGATTGCGCGCGCTGAACTTTCTCGGCTTGCCTCGCGCCCGCGTATATACCAACACCTCGCCCGGACCGAGGTCCTTGCCGATGCCCGTCGCGAGAACGGCGACGGCAAGGTCGCCGTTGGTCGGATTGACGGCGCACGATACCGGATAGTGATTTGAGGGCGCTTTGAGAATTGCAGTGGGCGTCGCGCCGCCGTGGTGGAACTCGAGGATCCTTGCCGCCTCTTCGACGATATAGACATTTCCGGCCGCGTCGGCGCACTCACCCTCGGGGTCACTGAGTTTCAGCGTTCCGACGAGCACGTTCTCCGGGTAGGTATAAACGTAAACGGTAGATGTGCCAATGTCGGAAACGTACAGTAATGGTTTTTCCGAAGAGGCACGCGCGCGAGCGTCGTCGACGGCGGTCGTGGGTCCGATGTGCGCGAACGACCCGCCACAGGCAGCCAGCACCGAAGCCGCCAGCGCCGCAACGAGAGGAGTGCAGGTGCGCATTATTTGGCCTCCTTGATGAGAACGAGATCCAGCACGCCTTATTGTTTCTGATTGTGATAAAGAAATTCTGAAGGCGCCCTGCCCTCGACCGCCCCGAAAAGGGGCCTGGGCACTCTACGTTTTATGTCGAAGTTGTCTTTATGGCACGATCTTCGAACTACCCGACGGCGTTTCGGCGAACGGGCGCTAAGAGCTTCGGCTTGGTCGCCGCATCCTTGGCGGTCGCCGCCCTACCGGCTGCCGCGCAAAGCGCGGCGCCGAGCGCTCAAACCGTCATCGCTGCGCTGCACTGGCGTAACGTCGGTCCCGGCATCGGGGGCCGGTCCGTGGCGGTCGATGCCGTGCCTGGAACTCCATTTACGTTCTATTTCGGCGGGGTCGACGGCGGGGTGTGGCGTTCGACGAACTATGGTCTGACGTGGACGAACATCACCGACGGCCAACTCAACGGTTCCAATAGCATCGGCGCGCTCGCTGTGGCGCCGTCGGATCCGAAGACGATCTATATCGGAACCGGCGAGGCCGATATCCGCAACACCTTCATCACCGGCGACGGTGTCTACAAGACGACCGACGCGGGCAAGACGTGGCACTATGCGGGCCTCAGGGACACGCACACGGTCGCCAAGATCGTGATCGATCCGCACGACGCGAAGCTTATCTACGCCGCGTCTATGGGCCACGTTTACGCGAAGAACGCCGAGCGTGGGATCTTCAAATCGACCGACGGGGGTGCGCACTGGAGTAGGGTGCTCTATGTCGATGACGCGACGGGCGCGTGCGACCTCGTCATGGATTCGTCCCATCCGAAAACGCTTTATGCTGCGATGTGGCAGGCCTACCGCACGCCCTATTCGCTCAACTCCGGCGGTCCCGGAAGCGGTCTCTATAGGACGACCGACGGCGGCCGGCACTGGACGAAGATCTCGAGCAATCCCGGTTTTGCGACCGGCACGCTCGGCCGCATCGGCGTCAGCGTTGCCGCAAGTAACCCGAACGTTGTCTATGCCATCGTGCAGGCAAAGAACGGCGGCATCTTCCGCTCGGAGGACCGCGGCGCGCATTGGAAGCTGGTCAACGACAGCATGGAGATGCGGCAGCGGGCGTTCTATTATATGGCGATCTACGCCGATCCGACCGATCCGAACAGAATTTACGTGCCCAACGCACGCTTCTTCGTCTCCAAGGACGGTGGCAAGAACTTTAGCCTCTTGCGTCCGCCGCATGGCGACAATCACGTCGTCTGGATCGATCCGCACAATCCCCGAATCATCCTCGAGGGCAACGACGGCGGCGCGACGGTCTCTTCGGATCGTGGAGAGACGTGGAGCAGCGAGCACAACCAGCTCACGGCGCAGTTCTATCACGTCGCGCTCGACGAAGCGTTTCCGTTCAACATCTACGGCGCGCAACAGGACGAAGGCTCGTTCGAAGGACCGAGCGCGTCATCGGGTGGCACGATTCTCACCACCGATTGGAGGCGGACCGCGCTGGGCGAGAGCACGTTCATCGCGCCGCAGCCGGGAAACACGAACGTCGACTACGGCAGCGGCTATTTCAGCATTATGATGAGGCACGATGCCGTCACCGACGAGTACAACAGCGTCAGTCCCTATCCGCTTTATCGCGAAGGCGCGAGTTCCGGCGAGTTGGAGGATCGACTCGCCTGGACTCACCCGATTTTCTTTTCGCCGGTCAATCGCAGAGAGTTGCTCCTGGGAGCGCAGCATGTGCTCAGCAGCACGGATTACGGCCAGACCTGGAGAAAGATTAGCCCCGATTTAACGCGCAACGACAAGAACAGCGAAGCCGCGAGCGGCGGCCCTATCGACAACGACGCATCGAGCGCGGAAGTGTATCCCTATATCTCAGCGCTCGCCGTCTCACCGCTCGACGGCGACGAGTTATGGGCAGGTTCGGTCGACGGCCTCGTCCATGTCAGTACCGATCACGGAGCGACCTGGAACGCGATTACGCCGCCGGAGCTCCCGCAATGGGCGGAGATCACCTCGATCGAGCCGTCACATACCGACAAGCGCACGGCGTATTTAACCGCCTCGCGCTATCAATATGACGACTTTCATCCGTTCATCTACAAAACGACGGACCTCGGAAAATCGTGGACGTCGCTCAGTAGCAGCCTTCCCTCCAACCAGTACCTCTATACGATCCGGCAGGATCCCAACGCACCGAATCTTTTCTTCCTCACGACAAAGAGCACCATCTTTGTGAGCTTCGACGGCGCCGCCAACTGGCAGCCGCTGACCCTCAATCTGCCAAACGTCCAGGTACGCGACGTCGCTATCAATACGCGCGAGGGAAAACTTGTCATTGCTACTCATGGCCGCTCGATGTGGGTTCTCGACAACCTTACGTTGCTCGAACAGCTCACCCGGCCGGCGCCGGCTGCTGCGAACGGCGCGGTGCTCTATGCGCCCGAGCGCGCGTGGCTCACGCACGCGTATGGCGCGCCGCTTTTTGGCGGTTCGCCCAACGCCTCGGGAAACGGGGAAAATCCGGCATTCGGGGCGACGGTCATCTTCTACGTGCCACGCTCGTACGATGGTAAAACACCGGTCTCGCTTACGTTCAAAGATAGTGCGGGCAACGTGGTGCGTTCTTTCGCGCTTCATGCAAAGAGTCACGCGAAGCCCGAAACGCCGAGCGAGCGCTATCATCCCACCGAAGACCAGGCACGCGCATACGCGCGGCTAACCGGAATCGCGCCTGGAATGAATCTCTTCCAGTGGGATCTGCGTTATCCCGACGCGGCCGAGGTGACGGGCTTCGAACCGTCGGGGTCCGGCGGCGGCCTCGATGATTCGCTCTTGGGCCCGCAGATCGTGCCTGGTAACTACACCGTTACGCTCGCGTACGGCGGCGCGCAAATCTCGCAACCGTTTGCGCTCGCACTCGATCCGCGCAGTGCCGCGACGGCGCAGGATCTCGCGGCGAGGCGCGATCTCGGCTTGAAGATCCATGCGCTGCAAGACGAGCTCGATCGCGCGGTTAATGCCGCCGTTGCGGCGCGCGCACGGGTTGGAGCAACCGGCGCAGCTGCCGCGCAGCTCGACGCCGCGATCGGCAGCGTCGTCGACATCGTCCATCCCCAGGCCGACGAGGGCGCCTTGCTCTACGAATCTCGATTGCGCAACTTCATTGCCTACCTCAACGCGGAGGTCGATACGGGCTACGTCCGTCCGACCGCGGCGGAGTACGCGGTCTTCGATCGGCTCAGCGCCGACGCTGCGAGCGCCGAGGCGAGGCTCAAAGCGGCGATTGTTGGCGCGCCCTAGATCCCGCGTTCTAGCTGAGCCGCCTCTGCCAGTCATGAGGCACACGGCCTGCAGGACCGGGCACCGGTTGCTCGTCGGGATGCCACCGTGGCGCGGGTAGCGCCGGACCGTCCACGAATTGCTCGGTCCGGTAATCGTAGAACCACTCTTCGCCCGGTTCGAAGCTTGCAATGATAGGGTGGCCGGTCGTGCGGAAATGCGCTGTCGCGTGCCTCCCTAGCGAGTTGTCGCAGCAGCCGATGTGTCCGCACTGCGCGCATCGGCGCAGATGGAACCACCAACCGTGTTCCGCCTGACACTCCAAGCATCCGGTGCCGGACGGTTTTGCGTGTGTGTCTATGCCATCGGTGTGCTGCGTCATGCTACGCTCCTTTGTCAGTCGTCGGAGTTATCGCGCATGCCGCAGTAGCTCCTTCGTTGTGCTAAACTATGGTCGGAGGCGCGATGACGAAGCTCGTTGCCATTCTCGGGTTCCCGCTGCTAGCGCTGGTCGCGACCGCGGCGCCGGTGTGCGCGCAGGCTCCCTCCAACGCGATCGCGTGGTCTCCGTATTTCGACAAGATCCGGGATCCGGCGCTCAAGCGAAAGCTGCTCGATTACAAGAATGAGGGGTGGACCCATGTGTTTACGCTCGTCGGGAAGGGCGTCGGTACCGACGAGCTGGTGCGAGAAGCCAAGGCTCGAGCCGCAATGCTTCAAGCGCGCATCGCCCGTGACGGTGAGTTATTACAAGGGGTGCCGGCGACAGGCGCCCCAGCGAACGCCGATGCCTGCGTCGATCCGTCAGGTCGCGCTCTCAAGCTTGCGTGCGATGCATTCGAACAGACGGATCAGCTCAACGCTGTGAACGGCGTCCTCCAAATTCTAAGATCCATGCCGTCGTTGCCGGCGCCCGCCGAAGCCGACTTCGGTTTTGCGAAGGGAGCGCTGATCGGTACTACGACGGTTACCGTCAGGCCGAAGCGCACCGACTCAAATCTTCAGTTGCCGGCAATCGCTCGGAGTGCGCGCCCCGCAAGCGTTACTCCGCACACGAAGGCAATCACGCTTCTCGTAGGCCAAACGATATCCGTCGACTCTCAGCTGAGTGGCTACGACAATCTCGTTGGTTTCAGCGTGAAACCCACTGCGGTGCTCCAAGCGATTACAGGCAGAATTCACGTTTTGAATGGCCGATTTGTCTACCTGCGCGCGGTCGCGGCGGGAATCGCAACCATTTCCTACTACCAACCACCCGTCGGTCGAACGGTGCGCCAGGCGGCGTGCGGCGGGGGAACCTCGTCCAGGTGGTCCGGCTATATTCTCGGGGGCGGACCCTTCACCGGCATCACTGGAAGCTGGGTCGTACCGACGATTGCGGCAAACTCCAATGAAGGAATGTCGTCGTCCTGGATCGGCATCGACGGGTGCAATGAGTCCCAACTCATTCAAACCGGAACCGAACAAGAGACCGGTACCGGATTTCTCGATCTTGGCGGAACGTCGTACTCAGCCTGGTGGGAGATTCTTCCAGCCAGCGAAACATCGTTGAGTAATCCCATCTTCCCCGGCGACGTGATGGTCGCGACGATTGCGACTGCGGGTCAGCCGGCGTCGCCGAATGCCACGAGCAACTGGATTCTTACGCTCAACGACATAACGCAAAACTGGACTGCAACTTCACAAGCACAACCATACTTCGGCCTGCTCGACGAAGCCGAATGGATCGAAGAAGCGCCCACAATCTGCACGCCGGGAGGATGCGGAGAAGCCGCGCTCGCCGACTACCAAACCGTCACCTTCGATAGCAACGGCGCGACGGCGAATAACACTGTGACCATTGCGAATGGAAGTGCGACAACCGCATCGCTTAATCCGGCCGGCATCATCCTCATGAACTCAGGCGGAAACGATTTTTCGACGCCGTCATCACCAGATTGTGACGGCGACGGCTTCACGGCCATCCCAGGCTTTATCGCGCCCGCACCTCCAGGTCCAAATTTTGCAGCCACCTCTTTACCGGCGGGCGTAGTCGGTATGCCCTACAATCAAACGCTTCAAATTTTGGGTGCGGCCTCTGCGTCGTTCGCTCCAACAATGGGCACGGTCACGCCTGGCACCTCATTCAACAACGGAACCGTGAGCGGAACCCCTACCTCGACGGGCTCCTTCACGTTTGGCCCCCTGGTGGCCACCGATACAACTCAGACGACGCGAACGTGCACGGCAACCCTCAGTATGTCGGTATCACAGAGCCCGGCGCCGGCAACGCCGACGCCGGCAACATTCTCGGCAATCCGAATCACCATCCTCACTGGTAACGATGATCTGCGTAGTGATTCCGACTTACAAATCAATTTTACCGGCATCGGGGGCTGGCCGGGAGCAACCTGTCTCGTCCAGGGGAACAGCGGTCGACCGGTCGGAGGATCGGCATGCACCAGCGGTTCGCCCGGCGATTGGGCCACCGGTCCGGTAAACAATTGGAACGGCTGGGCCGCCTGGAACACGCAAGTTGAGACCAAATCGTTTCCCACGGGATTGCAGTTTTCCGGCAGCGGGACTGTGACGTTGACGTTCACGACTCATAATACCGGCTGTGGCAATTTGTTTGGCGGCTGCGGCAGTGCAAACGACAACTGGGACATTCAAGCATTGCAGGTCGATTTAATCGGCTCACCGACACTCACATTGTTTAGCGTCGGCAACTTTAACTCACCGCACAGTTCCGGGACGTGCTTCTTCCGAGTCAAGCCTCCAGGCGGCACGGATCCCGCTTCCATCGCAGTTTCATTCTCATTTCCACCAGCCCCGAACGGCAATGGCTGCCCGAGCGACTCTTAGGCGCTTAGCAGTTCGTCGCGCAACTGGCGCCGGACGACGCGATTACTGTAAACCGATCGCCGCGTCGTATGTGAACGTCTCTCCAATCTCAGTGTCGATGACATTGGTCGGGCTGCTCGCGCCCGGCGCAAACTCGGCGACTTGATCGCTTCCGATGGCATACAACGTGCCGTTCGCAGTCGCCGTGAGACCGTAGGCGGTGTAGTACGTAATGGTTCGCGACGGCGAGGTCGCTCCCGGAGGATAGACGGCAATAAAACCGTTTCCCCCGCCTACGTACAGGTTACCGGAACCGTCGTCGGCGATCGCTGAACCACCGTATCCTTGGAGCCCGAGATCGGTCGCCTCCCACGAGCCCGGTACGATCTTGAAGACGTGGACAGCGGTGGCGTTTCCATTGTTCGCCGCGAGCACATTACCTTGTGGGTCGAGTGCCATGCCTCCGGCATTCAAGCCGTACTCCGCCGCTTCCGGCAAGGTGATCGTCCGTTCGGGCGTCGTCGAGCCGGGCGCATATATAACCACGATACCCGTGTTGCCCCCGCTGACAGAGTTGACGTACACCGTGCCGTCCTTGTCGACGGCGACGGCACCGGGCGAGCCAAGGCCATCGGTAATCGTTCTGAAGGGCGAGGAGGCGCCTCGCTTATATTCTTCGATGCTCGCTTGGGCCGGATAGTGTTCGCCGTTCTCGACGTACAGCGTATCGTGCCGATCGACCCAGACGCCTTCCGGACGGGTCGTGCCCGTCGTAATCGTGGCGATCAGCGGCGGATTCTGCTCATTTATGTTCGCCGAATAGATACGAACGTCGCCGTCGAGATTTGACACGAAGAGCACGCGTTTGGAACTCTTTGCGCCGCCAAGAGAGTTCAACGCCGTCAATCTGCTGGCACCTGTCGTTGGCGACCCGCTGGCGCCGGCAAACGGCGTGGCGATCCCATTGCTACCGCCAGAGCAGCCGACAAGTACCGCGGCGAATCCCAGGACGATCGCGCTTTGGAAACCACGGCTGCGGCTCCGATACTTCATACATTGCCTCCGATCCGTAGCAACGGAAGGGGAAACGATGCTCAGCGTATCGCGTAATTGTGAAAAACTTCTGAAGTAGCGAAGGTCGGCCGGCAATCAACGGGCTTTCTAGTGGTGGGGGACGATGGCCGCCAAGACGCTCTTGATCGAATCCTTGATAACGCTCCCTTCGTCGGGATCACCTTTCCATAACGCGGAGAAGAGATTGTGCGCTTGTTCGAGCGAGATGTGGGGCGGAAGCTGCGAGATGTTCGGGTCGACGACCGCGTCGAAGACCACAGGGCGATCCGACGCTAAGGCCCGTTCCCATGCGGGACCGATCTCCTCTGGTCGCTCGACCCGAATTCCCATCAGCCCGATCGAATCGGCATACTGCGCGTAGCTGAAGGCTGGAAGGTTCTGCGAGGCATCGTATTTGGGATCGCCGGACTCAACGCGCATTTCCCACGTGACTTGATTCAGATCGGAATTGTTGAGGACCAAGAAAATTAGCCGCGGATCGCTCCACTCTTTCCAGTATTTCTTAACGGTAAGGAGTTCGGCCATGCCGTTCATCTGCATCGCGCCGTCACCCGCGCATGCAATCACGACGCGATCGGGATAGGCAAACTTTGCAGCAATCGCATAGGGCACGGCGGAGCCCATTGTCGCAAGGCCTCCGGAAAGCGACGACTTCATGCCGGCGCGCATTTGAATGTTACGCGCAAACCAATTCGTCGGCGTCCCCGCGTCGCCAGTCAAGATCGTCTTATCGGGAAGCCGTTCGTTGAGTTCCCAAAATACGAGCTGCGGATTGATCGGGTTTCCCTCGATATGCGCTCGCGCTTCCTCGCCTTCACGCCAACTCGTCCGGCTCTTCACGATGGAATCGCGCCATGACATATCCGTTTTTTGCTCGAGCAAGGGCAGCAACGCGGCGAGCGTCTCGCGGCTGTCGCCGACCAAATTGATTTCGGTCGGATAACGCAAGCCAAGGTTACGGGGGTCGATATCGATTTGGATGCCTCGCGCCTGTCCCGGCTTGGGCAAGAACTCCGAATACGGATAACACGTGCCGACCATCAAGAGCGTGTCGCATCCCGTCATCAGCTCGTAGCTCGGGCGCGTGCCGAGCAGGCCCAAGGTCCCCGTCACAAACGGAACGTCGTCCGGCACGACGTACTTGCCCAGCAATGCTTTGGCGATTCCGGCTCCGAGCTTTTCGGCAACGGCGATCACCTCATCGGTTGCATTTGCGGCGCCCTGGCCAACCATTATCGCCACCCGTGACCCTGCATTGAGCGCGTCGGCCGCTCGCAAAAGATCGCGACGCGCTGGAACCACGACCGGCGCGCTGTACCCGACGCTGCTACTCATTGCGTTGTGCTGGTGCGGCGGATCCGGAACTGCCTTTTCTTCTTGCAAATCTTTCGGCACGATCACGCAGGCGACGGCTCGCATCCCTGTCGCGGTGCGCACTGCTCGGTCGATAACGTGGCGTAACGCAGCCGCGCTAGAAACCGTATAGACGTACTCGCTAACGTCCTGCAATAGTACTTGGAGATCAACTTCCTGCTGATACGAACCGCCGAGCGCCGTTGTCGCCGCTTGGCCGACGATAGCAACGACCGGAGCATGATCCATTTTGGCGTCGTAGAGACCGTTGAGCAAGTGAATCGCGCCTGGCCCGGAGGTCGCTAGGCAGATGCCGGTTTCTCCGGTAAACTTCGCGTGCGCGCACGCCATGAACGCTGCCATCTCTTCATGGCGAACCTGGATGAACCGCAGTTTATCGCCGATGCGATCGAATGCTCCGAGGATCCCGTTAATGCCGTCACCCGGGTACCCGTAGACGCGATAAAATCCCCACTCCACGAGTCGCTCGAGGAGGAAATCACTGTTTGTCAAGTCTGATCTGCCTTTCGCCGCAGGCGCGCCGGCCGTTGAACCGCGACCGCAAGCCAACCGTCATGTTCTTACCCGAAGCGACGCCTCCTTATCGCTCCGGAGGCTTTCCACGGCTCGCTGCCGACGAGTCTACATGTGGAGAACCCAAGTGACGCGGAGCGTTCGTTTTTCACCCGGGTGAAAAACGTAATCGTTCACTCCTGCGCCTCCAAGGGCCGGATTGACGGCCGCGTTTTTCGCGAACGCCGGATTGGCGGCATCTTGAGGGAGCCACGATTGGTAGTAATATTCGACGTCATTGGTTTGCGCGTTGAAGATGTTGAAAACGTCCGCCACGAGATCGTAGCCCCGATGCGTCTTCCAAGTTCCCTGCGCGTTATACGTTACCGACGCTGCGGAAACCGCATCGCCCGCCTGATCGAGAACCCGCGGCCCAAAATACCGCAGGCGCAGGCTCGCCGCGAAGTCGGGTTTGTCGACGGTGATGCCGGCCGCCGTAACCACGTTGATTGACTCGGGAACGTAGGTGCCGAGTCCCTCGGGGTTATTGAGAAACCGCGCGTTTGACGTAGCGATGTCGGCGTCAAAGGTCAACCATGGACGAGGCTGATAGAAGTTCGCGAACTCGATGCCGCGCCGCATCGTCGGACCGCCGGCCGACGTGACGCCCGCATCGCCGTCGAAGACGAGCTCCGAGTTAAGGTGCAACTGCCATAGCGAGATCGTGCTATTGAGGCCGCCACGCGAGTAGCGAAATCCGAACTCGAGCCCAACCGCGCGCACCAAGGGCGTGTTCTGGAGAACGGACTGCCCAAGCGCGTTGTACGGCGCTTGGGTCTGCGGGTCGAGCGTGTCAGTGACGCCGCGCGCGTCATTGCTGTGAAAACTCTCGCCCCAATCGGCATAGAGCTCTTGATGCGGCGAAAGCGTATAGCCCGCGGTGAACTTTGGGCTGACGATTCCTGAATTCACTCGACCCGAGTCTGCCGAAACGCTGTCGCCGACATTGATCCCATATTGGTCCGCCCGAAGTCCGGGGGTCAGTTGCAATCGCGAACCGACGCGTATCAAACTCTGCACCCACGCGTAGGCGTCGCGCTCGACGACGTGCGCGAGGCTGAGGGTACCATCCGGGTATGGGATTTGGTCGTGAACGAGAAAGAGGCCGACCGTTGGTATGTTATCGTTGCGAACCCCAACTCCGGCCGTGGTTGTCACGTTGCCGGCGGAGGCGAAGGTACGCGAAGCGTTGATGCCCGAGACAAACCGGCGGTCGAGCTGTTCTCGCTGGTCGCCGCAAGCGAAAACAAACGATACGGGCGTCACTGAATGCGCCGGCGCGCGCGACGCGCCGGGCACGTCGTTCGCCGGGCAATACGAGATATAGGCCGGCACATGCGTGGGTCCTGGATTGCAAGTCGTATACCCCGCAACGCACGTGATCGGGTTGCGCGTTACGTTATAGTAATCGGTCGCGTCGTCGAGATAGTAGGTGAAATCCGAGAACAGATTCAGGTACTGTTGAAATCCAAACGCATTCACTTGCGTAACTCCGTTCGGGTCCGTACGCTGCCACTGGCTCGCTAGAGAGTATCGAGATGTCGTACCGCCGTCCCATGGGTCAATCAGGCCGTAGGGACTCAGCGTTCCGTCGCTGACCAGACGCTGCGGTATCTGGTCGCTCGATTGAAACGTGCCATGATACCCCATAGCGGTGACGCTGAAATCGGAGTTTTCGGTCGACTGGCTCCATTTGAGTACGGCGTTATACTTCGCATACTCGTCGGGACGTTGGAAGGAGCCGTTATCGTGGTAGAGTTGAAACGCATAAAGAATATTACCGGCGCCGGCGCGCGGCGATGCGGCGACAAGCATACTACTGTAGCCGTAGGTACCGAGTCCGAACTCCGTAATCGGTGCGTTCAGTGTATTCTTGTAATACAACGTATACGCTCCGGCAGTCGAAAAATCGCCGGTCGGCGCGTAATAAGGCCCTTTTTGATAGTCGACGTAGCTTACGAGTTCGGGGATGAGCCAATTGATGTCAGAGTAGCCTTGGCCATGGGCGTGAGTGGGAAGGTTGATCGGCGTTCCTGCGATTGTGCTTTCCAGATCGGTGCCGTGATCAAGTTGGAAGCCGCGCAGGTAGTATTGATTGGCCTTTCCTTCGCCACTGTGCTGACTGATCAAAAGGCTGGGGATCGCTTCGAGGATCTCGCCCGGACGTAAGAACGGTCGCGTCTTGATCTGCTCCTGATCGATCGTACCGACCGATGCCGCCGCTACCTTGCCGACGAGATTCTGGTTGCGCCCGCGTGAGGTGACGTGGCCGATCGTCTTGTATGCGCGTGCATATTTCCGGGCCGGCTTTGCCGAGGGCCCAGGGCTTGGCGTGGGCGCCAGGGCAACGCTAAAGACCAGGGCTGCCAGCATCGTCGTTGAGTCAAACGGTAGCGACCGTCAAATGGATTGACTTCGCGGGTCTTTTGCCGCTCGAGGCGTGCCTGCGCACGGCAAGAGTTAGCGTTCAGCCACCAGTTCGCGAACGCTAGTAGCGACGAGTTCGTCCTGACCTTCCCCGATGAATGTTTTGCGCAGTTTCCCATGCCGGTCGAAAAGCAGCTGCGTGGGCCAGTACTGGATCCCATACGTGCGCCATAGGCCGAAAGAATTATCGAGAACAACGGGCCATGTGATGCCTTGCGCCGCCAGATTTTGGACGACGTTTGCACGCACCCGTTCGTAGGGAGTTTCGGGGCTGTGAATCCCGATGATGGTTAGCTCTGCGGGCGGAATTGCGGCGCGCAACCGCCGCAATTCTGGAACGACGTGCTTGCAATTGATGCAATCGAACGTAAAAACGTCGATCAGAACGACCTTTCCCGCGAGATCGCGGCCGTGCGGCGCCGGCCCTATCCAATCCGAAGCGCGCAAGAGCGGAACAAAGATGCTGTTTGCCGCGAGTGCCGCGGCCAGAATGAGGTGCATGCTCTTAATACGCCGGCGACGATGCGGCGGATGAAAAGGGGGAGGGCGTACGAAAGTTACTTAGTTCGGTACGCCCACGAATCCGTGCTGCACGTTGCTCGCATCGACATAGTAACCGCTGATGTCGCCGTTGTCGTTGATACCGGTGACGACTGTTCCGTTCGCAGCGTTGGTTTCGTCAATGCTCTGCCAAACCTGTTGGCTCGGGCTCTCGGTCGGACCGGTCAAAATGAATCCGTGATTGACGCCGTGCGAGTCCTGATAGTATCCGGCGATTTGATCGCTGGAGTTGATCGCGAGCGCTTCGGTCAACACGGCGCCGGGATATGCGACCGTATAGTACGATCCAACGCGCTCGAAGAAACCGATGGTTTGGCTCGAAGTTTTTTCCCAGCCGGCCACATCGTTGACCGCGTTGATTCCGGTCGCCTCCCCGCTTTTCATTCCGGCCGGCTTGAGTCCGGTGAACTTCTTGTTGGGAATATCGATCACGATCGGGATGTTACCTCCCGATCCGGTCGTATAGAAGCCGACGGCAAAATCCGAATTGTTGATACCAAGGATTTCGGTAGCGGCCCCGTTGCCGGTACCCTCTTTGCGATCCTTGAAGAGCGACATGAGGCCGTTGAAGATCACGAACCCCCACGTTCCACGCAGTTGCGGCGGTCCGACGACGTAGCCGGCGATGATCGGCGTGGTCGAACTGCTGGAGATGCTTGTTGCAACGGTCGCCACGGAGCCAAAGTCCGTTATCGACGCGAAGCTTCCGTAGGGAGGCGTCGCGCTATAGCCGACGGAGAGGCCGCTCACGCCGGTTCCGGCCGCTCCGACGATTTCACTCGAGTTATTGATTCCATTCACCGCATTGGTGGTGAGTCCGGTCTCGTCAACGGTTTGATACGTATACGTGACCGCCGCCGAACGAACCAACGACCGGACTGCGTGCCCCTGCGGCAACAGGTTCGACGATGAGAACGATGAGCCGGCGCCGCTGCATGACGACAATGCGACGCCGCACAAGAGTAGGCTAGGGAGTCGCCACGAATCCATGTTGGACTCCCTTTCCATCGACGTAATAGCCGCAGATGTCGTCGTGGTTGTTGATGCCCGTCACCCACGTGCCACCCTCAGCATTCGGATCGTCGATCTTCTGCCAAAACTGCGCGCCGCTGCCCTTAGTTGGACCGATCAGCATGAATCCGTGCGTGTCGCCACTACGGTCGACATAATTGCCCACGACCTCATCCTGCCAGTTCAGGCTCAGAGCTTTCGTTTGCGTCGAGCCCGGATACGAGAGCGGATAATACGTGCCCGTCTGCAGGAAAAAGCTTGAGGCACTGACCGAGCCCGAAGTGGTTTCCCAGCCGACGATGTTGCCTTTCCCGTCAATGCCCGTCGCATACGAGTTCTGCGCTTCCGGAGGGGTGAGATCGGTATAGGTTTCGGTCGGCACCGCAAGCTCGAAGGCGACGCTGACGCCGGTGCTGTTGGTATAGAAGCCAACGGCCTGCTCGGAGTCGTTGATGCCTAAAATCTCGGTAATCGCGTTATTGCCGGTACCTTCATTGGGATCTTCCAGAAGCGTCCAAAGCCCTTGGATCCTGACGAAACCCCAGGTGCCGCCCAAATTGTTGGGGTCGATCACGTACCCTGCAACGATCTTATTGCTCGATAGGCTCGTCGCCACGGTGCCCTGAGCGCCCGGGTCGTTCTCGCTGCGAAACTTCGTGTACGGCGGTTGCGACGTGTACGTCTCGGGGATGCTGCTGCCTTCTCCGCCGCCGTAGATTCCGACGATCTTGGAGAGCTGGTTGATTCCCGTCACCGCATTGGTCTCGGAGTTGGGATCGTCAACCGTTGTGAACTTAAATGGAATCGGCGTCGACGATGCCACCGTGTGAGCGATACGTTGAGATGTCCGTAACGCACTTTGCGAGGTCGGCGGAAGTCCGCCGGTCGGCCCGACCGTTGAAGCCGGGCCGCTACAGGCGGCCGCGGCGAGAACGCATAGACCGATCAACAGTGCTGATGCGTGTGGGGATTTGAAGATAGATGTGCAGTTCATGGAATTCTCCTAAACTACGTAGAGAAGGCCCCACTGAGGCTTTCTAGTAAATTGTTCATCCATAATGGCACCGCGCGGTAAGACTTACAAGGAAAAAGCGGCGCCGTGCCGCGACTCTAACTCAACGTCTCGATCTCGTTAACGCGTTAACAAGGGCCCTCGCCTCCGGGCCTGGGCTGAGGAATTGTTCGCGAGACTGGGTACCAGAGCGCTATGGATGAAAACAACGAGCGCCGAGACGGAGTTGATGACGCCGACGACACCGGACTGATCGCCGGTGAGGAGCTGATCACCCGAGCAGAAACGTTGCTTCCGCTCGAGCGCCTTCGAGAAGACGAGCCTTAGGTGCCGTAACGGCGGCGGCGTGCTCTAAAATCCGTCAGCGCCGCATTGAGGTGGCGTTCGTCGAAGTCGGGCCAATAGATCGGCGTGGCCCAGAACTCGGCGTAAGCGGATTGAAACAAGAGGAAGTTCGATAACCGCAATTCGCCGCCGGTTCGCACGATGAGGTCGGGGTCCGGCAATCCCGCGGTATAGAGGCGGCTCGCGAGCGCGCCTTCATCGATCGACGAAACATCGCGTGCGCCGCTGCGCACTTCTTCGGCGAGCGAGCGTACCGCGTCGCCGATTTCGCGACGTCCGCCGTAGTCGATCGCGAGATTGAGCACGATGCCGCCATTCTGCGACGTTTCGGCGGCCAGCCGTTCGAGCGCGATCCGCGTGCTCGCGGGCAGACGCTCCCTGCGACCGCAAAGGCGCACGCGGACACCATCTCGCGCTAGCCGGCGCAGCTCGCCGCGCGCGGCACGCGTGCACAGGCGCATCAAGAGACCAACTTCGCGCGCCGGGCGATCCCAATTCTCCTCCGAGAACGCATATGCCGTGACGACGCGCACGCCGGCGGCGCCGGCGGCGCGAACGATGCGGCGAAGTGCCGCAATCCCGCGACGATATCCGTACGCCAGCGGCAAGCCGCGCTGCGCCGCCCACCTCCGATTGCCGTCCATAATAATCGCGACGTGTTGCGGCGTCACGTCGTGGCCAATCGGCGCCGTGCGGCGGGCTCTTTCGCCCGGTCGTGAACGTCGCGGACGACGGCTTCGAGTTCGTCGACGTAGGCGAGAAAGCGCACGCGTCCGCGTTTGGTGATGCGATAGACCGTTTGCGGTCGGCCGGAACCCCGCTGCTTTTCAACCGCGACGATGCCGAGATCGGTCAGGGCGTGAACGTGCCGATTGAGGTTGCCGTCGGAGAGATCGCAAGCAGCGGCGAGTTCGGTAAAGCTCAATCCGCTGGGATGGGCGATCAAACACGTGCAAATCGCCAACCGGCCGCGTTCGTGAAAAATTCGCTCCAAGCCGGGATAGGAGAACGGCGCTTGCATCTCGCTCACTGGGTGCGCTCCCGCCAAATGAGCATACCCAGGCCGATTTGACCCAAGCCAAAGCCCAGGGGCATCACCCACCAGGCGAGGGCGACCGCTTGCAGCGGCGAGACCAGAAAGAGTGCGGCGAGAGCAGCGAAGCCGAGCGTGATCGCAAAAGTCGAGTGTGGAATCGAATTGCGCGAAGCAAAGAGGCCGAGAGAATAGAATGCGAACCAGGTGCCGGGAAGCAGCTCGTACGCCGACCGATCGATCAGGGCGACGGTGAGCAGGCCCCCGAGTACCACACTCGGCGCGATCGAACGTGCGGCCGTGCGAAATCGGCTGGTCGCGCCGGGACCGCGCTGCTTCCAAAGCCAGGCGACAACCGCGCCGTAGTTAAGCGCAAGGGCCACCGCGAGGCAACCCATCCAAATAACGACGTACCGATGCAGCGCTTCGGTTCCCGACGGATGCGGCGCAGTTTCGAGCTGCAACCATCCGGCCGCAAAGGCGGCGACCCCGCTCGCGATCGCGGCTGCCGCCGAATACCCTTCGAATCGTTGAACCCCGACGAGCCGATCGCGCACCTCGGCAAGATCGGAAAGGGCCCGTTCGATTTCCACGCTCTGCCGTCCTTAACTTTGTAGCACAAAGTCATTAACTTTGTACCACAAAGCCGGCGCTAGCGCAAGCTCAGTTCGATCGCGAGCGCTTGCGGACGGTCTTCCGTTTTCTCTTGGCGCGTGTCGCCATGGAATCGACCACCGCCGCCGTCTCTTTGAGAATTTGCCCAGCCGTGATCACCGTGTCACCAACTTCGTCGGCTCGCGCAGCGGTCGCGTGAACCTTCTCGGCGACGCGTCGGACCGTACGTTTGGGGTTTGCCGCGGCTTTCTTCACCTTGGTTGCCAGGCCGCCAGCGGCCTTCCGCGCCCGGGTTGCGGACTTCTTCGCAGCGCTCGGTTTACGCGAGGTTGATTTTTTTGCTTTACGAGGCATCGTCACTCTCCATAGCAAATTTCTGCAACCTTTCCCCAGCTCGGCACCGACCAAACAACCATCGAGGTAGCGCAACGCAGGATTTTCGCGACGGCATGGTGTCTGTTGACTCATCGACGCAACGCTCTCTGGATTGATTGTGCGATGAACGCTTCGAGGACTCTCACTCTCCTTTCCGCCGCCGCTCTGGCCGCGTGCGGCGGACCGGCCTCTTCGCCCGACCGCGTCTCGCCGATTGCGGGCTCTTCCGGATCGCAGTCGACCCTCGGCTCGACGCCCGTGAGGTTCAAGTTCACCACGCTCGACGATCCCGTCTATTCAGACGTGAACGTTTTACGGGCAATAAATAACCGGGGGCATATCGTCGGCTATTACGGTAGCGGCTCTGCGAGCGACCCCGCCGTCGGATATATCATCGATCCGCCCTATCTGCCGAACAACTTTCACAAGATCGTCTTTCCGAAGGCACTCGATACTTTTCCGAGCGCGCTGAACAACGCCAAAATGATGATGGGGTACGAGTCTTCATCGGCGGGCAAGACAATCAGCTATGGTTATACCGGCCGAATCTGGTCCACGTATCAAGAACCGAAGGCTCATGGCCCCGGCAGCTCCACTGAGATCTATGGCGTGAACGATTCGGGCATCGCCGTGGGCTGCTACCACGGCGCATCCGAAAAGGGCTGCTTCCAGCTCACCGTCGCCACCGATCGTTACAAAGGCCTCGACCTGCCCGGAACCAGCGCCGTTGCGACCGGAATCAATGGGGCCGGCGACCTTATCGGTTACTGCAGGCAGTCTCACCGCGTCGTCGGCTTCATTCGAAAAAACGGAGCCTATACCGAGCTATCCTATCCCGGCTCGGTCGGTACCGAGTTCCTCGGGATCACCGCTCACGACTACGTGACCGGCTTTTACGTCGATAAGTCCGGCGCAACCCATGCCTTCTTGCTCACCGATCCAACGCATCCGCGGTTGACGGCGTGGCAGTCGCTCGACGATCCCCTCGGCCTCGGAACGACGGTCGGCACCGGTGTCAATATTCATAAAACGGTCGTCGGCTACTACGTCGACGTCGCGGGCGTCACGCATGGCTTCGTGGCCGCGGTGGAGTCGCCCAAGTAGGTAATTCCGCAAGCCGCTGCTACAATGCCAGGCGTATGGCACTGGGCGTCGTCAGACTTGCCCAATGGTGACCGATGCAGCTTCTTGATGCGCGGCCCGTCTATGCGGCCAGCGATCTCAACGATTACCTGGAGTGTAAACGGTTGAGCGAACTCAGCGCGCTCGTCGCTTTCGGCAAATGCGTTCGTCCCAACATCGACGATCCGACGGCCGACCTCTTGCGGCGTAAGGGCGAGGAGCACGAGAAGGCCTATCTCGAGCGGCTGCGCGACGCGCATCCCCGCACCGTCGAATTTGAGCGTCCTCACTGCAGCATCGGCGCCTACGAGGCGGCCGATCGCGCGACGCTCGAAGCGATGCGAAACGGCGCGCCCGTCATCTATCAGGCTACCTTTTTCGACGGCGAGTTCTTAGGGCACGCCGATTTCCTCCGCCGAGTGCCGGTTCCCTCGGACCTCGGCGAGCACAGTTATGAGGTCGTTGACACGAAGCTCGGGCTCAATCCGAAACCGTACTATCTCGTGCAGCTTTGCAACTACAGCGAACACGTGGAACGTCTCCAAGGCCGTTTGCCCGGCGAAGCCTACGTGCTGCTCGGAAACGGCGAGCAACGCCGCTTCAGGTTACGCGAGTACATGGCGTACTATCGCCGGCTCAAACGCCGTTTCCTAGAGTTCGTCGCGAATCCGGCGCTGGCGCGTGGAGAGACTCCCAGCGAATATCCCATGCAGTGCAAGCATTGTTCGATCTGCGCGTGGAACGAGCAATGTGCGAACCAGCGCCGAAGCGATGACCACCTGAGCCTCGTTGCGTGGATGCGGCGCGATCAAATTGCGAAACTCGAGGCCGGCGGCATAGGAACGCTCGAGCAGCTCGCCGGTGCCGTCGACGAGCAGCGGCCTAGCGGAATGAGCCCGCAGACGTTCGCGAAGTTGTCCCGTCAGGCATCGCTCCAGTTGCGCGGACGCACTAGCGCACGCCCAATCTACGAACTCTTGTCGCACGATCCCGGACTCGGCTTCGAGTTGCTGCCGCCGCCCGCGCCGGGCGACGTTTTTTTCGATATGGAAGGCGATCCGCTCTTCGAACCCGGCCGCACGCTAGAGTACCTCTTCGGCTGCTGGATGCCCGACGACGAGCGGCAGTATCGCGCGTTCTGGGCGCGCAGCCGCGCCGAGGAGAAGCATGCCTTCGAGTCGTTTGTCGATTTCATCGCCGAACGCCGGCGACAGTTTCCGGACTTACATGTGTATCACTACGCCAGTTACGAGAAAAATGCGCTGCGCCGCCTGGCCCAACAGCACGCGACGCGCGAGGAGCTGATCGACGATTTTCTGCGCGACGACGTTCTCGTCGATCTTTTTGCCGTCGCTCGCGTGGCACTTGCGATTTCCCACGAGAGCTATGGCCTGAAGAGCTTCGAGCGCTTCTACGGCTTTGCTCGCGACACCGTCGTCAAGAAGGGCGACGAATCGATCGTCATGTTCGAGCGGTGGCTGCTCGAGCGCGACGAGGCGATCCTCGACGACATCGAGCGCTACAATCGGGACGATTGTCGTTCGACCTGCGACCTTCGCGCGTGGTTGCTCGAACGTCGCGCTGAAGCCATCGAGAAGTTTGGCATCGACTTGCCACTGCGCGCTACACAGCACGGTCAACTCTGCCACGTCGAGTTCGAAGCAACGTGTAGCAAATGCGTCAAGCGACGCAACGACGAATCCGACGAAGCGCGCCGGAGCGGCCTCGAGCGCCGGCTGCTGCACGACGTCGTCGCTCCCCAGACAGAAGAGCAATATCGTTTCCTCGAACCCGACCGCCGAACGCGTTACCTTCTCGCAAACCTTCTCGCCTATCACCGGCGTGAAGAGAAACCGGCGTGGTGGGCGTATTTCGATCGCTGCGAGAACGTCGATCGTTTGCTTGAGTTCGATCGAGATGCAATCGCGGGGTTGAGGCTCTGCGACGAGATCCCGGCTCGTCCGGAAAAGCGAAGCTTCATCTACACCTATGAGTTTCCCGAGCAACCCTATAAGCTCGGTTCCGGGGACGATGCCGAAAACCCACGCGCGAAGAAAGCGGCGGGCACCATCGTTCGGATCGATCCCGACGCCAACCGCCTCGAATTGAAGACCGGAGCAACACTCGACGATGCGCGCGCGATTAAGGAACTGATACCGGCACGTCCGCGCGGCACTAAAGAACAGCGCGGGGCGCTGGCGCGCATCGGAGCCGCGTTTTTAGGCGGCACGCTTTCAAGTTCGTATCCGGCTACCCATGATCTGCTCGCCAATCGCGAACCGCGCCTCGTGCGCGGGCGCGCGCGGCTTCAGCCCGAAGTCGTGACCTCCGAATCGGTCTCCGCCGTCGTCTCCGAGCTGGATTGCAGTTATCTTTTTATCCAAGGACCGCCGGGGAGCGGAAAGAGCACGATCGGATCGCAGGTCATCTGCGATCTGCTCTCGGCTGGAAAACGCGTCGCCGTCACGAGCACGAGCCACAAAGCAATTCATAATTTGCTCGAAAAGGTCGAGGCGTGCATGAGCGAGCGCGGCGGTACGTTCCGGGGCCGTTACAAACATTCCGCCGCGGGGTCGGAGTACGTGTCGCGTCTGCCTTCGCCGTTCATCGAATCGCTCGACGAAAACCTAGCCTTCGCGGCGAACGATTATCAGCTCGCCGGCGGAACAGGCTGGCTCTACTCGCGCGAGGAGCTCGCGGGCAAGTTCGATTATCTCTTCATCGACGAAGCCGGTCAGGTCTCGCTGGCCGACGCGCTGGCCAACTCGCTCTGCGCGAAAAACGTGGTCTTGCTGGGGGACCCGTCGCAACTCGCCCAGGTCAGTCAAGGGCGTCACCCGCTGCACGCCGATGATTCGGTCTTGCAGCACTTGTTGGGTGAATCGCCTACGGTGGCGGAAGACCGCGGCATCTTTCTCAATCTCTCATATCGCATGCATCCAGCGATCTGCCGTTTTATTTCTGACGCGATGTACGACGGACGGCTCGATCCCGCTCAATCGACGATAGCACACCGCGTCATTACGCCGGAGCAGGAGTACGCCGGCCTCTACTTCCTCGGCGTCGATCATGCTAGCAACGGCGCGAGTTCGCATGAGGAAGCCTGTGAGATCGTGGGCCAGGTCGTGCGCCTTCTCAGTAAAGGGTGCGTGATCGATTCGGGACCTCGCGGTCACGCGGAAACCTCACGGAACATCTGCGGGCGCGACATCGTTATCGTTTCGCCTTACAATGCGCAGCGTCGGCTGATTCAAGAGAAGCTTCGCCAAGCCGGCGTGGACATCGAGCCAACGACCGGCGTTCGCGTCGGTACGGTCGACAAATTCCAAGGCCAGGAGGCGGCGATCGTCTTCTACTCGATGGCGACCTCGAGCGGCGAAGACGTTCCGCGCAACGTCGAGTTTCTCTTCGAACGCAATCGGTTCAATGTCGCCATTTCGCGAGCGCGTGCCGCGAGCGTTCTCCTCTGCAGTCCGCGCCTACTCGACATTCGTTGCCGCACGCCCGAACAGATGGCGCTCGCGAATCTGCTCTGTGCCTTTGAAGAGCGTGCCGACAAAAGCTTGATCGCGTGCAACTCGCGGCGAGCGTTAGCGCAGTAACGCGAAGGGATTCGAGCCGACAGCCGCCATAACGTACCAGGCTGTTGCGCCGACGTGGAGAGCGGCGAAATATTTGTCGCCGTCGCAATCGCTCAAACCGTTCTCGGATGCGGCGATGATGCCTAGTCCGTCGCTATTGGGGCCGTTCGTTTGCGCGTAATGGACGTCGCCGATATATTGCCGCGCGCGCGTCCGATCGCCGGCGCGACCACGCAGCTCGAGCGCATCGGCGAGGTGTGCCGTTCCTTCGAACCAGACGCCGGAGCGATCGCCGCTACAGAAGCTGACACCGTTAAAGCCGTCTTTGCTGACGCCGAGATGCGTCACGTCCCAGCTTGGTGCCGCGGACCATCGCGGGTTTGCAAAGGCGAGATAGCTCCACGAATTGACGTCCTCGGGTTTGAACGGTTTATTCGGCGTAACGCCGTCGTCGAGCGTACCAACGTAAAAGCGGCCGGCAGCGGGGTCCCACATTGACGACGTGAAGCGTCGTGCCCAGGCCGCGCCGGTGGCCCATCGGCGCTCTCTCGATTCCTTCGCGAGCATCGTGAAAAAAGCATAGATGTCGATATTGTGCTCGGTGGATTTCCACTCGATTTTCTTTCCGCGCGCGGTATAGCCGCCCGTATACCCGCCGCGTCCGCGCGTATCATAGGTATTGGCCTGAAGCCATTGGGCTATTGCAATCGCACCGTTGAGGTACTGCGCATCGGCGGTTTTTGCGTAGAGCTGCACAAGGGCCTGACCGACCCAAGCCATGTTTCCCACATCGCTCGTGTTATCGTCGACGATCACGTCGCTCGGCTTTTTTAACGGCTTGGGCGCGTAGGCAGCGCGCAGACGGCCGTCATGCGCCGTATCATAATTTTGCACGTACAGAAATGCGTCGCCGACGATCTTGGAACGAGAGATATCTTCGGTGGTCCCTCGGGTCAGCATCGCGTCTACAAGAAGAGCGTCGTCGTAGGTCACCGCGTCGGTAAAATTCTTCAATGGGCCGCCATCAAAGCTCTGCACGAGGCGCCGGGTAGAACCCTCGGCGTACCGGTCCATCATCAAGTTCAAGAATCTATAAGCCTTGCCGATACTATCGCTCGCGGAGGGGCGCCGCGCTTCTAGCGTGATGGGCGGGGACGCAGCGCCGCCAAGGGAGCTGCTCGAACATGCCGCCAGCGCCGCCCACGCCGCGACGAGTGCGACGGCGGCCCCGACTCGATTCAACCGGCGATCGACGTCAGCGTAAGAGTCTGCGTATCGAGTTGATAGTAACCCGCCCCGACTAACTGATTCGGCGTCGCGCAGATGACGCTGTTCTGCGGACCGTACACGACCACGAGTCCGGAGGGTCCGCACGGCACCTGCGTGAGCTGATAGCTCAAGAGAAACGTCCAGCCCGGCGTGTTCGATTGAACGTGATATGACGTATAGGTCGTATTGTTGGCAACGATCGTACCGTAGACGGCCGCCGAGGCCGCGCCGATTGCAAATGCACCCCAGAAACCACCGCCCCAATAATAGGGGGCCGGGTACCAAGCAACGCCACGATTCCAGCCCCACGCGGTATTATTGACGTAGACAGGGTTGCGGATCACCGTATTGCCGCTCACGTTGACGTTCGTGCGGTTCCCATTGTTGATATTTGTGTTACGGTTGCCGTTGTTCACGTTGCCGTTGTTGCGGTTGCCGTTGTTCACGTTGCCGTTGTTGCCTCGGTTCCCGTTACTGACGTTTCCGGTCGGCGGACGCTGCGCAGGCTGGGCAGGGCGCTGCGCGGGTTGCGATGGGCGCGAGACCGGCGCGCGAGCCGTATCGCGTGAAAGGTTGAAGCCGCCGCCGGCCGGCCGCGCACCGCCCCCTCGCATCGCGCCACCGCCACCGCCACCTCCCCGGGGACCGGCCTGCGCGATGGCCGGCTGAAGGGCGAGAATGATCCCGATCGTCAGGCAAAGATACTTTATCATTTCACCATCTTGTCGATCCGGCCGCTCAGGCCGACGTATGTCCCGCGCTCCGTCGTCAGCGCAAGCATCACGCTGTGCGGCGCGACTTTCTCGGTCGAAAGCTTGAGGGGCTGCGGAACACTTGTCGAGTTTACGTAGAGCGTTCCGCTCCGAAAATCGAGCGGTTTGGTTTCGCCGGCTTGGACCAGCGCCGCACTCGTTACAAAGCAAACGAGCAAGTCGCCTTGATACGAGCATGCGGCGCGGTGTATCACGAGCGTACCTTTGCCGTCGGCTGACGTGAGAAAAAGCGCGTCGTGGATAATCTTGATCGCGACGTCGTTGTAGACGTCGCGCTGGCCATCCGCCTGCTGGATCGTCACCGTACCTCCGGCGACAGCGGGGGAAGCACCGAACGCACATGCGGCCGCAAAGGCCGCGAAAGCAGCACTTCTGATTCCGCAGAGTAATGAACGCATATCGATATCCTTGGTTCGCCGGTCGGTTGCTCGGCTACTGCTTCATTCTTTTTTCATGCCGCGCCGATACGATGCGCAGACGGTCCGAGATGCCGCGCGTGGCGAGGTAGCAGTGTCTGGGGGAAACTGTTCGAGCGCCGCGGCACCTCGGCCGTCATTCGACTCGCAACGGCGCTTCTTCGGACTCGGCGATCCCAGGGGTATTTCGCGCGATGATATACAGCTCGTACCAATGCCGGCGCGATAGCGGCGGCAACTCGAGCACGTGCGTGTGGAAGCGGTAGATCCCGGGCGCAACGTGCGCGCTATTGATCGAGAAAGCCGCTGTTCGAACTTCAACCGACGCAACGTTGGTGCTCACGAGAATCGTTCCGTCGAACCAGCTTCCCGGTTCGATCCTCAAGGTCGAGAACCACACGCGCACGATTCGGGGGGGCGCGTTCGGAGCCGCGACCGGCGGTGATGGCCATGCGCGCGGTTGCTTTTCCGAAACGGTCACATTCAGCGGAACCGAAACCGGCTTGGTCGAACAAGCGCCGAGCAACGTCGCTAATGCCGCCGCCGGGCATATCAAATGCAAGCTACGAAAAGGGTTACGAGGCAAATCGGAGGATGAGCGCCGGTACATGAACCTCGTGGATTTGCCGTCGTCTCGAACGCCGAGCGAACCGGCGCTTCCGCGATTCGACGTTGCCAGCGAGAGTTCTGGCGCGCCGACGCGGCTCGATTGGCTTGTGACCCTAGCGGGCCTTTGGATCATGACGGGGCTATTTATCGACGCCCACGAGCATCTCTTCTTGGCGGTCGAGTCGTTTCTGAATCCGTGGCACATGACGATGTACAGCGGCGCAGTCTTCGCCGCCGTCGTCATGGGCGCCACAATCATCCGAAACTACCAACGCTCCGGCTCATTTTGGAAGGCGATCCCTCCGGGTTACGTGCAAAGCGTCTTTGGGGTTGGCGGGCTGCTGCTCGGCGGCGCACTCGATTTCGTTTGGCACGCTATCTTCGGTTTCGAGCATCAGCTCGATCTGCTGCTAAGTCCCCCGCACCTATTCTTGCTAACCGGACTCTTCTTCTTGATCACGGGTCCTCTGCGCAGCGCGCTGCAGCGTCCGGATGCGCCGAACCTTTTTCAACAGCTGCCGATGCTCGTTTCGCTCGGGCTGGCGTTCGAGATCGTTCAGTTCGTTACGCAATACGGCTTCTATCCCGAAGCCTTGATGCGCGATCATCCGCTTTCTCAGGTAACGTTTCAGCGCGAACAATTCGCTCTCTCGGTTTTTCTCTTCTATCGGCAGGCGTTGGAGATCTCTATCGTTATCTGGCAGAGCCTCTTGCTCGCGGCTGCAATCCTTTATCTCGCACTCCGCCGACGGCTCTGCTTCGGCGCGCTCGTCGTCTTGTGCGTCGTCGAAAAGCTTTGGATCGGGGGAGAGCTTTCCAGCGACGGCATGGAGCTCGTGCTGGTGGTGCTCGCGTCGGCGGCGGCGGGGCTAGTGGGCGATTGGCTCGTCGCCAAGCTGCGGCCCTCGGCGAGCCGGCCAAATAATTATCGTCTGCTCGGCTTCGCGGTCCCGGCGGCGTACTTCGCTGCATACTTTGCCTTCGCGGTTCCGATGTTCGGCGGTACGTGGTGGGACGCGAGTTTCGTCTTCGGCTCCATCGCCGAAGCGGGCATCATCGGGCTCTGCGTCAGTCAGCTCTTGCTCGCAGGATCGCAGCCGAATACGGCATGAAGCTCCACCCGAGCGCGTACGCGCTCGCGCTTGGCGCAATTGCCGTTCACCTCGCATTCAATCACCGCTTCGGATTTTATCGCGACGAGCTGTATTTTATCGACTGCGCGCGTCACCTCGCATGGGGTTACGTCGACCAGCCGCCTCTCGCGCCCTTCGTCACGTGGCTGACTTCGCCGCTGGGTTATCCCGTATGGGCACTGCGCTTCTTTCCGGGCATCTTTGCCGGCGTCACCGTCCTCTTCGGGTGCGCGATCGCGCGCGAATTTGGAGGACGCGCGTTTGCGCAACTGTTGACCGGCCTAACCATTTTCCTGGCGCCCGGATTGATCGGCATCGCCTACGGTCTGTCGACTGAGTTCCTATCGCCCGCATCGTGGACTGTCTTTCTCTACCTGGTTATACGCCTGGTAAAGTCCCAAGATCGCCGATTGTACGTTCCGATCGCCTTGGTCCTGACGATTGCGCTCTATGCGAAGTATTCGATCGCCGGTTGCGCGATTGCGGTGGCGCTTGGATTGCTGATCGCCGGCCACGCGCGTTTGTTGCGATCGCGCTGGCTAGTATTGGGCGTCGCATTGACCTTCGTGCTACTACTGCCAAACGCTCTATGGCAAGCCCGTCACGGCCTACCGATGCTGGAAGTCCTTCACAACGATCAGCTCAATCGGCACGCGCTCGCCAACGGCATGGCCGACGAGTCGCCGAATCGCTGGACGAACGCCCTCTACATGCTGGGACTGCAGTTCGCCTATCAAAATCCACTCTACGCAGCAGTGTGGATTTGGGGACTCATATGGTTGTGGTCGTTTGATTCCGCTAAGAACGATCGCAATCGCATTCCCCCATATCGCTTCTTGACAATCGCTTATTTCATTCTTCTCGGCGCCCTCATCCTGACGATCGGCCGGGGCTACTACATTCAAGGCTACTATCCAGCGCTCTTTGCAGCGGGCGCCGTCGCGGTCGAACGCGCCGTTTCGGATGGGCGTCGTACCGCACGGATTGCGCTGATCGGCGCCGTCGTCGTTGCCGGGATGCCCATGTTTCCTCTCTCGCTTCCGGTGCTTTCGCTTCCGGCCTATATGGCATACGAGCGCGCGATCGGCTTAAGCCGCCCAACGCCACCCGACGGAAAATATCATCTCATCAACCCCATGTTTGCAGACCAGCTCGGCTGGAAGACGATGACCCAAATGGTGGCTGGCGTGTACTGGTCGTTGCCGCCCTCGCAACGCGCAGTCACTGCGGTCTTCGCCGACCGCTATGCCTACGCTGGCGCGCTCGACTACTACGGACCGCGGTACGGGCTGCCGGCGGTCATCAGTCCGAACAATTCATACTATCTTTGGGGAACGCGCGGGTATAGCGGACGCTCGGTGCTCGCTGTGGGCGCGACCGATTATTGGCTGTTGATGCGCTGGTTTGGCAGCGTACGTCAAGTCGCCGTCTACCGCAACGATTATCGCTGGATGCTCGAAGGACCACTGCCCATCTATCTCTGCACGCGTCCCCGAGCGTCGCTCGCCGCGATGTGGCCGGCTTTCAAGTATTACGGGCTCTGAGCGATAAGGGCTCGGAACAAAAAAAGGAAACGCTCCTTCATGGGAATGAATTATCGGCATGGAAAACGTTTCCGCAGAGCGCTCCGCCGGATGGTCGGTCTTGTGTTACGTCGCGGTCCTTCTCCTGGCGACGTTTCTCAACAACGGGATGCCGTCAATCGGCGCACGACCGATCGACATTGCATTAGCTATTGATTCGCACCGGTTCGATCTGCTTTTCGGGGCGTGGCTGACGTTTCCGGCGGCGGCATTCTTCCTGTGGTTCCTCGTCGGCCTGCGCAGCTATCTGGCAAACGCCCCGGGGCGACAAGAAGGCCTTCCGATGTTTGCGCTGGTTGCCGGCGTCGTGATGACGGCAACGTCGTTATGGGCGGCCTCGATATTAACCGCGGCGCTATACGCTCTGCCCGATGCTTTCAAAGCCACGGGCCTGGCCAGCCTGTACGATGCTTTTGTCTTCGCGCAAGGCGGCCTTGGCTACGCGCCCGTCTCCATCTTTCTGTTCGCGGCCGCACATAGTATGCGGCGCCACGACCGGGCTCCGCTCTGGCTGGCGTGGCTCGGGTACCTGGCGGCGGCGGGAACGGCGATGGCGACGCTATCGATTTTCGCGATGGATTCCTTCATGGCGCCGGGCCAGCCCGGCCCGGGTCTGCTCGGCGCGATTCCCGCGGCAATCTGGCTGATCGCCGTAGGTATCGTCTTGATTCTTCAGATTAGGCGCGGATCGGCGGTCGAGAGTACGTCGGCGGCATCGTAGTTTGCATTGTTCACCCGCGTCGAGACTTCCCGAATGCTCATGACGTTCGGGTCGAGTGGCCGGAGCAATGCGGCGGCGATACCGGGCGGGAGCGGATCGGGATCGAGCCACACATCGACGCTTGAACCCACGAGAATAACCGGCATGCGGTTGTGGACGCCGGCGACCAAAGCGTTCGGCTCGCACGTCGCAACGTCGCACGACGCGCTCCCATTGCTTTGCTCCCAAAGACCGGCAAAGGCAAACGGCTCTCCCGACTTCAAGGTGAAGTAAAACGGGCGGCCGTTCGACCATTCGTAGAAGCCGTCGGCGAACTCGACGCAGCGCCGGCGGATCGGGCCGCGCCGCGCTACGAGCGATTCGCTGCGAATGTTGATGCGGCCGCGAATTCCCCACTGTAGCAATTCCGCAACGCCGCGACCCTCGTCGCGCAAACCGACGACGACTTGTGTCGGTGCGATATTATAGCGCGGCAGACGCGTTTCGCTGAACTCGGGAAAGCGGAAGCGCGGAAAGGCTGCTCCCAACGCGCCGGGCTTGGTCAGCGTAAATCGACCGCACATACGGCGGTCTTCGACACTCCCGTGGTCTACTGATTTATGGCATAATAGTACGGCTTTCCCGTTCTTGCGAGGAGGACTTTATCGTGTATCGCCGCTTTCTTCACACCGCTCTGGTCGCCGCATTGGCCTGCTCCCCACTCGTTGCCGTCGCGCAGCAGGCCGGCTCGCGACCTGCAGTCGCCGTCTTAGATTTCTCCGCCAATGGCCTTACCTCGAACTGGTGGGGATCGTTCGAGCCTGGTGTCGCCCTGAGCGATCTGCTGACGGATCGAATGGTCAACGACGGACGCTTCAACGTACTCGACCGAAGCCACCTGAGCGCGACACTCGGCGAGCATCAACTTGGGGCGAGCGGCGAAGTCGACCCGCAGAGCGCAATCACTGCGGGCCGGATGGTCGGGGCGCGCTATCTCGTCACCGGCAACGTTTTGCAGCTCGACCAAACCGGACAGAGCGGCGCCAGTGCCGGAAGCTTACTGCCCGGAGTCTTCGGCGCGGCAGCCGGCGGCGTTTCGACGCATCGCGTGACGATCAAAGTGGCGGTGCGCATCATTGATGCACGCACCGGACAGATCGTGCAAAGCTTCTCCGATGAAGAGACGCGCTCGGGAACTTCCTGGAACGCCGGCGGCGTCGCCGGATATGCCGGCGGATCTTATAGCAACGAACAGTTCGTCAATAGTGACATGGGCCACCTCATCGACGACGAGGCCGCAAAGATTGCCGCTTCGATCGATCCGAGCCGGTTGAGCGCGGGGCCGTCGGCGCCGGCGTTAACCGGGCATATCGCCGCGATTGACGGTCGAAACGTCATTATCGATCTCGGTAGCAATAATGGAGTTGCCGTGGGGCAGACATTCGATATCGTACGGCTAAAGTCGATCGTCGATCCCACGACTCACGCGACGCTTCACGTTAGCGAAAATGTCGGACGCCTGCAGATCGATTCGGTCAACGAAAACGCGTCGGTCGGTCACGTGGTCTCCGGCAGCGCGGCGGTACGATTGACGGTAACGTTAGAGCCCTAGGGAACCCAACGCGCTCAGGGTCGCTCGCATCACGCGGTACCGGTGATGCGAGCGACGACGCGCTCCACTTTGACGACGCGCGTTCGCGTCCAGCGATCGTGCAACAGAACCCGACGCCAGATGAAGCTGAGCGGAACGATCAGCCACCAGACTAACCCGACAATGAGATACCGGCAAATCGTGCGCGCGATGCTGGGTTTGGCGAAATCGATCGTAACGACTCGAAGCCCGGCGATCATCATCCCGAAGGTTTGACCCGCGACGATGACGAGCGCGGCGAGGTAGACTGGGAACCAGAACGCAAAGCCGAGATGGCGGATCGCCGCCGACACGAACACGCCGATCGCATCGAAGCTCACTGGAACCTCGTTACCGCCGACGTCCACGTGAACGCCTTGATCGGAGACTGTCGTCGGTGGTCCCGACGACTCGAGTGGGTTCTCCCAGTGCCAGCTAACATGTGGCCCACGCGGCCCCTTTGCCGGCGATGCCGAGGGTGATGGTGCCGACGTCGCTACCGCCCGAGGCTCGGTCCTATAGGCGGCAACGGGCGCAACGTTCCCACCAAATGAGGTGATAATCGCGGTGACCACGACCGCGTCGATCGCCGACGCGGTACAGCGCCGCCACCAGCCGGCGCAATCCCGCGCGGCGACGTGGACCTTACCGGGCGCGGCGAGCGCCGGCGGCTCCTCGCTGCGTTCGCGCAAGAACCATTCTTCCGCGGTTGCGTAACGCTGCGACGCCATGAAGGAACGCAGCGAGGCAATGCGACGCGTCGCATAGGGCTCGCTGCTAAGCCATTCTCCCCAGCGAAGCACGGAATCGTCCTGTATCTCGTCGTGCTGCTGCGCGAAGATTTCGTAATCGACCCTGCGGCCGAATTCGTGAAACGCCGCAATTCCCATCGCACGAACGCCGGCGTCGAGCGAGCCGCAGCAGAGCAGTCCAACCTTGTCACAAGTCAGCGCACAGCGGCGCAGCCATGCGCCAAAGATCAGCGAAACGATTGCATTCTCATTGCCGTTAACGCTGAGCAGCGAGTGGAACCGAGTATGGCCTGCGGCGATGTGACCGAGTTCGCGCCCAACCATGAAGGCCAGCTCGTCGTCGGAGAACAGCTCGATCCAATGACTCGAGAGCACGAGCGAATACGGTTCGCCAAAGCCGAGCGCGACGACCGGCACGAGGTTGTCTTCCCGCACGAAGATCAGTGGCATCGGAATTTCGAGCGCGGCGCAGCTTTGGCGAACGATCGTAAAAACGCGCGGATACTGACGCTGGTGCACGCGAACGCTCGTACCGAGCAGTCTGCCGCGCGCGAGCGTCACGTAAACCATTGCGATCACGATGAAAAGTGCGACCTGCGACGCTCCGATTGATTCGTGCAGCAAATAGCCGATCGCCAACGCGGCGGGAAGCGCAAAAAGCGCCGTGAGCACGAACGCCAGACGTTCCGACGGCTCTCGGAGCGAGGCCGGTCCGTCGAAGAGCGATTGCACCTCAGAGCACTCTGACGGTGCGGCGCGAGGTTCCTACCTAGCGCTTGCGGGAGGCGGTCTTCTTTCGAGCACCGGCTTTCGAGCGCCCGGACGAGGCTTTCTTGCGCGGTCCGCCGCGCCGGCCGTTCGTGGATGCGCGCGAATCCAGGCGCTGGCGCGCCCGGGCCCAGCTCTCGCCAATCTCCTCGAGCTCGTCTTCGTCCAAAAGTTCGCGCGCCATTGAGAAGATCGTTGATTCTTCTTCTTGCACGTGATGCTTGACGGACTCACCCAGGACCAGCAATTCGGCTTTAAACTGCTCGTCGCGCTTTCTTCCCGAGTTCAAAAGGCTCAGCAGATGTTTGACGACGTCGTGTTCGGTATAGGCTTCAAAAACGTCGACGCGCTCGTCGGCTTCTTCAGCGCGGTCGCGCAATTTGGGATAGAATAAACGCTCCTCAAGCGTGGCGTGAACCGTTAGGGCGTTCTCGATACTCTTCGCGAGTTCGTCGATACGGTCATCATCGGGTTCGCAGCCTTTCACCTCGTCGAGGAGCGTTGAAACCGTTCGATGCTCTTGCTTGAGAACCGACAAGATATCCATGGCTGCTACTATCCCCGATGCACCATGAAGTAAAACATTCCAACGGTCGCGCCTCCCATAAGCGCAAACGTTCCCCAACCCCAGGCGCGCGCAAGCGCGGAGCTTCGCCACTCGCCCATCAGGGCGCGATTCGATGCGAGCCAGACGATGACGCCGATCAGAGGAATTGCCGCAACTCCATTGAGCACCGCCGACCAAAAGAGTGCCTTGATTGCGTCGATTCGAAGCAAGTTCATGGCGATGCCGATCAGAACACCCGCCACAATGGCCCCGTAGAAGCGCGGCGCGCGGTGGAGCGGCTCGCTCAATCCTTCGCGAAAGCGAAATGTCTGCGCCGCGACGTAGGCCGACGACGTCGCCAGCACCGGTACGGCGAGAATGCCGGTACCGACCATTCCGAGGGCAAAAAGCAGTTCGGCAAACCGGCCCGCGAGCGGCCTTAGCGCCAGCGCCGCCTGTTGCGCGGTTGCGATATTCGCGACGCCGTGCGCGCCAAGCGTCGCAGCGGTCGTCACAATAATGAAGAACGCGACGAGGTTCGAATAGATCATGCCGGCGTTGACGTCGGTGTGCATATCGGCGATGGACTTCTGGTCGGTCCCGCGCCGCGCTGCCAACGTCGTGTTGCCCGCCTCCTTATCTTCTTCGACCATCAGCGAGGATTGCCAGTAGAAAAGATACGGCGTGATCGTCGTGCCGAGCACGCCAACCATGGTTGAAAGCCAGCCCGAATCGAAGTGCACGCGGGGAACGGCGAAATTCATCAGGACGTGCAACCACGGCGGATGGACGACGAAGGCGGTGATGATGTAGGCAAAAAGCGCGAGCGTCAGCCACTTGAAGAGGCGAGCGATCGCAGCATACGGCAACCAAATTTGCGCCGCGATCATTCCGACGCCGAAGAAAAAGACGAGTGCGTCAATAGGAATCGGTACGACGAGGTGAGCGGCGTCCGCCATGCCGCCGATATCGGCGCCGAGGTTGAAGGTGTTGGCAACGATCACGAGTGCCGCGAGCGCATAGGCGACGATGCGAGGAAGCCGCTTGCGCATGATCGCGGCGATGCCCTCGCCGGTGACCATAGAGATGCGCGCGCACATTCCCTGAATCACCGACATCATCGGCGTCGAGATCAGGGTGAGCCAGAGCATCGAATACCCTGTGGACGCGCCGGCGACGGAGTATGTCGATATGCCGGACGGATCGTCGTCAGCCGCGCCGGTAATCAGGCCGGGACCCAGCTTTGCGAAAAAGTTGCCGATTTTAGTCGCCACGCGACCCGCTTCTACCCCCGGCGGAGGATTTCCAACCCGGCCTAGTGCGTCAAACGATCGTTTCCGGCAAGAGTCGTGCGATCTCGCTTCCGCGCAAGGCCCCCGTCACTGCGGTGAGATCGCCGTCACGCAGTGCGTGCGCGGCTTTCATCAATGCCGTCATCGCCACCCGATAGAGCGCGCCACCGACGCTGATGCGTCGCACGCCGACGGCCGCGAGTCGCGCAAGTGGAAGCGCGCCGTCGGCAGGCCCGATCAAGACATTCACCGGCTTCGGCGAAACCGCGGCAACGACCGCGACGATTGCCGCCATATCCGGCAACTCCGGCGCGTAGAGTACGTCGGCGCCGACCTCGGCAAAGGCCGTTAGACGACGGATCGTGTCGTCAAGGTCGGGACGGCCGTTGAGGAAGTTATCGGTGCGCCCCGTCAGCACGATGCGTCCTCGGGCGACTTTCGCTGCGGCCGCAACGCGCGCAACCGCTTCGTCAAAATCGTGAATCGGTCGCGATCGATCGGCCGTCGTGTCCTCGATGCCCGCGCCGGCGAGACCGGCATCGATGGCCGCGCGGACGGTTTGCGCGCAAGCCTCGGGCGCCGGGCCAAAGCCGTCCTCCAAATCGCCGTTCACCGGCAACTCGCTCACGCGTGCCAAAAGTGCCGCATGCGCGATCGCGTCGGCGCGTGACACCGCGTGCTGTCCGTCTTGTCGTCCGAGCGAAAATGCGAGGCCGAGCGACGTGCTGCCAAGTGCCTCAAAGCCCGCGTCTCGGAGCAGAACCGCCGAAGCCCCGTCCCACGCGTTTGGCATGATGAATGCGTTCGAATCTTCGTGCAGCGCCCGAAAACGCTCGTAGGCAGTCGTCATGTAGCACCAGAGCAGGGTCGCGGGAAAGAAGGTTGCACTCCTACCCGATGGTCGAGCGCCCGCGAGAGCTGCATCCCGCAGAGCGTTTTGCAGCGCTTGTCGCGGCGGCGATCGCGCTGTCGCTCAACGTTGCGGCGGCGATTGCGCTCTTTGCACCGCAAACCACCTTCGGCTATCGGCTGATCTACAGCAAAGACTTTCAAGTGGTTGCGGTGGACGCCGGAACGGCGGCGGATCGGGCGCGGATCGTGGCCGGCGACCATCTCGATTTCAAGCAATCGCGGTTGCACGATCGTATCGTCGGACTCGGATACCAACTCGCCCTCGTGGGCGAGCCGGCGCGTTTTGTCGTCGTTCACGGCGGGCGCGAACGCTCGTTAACGCTCAAGGCCGCGTCGGTCACGCCATCGGAATCGCAGGAGGCACTCTTTTCGCCGCTCGCCTCGTTCTTGCGACTGGCGGGCTTCGGCTACATCGTCGTTGCTCTCTACGTTCTGCTACGTCGGCCCAACCGCATGACGTGGGGATTGCTTCTCTATCTCGTTTCAGCAACCGACGTCACACTCTATCGGTTTCCGGAGTCCGTCGCGCCGATGGCGGCCTTTGCTTCCGATCTGCTCGGCGTGGCTGGAACGGTCGGCTTGGTGATATTCGCCGCTCGTTTTCCCGACGACCGCGCCGTTGGATGGCGTGCATCGCTCGATCGGCTCGCGATTCCGCTCGGCGTACTGCTGGCGATTCCAAACATCGCGTGGGATGCGCGATCGCTCTTTGCCGGAGAGAGCCCGACTTTTTGGATGTCGTACGGCTCGACGTTGGGAGCCCTCGCGCTGATCTTCATCGCGGCGATCATGCTGGTTGCGACCTACAGCTTCTCGCCGCGGCTCCAGCGCCAGCGCCTCTACTGGGCGACCGCCGGAGTCTTCTTTTCGCTGCTGAGCTACGCATCGGGTTGGGCACGCTATTGGCCAACCGCGTATTCACTCGCGACATCCGATGTTTTGCAATGGGCCGCGACGCTACTCTATGCGTGTGCGCCGTTCGCGATCGCCTATGGCGTAGTACGACAGCGGGTCTTCGACATCTCGTTCGTCGTCAGCCGCACGCTCGTCTACACGATCGTAACGGCAACGGTCTTCGGCGTTTTCGCGCTGGTGGAATGGCTTGCAGGCCGCCAAATGGAGCATGCCGGTCTGGCGGTGGCCCTGGTCGCGGTGATCGCGGTCGGAACGGCTTTTTCGCTGCGTGCGCTTCACGCGCGCGTCGAGGCAGTCGTCGAAGGCACGCTCTTTCGACGGCGACGGGAAGCGGAACGTCACCTGGCCGTCGTCGCGGCCGGACTCCCTTGCGCACCAAACGCTGCCTCCGTCAAGGCTGCGCTCGTCTACGAACCGCTGCATGCGTATGCGCTCGGCTCGGCCGATCTTTTCGAGCGCGACGATCGCGGCGATTACGTGCGTGGGGCGCAGACGCTCGATCCCTGTATTGCGCTGCAACTGCAGGGCGTGCACCGCTCGCTGCGCTTACATGACGGTACCGGCGTTTTGGCGGTTCCGGTTTTCGTTCGCTCGACACTCACGGCAATCGCGGTCTACGGCGCGCACGAGAACGGCGAGGACATCGACCCTGACGAAGCCGCGTCGCTCGAAGCGATGGCGGCCGCGGCGGGGCAGGCGTACGACCACTTGGAGACGGTCCGCATGGAGCGGGAAATCGCGCGCTGGCGCAAGGTGGCCGCGCGCCAAGCGCGTGAGCTCGCCGCTCTGCGCGACCGGATCGCGCTCCTGCACGAGAAGCCTCCCCGCGATCCGGCATAGGCCGCCGTCCCAGGAATCTTTCGCTTGCCGGCTTAACCGGGTATCGGAGCGGCAGCAAGCTCTGTTGGAGGAGGAAGCTTACGATGCGTACCAGGGGCCTGGTCTTTTTCTTTTTTGCGCAGATTCCGATTGCGTGCGTTGCCGCGAACTGCGACGGCGCAAGTCTGGCCGTTTCCGGCGTATCGCTCCAAAGCGTCACGCGAACGCCCTATCTCAATCTCTATCACGTGAGGGCGACGGTGACGAATTTGGGGAACCAAGGGCAAGCCGGCAATGCAATGCAATTCGTCGACATCGTTCAGTACGGCGCGCGTCTCGACAATCGCGGGATTCCGCCGCTGGCCTCTGGAGCGTCGTATACGGTAACCTACACGTGGCCGCGATCGTCGGATGCCGGCGCGCTGACCTCGCCCCTGGATTTCCGGATCCGTATGCTCGCGTCGGGTGAGCTGCAAAACTGCGCCTCCAAAGCGAGCGCGGGGATTACGGTTTAATGAGGGCCTCGAGGTGGACGCACCTTCGCGGATATTCAGGCTCGCTCGCAGGGTAAGGAAAGAGGGTCATCTGACTCGGAGGAACTCTATGATTCGCGTCCTTACCGCCGCAGCCGTCATCCTTACGTTCACCCCCGCCACGGCCCACGCCGCGACGTGCAGCGGGGCTAACCCGGCAATCACGTCGGTCGTGGTGAAGAACGTCACCACTGCCGGAGAACTGAATACGTACCATCTGGTCGGTACCGTAACGAATTTAGGCAGCCAGGCACAGCCGTCGAGCACTCTACAGTTCGTTGATATTTACGCCGAGACGGAAAAGCACGACAACCGCGGGGTACCGCCGCTTGCGCCCGGGCAGTCGTATACGTTCGGATACAACTGGCAGCGAGCCACCGACGCCGGAAACGGCAGCACCACCGTCCACTTTCGTATTCAAATGAAACAGGGTACAAACTGTAATCCCGGCAACGGTTCTTATAGCGTTACCTTCTAGCGTTGTATTGACGGCGCGCGCGTGAACGGCGGGCGCGCGCTGCGTGTAGGCATCGACGTCGGCGGCACCTTCACCGATCTCGTGGCGCTAGAATGCTGGAGCGGGGCGGTCGTTGTCGTCAAGCTCGCCAGCACCCCACAGGAACCGCACCGCGCGGTCATCGCAGCTGTTTGCGCGCTGCTCGCGCGCTACGAATTGCCGCCGTCAGTGGAGTTCGTCGGGCACGCGACCACCCTCGCGACGAATGCGTTGCTCGGCCAAGTCGGCCTCGAGCTCGGACGCGTGGCACTCGTGACCACTGAAGGTTTTCGCGACGTTATCGAAATCGGCCGGCAGAATCGCAGCGAGGTTTATAATCTCTTCGTCGAGCGGCAAAAGCCGCTGGTCGCACGTCACGACCGGCTAACCGTCAACGAACGAATCGACTTCCAGGGCAAGATCGTGGTGGCGCTGCGCGATGACGCGATCGAGCGACTCTGCGAGCAGCTTCGCGAACGTGACGCCGCGTCGGTCGCGGTCTGTTTGCTCCATTCGTACGCGAACGACATTCACGAGCGCCGCATCGTCGAAGCAATAGCGGCGAGGCTCCCGCACCTGCGCGTGACCCGCTCTTCGGCGATCGATCCGCAGTATCGTGAGTACGAGCGCTGCTCGACGACGGTGGTCAATGCTGCGCTCGCACCGATCGTCGAGCGGTATCTCGAACAGCTCGTGCGCGACCTACGCATCTACGGTGTCGAATCGCCGCTCTACGTCATGCGCAGCGACGGGGGGATAGCGGCAGCGGCGCAGGTACTCGCCTGGCCTGCTGCAATGATCGAAAGTGGCCCCGCAAGCGGCGCCGTCGCAACGGCGGCGCTTGGACGACGCATCCGCGCACCCCGTCTGCTCTCATTCGATATGGGCGGCACCACCGCCAAAGCCGGCGCGACCGTCGACGGCGTCGCTCAAATCGTCGGCGAATTCGAGGCCGCGGGCCGTACGCACAGCGGGCGTGCAGTAAAAGGCAGCGGTTATCCGGTGCGCTTTCCCTTCGTCGATCTTGCCGAGATCAGCGCCGGCGGCGGCACGATCGCTTGGCTCGACGAGTCCGGATCGCTACGCGTGGGGCCGCTTTCGGCCGGTGCCAATCCTGGGCCGGCCTGTTACGGAACATCGGATCGCCCCACCGTCACCGACGCCAACGTCGTGCTGGGACGTCTCAATCCGCGTTACTTGCTCGGCGGAAGTTTTGTCATCGATGCGTCGCGGGCCCAGACCGCGATCGAAGCGCTTGCGCGCCGCCTTGGCATGACCGCGCACGCCGCTGCCGCCGGAGTCGTGCGTCTCATTGACGACGCGATGGCACGAGTGCTGCGCATCGTGACGATCGAGCGAGGTCTCGATCCGCGTGATTTCACGCTTGTCGCCTTCGGTGGGGGTGGTCCGTTGCACGCATGTGCGCTCGCAGCGGAGGTGGGCATCGATCGGATCGTCATTCCCGCGCGGCCGGGGTTATTTTCCGCAGAAGGGCTGCTAGCGGCCGACCTTCGTTACACCGAATTGCAAGCGGTCTTCTATACCGTCCAAACGATCGACCGCGCCGCGGTCAACGCCGGATTTGCGCAGGGCGAAGCGCGCGCGAGGATCGCGCTGGTAGAACAAGGCGCACGGCCGTCCAGCATCGTTTTTCTCCGCGAATACGATGCCCGCTACCGCGGGCAGAGCTTCGAGCTGACGATTGAGTACGACGACGAACCCGATGTCGTCGAGCAACGCTTTCACGCCCTGCACCGCGCCCGGTACGGCTATGACGTGCCCGGCGAAGCCGTTGAGATCGTGAACGCGCGACTGACCGCAACCGGCAGCGCGCGCACGAGCCGTGAGCCCGAGGCCACGACTTCTCGTCCGAAGCGCCCCACCGCCCATCCGGAGCGTTCGGCGACGCGAGCAATCTGGCTCGACGGCGCCTTCGCCGACGTACCGGTCTTTCGACGCGACGAATTGCGCGACGGAAGCGAAATCGACGGGCCGGCGATCGTCGAAGGCTACGACAGCACGACCTTTCTCGCGCCAAGCTGGAGACTTGAGGTCGATCGAGATCTCTTGCAGTTAACTCGAATCGCGAACCAGCCGTGAGCGATCGAATCACCGCACAAGTCATCAAAAGCGCGCTCGTCTATGCCACCGAAGAGATGGGCATTTCGGTGCGCAACGCCGCCTATTCACCCAACATCAAAGAACGGCTCGACCATTCGTGCGCGCTTTTCGATCGGTTCGGCCGGCTGATCGCGCAGGCCGAGCACATTCCGGTCCATCTCGGTTCGCTGCCGTGGGGATTGAAACGAATCCTCGCTGCGATCGAGCGTGACTACGACGGCGTGCGCGACGGCGAGATGTGGGTCGCAAACGATCCCTACATCGCGGGGACGCATTTGAACGACGTCACCTTAGTGCGCCCGATCTTCCACGCAGGCAGGCTCGCCGGCTACGCCGCAAATAAAGCGCACCACGCCGACGTTGGCGGGAGCGTGCCGGGCTCGATGCCGACCGATGCCTCCGATCTCTTCGCCGAGGGCCTAGTCGTCGCGCCGATACGTCTCGTGCGCGACGATGCCGTAGCGCGCGAAGTCGTGGAGATCTTCCGCGCGAACTCGCGGACGCCCGATGCGCGCAGCGGCGACCTGCGGGCGCAAGTAGCCGGCAACTATACCGGCGAGCGCCGATTGCTCGAACTCTGTAACCGGTATGGCCTCGAAACGCTCGATGCGGCGAACGAGAGCGCGCTCGACGATAGCGATGCGCGAATGCGCGCCGCATTGCGCGAACTGGGCGAAGGTACCTTCGATGCGGAGGATTACCTCGAAGACCGCAACGGTGAGCCGTGCATTCGCATAGTGCTGCGACTGCAACTGCGCGACGGTCGCGCCTACCTTGATTATTCAGGGACATCGGAGCAAGTCGGCTTTCCGCTCAACGCCGTCCTCGGGGTCACGCTATCGGGCGTGCACTACGCCGTGCGCGCCGTCACCGATCCGACGATTCCGATGAACGACGGCTGCTTTCGTTCGGTTGAAGTTCACGCGCCCGAAGGATGCCTTCTCAATCCACGCCGGCCCGCGCCGGTCTCCGGCGGCAACGTCGAGACGAGCATGCGCAACGCCGACGTCGTGCTTGCGGCGCTCGCGAAGGCCGCGCCGCATCGGGTGCCGGCTTCCAGCGGCGGAACGATGAGTAACGTGATGCTCGGCGGCACCAGTCGAAACGGCACCGTGTGGGCGTTTTACGAAACGAACGGTTGCGGGATGGGCGCACGGCCGACGACGGACGGCATCGATGCGATCCACGTCCACATGACCAACACCTTGAACACGCCGATCGAAGCGGTCGAGCGCGAGTATCCGCTGCGAATCGCGCGCTACGAGATCGCGCAGGGCACGGGCGGCGCGGGGCGCCACCGTGGAGGCGACGGACTCATTCGCTCGATCGAGCTGGTCGAAGGCCCGGCCCACGCGACATTACTCGCAGATCGCCACACGCGCAAACCGCGCGGCGCCCACGGTGGATGCGACGGCGAATGCGGCCGTCACACGCTGACGAGGCACTGCATAACGACTGCGCTACCATCGAAAACGAGTCTCGAACTCAAACCAGGCGACGTGCTGACCGTTCAAACGCCGGGCGGCGGCGGATATGGATGTCGGATAGAGGACCCTTCCTAAAGCGGCGTGTTCGTGCGCGCGGTTGCGGAACGCTCCAATCCGAAGCGCGCAGCGCAGAGCAGATCGACAACGCGAATGGCGCTGCGCCTCGGCGAGAAGCGGCGCCGCGCGTCGCCCGCCACGAGTTCGCCGTAACGCGCGCGAAGAGCTGGATCGGACGCAAATCGCGCGACAACATCCGCCACGGTCTCGCGATGACAGAGCACGGCGACATCGGGCGCGAAAAGCGCGCAGAGTTCGGCGCGTTCGAGCACGACGGCGGGTACCGCGCCCTGTGCAAGCAACACGTTACCAAACGCGCTCTCGTCGGTCAGGCCGCAATGCACGACGCAGCTAACTTCGGCCGGGCGACGGCGACCGAGGAGTATCTCCGCATCGATGTGCAGCGGAGAGAACCCTCGCCGCGCAAGCTCGGCAGTGCATTGGCCGTCGTCGCCGGCGACACCGACGACGTTGCACGACGCCTCGTGCGAGCGGCGTAGCGCCAAGCGTTCGACGCGCGCAACCGAAGCGCACGGAAGCCATGGTACCTCGAGTGCGCTCGCGCCATGCGTCCGAATTGTCGCGCCGTTGCCGATGGCACCGTCGATCGTCACTCCGCTCCGCGTTTCTCCGTTCCCAAACCACCGCAGCTTGGCCGAGCGCCGGAAGCGACGGTCGAGTTGACGCCAGGGAGCAATCGCGCCACGAACGATCGGATGGCCAAATCCGCGCAGCGCACCGGCAAGATCGTCGAGCGCCGCGTCGAGCAATGGCCGCGCGGCGCCGTCTTCGAGCACGATTGCGCCGACCTCGCCGCGCGCCGTGCGCGGCATCGCCGCCATCTGCGCCGCCCAGCGCCCGTAGAAAAGCCGCTCGTTCTCCGCTTCATGCGCGAAGCGGCCGGCCGATGCGGCCTCGTAGTGAGCGAATCGCGCCTCGGCGACGTAGGCGATGGTGCGAGACTCTTCGCGCGCACGCAGGCAGAGGTCGATGTCTTCGAAACCGTTGACGAACGCGTCGTCAAATCCGCCGTTGGCCAAAAACCATCGCGTCCGTACCGCCATCGCCGCCCCGGAGACGCCCAGCGCATTGCGTGACCGCCGTACGTCGGCGAGCGTGGGCGGCAGATTTCGGCAATAGTAGTGCCAGTGGGCGTTGGGCAGCGCAACGAGTCCGGCGGCCTGGGTCACGCCGTCTTCGAAGAAGAGCGCACCGCCGGCAACCGCAACCTCAGGGTTGCCGAATGCTTCAACGAGCGGCGTTAGTGGGTCGCCCAGCGGATAGGCGTCGTTGTTGAGCAAGAGCGTGAGCGGGGCTCGCGCGGCGCGCGCACCGGCGTTACACGCACCGGCAAAGTTACGATTGCTATCGTGGCGCAGGTAACGCACGTGCGGAAACGTACCGATCGCTTCCGGCGTTTCGTCGGTCGAGGCATTGTCGACGACGATCGTCTCGAACGGCGGAGGTCCGTACCGCCGCAGCGCATCGAGCTCGCGCAGACATCGCGCGGTCAGCCACCAATTATTATAGACGGGAATGACGACACTGAGCTGCGGCTCCGCCACCGGTTACGCCGGGGTCACCCGGATTTGTTCGAGCAGCTCTTGCTTTGTCTCCGGCACCATGGCTCGTACGAAGAGGATCGTCACGATGCAGAGCAGCCCGTAGATCCAAAACGTCACGGGCCGTCCGAGGCGACCGACCATCGTAAGAAAGAACTGCGAAACGAGGAAGTTTCCGATCCAATTCGCCAGGGTTGAGAGCGACATCCCCAGACCGCGCACCGGCAGCGCAAAGATCTCTGAGATCAAGATCCAGACGATCGGGCCTAAGCTGAAGGCAAAGCAGCCGACATAAACCATCATGCTCGCCAGCGCGATCGTACCGAGCGAGCCGGAGAGGTGCGGTCGCGCGAAGGCGAACCCGATTGTCGCGAGTGCGAGAAACATTCCGCCCAGGCCAACGTAGAGTAGCGGCTTGCGGCCCAGACGATCGACGAAAAAGATCGCGATGACCGTCATGCCGCAATTAACCGCTCCAACGAGCGTCTGCGCGAAGATCGAGGCCGATGCCGAGCCGATGCCGGCCATTTGAAAGATCTGCGGGCCATAGTAGATGACCGCATTGATGCCGGTAATCTGCTGCAACACCGCGAGCGAAACGCCGATGAAGAGGGCGAGGCGCATCGCCGGCACTCTGAAACCCGCAAAGCCGGCGTTTTTCGTGCGTAAGCTTTCGAGAATCGACGCTTCCTCGCGCTCGCTCGCCGCCTGATCGTTGTAAATGCGCTGCAAGGCATCGCGAGCCCGATCCGTCGCGCCGATTTTGAAAAGATAACGCGGGCTTTCCAGCATCACGAGCATACCGCCGATGAGCACCAACGATGGAACGACCGCAAGACCGAGCATCCAGCGCCAGTCGCCTTTGGGGGCCAGCGCGTAATCGATTAGATAGGCGGCTAAAATCCCGACCGTAATCGCAAACTGATAGAGCGAGACCAATGCGCCGCGGTTGGAGGCGGGCGCAACCTCAGAAATGTAGAGCGGGGCGACGACCGAGCTGAAACCAATGCCGATGCCAACGACGAAACGGCCCGCAAGCAGAATGGCTTCGGTCGGAGCCAGCGCTGAAATGAGGGCGCCGGCAAAAAAAACTACGCCGGCGCCGAGCAGCGTCCATCGGCGACCAATGCGGTCGGCGACGCTTCCCGCAAGCACTGCGCCAAGCATGCAGCCGAGCAAAACTACGCTAATGGTGAAGGCCTGCAGGCGCGCGTCGAGGCCGAAGTCTTTTGTAACGAATAGAATCGCGCCCGAAATAACTCCCGTGTCGTAACCGAAGAGCAATCCGCCGAGCGCCGCCACCGCGGCAACCAGCAGCACGTGCGCCCGCATGCAGGCGCATTTGCGAGCACCGCCGCAACGCCCTCCAATGCAGCTTTCGCGCGATCTTTCGCCCGCGCTGGAGTACGCCGTCGCCCATGAGTTGCACGCGCTTGTGGTGGCGCGCGGCGGCGAGATCGTGATGGAGCAGTACGGCGGTGATTTCACCGCCGCGACGCCCCACCCGCTCTACAGTGGAACCAAGAGTTTTTGGGGCGTTGCCGCACTGCGTGCCCAAACCGACGGGTTGCTCGCGCTCGACGAATCCGTCGCGGCGACGATCGCGACCTGGCAGGACGACCCATGGAAGCGCCGCGTGACCATTCGCATGTTACTCTCCCTGACGGCGGGATTCGGTTTCGGCGGTTTGGGCGCAAGCGTTCCGACCTACGAACGCGCCCTTGGACTGCCGCTTCGCAACGAACCCGGTACGCGATTTACCTATGGCGGAATCGCACTACAAGTCTTTGGCGCAGTGCTTGCGCGCAAACTCGCGTATCGCTCGATGACGCCGCACGATTACTTGCGCGAACGAGTCTTGGCTCAGGCCGGCATTCGCGTCGCGAAATGGCGCACCTTGAGCGACGGAACGCACCCGTTACCGACCGGCGCGTCTCTCTGCGCGCGCGAGTGGCTCGACTACGGTCGCTTTATTCTGGCCGAGCACCGCGCCTTCGCTCCATGCTTTGAAGGCTCGCCGGCCAATGCCCGCTACGGTCTGGGATGGTGGATCGGCGCGCGCGGTTCGCCGTCAGATCTTGTCTATGCAAGCGGCTCGGCGGGCCAAGCCCTCTACGTCGTCCCATCGCTCGGGGCGGTCATCGTTCACTTTGGAAGGAGCGCGTCATACCGGCACGATGCCTTCCTCAAGCGAGTATTCGCTAGGGAGTGAGCGGAGTGAGTCCTTGCAGTGGGCGCATTCCCGCATGCGCGAGTGCCGATTGCAGCGGTGCCAACGAACCGACGTACCGGTTGTAGCCGTCCATCGCCGCGGCGTACGCCGCATCGAAGCGTTTGGCGTAATCGAGTTGCGCCGCAGTCGGCGGCAGTTGAGGGCCTCCGAAGCCGCTCGTTCGTGGAATCGATTCCCGCAGCGAGCCCGCACGCTGAATTGAATCTTCGTCGTTCTTGTAATCGGCAGTAAATGCGGCAAAGACGGGCTGCCATTGGGTCCGCGCCGCTACGATTTGTTGTTCGAGCGGGGAAGCCTTCGCCGCAGCCGTGGCGTTGTTCAGCGATTTCTGGATCGCGTCGAGATTGTTAAGCGCTTCGTCGATCTTGCCGTAAATCGTGAAATACTTGCGCGCGTACGCGTAGCCGGCCCGATACTGCGCGTCGGTCAAAGCATCGCGCGGATCCCCCTTCACGACGAGACTCTGCTGCAAGGTGGAAGTGCCGAGCGTTAGCCGCACGACGTACGTACCCGGCACGACGACCGGTCCGCTCTTGGGTCCTTGGTAATCTTCCTTGGCTGCGCCGTACCATTTCGTTGGGGCGTCTTCGCTAAAGTCCCAAACGTAACGGTTGATTCCGGCTTTATTCGGCACGTACGGTTCTTCTTTGCCCTTGACTTTGTGCGTGCCCTTGACGGTGCGAATCACCCGGCCGCTGCCGTCGAGCACTTCGAGCGTTGGAGCAACTCTCTGCGGCGCACTCTGGTAGAAATCCAAAATCGCGCCTTTGGGGGGATTCTCGCCGGCAAAACGCGTGTAGATGCCGAGATCGTTGGAGTGGTAATGGTAATCATAGGCGGCGCGCGGCGCGAACAGCATAACCCCGGCGCGCTGAGCATTACCGAGCTGTTGGATCGAACCGGCGTCGTCGAGTATCCAAGCGTCTCTCCCGTGCGTTGCGAGCACGATATCGTCGAACTCTGGCTGAATGCGGATATCGCGTACCGAGACTGCAGGAAGATTGATGCGGAAGTTTTGCCAATGCGCGCCGGCGTCGAAGGAGATCCAAAGCCCCGTTTCGGTTCCCGCATAGAGCAGATACGGGTTGCGAATATCCGGTCGGATGGTACGCACGTATTCATTGCCCGGCAAGCCCTCGACGATCTTCGTCCAACTCGCGCCGTAGTCGCGCGTGACAAAGATGTAGGGGGCGTAATCGCCTACTCGGTGATCGTCGGCGATGGCGTAGGCCGTCCCGGCAACGAGCGGCGACGGCGCCGTTGTTTCGATACGCGCGTTCTCCGGCGTACCCGAAGGCGTTACGTTCGTCCAATGAGCGCCGCCGTCGCGCGTGACTTGCACGTAGCCGTCATCGGTGCCGACCCAAATCTCACCCCGATCGATCGCCGAACCTTCCATGTAAAGAATTGTGTCGGAGTACTCGGCGCCGGAAACGTCCTTCGCCAAAGGGCCGCCCGAAGGCAGCTGATGCGATTTGATATTGCGCGTCAGATCGGGACTGATCGGCGTCCACGTCTCGCCGCGATCGCACGACTGGAAGACGACGTTGCCTCCAAACCAAGCACAACCCCGACCGTTCTGTTGCCACGGAGCAAACGCGATCGGCGAATCCCAATTGAACCGATAAGGTACGGCGCTTAAATCGAATGGCCCGAGAAAGCTGCCGGGAAAGGCGTCGTACGGGCGGATGAAACGGCTCACTTCCGTCGTTCGGTCGAAGAGGGTGAGCGCGCCATCCTCCAAGTCGGCCAAGACGTATCGCGGATCCGTTGGATCGGGCACCGTCCACACGCCATCACCACCGACGACGTCGATCCAATGCCGATCGAGAATGCCTTCGCTGTCGAGCGAATTCTCCGGACCGCAGAAGCCACCGTTGTCTTGGAAGGCAACGCAGACGCGATACGGGTTCTCGTTGGAAAGCCCGACGTGATAGATCTGGCCGATGGTGAGGTTGCGCGAGAACGACCAATGCGAGAGATCTGTTGTCAGCGCGTACCCGCCGTCCTCACCGACAATGATTCGTTTCGAATTCGAAGGATCGATCCAGATGGCGTGATAGTCGACGTGGACTCCTTTGGCGATCTCCACGAACTTTCGTCCGCCATCTTTGCTCTCGGCTAGCATTTCGGAGACGGCGTAGACGTGATTGAAATCATGCGGGTCCACGGCGATGTGCGTAAAGTAGAAGGGCCGCTGATCGACGAGCGTGTCGTTACTGATCATCGTCCAATGACCGCCGGAATCGTCCGAGCGCCAAAGAATCCCGCCTTTTGCTTCGATGAGCGCAAAGACGCGATTTGTCCGGCTTGGGGCAACCGCGAGCCCAATTCTCCCTGTATAGCCGCCGGGAAGCCCGTTGCCCTCAAGCCGGCGCCACGTTCGTCCGCCGTCGCTCGACTTGTAAAGTCCGCCGTCGGGGCCTCCGCTGGTGAACGTCCAAGGCACGCGCCGAAAATGCCACATTCCCGCGTAAACGACGTTGGGATCGCGAGGATCGATCGCCACGTCGCTCGCGCCACTCGCCGGCGAAAGATAGAGCGTCTTGCTCCACGTACGGCCGCCGTCAAAAGTGACGTAGACGCCGCGGTCGGTTGAATCCTTGAACGGATCCCCGAAGGCACCCACGATGACGTGGCGCGGGTTGTGCGGATCCACCGCGATGCGCGAAATGCTCCACACGCCGGCAAGGCCGACTCGGGTCCACGTTTTAGCCCCGTCGGTCGATTTATACAGACCGTCGCCGAAGCTCACGTCATTGCGCGGATTCGCTTCGCCGGTGCCGGCCCAAACAACGCGCTCGTCCGTAGGATCGATCGCCACCGCGCCGACGGCGGCAACGGGCTCCTTCTCAAAAACGGCTTCCCAGGTCGCGCCGCCATTGGTCGATCGCCAGACGCCGCCGCCCGCAGTGCCGAGGTAGTAGAGTTGGTCGTCTTGCGGCGTGCCGGCCACGGCTGCAACCCGACCACCCGAGACAGTCGGTCCGATCGAACGCCACGACAGGTTCGCGTAGGCGGCCGCGGCGAGGAGCACGCCCGAAGCGATAATCATGGCGCGACGGTTTTGACCGAGGAGAGCGCCTTCATACCCGACTGCTTCAACGCGTCGTTGAGGCCCGGAAGCACGCCCGCAACGAAGGCGTTGTAGCGCGCGATCCCCGCGGCATATTGCGTATCAATACGCCGGAGATACTCAACGACCGCCGGAGTGATCAGTCCTTGCGCTACTTGGGACGCGTTCAGCAGGTCTTCGTGCAGCTTGGTCTCGTCCTCGGTCCCTTCACCGCGAACGTTGGTCGCTAAGGTGTCGAACAACGTCTGACGTGCTGCCGACGCGGCGTTGAGCTTGCCGGCCAATGCCGTGTTGTTCGCTTTGTTCGCTGAGGCGAGTGCGGCGTCGATCGATTTCTTGACGTTGTCCAGGTTGTTGAGAACAGTGTCGATTTGCGACAGATGGCTCATTTGTCGCATTGCCTCATCGAACGTGCGCTGATACTCGGCTTGCGTGAAGCGCGAACGCGGGTCGGGACCGACGCGGAAACGCTGCACGTAGGTGTGGCCAGAGATCGTCATTCGTACGGAGTACGTTCCGGGAACCACGCCGGGACCGGTATCGGGACCGTTGAGAAAGTCGAGCGCGGCGCCGGTCCACTTGACCGGTCCGTTGACGTTGAAATCCCAGATGTACCGGTTGAGCCCGGCTTTGTTGGAGATGCGCGGCTGATCTTTGCCGCCGACCTTATGCGTTCCCGAAATGCTACGAACGACACGGCCGCGATCGTCGAGAATGTCGAGTGCGGGGGCGTTCTTCTGCGGTTCCTTCTGATAGAAGGTAATCGCTATGCCGTACGGGGGGTTCGACGCGGCATAGCCGGTGTAGGTTCCCTCGTCGTTTTGATGCAGCGACCACTCGTACCCGATGCGGGGCGCGAAGAGCCAGCTGCCACGCGCGATGGCTGCGGAGAGTTGCTGGAGCGGGGCGACGTCGTCCATGATATAGGCCGAGCGGCCGTGCGTGGCGATGACGAGATCGTCGTACTGCGGCTGCATCCGAATGTCGCGAACGGAGACCGGCGGCAAATCGTTTTGAAATGACTGCCAGTTCGCGCCGCCGTCAAACGATATCCAGATGCCTTGCTCGGTGCCGAGATAGAGTAGCCCTTGCGTGCGAATATCCGGCCGAATCGACCGCACCCATTGATCCTGCGGCAGACCGTTGACGATCTTCGTCCAATGGCTCCCGAAGTCGTGCGTAACGAAGGCATAGGGCGCGTTGTCGCCGAGGTAATGCGCGTCGTTGATCGCGTAGGCCGTTCCGTCGACGAGCTCCGACGGCGCGACCGTTTCGAAGCGTCCTAATTCGGGCGCCCCCGGCGGCGTCACGTTGGTCCAGTGTTTGCCGCCGTCGCGCGTGAGTTGAACGAGACCGTCGTCGGTACCGACCCAGATCTCACCTCGCGCTCGCGTGGATGCCTCGATATCGAGGATCGTATCGTTGTATTCGGCCCCTGAGACGTCGTTGGTGATCGGGCCTCCCGCCGGTTGCTGATGCGACTTGATATTACGGGTGAGATCGGGGCTGATGATGCTCCACGATCGCGCGCGATCGGTCGTCTGGAAGACGACGTTGGCGCCGACCCAGCCAATCACATTACCGCCGGCGCTCCGCCACGGAGCAAACGCAATCGGCGACTCCCAATTGAAACGATAGCGACTCGTGGCGAGCACCCACGATTCACGACCCGTCGGCAAGTACGGCTGGCCCGTATACTGATCTTGGGTGACGCGATTGTAAATTGATAGCGCTCCCCCTTGCGAATTCGACCAAATCCAGTTCGGATCGTCGGGCTCGGGGATTCCCCACTGACCGTCGCCGCCGACCGTCACGATCCAGTACTTGTTCTGAATGCCTTCCGGATCGAGCGAGTTCGACGGTCCGCACCAGCCGTTATTGTCCTGCAATCCGACGCAGACCGTGTAGGGATTGTCCGTGCCAAGGCCGACACGATAGATTTGGGCGATCGGGAGATTCGCCGAAAAGAACCAGTTCGCGCCTCCATCGAGCGTCAGCACGTAACCGCCGTCTTCGCCAAGCATGATGCGCGCGGGATCGTTGGGTGCGATCCAGATCGCATGAAAATCGGAGTGCAGGCTGTCGGTGACCGATTTGAACGTCTTGCCGGCGTTGGTGCTCAGCATGACCTCGAAGGAAATCGCGTAGACGCGGTTGGGGTTCTTGGGATCGACCTCAACGTGTGAAAAATAGAATGGACGCGCGTCGACGAGCGAATCCTTGCTGACCATCTCCCAGTTGTTGCCGCCGTCGTCGGAGCGCCAGAGAACGCCTTCCTTCGATTCGATGACCGCGTAGACTCGGTTGCCGTCGCTCGGTGCGACGGCGAGGCCGATTCGGCCCATCGGCGCCGCCGGCAGCCCGTGTCCTTGCAGCTGCGTCCAGGTTGCTCCGCCATCCGTGGATTTATAGAGGCCATCTTCGGTGCCGCCGCTGACGAACGTCCAAGGGCGGCGCTGAAACTTCCAAATGCCGGCGTAGATGACACTCGGGTTTTGCGGGTCCATTGCAAGATCGCAAGCACCGCTCTCCGGGCCTACGTACAGCGTCTGCTTCCAGCTGCGACCGCCGTCGTCGCTTACGTAGACGCCGCGCTGCGAGCTATCGGCGAATGCATCGCCGAGCGCGCCGACGATCACATGGTTGTGGTCGCGCGGATCCACGAGGATGCGTGAAATGTAGCGGGAGCCTTTTAGCCCGACGTTCGACCAGGTATCGCCGCCGTCGGTACTTTTGTAGACACCGTCGCCGTAGCTCACGTCGTTGCGCGGGTTCGATTCGCCCGTTCCGACCCAAACCGTCTTATTGTCGGTAGGATCGATCGTCACGGCCCCAATCGCCGCAACGTCTTGTTTTTCAAAAACCGGATCCCACGTTTGCGCGCCGTTCGCCGATTTCCACACACCGCCACCGGCACTCCCGACATAATAGAGCTTGGGATCGCTACTCGAACCGGCGACCGATGTGATACGCCCACCCCCGGCCGCGGGACCGATCGCGCGCCATGACATGCTGGCAAAGGGTGGCCCGGGACTAGGCGTGGGCGACGGCGAGGGCGTCGCGACCGCCTTGAGCGGCAGCTGTGACGGCGGCATGGGCGAGGCCGTCGCATTCGCTGCGACGACGGCCGTGAAGAGCAACGCGTGTAGAATCAACTCCAAGAACCTCCTGTCGACGCTCTAAGAGCGAGCGCCGTTCAACTCCTGCGCGACCGCATTCAAAGAAGTATCAAAGCGCAACGTCAGCGAGAATGCGCGCGGGCGTCGCGGGCTTGATAGAGCGGAACGTTGACGTGAATCGCATACCATTGCGACCACGCGATCGCCGCGCAGAGTGCGACCAAAATGACGATCACGATCGCGAGCGCCCGCTTGCGATACCCGGCGGGTTTGGGTGGCCCTTCACCGGAAGGCGCCCCGGAGGTAAGGCTCGAACCCACCGGCCCCATATGCGGAGGTCCATCGCCAGGCTCCTGGCGACAACCGCCTTGCTTTGTGCGTATCTGCTCGGGACGTTTGCGCCCGCGCTTGCTTACCATAACGCGGTTCCGGTCACGCCGGTGGCCATATCGGTCTACGCGACGGTGCTCCGCCATATCAATCCGCAACTTCCCGGATGGCAGAGCCGCGATCTGGCGCGCCGCGTTCTCGTGAATGCCGTGCGCTGGCGCATTGACGCCAATATGCTTGTGGCCATCGTCACGGTGGAATCGCGGTGGCATACACATGCCGTCTCGTCAGCCGGCGCGATTGGGCTGGGGCAACTGATGCCGGGGACGGCCGCCTTGCTGGGCGTCAACCCTCGGGATCCCAAACAGAATCTATCGGGCGCCGCGAGATACTTGCGGGGCCTCGTGCAACGTTTCGGCGCCAATCACTACAATCTGGTCTTCGCAGCGTATAACGCGGGCCCGAAGGCGGTCAGCGAGTACGGCGGGATTCCCCCGTATGACGAAACGCAAGATTACGTGATTCGCGTGCTCGATACGTGGGCGCATTTGACCCGCAGCGTCCATCTTCCGCGAAGTGCGTATGCCGTGTTACCGGCCCACGGCGCGGACATCGACTACTGGCTCGACGCGAATCTGCCCCAGTAAGGCGCTGCTTAGCCGACGAGCCCGAGGATAGCGTCGACGGCTGTTCCCAACTCGTGAGGTCCGGCGATTTTGAGTGGAATCGCGCCGGCGTTGCGCGCCGCCTGAACGTCACTCTCGCGATCGCCGACCACAACGCAGCAGGCGACGTCGACCCCAAGCGCATGCGCGGCATCCAGAATCAACTTCGGTTTCGGCTTGCGGCATTCGCACCCATCGTCAATCGCATGCGGACAGACGAAGAACCCGGCGAAGGGTCCGAGTAGCTCGTCAACCCGGCGATTGACCGCGTCGACGGCTTCGGGAGTGATGAAGCCGCGGCCGATTCCGCTCTGATTGCTCACGACGGCGAGCGGCAATCCGGCTGCGCGTAAACGGTCGAGCAGCGCCCGGCCGTTCGGCGCCGGATCGACGCGCGCGGGATCGCCGTTGTACGGCACGTCGACGACGATCGTTTCGTCGCGATCGAAGAAGACCGCACAAGGCCTCACGTGCGTCCGCTCAGGGTGAGACGGGGACGTAGACTTCCGCGCCCTGCTCGACGAACTCGCGCGATTTTTCGGCCATACCGCGTTCGGCGTACTCGCGTACCTCCTGCGTGATTTTCATCGAGCAGAAATGCGGCCCGCACATCGAGCAGAAGTGAGCGACCTTTGCCCCCGGCGCCGGAAGCGTCTCGTCATGGAATTCGCGCGCGGTTTGCGGATCCAGCGACAGATTGAACTGATCCTCCCACCGGAACTCAAAGCGGGCTTTCGAGAGTACGTCATCCCAGTGCGCCGCACCGCGATGCCCTTTGGCGAGATCCGCGGCGTGCGCGGCGATCTTATACGCAATGACGCCGTCTTTCACGTCCTTCTTGTTCGGCAAGCCGAGATGTTCTTTCGGCGTTACGTAACAGAGCATCGCCGTCCCGTGCCAACCGATCATCGCCGCGCCGATGGCGCTGGTGATATGATCGTATCCGGGCGCGACGTCCGTGACGAGCGGGCCCAACGTGTAGAACGGCGCTTCCTTGCAGACCTCCAACTGCTTGCGGACGTTCTCTTCGATCATATGCATCGGTACGTGACCCGGGCCTTCGATCATCACTTGAACGTCGTGCTTCCAGGCCACGTCGGTCAGCTCGCCCAGCGTTTCGAGCTCGCCGAACTGCGCCGCGTCGTTGGCATCCGCGGTGCAGCCTGGGCGAAGCCCGTCGCCCAGCGAGAAGGCCACGTCGTAGGCCTTCATGATCTCGCAGATCTCCTCGAAGTGCTCGTAGAGAAAGTTCTCGCGGTGATGCGCGAGACACCACTTCGCTAAAATGGAGCCGCCGCGCGAAACGATTCCGGTGATCCGGCTCGCGGTAAGGGGAACGTAACGCAACAGAACGCCGGCATGAATCGTAAAGTAGTCCACGCCCTGTTCGGCTTGTTCGACGAGCGTGTCGCGGAAGAGTTCCCACGTCAAATCTTCCGCTTTCCCGCCGACTTTCTCGAGGGCTTGATAGATGGGGACCGTGCCGATCGGCACGGGCGAGTTCCGCAGAATCCACTCTCGCGTCTCGTGAATGTTCTTGCCGGTCGAGAGATCCATCACCGTGTCGGCGCCCCATTGCGTCGCCCACGTCATCTTTTCGACCTCTTCGTCGATCGACGAGCTCACCGCGGAGTTCCCGATATTCGCGTTGATCTTCACGAGAAAGCTTCGGCCGATGATCATCGGCTCGCTTTCGGGATGATTGACGTTCGACGGAAGAATCGCGCGGCCGCGTGCGATCTCGCTGCGCACGAGTTCGGGCTCGACCCCTTCGCGCACGCCGACAAACTCCATCTCGGGCGTGATCTGGCCTCGGCGCGCGTAATGCATTTGCGTGACGTTCGCACCCGGCTTCGCCCGCCGAGGCCTGCGAGGTGCTGGGAAACGCACGCCGTCCAGCTCGCTCATCGCGTCGCGCCCGCGCCGGTATATCGACGAGGGTGCTTCGAGCTCCGCGGTATCGCCGCGCGCAACGATCCAGGGCTCGCGCAACGGCAACAACCCTCGCGCGATATCGACGACGCATTGCGGATCGCCGTGGGGCCCGCTCGTGTCGTAGAGGGTATGGACCGTTCCGTCGCTCAGCGCAATTGCGCGGCGCGGGACGCGAATCGAGGCGTCGGAGCCTCCGATGTAAACCTTCATGAACGTCTCCCTCCGCGGGCATTACCCCGATCAGGTTCTGCGGTCGGCAAATCGCATGGCGCGATCGTCCCTCTCAGCCTGTAGCTCCCGCTGCTACCTGAATTACACGCCGCGGTGCCGAGTTCCCATTGAGCGGCGCCCGGCAATGGAACCAACCATCCGTCGGATTGGATGGGGCCATTTGGAAGAAACGTACCCCGCCGACTCAAATGATGCGCGATACATGACGGTTTTTGCTCCCGATCCCGATCCGCAAGAAACGCGCGAGTGGGTTGACGCGATGCGCAGCGTGCTCGAGGTGGAAGGGCACGAACGCGCGCGTCAAATTATTGCGCACCTCGTCGACGAAGCCCAAACGCGCGGCGCACTAATTTCGCTCGGACTCACGACGCCCTACGTCAACACGATTTCTGCCGATCGTCAGCCGCAGATGCCGGGCGATCGCGAGTTGGAAGCCCGGTTGCGGCATTACGTTCGCTGGAACGCGCTCGCGATGGTCGTGCGCGCCAACAGAATCAGTTCGGAGCTCGGCGGCCACGTCGCAAGCTTCGCGTCGGCCGCCACGCTGTACGACGTGGGGTTCAACCATTTTTTCCGCGCAGCGAGCGAAACGTTCGGTGGCGACCTGGTTTTTTTTCAGGGACACTCCTCACCGGGCGTGTATGCCCGCGCCTTTCTCGAAGGGCGAATCAGCGAGGACCAACTCGAACGTTTTCGTCAGGAGGTTGACGGCAAAGGGCTCTCATCGTATCCGCATCCCTGGCTCATGCCGGGCTTGTGGCAGTTTCCCACCGTCTCGATGGGGCTCGGACCGATTACGTCGATCTATCAAGCGCGCTTCATGCGCTATCTGCACGATCGCGGCCTCGCCGACACGAGCGGGCGCAAAGTGTGGGCCTTCGTCGGTGACGGCGAAATGGACGAGCCCGAGTCGCTCGGCGCAATCTCTCTTGCAGGACGGGAAAAGCTCGACGATCTCATCTGGGTCATCAACTGCAATCTCCAGCGTCTCGATGGGCCGGTGAGAGGCAACGGTAAGATCGTCCAAGAGCTCGAGGGCGTCTTCAAAGGCGCCGGCTGGAACGTCATCAAGGTGATCTGGGGGAGCCGCTGGGATCCTTTGCTTGCCGCCGACACGAGCGGCCGCCTCGCGCAGCTGATGAACGAATGCGTCGACGGCGACTACCAAACGTTCAAGTCGCGCGACGGCAAGTACGTGCGCGATGAATTTTTCGGCCGCTATCCCGAGACCAAGTCGCTCGTCGAGGATTGGAGCGACGACGAAATTTGGGCGTTGCAGCGCGGTGGTCACGATTCGACCAAGGTGTACGCGGCGTACAAGGCCGCCAGCGGGCATCGCGGTCAGCCGACCGTCGTGCTCGCAAAGACGATCAAAGGCTACGGCATGGGCGGGGCCGGAGAGGCTCAGAACATCGCTCACCAGGCCAAGAAAATGGAGCTGGAGGCGCTGCGGCTTTTCCGCGATCGCTTCAATCTCCCGATCTCAAACGACGCGATTTCGGGCGACAGCGTTCCCTTCTACAAGCCGGCCGACGACGCTGCGGAGATGCAGTATCTTCGCGAGCGTTTAGCGGTCCTTGGCAGCGTCCCGCAACGCCGAAAGAAATCGGCGTCGCTGACGGTGCCGGAGCTTTCGACCTTTGAAGGACAGCTGCAAAGCAGCGGCGATCGCCACATCTCCACGACGATGGCGTTCGTACGGATTCTCAATGCAATCGCGCGCGACCGCGAAATCGGCCCGCGCGTCGTCCCGATCGTCGCCGACGAATCGCGCACCTTCGGCATGGAAGGCATGTTTCGTCAACTCGGCATTTACTCGTCGGTCGGACAACTCTATCATCCGCAAGATGCCGAGCAGCTCATGTGGTATCGCGAAGACAAGCTGGGGCAGATTCTTCAAGAGGGCATTAACGAAGCCGGCGCCATCTCTTCTTGGATTGCGGCGGGGACGTCGTACTCGAACCACAATCTGCCGATGATCCCCTTTTACATCTTCTACTCGATGTTCGGCTTTCAACGCGTCGGCGATCTCGCGTGGGCGGCAGGCGACAGTCGAACTCGCGGTTTTCTCCTCGGCGCGACCTCAGGCCGCACGACCCTCAACGGCGAAGGCCTGCAGCACGAGGACGGTAGCAGCCAAGTCGCAGCGTCCTTCATTCCCAACTGCCGCAGCTACGACCCTACTTTTGCCTACGAGCTGGCCGTCATCATTCAAGATGGCTTGCGGCGCATGCTCGCCGAACAGGAAGACGTCTATTACTACATCACGCTGATGAACGAAAACTATCAGCATCCGGCGATGCCGGAGGGCGCCCGCGATGGAATTTTGCGTGGCATGTATCTCTTCCGTTCTTCCGAAAGCTCATCGACGGCGGCCAAGGCGCCGCGCGTGCAGCTCTTCGGTTCTGGTGCCATACTTCGCGAGGTGATTGCCGGCGCGGATCTTCTCGCAAGCGATTGGAAGGTGGGCGCCGACATCTGGAGCGTGACCAGCTTCAACGAAGTGCAGCGCGACGGCGTCGCAACCCAACGCTGGAACATGCTCCATCCGCAAGAAAAACCTCGCAGCTCGTGGGTCGAGCAATGCTTAGCGGACAAGCCGGGTCCCGGCATCGCCGCAACGGATTACATCCGTACGTTCGCCGAGCAGATCCATCCGTTCGTGGGGCGACGTTACGTCGCGCTCGGAACCGACGGCTATGGGCGCAGCGATTTCCGCCGCAAGCTGCGCGAGTTTTTTGAAGTGGACCGGCATTTCGTCGCGGTCGCGGCTTTAAAGGCGCTCGCCGATGAAGGCACAATCCCTTCAGAGACCGTGCAGAAGGCGCTCAAAAAGTATGGCATCGATCCGGACAAGCCGAATCCCATCAACGCATAGCCAAAGGTAGAATCAGATGAGTCAAACGATTGAGGTTCGGGTCCCCGACATCGGCGATTTCAAAGACGTTCCGGTTATCGAGGTTTTGGTGAAGTCGGGCGATCGCGTCAAGAAGAACGAATCGCTGATCACCCTCGAAAGCGAGAAGGCCTCGATGGAGGTTCCCGCCGAGACCGACGGCGTCGTCGAAGACGTCAGAGTCAAAGTCGGCGATCGTGTCTCGCAAGGGGCGACGATTCTAACCTTGAGTTCGCAAGCGGCGCCGCCCGCCGCGCCGCAACAAGCAGCACCCCCTGCCGCGCCGCAACAAGCAGCACCCTCTCCCGCGCCGCAACAAGCGAGCGCGCCGGCGGCCGCCACGCCGGAACCGCCGCGCCCGCAAGCCGCCGGCGACGGCGTCGTGCACGCCAGTCCGGGCATTCGGCGCTTTGCGCGCGAGCTCGGCGTCGAGTTGCGCGACGTGAAGGGCAGCGGTCCGAACGGGCGCGTCACTCGCGAGGACGTGGAGAGTTTCGTCAAGGAAGCGCTCAAGCGAAAGGATGGCGCAGCGACGCCTTTCGCGTTACCGCCGTGGCCGAAGGTCGATTTTTCACAATACGGCGAGACCGAGCGCCGCTCGCTTTCGCGAATCAAGCGACTCTCCGGTCCAAATCTGCATCGTAACTGGCTGCAGATTCCACACATCACCAACCAAGACGAAGCCGACGTGACGGCGCTCGAAGAGTTCCGAAATCAAGTCAACGCCGAAGGAGGCTCGGCATCGAAGTTGACCTTGCTGGCGTTCCTGGTCAAGGCCTCGGTCGCGGCGCTGAAGCGCTTTCCCGAATTCAATGCGTCGCTCGACGGCGAAGAGATCGTCTATAAGCGGTACTACAATATTGGATTTGCCGCCGATACTCCCGACGGCCTCGTCGTTCCCGTGATCAAGAACGCCGACGCCAAAGGATTGCGCGAAATCGCCGGCGTGGCCGCAGAACTCGCTGGAAAGGCGCGCGACGGAAAGTTGAGCCTCGGCGACATGCAGGGCGGCACATTCACCGTATCGTCGATCGGCGGGATCGGTGGAACGGCGTTCACACAAATCGTCAACGCACCCGAAGTCGCCATCCTCGGAGCGACTCGAACGGCGATGCGCCCAATCTGGAATGGCGAGCAGTTCGAACCACGCCTCATGCTACCGATTAGCGTCAGCTACGATCACCGGGTTGTGGATGGCGCCGCAGCGGCACGGTTCTTGAGCTACGTTGCAAGTCTGCTGAAAGATTTCAAGCGGGTGAGTCTCTAACACTCGGAGGTAATCATGATCGAGCGAATCCGTGTCGCGGTAACGCTTTGCTTCTTTGTGGTGGTAAGTTCCGCTTGTCGCAGCGGCGTCGGTACGATGCCGACTCTCCAAACCTCAGCATCAATGGGCACCGGGCCATCGAAAGAACATGCGAGGATCGCCATCTTCTCCGACCTGCCGCGAAGCCGGTATTATTTTCCGACGGCACTTGCCGCGGGTCCGGATTCGGCTATTTGGGTCGCCGACGACATCGATCAAGATGCCGGCGCGAGTGCCATCGTGCGCGTCACACTCTCCGGGAAGCGCAGTCGAACCTTCTACTATCAAAACTCGGCCAGCCCGGCCTTCACCGACATCGTCACCGGTCCCGACGGTGCTCTCTGGCTCGCCGATTCCGGCGACTACCAAATCGTTCGGGTGACGACGGCCGGCGCGATACACGTCTTTTCAACCGGCTACCAGAACAGTCTCTCTGCAATCACGAGCGGGCCCGACAAGGCGTTGTGGTTTACGGACGGCGATTCAATCGGACGCATCACAACCCAAGGGCGCATCACGACCTACAGTAACGGGATTTCGCCGGGAGTTTATATTCAAGATATTACAGCCGGCCCCGACGGCGCGCTGTGGTTTACCGAATCGGCCGGCGACCGCATTGGACGCATTACGGTCCGCGGAAAGGTCACTGAGTACTCAAAAGGCCTATCGCCAAGTGCCAAACCGTATTCCATTGCACCCGGCCCCGATGGCGCGCTGTGGTTCACCGAACAAGCCGGACGCATTGGCCGCATCACAACGGGCGGAAAGATCAGCGAATATTCCCGTGGCATTACGCCAACCGAGGCGCCGGTTGATCTCGCCGCTGGACCCGACAACGCGATGTGGTTTACCGAGTACGAAACGTACGATTCCTATGAAGTGCGCTACTCGAAAATCGGTAGGATCACCATGGATGGCCGCATCACCGAGCACTCAAACCTCGCCTCGCGGGCGGCGCCGACGGGAATCGTGCAAGGCGCCGACGGCAACATGTGGTTCGTCGAAACCAATGCGAACAAGCTGGGTCGCGTTAACCTGTAATAGCGCGCAAGCTCCGCAGGACGTACTGCAAAATGCCGCCGTGACGATAGTACTCCGCTTCGTTGGGCGTGTCGATGCGCAGGCGCACGTGGAAGTCGATAGCCCGTCCGCTGGACGGATCGGTGGCAGTCACGCGCAGGCGCATCCGCGGTTCGAATCCCGAAGTCAAACCGCTGATGTCGTAGATCTCCTCACCTTCGAGTCCGTAGGTCGAGCGGTCCGCGCCATCGAGGTATTCCAGCGGCAGCACACCCATTCCGATCAAGTTGCTGCGATGAATTCGTTCGAACGATTCCGCGAGCACGGCCTTGATGCCGAGCAGGTAGGGTCCCTTCGCGGCCCAATCGCGCGACGAACCTGAACCGTATTCCTTGCCGGCAAGCACGATGAGCGGCGTGCCATCCGCCGCATACTTCCGCGACGCGTCGAAAATCGAGAGCTGCTCGTTGGTTGGAAGATAGCGCGTCACTCCGCCCTCGATTTCAGGAACGAGCGCGTTGCGCAGTCGCACATTGGCGAACGTGCCCCGAACCATGACCTCGTGATTGCCTCGGCGCGCGCCGTATGAGTTGAAATCGCGCGGCTCGATGCCACGCTCCATCAGGTATTTCCCGGCGGGGCTGTTGCGCGCAATGCTGCCGGCGGGAGAAATATGATCGGTGGTGACCGAATCGCCGAGCACGGCGATGGCGCGTGCGCCGCGAATATCGTGCAATGCCGTCGGCAGGTCGGGCATTCCGTCGAAGTAGGGCGGCTGCTTCACGTACTCGGACGCAACGTCCCACGAATAGCGCTCACTTGCCGCCACCCGTAACTCCCGCCAGTTCTCGTCGCCTTCGAAGACGTCGGCGTATTGACGTTCGAACATCTCTCCACTGATGCAGCCTGCCATCGTCGTCGCGATCGCGTCGTTGCTCGGCCACAGGTCGCGAAGAAAAACCGGTTTGCCCGCGCGATCGGAGCCGAGCGGCTCAGTGGTAAGATCGATGTCGATACGTCCGGCAAGCGCATAGGCGACGACCAACGGCGGCGAGGCGAGGTAGTTCGCGCGAACCTGCGGGTGGATGCGCCCTTCGAAGTTTCGATTTCCCGAAAGCACGGCCGCGACGTTCAAATCACCGTCGGCGACCGCTTCGGCCACGTCGCTTGGGAGCGGGCCCGAGTTTCCGATGCACGTCGTGCAGCCATAGCCCACGAGGTTGAACCCAAGCCGATCGAGGTACTCTTGCAGTCCAGCCCTCGCGAGATAATCCGTCACGACTTTGGAGCCGGGTGCGAGCGAGGTTTTAACCCACGATTTGGTCTGCAGACCGCGCTCGACGGCGTTGCGCGCAAGCAGTCCCGCGCCGATCAGGACCGATGGATTCGAAGTATTCGTGCAGCTGGTAATGGCCGCGATCACCACCGAGCCGTCATCCACCTGGTCGAGCGTTTGCGCGATCGTCGCCGTTCCGCCACCGCCCTCGTCTTCGAACCGCGAAACGGCAGCGTTCTTGCGATCGCGCGCGGCACTCCACCCGTGCTGCGCGTTTTCGAACGATTGCTTCACTTCGCCCAACGGTACGCGATCCTGCGGCCGCCGCGGTCCCGCTAGGCTGGGAACGACGGTCGACAAATCGAGGGTCAACGAATCGGCGAACTCCGGTTCGGGGCTCGCATCGGTGCGAAAGAGTCCCTGCGCCTTGGTATAAGCTTCGACCAACGCGATGTGTTCGGCGGAACGGCCCGTCAGCCGCAGATACTCCAAGGTTCGGTCATCGATCGGAAAGATTGCAACGGTCGATCCGAACTCGGGCGACATGTTGCTGATCGTGGTGCGATCCACGACCGGGAGCGCCGAGAGACCCTCGCCGTAAAACTCAACGAATTTTCCGACGACGCCTTTACGTCGCAACATCTCCGCTACCGTCAGCACCAGATCGGTTGCCGTAACGCCTTCGCCGAGCGCGCCATGCAAACAAAATCCAACGACCTCGGGAATGAGCATCGTCACGGGCTGGCCAAGCATCGCCGCCTCGGCTTCAATGCCGCCGACTCCCCACGCCAGCACGCCCAGCCCATTGACCATCGTCGTATGCGAATCGGTTCCGACGACCGTATCCGGATATGCAAGCGGAGTGCCGGCTGCGTCACCAGGAGCTTGTGGTAAGGCAAAGACCACGCGTGCAAGGTGTTCGATATTCACCTGATGCACGATGCCGGTCCCGGGCGGCACGACTCGAAGTCCCGAAAGTGCCGATTGTCCCCATTTGAGAAACGCGTAACGTTCCCGATTGCGCTCGAACTCGAGATCGGTATTCTTGGCAAGCGCATCGCTCGAGCCGAAATAATCGGCCTGAACCGAATGGTCGATAACGAGTTCGACTGGTTGCAGCGGGTTGATGGCCGCGGGGTCGCCGCCCATTGCCGCCATCGCGTCGCGCATCGCCGCCAAATCGACGACGGCCGGGACGCCGGTAAAATCTTGGAGCAAGACGCGTGCCGGCGTGAATGCGATTTCGCGTTCGGAACGCGCGCGAGAGGAACGAGCGAGCGCTTCGATATCGTCGGCCTTGACGCTGCGTCCATCCTCAAAACGCAAGAGATTTTCAAGCAAGATTTTGAGCGAAAACGGCAGCCGTTGCAACGAAGCGGTTCCGGATTCTTCGAGAACGCCGAGGCGAAAATAGCGGTACGTACGGTCGCCAACGCGTAGCGTATCGAGCGCTTCGAAGCTATTGGGATGTGAATTCATGGGATACACGTACTTTCGGATTGCCTTGCGCGTAGCCTTCGATCTTGAGCTGAGCTTCGCCGGTGAGAAGCCTCCAAAGCGGGTCGCCGACGAGTGCGAGCCGCCACGGCTGCAGCGCGAGGGTCCGATCGAACGTCGCGCGATCGGGCGGAATTTCGCGTGCGATGCGCTCGAGTGCGGCACGCGGTACCAAGAGACTCGAGGGCAGGTCGGCGTCGCGCGCGATCTCCGCGATGGCGGCGTTCAACAGCGAAACGAGCGCGTCGCGGGCGGGTGCCGCCGGGCGGTTCGGCCGTTGCGGTAGCGCGGATTCGTCGAGCGATAGACCGCGCGCCACCGCCGCGAGAATCTCCTCGCCGAGCTGGCGTTTCATGGCGCCGTCCAGCCGGCGAAGCTGCGCCAGGTCGTGCAACTGCGCCGGCTTCAATACGGCAAGCCCCGCAACCACGTCATCCGGAAGAACGAACCGTACCGGAAGATCGCGCTCGCGCGCGACGCCATCGCGCAATCGCACCAGTTCGTTGAGAATCCCCAGCTCGCGGCGGCTCATTCGCATCGCACCGGGTATGCGCAAATAGGCGCGCCGTTCGTCGATGCGGTATCGCTCGATATCGCCCAGCTCGGCGCACTCCTCGTAAACCCATTCGTAGCGTCCCCGCCGTTCGAGACGGGGACGCAAGGCGTCGAAGAGTGGAAGCAAATAGGCGACGTCGCCGACGAGATAGTCGATCTGGCGCTCGGAGAGCGGCCGGGACGACCAATCGCTGACGGTCTGCGATTTCGCGAGCCGCACGTCGCAGATGTTGCGCACCAAGTCGGCAAGCGACACTTGCATTCCGTAGCCCAGAAATGCGGCCGCGACTTGCGTATCAAAGACGCGAGGCGGCACAATTTCGAAGCGGTCGGCGAAAATCTTCAAGTCGGCGGAGAGCGCGTGACCGACCACCGTCGTATGCGTAAGCGCGAGGGCTAGCCGGCGCAGGTCGCGCAGCGCCAGCGCGTCGACAATCGCCGCGCCGTCGTCAAAGGCGAGTTGTACCACCATAAGGCGCGGCGTATACGTGCGCTCGGCGTGGAACTCCGTATCGAGCCCAACGCGATCGGCGATCGCAACCCGAGCGCAGAGCTGCGCGAAAGCATCGTGGTCCGCAACGATCTGCGGTGACGTCACGGCGACGGTGAAACCGTTTGCGTTCGGCGGAAATGAAAATGCGGACAGCGATGGGTGAGGCAGTAATGGCGCGCGTAGCGGCTGGCGCGCGATTCGTAGCCATGCAGCGCTACGGTGACGCGATCGCCAAAAATCGTAAGCAGCGCGCAGATCGGCACGGCGATCACGCACATCGTCCAAACGTGCACCCACACCGGGACGCGAAAGGCTGCTGCGCTGGCCGTGGCAACGGTTCCACCGAAGCCCGGGATGATCCGGACTGCGAGCAAGAAGGCCGGCGAGCCGACCGGGAAGCGCTTGACCCACGCGGGCAATCGGTGCAGATACTCCTCCAGGCGCCAGAGCCGCGTGGCATGCCGATTGAGCCAATAACCTAGCAGCGCAGCACCGATGAGTCCAAAGACGTCGACCAGGGTACCCTTCAAAGGTCCAAAGATGGCGCCGTTCATGATCGCCAACGCATCGGTTACCGAAAACGGCGCCGAGGCGACCAGGATAAAGACCGCGACGGCAAGCGGATAGGCGAACGGCCCAATCGATCGGATCTCGTGCTCGACTCGCGGCTGATGGCGAATCACCAAGTACGCCAACACAAAAGAAGCGACGAGCAGCGCGAGCGCAGCGCTCTTACGAAGGAGAGAATTCAAGCGGTGATTATTCGGGCGGTCGTCACGTTGCTCTGCGGTGTTGCGCTCTACGCCTCCCTTTTCATGCTGAACAAGACGCGCCGCGCGGCACGCGGCGAGGTCAAGGGCCCGAGCGTCGTTAAGACCCCGAGGGCGCACCTCTTCGGCGTTCCTAACTCGCTGCTTGGTGTACTTTACTATCCGGCCGTTGCGATCGCCGTCTGGTTTCTGCACGGCAGGATTGGCGCGATCGCCCTACTCGTGGCGGTGGCCGGCGCCGCGGCGACCTCGGCCTACCTGGCCTACTCGCTCATCTATATCACCCGTCGGGAATGTCCCTATTGCTGGACATCCCACGTGGTGAATTGGTGCCTGCTGCTGCTCTGCTGCTGGTTATTTCTTCCCAACGTATTGAATCGGGCTATCTGATTTTGTTAGAATCGGCCTCTCGGGTCAGGACGGCACATACTGTCGCCGAAGCCGCCGTGAGAGAGGGCCGGACGCGAAGCGTTAGTTCTACGCTCCGGTGAACGGCAGATTGATAGGGGGCCGCGCGAGTGCGCGGCCCCTCTGCTCATTCGAGTTGGGCGATCATCGCGCGATAGGTTGGATCGCGTGTCGGGACGCCGGCGAACCATGCCTCGAGCATCTCCTCGGCCACCGGAATCGAGGTCGCCCGCAGGCTGATGCAGAGCACGTTTGCATCGTTCCACTCGCGCGCGCCGGCCGCGGTCGTCGCGTCCGCGCAGAGCGCCGCCCGAGCGCCGGCGACCTTATTGGCCGCAATGCTCACGCCGGTGCCGGTCCAGCAGCACAGAACGCCATACTCCGCGTCGCGACGCGCGACGCTTTGGGCGACCTCGCGCCCAACGGAGGGCCACGCATCGTTCTCACCCGGCGCCAGCGCGCCGAAGCGAGCGACGTCGTGACCGTGCGCGCGCAACCACGCGTCGATCGCCTCCGGGAGTTCGCCGGCCATGTCGCTTCCGAGAGCTATCCGCATCGAGGAGGTTTCGGCGCGACTCGGCGGGAGACTAGCCCTCGGTGAGCGAGCCGCGTTTGGCCGCGACGGTGATCCTCGCGCGGCCGCCCTTCGAAGTCTATTTAGCGCGCCGAAGTGCAAACGCGGCCTTCGCGCCCGATGCCTTCGTCTTTCCAGGCGGAACGATCGAGGCGCAGGACGGAGCCGAAGCGACGCGCGCGCGGACCCTCGGCCTCGACCGGCAACGGGTGCAGCGCGAATTCCGCGCCGCCGTTCCGGCGAACCTTCCCTGCGACCTAGCCGCGGTCGAGCTCGACGATGCGGCGGCGCTCTTCATAACCGCGTTGCGCGAGCTCTTCGAAGAAGCCGGCGTGCTCTTCGTTCGCACCGCCGAAGGCTTGCCGATCGACCCTGCGCGCACGGATTGGACAAGCCTGGAACGCGAACGCATCGCGGTCCGCAATGGAGCGCTCTCATTCGCCGACTTCTTGAGCGCGCACGATTGGTACGCGGACGCGGCGGCGCTCACGCTCTTCTCGCACTGGATCACGCCGGCGAGCGAGTCGCGCCGGTACAATACGCACTTCTTCTTCGCCGTCGCACCCGTCGATCAGGCGGCCCTTGCGGACGCCTTTGAAACGCACGACGGGTTCTGGATCTCGCCGGCGACGGCGCTGCAACGCATGCGCGAAGGCTCGTTGCATTTGGTCTATCCAACCATCAAACATCTCGAGCGCCTTGCTACGTTCGACTCGGTGAACGCGGCACTCGAGTATGCGCGCAGCAAACCGGTGTTGACCATCCTGCCGAGAGCAACATCGGACGACTTCGAGATGCCCCCGGAGCTCGAGAGCGCATGGTAATCCTCGTCCGCGCTCCCAATGCATCGGCCATGACCCTGCAGGGGACAAACTCGTACATCCTCGTTTGCGGAAACGGCGAAGGTCTCGTGATCGACCCCGGCCCGGCGATCGAGAGCCATGCGCGCGCACTCCTCGACGCTGCGCGGGCGAACGGATTGACGCTGCGCACGATCGTGCTTACGCACGGTCACCCCGACCATGCGGCTGGTGCGCAACGGCTCGTCGCACTGACGGGAGCGACGCTCCACGCACACCCGGCAAGCCGCGTTCCGCACGATCTCGATCTCCCGCTGGAAGAGAAGCTGCGCGCGGGAGAAATCGAACTGCACACGATCGATGCGCCCGGCCACACCTTTGACCACGCAATTTTTTATCTTCCGCACGAGCGCGCGCTTTTCACCGGCGACACGATCCTGGGCGAGGGCACGACGGTAATCGCGCCGCCAGGAGGTGCGATGCGCCCGTACCAACGGACGCTGCAACGGCTCGCCGATGAGTTCGGCGACGCACGCATCATTTACGGCGGTCACGGCCCGGTCCTCAACGATCCGCGCGCCACGATCGCCGAGTACATCGCCCACCGGCAGATGCGCGAGCAACAGATCCTCGATGCGTTGCGCGACGAACCGTTGACGATACCCGATCTCGTGCAGCGCATCTACTCCCGGCAACGGCAAGTGCTATGGCCGGCGATGGCCCGGCAAATTCTCGCTCATCTCAACGCACTCGAAAGCGAGGGGCGCGTTCGGTCCCAACCGCTCGCACGCGCGATGTCGGCGCAAGAGATGGCGATCCTCAATCCACGCATCGAAGAAGTCGTCGGGCCCGAGGACGCAGCGGTCATCGTTGCCGAGTTGGGAACGGAGTTGCGGCTGGAAACGCTGAACGTCTACTCACTATGAAAACCCGCCTGGGTGCACTCGCAGCATTGCTCTTGCTCGCAGCCTGCATGCAATCGAGCGGGCCGGCGCTGCCACCCGCGAGCAATGCGGCGGCGAGTTCGAGCTCGTGTTACGTCGCCAAGCAAAATCCAACCAATGCCGTCGCAACGATCACGTTCTACGGCTGGCCGGACAATTCGCCGCCCGGAAATCAGATCGCGCATCCGGTGATCCACAAGCACGCCGGCGGCCAAGGCACGTATTGCGATCCGACGACCTTTGCGACCGAACGCGCCAACGACCAACAAATTCCGTACGGCATCAAGATCTACGTGCCGTTTATCAAGCAGTATTTTATTCGCGAGGATCTCTGCGCTTCGTCGGGTCCGAAACGAGGCAGCGGTAGCAACGGCTGCCACAAACTCTGGTTCGATTTATGGATCGGCGGAACGGGCGCGTCAAAACCCGATGCGGTGATCGACTGCGAGCTGAAGCTCACGCCCGGAAAGAAGGTGCCGGTGATCCTATGGCCGCGAAACGGCTTGCCGGTGGCGCATCGGGGCCCGATTTACGGTAACTCGCCACCGCCGAACGGCAGCTGCGACGGAAAATCCTCAACGTAGCGCACCTTACGGTGCGCTAAGAACGACCTTGCCGAATTGACGCGCGCTTTGTAAGCGCTCAAAGGCCGCCACGGCATCGGTCAGCGGGAAAACGCGGTCGACAACCGGTTTCAACCCGCCGTCGAAGAGCTGGAGCATCGCGGCGAAATCGCGTGGGCTTCCCATTGACGTCCCCAAGATCGTCACGTGCTTCCAGAAGAGCGGAAACATTTTGATCGTTGCGTCGCCCTGGGTTCCACCGTAGATGACGATGCGGCCGCCCGGGCGAACGACGTCGAGCGCTTTGCGCAGTGTGTCGCCGCCCGACGAATCCACGACGAGGTCGATCGGACCGTTCGACCGGAGCTGCTTGGGCCAATCCGGGTTGCGTAGGTAGTTGATCGCGAGATCCGCGCCGAGGGAGCGCGCTCGCTCGAGTTTCTCGTCATCGCTCGACGTTACGATTGCGCGCGCCCCGGCCTGTTTTGCAAAGAGCAGCACGAAGGTCTGCACGCCTCCGCCAACCCCGGTGATCAAGACCGTCTCGCCGCGCTGCAATGCGCCGCGCGTCAACAACGCGCGATACGCGGTCAAACCGGCGAGCGGAACTGCGGCAGCTTCTTCCATCGACAGGACGGCTGGTTTTCGATAGAGATTGCCGAGCGGCACGACAACGTATTGCGCGAACGTTCCGTCGCGCGGCATTCCCAGGATGCTCGCGTGTTCCGGATCCCAAACGCGCAGGTCATCGCCCCACCCCAGCATCGGATCGATGACAACCTCGTCGCCAACCGCGAGGTCCGAAACCATGGCTCCCAGCGACGCGATCTCGCCTGCTCCATCGGCGCCGAGGGTGATGGGCAGTCGGATATTGGGATAGAGACCTTGCGTAATGAACAAATCTCGATGATTGAGCGCGGCGGCGCGCACGCGCACGAGCGCTTGGTCCTCTCGAACCGGCGGGATCGCGAGCTCATCAATGCAAAGATTCTGCGGTCCGCCCACCTCATGCAAGCGAACCGCCCGCATGTGCGCCATCATTCCGGCCATCGGCCAAGCGGGGTTCGCGGACATATCCGCCCCAGGCCTTCCGTTATGGTGCGACGTACCAACCGGCGATGAACAACCGAGGCCAGAGTCTGCGCGCTTTCTTTCGCGGGGTCGCGCGCCTGCAGCGAACGTTCACGCTCGAGATAGGCCCGCTGAAGGCACGCGGCGTCCCCGCCGTTCTCATCGGCGTTACCGGGATCGTGCTTGCGAGCGGTGTCACCGCGGCGCTGGCAAAGAGTGCGATGCGACTGCCCGAAGCTCTCGGCGAGGCGCGCGGAATCGCGGAGGCGCTCAATTCCGGCTCGCCGCGACTGCGATCGTGATCGATGACGAGTCGCTGCGCGCACTCATTCGTGGCGAGCTGCCCGACGCGCAGGTCAGCATCGTCGACCGTACGGGCACGATGGATCACTTCAACGTTACCGTCCGCTCGAAAGCGTTCGCAGGGAAGACGCTCATCGACCAACACAAACTCATTTACGCCGCGCTGCGCGCGGCGCTCAACGACGGCCGCATTCACGCGGTCGAACTCACGACCATCGTCGCGGAAGGCTAAGGTGCTCAGTGGATTACAAAGAAGAGATCGAACGAGAGATCGCCGAGAATACCATCCTGGTCTATGGAAAAGGAACCAAGACGGCGCCACGCTGCGGTTTCACCCTCGAAACGATTGAATTCTTCGATCGCTTCGGCTATCCATTCGAAGTGATCGACGTCCTGGAGAACGTGCCTAAACGCGAGGCATTGGCGACGATGACCGACTGGCCGACCTTGCCAAAGGTTTTCATCAAGGGCAAGTTTTATGGAGATACCGACATTCTCGGCCCGATGGCCGCGAATGGCGAGCTGCAGACGACACTGCAGGATGCCTTTGCCGGCGCGCCGCCGGCGGCGAAGCAAACCATCGACATTCGACGGTGAGCTTCACCACGATCATTTCCTCGCAAGCGTTGCGCGAGCGGCTCGGCGATCCACACCTCGCAATTTTCGATTGCCGCCATGCCCTCGCCGATTTTTCGCTCGGACGGCGCCTCTACGACGAATCGCATATTCCGGGCGCGTTCTTCGCCGGCGTCGAGGAGGATCTCGCGGGAGCGAAGAGTGGAACGAACGGCCGTCATCCACTTCCGGAGCCGGATACGTTCGCACGCTTCTTGCGCGCTTGCGGCGTGAACGACTCGACGCAGCTCGTCGCCTACGACGCCGGCGGCGATATGTTTGCGCCACGGTTCTGGTTCCTCTCGCGCTGGATCGGCCACGACGCCGTGGCCGTTCTCGACGGCGGTTTTGCCGCCTGGACCGCAGCCGGCTACCCGGTCAACGCGGATCCCGTGCCAGCTGCGTGCGAGGGAAATCTGACGGTTCGACTTGCGCCCGATCTGCTCGTTGATGCGCAGTTCGTGCTCGAACATCTCGGCGCGGACGATATGCATTTGCTCGATGCGCGCGCCGCCGAGCGCTACAGCGGCGAAACCGAGCCGATCGATCCCGTTGCCGGCCACATTCCCGGGGCAAAAAACCGCTGGTTTAAAGAGAACTTTCGCGCCGACGGAACCCTGAAATCACCCGAAGAGCTGCGTGCCGAATACGCGCGCGCCGGCGTTGATCCCAAGCGCACGGTGCATCAATGCGGCTCCGGAGTCTCCGCGGCGGTTGCCCACTTCTCGATGCATCACGCGGGACTGCTAGGGTCGCGTATTTACAACGGCAGCTGGAGCGAGTGGGTTGCCGATCCAAAGCGTCCGGTCGAAACCGGATCGTAGCTACCGCTTCGACGGCGGCGGGACGGCAAATGGCTTCGCCACCGCGCCCGCGGGCGATGCTTCGAGCCGAGCGAGTTCGCCGGCGGTCGGCGCTTGCGAAAAGTCGCGGCACGTGTCTACGAAGCAATAGAAGCCAAACGGCTCGTCGCCGCGATTGACGAACTGGTGCAACTCGAGCGGTGCGACGTAGACGACATCGTCGGGGCCGATCTCGGTTGCGTCGTCGCCGAGCACCGCGTATCCGAGACCGCGTCGTACGATGACGTAATGCTCGTGTTCGTGCTTCTCTAGTCGCGATGCGGCGCCGGGCTGAACTTCGAAGTAGCGAAGTTCCATTCGCGGGCCCGGCGCACTTGGATCGCTCTTTCTCGTACCGACCAGCGTATGGCGCGCGACGCCGGTTCCGGGAACATCGGGCGCATATCCCGCCCGCTCGACGTTTTCCCATCCACCGTTGCTGGCGTGAATAATGCGATTGCGCATGCCGCATCACGATAGCACATCACGACAATGCATGCCAGGCCGCATCGCAGGCCGCTTCGAAAGACGCCGCATGACCGAGCGCGGACGGCAGTGAGCCGGTACTGGCTGCTCAAGACCGAGCCGAGCGGCTATTCCTTCGAACGATTACGCGCCGAGGGTACGACGCCGTGGACCGGTGTTCGCAACTTCCAAGCGCGCAACAACATGATGGAGATGCGCCTGGGCGATCTGGCGCTCTTCTATCACTCGAGCGTCGCCAAGCCGGCCGCGGTGGGGATCTGCAGAGTCGTCAGAGAGGCGCACGCGGACTTTACGCAGTTCGATCGCGAGAGCGAATATTTCGACGGGCGCGCGAAACCGTCCAAGCCGATTTGGTTCATGGTGGACGTCGCGTACGTCGAGGCGCTCGCCAATCCGGTGACCCTCGCGCAGATGCGCGCCGAGCCGCGGCTGCTGGGAATGGCGCTGCTGCGGCGCGGTCAACGCCTCTCGGTGCAGCCCGTGATGCCGCACGAATGGAAGATCGTGCTCGAGTTGTCGCGCCTTACGCCTGCGCCTGCGTGAGAAAGACGCGCTGCGCGTCGATCGGCATGGTCCCTACGCCCGCCGAGAGGCGGCGGTAGCTTCCATCTTCGTGAAGCTCCCGACTCTTCACATTGTCGGCGAGCAACACGCTGAGGATCTGCGATGCGAGCGTTTCGGCCATAACCGGATCGAGGACCGGCACCGCCAGCTCCACACGACGGTCGAGATTGCGGCCCATCCAATCGGCGCTCGCGATGTGTGTCTCGGGATCGCCGCCATTCTCGAAGACGTACATGCGTGAGTGCTCGAGGAAGCGACCGACGATGCTGCGTACGCGAATGTTCTCGCTCACGCCGGGAACGCCCGGGCGCAGCACGCACATGCCGCGGACGAGCAGATCGATGGGAACGCCGGCCTGCGAGGCCCGATAGAGCGCGCGCACCACTTCGATCTCCGTCAACGCGTTGATCTTCGCGCGAATTCCTGCGGGCCGTCCGGCGCGCGCGTGCTCGGTCTCTCGCTCGATGCTCGAAAGCAATTCGCGATGAAACGTGACGGGCGCGACCCAGAGATCTTCGTAATCGGTCACCTTTGAGAAGCCGGTGAGCGCGTTGAAGAGTTGCGCGTCGTCGTTTCCAAGCTCCGCGCGACATGTGAACAGACTCAAGTCAGTGTAGAGCAACGCCGTCTTCTCGTTATAGTTGCCCGTGCCGAAATGCATGTAGCGGCGTAATCCGTCTTCGTCTTCTCGGACGACGAGCAATGTCTTCGCGTGAACTTTCTGGTTGGCAAAGCCGTAGACCACGTGCGCGCCGGCGCGCTCGAGCCGTTTCGCCCACTCGATATTGTTCTCTTCGTCGAAGCGTGCCTTGAGCTCGATGACGACGGCGACTTGCTTCTCGTTCTCGGCCGCCGTTAGCAGCGCGCGAACGATCGGCGAGTTTTTTCCCGACGTTCGATAGAGGGTGGCTTTGATCGCGAGCACCTTCGGGTCTTCGGCTGCCTGCCGCAAGAAGTGGACGACCGGATCGAACGAATCGTATGGATGATGGAGCATGATGTCGCCGTCGCGAACCTGAGCAAAAATGTCGGCGGCGCCGATGAGCCGCTTTGGAATCGCCGGCATGAACGGCTTATCGCGCAGCTGTTCGTATCCGCGCAAGTTCACGATCTGCCACAAGTCGCTCAGGGCCATCAATCCTTCAATCTCGTAGCAATCCACCGGCCGTAGCTCGAGCGAACTGCAGAGAAAGTCGCGCATGTACTCGGGCATCCCGCGCTCGAGCTCGAGACGGACCGGCTCACCGAAGCGACGCTTGCGCAGCTCGGACTCAATCGCGCGCAAGAGGTCGTCGGCTTCGTCTTCCTGCAAATCGAGATCGGCGTCGCGGGTAACCCGAAACAGGTATGAATCGCGTACGTGCATGCCGGGGAAGAGCCCCTCGAGATGGTGCGCGATCAAATCTTCGAGCAGGACGAAACGCCGCTCGTTGATTTTTCCATCGTCGACCGGTACGAAACGCGAAAGTGTCGGCGGGATTTTTACCCGTGCGAAGTGCAGCTCGACCCCCTCGCGCGTGGTCTCCTCGAGCTCTACGGCGAGGGAGAGTGATAGGTTCGAGATGTACGGAAAGGGGTGGCCGCTGTCGACGGCGAGCGGCGTCAGTACCGGAAAAACGCTCTCGTCGAACGTCCTTTCGAGCGCGGCTTGGGTGCTTTCCTCAAGCTCCTCGACGCGCATCACGCGGATGCCTTCCCGCTCGAGCGCCGGGAGCAGCTCGTCGTTGAGGACGCGCATCTGCTTGGGCAACGACGAACGCAGCCGCGCCGAGATCGCTTCAAGGTGTTCGGTCGGCGTTCGACCGTCCTCGGAGCGGCGTACGACCTGCGCCTCGATTTGCTGTTTGATCGCCGCGACGCGGATCATGAAGAACTCGTCAAGATTCGTCCCGTAGATCGCGACGAATTTCAAGCGCTCCATCAACGGGTTTCGCTCGTCGAGCGCCTCTTCGAGAACCCGGTCATTGAACTCGAGCCACGACAGCTCGCGGCTGATGTACAGCGAGGGATCGTCAAGCGTTACAACGGGAATCGTTGCCGGCGTCGAATGCGCCTCAATAACCACATGGCAGATTTCACCGCGCACGTCGTCGAGCACCTCGTCCTTTCGCTCTCAGCGCTCATGCTGGCGCTCGCCGTCGGCCTACCCCTGGGGATTCTCGCCGCAGAGGCGCCGCGACTTCGCGGCGCGGTCGTCGCATTGGCGGGGGTTGGGCGCACGCTACCCAGCCTGGCCGTCTTGATGCTCCTCCTGCCGTGGCTGGGCGTCGGCGCGACACCGGCAATCGTGGCACTCGCACTGCTGGCGATTCCTCCGCTCGTCATCAGCGTCGATATCGGGATCCGCAGCGTACCGCTTGCGACACTCGATGCGGCCGCCGGAATGGGCATGACCTCGGTGCAGCGCTTTTCGCGCGTTGTGATTCCGTTTGCGCTGCCCGTTTCGTTCGCCGGCTTGCGCACGGCCGCGACCGAAACGATCGCCAGTGCAACCCTAGCGACGTTCATCGGCGCGGGGGGTCTCGGTGATGAGATCGTGCGCGGTCTCCAAACCGACGATCCGCCGCTGCTCTTCGCCGCCGCGGCAACGGTTGCCGGGCTCGCATTGGCCGCGGATCTCGTGTTGGGAGCGGCGCAGCGCCTTACCGCCGTACGCGAATGATCGAGAAGGCTCTCTCTCGCCGGCGCGCACTGGCGCTACTCGGCGTCGCGCCGTTGCTGGCGCGCTGCGCGTTCGACCCCTCGGCGATTCACGTGGGATCGAAGAACTTCACCGAATCCTTTGTGATCGCCGAAATCTACGCGCAGTCGCTCGAAGCCGCGGGATTCCACGTCGAGCGGCTCTTCAATTTGGGCTCGACCCAAATCGCGATAGCGGCGATGGAGCGCGGCAATATCGATCTTTATCCCGAATACACCGGCACCGCGCTGCTCGACGTGCTGCATCTGCCGCCGATCGCAAACTCTCGAGCGGCGTACGAGGTCGTGCGACGTTCCTTCGCGCGCCGATACTCACTCGTTTGGCTGCCACCATCGCCGATGAACGATTCTCAGGCGCTGGCAACGACGCGCGCAATCGCGCGGCAATATCGTCTGGCGAACCTTTCCGACGTCGCGCGCGCCGCGCCCAACCTTCGCTTCGCGACCATTCAAGAGTTCCTGGCGCGGCCCGACGGATTGCCGGGGTTGCAGCATTTCTACGGCGGCTTTCGCTTTCGAGAGATCCGCACGTACGACATCGCCCTCAAATACCGCGCGCTGCTCGAAAACCGGGCCGACGTCGCCAGCGCGTTTTCGACCGATGGCGCGATCGCGACCGACGATTTGGTCGTCCTGCGCGACGATCGCCATTTTTGGTCGGCGTACAACGTTGCCCCGCTCGTTCGAGCGGCGACCCTCGCGGCGCACCCGCGGGTCGCTACGGCGCTCAACGCGGTCTCACCGGGTATCACCGACCGCACCGCGCAGAGCATGAATGCCGCCGTCGAAAGCGCCCAAGCCGACCCCGCCGACGTCGCCGCCAGTTTTCTGCGAAACGCCGGCGTTCGGAGGTTACAGCACTGAGCGGCGCCGAGCAGGGCAACATCGACGCAAAGGCAGCGATTCGCTTCGATCGAGTCACGGTTCGCTATACGGACGCGGCACGGAACGCGGTCGACGGCGTCACCCTCAGTGTTGGCAGCGGCGAACTCGTCGTCGTGCTTGGTCCGTCGGGTTGCGGAAAGTCAACCTTGTTGCGCACGGTCAATCGGCTCGTTACGCCGGACTCAGGACGAGTTCTCGTGGACGAGACCGACGTTACTCAGCTCGACGCGGTGCAGTTGCGACGAAGCATCGGATACGTCATCCAGGCCGTCGGTCTGTTCGCGAACATGACGGTTGCGCAAAACGTCGGCGTCGTTCCGTCGCTGCTGGGTTGGAACCGCCGCGACGTCGACGCGCGGGTCGACGAGCTCTTACAACTCGTCGGCCTCGATCCCACAACCTATCGCGCGCGGCGCCCCAGTGCGCTCTCCGGCGGCGAAGCGCAGCGCATCGGGGTTGCCCGCGCCATCGCCGCGCGGCCCCGCGCGCTGCTCATGGACGAGCCGTTCGGCGCGGTCGACGTGGTTGTGCGCAGCGCCCTGCAGCGAGAACTCGTGCGCATCGTCGGAGAACTGCACACGACGACCATGTTCGTCACCCACGATGTTGACGAAGCTTTTCGGCTAGCCGACCGAATCGTCGTGATGCGCCAAGGACAAGTCGAGCAATCGGGCACGCCGTTCGAACTCTTCGACTCGCCCGCCACGCCGTACGTTCGCGACCTCGTCCACGCCGGCGATAACGTCTTCCGCCGATACTTCTTGCGCGGTCGCGAGCTGTTGCGAACGCCGTGAAGTATCTCGTCACCCACCCTTGGCGCGTTGCAGCCCTGACCGCAAGTCACGTGGAGCTCGTCGCCGCCGCATTGGCGGTCGCGTTGCTCGTTGCCGTTCCGCTAGGAGTCGTCGCGGCGCGTAATCCCCGGATCGCGCCGTGGCTCTTGGGGGCCCTTGGCGCGATCTACACGATCCCGAGCCTGGCGCTGTTGGCAATGCTCGTGCAGGCCTTCGGCTTGGGCTTTACGCCGATCTTTGTCGCGCTCGTCGTCTACGCGCAGTTCATGCTGGCGCGCAACGTTGCCGCCGGTATCGCCGAGGTCGACCCCGCGCAAGTCGATGCAGCGCGCGGTCTCGGTATGTCGCCGGCGCAGATCTTAGCACGAATCGAGTTTCCTCAAGCGCTCCCCGTGGTGATCGGCGGCGTGCGTATCGCCGCGATTGCGATGATCGCAATCGCTACGCTCGGCGGCTATGTCGGCGGAGTTGGTTTAGGCGTCCTCATCTTCAACGGCTTGACGCTGCATCAGCTGCCGATGATTCTCGCCGGCAGCATCGCCGCGTCGGCGCTCGCAATTGCCGTCGATGCGGCGTTGCGTCTCGCGGAGCGGCAAGCTCGCGGCTAAGAGCCGTGGATTTACTTTCGAACTAATAAGTGCAAGCTAAATCGATTTGACCGGTCGTGCCACGCCGATACTGCTTCGAAACCGGCGGCGCGGCCGAGGTTCGCGATCTGTTCGTCGCTGAACTTATAGGACGACTCGGTGTGAATACGTTCGCCGGCCGCGACCGTAACGCGAATGCCGGCTCGCCGAATGGTAACGGTCGCCGCGTCGCGCGCCTGCAAGAACGAATCGACCGAGCCGCGCGCATCGTCGTAACGCGCAACGTGGTCGAAGTTGCGTGGATCGAAGTCGGCGTCAAGTTCCCGGTTGATCCGCGAGAGGAGGTTGCGATCGAAAGCCGCGGTAACCCCCGCGGGATCGTCGTAAGCGAGCTCCAACGTCGCGCGGTCTTTTTTGAGATCGGCGCCCAATAACAGGCCGTCGCCCGGATGAAGGGCGTTACCGAGCAGGCGCAACAACTCCAAACCGTCCTCGGGCTCGTAATTGCCGATGTTCGAACCCATCAGCATCGCTAACATCTTGCGCTCGAAGCGCACAGCGTGGGACTCGAGCACGTCGAAATAATCGCCGGCGTAGGCGCGCACGCGTAAGCCCGGATACGCTTCGACAAGGGCGAGCGACGACGCGTGCAGCGCTTCGGTCGAAATATCAATCGGGCTGTAACAGAGCGTCGTTTGAACGCGCAGCGCTTCGCCGATCAGCAGCCGTGTTTTGACCGCACTGCCGCTGCCGAGTTCGAGAAAGTCGACCGGCGCGTCGAGCAGGCGCACGATCTGCCATCCCCAATCCGCCAGGATTTCGGTTTCGGCTGCGGTCAGATAGTACTCGGGCACGCGCGTAATTGCATCGAAGAGCGCCGAGCCGACGTCGTCGTAGAAATACTTGCAGGGAATACGTTTGGGCTGCGAACCGAGTCCGCGCGCGACCTCATCGGCAAACGAAGGCACCCCTCGCAATCGCGGCACCGTGATGAGTTCGAAGCGGTCCGAGACCGCGGTGTGAAGAGCCACCAGGCTGCCTCTCTGCCCTAGGTCCGGGCGAAACCCCTCCTACGTGCGAAGGCGCGAGTTTCGAAAGCCGTAGAATGCATACACCAGGATACCCACGAGGAACCATATCCCATAGCGAACCCACGTTGCGACCTGCAAGCCCGTGATCAAGTAGAGGCACGATGCTGCCCCCGCGATGGAAAAGAGTGGTAAGAGTGGCGCGCGGAACGGGCGGCTGGCGTCGGGGTTCACGATCCGCAAAACGAGCACACCCGCGCAGACGATCGCAAAAGCCGCGAGCGTGCCGATGTTGACCAACGTGAGCAGTTCGGTCAAGGGCAACGCCGCCGCGAACACCGCGACGATCGCGCCGGTAATCATGGTCATTCGCGCCGGGGTTCGAAAGACGTGATGAATCTGTGCTACGGCGGGCGGAAGCATGCGATCGCGGGCCATGACGTAAAAGATTCGCACCTGGCCGAGCAACGACGTGAGCATCACGGTCGCGTTGCCGGCAAGGCCGCCGAGCGCGACGATCCAATAGAGCGTATGACTTTTGGTCACCGCACCAAGCGCATCGAGCATCGCAGCGCCGTCGGACAAGCGATCGAACCGCAAAACGCCGACCGTGCAGAGCGTAAGTCCGACGTAGAGAACGCCGCCGAGCGCGAGCGCGACGATGATGCCGATCGGTACCTCGCGCTCGGGATGCTGAGCTTCCTCCGACGCGACGGTAACCGTATCGAAGCCGATGTATGCGAAAAATACCAGAGCCGTGCTGGCGAGGACGCCGTGGTATCCGAATGGCGCGAGCGGCTGGAGATTCCCGGGACGAATCGCGTGAGCGACGGCAACGATGAAGACGATCATCGAAAGAACCTGCACCACGACGAGGGCGCTGTTGACGCCGGCCGATTCCCGGATTCCGATTGCAACGAGAACGGCGATTGCCAAGGTGACGATCGCAGCAAAGAGGTCGACTTGGGGATGCGTGCCACCCAAATGAGCGGTTTGCGCCCAGGCCGGAAAGATGATTCCCACGTTCGCAAGCATGTGCTGAAAATAGTCGGAGAGCGACGATGCCGTCGGTGCCAGCGAAAGCCCGTATTCCAGTATCAAATCCCAGCCGATCACCCAGGCGACCAACTCACCGAGCGTGGCATAGGCATACGTGTAGGCGCTTCCGGCGACGGGCACCATCGACGCAAACTCCGCGTAGCACAGGGCGACGCAGAGACTCACTAGGCCCGAAAGCACGTAGGCGAGGATGACCGCGGGGCCGGCCGCGTGCGCGCCCGCGCCGATCGTTGGAAAGATGCCGCCGAGCATCGTTCCCAAGCCGATCGCGGTTAACGCCGGCCATCGCAAGATGCGCCGAAGTTTCGGGCCCTCCGCTTCATCGGCGGTCCATCCCAGCGGCTGACGCGCAATCAGCTGCTTGAGGGGACTTAGGGCTTCGCGCAAAGTTCTCGAAGCGCGGCGCGAGCCACCTCGTTGGTTCGTGACGTCAGCGGGCGAACGTACATCGCAAAATACGTCGTACCGCCAACGTTGGTGGAAACGATCTCCACGCGATCGTCTTCTCCGCGTTTGGATCGTCCCACCGCTTCGATATACTCGGCGGGTTGACGGTCGCAGATTTCAATCGCCTCGCGCCGCTCGATCGTCGCATCTTGCAACGTGGAGTCAAGCCTCGCCTTACTGAAGACGTCGTCCGAGTGCAGTTGTTGCGGTGATTTGAAAAGGAACAGAACTTCGCGATCGTCGGTCGGCGAACGCCAAAACTGCATGAATCCCATGATCCCGGGCGAGGAGCGCCAGCCCGGCGGCGGCTGGAAGACCAGGCCCGCCGTGGGGCTCGCGTGAAACGCGCAGCCGGCTCCGATCATTGCAACGAGCATCGCGACCATCGGGCGAGAAGGCTTCATTCGAGCGTGTTCTTCCGGTTTCGAACGACCTCATGCTGATAAGCGACGATGCGAGCCCAACGAACGAAGATGAGGTCGACGTACTCGCGCGTCTCCGGATATGGCGGCACGCCGCGATACTCTGCCACCGCTACTGGGCCGGCGTTATAAGCCGCCAGTGCCGCGGCGTACGGATCGGCGTAGCGAGGTTCGTACGCTGCAACGTAATCGCCTAAGAGCGCCGCGGCGCCGCGGATCGAATCGAGCGGATCGTACGGATCCACGCCGGCGCCGGCCGCGGTCTCGGGCATGAACTGGGCGATCCCAATAGCGCCTGCCGACGAAAACGCACGGGGATCGTATGCCGATTCTTGCAACAAGGTCGCGGCCAGAAACTCGGGCGAGAGCGCGTGCAGGCGCGCGGCGTCGGCCGTGGCACCCGCAAAGAGGAGCGCGGCACTGGCCGAGACCTGCGGATTCGTGCGAAGTATCGCGCGGGCAATCGCCAGCTCGGCTTGGGGCAGCGGCGGTCCATCGCGAATCAGAACCGCGCCCTTGAGGGCATCGAGGGCGCCGGGCATCGGCCAGCTCAATGCGACGTTGAGGGCCCTCGCGAGACGGGCAGAAGGGCTAAGATGAGCGTTCTCGTGGTATATGGTATGCGTCGTGCAGCCACACAGCGAGATCACCGTCACAATTTTCTTCGCTATCGCTCTCATCGTTACGCTCGTCGCCGGAGACTTTGCGTCGACGTTTTTCTATCACGTCCCGCAACATCTTTGGTTTACGCTGCATCTGCGCACGCACCACGATCGCCGGCGCTCCTATTTCGATCATGCGGTACTATCGACGAGCCCCGCGGTTTTGCTCGACGGCTTTCTGGGCGCGGTACCGTATCTTGTGGTCGCGGCGCTCTGCTGGCGGATTTCCTGGCCGGGAACGGTCGCTGGTCTCACGCTCGGCCAGCTTCACGTCTGGTGGCGCCACACCGCGCAGCTCGGATGGCGAACGCCGCGGTGGGCGCGCACGATTCTGCGACCCCTGGCAATCGTGCTTCCCGAGGACCACGATGGCCACCACCGAAATCCGGATATCGAGTTCGGCGATATTTTTCGTTTTTACGATGCGCCGGCTCGAGCGCTTTTGACGGCACTAGCCCACACAGGCCGCAGAGCGCGTAACGCCGGGAGGCGCGCCACGAGGAGGGTGCCTGCCAGGGCCTAATCGGGAGATTTCATGACCAAACGGGCGCTACTGCTTATTTCCGACACCGGCGGAGGCCATCGCAGCGCGGCCAATGCCATCGCCGCCGCCCTGGAAGAGGCGAGATCGCCCCATGCCTATGAGACCCGGATCGAGGACGTCGCCGCACATTGCGCCTTCCCGCTCACCCAACTCGGCTTGGGCTACAGCATGGCGCTTCGGTACGCTCCCCCCATCTACGGCGCCCTGTACCATGCCACCAATGGACGACGCCGATATCGCGCGCTCGTGCGTTTCTGCGAACCGCTCTATCGTGAGCGCCTGCGCGACCTCTTCATCAGCTATCGGCCCGACGTCATTGTTTCGGTCCATCCGTTGCTCAATCACGCGGCGTTGCGCGCACGCGACGATGCGCAGATGCGTCACGTTCCGGTGGTCACCGTTGTCACCGACCTCGGTAAAGTTCACGAATCGTGGCTCGTGCCCGAAGCCGACGCCGTCGTCGTACCGGCGCGCGAAGTCTATACCCGTGCGCTCTCGCGCGGCGTTCCGCCATCGAGGCTGCGGCTTCTGGGTCATCCCATCCATCCCAAGTTCGATGATGTTACCGGAACCAAAGCGGATCTTCGCGCGCAACTGAACCTCTCGCCGAGTCGGCCGGTCGTCATGCTAATGGCCGGCGGCGAAGGTGGGGGCAAACTTCTTTCGACGACGCTCGCTCTTGCGCGCGCGCGTCTGCCGATCGAGCTGGTCGTTGTCTGCGGCCGGAACGAGCCGCTCGAGCAGCGACTCCGCGAGCTCGCAGCGACGCTCTCAACCCCCATGCACGTACTCGGCTTCACCGATAAGATTCCCGAGTATTTTCGGGCCGTCGACCTTCTCGTCACCAAAGCGGGACCCGGCACGCTCGCCGAAGCGAACGCCGCTCAGCTGCCTGTCGTGGTCTACGATTTCGTCCCAGGGCAAGAGCGCGGGAACGTCGATTTCGTGCGCAGCAACGGTTTGGGCATGATCGCTTTGCACGGCGCGTCCGAAGTCGTTTCGGCGGTGCGCGCCCTCATCAGCGCGCCCGAGCGATTAGCCGAAATTCGCCACAATCAGGAGATGGTCGCACCGCGGCGCAGCTCCCGCCGTATCGCCGCTCTCATCACGTCGATTACCGAAACCGGAAGGATCCCGCTCTCCGACGATGCGCCGGTGCTCATCACCGCTGCCGCCGTCTAATGGCCGTTCCAATATATCGCGCCCGGTAGAATCTCGGGCGCGCGCGGCTTCTGCGTGAAGTCGAAATCCCGGCGAAGATCGCCGAGAATCGCGACGTTTTCCCGTACTGTCGGGCGGTGGTCCGGGCGCCCGTCGGTGCGCGGATCGATGCGCGCGCCGTCGAGAAAATCGTCCTCGATAAATTTCACATATGCGTCGTGACTGAGCGTTTGGTGATCGATAAAGCCGCGTCGAGCGTACGGACCGATCACGATACCGGGGACGCGCAGGCCGTAACCGTTCTCATCCACGCGCGGCGGCGCCACGTGATCGTAAAAGCCGCCCCAGTCGTCCCACGTCAAGAAGATTGCGGTGCTTTTCCAGTCGGGCCCGCGCATGATGGCATCGATCAAACCGGTGACGTAGGCCTGCCCACGACTGACCAGCGCGGGTGGATGCTCGCTGTACGGGCCTGCCGGACAGAGCCAAACGACCGATGGCAGCGTACCCGCCGCGGCGGCGGAGTAAAAGTCGCGAAGGTCGCGGATATTTCCAAGCTCGCCGTCGCGTTTGACCGTATCGAAGTACGGCAGCGGATTCCAAATGCCCGGGGTCCTGGCTTTTTGCATCACCGGTTCGCAATTTTGTTCGTCGTTCGCGCAATCGGGCTGCGCGCCGGCCATGACGTAGTAGGCCCAACTCACGTGGTGCGCGTGCAGCAGATAGGTGAGATCGGTCCAAGCGTAGTCGGGGCGTCCAGCCGGCGGCGGTTGGAAGCGCGGATTGCGCGATCGGAAATCCGGAGGATAATCCGGCTCCTGCAACTCGTTGATACAGCTTCCCGGATCGCCAATGTGCTTGCACCACGCCGACCATTCCGATACCAAGAACAAGTGCTGCGGCAAGCTCCACGATGCGTTGGGTTCGAAGAGCCGATCCTGCAGCACGAAATCGCGCGCATAGCGCCAATAATTCGGCAGTTCGCGGCCATCATGGAAACCCATGACGTCGGCAGCACCGACACAGTTTGGCGAGTTTTCGTCGCGGCACTGACGCCGTCCGCGATGCGCGGCTTCGATGAAGCCGTCCATTCGGCCGCCGTCGATCGCCGTTTTTGCCGCCTTGACATTATGGGGGCCGCCGCGATTGCGATCGTTGGGGTCGTGGTATGGGCGCACGCACGTGTTTCCATTGAGGTTTGGAAGGCAGACGGCGAAAACGCCGTCGCGTACCGGAATTCCGTCGGCGCCGGGAAACGTCCCAAAGTAAGAATCGAACGAGCGATTCTCTTGCATGATGATGACGACGTGACGAATTCGGTGGATTGGATCGTCGCCGGCCGAACGCACCGGCAGCGCGGCCAGCGCGACCAAAACCGCGGCGAAGAAAACGTTATACCGCAATCGGCGCACCGGTCAGGCCTCCGCGAAACGCCATCGTCGCCGCGCCGACTTGCCCAGCGTTGTTGCCCAGTGCGGCGACGACGATCTGCGTCGTTCCCTTCGGGACCATTGTCGTCAGCGCGTCGACCTTCGGTCGCAACGCATCGAGCATGAAATCGCCGGCGGTCGAGACGCCGCCGCCCAGCGCGATCATCTCGGGATTGACGAAGGCGATGATATTGGCTAGGCCAATCGCCAAGTCGCCGATGAAGTTTCTCCACGCCGCCAGCGCGTGATTATCACCGGCTTGCGCGGCCTTGCGAATTTTTTTCGAACTAAGCTTGTCGCGCGTAACATCGAGTAGGGTGCTTCGCGGAAACGACGGCGCGACCGCAAAGGCATGTCGGATCAATCCGGTGCCGGAGGCCTGCGCCTCGAAGCAACCAATCTTCGAACAGGCGCAGACAAAGCCGTCATTCGGGCGAATTTGATGATGGCCGACCTCGCCCGCGCCCCAACGATTGCCGAGAAGAAGTTCCCCGCGCCCGACGATGCCGCCGCCAATCCCGGTACCGAGCGTCAGCAGCGCAAAGTCCTTCGTCTTTTTGCCGATTCCGAACGTGTACTCGCCGAGCGTCGCGCAGCGCGCGTCATTGGCGACGAAGACCGGAACTCCGAACTTCTTGCGAAGCGTCTCCCCAAGCGGGACGTCGTGCCAGCCGAAGTTTGGACTGTAGAGGACCGCGCCGGTCGCCGCGTCGATATTTCCCGGCGACCCGATCCCGATCCCGATCACCTGTCCGGCATCCTTGAGCGCCATGCCGATCGTCGCGTCGAGCGCGGCGATGACGGCCTCGAACCGTAAGTCCTCGAGGTCCTCCTCGTGGGAACGCCGGATCGTTCCGTCTTCGCTGACGACTGCGGCGGTGACATGAGAACCGCCAAGATCGACGCCGATGGCCGTTTGCATGGGCGCTATCTTTTGCTCCCAGCGAAGGCCGTACCCGCAAGGGCGGGAAACGATGCTTCGTTATGGAGACGATCGACCTCATCAATTTAAAAAACTACACGCGACGCACCGGACAGCCAACGCATCCGGAGCTGCTCGACGCGCGCGCGCTCGAGCACGTCAACCGAATCGAGATCGACGAAGAGCACATCACGATCGAGTTCGACGAACAGACTTCGCGCTATTACAATGCCAACGAAATTACCCGCCGCGAATGGGTCTATAAGTATAACGACGATCCGGCATTCGTCGGTGCCATTGGGCGCGTGATCGATCTCGCGCGCGCGCACCTGACGGATCTTCCGGAGAACGTCGCCTGCCCGCCCGGTTGCGCGAGCTGCTGCAGCGGCTACGAGCCGTTCGTGAGCAAAGCGGACGTGCAGCGCATCGCCGACCACCTGGGCATCAGCTACGAGCAGACGCTGCGCGAATACGTGGTGCAGCGGACTTCCGCCGACGGATATCACCTTGGCTACCTGCGCAAAGTAACCGACGACGTGGCCGATCAATGCGTCTTCCTCATGGGATCGCGCAGCGGTCACTATTACTGCGGGATCTATCCGGCGCGGCCCAACGACTGTCGAGACTTTACCCCGATCGGCTGCGACGACGTCGACACCTCGCTTCCGCGTAAGAGCTCGTTCAAAGTGGGCGCGCCTTTTGCGCCCAAGCGCCGCGGCTCGCCGCGCAACGGAAGCCGCCGTTGAAGCGCGTCCTCGTCGCGATTGCCGTCGTCGTTTTGGCCGGCGCGGCGCCGGAGGCAGGCGCGCAGCAGCCGAGCATCTCGCCGTCGCTCTATCAAGCGATGCACTGGCGATTCGTTGGTCCATTGCGCGGCGGGCGGACGGTCGCGCTCGACGGCGTAGCGGTGCAGCCGAATCTTTTTTATATGGCGGCCGTCAACGGTGGCATTTGGAAAACGCAAGACGCCGGCCGGACGTGGATGCCGATCTTCGACGGCCTCGAGATCGGCTCGGTTGGCGCCCTCGCCGTCGCCCCGAGCAATCCTCAAATCGTCTATGCTGGCAGCGGCGAAGGTTTACAGCGTCCGGATCTCTCCGTGGGTGACGGCGTTTATAAATCCGCAGACGGCGGGTCGACGTGGACGCATCTGGGGCTGCGCGACGGCCAGCAAATCGGTTCGATGGCCGTCGATCCGGCGAATCCGGACCGGCTCTTCGTTGCGGTGCTCGGCCATCCGTATGGACCCAACACCGAACGCGGCATCTATCGTTCGCTCGACGGCGGCGCGAGCTTTGCGCGCGTGCTCTACCAAAACGAGAACGTCGGCGGTTTCGACGTCGAGCTCGATCCCAACAATCCGCAAGTCGTCTATGCCACGCTATGGGCGGCGCGGCAGGCGCCATGGGAAATCGGGGCCTCGTTCGAGATTCCGGGCAGCGGCATTTTCAAATCGAGCGATGGCGGCACGACTTGGAGCCGTTTGGCGAACGGCCTGCCGGAGCGAGTCGGCCGGTGTGAAGTCGCGGTTGCCCCGAGTAACTCCAACGTCGTCTACGCGTACGCCGACGTCGAAGCGAACGGCGACGATCAAGGCGCGGTCTACCGAAGCGATGACGCCGGCGCGCACTTTGCGCGCGTCAACGATGCGGACGAAATCGCGGAGCGCGGCGACGATCTCGTATCGCTAGGGGTCGACCCCCGCGATCCGCAGACCCTCTACTTGACCAATACGTCGACCTACCGTTCTACCGACGGCGGTCGAACGTTCGTCGCGATCAAGGGGGCTCCGGGCGGCGACGACTATCACAATGTATGGATCAATCCGCGCGATCCAAAAATCATCGCGCTGGCCAGCGATCAAGGCGCCACGATTTCGGTTGACGCCGGCAGAACGTGGAGCTCGTGGTACAACCAGCCCACCGCGCAGATGTTTCACGTCAACGCGGACGATCGTTTTCCATATTGGATCTGCGGAGGACAACAGGAGAGCGGTTCGGCCTGCGTGCGAAGCCGCGGCGATTGGGGCCAGACGACCGAACGCGATTGGCATCCCGTCGGCGCGCAAGAGTATGGCTACGTGGTTTCCGATCCATTGCACCCGGGCGTCTTTTTCGGGGGCAAGGTTGCGAAGTTCGACGAGCGGACCGGACAAACGCAAGAGGTTTCGCCGATTGCGCTGCCATCGAAACGATATCGCATGGTTCGAACCGAGCCATTGGCGTTCGATCCGCTCGACCGGCGGCGGCTCTATTTCGGCAGCAACGTCGTCTTTGAGACGGTCGATGGCGGCCAGAACTGGCGCGCCGTCAGTCCCGATCTCACACGTACGCATCCCGGCGTGCCGCCGGTCCTCGGTCCCTTCGCAAGCGACGATCCACAGCACGGCGCGCATCGGGGCGTGGTATACGCACTTGCGCCGTCATTGACGCATCGCGGGACGCTCTGGGCCGGAACGGACGACGGTTTTCTTTGGCTGACGCGTGACGCCGCGATGGGCTCCGCGCCGGCTCATTGGAAAAACATCACGCCCCCCGGATTAACGCCGTGGAGCAAGGTCGCGCAGATCGATGCGTCGCGCTTCGACGACAACACCGCCTTCGTGGCGGTGAACCGCTTTCGGCTCGACGATTTGCGCCCATACGTTTACGTGACCCACGATGCCGGCGCGACCTGGCAGCTTGCCGTGAACGGATTGCCGAACTGGCCGGTGAACGCCGTGCGTCAGGACCCGGTCGAGCGGCGGCTGCTCTACGCCGCGACCGAGAACGGCGTTGCCGTCTCCTTCGACGGCGGCGCACGTTGGCAATCGCTCCAGCTGAACTTGCCGCACACATCGGTTCGCGATGTTATCGTTCACCGCAACGACCTCGTCGTTGCGACGCATGGACGCGGCTTCTGGATACTCGACGATGTGGAACCGCTGCGCGAGCTGGCGAGAGGTGCGGTCCTTCGACAAGCTCACCTCTTTGCGCCGGCGCTGACATATCGCGTGCGCCGCAGCACGAACACCGACACGCCATTGCCTCCGGAAGAACCGAACGGCGAGAATCCGCCCGACGGTGCGATCATCGACTACGCGCTCGCTGCCTCCGCGCAACGCGTTGCAATCACGATCGAGGATGCCGCGGGCCGCGTCGTGCGCCGTTACTCGAGCGACGATGTTGCGCCCCCGCCAATCCCGCACCTCGACAAACCCGCTTATTGGGAGCGCGCGTTTTCGCGGCCTTCGGCAAGCGCGGGCATGCATCGGTTCGTCTGGGACTTGCGGTCGGCTCCGCCGCGCGCGTTTACGCAGGACTTGCCGATATCAGCCGTCGCTCACGATACCCCGCGCGTGCCTGAGGGTCCGCTGGTGGTTCCCGGAAACTACGCGGTCGTGCTCTCGGTTGACGCGGCAACCTATCGCGAACCGCTGCGCGTGGTCATGGACCCGCGAGTCACGATCTCACGAGGTGCGCTGGAGGCCCAGTACGCAGCGGCAACTCGACTCGTCGCGATGATGAATAGCAGTTTCGCCCGCGGCCAGCACGCTCGCAACGACGCGGCCGCATCATTGCTGGATACACTTGAAAGCGCCGACGCGCCGCCGACGAGCCAAGCGCTTCGGGCGGTGCAAGTCCTCGAGGACTCGAATGGGTCCCAGCCCTAGAACTTCATCTTTTGAAAGGAGCACGAGTTGAAAAACCTTACTATGCTACTCGCATCCTCAGCCTTCGTTTTACTCTCCCAGCTTTCGGCCGCCGCGGCGACGTCTTCTCTTACGGTTCTCCTCCAGGCACAAAACGGATCCGGCGAAAACGGCTTGGCAACCCTGACGCAGATGGGCGCCGACGTGAAGGTGGCGATCGCGATCAAGGGCGCGCCCGCGACCACGCCCCAACCCGCGCACATTCACAACGGGACCTGTGCCAATCTCAAAGGCGTCGCCTATCCGCTCACGAGCATCGTCGACGGCAAGTCGACGACGTTGGTGAAAGGCGTCACCATCGATACGCTGCTCGGCGCCTCGTACGCCATCAACGTGCACGAAAGCACGGCAAACTTAGGAAAGTACGTCGCCTGCGGTAACGTCGCGAAGTAACTCGCCGTAACGAGCGGGGTCGATGTTGCCGCCGCTGATTATTGCGCCAACGCGTTTGCCCGCAAGGCTGGGAATGCGTTGCTGCAGGAGGGCGGCGAGTGCCGCGGCCCCGCTCGGTTCGACGACGAGCTTCATCCGTTCGAAGGCAAATCGCATTGCCTCGCGCAGCTCCGCGTCGCTTACGGTAACGATGCCGCTGACGTGCCCTCGCGCAATTTCAAAGGTCAGCACGCCCGGCGCGGTCGTCTGTAAACCGTCGGCGATGGTCTGGGGAACGTCGATGGTGATGCGTTCGCCGCGCGCCAGCGAACGCGCGAAATCGTCGCCCGTTTGCGGCTCCACGCCATAGATTGAAATAGCGGCGTTGCGAGCGTGCGCGGCAATTGCGGTGCCGCTCAGCAATCCGCCCCCTCCCAGGGGAACGACGATGGCATCGAATGGCCCGGCATCGTCGAGCAGTTCGAGCGCCGCAGTTCCGGCGCCGGCGACGATGCGCGGGTCGTCGAACGGCGGCACGACCGTCGCGCCTTTCTCGGCGGCGATCTGGGCCGCAATCTCTTCCCGATGCGAGCGCTTCCGCTCGTAGAGCACGATCTCGGCCCCGTACGCTCGCGTTGCGGCGAGCTTCACGGACGGCGCGTCGGCCGGCATAACGATCGTTGCCGGCGTCCCGAAGAGGCGCGCGGCAAGGGCCACGCCTTGCGCGTGATTGCCGCTGGAGAAGGCCACGACCCCGCGCTGCCGCGCTTGCGGTGAAAGAGAGGCTAATAAATTGTACGCCCCTCGAAACTTGAACGCGCCCATCCGCTGAAAACTCTCGCACTTGAGAACGATCTGCATGCCGCTGAGGGCGTCAAGCGTCTGCGACGTAAGAACGGGCGTGCGGTGCGCGACGCCCGCCAGTCGCGACGCGGCGGTGCGAACGTCGTCGAAGCTTACGAGCCGGTCGATTGGGGCGCCATGTGGAAGCTCCAGTTCACGACCTTTCCGTTCTCGTCGAATCGCATGAGCTCGACGTATTCCCGCTTCTGAAATTTCAGGTCAAAGCAGTGCCAACCCGGCGTGCAATTTGCGGGCGTCTCCTTGAGCGAAAGCAGCTTACCCTGCGCGTTGAGCTCGTCGGACCACTGCGCCACCTGAACGCGTGTGATCGTTATTCCGCTGCCGATGTCATTTTGGACTGGTCGAAAGTCGTTGGCAATGACGGCGTTCGTAATACGCTCGGCTTCGCGTTCGTTTCTGTTTTGAAACGAACAACCGGTAAGAACCGACAACGCGACGAAGCTTGCCGCGCACCTCTGCCACCACCGCATTACGCGACGGCCTCCTCATCGAGGCGGGCCGAAAACGGCACGAACTTCAGTTGCGGATTCCACTCCATAGCGAGCCGCACGCTCCATTCGCTTTCAAAGAGCACGATCGGGCGGCCATGCCAGTCTTCCACGAGTCTTGCGTTCGATGGCAAATGCGCACCCGCGATATTCGCATGCTCGCCCTCGACGGCGAGTGCGAGCGAGTATGCCAACGAGTCGAAGCGCGTTTCCACGTTGTACTCCGACTCGAGGCGATACTTGGCGACTTCGAATTGGAGCTCGCCGACGGCCCCCAGAATAGGCTCCGTTCGCGGCGTGCCCCACGGATAGAAGACTTGCACGGCGCCCTCCTCACGCAACTGGGCGATCCCCTTTCCAAACGACTTGTAACCCGAGACGTCGATACTTCGTACCGACGCAAAATGTTCCGGAGCGAACGACGGGATCGGAGGAAAGCGCACCGGTTTGCCTTCGTAGAGCGTATCTCCAATGGCAAATGCGCCCGGATTAGCCAAACCGACGACATCGCCCGCATACGCCGTCTCCAGCGACTCGCGGTCGTCGGCGAAAAGCCGCATCGCCCGCGAAAGCCGCAGAGCCGCGCCGCTGCGTCCGTTGCGCACCGTCATGTCGCGCGAAAATTCGCCCGAGCAGACGCGCACAAAAGCAACACGGTCCCGATGACGCGGATCCATGTTTGCTTGGATCTTGAAAACAAAACCCGTAAACGCCTCGTCGGCCGGTTCGACGCCCGAGCGCGGTGACGGCGACGGCGCAATCTGCACGAATTCGTCCAAAAAGAGCTGCACGCCGAAGTTCGTGACCGCGCTTCCAAAGAAGACCGGCGTCGTGTCGCCTCGCAGCATCGCGGCCCGGTCGAATTGCTCGCCCGCGCCATCGAGCAGTTCGATTTCGTCGCGAAACCGCGCGTACACCGAGTCGCCGGCGAGCGCTCGCAGCTGCGAATCGCCGATATCGGTTACCGAGACGGCCGCGCGCGTCGCTCCGTGCGCGGCGCGCTCGAAACAATGCACCGCGTGCGATCGGCGGTCGTAGACGCCTTTGAAATCTTCGCCGTTTCCGAGCGGCCAATTCATCGGAAAAGCGCCGATGCCCAGCACGCTTTCCAGCTCGTCGAGCAATTCGAGCGGATCGCGACTCGGCCGGTCGAGCTTGTTCATGAACGTGAAGAGCGGAATGCCGCGGTCGCGGCAAATCGCAAACAGCTTTTTCGTTTGCGGCTCGACGCCCTTCGCGGCGTCGATAAGCATGACCGCGCTGTCGGCGGCGAGCAGCGTGCGATACGTATCTTCGCCGAAATCCTGGTGCCCGGGCGTGTCGAGCAGATTCATCGTATGACCGGCGTATGGAAACTGCAGCACCGTCGAGGTAATTGAAATACCGCGTTCGCGCTCGAGCGCCATCCAGTCGCTCGTCGCCTGTCGTTGCCGCTTGCGAGCCGAGACCTGTCCGGCGACGTGAATCGCGCCACCGTAGAGCAGTAACTTCTCGGTCAAGGTCGTCTTGCCGGCGTCCGGATGCGAAATGATCGCGAACGTCCGCCGCTTACGAACTTCTTCTCGTATGCTCACTCGAAAAAATTATACCCCATCATTGCTTCGCCGGCTGATAGATTCGTAACTCGTCGCCCTCCGGCGACACGCGAATCAAGGCAAGCGACGCAGCCGCTCGGTAGAACCGCGCGCGCGGCGGTATCCGCAGGCGGTCGGCACCTCGCCGCACGTAAGCTTCATCGCCCGCGATCGAAATGCTGCAATCGCCATAGACCAACGTCGCAGGCGGCAGAATCGGGACCGCGCCCGCCGGCAAGTGGCCGCGCAGATATGCCAACGGGCCGTGGGATTCCGACGTTTGCAACAAACACTCGGGCAACGCCGAGAGCGCCCAGGGCGCGTCGCCCCGCAAAGGTGCCGCGACCTTGCGTATCGGTTCCCCTCCGTCGCCGGTTTTTGCGGGCACCCGCGCATAGACCGACGCAAGTTTTACGCGGATCAGATCGCGATTCGTCCACCCCGCGACTACCACGGCAACTCCGAGGACGATGAGCGTCGATAGCAGCAAGTACTTGATCATCCGCGCGAATGATGTCTGATCGGGTCCCTATACCCCACAGCGAGGCCTCCAACTTTTCCGCAAAAGACAGGAGGTCGTACTTCTGTTGGTGTTGCGGAAAAGTGGCGGAGCAGGAGCGCGCATGGATGCGCGCGACGAGCGTCCGAGTCGTGGGGCATAGGGACCCGTTCAGACATCAACGCGCAGACGCGCGGCACCGATGGAATAGTCGCCCATGCCGTAGTAGACATCGTACGTGCGCTCGCCCAAGTCGGGACGCGGGTCGATGCCGCTTGGGAAAACGACGTTGTCGACGATGCCGCGCCGCTCGCGCCGCGATTCGGGCGCCAAAATCGGTTCGGGCGAGCGATAGAGAATGTTGTCGGGCCGTTCCAGATCGTGTATCACGATGCCGGCGCTGTACCGCAACGCTGGTTTGCGCGGGCGCCCCGGAAGCAAGTCGACGCCGTGAAAGACGGAGAGCCACGCGTCCATGCCGGCAAGCGAGACCTGCACTGGCGGAGTGCCGGCGCCGATTTTAATCGATCCCCAGCGCGCGTCGGGGGAAAGGACTTGCACGCTCTCGGCGACGTTGCAGAGGTTGCTGCGATTCTTGAGCACGGGGTTGAGCGGCACGTACGCGATGCGAATCGATTCGCGATCTTCAAAGGGCATTCGCTCGATCATTGGAATCGAGGCGCGTCCGTCGACACTCGAGAGATGCAGCATTGGGCGATGATAAAAGGCTAAGCTTCGCCGCCCTTTGGGCGAAAGCACGGGTTCGGGAAAGAACGCGGCGTCCTTGTCGTCGCCGTCGACATTCGCAGTACCGGCGAAATGAACCAAGCCGAGTCGCTCCCAATGGAACGCGTCTTCCGAGATTGCAAGGGCGATGCGCGGCCCGGAGGGCCCGAATGCCGTATACGCCATCACGTACGCTTTGAGGACCGCAAGATACGTTACGCGAGGGTCTTCGCAGCCGTATCCTGCAGTGGGGCGCAGTTCGTACGGAGCTTCGGGTTGCAGTGCGAAGCCCAGACGCTCGAGTGACATTCGCCGCTCGGTGCACGATGCGCGGATAGTGCCCACACGCGAGATGTTTTCGGGCTCGACGCAGCGGGGATAGAGCACGAGCTCGCCTCCGGGAGCGCGTGTCGCGGCAGGATTCAAGATGCCGCCGGCTTCGGTGATATCGCCGTTGGGTTCGAGTACCAATCCAAGTCGCTCGACGCGCGCTTCGAGCTGCTCGATGCGCTCGAACGTGCGGGGGATTTTGCGCGGAGATATCACGGCGTCTCTATGGCAGATACGTCGACGCGATCGGTTCGTTGCTCGGCGTCACGACTTCGACGCGAACGCCTCGCCGATAGACGCTATTGGGAACGATCCATAACGTGTAGGTGCGATATTGGGGTGAAGGTTCGCCGCCGTCGGCCGGTTCCTGTTCGAAGGCCACGACGCGAACGCGCTGATCGTTGGCGCGGATGGACTCGACGATCTGCTTGTAGCCGGTACGCCCGTGCGGCCCCATAAGCAGGACGGCGCCGAATTCGCCCTTATAATGCACGGGTGCGTGAATACCCAGCTTGCTCAGGGCCGCCGCGTCGCGTACGATGGTGATTTGGTTGCCCCCAAGAACGGTGGTTGTGCCCGCTGCAAGCGTCTGGACGCGAATCTCGCGACATCCGATCAGCAGGACGAGCCCCAGGGCTAGACCCGCCAGGGCCGACCAGCGCTTCACGGCCGACCGCTTCGCCCGCACCTACGGGCGGCCTCCAAGGCATAACAAATTTTTATCTCCCAAATGTCATTGCCGGCGCGGTTGGAGCGACGTTACGCTGATACTCGCATGAAACTGCTCCTGCGGCTCGCGCTTGCCGCGAACGCCGCTGCCCTAATCACCTTGATGCTGGGAAGCTGGACGAGGATCAACGGCGCTGGGCTCACCTGCCCGGACTGGCCGCTCTGCCGAGGCCGCCTCATCCCCGCACTGGGCGACGGCACGATCTGGGAATGGTCGCATCGCTTGTTGGCGTTTCCCGTAGCGGCGCTCGTCCTCGCAGTAATCTTGGTTGCTTGGCAGCAACGGCGCCGCTCCCCCTTCATCGCTCCGGCGACGGCGGTCGTTGCCGCGCTCTTCGTGACTCAAGTCTTTCTCGGAGCGCAGACGGTTCGGCTTGCCAATATGCCGCTCTCCGTCGCGTTGCACTGGGCCACGGCAATGGCGCTCATTGCGTCGCTCAGCGCGCTCGCCGTCTTTGCCGCCGCATTCGAAGAAGATGCGCGGCCAAACCGGCGCCGCACTCCTGGGGGCGGCTCGTACGTCGTGCCCATTGCGCTCGGCGCAACCGCCGCGCTTGCGTTTGCCACGATGTTCGTCGGTGCGTACGTGAGCTCGAGCGGCGCGGGCCTCGCTTGCCTAACGATTCCAGGCTGTGCCGGGAACGTCGTAGTTTATACGTCTGGGCAAACCGTGCAGATGCTGCATCGCTTCGCCGCCGGCACGACGCTCGTCGTCGCCGCAGCATCGCTCGCGCTCGTTTGGACGTACGCGACATCAGCCCGGGTTCGCTTCACCGTGCTGCTCGGTGCCGCGCTGGTCGCGATGCAAATCGTGCTCGGACTGCTCAACGTTGCATTGCGGTTGCCGACCGGTCTTCGTGAAGCGCACGCGGTCAATGCGGCGCTCGTCTTCCTCGCCTTCTTCGTCGCGACGGCGTTTGCCATTTTTGAGGCGGCCCCCCATAGCCGCTCGTTGCCAGTCGCCGATGATAGCGCGCAACGATGACGCCTTTCGCGCGAATTCGGAGTTTTTACGAACTGTCGAAGCCGCGAATTATCGTCTTGCTCTTGATCACGACCGCCGCTTCGATGATCATGGCCGCGCGCGGCGTTCCGCCATGGCCGCTGCTCGGGTGGACGTTGCTCGGGGGCGCCCTTGCCGCCGCTTCCGCAGGCGCGTTGAACTGCGTCTGGGATGCCGACATCGATCGCTTGATGAAACGAACGCAATCGCGGCCCATTCCCACCGGCCGGATCACGCCGCGTGACGCCACGATCTTTGCGGCCATCTGCGCGGCGATCTCGTTTGCAATTTTCTATCTCTTGGTCGATCCGCTTGCGGCCTGGCTATCGCTGGCGGGAAATTGCTATTACGTCGTCGTTTACACGATGTGGCTCAAGCGCGTGACGCCACTGAACATCGTCGTCGGCGGTGCGGCAGGGTCGGTGCCGCCGCTGGTCGGCTGGGCTGCTGTCACGCACACGATCGGCGCACCGGCGCTCGGGCTCTTTGCCCTCATCTTCCTCTGGACTCCGCCGCATTTTTGGTCGCTGGCACTGATGACCGAAACCGAGTACGGTAAAGCGAAGATTCCGATGTTTCCCAACGTTTACGGTAAGGATCGCACCAAGCGCGAGATCGTATACTACAGCATCTTGCTCGTCGCCGCGTCGCTGCTTCTCTACCCGATGCACGTTATGGGAGCGTTCTATTTTGCGGCCGCGGCGGTGCTGGGCGGTCTTTTCGTGCTCGATGCGCTGCGAACGCTTTGGGAAAAAACCGGCACACTGCAGGCGCGCAAACTCTTTCGCTACTCGCTTCTCTACCTCGCGCTGATGTGCGCGGTGATGGTGATCGACCGAATCGTCTCGTGAACCGGCTGCTCGTAACGCTTTCGCTTGGCGTTTTTGCCGGTGCGCTCGACCTTGGCGTGCTCTCGCCGGCATTGCCGGCTCTCGGCCGCGACTTCAACGTTCAGGTCGGCGATCTGGCGTGGGTTTTTACGATCTATCTGCTCGTCACGGTGCTGTCGATCGCGCTGGCAAGCACGCTGGCGGACCGGTACGGGCGGAGATACGTCTATCTTGCCTGCCTCGCACTTTTTGCGGCAGGGAGCGTCCTCGCGATCGTCGCGCCGAACTATAGCGTCTTCTTGACGGCGCGGGCGATTCAGGCGCTCGGCGCCGGCGGAATTTTTCCCGTAGCTACCGCCGCCATCGCCGATGCCGTTCCCCCCGGGCGGCGTGGCGCCGCGCTCGGCATCGTCGCCGCAACGTGGGGTCTGGCCGCCGTCGTCGGTCCGAGCATAGGCGGTCTCATCACTAACTTCATCTCATGGCGCTGGATCTTCGCTGCGAACGTGCCGCTGGCGGCCGTCGTCTTCGCGCTGGCCCTGCGCGACATTCCGCTTCGCGCGCCGCGCCAGCGCGATTCGCTCGACGTGCTGGGGCTCGCGCTTCTCTGCGTGGGGCTGCTCGGGCTTACCGACGGGTTGATCGCGATGCGTCCGATCGTTGGAGTGATCGGGGCTTTCGTTCTCGCGGCCTTCGCGCTATGGGAAGGCATGATTGACGCGCCCATCGTGCCGCTCGAGCTCTTGCGCACACCGCAGCTCATCAAAACGTATTCACTGGAGATCCTCATCGGCGTCTTGGAGGGCTCGCTCTTTTTTGTGCCGACGGTGTTGATCGGCGCGCAGGGGCTTTCGTATGCCGCTGCCGGCTTCATCGCTGCGCTCGGCGCGCTGACCTTCGTCGCGATCATTCCGGGCTCCGGACGCGCGCTCGATCGCATCGGCAGTCGCAACGTGCTGCTTGCCGGCGCGATCCTCACCGAGATCGGGCTTGCGATTTTCGCGCTCGCCTTTGCATCGTTGCCGCTCGCCGTCATTGCCGTCGTCGTCGCGGGCGCGGGTTTTGGCGCCTTGCTTGGCGCACCGACGCGCTACATCGTCACGAATGAAACGCCGGCGAACGTTCGTGCGACGGCGGTCGGCCTGTTGAGTCAGGCGCTTATCGTCGGCCAGATCGTGGGAAGCTCGCTGGCGGGCGCGCTTTTTGCACTCGCGCACAGCGAAACGATTGGCTACCGCAACGCCTACCTCGCCTTCTCCGGCGTCGCATTTCTCGCGCTCGTTCTCGCCGCGACGCTCAAACCCGCGGGAGAAGAACGCCGCCGCCCATTCGACGACGCGCCGGCTCGAGCAGCAGCCGGAGCGCGGTAGGGCGAAATAACGGCTCGGGTAACATTCACAACGATGAGCAGCAACGGGGCCGGCATCCATTGGCGCGCCTTAGCGCGGCGTCAATGGACGCCGAAGGAACGCTCGATCGTTTGGCGCGGATTGACCGGGCGTTTCGCCCTTGCAATCGAGCCGCTGATTGGAATGGTCTTTATGGGCCTGCTGACGTGGGGCATCGTCTATCGCGCGCAGCACGTACCCTCCGATGCCACGCTTGTGAAGATCGCCTGGATCTTCGCGGTGGGCGCCATTGCCTTCGCCGGCTACTTTATCGCGGTGCTCGTCGCGCCGTTCGTCGCCTACCTCCAAACGTTTCGCCCCATCTACGTTCTCGACGGCTACGTTCGCTATCGGGAGCCCGACGCGCACTCGCGTGTCGATGGATGCGGCTACGCCGCCGCGCTCTTTGCCGATCGCACGCTCGCGTATGAGTGGGAGTGGGTCGGGCAAAAGCCTTTGCCCAACGCAACGATACCCGCGCTCCTCGAGTTCTCGACGTACGCCGGAATCCACAAGATCGACGGCAATCCGACGGGGTTGCTGCCCGAGGGCGAGCTACCCTTGCTCGCCATCGGCATCGCCACCCGGCACGGCCGCCGCGCCGATTTATAGGCTTACTGCCAGGATTCTCTGTTTACGGCGCGGCGTTGTTGAGCGGGACGCGAAGGGTGGTGGTCGCGGGCCAATGGTGGCCATAACCCGAGAGCAGACAAACGGCTCCGCCGATCGCGAAGATGATCAGCAGTCCGACGATCGCAAACCAATGCAGCGCGGCCGGAATGCCCCGGCTCTCGGGAATCCGGCTGTAATCGAGATATTCGTCGTCGCGAACGATCATGAATCACGCTCCCTTCGCCGGCGGGGCAAAGCCGATGACGTTGAGACCAGCGAGCAGCGCCAGAATTGCGCCCAGACCGAGCAAGAAGAGCATCAACTTGAAAACGTTGTTCTCGATGCCCGTCGTCTTCCAATCTTTATAGAGCGAGTAGAATGAAACGACGGCAACGACGATGCCGGCGACCACGGCTCCCAACCGTTCGACGATAGCCGCGTTCACAAACGTGCGCTCCTCACAGTAGATAGAAGATCGAAAACAAGACGACCCAAATCACGTCGACGAAGTGCCAGTACAACGTCCCCGCGGTGATCCCGAAGAATCTTCCGCGCGTGTAGACGCCCGCGGCCGACTGCAACAGCAAGGTGGTCAGATAGCAGACGCCGACGAAGACGTGGAATCCGTGCATGCCCGTCAAGGTGAAGAACGAGGCGCCGAAGATGCCGCTGCCCGCCCAGGTGACGTGCTCGCCGAAGATGAGATGCGTGTATTCATAGCCTTGGCCGCCGAGGAATGCGGCGCCCAAAACGATCGTCGCCAGCAGAAACCACATGTACCGCATCCAGTGGCCGTGCTTGAAGTTCTCGAGCGCGTAATGCATCGTGGCCCCGGATCCGAAGAGCACGACCGAGTTCCAGGCGGCGAAGGCAACGTCGAGGTGCTGAATTCCCGGCGGCGGCCAGCCCTGGCCGCTATTGCGCATGTAGAGATAGGCAAAAATGAACGATGCGAAGAGCACGCAGTCGCTGATGAGGAAGAGCAGGAAGCCTTGCAGGCGCAGCTCACGGGTCTCGATGTAGAGCTGGTCGACTTCCCCGTGCGCGTCGCGCGCCAGCGATGCGACCGACATCAGTGCGTTCCGGCCGGCACCGGCGGCGAGTCGGTGAGCTCGTCGTCGAGCCCTTGATACGGAAGCGGCTGCGAGAAGTCGTATGGCAGGCCGTAGACCGTCGGAATGTGCTTGAAGTTGTAGTAATTCGGCGGCGATGGAATCTGCCATTCCAGCGTGCGCGCGCCCCACGGATTGGGACCCGAGCGCTTCCCGTTACGGATGCTCCAGAGCAGGTTAACGAAGAAGAGCAGGATCGAAAACGCCATCAAATAGGACGCAATCGATTCGAAGCGGTTCCAAAACTCGAACTGCGGATCGTAGGTCGCGACCTCACGGGGCATACCGAGCATTCCCAGCCAATGCATTGGGATGAACGTACCGTTGAAGCCGATGAAAAAGAGCCAGAAATGCCAGTGCCCGAGCTTCTCGTTCAGCAAGCGCCCCGACATCTTTGGGAACCAATAGTACATACCCGCGAACACGGCCATCATGCTGCCGCCCACCAGGACGTAGTGGAGATGCCCGACGATAAAGTACGTGCCGTGGACGTGCAGATCGAAGGGTATTGCGGCCAAGAAGATGCCGGTGATGCCGCCGATCGTAAAGAGTGCGATGAACCCGAGCGCAAAGAGCATCGACGACGTGTAGTGGATCTTTCCACCGAAGAGCGTTGCCGTCCAGGAGAAGATCTTGATTCCGGTCGGCACGCCGATGACGAACGTCAAAAGCATAAACGGCAGCTGCAAGAACGGCGCGAGACCCGACGTGAACATATGGTGCGCCCAGACCATAAAGCCCAAGAGCGCGATCGCCATCGACGAAAATGCAATCAGCTTATAGCCGAAGATCGGCTTGCGCGAAAACGTGGGCAGCACTTCGGAGATAATGCCGAAGGCCGGTAAGACCATAATGTAGACGGCCGGATGCGAGTAGAACCAGAACATGTGCTGCCACATGACCGGGCTACCGCCTTTGGTCGGATCGTAGAACGGCACGCCGAACTGACGCTCGATAAAGAGGGCGGCGAGTGCGGCCGCGAGCGCCGTCGTCGCGATCATCAGCAGCGGCGCGGTCGCAAACTGCCCCCAGCAAAAGAGCGGCATGCGTGTAAAGGTCATTCCCGGCGCGCGCATCTTGAGGATCGTCACGACGAAGTTAATGCCGGTCATGGTCGAGCTCACGCCCACCAGAAAGATCGCGGCGCACCACATCGACGTCCCCGCGGCGCCTTGTAACGAGACCGGCGGATACTCCATCCAGCCGGCGGTCGGCGCACCCATCAAGAAGGACGAAAAGAGCATCAGGCCCGAGACCGGAAAGATCCAGAAGCTCAGCATGTTCAGCCAGGGAAAGGCAACGTCGCGCGCGCCGATCTGCAGCGGAAAGACGAGATTACCGAAACCGCCGGTTAACAACGGAATGATGACGAGCCATACCATGGCGCTCCCGTGCACGCTATAGACTTCATTGTAGGTATCCGGTGCAATGAAGCCGCCGTTTGCATTGAGGAGCTGCGTCCGTATCGCCTCGGCCAGTAACCCGGAGAGCATGAAGAAGACGAACGCCGTAATGATGTACTGAATCCCGATAATCTTGTGATCGAGCGAAAAGACGTACCGTTTGACGAAGCCTTGAGGCTCCGGATGGATATGGCCGGCGATGCCGCCCTGATGTACCGTTGCTACTGCCATGATGCTTTCGATTGTCTCACTTTAGCGTTTCCAAATAAGCCACTAAGTTCGCAATGTCGCCGGGCGAAAGCCCGTTCGCCGTCGCACTGGGCATCGTACCCATGCTGCCGGTGTAGCCATTCTGCAGAATTGAGGCAACGTTCTGCGGCGTTGCGGGATTGCCGTTCACGAGGTTGGGATGTGCCGGGTCGTGCAGGACGCCTGCCAAGCCGGGCCCCACGAGCACTTGGCTGAACGGAGCGATTTTGTGGCAGGCCGTGCATTTCTGGGCGAAAAGCGCCTTACCGGCCGTAGCATTGCCGTTCGCGAGGGAGATCTCAACGCCGCCGGCGGCGGGGAGTGCATTGCTGACGTGCGCGTTCTTCTGCTGCCACGTCTTATACCACTTGTCGAAGGCGGCTTTTGGCTCGATCACAAGGGCTTGCTTGTCCATCTCGCTGTGCAGCACGCCGCAGAACTGCGTGCAAATGATCGGGTACCGGCCGGGCAAGCGAGGAGTGAACTTGATCGTCGTCACCAGGCCGGGAACGGTGTCGTTCTTGAGTCGCATTGCCGGTACCCAGAAGCCGTGAAGGACGTCGGCAGAGGTCAGATTGAGCGTGACGGGCTCGTTCAACGGAAGGTGCATCTCGTCGGTGACTTCGCCGTTGATCTGCGGGTAGCGGAACGAAAAGTAGAACTGATGACCGATCGCCTCGACGACCAAGCCGTTCTGCGGTTCTAGCATGATTTCGTACCAGATGCGGACGCTAACGACCGACAACAGGATGACGAAGAGAAACGGAATGACCGTCCACCAGAACTCGAGCCGGTGATTGTCGTGTATCTGCAGGCCGATGGCGTCGGGCGGGTCGGTCGCCCGCGCTCGAAAGGCGATCGCGAAATAGAGCAGATAGCCTGCGACAAATATCCAAAGCGCGCTGCCGCTCGCGGCCATGAAGCGGAAGAGATGATCGACCTGCCGGGCCGTCACGATTGCGGCCGGTAGATAGGTTTCCAACGGGAAGACCGACCAGAAGACGATTGCCGCGATGGAGAGTAGCGTTAAGATGGCCGTAACCGCCCAGAAGCCGCGGCCGAGCTCGACGCGTTGCGCTATCACGAGCCGCTCTTAAGAAATTCTATCGGCGGCCCCTGCAAACTCACGCACGAGCCAGTCAACGTTGGTGATTGCGCTGCCCACGCAGACCGCGTCGGCCCCGGCATCGAGCGCGGCGCGCAGATCCGCCGGAGAACGAACGCCGCCCTCACACACCGTAAAATGTCGCAGCGCGGCGAACTCGGCGACGAGCTCGAGTGCGGGAAGGGTTCGCCCTGCGGTTTCCCGCGTATATCCGCAGAGCGTCGTCGCCAGGATCTCCGCCCCGGCGTGAGCCGCGCGAACTGCATCGGTCGCGGTCGCACAATCGGCGAGCGCGAGACGTCCGTGCGAGTGAATTTCGGTGACGATATCGCGCATCGAGGTTTCGTGCGGCCGCGACCGCGGGGTTGCGTCGAACGCGACGATCTCCGCGCCCGCATCGATAACGGCACGCACCTCATCGAGAGTCGGCGTGATGTATGGTTCGAAGCCGCGGTACTCGCGCTTGATGAGGCCGACGATGGGAAGCGCCACTCGGGGTCGCACCGCTCGCAAATGATCCTCGCCCGCGATGCGAACGGCAACGGCGCCGCTCTCCTCGGCGGCGCGCGCCATCGCTGCAATTACGCCGGGATCGTTTAGTGCCGAGCCCGGCCACGCCTGAACGGAGACAATCAAGCCGCCGCGCAGCGAATCGAGGAGCGTCACTGCTGCAGCTCGGTGACCGCGCTGCCACCCTCGCGATACGCGAGCAGCAACGCGCCGTATGCTGGTTCGTAACGCGCGTCGACGATCTGCGCCCCGTTGCGCTCACGCCGAATACCGGCAGCTACGCGCTCGCGGAAGTACGCATTGGAAAAAACGCCACCGACCAACGCGACGCGCGCCGCGGCGACGCGCGCAATCGCGACACACGCGAGCGCGGCGAGCCGATCGGCGCCCGCGTCGGCGATCGGGCGAAAGACCTCGAGCCCAAGCGCTGTGGACGCAAACGACGCGAGCCGGTCGCGCGTGATTCCTCCTTTATAAAAGGCGTGCGCGAGCACGCGAAGCGAGCTTGCGCCAAAGAACCCGCACGCTTCGCGCGCAGGAAGGTCGAGCGATGAATCGCCCTCGTCTCGCGCGCGCATCAGCATCGCCAATGCATCACGCACAATCGCGAAGGCGCTTCCCTCGTCGCCAAAGAGAAATCCCCAGCCCCCGAGCGTGCAGCTGTGCCCAGAATCGTCGCGCCCGTAAACCACCGAACCCGTGCCGGCGATCACGACGACGCCCGCAGCTCCGCCGAGTGCGCCGGCATGGGCGATCGGTGTGTCGTGAAGCAGCAGCATGCGGGCCGAGGGCAGGTCGGGTGCGCGCCCGTAGACGCGCCCGTCGTAACCGCTGATTCCCGCGACGATCGCCTCAAAGCGACGTACCGGCGCGAGGTTCGCGCTGCGGCCTGCGCGTTCGAGCGAATCGTGGAGCGCATCAGCCAAGCGCGTCGATTCGCGACCGGCACCGATTTCATCGGCGGCGCCGGCCACGCCGCGTCCGAGCACGCGGCCGTTTTCGTCGCCGATCACGGCAACCGTCGAGCTTTGACCGCCGTCGATTCCGGCGAAGAGTTTCACGCCCGGCCATCCAGCAGCTCGCGCGCGAATGCCCCCGCCGCGGCTTCACGCTCGCGCCGATTGGTAAGAACGGCAACTTCGCCGATTCGTTCGCGATGATGGTAGAGTTCGTGCCCGACCGCAAGCGCAATGAATTCGCCAAGGTCCGCCACGGATAGTGCCTCGGCTACGCGCGTGTTGATTCGGATCTGCGGAATCGCCGGATCGTACTCGGCGCGCAGTTGCGCGCCTCCCCAATCGCCGAGATCGGCGAAGCAGACCCTGACTCCGTACCGGCGCGCCTGCGCAAGCGCGCTCACAGGAAAACTCCGTCGCCGGCGAGCTGCGCTCGAAGCTCGCTCACGTCGATATCGGCGGGAGCAATGCCGCGCGCGCACGCCAGCGCCGCCGCCGTCCCGGCGCCCTGGCCGAGTGTCATGACCGTGGGCGTGAGACGCGTCGAAGCCAGCGCCTCGTGGGTCGTCGAAATGCAGCGTCCGGCCACGAGCAACTGTTCGCGATTGACCGGCACCAGGCAGCGATAAGGAATCTCATAGCTTTCGCCGGGCGGCAGACGTTCGGTTTTCGTTCCGCTGCCGGCGGGATTGTGCAAGTCGATCGGATAGGCGCTGCGTGCGATCGCGTCGTCGAACTTACGCCCCGCCAGCACATCGTCACGCGTGAGCGTATACCGGCCGACGATTCGCCGCGACTCGCGTATGCCCACTTGCGTGCCGGTCGCCGCGATTCGAGCCGACTCGAATCCCGGCACGCGCCGGCGAAAGAACTCGAAGAGCTGCATTGCTTGCAGGCGTGATTCCACTTCGGCGCGAGTCAAATCGTCGGGATCGAGCGGATCGATCTCGATGACGCGCGTCATATTGACCGTCACTTCGTCGGGATACGGCGAAATAAAGAACGAAACGACTTCGCGCGGCACATCGACGAGCCCGTCGTCACGCGCCGCTTGCCAGAGCGAATAGAGTCCGGCGACCGCGGTGAGCGTCTCGGGCGAGCGCTCTTCGACGGGCAACGACGTGCGTATCTCGCCGGGATGCTCACGCACGTAACGCGCGAGCTTGGAAAGATCAACATGACTCAATCGAAAGAGCAAGGTCGCCGGTTGAACGCGGCCGCGTTCGTCGCCTTGCTGCGTCGGCACACCCGCCGATGCGGCGACGAGCGCATCTGCGGTTGCGTCCACAACGATCGCTGCGCGATACGTGCGCGTCCCGCCGATCGTTGCAAACGTGGCGCCGACGACGGCCGCGCTCTCGACCATGGCGTCCAAGAAATATGCATGTAGCAGCAAGGTGACGCCGGCTTCGCGAGTCATCTCGAAGAGCAGCGCTTTGTGAACCTCCGGATCGAACGGCGTGATCGTCGCGACGTAGTCGGAAGAATCGCGAATATGACCCGGCGAGGCGCCCAGGTGGATCAACCGCTCGACGATCTCCTGTGCGATCCCGCCGACGATGCGCTCGTTACCGGAATGAAACGTCATCCAGGGACCGACCATCGCGGCGGTTGCCGTACCGCCGAGAAAGCCGTAGCGCTCCACCAGCAGCGTGCGCGCGCCGTGCCGCGCCGCCGCGATCGCGGCGGCACATCCGGCATTACCGCCGCCGACGACCACTACGTCGAAGTCGCTCATGCAGGCCATTTCCGCGTCTTCCAAAATAAACCGCCATGCAAGTTCAACTCTCTGCTCAGGAACGAAATTGGGCAATGGCAGCGCATTTGAGCGCGCTCGTTGCTGTCGCAGGGTTGCCCTTCGGTCACGTGCTCGGTCCGCTCGTCGTCTATTTGGTCAAAGGCCATGAATCGGAGTTCGTCGGCGAGCATGCGCGGGCGTCGCTGAACTATCAGATTACGATCTCCATTTTCGCCATCGTCGCCGCGATCGTGGGCGTCGCCGCGACGCTCAGCTTCGCCATTCCGTTAAGCTCGTCGTCCGATTCGACGTTTACCGGATTCAACGTTGCGGCGTTGTGGATTGCTTTCGGCGTCGGCGTCTTGCTCGTGCTCTTGGCATCGATCGTATTCATTATTCTCGGAACGCTCGCCGCAAGCGAAGGACGTCCGTACCACTACCCGTTCGCCATTCGCTTCTTGCGCTAAGGAGCCGCAACGATGATGCAACGCGTTAAACCTCTCTCGCGCATCCTGGCCGAGGGTAGCGACGAGAAGCGCGGTCTGAAACGATCGCTCGGTCCGTGGGCGCTGACGGCCATGGGAATCGGAGCAATTATCGGCACCGGCATTTTCGTGCTCACGGGGGTTGGCTCGGCGACGCGAGCCGGCCCGGCGCTGACCATCTCGTTCGTTATTGCCGGCATCGTGAGCGGACTTGCGGCGCTCTGTTATGCGGAAGTTTCGAGCAAGGTTCCGATTTCGGGAAGCGCCTACACCTACACATACGCGACGCTCGGCGAGTTCTTCGCATGGATCGTCGGCTGGGCGCTGGTGCTCGAGTACGCACTCGGCGCGTCGACGGTCAGCGTCGGCTGGTCAGGCTACTTCACCTACATTCTGCACACGCTCCATATCTGGGATATACCGCAAGCGTGGCAGCATAGCCACTGGGATCCCACGCCGGGTATTGCCAACCTTCCGGCCGCGGCAATCATCTTGGCCGTTACGGCATTGCTGGTCAAAGGCACGCGTGAATCCGGGAATGTCAACGCGATCATCGTGGCGGTCAAGGTCACGATCGTACTCTTCTTCATCGCCATCGGCGTCGGTCACATCGATCCGGCGAACTATCATTTGCCAGCCGGCCCGGCTACCGGCGCCGGTGGTTTCTTTCCGTTCGGCTGGGGAGGCGTACTTGGCGGGGCCGCCTTCATGTTCTTTGCCTACATCGGTTTCGACGCCGTCTCGACGACCGCTGAAGAGGCGAAGAATCCCGGCAAAGACTTGCCCTTCGGCATTCTCATGAGTTTGGCGGTCTGCACGGTCCTCTACATCATCGTCGTGATCATTCTCAATGGAATGGTGCCGTTCAATCACCTCAACGTCGCCTATCCAGTTGCCTTTGCGGTGGATAGCGTGGGTCTCGCGTGGGCCGGCATCGTCATCTCCTTTGGCGCGATCGCCGGGCTGACGACGGTACTGCTGGTCATGATGTTCGGTCAGACGCGGATCTTCTATGCAATGTCGCGCGATGGACTGATTCCGCCGCTCTTCGTTCGGCTTCATCCGGTTTGGCGGACGCCATGGGTCTCGCAGATCATCTTCGGCCTCTTGATCGCCGCCGCCGGCGCGCTCTTCCCCATTGGCGTTCTTGGATCGTTGACCAACATGGGAACGTTCGTCGCTTTCGTTCTCGTTGCGTGCTCGGTGCCGCTCCTGCGAAACCGTCACCCCGAACTCAAAGGCTCGTTTAAGATTCCCTTCGGTCCATACGTCATTCCAACGTTAGCGGCGCTCAGTGCGCTTGGAATGATGTACTATCTCAAGTTCGGTAACCCCGTTGTCTGGGGCTTCCCGATTGCATGGTTGGGCTTCCTCATCTGGCTGACCGTCGGCTTACTCTTCTATTTCGCATACGGCCGCCACAAGAGCACGGTTGCGCTCGAGCAGGTCGAGCATTTGGCCATTCGGCAACCGCCCGTGAATTAGGCGTCGCGCGGGACGACCAACAGCGCGACGCTCTGCTCGGCCGCAGCGCCGTCGCACTCTTCTACCGCGAGCGCCGCGCCTTGCTCGGCGCTCGTTAAACCTTCGAAGGCCGCAATGCGCGCACCGCGCAGCACGTAGAGGGCCGGCACCGCGCGGCCAACGTCGCCGAACGTCGTAGCGCCTTCGACGATGTCGCGTACACAGCGAGCAAGATCGGCAACCCGAGTTACACTTACCTTGGCATCGCGCAGCGCGAGCCGCACGACGCCGCGTTCGTCGACAATGCGCAGGCGGCGATCGCGGCGATAGCCTCGCAGGAGCGGCGTGAGTTCAATGGCCTCGAGATCGCTCGGTTCGCAGCGCATCGAATCGGCGGCGACCGCGCGCCGCTCGGCCTCGTCGCAGAGCGAGAGCACCGCCGATTCAACCAGCGCGGTTGCACCCGATGCGGTCGCCCGAACGCGGTTGCGCTGCGGATCGATTTCAATTTCCACTTCGACACGATCGGGTGCCGCGCCGGCTGCGATCGCACGGTCGGCGGCCTCGCGGCGAATCCGAGCGATGTCATGCGGAGTCGGCGCGACGATCGTTCGTTCCAGCGAGTCGCGTACGAGTGCGAGCGCGACGCCGATCGGCGCGATAACTTCGGCGTCGCGGGCGACGCGATAAGGAAGGCGCATCAGCTCCGCCAGTGACGGAATTAGCGCGCCCGCGCCTCCGCCGCCGCCGACGAGCGTCAGAGTTTGCCGATCGAGCGAATACTCGGCGATCAGCCGATCGACCGTATCGCGAAGTTTCTCCGCGGCGAGCGAGAGCACCGCGCGCGCCAGCGACCGCGCATCCGCACCGAGCGCGTGCGCGAGAGTTTCAAATGCGCAACGTGCGGCCTCGGCATTTCCATTGGCGAAAGCTCCGGATGGAATCGTTCCAAGATAGTTCGCGGCGCAGGTGACCGTCGGCGCGATCCGCGTTCCATCGGGCGCGATCAAAACGGCATATTCGGCGCGATCGCGCGGCGTGGGCGCGACTCGCTCGAATCGCGCTGCCCTCAGCGAGTCGGGGGGTGAGAAACACGCGTAGGCGCATCCCGCAATGTGCGCGCTGCGCGGACCAACGTCGACGACGGCGCGATCGTCGACGCGCAGCATGCTTCCGCCGCCGATGCCGAGCGTCCGGACGTCGAGCGTGCGCAGCATCGTTCGATAGCCGCCGATGCGCGCGGCCTGCATCTGCGGGCGCCCTGCGCGAATCGCCGAACAATCGGAGCTCGTGCCGCCGACTTCGATGAAAATCCCCTCGCTCAATCGCTCGTAGAACAATGCGCCCGCGATGCCGGCGGCGGGCCCCGAGAGCAAGGTTAAAATCGGACGCCGTTCGATCTCGCCGACGCCCATGACACCGCCGTCGCTGCGCATAACCATCAGCGGCGCGGCAATGGCGGCGCCGGCAACTGCCGCTGCGGTGACGCGCGCCGTGCGCACCATCTTCGGCAAAATCGCGGCATTCAGCGCGGCCGTCCGCGTGCGCGCGCGCAGGCCGTACGCCGTGCTGACGTCGTGGCCGCTGGTCGCATCGACTCCGCGAGCCCGAGCGAACTCAACCGCGTTCGTTTCGGCCTCCGGCCGGTCGACGCCGAAGCTGCGGCTCACGGCGATTGCCTCGGCCCCGCGGCCGATGAGCGCATCGGTACCGGCCCGAACCAACGATTCATCGTTCGCGGGCGCAAATGCGAAGTCGGGCGCAAACGTGTAGCCGCCCGGCAATGGAACGCCGGCGAAGCGCATTTGCCGCTTCGAAAGCCAGCCCATGCCATCGAGAAGGCCGAGCACGCCGACGCGCGCGAGATCGCCTTCGAGCAAAGCATTTGTCGCCTGCGTCGTCGAGTGCGCGATGAACGCCACCTGCGCGGCAGTGATTGCCGGATCGTCGAGCAATCGCGCGATGCCGGCAACGATGCCCCCGGCGACGCCCTCGATCGCATCGTGCGTGGTCGGCACTTTGACGAAGGCGATTGGCCGGCGCGTCGCCGCATCAACAGCGACGACATCGGTGAACGTGCCGCCGACGTCGATGCCGACGCGAATCCCGCGCGACTCCATGGTTACCAGTCGGCAACGAGTGCGAAGGTGACCATGGCAAGCTCCACGACACCGTCCCGCTCGTATCGTTCGAAGAGCGCTTCGAGATCGGCGCGCAATCGTTGCGCCGGCGGCCCCACTGCGGGAAGATACGATGCCGAGGCGGCGCGACCGAGTAGACCCGGCCGATCGAGCCGCTGGGCCACGGGATGATCGGTGCGCCGCACGCGCGCGCCGGGAAATGCGGCGAACACCGCGAGTGCCTCTTGCCGAATCGCTTCGGTATCGTCGGTCGCATAAGAGCGCACGAGCTCGCCGTATGCCGCCGTAAACGGATCGCGCTCGTCGCGTTCGTATTGTAAGAGCGCTGCGCGCTTTCGTGCAATGCGACGAAACTCTGCCATCGTCTCCATTGTGGCAAACCAATGAAACGCCTCACACGCCAACGCCACGTCGACGCTCTGCGAGGCCAAGCCTGTCCGCTCGGCAGTACCGTGATGCCAAGTTACGGACGCATGCCCTTCTGCGGCGGCGCGCATCCGCGCGTTCGGTTCGATCGCGATGACTCGCGCGCCACGCTGGGCGATGAGGCGTGCCGATATGCCGGTTCCCGCGCCGACATCGGCGACGATCAATGCATCCGGCTCACCCAACCCGGCGAGCACGGCATCGATCGCCGATGGTGGATACGAAGGCCGAAAGGCGGCGTACGCCTTCGCGCGCGGACCAAAACGCGACGTCGATCTCATGCAAGAAATGGAGCGCCGAGGTCGATGACCAATGCATGGCCGGCGCGCATTACTTCGAACCGATGCGGTTTCCCATCGTAGGCTCGCCGCTCGGAAGCATACGTACCGTACCGCCACCATTCCAGCCCGTCGATCGTTTCGATTACGTCACCCGAGCGCAAACCGGCGGCATAGGCCGGACCGCCCGCGCGGGCGTAGGCTCGCAAATTGCCATCGGCAGTACGAAAGAATGCGTAGAAGTACGTTGGTTGGTCGCCGTGGCGCAGCGCGACGCCGTTCGCAAAAAGATTGGCGCTTCGAACGGGCTCGGACAGAGTCCACGCACGCAGTCGCTCCACGCCCTCCAACGCCAGCTCGCGTGCCTGCGCGGCGCCCGCCGGCGGCTTGGAGATCGCATGATCGTGCCACTCGGCGACGATCCAACCACCGCAATCCTGCAAGCGTAATCCGACATCGAGATCGTCGCCTTCGGTGAGCGCGAAAGTCGAAACCGAGACAAACAGATATGCAGCGTACTGCTTGTGCGAGCAGTCGGCGGCGTTGGGGTCGTCGTGCAGACGCATCGTCCGCCACGCGCCGCCGCCCAAAGCGCTCGAAACGGCCGCCGCCGCAGCGCCCGCGAGCGGCGTTCCGTCGTCGTCAATCGCAACGCGACCGCTCGAGCTTGCCGGCGCGTAGAATCCCGGCAGCAACTCGTCGGCACGCGCGACGTGCAGCGGCGATGCGAATGGTCGCGCCGCGAAGAGCGCCGGCGCAGCGACGACAACGGCAAGCGTCGCCAAAATTGCGACGCCGGTCTGGTACGCGAGCGTCCGGCGCGTGATGGTGGCGATCGGAACGCCGGTGAAATTTGCGATCCAGACGTTCGCGGTGTTGGTGGGATCGCAAACGTTTTGCACTTGCACGACCGCCATGATCGCCGCCACGAGAATGACCGGCGGTAGAACGTGGGCCGCCAACAGCGCGGTAAAAATGGCAATGCCGACGCCAAAGGGATTGAGCGGGCCGCGGTAGAGCACGAGCGGGCTGGCAACGCCAAAGAGAAGCACGTACGCGATGGGATTGCGCAACCAGCCGCCGCCAACGAGCGGTTGGAGCGCGGCCGCGAACTGAGGCTGCTGCGTGGCAGCCAGCAGCATGCCGATGCCGATAAAAAGAACGATCGCGGGCGCAACGTCTTCGACGCCGCGGATCGCCGCGGCGACGAGCCGCTGCACGGCCTGGCTCGGGCGCGTGGTGACGACGCCGAAGAGCGCGGCGGTCAGAAATGCCGGTGCCGCCTCCATTCGTAACGCGTAGTAGAGCAAGAGCGGCAGCACCGGCGTGAGCAATGCAACCGCCGGCACGCGATGGTTTGCGGGCGTTTCGGCCTGCGTCGCCCAGGTTGCATAGCCCCGCTCGCGACGAAACGAAATTGCCGCATAGAGCAGCAACGCCACGGCATCTATTGCCGCCAGCACGATCGCGTAGCGGATCAGCTCGTGCGCCGTCACGCCAAAGTATTTCGTGTAGAACGTCCAGTTCGCGATGTTGAAGATATAGCCGAGGGCGAAGCCCATTAAGAAGAGCGTCGCCGCAATCGTTCGCGGCACGCCGGCGGTCATCATGATCGGCAGCACGATCGAGCCGACCATGATGATCCCGCCCAGACCCGAGATCGACGTGAAGAGCACTGCGACGATCGCGCAAAAACTCAGCGATACTGCGAGCGGCCGTTCGCCGCCGTATTCGGCGGCCAGATCGACGATCGTCCGCGCGATCCCGGTCTCAATCGTCACTCGCCCCAAGAGCGCGCCGAAGATTACCGCGACGTAAACGGGCGCCAGCTGGACGGCGCCACCGGTAATGATACCGCCAATCCGAGCGGAGGGCACGCCCGCAACGAGCGACATCACCAGCGCCATCGCGGGAACCGCGACGAGCGCCGGAATCCAGCGGCGATACATCAGCACCGCGAAGAACGCGAAGACGATAAGGATGGCGAGCGCGCTCATCAACTCAGGGGAGCGCAAGGACGTTGTCCAACGTCGGCAGCGTTCCGCCGCTCAGATAGTTCTGCGTAACGCGAGAGAAGGCGTCGGCACGCCGGATCGCCGTTTGAGCCGCCAGGTGGTATCGTTCGAGGTTGCTTGCCAGATGACCGTCGCGGCTCTCGTAGCGCCAGGCACGCGCGTAGAGCGGGGCGAGTTCTTCGAATGCATCGCGCAGCTCCCACATCCAATACCGGCACCAGCGCAGGTCGCGCTCGGCGCGGTTGCGATCCGAGGCGTGCGTGCGCGCGTCGTCATACATAGAGCGGACTTCGGCCGCGATTTGGAACTTGCGCGCCAGCGCGTCGTAGCGTCGCGCAGCCAAGAACATCACGAAGGCCGCGTTGGCATGGAGCGGCGGCTGCTTGAAGTAGAGATGCTCTTCGACGTCTTCGAGTTCCAACCGTATTTGTCGAAGATCGGCGTTTGCGACTTGAGCTGCCGCCGCCTCGTCGAACGGATCGGCCCAAAAAAGCGCGTTGGTTTGCCCGTACGTGAAACCAGTTGGCTCGAGCCGGCGCAGCGCCGCACCAAGTGCGATCGCGTCGCCGCTGTAGCGAGCATCGTCGCTGCCGAAGAACGCGCTGGCAAAGCTGTTCGCGAACTGGGTCTGCGGTAGATCGGCGGATTGCCATGCCTGGGCGGCCGCGTACACGAGCGGATACCAGGTCGACTCGTAGAGCGTCTCCCCATCATCGTGCCAAACGGTTTGAAAGAGTCCGAGCACGCGCGCCGAGCGCCCTTCGCCAATGAACCGCTGCTCGTTGGCGAGCGCTATAGTTAGGTTGGGAAAGATCTCGTTCCAGTTACTCGCGCCCGGTGCCACCATCTGCTCGAAGCCGCCGCGTGCGATCGTTTGGATGTAGGGTTCGAAGCTTGGCTCGTCGCCGTAGTGCCAGTTGACGACGACGGCGGAACGTGGAATCAATCTCATGATGTTCGGATCGTTTTCAATCCCGTCGTCCCACAGCATCAACCGCGCTCCCGACGGCTCGATCAGGCTATTCATCGCAACGATGTGGTCGGCATAGACTTGCGAGCGCCCGCGCTGCGTCACGTATGCTTGGGTCTGTCCAAGACCGAGAGTCGCCGTTTCATCCGAGCCGATATGGAAGAAAGGCGGACGTCCGACGGCGGCTAGTTCTTGTGAAACGATGCGAGAAAGGTATGCCGCCGAGAGCGGCACGTTGGGCGAAAGCAAAAAACCATGTGGGAACTCTGCCGCGCCGGCATACCGCTCCACACGCAACGTGCCGTGCATGTGCGCGAACGTTTGCTGCTCGGGAATTAGAGCGACGTGGAAGCGCGCCGCGTACGCCGCTAGCGCTCGAAGTTCATTCGGCGTGATGCCATCGAGCGGCGCCGGTAGCGGACCGGTTGGACTGAGGAACACGTGCTCCATATAGGGCGAGTAACCGTTCATTTTGAATGCCGCGATCGTTCGAATGCGTTCTTGGAAGTAACGCATCGTCGGCAGCGGTCCGCGCGACACGTCGTCGGAGAGAATCCGCCATCGAAGCGCGGGACGATCCTCGATGCGAACGCAGGGCATCGTCCACGCTCCGTTGACGCGCACCGGAAGCTGCGCCAGGGTCATCGCCGCATAGAAGGCGCCGTTTGCGTCGGCGCTTTCGATCGTCGCGCGTTTTGGATTAACCGTCAGGCGGTAGGCTTGCGATTCCAAACTTGCATCGCGTCGCACGACGATCGCCGCGGATCGCGCGGATGCCCTCTGCAGCGAGCCGATCCTAAGCGCCCGCCAGCGCTCGTCGATTTCCGCACGCGCCCCCGCGTCGAAATTCGCCGCGACGCTGCGGGGCACGCTCAAAGGATACGCCGGGCATCTCATGTCGTCGATTCGCGCGGGAACGGGCAGCAGATGCAGCGAGCTCGCCGCGATCGCAACGAGGAGAAGCAACTACGTCATCTTGAGTGACGCTGCGCGGATCGCAGTTTCGCGCTCATCGAGCACCGCGACGACCTCGTCGAGATAGGATGCCGCGGCGACGGAATCGAGCGATGCAGCACGGTCGGCAAGCTCGACGGTTGCCACGTCGGAAACTGCGACCGCACCGCCGTCGTTTGAAGCCGCTCCGGCGATGACGTGATGCACGGCAAAGGCTCGCGGATCGGCAAAACCGACGCGCACGAGCAAATCGTCGACCCGCGCTTGCTGCGCGTCGCTGAGTACGCCGCGCGACGCTAGCTCCGCCAACGCCTCGCCGAGATACGAACGGACGTACTCGTCGGAGCGGCGCCGTTCGAAATCGCCGTCGTAACCGGGAAAATTCGCGATCTTTGCCTGCAATCGTTCTAACGGCTCCATGCGGGTGTGCTACGACAGACGCCGGCCGGAGGCCTCGAAGCTTCAAAGGGCATGCAGACCGGCGTGGGAAGATAGAAATATGAAGCGCGCAACGGCGTGGCCCGCATATATGGTCGCAGCGGCTTGCTTCGTCATTGCGATTATCTCATCGATTGCCAACATCTCGCTCATGGGGCAAATCAAGCAAGTGCAGCGTGAAAACGCAACATTGTCGGAGCGATCGACGGCGCTGGCGCGTACGCTCGTGAGCGAGCGTACGGTGCTCTTCGACATGCTCGATAGCCGTGCGAGGCACTATCAGATCGGCGATGGCGAAGTCATCACGCATGGAGACCGCATTTATCTCGCCTTGCACGCACTCTCGGAGCCGCCGCGCGGAAAAGTCTATCAAGCATGGACGCTCGCGAAGGGAGCGTCACGGCCGGCGGCGTCGCCGACCTTCATTCCCGACGCGCGCGGCGTTGCGCTCATCGTGTTGACGGCCGACGCGCGCACCACTTCCGACGTCTCGGTTACGGTCGAACCCGAAGGGGGCAGCCGCGAGCCGACCGCTAAACCGTTGATCGACGTTCCATTCGACACTCAGTGATCGAGCCGGTTTCGCGCGCGACGCAAGCGCCGGCGCTTCGCTATCTCTCCCGCTCACCGTATCTCAACGTTTTCTTGACACACGTGCTGCAGCACGACCCCGGACGTCCGTCGCGAAAAAATATCACGGTTGCATTGAACCGCGGCGACGTTGTGGGCGTCGGCTACTACGGCCGGCAGATTGTCGTGGCTTGCGAGCCTCCGGCCATTCCGGCATTCGCCGAATACGTCAAACAGCGGCGCGGTGAGCGCATGATCGTCGGGATGCGCGACACGGTTCGCGCCTTGTGGGAGGAGATGCGCGCGTGGCACGATGCTCCGCGCCTGGTGCGCGATCGCCAGCTCGTCCTCATGGTCGATCGTCAACGGTTACGGGCTTACGAGCCGCGCGTCGCCGTGCGCAACGCGCGGCCTTCGGAATGGAACGCCGTCGCCGATAGTTCCGCCGAAATGGTCCGCCAAGAACTCGGGTACGATCCGCGACGCGGATCGCGCGAGTACGCTGACGGTGTCCGAGAGATGATCGAACGGCAGCTCTGGTGGGTCGGCGAAGCCGGGGGGCGCCTCTGCTTTTTCTGCAACATCGGTCCGTGGTGCGATCGGACGATCCAGCTTCAAGGAATTTGGACGCCGCCGCCTCTGCGCGGCCAAGGTTTCGCGACGGCGTCGCTCGCAGCGATCTGCGATCGGCTGCTCGAAGTGTCGCCGACGGTTTCGCTCTACGTGAATGACTTCAACGACGCCGCAATCGCGCTCTATCGCCGAGTCGGCTTCGAACACGTCGGCGATTTTCAAACCCTCCTCTTTTAGTCGGCGCCTGAGAACTCATTAGATCGTTCGCGTCACGACGAAGAGCACTTGCGCGCCCTGAAGGACGTAGGCGTCGGTTGGAATCACCGGCGCGCCGGGGATGCCACCGTAAACGAGGCCGCCTCCGACGATCGTGAACGGAGTGGCGTACACATTGGTGAGATTCGTTCCGTAGAGCCCGTACTCGTAGCCGGCGCGGCGATACGCGACGTGCGCGTCGAGCGTAGCGTAGGGCGAGCGGTTCAGCTCGTTATACCAACCCTCGTAATCGAGTTCGGCACCGTAACGCAGCCCCAGCGGCGGTTCTTGTTCGAGCGCGAGGTAGGCCTTGTGCAACGGCTGCCCGAGCGATTGCTGGCCGGCGGCGAGCGTCCCATCTTGAACCAACACTGGAATTTCCGTGAGGAAGGAGCTGTCGACATCCCAACCGGCACGTAAATGCAGGTCGCGGACTATTTGCTGATCGCCGTGGATATCGAACCCGCGATAGACGCCGTTGCCCGCGTTCACCGGCATCGCGATCGGGCACGGCACCGGCTTGCGCTTCGTCTGACAGCCCGGGATCGCTATCGGATTGGTCTCGCTCGACGGTGCGCGCAGATTCGTTTGATAGAAATCCATTGACAAATGAAACGGATGCCGGGAGAAGTTGAGTATTTGTTCCATCCCCAGGTCGTAGTCGGTCGCGTGATCGGGCCGCAAGTTCGGGTTTCCGATGTAGATCACACCGCCGACCGGAACGCGATCCGCAGGCGGAGGTACGACCAGCTCCGAGAGCTGGGGCGTTTGAAATGTCGTACCGACTGAAGCACGCACGGCCGTATTACCGGTCGGCGTCCAGACGAAGCCGGCACGCGGATCGAAACTGTGCCCGAAGGTGCTGAAATCGCTATCGTAGGCAGCCAACGAATAGTGAATGTGACTCGTCGGATCGCCGTTGTAGCGAAGCACGGCCGAACGCTCCGTTTGCGCCAGCGGAAAGGTCTGTACCGGGGGGATCCCGTCAGGATTGAAAACGCCGTTCGAAATCTGATCGGCAGGCATTGGAGTGTTGTTCGCACCAAACGGATTGCCGATTCGCCGAGCCTGCGCTGTGACCTGACTCTGAACGTAGTTTGTCGTGAGGTTCTCGGTCTCGACGTCGTACTTGAACGACAGCATTCCGCTCGTAAAGTGATGGTCGAGTTCGAGCCAATCGTCGCCGAGCAGGTCGCGTTGATTGTAGAGATATGGCTGCGTTTCGGCCCCCGCGCCGGAGACCGACTGCGATGCGACGGTCGTCAAGTGACTGAATTGAAAGAGCGTCGCGGGCGCGCCGTTGACCAGTTCGCCGCCCAACGGCAACTGCGTGTCGAGCCCGAGGTTGGACTGATGCGAGCCCAGCAGCGTGCCTGCGAAACTTTGATAACCGCCGCTCGGATTCTGATCGAGCGGCGAGAGCGCGCCTCCCAGATGCACCGCGTCGTCTCCGCCACCGCCGGCGAAACCGGGCGGAGTGTAGTTGGTCAGCAACGAGGATTCGTCTTTGCTCACGGCCTGATTGCGAAAATCGAGCTGGACGTAACCGTATCCATCCGGACCGCCGAGCTGATAACGCAACTTGCCGAGAATCGACGAACCGTACGAACCGCTGCCGACGTTTTGCGGCGTCTCGTCGTTGGCCGGCGGAGCAACGCCTGGCGGCGGTGCGAGGATCGTCTGGTTCACCGATCCGGCCGAGCTGGTGGCGTGAAGCGAGAACGCATAGCCGATTCGATCGTCGGTGCCCGTTGTTTGAATGGTCTCGCCGTACGTTCCATACGAACCCCCGAAGATGCGCAGCAACGATTGGGGCGCGATCGTCGGCTGCAGTGTCAAGATGTTAATGCCGCCGCCGATCGTGTTCGGACCGATGAGCGACGACGGAGCGATGCCGTAAAGCACCTGCACTTCTTGCAACGCGGCCGGGTCGAGCAGTGACAAATCGAAGTCACCGGTGTTTCCGTTGTTCATCTGATGACCATCGATGTCGACCAACGTCTCGGTGGGGTCGGGGCCGCGCACGGCAAAGGCCACCGTCGCATTACTGCCACCTCCCAGCGGGAGAACCGGCGTTACCGAAAGCTGTGGCCAAACCATCGAAGCGACACTCGTGGTTCCGGCCGCCGCGGCGCTCTGCGCGCTCAGTGTCGTGCTCGGCGCCGATGCGGTCGAAACGGTTTCACCGGCCGACGCGCGCACTTGGCCGATGACCGTCAGCGAGTTCGTCGTCGCCGGCGAGAGGCTGATCGTCAAAATCGAATTGTTCTGATCGACGGTCACCGTGCGCTGGGAGATCGCTTGATAGCCTGGGGCTGCGGCGTGCAGCGCGTAGGTACCGGCGCGAACCGACTGAATGATGAAGCGTCCGCGAGCGTCAGTGCGCGCGCTTTTCGACGCGCCGCCGGAGGAAAGCACCACCGAAGCTCCGGCGATCGGCGTGCCATCGTTGGCCGTGACGCTGCCGGTGACGTCGGGGGCGGTGTTCTGCGCGGTCGCAATTACCGTCGGCGGGATCGAGAACGCGAGTAGGAGCGCGAACGATACGCACGCGCGCACGCATGCGATACGATAGACCATGGAGAGCCTCCTGAAGACGAGCTAGGGTTACGAGAAGCTAACCGAAGCTGTAAACAGGAGGTCCGCGTTTGGCGAGGCGCAGCGCGTTGGGCGTGCAACGACTGCGCAGAGTAAAGGTCTGCCGAAGATCGTGGTAGCGGCTCGCGCAAACCGCACTGCGCAAAGGACGCAGCAACGTCTCGACGATCGTTACGATCGAGTCGCGATAGGAAATGAGCCATCGGGCTACGACGCAGACGGCGAGTGCTACGAGCGCGGCACAGATCAGCGTGATCGCCAGCCCAAGAACGATCGAACCACCGAAAGCGTCGCCGAGTCGCCGTACGGGCTCACCATCCAGGCGACCGTCGAAGAACTCCATCGCCGGAACGATGGCCGAACTGGTGAGCATTGCCGCGGCGATCGTGCCGACGGTTTCGCGCAACCGCAGAACCGGCCGCATCAGGCGAGTTCGATTCGCCGCCGCGATTTCGCAGCAGATTCGCAAGCCCCGCGCGGCCAAAAAGGCCGCCGCTATGAAGGCGAGCGCCGCCAACGCTTCGCGTGACCCGTGACGAAGATGATCGTAGCTGTCGCGCGGGAGCGCGTAATCGCCAACGACGTCAATCGCGCAATGCGCGAGCGCCGCACCGGCGGTCGCCGCACAAACAACGAGTGAAATCAGCGTTCGAAAACCGACGCGCACGCCCGGCGAGTTCGACGGGTCGGGAGGCCCTCCTGGAAAAGCAAAGGACCGATCGTTCGATCGGTCCTTGGTTGTGCTGCTTTTGCGGTTAGTGGCTCGACGGAGCCATCCACATCGTTCCGCCGGCCCACTTCACTTCGACCGGGGCGCACATTGTGGTCTGCGCTCCGGCATAGGTGACGTCGTTATAGAGCGTCAGTTTGTGACTGATGGTCGCTCCGGGCGAGAACGTTCCCACGTCGGTAACGCGACGAAGATAGTGGCTCGATGCATTGCGATAGCCGACGGCAAAGGTAATGCTCGCGGCCGTGCGGCGTCCGAGGACCACGTAAACGATGTTCGTGCCGCCGGCCATGTGGCTCATCGGCTTGGGCTTGGCGATGGTGCAGCTCTTGATAAGAATCGGCGCGGCGGCGCGGGCCGGTCCCATCGATGCCAGTGCCGCGGAAATACCGATAACGGCAACGGCAATCAGGCGGATAGCTTTCATGCGGTTCTTTCTCCTGGAGTTTACGAAGTAAGCAGGAGGCAGCTTTCCTTTCGAAAGAAACGCTTCCCTGCCGGCCGGGGCCCGTACGTTCGTGGGTATAGTACCGACAAATGCACGGAATTTCATCAAGCCTCGGCGATCGGCCGCTACCCGAAGACGAAGAAAGCATCGCTCCCGATATAGCACCACGTCGCGATTTGCCGCTCGAGCCGGCTGATGCCATCGTTGCCGATCGCGACCGCTATGGCGATGACAGCGCGAATCCCAACCGCGAGGACCAAGAAGACGTTCATCGCGGCACGGCCGACGACATCGTCTAGGAAACAATTCCCGGAGAGCCGATTTTCGCTCTTCCGAAACGTTAAACCGCTCGCAACCATCCTCGTCGAAGGGGCCGACGCGAAGCATGGGCTGAAGCGTTCGCTTGGGCGATGGTCGCTCACCGCGATGGGGATCGGTTGCATCATCGGCACCGGCATCTTCGTGCTAACCGGCGTTGCGTCGGCCACTCGCGCCGGGCCTGCGCTGACCGTTTCGTTTGTGATTGCCGGCTTCGTAAGTATCCTCGCCGCGTTTTGCTATGCGGAAGTTTCGAGCAAGATTCCCATCGCCGGCAGCGCGTACACGTATACGTATGCGACCGTCGGCGAGCTATTGGCGTGGATCGTCGGCTGGGGATTGGTCTTCGAATACGCGCTCGGCGCCGCAACGGTCAGCGTCGGCTGGTCGGGATATTTCACGTTCATCCTTCACGCGCTCTTCAATATTGACATTCCTCAAGCATGGCAGCACAGCCATTGGGACATGACTCCCGGCATCGCCAACGTTCCGGCGGCAGCCATCATTCTTTTGATTACGGCGCTCCTCGTGCGCGGCACCAAAGAGTCGGGAACCGTTAACGCCGTCATCGTCACGATCAAGATTGCCATCGTTCTCTTTTTCATCGCGATCGGCGCGAGCCACGTCAACTATGCGAACTTTCACCTTCCCGCGGGCCCGCAAACGGCGGGCGGCGGCTATTTCCCCTTCGGCTGGGCTGGAGTCATCGGCGGAGCGGCGTTTATGTTCTTCGCCTACATCGGCTTCGACGCCATTTCTACCGCCGCGGAGGAAGCACGCAATCCGAGCAAAGATTTGCCGTTCGCCATCATGGTCAGCCTCACGATCTGCACGGCACTGTACATCATCGTTGCGGCGATTCTCGATGGAATCGTGCCGTTCTATAAGCTTAACGTCGCATTTCCCGTGGCCTTTGCGATGAACTATGTCGGCATGGCGTGGGCAGGCATCATCGTTTCCTTCGGGGCAATCGCCGGGCTCACGACGGTCATGCTCGTCCAGATGTTCGGGCAGACGCGAGTCTTCTATGCGATGTCGCGCGACGGGTTGATTCCCTCGAGTTTTGTTCGGCTGCACCCACGGTGGCGCACACCCTTCTTTTCGCAGATCTTCTTCGGGATTCTCATCGCCATTGCCGGCGCGTTCTTTCCGATCGGCATCCTGGGCTCCGCGACCAACATGGGTACCTTGATGGCCTTCGTTCTGGTTGCCGTTGCTGTGCCGGTGCTGCGCAAACGCCATCCTGAGCTGCGCGGAACTTTCGCGGTGCCGTTTGGCACCTACGTCATTCCCGTGCTAACTGCGATTTCGGCCCTGTTCTTGATCTATTTCTTAAAGGTCGGCAATCCGTTAGTATGGGGATTTTTTCCGCTGGTCTGGCTTGCATTCTTGATCTGGCTCGTCGCCGGCCTCATCTTCTACGTTTTTTATGGACGTTATCGCAGCGCGGTCGCATTACAGCGAGCGGAAGGCATCGCACCAATACAGCCGCGGGTGAACTAAGTTAGCGCATCGCCCAGTTCGGATCTTTTTCGCACGGCAGCGGTCCGGGCCGGCCAACGCTCCGCGTTGGGTAATCGGCATACGTCGCCGATTTGAGATACTCAATGATTGCGTATTTCTCATCATCGGAGAGCGCGCGTCCGATACGGCCGCGACGCGTGCGATCGTTGGTGAACCAGTGCCCGGCATTGCTATTGCCGGTCAGCGATGCGTCAAAGAGCCTATCGCCGGGACCTGAACTCTGCATGAAGCCGAGCTTCTGCGGGTCGAGTTCGCGCGAGCCGAACCAGAAACGCGACGGTCGGGTTTCGCTCAGCAGATCGTAGACGGTCGGCACCGAGCCGTTGTGGAGAAACGGCGCGGTTGCCCATACGCCGACGAGTGGACGCGCCTTGTAGCCGCACGGCGCGGGAAACGCATTCCCCTCGCGGCCAAGGCCATCGTACAGCGGCCATTGCGATTTTGGAATGCCGGCATCCTTATAGGCCTGCTCCTTCACGTGGGTCACGACGTAACTTAGGCCAACGTTCGCGCGCACCGACGCCCCCAGACCAAGCTTCGTCGCGTCGTACGTATTCCGGGCATAATCGGTGGCTTGATTCGGATCGGTACCGATGCGGTCGAGCGCAAGCACCGGCACGTGCCATTCGACCGGCTTCGTACCCTCGATCACCTGAACGCCGTGACACATCGCGCAATTCGCCGCAAAGAGCACGCGCCCGCGCTCGGCTTTGGCACGATCGATCGGCCCGAAGGCCGCGCTCCAAACCGGCGGCCGCAGCGTGCTCAGCGCATTCTCCATCCAGTAAAGGCTCTCGATGCGCGTCGAACTTTTCCAGCGCAGCGGTTCGGGATTGAGATTGCCGCGCGCGTCGATGAAGTTGGTCTGCACGCCGACGCCGAGCGCCTCACCCACGTTGCGATCCATCGGTTGGCGCAACGACGCGTTGTACTGCACCCAATCGAGACGCGTGATGTCCCACAGGTACGGAAAATCTACCGGCGCGCTCCCTGCCTTCGCATTGTGCGGGACGCCGAGATCGAGCGCGAAGACGGTCGACCCGATGGCGTTGAGCGCATCGAGGCGTCCTGGTCCGGTCGGCGTCGAGCGCAGCGCAAACTCGGGCGTCATGCGATCGGTAGACGCGCTGGGCTCGAGTTCGGCCAACGCGGAAGCGAGTTGGGCGGCCGTCAAGCCGAGCTTGACGGTTTCTTGAACGAAAGCCGCATGGCGGACAGGATCTTTCGCGGTCGTCAGGAGCGCCTGGCGCATTTCGGTACGAAACTCGTTGATGTCGGCGCCGGCTTGGCCGCCGTCGATGCGGTAGCTCACCCCGCGGTACTGAATCTGCGCCGTATGGCAAGCCGCGCAGGTGAAGCCGGCCATAGCCACGCCCGTCGCGGCATCACGATCGATCGTGAAGCCGACGGGCCAACCGTAGGGATTCGCCGCATCCATGCGATTCTCGTCGACGATGAAACCGAGGCGTCGCATATTCGGGGGCGCCATGAATCGGTCGCCCGACGGCGAGCGCAGCGCTTCGAGAATCGCTGCAGGTATAAATCGCGTTCCCTGCGACTCGTAGTAGTACCGATGGCGCGTCGCCGCGCTCCAGCCTTGATCGAGCCACGTGACCGACGTGGTCTGCGCGCGCGTCAGCGCGACGACCGTGGCGAGCATCCCCGCAGCGAGCAACGCGATTGAAGCGACGCGTCCGATATACGACATTGCCGAACCCTTCGGGTTCGATGCCAAAACGACTTGTTGAGGGGACCCGGCCTGCATGCTTCAGAGCCGAACATGAGTACCACCGCCTGGCGCGCGGTGATCCTGACGTGTGCGCCATCGCAGCGATTCGCGCCGTCGCTGAGTTTTTCAGGACCCGACGTTCGATGCGCGCAGAGCGCGGGCGCTTTCTGAACCCTGTTTTCGGCGTTGGGTTCGGGCTATAAAGTGGTGTTTCCACGCATATGCCGGTTGCGTTGATGAGTGCATCCTGATCGTTAAGAAAGGAGCAAATCATCAATGAACACCTGGAACAGGACAGCACTTCTCGGCTTCGTCGGCTTCGCCGGCCTCGCCGGCTGCGCGGGGGCAGGGATGGCACCAAATCCCGACGGCGCCGGCTTCTCGGCGCTGCCAAGTCTACGGAGCGGGGGCGCACCGTTGCATCAGGCCAAGCCGCTGACCTCGAGCGGCAACAGCCCCCAGAGCATCTACGTCTTCGAGGGCCAGCCCGACGGCGGGACCCCGGATGCCGGTGTGATCAACAACGGCAACACCTTGTACGGAACCACCTATCAAGGCGGCACGAACAATCTCGGGACAGTTTTTTCGGTGACGACCGGCGGCAGCGAGCAGATCCTCCATAGTTTCGCCGCCACCGATGGCGCAAAGCCGCAAGGGTCGCTGCTCGATGTGAAGGGCACGCTCTACGGCACGGCCTCAGCGGGGGCGAACAGTGTCGACACCTATGGGAATGTCTTCTCGATCACTCCCTCCGGAAGCTTCAAGGTCGTCTACGCATTCAAGGAGAGCCCGGATGGCGCGTTCCCGGCGTCGAGCTTGATTGAGTATAAGGGCGCGCTCTACGGCACTACCGAGGACGGCGGCACCGTCGGTTACGGCACTGTCTTCAAGATCCAGCTTAAGGGCAAGAGCGCCGGTCAGGAAAGCGTTATCTACAGTTTCAAGGGCGGCCCCGGCAGCGGTCCCGACGGCGCAGTTCCGAAGTCGGCACTCGTCCACGTCGGGAACGCCTTTTACGGTACCACGTACTCAGGCGGCGCGAATGGTGGTGGCACCGTCTTCAAAGTGACAGAATCCGGCACCGAAACAGTGCTGCACAGCTTCGCGGGTACTTGTTCGGCGGCGACCGACGGCACTGAGCCAACTGGCGGGTTGCTCTATTACAAAGGCACGTTCTACGGAACGACGTATTGCGGCGGAGCAAATGGACAAGGCACGACGTTCTCGATTACCAAGGCCGGTAAAGAGAAAGTGCTGGATTCATTTTATATCACAACCAAGGCACCCTATGTCGGCGTACACCCGATGGCGCCACTCACCAACATCGGCGGCACGATATATGGCACGACGACAGGCTCTTGGCCGGAGGGCAGTGGCATCGTCTTTACGATGACGCCGTCCGGTACCCTGACGACCGTCGGTGTCTTTTGTCGAGGCACCGCACAAGGGTGCCCGGAGACTCCGTGGAGCGACCCCATCGAGGTCGGCAACACCCTCTACGGAACGAGCGTCGGCAACGGTGGAAGTCACGGTCTGGGAACGGTCTGGGCGCTAGCCCCCTAACCACCAAGGTGCAACTTATGGTCGCGCGAGCAGCACTCCAAGTTGCACGCGCGATCGTAAGTTGAGTTTGCGCAACGCAGAAGAGACGTGCTTTTCGACGGTTCGCAGACTGATGTGCAGCATCCGCGCGATCTCGTCGTTCGAATGGCCCGACGCCGCCAAATCGGCGACCTCCCGCTCGCGCGGTGAGAGTATGGCGGCGGTGGCGTCGGGTCTCCTCATCTCGACGCGGCGCAAATCGCGAAGCGCTCCGATCGCGCGATAGACGTCACGAGCGCGGGCGGCCTCGCCGCCAAGCTCGTAACCTAGCGCGGCGAGCCACGGCCAGCCGATCGCCTCAAACGCGGACGCGGCCTCCAACGCGCGTTTTGCCTGATCGGCGCTAACGATGCCGCGCTGAGCTGCAAATGCATCGAAGAGTGCGAGCCCGGCCTTGTTCACGCGATCCTGCGGGCGCGCGGCAGCGTCGGCAAGCTTTCTGCGCATCAGAAGCACGTCTTCATTCGCGCCGAACTGCGCCGACGCCAGATAGGCAAACACAAAACGATGCGAGCAAGGCAGAACCGCAGCCAGACGCGCGATCCATGCGGCCGCGTCTTCCAATTCGCCACGCACGCCGAGCGCCCACGCATACGGTCCGCCGAGCAAGCCGAGTGCGAGGTTCATTCCGTGCGTCGCTCCATAATGCAAGAACGGCTCGACGTCGTCGCGGCGAAGAAGCGTAACGTCGCCGGAGCAGATTCCTAACACCAACCGCGCGCCCTTGACGTGAATGTGGATCGCGAAGCTCTGCGTAGACGCGCGCGCGGCTTCGTCTAGTAGGCGCGTTGCGGTGTCGAAATCGCCTCGCAAGATGTGCTCGATCGCCGATGCCGCCGATGCAAGGCTTTGCTTCGGCTCGCCGTGCCCGGGCTCGCCATGCAACACGGCTTCAAAATGCCGGCGCGCGAGGTTCGTCTCACCAAAACCGACCGCATCGAGCGCGATCTGGCAGTGCGTGTGGCGCAAGCGCGACCCCCCGTCATCGAGTCGGCGGGCCGCCTCCAATGCCCGTTCGGTATCCCGACGCCACGATTCGATATCACCGTACATCGCCGCGACTTTGAATCGCGTCTGGTAGAAGTGCGTCGCGGTGCGCGCCTCGGCGATCGGCTCGTGGACGCCGCTCAGAAATGCGCGCGCCGAATCGAAATCGAGCGCTGCCACGCAGTTGAACGCGAGCCGAGCGCGCAGAAGGTCGAGCTTTGCAGCGGGCAGCTTTGGCTCGAGTGCCTCAATGGCCTCACGGAACACTGCCATGCCCGCAGCCGGATCGCCGGAGTTATATAGCTGCGCGCCGAGTGCAGACGCATTCTCCGCGAAGGCTTCGAGTTCGCCGAGCCGCCAATAGCGATCGCCGGCCTGGCGCAAGCGTTCGATGCCGGCGTCGAGCTCGTTGAGCGATCCGAGCGCGAGGCCGAGCTTATGCAGGAGGCCGGCCGCCAACGCTTCGCTATCGCCGTCGGCCAAAGCGCGTTCGTAGTAGAGGATCGCATCGGCCATCGCGCCGATTGCGAACGCACGATCGCCGGCAATCTCCGCATACCTCGCCGAGAGCGCACGATTCCCCGCACGCCGCCAATGGTGGGCAAGTTCTACGCTGACAGCGCTTGGATCGGAACTCAGCTCGAGTTCGCGCGCGATCGTCTCGTGCAGCGGGCGCAGGCGTTCAGCAAGGAGCTCGTCATAGAGCACCTCTTGCGTCAACGCATGACGAAACGCGATCGTACCCTGCGCCTCCGGTGAATCGTAGACCAGCTGTAACGAGCGCGCGCGCTCGAGCGCCTTCAGTACCTCGTCGCGATCACCGCCCAGCAACGACACCAGACGTTCGATCGAGAAACGCTCGCCAAGAACTGCCGCCATCGAAAGAATCTCACGCTCTCTGTCGGCAAGCATTGCGGCGCGCGCGAGTACCGCGCCACGCACGGATAGCGGAAGTCTCTTGATGCCCCCGGCAGCGTCGCGGGCAAGTCCGGCCTTGACGAGCTCTTCGATGAAGAACGGGTTGCCCTGACTACGCCGCACGATGTCGGCAAGCGTTGACGAATCGAGTGCGCCCTTGTGTGGCATGATTGCCTCGGCCAGCGTGCGGCTCGAACGTTCGTCGAGCGGCATCATGTCGAGCGGTGCGACGCATTCCTTACCGAGCAGCTTCGCAACATCGGCAAGCCGCGGATGACTCGCGACCAACTCCTCCGCGCGATACGTTGCAACGACGAGCAATCGACGTCGCCGAATCCGATCCGCGAGATATGTGAGAAACGCGATCGTCGAACGATCTGCCCAGTGCAGGTCCTCGATGAGCAGGATCGTCGTGCGCCGCAGCGCGCAGCGTGAGAAGGCGCTATCGATCGAATCGAAGAGCGCGCCGACCGGAAGCGGTTCCTTTTCCGGTTCGACGTACCGCTCGAATGTAAGGCGCTCGATAAGTTCTGCCGCCGCGGCGCTCTCGTGCGCCGAGCCGCGGACATCGAGCTGCATCAGAAGGTCGCGTAGCGGCGAGAGCGGCGTTTGAACGAATTCGACACAACGGGCGAGCGCACAAAAAGATCGCGTACCGGCAATCGCCATCTCGAAATGGCGGAGCAGTCGCGATTTGCCCACGCCGGCTTCTCCGGCGACTAACACGACCCGCCCGTGGCCATCCGCCGCTTCGTGGCGATGGCCGTTGAGAATGGCCGCTTCTTTGCCGCGGCCGATCAGCTCGCCGCGTGCGTCCGAAGCGAACGGCTTCACGCTACTAGCGCGAACCGTCGTATCATGCCCAGGAAGTTACGAACCTACCGGTGTTGTCCTTTACACATCGGCCGATCCCGGCTCGCACTGCGGGCTAAATCTTCCTTAGTCGATCGGCCAGGGAACAAAGCGCCAAAAGGATGATACGCCAAGTGGCGGGTTTCATCGCAGTGACCGATTCGCGCAGTCAATGGGTTTCAATGGGTTCCGTCATCGTTCTGCACCGCCGCAACAAGCTTACCGTCGCGGAAAATAACGAGCAGGCGGTGTGCCGGGTCACCGTTCTTTGGGTCGGCCAGGAGTTCAAACATGGTTAGGCCGCATTGGTGCGTGCGCGGTGCACGAGGAAAGGAGGCCTCACTGAGCCCATCGATCACGCGCGCATATGGTATCATCTTGCCGGCCTCGAGGCCGAGCGTCTTCGCCTGAGCCGAAACCACAAAGCCAAAATCTTGGCTCTCCGGACCATTCCCGTCGAATCCCACGATTCCGGGAGCCTCGATTTCGGCGCTAAAGACCAAGTATCCGTGCTGGTCGCTCGTGAGTACAGTCCCCAAGTCATGGGTAGGGCGCGTTAGCTCGAGCGGTGCAAGCTGGGCGAATGGCACCGTGAACGGCGTAACGGCCTTTCCTTCCGGCGGATTCCAGGGCGCTACATGGACCTGAATGCAAGACAACACCGGATTGTTGCGCGCGAAGGCAATCCAGCGCGGCACCAGTGGGCTTCGATACGGCGTGCTACTCGGCTCAGTCGCGCTCGATTGGGAACAAATCGCGACGGTCATCAGAAAAGCGGCACAAGCGCGTATCATCATTATCGTTGCTTCCCGGCGCTGCGGCTAAGGTCCTTAAGTGAAGAAGTGATTTTCGAATGCAAACCAACAGCGGGCCACGTTGCCATCTTGAAACCCCTTAGGCAAGGAGATGTGCACGGAATTGCGTTGAGGCACTCCAGCGGAGGGCGTGACCGCTATATGCTGCCGAAGCGCTGCTAACGCTCGCAAAGGCAATCGGTGCTGACTCTTTGGTTACATCAGTGAACTTGGCTTTAGAGGAAACGCGTACCACTCAGGTGACGCCGACGCGGCGCTGCAAATAACGGCCGAAGTAGTCGCGAGCTGCCGGGCGGAAAATCAGCCAAGAGCTGCCTTTACGCTCTCCGACATGGCCGAGTACCTCGTTACATTAGTCGATACGATGAAGCGCGCGCGCATCCAAACGAGGCAGTGGAAATGGCTCACTGGCTAAGATTAGCATATCCTTGCTCAATCGCTCCGACATCTTGTCTCGAGCGCGCTGCTTCGGCCCGGCGATGAAACGTTGAAGCGCCGTTTGGCTTTTACGTGCGCGCTATTTCGGTTTAGGCTTCGTTGAAGCTCAATTGGTTAATTTGGCGAGGTCGAGTCAATGATGCCGACAAGCTGCGCTTTAGGGGATAAGTGGCGGAGTTACGGCTACACCTATGGGGCCACCACCTACGGTAATGCTGTTTTCCGGCGTCCCGCCTGCCGGAAAGTCGTATTCATCTGCAAAGCCGTTGCTTCCCGGAAGTTGCGTCGCGTAAAAATCGCTTCCCGAAGCCAAGAAAGCAAAAGAATTCGGGAAAGAACCCGACGTCGTCAAAGGTGTCGTCGAGACGGGGCTGCCAAGAGCGCCCTTGTGCGGGGGGCTATAGGCGTAAACGGTATCAGCCCCTGCATCGAGCACGGCTATCTGATCTGCTTTGTCGATCTGGATACTATAAACGGCTTTGAGAGTATTTGCAGTTGTGAGCATTACAATTTTCTTTGCATTGCAGCCGCCTTTGACTTCAGCTATCGGATTTTGGCTAAGGCTGGCAATGTATAGATTCCCTTTATCGTCGAACGCGCCGCTTTGCGGCAACAATAAACTGGAAGCGACGAGCGTTAGGCATGCCTGTGTCGAGTTGGCCGGGTAGAAGGCGATGCTGCCGGAGTTCAACGAGCAGCTTGATGCCGTGCAACTACTGTTCACGACCGCAACGAGACCCTTTTTCGAAATTGCGACGCCTTGAGGGTAGTATCCCGTATCGTTTAAGATCAGCTTCGGACTTCCCGTATAAGGAGGTGCGTAGACGAGGACGTTTGAGGCGTCGGAGTTCGCGATGTACAGGTTATCTTGAGTGTCAGTCGCAATCCCTTGCGGGTAGCTCAAGCCTGTGATTTGTCCGACCATCTTGTTCTTGCCCGATTGCAGGTAGATGTCAACGACATTCCCAGACTCGTCCGACACGAATATCAGCGGCTTTCCTTTGGCATCGTGGCGGAAAAAGTTGGCAGTTCGTATCGGGCGCTCAGAAGCGACCAACTGTTGGCGAGACAGCATACTATTAGGAATTTGGGGAACCGTTGGCGCCACTAGCGGACTGCCGCCGGAGCATCCGGCTAGGAGCGTCAAGGCGATGGATGTCTTGAGCGCGCGACGCAGACTGATGGAAATGCGCATGTTTAAATCCTCACAAGTTTGGAACCGATGGCGTAGCCGTGAGCCGCTTGTTATTGTCCGCTTACAGGATGAAGAGGTACAGGCACAAGTGTACAAGTTATCCGCACAAATGCGAACGAGGCCCACCGCCGAATGGAGCTGGGCATGGAGGCCGCGGGTCGACCTGACTTTGGGACGCTGCTGAAGCAGTTTCGCCTTAGCGCGGGCATGACGCAGCACGAGCTAGCGGAACGGGCCAATCTCAGCGTGGAAGCGATAGGCGCCCTAGAACGAGGGGCCCGAACCCGGCCCCAGCGGGAAACGTTAGTTTTGCTTGGGTGTGCCCTTCAGCTGTCGCCGGAACGCCAGCAGCTTCTGACAAGCGCAGTCGGCGCCGCACACCCGCCTCGCCGACGCGACCGCACCGGTGCAATGAGCGCACCGCTGCTACGCATAGTCCGACCAAACACCCGAGTTTCCCGTAATCATAACCTCCCTCAGCAACTTACATCGTTCATTGGGCGACAGCAAGAGATCGATGAGATCGGTGCGTTGCTTTCTAAGCACCGCCTTGTCACAATCGTCGGAGCGGGCGGAGTCGGGAAGACGCGAGCTGCGATTGAGCTGGCACACAACGTGGTCGCGGCCTTCTCCGACGGCGCGTGGCTCGTCGAGCTTGCCTCGCTGGCACACGAAGGGCTGGTGGATGCCGCCGTTTTGTCGGCTGTGCGCCTTCCTACGAGCACCGCAGCCGCGCTTGAGGCCGCGATCGCATATCTCAGGACACGGCGCCTTCTCCTGATCTTGGACAACTGCGAGCACGTCATCAATCGGGCTCGCCACGTCGCGGCTAGCATCGTTGAGGCGTGTCCGGGCGTACACATTCTCGCGGCGAGTCGCCAGGCATTCGAGATTGCTGGCGAACGAGTCTATCGCTTGCCCTCGCTTTCGGTCGCACCGGATACGTGCCGAACCGCGCACGAGGCGCTTTCGCACGCCAGCGTTGCGTTGTTCGTCGATCGGGCACGTGAATCGCAGTCCACCTTCGCCTTGAGTGACGACAACGCGTTCGACGTCGCAGACATCGCCCGGCGCCTCGATGGCATTCCACTTGCGATCGAACTTGCGGCCGCACGCGCGAACGTGCTTGGCGCGCGCCAAATCGCCAAGCTTCTCGATCAGCGCTTTCGCTTGCTCAATCACGCGAATCCCGGAGTATTGCCGCGGCACCAGACGATGACCGCCCTGATCGACTGGAGCTACGATCTACTGACCCCACGGGAACAGCGGTTTTTCGAGGCACTCTCCGTCTTCGCTAGTGGCTGCACGCTGGAGGCGGCTGCCGCCGTTTGCGGGGTAGAGGGAGAAGACGACGTCGACATCGTCAACCTTATCTCGTCGCTGGTTACGAAGTCGTTGTTGGTCGCAGAATCGGTCAGCAGCGAGCACCGCTATCGCCTTTTAGAATCGTCGCGGCAATATGCGTTGGGCAAGTTGGTCGCGAGTGGCGCGCGGGAGGAAGTAGCGGGTCGTCATGCCCGGTTTTACGTGGAGTTTGCGGAACACTTGGAACGCCATTGGGGAACGATGCGCGATAGCGATTGGCTAGTGCCGACGAAGCCCGAACTAGAGAACTGGCGAACAGTGTTTGAATGGACGCTTTCGAAACGGAATGACATCACTTTGGGGCAACGTCTGGCTGCCTCAGGGCACGTCGTGGGTTGGTGCTTTCCGCAGGTCGAGACCCGGCGTTGGATGCGAGTGGCGTTCGAGTCGGCGGACGCTACTACCCCGCGTGGACTATTAGCACGCCTCGAACATGCGGAGGCGGACCACGCCAGGCAGCGAGGGGCATGGACCGAGTCACTTGCCGCGGCCGAACGGGCACTCGCACTCTATTGCGAACTAGGCGACAGCGCGGGCAGCGCCTGGGCCCAAAGCTTGGCGGGCGGAGCTTTGGCGCTTCTAGAGAGGCCTATGGAAGCGGAGCCATTGCTACAAGAGGCCTTAAAATCAGCGCACGGGAGGGGCGATCTGCGCTTGACCGCTACCGTTCTTCAGCAAATGGGGTGGGTAAAGAGCATCGCCGGCAATTTAGGCGCGGCACGCGAGTGCCTTACGGAAGCATTGCGCCTCGCGAAGGTCTTAGGCGCGGATCGTTTATGGACAGCCATAATGGGAGCATTGGCCGAGAACGAATTTCTTTCTGGCGATGCAGCGGCGGCGCAACAACTGCAATCGGAGCTTCTGGCGAGCATTCGCCCCATGACCTCGTGGGGCAATGGCATTGCGGCGAACCTTAATCAGATGGCTACGTACCTGATCGGATTAGCTCGGTACGGTGACGCCAAGGCACATGCAGATGAGGCCCTTGAGCTTGCCAGCGGGCTCGGACTCTCGGTTATGGTCCTACTAGCACTGCACCATCTCACAGCGGTAGCGCTCTTCCGCTCACGAAATGACCAATGCGGTGCTGCGGCTTATGGGGGGATTGCTCGGCTCCTCGGCTTCATCGATTCTCGGCGCACCGCTTTGGGGATTTCAAAGCACTACGGCGTGCCGCATCAGTATGATGATTTAATTAACGTTCTTCACGATGTCATCGAGGCCGGCGAACTTGGGCGTCTGCTAGCTTTAGGCGCGACGATGACCGAAGACGAGGCAATCGTACAGGCGCGTGCCTTCGGCTGCGATGCAAGAGCCGATGATACACAAAATTCTCAAGGTGGCGGGAGCGTGTAGGAATCGAACCTACCAGTCGCCTTGCGACGACCTCAGCGATTTTGAAGACCGTGCGAACCACCAGATTCGTACGCTCCCACGAGCAAGAAAGATCCTGACGGCGCGGACTTACTCAAACAGCGTTAGCATCAGTCTACTAAATTGCGTCGCCGGCTTCGCAGGACCTGTTGCAACCCAACAAAGTGGCGATACGTTCCCCCGCGCTGAAGCTTAAAGATGTTAACGAATCCGCCTTTTACGAGGCTGGCTCGGATACCATCTAGAAACGGCTTAAACGGCAACGCAGAAAATGAAGTCAAAATTTTTTCAGCTTGTATTGTTTTTGTTCGCTCCGCTGGTGCTCGGTGCCACGGTATCGGGCTCCGACTGTCCGCAGTGCGGGGGAGTGGAGCGGTGGAGTGTCAAGGTCCTCACGGCGGCCAATACTTCAAGCATCGACTTCAGCCCCCAAACTGCCCTTGTGAGTGCCCTGGGGGAACTGAGCCCACCGACTTCGCTACTCGAGACCGCTCACGTTGCACCCTACGAACTCGAAAAATTTACGATCGATGGTTGCCTCTTTTTCGTCCGCCAAGAAACCGATGCCGATTATCACCTGGCATTGGCCGACCTGGCGCAAGCAAACGACACACTGATAGCAGAAATTCCAGACGCCGCTTGCGCCGACGTATGCGAGACGCCCTTCGCTAAGAACTACACGGACGCCTTAAACGCCCTCTTGACGGATCCACAGATGCCCCGCCCTGCTTCCTTAGCAGTGCTGCAAGTGCGGCAAAAGACTTTGAGCGCAACCACTACCGCGTCCGCAATGGCCGCATACCGCACGTCGCTGGCGACGAGTTACCTACAGAACCCCCGAAGGGTTGAGCTGAGCGGGGTAGGTTTTTTCGATTTTCCCCACGGCCAGGTTGGCAAAGCTCCAAATGCCTTCGAAATACATCCCGTACTCTCGTTTAAGTATCTGCAGGGAACCTGTACTCCCCCTGATGCGCAACATCTCAACGCCTGGATCATGCACGCACTCCCGACGAGTGATTAAGAAATCGCCCGCGCAGAATTTAGTCTTCCATTTTCACGCTCTGCCCTCGACTCTCGCCACCGCTGCTGCGCGGCTCAGAATCGCGGGAGCCACCATCCTCGCCGGTGGTGCTTACGTCGACTTCGAGCAACGTCAATGCGTCCGATCGGTCTGATTCCTCCACACCGTCGAGCAGAATATCGACGGGCCCGGAATAACCGGCGGGATAGGAGCGGCGAACCGTTGCGACCGCACCCGTACTCAAGATAACGCGATCGCCTTCGCGCAAAGCTCGTTCCATAGTTACTCCTTACGTTAATGCACTTGCAGCGCTACGTCTTGCTCGATCGCGGTGCCGGCCGTATTGCGCGCGATGACTTGCAAGTTGAGATTGTGGCTCATGAAAAAAGGCAGACGCGGCACCGTCGAGGTCATGGTGAAGTGCCCAACGTCGGTCTTGGTCATGCCGCTGCCGTAGCCGCCCACTCTCAGCTCGACGCTCGCAACGTTCGACGACGTCAATACGGTCACGGTCAGCACGTCGCCCGCGCGCGGCGTCGTCGAGCTCAGTTGCACGTAGAGAATTTGCGGCGCCGCGTCCGGTGGCAACATCAGAATTGTCGGCGTTGCAAACGGCGTCGGCGACGGACTAGCGCTCGCTGCCGGCATTGGGCTGGCGCTCACTGCCGGTGAAGGCAATGGGCTTTGGGGGGACACCGACGGCATCGGCGAGGGCGGCGGCGCAATGCCGGCCAAGAGCAAACAAGCGACGGCGAAGAGAGCGCGCATACGGTCACCTTCGAGGCGCGCGTGCGATCACCGCCGCGTCCCGACGAGTACGCCGCCGAAGAAGCTGACCGCTCGAGAGCGAAGCAGGGCGCGGTGAAGACTCGCTCCGACATACGAAACGTCGCGATCGTCGCCCATGTCGATCATGGGAAAACGACGCTCGTTGATGCCATGCTCAAGCAGAGCGGGGTCTTTCGCGAAGGCCAGCACGTTGCAACCCGCGTTCTCGATTCGAACCCGCTCGAACGCGAGCGTGGCATCACGATCCTGGCCAAGAACACCGCGGTGCGTCACGGCAGCGTCAAATTCAACATCGTCGACACGCCGGGACACTCCGATTTTGGCGGCGAGGTCGAGCGTGTGCTGCAAATGGTGCAGGGCATCTTGCTGCTCGTCGATGCCGCCGAAGGGGTGATGCCCCAAACCCGTTTCGTGTTGCGCAAAGCGCTCGAGCTCGATCTGCGCGCCATCGTCGTCGTCAACAAGATCGACCGCAAAGACGCGCGTCCGCAAGAAGTCGTGAATCAAACCTTCGATCTCTTCGTCGAGCTCGGTGCCAACGACGAGCAGGCCGATTTTCCGGTCCTTTTCACGAACGCCAAAGCGGGAACGGCCACGCGCTCGCTACCGGTCGCGAGCGATTCGCTGGAACCGCTTTTCGAAACCATCGTCGCTCGCGTTCCCGAAGCGCCGGCAGAAGATGGCCCCTTTCAGCTGCTCATTTCGGCGATCGATCATAACCGTTACGTCGGCCGCGTCGGGGTCGGACGAATATTTCGCGGCAGCTCGCGCCGCAACGACCCCATCGTCAAGATCTCTCGCGAGGGCGAGATCACGCCGGGCTTGCGCCTCACGAGCTTACTGACCTTCGCCGGCTTAGAGCGCATTGACGTCGAGGAAGCGACGGCGGGCGACATCGTCGCCGTCTCCGGCATCGACGATCTTAACATCGGCGACACGATTGCCGAGGCGAGTGCGCCCGAGCCGATTCGCGCGGTTGCCGTCGACGAGCCGACCGTCTCGATGTTCTTTAGCGTCAACAACTCACCGTTCGCGGGACGTGAAGGAAAGTTTCTCACGTCGCGTCAGGTGCGCGAGCGGCTCATGCGCGAGCTGGAATCGAACGTCGCCCTGCGTGTCGCCGAAACGTCGTCGCCCGACACGTTCGAAGTGCGCGGACGCGGCGAGCTGCATCTCGCGATTCTCATCGAGACGATGCGCCGCGAAGGCTACGAGCTCGCCGTCTCCAAGCCGCAGGTCATTCTCACCGAGCGCGATGGTGCGCGCTACGAGCCGGTGGAATACGTGGTGGTCGACGTCGCCGAGCAATATGCGGGCGCGGCCATCGAGGCGCTCGGCCGGCGCAAGGCGGCGATGTCGAACATGCTGACCGTCGGCGACCTTCAGCGTCTGGAGTACACGATGCCGACGCGGGCGATCTTCGGCTTGCGTGGCGAGCTGCTGACGTTGACGCGCGGTACGGCCGTGCTCTCACACACGTATTACGACCATCAGCCGTGGCAGGGCGAGCTTCCCAGCCGTAACGTCGGTGCACTGGTCGCTAGCGAAACGGGGCGCACGACGGCCTACGCCCTGATGGGTTTGGAACAACGCGGACGTTTCTTTGTTGGGCCGGGGGTTGACGTCTACGAAGGCATGGTCGTCGGCCACGCCAACGACAACCACGACGTGGCGATCAATGTCGTGCGCGAAAAGAAGCTCACCAATATGCGCGCCGCGGGATCCGACGAGAACGTGAAGTTGGCGCCCCCCGAGCAACTCTCGCTCGAAGCCGCAATCGAGTTCATCGACGACGACGAACTCGTCGAAGTGACGCCGGCATCGATCCGGCTTCGCAAACGACTGCTCAACGAAACCGACCGGCTGCGGCTGCGAAAGCGCGACGCCGCGGCGGCAGCCGCTAAGGTTTGAGCTGCCGCGTCAGATAATCGGCCGTCGCCTGGTCGGCCCTCAACCACGACTCGTAGCGTAAGAAACCGTGGATTTCGTTGGGGATGACGATTTGCGCGTAGGGAACGCGAGCGATGCGCAAGCGCTCGACGAGATCGACCATTTGATGGAACTCGACGTTGCGGTCGTCGTCGCCTTGGATGAGCAGCACCGGCGACTTCCACGTCGCGATCGCCGAATCGGGCGACGATTCCCAGGCTAGCTTCATCAGCGCCTTCGTGTTGTAGCGTTCGTACCGCTTGAGCTGCGTAAATCCCCAGACTGGATTATCAATATCCAGCGACCAGTCGTGGACGCCGTGGAAATCCACGCCGGTTTTGAAAATGTCGGAGTTGCGCGCTAACGCTAGCGCGGTCAGGTAGCCGCCATAGGAGCCGCCCCAGATGCCGATGCGGTGTGGATCGACGTTGGGGTTGCGCGCGAGAAATCGCGCTCCGGCGACGACGTCTTGATACTCGGATGCGCCGGTCGGTCCCCAGCGCGGCGGAAAGTTGAAATCATGGCCGTATCCGATGCCGAGGCGGTAGTTCACCGACAACACCACGAAGCCGCGGCTCGCCAAATACTGATTGACCGCGTACGAGTTCGAATAATAGTCCATGTAATGCCACGTCAATAACATTTGACGCGGCGGACCGCCGTGCACGAAAATCACGGCTGGATGTTTTCCTGGCGATGCGGGTTCGAAGAGCTGACCCTCGATCCGCCAACCGTCGGGAGCGCGGAAGGAAACCTCGTGCGGCGTCAGCAGCTGCGACGACGGAAAATCGGCCGGCAGCATCGCTGCATCGAGCGCGCGTGGCGCACCACCGTCGAGCATCGTCACCAGCGGCGGCTGCTGCGCGGTCGCGCGCGCAAAGGCGACGCCATCGCCGCCAAGCGCGACCGGCTGCCACTCGCTGCTCGCGCCGCTGGTGAGATCGGCAACTGCGCCGCCATCGGCTTGCGCGCGAAAGAGATGGCGGCGATCGTCGTCGCCCGAGGTCGAGCCGGTATTGGCCGAATAGACGACCGATTGCAAATCCGGGGCAACCGAGACGTCTTCAACCATAAAAGCGCCCGAGGTCAGCAGCTGCGCCGCGCCGCCGCTCGCCGAGACCGCGTAGAGATGCGGCCAGTTGTCTTGTTCGCTGTTGAAGAGAAGCCGATTTCCCGCGAGCCACTCGAGCAGCGGTCCTCCGCCGCTCTGCGGCAGCGATCCGCGCGGCGCGTTCGAGCTCGACCAGACGCGCCGGCCGGTGCCGCTGCGCGCGTCGGCGACCCAGATCTCCCATGGCTGCGGATTCCAGACGAGCGGATTCTGCGGCGGACCGCCGTCGCCGTGCAGTCGCAGAAACGCGACCTTCGCTCCGTCGGGCGACCAGCGCGGCATGAAGTCTTGCGACGTCGTCGGCGCGAGATACTGAATCGGCATTATGTCGCTGCGATAGATCGCGATGAAGCTATGATCGGTGCGGGTCGATACGAATGCCAGCGACGAGCCGTCGGGCGACCATCGCAAATCTGAATCTTGGCCTCGATCGAAGAAGAGGCGTTTCGCCGCGGCGCTGCCATCGGTAGGCGCGACCATGACCGCGCCGCCGCTGGTGAAGACCACGCGCGTTCCGTCGGGTGAGATCGCGGGCGCATCGCCGCTGCCGAGAAGTTTCGACGCGCCGCCGGCGGTCGCGACCGACCAAACTTGCATTTGAGGTTCGGATGCCATCGAAGCGGGGCCGGGCATCAGCGGCGCGGGCCAGTTCGCATCGTGATCGCCGCCGCGCACGTACACCACGTGCAAGCCGTCGTTCGAAATGGCGAGATTCGTCAGCTCTTGGCCGTCGTCGCCGTTCGACGAGAACAGCTGTACCGGCGTCCACTGCGGTGCCCGGGCGAACCAAATCGTTCGAACGCCTTGCGTATCCAGCGCGTAGGCAATCGCCGTTCCGCGTCTGTCGCGTACGAGCTGCGCGGGGAACGGATAACTCAAGAGCTGGGCAAAGGTGAATGCGGCAATCATAGCCGCATCGTTACGCCGTTGCCGCTGCCGCCTCCGCTACCGTAAACGTCAGCTCCCCGCGGATCTCGTCGAAGCCGACGTTCACCGTGTCGCCCTCGTTGATATCGCCGGCCAAGATTTTTCTGCCGATCGGCGTCTCGAGCTCTTTCTGAATCGTGCGCTTGAGCGGACGCGCCCCGTAGTGCGGATCGTAGCCGACCTTCACGATATGGCGCTTCGCCGCATCGTCGAGCACGAGCGCGATTCGCCGCTCGGCCAGGCGCTGACGCAAGCGCTGCAGTTGCAAATCCACGATCGAGAGCAGTTCCGCCTCATCGAGCGCATGGAAGACGATGATCTCATCGACGCGATTGAGAAACTCCGGGCGAAAGTGTTGGCGCAGCTCGTCGAGCACGGTTGCGCGCATCACGGCGTAGTCGGCGCCGTCGAACGATCCCTTGTAATCAAGGATTCGGTGGCTGCCGATATTCGAAGTCATGATCACGATCGCGTTCTTGAAATCGACTGTGTGCCCCTGACCATCGGTAAGCCGGCCATCGTCGAGAATCTGCAAGAAAACATTGAAAACGTCGGGGTGCGCTTTTTCGACCTCATCGAAGAGAATGACTGAGTACGGCCGGCGTCGCACCGCTTCGGTGAGCTGACCCCCTTCTTCAAATCCAATATATCCCGGCGGCGCGCCGAGCAGCCGCGCGACGGTGTGGCGCTCTTGATACTCCGACATGTCGATGCGAATCAGCGCGCGCTCGTCATCGAAAAGATACTCTGCGAGCGCACGCGCAAGCTCGGTCTTGCCCACGCCGGTGGGGCCGAGAAAGATGAACGAGCCGATCGGGCGATTCGGATCCGCGAGACCCGAGCGCGAGCGCAGCACCGCCTGCGCGACAGCGTCGACGGCTTCGTTCTGACCGATGACGCGGCGGTGCAGCTCGTCCTCGAGGTGCAGCAGCTTTTGCTTCTCGCCCTCTAGGAGCTTGGTGACAGGGATGCCCGTCCAACGCGAGATGACGCCGGCGATGTCGTCTTCGTCAACCTCTTCCTTCGAAAGCCGCGCGCCGTCTTGGCGGGCGAGGTGCTCCTCTTCGGTCTGCAGCTCTTTTTGCAGTTGCGGCAAGGTGCCGTAGCGCAGTTCGGCGACCCGATTGAGATCGTATTGGCGCTCCGCCTGCTCGATCTGCACCTTGGTCTGTTCGATTCGATCGCGAAACGTGCGCAGTTTGACGGCGGCGTTCTTCTCGGCGTCCCAGCGGACGCGCAGCCGCGCCTGATCTTCGCGCAAGGTCGCGAGCTCTTTCTCGAGTTGCTCCAGTCGCCGGCGGCTTGCGTCGTCGTTCTCTTTGCGCAGGGCTTCGCGCTCGATCTCCAGCTGAAGAACGCGGCGCGAAACTTCGTCGAGCTCTTGCGGCATCGAGTCGATTTCGGTCCGCAGCTTGGCCGCGGCTTCGTCGACCAAGTCAATCGCCTTATCGGGCAGAAACCGATCGGTGATGTAGCGGCTGCTCATGGTGGCGGCCGCGACGAGTGCGGCATCTTTGATGCGCACGCCGTGATGTGCCTCGTACTTCTCGTTGAGCCCGCGCAGAATTGAGATCGTATCTTCCACGCTCGGCTGATCGATGATGATCGGCGCGAAACGGCGCTCGAGGGCCGCATCCTTCTCGATGTATTTTCGGTACTCGTCGAGCGTCGTGGCGCCGATCATGTGCAGCTCGCCGCGCGCAAGCATCGGCTTGAGCAAATTGCCGGCGTCCATGGCGCCCTCGGCTTTGCCGGCGCCGACAACGGTGTGCAGCTCGTCGACGAAGAGCACGATCTGCCCCTCGGCTGCGGCCACGTCTTTGAGCACGGCTTTGAGGCGTTCTTCGAACTCCCCGCGATACTTCGCACCGGCGATGAGCGCGCCCATATCGAGCGACACGATGCGCTTGTTCTTCAAACCCTCGGGAACGTCGCCGCGCACGATGCGCTGCGCCAGTCCTTCGACGATCGCCGTCTTACCGACACCTGGATCGCCGATGAGCACCGGATTATTCTTCGTACGCCGCGAGAGCACCTGAACGATTCGGCGAATCTCTTCATCGCGACCGATGACCGGATCGAGCTTTCCGCGCTCGGCTTCGAGCGTGAGATCGCGTCCGTAACGCTCGAGGGATTTGTACGTCCCTTCGGGATCTTTGCTCGTGACGCGCTGGTTGCCGCGCACGTCGCGCAGCGCTTGCAGCAGCTTATCTTTGGTCAAACCCGCGTCGCGAAAGATCCGCGCAACGGCGCTCGAGGATTCTGCCATCGCCAGCAGCACGTGCTCGACCGACGTGTAATCGTCTTGCAGCGCTTTCGCTTCGTTTTCGGCAACGGTCATAATACGCGCCAACTCGGGCGAGAGCGTCACCTGCGCGCTATCGGCTCCGCTGCCGGTGAGGCGTGGAAGCCGGCCGATCGCTTCGTCGACCTGACGCTGCAACGCCTTAGGATCGGCTCCGGCGGCCGCAAGAATGTCGGGCGCAATGCCCCGCTCTTGCTCGAGCAGCGCCGCGAGCATGTGCTCGGGCGCGGTCTGCGTGTTGTGTTCGTGGAGAGCTCGCGCATAGGCGGCGTTGAGCCCGTCGCCAACGCGCTCGGTCATCTTCTCTACATTCATGTGTCTATTTCATCATACCGCGACCTCGCGCGAAGGGTTGCAGGGTCGTCCTGCGCCAGAGGAGCGCACGGCGTGCCGTCATAAGGCGCGACAATGCTCGAGATTTCCGGGGCGGTGCGAGCCTACTATCTCTTCGACGTCGCCGACACGATCGATTTGGCGAAGATCGGCGCCTTCGACGGGAAGACCCGCGCCCCGGCCGCGCTTCCGCTGCGCCGTCAAGCGCCCCCGTATCTGCAGTTTCCCGTCCCGCCGCTGGTTGCGAATCTGCCGGCTGCGGAGTTCGACGAGTTGCGCGCCGGCATCCGCGTCAAGTTCTACGACTACGGCGTCGTTTCGCTGCGATTGACCTTCGCGGCCGCCGGTTGGAACGAGCTTACGCAGCTCGCCGAACGCGCGCGCAGCGACGACCGGATCCTGAACTTCGCGCAAGCCGAGGTGTTGCGAATCTGCGACGAGTACGCCGGCGCGTTCGACGATCGCCATGCGCCACTCGTCGAGGATTATCTGATCGTCGAAATCGAGCGCCTCCCCGAAACCCACGACGCCGAGACGCTCTTGGACGATCATTCCGCCGCGTTGGCCAGCCTGCTGCTCGGCGAGCGCCGCGCTCTGTCGCGCGAAGAGACCGCAGAGGCGCTTCGAACTCGCTTCTCCTACCACGATGACGACCTTACCATCGTGCAGTGGGATACGGCGATCGTCTACGACCGCGGCGAAAGCGCTCGCGCGATCGAGGAAATCTTGGAGTTTGCGAACTCGCAGCTCTTGGAGCTTCGCACGTACGACGCGTTGCTCGACCGGGAGCTCGATACGATTTACAAAATGCAGCCGGGCGAAACGCCCCGCTCGCTGCGCGGGCGCCGCCAAGCCGAACAGGCGGCAACCTTGCGCTATTTGATCGTGGACGTTCTCGAGCTGACCGATCGTGCGAGCAATGCGCTCAAAATCGTCGGCGACGCCTACTACGCGCGCATCTACCGGGCGGCCGCCGCGCGCTTGGGACTCGCCGACTGGCAACGGCAGATTGATGCAAAGCTGGCCAGCGTGGGCGAGATGTACCGCTTCTTGAGCGACGATGCGCGCAGCCGGCGCGACTCCTTTTTGGAGCTGACGATTGTGGTGCTCGTCGCCTTCGAAGTGTTGATCGGAATTCTAACGCTGCTGCATCTCTAAGAGCTCGAAAGCCACGGCGACGGCTCCGTCTTCGGTCCACTCCGCGCCGAGCGCCATGACCTCGTCAAGACGACCGCCCAGTGCCGGCCGCAGCACTCCCACAATTCGTTCGTACTCTTGGCGTTCGGTGTATTCGCGATGAGTCTCCAGCGCAGCCAGTCGCGCATCGACGAAGCCAACCAGCATCGCGGCCCGCTCCTTCGCATCGCGCGTACGCCGCTCGTCGGAATAGCCTTGCAATGCGGCAAGAGCAGCAATATGCTGCAGTACGCACGCCGTCAAAACCGTTCGTTTGACGTCGCGAACGGCGGTCAAGGCCTGCCCGGCGTACATGCGGGCGTCGTCGAAACAATTGAGCGCGATCAGATACGCCGCCATGTTTGAGAGATCGTTGGCAACCGAACGGCGGTTCCGCGTCTCTTCGTGACCGGCGCGTGCCTCCTCGGCGCGAAACAGCGCAGCGGCGGCATCGCCGGCGGCAAATTCGACTTCGGCGAGATTTCCCGCGATCGAAGCGGCGGGTCGCTCGAGACCCAGGGCGATGTAAAATGCAAGTGCGTCGGCGTAAAAGCGGCGCGCTCCCTCCAAGTCACCGCGACGCGAGCGGGCAGTTCCCAAATCGCCGAGCACGAGTGCTTGCAAACGGCGGTTGTCGAGCCGCTGCGCCGCCGCGAGTGCTGCTTCCAAGAGGACTTCGCCGTCGCTGCCGCAACCGAGTGCGGCCTGCGCGCTGCCGGCGGCTTGCTGCGCCCGCGCCGTCTGCAAGTCGTCGAGTTCGCCGTGCAATCGTAGCGCCTTTTGGGTCGCCGCGAGCGACGCTTTGAACTCTCCGAGCGACCCGCACAGTTCGGCCTCGGCGATGTACAACTGCGCGGTCACGTCGACCGGTGTTTCCTCATCGGTCGTTTCGAGCGCCAGCCGAACCCAACGCCGGCCCTCGACCGGCGAGAGCGAATACCAGACGCGCGCGAGCGCGCCGGCGAGAAGACGTCCTGAGCGCAGATCCCTTCGCTCTCCGAGCGACCAGCTCAGCGCCACGCGAAAGTTATCGAGCTCGGCCTCGGCTTCGCGAAACCACGTGCGCTCCGCAGCGCCATACCAATCGCGGTCGAGTCGCTGAGCCACGCGCAAAAATCGCAGCGCGTGCCGGTGCGCGAGTGATTGACGTTGGCCCCGCTCGGCCAGCTTCTCGAGAGCGTATTGCCGAGTCGCCTCGAGCAGATGGTAACGCACGTCGCCGCGTTCGAAGTTCACCATGATCAGCGACTGCGTAATCAAGGTCGACAGCAACTCCAAAACGTCTTCGGGTGGCAGCGCCGCGTCGCCACAGACCTCGCTTGCCGTCTCGAGGCCGAATCCGCCGGCAAAGATCGCAACGCGATCGAAGAGCAGGCGCGCCTGCGACGACAGAAGCGCATAGCTCCAATCGATCACCGCGCGCATCGTTTGGTGGCGCGCTAGGACCGTTTGACCGTTACCGGTCAGAACGTCGAAAATTCGATCGAGTCGCTCGCAAATTTGCTGCGGCGACAGAACGGTTGCCCGTGCTGCGGCCAGCTCGATTGCGAGCGGCAGTCCATCCAACCGGCGGCAGATCTCCACTACCGCGTGGACGTTGTCGTGAGTAACGGCGAAACGCGAATCCACCGCCCGGACCCGATCGGCGAAGAGCTCGACCGCGCCGTATCGAACGGCTTCGTCCGGCGAAGGGTTTGGGTCTGCTGGAACCGCGAGCGGAGGAATTCGATAGACGCGCTCGCCGGTGACGCTCAACGGTTCCCGGCTCGTCGTCAGCAATGCCACAGTCGGACACTCGCGAAGCAGCGACCCGACGACGCGGCGCGCCTCCGCAATCACGTGCTCGCAGTTGTCGAAGACGACTAAGAGACGCTTGTGCACGAGGTAGGCGAGCAACGTATCGAGGATCGGTCGTTGCGGCGTCTCCGGTACGTGCAGCACCTCTGCCAGCGCATATGCGACGAGCACCGGATCCTCGATCGGCGCGAGGCCGACGAAAACAACTCCGTCGGGGAAGCGACTCAAGAGCGCGGTCCCGGCAGCCACCGCAACCCGCGTCTTGCCCGCGCCCCCCGCGCCGACGATGCTGACGAGTGGAGCGGCTTCAACCAACTCTGCCACTTCTTTGACGACTTCGTCACGACCAAAGAACGACGTCAACTGGCGGGGCAAGTTGTGCTGCGCAACGCTCTTGGGCTCGGCGAGGCGCAACCCGCGCGCGCGTCTTGCGGAGAGCTCGAGCGCCGCGCGCACCTCGTCCGAAAGCGCGAGGGCATCGGCAATCCGCTCGAGGGTTTTGCGATACGGTACTTTGCGATAGCCTCGCTCGAGCGCGCTAACGGCCTGCACGCTGATAAGCGCGCGATCGGCGAGCATCTGCTGCGACAGGCCGGCCTTGGCGCGAAGCGTCTTGAGAAGCGTTGCTAAATCGGCGCTTTCGCTACCGTCGCCTGCGCAGACACCCAACGGATCCACCGGCCTCGGCCTTCGCGCCGCGGGATGTTACTCCATGCGCGGAGCGCCGAGGTCAGCCACCCGGCGCGGGCGCGATTCCAACCGGCGGATCCGAGGGTCCGCCGACGGCTTGGGTCGTCGACTCGATCTCCCCATTCTTGGGGCTAATGGCATAGATGTATCCGGTCGAGTCGGAGAGCCAGAGATCCTTAGAGCGGTGGTCAAAATTGAGGTTTGTCGGATGTCCGAATTCGATCGTCGGAAGGCGGCGGCAGTTCGCCGTCTTATTGCACTGATAGACTCCGTTCCCGAGGCTTCCTTGCTCTACTTGGTTCACGAAGTAGAGGTCGCCGCTTTGATCGAACGCCATGCCGCCAACCATCGGAATTCCCGACCACACCACCGAACCCGAACCCTCGCAATTGCTAAACTCGACGATCGATCCGAAGTGCGTGGCGTCGTCATTGAAAGCCCAGAAACAGTTCCCTTGATGGTCGATGGCGATGCCCTCACCTTGAAGCACGTCGCTTCCGTAGGTGAGAAGCCGCGAAGGCTCGGTACCACGATTGAGGTAGATGCTCACGCTTCCGGACTGACTCGCGCTCCCGGCATTCGAGACCGCGACCAGGGTGCGACTCGGAGTGACGTCGACGTTTGCCGGAATCTGACCGGGATCGCTCAGGGGAACGCCGATCGGACCTTGGGGCCCGTCGTGCGTCGTTTTGTAGATCAGCACGTTCGCATCGCCGCCGTTGGCGACGTACCACCACCCGTCCGGGGTCGCGACCGTGCCCGAAGGCGCAGAGAACGGGCCGCCGCTAATCGTTTCGTCCCACGTCAGCGCGACGCCGCTTCGCGTGTAGACGCTCACGTCGTTGCCATAATGCTGCGCGGTGTACATCCAGTCGTTGCCGTAGTGCTGCGCCTGCCGCGTTATCACCACCTGGGCCAGCGCCCTCGCCGTTTCCAGCGGCGGTTGCGAAGAGATGCCGGCAGAGCCGCTGCAGCCACCGAGCACGACGATTGAGGCTAGTGCAATGGTGACGAGCCGAGCCAAAACGATAGCGCACATTTTCCTGACGATTCTTTGCGGCTCCCGATGCATGTCCTAGGAACGTTGCGCCCGCCACGTTTCTTTCAGAGGAGGCAGAAAGATGCGAGGCGGGCGTCGTTGCGAGCTCCAAGCTCCGCGATGTAGCGACAATCTTACTTCGTACGCTTCATCGGAGAAGTTTGCGCGCGCCCCGTGGTTAACGCGCGCAGGTCGATCATACTCGCCCGGGGCCGCCTCCGACCAGATGCGGTTCGCAGCGTGTCGGCGACTGTGCGAGTAAGTGTGTGGGCTAGAGCTGATTCGTGATGCTGAGCTGAGCCGAGCCGATAACCTTACCGTGCTTACCGCTGGTGTAGTCGAAGGTGGCGGTGCACGAGCCGGCGGTCGTTCCGGCAGTGACGATCCACGTGTTACCCGAGCCTTGCGTCACCGTTGCGATCCCCGAAGGCCCGCCGCAGTTATCCGACTCTGTGAGGGTGCCTTTCTTTTTGTGGGGCGTGCTGACGGTAACCGTATCTGGGCCGGGATTCGACGCCGTGAACGTCACGGAACACGGGTTTACCCGCACTCCTCCGTGGGCGACGCAATGATTCTTCACTTGAGGAAGACTCTGGGCCCAGGTCGATGGCATCGGTTCAGACTGCGATCCGCCGCAACCGGCTACTAAAGCAGCCGCCGCTGCGAGCGAGGCAACACCAAGCGAGTAACGAGCAAATTTCATGAGTTGTTCTCCGTTTTGAAGTAGGTTCGGAAGATCGTAGCATCGCGCAGCCGATCGGAAATCATGCAGTGTCGACTGTGTTGCGCAGCGGAGCAGAAGTGTGTGGGCGCAGGGAGCGATAGTCGCCGTTGCGGATGGTCACGCCGTGGCCATCGAGCCATTCCAGCAGCGGGACGGCGTACTTTCGCGAGGTTCCGAGCATGTCGCGGAACTCCGCGGCGCTCATGCGGATGTTGGCGCGGAAGTGTGCCTCCACGCGCGCGCGAATTCGCGAGATCTGCGAACCGCGATAGAGATCGTCGCCAACCTTGACCAGCTCGCCCCGCACGAGCAGCATGTCGAGCGCCTTCGACAGGCCCGGGATCTGCGACTGTTTGACCGCCCCGACCGCACCCGCGAATGGAATCGGAACGAATGGTTGCTCTTCGTCGACCGGTAGGAGATGTTCGAAGAAGGCACGTTGTTGCGGCGCCAACAACGGCTGATGTTGGATCGTTGCGAAATAACCGGCGCGATTGACGAGGCTGCCTTCGGCGACGTAGTGTTCGGCGATTCGGACCAACGTCGATTCGGGGATTCCGGTTGCCCGTGCGAGCGCGAGCGAGGTCATTCCCATCGACCACGGTTCACGGCGTTGCGCTTCTTCGAGCTGCGCGTTAACGGAATTCACGAGTTGCTGCGCCGCCCCCGCATCAACGTATGCCGGCGGCCGCGCCACCCGAATGGCTTTGCCGCGATCGGCGAGCCGCTCGAGCGCTTCACCGGCAGCGTCCTCGCGTATATTGGCCGCGACCGCGACCGCGCTGGGCTGCACCGGCTCGATTCCTCGCCGGGCGAGAATCGCGAGCGCCAGATCGTCGTTCGAGCCGCGCTTCTCGCCCGAATCCGCCACGTCGAGACCTTCTACATGACCGCCGCCGAGCAACGACATCGGCGAGGGACGCCGCACCACGAAACGCAAGCCGGGAAATCCGACAACCGGTTCGCGTAGATGCAGCTTTGCACGCATCTCGTGCAGCCCCGGTGCATCGTGCTCCGCGATTAATGTCCCCAGAATTTCCGCCGAACCGATATAAGCGCGCACCGGCGTGCGCCGCCGAATCAGCGAGCGTGCACTCTGCAATGGAACGAATCGAACGGCAAAGTCGCGGCGTGCGGAAAACTCGTGGCCGACGATCGCCTGCCCGCGCCCGATCTCGCACCGGTCGACACCCGAAAGGTTGAGCGCGACGCGCGACCCGGCTTCGGCGCTCGTGCGCGTCGACTCGAAGACGCCGATGCTGCGCACGTGCGCCGGCGTTCCACCGGGCTCCACGACGAGCGTTTCGCCGACGGTGATGCGCCCTTGCATGAGCGTTCCGGTCACGACCGTTCCCAATCCCGGAAGCGTGAAGACTCGATCGATCGGGAGATAGGCCGGCGCGTTGAGGTTGCGCGGCGGCAGCGCTGCGAGTTCGTCGTGCAGTCCCGCTTTGAGTTCGTTGGTGCCAATGCCCGCAATCGCCGAAACGGGGTACATTGGCGCGCTCGCCGCGATCGTTCCCTGCAGCTCGCGTCGAACTCGTTCGAGCGCGCCATCGCGCTCGTCCGATTCGATCAGATCGATTTTGCTCGCGGCGACGATAACGCGGCGAACGTTCAGAAACTGCATGATCTGCAGGTGCTCGAGCGTCTGCGCCTTGACGCCTTCGTGCGCGTCGACGACCAAGAGCAAGATCTCGATCCCGGCCGCGCCCGCGAGCATATTGTGTAAGAAGCGCTCGTGACCCGGCACGTCGACGACGCCGGCCTCGACACCATCGTCGAATTGTAAGTGCGCGAAACCTAGGTCGAGCGTCATGCCGCGCCGTTGCTCCTCGACCAAACGGTCCGGATTCGTTCCGGTGAGTGCGGCAATGAGCGCCGACTTGCCGTGGTCGACGTGTCCGGCCGTTCCGACGATGTGCACGTGCGCGGTCTGCGGTCTAGCCGGCCTTGTTCGACACGATCCCATGTCCGGCGAGAATCTCGTCGGCAGCTCGAAAGCCCGACTCGGCACCGCCTTCCATGAAGCCTTGATACGCCACCGACGTGTGCTCGCCGGCAAAATGCACGCCGCCTTGCGCGCGCGCTTCGTGACCGGCAATCGTGGTGCATTGTCCAACCAACCAACACGAATAGCTTGCACGGATATTGGGATCGGCTTGCGCATTGCCGAACGTCGCCTTCCCGTTCCAGCTCGACGAAACGCCGGGCCAAATTCGATCGAGCTGTTCGAAGAAACGCCGCACGTGCCAATCGACGAATGCTGAGTCGGCAATGCGAGCGTACGGCATCGGCGGCGTTACGAGCATTGCCGGGTCGGCTGCCGTGAAGACCTCGATGAGACCGTCGGATCCGCTCTGTCCTAGCGAATAATCGAGCGCGCTTTGAACCGGCAAGGTGGTCCAAATCTGTCCCGTCGTCGGCTGCGGCCAGGGATGATCGGCGCGCATCCACGCGCGCCGATCGAACTGAAGGTGGAGTTTCGTATGATATCCATAGCCGAGATTCTCAATCGCTGCGATCTTCGCCGCATCGAAGCCGGCGCCGGAATAATCGACCGATCGCAACACGATGAACGGCAACGCGAGCACGACTCGCTCGGCTTGCACGGTCGCAACCTCGCCGTCGCGCACAAATCGAAGTTCGTAGAAGCCCCGCATAGTGCGGCGCAGACCGACGAGCCTTGAGTTGAATCGGATCGTCTCCGGCGGCAGCGAGGCCGCAATCGCCTCGGGAAGCGACTGACTGCCGCGCGCGAGGATATATCGCTGGTCGGAGTAGCCCAAGACGTTCATCTCGCGCGTACGCTCGTATTCGTGCTGCTGTCCCAGTTGCTGCACGAGATCGAGACCGCTCAGCTCGCTGGTCCGGCGGCCGTACTCGTTGCGGTACGATTCCTTAATGAGCCGGCCGAGTTGGGAGCGCAGGCCGCCCGGCACGTACCGTTCGATCCAATCGTCCATGCTGATCAGGTCGAGACGCCGCGCCGTGCGCGTCGCATTCGCGTACGTGGGCGCTCCGGGTACCTGCGCCAGTTGCTCCTGAAGAATCGGATAGATTTTCGCGAAATCTTTGTCGGCGTCGGCCATGGAATAGTACGAGTCGTCGAGATAACAAGTGTCGCGAGCGCGCGGTGGACGCGCCGCGTACGTATCGAGCAGAGCCAATCCGAAACGCCGTGCGAGTGCGTGAATATTCGCATGCGTCGTATCGATCATTGCGCCGCACCATTCGGTGTGCTGCCCGTCGCCCCAATAGTTGCGCTCGGAATGCATCCGGCCGCCCACGCGCGACGACGACTCGTAGACCACCGCGTTGACCCCATGATCGCGCAAGTGCATCGCCGCGACCAAGCCCGCGATCCCCGCTCCAACGATCGCGACCGATTGGCGATCCAGCGCCTCTGCGCTGCGCCAGGCAATCTCCGGCGCAGCCGCCGCGCCGAGCGCCGCGATTCCGGCGCGCCGGACGAACTCCGCGCGCTTCATAACCGGATGCTTAAGTCGGCAAAAAACCCAAAAGGCTGCAGGACCGACGAAATGCCGACCTCGGTGATATTATAAAACGTTCCGTAGGGATATCGCACCTGAACCGGCGGATTTTTCACGAAATTCCCCGACGGCGCGAGAATGTTCGAAGGAAGATTCGAGTAGACGCACGTGACCGAGTTGTCCCACGCGTATCCGCGCTGGAAGCAATGATTGTAGAGATTGACGGCCTGCACCGTGAGCGTCATGCGTGGATTCAACGCATAGCTGGTCTGCAAATTCGCCGAAAGCTCGGCGGGCTGCACGAACGCCCCGAGATTATCGAATCGCCCGCTATACGGATCGGGCAGAAAGACCGCACCGATGGCGCCCCCCGGGCAGCTCGCCCCGGGGGTCAGCGGCGTCTTCGACGGCTGCGCCGAGCACGATTGCGGCACGTAGCCGGGCCAGACCAGCGGCGAACCGTAGCTCGAACCATCGTTATAATGCAGCGACGGCGTGAGCGTAAAACGATTGTGGCGGTAGTTGAGAATCAGCGAGGCGACGTCGGGTACTTCGTAGCCGTTGGCGGCGTTGAACGGACTGGGAATCACGTCGTACGGCGTGTACCATGCGGCGGGATCGAAGAGTGGCTGCAACGCGTCCCCGTAGTAGGGGTTCGGAATCTTGAGCTTGCCCCGGTTGCGCGTTCCCGCTTGATTGTTCGGCAGCAGCGCCGCTGCATTGCCGGCGTAGGCGCCGCTTCCGCAGGCTTGCCAGTTTGCCGAGCTCTTCGTTACCCCCGAACAGGCGGCGGTGTAGGAGTTGTAAAGCTCGACCTGGGCGTTGAGCGCGTCGATGACGCTGACGCCGTTGATCTGACTGAAGCGAATGCGGTTCTGCGTGTGGGTGTACGAAAAGAGACCGGAGAGACCGTTGCGGCCGAAATCACCGTATTGCAAAGAGAGTTCGGCGCCGTACGACTCCTGAGTGCCGACGTTGAGGCCCGCGAGCGTGCCCTGCACCGGATTGATCGCTTGGAACTGCAGCTGATTGCTCGTATCCCGATAGAAGGGCGTGATCTTGTACGACAACTGCGTTCCTTTCACGTGCTTTTCCAGCGAGAGGTCGAAGTTGTCGGACGTGTCGGGATAGATGTCGTGATCGGGCGTATGGTAACCGTAGGGATAGAACTGCGCGATGAACGACGCGAGATTCTGCTGATAAGTATTGTATTGATAGTACGACGAGCCTTCGGCCCGCGCGTACTTTCCGGCCGAGCCGCGGATCACCGTATCGGGGTTGAGCGTATACGTAAACGAGACGCGCGGCTGAAAAACGTTCGAGACGTTCGTGCCTGCCCCAACGTTATAGAGCCCGTTGCCGGGCGCGGTCAGCGGCGAGAGTCCCGGCGAGCATGCGTTAAAGGAATCTGTTTTCGGGTTCCAGGTCCATTGCGGCGTCGAAGCCGGCGCCCCGCAATGCTCGTTGTTGTAGGCGTCGAACCAGAACTGGCGCGCCGGATACCCGTTCTCTAAATTATTCGTGGAGTATTCGAACTGATCGACGCGCGCACCGGCATTGACGACGAGCCGATCGTTGGGCTCCCAGAGATCGGTCAATGCAAACGAATCGAAGTGCGGCGTGACGTTATCGACCTGCGCGCTCTGGCCGTTTTCGGTCATCATCCAACGCGCGCCGGCCTTCGCGGCCGGGGAACCCGCGGGCGCATAACCGGGAATCAAATTGAAATCGTAGGAGCCCTCGCCGGGATAGCAACCGCTGCGGGTTAGGCAACCACCCTGGCTGCCGCGATCGAAACAGCTCCACTGCTGGCCGGTTTTGTAGTTGTAACATACGCCGTTCGGCGTGCCGTAGCTGGAAAGAATCGTGCCTAGACCAGTCGCCGCGAGGCTCGTCGTGGACGGATCGGTCGAGCTGAAGCCGGCATTATACGTTTGAAGCCGCTGCGTATTGTACGACGCTTCCGCGGTGAGCAGATTCTGTGTCGCCAGTTGATTCGCGTAGATCAAGCTTCCACCGAAGCCGTGCTCGAGCACTTCGTAATCCGCGGGATCGGAGCCAAAGACGAGCTGCGCGCTGTTCGGCCCGTTGATGAACCAGGTCGAGTACTCGCCGTAAACGAGTGCCCGCACATAGGAATGCGGATCGATATTCTTTTGGTACTGGAGTTTCTCGATCGAATACCCGTTCCAATTCCCATCGCGATTGCTGAGGTCGATCGGCGAGCCCGGTGGCCGCCCCGATGGGCTACTCGGAAAGAGTCCGGCGACGACGTCTTGCTGGCGCGGCGCTTGCATGAGCGGGCCACCGTAATAGAGCGAATCGAGATAGGGCATCGGATAACCGATGCCGGTCTTCTTGCCGTCTTCGGGCGTGTACCAAATATCGTTGGCGGAACTATAGAACTGCGCTGCAATCCCACCGGTGACGTAGAGCATCTGAACGTCGTCGCGCAACGACGAGTCGCGATGCGGAATCCCGATGTGAAGATTGACCACGTTCTCGCGGTCGAAGTCCGCGGCTTGGGCGTAGCTGTAACCCGGCTGAGCGATGAAGCCGTAGTTGGGCGCCTTTCCCGCCGAGCCGTCGAGAATATTGTAGACATTGTTATTGCTCGGCACGTTGAGCGGATAGAAGTAGAGCGGATCGCTCACCCCACCGAACTGACTCCCGTAGCGAAAGGTCTGATTGGTGCCCGAGAATCCGACGTAATATGAAAAAAGCCGGTCCGGAGTGGCGCCGCCGAGCTCAACTGTGGCCTGGTGGTAGAAGGCCGGTCCGCCGATGCCGAAATCGGCCGTCGCGTAACCGGGAAACGTTCCGGTCTTGATGACTTGGTTGATGTAACCGGCAAGTCCGGAAGAGTTTGAGGTGGCGGGCGTTCCACCGGTGTAGACCTGCACTTCTTGACTGCCCAACGACGTCAAAGTGGCGATCGGCGCCAGGTCCGATTGGCGCGTCGTTGGCAGGCCGTCGAACTCGTAGGCGACCTGATCGACGTCGCCTCCGCGAATGTAGACGCTTTGATACCATCCTTGCTGATTCGAAGGGATGTTGACGCCGGGGGCGCTCGCGATCGCGCCGTAGGCTTGAGTGAGCGACCCCGAGCCATTCAACGTCGAGGCGGCCTTCTGGCCGGCGGGGTTAACCGAATACACATCGCTGGTCACACCCGAGCGGACGAGCGACTGCGTCGAACGCGAGGTCGTCCGCGCAATCGTCTTGAGGGCTTTTGCCAGCAGCAAGGTGACGGTCGCGGATTGATCCGCGACGACGCTGATGCCGGGCTGCGATTGTGGATCGTATCCGGGCTTGCTCGCGCTGATCGTGTACGTGTCGGGCTGCAACGATATAAAGGAGAAGGATCCGGACGGATCCGTCGTGCTCTGCGCGGTTTGCGAGGGTGATACGGCGGTTACGGTCGCGCCCGCAATCGGCGCTTGGGTCGTCGCGTCGACGATTCGGCCGCGCAACGTGCCCGTCGTTCCCGCGCGCGCCCCGAACGGCACCGCCGCGAGGGCGAAGATCGTGACCGCGAAGAGCGCTTTTCTCATAAAGAAGAGCGGCTTTAAACTCGACGAATAGAAGTTCCTCGCCGCCTATGCGAGTACGAGAAAAAGCACCGAGATCGGATACTGAAGCGTCGCTGCACCAGCGACGCCATGAGAGCGTTACGCGCGGAGTTGCGACCACGCATCCCATTTTTATCGAGCGCGCGAGCGGCGCATCGGTTTGGGACGTGGAGGGTCGCCGCTACATTGATTTCGTCGGCGGAATTTCGACGCTCAATGCCGGCCATGCCCATCCCCGCGTCGTTGCCGCAATCGGGCAGCAAGCCGCGCGCTTCACGCACGCTTGCTTTCAAGTCGCGATGTACGAATCGTACGTTCGCGTCGCCGAAGAACTGAACCGGCGCGCGCCCGGCACGTCGCGGAAAAAAACGCTGCTCTTATCGACGGGCGCCGAAGCGACCGAAAACGCCGTGAAGATCGCCCGCGAATACACACGCCGGCCCGCGGTCGTCGCGTTCACGCACGGATATCACGGCCGCACTTTGCTGGCGCTCTCGATGACCGGAAAGAACGAGCCATACAAACAGCATTTCGGCCCGTTCTGCAGCGAGGTTTACCACGCGCCGTTTCCGTACGAGCACCACGGCGTTACGACGCGCCGCGCACTCGACGCGCTCGACGAGCTCTTCGGTGCGGTCGTTTCGCCCGATCGTGTCGCGGCGATGATCGTCGAACCGGTGCTCGGTGAGGGGGGCTTCGTGCCGGCGCCGCGCGATTTCTTGCCCGAACTGCGCCGGATCACGAGCGAACATGGCATCGTTCTCATCGCCGACGAAATCCAGACCGGCTTCGGTCGAACCGGCACGTTTTTCGCCTGCGAGCAGTACGGAATCGAGCCCGATCTCGTCGCGGTCGCGAAATCGTTCGGCGGTGGATTACCGCTCGCGGCAGTCGTCGGCAAGGCCGAGATCATGGACGCCCCCGCTCCCGGCGGCCTGGGCGGCACCTTCGCTGGAAATCCCGTCGCATGCGCGGCGGCGCTGGAGATTTTCGATCTGATCGACGACGCATTCTTGCAGCGCGCGCGAGCGGTCGGCGAGCGCATCGCCGGCGCGCTGCGAGCGTTGCAAACGGAGTTTCCGCAAATCGAAGACGTTCGCGGCCTGGGCGCGATGCTTGCGATCGAGCTTACGTCGCGCGCGCCGGAGATCGTTGAGGCCGCGCGCGAGCGGGGACTCTTACTGCTTCTCGCCGGCAAGCGCAACGTTATTCGCATTCTCGTTCCGCTTGTCGTCGGTAACGACGAGCTCGACGAAGGTCTCGATATTTTACGTGCCAGTCTTCACGACGTCTTTACGAGGTGACCGAAAATCAACGGTGCTAGAGAGCGTACGGTTTACGATTATACAGAGCGCGTTTTAGATCTCATCGCCCAGAACGAGATAACGCCGGCGCAGGCGCAGTGGATCACGCGCGAGAGCGTCGATTCGTTCCGCGATCATGTGAATCCAGGATTTCTCGACTACCGCAAGGCGACCGACGTCCAAGGCGCCGGCGCGGTCGTCGAATGGGCCGACGCCGGACCGAACTCCTATCGCGACGTGAACGGGCGGACGTACATCGATTGCTTGGGCGGTTTCGGCATCTTCAATGTGGGCCATCGCAATCCAAAGGTCGTTAAAGCGGTCGGCGATCAGCTGCGCCGGCAACCGCTGCATAGTCAGGACTTGCTCGATCCGCTGCGCGCCATGCTCGCCAAGACGCTGGCGCTGCTGACGCCCGAAGGGCTGGAGTACAGCTTTTTTTGCAACAGCGGCACCGAAGCCGTGGAGGGCGCGCTGAAACTCGCGCGCGCGTACGATCCGGCCAAACAGACGATCGTGGCGGCGACGAAAGGCTTTCACGGCAAGAGTTACGGCTCGCTGTCGGCGAGCGCGAAAGCCGAGTTTCGCCGGCCATTTGGCCCGATGCTCCCCAACATCGAACACGTTCCGTTCAACGACGTGCTCGCGCTGCGCGACATGATGACGTCGTGCAAAGCCGTCGGCGAAGACGTCGGCGCGGTCCTGCTCGAGCCGATTCAAGGTGAGGGCGGCGTCAACATACCCGACGACGATTACCTTCCCAATGTCCGAGCGCTCTGCGACGAGTTTGGAGCGCTTTTCATTCTCGACGAAGTGCAGACCGGAATGGGACGGACCGGCAGAATGTTCGCCTGCGAGCACTATGGCGTCGCACCCGATTTGATGTGTCTGGCAAAGGCATTCGGCGGCGGCGTGGTACCGGCCGGCGCGGTCATCGGCCGGCGGGATATCTTTGCGCGGCTCTTCGACAATCCGTTTCTGCACACGTCGACTTTTGGCGGCAATCCTCTGGCGTGCGCCGCGGCCCTTGCAACCATCAACGTGTTGATCGAAGATCGCCTACCGCAGCGAGCCGCGGTCATGGGCGAGCGAATGCTCGCCGGCTTGCGAGAAGCCATCGCCGGTCACGAGAACATAGTCGTCGCCGCCCGCGGCAAAGGGCTTTTGATGGCGCTAGAGTTTTGCGACGACCGTACGGGTTTCGAACTTGCAAAACGCATGCTCGAGCGCGGCGTCCTCGTCTCCGGAACGCTGGTCAACGCCCGCGTCATCCGCGTCGAACCGCCACTGACGATCACGGTGGAAGAGGCGGATTACGTGTGCCAAGCTCTGCGCGAAAGTCTCGATTCGATGGCGGCCTTCGTCCGCATGGGAGCGTCATGATGGAAACAGCGACTCGTTCTGCAGCGAATGCCGACGCGATACTGCGCAATCTTCCGCGCATCGACGGCGTCATTCCGATGTACGTCGGCGGCGAATGGAGGCTCGGCTCCGACGGCAGCACGCGCGAACTGCGCAATCCGGCCAACGATCGCGCGATCGCGAGGATCGCCGAAGCAACGGAGGCCGACGCGCATGCCGCGATTGCCGCCGCGCGCGCAGCCTTCGACCAAGGCCCCTGGGGGACGATCAGCGCAGCCGAGCGTGCAGCGCTCCTCTTCAAGCTCGCCGACGCGATCGATGCCCACCGTGACGAGTTCATGCGCATCGACACGCTCAACAACGGTAAGCCGTTGCGAGAGACCGAGTACGACGCGGTCGACGCCGCAAATTGCTTTCGCTACTATGCTGGGCTGGCGACAAAACCGCACGGACAAACGTTCGACGTGCCCGCCCCGTCGCAGACCTTTACGGTTCGCGAACCGATCGGCGTCTGCGCGCAGATCGTTCCGTGGAACTACCCGCTGTTAATGTCGGCCTGGAAGCTGGCGCCGGCGCTGGCCGCCGGCAACGTTTGCATTCTGAAACCGTCGGAGCTCACGCCGCTCTCGGCGATTCGCCTCGCGGCGCTCTTCGAGGAGCTTGCGTTTCCGGCGGGAGTCGTCAACGTGGTCCCAGGCGCGGGCGCGACGGTCGGCCATACGCTCGCGGCCAGCTCGCTCGTCGATAAAGTCGCCTTCACCGGCGGCACCACGACCGGACGCAGCATCATGCACGACGCGACGGCGAATCTCAAGAAGATCTCGCTCGAGCTCGGCGGCAAGTCGCCCAACGTGGTCTTTGCCGATGCAGATTTCGAGACGGCCGTCGACTACGCGCTCTTCGGCATCTTTGCCAATGCCGGACAAGTCTGTTCCGCCGGATCGAGGCTCATCGTCGAACGCACGCTGCACGATCGGTTCGTCGAGCGGCTCGTCGAACGGGCGCAAAAAATTCGCGTCGGAGACGGTTTCGATCCGAAGACGGAGATGGGTCCGATCATTTCCCCGCAGCACCGCGAGCGCGTCGAAGCGTACATTGCCGCGGGAAAATCCGAGGGGGCGTCGCTCTTGTGCGGCGGCAACCGGCTTGGCGGCGCGCTGGCCGAGGGCAACTTCATCGCACCAACGATTTTCGACGATACGTCGCCACAGATGCGCATCGTTCAAGAGGAGATTTTTGGGCCAGTCCTCGTGGTGCAGACCTTCGATGACGAAGCCCAAGCAATTGCGCTGGCAAACGATACGATCTATGGCTTAGCCGGAGCCGTCTTCACCACGGACATTGCGAAGGCGCATCGCGTCATTCGCAAAATGCGCGCAGGCATCACCTGGATCAACACCTATCATCCGACGTATAACGAAGCGCCGTGGGGAGGCTACAAGCAGTCGGGTATCGGCCGCGAGCTCGGCACCTACGGCTACGACGCGTATACGGAGGTCAAACAGATCAACGTGAACCTCGACGTCGAGCCGTCGGGTTGGTTCGCAGCGGACTGATTCCAAGCCGCGAGAGCGCGCGGTCGGCGAGAACGCGTCCGCCCGTTTGGCAGCGCGGGCAGTAGTTGGTTTCATTGTCGGCATAGCGTATTCGCCGCACCGTGTCGCCGCATCGGGCGCAAGGCTCGCCGTAGCGGCCGTGGACGGCCATCTCGCTGCGAAATGCGGTCACGTGCTCGGGAAAATCGTCGGCCGCTCGCGCGCTCAAACGATCGGTCCATTCGGCCAGCGTCGATCGCGTGGCGTCGAAGAGCCGCTCCCATTCCTCTGATTGCAAACGCTGCGTGAGCGCGGTCGGCGAGAGACGCGCTAGGTGAAGAATCTCATCGGAATATGCGTTGCCGATTCCGTCGACGAGCTGCGGGTCGGTCAACGCTCGTTTGAGCGTGCGATTATCGGCACGTAGCGCAGCGACGAACGCCTCGAGATCGCAAGCGAAGACGTCGAGACCGCCGCGATCGAGCGCTGCAAGCGCCTGCGTGCCTTCCACCACATAGAGCGAGGCGCGCCGTTTGCTGCCGGCTTCGGTGAGAACGAGCGAGCCGTTTGAAAAATCGAAAGCGGCCAAGGTGTTGCGTCCCATCAGTTTCGCTCCCGGCGCACGCCAATGCAAGCGCCCGGCGATCATCAAATGCAAAACGAGCCACAGATCGCCGTCGAGGCCGATCGCAATCCGTTTGCCGATGCGACGAATTTCACGAACTTCGCGGCCCTCGAGTTCGCGCACCGGCGGGTCGGCCGTGCGCAAGAGCGAGACTGCAGATAGACGGATTCGCTCCAAGGTGCGGCCGACGACGCGCGGCTGGAGCGCGGCGATGTAAGCGGCAATGTCCGGCAGTTCCGGCATCGGTCGCTGCTATCGCGAAGCGAGGTCGCGGCAGAGCGCGGCGATCACGATCTCGTCTTCTTCGGGCGCCATCGTTCGCAAGTCGAGCATGAGCCGGCCGTCGGCGATCCGCGCGACGATCGGCGGAGTTCCCGCCCGTAGGCGCCTCGCGAGCAGATCGGGGTGGTCGTCATGGATCGCTATGGCAACGGAGGGAACCCGCTCCTGCGCGAGCGCGCCGCCGCCGACGTACGCGTCGCTCTCGTGCGGCACGGCGCCCGGTACGGCGTCGGCATAGTTCTTCGCCCGTTCGCGCAGTTCGTCCAGACTCGCCGAGAGCATCCGGTAAATAGGCACTCGTTCCTTGAACGAGCCGCTGCGATAGAACTCGAGTGTTGCGCCGAGCGCCGCTAAGGTCATCTTGCCGACGCGCAATGCGCGAAGCAGGGGATTGGCGCGCAAACGCGCGATCAGATGCGCGTGTCCGACGATGATGCCGGCTTGGGGACCGCCGAGCAACTTATCGCCCGAGAAGACGATCACGCCGACGCCGTCATTCACCGCCTCTTGGACGGTGCGCTCGTGAACGACGCCAAAGGCCGCAAGATCGACGAGCGCGCCGCTGCCCAAATCTTCGGCCACCGTGATCCCGGCGCGCCGGCCGAGCTCGACCAGCTCGCGCGCGCTCGCATCGTGCACGAAACCGTCGATTCGGTAGTTCGACGGATGCGTGCGCAAGAGCAGCGCCGTCTGCGGCGAGAGCGCCCGTTCAAAATCATCGGCGTAGACGCGGTTGGTCGTTCCGACTTCGACGAGCCGCGCGCCGCTGCGCTCGAGCACATCGGGCAGGCGAAAGCCGCCACCGACCTCGACGAGCGCGTTTCGGGCAACGATCACCTCTCGCCCACGTGCAAACGTGTCGAGCACCAGCAGCACCGCCGCGGCGCAGTTGTTGACGACCAGCGAATCGGGAGCGCCGGTGACATCGTTGAGCAGCCCGGCAACGCGTGAATAGCGCGAGCCGCGTTCGCCGGTTTCTACATCGTACTCGAGGTTCGAATATCCGCGACTCAACTGAGCAACCGCGGCGAGCGCGCTCGCTCCGAGCGGCGCGCGCCCGAGGTTCGTGTGGATGACGATTCCCGTGGCATTGATGACCGGCAAGAGCGCCTGCCGGCGAAGGCCCTCTAAGCGTTCGCCGACGTTTTCGACGATCGCGTCGTAAGAATCGCTGCCGCTTGCACGCGCGCGGCCGAGTTCTTCCTCGGCCGCGCGACGGACAACGTTTCTTCCAAGTTCGGCCTCGTACGCAGCGAGGCGCCGATCGGCGAGCACCGCGTGCATCGCCGGAATGGCTCTCACGCCACGTGTTTGCCGAGCATCGACGATACGACGTTTTCGGGAACGTAGCCGACGATGCGATCCACGGGCTGACCGTCTTTGAACAAGATGAGGCACGGGATCCCCGAGACCTGATATTGGCCCGCGAGGTTCGGATTCTCGTCGGTGTTCAACTTGACGAACTTGGCCTTGCCCGAGTTGGCGGCGGCGACTTTCTCCACGATCGGCGAGAGCATGCGGCACGGCCCGCACCACGGTGCCCAAAAATCGACCAGCACCGGCTGCGAGTGTTGCAGCACCTCGGACTCAAAGTTTGTCTGCGTAACGTCTGGTATTGCGCTCATGATGCTCCTGTAACACTTCTACAGCTCGGGTTGTTGCGGTTCTCCGGTAATCTCCGTAATCTGCTTGGCCTGCTTGCCCAGATTCGTCAGTGCTATAACCTCATCGCCACCACTTAAACGCTGGAGGCGCACGCCCTTGGTATCGCGGCCGGTCTTGCGGATGTCGCCCACCTTGAGCCGAATCACCTGATTTCCCGACGTGATCATCAGAATCTGATCTTCGGGTGCAACCAAAATTTGGTCGACGACTTGGCCGATGTCGTCGCGCTGGCGCGCAAAGGCTTTGACGCCCTTGCCGCCGCGCGAGGTATGGCGGTATTCGGCGATCGGCGTACGCTTGCCGAATCCGAGTGAGGTCACCAGCAGAACTTCGCGGCGCTCGTCTTCGATCACGTCCATGGCCACCACGGTGTCGCCTTTCTCGAGCGTCATCGCCTTCACGCCGCGCGCGACGCGGCCCATTGGACGCACGTCCTTCTCGTTGAAGTGCACGGCCATACCCTGAGTGGACGCGAGAATGATGTCGCGCGAGCCATTGGAGAGATCCACGGCGAGCAGCTCGTCGCCCGAATCCAGATTGATGGCAATCAGCCCGTTGCGCCGAACGTTGGCGAACTCTTCGAGCTTGGTCTTCTTGATGACACCTTGCTTCGTCACCATCACTAAATAGCGTTCGCCTTCGAAGCGATCGATCGGGAAGACGGCGGTCACTTGTTCGCCGGGTGGAAGCGTGAGCAGATTGACCAGCGCCGTGCCCCGAGCCTGGCGCGTCGTGTCGGGAATTTCGTAGCCGCGCAACCGGTAGACGCGGCCCATGTTGGTAAAAAAGAGCACGTGATCGTGAGTCTTCGTGACGAAGAAGTTGCTTACAACGTCCTCACGCTTGAGATTCGAGATGCCGGTCACGCCGCGCCCGCCGCGGCTCTGCGTGCGGAACGTGTCGACGGTAACGCGCTTGATGTAGCCGCCGACCGTGTAGGTAACGACGACGTCGATGTTCGGGGTAATCTGCTCGATCGAGATCTCGTCTTCGGCCGGCTCAATCGTGGTGCGCCGCTCGTCCCCGAAGCGTTTCTTGAGGTCGAGCGCTTCGTTCTTGACGATGTGCGCGATACGCCGTGGGCTTCGAAGAATGTCGTTAAGCTCCGCGATCGTCTTGATGAGCTCGGCATACTCGTCTTCTATTTTTTTGCGCTCGAGACCGACGAGCGTTCGCAGGCGCATGTCGACTATTGCTTGCGCTTGAACCTCGCTCAGATCGAAACGCGCCGAGAGACGCAGCTTGGCTTCGTCGGTCGTCTGGCTCGAGCGCACGATCTCGATGACCTCATCGATGTTGTCGAGGGCGATTCGATAGCCCTCGAGCAGATGGGCGCGCTCTTCAGCCTTGCGCAGGTCGTACGCGGTCCGCCGCGTGATGACATCCTTACGGTGCGCGATGAAGTGCTCGAGCAGTTGCTTGAGCGTGAGCACCTGCGGCTCGATCGCGACGGTCCCGTCGGCGCGTCGTTCGCCCAGCGGCACGAGCGCGAGCATGTTGAAGCCGAAACTCGCCTGGAGAGGCGTATGCTTGAAGAGCTGATTGAGCACGACCTTAGGCGTCGCGCTGCGCTGGAGCTCGATAACGACGCGCATGCCTTTGCGGTTGGACTCATCGTCCATTCGCGAGATCCCGACGATACGTTTCTCTGAATACGCCTCCGAGATCGCCTCGATGATTCGCCCTTTATAAACTTGATACGGAATTTCGGTGATGACGATCTTGTGCTTGCCGCGCTCTTCGACGATTTCGGCTTTTCCCCGAATCGCGATCGAGCCGCGGCCCGTCTTGTAGGCCTCGCGGATCGCTTCGTGGCCAAGAATCGTGCCGCCGGTCGGGAAATCGGGGCCTTTGACGATATCGCAGATATCGTCGTCGCTGGCGTGCGGATCGTCGATCAACGCGGCGATGGCATCGGCGATCTCGCCGAGATTGTGCGGCGGGATGTTGGTCGCCATGCCGACCGCGATACCGCTCGATCCGTTGAGGAGCAGTTGCGGAAAGCGCCCGGGAAGCACGCTTGGCTCGACGCCCTGATTGTCGAAGGTGGAAATAAAGCCGACGGTCTCTTTATCGATGTCGGCCAAAACGTCGAGCGCGGTGCGCGCGAGCCGCGCCTCGGTGTAACGATAGGCGGCCGGCGGATCGGGATCGATCGATCCGAAGTTTCCGTGCCCGTCGACCAACGGATAGCGCAATGTAAAATCTTGAGCCATGCGCACGAGCGCGTCGTAAACCGACGAGTCACCGTGGGGATGGTAACTCTTTAGCACTTCGCCGATGATACCGGCGCACTTGCGATGCTGCTTGTTCGGATCGAATCCCATCTCGCGCATGGCGTAGAGAATGCGGCGCTGCACGGGCTTGAGTCCGTCGCGCACGTCGGGAAGCGCGCGAGAGGCAATGACCGACATCGCGTAGGCGAGATAGCTCTCCCGCATTTCGTCTTCGACATTGACCTGCGCTATGATATCGTTGTTCAATAATCACCTACACTCATGCGTTTGACTCTTTCCACCGAAGCCGAGTTCGTCCAATTTGCGCAAACATTTGCGCGCGGTCTGCGGCTCGGTGACGTCGTCGCGCTCTCCGGCCCCGTCGGCTCGGGAAAGACCACGTTCGTCCGAGCAGTCGTAACGGCGCTTCACGGCGCCGATCAAAGCTGCAGCCCAAGCTTCACGTTCCGGCACCGTTACGACGGCGATCCGCCAATCGAGCATATCGATTTCTTTCGAATCGACGACCCGCGCGAACTGCGCGAGCTCGGGCTCGAAGAAGCGCTCGACGACCGCTCGATCGCGTTGGTCGAATGGTGGCAGAATGCGCCGGACGCTATTCCGCAGCGGCGGTACGAAATCGAAATCGAAGGCGCCGGGAACCAGCCACGTCGGCTTTCTCTTCGCCTGCCGCAGTGAACGTTCTTGCCCTGGATGGGGCACTCGGCGCCTTTTCCGCCGCCGTTGCTGACGATTCGCGCGTCGCGGCGGCGCAGAGCGAAGCCGGCAATATCGCACTGGAACGCGGTTTGGCAATCGTCGGAGAGGTGCTGCACAAGGCCCGGCTTCAGGCCGCCGGCATCGATCGCGTGGCGGTGGGCATCGGGCCTGGAAGCTTTACCGGATTGCGCATCGCCATCGCGTATGCCAAGGCGCTTGCCGCGGCCTGGAATCGTCCGCTGGTTCCTGTCAATTCCTTCGACCTTCTGGAGTTCGGAGGCGAGTTCGAGCGCGTGCTCACCGTCGTTGTGGGACGGGCGGGCGTTATCTCGGCTCGCTTTCGAGCGAACTCGCATTCGCGGCGCGCCTCCGGACGCATTGACGACGTGCTCGACGAGCTGCTCGCCGGCACAAACGCCGACCGCATCGATGTCGTCGGGGCGCCGAAGGACGTGCTGGACGCACTCGCCGAACGCGGCAGAGTCGTGCGTCCCCTGCAACCCGCCGTGACCCCCGCCGCCGCAGCCCTCGCCGCAATCGCCGTCCTCCGCACGCCCCTTGCAAGTCCACATTCGGTGCAGGCCGATTATGGCGAACTTCCTGCGGCGAAACCGCCTCGATCGTAGCGCCACAACTCATATGAAGATGGAGCTCGATCGTCCCGCGCAGCGTCCCAGCCGTTTGGCGATTCGGCCGATGGTGACGTCCGACATCGCCGCGGTGACCCGGATCGAACGCACCTCCTTTTCAACCGTCTGGCCATCCGACGCTTTTTACAACGAGTTGGGTACCAACAAGCTCGCGCACTATTTCGTAGGTCTTTTCGAGGAACGGCTCGTTGGGTACGGCGGAATATGGTCGATCCTCGAAGACTCACACGTCACGACCCTCGCCGTCGATCCAGCCTACCGCGGGCGGCGTTTCGGCGAGGTGCTGCTGCTGCGCCTGATCGACGAGGCCATCGATCGCGATGCGGCGTGGATAACCTTGGAAGTGCGCGAGAGTAATACGGTCGCTCAACGGCTTTACCGCAAGTACGGATTCACAACCGTCACGATGCGTACCGGGTACTACAGCGACGACAACGAAAGCGCGCTCATCATGTGGGCGGGCAGCTTGCGCAGTGAACTCTATCGGAACCGGTTACGGGTCTTGCGCGCCCGCGTCGAGCAGTAGTGCACGATCGGACGAGCTTTACGCAGTTCGCGCGACGCATTCGCGACCACATCGGACAAGATCATCGCTACGCCCACAGCGTGCGCGTCGCGCGTTGCGCGGCGACGTTGGCCCGGCGGCACGGCGTTGACTCGGGCAAGGCGCGACTTGCCGGAATGCTTCACGACCTCGCGCGTCTCTATACCCCCGAGCGCCTCCTCGCCGAATGCGAAGCGAGGAATCTGCCGATCGGAGCCGCGGAACGCGAGCACCCGATGCTGTTGCACGCTCGCTTGGGCGCGGCGCTTGCACGCGAGCGATTCGGCGTCGACGATCGCGACGTGCTCTCGGCAATCGAAAAGCATACCAGCGGAGCCGAGCAGATGTCGCCGCTCGACTGCGTCGTCTACTTGGCCGATTCGCTCGAACCGCAGCGGACGTTTCGCGAACGCAGCGAGCTTTGGGAGTTTGCGCTGCGCGATCTCGCCGGCGCGACCCGGGAAACCATGCGAGTGACCGCGCTGCATCACCTTCGAAAACGGCAACGCGCACGAGCTCAAGGGGAAGTGCCATCGCTGCCCTGATCGAGATCGTCCGCGAGAGCGCGCTCGATAAGAAGGGTGAAGGGTTCGTCGCGCTCGACGTCGCCGGTCGAACGATTCTCGCCGATACCTTCGCGATCGTCACCGGTCGTTCGAAGATACAAACGCGCGCCATCGCCGACTCGATCGTGCAGGCCGCGCGCGGAGCCGGCCACGACGCATCGCGCGTCGAGGGTTACGGCGACGGGTCGTGGATTCTGATCGATTTGGGAAACGTCATCGTGCACGTTTTCACCCCGGAGCAACGCACGTTCTATAATCTCGAACGTTTGTGGTCGCCGCTCGCCGAACGAAAGGCTCAGGGATCGTGAGGCGCCGGCGTTCGAGTCATCAAACGCGCGCGGCGCGAGCGCGGCGTGATTTCTGGAAACGTTTCGGCGTTTGGATCTTCATCGTTTTCTTCGCGCTGAGCGTTGCCGGCGGCCTGATCGTCGTCAGCACCTCGCTGCGCGCCCGATGAACGCCGTGAACGCGCCCTCCGCCGGCGCGGGTGCGTTGCACGCGCGCTACGTCTTGACGCCGTGGGTCGCGCAGAGCGGCCGCACCCCGCCGGTCATCGTGCGCGGCGAGGGATCATATCTCTACGACGAGGACGATCGCCGGTATCTCGACTTTTCCGCCGGCTTGGTCGCGGTCAACCTCGGGCACGCGCATTCAGGCGTGGCGACCGCAATTGCGGAGCAAGCGCGGCGGCTCGCCTACGTCGCCCCGACTTTTGCAAACGATCGGCGCGCCGAGCTCGCCCGCGCAATCGTGGAGATCGCGCCGTGGTCCGAAGGCGCGCGAGTCTTCTTCACCACCGGCGGCGGCGAAGCGAACGAAGATGCCATCAAGTTCGCGCGAAGCCTGACCGGCAGACACAAAATTTGTAGCGCCTACCGATCGTTTCACGGCTCAGCACCGGGTGCCGGAACGCTCAGCGGCGAGAATCGGCGCTGGCCGAACGAGCCGGGGATTCCCGGCGTCGTTCGCTTCTTCGCGCCGTTCCCGTACCGCAGCCCGTTCCACGCGCGCGATCTCGACGAAGAGGCCGACCGCGCGATCGAGCATCTCGAAACCATCGTCGCCTACGAGGGCGCTGCGAACATCGCCGCTTTGCTTATCGAACCCGTCGTCGGAACGAACGGCGTCGTCGTTTATCCCCAGGCGTATCTGCCGCGCGTGCGCGAGCTCTGCGATCGTCACGGCATCCTTTTGATCTTCGACGAAGTGATGACGGGATTCGGCCGCACCGGCGCGCCGTTCGCGGCCCAGCGATTCGACGTTCGCCCCGACATCATTACGTTCGCCAAGGGTGTGACGTCGGCGTACGTTCCGCTCGGGGGCGTCGCCTTGCGCGAAGGCCTCGCGCAACACTTCGATCGCCGTCCGCTGCCCAGCGGCCACACCTTTAGCGGACACCCGCTCGCAATGGCCGCCGGCGTCGCGGCGTTGCGCGCCTATCGCGAGGAGCGGCTCTTCGAGCGTGCTCGCGAGATCGAAGCGTGGCTGCGCGCGCGTTTCGAATCGCTTGCCCGGCGACATCCCGTGGTCGGCGAGGTGCGGGGCGTTGGCGCGTTCTTTGGTATCGAGCTGGTCTCCGATCGGCAGACTCGTGCACCGCTGGTTCCGTGGCAAGGCGCAACGACGCTTCACGATTTCTTCAACGATCTGCTGGCGAACGGCCTCTATGTGCTCGGACGTTACAACGTCGCCATCGTCGCACCGCCGCTGACGATCGAACCCGAGCAGCTCGACGAAGGGTTTGCGATCCTCGACAACGCCTTAGAGCGTTTGGAAAGCCGCGCGTAAGATTCATGCGACTCCAAGTTCACGATAAGGCGACGCGCGAGCTCATTGGCGAGGTCGAGATCGCGCGCGCGGCCGAAGCAGGCGCGGCGGTACTCCGTGCCCACGACGCGTTCGAAGGTTGGCGGGAGATTCCGGTGGTCGAGCGCGCGCGCTGCTTCTTCCGCTATGCCGACGCACTCGAAGGCCGGCGTGAGGATCTCGCGCTTTTGGTTTCGCGCGAAAACGGAAAGACGCTCGCCGACGCGCGCGCCGAAGTCCGGCGCGGCATCGAGGCGGTCGAGTTCGCCTGCGGGATGCCGTCGCTGATGATGGGCGATGCGCTCGCCGACGTCGCTCGCGGAATCGATTCGATTTGCGTACGCCGTCCGCTCGGCGTCTGCGTCGGAATCACTCCGTTCAACTTTCCCGCGATGATCCCACTCTGGATGTTTCCGATTGCGATAGCCGCCGGCAATACGTTCGTGCTCAAGCCGTCGCCCCAGACGCCGTTGACGTCGGAGCTGCTGCTCGAGCTCGCAGCGAAATCCGGTCTTCCCGATGGTGTGCTCCATGTCGTGCACGGCGATGCCGAAACCGCGCAAGCATTGATCTCGCATCCGCAGGTTGCGGCGGTCTCCTTCGTTGGCTCTTCGAACGCCGCGCGACAAGTGCAAGAGCAGGCGGTGCGGGCCCACAAGCGAGTGCAAGCGCTCGGAGGCGCCAAGAACTATTTGATCGTCACGCCCGACGCCGCGAACCGCGCGACGTGCGATGCGGTCATCGGCGCGGCATTCGGCGGCGCGGGTCAACGGTGTTTGGCCGGATCGGTTCTCGTTGCGGTCGGCGATGCGGGCGATGTATTGGGGCCGATGCTGGTCGAGGCCGCAACGCGATTGCGCTTGGGCCGCGGGGCCGACGATGAGGTGGAACTTGGGCCGGTCGTCAGCGACGAAGCCTTGGCGCGCATCACCGGTTACGTCGATCGCGCGCGTAACGCCGGCGCGCACGTTCTTCTCGAGCCTCGTCGTGCGAATGGCTCCGGCGCCTTCGCATCGCCGGCGATCTTTGACCGCGTCGATCCCAATAGCGAGCTGGCGCAGGAAGAAATCTTCGGACCGGTTCTCGCGATCGTGCGGGCCGCGGCGCTCGATGAAGCGATCGCCATTGCCAACCGCTCCCGCTACGGCAACGCGTCCTCGATCTTCACGCGCGATGGCGCCGCCGCGCGCAGCTTCGCTTCGCGTATCGAGGTCGGCATGGCGGGAATCAACGTCGGTATCGCCGCACCGATGGCATTCTTTCCATTCGGCGGCGTCAAGGATTCAATTTTCGGCGATCTTCGTTGTCACGGCAAGGACGCGGTTGCATTTTACACGCAACAGCGCGTCGTCGTCAGCCGCTGGCCCGCATCCGAGTAAGCCGGCGGCCGAACCATAACGCTCCGATCGCCAAGAACCCGATGAAATAATAGGGAAACCAGCGTTGCGGCGGGGCCGGATTCGAATAGACGAGTGAAACGGCCGGCACCGCCAGGAGGATCACCGCGAGCGCGGAGATTGCGCCGTCGATCCAGCGCAACGCTCCGATGCGTTTCACGTAGAGATATGCGGCAATCGAAATCAGCGCATAAATAACGATGAACCCGAACGAGCTTAAGGTCCCGCAGTTATTGAAAGCATCGATTGGGGCGACGCCGGCGGCCAGCGCCGCGACGGCAATCGCGAGCGTCGTTGCCGTCACCACGGTGACGGCGATATTGGGGGTATCGTGTCGAGGTTCGATCCGAGCCAAGGCCGCAGGAAACAAGTTTGCGAGCGCCATTGCGTAAGCAACGCGGCCGGCCGTCGTAATGCAGGCAAGACAGACCGAAAAGGCGCTAGCGAGCGCGCCGATCGCAATCGGAACGCGCAAGTAACCGGTATGGTACAGAGCGACCAGCGTTCCGAGCGGAAAGGTCTGCTGGTCGAGCGGTTTTGGCGCGTGCGCGAGACCGACGATCTCCGCATACGTTGCGATGATAAAGAAAGCACTCGCGAAAACGACGCTCCCGATCACGGCGCGAGGGATGGTCACGAGGGGGCGTTTTGCTTCTCCGCCAAAGGCCGTCGCGCTTTCGAAACCGACCAAACTAAAGACGGCGGTCATCACCGCCAGACCCCAATTGGGAACGCCGCCCTTGATCGTCAACTGCGTTACATCGACTGAAAATCCATGACGCGTTAGGACGATTGCGACGAGCAGCAGGATGATCGACACGGAGACCGCTTCCAGAATAAGCATCACGACGGCCGAGACTTGGACGCCCCGATACGCGGCTTGCCAGCAAACGGTCCCGACGATCGCCGCGATGACGACGTCGGCCGCAACCGTCGGTGTCGCGAGCAGCCCAGCATCTTGCAACAGCAAACCGACGAAGAGCGCCATTGCGCCGATGACCGCGGCGGCCACCAAAACATAGGCCCAGAGTAAGCTCCATCCCGCGAGCGCACCGAGCGCGGGGCCGAGATTCTCAGCCGCGTACTCGTACATCGAACCGGCACCGGTAAAGCGGCGAGCAAACTGGTTGATGTTCAGGGCGACCACGATCAGCATACCGCCGCCGAAGAGATAGGCCAGCCACGTTGCATTGCCGGCGTTGGCGTACATGTACGGCGCAATTAAAATTGGCGTCATGCTTGGCCCGATCAGTGCGATCGACGTTGCCAGGACCTCGACGAAACTCAGCGATCCAGCCTTGAGCCTGGTGGCATTTCGCATCGTTTCGTTCATCCACCGCACATGTGAGCCGGGCGAGCGCCGAGTTCCCGCAACCGCGCGAAACTTCGCGCGCGGGCGCTGGTAGGACGCCGCATGAAGGGCATTTCGATGCGATATCTGCGGCTTACGGCTTCGCTCGTCGCGTTTGCCTACACGTTCGCTCTGCCCGCCGTCGCGCGCGACTTCGTGCAGGACCAGGCGGGGATGTTCTCAGGTCCGACCGTCGCGCAGCTCAACGCGCGAATTTCGAGCTTCAACGCCCAGACCGGGAAGGACGTCGTCGTCGTCACCACTCCTTCGCTCGGCGGCGCTACCCTGCAAAACGCAGCGACGTCGGCGTTTTCGCAACAGAACGTTAACGGCGTCCTGATTTTCATCGCGCGCGACGACCGCCGCGACATCATCGTCCCCGATCGCGCGGGAGCGCAGTCGAATTGGTTCACGCCCGACGTTTTGCGCTCGATTCGCACATCGATGGAGAGCCAGTTTCGCAGCGAAAATTACGATGCCGGTATCACCGGCGCCGTTGACGGCGTCCTGAACGTCTATCGGGCGCACCTGGGCGATGTACGCGCATCGAACGGCGCAGCGGTGCCGGGGCAGCGGAGCTTATCGACTGGAGGATTTCACATCTCAATGTTTTGGTGGATCATCATCGCGATCGTCGCGTTCTTGCTGCTGCGCTCGATTTTGCGCGCGATGTCGGCACCGCGCTCCTACGGCGCACCGGGCGCGCCGCCGGCCGGCATGCCGCCGAGCGGACCCGGATACGGGCCGGGGTACGGCGGTTTCGGCGGCGGCGGAAGCTTCTGGAGCGGATTGCTCGGCGGCCTTGGCGGAGCGTGGCTCGGCAACGAGCTCTTCCGCGGCGGCGGCATGGGGGGCGGCATCGCACCAACCGACGCCGCGCAGCTGCCGGCCGACAGCGGCGCGGGTTGGCAGAGCGATGCCGGACAGGCCGACCTTGGCGGCGCGAGCGCCGGCGACTGGAGCGGCGGCGGTTTCGGCGGTGACGCCGGCGGTGATTTCGGTGGGGGAGGCGGAGACAGCGGCGGCGGATGGTAGGCGTTCATGCGACGCCTTTTCGCTTTTTGCATTTCCTCTATTCTCCTGACGGCTGCCGCTGCGGCCGCAACGCCGACCGACGCCGGCATCTCCGCCTCGTACTTCACTTCGCTCCATTGGCGCTTGATCGGGCCGTTTCGAGGCGGCCGCGCACTGGCGGTTACCGGCGTTCCCGGCGAGCCGAATCACTTCTATTTCGGCGCCGTTGACGGCGGCGTTTGGGAGAGCCTCGACGCGGGGCGAACCTGGCGCCCGATCTTCGACGGCCAAGATATCGGATCGATTGGTTCCATCGCGGTAGCGCCGAGCGATCCGCGCACGATCTATGTCGGCACGGGCGAAGCCGACATGCGTTCAGATATTGCCTACGGCGATGGCGTGTACAAATCGATCGACGGCGGGTCAACCTGGACGCACCTCGGATTGAGCGACACGAAACAGATCGGCGCGATCATCGTCGATCCGCACGACGCGAATATCGCCTACGTTGCGGCGCTCGGCCATCCATACGCCGCCAACACTCAGCGCGGCGTGTTTAAGACGACCGACGGCGGCAGATCGTGGACGAAAGTGCTCTACCAAAATGCCGACACGGGCGCAACGGCACTGGCAATGGATCCCAGCGACCCCAACGTTCTTTACGCCGCGCTGTGGCAGACGCGCCGCCCGCCGTGGAACGTCTATCCGCCGTCGAATGGACCCGGCAGCGGGCTCTACAAAAGCTCCGACGGCGGCGCGACCTGGACGCAGCTGACGCAAGGCCTTCCGCCGCGCGTCGGCCGCATCGGCCTCTCGATCTCGGCCGCAGCGCCGCATCGCGTTTACGCAAACGTGGACAGCGGTCCGCACCTCGGCGGCGTCTATCGGTCCGACGACGCGGGCGCGAGCTGGACGCATGAGGATGGCGAGCAACGCATCTGGCAACGCGGCTGGTACTTTAGCGGTATCACCGCCGACCCGCGTAACCCCGACGTGGTCTACGTGATGGATACGTCGACCTATCGCTCGACCGACGGCGGCAAAACATTCGATGCCATTCTCGGCGATCCGAGCGGCCAAGACCACCATGCACTCTGGATCGACCCGGCCGACTCGAATCGCATGATTCTCGGAACCGACCAAGGCGTCATCGTGAGCGTCAATCGAGCGAAGACGTGGAGCTCGTGGTACAACCAGCCGACGGCGCAGTTCTATCACGTCACTACCGATAACGCGTTTCCCTATTCGGCGTATGGCGCCCAACAAGATTCGGGCGCCGCGATGGCGACGAGTCAGGGCCGATACGGCACGATCTCAAATCAAGATTTTCGCCCGCTCGACGTCGGCGGCGAAAATGGTAACTTGTCGCCGGATCTGCGCCACCCCGGTTTGGTCTATGGCGATTCGAGCGGTCAAGGCGGACCGACGGTCACGCGCGAGGTCGTCGGGACGGGCTGGGAACAGAACGTCGATCCGGTCATTGCGCATCCGGGAAGCGTCTGGCGCAATACGTGGACCTTGCCGCTCGCATTTTCTCCCGTCGATCGTACAACGCTCTACTTTGGACACCAAAATATCTTTCGTTCTCGCGACGGCGGTGAGACGTGGAGGATCGTCAGCCCCGATCTGTCGCGCTCCGACGAAGGCACGCCCGAAAATCTCGATCCGACAACGCTTGCCGAGACGAACGGGGTTCGCCGGCACGGCGTCGTTTATGCCATCGCGCCGTCGCCGCTGCGCGCCGGGACGATTTGGGCGGGCACCGACGATGGTTTCGTCTGGATCACGCGAGACGACTCGCGCAGCTGGCAGAACGTCACGCCGGCAGCGTTGACGCCGTGGAGCAAGGTTGGCATCATCGAAGCCTCGCGCTTCGATGCGGGAACAGCTTATATCGCGGTCGACCGACATCGGCTCGACGATTACACACCATACATCTATCGAACGCGCGACGGCGGCGCGCATTGGACGCCCATCGCCGGCGGCATTCCGAACGGCTCGTTCGTCAATGCGGTACGCGAGGATCCCGTTCGACCTGGCCTGCTCTATGCCGGAACCGAGCGAGGCGTCTACGTCTCATTCGACGACGGCGAACTCTGGCAACCGCTTGCGCTCAATCTTCCGGTAACCTCGATCCGCGACATCGCCGTACACGGCGACGATCTCGTGGTCGCCACGCACGGCCGCTCCTTTTGGGTGATGGACGATATCACGCCACTCCGTCAAATCAGCGATGCCGTTCACCGCGGTGTCTATCTTTTCGCCCCGGCGCGCGCCTATCGAGTGCGTGACACGAACCAAGAGGGAACGCCGCTGCCGCTCGACGAGCCGCAGGTCGACAACGCTCCGGTCGGGCTCTACGTCGACTATTACCTTGCCGAGGCGCCGCATACGCCGGTGGTGATCGACGTGCTCGCCGCTGACGGGAGCGTCGTGCGCCACTGGTCGAGCGCGCATCCACCCGAAGCGGTAGACCCGAAGTCGCTCGACTACACGATGCATTGGGTCGAAAAGCATCCGGTACCCGTCGCCGAGGCCGGCGCCCACCGCTTCGTTTGGGACTTTCACGCGAACACGCCGGACGGTCCGCTCGTTCCGCCGGGAACGTACACCGTGCGCCTGAGTGTCAACGGCCAAGTCTTTTCGCGCCCCGCGCGTGTCTTGCGCGATCCGCGAATCGCGGCAAGCGACAGCGACCTGCAAGCTCAGTACGTGCTGGCCCGCGCCGTCGCTACGCTCCGGTCCGATGCGCATACGGCGCGTGCTAAAGCGGAAGAGTCCGCCAAGCGGCTGTCCGGCGAAGACGCGGCGACGTATTGGCGCGAAATCGTCGGCGAGACCGCTGCCGAGAATCCCGACGATTCAGTCGGCGCTTACTCGCAGGACCTTACCAGTTTTCTCTATCTCGAGAACGCCCTCGACTACCTCGAGAGCGCGATCGAAAGCGCCGATGCGGCGCCGACTCCCGACATGCGCACGGGCTACGCGAAGCTCGCGGCGATCTATCGTCAGACGCTAGAACGGTCGCAGGCGGCGCACTAGCGATCTATCGGCCGAGCACGCGCCCGTACCACGATTCGAGATCGTCGTGAAAGCGCGCAAGAGCATCCGGGTGCAGGTAGACCATGTGCCCGGATTCATAGAAGCCGTAAGTGATGTTCTGCTGCAGCTGCGATGGGATCGTCAGATGGTTCAGCGTATAGACGGTCGCCCAGAACGGCGTCGCGAAGTCGTAGTAGCCATTCGCTGAAAAGACGCGAAGATTCGGATCGAAGACCATCGCCGAGGCGAGATCCTGCGCGGTGTTAAGTGGTACGGCGCCGTTATGCTTCCAATCCCATTCGCGGAAAAGGTTCGTGATCGGCCGATAGATCAGTCCCGTGTGGTAGCCCAGCACTTGACGCATGTAGTAGTTACCGGTCGCCACGAAGGCGGCGTCGATTGCCGAATCGGTCGGATCGAAGTCGGGGCGGTCGCCGAGCCGATCGAGATTGTACGACGTGTAGCGCGCGTCGTAGCGCCCGACCGCCACGCCGCTGTCGCGAAAGAGTTGCGTTTCGTAGCGCCAGTAGGGAACGCGAAGGTTCGACTCGCGGATATAACTCTCCGAAAGCCCGGTATATTGATGGAGTTTCGACGCGACGTCGTTGTAGAGGCTCGGCGAAACTCGCGATCCTTGCGCGAGAGCATTGAGATACTCGTGCATCGCAAAGTTTTCGACTTGCGGCAGCAACACGTCCAAGGTTGTTGACGGCCCGGGCAAGGCGTGGTGATACCACGAGGCCGCGGCTTCGGTCGGAAGGTAGAGCGGAAACGCCCAATCGCCTCCTCCGATTGCGGTCGGAGTAAAGTTGATGCTCCAATCGAGCGAGAAATCGAGCACCGACGAGAGCAGGACGACGCCGTTGATGCCGATGCCCTGACGCTGCAGGTAGTTCACGAGCATCGCCGAGCGCGGCGTACCGTAGGATTCTCCGAACAAGAACTTTGGCGAGTTCCACCGGCCGTACGACGTGATATATCGCGAGACGAACTGCGCGAAGGCGTGCACGTCGGCGTCTGCTCCAAAAAAGTCGCTAGGCTTTCCTGGGCCGACAATTCTGCTGAAGCCCGTGTCGGGCGCGTCGACGAAGACTAAGTCGGTTCGGTCGAGCAGCGAATACTGGTTATCGACCAGATTGAACGGCGCGTCGTGCGTCGCGGCCGCGTCTCCGACCTGCACCCGCATCGGGCCGACCGACCCCATGCGCAGCCAGATCGTGGAGCTCCCCGGGCCGCCGTTGTAGAGAAAGGTCACCGGACGCGATCGCGGATCGGCGCCGTCGACGGTGAATGCGGTGTAGAACATCCGCGACGTCGTGTCGCCTTTGTCGTTCTCGAGCGCGATCGTCCCGGCGCGTGCCGTGTAGGCGTAGGTCTTGCCGCTCAGCACGATCGAATGCTGTGTCACCGAATCGGAACCGTCGGCGGACGGCGGCTTTGCGGCCGGCGCCGGTCCGGCGGCAATCAACAGTGCCGCGGCCGCGACGAGCAGATTACGCATGCGCGAGCACCTCACCATACCAGCGCTCCAAATCGTCGTGGAAACGCGCCAGAGCCTGCGGTTGAAGATAGACCATGTGCCCCGACTGATAGAAACCGTAGCTGATGTTGCGCTCAATCGCCGGCGCTAAATACAGGTGCCCGAGCGCATAGACCGTTGCGAAGAACGGCGTGGCGAAGTCGTAGTATCCGTTGGCCGAGAAGACTTTCAAATTCGGATTATAGGTCATTGCTTGGGCAAGGTCCGGCGTCACGTTGAGGTTTTGATTGTCGGCCCCGTGTTTGAAGTCCCACGTTTGGCCGTCGGCGTAGATCAAATCGTAGATCTGACCGCGATAGAGCAGGGGCGTCTTATACTGAAGCACTTGGCGCAGATAGTAGTTGCTCGTCGAAACGAAGGCCGAGTCGATCGCGGCGTCGGTCGCGTCCCAATCGGGTGAGACTTCCGGCCGGTCGAGTACGTAGGTTTGAAAGCGCGTGTCGATCCGTCCAACCGTGACGCCGCGCTCGCGCATCAGCTCATTCTCGAAGCGGTCGTACGGAACGCGCAGGTTCGAATTACGGATGTACTGCTCGGAGAGGCCCGTATACTGGTGAAGCTTGGCTACGACGTCGTTGTAGCGATCCGGTGCAAGCTGCGCACCCTGCGCGAGCGCGTCGAGATACTCGCCCAAGGCAAAGCTCTCAACCGTAGCGAGCAGATTTCCGAGCGCCGGCGGATTGCTCAGCGCGTTATGGTACCAGGCCGTCGCGACTTCGGTCGGTAGATAGAGAACGTAGGCCCAATCACCGCCTCCGACCGGGGCGCCGTCGTTGTAGTCGATGTTCGAGTTGAGGAACGATGAGAGCAGCACCACGCCGTTGAGCGAAATTCCCTCGTCTTGGAGATACTTTGCCAATGCCGACGAGCGTGTCGTGCCGTACGACTCGCCGAAAAGAAATCGCGGTGAGTTCCAGCGATTGAAAGTGGTGATGTACCGCTGGATGAACTGGGCAAACGCGGCGACGTCCTCATCGACGCCCCAAAAGTCTTTCCGCGTTCCGGCGCCGATGAAGCGCCCGAATCCGCTGCCCGGCATATCGATGAAGACCAGATCGGTTCGATCGAGCAGCGAGTATGGATTCGAGGCGATTCGGTATGGCGGTGGTCCGGTCAGGCGGCCTTGTGCGGTGACGACTCGGACCGGGCCGACGGAGCCCATGCGCAGCCACATCGTCGAACTGCCGGGGCCGCCATTGTAGAGAAAGGTTACGGCGCGCTTCGAGGGGCTCGCGCCGTCGAGCGTATACGCCGTATAAAAAACACGGGCCGTCGGCTGATCGTCGGCATTGCGCAAGGTAATCGTGCCGGCACGAGCCGTGTACGCGAGTCGCTGGCCGGCGAGCACGATTGTGTGATGGGTGACCGCATCGCTGGTCAGGGGCGGCGAGGGCGGCGATGCCGCCAAAGCGTTCGGGGGGGCGAGCGCAAAAATGAGGGCGGTCCAGAAAAGCGCGTACCGCGAGCTCATCCGTATAATTCCGTTTTCAAGCGTGCAATCGCTCCGGCGACCGAGTCAAGATAGGGAAGCATCAAGCTCTTGATGCGCTTCAGCCGTTCGGCTCCCTCCTGCGTGATTGCGTAGACCCGCCGAGATCGCTTGGTCGGGTGCTCCCACGAGGCGGTGACGAACCCCCGCTCCTCGAGCCGCCGCAGCAACGGATAGATGGTGTTGGTGTTGACGGCGATCAAGTCGCCGCACAACGCTTCGATCTGCTGCATCAGTCCATAGCCATGATCGGGGCGCTGCTGGATCAGATGAAGGATCAGCGCGGGAAAAATCGTCTTGCTTTTGACCGGCCCGCGAATCAGCTCGTCGACGCGGTGCACGGTCAGATCGAGGCGGCCGGCGAAATCTCGCCATACGCCTGCGCGATATCGCGCGCGTACCGCTCTTCGACGACGCGGCGCTTAATTTTCATCGAGGGTGAAAGCTCGCCGCTCTCGACGCTGAACTCTTGACTTACGACGATCACGCGCCGAATTTGTTCGTGGGTCGCCAATCCATGGGTCTGCTTGTGCACCTCATGCGAGATGAAAGCGCGAACGTCGTCGCGCTGCGCCAGCAACTCGGGCGACAGATCGTTCGATAGGTTCAGCTCGACGCGCACGAGCGGCCAATTCGGCGATACGAGTGCGATCGGATAGGCGCGGCCGCTGCCGATCACCAGCGCGTGCGCCACGAATATGGAGCGTTTGATATTCGCCTCGATGCGCGCGGGCGATACCCATTTTCCGGTTCCGGTCTTGAAAATCTCGCGCTTCCGGTCGGTGATGCGCAAAAAGCCGGCCGCATCGATTTCGCCGACGTCGCCGGTGTGCAGCCAACCATCGACGATCGCCTCCGCGCTGGCCGCGGGGTCGCGATAGTATCCTTGCATCACGTTGCGTCCGCGAACCAAGACTTCGCCGTCGCCGGCGATGCGCACGTCGACGCCGGAGATCGGGCGCCCAACGGCCCCATACTCGTTCTGCGAAATCCGGCTTACCGAAACGACCGGCGAGGTTTCGGTGAGGCCGTAGCCCTGCATGATCGGAATGCCCAGCCCCAAGAACGTCATGGCGGTATCGATATGGAGCGGTGCGCTTCCGCTCGTGAGAAACTCGATGCGGTCGAGCCCAAGCGCGCGGCGAATCTTGGCAAGCACGAGCTTTTTTGCAACAGCGTATTCCAGGCCGGCCCGTGCGCCGCTACCGTCGCCGCGAGTCGTCGCCCAGGCGTGGCGCCGGCCCACGTCGAGCGCCCACGGCACGAGCCTGCCTCGCAGGCCACCGGCGCTGCGCGCCTGCCCTCGTATTCCCGCGAGCACGCGATCGAAGATCCGCGGCACCGCCGTCATCTCGACCGGTCGCACCTCGCGAAGATCGTTGAGCAGCTCGTTGGGGTCGTGGCAGATGAAATACCGAACCTTCGCGATGAGGTAGATATAGATAACGGTGTGCTCGTAAATGTGCGAGTACGGCAGTACCGATAGGACGTCGCGGCCCACCTCGATTCCCTCGAATCCGCACTCGAGCGAAACCTGCGCGTTAAAGCTGAGGTTATCGTGCGAAAGCATGACGCCTTTCGGCGACCCCGTCGTACCTGACGTGTAAATCAAGACGGCCAAATCATCGGGAAGCAAGGTCGCTTCATACGCCGCGGGCAGTGACGGCTGGGCCGCGCGCAGCGCGGCACCCCGAGCTTCGAACGCCGCGAGCCCGTCGGGGCCTAGCGAGTCGAAACGCACGAGCGTTGCCGCCGGCGCGCCCGAGTCACCTACGCGTGCTGCCGTCGTTTCATTGTCGACGAAGAGCAGCTGCGCACCGGAATGCTCGAGAATGTAGCCGAGGTGATCGAGGGCCTGCGTCGGGTAGATCGGCACGACCACGCAGCCGGCAAAGAACGTCGCAAAATCGCAGACGATCCAATCGATGCAATTGTGCGCGATAAGCGCAACGCGATCTCCCGCGCCAAGACCGCTTCCCCGGATCGCGCACGCGACGTCGTACACGCGTTGCAACAATCGCTCGCTCGACGTCGGCGTCCACGTGCCGCCAACTCGCTCGACGAGGACTTCATCGCGCGGTTGAGCCAGCGCTCGTCGGATTAGGCTCGGAAGCGTCTCTTTTGCGGGAAGCGCCGCGGACAGCACAGGTCAGCCCAATGCGCTTCGCTCACCGGCCTCCCCTGTTGGCACAGAACTTGCTTGACGCCGCTTTAGGGTTGGCGGAGATACGGACGGGCGCGCTCGAGCCGCGAATCGGTCATTCCCGCCACGTCGAGCAACTCGTCGAGCGTCGTGAAGCTTCCGTCGCGTTCGCGAAGCTCGACGATTCGGCGCGCGATCGCATCGCCGACTCCGGGGATGCGGGCAAGCGCCGCGGCATCGGAGAGGTTCACGTCGACGCTGGCCCGGGGCGGCGCGTTTCGTGAATGCCGACGACTGCGGCTATGGCGACGCGGGCCGTGGCGAGGCGAGCCGTTCGTCCGCGGTGACTCGCCGGCAATCGGGACGTCGATTTCGTCGCCGTCGGCGGCCCGCTGCGCCAGATTGACTCCGGCAGCGTCGGCCGAGCTGTCGAAGCCTCCCGCCAGAGCGATCCCGCGCGCGTACCGATCGCCCGAGTGCAGATGATAGAGGCCCGGCCGTTTCACCGCGCCGGCAACATCGACGACGAGATCGTCGACGGGGTCGTGCGCAAGGGTGCGATGCGGCCGGTCGTTCGCCCCAGCGAAGGAACTTTGCGGCGCCGGCGTGACCGCCGACTGCGCGATCGGTGAGCGAGCAGAATGCGCCAGCATGAAAGCGCCCAGCGCAAGCACGGCGACGGCGAGAGCGATTCGAGGTATCATGGCCTTCTATCACGCGCGCGGCGCCGGCGAAAAGGGTAGCGCTCGCACGCGCAAAGCGTGTACGATGCTGGCCATGTACGACTTTGCCGCCGTCGAGCGCAAGTGGCAACGGCGCTGGGCAGAGGAGCATCTTTATCGCGCGCCCGACGAGAGCGCGAAGCCGAAGTACTACGCCATGGAAATGCTTCCATATCCTTCGGGCGATCTTCACGTCGGACACGCCAAGAACTACACGCTGGGTGACAGCATCGCGCGTATGATGCGAATGCTCGGCTACAACGTGCTGCATCCGATGGGCTGGGACGCGTTCGGCCTGCCGGCCGAAAATGCGGCAATCGATCGTGGAATCGACCCCGCGGCCTGGACGGCAGAGAACATCCTCAATATGCGCCGGCAGATTCGCCTGATGGGGACGAGCTATGACTGGTCGCGGGAGATCGCGACGTGCGAACCCGAGTACTATCGCTGGAATCAATGGCTCTTTCTTCGGCTTTTCGAGAGCGGGCTGGCGTATAAGCGTGAAGCGCCGGTCAACTGGTGCCCGCACGATCGCACCGTGCTCGCCAACGAGCAGGTCATCAACGGCCGCTGCTGGAGATGCGACCATCTCGTCGAACGGCGCAACCTTTCGCAATGGTTCTTGCGGATCACCGCGTACGCCGAGCGGCTGCTGCGCGACATCGATGGCTTGTCGGGCTGGCCGGAACGCACGCGGACGATGCAGCGCAACTGGATCGGCCGTAGCGAAGGCGCCAACGTCAGCTTTGCCGTTTCCGGAACCGACGATCGCATCGAAGTCTTCACGACCCGGCTCGATACGCTCTACGGCGTCACGTTTCTCGCGGTCGCGCCCGAACACCGCATCGTCGAATCGCTGCAACGCATCGTCGGCGCACCAGTCGCCGAGAAGATCCGAAACTTTGCGCTGAGCTTACAATCCAAATCCGAACTCGAGCGCACGAGTCTGATGGCCAAAGACGGCGTCTTTACCGGCGCGTGGGCGATTCATCCGCTCTCCGGCGAGCGCGTGCCGATTTGGCTGACGAACTACGTTCTCGCCGAATACGGTAGCGGCGCGGTCATGGGAGTCCCCGCCCACGACGAGCGCGACTTTGATTTCGCGAAAAGCCATGGATTGCCGATCGCGCCGGTCATCGTGCCGAACGACTCCGCGCAGGCCGAGCCGCTCAGCGGCGCCTTCATTGACGATGGGCGTCTGATCGCCAGTGGGGATTTCAGCGGCATGTCGAGCGCGAGTGCGCGCGATGCAATCGCCGAGCGTCTCGCCGCCGGCGGCTTGGGCGGAACGAACGTCAGCTATAAGCTGCGCGACTGGTTGATTTCGCGTCAGCGCTATTGGGGCACGCCGATTCCCATCGTCTACTGCGACCGCTGCGGCGAAGTTCCCGTGCCCGACGAGCAGCTTCCGATTTTGCTGCCGCCCCGCGGAACCATCAAAAGTGAGGGATCGCCGCTCGCTGCGATTCCGGAGTTCGTGCACGCACCTTGTCCGCGCTGCGGCGCAGCGGCACGACGCGAGACCGACACGATGGACACCTTTTTCGAATCGTCGTGGTATTATCTTCGCTACCTCGATCCGCATAACGATCTCGCGCCATGGGAACCGGAGCGCGCCGCGCGCTGGATGAGCGTCGATCAATACACGGGCGGCGCCGAGCATGCGGTACTCCACCTTCTCTACTCGCGTTTCTTTTATAAATTTTTTCACGACCGCGGCTGGGTGACCGGCCCCGATGAGCCCTTCCTTCATCTCTTCCATCACGGCATGGTGCTCCGGGAGAGCCAGAAGATGTCGAAATCGCGCGGCAACGTTGTGGGCATCGACGAGACCGCCGAGCGCAACGGCGTCGATGCGATGCGTCTCTTCCTGCTCTACGTCACGCCGCCGGAAGAGACCAGCAATTGGACCGACGAGGGTATCAGCGGACGCGTTCGTCTGCTCAATCGCATTTGGCGCGCCTGCGAACCGCATGTCGAAGCTGCGAAGAGCGTGCGACTTGCGCTCCCCGACGCGCAGAACGCCGACGAGAAGGCGCTCCTGCGCGCCGTGCATAGCGTGGCCAAGTCAGCCGTCGACGAAACGCTTTCGCGCCGTTTTCACTACAACACGACCATCGCCAAGCTCGACGAGTTGGTCAACGTCATGACCCCGGCTGCCGGCCAGGCGGCCACGCCGGCGTTGCTCTACGCCGTGGCGATCATGCCGCTCTTGGTCGCCCCCTTCGCGCCGCACATCGCCGAAGAGCTTTGGGAACGCTTGGGGCACGACCGCTCCGTGCACCTCGAGCGCTATCCCGAACCCGATGCGGATGCGCTGGCCGTCGAAAAAATCACCGTGGTCGTGCAGGTGAATGGGAGAGTACGCGCACGGATCACCGCCCCTCCCGAGGTCGACGAAACTGCAATAGTGGACCTCGCGATCGCCGATCCGAACGTGCGCGCCCATCTCGACGGCAAGGCAATCGTTAAGCGAATCTACGTTCCCGGAAAGCTGCTCAATTTTGTAGTCGCATGAAGGCCGCGCAGCGAGTGTCGACCGACGTCTGCATCGTCGGCGGCGGACCATGCGGAATGATGCTCGGGGTGCTCCTCGCGCGCGCGGGCGTGGATGCGACGGTGCTGGAAAAGCATCCCGATTTTTTCCGTGACTTTCGCGGCGACACGGTGCATCCGTCGACGCTCGAGCTGCTTTACGAGCTGGGATGGCTCGACGATTTCTTAGCTCTTCCCCACGATCAATTTCAAACTGCCAGCGTCAACATTGCGGGCGAGAGGATCGAGGTAGTCGATCTCTCCCATCTGCGGACCCAGTGCAAGTTCGTTGCGCTCATGCCGCAGTGGGACTTCTTGAATTTCCTCGTCGGACACGGACGCCGTTACGCTAAGTTCCACATGATGATGCAAACGCAAGGCAGCGAGTTGATGGAGAACGATGGCGTCGTCGACGGCGTCCGGGCGAAGACTTCAGACGGTGAGATTGAGATTGCGGCTAAGCTCGTCGTCGGTGCCGATGGGCGTCATTCGACGATTCGGCGCGCCGCCGGTTTCGCCGTACGTGAGCTCGGCGCGCCGATGGACATCCTCTGGATGCGCATCCCCAAGCATTCGGGCGATCCCACGAGGCAGCTTGGGTGGGTGCGGACCGGTCACATGGCGATCTTGCTCGATCGCGGCGATTACTGGCAGTGCGCATACCTGATCGCGAAGGGCTCGTTCGCGACGTTGCAGGCGCAAGGAATTGGAGCATTGCAGCGCGGGCTCGCACAGACCGTGCCGATGCTCGCCGATCGCATCGCCGAGCTGGACGATTGGTCGAAGGTCGCCATGCTCGACGTGCGCGTCGACCGTCTCGAGCGCTGGCATCGCTCCGGATTACTCTGCATCGGCGATGCGGCGCATGCGATGTCCCCGATCGGCGGCATCGGAATCAATCTTGCAATTCAGGATGCTGTTGCGGCGGCCAATCTGCTCGCGGCGCCCCTGCGCGCCGGCGAGAGACCTTCCGATGCGGACTTGCAGCGGGTGCAAGAGCGTCGCATGTTTCCGACCACCGTGACGCAAGCATTCCAAACGTTCGTCCAGGATCGCGCCATCGATCCGTTGCTGCAAGGCACGCCGATCACGGCGCCGCCGCTGGTGGCACGTCTCTTCGATCAGTTTCCATTTCTGCGCCGGCTTCCAGCTCGGCTGATCGGCGTCGGAGTGCGTCCCGAACATATTGGTACTCCCGACGTGTACGCATGACTTGGCGGCTCCGAGCCGAAATCAACGTCGAACCGATCTCTTTACTGCGAGGACGAGCACCATGACGCTTGCAACCTTGACCCGTTACCCATTCGGGCTCGCTGCGCTGACAGCGTTGCTCACGGGATGCGCGGGATCGCCATCGGCGAGCGCGATCGTACCTGGAACGAGTGACGCCAAACACGCCGCTTCCGGAAATCGAACGTTCTTTTACTCCGGTCAAGAGGCGCGGTTCAAAGTACCGGGCGGGGTCACGAAAATTACGGTCGTGGCGCGCGGCGCGGCGGGAGCCGGTTCGACCGGCGGCAAGGGGGGACGCGTCTACGCGGTCATCCCCGTCTCACCCGGGGAGATGCTCTTCGTTACCGTGGGCGGCGCCGGAACGCAGGATAACGGCGGCTTCAACGGCGGCGGCGCCGGGGGCGCCAGCGCTTTTGCGCCCAGCTCGTGTCAGCTCTGCGACGGCCGCGGCGGCGGTGGCGAATCCGACCTCCGGCGCGGGGGCGACGGGCGCGATAACCGCATTCTCGTCGCTGCCGGCGGTGGCGGAGAGGGCGGTTCGGGGTGCCTAAGCTCCAGCTGCTATGAGGGTGGCACCGGTGGTCGAGGGGGCGGCAGCACCGGCGGGGCCGGTGGCTACGCTTCGGGCGGCGGCGGCGCGGGGGGCACGCAATCCAAGGGCGGCGCCGGCGGTGCCGGCGGTAAAGGCCTCTACCCGAGTGACGACGGTTCGCCGGGAAGCACCGGCGGGCTGGCGATCGGCGGTGCGGGTGGTGCGGCATCCGGCTACAGCGGACATGACGGCGGCGGCGGTGGCGCCGGCGCGGGCTACTACGGCGGCGGTGGCGGCGGAGGGGCCGGCGGGTTCCCGTCGCAGAGTTTAAGCGGCGGCGGGGGTGGTGGCGGTTCGTCCTACATCGAGCCGAGCGCGATCAAATTCCATACATGGTCGGGGTGGAAAAATGCCACCGGCAACGGCCTGATCGTCATTTCCTGGTAAGAACGCTTTCGCGTCACGAGCCCTCGCGAGCGAGCATCGCCCGATAGATTTCGCGCACGCGATCGAGCGTATCAATTTCTTGGGGCGGTTTGTCGTCACGAATTCGAACGATGCGCGGAAACCGCAACGCGAAGCCGCTTTCGTGCAAACCGCTCTCCTGAATGACGTCGAAAGCGACTTCTAACACGACCTTCGGCTCGACCGGAATCTCGTGGCGCCGCGCTTTCTCGCGCCGCACCGCGAGCGGCAACGGATGCTCGAGGAACCATGTTGTCAGGCCCGCGATTTCGGCATCGGTCAAGCCGGAGTAGGCTTTGCCGATCGCGACCAACCGGCCGTTGTCGCCCCTCACTGCGAACGTATAGTCGGAAAGAACTCCAGCGCGTTTGCCGTTGCCCCACTCGACCGCAACGACGACCACGTCGAGAGTGGACAACTCGCGCTTGAGTTTGAGCCACCACTTTCCGCGGCGTCCCGGCGCGTAGGGCGAGTCGGCGCGTTTGAGCATGAGACCTTCGTTGCCGCGCGCCCGGGCGGCTTCAAAGCGTGGGTTGACGTCGGCCGCAGCGGCATTGTGTATCGTATCGAACGGCGCGAGCACGAGTGCGCCGCCGGGCTCGAAAAGTTCAACCAGCCGCTCGCGCCGCGAAGCCAACGGTTCGTCGAGCAGCAGTTCGTCGCGCATCGCCAGTAGGTCGAAGATGACGTAGGAAATCGGAACGTCCCGCGTCAGGGCCGCGTCGACCGATTTGCGCGCAAGGCGCGTTTGCAGCGACCGAAAAGGCAGTACTCGGCCGTCGCGCATCGCAACGATCTCGCCATCGAGAATTGCATCGCCGGAAATGGTCGCGAGCGCGGCCGAAACCTCAGGGTACGATGCGGTGACGTCGTTGAGCCGACGTGAGAATAGCCGAACGTTTCCGTTGCGAACGTGCGCTTGCGCGCGGATACCATCGTACTTATCTTCGAGGTGCCAGGTAGCGCCGCTCAGTTCTTTGTAAACGTCGCCGTAGTTCACCGGCGTCGCCAGCATGAATCCGAACGGAGCACCGTACTCCACGCGCAGCTCGCCGAGCGTTCCGTGCTTGGCGGCGAGCGCGACGCCGCCAACGTCGCCGGAGGCCATCGCGCCGCGCCGTACCGCGCCGGCATCGACTTCGAAGGCGCGCGCGATGGCATCGAGGACGAGACCTTCGCGGGATCCCACGCGCAAATCGCCGGTGATGATCTTGACCACGTAGGTCGCCACCACAGGATCGTCACAAGCACGAAAGATTCGTTCGAGCAGCGCCTCGCGGCGGCGGTTCGCGCGCTTTCCCGAGGCCGAGGCGATCTCGCCGAAGAGCGCGTCGAGCGACGCCGGTGTCAAGCGATCGCGAAAAAGCATTGCATCGGCCGGCGCACGCACCAGCGGCGCCAGCGCCGCCCCCAGATCGCCGGTGGCGCGATAGTTCTCCCCCAAGGTCGCGTCGTCAAACTCCCAAACTCGTCGCGCCGCTTGCACGATCGTGCGGCCACCGATGGAGAGCGTGCGACGGTCGCGGGCTGCAAATGGCGTGCCGCTGAAGAAACGGGCGGCCGCAAGCAGATCGGCATCGTCGAGGGAGCGAAAATACTCGGCAAGAAGGGCGATCTTTTCGAGTCTAGCCGGACGCGAGGCGACCTGTTCGGCCGTCGCGGCGAAGCGCTCCATCGAGCTTTTCAGTTCCGGAGCGCAAACCGCTCGAAGTATTCGTACGTCGCGCGAATACCGTCGGCGAGCGTCGTTGCCGGCGACCAGCCGAGTTCGGCGTGCGCTAGGCTCGAATCGAACTGCGCGTCGCGAGCGTCGCCGGGACGCTGGGGCGCACGCTCGATCGGCGCCTCGTAGCCGGCGATGGTCACCAGCGCGCGATAGATCGCGTTGACGCTGGTTTTTGTTCCCGTACCGATCACATACATGCCCCCCGACCCGCGTTCGAGCGCGGCGAGATTCGCCCGCGCGACGTCGGAAACGAAAACGTAATCGCGCGTCTGCTCGCCGTCCCAGTCGATCCGCACCGACTGATGCGCGAGGAACTTGCCGATGAAGATCGCGATGACGCCGGCTTCGCCGTTGGGATCTTGCCGAGGCCCGTAAACATTTCCGTAGCGCAGCGCCGTAAAATCGAGCCCCCGGCTCTCGCGATAGAATCGCAAATAATGCTCGCCGATGAGCTTGGTGATGCCGTACGGCGATGTCGGCCGTTGCGGAGTCGCATCGGTTATCGGCAGACGGTCGGGCGTACCGAAGGTCGCGCCGCTCGAAGCGAACACAATCTTTCGTGCGCCGCAGCGACTCGCGTGCTCCAGCACGTTGAGCAGTCCCACGGCATTCACGTTCGCGTCGTAGATCGGATCGCGGACCGAGATGGCAACGGAGTGCTGAGCCGCGTGATGGCTGACGACGTCGGGTTTGAACTCGGCAAAGACGCGCCCGATCGCCTCGTCGCGGATATCCATGTGAACGAGCGTGACCTCGCTGGGGACGTTCGCGCGCCGTCCGCCCCCGTGCTCCCAGAGTGAATCGACGACGAGCAGGTCATGCCCCGCGGCGAGGTACGCCTCGACGACGTGAGATCCGATGAACCCGGCGCCGCCGGTAACGATAATCCGCACAACGATTCCTTTGCTCCTTACTCTGAACGGCGCGCCATCTCGTCGCAGGTGAGCGGCAGTGCCTTCGTTCGCGCTCCTTCTCTGCGCGCTTGCAGCAGTACTCGGAACGCTCGCCGTGGCGCCGCTGACGTCCGATCTTCGCATCGTCGTTGCCGTGGGTTTCGCGCTTCTCGCCGCGGGCGCGGCGCTGGCGCCACAACGCGTTTTGCTTTTGATTCTCCTTGGAGTGCTGACGCTCGCTGCGGCCAATGCCGCGTTGCGAGGGCGCACTGCCCCTAATATTGCCGAAGCGCGCACGGCGCGCTACGAAGCCACGTTGCTCGACGAAACTCCGGCCGGCGACGGATCGGCAACGGCAACCTTCGCCCTCGATAACGGCCTGCGCGTGCAAGCGCGCCTGCCCGAGGCGCGGTTCGCGCCGGGAGCCCGCGTGGTCGTGCGCGGCCGGCTCGAGCCCTTCGACGAGGCGCGCAACCCAGCCGAGCCCAGCGAGCGGGAGATCGAACGCGAGCGCGGATTCGACGGCCGCCTCGATCGAGCCGTCGTGCTTTCACGCGATGGATCGTCACGTGTCGGTGCGGCCTCATTGCTTGCGAACGCGCATAGGTGGGCGCGCGAACAGCTTGCGGCGCGTCTGGGCGAGCCCGCCGCCTCGGTCATCGCCGGCGAGCTCTGGGGAGAACGCGCTGCATTGCCGCCGCTCCTTCGCAGCGAATTTCAAGAGACCGGCACGGTCCACGTCCTCGTCACCGCAGGTCTGCATCTCGGAGCGGTTGCGGCGCTCTGCACCGCGCTGCTGACCATGCTCGCCCTGCCGCGTTGGATCACCTGCGCGATCGTTATCGCGCTGGTCTGGTGTTTTGTCTGGTGGAGCGGCGCACAACTTCCGGCGATGCGGGCCGCGACGATGGCGACGGCAGCGCTTGCGGCACGCGCGTGCGGTCGAGCGACGTTCTCCTGGAATGCCTTTGCGATCGCGGCGCTCGTCGTGACGTTTTCGCGGCCGGAGAGCGTCGCGACCGCATCGTTCGCCCTCTCCTTTTCGTGCGTCGGCGCAATCTTTGCCTACGCCGGGCCGCTCGAGCGATGGATTGAAACGCGAGTTGCGCTGCCCAATCGCGTGCGCGAAGCACTCGTGCTCTCGCTGGCGACGCAGCTGGGTATCTGGCCGCTCGCCGCGGCGACGTTCTTGCAGTTCACGCCATATGCCGTCGTCGCGAATTTTGCAGTCGTCCCGTGCGTCGCCGCGACGATGGCGCTTGGGGCCGCGCAACTGGGGCTCGCGTGGTGCGCACCCTTCGCTCAGGCGATTGCAAATGTCAATTCATGGCTTCTGGCGTGGATGCTCGCAGTCGTCCAGCTCGTAAGCGAACTGCCCGGCGCGGTGCTCCCAATGACACCCGCGCCCGCCTGGTGCATTACACTCTACGACGGTGCGGTGATTGCCGCGCCGGTGCTTTGGCGACGCTCGACCTTACCCGGAATCAACTACGCGCGCACGTTGGCCATTACCGCGGTGGCGCTGGCAACGATCTTCGTGCTCTGGCCGCCGCGCTCGATCGACGGCCGCTTGCGCGTGACGGTGCTCGACGTCGGCCAAGCCGATGCGATCGTGATCCAAACTCCGCGTGGCCACGCGCTGCTGATCGATGCGGGCGGACGCCTCGAGCGCGGCGGCCAAAGCGGTGCTTCCGTCGCCGAGCAAGTCGGCGAACGCGTCGTCGTGCCGTTTCTTCTGCGTCACGGCCTGCATGCGCTCGACGCCATCGTGCTCTCGCACCCGCACGGCGATCATGCCGGCGGCGTCGCACCGGCGCTGCGGCGATTGCGCGTCGCGGAGTTCGCCGACGGCGGGCAGCGCTACAGCGGTCACGCGTATCAAGATGCACTGGAAACGGCGCGAAGCCAGCGCGTTCCAATCGTCTATCCGCGCGCCGGCGCCGAGTGGCACACGGACGACGGGGTTACGTTGCGCTTTGTCGGACCCTCGCTGCCGTTCATCGCCCGCTCGCGCAACGATATCAACGAAAACTCGATCGCCTTGACCTTGCGCTACGGCTCCTTTTGCATGCTCTTCACCGGCGACGCCGGCGCCGCGGCGGAGCAGCGCTTCTTGGCCGGCAGCGCGGATTTACGCTGCGAGGTGCTCAAAGTCGGCCATCACGGCTCCGCTTACGGATCGACGCCCGCCTTCATCGAGGCGATCCGTCCGAGGTATGCCATCATCTCGGTTGGACGCCACAATTTGTTCGGCCACCCGACGGCGACTACGATTGCGACCTTGCGCCGCGCGGGCGCCCAGATTTATCGCACCGATGAAAACGGGGCCGTTACGGTACTCACCGACGGTCGCAGCCTCATCGTTTCAAGCATGTTCCCTTGAAGCTATGGCAGCTTGGCGTCGGGAATCGCGATGCCGCCGTAACGCTCGAACCATGCGACGGTCGCACTCCACCAAGCAACGACACCCTGGGGGTCGTCGGGCCCGTGTCCGGCTTGCGGATCGGCCAGCATGCGAACCGGCGCGCCGTTCTCGGCAAGCACTTTATAGAATTCGATCGCCTGAACGTATGGAGCGCGCGTATCGCGCAGGCCGGCCAGAATCAGCAACGGGGTATGCTCGCGCGAAACGTAGCTCAAGGGCGATTCTTGCGCGAGCAGCGCGGGATCGGTCGCCGGTTTCGCGCCGAAGAACCGGCGCGTGATGTTGGGACTCTCGGAGAGCGCATACTCCTGCTCGAGATCGGTCACCGGCACTTGAGCGACCGCCGCGCGAAAGCGATCGCTATGCGTGACGATCCATGACGTCAGGTAGCCGCCGTACGAACCGCCCTCGATAAAGGTTCGTTTCGCGTCGCCGACTCCCGATCGCAGCACGGTATCAATACCGGCCAGATCTGCCGACATCGGCACGTCGCCCCAGTTATTCACGATCGCTTTGTACGACCAATCGCCGTAGCCGTCGCTTCCGGGTGGGTCGGGACGAAAGTACGCGTAGCCGTGGCTGGCCAGATATTGCGCGATCGGCGTAAAGCCGGCCGGATCTGCGCACTGCGGACCGCCGTGCGGCTCGACGATCAGCGGTGCCGCCGCGGGCGCTCCGGTTGATGGCAGCGTGAGCAGCCCATGCAGCATGTGACCGGCGCCGCCGTCCCACGTCACCGTTGTCGTCGTTGCAATCGGCAGATCGCCCGGCAGGCTCAAAAGATGAGTGATTTGCCTCGACGCGCCGCCGGGAGCTCGCACGTACAGCTCGGGTAGACGCTGCCCCGTCGTCCAGATGTAGGCCATCGTCCCGTCGCGCGCCAGCGAATACGCAACGAAGGAACCATCATCGGGCGTCAGCGGCTTCGGGGCGCCGGCGCCGCTGGGATCGAGCGCAAAGAGCCGCAACGCCACGCCGTCGAGCAGACCGGCGATCAGCATGCCCGATTGCCAGGTAATCGTTCCCTGCGAACAGCTCCAGAGATCGCGGTCGAGCGCAGCGCTGACGTCGTGCCCGTTGACGAAGACATCTTCGCGCGACGGAAGATTGCCGTCCCATGTATATGTGTACGCAAGAGCGCCGTTCGGGCCAAAGACCGGCGCCGCGCTCTGTGGATAAGCGAAAAACGAATGATTCACGATCTGCGCAAGGCGCCCGTCCCGAACGTTGACCGTCACGTATTGCGCGTGTTCGAAGTCGCCGAAGACCGGCGTCGGCTGACGCACGACTGCGACTCGCGAACCATCCGCCGACCACGATGGATCGTGATCGGTTTGCGGACCGCCGTACGACCAACCGTCGCGAGTAATCTCGTGCTGCCGCCCCGATGCGACGTCGACGATCCAGAGCGAGCGGCGCGGTGGCCGCGTGCCGCGATAATCGCTCTCCGACGTTAGCCAGAAAAGGCGTCCCGCCGGCGCGCCGTCCCGGGCGGTTTCGATCGCGGCAATCGTTCGCCCATCGGGCGACCATGAAAATGCAACGACGTCGCGACCGCCGCTCGGCAGAACCCGGCGGTGCCGGCATTGCGGGTCGGTAATGACGAGCGCGGCCACACCCTTTTGCGGTGCGATCCAGGCGATGCTTTTCGAGTCGGGCGCCCACCGAGGGTGGCTTAAATCCTCCGGCAACGCGCTGCCCGCTCCGGTTGAGATCGTCACGCTTTCGTATCTGGTCGTGAACGCGTTCTTTGCCAGATCGGTTCGATCGATTTCGACGAGCGCAGCGCGTGCATTCGGCGAGAGCTGCACGTCGTCCATAAACGGCGAGTCGACAGCATCCACCAATGTCCACGGGCGCGCTGACGCGGCCGCCGCGGTGACCAGGCCGGCTACTGCCAGCGCGACGATACTACGAGCGAACGACACGTCAGAAAGAGACCTCCAAGCGAAAGCAGGAATGCAAGAGTGCCGATGATGTTCGCGGGGGATGCGAATGAATCACCGACGATTCCGAGCGGCGCCGCTCTGCCGCTCACGACGATGAGCGCGGCCAACAGTACGCCAAAAAGGCTCTCACCGACGATGAGTCCGGACGCGACCAACACCCCGAGCTGCTTCGCGCGCTGCGCGTTGCGTTGGCGCGCCGCCCAACGATTATAGGCCCAGCCCAGTATCGCACCCAGCACGACCGGCGCGGTCGTCGAAATCGGTAAGTAAATGCCCAAGCCGACGGCAAGGGGTGGCAGGGCGAGCTTTTTCGTGCGCAACAATTCGTCGACGCCGACGATGATCGCGCCGAGAATCGCACCCGTGCCGATCAGACGCCAATCGATTTGGCCGCCGATGACGCCCTTTGCCAACGCCGAAATGAGCGTCGCTTGCGGGGCGGGGAGCGGTTGCGCGAGCGCGCTGTGAACCCCGACCGATCCCGCGAAGCCATACGCTCGATTGAGCAAATCCAAGATCGGGGGAATCACGAGCGCGCCGACGACGACTCCGGCCACCAATGCAACCTGCTGGCGCCAGGGCGTTGCATCGACCAGCTGCCCGGTCTTGAGATCCTGCAGATTATCGTTGGAGATCGTCGCGACGCAGAGCAAAACCGCTGTCACCACCAGCGCATACGCAATCATCGGTAACGTCGCGACGTGGACGACGTTACTCCCGACCGCGAGAACGATGAGCGCCGCGCCGATGACCGAGAGAATCGCCAGGCCGGAGACGGGACTATTCGAGGAGCCGATCAACCCGGCCATATATCCGCAGGCGGCGGCGACGAAGAATCCCGCGATGACGACGTAGACTACCGCGGCCAACGTCATTGGAACGACGAGCGCACCAAGCGCGCCCCCCGCAAGAAACCGCCAGAAAAAGAACGCAAGCGGAATCAAACAGAGCACGCTGATAAGCGCAACGATACCGATCGGTAAATCGCGCTCGGTTCGCGCAAGCTCGTCGGGTGATTGACGGCGCCGGCGCGACGCCGCCAGCGCCGACGTTACGCCGAGCAGAACCGGGCGCGCGAGGCGTCCCAGCGACCAGAGGGCCGCGACCCCAATGGCACCGGCGCCGATGAAGCGCACTTGATGCGACCAGACGGCGGTCGCCACGTCGACCGCCGCGCCCGCGGTGGGGTGGAGCGCCGTGAGCACCGGCGTCGCAATGCCCCAAGCAATGAATAAGCCGGCGAAAATCGCCAAGCCGACCGTCAAACCAATGAGCTGTCCCGCGCCGACGAGCGCGAGCGAGAGCGAGAATCCCGCGCCCGTCGTGGCCGCGCCCGCCCTGAAATAGCCAGCAAGGCCGGCGGTAAAGATGCGGGTTGCGACGATCGCCGCGAAGAGTGCCGACGCCACGCTGCCGGCGAGCAGCGCCATCAAGCCGGCCCGATTGCGTTCGGGATCCGAGCGCGTCCCCACCTTGAGAACTTCGGCCGCGGCGACGCCTTCGGGATACGGCAAATCCGAACCCGTCACCAATGCGCGGCGCAGCGGGACGCTGTACATCACGCCCAACACGCCGCCGATGGCGCAGATCGCAAACGATTCGAGAAACGGAAAACCGCTCCACCAGCCGATCATCACCAGCCCCGGCAAAACGAAGATGACTGCCGAGAGCGTGCCGGCGGCCGAAGCAATCGTCTGAACGATGTTGTTCTCGTAAATCGTCGCGTTGCGGAATGCTCGCAGCACCGCCATCGAGATGACCGCGGCGGGAATCGACGAGGCAAACGTGAGGCCGACTTTCAAACCGAGATAGACGTTGGCCGCGGTGAAGACCAGCGTGATCGCACCACCCAGGACGAAACCGCGCACGGTAAGCTCCGCTCGGCGCTCCATCAGCGGCTCTTTGCCCTGCGCCCGCTGTGGCCTTTCGCTTCAGCCAAAACTGCAAAGCCCGCGGCATTTCGTCGCGGGCTTTGGCGTACCGCCGGTCGTGTTCGCCTGTTTGAAGCCCGTGAAAGCCCCCCACCGACGTGTCGTCCGATTCGATCGGCTTCACTCGGATTCGTCGCCTATGGCGACTGATCGTCTACGTGCTTCCGGCCGCGGCTCGATACATGCCGCACTTCATGCTTTGATGAAGTACTTGCATGCTACCAAAGCGGCAATTATCGTTTCAAGACGTCAAACGCTACCTCCACAAGCGTTCCACAAGAATTACGAATTACTCACAGTTTATGGACCGGTTGCATCGTCACCATCGGCGTCGGCGATGACGAGACCATCGGCGAAACCGTCGGCGGCGGCACCGGCTGCGCCCCGGCGACCAGTGTCGTTGTTGCTCCGGCAATGCAGGCGCCGAGAAAAACGATACCGGCAAACCATCGATTCATGGAGACCCTCCTTTGTATGACCTACGCGGCTCGTACCCGCCGGCCAGGACCTTAAACTCCAGCCACGGGCTCCCCGTAGGCGCATGGGTATGATAAAGGGGAGAAGCGGCCTCGAAGCCCGCAATCAACTCAAAAGGCTCATGGGCGTCATCGAACTACCGTATACTCGCAGCATCGCAGCGGAAACCGACCCGATTTTCAAGCGCGTCGAGCACGTAATTCCGCGGGTGGAGTGGCCGCTTCACGCCCCCTACGTAGCTGCCATCAACCATCTGAAGCGAAAACGCAACGCCGTCATTCTGGCACATAACTATCAGGTTCCAGAAATCTTCTATACCGTCGCCGATATCGTCGGCGACTCGCTCGCTTTGGCAATGCAAGCGGCGAAGACGGATGCCGACGTCATCGTGCTCTGCGGCGTCCATTTTATGGCGGAGACCGCAAAACTGGTGAATCCGTCGAAGACCGTGCTGGTTCCCGACCTCAAAGCAGGCTGCTCGCTGGCAGAGTCGATCACCGCGGCGGACGTTCGCCTGCTGCGCGAAAAATATCCGGACACGCCGATCGTGACCTATGTGAACACCTCGGCCGAAGTCAAAGCCGAATCCGACGTCTGCGTCACCAGCGGCAACGCTGTCGCAATCGTCGAGGCGCTCGGCGCGCCGCGCGTGATTTTTCTGCCCGACGAATATCTTGCCAAGTACGTGGCCTCCAAGACGCGAGTCGAAATCATCGCCTGGAAAGGCCACTGCGAAGTCCACGAACGATTTACCGCCCACGACATCCGCCGCTTCCGCGAGGGCGACCCGTCGCTCGTGGTTCTCGCGCATCCCGAGTGCCCGCCCGACGTCTTAACCGAAGCCGATTACGTCGGCTCGACGCAAGGCATGACCGATTACGTCGGCCGACTCGCAGAGCACCAAAGCGACGCGAAACGCGCGCCTCGCGTCCTCTTGATGACCGAGTGCTCGATGGCCGACAATGTTTCGGGCCGCTATCCTAGCGTGGAGTTCGTTCGACCGTGCAACCTTTGCCCGCATATGAAGCGCAACACGTTGCCGAAGGTACTGCACTCGCTCGAAGCGATGGAATACGAAGTGACGATCGATCCTCAGATTGCGCAGCGCGCTCGGCGCGCCGTGGAGCGAATGCTCGACTACAGCCGTCAGTTGCGCGACTGAAATGGCGCCGCTCGAAGCGCACCGCAGCGATGCACTCGTCGTCGGTGCCGGCATCGCGGGTTTGATCGCCGCGTTGAAATTGCGTCCCGCCGCCGTGACCGTACTCTGTAAGACGCGCCTCGGCATGGGGGCCGCGACGGATTGGGCTCAAGGCGGGATCGCCGCGGCCATCGGCAAGGACGATTCGCCGCGGCTGCATGCGATCGACACGCAGCGTGCCGGCGCCGGCATTAGCGATCGCAAGATCGTCGAGATCTTGGCGCGCGACGCACCGGCCCGCGTTGAAGAGCTCCTGGAACTTGGGGCTGCATTCGACCGAAACGAAGGCGGGGAACTGGCACTGGGGCGCGAGGCCGCGCATCAGCGCCGGCGGATCGTCAAGGCCGGCGGCGATGCGACGGGCCATGAGATTCTCAAAACCCTCATCGAGGCGGTGCGCGCGAATTCGTCGATCACGGTTCTGGAGAACGTTACGGCGGAGGATCTGATCGTCAAAGACGGTCGCGCCTGCGGCGTCTTCGCGCGCGAGAACGGCGGCGAGCGCGTCGCCGTGACGGCACGCGCCGTCGTTCTTGCGACCGGCGGCATGGGACGGCTCTATCGCTGCACGACAAATCCCGTCGAAGCGACGGGCGACGGCATCGCGATGGCGGCACGCGCCGGCGCGTTGCTCGCCGATATGGAGTTCGTCCAGTTCCATCCGACCGCGCTCGCGATCGGCCGTGACCCGATGCCGCTCGTCACCGAAGCCGTCCGCGGCGAAGGAGCGATTCTCGTCAACGATCTCGGCGAACGTTTCATGCTCGGCATTCATTTCGATGCGGAGCTGGCGCCCCGCGACGTGGTCGCGCGTGCCATTTTCGAACAGCAGCAGCGCGGCCGAACCGTGGGCCTCGATGCACGCGCCGCCATCGGCGCGAAGTTTCCGGTCGCCTTTCCGACGGTATTTGGATTCTGCATGGCCGCGGGCATCGATCCGCGCGTGCAGAACATCCCCGTCGCTCCGGCAGAACATTACTTGATGGGCGGCATCGCCGTGAATGAATGGGGACGCACGTCGCTGGAAAATCTCTGGGCCTGCGGTGAAACCAGCGCGACCGGCGTGCACGGGGCGAATCGCCTCGCGAGCAACTCGCTGCTCGAAGCGCTCGTGTACGGCACGCGCGTGGCCACCGACATCGCCGGGACGCACCGTCGTTGGCGTCCTATCTCTGCCGATCCGAATGTCGTGCAAGCCGCCCGTTGCGCGCAACGTCCGACGCCGACGACGGCGGCGCAGGCACTCAGCGACGTGCGCAACGTCATGTACTCCAACGTCGGATTGCTTCGTGAAGAGTCGGGGCTGCTGGAAGCAATCGCGCGCATCGCCGAGCTCGCCGCCGCCTTTGGCGACGCCCCCGGCGAACTGCGAAATCTTCTGGTAGTCGGCGAGCTCATTGCGCAAGCCGCATTAGCGCGCCGCGAGAGCCGTGGGAGTCATTTCCGCAGCGACTATCCCCAGAGCGATGATGCCTTTGCGAAGCGTTCGTTCACCCGGCTACGCAGCGTCGCCTGAGCTCGTGGCCGCGTCGGTCGTTCGCGCGGCATTGCTCGAAGACATCGGCCGTGGCGGCGACCTCACGACCGATGCCATCGTCGAAACGCACCGCACGGCGACCGCGCGCATCGTCGCTCGCAGGCCCGGCGTCGTCGCGGGATTACCCTTCGCCGCGCTTGCGTTTCGCCTGCTCGACGACGGCGTCGAAATCGACGCGCGCATCGGCGAAGGCGGCCGCATCGGTGCCGGCGGCGTGGCCGCGCAGATTGCCGGCCCGGCGCGCGCGATCTTGACGGGAGAACGCACCGCCCTCAATTTGCTTTCGCGCCTTTCGGGAATCGCGACGGCGACCCGCACGCTCGTCGATCTCGTTGCCGGCACGCGTGCGAAGATTGCCGACACGCGCAAGACGACCCCGGGATTACGCGCCCTGGAACGCTACGCCGTGGCCTGCGGCGGGGGAAGCAACCATCGCTTCGGTCTCGATGACGCCGTGCTGATCAAAGACAATCATCTTGCGCTCGCGGGCTCGGTTCGCGAGGCGATCGAGGCGGCCCGCGCTCGCGTCGGGCACACGGTCAAGATCGAAGTCGAAGTCGAGAGTTTCGATCAACTCCGCGAAGCGCTCGCCCAACCGATCGACGCCGTGCTGCTCGACAATATGACACCCACGCAACTGGTCGAAGCCGTGCGCCTCGTTGACGGGCGCGTCGCGACCGAAGCGAGCGGCGGCGTCACCGAAGCGAACGTCGTCGAGATTGCGCGCACCGGCGTCGACGTCATCAGCGTCGGCTGGCTGACCCACAGCGCGCCGGCGCTGGATTTCAGCTTAGAGATGGCCGTGAGCTGAGGGTCGCTTAGCGATACGAAACGAGCGCGAACGCAACGAGCGCGCCGACAGCAATGACGAAGAGCGAGATGATGTAGGCCGTGACGCTCGACAGCGTCACGACTCGTCCTTCGCGCAACCCGCGATCGGTCCGTGCGTATCGCCACGCTCCCAGCAGGGCGACGACGATGCCGAAGGCCGCCATGCCGGTACCAAAAGCCGCCGAGAGGCTTGGTTCGGGATTCGAACTGTGGACGATCGCTGAGAACTCGCGCGCGAAGAGAGAAAACCGCGCGATGACAAATCCGAACGCGATAAAGGCCAGCGCAGTCCTAATGTATGCGAGATACGTGCGCTCGTTGGCAAGGGTATCGGTTGCGCGAATCGGGTCCGGCATGACCCCTTGGGCGTTAGGCGAATCTTCGTCGAACCATGTCAGCGCAACCAAAGGATTCGGCTCCGGCCAATCCGGCACAAGCCAGCCACGACTTCGAACCGCCGCAGGCGCTCGTTGATTTTATGGCGACGGGCTGGGAGGAGCGTCCGGTTCCGCAGGAAGTTCAGGCATATGCAGATCGATTCGCGCAACGACGCGCCGAGTTGTCGCAAGCCTATCCGGGAACGTATCTACTCATCCCCGCCGGTAAGGAGCGAGTCCGCGCCAACGACACGTCGTTCCGGTTTCGGCCCTCGAGCGACTTCGCGTATCTGGTCGGCGTCGGCGAACCGGGTTCCGTGCTCGTTCTCGAGCCCGCTGGAGCGGGCCATCGCGCATTGCTCTTCGTGCGCGCACACAATCGCGGCACGCGAGACTTCTTCGCCGATCGCGTTAACGGCGAGCTCTGGGTCGGCCGCCATCGCGGCGTTACGGAGAGCGAAACGTATTACCGTGTCGATGAATGCCGCCCGCTCGCGGCCCTTCGTGAATACCTCGACGAACTGCGCACCGGCAAGTACCCACTGCGTCTCGCGCGCAGTCACGACGTCGAGATCGACCAGCATTTCAGCGAGAGCGAGGGCGACGCCGAGCTGGCCGAGCGTCTTGCTGAGATGCGGCTCATCAAGGACGACCACGAGCTCGCCGAACTTCGCAACGCGTGCGCGATTTCGAAGCGTGCCTTCGCCGATGCGATTCGCGCGATGCGCACGGCTGCAAGCGAACGAGCTATCGAGGGCGCATTTTGGAACCGCGCTCGCATTGAAGCCAACGACGTCGGTTATCTGACGATCGCGGGCGCCGGCCCCCACGCTTGCACGTTGCATTGGGATCGCAACGACGGCCCGCTGCATGCGGGTGACCTCCTGTTGCTCGACGCCGGCGTGGAGTGCGACTCCCTCTATACGGCCGACATCACGCGAACTCTGCCGATCGACGGCCGGTACTCGCCCGAACAGCGTCAGATCTACGATCTGGTTTGGGAAGCGCAACGCGCCGGCATCGAGGGCGTGGCTGCCGGAAATGATTTCCTCGAGCCGCATCGCCGAGCGATGCGCGTCCTTGCCGAAGGCTTGGTCGAACTGGGAATCCTCAAAATGTCAGTTGAGGAAGCACTCGATCCAGATCATCTCTACCACCGGCGTTACACCCTTCACGGCACGAGCCATATGCTCGGCCTCGACGTGCACGATTGCGCCGACGCTCGCTCGAGCGAATACCGCTACGGCAAGTTGCGTGACGGAATGGTTCTCACCGTCGAGCCCGGCCTTTACTTTCAGCCCGACGATACGACCGTACCGGAGCGCTTTCGCGGCATCGGCGTACGAATCGAAGACGACATCGCCGTTACCGGCGGCGCACCAGAGAATCTTTCGGCGAGCCTACCCGCTCGCGCCGACGACGTGGAAGGTTGGATCGCCGAGATTTGGGATGCGCCGAGGTCAGACGGTCGGCATGACCGACGTTCCGGGTGAAGCGGGAGGTATGGTGCGCGAACCGGCCATGCCCTGAGCCGCCGCGAGTTGATCTTCGATCGGCCAACGCCCAAACGCCAGAATAATCATACAGATAATCGGCCCGATACCCGGGATAAAGTTGAGCAGCGAAAGCGCGCCGTTGTAGCCCGCCTTGGCAAAGATGCGCCAGTAGACCCAAATCGAGAAGACGATGAGGGCGACGATGACGATGAAATAGACAAAGGCAAAGGCCGCTATCGCACTTGTCGCAGCTGCGGAACTCCGGTCCATTCTCTCCAATCCTCCTCCGCGCCGACCGGCGCGTCAATGAACCGTTCAACCGCGCGGCGGTGAGCCCCAGCCCGATTGAACGTAGGTGCCGTCAACGACGATGACGGGAACCGTCGGATCGCCGCCCGTGTACGCGAACATCCGTTGACGCACGTTGCGATCGTTCTGCGCATCGTACGTCGCGTACGGCGTTCCGCTCGCGTCGTAGTGCGCGATCGCGCGCTGGCAGTAGGGGCAGCTCGGCGAAATGAAGAGCTCGAGCTTGGCCCCCGGAGGTATGTGCTCGACGTCGAAGGCTCGCGCCATGCCGCTGGTCTTCGTACCGACGCCGCTTGGCAACCTGCGCGACGTGACACTTCGCGCGCTCGACGCGTTGCGCGAAGCCGAATTGATCGTTGCCGAGGATACGCGAGTAGCGCGCAAGTTGCTCCGTGGCCTCGGCATCGAAGGTCGCGAGATTTGGAGCTATCGCGAGCAGAACGCCGACCGAATCGTGCCACAGATTCTCGAGCGCGCGCGCGCGTCGTTCGTCGCCGTCACCAGTGACGCTGGAATGCCGGGCATCTCCGATCCGGGCAGCGAGTTGATTGCGGCGGCACGCGAGGCCGGCCTTGAGATCGACGTCTTACCCGGGCCGAGCGCGGCGACGGGGGTCGCGCTGCTCTCCGGGTTTTCGTTGAGCCGCTTCGCCTTCGAAGGTTTTCCGCCACGGACGCGCGCCGCGCGCCGCGCGCGCTTCGCGCAAGCTTTGGGAGCGAACGCGACGACGATTTGGTATGAATCTCCGCATCGTGTCGCCGCCGCCTTAAGCGATCTCGCCGCCGTGGCTCCCGACGCGCGCGTCTTCTTCGTGCGCGAATATACAAAATTGCACGAACAGCGGCTCACTGGGACTCCCGAGCAAATCGTTCGCGAGCTCCCGCAGCCCGTGCGTGGCGAGGTTGCATTTGCGGTAGCCCCGTATCGGGCGGCGCCCGCCGCGCCCTCGTTCGAGGCAACGGAGGCCGCGATTGACCTCATGCTCGCCCAAGAGCAACGGCCGCGCGACATCGCGAAGCGACTTGCGGCGGCGGGCGCGGGCGATCGCCGAGCGCTTTACCTTCGCGCAACGGCGCGGAAGGCGCATCAGAAAGGTCCGATTAAGGAACCGTCGTAGCCATGGAGCGCGCCTACTATGTAACCACGCCGATCTATTACATCAGCGGGCAGCCGCACATCGGTCATGCCTACACGACGATCGTCGCCGACGTGCTGGCGCGCACGGCACGCACGTTTACGCCGACATTCTTTCTAACCGGAACCGACGAGCACGGGCAGAAGGTCGCGAATGCCGCCGCGGCGGCCGGAAAGTCTCCGCAAGAATGGACCGACGAGCTCGTTCCTCGCTGGAAGGAGCTCTTTGCCACGTACCACGTCGAGTACGACGACTTCATTCGCACGACGCAGCCCCGTCATATTGAGAAGGTTCGGCGCGTCTTCGATCGTTTGCGCGAGCGCGGCGACGTCTATCGAGGAAAGTACGAAGGCTGGTATTGCGTCCACGACGAGACCTTTTGGCTCGAATCGAAGCTCGTCGACGGCCGATGTCCGACCTGCGGCCGCGACGTGCAATGGATTTCCGAAGAAGACTGGTTTTTCCGGCTCTCGGCCTACCGCGATCGTTTGCTCGAGCATTTCGAGAGCCACCCGCACTGGGTGCAACCGCCGAAAGTCTATAACGAGATGATGGCGATTCTGCGCGAAGGTCTCGACGATCTTTCGATCTCGCGAACGAGTTTTGATTGGGGCGTGCCGATTCCCGGGGGCGGCGTGATTTACGTTTGGCTCGACGCTCTGCTCAACTATATTACCGCCATTGGGTGGAGCGAAGACGAAGCCCGGTTTCACCGCTACTGGCCGGCCAACACGCAGTTGGTCGGCAAGGAGATCGCGCGCTTTCATACGATCATCTGGCCCGCGATCTTATGGGCCCTGGACGAAGCCGCGCCAGGCCTGGTCTTTGCCCACGGCTGGATTACGGTCGACGGACAAAAAATGAGCAAAAGCCTCGACAATGCAGTCGATCCGTTCTTGCTGGCGCAGCGCTTCGGTGCCGATGCGATGCGATATTTCTTGCTTCGGGAAGCGCCCTTCGGCAGCGATTTCTCGTATTCCGAAGCGAAAATCGTGCAGCGACGCAACAGCGATTTGGCCAACGATCTCGGCAATCTCTTGCAGCGAACGCTCGCGATGCTGCAACGCTATCGCGAAGGAATCGTCCCGGAGCGGGGGCCGAGCAACGATTTCGCGCGGCGTTTTGGCGAACTGGGAGCGACGGTTCGCGAGCGAATTCTGAATCTACGTTTTCGCGAAGCGCTCGACGCGGTTTGGGAGCTCGTCACCGCGCTCAATCGCCGAATCGACGAACGCAAACCCTGGGAGCTGCACAAACGCGACCAAACCGAGGAACTCGACGCGGTCTTGTACGACCTCTGCGAGGGACTGCGCTGGATCGCGATCTTGCTCCACCCGTTTATGCCGGAGCGGATGGGCGAGATGTGGCAGCAGATCGGCAGCCCGGGACGGATTGATGACGATTGGTCCGCCTCGCTTCGCACGTGGGGAGGTTTGGCGCCCGGTATTTACGTCAAGCCGGCGGCGCCGCTCTTTCCCAAACTCGAGCTCGACCTTGCCCCCCCGCCATGATCGATACGCACTGCCATATTCACGATCGGAAGTTCGACGACGATCGCGATCGCGTCGCGGTGCGTGCCGCCGAGGCGGACGTGACGGCGATGCTCACCGTTGGGGAAGATGTCGACGACAGCCACATGGCCGCAGCGGTCGCGGAGCGCTATGAGATTTTCGCAGCCGTCGGCATCCATCCGCACGAAGCAAAAAACGCGCCCGCCGACATTGCCGCCGCGTTAGGGCCATTGCTGAAAATGCCGCGCGTCGTGGCCATCGGTGAAACGGGGCTCGATTACTATTACGAGCATAGCCCTCGGCAACGACAAGCAGAGGTCGTGCGCGACCAGGTCCGGCTCGCGCGGGAAACGGCCTTTCCCGTCGTCTTCCATCAACGCGACGCCTTCGATGACTTCGTGGCCATATTGCGCGAAGAATGGAGCCGCGACATGCGCGGGGTGGTGCACTGTTTCACCGGAAACGCACGCGAGGCACGCGCCCTCGTCGACGAGTTTGGGCTTTTCCTCGGTATCGGCGGCGTGTTGACGTTTCCGAACGCGAGCGATCTTCGCGACGCGGTCCGGACGGTTGGGGCGAATAACCTCGTGCTCGAAACCGATGCTCCGTATCTCGCACCCGTACCGATGCGCGGCAAGCGCAACGAGCCGGCGTTTATCGCGCATACGGCGGCGAGGCTCAGTGAGGTACTCGGGATTTCCCTGGCCCAGTTAGTAGAAACGACCGATGCAAACGCGGTGAGGCTCCTGCGGATCTAAATAAATCTTTCAATTCGATGTTGCCGGCGCCAGCTCGTGCGCGCGTCGCCACTCCGATTCCAAACGAGCGCGGACGGCGCGTACGATGTCGGCGTCGCCGGTGCAGAGTCCCCAGTCGGGACCGTCCGCGGCGGGGGCAGCGAGGGTGGCGTTCGCGGAACCCAACCACGCCCGGTCTCCGGCGACGGCGAGCTTCTCGGAATCGCTGCAGACTCGAACGCGCACTCCCTTTGCGGTTAACGCTTCGAGAATCGCGAGTTCCCGTCGGTTGCCGCGCAGTTCGCGTTCGCAAACCAATAAACGCGGCGCGTCGGCGCCCATCGTTTTCAGCTCGCTATAGACGGCGTTGCAACAGCCGAACGATTCGCTCTCGACGATGACCTCGTCATCGCGCCGCGCGCCATCGAGAAGTCGGCGCTCGTATTCCAGCGCTTCATGCTTGATCTGCGGAATCGTGGAGGCATCGGCGGCATCGTCATCGCGCAGTATCAGGTCGCCGGGCCGCCAGTTCTTTTCATCGAGATAGAGCGTCCCATCGGTCACGATTTCTTTGGCATGGAGCGGATGCTCCAATGCCGCGTTCGCGCCCGCGCGACGAAGCTGCGAGGCGACCTTTCGGTTCTCGGTGGCGAGGTGACCCGCGTTATAGGGAGTCTCCTCGAGGTGAACCGCGACGTGGGCGCCGCGGCGAGCCGCCGTTTCGACGGCGCGCAGGACCGGGCCGGACAACGTATACGCCTCTACGTCGATGCGGGCGGCTCGAGCGAGCGCTTGCAGAAGCTCGGCGCTGGAACTCAATGCGAGCATGACCTAGCCATCACGACGCCGCCAGAGCGCGACTAGGGCGAACCGCGCGCCAGGGGGAGAGCGGCGCGGTACTTGGAAGCAGCCGTATCGCAATGAACTCGGCGGCGAAGGATCCTCTCTTCAGCGACACTCGGCGTAACTCACCGTCGTCGAAGGGGGCGTTCGTACGCGAGATGTTCGGGCGCATCGCGCCGCGTTACGATCTGGCAAACCGCGTGCTCACCGCCGGCCTCGACGAACGGTGGCGGCGGCGTGCGATCCGCCTCTTGGCGGCGCCGCGTGGCGGCCGGATTCTCGACTGTTGTTGCGGCACCGGCGACCTGGTTTTCGGTCTCTTGCGAAGCGATCCGACGCTCGACGTCGTCGGGCTCGATTTCTGCCGGCCGATGCTCGATCGCGCCGAACGACGGGCGCGCCGGGAAGCTCGCGGAAGCGCCCGGTTTATCGAAGGCGACGTGATGGGGATGCCGTTTGAGGACTCGAGCTTCGATGGCGCCACCATGGGCTTCTCGCTGCGCAACGTGGTCGACGTGGACGCGACCCTGCGTGAGATGCTGCGCGTCCTGCGTCCGGGCGCGCGTTTCGTCAGCCTCGACGTGACCAAAGCGCCGAACCCCATCTTCAAACGATGCTTCGATCTCTACTTCTATCGCGTCGTTCCGCTGGTTGGCGGAATCGTCGGCGGCTCGAAAGCAGCGTACGCGTACCTTCCGAATTCTCTGACCCATCACCCCGCCGCACCCGAGTTGCGCGAGCGATTTTCGCGCGCAGGTTTCGAAGATGCGGGCTACGTTTCATTGATGGGGGGATCGATCGCCGCGCACTTTGGAACGAAGCGATGAAGACCGCCGACGCGATCGGCGCGAACGCCGACGAGCTGCACGCGCTCGTCGAAAAGTTCTTCGCGGCGACCTTTACCACCGATAATCCGATCGTCACGGAGGCCATCAAGCGGATGCTGGCCGCAGGCGGGAAACGCTTGCGTCCGCGCATCACGCTGCTGGCCGCGCAAGCCTGCGGCGGGAGGGCCCTCGAGCACCTTCACCTTGCCGCCTATATGGAACTCATCCACGTCGCGACCCTGATTCATGACGACGTGGTCGATAATGCCGCGACCCGCCGCGGCGTCAATGCGACGGCGGTCGATTATGGCAATCGCGTCAGCGTGCTGGCCGGGGATTATCTCTTCGCCTGGATCTTCAAGAATGTCACCTTCAACTACCCGGCCCCGATTCCCAATCTGCTTTCAGCAACGTTGGCCGACATCTGCGACGGCGAGGTCTTGCAGCTTGCGGCGCTGCGGAATCTCGATCTGCCGCTCGCAGCGTACGTGGAGATCGCGCGGAAGAAGACGGCGTCGCTCTTTGCCGTCTCCGCGCAGTGCGGCGCGATCATGGGCGGAGGCCAATCGCACGAAGTGACCGCGCTGCACCGCTTCGGCGAGGCGTTCGGCGTCGCGTTCCAAATGAAGGACGACCTACTCGACATGACGGCCGACGAACGCTCGCTCGGCAAGCCGGCCGCAAACGATCTCGGCGAACGCAAAACGACGCTCCCACTTATCGCCGCGCTCGCTGCGGGTAACGGCGGCTTTCGCGCGCAGGTGCGACACTTCTACGACGCCGACGAGAATGACGCAATTCCGGCGATCGTCGACGGCATCGAGCGCGAAGGCGGCCTGGCAGCTACGCGAGCGCAGATCGATCGCTTCGCCGACCAGGCCAAGGCCGCGTTGGAGCCGATTGCGCAAGGAGCGGCGAAGAGAGAGCTGATCAAACTCACGGAGGCCCTACAATCATGACGATGCATCCGCTTCTCGCATTCATCGACGCGCCGATCATCATCGGCATCCTGGTCGTCGGTGCGCTGCTCTTCGGAGCGGACAAACTGCCGAAGCTGGCACGCAGCGCCGGTCAAGCGAAGAAAGAGTTCTTGGTCGGTCAGGCCGAGGCCGATGAAGCGGCGGCAAGAGCGCGCGAGGAAGCTCGTCTGCGCGCCGCGGCGCAGCATGCCGACATCATGGATAACGTTGAAGCCGGAGCGATCGGAGGCGAGTCCATTCCGCCTCCAACGCCTGGCCGCGGAACGCAATCATCCTAAAAGCCCCCCCGTCTCCCGTTGAGGAGGCGCAGTGGGATCAAAAGGAGATGCCGTTTACGGAGCACCTGCGGGAGCTCCGTAATCGTCTGTTGATCGCGCTTGGGACGGTCGGCGCCATCGCCGTCCTCCTCTTTTGGCCCTCGCAATTCGCTATCCGCTGGATGATGCACGAGTACTTCGGCGGCATCGAGCTGCACGCGTTCGGTCCGGCCGACGTTATCTTCACCGAGTTCAAGTTTTCCGTCATCGGCGGGATCATCGTCGGCCTTCCGCTCCTGCTCCAACAGCTCTGGCTCTTCGTCGTGCCCGCGATCCATCCGCGAACGCGCCGCATGGTCTATGCGTTCATTCTCCCGTCGCTGCTGCTCGCCGCGCTGGGCCTCGCCTTTGCGCACTTCGTCGTGATCCCGCGCGTCGTCGCCGCGCTCATTCACATCACCGACGCCGTGGCAACGCCAACGTTTGGCGTTGCCTCGACGTTGAACTTCGTTATGATCCTCTTTGCGCTCTTCGCGATCATCTTTCAGACGCCGATCGTGCTGGTGGGCATGGCGCGGCTCGGAATCGTGAGCGCGCAGTCGCTGATGCATTACCGCCGCCATGCGTTCTTTGCGTTCTTCATCGCAGGCGGCATCGCGGCGCCCGACGGGAATCCGCTGACGATGGCCCTCCTTGCGCTTCCAATGTACGTGCTCTACGAAATCTCGATCTGGGTAATTCTCCCCCTCGAGCGGCGCTGGTCGCGATGACCGCCGCGCGCGCGTTCTACGGCGAGTTCGTTCGCACGTTCGGGAACGTGCTTTTCGCAGTCTCACTCTTCGTTACGTGGGGCTTGCTGACGCTGGTCGGCGTTATCATCGACCAGGGTCACGATGCCGGCTTTTACTTCCAAATCTACGCCGCGCCGATTGCGCGCGCGATCCTGCGTTTGAGCTTGGACAACGTGTACCACTCGCCGTGGTACGTCGGTATCATCGGGCTGATCTTACTTTCGCTGGCGGTCTGCACGTTCAAGCGCGTGATTCCCGCACGGCTTCCGCCGCTGCGGCCGGTCAGCGTCGAAAAAATTCCACTGCACGGCACCTTCGACGCCGCCGGCGATCCGGCGACGGTGCGCCGGCGATTAACGGAGTTGCTAACGGCACGCGGCTGGCGAATTCGCGAACGTATCTTCGGCGGTATCGAGTGGAGCTTTGCCGACAAGCATAATTGGGCGCGTCGCGGCGTGCTGGTAGCGCACGCCGGATTCGTGATCCTCGCGGCGGGAACGACTCTCTATTGGGCACGCGGCTTCTCGGGCGACCTGGCGGTACTCACCGGCCAGACCTCGCAGGTCGAGCGGACGCACGCGCTCATTCGGCTCGATCGTTTTGGATACAAGATCGCACCGATCATGACGAAGAGCGGGATGGTCTATCAACCGATCGAGTACGTTTCGCACGTTACGGTGGTTGGCAACGACGGAATCCCCAGACACTTGATCGTACGGGTGAATCATCCCATCGACGTTGACGGCACGCTCTACTATCAAGCGAGTTACGGTTTCGGCATGCGATTTCTCATGACTCACGACGGCCGCCCCGATGCCGCGCTCTCCAACAAGACGTTTCTCGAAGGCGACTCCTTCGATCTGCCCGGTACGCAGCGAACCCTCGCGTACGAACGCTTTGCGCCGACGGTCGACAAGCAGAGCGGCATGCCAACCGCCGATCCGCGCGTCAACGACCCCGCGGTCGTGCTGGCCGCCACCGAGGACGGCAACGCGCTCGGCGAGGTCCTCGCGCCGTTAGGCTCCGCGATCGATCTCGGCGACGGGTGGCGAGTGACGCCCAAGCGCTACGTCCTCTACAGCGGATTTCAATATCGGAACGATCCAGGCGTTCCGCTGGTCGGCATCGGTGCGTTCGTGCTGCTTGCGGGCCTGATCATCTCGTTCTATTTTCTTCCGGCGCGCCTCTATCTGCGGGTCGACGAGATCGCGCCCGGACGTTCTCGAGTCGGTGCCGCTGCAACGACGGTCAAGGGATACGACGTGTTTTCGAGTGAATTCAACCGGCTGATGTCCGCGCTGAACTCCTGCGCATGCCGCTAGACGAGCTTCTCATCGCGATCGCCTTGGGCGCGTACACGCTGGGCGCCCTTGCGCTGTTGCTCTACTTCTTTACGCGCGACGACGCGCTGTTGCGGGCCGGGATTCCACTCGCGATCGTCGGGTGCGTCACCCAGTTCGTGCAACTCATCGCTCGTTACGAGCTGAGCCACGTCTGGCCACTGCTCAACCTGTACGGATCGCTCTCACTCTTCTCGGCAATGTCGGTCGCGATCTATATCGGCTTCGCGTTTCGATACCGGCTCTGGTTTGCCGGCGGCTTCGTGCTCGCGCTCGCCGGAATTTTTCTCGCGTACGGCGTTACTTGGTACGAAGGAACCATGCCGCCCGTGCCCTCGCTGCAATCCTATTGGGCGAAGATTCACGTGCCGATCGTCGTATCGTCGTACGCTGCCTTTCTGGTAGCCTTCGTCTTTTCGTCGATCTACCTGCTCAAGTACTATGCGGGGCGCCGCGTCGCCGTCGGAGCGCAGGACGATACCGCGGCGCGGCGCTGGTTCGACGCATTACCGAGCCTGCCGCAGCTCGACGTCGTCGTGTACCGTGCGGTCGCGATCGGTCTTCCCCTCATCACGGTCGGCATCATCACCGGGGCGATGTGGGCAAAAGAGTCCTGGGGCGCGTACTGGCAGTGGGATCCGAAAGAGACCGCGGCGCTCTTCTCGTGGATCATCTACTTAGCATACATGCATCTTCACACCCGGCACGCGTGGCGCGGTCTGCGCACGAACTGGGTAAGCGTGATCGGCTTCGTCTCAATTATCTTCTGCTACCTGGGCGTCAACATTTGGATTTCGGGTCTTCACAGTTATAAGGTCTGAGCAAGCTCCGACTTCTGTCCTGGCGGCCGAGAGAGGGCAGGTTTACCATACCGGCAAATGAGGCTGCGACCCGCAGTGGCGCTTCCCGTGGAGAACGAGTGTGTCCGATTCGAATGCCGACGCATCGCAGAGCGTTCAACGTAGAGTTGTAAGTCCGTACGACGCTCCGCAGAGCGAGGACGAGATAACGCGTCGCCGTTTTATGGCAAACGCGACGTTGACGATCGGCGGCCTGGTGGGCCTCACGCTCGCCGTGCCGATTGTCGGTTCACTGTTGCCGCCCCGAAGCTCGGCCGCTGGGAGCTGGTCGCCGCTGAGCGCTCAAGAGCTCGACCTGCTGCAAAAGGCAACTTCCAAGCCCGTCAAATTGACGTTCACCTTGAAGTTCGTCGACGGTTATCTTCCGGAGCAGTCGGTTCCCGAATACTGCTGGGGCATTCGGGTCGACAACAACGAGAAGTTTATGGCCGCGCGTCCCGACATCTTTACCGGGCCGTCGGGGAAGGCCGACGTGCCGTTCGACGTGGTCAATATGGGTTTTGTCATCTTCAGTCCGATCTGCCCGCATCTCGGCTGCTACTATAGTTGGAGCGAGGCGCAGAACAAGTTTATGTGCCCCTGCCACGGCTCGCAATATACGTTCGACGGCACCCATATCGCCGGCCCGGCGCCGCGCGGACTCGATCCGCTGCAGCTGCGCGAGCAGAGCGGCACCGCCGAGGTGATGTGGATCGTCTATCAGTCGAACACCCCCGCGCGTATCGTCGTGTCGTATCAGGCATAAGCGATGCTGAACTGGATCGAAAAGCGCACCGGCTTCGTTTCGCTGGGCAAAGACTTCCTCACCGAAGACGTGCCGGGCGGCGCGAGTTACTGGTACGTTTTCGGAAGCGCGACACTCTTCGCGATGACGGTGCAGATCGTCACCGGGATATTTCTGACGTTCTTCTATGCGCCGTCGGCGGCGACGGCGTGGGAATCGACGCGATCGATCTATTTAAATCCATACACCCATTTCTTGCTGGCGGTCCATTATTGGGGCGCCTCGGCAATGATTGCGCTGGTCTTCCTTCACTTGCTCCAGGTGCTCATTTTCGGGGCCTACAAAGCGCCGCGCGAGCTGCAGTGGGTCGTCGGCGTGCTCTTGCTGCTCGTCACCCTCGTGCTGGGGTTAACCGGTTATCTCTTGCCGTGGGATATGGATGCGTACTTTGCCTCGCAGGTGTCGCTCAATATCGTGGGTCTCGCCCCCATCGCGGGTCCTGTGCTGCAACATATCGCGCAGGGCGGCGGAAGCATGGGGACCGCGACCATCAATCGTTTCTTCGGGTTGCACGTCTGGCTCATGCCGGCGGTGTTGGTCGGGCTCGTCGGCGCGCACCTGACGATTTTCCGCCATAACGGGGCCGCCGGTCCGGTCGTCGACGATCCGCGTACGGTAAAACTCGGCCGCTTTTGGCCGGATCAGTTTTTCATGGACGGCGCGTTCTCGTTTATCATTTTTATCGTCATCTGTTTTTTGGCGTTCGTCGCACCGCCGTATCTCGATCAGAAAGCCGATCCGACGAAATTTTTCGTGCCGTATCCAGCGTGGTATTTCTTGTCGCTCTTCGGCCTGCTCGCGCTCGTACCGCCCGAGATTCATCTCGGCCCGCTCAGCATCGGCACGGAGCTGATCGCAACGATCGTAGGCCCGACGCTCTTTCTCATCGTCGTTCTGTTGATTCCGTGGCTTGACCGAAGCCGGTCGCGCAGTCTCGCGTCGCGGGCGGGCCTGCTCTGGAGCACGACGGTCATCATCGTCGGCATCGTGGCGCTGACTGCCTTTGGACAGATTACGACAATGATCAAACAAGCCGCAGCGCCGCCGTCGCCGCCGGAATCGGTGGTTCTCTCGGCAGCGCCCGCGACGATGCCCTCACCCGCTCCGGGATCCCCGGGCGCAGTCTCTGCCGCGGGCGCCGGGATCAGCAATCCAACTCAATCGACGACGAACGGGCCCGGTGCGCAAGTCTTCGCAAACAATTGCGCGACGTGTCACGGCGCGACCGGACAAGGCGTTCCCGGATCCTTCCCGCCCCTGGCAAATAATCCGACGGTGACCGGTGATCCCAACAAAGTCATCGGAATCGTGCTCAACGGACTTCATGGATCGATCACGGTCAATGGACAGACCTATAACGGACAGATGCCCCCCTGGAAGGGAACGCTGACCAATAAAGAGATCGCGGACGTCATTACCTATATCCGCGGATCGCTTGGAAGTAATAACGCCTCCGCGGTCACGGAACCGCAAGTGGCAAATTACAAGCCCTAGGACGTCGTCTCATCTGCACGGGGCGCCGTCGTAGAGTAAGAGCGCAGCTTTCCGATCGATCGCGACCACCCGCCGATGGCGCCCGTACGATGGGTCGGCCTCCAATGAGGCCGCCGGAACAATGACCCACGCGCGTGAGGCTCCGCAGACGAAAGAACGAGGATCATCACCGTCGCCCTGCGGGTCCGCACCCCCCGAAGCCCCAAGGACGTGAACGACCGGATGCGTGTAAAAGAGAAGCGCGTTTCCGCCCGAAACACCTTGTATAGCAACCGCGTCTCCGGATTTGAGTTCGCGATCGATGAGCGCCGCTAATCTCGGAATCGGCTTATAGACTTCGGCGCGCGGAAGAACGCTCGTTGCCAGCACGTCGGCAGCGAACGTGGCCACGATGGCCAGCGCGTATGGAGCCATTTGCGCGCTCTTGCGGCGCGCCAGGAGCATGGCGGTCAGCAACGAGCCGGCGAAGATAGCGCTCGCCATGGCGAAGAGCGGAGGAACCGCTGCGGCGATCTCCGACGTCAAACGATTGTTGCTCGTAAACACGACGATGGCGAAGCCCAGCGCGCCAATGGTGACCGGGACCGTCGCTGCGGAGATCACAGCGGAGCGGGATCCTTCCCTGCGCACGACGTTTTCGAAATAGAGAGCGGTGATCAGTGCCAGGGCCGGAAACTCGAGAGCGATGTAGTTCGGCAGCTTCGTGCGCGCAAAACTAAAGAAGAGCAGCGGCATCACCATCCAGACGAACGCAAGACGAAGCAGACGTGCGCGCGCGGGATCGACCGCGGCCCGCAGCTCCCCGACTCCGTAGACGATCGCCATCGGCAAGAACGCGATCCAGGGAAAGAATCCCAATACGATGACGGGCAAGTAATACCACAGCGGCCCGGATTGGTTTTCGATCACGCCGGTGTAGCGCCCGATGGTGTACTCGCCGACCAGTTGCTCGAGCGGAACGAGGTGGTAGTGAGCGATTAAGGCGAGCGGCCATGGAATCACGATGGCAAGAAAGAGTGCCGCTCCAAAGAGCCATCCTCGCCGCGAGAGGGGAGCGGATCTCTCGCAGCGCCGATTCCAAAGGTAGAACGGCACGATCACTAAGAGCGCCACAACCGGTGCCACGAGACCCTTGGCCAAGACGCCGGCTCCGGCGGCGATCCATCCGTAGATGATGTAACGGTCTCGCCCGCTTTCGAGCGCCCGAAACCACAAGAACACGGTGATTGCAACCGCTAAGTCGAGTAACGCATCCATGATCGCAAGGCGACCGATCACCGCCTGCATCAAGCACGTCGAGAGAATGACTGCCGCGTTGATTCCGACGCGCGTTCCGGCTTGACGCGCGACCGCGTACCCGGTGCAGGCCCCCAGCGCAATGGTGGCCAGCGCCGCGGGGAGGCGAAACGCCAGTGCAGTCGGCCCAATCAACTTCGCGAATACCGCCCCCAACCAAAAATAGAGCGGCGGTTGAACGAAGTACGGCACGCCGTTGAGATGCATGACAATCCAGTCATGCCGGAGCAAGATCTCGCGCGCGACCTCGCCGTAGGCCGTCTCGCTATTATCCCAGAGCGTGCCGACCCATAAGCCCGGCAATGTCATGAGCGCCGCCGCAACGGCGCCGATGGAGGCCGCACGGGCCGGTCCATTCCAGCGTTTGCTCACTGAGTGCCGCCCGTCACGGAGGCGGTTTTTGGCCGCCAGGCGCGGAACTCTTTGTATTGGGAAACTTTGATCAATGCTCTCTATCTCTCTCCGGCCGAACGGTCGTCGAGCCGTCATCGTCGGCGGAGGCGACGTCGCCGCGCGAAAAGCCGAATCGCTTGCGGACGCAGGATTTCCAGTATTCGTCGTCGCCGAACGGATCGGGGAGCGACTGCGTTCGTTGGTGAGCGATCGGCGCGCCGTCTGCGCGGAGCGTCGTTACGACGTTCGCGACGTCGAAGGTGCCGTTCTCGTGATCGCCGCAACGAATGACGTCGAGCTCAATGCGCGTATTCTCCTCGATGCCCGTGCCGTGCACGCGCTCGTCTGCGACGCAACCGATTCGGGCCGCGGCGATTTCACCATGGCAGCGACGCAGCGCGTTGGCGATCTGACGATCAGCGTCGATTCCGCGGGCGCCGCGCCGGCGTTCTCGCGACGCGTCGTGCGCGAGATCGCGGAGGGCCTGGGCGAACCGTACGCGGATGCGGTGCGCTCTCTCGCGCGTATGCGCGCCTACGTTAAAGACGCTTTTGCTCCGCCGCTGCGCGGCCGAATTCTTCGCCGCCTTGCAGAACGTCCGATTTCCGAACTGGTTGCCATGCCTCGTCCAGCAATCTGCGCAACGCGGCGCAGCGACTTGGCGATGATTCAGAGCGCTACCGTCGCCGCGCGATTGGCCGAACGGGGCGTCGCGACGACGATGCTCGGCGTGACGACGGCCGGCGATCGCGATCGCGCAACGCCGATCGATCTGCTGGGCGCCGCCAACGTCTTCGTGAAGGAATTGGAGCAGGCGTTGCGCGATCGGCGCGCCGACTTTGCCGTTCACTCGTGCAAAGACCTCGCGGGATCGCTCGCCGGCGACATGGAGCTTGTCGCGATCTCGTCGCGCGAAGACCCCCGCGACGCGTATTGCAGCGAGCGTTACGCAACCTTCGAGTCGTTGCCGCCCGGTGCGGTCGTCGGAACGTCGAGCGTCCGTCGCCGGGCACAACTGCAAGCTCTGCGCCCCGATCTGCGTTACGAACCGCTGCGCGGCAACGTCGACACGCGTCTATCCAAGCTCGCAGGGGGAAATTACGATGCGATCGTGCTGGCGATGGCTGGATTGAAGCGCTTGGGCGCGGGCGCGACCTACGTCGTGCCGTTTACGATCGAGCAACTCGTGCCGGCCGTCGCCCAAGGGGCGCTCGCGATCGAGATGCGCGCCGGCGACGATCCGTTGCGCCCGCTCATTCGCGACGCGATCAACGACGTCGAAAGCGAAATTTGCGTGACCTGCGAGCGCGCGGCGCTGCGAGCGATGCGCGCGGGATGCAGCGCACCGCTTGGCGTTTACGCCCGACGAGAGCACCATGAAATCGTCGTCGAGGCAATCTTCATACCGGAACCGCACGCCGCGACTCGCGCTCGCATCGCTCGTCCGATTGCGACACTCGAGGAGGCCCGCGCTCTCGGCACTGACATCGCCGAGCGTTTGAAAGCGGCCGTCCCTGTCGCCGCGCAGGTGGTTCCCTGATCCTCTCACGCCCGCGGCGGCTTCGCCGCACTGAGATCGTTCGATCCCTGGTTCGCGAACATCGGGTCCACGTCGAACAGCTCGTAGCGCCGATCTTCGTCGCCGAGCGCTCGAGCGACGCCGGGCCCATCGAGGCAATGCCCGGGATCGAACGCTTCGACCTCGACGGGGCCGTCGCGTATGCGCGCGAGCTCGCGGCGCTCCGCGTTCGAAGCGTGCTTCTCTTCGGGATCCCGGCGGCGAAAGACGAGCGAGCCTCGAGCAGCTACGATGACGACGGCATCGTCCAACGCACGATTCGTGCGATACGATCCGCAGCGCCCGACGTGCTGGTCATGGCCGACTGCTGCTGCTGCGAATACACGAGCCACGGGCATTGCGGCGTGCTCGATGCGCACGGTGGCGTTGAAAACGACGCGACGGTGGAACTGCTATGCCGGATTGCGCTCAGCTACGCGCGAGCCGGAGCCGACGTCATCGCGCCGTCCGACATGATGGACGGACGGGTCGCGGCGATCCGAACCGCGCTCGACGGCGACGGCGCAAGCGACGTTGCAATCATGGCGTATAGCGCAAAATACGCTTCGGCATTTTACGGGCCGTTTCGCGACGCCGCCGGGTCGGCGCCTCAATTCGGCGACCGTCGCGGTTACCAGATGGATCCGCCGAACGCTCGAGAGGCATTACGCGAAATCGCTCTCGACATCGAACAAGGCGCCGATATCGTGATGGTCAAACCGGGGATGCCCTATCTCGACGTGCTGCGCGCGGCGCGCGACCGCTTCGACGTGCCGCTCGCCGTTTACAATGTGAGCGGCGAGTACGCCATGCTCAAGGCCGCTGCGCGAAACGGCTGGCTCGACGGCGAACGCGCCGTCGACGAACTTCTAACGGCGTTCGTGCGTGCCGGCGCCGACATCGTCATTACGTACTTCGCAAGGGAGTATGCCGCGCGCCATGCATGAGGACGCGATCGTTCTGCTCGCCGGTGGTCAAGAGCGTCGCTTTCCCGGCAAGCTCGAGCATCACGTTGACGGGATACCGTTGCTCGCGCGATGCTACGAGCGCCTACGCGCAACCGGCCTGCCGATGTACGTTATCGCCAAAGGATCGTTCTCTCGTGAACTCGACGCGCGTCTCGAGGCACCCTTCATCGTCGACCGGCATCCCGGATCCGGCCCGCTCCGCGCGTTGCTCGACGCGTGCGCGGCAATTCCGGCAAGGCGCATGTTCGTCGTCGCGGGAGATCAACCCGAGATCGACACCGGCGTGCTCGAGCGTTTAGAGGCTTCGTGGCAATCGGGCGACGAAGCCGCCGTTCCGGTGCATGACGGTCAGATCGAACCCCTCGTTGCGATTTACGATCGCGCGGCGGTTTTGCGCGAAGTGCTGCGATTGCGCGGGCGCGCCGCGATGCGCGAGCTCGTCGCACGTTTGGCGACGCGTCTGGTACCGTGCGACGGGAACTCCTTCCACAACGTGAACCATCGGCAGGATCTTGCGTGAAGCTCGAGCGTTCGATCGGCGCTTTTGCGCGTGCGCGCCGTACCATCGCCGGAGGCGTCAACTCACCGGTACGCGCGCTCGGCGCCGTGGGCCTCGCGCCCGTCTTCATCAAGCAGGGATCCGGCGCAATGCTCTACGATCTCGACGGGCACGAATACATCGACTACATGATGTCATGGGGTGCCATCTTGCTCGGCCACGCGCATCCCGCGGTCACCCGGGCAGTGGCTGCTGCCCTGGCGAGAGGTACGTCGTTCGGCACGCCGACCGAACTGGAGAGCGAACTTGCCGAGCAGATCGTTGCGATGATGCCATCGATCGAACGCGTGCGCTTTGTTTCGAGCGGCACCGAAGCGACGATGTCGGCAATCAGGCTCGCCCGCGGATTCACCGGACGCGCGAAGATCGTGAAATTCGCGGGCTGCTACCACGGCCACGCCGACGCCTTCCTGATTGCGGCCGGTTCGGGCGCGCTAACGCACGGCTTTCCCGATTCCCCCGGCGTGACCGATGGCGTAGCGCGCGACACGATCGTCTTGCCGTTCAACGATGCGGCCGCGGTAGAAGAAGCGTTCCAAGCCAACGGCGAGTCGATTGCCGGCGTTATCGTCGAGCCCTATCCCGGCAATATGGGTCTGGTTCTGCCGCATCCCGGCTATCTGCAGCGGTTGCGCGAACTCTGCACGAATTATCGCGCATTGTTGATCTTCGATGAGGTCATGACGGGTTTCCGCGTGGCGCGCGGCGGGGTACAGGAACGCGAAGGCGTGACACCAGATCTGACGACGTTGGGCAAGGTCATCGGCGGTGGTCTTCCAGCAGCTGCTTTTGGCGGACGCGCCGACATCATGGCGCAGCTTTCCCCCGACGGCCCCGTCTATCAGGCCGGGACGCTTTCGGGCAATCCGCTCGCAATGGCGGCCGGACACGCGGTTTTGAGCAACATCGCCGCGGATGCGACCCTCTACGAGCGGTTGGAAGAGACCACGCGAACGTTGACCGACGGCTTAGCGGAGGTGATGCGCCGCCACCGCGTCACCTACCAGTGCGCGATGGCCGGGGGCATGTTTTCGCTATTTTTCGCGCCCGAGCCGGTCACCGATCTGACCAGCGCGCGGAAGTCCGAACGCACGCTTTTCGCGAAGTATTTCGCGGCAATGCTCGATCGCGGCGTCTATTTGGCCCCTTCACCGTTCGAGACGAATTTTATCTCGGCGAGTCACACGCGGCACGACGTCGAGCGTACGCTTGCTGCCGCGGACGCCTCACTCGGCGCTCTCCTGGCCACGGCATGATCGATCGCAATGACTCTTCGCGCTTGGAATCGGCCGAGCCAATCGTCGAGGTCGCGATTCCGCGTCTGTACGCCTACCATCGCGCTCTGCGCCTCGCGCAAGCGCATGGAAAGCGGACGATTACCTCACACGGACTTGCGGCCTTGCTCGGTCACACCGTCGCCAGCACTCAGATTCGAAAGGACCTGTGCACGCTTGGTCCGCTCGGGCGCAGGGGGCAGGGGTATGCGATCGATCCACTTGTCGAGCAGCTCGCCCGAGTTTTAGGATTGGAGCATGACTGGCGCATCGCCATCCTCGGGTTTGGATACCTCGGTCGTGCCTTTGCCGCGTTTCTTGCCGCCCGCGAGCAGCGCTTCAATGTCGCGGCGATCTTCGACCGGTCGACATCGGTCGTGGGAGAACGGTGGCGCGGCATCGTCGTCCGCGACGTGGCCGACATGGAACGTGCGCTTCCGCAAGCGGGTTGCAACATTGCAGTGATCGCCGTACCGGCCGACGCCGCCCAGGAGAGCGCGCAGCGCGTCGCCGATCTCGGCGTTCGCGCGATCCTGAATTTCGCGCCGCTGCCGCTCGATTTGCGCGGCTCGGTCATCGTTCGGAATATCGATCTTGCCGGCGAAATGGCGATCTTGACCCATCATTTGAGTCTCGAGTAATGCCGATCACGTGCATCGGGCTCTCTCATCACACCGCACCCGTCGAGGTGCGCGAGAGCCACGCGTTTCCCGCGTCGCGGATGGCCGAAGCCCTGGTCGCGCTACGCGATTATGGGGCGGTGCGCGAGGCCGCGATGTTGCAAACGTGCGGCCGTCTCGAAATCTACGCCGAACTCGACGACTACGAGCGCGGCGTCGCGCAAATCAAATCGTTTCTCGCCAACTTCCGCCATGGCGCGACCGGTTACGATATCGAGTCGTATCTTTACACGCGACTCGGCCATCAAGCCGTGGATCATCTCTTTCGCGTCTGCACCGGTCTGGATTCGATGTTGATCGGCGAAGCGGAGATCTTGGGTCAAGTCAAGGCGGCATACGTCGCCGCCACACGCGCGAAATCGTTGGGTCGCACGCTGCACTATCTATTTCGGGAAGCGCTCGCCGCCGGAAAGCTGGCGCGCGCACAAACGCGGATCGGCGTTGAATCCGTCTCGATCGCTACGCTCGCGGTGGAAGCGGCGCGGGCCGGCCTGGGAACGCTCGAAGGCCGGTGCGTTCTCGTCCTCGGCGCCGGCAAAATGGGGCGCAACGCCGTCAAGCGGCTGCGCCAAGAAGGCGCAGCTCGCGTCGTGGTCGTGAACCGCACGATCTCACGGTCCCGCAAGCTCGTCGCCGACGCCGGTTTTGGCGAAGCCTTCGAAATGCCCGACGTCGTCGGCGCGCTCGCCGGCGCTGACGTTGTCGTCTCCTCGACGGGAGCCTCGCATTTCGTGCTCGACGAAGAACACGTGCGCGCCGCGATGGAGCAGCGTCCGGAACGGCCGCTCTTTATCGTCGACATCGCCGTGCCGCGCGACGTCGATCCGGCCGTCACGAACATTGCCAACGTTTCTCTCATCGATATCGACGGGCTCAAGTCTCTGGTCGACGAGCGGCTCGACCAGCGTCGCGAAGCGATTCCTGCCGTTGAAGAAATTATTGCGGAGTACGCGGAGCGCTTCGAGAATTGGTATCGCGCCCGCGTGGCGGTCCCGGTCATCGCACGCTTAACGCAGAAAGCCGAATCGATTCGGGCTGCCGAACTCAAGCGTCTGCTCGCGCGTTGTCCGGATCTCGGGGAACGCGAACAGATGCTGATCACCGGCACGACGATGACGATCGTCTCGAAGTTGCTGCACTCTGCGATTTTAAAAATTCGGGAACAAGCGACGATCGACCATGCCGAAGCGCTTTCGAGCGCGCGCGTTCTCGACGATCTCTTCGAGCTGGGGAGCCGCAAGGAGCCAGAGGTCTCGAACCTCGCTGATGACGGGCAATAACGCCGCCGGCGGTCGAGTCTATTTGGTCGGCGCAGGCCCGGGGGATCCGGGCCTGTTGACATTGCGGGCGGCCGCCGTGCTCCGCCAGGCCGAGGTATTGCTCTTCGATGCGCTCGCGAGCGAAGCGATCGTGCAGCTCGCGCCGGAGAGCTGCGAACGCATTTTCGTCGGCAAGCGCGCCGGCGACCACGCGATGGAGCAAGAGGAGATCGAACGACTCGCCATCGCGAAAGCGCGCGAAGGACGCGTCGTCGTACGTTTGAAGGGAGGCGATCCGTTCGTTTTCGGCCGCGGCGGCGAGGAAGCGCAAGCGCTCCGCGCCACTGGCATTCCGTTCGAAATCGTTCCCGGAATTAGTTCGGCGTTCGCGGTTCCGGCTTACGCGGGAATTCCGGTCACGCATCGTGACTACGCGGCATCGGTGACGATTCTCACCGGCCACGAAGACCCCGCCAAACCATCGTCGACGCTCGATTGGGAGCGGCTTGCCGACCCGCATCGCACGCTCATCCTGCTGATGGCGACGGCGAATCTTCGACAGATCGCCGATCGCCTGCGCGAACACGGGTTGGCTTCAACGACACCCGTCGCGATCGTGCAAGACGGTACGCGCCCCAACCAGCGAACGGTTCTCGGAACGCTTTCGTCGATTGCGGAGGAGGCTGTCGCGGCGAAGATCGGCTCGCCGGCCATCGTCGTCGTTGGGGGAGTTGCGCAACTGCGCGAGCAGTTGCGCTGGTTCGATACCGCACCGCTTTTCGGCAGGCGCGTGCTGATCACGAGGACCGGACCGCAAGCTGCAGTCTTTGCCGAGTCGTTGCTCGCGCGCGGAGCGCAGCCCATCGTCGCGCCCACCATCGAGATCGTACCTCCCGGCGAGGTCACCAGCGCGAACGCGGCGCTCGATGAGATTGCTTCGTTCGCATGGGTAATTTTTACGTCGCAAAACGGCGTCGATTTTTTTTTCGCCCAGCTGCGCGCGCGCCGCGCCGACGCTCGCGCGCTAGGAGGCGCGAAGGTAGCGGCGATCGGCGAGCGCACCGCCAACCGTCTACGCGAGTACGGTGTTAACGCAGATCTCGTGCCCGACGTCTTCGTCAGCGAAGAAATGGCCGGCGCGGTGATCCAGCACTCTGAGGCCGGCGAGCGCGTGCTGATTTATCGAGCGCAAGAAGCACGCGATGCGCTGCCGCGGATGCTCGAAGCGGCCGGTCGCAACGTCACCATCGTCGCCGGTTATAAGACGGTTGTGCCGAACGATCCGCAATTTGCGCAGAAGGTCGCGCAGGCCGACGTGCTGACCTTCACCAGCGCCAGCACCGTCAACGGCTTCGTCACGCTCCTGGGCGGCAAAGCGCAAGCGATCGACACGGCGCGCGGGAAGTGCGTTGCTTGCATCGGCCCCATCACCGCGTCGGCCGCAAGCGAGACCGGTCTGCACGTAGACGCCGTCGCCCAGCGCTTCACCACGGAAGGGTTGCTCGCCGCGCTCGAAGAGCACTTGAGCGCGCAATCGCCATGCAGATAACGCTCGGGGTCACGCTTGCCGCAATCGTTGCCGCTTTTGCCTATCGCGCGCGCGCGCTTTCGGCCGGCGGTGCGGCCGCGGGCTTTGCCGTCGGAACGGTCGTCTTTGCGAGGGGCGGATGGGCGGCGGCCGCGGTACTCTTTGCCTTCTTTCTGCCGTCAAGCGCACTCTCGCGGATCGGCGTGCAACGCAAACGCGCCATCGGCGACCCGAACGCTCATCGAGCCCGCGGCGAATGGCAAGTACTCGCCAACGGAGGCGTTGCGGCTCTCTGCATTCTGATTCAACCGCGAGGCGGCACGGCGTTCGCGGCCGGCTTCGCGGGTGCGTTCGCCGCGGCCGCAGCCGACACGTGGGGCACCGAGATTGGAACGCTTTCGCGCGGACCTACCGTTTCGATTCTGACCTTGCAACCATTGCCTGCTGGTCTCTCCGGCGGCGTCACCGCACTCGGACTCGCCGCTACGGTTGCCGGTGCGCTCGCCGTCGCCGTCGTTGCATCCTGCGCCGGCGTGGCGTCGGTTCGGAGCGTTGCGACAGCAGGCATTGCGGGCGCGCTGCTGGACTCGGTGCTCGGCGCCAGCCTTCAGGCCCGGCGGTGGTGCCCGAAGTGCGCGTGCGAATGCGAAACGCGGCGTCATACGTGCGGCGTCGCAACCCTGCTTCGGCGCGGCGCGAGTTGGCTCGAGAACGACGGCGTCAACTTCGCCGCCACGCTCTGCGGCGCAACGGTCGCCGGCGTGATCACGAGCCTTTCGGCGTGAAGAATGCGCATGCCCGGCGCCTCGAGCGGCGGCGGCCTGCGCGACCGCACGTACACCTTCCGCCACTTCCGGAGAAACGCTACGATATCGCGTATGTCGATCCGCCGTGGCAATACTACGGTAGCCCGATCAAAGACGCAGCCGCGGCGAAACACTATCCGCTCATGTCGCTCGATGAACTCGCGGCGATCGACATCCGAAAAATTCTGAATCGTCGCGCCGTCGTCTTTCTGTGGGCAACGTGTCCGCGGCTCGATTTTGCGCTGAAGCTCATCGAGTCGTGGCGGTTACACTATCGCGGTGTCGCCTACGTTTGGGTCAAAGTGAACAAGCGCGGCACGATCATCGCCGGGCAAGGCGTTCCGCCGACCTTCACCAAGCCGACGTCCGAGCTGCTACTCGCGGCGACGACCAATGCGACCGGGCGGCCTTTCCCCATTTGCGATCTCGCGCAGCCGCAGGTTGTCTTGCACCCTCGCGGCGCGCACAGTGAGAAGCCTGGAGTCTTTCGCGTCCTGATCGAGCGATTGTGCGGCCCGCGTTCGCGGATCGAGCTCTTCGCACGATCGCGGCCGCCGGAATGGGACGTGTGGGGAGCGGAGATACCGCTGCCGTCCTGAGGACCCCACCCCGTCACGAGCGGGGGCGCTGCGGCGCTGAAATCGAAGGGATCCAACGACATGACGGCAATGGCCCGGGCTCGAGAACGAATGGGAGGCGCGACTCTCGCCTCGCTGGCGCTGCACGTCCTGGCAGTGCTCGCTATTCCCGCGCTGGCGTGGACCGCCTCGAGCGCGACCCCCGTTGAAACCGTGAGCTTCGTCCGAATTCTTCACATCCAAATCGTTCCACCCAAGCCGGCGTTACCGCCGCGGGCGATCGCACCGCACCACGAACCGACGCCGACGATCAATTTCGCCAGTAAGACGCACGTCGTTCGAACGATGCCGCATCGCAACGCATCGCCCGAACCCGCGGTTGCAACCAACGCGCCCGCAGCTCCGGCCGTCGGCACGATCACCCGCGCCGGCACGGGCAGCGCCGAGAGCAACGGCGCTCCCAACGCCACGCCGTCACCGGCGTCGCGCGCCGTGGCGAGCGTCGGCACGCATCAAAATGGCGGGTATTTGCCGTTTGGCGCCGAGCAGCCCGATCCGGTTCTCGATCCGGGCATTCGCAAGCAGCTCGAAGCGCTCGGAGCGCACGTGACCCTTATCGTCACCGTCGGCGACGACGGGCGCACCGAAAACGTGCTCTTCGATCCTCCGGTGGAGATGCAGCTGGAGAGCAAGATTCGAGCGCTGCTCGCCGACGCGAGTTGGGATCCTGCGGTCTGCGGCGGCGGAGTCGCGTGCGAAGCGCGCACCACAATCAAGTTATAAGATCGATTTCCCCAGCGCCGAACCGATCAGGCCGACGGCGAGTGTCGCGGTTTGATTGCGATGGTCGAGGATTGGGTTGATCTCCACCATCTCGATCGAACCGAGCTGACCGCTGTCGTACAGCATCTCCATCACTAAGTGCGCTTCGCGATAGCTCAAGCCGCCCTTGACGGGCGTTCCCGTTCCCGGCGCTTCGCTCGGATCGATTGCATCCATATCGAACGAGACGTGAATCGGAGAGTTCTGCGCACCGGCAATCGCTCGAGCCTCTTCCATCACGTGCACCATGCCGAGCTTGTCGACGTCCGTCATCGAGAACGCCTTCACGCCGAACTCGCGCAGCAGACGCTTCTCGTTCGGGTCGACGTCGCGCAACCCGATTTGCACGGTGCGCGCCGAATCGGCAACTCCCTGGCTCAATGCAAAGTAGAGGGGCATGCCGTGGACGTTGCCCGTGGGTGAGCTCGCGGGACTGTTGATGTCGGCGTGCGCGTCGATCCACACCAGACCGGGTGGAGAACCTCGTGCGCGAGTCAGGCCCTCGAGCGTGCCGACGGCAATTGAGTGATCGCCACCCAACACGATGGGCAGACCGCCGGCGCGCACGGCATCCTCGACGACGCGCGCCAACTCGCTGCAAACGCCGGTAATGACGTTGAGAAACTTTGCGGAGGCATCCTGCGCATCGGCCGATTCGCGAATCGGAACCTCAAGGTTTCCCCAGTCGACGATTTTCGGAATGCCGAGGCGACCTAATGCTTCGTGAAGCTTTGCGTAGCGTACGGCCGACGGTCCCATGTCGACGCCGCGGCGGCTAGCGCCAAGGTCCATCGGGACGCCGGCGATATCGACGCGCGGAACTGGCGAACGCGCGCCGCTGATAATCGAGCTCACGATGGCGGAGGCTTCGATTTTGCCGCTTCCAGCACCCGCGTTGCGACGACGCGCACGACTCCGGCGACCGGCACGGCGATGAGCATGCCGAAGAGGCCCGCAACCTCGGCGCCGATCAACAGCGCGACGAGAACGATGAAAGCACTCAGCTTGACTTGCTTGCCGACCACATTGGGTGCGATGAAATGGCCTTCCATTTCATAAATCGCAACGAAAGCAACGGTCACGAGCCCAGCGTTAATCCAACCGTTCGTGATCACGGCCGAAAAGAAAGCGGGGAAAAAGGCCGCGACGGCGCCGACGTACGGGATCAGGTCGCCGATACCGGCGAGCAGGCCGAATAAATACGGATACGGCACGTGCAACAACATCATCGCGATCGTGATCATGATCGCGACCGTGGCGGCAACGAGGAGCTGCCCGCGAATGAAGCCGCCGATCACGCCGTCGATGTCGGAGAACAACTCCAGCGTTGCGCGCCAGCGGTCTTCGGGAACGATCGAAGCGAGACTTCGCTTCATGTGATCCAGATCGAGCAGCAGATACGCCGTCACGACCGGCACGACGACGAAAACCGCGAGGACCGCGACCGTTCCTGCCAAGACCGTTGCGAACTGCCCGAAGGCCTGAAGGCCGCGGATCTTGAGCCACGTTGTCACCGCATCCGGTAAGCCGGCGATCTGATCTTGAAGCCAGCTCGGCAGATGTGAAGTCAGCGGATCTTTCGGATTGTAGACGATCGAATGAAGCCGGTTGACGAGATCGGGATACCGCCGGATGACGAGCTGGGAGTCCTCCATGACGTGCGGGACGATGAAGAGAGCCAGGATCACGAGAGCCGCGATCATTGCCAGATAGACGAGTGCGATCGCGAGCACGAGCGGCATGCGCCGCGCAAGCCGGTGCACTGCCGGATAGATGACGTACGCTAGGAAAACAGCGCCGACCAGGATGTAGACCACGCCCCTGATGCGAGTGAGGATCTCGATGACGAACGCACCGACGTAGAACGCCAGCACCAACACCATCAAAATCTTGAGCGCATAGGTCACGCGCCGGTCGGTCAGCCACCGCCAAGGATTGCGGCGTGTCCCCCTCATATCGGCGCGCTTCACCGTGGGGTTAAGCAAGCCTCCGTGCAGAGGACGCAAAGCAGGACACCAACTTGAGCCTCGCGCCCGCCAAATCGGAACCGATTATCCTCGCCAATGCTAATTTCGGGAAAGCGATGGCGTTGCCGACACAAAGTGGCGCCGCAGACCCAGCGTGTTTCTTTTCCCCGGGAATGCGTACTCGCACGCGCGCTCGACTGTCGAATCTATGAAGAACGCCTGATCGATCCGTTTAGTCAAAGCCGCATCATTGCGGTTGCTCAAATTGGCAACGCATTCGCCAAGGTGCGTACCAATCGTCACGCCCCAGTGAAGCATGATCCGCCACGGGCGAATTCGCACGCAAGATTGCGCTTAGCGCCCTACGAGGGGCCAGCGCGAGTGCGAATGCATCGGATGTCGCCGCACGACGCCGACGCCGCCAGGTCGCGCTTTCGGGGCCGCCAGTAAATAGCAGCTTCCTTACTCGTATAATCCTGGGTCAAGAATATCCGAATCGCGACGGGCGCGAAATGGCGACAACTGCACTCGGTATAATGCACGTGACTGATGGCACCGCCAGCTCACCGTAACTGTTACTTACGGGTGTTGTTCTTTTTGAGCGAGACTTACTACGACGCCCAAATCGGCCCCGACAGCTTTTTTGATTTTCTTGGTGTACGCGCCGCCGGCCGGATAATCATAAAACAGCACGTCGGAGTAATCGCACGAATCGCCACAGATATTCGGAAGGATCACGGTTCTGCCTTGAATCCAGGTCTGGTGAAGTTCACCAGCACCATCGAGCTCGGTGGACCCAACTTCTGCTGCTTGACTTCCTTTTACCGCGAACTGATAAATAAACGGTGCGCCTTGGTCCTGAACCGTCACGTGCTTACCATCCCACTGAACTTCGCCCGGCCACTGAATAACCTGGTCTAAGGCGATCGTCTTAAGTTGGCTGCCACCTTTGGGTAGTTCCGCCAACACAACGTGTCCGCTGCCAGGGCTGCTTTGTCCGTCGATGAAAAGGTTCCCCTTATCGTCGTAGCCGCAAAAGTAGTACTCGTAAAAGGAAGGGTCTTCGAAATACGTGGGTTTACCCCGCGCTTTTTTAAAGATAGCCACACCTCCAAGAGACGGGTTATGACTTCCCGCGACAGCCAGGTTCCCGCTAGCTGAATCGACCGAACACCCTATCGCGCCTTTTGGAACGGATAACTCCTTCGTGCGTCTGCTGACGCCGTGCGCGTACTCAAAGACCGTCCCATATCCCAAATTTACGATGTAGACGTCACCGATTTTGTCGACGCATGCATCGTCGGCCAGCGAAAAATGGCGGAGTTTTCCTTCTAGCCTCCCGTTCGGATACGAGTATACGCTAACGTAAGTGTCATCGAGGACGTAAAGAAGATCCTGTCCGACAGCATTGGGAGACATCCACGAGTTGGTGGGACTCGCTGTGCGTCGAGCTGGCAAGCCGACCCGTTGAGAGTCCGACGGTCGGCTAAGTACTCTTGTCTCGCTCGTCACTCCGGGGGAAAGCAAGGGCAACTGTGAACCGCAGGCACTCGCAATGATAGCAGCAGCGCAAGCGCAAAGAGCGACAGGCGCGACAGCCCAACGCGTCATGCCTTGGCTCCTCGTGCGCCGCCAATGACTGCCGCCTGATACGGCCCGCCAGCAATTCGCTTCAAAACGCGCATTCTTAAATCATTCGCGATCTTCAAAGCCACTGACGGGTGACGACCGCTCGCATGGGACATTCTGCGCTTTCCGATTAAATTTTCCTCTTTGAGACGAGGGCGGCCCTATGGTGTTAAGGCTTTCAAAAGGGCTTGTGAGGAGCGAGCGCCGTTGAACCTGTGCGCGAAGCCACTTGCAATTGCGTAGAGCGACCACTACGATTATTTGAGCCGTTGCGCTTTGCAAGAACGAACTCGGCGCCAGCCCGCTCGAAGGTATAAACTTCCTCCTGCTGGGTTCAGCGAGACTGTTCTGCTGTGGAGTGGGCCGTTCATGGCTTCGCTAACACGAAACACTCGACGAAAGGAAGCAAACAATGGCATCCCCTCCTTTTAATGGCGTCTTCAATGTAACAGAGCCGATCGACGCGTCCGAAAAGATCGTTTACGCGGGTCAAGACGCTGGCACAAACACTGACAATTTAAGATACTTCATCAGCAAATTGTTAAGTACTGATGGCCCAACTCAAGGTCAAGGCGGTACGCTGCAATTCCCATCCAACGGCACACTGCCCTACCAGTTTTCAGGCACTATTACGATCGGGCCTGACGACGAGTCTCCGCCTGCGGTGCAGCCGTGGTCTATCATACTCGTTGGCACAGGGCAGGGCCAGATAAACATACCGCTGTTGCAGCAAACCGTAAACGAGGATCTGTTCGTTGTTGAAAATGTCACTTCAGTCGGTTCCGCCGACATCGGAGGAGTCGTTTTTCAAGACCTAATGATCGGTTACAGCGAATCAACGGGCCAAAACGCCGCGATTCACGTGGAGGGCGTTGTCGACGGTGGCGCGAGCCAAAACGTCCGTCTGCTCCGAGTGACCGTTGTTAATTTTCCGATTGGCGTTTGGTTTGAAAACTCGTTAGGGTGCAGCATGATTGATTGTAATGTCTTTAATGGCAGCACTGCGGGAACGGCGCTCCAGATCGGCTCCTTTGACCCATCACCTGGTACCCTGCAGTCAGGCATAGAGACATACATTGCCGGCTGCTATTTCGAATGCGCTGGGGACGAAATCGGGACCGGAGTCGCTGTGCAGATCTATGGCTGCGAACACTTGCGAATGATCAACACGCGTCTAGATTCGTACGGCGAAGGAATCGTCATCACGGCCGGTGCCCAGCCCGAGAACACTGCGGCCAACATTAGAAAGCTTTATTTTGGCAACGTTAGCTGCTACCCATACGACACGGGAGCGGCACTGGTGATCGAATCGGGTAGCTCGGCAGCCCCTGTGACCGAGGTTTTCTTCGCAAATTGCGAATTTGCGCCGGCCAAGTCAACCACTACCTACACGGGTGCTGGGATTGTGATTCAGCCGGGCAGCACGGGACCAATTAACCAAATCCGCTTCGTAGACTGCTATTGCTGCTTCTGGACAGGTCCTGGCATGCAGATCGCAGGCGGGAAGAACATCGAGGTCCTCGGTGGCTACTACTCCTGCAATCGTGCTTCAGCGGGATCAGAGCCGTACTCACAAAGTGCATCGCGATCACGGGCACAGTGGACGGATTGCGAATCATAGGAGTTGCCTGCAACAACTCGGCTTACAATCTCGACTCAATTCCGCCCGGTTTTCAAACGCCGACCCAATTGTACGGAATTTTTGTGGGTTATGGTGCCGAAAGTGTACGCGCCCTCAGCTGCGACCTTACCGGTAACCTCGAGAACGGAGCCGTAATCACAGGTAGTCCGGAACCGTCAAACATTTTCTTTAAGCACTGCGACTTCACGGGTATCACGTCGCCTGTTAGCGTTCCCACTTCTGTTTCGAATCTGCAAATAACTGATTGCCCCGGATATAACGACCAAGGAACTCCGGTCACGACATCGGTGCCGTCAAGCCCGTTCAGCGCTGCGAGCTTAGGTTATTATGGCCCGGCGACGTTCTACGCAACGGGTTCGTCGGCACTAACGCTGCGTATCGCAGGCACTGTCGTACCGCTAAGCAACGGTACCTTTGTGTTACCTCCGGGCGTCGAGGCCACAGCCGTCGTCTTAGGCAGCCACGGTTGGTCCAGTTTCCTGATGATCGGACAATAAAAACAAGATACGGAGCTACCCCATTTGATAGATAGCGAAGACAAGCGAGGGAAGAGTACAATCGAGGGAAGTGATAAGTAAGCTTCCCTCGCTTATTTTGATCGACACCTTCGCAATCGAGCCACGAGAAGTAGCTGGCGTGAGCGTACCACCAACCCCGTCTAGCATGCAATGATCGCGTTTCTTTTGGCGGAAGTGCCAGCTATTCGTCGCCCCGCTCGACGTATACAGCGCGCTTCACCGTGGGGTTAAGCAAGCCCCGTGCAGAGGACGCAAAGCAGGAGCGGCTTACGTTTGAAACCGAATCGCCCGCCATGATGGCGCGCGCGGCGTCGGTGTTGGCGTTTGTTCTTTGCGTAGGCATCGCGTCGGCCGCACCGGCACGAGCATTTCTTCCGCCGCCGCTGGCAAACCTCAATCACGACGTTCGGGCGCTCGCACAACGCCTGCCGGCGGCGACCGCACTCGACGTCCTCGATCTGAATACGGGCTACAACGCGGGCTTCAATGCGGCGAAGAGCATGCCGGCTGCATCGACGATCAAACTTCCGGTGATGGTCGAAGTGTTCACGCAGCTTGCGGCCGGCAACTTCGACTTGCAGCGCCGTGTCATGCTGCGACCCGCCGACAAAGATTACGGATCGGGCGTGCTCTGCGACGCGCCGGCCGGCTCGACTTTTCCGATTTCGGAACTGGTCGAGAAGATGATCGACATCAGCGACAACACCGCGACGAACATGCTTATCCGCCTGGTGGGGCGGCACAACATCAACCGGGACATGGAAGTACTCGGGCTGGACCGGACGCATCTCACCGGTGACGTGCGCACGGCGGGCTGGTCGATCCGCGACGCGCTGCGCACATCGCCTGCCGATCTCGTACGTCTGCTCTCGCTGATGGCACGCCGCGAGCTCGTCGACCAGTGGTCTTCAAACGCAATGATCGACATTCTGGAAGCCGATCGTATCAACACGTTGCTGCCCGCACCGTTGCCCCAAGACGTTCCCATTGCCCACAAGACCGGATCGCTCAACGACACGCTCAACGATGCGGGGATCGTCTTTGCGAACGATGCGCCCTACGTCATTGCAGTGATGACGACGGCATTGCCCTCCAAGGCCTTGGGCCGCGCCTTCATCCATTCGATCTCGCGGCTCACCTATTCCGACGAGTTGCGTCTGGCGCGCTGGCGAGAAGCCAACGGCATTATCCAAACCGGTGGCGTTGAATCACCCGATGCCGGATATTGGAGTCAACAACCGCCGAGCGCGCAAACGCCCGATGCCGGCGCTCCCGCCGGCGACGACGCCGTTCCCGCCGATGCGCCGACCTCGCCGCCGGCGCCAGCGCCTACACCTTGATCTTCGCCGACGCGTAAGCGCGCGTCACCCAGCCCTCGAAGCGAGTCTCGCGCCCCGTGACGATTCGATCGTAGAGCGCCCGTAAACGCTGAGTTATCGGTCCAACGCCGCCGTCTCCGACACGTCGTCGATCGACTGAGCCCACCGGGCAGATGCCGACGGCCGTACCGGTAAAGAATATTTCGTCGGCGGAATAGAGCTCACCGCGATCGATCGAACGTTCGACGATCGGAATTTGAAACTCATCGCGCGCGAGATGCATGATTGCGCGGCGCGTTACCCCCTCGAGTACGTTCTGCGATGGGTCGGGAGTATAGAGCACGCCGCGGCGCACCAGGAAAATATTTTCGGCGGAACCCTCGGCAACGTGTCCGTCATGCGATAACAGAATCGCCTCGTCGTAACCGTTCTGAACGGCTTCGCTTTTAGCCAGCGCGGAATTGACGTAAAGGCCGGTGATCTTCGCCCGGGGAGGCGCCATCGTATCGTCGGCGCGCCGCCACGAACTCACGCAAACGTCGAGTGCGCGCCCGGCGTCGATATACTGCGTGAAGGGAATCGGAACGATGGCGAACGCATCGGGCACGTTATGAAGCCGCACGCCCACGTCTTCGGCGGCCTTGTAAGCGAAGGGGCGAATGTAAACGTGGTTCTCGTATCGATTGCGTAAGCAGAGTTCCACCGTTATCTCGGACAACTCGTCGGCGTCGTGCGGAAGCGACATTGTCAAGATCTTCGCCGAGGTGGCGAGGCGTTCGAAGTGTTCGCCCAGCATCACGAGATAGAGTTCGCGTTCCTCTGGCATCCAATACCCGCGAATGCCTTCGAAGCAACCGGTTCCGTATTGGAGTCCGTGCGTGAGCAATCCAACCTTGGCATCGCCATACCGTTGGAATCGACCGTCCGCGTAGACGGTAATCTCTGAAAGATCCACGCTCTTTCCCCCTTCGTTGGCCGGTCTTGCCTTCGCCGCTTCGAAGCTCCTTCGGCCAAGAGTCCAGCGGCGCTCGGCCACGTGGTTCAATCAAGGACGCAGTGGGTGCTGCATGGGCCGCACGCGAATTACCAGCCGATGAGCGCACCTTATCTTCGGTTAACGCATCCGCTCGTGCGCGATGGCGCCGGTCTGCGCCGCGCGAGCTGGGACGAGGCGCTGGAAAGAGCCGCAGCGGGACTGCGCGACGCGCGAGACCGCGGCGGCACGCACGCATTCGGGATGTTTAGCTGCTCGAAGGCGACCAATGAGATGAACTATATCGCGCAAAAGTTTACTCGGTCGGTCATGGGCAGCAACAATATCGATAGCTGCAACCGTACTTGACACGCCCCCAGCGTCGTCGGTCTGACGGCGGTTTTCGGGGCAGGCGGTGGCACGAGCTCCTACGAGGAGATCGAGCGAACCGACCTGATCGTGCTCTGGGGATCGAATGCTCGCGAGACGCATCCGATTTTCTTTCACCACGCGTTGCGCGGCATTCGCAATGGCGCGAAACTCTACGTCGTCGATCCTCGCCGAACCGCCAGTGCGCAATGGGCCGACGGCTGGCTCGGACTCGACGTCGGATCCGACATCGTGCTTGCCAATGCGATCGGTCGCGAAATCGTGACGTCGGGCTTAGAGAATCGCGCGTTTATCGAACGCGCCACGACGGGTTTCGACGAGTTTCGTGCCGGGGTCGAACCATACACGCTCGAGTATGCGGAAAAGATAACGGGCGTTTCGGCTACCCTTATTGCCGAAATGGCCCACGCGTACGCGCGCGCGCCACGCGCTCAACTTTGCTGGACGCTTGGAGTCACCGAGCACCATAATGCAGTCGACAACGTCCGCGCACTCATCAACCTCGCCTTGCTTTGCGGTCACGTCGGACGATACGGTGCGGGCGTCAATCCGCTGCGCGGCCAGAACAACGTTCAGGGCGGTGGCGACATGGGCGCAATCCCGAACAAATTTCCGGGTGGCCAAGACGTCGAGGAACTCAAATTCATCGAAAAATTCGAACGCGCGTGGCACGCGAGCCTACCGCGCCGGCGCGGTTGGAACTTGACCGAGATGTTCGCGGCCATCGAGCGCGGCGAGCTCGACACGCTCTATATCATCGGCGAGAATCCGGCGCAATCCGAGGCGGATCAAAAGCACGCGATCGAACTACTGCGGCGCCTCAAGACCACGATCGTGCAGGATATCTTCTTAACCAAAACCGGCGAGCTTGCCGACGTCGTCTTTCCGGCATCGGCCAGCTGGTGCGAATCCGAGGGAACGGTCACCAGCAGCGAGCGGCGAGTGCAACGTTGCCGCAAGGCCCTCGCGCCCCCGGGGGAAGCGCGCGACGACGTCACGATTCTGTGCGACCTCGCCCGCCGGCTGGGACACGACTGGCCGCCGTATACGCCGCAACAGGTATGGGACGAGTGCCGTTCGCTCTCGCCCTGGCACGCGGGTATGAGCTATGCGCGCCTGGAGCAGCTGGGCGGACTGCAGTGGCCGTGTTACGACGACGACCATCCCGGCGAGCAGTTCCTGCACGCGCGTCTGTGGGAAGAACCATTGCGCGGCGAACGCGCCGCATTTGCGGTCGTTGAGCACGATCCGCCGGTCGAAGCACTCGACGATGCCTACCCCATTCGCTTGACGACCGGACGGCGTTTGGACTCGTTCAATACGGGCGTTCAGAGCGGCGGCTATTCGTCGCCGATGCGGCGCGGCGAAACTCTCGACATCTCCCGCGAAGATGCGCGGCGTTACGGGGTCGCCGAAGGCGGACGCGTTCGAGTCAGTTCTCGCCGAGGCTCGATCGTCGTGCCGATTCGCATCGATCCTGGTTTGCGTTCCGGCTTAGTCTTTACGACATTCCATCACAATGACGACGCGGCAACGAATCTGTTGACGATCGACGCCACCGACCCGAAATCGGGCACCGCCGAATTCAAAGCCTGCGCCGTTCGCATAGAGCCGGTATAGCCTCCCGATGGATTTGCACTTCACGTCGGCACGAGCCAGCGAAGGGGAGCGGGCCGCGGTCGATGCGGTGCTCGGGCCGTACGGCGGCGCCGCGATGCCGCGTACGCTCTTACTTCCCGTGCTCCACGCACTGCGAGAATACGTCGGATGGATTAGCGAAGGCGCGGTCAACTACGTCGGCGAGCGACTCTCCGTCGCGCCGGCCGACGTCTACGGCGTTGCGACATTTTACGCGCTCTTTTCGACCAAGCCGCGCGCGCAACGCGTCGTTCACGTCTGCGACGATATCGCCTGCATGGATGCCGGATCGGAGCGAATCGTCGAAGGGCTCGAGTCGTCGGGTACGAGCTGGCTGCGCAGCCCATGTCTTGGGCTCTGCGATCGCGCTCCCGCGGCGCTGATCGAAACGGCGGGCGACGCGCCGACGGCCCGTGCCGTTGCGCCCGCAACGACGGAACTTTTGGACGAAACCTCGAGGCAAACGCGCATCGGCGGATCGCCGCTTCGCCTACTTCGACGCGTCGGCACGACCGATGCGGAGAGCCTCGAGGCGTATCGAAACGACGGCGGCTACTGCGCGCTGAGCACCGCATTCGAGCTTGGAAGGGCAGGGGTCATCGCCGAAATCGTCGCGTCAAAGCTATTAGGCCGGGGCGGCGCTGCCTTTCCGACGGGACGAAAGATGGAAGCAGTTGCCGCAGCGCCGGCACGGCCGCACTACCTCGTCTGCAATGCGGATGAATCCGAACCCGGCACATTCAAAGATCGCGTCCTCATGGAAGACGACCCGTTCGCGATCGTCGAGGCGATGACGATTGCAGGTTATGCCGTCGGTTGCGAGCACGCGTACATCTACATCCGCGGGGAATATCCGCTCGCGGCCCAACGCGTCGCGAACGCAGCGGCGCGGGCGCGCGCGAGCGGTCTGCTGGGCGAGAACGTCATGGGCAGTGGATGGGCGTTCGACCTGGAGATTCGCCGCGGCGCCGGCGCTTATATTTGCGGCGAGGAGACGGCGCTCTTCAACTCCATCGAAGGCAAGCGCGGCGAGCCGCGAAACAAACCGCCGTTTCCGGTGGATTGCGGACTCTTCGGCAAACCAACCCTCGTGAACAATGTCGAGACTCTCGTGAATCTGCCGATCATTCTGCGCGACGGCGCAGCGGCGTACGCAGCGACTGGAACTCCGGGATCCACTGGAACGCGGCTTTTTTGCCTTGCCGGCGCGGTCGCGCGACCGGGACTCTACGAGGTAGCGCACGGGACGACGCTGGGAGCGCTCATCGATCTCGCCGGCGGCGTTCGCGACGGCGCGCGCATGCAAGCGATTTTGCTCGGAGGCGCCGCGGGGACGATCGTCACACCCCAAGCCCAAACCATGCCGCTCACGTTCGAGGATGCGCGCGCCGCGGGCGCGACGCTCGGCTCGGGTGTCGTCATGCTCTTTGACGAGCACGCGGACATGGCCGCGGTGGTGCGGCGGATCGCGCAGTTCTTCCGCGACGAGTCTTGCGGCCAATGCGTTCCATGCCGCGTCGGAACGGTGCGCCAGGCCGAGGCGCTCCAGCGGCTGTCGTACGGCAACGGCGCGCGCGAACGCGACATCCTCTTGTTAGGCGAGATCGGTAGCGCGATGCGCGACGCTTCGATTTGCGGCCTCGGCCAGACCGCAGCAAACGCTGTCGAATCGGCGCAGCGCAACCTTCGGATCTTCACGGCGGACGCGGCGCCGTGAGCACGCTCGATCTTACCATTGACGGCGCCCCGGTGCGGGTACCCGACGGTTCGACGATTCTCGACGCCTGCAAAAGCGCCGGAATCGCTACGCCCACGCTCTGCTTTCTCGAGTCGCTCACGCCCGTCAACGCGTGCCGTGTCTGCGTCGTTGAGCTCGAAGGCTCGCGTGCGCTCGTTCCCGCCTGCGCGCGCCGCGCCGACAACGGCATGGTCATTCAGACCGATTCGCCGCGCGTACGTCATAGCCGAAGAATGGTGCTCGAGTTTCTCGCCTCATCCGTCGACCTCTCGACCGCCCCAGAGGCGCTCGGTTATTGCGAGCGCTACGGCGCCGACCCGCAGCGCTATGGCACCGACGCGAAGAACGTCGCCGCGCCCGTCAAGATCGACAACGCGCTCTACGTGCGTGACTACGGCAAATGCATTCTCTGTTATAAGTGCGTGGAAGCGTGCGGCGCCGACGCGCAAAACACGTTTGCGATCGCCGTTGCCGGACGCGGTTTCGACGCACAAATCTCGACCGAGTTCGACGTCGAGCTCCCCGACTCGGCTTGCGTCTACTGCGGCAACTGTATCGGCGTCTGTCCGACCGGGGCGTTGATGTTTTCGTCGGAATACGAGCTCAGGCAGCGCGGTGAGTGGAACGAAGAGGGACAGACCGCAACCGATACGATCTGCTCGTATTGCGGCGTCGGCTGCACGCTGACCCTCCACGTTCAAGCGAATCAGATCGTGAAGGTGACGTCACCGGTCGAGAACGGCGTTACCTGCGGTCACCTCTGCGTCAAAGGTCGTTTCGGCTATCAATACGTGCAAAATCGACCGCCGGACGAGAGCTAGTGGAAGCAACGCGGCCGGGGCGCAGCGTCGAGGTCGACGTGCTCGCACTCGACGGTGAGACTCGCCGGCGCAAGCAAGACGAAGTCGCCGGGGAAGAGCCGCTCGAGCTTCGCCTCGTTGCGGGCGCGACGAGGCAAACCTTGGCCGTCACGATGCGCACTCCCGGAAACGATTTCGAGCTTGCGGCGGGCTTCCTCGCCGGCGAGGGCATCGTTCGAAGCCGCGATGAGATCGCGGAACTCACCTATTGCGTCGATCCGGGCATCGATCCGCAGCAGCGGTACAACATCGTTACCGCGGAGTTGCGTACGAAAACCACCAATCTCGATCTGGCGCGCTTCGAGCGGCATTTCACGATGAACAGCGCCTGCGGTGTCTGCGGACGCGCGCAACTCGAGTCGCTGCGCGACCTGGGCGCGCAACCGATCGAAGATGAGCTGCAGCTCGCTGCCCGGGGGCTCTACCCGCTGCCCGAGCGCATGCGCGACGCGCAGCGCGTTTTCGCGTCGACCGGGGGATTACACGCCGCGGCGCTCTTCGACGAGAAGGGCGACACCATCGCCGTTCGAGAGGACATCGGCCGCCACAACGCCGTCGACAAGCTCGTAGGATGGGCATTCCTGGCCGCGCGGATGCCGCTGCGGCGATCCATCTTGATGGTCAGCGGACGCGCGAGCTATGAGATTCTGCAAAAAGCGGTCATGGCTCGCGTGCCGATTGTGGCCTCGGTCTCGGCGCCGAGCAGCCTCGCGGTTGAGCTCGCGCGCGAGTTTAACGTCACGCTCGTCGGCTTCTTACGCGGCGAACGCGCGAACCTGTATTCCGCGCCGCAGCGCATCGTCTAGACGAGCTCTTGGGTCAGGTTGCGCTCGACGAAGTCGTTGAGTATGGCGTTGAACGCTTCGGGATTGTCGGCGTTGGCGACGTGACCGGCAGCGGGTATACAGGTGAGCTCGGAGCCTCGAATTCCGGACGCGATTTCCTCGGCTAGCGCGCGCGGCGCAATCGTATCGTACTCGCCGTACGCGACGAGCGTCGGGACGTCGATACTCGACAATAGGTCGCGATAATCGCCGGTCCACGTCGCTTGCGTTGCCGCCATGAAGCATTCGGTTGTTTTGCAGCCGTACTGCTCGATCGTTTCATGCAGACGTTGCGGCGGTAATCCGAGCTTAGCTGCGCGCAACTCACCGAACGCGCGCATGTCGCCGATTTCCAGGGCTTGCGCTCTGACTTGCCGCGCGTACTCCTCTCCCTGCGGATAACGGGCAAACGTTCCCAGCAGCACCATCCCCGTAATTCGCCGGCGAGCGCTTCGCCAAAGCTCGAACGCCACCACACCGCCCAAGCTGCAGCCGACGACGACGAAGCGCGGCGCGCGCAGGGCGTCGGCGATGGCCAGCACGTCGCCGGCATAGCCATCGCGCGTAATGAGCGCAGGATCTGGATCGGGCTTCTGCGTTCCGTTTCCGCGCAACTCGACTGCTGCGCAGAGCCGCCGATCGCTCAACGCCCGGAGTTGGTAGTCCCAAATCGCCCCCGTCGAGCCCACGCCGTGCACGAAGAGCAATGGCAGAGCACCGACCGCACCGGCGTTCTGCGGACCAGCGAGCCGAGCCGCGGCGATCACGCCGCCGCACGCTTGCGCGCGACGAAGGCGCGCACGTATTCCAGCGGTTGCGCGTTGAGCACGTCGGCTTTCGTCAGCCCCGCGCGGCGAGCCTGACCGATTGCGAACTCGACCGCCGCGAGATCGCGCGTGCGATGGGCGTCACTATCGAGGGCCAAGGTGACGCCAAAACTTTTCGCCTTACGCGCGAGCGGCGCCGGCAGATCCAAACGAGCGGCTTGGCCGTCGATTTCGAGCGCGGTTCCGGTGCGTGCGGCCGCCGCGAAAACGGCGTCGCAATCGAATTCGTATCCCGGCGAAGCATCGAACCGCCGGCCCGTCGGATGTCCGATGATCGTTACGTAGGGGTTCTCACAGGCTCGAACGAGGCGCGCCGTCATCTCCTCGCGCGACTGACGGGTCGCCGAATGCACCGACCCGATGACCAGATCGAGCCTTGCCAGAGTTTCGTCGCCGAAGTCGAGCGAGCCGTCGGGCAGAATGTCGACTTCACTGGCGCACAAGGTACGAATCCCGTGCCGCTCGCCTAAGTCTTCGATGGCGGCTCGCTGCTCCAGCAGCTTGTGGGGGTCCATGCCGAGGCGCCCGCGCCCGTGCGAATGATCGCTGATTGCGTGATATTCGTAGCCGCGGGCCGCGGCCGCCGCGATCATCGCCTCGAGCGTATCGTCGCCGTCGCTCCAGACCGTGTGCATGTGAAAATCGCCGCGCAGATCGGTCAGCTCGACGAGCGCGGGTATCGCGCCGGCGCGCGCGAGGTCGATCTCATCGAGCCCGCTGCGAAGTTCCGGGGGAATGTACTGCATCCCCAAGGCAGCATAGACGCCGGTCTCGTCGGTACAGGTGACGACCTCGCCGTTCTCAAGATTGAGAATACCGTTTTCGCTGACGCGCAGGCTGGCGCGCACGGCGTGTTCGCGCAGTTTGATGTTGTGTTCGCGCGAACCGGTAAAGTGCTGCAAAAGGTTGCCGTACAGATGATCGGGCAAGACGCGCAGATCGATCTGCAAGCCTCCGGGAAGCCAAATGCTCGCCTTGGTTGGCCCTTCCGCCAGCACGGCTTGCGCGCGCGCCCACGTCGTGAAGTGTGCGATGACGGCGGCGGCGTTCGGCGACGTGCAGACCAAATCGATGTCGCCGACGGTGGTTTCGCAGCGACGAAGGCTTCCGGCGTAGAGTAATCGTTCGAGCGGCGGCCCGGCACGGACGTACTCCATCGCCTCGCTCGCAATCGTCCGTGCGGCGGGCAACGGGGTGCGCCGTTGGCGTCCGCGATACGCAAGAATTCCACGACGCCAGTTTTCGATCGTCTTACTGCCCAATCGAGGGACGCCGGCGAGCCTTCCGCCGGCGATTGCGGCCTCGAGATCCGCCAACGACGCGATTGCATAATCGGTGAAGAGCAAAGCGGCAGTCTTCGTTCCTATTCCGCTCACGCCGAGCACTTCCAACAGCGATGGGGGAAAGCGCTCGTGAAGCGCATCGAGCTGATCGGTCGTGCCCGTGCGCACGAGTTGCTCGATGGCCGCACCGATCGACTTGCCCACACCCGGAAGCTTGAAATGTTCTCCCGCGTCGACCAGATCCCGAAGCGGCGGCGCATTTTCAACGGACGCGGCGGCCTTTTCGTAGGCCATGTATTTGTAGAATGAGTCTCCGGCCATCTCCATGAGCGTACGGATCTCCAGCAGCTTCTGCGCGACCTCGGTGTTCGAAAGCACGGATGGTGGGAGTTGGCCGAGGGCGCCGAATGATACTGCATGCCCCTGCTTCGTATGCGCGATGCGACGTTTGCGACGGTGGGCGACCGCGTCGGACCGATCAGCATCGACCTTCACCACGGCGGGCGCGCGGCGCTCGTCTGCGCCTGCGCGCGCGACGCGCAGATCGTCTCGCTGCTCGCGGCCGGCATCGTCAAGGCGTCGAGCGGATGCGTGCTCATCGACGATTACGACCCTCGGGTACAGTCGGTGGCGTGCAAGCGCGCCGCGGCACTCGTTCCACACGAACCGTTCGCTCTCGACGAAAGAGAGTTTGCGCGCTACGTCGCCTACCGCGCGGCGCTGTGGAACGTTGAGTTACGGCGCGCGCAGTTGCATGCCAGCCTCTTGCGAAAGCGCCTTGCACCGATGCACGAAGCCTTTGCGTATCCATTGATCGGCGCGTTGATCGGCATGCCGAAACTCCTGATTATCGATCGCCCCGCACCAGTCTACGCACCTACGATTCTCAATGCCACGCGAGGGCGAGCCCTGTTGACGGTCCATGCCGACGCCGCTGCCGCGCGAGCCTTCGCATCCAATGTCGAGAGCGTGGCGGCGGGCGGACGATCGTGAGAATGCGCCCCTTGCTTGGGGTGTTGCAGGCGCGGCTCTTCGCCCAGCGTCGCATCGTTTTCTATTCGTGCGCCGCCGCATTCGTCGCGGGTCTTTGCCAACCGACCGGCATCGCCGCGCCGCTGTTTCTCTGCTCGCTGCTGGGAATCGCATTGGCGCTGGCGCAAAGTCCCGGCCTTCATCCGCATCTGGACTATTGCGAGCAGAGCGCGCCGCTCTTCGGACGCGAACTCGCGCGCGCGAAGGCGCTCGTTCCGTGCGTCGCCGCAGCAATCGCCGCGCTCGTTTTCATTATCGCGCAAGCGCTTCGCGGCACGGGCGGCTTGCCGCTCACGTTGGCGATCGCGCTCGCCGCGCTCGTCGCGGCTACATTGACGGCACTGTCGGCGACGATTCGCCGTGGCGCTTCTCGCGTGCTCTACGTCGCGCTTGCCGCGGCGACGAGTTGCGCGGCGTACGCGTTCGTCGCCGTCGTCCATTCCCTCGTGGGAGAGCTTGTGTTTTGCGCCGTCGTTGCGTTCTTGGCCTTGCGCCAGTACGGGGAAACGCTGGCGCGCTACGACCCGATTTGAGCGGGCGTCGCGGTCGCGAGCTTTTCGAGCATCGCGCGGTTGAACTGAACGAGATCGTCGGAACCGCGCGTCGAGACCCAGTTCGAATCGGTGACGGTCGGTTGATCGCGGTAGAGGCCGCCGGCGTTTCGAATATCGTCGGCGATCGAATGAACGCCGGTGACCTGACGACCGCGAACGATCTGCGCGGAAATGAGGACTTGCGGCCCATGCCCGATGGTGAACATCGGTTTTTTCAGCGTGTCGAATTCGCGCACCAAACGCTGCACCTGCGCGTCGGTTCGAATCCGATCCGGTGACGTGCCCCCGGGAATGAGCAACGCGTCAAAATCTTCGGCAGTGCAGTCGCCAACGAGCTCGTCGGCGCGCAGGCTCTGACCGTCGTCGAGACCTCGTTTGCCACGAATGCGCTGACGCGCACGCTCGTCGACTCCGACAATTGTCACGACGGCACCGCCCTCTTCGAGCGCCCGCCGAGGTTCTGCCAGCTCGATCTCTTCGAATCCGTCACCGACCAGTGCGGCGACGCGCTTGCCTTCAACTCCTTGCATATCGGCCCGGTGATTCGCGCCGCTCTCTAGTGGACCTTCGCTCGCAGCGCATGGCGCGGAAAACCTAACCGAAGAGTCCGCGGACGAGTCCGCCGTCGACTGAGATTGTCTGGCCCGTAATGTAGCGCGCCGGTTCGCCGCACAAAAATGCAACAGCTGGCGCGAATTCGTCGGGCGTCGCGACGCGGCCGATCGGTACGTCGCGACCCGCATCGAGCAGCTTGCTCTCGTCGTTGCCGTAGAGCGAGCGCAGCCGGTCCGTTTCGATGCGGCCCGTCGCGATGCAGTTAACGGTAACGCCGTCGCCGGCTATTTCAACCGCAAGCGTTCGCAATGCCGCGACGAGCGCCGTCCGAAATGCGTTCGAGAGTACGAGCGCGTCGATGGGCTGCTTCACGGCCGTCGAGGTCAACGCCACGATGCGTCCCCAGCGCCGCTCCCGCATCGGCGCAACGACGCGTTCGAGAACGAGCAGCATGCCGCGCAATAACAACCTATACGCGGCGTCCCAGTCGGCGCCAGTCATTTCGGTAAATCGGCCAGGCTTGGGACCGCCGCCGTTGAGAACGACGATCTCGGGATCGCCGAAGACGCGATGCACTTCGTCCAGCATCGCCGCGATGGAATCGGCATCTTGCAAATCGAGGGCAAATGCTCGCGCGTCGGGCGCACCGCAACGTTTGGACTCCGCAGCGACGCCTTCGAGTCGCTCGAGATTGCGCGCGGCTAATGCCACGCGCACGCCTTCGCGGGCGAGCGCAATCGCGACGGCGGCGCCGAGCCCGGCGCTTGCGCCGGCGACGAGCGCCGTTCGTCCGCGGATACCGAAGTCCACGCAGGAGCGCTTTGTTTGCCGATTCGGGCGCACCTTGCGCCGGCGGCCCCGCTTTGGTATTCTATGCCGGTCGCCGGGACGGTGAAGACCTCTGTACCCGTGCGAGACCATCCTGCTCAAGGAGATTCAAGCGTGCCCCTGACCAAAGAACAGAAGTCGGAGATCGCCGGCAAGTACGGACGCGGATCGAACGATACCGGATCGGCGGAAGTCCAGATCGCCGTGCTGACCGCTTCCATCAATCAGCTCACCGAGCATCTCAAGGTCCATAAAAAGGATCACCACAGCCGCCGGGGATTGTTGTTGCAAGTCGGCCAACGCCGGCGCTTGCTCAACTATCTGCACGCGAAGGATCTCGAGCGCTATCGCACCTTGATATCGCAGCTCGGCCTGCGCCGGTAAAGGTCCCCTATCGTTTCTTGCGGCCGTGGGCGCGGCGCACCGCCGCCTCGATCGCGCCGACGCCCATGCCGTAAAACTCGATGAGCTCGCCGGGATCGCCGGATTGCCCAAACGTGTCGTCGACGCCGACGAACTCCATCGGCGTGGGTTGCCGCCGCACTAGGATCTCCGCAACGCGCGAGCCCATTCCGGCGTGCTGTTGATGTTCTTCGACGGTCACGATCGCGCCGCAGCGATGCGCCGCTTCGACGATGGCTGCTTCGTCCATCGGTTTGACGGTATGGTTGTTCACCACGCGGCACTCGATGCCGTCTTCGCGAGCGAGCCGGTCTGCGGCAACCAATGCGTTGTAGACGAGGATACCGCACGCGACGATTGCAACGTCGTCGCCCTCGCGAAACGTCTGCGCCTTGCCGATTTCAAACGGCGTTTCCTCGGTCGTGAACAGCGCCGACTTCTCGCGGCCGAAGCGTAGATACGTGGGTCCGCACCTCGAGGAAACGGCAAGGGTCGCTTTTTTCGTCTGCGCCGCATCGCATGGCACAACGACGGTCATATGGGGAATGACGCGCATGATCGCGATGTCTTCGATCGCTTGATGCGTCGCGCCGTCGGGGCCGACCGAGACACCCGCGTGCGCGCCCGCGATCTTGACGTTCGTCTCGTTCAGCGCCATGATCGTGCGCACTTGCTCCCACGACCGGCCGGGATTGAACATCGCGTAGCTGGCAATCCACGGCACCTTGCCGACCGATGCGAGACCACCCGCCATCGCGACGAGCATCTGCTCGGAGACACCGATCTCGATATATTGCTGCGGATGAGCCTTCTTGAAGCCCTCGAACCGTGTCGATTCTGAAAGGTCGGCGCAGATCCCCAAGATGTTGCGATCGCGCGCTCCCGCTTCGATTAGTCCTTCTCCGAAGCCGTTTCGCGTTGGGACTTGTTTGAGCTCATCGCCGTTACGATAATCTAATAGGTGCATCGTCGCCGAAGCGAGGTCGTCGATCCGTGTATCGCTACTCATGAGCGAGGATCTCGTCGCGCTGCGCCGCAAGCTCGAGCAATGCCCGCTCCGCTTGCTGCGCGTTGGGCGGCTTTCCGTGCCAGGTATAGTCGCCTTCCATGAACGAGACGCCCTTGCCCGGCACGGTATGCGCGATGATGACTTGCGGTTTGCCGACGACTGCCGTCGCGCGCTGCGCCGTTTCGACGAATTCCGCCATGTCGTTGCCGTCGCACTCCAAGACTTCCCAGTTGAAAGCTCGATACTTATCGACGAGCGGTTCGAGCGGCATCACGTCTTCCGTGCTGCCGTCGATCTGAATGAAATTACGATCGACGATCGCGGTGAGATTGTCGAGGCCGAACTTGGCGCCGGTCAGCACCGCCTCCCAATGCAGACCGCACTGATGCTCCGCGTCTGACGTCACGACCCAAACGCGGAATTTCTTGCCATCCAGCTTGGCGCCATACGCCATGCCCACGCCTTGCGCAAGCCCTTCGCCCAGCGGGCCCGACGTCGTTTCGACCGACGGCAGACGTACGCGTTCTGGGTGACCTTGAAGCCGCGTGCCGAACTTGCGCAACGTCGTCAGTTCGTCGAGCGGAAAGTAGCCGAAATTGGCCATCGCGGAATATCGCACCGGCGCTATGTGCCCGCACGAGAGCAGCAGACGGTCGCGCTCGGGCCACTCCGGATTTTCGGGATCGTGACGCATCAAATGACCGTAGAGCGCGGTAAAGACATCGGACATGTCGAGCGGCCCGGCGGAGTGCCCCGAGCCCGCGGCCAGTAGCGAACGAATGATGCCTTGACGCACATCGTTCGCCTTGAGCTTGAGTTCTCTCAAGCCCTCACGGGCAAGGGTTCGCATGGAGGGCCGTTTTGGGCAGGTCGCTGCTCGGCCCTGCCGAATGCAGACGCGTCAAACAAAAGAATAATTTAGTTCGAATTTAGGAGAAACTGTGCCCGATTCCGTAAGTTTAACGGTCGGCGGGCGCACGATGACCATCGAAACCGGCGAACTAGCGAAGCAAGCAAACGGCTCCGCGTTGGTTCGTTATGGCGATCAAAACGTCGTGCTCTGCGCCGTTACTGCCTCCGAGAAGCCTCGTGAAGGCATCGACTTCTTTCCACTCACCTGCGATTTCGAAGAGAAGATGTACGCTGCCGGGAAGATCCCCGGCGGTTACATCAAGCGCGAAGGACGTCCTCCCGAGCACGCCGTGATCAGTTCGCGACAAATCGATCGCCCGATTCGTCCGCTCTTTCCCGACGGCTTTCGCAACGACGTGCAAATCGTCGCAACGGTGCTATCGATCGATCCCGAGCTCGACGCCGATGTTCTCGGCGTCTGCGCCGCCGGCGCGGCACTTGCGCTGAGCGACATTCCGTTCGAGAAGACGGTCGCCGCCGTACGCGTCGGCCGCGACGAGGATGGCAACTATCTTTGCAATCCAACGCTGCCGCAGTACGCGACCGGCGGCATGGATATCGTCATCGCCGGAACGCAGGATGCCGTGATGATGGTCGAAGGCGGCGGTAATGAAATAACCGAGGAAGATTTTCTAGGCGCCGTCGAGTTCGCTCACGCGGAGATTCGCAAGATTATCAAAGCGATCGAACAACTCGTCAAGAAAGAGGGCAAATCCAAGCGCCAGTTTCCGGTGGCCAAAGTCGATTCCGATCTCCAGCGGTGGGTCCGCAAGACCTTCGCGAAGGACGTGGCCAAGGCGATGCGGACCGTGGACAAGCAGAAGCGCGAAGCGCTATTCGATGCTTTGACCGTCGAAGAGGCCCTGGGTCGCATCGGCAAAAAAGACGAGAACGTCAAAGCGCTTCTCGAGGAACCGGCGACCGCGCGCGAGTTCAACAAGGCAATCAAGGCGATGGAGGAAGACGAGCTTCGCGCCATGGTCGTCGACGAGAAAATTCGTCCCGATGGGCGCAAACCCAACGAAGTTCGTCCGATCTGGTGCAAGGTGCACTACGTTCCGCGCGTCCACGGCTCGGGAATATTCACGCGCGGTCAAACGCAAGTCTTCACGGCGGCGACGCTCGGTTCGACCAGCGACGCGCAGCGTCTCGACGGCATCGTCGCACTCGAGGACAAGCGGTACATGCACTTCTACAACTTTCCGCCGTACTCGGTCGGCGAGACGCGTCCGATGCGCGGACCGGGGCGGCGCGAAATCGGGCACGGTCATTTGGCCGAACGCGCCCTCGTGCCCGTGCTGCCGCCCAAGGATGAGTTTCCGTACACACTACGACTGATGAGCGAAGTACTGGAATCGAACGGCTCGTCGTCGATGGCCTCTGTCTGTGGATCGACCTTGGCCCTCATGGATGCCGGCGTGCCGATTCGCGGGCACGTCGCCGGTGTCGCGATGGGACTCGTGCTCAAAGGGAACAAGTACACGGTCCTGACCGACATTCAAGGTCTCGAAGATGCGTTGGGTGAGATGGACTTCAAGGTTGCGGGAACCAAGAAGGGGATCACCGCGATCCAGATGGACATCAAAGTTCAGGGCGTCACGATCGAGATCATGCGCGAAGCAATGGAACAGGCACGCGTATCGCGTTACGCGATCATCGACAAGCTCGCCGAAACGATCGAGCATCCGCGCGAACAGCTCTCGCAGTACGCGCCTCGCATGATCGTCGTCAAAATCGATCCGGCGAAGATCAAAGACGTCATCGGCCCCGGCGGCAAGATCATCAACAAGATCATCGCCGACACCGGAGTTGAGAAGATCGATATCGAGGACGATGGAAGAGTCTTCATCACGTCGCTCGATGGCGCTTCCGGTGACAAGGCCCGGGAAATCGTCGAGAACATCACCCGTGAAGTGATGGTCGGCGAAGCGTACACCGGCACGGTCACGCGGATCATCAACATCGGCGCGTTCGTGCAAATTCTTCCCGGCAAGGAGGGGCTCGTCCACATCAGCCAACTCGCGCCGACGCGCGTCGAGCGCGTGGAAGACGTCGTCAAGCTGGGCGACGAGGTCAGAGTGAAGGTCATGGAAATCGACGGGCAAGGCCGGATCAATCTCTCACGCAAAGCCTTACTCGGTCCGGTATCGTCGAACGGCGACTATGCATCGCGTGCCCCGCGCGCTCCGCGCGAGCAACCCGATGCCGGCGGGCCGCCCGAGGCGCGCGTGCAACGCGAGGCGGCCGGCGCACCGGGCGCTCCGCCGACACGTCGCCGGCGTCGTCCCCAGCGCCGAGACGAGGAATAACCAACGACAGGCGATCGCCGTTTCGGCGATCGCCTTCTATTTGCAGCGGCGTGGATCAGCTGCCGGAGAACCGTAAACCCACATCGACGAATCTTCGCCGCAGACGATCTTCGGCGCCCGCGTACCAGCGCAGACGATCGACGATCGGCCCGGATATTGCGCCGTCGACGTGGTAAAACGGAAGTCCGTCCAGTAAATCGCGGCGGTAAATTGCGTCGGCGCGCACGGCGTTTCCAGTGTCGTACGTTAGCCAGACGGCGCTGACTGTCGGAGCTCCTCCGGCGTAAGGAAGTTCGATTCCGTAGAGGGGAACCTCGTCGGTCACGTGCATCGTCCAGGCGCGAAGCGAGATCGCCGGCGCAATTTGCCAAATCGCCGAAACTCCCGACGAACTGATCTTTCCGGAGGAGGCGCCGCTGACGTTCTGCGTCGCTTCCTCGAACGCGAATCGAATGCGAGCGCCGTCGGTGTAACTGAGCGCGGCAGCCTGCAACCAGTTGCGCGTGAGTTGCACGGGCAGCGACTCCCAGTCGCTAAATAGGTATTGCTGTTCGAAAGTCGGCAGCGTGAACGAGCCGCTCTCCTGCAGATTCAAGCTGAACTTGCCGTTCGGAAAGAGCTGCGATTGCAGTGACGGTACGGCCAGCGCGGTACGCGCGGGCTGCGAAAAGCCGCGCACGCCGCCCGCGTAATCGAACCAAAATGCGCCAACGCCGGCGACGAGCGAGTAGTCGTTGCCGCTCGTCACCACGCCCGCGTCCGCGCGCGTTTGCTGCAGCGATGCGGCGAGGCGGGGGAAGGTGCCGGGGAGCGCCTGCGCATCGTAGATTCCCGTCGACGAACGAATGCCGGCATCGGCGAATGCGACGATTGGGCCATCGCTATGAATGCCTGCGCTCAAGCCCGAATCAGACCATTGCGTCGAAATAGGATACTCGTCTTGCGTGTACGCATAGTCGCCGCGATCGACAACGCCGGAAACAGTCAGGTTCAAGGCTCGTGGCACGCTCCAGGCGGCATCGGCGAACGAAAAGCTTTGCGCAAACGTCGAATCGGGCGATCCATATTCACGTCCTTCTTCACTGCCGCCGGCGACAACGAGCGACTCGTCCGCCGTCAACGGCAGATTGGCCGTTGCATCGCCGCGCTGGCGAGACTCTTCGTTGTTGCTGAACGTGCCCAGCGCGACCGCCGCTAGGTCGGAGCCGGCCTGCGCCCGAGCGATGACGTCGCTTCCGCCCTCCGCGATTTCTGCGCTCGAACCGCCGAGGAACGGATCGAGCGCAACGATTCCCCCGGCGGCCTGATCGCCGTAGGAGAATGCGTTGCTCGCATCGCGTACAACGGCGTTTTGCTCGTACTGCGCCGGAATGGATCCGTACGGGGACCCACCCGCGACGATGTCGTAGTTGGGCGCTCCGTTGTCGATGAGCAATGAGCCGGTCGTCGAAAGCCCTCGGTCGGCGAGTACCGAACCGGGATACGGAGCGCTGCTTTGCGACAACAGGGTGAACGGGCGCAACGCGACCGACGACTCGACGTGGGCGTACGGTAAGCTCGCCAAATCCTCGGCCGACGGGGAGTCATTCGCCAGCGCATCGTAGCGCCAAAGGATCGCGACGACTGGCTCGCTGCCGTGGACGGCGAGTTCGACGCTTTGACAATAGCGGCAGGTGACGCGAATGCGAGCGATTCCGTCGGCGTGGAGAACGAAGGTGCCCCCGGCGTCGGTCGTCGCTGCAGCCCGCACGCTTGCCGGCGCACGAGCGGTCACCAAGGCTCCGGCGATGGGTGCGCCATGCTGATCCCGCACGGAACCCGCGAGCAATGGAGTCTGCGCATGCGCCGGCGACGCAGCAAGCAGGGCCAGGATGAGGGCCGCCGCGCCGTCGAGCCTGCGTTTCACGGATTCTTTAGACTTTCGGCTATGATGGAGGGAGTGTCAACCCATCTCCCCCGCCTCCTCGTCGCGATCGCGCTGGCCCTGGGCATTCTATGCTCCGGCCGGTTTGCGGTGGCCGCCGCAACGTCGCTCGACGACCTGATCGCCGGAAACCTCGTTCCGTCGGCGGCTCCGGCCCTGCTCGGGCCCATTACCTCGGCGGGGAGGGTCGGTTGGGCGTGCAAGCCCGAACGGTCGGCGGCGGCCCGTGGCTACCGCCAAGCCGAACTGCCGGCGGATCCCTCCAGCCCGTAACCCATGCGGGTGCTGCTCCTGGTCGCCCTTCTGATCCAAGCCGCGACGGGTTTCGGATTGGCGCAGACCTATGCCCCTCGATCTCCGGTCCCCCGGACGACATCGCTCCCCGAGTTGCGCGCCATCGCCGCGCGGCGCGAGATCGAAGAACGCTTCACGATCGGGCTCGACCTTCAAGCCCGTGGCGACTGGGAAGCTGCGCGTGGCGAGTTCGAGCAGATCGTCGTGCTGCATCCGTCCGAACCGCAAGGCTCGACGGCGCACTACGACCTCGCCATCGCCTATTCGAACCTGCATCGTAATGACGACGCCGCGCGCGAACTGCGCGCAGCTATCGCGCTCGATCCGGATTTCCTCGCCGCGATGGCAAATCTCGTTTCAATCGATCTCGCGCGCGGTGACCTTCGCGAAGCGCGCAAGGTCGCCGATCGTTACGTCGCGCTGGCGCCGGCCTCGGCGCGGGCCCTCTATTCGCGCGGGATCGTCGCATTACAAAGCGGCGACAACGCCGTAGCGCGCGCTGATTTCGGTAAGCTTCTCTCCGAAAACCCTTCGTACGCGGTCGCCCATTACGATCTCGCGCTCGCGGAGGAACGCTTGGGGCGTTACGATGCCGCCGAACGCGAACTGCAGAGCGCGCTCGTGCTGGCCCCGGCCTACGCTCGTGCCCGATTCGCCCTCGGCGTCGTTCTTCTTCGCGAGGGCGAGCATGCCAAGGCGCGCGATGAATTCGCGCGTGCGACCGTCGACGCAGCCGGAGACCCGGGCCTAGCGAACATCGCGGCCGCGATGCGTGATTCGATCAAGAATTAGCGTCTATCGGCGAAGCTTTATAATTTCTTCATCCCTCGCCGCTAGACTTGCGCAGAACCCAACGCTCTTTGGAGGTTTCATGTCTCGAAAACTCATGGCAATCGCCGTAGCGGTCGCCGCAACAGCACTCGCAGCGTGCGGCGCGCGGTACGGCAGTGGCACCAACAGCGCAACCTACACGCTTCCGGGAATGCCCGACCTCACGATGACCGCGAAATTTCCCAATGGTACGACCAACACGATCAGCGAAGAACTTCCCGGCGAGGGGCTGGGCTCCATCGCCGACCCGCACTGGAAAGCAACGCTCGGCGGTTTTACGCAACAACAGTTTTCGCAAGCACTGGGGTTTCCGCCCGGCACCGAGCTGACGATTCAGAACATATCGAAGGTCAACGAACATACGCTCAACGTGATCGCGAAGATCTCCGGGCCACCGGCCAAGTTCCCCAGTAATCCGACGCTCAAGACCTCGCCGAACGGCACCACGATCAAAGTGGGTTTCGCAAGCGGCGCGATTGCCCACGGCAGCTCCGTCAAGGTTCTCGCGAAGAAGGCGGGAATCTATTTGATCGGCTGCGCTTTCCATTATCACGAAGGGATGCAAGACGTGCTCGTGATTGCCAAGGGTGCGACGCCCGGACCGCAAGCGACAGCTCCCGCACAATGAATCTTCGCGCACCCGCGATCGGAGTTTGGACGCTCGGCATCGCGCTTGCAGCCTGCACGAACGGCGGCGGTTTAACCAACATCGGCGGCGGGGGCACTTCGCCTTCGCCGCTGCCTACCAACGCGATCGGGGTGGCCATTCCCAACCAAAAGATCGGTGTCGAGAACGATCCGGTATGGGGAACAATCGGCGGGTACACGGAGGAGGCGACCTCGCAAGTGCTGGCGTTTCCGCCCGGCGCACAGATAACGATCAAGAATCTCTCCTCGACGACTCCACACACGCTCAACGTGATCGGAAAGCGAAGCGGGCCGCCGCCGAACTTTCCACCGAGCCCGAGCCTATCGTTCTCCCCTAGTGGCAACGGCGTCTTGGGAACGAACTATGCGAGCGGCACGATTAATCCGGGTGCCTCAGTGACCGTTACGCTCTCGAACCCCGGCATCTATCTCATCGGGTGCGCGTTTCACTATATTTCAAATGCGATGCGCGATGTGATCCAAGTCGTAGCGGGCGCGACGCCGGGACCGACGGCCTCGCCGGGACCCGGCGGGTACGCGGCGCGTCGCGCGCGACACGGCCTGCAGCCGACCGCGGAGCGTACCGCGCACGCATCCGCGCAGCCGTTACTCGTCGATCAAACGGGGCGGCACTTTACGCTTTCGTCGCTGCTCGGACGGCCGCTCATCGTTACGTTCGTCGCGGCACACTGCACCGATGCATGTCCGTTGATTAACGCGCAGTTTGCCGACGCCTCGCGGCGGATCGCCTCGGCCCATCTCTCCGGGCGCCTGCTGACGGTGACGCTCGATCCGGAACACGATTCTCCAGCCACAATGCGCGTACTCGCGCAACGCTTCGAAGCCAACCCGCGCTACTGGTTGCTGGCGGCCGGCTCGATCCGCAACGTTCACGCGGTGATGCGCGAATTCGCGGTCGTTTCGGAGCAAGGGCGCCGCGGCTTTCACGACGAGCACACGACGTTCGTCTATGTCTTCAACAAAAGAGGGGAGCTCGTCCAGACGATGCTGGCATCCAGCGCACTGAGCGACTCCATCGTTGACGCGCTGCGCCAGCAGCGCGCGGTGGCGGCGCGATGATTCGCCGTTATGCAACCCTCGCAGCCCTCGTGCTCGGTGCCTGCACCGCGGGCGGCATTCCAACATCGTCAGGGGGAAGCGGCGGCCTTACGATCGACGTCAGCCTCACGCAGTACGCGCCCGTCCAAACGCTCTACGGTCAGAGCGGCGGCTACTCTCCACCGATAACCAACATCTCGGTCGGCACGCAGATTCATTTCGTCAACGTCGACAGCTTCGCGCACACGGCGACGGAGATTCCCGGAAACCCTACGAGTTTTCCGAGCGGTTCGCCGTTCAACGCCGGGGCGCTCCAGCAACACGGGACGACCTTGTCGGGCGGATTTACCAGCGGTGCGCTTCAGCCAAACTCTTCCTCTCAGTCGATTACCGCCGACCGGCCGGGCACCTATCTTTTCGGGTGCTTCTTCCACTACGGGGCGCCGATGCGCGCCGCGATCGTTGCGCAGTAAGCTTTTCGCCACCGCGTTTGCGGTGCTGGTGGTCGCCCTCGCGCCGGCGCCCGCGCGAGCGATACCGATCTTCGCACAGCGCTATCACTTTCGTTGCGGGCAGTGTCACAGCGTACTGCCGGAGCTCAACGCATTTGGAAATTACTTTCGCTCGCACGGCTATCGCTTACCGCTGCCCGAGCATGGCACGACCGTCTTTGCAATCCGCTATCAGATGGAATACGATAAGCAGCCCGCGGCCGAGAGCCCGCGATTTTCACCGGGCGGTATCTTGTTGGGGAGCGGCAATATCGGACCGATCACCGCGTTTCTACACTACAGCTTCGGCGCCGGTGGCGGACCCGCGGGAACGTATTTGCTCTTCGCCGCCGGTTATGACGAGCACACGCAGACCTTGATTCGCGGCGGTCTCATCGAGCTGCCGCTGGCACAATCGCCCGGTCAGCGCCTCGACGATCTGCAAGAGTACGGCTACTACGGCGCCCACGTTGGTTTGAACAATCTTCCGCTCTCCTCACCGCGCTGGGGCGTGCAGGCCGAGCGAACTTTTGGAAACTTTCGCGCCGACTTCGTGATCGACGCGGGGTATTATCAAGGCTCGGCGTACGGCGGCAAGCCGGTTCCGACCGGCGAGTTTACATGGCTCAAACAACCTGAGATGAGCCTTTGGCTGCGCGACACGCTCGCCCAAAGCCGCAAAGGTGAACTCGATCTCGGGGCGACCGCGCTGGGCGGCACATTGGGAGTTCTTCCGACCGGCAGGCTTCCGTTTGCGGACCTCTACGAGCGCTACGGATTGCTGGCGCACGCACAGTACGGAGATCTCGATTTTCAAGCCGAACAGTGGTATGGTGACGACCACGACGCCGACGGGTTTTTGACCAATCAGCACTCTTCGGGCGGCTACGCGCGCCTGAAGTATTACCCGATTCCGCACGCCTATTTCGGACTGCGTTATGACGCCTATGCAAACCCGTTCATCAACCGCGACTTCGTTTACTACGGAGCAGTGCAGATCGCGCCTTTCCGCATCCTCGCGCAAGAGGTGCAGCAGCCCGCACAGCATCCGTATTTTAGCGCCGCACTGACAGTAGCTTTTCCAGGCCCGTTGAAATACTAGACTCCCATGCGGGTCTTGGTCGTCGAAGACAACGTTCCGGTCGCCGAATCCATACGAATGATGCTGGAGGCGCGCCGGTACGCCGCCAACGTCGTCACCGACGGAGAGGCTGGGCTCGACCATCTTCTGCGCCGCTGCTATGACGCAGCGGTGGTCGACGTCGGTCTACCGGGCATGGATGGATTCGCGCTCGCTCGCACGGCGCGCGCGCAAGGCGTGCAAACGCCGATCCTGATGCTGACCGCGCGCGATGCGGTCGAAGACCGCGTTGCCGGCCTGGGCTGCGGTGCCGACGACTATCTCGTCAAGCCGTTCGTCGAAGAAGAGCTGATGGCGCGAATTGCCTCGATTCTGCGCCGCGCCGATCGGCCGGTGCTCGGAACCATCGAAGCGGGAAAACTTCGCATCGATTTGGCCGCACGCAGCGTAACGTACGATCGCAGCTTGGTGGCTCTTGGCGCGACCGAGTTTCGCCTCTTGGAGTTTCTCGCGCGCAATGCCGGAATCGCGCTCTCGCGCACGCAGATCGTCGAGCGCATCTGGGACTACGACTTCGAAGGTTCCAGCAATATCGTTGACGTCTACGTGAGCCAGCTTCGCCGCAAGCTGAACTCGCTTGGCGCGCGCGGCGTCATCGAAACCGTCTGGGGGATCGGATACCGCTTCAAAGCGTAACGCGGCGTAACCCAAGGACGCGAGCATGATCCTGCGCACGGCGGCGCTCTACCTCGGCATTTTTATCTGCGTGCTTCTCGCGCTCGACGCCGCTGCGTACGCATTCATCGCGCGCGAGTACGCGTCGTCCGTCGCGCCCGCGCTCGCTACGCCGGAAGTAGCCCGGGCGCTGGCCACGGCAATGCGTCGCGTTCTGATCACGCTCTCGGCCATCGACCTGCCGCTGATCGCGATCGTGGCGCTGGCGTCGTATGCACTCGCGCGGGTGACGATTGCGCCATTGCAAGCGGCGCGCGAGCGCGAGCGCATCTTCGCCGCCGATGCCGCGCACGAGCTGCGGTCGCCGCTCGCGGCGATCGCCGCGATCGCTCAAGCCGCCAGGACGGGCGCCACACAGGAGGCGCGTACAGCCTTCGACGCGATCGCAAGCAGCGCGCTGGAGGCCTCCGCCGTCGTCAGCGATTTGCTCACCTTGGCGCGCGATCCCGGGCGCCGCGCCCTTCAGTGCGAACCCGTCGACCTTGGCGCCGTCGTTGCGAGCACGTCACGCGAAACGGAGCCCGTTGCCCGGGCGCGCGGGATCCGCGTGCAGAGCGCTCCGGCCAGCGCGATCGTCGACGGTGACGAACGGCGCCTACGCGAACTCGCGCGAAATTTACTCGACAATGCCGTGCGCCACGCCCGCGGCAACGTTTCGATCGCTTCACGTCGCAACGGCTCCCTCTGCGAAATCGTCGTCGAGGATGACGGCGACGGCGTGCCGCCACAAGAACGTCAGCGGGTATTTCAGCGTTTCTACCGGCGCGCGAACGACGGAACGGGCAGCGGCCTGGGCCTCGCGATCGTGCGCTGGATCGCAAACGCGCACGAGGGCGACGTCACCGTCGAAGCGGCATCGTGGGGCGGCGCACGGTTCATCGTCGCAATCCCGGCACACAAAGAGAATCTCCGCTCCGGCGCGTAAGTCAGGGCGCCATGCCCTTCGCGTCGTTGCAGCAGTTCACCGAAGCTTTGCGCGCCGCCGGCGAGCTTCACGTCGTCGGTGCCTCTGTCGATCCGCACCTCGAGATCAGCGCCATTACCGATCGGGTCGTCAAGGCCGGAGGTCCGGCCTTACTCTTCACCAACGTCAAAGGATCGCGATTTCCGGTTCTGACGAATCAGTTCGGCAGCCGCCGTCGGATGTCGATCGCACTGGAGGCGAACGACCTCGACGACGTCGGAGCGCGCATTCGCAAGCTCATCAACCTCGCTCCGCCCGATAGCTCGCCGATTGGGAAGCTGCGCGGCGCCCTGCAGTTCGCGCCGTTGCGTCATGCGATCCCGAAGGTCGTTCGCTCCGGCAGCGTTCATGACGTCGTCATGGCCAAACCCGACGTCACAGCGCTTCCCGTGCTCACGACATGGCCGCTTGACGCCGGTCCGTTCATCACCTTGCCCCTGGTGATTACCAAAGATCCTACGACCGGCCGTTTCAATGTGGGCATGTATCGCATGCAAATCTTCAACTCGACCCAAACCGCGATGCATTGGCAACGTCATAAGCACGGTCGCGCGCACGCGAAGGCGTGGGGCAGCAGAGTACCGGTTGCAGTAGCAATCGGTACGGAGCCGGCACTCACCTATGCCGCAAGCGCGCCCCTGCCCCCGATGCTTGACGAGTTCGCATTCGCGGGTCTGCTGCGTGGCAAACCGGTCGAGTTGGTGCGCGCTAAGACGGTTGATTTGATGGTTCCGGCCGAGGCGGAGTTTTCGCTCGAAGGGTACGTCGACAATGAAGACCAGCGTACTGAAGGGCCCTTCGGCGACCACACCGGAGTCTACACGCCCGCGGATCGCTACCCGACCTTCCACATCACATGCATAACCCACCGTCGCAATCCTATCTACGCCGCCACGGTCGTCGGCAAGCCGCCCATGGAAGACGCGTGGCTCGGTAAGGCGACCGAACGAATCTTTCTGCCGATCCTGCAAGCCATGCTTCCCGAAGTCGTCGACATGAATCTTCCGGTGGAAGGCGGATTCCATAACTTAGCGATCGTTTCAATTCGCAAATCGTATGCGGGCCAGGCAAAAAAAGTGATGAACGCGTTGTGGGGTCTGGGTCACATGATGATGCTCACCCGTGTCTTAATCGTCGTCGATGCGGACGTCGACGTCCAGGACACGCGCGCGACGGCGTGGCTCGTCCTCAACAACCTCGCCCCCGAGCGCGACGTGGTCATGATGCCCGGCCCGGTTGACGATCTCGATCACGGCTCGTACAGCGTCGCCTACGGCACGAAGGTCGGCATTGACGCCACCCGCAAGGACGCGTCGGAGGGTTATCCGCGCTCATGGCCGACCGAAATGGTCATGGACGCTGCAACGCGCCGAATGGTGAGCGAGCGTTGGCACGCGTATGGCCTCGATCGCATCACAAAAGCCTTGCAGGCCGACGGTTGGTCGGGACAAGGCGAAGCCGCGTACGATCGGCTCATGCGTTCGAATCGGGACGACGCGCGATGAGAAGCATCGTCCTTTTTCTGCGTGAGATTCGCATCGAGCATACGCTCTTCGCGCTGCCGTTCGCTTACGTCGGAGCGATCTTAGCCGCACGCGGCATTCCAACACTCTCGGCGCTGGCGTGGATTACCGTCGCGGTGCTCGGCGCGCGGACGGCAGCGATGGCGGCAAATCGCTTCTTGGACCGGGAGATCGATGCTCGCAATCCGCGCACCGCGCGCCGCGCGCTCGCGAGCGGCACGCTTTCACCTGCGACGATGCTCTGGGCCAGCGCGGGCGGTTTGACGTTGCTGCTCGTGGCCGCCTGGATGCTGAATCCGCTCTGCGTCAAGCTCATGCCGCTGGCGGCGCTGCTCTTGCTCGCCTATCCACTCTGTAAGCGCTTCACCTGGACGACGCACTTCGTGCTGGGCGCCGTCGACGGTCTGGCGCCGCTCGGCGCCTACATTGGAATCGCCGGTGCTCTGACGGTCCCTGCACTGCTGCTCTTTTTGGCGGTAACGATCTGGGTCGCGGGTTTTGACATCATTTACGCGCTCATGGATCTCGGGATCGACCGAGCGCAGGGTATCCGATCCCTCCCGGTTCGCTTCGGCGAAGCGAGCGGACGAGTTCTACCATTGCTGCTTCACGGCGCCATGTTGCTGCTGCTAGGCGGAGCCGGACTGCTCGCCGGCGCCGGTCGCGTCTATTTTCTCGGCGTGCTCTCAGTCGCGGTACTCATCATTTACGAGGAGCATCTCTTTCGAAGCGGGGTTAATCTCTTCGTCATTAACGAACGAATCTTCATCTCAAACATGACGTTCTCGGTCTTTTTCTTGCTCACGACCGTTGGTGGATACGCGTGAAGCGACGGTCGTTCATTGCCGCGGCGGCAGCGACCGCCGCGGGCGGCATCGCCGCGCGCGGGCGCGCCCAAATCATTCCGGGCCAGCCGCAGCAATATCTACAGCAGCTCACGATCGCGGTCAACGTCACGCTTTCGGGACCGTTGCAGAAGTACGGCCAAGAAGTGGTCAAAGGGGTTCAAGCGGCAGTCGACGAGCAGAATCGATTCAACGCACCGATCTCGCACGTCTGGGGAATGCGCGCTCTCGACGATCGCAATGATCCCGGGCTAGCGGCCGCCAATGCGAATGTGGCCGCCGCCGACTACACGGTGATCGGATTGATCGGCAACCTCAATGCGTCGATGACGCTTGCAGCACTCTCGCGCTATGCGAATATGGGTTTTGCCGTCATCGTCCCCACGGTCACTGCCGATGCGGTGACGCGACGAGGCTATCACAACGTCTATCGATTGCCGGCGAAAGATAGTTCGTCGGGAAGGCTCTTTGCGAGTGCGGCGCTCGAAGGTAAACGCGGCGTCACCGCAATCGCCGTCGCCTTCGACGGCGACTACGGTTACGACGTCGGAAACGCGTTCGTCACGACGGCAAAGCTGAACCGCCACGCGGCCGAGCTCTTGCTCTTTCCGCTCAATACCACCGACCCGGTGCAAGCGGCACGTACCGTCATCGATCGCTCGCCCGGGTACGTCTTTCTCGCGGGGAAGACGGCGGAACTCGGGCCAATCGCCGACGCAATGCGAGTCGCTGGTTACGCCGGCGAGTTCGGCGCGGCCGACGGTTTCTACAACTCCGAAACGATCGCAACGTACGCCAAGACGCTGCAAGGCGCATACGTCGCATCCCCGATGCCGCCGATCAACCGGATACCGAGTGCCGTGCAGCTCGTGACCGACTTCGAGCGCGAAGTCACCCAAATCACGACGCAATCGGCGTATGGTTACGCAGCCGCGCAACTGCTCATCGCCGCAGCGGCGCGCGACAATGCGACGTCGCGCCAATCACTGCTGATCTCTTTGCAATCGGGTGGCGTATTCACGACGCTCGTCGGCCAGTTCGCATTTAACATCAGCGGCGATCCGCTCATCCCGAACATTTACCTCTATACCGTCGGAAACGACGGCTTCAAGTTCGCGCGTCCAGCCGTTCGCACCGGATTCGTTTTCTAGGCCATTTCGTCAGAGATCTCTTCGGGCGTACCGGTCTTCGGGAACGACCCGCATCCGGTGCGGCGGCCGAATCTTTTCCTTCGGCGATTCCTCCGCTTCTTCGATCGCGAGGACGAACCGCAAGCGCCAGGCACCGAGCGAGAGCGTCAGATTCGTTCCAATGATTTCCACGATTAGGCCTCCACGCGCTGCCACCGCCAGACGGCCAGCGCTCCGTAAGCGACGAACATACAAGCTTCGACCGAGATTCGCAAGGCAAAGTCAGCGCCGGCATACGAAACCGTACCGTCCGATGTCGGCATCGCGGTTGAGACGTAGGTCAACGGATCGAGACGCGAGATCGCCCAGGCGACGTCGTGAATGACGAGCGCGACGAGGTTTCCCGGTTGAATGAGGGTCAGAGCGCCGATCACGAGCGCGATCGGCCACGAGAGACCGAGCACGGCACCGAACGAACGGGCGAACCACGTCGTTGCCGCACAGAGCATCGCGTACCAGGCCAGCGGAACGGCGACGCCCATCGCCACGGCGCGCGCGTTGATGCCGCTGAAATCGAGACGCGGCGATTCGAAGAGCAACTGACAGCAATAGAGTGCGACGATCGTGAGCACCGAAGCTGCGAGAATCGCGGCCACGTCGGCACCCATGACCCCGAGTGCGTAGCGTACTCGCGAACAGGGCCTCGTAAGGGCGACGTCGAGGTGACCGTCGATCTCGCGCGCGAGCGGTGCTGCCAAAAACGTAGCGACCATGAGCGCCACGAAGTCGGCAAGCCCCATATAGTAGATCATGGGAACCGAGCCGTCGGTGTCGATCACCGTTGTCTTCATCGAACCGTTGCGCGATTCGACGACGTGGACGCTGCCGACCGCGACGTTATCGTGTTCGTCGTGGGCGCGGTTCGAAGGCTCGGTGATGACGACGTGCCGGCCGGCGTATCCGTGATCGTCCACGACGATGCGGGTCGAATCCGCGGGATCTTCAACGATCATACGCTTGGTTCCATCGGGAAGTACCGTCTGCGTCTCTTTCGCGCCGTTTCGCATGGCCATGTGCGCGATCCAAGCTTCCGATGACATATAGCGGTTGACCGTGATGCGCAATGCAATCGCAATCACGACGAAAATCGCGAGAACGATCAGAAGGATGCGCAAACAATTGCGAACGCGCAGCCATTCAACGTAGTTCATGAGGAGAGTTCCTTTACGACGATATCCGTCGTCGCGGTTGTCGGCGACACGGCATACAAGAAGATGTCTTCGAGGTTAAGGTCGAGCACTCGTACGCCCATCGCACCCGCCGCGGAGAGCCTCGATGCGATGTCGTCCGCGCCGCCCGTCACGAGCAGGCGAACGATCCGCTCGGTGCGATCGACGCGAGCGACGCGCGCATCCGCCGCAATGCCGTCGAGAATGAAATGAGCGTCTGGAAATACTCCCTCGACGATTTTTCGATCGCCTTTGAGATCGTCGACGAGACCGCGCAATACGACACGACCGCGGTCCATGACGGCGATCTGTTCGGCTGCGCGTTCGACTTGGCCGATTTGGTGCGATGAGAAAACGACGCAGTTCCCTTTTGCCGCCTCGTTGATCATCAGGCTCAGGACGGTCCGCTGGTTGACCGGATCCAATCCGCTGGTCGGCTCGTCGAGAATGAGAACCTCGGCATTGCGCGCGAACGCTAGCGCGATCATCACCGCGGTTCGCATGCCTTTGGAGAGCGCGCGTGCGCGCCGGCGCGGGTCGACGTTAAACGCCCCAAGCAGTTCGAGTGCCTGCCGCGGATCGAAGTTCGCAAAGGCGCGCCGGGTCATCTCCATATGCTCTGCGACGGTCATCCAGTCGTAGAGCACGCTGCGCTCGGCCACGTAGGCGATTCGTTCCAGCATCGCCGGCGTGAGCGGTTGGCCGTCGTAGAGAATCCTTCCGCTGGTTGGCCGTGCCAGCCCCAGCATACATTTGAACGTCGTGGTCTTACCGGCACCGTTTGGGCCGAGCAATCCGAAGACGCCGGCACTCGGAATCTCGAGGGAGAAGCCGTCCAGAGCCGCAACGGGGCCGTACGTCTTCCGTACGTTATCGATCGTTATCGTCTTCATCTCACTCACTTCCTACGCTCTCGCCAAACCATCGTCGCAACGCCACTTCGAAGAGCTTCGCCACGTCGTCGCGCCCAATACCAACCGATTTAGCCTCGCGCAATGCGACGTCGAGCGCGTCGCCGGCAATTTCTGTGGCAATCTTCGGCGAATCGGCGACGCCGTTGCCCCGCACGAACGATCCACGTCCAGGAGAAGTCTCGATCACTTGGTCGCGTTCGAGGTCTCGATAGGCGCGAGCAACCGTGTTTGGATTGACGGTGAGGTCGATCGCGAGCTGCTTGACGGTTGGAAGCTGCTCGCCAGACTGCAAAAGACCGAGTGCGATGGACCGCTTGATTTGCTCGATGATTTGCAGGTAGATTGGCACGCCACTGCGCGGATCGACCGTTAAGACGGCCGGCATCGCAGCCTGCCTAAAACTTCGGTCCCCAGCCGGGAAAGAGGCCGGTGGAGCGGCGATCGGGGAGGCGTACGGGCGTACGCGTCTCGCGGATCTCGTTCTCGGGGGCGAACGTGGTGTGAATCATGTTGGGGCTCCTTTAGAGTCTAGTACTATCAAACTGTCGTACTAGTACACTAGTACAATAGCCTAATAGTAATGCCCTGTCAAGCCCCTGACTTCGTGCTTCTACGCAGTCCCGCAAACCGGGGATCGTTGGCGATTTCGGCCGCATAGGTGCTGTCGCCGCGCCAGCGCCGCAACCAGGTCATCGCGGTTCCGTGATCTCCCACCGCTTCGAAGGCGACAACGAGATCTTCGGGCGCGACAAGTTGGGCTTCCGCTCGCGCGAGGCGCAGCTCGGCTCGCGCGTCGACCATGCGGTTCGAGCGCGCGTAGAGCGGGGCGAGCAGGGCCGCCGCTTCCCCGGCGCAGCGGGTGCAGAGATGCTGCAGGCGTCGAAACGTCGCTTCCGCGCGCGCGTCATCGCCCAATGCTTCGTACGCGAGTCCAAGCGTCTCGTACGCGTCCGATCGTTGCGGTGACAGATCGAGCGTCTCGTTTGCGTAGGCGATCGCATCGCGATAATGCCGTTCGAGGTAGGCGGTCGTGCCCAGCCATGCGGTGGTCGCCACCGAGAGGGGGTCGAGCTGTGCCGCGATCGTAAGCTCGCCGTACGCATCCGCGACTCGACCTTGTTCGAGCAGCGCCATACCGTACCACTGATGCGCGGTTCCGTTCGCGGGATCGAGCGCGATCGCTCGGCGCAGGTCGGAGAGCGCGCGCGCGATCTGCGGCGCGGCGACTTTCATTGTTCGCGTCGAGATTAAGCCGAGCACCGCATAGGCCTCGCCATTGTTGGGATCGAGCGCCAAAGATTTGCGCGCGTAGCCGCGGGCTCGTGCGATTTCGATTCTTTGAGAAGGTCCGTATCCGTAGTCCGCCATGATCGCGTTTGCCGAGGCCAAACCCGCGTAGCCGCGCGAATCGCGCGGATCGTTGGTGACGACGCGGGAAAAGTAGGCAACGCTCTTGGCAATGCCGTCGCGCGTACGTAAATTCCAATAGTACCGGCCAATTTCATACAGGCGTGTGTCTTGCGCCGCAATCGAAGAACCGGCAATCGGCCGCGACGGGGATCCGGACGTCAGCGCCGATCCGCCGACCATCGCGAGGGCGAGCGCGGCTGCCAGCACCAATCCTCGCCGGACGACGAATGGCCGTACCGCGGGAACCCGCCTTGGCTCCGAGCGCGATAACTCTTCACGGCGCGCGACCGGCGCGGTAAAGCGATATCCGCGCCGGGGTATAGTCTCGATCGCTTCCACGTTCCAACGCCGCCGCAAGAGTTTGCGCAGAACGTAGATGTTCTGCGCCAAATTCGCTTCATCAACGTATCCATCGGGCCAAATCCGCGCAAGCAGCTCGCCTTTTGGAAAGATTTCGCCGGGATGCTCGATCAGCGCCAAAAGCGTTTCGACGACTTTCGGGCCGATCGGAAGCGGAGCGCCGCGATCGAGTAAGAGCAGCCGCGTAGCGTCGAGTTGAAAAGGTCCAAATTCGTAAAGGCTCATTCGCCGATCCTCGCAGTAAACGTTGATGCTCGACTGAACGGTATATACGCCATCGCGGCGGGAAAGTTTTCGCTCTCGCCGGCTCGCTTGCTTACGGCGGCGGGGCAAAGATCCGCAGCGCGTTGCGCAAAATTTCGAACCGCGCCGGGGTCGTGCCCGCCGGCTCGCCGTCGGCGCTAATCCGATGTGGACGACGCGTCCGGACCTCGAACTCCTCCGCCCGAAAGGTACGCAGTCCCTGGGCCGAGCGACGCCTCCGCGCGATTGCCGCTGCGATAGAAAAGAAGTCCAATGCGCTGCGCAGCTCAACGCAATAACAATCGAGGCGGCCATCGTCGATTGCCGCAGTTGGGTCGACGATGAAAGCCGCGAAGCGCGGACTGTTCGCCACGGTGACCTGAATCGCGCGCAGACACGTTCGCTGACCGCCGCCGACGATCTCGACGTGAAAGGGCCGAGCGAAGCGGACCGCTTGGAGCAGGCTCGCGGCGGCGGCCAGTAAACCGAAGCGCTGTTTGTCGACCGGTCGCTGTAGACGAGTGAGACGGCTGGAGAGTCCGACGCTCGCTTCGGTGACGTAGCATCTGCCATTGACGCGAGCAGCATCGATGGTTCGTGTATGGCCGGCCGCGATAAGCGCGCAAGCGCGTTCGATATCGAGCGGAATGCTCAGCGTACGCGCCAGGTCGTTAAACGTGCCGAGCGGCACGAGCCCAATCGGAACTCCGTGCTCGATTGCGCGCGGAATCTCTCCTACGAGCGTTCCATCTCCCCCGGCGACGACAATCGCATCGACCGCGCCGGTCGATGGCCACTGCTGCACGATCTCCACGCCCAGTCGCGCCAACTCCGCGCGCACCGCGTCACCGGACTGACCTCCGCGCCTCGAGGCCGGATTGACCACCAAAAAGGCTCGCACCGGCTAGCGGCCTCGAAGTACGATGCGAAGATAGGCAACCCCGCACCAGGCCGCAATAAGCGCCAGAACCAGGGTACCGCCGATCATCGCGATGTAGCCGAGAACGATCCCCATTTGGGTCATGCCATCGACGTATCCCACGACCTTTTCCGCCGCGCTCAAGTTTTCGTACACGGCATGGAAGACAAACCAGACGATCGCCGCGGACGGGGCCGCGAGTGAGAAAAGGATCAAATAGCGGTTGCGCTCGTCGCCGCCGTTCATGCTCGGCAGCTTCGCCGCGGGCGCACGAAGAAACCCTTACTGAGATGCACCTTCACATGCGCGGTCCGCGGCCGCATAACCCAATGCCCGAATCGCGCTATGAAGTGCTGGCGCTCTTCACGACCGCAATGGTCGGCGCCTCGATCTTCATCGTTTCGACCGGCGCGCTGGCGCCCTACTTTCGATCGGCGCTTCATCTTGGACAGACCCAGCTTGGCCTGGTTCTCTCGATTCAGTTGCTTGGCTCAGTCGCGATGACATCCGTGGCGGGACTGCTTACGGATCGTTATGGCGATAAGGCGATCGTTTTTTGGAGCGGGACCTTGATGGGAGTTTCCCTCTTCGCCGCATCGCTCGTCGCCAACTATATCTGGTTGATGCTCTGGCTTTTCGTCTACGGCATCGGTTACGCCGCCGTGACCCCGGCCGGCAGCCACGCCGTCATCTTCTTTTTTGACAAGGCGCATCGGGGCTTTGCGATGGGCGTGCGCCAGTGCGGGGTGCCGATTGCAGGCCTCCTCGGTTCGATCGCGTTGCCGGCGGTCGCAGCCCATTTCCAGTATCGCGGCGCGCTCGCGACGGCCGGCGCCGTGACCATCCTCGGCGCTTGGACCGCTTCCTCGCTCTACCGCGAGCCGCGGGAACTCCAGGGTGAACGGGCGTCGATGCGGGCGATGTTCGCCGGCATGTTGCAGATAGCTCGCGAGACGCGGCTCATCTTGCTGACGATAACCTCCATGGTTTTGATCTACGGACAGTTCGCGTTGATCGGCTTCTTCACGCTGACGTTGGTTCGCCAAGCCGGCTACGCGCTGCCGCTGGCCGTCGGACTCTTCTCGCTCTCACAAGCGGCGGCGATCGCCGGCAGAGTGTCATGGGGATGGATCAGCGACCACGTGTTCGGCGGAAGCCGAACGTTGCCGCTCGCGCTGGTCTGCGGTGTCGTCGCCTTCATTGCGCTGGCGATTTCAGACCTTCGACCGCCCACGCCGCCGGCCGAGGCCGCGCTGCTCGCGGTCGCGTTAGGTTTTTGCGGTGAGGGTTGGTTTGGGTTGGCCGTCATCGGCTTTGCCGAAATCGGCGGCGAAGAGCATTCGGGCAGCGCGCTCGGCGTCGGCCTGACGTGGTCGCTCTTTGCCGCGATGCTGACGCCGGCGCTCTTCGGCGCGGTCGCACAATCGCACGGCATCGCCGTCGCCTGGCGATACTTAGCGGCTGTGGAGGCGATCGGCATCGTACCGGCGGTGCTCGGCGCGTCAGTCATCGTCCGGCGCCTCGGAAGAGACCGGTTGCCGTAAAAAATACTCCCTGCCGTATGGCGCGGCGATCGTTCGAAAGCTCGCGGGTGCTTTGCTAAAATCGAAACAATCGGCGAGATCGTCGGCTCGCTCGTCGGTGGTGTGCATCGAAGGCAGCCCGAACGTCTCCTCCACGAACTTCAGAAGGCTGCCAAACTCGTGCCGCCGGTGGGAGACGTAATGACGCCTAGCATAAGGTGAGACGACGATCAGTGGAACGCGAAATCCGAGCTCGTAGGAGTTATATTGCTGCGGAGGCACGTGATCGTACCATCCACCCCAATCATCCCAAGTAATGAAGATCGCCGTGTCGTTCCAATACGCGCTCGTTCCAATAGCATTGACGACCGACGCTACCCATGACGGTCCAAGTCCGGTATTGAGGCCCGCATGATCTGACTCGGCCGCGGTCGGCGTCACCCAGACCACGTCCGCGAGTCTGCCGGCTGAGATGTCGGTCAACACGGCGCTCGGAGGTCCAACAACGTGGGTCGCATAGGATTTGCTTGCGCGAATGCCCGCAAGAGCGTCGGGAGCGTTCCAGAGACCCGGCGCGAGCTTCGCGAGATAGTAACGCCAGCTCAACGACTTGCGGTCGAGTAACGTCATGAGCGAGAGACGGTCGAAGCAGGGGTATGCCGTTTGATTCTCGCTTCCGAACTCGTCGATCAGGCGTACGAACGAGCCCACGGGCGAATCGCAGCCGCCGGTAAAACCACCCGCCGGGGCAAAGGCGTTACTTGACGCGCGCAACGGCGAGCCGTCGGATATGGTTGACGTGCCGCTGACAATGTATTGATGCGCCGGGAAGCTCGGCCCCTGATTCGTTTGAAACATGCGGTCGGCAAATGCATACGTCGTGGCTAATTGAAAGTAGGGTGCAACCTGGTCGTGCGGCACGTAGCGATACGCCCGAACGTCTTTGGGGGGACACTGCTTCCCGCGTTTGCACGCTGAGCCGACTAGATCGAAACCATCGAGCAAGCCGTTAGCGACCTCCGTCTGGAAGGCGTTGTGGTCGTGCGACTCATCGTACGTTCCCGCCAGCGCTTCGGGTTGCAAGGTGACGGTTTTTCCCTCGGAATTCTTTCCACTGCGCGCGGTGTCGGCGCCCGCAAGTCCGTGGAAGAGGTTGTCGACCGAACGATTCTCTTGAAAGATGATGACGACGTGATGGATCTTCGACGACGCGGTCTGCTGCAACGATGGCAGGTCGTGAACCGCGCCCGACGCATTCGAACTTACACCGTAGGTTTGCCCGCAGCCCGCGAGAACGAGTGAAAGCAAGGCAATTGCGGCGGTCTTCATTCTACCGTGCGATCTCAAAAAGCGTTCCGTTGTCGTGGTTTCCGCCGGAAAGCGTCGTGCCGTAGAGCCCGTCTTCGGCGGAGATCACGCTCGACCACGGAGATCCGCCGTCGAGATGTCCTTTAAAGCGGTACAGCACGCTCGATTGGCCCGACGTCGTAATCGAAAAAACGACGCCGCACCCGACGATACCGTGGCCGATACACGGCTGGTCGGAACTTCCGCCGTCCTCGGTCGTTCCGTACAGCTTGCCGCCGAGGGCCAGCAGTGGCGCATATGGGAGCGCACCGTCAGGGGCGCCCGCGAAGCTATGCAAAACGCGCTCGGTTCCCGTGGGCGTGATTTCGAAGACCGTTCCGGCGCCTTCGAGTGCACCCCCAAGCGCCGTCGTACCGTAGAAGTTACCATTGAGTGGCGTGAGCCCCGCAAAGGGCGTCACCCCGTCGGGATATCCTTTGAAACTGTAGATCGTCGTTTCATCGCCGGAGAGCGTGATTTTGAAGACGCTGCCATCGTCGTACTTGCCGCCGAAGTTGGTCGTTCCATACAGCTCACCGTTCGATTCGATCAACGATCCCGACGGGCACGCGCCATCGGGCTTGCCTTTGAAGCGATAGACGACGCTCTCGGCCCCGGAGGTGCTGACCTTGAAGATGGTGCCGCAACCGACGATATCTTTGTAGTGGCAACTCGAGCTGCCGCCAGCGTTGGTGGCGCCGTAGAGTTCGCCGTTGACTGAGAGCAAACCGACTAAGATGGGCGTCGCGCCGTCAGATCCGCCTTTGAAGCTGTAGATGACTCGCTCGGCACCCGCCTTGGTTACCGCGAAGACCGTTCCGTCCCCGTGCGCGCCCCCGCGTTGCGTCGTACCGTAGAGGGTGTCGTCAATGGCAAGCAGTGTCCCATCCGGTTCGGCGCCATCGAGACCTCCTTGAAAGCTATAGAGGACGCGAACGACGCCGTTGACTCCGCGCGCGAAGACGGTGCCGAGGGTCTTGGCTCCGCCACCTGTCGTCGTTCCATAGAACACACCGTGATCGTAAAGTATTCCCGTGGGTCCCGACCCGCCGGGAGTTCCCGGGAATCGATAGATCTGCTTGTAGGGAGAGTTGAGTGGTTGCGCATTGGACGCGTCCTGCGTCGCGGGCACGAGAGAACTCGTTGCATGCGAGCAGCCGGCGAGTACAAACGCACCGAGAGCCCAGATCAAACGTCGCACGCTCGTGGAATTGTTGGAAGGCACCCCAAGCGCCTGCTTTACCGCGTGCCGCTTGCGTCGCGGAACGTCACAACCGAGCATCGAAGGTCTCTCGATGGAATCTTGGCCGCCGCTTCACTATGAAAGCTGGAAGGAGACGGTGGCGACGCTGCACATGTGGACCCAAATCGTTGGCAAGATCCGCCTGATGCAGCAGCCGCTCGTCAACCACTGGTGGAACGTCACGCTCTATCCGACATCGCTCGGCTTGACCACGTCGCCGATGCCCTACAAATCGCGCAGCTTCGAAATCGCGTTCGACTTCGTCGATCAGGAACTGCAGGTCGACGACTCCAACGGCGAGCGATTTGCGTTCGCACTCGAGCCGATGAGCGTGGCAGCGTTCTACCGGCGGCTCATGGACGGCCTGCGCGAATTGAACATCAACGTCGCTATCCACACCAAGCCGAGCGAGGTGGCCGACGCCATTCCGTTCGAGCTCGATACGGCCCATTGCTCGTACGACGGTGAGTACGTTCAGCGCTGGTGGCGCGTGCTCTCACGGATCGCGCGCCTCTGCAAGCGCTTTCGCGCGCCATTTCTGGGTAAGGCGAGTCCAACCCACTTCTTTTGGGGTGCATTCGATCTCGCGCAGTCCCTCTTCTCGGGCCGTGCCGCGCCTCCACATCCTGGCGGCATTCCCAACATTCCCGATACCGTCACCCGTGAAGGATACTCGCACGAGGTCTTCAGCGTTGGGTTCTGGCCCGGCGGCCATGGGCTCGACGCGATGCTATATGCGTATATCTATCCACTTGCGGACGGCTTCGATCGAGAAGTAGTGCAACCGGCGGCCGCCGGCTGGAACGCCGCGCTCAAAGAGTTCGTGTTACCCTACGAAGCGCTTCGCACGTCGCCTGACCCCGATCGCGATGTGCTGGCATTTTTTACGACCACCTACAGAGCGGCGGCGAGTTGCGCTTGCTGGGATCGCGCAGCCCTGGAACGTCCCCTAAGCTATTAGGAAACTAGTTGACAGATTCACGCAGGGCGCGGTACCATATTTACTATGAATCTAGTTGTCGCACTTCTTCATGCCGCGTAAACGTTCGCCGGTCCTCACCGATCACGAGCTACGGCTCATGGAAGTGCTGTGGCGCTCCGAGACGGCCACGGTTGCCGAGGTGACGGGTCAGGTCGGCGTACCGCCGCTTGCGTACAACACGGTTCTGAGCACATTGCGGACGCTCGAACAAAAAGGCTACGTCACGCACGACGAGGATGGCAGAGCCTTCGTCTACCGTCCGGTCGTCGAGCGGAGGCAGGCCGCGGAGTCAGCGCTCCGTCAACTCTTGAGTCGCTTCTTCGGCGACTCGCCAGGGCGGCTCGCCGTAACGCTGCTGGACGAAACCAGACTCAGCGAAAAAGATCTCGCGCGAATACGAAAAGCCCTCGCCCGCAAGCGAAAGAGCTCGCGATGATCGTAACGGTCGTCATCAACGCTCTCTGGCAGGGTGCGCTGATCGTTGCTCTGACCGCTCTGACCCTGCGTTTCGTTTCTGGGAACGACGCGACGACACGCTACGCCGCGTGGTTTTGCGCGTTGCTGGCAGTTCTTGCGGTGCCACCGCTCAGCGCCGGCGTACATCTAGCTCTGCACCCGTTTTCGACGACATCGCATTCAGTCGTAGCGACAAGTTCGACGTTTTCGCTGGTTGCGCTCGGGCCGCTCGCTGCCGGTGCGGCCAGGTGGCTCGTTTGGCCATCGACCTTGAGTGCGGCGGTCGATGGCGCGATTGCTATTCTATGGATCGCAGGTGCGCTCGTCGCCCTCGCGCGTTTGGCCATCAGCTTCACGCGCATAACGCGCATACGCCACGCTGCAACGGAGATTTTTCGGATCGATGGCGTTCCCGTGCTCGCCTCGAGCGATCTTGCCATCCCGATTGCGACCGGCATCTTCGCGCCCGCGATCGTGGTGCCCAAAGAACTGCTTCAGATTTTGGCGCCCGGCGATCTGCGATGCACGCTCGAACACGAACTCGCTCACGTCCGCCGCGCGGACGTCGCAAGCAATGCGATCCAACGCATCCTCGAAGCGCTCTTTTTTTGGAACCCGTGGGTCCACACCATCGGCCGACGCTTGATCGACGAGCGGGAAGCCGCATGCGACGATTGCGCGGTGCGCCGGCTCGGGGAGAGCGAAGCGTATGCGCGGGCGCTCGCCGAAATCGGCTGCCGCGTTGGCAAAAATGCCGCGCCGTTGCTCACGCCAAGCGTCGTGCGTTCGCGGCATGCGCTGGTGATGCGGATCGAACGTTTAATGTCCGACCGTTCGCCGCAGGATTCCAAGTTCAACTATCTTGCCATCGGAGGCCTTACTATGCTCTTCGCGCTGATGACGCTCACCTTGCTGATCGTCGTACCCGCGCCCGCGCACGCCACGGCGGTTCCCGTCAACGTTGCGAACGGCGCCGTTGTAGCCACTCTCTGCAAGAATCCAAACGCTCCGCCCGAGGCACTCAATGCAGTGAGGCCCGACCTGCCGAGATCAGAACAACCATCGCACACGGTCTCGGCCGTCGTCGTCGTCAACGTCGCCGCAAATGGAAAGGCCGCCGGAGCACGCATCGAGCGATCGAGCGGCGACGCCGCCGTGGACCGCTCCGTTGTTAAGGCCGCCCTGCTTTCAACCTACAGAGCCAAACTTGTGAACTGCGCTCCGGTCGACGGGATCTACCTCTTCAAGGCCACGTTCTCACCGTAGTCGTCGCCGGCTGACGAGAAGTCCGCCGGCCACTGGAAGCACAACGCGTAACCATCCGGATCCGCGACGTAGAGTTGCTTCATGCCATACGAAGCGATCCGAGGAGTTTCGACACCAACTCCCCTTTCTCGGAGGTACGCAGCCGTGCGGTCAACCTCCGGACAGGCAAAAAATAAGACCGTATCCTGATGGGACGCTCTACGTTGCGCGTCGGCAACCCGCGGTCGCTCCGCCTGTTCGTATGCGGTGTTCAGCATGATCTCTGTTCCGCCGAGCCGCAACCAGACCCAATCAACGTTTGGCATCTGTGACTCATCGCTGCAGCGAATGACCTCAAAACCCAGCAGCTCGCAATAAAAGCGAAGTGACGTCGCCATGTCAAAAACATACAAAAGTGGGGTCATCCCACGTATGGTAACGGCCAAGACGATCCTCCCGCGAGCCTCTCCGCTCCAGCAATGACGTTTGGCGGGCGCGCCGGTTATTGAATTTGCTCTGCCCAGAAAGGGACTCGAACCCCCACGGTGTTGCCACCACTGGTACCTGAAACCAGCGCGTCTACCAATTCCGCCATCTGGGCGCGGCGAGGAAGAGCGCTTCGCGCCATTTCGCGCGGCGCCCCGCCGCGAAACCCGCGGGCTGGCAAAACGGGTTTGGAGATGCCTACATGGTTCTTCCCCTGGTCGAAATCGAAAACGCCGTTTCGCTCGATCCCTACTCGCAGGCGGTCACGGCTGCGGCCGAGTCGGTCAGCCCGTCGGTGGTCAACATCGAGGTGCGCAACGCACGTCAGGGCGGCAGCGGCAGCGGCATGGTTTTCACGCCCGACGGCTTTATCATCACCAACAGCCACGTCGTCCACGATGCGCAACGCATCGGCGTAACCTTACTGGATGGGCGCGAGCTGCCCGCGACACCGGTCGGCGACGATCCGCACTCCGACCTCGCGGTCCTCCGCGTCGACGCGCGGGACCTCGCGCATGCCACTCTTGGCGATTCATCGACCCTTGCGCCGGGTCAGTTGGTGGTTGCGGTCGGCAATCCGTACGGACTCGCCTACACCGTGACGGCCGGCGTGGTGAGCGCTCTCGGCCGTACGCTGCGTTCCCAATCCGGGCGCCTGATGGATAACATCATCCAGACGGACGCCGCGCTCAATCCGGGAAATTCCGGAGGGCCGCTCGTCACCGCGGCCGGTGAGGTGATCGGCATAAACACGGCGGTGCTTCCAGGTCAGGGGCTCTGTTTTGCCATTGCCATCAATACCGCCAAGCACGTCGCCGGCCTCTTGATTCGTGATGGGCGTGTGCGGCGCGGCTATCTCGGAATCGCCGCGCAAGACATCGTCTTACCGGCAGCGCCCGCTCGCCGACTTGGGTTGTCGCATCGCCGCGCGATCGTCGTGGACTCTGTCGAGCCCGGCAGCCCCGCCGATACCGCGCGCCTTGCGGCGGGGGACGTTCTCCTGACCTTCGAGGACGAGTCCCTCTATAGTGTCGATGCGTTGCACAGAGTGCTCACGAGCGTCGATTTGAGCCGTCCGTACAAGATCGACGGCCTTCGTAGGGGCCAACGATTTTCACGAATTATCTTGCCGATCGAGTCGCCAGGTTAAGTGAGAGTCGCGGCACGCGCCGACCTCGAATAGCCGATCGAGAATGATTCGCCGGCTTCTGCCGATCCTCGGCATCACGTTCATCGACATCGTCGGTTTCAGCATGCTGATTCCGATGCTTCCGTATTTCGTGACCCATTTCGGCGCCTCCGCGTTCGTCGTGGGATTGCTCGTGGCAACTTTTTCGTTCTGCCAGCTCGTTTCGGCGCCGCTCTGGGGGAACGTCTCCGATCGGGTCGGGCGCAAGCGGGTGCTCATCATCAGTCAGATCGGCGCAACGATCGGCTGGGCGATGTTAGGACTCGCCCAAAATATCGCCGCGCCCTTGGCTCTCGCACCAATGGTCATCGTGTTTGCGGCGCGTATCATCGAAGGCGTTTCGGGGGGAAATATCAGCATCACTCAGGCCTACGTTGCCGATCTCGTCGAGCCGCGGGAGCGCGCGCGTGCCTTCGGCTTAATCGGCGCCATGTTTGCGGCCGGCATGGTCTTCGGGCCTGCCGGCGGGGGCGCACTCTACGCACACTTCGGCTTCGCCGTGCCGTTTTTGGTCGCAGCCGCTCTGCAGTTGGTCACTCTGTTGCTGACGATTGCGATGCTGCCCGAGTCGCGTGCGCGCCGCCACGACGAAGAACGACACCCGCTGACGGCAATCGTGGGGAGCTTTCGCAAGCCGCATTTGGCGCGGCTGCTCTGGCAAAAACTTGCAATCGCACTTGCATTGTATGGATGGTTTGCGGTTTTCGCCCTCTTTTTGCAACGTCAGTTGGGATTTACGCTCGCCCAAACCGGATATCTGTTCTCGAGCTTTGCCGTCTTCAGCGCGGTTATGAACGCCGCCGTCGTCGGTCGCGTCTCCACCCGCCTGGGAGATCGCGCAATGTCCAACGTCGGCCTCGGCTCTTTAATCGCAGGCTTTGCGCTGATCCCGTTCATTCATCAGGTGGTTCCGCTGCTGGTGGTCGCCATGCTGCTTTTCGGTCTCGGCATGGCATTGACGAATACCGGCATTACGGCGCTGATCAGCAATGCGGCGTCGGACCGCGAGCAGGGAAGAGTGCTCGGAACGAGCTCGTCGCTCGATTCTCTCTCGGGTATTCTGGCCCCACCCGTCTCCACGGGCATGCTCGCGGCATACGGCGCAAGTTTTGCCGGAGTCGAATCACTCTCGCTCGCGGCCATTGCCCTGGCCATGGGCCTGTACAACGCGCGTGGTGAATACGTCGCCGTCGCTTCGGCTGAAATGGAGGCACCATGAAATCGAAGCTGACGTCGCGCGTCAGGCTTTTTTGATTCGATACAGAACGTGTCGACGCAACGGATGGCCTTGCGCGATTTGGGGGTGGTCGAAATCATCGCGAGCATCGTGAGTCATTCCAAGGCGTTCCATGACGCGCTGCGACCGCAGGTTCTGCGCCGCCGTAAAGGCGATGACCTCGGGCCAGCCGAGGACATCGAAGGCGAAATCGAGCGCCGCGCGTGCCGCTTCGGTAGCATACCCGTTACCCCAATGTTCGGCTGAAAAGCGCCAACCGATTTCATTAGCCGGGGTGAACGGCGCCTCAAACGGCACCGCTTGCAACGCGATAACACCGGCAAAGGGAGCGCCGCCGCGAATTTCGACAACCCACCATCCAAAGCCGTCGCGGCGAAGTTGTTCGCGCATGTATCGGGCCATTGACTCGGAGATCTCGCGGGTGTAGCGGCGGGCGAAGAACTCCGTCACGCGAGGATCCGCGTTCATCTTCGCCCATGCGGCCACGTCGGGATCGGTCCAGTCGCGCAAGAGCAGGCGAGGTGTTTCGATGGTGACCACCGCGGCCATTGCGCGTACTACGCGGCGGTCTTCTTGCGTCGTCTGTTGGCCGTCTCTTTGCCGTTGCTTTCCGTGCGGCGCTTCTTGCTTTCTTCGAGGCTTTGCGCAAGAACATCCATGAGATTGACGACCTTGGCCCGGGCGGGAGCCTTCTTCGCCTTGGGCAGCTCCTTACCGGCGGCTCGTGCTTCGATCATCGCCAAGAGCTGATCGTGGTATTGGTTGGTGAACTTCTCCGGCTCGAACTCGTCGACACTCATCGTATCGACGAGCATCCGCGCCATTTTCAACTCTTTTTCCGGCAACTTCACGCGTTCGGGCACATCGATCGTGTCGGAGGCGACGATCTCGCCGGCCCAATGCATCAGCTCGAGCACCAGCGCATCGTCGATCGCCTTGACCGCGGCGATATACTCTTTGGTCCGAATGACGACGCGCGCCACGGCGACGCGATTCGATTCCGTCAGGGTTTCGCGCAGAAGGGCATAGGCGTGGCGGCCCTGTTTGGTCGGCTCTAAATAGTAGGGCTTGTCGAAGTACATTGGATTGATCTTGTCGAGCTCGACGAACTCCAAGATGTCGACCGACTGCGTCGCCTCGGGATTGACCTTTTTGAAATCGTCGTCGGTCAAAACGACGTACTCGCCTTTTTCGTATTCGTAGCCCTTGACGATCTCGTCCCACGGTACCGGCTTTTCCTCGATGCTGCAGACGCGCTCGTACTTGATGCGGCCTTCGTCCTTGGCATGGAGCAAATTGAACGATAGTTCATCGGTCTTGACGGCCGTAAAGAGCTTCACGGGGATCGTTACGAGCCCGAAGTTGATGGACCCCGACCATATTGCATGCGCCATAGTCCGACTATTCTACCCAAGGGATAGGCCTACCACAAGCGCCTTGCCATAGCGATCGCCGCTTCCAAACGCTGTTTTTTCCAGTATTTTGGCCCCCAGAGGTCGCCTTCGCGCTCGAGGCGTTTCGGGGCGCTCTTGATCGAATGCCGTGCAAACTCGTCGGCCGGCGCGGTTGCCGATCGGCGCCGCCCGAATGCCTCGACCTCGCTCCAATGGAGCGGGGTCGAAACCGGTGCACCATCGCGGGCGCGCACTGAGTACGGCGAGACGATCGTCTTGCCTTGCCCGACCTGGACGTAGTCGATGTAAACGGCATTCGCGGGACGTTTAGCGATCGTTCGCTCCAAGGTTGCGAGCTTGCCCAGTTCTCCGGCTGCGCGCCGTGCCACGATCTCGGCAAAAAGCTTCGCAGTGTCGTACGAATAGCCCGACGCAAGTGGCACGATGACGTGCAGACCGTACCCGCCGGTCGTCTTCACGAGCGACTTCAGGCCGATGTCGCCGAGCAAATCGCGCACGACCAGCGTAACGGTTGCCAATGTCTTGAGCGTGCACGACTCTCCAGGATCCAGATCGAAGATGACAAAATCCGGCTCTTCGAGCGCCGGAATCCGCGACGTCCAAATATGGAGCACGATTGCCGCCAGATTAGCGAGAAAGACGAGAGCGGCTGCGTCGTTACAAACGATGAACGTCGTGTCGCTGCGACGGCCGCCCGGCGTCGGCAAGGTCACGCGATCGATCCAGTCCGGCGTCCCGCGGGGAATTTGCTTTTCGAAAAAAGTCTGCTTGTCGATGCCGTCGGGATAGCGTTGGAGCGTCAGCGGGCGCTCTCGAACGTGCGCGACCACCGGCGACGCGGTCTGCGCGTAATATTCGATCAGATCGCCTTTCGTGTAGCCGTCGCGTGGCCACAAAACTTTGTCGAGATTTGAGAGCGAGAGGGTGCGCGGACCGATGCGGCGCGCAACTCGGGCAACGGCCATCAGGCGTCTACCGGAACTTCGGCCACGACGTCGGCGGCGGATTTGTCGGGCCGCAATCCCATGTAGGCCGGCTGCCGTAAGTAACCATCACGCGTCCACTCGGAAAAGCGAACCTCGACGACGAGTTCCGGCGAAGCCCAGTGTTTGGGTGCGTTTGCCTCAACCTTGTTGAGAAATGGCGACGTTTTTCGCTCGAGGAGCCGAAGTCTGGCGTGCAGATCGCGCAGAAGCTTCGCGGAGAATCCGGTACCGACCGACCCGACGTAGCGCAACCCGCGACTCTCATTAACGCCGATCAGCAGCGCCCCGAAGCCTTTGCGGCTTCCTTTTGGTTCCGTCCAGCCGCCGACGACAAACTCTTGCTCGTGGGTCGTTTTGATCTTCAACCAATCGCGGCTGCGTCGCTCTTGATAAGTCGAATCGCGTTTTTTTGCGATGATTCCCTCGAGCTCTTGCTTTCGCGCACTTTCATAGAGTGCTCGTCCCTTACCGACGACGTGCTTTGAGTACAGCACGAGCGAATCGTCACGGATCAACCGTTCGAGCAGCGCTTTGCGCTCTTCGAGGGGTTTCGAGCGCAGATCGGTACCGTCGGCGTAGAGCAAATCGAACGCGGCGTACGTCAAGCCGGCAGGTTTCTTCTGCGATTCTTGGAGCCGCTGAAAGGCAGAACGCCCCTTCGAATCGAGGCTCACGATTTCGCCGTCGACGACGACGGGAAGACTCGCAAACGCACCTGCAAGCGCCTTGAGATCCGGAAAGCGCCCAAGCATGTCTAGACCGTTGCGCGATACCAACGTGAAGCCGCCCTCCTCGATGGTGCAGAGTGCGCGATAGCCGTCCCACTTGATTTCGAAGAGCCAGTCCGGGTCGTCGAACGGTTCGGAGATCAATGTGGCGAGCATCAAGGCTTTAGGGTGCGGCACCGGCGCGCGCGCAACGGCGCTGCGACGCCGCGAAGCTGTCGCGGATCGCGACCTTTGTTTGGATTGCCACGTCTTAGCGCGGGGATCTTCGGCGACGTCGTCGAGCGTTTTGCCGCTCTTGACCGACTGTGGATGGTCGGCCGGATCGTAATTCGGATCGGCGTGTTCGTCGCGATCTTTGATCAGCAGCCATGGATCGCCGTGTTCGTTCTCGCGGGGTCGAATCTTCACGAGCGTAAATTCGCCGTTGAGTTTCTTGCCGCGCAAGACGAACTTGATCTTGCCGTGCGCAATCTCATCGGCCGGATCGTCCCCTTCGGCAAGCTTGTAGGTGCCACGGTCCCACACGATCACGTTGCCGCCGCCGTATTGGCCCTGTGGAATGTTTCCTTCGAAGTCGCGGTAGTCGAGGGGGTGATCCTCGACGTGCATCGCGAGACGGCGGTCGCCCGCGACCAATGTTGGCCCCTTCGGCACGGCCCACGAGGCGAGCACGCCGTCTGCCTCCAAGCGAAAGTCGTAGTGCAATCGCGTGGCCCGGTGCATCTGCACGACAAAACGCATCGCACGGCCGGCGTTGGGTTCCTTGCGGCCGCTCGGCTCGGGAGTTTTATCGAAGTGGCGCTTCTTTTTGTAGGTTTCAAGCGACCCAGGACGCGTCGAATCGGTGCGAGATGGCATTGCTGCTGGTTTTCGACGGGCCGCCGAGTTACTCTTAGAACAACGATGTGGAACGTTGCCGGCTCTCTCCTCGCCCTCGCCGTCGCCGCAACCGCGTGGCGGTGCAGCCGCGCATCAGGCGGGTATTACGACCGGGATGTCTACGCAATGGATGCCTCGGCACACCGCCGCTATGCGCTGCTCAGCCTTGCGTTTGCCGGGTACTTCGCCATTGCCTATGCCCTGCGCAGCACGACGGCGGGCATTGCCGGGCTGGCGCTGTATGCGTTGATCGCCGTGTTGTATGCGACGTCATTCTTACGGGGAGCCTCGGATGAGTGAACTTCGTTTTTCCCCGCGTCCGAATCGCGCGGCGGAGATCGAATGGATGTCCTGGGGAGCAGACGCCTTCGAACGAGCGGCTTCTGAAGACAAGCCTATCCTGCTTTCAATCTCCGCAGTGTGGTGCCACTGGTGCCACGTCATGGACGAGACGTCGTATTCGGATCAAAGCGTGATCGAAACGATCAACCGCCATTTCGTTCCCGTTCGCGTCGACAATGACAAACGGCCCGACGTAAACGCGCGTTATAATATGGGCGGTTGGCCGACGACCGCGTTTCTTACCCCCGACGGCACGAAGTTGACGGGCGCGACGTATCTTCCACCGGCGCAAATGCGGCGCGCGCTCGAGGAAATCGCGCGATTCTATAGCGAACGTAAGGAAGAAATAGCCGCACGTACCCCAGATGTGCGTGCGCGCACCGAGTCGCTCCATCGACCGGGATCCGAAGAACTCGATGATGCCCCCGTCGCCGAGCTGATCGATCAGCTCGAGGGTTCGTACGACCTAGATTTCGGCGGCTTTGGCGACGCGCCAAAGTTCCCGCAGCCCGAGGTGCATGAGTTTCTGCTCGCGCAATGGCGCCACTCCGGCGATAACCGGCTCCACGAGATGGCGGCGAAAACGATGCTCGCGATGTCGCGCGGCGGAATGTACGATCACGTCGAAGGCGGATTCTTTCGCTATTCCACCACGCGCGACTGGAGCGTCCCCCATTTCGAGAAGATGGCGGAAGATCACGCCGGGCTCTTGCGCGTTCTCGCACTCTGGGTGCTCTTTTCGCCGACCACTGAGTTTCGCGAGACTCTCGTTTCGGCAAGCGGCTACGTGCGGGGCGTCTTACGCGATCCACAAAGCGGTTTCTTTGCCGGAAGCCAAGACGCCGATGAAGCCTACTACGAGCTCCCCCTGGAAGCTCGGCGCGCACGCGAGGCGCCCTTCGTGGATCGAACGTCGTATACGAATTGGACCTGCGCGCTGGCGGGGAGCCAATGCTTGGTCGCACGAGCGCTCGACGACGAAAATCAACTTCGCGAGGCGCTGGCAACGCTCGATCGCGTCGCCGATCGGCTCATTGGTGAGGGAGGCTTGCTCTATCACGTACTCGTGCCCGACGGCGTCCCCGAGGTGCGCGGATTGCTGGTCGATCAGGCCGCATATGCTCGGGCGCTGCTGGACGCGCACGAAATCTGCGGCGAAACGCGTTTTCTGGAGCGCGCCGTCTCGATCTGCGACGCGACGATCGCCAATCTTGCATCCACCGGCGGCGGATTTTACGACCGGTTGAGCGAGGATGCTTTTGGCCGCCTCGCCCTCGCCGATCGCCCCATCACGGAAAACGGCTCGTTCGCCGACACGCTTTTGCGGCTTAGCTCACTGACGGGCGACGAGCGCTACCGCGCACGCGCGCGGGAGGTCTTGCAGATCTTCGCCCAAAGCGCGCGCGGTGCGGGCCTCTTTTCCGCTTCCTACGCGCGCGCGTTGCAGCGCTATTTAGCGCCGGAGGTTAGCGTTCGCATCGTCGGCGACGCAAGCTCGACCACAGAATTTCGCAAAGCAGCATTCCATCTTCGCACACCCTTCGTTGCGATTCGCTCGCTCTCTTCAAGCGCTGCAGAAAAGCTCGATATGCCCGGTGATACGCCCGCGGCTTACGTTTGCGTGACCGGCGCCTGCGGCGCGCCGGTGCGCAACGCCGCCGATCTGCCCGCGGCCTTCGAGGCGCTCGTTAATTCGTCGGGCGGAGCGACCGCTACGAGCGCACGAACGTCAGCCAGTACCAGCAGCCCCAAATTCCCACGATGATGGAGTAAGCAACGAGCGCTTTCCCCCACTGTGGGAATCGGTCCCGTACGGCGAACATCATGAGCGCGATCAGAAATGGCTCGAAGTCAAGCGCATGTCGCATCCCGAACTGCGCAAATCCGTTGACGTAGTACAGCAGATTCGGGGTTGCAGCGAGCAATACCGCCGCCCATAGCGCGACGACCCACCGAACCGGTCTGCGAGCCAAGAATGCCAAGACCAGCGCCGGTGATGTCCAGGTCAGGGCCACGCCGGAATATTCGGGGCGCAGCCACGGAAAAGATGCAACGGGCGTGGGAGTTTGAACGAAGAACGACCACAACTGGTAGGGCAGATAGGTCAGCCGGAACGGCGAACCGCTCGGCATGCCGGCCTGATCTTGGTGATACCACGTTATGTAGCCCAGATCGCTCCACGTTCCCCACCGCGCGTGATTGTAGAGGAGCCAAAGTACGGCGACGCCGCTCAGCACCGCCGCAAAAGACGCGGCGCGTCCGGCGTTTGCGGTTCGAACCTCCGCTGCGCCTGGTGCGATCAGCAGGTATGCATAGACTGGGATCGCCGCGATCATCGAAAACCGCGATTCCACGGCGCACGCCGCAAGAAGTGCGACGAGCCAACCCCGCCGTCGGCCCGTCATCTCAACAAGCGCCAGCATCGTGAAGGCAACCGCGGCGACGTGTGCGATGAACCATACGTCGCCGAAGATCGAGCACCAAAGCAGATCCGTGCCGGCGAGAAAAAATCCGCATATCCACGCATTTGCCTGGCGGCGCAGACCGAGACGTTCGCCAAGTTCCCAAGCGGCGCCGACCGCCACGGCGCAGAGTACGATCGCCAGCAGCGTCTGATTCGTCTGGCCGCCGAAGATGGCGACAAACGGCAGGAGCAAAATCGCGGGCAACGGTGCTTCGATGACGTAGTAATGTGCGCCGTAGCGAAGCGCATCGATGTACGAGCCCGGCCAATCGATCCAGACATGTCCGTGCAACATGGCCTGGGCGAGCAGAACGAAATTATTGTATGGAGTCGGCCGAAAATGCGAGAGCAGGGCGGCGAGCACGAACGCGCCGAGCGCGGCCACGTGCGCCGGTCGCACTCGCTGGGACATGCTAGGGCGTCGGCGTGGGCTGGGGAAGCGGCTCAGGCGGCTGGAAGGTTGACCGCGGCAGGCTATCGGGAAAGCGGTAATCGCTCCAGATAATTCGCTCGCGCGCGGGCTTGCCTCTCACGCGCGCCTGCGCGTCGGAAACGATCGGCATCCAGTATCTTCCCAACGGGGCGAATTCGATATCGCCCGTTCCGGAAGCGCCGAAACCACTGCTGTGAAAGTGAACGGCTCTTGGTAGAAACTTTACTCCGTCGATGGTAACGCGGTCGATCCATGCGCTCGAGGACCGGTTGAGCGGCGTCGCTTCAAAGACGTAGTCTGCGTGGTGGCCGTCCTTGATGCTTCCCAGAAAGAGCAGTTCGTACGCGTCCGTTCGCGGGGCAAATCGTTCGACGGTGTAGCGGTCGGGGCGATGCGTGAAGCGCACGATCTTACGCCCAAGCTGAATTCCGTCGATGGAGAGCGTTTCGTCGCGTACCGCCGTGCCGCTGCGATAGATACGGTGGCGCTGCTCGATATTGCTAGGACCAGCTTGCGAAATCGTGTACGAAAAGATGACCGCTTTGGGCAGAGCAAGGCTTGCCAACGCGAGTGCGTATCGCTGGAGGACGTACTGCGAGTCGTACTGACGAGGCGTCGCCCCGAGCAAGAGCAGCAATGCGATCGGGCAGATCGCCGTGCGCGAAATCATGCCAGAACTGCGTCGCGAATCGCGTGCAACGCGGCCGGAGCGCCGGCGGTATCGCTCCCCCCGCCCTGAGCTTGCGCGGCTTGGCCACCGCCTTTGCCCGCAACCAGTGGAGCTGCGAGTTTCACCAGATTTCCGGCATGAACTCCGGCTTTGACGAGGTCGTCGCTCGCGCTCACCAAGAGGCTGACGCTGCCGTTGTCAATGCCTGCCAAGGCCACGACTCCGCTGCGAAGCCGATTTCGAATCGCGCCGGCGAGATGGCGCAACGATTCGGCATTGGCCTCATGGACGATCGCCCCGACAAATGCGCGATCGCCGCGGCGTTCGGCCTTTTCGACGTACGACGCGGCCTCGGTCGCCGCCAGACGCGCCCGCAGTTGCCCGAGCGCATTTTGCAGATCTTTGACGTCCCGTTGCATCCTTTCGACCCGATCGCGTAACTCGTCAGGCGACGTCGCCAGCGCCGAGGAGAGCGCACCGATCAGGTCGGTTTGCTTGCCGACGTGCTCCTCGGCTGCCGCCGAAACGCAAGACTCGATTCGCCGGATGCCGCTGCCGATCGAAAATTCTGTAAGAATGACGAACAAGCCGAGTTCGCCGGTGGTCTGCGAATGCGTTCCTCCGCAGAACTCGATCGACGGCCCTGCGCAAACCACGCGGATCGTCTCGCCGTAATTCTCGCCGGCCATCCAAATCGCACCGGTCTTCTTCGCCTCTTCGAGCGGCAAGACGCGCGTCAGGAGGTGTGAATCCTCCCGGATCATTTCGTTGACACGGTGCGCGACGGCTCGCTTCTGGTCGGCGGTCAACGCGCCGCCCGGCCAACGAAAATCGAATCGCATGCGATCGATGCCAACCCACGATCCGGCCTGATTGACGTCGTTGCCCAATACGTCTCGGAGTGCGCGCTGCAACAAATGGGCCGATGTGTGATGGCGGCGAATTTCACGGCGCCACTCTGGGAACACGCTCGTATGCGCATCGTCGCCGACCGCAACGCTGCCTTCGAGCAAGGTTCCATGGTGAGCGATAGCTTCGCCGATATACTGCGTGTCGCGCACCTCGAAGCGCCATCCATCGGCCAAGACGAGGCCGCGATCGCCGATCTGGCCGCCGCGTTCGGCGTAAAACGAGGTGCGATCCAAGATCAGGACGCCTTCATCGCTGGGTGCGAGCGCTGTGACGGGATTCCCGTCCTTAAGGATGGCGACGACGCGTCCGTCGCTTTCGAGCCCTTCATCGTAGCCAGTGAACTCGCTGCGCACGGCCGGAAGATCGGCGAACCCGACGACGTCACGTTTTGCCGCCGCGTCCCGCCGGGCGCGTTCGCGCTGCTCTTGCATGAGTTGATCGAAACGGACGGCGTCGATCACCGCGCCGCGCTCGGCCGCGATCTCACGCGTCAGTTCGACCGGAAAACCGTAGGTATCGTGCAGGCTAAAGACTTCTTCACCGCTGAGAAGCCGACCGGGCCGTAGGAGGGCCTCGTCGATGAGGCGGTCGAGCATCGCCGTGCCTCGGTCGAGGGTTCGGTCGAACGTTTGCTCTTCGCGTTGAAGCGCCGCTGCGATCCGCGAGACGCTCTCGCGGAGTTCGGGATAGCCGGCATCGAGCGTTCCGACAACCGCGGGAACTAGACCTGATAGAAAACCGTCGGGATAGCCGAGGAGTTTGCCGTTGCGAATCGCTCGGCGAATCAAGAACCGCAAGACGAAGCCACGATCGGTATTCGATGGATAGACGCCGTCGTTGATCAAGAACGTTGCGGCGCGGAGGTGGTCGGCGATGATGTTCCGGCGCGCAGTTTGCTCGCTCGGCGGCAGCGCCGTTCGCCCGACCGGCGGCTGCGCGGCGACCAGGTCGGTGAAAAGATCGGTTTGATACATTGACGCAACGCCGTTGCAGACGGCGAGCATTCGCTCGAATCCGGCGCCCGTGTCGATCGCTTTGCGCGGCAGATCCTCCAGCCGTCCTTCAGCGGTGCGGTTGTACTGCTGGAAGACGATGTTCCAAATCTCGACGTAACGGTTTCCCAGGTTCGGGCCGGTGTCGTCGGGGCCGACTGCGTGCTCCGCGCCGGTGTCGTAGAAGATCTCGGTGCACGGACCGCACGGGCCGGTGGCACCCATCGTCCAAAAGTTCTCTTCGTCGAATCGCGTAATCCGATCGGGCGCGAGGCCGATTCGCTCGATCCAGAGACGTTCGGCCTCGTCGTCTCCCGTGTGCACTGTTACGTACAACCGCGAAGGATCGAGTTTTAAGATTTCAGTGACGAACTCCCAGGCCCAGACGATGGCTTCGCATTTGCCGTAATCGCCGAAACTGAAGTTGCCCAGCATCTCGAGGAAGGTGCCGTGCCGGCCAGTGCGTCCGACGCTTTCAATATCGCTCTTGGCCCCCGCGACGCGTAGACAACGCTGCACCGTCACAACGCGCGGTGCCGGCGGCGGCTGCTCCCCCAAGAAGACCGGCACGAACTGCTCCATCCCGGCAATCGTAAAGAGCGTGGTCGACATCTCGTGGGGCACCAAGCTTGCCGGCGGAAGCAGCTTGTGCTGCTTTCCGACGAAAAAGTCGATCCACGCCTGCCTCAGTTCCTGACTCTTCACACGCTATTCTACGATACGACTGCTCGGGGTACCCATGGCACCGGGGCCGGGCCACTCCGCGGGCGAGCGAAACGCGCTATTCTGCGAGGACCGCGCGAAGTTTCTCGAGCGCTTTGGCCTGCAGACGAGAAACGTGCATTTGGGAGACGTTGAGACGCTTGGCGATCTCCGTTTGCGAGACCGATTCGTAGAAACGCAGATAAATGATCACGCGCTCGCGGCCGGAGAGTACGTCGAAGGCGCGCTCCAAGTTGGCCCGGTCTTCAAGCAGCGCCAAGCCGGCGTCGGAGACGCCGACGGTGTCGGCGAGAGTCTGCGATTTCTTGTCCGTTTCGCCGGAGACTTCGCTGTCGAGCGAGAGCAAATTATAAGCCTGTCCCAACTCCTGCGCTTCGAGGATCTCGTCTTCGCCGGCTTTGAGATGTTCGGCGAGCTCGGCGACGGTGGGGCTGCGGCCCATGTCGATGGCGAGTTTGTCGCTCGCGCGATTGACGGCCAAGTTGAGCTCTTGCAACCGGCGCGGCACTTTGACCGCCCACCCCTTATCGCGGAAGTACCGCTTAATCTCCCCGACGATTGTCGGCGTGGCGTAGGTCGTAAACTCGACTCCACGTTCGAGATCGAATCGGTCGATTGCCTTGAGCAAACCAACCGTCCCCACTTGCACTAAGTCGTCGAGCGGCTCGCCGCGGTTGGCGAAGCGCACCGCGAGAAACCGGACGAGATTGAGGTGAACGACGACGAGTTCGTCGCGCAGTTGTTCGTACTCGCTATCGTGCCGCTCGGGCCGCTCGAGGTGGCGCTGTCGTGCGCGGCTGAATTGCACGAACAGCGCGCGCGTGCGCTCGCGATCCGGCCTCGTCTCGTCCCGTTCGAACACTAGCGTTTCAAGCTACCAAAACAGCAGAGCAATACCACGCAGGGACGCGCGCACAGGGCGTTTCGAGTCACTCATGTCGAGCGGCCTTACGAGCCGCCCGGCCTTTTTACCATGAGCAAATCGGTCCCATGCGCCGGATGAACGTCGTAGCTGACTTCATCCATGAGCGTCCGAATGAGAAAGATTCCCAAACCGGCGATGCGCGCCTCTTCGAAGTTCATGCGTTGGCGCTCCGCGGCCTGCGGACCGTGGAGACCGCTGTCGTGTACCCGAATGCGCAACGAATCGTTGAGGGCTTCGCAGGTGAGGGCAATGAACTCGCCATGCGGCTCGTGTTGAATTACCGCGGTGCAGGCCTCGGCAACGGCCAGCTTCACGTCCTCGATCTCCTCAATCGAAAAGCGAAGGCGGTTCGCCACCGTGGCGGCCGCGAGCCGCGCCAGCCCAACCCATTCGGCTCGGGAAGGGACGCGAAGTTCGACGACCTCCGGAAGCGCCATTTCGACGGCCTGATTCACACCAGGGCCTTCATCGCGGCGTCTTCGCTATCGAAGATGCCAAAAATCTTCACCAAACCCGTGATGTCGAAAATTTTCTTGATTTGCGGATTCGTGCAGACGAGATTCACCGAACCGCCATGTTCGCGCACGCGCTTGAGGCCGCCAATCAGCACGCCCAGGCCGGTGGAATCGATATAACGGACCTTTTCGAGATTGATGACCAAGTGATAGACGCCGCGATCGATGAGCGTGCCGATCGCATCCTTGACCTTCGGTGACGTATAGACGTCGATCTCGCCGCTGAGGTCGACGACGTAGCACTCGCCCGGGGCTTCGCGCACGTTCACCTTGATGTCCAACTCTATCCCTCGGCTTTCCGCTGGAGATCGTCGGCAGTCTCGTCGGCGACCGCTCGGCCTTCGGCGACGGCGGCATCGATGTTTGCGCGAGCGCTATCGACGACTTGGCGACCGCGGTCGTAAAGCTCCGATACGCTCGATTGCCACTGCGAGGTAACGTCGCTCATTTTTCCGCGCAGCTCGCCGGTCGCGTCCATGGCAAAGCCGCCCGCTTCGCGTGCCTTGCCCGCGAGCCGATCGCGCGTCTCTTCTTGCGTCAAGAGCACCGCGGCGACACCGCCAAGAATGGCACCGATAAGAAAACCGGCGAAGAATCCACCGCCTCCGCCATTGCCCCTACCCATTATTGAATTACTCCCTGGCCTTTCGATCTTTTCCAGTAACCAAACGCCGTAAACCGGCGGTGATTCCGCTGAGGGTTGCGCCGACGTTGATGATCGCCGGCTCGACGGCGCTTTTTGTCAAGTCGGCCGTTCGCGAGAGGGCACTCGCCGTCTGCTCGAGCGATCGGGTGACCTCGTCAACGTGGGTCAGAGTACTGCTCACCGGCGTGCCCACGCTCTCCAGTTGCCGATCGACGGCGTCCAAGGTGAGCCGAACTCGACCCAGCGTCTTGGCCAGGGCGAGCGCCGCCACGAGAACCCCAATGCCGATCAGGAGCGCGCCAACGCCCACAAGCACATCGAGAACCAGCGGGCCCCACTCGGTACTGCTCAACCTTCTGCCTCCAGCCGCGCGCCGTTCGTTCTTATACTCTACCCATCCCCCCGTGCGGGGTTACAGGGCGCCGCTGCTCGGCCAGAACGGCCGGCAGAATCGCGAGGACCCGGTCGATGTCCGATTCCGACGTCGTCGTGCCCAGGGAGAAGCGAATGGCTCCGCCGTGCCGGCGCCCGTCGCTGCCCAAGGCGGCAAGGACATGGCTGGGCTGCAGGCTCCCCGATGCGCAGGCACTTCCGGCAGAAACGGCGATACCGGCGAGATCGAGGGCAATAAGCAACGCGGCCGATTCGACACCATCGAAGCTCGCGTTCACGATATTGGGAAGGCGCGGGCCGGCGCCGTTGATCTGAACGTCGTCGATCGCGACGATCCCCCTTTCGAGGCGATCGCGCAGTCCGGCAACTCTCGCGGTTTGTTCGGGGCGCTCGAGCACGGCGAGTTCGAGGGCGCGCGCCAGTCCGGCAATGCCGGCCACATTCGGCGTGCCGGCCCGTCGACCGAACTCTTGACCCCCGCCGTGAATGATCGGAGCGAGGGGCGTGCCCCGGCGGGTATAGAGCATCCCGACGCCTTTGGGTCCGCCAAACTTGTGAGCCGAGAGGGAGAGCAGATCGACGTGCAACTCGTCGGTTTCGAGCGCAAGCCAACTTGGCGCCTGCACGGCGTCGCTGTGGAACAAAACGCCGCGCGCACGCGCCACTCGAGCGAGCTCGGCAATCGGCTGTACGGTCCCGATCTCGTTGTTCGCATACATCACCGAGGCCATGACTGTCGACGGCCGAAGCGCCGCGGCAAATTGATCGACATCAACTCTGCCGCTCGCGCCCACCGGCAAGACGGTAATTTCAAACCCTTCATCGCGCAGGCGGTCCATCGCACCAAGAACCGCATGGTGCTCGATCGCGGTCGTGACAAGATGCGCTCCCGGTTGCGCTCTGCGCGCGGTGCCGATCAACGCCAGATTATCGGCCTCGGTTCCGCTCGAAGTAAACGCGATCTCGTTGCGCGTCGCGCGCAAGAGCGAGGCGACCCGTTCGCGCGCATCATCCAGCACGGCAGCGGCGCGCCGCCCTTCGGCGTGGAGTGAACTTGGGTTAAAATTTGAATCCTCCGCAACCGCGCGCATCGCCTCGCCCACCTCGGTGCGAAGCGGCGTCGTCGCCGCGTTATCGAGATAAATTCGTTCTCTCTTCACAGGTCGTTCACAGTATGCCGCTCTATTATGTGGTTGTGCGAAGCTCCAACGCACACTCCGAGAAGTAGCAACGGGAAACTGGCGGTCCGAGAATCACTCGGACCGCCTTTTTTTGTAGTAGCGGCGTCCGCTCAGAGCCGGCGGCACATTGAGCCCAGTCACCGTATCGTCGCCGTGGTGGGAATCGCGCTTACCGTAGCCCAACTGCCGCATTAAGCCCGTTGGCGCATTGCGTAGATGCATCGGAACGGGATCGTTGCGTGTCTGCGTAACGTCCTCCATCGCCGACCCGAAGGCGTCGCCGACCTCTCTGCTTTTCGGAGCGGTTGCCAGATAGAGTGTCGCGTGCGCGAGCGGAAAGAACCCTTCGGGCATTCCGACGAAATGCGCCGCCTGTTGAGCGGCAACCGCAACTTGCAACCCATGAGAGTCGGCAAGGCCGACGTCTTCCGAGGCGAAAATTACCAGACGGCGGGCGATGAAGAGCGGGTCTTCTCCGCCGTCGACCATACGCGCCAACCAGTAGAGCGCCGCATCGGCATCACTGGCGCGCATCGACTTGATGAACGCGCTGATGGTATCGTAGTGCATGTCGCCGGCTCTGTCGTAGAGCGAAGTTCGGCGCTGCATTGCGTCGCGCACGAGTGCGGCATCGACGACGTTCGCGCCGTCCCGCGCCGCGGCCGTGGCAGCGGCGAACTCGAGCGCGTTCAGCGCCGAACGCGCGTCACCGTTGGCAAGTGAGATCAAAATTCCGCGGGCATCGTTCTCGAGAGCGAGATCGAGGGCGCCCAAGCCGCGCTCGGGCTCGCGCAGCGCGCGGTCGACGATCAGACCGACTTCATCATCGGAAAGCGGCTGGAGCACGAAAACGCGCGCGCGGGAAAGAAGCGCAGAGTTTACTTCGAAGGACGGATTTTCCGTTGTCGCGCCGATGAACGTCACCGTGCCATCCTCGACGTACGGCAGCACGGCATCTTGCTGCGCTTTGTTGAAGCGATGGATTTCGTCGATGAAGAGAACGGTGCGCCTGCCGACGCGCCTCCTGGCGCCCGCATCTCGCACGACGCGCCTGAGGTCGGCCACCCCCGCACTAACCGCCGACATTCCTTCGAAGTGCGCTCCGGTTGAAGCGGCGACAATTTGGGCGAGCGTCGTCTTTCCGCTGCCGGGCGGACCCCACAGTATCATTGATGGCACCGCGTCACGCTCGATGGCGGCGCGCAATGCGCGGCCCGGTCCTAGGAGCGACTCTTGCCCCACGAACTCGTCGAGCGTTCGCGGACGCATGCGCGCGGCCAGCGGCGGCTCTTGACGAGCGAAGTCGAGCATCACGGAGGCGAGCTGGATACGGGTCGAGTCAATCCGTTCTTCGGAATCTTGAGCGGCCGCGGAGTCGCCAATCGGCGACGCATCTCGCTGGGAAACTGCATGGTAACGTCGCCCTCCGCGTGCGCCGTACCGGTGGCGGTATTGTAGAGAACTTGTCGGGCCGTCATGCTTCGCGCGCCTTGGGTAATGTGCACGCCGCCTTCGAGGAATAGGGTATGATCGGCGTCGTTCAGGGTTCCCGTGTCCGCGTTGACGACGGTGTCGGCCTGAACGTAGTGCACGTTCCCGATTGCTTTGTACAGCTTGGCGGCGCCATCGATCTGGGCCTTATCGGCGGTCAAGGTCGACGGGCTCGACGCGCGCGGCGACTCGCCTCCGGCAAGACTCTGCGCGCTGCCTTCCGTGTCGTGCACGACCACATGGCCGTTGAGATAGAGCACCTGTTGCTTGTAGTTTCCGTTGGCGCGGTCGGCGCTGACGTCTCCGCCGCTACGGGTCATCACGACTTTGTCAGGCGTGCTAAAATCGCCGTTCTTGAAGTTCGCATCCAGCGAGCTCGCATGGACCGTCCAGACGCCAAGATCGAATGATGCGGGCACGGGAGCCGCGGCGCCGCTTCGGTTTGCGGACGGCGCCGTATGCGCCCGAGGACGTGGCCCGTGCGTGGGCGATGCGGTCGCCAGTGGGGTTGCGAGCGCTGCGAGGATGACGAGTGTGATCATCGGAGGGATCTCATTATCGAAGTTTATCCTGAGAGGAGTCCGCAAGGGCAACGAAGGGCGAACGTACCTTCACCGTGGGTCGTTCGATCGGCCCCAGCGACTCGTTCAGGCGAGCCGCCGAAACGGCGCCCTCTCGTAGCAAACGAGCATGGCTGCCGGAGAGATCGACGATCGAGGATTCGCTGTCGTAGCGCGTCGGTCCGTGGTCGACCAGCAGGTCCGCGTCAGGCAACATCGAGCGGTCCTCTCCGCCTCGATAGCGTGGACCGTGCGGCGGGTTTGCCGTGGTGCCCGCGATGGGGCCGCACCGTTCGAGGATCGCTTGCGCGTATGGATCGTCGGGCACGCGAAAGGCGACCGTCTGCAGGCCGGCCGCCAATTCGTCGCTCACGAAAGCCGGTTTTCGAATCAGGAGAATGACCGGAGCCGGGAGCAACCGTTTGGCAGCGTTCATCGCCAGCGGGTTGTCGCGCGCATACTCGACAAACTCCTGCGGCGTTGCCACGTGAATAGTGAGGGGCCGGTTGTCGGGCCGGCCTTTCGCCGCGTAGACACGATCGATCGCTCCGAAATCGTATGGATCGCAGCCCACGAGATAACTCGTATCGTTCGGCATGATCACCGTGCCGCCCGAAAAGAGCACGGCCGCTACCTCTTCGGCGACGTCTTCGGCTGTGGCCGAACGCGCATCGATGATGCGACCAATCCGCTCGACCGGCAAAGCCTACACGCGAAGCCTGGCGCCAGTGCCAATCGCGACGCACGAGAGAGGGTCGTCTGCGACGATCGCCGGCACGCCGGTCACCTCCGAGAGCAACTTCTCGAAACCTCGCAGCAACGCTCCGCCCCCCGTCAAGATGATACCCCGGTCGATGATATCGGCCGCCAGCTCGGGTGGAGTTTTTTCGAGCACGGCTTTGACGGCTTCAACGATTGCACCGACCGGCTCGGAGAGCGCTTCGCGAATCTCTTCGCTCGTAATCTTGACCGTTTTTGGAAGGCCATTGATCAAATCGCGGCCGCGAATTTCCATCGCGAGTTCTTGTTCGAGCTTGTAGGCCGAGCCGATTTTGATCTTTATCTCCTCGGCGGTCCGTTCGCCGATCATGAGATTGTAGACGCGGCGGATATATCGCACGATCGCTTCATCCATCTTGTTGCCCGCCACCCGCAACGACTGTGAGACGACGATGCCGCCCAGCGAGATGACGGCGACGTCGGTCGTGCCGCCGCCGATGTCAACGACCATGCTCCCCGAGGGACCGCCGATCGGAAGGCCCGCCCCGATTGCTGCGGCCATCGGCTCTTCGATAATCCCAACGTCGCGTGCACCGGCGAGCTTGGCCGCGTCCTTTACCGCTCGCTCCTCGACGCTGGTGATTTCGGCCGGCACGCAGATCGTGACGTGGGGTTTTGGCTTGATGATCGACGACCACCACGAGCGGTCTTTCATCACCTTCTTGATGAAATAGGAGAGCATCGCTTCCGTAACTTCGAAATCGGCGATGACGCCATCGCGCAACGGCCGAATTGCTTGGATGTGGGAAGGCGTTCTTCCGAGCATCTGACGCGCTTCTTCGCCGACGGCTAAAATGCGATTGGTATTAATGTCTTTGGCGACGACGGAGGGCTCGCGCAAAACGATGCCCTTGCCTTTGACGTGAACGAGCACGTTCGCCGTGCCGAGGTCGATCCCAATGTCCAACAATGACTCCTACGGTAAGAAAACGTTATCCGGCAGCGGAGACGCGCGGATATTCGCTCGTCTCGAAAAGCCCTGTCGGCTCGACGAGCGGAGTTACGCCGCTGCTGCGCTGCACCTGCCCGCCAAGCTCGGAGAGCAGCTCTTCGAGCCGCTCGTAGCCGCGGTCGATATATTCGAGACCGATGATTTCGGTTTCACCAACGGCTGCTAGACCGGCGACGACGAGCCCGGCACCTGCGCGAATGTCCGGCGCCTCGACCGGCGCGCCCGAGAGCTGCTTTGGTCCCTTGATCACGGCGGCATTGCTCTCCATCGTTACCTTGACGTCGGCTCCCATGCGTGCCAGCTCGTTGACGTAGGAAAAACGAGCGTTGAAAATCGACTCTTCGACAACGCTCGTCCCGGGGCACGTGCAAAGGAAGCCGACGACTTGAGGCTGCAGATCGGTCGGGAAACCGGGAAAAGGCGCGGTGAGGATATCCGTTCCACCGGTGATTCCCTGCGCTTTGACACGAATCCAATCGTTACCGGTCATCGTTACGACCCCGCACTCGACCAGCTTGTAGGTCAACGTCGCCAAATCCTCAGGCCTGCATTTGGTCACCGTCACGTCACCGCGCGTCACCGCTCCGGCGAGCAGCAAGGTCCCCGTGACGATGCGATCCGCGATAATCTCGTACTCGACCCCGGTGAGCTCGCGCACGCCGTCGATAACGATCGTGTCGGTTCCATGCCCCGCGATTTTCGCGCCCATCTTGATGAGAAAATTCGCAAGGTCGACGACCTCCGGCTCCATAGCGACGTTGTCGAGCCGCGTCGTTCCGTCGGCCAAGACCGCGGCGAGCATGGCGTTCTTGGTCGCGCCGACGCTCGGTATTCGAAATTCGATCTCGGTGCCCCGCAACCGCGCAGTTTTAGACTGCGCAATCAGGTAGCCGTGGGCGTTGTGAACGTCGCATCCCAGCGCGCGAAAGGCTTGCTCGTGCATATCGGTAGCGCGCGTTCCGAGCACGCAGCCTCCCGGGAGCGGCACCTCCGCACGTCCGAAGCGCCCAAGCAGCGCACCCACGACGTCGAAGGAAGCCGCCAGTTTTCGCACGAGTGCATACGGTGCGCGGTAGGATGCGGCATTGCTCGCATCGATCGTCATCGTGTTATCGCCTTCGTAGCGAATGCGAGCGCCGAGCGCTTCGAGTAGCGACGACATCACGGAAACGTCGGTAATGCGCGGAATGCGGTGCAGGGTCACCGTGCCGCGCGCCAGCAACGCGGCAGCCATAATCGGCAGGGCGGCGTTCTTCGCGCCGTGCGTCGCGACCGAACCTTCCAGCCGCGCGCCGCCTCGAATCCGAAGCGTGGTTTCAAGCCGATCCAGCATCGTCGAAATCTACGTTCGCGTGTGCGCTCCGCTCGCCTATGTATGCCCGGTTAGCCGCAGCTTCGCGGCGGCAAAATCGATGATAGCCTGCTCGCGCGCGTACTCTGCGGGGTCGTCGCTCGCGGCCTTCTGGCGTTCCGTCGCGTCGTTGAGCGCTTGACGGGTTTCGGCGACGACGACGTCTTCGAAGCGGACGGCTTCGTCGACCAAAACAGTGACGCGATCGGGAAGCGCCTGGATGAAGCCTTCGCCGGTGGCTATCTCGAGTCGCGAGTTCGCAGTTTTGTCCTGAGCGCGTGGAATCACGTTCGCTCGCAAGATGCCAGGCTTGAGCGCTGCGAGGAACGGAGCATGGTGTGAAAGGATGCCTTCCTCGCCTTCAGTCGTCACCACGATGACGAGCTCGGCCTCCCCGTCGAAAACGACTTCCGTCGGGGTCACCAGCTTGAACGGAACGCTAGCCACGACTCATCCGTTCGGCGTTCTCGCGAACTTCGTCGATCGTGCCGGCGTAGAAAAACGCGCCCTCCGGCAAGTCGTCGACTTTCCCTTCGAGGATCTCTTTGAATGACGCGATCGTTTCCGGCAGCTTCACGTATTTGCCGGCACGTCCGGTGAACTGTTCGGCAACGAAGAACGGCTGCGAGAAGAACCGTTGAATTCGGCGAGCACGAGCGACGGCAACTTTGTCGTCTTCGGCAAGCTCTTCCACACCGAGGATCGCAATGATGTCCTGCAGGTCGCGATAACGCTGCAGAACTTCTTGAACGCCTCGCGCAACGCTGTAGTGCTCTTCGCCGATAACTTGCGGATCGAGAATGCGCGACGTCGACGCAAGCGGATCGACTGCCGGGTAGATGCCCAACTCGGAGATTGGCCGCGAGAGCGCGGTCGTAGCATCGAGATGCGCAAATGTCGTCGCAACGGCGGGATCGGTATAATCGTCGGCGGGGACGTAGACGGCCTGCACCGAGGTGATCGAGCCTTTACGCGTCGACGTGATGCGTTCTTCGAGCACGCCCATGTCGGTGCCAAGCGTCGGCTGGTATCCGACTGCCGACGGCATGCGCCCCATCAGCGCGGAGACTTCGGAGCCCGCTTGCATGTAGCGGAAGATGTTGTCGATGAAGAGTAGCACGTCGGCGCCAAGCTCGTCGCGAAAATACTCGGCCATCGTCACGCCGGTTTGCGCAACCCGAAAGCGGACGCCGGGCGGCTCGTCCATCTGTCCGAAGACCAGCGTCGTCTGGGCCAAAACCCCCGACTCTTTCATCTCGAGCCACAGATCGTTGCCTTCGCGCGTCCGTTCGCCCACGCCGGTAAAGACCGAGAAGCCTTTGTGGACGTAGGCAATGTTGCGGATGAGCTCTTGAATCAGAACGGTCTTACCAACGCCCGCACCACCGAAGAGCCCAACCTTGCCACCGCGCGTGTACGGTGCCATGAGATCGACAACCTTGATTCCCGTCTCAAAGACTCGCGCCGTGGGTTCTTGATACTTGAGCTCCGGCGCCGGACGATGAATGGGCCAGCGCGCCGCCGCCTCGACCGGAGCATCGCTATCGATGGTCTCGCCAAGGACGTTGAAAATTCTTCCAAGCGTACCTTCGCCAACCGGAACCTCGATGGGACCACCCGTGCTTCGTACCGGTGCGCCTCGAAGAAGACCGTCGGTCGAGCCCAATGCTAGACACCGAACCTGGTTGTCCCCCAGCTCGTCTTGCACTTCGAGCGTCAGCTCGCGCGCCTCCATCGCCGTCCCGCCGAGGTCGACCCCTCCCCCGGGCGAGGCCCCGTCGTTTGACCTTGACGTCTTTTCATTCACTCCGACGTGCAACGCATCGTTGATCTTGGGCAGCGTCTGCGGCGAGAACTCGACATCGACGACGTTGCCGAGCACTTGAACGACTTTACCGGTGGCAGTATCTGCTGGCATTTCTCTCATTGTTTCCTTACGAGCACTGGTATTGTTAAATGTCGACGAGGTCACGCAACGCCTAACGCTTCGGCGCCGGCAACGATTTCGAGCAGCTCTTTGGTGATGGCGGCTTGCCGCGCGTTGTTCATTTGAATCGTCAGCTCGTCGATCAACTTCGATGCATTGTCGGTCGCGTTCGTCATCGCGACGATTTGCGCGGCGAAAAAAGCCGCATCGGTCTCCAACATCGCCGAGTAGATCGTAAATTCGAGATATTTTGGAAGCAGCTTGGAGAGCACGAACTCCGGCGACGGCGCAAATTCCATCGCTCCGCGTTGCTTCTCGGTCTGCTTGGCGTCCGCGTCGTTCCCCCCAAGCGCGGCTACGTCCTCGGAAAGTACGGGGACGAGTTTGCGTGTTTGCGGCCGCTGCGACATCATGGAAATCAGCCGTTGCGAAACCAGTACGATCTCGGAAATCGCGCCGCTGGTAAAGTCGTCGGCAGCCCGTCGCGCGACAGCGCGCGCGGTATCGATCTTCGCTGCGGCTCCCAATGGCCAGGAGGGCCGGTCGCCGGGCGCCATACGGCGGACCGCATTGCGTCCCTTGAGGCCGATCGTGTAATAGCGAATGCCGCTTTGACGGCGCGCAATTGCCTCGGCGGCGTGGATCACGTTGGAGTTGAATGCGCCGGCCAATCCCTTATCGGCCGTCAGCAGAATGATGCCCGGCGGAGCGCCTTCGCGGCCAGGCTTCATGAAGGGATGATCGATCGCGCCGACGGCTGCGATCAAATCGGCGAGCATTTCAGCGAGGGCGTCGGCATACGGTCGCGCCTTCCTTTGCGCGATTTCGGCGCGGCGAATCTTCGCCGCGGCCACTTGCTTCATCGCCTTCGTAATCTGCTGCGTGTTCTTGAGCGATCGAATGCGATCGCGCAAATCTCGAACGGTCGGCATTAGAAGGCTTTGTTGAACTCCGCCAGTGCGAGGTCGAGCCGCTTACCGGTCTCGTCGGAGAGTTGACCGCTGTCGTCGATCGCTTTGGGAATTTCCGGATGCTTGTCGTGGAGAAAATCGATCAGCCCTCGCGCCCAGTTCTGTAGCCGAGCTGTCGGGATGTCATTGACGAATCCGTGAGTCGCGGCGTAAATGATCGCAACCTGATCTCCGACGGGTTGCGGCTGATACTGCGGCTGCTTCAAGAGCTCGGTGAGCTTTTCGCCACGCATTAATTGATTCTGCGTGGCTTTGTCGAGATCGCTCGAAAGCTTGGAAAATGCGGCAAGATCGCGATACTGCGCGAGCTCGAGCTTGAGCTGACCGGCGACCGACTTCATCGCTTTTGTCTGAGCGGCACCGCCGACGCGCGAAACGGAAAGGCCGACGTCAACCGCCGGACGGATACCCTGAAAGAAGAGTTGCGGCGTGAGATAGATCTGACCATCGGTAATCGAGATGACGTTGGTCGGAATGTATGCCGAGAAGTCGCCGGCTTGCGTTTCGATGATCGGCAGCGCCGTCAGCGATCCACCGCCCATGGCATCGGAGAGTTTGGCAGCCCGCTCTAAAAGACGCGAGTGCAAGTAAAAGACGTCGCCGGGATACGCCTCTCGGCCCGGCGGCCGGCGGAGCAAGAGCGACATCTCGCGGTATGACTGAGCGTGCTTGGTGAGATCGTCGTACACGATAAGCACGTCCTTGCCCGCGTACATGAGCTCTTCGGCCATCGCGCAGCCGGCAAATGGGGCAAGCCACCGAAGCGCTGCCGCTTCGGCGGGACTGACGGCGACGATCGTCGTGTATTCCATCGCACCCTTCTGTTCGAGCACTTCGGCCAGGGCCGCGACCGTCGAATTCTTTTGGCCGATGGCGACGTAGACGCAGAAAACGCCTCGCCCACGTTGATTGATGATCGTGTCGACCGCCATCGCCGTTTTTCCAGTCGAGCGGTCTCCGATGATGAGCTCGCGTTGTCCGCGTCCGATCGGAATCAATGCGTCGATCGCGCGAATGCCGGTTTGCAGCGGCTGTTTGACTGGTTGGCGCTCCACAACGCTTGGTGCGATGTTCTCGACGGTACGAAATCGTGTCGTCTGGATGTCGCCCTTGCCATCGATCGGTTGACCGAGCGGATTGACAATGCGTCCGAGCAATGCTTCACCGACGGGAACCGATGCAATGCGACCCGTCCGCCGGACGCTGTCGCCCTCCTTGATCTCAACGTCGGGACCCATGATCACGACGCCGACGTTGTCCTCTTCGAGATTCAAGGCGACGCCTTGCAGGCCGTTGGGAAACTCGACGAGCTCGGACGAGCGCACGCCGCGCAAGCCATAGACGCGTGCTAGGTTTGCTCCAACCTCGATGACGGTTCCGACCTCGTCTTCGTGCGCGCCGGTCTGGAACTGCTCGATTTGCTGTTTTAGAATACCGGCGATTTCGTCCGCGTTTATCATACTGTTCCTTCTGATGTTCTTAGTTTTGTCTGATACTTTAGTTTCGTGCAAAGAGCGTGCGCGCGAGAGCATCTAAACGGCCCGAAACGGAGCCGTCCACTCGACGATCGCCCATGAGTATTCGCGCGCCGCCGATCAGGCTAGGTTCGACCACTTGCGTTACTTCGAATTTTTTTTCGTACAGGCGTTCCAGCCGATGGACCATAGCGCGCAACTCTTCCGGCGGAATCGCCCGCGCCGTCGTCACCCTCAGCGTCTCCGCACCTCGCGCCGCCAACTGCAGCTTTTGATATTCCCCGGCGAGTGCGGCGAGGATGGACTCGCGCCGCTTCCGCACGAGAAGCAGCAGCGTGTGAAGCGAAATTTCGTCGACTTTTCCTTCGAACGTTTGGAGGAGCATGCGTTCCTTGACGGGACGCTCGATCACCGGAGCCACAAAGAACTCCCGCACCTGCGTATCGCTCTGAATTGCCGATGCAATCGCCGCCAAATCGTCGCCGACTCGGTCGACCGCCTTGCGCTCCCGGGCAAGTGAGAAAACCGCGGTCGCGTAGCGCCGGGCGAGCTTCTCATTAACCATTTCTGCGCTCCAGCGACCCGATTAATTCATCGACCAGCCGAGCGTCCAGGCCGGCGTCGACGCGACGAACTGCCTCCGAGCGCGCGCGCGTGAGCGCCTTCGCGGCAAGCTCGTCCCGCAATCGCTCGCGCGCCGAAGCCCGGGCCCGTTCGAACTCGGCTTGCGCGTTGACCAGCGCGCGTTCGCCGGCGCTTCGCGCTTCGAGGGTGGCGAGTTCGGATTCGCGGGCGGCTTGGGCAAGTGCGCGCTCTTTGATGAGCTCGGCATCATGCGATGCGCCCTCGGCTTCGTTTTTTAGCAACTCAATCGTCGCCTTGGCCTCGTCGCGCCGGCGCTCCGCTTCGGCAATCTGCTTGTGGTTATTTGCCTGCGCCGCCATAATTGCCGGTTGGATGAAGCGAAACCAAAGCCAAATTAATATTGCCATGAAGAGGATCGACGCGATCACTTGGCTCCAGGCCGCAGCCTGCACGTAGAAGTCCGACGAACGCATCAGGAAACGGTTTCCGCGACGGCGCGCTCGACCAACGCGTCGGCGAGCCGCGCCACGAGTTGCTCTTCGTTGGTTCGCGCTGCGCGAAGCTCCCCGGCCGCTTGGCGCTGCGCGGTTTCGATCGTGGATGCGACTTGCGCGGCGTACCGCGCGGCCAGTTCGCTCGTCGCGTTTGAGGTCTCGGCGCGGGCTCTCGACAACGTTAGCTCGGCGTCGCGGCGAGCCTGCGCGCGCACCAGCTCGGCTTTCTCGCGCAACGCGGTCGCTTCGGCTTGATGCGCGTCGTACTCGGAGACGAGCCCGTTGAGATACGACCGGCGTTTGCGAATCGCCTGACCGACGGGCTTGAGAAACAGCACGTTCAACAACGCGAAAAATACCGCGAAGTTCGCCAACTGAATCACAAACGTTCCGTCGAGCGAGAGAAACATCGAGCCTCTAGTGGCCCAACATCTTGGTCATGAGGCTCGGAAGGTTTGCTAGGCCGTAGAGCATGTAGAACGCCATACCCAGCGCGATGATCGGGAACGCTTCCAGAACGCCGACGCCAAGGAACAAGAAGGTCATGATATTGGGCCGCGCTTCGGGCTGTCGGGCAATCGCCTCGACCGCCTTGCTGGCGACGATGCCGTCGCCGACGGCAGAACCGAATGCCACCCCGGCGACGATGATGCCGAAGGCGAGCAAGGTAAATGCAGCTACTAATGCTTCAGGACTCAAGAGTCTAACCTTTCAATGACGACTAGTGTTGCTCGCCGATCGACAACGACAGGTAAACGATCGCGAGCAAGGTGAAAACGAACGCTTGGACGGTGCCGACGAAAAAGTTAAAGAATTGAATGAAGAATGGCGCGACCGTCGCGGCCAGTGACAGATTCAGCGCGCCGACCGAAACGTGCTGTTGAATCAGCGATGCCACAATCGCAAATAACAGCTCTCCGACGAAGATGTTGAAAAACAGGCGGGCGGCCAAGGTGACGGGGCGGACGAGCTCCTCGAGCAGATTGATCGGGAAGAGAACTGCATAGGGTTTGAACAGGTGCCAGAAGCGCTCCATTCCGGTCATTTTGAAGCCGGCGATCCAGGTCATGAAGAAAACGATGGCGGCGAGCGGTACCGTTGTGTTCAAATCCGCCGTCGGCGAGCCGCCAAACGGAAGACCGAGTACCTTGAAGGGGAGCATTCCGAACTGATTGAGCAAGAAAATGAACACGAACAACGCAATGAAGAAAGGCACGAACGGCTCGCCGCGTTCTCCGAGCGTCCCCGTCGCCAGGTCGGCGACATAATTGATCACACCTTCGAGCACGACTTGGCGCTTCGATTGATACGCCGACCGGTAACTCGCGCCGACCCAGCCAAAGAACGCGAGCGAAAGAATCATGACGAGCCAGGTCGTCACGATCGTATCGGCGTGCACGGCCCCGAGCACCGGAAGATGCCAGAGCGAGTGTTCTCCGAGTTGCATGTTCTCCAGCGCGGCCCCGGGTGAGGACCTCGAGCGAGCGGTAGGTGATTCCCGTGGTTATTTTCGCACGTGGGCGCGGTGCGCGTCGCGTGCAAACATAGCCAAAGGAAGGAAAAAACCGGCGAAGTAGCACGCCATCGACCAGCCGGGACCGAGAGCGGCGAACGCCACCGGGACTATACCGAAGACCCCGATTCGCAGGAAACTACTTATGACGAAGCCTCCGACGCGCCGGGTGTCGATCAGGCGCTCGCCGCTATGCATCGTCAACAAGGTGTTGAAAACCCCGCAAATCCCGCCGCCGACCAAGGCGAACGCCGGATGCGGAAGCCAGCGAAGGAGGAGCAGTGCGACGATCGCCACGACGAGCAAGGACCGGACCGAGGCGGACCGCCTGAGCTCGCGATACGTCGCGAGGTCAGCCGCCGCTTCGGCGTCGCTGTAGCTACGTCGGGTGGGTCGTTGATCCCCCCCGGGGTCGCTCACGCCAGCGCGCGCGCAAGCATCCGGAAGGCCGAATATCCGCCCACGAGAAGGCCGGCCATAAGGCCGCCCAAGACCCAGAACTGCTCGCCCGTCCGGTGGCCGATCCAGATGCCGACGACGAATCCGGCCAAGGTCGTCGCAGCAAAGGCCCCGCCGGCGCCGACGATCTGCGCCGCGCCCTTCACGCGGCGAACGGCGCCGGGTAGGCGGCCCCGAGCAGACGTGCTGCCAGCCAAGCGGCAATCCTTGCTCCGGCGCGACCGTCTCCGTAGGGATTGGCGGCCTGCGCCATTTGCGCGTACGCGGAACCGTCGGTCAAAAGCCTTCGGGCGGAGCCGACGATGCGCTCGGGCCGATGACCGACTAACTCGAGCGTTCCTGCCGCGAGTCCCTCCGGACGCTCCGTCTCGTCCCGCATGACCAAGACGGGCTTGCCTAGACACGGCGCCTCTTCTTGGAGACCGCCCGAGTCCGTGAGGACGAATGCGGAGTTCTGGACGGCCGCTACCATCTCGGCATAGTCGATCGGGTCGACCAAAACGACGCCGGCGACGTCCTCGAGCACTTCGCGTGCGATGGGAGCGACGTGTGGCGACGGATGAACCGGCCAATAGATCTGGGGCCGCGCCGGAAGCTGTGCGATCTCGCGCAGTGACTCGCAGATCGCGCGCATATGGGGGTGGTTCTCGCGGCGATGGGCAGTGACGACAATCGTTGGCCGAGCCGCATCAATCTCATTCCACCGGGGCGGTGCGGGGAGATCGTTCCGAGACGCGGTTTCCAGAAACGCATCGATGACCGTGTTTCCCGTGACGACGATGTCGTCGCGGGCGACATTTTCCGCGAGCAAGTGCTCGCGCGCCAAGGTCGTCGGCGCGAAATGATAGGAAGCGATAACGGCCGTCAAGCGGCGGTTCATCTCTTCGGGGTAGGGAAGCCAGCGATTCTTCGTCCGCAGCCCGGCTTCGACGTGTCCCACCGCGACGCGAGCGTAAAAAGCGGCGAGGGCCGCCGCGGTGCTCGTGGTGGTATCGCCGTGAACGAGGACGAGGTCGGGCCGCGCGTCCAGCAGGACCCGTTCCAAGCCGTCGAGCACGCGAGTCGTCACATCCGTCAAGGTTTGATCCTCGGTCATGATGTCCAGATCGTATTCGGGGGAAATCGCGAAGAGCGCCAACAGGTCGTCGAGCATCTTTCGGTGCTGGGCGGTGACGCAGACGAGGTCCTCGATTTGCGGATGCAGTCGCAACGCGCGCACAACCGGTGCCATTTTGATTGTATCCGGACGCGTGCCGAATACGCTAAGAACTCGAAGCTTCGACACGATTTCAGCTCGCGTGGCGAAAGACGTGCGTGAACTCACCCGAAAATGCGAGCGCGACGGCACCGAGCACGAAACAAACCGCGTAGAGCAAGAGCACCGCTTGGCGCACGTTCAAGCCGAAGCGAAAGATCAATTGATGATGAAAGTGTCCGCGATCCGCTTCGGTAATCCGTTTGCCGCTTGCAGCGCGGCGCACGATCGCCGCGGCGGTGTCGAGCACCGGCAACGCGAGCACCAGCAACGGGACGACGACGCTGATGGCAATCGCCGTCTTACTCGCGCCGATGATCGAAACCGTTGCGAAGACATAGCCGATGAAGAGCGATCCCGCATCGCCCAGAATGATCCGCGCCGGGTTGAAATTGTAGGGCAGAAAACCCAGCGCCGCGCCTGTCAGGGCGGCAACCACTAAGGCGACGACCGGATTAGCATGAAGCACCGCGATAACGAAGAGAAAGAGACTCGATATCGCGGCGACGCCGGTAAGCAATCCGTCGAGACCGTCGAGAAAATTAATCGCATTCATCATCGCGACGTACCAGAACAGCGTGAGGGGCACACCGACCCAGTTTGGAAAGTCGATCCAATTCGTGCCCGGGTTATGGTCGAAGGGCACCGTGATACCGGGAATCACGAAGCCGTACAGCATCGAGATCAGCGCGACGACCAGCTGGGCGATCAGTTTGTTGCGCGGGCGCATCTGCATCACGTCGTCCCAAATGCCGACGCCCAAGATCAAGAGGCTTCCGAAAAGCAGTCCGACGAGCTTATGGATTGCGTCAAACTGATCGGCCGCGGGCAGAAAGCCGAAAGGCGACGCTAGCGAAACCCCGAGCACGGCGAAGAGCGCGAAAGCAAAGCCGAAGAAGACGGCGATGCCCCCGACGCGCGGTTTGGGCAGTGCGTGCATGCGGCGGTCGTGACCGTCGTTATCGACGATTCCCAAGCGGATCGCGAGACGAACGACCAGCGGCGTCGCCAAGGCGCTCACAACGACCGCGATGATGAACGCCGCACCGTAGACCACGCCGGGGCTTACGTGATGCGGACTCAACCGCGCGCCCCCTCCAAGCTCGCGTACTGAACCAGCGCGACACCGGCTTCGGCTAGCAGTTGCCCCGCGATTGCGTCGGGATAGGCTTCATCGTAGACGATTTTGTGCACGCCCGCGCTGATCAGCAGCTTCGAACAGTTGACGCACGGTTGATGGGTGCAATAGGCCGTCGCCTGCGCCAAGCTTACGCCGTGTAACGCCCCCTGCACCACGGCGTTTGCTTCCGCGTGGGTCGCCCGCAGACAATGTTCGTTGACCAGCGTGCAGCCCACTTCGGTGCAGTGCGCGACGCCGCGAGGTGCGCCGTTGTAGCCCGTCGTCAGGATCCGATGCTCGCGAGCGAGCACGCATCCGACCGAGGCGCGCGGACACGTGGCACGCGTACCGACCGTGTGCGCGATTTGCATGAAATACTCATCCCAGCCGGGGCGCACTACGGAACTTCATAACGAGAGGTCAGCTCGCGCACGCGGCCGCGCAGGCGCTCGACCTCCGTGCGGTGCTCGACGTCAGCAAATCCGTCGCAAATGATGCGCGCTACCTCGCGGCACTCGTCGGCCGCGAAGCCGCGCGTCGTGATCGCCGGTGTTCCGATGCGGATGCCGCTCGCGATGAATGGCTTTTGCTTGTCGAACGGTATCGCGTTCTTATTGACGGTGATCCCGATTTGATCGAGATATTCCTCGACGGCCTTGCCGGTCAGGCCTTTCACCGAAACGTCGACGAGCATCAAATGGGTGTCGGTGCCTCCCGCGACGAGGCGCAACCCAGCCCGAGTAAACTCCTGCGCCATCGCGCGCGCGTTCTCAACGACTTGCCGCTGGTAGGCGGCAAAATCGGGCTCGAGCGCTTCACCGAAGCCCACCGCCTTGGCAGCGATAACGTGCATGAGCGGACCACCTTGAATACCGGGAAAGACGCTCTTGTCCACCGCCTGCGCCCATTGCTGTTTGCACAAAACAAAGCCCCCTCGAGGACCGCGCAGGGTCTTGTGCGTGGTTGAGGTCACGAAATCGGCGATCGGCACCGGCGAAGGATGCAGTTCCGCGGCAACCATTCCTGCCACGTGTGCGAAGTCGACCATCAAGGCGGCGCCCACCTCGTCGGCGATCTCGCGAAACGGAGCGTACTCCATGATGCGCGGATACGCGCTCGCGCCGGCGACGATCAGCTTGGGCTTATGTTCGCGCGCCAAGGCGCGTACTTGATCGAAGTCGATCAGCTCGGTATCCTGCTTGACCCCGTAGGCGATGGCGTTGTAAAGCTTGCCGGAAAAACTGACCTTCGTACCGTGCGTCAGATGTCCGCCGTGAGCGAGCGACATACCGAGCACGGTGTCGCCGGGCTGCAAGAGCGCCATGAATACGGCCATGTTCGCTTGCGCGCCGGAGTGCGGCTGAACGTTCCCATGTTCGGCGCCAAAAAGCTTTTCGAGGCGCTCGAGCGCGACGTTTTCAGCAATGTCGACCCATTCGCAGCCGCCGTAATACCGCTTGCCGGAATAGCCTTCGGCATATTTGTTGGTCATGACGCAGCCGGTCGCCTCGCGAACGGCGCGGCTGGCATAGTTCTCGGATGCGATCAGCTCGAGGTTCTCGCGCTGGCGGCGCTCTTCGCCCGCGATGGCGGCAAAGATCTCTGGATCTTGGGTTTCGACGCTGCTACGTGCGAGTATGTCCATGCCGTTCTTTTCCCTACCGCGTTCCGATAAGCTCTTTGGGGTCGGTTCGCCGGCAAATTCGGCCTCGCTCCATGGCGATGCCGATGCGGTCCTCGCATTCAAATCCGGCGTACTCGGCGCCAAGGGCTATTCTCATCGGCGTATCGAACCTCGAACGGCGATGAAGCTTGCCTGCGCGAGCAGTTCGCTTCACCGCGATATAGAGCGCGGCGAGCTTACGCAACTCGAGTTCCTAGACCTTTGCGCGCGCGAGCTCGCCTGCGACGGCGTCGTTTTGGATGTTCGGCATTTTCCGCGGAACGACAACGACTACCTCGCTCAGGTCAAGAAGATGGCAACCGACCGAGGCCTCACGATTGCAGCGCTCGCCGATCCGGTATTCTTCTCCGCTACGCAATCGTCGATGAGCGAGGTACTCGCACAAGCTGCCGCACTCGGCGCGCCGCTCGTCGCCGCGCCGCTCGCGCGCGAAACGGAGTTCTCCTGGGCCGAGCAGCTTGCGCGGCTCGGCATCGCGACCGGATTGGCAAAAGCGCGGAACGTCACCTTGGCTTTGCGCAACGCGGCCGCATCGTTTGCGGCAACGACTCACGACTGCAAGCGCGTTGCCAAAGAAGCGGACTCGGCGTGGTTGCGTTTCGGGCCCGATCCGGCGCGGTTCGATACTGCTAGCGACGCGCGAGTACTGGCGTCGAACACGGTGTTGCTCTGGAGCGACTTTACCTGCGAGAGTAAAGACTGCTCCGACATGCTGGATGCGTTTGACGGTTTTCGCGGACATCTCGTCATCGACGATACATCGGGCGCAGCGCCCGTCCCCGAGCTTCGCGATACGGTCGCCCGCTGGCGAAGGGCAATACTCAACCGCAGATAGCGTCTTGCGGCGTGGATCGAACCTGCGTTCTCGCAGGTGGGTGCGGCCCGGGCGCCGGGCGAGCAGGCATTCCGCCCAAGCCCGTCCGTCGTATCCGGAGCTGATGCTCCCTCGGTTAACTAAGTCGGTTCGGTACCAGCGCGCGCTGCGCGCTATACGCAGTCGAGCCTCTCTACCGTAACACCGCCCGTCAAGCGGTGCCGAGGAAGGGCGTCCGCGCGGTTGAAAGCGTGGCCGATGCTATCGATTTCGGCCGCGCCCATCGAGCTGCCGCTACTTCATCCGTTCAAGATCGCGCGCGGGGAAGCCGAGACGGTCGCGAAATCGGTGGTGATCCGAGTGCGTTGCGGGGAGAGCGAAGGCATCGGTGAAGCGACGCCGATCGAACGATACGGCGAATCGGTTGAAAGCGTGGCGACGTATTTCGAATCACACGCACTCGCCTGCCAAGATCCGTATCATCTCGAGGCGCTCTTGCACGACGGAATCGCCCCGGCCGCGCGTGCCGGCCTCGACATCGCCTTGCACGATCTCATCGGCAAGGAACTCGGCAAGCCGCTCTACGCGCTCTTCGGCCTCGATTCCGCAGCGACCCCGGCGACGTCGCGAACGATCGGCATCGCGGCTCCCGACGAAACCCTCCGCAAGCTCGCCGAGGTCGCGGATACGCCGATCCTCAAGATTAAGTTGGGTATTGGGAGCCAAGCCGAGCAGATCGAAACGATTGCCGCGATTCGGGCGCGCTACTCCGGAACGATTCGCATCGATGCCAATGAAGGCTGGAATGCTCACGATGCGGTGGCGATCCTTCGGGAGCTCGCGCGTTACGAGATCGAGTTTTGCGAGCAACCGATCGAGGCGGGCCATCCCGAACAGCTCCGATGGATTCGCGACAGAGTGAACGTGCCGCTCGTGGCCGATGAAGACGCGCTCGTCGCCAGCGATTTGCCGCGACTGCAAGAGTGCGTTGACGGCGTGAATCTCAAACTTGCAAAAACCGGCGGAATCCGCGGCGCGCTCGCCGCGATTCACACCGCGCGGGCGTTGGGACTCAAGATCATGCTGGGATGCATGGTCGAGAGCGCAATTGCCGCGACGGCCGCGGCCCACCTTTCGCCGCTGGCGGACTGGGCCGACCTCGACGGACCGCTGCTGACCGCGCGCGATCCGTTTGTTGGAGTGACCTACGATCGCGGAAAACTCGTTCTTCCCGATGCGCCGGGGCTCGGTGTGCGAGAATGCGCGACGGCATGAGACGCCGCTACGCGATTCTCGCCATCGATCGCTTCAAAGAGGATGCTAAAACCGCGCACGGAGTGATCCGCTACGGCGCCGATGAGATCGTTGCAGTGATCGATCCATCGCTGGCGGGACAACGCGTGCGCGACGTGCTCGCGCATCTGGAAAGCGACGCGCCAATCGTCGCGACCGTCGGCGAAGCGCTGGCGTTCTCGCCCACCTCCCTGCTCATCGGCACGGCGCCCAAAGGCGGCGGCCTTCCTGCGCCCTGGCGCGGGGCGGTCTCCGAGGCGATTGCGGCCCGTTTAGAAATTGTCAGCGGCCTGCATGAAATGCTCGACGAGGATCGCGAGTTTCGCGTTGCCGCGCGAGCCGCAGGAACGACGATCTGGGACGTTCGCGAGCCGCCCGACGTGCCGCTCTTTGCCGGCGACGTCTATGCCGTCGAGGCGCCTATCTTGCTCACCGTCGGCAACGATTGCGCCGTCGGCAAGATGACCGCATCGCTCGAGCTCGTCCGCGCGGCAACGGCGGCGGGGCGAGCGGCGCGCTTCGTTCCCACCGGCCAAACCGGCGTCCTGGTTGCGGGGTGGGGCATTTCGGTCGACCGCGTCGTCGCCGATTTCGCCGCCGGCGCCGCAGAACAACTCGTACTCTATGCGGCGCACGAGCGAGCCGACCTTATCATCGTCGAGGGACAAGGCGCGATCAACCATCCGGCCTACGCGGCCGTGACGGTCGCCTTGATGACTGGCTGCGCTCCCGACGCTCTCGTGCTCGTTTGGGATCCTCGACGGCTTCATATCGATCCCTATCCGACGCCGACACTCGCCTATGCGCAATCGGTCGCGCTTCACGAACGGCTGCTTGCAGCGGTGAAACCCGCGCCGGTGATCGGCATTGCGCTCAACACGCACGGTCTTTCGGAATCGCAAGCGCGCGGCGAGATCGCGCGAGCACGCGAAGCAACCGGATTACCGGCCGACGACCTCGTGCGCTTCGGGGCGGATGCGTTCTACGCGCAGATCTCGACACGGATCGTGAAGCGCCCGGCGTTGTCGTCGTCAAACGACGGATGAGGCGCCATTGCGCGCTTGCCGTGGCGCTCGCATTGTTGCTGCCCGAGTCCGGCTGCGTACATGGGGAGAGGGCAGCGAGTTCGGGGCGAAATTCGTGGACCGTTCCGGGTGTGCTGCGACTGGGCGAAGCCGAAGAGCCCGACAGTCTCAATCTGATGTTTGGCCATACCGAGGCCACTGACGACATCGCCGGACTGCTCTTCTCATTCGTGTTGCGCTATGATGCTCGCGGCAACTACATTCCCGATCTTGCGACCGTCGTGCCGACGACGAACAACGGAGGCATTAGCGCCGACGGAAAACGTATCGTCGTCCATTTGCGACACGGCGTCAGGTGGGCGGATGGTGCGCCGCTCACCGCGGCAGATTGGCTCTTTACCTATCGGGCGGTCATGAACCCGGCAAACAACGTGAAGACGCGTTATGGGTGGGACGCGATCGCTTCGGCCAGCGCACCTGACCCGTACACGATCCTCCTTCGCCTAAAACGCCCAAACGTCGAAGTGCTCGGTAATCTCGCATTTGGCGGAGCCGCGTATCCACCGCTTCCCGCGCATCTGCTGGGCAACGTTCCGAATCTCAATACGGCGGCTTTCAACGAGCATCCGCTCTCGAGTGGGCCCTACCTCCTCAAGGAGTGGAACCACGGCTCGTCGCTAATTTTCGTCCCGAATCCGCGCTACTTTCGCGGCGCGCCAAAGCTGCGCGAGGTCGTCTGGAAAATCGTTCCCGACGTCAACACGCTCTTCAACCAACTCGCGACTCACGAGATCGACGTTTATCGCAACGTGAGCCCAAATGCGATCGCGCGCCTTGGCGAAATTCACGGCCTGACGGTCGATCGCGGCCTGATCGCCGATTGGCGTCACCTCGGCATCAACATGAGCCGTCCGCAACTCGCCGACGCACTCGTTCGGCGCGCAGTCGCCGAAGCGGTCGATTGGAAACGCATCAACGACACGGTTTTTCACGGCATCGATCAACTCGCCGTCTCCGACATCTTTCCGCAGTCATGGGCGGCGCCAGTCCTGCCACCGTACCGCTACGATCCAGCCGACGCAAAGCGTTTGCTTCAGCGAGCCGGTTGGAAACCAGACGCGACCGGCATCCTGCATAAAGGTCCGCTCGCGATGCACCTCGCGATTTACGCGACGACGGGTCACCAAGAGAACACCGAGTCGCAAGTTTTGATCCAGTCGATGCTCCGCGCGGTCGGGATCGACGTGGCCGTCCGAAACTATCCCGGAAGCTATCTCTTTGCCGCCGATGGGCCGCTCTACACCGGCAAATACGATCTCGAGTGGTCGATAGAAACCAACGGTCCCGACCCCGATAACGCGGGCAGCTGGAACGGCGATTTTATTCCTCCTCGCGGGGCCAATACGTCGTGGCTGAACGATCCGGTGGTCAACGCGACCAGCGCCGCGGCCGCAGCGACGTTCGACGTCGCCACTCGAAAGCGGCTCTATCAACGCGAAGAGGAGCGCATCCGCGAGCTCGTCCCAGCGGTCTTCTTTAGCTGGCGCATGAATTACACCGCCACGAATAGCGATCTCAAACACTACGTGCCCGCCGCCTTCATCGGCGATACGTGGAATTGCTGGCAATGGAGCATTTGACGCAGCCGGCGTTCGCGCAAACGTTTCGCGATCGTGAGCTGGCGCGTCTGCGCTTCGAGCCGGCCCGGTGCGGAGTGTTGAGCTGGAACACGCATGCGACGAGCGGACGCCTCGCGTTTCGCCTCTTGCGCGCGGGTCGACCGGCGGGCGACTGGCTCGACCTCGCGGAGTGGCGTCCGAGCGGCTCCAAATCGTTCAGCCCCGAGCACGAGGGAACGAAGGTTGACGTTGACGTGATTCGAGCGGTGCAACCTTTTGACGGCATAGAAGTACGCGCCGCGGGCGTGGAGTTCGAGTTGGTTTCGTTCTCATCGCCCGTTCGCGCACGGCCGTCGCTGCCGTATGCGCGCGAGGCGCACATTCTCGACGTGCCGGCACGCTCCCAATACGATAGCCCGCCTCCGCTTGATGCCTCATATAACGACGGACGCGGCTGGTGCAGCCCCACAAGCCTCTCGATGATCCATGCATTCCACGGTATCGATCATTCGATCGCGCAAACCGCGCGCGCCGTCTTCGATCGCGCCTATAACGGCACCGGAAATTGGAGCTTCAACATGGCATTCAGCGGCCGGTTGGGATTGCGCGGCGTCGTTGCGCATCTTTGCAATCTCGATCAGGCCGCGCGCTTGATCGAACGAAATTTGCCGCTTGCGATCTCGTACTCCTGGCGCGAGGGAGAGCTCCCCGGCGCACCACTGCCGCACTCCGACGGCCACTTGGTCGTGCTCTGCGGATTTACGCGCGACGGTGATTGTGCAATCAACGACCCGGCCGCGCGCAACGTACGCGTCGTCTATCCTCGCAAGGCCGTGGAGCACATCTGGCAGCGCAACGAAGGCGTCGCCTACGTCGTCGCACCGATCGGCATCGAGTATGCCGACGTTCTCGCATGCGTTTAGGCGAAATTCAGGCCAACGTCATCGGCTGCGAGCGCTGCCCCGAGCTGCGCACGTACGCCGCCAGAGTAGCGCGCGAGCGCAAACGCGCGCATCGCGACTGCAACTACTGGGGGAAGCCCGTTCCCTCGTTCGGCGATCCACGCGCTCGCATTCTACTCGTCGGGCTGGCTCCCGGCGCCCATGGCAGCAACCGGACTGGCCGACCCTTTACCGGCGACGCCTCGGGGTCGTTTCTCTATCCCGCGCTCTATCGCGCCGGCTTAGCGTCGCGAGCCGACGCCATCGACCGAAACGACGGGATGGCGCTCCACGACTGCTTCATCACGGCGGCCGCGCGGTGCGCTCCACCACAGAATAAACCGACTCCGGCGGAGCTGCGCAACTGTTTTCCCTATCTGCTGCAGGAGTTTGACGCATTGCCAAACCTGCGCGTTATGATCGCGCTTGGCGCCGTCGCCTTTTCTGCAATCTTGAAGGTGCTGCGCGAACGTGATTTCGCGTTCGATTCGCGCGACGCACGCTTTGCCCACGGCGCCGAATTGCCGGCACGCAGAGGCGCCCGGAGCGTCGTCGTGATCGTCTCCTACCATCCAAGTCGACAGAATACGAACACGGGCAAGCTCACCACGCCAATGTTCGACGCCATTTTCAGCCGGGCGAACGAGATTCTAAATGAAGATCGCGCAGCAGCTGCTCCGGAACGGCGCTCGGAGCGTCCATCATGACGTCGCGCGCCACCGAATTCTTCGGAAAGGCCGTGACTTGGCGAAGGTTCTCCTCGCCGCAAGCGATCATCGCGATCCGGTCTATTCCCAGCGCCATGCCCCCGTGAGGCGGTGCGCCGTACTCCAACGCGCGCACGAAGAACCCAAAACGTTCTTCGACTTGTTCGGGCGTGAGGCCGAGCATCGCAAAGATCTTGCGCTGCTCTTGGGCTTTATGGATGCGGATTGACCCCGAGCCGAGTTCGTAGCCGTTCAGCACCATGTCGTAGTGTTGTGCCCGCATCGCCCGAGGATCCCGGTCGATGAGCTCCCAGTCGCCTGGCGCGGGCGCGGTGAATGGGTGATGCGCGGGCACGGCCTGGCCCGTCGCTTGGTCGATCTCGAGATACGGAAAATCGGTCACCCAGGCAAACGCGTACGTATCGGGATCGCGCAGGTTGCAGCGATCGCCGACTTCATTGCGCATCTTGCCGGCGATGCCATACGCAATCTCGCTCTCGTCAGCGAAGAGCAGCAGCGCATCGCCTTGTTCGGCGTGAAGTTCGGCGCTAACGCTCTCTATTTGAGCGCCGCTCAAGAATTTTGCCGCCGATGATTTGACGCCGTCGCCGGTCAGCGCGATCCAGACCATCCCCTTCGCTCCAAAGGTCTTGGCCTTTTCAGCGAGCGCGTCGAACTCTCGGCGCGAAAGCGCCGCTCCGCCCGGATACCGCAGCGCAACCACCGATCCGCCCGCATCGATCGCGCCGCGAAAAACGGCGAATTCGCTCTGCGCAAAGATCTCGTTTGCTTCTGCGAGCTCCAGCCCGAAACGCAGGTCCGGTTTATCGAGTCCATACCGCCGCACTGCTTCCTGATGGGTCAAGCGCGGAAACGCGGGAAGATCGACGGCACAGACGGCCTTCCACACGTAACGCATGCACGACTCCATCGTTTCCAGCACCTCTTCCTGCGTGCAAAACGAAAGCTCGACATCGAGCTGCACGAACTCCACGAGCCGATCGGACCGCTGGTCCTCATCACGCATGCAGCGTGCGATCTGCATGTACTTCCCAAAACCGGCGATCATCAGGATCTGCTTGAGCAGTTGCGGTGACTGCGGCAGCGCGTAAAAATGCCCTGGGTAGAGCCGGCTTGGAACCAGATAATCTCGCGCACCTTCGGGCGTGGATTTGATCATCATCGGCGTTTCGATCTCCAAAAAGCCGCGCGAGTCGAAGAAATCTCGCATCGCCTTGACGATCCGATGACGGATGCGGATGTTGCGCTGCATTCGCGGGCGGCGCAAGTCGAGGTACCGATACTCTAGGCGCAGATTTTCGTCCACCGGTTCGTCGGAGTTTACCTGAAACGGCGGAACCTGCGATCGGTTGAGAACCTCGAGGCTGCCGATGGCGACTTCGACGTCGCCGGTTTCCAGCCGCGGGTTCTCGGTGCCGCCGGGGCGCCGGCGCACCGTACCGATAACGCGCAGCACGTCTTCGCTGCGGAGCTGCTCGGCCTGGGCAAAGCTCGGATGTTCGGGATCGAAAACGATCTGTGTGATACCTTCGTGATCGCGAAGATCGACGAAGATAAGACCGCCGTGATCGCGGCGGCGATTCACCCAGCCGTCGAGCCGGACCGATCGGTCCGCGTCCGCGGCGCGCAGCGCCCCGCAGGAGACCTTATCGCTCATGTAACGCTTCTTTAATCCCCGAAACATAGTAGTATTGCAACAAGAGCTCGCGTGCGAAGCGCGATCGTGACGCGCGCCCGTCGATCGCGCCCAACAGGTGCGGGAAGCGAGTCAACAACGAATGCGCCGCTAGCGATAGCGGCGTCATGCCGAGCCTGACCATCACGTCGAGGTGTGGATGCTTGCGATAGAAACGCGCCGTTGAACGCCCCGCTAGCCGCATCTTCTCTTTCTGGTGCTCGTACCCGATGGCTTGACAATGGTAGTTCACGGCGGCGGGCTCGTACAGTATTTCAATGCCGAGCCGCTGCAACCGGTAACCGAGCTCTAGATCCTCGTGACCGTACCCGGTAAAACTTTCGTCGAAGCAGCCGGCTCGCAGCAAATCGTCGCGGCGCACCGATGCATTGCCCGTAAGAAAATACAGCCACGAGAGTGTTTTTCGCGAAGCCGGATGAAGATGCCCGCGAGCGCCTGGATTTTCGCGTTTGAACTCGTAGTCACGCAGATCTTCAACCTGCACTTCCAACCCGACCACGGCGATTCCGCGCCGCGCGCGATGACGTTGCAGATGTGTCGCGAGTAAATTCGGTGAGGCGATGATGTCGGCATCGTTGAAGAGCACGATCGCGCCCCGCGCCGCCGCAATTCCAGCGTTGCGAGCCGCGGCTCGTCCGCCGTAAGCGCTCGCCAAATGACGGAGATTGGAATGCTCGCGGCGCACCTCGGCCAGATAGGCCGCAGTTCCGTCCGACGAGTCAGAGTCGCAGACGAGCAACTCGAACTGCGAGGGCTCGAGCGATTGCGCCAAAAGGCTCGGCACGACTTCTCTGAGTATTTCGAGCCGGTTGTAGGTCGGAATGACCACCGAAACTTCGGGTGCTTCGGTCATGCGGCGTCCATGAGGCGAGCAACGCCCGCAACGATCGCCTCGCCGAACTCCGAAATTGATGCGGCATCGTCGCCTGACGGCTTGCGCACGAGCACATGTGGCACGCCGTACGGCGACCATTCTTGGGAGTTGAGACGAAAATATCGGTGTTCGAAGGCGACGACCGTCGGTCGCCCTACCGCACTGGCAACGTGCGTCGCTCCGGTGTCGACGGTCACGACCACGCGGCCCCGCTCGAGCACGGCCGCCCATTGATGGAACGGCAACCGGCAGAGCAGACGCGCCACCGCTCCACTGGCTTCGAAGTCGGGGACGACGTGCTCGCAATCGCGCGCGCACGTGATGACCACCGGCGCAAGCCGCGCGAGCCGTTGCACCATCGCGACCGTACCGGGGAGCGTGCTGCCCTCCGAAAACCACCGCCGCCCCAGATGCAACACGATCGGATTCGGCGGCAGATCGCGTGACGCGGCGCGGTCTTCCTCGGTGACGTCGAGCCGCAGTTTCCAAATACGACGCTCGGCGCCGGCGAGCGACACGAGGTCCAAGAGCTGAACGACCTCGTGGCGGACGGCGCGATTCGGATCGCGGTCGCAGAGCTCCGGGTCGGCTTCAGAGATCATGATGCGATTGACGTAGAGACCGGCGGTCAGTCGCGCGAACCATCGCCGCTCGTACGTGTAGCCGACGCGTAACGCGGCGCGCGTCGCTCCGACCAGTTGCAAATCGACCGCGCGGGGTGCCAGCGCGATCGCCACGTCGTAGCCGCTCAGGCTCGCGCCGAGCGCGCGGGCCTTCATCCCTCTGCGCAACACGATACGTTCGTCCACGTCGTCGTTGCGATCCATGACCACGCTGTTGTATTCGCTGGTCACGATGGCCAAATGCGCCCGCGGAAATGAGGCTCGGACCGTCGCGATCGCCGGCGTCGAGAGCACGAGGTCGCCGATCCGGTCGGTCCGCGAGAGCAGGATCCTCATCGGCGCAACGCTCGGTCGAGCTCGTCGAAGTAGGCCTCGTTGGCGAGCGCGCGCGCAGCACGAACTTCGGCTGCAGTGAGCCGCCGTTCGCCGGCGAGACCGGAAAGCCGCCGCGAGAGGCGCGCCTGCGCATCGAGGGCTCGCAAGGTGGCATGAAAACCGCGTTGCACCGGATTGATTCCCGTCGCCAGATATGCGCGCCAACCTGGATGGCGCCGGACGAGTTGCACCGCGGTGCGCGCCTGCGCGCGCGCTTGCGCGACCATCTTCGCGACGCTTCCTTGTGTCGGCGGGGGCTTGACGTGAAAGACCAGCGCGCGCGGATGAAAGACCGCCGGCACGCCGGCGGCGCGGAGTCGCAATCCGACCTCGATGTCTTCCCAGCCGTACTCGGAAAAGGTTTCGTCGAATCCGCCGATCGAGCGAATCGTCGCCAACGGCAGCGACACGTTTGTCGTCCAGAAATAGTTGCCGCTGTAGTTTTTGATGCTCCAAATCGGCGGCGGCAGCTCGTCGGGGTTTTCGACCTCGATCGCGCCGCCGCGCACGATGGCGTGAGGGTGCCTTACCGAGCCGCTTACATGCTCGCGCACGAAGTTGGGCAGCGGCAGCACGTCGTCGTCGATGAAGATGATTCGCTCGCCGGAGGACCGAGCGATGCCCGCGTTGCGCGCCCGCGCCAAACCAGCGTTGGCCTGCGCGACGACCACAAAGGCGCACGTTGCCCGCCCGCGCGCGCGCTCGATGACGGACGCCGTTTGGTCGGAGGAACCGTCGTCGACCAGGACGACCTCGTATGCATCGCCATCGACCGTTTGATCGAAGCATGCCTCGAGCACGCGCTCGAGCAACGCGGCGCGATTGTACGTGCAGAGCTGTATCGTCGCTTCGATCACGCGAGCAGCGGCGTTGCGGCGGCGAGGATACGCCTTGTGTCGAGAGCGGCGATGCAGGCGTAATCGGAGCAGTTTTCCTTCGTATCCTCGCGGTGGCAGGGATAGGATGCTCGAACGATCGCCGTCGCGCTTCCCAACGGCGACCAACGATCTGGAAAATCAGACTGAAAAGGAAAGATGCCGACGGTCGGGCAGCCGACGGCTGCCGCTACGTGCATCGATCCCGTGGTAATGCCGACGAAACCGCGCGCCGACCGCGCCAGCGCACCGAAGGTACCCACCCCCGTCCGACCCGCGATCGAAACGATCGCTTCGTCGTCGCAACGACGAGCGAGGCTCTGCGCGATCGGCGCGTCGGCCGGCGATCCGGTAATGACCACGTGTCCGCCAAATCGGTGGCGCAATTCCACCGCAAGCGACGCCCAGCCGTCGATCGGCCAATCTCCGCGTTGTGAGGCGACCGCGTTGCAGGGGTTGAGGATCACGTATCGGCCCCAGCTCGCACGCAACGTCGCGGCGTCGCGCTCGTCCTCCGGCGTCGGCACGAAACGATACTGCCGATCGAGCGTATCGCAACCGATCGCGCGCGCATAATCCAGGAGAACGTCCGTCCAATGCGAGGTGACATCGCCGCGCTCGCTTCGCACGACGATTCGTTTGGTAAAACGAAATGAATACAAGCGGCGCGCTTGACCGACCCGCACCGGTATGGCGGCGAGCTGGGCCACGCGCGCCGTTCGCGGAGTCGCCCACGTTACCACGCAGGCGTCGTAACCAATGCCGGCGAGCGCGCGTCCGAGCGCCCGATCGTCGCCCCCTTCGTCTTCGAGCACGCCATCGATATCCGGGACGCGTTCCAAGGTTTCGCGATGCGCGGGCAAGGTCAACGCGTCGACGCGGGCAAAGCGTTGATGAAGCGCGCGCGCCACGACCGACGCCACCAGGGAATCGCCGATGCCGCCCCCCGCGGCGTAGAGCAGAGCGCGATTATTGCGAACCGGATACATCGAGCGTGCGGAGGAGCTCGCGAACGTACATCGCGTCGAGGAACTGCGCGCGAGCGATTGCGCGCAACCACGCCGGCGCGCGCGCGCTGGTGGCGATGCCCCCGCACACGGCCAGTGCGGGCTCCGAAATCAGATAACGCGCGCGGAGCAGGTTGAAGGCATGCGCGCCCGTGGCCAAGCGAGCTCGCGGCGACGGATGTTTGTCGAGAAATCGCGCCGCCATGCGGGCCTTCTCAACGGCCTTTCGGCTTTCGGCCGCTAGAGTTTCGTCGTCCACCGGTTTGACGTGCCAGAGATACGCATTCCACGCAAACTTCCAGCGCACTCCGGCGGCCCGCAAGCGAGCTCCAAGCTCGGTGTCTTCCCATCCGTATAAATCGAAGCTCTCGTCGAATCCGCCGACCGAATCGAACGCGACTTTCGAAAGCGAAGCGTTGCACGTGCAGAGAAATGCCCGCGAGTAATTCGCTGCGCGCGGAGGGGGTCGGCTTTCGCATGAAGGGACATTGACGATCGGCCCGTTGACGACGCGTTCGCCGGTATCTCGATGTGCCGCTAGGTGGGCGGCAATCCAATTTGACGGTACGATCACGTCGTCGTCGCAAAAGAGCAAATATCGCCCGCGAGCCAGCGTCGTTCCCAGATTTCGCGCTTTGCCGCGATTGGGTTCGGGCGCCCAAACATAGCGAACTGCCGGAAAGCTCGCGCGAATCGTTTCGACCACGCTCGGCGTCGCATCCGCGGATCCGTTGTCGACCACGATCACCTCGAAACTCGGCGGCGCCGTCTGTCCTTTCAAAGAAACGAGCGCGCGTTGGAGCGAGGGCGCGCGATTTCGCGTGGCAATCACGACCGAGAACTGCATCATGCGGCGAGGCTGATCAACGATTCGGCCATTCGATCGGACGCGCCGACATGATCGCGATAGAGCAGCGCGAGGGCCTCGCTCGACCTCGCCAACCAGTCCCGGTCGTCATAGCAATCGAGGGCGACTCGCGCGATGCGGCCGGGCGTGATCGTTCCGCGAACCTCGCGGATCAAGGCCGCGCCGGCATCCATGTTGGGCTGGGTGAAATACTCAAAGCGGCGCGTGACCGCGAGCGCGACCGCGCGTTTGAGCGGAATTCCGACGACCGGAATTCGATCGAGATAGGTCAGCGGACCGTTGATCGAAACCATTTCAGGCGCATTGAACGGCGTGACGGCAATAGTTGGCTTGCCGAGCGCCGCGAGCTCGATGGTTTTCGTCCCCGGTATCGTCAGAACCAGACGCGCGCGCATCGCGGCGGGCAACGCATTCGTCAACACGGGGACTCGCACGTCTCCAGCCGCACTCGTCAGATAATCGCGCCCGTTCTCGGAAACCAGCCGTCCCTTTCGGCCAAACATACGCTCGTGACCGCCTGCTTCAATCGCGCTACGTAGCCGATCGCGCGGCGTAAACGGCGACATCGCAAAGGCGACGGGAATCGCCGGCCGCTCGCGCGCAAGCCGCGATGCGACCGCAAAGAAGAATGGGACCATGTTTTCCACTTCGTAGGGCCGCGAGCCGGGCATGATCACGATTCCGTCGGCCGGAGCCTCCGCGTCGACTGGCAGCGCTGCCTCCACGATTGCGCCATCTACCACCAGATTGCCGACTCGCTCGATGCGCGCGGAGGGCGTTCCCCAGCTCTGGAGTTGCTCGACGTTCCGCGGGTCCACGGCGAACGCTCGCTCGAAGAGCGCGTGATACCGCCGCCGCGAGAACTTGTACGTCGTGGCTCGCCCTTTCAGCCGCGCGTGCACGCGCGCCGCATGCAGCAGATCGCCGCCTAGGTACTGGACGATGTCGACCCTGTCGGGAACGCCCTCGATCCGCCCACCGAGCGCAAATTTCAGGTAGCTGTTCGGCTCGAAAACCGTGGCCTGCGGAAATGCAGCCCGCACCATTCGCGCTTCGAAACCGGTCGCGTAATCGTCGGGAACCAAGAAGACCAGTGCCGACAGGTTCGGCCGCCGATCGTAGAGCGATCGCAACAGCGGGCGCAGCCACCCGGCGACTTCTCCCGGCCCGTTAGCGGTGAGCGCGATACGCATCGAGGACGCGAGCGATCAGATCCGTCGTGCTTGCGCGCGCAACGTGCGGTGCAAGCGCGATACGTCCGCCATATTGCAGCACGACGCTTCGTTCGGGAAGCTCGTCTTCGCGGTATTGATCGCTTTTGACGTGCACGTCGGGACGGATCCGGTCGAGCAGCATCTCGGGCGTGCGCTCGCCGAACCCAACGACCACGTCCACGCTGCGAAGGCCCATCAGCACCGTTGCGCGCTGCGCAAACGCGACGATCGGGCGTGACTCGCCTTTGATGCGCCGCACCGACTCGTCTTCATTGAGGCCGACGATCAACGCGTCGCCCTGGGCGCGAGCCCAGGCGAGGTACTCGACGTGGCCCGCATGCAGCAGATCGAAGCACCCATTGGTAAAGATAACGCAGCGATTCTGCGCGCGGAGCTGCTCGCGCCACGCGGCTGCCTGATCCACGCTCAAAAGTCGGCCAAAGAAGCTCGCGGCGGTCATATCGCCGGATCGAGCAATGCGAGAATTTCGTCGGGCGAAGCCGTCGCCGTGCCGAGTTTTGCTACAACCGCGCCGGCCGCAAAGTTCGCTAGCTGCATCGCTTGCTCGACGGGCGCGCCGGCGGCGAGTGCCAGACCCAGTACTGCGATGACCGTGTCGCCGGCGCCGCTCACATCGTAAACCGTGCGAGCCACCGACGGAATCTGCAAACGCTCGCCGTCACGTCCGAAGAGCGCCATGCCGTGCTCTCCGCGCGTAATAACCGCGTAGCGGCAGTTTAGCAGTTCGATCAAACGCAAACCGGCACGCTCTAAGCTTTCATCGTCGACAATGGGAATGCCACTGATCGTCGCGGCTTCGGCAGCGTTGGGAGCGACGCAGGTAATTCCAGCGAACAGCGCGATGTTTTGCGGCTTTGGATCCGCCAGAACGAGCGGCGCTTCGCATGCGGCTTCGACGATTTCGCGGCAAAGTAACCCCTTGGCATAATCGCTCAGGATCACCGCGTCGCAGTGCGCGGCCCGGTTCCGCACGAAATCGCTCAAACGCCGGCGATCGGCGGCCTTCAATGGATTCGTCGATTCCCAATCGGCACGCACGACCTGCTGGTTGTGCGCAACGATACGCGTCTTTCGCGTCGTCGGTCGATCGGCGATCGTAAAAACCCCGGAGTCGTCGACCTGTTCGTTGCGCAGAAGCTCTCGAATCTGTCCGGCGAAGGCGTCATCGCCGACCACCCCGGCGAAGACCACGCCTGTATTGAGGGCTCGCAGATTATTCGCGACGTTCCCCGCACCACCGAGCGTAAACGAATGATCGGCGACGGCGACGACCGGAACGGGCGCCTCGGGCGAAATCCGCGTCACCGTTCCCCATATCCATTCATCGATCATGAGATCGCCGACCACCAGAATCCGTACGTTCCCGGCGCGCTCGAAAAGAGTGCGCGCGTCGGGCACCATGAGCGCCATCACCGGATACCGCCCTCAAAGATGAGCTGCTGCTCGACAAGATCGCAGACGATGTGCGCCATGACTTGATGCACTTCTTGGACGATTGCGGCATAGCCGTCGGGACCAATCAGCGAGTAGTCCGCGACGTTCGCAACCGAGCCGCCCCCGTTGCCGGTAAACGCTATCGCGACGGCGCCCCGTCGCTTTGCCGCTTCGAGAGCGAGCAGAACGTTGCGCGAGGTTCCGCTCGTGGTCATGCCGATGACGACGTCGCCCTCATGAGCGAATGCTTCGACCTGCCGCGAAAAAACGTGCTCGTAACCATAATCGTTTCCGACGCACGTCAAGGTCGAAGAGTTTACCGAGAGTGCCTCGCTGTGAAGTCCCGGCCGCTCCCGTAGATAGCGTCCGGAAAGCTCGGCGGCCATATGCTGCGCCTCGGCGGCACTCCCGCCGTTTCCACACCACAACACTTTTTTGCCGTCGCGCAACGCCGCAACGATCGCAGCGACGATTTGTTCGACTTGCTCGCGATAGTGCGGCGGGTCGAGCAAACCCTTTCGGTCGGCGAGAAGCTCGGCAAAATCGCGTTCTGCGTGATAGTTCACGGCTCGATCCAAAAGAGTTCCTCGCCCTGCGACACCAACTCGCCGTTGCCTGGAACGATGCGGATTATTTTTCCCGCCGCATCGCTTTGAATTTCGTTGAAGAGCTTCATCGCCTCGAGTACGCACAGCACGTCGCCGACTTGCACGCGGTCGCCGACCTCGACGTACGGCGGTGCATCGGGCGACGAAGAGCGGTAGAAGACGCCGGTGAGAGGCGCGGGAAGTTTGATCACGTTTGCTGGCGCTTCCGGTTCCGGAGGGTCCTCCGCCGCGCGTGGAACGTTCGCGGGCACGAGCTCCGATTGACGCCGCGAAAGTTCGTAGACCGCATCGCCGAGCTTGACTTTGATCGAGTCGAGGTCGTGCTCGTGCATGATCTCCAGCAGCTCGCGCAACGTCTGCGTCTCTTCGGCGTAGCGTTCGTTCATCGCGTCTCGGCTTCGAGAAGCTCGGCGACGATTCTTGGTTCGGCCAGCGCCAAACGGCGATCGCTCCGCTTCTCGAGGTCGCGAAGCACGAACTGACCCGCCGCCAGCTCTTCGCTTCCGACGATGACGGCATAGCGCGCACGATTACGATCGGCAAGCTTGAGGTGCGCGAGAAGCTTTCGGTCTTGATAGTCGACAAAGGTCGGCACGCCAAATCGCCGCCGGAGCTCGGCGATTACCGGGACCAACAGAGTCCGCGCTTGCGCGTCGAGGGGCACGACTTGAATCCCGTGCCGCGATTCGCGCCGATCCTCGCCTCGCGCTTGCAGGATCATCATGAACCGTTCGATGCCAAGCGCAAAGCCAACAGCCGGTACGTCGGGGCCGCCAAGAGAGGCGACTAATCCATCATATCGGCCGCCGCCGCAAACGCTGCTCTGTGCACCCAGCAGGTTCGACGTGATTTCGAAGACCGTTCGCTCGTAGTAGTCGATTCCGCGCACGATGCGCGAATTGATGGTGAACGGAATTTGCGCGCGATCGAGATATGCGACGAGCCCTTCGAAATGTTCTTGACACTCCGCGCAGAGAAACGCCGCGGGCAGCGGCGCGCTCTCGATAAAGGGCGTATCGGCGGGATCTTTGCTATCGAGCAATCGCAGCGGATTGCGTTGAGCTCGTTCGCGCGATTCCTGGCTCATTTCTGCGAGGTTGGGGCGAAAGTGTTCGAGCAGCGCTTCGCGATAGCGTGGACGGCACCGCGCGTCCCCAAGCGAGTTAATGTTGAGGGCCGCATCGGCGATGTCGTAGCTGCGTATCAGGTCCCAGGCGAGAGAAATGACTTCGAGGTCGGCTTCCGGGCCGCGAAATCCAAAGCATTCGACGCCGAACTGATGAGACTGGCGATAGCGTCCCTTCTGCGGACGCTCGTAGCGGAAAATCGGTCCGATGTAGTAGAGGCGCAGCGGGTCCGACGTGAAGAGGTGATGCTCGAGCGCCGCGCGTACGACCGGCGCGGTCCATTCAGGCCGAAGCGTCAGCAAGCGGCCTCCGCGGTCCTCGAAGGTATACATCTCTTTGGTTACGATGTCGGTCTGGTCGCCCACGCCGCGGACGAACAACTCGGTCGACTCAAAAAGCGGCGTTCGAATCTCCCCGTAACCAAATCGCGCTGCAATCGCATGCATGCGATTCTCGACCGCGTTCCATCGCGCCGACTCGGGTGGAAAGAGATCGGCCGTACCGCGCGGCGCCCGTAGTCTCTCAGGCATGATTCGAGCCGTCCTTTCGCCTCAGCCGTGCGCTAGCCATTGCGGCGCGTGCGCGTGATCGTTCGTGCGTGCGCATCCTCCTTTACGGAGCCGCAGCACTTGCGCTTGCGACGCTAAGCTCTCCCGATACCGTACGCTCCGCGGTTGCGGCTTGCGCGAGCGTACTCTGCGAAGCAACGCCATTTCTTTGCGCCGGAGTCATTATGTCGCGATTGCTCGAGCGGCACGCTTCGATCGTCGAGTATCTCGGGTGCGGTTGCGGCCGGGGCCCGTCGGCGCGTTCGCTACCTGCTGCCGCGGCAACGTGGCTCCTCTTCGGACCATTCGTCGCCGTGGCGCGATACGCCGCAGCGATGCTCGTCGACCGAGCATTGCATCATCGCGCGCCAGGAGCGACGACGGCAACTATCGCCGCACCCCCGCACCTCCTCGGCGAGCTCGCTTCGGTATTTCCGGCGGCGCTAGCGGCGGGCGCCGCAGCGCACGTCGCGGCCACGTTCGATCCGATGCGTTTCTCACCGCTCGTCAACGCGTTCGTGGGAGCGATCTTGGGGCTCGGTGCGGCTCCATGCGGCTTGGGCGCGGTCGCGCTTGCAGGCGTGCTTCGCGTCGAAGATCCGGTTGCAGCGAGCAGCTTTCTCTGCGTCGCGGGAATCGTTGATTTTCGCGCACTCAAAGGGAGCGCGACGGTTGCGACCGGTCACGATGCGCTCGCGTATGCGCTTCTTTCCGTTGCACTGAGCATCGTGGCGTGGCGTCATGGCGATGGGCTCGTTCATCCCGCTTTCGCTATCGCGCTGGGCTGTTGTGCTTGCGCGGCGGCATTCTGCGCCGTCGCATTCAGAAAACACCGCTGCGCCGCCGCGCGTATGTCGCCCGTCCTGATGCTCGTCGGCTCGCTCCTGGGGGCTGCTCCGCCAGAGTATCGCGTCACTCAGACGACGCTCGCGGATCTCTTCGCGGGCGAACGCCTCAGTTTCACCGGTGCGCTGACGCGCAACCACTCCGTTGCTGCGCTCGTCCGTTACGCCATCACGTGCTGCCGTGCCGACGCGGCGCCCATTGCGGTTCGCCTTGGACGCGCGCCCGCGTATCCTGCCGGAACATGGCTTCGCGTCGACGGCACGATTGAAAGCGTTGGCAACGAGTTTGAGTTGACTCCCGGGCACATCGAACGTATCCCCACGCCAACGGACCCTTTTGTTTACTTGTGAGTGGGCTGGTTATGAAAGGTTGGCTCGCCGGCGTGGCTCGAGGAGCTCGATCGGAACTCCGTTGGGATCTTGAATGAAGGCGATTGCGCGCGTGCCGCTTGGGGATTTGTAAGCCTCTTTGAGGATCGAAACGTCCTTGGCTCGCAGTTCGTCGAGATACTCCTGGAGGTCGCCGTCGACCTCAACCGCGAGGTGTTCGTAGCGATTGCCGAGCTGATACGAAGGGTGCGCCTCCAAATCGTAGACGAGCTCGATGTACGCGTCCCAGTCGCGCCCGACGAAGGCCATGTCGGCGTTGCCGGGATAGTGATGCGGGCCGTCGAGCAGTTTCAATCCGAGCTTCGCGGTATAGAAGTCGACCGACTCCTTCATGTCGTTGACGAAAATCGAGGTGTGAGGAATCTTGGCATTGCGAGGCTCCTTAGTGCAAAAAATAGCGGTAGGTGGAAAAAACTAAGGCGGCGCTGCGTCGATCCGCAGCGGCGATCACTTCGGCGTCGCGAATGGAGCCGCCGGGAGCGATGATTGCGGTGCACCCGCCCTCAACGGCCGCTTCGAGTCCGTCGGGAAATGGAAAGAATCCGTCGCTGGCACAGGCCGCCCCTCGCGCCCGCGCGCCGGCTCGCTGCGAGGCAATTTGAACGGCGCTGACGCGATTGGTCTGCCCGGCACAAATCCCGCGCGTGGTACCGCCGTTCACGATGACGATCCCGTTGCTCTTGACGTGACGAACGACGTCCCAAGCAAAAGCAAGATCGTGCCATTCCTGCGTCTGCGGTTGCCGCCGGCTGACGACGCGCCATTCTTCCGGCGGGGCGCCGGGATCGTCATTTTCGGCGAGCACGCCGCCTAACGCGCTGCGTAAGCGAAGCTCGTGCGCGAGCTCATCGGGCAGCGATGGCTCGAAACGCATCACCCGCAGGTTCTTGCGCGTCCGCAGCATCCCGAGCGCGTCGTCATGAAAAGCCGGTGCGGCGACGATCTCGAGAAAGAATTCACAGAGCGTTTCTGCCCCCTGCCGATCGATCGGCGCATCGGTCGCAACGATACCGCCGTACGCGGAAACGGGATCGGCGTCGAGTGCTTCGCGGATCGCAAGTGCGACATTGGAGCGCTGGGCGACGCCGCAAGGAACGGCGTGCTTGACGACCCCCGCACGAACGAAGCGCGCTCGTTCGCTGCCGAACTGGGCCCCGAGCGGAGCGCGCGAAAGCAGCCGTAATGTCGCGTCCAGATCGAGCAAATTGTTATAGGAGAGCGCTTTGCCGTGAAGTTGAACCGGGAGCCGTTCGCTACGATCCAGATAGAATGCGGCCCGCTCTTGGGGATTCGTGCCGTAGCGTAAACGCTTAGCCAGCGGCAAGGTCAACGCGAGCGCGCCGGGCAGCGCGCTCGGCAACACTTCGCCGGCGGTTGCGAGGTAGTGCGAGATCGCTACGTCGTATTCGGCCGTCCGCTCGAAGGCCGCGATCGCAAGCTTCCGCCGCAGGGCGGTCGGCACGTCGCCGGCCTCGATTGCTTTGCGGTACTCCAAATATTGGGACGGATGGGTCAGCACGGCAACGTGCTCGAAGTTTTTCGCCGCAGCGCGTAGCAACGCGACGCCGCCGATATCAATCTGCTCGATCGCTTCTTGCAAGGTCGTCCCGCCGCGCGCGACCGTCGCTTCAAACGGATAGAGATTGGCGGCGACGGTGACGATCTCGGGAATCGCATATGTCTGCGCTTGCGCGCGATGGTCGGAATCGGCGCGGTCGTAGAGAATCGCCCCGAAAACCTTAGGATGCAGCGACTTGACGCGACCGCCGAAGAGCGCCGGAAAGCCGGTCAGCTCCTCCACGTCGCGAGCGGGAACGCCTCGTTCGCAAAGAAACGCGCGCGTTCCGCCGGTGGCGTATATCTCGATTTGCCGTTCACCGAGCGCGTGGGCCAGTTCGGCGGCGCCAGTCTTGTCGGAGAGCGAGAAGAGCGCAGCCTTTGACGGCGCCGCGTTAGGCAAGCAGCGCCTCCGCTTGGTTCGTCAGCTCGGCGGAGACGATTGCGCTCACGCCGGCATCGCGAGTCGTGATGCCGTAAATTCGTTCGGCCATCTCCATCGTCTTCTTGTTATGCGTAACGATGAGCATCTGGGATTCGGCGGCGAATTCGCGCACCATCGCGCAGAAGCGATCGATGTTTGCATCGTCGAGAGCGGCGTCAACTTCGTCGAGCAGATAGAAGGGAGCGGGCTTGGTGGCGATCAGCGCAAAGATCAGCGCCGCAGCAGTCATTGCGCGCTCGCCGCCGGAAAGTGCGGCTAATGGCATCCCCTTTTTGCCGGGCGGTCGGACCGCGATCTCGATTCCGGTCTCCGACAAGTTCTCGGGCTGGGTCTGCCACATCTTGGCCTCGCCACCGGCAAAGAGCCGCGCGTACGTCACCGAAAACGCTTCCGAGACACGGGCAAGCATGTCGTTGAACTGCGCTTGCGTTTCATGCTCGATTTCGCGAATCGACTCGAGCAGCGTTTCACGCGCTCGCGTCAGATCGTCCATCTGCGCGCGTAAGAAGCGGTCGCGCTCCGCTACCTCCTCGCGCTCGGTCTCCGCATTGAGGTTGACGTTCGCCTGAAGTCGAGCGAGTTCGTCGCGTAACCGCGGCAGCTCGTCCACGGCTGAATCGGGCTCGTCGCGAAGGCGCGAGGCCACCTCGTCACATTCGTCGTTGGTCGCCGGATTTTGCGCAAACTGCGAGACCAGCATCCCCAATTCGGCCTCCACTTGCGCGAGTCGCGTGCGCTGACTCTCTCCACCGGACAACGTCTCGCGTTCTTCCTGTTCGGCGCCGCGCAACTCCGATTCCAGCCGCGCTTGCCGTGCGGCGAGCTCTTCGCGTTGCGCGCGGGCCGCCTCGAGTTCTGTGTCGAGCCTCGCGATGCCGTGGCGAAGCCCCTCCACGCGCGCATGCGTCGCGCGCGTCTCTTCGACGAGCGCGATGATTTGTGCCAGCATCTCTTCGCGAGCCAAACCGCCTCGCTCGCTGTTCTGATCGAGCATGGCAAGACGTGCTTTGTCCGCATCGCGCTCGGCGGTCAATGCAGCCGCTCGTTCGCGAAGCTCGGAACCGCGCGCATTCGTCGCCGCCAATCCCGATTCGGCCGTAGCGATTTCGGCACGTATCGTCGCAAGGTTCGCTTCAAGAGCACGGCGTCGTTCGTCATCGAGTTCGGTGAGCGGTTTTTGGCCTTCGTATTCGCGTTCGAGCTCGCGCAGTCGCGTCGCGCGCTCGTGAAGCTCGGTAAGCGACGTCCGCGCGCTCGCCAACTCGGTTCGCGTACGGTCGACCTCGGCGGCGAGCGCCGCTGCTTCCGCGCGCAATCCGATCAGCTGCGACTCTTCATAGGTTAGATGCTCGCGCGCCTCATCACGCGCTGCGATCGCTGCGTCCGCTCGCAGATGAGCGTCGCGCAATGCACGCTCAGTCTCTTCGAGCCTCGCACGCAGCCCGACGAGCGCTTCCCGCAAGTTCGCCGCCTGGAACCGCCGCGAGAGAATCGAGCGCTCACGCGTAAAGCGTCCGCCGGTAATTGCTCCTCCACCGGTGATCTGTTCCCCGCCCAAGGTGACGATCGTATCGCGCAAACCGCGTCCGCGAACGAGCTCGATGCCCACCTCCAAGGTCGTCACGATCAGCACATTGCCGACGAGAAAGTTCACGATGCCCGAAAAACGCGGCGCCGTCTGCACCAGTCCGTGGGCGTAGCCGACGATTCCGGGGACGTCCGAGAGACGTTCGTCGAGCCGCCGGCCTTCACGGTTCGAGAGCGTGTCGAGCGGGAGGAATGTCGCGCGGCCGGCTTCCTTGCGATTGAGGAACTCCACGCAACGTTCCGCGCCTTCAGAGCTGGCGGTGACAACGTTCGACAAGCGCGCGCCGAATGCCACGTCCATCGCTCGCGCGTAGCGCTCGTCGGTGGTGATGAGATTGGAAACGATGCCCTCGATGCCGCTGAGATCGCCTCGGTGCCAGGCATCTACGATTGCACGCGTGCCCGGAACGTGGCCCTCGAGCGAGTTCTCGAGTTCCTCGATGATATGCAGCCGCGACTCGGCGGTCTTGACTTCGAGGGAATGGTCGCGATGTTCGGTCAGCGCGCGCGCGACCTCGTCTTGTGCGAGGGCGGCGGCGCGTGTCGCGTCCTCGGCGCGACCGCGTCCGTCGAGAACCCGCTCTTCCGCGGCCGCAAGCTCGCGTCGGCGTTCGCTGTACCGGTGATTTGCGCCGCCGGCCGCGATTTCGCAGCCTTCGGCGCGCTCGCGGGCGGTACGTTCTTCGATCTCCAAGCGCTCGGCTTGCGCGCGTAAGCTTTCGGCCTGAACTCGGCGCTCAGCCCTGCGTGCCGCACGCTCCGCGGCTTCGGCCTCAACCTCACGCAACTGAATGAAAATCGTTTCGAGATTTGCGCGTGCGCCGGTAAGTGCGGCTACCGCAACACCCTCTCGCTCGCGCGCCGCCTCGACGTCGCGCCCGAGCGGCTCGAGTTGCGCGTCCAACGCCGCAATTGCGGCGAGCAGCGAAACCCGTTCTTGGCCAACGCGGTCGGCGTCTTGGGATGTCTGGGTCGATTGTCGCTCGAGCGCTTCCCTGCGCGCCAGCGCCGCGGCGTAGCGGGCCTCGAGCTGGGAGAGCTCAGCGCGCTCCGTCTGCGCCTTCGAACGAAGCTCTTCGAGGAGAAGCTCGCTGCGATAGAGTTGCGTGCGCACGCGCGCTACCTCGTCTCCGAGCTCGACTGCCCGTGTGGCCGTCGCAGTACGGCGCTCCTCGTTCTTGCCAATCTGTTCTCGCAGAGCTTCGCATTCGGCGCGGCGCGTGGCGCTCGCGCGCAGGTAGCCGAGAATTTCCAAGTCGCGCACGCGGGCAACGACGCGCCGATACCGGCGCGCACGGCGCATTTGCGTCTCGAGCTCGGGCGCACGCCGCTCTAATTCGGCGATGAGGTCGTTGATGCGAATCGCGTTTTGTTCGGTACGCTCGAGCCGCCGCATCGACTCTTGCTTACGCGACAAAAACTTTCCAATACCGGCGGTCTCTTCGAAGAGCGCGCGGCGCTCGGAGGGCTTGCTCGTCAGGATCGCGTCTATCTGTCCTTGCGAGACAATGGCATACGAGCCGGGTCCCAAGCCACTGCCCGTGAACAGATCGACGATGTCGCGCAAACGCACCTGAGTGCGATTGATGAAATACTCACTTTCGCCGACGCGGTAGGCGCGGCGCGTAATCTCAACTTCCGAGAAATCGATCGGCAACTGACGATCCGCGTTGTCGAAGATCAGCGAGACTTCGGCCAAACCCAGGGGCTTGCGCGATTCGTTACCCGAGAAAATTACATCCTCGAGGCCGCGTCCCCGTAGGCTCTTGCTCGATGTCTCGCCCAGGACCCAGCGAAACGCGTCGACGAGGTTCGATTTACCCGATCCGTTGGGGCCGACGATGGCGGTAACGCCATCCGCGAAATCGAGCGTCGTCGGATCGGCAAACGTTTTGAATCCGAAGGCCCCGAGCCGGCGAAGTTTCACCCGCCGATCGTCTCGCGCAGATTCGGCGAATCCGTCAAGAGCGAGAGCAGCGCTTCCTCGGCCGCCGCCTGCTGTGCCGCCTTCTTCGATAAGCCGTCACCTCGACCGAGGACTTTTCCATTGACGCTGACCCGCGACTTGAAGGCCGGGCGCTGTGGAGTGCCGCGGCTCGCCTCGCGATAGACCGGCGTCGCCGCGAGATGCTCTTGCGCGTAATGCTGGAGTCGCGTCTTGGCGTCGAGCAGCGCTTCGGACGAGTGGTCGAGATGCTCGATATGCTCGTTGAGGATGAACTGGGCGGCCTTTTCGAGGCCGAATTTTAGGTAGAGGGCGCCGACGAACGCCTCGAACGCGTCGGCGAGTACCGAGGTATTGTCGGCTCCGCCGGCCGCCCGCATCCCGGCGCCCAGACGCGTCAAGTCGCCGAATTCGAGGCGGCGTGCCGTTTGCGCGAGCCGCGCGTCGTTAACGATCGCCGCTTTACGCAACGTCAGCATGCCTTCGGTTTCGTCGGGAAATCGATCGAAGAGCCAGCCGGCCGTGACCGTGCCGAGCACCGAATCGCCGAGAAACTCCATCCGGTCGTTTGACCCGCCGCCGTGCTCCTTGGCGTGACTTTGATGGACGAATGCCCGTTCGAAGATCGCAAGGTCATCGACACGCCGCACTCCGGCAAGCCGAAGCACGGCGCGCAGACGCCGCCGATGCCTCTCTCCGCTCATGCTCGATGCTACGATCCGCCCTACGCGCGAACTTTTCCGAAGACGATGACGCTGTTGTGTCCGCCGAAGCCAAAGGAGTTCGAGAGCGCCGTGCGGATCGGGGCGCGGCGGGCGATGTTGGGGACGTAGTCGAGTCGGCACTCTGGGTCGGGAAACTCATAGTTCGTCGTCGGAGGCATGATGTCGTTGGCGACGGCGAGTGCCGTCGCGACCCCCTCGATCCCGCCGGCGGCACCTAAGGCATGGCCATGCATTGATTTTGTCGAGCTCACGCCGATCTTGAAGGCGTGCTCGCCGAACGTTTTTTCGATTGCCTTGGATTCCGCGGGATCTCCCATCGGCGTCGAAGTGCCGTGCGCGTTGATGTAGTCGACGTCCTCGGGTTTGATGCCGGCGCCCGCAAACGCGCGCGCGAACGCCAAAAGTACGCCGTTGCCGTTCGGATCGGGCGCGACGAGATCGTATGCATCCGAGGACTGTCCGTAGCCGAGGACCTCGCAATAGATCGACGCGCCGCGCGCGCGTGCGTGCTCGAACTCCTCCAGCACTAAAATTCCAGCACCTTCGCCGAGAACGAAACCGTCGCGCTCGCGATCGAAGGGCCGGCTGGCGCGAGTTGGGTCGTCGTTGCGCGTGGAAAGCGCGCGCATCGATCCGAAACCGCCGATCGCCAACGGAGAGACCGTCGCTTCGCTACCGCCGGCAATCATCGCCGTTGCATCGCCGTGAACGATCGCGTTGAAGGCCGTGCAGATCGCGTCGTTTGCGCTCGCGCACGCGCTGGCCGCGGCAAAGAAGGGACCCTGAAATCCATAGGCCATCGAAATGTGCGCCGGCGCAGCGTTTGCCATCAACATCGGAATGAAGAACGGCGTAACTTTCGACCACGTTCCATTTTCGTTGGCCTTATCGGAGTTGAGCCAAAAAGTGATGATGCCGCCGATACCGGTTCCGACGACGCCGCCCACGCGTTTTTTAAACTCCGGGTCGTCCGGAAGTTTCGCGTCTTCGATTGCTTCGCGCGCCGCAACGAAAGCGAATTGCGTGAAACGGTCCATTCGGCGCGCTTCCTTGCGTCCGATCAGTTCCTCCGGCCTGAAGTCCTTCACCTCGGCGGCGATGCGCGCGTCGAAGAGGGCAGCATCGAAGGCCGTGATCGGCGCAACACCGGATTCACCGGCAATCAGACGTCTCCAAAAGTCTTCGCGGGTATTGCCCACGGGGGTCACCGCGCCCAGCCCGGTCACGACAACGCGCCGGCGGACGGACGGCTGCATGCTCGAAACGCTCAAAACTTCAGCAAGTTACGGCGGCCCCCGTGGGCATCCCCGCCGTGGAAACGGCACCGGCGCCACCCCCTTGACGCCGTTGCACCTCGATGTGGTCCTTGCGCCGGCAGCCGGGCACTGGCTATAATCAGGGGCTGTCTGCCACCAGGGTGTGCGGCATCACTCTTCGCCAAATAAGGACGTTATGAAGCGGACGTATCAGCCGCATAATCGCCGGCGCAAGCGCGTGCACGGCTTTTTAGAGCGCATGCAAACCAAGGCCGGCCGTAAGGTGCTCGCCCGCCGTCGCAAGAAGGGGCGCCATCGTCTCACCGTCTAGGCAGAGCGATGCGCCGCTATGTGAGCCTCAAGCGCCAAGCCGACTTTGCTCGTTTACGGCGGCATGGGCGACGCGTGAGCAGCAAGAGCCTCGTCATTTATCGTAGCGAGCCGTCCCCGCGCGACGTCACGTCGCTGGTTGGCATTACGGTTAACAAGTCCGTCGGCAAGGCCGTGGTCCGTAACAGACTGCGTCGCCGGCTGGCCGCAATCGTCGAGCAGGCACTCGTCCGCCAACAAAGGATGCGACTGCTCGTGATCGCGCGTCCCACAGCGGCGCAGTTACCGTTCTGCGACCTTCAAGTCGAGTTACGTTCGTCATTGGAGCGGCGCTAACACGTGCTTCGCTCGCTATTCGTCGCGCTGATTCGCCTCTACCAGCTTCTCGTTTCGCCGCTCTTGCCGCCGGCGTGCCGATTCTATCCGACCTGTTCCCAGTACGCGCTGGTCGCGATCCGCAACCACGGCCCGGGCTATGGAGGCTGGCTCGCCCTCGCGCGTTTGGCGCGTTGCAATCCCTGGCATCCGGGCGGGGTCGATGAGGTGCCGGCGAACGCGAGCCAAGCGTTGCACGACGTGCAACCGGTTTTTGAAGGAACGCATCCGTGCATTTGATTCTGGCGGTCTCATGGCTCCAGCCGATCGTCGATTTTCTCTCCGCAGTGGTTATGGCGATCGACAAGCCGATACACAATCTCGGCTGGAGCCTCGTCATTCTCGCCGCGCTCATCCGGCTGTTGTTTTGGCCGCTCAATACCGCGCAGTTTAAGGCCTTTCTCTCGATGCAGAAGGTCGCGCCGCAGCTCAAACGACTGCAAGAGCGTTACAAAGACGACAAGCAGAAGCTGCAAGCCGAGACAATGGCGCTCTACAAAGAGCACAAGGTTAATCCGTTTGCCGGCTGTTGGCCGATGCTGGTTCAGTATCCGGTGATCATCAGCGTCTACTACGTCGTGATGAACCATAAGGCACTCTTCGCCAATCAAAGTTGGGCGTGGATCGGCAGCCCTCTGTCGCAAGCATCCGGATTTGCCATTTTTGGCAAACCGATTCTCGCCGCCAGCTTGGCGATGCCCGATCTTATTTTGATTCTGCTTTACGCGCTTTCGATGTATTTCAGCGTTCGTTACGTGAGCATGCCGGCAACCGATCCGCAACAGGCTCAAACGCAGCGCATGATGGCAGTGATATCGCCGGTCATGTTGGGATTTCTCGGCTGGCGATACGGCTGGCCCTCCGCAATGGTGCTGTACTGGTTCGCCTATAACATTTTTACGATGGCGCAGCAATTCTACATGCTGCGCCGCTACCATCAGCCGCTTGCGCTGATCGACAGCGAGCACGTTATCACCGCAGAAGTTCCCGGCAAACCGCTTGCGGTCAAACCCGCTCCCAGCGGCAACGGCATGACGAAGCCCGCGCGCTCCGCGCGCTCGAAACGCAGAAATAAGCGATAACGGAAGGTCTCACATATGTTATACGAAGATGATTTCGAGTTCGAGGAGCAGCCGTCGGACGTCCGCGACCGCTCGATCGGCGGACGCTCCGGTTCGGGAAACCGTGGGCGCGGTGGCGGGACGCGCCGCGGCTCGCCGCCGCGTCGCGGAAACGCCGAGATCGTCGATGCCGGCGAAATTCCGGAGGACGCCAAGCCCGCGCGCGATTTGTTGCACGCGATCCTCAAAGGGATGGGTGTTGGCTCCGTCGAGGTGCGTTATGTCAGCCGGCCGGAAGGCGAATATCTCGAAATCAATGGCCCGCACCTCGGAATGCTCATCGGTCGCCATGGGAACACGCTCGAGGCGATCAATCTGCTCTTCAACAATGCCTTTAACGCCGGCGTGCGCACGAACCGGCGATATTACACCATCGATGCCGAGGGTTATCGCGCCCATCGCGCCGACGATCTCAAGAGCCTTGCACTCGCGACCCTCGATCGATGCGTCCGCGAGCGTAAGCCGCAGAAGCTCGAGCCCATGCTTCCCTCCGAGCGCAAAATCGTGCACCTCGCGCTGGCGACCTCCGAGCTGGTTCGCACCGAATCCGAAGGCGAAGAGCCCGAGCGCCGCGTCGTGATCTTTCCAAAAGCCTGAAGGGCGCGTTGCGCCGCGGGTTACGAGCCCCCGCGCAGTGCCGCCAGGTTCCCGCATGACCGATACCATCGCCGCGATCGCAACGCCCCCCGGTAAGGGCGCGATTGCGATCGTTCGCATTAGCGGCCCCCAAACAGCGCAACTCGCCGCGAGGCTCGTCCGCACCCGAGCGGGCGCGTTGCACGCGCGCGTTGCCACGCGGGCGACGATTCTCGACGAGTTGGAAAACGCGATCGACGAAGGCCTGGCGATTCGTTTTCCCGCGCCGAACAGCTATACGGGCGAAGAGATGCTGGAGCTCCACGTGCACGGTTCCCCGGTCGTTGCGCGGGAACTCGTTCGCGCCTTGCTCGCCAGCGGCGCGCGGCTCGCGCAGCCCGGCGAGTTTACGCGCCGCGCTTATCTCAACGGGAAGATGGATTTGCATGCAGCGGCTGCGGTGGCCGATGTCGTCGACGCGGAAACGCGCGCCGCAGCGCGCGCGGCTCTCTCCAATCTTGGGGGCGGACTCGCTGCGACCATTGGCGAGCTGCGGCGCGTTCTGGGGGGAATTCTGGAAGAGCTTGCAGCGTCAATGGATTTTCCTGACGAGGTCCCCGAGCCCGACCGCGCGCAGCTTGAGCGACGTCTGGCGCCGGTGGCCGCGGAACTCGCCGGGCTGAGGCGCGATGGTGAAATCGGCCGGCTGGTTCGCGAAGGCGTCAGCGTCGCTATCGTAGGGCCGCCCAATGCCGGAAAGTCCTCGTTGCTCAACGCGCTCTTGGGCGCCGATCGCGCGATCGTCTCCGAGCATCCCGGCACCACTCGGGACACGATCGAAGAGAGCGTCGTCATCCAGGGCGTCAAAGTCCGGTTGATCGATACGGCCGGCATCCGCGCCCACGCGGATCGTCTGGAGGCCCGCGGTATCGAGCGCAGCGAAAGCGCGCTCGCGCAAGCCCGCGTTGCCCTGATCGTCATCGATGCGTCCGAGCCGCTGGGCCGGCACGCCGAGGCGCTGCTCGAACGAACGCGTGAACGCGAGCGCGTCGTCTTCTTCAATAAAGCGGATCTCGGAACACGCGCCGTCGCGCCGGCGGGCGTGCCGACGGTCGTCGGCAGCGTCAACGACGCGCCGACGCTCGAAGCCCTCTCTCAAGCGATCGCGCGCGCGGGCTGGGGCGGAGAGCGGCCCGACGCCTCGCGTCCGCATTTGGCCGCGCTGCACGAATTTGATGCGGCGAACGCTGCGATCGACGCACTCGATCGGGGGTGCGCCGCGCTGCGGGCGGGCGAACCATTCGATTTCGTTGCGACCGAACTAGCGCGCGCTTTTTCCGCGCTCGAGCATGTAACCGAGCAGGTGGCTGCCGAAGAGATTATCGACGGGATTTTTTCCCGCTTTTGCATCGGAAAATAGCGGGAATGCAACCCGCCCGTACTTGCAAACAGCGCGATGGAGGTAGTCTATGGTAGCAACGCTGACGCGGAATTGGTGGATGTGGCTGATCCGGGGCATCGCCGCGGTGATCTTCGGCCTGCTAGCGTTTCTTTGGCCTGGCGCGACCATCGTCGTGATCGGTATTTTGTTTGGCGCCTACGCGCTGGTTGACGGCATTTTTGCGATCGTCGCAACGATTCGCGCCGCCGAAACGCAACAGCGCTGGTGGCCTTTTCTCATCGAAGGTATCGTCGGAATCTTGATCGCTGCAATTACATTTTACGACATCGGCATCACGCTTCTCGCGCTCTATCTGACGATTGCGGCGTGGGCTTTTCTCACCGGCATCTTCGAAATCATCGCTGCTCTGCAGCTACGTAAACATATTGCCAATGAAATCTGGCTGATCATCGGCGGCGTCGCGTCGATCGCCTTCGGTATTTTGATGGTGTACTTTCCGCTGGCGGGCGCATTGGCAATCATTTGGCTTATCGCGGCCTATGCCGTGATCTTCGGTCTGCTCATGATCGGATTCGCGTTGCGCCTTCGAGCGCACGTGCCCGCGATGCCGATCGCGACCGCCGGCTAAAATGCGGCGCGATGCCGGTACGATCGTCGTCGGGGGCGGTCATGCCGGCATCGAAGCAGCCGTGGCCTCGGCGAAGCTCGGGGTTCCTACGTTGTTGGTGACCGGAGACCCGGAGAAAATCTGCACGCTGCCCTGCAATCCGTCGGTCGGCGGCAGCGCCAAGGGCCAGTTGGTCCGGGAGATCGATGCGTTGGGCGGCATCATGGGCGCGATGGCGGATCGGTGCAGCCTTCACTCGCGCTTTCTGAACGAAAGCAAGGGCCCGGCGGTGAGAGCGCTGCGCCAACAGATGGACAAACCTTCTTACGCGCGCTCGGCGGTTGCGCTATTGCGGGCTCAAGCGAACGTCGAAATCGTAGCCGGCCTCGTTGAGGATCTCATTCTCGAGGCAGGCGCCGTTCGCGGCGTCGCCTGCGCCGACGGTAGTCGATACTATGCGAGCAGCGTCGTCCTCGCAACCGGCACGTTCTTAGGAGGAAAGTCCTTTCGAGGCGACGTGGTCCAGGCTGAAGGTCGCATCGGTGAAGCGCCCGCAATCAACTTGGCCGCTGCGCTAAGGCGGTTGGGCTTCCCCACGGCCCGGCTGAAGACGGGCACGCCGCCGCGGGTCGACAGAACGACCGTCGATTACGACGCCATGCTGCGACAACCGCCAAGCGCACGCCCCCTCCTTTTTTCTTATCGCAGCGCCCCGCGTTTTTGGGGCCCGCAGCTGCCCTGCTACGTGACCGAAACAAGCGCGCGGACTCACGCCCTCGTCCGGGAAAACTTGCGGTTTTCTCCGCTTTACGGCCTCGATTTGATCCGCGGCATCGGGCCCCGTTACTGCCCGTCGATCGAAGACAAAGTGATCAAATTCGCCCATAATCCGTCGCACCAAATTTTCATCGAGCCCGAAGGGTGGGACGAGCCGACGCTGTACGTCGGGGGCTTCTCGACCTCGTTACCCGCGGAAATCCAAGTCGAGATGCTGCGCACCTTGCCGGGACTTGAATCGTGCACGATGCTGCGCGCGGGATACGCCGTCGAATACGACATGGTACCGCCGACCGAGTTAGCCGAGACGTTGGAGACGCGCCGAATCTCGGGGCTCTTTCATTGCGGTCAGCTCAACGGAACCTCGGGCTACGAGGAGGCCGCGGCGCAGGGTTTGGTCGCCGGGATCAACGCCGCCCAGGCCGCACGGGGTGGAGAACCGTTTCGGCTTGGCCGCGCGCAAGGCTACATCGGCGTGCTCGTCGACGATCTGGTTATGCGCGGCGTCGACGAGCCGTACCGGATGCTTACCTCGCGCGCGGAGCACCGCATCGTCCTGCGCCACGATAACGCCGATCTGCGACTGACGCCGCTCGGCCGCGCGATCGGTCTCATTGACGACGAAAGTTGGGCCGCCTTCGAGGAGCGCCGCGCCGATTTGCGTGCGGCACGGAGGCGCGCCGATCGAACGCGGCTGGGTCTTCCCTCGGTGGCCCAGGAACGATTCGACGCCGGAAGCACCCTCGCCGACGCACTGCGGCGCCCCGCGATCGAGTTCCAGCACGTCGCCGAGCGATTCGATCCGCGCTTGAGCGACGACCTCGGCGAGCGCCTCGCGATCGAGATTAAGTGCGAAGGGTACGTGCGGCGCGAGCAAATGGCCATCGACAAGGCAGCGAAAGCGGAAGGCGTGACGATACCGAGCGATTTCGACTACGATGCGCTCGTCGCGCTCTCGCGGGAGGCCCGCGAGAAGTTCGCGCGCCTCCGTCCGCGGACGCTCGGTATGGCGGGTCGGATTCCGGGGATTACTCCCTCTGACGTCGCCATCGTCGCGCTCTTCGTCTATCGGCGCGAACGCGAAGCTTCAATCGTTTAGTGGGAGAGTCCGATCTCGAACTGGAGCGACTGCTCGAACGTGCCGGCGTCCAGAGAAGCATCGCTAAGCCGCTTGCCCGCTACGGCGCCTTCGTGCTCGAGGCAAACCGCAGCCTCAATCTCACCGGTGCCAAAACGTCCGCAGAACTCGCCGACCATCTGCTCGACAGCCTCTCCGTCGTGCCGTTCGTTTCCGGCCGCTATATCGACGTCGGCTCGGGCGCCGGCTTCCCGGGGGTGCCCGTGGCCATTGCATCCGCCCTGCCGGTAACGTTTGTCGAAGCGACGGCCAAGAAGGCGCGCTTCCTCGAGTCGGTGCTCGAGACGTTCGGATTGGGAGGGACCGTCGTCGCCGAGCGCGCCGAGACCGCGGCGCATCGGCTCGAACTGCGAGAACGCTTCGCTTGCGCAACCGCCCGGGCGGTGAACAGCGCGCCCGCGGTTGCCGAGCTCGTCCTACCGTTCCTCGAAGTGGGCGGCGCAGCGATTCTCCAGCGAGGCGCATTCTCGGTGGAGGAACGACGCTCGCTGGAAGACGCCTGTTTGGTGTTGGGAGGCGAGCTGGAAAGCGAGCGGAAGCTCGGTGAAATGCGCCGAATCATCCTCGTGCGCAAAGTGCGGCGGACCTCCGCCCGCTTCCCGCGCCGGGTGGGCGTACCGGCAAAGCGCCCCCTCTGCAGCCCCTAGGCCGCTATTGTTCCCCGTGAAACATTCCCTGGTAGGATGAGCGGGATGCACCCGCTCGATGCCCCTCTCGTGGAGGCGTTGCCCCCGGAGAGCCTTTACGCCGTTGGCGGGCGCGTTCGCGACGAGCTCCGGGCCGCGATCGAAGGCCATCCGGCGGCAACCCTCGACGCGGATTACGTCGTTGTCGGTGTTCCGTTGAGCGATCTGCTGGATCGGCTGAGCCCGCTCGGAAGAGTCGATCTTGTCGGCGCCTCGTTCGCCGTCATCAAGTTCAGCGCCGGCGGTATGACGGTTGACATCGCGACGCCTCGCCGAGAACACTCGATTGGCCCCGGGCATCGCGACTTCCACGTCGAGTCGGGCCCCGAGGTCACCATCGAGGAAGACCTAGGGCGGCGCGATTTTCGAATGAATATGCTTGCGCGAGCACTTCCCTCGGGCAGGATCCTTGACCCATACGGTGGTGAAGGCGACATCCGAGCTCGACGCATCGACATTCTAACAGGCTCGGCCTTCCGGGAAGACCCGCTGCGAATGCTCCGGGCCGCGCAGTTCGCGGCGCGTTTTCACTACGAAGTGACGCCGCAGGTACGCGCGGCCATGACCGAGGCGGCGCCGCTCGTCGTCACGGTGTCGCCCGAGCGCGTGCAAGACGAGCTTATAAAGCTTCTCAGTGCAAGCAAGCCATCGATCGGTTTTGCGCTCTTGCAGAAGACCGGCGTCCTGGGGCATCTTTGGCCCGAGCTGGCCGAGGGCGTGGGAGTCGAGCAGAACGAGTGGCACGCGTATGACGTCTGGCTGCATACGCTCGCCGCCCTCGATGCCGCCCCGCCGGACGACTTGGTACTGCGTCTGGCGACGCTACTCCATGACGTTGGAAAGCCACGCACCAAAGTGGGACCGCATTTCTATCGTCACGAGATCGTCGGAGCCGAGATGGCGCAAGCGATGCTCGAGCGGATTCGCTTTTCGAACGACATCGTTCAAACAACCGAGCACCTGGTCCGGAACCACATGTACTCCGCCGATCCCCACTTGAGCGATGCGGGAATCCGTCGCTTCATCCGCCGAATCGGGTCTCAACATATCGAACGTTTGTTCGCATTGCGCGAAGCCGACATTGTCGGCTCCGGGCTGCCCAGGCGCGACGGCAGCAACGAGCTCTTTCAGTCGCGCGTTCGCGACGAGCTTGCCCGAAAGCCGGCCTTTTCGATTCGCGAGCTGGCAATCGGAGGCGACGACGTGGTTGCGGCGCTTGTACGGCGCGGCGACGCGCAGGCGGGATTCAGCGGCGACGCGAGGGTTGGTACCGCGCTGCGCTGGCTCTTCGAGCAGGTCACCGATGAACCCGAACGTAACGAGCGCACCTTGCTGCTGGCACTGCTCGAGCAGTATCTCGGTTCTTCCGCTCACCCCGGCGACGCATAACGTTATGGGTCGCGTTATTGCGCTCGTCAATCAGAAGGGCGGCGTCGGAAAGAGTACGACCGCCGTCAACTTGGGGGCGGCCTTAGCGATGAACGATTCGCGGGTGCTCGTGGTCGACACCGATCCGCAGGGCAACACCACGACCGGTTTGGGCGTCGACAAAGCGCGTTTGACCTACGACATTTACCACGTCTTGATGCAAGAGATTCCGCTCGATCAAGTCATCGTGCCGACCGATGTCGATCGTCTCTGGCTTGCGCCGGCAACGATCAATCTGGCGGGCGCCGACGTCGAATTGGTTGCCGCCCTCTCGCGCGAAACGCGTCTGCGTCAGGCGCTCGCGCCAATCGTCTCACGCTACGATTTCGTGCTGCTCGATTCTCCTCCATCGCTGGGCTTGCTCACGATCAACGCGCTCACTGCGGCCGACGACTGCATCATCCCGGTGCAAGCCGAGTTTTACGCGCTCGAAGGATTAGCGCAGCTGACCGGGGTGATTTGGCGCGTTCGCGATGCGCTCAATCCGACTTTGCACGTCAGCGGCGTGCTCGTCACGATGTTCGACGGGCGCACGCGTTTGGCGGTTGAAGTCATTCGCGAGCTCGAAAAATACTTTCCGCAGCAGGTCTTCAAGACGCAGATTCCGCGCAACGTGCGCCTCTCTGAAGCGCCCTCGTATGGCAAGCCCGCCGTTCTTTTCGATCTCAAGAGCCGCGGCGCGCAAGCGTACTTGTCGCTCGCCCGTGAAATGCTGGGACCCGCGCAGCGAGTCGGGAACCTCTAAGAGTTTCATGCAGAAGCGCGGCTTAGGACGTGGATTGGGAGCGCTCCTCGGCGAGAGCGCCGTTCCGATTGCGAGTGCGCACGAGGTCGTTCGCGATATTCCGGTGAGCGATATTCGGCCAAATCCATTTCAGCCGCGCACGAGCTTCGACGCCGGCGCGCTCGACGAGCTCAAGAACTCCATCGCGCAGTACGGCGTTCTCGTACCGATCATCGTTCGCCGAGTTGACGGCGGCTACGAGTTGATCGCCGGGGAGCGGCGGTGGCGTGCCTGCGCGGCGCTGCAGCGGCCGACGGTCTCGGCAATCGTTCGACAGAGCGACGATCGGCAAACACTCGAGTTTGCAATCGTCGAAAACCTGCAGCGCGAAAACCTCAATCCGCTCGAAGAGGCGGCGGGGTTCGCGCATCTCATCGACGAGTACGGCTTGACGCAAGAAGAACTCGCGCGCCGTCTCGGCAAGAGCCGCCCCACGGTCGCCAATACGCTTCGCTTATTGGGACTCTCGGCGGCGATCAAGCCGATGCTGCTCGACGGCCGTCTCTCGGCCGGGCACGCACGCGCGCTCCTCGCGGCGCCGCAGGAGAGCCGCGACGCTCTCGCCCGGCGCGCCGTTCGCGACAGCCTTACCGTGCGCGCTCTGGAGCGTTTAGCGACTGGTGGGCAGCGCACGAAAACGCCGCCCGCGCCCCGGCCGCTCTCGCCGGACGAACGTGCCTTCGAGGGACGGTTGCGCGAACGCTTCGGTACGGCAGTCTCGATTCTGCGCGCCGGGCGCGGCGGTCGCATCGAGTTTCGCTTCACGAGCGAGGACGAATTGATTCGCCTGGGCGATCTTCTGCTCGGCGACGACGGCGCGTCCTAACAATGTTTTTTCCGTTTTCGCGGATCATCGCACTGATCATGGCCGCGGTGCTCTGCTTTACGCTGTTGGTGCCGATGTCGCTCGCAAGTCATCACCTAGCGCTCGCGCTCTTCGTCGTTGTTGTTTTTTTCGCATATCTCGTCGCGAATGTCGTGCTGTGGCAGCGAATGCGCCGGCGCGGCTAGCGCGCGCCACCCGCTTGCGCGGCATCTATGCAATCGTCAACGAAGATTCGCGCACCTTCGAGCTCGCCCAAGCCGTTCTCGATGCCGGAGTGCGCGTGCTGCAGTATCGAGCGAAGTCGGGAATTGTCGAGGCGAAGGTCGATGCGTTGCGACGCTTGGCGGCGGCGCACGATGCTTTGCTGATACTCAATGACGATTGGCGGGCGGCCGCGCGGTTCGGCTGCGACGGCGTCCATTTGGGACCCGGCGATGATGGTTTTACCAACGTTTTCTCGGTGCGCGATGCGCTGCCAAACGGAGTAATCGGCCTGTCGTGCGGCAGCCTCGCCGAAGTGCGCGCGGCGAACGCCTGCGACATTGATTACGTTGGCGCCGGTTCGGTTTATGCCACACGCTCCAAGGGTGACGCGGGCGCGCCGATCGGCCTGCAGGGCCTTCGCGCGATCGTGCGCGCATGCAACGTTCCGATTGTCGCTATCGGCGGAATCGACGTAGCGAGGATCCCCGAGGTCAAAGCAGCGGGAGCCGCGATGGCGGCAATCATCTCGGCCGTCGCTGGGGCCACCGATCCGCGCCTCGCGGCCGCCGCGCTGGTCGAAGGATGGCAGCGTTGATCGTTCTCTCGATCGGGACGACTCATCCGTGGAACGTCGCCGGTGTGGGTCGCGACCTCGTCGTGGGCGGCGACATCGGGGCACGGGTTTTTACCGCCATTGCGGCGGTGAGCGCGCAGGATGCGCGCGGCGTTACCGCGCTCGGGGTCGTGAACGATGCCGTCTTTGCCGCGCAACTGGCCGTGCTGCCGTGGGATTCGGCGGGCGCGGCGCGGATCGGCGCCCTTCCTACCGCCGCGGCCGTCCGCGCCGTCGCCGAGCACCTACGATCGCGGCCGTGGCTTGCCGCGGTCGTCGATCCCGTTTTCGCAGCGAGCCGCAGCGGCGCGCTCACCGACTCTGCGGCGCGATATGCCGTTCGCGACGAGCTCGCCACCCTGGGCAACGTCGTGCTGACGCCAAATCTCGAGGAGGCGGCTTTTCTTCTGGGCGTGGCATCGATTCGACGCGACGAGCTGGGAGCAGCCGCGACCGCGCTGCGCGCGCGAGGCGCGGCGGCGGTTCTACTCAAGGGCGGCCATCTCGACGGCGACCCTTCGGATGCGCTTGCGACCTCCGACGGTATCGAAGTTTTCACCGACTCTCGCATCGCCGGGTCGATGCACGGAACCGGCTGTACGCTCGGGATGGCGCTGGCCTGCGAGTTGGCCGGCGGCAGGCCGATCGGCGATGCGGTGCGCGCTGCGCGGGCCTACGTGCGCGCGCAACTCGCAAGGCATTGATGCGTGCGACAGAACATTGACGCGCGAATGACGTCTACCTCGCGCCGGCCTCGCGTTATGGCCGGAATGCGTCCGAGCGGATCGGTTCATCTCGGACATCTCGTCGGAGTTCTCACTCAGTGGGCGAGCTATTGCGATAATGCCGACGCTTTCTTTGAAATTGCCGATCTGCACGCGTATACGACGGATTTCGACGACCCCGAAAAGATTCGGAAGGCCCGCAACGCAATGGTGGCGGCCTGGCTCGCAGCCGGGGTCGATCCAGCGAAGGCCACGGTCTTTCTTCAATCCGGCGTTCCCGAGATCGCCGAGCTGCAAGCGCTGCTGGCGATGATTACCCCGGTTTCATGGCTGCAGCGAGTACCAACGTACAAGGGACAGATCGAGGCGCTTGGGCAGAAGATCGACACGTACGGATTTCTCGGCTATCCCTTGCTCCAACTCTGCGATATTGCCGCATTCCGCGGCGAGTACGTCCCGGTCGGACGCGATCAGGTCGCGCATCTGGAGCTCGCGCGCGAGATCGTCCGTCGTTTTAACTATCTGTATGGAGAAGGCGCAACGGTTTTGGTGGAGCCGCAGCCGACGTTGTCGGAGTTCGCTGAAGTTCCGGGCACCGACGGGCGCAAAATGAGCAAATCATACGACAATGCAATCTTCATCGCAGACGACGAGGAAACGACGACGCGCAAAGTCCGCGCGATGGTGACCGATCCGCAAAAAATTCGTCGCGGCGATCCCGGCCGCCCGGAAATCTGCCCGCTCTTTGCGCTATGGCATTTCGTCAATCCGCTCAAAGTGGACGGCGTTGCCGCCGAATGCCGATCCGGAGCTCTCGGCTGCGTACAAGACAAGACGGAGTTCGCGGAGGCGCTCAACGCCTATCTTCGCCCGGTTCGCGAGCGGTACGCCTTTTACCGCGACGATACTGCGCTCGTCGAGCGCATCGTCGCCGAGGGCACGAATCGTGCACGGGCAATCGCCGGCGGCGTGTTGACCGACGTCAAACGCGCGATGCACCTTCTGTAGCGAATGCGGCGACGGCCGCGATGCGTTACTGCACGAACTTCGGCAGTGTCTTGGCGATCGACTCGAGCGCCCAATCGATGTCGTCGAGCGAGGCCGCGTACGAAAAACGAAGGTAGCCCTGACCGGCCGCACCAAACGACGAACCGCCGCCGCAAGCAACGCCGCCCTCTTCCAATAGAAACTTTGCCAACGCGCGGTCGTCGCGGGTGATCGCCGAGACATTGGGAAACGCGTAAAAGGCGCCTTCAGGCAGTAAACAAGAGATGCCGGCGATCGCGTTGAGACCTTGCACGAGGCGGTCGCGACGAGTGCGGAAGATCTCGTTCATCCGCAGCACCGGTTCGTCGGGACCGGTGAGCGCGGCGATCCCAGCCATCTGCACGAACGTGGCAACGCAGCTGAACGTATTGTTATTAAAAAGCGTGGCGGTGCGGGCGAGGCGCTCGGGCATGATCGCATACCCAAGACGCCAGCCGGTCATCGCATATGCTTTGGAAAAACCGTCGACGACGATCGTTCGGTCGCGCATGCCGGGCAGCGATGCGATCGAGACGTATTCGCTGTCGAGATAGAAGTTGCGGCTGTAGATTTCGTCGGCGAGAACGAGAAAATCGTAGCGTTGCGCCAGCTCGGCGATATATTCCAAGTCGCTGTTGGTCAGCACGCCGCCGGTGGGGTTGTGCGGCGAGTTGATCACGACGACCTTCGTCTTGGAAGAGACGCGGCGTGCGAGCTCGTCGAGATCCATGCGCCAGTTTCGCGACTCCAATAACGGTATGGCATGGATCGTCGCCTGATGATAGCTCGCGCAGGATGCGTACGCCGGATATGCCGGGTCGAAATAGACGAACTCGTCGCCTGGGTCGAGCAAAGCACTGAGCGTATTCCAAATAACCGGCTTGGCGCCGGGCGCAATCACGACGTTTTCCGGCCCCCACTCCGGCGTGACGCGACGAAAACGGCTCGCGTACTGCGCAATGGTCGCCCGCAACGATGGTAGGCCCGCGGAAGGCGTGTAGTGCGTGTGATTGTCGTAAAGCGCGTCAATCGCGGCCTTTTTGATCGCATCGGGCGTATCGAAGTCGGGTTCGCCGATTTCCATGTGGACGACGCGACGTCCCTGCGCTTCGATTTCGCGCGCCCGCGCGAGAATTTCGAAAGCGTTTTCCGAACCCAACCGCTCCACGGCAGCGGCGAGACGATCTTCATGAACTGCGAGCACCGGCAACCTCCATCATTCGTTCGCGGGACACGGCTTTACGCCGGCAGAACGGTCGTCGTTTCGCCCGAAGGCGAGCGGGAACCTGGAATAACGGCGCGCGCAAGCTTCGCGTTCGCAACGTTCCGAACGCTACGGCTTCTTGTGAAAGTAATCGACGAGGATCTGCCGCGCGATCGGCGCCGCGACCGTGGCTCCGTAGCCGCCGCTGCGATCGACGAAGACCGCGAGCGCCAGGCGGGGACGCGTGGTCGGCGCCCAGGCAACAAACCACGTTGTGTTGGGTCCATTCCCGCCGGCGGTTTCAACCGTTCCGGTCTTCCCCGAAAACGGCAAGCCGTCGATCGCCAATCCGTAGGCGGTGCCGCCGGGGTCGGTCACTTTCGCCATGCCGGCGCGCACCGCGGCGAGCGACGATGGACTGACGGGGACGCGACGAATGATCCGCGGTGCGAATTGCGCGATGGCATGGCCATCGGGGCTGCGAATCTCGCGCACGATCTCCGGGCGAAAGAGCGTTCCGCCATTGATAACTGCCGATGCAACGTTGACCATCTGCAGCGGCGTCGCTTGCATCGCACCCTGTCCGATGCCCAGAAAACAGGCTTCGCTTGGCTCCATCGGCACGCCGAAGGCGCGCATCTCCCACTCGCTCGTTGGCCAGTTGCCCTCGTTCTCTCCGGGAAGATCGATACCGGTCTTCGCGTCGAGCCCGAAGGCCAACGCATATTTGCGCAAACGCGCGTTGCCCAGCCACCAAGCGAGGCGAAAAAAATAACCGTCACTCGAGGCCGCGAGCGCGGGAACGAACGTGGTGTTACCGAGCCCGCCGGCGGCAATATCGCGCGCGTAGTATCCGCCGCAATCCCAGCCGCCGGTGTCGTCGATCACTTGATCGACGCGTACGACGTGCTCGGTCAACGCCGCCGAGCCGGTTACCATTTTGAACGTCGAACCGGTCGGCGTCGCGGCGGCAATCGCGCGATTGAAGAGCGGCTGCGCAGTGTCGGTCAGATCGATCGCGATGCGCTTCGAGCGATTCGCCGCAAAATCGTTGGGATCGTAATTGGGATAGCTGGCGAGCGCGAGAATTCCCCCGGTCCACGGATCTTCGGCGACGACCGCCCCGGAGAGTTTCCGGCCGCGCCCAAGCGAACGAATTCCTTGCGCGAGCGCTGACTCCGCGATTTGCTGAAGGCGCCAATCGAGATTGGTCACGACCGTATCTCCGGGCACTGGCGCGCGCGACGCGAGCTTAACGTTCGGAACGACCGCGCCCGTGGCATCCACAACCACCCGTTGGCCTCCCGGTGCACCGCGCAAATAGGCGTCGTATGCGAGTTCCAAACCGTCTTTGCCGATGACGTCATTCGGAGAATAGCCGGCGTATTTCAGGCGTTGGTACTCTTCTTGCGTGATCGCGCCCACGTAACCGACCAGATGCGAGCCCGACATCGCATGCGGATAATCGCGAGTCGGTTGAACCTCGAGATCGACGCCGGGAAGCTCGGCGAGCACTTCGGAAAGGCGCGCCACGGCCGCGACCGGCAGATCGGCGTCGAGAATCACGGGACCGTACGGTTCGTTGGCGACCACCGCGTCGAAGCTAGAGTAGTTCACGCCACGATGATGGAGCAGACGGTACCAGAGCGGCCGCACGTCGACGCCGAGGATGCTGGCGAGCGTCGAGAGCTCGCGCGCCGAATCGGTAACCTCCGAGGGAATGAGACCGACGACGAACGACGGACGGCTTCGAACAATGACCGCTCCGTGCCGATCGAAAATTATGCCGCGCGGCGCGGCGACCGGAATGAGCCGCACTTGGTTGGCTTGGGCGGCCGCGCGATATCGCGGCCCATCGAGGAGCTGCACTTGAACGAGCCGTGAGAGCAGCGCGACAAAAACAAGGGCGATTGCTGCGCAAAAAATTACCAGACGCCACGTTGGCAACTGCCAACCTTTCGTACGCGGCCGGTTGGGACGAGGCGTCATGCCGGCGAGGCGTCATAACGACGCACGACCAGTATTGCCGCGACGATCACTATGGCATTGAGCGCTGCCTGTGCCAGCGCTTCATGCAAGTGCAAGAGGCCGAGGCCAGCCGGATAGCCGCTCAGCGCCATCGCGATCCAAAAGCAGAGCGCGCGCAATAATGTCGCGAGGATCGTACTGCCGGCGGCGAGCGGAAGCGAATCGGCAAAGAACCCACGCGAAAGCCGGCTCGCGAGCAGCGCGCTCAGGCAGGTGGCGATCATCCAGGATGCCCCGCTCTGGGCCGAGAGCGCATCTTCGCAGAGCCCGGCAGCCAGTCCATAGAGTGCGGCGCGCAGCGCGTCGACACGAATTGCGTACCAAACGACGACGACCAGCACGAAACTCGGCACGACGTTGCGGATTGCGAGATAGTGCACAATCGTCGACTGCGCCACGATCGCGACTGCTAGCCATCCGGCGGCGACGTACCACGCGGGCCCGACGAAGGGGGCAACGTGCGGCTTACCGCGTGACGACGACAACGCGATCGAGCGATCCGAGATCGACGGCGGTTTTGAGCACCGCGGTTTGGTAGAGCGTCGCGTCGCCGCGCTCGATCGATTTCACGACGCCGATCGGAACGCCCGAGTGGAACGATCGGCCTTCGCCCGTGACGACGACGTCCCCGGCACGCAGCGGTGCGTCTTGCGGAATGTACTCGACGAGAACGCTGCCGAGATTGCCGCGCGCAATTCCCCACCACCGTCCTCGCTGCACGATCGCCGGAATCCGGCTCGTATAATCGGTGACGAGCACGACGCTGCTCGAAAACGGTCCCGCCGACGCGACGCGACCGACGACGCCGTCGGCGGCGAGGACGCCGTCATCGCGTCGCACGCCGGCGCGATAACCTTTGTCGATCGTAACCGCGCGCGATTCGTTCTCGGGGGGGAAGCCGACGACGCGCGCCTCGACGCCGTGATACAGATCGACGATCGGCTGGGTCCTCGATTCGGCGGCATCGGCTGCGGCAAGTTCGTGCAGGCGCGCGTTCTCTTCGATCAGCGCGAGGTTCCGCGCGCGCAACTGGGCGTTTTGCCGTTCGAGCGAAGGCAGGGCGAGCACGTTCGAACCGAAGACCCGCGCGTCGCGAATGGCGATCGCAACCCCGGTTTCGCCGATTTCGATAACCGAGCCGGCGACTGCCGAGATCGGACTGGTCGCGCCGCTGCGCTGCGCGCTGATCTGTAAGAGAGCGAGCAATGCTGCGGCGATGATGATGCCGATGAGCGTGAAAAGCCGGCGTTCGTCCCGATAGCTAAAAATGGTCACCTTTCATTCGGGTTCGGAAGGGTGAATCCTAACCGGCGCAGCGCGCGAATCACGCGAGCAAGCGGCAACCCCATGACCGTATAAAAGTCGCCCTCGATCTCCTCGACCAAGGATGCGGCGCGACCCTGGATTCCGTAGGCACCCGCTTTGTCGAAAGGCTCGCCGGTCGCGACATATTCGGCAATTTCGCTCGGCGCAAGCGGGTAAAATCGCACGCGCGTCGTCGCACGCTCCTCAACCCACGTCGCGTTGGGCGCGGGCGCCAACGCGAATGCCGTATGCACGGCATGTTTGCGTCCGGAGAGCATCCCGAGCATGCGAGTAGCGTCCGCGGCGTCGCTCGGCTTTCCCAAAGCCAAACCGTCGAGATCGACCACGGTATCGGCGGCAAGCATCGGGACGGCTTCGGAAAGGCCGATTTTGCCCACAACGGCTCGCAGCTTCTCCCGCGCGTGCAACGATGCCAGCTCGTAGGGAGCCACGTTCGGCATCGCGGGCTCGTCATAATCGCTCGGGATCGCGACGACCTCGAGGCCGAGGGAACGCAGAAGTTCGTAGCGGCGAGGTGACGCGCTCGCCAGAATGATTCGCGCCAGGCGCACCGACTAGGATTGCATCGCTAGAAGTACGTTTGTCCGCCGGCGGCGATGTAGCCGTTTTCGTGTCGACCACGCGGATCGCGATGGGTCCAGTGAATGACTCCGCCGAGCGGATAGAACTCGTACTCGCCTTTGACGAGCACGCGTTGACCGATCGAGAGCGGGATGGGGCCCGTAAAATCCGTATTCGCCTCGACCCGAACGACAATGTCGCATCCCGACGTAAGCCGGAAGAGAAAGCCCTCGTGCGGACTGACGCGGCCCGGCTGCACCCCCATGATGCGCGTCACCTTGCCGTCCGCGATTACCTCGACGTGCGAGCGCTGGGAGTTGTACGCCTGGCAAAGCGCGGTGTCGTTCGCAGCTTCCGTCGCAGTACAACCCGTGGCCAATAACACCGCGAGCGCCACGAACCTAGTCAGCAACGCCATTGCCGCCAAAGCCGTACAGATGGTGCGCCGCGATGTATCGCCAAACCGGTTCGGGCACTAAATAGCGTACACTGCGTCCTTGCGCGAGCAAGCCCCGCACCAAGCTCGCCGATTCGGGGATCTCCGGAAGGTTGAGCGTCGTGATGCGCTCGCGCACTGCCGGTGAAACGGCGTCGATCACGCGAGCGAGTGCGTCGGCGCGAACCCCGGCACGCGGCGCGATTGCGAAGCGCTCCAACGCCTCGAGCACTTCATCCAGACGCACCCAGTTCGCGCTGGCGAGCGAATCGGCTCCGATGATAAAGGTGAACCGCGAATGCGGATACTTCGCGTGCAGGCGCGGCAGTAAATCCGCGGTGTAGCCCGTGGCGTCATTGCGAAGATCCGTGTCGTCGAGCGCAAAGGCGTCGTTGCTTTCGATTGCGCCCAAGATCATCGCGCAGCGATGCACTGCATCGGCCTGTGGCCGGTCGCGATAGTGGTGCATGCCGGTAGGAACGAAGAGAACGCGGTCGAGGCGCTCGAGCAGACGCGCCGACTCAGCGACGAACAGATGCGCGTGATGAATTGGATCGAACGTTCCGCCGAAGATACCGATTCTCATGAATACGTAAATTCGTACGGCCCGATGCGCACGGTATCCCCTTCGACCGCGCCCAGTTCTTCCAGGCGCTTCTCGACGCCCATGTTCGCCAGGGCTCGCTCGAAGCGCGCCAATCCCTCGTCCGAGTCGAAGTTCGTCATCGCCGCAAGCCGCTCGACGCGCTCGCCGGAAACGATGAACGCCCCGTCGTCGCCACGTTCGATTCCAAACGCGTCGGGAGCGACCAACTCGATCCGCGCGGGTGCGGGCGCGACGATCTCGGGAAGCGGAGAAGTCGCGATTTCCCGCGCAACGGCGAGCATGAGATCGCGCACGCCTTCACCGGTCGCGGCGCTGATGGCGCGCACCGCGGGAAAGTCTCTCTGCAGCACGCGCAGCGAGTCGCGCGCTTGCGGCAAGTCGGTCTTGTTGAGGACGAGCAGGGTCGGTTTTTCATTCAGTCGCGGATTCCAGGCCGCAAGTTCTGCTTCGATCGTCGCTTTGTCGCTGAGGATTTCGTCGAGCGGCTTAGCACCGTCGAGGAGATGAACGAGCACGCGAGTGCGTTCGACGTGTTTGAGAAACTGATCGCCGAGTCCGACGCCCGCGTGCGCGCCTTCGACCAGTCCGGGCACGTCAACGATGACGAACGATTCGTCGTCGGCGATACGAACCACGCCCAGCTGCGGCTCGAGCGTGGTGAACGGATAATCGGCGATCTTTGGGCGCGCCGCTGAAACGACTGAAAGCAACGTCGATTTTCCAGCGTTCGGCACCCCGACGATGCCGCAATCGGCCAGCAAACGCAACTCGAGACGTAAGCTCAACGACTCGCCGGGTTCGCCGCGCTCGGCAAATCGCGGCGCTTGCCGCACGCTCGTTGCGAAGTGCTGATTGCCAAGGCCTCCGCGGCCGCCCTTGGCCACGCGAAAGCGCGCGCCGGCTTCTTTCAAATCGGCGATGCAATCTTCTTCGCCGTCGTTCCGTCGTTTGAAGACGAGCGTTCCGGCCGGCACCGCGATCGTCAGATCGTCGCCGCTGCGCCCGGACTTGTTTGACGAGCCGCCCGCTTTCCCGGATTCGGCTGAAAACTTTCGGCGAAAACGAAACTCGACGAGCGTCGAAAGCTCCGGCGTCGCCTCGAGATAGATGCTGCCCCCATGCCCGCCGTCGCCGCCGGCCGGACCGCCCTTGGGTACGTACTTCTCACGGCGCCAGGCGACGACACCGTCGCCGCCGTCTCCCGCCGTGACGGTGATCTCCGCTTCGTCGATGAACTGCAAGCGCTACGTCGCCGCTAAGAAAAAAGGGGCCGAACGGCCCCGATTGCTTTGGTCGCCGCGGCGCTTATGCGGCAGGGACCACCGAGATGCGTTTGCGGTCGCTCTGCGAGTTGAATTCGACGATGCCGTCGGTCAGCGCGAAGAGCGTATGATCGCGGCCCATGCCCACGTTCAGCCCAGGATAGAAACGCGTGCCCCGCTGGCGCACGAGGATATTTCCGGCGATGACCCGTTCGCCGCCGAAGCGCTTCACGCCAAGGCGCTGAGCGTTCGAGTCGCGACCGTTGCGGGTTGAGCCGGCGCCCTTCTTAGAGGCAAAAAGCTGCAGATCGAAGTCAAACATCGCCGGGCCATTGTAGCAAAGCCCGCCGAAAATGCAACGCTGGGCCGTCGCCCGGGTACCGGCTCGCCCGAGGGTCCGGCAGAACGATCTCCACCAAGCGTGCCCCAACTGAGTCACTGCCTCCTTTTCCACACCTGTGGACAAGCTTGTGGAGAAGCGGCTCTTCGAAGGCTATAGGCTGCCGCTGCGAGCCTTACCCTGCCGCAAATTCGCGCGTTTCGCGGGGTTCCACTAGAGGCGTTCATAAATCGGAAAAATCCGCGAAATAGCGTTCGGAGCGACCTGTGGATAAGTGCATAAAGTCGTGCATAGAATCCGCAGGAGCAAGGCTTCATTAAGCCAAGTGGTTGCGCCCTCACGGGGGTGGCGCAGCGGGTGTTCGTAGTGACTCCGGGCGTAGTGCTGTTTGTAGAAGCTATTGAACGAGGACGCAGAGGATGGCGCTTGCGATCAACTCCGAGATCTCCAACGAGCTCTGGCAATCCGCACTGGAGACCCTCGAGCGTACCTTTTCCAAACCCGTCTTTGAAATGTGGATCAAACCGATCCGCTTCATCTCATTCCACGGAAACGAGTTGCACTTAGCGGTCCACAGTAAGTTCGCGCAGGATTGGGTAGGAAGCAAGCTTCGCGGCCAAATGATCGGCGTGCTCAGCGAGCTTTTTGGAACCAACGTCGAACTGCGGCTTTCGGTCGCGGAGCCGACCGATGCAGCTCGCGTTAGCGGCGGATTTTCGGCTCGCCCGCTTGAGGAGTTCCGGACCGCAAATCTTAATACTCGTTATACGTTTGAAGAGTTCGTCGTCGGCAATTCCAACCGGTTCGCACACGCCGCGGCACAAGCCGTAGCCGGCGCGCCGGCGCACGCCTACAATCCGCTCTTCCTCTACGGCGGCGTGGGTCTGGGCAAGACGCACCTCATGCACGCGATCGGACATCGCGTTATTCAAGACAACCTCGCGACGAACGTCGTCTACGTCACGTGCGAAAAGTTCACCAACGAGTTCATCATTGCGCTGCAGAACAATCGAACGCCCGAGTTTCGCAATCGCTATCGGCAAGTCGACGTCTTGCTTATCGATGACATTCAGTTCCTCGCCGGCAAGGAGACGACCCAAGAAGAGTTCTTTCACACGTTCAACGCCTTGCACGAATCCGGGCGACAGCTCATCATTTCGTCGGACCGGCCGCCCAAAGAGATTCAGACGCTGGAAGCGCGTTTGCGCTCGCGTTTTGAATGGGGCTTGCTGACCGACATCCAGGCTCCCGACTTGGAGACGCGCGAAGCCATTTTGCGCAAGAAGGCCGGCAGCGAGAATATTCCCGTCCCCGACGACGTGACGTCCTTTATCGCAAAAGTTATTCCATCCAATATTCGCGAGCTTGAGGGCGCGCTGATTCGCGTGATCGCGTACGCCTCGCTAACGAAGGCACCGATCACGACCGATCTCGCAGCCGACGTCTTAAAGAGCGCCCTCGCGCAGGCGCCGCTGCACCGCATTACGATCAGCAAGATCAAGGAGACGGTTTCCGGCGCGCATGGTCTCACCGTCAAGGAAATGGACAACGGACGCCGCGATCAGCGTCTGGCCGCTCCCCGCCAGATCGCAATGTACATCGCCACCGAACTCACGCAATACTCCTTGCCGCAAATCGCGCGGGAGTTCGGTAAGAAAGACCATACCACGGTGATGTACGCGCGCGACAAGATCAAAGAGCAGATGCAGCGCGACGAGGCATACCGCAATAAAATTCGGCAGCTCATCGCGATGTGTCAAAACCCCTGAACAACCACCCACAAGGTCAGGCCTCCAGCCGGATAGATGTTCGTAACAAATCCGCAACCTGAAAGGGTGCATGGATCGTGCCGGCGTGCCCACAGTTTATGCAATGGGAAAACCCGGGCTGCAGCTACCAAAAACGGACTTCTCCGCAGATTCCACCGCCCTACTGCTGTTACTGCTCTCTTCTTTTACAAACTAGGAAAACTCGGGTTCGCGACCAACGGTGGAAACGATGAAGTTTAGCTGCACGACGAAGGACATCGCCGCGGCCGTGGGAGCCGCCAGCAAAGTCGTCAACGCGCATACGACGGTGCCGATTCTCTCGAACGTTCTGTTGCAGGCCGATGGCGGTAAAATTGCGGTCCGTGCCACCGACTTAGAACTGACGCTCGAGCACGGTTTTCCGGCGCAGGTCGCCGAGGGTGGTTCGGTAACCATACCGGCCAAGCTCTTTGCGAGCTATCTCGGCAATCTTTCCCCGGGTACCCTGGAGCTGACGGGGACCGCGACCCGCGCTAGCGTCAAGTACGCCCGCAGCAACTACGACTTTCACGCGCTGCCGGCCGAGGAGTACCCACCGTTGCCGTCGGCTGCGCGGGGATCACAGCTGACCATCGGGTCGAAGCGCTTCCGCGACGGTATCGACGCGACCATTTTTGCCGCCTCGGGCGAAGAGGCCCGGGGCGCAGTTCTCATGGGCACGCTGCTCGAGATCGAGGGTAATGCCCTAACGATGGTTGCGACGGACGGCTACCGCCTGGCGAAATTCGTTACGACGCTCGAGGACGGCGTTTCGGCCGGCGAAAAATTCATCGTCCCCTCGCGCGCTCTGGCGGAAGCGGCGCGGAATTTGAGCGGCGGTGACCAGATTTCCGTCAGCGCGCTCGGAGCGCAGAGCAATCAGCTCCAAATGACGAGCGCGGAGGTCGCGATCACGGTGCGTCTCGTTGACGGCCAGTATCCAAACTATCAGCAAGTGATCCCGGCGAAGTTCGACCGGTCGATCACGGTAAGCACGCCGCAGTTCATCGGCAGCTTGCGCCGAGCCGAGCTCGTCGCCGGCGATCGCGCCAGCATGGTCAAGCTCGCCATCGCAAATCAGACGTTGATCGTTACCGCCAGCTCCGACATTTCCGGGAATGCGTATGAGGAGCTCGAGGTCGAACAGACCGGCGAGGATTTAACCATTGCGTTCAACGCTCGGTATCTCGTTGAAATTCTCAACCACGTCAAGAGCGACAAGACGGTGATCGAGTTTCTCGGGCCGCTCTCGCCCGCTGCAATCCGGCCGCTCGAACCGCTGGAGACCGGACAACAGCTCTACGTGCTTATGCCGCTCCGGCAATAATGTGCAGCTCGCGCGGCTGACGCTCTCCGACTTCAGAAATTATACTGAACTCGAGCTCTCGCCCGCCCCGGGACTCAACGTTTTCGTCGGTGCCAACGCGCAAGGAAAGAGCAATCTCTTGGAAGGCATCGCGATGCTCGGCACCGGCAAGTCATTTCGTACCGCGCGTGAGGCCGATGCGGTGCGCAACGGCTGCGAGAGAGCGGTGCTGTCGGGAAAAGCGGCGCTGCGTTCGGGAACGATCGACCTGGCCTGTTCGATCGAGCGATCGAGCCAGGGAACGCGCAAGAGCTTCACCGTCAACGGCGCCGGCGTCCGCTACGCCGGCTATCTCGGCAAAATGCGAGTGGTGACGTTCGTTCCGGCGGACCTGGATTTGGCGGCCGGGACGCCGAGCGCGCGGCGGGCGTTCTTGAACGCCGCACTCTCGCAAAGCGAACCGCGTTACTATCACGAGCTTGCGCGCTATCGGCGCAGCGTCCAGCAGAAGAACGCATTATTGCGCGGCACGGTCGAGGCGGATCGCGAACTACTCGCAACCTACAATCGCGCGTTGATCGAATCAGGAACCGAAATCACGCTCGCGCGCGACGCATTAATCCGCGCGCTCGGGCGAGAGGCGGAGCGCGCCCATCGTCGATTTGCGCCCAACGAACGTCTCGAGTTGACCTACGAGCCGAACGTCGCATACGAAGTGCCGTTGCGCGAGGCGGTCGCCGCGGCGCTCGAAGCCCGTCTGCTGCACTGCGAGGAGGCGGAGCGGCTCCGCAAGAGCTCAATCGCAGGTCCGCATCGCGACGACCTCGGCTTGAGGCTCGATGGACTCGCGCTAGCGGCGTATGGATCGCAAGGCCAGCAACGCACCGCCGTGCTGGCCCTCAAAATCGCGCAGTACGCGGTCATGCGCGAGCGTGCGAACGAAACGCCGCTGCTCTTGCTCGACGACGTGCTCTCGGAGCTCGACGAAGAGCGTGCCGCGGCGTTCTTGAGCGAACTCGGCGAATACGAGCAGGCCTTCGTCACGGCCACGCATCGCCCGGCTGGCCTGACGGACGATGCCTACCTTTGGGGCGTGGTGCAGGCGCGTGTCGAGGCGTGGAGCCGATGCTAAAACTCTCCGACGCGCTTGCCGGATGGAACCCGTCGCAGCAAAAGCGCGCGGCGTACGAGCCGATCGCACTGCTCGAAGCCGGTTGGGGGGAGATCGTCGGCCGCGATGTCGCCGACCACTCGCGACCGGCGCGCATTGCCGGGGGAACGCTTACCATAACGACCCGATCCAACGCCTGGAGCCATCAGTTGAGCTTTCTCTCCGACCACGTACTGCGCGCGGTCGAGGCGCGAGTGCCCGATGCCCGCGTCGAACAGTTGCGCTTTCGCGTCGGGCGGCTCGACTTCCGAACCGCGCCAAGGCGCGTTCGGCGATCTCAAGCCGTCACCGGCCCACCCGATCGCCCGCCCTCGGCTTGCGCGGCGGAGGCCCTCGAGCGCTTCCGCGGCGACGTCGAGGCAGGCCGGCGCCGGCGCCGCAGTGCGGGCTGGATCGCCTGCCGTGGTTGCGACGCTTTGCTTCCCCCCGATGCCGAGGATCTCTGCGCGGCCTGCGCCGTGGCGCGCGCGGAGGAACTGGAAGGGGTCACCGCGCGCCTGCTCTTCGATGCCCCGTGGCTCGGTTACGCTGGAACGGCAGCGCTCGTTGATGGGTTAGAAGAGAAGGAGTACGAGCGTATTCGTCGCCGGATGCTCGCGCATTGGTGGGGGATGCTCGCTCGCGCGCGGACCCTCGGCCAACTCTCGCGCGACGGGCGCGAGCGGCTTATTGCGAGTTCGTACGTCCTTCTGCACAGCAAACTTCCGCCGGAGGAAATCATGCCCGCAACCGTGCGCAACATTCTGGGCGACGAGCTGCACGAGCTGCTCTACGCCGCGCCGCCCGAAGGCGGCGCCGGCGAGAACCGAAAACGAAGAACATAATGTCAACGAACTATACCGGCGAGCAGATCGAAGTTCTGCGAGGGCTTGAAGCCGTGCGCAAACGGCCGGGCATGTACATTGGGAACACTGCGGAGCGCGGTCTGCATCAGCTCGTTTACGAAGCGGTCGACAATGCGGTTGACGAAGCGCTCGCAGGATACGCGCACACCGTGCGCGTGGTTCTCTATAAGGACGGCTCGTGCTCGGTCGAAGATGACGGGCGTGGGATTCCAATCGATCTTCACGCTGAGGAGCGCCTTCCGGCCGTTGAAGTCGTGATGACCATTCTGCACGCCGGCGCAAAGTTTGGAAAGGGCGGCTACAAGGTTTCGGGCGGCCTGCACGGCGTCGGCATCTCGGTCGTCAACGCTCTTTCGGAGTCGATGGTTACCCGGATCAAGCGCGACGGATTCATCTGGGAGATGAAGTTCCAGCGCGGCATTACCGAGCAGAAACTCAAGAAAATCGGCAAGACCGACGGAACGGGAACCTGGCAATGGTTCAAACCCGATCCCCAAGTCTTCGAAGTGACGGAGTTTCACTGGGATATTCTTCAGAAGCGGCTGCGCGAGCTTGCATTTCTCAATCGCGGTCTCTCCATCACCTTGCGCGACGAGCGCGGTGAGACCGTCCGCGAGCGTATTTACACCTTTGACGGCGGGATCGTCTCATTCGTGGAGTGGCTAAACGAAAAAAAGGATCCGCTCCATCCGATCATCTCGACGCATGCCGAGCGTGACGGCGTCGATGTCGAGGTGGCGATGCAGTATACCGATACCTACGCCGATCAGATCTTTTCGTATGCTAACAACATAGGAACGATCGAGGGCGGCATGCATCTGCAAGGCTTTCGCCAGGCGATGACCAACGCCGTGAACGGCTACGCCCGCAAACGTGGCATGCTCAAGGAGTCCGACAACTCGCTCTCGACCGACGACATCGTGGAAGGATTGACTGCGGTGGTTTCGGTGAAACTGCAAGATCCGCAGTTCGAGGGACAGACAAAGACAAAACTGGGCAACGCGAGGGTTCGAAGCATCGTTTCCGGCCTGGTCTCCGAGCGCTTGGACTTTTTTTTGGAAGAGAATCCCAAGTACGCGCGGGCAATCGTCGACAAGTGCATGCAGGCGCAGCGGGCGCGCGACGCGGCGAAAAAGGCGCGCGATTTGTCTCGACGTAAGAACGCCCTCGAAGGCACGGGTCTTCCCGGAAAGCTCGTCGATTGCAAGAACGGCAACCCCAGCGAAAGCGAAATTTTCTTAGTCGAGGGAGATTCGGCCGGCGGCACCGCTAAAGGCGGCCGAGATCCAAACTCTCAGGCGATTCTGCCGCTGCGTGGGAAGATTCTCAATGTAGAGAAAGCGCGTCTCGATAAAGTGCTCGCCAACGAAGAGATCAGGACGATGATCACGGCGTTTGGCACCGGATTCGGCGACGAGTTCAACGTCGACAAGCTCCGTTATCACAAGATCATCATCATGACCGATGCCGACGTGGACGGATCGCATATTCGCACCTTGCTGTTAACGTTTTTCTACCGCCAGATGCGGCCGCTGGTCGAAGATGGTTATGTTTACATCGCGCAGCCGCCGCTCTACGGCGTGCGCAAAGGAAAGAAGCAGTGGTGGGCCTTTACCGATATCGAACTCAAAGCGATCGTCGGTGAGGACGGCAAAGATTTCGTTATTCAGCAATATAAGGGGCTTGGCGAAATGGATGCCCAGCAACTCGCGGAAACGACGATGGAAGTCGGTCACCGCCGTTTGAAGCGCATCACCGTCGAGGATGCGGTCGAAGCCGAGCAGATTTTCACCGACCTGATGGGTGACAAAGTCGAGCCGCGCAAGCAGTATATTTTCGACTATGCTCGGAGCGTGAAAAACCTGGATCTTTAAACGACTTCCTTTAGAAGCTGCTTAATCCGGCGGGTTAGTTTGCCGCGCAGGAGGTATAGAGCCAGAGCTTCACGTGCGCAAACGCCTGGCCGTCGGCCTATCGGCCGCAATGCTTCTCCTCGCACTCGCGGTCGCAGCGCGCCACGAGTTGATGCGTTTTGCAATCGAACAGGGCGCCTGGCTCGCGGGAGGTTACGAGGTTCGGATCGCTGACTTTCACGTCGGCTGGAGGGGCGCTTCCTTTCAGGGCGTTCGCGTCGAACGCAAGTCGTCACCGTTATTCGATCTTCGCCAGATCGTGCTGCGGTATTCCGTCCGCGATCTGTTGCCGGGCAGCGGCCGCCGGTTCGGGCTGCAATCGATCGCGATTGACGGCGCCAAGCTGACGCTCATCCGGTTTCGCGATGGGAGCTTTAACGTTGAGCTGCCGCGCATCGCCGCGCCCGCGCAACCGCAGCAGATCAATCCCGTTCCTTTTCGGTTTGCGGCGCGGGTGCGTGACCTGCAAATCGAGCTACGCGAACCGGGGGCATACGACGCGAGTGCGCGGGACCTGAACCTGCGCGGAATTACCATCGATGCCGGCGTCGATACCAGTGCGGTAACTCAGTATCGCGTTCGCGGCGCATTCGCGCAAGGCCGATTGGAACCGTTCACCGTCGACGGCCGGATCGACGCAATCGCCGGCTACGCGGACAATCACGCCCACGCGGCATCCTTCCCGGTGCGCGCGCTGGCCAACTATTTCGCGGACACGCCGGAAGTGCGAGTCCTCGGCGGGGACGGCCGCAACTTCGACGCGCGCGTCTACGCACTCGGCGTGGTGCCCAATGTGTGGCCGAACTATCACGTTAGCCTCACACTCGACGTGAGCGCCGGGCGCCTTGCGCTGCGCGCGCTGGCCGCCCCGGTCGATCATCTGCGCGCACGCCTCGAAGTCGCCGACGACGCATTTTTTGTGCTCGATGCGCGCGGATCGCTCGGCACCCTCCCGTTGACCATTGACGGAGGCGGCTTCGATCTGACCGGCAGCTTGACCGGGCATCCGCAACTGCGATTGGGCGTGCGTGGAGCCGGCGATCTCAGCGCATTGCGTGAGGCGTTTGCCTTCGCCCGTACGCAGCCGATCTCCGGACGAGGACGCCTCGGCGTGCTCGTTGGCGGCCGAATCGACGATCCGGTGATCGTGGCGCGGGTCACGGCGCCCCACGCTTGGTATCGAGCGCTGCCATTCGAATCGCTGGCGGCGGGAGTCGTCTATCATTCCAACGTTGTCGCCCTCGCGCCGCTTCGGGTTACCTACGGAGGCATCGCCTTGCGCGTGGACGGAACGATGACGATCGGCAAAGTCCTAGGGTCGCGTTTCGCAATTCACGTTGAGGGCCCGGCGAATCATCTGCCCTATCTCGACGAAATGCTCGGACGCGAACCAATCGTCATCGATGCGTCTGCTACCGGCAGAGACTTGCGCTTTCACGTGATTGGAAGCGCCGCGTCGGAGCGCGGGGTTTCGCGCGTCGCCGCCCTCGTGCAAATCAATCCCGAAGGGACGGCGACCGTCGCACCTTTCTGGTTGCATACCGAGCGCGGGAGTTTCGACGGCGGCTACGCGCTCGACCGGCCGAACGCGACGAGTGCTTTTTGGATGATCGCGAGCGGTTTGCAAATGCGGCCAACCGGCTATCATACATTTCCGGGCATCTCGCTGCCGGAGATGCCGCCCGTGAACGCGCGGACGGTCGGCATGTCGGTCGCCGGCGGCGGCGCGGGCAAGAACGTGGTTCTTGCCGGCGTTGTGAATGCGGCCCATGCAACGATCGCCGGCGTCGGTTTCGATCGCGTCCAGGCGGCGTTTGGCGGAACGCTTTCCAGCTCGGCGGTGAATCTGCTCAGCGCATCGGGTCCGTGGGGAGTCTTTGTCGGGCACGGCGGTTTCTCATCGCAACAATTCGTTGCGTACGGATCGTACCGGGGTTCGCTCGAGGGCTTGCATCCGTTCCTCGGCGACACGATTGGCGGACACGGCGCTATTGCGGGAACCGTGGGCATCGGCATCGAGCCCCAGCGCATCGTCGTTCAGGGTTCGAACTTGGCGTTGCGCGGGGCAACGCTGCACGGAATTCCGATAGGGCAAACTTCGCTAACGCTTGCAATCGCCGGAAATCGGCTGCAACTCTATTCGGCGCGAGCGCGTGCGGCCGGAGGCGAGCTCGTTGCGGCGGGAACACTCGCGCTTTCGCCCGCGGCAGCGCGCAACGGGCCCAACTCGGTCGCGCTCGTCGCGCGGCAGCTCCGCGCCGCCCAACTCGCGGGAATTGGGCTGCCCCTCACCGCCGGGACTCTTTCAGCAGTTGGTACGCTTGGTGCCGGTGCGCAGATTCCGACGTTCGACGGCGGCGTCGCGATCGACAACGGACGCATGGCTCAGTTTCCAATGCATGGTAACGGTAACGTGCACGTCGAGGGAAACGCCGTCGTGCTTCGCCGCGTCATTGGCGCACTCGGCGGAACGTATGCGAACGTGGAGGGCAGCATCGGGCAGCTGACCGCGCATTCGCCGGTTTTGGCACTAGATGCATACGTGCCCGCAGCGCAAATCGCGCCGGCGCTCCATTCGTTCGGATTGCCGAACTATATGACCGATGGTTCGTTCAATGCGCGACTTCATATCGGCGGCCGAAGCGTGGCACCCGACGTCAGCGGCTTGGTCGGCGTACCGGCCGGCGAAATCAACGGACTTCCGTTCATCGACGGCGCCGCGCAACTCGCGGCCGATCCCCACGGTGTCGTCATCCGAAATGGCTCAGTGCTCGTCGGAACGACGGCAACTTCCTTTGCCGCCGTAGCGCGACCAGGCGACAAGGTCATCGATCTGAGCGCTCCCCACGCCGATCTTTCCGATTTCAACAATTTTTTCGATACGGGAGATACTCTCGACGGCAACGGCAGCGTCAAACTTGCGGCGGCTTCGCGTTATTCGCGCATTACCTCGAACGGCGCCGTTGACGTACGCGGGTTCCGGTATCGGAACTTGCCGATCGGCGATACGAACGCGGTTTGGTCGAGCACGCGCAACGTCGTCTCCGGCGTGCTGTCGGTCGGAGGCAAGGAAGGAATGCTTCGCGCGCACGGGTCAATCGGCGTCGTGCCCGCCAGCGCGTGGCAAACGACCTTGATGCGCTCGCGGTTCGATTTGCAGGGCGGCGTGAACGACCTCGATCTTTCCCTCTGGCTGCCGGCACTGGGGATGCAAAGTTTGCCGATCACCGGACGTGCTTCCGGCGCGGCCGTCGTCCATGGACGGTTTCCAAACCTCAACTTGCGCGCGACCGCCCGCGTCGTTGGCGGAACGCTGGGACCGCTGGCACTCGATCGCGCGCAGCTGAGCCTGCATTCGGCGGGACGCAGAATCGTCATCGACAATGCCGAAATGGCGACGTCATTGCTTGCGGCGTCGGCGAGCGGCACGCTCGGACTCGGTCCGAACGAGCCGCTCGACGTCGCGCTCCATGCCAGCACCGACCATCTTGCGGAGTTGGTCTACGACGTAACTCGCATCAGGGTTCCGGTACGTGGTTCGTTCGAAACGACGCTCGATCTCCGCGGCACATACCGGGCGCCGCGGATGCTGGCCGGATTCGACGCAAGTGACGTGCTAGCGTATGGAGTACCGATTGCTTCACTCTTCGGTGAGGTGCGCGTTGAGCGCCGCGCACTCGTCCTCTCGAATGCCGGCGCAGCGTTTGCCCGCGGGGAGGCAACGTTGGCCGGATCGTTGCCGCTTCAACTTGCACCGTTGCGGTTGGCGCCGCCCGATCAACCCATCAGCTTCGATCTCGACGTCGTTGGATTGGATCCGGCGATTTTCGATTCGACGTTCGGACGCAACACCAAGCTCGGCGGCCTGATCGACGGCCATCTCGGGCTTTCCGGTACCCGGCGCGATCCGGCGATCGTCGGCCGCGTTTCGCTCGTGCGCGGTTCGTACGTGAGCGATCTCGAGCGTACTCCCATCGCGGCAATCGTCGCCGCGATCGCATTCAACCATACTTCGGCCACCATCGAGCATGCTTTTGCGCAGGTGGGACGTGGGACGATCTCGGCGTCGGGAAGCGTCGGATTCGCCGGCGGGTTTTCAGCGAACGACGGAACGATGGAACTCAAAGCCGCGGCTCGCGGCGCGCAACTCGACTTGCCGGCGTACGGCAGTGGTACGCTCGACGCAACTGTCGCCGTTGCGAAACGTGCGGGCGCGAAGGCACTCGTCTCGGGAAATGCAACGGTCAGTAATGCAACGCTCTCCTTCGCGTCGTTTGTCAAAGCCGCCGCGCCATCGAAGCCATCGGGTCCGCCCCTACCGCTCGCCTTCGATCTGCAAGCGACGGCCGGAAAGAACGTGCGAGTTCGCGGGAACGGCTACGGGGCTGGGCTCGACATCGGGGTCGCCGGTTCCGTGAAGCTTGGCGGCACTTTGGCCGCGCCGACCCTCGCCGGGGCCTTTGAGTCAACCGGCGGGACGCTAACCTATTTCGATCGCGCCTTTCGCGTTGCCCAGGGGGGCGTTCGTTTCAATCCTGCCGACGGTGTGCTGCCGACACTCCATGCCGTCGCCTCGACGACCGTCGTCAACCCCGACCCCGATCGCGCGCGCAATCCCTACGGCAGCGCCGCCGTCACGATTCGCGTCGACGGTCCAATCGAAGGCTTGCGGATCGATCTCAGCTCGACGCCGCCCGGGTATACGCGCGAGCAGATTCTGGGGTTGATCGCGCCCTTCGGCGGCTTCGTCGCGGGCATCGGCTTCAGCCGCCAGTCAATGTACGCGCAGCAACAGCCCAGCGGCATAACGCCGCTGGGGGCCGTCGCACCGATTCCGACGACGGTTGTCAATCAGCGAAGCTCGATCACCGTGGGGCAGGAGGCCTTCAATTTATTGAACGCCCAATTTACGGCCGGCTTGTTATCACCGCTGGAAACGAGCCTCGGCCAAGGACTCGGTCTCTCGAGCATCAACCTCACGCTCGGATACTACGGAAACGTCGGATTCACCGCAACGCGGTTACTCGGCAATGCGGTCAGCGTCGTCTACGGGGTCACCTTCGGAATCCCAGAGACGCAGTCGTTCGGAGTGATGATCGAGCCCAATCCCGAAACGACCGCCGCGCTGAACTTTTTCGTGCAGAGCGGCCCGACCAAGCTCTTCGAGTTGCCCAACGCGCCTGTCGGTTACGGCGCAGGTTATCTCGCAACCGAGCCGCTGACGGGAAACAGCGGGTTTAGCCTCACCTATCAGCGCCATTTCTGGTGATGGCGGCGCTCATTAAACGCGCGTTCAGGCTTTGCCGACGCGCAAGGACACGGGGGAAGGGGGGCGGAACAGGGCGAGCCGACATGACCTTTACTCCCGCGCGGAGCGTGGGGCGGTTGCAGCGGTACCTGGCGATCGTGGCACTCTTCACGATGGTGGCTCTGAGCCTCACGCCGCCGCGTGTGGCCACCGCCGCGGCGCCGAAGATCGTCTCCGTCGACATAACCGGCAACCTGCACGTACCCACCCAGACCATTATGGCGGTGATTGCGGCGCGGCCGGGTATGGCCTACGACCCGAAGGTCGTGCAGGCGGACCTCGCGCGGATCAACGCGCTCGGCTATTTCGCGGACATCGCTCCGCCGCTGATACGCCAGCGCCCCGGCGGCATTGCCGTCACATATCGCGTCGTCGAGAATCCCGTCTTGACGAAGATCAACTTCGCCGGCAATCAAAAGGTGCCCAGCGATACACTCTCGGCGTTGATGGATCTTTCGGTCGGGCAAGTTTTCAACACGAACACATTCCGCCAGGACGTGCTCAAGATCAATAACTACTACGAGCGCATCGGGTACGGCGGCCAGGTCCCCACCCACGTCAAAGATATCAACCTGGATCCGCAGAGCGGCGTTCTGACCTTGACCATCCAAGAAGGATTGGTGGTTCGGCAGGTCATCATTGGCGGCGATCCGCTGCTGCCGCCGCAGGTTCTGTTGCCGCATCTGACGTTGCAGCCCGGCAGCGTCTACTCCGATGCTGTCCGCGACGCCGACTATAAGGCGCTTCAAAAATTCTACGAAAATCGGCTGCACCTCGAGGTCGGGAATTTCGAAGGTGGCATCGTGCCTTCGTCGATTAACCTGCAAGCCGGCACCGCCGACGTCAAGTACGACGTCTTCGTCGCGCGCATTGCGGTCGTGGAGATCACCGGAAACTCGCGAACGAAAGACCAAGTCATTCGCCGCGAGCTGCGAGAGCGGCCAGGCATGGTGCTCAATACCGATGCGATCAAACGCGATTACGAGCGGCTCAACGCGCTCAATTTCTTTTCCAAAGTGGAGCCGGACATCAAGCCCGGCCCGGATCCGAAAAAGCCGCAGGACGTCACCCTCCTTTGGCATGTGACGGAACAGCGGACCGCGACCGCCTCGGTCGGCTTCGGTTACTCCGGCGGTCTGACGGGACTTGGCCTGTACGCGACGCTTGGATTTTCCGACAACAATCTGCACGGAACCGGAAATTCCGCCGGCCTGCAGTTCGAGGAAGGCTCACGTGCCGGCATCGCGCAGCTCACGCTCTCGGTACCGTATCTCAACAACACGCCGCAGGGCCAAAAATACAGCGTCGGCGGTCAAATTTTCTCCAACCATACGACCTACTACTATCCCGTCTACCAGGTCGGCGGTTCCGGAACGTCCGTCAGGAGCAATCAGGTGGTTCCTATTCCGGTAACCTTGTACTCGAGCACGAATTCGAGTTTGGTTTCCGGCGCCGATGCGACCAGCGTTTCGAGTGCGAACGGCGCATCGGCAAACATCGGCCGTCGCTTGAGCGATTACACGATTCTATCGTTCAATGTCAGCGGGCAGAAGATACGGTACGATACGACCGTTCCGTCGCCATACTATTTCCAGGGGAATCAGCCGAACATTTTCGTCGGGCCCACGCCCAGTCCGATCAACTCTTCACAGAGTAACTTTGGCGGCTCATTTGGGATCTCGGCGTCCTCGATCGCGAACGTCAATACGGGCCTTCCGTACAACCTGGCGCAGACTGGGCTGAGTTTGCAAACGATCACCTTGGACGATCCGTTTAACCCGCGCAACGGCCTCAAGGCCCTGCTCAGCACGAACGTCTCGGCCCCGGCGATTGGCTCGAACTTCTCGTTCACGGAGACGACCCTCGACGTGGCGAAGTTTTTCCCGGTGCTCAGGGATGCGACCCTGGGATTTCACGGGGCGGCGTACAACTCCACCGGGGTCATTCCACCAAGCTCGCTCTTTACGTTTTCCGACCAACAGATGCGCGGCTACAATCAAGTTTTCTATGCGACGAATGCTTATCTCGGGCAGGTCGAACTGCGCCAACCCGTCGCGCTCGATCGGCGTTTAACGCTCGCCGTTTTTGTCGACGAACTCGACTATCACATCCGCGGTGCCTATCCGTTGCTCGACCCGTATACGAACCGCATTACGGGCTATCCGTCCGATTGGGCGCTCTATGGCGACGCCGGTGTCGGCATCAGATTCGACGTTCCCCAATTGGGCCTGCGCACGATTCGCATCGATTTCGCTAAAGGAGTGAACGGTACGCACACGAGCTTTGGTATCGGCCAGAGCTTTTAGTTGGACGTTTCCCGTCCTGGAGACCAATAGAACGACATGAACATTCGCTCAGCGATATTTTTCGCCGGCGCCGTTTCGCTCGCGATGTGGGCGGGACGCGGCGCAATTGCGGCGGATCTCACCGACGTCGGTTACATCGATCAGGCGGATCTGGCCAGCTTGCCAATCTTCGTAGGCGCGAACCGGCAGCTGGCGACCTTTAAGGCGCAACTCGACTCGCAGTATAACGCGCAAGTTCGGCGCGTGCGCACCGATGCCGAGCGACAACAGGTTGCGATGCAGTTTCAACAACAGCTCAGCGACAAACAGCGCGAAGTGGTCGGCCCGCTCTTTCAGCGAGCGCAGCTGGCGATCGCCGCGGTGGGCGCTTCGCGCAATTTGACGATCGTCGTCGACAAGCGCGTCGTGATTTACGGCGGTCAGGATATTACCAAAGACGTCGAAGCCGTTTTCGCGAGTCCGCAAGCGATTCAGCCTCCCGCCGCGACGCCGCCGCCGTCGGAAATCGGCTACGTCGATCAGACCGCGCTCGATGCCGTGCCGAAGGTGCAAACCGCAAACAGTGCAATGCAGCAGTTCGAAACGACGCAGCGCCAGGTTTACTCGGCTCGGATCGCGCAAGCGCGCAGCCCGTCCGACCGACAGCAGCTGATGCAAGAATACAACAAGACGGTTGCCGACAAACAGGATCAGCTACTCAAGCCGCTCGTTGATCAAACGCGCGCCGCGACGTCGGATGTCGCCCGCAAGAAAAGCCTCTTGCTGGTGCTCGACAAAGCCGACGTAATTTACGGAGGGACGGACATCACCGCCGATGTCCAAAATGAGCTTACGAAGTAGCCTTCTGAGCGTCGCGATCCTCCTGGCCGCTGCCGGCTGCGCGCCGAACGTTCACTCCTCGGCGATTCGCGGAACGGGCTACGTTCGGGTCGACGAAGTCGTCAAACACCACCCGCTCTACGCGCAGCTTTCCCAGCTCGACGATGCTATTGCGGCAATCAATTTGCGATCGGCAGGTCCGCAGGTCCCACTCGGGGCGGCCCAGCTTGCGAGTCGCACCGGCGAACTCAACCGGGAACTTCAGGCGGCGCAGACTCGCGCCAACGCCATTCTCGCGCAGAAGCAGCGTGATTACGCGCAACGCGAGACGCAAGCCGTGCAGGCAGCGCTGGCGGCGGCCGGAATTCGCGGGTCGGGCGCGACGGCCGCGCAGCAAATGAGCGGCGCTTCGGCCCAGCAGGCCGCCCAGGCCGCGCAGGCGGCCAATGCCGATTACATGGCCTATCAGCAGAACGTCATCGCGCAGAATAACTCGGCAAGCTCCTCAATCGAGCGACAATTGCAAGCACAGGCCGCGCAGAAATATCGAGCGAAGGCCGAACAGCTGCAGCAGAACGAAACGGATCTCTCGCTGCGCTTGACGCAACAAGACGCGGCGTCGCGTTTGGCCATCAAGATGCGGCTCTCGAACTTGGCACTCGACCCGACGGCTCGCAAGGACGCGCAAAACCAACTCGCAGCAATCGATTCGAAGGAGAGCTCGCAAGTGGCGGCTGCGCGGAACGCCGACGCGGCCACCTTGCGCGCCTACCGAGCGGAGTTGGATCGCCAGACCGGCGACGCGATTCGGTCGCAAGTGGGCGCGATCGCGGCTCAGACGCAAGGTAAGCTCGCAGAACGCCGCAACGAGGTCGGATCGCAATTGCGCAGCCTCGGACCGCCGTCGATGCCTGCGAACGTGCCGCCCGACGTGCAGGCGCGAATCGCCCAAATACACCGCCAGTACATCGGTCAGTTTCAAGCCGATGCCGCGAAGACCGTTTCCGACTATAACGCAACCAAAAGCGATCTCGATCGGCAATTCGCGGCGTTGCACGGTGCCGACGTGGGTGCGACCGGCGCAGCCGCGAAAGAGCTGGACGCGCTCCAGAAGCGGCGAAACGATCTCTACGGAGAAATTACCGAGCAGGTAAAGCGGGACGCGACCCGCATCGCCAAAGAACAAGGCTTTAGCATCGTCTTCGTGGACGTCTGGTCTGCGGCCGGCGGCTACGATCTTACCAACGAACTCATCAAAGACGTCGAAGGACAACACGAGTGAAACATCATCAGCGCATCCTGGTGTTCTGCGCCGCCGCGCTCGCCGGCTGCGCCGGACGCAGTCCCATCGGTCTGGTCGACGTGCAGCGGATCGTCACGAACTGGCCCGAGTATCAAGGCTATCAGAACCAGCTTTATAACGACGAACGATCCGTTCAAGCACGTCGCGAAAGCAACGGTCGCAAGCAGCGCGAAGGGCTCGCGCTGCAGCAGAAATACACGAAGGTGACCGAGCAGCTTTCTCAGCAGATTCGTGATGCCGCCGGCCGCATCGCCTCACAGCGCCAGCTCAAGCTGGTCTTGACCCGCGAGGGCATCGGATATGGCGGCGTCGACATTACCGCCGACGTCGAGAAAGCGCTCAACATTACGGAGAAAGCGTCGCCGACGCCGAGCCGATAGGTAGCCGCGCATGCTCGGCACGCTCGGTGAAGTAGCCGCCCGCCTTGGCGGACGAGTGGTCGGCGATGCAAGCGTGATCGTTACCCGCGTCGCCGCGGTGGACGACGCCGGTGCCGACGCGCTGACCTTTGCGACAAACGAGACATTCTTCGCATCGGCGCTGGCAACCGATGCTGCGGCGATCTTAGTGGAAGCGGCCTTCGCCGATGGTGCGTCGCCCAAGCCGCTGGTGGTCGTCGAGAACGTACGCGATGCGCTGGCACGATTGCTTGGGGAACTCAAACCGTCGCGGCCGCGCGGCCCTTTCCGCCATCCGAGCGCGGCGATCGAGCCCGACGCATCACTCGCCGCCGACGTTTACGTCGGCGCGCATGTGTACGTCGGACATCGCACGGTCGTCGAAAGCGGCGCCATCATCGAAGCCGGCGCGTACGTCGGTGACGACGTCGCAATCGGTGAATCGGCGTGGATCCATTCGCGCGTCAGCGTCATGCGGGGAACGTACCTTGGCAAACGCGTGGTTCTGCACGCCGGCTGCGTGATCGGCAGCGACGGGTTCGGGTGGGTCTTCGTCGGTGGGCAAGCGGAGCGTATTCCGCAGATCGGGAACGTCGTACTCGAAGACGACGTCGAGGTCGGCGTCAACAGTTGCATCGATCGCGCCCAGACGGGCAGCACCCGTATCGGCTCGGGAACGAAGATCGATAATCTGGTGCAAATCGGACATAACTGCCGCATCGGAAAGCACTGCGTCATCGCTTCGCTGACGGGCTTGGCGGGCTCGACGGTCATCGGCGATTATGTCAAGGTCGGCGGACAGGTCGGGTTCAAGGGCCACGTCAGCGTTGGCTCGCGTGTAACGATTGCCGGACAATCCGCGATTTGGAGCGATATCCCGGACGATGTGACCGTATCGGGTCGGCCCGCACACGATCACCGCGACGAACTGCGCCGAAAGGTCATGATTCGCAAACTGCCAAAGCTGTTCGACCGTGTCGAAGCTCTCGAGCGTTCGCGTTTGCAGCAGTAATCACGCGTCGATGCAGGCGACGCTCTGCGGGCCGCTGCGCTTTGAAGGCATCGGCCTGCACAGCGGCGCGCATTCGGCGGTCGAAATCCGACCGGCCGGCGCCGACGAGGGAATTTTTTTCAGGCTTGGTGCAACGCGGGTACCCGCGAAGGTCGACTACGTGATCGATACGTCGCGGGCTACCGTGCTCGGATTCGAGGGGGCGACGGTGTCGACGACCGAGCACCTGCTCTCCGCGCTCTTTGCCGCCGGCGTGAGCAATGCGGAGATTCTCGTCGACGGGCCCGAGATTCCGGCACGAGACGGAAGTTCGGCCGAATTCGCCGACGCAATTGCACGGTGCGGACTCCAGGCGCAGGCACGTCCCCGGAATATCATGGAGATCCCTACGCCGGTCTGCGTTCGTTCGGACGAACGGATGATCGCCGCGTTCCCTGCTGCGAACTTCCGCGTGCGATTCGTCGCCGATTTTGCAGCGCCCATCGGCACGCAATATTTCGATGGCGAGATCGACGCAACGACCTATCGGGCCGAGATCGCCGGCGCGCGCACCTTCGCCTACCTACACGAGATTGAGGCGTTGTGGGCGCGCGGCCTGGGTCGTGGCGGAAGCTTGGAGAACGCCCTCGTCTTTGCGGCGGATGGACCGATGCAGGAGTTGCGCTGGCCCGACGAACCGGTGCGCCATAAAGTACTCGATCTCATCGGCGACCTGGCCCTGCTGGGAGCGTGGCCACAGTGCGAGATCGTGGCGATCAAGAGCGGACATGAACTTCACGCGTCGATGGTGCGCGCTTTGAGCGCGCACGTACGCATCCCATCCGTTTAGGAGGCGAGGGTGGCCGAGTTAGACATTCGCAACATCTTCGAGCGCTTGCCGCACCGTTATCCGATGCTGCTTGTGGATAGGATCTTGGAGTTCGAGCCGATGGTGCGCGTGCGAGGCTACAAAAATATCACGTACAACGAGCAGATTTTTGCCGGCCACTTTCCCAACAACCCGGTGTTACCTGGTGTTTATATGGTCGAAGCGCTCGCTCAGCTCGGCGGAGCGATGATTTTGGAGCCCGGCGAGTTTTCGCGCAAGACGCCGTATCTCGCCGGCATCGACAAGGCGAAGTTTCGGCGGCCGGTTATTCCAGGCGACCGCCTCGACATGGAGTGCAAGATGTTGCGGCATAAGCGCAACATCGGTTGGGTGGCGGGCGAGGCGACCGTCGACGGCCAGTTCGCCTGTTACGCGGAGTTGATGTTTTCCATCTCCTCAGACCCGCGAATGTTCACCTCCGACGCGCGCGTGCTTCATGTCTGATTGCATCGGCACCTGATGCTTCACCCCACCGCAATCGTTCATCCTGGGGCGGAGCTCGGACCGAATGTGGACGTCGGCCCGTATTGCGTGATCGGCGAGCACGTTACGATCGGCGCTCGCACCGTACTTCAGGCGCACGTTGTCGTCAACGGCTGGACTGAAATTGGGGAAGATTCGATCCTTTATCCGTTTTCGACCGTGGGCGCCGCTTCCCAAGATCGCAAGTACGCCGGCGAGCGCGCCTACACGCGAGTCGGTAGCCGCACGATCCTACGAGAGTACGTCAGCATCCAACGCGCGACGGGACACGACGAAGTCACCGCGGTGGGCGACGATTGCCTCTTGCTCGCCTACGTCCACATCGCACACAATTGCATTCTTGGCGCGGGCGTTACGATGAGTAACCTCGCGCAGCTCGCCGGACACGTTCACGTCGGAGACTACGTCACGATCGGCGGCCAGACCGGCGTCCATCAGTTCACGCGCATCGGGCGGCATGCGATGGTCGGCGGAATGAGCAAATGCACGAAAGACGTGCCGCCGTTTTTCCTCGTCGAGGGAAATCCGTGCCAGCCATACGGGCTCAATAGCGTTGGTCTGCGGCGAGCCGCATTCTCGGTCGACGAACGCAACGAGATAAAGCGCTTTTACAAGCTGCTGTACGATCCCAAGCTGAACGTCTCGCAGGCGATTGAAGCGATGAGGCGGCAAGTGATGACCGAGCCGGGTCGCGAGATCGTGGCGTTTCTCGAAGCTCCATCTCAGCGCGGCGTTCTCAAATAGGCGGCGTAGCGCGGCGCTCGCCGAGCATCTCGCCGTGAATTACTTTTTTTCGACGGGGGAGCCGAGCGGCGAGAAGATCGGGATTTTGCTTGCGCAGGAAATTCGCAAGCTCGATCCAGCGGCAGAGTTCGAGGGAATTGGCGCGGCGGGAATGCGCGACGCCGGATTCCGTCTCTGGCGCGATCACGCCGGCTGGGCGAGCATGGGGCCGTTGGCGGCAATTCCGCGGATTCCAAAGCTGCTCGATGCAATGCTCAGAACGGCCTTCCGCATTCGTGCCACGAAGCCTGATCTGGTCGTGCTCGTCGATTTCGGCGTCTTCAATCTGCGGCTAGCGAACACGCTGCGACGCTTTGGTTATTCTGGCGCCATCATGGATGTATTTCCACCCGGTACGTGGCTCGACAATCCGGATAAGGCGCGAAACGTTGCGCGGGTAACCTATCCGGTGACGGCGTTCGCGCACCAGTACGAATTTTATCGTCGACTCGGCTGCCGAATCGAGTTTTTTGGTCATCCGCTGACGAGCCGGTACGAAATGCGCGCTTTACGGCCTTCGCCGCCTGACGACGGAGGTACCGTTGCCATGCTGCCGGGCAGTCGCGCGGGAGAGTTGCGACGTCATCTTCCGGTGTTGTCCGGTGCGTATCGCGCCCTTGCGCAGCGCCGTCCAAGGCTGCGCGGCGTATTCGGGGCGGCGGACGATCGGGCCGTCGAAATGATTCGACGGGCTTTAGAGCGTCAACCGCTCAACGACGTAAAGGTCGTACGAGGCGTCGAGGCAGCGCTGCGCCACGCCGACGCAGCTTGGATATCGTCGGGAACGGCGACCTTGGAAGCAGCGCTCTTCGGCGTGCCAACGGTGGGCATCTACGTGATTCCGCCAGTGCTTATTAAATACGGTCATCGAATGATCAAACATCGTTTCATCATGCTGCCCAATCTCGTGCTTGGACGAGAAGTTGTTCCCGAGCTGCTGCAGGAACGAGCGACGCCGGCGGCGCTCGCCGATGCGCTTGAATCGGTCATGGCGAATCCGGAGCAGCAATACCGCGAGTTCGTCCGCCTGCGCGAAGCCCTCGGTCCGGCCGACGCGCTCGAGCGATGCGCGCGATATGCGGTCGAACTCGCTCGCGGCCAAAAGTGATCCGCATCTATCACACCTCCGATCTCCACGATCATCGTGGCATCGTCGGCCGGTTGGGCGAGTTGCGCGCAGACCGCCCAGGGCTGCTCTTCGATTGCGGCGACGCGCTTCGCGGCAGCCAAACGGTCTACCGTGTCGATGAGCCGATTCTCGCCGAGATGCACGCGGCCGGCTACGACGCCCAAGCAATCGGGAATCGCGAGTTTCATTATCTCTTCAGGTTGCTGCGCGCGCGCGTTCGGCGGATGCGCCATCCGTTAGTCTGCACGAACCTCACCGATGTGAAATCCCGCCCCCTTCCGTTTGCCAGGTCCTTGCGGTTCTACGCGACAGTTGGAGAGGCGAAACGCATGCCGGTCAATGTCTTTGGTTGCTTGATCATGCAGTATTCGACCGGAAGTCCGTGGGAGCGCGTTTTCGGCTGGCGATTTCTCGACCCGTGGAGCGCGCTCGCGCCGTATCTCGAAGCGATCCCGGACGGCGAGATGGTCGTCGTGCTTTCGCACCTTGGACTTCGGCTCGATCGCGAGCTTGCCTCACGCCTGCCGCGCATCGATTTAATTCTCGGCGGCCACAGCCACGACACGCTGGCGCAACCGGAGTACGTTGGCGCCGTGCCGGTCGTTCATGCCGGTCCTTATGGCCGTTTTGTGTCGCGCAGCGAGCTGGCTTACGACGAACGGGGGCGCCGATTTCGTCTTATGAAGTTTGACTTGTTGCCGCTGCTTGCCGGGAAGGCGGCGTGAAACAGGTGCTGCTCGTCACCAATGGTCATGGCGAAGCCGCGATCGCGGACCGTATTGCGGACGAGCTGCGCGCATTGCTCCCCGATGCGCGCTTCGATCATTTGGCCCTCGTGGGCAATCATGCCGATGTCACCATGCGACCCGTCGGACCGCGGCGACCAATGCCCAGCGGTGGACTGATTGCAATGGGAAACGCGCGCAATTTGTTTGCCGATCTGCGCGCCGGGCTGCTCGGTCTGACGCTTGAACAAGCTCGGTTTCTTCGTCAACGGCGTGGGACGTACGACGCAGTCGTCGCCGTCGGCGACGCCTATGCATTGGCGATGGCATTGCTTGCGCGGAGCACGACCGTCTTTGTTGGAACGGCCAAGAGTGTCGAGGTTGCACCCTACGGTCCGTTTGAAGCTCGACTGCTTGCACGCGCACAGGCGTGTTTTGTTCGCGATGCGGCGACTGCGCAATCGCTTCGGCAGCGCGGCGTCGAGGCCGAGAGCGCGAATGCCATCGTCGACTTGGTCGCCGCACCGCACGATCCCGGCCTCGAGTCGGACGTCGCCGGATTGGTCCCGATCTTGGCACTCTTTCCCGGGAGCCGCGAGAGTGCGTACGACGATGCCGATTTCTTGCTCGGGGTCACGCGCGAGCTGGCTGCGCGACGGCCGACGCTGGGCGCGATTCTTTCCGTCGCGCGGGGTCTCGACGCGAATCGCTTTGCCAACGACGCTGCGCGCGCCGGCTGGAACGTCGAACGTTTCGACAACGACGTCGTCCCCTTCGTCTTGCGCGATGATGGGCGAGCGCGTGTGTTCGCACGACGTGGCGCGCTGGGACCGGTGTTGGCGCAAGCGGTATTAGTTCTCGGTCAAGCTGGAACCGCCAACGAAGCAGCCGCGGCAGCCGGCGTTCCGGTCATTGCGTTCGAGCGCGATCGCGACCGCAAAACGCGCTGGTATCGCGAGCGCCAACGCGGACTCCTCGGCGAGGCGTTGGCCGTCCTACCGGCGGCGATGGAGCAAGCCGTTGCCGGCGTCGGCGAGATTCTGGACGATGGCGAGCGGCGAGCTCGTATGAGCGCCGCCGGGCGCGCGCGAATGGGCAGGCCGGGCGGCGCCGCGCGCATCGCCGCGCGGATTGCTTCCTTGGTCGCCTGATGGCACTGCGTCGTCTGATGCCGGCCGCGCTTGGAGCGATCTTTGCAATCGTGCCGCTCTTTCCCAGTTTCATCGCGCTGACCGCGGTCGGCTTCCCCGGCCTCTCGCTTGTCCCTCGACCAATGATGTTTGTCACTCTAGCGTTCTGCGGGTTGCTCGCAATTTACGCGATCGCAACCCTGGCACGCTGGTCGCTTCAGGCGCAGCCGCTACTGCTCCCGTTGCTCGCGGTATTTAGCGCCGGCGTGACGGCAGGGGTCGCGGGCTTCAATCCGATCGCGGGAGCGGTCTTCACGGGGATTGGCGGACTGGGGATCGTTTGGCATTGTTCGGTCATGCGATTTTACGCCGATCGCTACGCGGCCACGACGATCTACGCGTCGTTCTTGACGTCGGGCATCCTTGCGGCGGCCGCCGCCGTGGCAATGGTCGTCTCTCGTTTTCCGGCCGCGCAATATACACTCCAACACGGCCGTGCCACCGGAACGTTCATTCTGCCGGGTGAGCTCGCGGGCTTTCTGATCGTTCTCATCCCGATGGCCTATGCGCTCGCGAGAATCGCTCGGCCTCGCTCACTTCGCGCGCTGGGGTGGACCGCGTGCGCGGTGGGTCTCATCGCGCTCGGCATGACGTATTCGCGCGCGGGCTGGATGGGTTTTGCTGCGGCCATTGCCTTCCTCTGCGCCGTTCGTACGCGGCGCACCGGACTGGCCGCGCTTGTCGTGCTCGCAGGAATCGCGGCGGTTCTGCTACTCTTCAACGCCCACCATGACCCGAGCGAAGATTACACTCGGTTATCCATTTGGCAAGCCGCGGTGCAGATCGCTGACCGCTTCCCATTGACTGGTGTCGGTCCGTTCAATTTTTCACGTCTTTACGAGGTCGTGCGCGCGCCGGACGGCGACGCAACCGCCTTCCACGCCCACAGTCTCTATCTGACATTCTTAGTCGAGTTCGGCATTCTCGGATCTGCCGCGGTCGTTTGGACGATGTGGCGGTTCGCCGCCGAGTTGCGGCGGCGCCTTGCGAATGCGGCCGCGCCGGAGGCTTTCTTATCGCTCGCTATTACGGCGGGACTGGTGGGGGTTGCCGTGCAAGGCCTTATCGATACCGTGACCGTTGTAATTTTTGGATTGTGGATGCCGATCATGGCGCTCGCCCTTGCAACGGCAGCCGGCGGCGACCGATCGCCGGCAATCGACGCGTAGTGCGTTATCGCGCGGCCGCCCTGTTCTGCCTTGCGGCCGCCGGATGTAATCCGAGCGCACCAAAACCGACGGCCGCACCCTCGCTCCTGACACGGCCGCGCGCGACGCCCACCCCCCTGGTCCTGAAGATTACCGGATACGGAACCGCCAAGCAGCCGGTCCACCTCATTCAGCAAGTCCACAACCGCGTCGACTACGATCTGCTGGCAAGCTCGTACCAGAGCAATGGTCCTCAAGGCGCTGCGCGCGCCGTCTTTCAAAGCGCGCGCGTGACGTTTCGAGATCGGACCGGAGCGACGTTTGCGGCGACCGCCCCCCAAGCCGTCGTCGATCAGGCGGCGAACACCGTAACCTTGACCAACGGCGTTCACGCGCATACGTCCTCTGGAATGACATTGGAATGCACGCAACTCGTTTACGAACGGGCTACGGGCATGCTGCACGGCAGCGGCGACGTCGTCGTCACCGATCCCAAGGGTTTCCGAGCGACAGGCTCGAGCTTTGATTCGGATATCTCTCTGACCCACATGCGGATGCAATGAGCAATACACCAGCGATCAAACTTCGCGGACTGGTCAAGCGCTACGGCGAGCGGACCGTCGTTAACGGCGTTACCGCGGAAGTCCAGACCGGCGAGATCGTCGGCCTGCTCGGACCCAACGGCGCGGGGAAGACCACGACGTTCTACATGGTCGTCGGACTGGTCAAGCCCGATGGTGGCACCGTTCTGCTGAGCAACGGGCCTCGAGAGATCGATCTCTCAACAGCACCGATGTACGCGCGCGCGCGCAACGGCATCGGCTATCTTGCCCAGGAGAACTCTATCTTCCGAAAGCTTTCGGTCGGCGATAACATTCGGCTCATCTGGGAGCAGAACGGCGTTTCGCACGACGAACGCGAACGGCGGCTACCGGCATTGCTCGACGAGTTCGGACTGCGGGCTTTCGTCGACGCCCGCGGCGATAGTCTCTCGGGCGGGGAGCGGCGCCGCGTCGAGATCGCGCGCGCGCTCGCGATCGCGCCAAAGTTTCTGTTGCTCGACGAGCCTTTCACCGGCATCGACCCGATTGCAGTCGCCGACATTCAGGCAATGATTCGCCAGTTGCGCGACCGCGGACTCGGCATCCTCATCACCGATCACCAGGTTCGCGAAACACTCGCGATTGTCGACCGCGCATATATCTTGAACAACGGCCGCATTGAAGTTTCAGGCAGCGCGCAAGAAGTACTCGACTCGCCCATCGCCCGGCAGTTCTATCTTGGCGAGGGATTTCGATTATAAGGGAGTTGCGAGCGAGCACAACGGCGTGAGATTCACCATTCTGGATCGTTATATGCTCGCGGAGCTGGCGGGGCCGTTTGTATTTGGCTTGGCCGCCTTCATGCTGATCTTCGCCGCCACCGAAATTCTCAATATCGGCAAGCTGGTGAGCAGCGAGCACGCGCCTTTATGGGCGGCCCTGCTCGTCTTCGTCTGGTCGCTGCCCGCCGATATCGTGCTCGTGATTCCGATGGCGCTTCTCCTGGGAACGCTGCTGGCCGTGCAGCGGCTCTCCGGCGAGAGCGAGATTACGGCGCTCAAATCGGCCGGTGTAACGTTTGGGCGTATCGTGGCGCCCTTGCTGGCCGTCGGCATCATTATGTCTCTGGTTACCTATTATCTCCAAGAGCGGATCGTGCCCTATGCGAACGATCAGCTGACCGAGATCGAAAACAGCGTCATCAATCATATCAGCGCATTCAATCGGGACTTGACGGTCTCCGCACCGTTGCCGGGCGGCGGACGTCAAGTGACGATTGCGACCGCGTACGAGCCGAATTCGCGAGCTTTGCTGCACGTAACGCTGATTCAATACGATAACCACAACGACGCGCGGCAGATTATCTTTGCCGAGCGGGCCGAGTTCGCGGCCGATCGGTGGACGCTGCAAAACTCCAGCGTTTACCGATTCAATCCCGACGGAACGACGCTCGCCGAGCCCAACGTACCGCAGCAGGAGGTCGAAATCGGGGAGAGGCCAACCGACCTGACCAAGCGCATGAGCAACGACGATCCGGAGAACATGAGCAGGGTCCAAATCGCGGAGATCGTGCGCTCGGGACAGTTGACCGAGACCGAGCGGCGCAAGTATGTCACGACCTATCAGGAGAAGCTCGCGCGCCCGTTTGCGTGCTTCGTCTTCATCTTGCTCGCGATTCCGTTCGGACTACGCTCGATTAGAACCAGCGGAAGCACGAGCGTCGGTTTCGGTCTTTCGTTAGCCATCGTTTTCGTCTACTACGTGGTCATGACCGTCTGCTCGTTTGCGGCACAAGCGTTGCTTGCGCTGGCGGCCCTCTGGGCATGGCTTCCGAACATCCTGTTCACGGCGATCGGGCTGAGCCGATTGCGGCGCGCGGCGATGGTATGAACTTCGTCGAGATCGTTCGAGGAATCGGTAACCTTGCCGCAGTGATGGCGCTCGCCGGTGCCGTCGCGTACGTCGGCGATCGCGTCGGTCATCAGGTTGGGCGACGGCGCTTGAGCCTGTTCGGAATCCGGCCGCGCTATACGTCGACGATCGTTGCGATTGCTACCGGCGTGATCATCGCCCTGGTCGTTTCCCTCGCCGCCATTTTTGCCTCGCAGCAAGTGAAGACCGCGTTCTTCAAGCTCAGTTCGATCAATCAGCAGATCACGGAGTTGCAGGCGCGCCAGCGCGACCTGGAGGCCAAAGTCAACAGCGGGCGACTCGTTTTGCCGGTCGATACGCTGATGGTTCCTTTCTATCGCATCATCCCGCAATCGGCCTCGTCCTCCCAGCGCCTCGCGACAATTCGGGAATACTATTTTTTTGCGGTGAAGTACGTCAATGCAACGTACCCACGCTTAGGTTTACGGCCATATGCCATCGCGCCCGATACCGAGAAGAAGCTGAGCAACTTGTCCAACGATCTCACGACGGCTGCCAAACTGGAGCAAGCGCCGGTCATGCTGACGGTGACCTCAGATCAAAATCTATTCGAGAACGATCAGATCCATTTCGGCATCAACGTCACGCCCGACGTCCGAGTCTTTCCCAAGGGTCAGGTCATTGCTCAGCTCGTGATTCCCGGACGAAGCGGTGCGAGCATCAACATCGCATTGATTCAATTGGAGAATCTCGTCTCGCTCACGGCGCGACGACTTCATCTGCCGCCTTTTCTTTCGGATATCTTTCAGCCGATGCAGATGATTCCGGACACCACGCAAATGCAAGCCCGGATCGCCAAACCGGGAACCTATCTGCTGACGGCTTTTGCCGCCGAAGATTTCTATCCGCACGTGGGCGGCATCCCGATCGTTATCGTGCTAACGCAACAGCCGTGAACGATTCGCCCGGCGTGATCGGCGTGGATCCGGGGCGGAGGAAGGCCGGCTACGCGCTGCTCGATGCTCGCGGAGCGGTTGTAGCGGCGGGCATCGAGCCAATCGACCGCCTGCCGGCATGCTTGCAACGGCTCGCGTGGGAACGTCTGGTTCATGCGATCGCCCTCGGGCGCGGCACGAACGCTCGGCCTGTCAAGGCGGCCTTGGAGGCGCTTGGGCTACCGATCCATCTGGTCGACGAGTATGAAACGAGTCGCAATGCGCGCGGGCTCTACTTTGCCGACCATCCTCCGCGAGGATGGCGCCGGCTGCTTCCGATCGGTCTGCAAGTCCCTCAGCGCCCAATCGACGACTACGCGGCAATTCTGATCGCGCGCCGATTTCTGGCAAGGGGAGCGGAGCCTCAACCTCCAAGCTAACTAGCCCCGCGAACGGGCTTTGGGGCATCACTCGCGGATTGAAATTTCATCAAGGAGGTTGCGTGCGTCGGGTCGTCGGCGTGGTCGTAGGGTTGGCGCTGGCGGTAGCGTCGAGCGCGAGCGTCGCGCTTGGAACGCCGCTCGGTTCGCAGCGCGATCGCTTCGATCTGGGTTCCCAACTCATGCTTCGCCTCTTCGGCGAAACGTCGGATTCACGCGCATCGTTTGCGGCGGCGCGGGGCGATCGCGCGAGCGAATCTCCAATGCGCGAACTAGCGTTGCGGGTTCGTCCGGCGGGCGCAACAACTGATCTCGCGATCGTTGGCCCCGATTTCGACCAGGAGCGCATGGCGTTCGCTGGTAGTTGGCCTGACGACCCGCCCCAGGTGGGAGTTTCGCCGACCTGGAGCGCAACGGCGAGTAGCGTCCGCTTCTCAGCCCCATTTGTGGCCACCGATAGCGCGGTGCTCGTTCCGTCCGGCGAACACTTTGCCGTCGCGTATCAGCCCGTCCCGCCTGAGCCCGTCATCTCTCCCGCCCCGGGAACGCTTGCATTCTCGCCTGCGGAAACGCACGTTGCGGACTTCCTTCCGGCGACAACTCAGGTCGACGGGATTCAGCTCGAAACGAAGACTCAAGAGACCGGCGTGCCGGCGCCCCAACTCGGATTGCACGATGCTACGTATGGCGCCCGCGCGACCTTCGACCTGCGCGCCGGGAAGCGCAATCTGGATGTGAATCTCTCCAGCGAGTACGAGCAACCCGGAAGCACTAATCTGAATTCGCTTTCACTCACTCCCAATGTGACATCGTTACAGCTTCCCGGGGGAAGTACGCCGCTCGTCATCCCGAACGCGACCGATTTGAATCGGCTTTCACTCGGCGCCGGCGTATCCGTTCCGGTCGTTCGCGGTCTGACGTTAAACTTGAACTACAATGCGCAACGCCTCTATGGCGGCTACAGCTTGCCGGGCTTTTTGAACCTCGATACGATCAGCAACACCTACGGCGGTAAGCTCACGTTTACCATCCCGCGGATCTCGAGCTCGCTCTCGATCGGCGCCTATCAAGATCGGTTCCAGGACAGCGTCCTGCCGATCGCCGGCGAGACGCAGACGCGGGAGGACGTCAACTTTACCGTTAAATTCTAAGGCCGGTCTCCGTCGGTACGCGCCGTTCCGGTTCGTCCTCGGCGCGGTTCTCTGCGCGTTTTTGGTTTTCTGCGCGATCGTACAACTCGCGTCGGATGCCTTTACGGCACAAGCCGCCGCTCCGGCCACGCTGCCGCGACTGATTCCTCTGCGCTTTGGGCTTGCGATATATCGCATGCTCGATCGCGTCGCGCCGGCGCCGTACGTCGAAACCACGTTGGCACGCGCCGCGCTCGAACGAGGCGATCCCGGCGCGGCCGAACGTTATGCCGTTCGATTGCCTGGCTCGCCGGCCCGCGACGAACTCATGGCTCGCATTGCGCTCGCGCGCGGCGAGAATGCGCTCGCGACCGAATACTTTTTGGCAGCGCCGGACCCCGCCGCGATTGCGATCGGGGCAGAGGCGCTGGCGCGCGGCGATCCGGAGGCCGCGTATGCGCTCGAAAACCTCCTGGCCGTTCGCTTGGGCCGCAGCGCCACGCATCCCGACGCGCGCGCGCAGTCGTACTGGGAGTTAGGCCGGCTTGCCAATCGTAAGGCATGGCGGGAAGTGCCCGGAAGCGTGCGACAGCGCGAATGGCTCGAGCGCGGATTGCTGGACTTCGATACCGCAGTATCGTTGGCGCCGCTATCGGAGCGTTACGTCGTCGAAGATGCAAATCAAGCCGATCTGTTGGGCGATCGAACGCGCGCTCGCGCACTCTTCGCTCGCGCGGCCGACATCGATCCCGCGAGCGCGGATGCAGTCGCAGGCCTCGGCGTCGTCGCCTGGGAGAGCGGCGACCGCCCCGCGGCGGATGCATATTTGGCGCGATCCCGCAGGATCGATCCCGGCGCATCAATGGTTCGCGCGCTCGAACGCGACCTGCGGGAGCGTTAGCGTGAAGGTTGCGCTCGACGCGCAACTCGGAGTCGGCACCGCGACTGGAATCGGTGAATACGTCAAGGGCTTAGCCGGCGCGCTGCGCTTGCGCGGCGTCGATCTGAGCGAACTTCGAGCGCCTTCGCTCGATCCGTGGCGGTTCGATCGCCGAGTGCTCTGGGACCAAATACTGTTGCCGCGACGCGCTCGCCGCTCGGGCGCCGCGCTGCTGCACTGCGCCGCAGGCACGATGCCGCGATTCGCGGCCATGCCGATCGTCGTTACCGTTCACGACCTTGCGTGGCACGCGGTCCAAGGACACACGCCCGCATACGCTCGTTATTACTTCGGCCGGTTTGCACTCGATCGGTATCGCGCGGCCGCGCGCGTGATCGTCGACTCCTACTATACGCGCGGCGAACTGCTCCGTCTCGCTCCTCAGCTCGAGCCTGGACGCATTGACGTCGTCTACCCCGGCGTGAGCTCGGATTTCCGCAATCTCGTCCGAGCGCCGACCGGCGCGCGGACCATCCTCGCGGTTGGAACGATCGAGCCGCGCAAGAATCTCGAGGTCCTCATTGCCGCGCTGGCGCAGTTGCCCGATGCGCGGTTGATCGCAATCGGACCGGCAACGCCATACGCGCAGCAGTGTGCGCAGCTGGCGAAGCGGTTCAAGGTCGCCGATCGCGTTGAACTGCGCGGCTACGTTGCGCGCGAAGAACTGCTGATGCTTTATCGAGAATGCGCGGTAGCGGCGGTGCCGTCTCGCTACGAAGGCTTCGGCTACGCCGCAGCGCAGGCGCTCTGCGCCGGCATTCCGTGCGTCGTATCGAATTGCACGTCGCTGCCGGAGGTCGTCGGCGACGCGGCGAGCATCGTGCCGGCCGACGACGCCCCGGCATGGGCGGCGGCACTTGCGCGGGCGTTGCAGGGCGGCGACGATGTCCGCGCGGCCGGCGCTCGCGCCGCTTCGGTTGCGCGCTTTTCGTGGGACCGGTGTGCGGCCGAAGTCGAGCGCGTCTACGCGCTCGTCGACGGGCGCGGTTCGCTAGAAGATCGGTGAGCCCGGCGCCCCAGGCGCAACGCTTCCGTCATCGGGCGCGAAGATTAGCCGCACGGGCAGGCTCGATCCGGCCTCGGGCATCGTGACGATCGTCACGCGAACGAATCCGTGAGCCGGTACGACATATTGGCGAACCTTGTAACGCGAGTACGCGGTGACCTGGTGCGATTGAACCAAGACGCCGTCGATCAAATACGTTCCCGTCGCGCGGCCTCCCCGAGGATTCTCGTAGATCGCGATTGCCTGTGGGGATCCCAATGGGTTCTCCACATTGACGACAAATGATTGCAAAACGCCGTAGTCGCCGGCGAGTGCTTGACCGTGCAAGTGATTCGGCAGTGGAAGCTGGCCAATCGGCAGCTCGACGTACTCGTCATTAACTCGCCATTCGGTTGCGAAGTGAAACTCCGCGATGGGGTAGATCCCGCGCGCGTGCTTGTGCACGCTCTCCAGCAGATCCGTATCGCTCGCGCTATTGTCGGTGCTATCACCGGCGTCTTGAGCAACGAGCGTTAAATGCACGTTCCCGCCGGAAAGCACTCGCAGCTGCAATAAGGTGCAAACGACATTTCCCGGCGGAAGCTCTTGCGAGGCGACCTCGGTGATGCTATTCGCCGGCAAGGTCAAAAGACGGCCTTGGTTTTGAACGACGTTGACCAGAAAGCGTTTGGTAGCGGAGTGACCGACCTCCATCTCGTTGGGCGACGGTCCGCCTCGGCCGCTGATGAACTGTACGATCGAGGGTTCTCGTGAAAAGTTCTGAGCGCGAAGGACGAGGCGTCGATCGGGCTGACCGGGCGGATTGTAGTGAAAGTAGAGAAACCGGGACGGCTGCTCGTGGCGCAGATCTGCCGTAAAGAGCGTGCCGTTCTCAGTCAAACGCTCGGGATAATCACTGACCATGAGCGAGTCCGGCGAGATGCGTGGAACCGCGACGTTTTGGACGTCGACATGAGTCGATCCGTCCACTTCGAAATCGCCGTTTCCTTGGATGAGGATGGGAACGTCGAACGCGGCGACATCGTCCTGCTCGAGCGCGCGCCGAATGGGAACATCGTCCGATGAGACGATCACTTGGGCGCCGGCGCGCGGTCGCGCGGCCTCGCGAACGGCTCGTGCCGTCTCTTCACGGACGAATTCGGCCGACGCTGGATCACCCGTGATCGCGACGGCCGCGCGCTCGGCGATCGTTCCAGCATAGTAGGCGACGCGCACGGGGACGTCACGATGCAAACCGCGGGCGTCGCTGATGGTGATCGTCGTTACGCCCGGCGCTCTGCCGACGATCGTTAGACGCGCCGAAGCCTGATCAACGCCTGCCTGCGCGATCGTTGGATCCGCGATGGTCACCGCAAGCGGACCAATCGCCGAACCTACGGTCAGCTCGACGGAACCTCCGACGGGGACCGCCGCCGTGGCGGGATTGATGACGATTGGCGGCGGGGTTGGGGACGGCGTCGCCGGCAGAGAGGGCGTCGCGGGCGGCGATGGAGTGATGCTTGCCGATGGTGCGGCCGACGACGCGGCAGCCGTTGGCGCGGGCGCCGTTTGCGAGGGGGTTGGAGCAGGCTGGGGCGTTAAGGCGCAGAGCGCGGCGAAAACCGCGAGGAGTAGGGGTGTCCTATGCAATTTGAGCTTCGGCGTGTCGAACGGCCGAGGCCAACAGCGTCTTGTAGCCAACGCTCGGAAAAAGGACGGTCACCAGGTCGCGCTCGGCGCGCTCGACCGTGCCGGGCCCGAACTTCGGGTGCGTCACCACATCGGCAATTTTGAATCCGCCGGTCGCAGCTTGCGCGTCAACGCCGCGCCGGCGAGCCCGAAGGCAACTGTCGCACGCGCCGCAGTTCACGACATCGAAATCTTCGCCGAAATAATTAAGAATAAAGCGCCGGCGGCACGACATCGTTTCGGCGTATTGCAGCATCATCGCGAGCTTGCTCTGATCGTACGATTTTTTCGTCTCGTAGTTGGCAAGGTTCAGCATCAGATCGCGATGTTTGCGCACGGCTTCGGTCAGGGCATAGGCCGACTTGCCGGCATGTTCGATGTAGCCCGCTTTCTTGAGAAGGGCTAAGATCACTTTGAGCTTCGTCAGCGGAAGCTGCAAGATCTTCCGCAGATCGACCATCGATACTCCGCCTGCCTGATCGCAGAAAACCTCAATCGTGCCGAAGACCCGTTGAACCTCCTCGACGTCGGGATACTTCCCCGTCAAGAAGTAGTTCTGCACCCGCGTATCGCTCATGCGATAGATCAAGATGCAGCTCGACGGCAGACCGTCGCGGCCCGCGCGTCCCGCTTCTTGCGTATAGGCCTCAAGCGAGCCCGGCAGATCGTAGTGAACGACGAAACGGATATTCGGCTTGTCGATCCCCAATCCGAACGCATTGGTCGCAACCACCGCGCGGATTGACTCGTCCATGAACAAATTGTGGACCGATGTGCGGTCTTCTTTATGGAGCTTGGAGTGGTAGACGGCGGCAGGGACGCCCAGCTCCTGCGTCAGATAGTGCTGCACCTCAAGCGCGTTCTTGATCGTCGCGGTATAGATGATGCCGGTACCTTCCAACGCTTCGTCGCCCGCGAAGAGCGTGGTGAGAATCTTGAGTTTGTCGGCTTCCTTATCGGCTTTGCGAGCCTCATAAATCAAGTTTGGGCGGTCGAATCCCCGCACGATCGGCTTTACCTGCTCGATCCCCAGCTGGTGGAGGATATCTTCGCGAACCGATGGCGTCGCGGTCGCAGTCAAGGCGAGTACGGTCGGATGCCCGAGCTTGGCAATCACGCCCCCAAGCGCGAGGTACGCCGGCCGGAAGTCGTGGCCCCACTGACTAATGCAGTGTGCTTCGTCGACGACGAAGAGCGGTACCCGGATCGATTGAAGCAGCCGAAGAAAACCTTCATCCTCGAGCTTCTCCGGTGTCGTATAGACGATGCGAACCTTGCCCGAAGCGATTTGCTCGCGCGCACGTACCTCCTGATCCTCGGAGAGCGTCGAGTTCAGCGCAACCACGTCGGTAATGCCGCGGTCCCGCAGCATGTCGAGCTGATCCTTCATCAATGCGATCAGCGGGCTGACGACGGCGGTCGTCCCTTCGAGCAAGAGCGCAGGAAGCTGGTACGTCAGACTCTTGCCGGCGCCCGTTGCGAGGATCGCGAGCGTGTCCTGCCCTTGCAGAACGCGAGAGACGACCTCTTCTTGACCTGGGTAGAAACTGACGAAGCCAAACTTTTCTTGCAGCGCTAAGCGCAAATTCACGGGTATCGTTTTATCCCACAATTGACCAGGCGCCGCCGCCTGGGAAGCAACTCTCATAACCGCTCGATAGGCCGCCGCGTTGCAACCCTACCCCCCGGCAGGCTCGGTGAAACGGCCTGCTAAAGTTTGAGCGTTGTGTCGCTCTACCGAACCTGGCGCCCCCTTACGTTCGCCGACCTCGTCGGCCAGGACGCAGTGGTACGCACGTTAACGGTTGCAATAGAAAGCGGAAAACTTGCCCACGCCTATCTCTTTTCGGGGCCCCGCGGCTCCGGAAAGACCTCGGCTGCTAAGATTCTAGCACGTTGCATCAACTGCGAAAACGGGCCCACCGCGAATCCCGACAACACCTGCGAGAATTGTCGGTCGATCTTGGCTGGAACCGCGCTCGACGTGCTCGAGATCGATGCCGCCAGCAATCGCGGCATCGATGAGATTCGAGCGTTACGCGAAGCTGTCAAATTCGCTCCGGCGACGATGCGGATGAAAGTCTACATCATCGACGAAGCGCACATGCTCACCAAAGAGGGTGCGAACGCCTTTCTCAAGACGCTCGAAGAGCCGCCGCCGCATGCCGTCTTCATCCTGGCGACGACGGAGCCCGATCGGTTGCCGGTCACGATCCTGTCGCGCTGTCAGCGCTACGCCTTTCGCCGCATAGCGGTTCCGATCATGATCGATAAGATGAAGGAAATCGCGACAGCGGAGCGGATTTCGGTCGACGACGAAGCGCTCGCGGCCATTGCCTACCGTGCAGACGGCGGTCTGCGCGACGCCCTCACGATGCTCGAACAACTCGCGGCATTCGCGGGAGGCGAACGCGCCACGGTCTCGACCCTCGACCTCGCCTTCGGATCCACAGGCCGAAAGTTTGCGCACGCCTTGGTCGACGCGATTGTGGCACGCGAGTCGCCGGCGGCGTTGGCAATTGTCGAAGAGGCCAGCGATTCCGGCGCGGATCTGCACGTTCTCATGCGCACGCTCATCGCGGCCTTTCGCAATTTGCTGGTGGCGCGCATCGATCCGGCGCTGCTTTCGCGCGACCTGGCGGCCGAGGACGCCGCCCGTCTTGCGCGCCAAGCACAGGGCGTCTCGCAAGCGATAATCTTGCGAGCTCTGCGCACGTTCGGCGACGCGCTTTCGCTCGCACGATCGGGCGGTAACCCGCGGATCGAACTCGAAACCGCTCTGCTGCGTTTGATCTTGGCGACTGACGATCCGGCATCCGAGGCGCTCACCGCGAGGGTAGCAGCTTTGGAAGAACGTCTGGGTTTGATTGCGGTCCCCGCGGCAAAGGCGTCGCCGCCGCCAAGCACCAAACAAGGCAATGCCGCAAACCCGTCCTCGCTGGCGACTTCCGGAATCTCAGTTCAGAAGGTTCGCGCGGCGTGGCAAAGTATACGCGGTAAGGTCGAGAGCGAACGCCAGACCTTGAGCGCTCCGCTCTCGCGAGCGGTCATCGATGCCGTCGAGAGCAATGCGATCGTGCTCAAACTGCCCAATGCGTGGAGCGCGGAGGCACTCAAGGATCACGCGTCGCTCATTGAAGCCGCGATCCTCGACGTTTTGGGCGTTCCGCTCAAATTGCGGCTTCGCGTTGACGCAAGCGCGCGCGCTGCGGCAACGTCGGAGGAAACGCCCGACGAACTCTTCGATTACGCGAACGAACGAATACGCTAACGAACGGATGCGAGCATGAATCAAGCGAACTTAATGGCACAAGTTAAAAAGATGCAGGCCGAAATGCAGAAGGCGCAGGACGAGCTTGCCAACACCATCGTTACCGGGAGCGCGGCGGGCGGTTCGGTCACCGTGGATGTGAGCTGCGATCAGCGCGTCAAACGCGTGACGATTTCGCGAGAGGCCGTCGATCCCGACGACGTCGAAACGCTTGAAGATCTCGTGACCGTCGCCGTCAACGACGCGCTTGGTAAGGCCAACGAGACTTCGCAGAAAAGGATGGCCTCGGTCACCGGAGGCATGAAAATTCCCGGTTTGATGTGAGCGAAGTCCGACACGCTCCGAGTCCTATCGCCGCATTGATCAACGAGCTCAGCAAGCTGCCGACGATCGGCCCCAAGACCGCCGCGCGCTTGGTTTTTCATCTCTTGAACCGGCCGCGTCACGAAGCGCAGACTCTGGCCGAAGCGATCCTTTCCGTGAAAGACAACGTAAGGTTTTGCTCGGTTTGTCACTCGCTGGCCGAAATCGACCCCTGCGAGTTCTGTACCGACGACCAGCGCGACGCCGTGACAATCTGCGTTGTCGCCGAAGCAAAGGACGTTTATGCGATCGAGCGGACCGGCGCGTTCAAGGGTCGCTATCACGTCTTGGGCGGATTGATTTCGCCGATGGACGGCATCGGCCCGGCGCAGCTCTTTGTCAAAGAGCTCGTCGAGCGAATCGGACGCGAACGTCCGAACGAAATCATATTGGCAACCAATCCTAACGCCGAAGGCGAGGCGACGGCGCTCTACCTTTCGCGCCTTTTGCAGCCGCTGGGCGCCGCCGTCACGCGTTTGGCCTACGGACTTCCGATTGGAGGGGATTTGGATTACGTCGACGAGGTGACCATCGCCAAAGCACTGGAAGGCCGTCGCGCGCTGTAAGCTTCCCGATTGGAGTTCCGAATGGAAGTGCCGGTCGGTCTAACGCAGCTGCATTAGAGCACCGCTCTTGAAATAGCGATAGAGTGTAAGAGAGCCGGGTGTGGGGCGCAGGCGCCGCTACGATTGTAGTGGCGCCTCTTTCTCGAGCTCGTCGCCAATCGCGGTTGCGCCCGGTTCGAGCACCTCGCAGTAGATCCCCATCCAGGCGTTGCGGGATTGCGCGAGATAGCGCAAGATGCGCGGGTCGCTGGGCTCACCTGACGGATGATATGTGACCGCGACGCAGCGTTCGATCGGTGAGCGCACGCGCAGTCGCACCTCCCCGAGCCTAAGCTGCGCCCCAACGAGTTCGCTCTCAGTCTGCGCAAACGATCGCGCGGCTTGCACGAAAAAGTTTGGCCGAAAGCGTTCCCACTCAACGCGATACCCCAGGTGCTCGTTCAGATCGTCGAGCCAGCGATCGACGAGTAACGAAACCGGAGCGTCGTCGAAAAAGCGATCTCCACGATGCATCTCGACCGCGGTGCCGCGCGCTGCCGCCGCAGCGATCGCCGCGCGTTCGTCCGAGAGCAGATGGAGACGATCGTGCTCTTTGCCGCGATAGGTCTTACCGATGCGCGCGTGGCCGCCGCGGACAACGAGCGCGCCGACGCGGTCGCCGGCAACGCCCTCTGGCTCGACCTGGGTTCGTTCGAGTTTCTGGCCGCCTAAGCTCTTCACCGGATAACGGCGGATATCGAGCAGCGTGCCGATCAACATGGCGCCGGTTTCAGCGGGGGTGTTCCGATTGCCTTGCCCGAAGGCGCGCGCGATGGAGCTGCGGCCGCTGGATCTTGGCGGTATTTTTGAGCGGGCGTTCGCGCTCTTCGCGCGTCATTTCGTTGCGTTTGTCGGCATCGTTGCCGCGGCGGCGCTGCCATTCTCCGCGCTGCAGTACGTGGTCTTGCTAGGTGGGCAGAAGCAGCTTGATGCCACGTTGAACGTTCTGCAACATCCGCAACGCATTGGAGCCGAACGCGTTCCAACGCTCTTCGATTCGCCGATGTCGCTGGCGATCGTCGTCGCAACGGCACTCTTGGGTTACTACGTGCTGGGTTTTGCGGTGGCCGCAGTGGCGGTCGGCGTCGGAAGGCTCTATCGCGGCACGGCGGTCGGTTTTCGAAGCTCCTATACAGCCGTGCTGGAACGCTGGAAATCGATTCTGGCGGTCGTCGGGATTGCGGTGCTGGCGCTCGTTGCCGCGTACACGGCCACGATCGCCGTCGTTGCACTTCCGTTACTTGCGGTCGCAACGTTGGCTTCACGCTGGTTTCCATCGGTCATTCCATTGGCTCTCGTTGCAGCGGTTGTCATTATCACCATCGCCCTCGTGCTGATTCTCGTAACGACGGCATGCGCAATTTGCGCCATCGTGGTGGAGGGAGATTCGGCGGCGTTGTCGCTACGCGTGTCGCTGCGTCGGATTTTTGCCCGGCGCGAGATTGGGCGCGCTTTATTCTGCCGCGTTGCCGTCGGCGCGATCGGTTTAGCGGCCGCAACGTTGGCCGACACCGTCGCCGTCTTGGGGCTTTCGCGATGGCCTGCCGGGTACGGCGCGATCGATGCACTCCAACGCATCGTCGTGGTGCCGTACCTCGCCCTCGTTTTTGCCGTCTACTATTTCGATCTGCGAATTCGGCACGAAGCTTTCGATGTAGAGGCGGCACTCGAGCGTGGCTCCGAGGAACCGATTTATGCGCCGACTGCATATCTATCGGGCGAAGAACGAGCGTTGGTCAAACGCTTCATGGAACGGCGCGACTCACTCTCGCCCTTTCGACGGCGCGAAATTGCGGCCCAACTCGCCGCTCCGGCGCGCAAGCGAGTTCCCGCCGATTTGCAGGGTCTCGACGACGAACCGCTACTGGAGCGGTTGTGAGAAAAAACCGGCGCCCGAAAAGTTATCGCCGAAGGAGTTTTGCGGCGAGCTCGCGCGCGAAGCGCATTGCGTCGTCTTTGGCGCGCTCGTAGAGCGCCGCCGCTTGCCCCTTGGTCATGTGCGCTCCGTGCTCGTGAAAAAACGTCACACCTTCCCCGACGACAATCGTTCCCGCATAGGCGATCGCACCTTTGATCGCGATGCCCGCGACGGGAACGAAGCCGACAAGTTCGCGCGCCAGCGTTCGCCAGCCAAAACCCCCGCCGATGACCGGTAAGAGCTGCCACGTACGCTGCATATCCGGGTCTTTGCCGTACGCCGCTTCGATGTGCAGCATGAGCATCACCTGAATGCCGGTGATCGCGACCATATCCCCGGCCGAGGCAAACGCTCCCAAAACGATGCCGACGAGGGGAATGTGATCGACCAGCGCGCTAGCTAGTGCGACCTTGAGTGCGCTGTTGGCGGCGTCGCGCGTGAGCTTGGCGGCGACCGTCTCCCGCAGCACCGGGAGGTTTCGTCCGACCGCAATTTCTACGCCGCGCGCGCATTCGACGAGATGAATGAAGAAACGTGCGCGCAGCGCTTCTCGTTCGATTGCCGGTGCCACGTACTCAGCCCACGTGCCAGGCTCGGGCGGTGCGGCAGGTCCCGCCGGCGGCGAGCCGGGATCGATGGTCAGTGCGAGTATTGGAACTCGCAGTACCTTCAACGCGCCCAAATCTGCATTCGCAGCATCGCCGGGACGGCCGAGAAAAATAACGGCGCGAACTTCATTGGGATTCGTAAGGCCCAGCGATTGCGGGCGTATCGTCTCCAAGCAAGCCGCAGCGTGCGCAGGCACCGATTCATCGTGTCCCCAGAGCAAGAGCGCACGCAATTCGGCGACGAGTGCCGGATCGCCGCAGAGCAGAAACCGGAACGGCTTTCGGACGTGCGCGTGGACCGCGCGCATGTCGAGCCCCTTGCGGACGAGGCTGAACAGATTGCGCGCGTCGGCAGTGGCCGCCACGCTACAATCCGAGCTTATCGAGATTGACTGCGAGCGATCCGTCGGCTTTGCGCAGCTCCTTCACAGGGTCGTCGGTGAAGTCCAGATAGACCAACCCCATAAAGATTTCCAGCGGCCAAGCGTGCATTTTATGCGCGTTCGCGACGTCGATGACGGTTTGGCCGGAGCCTTTCGCCTCGGCGATCACGCTTTCCGGAGTGCTCTTGATGTCAGCGGCGACGATCGTCGCTGCCGCCACGTCGCCGGGCGTGAGTCCGTCGCGCAGCATGGTGTGGTAGTCGACGCCGCTCGATCCGAATCGCTGCTGGAGCGCGTATTGAAGGGTCGAGTACGTCTGCGCGGAGGTTCCCAAACCCAGTAAGGTGATGCGCGTCGAGAGCTGGCGCGATCGTGCGAGATTGAAAAGCTGAGCGCCTTGCGACGCAGCCGTTGCGGCACCGTTGAAATCGTCGACGCACTTTTTCATGAGAGGCAACAAGGACGCATAGTCGCTCTGATTGATGTCGCCGGTATAGGTGACCGACACGTGGTCGAGCTGTTTGAGAAATTCGTCAAGATCGCCCAGCGACTGATCGAGTTGCGTGAGGGACGCGCGAGCCGCGTCGACCGAGCGTAGCATCTCGCCGTCGGCGCGGGAGAGGTCGTTGAGCATTTGCGGATACGACGGAAAAATTGCCACGGATTCGGTCGGGACTGGTTTGAGCGTGAATGGCGAAAGCATTTCCTTGTAGATGTCGGCGCTCTCTTTGAGCAGGCCGGCCTCTTTGTTCTTCTCGAGCGAGCCGACACCGCCGATCGGACCCGAGCTGCCGCCGGCATCTTCAAGTGCGCTGTTGACCGAACGCGCCATCGACGTAATATTCTTGACGATCGCTTCGACTTTGGAGCCGCGTCGAATGTTGATGCGGCTTAGGTCCGGCACTTCGTATTGGAGCGTGTCGAGCCGGCTCTGCACCGCCTTGAGCTGATCTTTGCCCTCGGTTTCACGCGCCTGAATTTCGGTTGCGTTGAGGACGTGCGTTGCTTGCGCGGCTGCCACCGAACCTTGTAAGTTCGGCGGATCGATTTTCGTGAGCTTGATTTCTTGCGCTTGCATCTGTCGCAGCGCAGCGATGCGCTGGTTGGCGGTCGCGCGGGTCGCGGGCGAGCCGAGCTGGGCCGCTTCCGCCAGCGTCTGCTCGCTCTTATTCGGCAGCCCCAGCGCGAGCTCGGATTGGCCGAGCTCGAGCAACGCTTCGGAACTCTGCGGATCGGCCTTGAGCACCTGATTGAGCCGCAAGCGCGCGAACGAATAGCGCGCGCGCTCCTCATCGCTCGACGCCTGAACGAGCGTTTGCGCGGGCGTGACCGTCGTCGGATCGAGCTCGGGATATCCCATCAAGTGCGCGACGCGCGCCGCGGGATCCGGGTGATCCTCCAGGTATTTGCTGACCGCGTCGCTGTGTTCGTCTTGGAGGACGGCCAGATGCGCCATCATCGTTACCATCGATTCGGGGTCGTACCCGGCGCGCGACATCAACTGAAGGCCGTAGCGATCGGCTTGGAGCTCGTCCCCACGCTCGATCTTGGCCATGATTCCCGCCTCGGCGAGGCCCCCGAACTCGTAGATGATCGGCGATAAAATCGATGCCAGGCCGAAGAGGATATCTAGGATTTGCGCCTTCGAGTTCGTCGTAATGACGTGACGCCGTTCGATGTGGCCCGTTTCGTGGCCGATGACGCTGGCCAGTTCGTCGTCGGATTGGACGAAGTCAACCAGACCCTCATTGACGTAGACGAAGCCGCCCATCGTCGCAAACGAATTGATTTGGTTATCTTTGATGACCTTGACCGAATACGGTACGTCTTTGCGCTCGACCTGATTCCAAAGACTGCCGGCGACGCCCTGGACGTAAGCGTTGAGCAGCGGATCGGTTTCGATAACGCTGCCCGCGACGATCTGCTGATCGTAAGATTGTCCCAGTGCAATCTCTTTTTGCGTTGACATTGCCAGGGCGTTTGCGGGATAGGCTGCGCTCAAAAGCGAGACGACGGCAACGAGCGAGATGGTGCGGCGAAACATAGGTGCGGGTTTCCTCTGTGTATGAGATGTGGACAACGTTAGGAACTTGCGAGTGATTTGTGGATAGCGAAGGATTCGGCTGATACTCTTCGCGCATAGGCCACCGTGACACTCTTGCGAGGGAGGCTGGATGGCCTTGAAGTCGCGCTTGCTGGTCGTGACCTGGGCGTGGCTTTCCAAGAACTCGAAGCTCGGCTAGCCGAGCAGCCGAGTTTTTATCGCGGGGCCTCGGCGGTTGCCAACTTCGGTGATAGCGTTCCAGAGCAGGAGGATGTGATGCGTCTGCGCGGCATTCTCGCCGATGCCGGAATCCAGCTCCGCTCGCTTGCCGGCACGACGCAAGGCTTGGAGTCGCTCGCCTCGTCTGAGGGTCTAAGCTTCGAATCGCACGCTTCGGCACTCTCGGATTCGGCGCGTTCGCTCGTCGCCGACTTTGCCGGCGCGCGCAACGACATCGCGCAACGACGAAAGCGCGGCGAAACGAGCGTGCGTCGTGTCAAAATGGAGCATCGCGTACGGGCCCCCGAACTGCATCTGGTCGACGCATCCCCAACCACGCTCTATCACGCAGCGACCCTTCGTGGCGGACAAACGCTGCATCACAGCGGCAACATCGTGGTCGTCGGCGACGTCAATCCCGGGGCGGAGTTGGTCGCGACGGGCGACGTCCTCGTCTTCGGACGGTTGGCGGGGATAGCTCACGCCGGCGCTAAGGGCGATGAGAACGCGCGCATCTACGCGCTCGAACTCGCCGCAACGCAATTGCGTATCGCAACCTTTATTGCGGCCGACGAGGGCATGAAGCGGCCGCCCTCGACCGTGCCGGAGGTGGCACTGGCGCGGAACGGCCAAATCGTCGTCGTGGAACTCGCCGCGCTCGGCGGCCTGGGCAGCGGGGCATCCTCGGCATGAAGGCCCGCACGATCGTAGTGACCTCCGGAAAAGGCGGCGTCGGCAAGACGACGACCACTGCGAATGTTGGTGCCACGCTCGCGCAGCGCGGCAAGCGCGTCATCTTGATCGACGCCGACATCGGGCTGCGAAATCTCGACCTCGTGCTCGGTCTGGAGAAGCGAATCGTTTTCGATCTCGTCGAAGTGGCAGAAGGTCGCTGCCAGCTTCGGCAGGCGCTGATCAAGGATAAGCGGTTCCCGTCGCTTTCGATTCTGCCCGCATCGCAGACCCGTGAGAAGGAGGCGATTTCGGCGCAGCAGTTCGCGGCCATCGCGGACAGCGCCGCCGAAGCGGCGGATTACGTCTTGATCGATTCTCCCGCCGGCATCGAGACCGGCTTTCGCAATGCCGTCGCGGGCGCGAACGAAGCCATCGTCGTGACGACGCCCGAGGTCAGCGCTATACGTGACGCCGATCGCGTGGTCGGCAAAATTGCGGCCGAGGGGAAGCCGATCCGTCTCATCGTCAATCGTTTGCGTCCCGAGATGGTGCGCTCCGGCGACATGCTGTCGGTCGACGACGTCTGCGAAGTGCTCTCGATCGAGTTGCTCGGCATCGTCCCCGACGACGAAGAAATCATCGATACGACGAACCGTGGCGAGCCGATCGTTCTGAACGAGGCCAATCGCCTTCGGGCGATTTACGATAAGATCGCGCGTCGCCTGGAGGGCGAACTCGTTCCGTTCACCAGCTTCGACAATCAAACGTTCTTTGGGCGCCTCATCGGCGCGTTGAAAGCGGGGTAGCCCATGCATCAAGTGCAGTCCGACCAGATATCGGCTTGCGAACCGAGCAACGACGCCCCGGCGAAGGACGTGACGTTAGGCCGCGCGATCGTCGTCACGTCGGGCAAAGGCGGTGTCGGCAAGACGACGACGACGGCAAACATCGGAACGGCGCTGGCGGCACGCGGCGCTCGCGTGGCTTTAATCGATGCCGACGTTGGACTGCGCAATCTCGACATCGTGCTCGGTTTGGAGAGCCGCGTCCGCCATCATCTGCTCGACGTGCTGGAGGAGCGCGTCGACATCGACGACGCGCTCGTCGCCGACAAGCACACCAAAGGGCTCTTTCTGCTCGCTGCCGCGCAAGCGCGCGAAAAAGACGAGGTCGAAACCGGCAAGATGCAGGCGCTCGTGGCGCACATGCGCGAGCGTTTTGACTACGTGCTCATCGACAGTCCGGCCGGTATCGAGCTGGGCTTCAAAAACGCCGTTGCGGGCGCGGACGAAGCAATCGTCGTTTGCACGCCCGAGGTGGCCGCGGTCCGCGACGTCGATCGGGTCGTCGGTTTACTTGGTAATCGCTTTGCGCCCCAACTGGTCATCAATCGACTGCGCCCTCATCTGGTGCGCCAAGGCAAGATGCTCTCCGCCGACGACGTCAATGCCATTCTGCGCTTGCCCCTCCTCGGCGTCATTGCCGACGAGCCGGCGATCATCATCACGACGAACCGCGGGGAACCGCTGGCATTGCGCGCCCAAACGCCGACCGGCGCAGCCTACCACGCGATCGCTGCGCGCATCGCCGGCGACGACGTTCCGGCACCGATGCCGCCGCAATCGAAGGCCTCGATGTTCGAACGCATCGGTGCGATCTTCGGAGGACGTCGATGATCGAGTTCCTTCGGCGCTTCTTCGGCCAACCGGGCTCGAGCGTCGCGGCTAAAGAGCGTTTACGGCTCGTCCTCATGACCGATCATTTGGAGCTTGCGCCCGAGATGATCGATGCGATGAAACACGATCTCGTCGAGCTGATCTCGCGCTACGTCGAAGTCGATCGCGAGCGAATCGACGTTAGCTTCGAGCGTCAAGATCGCACGCTGGCAATGCTGGCGAATATTCCCATTCTGGCGGTGAACCGCTCCAATGGAAACGCCACCCAGAAGGAGCCGGAACCCAAACCGCCATCCGAGGCTTCGGCGCCCGGCACACCGCCGAAGCGCAAGCGCCGGCGCCGCAAGAAGCCGCAGAGCACGAGGACCGATCTACCCTCGACCGCGTAGTCCCGCTTTCTCATGGCCGTCGTCGCGCTCAGCGCCGGTACGAAGCGCTATCTGCGCAATTTCAACTGGCTCCTCGCGGCGTCGGGCATTCTCGCCGCATTCGTGGGCATCGTCTGCGTTCGTTCGGCAGGATTGCACACGCCCGGCGCAGCGAGCGAGTTCCAAAAACAGATCCTTTATTTGCTGCTCGGCGTTCCCGCGATGCTCGTCATCTCGCTCATTGACTATCGTGCCTGGCAGCGCTGGGCTCCCGGCCTCTACGCCGTCAACTTCCTGCTGCTGATCTTTATCCTGCGCGGCGGCCACAGTGCGCTGGGCGCCCAGCGCTGGATTTCTCTCGGACCTTTGGGCACTTTTCAACCGTCCGAACCGGCGAAACTCGTGATTGCGATCGCACTAGCGGCAGTGCTCTGCCGCGGCAGCTACGAGAATTTGCAGGACCTTTGGAAACCGCTGCTTACCGTCGCGGTTCCGGCGCTGCTCATCCTCAAGCAGCCCGATCTCGGAACGTCGCTGGTGCTCTTGGCGATCGTGACCGTGGAGCTGTTCTTCGCGTTACCAAAGCCGAGCGACTTCGGCATCTATGCGGTTGGCGTGCTCGTCGTCGCGGCCGCTGCGCTGGGCACGAGCGCCGTGCTCAAGCCATTCCAACGCGCGCGTCTCTTCGTCTTTCTCAACCCGAAAGCCGACCCGCAGGGAGCCGGCTACAACCTCAATCAGTCGAAGATCGCCGTCGGTAACGGCGAGTGGTTTGGTCGCGGCCTTTACCACGGCACGCAAACGCAGCTCAACTTCGTGCCCGAGCATTCGCGCGATTTCATCTTCACGGTGTTGGCCGAGGAGTGGGGCTTTGCCGGTGCCGCTGCGTTGCTCGGCCTCTATGCCGCGATGCTTTACGGCGGAATCCGCAGCATGGTGGCAGCCCGCGATCGCTTCGGATTCTTACTGGCTGCCGGCTTGGTCGGCATGCTCTTCTTCCACGTGATGATCAACCTCGGCATGACCATCGGCATCATGCCGATCACCGGTATTCCGCTCCCATTTCTCTCCTACGGCGGTTCCGCAATTCTCACCGATTTTGCCGCCCTCGGGATTCTGCTCAATATTTACTCGCAGAAAGATCGGGACGTCCTCGGCAACGCCTGAGGGTCCGAAGAAGCGAGCGGGATGGCCGGATTGGCGAAAGGCAGGGTGTTCGAGCGGCGGCGGGAACAGAGGAGCAACCGCACCGGCAGGCTGCGTCTACGGAGCAAGTGCCGCCGGCGGAGTTTTTAAAGAGCAAGATTTTTTCCTAGAGCTGGCTGGAGCGGCGCGAAAGCGTCGCCCGCACGCGCACCGGACGGTCGCCGCGGCGAGGGCAAGCTCGTTTGATTTGAGGACAATTTGTCGAGCGAGATATTGATCTCGAGCGACCCGTGGGAGAATCGGGTCGCCATACTCGAGGACGGCGGATTAGCCGAACTCTACATCGAGCGCGAAGAGAAGGTCATCGGCTCGATCTACAAGGGCAAAGTTCAGAACGTTCTGCCCGGCATGGGGGCAGCGTTTGTCGACATCGGTCTTGGCCGCAACGCCTTTCTCTACGTCGACGACATCAATAAGCAGCCGCTCAACATCGGCGACGTCGAGATCACCCAGGGACACAGCGGCTTCACCATCAGCGAGAAGGTCAAACGCGGCGACGACGTGCTGGTGCAAATCGTCAAGGAGCCGCGGGGCCTCAAAGGCGCGCGCATCTCGACGAACATCTCGCTTCCGGGGCGTTACCTCATCCTCATGCCCACCGGCAAGTACTCCGGCGTCTCGCGTAAGGTCGAGTCGGCCGAGGAGCGCAATCGGCTCAAGAGCGTCATGAAGCGAATTCGCCCCGAAGGCATGGCGACGGTGGTGCGAACGGCCGCCGCAGGGGCCAGCGAAGCCGAACTCATCGCCGATCTGGGCGTGCTGATCCGCATGTGGCACGGCATTCTGGAGACGTACAAGCGGGCTTCGTCGCCGTCGTTACTGCACAAGGACATGAATCTCGTCTATAAGGCGGCCCGCGACTTCATCACGGCCGACGTCGATCGGGTCTTGATCGACGACGAAGAGGAGTATCGGAAGATTCGAGATTTTCTGCAACTCCTCGGCCCGCAGTACATCGGCCGGCTCGAATATTACAATTCCGGCCGATCGCTCTTTGACGATTACAAGATCGACGACGAGCTGCAAAAGCTCATGAAGCCGAAGATCAATCTGCCGTCGGGGGCGTCAATCGTCATCGAATCGACCGAGGCATTGACCGTCATCGACGTCAATTCGGGGAAGTTCACGGGCGGCCGCAATCTCGAAGACACGATCCTCAAGACCAATATCGAGGCGGCTCAGGAGATCGCGCGCCAAGTTCGACTTCGCGATATCGGCGGCATCGTCGTCGTCGATTTCATCGACATGGCCTCCGAGGGGTCGCGCGACAGAGTAGTCCGGACGATGGAGGAGAGTCTAAGCCGCGACCGTACGCGGGCGACGATCCAGTCGTTTTCAAATCTCGGACTGCTCGAATTCACCCGCAAGCGTATCGGCAAAGACTTGAGCGGGCAGCTGCGTGGCGCGTGCCCGACCTGCGCTGGGATGGGAAGCGTCATGTCCGCCCAGTCGGTCGCGATCGAGACCTTCCGCCAGATCCGCCAGGAAACGAGGAACGGCGTGGCCGGCGACGTGGTCGTCCACGTCGCGCCGACGGTCGCAGCCCAGATGGATTTCTGGTACGAGCAGGAGTGCGCCGAGCTCGCCCAAGCCGTTGGCCGCCCGATTCACGTCCGCGTCGATCCGATGATTCATCCAGAGCGTGCTCGCATCGAAGTCGTTTCCAGCGTGAAGCAGATTGACGCGCATCCGGTGCGCGTGAGCGACGAGCACGAAGTCGAACTGCTACCGAGCCGGCTGCCGAACGCGGCCTCGGCCGCCGCGGTCATTGAAGGCCGTCTCGTCGAGGTCGAAAACGCGGCAAACAACGCGGGAAGTTTCGTGCGCGTTCGCATCCTCGACGTGGACGACTCCGCGGATTACATTCTAGCCGAGCTCGTGACGGCCGGTGCGAAGCCGCGACGAAAGCGGGCCGCGCGTCGCGTCGAAGTTTCAGCCGCCGAGCAGACTCGTCAACTGCGCGAGCTTGCCGAAGATGCGGCACGCCACTCGGCTTCGCGCCCGCCGATCGGCATCTCGGCAATCACCGAAGAGGAAGAAGCGCAAGACAAGGCGTTGCGCGCCGAACGTAAGGGCGAAGCGCAGCCCGATGCGATCATCATCTCCCAGGGCGCGGTCGCGCATCCGACGAGTAACGAACATCGCAAGCGGCGCCGGCGCCGTCGCGGTCGAGGCCGCGAAGAGGGCGTCGCGATCGAGGAAACGGCGCAGCCCGCCATGCCGCCTCCAGCGCCGACCGAGATGCAGGTTTCAAGCGACGGCGGACACCGCCGCCGGAGGCGCCGACGACGCGGGCGGCGCGGTCGCGGCGGAAGCGGCCTGCCAATGCCGGACCGCCACATCTTTGAGGTCTCGGCCGATGGGGCCGCACATGCGACCGGTTCGACCGCGCCGCTCGAGCCGTCGCGCGCAATCGCTCGCCAGAGCGAATCTCCGCCCGCGGTCGAGCCACCGCCTCCGAGCCTCTCGGCGCCGGCGGAAGAACCCAAGCGTACGAAACCGGCCCGGCGCCGCCCTTCGGCGCGAACGCAAGCAGCCGCAGAACTGGAAGGCACCGCGAGCGCCCTGGCGCTGCCGCCGGCCGAATCGACAACGCGACGACCACGCAAGAGTGCGCGCGCGACGCCAACCAGCGACGAGCCATCCGAGCCGAAACCAAAGCCCGTACGCAAGCGAAAAGCCGCCGGAACGGCGGCTACTCGCAAAAAGTCGTCGTAGCCGGAGGTTCTCGGCTAGGCGCCGTTTTCAGCGTTTTCGTGGGCGAGCTTGTCGTCCAAGAACTGGATCGCGCGCGTGAGCTGATCGTCTTTGGCCGGCTGCCCGAACTGCGGATGCTTATTTTCCGAGACGACGATGTCGGGGGTGATGCCTAGATGGTTGATGTCGCGGTTGCGCGGCGTGAGATAGCGGGCCGTCGTCACCTTGATCGCGCTTCCGTCCGGTAGCGGAATGATCGTCTGCACGACGCCTTTGCCGAACGTCTTGGTACCGACGATGGTTCCGACGGCACTGTCTTGGATCGCTCCGGACGTAATCTCCGACGCCGAAGCGGTATAACCGTTAACGAGGACGGCAAGCGGGAGCGGATTGATGGCGGTGTCGTCGGCGTCGAGCGTCGTAATGTTCGACGCGCGCGATTCGACGGAGACGATAGGACCGCTGGGAATAAATTTCGAGCTTACCGCCACGGCGGCTTCCAAATACCCACCTCCGTTGTCGCGCAGATCGAGAACGAGTGCGCGAGCACCCTGCTTCTGCAGACGGTCGAGTGCAACGTTGAGTTCGTCACCGGTCTCCTTACCGAAAACGGTGAGGGCGACGTACCCGATTTTGTTGGGCAGCATCTTTTCGTAGACGCTCAACTGATGGATCTTCGCCCGCATGATGGTGACTGCTGCCGGCAAGGCGGCATTGTCGCGCTCGATCGTGAGCGTGACTCGCGTTCCTTCTTTTCCGCGCAGCTTTTCGCTGGCGGCTCCAATGCTCATGCCTTTGGTTGAAGCGCCGTCGATCGTCGTGATGAGGTCGTCCTGCTCGATACCCGCTTTATCGGCGGGGCCGTTCGGTACGACGTTTTCGACGGAGATATATTTGGACTTGTCGTCGGACTGAATGACGATGCCGGTGCCGCCGAAGTCGCCGCCGTCAAGCCCTTGATTGAGGCTCGCAAACTCTTTAGGCGTCATAAAAACGGTGTACCGATCGTTGACCGAACGCATCATTCCTTCGAGCGCGATGTAGGTCAGATCGTGCAGCGAGAACTTTCCTTTTGATTCGCTATCGGCTTGTTCGATCTCACGATCGATCTCGCGCACGTTCGCCGCGGGAGCATCGTTGACGCGCATGGACGGCAACTCGGCGTTCTTGACGCCGGCGGTGCGCATCACCGCCAGAAGCTGCGCGCGAATCGAGTCCAGCAACGCCTGGTCGTCGACTTTCTTGTAGAAGTTGTCGGTCAAGTAGCCGTAGCCGGTGGCGATCTCCCCACCGTCGACCGCCGAAAGATGCGGTCCTTGCGCCGCAGAGGCTGCGCTGAAGTCGATAAAGCCGGCGCAGAGCGCGCCGATCCAAAAGATTGAAAGCGGTCGTTTCATGTTCTCCACATTAACGGAATTGGGTGCGGAATCGTGCCTTGGCTGCAGCCAGTTGCTTGTCGGCCGGAGTATCGATGAGCGCGGGATTGGGATCTTGGTCGATGACGACGTCGGGTTCGATACCGTGATGCTGAATGTCCCGCCCGGCCGGGGTAACGTAGCGGGCGGTGGTAATTTTTAGCGCTCCGTTATCGGGTAGCGGATAGATGCTCTGCACGACGCCTTTGCCGAACGTGCGAGTACCGACGAGGAGCGCGAGCCGATAGTCCTGCAGTGCGCCGGCGGTGATCTCGGACGCGCTCGCCGTATACTTATTCACCAAGATCACGAGCGGATGGAGGCCCCCCAATGCGTTGCCGCGAGCCTCTTCGCTCGTGCGCTGTCCGTCGCGGCGGATCGTCGACACAATTGTTCCCTGCGTGACGAACAGGCTCGAGATGTCGACCGCGGCGTCGAGCAGACCGCCGCCGTTGTCGCGAAGGTCGAGAATATATCCACGGGCGCCGCGTTCTTTTCCGTCGAGCAGCGCCTTGCGAACCTCGTCCGCCGACGTCGTGCCGAAATCGGAGAGGCGAACGTAATCGAGCCCGTCTTCCATCTTCGCCCGAACGGTTGGCACGTGAATGATCTCGCGAACGATTGCATAGACATGCACGTGTGATGGCGCGTTGAATGGGTGCGCGCGCAAACGCACGATGGTGCCGGCTTCGCCGCGAATCATTTCCTCGACGCGGTCGATGCTGAGACCGCGAGCCGTTTTGCCGTTGACGCTCTCCACAACCTCGCCCGGCTTCATTCCCGCGCGCGCGGCCGGCATATCTTCGATCGGTTGGACGACGATACGTCCATCCCGCAGCTCGTAAATATAGACGCCGATGCCGCCAAAATTTCCGCCCGACAATGATTCGTTCAGCCCTTGGATCTCGTGCGGGGAGAGATAGACCGTGTAGGGATCGCGCACTGAGTTCATGATGCCTCGCAAGGCGGCGTCGGTGAGGTCTTCGCGACCCGCGGGTCCGACGCCGGCGGCATAATGTTCCTCTGCGTAAGCAAGAACGCTACCGGCGCGTTCGCCGTCTTGGCTCGGATTGCCGTCGGCCGCGGCGCCGGGAAGCGACGCACCACTGATTTTTTTCGCTGCGAGTACGCTTCGCAATGCGGCGATTTCACCGGAGATGGGTGTCTGCGGATCGATCGGTTTGTAGTAATCGCTTTCAAGCCGGCGCAACGTAAGGTTCACAAGCATCGCGCCGCTGGGCGTCCGCGTCTCGAAGAGGTCTCGCAAGTCACCCGTAGTTGCAACTTCGAGTACGCGCTGTCGCGCGATCGCGCCGGTGCGATAGTCGACGACAAGCAGGCTTACCCCCGCGAGGGCGAGCAGCAGGAGCAAGGTCAACGCAAGACGTGGGAAACCGCTCATGAATCCTCTTTATCAGTACCCTGCTGGGTCGGCTATAGGTTGCTCCGCATTCAGAATATTCGCGGAGCCTTAATGAAGCCGGGGCGCAGGGTCGACGGGCTTGCCGGCGATCCGAACCTCGAAGTGGAGGTGCGGTCCGGTCGATTGCCCGGTTGATCCGACGGCGCCAATGGCTTGCCCTCGCTGTACCGACTGGCCGCTCGAAACATACATCGCCGAAAGGTGACCGTAGCCGGTGGAGTATCCGCCGCCATGATCGATCAAAATGTAGTTTCCGTACCCGCCATACCATTGCGCCATCAGCACGGTCCCGCCGGCCGCCGCGGTCACGGTCGTACCCGTCGGCGCGGCGATGTCGAGCCCCTGATGGAACTCCGGACCGCCGCCGAACGGATTCGAGCGCCAGCCGAAAGGCGAGGTTATCGTGCCGGTGACGGGCCACGAGAACCTTCCGGGACCGCCGCTTTCGATTCCGCCGGCGATACCTTCCGCGCGGCGCTGGCTTTCGAGCTCCCGCTCGCGCTCGAGGATTAAACCTTCGAGCGCGCTTTCTTCGGCCGCGCTCAGGCCTTCCAGCTCGGCAACTTCCGTTGCCACGCGGCGGCGATGAATCGCTGCCAAGGTCACGAGATTGCTGCGCTCGTCGGCGAGCGAATTGAGTTGACTGCGAGCCTCTTCTTGCGCCTGTTCCTCTTGTTGCAGTTCCATGCGCGTGCGTTCGAGATCGGCTTCGATCGTGGCAACCCGGGCCTCGGCCACCTTGCGGGCGCGGACGGTTCGCTCGTTCGCTGCGATCAGCAGGCGCAGGTCTTCCCAGCGCTCCACGAACTCGCTGAAGGACCGCGCCGAAATAAGCGCGTTGACGTACGTGAGGTCGCCGAACTCGTAGACGTCGACCAGACGCCGCTTCAGCAGCTCGTCGTGCAAGCGTAAGGAGCGGCGCGCGGCGTCGAGTTGAATCGCGTTCCAATCGATGTGGCGTTGCGTCGAATCGCGTTGGGCTTGGAGCGAGTCGATGCGGCCGCTCACCTGGCCAATTGCCGCGTTGGTTTCGCCGAGCTGCTCCTCCAGGCCGTTGTATTGCAATGTCACGGCGTGAAGTTCCGACCGTTTGGCGTGCAGCCGCGCCTGCATCTGCTGCGCCTTCGTACGCTCCTTCGATATCCGTTCTTCGAGCGTGGATGCCCCCAAGAGCGCGGGGATCAACACGAGCGCGAGTGTTGCGGCGATGAAGCGCGAGGTCACGACCAAACCCTTACGTGCGAAGATGGCGGCCGACGGAAATCCAGGAGGCGACGATGCCGATGGCGCCGCCGACCAAGAGCAGTTCTCCCACGAAAAGGCGCGGATCGACCGGTGTCGGCGCGAGCTGGGCCCAGGGGAGCGCTTCGAGCAGACGCGGCCACAGCGCGACGCGTGCTACTGCCAGCAGGCCGAGCGCCAAGAGCGCACCCAACAAGCCGTCGAGCAAACCCTCACAAATGAAGGGGAGCCGGATGTACGTGCTTGTCGCCCCGACCAGTTGCATGATCGCGATCTCGCGCCGGCGCGCGTAGACCGTTAATCGGATCGTGTTGGCGATGATGATCCCCGCGACTGCAAAGAAGACCGCGATCACGGCGACGCCGATCCGGCGCAGCACCGCGCCAAGCTGCAGCAAACGCGCAACGATCGCCTGACCGTAAACGACGTTTTGCACGCCGTTCAAGCGGCGCACGCTCGACGCAACCGCGGGCACCTCGTCGGGAATGCGCGTCTTGATACGAAACTTATCGGGCAAGGGATTCTCGGTGAGCAGCGCCGTGTCGATCGCGCCCTTGGTGCGTTGACGCAGCTCCGCGAGGCCTTGCTTCTTCGGAACGAACTCCGCGGAGGCGACGCGTGGATCTTGTGCGAGGAAGTGTGCGATCGCATCGACCTGCGCGGGCGTCGCCTCCGAATTCAAGTAGGCTGAGACCTCGATCTGATCGAGCAGTCGGCTCCCGACGTCGGCCAGCGCGCCCCGGACGAAGAGAAAGAGACCGAGCAAGACGATCGTAATGGCGACGGTGCCGATGGCGGTCATCTGCATCCCGGTGTTGCGCGAAAAGTTGCGCAGCACCTCACCCAGAAAGAACTTGACTTTGCCCGAGTCCAAGATAATAGTAGCCTCGCTCTTCGTCGGCAGTGATGCGGCCTTCTTCGAGTCGCACGACGCGGCGGCGCATTCGATCGACGACCGCCTGATTGTGCGTCGCCACGACGATGGTCGTTCCTTTGAGGTTGATCCGTTGCAGCAACGCGGTGATCTCCGTCGTGTTCGCCGGATCGAGGTTCCCGGTCGGCTCGTCGCAGAGCAGTAGCTTTGGATTGTTCACCAAAGCGCGGGCGATGGCGGTCCGCTGCTGTTCCCCACCGGAAAGCTCGCTGGGGTACATCCGGCTCTTGTGCGAAAGGCCGACCAAGTCGAGCGAGCGCGGGACCTGACGCATCACGTCCCGCGTGTGCGCGCCGGTGACCTGCATGGCAAAAGCCACGTTTTCCCAGACCGTCTTGTCGGTGAGCAGTTTGAAGTCTTGGAAGACAACGCCGAGGTGGCGGCGCAAAGCGGGGATTCGTTTGCGGCGTAAACGGTCGACGCGAATTCCATCGACGACGATCTCGCCGGTCGTCGCATTTGCCTCGCGGTAGAGGACGCGCAGTAGACTCGATTTTCCCGTTCCGGAATCGCCCACGAGAAAGACGAAGTCCCCCTTCGCAATCTCGAGGTTGATGTTGTCGAGGGCGCGCACTCCGTTGGGATAGACAAGCGAAACGCCGCGGAGGGAGATCATCGGTAACGGAGGAGGGTTACTTCATGCTCGGGTCTATACCTCCGCCATGGACTTCGATTTAACCGACGAGCAAAAGGCGGTCCAAGCCCTGGCGCGCGAGTTTGCGCGAGACGAGGTCAGGCCACGCGCGGAAGAGATGGATCGCAACGAGCGATTCCCATACGAGCTCATCGCCAAGATGGCCGAACTCGGCTTCATGGGTTTGCCATTTCCCGAAGAAGTCGGCGGAGCGGGCGGCGATACGGTGAGCTACGCGCTGGCCGTCATGGAGATTGCGCGCGCCGATGCGTCGACCGCGATAACGATGGCCGCACACGTTTCGCTCGGCGCCACGCCGTTCTACCTTTTCGGGACGAAGGCGCAGAAAGAGAAGTATCTCGTACCGCTCGCGCGCGGCGAGCGCCTCTGGGGTTTCGGTCTCACCGAACCCAGCGCCGGCAGCGATGCCGGAAACGTGCAAACCAAAGCGGAGCTCCGCGACGGGTCTTGGGTCATCAACGGCACCAAGGCGTTCATTACGAACTCCGGGACCGACATCACCGCGGGTACGACGATTACTGCCGTCACCGGCCGCCGCGCGGATGGCTCGCGAGAGATCTCGAACATCATCGTTCCCCAAGAGACCGCGGGGTTCGCGCGCAGCAAGAAGTACGCGAAAATGGGCTGGCGCGCATCGGATACCCGCGAGCTGTCGTTCGTCGATGCGCAGGTGCCCGAAGAGAATTTGCTCGGGCCGCGGGGGGAAGGTTATCGCCAGTTTCTATCGATCCTCGATGGCGGTCGCATCTCGGTTGCCGCGCTTTCGATCGGCCTGGCGATGGGAGCCTACGACGAGGCGCTCGCGTATGCGCGCGAGCGGCACGCTTTCGGACAGCCGATCAGTAAGTTTCAAGCGATCTCGTTCAAGCTCGTCGACATGCTCACCGAGATCGAACACGCCAAACTCATGATGCTGCGCGCCGCGTGGGAGAAGGACCACGGACGAGACTACGTACAGGCGGCGAGTTTCGCGAAGCTTTTTGCCGGTGAGCTCTCTCATCGCGTCGTCAACGAAGCGCTGCAAATTCACGGCGGTTACGGTTTTATGGACGAGTACCCGATCTCGCGCATGTATCGCGATCAGAAAATTAATGAGATCGGCGAGGGCACGAACGAGGTACAGCGCCTGATTCTAGCGCGGCTTATGGGCCTATAGGATCCGTATCGAAGGAATACACCACGACAAAGAGGATGGACTTGCATGATTCGCAATTTTGTTTTCGCGGCGGCAATCGCAGCGCTGGCGTCTCCTGCACCGGCTGAGGCGGCGCTCGCGACGGGCGGAAAGGCGCCCGATTTCACCTTGCAGGCGACGCAAGGCGGCAACGTCTTTACGTTCAGTTTGGCAAGTGCGCTCAAGAAGGGTCCGGTCGTACTCTATTTCTATCCCGCCGCGTTTACGAAGGGCTGCACGATGGAAGCGCACGAGTTCGCCGATGCAATCGACGAATACAAGGCGCTTGGCGCGACCGTTATCGGCGTGTCACACGATCCAATTGCTACGCTGCAAAAGTTCTCGGTCAGCGACTGCCGCAGCAAGTTCGCCGTCGCGGCCGACACCAATCAGAGCGTTATGAAAGCGTACGACGCGGTGCTTCCGATGCATCCGCAATATGCCAGTCGCACGTCGTACGTCATCGTGCCCGACGGCACCATCATTTACACGTACGACAACCTTGACGCGTCCTTGCACGTCCAAAATACGCTGACGGCGCTGAAGGCCTGGAAGGCCGACCACGCCTCAGGCGCCTCGCCGTAATTCGCTCGAACGCGCCGTTGCGTCGAGCGACGTCACCTCGCGCGGCACCACGTCGATCGGCGGTATTTCAGCGAGGTCCTCGCAGGCCAGCGCGGCTTCGTCTTTGAGCTTGCGTCCCTGCGGCAGCAACTTCGTTTCGTAAGAGCTGACCGCGCCGTTAAATGCATTGACCGAGCGCTCGAGGTTCTTGCGGACGTCGAGCAGGTGTTCTGAGAATTTGAGCGCCCGCTCGTAGAGCACGCGGCCGATCGTCGCGATTCGCCGCGCGTTCTCTTCCTGGCGCAACGCCTGCCAGCCCATTGCAAACGTTCGCAGAAGGGTGATGAGCGTCAAGGGGCCGGTAATGAGCACCCCTTTATCGAGCGCGTATTCGATCAACGCCGGATCTTCGGTGCAGGCCGAGCTCAAGAAAGCCTCACCCGCAACGAACATGACGACGTAATCCGCCGAACCCTTCGCGGTCTGGTAGTCCCGCCGCGAAAGTGCCTCGACGTGATCGCGCAGCGCGCGAGCGTGCCGCTTGACGAGCGACCGGCGGGCCTGGTCGTCGGCCGCTTCGAGCGCCGCTTGCATCGCGTCCATCGGCGCCTTGGCATCGACGAAGACGCAGCGATCGCCGGGGAGGTTGACGGTCATGTCGGGTCGGACGCGCGCTTCCTCCAATGCGACCGTTTGCTGTTCGGAGAAGTCGCAGTGAGCGAGCATGCCGGCTTTCTCCACGACGTTGCGCAGTTGCATCTCGCCCCATTTGCCGCGCATGGCGGGATTGCGCAGCGCGGTGACGAGCGTCGAGGTTTGCGTCGTCAGATTGGCAGTGGCATCCTCGAGCTTATCGGCTCGTCCGAGAAGCCGATCGATTTGCTCCCGCAGACCGCCGGCATCGTGTTGCCGTTTGGCTTCGAATTCGCTCAAGAGTCGGTCGAACTCGCCCAGCTTCTGCGCTACCGGCGAAAGCAATTCGCCGACGCGCTCGCCGGCGCGCATCGCCGTCGCGTCGCGCAGTTCGTTCTTCGCACGTTCTAAGAGCGATTCGAGCGCCTTTTCCTGAGCGCGCTCGGCATGCACGAGGTTGGTGCGCAGCGCCGCATGTTCGGAACGCGCGGCGAGCCATGCGATCGCACCTCCGAAGGCCATCCCGAAGAGAAAGAGCGCCAGCGCTTCGACGACGATCATTGACTTGCTCCAGAGAGGTATCTTCGGAAGCACGCGACCGTGCGTTTCCACGCGTCGGCGGCCGCCTGGCCCACGTACGACGCTCGCTGATCGTCAAAGAACGCATGCCCGGCGTCGTCGTAGATGCGAATGTCGTTGGGAACGCGGAGCGCGTCTGCAAAGAGACGCACGCTTTGCGCGGGAATGCCGGTATCGCGCCCCCCGTAACTGCCGCAAACGGGAATGCGAATCGCTTTCGGGTCGACATCGGCAACAGCGCCATAGAACGGCGCGACGACCGAAAAGAGATTGCCTTCCTCGACGGCTGCAAGCAATGCGAGCTTGCCGCCCATGCAGAAGCCGGTGATTGCAATTTTCGTGCCGGAAAACTTCGCCGCCAGCCACTGCGCTGCCGAACGCACGTCGGAGAGCCATACGTCGCGTTCCAGCCGCTGCGCGTACGGCCGGAAAATCGTGTAGTCGCTTGCGCCATCGCCGCTCGGCGCGCCCATGCGCGCGTAAAGATCTGGGGCGATTGCAGCAAACCCCGACTTTGCAAGCCGCCGCACGAAATCGCGAATCGGCGTATCCACGCCCCAGATGTGCATGATCACGACGACGCCCGGAGTGCCGGGACCGGCTGAAACCGGCCACGAGGCGTAGGCGGGAACCGCGCTCCCCGAACTCTCGAGCGATAGGCGGTCGACGACAATTGCGGGGTCGTTCTCGGCTACGGCCGGCGGATGCGGCCGTCCCACTTCCTCCTGCGCTCCGGCGGCCGCCGCCGCAGCAACCGTTGCGGCCGCGGAAAGGCCGACGAAGACGCGCCGGTTCAACCGTTCGGAGGTCGTTTGCGTTGGATCGATCTCTTCCGCGCGCATCCTGCCGGAGATTTGCGCGGCCGAAGCCTCGAATCCTCGAACGCGTGTTTGGGACGGGAGGCTCCGCGCCGCGTTCGAATAGTATCTTCGCCGACGGAAAAAGGAGACTTAAGTTAACTTGGATCGCAAGGACTTCCTCGCCGCTTCCATTTCAGTAGCCGCGTCGAGCGTGGCGCAGTCCCCCGCCCGGGTACCCGGCGGGACGCACCGAGTCGAGCGCCGCGCCGATTTCGACGAGAAATCCTTCGCCGAAATCGTCGGCCGGCGCGCACAGATACGTCAGCTTTACGAAGCGGTGAACTTTTTGCCGGGCGTGCTTTCGAGCATCAGCAATTCGTTCAACGGTTTGCAGTTCGGGTACGGTTATCCGGCCGGCGAAATCGCCCTCGTCCTGGCCGGCCACGGTCCATCTGCGGTCTATGGCTACAGCGATTATGTCTGGAGCAAATACCGACTCGGCGAGTTCTTCAAGTTGACCGACGAGACCGGTGCAGCGATTTCGTCGAACGTTTTTTTGTCCAGTCGCGCGCCGTTCGTTCCGTCGTCGGATCCCGACGACGCGGCCTCGATGTATCATGACTCGTCGATCCAAACGCTGCAGCGGCGAGGCTTGATCGTGCTCACCTGTCACACGGCCGTTGAAGAACAGGCGCTGGCGATCACGAAGAAGGGCTTCGCGCCGGCCGGTCTGGGGCCCAGCGACGTTGCCGACGATATCCTCACGCATTTAATTGCCGGCGCGGTCGTCGTTCCATCGATGGTCGCAACGATTGCGGTATTGCAGAACAAATACCACTACGCCTATTTGACGCCGCTTTGAAGCGCACGGCATTCGCTGCGGCCGCGGTCCTCGTTTTGAGCGCCTGTTCGGCGGGCGTTCGAAGCGGCACCGGCCTTTACGACGTTCGGACACTTCCAGACGGACCGGTCGGGACGTCGATTCAGTACGGATACACGCTCCTCGTGCAAACGCATCGCTTGATGAAAGGATACGTGCGCGCCGATTTGGAGTGTTCCGATTGTCATCTACGTGCGGGCACGCAGGCGCGCGGCGGGACTCTCGTCGGAGCCTACGCGCGCTTTCCGCAATGGAACAAGCGCGCGCACCGCGTGATCGCCTTACAGGATCGCATCGCCGAATGTTTCCTCTACAGCATGAACGGACGCGCGCCCGCGTACAACGGCAAGGCGATGATCGCAATTGTCTCATATATTGCCTGGATCTCTCGCGGCACGCCGATCGGCGCCGCTGCGCCGGCATCGGATCGCTACGTCGAGCCGCTGCCCAGCGGCTCGCCGAACCCGATCCGCGGCGCCACCGTTTACGCGCAAGATTGCGAGCGCTGCCATCAGCACGACGGCGCCGGCCGTTCCGGCACCGTTCCACCGCTCTGGGGACGCCGCTCCTTCAACGATGGTGCCGGCATGGCCCATGTCGATCGCATGACCGGGTTCATTCACTACAACATGCCGCAGGACGCACCCGGCTCGCTGACGCTCTCACAAGCCTACGACGTGGCCGCGTTCGTCCTGAGCCACCGGCGCCCGCACTTCCGTAAGAGTGCGCTCGTTCTCTGGCCGCCGTTACCGGCGAAGTCGTTCTAGTCCAGCCGGCAACGATTCTCGTCGTAGGCCCCCCGCCTGCGGAAAGATAAGATGAAGCCTGCTTTGGAAGAGAGACTCGTGAGCGTGACGCTCCCGGAGATGGGGGAATCGGTCACGCAAGGTTCGATCGTCGAATGGCGCAGAAGCGTCGGCGAGTTCGTGGCCGAAGGCGAACCGCTCGTCGAGGTAACGACTGATAAGGTGGACGTCGAAGTTCCGGCGACGGCGTCCGGTGTCGTAACCCGCATCCTCGTACGTGAAGGCGAGACCGTCGCGGTCGGCGCGCTTCTTGCCGAGATCGATTCATCGAAGGGCGAGGTTGTCGTCAAGCCAACGAGTGGGAACGGCGCGAAAGTCGTCGCGAAGGCGCCGTCCGTACCGGTTGCGGAGCATTCGGGCGAAGGGATCGCCGACCCACAAGCGCGTCGCATCGCTCAGCGTCTCGCGCTCGATCTCAGTCGCGTGCGCGGCTCGGGACCCGGCGGCTTGATTTTGCGCGCGGACGTGCTCGAGCAAGCGGAGCGCGCGCGTACGCCCGCGGCGCCGACGGCGTCTCTGCTTCCGCCGATTCCGTCCGCGGCAACGCTGCGGCCGTTGAAAGGGCCGGCGGCGGTTCTGAGCGGCTACATGGAACAGAGCCTCACGATTCCAACCGCGACGAGTTTTCGCAGCCTTGCCGTTGACGTGCTCGATGCGCGGCGCAAAGAACTCAACGGCGGCATTCGCGCGAGCGGCCGTGTCGAACGAGTCTCCTTCACGCACATCATTGCCTACGCGCTGGTTCGCTCCGCGCAGGAGCTTCCGTTCATCACCTATTCATTCCGGCGCGACGAAGCGGGTGCACCAGCGCGCCTCGAACCCGGCATCCACCTGGGCCTTGCCGTCGACACCGAGCGCAAAGACGGAACGCGGTCGTTGGTCGTGCCGGTCATTCGCGACGCCGACGGGCTCGATTTTGCCGCGTTTCGCGCGCGTTACGAAGAGCTCGTCGCCAAGGCGCGCGAGAGCAAACTCACCGCTGACGACCTGCAAGGCGCCTCGTTCACGCTCACCAACCCGGGCGGCATCGGTACCGTCGCGTCCGTGCCGCGGTTGATGGCCGGACAGGGGGCGATTATCGCTACCGGTGCGATCGGATATCCGCCCGGGTTTGCGACCGCGAACGAACAATCGCTGCGTCTGCTCGGCGTCTCGCGCGTTATGCAGGTGACCAGCACGTACGATCACCGTGTCATTCAAGGCGCGCAATCCGGCGAATTTCTGCGACGCGTCGACGAACTGTTGCAGGGAAAAGACTCCTTCTACGAAGCGATCTTCGAGTCACTCGGTTTGCAAGCCGCGCCTCAGCCGTTGGCCGCCGCGGCGCCGGTCGGCGGGACAGGGGCCGCGCCGTCGGACGAGATGCTTCGCGCCGTTGCTGCGGGAATGGCCATTGTCTCGGCGTATCGGCGGCACGGCCATCTCGCGGCGACTCTCGATCCGCTCGGTACGCAACCCGTCGGCGACGCATCGCTCGAGCCGCAAACCTATGGCTTGACTCCGGCCTTACAGAGCGCGATTCCGGCGAGCGTATTGCGCGTGAAGGTCCCGGGAAACACGCTGGCCGATGTTTTACCGCGGCTCAAGGAAACGTACAGCTCGACGATCGCCTATGAGATCGAGCATATCTCGAATGCCAAACAACGCGAGTGGCTTCGCGATCACATCGAATCGGGGCGAAATCGGGTCAAGCATTCGCCGCAACGACAAATCGATTTTCTCGAGCGGCTAACGCAAGTCGAAGCCTTCGACCGCTACGTGCGCAAGACGTTCTTGGGGCAAAAGACGTTCTCCGGCGAAGGTCTTGATGTCATGGTGCCGATGCTCGAGGAGATGCTCGACATGCTCGCCGACGATGGCGTTGCGAATGCGGTCTTGGGAATGGCGCATCGCGGGCGGCTCAATGTCATCGCACACGTCGTCAACCTTCCATACGAAGAGGCGATGACGGAGTTTGAAGCCGCCGCGTACCGCGACAATCTCGGCGACGACGACGTCATGGGAGACGTGAAGTATCACCACGGCGCAACCGGCACGTTTACGACGTCGAAGGGCAAGACGATCGGGGTCACGCTCGCGCACAATCCTAGTCACCTGGAAGCGGTCGATCCCGTGGTGGAGGGCAGCGCGCGCGCCCTGCAGACCGACCAGTCGCACGGAGTGCCCGTCTTGGACCGCAAACGGGCCGTCCCGATCTTGATCCACGGCGACGCTGCTTTCACCGGTCAAGGCATCGTTTCGGAGGTCTTCAACCTTCAATCGCTGCCGGGCTACGAAACCGGCGGCACGATTCATCTGATCGCGAACAACCAGATCGGCTTCACGACCGACCCGGCCGACGCGCGCTCGACCCGCTACGCCTCGGACTTGGCCAAGGGTTTTGACGTTCCAATCGTTCACGTCAACGCCGACGACGTCGATGCGTGCATCGCTGCAGTGCATCTCGTCATCGATTTTCGCCGTGCTTTCGGCCGCGACGCGCTGATCGATTTGATTGGATATCGCCGGTTCGGCCACAACGAGCAAGACGAACCGGCCTACACGCAGCCGCAAATGGCCGAGCGGATCAAGACCCACCCGACCGTCCGCGAGCTTTTCGCCAATAAGTTGATCAATCAGGGCGTGATCAGCGCCGAACGGTCGCGCGCAATGGTCGACGAAGCGAACGAACGGCTCGTCCAAGCGCGTCGCGCCGTCAAAGGTGTGCTCGCCTCGCACATCCAGGCACGAAAACTTTCTGGCAGCAACACCTTTGATGGTACCGTGCTGCCCACGGTCGATCGGGCGACGCTCCTTGCGTGGAATGGCGGCCTCACCGCCGTTCCCGAAGCTTTCACGCTCAATCGCAAGCTACGAAATCAGTTCGAGCGGCGTAGCTCGTCCATGATGGAGAATGGAAATGTCGACTGGGGAACCGCCGAAGCGCTGGCCTTTGCCTCGTTGCTGACGACGGGAACGCCGATACGACTAACGGGCCAAGATACCGAGCGTGGGACGTTCAGCCATCGGCACGCGGTCTTCCATGATGTCGCTACGAATGCCGTCTGGATTCCGCTGCAGCATCTCGCGCCCGAACAAGCCTCGTTTGAGATCCGGAACAGCCCGCTTTCGGAGTACGCCTGTATGGGCTTCGAGTACGGGTACTCGACGCAGCAGCCCGATGCCCTCGTGATATGGGAGGCGCAATACGGCGACTTCTTCAACGGCGCGGAGATTGTCGTCGATCAGTTCATTGCTGCCGGTCAGGCGAAATGGGGTCAAACCTCACGCTTGACCCTGCTCCTGCCGCACGGCTACGAGGGCGGCGGTCCCGAGCACTCCAGCGCGCGGCTCGAGCGCTTTCTGCAACTCGTCGCCGAAGGCAACTTGCGCGTCGCCTCGCCGTCGGTCGCCAGCAACTACTATCACTTGCTGCGCTTGCAGGCGCGCTCGCCGATGGCGGTGCCGCTCGTGATCATGACGCCAAAATCATTGCTGCGTACGGAGAGTGCGGCCGGCTTCCTCGACGACATGGCGGGGGGCGCATTCGCGCCCGTCATCGACGATCCCAGATCGCTCGAACGGGAGAACGTGGAGCGTCTCATTCTTTGCAGCGGCAAGATCTATCACGACCTTATCGGCCACACGGCGTACGCGGCGCTCGAACGTACGGCCATCGCGCGCATTGAGTTGCTCGCGCCCTTGCCGGTCGCGGAAATCAATCGAATCATCGGGGGCTATCCCAAGCTCAAGAAGATCGTGTGGGTACAGGAAGAGCCCAAGAACATGGGTGCGCGCGCGTTCGTGCGCCGTCGCTTGCTCGAAGGGAAGCGCGACGGTTTCGACATCGAATACATCGGACGCGGCTATCGGGCGAGTCCTAGCGAAGGATACGCCGGGCGGCACGCAGTCGAACAAGAGCGAATCGTCACGACCGCCCTCTCCGAGTAACGGCTACGGCAAATTTTTTTCCGCGAACATTGCGGCCAGCAGTTCGCCGATCGAGGGCGCGTCGGTGAAGAGCGTGCGGGTGTGCGGACCGACGAACCCCTGCACAACCATCGAATCGAAGAGTGCCAGCAATGCGTCGTAGTAGCCGCGGTAATTCACCAATCCAATGGGTTTATCGTGGATGCGCAGCTGGCGCCAACTGAGCACCTCGCAAAGTTCGTCCATCGTTCCGAATCCGCCAGGAAGAGCGACGAACGCATCGCTTAGATCGTTCATTTTCGCTTTTCGCTCGTGCATCGTCCGAACCACGTGAAGCTGCGTGAGGCCTTCATGCGCGTGTTCGCTCCTCGCGAGCGCCTGTGGAATAACGCCGATCACCTCGCCGCCTGCCGCGAGCGCCGCGTCGGCGAGGACCTTCATCAAACCGACGCCGCCGCCACCGTAGACCACGCCATAGCCCGCGGAGACGATGGCTTGCGCGCTCTCGATCGCCATGTTAGCGTACGAAACGTCCCTGCCGAGATGCGAGCCACAGAAGACGCAGATCCGTTTCATCGTCTGGCAGGCTTGGTCGATGCATTTGAAGGCGCCTGCCCGTGAGAGTCTGGCTATGGGCGACCATCGAGTTCCTCGTGCTCTGCGCGCTTGCGATCGCGCGGACCAAGTTATGGACGTACGGTTCGGACACCGGAACGTTTGCCCAAATCGTCGCGGATGCGTTTGGCGGCATGCGCAACGGCGTCGAAGCAGGGTCGCACTTTCGATACCACTGGTCGCCATCGCTGGTTGTGCTCTGGCCGTTGGTGGCGGCGACGCGGAGTGCCTTGCCGTTGCAAATCGTTCAGGCGGCGGCGACGGCGCTCTGCGGGCCTCTGGTAGCCGCGATCGCGCGTCCCTACATGCAGCGAAATCTCGCCGAGCGTGTAGGAATGCTCACATTGCTCTATCCTCCCTTACTAGCACTCGGTTTCGACGAGTTTCACGAACTCGGCCTTTTCACACCGCTCGTGCTTGGGCTCATTCTGTTCGCCGATCGGCGGCAGTGGATCGGGTTCTCGCTCTGTGCGCTCATTGCAATCGGTCTGCGCGAAGATGCAGCGCTAACGCTGATTGGCTTGGGCGCGGTCTTGTTCGCAATTGGTCTGCGCCCGCGTTTGACGGGAAACGGTCTGCTCGACGGCTTCACTGCGGCCCCGCGCGCGCTCGCGACCTCGGGAGGGGCGCTGGCGCTTGGCGCCTCTGCGGCGCTCGGCGCATACTACGGCGTCATCGCGCCGCGCCTCGGGGGTTGGGTGCCCGGTCACTTTTACGTTTACTCTTTTGCCGACGGGCCGCTCGCGTTAATCCTTTCGCCGTTCACGCACCCCGCGCAGTTCGTGCGGGCAATCTTTACGTTCGGCCGATTGACCTACGTGCTTGAGGCGATCGTGCCGCTCGCGCTGCTGCCGCTGCGCTCGCCGTGGGCGTTGCTCGCATTGCCCGGCGGAGCGATCGTTTTGCTCGCGAACTCAGGGTACGTCTGGCGCATGGGCGATCATTACGCGGCGCTATGGATTGCCTGGGTACTCGTCGCGACGGTCACGAGCGTTGCGTCGCTGGAACGTCGCCGCGGCGACCGCATCGCCGCCGGATGGAGCGCCGTCGCCGCCGCGCTCTGCGTCCTCTTTCTGATCGGATTCAATCCGTTGCACCCGCTCCACTACCTTCATTCTTATTACGGCGATCTGGACGCCGCACGGCGCGCCCTCGCCTGCGTGCCGAAAGACGCGTCGCTGGCGACGCATGACGAATGGTTCTCGGCCATCGCAGCGCAGCGCCCCGAGGCGACGATCGATCGCGCCGCCGGAGTGCGGTATCTCGTGTACGCCGACGACTACGCAAACGCTAGCTATCAGGCTCGGGTGCGGCCTCGAGTCGCCGCCGAAGTCGAGCGCGGCGAATATCGCGTTCTCTGCCGTTACGGCGAGGTTGCCGCGTATGAAGAACGTGACGCACGCTAAGATCCCAGGACCGAGTTCATACACGGCGTTGCGTGGGTTGCTGCCGACGCCGTTTCGGCGCTTTCCCGGTTTCTTGCGCGTCACGACCGAAGAGTATGGGAATCTTTTCGCCTTCGCGCTGCCCTGGCGTTCGTATGTGTTCGTTAACGAGCCGGCGCTGATCAAGGAGATGCTGGTCACCCAGCAGGACGCCTTCTCGAAATCACTTGGGACGCGCGTGCTCCGCCTGTTGCTCGGCGAAGGCTTGCTCACCAGCGAAGATCCGCTGCATCGGCAGATGCGGCGCATCGTCCAGCCGGCATTCCATCGCGAGCGCATCGCGGAGTATGTTCGTGTGATGGAGCGTGACGCCGAGGAATTCACTCGACGCATCTCTGCCGGCAACGCTTTCGACGTGCATGCGGCGATGACCGAACTGACCCTGCGCATCGCCACTGAAACGCTCTTCGGCAGCGACGAAAGCGGATCGGCCGGCGCCGTTGCCGATGCGCTGAGGCTCATGATGAATGAGTTTCCGGCGATGCTCACTCCGCTGGGCGCCTTGCGCCAACGGCTTCCCTTTCGCAACACGCGGCGTTTCTGGCGGGCGCATCGTATGCTCGATGCGATCATCTATTCGCTCATCGCTCGGCGCCGGCACGATGGATGCGAAGGTGGCGACGCGCTCTCGCTGTTACTTGCTTCGCAAGATCCGGCGAGCGCAGAGCGGTTGAAGGATCAACAAGTACGCGATGAGATCATGACGCTCTTCATCGCCGGCCACGAAACGACGGCCAATGCCTTGACGTGGGCACTCTATCTGCTGGCACAGAATCCGCCGATTGACGATCGGGCGGGCGCTGCGGCGCGCGCCGGCGATTGCGAGTACCTCGATCGCATCGTCAAGGAGGTTTTGCGTCTCTACCCGCCCGCTTGGATCATTGGGCGCGAAGCGCTCCGTGACGTAACGTTTTCCGACGGGCACCGCGTTGCGGCAACGACGACCCTCTTCGCATCGCCGCTCTTCTTACACCGCCGCGCCGATCTCTTCGCGGACCCCGAACGGTTCGAGCCCGATCGGTGGCTTGGCGAGGAGCCGCCGCCCTTCGCCTACATTCCCTTCGGCGGCGGCGCGCGGCGCTGCATTGGTGAAGCTTTCGCACGACGGGAAGTGACGGTCATTTTGGAAATTCTTCTGCGCGAATTTCGCTTCGCGCTCGTTCCCGGCGCGCAAATCGAGATCGCGCCCCTGGTCACGCTTCGACCGGCGGGTCCGGTCATGATGCTCGCAACGCCGCGTGGATCGTTTTGAGGTTCACGGCGGGGTATAAGAAACACGAGGAGTGAAATTTTGACGAATCGACGCTCGTTCATTGCCGGTTCGGCCGCCACGATTGCGGCCGGTTCGATACTCGCCGCGGACAGTTGCGCCCCCAACGTTACTTTGCTCCAGCCGGCAACGGGAGCGCAGTCGGCAATGGGAGCTCAGCCTGCGTACGAGCTGATCGTGCACTACGGTACGCATGAAATGCTTGGCTACACCCTTCACACCCGAACCTACGATGGCAAGCTGCGAGGTCCGACGATCGAGACACGGCCGGGAGAGACGCTGCGAATCCGCGTCACCAACAAGCTGCCCCCCAATCCCGACGAACGGCCGCCCGCCGAGGCCCTCGTCCCCTTCTATGCCGATCCCTCGATGGGAGCCATGGCGGGCGGGGTCGCGAAAACCGGCTCTTTCGCGATGCGCCGCTCGACGCACATCTCGCAGATGAATAATCCGCACGCATTCAATACGACGAACCTGCACGTGCACGGCATCCAGACGGTTCCGCACTTATTCTTTCCGGTGGGTACCAGCGATCCAACCGCTTTGATGATCGCGATCGAGCCAGGCGATTCATTTCTCTACTCGTTTCCGATTCCAGCCGACCATCCAAGCGGTCTGTATTGGTACCACCCCCACCACCACGGAGCAACCGACGTTCAAATAGCCGGCGGAATGGCGGGCTTACTCGTGGTTCGGGGCCCGATCGACGACGTGCCCGAGATCAAAGCGGCGCGGGAGATTTTTCTGAGCGTCCAAAGTCTTCTTTTGAACCCGTCGCGCTCCGATCCGAAGCGACTGCAGTATGAATTCGTCGCCTACAAACCTCCTTTTCCGAAGGGCAAAGGTTTCAATTGCCCGCCGGATTACATGATCGTTACGGTCAACGAGCAACCCGTCTCTTTCGTCAACTACACAAAACCGGTCAAAGGGTTTACCTCGGTCGAGTTCACGCAGCATGAGCCGCCCGTTTACAGGATGCAACCCGGTGAGGTCGTGCGCTTGCGCATACTGAACGGGACCAACTTCGTCTACATGCCGCTCGCATTACCGGGAATGGAGGTCTATGTCATCGAGCGCGACGGCATCAATCTTCCGGCTCCCGAACTGCTGGACCAGGACGAAGCGCCTCGCGTCGTCGACGCAGCGACCATTTACGCCGGAACGACGGTGGACATGTCTCCAGCGGCGCGCGCCGAGCTCTTGATTCGCGCAAAAAAACCGGGCCGGTACGCGCTGAAGTCCGTCGCTTCACGGGCCCTCTTGGGCATGAACTTTCCGGACATCGACCTCGCTCACTTTGTCGTGGAGGGAAGCCCGGTATCGATGTCCGTTCCCAAGAGTCTGCCGCTGCCCAAACGCGAGTACCCGCTTATTCGAGAGAACGAAATCGTCCGCAAGCGAACCCTGCGGTTCTCCGAAAAGCCTTCGACGGAGATATTAACGGGCACGGCGTTCCTGCTCAACGGAAAACTCTACGACGAAACGCGAATCGACCTCGAACCCGTCGTTGGCACTGCCGAAGCATGGACGCTCACCAACACCTCATCCGAGGTGCATGCGTTTCACATCCACACGAACTCTTTCGAAGTACACGCGGTCAACGGCTCGCCGATTCCGGTGACGCTGCGCGACACAATTCTGTTACCCCCGATGCGGGGCGGAACTCCCGGCTCCATCGACTTTCGTATTCGCTACAAGCAGCATCGGGGCAAAGACGTCCTGCATTGCCACATCCTGGGGCACGAGGACGAGGGAATGATGGAAAATACGCTTTTGAGTTAGGGGGCGGCGTCAGGCCAAGACGAGCTGTTGTTCGCCGACGCCGGCCTTGCGGACCGCTTCGCCGATCATCTCGTCGGCGATCTCTCGTACCCACCACCGCGACTGCGCTTGAGGCGAGAGACGATCGATCGGATCGAAGTAGACGAAGGCCTTCCCGGGCTTGACGCTCGGCGCGGCGTAAACGGCGATGCCGTTCTCGCGATCGTAATACTCATACGAGTGAACGTCCCGCTTGCCGCCGCCGCCGGGGGCATCGCAAACAAACGTCGGCGTGTTGAACCCAGCCGTACTTCCGCGCACGAATTTCTCGGTGTCGACCGCGGTCGCGATCGTCGTGCGCAACTCCTCGACGCCCTTGACCATGTCGTGCATATATACGTAATAGGGATGCACGTTGAGATGCCCCAATCGCTTGACGAGCAGCTGCATGCGTTCGCGCGTATCGTTGACGCCGCGGATGAGCACCGATTGGTTGCGCGTAAAAATGCCGCGTTCGAAGAGCACTCGCATCGCCCTTTCGGTAATCCACGTGATCTCTTCGGGCGCGTTGAAATGCGTATGCAGCACCACCTCCTTGCCGATTTTGCGTCCCCGCTCGACAATCGTCGTGAGGGCATCGACCCATTCGGGGTGTGTCAGCAGCTTCATCGGCATGATCGCCGGGCCTTTGGTGGCGAAGCGCATCCGCCGAACGTGCGGAATGTCGAGCAGCGCGTTGCCGATGAACTCGATATTCTTGGGCGGCAGTTGGTAAACGTCGCCTCCCGAGATGACGATGTCTTCGAGCTCGGGCCGTTCGGAAATATATTGGAAGGCCTCTTGCCATTGCTTGGGCGTCTTGGCGAGCGCGACTTTGTCGACGTTCTCCGTATCCGGACCGATCGCATAGCTGCGCGTGCAAAAGCGACAGTAGACCGGGCACGTGTTGAGCGGCAAGAAGAGCGCCTTGTCGACGTAGCGGTGCACCAATCCCGGAACCGGCGAATCTTGCTGCTCGTGCAGTGAGTCGAGCGTAAGCCGTGGATGATCCGGCAGCGACGTCGACGCCAGCGGGATAAACTGACGGCGTATGGGATCGTTTACCGGGTCGTTCCAATCAATGAGTGAGATCGCGTAGGGCGACACCCGAACCGCCATCGGTGCGCGCCGAAAGCCCGCTTCCGCATCGCCGTAGAACTCCGGCGAGCAGACGTCGCGGATCGTTTGCAGCAGCTCCTCGGCGGTCTTGACCGACTGACGCTGCTGCCAGAGGTGATCGAGAAACGTCGCCTCGTCAATCTCGGCATAGGCCGGAATGTGTCGCCAAAATTCGCCCTGTTTGAGCTTTCTGTATTGGAACTGTTCGGGCGGTGCCGCGCGCTTGAGATGCGTCGTGGCCGGGACGGTCGTCATGCTCTGATCCTCGTGGCGTAGGTTTCGTTGAAATACCGGGCAAGCGCCGGACGATCGCGCAGGGTCTGCAATGCGATCTCGGCGTGCCCTTTCGTATAGCCGTTCCCGATGATCATCGTGACGTCGCGCGCGACGCCTTCGGCCCCGAGCGCTGCAGCGGTGAACGAGGTGCACATCGAGAAAAAATAGACGGTGCCCCCGTCGCGCGCGCAAAGGATCGACGCGAGTTCCGTGCCCGCGACGTTGACGCAGTTGACGACAAGATCGGCGAGTTGCGGCACATCGGCGGTAACGCGATTGCTTGCGTTGAGCGCGTCACGTGCGTCGGCGACGATCAACGCGTCGACCAGCCCCTCGCGGAGCAGAAGCTCGGCGCCTGGGCTGGAGCCGTCGGGAACGATGCCGATGACGCGTCCCTGCGGCCCGGTGCGCACTTTAGCTTGCGCGCATGAAAGCAAACCGCTCTTGCCGTCGGCGCCGATGATGACCACGGTCGCGCCCGGAAAGGAGAGCCGCCGAACCTGGGCCGGCGCGCCCGCGACATCGAGCACGGCGAGTGCGACGCCTTCGTCGATATCGCTTGGAAGCCGCGCCCACAGGCCGCTTTCGAAAAGAATGGCCTGCCCCCGCACCGAGATACGGCCGGTTGCGACGTCGACCTCGCGAATCTCGTCGATTTGCAATGGTGTCAAGGTCAGCGACACGAGCGACGCAATTCGGTCGCCGGGGCAAAGATCGATTTTTGCGCGCAGATCGTCGCCGATGGCGGCTACGCGACCAACGAACATGCCGCCGCTGCCGGTTACGGGATTGTGTTGTTTTCCGCGTTCGCGAACGATTTCGGCGACGCGCTCGCCGATTTGCCGCGCATCGGATTGGCAGACGTCGCGCAGCTGTCTGAAGGAGGCCGAATCAATATTGAGGGCCTCGACGTCACAGAGCAATTCGTTCGGACCGGCAATCGGCGTGTTATCGATGCGCCACGCGTCCTGCGGCATTGCTCCGGCTGGCTCGAGCACGCGATGGACTCCAAGCGCATGCGCACCCGCGGTCATCGGTCTCTCCAACTACGTACCCACCGTTACGCCGCCGCGCTCGAACGGCATGCTGAGCACGATCGTCGTGCGCGTGCGCGCCATTCCGGGCGTCGTCTTCAGTCGGCCGAGCAGTTCGTCGAGATGCTGCGTCGACCGAGTGACGACTTTGCAGATAAAACTCTCCTCGCCGGCGACCGAATGGATCTCGCAAATCTCCGGCATTTCGCTCAGGCGGTGCGTAAAGTCGTGGTACGAGCAATCGGGCGTCGTATAGCAGCTCACGAATGCGGTGAGATGCAAGCCGAGACGCTCCGGATCGAGATGAGCGCTATAGCCGCGAATGTAGCCGCGCTGTTCGAGCCGCTTGACTCGGTCGTGAACGGCCGGCGCCTTGAGACCGACCAGCGAAGCAAGTTCAGTAAAGGTCGAACGCGCGTTGCGCTGCAACGCCTCGAGAATTTGAAGATCGAGCTCGTCGAGCTCTTCGCCATTCAGCATCATATTCGACATAGGAGGTCAATTGCCGAAGAATCTTCGGCTGTCAAAGCATAGCACCATAAATCTATTCGGCGCAACCCGCCGCTTATGGTTTCTTTGTTTTTTAACCGCAATCGTGGGCGGGAGCGGGTGCGCGCCGCCGTCTGCCGCCAGGATCGCGACCTTGAGGTTCGATCTGGCCGCCGATCCGGCCAACTTGAACCCCCTCTTTATCGCTCCCGACGCCGCATCGGTGGAACTTCAGGTCGATCGTCTGGTCTTCGAACCCTTCATCGACGTCGACGAGCGGGGGCGACCGGTGCCGGCGCTGCTGGCCGAAATTCCAACGGTACGCAACGGCGGTCTCTCTGCGGACGGGCGGACGATTCGGTACCATTTGCGCGACAAGGTCCGCTGGAGCGACGGGCGACCCGTCACCGCGAGCGACGTGCTCTTCACTTTGCGCGCGGTGCTGGATCCTCGCAATCCGGTACGCTCGCAGGAGGGCTACAATCTGATCGATCGCGCGGTTGCGGCGGATTCGCGCACGGTGATCTTCCATCTGAGACGGGCGTGGGCACCTGCTGTGATGACCTATTTTTCCTATGGATTCGCGCCGCAGTTCGTGTTGCCCGAGCATGTCCTGCGGTCGCAAACGCCGTTGGCCTATGCGAGCTTCAACGCCGAACCGAGCGTCGGGGACGGACCCTATCGGTTTGTTTCGTGGACGCGGGGCGAAGGTCTGCGCTATGCCGCGAACGAGCGGTACTGGCGCGGCCGACCGGCCGTCGCCCGTCTGGACGTTCGCACGATCCCCGACCCATCGACCAATCTGCTCTTGCTGCGGTCGGGAGCTCTGGATTGGAATCTTCTCGCTCCGGCACAGCTTGCCGTCGTACGCGGCGATCCGCGGCTGACCTTTCGTGCCATACCAACCGCGGTCGTGGCCGGTATTGTCTTCAACACCGAGCATCGGCCGCTCGACGACGTGCGAATACGCCGCGCTTTGGCGATGTCAATCGATCGCGAGGAAATCTCGCGCAAAATCACGCTGGGATTTTATCCGGTCACCAACATGATCCAGCCGCAGTTCTCATGGGCGTTCGATCCGGCAGTGCGGGAACCGCAATACGATCCGGTATCGGCCGATCGCCTTTTCGATGCGGCGGGCTGGCCCCGCGGTCCGAGCGGCACGCGGCAGCGCGGCGGCGAAACCTTGCATCTAACGTACGCGCAGTTTGCCGAAACGGCAACCGGTGTGCGGGTAGCGGCGGCCGTCCAAGCGGCGCTGCGCGACCGCGGCATCGATCTTGCGATCAAGTCGGTCAGCAACGCACAGCTCTTCCTGCCGCATAGCGGTATCCTCGCGAGCGGAAACTTCGATCTCGCGTACGTTCCCTGGACGATGGGCACGGATCCCGACGATTCCTCGGTGCTCGGATGTCGAGCGCCGTCGAACTACATGCGCTGGTGCGATGCGCGCGTCGCGCGTCTGGAGCGGCTCGCCTTGAGCGCGACGGCGATGGAAACGCGCAAACGCATCTACGGCGAAATCGGACGAATCGTCGCAGAGCAAGTTCCAGTGCTTTATCTCTTCAACGCCGATTACGTCTACGCGTATCGGAAGCGCCTGCGGGGCTTCGCACCAAACGCGTTCGTTCCCACATGGAACGCGGATCGCTGGCGTCTGAGCAACCGTTGAGGTTTGTCGGTTACCGGGCGGCCGAGCGAGCGAAATCCAGGAATTATACCCGGGAGCGTGCGAACGCTCGTTTGAGATGAGGGCGTTTCTTTTGAAAGTTGCCGCATGATCGAGTTTTTCTTGCGGCGACCCCTCTTTGCCGGGGTGCTGAGTTTCGTGGTGCTTCTGGCGGGACTCGTCACAATTCCGACGCTTCCGATCTCGCAGTATCCGCAGATTTCGCCGCCGACGGTGACGGTGACGTCGCAGTATCCCGGGGCTACCGCCGAGATGGTCATGCGCTCGGTGACCACGCCGCTCGAGATCAATATCAATGGTTCCGACGGCCTGCAATATATGCAATCGTACTCGAGTGCCAATGGCACCAGCGTGATCACCTGCACGTTTGCCCTCGGGACCGATCCGACGACGGATCAGACCAACGTGCAGCACGGGGTCGATCTGACGTTAGCGCAGCTCCCCAGCGCCGTCCAAAATCAAGGGGTGAGCGTCGAGAAGAGCTCGGGGAATATCACCATCGCGGTCGCAATGCTCTCCACGAGTTCGGCAGTCAGCGACGTCGACGTCAGCAACTATGCCGACCTGAACGTCATCGAAAATCTCAAGCGGGTTCCCGGCGTTGGCCAGGTGGAAGTGCTTGGGGACCGCACGTACGGGATGCGAATCTGGGTCGACCCGCACAAGCTGCAATCGAACAATATCTCGCTGGATACGCTCATCAGCGCGATCAAGCAGAATAATGCCGACGTCGCGCCCGGCGCGCTCGGCCAGCCGCCGACGACCGGCGACCAGCCGTACCAGATACCGATTTCGATTAACGGCAGGCTGCAGACGCCGGACGAATTCAAGCAGATCGTCGTGGCGGCTCAGCCGAACGGCGGCTACCTGCGCCTTGGCGACCTCGCGCAAGTCGAGCTGGGGGCCCAAAACTATATTACGTCGGCGCGCTACAACGGTCAGACGGCGGTCGTGCTTGCAATTGAGGGCGAGCCAACGGCAAACTCGCTGCAGATTTCCACCAACGTTCGCGCAACGATGGCACACATCGCCCAAACCATGCCGACGGGCTACGCTTACAAGATCGCGTTCGACACCTCGGACTTCGTACGCGCTTCGATCAAAGAAGTCATCGTAACGCTGCTGATCGCCATTCTGCTCGTCGTCTTGGTCATCTTCATCTTCCTGCAGAATTGGCGCAGCACGCTTATCCCCGCATTAACGATTCCCGTTTCGCTCATCGGCACGTTTGCCGCGATGAAACTTCTCGGCTTTTCGATCAACACGCTAACGCTTTTCGGGTTGACCCTGGCGACCGGCCTGGTCGTGGACGATGCGATCGTCGTACTTGAAAACATCGTGCGACACATCGTCGACGACAAGACGAATTCGTTTCAAGCCACGGTTCGGGCGATGAAAGAGATCGGCGGAGCCGTCATCGCCACTTCGCTGGTTTTGATGTCGGTCTTTATACCCGTCGCCTTCTTGCCGGGAACGACTGGTTTGCTCTTCCAGCAGTTCGCGCTGACCATGGCCGCCTCGATCGGAATCTCGCTCTTCACCGCGATGACGCTCGCCCCCGTGCTGACGTACGAACTGGTTCACGGCGCGGAACCGACGACGAACCGGTTCATGGTTTGGTTCAACGGTCGCCTGCACGCGCTGACATTGTGGTATCAGGGAAAGGTCCCGATGCTGATCCGGCATCAAAAGATCATGCTTGCGGTCTTCGTCGGCGCGATCGCTTTGCTCGGGTTAATGTTCAAAATCACGCCATCGGGCTTTCTCCCCAACGAAGACCAGAGTCTGCTCTACGTTTTGGTAACGCTGCCGATTCAAGCCTCCATGGATCAGACGACCGCTGCGGTCAAGAAACTCGAGAACGTGATGCTCGCGATGCCGCAGGTCGAAGCGGCGACGTCGGGCGTCGGCTTTGGATTCGCCAACAACAGCTCGAATCAAGCGACGATTTTCCTGCAGCTCAAGCCGCTCTCCGAGCGGCACGGCGTCGAGAACTCAGCGCTGGCTATCCAGTACGACCTGTACACGCGATTTCAAAAGATGCCGGGCATTACGGCGCTGCCGGCAAATCCACCCGCGATTCCGGGACTGGGTTCTACCGGAGGTTTCGCGATCGAGATCGAGGATATCAACAATCTCGGCCTACCGACGCTGAACAAGGTCGGGAACGCCGTCATGGCCGCTGCCAAGCAGGATCCCACGCTCTCGGCGATCCGCCTCCCGACGATCTTCACCGGCCCCTACTTTGTGACGACGTTCGATCGTTCGAAGGCACTCGCGTTCGGCGTGACGCCGCAAACCTTCTTTAACACGATCAACGCAACGACTGGTTCGACGTTCGTGAACTTCTTCGACTATGGCACGCGGTCGTATCAGGTCGTCGTCCAGGCGCGCGCGAAGCAGCGAACTGCGCCCGCGGACTTATCGCGCATCTACGTTGCCAACAGCTCGGGCGCGATGATGCCGGCGAGTCAGTTCCTCACGACTGCCTTTCAAACGAACAACGTCGCGATTATGCGGTTCAACGAGTACAACGCCTTGGAGATCGACGGGTCGCCCGGAACGAACGCCAGCTCCGGACAGGCGCTTTCCGCGATCGAGAAGCACGTCGTCGACAATCTTCCAAAGGGCATGGGCTACGAATGGAGCGGCATTGCTCGCCAACAAGTCCAGAGCGGTCCTCAAACGATCGCGATCTTTTGCCTGGGATTGCTCTTCGTCTTTCTCGTGTTGGTTGCGCAATACGAGAGCCTGTCCACGCCGTTCGTCATCATGCTTGCGGTTCCAGTCGCGCTGCTCGGTGCGATCGGCGCTATCTACCTTCGTCGGCTTACCGAGCTTCTGAGCATCATCATCCATTCTGCGCTCGCCGGTCACCTCGTCCCCGTCGCTCAGACGTCGTCGGACATCTACGCGCAGATTGGCTACATCATGCTCATCGGGCTTGCGGCGAAGAACGCGATTCTCATCGTCGAGTTTGCCAATCAGCTACGCGAGCAGGGTATGGAAGCAGTGGCTGCCGTAGCGCACGCGGCCGCAACCCGGCTGCGCCCCATTCTCATGACGTCGATCGCCTTTATCCTGGGTATTATTCCACTGGCTTTCGCGCACGGCGACGGTGCCCAATCGCGCATATCGCTGGGCACCGCCGTCTTGGGCGGCATGCTGGTTTCCACCATCATGAATCTGGCAATCGTTCCAGTACTCTACATTGCCGTCATCGAGCTGACCGAACGAAAGAAACGCAAGGCGGCACCGACGCAGCCCGAAGATTTGCCGCCGCCGCCGATGGCTCCGCCGCCGCTGACGGAAGGTTCCGCGCCGGCTACAGCGCCTTAACTGCGGCCGTCAGCGCGTCAACCGAGGCCTTCGCGTCACCGAAGAGCATCGAGCAGTTCGGCATCTCGTAGAGCGGGTTCTCGATTCCGGCGAACCCCGAGCGCATCGAACGCTTGAGCACGACGACGTTCGCGGCTTTATCAACGTCGAGAATCGGCATACCGTAAATAGGCGAACTCGCGACGCTGCGTGCCGCCGGATTCGTGACGTCATTCGCGCCGATCACGAGCGCGACGTCGCCAGTCGAAAACTCTGGATTGGCGTCTTCCATGTCGAGCAGCTGATTGTACGGCACGTTGGCTTCGGCAAGCAATACGTTCATGTGACCGGGCATGCGTCCGGCCACGGGGTGAATTGCGTAGAGCACTTTGACGCCACGCTTCTCAAGCTGATCCGCGAGCGCGCGGACGCTGTGCTGGGCTTGCGCGACGGCCATACCGTAACCTGGAACGAAAATCACCTTCGAGGCATAGGCCAGCATGATGCCTACGTCGTCGGCGCTGGTGCTTCGAATCTGCTGCGGACCTCCGCCGGCCGTCGCCACTTCCGTACCGCCGGCGGCGCCGAATGCGCCGAAGAGCACGTTGGTGAGCGGACGATTCATCGCGCGGCTCATCGCCACCGTGAGAATGGTGCCGCTCGCTCCGACGAGTGCTCCGCAGATGATCAGTAGCGTGGAGTCAATTTCGAAACCGGTGATGGCGACTGCGACGCCGGTGAATGAGTTCAGCAACGAGATAACCACGGGCATGTCCGCGCCGCCGATCGGCAAGACGAACAATACGCCGAGCAGCAACGCGCAGCCGAGCATCGCGAAGTAGGCCCAGCCAGGGAGCATCCCGAGCGTAACGATTAACCACACCGCCAAAACCACGATCGCGAGCAGTACGGCGCCATTGACCAGTTGCTGGCCGGAGTAGGTTACGGGACGCCCGGTCATGAGTTCTTGCAGCTTGAGAAACGCGACGATCGAGCCGGCGAGGCTTATCGCACCGATAATGGCGGAAAGCACCAGCGAGACGGCGACGACATCGTCGAGGCCCCCGGTCCGCGCAGCGATCAGAAACGCGACCGTCGAGATCAGCGCTGCGGCGCCGCCGCCCGCGCCGTTGTAGAGCGCGACCATCTGCGGCATTGCGGTCATCTTTACTTTGATGGCAGCGTAAACGCCGACCGCGGCTCCAAGGACGACACCGAAAGCGACGGCGGGCCAGCCCGCGGCCCCGGTGCGTACGATGATGCCGACGATCGCGATGAGCATTCCCGCCATGGCAAAGCGATTGCCGCGCCGCGCGGTCGCGGGCGAGTTCAGCTCGTGCAGACCGTAGATGAAGAGGGCGAAGGCGAGAATGTCCGCCAGGTCGATTGCGAGGCTCGTCGGGTTCACTTGCGATCGTCCTTACGGCGAAACATTTGTAGCATGCGTTCGGTGACGGCGAAACCGCCGAAGACGTTGATGGCTCCGAACGTCACGGCGGCGACGGCAAGTCCGACGAGTGCCGGGCCGTGATCGACGCCAAAGAGGTGAGCGACGATGACGATCGCGCCAACGAGCACGATGCCGTGTATGGCGTTGGTAGCGGACATCAAGGGCGTGTGCAGCGTTGTCGGCACCTTCGCGATCACCTCGAAGCCGACGAAAACAGCGAGTACGAGCACGGTCAGCAACGGTACGAGATGACTTAGCTCGGTCACGATCGCGCCTCGATGAGCACGGCGCCGTCACGCGCAACGACGGCACCTTTGGCGACGTCGTCGTTTGGGTCGACGTGGAGCGCACCGTCTTTGATCCATGGGGAGAGCAGCGCGTAAACGTTGCGCGAATAGAGCCGGCTGGCGTCGGCCGGCATCGTGCTCGGCAAGTTGACGGCGCCGACGACGGTGACGCCGTTGCCTGTCGTCACGATTTGATCCTCAAGAGTGAGCGCGCAGTTTCCGCCGGCTTCGGCGGCCAGGTCGATGATGACGCTGCCCGGTTTCATCGCCTCGACCGCGGCCTGGCTAATGAGCACCGGCGCCTTGCGGCCAGGTACCAGCGCGGTCGTGATCACGACGTCGTTGGCGCCTATTTGCTCGACCATCCACGCGCGTTGTCGCTCCTGCTGCTCGGCCGTCAACTCTTTTGCGTATCCGCCGCTCCCCTCGGCGTCGGCGCCGAGATCGAACTCGAGGAAGCTCGCTCCGAGCGACAGGACTTGTTCTTTGACCGCCGCGCGCACGTCGTAACCGCTGACGACTGCGCCAAGCCGCCGGGCCGTTGCGATCGCTTGGAGTCCCGCGACACCCGCACCGAGGACGAGGACCTTCGCCGGTGCGATCGTGCCCGCCGCCGTGGTGAGCATCGGAAAAAATTTCGGTAGATGCGCCGCGGCCAACAGAACGGCTTTGTATCCCGCGATATTGCTCTGCGAGGAGAGCGCGTCCATCGATTGCGCGCGAGTGATTCGTGGAATCATCTCCATCGCGAGCGCCGTCAGCTTCGCATCGGCGAGACGCTTGACGTATGCCGGATCGCCGAGCGGATTAAAGAACCCGACGACCACGCTGCCGGCGCGCAGCTCGCCGAGTATTTCGTCGCTTGGGCGCCCGACGCAGACCAGCGCATCGGCATCGCGCGCGAGCGAAGCGGCGTCGTCGGCAAAGGTCGCCCCGGCTGCCGCGTAGAGCTCGTCGGGGAAGGCGGCGGCGTCGCCGGCGCCACGGGCCACGCGCACGTTGGCGCCCGATTTAGCGAATCGCGCGACGGTTTCGGGCACGAGTGCCACGCGTCGCTCCTTTACCGCAGCCTCGCGGGGAACGGCAACGATCATAGACCACCGGTCATACGGCTCTGATGCGACGGCGCCCTCTCGTGCGCCTTACGCGATCCGAATTGAGTTGCGCAGGATGCCGATGCGTTCGATTTCGACCTCCAAGAGATCGCCGTCGGTAAGAAATTCGGGCGGCGTGCGCGCAAAACCCACGCCTTGCGGAGTTCCGGTTGCAATAATATCGCCGGGAAGGAGCGTCATTCCCTTGGAAAGCTCGGCAATCAATCGCGGCACGCCGAAGATCATGTCCGATACAATTCCGTGCTGCTTTTCAACTCCGTTGCGACGCAGGCGCAGCTCGAGCGAGCGGGGATCGCCCAACTCGTCGGGCGTCACGATCCACGGACCGACGGGGCACGTCGAGTCAAGACTCTTACCCTTGAACCATTGGCCGTGATTTCGTTGCAGGTCGCGCGCGGTAACGTCGTTGAGCGCGGTATATCCGAAAACCACGTGCGAGGCTTGCGCTTCGGGGACGTCTTTGCACTCGGCCCCGATGACGACGGCGAGTTCGGCTTCGTAATCGTACTCGCGCGAAACCGCAGCGCTCAATTGCAGTTGCGCGCCGGGCGCGGCGATCGCGGTCGGCGCTTTGGTAAAGAACGTCGGCACCGATGGGAGCTTGAGCTCGCGGCCCGCCGCGCGCGCACCTTCGCGGGCGTGTTCGAGGTAGTTGCGACCCACGCAGAAGACGTTGCGCGCCGGTCGCACCGGCGGGTCGAGCGTAACGCTCGAAAGCGCAATCAGATCGTCGGGTGTGTGCCACGCGATGCGCTCGTGCGGCGCGAGCTCGATGTATTCGCGCAGCGTGGACGTGCCGATCGTGCGAATCATCTCGCCCTCCAGCACGCCCGGCCGTGGTCGGCCGTCGGTCGCGCGGTAGGTTAGGAACCGCAACGGCTGCTTTTAGAAGTTGCGCGGCGGCAAGGTCGGTTCGTGCGTCGGCTTGGGCGTGGGAACGCCGCGAATCTGATTGAGCGACGGCAGCTTCGCGTTGTACTCTTCCTGCGCTTTACGCTGTGCTTGCGCGGCAGCCGCCTGCTGCTTCATGTACATTTGCATCATCACGTTAGCGGCGCCGGGCTCGTTGGCCCAACTTCCGCCGGCCGAAATCAAAGCGATGCGTCGTGCAACGTTCCCGTTCTTGGGGTTGTAATCGTACGTGATTCGGTAGAGACCGACTTGTGCGGTGCACGACGTCGTGCCGCCGCTAGTATGGCAATGCCGAATCCACATTTGCAGCGCATTGCCGTAGGTTTTGAGATTGAAGCTGGAGAGTTTGCTGGGCTTGGTCGACTTCACGCGCACGACCTGTCCCTTGTTGTTGACCTCGACGACCACTTCGGTGTGAAGCGGAACGTTCGGCAGCCGGATCATAATGCGCGTCGGACCGGGCGCGGGGGCGTTTGCGGCCGCGGCGAACGCACCGCCGGCAAGCATCGCCGCCGCCAATGCAACGCAGAATCGCATCGCCACGAACGTCAATTCCGTGAAAGAACCGCGAAGGGATGACCGCACGACCCGCACGCGACGACGACTTGGAAATGCGTCTTTTCGCGCACGGTGCGCGCATCGTTTTGGCCCTCTTCGAAGCCACAGAAACGGCATCGCGTCGAGGTGGGGCGCTCTCCTGCCGCTTGTTCGTCCACGCTACTGCGCTTTACGCGGGCTTCGCGCTTCGACCTGCCGAAGCACGCGAACGAATGCAGGGCGCTCGTTTTCGTCGAACTGCTCGACTCGTCGCTGCGGGAGTTCTGATTGCCGGTGCGAGCGTCACACCCATTCGGGCCGAGCGACAGATCGTCGACTTGCACCGCCTCGACGCGAACTTTCAACTCTTTGCCGCCGACTCGACCGTGCCGTGGAAGACTGCTGCGGTTCGCTTGGATACCTATTCAAGCGCTCCGATTACGTTTGCGGTATACCAAGTGGACCCCGCCGACGTCTTGACCGCGGGCTCGAACTTTAGCCCTCGCGCGCTTTCGACGAGCGCTCGGCGAGCGGTGCTCGGTTTCACCTTTTCGCCGCCGGGCGGTTATCAGTTTCAGTCAAATGTCGTCCCGCTGCCGCTCGGTGCGCGCGAAGGATTCTTTGTCGTCGAAGCTCGGCGCGGTAACGTGGGCGAACAAGTTTGGATTAATCGCTCGCGCATCGGCTTGATTTCGAAACAGACTCCGGGCGGATTGGTGCTCTACGGTGCCGACCTTGGCACCGGCCGAGCGTTGGCGCGAATGCGCGTGCAACTCGTCGTCAATCGGAGTTTGCTTGCGGCGACGACCGACCCTGACGGAATCGTACGCTGGAATCGGTCGCCGCGCCCGGTTTTCGCGCTAGCGCAGTGGGGAAGCAGTTACGCCTTCTTAAGTCTGCTTCCGCAACCACCGCTCCCCGAAACGATCGTCGGCGTGCGAACGGATTCGGCGGTCGTCCACGCCGGCGATGTCGTGCGCGTCGCGGGTTTCGCGCGGACGCGCACGCGCGGCATCTTGCGTGCAAGCACCGGAAGCGCGGTCGTCTCCCTTCGTGCCGGCGCAACGGTTGTCGCGCAGGTGCGCGCGCCGCTCGATGCGGCAGGTGCTTTTTTGGCGAGCTTACCGCTTCCCGAAAATGCGGCGGCGGGCGAATATACCGTGCTCGCTCAAACGGCCGGCGGTGTCGGTGGGGCAACCGTCGATGTCGATGCCAACGCGGCGGGACTCTCGCTGGACGTCAGTGGGGCGTGCGATGGTGCGTGCGATCCGCGAGCGGACGTGCCGATTTCGGTACGGGCGTCGCGTGGCGGCGTGACCGTGCACGTTCACGTCGTGCGGTCGCCACACGTCGATGTCGTCCAGGTGCCGGATACTCTGCCGTGGGCGACCACGGAGTGGTTCGACGCGACCGTGACGACAAACGCGAGCGGCAACGCCACGTTCGACATTCCCCATCCCAATGACGAACTGGCGTCAACGTACGGCGTGCACGTCGATTCGAGCGGAGCGACGGCCGACACTCGCGTCACCGTTCCCACGGCGCAGGCCGCGCTGCGATTGATCGTCGATCGCAGCGAACTGGCACCCGGCGCCGCCTGCAACTTCGACGTCTACGCCGATGGGCTCGATTCGAAGCCGCTTGCGGGTGCCAACGTTACCGTCGAGTTGACGCACGGCGCGACCGGCGACGAACAACAGCTAACCTTGGACGGCGACGGTCACGCGCGCGGAACGTTTCACTCGCCGGAGCTTGGCACGAACTTTCTGCTTGCATGGATCGATCGAGGCGGACGCGCTGAGGACGCCGGGCAGGTTCGCGTCGACCCGCAAGCAGCCTCGCCATCAACGGAGGGCGGAAGCGCGAACGTGCGCATGACGTTCGATCGCGCAGTCTATCGCGCCGATGAAGCGATTCGCGTCGAGGCCGAAGCGCCGGGCGCGCAAGGCAGCGCGCTGCTCACCTTCGAAAGCGCGCTCGGCATCGACGTGCGGACCGTGAGCACGGCCGGGGGACGGGCGGTCGCGCAACTGCATGCTTCCGACGCCGCCGGCGAACTGCGGGTTGGCGCCGCATTCGTGCGCGACGGTGCGTTGGAATGGAGCACGGCACCGATAACGCTTGCCGCGCCGGGTCGTCCGAGCGCGGCGAGACTGAGCGTTCCGAGCGCCGAATACGCGCCGAGCGAATCGGCCAAGATCGCCTTCGCAGGCGACGCCGTCGGGCACGGAACGTTCGTGGTACGCATCAGTCGTGGAACGGCGACCGGCAGCGCTCTCTTTGCCACCGCGCCGGGCCTGCTCGCCATCGGCGTAACCACGACCCAAAGCAGCGCGCCGGAAACGCCAACCTGGCACCCTTGGGTAAACTCGACCGGAGATCGTTCGCAGGTTCTGGGTTTTGTGCGCCGTACCGAGCCGCCGCCGCAGTTGTCGCTCTCAGAGGCCGAGACGCAAGCCGTTTCGTGGAGCGTCACGCGCGCGGACGGCGGCGGCATTGCGGTCGCGCTTCCCCCACGGAGTGGACGTTATGAACTCTCGGTTCTTGGGATTGCCGACGATGGCGGCGTGAGCGCCGGCTCGTCGACGATCGTCGTACGGTAGTCAGCCGGATGGCATTGATGCTGCTCGACACGTACGGCTTGGTCTATCGGGCCTTCTTTGCATTGCCGGGCCTAACCACGAGCAAAGGCGTACCGATCAACGCCGTCTACGGCTTTACGATGATGCTCAATAAGATCATCGCCGACGAGAGGCCGACGCACATTTTGGCCGCTTTCGACAAGGGAATGCCGGCCCATCGCGTCCAGCTTTACGCGGAATACAAAGCGCAGCGACGCGTGATGCCCGACGAACTACGCAGTCAATTCACGCTCGTGCGGCGCGTCTTGGAAACGTACCGTATACCCGTCGTCGAGATCGAGGGCCAAGAGGCTGACGACGTGATTGCGACGCTTGCCGCTCAGGCCGAAGCGTCGGGCGAGCAGACCATCGTCGTCACCGGCGACCTCGATCTCTTGCAAATCGTTGACGACCGCACCACCGTCTTGACGACGCGTCGCGGCATTAGCGAGCTCGGACGATACGATCCTGCAGCGGTGCGCGCGCGTTTCGGTCTCGAACCGTCCCAACTCGCGGATTATCGCGGTCTCAAAGGCGATCCCTCAGATAATCTTCCGGGAATTCCCGGTGTCGGCGAAAAGACGGCGAGTAAACTCTTGCAGGCGGCCGGCTCGCTTGACGCCCTTATTGCCGATCCATCCCTTGCGGGGAATCCAAAACTCGTCGGGCTCATCGAGCAGTATGGCGAACAAGCCTGTCTTTGCCGTGCGGTCTCGATCGTACGCCGGGACCTGCCCCTCTCGATTGACTGGCAGAGCAGCCGGTACGAAGCGCCGCCCAGCGCGGAGCTCTATCGCCTGTACAGCGATTTAGAGTTCAAGACGTTGCTCGCGAAACTCGATCCGCCCTCGGACTTGCCGCTTTTCGGTACGGCGGAGAAGCTTGTGGGCGCGTACCGAAGCTACGAGACGTCGGTCGATCCATCCGACTTCTCCAGATTGGCCGATGAGCTTCTGTCGCTGCTCGGGTCGGCGCGAATCGTTCTCGCGCTGCGGGGTGAGGCCATTGGCGTGAGCGGTCGTGCCGGCGAGGGCGTGAGCTTCTCGAGAGGAGCCCTCGAGCACGCGGACGTGCGACGGGCGCTCGAACGTCTCTTCGACGAGGCCGCCGCGGTTGGCGCATACGATGCAAAGCGACTGCTGCACGTCATGCGCGCGGGAGGAGTGCGCAACGCGCGTTTCTCCGACGATGCCATGATTGCCGTGCATCTCCTCGACCCGTCGCGCGGATTTGCCGACGTCGAAGACGCGGCGGCGCAGTTTCTGCGGGCGGAACTCCCGGGCGACGCGGCCGCGCATGCGGACGCCTCGCTGCAGTTGATTGAAGTGACTCGCCGCGAGCTCGAGGCGCGCGAACAGCTTGCTCTCTACGAAGAGGTCGAGGTTCCTCTCGCGCCGGTGCTACAGGCGATGGAATCGGCCGGCGTCACGATCGACCCGCGCGAACTGCATGCGATTGGCGATGAAGTCGAAGCCGCGGCCGCGCGCCTGCAGCAACGTATCTATGACTTCGCGGGTGAAGAGTTCAATATCGGATCGCCGCAGCAGTTGGGCAGAGTGCTCTTCGGCAAGTTGGGCATACCGGGGGGCAAGAAGACGAAGACAGGGTGGGCGACCGGCGTTGAAGTCCTCCAAGGACTGGCGCGCGAGTATCCCATCTGCAGCTTCGTGCTCGAGTGGCGCGAGGTCACGAAACTCAAGAACACGTACGTCGACGTCATACCCCAACTCGTGGACCAACGCGATTTCCGTTTGCGGACGGAGTTCAATCAAACGGCCACGGCGACGGGGCGGCTCTCCTCGACCAATCCGAACTTGCAAAACATCCCGGTGCGCGGCGAGCTGGGACGGCGCATTCGGCGCGCTTTCGTCTCAAAGAGCGACGAATACGTTCTTCTCGCCGCCGATTACAGTCAAATCGAACTTCGATTGATGGCGCATCTCTCGGGAGATCGAGCGCTGCGCAGCGCATTCGAGGAGGCGCAAGACATTCACGACTTCACCGCGCGACAGATTTTTTCGATTTCGCCGGATCAATCGGTCGATCCGAATCAGCGGCGTATGGCCAAGAGCGTCAACTTCGGACTCTTCTACGGGATGTCCGATTTCGGCTTGGCGCAGCGGCTCGAGATCAGTCGCAGCGAGGCAAAGGAAATTACAACCGCCTACTTCGCGCGTTTCCCCGACGTTCGTGAATATATCGAGGGGACCATCGCCGAGGGCCGGCGCAACGGCTACGTCGCCACGATTCTCGGGCGGCGCCGGTATATGCCCGGGCTGGTCTCTGGAAACTACATGTTGCGCGCTGCTGCCGAACGCGAGGCGACCAACGCCCCATTGCAAGGCAGTGCGGCCGATCTCATGAAGTTAGCGATGGTGCGGATCGATCGTGCTCTCACCCAGGCGGGGCTCGACGCGACGATGCTCTTGCAGATCCACGACGAGCTGATCTTCGAGGTGCACCGGGACGCGTTGCCTGAGACCGCCGCGCTCGTCCGCACGCACATGGAGGGCGCGATCGAACTCTCGGTGCCGCTCGAGGTCACGCTCAAGTCCGGCCGCAACTGGTACGATGTCGAGGCGATCCGCGAGGTTCTCGAACGTGTCTAGCTTCCTTTTTGCCGTCGTGCTGGCGATGGCTTTGCCGACCGTTGTTATTCAAGCGCCGCGCGCGGATCTCACGCTCGAAGTGGCGCGAACCGACGCCCAGCGAGAGCGCGGTTTGATGGATCGAACGCAAGTGCCGCCGCACAGCGGAATGATCTTCGTCTTCAAGGGCGACGACTTCGTCAACTTTTGGATGAAGAATACGCTCGTGTCGCTCGACATGATCTTCGTCGCGGGCAACGGACGCGTGCGGCGAGTCTTTTCCGCGGTGCCGACGGTTGCGCCGGCATTGCCCGACGACGAAATTCCGCGCGAAGGCGCTCAAGCAAAGTACGTCATCGAATTGCGTGCCGGTGAAGCCGCCTCCGATGGAATCACCGCAGGCGTCACCCTCGATTTGCACGACGTTCCGCCGCCGGGGTAGATCCGGCGCGTGCCCGAGCTTCCGGAGGTCGAGACGATCGTTCGAGGCCTCCGCAGCAAAATTGCCGGCGCGACGATAGAGCACGCCGAAGTGCGTCTCGCACGCGTGGCGGTAGCGCCGCCGGCGCTCTCGTTTGTAACTGCCCTTGCCGGCGAGCGCATCGAGGCCGTGCGCCGGCGCGGAAAATACGCGATCGTCGAGCTGGGGTCAGGGCGGTCCATCGTCATCAGCCTGCGCATGACCGGACGCCTCGTCGTGTCGCAGAACGGCGAGCCCGAACTGCCGGCCACGCACGTCGTGCTGCACTTGCGCGATGCCGGCAGTCTGCGCTTTTCCGACGTCCGCACCTTTGGCCGCATGCGCTTGGTCTGCGCCGGTGAAGCATGGGACCGCGAGCTGGGCATCGAGCCCTTAGACTCAGACTTTACACAGGAAGCCTTTATCGGTATGCTGTCGGGGCGGACGACGCCGGTCAAGGCATTCCTCCTCGATCAACGGCGCGTCGCAGGCATAGGTAATATCTATGCGTGTGAAGCGCTCTGGGAAGCTCGGATCCGTCCGAGCCGCCCGGCGGGAAGGTTAACGGCGCCGGCGGTTCACCGCTTGCGTCGGGCCATCATCGACGTATTGCAACGCGCGATCGCGATGCGTGGGACGAGCGTCGACGACTACGTCGATGCCGACGGACTGCAAGGGAGTTTCCAAAACAACCTCTCGGTCTACGGCAGAAGCGCGAAGCCGTGTCCGCGCTGCGGCAGCGGCATCCTGCGAACGGTGCTGTCAGGTCGGGGAACCTGGTGGTGCCGACGATGCCAACGATAAATTTATGAAAGTGGGAAAGGCAAATCACTACTACTGAAATCGCACCGAGTCACTACGACGAGGATCAGCTAGCGCTCGAGCAGCGCCTCTACGAAGAATCGCTCAAAGTTCTCGATGAAGGTCAGGTACTGACCGGAACGATCGTCCAGAAAGACAAAGACGAAGTGCTCGTCGACGTCGGGGGCAAGTCCGAAGGCGTGCTGCCGTTCCGCGAGCTGTCGCTCGCCGTCGACCCGAAACTCTTGCGCGTCGGCGACACGCTCGAAGTCATGGTCCATCGCATCGACGAGTTGGACGGGACGCTCTTCCTTTCGGAACGGCGCGCGCGCGCGCTCAAGACCTGGGAGAAAGTGATCGAAGCGCACGAGCGCGATGAAGTCATCGAAGCGACGGTTACGCAAGTCGTCAAAGGCGGCGTGTTGGTCGATCTCGGGATGCGCGGCTTCGTACCGGCCTCGCAGATTCGCCGGCAGCCCGTCGGGAATCTCGAAGAACTCGTCGGTCAGCATCTGCGATTGAAGGTCATCGACCTCGATCACAAGCGTCATCGCGTAGTGCTTTCGCAGCGGCTCGTGCTCGAGGAAGAGCTGCAGGCAAAGAAGCAGGAACTTCTCGACACGCTCGAAGTCGGACAGATTCGCGAAGGCGTCGTCGTCCGCTTGGCCGATTTTGGCGCGTTCGTCGACCTTGGCGGCATCGACGGCTTGATTCACAACAGCGAGCTGGCCTACGCGCGCATCAAACATCCGTCCGAAGTAGTGAAGATCGGCGACGTCGTGCACGTCGAAATTATGAAGTTCGATCCGGAGGCAAAAAAAGTCAGCCTCTCGCTCAAGCATGCGTTGCCCGACCCGTGGGACCAATACGCCGACCGCCTTTACGAAACCAACAAGCTGAGCGCGCAAATCGTCAAGGTGACGCCCAACTATCTGCTCGTCGAAGTGATTCCGGGTATCCTCGCAATGGTTCCCAAAGGGGAGTTCGACGTGTCGGCACAGTTTGGCGCGGGGCAGGAGGTCGAAGTCACGCTCTTGACGATCAACCACGCGACTCGACGCATTACGGCTTCGATTCAACACGTCGCCGACGTTCCGCTCGAGGAGATCGAGCGGCTCGCTGCCGAGGAAGAGATCGGGATCGAAGAGACCGCGCCGCCGCCGGCGGAGGCGACTGAGGGTTAGCCCGCGCGATGCGCGTGGGCTTGACCGGCGGCATCGGTGCGGGAAAAAGTGCGGTGGCGGCGATCTTCGCGCAGCTTGGAGCGTTCGTCATCGATACCGATGCGATCGCCCGCGAAGTCGTCGCTCCGAACAGCGATGGGCTGCGGGAAATTGCTCGATTCTGGCCGCAGGCCGTGCGCAACGGCGCGCTCGACCGTGCGGAGCTCGCGGAGATCGTCTTCGCCGATCGCTCGGCCAGGGAGCGGCTCAATGCGCTGCTTCACCCGCACATTCGCCGCGTCGCGCTCGGCCGTGAAGCGCTGGCGAAACCGGGCCAGCCAATCGTTCACGTCGTGCCTTTACTTTTCGAGACCGGCTACGATCGTCTCGTCGATAAATCGGTGCTCGTTGTCGCGCCACTCGAGCAGCGCATCGCTCGGGTCGTCGAGCGCGATCGACTCGACGAAGGACGCGTGCGCGCGCGCGTGGCCGCGCAGATCGAGCCGCAGCTCGCACGCGCAAGCGCCGACTTCGTGATCGAGAACGATGGGAATCTCGAGCATCTTCGCGCGCAAGCGCAGGCAGTTTACCTCGATCTCGTTGCGGCTCCAACCCCGAATTAACGCTAATCCGGGGAATTCTCAGGGAATCCTGAGTTTACCGAGCGCTTGTATGGGAATAGAGTACTGCACTTGACTCGAGAGAGGATGTTCGACATGGCACAAGAGACCGGACAGGCCGGTGGGATGAGCGTTCGCGAGGCAGGCCGCCGCGGCGGCGAGCGCGTGAAGGCAAAGTATGGCTCGGAATTTTACGAAGAAATCGGCCGCAAGGGCGGGGAAGCGACGAAAAGCAAGTACGGCCCCTCGTTCTATGAAGTGATCGGCCAAAAGGGCGGTCAGCGACCGAAACGCAAAACGACGGCATCGTAGCGGCCATCATACCCATATTGGGTAAGGTAGACCGATGGCTGAGAAGAACGAGCCCGCCTCAAAGCGAGAAATGTCTGTTCGTGAAGCGGGTAAGAAAGGGGGAGACACCGTACGCGATCGGTACGGCTCCACATTTTACGAAGACATTGGTCGCAAGGGTGGCAAAGCGACGCGCGATCGCCACGGCGTTGAATTCTACGAGTCCATCGGTCAAAAAGGCGGCAAGGTCGTCAAGGAAAAGTATGGCTCGGATTTCTACGAGGAAATCGGGCACAAAGGCGGTCAGAAGGTCAAGAAGCTGATCGCCGAGGCCAAGAAAAAGCTTGGCGGAGAGAGGAGTTAGCGCGCGACGTCGACGCCGCCGCTAACTTTTCCGAGATGAACGGTATCGTCGTCGAAGTTGACGGTGATGCCGTCGATTCGCAAGGTTTGATCACCGGAGCGCACGTACGCCGGATGCGCCATGCGCAGGAGCTTGGCGTCGTTGGTCCACGTTACTAAGTCGGTATCGAAGGCGCGGCGTTCGGGATCGTCGATTTGCTCGATATGGACTTTACCGACGGCGGTGAAATCGAGCGTTTGAATGTTGAGCGTCACATGCTTGGCGGAGATTCGTAGGTAGGGTTTACCTTTGCGGAAGACGATGCCGTTGCGTACGCCGTCAACAGTGCCGCTCAGCCCGTCGGAGGCAAGCCGGGCGTGATCGTAGTCGAAGCTCCATGACTTCGTTTTGATGTGGTTGTTTTGCACGTATCCGCCACGCAAGTCGATCGGCGCCTGATTGGGGGGCAACGGCGGCGCACCGCCGCCGGCCAAGACGATTTCGACGACGACGTAGATGGCGAGCGCCACGCCCGCGCCTACCGCAAGCCGCTTCCACCATAAGGCCTTACGCCGCATCGGGCCATTCCGCCGCGTCCGGGTGCACCGAGTGCAGGGGCACTAAGAGGCCGACGTACAGCACGGCCAAGAGAAGGCCGATCGTCGTCGGACCGATTTGCGAAAAGATCGTGACGACGCGCGGTCCGACAAAGCCGGCCACGATCGTGCGCTCGTCCAGGCGGCTGCGCTTTTGCCAGCGGCCGTCGGGTGCGATGATCCCGCTAATTCCAGTTGCCGCAGCACGGACCACGTACGCGCCGGTCTCGATCGCGCGCAGTTGCGCGATCTGGGCGTGCATGTACGGTCCTGAGGTTTTGCCAAACCAGGCGTCGTCGGTGCTGACGACGAGCAGCTGCGCGCCGCGCCGCACCTGCGCGAATGCCAAGTCCGCGAAGGCCGACTCCCAACATATGAGCGGTGCAATGGGAAGCGCCGACGTCGCATAGATGCCGTCATCGCGTCCTTGAGCCAAGCCGCCGTTGAGCAAACCGACGTACGGGAGCCACGACAAAAAACGGCGTCCCGGAAACCACTCGGCAAACGGAACGAGTTGCCGTTTATCGTAAACGACGTAGCCGCCGGTGGGCGCAAAGATATAGAGCGCGTTGTAGAGCGCGCCCGGTCCGGCGGCCAAGCTGCCAGCAACGACGGTCGAACGCGCATCCCGGGCCAGATCGGAGAAGCGGCCGAAATAGATCGCGTTTGCGTCGAGCTCCGTTGGAATCACGGTTTCGGGCCAGACGATCAACTTTGGGTCGGCGCGACCGGCAACGCGCGTCATCGAGCTGTAGCGTCGAACCGCCAATGATAACCCGCGCGGATTCCACTTGAACGATTGCGCGATGTTTCCTTGAATCGCCGCGACCGGAATCTTCGGCGGAGGCAGCCGTCGCGCGGGCCACGCGCTCCACGCCGCCAAGCCGAGCACCGTGACGGTAGCGAGAGCTATTGCCAGTGAGCGCCAGGTTCGGCGATGCAGCGCGTCGGCGAGATATGCGCCGATCGCACAGAGAACGAACGTCGTGCCGTAGGTTCCGGCGTACGCAGCGAAAACGCGCAACGGCGTGTCGGCTTGCGTGTAACCGAGTTGGTCGAACGGCGCGGCGAGGATTCCAATCGATCGCAGCCACTCGCAGACGGTGAAGGCTGCGGCGGCGCCGAGCGGTGCGAGATTGGGCGACATGCGTGCGTACCCGATTGCCGCAAGAGCGCCCGCGAGCGCGACGAACGGCGCTTCGAAGAGCGCGGGACCAAACGCAATGAATGGTCCGAAGATGCCGATGTAGCGGGCGACCGTATGGCCGACCCAGGCGAAATCCGCCGTGAAAAAAATCAAGCCAGCAAACCAACCGCAAAGAGCCGCCTTTTTCCAGGATGCTCCCTGCCAAATCCAGAAAAGTGCGGCAGTGCCGAACGGCACGAGCCATGCCGCGCCGATTTTTGGAAACGCCGCTGCCAACGCCAACGCCGCAACAGCCGCGATGCCGACGTCACGCAATGGCATCGAGGAGATCATGATACGCAGATCGAGTTTTGGTTTTTTGATCGTTGTCGTAACGGCGTTCATCGTTGCGGCGTGCGGTCGCCAGGTCACGCCAAATCCTCCGGGATTAGGACCCGGCGGCGCGCCTCCGGGATACATGGCCGTACTCTTTGACACCCAATCGCCGTTCAACTTCAGCCAGTACCAATATATGGTCGTCTTCAACACGTCCGGCAGCGGCATCACGCCCTCGACGGACACGTTGCAGACGAATTGGGCAGGCTATTCGACGGCGCTGATCGCGCTGGGCAACGGCATATCGTCATATGCCGAGCCGGTCCAATTTACGCGCACAATTAACCCTCATCAACCGCCGATCTGGCAGCGCTTAGGGACGACCCCGCAAATATTTTCATACAACCTCAACAACAACGGAACCGGCACGGAGTTCTCGATTCTGGCGAAGCTCTCGATCTTTACCTACAACCCGTCGCCGTCGCCCTCGCCGAGCTCCTCGCCATCGACGGTCTGGAAGTTCAATGCGTTCACGACCCAAGCGACCAACGGCGGCCAATGGCAGTTCTACGATTCGATGGGAGCCGGCGGACCCGTCGATCCGCAGTACAATTGCTGCTCGCCGACACTGTGCATGACCGAGCCGTTCGACAACACCTACTACGCGCAAGACACGCAGATATCGGACCCCTCGGCGGAAATCGTCACGGTCGAAATCGCAAACAACCCCGCGTCCCCATCGCCTTGTCCGTAGCCATGCACGAAACGCCGCTCGAGTGCTCCCACGACATCTGCAATTGCTCGGTGACGGGATCCGTCGACGGGGGCGATGTCTACTGCAGCAGCTCCTGTCGCAACGTCGACGAGCAAGGCGTAGAATCCGAAACGTGCGCCTGCGGTCATCCGGAGTGTGACACGCCTTAGCGGGCTAAAAGTTGAAGGTCGTCGGAATGACCGGCTGCGATTGCCCGATGTTGAAGACGGCCGTTTGGCTCGGAAAGGCCAACAGATTGAGGCCGAGGTTGATCGCTTGTTGCGATTCGTTGTAGAGCACCAGCAACTGATAACAATTGCCGATCGTGCGCGTGTAGTAAATGATCTTGTCGGAGACGAACTCGTGTTGCAGCGACGGTCTCCAGTTGATGTTGGTAACGAACTGCAGCGAGGCGTCGCGGCCGAACGGCGTGGATAGCTGAAGGTTCGTGGTTTCGAACCCTTGACCGGCGCCCGGAATGAACGAACCGGCGAGCAGGAGCACGGATCGAGTCGACGGCCGCATCGAAAGCTGATAACTCAGCGGCTGCGCGAGGCCATCGAAGTTGGTCGTCCAGCCGACGGCAAAGGCGTAAATGTCGTCGTTGAAGAGCCGAATCATGTCTTGCGCATTCTTGGTATTCATCGTGGGCTGCTGATCGAGATATTGAAAGGGGACGAGCGCGGGTCCGTTATAGTTCGCTTCGTTGTACGTCAAGGTATTGACGATGTGCTGGCTGATCGGCGTCGTGAGGCTCAAGTCTTGCTGAACGGCGGCTTTGAGGTCGCCCGTGCCGTATGCGTATTGGTCCACCGTTACCGTGCCTTGAAAATCGCTGCCGAATACCTTCGCTTCGACTGGCCCCGCGACTAAATTCGCGTCACCGCGCCAGGTCGCGAGCGCCAGTGGATACCCTTCACCGGCAGGATTGCTGTACTCGCCGACCGTGAGGTCGGCGGAGAGCGGAATGACGAAGTGGGGAAAGAAATCCGTCGGGCGCACTTCGAATTCGGGAATCTTGTTGATTCCGGTCGCCTCTTGCGAGTAGATTTTGTCCCACTCCATCTGATAGTCGGCCCCGGACGTGGTGTACTGCAACAAATAATCGAACTCCGACTGATTGCTGAACGAAGTAATTCCGCCGAAGCTCGCACTGCTGTTGCTGATGTTGTACGTAACGGTTTGATTCAAGCTCTCGTTGAACTGCCGCGTGTCCGTAAAGGTAAAGCTGTCGCTGCTCGACTGGCCGCCGACCGACGTGTGGCTGAAGCTGTAATTTTGCGAGGTTTGCGCGGTTTGGTGAACGATGGCCTCGCTGAGCGTTTCGTTCGGCGGAATGCTGATCAGCGGTCCGTAGTTCGCTTGATAAGCGAACTGAAAGTTGCTGCGCAAATGCTCGGAGATATTTTCCTGCTCCGTCAGCGTCGCATTGGTCTGAGTGCCGCCGGCGGAACGATTGTTGATCGTATAGACGCTGACGCTCACGCTGCGACGCCCGCGACGGCTTGAATAGAAGCCGACGTAGCCGAGTCCCAAACCCTCTTTGGTGAAATAGTTGACGATGTAGTAGCCGTAGTAGTATTGGTCCTTGCCGAAAGGAATTTGGACCTTGATCCATGCGCCTTCGTACGAGTCGTAGCCGACCTCCGGAAACCAGTGCTGTCGCCCGCGCTGGCCTTCGACGCTGCGCAGTGGAATGACGAGCAGGGGCAAATAGAAAACCGCTGCGGCACCTAGCCAGAGCACCGCTTTGTGAATCACGATTTTATCGCCAGGGTAGACGTCCATGTCTTTGCCGGTAATGTGATAGCCACCGCGTGGATTCTCGCAGGTGGTAATGTAGGGATTCAGTCCATGCGCCGTGCCGTCGGGATCGGTGTGCAGATCGGTCGCGGAGAAGTGGACGAGTCCGCGTTGGACGCCCTCGTCGCTCGCCCCCTTGCCGTTTTGTAGTTTAGCGGTCTGCGCAACCGTGTCGAAAATAATGACGTCGGCGGCGAGCACGGAGTTGTGTTCGTGATTGACGAGAAAGGGATGGCCCGTGATCGTGATCGTACGGGCGCCGTCGTAGTGCGCGTGCTGACCGACGATCTCTTCATCCGCGTAGTAAATGTGCACGTTCCCGACCGCGTCGCTGGGCTCTCCGCGCGCTCGGTTTCCCGTCCACGTGTCGGAGATCACCGCAACGTCGCCGGGTGCGAGCGTCGGCACGCCGGTCGGCTCGGCGGTCGGCTGCGGCGTTGCTTGCCCGGCTGGCGGGATTGGCGGTGGCGTCGAGCCGCCGCGAACCAAGAAGATCGGCTCCGTGGACGCGACGGGCGTGGGCGTTGCAATCGGGATCGGCGGTGGCGAAACCCCCGGCGTCTGCCCTGGCGCCGGCGGCGGCGTTCGATTCAGGGTGTAGGTGCCATTGCTCACTCCGGGCGGCACGACCGGCAGGCCGGGCGTCGAGACCGGCGCCGGCGAGCTACTTGCTGGAGCGGTTACCTGTGCGACGGTTTGCGCGTCATCGCGATAATGCTGCGCGCAGCTTTGCGTGTTGAAGAGTTCCAGGGCGAGCTGCTGGCGGTTATCGTCAGCTGCGAGCGACGCGGTCGGGAAGGCCGCGTAGAGAGATGTAGCGAGCGCCGCAATCGCGGCAACAGCGCAGTGGAGACGTTTTCCGAAGGGCACGCGGTCAGCGCTCTTCCAGCCAAAGCAGAATCACGCCGGCAGTACCGATGATGATGTTCGGGAGCCACGCCGCAAGATACGGATTCATTGCGCCGTTTCGGCCGAAGGCCGATGCGGCTGAGACCATGAGATAATAGCAGAAGAACGCGACGATCGAGAGAGCGATGCCGAGCATGCGACCGCGTTTGCCGAAACGCAGCGCGAGCGGAACGGCAACAACGACACCGATGATGCAGGCGAACGGCCAGGCGAGCTTGTTGGCGAGATTGATCTGCAGGCTACCCATTGCGGTTCCGCCGATGCCTTGAGATTGCAATGCATTGACCTGCGTTCGCAAGGACTTGCTGCTCATCGTCCACGGATCGTTATTGACCTGACTAACGAATTGCGAGGCCGTTTCGCCGAGCGGCAACCCAATGGAGATGCTCTTGACTCGCTGTTGGTTGGTGACGAAGCCGTCGTCGTTGTAGCGTGTGTCAACGACCTCGTGCAGTATGAGGCTGCTGCGCGCGACCGATGCGTTCTTTGCCTGAAGCGTTTCGTTCCAGGGCCCGAATCGCGCAGGCTTAAAAATTTGCACGTCGAGCATGGTCTTGTTGTCGGGCGCGACCTGTCCCACATAGAAGGTGTTACCGGTGTCGGGGTCTTTGCGGAAAAACTGCGGCTCCACCGGCAGCGCATCGGTGTGATAAATAATTTGATAGAACGTTCGCGTCGATAGCTCCACCGACGCGGGCGCAATCCATTCGTTCATACCGTAGGCGATCAAGAACATCGCAACGCCCAGGAGCAGCGGCGAGACGACGATGCGCATAACCGGTATTCCGGCGGTCCGCATAGCCGTAACCTCATTGTCGCCCATGACGCGCCCCATTGCGAGCAGCGCCGCGAAGAGGCAGCCGAAGGGAAACGCCATTGGAATGGCCTGCGGAATGCGAAAGACGACGAAACGCAGCACCAAAAAGAACGGCGCGTGCTGATTGATGATGTAATCCGCGGCCAGAAAGAAAATATTGAGCGCCCAAAAAAGCAAAAACGCGCCGAATGCAAAGAAGAACGGCACGAGCATCTCGCGCAGCAGGTAGCCGTCGAGAATCGGCAAGCGCAAGAGCGAGGACCCGACGCGGGGGAGCGGCTGTCGGTGCGTCAGCGTCGCCATGGACCGGCGAGCCTCAGTAGCTGTGGTACGCGCTGAGCACGCGTACGACGTACGCGCGCGTCTCGGGATACGGCGGTACGCCGTGGTAGCGGTCCACCGCGCCCGGGCCCGCATTGTATGCGGCGACCGCGAGCGTTACGTTTTCATGATAACGGTGGAGCAACGAGCGAAGATAACCGGTGCCGCACTGTACGTTCTGGGTCGGATCGAAGGGATTGGCGATTCCGCAACCCGCCGCGGTGCCGGGCATCAATTGCATCAATCCTTGCGCGCCGGCTCCGCTCAGGGCCGAGGGGTTGCCCGCCGATTCGGCCATAAGCACCGCTCGAATCAGTCCTGCCGGCACGCCATTGGCCTGCGAGGCGCCAGAGACGAGCGCGTTAAGGCTCGCCGGGTCGAGCGAGTGGGCCGAGTAGGGCAAGTAACCGCCGCCGCTGCATCCGCAGAGCAGGGCAATAAAGGCGGAAATTGCCAGCAGTCGACTCATCGCAACGGCGCCTTTCTTCTCGTCCCGGGACGAGGCCTGGCAGGCAGGCCGCTAGTGCCACGCAGCGTGATGATGATTTTCCCCTCGAGCAACCTTTGCGTTGAATGCATGCCAAGATTTCGAACGACGACGTCATAAGCGATGTGCGCCGTTACGTGGAAATCATAGCCGCGAAGCCTTGACCTTCGCTGAGCTTTGCGGCACGCGTGGCAGGCGAGCGTCGATCGAAAACTACGCTGATCGAAACTACCCGGAACGTGGGGATCGCTCCGGGTAGTTAACTCGACCTTCTACGTGACGGAAATTCGCCGCGGCTGCGCTTCGGGACGCCGCGACAAGGTTAGCATGAGCATTCCGTCTTGGACGCGCGCTTCGATCCGTTGCGGGTCAACATCGTCGGGAACCGTGAACGAACGCGAGAACGAACGCCGGTCGCTCTTAGCGCTGACGGCGATCACATCGTCTTGATAGGTCACCTCGACGTTCTCGGGCTTGAAACCCGGAACGGGCACCTCAACCTCATATCCGTTCTCAGTCCGCGTCACTTCGTACTCGAGGCCTCGCATCGACTGGAACGGGTCGAATCCTAGCAGATCCCGGAATGGTGTCCAGTTCGCAACGCGTGGGCTCGGCGGACGATCGTTCCGCGCCAGGCTGTCCGTCATGAAACCTATCCTCCTTTGCCAAAAAAGCACTGACGGTATGGCAGAATTTTAGCGTGCTTAGCAGTCTTGTCAAGAGAGTGCTAACCGAAAGCTTCTTCTTGTCTTGCCTTGGGCCGACGTGGGGCGTATAGTGGTGGGAAGTAGTGCCTAGTGGTGCCTGTCGGAGGACTTTGTGCACGCGGAGTTGCCGCGATTTGCCGGTTCTGAGGAACACGCCCTTGATCACAAAGGACGGCTTATTGTGCCGGCGCGCTTTCGCGAGCGCCTAGGCTCCCAATTTGTCCTAACGATTGCTCCGGGTGACCCCTGTCTCGCCCTCTATCCGATGGCGACGTGGGTCGAATTCTGCGGCCGAATCGAAGCCGTACCGCTCAAAGACGAAGCCTACCGGCGCTCCGTACGCTATCTCTTCGCCCATTCCGAGGAGGTAGCGTGCGATGCGCAAGGGCGGGTCGTGGTCCCATTGCGGCTGCGTACCTATGCCGGAATCCAGCGTCAGGTCGTCTCGGTGGGCCTGCTTACTCGGATCGAGATCTGGGCGAAGGACCGCTATGCCGTTCAAAGTCCCCCGCAGGACGAGGTGCCCGGCTTCTTGGCCGAGCTGGGTCTGTGATCGGACGACGATCGCATGACCCACGTTCCCGTGCTCGTTGGACCGGCCATCGAATATTTGGCATTACGGCCCGGAGGGACGTACGTCGACGCGACCTTCGGCGGCGGTGGTCATGCCCGCGCGATCCTGCAGCAACTGGTGGGCGGGCGCCTTCTCGCGATCGACTCGGATCCCGATGCGGTCGCGCGTGCCTCGGGGATCGACGATCCGCGCCTGACGTTCGTTCAGGCGAACTTTCGCGATATCGTGCACGTCCTCGATCGCTTCGCGATCGATTCGATCGACGGCGTGCTCTTCGATTTGGGAGTTTCTTCAATGCAACTTGACGACCTCGATCGCGGATTTTCCCTTGGAAAGGCCGCCGCGCTCGACATGCGGATGGATCCTAGCGTCGGGCAAAGCGCCTACGAAATCCTGACGACGGCGAGCGAACGCGAACTGGCCGATATCTTTTTTTACTACGGCCAGGAACGTTGCTCTCGCCGCATCGCGCGCGCGGTCGTCGTTCGCCGTGCGAACGGCACGCTTCCCAATACGACCGCCGAGTTTGCGCAGCTCGTCGCCGCCATCGTTACGCGTCGCGGCCAGCGCCAGCGAATCCACCCCGCGACCCGCGTCTTTCAAGCCTTGCGGATTGCGGTCAACGACGAGCTTGCGGCGCTTCGGGAAGGGCTTGCCGGCGCGATCGGAAGGCTTCGCGTTGCCGGGCGCGTCGTCGCAATCAGCTTCCATTCGCTCGAGGATCGCATCGTGAAAGAAACGTTCCGCGACGACGAGCGCCTCGACGTCCTGACCAAGCGCCCCGTGCGGCCGAACGACGGCGAGATCGCCGAGAACCGGCGCGCGCGTAGCGCCAAGCTGCGCGCCGCGCAGCGAAAGGCGGGATAGACGTGCTTGCTCCCAATCTCTTCGATCACCCTGGGCGCATCGCCAAGCCACGCACCGTTCGAGCGGCGACCCAACGCCGTCTGGTGCGTACGTCGCGGGCGCGATATGCCGGCGTGACTCGCATTTCCATGGCGCTTTGCGCGGTGCTGGCGCTGTTGATGAGCTACGTCGTCTTGACCTCGAGTTTGACGGGATTGAGCTATGGTGTGGCCACTGCGCGCGCGCAGCGCGAAGCCCTGCAAGAAGAGACGATGCGCCTCGACGATCGTATCGCGGCGTTGCGCTCCGACGATCGGCTCGCCGCGTTGGCGTCGCACATGGGGATGCGCGAACCCCAGCTTTTTGCAGTCGTGCGAATCGAACCGCCGCGCATCGCAGCCGCCAGGCCGGCCTTCCCGATGTTCTCGTCGCTCGCCGGCTTCTTCATTCCGGCGGTACGCCGGCCGCAATAGCAGCGATCGACGGCATGCATCAGCGAACCTTTGCGCGCGTCGCTCCGATGCGCGCGCGGGTCTTCTTTTACGCGTGTATGGCGATCGCGCTCTTCCTCACGTGGCGGCTCTGTGACGTCCAAATTCTCAAGGGCGCACTCTACGCAAAAGAAGCCTTAGAACAGCGCTCCGATACGATCGAAGTTTTTGCGCGGCGTGGAAGCATTCTCGATCGCAACGGCAACGTGCTCGTCCGCTCGTTGCCCTCGGAAAGCGTCTATGCCGTTCCGCGGGAAATCGCCGATCCCGACGCCGCCGTGCAAAGACTCGAGCGCATCTTCGGCAAGCTCGATGCGGCGACGATTGCCGCCCTGCACGACCGGCATCTCTGGTTTGTCTGGATCGCGCGCAAAGTTTCGCACGATGCGGCCGCGCGCGTTCGCAGTCTCGGGCTGCTTGGCATCGATCTCAAGGAAGAGGAGACGGGCCTGCGAGTCGATACGGCGGGACGATTTGCGTCAACCGTGCTCGGTTTCGTTGGCACCGACGAGAACGGACTCGATGGTATCGAGTACTCCTACGATGACGTGTTGCGAGGGCAATCGGGCCGCGTAACCCTCGAAGCGGACGAGTTTGGGCGTCCGATCCCGTTTGGACACGAGCGCGTAACGACGCCGGCCCAGCCGGGTCTCGATGTCGAGTTGACGCTCGATCCCTATCTTCAATTCGTAGCCGCACGTGCGCTTGCCCAACAAGTTAGAACCTATCACGCGCTCGACGGCACCGCGATCGTCATGGATCCGTGGACGGGCGAAATTCTGGCGCTGGCGAATCTTCCCGACTTCGATCCGAACCGTTTTTGGAAGTATTCCGACGCCGAGCGCCGCGATCGCGCGGTGATGGATGCCTACGAACCTGGCTCGACGTATAAGCTCGTCACAGCTGCGGCAGCTCTCCAGTCGCGTAAGGTCACGTTGACGAGTCGCTTTCCAGCGCACGACCGCCTAGAAGTGGGCGGTCAGACTATTCATAACGCGGAAGACGGCTTCATGGCGGGAACCGGTGGCAGCGAAACCCTCGAACAGATCGTCGAATACTCGCATAACGTCGGCGCTGCCGAAGTGGGACTCTCGATCGGAGCGACCACACTCTATGCGATGGAGCGCAAGGCCGGATTTGGAGTGACCAGCGGCGTTGGTTTGCCGGGCGAGAACCCCGGCATCGTGCCGGCGCCAGCTCAATGGAGCGGCTCGTCGCTAGCGACAATGTCGTTTGGGCAGGGCGTGTCGGTCACGCCCCTGGCAATGGCTCGGTACTATTGTGCCATCGCTAATGGCGGCCTTCTCATGCAGCCGAGGATCGTTCGCGCGGTCTACGACGAGCAGGGCAACCTGATGCAGCGTTATTCGCCGCAAGTCGTGCGGCGCGTCTTTTCGGAACGAATCGCGTCCGAACTACGCACGTTTCTGCGCGCCGTTGTGCTGCACGGCACGGGTCTGACGGCGCAGATTCCCGGTTATGCAACTGCGGGAAAGACCGGCACCGCCGAGATGGTCGTCGATGGCAACTATCGGGCCGGCTACTATGCGGCTTCATTTATCGGTATGGTGCCGTACCCGCACGCTCGCTATGTGATCTACGTCAAAGTCGAGCGTCCGATCGGCGCGTATTATGGGAGTCTCGTCGCGGCCCCGGCCTTCGCAGACATTGCCCGCGCGGCCATGCTGCACGCCGGAATATTGCCGAGCGCGGACGTTGCCCACCGTGGCCGCTGAGCGGCACGTCGCCCTGACTGCACTGCTCGAACGCGTCGACTCGGCCGAGATCGTGGGGTCAACCGATGTCGACGTCGGCGCCGTTACCATCGATTCGCGCAACGTCGAGCCGCGAGCGCTCTTCGTGGCATTACGCGGCAGCCGCACCGACGGTCATCATTTCGTGCGCAATGCCGTCGGCGCCGGGGCGCGCGTCGTCGTCGTCGAGGAGCTGGCGCCCGACGTGCCGCCCGACGTAACGACCGTACGAGTCTCCGACACCCGCCGGGCACTCTCGGCGATTGCTGCGGCGTTCTACGGCGATCCGTCGCACGATTTGGCAGTCGTCGGTATTACCGGCACGAACGGGAAAACGACGACCGCGCACATGGCCGCGTCGATTCTCAATGAAGGCGGGGTTCCGTGCGGCATCACCGGAACGGTCGGAGCCGCCTTTGGGCCACAACGGCGCGCATTGGAGAACACCACACCGCTGCCCCCCGTGCTGCACGAACTGCTCGCGGCGATGCGCGACGACGGGGCGAAAGCGGTTGCGATGGAAGTCAGCTCGCATGCGCTCGCGCTCGATCGGGTGAATGACGTACGCTTCGCCGTCGCCACGTTAACGAATGTCGCGCGCGATCACCTCGATTTCCATGGCAGCCAACAGGAATATGCCGCGGTCAAGCGCCGTCTCTTCACGCTGGCAAGAGCGTGCGTGCTCAACGCCGACGATGCGCATGGCGCGCGCTGGGCAGCCGAACTTCGCGAGGAGAAGCGTGAGGTCATCACCTACGGCCTCAACGATGGAGCAACCCTCGTCGCACGCGATATCGTGGTTGCGCCCGAGCGCACTCGTTTCGCCGTCGGCGGTCAGCGATACGAGTTGCTTCTCCCCGGACGCTTTAACGTTTCGAACGCATTGGCGGCCATCGGCATCGCACGTTTTTTCGGTATCGACGACGCGGCTGCGGCGCGCGGCCTCTCCCGCGTCGATCGCATCCCCGGGCGAATGGAGCGGCTCGCGGGCGCGGGCATCACCGTGGTCGTCGATTACGCGCACACACCCGACGCGCTCGAAAACGCTTTGCGATCGTTGCGCGAAACGGCGCGCGGCGCGCTCGCCGTCGTGTTTGGCTGCGGCGGCGATCGCGACCGCGGGAAGCGCCCCGAGATGGGTGCGGTGGCTTCGCGCTTCGCCGATCGAGTCTATTTGACGAACGACAATCCCCGCGGCGAGGAACCGCAGGCGATCGTGGACGCGATCGTCGCCGGAACCGTCAACTCCAACGTCATCGTCGAGCTCGACCGGGAACGCGCGATCGCACGCGCCATCGCCGAGGCCCGGGCCGGCGACGTCGTGCTCGTTGCGGGAAAGGGCCACGAACCATATCAGATCGTCGGCGATCGGGTACTTCCATTCGACGACGTGGCCGCGGCGCGCGAGGCTCTTACGGCGCGCGTAATGGTACGATGAGAGTTCCGCTCGAGCTCGCGGTTCGCGCGGCGAGCGCGACGTTGATTGACGGGGATACCGCGCCGGCCACCTTGCGTGTGAGCACCGACACGCGGGCGATCGAGCGCGGCGATACATTTGTGGCGCTGCGCGGCGAGCGCTTCGACGGACACGATTTCGTCGCCGAAGCAGCGCAACGCGGCGCGGCGCTGCTCGTCGTCGATCGCCCCGAAGCGCGCCTGCCGGGCCTCCCCACCTTGCTCGTTGCCGACACAAGGCTGGCATACATGGCACTCGCCGGCGCGGCGCGCTCGCTCTTTGCCAATCGCGTGCTGGCAATAACCGGAAGTGCGGGAAAAACGACGACGAAAGCATTTCTCGCGACCCTGCTCGCAGCCAAACACGGTGACCGCGTGCTCAGCGCTCCCGGCAACGAGAATAACGAGATCGGCGTGAGCAAGCTGCTCTTACGAGCTTCCAACGACGCGCACGACGTGCTGGTCGTCGAGATGGGGGCGCGTCATTACGGCGACATTGCGGCATTGGTCGCGATCGCTCGCCCGCACTTCGGCATCTTGACGAACGTCGGCGAGGCGCATCTCGAAATTATGGGGTCGCACGAGCGGCTCGAAGAAACGAAGTGGGCGCTGTTTTCGCAGGGAGCCCGCCCGATTCTCAATGCGGACGATCCGGTATCGCGTCGCCGCGCAGCGTCGCTCGAGCAACGCGTCCATTGGTTTGCGGCACGCGAAAACGCCTCAGTCGATCCGAGTCTGCTCGGCGAGCTTACGTCGCTTACCATGCTTGCCGGCGATCGGCTTTTTCATTGTGCCGGTGAACGTCGCGAAGAGCATCGCGTCGAGGTTCGCGTCCCCGGTCTGCACAATCGAGCGAATCTGGCCGCCGCGATTGCCGGCGCGATCGAGCTGGGCGTGCCGATCGCCGACGTTCTTCCCGAACTTGGAAGATTACAGCTCCCCGAAGGCCGGTACGATCGCATTCCGCTCGGAGGAATTCGTCTCATCTACGATGCCTACAATGCCAACGCCAGCAGCATGATGGCAGCGCTTGACGCCTTCGCGGCGGAGACGGCGGCGCGCCGGATTGCCGTCCTCGCGAGCATGGCCGAACTTGGAGACGAGTCAAAGACGCTGCACGAACGGGTGGGGGCGCACGCCGCGGCGCGCGTGGACACGCTGCTGGTCCGCGGTGAGTACGCGTCCGACCTCGCGCGCGGGGCGCAGAGCGCTGGACTCGGGCTCGAGCAAATCGTACTCGTCGAAAGCAACGCGCAGGCGGCGCGCTGGCTGCGCGAACACGTGCGCCCGCAGGACGTCGTTTTGTTGAAGGGTTCGCGCAAATATAAGCTGGAAGAGATCGTTCAAGAGTTGCGCACGTGAGCACGGCCACGCGAAGTCTGCTCGTGCAACGGCCGGAAACGCCGGCCGGATTGATTGCGATTCCGCTGCGCACCCCGTTGGTTCGTCCGGGAGACGATCTCCCCGCGATGGTCGCGCAAGCAGCGTGCGGCATCGCGCGCGCCGGCGACGTCATTGCCGTCTCGGAGACGGCGGTGGCGATTGCGCAAGGGGAGTTGCTCGCCGCCGAATCGGTGCGTCCATCGAAGTTGGCTTTCGTGCTTTCGCGTCGCGCCGATCCAATGGCGACGATCAGCCAACCCGAATCGATGCAGCTGGTCATCGATCGCATTGGGGTGTGGAAGATTGTCGCTGCAACCTTGCTGCAGCTTCTGGGGCGGCTCTTCGGCCGGCGCGGTCTCTTCTATCACATGGTGGGTGACGCGATCGCCGCCGTTGACGGCTACACCGGAACGATGCCGCCGTACGAACGTGCAATCGTCTTCGCGCCGCGCGATCCCGACGGCGTTGCCGAAACAGTTGCACGGCAAACCGGCGTCGCCTGTGCCGTCGTCGATGCGAACGATCTCGGGACGGCAAAAGTGCTCGGTGCGTCAGGCGATGTGCGTCGCGCGATCGTGGCCGCCGCGCTCTTTGACAATCCGCATGGCAACAGCGACGAGCAAACGCCGCTGGTAGTACTGAAATGGCGCGGACATGGCGAGAATCCATTGCACCGCGGCAGCGAGTCATGAACGCTCCGCCGATCGTACTGCTCGTCTGGGCGCTTTTCGGCTTCACCATCGGCATTGCCGCCGCAACGCTGCTGCTCGGCGCCTTGACGCGTCTCCACGTACGTCAACATGCGTACGAGGATGCCCCGCAATCACATCAAGAGAAAACGGGAACGCCGACGATGGGCGGCCTGGCGTTCGTTATCGTCTTGCTCGCGGCTTTGGCCGTGGTTCGCACGCCATCGTTCGTCGATCTCGTTTTTTTCGTGCTGCTTTGTGCCGCGATCGGCGCCGTGGACGACTCGCTGAAGATTCGCCACGGCGCCAATCGGGGCTTACCTGCTCGGACGAAGCTTTTGGCGACCGCGCTCGCCGCGACGATGTTCTTGCGCGTGATCGACGCCGGCTCGAGCATTCGCGACGTTCTCTTTCACGTAGGAACGTTCGCGATCGTCGCTCCGCATTGGCTTTGGCTTCTGCTGGGCATTATGGCGATCACGGGCACGATCCACGCCGTGAACCTGACCGACGGTCTGGACGGCCTCGCCGCTGGAACGATGATACCGCCGTTGACCGTGATCGCGTTGGCCGCGGCCGCAACCGGGATCTCCGCCGCGGCGATCGGCGCCGCGGCAGGAGCCGGCGCCTGCGCCGCATTCCTTCTGTATAACCGTCATCCGGCGCGGCTCTTTATGGGCGATACCGGGTCGCTCGCGCTCGGCGCTCTGCTCGCGGGGAGCGCCATTCTTACTGGCGAGATGCTTTTGCTGGTGGTGATCGGCGGAGTTTTCGTTGCCGAAGCGCTCTCCGTGATTGCCCAGGTTTCATACTTCAAAGCCTCCGGAGGCCGCCGCATTTTCCGCATGAGTCCGCTGCACCACCACTTCGAGCTGGCGGGGTGGCCGGAGACGAAAGTAACGATTCGGTTTTGGCTTGCATCGTTGATCTGTTCGCTCGTCGGATGGGCTATCGTTCGGTGAGCGGGATCTTTGGATTCGATGCCGGCGCAAAGATCCTGATCATTGGTCTGGGCCGAAGCGGACTCGCCAGCGTCGAGGTACTCGCCGAGCACAACGTCGCGCTCTATGCGACCGACGAAAAGCCGGTTGCCGAACTCGCCGAACCGATCGCGGCGGCGCAGTCGTTTGGCGCGCGTTTCCTCGAACCCGCGGAGCTTGCCGGCGTCGCCGGCGAGCTGGCGTTCGCGGTTCTTTCGCCCGGCGTTCCCCCGACGTCGCCGGTCGTGCGCGCGATGCACGAGGCAAACGTTCCGGTGCTCGGCGAGATCGAGCTTGCATACCGCCTTTGCAACTCGCCGATCCTGGCGGTGACCGGCACGAAAGGAAAATCGACGACGACGTCGCTGATCGGACACTTGCTTCGCAGCTGCGGTCGCTCCGTGCGCGTAGGGGGCAACATCGGCAATCCGCTCATCAAAGAGATTCGCGGCGCGGGGCCCGACGATTGGATCGTTGCGGAGGTTTCCTCGTTTCAGCTGGAAACGATTCGCTCGTTCAAGCCGCGCGTTGCGGTGTTGCTCAATCTTCTGCCCGACCACCTCGACCGTTATCACTCCATGGAAGAGTATGCCGAAGCAAAGTATCGCATCTTTGCCAATCAATCGATGATGGATTGGTTCGTCGGAAATCTCGACGACCCCAAGATTCGAGCGCTGCACTGGCGCGGCGGCGGCACGCGCGTTCAGGCACGCCAGCTGTGGTTCACGCTCGATCGCCGGGAGCAGGCCACGTTGTACGTGCGCGACCACACGATCACGTACGCTCCGATTGCCGGCGACCCACGTCCCGTTCCGCTCGTCTCGCTGGACGCGATTCCGTTGCCTGGCGAGCACAACGTACGCAACGTCATGGCCGCGCTTCTGGCAGCACTCGCCGTGGGCTGTACGCCCAGCGAGCTTCGGGAGGCAGTCGGAACTTTTCAACCAATGGCGCATCGGCTCAAGACGATCGCCGAGATCGAGGGCGTTCGTTACGTCGACGATTCAAAGGCAACGAATCCCGCATCCGTAATTGCCGCATTGGAAACCTACGACGGCCCGATCGTCTTGATCGCCGGCGGCCGCGCGAAGGGGACGGAGTTCGCGGCGATGGGAAGCGCGATTCGAGAGCGGGCGGCGGCGCTCGTCGCCATCGGTGAAACGGCGTCGGAGATTCGGCGTGCGGCCGCGGGCGTGGATGCCGTCGAGGCGACGTCAATGGAAGAGGCGGTGCGGCGCGCTCGGGAGTTCGCCCGGCCCGGCGGCGTCGTTTTGCTTTCGCCCGGTTGCGCGTCGTTCGACATGTTCGACTCGGCCGAGGATCGCGGCGAACGGTTCGCCGCGGCGGTAGAGTCGCTCAAGGAGCCGGCCGGTGCGTGAGACGGCGACGCTGCAATCGCGACGCGAGTCACTGGATGTCGTTCTCTTCACGAGTGTTGCGGCCTTAATTGGGATCGGCCTCGTCATGGTCTTTTCAGCATCGAGTGCGACCGCCTTCGCGATGCACGGCGACATTGCGTATTATCTCAAGCGCCAGCTCCTCTGGCTCGCCGTGGGCTTAGCCGCCGCGTATGCCTGCTATCGAATCGACTATCATCGCCTGCGCCGCGTCGCGCCCTATCTCTTGGTCGCAGGCATAGCAGGGCTTTGCCTCGTCTTCGTGCCGCACGTCGGATTGGGCGTCAACGGGGGTCGTCGTTGGATCGGGACATCGGGTTTCAGCCTCGAGCCCTCGGAGTTTGCCAAGCTCGCATTGGTGATCTATCTTTCTGCCGTTCTCGCCGCGCGCGGCGACCGCATCGTCTCGCTTTCGCGCGGTCTGGTTCCGCTTTGCGTCCCGGTCGCGATCATGGCCGTGCTGGTATTGAGAGAACCCGATATGGGAACGGCGAGCCTGCTGCTCTTTATCGCGTTAGCGCTCTTCTTTGCCGCCGGAGCGCGAGTCGTGCATCTCGCGGCGGTCGTGGTGGCAATGGTTCCCTTCGCCGCGTTGACGGTGCTGGCAAGCCCGTATCGCCGCGCGCGCGTCTTTGCCTTCGTCGACCCTTGGAAGGATCCGCTCAACACCGGTTTTCATATCGTCCAGTCGCTCTTGGCGCTAGGCAGCGGCGGTCTCTTCGGTGTCGGCCTGGGCGCTTCGCGAGCCAAGTTCTTCTATCTGCCCGAACAGTATACGGATTTCATTTTCTCCGTACTCGGGGAGGAGCTCGGTTTGATCGGCACCTTGGCGGTCATCGCACTCTTCGTAACCTTGGCCTATCGCTCGATTCGAATCGCGTTGGCCGCCTCCGATCGTTTTGGGTTCTTCCTTGCGATCGGCTGCACCGCGATGATTACGATTCAGGCTTTCGTCAATATCGGCGTCGTTTCGTCGTCGTGGCCCGTAACTGGAGTGCCGCTCCCGTTCATCTCGTTCGGCGGTAGCTCGCTGGTCGTGAATCTCGTGGCGGTCGCCTTGATCGCCAACGTTGCGCGGCATGCGCCGGGACGCTCGGCGCGCCGCGATTCCAGGCAGATGTGACCGTCATCTTTGCGGGCGGCGGGACGGGCGGCCATCTCTATCCCGCCATTGCAATTGCCGATGCGTTACGTGAGCGCCAGGCAAGAGTCGCCTTCATCGGCGCGGCCGATCGGCTCGAATCGACGATCGTTCCGAAGGCGGGCTACCGCCTTTTCCCAATTGCGAGCCGCTCGATGCCGCGGCGCCCATCGCTCGATCTGTTCGCGACGATAGGAAGCAATCTCAAAGGAATCGCGCAGAGTCTGCGGCTCCTAGCATCGCAACGCCCCGACATCGTCATCGCGACCGGCGGATACGTCGCGTTTCCGGTGACGTTGGCGGCGCGCATCCGTCGGCTGTTGCGACTCTCAACTGCCCCAATCGTATTGCTCGAACCCAATGCGGCGCCCGGATTAACGAATCGCCTCCTTGCACCGATCGTCGACCAGATTTGGGATGTCGAATCGACGGGTGTCCCGATTCGCGCCACGTTACGCGCGTTGCCCCCGCGCGATGATGCGATCGCGCGGCTCGGGCTCGACCCGTCGCTGCGCACGTTGGTTTCGATCGGCGGAAGTCAGGGCGCCCGCTCGATCAACGACGCACTCTGCAGCCTCGTCTCATCGGCGGCACTGCCGCCGGGTTGGCAACTCTTTGCGTTGACCGGTGAGAACGATTATCAGCGCGTGCACGCGACGATCCCGAACGCCCGGCCGTATCTCGACGATATGGCCGACGCCTACGCCGTTGCCGACTTGGTGCTCGCGCGCGCCGGCGCCTCGACCTTGGCGGAACTGGCGGCCTTGCGCAAACCAGCGATTCTCGTTCCGTACCCCTTTGCCGCGGAGCGCCATCAAGAGATCAATGCCGCGCGCTTTGAAGCCGCGGGTGCGGCGGTCGTGCTGGGCGACGAGGAACTGCGCGCCGGCGCCTTTCCCGCACTCTTTGCCCAAACCGTCGAGCCGTCGCGGCTCCAAGCGCTTGCCGCCGGCGCGCAGCGCTTGGGAGGAGCCGATCCATTGAACGCGATTCTTGCCCGGATCGATACCTTGGTTCCACGAAAGAGCTAGGAGCGTGACCAGTTATCACTTCGTCGGAATCGGCGGCATTGGGATGAGTGCGATCGCGCGCGTCCTTCGCGCGCGCGGCGAACGCGTGTCGGGTTCCGATCTCTGCCTCAATCCCCTGGTCGAGGCGTTGCGCGTCCAAGGCGTGAGCGTCGCCATCGGTCATCACGGGCGCAACGTCCGCGACGCGGATGTGGTTGTCGTCAGCTCGGCGATCGATCGCCGGCGTAATCCCGAAGCGCTTGCAGCCGCGCGCAGAGGGACGCCGGTGTTGCATCGCGGCGAGATGCTCGCGCGCCTGCTTGCGGGCCGGAGCGGCATCGCCGTCGCGGGGACGCACGGGAAGACGACCACGACCGCGATGACCTATACCGTACTGCGTGGCGGTGGCATCGATGCCGGCCTCGTTCTGGGCGGGATCGACACATTGCTGGCAACCAATGCCAGCGACGGCACGTCACGGTGGTTCGTCACCGAGGCGGACGAATCGGATGGATCCTTTGCGCTGCTCGAGCCGATGGTCGCGGTCGTTACGAATATTGAAAACGATCACCTCAACAGCGACGACGAACTCCCCGGGCTCGCACGCGCGTTTGCCGAGTTCCTTGCAAAACTACCCGCGCAGGGACTTGCGCTCGTCGGGATCGACAATCCGCTTGCCGAATCGCTGACGGCCCACGACCTGCGCGCGCGCATCCTGACCTACGGCTTCGACCCGCGAGCCGACGTCCACGCCGTTCATCCGACCTATGCCGATTTCGGCTCGCGCTTCGAGGTGATTGCCGAGAATCGTTCGCTGGGAATGTTCGAGCTGCGAGTTCCTGGTGCGATGAACGTGCAAAATGCACTGGCGGCGATCGCAATCGCCAGGGAGCTCGGCGTTTGCATTGAGTCGATTGCGGCGTCACTGCAAGGCTTTCGGGGCGTACGCCGCCGCTTTGAAATTCTAACGTCGAGCGAGCGGATAACGATCGTCGACGATTACGCGCACCACCCGACCGCCGTCCGCGCCACAATCGCCGCCGCGCGAGAGTATCATCGCGGGGAACTCGTCGTTGCGTTTCAACCGCACCGCTATTCGCGCACTGCCTTCTTGGCACACGAATTCGCATCGGCATTGCTCGGCGCCGACCGCATTTATCTCGCCCCCGTCTACGCCGCATCGGAGCCCGCTATTCCCGGCGTGAGCGAACGTTCGATCGGCGAGAGGCTGGAGAGCGCCGGTGCGGCGGTCCGCTACGTTTCGAACGTCGCAGAACTCGAAGAGCGTTTGTTCGACGAAACCGCGTCAGGCTCGCTCGTGCTGATGCTCGGCGCCGGCGACATCACCGACGCTGCCGTCGGGCTGGCACGCCGCTTCGCCGAGCCGATCGAATCTCGTGCCGCTTCGGTAGGCGCATGAGCCTCACGACCGTCGGTGCCCTCCAGAGCCTGATCTCTGAATCCGATCGCGGCTCCCTTCGCGAAATTTTCGGCGAGCGCGTGCGCTTCGATGAATTGCTCGCCCCGTACACGTCGTGGAAGATCGGCGGCCCGGCCGACGCATTCGCGACGGTGCAGAACGTCGACGAGCTCGCTGCGCTTCTGCGGTTTTGCCGGCGTCGACGCATGGCGTGGTGGATTATCGGCGGTGGCAGCAACGTGCTCGTCGGCGACGGCGGCGTACGCGGCGTCGTCATTGGGTTGGCGGGCGATTTTGCGCGCGCGCGCGTACGCACTGAGGGCGAACGCGTCATCGTCGAAGCCGGCGGCTCGGCCGATATGGCGCTGGTGACCGCGAAGGCGGCGTCAGCGGGCGCTGAGGGGATCGGTTCTCTGGCGGGAATCCCCGGCACGGTCGGCGGTTCGCTGCGCATGAATGCGGGAACCGACCGCGAGATCGGCGAGTTCGTACGCGAGGTTTGGGTGCAATCGCCCAGCCGCCCCGAGCCGCATTCGACCAGCGTGCGCTATCTGTACCGTCACTCGACGCTCGACCGCGACGTCGTTGTTTCGCGCGTCATTCTGGAGTTCGCGGGTTCGAGCGCCGGCGACGTGCGTTCGGAAATGCGCCGAAGGCTCGTTGCGCGTAAACGAACGCAACCGATCGCATTGCCGAACGCGGGATCGTGCTTCCGCAATCCTCCCAGCGATAAAGCGGCGCGCCTGATCGAGGCCGCCGGCGCCAAGGGATGGCGCGAAGGAAATGCCCAAGTCTCGACGCTCCACGCGAATTTCATCAACAACCTCGGCGGTGCGACGGCAAAAGACGTCGCGACGCTACTCGCGCGAACGCGACGGGCGGTGCGCGATCGCTGGAACGTCGAGCTGCAACTCGAAGTGCACTTAGTTGGAGTCTTCATCGATGCAACGTACTAGCGCGAGCAAAGAGCGAATCGCCGTTGTGATGGGCGGCAGCAGCGCCGAGCGTGAAATTTCCATTCGCTCGGGATCCGAAGTCGTGCGCGCCTTGCGTACCTTGGGCTATGACGCCGAATCACTCGAATACGACGACCGGTTTCTCGACGCATTGCGCCAGCACAAGCCCGATATCGTCTTCATCGCGCTGCACGGGCAGGGTGGCGAGGATGGCCACGTGCAGGCGCTGCTCGAGTATCTTTCCATTCCATACACGGGAAGCGGCCTTGAAGCGGCGGCGCTTTCGATGGACAAGCACCTCACGAAAAAACTGCTCGCAGCGGAAGGACTGCCCACGCCGGTATGGGACCTCTTCGATCTCACGGGCGGCACGTTGCCATTGCTCCCGGGGTCGCTCGATCTGCCACTGGTCATCAAACCGCGCTTCGAAGGATCGTCGGCCGGGGTTTCGATCGTGCACACCCACGAAGAATGGACCAGCGCCATGCTCGAGGCGTCAAAGTCGTACGCGCAGATCCTCGCCGAGGAATATCTCGACGGGCGCGAGTTCACGAGTGCCGTCTTGGGTGAAGAAGCGTTGCCCGTTGTCGAGATCGTCGCCAACCGCGACGGCTTTTACAGCTACGATGCAAAGTACGAGCCGGGCGGAAGCACGCATATCGTCCCGGCGCCGATCGATGAGGATCTCGCCGCGCGTTTGCAGATGCTGGCGCTCTCCGCGCACCGTCTCTTGGGTTTGCGCGACTACTCCCGCAGCGACTTTATCGTTACGCCGGACCAGCGGCCGCATCTACTAGAGATCAACTCGTTGCCGGGATTGACCCCGGTCAGCTTGGTGCGCGACGCTTGCGCGGCCATCGGCATTTCATTTGAAGCGTTGATCGAGCGGCTCGTCGGCTATGCGCGTTCCCGAGCGGATCTGCGCGACGCCGTCGCTTGATCGCCGAACGTTTCGGCGTCGTCGGCGATCAGGAGATCGAGCCGCGAGTTATGCGCGGGCAGACGTTTCGCAACCGGGTAGCGCGCGACGAACTCGGGGTCGTCGAGGCGCTCGGCGATTCGTCGATTCTCTAACTTTGCGTTGATTTCGGCGTAGCGTTCCGGTTTGGTGCGCGATCGAATCCAGGCGGAGACGTCGTCGTCGGAGCGGGCCCGGGCGATCGCGGCGCGCAGCGATGCTTCGGGAATTTCCAACGCATTGAGCAGGCTTGAACTGAAGCCGGTGATCTGATATTCGCCGATATTGCCGCCGGGGAGGGTAGCCCGCAGCTTGTCAACCGTGCGAGCCATCATCAGCACGTCGAGTCCGGGCAACAGCTCACGCGGGCTGCGTGGAGGACGTTTCGTGAGGTCGAGCGCATCCATTGGGACACTTTTCAACCAAGCTGCCAGCCAACGCCTCCGTCACAGGCCGACTGCCGACGGAGTAGAAGCTTTGCGGCCTGGGAAAACCAAGGCCGTTGTAACTAACCGTTTATGGAGGAAATCCTTGCCAACCGTTGTCGATCGTGGCCTTGAGGGCGTCGTCGTCGGGTCCACGCAGCTCAGTAATGTCGAAGGAGGGATCGGGCGCTTAACCTATCGCGGTTATAACATCGACGATCTCGCGCCGAACGCGACGTTCGAGGAGATCGTGCATCTTCTGCTTTACGATCATCTTCCGAACCGGCACCAGCTCGAGGCGCTCAAGCGCGAGATCGGTTCCTGCCGCTCGCTGCCCGAGCCGTTGCTGGCCGCGATGCAGAACGTTCCGAAGACCGCCTGGCCGATGGAGGTGTTGCGAACGATCGTCAGCGGCTTGGGACTCTTTTCGCCCGTCAATTCGCAAGGCGAGCATCTTTCCGACGTCCACACCGCGATCGAACTTATCGCCAAGCTGCCGACCATCGTTGCCGCATGGGATCGCATTCGCCGCGAGCTTGAACCGGTTGCGCCGCGACCCGATCTTTCACAAGCTGGTAACTTCCTCTACATGCGTACCGGCAAGGTGCCACACGCGATCGAAGAGGATGCGCTCGACACCTACCTCGTGCTTCTCGCCGACCATTCGTACAACGCTTCGACCTTTGCGGCACGCGTTGCGGCGTCGACTCGCGCCGACATCTACGGGTCGGTTACGGCGGCGCTTGCGACCTTGCAAGGCGACCTCCACGGCGGCGCGGCGACCGCGGCCTTCCGCACGCTTAACGCGGTAAAGTCTCCGGAAAACGCCGAGCCGTACGTGCGTGACATCCTGGACCAAGGAAAGCGTATCATGGGCATGGGGCATCGGGAATATAAAGTGCGCGATCCACGCGCGCGCCATCTCGAGGCAATGGCCAAAGAACTGGCGGAGTACGTTGGCGGGGATCGGTGGTACGAGACGGCCCACGCGGTGGAAGAGGCCAGTCGTAAAGTCTTGCAAGAGAAGAAACCCGGCAATACGATTTACGCCAACGTCGACTTTTACACCGCGCCGGTGCTCGCCGATCTCGGCATCCCCGGCGACGAGTTCACGTGTCTCTTTGCCTGCGGACGCATCGCCGGGTGGACCGGCCACATCCTCGAACAGCTCGCCGACAACCGGCTCATTCGGCCGCAAGCGACGTACGAAGGACCGACACCGGGACCGTACGTTCCCATCGAACAACGCCATTCGAACGGCGCTCGCGGATAGTCGATGCAAGTGGTGCCGGCGCTCGACTTGCGCGGCGGCAAGTGCGTTCGCATGAAGCAAGGCGACCCGACGACCGAGGTGCAGTACGATAGCGATCCGGTCGAGCGAGCGCGGGCATTCGTCGACCTCGGCGCGCGCCGCCTGCACGTCATCGATCTCGACGGCGCCTTTGGCTCGGGTGAGAATCTGGCCGCGGTCGGGCGAATTTGCAAAGCGGTCGACGCCCCGGTGCAAATGGGTGGGGGTCTACGCGCGGTGAAGCACGCCGAAGAAGCCTTTGCCGCCGGCGTCTCGGAGATAATTCTTGGGACGCTGCTCGTTGAGGACGAGCGTCTGTCGCGCAATATCATCAATCGTTTCGCCGGCAAAGTCATCGCCGGCATCGATGCGCGCGGAACGCAGGTGGCGATCCACGGCTGGCAAGACCGCGCGCCGGTCGATCGCGACGCGCTCGTGCGCCGCGTTGCGCAGTGGGGCGTTTCGCGCATCATCTTTACGGAGATTCGCCGCGATGGCATGGGCGAAGGCTACGACATCGACGCGCTCAACGCGGTGGCGAATGCAGCCGATGTGAAGGTGATGGCCAGCGGCGGCGCACGCAACATCGACGATCTGCGCGAGCTCAAACGCTCGGTCCCGGCCACCGTCGACTCCTGCATTGTGGGCAGCGCGCTCTACACCGGCACGATCGATCTCGAGGAAGCGATCGCCGCTGTCGCTTAGACGTACTCGCGATGCGATTCGCTCGGCAGCCGAGTCACGATTTCGTAGTTAATCGTTTCGGCCCACGCCGCCCAGTCGTCGGCGGCAACGGTCGTTGCGCCATCGCGACCGATTAACGTGACGATCGAACCGACGTGAGCGTTTGGCGCGAGCGTGAGGTCGATTTGCGTCATGTTCATCGCAACGCGTCCGACGATCGGGCAAAGCGCGCCGTCGACGGCGAACGCACCGCGGTTCGAGAGCGATCGCGGAACGCCGTCGGCATACCCAACCGGCACCACCCCAATGCGCATGTCGCGCGCCGCGTGGAAACTTCCACCGTAGCCGACCGAGGCACCGGCCGCGATCGCGCGTGTAACGATGAGCTGGGAATGAAACGAAAGCGCGGGGCGCAGGTCGAGCGGTGTGGGGCCCATTGCCGTTCGTGTTTGGAGCGATGGCCAAAGGCCGTAGAGCGCAATTCCGAAGCGTGCCGTATCGAGGCGGGTCTGAGGCCACAGTATTGCAGCCGCCGACGCGGCGATGTGACGAACCGGCGCGATCGAACGCGAATCCAAGAGCGGCTTGGCTTGCGCGAGCGCGCGCTCGAACTCCCTGAGTTGATGCATGGTATACGGAGAATCGAGCTCTTCGGCCGAGGCGAGATGCGAGAGAATGCCGCCGATCGAGAGCTCGGGAATGCGCAACAGGTCGTCGAGCGCATGGGCGAGCTCGTGCGGCTCGAAGCCTAGCCGGTTGAGATCGGTGTTCACCTTGACGTGCACCGTGGCAACGCGACGGCGTTCGTGCGCCGCCGCCCCGACCCGACGGGCAAAACCGCCGGCGTTCCAAAGAACGAGCTCGACCTGCGCTGCGACGGCATCGTCGAGCGCCTCGGGCGGGATTGGTCCCAAAACGAGAATCGGGGCCGAGACGCCGCCGTCGCGAAGCGCAAGGGCCTCCTCGATGGCGTAGACGCACAGGCGTGCAGCGTAGGGCTCGACCGCGCGCGCAACCGGCACCAGACCGTGGCCGTAGGCATTGCCCTTAACGACGAACGCCGTCCGCTGCGGGCCGACCAGATCGCGAAGCACCCCGGCGTTATGCCGCAGGGCGCTTAGGGAAATCGTCAAGCCGCCGATCACGAGGCGGTCCATTCGGCCAGCCTCCGCAGTGGCCTGGCGCTGAGGGCACTGCTCCTCTCCTCCGGGCGCGAAACCGCGCGAAGGCCGCTTGCACTCGTACGGAGAGTCTGCTAATATGGCACGGCTAGCGCTCTCGCGCCAAGAGTGCTAATCGCGCTAGTCCAGACAAAATTCCATATGGAGGGTTTCCGTGAATCTCAAGCCCCTGTTCGATAACGTCGTTGTTGAACACGTAGAGCAAGAAGACAAGACCACCGGCGGCGTCTTCCTTCCCGATACGGCCAAGGAGAAGCCCCAGGAAGGCGTTATCCGCGCAGTCGGGCCGGGCCGCGTGACCGACAAAGGCAGCGTGGTCGAGATGAAGGTCCACGTCGGCGATCGCGTGCTCTATCGCAAATACTCGGGAAGCGAAGTCAAGATCGAGGGTACCGAGTACCTCATCATTCCTGAAAAAGACATTCTCGCCATCGTCGACAAAGTGCCGGCCGGCGTCTAAAGGAGTTCAAGTTTAATTATGGCTGCAAAGCAACTCGTATTCGATGAAAGCGCGCGTCGCGCGCTCGAGCGCGGCGCCAACACGCTGGCCGATGCCGTCCGCGTGACGCTCGGCCCTAAAGGCCGCAACGTCGTGCTCGACAAGAAATTTGGCTCGCCGACGATTACCAACGACGGCGTGACGATTGCCAAAGAGATCGAGCTGCCCGACGTTTTCGAAAACATGGGCGCTCAGCTCGTCAAAGAGGTGGCGTCGAAGACCAACGACATCGCCGGCGACGGCACGACGACCGCGACCGTACTCGCCCAGGCGATCATACGGGAAGGTCTTCGCAATGTGACGGCGGGCAGCAATCCGCTGCTCATCAAGCATGGAATCGAGAAAGCCGTCGACATCGCGGTCAAAGAGATGGAAGCCTTCAAGAAGGACGTCGACACCAAAGACAAGATCGCACAAGTCGCGTCGATCTCGGCAAACGATCCGGAGATCGGTGAGTTCATCGCCGACGCCATGGAGAAGGTCGGTAAGGACGGCGTGATTACCGTCGAGGAATCGAAAACCCTCAAGACCGAGGTCGAAACCAAGGACGGCATGCAGTTCGATAAGGGCTACATCTCGCCGTACATGGTAACGGACTCCGAACGCATGGAGGCCGTCCTCGACAATCCGTTCATCCTGGTGACCGAGCGAAAGATCTCGGCAATCGCCGATATCCTCCCACTCCTCGAAAAAGTCGTCCAGGTGCAGAAGCCGCTGCTCATCATCGCGGAGGACGTCGAAGGCGAAGCGCTCGCGACGCTCGTCGTGAACAAGCTTCGTGGCACGTTCACCTCGGTTGCCGTCAAGGCCCCGGGCTTCGGCGACCGCCGTAAGGAAATGCTCAAGGACATCGCAACCCTCACCGGCGCTACCGTCATCTCGGAAGAGCTCGGCTTGAAGCTCGATAAGGTTACACCCGATCAGCTGGGCCAAGCCAAGCGAGTAACGGTCACCAAGGAAGAGACGACCATCGTCGACGGCAACGGCAAGGCCGATGCCATCAAGGGCCGGATCGAGATGATCAAAAAGCAGATCGAAGAGACCGACTCCGACTTCGATCGCGAAAAGCTGCAAGAGCGTCTTGCCAAGCTTTCCGGCGGCGTTGCCGTCATCCAAGTCGGTGCGGCAACCGAGACGGAACTCAAAGAAAAGAAGCACCGCATCGAAGATGCGCTCTCGGCGACCCGCGCGGCCGTTCAGGAAGGCATGATCCCCGGCGGTGGCGCGTCGCTGCTGCACGCGATCAAAGCGATCGACAAATACGAGCCTCCGAAGACGAACGGACATGCGTCGACGTGGGCCGATGAGAAGATCGGCATCAACATCATCCGTAAAGCGCTTGAAGAGCCGGCGCGGCAGATTGCCGACAACGCGGGCTTCGAAGGCTCGGTTCAAGTCAATGCGGTTCGCATCAAGAATGCGCCGTTCGGCTTCGACGCGATGAGCGGCGACGTGGTAGACATGTTCGCTGCCGGTATCGTCGAGCCGCTCAAAGTGACGCGCGCGGCGCTGCAAAATGCCGCGTCGATTGGATCGCTGATCCTTACGACCGAAACGCTCATTGCCGATAAGCCCGAACCCAAGAAGGAGCCGGTCGGTGCTCCCGGAGGCGGCGGGATGGGCGGCTACGACATGATGTAGTTGATCGCCCAAGCGCGACAACTCGAAGCTGAAAGGCGCGTCGTAAGACGCGCCTTTTCTTCTGTTTACCGCAGATCGAAGATCATCGTGATCGTGTCGGAATAGTTACCCGCGCTCACGTGACGTTGCGGGTAGCTGAGGCGCGCAAAGATCAGCGCGGTATACGTTGCCACGGTCCTATTGACGACCACCACGGTCGTTCCGTCCGTTCCGTCGCCCCACACGGCATTGGCATTGCCGCTCGCATAGAGGTCGTATTCGAGCGTGTCGGAGGCGTCGGTTCCATTGCGCCACATTTGCCGGCGCCGGCCGAACTCTGCGGAGTTGCCGGCCGTGAGCGCGATCGTTCCCAAAAATTGTGGTGGACTGCAGCGCAGGGTGACGACCGTCGTCGCGACCTGATCGGTGCCGGCGAGCGGATCGTAGGCAAAGCGCAATGGAACGGTGACCGTCGAGGTGCACGAGGAGACCGGCAATCCACCGCGCCGAACGATCGATCGAAACTGCACGCCGGCGGCGGTGGCACACGTCGACGCCAGGGTGATGAAAGCAATCGTTATGACGATGGTTCGACGCACGTGTGCGCGCCTACGTCGAGCGTGAACTCGGACGAACTCGAAATGACCAAGTCAAACGAACACGGAGCTTCGTCAGCATATGTAATCGTCCCTCGATAACGACCGGGCTGCAAGTTCTCAAAGTAGAACTCGCCATGCTCGCCGATGTCCGACGAAAATTTTCCCGTCGCGCCGACGATCTGAAGAACGCCGTACTTCGGCGCCACCGTCTTGCCGTCGTACCGCAGCAGCAGGCGGCCGACGATGATCTGGACTTTGCGGACGGTGAAGTCGAGGGCTGCGCCGCTTTGGTTGCGCGGAACGACGATCTTCTCGCTCGAGTCGATTTGATATTCAGGCAGGGTCCCCAAACCGCCGACTTCCACGCGATTGTCGACGTACGGCACCATGCCGGGGACGACGACGTAGCCGCGCCCGTTCGTCGTTCCCTGCACCGCGCCAGCCAGCGAGACCGGAAGTCCCGACGGTCCGGCGACGTGAACGAGCGTGTACGCGTCTTGTAAGGGACTGGTGAAAAATGCGCCTTGTTTGAAGAATGCGATGCTGCCCGTCAGGCCGGCGAAGGCGCTGGTTCCACCAGGGGCATCGCTCACTTGCTCGATCGCATCGAAGTTCGCGGCGCGGTACTGCGCCGATTCGGTGAACGAGTCTTGGCCCTGTCCCGATTGCGCGGTCGTCGTATAGCCCAAACCGCCCGGCGAGTTGGGCGCCGACGAGCTGTACGTTACCGACGTTGAGGGTGCGCCCTTTCCGGCCGCCGTTTGCGCCTGCAGGTATCCCGAGGTTCCGACGTTGACGTCGTAGCCGGCGCCCAGGGCCCACGTCGTCTGGTTCGCCGTGGCGACTGACGAAAAAAACGAACCGCGGTTACGCTGCGCGGTCAGAATCCAGGTACCTTTCCCGCCCGAGCGCATGTTGAGCGACGCGATTGTTTGATCGGCGGGCGAGCCTTGCGAGTAGTGGCTATCGGCGTGCGTAAGCTCCCCGTAGAGTCTGGGCGAGAAGCGGTACGTCACGCTTTCGAAGGCCGATTCGGTGCCACGGTTCGAGCTTGCGGGCAGCGCGATCGTCGCGAACTCTCGGCTGCGCAGGAGCGTTCCGATCTGCGCGGTTAGGCGGCCCCCCGCGTAGGCCCATGCGGCATATTCTGCGTTGCCGGCGCTTCCGCGCGAATCACTCGCCGCTGCGGCCAAATCGAATTGCCCGAGCGGCGTCCGAAAGCTCGCGCTCGGTCCGCCATCGACGGTGCCCGCGGAAGTCTCGAAGGCGCCCCCTGCCGTCACCGTGTTGGTGACGCCGAGACGATACGCGGCGACCCCCGCGAACGGGCCATAGCCTTCGTCCGGACCGAAGGGATCGAGCCGCAGGAAGCCCAGTTGGTAGTCGTAGCTGGTGACGCCCTTGGCGAGAACGATTTGCGACCCGTAGAACGATCCGCCGAACTGCGTGACGTTGCCAAAGGGATCGTGTAGAACGACATTGGTAACGTTCATGCCAACGGGAAGACTGACGTTCTCCAAGTTGAAGGGACCCGGCGGCAATTCGATTGTCTTGTAGAGGCCGCCGTTGACGTAAACGTCGGCCTGCGTCGGAGCGAGCGCCGTTCCCTTGAATCCCGCCGTGGGGTAGACCAAAAAGTCGGGCTGAAGCTCGAAGTTACGCGAGATCATCACGCCGCCGATGACCACGTTGGTTCCCAGTGGATCGTTCGTCGCAGCATACGTGTCGCCGATCGCGATCGTACGCAGCGCGGTTTCGTCATCGAACGTGAGCGTATCGAGTCCGCGGCGAAATCCCGTGTTTGCGACATTATTGGTTGCTTCGAAATGCGCTTCGTCGCTGCTAAAACCGGCGTCGAAGAACCCGGAAAGACTGCTGGGCGAGTCGCGTGCGAGCGAATCGATCACGTCATACGTCAGAAAACCGCTTGGAATCGTCGTGGGCGCCTGCGTTTGCATCTTTGGGGGCGCCAGATCGAAGGTATTCGCCGACGCCGCAAGGGCACTCGCATCGACGATGCGGATCGCGAGCGTCAATGCCGAAGCATCGTACGCGTACGTGATGGCGGGGGCCAATGCTTTGAGCGAGGCGTAGGTCGTGCCGCCGATAGTAATCGATTTGCTCTCGGCCACTTTGATGCCGGCATCCCGAAGTGCATCGATGGGAATCAGGAAATCGTTATCGTGGAGGATCGCGACGACGACACCCCGGTCGACGCCGCCGACTCGTAAGTCGAGTGGCACCCGCTGTTGCGACGTCTCCGAAGCGGGCGCTGATGTCGGGCTATCGGCGAAAGCCGGCGCGGTAGCGCCGAGCGCCAAAAACACGACGGCGATAATACGGCGACGGCGCGCGGCCGGGCGCCACGGGTTCACACTACGCAGACTCCGCCCGCTACGTCGATGATCTTGGGCGCTACCTTCATGTACGCGGGGGCCGCGATCGTAATGGAGCGAACGGCGCGGCAGCGGTCTTGCGGGGCGTGGAATGAGAACGACCGCGCATCTCCCGCGAGCACCCACCAGCCGCGGAACGGCTGCGAAAAGACGACGCTTCCTGCGGCGTCGCGCGCGATGATTTGGATGGCATCGTCGCCCAGGTGCGTGTTGCCGCTATTAAGCAGGGTAAAGTCCACGGCGTCACGCCGAGCGGTTGCTGCGGTGAGGCGGCCGCCGACGCGAGAAACTAAGGGCTCGACCATGACCGGAACCGTGAATTGCGTTCGAAAGTTCAAGCGCAGCTCGGCGCCGCGAAGACGATCGCCTGGAGGTGGGGCTTGCGGCAGTGCATCGACCACGATGCGATAGGTCTTTTCGACATCTCCCGGCGGAGCGAGCATCGCGATGCGAATCTCTTGCTTTCCATAGCCCGGAACGGTCACAAGCTGCGGAAAGACGATGACGTCGGAAGTCGGAGCAAGCTCGATACGGTTACCGGGGGCGTTGATCCAGCGCGCGGCGGAGATTTGCAGCCGCAGCGGCTGGGTTGAAGGATTACGAATGGTAAAGTCGCCGGCGCGCGCGGGGGGCGCAATGGTGACGTTGACCGGCGCGAAGAGAATATCGGCTTGAACACCGTTGGCTTCGCAGACTGCAGCGAAGCCAACGGTGATGAGAAGCGCCGCAATACGGCTCCGTACCGAGCACTTCATGAGCGAACGCCTACGGAGGGAAGTTGAACGTGAAAGTAACGGTATCGGTATACGTACCGGCGGGTATGTTCTGTTCGCCGGCGCTCGTATCCGGGACGCCGCAGATGCTGTACGTTGTGGTGTTGCCGGTCGCGGGGCCGAGGTTTTCGGGAGTTCCATTCGTGATCTGAATGCCGGCCACGCCGCAAGCGGCCGAATTGTAGAGCAGATAGTTAAATGTATTCGTGCCGGCCGTTGCGACCCAATCGTTCGGGTTACTGCTGTTGGTGTTGGCGCTGACTGGAGTAACCTGCGCATCCAAGCCGGTCGTGCAGATCCACGTATAAGAAGCCGATCCCGGGGTGCCGACGTTTTGGATTGGCTCGTAGGTCATCGTCAAGGTCGCGGGTTGCGTCAAAACGTCGCAGTTGTTCGAAACCGTGGCGCTGACGTTGAGGGTCGCCTGATTTGTCGCGGCGACTGCCGGACTAAGGCTCCCGGCGGAGAACGCAGCAGCGCTGATAACGAGCGCCGCCGCCTTGAAGGTTCGGTTCATGTGTGGATTCCTTTCCACGAGAGATGAGTGAATAATGCCCATGCCTAAGCGTGAGCGTGCTAAGTTCCGTCCCTACAGAACACATAATCCGGAGGGAGAGCTATACTAGCTTCCCTTGCGTACAGAATGCGACAAAAGACGCTCATTGTCAAGAGCGCAACGCAACTTCGATCTGGCGATCCGCCGCCGGAGAGACTACCCCGCCGAAGTTCGCCAGAGTTTCGGACAGAGCAGCGTATCGACCGGGTCGCCGGCGAGGTCGTCGACCATCGCTTCGGTGACATTGAACTGAATGCTCTGCGGCCAGCCCGTCCACGGCAGTGGAAACGGCACGGGAATGCGCACGTAGTGATATTGATGCGTGGGGGTGCGCAGACGCAGCGCGAGTTGCTCCGGGCCCCCAGGTGCGGGATCGGCGTAAAGCCACGCGTAGTAGCCGTCTTGATCGTTCTCGACCGAAACGTTCGTCGGCTGCACTTGCGGAACCGGCTTGTTGCAAATCGCGTCGCTTTTCGCGAAGAGAACGAACGTCGGCGCAACGTAGAGGAACGACTGTGGCGCGGTGCCCGAAAGCAGCACCGGCTTGGACGACGGCGAGGATCTGTCGTTCAACGTTACGCTGACGCTGCGATCGAGTCCGGCGATGAAAAACAGATATTCGGAGGCCGTGCAGCGGTACTGTGGGGCCGCGACATCGAGCGAGTGGACGCCGAATGCGCTATCGAATTCCACGACCGCCTGACCTTCATCGCCGCGCGCTACTCGGTAGATGCGATCGAGCTCGGGACGGCCGAGGCGATCGCTCAAGCGAACGCGTACGGCGATGGTCGTTTCCGGTGCGACACGAGCGATTGCGTTACAAAATGCGATATGTAGGATGACGTGAGAGAGAGGCACCGAGCGCCTCTTTCAAGGCTTCCGAGGAAAGGTCCGCTATCTCGAGGAGCGAATGACGATTAATCCATGCCGGCGCGCGTCGTTAACGACTTCACCATACGCGTGGCCACGGTCAACGGCTCGGGAAGCCAATCCTCGAACCTCGTTCTGACCAACGCCATCGCGCGTTTGGGCATTCCGGTCGCGCCGAAAAACGTCTTTCCCTCGAACATCGAAGGGCTTCCGACGTGGTTTGACGTTCGCATCAGCTCCCGGGGTTATCAATGCCGCACGCGCGACGTCGACGTGTTGCTCGCACTCAATCCTGCCACCTGGGCTCAAGACGTCGCCGGCGTAAAATCCGGTGGTGCGATCGTGCACGAATCCGTTTATCCACTCAACTCCGAGACTCGGCGTGAAGACCTGACCTATTATTCGGTACCCTTTGCGGCGCTGGCGAAAGAACACTTCGCCGATAAGGGCGATCTGCGCAAATATCTGACCAACATGATCTACGTCGGCGTGCTCGCAGAACTGTTGGGCATTCCGAGCGACACGATCGAAGATGGGCTGAAAACACAGTTCCGCACCAAAGCCAAAGCGGTCGAGCTCAACATGGCCGCGGTGCGCGTTGGATTTGACTATGCCGCCGAGCACTTGCAGAAACAAGATCCGTTTCGCCTCGAGCCCATGACTGGCAAGACCGATGGGTTGCTCTTTATGGAAGGCAATCGCGCCGCCGCCTTGGGCTGCGTGATGGGCGGATGTACGGTCGCGGCGTGGTATCCGATCACGCCCTCCTCGTCGCTCTGCGAGTATTTCATCCAATACTGCGATCGCTATCGCGCCGGCGCAGAGAACGGCGACCGTAACGTAGCGATCGTTCAGGCTGAAGACGAGCTGGCTGCGGCGGGCGTCGTTTTCGGGGCGGGCTGGGCCGGAGCGCGCGCGATGACGTCGACGTCGGGCCCCGGGATTTCGCTCATGGCCGAATACGCCGGTTATGGATATTTCGCCGAAGTGCCCGGCGTGATCTTCGACGTGCAGCGCGCGGGCCCGTCGACCGGGCTGCCCACGCGCACGATGCAGGGCGACGTCGCCTTCGCCTACACGCTCTCGCACGGAGACACCAAGCATATTGTTTTGCTTCCGGCAACGGTGCGAGAAGCATACGAGTTTGCCATGGAGGCCTTCGATCTTGCGGATCGTTTCCAAACGCCGGTCTTCGTGCTCTCCGACCTCGATCTCGGCATGAATTCGTGGTTGACTCCCGCATTGCCATATCCCGAAAGGCCCTTCAATCGCGGCAAAGTGCTCTCGGCTGAAGATTTGACGTCGATGAAAGGCTGGGGGCGGTACCGCGACGTTGATAAAGACGGCATCGCCTATCGGACGCTGCCGGGAACGAAACATCCCAATGCGGGCTTCTTCACTCGCGGGACCGGACACGACGAAGAGGCGCGCTACTCGGAAATGCCCGACGTTTGGCAGCGCAATCTCGACCGCTTGAATCGAAAGCATGAAACCGCACGGACCGCGGTGCCGGCGCCGATCGTCGACGAGCAGGGGCGAAAGATCGCCGTTCTCGCTTACGGAACGACACATCACGCGGTCGTCGAAGCACTCGACCGGCTGCGCGAAGCCGGGATCGAGGCCGATTACTTACGCGTGCGCGCGCTTCCCCTTTCACCGGAAGTCGCGACCTTCATCAAGCGCCACGAGCGCGTCTACGTCATCGAACAGAATCGTGACGGCCAGCTCTACGGCGTCTTACGGGCCGAGCTGCCCACGTATTTGATTGGACGCCTCGAATCGATTCGTCACTACAACGGCGTGCCAATCGATGCGCACGTTATCATCGATCCGTTGCTCGAGGCCGAGCGCGCACCCGCTGTGGTTGCGGAATAGCACCGAAAGTCTTTAGGAAAACAATGACGGCAAATCTCAACATCGTCGGACTCACTCGCGAAATCTATAAAGGGCTTCCCACGACGCTGTGCGCGGGCTGCGGCCATAATTCGATCACGAATCACTTGATCAAAGCCCTTTTCGAGTACGGCGTCGAGCCGCACAAGTTAGCCAAGATGAGCGGCATCGGCTGCTCGTCCAAGACACCGGCCTATTTCGTGGAACAGGCCCACGGCTTCAACGGCCTGCACGGTCGCATGCCGTCGGCCGCAACCGGCGCCAAACTCGCGAATCGCGACTTGCTCGTTTTGGGCATCAGCGGCGACGGCGATACGGCGAGCATTGGGTTGGGGCAATACTGTCACATGATCCGCCGAAATCTCGATTGCACCTACATCGTCGAAAACAATGGTTGCTACGGTTTGACGAAAGGCCAATTCTCCGCCACGGCCGACGTCGGATCGACGCAAAAGGGCGGGAAGGTCAACGAATACGCGACGATCGACGTCTGCAGCCTCGCGATCGAACTCGGCGCGACATTCGTCGCGCGTTCCTTTTCGGGCGACGGCAAGCAGCTGGTGCCACTACTTCAAGCCGCCTTTTCGCACCGCGGCACCGCGATTCTCGACGTCATCAGCCCGTGCGTGACGTTTAACGACCACGAGGGCTCGACGAAGAGCTACGCTTACGTCAAAGAACACGACGTCGTCCTGCATACGGCCGACTATATCGCCGGGGGCCGCGAGATCAGCGTCGATTACGAGCCCGGAACCGTGCGTGACGTCGAGTTGGAGGACGGCTCGCACGTACTCCTTCGCAAGCTCGACGTGGACTACGACCCGACCAATGCGATGGGCGCTCTGAAAACGATTCATGACGCGAGCGAGCGGGGCGAGTTCGTTACCGGCCTGCTCTACGTGGACACGGCCGCCCAGGACCTGTGCGAGCGCGAACATCTCACGCGCACGCCGCTCGCGCAGCTCGACGAAACAACTTTGCGAATCAGCCGTGACGAATGGCAGAAACTGATGAGGACGTGAGCGGAGCGGCAATCGCGATCCGCTATTGCAGCGCACTGATTGGCGCAATCATCGCGTTTGAGGCGCTGCCCGCCGCCGCGGCCGTGATGCGCGGTCACGTTTGGGAAGCGACGTACGTCGCCGCCTATCAGCCGACGTTCGGCGTTCAGGGCGTTCCGCACTCAGGTGTCATGAAGTTGAGGTTCAACGACGGCATCATCGCCGGGACGTACGTCTCGCAATCGGTTCGGCCGGATCCGCTCTACGGGCGAACGATCGCGATTAGCGGCAACGTCAGCGCCGGAAATATCACTCTGGTCTTTCAAACGTCGGGCGGGTTTACCGTTCGCGGCACGATCGCCGAAAACGGCGAAATTTCCGGCACGGCGACCATTCGCGGCAGCTTCTATAACTTTCTCGCGAAAGTCAAGTCATCGCCGTAACCCGTCAGCAATGACCGCTCGCCTTGAAGAATTGTGTGAGCGACTGCGGGCTGCCAAATCGGTCCTCGTGCTTACCGGCTCGGGCATCTCGGCCGAAAGCGGTTTGCCGACGTTTCGCGGCGTCGGTGGCTTGTGGCGCACGCATCGTGTCGAGGAGCTAGCATCGCCGCAAGGATTTGCGCGCGACCCGCAACTGGTGTGGACGTGGTACAACGAACGTATGGCCGCGCATCACCGCGCCGAGCCGAATCCTGGACACGACGCGCTCGTGAAACTTGAAGATGCTCTGGGCGATTTCACTCTGGCGACACAAAACGTCGACTCGCTTCACAGGCGTGCGGGTTCGCGCAATCTGCTCGAGCTGCACGGAAGTTTGCGCGAAGCGCGCTGCAGTAACTGCACCGAGCGCCGCCCGCTCGACGCGAACGGCTTGCCTCTGGATGACGTCGAGCACCGTTGTGGTGGACGATTTCGACCCGACATCGTTTGGTTCGGAGAGCCGTTGCCGGCGGCGGTCTGGCGCGAAGCGCAGCTCGCGGCAGCGCGGGCAGAAGTTATTCTGGTCGTCGGCACGAGTGCGGTCGTTTACCCTGCGGCGGCCCTCGCCACGTACTATAACGATCGCGCGTTCGTCGCCGAAATCAATCCTCAAGCAACCGCGATCAGCGGGCGCGTCGCGTGCGCCCTGCGCGGTACGGCAGCCGAGTTACTCCCGCGGATCGCCGATGACCTCGGCCGCGTCCGGTTGCCGTGACCTTCGCCGCAGACTGAACAGATAGTAGACGGGCAGGCCCGAGAGCAAGATCGCGACCCCCACGAGCGTGTCGTGGGGCGCATGAGCGATCGTATCGCCCACGATCGCCCAGGCCGCGCAGAGAAAGATCAGCGTGCTGACCGGATGGCCGGGCATGCGGAAGAACGGCTCTCTGCCCTCGCCCCGCTCGCGCGCGTCGCGATTACGAAAAACGATCAGAGCAATCGCCGCTAAGCCAAAGAAAATGTAATCGTTGCAAGTGACGTAGTTCAGAATCTGGTCGTAGCGCCCCGAGAGGGCGATCACGATGGCAATAACGCCTTGCAACACGATTGCCAGCACCGGCGCGTGGGTGCGGCGGTTGACGCGAGCCAACGCCGGAAAGAATATGCCGTCGGCAGCCATCTGGAAATAGACGCGTGGCGAAGTAAGAATTTGATTGCTCAAGAATCCGAGCGTCGACAGCGCTATGACCGACGCCATGATGCGAAGACCGATTTGTCCGAAAGCCAACTGCGCAATCGCCGAGGCAGGCGTGTTCGTCGCTGCCAGGCCGCCAACGCCGAGTGCGCGCAGGCAGGCCGCGTTGACCGCTACATAGAGAACGACGACGGTTAGTACGCCGGCGATCATGCCGCGCGGCAAGGTTTGCGCGGGGTTCTTGAGCTCCGCGGTCATGAAGCTCGACGTTTGCCAGCCGCTGTAGGCAAAGAGCACGGGAACCATCGCAAGACCGATGGCGGCAAATAGGCCGCCCGGCGCAATCGGGGGTAATGCAGGGGCCGGCGCGTGCACCGCGGTTAGTCCGATGACCGCGAATGCTCCGATCGCCAGAACCTTGAGCAGCATAAAGGTATTCTGGGTCGTCGTTCCGGTGCGAACGCCCAGCGCGTTGATCGCCGTAAACAAAGCAATGGCAACCGCAGCGATCGCCGCCGTTGAAGTCTGCCGGCCGCTCAGGGGCGCGAAGTAGGCCGCAAAGGTGACCGCCGCTGCCGCCATGCCGCCGCTCTGCGACACGAGCAAGAGACACCACCCGAACATGAAGGCGAGTGCAGGATGAAATGCGTCGCGCATGTACGCGTAGAGGCCGCCGTCTTGGGGGCGTCGGGCCGCAAGCTCCGCAAAGATGCCGGCGCCCAACAACGCGATCGCTCCGCCGGCAATCCAAACGAGCATCACCGACGTGCCGCTATGGACGTAGCGCGCGACGACGGAGGGATTCATGAAGATGCCCGAACCGATAATGCCGCCCATGACGATAAGCGCGGCGTCGCGGGTACCGAGGCGGCGCAGCAGTTTAGGCGAAGAGAGTAGCCATGTTGGCATTAGCGACGTTCTTCCTCATCGCTCTGCTCAATACCGTGGCGCAACAGCCGCCCGAAGGTCCGCCGCCGCAAGGGCCGCCGCCGCAAACGCAGGGACCGCCGCCGCAAACCGAGGGGCCGCCGCTCGAAAACGGTGCTTGTCTCGATTCCTCGCGTGCAGTTCCGCGAGTGCTCGCGGCGCCCGTTTCGCGCGCGATGCAAATCGTTCGGATCGATCAAGTGCTCTCGACTTCGTCGATGATGCCGAGCGAGATCATCGGCTTCCTTTACACGACCCAAGACGGCTCAACGTGGCTTGGTGAACGAAGCCCGCAGTACATGTCGCCGGCGGATGCAACGGCGATCAATCTCGTGCTTGGTTCCACGCACGTGCCGGGCGAGAACGTGAATACATTCCCGCCACAGAGCCACTACGGCGTTCCAACGCATTTGCCGCAGCTATTTCGCGTTGCCATCCCGCCCGACGCCGTTAGCGCCCTGCGCATCCAAATGGTCCCGTGCGTGGCCTGGCCCCCGGGCCGGCCGCTTCCCGACCCGGCGCTCTAAAGGCCGAGCAGGCGGCGCATCCGACCGCCAATCTCGGGGGTCTTAGGAACGTAATGGAGTTCGTGGTGCGAACGCGCCTGGCGACGTTTCAACCCAACGCCGACGTCTTTATCGATGAGGAGCGCCGCCGGATCATCGTCCTCGTCGAGATTGCCGGAGCCGATCCCGAGACGCTTCGTGTGGGCTTTGACGAGCGATATTTGATTGCTGCGGGACGCCGTCTCGAGAAGGCGCGCTGGCGTTGCGGATCCTTCGTTCAGAAGGAGATCGTTCGCGGCGAGTTTGTCAAACGAATTGCATTGCCGGTGGCCGTGGAATACGAAGGCGTTACCGCAAGTTACGAGGACGGATTGCTCGTCGTCGTCGCGCCCATCGCAGCGACCGCCTACATGCCGACCTCGCGCACGCAACTCCACGTCATGGTAAAGAGGACCACTTCCTAACCGATGCCCCAAAAAAACGCCAATACCATCGTTTCCACCAACCTGATCGGCATACTGCCGCTTCAGGAGGCCGTGCTCTTTCCCCACACCGTCATTCCGCTCGCCGTCGTCAAGAAGCCCGGAATCGCGCTCGTCGAGGAGGCTCTGCGCGAAGGCAAACCGATCGGTTTGGTCGTCTTGCGCGACCGCGAGGTCGAGGAGCCGGGTCCTGACGACGTGCAGCGCGTCGGAACGATTGGCGTGATTCAGAAGATGCTCAAAGTGCCCGACGGGACGCTACGCTGCATCGTCGCCGGTCAGCAGGTCTTCAAGATCGAACAGTTCACGCAAATTGCGCCGTACATGGTTGCGGCATATACGGAACTTCCGGATTCGACGGTCGAGAACGAAGAGCTCGTAGCGATGCAGCGCAATCTCGCCGGCCTTTTCCAAAAGCTGCTTTCCTATCTTCCACAAGCGCCTCGCGAGATGGAGATGGAGGTCGCCAACATCACCGATCCGGTGGTACTGACGTATTTCGTCGCCTCGACCATGCGTCTCGAAACGGCCGATCGCCAGGCGTTGCTCGAAGAGCGCGACACTGCCAAACGCATGCGTAAGCTCACAATGCTGCTCACCAAAGAGCTCGAAGTGGTCGAGCTGGGACACAAGATTCAGAGCGACATTCAACGCGAAATGGAAAAGAACCAGCGCGAGTTCTACTTGCGCCAGCAGCTTCGAGCAATTCAAGAGGAGCTCGGTGAAGTCGATCCCCAGCAGGCCGAAACCAACGAGCTGCGCGCGAAGATCGATGCGGCCGCGATGCCCGAGGAGGTAAAGAAGGCGGCCGATCGCGAGCTCGAGCGGCTCTCGCGCGTGCCTCAGGCGAGCCCCGAGTACGGCGTTATCCGCACGTACCTCGATTGGCTCGTGACGCTTCCTTGGAACGTCGAGACGGCCGATCACATCGACATCCAGGCGGCGCGCGCGATCCTCGACGAGGATCACTACGATCTGGAAAAGATCAAAGATCGGATCATCGAGTATCTCGCCGTCGGTAAGCTCAAAAAGAAATTAACCGGCCCGATCCTCTGTTTCGTCGGACCGCCGGGCGTCGGCAAGACCTCCCTGGGTCAATCGATCGCACGCGCGATGGGACGCAAGTTCGTGCGCCTCTCGGTCGGCGGCGTGCACGACGAAGCCGAGATTCGCGGCCACCGCCGTACGTACATCGGTGCGATGCCGGGGAGCATCGTTCGGGCGATCCGCGATGCGGGGACGCGCAACCCAGTGATGATGATCGACGAGATCGACAAGGTCGGCGCTGATTTCCGCGGCGATCCCCAATCCGCACTCCTCGAGGTCCTCGACCCCGAGCAGAACATCCATTTCCGCGACCACTATCTCGATTTGCCGTTCGATCTCTCGCAAGTGCTCTTCATTTGCACGGCCAACACGCTCGATACGATTTCGCCGCCGCTGCGCGACCGCATGGAAATCATCACGCTCGCCGGGTATACCGAACTCGAGAAGCTGCAGATCGCAAAACGCTATCTAATCAAGAAACAGCGCGAAAGCAACGGGCTGCGCGAATCGCAGGCGCAGATCAACGATGCCGCGCTTCGCGCAATCATCAACGACTACACGCGCGAGGCCGGGGTTCGAAATCTAGAGCGCGAAATTGGAACGGTCTTTCGCAAGACCGCGCGCAAGATCGCCGAGCACTCACGCTATAAAGCCCGCGTCAAGCCCGAAAACCTTGTCGAGTATCTGAGCAAGCCTCGCTTTTACAACGAAGTGCGCAAGCGCGTCGCTTCGATCGGAGTTGCCACCGGCATGGCCTACACGCCGGTCGGCGGAGACATTCTCTTCATCGAAACGCAATCGATGCCGGGGACCGGCAAGCTGGTCTTGACCGGTCAGCTCGGGGACGTGATGAAAGAGAGCGCGCAGGCAGCCGTGTCGTTTTTGCGCTCGCGCTCGGGCGAGCTGGGGCTACCCGAGGATTACTTCTCCAAGCACGACATCCACATCCACGTACCGACCGGCGCAACGCCGAAGGACGGTCCGTCGGCGGGCATCGCACTGGCAACTTCGATCGCCTCCATGCTGACCGGTATCAAGGTCGATCCGAACCTTGCGATGACCGGCGAGATTACTCTGACGGGACAAGTCTTGCCGATCGGCGGTTTGAAGGAGAAAGTGCTGGGCGCCAAGCGTGCCGGCATCATCAAGATCTTACTACCGCGCCGCAACGAGATGGACTTAGACGACGTGCCCAAAGAGGTGCGCGAGACGATGACCTTCGTTCCCGTCGACGAGCTTTCCGAGGTGTTCCATCACGCATTAGGCAAGCGAATTATCTCGCCGGTACCCCTGGGCGAAGCGAAGATAAGCAACGTCGTTCCAATACGCGGCAACGGGGTAGTGAAGCGCCGCTCGATGCGCAAATCCCGAATCAAACGATAGCGTCGAGAACTCGCTCGCTCAACGCACTTCGAGGCCAAAACCCTCACGGACCTCGCCGATAACCGCGCAGAGCGCGCCGCACGTACCTAGCTCCGAGCTCAGCCGTTCGAGTGAGCTAGGCGCCACACTGATCAGCAAACCGCCGGACGTCTGAGCGTCCGAGAGGGCGACGCGTGCCGCGGCGGGCACGGCCGGCGCAAACGTTGTGAATGCAGCGTGAGTCTCGGCGTTGTGACGCGTTCCCCCCGGCACGATTCCACTCTCGGCGAGCGCGAGCACTCCGTCAAAGAACGGCACCGCGGCGGCGTCGATGACAAAGCGCACGCCCGACGCCTGTGACATGCTGCCGGCATGACCCAGCAGACCGAAGCCGGTGATATCGGTTGCTGCGCGAGCTCCGGCCGCAAGCATTGCCTTTGCTGCGCCTTCGTTGAGCGTCGTCATTGCGCGTACCGCTTCGGTGAGATAGTGAGCCGCGATCGCGCCGCGTTTGAGCGCGGTCGTCAGTATCCCGGTGCCCAGCGGTTTGGTGAGCACGAGAACGTCGCCCGGGCGGGCGCAAGCGTTCGTTACGATGCGTTGAGGATCGACGACGCCCGTTATCGCCATCCCATACTTCGGCTCGGCATCCTTAATGGTGTGCCCGCCGATGATTGCAACGCGAGCGCTGCGCGCAACGCTCGCGCCCCCCTCCAAGATTGACGCCAAAATATCGAGGTCGAGATCTTCGGGAAATGCGACGATGTTGAGCGCGATCAAAGGCGAGCCGCCCATTGCGTAGACGTCGGAGAGCGCGTTGGTTGCCGCGATGCGCCCGAAGTCGTATGGGTCGTCGACGATGGGCGTGAAAAAGTCCACGGTCGAGACGAGCGCGAGATCGTCGCGCAGCCGATAGACTCCCGCGTCGTCGCTGCCTCCGTAACCAACGAGCACGCGGTCGTCGGTGGCCGCCGACACGCGTTCCATCACGCTGCGAAGCTCGGCCGCGCCGAGTTTCGCAGCGCAACCGGCGCAACTCGAGAGTTCGGTGAGGCGGATGCCGAGGGTCTTCATCGAAATCTCTCTTCGATGCCGAGGCAACTGCTATTCCTGCCGGGGCCGGTGATGGTCGCGCAGCCCGTGCTCGAAGCGGCGGCGCTTCCCCTGATCAACCACCGCGGCGAAGAATTCGCGCGGATGCTCGAGCGCCTCGAGCATGCGTTGGCGCCGGCGTTTGGAACGACCCAGAGCGTCGTTCTGCTCGGCAGTTCCGGCACCGGCGGATTGGAAGCGGTGATTACCAATCTCCTTTCACCGGGCGAGCGAGTGCTCTCGTGTGCGGTCGGCGCTTTCGGCATACGCTTCGCGGAGCTTGCGCGAGCGTATGGCTGTATTGTCGAGTCGCTGCAAACTCCGCTCGGCTCGGCCGTTGATCCCGCGGCGCTGCAATCGCGATTGCAAGACGATCGCGCGCGAGAGATCGCGGCCGTGCTCTTGACCCACAATGAAACTTCCACCGGTGTCGCCTGCGATATGGCAGCGCTGGCTCCGATGCTGCGCGCCCACGGTGCGATCTCGCTCGTCGATTCGGTGAGCGGTCTGGGCGCGTCGGAGTTTCGCATGGACGAGTGGGGTTACGATGCCGTGGTTACCGCATCGCAAAAAGGTTTCGCGGCGCCGCCGGGCGTGGCTATGGTTGCCTTAAGCGCGCGTGCGTGGGAGCGCACGCGCGACGCTAGCGCGCCGCGATACTATTTCGACTTGCAGCGCGCGCGTGAGTTCGCCCGCGGCGGCGAGACGCCGTGGACGCCTCCCATATCCATTCTCTACGCGCTCGACGTCGCATTGCAACGTTATAACGCGCAAGGCGCGGCGACGGCCTATGCGCGTCACGAGCGATATGCGATGCGCGTTCGAGAGACGTTGGAGCTCATGGGCTTTACGCTCGTTTCACGACCGGGTGCGCATTCGCCGACGGTGGTTGCGGCCTATCCGCCTCCGGGGCACGACCCAAAGAATCTGTTACGACGCTTGCGAGAGAAACACGGAGTCGTACTCGCCGGCGGACAAGGCGAGCTAACGGGAAAGATCGTTCGCTTCGGCACGATGGGCGACGTCAACGAGAATGACATCACCCGCGCACTCGATGCGATCGCCTTAGAACTTCTTATAAGTGGTGCCGCCGAAAGTACGGCATCACGAACGGTCGCGCGAACCAAGGAATCGTAGAAAGAAGGGCGTCGTCGATCGGCGCGTCGTACGCCATGAAGTTCGGTGCGAGTTTCGATTCGTGCAAGGCCTGGCGGATGTCGGTCGAGAGTGGGAAAAAAAGCGCGATGAACAGCACGAGCCATAAGAGGATCGCGCCTTTCAAAAAACCGACGGCCGCGCCGCCCAGCGCATTTCCCAGGCCGAGCAACGGAAGTTTCGCGATCGTTCCCAGGAGCCGGGCGAGCAGCAAGATGACGATGTAGGTCGCCAATCCGGTCGCAAACATTCCCACGACGTGCGCCGAGCCGGGCCCGAGATTGAACAGGTGCTGAATTTGTGGGTCGAACGCGCCGTTGTAGAACCAGGGCGTTATCAGCGCTGCGGTTACGGCGACGGCGCCGCCCAGCTCCGAAACGAAGCCGCGCGAGTAACCCTTCAAGGTTGCGATGAGCAGCACGATGACGATGATGATGTCGGGCCAAGCGACGCCGGCAATCACGCCCGAAGAGTCGCTCCGTAGCGTGCTCCAACGGCCTCGAGGGCCGCTGCGATCGCGGCGTCGGCTTCCTCATCGGTAATTGTTGCATCGTGCCGCGTTAACGTGACGCGCAGCGCGAGACTCTTGCGGCCTTCCGGCACTTGCGGACCGCGATACTCGTCGAAGACGCAAGCGCCGGTGCAGAGGGTACCGAGCGTTTCCGCGACCGCGGTTTCGATCTGACTGGCCGCGACCGCGGCGTCCACCACGAGGGCGAGATCGCGATAGGTCGAGGGGAAGCGCGACGGCGGCCGATAATGCGGCGTCCGGTACGCCGGCAGCGCGGCGACTTCGATGAGGCAGATATACGCGTTCCCGTTCAGGCCGCGCGCTCGCGCGACCCGCGGATCGACGCAGCCCAGCAGGCCGACGCTTCCGCCCTCAAGGCTCAGCACGGCGGTTTTGCCGGGATGGAAACCGTTGCGCGTGGTAGGCGAGCAAAGGGCCGTGCGGCCCGTCACCTCGCGAAGCAGCGCTTCGCAGTCGCCTTTCAGCCGGAGGAACGCCGAATCGTGCCATGACGGCTCGGTGCCGCGTGGGGACGCGAAACCGAACGCGAGCGCACTCCGTTCCACGAGCCGTTCTCCGTCACGCGAAAAAATTTCGCCGATCTCAAAGACGCGTTGCGCGGCGCCCGTGCCGCCGAGATAGTCGATCAAACCAGGAACGAGCGACTCACGCAGAAAGCGGCGCTCTTCGGAGAGCGGATTGCGAATTTCGATCGCCGTCGAATCGCCGCCGGGCTGCAATGAATGCGTGATGACTTCGCGGTATCCCAGCGCCGCGAGCGTGGCGGCCAAACGACTCTCCAGTTCGTAAGCGGCGCTGGATATCTCGTGCGCCGGTACCGACGGAACGACCGATGCGATCCGATCGTATCCTTCAACGCGCGCGACTTCCTCGATCAAGTCGGCCTCGATGATCAGATCGCGGCGCCAGGGCGGCGGGGTAACGGCGAGCGTCCCATTCTGCTCGCTGACGTTGCAGCCGAGCGCGCGCAGATGCGAGGCGATTCGATCGGCGGAGAGCTCGATTCCTAACAGCCGCCGCACCGCCGCGACGCGCAGAACGATCGGCGTTTCGGCCGCCGTCGCCGGGCCAAAGGAGTGCGGCGGGTAGGCGGTCGCGCCAAGATTGCGCAAGAGCTGCGCGGCGCGCGCCGCACCGAAATCGGTGAGCGCCGGGGCGAGCGACTTCTCGTGTCGTGCCGAAGCTTCGGTGCGCAGGCCAAACGCGGTGCTCATCCGGCGGACGCGCGGGCCGTTGAAGGTTGCAGCTTCGAGTACGATCGCATTTGTGGCCCGCGTCACTTCACTTGCGGCACCGCCCATCAGCCCGGCAAGGCCGAGTACGCGTTCGTCATCGGCGATCACGAGCATCGCCGGCGTGAGCGTTCGTTCGACGCCGTCGAGAGTGACGAGCTTCTCCCCGTCGCGCGCGTTTCGCACGACCAACTTCGAAACCGCGATCTTGCCGGCGTCGTAAAAATGCAGCGGCTGCCCCGTTTCGAGCATCACGTAGTTCGAAACGTCGACCAGATTGTTGATCGGGCGCTGCCCCGCAAGCGCGAGCCGAATGCGCATCCAGGCTGGGGCCGGCGCGACGCACACGCGGTCGAAACGCTGCGCGACAAAGCGCGGGCAATCCGGCGACTCGATCGAAACCACGGGTTCCAGCGCCGGCGGTTCGCTCGCATCGCCGGGATTCGTCGAGGGCGGCAACCTCAACGCAACGGCGTACGAGGCTGCGAGCTCGCGCGCCAACCCGATGACCGACATCGCGTCGGGGCGGTTCGCGGTGATCTCGACGTCGAGCACCTCGGTTCCCAGGCCGAAAAGCTCGACCGCATTTTGCCCCGGTGCAATGTCGTCATCGAGCTGCATGATGCCGTCCTCGAACCACTCGGCCGGCAGGGCGAGCTCGTCCGCCGAGATCATCATGCCCTGCGATGCAACCCCGCGCATCGTCCTGGCTTCGATCGTAAGCTGAGGAAGGCGAGCACCGATTGTGGCAACTGCAATCGTTTGCCCGGCGGCAACGTTCGTCGCAGCCGTTGCGATCGTGAGCGCGGCGTCCCCTCCGACGTTGACGCGGGCAACGAGCAAACGGTCGGCATTGGGATGCTTTTCGATCGTTGCAATTCTGCCGGTAACGACGCCCGTGATGAGCGGCCGTCTTTCGATGCCGGCGACGGGAAAACCGAGCATCGCCAACCGATCGGCGATCGCTTGCGCATCGTCGGGAAGCGCGACGAACTCGCGCAACCAACTTATGGGAACTCGCATCAGCCGAGCTGCGTGAGAAAGTCCAGATCGCTATCGATCAACCGGCGGATGTCGTCGATTTCGTACCGCGCGAGCGCGAGCCGTTCCACGCCGAAACCAAAGGCCCAGCCTGAATAACGATCGGGATCGTACTCGACTTGGCGCAACACGCTAGGGTGAACCATGCCGGCGCCTCCGAGTTCGATCCATCCTGACTCCCCGCACATCGTACACGCTCCGCTGCCCTTGCATTTCGGGCAGGTCGTGTCGACTTCCGCGCTCGGCTCGGTGAACGGAAAATACGATGGGCGGAAGCGGACCTGTTGGCCTTCGCCAAAGAGTTCCGCGCAGAGTCCGGTGAGCATTCCTTTGAGATGACCGAAGTTGATCGCTTCGGCCACGAGCAGCCCTTCGACTTGATGAAACTGAAAGAGGTGACGCGCATCGACCGAGTCGCGGCGAAAACACTTACCCGGCGCTACGATCGCAATCGGCGGACGGTGTTGCTGCATCGTACGTATTTGCATCGGCGAGGTATGAGGGCGAAGCAGCAGCCGGTCGCCGATCCAAAAGGAATCGAAGTTCTCGCGCGCGGGATGGTCGCTTGGAATGTTGAGTGCATCGAAGTTGTAGTAATCCGGCTCCGCTTCGGGGCCAATGACGATCGCAAAGCCGTGGCGCGCGAAATACGCACAACTGTCGGCGATAATCCGTCGTACGGGATGAATTGAGCCCAAGGTTGCGGGTATCGCCGGATACGTAACGTCGATTGACGCCGCAAGCTCGGATTCGAAACCGAGCGACTGCAGCCTCGCGGCAACGAGGTCGAGATGCGCCTCCATCGCCTCGACCGCGTCGTTGATCGTTTTCCCGGCGGCTGGACGTTCGGCGGGCGGCAGCGCGCCGATGGTGCGCCGTACTTTGGTGACCTCGCCGTTTCTCCCAAGGTAAGCGACTCGAATGCGTTCGAGCGCTTGTTCGTCGACAGCGGACTGGGTGGCGTCATCGAAACGCTGCCGGAGATCGCGTAAATCCTGCGCGAGTTCGTTCATTGCTGGTCCAAAGCAAAGCGCCCGGTTCGTTCTACGTTACCGGGCGCCTTCAAACGTTGTTGTATTGCTGCGCGGAGGTGTGTTAGCTCGGCGTTGGAACCCCGTGCAGCCTTCGATAGGCTAGATAAGCGTCGATCGAACCCGTTTGGGCAAAAAGCCTCCAGAAGAGATTGGATGTTGCCATTCGCTTGCAGTCTCCTTCAGGCCGTCGGCTCCGGGGCGGCCACGATTCGCTGAGTATACCATGCGACTTTTAACACCGGTAGTCTTGACTTTTGCACTCAAAATGACTCTCTTGACAGCCTTACGTACGCACCGAATTTCGACTCGCTTCGTAGAGCGCAATCGAGCCGGCGACGGCGGCGCTCAGGCTCTCCGCGCGCCCGGGCATCGCGATGGCGAGCACTCGTTCGCATAGGTCTCCCCACTCACCCAAACCGCGCCGTTCGTTGCCGACAACGAGAGCGACCGGCCCCTGCCAGGTCTCTTCCCTCAGGTCGGGTCCGCCGGCGGCCAAGCCGACCATCCGCACCTTTGCAAGGCTCGCGCCGTGCCGCGCCTCGGTGGCGTCGGCGACGCTCACGGCCAGCCGGAAGAGCGCCCCCATCGAGCCTCGCACCACCTTTGGGTGGTACGGGTCAACGCCATGCGATCCGAAGAGGATCCCCGGGGCGCCGAAGGCGTCGGCGGCGCGAAGCAACGTGCCGGCATTTGCGGGGTCGTTCAGGTCGGCGAGCATCAAAATCGGCGTACCAAGCGTGAAGAGCGCGCCCGGGGGGGTTAACCGAATCGGTCCCACGGCCACGATGCCGGTCGGCGTTGTGACGTCCGATATGGCCGCGAGGGCGCCCTCGTCGGCGATGAAGAGTGGCGTCCCGTCGTCTTCGAGACGGCGCAGCAGCGGGGTCGACTCGTAGGCGGCCTGCGTCGCGTAGAGCTCGAGAATGGGAAATCCCGCGGCGGCGGCTTCGCCGAGCAAGGTCGCGCCCTCAAAGCGAAAGCGCCTCTGCTCGCGGCGCCCTTTGACCGAGCGCAACGCCGCGGCGGCCCGCAGGCGCTGCGCGTGGCGCCCTAGTGGCGCGGCCACTTCGTGCTCAGCGCTGCGCGGGTGCCGATCATGATAAGTCCGGCGAACATCGCGGCGAGTACGATGGCGATTTTGTCGTTAAAGTGATGCGGCACGAGTCCCCGGACCAGCAGATACACTGCGGCGACGAAGACGACGAAGAAATACGCCAGCCACCCCATCTCGACGAGAACTGAAGATTTTTGCGGTGAGCGCACGTGCGTTGCTACGAGGCTTGACGCGGGCCTTCCGCCAAAGGCGGCCGCGATGGACGAATTACCTCGCGTTCAAGCATCGAGCCGGCATTTCGAAGGGCGCGTTTTTAACGTGCGTACCGACGAGCTTCGCTACGGGGACGGCGCCGTCCATCGAGTCGACGTGGTCGAGCACGGCACCTCGCTCGCCATTATCGCGACCCCAGCCCCCAACCAACTGGTGCTCGTTCGACAGTACCGTCATCCCGCCGCGGCAATTCTCTGGGAGATTCCGGCCGGAACGTCAGAGCCCGGCGAGACCCTCTCCGAGGCGGCGGCCCGCGAGCTTCGCGAGGAAACGGGCTATGCCGCTGGGCGCCTTTCGCGGGTCGGTTCGGCGTGGACCACGCCCGGCTTTTGCTCGGAGATCATGCACTTTTTCCACGCCGACGAACTGGTCGCGGGCGAGCCGGCGTTTGACGATGACGAGCGAATAGAAGTTGGTATCTTCTCCTATCAGGCGGCATGGCGGTTGGTCGCTGAGCAAGTCGCGGATGCGAAGACCGTCCTAGCCCTGTATTGGCTACAGGCCGGGGAAGATAAATTCGGAGGCGAGTTTGGTCGATAGTTACAGTAAGGAACGCCCGCACCGTCGCACCGTTGCTACGACGTGGCGGACTCGTTTTGGAGGTATGCATGGAAATACCTAGCGACATTGACGCCGTCCTCAAACGATTGTTGGAGCCCAATCGGGACGGGGAGCTATCCGCATTAGCACCCGAAGATGAAACCTATTTGAATTCGCTGATCGCGTCGGTCCGCAATGGTCGCCGTGCGGTACTCATTGTCGAAGATGCCGACGAGCATCTGCGCTATATGTTCAGCAATGCCACCCGCGCTGAGGCCGTGACGATGCTGGGCAAAGTCGTCGAAGCCACTGGACGCCGTCTCGCCGATGGAGACGACTAGCCAACCAAGGTAATACCGTCGATCTTTCCGCTCGGCGTGACCTCGAAGTCGTAGTGATATTGCGCGCGCGGATAGCGCACCAAAAATTCATACAAGGTATCGCCGTTCGTTTCGGTCGTGCTGGATAACGGCACGATGGTTTGGAGACGTCCCAACGACGCGAAGTTCTCGCGCGCGACGAGGTCGTCGGTGAGGATCGCGCTGAACGACGGCGTTAATTCCGCGCGATCGATTCGCCGTGCGGCTAAGCGTCCAAGCCATTCTTTCGCGCGAGTTACGACGGCGTTGTCGAGGTGCGCCGTCGTTGCCGGCACGAGAATATCGAGAACGCGCGCGGCGACTTCTTCAGGAACCGTTACGCCGCCACGGCTCGAGTCGGCGTTCGAAAAAACGATGACGCCAACGTGTTGTTCGGGTAGCACGGCGTTGAGCGCCCGATAGCCTGAGATTTGCCCATCCGTCCAGACATACTCTTTACCGCCGCGCCGGTCGATCACCCACCCCATTCCGTATTGCGTGGGACCAACGTTTGCCGCCGGTGTGAACATCGTCCGCAACGCGTCGACCCGGAGCAACACGGGCATTTCGATGTCCCATTTTGCAAGATCGTCGATGGTCGAAACCAGTCCCAAGCTGCCATCCAACCATGCGGGATCCCACGCCGGCGCCGCGGCAAAACCTTGCGGCGTTCGCGTGTAACCCGTCGCCCGTGACGCCGCGATGCCGTTATCACCGGCGAGAAACGAATGATCCATGACCAACTGAATGAAGATGTTTTGCTCGAGATAGTCGGAGAGCGTTACGCCGCTCGCCCGTTCGACGATAAGTCCCGCGAGCATATAGTTCAGGGGATTATTGGAGTAGGTTGTGCCGGGAGGCGCCGACGGCTTGAGCTTGTCGACCGCGGCTAAGAGATCGGCAAGCTTGACCGTTTTCGTGGGATCGGTCGAAACGCCGGTAACTCCCGCATAGCTGGGCAGTCCGGACGTCTGCGTGAGCAGTTGCGCGATCGTGACGTCATTGCCGAGGCGAAACTCGGGAACGTATTTGGTCACCGTATCATCGAGCTTCAGCTTGCCCTGCTGCGCGAGCAGCAAGACCGCCGCGGCAGTGAACTGCATCGTTAGGTCGCCGGCATAAAACTCGGTTTCGGCCGTCATCGGCGCGTGCGGCCAGATATTGGCAAAGCCAAATCCGCGGGCGTAAGCGACGCGGCCATCCTCAACGATTCCAATGGCGATACCGGGCGTGCGGCCGCCATGGATCTCGTCGATCGCGATGCGGTCGATGCGGTCGGAAATTGACGGGGTGACCGCCACGACGTTTTGCGCTCGTGCCGGCGGCTCACCAAGTGCCAAAATGGCGACGATTAGAGCCGTCGCAAAGAGAGCGGCCGCACGCCTCATGATGTAAGGACGATTATATATCGTCCGAGCTACTTCTGTGAAGCCGCCTTTGCCAAGTTCAGCAGTTCTCCGAAGGCCTTGCGGTCCGAAACCGCGAGATCCGCCAGGGCCTTGCGGTTGAGCGCGACGCCCGATTTCTTCAAGCCGTGCATGAAGAGCGAGTAGGAGAGACCCTCCCGCCGCGCCGCGGCGTTGATGCGGCTGATCCAGAGCGAGCGAAAATCCCGCTTGCGAACGCGGCGGTCGCGGAAGGCGTAGGCTAACGACTTGAGCAGCGCTTCGTTCGCGACGCGATAGTTGCGCCGGCGTGCGGCGCGGAAGCCCTTGACGAGCTTCATCACCTTGCGCCGGTGTTTGAGGCCTCCGACACCCCGTTTGATCCGTGCCATTGCTTATCGGACCTCCCTTACACCAAGTAGGGGATCGTGGGCGCGAGCCGCTTTAGGTCGCCCTTAAACGTGGGCTGGTCCTTGCGAAAGTTGCGCTTGCGCTTGCGCGACTTCTTGCTGAGAATGTGACCGCAGCCGTCGAACTGGTGACGGTGCATCACTTTTCCCGTGGCGGTAACCTTCACGCGCTTGGCGGTTCCTCGATGCGTTCGAATCTTAGGCACTGACTGGCTCCTTATGAGGTACTGAAAACTTCGGCGGACCGGTCGGCACCGTTCGCGGTGCCAGGATCATGAACATATTCTTTCCTTCCAGCCGTGCTTCGCGTTCCACGGTCGCGAGCGGCGCGAGATCCTCGGCCATGCGATCGAGCAGCCGGCGCCCGAACGATGTGTAGGTGATCTCCCTGCCGCGGAACATGATCGTGACCTTGATCTTGCTTCCGTCGAGCAGCAGACGCTCGGCCATGCGCGCCTTCGTTTCGTAGTCGTGCGTCTCGATCTTCGGTCGAAGCTTGACCTCCTTGAGCTCGAAGTGCCGCTGCTTCTTACGAGCATCTTTATCTTTCTTCGATTGCTCGTACTTGAGTCGTCCGAAGTCGGCAATCTTGCAGACCGGTGGTTGGGCGTTCGGCGAGACCTCGATCAAGTCGAGCCCGGCAGATCGTGCGCGCGCGAGCGCGTCTTCGGTTTGCAGAATCCCGAGTTGGTTTCCGTTTTCGTCGATCACCCGAACCGCACGAATGCGGATCTGATCGTTGACGCGCTGGAGTTTCGCTATCTGTTCATCTCCGAATGAAAAAGAAAAAGGCCTGCCGGAGCAGCCCCATCATCGACCCCGCCGAGAGGCCTCGATAGTGAAGACCGGATCGCTCGCAAGCATCCGGTGAGCGGCGGAAAGCCGCTGCTTCGGCTCGCCAACCATATCACGCCCGGCCGGGGCCGTGTCAAGGGCGATTGCCGACCACGTCCAGCGCTTCGGCAACGCGCTCCAGCAAGTAAGCCACGGCATCGTCATCGACGATGAGCGGAGGCGCGATGCGCAGCACGTCTGGGCGGGTATCTTTGGCTGCGATCCCCCGTTCCAGCAACGCCGCAGAGAGTTCGTCGGCCGCGGGGGTCGTGAGCGCGATACCGATCAACAAGCCGCGACCGCGGATCTCAGCGATGAGCTCGGAGCGGAGCCTTCGCAGTTCGCTGACGATCATTGCGCCGGCGCGACGGGCGCGGGCTGGAAGTTCCTCGGTGACGATCGTATCGAGGGCCGCCTCGGCTACGGCCGATGCCAACGGATTTCCGCCGAAGGTACTGCCGTGATCGCCCGGACCGAAAAGCCGCATAATCTCGTCGTCGGCGAGCGTTGCGGAGACCGGATAGTAGCCGCCGCCGAGCGCCTTTCCCACAATCAGGATGTCCGGCTTGACACGCTCGTGATCGCAACCGAACATGTCGCCGGTGCGCCCGAATCCGGTCTGCACTTCATCGGCGACAAACAACACATTGCGTTCGCTGCAGAGATCGCGCACGCGGCGAAGGTAGCCGTCGGGTGGAACGTTGACGCCGCCTTCACCCTGGATCGGCTCGATCAGAACGGCGCATGTGGTCGGCCCGATTGCGCGCTCGAGCGCCGCAACGTCGCCGAATGGAACCGCGACAAAGCCCGGCAGAAACGGACCGAAGTTCGTCCGGTATTCCGTCGTCGTGCTCGCACTGACCGCCGCGATCGTGCGACCGTGAAAGTTGTTCTCGAATACGACGATCTGCGCGCTGTCGGGCGGCAGTTGTTTCGTTGCGTATCCCCAACGTCTCGCCAGCTTGATCGCGGTCTCGACCGCTTCGACGCCGGTGTTCATCGGAACGGCTTTTTCATAACCGCAAACTCGTGTGAGTTTTTCCAGAAAGCGCGGCATACGGTCGTTGCGCAGGGCGCGCGACGTGAGCGTTACACGCTTGGACTGCTCGACGAGAGCCGCCTGGACGCGCGGATGGCAATGGCCGACGTTCAGCGCCGAATAGGCGCTTACGCAGTCGAGATACCGCTTTCCGTTGACATCCCAGAGCCACGCCCCCTCGGCTCGCTCGACGACGAGGTCGAGGGGCGCGTAGTTCCGAGCGCCGTAGCGCTCTTCCTCGGCGATGAACTCTCGCGCGCGATCCGAAAGGAGTTGCACCCCATGGCTGTTAAGGAATTTTCCTTGGCTACCTGCTATGGGCGTCTCGAGCGTCTTATCGCTCGCGATCACGCTGGCGTCGCCGCCGGAGGACGCACGATTGCGTTCGTGCATCCGGGGTTGCGCGAGCGTTCGGCCGTTCTACTGCACGGAATGAGCGCGTCGCCGATGCAGTTCGAACGCGTCGCTCGAGACCTTCACCGCCAGGGTTACAACGTGATCGCGCCCCGCCTGCCGCATCACGGTCATGCCAATCCACTTTCGAACGCCCTCGAGCGTTTGCATGCCGACGAGCTCTACTCGGCCGTCGACTCGTACGTCGCCGCGGCTCGCGAGCTCGGCGAGCGCGTGACGGTCGCCGGCTTCTCTCTGGGCGGTTTGCTCACCGCCTGGGCGGCGCAACACTATGACGTCGAGCGCGCGGTCCCAATCGCACCGTTCTTTGGCGTCTCGTGGATTCCAAATCGTTTGATGGGTCCGGTCGCGGAGCGCTTACTGCGCGTTCCGAATCGATTTCATTGGTGGAATCCAATTTTGCGGGATCGGCAGTTTCTCGCGACCAACGGATACCCGCGCTACGCTACCCACGCAATCGCGCATTCGTATCGCATGGCGCAATCGTTGCTCGAACGAGCGCGCATGGCGAGTCCGGCAGCACGGCACGTGACGATCGTCGCCAACGCCACCGAGGTCGCCGTCAATAACTATGCGATTCGTCGGCTTTACGAAAACTGGAGGCTGCGGCGCCCCGATGCGGTCGAACTCGCGGTGCTCACGGGTTTGCCCCTGTCGCACGACATCGTTTCACCGCTGCGCCGTTGGCGGCTTGCCGACCGAGTCTATCCGCATCTGTTGCGTGCGATCGACCCCGAGTTAGCTCACTCGTTGTAGGCGCGCAGTTTCGGCCACACCGCCGCGAGCGGCGTTGTGATCCCCTCGCAGATCGATATCGGAAAACCGTCCTCCATCGGACGTCCCCACGGGTTGGAGAAGTGCGCGACGATCCGATGCACGCGAAAGAGGTGCGCGTCCCGTTCGCAATCGCCGTGAACGTCGATGAGCACGTTGCCGGTATATCCGCGAGTACCCCAGACCCAGTATTGATTATGTCCTGAAAGCACCGGCGGAAGGCCGTTTTCGCGACCGAAGAAATCGATCGCCGAGGCTTCGCCGTAGTTGCTGGCGAGGATCGCGGCTTGGGCCCGTTGCGCGGCGGGCAAGGAATAATAAATCCGCGCGACCACGCCGGCAAGTTCGTGCCAGCCGTGCATGTCGGCCCAATCTGGCGGTAAGTTTCCGATGTGAGAGCCATCGGTGCGCGCGAGGTCGACTTCTCGAGCCAGCATGCTTCGGGCGACGCGATCGTAGGCCGACATCGTGCGCTCGGGCAGGATCGGCATCAAGAGCGGAACGAGCAGCATTCCGGCGCCCAGCGCATATCCGGCGAGCGCGGGTCGCCATACAACGGCGCCGTCCGTCCAGGCTTCGATCGTCACCGCGCCGGCCGCGATGAGAATCGGATAGACGGCACCGGGATAATAGAGTTTGCCGTGCAGTACAACCATCTCCCCGATCAACACCAAATACGCAAGGCCGAGAAAGCGTGAATCGCTACGGCGCAGGAGGCTGACGAGGCCCACGAACGAGATGGGCGCCAGCAACGGATGCGCGATCAAGAATTGGGTTGCAACGTACTGAAGGGGCGATAGCTGAACGTTTTTGTATTCATCGGCGTCTCGCAGCAGCGTCCACATCGGATATCCGTGCGCCGCTTGCCAGGCAAAGTTTGGCAAGGCGATCGCCGCCGCCAAGAGGACGGCACCGAAGAACCAGGGCGTTGCCATGACCCGCCGTTGCGGGACGGCGAGTAACGCGCCCACGAGGGCGGCGGCAAAGAATGCGACGCTATACTTACTCTCGAGCGCGATGCCGACAATGGCGCCGACGGCCAGCCACCAGCGCGGATCGGCTCCTCGTGCGATGCGCAGCACGTACAGCGCGGCCAGCGGCCAAAGCCAAAGGCCAACGATGTCGGTGGTGATGGTCGTGCCAAAGTGCATCAAAACCGGCGTGAGGGCTGCGACCAGCGCGGCAAAGAACTCGGCAAAAGAGCCGCCGCCCATTTCGACGACCAGTAGGCACGTGGTGTAGACGGACGCTGCGGCAAAGAGCGCGGGGACGGCGCGTAGTAAAAAGAGTGAGTGACCAAAGATTTGAGAGCCGGCGGCCAAAAGCGGCACCAAGGGCGGCTGGTCGACGTATCCCCACGCCGGGCGAAAGCCACAGATCACAAAGTAAAGCTCGTCGCGGAAAAAGCCGTAGTGCGCGTTGGCGAGCAAATGGACGATCAGGGTCGCCAACGCCGCCGACGCCGCGATGGCGTGGGCTCGCAGCGCTGTTCGTGGGCGAAAACGCCGTTGCTGATCGCATACCATGACGAGGAGTGGGGTGTGCCGCTTCACGGCGATTCTCACCTCTTGGAGCTGCTTGTACTTGAAGGCGCCCAAGCAGGCCTCTCTTGGGAAACGGTGTTACGCAAGCGCGCGCGCTATCGCGAGCTCTTCGCCGGTTTCGACCCGCCCGTCGTCGCGTGCATGACGCGCGCCCGGGTCGAACGGATGCTCGAGGATCCCGGCATCGTACGAAACCGTTCCAAAGTTGAGTCCGCAGTAGAGAACGCGCGAGCCCTCCTGCGCGTGCGCGAAGAGTGCGGAAGCTTCGACGCCTACGTATGGGGGTTCGTCGGGGGCGTCCCGATCGACGGGGCACGGCGGCGCCCGCAGGACATCCCGACGCAGAGCGCCGAGTCGCTCGCACTGAGTGCCGATCTGCGCCGGCGCGGATTCCGTTTCGTTGGTCCGACGATTTGCTATGCGTTCATGCAAGCGTGCGGGATGGTCAACGACCATCTCGTGAGCTGCGCGTGGCACGAACAGGCCTCGCAGCATGCCTAGCAAGCAAACTTTTTTCCCGGCGAGCGTCTTTGCGATTGTTCTCCTCGGCGCGTTTGCAGCGCGCGGGATCGCAGCAGAAAGCACAGGCGCGCTGCCGGACGGGACGTATCGGTACGACGTCACAGTGGACGGGCGTTCCGTCGGCGAGAGCACGATCGTGATTCAGCGCAACGGAGGAACTATCACGATGGGCGAGAGCGCGTCGGTGGGCGGAGTCGCGCTGGTTTCGCATCGTACCCTTGACGAATCGACTTTCGCGACCCTTGGCTATGTCGTGGACATCGGCGCGACGCACGCCGGCGTGACCTTTCTTGGCAATCAAGCGACCCTAACGCAGGCGGGTGCCCACGCAAGAATTTTTGCTGCCCCCGGCGCGCCGTTTTTTGTCAACGACAACATGGTCGGGGGCTTCGCGCAGGTCCCCGCAACGTTGCACGCGAGCTCCACGAATAAGCTGACACTCGCCTGCGTCGCCTGCGGCGGTTTCGTCGCGATTCGACTCGACGCCACGAATGAAAGCTCGGGCAACGTTACGCTGCGCATCAAAGGCATCGCCGTCGCGCTCCATTTCGATCCGCACACCTACGTTCTCGCTCGCGCTGACGTCCCGGCGCAGCACGCCACGTTCACGTTGACTTCGTACGATCCGCATGTTAGCGCGCTGCCGCAGCCGGTGCTTCCAACACCGCTGCCGTTGCCGCCCGCGCGCTACACGTCGCGCGATGTGACAATCCGCGCCGACGATGGGGTCATGCTTGCCGGGACGCTCACGATGCCGAATGCGGCGCGGGGGCTGGTGCCGGCGTTCGTCTTCGTCCACGGCAGCGGCTGTCTCGACCGAGACGAGACGGTCGGTCCGAACAAAATTTTTGCGCAATTAGCAAACCGGCTATCGAGCGATGGCTATGCGGTCTTACGCTACGATAAACGCTCGTGCGGGCGCAGCGGGGGTACCTTTGCCGTCCGCGAGCGATTGATTCGCGACGCGGGCGACGTCATCGCCTATCTGCGTGCGCAGCCCGGCGTCGATCCCGCGCGGATCTTCGTGCTAGGACATAGCGAGGGCGGGGAGCTAGCGCCGAGTATCGCGATCGCCGACGGTCGGTTACGCGGCATCGTGCTGCTGGCACCCCCGGCATTTCCGCTCGAGAAGATCCTCATGCAGCAGACGCTACGCGATATCGATGCCTCGGCTCGCGCGGCGACGCAACGCGAAGAACAAACGCAACTCGACGCGATCGCCGCCGGGAAGAGCCCGGGTGCCGCGAACGCATGGCTGCGAAGCTCGTTCGGAATCGATCCCGCCGCGATTATCGCTCGCGTGCCATGTCCGATCCTCATCGTTCAAGGTACGAAGGACATCCAAGTGTTGGCCGCCGACACGCCCCGCCTGGTTGCCGCAGCGAGAGCCGCAAATCGAACCGTTTCCGTCGTCATGCTGCAAGGCGACGACCATCTTTTCATCGCGCTCCCACCCGACGAGCAGTCAACGGGCGTCGAGTACTATACCCCATCGTATTTGGATCCGGCGCTCTTCCTCGCGATCGAGAGCTGGCTCGCAGGTCAAATGTAAGTCCGAAGCCTCGGCCAGAGCTGCGCGAGCGGTTGGGTAATTTTGGTGCAAACGGAGATCGGTATGTTCCGTTCGTACGAGATGGCCCACGGCGGGTTGAAATGCGCAACCACTCGTGCGTTGCGGAATAGTCCGGGAAAGTCATGGCGCCCGCAGTCGCCGTTGACGTCGATGACAACGTCGCCGCTATACCCGTGTGTTCCCCAGAGCCAGTAATTGTTGTGTCCCGAAATCGCGGGCGGCAGGGCGTATCGTCCACCGAAAAAATCGATCGCGGCTGCTTCACCGTAGTTGCTCGCGACGATCGCCGCCTTATCGCGCTGCTGGGCGGGAAGCGCGTAGTAAACTGTTGCAACCGCCGAGGCAAGCTCCGGCCAGCCATGCATGTCGGCCCAGTCTTCGGGTAACGCCGAAGTGCGCCGGCGCTCGGTCTGCGTCGCGGCGCGCGAGATGTGCAGCGCGTGCCCGACGAAAACGCTATAATCGAGCATCGCCGTCTCGGAAAGCACCGGCAGCGCGAATGGCGCAAAGAAAAGGCCCGCGACAACGACCGTGGCAACGATGACGCTGCGCACGAGGAGAGCGCGCTGCGTCCAGCGCTCGATCGCAACGCCGCCGGCCGCCATGAGGATTGGGTAGACGTCAGCCGGATAGTAATGCTTGGCGTGCAGGGCAATCATCATCGCAATCAAGATGAGGTACGCGTATGCGAGGAAACGAACGCTCGCGCGCGTCAACAGCGAGATAAGCCCCACGATCCAAATCGGCGCAGCGAAAAGATTCGTGAGCAGAAGCTGCTGAAATAGAAAGAGGCCGGGACTTGCCGGCAGGTTCTTGCCACTGGCGCCGTTGCGAAGCAGCTCCCACATGGGAAAAGCATGGGCGGCTTGCCAGAGAAAGTTTGGCAGCGCTATGACCGCAGCGGTCAGCGTACCCGCAGCGAACCAGCGCGACGCAATGACGCGACGCTCCGGCGTGAACGTCAAACCCACAAGCATTGCAACGGCAAAGAAGAGCGCGCTGTATTTGCTCTCGATTGCAAAACCGATCGTCGCGCCGACGGCGATCCACCACCGCGGATCGGCGCCGTTGACGATCCTCACAACGTAGAGCGCGGCGAGCGGCCAGAGCCAGAGCCCGGCCATGTCGGGACCGACCTTCATTCCAAAGCTGAGTAGAACCGGTGCGGCGAGATAGGCAAAGGTCGTTAAAGCCGCGGCGAAGAGGCCGCCGCCAAACTCGTACGCAAGCAAAACGGCGGCGTAGGCGCCGGCGGCTGCGAAGATTGCGGCGACCGCTCGCAGCGCGAAGAGTGAATGCCCGAAGAGTTGCGATCCCGCCGCAAGCAGCGGCACAAGCGGGGGCTGATCGACGTAACCCCAAGCCGGATGAAAACCGCAGATAATGAAGTAGAGCTCGTCGCGAAAGAACCCGTAGTGCGGATTTGCTCCCAGATGGATGACCAAGGTCAGCAGCGCCGCGATCGCCGCAGTTTTCGAAGGACTCGCACCTACGCGCTCGCCGTTAGGTCGGATCGAACGTACCTTGCAGGATCATCGCTTCGGAAAGCTCTCGGGCTCGGCGATAACGGCCGCGGATCTCGCTGGAGGTAGAGCCGTCGCGCGTCACGGTCGGAAGGTCGCAAAGAATTCGCTCGAGCTCTTCGTCGAAGATGGCGCCGATCGTCGCGCGCGTGTCCTGGAAATAGCGCAGTCGCTGCGCGATCATGAGACGATAGATTCGGTCGGTTGCGAGGTCTTCCATGTAACCGTCGATCAAGGTCGCGCCACGCCCTTCCAACACGCCGTTGCGATAGCGAATCACGGTGCGAACTGCCGCACGCGTCCCGTCGAGCGTCGTCGCGCCGACACCCGCCGGCGGGAGGCGCAGATCGGGATGAGTCGTCTCAAGCGCGGGACGTCTCGCCAACTGGTTCGGATAGGGAAACTGCGCCACGGCAATCGCGTTCTGATCGGGATGACCGGTCCAGGCACCGTCCATCAGGCAGGCGGCTTCGTTGGCCTTATCGCGTTCCAGCACTGCTAGTGCGCGAGCGTTGAGCTGCGCATCCTCGCGGTTGGGATAGAGTGCCGTCATTCCGCCGATGGCCAGTGCGCCGTGCTTGTGCGCGATTTCGGGCAAGAGCGTGCGAACGCTCTGAAAGAACGCAACATCGGACGGAATCGTATTGCGATCGGGCAACAGCCACGTGGGATCCTCTAAGTTATAGTGGATAAGGCTCGCCATGTAATCCCACCGTCCCAAATTCAGGCCAACGATATACTGGCGCAGGTTGTAGAGAAACTCTTCCATTTCGTACGCGAGCGGATGGGATTCGACGAGCGCCATCGCTCTGATCGCGCCGCGTTGCCATCCCTTCGCTTCGATGAGCGCGTCGAAAACCTCATTCCACCAGACGGCCTCTTCGGCCGCTTCCGATTTCGGAATGTAAATGCAGAGCGGGTGGCGCAACCGCTGATAATCGAGCGAAAAGACGAGCAAGGCAACGTCGAAGAGCGATGCGCTCGTGAGCGCCTGGGCGATGACGCCGGCCTGCGAAAGATGAAGGCCGCGCACGCGACTCCACACGACGCTTTGGCTGGGCGCGATCGCGACGGTCCCGCCACGTTTGGCGTCCAGGTAGGTGAGTTCGCCGTAGAGCGCGGCGACGATGTTGCGATGGCCGAGCATCAGATGCTCCCACGTGTTGGCCATCGAGTCTTCGAGATCGAGCATGACGCCGGGCGCACCGGAGTTGAGCATCTTCACGCAGAGCTCCGCGTCGTCGGCCGGACCGGTCATTTGATTCCGCTGATCCGCGCACCACGGCGGGATTTCGACGTGCCATTCCGTCTGCGTGGCCGGCGAGGCGGCAAGATAGGTTGGCAAATCTCCGGCGTGCGCGCGTTCGAGCCGCTCGCGCCGAGCTTGCGCGAGGATTCGCTGCTTGGGCGTGAAGCGCCGGTGCAGCGGCAAATAGAACGCGGCAAATCCGGCCGGCAGATCGCGTTCGAGCGAAAATCCGGCCGGAGCGACGTTCATGCTATGCCGTTGGCGGTGGCGACCTCGTAAAATTGCGCGGCTTCAGTCGAACCTTCCAGCGCCGTCGTTGAAACGTTTCCTCCGCCGATCACGCGCGCGACTTCGTCGAAATAGCCGGTGCCCACCTCGCGTTGATGGCGCGTCGCGGTATATCCAAGCGGCTCGCTGGCGAACTCTTCTGCTTGAAACTCGGCGTAAGCGGTCATGCCGCGCGCTTTGAAATCGTGCGCGAGCTTAAAGAAACTGTGATTGAGCGCGTGAAAGCCGGCCAAGGTGACGAATTGAAATTTATACCCCATCGCAGCGAGCCGCTCTTGGAACGCCGCGATCGTGGCGGCGTCGAGTTTCTTGTTCCAGTTGAACGACGGGGAGCAGTTATACGCCAGAAGTTTGCGCGGGTGGCACGCGTGGATCGCATCGGCGAACCGTTGCGCTTCGTCGAGATTCGGTTCTGATGTCTCCATCCAAACGAGATCCGCGTAGGGCGCGTACGCCAAGCCGCGAGCGATGCAGGCATCGATGCCCGCGCGGGTGACGAAGAATCCTTCGGGCGTCCGTTCTCCGGTCAGAAAGTGGCGATCGTTCGGGTCGACGTCGCTCGTCACGAGCTTCGCCGCATTCGCATCGGTGCGGGCAATGAGAATAGCCGGAACGTCGAGCACGTCGGCTGCAAGGCGCGCCGCGAGCAGGTGGCGCACCGCCTGTTGCGTTGGAATCAAGACTTTGCCGCCAAGATGTCCGCACTTCTTCTCCGAGCTGAGCTGATCTTCAAAGTGCACGCCGGCTGCGCCGGCGCGGATCATGGCTTTCATCAGCTCGAAAACGTTGAGGGCGCCCCCGAACCCAGCTTCCGCGTCGGCCACGATCGGCAGGTACCAGTGTGTTCCGCCGCGCCCTTCGAGCGACTCGATCTGGTCGAGGCGAGCCAGGGCATTGTTCAGGCGTTCTACGAGCGCGGGGACGCTGTTAACCGGATACAAGCTCTGATCGGGATAGATTTCGCCGGCAACGTTCGCGTCGGCGGCGACCTGCCAGCCGCTACAGTAGAGTGCGCTCAAGCCGGCGCGCGCGGCCTGCACCGCCTGATTCCCGCTGAGGGTCCCAAGCGCGGTGACCGGCAACGCCGAATGCAGATCGCGCCATAACCGCTCGGCGCCCATACGCGCCAAGCTCTGTTCGGGCACGAAGCTGCCGCGGAGACGATAGACCGATTCGGCGCCATAGCGTCGTTCGATGCCCTCCCACCGAGGATCGGTCGCCCAGCGGTGCTCGAGATCGTAGGTCCGGCCGTTACTGCTCACGATGTGCCTCCTCAATAAACGGCAAATTGGATCGGGCTGGATTGGCATTTGGCCTGGATTGGATGGATAAGTTTATAATCTTGGACCGATAATATATTTACCCGATATACCGAGGCCCGAATCGAATGTCAAGCCCTGGTGCGCGCCGCCTGCAAAAAAACTCCGGCGAGCCAGAAGGCCGCAACGACGAACGCCACGCCGACGATTGCGGCAAACCAATGGCCCGTCGCTAATAGACAGGGAAACCGGGCGCTCGCGATGCGGATGAGGCCGCCGAGGCCCGCGGCGTTCGCCGGATCGGTGGGCCCGGCGCATTGATAGAGCGCATATAAGCTAACCGCAACGCCAAAAACCGCGACGAGGGTGCCGCTTGCAAGTCCGATGAGAATGAGGACGCTCGAGGGCAGTTCTCTCGTTTGCTTCGCCTCCGAATTCAGAGCCAGCTTTCGTGTATCGCTAGGGCGTGACTTCGTAGAGTTCGTGCCATCGGTCGAGCGCCGCTACGTCGATCGCGCCGTCCAGCGCGTCGACATCCCGAGGATCGACGACCACGAATACTAAGCGTTGGCGCGCCCATTGCCGGTAGAGCGGCATGTCGAGTTTATCGTCGGAGACCACAATGCGTCCCGCCAGCGAACGGTCGACGTACGCACCGTAGGCGAGCGACGTAGCGTCGAGCCAGCCGGTGACGACGACGTTGCCCGGTGCCACGTACGGGCGCACCGCTCCGATGATCCAGCGGCCACCTTCACCCGCAACGCGATCGAAGAATCCGCGCTGGCGCTCGAGGCTCATGCTTGCGCCCACCGCCAAAAAAACGATGAGCAGGCCGCTCCAAACGAGAGCGCGTCCGCGTCGCGATTGCGGCGTCAGTGCACCAAGCAGCGGTACGGCCAGCCACGATGCCAGCATGCGGTAGCGGCCAACGTCGCTTTCGTTCGGATAAACTACCGAGAAAAGTAATCCGGCGGTGCATGCGATTCCGACGACCAATGCGACGCGCCAGTTGCGTCGCCACGCGACGCCGAATCCAATCGCTACGAGGAGGAGCGCGCCGAGATCATATTCTGCGCGGATGGTCGTGAAGAAGGTCCAGGCGGCAGTCCCGAAATGCGCGGGATTGAACGATGCAAGCAAGTACTTTGGCGTCTCGGATTCGCTCCCGGTCAGTTCGAGCCTTAGCCCGCGCAGTGTGTGCGGGTCGTTATAGTTCCAAAAAATTCCGCCGGCCGCTCTGGGCAGCTGCGCCGCCGGATCGAGATGATGCACGACGACGTACGCCGAGCGCAAGGGAAGATACGCATAGAGCATGAGGGCGGCGGCGAGGAGCGCTCCCGACCTCGCACAAAGCGCACGCGCGGGCCGCCGAGGCGCAATGGCCGCACCGACGATCAACGCCGGGAGAATCCACAATGCGTTGGGATGCGCCGCCATCCCCAGACCACAAAGCGCGAAAGCGGCAGCGAACCAGGCGTCGCCGCCACCGCGCAGCCATCGGACGAACGCGTAAAGGGCGATGGCTTCGCAGGCGAGCGCGAGATCCTGCGCTTCGGCCCGGACGGCGTGCGCCCAAATGTTCGGCGAGAATGCAAACCACAGACTGGCGAGCAGAGCGACCGTAATGCCGGCGCCGAATTCGAATGCGATGCCGCAGGCGGCTGCGCATGTGAGGCCGATCGCTATCCCGCTCATCGCGTTCATACGCCACGCCACTGAATCCAAAGGAATACCGTGAGACCACACGTAGCCCAACAGCGTGTAGAACGGAAAGCCTGTAGGGTGTGAAATGCCGAGAACATACGGCACCCCTTGCAGTTCGGCCGTATCCCACGATCCTGGCTCCGATGAGGCGCACGCAATGTAAACGACCGCGGGCACCGCAAAGGCTGCCAGCGTCGCCATGCGGCGCGCGGGCGTCACGCCAGGGTCGGCAGCGGCAGGGACGGGCGTGTCGAAAGGTCGGGTCGCAGTTCGAGGTGCGTTTCGAGCGCGCGATCCATGAGTTCCAACGCCAGTTCGAGTTGCGGGTCTTTTCCGGCGCGATAATCGTGCGGCGCGATGTCGACGTCGTAGTCGGGGTCGGTGCCGTAGTTCTCGACGCCCCAGCCGACGTCGACGAACCAAAACGAAAACTCAGGTTGGGTCGTCAGCGTCCCGTCGACGAGATGATGGTACGGTTCGATGCCGACAACGCCGCCCCACGTGCGTTTGCCGACGAGCGGCCCCAGCTTGTAGAGCTTGAACGCATGACTGAAAATGTCGCCGTCGGAGCCCGCGAACTGATTGGTGAGCGCAACGATCGGTCCCCCAACCGATTCCGGCGGATAAGGAACCGGCGCACCATAGCGCGGCGCGTCGTAGCCGATGCGCTTGCGCGCCAGCTTTTCGATGAGCAAAGGCGAAACGTGGCCGCCGCGATTGTAGCGCACGTCGACGATCAGCCCCTTGCGGTCGAACTCGCCGAGATATCCGCGATGAAACTCCGAGAATCCCCACGGTCCCATGTCGGGAATGTGCAGATATCCGACGCGCTCGCCACTTCGCTCGTGCACGACGCGGCGGTTCTCCTCGACCCAGGCGCGGTAGCGCAGCGCCGCTTCGTTGTCGAGCGCTTTGACGAGCACGGTCCGCTCGGCCCCTTTTTTCCCGCGCAGGGTTACGGAGATGTTCTTGCCCGAGGCATTGACCAGCAACCGGTCCGGTGTGACGTCGCGGGAGAGTCGCTTGCCGCCGATGGCGACGATGCAGTCGCCCTCGCGCACGTCGAGGCCCGGTTCGGCCAAGGGCGAGTCATGCTCGCGATTCCACGAATCGCCTCGATAGATCCGCACGACGCAGTAACCGCCGCGCCCTTCGTCCCAGCGCAAATCCGCACCGAGAAAACCGCGCTGGTACTGAGGCGGCTCCCGGTAATCGCCACCCCATTCGTACGCGTGCGAGGTGCCCAGCTCGCCCTGCATCTCCCAAATCAAATCCGAGAGCTCGCCGCGGGTGCGGATGCGCGGAAGCAGGACCGCGTACCGGTCGTAGACGCGATCCCAATCGATGTCGCTCATGTCTTCGACCCAAAAATGCTCGGCCTGTAAGCGCCACGCTTCACGATACATCTGCGCCCATTCGTCGCGGGGCACGATCTCGACGCTCGCGCGATCGAGGTCGAGCCAACCGCTCTTACGCCCCGGCTCACCGGGGGGTTTCTGCTCGTCGCCTTCTTCGGGAAGCTCGTTGAGCGCGTCGATCGCGCGCAATCGGTCTTTCGCGCGATAGATCAAGGTACGCCCGTCGGCGCCAAGGCGAATCTCATCGCATTCGGGCGCAATCGTCGCCAGCCGTTGTTGATCGAAATCGTAACCCAAGAGAACTCCGTGCCCGTCGCCCTCGAGATCCTCGCGTCGCGTCGGCTTGATGCCGCGTACGGCGAATTTCGTGAAGAGAACGCGTTCGCGCACGGCGACGATCTGGTCGTATTCTCCCTCGTCCACGGGGAAGCCGAGCACTCGACCGGTGATTCCGTCGAAATCGATTTCCACGTCGGCTGGCTTTTGCGGTTTGTTGTTCGAGCGCTCGTGCTCGTGATGGTGCTCGTGATGAATGGGCTTGGGCTTCGGTACGAAGGGCGATGGTACGTCGTTGCGCAGCGTTACGACGAACGGCCGGCTCGCTTGCGGAAAACTGAGGTCGAATTGGAGCGCATCGTATACCGGGTTGAAGTCGCGAGTGGAAATGAAATAGAGATACTTGCCGTCGGGATCCCACGCCGGCGATTTGTCCATCCGTAACGGCGAGCTCACGTCGTGCACCTTGCCGGAGCGAACCTTCACGACCCGAATGATCGACGTACCGTGCGCCGGCCACCACACATATGCCAGGAAACGCCCGTCCGGCGAAAAGGCGAGATCTTGGATGCGATGCGATGGGCACGTGTCGACGACGCGTACGTGACCGCCGTCCACATCGAGCAGGCAGAGATCGTGGCGGTGATTTGTAAAGGCAACGGTCGAGCTCGTCGGCGAACAGACCATGTCGGTAACGCGTCCGATGTCTCCGTTGGTGAGCAGCTTGGGGTCGCCGCTTGCATCGGCGCGGCGAAGCGCGATTTGCTCGTAGCCGTTGACGTCGGTAACGGAAACCAGATGGTCGCCGTCGTGCAGCCACTGCGTCAGCCGCGTGCGCGCGCGGCCGCCATGACGGGTCGGTGCACCCTCGAAGAGCGGCATCGTAAACTCTTGGCCGCGCGAGTCGAAAGCGATCTGCGTGCCCTCGGGGTTGGGAACGAAATGCTCGAGCGATTCGGATGCTTTTTCGAAGCGGCGCGTCGTCTGCTGCATTGGCGACTGCGTCGCAACCTCCAAGCGCCGCGCGGTATCGCTCGCGATGTCGAGCACGCCGATATCACCGCCCGCCGTGTAGACGATGCGCGTACCGTCTGTAGAAGGAAAGCGCGCGTAGTACTCGGTCTCGTGCGTGTGGCGGACGACTCCGCCGCCGTCGAGCGCGCACGAGTAAATGTTGCCGATGCCTTCGTGGTCGGCGAGGAAATAGATGCGATCGCCGATCCACATCGGCCAACACGGGTTGCCGTCGGGGAGCGGAAGTTTCTCAAACTTGCCGGCGCCTTGCGCGTCCAGCCAAATCTCGCCCGACGTTCCTCCGCGGTAGCGCTTCCAGCGCGCCGGGTCGGCCGCGTTTCGCCCGATCGCCATGCGGCCGTTGGGGCCGAATGCGAGGGCGCGCGCGTGTCCGATGTCAAGCTCTCGCGGCGTGCCACCCTCTCGCGAAACCGCAAATGGCCTGGTCTCGCCTTCATACCACGTCGTCGGGTTTGCGACAAAGTAGATCTCGGTTCCATCGGCGCTCCAGGCGCACGTCCAGAGCATCGAAGCGCCAAGAAACGTTAGTCGCTGCGGCTCGCCGCCACGTGCCGGCATTACGTAAATCTCAGGATTGCCTTCGTCGGTCGAGACGAAGGCAATCCAGTCGCCGTCGGGCGAGAGACGCGGAAACGAACACGTTCCAAGGCTGACGGTCAGACGCTTTGCGGCGCCACCTTGAGCGGAAACGCTCCAGATGTCGTCCTCGCAGACATAGAGAACGCGCTCGCCTGCTATCGACGGATAGCGATAATAACCAAAATCCATACGCGCAAAATGTTTGCGACTACTGATGCGGCATCCCGCCGGACGCGTGCAGGAGTCGTCCGAGCGTATCGACGATTTCGGCGGCGTTTTCGATCTGCGTAAAGTACGGCACCAGCATCGGCGTCCGCGTCCGCCGCTGGAATGGAAGGATGGGTCCGTCCCATGCAAACTGCGTCGCCGGTTCTCCGGCTAGGCTGCGGAAAAAGAGCTCGGCGCCCAGAGCGTTTGCCCATCCGAACTCGGGCCGCGTGTAGCGCCAGTATCCGTCGGGATAAAAGCTTTCGTGTATGAGCCCACTCTCGCCATCGGTCTCGGCGAGAGTGGTGACTGCGGTTGCCACCTCGATTGACGACGTTGCGGTGAGAGCGCGCCCGATGACGCCGAGGGGCCAGACGTAGCCGTACGGCGTGTGCGGACTTCCCAAGCCTTGGGCGTACCGGCCGGAAAAATAAAACGGATTGTCCATGCTCAGCGCAAAGGTGCGCGTCGCGAGGTAAGTGGCGTCGAACGGAGAGCACCAATCGATGTATGGCAGTGTTGTGAGATTGGGGATGTTGGCATCGTCCATCAGATTGAAGCGCCCCAAACCATCGGTTTCGTACGCGTACATCCATGCGCGGCGGGTGGAGTCGTAGAAACGACCGTAACTCGCGATCCCGTCCTGCACGCGCGCGCCGACTGCCTTCGCCCTGGCCGAAAGCGCGCCGTCGCCGTAACCGTCGAGCGCTAGCTGCGCAACGTCCCGCATTGCGACCACGGCAATCGCATTCTGCGGAATATTGAAACGGTATTCGACCGGATCGTCGGACGGCCGGAAAGCGCCCCAAATCATTCCGGTGCCGGCATTGTAAGCGTCGTTCGTGTAGACGAGTTGAGGATATCGATAGCGGCCGCACGTTCGATGGTGCTGCTCGCATTCGTACGTGGCGACGATCGTCGCCAGCGCGCGGTGAAGATCGGGCGTGAAAACCGTTGCATCAGCCGTCGAACGCCAATAAACCGATGCGAGAATCACCGGCCATGCGAGCGAATCGACCTCCCATTTTCGCTCCCATACGGCGTAATCCGATTGAAGGGCATTTGCATAGGGGTCGGAGATAATGTTGCGCGCGTTGCGCTCGATGACGCCGGCGAAGCGAGCACGCAAGACGGGATAGATTCGCTGAAAGCGGATGTATGGGATGGTTTGCGCCGACGAGTCCCGCAGCCACATCGCCGGAATATCGCCCGATTGTACGTAGGTCGTCGCATCGTCTTGGAGCGAAAAGTCATGAAAGAGCGTGTGAAAAAGACTCTCGGTCTCGATGTCGCGAGCACGCTTGCCGGTGAGCGGGACGACGAGCGTTTCGCCGTTTGCGGGCGCAACCGATTGGAACGCTAGGATCCCCGCGAGGGCGACGCCGGCCCAACGCGCAAACACGCTCTAGGGCCTTATATGTCGCGCCGGCACGTTTGCGTGCCTTTGACGCGAGGAAGGTCCGCTCTTGCCGACGGGCGCACAAATGCGTGAATGGAATTGTTGCGCGAATTCGCGCAGGGTAATCCTCGCGCGCTTGCGCGGGCGATCTCATATGCCGAGTCGGGACGCGGCGGCGACCTCGTTCGCGCAATCTATTCGAAGACTGGCCGCGCGACCACCGTCGGATTGACCGGTCCGCCGGGGGTCGGAAAGTCGACTCTCGCCTCGGGACTCGTGAGCAATGCGCGCGCGCGCGCCAAGCGTGTGGGCGTTGTTTCTGTCGATCCCAGCTCTCCGTTCTCTCACGGCGCGCTGCTCGGCGATCGTATTCGCCTCGCCGAGCACTTCACCGACTCGGATGTCTTCATTCGTTCGATGGCCAGCCGGGGCCATCTCGGCGGTCTAGCGGGTGCAACCGCCGACGCGGTGCTCTTGATGGATGCATTCGGCTTCGATTTCGTGTTGATCGAAACGGTCGGCGTTGGACAGAGCGAGGTCGCGATTGCCGAGCTGGCGCAGACGACAATCGTCGCACTGCAACCCGGCAGCGGCGATTCAATTCAAGTGCTCAAGGCTGGAATTATGGAGATTGCCGACATCTTTGTCGTCAACAAGGCGGATCACCCTATGGCCGATCAACTGCGGCGCGAAATTCGCTCCATGATGGAGATGCAGCAGTGGCACGGCTGGGTGCCCGAATTGGTCGTCACGCAAGCCGTCGAGGGCAAAGGCATCGACGAGCTCGTCGAAGCGATTGAACGGCACGGCAAGTACCTCAATCAAACCGGCGAGATCGAGCGCCGCAGGCGAGACGCGTTCACTCATCAAGTCCGTCAGCTTGCTCTTGGGCGATTGGAGCAGCGGCTCAACTGCGCGCTGCGAGCACAACCGCGCGGCGATCTCGACCCGTACGAAGCGGCCGAACGTGTTCTCTCGGAACTCGGTCTTTAGGGAGTTTGGCGCGCCCGCGTCGAAAAGCTCGGGCCCTATGCCTCCTCCCACAAGCTCAGGACAAGCTCTTCGGGAACCGCCTACGCGCGGCTGGGCCCGCAAAGGTCCGGGTGCCGGCGCGCTCGATCGCACGATATCCGACGTGCCGCTACAAAACACGTACGGCTCCGAGGATGTCGCAGGCCTCGACCTTCCCCGGCCGGGCCAATATCCGTATACGCGCGGAATCCATCCCAACGGCTATCGCGACCGGCTTTGGACGATGCGGCAATTCGCCGGATTCGGAAACGCCGCGCAGACGAACGAGCGCTATCATTTTCTGTTGGAACACGGTCAGCACGGATTATCGGTCGCCTTCGATATGCCGACGTTGATGGGTTATGATTCCGACGCGGCGCAGGCACGCGGTGAAGTGGGCAAATGCGGAGTCGCCATTGACTCGCTCGCCGATATGGAACTGCTCTTCGACGGCATCGACATGGGCGAGATCACGACCTCGATGACGATCAACGGCCCTGCCTGCATCGCGCTCGCGCAATACGTCGCAGCCGCCGAGAAAAAGGGCATTCCCCGAGCAAAACTCGGCGGAACTCTTCAAGCCGACATTCTCAAAGAGTACATCGCGCAGAAGGAGTGGATCTTCCCGCCACGTCCGCACATGCGCATCATCGTCGACATGATCGATTTCTGCACGCGCGAGATGCCGCGCTGGAATACGATTTCGATTTCGGGATATCACATCCGCGAAGCGGGTTCTACCGCGGCGCAGGAGCTCGCGTTCACGCTGGCCGACGGCTTCGCCTACGTCGAGGCTTGCAAGGCCGCCGGCATGGACGTCGACGATTTTGCTCCGCGGCTTTCGTTCTTTTTCAACTCACATATCGATTTCTTCGAAGAGATCGCCAAGTTTCGCGCCGCGCGACGCATCTGGGCCAAGCACATGCGCGAGAAGTACGGTGCGCGCAACCCGCGCTCGTGGCAGCTTCGCTTTCACACGCAGACCGCCGGTTGCAGCGCCACCGCGCAGCAGCCCGAGAACAACATCGTGCGCGTTGCCTTCGAAGCGATGGCTGCGGTGCTGGGCGGCACGCAATCACTGCACACCAACTCCATGGACGAAGTGCTCGCGCTCCCGACCGAAAAATCGGTGGAGATCGCACTGCGCACGCAGCAAGTCTTAGCCTACGAGACCAACGTCACGAACGTCGTCGATCCGCTGGGAGGATCGTACTTCGTGGAGTCGCTCACCGGCGAGATGGAACGCCAAGCCGAAGCCTACTTCGCGCAGATTGCAGAGTATGGCGGCGTCATCGAGGCGATCGAGGCGGGCTTTTTCCAGCGTGAAATCGCCGAAGCGAGCTATCGTTATCAGCGGTCGGTTGAGACGCGCGACCGGATCATCGTCGGCGTCAACGCTTTCGCTCACGACGCCGACGAAGAGGCGATCGACCTTCTGAAGATAACCGAGGAAACGGAACGCGCGCAGGCACGAGCGGTGCAGAGCGTTCGCGCGGATCGTGACCGCGACGTGGCCGCGCGCTCGCTTGCGCGGTTACAAGCCGCCTGCCGCGACCCGAAGGATAATTTGATGCCGCATCTCATCGACTGCGCGAATGCTTACTGCACCGAAGGCGAGATGGTGGAGGCCATGGCCGCTGTCTACGGGCGATATGTCGAACGGGCCGTGGTGTAGCAGATGCGCCACCGTCACGGCATGCGCTGCCGCAGCGACATTGAGGTCTATCGCGTGCGGCGCACCTTGAGCCGCGTCGTGCGAAAGCTCGAAGAGGCCTTACATCTGAGTCGCCGGCGCGCCGGGCTGCCTTCCGGATTGGAACATGAACGAACGACCGCTGCGCATCGTCATCGCTAAAGCCGGACTGGACGGCCACGATCGCGGCGCAAAGGTGATCGCCCGGGCATTGCGCGACGCGGGGATGGAGGTTATCTACACCGGGCTGTTTCAAGCGCCCGAGCAGATCGTGCAAACCGCAATCCAAGAAGATGCCGACGGCATCGGCCTCTCGATCCTTTCCGGCGCGCACATGACGCTCTTTCCTCTCGTCGTCGAGCAACTGAACACTCAAAACGCAAGCGATATCGTTTTCTTCGGCGGCGGGACGATCCCGGCCGAGGATGCGAGACGCCTCAAAGAACTCGGCGTGCGTGAGATCTTCACGCCGGGTGCCCCGCTGCAGGAGATCATCGACTTCGTCGAGCGCGAATGCGGTAAGCGACGAGCACTGGTAGGCTGAGCGTGGGTCCGGTTCGAACCCGCGTCGCGCCGTCGCCGACGGGCGATCCGCACGTTGGGACGGCTTACGTCGCGCTCGTCAACTATTGTTTCGCTCGCAAGCACGGCGGCGAGTTTGTCTTGCGCATCGAAGACACCGATCAAGCACGCAGCACCTCCGAGAGCGAGCGAGTGATCCTGCAGACCTTGCATTGGTGCGGTTTACAATGGGACGAAGGTCCCGACGTCGGCGGTCCACACGGTCCCTATCGTCAGAGCGAGCGCAGCGAGATCTATCGCCAGTATGCGGAGCAGCTGCTCGAGGCGGGCCACGCCTTTAAGTGTTTTTGCACGCCGGAGCGTCTGGAGGAGATGCGCGTCGCGCAGCGCGCCGCCGGTAAAGCCCCGCGATACGATGGTTGCTGCCGTACGTATTCCACGGAAGAAGTCGCAAAACGTCAAGCTTCCGGGGAAACCTTTGTCGTGCGGATGGTCGTTCCCGACGAGGGAACGTGCGTCGTCCACGACCTGCGCCGCGGCCCGATCGAGTTCGATTACTCTAGTATTGACATGCAGGTTCTGGTGAAATCCGACGGCCTGCCAACCTATCACCTTGCGAACGTCGTCGACGATCACCTGATGCAAATTACTCACGTCTTTCGTGGCGAAGAGTGGATCTCAAGCGCTCCCAAGCATCTCTTGCTCTACTCGTACTTCGGGTGGGATCCGCCCAAGCTCATGCATCTGCCGCTGCTGCGCAACCCCGACAAGAGCAAGCTGAGCAAACGCAAGAATCCGACCGGGATTCTATTCTATCGCGCGATGGGTTATTTGCCCGAAGCGCTCGTCAACTTTTTGGCGCTCCTAGCGAACGCGACGCGGGAAGGCGAGCAGGAGCTGATGGATTTGCCGGCGATCGTGCAGCGCTTCGAGACCGACCACGTTCCCATCGGCGGTCCGGTCTTCGACGTCGATAAGCTCGACTGGCTCAACGCGCGCTACCTTCGCGAGCGCCTCAGCCAAGAGACGTTCGTCGAGCGAGTGAAGGAATGGGCATTTTCACCCGAGCGCGTGGGCCGCATCGCCCAGCTCGCGGCGCCGCGCATCGAACGGTTGAGCGATCTTGGGCCCCTCTTGGCCTTTCTCTTCGCGGGACGAATCTCGCCCCGCCCCAGCGAATTTCAAAGCAAGAAACTCGACGACGCGCAAACGCGCGAAGCGCTGTCGCGTGCGCTGGTGGAGCTCGACGCGCTGACCCTCTGGAATGCATTTGAGATCCAGGCGGCAATCGAACGCGTCGCGCAGTCGCTTGAAAAGAAGCCGCGCGACGTCGCACGGCCGTTTTACGTGGCGATTACCGGGAGCCCCACGTCGATACCGCTTTACGATTCGATGGAGTTGCTCGGTCGCGACCTCGTCCGCGAACGCTTGCGCAATGCGCTCGGCGTGCTCGCTCGCGAGGCAAGCGCGGTATGATTCGCGCGATCGTTCTCGCGGCGGGCAAAGGAACGCGGATGAAGAGTGCGCGTCCAAAGGTGCTGCACGAGATTTGCGGCCGCCCGATGATTTGGTACGTGATTCGCGCATTGCGTGCCGCCGGGATCGAAGAGATTCTCGTTGTCGTCAACGACGAATTGCAAGAACAGCTTGCGCGCCTGCGGGTCGATAGCGTTCTGCAGTCGCCGCAGTTGGGAACCGGGCACGCCGTGCGCGTCGCCCTCGAGCAACTCGAGCCGCGGGCCGGGCGTATCGTCGTCGCCTGCGGCGACATGCCGTTGGTAACCGAAGAGATCTTTCGCAGTATGGCCGGTTCGCTCGACGGCGATTCACAAGGCGCCGCCATGTCGCTCATGACCGTACGAATGCCCTTGCCGTCATACTTCGGGCGAATCGTGCGACGCGGAACGGCCGTGGAACGGATCGTCGAGGTGCGCGATGCGACCTCCGAGCAGCTTGCGATCGAAGAGATGAACGCGGGGATTTATGCGTTTGACGAACGAAGGCTGCGCGAGGCCGTGACCCACCTCCGCCACGACAACGCGCAGTCGGAGTACTATCTCACCGATGCCGTCGAGTACTTTGTAAAAAGCGGCGACCGCGTCGCACCGGTCGTCGCGCCGGATCCGCTGCACGTCCTCGGCATCAACGATCGCGTCGAGCTGGCGCAGGCCCGTAGGGAGATGAACGCGCGGCTCTGCGCGCAGCACATGCGCGACGGGGTAACGATCGTCGATCCGCAAACGACGTACCTCGAACCGGAACTCGAGATTGGCAGCGATACGGTCATCTATCCCAATACGACGATCGGACGCCTCTCAACGGCTGGTTGCGCTTGCGTGATCGGGCCCAATACGCGGCTTTCGCATGCGAAGCTCGGCGACCGGACGATCGTGCGCGAGAGCGTGATCGTCGATTCGACGCTCGGGAGCGACGTGACCGTCGGTCCGTACGCGCACCTGCGCGGTAAAACGGTGCTCGACGACGGCGTGCACGTCGGCAACTTCGTGGAGATCAAAAAATCGAAACTGGCGCGCGGTGTGAAGGTAAGCCACCTCTCGTACTTAGGCGATGCTGCAATCGGCGCGCAAACGAACGTCGGCGCGGGCACGATTACGTGCAACTTCGACGGCGTTAAGAAGAATCAGACGACGATCGGCCGCGACGTCTCGATCGGATCGAACACGTCACTCGTAGCGCCGATTACAATCGGCGACGGGGCGCTTACCGGCGCCGGCTCGGTCGTGACGAAAGACGTCGCACCCGGCGAACGGGTGGTGGGGAACCCAGCGCGCCCGCTTCCAAAAAAATGAGGTGGGTGTTCGTGGTCGCGGTCGGACTGCTAGCGCTCGGTGCCGTCGCTTCGGCCGCTTCGGCCGCCGAGCGTCCAAATGCACTCGACGTCCGAGTGGACGCGATATCGCGAAGCGCGCTGCTCACGCAGCCTGCAACCTTGCTCGTCGACGCTACACGCCAAGCTGCGGCGATTCGTCGGGCGCATTGGACGGTCTTCGGATTCGTGCTGACCCAAATCTTCGAAGCGGCGGCGCTCTTCTATCTGTGGAGCTCGGGCGCCGCCGGCCGGCTGCGCGACCGACTTCGGCGCCGCTTTCACAGCGAGTGGAGCGTGCGGTTCGTCTTTGGCGCGACCCTGGCGCTCGTTGCCCGCCTCGCTGCATTCGCTCCGTCTTTTTATCTGTATCGCGTCGACCGCACCTTGGATTTGACGTTCGAGCTTACACGCTGGTGGGGAGTCTATTGGATCTTTCACACGTTCGTTGCAATGATCGTCGCCGGGTTAATTGCGGCGATCGTTCTCGGGCTAGTATCGCGTACCCACCAATGGTACGTTTACGCCATCGCCGGCATTCTCGCCGCAAGTGTGGGCTGGGCATACGTTAGTGCCTACGCGACGCCGCCCGTTACTCCGCTCGGTGCCGCGTTAGTCAGTCCGCTTCGCGCGGAGGCCGCGCGGGCCGGCTTTCCTAATCTGCCGATCGACGTCGAGCAACTCCGCGACGCGCCGGGCGACAAACCCACCGCCGTCGGTCTGGGGCCCTCTGAACGAATTCTCTTGAGCAACCTCATGGTTGCGGCGAGCACGCTACCCGAGTTGGAGTACGCCGTCGCTTTTGAGATCGGGCACGTGAAGTTCAACGACCCACTCGCAATGGCCCTGATCGAAGGCGGTATCATCGTCATCTTTGCCTCGATTGCGGTCGTCATCGCCGATCGCTTTCCGTTCCGGCGCGACGACGATCCGCTCTCGCGTCTCGCGATCGTCGGCGCGCTGCTCGCGCTCGTCTACCTCGGTGCGGTGCCGACGCGGAATGCGGCGTTGCGCTCGTACGATTTCGGTGCCGACGCGTATGCCGTGACACTCACCGGCGATGCCGCGGCAGCGGTACGCACGCTCGTGCGCAGCGGCGATCAGCGGATGGAGGAAGTTTGCCCGGAGCTCACCGCGGCGCTTTTTCTCTATACGGAGCCCGGAATCGGTGCGCGCGTCGCCGCGATCAATCACGTTCCGGCGCGCTGTCCGTAGCCGCGCCCCCTATTTGCCAGGTATTGACAAACTGCATTGCAGCGTCGATTCCATCGGCCAGCCATCGTTCGACTCCCTCGGCGGCTGCGGCGACGATCGTGGGCAGCGCTTCGCGCTCGTGGGCATCAAAAGGGCTCAGCACGTGGTCGACGCTGTCGAATTGCGGACGTCCGAGGCCGACGCGGATGCGTGGAAAGTCTTCGCCGATGGTCGCAATAATCGATCGCAAACCGTTGTGACCACCGTGGCCGCCGAACGGGCGCATTCGCAGTTTGCCAAACGGCAGATCCATATCGTCGCTTACGGCGAGCACTCCGCTCGGCGGAGTACGATACCAGCTCGAAATTAGCCGCACCGGCGTACCCGAGAGATTCATGAACGTCAGCGGCTTGACGAAAAGCACGTCGTTGGCGGCATCGGCGGATTGTAGCGCGCCGTCTTTCTTCTTCCACGCGAGCAGGCCATGACGACGCGCGACTTCGTCCACCACTCTGAATCCAATATTGTGACGTGTGGCCGCGTACTCGGCACCAGGATTTCCCAAGCCAACGACGATCCGCCGGCTCGGTCTTTCGGCCAGTTACTGCCCCTCGGACGAAGTGCCCGATTCGGCCGCGCCGATGACTTCCGGCTCGGCGGCTCCCTCCGCCGGGGCTGCGGCCTCCTCGAGTTCGCGCGCCGTGCGCGACGCTTCGATCGCGACGACGGTTGTCTCGGCCGGCGTGAGCAAGCGAAAACCAGCCGGAAGCGCAACGTCGCCGGCGCTGACGTGTTCGTGGATGCCCAGATTGCTGACGTCGATCTCGAGATGCTCGGGAATGGCGTTCGCGGGCCCGGAGACCTCGAGTTCGTGGGTGATGACGTCCATCACGGCGCCGGAGTTGCGAACGCCCTCGGCGACACCGACGGTGACGATCGGCAATCGAGCGTCGATGGTTTCGTCGGCCGAGACCCGTTGCAGATCGGCGTGCACCACCCGCTGCGAGACCGGATGGAGCTGAATCTCGCGCACGAGCGCGGTCTGGCGCTTTTTGGCGCTGTCGGTCAAGGTGAGAATGGCGTTGCGCCCCGCGCGATGGAGGACTTCCTCGAACTCGTGCGCGTCGACGGAGACGTGCTCCGCGGAGACGCCGTGCCCGTAGAGCACGGCCGGAAGCTTACCGGCGGCGCGCAGTGCGTTTGCGCCGGTCGTCCCTAGCTTACCGCGCCGCTCGACGGCGAGCGAAAATTCTTTTTTGGCCACGACTTCCTTTATAAACGAAGAACCTAAAGGGCCGCAACTGCCTCCGGCGGCGGTCCGAGGAGTGCGTCGGGCATTTCATCGCCGGCGAAGAGCTCGGAGACCGACCGGTTGGTCGTTATGCGATTAATTGCGTCGGCGAAGATCTGCGCGATCGAGAGTTGGACGAACTTCGGGTGACTCGTCCCGTTCTCAAACGGAATCGTGTTCGTAAAGAGCACCTTTTCGATCTCGGAGTTCTCGAGCACGTCAACCGCGTCGCCGGCGAAAATGCCGTGCGAGGCGACGGTATAAACGCGGGTCGCGCCTCGCGCTTTGATCGCTTCGGCTGCCTTGGCTAAGGTGCCGCCCGTGGAGATCATGTCGTCCACGACCACGGCAACCCGCCCCGCAACGTCGCCAACGATGTCGGTGACTTCCGATACGTCGGGAACCGGCCGTCGTTTGAAAACGATTGCGAGCGAGGCGTTCAAGCGTTTAGCGAAGAGTTCGGCGCGATGCACGCCGCCCGCGTCGGGTGAGACGACCACGATTTTGTCGTCGCAGAGACCTTCCTTTTTGAGGTAGTTGCAGAGCACCGGCATAGCCATGAGGTTGTCGACGGGAATATCGAAAAAACCCTGAATCTGCGCCGCGTGCAAATCCATCGTAACGATTCGGCGCGCGCCGGCAACTTTGAGAACGTTCGCGATGACCTTTGCGGAAATCGGCTCGCGCCCTTTGGTCTTCTTATCTTGCTTGGCGTAACCGTAGTATGGAATAACCGCGGTGATGCGCGCGGCGGAAGCGCGGCGCAGTGCGTCGATCATTAAAAGCAGCTCCATCACCGCGTCGTTGACGCCTTTTCCGTTGGGCGCTTTGCAAATCGACTGAAATACGAAGGCTTCCGAGCCGCGAACGTTTTCACCGATCTCGACCCGGGTCTCTTTGTTTTTGAATTCGGAGACGAGCGCCTTACCCACGTGCAGCCGCAGGCGCTTGGCAATCTCCTCGGCGAGCTGCGGATTTGAGTTTCCACAGAAGAGCAGTGGGTTCTGGCTCATGCCCGCTCGTTCGCTGACTGAATCGTTCGGCCCTCGGGGACTGTTAAGGAGCAGGTAGTGGCAGAGAACTTCAAGCTGGTCTCGCCGTTCGCGCTGGCGGGCGATCAACCCAAGGCGACCGAAGCCCTCGCACGAGGCGTGCGCCGCGGCGACCGCGCCCAGACGCTGCTCGGCGTAACCGGCAGCGGCAAAACGATGGCCATGGCGCGCACGATCGAGATCGTACGAAAGCCGACCCTCGTGCTCTCGCACAACAAGACACTTGCCGCGCAGCTCTGCGCGGAATTTCGCGATTTTTTCCCAAATAACGCGGTCGAATACTTCGTTTCGTACTTCGATTATTATCAACCCGAGGCGTACGTGCCCTCGACCGACACGTATATCGAAAAAGACAGCTCGATCAACGACGAGATCGAACGCCTGCGCCACTCCGCGACACAATCGCTGTTGACGCGACCCGACACGCTTATCGTCGCCTCCGTTTCCTGCATTTTCGGCTTGGGGTCGCCCTCGGATTACATGGAGATGTCGGTGCGCGTACGCGTCGGCCAGACGATCGACCGCGACAGCTTGCTGCGTAAGCTCGTCGACATGCAATACCGGCGCAACGATCTCAACCTGGTGCGCGGCACCTTCCGGGTGCGCGGCGACACGCTGGAGTTCGTCGGCGTCGACGAAGACCTCGTCCATCGCATCGAGTTCTTCGGCGACGAAATCGAAGGCATCAACGTGGTGAACATACTCACCGGCGAATACATCGAGCAAAAAGACGAGCTGCTGATTTTCCCAGCGAAGCACTTCATCACCCCGGACGAAAAATTACGGCGTGCGATCGCTTCAATCGAAGAAGAGCTCGACGACCGGCTGGCCTATTTTAAACGAAACGGCAAGCTGCTCGAGGCCCAGCGTTTGGAAATGCGCACGCGATACGACCTCGACATGTTGCGCGAAGTCGGTTACTGCAACGGCATTGAGAACTATTCGCGCCATCTGACCGGCCGCGAGCCGGGCTCGACCCCCTGGTGCTTGATCGACTTCTTTCCCAAAGATTGGTTGCTCTTCGTTGACGAATCGCACGTCACGTTGCCGCAAGTGCGCGGGATGTACGGCGGCGACCGCTCTCGCAAGGAAGTCTTGGTCGAGCACGGCTTCCGACTGCCCAGCGCGCTCGACAACCGTCCGCTGACATACGAGGAGTTCGACGATCACATCAACCAGGCAATCTACGTTTCGGCGACGCCGAACGCGTACGAAACAGGGCGGAGCACTCAGGTTGTCGAGATGATCATTCGTCCGACCGGCTTGGTCGATCCCGAAGTGGAGGTGCGTCCGACGCGCAACCAGGTCGACGACCTCATGGAGGAAATTGCGCAACGCGCTGCCCGCAAGGAACGCGTGCTCGTGACGACCCTAACGAAGAAGATGGCCGAGGACCTCACCGATTTTTTGCTCGAGAATGGTTTCAGAGTTCGTTACCTTCACAGTGAGATCGACACGCTCGAGCGCGTCGCGATCTTGCGCGACCTGCGCGCGGGGATCTTCGACGTCCTCGTCGGGATCAATTTACTCCGAGAAGGCCTGGATTTGCCCGAGGTTTCGCTCGTCGGCATCCTCGATGCCGATAAAGAAGGCTACCTGCGCAGCGGAACCTCACTCATTCAGACCATTGGACGAGCCTCGCGCAACGTTGACGGTAAGGTGATCATGTACGCCGACGTCGTCACCGAGTCGATGGCGCGCGCAATCGGCGAAACTCGCCGGAGGCGGGAGATGCAACTCGCCTATAACCTGGAACACGGAATCGAGCCCAAGTCAATTCGCAAAGAGATTCACGACATTCTGAGCATGATCGGAGCGACCGAAGAGAACACCGCCAAGCTGCGCTTGGAGCGGCTTCCGCGCGACGTGGCAACGAAAATGGCGCGAGAGCTCGAGCGCAAAATGCGCGATGCGGCAGCGGGGCTCGAGTTCGAGAAGGCGGCAGCCCTGCGCGACGAGCTCATCGAGTTGCGCAAGCAGATCGGCGGCAACGAGTCGATTCTGTTCGGAGGGAAGGCCCCCAAGATATTCGACAAGGCGTTGGCCGAGCTCGCCACGGCCGGTGCGGCGAGTTCGTCGGAGCCTCCGTCGGCGTGAGCGCGCTCGAGACGGCCGGCATCGTGAGCCGTACGGTCGTCAACGTTTCCGGCTTGATCGCCGAGATTCTCGTGGTGGGAGCTGTCGTCGCCTGTTTCGTCGCGTTCCACGCCTATTTGCAGCGGCGATTGAAGACCGACGTGCTCCGGCGCCACAACGACGTTACGGGGTACCTCTTCTCAGCCGTCGGCGTGCTCTACGCCGTCGTGTTGGGATTCGTCGTGGTCGTCGTCTGGCAGAAGTACGATAACACCATGAGCAACGTCGAAGCCGAAGTCAACGCGACCGGGGATCTCTATCACGTCGTTGACGGGTATTCGCCTGCGGCGCGTTCGCGTATTCGAGCGGGATTGCAGCGATATGCCGCTACGGTCGTTCGCGTCGAATGGCCGGCGATGGAGCGCGGGGAAGACGTTCCGTCGACCGGCTTGGAGCTTCTCGAAGGCATCGCCTACACCATCAATACGTTCGGCCCGACAAACTACCGAGAGTTGGCGGCGCAGGCGGCAGCGATTGGCGACATGCAACGGCTCTTGGACGCGCGACGCCAGCGGCTCGTGCAAGCCGGACCGGCCGTGCCGTCGGTCCTCTGGTTTGCGCTCGTGTCGGGCGCCCTCGCCATGATCGCCTTCTGCTTCATCTTCGGAGTCGACAACAGGCCTGCGCAGCTGGTCATGACGGCGATTTTAGTGGGCTTTATTGGAATACTCTTCATCGTCATCAATGAGTTCTCGGGGCCGTTTTCCGGCTCGGTTTTCATCTCTCCCGACGGCTGGGTATATCTTCAGCAGCATTTGACGGTGATTCGCTAGAAGAAACGCATTCAAAGGGGTTTACATGTTTCGTATCGTCACGAGCTTACTTGCTCTCTCGCTCTTTACAAGTGTCGCCGTCCGCGTGTCGGCGCAAGCGCCGCCGCCCGAAGGCGCGCCGCTTCAAGGCAATCCGTACGCGCAACAGCCCAATCCAACCGGCACCGCTCGTCCAAACCCGCAAATGGCCGCCGAGGCCAAAAAGTGGTTCGCACAGCTCCAGAATGGTCGCATCGATCGGTCGCAGATGGAAAGCGGTCCCAGCGCCAACATGAACGACGCAACCGTTTCGAATGCACAGCACATGATCGGCAGCTTAGGTCAGCCGGTGAGTTTCGTGCAGCAGCGTTCAGGCTCGCAAGGGAATGTTAACTACGCGGTTTACTTGGTGACGTTTCGCAATGGCCAAAAAGTAGAGTTTTTGTTCGCCATCGACCAGCAGGGAAAGATCGCAAGCCTGGGCCTGGGCACTCCACGCGAATAACGTGTTGCCGCGACGTGCAGACGGATGACGCGCCGCGACCTCAGGCTCGTATTTTTCGACCTTGACGACACGTTGCACGACGACACGTTTGCGTATCACAGCGCCGCCGAAGAGGTCGCGCGCGAAGTTGCCGCCGAACACGGCGTAGACGCGCTTGCGCTCAAAGCGGCATATATCGCCGAAGCAGAAGGTTTCTGGCACCGGCTCTCACCGCAGGACCTCAACGTCAAGCTCGCGAGCATCCGCGCGAGCATGTGGCAGAGCGCACTCGAAAGCGTCGGGGTAGCCGACGCCGCCCTCGCACAGCAGAGCGCCGAACGCTACAACGCGTATCGCGTCAAATACTTCACGCTCTTTCCGGGCGCGATCGACGTGTTGCGCGCGCTTCGCGAGCGCGGTATGAAGCTTGGCATCGTTACCAACGGATTGTCGGAGACGCACCGAGAGAAGATCGCCCTCTTGCAAATCAGCGAATACTTCGATGCGATCTTCTTGTCCGACGAAGTCGGCATGGTCAAGCCCGATCCGTTGCTCTTCGCGCACGCTTGTCGCGTCCTTGGAGGGGCACCCGCGCACGCCGCCATGGTCGGCGACCGCTACGACCGCGACATCAAGGGGGCCATCCAGGCCGGACTCTACACGGTCTGGCTCAACGTTCGCAGCGAACGGCTGCCGCCGGGCGCGCAGGCCCCCGACGCAACCTGCAGCTCGATTGCCGATGCCGGCCGCATACTTCTCGAGCCGCTCAGGGTCGTGTAAAGACGTGTCTTTAGATTCGATCGTCATCAAGGGCGCGCGCGAGCATAACCTCAAGAACGTCGATCTCGTTTTGCCGCGCAATAAGTTGATCGTCGTCACGGGCCTTTCGGGTTCGGGCAAATCTTCGCTTGCCTTCGACACGATATACGCCGAAGGGCAGCGGCGCTACGTCGAATCGCTCTCGTCATACGCGCGCCAGTTTCTCGGCCAAATGGAGAAACCGGACGTCGACTACATCGAAGGGCTTTCGCCCGCAATTTCGATCGATCAAAAATCAACCTCGCGTAATCCACGATCGACGGTTGGTACGGTCACCGAAGTCTACGATTACCTGCGCTTGCTCTTTGCGCGCGTCGGCACGCCGCATTGCTACAACTGCGGGCGCGAGATCAGCACGCAGTCCTCCGAACAGATTGTGGACTCGATTGCCGAGCTGGCCGAAGGGACGCGTATCATCTTGCTCGCCCCGCTCGTGCGCGGGCGCAAAGGCGAGTATGCCAAGCTCTTCGAGGAGATCGCCAAGGAAGGCTTCACCCGCGTGCGCGTTGACGGCGAAACGAAGGAGCTTCGCCAGAAGATCGTGCTCGACAAAAAGCGCAAGCACACGATCGAGGTGGTCGTCGATCGATTGGTCATCAAACCGGAGATTCGCAGCCGTCTGGCCGATTCGGTAGAGACGACGCTGCGGCTCTCCAACGGGATCGCGACCGTGGTGACAGACGACCGGGAGCTGACCTACAGCGAAGCCTTCGCCTGCGTTTACTGCGGACTCTCATTTGAAGAGCTCGCACCGCGTCTGTTCTCGTTCAATTCGCCCTACGGCGCGTGTCCGGCATGCAGCGGCCTGGGCGAAAAGATCGAAATCGACCCCTGGAAAGTAATTCCCGACCGGAGCAAGTCCATCGCGCAGGGGGCGATCGCCCCGTGGAGCCGCAACCTTGGCAGCGGGCGTTACCCATCCATGAATCCTTATTACATGCAGCAACTCGAGCGAGTGCTGCGGCGTCACCGCGCGAAGACAACGACGCCGATCGAGCAACTCTCGCGCGACGTGCTCGACCTGATCCTGTACGGGACCGACCGCGAGCAGACGTTCGAATACACGTCGCGCGGCGGCAAAACCTGGGAATATCGCGCGTCGTTTGAAGGCGTCATTAACAACTTACAACGGCGTTACAGCGAGACTTCGAGCGCATACGTTAAGGAGGAGATCGAGAGGTTCATGTCCGCCTCGACGTGCCCGTCATGCCGCGGGGCGCGCCTCAAACCCGAAGCCCTTGCCGTGACCATCGGCGGCCGCAACGTCGACGACCTGACGCGCATGTCGATCGAGCTCCTCGAGCAGTTCTTTCGCCATCTCACGTTGACCGATCGTCAAGAACAGATCGCCCATCAAATCATCAAAGAGATTCGCGCGCGGCTCGGATTTTTGACCAATGTGGGCTTGAACTACTTGACGCTCGCCCGCTCGGCGACGACGCTGGCCGGCGGCGAGTCGCAGCGCATTCGCTTGGCGACGCAAATTGGGAGCGCGCTCGTCGGCGTGCTCTATATTTTGGACGAGCCGTCGATCGGGCTTCATCAGCGTGACAACGATCGATTGCTCGCGACCCTCAAAACTCTGCGCGATTTGGGCAACACCCTCATCGTCATCGAACACGATGAAGACACGATGCGCACTGCCGACGTCGTCGTCGACATCGGGCCGGGTGCCGGCGCTGAGGGCGGCGAAATTTTGACGGTCGGAACGCTTGCGGCGGTCGTCGACAATCCTAAATCCGAGACCGGCGCGTACTTGTCGGGGCGAAAGTTCATCCCAATTCCGCGGCGTCGCCGCGATCCCCGCGGTTGGCTCGAGATCCGCAATGCAATAGCCAATAACTTGCGGGGAATCGACGTGCGGCTTCCGCTCGGCGTGTTTGCGGCAGTTACCGGCGTCAGCGGGAGCGGCAAATCGACACTCGTCAACGAGGTGCTGGTGCGGGCGCTCAATCAATATTTGCACCATCAACCGCCCGGCGGAACGTACGGTACCGTGAAAGGGGCGGCGCAACTCGATAAGCTCGTCGTCATCGATCAATCGCCGATCGGCCGCACGCCGCGCAGCAACCCTGCGACCTACACCGGCACGTTCGACCACATTCGCGAACTTTTTTCGCTCGTTCCGGATGCTCGCATGCGCGGATACACGCCCGGACGCTTTTCGTTCAACGTCAAAGGGGGTCGCTGTGAAGCCTGCACCGGCGACGGAATCATCAAGATCGAGATGCACTTTCTTCCCGACGTTTACGTGCCGTGCGAAGTCTGCAAAGGCAAACGCTACAACGCGCAGACGCTTGAAGTAAAGTATCGCGGCAGAACGATCTCGGATGTGCTCGAGATGCGCGTCGACGAAGCCTCGGAATTTTTTAGTGCGATTCCGCGCGTCCGCACGAAGCTGCAAACCATCTGCGACGTCGGGTTGGGTTACATCAAAATGGGTCAGCCTGCGACGACGCTCTCCGGCGGAGAAGCTCAGCGGGTCAAGCTCGCCACCGAGCTGTCGCGCCGTTCGACCGGGCGAACCTTTTACGTGCTCGACGAGCCGACGACCGGCCTGCATTTTGCCGACATTCATAAGCTGCTCGAGGTTCTCGATCGCCTGGTGAAGCTCGGCAATACGGTGTTGGTGATCGAGCACAATCTCGACGTGATCAAGACTGCCGATTATCTCGTCGATTTGGGCCCCGAAGGCGGCGATCGCGGCGGCACCGTCATCGCGACCGGTACGCCCGAAGAGGTCGCGCGCAACGAGCAAAGCTATACTGGCGCGTACCTCGTTCCGGTGCTCCGCGATCAGCGGGCGGTCGGGCATCACCGGCCCGACGACGCCGAGCTCGATCGCTTGGAGCGCGAAAATTTGTTTGCGCTGCAGGACTTGACCGACACCACGCCTTCGCCTTCGCTCAGGACCGTCGCCGTCGAAGCCTAGGCTGCTATGGCGCAGTTTTCCGTCGTCATGCTCGTCTGTTCCGACCTCGCGCGCTCGCGTGATTTTTATCGCGATGTGCTCGAACTGGCGGTTCTGCATGATTTGCCGAAGCGCCCCGTCCGTTTTGCGCTCGGCTCGGGTTCGGTTTTGAGCTTGCATCGTAAGAGCGACCTCCTAGCGGTCCGCCCCGGCTCGCTGCAACTGGGTTTTATCGTCGAAAACGTGGACGCGTTCGTGGCCGGATGCGTCGCACGCGGCGTACCCGTCTTTCAAGATCCGTACGACGAGCCTTTTGGGCGCGTCGCCATCATCGGCGACCCCGACGGTTACCCGTTGCAGATAGCGACGTTGGCGAAGCGATGAATCTGGGCGCCCGCGCGCAATCGCTTCGCGAACAGATCGAAGAGGCGAACTACCGATATTACTCGCTCGACGACCCCGCGATAACCGATGCCGAGTTCGACGCGTTGCTGCGCGAGTTGATCGACCTGGAAGGCGCCCACCCGGAGTTGCGGGCGCCGGATTCGCCGACGCAACGCGTCGGAGCGCCGGCCTCCGAACGATTTGCTCCGTTCGAACACGCCCGTCCGATGCTCAGCTTGGCCAACGCCGTCACGATCGACGAACTGAGCGCCTTCGATGCGCGCGCGCGAAAGGCTGCCGGGTCGGCGAGTGTCGCCTACGTTTGCGAACTCAAGATCGACGGTCTCGCGATCGCGCTCGATTATCGGAGTGGGTCGCTCGCGCGCGGCGGGACGCGTGGCGACGGGCGCGTCGGAGAAGACGTCACTTCGAATTTACGCACCATCAAAACGATTCCACTGCGACTACGCACGGGCCAAGCCGCGCCGGAATTCGTTGAGGTTCGCGGCGAAGTCTACCTTCGCAAAAGCGATTTTACGCGCTTGAACGAGGCGCGCGAGCGCGCGGGGTTGCCCGTTTTTGCCAATCCGCGCAACGCAGCATCGGGTGGCGTTCGTCAACTCGACCCCGCGCTCACCTCCGAGCGCCGGCTTTCGTTCTTCGCCTATCAACTCGTGACTGACGATGCGTTGGGCACGCAATGGGCGGCGCTGCGCCGCCTCGAGCAACTCGGCTTACCCGTCAATCCCAACATCGTGCGCGCCCAGACGTTCGATGAGGTACTCGACTATTGCCGCCGATGGGAAGAGCGCCGCGACGAACTCGATTACGAGATCGACGGTGTGGTGGTGAAGGTTGATGATTTCGCCTTGCAAGATCGCCTTGGCGTCGTCGCGCGCGACCCCCGCTGGGCGGTCGCCTTCAAGTTCAAACCCCGCGAAGCGCGCACGACCTTGCTGGATATCGCCGTGAGCGTCGGGCGGACGGGAACGCTCAACCCCAACGCCGTGCTTGCGCCGGTTCAGATCGGGGGCGTCACCGTGAAAAGCGCAACCTTGCACAACTTCGACTATATTGAAAGTAACGACATTCGCATCGGCGACACGGTCGTCGTAACCCGCGCCGGCGACGTTATTCCGCGCGTCGTTGGCCCCGTCGTCGTCGAACGCAACGGCAACGAGCGCCGCTTTAGGATGCCCGACCGCTGCCCCGTCTGCGGTGCCGACGTCGACCATCCGCCCGATGAAGCCATGTCGCGCTGTACGAATGCCGCCTGCCCTGCACAAGTATACGAGCGCGTTCGCCACTTCGGGTCGCGCGCTGCGATGGATATCGAAGGCCTCGGCGAGGTGATGGCCGCGCAGCTCACCGAGCGCAAACTGGTCCGCGATATCGCCGACATCTATCAGCTTCGAAGCGATGCGCTCGAAAAGATTCCACGCATGGGACCCAAGAGCGTCGCGAATTTAGTTCGCAATATCGAGCGCTCAAAGCAACGCGGCTTGGCCCGCGTCCTCTACGGCTTGGGCATTCGCTTTGTGGGAACGCAGACCGCGCAAATCCTTGCTGCCGATTTCGGCTCGATCGACGCAATCGCCGAAGCGACCGAAACGGAGCTGCAGCGCAGCGATGGGATCGGGCCGGAGGTCGCCGGGAGCGTCGCGCTCTTTTTCAAGCAGCCGGCGAATCGCGCGATGATCGAGCGCCTCAAGCAGGCCGGCGTAGTGACCTTCGCGCCAAAGCGAGTCGCTGCCGCCGCCGGAAAGCTCGGCGGCAAGACCTTCGTCCTGACCGGTACCCTCGCGAACCTGTCGCGGGAAGAGGCCACGCAGCTCATCGTCGAGCGCGGCGGCAAAGTGACTGGCTCGGTCAGCAAAAAGACCGATTTCGTGGTCGCCGGCGACGCTCCGGGTTCGAAGCTCACCAAAGCGCAGCAGCTCGGCATCACGGTCCTCGACGAGGACGGCCTTCGAAAGCTTTCGGCATGACGACGGCCTCGGTGCGGATCGTTCCTGCTGACGTCCTCACGCCCATCGGTGCCTACGCGGCGCTCGCGCAACCGCAGGCCTCATGCCTTCTCGAGAGCGTCGAAAGTGGGGGGCGCATCTCGCGCTACTCGTTTATCGGCCTCGATTATCGGACGGCGGAAAATTTCGAATCGAGCGAGGATCTCTACGATCGCGTACGCGGCTTCGTTCAATCGCACTGCAGCGAGGACGCGAACGCGAAACTGGGCGGCGCACTGCTTGCCTTCGCGTACGACGCTGCGCGATGTGACGCGCGCCTACCGCCGCGCGAGCAATCAACGCCGGCGATGCCGGCGGCCTATGCGGCAATCCCCTCGACGTGGCTGATCTTCGATCACTTCACCGACCTGTTGACAATTTGGTGCAGCGGCAACGACGCGCAAACGTGTGACCAACGCATCGACGGCTACGTCAAACGGCTGCTCGCCGCAAAGCCGGCTTTTCCGGCGCCGGTGCGAGCCGATACCTCGATGAGCGAATCGATCGATCGCGAGCGCTTTCTTTCACTCGTTGCGCAGGTCAAGCGGCGCATTTTCGAGGGCGACGTCTATCAGCTTCAACTGGGAATTCGCTTCGGCGCGCAGCTCCACGGGAGCGCCTTCGATCTTTATCGCGCGCTCCGGCGCGAGAATCCGTCGCCGTACATGTTCTTCGTCGACACTCCGTTTGGCGAGTTGCTCGGTGCATCACCAGAATTTCTGGTTCGTCTGGAGGGCCGCCGGGCGCGTATTCGGCCGCTCGCCGGAACCCGCTGGCGAGGTCGCGACGACGACGAAGATGCGCGCATCGCAACGGAGCTGCTATCGAACGAAAAAGAGCGGGCGGAGCACGTGATGCTGGTCGACTTGGGTCGCAACGATTTGAGCTCGGTTTGCGAGTATGGCAGCGTCCACGTCGACGAACTTCTCCAGATCGAACGCTATAGCCACGTCATGCATATCGTTTCCAATGTTGTCGGCCGTTTGCGGGCTGAGTGCGACGCGCTCGATCTCTTTCGCGCCGGCTTCCCGGCGGGCACGGTCACCGGTACGCCGAAGGTTCGCGCGATGCAGCTCATTGACGGCTTGGAGCCGGTCGCGCGCGGCTTTTACGCCGGCAGTATCGGGCGCTGGTCCTTCGGCGGTGACTTCGACTCTTGTATCACCTTGCGCAGCGTTCACGTACAAAACGCTCGTGCTTGGTGGCAAGCGTCCGCCGGCATCGTCGCCGATTCCGAACCGGTTGCCGAATACGAAGAAGTCTTCCACAAGACGCGCATTGCGCGTCAGGTGCTCGGAATTCGATGATGATGCGGGTGCTCTTCGTCGATAACTTCGACAGTTTCACGTACAACGTCGTGCATCTACTGGCGTCCGGTGGCGCTACGCCGGACGTTTTGCTCAACGACGATGCACGCTTACATCCCGGCGCGCTGGAACGCTACGACGCGCTCGTCATCGGCCCGGGGCCCGGACGCCCCGAGCACGTACCGCAAATGATGGACGTGCTGCACGCCGCGATGCAGCGCTCGATGCCGGTGCTCGGAGTCTGCCTGGGCTTGCAGGCGATCGGCCAGCTTGCGGGCGCCACGCTCGTCCACGCCCCGCGACAAATGCACGGCAAGACATCGATGATTTCGCACGACGGCACGGGTCTTTTCCGCGAACTGCCGACGCCAATCTCGGCAACCCGGTATCACTCGCTCTGTCTCGACCCCGCGACGATTCCGCCGCAGCTGCGCGTGAACGCCCGAAGCGACGACGGCGTGGTGCAGGGCTTCGCGCATCACGACGGCCCAATCCATGCGCTCCAGTTCCATCCCGAGTCCGTCTTGAGCGAACGTGGCGTACAGATGGTAAAGAATTTTGTTGCGCTTTGTGCCCATCGGGCGTGACGCAGTATACGTCGTTTCTGCGCCGCGTCGTCGCGGGCGAGAATCTCACCCAAGACGAGGCCGCAGCCTTCGTCGGCGAGATCATGGACGCGAACTACACGCCGGCGCAGGCGGCGGGATTACTCGTTGCCCTCGCCGCCAAAGGGGAGAGCATCGATGAAATCGTGGGAGCGGCGCGCGCGATGCGCGAGCGCAGCGTTCACGTCGAGCATCGCTTGCCGATGGTGGTCGACGTCGTCGGCACCGGCGGCGATCATGCGAATACGCTCAACATCTCGACGATGGCCGCGCTCGTGGTCGCTGCGTCCGGCATTCCCGTTGCCAAGCACGGAAACCGTGCGGCATCGAGCGCATGCGGCAGTGCCGACGTGCTGGAAGCGGCCGGATTTCCGCTCGAGATCGCTCCCGAGCGCGCCGCGGCAATGCTTCGGACGTGCCGCTTTACGTTCATGTTCGCACCCTACTATCACCCGGCGATGCGCAATGCCGCGGTCATTAGACGCGAACTCGGGGTGCGGACGATTTTCAATCTGCTCGGTCCGCTGACCAACCCCGCGAGCGCCACGCATCTCGTGGTCGGCGTAGCCCGCGAGGACCTGGTCGAGACGGTCGGCGAGGCGCTACGGAAATTGGGCGCGCAACGCGGGGCGGTGGTTCACGGATGCAGCGGGGTCGACGAAGTCGTGGGCGATGCGCCGACGGTCGTTTACGAGTTCGACGAGGAAGGCGCGCGTCTGCGTCGCTTGCAGCCCTCCGACTTCGGCATTACTTCGAGCGTGAGCACGCCCACAGGCGGCTCGGTCGCTCGATCGTATGCCGAGTTCACCGACATTCTTACCGGCGCGCCAAGCCCCGCTAGTGACGTGGTGGCGCTCAACGCCGCAGTGGTCTTTCATGCCATCGGCGTCGAAGAGGAACTGATGGCAGCGTTTGAACGCGCGCGCTCGCTCTTACAAAGCGGCGCCGTTTGGCCGGCCTTCGAGCGTGCTCGTGACGTTGCCCGACATGAGTGACGTTTGGATCAAGTTTTGCGGCTGCACGTGCTTAGCCGACGTGGAGTTTGCGCGAGATGCCGGCGCCGACGCCTTCGGAATGATTTTCGCGCAATCGCCGCGCCAAATCTCCGTTGAAGCCGCCTCGGAGATTGCTCGCCGCCTGCCCCCGTCGATAGAACCGGTCGCCGTCTTCGTCAATCCCGCGGAATCGCTCGTCGAGGAGGTACGCGCGATGTTCGTCAATCCGCGGTTGCAGTTCTCCGGCGACGAGCCGCCGGGGTTTGTCGCGCGGTACGGCGATCGCGCGATCAAGGCGCTTCACGTGGACGCCGACGCGATTAACCTCGCGCAGCGCGCCGCTTACTATCCCGAAGCGCTGCTGTTGCTTGATGCCCGTCACGACGGCATGGCGGGGGGAACGGGGCACACGTTCCCCTGGGAGCACGCCGCCCCAATTGCTCGGGAGCGTCCCGTCGTGATCGCCGGTGGACTGACGCCGGTCAACGTCGCCGAGTGCGTGCAGCGCGTGAGACCGTTCGGCGTCGACGTTCGCACCGGCATCGAGTCCGGCGACCGCAAGGACCTGGTGAAGATGCGAGAGTTTGTGCGCGCGGTGCGTGAGGCGTGAAAAATCCCGACGCGCGCGGTTATTTTGGCGACTTCGGCGGGCGTTACGTGCCCGAAGTGCTGATCGCGGCGCTCGATCAACTCGAGCGCGCGCTCGATGATGCCTTCGCCGACGAGCTTTTTTGGCAGGAGTACCACGCCGTATTGCGCGATTTCGTCGGCCGTCCTTCGCCGCTCTATCGCTGCGAACGCTACGTCGCCGAGGTTTCATCGGTCCCGCTCGTGATGAAGCGCGAAGACACCAATCATACCGGTGCGCATAAGATCAATAACACCGTGGGGCAAGCGCTGTTGGCGATGCGTATGGGCAAACGCCGGCTGTTAGCCGAGACCGGTGCGGGACAGCACGGTGTAGCGACCGCGACGGTCGGCGCGAAGTTCGGCCTCCCCGTCGACGTGTATATGGGCTCGCGTGACGTGGAGCGTCAAGCGCTGAACGTTCACGTGATGCGCTTGCTCGGGGCAACGGTGCACCCGGTAACGAGCGGAACGCAGACGCTCAAAGACGCGACCAACGAAGCATTTCGCGTTTGGGCCGAGCGGGTCGAGGACACGTTCTACGTGATCGGCAGCGTCGTCGGCGCGCATCCGTATCCCTACATGGTTCGCGAGTTTCAAAAGGTCGTCGGCATCGAAGCTCGCCGTCAAGTTCTCGAGCGCTACGGACGTCTTCCGAGCGACGTCATTGCTTGCGTCGGCGGCGGCAGCAATGCGATCGGGATTTTCGCGGGCTTCGTCGACGATCCGCAGGTGAATCTGTGGGGCGTCGAAGCGGGTGGGGAAGGCGTCAAATCCGGAAGAACGGCCGCGTCGTTGGGCGCAGGCAGCGTCGGCGTGCTGCATGGATCGCGCTCCTACATTCTGCAGAGCGATGAAGGACAGGTTCTTCCAACTCACTCGATCGGCGCGGGACTCGACTATCCCGGTGTGGGACCCGAGCATGCGTTTCTCAAGGAGAGCGGACGCGCACGTTACGTCGACATCACGGATGCGCAAGCAATCGATGCCTTTCACGAGTTCGCGCGCAGCGAGGGAATCGTTCCGGCGCTGGAAAGCGCGCACGCGATCGCCTTTGCCCGAACGCTCGCGGCGCAGCGCGATGCCGGCGATTTGATGCTGGTCAACCTCAGTGGTCGCGGCGACAAAGATCTCGGCGGTGAGCGCTAAGCTCGCGGCGGTTTTCGAGCGGGCGAAGCGCGAACAGCGCATCGCCTTCATTCCCTACGTCATGGCCGGCGATCCCGACCTTGCGACGACCGAAGCAATCCTCCGTGCCTTGAGCGCCGCCGGGGCCGACATCATCGAGCTTGGAATTCCATATAGCGATCCGCTCGCCGACGGGCCGACGATCGCCTCGGCGGGGGCTCGGGCCTTGGCCAATGGCACGCGGCTCGTCGACGTTCTCGAACTGGCGCAGCGATGCAAGCAAGAAACGCCGCTGCTGCTGTTCACGTATTTCAATCCGGTCTACCAATTCGGCGTCGAGCGCTTCGCGCGGGATGCGGCCCATGCCGGTGCGGCGGGAGCGATCGTCCCCGATTGTGCGCTGGAAGAATCTGCGACGGTTCGCGACGCGATACGAGCGCACGGATTGGAAATGCCCTTGCTCGTTGCACCGTCCACGACGCGCGAGCGCGCCGCAGAGATCGCCCAAGCGGCAACCGGATTCGTGTACGTCGTCTCTCGACTCGGCGTGACCGGCGCCGGCACGATGCCCGACATCAGACCGCTGTCAACGCAACTCTCGATGCTCCGCGAGCTGAGCGACAAGCCGCTTGCGGTTGGATTCGGTCTCAGCCGCCCGGAAGCGATCGCCGAGATCGCCCCGCGTGCCGATGGCGTCGTCGTTGGAAGTGCGCTCATCGATGCCTATGCCGGCACGCGCGGCAATGAAGCCGCACGCCGAGTTACCGAGTTCGTTACCCCCCTCGTTGCCGCCGCGCACCGCGCGAAGGATGCACCATGACATCATCGCCTACCGCCATCGCGAGAATCGCCGGGTTTTTCTATCTGCTGACGTTCCTTGCTGGGATTCCGCTTTTCTTCGTTCGCAAGTTGATCGTCAGCGGCGACGCGGCGGCGACCGCGGCAAACGTGCTCTCCCACCAGGCGGTATTTTGGTGGGGATTCGGGTCGCAGCTCGTGGTCGTCGCCAGCTACGTCGTGGTCACGGCCCTCCTCTATGAGGTCTTCAAACCCGCGGGCCGAGCGCTCTCACTGGTCGCAGCGTTCTTCAGCCTGATGGGGTGTGCCACGCAGATTGCCGCGACGTTCTTTTATCTCGCGGTTTTCACGGTACTTCAGGCTTCAAATAGCGCAAACCCAGTTTATGCGACCGCATCACAAGCGGTCGCGGGTTTATTTCTCAAGCTCTACACGCAGAGCTACGACGTCGGGCTCGTCTTCTTTGGATTCTACTGTCTGCTGATTGGCTGCCTGATCTTCCGCGGGACCTTCGTGCCGAAAATCTTCGGTCTTTTGATGGCCATTGCGGGAATCGGCTGGCTGACGTTTCTCGTGCCGCCGTTCGCGACCACCCTCTATCCAGCCATCTTGTTGCCGGGGCTCGTCGGCGAAGGAGCGTTGACGATATGGCTTCTCGCGGCCGGCGTCAACGCGGAGCGCTGGGCCGAACAAGCGCTCACGCGGACGTAGGTAATGCTTCGCCGAGCGAATCGGCGACGTCGCCCGCAAGGATCCCCACGCGCCGCCGTCGTGCCGCATACTGGCCGGCTAAACCGTGCCAATATGCACCGAGCCGCGCGGCGTCGACCGGCGCGAGTCCCTGCGATAACAAGGTCGCAATGATCCCAGTGAGCACGTCGCCGGTGCCGGCGGTGGCCAGTGCGTTCGTGCCGGTCGAATTGATGTGTACGGGGCCGGCGCCGTCGTAAACGAGCGTCGCCGATCCCTTCAGAAGTGTCGTCACCCCGGTCCGTTCGACGAATTCGCGAATGCGCGCGACCCGCGTTCCGGGAGCGACGGTGCCGCGTCCGGAGAGGCGCGCAAACTCACCCGAGTGCGGCGTAACCACGCAGGGACGTCCGCGCAGCAGTTCGAGCCGTTTGCTCAAATGAAATAATCCGCTGGCGTCGATGACGACCGGCAGCGTGTTGGCTTGGAGAAACCTTGTAATAATCTCGCCGGTGCGGTCGTCCAAACCCATACCAGGGCCGAGCGCGATTGCGCCATTGCGCTTTGAAATCTCGAGCAACTCGTCGACGACCGTTTGCGCATCGGCCGAATCGGAGAGTTCGACGACGACTTGCTCGACAAGGTGCATGCGAAGCGTCGCGGCTGCCGAGCGTGGCGCGGCGACGGTGACGTAACCCGCGCCGGCGCGTGCGGCTCCGCGCGCACACAGAACTGCGGCTCCGGGGAACTGTGCGGAGCCGGCGATGACCAGAGGTGCCCCGGACGCGCGCTTCTCGCTGTCGGCTGGACGCCTCGGGAAGAGCCGCAAAAACTCGGGGTCATCGAGCGCGGCGAACTCGCGTGGTTGAGCCTCCAGAGTTGCATCGTCGATGCCAATGTCGGCACAGCAAAGCTCGCCCGCGAACTCGCGACCCGGCTCGAGTAAGAGGCCGGGCTTGAGTGCCGCAAGCGTTACGGTCGCGGTTGCGCGCACGGCGTCACCGGGCGCCGCGCCGGTGAGCGGGTCGATGCCGCTTGGAATATCGATCGACAGCACGGGACCATGACGCGCGTCGAGCGCGCGGGCGAGATGGCGATACGCATCCGGCAGCGGCAGGCGTGCGCCGGTGCCGAAGAGCCCATCGACGCCGATCGCACCAGCGAGCAACGCGCGCGCCGATGACTCATCCGACGGCAGCGCGACGATCCGCACGCCGGCGGCGGCGGCCCGCGTTTGCGCAGCTGCGCGAGCTTCGGAAGGGCGCCGCGAGAGGTCGCAGGCGACGGTGCACTCGTAGAGCGGCGACAACTCCGCCAGCGCCGCGAAGGCATCACCGCCGTTGTTTCCCGGGCCGGCGTAGGCCACGATCGGCTGTTCCGGGTGCGCCATCGCTCGGAGGCGCTGCGCGATGCGACGGCCGGCATTGCGCATGAGTTCGTCTTCGCCGAGTCGTGCGATCGCCTGCGCATCGGCGACGCGCATCGCTTGGGGCGTTAAGACGTACCTCACGATTCCAAGACGACCATCGCCGCGGCGACCGAGTCGGTATGAGTGATGGTCAAGTGAATGACGCGCACGCCACGGGCCGCCGTCAAATGTGCGGCGCGTTCGCGCAGCTCGATCGTCGGCTTGCCGCTAGGTTCGTGGGCAACGCCGATCCAGCGCCACGGGATGGCATGTCCGAAGGCTTTGCGCGTCGCTTCCTTTGCCGCGAAGAAACCCGCAAGACGCTGTGGCCAGCTACGCTTGCGCATCGCATAGGCCATCTCGCCCTCCGTATAAACTTTGCGCGCGAACCACGCCAGCTTTTCCTCGTCGAAGCGATAGCGCGCGACCTCGGCGACGTCGATGCCGATCCCAACGATCACGCGCGACGAGTTCTACGCATGGACCGCTTGTCATCTTAAGGATGTTAACGGCGTCGGGGCAAGTTTTCGCGCGCGTTGCGCGAAATGCTCGCCAAGAGATGGACTCGCGGATACGCCTCGTTCCGATCAACACCGTCGATCCTGCCTTTTTGAACCGTCTCGCAATCTGCATCGAAGAGCGATTCCTGGCGAGCTGCCGCGTGGAACGCTCGCTCGTCGTGCCGCGCAGCGCGCTCAATGCGACTCGCGGTCAAATGTTCGTAGCGACACTGAACGCCAAAGTTCAGCGAGCCTACCCTGGTGGCGACGGTGTATTACTCGCCGTAACGGATTTCGATCTCTACAAAACCTCGCATCGCTTCGTCTTCGGTGATGCCGACGAGACCCAAGGCGTTGCCGTCGTTTCGACGCAGCGGCTTCGGTGCGAGTTCTACGCCGAGCCCTCCGATGCGAATCTGCTTTTTCAACGCACGCTCAAGGAATCGATTCACGAACTCGGCCACGCCTTTAGCTTGAGACATTGCTATAATGCCCGCTGCGCGATGTACTATTCGAACTCCATCTTCGAGACAGATAACAAGATGCCGCATTTCTGCCCGACTTGCGAGCGGCGTCTCACGCGGACGCGCAACGAACGGCCTTGAGCCTCTAGCGTAAGACGCGCGCGTCGGCGAGCGCGATCGTTTCGTGCTTGCCATCATCGCGAAGAACGCGTAACGCTCCGCGGTCTCCCAAGCCTTGTGCGATCGCTTCGAAGTTTCGGCGGTCGCCGTCGAGGGCGAGGCGATAGCGCCGGCCGGGCATCTCGGCGGCGTGGTTCCACGCCGCGCTCACGCGCTCGGGCTGGTCGAGCATGAAGAGCGAGCGGTCAAACTCCCGCAAGATGCTTGCGAGCAGTCCGGCACGTTCGGGTGCGGCGACGTCGTCGCAATATGCCGCCGGCGGCTGGATGCCCGGGTCGACTGCCGGGCGGCGCACGTTCACCCCCACGCCGCACGCGACCCGTGCCGACGGGCCGCTCACCGACGATTGGCACAACACGCCGGCGACTTTTCCTTCGCCAATCAACAAGTCATTGGGCCATTGCAGCGTCACTTGCACGCCCCAGGTGATAAGCGCCGCACGCACCGCCAGCGCCGACCAATACGGCACGACCCAAAGCCGGTCGGTGTCGATGCTGCGAGGCAAGATCGTCGTGAAGAGGAGTGCCGTTCCCGCCGGCGCCAACCAGACGCGGCCTTTCCGGCCTGTACCGCGCCGCTGATACTCGGCAACGATGGTATGCCCGCGCAACGGAGCTTGTTCGAGCAGCGCCGCGGCGTCGGCATTCGTGCTTTCGGTCTCTTCGAGATACTCGATCGAACCGAAAGCCGTCTCTGCAAGCTCGCGCGCTACCCGCGCATACGGCCCCGCCTTGAACATCGCTTTTTGCTTGTCGGAAACGTCGCGGACACCCTACCGCGGCCGTCGAAGAAGCCCCCATGCCAATGGAACGTACGCTCATTTTGATCAAGCCCGACGCCGTTTCACGCGGTCTGATCGGCGACATCGTCGCGCGCATCGAACGACGCGGATACATCATTTCCGCGTTGAAGTTGATGCAGCTCGACGGCGACCGCGCGCGAGAGCATTACTCCGAGCACCGCGGCAAGGCGTTTTTCGACGATCTCGTCGGCTTCATCACCAGTGGACCGCTCGTCGCCATCGCCGTCGAAGGCGAGCGTGCGATCGACGGCTGTCGTCAACTGATCGGAGCCACCGATCCGGTCGGGGCGGCGCCGGGGTCGATCCGCGGCGACCTCGCGCAGACGATTGGACGCAATCTCGTTCACGGCAGCGACGGGCCGGCCAGCGCGCAACGCGAGCTCCAGCTTTTCTTCGACGATAAAGACTTCATGTCGCGCCGCCACGACCTCGAACGCTGGATTAAGGAATAAAGGTGGCGCTGGAATCGCTTCGCGGCGGCGGAAATCCGCTGATTGAAGGTGTCCACGCCCGCGAAGTGCTCGACTCGCGCGGCAACCCGACCGTCGCGGTTGCCGTCGCGACGAGCTTCGGCGCGGTCGAAGAGGCAATGGTTCCCTCCGGTGCGTCGACCGGCGAGAACGAGGCCGTCGAACTGCGCGACGGGGACACATCGCGCTATGGCGGCAAAGGCGTGCGCAGAGCGGTGCAGGCCATCAACGACATCCTCGGACCGGCGATCGAAGGCATCGATGCGACCGCGCAGCGCGAGATCGATCTGCTGCTCGTCCAGCTGGACGGAACGTCGAACAAATCAAAGCTCGGCGCAAACGCAATCCTCGGCGTCTCCCTCGCGGTCGCCAGGGCCGCGGCGGCAAGTTTCTCGATGCCGCTTTTTCGCTATTTAGGCGGAGCAGCGGCCGCGACGCTTCCGGTTCCGATGATGAACGTGATCAACGGCGGCAAGCATGCGCAAGGGGCGCTCGAGTTCCAAGAATGCATGATCGCGCCGCTCGGGGCGCCCAGCGAAGCCGAGGCGATTCGTTGCGGCTCCGAAGTCTTTCATGCGATCGGCGCCATTCTGCACGAACGCGGGCTTCCGACCCTCGTTGGCGACGAAGGCGGTTACGCGCCGCCGCTGGAGACGCCGCACCAGGCGCTCGATCTAATCGTCGCCGGAATCGAACGCGCGGGATATTCGCCGGGAAGCGATGTCGCTATTGCGCTCGACCCCGCATCAAGCGAGTTTTACCGCGATGGCAAGTATTATCCGCTCTCGCGCGATGCTGCCGCCGGCATCGACGACATGATCGCGCTGTATACGCAACTTTGCGACCGGTATCCGATCGTTTCCATCGAAGATGGCCTCGCGCAGAGCGACTGGTCGGGTTGGCAAAGACTCACGGAAGCGCTGGGCAAGCGCGTGCAGTTGGTCGGCGACGATCTCTTCGTGACGAACGTGGAGTTTCTGGAACGCGGAATATCCGAAGCTTCCGCCAATGCGATCCTTATCAAAGTCAATCAGATTGGCACCCTCACCGAAACGCTCGACTGTATTGCGATGGCGCAGAAGGCGGGTTATGGCGTCGTGATCTCGCATCGTTCCGGCGAAACGGAGGATACGACGATCGCCGACTTGGCGGTTGCGACCGGCGCGGGACAGATCAAGACCGGCTCGCTTTCGCGTAGCGACCGAAACGCGAAGTACAACCGGCTGATGGGCATCGAAGAGCAGCTGGGCCAAGCAGCGCGCTACGCGGGCGCCCGAACTTTTTCCCGACCGATTAGTTTCGTCGCGTCGCCGAAGCAGTAGAAATCTCGGGTGTGGCCGTGCCGCTCCACACGAAGCGGTACGTGGCTTTCTTTGCGACGTTCATCACGAGTGCGGGACGAAAACAGGCGATGCACGTTCCCCCGCGATGGCGCACGCTCGGATACACGACGCCCAGCGAACCCGCCGCCAAGAGCTCTTCGCCGAGCTTCTGGGAAGCGACGTAACTATCGGGGTTCAAATACGGCGCAAAGCGTTTGCGCGAGCTTCGGAGGTCGTGGAACTCGGCGCTGAAATCGGCCGTGTAATCGTCGAAGGTCACGTCATCCTCGAGGACGCCGATTTCCAACAGGTCGATCGTCTTGTGAAACGCGATCTCGGCCATCGACGTTTCGATCTCAAAGCCGCAGTACCAAACCCCGCGGTCCGGTCCATTGAAGCGGCTGCCGAGCGGGTGCGGATGCGTGAACGCCGCGTTGACCATGTGAGAGTAGGGAAGACCGAAGACGAGCTCGTGAACGTCGAGACCGCCGGAAATTCCGGCCTCCACGAGCGTTCGCTCGTTGGTTGCGATGTCGAGCTTGAAAATGTCGTCGAGATGCCGGTTCGAGTCGGCGATGCGGGCCAGCACGCTCTCGCCGTACTTCGACGCGATCAAACGATGCGTGTCGTGACGGCGGACGAGGGCGACCGGCGGGAAGTTCTTAGAGACCGCCACGACGGGCGTCAAGGAGCCGGCGAACGAGTTGTATCGCCGGGATGCCGCCGCGAACCATGTAATCAAGCGGTGTCGCGCCGCGAAAGATCGGGTTGCGATTCGCCAGCGTGACCCAGCGGTCGGCCAGCGCTTTACTGTGAAGGATGTTGAGCGCCTTGAAAATGCCGATGAAGTAGGAGATTCGAAGCATCGTATCGGCGTCGACGGTGCGTCGCGGCGATTTTTTCATCGCATAATACGTGCTGCTTGGGACGCCGCCCAAGAGCCGCATCGCGTCCTCATCGCGCAAATCCCAAGCCTTGGCGATGTTGAAGAAGGCCTTCAGGGCCGATGGCCCCAGCCGCCGGCGCTCCTCCGGTGCACTGAGGTCGACGGGATCGGCCGCGGTGTAGCGGGTTTCCGGATAGGCGAGTACGGTCATTGCATTGGTCCCTTATTGGAGATAATACTCTCCAAAACCGGAGATTGCAACTATCGCCGACCTATAATTGCGAGCGATCCTTCACGGCACTCTCGGCTTCTTCCATTTTTTCGATGGCCGTTTTGAGGTCGATTGCTTCCGCCATTTGGCGTGCCTCTTCGTCGTGGCGATCCGGCAAGGACGGATCGTCCTGGCGAAGCTCCTCCAACAGAGCGATGATTTTCGCGGTGCGTTCTTCGTTGGCCAGCGAGAGCTGCAAGGTCAGCTGAGCGCGCTTTTCCGCGATCGTGCCTTGGCGGTTCTCGGTGATCAAAATGAAGGAGGCCATGACGAGCGAGAGCGCGCCCATGAGGAGCTGCAAAATTGGAAAGCTCGCCGCGTCGAACCGCCCATGGCGCGCGAGCAGGGTATCGACGCCAATCCAAACGGCAATGAATCCCACAACGGCATAGGCAAACCACGGCCGGCCGATCCGGTCGGTGAGCCATTCGATGCCAAGTTGCGACCGAGGAAGCTCTTGAAGGTGTTGGGCTTGCACGTCGGCCAGCGATTGCACGGCGCGGTCGAGCGGTGCCTGGGCCGACTTATTGTTCTTTACCATACCATTGGCTTTCCCAAAACGGAAAGTGCGCCCAGCCGCGGGAAGCAAAACCAAGCTGGGGCCTGTAGCTCAGCGGTAGAGCGGCCGGCTCATAACTGGTTGCGCGTAGGTTCGAATCCTACCAGGCCCAGATATATCTGACGTACTCGAGAGAGGAGGTCCCAATGGCGGAAACCGCAGCCGCAACGATCGCGGAACTGCTACACCAAGTCGGTGAGACCCACCACATCGTGTTTTCCGACACGGACGGCAATGACGACGACTGGGCGACGTTTTACTCCGACTGGCTGCTCGCGCATTCCAAGTTGCCGGCGCTTCTCGCTCGGCGTCCCGTTCGCAGTCATCTCACGCGCGATTTGGTCGAGCTCGACGAGCAATACACCGCTCAAAGCCCGTCAGAACCGTGGCCCGCGTGGTACGCACAACGGCTGATCGCGAAGTACGGCTAAGCAGATGACATCCGGGTGTCCGATTGTAAGAAGCGCGTCGCTGATTGCGCTGCTCTGCTGCATTGCGGCGTCGAGCGGTTCTGCGGAACTGCCGAACGGCCAAACGATCACGCCGCTTGCGGCGCCGGGTGCCTTGCAACTTCCATTGTCGACCGGCCTGCGCGCCGACGGCGACGCCGATGCAGCCGGCGCGACGTCGCTCGCGTTAAGCCCAGACGGCTCGACCTTGTTGCTGCTCACCAGCGGCTTCAACGCACAGTATTTTTATGCAGACGGCCGTGCCATTCGCTTTCCGGTGGCCGATCCGCTCACCGGCCTCGCTTCAAGCGTTACGACCGACGTAACGCAATGGATCTTCGTCTATCGCGTCGGGGCCGGCGGCGAATTGCAGTTTTCGCAGCACATTGCGATTCCTCAAGCGTTCGTAGGGCTCGCATGGGCACCCGACAGCCGGCACTTTTACGTTTCCGGCGGCATCGACGATCGCATAGCGGTTTACGCGCTGCAGAACGATGCGTTCGAACTCGACCCGCCCGAAATTCTCCTCGGCCACAACAGCAACGCCAGTGCACCGCTGCCGCGCTACGATGGGGGAATCCTCGCTCAAACCGTCGCCGGCAAACGTGCTGCACAAGCGCTCGGCTTCAGCGCGATGAGCGCAGGACTTTCGGTAAGCGCTGACGGCCGGCGCCTGGCCGTTGCCAACATGCAAAACGATTCGGTTTCGCTGATTGATACAGAGGCGCGCAAAGTCGTGAGCGAGATTCCGCTCTACCGGGCCGGCGAGACCCAACCGCACGGCGAGTATCCGTATGGCGTCGCGGTGCTCGCCGCACCCGACGAACTGATGCAGCGAGTTTACGTCAGCTGCATGCGCGATGGCGAAGTTGACGTCGTACGATTCATCGCCGACAAGCCAACCATCGGTCGAATCGAAGTCGGCGGCGAACCGAATTCGATGCTGCTCTCGGCCGACCGGTCGCATCTGTACGTCGCCAACGGCGACCTCGACGAAGTCGACGTCATCGATACTGCAAGCGATGGCCTCGCGCAACGAATCAGCATCGACCGCCCGAATCAACACTATCGCGGCGCGAATCCGAACGCGCTCGCACTGGACGAACGCGCGCAGCGGCTTTACGTTACGCTCGGCGGCGAAAACGCGGTGGCCGTGATCGATCTTGCGACGACCCGCCTCGTGGGCCGTATCCCGACGGGGTGGTATCCGACGGCGATCGCGGCCTTCGCTGGGCGATTGGCCGTCGCCGACGCCAAAGGGCCGGCCGGGCCGAACCCCGGCATGTCGACCTTGCATATGGATGCGGCCGATCGCGCGTTCAATCCAACGCACCGAAACGAATACGTTCTCTCGCTGGAAAAGGCAAATCTGCTTTCGATGCCGATTCCCAGCGACGCCGATTTGGGCACGCTCAGCCGCACCGTCGACGCGAACAACCGATTTGCCCCGCATCCAGCGATGAGTGCGACGATCGCCGCGCTGCGCGGCAAGATCCAACACGTGATCTACGTCATGAAGGAGAATCGCACGTACGATCAAGTGCTGGGCGACCTCAAGGGAGCGGACGGCGATCCGCGCATCGTCGTCTTTCCTTATCCTGTGACGCCGAATCACCACAACCTTGCCGCGCAATTCGTTACGCTCGACAACTTCGAAACCAGCGGCGACGTCAGCTCCGACGGCTGGAACTGGAGCCAGCAGGGCCGCGCAAACGAATTTACAATGCGCGTCGTGCCGCTCGCCTATGCAGCCGACGGCATCCCAAATGATTTCAACGGTCAGAACCGCGGCATCACCACCGCGTATCCAGACGCCGGCGGTCACGATCAGTTCGATGCGCGAATCACGACGTTGCTCGATCCGACCGGTTCGTCGTCGATTCTACCCGGCAGTAAAGATATCGCCGCAACGGGCTACATTTGGGATTCGGTATTGGCTGCTGGAAAGAGCGTGCGTCACTACGGTATGTATGCCGACGCCACATACTATCAGCGCGGCACCCCGTTCTACATTCCGATCGTCCGTAATGCTTACTCGCAGCGAGTGCCTCAAGCTCCGCCGTCGCGCCAAGCGCTACTTGGCCGCAGCGATCTTTTTTATCGCGGCTGGGACCTCAATACGCCCGACCGCTATCGCTACGAAGAGTGGAAGCGCGAGTTTGACGGCTACGTCCGCCGCGGCGACCTGCCGGCGTTCGAATCGGTCGAACTAATGATGGATCACTTCGGGCAGTTCCAGAGCAACGTTGCCGGGCTCAACACCCCCGAGCTGCAAATTTCCGACAACGATTACGCGTTGGGGCGTCTCATCGAAGCCGTTTCGCACTCCCGATATTGGAAAGACACCGCGATCTTCGTGCTGGAAGACGACTCGCAGGCAGGCCCGGATCATGTCAACCCGCACCGCTCGATTGCGTACGTGATCTCAGCCTACACGCGCCGGCATGCCGTCGTGCACGCGCGCTACAATACGATGACGATGCTCAAGACGATCGAAGAGTTGCTGGGCGTCGATTCACTGGGAATCTTTGACGCCAACGCGCCGGACATGGGCGATGCGTTCACCACGGCGCTCGACGTTGAGGATCGCTACGTGGCGACGATTCCAGGCGACCTCTGCCGGGCGCCGGTCGATCGCACGCTCATACCCGAATGCGCCTCGACCAATCGCCCGCGCACCGCTGCGGTGCAACTGCACCACAATGGTGCGTGGTGGATTGCGCGGACCGCCGGCATGAACTTCAACCGGCCCGACGCCGTCGATCCGCGCCGTTTTAATGCATTACTGCAGTTTGGCTTGCGATAGTCTTTAGAGGTCGCCGCAGGAGACGTAGTGTTTGAGGTTAGCGGCGCTCTCGTGAACATTGATCGCGTAGTGCGCCTTCTTTAATTGCGCCAGGGTAACCCCGGGAAGGGTGGTCACGGACGTGCCGTTGACGACGTTGGAGAGGGCCTTCCACGGCGCCGGATTCAACTTCGCGCAGGTGCCTTGATGGATGTGCGCCGGTTCTGAAGCTCCTGCCGGTTCGTTCTTGAGCGCGATCTTGACCTTTAACCCGCCGGATGTGTCGTTCAAGAAGGCTTGGCCATCTTGCTTCGAGCCATTCTGCGCCCCAAGATTGATGGTCATCGAATGAGCCGACATCGCATTGTCGATGTGGTTCATCGTGTTCGTGGCGGCGAGTCCCGACGCTGTCGCGGAAAGAAGAAATGCGAGGGCCGCCGCCCCGATCGATCGTAGGTTCACTGAAAATCCTCCATATAAGAGCAGGCGAACATTCCCTTATTTACCACCCAGGGCGGCAGTTCTAACCCTGTCATGCGAGCCTGTCGAAGCGCGAGCCTGTCTAAGGGTCGCCATGACTTGTCACCCTGAGCCGCAGGCACTCCGTTCAACGGCCGGAATCAGCCTGAATGATTACCGCCGACACGCTCGCGCGGATCCCGCTCTTCGAATCGGCAGAGGAAGGCGCGCTGACGACAATCGTGGAGCGCAGCGCCGACGTTCGCGTTGCAGCCGGCGATTGGGCAGTCCTCGAGGGCGAAGCGGCTGCGTTTTACGTCGTTCTGAAAGGCAAACTCGAAATCGTGAAGGTCATCGGCGGCGCGGAGCACGTCGTCGATGTGGTGGAGCGGGGCGGATTCTTTGGCGAGGTGCCGTTGCTGCTCGGCTCGGGCTTTCTTTCGAGTATACGGGCGATCGAGCCGTCACGCTTGATGCGACTCGACGCGATCGAGTTTCACGAGCTCGTTGCGCGATGCCCGGACGCGAACCGGCAGATCTTGGCCTCGATGGCGCGCCGCATCATTGGACTGCAACATGCATCGATCGAAACGCCGGTGGCGACCGTCACGGTCATCGGCCATCGCTGGGATTTTGAATGTTACGATCTGCGTGATTTTCTTGGGCGCAATCACGTCGGATTCCGCTGGATCGATCCCGACCACGCCGGCGCCGCTAACGAGGCGAACCTCCCTGCCGACCTGCTCCACGGCGGGCGCTATCCCGTCGTGGTTTATCCGGACGGATCGCATGCAGTCGCACCATCGTATACCGAGCTTGCGCAACACCTCGGTTTGCAGACTGCACCGCATGAAACTATTTACGACGTAACAATTGTCGGCGCCGGCCCCGCTGGATTGGCGGCGGCGGTCTACGGCGCTTCCGAAGGCTTGCGGACCGTTCTCGTTGAGTCCCGCGCACCTGGCGGACAAGCCGGAACATCGTCGCGCATCGAAAACTATCTCGGTTTTCCGGCGGGAATCGCGGGTGACGACCTGAGCTCGCGTGCCTTTCGCCAAGCGCGTCGATTCGGTGCGGAGATTGTTATTACACGTCGAGCAGCAAAGATCGAGCCTCGTCAAGCGCCGAGCGTAACCCACGCGGTTCTCTTGGATTGCGGCGATCGCATCGAAACCAAGGCGATCGTTCTCGCGATCGGTGTGACCTGGCGCCGGCTCTCCGTTCCGGGCATCGACGATCTGCTTGGGCGCGGCGTCTACTACGGCGCGGCGCGCACGGAGGCGCTGGGCGCACGCGGGAAAGACGTCTTTCTGGTCGGCGGCGGAAACTCGGCGGGACAAGCGGCGATGCTGTTCTCGGGCTACGCGCGCAGCGTGACCCTTCTCGTGCGCGGCGACAAGCTGGACTCGAGCATGTCGTACTATCTTATCGATGAGTTGCGGCGAAAAGAAAACGTTCGCATCGAACTACAATGCGAGGTAACCGCCGTCGTCGGCACCAGCCATTTGGAATCGATCGAAGTGAAATACAAAGGCGGCGAACGAAAAAATCTGCGGGCCGACGCACTGTTCGTTTTGATCGGGGCCGAAGCAGAGACAGCGTGGCTGCCAAGCGAACTGATACGCGATTCGCTCGGCTTCATCTGCACCGGGCGCGACGTGGTCGACCTGCTACGCTCTGACGGCGCGAGAACGCGGGATCCATACCTGCTGGAAACAAGCATTCCCGGCATCTTCGCGGTGGGCGACGTTCGCCACGGTTCGATGAAGCGCGTCGCCTCGTCCGTCGGGGAGGGAAGCATGGCAATCGCGCTCGTCCATCAGTACATTAGCGAGCTTTCGCCCACGGCCATTGACAGCGCGCGCAACGCTGGGTAGGGTGGGAAGGCAACTCTCGGCGCCATCGTCTATCGGTTAGGACACTGCCCTTTCAAGGCGGAAAGACGGGTTCGATTCCCGTTGGCGCTATTCCAAAACGCGTTATTCTATAAGGCTTTTCGCCCTCCAGACTCTCGTTAAGCCCTCGTTTCTAACATTTTTCTAACGGCTTGAAAAGCGGAGATCAGCCGGCTAGCGCGTCTAACGCGCTGGCCGCTGCCGCATCCCGGTCCGAATAGACATGCAAGTATCGCTCGGCCGTCACCCCAATAGTTGAGTGGCCGAGTCGTTTGCTGACGACTTCTAAGGGCACGCCGTTCTTAGCCAAGAGACTGGCGTGAGTGTCCCGTAGGTCGTGCAGGCTGAATGGCTTTACCTCGGCTCGTTTAGCCAGTCGCTTGACCGCCGCGGTGTAGCACCAAGGCGTGACGAGCGAGCCGTCTGGTCGAGCGAATACGAGATCGCTCTCCGCGTAATTCTTGCCGAGTGCTCCGCGTTCCAGTTCTTGCGCGCAGCGGTGCTTCGCCAAGATTGAAACAAGCGGTGCAGGCAGCGCGATCGTGCGAGCCTTACCGTTTTTTGGACCTTTGAAGAAGCATCCGGCGGTTTTGGTATCAGCGAGTGACCGGCGTATCGTGACCGACTTAGCGACCAGGTCGAGATCGCTCCAACGAATCGCGAGCGTTTCGCCCCTACGTGCTCCAGTGTAGATACTGAAAGCGACGGCAGGCGCGAACCACGGCTCCGCTGTCAGATACGACCGCTTGAACGATCGACCCGACGGAGTCCTAGCGGCTTGGAGAAGTCGCTTTATCTCGTCTTCGCTGAGAGCGTTAGGTTCAGGCTTGGGAGCTTTTGGCAAATCCTCCGAAGGAATGAGTGTCGCCACGTTTCGAGTGACGAGATCGCACCTGACGCCAAAGTTCAGGACGCAACGGATGAGATCGTGGGCGTGGCGCGCCGTGCGGCCCGAGACAGGTGTTTTGCCGCTCCCGTTGACCAGCAGCTTGCAATAGGCATTAGCGAGATCGCTTTGGCGCATATCTCGCACCTTTATGTCACCGAGCTTCGGGATGATGTAGAGCCTTGCTAGCATCGCATATCGTTCGTAAGTAGAGACAGCTAGAGTTAGCTTCTTTTTCTCCATAAACTCGTCTAGCAGTTGCTTCAAGGTTAGATTCGGATTGCATACCTGCTCACCGCCGTGCGCTTCTGCTTCGAGCTTTGCAAGTTTAGCTTCGGCCTCCGTTTTGTCTAGATCGTAGAACGTGCCGGTTAGCTGCTGCCGCTTGCCGTTGACTCTCGGACCTTCGTAGGCGTAACGGTAGCGTTTGGGCCCGACTCGTTTCAAGTACCCCATGTTAGGCGTGTCCTTTCACGGGGGTTCCGGTCGCCACGGGTTCGCCGGAGCGTGCCAAGAACTCCCGCACGCCTTGCCGCGGCACGAGGAACTTTTGCCCGAGCCGGATGCTCGGGATTGCCCGGCTCTTAAGCAGCTCGTACGTCCTGTTGCGACCCAAGCGCAGAAACTCCTGAAGCTCCTTAACCGTGAGGAGGTCAGGAAGATCGTCAAAGTGAGTCACCTTGGGTTTTCCTTGGAGTCGAGATAGGTTACACGTGCGCTGAAATTATGTTGAGCTCCACCGTGCCGTCGGCGTGCAATGCAAGTGAGTGACATCACAGCTGGTGTGGTCGATCGCACCGCGGGAGCAACGGATAAGGTCAGCACGGGAACGACTTTCGCAAGGATGTCCGCTACTGGCACCGGACCCCAATAGCGGGAATCCCAGCTTCGGACGTTGTCAGCGTACAGCCAAAGCTGGCGCTGCGTGAGCAGGAACTGCTTGTGAGGCCACGACCATAGCCGCCGCCCAGCGGCGTCGTGCGAGAGCGGGCGGCTATTCGGCAGGAGGCATCCATTAACGGAGACGCCCGCGCCTGAAAGCGCGATTTCGTCGCCGGCGGCGGCGACGACGACCTTTAGCAGAAGTTCCGTGCCTGACGCGCAAAGGCCCGAGCCGAGATACGCGCGACGCCGGCCAAGCTCCGCTGCGTCAGGCGGCGCGCAGGCGGCGACCAACATACCACGGCGAACTCCGTTCTTCGGCGACGGCACGAGCCGATAGACGCCAACCGCCATGCTCGACGTGACGTTGAACCGTATATGAAGCGAAACGATCATGTATCCGATGAAAACGATTATCGCGGCATAAACGACAATTCGTACGATGCAACGTGCTCGCGTCTTCACGGAAGCGCTGCGTGCAACTAGCGCGGCGCCGAACACCCCGAATGCGAGCGCGAAAGACAGGACAAGCACCGGTTGACTCACGAGTACGCCCGGCAATCCGCTAGAAGATCTTTACGTGCGGTGTCCGCGCAACCGTAACGAGGATGGGCGCCTGTGAAGGAGAGATTGGCGACCGATGCGGGATTGGCGATCTGCGTTGCGCAACTGCGACGCGTACAAGGAGCGGGGCGCGCCTCGCCTCGCGCTGCGTCATGATACGTGGGCCGCGAGTGTAGCCGTCCTGAATTCCGGCCGCGGCGAGCACATGGGAAACGTAGCGTGCCCCAGCATCGACGCGCCCGGTGTTGTACATGCCGATGGCGTGGCGGAGCGCGACCTGAGCATCGCGATACCTCCGCGCCGCGAACGAGTAGTCGGCGGCGAGGATCCTCGCACCGATGCTGAGATTGATACATGGATCGAAGATCGAATGCACCGTCACGCCGAAGCCGGCGAAGTTCATGCTGTCGATCTGTGCGATACCGGCGTCGATCGAATGCCCCGCTTCCAGTAGCCGACGTGCCAAAGACTCGGCAGTCTCGCGGTCGCGTGGGTAGTACGATCGGCCGGCGGTGTTGTCGCCAATCGCCAACGAGTTGCCGCCGCTCTCGACATTGACGATCGCCGCCATCGTTGCGGGCGCAACGTTAGACGCACAATGCGCAATAAGCGCTGCGAGAGTAACCGAATGGAACATCATGGCGCGCCAACCCCGTCGTAGGGTGTCGTTAAGACCATATCGCGATCGACGAGCACGTTGAAGAGATAACCTGGCGGAACGTCAAGCGTCGGCGGTATTTCAAGCTCCCGCTGCGTGAGCTGAATGCTGGTGTTCCCGATCTGCTGCCCGAAGGCGGCCGCGATGGTTTGGCCGACGCTCGGCGCGGTATAAAGGCTCGACGACTGCTGCGGCTGGCTCAGTTGGGCGCCGGCGCCGATGATGCTCAACAACAGCGCCGACGTGAAGATTTTGTTGAGGTGCTCGTCAACGTTGGCGCCAAACCCAGCATACCCGGCTTCGTCAGTCCCTGGCATGCCGAGAAGATCGAGGCTTGAGCCATCCGGATAGAGCAGCCGCGTCCAAACGACTAGCACTCGGCACTGACCCTGGACGATCCGGTTATCGTACGTACCCACGAGTCTGGTGCCACGCGGAATGAGCAGATAGCGTCCCGTTACACTATCGAAGACGTCGTTACGTACCTGCGCAACGATCGTGCCCGGTAGAGCCGCATTGATGCCGGTAAGGAGAACCGCTGGAATGATGCTTCCCGCGTGCAACTCGTATGGCGACGGATCGTCTTGGCGTACCGCAAAGAAGCGGTCGCGTGCAGCGTTTGCAGCGGACCCGAGAAATGCGTCGGGCGGGTTTTTATCCTGCTGCTCTGTTGTCTGCGATGCGTTCTCAGCAGTCGGCGACGCCGCAAGCTCTGTTGACCCGAGACTCGCCGCACGTTGCGCCGCACCGGCAAGTGCTGGCGTTGCCTGCCCGTTTAATCGAACGGTGACCGGGGCGGCCTCTGCCGCTTCGAGCAGTGCGCGCCGCCGTTCTTGAGCTTCGCGCGCGGCATCAAGCGCTGACGTTTCGGCCGTGGAGGTTGGTGTCAGTGGCGGCACGCGCACCGAATTTTCGGCGCTCTTAATCAGCGGCGCGACGCGCGATGGAATCTGAATGGGCGGAAGCTTCAGCGCTGTAGGTTGCGCGTTGGGAATCGCGTCCCACCACGGCGCGTGTTGCTCCGACGCTTTGGTCAGATTGGCCCCAGCATTTGCGTTGGCGGCATGACGATGGCCAGCCGTCGAGATTCCGTAGATGATCAGGCCGACGAGGCCGGCAAGCGCCAGCGCCGCAAAGAAGCCGGCCTTCGCGCTGATTTTGATGACCCCGAGAACGGGGCCGCGCCACGTCTTTTCGACCAGCTCGACCGGCGAAGGGACATGCTTTTGATCCATGACTAGCTCCCGCGCGTGACCAGCGCGCGGCGCTGACGCTTTCCGCTGCCTTCGATCAGCGCGATGCCGTCGGGCACGCCGTCGACGACATAATACTGGCCGGTAAAGCGATAGTTGACGAGCGTGTTGCCGCCATCGCTGCCGACCGCGAACAGGACGGGAACCTCGCGCATGCTTTGCGGCATCTGGAGATACGTGTGCGTACCGTCGTTGAATACGCGTATTGGCTGCAGGGCGCGGTCGCCGTTCATGCGGTAGTTGAAATCGAGCTTGTCGATCGCCGTCTCGGCCAGCGGCGCTTTCGTGCGCATCCCCCGCGACACCGCAGCGGTCGCAAAGGCCTGCTGGGGGTCTTGCGGATAAAGAAAGCCGATCCGCAACATCGGATTGTTATAGCTGGAAACGAGCGTGAGATAGTATGTCCGCTGGTTGGTCGTCACGATGAGGTTTGTGCGCAGCCCGGCCTCGGTCGGCTTGACGAGCACGTGCGGTGTAGCGTTGTCCGTGCCGCCGCTCGACGCCGGCGCGATCAGCCACCGCACCGAGTCGCCGACGGCCACGTTGACGATCGTCTCGCCCGGTTCGAGTACGAGGTCGCAGACGAAGAGTGGCTTGCAACGCAACGTCGGCGGTGTACGCTCGCCGAACGGATAGCGCAGCACGCCGTCTGGTCCAGCAATCGCTCCCGCGCCGGCGACGGCCGGGACGAGCGCACAGGCAAGAAACGCGAAGATGGTGATCTGTCGCAGCATTGTTCTTCCTTTCAAGAAAAGGGACGAAGAGTTACAAACGTTGGGTCCAGCTGATGCCGGTGATATAGAGCCCGAGCGGGTTGCTCAGAATGCCTCGCTCATCGGTTGGCGGATCGAACGCGACGGTGACGCTCGCGATCCAGTGAGTCGTGGCGAGGTCGCGGCCTTGCAGATCACGAGCGTCCTCGCTCCATTGAATTTGGTAGGTTTGCTTGCTGATCGGCAGCACCGCGTCAACGCTGACCGCAACGGTGCGCGGCTGGCCGAAGGGCGAGTGCTGCCGGTAGTAGTCGTTGAGAAAGATCGTCGCGGTTGCGGCGGCCAGCGCGTAGGAGCCGGCGAGGGCGCTTTTCTGGGCAAGCGGGTCGGAGCTGACCGATCGCACGTCGACAATCCACGCGGCAAGCTGCGCTTTAATGACGCGCATGTCGGTGGGAGCGGCACGATCGGCGCGCGTAACGGCAACCGCATCCCCGAGCTTATCGACCTCGACGATGTAGGGCACGACTTTGCTTTGTGCCGCTTGCCAGGCGACGCCGACTGCGAGCACGAGCGAGACGGCAAGGGCGCCGAATGCGGCCCACCGCCAGTTGCGCGCCCGAGCGATGTAGTCACCGTAGCGCTCGTTCCACTCGCGACGAGCGGAGAGATACGGACTGTCCAAAGCCGCATCGGCAGCGGCTGCAGGTTTCGCTGTTTTCATGTATTCACTCACTCATTTAGGATGTTTGAATCGAATCTCGATGTTGCCGTCGGCCGCGTCGTCTGGAACCGGCGGCTGGCGAAATATCATTGGATTGATGCCGGTCGAGGAAGAGCCGCCGGTACCAACGTCGTGTTGCTCAGCTTGAGCTGTCGCGCGTGCGTCATCAGCGGAGACCGCAGCGTCGCTCGCGCGCGTTTCCGCGCTTTCTTCTGCCTCAATCTCGGCCTCGGTTGGGCCGCGCGGCTCGCCGGAGAGGCCATCGTCGCCTGAAGCGCTGTCGGATTCGTCTGCCGCTTCCACTGCGCTAGCATCGGCTTCCTCAGCGGCGGCACTTGCTTCCGATGATGAAGGTCTCGCGGATCTCTCCGGTTCGTGCGCGTAGGCGTCAGTATCGTAGGCGTTTGCAAACTCTCCCGAGCCGCGCCCATTGCCGCGCGCGGCCGTGCCCGTATCGAGCAGCCGCGCACTGCTCGCGTCGCCGACGTCGCCAGCAGCGCGGACGGTGTCGGTGTTGCTGCTCGACACCGCTCGCGCGCCGGCAACTATCCCGCCTACGCTGCTTCCGGCAATGACGCTTCCCACCGCAACGGCGCCGGCCGTGTTCACGAAGCTGCCTAACGTCATGCGTGGTGCGCCGTTCATAAGCGATGCCGCTAGACTTGGAATCTGCCAGGCGAGAAAACCGAAGACCAGCGCCGCGCCCACCACTTCGATGTAGGTTTCCGGCGGCGCGATCCCGTTGTAGAAGAGCGCCGCCCACTGCTGCCCGAGGCTGTAGCCCAATCCGACGATCAGCTCCAGCATGAAGAGCTTGATGCCGACGCTGACCGCGTAGCCGACGTATTTCTCACCGAAGACCAGTGTCCAGCGGCTGCCAGTGAACCCAAGCATGAAGACGCCGGCGCCGACAACGATATAGGATTCGATGAGCGTGATGAGCAGCTGCCCTGCTACGATCGCAAACGCGATTACGACGCCGAGCGAGCAGATCATCGACGCGAGCACCGCTTCGATTGCCGGCAGGATGTTGCCGAGGTTGAGCCCGACCTTGTTTTCCGAGATGCTCTGCAACATCGCGTTGGCGATGTCGGTGCCACAGTTGAAGACCGAGCTCGGGTCGCTCGCCATGAGCTGGGATTGGCCGCCGATGGCGCTGCCGGCTTGGCTGAAGCTCGAGATGATATCGGCGATCCAGACCGGCCCGTACTGCGGCTGCAGCAAGATGTAGAAGAACCCGATGCCCAGGATCTTGAGCAGTAGCGACGCCACGAAGTCCGGCAGACTGTCTTTCTGCAAGACGTAGGTGATCGCCGACCACGCGATCTCGATCCCGACCAGCGCAAAGAAGAGGCCTTGCGCGTAGTGCAGCGCCGTGTTCATCCACGCCCCAGTCGTGTTGCTGAACTGGTGCGCAAGACCGGTCAGAATGCCGCCCTGACCGGCGTTCGGCGCGCAGGCGGGCACGGGCTGTGCCATTGCAGCCACGGGCAAAACCGCAACAAAAAAGAGCAGCGACGCTACTCTGGTGATCGGACGCATCGAAGCTTTACTCGCTGGACTTGTAGGTCTGCTGGCTGTCCAGCCACGCGCGCAGGGTTGCGAACTTGACCAGGTCATTCTGTTGCTGCGTGGCGAGGTAGTCGAACTCGCCCTGCAACTGCGCCATCTGCAACTGACGCAGCTTCTCGAGCTGCTGCACTTCCTGAACGCCGATCATGTTGCCGACCTGCAGCGCCTGCATGTGCCCCACCGACCCGTCAGAGAGCCCTTGGAGCTGACTGAAGAGCGCGTCTTCGCTCTGGAATTGCGTGCTCTGCAGGTTTGCCGACTGCAACGCGCCCTGGATGCCGCCGAGCGAGTTGGTCGCCCACTGCGTATAGGCTTGCGTGTAGTTCGTCGGAACTTCGTAGCCGGGGTACATGTGCGTGAACTCGCTGCTCAAGTTCCCATCGGCATAGCTGATGCTCTGCCCGACTTTGGCGACGCGGGTGAGGGCCTGAAGGTCTTCTTGGATCTGGCCCCAGATGCCGTTGGGAAAGTTGCGCAAACTTTGTACTTGATACTCTATTTGCTGGAGCTGGTTCGTGATTTGCGTTGCTTCATCGGTGACCATCTGCAACGTGTGGAGTTCGGTTAGGGCATTTTTAGCGAAGTTAGCTGCATCGTAGACAGCGACTTGCGCGTGCGCCGGCTGTGCCGGCACGCAGAGAAGCGCTGCCGCCAGCGCGGCGGCGCGGACGAGATATCGGTTCATGGTTTCTCCTTTAGAGGTGTTGGGCTGATGGTGAAGGCGGCGGCGCGAGGTCGGCCCATTGCGCGGCCGCGTCGCGCAGACCGCGGCGGTAGAGCCACTCCGCGGGCCACGTGCTTGGAAACCGTTCGACGAGGTTGCGCACCGCAGCAAGATCGTCGCGGCCGGCTGCACCGAGGAAGCTGACGGCGATCGGTCCGAGCCCGAGCTCGAAGAGCCGTTTGCCCAGCGGACTGCTGTAGTAGTAATGGCGCTTGGGAACGGCGCGCGCGATCAGTTCGATCTGCCGAGACGAAAGTCCCAAGGCTTTATAGGCGCCGCTCGCGTGTTCGGTCTGCGCCTCGCCATTGGGCAAGAAGATCTTCGTCAAACACGACTCGATGATGACGTCGCGGATCGGCGAGCCCGTGATGTCGCTGATGGACTGCGTCTCGAGGATCGCTGCACCGTTGCTCTTGCGCAGAGTCTTGAGCCACTCGCGGATCTTCTCGCGAAAGAGCGGGTGGGACAGTGCGAGCCACGCTTCGCCAAGCGCAACGAGTGCTGGACGGCCTCGCGCCAAGCGCCGCTGCACGCGATGGAAGAGATAGAGCAGCACCGGCACGAGATTCTTCTCGCCCATCGCTGCGACATGATCGAGTTCGAAGACTTGAAAGACGTTTTCGTCAAGCTCGTCGCGCTCGGCGTCGAGCAGCCGTCCGAGCGGGCCGGCTAACGTGTACGGCGTGAGCGCATCGCGCAAAAGTTGGTCCTGAACCGTGTTGACCAGGTCGGTTAGCGTGCGGCTTGGGGCGCTGGCGAGCAACCCGAGCGCGCGATGGAGCGCGCGGCGGTGGATCGGTGTCAGTGTGACGCCTTGCAGCGTGACCAGCGTCTCGAGCCATTCTTGCGCCCAGAGCCGCTCGGTTGGCGCGTCAATTTCCGCTAGCGGCGTGAACGCCGGTCCAGTGTCAGCACCGATCTCGTAGTACGATCCACCGCTGGCTATGCAAAGTGGATAGAGCGAGTAGCCTTTGTCGAACGCAAAGACGTGCGCGCCGGGATAGCGGAACTGCTGCGCGAGCAAAAAACCGAGCAGTGTCGATTTGCCGCTGCCCGTCGGCCCGACGATGAGCGTATGGCCGACGTCGCCGACGTGCAGATTGAGCCGAAACGGCGTCGCGCCGGTCGTCGCGGCGTAGGCGAGCGGCGGGCTTTGCGGCGGATAGAACGGGCATGGCTGGTGCGGAAGCCCCGGCCAGATGCTCGTCAACGGCAGAAGATCGGCAAGGTTGAGCGTGTGCAGCAGCGGCCGGCGGATGTTGGGATAACCGTGTCCGGGCAGCGTGCCTAGGAACGCTTCCACCGCGTTGACGTCTTCGATGCGTGCGCTAAAGCCGGCGTGATGGATCGCCTTGAGCACGTCGCGCGCAGCGGCGTCGACGAGCTCGGCGTTCTCGTCCATCAGTACGACGACGCTGGTATAGTATCCGAACTTCACCGCACCGCTCGATGCATCGGCAAGTGCACTGACTGCGTCGTTGGCCATGGCATCAGCGTCCGAGTCAACGTGCGTGGCCACGCTACCGGTCTGCTCGCGCAGCAGGTTGCGCAAGCTCTTGCGCTTCTGCCACCAGCGTGCGCGGTAGCGGTTAATGCGCTGCTGCGCTGCCGGCGTATCAAGGAGAATGAAACGCGTCGACCACCGGTAGCACAGCGGCAAGCGGTTGAGAAAGTCGAGAATCCCCGGATAGCTCTCTGCGGGAAAGCCGGTGATCGCGATCGGGCGAATGTGGCGGCGACCGACGCGCGGGCGCAAGCCGCCAAAGAAGTCCTGCGCCCCGAGCACGGCGTCGAGGTACATCGGCACCGGTGGCAGATTAACCGCATGATCCTCGCCGGTGAGGCACGTCATGAGATGGCGCAGCAGGTCGTCCTGAACGTGGCGGCGCCCAAACGGATCCTCGATTCGGCGGCCACGGAGGCGCACCAGCCGGAGCGCCGCGGACAAGTTATCCTCGATATCCACAAGCGCGGCGTTGAAGGTTTCGAGCGCGCGCGAAGCCGTACCGGCGTGATCGCGCGCCCGGTCGCCCTCGATGAAAAAGCTCGCGATCGCGCTCTGCGCGTCGATGGGCGGCAGGTACGTGACCGCCAGGACGTAGCGGCTTTCGTAGTGGGCACCTTCGGCCTCGTGGGCCGTGCGGCGCTCCGCGTCGATGAGCAGCGTGGTGCGGTCGGGGAAGGCGCCAACGTCTGGATAGCCGCGCGCCTCGGTCCGCAGGGCGTCGACGTGCACCATCCAGCCGCTGCCGCGTCGCTCGAAGGCGGCGTTGACGCGCGCCGACAGCGCGGAAAGCTCCTGCGCACTCGCAGAGTCGAGATCTTCGCCGCGGTACGTCCAACCCGCCATCACGCTGCCATCTTTGTTGAGCACCACGCCGTCGTCGACGACCGCGGCGTAGTTGAGCAGATCGGGAAACCCCTTTGCCGTCGAACGAAACTCGCGCAGCGCTAGCACGGCATGCCCTCCCGCGCGGGCGAAACGCGCGCCGTCGCTCGCGACTGCGCAGAATAATAGGCACGATAACGGGTGTGGCGCAAATACACGCGGCTGAGCAGCGGATCATTCTTGGCTGCGCGTTGCAGCGTCGCGACTGTCAGCGCCCAGAAGACGACGCCGACAACTGCGAAGAGCGGCCGTTCGAGGCTCATCACCAGCACTGCGGTGATGATGGCGGAGATGAGCACGAGTTCGCGCTCGGCGCCCATGAGTAGGATCGGACGAATCAACGAGACGTGAATCGGAATGGTGCGCGGTTGCTCGTTCATATGACCGCTCCCGTCAACCCAAGCGCCGACAAGAAGTTGTTGCCGAGCACGAGGAACGCAATCGCGACGACGAGCAACAGCGCGCGCCGCACGAACGGTCCCATCTCTTCACCGAAAACGAGCGCCGCGCCGGCGGCAAAGAGCGCCATCACCGAGACGGCGGTGGCGACAGGCCCGGTTAAGTCGTTCTGCAGCGTCTGCAATGGCGTATCCCACGGCAGACCGCCGCCGGTACTCGCCAGCGCCGACCTCAATGTGCTAAGCACGAACAGCGGAAACAAATACGCCGCGGTCTTTACCGCGGCGAGCATACGATTCATAAAGACTCCTCTTTGTTTTACTCGATGGTCATATAGCGATCAACTGGCGGCGAAGCTGCGGCGCATCCGCAGTCGCCGGATCGATACGGTCAAGCTCATAGCCCGATGCACGGACGCCGCGCACGCGTGCTATCTCGGTGATCTTTCGCCCGGTCGGCGTGCGAACGATCACGACGATCAAATCGACGGCTTCGGCGATGAGCGCCGGCTGCGGCGGTACGTTGGCTTCCTGCACGAGCTGCTCGAGCCGGATCAAACCGGCGTGCGCGTCGTTAGCATGGACGGTCGCAATGCCGCCGGGGTGTCCGGTGTTCCAGGCCTTGAGCATAGCGAGCGCCTCCGCGCCACGCACCTCGCCGACGATGATCCGATCCGGACGTAAGCGCAGCGCCGTGCGAACGAGGCGCGTCATGTCCACAGTCTCAGTCGTGCGCAGCGTCACGCAGTTCGATACCGTGCAGCGCAGCTCGCGCGTCTCCTCGATCGTGAGTACGCGCTGGCTCGTACCAACCATCGAGCTCATTTCGTGCAGCAACCCGTTCGCGAGCGTCGTCTTTCCACTTTGCGTCCCCCCGACGACCAGAATGTTCTGTCGCGCCCGGATCGCATGTCGCAAGGCGCCCGCGTGTCCATTCGACGGCGGGCGATCGAGGCTAATAACGTCTGCGTGCACGGGGCCGTCGAGAATGCCGTCACGCACGTAATCGTCGAGCGAATACACCAGTGCCGCGGCCTTGCGAATGCAGAACGCCGGTCCCAGCACCACCGGTGGGAGCAATCCGCAAAAACGGCTGCCGTCGAGCGACAACTCGCCTTCGAGGATTGGACATTCCGGTGTGATGACGCGGCCAAGCGTCGCCGCAACCGTGCCGAGAAGATTCTCGGCTTGCACCGCTGAGATCCGCGTCCCGGTGTCGCGCATGCCGATTCCGAGCTCGTCGATCCAGAGGCGCCCGTCGGGATTGAGCATCACCTCGACGACCCGCGGTTCAGCGAGCGCGTCGAGCACGGCAGGACCGAGCTCGCGCCGGAGCTTTTCCTCCAACCTCACGTGCAGCTGGTCGTGCAAAGATAGCTGCTCAGGCACGGCGCACCTCCGGCGGCGGGATCGACGCGCGCTGCGTAAATGTACGATCGCGGAAGTAAAGCGGCTGCACGCCGTAGATCGGTGGCTGCCCCGAGGCGAAGACGAGAAGATTTCCCGGCTCGACGATCTCGCCGGTCTCGGTCTTGCGGGCACCTGGCAGTCGCATCACCTCATCGGGCGTCAAGAGCGGGCGCTGCGTGTCATGTTCTGTGGTCATCGTATGTGGGAGCAGCGCACTGAGCCGGCTTCCCGAGTAATTCCGTATCGTGTGGCGCACCGTCATCGTGCCGCACATCTTGGAGAGCAACTCGGCGGTCGCGACGTCGTTGGCCGCCGATGCAATCCGTATCGCGCAGTTCGCGACGAGCGTCTTGCTCTTGGTGCCCCATGCCGTCTCAAGCTGGCTCAAATCTTGCGCGATGAGATAGAGCTTGATCCCGTAGCCCCGGCCAAGGCCAAGCGCGGTCGCTACGACATCGAGCGCGCCGATCTCCGCGACTTCTTCCAACATGATGAGGAAGCGCGGTTCAGTGACGTGTTCGTGTGTATCCATTAGCGCAAGCATGGTTTGCGTGAGGATCAAACGCGTGAGCGTGCGCAGCCGCTTCTTGTTCGCTGGCTGTACTACAAGGTAGAGACTGATGCGGCCGTCGTGCAGCTCCGTCAGGTCGAAGTCGCTGGATGAGATGTTCGCGGCGATCACCGGATCGCTGTAGAGGGTCAGGAAGCTCTGCGTCTCGGCGACGATATTCGCCTTGACGCGCCCCTCCATCGCAAGCATCTGGGTCGCAACCTGGGCGACGAGCGGATGTGTCGCCGTAGCCTGCCCCTTTGCGTCGACCCATCCGCGCGAATGCGACGGATCGTGGGCGTAGTCTCGCAGGTGATCGAACAGTTTGTCGAGATCGTCGAAGCGCGGGTCCGAAAGGGTAGCGGCTACACCGGGAAGGGAATCGTTGCCCGGATCATCGTCGTGTTTGACGTGAAGGCTTAGGCCGAGCAGCAAGCGCTTCGCCATCTCGACCCAGAATCGATTGTCCCCACGCACGGGCTTCTCGCCCTCGTCGGCGACGAGCTCGACGATGTTCTGAATATCCTGGACCTCGTAGGGCGTGCCGATGCGAATGCGATCGAACGGATTAAGCCGGACGCTCGACCCGTCCGTTGCTGTCGGCTCGAACTTGAAGACGCGCTGCCCGAGACCGCCGCACTGGGTGCTCGTCGCGCGCCAGCCGGCAGTTCTGTGCCAGATTTCACCTTTGACGTCGTGAACGACCGCCGAGCGTTCCCACGAAAGCAGCGTCGGAATCACGAGGCCGACGGTTTTACCGGAGCCGGTCGGCATGAACGCCAGGCAATGCGTCGCGCTTGGATCACGCAGATACTTTGTCCGTTTCGATTGCGGATCGCGCCATGCGCCGACGTAGACCCCGCGGTCGCGGCCGAGTAGACCGGTGGCGCGAATCTCTTCGAGTGAAGCCCAATGGGCCGAGCCATGGAGGTCCGAGTACCGTTGCAAGCGCCGGAGTCGGCCTACCGCCATCGAGGCCGCGGCGAACACCCCGAGCCCGTTGCCAAATAGTACGATTTCATACGCATGTAGGAATACGTGATGGGTTGCAAGCCCAAAGCGCGAAGGATGATCGAACCTCACCGCCCAGGCGATGAATTGAAACGGCGAATAGATATGCTCGAATAGCGGCTTACCGAGCGACGCTTGGTAGGCGAACGTCCGCGCGACGTGTTCGGTAGCTGCCCAGCATGACGCAGCGCCAAGCCAGACGACGATGCCAATCGATGGAAAAATGACGGCCATCGGATCGCGGTCCCGTCGCGGCAGCGTGTAGAGATTGGGATGTGTCGATGCTTTCATTTCTCTTTCCGAGCAAAATGTGGCTAAAAAAAGAAAAGCCCCGAAACCGCTCGATTTCAGAAGCTTTACATACGCATTATTATGCGGACGAAAGTCGCGTGTGCTCTTACACGCCAATTATGCCGCAGAGCTTCGCCGACGTCAACTGGCAGCTGCGGTCGTCTGCGGCGGGTCGTCCTGCGGCGATCCTGTGCTGTAAGTCGGCAGCGGTCGAGGAGGCCGTCGTTGCTGAGCGCGCGCAGGCAAACCCTAGAACCTGAGAAACTACCGAGGACTCGCGCGTGATCTAGGCCCTAGATGGAGGACATCGCCGCATCACTTAGTCCAGTACATTGATCACCTGAAGCGCGTCCGAAAAGTTGGCCGCTCAACTCCGTGCCGCACCTTACGGTGGTTTATCACTAGCACCAGAAGAACGCCGATCGACCCACCCGCAGCCCGTTCTAAAAGATCCTGAGCCACAGGCGCGCTTACGCAGACCTTCAAAAACTTCATTCAGCAGCTACACTCGTTAAAGCGCCGAATAGTTGCTCCAGTCTCGAGGGTCAAACGTCGCGAGCGAACACGCCTTCACGTCACGAACATTGGATTTAGCATAGGCCCAGACGATGCGAACGGAAACCGGTACTGCGGTCCGTGATTCCGATAAGTTATTGTTGCCAAGTGAGATCGCAATGCTTTTGTTACCATTGACAGTTACTACCAGAAGCGGCAAAGAATCGAATGAAGATAGCCTCGATAGTGTATCTAGCGAGCGTGCGACTTGTGGCAGTGATGGCCTCTAGCGGCATCGCAATCTGGCATCTCGTCGTCACGTCGTCGATTGCGAGTATCGTGATCGCATCGTGGGGCGTTGCCTCCTTGAAGCCTGGCGTTGGAGTCTAGTTCCTCAACTCGCTTGGGGTTAGGCGGACGAAACGATTCAGCCCACGTCGTCGCCGAGCTCAGGGAGCGCGCTTGCGCTTACGCGCTCGATCAGCTCGTCGAAATGGGCGAGAAGCATTTCGATGAACCGCGCGTGGTAGATGGCATAGAGTTCGACGCTGAGAGAGCGATCGGTGGGCGCCAGGATCGCGAAGCGCAGCTGGTTGTGCAGGACGTGCGGTCGGAACCACGCGCGCTTCTGCCATTGCGTGCGAGCGTGAGTGAAGTCGCCGTCGTCGTCGCAGGTCCAGGCGCGGATATGTCCCCCGGCGATCTCCTGACGAATCGCAGCGAGCAGCTTTTCCGGCTGCGACGCAAAAACGTCGACCGCCATCAGGCACCTTCTCCAGCGGTCGGCGCGGGCATTTTAGTCGGCGGACCTTGCCGATTGCGGAATTCCCTGGCGATGAGAATGCGGTAAGGCTTCGAAAGCCGGTCCGATGCGTACGGTGCGATGGCTGCAAGGCGCGTCGCGAAGCGCTCGTCATAAAAGTTGATTGCCATCAAGGGAAACGACTTCGTGAACCCCGTCGCATCGACGAGCAATTCGCATACGATTTTGTTGCCGCGCATCGCCGCAAAGCGCCAGAAGAAACGGGGCTGCTGTTCCGTCAGGAGGTATTCGAGTCGCCTGCGCGCGAGCGTGCGCGCTTTACGAATCTGCTTTTTGTAGTCGTTGGTTGTCGTCAAATGCGCGTCCCATTCCAACTCGCCGTAGTCAAGGGCGCGCGCAATCACCTGAATGGGCAGGTTGATTCGGTTCACCCAATCGAGAGCCTTCAGATACGGCAGACGTATCTTCTGGTAGACGGGGATAACGATCTGCGTTGGCGTGAGCCGGCGAGCCGTGCCGTCGTCGCGTTTCCACTTGCCCTCGAAGTACGGCAACTCGTGGTCGCAAGTTGGCGCGAAAAACAGCAACCGTGAAAACGGCCCTTGCTGGTCGTCGTGCGCGTAAAACTCGTCGATGCGCCGCCCGATTAGCGGTGGGGCGTTGCCGTACGGCGATTCGTTCGCGTGGATCGGCTGCTCCCTCAGAGAGTAGCCGGATATGGTGACGGCGTGCTGGCCCAACTCTTCCACCTGCATAATCAGCAGCACCGGAAGTCCCATGCGAACATGCGCGTAGATCAGCGAAGCGACCGGAGCTTCGGCGCACGCGGCCGCGCCGTACACTTCGGGATCGAGTCCGTTTTGGCGGATCGCGCTGCAGATCTGCTCGACGTACAGGTAGCTAGACGGCAGCGCGCGCTGGTCGAAGAACGACATCGTCGCGTCCATCGTGATCTTGGGTGGACGAGGAGCCGGCGTCCCGAAAAGCCGCGACGTTTTCTGGAAACACGACCATAGCGCGACCGTCGCACACGCCGCCAGTGCCTGGTCCTGTTCCTGGAACGCCAGGCTGCGCACACGCAGCGAAACGCCGAAAAGGTGCACGTCGTAGTCGACCAGCGCGTCGTAGTGACGTCGGCCGTGATCGTCGCCATATGTCTTCAATTGCGTGCGGCCGATGATCGCGTCCGGCAACGGTTTGATGACGATAAAACCGAGGTACGTTTTCCGCAGTCGGCGTACGTGTTTGGGTTTGGCTTCGCCAGCGATGATCGCTTCGAACTGCGCACGCGGAACGTATTCCGAGAAGAAATGCAGTCGCTTGCAATATCGTTCGTACGGCGTGTGACAGCTGACGTAATACGACGCGAAGTCCTGAAGAAAATCGCCGTCGACGTAATCGTGTTCGACGACGATCATCTTGGCGTCGAGTTCATCGTTGTTGAGATAGCCGAACAGGTAATCGACGTGCGCGTCGGTCGCCGCAGAGTCAGCGGGGAATTCGCGGGTCCCTACGGCTGCGTTGAAATTCTTGCGGTCGAACTCGTAATGATCAAGCACCCCGGGTCAACTGCCGGGGCTAAATGCTGACTTGCGTACGCAGATCCTTTTCGGTGACACGGAGGGCCCGTTCGAGGGTGCGACCGTAGGCGTCGGCCTGTTCGGCGCCTTCGGCGATCTCGCGTAGGATCGCATCGCGGTCCTCATCATTCAAGTTAAAGTCCTCCGTCGAAGGCGCATTCTGACGCTGGGAGCGCGCTAGCGGCATCGGGGCCCCCTTTCTGGCGACGTGCGACTGTATCGGCTTCGACATACCCGAAGTCCTCCGTACCCGCGAATCAAGACCGGGCTTGCTCGATTTCATTTTTACCATATAATAAGAGGTCAATCAACCGTAAACACGAGATTTTTACCAGGGAGAAAAGACCACGCGCAATGGCTCCTCCCAAGAAGAAACGCGAAGGCGGCCCCGGGCGGCATGAACTGCCCGCAGGCGCCGGTCGCGAGGACCTACAGACAACGATTCATCCTGCCACGATGCGGTGGCTGCGCAGCGCCGCTCGTCGGCGGAGTTGCGGAATGGGGCGAGTCCTGGACGATCTCGTAGACCGGGCCTATGCGATCACCGAGCTCGTCAAGGCCGGCGAAGAAGCGGCTATCGAGACGACTGATCCGCTTGCCGTGCAAGAACCCAACGTGGTACGCTGATCCGCGGAGTGGCTGCGAAAAGAAAGCCTTCGTTCGGCGAAACGATTATTTCGCTACGCCGCGAGCAAGGGCTCAACCAAGCCGATCTGGCCGCGCGGATTCGACGCGAAGACGGGCGGATCGGCATCTCGCGGCAGTACCTGAACGACATCGAGCACGACCGACGCAGCCCGGCCGGCGATCACATCATCCGGGAAATCGCCAAGGCGCTTCGAGCCGATCCGGCGTTCCTCACGTTTCTCGCCGGGCAGATGCCGCCCGAAATTCGGAGCATGGATCTCGACGAGCGGCAGCTGCGAGCGGCGATTGAAGGCTTCCGCAAAGCCGCCCGCAAGATCAGCCGCTGACGTTCTGCTCCTCCGTTGACACAGACGTCGCGCGGGCGTATGCTTGTACGGCAGTACGCGGATTAGCGTACAGCGCCGAACCCGGCGCGGAAAGCAGGACGAGATGGATCCGGAAAAGATTCCCCAGGCGGTAGCGATCGGCGCACTGATGTTCGTTACCGCCGACGTTTTCGTCAGACGCGAGCGTTCGCTGTTCGCCGCGCTGATGCGCACGTTGGGATGGGCCTAACAATGACGTTCGACGGAGCGGTCGTCCGCGAGCGGGGCGTCACGTTCGCGATCGCGGTGGTGAACGCCAACGTCCTGCAGCTTCCATCAGAACGCGATGCTTTGCAGATGCGCATGAGCTTATTGTTCCGCGTGCCGACGGTGCTCATGGCCCAAGATTCGTGGGGAAGGCCCACGTATTGGGGGCGCCGCGACATCGTCAACTTCCTTTCCGGCGTCGATCCAAGCCGCATTCCGTGGCGCCGATATACGCTGAGTTAAGGGCCGACGACGGCGTTGGTCTCCGTCGTGCCGATCGAGTTGCAGGGTGCGTTGGAGCAAATTCTGGACCGCACTGGCGACCAGAACGTTCGCCCATACCGGCTCGCCGTGGACGGCAGCTGCGAATGGCGAAGGAAATCGGAACCTGCGCGAATTACGGGCCTCGCAGCGGAACGACGGTTTTGGGAAGATCGCTTTCCGGATCGTGTGGGTCCAACTTGGCACCGCTATGCTCTTGCAGGTGATCGATGAAGACGACCAGGTTGGGCTCAATGTCTTTTTCGCCGAATTTGCTCGGAAACTTGATTGCAGGGATTCCCAGACTGTAGGTGACTTGTCCCAATCGGATGGTCGGAGGATCGACGTCCAGCAGCCATGATCCCGTCAGTTCCTGCATCGACGTTCCCAGCGCCCCGTGGTTTGACGGATCTGTCAAGTCCAGGATTCCGATGGGAATCTCGACGTGGACGCACGTGATGATCTGTGGCGCTCGAGGCGCCATCATGTATTTCCCGCCAACCGCGGCCAACGATCCGACCTCGGCCAACGCGACGATCGGCGACTTGGCGAAATAGAGCGCCGGCGCTTTTCCCGCGCGATGGTACCGTCCATCGGAAACCGCCGAACCGGCCGCGCTCAGGAGCGTTTTACGCCATTTGTACAGCGAGACGTTTGTCCACGTCTCGCTGCACGTGGCAAGTCTTATTTTGGGGAGCGCGGCACGCAGCTCAGCCTCATCGTGCAAATCGACTAGCCAAACTGCAGGCCTTTGAGCGCTTTTTCGACGCGCTCGAGCACGTCAATGCGTCCGTCCTTAAAGAACTCGATCGGGCGTTCGTCGTCCAGACCGTGGTTTTCGGTTTTGAGCCACGCTTTAAGCGTTTCTTCGCCGCCGAGCTCATGTTCGAGACCTCGCCGGACGCGTTCGCTGCGCTCGACGAAATCAGCGAGACTGATCGGCTGCTTTTCGATCGCGTTGTGAACGACGCGTTCGTCGACGTCGAAGCCCAGCGCCACCCGTTTCAGCAACGCGGCGTCGTAAATCTCTCGTTTTCCCTTGCCTGGCACTTCGATCTCCTTTATGATGTTCGCTCGTCGACGGTACGCCTGCGCGACTGCGCGCGACGAAACTCTGCGTATCGTTTCACTTCCTCGATCTCGGCCGGATCAAGCAGGCGCGCGATGTCGATCAGACGCTGGAGCGTTGCTTCCGAGTTGGCGCTGTTCTGCGGAATCAGCGCTCCGATGTCGAGGTCCAGGGCCGCCGCGATCTTGCCCAGGTCGTCGAGCCTGGGCTTGTATGTGCCGGTCTCCCAACGTGAAACGGTGTTAGGGGCGACTCCAAGCTTGGTTGCCAACTCCTGTTGTGACAAGCTTCGACCTTCACGTTCGGCCTTGAGTCTGTGGGCGATCTGTTCGGAAATGGACACCATGGCTATTCTACGCCGAGCGTAGACCTTTGTCCAGTCAGCGTTGACACCGTTTGGACGGTGTGTTATCCTAAGCACGGATGTAGCTCTACGCTAGGCGTAGATTCCGAAGAAAGGTCAGAAACACTCATGGAGCCCAAGGAATCTGCCGGGCGCGAATCCGGCGCAAAGATCTGGATCGACGACGTCGAGCACGTCGTGGACGTCCTCGAACTCTCCGGCAAGCAGCTCAAGGAGCTTGCGGGCAAGAACGGAGGTGCGCGTCTGTTCCTCGCGCAGGCTGAAACGCGCGACCTCGCCATCGCGGACGACGAGATCGTTCAGATCAACGGCGGCGAACAGTTCCGCACGACGAAGATCCGCAAGGCCTATCAGATCTACATCGACGAGGTCGAGTACGTCGTCGAAACGGAAAAGATGACCGGCACGCAGATCAAGCAGCTCGCGGGAAAACCTGCCGACTACACTCTGTTCCTCGAGAGGCCGGGCCAACCCGACAAGCAGATCCGCGACGACGAAGTCGTCCATATAAAGGAGGGCGAGCACTTCCATACGGTGCCGCCGGCGAACTTTGGATAGAACTGTGTCGCGCAGTCTCGCGGAAAAATGTGTCGATGATTTCATCGCAAGACATCCGGAGGCGAAAGTGCATCGCCTGCAAAACGGCGACTTCAGCGTTTGCGTGCCCGGCGTGGCGCTGACCGGGTGGTCGAAACCGCAGAGCGCCGTCGCGTTCGTCGTGCCCGCCGGATTTCCGGTGCAGCGGCCTGATTGCTTCTGGACCGACGGAGATCTCACGCTACAAAGTGGAGCGGCGCCCGCGAACTCGCAGATGAGCCAGCCGCATCCGGTACATCCCGGAATGCGCTGGTTTTCCTATCATCCGAATATTTGGGACGTGCGCGACACGGTGGAAACATATTGGCATCTAATCCAAGGACGTCTGCTGCAGGCGCGATGAAAACGCTCGTTATCCCCGCGAACCTTGCGCAGGAGTTGCGCAAGCTGTTCGAGGCCGCGCCGCTGGAAAGCGGCGGCGTGTTGTACTGTCGCGAAGCGTGCGGTCTGAATGATGTCAAGCTGCTCGGCGTCGAATTTTCGCCATACGAGGAAGACGAATATCGCAAACGCACGGCGGAATCCCTGACCGTCGATCCCGTCGCCGTGAACGAACGCATTCAGCGAGCGAACCGAGACGGTCTTTCGATCGTGCAGGTGCACACGCACCCGGCTTCCGAGCAAGCGACGTTTTCGTCGGTGGATGCGGCGGGCGAAGACGAGATGATGCCGGTGATCGCTCGGCGTTTGCCGGATCGGGTCCACGCGACACTGGTGCTTGGGCGATCGTCGTCGTCCGTCCGCTTTTACGACCGCGAACTGAATAGGAACGACGGCCGAATCGTTTCAGTCGGCGCGAAAATCGAGCGTCTCGACCACCTTCGAGTGGGTACGATCGATCGCTTCGTACGGTCGTACCTGGCGCTGGGCAAAGGCGGCCAGGCCGCGCTGCAGGACATGACGATCGGCGTCGTCGGCCTGGGAGGGCTCGGGTCGGTCGTCGCCGAGCAGCTGTCATATCTGGGCGTCGAACGCGTGGTGCTGATCGATCCCGATCACGTCGAAGAGAGCAACTTGAATCGCGTCGTCGGCGCGGTTCCCTCCGACGTTCGACGCAATAAAGTCGAAGTCGCCGCTGCGCGTTACCGTTCCGTGCTTCCGTCGGCGACGGTCGACATGGTCGTCGGATCGATCATCGACGAGCGCGTTGCTCGCGCGATCGTCGATTGCGATCTCGCTTTTTGTTGCACCGACGGACACGGGAGCCGGGCCGTGCTGAGTTGGCTGGCCTACCAATACCTGGTTCCCGTCGTCGACGTGGGCGTGCAGATCGACGTGTTCGACGAAACGGTCGCCGCGATCGCGGGGCGCGTGCAGCTGGTCGGGCCGGGAATGCCTTGTCTGCACTGCTGCGAATCGCTCGACGCCAACCGCGTTCGCGAAGAATTCATGACCGAAGAAGAACGTGCGCGCGACGCATACGTCACGGGCGCAGCCGTCGCGCAGCCGGCCGTCGTGACGTTCAATAGCGTGGCGGCTTCGTTGGCGACGACTATGCTGCTCGGCCTTGCAACGCCGCTTCGCCTGGCGGCTCGCATGCAGACGTTTAACGCGATGACGGGCCAAGTTCGACCTGCGGAAGCAACGCCGAAGGACGGCTGTCCGTTCTGCTCCGCAAGTTCGGCTGTTTTCGGCCTGGGCGACTCCTTGCCGGGTATCTGGAGAAAAGATGTCGGACTGACGGTGTCGCGCTACCGCTTCGTTTCGTTCGGGCCGGTCAAGCGAGTCGTGACGCAAACTGACGCACAAGCTCACGCTTGTACCGGCGGTATCGGCCTCGTGATGGCCGGTAAACTGCCGAAGATGGCTGTGTTCGCCTGTCCGGACGGCTGCGGACAGACGCTCAAGATCAACCTCATGCGACAGATGGGGCGGGCGTGGACCGCGAGCGTGGACCGGATCGGTCGTCTGACGCTTTCGCCGTCGGTTGACCTGAGCGGCGGCTGCCGAGCGCATTTCATTCTGGGAAGCAACGTCGCACGGGTGATTTATGCGTAAAGGCGACAGGCTTTGGCCGATTTGCGGTAAAAGCACGGGACAGAACCTTCTGGTTCGTTACCGTCGCCGGAGAGAACCCATCATGGCTTCAGAAGAGCGCAACCGCCTGACTACCGAAGACGTTCTCACGGACCTCAAGAGGCGCGGAATCGATGTGCGCGACCTTGGCTTGCGCCGGGTGTCGCTTTCTGTCGACACTGACCAACGGCTGAACGCTGCCGAAGACCGCATAAAAAAATTGCTGCGTCGCGATTAACTCTTGCCCGGCTCTTCGCGGCCATTGACCGCCGTGTCAGGCGAAGCTTCCGTCGAATTCTCCGGGGGCTTAATGCCGAACAGTTCCATGAGTTCGGTGATCTTGGTTTTGTCAAGTTGATTGCTCGTCGGACCCATCATCTGACGGAAGGCGTGACCCATCATTTCGCGCATCCATTCGCGCTCGTCGTTCATGACGGCTTTTTCTCGCGCGTAAGCCATCTTCTTGAGAAAACCTTTGCGACGGTACCAGTGGAGACCGTCAGGCTGTATCGCGACCACGTCGAGCTTTCCGCCGACGGCGGGATTGCCGGTGCAAAACCGATCGTATCCGATGGCGGCTTGTCCCAGGTAATCCGCGAATTTCACGGCCTCTTGCAACGGCATTCCGCGAAGTCGCGCAGGCATCGCCATCAGCGGACCCACCGAAAGGATTCGGTCGAGGAATTCCTCGTCTTCGGGTGACGGCTCTGCGTGCAGTTGCTCCAGCAACGCGTTCAGTTCCTTGCGGGAGACTTCGCTGGGATCGCGTCCCATATCGATCAACCGTTTGGTGAGACGCCGAATCTCCAGCGCGCCGATCAGTTCACGCATGTCGATCCCGTAGTAGAGCCGATCAAGCGCGCAGCACTTGCCCCAGTAGTCGATCCGCTCCTCGCCAGTCGGTTTCCCTTGCGTGCTCGGAATCACCATCCGCAACGATTTTTTCGCGAAGTTCAGTTCGTACAATTCGGGAAAGAAGCATCCCGGCGAATATCCGCCGACGATTACGCCCAGGTCGGGCCACTTTTCAGGATGGGCTTGATCGTATTTCTCGCCGATGAACGCATACAGATTCGAAGCCAACGCCGAGACCGGCCACGCGCGGATCGGCGCCGCAGGTTCTTGATACTGGTGAAATTCGAACTCGCGGATGAGGCTGATGATCGTTCGATTGTCGATCTCCCCGAGCCCATTGATCATGACAGCGATGGGTCGCGCGCGAATCTCCGTGATCTTCTCGACGCTCTGGTGAATCGAGTCGACATCGCCACCTGCGCTGATCTGAGACAGACTGTCTGCAGCCATCACGAGGCCTTCATTTACCGAGATGGCGATGTTGATCGTCATAGGTATTCCTTGCGCAAATAGCGCGAGATCGCAAAAACTGTCGGCCTTCGGCCGAGTGGGCGACCTATTCGGGATCGGATGACTGATTCCAGTCCTTAAGCGAAGGCCGGGCGGAATGGAATGCGCGAGGCCCGTCACCGCTGCAAACCTTCGGCGGCAGTGCTATTTCCCGGCTGGCGAACCGCCTGTGAAACGACGCCGGGCGGACCGGTCGAGAGCATTAGGCCGCCAGTTAGATGCGTAGGTCTCCAACCATACTCTTAGCCGAAGAAGCTTGAGGCTTCGGAAATAGTCGGCTACGAAGGACGCAGCACTCTCGATGCTCCAGGCCGCCGTTAGGAGGGCGCTCTTGGGCGATCGCGGCTATAGGTCGCTCCACGCCGCGGACGATTCGGACCGTGGCACGAGGGTGTGGACCTCATCGAACTGGAAAGGCAGAATCCGACTTGTAGTATGGTCGCAGCGATACAGATCATCGCGACCAATCTTGCAAACTCTCCCAAATGTAAAACTCGAGTCCCGTGCAGCATCGCCGACGCCCCTAGGATCAGGCCGGCAGCTATGGCAAAGGCATATGTCCATTGGATGCGCGCTGAAACGGTGTGTACTTGCGGGCATGTCCACCGTCGCAGTATATCGCGCAGCGCCCGCAACATCGGAATGCTCCAGACTAACAGGGTCACCGATGCCGCAACAATTAATGCACCCTCCCGGACATTCCTAATCTGAAAAATCGCGAGAGTGGGTACCGCCAGAATCAAAGTTGAAATGAACAAAGCGGCGAGCCTGCGTATCGAGATCGGCTTGGCTGTTGCGAAGATATATATTAGGGCTAGCGCCATCGCGACTACTTCGATATTGTTTCGCGTGTTCGATCACGATCGCGGTGATCACGTCTGATGGCGGACTTGACATCGCGCCTTAACGTATCCGGAAGAGCTTGGTACTCCTGACTAATCGCGGCCGCAAGTGAACTTAGCGCTGAGGTATGGTCGTAAGGCACGATCGTCGAGACACCGGAACGCTCGAGCACATCGACTTGGTGTTCTATTCTCGGGATCCGGTCCCTTAGCTCAGTGCGAGCATCCCGCATTTGCTGTTCGAGGCCAAGGGACGCCGACACGTATGCTCGATAGCAACGGTCGTCGTCCGCTACACGCTTGGCGATCTGGGAAACGTCGCGCTCCTCAAAGCGGCGCGTGGCTTCTGCAATTCCCAGATTCTGGCGCGACTGATGCGCCGCGCGGATTAACGTTTCGGCCTTGGCGGCTGCGGCGCGCGTAAACGGATTCCAGGAGTGTTTCTCGGCGTCAAGCTGTGCCAGCCGCGTGCGCTCTGCATCGGTCAGCCTCGTGGGTTCGAAGGCGCCTCGCTCGATGCGGGCGCGTTCCGCTGCCACGGCCTCGTTCGCCAGCGGCTTTGCAACTCGGGGAAGCCTACTGCGCTCGGCGCGGGCATGTTCGTACCGTGCCTCTTGCTCGGCTCGGATCACGTTGAGGCGTGCACGCACTTCGGCGAGACTCAGCGTGCGCGCAATGTCCGCATCGCGCTGGCGCCGACCGGCTGACGCCAGGAGTGTGTCAAGCACGCGCTGAGCGGCTTGATCGCCGGCGCGAGCTTTCTCGGCGGCAAATCCTCGGTAGTCCATAGGCTTCTCCTTACGCGCCAGCCCACGCTCCGCTGCCAGCACGATTTTGGTCGATTCCCACCGGACGCGCGCCGCGTCGCACTCGTGCGCGCGTCGGCGAGCGATGACTGCGTCGATCGACCAATAGGCGATCTGTCGAGCAACTAGACTGTGGACACCTAGTCGCGCTACTGCACGCAACAGTTGGCGCGCTTCGCGGCAGCGCAGTGCTTCGAGCCGTCGCTGCGCGTGCTCGCGCTCCCATGCTGCCGTTCGACGATCCTCGGCTGCCCGATTCTTGTCGCCGAAGAATCGGTCACGGTACGCTGCGTATGCAGCACGCGTGCTCGCGTGATTTACGATGCGACTGGCTTCGTGCAGCGCCCAACGCGGATCGTTGTTTGCCTCTGTTTCGGCACGGTTGCGGATCGCGCGATTACGCGACCGCACTCGATCCTGGACGGCGCCGTGGGATTGCTGCTGTCGTTGCGGCTCGGTATCGGGAAAGGGGCCGAACCGCTGCTCAAGTGCTGACTTCTTGCAGCGCGGGGCGATGCGCGACGCGCCGCACCCCTGCGCATCGGGATGCTGCCCTTGCGCGAAGGCGAGACCTTGTACACGACCGCCGCGCTCGACGAGCTTGACGACGATGCCATGCTGATCGAGTCGCTGTCGCAGCTCATCCCATGAGCGCGCCGTATCGACGCCTGCGAGAATCGTTAGACGGACGGCATCACTCCATGGCACGCCGCGCGCTACGCCGGGATCTGACTCGTGCGAGGGCGTGAATGGCCCGAAGCGGCGTTCGAGCGCGGAGAGTGCGCAGCGTGGATGGATGCGTGACGCCGCGCATCCGGGCGCTGTGCGATCGAAGCCTTCCGCGAATGCGAGACCCTGCACGCGGTCACCACGGCGGACGAGTTTCACGATGACGCCCTCCGCGCGAAGACGCTCGCGCAGATCGTTCCAGGTGCGCGCGCCGTCGACGGCATCAAGAACGTAGGGCCGTGCCGCGTCCTGCCACGGCAGCTCACCGTCCTTGTGCAGGCGGCGGTACACGCCATCGCTCAGCCCGCGTTCCGGCTCGGGCGGAAGATCGTGAAGCCGCTCGATCCGCTGGATGATGTCGCGGTTGTGGTGGCCGACAACGATGTCCCAGCCGCGCTCGGCAGCAATCTCCGCGCAGGTACGCTCGCGAAGGATCCGCTCGTGCCAGAGGTCGTTGGCGCGGCCGTCCGCGCCGACACGGTTCGCGATCACATGCGCGTGGAAGTCGTCGGTGTCCTTATGGGCGGCCAGGACGTACTGATGGTCGTCCATCCCAATCGCCTTCAGCAACCGCTCCGCATCGCTGACGACCTGATCGCGCGTGGGATGTTCGTGCTTTGCGTAGGCGATAATGAGGTGATAGACCGGATCGCGACAGCGCGCCGAGAGCGCGGCGACCGCCTCCATCTCGATCGCCGCCGTTTCCACCGACATCACTCCGCGAAGATGAACCCATGCTGCCTTCTCGGGAGCGCTCGCGTACGTGACGCCACCCTCGAAGGTCACGCCCGCAGCGGCCACGGCACGTTGGTGCGTATGCTCCGTGATGTAGTCGACGCCGACGGCGAAGGTCCGGGTGTGGGCGCGGGCCGCGACGGATTTCGTAATCATCGCGTGATCCCGCCGACCACCGTTCGTAATTGGTCGAGGCAAGCGCGAAGCTCGTCCTGCGGGATCGTCCCGTTCGCCCGTCCGTAGGCCTGAAGTTGATGGAGATCGGCAGCGATCGCGCTCAGCTGCCGAACTGTGCCCGCGGTGTCGTCCGCCACCATCGGCCGCCTCACACGGCGCTGCCGTCCACTGCCACGGAATACCGCTTTCCGCACAAAGTCCGCAAGCGTTAGTCGGCGAGCACGCGCAACGGAAGCCAGGTGTGCCGCCTCTTCAGGCGTGAGGCGGATCCAGAGCCGTTTCGTACGCACGGCTCGCCGAGTCGCGTTCATGGAGCGCTGCTACGCGCCGTGCCGGGCTGAGCGAAGCGACCCCGGCACCGCATCGCTCTGTTGCGGGCTGAGGGAAGCGACCCCGCTTTTCTGGCTGGGCGGACGGCGCCGAAGGCGTTGTCCGCACAGCCACCGGCTTGCGTCGTGAAAAATCGTTGTGGCGCGATGCCTGCCTGGTGCGCCGGTTGGTGAGCCATGCTAGAATCATAGCAAGATCCATAGTAAAGTCAATCATTTCATATGGATGCAAGTTCATAGCAATAACGAGGTAACCAATGCTGTCGGATGAGTTGATCGCAAAGATCGGCGATTGCATTGACGCCATGCCACCGAAGCCGGCGTCACGCCGCGAGCTCGATGTGCTGGTCTCGCGCATCGAGGGAAAGATTCGTGCAGCGCAAGAGCGCGGAGCCACATATGCTGAGATCGCCACACAGATAAGCGAGAGCGGCTACCCGATCAAGGCCAACGCGTTGCGCATCGCCGTGCAGCGTCGCCGCAGGCAACGGTCAGACGTAAAGGATCCGGGCCGAAGAAGCGCCGCGCGACGTTCGCCGCCACGGGCGCGTGACAGCGGTGTTGCCGCGGCGCAGCCGGCGGACTCAAAACGGACATGAAACCGCGATGGTATTGGTGCGTCGCGGTCACGCTCGTGATACTCGGCGGATGCGGCCATGGATCTGGCGACGCTCTGCTTGGGAAATGGACGAATCATCACCTGGAGGCGACGCAGCCTGCGATCGTGTCAATCGAGTTCTTGCCGAAGAACACGGTGACGATCAATGCAATCGATGCGTTCGCAGCAACGGGCTGGCATTCGCCAACGACGTCGACCGGCCAGTATGAAGTCGTCGCTCCAAACAGGCTCAAGATCACCGAAGAGCTCAGCAGCGCGATGTTCAACTATCACATCGACGGTATGCGGCTTGTGCTCTCCGGTGATGGCCTAGCGCAGCTTCTGGGCAAGGCGGAAGCGCCGCAGACTCTCGATAAGACGAGTCAGTGAAATGGCCCGCGCACGCCGCGAGCGAGAGGAGCGTTACAGGAAGGCGTCGCGCCTAAGCGCGGCCTTCGCCTCGGCGATGCGCTGGGCGTGCATGCGGCAGGTCGCGCACTCGAACGCATCAGTATCGCAATCGCTGCGGTGAGCGTCGCGCGCGGCGCCACGAATCGCAAGCTCGCGTGCGGCATGGAGGAACTCCGCACTGATGCTGCGGAGGAGGGTGCCCCGGTTTCGCGCCGGGGGCGCCTTGTTATTCGTCACGCATCCCCGGCGTCGACGGTGGCCGCGAGGTCGAACTCGTCGCCGCATTCCGTGCAGGCACCGCGACGGATCGTCCTCGTCTTCGTGGATCGGCGTCAGCGTGACGTTCTTCGGGCCGATTGGATCGTCAACGACGTTGTAGCCGACCAATATCGACTCATCGAGTCCCTTGCGGCCTATTGTCCCGCCGGCTCCGACATAGTCGCGTTCTTCGACCGGCGCGAACAGTTCCAAGGCGCGCTCGGTCGCGAGGTGGGAGCTGATCTCGCCGATGATGTCGCCGAGTTGCTTGGTAAACTTTGAGACCTTCGGCTCGTTGTCGGCGCCATATTTGAACTGGCGCGCGCCTATGGCCGCGAAGCGGCCTGGAGGTGCTGCAGGTCGCGCAGCAGCGTGTGGTCGATGCGATCGGCACGGCCGTATTCGCCCTCGAACTGGCGGATGCGCTCATCGCGCTCTGCTCGCGCTTCGTGGTAGATCTCTTGGGCACGCTGCTTGAGCAGCTTGTTCGCGTCGGAACGGCTGATCGTCGGCAGTGCCGACGGCTCAACCGTCGCAAGCGCGGTGCCGTTCGAGTTGGACGTGCGGTTTCGTGGCATGGTCGTCTCCTTTTTCTGACGTGAGGGATATGAGAACGCGCCGCGGCGCCCACCAGTCGGACGCCGCAGCGAGGATCTATCGGTCGCGCCGCTTCTTTACGCGGCGAGGCTTACACGGGACGCGGCCAGCTTGTAGCCGACGCCGTGAACGGTTTGGATGAGCCTTGCGCCGAGACAGTGCCGGAGGCGCGCGATGTGGACGTCGACGGTACGCTCGTCGCCGTCGTAGTCGCGTGGCCATACACAATCGAGCAGGTGCGCGCGTGAAAAGACCTGACCGGGATGGCGCGCGAGGATCTCGAGCAGCCCGAACTCGCGAGGCTTCAGATCGAGCTCGCGCCCGCCGAGGCGAACCGCGCGATGCATAACGTCAACGACCAGGCTGCCCACGACGATGGGCTCCGGCGCAACTGCCAAAGGGCCAATTTCCGAAGACAGTGCGATGCTGTAGCCCGCACGCTCGAACATGAGCGCTGCGTGCCTAACGCAGTCGAATCGCAGGGGATTATCACCCCGGTAGGTTATGTCAGCAACTGCGCGGATTTCGTCATCGCGAAGCGATCGCGTGGTGAACCGGTCGCGTTGCGGCCGCTCGGCCTCATCGCTTGTGATTTCATGGAACGTCGTAATCATCGGGACTTCTCCAAAAGTGTAAAAAAACGAAGAGCCCGCCATTAGGCGAGCTCTCGTGAAGTTTTGTAAAGCCGGTGCTACGCAGCGTTGCGGCGGCGTCGCCCGCGCGCTTGCTCACGCGCTTCGAACTCCGACGCGTCGAAGGTCGCGGGGTCTTCGCCGGGCTGCTCGACATCGTCGAGCGGATGCACGCCAAGAACGCGGCGCACCGCGTAGCCGGCACCGAGAAGTTTAGAGGCTTCGCTGCGGTCGAGCTCGTCGATCAGAAGCGGCTTTTCCGCTGGATCGATACCCCACGCGAGGGCGCCCGTCCCGTCGGCCACCATGGCCTGAAGCGCTTCGCGCATTCCGACCGTCGGCCGCGTTACGTGGTAGAGCTCAGCGACGGCATTTGCGTGATCATTCCCGTCGTGGAAGATCCATTCACGCGTTACCGGATTCCACACGCCCCCGTTGGCTTTCATTGCTGCGCGGCAGTAAACGGTTCGTTCGTCTTTGATCGTATAGAGATTAGACATCGTAGATTCTCCTTTCGCGCTCGAGGCGCTTGCCGTTGATGGGTCCGGCACAGCCGCGACCGGCGAGGCGCGCAAGGGCGAAGCGAAGCGGAGAGGCGTGGACCGGAGCGCAGTAAGGACCGAAAGCCGGTCCTTGCACGAATCGACGGGCGTGGGTAGTATCCTTAAACAACGGCAAGCGCCTCAAGTGCGAAACGAGCCATATCATGTGGCCAACACCCAACCGCTTCGGCTTAGCAATGGAGCGGGCCGAAAGCTTTTCTTGATCGTCAAACCGCCTTCAGCGTCGCTCCGTCAGTTTTGACCCATGAGATGCTTCACTACGCTTCGGCGGCTTCCACGCCGGTTTCGTCACTCAACGCAAGAGATCAAGTAGTGGATCGTTACGTTGCCGGTTCTTCATTGGTAATCCAATCCGAGATACCGAGGAACTTCGCGATGTCAACCAATCGCTTTAGAGAAGCATCGGCCAAATGCTGATTCGATGTTTTGAAACGTACCTGTTCGAAGGGCAGCCCTTCGTTCTTGTACGCAACTGACTGCCTAAGTCGAGTCGGCGCAGATGTTTTTCAGGCGTTTGGCTTACGCAGGCGTATATTCCGCATCTCTCGAAAGGCTCGACGGTTAATCGGACCCATCGGAAAATGGATCGGCTCCATTAAGGAAAGAGATATATATCTCTTTTTTGAAGACTTTACATTTCTATCGCCAACCTGGAAGCGATTGCCCTCGCGAAGGGCAAGACGCATGTTGCGCAGCGATGGTATACCTGAAATCAGTAAGGGATGGGTGTGTCCAAGAAGCGCATTTGCGGCACACTCGCGACTCCACTATAACGAGCCGCGGGCCCTTGCTCACAGTAATATAAGCCACGCGATAACCAAGAAAGGCCTGCTGCCCAGATCGCGTGGCGTCAAACAATGGGGCACCTCAGAAAAGGAGCATAGTAACGTGAAAGGCAGCATCTTTAGCATTTCCATATCGAGGACGGCGGCGGCAGACGGTATGCACACACGCGGCTATCGCGTTGCTCGCGGGTTGCAGCGGTAGCAGCGCGTCACTGTCTTCGACGCCCGCGCCAGGCCTAAATCCAGCATCGATGGGTAGCCATGCCTTGGGCGTTCAGAATCTCCATGATGCTATACACTACACCTCGATCGAGCCGCCGCGGGTGCAACGCGATACTCGAAAGTCCCACATTTCAGTCGACGCCAAATCGGCGCATCCGCTTCTCTTTGTGTCCGACGATAAGACGTATGATGTTTATATCTTCAGCATGCCGAAGCTCGATCTCAAAGGAACCCTCACCGGCTTCAACGATCCACAGGGCATGTGTAGCGATAAATATGGTAACGTATGGATTACGAACGCCGAAGACTACAAAGTTGTCCAGTACTCTCACAGCGGCACTTTCCTTAAGAGCTTGACCGACCGTAACGGGTATCCCGTTGGGTGCGCCGTGAATGATTCAACCGGTGACCTTGCCGTTACCAATATCTTCGACCAATCGGGAAACGCTAGCGTCGATGTTTATGCAGATGCGCGTGGAAAGCCCACCGTGTATAGCAATGCTACACAAATTGAAAACTTCTTCGCTGCCTACGATAACAAAGGTGACCTCTACGTTGATGGATTTAGCAGTTCTGGTTTCTCGCTCTCCGAGATTCGCAGCGGCAGCAGTAAAATGAAGACGCTCAGCATCAGCGGCGGTACTATCTACTTTCCAGGCGGAGTGAACTGGAGCAAAGCGACTGGTTTGGTCATCGGCGACCAAGATTGGAATAACGCTCCGGAATCCTGGCAGTATGCGCTTTCAGTTTCTGGCTCGACCGCAACGATCACGGGCTCGACTCCGCTTACGAATTACGAGGGCGGCGCTTGCGATGTCGATCAAGGTACGATCTCCTCATCTGGCAACTACTTTTTCGGAGAATGTGCGCTAATCACCACGGCCAATGCCGGCACAGTGGATCAGTGGACGTATCCGGCGGGAGGCGCGCCGGTTAACTACACCACGAACGTTACGAGCCCCATCGCCGCAGTCATCAGCGAGATGAAGAAATAACTGGCGAAACCTAAGCAAAAAGGGAGCCGTGAACAGCTTTGAAGAGACCGCGCGAAGTTAAAACGTTGCTCGGCCAGGCGCTCGCGATTGGTGCGATTGCACTCGTAGCGGGCTGTGGCGCAGAAACGCCGATTGGGTCGCCGACTGTTCTGTTTAAAAAAGACTCTCAGCACATTGTACCGCAGTGGGAAACGAGGCATCTCGCACGCGCCGTGTGCCCGCAGGTAATCGGAAAACCCACTTGCTTTGCGCTTCAGGTCCTGAAAAACGGCATCAGACCGCTTTGCTCACCTTCAGGGAGTCGCGGCTGGACGGCGATTCAGATCGAAGCCGCATACAGTCTCACCGGATACTTGGCCGGTGGATCGGGGACGAACGTCGCTCTTATCGAAGTCGGCGACCTCGCGGGTGCGTCATCGGATCTTGCAACGTACCGTACGCAATATGGACTCGGCGCGGCCAATCTAACGAAGTACAATGAAAACGGAAAAAGGTCGAACTATCCGCCGGGCTGTGGTGACTACGACTGGTGCGTCGAGACAGATCTTGATATGGATATGGTCTCTGCGACATGTCCAAAATGCAATATCCTTCTCATTGAAGCCAAGGCCGGAGTCAAGGATCTGGAGGCAGCCGAAGCCTCGGCCGTCAAGCTGGGCGCGACAATTGTCAGCAATAGCTGGGGCTGCTACGCTAGCTACGACTGCGGCGATCCTAACTTTCCGAATTACTTCGACACGCCGCACATCACGTATATGGCTGCGACGGGCGATACCGGCTATGGCAGCTTGTCTAGTCCGGCGGTGCTGAGCACCGTGATTGCGGTCGGCGGTACGCAACTCGAGCTTAGCGGCGGAAACTACAGCGAAAGTATTTGGGACGATACAAGTGCGGGTTGCGCGGACCCACAGAACGTCGGCGGCTCGGGCGTTAGTAAGCCGCCCTGGCAGCGCGATCCCGATTGCACATACCGTACCGTTGGCGACATATCGGCGGAGGCGGGCTGCTCGCCTGGTGTTGTGATCTACGTCGGCAGCGGGGGCGGGTGGACCGCCGCGTGTGGCACGAGCGCCGCCTCCCCGCTCACAGCGGGCGTCGTGGCCCTCGCTGGTGACGCAACGGGACACAAGGCCGGCAAAACGTTCTGGTCTTTTGACAGCAAGAGGCATAAAAAGTATTTCAATCATCCTAGCGGCACCGGGTATGGAACCTGCGGTGGTTATCTCTGCGGTGTCGGCCGATACAAGAAGTACTATTCGGGACCGGGCGGATGGGGGACGCCAAACGGCATCAAAGGCTACTAGCGAGCAATGGCGCTGATTAGCTGCGCGCTGCAATGCACCGCCGTTTGCTTTCGAATGCGCCAGTTCGGGGATCAGCTACGAGATCGCCCAGCCTAGGCGTTTATGCGGCGCCCGTCGTCCACGGTCACGCCGGGAGCCGCGTGACACGCTGAACGATCATTCAGGTGGCAGTTTGGCCGAAAGATAACGATCGGCGACGTACTCGTCGGCGAGTTGACCGAGAGACTTCTTCTCGCGCCGTGCGTGCTCGCGGAGTATCGCGAGCTTAGACGGCTCTATTGTCGTCGTAATGCGGACGCGTTTCGGACGCCCTAACTTTGGGCGCCCGGCGGCCAGCCGGCGCTCCGCCGCGCTTTTTCCTAGCTCGTCGTTAGGACACATGCGTGAGCTTTCTGACACAATCGTCAAAAACGTCGGCGAGCCTGATGCGGTGCTTGACGAGAATATCGCGCGTTGTTTGGCCTATCATCGTCTGCACGTGGACCCGCACTTCCGAGCCGATTCTAGGGCGTCCAACGCGTGGCGTCATGCGTTCCGCCAATTGCCGATAAAATCGCGCAGCGCCTCTAGGATCGCCCTGAACCGGCGCCGATAAGTGCTGGCGGCGGCGGCCACGCGATCCTGCCCTCCGAAAATTGATCTCGTGGCGCATCAATTCGGCGATCGACGGCTCGCGGTCCACCGCGTCGAAGTCAACCTCATCCGGTATCTCGGGAAGGCTCACGATGATCCGGCCCTTGTGGTCTACTTGCACGCCGCGATCGCGCAGCCAGTCGAGTTCATCGTCGTAGGACATAAGAAGCAATCTCCTCTAAAGACGGCCACGCTGGCCGGTAGCGCAAGCAGTCACGTTTGTCGATTTAAGCGCAACAGCAATGCCGTCGCCTCGATCTCCGTCAACGCGTCGACGCGAGCCACTCGGCCTCCCGACGTCGCGCGGATGGCCTTCGTTATCTCGATCGGATCCATGCCACGCCGCTCGAAGGTATGATTCAAGTCGCGGCGTTGCTCGTCGGAGAGTGGCGCGGAGCCAACGACGATGCGCCTGAGTATGCGATCGATGAGGTGGCTGCGCATCGCGTCGATCTCGCCACGGTATGCGCGCAGAAGGGTCGTATGGTCTTCCTCGATCCAGCGAAGATGTTTCTCCGCGAACCGAATCGCCGAGCGAAGCTGCTCGTCGTCCAGTTGCGAGTAGTCGAACGTGTTATGAGAAGTACCGAAAGAGACGTCTGAGTCCATAGCAGCCATACCGTAGTTGCGAGCGGAAGCAAGAAGCGTGGTACTGATCGGCAGACCCAGGCTACGGCGTGAGGTGCGCTACGCCGAAGCCTAGGCTTCGATAAGGCATCGCGTGCTCTTACTACCTATATAATAGAAAACTCTCGCTAAAAGTCAATAGTAAACTATTGACTCCTTATGTTATTCTAAGTTGGTGACCGTTGCTAATTTCAGCAAGCGCTTTAAGGAGCTTGTTCGGGGTCTGAACGACACGGAACTGGGCTACATTCTCGGAGTCTCGGCCGACGCAGCACGCAAGATGCGCACCGGGGATATCAAGAGCCTCAAGCTGCAGGCGGCCTTGCGGCTGGCAAAAGCGCTCAAGGTTTCGCCTTGGTATTTGGCGGGAGAGCCGGAGCCGGCCATCCCGCTTTCGGCGGGCCCTCCGGCGGAAGCTATGGGTCGGAAGAGGCGGCAGGGCGGGCGACGGGAGCTGGAGCGGACTCAGTTGGAGACCGCCGAGAGCACTTTGCTCCTTCACGACGAGGTGGTGGAGTTGAGCGCTCGGGTGCGTCGGCTTGAAGCCACTGTCGAAGAATTGCAATCACAGGCAACAGCTTCGTCCTCGCCGTAACTAACCGGTCGTTTGGTCCGTCCGAGGCTCAGTTCCCGATCATCCTTAGGGAGGTGATCGGCGCTAAAGTTATTGCTCGAGGGTGTTCAAGGGCTCGTTTTCTTGAAGAACGTGCAGGCATGCTTGTTAGTTTCTTCACTTCGCGCCTCAACGAAGGCGCTTGCGCCGACGGCGCGGTCGGCGAGTTCGGGGCTTCGATTCTTCGCTTGCGAAACGGAGTAAGAGTGCCGCTATTACGCGCACGAGTTTTTGGCGCACCACAGCCAATCGGTTGCTCGATGGAGTCTGCGGATCGCGATCCACCCGACAAGCGTATGGGGCAAACCAGTGTGCGTCTCTAGTCATGCTGCATTACACCGTTCGGCGCTTACATTTGGTATAATAACCAAACGTGCGGCGCCTTGCATAGATGACGTGCGAGCGGATCGTCAGCATCGCAAGCTGAGCCGTCACTCGCTGTGGGGTCGAATCCCCCATCTCCACCAACGGAATTATGCAAAAACCCTGACAGGTCGGGGAATTTTTTGCGAGCGTGTTGGAAGGACGACACCGTCAAATCTCGCCTTCTCCGTCTCTATCTTCGCTTCTATCTTCCCTCAAAACGGGCAGAACTTTGGGAGAAGTCCACATAGGGTTCGGAATGGCGGCGATGCCCGCAGAACGCGGCACTGGGTCGCTGCCCGCCCATGTACTAGCAGGGGTCATGAGCGCCGGCGCGGCTATGGAGCCGTTTTTTGTATCATAATTTTTGCCAGGTCGGTGCGCCTTTGACAGCCGAGTTTATCGAACGCTCCCTTGAGATGGTACTTCACAGTGCGTTCTGCCATCTTGAGTCGAAGGGCCACTTCTCGATTGGTGAGACCGCTCGCGGCGAGCCTGGCAATTTCTCGTTCGCGGGGGGGTTAGCAACTCGCCCTCCACCGTATGCGCTAATTTATTAGGATAGGAGCGGCCCGGCACACCAAGTTCTTCGAAAACACGCTTGGCCTCAGCATATCGCTCTGCAATCTCCAGTGCGATCGCGTGATGATACCGCCAATGCAAAGTGGAGAAAACATCTGCAGCCGCGTTCGCGAGCGAGATTGTCGTTTCGTGGCGATCATCGAACTCAGCTGCTCGTGCGTGAAACAAGAGACGGTGCGCACGACAAAGTAGAAAGTCGTTTTTGTAGTTCTCTAGGATGAATAAACCGCGAGCCACATGCTCTCGCGTTCCGGAAGTGGCGGCCTGCAAGAGTAACCACCAACACTCGTCGGGGTTGTCGATCGCGTACAGTGCGCGCGTCAATAACTCGGCTGCCTTTACCACATTCCCCCGGCTCATGTACAATTGGTGAATCGCCGCAGCAATCGGCCCAACCCGCTGTGCCGCTTCGGATCTGAAGGCAATTTCCAAAGCGCCCAGATCGAGGGAACGTTCGACCAACTCCTGATCTTTCGTCACTGCGCCTAAGAACACACCAACAGCGCAGCGATAATAGCGCACGTAAAAATGGTTGTTAGGGCAGCATTCTGCATGCTCGAAAAGCTCTCGCGCGGTCGCCACGACGCGAGGGGGCGCAGCGGTCCCCTTTGCATCCTTCTTGGTCGCATGTGCGAGCATGAAGAACAGCGAACGGAATCCCATGAGCGGTTTGTTGCCAATACTCTGCGCGTACGACGATCAGGCACTCGCAGGTTGCAAAACGACAGAAGCGTAGTATAAAATGGCTTCGACCAACGAAAACAAATCACTGAGAAAAATGAGCCGGCACGGGCGGGGCATTGTTCCAATTTATATAAACAACTTCAATTGGTTGACGCCTGTCCAAAAGCTCGCCGACTTTTTCGAACGCACATCGGACACCGACATCATCATCATTGATAACGCATCAACGTATCCGCCGCTTCTCGATTGGTACTCTGAGTGTGATCACAAAGTTGTGCGCTTAAGCGGCAATTACGGAGAGCACGCGCCCTGGGATTGCGGCATTATCGTTTCGGGAGATGATCATCGCGCTAAATATTCAAGCGAGTACTATGTGTTAACTGATCCAGATCTTTCGCTTGATTCGTGCCCAGCCGACCTTTTGGATGTGCTGGAAGAAGGGGCAAGGTCGCATCCCTCTGTGACCAAGGTTGGTGTCAGCCTGGAGATAATAGACTTACCGAACGCTTCCCCAATGGCAGAAAATGTCAGACAATGGGAGTCGCAGTTTTGGCGCAATCGCTGCGACGATCGATTCTTTGAGGCTGCGATCGATACAACTCTAGCCCTTTATCATGTGGATGTGCCCTTCGCGCGCGCAAAAGGTACTGGAAATAGCCTACGCAGCGATCGTCCCTATACTGCTCGCCATTTCCCGTGGTATATCGATCCGAACCGCATGAGCCGCGAGGAGGAATACTACGTCCGAACGACTCAGAGAGGACATTGGGGAACCTTCCTGCAGCGTGTGCTGCAGGAAGGTTGTGGACCGCCCTCGCCTTGACACCAGTATGTGCACAGTGACCTGAGGTGGCATTTTTCGCACCCAATACCTGTGAGAGCTGGGTAGTTTGATCAAACATCCAGTGGACGTTGTGGTGGCTATGTCAACCGTTTCGGCGTTCTTCAGCGAGGCGATGCCGGCCTCGCTACGAGGGAGAACGCCAACGCTCTTGATTGCAGGCGGCAAGCCCGCGCGGGGAGACGAACGGGCAACCGGCCTAAGAAGGCCGGCCGGATGCTCATAACGTTGCACCCAACATAAAGCGCGCGTTGTCCACGCTGTTCTCTGAAGCTTGAGTCCCGCCACGTCCTCCGCCTATTGTTGCAATGGGGTGCACGAAAAGCGTGAGAGCGTCGATGATCAGGGCCTCATCGGAGGCCGGGCGCCGCGAGCTTGTGGAGTGAGAAATCCGAAACCTCTCACAGATTTTTTCACCGAATAAGCGTCGACTAGTCTTTACAAGGAACACTTAGACGCACTAGTCGGAGAACTTGTCGGGGCGAGCTGTAACCATATCAAGACCGACGTATTCAACCGCTCTGCCACCTCTCCAAGTTCTCGCACAGCCTTATTATATGGCGTTTTCGTCTATTTCGGTTGCTCACAGAAGTATGTCATGGTTACGAATTCCTCACATTTCTCAGGGATTCCCACGCCAGTGCCTTCGGCGAGAATCTGCGAGCTTATTGACAGCTTCGCGGGCCACGCCTTCCATGGCGTGAGCATAGATCGATAGCGTGACCGATGGTTTGAACCAACTCCAAGGGCTGGGCACTCGCCGAAACTCCCTTATGTTGGTAATTGAATCCCCAAGAGTTTTTCCATTCGAGCAACCATGCCGATGTATGGCGTGATGTCAGACGGCCCGGAATGCTCGAGCAGATTCAGCACAAGAGCGTCGTCGGAATCACTGAAGTCTCTTGCGTTACCAGCTTCAGTATACATTTGGAAATTCTCGCGGACGGCGTGCGCTGTAAACAAATACACGAAGGCCTGCATCGTGTTTTTGAAATCCACTAAGGCGAAGAATCGGTCGTCGTCGTCGCCATCGACAATTCGCCTCCACGCAATGTTCAGGCACGCCCAATACGCGCGAGCCTGGTCATGTTGATTGATCACCCATTCAGCGCGCTTACGGTCCATGCCGCAGGCAACTGCTACGTCAATCATCGCTTCCTCGGCCCGTAGATGGACCTGGTCGGCAAAGTGATTCACCAAGTGAATATAGTACTGCATTGATCGGTACAAAGGGCCATCGACTTCCCATGCGACCGCCGCGGGGCTAATCCAGCGTCCCTGATTCAAGGCAGGTTCTTTCCCTGCCACAAGCGCCCCAATCTGCTCGGCGATTGCACTACCGCATGCAAAGATCCGCTCACCTAACAAATGCTCATGCTCGAGCATGGCTTGAAACTGTCGGCCGCTATCGACCGCAGATTTTCCGATCGGGCCAACGAGAGCTGGCGAAAAGTCTCGTCCTGGCGGACACTCTTTTCGCTTCGAGCTCATCCCCGCAAGCACCGCGCCAAGCACAGCGTTGAGGTCCGCCGCCACGAAGAGTGACTGCGGTGGTTCAATGCCGAGCTTCTTGGCGGCAAAGCGGTAGAGCTCTGGGTCCGGCAAGTGCGTCGGCCTTCCTAGTGCTTGAGTGGCTTCATGATTCGTCACGATGTTCTGTGCCTTGATGAAATCGCCGATTGTGGTCGTACCGCGCTCGTTTTGCGAAAGGACCGCGCTGGTGACCATGGCGCGGCCTTTTTCGTCCGACACGGCGTCAGGCAGATTCATGATCACGCCGAGGATCACGCCCATCTCCGTGGTCGCGCGCAACAGTTGTTCCGTACTGGGAAGATATGGCGTCAAGTGGCCCGGACTATCGATTTCGCCGAGGGTGCTGTCGATGTCGAACAAAATTGCCTTAATAGTCGATGTTACGGTCGTCATATATTACTCGCTTTCCATGGTTCTGAGGGGCGATGCTACTCTGGGAACTACGAGGGGCGCTCGGCGCGTAACCAGACGTCCCGCTCTAAGACGAGCTGATGACGATTCCACCGAAGTTAACCGATGCGTGGAGCACAACGGGGAGCACTCGAAGCTTCGAGATCTGAAGCCAGTGCCAGAGGCGCTCATGGTGACCCCCCAGATTGGCCTCCAGGAGCGCAGTTCTTGTTGATGAAGCGGGGCCCATAGAAGCAGGGCGCCTTGAGATCCGTGTAATGATCGAGATAGTCATACTCGTCGGGATACAAGTGCCTGAGTTGCGCTATCGCCGCTCTCGGAATCTCGTGCAGCTCAACATTAAAGCATGAGATCACTCGCAGCTTCATCATTACTGCGACCGCGCCGCCAAGCGTTTTCCAAGACCCGTCAGGGGGTCCATTCCAGACCGTATCGAGCTGCGCGAGAATCGCCGAAAGCTGCGTATCAAACGCATCAAGATCGGCTTGCGCCGCCGCGGCGTTTGGGTCAATCGCCAGAATGGTCGCATAGGCGTCTTTCGGTACTGCAAGCGTATTAATAACGCCGGGTGGATGAATCGGCATACCGGAAAAGCGAGCTTTGAGCTCGTCCCTTGTTGGTGGCGGCAGGCCGTGGGGGTGTTCGTATTCTCGCCCAAAATAGAGTTCGGCAAAGCGCACAAAATGCGATTTTTCGCCCTCGCTGCGTGGCCCGGTAATCAGGGATCCATGTGCGGTGCCCTCGCCCTGCTCGACAATTTCTTGAATCGCGGCGCAAAGGGGCTCGACGATGTCGCCATCAACCGCCGAGATCCTTGGCAAACCGATGTTGTCGCCCACCTGACTCGGTGGGGGCCCCTTTTTGGCGACGGCGACCGCAGCCGCGTTGACAGCGCTGCGGTTTGCTACGATCGCTTCCCGCAGCTCGGAATAAAAGCCCGAGATGGTTGTTTCAGGTTGATCTCGCCGGCGTTCGTCCAAGAGAAAGCTGGGACATTCGATCCGTAAGAAATTCTCAAGCTGACTGGGCGAGTACCGCGCCGGCCCAACGACGAGATCCGGCTCCGCACCACCCGGCAGGCCGGTGGACGGAAAGGTGACACAGAGTTTCGCTATTTGAGGAGCGCCGCCGATCGCCGCCAGTATATTCGCCGCGATGCCCATGTGAACCATCTCTTCCATGACGACGGCGCGAATCCAATTATAAGCGGTGTAGTTTTGCACCTTGAGCGAAAACATCGCCGCGAGATAGAGCGGCTGGGTCGAGTATTCCAGCGCGATGGCATCCTGCAATCGTCCTTGAATCCAGGCCAAATCTTTAGCGGCTGCAGCTTGACCGTCAGTGTTGCCCATAGACGCTCCTTACTACGCGACTGTTTCATGATAGACAAGAAGCGGTGTCGGATCCGCGCCAGCGATTTGATAATAATTGATCTCCAGTGGCGCGCCCGCCCCCGCAAGTTCGATTAGTTCAAAGCCTCGGTTGTACCAACCGTTCGTGACCCCGAGCATTAGAGTGGGATCTTTCAGCGGAACCGGGTATCTTGCTGCATACGGTGCTTCACTCTCAGCGACGGGAATCGCGCCGTGTCCGACGCAGCGACCTTTCGGAAGCGGCCGAAACATTTCCGCGTCGGACCCAGATGTTGGCCAGTCTGTCGGACGGTAGTTGTCCGCATAGATGCCTAAATTATGTTCGTGGCCCCAGAGCCATGCCGCAATCCGAACGCCGAATTGTTCCCCGAACTGACGCCACAGCCCCGTATTGATCCACAACCGATCGTAGTCGCCGGGGTCAGCGCTGGTCGTGCCATTAGACCCCGTGATCTGTTTTTGCGCAACACCACAAATATTCAAAGCTGAATAGAGCTGGTGATGCGAAAGGAGGACGGAGCGCCCCATAAACTGCTTGAGTTTGTCTTCGTGCCATACCAATTCGTCGGGGCGCACGGTGACGAAGGGCGGCGGCGACGTCGGGTCGGTTGGTGTTATTCCGGGCCCGGTCGCACCTGGGAAGTACGGATTGTACTGGCTTGGCCAGTAGGGGTCGCTGCTTGCTGGTGCCTGAACGGGTGGCCCCAGATGCAATCGCTCGAGAGTCGCTTGCGCGGCAGAACCGGCAACGTTCATGTAATGACCGAAAAACCCGGTATCAAGTCCAAGGAACTGCCAGCCGTCGTCTTCACTCCGCAGCGCAAAGTAGGAAGCGCGCTGGCGTTGCGTCGCTCGATCTACAAGCGAGCCAGAATCGAGCGTGGACAAAAATGGTTTTGCGCCGACGAAATATTCATGATTACCGGGGACCGTAAAAAATGGCACTCGGCGCCGGCTAAATCGGCAAACGGTTTCGACGAGTTCCACTAGCCGGTGTCGCATTTCGAATCGCGTTCCCGAATAATAGACATCACCCACATGCAGAAACGCATCAGGTTTAAGCGAGATGGCCGCACTCAATACAGCCGCTGCTTGGTCCGTCCCCGTACCGATGTCGCCGATGATCGCGATACGAGCGCGAGACGGCAACTGCCACTCAATCACGCCGTAGCTCAGGTCGCCACGCCCGGCGCGCGGGTCTTGCCAAGAACGATACTCCGGTGCTCCTCCCTCATGGTACGCATAATCCCAGTAGTAGTAAAAGTATCGCACGTACATGTCTTGCCACGGCGCGTTGCCCAGCTTGAACTCCTGGGTCTGCGCCAGAATCGTCGCTTGGAGCTTGGCGTCATTGGCGATGCGCGCGTGCGCCAGACGATGATGCAGGCATGAGAGATACGCGCTGACCGCCACGTCGTCCGCAGATGCCGTCGGCTTCGGAACCACTCGGTTCTCCTCGATCGCGCGACAGTATTCGTTAGTCCCAAGCATCGCAGGATGATCGCTGTCGATGCCGGCGCCACGACGATGTACTAAGCCGAAGGTCCGCGCGAGGGATTCGGCAACGCACGACTTCCAGAGCGCAAGGTGAGGAACTTCGATTGGCTCAATGGCCACTATGTCAACGACCGCTCAAGCTGAATATTGAGCGCCGGCGTTGTGCTCAGGTCGAGGCCTGGCCAGTTGTCCCATAGCCCCGCTTTGATCGCCAATGGCGCCAAGACATCCCAGAAGACTGGAATAGCCGACGCGGCCAGATCTGACAGTGCTGCGTGCGCCGACGGGCGCGCCTCTTCGCCGCAATGGATCCAGGCGGCTACGTAATCGTTGCCGCAAACTATGAGAGCACCGTCGACACCGTCGGGTCTATCAGTGTGCAGCGAGCTGGCCCACGAACCTGCCCGTGTCAAGAATAGTTGCGAGGATAGATTGTCCGGACGTGCCCCGACCAAATGCAATGTCGTACCAAGCATCCAATCAGCGTCGTCTTCATTTAAGTAGTACGGCTGTTCGGGCGCAAGGGCGCCGATTGAGCCGGCAATCGTGATCGGCTGCTCTTGGGTTTTGCTTCGGGTCATATCGTATGCATCACCATGGAGGTTTTGGTACACGCGCACCGCGAGCGTCACAGTTGCCTCGTCATGTGCGCAAGGTGTTGCCCAAAACATGAGTGCCGTTTGGTCCGGTACTCCCCCCGGTTTATTCGGCTGGGGGATCATTGTGGGGAGATACGCGCGAAGGCCCGCGCGTGGTTGCAACAGCGCACAGGCCGGGATAAATACCGAACCCAAAAATTGCACGAAATCCTTGTAGTCCATGGTTGTCGACTTGAAGCCGCGCCAAACGTAGGCCGCCCTCGGTGAAACGGGACATGGCGTTGGTTTGCTCATCGGAACCTCACTGTAAGAAGTAACGTTCGTCGCGCACAAAGATCCAGTTCATCACCTTTGGAGCCGTGAACGTTTGGAGCGGTGGCTCGGCTTCCTCCCACAAAATGCGTTGAGCCGTTGTGCTCAAAATCGGCGTCGAAATAGCCTGGAGCGCCGTCCAATCGATCGGTGCCGCGCCCAGCGCGGGACAATGCGCCCAGACGATCATGGTGGTGTCGCCTGGCGAACAAATCAAGCAATCATAGTCGCCTTGTTTCAATGCTCCGATTGCTGTGCGAGTTGCGATGCGGAACGTCCCAGTCGTCTTGCCATTCGCTTGCCCGAAGTAGACGCAGATCGATCCCGTCTGCCAATCTGCGACTTCTCCCCAGGTGTAGAATGGTCCGCAATCGTTCGCGTCGAGCCCAGACAGCGCCGATGGGAATTGTGCGCCGGACCTCCCTACGCTCATATCGTAGACACCCCCGTGAGTGCTATTGTACATGCGGCCCTGTAGCGTGTCGGTCATCAAGTGTTGCCAACGATCTGCCGAACTGTATCCGATTAGAGCAAACTCCTGCGGTACGTCAGAATCGGGGACATTGGTCAAAATTCCCGACGTATACGAAGCCAATCCCCCGCCACGGAGCATATAGGGCGTCCCGGGCATGAATGTTTGCCCAACGATCTTCAGGAAGCCTGCGTTGTCGCTTACAAAGGCGCCACCACGAAATCCCCGGAACACACGCATAGCCTTTGCACTTATCCGAAAATCCATCCACTTACCCCCGCAATCAAATCCGAGCCTTCGGAACTAAAGTGTCGCACATCCAAACGGACCATGGCTTCGACGAGTGCCGAAGCGCCGAGTAATCCCGCGCCGGAATGAGCACTCGGATCCAGGTGTACGCGTACTCGCTCCAGCGATACGCGCGGTGCTGCGCCCGCGCAGACATCGTCCCGAACCGGACGGAACCCTCACTTTCCGTGACCAGCGGTTTAAGACGCAGTCTCTAATTTGCCGCGCGTTATCGTTCATCCGTACTAGACCGTTGGATCTACCAGTCCACGGAATGGGGAGTCCGTTATCGAGCGCTTCGCCAGTGCCCCATTGCTCGCACGCCAATTCTTGCCGGCGGCGACTAGTCGCTGTGCCACAGTAGTTAGAAAGCCGGATGGGTACTGTGGTTCGGCCGGCTTCCCGTACGGACACCCTTCGGCAAAGGCAAAATGCTCGCAGAACGTACAGGGGCCAGCGGCGCGCGCGAGATATCCGCCCCCATTGCCGGCGCCTCGCACCCAAGTGATCACGCCGGTATCGTAGAGACGGCAGAGTAGCGCGCCGAGCGTGGCATTCGGATCGCAAAACGCCCGCTCGAGTTTATCTGCAGCGGCTGGCCAACGCGCGCGCAGCTGCTGTCGGATGGTTTGTACATCACTCATCAGCGCAATGCCGACGAAGTTGTTCGGCGTTGCCGGCGGTACTCTCTGTACCGCGTTGCTAGTTTCAAGGAATTCGGCACACTCGGGGTACCGTCGTACGAACAAATTCCACTGGTCCGTCGGCAGCCGGTACTGTGGCGCGTAGTTGAATGCATACGAAAAATGCGGCACCACCACCACGCGTGTGTCAATCGAGTAACGAACTCCACCCACGGTGGAGTTGTAGCTGAACTTCGTAGGATGAGCATCATCGCTGGTGAGCTCGAGCAATGTGAAGGCGCCGTCTTGTGGCTTCTCTGGCAAGGCTGGACTACGACTTAGGCAGTGCCCGAAGGCATATGCAAACATATCGTAGCTCGCTTGACCAACGAGTAGGAGTAGGGCGGGCTTACTATGCAGGAGTTGTTTGAGCGCCCAGGCGTTCTTGCTCACGCAGGCGTGCATAATCTGTAGGACACTATTATGGTCACCGCCGAGCCAGCCGGGACCCCAATGGGGGCTCGCACACGCGACCATATCGAGTTGTCCGACATCCTCTCCTATGGCCAGGTTGGCGCGCGGATGGCCCTTAGCACGTAGATGATTTTGGAGTGAGCTAAGCGCAGTTCGAAAACGCGTATAGTAGGAAATCTCCTGAGCGTAGACCTCCAGTGCTTTTCCAGGCGGTATCTGGACGCGACCCGCCAGAAGCTGGCCTTTTACAAAGGTATTGTGCGGCGGCGCAACATCGACGAAGACCGCGTACGGCAACTGTCCGGCTTTACTACGAAGTTCGATCGATGTCGGCTTAGTACGGTGTGCGTAGCGAACGATCAACGTATAGCTTGGTGCGTCGTCGGTGCGAACTGCCGACACGACGGTGCCGTTGCCCTCTGCGGTTACGCGCCCGGCAGCCTGGACGAACCGTTCGATGACGCCAAGGGCGAGTCGTTCTTGGGTCACCGATCGGTAGCGATAGTAATAGGCGGTTCTGCGAACGGCTTTCGTCGAGCCCGTTGGGGTGAATTTTGGATAGCACCAACTCGCTCCGAGTGTACCGGGGGCGAAGGCCGTTAGATTCGGATTGATCCCTATCGTCATGATGGGCGCCTTGCGGCAACCATCCATAACTTCCGGGTCCGGAAAGTCGGCTGCGACGCTCCGACCGCGCAGCCAGGGCTGACGTTGGCCACTTTTTGTTTTCGGCGTATCCGAGTCGAAGTCATAGCACGTATACGGACCGTAGGGCTGTGGCTTCCCCTGAGTCGGCCAGAAGAAACCGCACGTGCGGCATGCGCTCACGCGACCGACGAGATCGATCTCGAGGGGCTGCATCCTGGACGACGGTGCCGATCGCTTCGAAGCCATGCTTCCTACGTTAAGATTAACAAGCTCGCCTTAGCGATTGACACACACAGTATCTGCTTTGCACCGCGCGGAAGGGTCGTCGATAGGACCGGCGTCCAGCCTTGACAATTGCTCCAAAATCGGTAGAACGTTGCCGCCCCGCTTCCGGCATCGTAACCGACGAAGTATGGCAGCGCGTCCGCAAGATAAAAGGACTGGCAAATCGTCAACTTGTTCCAGTTTGGCAGCTGGCCTTGGAGTAGCGTTGCAACTTCGACCGAATCTCTCGTAAGATCGTCCCAGAAATGGTCGATGTTTACGTTGGGCGTTTTTATGTTCGTCTTCAAGAAAAACGGTTCGTTACCGAGCCGAAAATGTGCAAAGCGCGTCCAGCCTTCGGCCCAAACATGATCCCAAGCGTACACCGGGAGCAGCGGAGGCTTGCCACTCGACGTCGCCGTAAGCGTGTACGTCGAGACTCGCGCGGTTGTGATGCTGTAGCCAAAAAGAAATGGCGTGTTTAGAGGGCTGAGAAGCACTGCCACCTCGCTGAATCCGTCGGTCCTGGCGGGCGGATGGGTCCGCACGAACGGCAACGTCGTTTCCGGTCGCAGACGTCCATCGAGCGCAATGAAGGTAAAGCCGACGGGCCCCTTCGTGCCCGGACTCTTCGTAGCGGGACTATAGGCCATCAGATACGGGCGATTACCAATGGTGAACCCCTGAATGTGGTCGAAGCCCGCCCCAATGCGTAGTTTGGCCTTAGCCTTAGGAGCTTTTTCACTCAGAGCATTCACCGCGATCTCGCCCGTGCTCTTAGCGTAGTCTAGTAGATACTCCTGACCGTCAGCTGTTTGTAAGATCCCACTGGTCGTGGTACCTCGGGCAGCGGGCGAAGGCCACGGCAACTTCGTACATGTGATACGATCGTACTCCGCGGCCTGTTCGAGTTTGTAGTACGCGCGCACGTTATCGTTCGCCGATTAGTGGACGCCCAAGCCATCGAAGATCGGATGACTCTTGGCCGCATCCATCCCGCGCACTTCGGGATGCTGGTCCGCGATCTTTGCTGCTTTTAGGGCACGTATGACCTTGGTTATCACTTGGCTCAAACTAGCCTTTGCACTCAAATTCGCAATCAAGAAGTGCGTGAAGGCGCCGTTATCGCGGCCCTTAAAGACCGTGTCCGTTGCTTCTTCCCCTGACTTGCATGCAGCCAGGAGCGAGAGGTTGAGCTTGTCGATGATCGCACGGATTTGGGGACCGACGAGACTGCTTGAAATCGCATGGGTAATTTGCGCCTGCAGCGCCGCCGGTACCGGCAAAAACCGCACGTTGCTCGCCGGCGCCCCCTGCGCGGGCAGTACACGGGCCAAATTTCCCGAATGGCATGAGTCAGCTACCCAAACCACGTGAGCCTTCGGATTAATGCCCGCGAAAAGAGCAGTAAACGATTCGTCGGTTAAGAAAGTCGTGGGCTTATTGTAGTCGAAATCGTACGGGACAATGGTATCGTGCGCCTTGCCGCCCTGCATCACCTGGGTGCCGTGGCCCGAAAAATGAAAGATTGCGCGGTCGCCGTTACCGAGACCCTTGAGTAAGGCCTTGATACCAATTGCGATCGCATCCGCCGTCGCCTTTGCATTCGTGAGCTGATCTATATCGGACTTCGAAAAGCCACAGTGCCCTTGGAGGTAGGCCCCCATGTCCGCGACGTCGTTGACGCAGCCTTTCAGCGAGTTTTGCGGAAAATTCTTAAATGTATTGATTCCGACCAAGAGTGCTCTGCTGTTGGCCATCAGCGATGACCTTTCTGTCGACCACCTGCGCGACGCTTACTCGCGGGTTTTTTGGGTCGAGGAGTCCGCGCCCGTGCCCGAGGGCCCCTCGCCTTATAAGCGCCTTTCTTGCGCGTTCCGGCTCGGCCCACGGTTCGCCCTTGCATATTACTAACGACGATTGCCCAGCACGCGATTGCACTGCAAATCGTCGTCCAGTAACCATACTTCTGGTAAATCGCGGCCGCCGCACGTACCCGCTGCGCTGGCGGCAACTTTCCATCCATTTGCGGATCCGAAGCGTTCCGCACGGCTACCCATATCGGTGGTCGTTGCAACAGACCTAAGACGGCATCGCCCATCTCGACGGCACTCCCTAAGCCGGTGAGGTCACTCGGAGGGCCGCTAGCCGGCTTGCTATAATCGAAATCGAAGAAGTCTGTGGTAACGATACCCTTGTTGCGATCGCTGACTTGATTGGGGACAGCAATGATCTTTGGCTGCGAACTGCCTTTTGGCAGCTCGTCTGCGTTGATCTTCATTCGCGGTTGCGCCAGCGTAGCGAGTTTTTGCACGTTTAACGCCTTCGCGCAATAGTACGGATCGAGGTTGCTGCCGCGATTGAGCGCCTTGTATTTCTTCTTGCAATCGAATCGGACAACTTGAGAAACGACGGTGTCGCCTAGTCGTTCGCTCGGTCCAATACCGCCCGCGGTGCCCGTCGTAATGACGAGTGCCGGCCTCGCATCGGAAATCATCTGCTGCCACAGCTTGAGAACGGGCGGTATGGGATGAGCCGCAGTTCCCATGCGCTTGTCCTGGCTCATATGGAGTTGACTTTTCACGCACAATACACGGGTATTGCCAACGGTCGCAAGAGCATAACATGCAAGCTGTTTTGACGCTCGAGCGGGCATGCCCAAATAGGGGGCGAGGCTCGCCCATCCTTTGCGATAGGCATGCCAATTCCGAAAGGAATGCCCTGGCGTCATCACGGCTGCGAGCGCCTCGGCCTCAGCTACCGTCCACGTCACAATCAAAACGTCCGCTTTCGGCATCGGTGCATTCGGCTCGCTTGGCCCATGGACAGGCGCCGGAACCGGCGCGTATCGTTCGCCCTTCTTAAACACGGGGGTGATCGGTCGCGGGAGCGCGCGCGTTGCCAACAGTGAACGTGACTGCGGATCAAGGGGATCGTATTCCAAGATGTCGCGTGCCACGTTTACCGAAGGGCCGCGAAGTGCGCGGGGCGTGGCGAGCTCCTTGAGAATGGAACGTGAGAGAGCCGCTTGGGGGTTGCTTCGCGCATTCGTTCGAGTATGAGTACGCTTTGAACGCTTCGCTGTTGAACGCTTCGCGGCCATTTTGAGCCTCCTTACTTATAATGCGTCGACTTGCGTAACCGCAGGCGCGGACCAGTCTCGACTAACTCACGGATCGAGCAATGTGGCGATTCCTTAGACCCTAGCTACGCCGCATATCGTCCCAATCTGGCGAGCGCCAGGCTCTATCAGCTGCTTATATGCGCTTGCCTTGATGACCTTTCCCCATCAGGCCCGTTTGGGCCCGTCATGCTTGCTTGGTTACTCCCTATAGCTTCCGAGCCACTTCGGGGCGTCTCGGCACTCAAGGATCTTCGCGTGGCGTACACCGCTGCGGGGCATTTATTCGGCGCAGCCACGGAAGCGGCGCGCTCGACGGCGCTCTGCACAGGAAGATTTGTGCCGCAATAGACTGCTCCCTTAATGATGGTGCAGCTCCGAGTGCCCAATATGACCGCCGGCGAGCGGCGCAATGGCGGGGTGATGCCGCGCTCCGCTGCCGAAGTCACTCCTTGGAAGCAGCGCGTTCTAGCTAGAGGAAGGCTTTAACCGACTGAGTATAAGCTAGCTCAGTCATGCATTTCGGCTGGCGGGCGGCTTGTCTTTGCTTGATAGCCTTCCCAGTGACGGGCTGTGGACGCGGTAGTGTCGGCGGAGGCGCCGGGCGCCCAGCGGCTCCGCCCTTGACCATCGGAATCTCAATACAAAACGAGCAATACCCATTTTATGAGGCCATGATCGATGGCATGCGGCAAACGGTCGCGAAGCGCGAATACCCTTACCAGCTAGTAGTTAGAGACGCCGAAACCTCGCTAATACAGCTATCGCAAGTCGAGGACTTCATCGAGAGTGGTGTCGACGCTATCGTTTTGGCCCCCGTCGACTCAGAAGACGTCGACCCAGCCATCCTCGAGGCCAACACGGCGGACATTCCTGTCTTTACCGTCGACATTGAAGACGAAACGGGTGAAGAGCGAGTCGCTGCAAGCATCACGAGCAACAACGAAGGCGGTGGTGAGAGCGCGGGCCACGCGCTTTGCCAACTGCCAAAAGACCGCACGATCCTCATCCTCGGTCAACCCGGCATTACAAGCGTTCGAGAACGCGTTTTCGGCTTCAGGAAGATAATCTCGCAGTGCCGACATTCATTCCCGAAAGGCTTAAATGGTGGGACGTCCAGCGATAGCGCGGCAAAGGCCTTGAAGACCGTGCTCGGAGAGCAACGTCATCTTGGTGCTGTCTTCGCTGTGAACGACACAATGGCGTTAGGAGCCCTTCAAGCGATCGGCGACGCAAAATGCCATCACACCGTTAGCGGCCACATCGATGTTATCGGTTACGATGGAAGTCCAGATGCGATTGCAGACGTCGGAAAGGGCGACATTTCTCTCGAGGTCGTCCAATACCCGCAGAAGCTCGGTTCATTGGCGATCAAACAGATCCACGACTACTTCTTAAAAACACTTCACCAGACGACACCAGTGCCAACCACCACCTATCGCAAAGGTGAGCCTACGCCTACGCCTTGGTCGAGCGCTACGCCGAATGCGCCTCGTGCGACGGGATCCAGATGCAGTTAATTGTTCACGCGTGGCACCGTTTCCTCGCAATTGCCCGCGAATGCTATCTAGCAGCGCGAGCAATTGCATCCACCTATCCCATATATGCCGCCGTAGTGGTTGCGCTCGCAACGTTCGCCGCGTGCGAGTTGGCATCCAACTCAGTTGCCTCAAAAATTGACGAACGCACGCTACAATGGAGTCCCGGCTGGATTCTCGTCTCCTGGATGGCTATCGGCCTCGCGACCGGCGCGGCAGTCCATGTCGTCTTTTGGTTGTTGCTCACGCCGTACCGTCGCCATCTCCGAGATCGGCACTTATCGGAAAGTCGCACCGAAACTGCACATACTGCAAGCGGAGGACATTCGCATGAAATCGCCCCCCACTTCTTCGCTGTCGTCGGCGTCATCTATGCTGTACTCGTCGCCTTCGTTGTCGTGACGGCCTGGCAGGTCCGAGCTCGCGCCGAGGAACTCATGATTGGTGAGCAGCACAGCGTTGATTACCTGTTCCACCTAAACGGGAGCTTGGACGTTCCGAATGCGAGGCAACTTCAGTTCCTTTTACGTGATTATGCCGTCTACACCTCGGCCGAATGGGGCCAAATGCAACTAGGTGAACCGATCTGTCGTGACATTTCGGAATCAGACACAACGTGTTTCGGCGCCGAGGGGGCCGTCTCAAGGCGGGCAAATATCTTAGCCCACTGCATCACAGAATTATCCTTGAAACTCCCCGCCGAACATTTTTATCAAAACGTTGCACCTAAACTTGCGGAGCAGCAGCAAGATGTTCTATACCGGCAGTCCCTTCGGCTGTTGCAAGGGATCTTAGAGAATCGCGCGGAGCGACGCCTACGTTACAGCGAACGGACATTGCAGCCAATACTGTGGACGGCGTTTCTGCTCGGCGCATTGCTGCTCGCCGGAATGACCTACTTCGTTCGGGGGCAAAGCTTTGGCGGCCAATTGCTGCGAACTTGCGCGCTTTTCGGCATGGTTGGCATGATGACTGCGATAGCCGTCGTGTTCGATCGCCCGTTTGCGGGCACTACGCATGTCGAAGGAATCGCGTGGGCGCAAATGGTGACCCATTTTAACGAGGATCTTGGTTTCAAGAAATCTCCGCATTTATTGGACGCCTGCCTCGAACGGAGAGAGCTGCCAATTGATAGTGACTTCTAAGGGTTAGTCCGCGCGGAGAACATTACTCTGCTCACGGAGAGCTTGCGTTATGGGCGGATTGCGCCCCGTTAGGTGGACATGAGTTCTAGACGACTTCCGTCGATTCGCTAATATGCACCTCAAGGCGAGCGTTCACTGGCTCGGCATTGGAGCCACAGAGTAAATCCTGCTAGTTGTCGGATCTATATAGAGGTCGAATGGCGAGCTCACACTCTTAGAGCCATTCCGTATGAGAAGTTGAACGTGCCACGAATCATTTGCATTTCGGTTCTCACCAGCCCCTTTAACGAGTTCTACTTTGCCGACGCTAGTTATATGCTGCGTTGACGAGAGCGCACGCATCGCAGTCTTGACCGCATCGATTGGCGAAGCGACCTTCGTTTTACCCCTGGATGGAGCACTCAGCAGGGTCATGATTAAGGCAATGGCCAGACCCAAGGTACCGAGTAAGAATAACACCTCCATCGCCATTGCGGAGCCTCTGATGTCGCGTGCATTTATGTCATAGTTATTTTTTTTGATTTGGAGAGGCAATAAGCTTTGCGCCCAAACGCCGGCGAGAACAGCGAGGAAAAGTAGGAGCCAAGTAATGGCGAGCAGGGTTCTAACCCACCCAACGAAGTCGAAACCTGTTGGCGAGAGGAGGCCGACGCTGAAGACAAGTGACCCCGTTGCTAGCCCCGTAATGAGCTTGAGAAGGTCCGCCATATTTTTGAAAGCGGCCTGGTCTGGGCTGATCGCAGGCAAAGAGTCGTCGCTCCTACCAGCAGTCATGCGTCGCCCCAAGGCCAAGGAAGCGTGATTCGAGCCATTACTTCCACATCGATGGTCACCTGTTTTGCCGAACCGTAAGCGTTTCCGATCGCAGCTTGGTGGGCAGTTCCAAGAGCTCCCAGTGTGCTGGTGTATACCCGGTATTCCCAAGCTCTGTCCTTCGTTAATTGCTTGATTCTCGCTTGAGAAAGCTCGTCGACAAGCATGGTCTGAACGTCTGGGGCCACGGTGACACCGGTATTGTCACTATACTCGCTCAGGGCCCGACTTACGATGTCATTAAGAGTCTTCTCTGACCGCTTCACTGTCCAATATTCCTCCTAGTGGAATTCGCCGACCAACGACCAAGCCACATTCCAAAGCCCATATTAGTCGCAGAAGGCCTTCCGCACAACCAGTGCCCCAAAGATCTGGCTTCGCGTGCTGACCGGTGCATGGAGTCTGTCCGCAGCGACCAGCTTCTCGACCCGCCGAACTTCCCCAAGAATCGGCACTCTCAACGATGATCCACCCCGAATGCAAGCTCGGTCGCAGAAGGAGTGCGAAACCCAGTCGCCCGGTAACTTCGCAGATTATACCGCCTACTTTTTGTCGCGAAAGTTGCACAGCCAATCTGCGCAGCGCCACCCTCACATTGGGCCGAGCTGGTGCCGAGCGCCGTCCCGAGCTTTACGGGGTTCTCGGGCGTTAAAAGCCTTGGGTTTGGGCTCGGGCAGCATTTTTCCGCAGCCCTCGTGCGCGTCCGCCTAGCTTCGTTGCGCCTCGGCGTTGTCGTCGAGCCTGGGTGGTACACAAACCGCCAAGCGAGTGGCTCACTCTGCGATGGCCGCGCTTGCGATGCGTACCGCATGGCCGACAATGACCGCCAACGACTCGATCTCCATGGGGCTCGCGCTTCTCGATGGCGTCGTAAATGCGGGAGCGGGCCGACCCGGTCTCCGAGAAATCTGCTACCCGGAGCTGACCCAGGTGGGTACAGCAACTTTTGCATTTCCGCCTAGGCTGTCGCGAATAATTGCAGAACCCATCGGGGCTTACACCCCTTAACTATAGGAGGCAGATGCCAATATGAAACGGATCGAGCGAACAATCTATGTTGCCCTGATCGTGGCGCTGGTCAGTATCTGCGGTTTCATATGTCTTACTGCACCAAGTCGCGCGCAAGAGACATCTAATTACAAAGTAGTCAGCGCATCTCAAGCACTGCAGCTAGATTGCGAGAGCGGTAGTTGTCACGAGAGCGGTTGGACCTTAGTGGGCGCCGTTGCGAATAGCAGTGGAAAGCCCACGGCTCTCTTATTTAGATCGCCCTAGCTCAACGGACGCTGCAAGACGTTATCAAAGTGGTTGACCCACCCTCGGCGCAATGAATACTTGCAGATGGTCGTTGTTGCGAGAATAGGCTACAGCCGGCGATTTCGGCGTCTTATCTGTTCGTTGGCATTGTAAGAATGAATCCCCAAGGCCAGGATCGGCGAACCGCGATGTCTGGGCGGGGAGTTGGCCGTGCCTGCTGGTTGACGGTGGCCGGGTTTCATACCAGCAGGCTCACAATTTCGCGGCCCGAATGGGACCGCCCGCGAAGCGACGTTGCTCGCTAAAACCGGGCCAGTTGAATCGTGGCTTTCCAGGCCATAGGCCGAAAGGAAATCCTCATACCGAAGACGCGATTCAGCGAGTCAGCCTCGTCGTAAGCGCGGCGTTCGTTACGTTCGTGGAAACGCCTTACCAGCGGTGGCCAGACCGCACCAAGGCGATGGTCGATCGACTTCATCCAACCGGCTCTCGGGGCGACGGTTCCATTGTCTCACCGTCGTTGACCACTTCAAGTGCGTTTTCTATTGAAACAGACTTTTCGGGTTCAAAGCGCTCGAGTCGCCGCCCTGTTCAATCGCATCGCCGAGCGGCGTCCTTTGCCACCGGCCATCAAATCAGACAATGGCGAAGAGTTCACCAGGGAGTTGATGCTCAAGTGGAGCGTAGAGCATAAGATTTACTTACATTTCATCGAGTTTGAAAAGCCGAATCAAAATGCGAGCGTCGAGAGCTTCAACGGCAGATGCGTGACGAGCTTCTCAACGAGCAGCTTTTCCAACGATCTTCCACGCTCGATCGGCGACCGAAACCTGGCGCATTGACTACAACGAGAAGGCTTCATGCGCAGCTGTCGTGTTTGATGCTGGCAGATTTTATCAAGAAAAATGCACAACCATCGACTCACGGTGCCGGCTGGTCAGTTGATAACGGCAACGTCGGCGTTGGAGCAAGTTTGTGGTCGAGTGCGGATTGTTGCCACCGTCGGAGTTTGAGCTGAGCGTGTAAACCGTCGGTCGATCCGAAGTCACTGCACTGATTGGTCTCGATGTTTTTGCAGAACAAACGGCAATCAGCCCTCATAGTGACGGGAATTGCGGCTCATACTGCGCTCAACCGATGTCGCGGATTAGCTCTATGTAATTCTAAAGGGCAATCCACAGGGGATCTATACTCTCCGAACGCCTGCGTCCTCGGTAGCGTCGACGAAGGCGCGCGCGAGGCTCCTAAAGTCAAACGCTCACTCGAATAGGAAACGTAAGCCACTAAGGGAGGGGCAGTTTCTTGTCATTCCTGACGACACATTTGTTCAACCAGGAGTGAACCAGCGTTACACGTATATTACCGCATTACCAAGAGACCGCCGTGTACGTGCTAGCCGGGCGTCGGATCACGCCGTCTCCAGTTAAGTTCGCGATGCTTGGGTTAGGCGATCGCTGGGGAATGATCCAATATAGTCTCGAGCATGTAGAACAAGCGCACACGGTCGAGCGCTGCCTTTAAGGGCAATTAAGGGGGACCTGACATAGCCGAGATCAGCGAGACTGTCGAGAAAAAATCGATTTGATTAGAGCTATGATTTCGGACTACGAACTTTGACTTTGCGTACAAGGCCATCCGTTGCTCGCCTAAGCTCTCCAGAAACGTGAGCTTTCGCTAACAGTTGACTCGTCGTCGCGGCGCGCAGGAACGGCAAAATAACCTAGCCGTAGTTCAGAGAGCCAAGATCGCATCTTGCACTTCGTCGTTCCGAAAATACATCGAGTGGGACTTTCCCAATGTGCTCTGCCAGTAGCTTGCTCGTAGGTTTACGGTGTGCGTCTTGAATTTCGCCTCCGTGCTCGGTACCGGCGCGGCTGCCGCGAAGTGATCTTGAGTCGAGTAGTAATCCTTCCACATCGCCAGATTGGAGCTCCGCAGGCACTCGCGTATGCGCTGGCCAGCCCACGGGTTTTCCGCTGCTAAAAAGGCCAAGAACCCGCCCAGGCTGATAAAGTTCACGTTTTGCGCCAAACCTTCGGCAATCGCGTCGAGAGCCACGAGGACGCCGAAACTATGGCCGACGAGCAGAACCTCGTCATACGAAGCGTCGGCCAGCATATCTAAGGCATCGGTCAGGCGACTTCGCATTACGGTACGCGTGGGCAAACCATTGTCATCGTCTGCGTCGTCGAGGTAGCGGCGGAAGAGATCGGCGACATCGACTGAGGCGGAGATGCTCACGCCGAGTAAGACGAGTACGGCGCTCGCGAGAGGCCACGAATTCCTTAGCAGCACGAGAAAAACGAGTATCGAATGGCCCAGAGGCGTTCGGTTTAGCGCAGAAATCCGCGGCACCGATACCGCGTGTAGGAAACTACCGACAACGGGGACGTTGTGGTGCACGAAATCGCCGATTGCCCCAACCAGAGCCAGGAGTGTGCTAATCCACCAGATTCCCATGATCGCCAGCGCGATGGCAAAGGAGAGGAACCAGCCTTTGTGATCCTTGGCTCGGATTAACGACTTAGGCGATGCCCATGCCCCCACCAGACGTAGACCCCAGGTCAATTTCCTAAACCAGTCTTGGCTACTCAGAAAGGACGTTGCACTCTGCCAATCTGCTTCGAAGACCTCAGTGATTGAGGCTGAGCCTTCGATTCGATAGCCGGTGTACGTTTGGCAGCTAATCTGCGAAATCGTGAAACCCGGATGGCGGAGCCTGATGCAATTCTTTAGAAGGTTGAGTTGCGATCCTACCACCAGGGCCTCCTGAAATCCGGGAACGAGCACGACGAGACGCTTGCGCTTCTTAGTCATTTCGCGCTGTTCAGCTAACGGGGGTGCGCACCTCTGAGCAGTGGGTCGTGGGTCAGAATCGAGGTGTGCCGATACTCTGTTCACACCTCAGTAGCCATGCAGTTAAGCAGATTACGACGGACCGAGACAATATCGTCATATTGGAAATGAGCAGGCTCAACGCGATCGCCGCATCGCTCGTCGGGCTGCGCGCGTTGTCTTCTATCGCTAACGTCGCGAGGCCATTCGCCTCGTTTAGCAATTCGGCGCGCTCCGTAATCGTAAAACAATACTCGGGCAAGGCGAGTCCTAAGGCGGTCAACTCCATCATCAACACTTGGATGGCGTCCTTCTCGCTGGAATGTGCGGTCAGTACTTGCAGCAAGCTGCCGTGCTCGGGCCGCAAGGTCCGTTCCGCTGCGCCTCGATCTGGGATCATCGGTCGCAAGCGTGCCATGCGCTCGCCCTTGATGTGGCTTTCCTAACAGCCATTCGCTTGCTCGGTCGCTACTATTGCTGCCAAGGAATTTCTTGGGATATCTTTGCCGATTTTCCGATACCGCGAAACTTACTTAGCGATCTTTCGCCCAAAGGCCAGAGCACCGATACGGGCGTTCCGAGGAGGTAGCGATTTGTGCTGCGAGGCGAGCCCTTTCTATAGAAGCTACGTCACAACGTCGCGGGGCATTTACTAACGGCAGGGGCGGGACGCGGTACACTCGATGGCGCGTTGCAGAGGAAGATCTCCGCCCAATATGCGGTCCGCTCGTTACTAATGGCGTAGCTCCGCGTGTCCAGTACGACTGCTGCATCATCTTGTTGAACGACACCGATCCGAACCGATTGAGGCGAGGCAGCGTCACGAAGGTTCACGGTTCGGCCAAAAGTGATCAATTCTCCCTTCGTGGGCGCGCTAGCTGTCTTAATCGTGTGATCAAAGTGAAGGTCTGGCGATCCGTGAGCATTGCTTCCAATGCCAATGTAGGTCCAGCCGGATCCATTAAGCAGGGCCGCGGTGCGATCAAGATTGTCAGAGCGCGCCGGGCTCTCAGGTAATGGGCTCGGCGTAGGCCCTCCTGATTCCTTGGGGGGGGTGATCGGCGATCGCGACACTTTGTCTCCGACTATAATCGCTTCGATGTCTGGATCGTGTGCTAAGGCGGGACCGCTCTGCCGGTCTATTAGGAGAAGGTGCGATATTGCGTCTCTTATCGGCGTCGATTGTGAAGAGCCGGCGGTCTCGATGATTTGTTTCCGTTCCGCGGTATTTTCCCCCAAGAAGTAGATCGCCGCTAAGGCCACCTGAACATGATGTCCATCAGGGTTGAATAGATCCTCAAGTTCCTTCTGAAACGCTTGCGCAACGTCGTTGCTATGGCTCAACTCAGCGCCTTGGAGTTGCGCCCGCGTTGTGAGCCACGTGGTTCCAACGGTGATGCATCCGACGATAATTGACGCGCCTGCGGCAATAAGGGCAGTGCGAAGATCATCTCTACCAGCCATATCTTCCTCCAATTTCCGGGGCAATCCAGATGGCTATAACCGTGAAGGAGCGAACTGCCGGACTTCTGTCCTACCTGCTACGCGGGCCACATCTTCTATAGCGCGCGACTGATTTGCTTGCACTCTTGGCTTACGCACTTTATAAGTCCGCAAGGCAACAGTGGTGGGGTATCTAGTTTGACTTGCGCCTCCAATCAGAAGTATCGGAAGGCTTTCTTGGTCCGTGATGATTTCTGGTGTGCCCTCATTTCCATTCTCCTCGCAATAGCGGCGGAGGATATCTAGCGGCAGTCGTTTCTTGCGTATCAGTGCCAGGTAATATCTAAGGACTACAGCGACATCGGCTACACGGTGTAATTGATCTTAATTATTGTATAAACACGGTCGAGTTTGTTCAATTAGCGTCAAAGCAATCTCGTACAAAAATTGTCTGATCGGTCTTTATGTTCCCGAGAACTGGCCCTACTTGAGCGGCCGGCAGTGCCAGTTGGTCAGGAGTCAATTGCAGCACTCTGAGCGCTTGGATCATCGATTCCCTCCCGCGCGCGACATGGCGCGCCTGCCCCACTTTAGGCTACAGCGCTGGCGAATGCCGCGCCCAACGGCAAGTGCTAGCGCAGCTTCGGGCTTGCGCTCCGGTCCCGGCGCGCGGTTCCGACGGGCGCCATCCCCATGGGAAGGCCGCAGGAGCACCAAGATGATTTCGATGGTCAGCCGCCAGGACCCGAATGGAACGAAACTTTCAGTAAGCCTAAACGTGCGAATTGATACGCACGGAGCAAGGGCCGACGTGGGTCTCTAGTACCGCTGACAGTCCTTGCAAAGAGGATAGCCCCCGGTTCCCGATTTGCGCTCGTGCTTCGGTATGTCGCGACCTGGTGCGCACTGGGTCTCGTTGTGGTGGAAGCGTTCGCCTGCGGGCTTATTGGTCTCGTTGATCGAGTAAAACGGGTCTACTTTTGCCACCTGGAAGCCCCCTTCGATTGCCTGGTTAGGGCTCGATTTGGCTAGTCAAACAGCGTCACCCTGCGACGCATTAGAGAGAACCGGCCCTCACCCGCCCGCGACTGCGAGAATAGTGGGGTACTGAGGAGGTTCGATAATCTTGCTGCGAAGCAGCATGGCACGAATACCTTAATGCGCCTACGGCGTAACGTGCGGTGGCAGGAAGGGAGCGCGGGTTCCGGGCGCTGAGCCGGCCTCAGTTCAGAGGCGAGCGGTCGAGCCCTTTTTTGGCCCGACGAAAAATGGGCTAGCATGAAATGATTAACTGATTAGAGCAAAGGCAGCGTGCGGTCGTATGGAATGCGGCGGGAAAGGAGCTCGGTTGATTGCAGACAGGCGACGAGTTGATCACCTTTTGAGGGAATAAAACCGCGCCTGCCCTGCGGACTGCTCCTACTGGTTTTACTAAGTCAGTCGTCGAGTACGCACCCGGCGGCCGATGGAGCCCCTGGTCGGTTCATTTTCCGGACGTGATCGGGAGTGCTCGAACTGATCGCAACCCACGAAATGATCGCGATGGCCGAGTTGCACTGTAGTGTGCCGCACCCGCTCATCCATTACACGGCGTTGCCGCCGCGGCTTCCAGCCGATTGCACGTCCGCCTCACACCGAGATCACTACGAATTGCCGCGCAGGGCATGAAGCGCGGTCAGGCCCGTACGGCCGACCGACCTAGCTTCCACAAGGCTACTGCAGCCGAGAGTTTGCTAGCGCTAGCCGAGCCGTGCAACTAGGGTAAGCAATATCTAGCTAGAACAGGCTGGCCTCTACTAGTCTGGGCTAACGCTCATGAAGGAGGCTCTGAAATGAAGGCCCTTTCCATTGCCGCGATATTTGGTTTTGTCGCAATGGTCGCATCGGGATGTTCTGCGAGTGGTGTTTTGCCGACTACATCGGCGCTGGCAGCGAAGAAGGCCCATAGCAATCGTGTCTTAAGGTCCAGCGATTGCCCGAACGATTCGGGCGGGATCATGACTGGTGATGGTAGTGGCACCTGCTAAGCCGTTAAACTAGCTGGCGGAAAAGGCGGGTGGCGGGGAATGCGCCCTCGCCACCCCTAACGTTGCATCATGACGAAAAGCAGTCCCCGGGCCGCGCAGGATTGGTTTTCCGAGATGCAGCGGCTCTTTCAAAGTGCGCAATACCGCAGCGCGGCCGCGTTATACGATCAAGTGATTGAAAGTGGCGAAGCACCCGGTAGCGATGCGACCTTATTGCGGGCGCGGCTCTATCTAAAGACGGAAAGTAAGCGGGTAGTGCCCTTTCTTCTACGGCATGAGCTGCACAAGCCGACGCAAGCTCAAGTCGCTCGTCGAGCGATGTACCTTGGCACTGGCTATTCTAGGCTCGGCGAGTTCACGGAAGCGGATGATCACTTTCTACGGGCGGAGAAGATCTTTCGTGAAGGTCCAGCACTAGGAGAGCTCGCGGCACACGTTACGCGCAGCTACCTTGAACGGCGCGACCTTGACGAGGCCGAAAAGTGGCAGAATAGAAGTCTTGCCGATCGGAGTTTGCGCGGCAAGATTCGAAGCGAACATCTCGCTTCGTACATCGCGGCGCGGCGCGGCCAATATTATAAGCAAGCGGAATGCTTGATCAAAGTTTTGGACCTGATCGGTGGCCGCCGCGAAGACTTCGTCGAGGACTGGTACGCTGCAGTTCATACCTTAGCCGTGCTCGCGCGGGAACTTCCGTCATCTATGGCCTCGATACGGGCGAAGGCTGAAGTAGACTTAGACGTAGCATGGTCAGCAGACTTTGCCGTAAGCCGATTCCAAGCACTAAAGGGGGTAGCTTGGTCCCAGGCGCTCGCAGGGGACGAGCTGAGCTGCTTGCGCTACCTGCGGTTAGCGCAGCACGCCGACGTCGGGTCGGTCTGGCGCATAATTCTTTACTTAGACCGCTCCTACTTTGCTGCTATCGTCGGCGAACAGCAGTGGGCGGAAAATGAGTTTTTCGCTGCAGAGGAGGTAGCCGAAGGAATAGCCTGGGAAGAGACCGTGGGCGAGGAGCGCATCGCCTTACTATTGATGGCAGAATTGGCTACGCTTCATGCGCCGAAGCGTGCCCCCTTTTATATCGCTCGATTCAAGGATCTTGGGCGACTTAGGACCAACGTTCAGCATCTCGCCTTCGACGACCGGCTACAAGCCATGGAAGCCTATGCAACGGGGCTAGTCAATCTTTCCTCGGGAAATCGCGAAAAAGCAGAAGAGCAATTGCGGATAGCCTGGAAAATCTTTGACGGTATCGATTACGATGTGCGCGCAGCCTTAACCGCCCAGGCGCTTTACCGCGCTACCGACAAGGCGAGGTGGCTGCACCTTGCGGAAGACAAGCTCGAAAAATACCCGCGTTCATGGCTGGCTCGCGGTCTGGCAAGAAATGTGGCGATCGTTCACCGAGAGGATGCTAGTCTTTCGAGGATGCAAACAGCTGTTATGCAGCTCATTTGTGAGGGCCTTTCCACTGACTCGATGGCTCAAAGGCTGGGGCTTAGCCGCAACACGGTACTCAATCATCTTAAGATCGTATACAAGAAGATGGGGGTGAAATCGCGCGAAGCCCTCGTCGTCGAAGCCATGCGTCGCAATTTGGCTGGTTGGACGCTCGAACAGAAATCGGATCGCTCGCGCCCAGCATTCACGGCTCAACCGCGGGTTTCATCGCGTGCCGAGGAAGTCGATTAAGACTTTTTGCGCAGGCGAAGGGCTCTGATGCGGGGGTTAGATTCAGAATCGTCATTCGAGTCCAACGCGAATAACGCCGACGACCTTCGGCTTCGTGAGGATGAGTGGTCGCGCCCGCATCGCGAAGGTACGCCTCCGTCTTACTTGGCAACGGCGTCTCCTCTTGCCACCTTCGTCTGCTCAATCGTTCTATCGGCTCCAAGCGAGCCGTCAGAATTTAGACGGTCAAGGCACACCCACCGGTATTGCCCTTGACTCTCACCGCCTTCATAGGTCAGCCGCTCATCGATCGGAGCCCTGGGTCTGAGGCCGGACACGCCGCGTTCGATCCTGGCGCCGGCGTCGAACGCGCGCGCGTTAGGGCTCGGCATAATCCCACGATGAGTTAACTTTAGCCACAATAAACTATGTGGAAGTAAGAGATCTATAACGACCATTCCGGTATCGTACCGACGACGAGAATTATAGCTGAAATGCCAAGGATCCCTTTGTTCGTGTAACTGAAGACGTCGGGTCCTGTTGGCGCAGTTTGCCAGCTATCTAAAATCGACGCACGCACGACGGCCACCTCACACGCGAGAAATCTTGCAGTATCCGCGGAAACGACCGTCCCAAACGCTGCGGCGAGATGATCCTCCACGGTTAAGGCATCTCGCGCTTTCGCTGATGCTCGAACCACAACGACAGAGTCGTGTAAGCTTAGTCGCTTGCATGGCGGTGCGCGCGTCGCGTCTGCTATTGAACCTCAAAATGAGCCGGGGACGTAATCACAATGGGTCGGGGGCGTAAGCCCCCGACCCATTGTAAGGTCGTTAAAACCGGCTCAAACGAAGCAGCAAGTGCACGCCGAAGTGCAAGCTGTGCCGCCTGTGGTATGAATGCATTTGCATTGCGGCGGCAGAGTTGGTGTCTTTCCGCTGGCGTTCTTTTCTTTGTCGGATGCGCCGATTTTGAGGTCGAGTTCTTCGAACATATGCTTACCTCACAAATGTGGCTAAGGTGGGATAGCTACTAGCATACCCCCAAGTCTCGCAATTGCAAAGGCCTCCGGCCACCTTCGGGCTGGCTAGGTTAGCCAATGCGGCCCGCCGGCTGGCAGGCTCCTTGTCGTTTCCACGGGACCAGGCCGTGCAGTCGTACCCAATCCGCGGGAATTTGATCGGCCAGGGTGAGCAACGCCATCGCCATTCCTGCTGAGCCATCGAGCTGGCTAAGGAGGACGTGCTCGCGAGTATCGGGTCGTACTCCCAAATGGGCCATTTCGTTTGCTTCTAAATCGTCGAGCGACAGTTGCACGAGCGGCTCGACGAACCGACCTAAGGCTTGGCACCTGCTAGCGTGGCCGACGCTGGCATAAATGAGAGCGCATCCAAGCGCGCCATGACACAGTGCCCTGTCCCAAAAGTTCCAAGCCTCTACAGGCTGCGACCCTTCGGCCTCAAGCGCGTCTAGCGCGAACGCCGTAATGGCATCGTCTGACAACGCACGACCCGTCCAGAGTAGGGCCGCCGCAGTTCCGGGTGTACCATAGCACCAACCCCGCTGATCAACCTTTAGAGTCCCCTGCGTCGACGAGGGCCAGAGAACGCGACCTCCCTCGCGTAGCGAGTAGGATATCAGCTTCAACGCCTGCCCACGAAGAAAAGTACGATGCAAGTCGTCGGACATATCCGCGGTAAGCGCTAGGGTCGCCATGACTCCGGCAATCCCGTGAGCCACGCCAATATCGTTTTCTGGCGGGCGGTCTGGCAGAGCCGGGTGTACAAGATACCAGCGTGTGTCATCGCCCAAAAGCCATATAAGCAAGTCGACGAGTTTGTCGTCGGGGCTTGGTGCAGTCACACAACGCGCCAGGCGCGCGCCGCTCCATCCGGAGATGATATCGAAGTCCTGAAAACTACAAAGCGTCACCGTTTCTGGGTCCGGCAGCTCGCTTTCCACGTATGTGTCACACTGATCGATCAGGCGCCGATACTCCGGGCGCTCCTTATCCAGAAGCGCCGCAACGGCACGCAGGCCTGAGATACCTTCCACCAGTCCGATTGACGGGACGTCGTCGGCGTGAGCGGCTTGCCTCATGCATCGGTGCGTTGCTTCCCAATACGACGTCTCATCGGTCATCTTGGCGAGCGACGAAAACATTAGCGCGAAGCCTGAATCGCCTGCGAGACCGCGACCCCTCGGCAGATCATCCAGCCTGGCCAGAAGACGCTCCCCAATTGTTGCCGCCATCCTGCATGCGCGAGCCGCGGTTGCGGAAGTCAGCAACGGGAACGTGTCACTTTTGACGATGTCACACATTTACAGCTTTTTCGTTCGTAGCGCGAGCTGCGCGACTCAATAGAAGATGCCTCATTAGCGAATTGGCGCGCGCTTCGCCATCATGGCTCAGACCAAGGCGATTGCAGTGCATATGAAAGAGCGAAGCTATCGTTAGCTCTGGACGGTGCTGAGCGAGGATTGCTTCCATTATGCCATGGCGATTCGGTGAAACCTCCATGGAGCTCAAATGTTTGAGCGATTTCCGATCGGCAGGCGGCAGTGACTGCTGTTTTGTTTTGCCGAATGTTATCAATGCTGCTTTCGACGCAGCGTCCAGCGTGAGCCAAGGCACGAACGACTCGACGGCTGCGGCGACGCGCTCTTCGGTAGTCTCCGCTATGCGCGAGATGAGATCGATGCAGAGGTTGCTGTCTAAGGTAAAGAATTCTTCTGCTAGTTCAACTCCGGCGGGGCCGCCGTACCGTTCATACTCAGGATCATACGTATCGAAAGCATACCGCAGGACGAGGTCCTCTGCAAGCCAACGATATGCGCCGGCGACTAGCTTGTCACAAACGGTGGAGGTGCTGCCGTCTACGGCGCGTACGCGCAGACGAAGGTGAAACTGCGGGTCAGCGTACCGAACGAAAAACCATCGGTCGATAGCTTCCTGGTCTTGGAGTTCTCTGATGAGCGGCATCACCGTCTTGAGCAAAAAATATTCCGACGCCTGATCGGCAATGTAGAGTTTTAGATAGGCCCACCTGGAGCCGAATCCATACCTCTTTCGAATCGAGCCATCCGCCATTTGACCAGGAGGGAGTGCACCGCTTTGATCCCGCAATGCTGCTCTATCACTTGTCGACTGCAAAACGGACGCTGCGAATTCAACGGAATAATGCCCGTCGCTGCCTTGAAGCCATGCGTGTTCGGGACTTGGAAGCGCCTCTATGAGATGCAGCGGCCGTCGCGCACGAACGGTCTGGTCGAAGAGGAGTTCGGGTGCGATTTTTGAGTCAAGGTCGACTAAGAGCCTGTTGTCCGCGTCAGCAAGCAGCACGTAACGGGGCAAGTTCCACTGTGAGCGCAACCGAGCCAGCTCTACGGTCGCGTCCGAGAGTGATTGCAGAGCGTCTTGCGATCGAAACAACCAGCGCCGGTGGGATAGGACGACTCTTCCAACGCGAACTCGTGGCAAATAAGTAAGGGATGAGAGGGCTCCCCAGTCAAAGCCCCGCATCAGTCGTTTACCGTCGTTGGCAATGATGGCCAGAAACCTGCACACGTTTGGCGCAAAGCGATCTGTCACGAACAGGTGGCTCTCGACGGGCGCGACACGTCGCTGGCGGCACGCCGACCACAGGTAGAACTTGCCGTCTTCGACGCCGACCCACAGATCGTCCGGAGGGATTTCATCCTCCGTACGTGGGATGCCGACGCCCAAACGTATCTCGACATCAATGGTCTTGGGGCGGATCACCACATTATAGAAACGGCTCTCCGCCGGAGTGAATACTAGCTCAGCTCGTAAGTGACCGTCATGCGGTTCAGCATCACATACGCGATGCACGCGTTCTAGACTCTCTTCTCCCAAGAGATTTACGAACCGTCCGAGGCTTCGGGCGGCACGATCGGAGCCGGCAAAAGTGGCGGGCACGACGAGGTAGTCCCCGACGTCGATTGCCGCTCGGCTGGACGCTACGACATGGAATCCCATTTCCACAGACTCGATATAAGACGTGTCGACCAACGGCGGGATCAGCAGTTGAAGATCCTTGCCGCTGAGACCGACCTCCTCTGCCCCCGTTTTAAGTGCATCGCATGCGATTTTCGCGAGCGCCGATTCGTGCTCGGCGTTCGGGACATCTCGTCGCTCGAAGTCTTCTGGCACTCCAAGCCCGAGATTTGGGTCCACTAGCTCTAGCAGTGGAACGATTCGGTCAGATCCCTCGTAACGTTCTTCAAAGCGTTTACGAAACTTCGACAGAGCAACGACTGGCGCCATACGGATCGAATATTCCGCCAGCAAGGCGACGTCGTTCAGTATGTCAGAGTTCAGGCCACCTGCCAGCGGAGCGTGCAGGTCTATCTGCATAACGTGCTCTTTTCTCTCACCTCCCAATTCAGAAAAAGCTTCGTGAACACGTCGATAGTCCCCGATATCTCGCTCATGCAGCGGCTTTCGGTCTAGCGCCGCACTCAACGACGAACCTCTTCTTAATGTGGCCGCAATTTCCGGGTCAATTCTTTCGAAACACTGCAGCATGTAAGAAACGGGGTCACCAATGGGCGACGCTCGCAGCTCCGAAATGAGAAGGCCCGCCTCAATGAGCTGCCGGACGACGTGTTCCGCATCGTCGGAAGAAGCATTGAACCGGTTTGTCAGGCTGCGCACAATCGACGCCAACGATCGCGGCTCCCCGGTTAGCTCTCGGACGTATTGCACAGCAGCCGTATTCCTTAGAGAAACCGGACGCTGTTCTGTTGCTCCCTCGGTTTGCGCATGAGCGGTTCTGACTAGTTCAACGTTCGTTACGTAGAGTCGGTCGCCGCGCGAAAGAACCGCGCGGTTTGCGATATACTGAACGTGACCACCGGCTTCGGATTTTTCCAGTGATCGCCCCGCATTAAGAAGCAGTCCCATATCCGGACGCGTTCGCGTTCGTCGATCTGCTGGATCAAGCCGCAGCGTCGTTTTTCCTCGCTCGACTTCGATCAGACCAACGCCTGCACACAAACCAAAAGGCGTACAGCGAAACGCCATTCGTGCTACGTATGCTAGCGCCCTGAGTGGAGCACGAGGATTTTTCATCGGTGCGCCCGCTAGCCACCGATCGACCGCATCGCTCAGGCTCGGGGAGGCGACATAAATTGCGTGACGTACCTCAGGCTCCTGCTCCAGTAGCGCGTGCAACGCAGCTAGGCAGTTCTCGGATTCAAAGATCGCTGTAATCTTTTCAACCGGTAATAACGGCGTCCGACCGGCTACCAGCGGAAGCGTCGTTGCGTCGTAAAGCTGGAAAGCCGGTGCCCCCACTACGGTAACTGCGACAGGTTTCTGCCGGCGGATTCCGTTAATCCGGCGACATTAACGATTCTGCCAGACTCCATGGCAACTACTCGATCGAATCCCTCCGCAGAGATTACCCGGTGCGTAATTACGATCATCATGCGATCCCTTAGGCGGCGTCTAATTCGCCCAAGAATGATCCGTTCAGTCTCTATGTCTACTCCGGACAAGGCTTCGTCAAGGATCAGAAGCTTTGGGTTCTGCAAAAGCGCACGCGCCAAACAAACGCGTTGGCGCTCGCCGCCAGAAAGCCTGAAGCCTCGGTGACCGAGTCGCGTCATGATTCCGTTCGGCAGGCGGTCGACGAGTTCCTCAAGTACACTATCTTTAAGAGCTAGTGCGATCTCATCGTCGCTAGCGTCTGGTTGCATGAGTGTAAGATTCGCAACGAGAGTCGCGTCCAACAACAACGAATCCTGCGGCACAATTGCGATTGCTCTTCGAAGAGAATCTAACGTGAAATCTCCAACGTCGACATCGCCGATTTCAACTTTTCCACAGACCGGATCAGATAGACGAGGGATCAGGGAAGCGAGCGTGGATTTGCCTGCGCCACTCGGACCGATAATCGCAATGTGAGTGGTCGGTTCTACGCTTAACGTGACGCCACGAAGTGCAGCCCTGCCGTCGCGGGTGAGTTCGACGTCGCGGAAAATAAGTCTCCCCGGCGCGAACTGCCGATCTCCTGACGACTCATCTGGTAAATCGAAGATTTCCAGCAGACGGGTGACGACAACGGTAAGCGCAGCAAAGGTGCTTTGGAGCGACGACAGCGTGCCGAAGGGAGTCGCTATGCGCGATTGATAGATAAGTGCGGTTACCACAATTCCCGGCGTTACGTTACCTTTGATTACCAAATACGCTCCTACGGCAAGGACGGCGGCGGGGCCGAGCATGCTGAGCAACGTTGAAGCGAGATCCGTACATTGCCCTAATAAGCTTTCGGCGATGTTTAACCCGAAGATGCGTTCGCTTATCGTGCCTAAATGCTTTAGCCGCTGCGACGCTGCCATCGGATTGCGAAATAGCGCGACGCCCTGAACGGTGACTCCCTCTTGGAGCGCACCATAAAGATCGTCCTTCGCTTCAGCCTCTTGCTTGCTGAGTGTGGCCACGCGTCGCGCCGCTAGCCTCATCGGCACGAGAGTTAACAGCGATAACGTCACTGAAATAATGGCGAAGCGAACGTCAAGACGCACTAACGCCGCGATCGTTGCCACAAGCGTCACAAGGCTGGTCACTGTCGGGAATAACCCGTATTGCATTTGTAGGGACAGCGCCTCTACGTCACCAACGATTCGATTTTTTATCTGACCGGGATCGAACTTGGCAAGGGCATCAAGAGCGACCGTGTTGAGCTTTATTACGAACGCCGTTCTAAGATTACGAACTTGCGATTCTCGGAATACCGTAGCCGCATACCCCGACGCGAATTGCACACCGCCGACAACGCCCATGGTTAAGCAATACAATCCCAGATGCTGTAATACGGCTGTGAGACTGTGGCGGTCCAGCGCATCAATGATCCGGCCGATAAAAAGCGGAGGGAGTATGGATAGGGCGGAGACTAGGATAATCGCTGCGGGAACGGCGATGACGGTCCACCGCGGCGGCCGGGCGAACGATAGGATTTTTGAGATACCGGCGAGCGTACCTGATCGGAACATTGTGGGATTAGGGCGAAAACGAGGCCCCGTGCTCGGCGAGTTCCCCTGTAGAACCTGCCAACACCTCCAGCGCGGACGACCCGACATGGTCACTCATGGAGCTAACACGCCGGCGAAACTCGCGGAGTATGACTGGCGCCGAGAAGGGGCGCTGAATTTCCGAGCGAAGAAAGCGAGCGCATGGTCTCGAACAAGTTGAATTGTTGGAGTTAGATCGAATGTGATGCTGTTTTCGCCGGTCCCCCAATACGTCGACGATCTAAGGGCGCTATGGCGTTCCTTGACGCCTACGGACGGGCCGCCGAGCGAGGCCTCCGCAACGCGTCTTCGCGAACAGCGACGTCACATGGCCGGTCTTCACGCGGCGCAGCTGTTTGGCGAGGATTATGCCGAGCCCTAACGCGCGCGCGTTCGACGCCGGCGCCAGGATCGAACGCGGCGTGTCCGGCGTCAGACCCAGGGCTCCGATCGATGAGCGGCTGACCTCTGGAGATCTGCGCCGGGACATGCTTGAAGGAACTTCACGCAGCCGTATCGACGCTTCGGTCGCGCAATTTGAGAAGTCACTACGATGCCCAAGCCAAGAAGTTTAGCATTAGTGCAACCGCGCACCGCGATGGTACTGCGAGCGATTTCCGAAAATTATAAAATCGAATCAGTATACATGGACCAGCTGTGGGAAGCCATCGATCTCGTCTAACTTGCCCTTGCGCTTCTGTTTCGGCGTTGGAAACTGAGGGCGCGGCGGGCCTTCGACAGCGCTGCGACCAGCGCGTCAGCGCCTAACCTCTAGGCCGCAACCTCCAAGCCGCCAACCGCGGTTTCACGTTTAGGCGCGGCTAGCTGGTCATGCCGCCGTACATTTTTTATTCTCGGCGACTTTAGAAAGCGGTCTAAATGCAGAGTCCTAACATTTTCGATCTCTTCAGATTCCTTGAGATACAGCGATCTCAGATTGTCGCCGGCTACGATATGCTCAGAGATGACCGACTGACATCGGCAGAGCGACACGTTGTGCTCATTGGCCTACTCGTCGCGCTAGGTTCCTTTCACGAAGGCTTGAACGTGGCAGCCGGACTGAATCCAGACTTGGAGTCGTTGCGTGATCGCTTCACCGCCGATACGTCGCGATGGTACAGGCTCCGGCACGACGTCGCGCACATCTTCGAACGAGTTTTTGCATCGCCTCGCAGCGGTCAGAACGTGCCCTGGATTCCGGGCGGACTGCGTGTAGCAACGTATGAGAAAGCTACCGATGTTGTTGCGACTGGTGCTGATCCGAATGCGTCGATCGTCCTTGGTGAGGCCGTTGAAAAAGCCTTCGAACTCTTGTCGGCTCGCGCAACTGATCAATCGCAACGTCCCGGAGCGGGACTATCTTATGTATTCACGTCCAGCGGTCGAAGAGATCGAACAAGTGCGCCGTGAGCTGCATGGTGAGCGAGCCAGGGCACTGCCGGCGCCTTCGCCAACCTAACGTAAGCCCCACGCCGCATCGACCGCTGCGGCGGAACTAACAAACGTTAAGCGGCCTTCATTTCCGGACGCTTCACGCGCACGCGCGTACCATGCTTGTCAAGCGATTGCGTTTTTCGCGACAGATTGCACGATACGGACTGGAATGGAAGCGGTCTTGACCTATCCGTAATACGCGTGCGCGCCGCGGGGCTTCGGAAACTCGCCGTCGAGCCAGATATCGACCGCTTCCAGGCGGTTCCGTAAAGACCCCAGGCCACCCAGGCTTAAAATACCTGTCATTGGAAAGGCCTTTACGGATTTAAGCCTGCGAGATATTGACTTTAAGCCGCGAGGTTAAGTAAACTCTCCGGCGAGAGGTCCTATTTCATGACGCCGTTACACTCACAGGCAAGACGGGGGCGGCCGCAGGTGCCGGACGACCGAAAGCGCCGAACCGTTGGTATCTCCCTTTCTCCAGCCGCGCTGGCGCGAATTCAGCGACTGGCGACCAATCTCGGTATGTCGCAAGGCGAGTACGTCGAAGCGATCCTGGAGGCAAACGCCGACGTGGTCATCGCGCCCTCGTCGAGTTGGAAAGTTTTTCGGTTCCAGCGGGATGCCGCATCTGATCTGCACGCTGCAGACGGCAAGCCATTTTCTAAGTTCATCGACGAAGGTTGGCGGGTCGAACAAATGTTTCCGCCCGACGCTAACGGATCGATCGACATCGCGATGTCGCACGCCGGGGTCGCGCAATCTAGACTCGAGGTGTGCAAAGATGCGCGGACGCTCTCGCCCAACTGGGTACGCCAGTACGCGGCTTCGGAGTCGGCGGTCAGCGGCATCTACAAGTCGTCGCCGCATCCCGTCGCCGGAACCATATCCATTGCCCATCCCCTTGACGGCCGTCCGCCCGCGTCGTTCTACGACGTTGAATGGAGTTGCGGCTGCTATGGCCGGAGATACCAACCGGGCGATACCGTCATGCTTTTGCCGTGCGACGTGCATCGAGGTTTAGTTGAATCTTGGAAACTACCGGCGTCGCAACCCTTTAAGCGAAAGAAACAAAGTGAGGAACCAAAAGCTATGGTATGTGATGCAGACATCATTCAGGATATTACGCTGGCAATTGGGCGTTACTGCGGCGGTGCGGTGTCGCAAATGCCGAAGGTCGATACTTCGACCTGCTTTCTCCTTTCAAATCCGCCGCGGGAATGCGTTTTAAAGGTTTCCGACAACTGGATTGCGGCAGCCGCAAACCAAGGCCGAAAGCCCGTGGAAACGGATCCCGACTTGCGTGCAGCCCTCGATCAACTGCAATGCTTGCAGCCTGGGGAGGTTGTCTTTCTTCTTGGGAACGGTCACAGCGACGTTCGAGCTGCCTAATTTTCGAAATCGGCCACCAGAACCCGAACGCGTGCGTATTGAGAGGCATTGACTTTAAGATCCAGCACAGATAAGTCTGAGGAATCCAAATAAAGGAGAACTTATGAAGGAACCGGGACTCGACGACCGCCACAGAGACAGGGATGGCGAAATTCAACAGAAACGCGGCGATACGCTAAACAAGAACTTACCCGAGGGCGCAATCCCAGAATTTTCGCCGAACGCGCGACTGGACACAATGCGCGAGGCAACGCGCAAGACCAGCATCAAGGATGTGCGAAAAGCCGCCAAGAAACGTAAATCTTAGGAATCTTATTATTTGCTCGCCCGCACGCACCATGCCTGTCAAGCGATTGGGTTTTTCGCGACAGATTGCACGATACCGGTTGGAACGGAAGCAGCCTTGACAGTCGTGATACGCGTGCGCGCGTCAGGGCTCCGGAAGCTCGTCCGGTGAACATGGCGCGCCGAGTCATTATGAGTTCCGTATGGGCGGCAGCCTGTTGGATCCTTGGCGGCACGCACTGGGCGAAACACGGCGTGGACCTTATGACGATTCTTCTCGTCCTTGGCGGAGCCACGCCGGTTTGGACGTTCATTGCAAAGAAGGTTGACGCCAAGCTCTTCGGTCAGCACGTCGTTATCGACAGTACCGACTGGAACAGCGCATTTAGGACGACGTCAAAAGAGGCACCCAAGGCGGTTGCACAAGCAAAGGTCTTAGCCGACAGCCTTAGGCTAACTGGTCGATTGAGCGCCACGCTGCAACCCGGAACGCTGAAAGCTATCGATACGATTGGACCACACCCACCAGTCGTGCAAGATTGGCAGGCAGACCCGAACCTCGTACTGGTAAGCGTCCGCATCGGGATTGAACGCCGAGTGCGGATTATTGCGGAGTTACTCAGTTTGTACGAGCGGAAACCCTTGAGTCTACTGATAAGGTCGATTACCGAACGCGAGGTATTTCCTGAAGCGTTTAGCGAAGGCCTTAGGCGGCTTGTTGAATATGGAAACCGCGCTGCTCACGGCTATGATGTAACCGTCGACCCTCAGACTGCAGTCAAAGACGCCGACGCACTTTACAAAACGCTTGACGACATCATCGAGCGCCTCAGCAATCATGAGAGCAGGTTTGGCGGTTCCCTGCAGCAAGTGCAAACCTAAGAAGTCACGCGCTTTTACACGGGAACTTGTTTCCTCGCCGGCCCGTATCACCGCGGCGTCGGCCAGATTACAGCAGTAATCGCCGGATTCGCACGGTTCGTGATGCTCACGCGGCGGAGAAGTCGTGGCGTCTTCTGCATTCTGAACCGAGGAGGCTTTACAGCCAGCTAACCCCGCAATGGCTGCGCAAATCCCAAACACGTAGCCGTTAGCACGAAAACCAGGCATCGGCTGGGGCGTGGGGAGGCATCGGCGGATAATATAGGCCCGATGGCGTCGTGCCTTGTCGTCCCATCTTTGAAATGAACCTTCTCGACGTGCACGATTAGGTGAGCGACGGTATCCGAGAAGTTCGTCAGTTGCGCCGCCACTTCCCGATGCCGTCATAGGCACTCGAGCTCGTGGTTATATCGCCGACAACATCCTCCGAATATGTTTCGAGGTTTTGTCCGAATCCATCCTGTGCTGTAGTGCTAAAGCGGACAGCGTCTGTTTTTTGACCGCTAAAGAGCCGCAGCCGCAGCATTAAGTCATTTGACGGTTGGCCGGTTCGATCGTTGAGATCCATCCAGGCAAAACACTTTGGAAGAACGGAAGAACCGTTTCCGTCACCGGATGCACCCAGACGTAGAGCCTTTTGCGAGGAATGTTGCCAAAAAACAGCGGGTAATGTGGGAGGCGTGGCGCGAGCTAGAAGAGTCAAATGTCCGTCTCCTTCGCCCGAACATCGATGCTCTGTCCTACTGCACCATTTCAGATGAGCATAAAAAAGGTTCGACGCGTGGATAAGGACGATGCGACGATCGCAGAACCGCTGCAGCAACGCGCGCAAGAGCGCCCACGCTGGGGTTGGCGTCGACTGCTCATCATGACTCAGCGCGCTGGCGTCAATGGCCGAGAATTCCGATTCCGGCGCGCGGAAACGTTGTCCCTCCGGGCCAATGAGCGCTGGTCTATTGACTTCATCCACGATCGGCTCGCGCGCGGCCGCAACATCAGAGCGATTGCCGTGGTCGACGATTTTACGCGAAAGTGCCTGGTATTGGAACTCGAGTTCTCGTTCTTAAGCCACGATCTCATCCGCAGCTTCGAGGATATTCCCTTTAATCGAGGCCTTCCGGGCACCATTCGTTTCGACAACAGCTCGGAGTTCAGCAGCCATGCGATGCTGCGATGGGGTGCCGAACGATCTGTCCAGCTGCCACTTCATCGACCCCGGCAAGCCAACTCAAAATGCTCAGATCGAATCACTGAACGGAAAGGTCCGGGATGAACTGTTTAACGCGCACAGCTTCACGACGATCTTTGAAGCTCGACGCAGAGCCGCCGAATGGCGGCAAGACTACGATGAAGTTCGGCCGCACTTCGCGCTCGGGTATCGACCGCCGAGGGAGTTTGTCGACGAGTTCAAAACTAAACAACTCTCACCGTTATCAGCTGCGCGTAAGATGCCACCTCAGGTCAGAAGATCACATCGGAAAGGCTACAAGGTCAATAGTTGATAAACAGTAATTTGATGCAGCAGCGATTCGACTACATAGTTGTGGGAGCTGGAACAACTGGCTGCCTTATCGCCGGCTGTCTATCACGCAGCGGCAAGAGCGTTCTTATCATTGAAACCGGCAACTTTCCAAAACACCTTGAAGCTGAAGTCTTGTCTGACTGGCTTTCACTCCTCGGGACAGATGTGGACTATGCGTACAGAGCAGAGTCTATTGACCGGTCGTCGCCTATAATCTGGAACCGGGGCCGCGTCGTCGGCGGATCTGGCGTTATCAATGGCATGCTTCATCTTCGAGGATTGGATGCAGATTACGATTCTTGGGAACAAGCGTTACGCGATACTTTTTGGAAACCGCAACTCGTACATGCGACGTTCGACAACCTCGAATACCGAGGCCCGCCGTCAGCACCACCATTTATGGTCTGCGTGCAACCCCAAGATCCGCTGTCGACGTGGTCTGACCGCTTTTACGATGCGTGCCGCAACTATGGCTTTGAAAGTGGCTCCGCGGATCCCCGCATTAGCTTCGGCGTCTGTCATTATAGCATTGCTTCCTGTTCTCTCCGACGCTCGAGCACATTTACGTCTCATTTACTGCCGGTACTCCCAAGAGTGCATCTCTTAACCAACACTACAGTAGGGAGAATACTGTTCAGCAGAAGTGGCAATCGCACCGAGGCAATTGGGGCTTGCACGGTAGATGGAGACAGTTTCCACGCAGACAGCGACGTCATTATTTGCTGTGGAGCGGTTGAAACACCGCTTCTACTGCTTCGCTCGGGAATCGGTCCATCCCGGACGTTGACTAGCCTCGGTGTTCCCTGTATCGTTCAAAATGAAAACGTTGGACGAAACCTAGCGGATCACCCGAGGCTAAGGCTGCGATTTCCGTGTACAAGAACGTATTCGGTATCCGCCGGCTCGACCGGGACCGAAGTAGGTCTCTTCCTCAACGTCTCGCACGAAAGGCAGGATGGGACACCGGAGATCCAGTGCTTCGTTAAACCCCCAACGGCCGAACGAGACTTTTCCGAGTGCGTGATAAGCGTCGCACTGACGCATCCACTGAGCTTAGGATATGTCGACACCGACTCTCTGGATATGATGAAGCCAAAGATCTATCCCGGTTATTTCTCTCATCCGCAGGACATCGCGAAACTGAAAGCGGGTGCTAGGCGCATCCAGGATTTACTTGCCCACCACGCCGAGCGACTTGAATTACGGTCTGATTGGTGGGACTGGCTACCAGAACCGCCAATGCTTGAATCTTTCATTCGGTCGAACGCTCAAACAACCTGGCACCACTCGTGCACTGCGCGTATGGCACGTTCCGACGACGTCGGAGTCGTCGATTCCGAGCATCGTGTTTTCGGTACAGCCAACCTCCGAATCGGCGATACGTCGGCCTTTCCCGATATTCCGACAGCGAATACGAACGCTCCAGCGATAATCTTCGCTCAGCATTTAGCTAATCAACTATTAAAGCAACACTAACACTAAAGAAGGCGGTATTTGCGTTTTGATTCCCAAGCACTTGGCAGGACGCGAATCCAGGCTCGTTCTCGATGCTTTGGCATGGCGGCTGCACGTCGTGAGATCGAGGGCGCCGTTCTGGTGCACTCCCCGATCACGGCGTGCAACACGCTAGCGACGCCGTTCAGCGCTTCTATCGCCTGCAGGGCATGATCTGCAGCATGAGCCGTAAGGGGAACTGCACAATGCGGGTGACGGAAAGCTTCTTCGCCACGCTCAAACGTGAACTCGAGGAGGCCATTTTCAGCTCGCTCGAGTCGGCGCTGCAATAATTTCGAGTTCATCGAAATTTGGTGAAATAGCAACTCGCCATTCGACGCTCCGATATGCCAGCCACGAGCAGTTCGAAAGAACTCAGGCTGCATAAACTTCGTGTCTACGAAACTGGAGCCACCCGACTTACATGCTCCCGGCAGGGTTCTCTTTTCGAGTAATCAGATCCGCGTCCGGTGCGGAAACAGCCATAGGCAACGCTGACGGGAATTGCGTGTGGCCGTTTGATTTCGTTGGGTCCGCTAATGGACGGCCAAGCAGCCAGCATATTCGCAGCAGATAAATCGCAGCAGTCACTCCGACCGGCAAAGCGCAGATCGGTGACCCCTGCCAAACGAGGTAAAATATGAAGGCGCACAGAGGTACGGCAATGCATAGATGCAGCATCGCGTCATCTCCCGCGTAGTGATGGCGCAAACACTCTAATGGCCTCAGTATCGGCCAAGTATCTCGAGAGCGCTGCGAATCCCTGTCAAAGAAACTACAAACGATGAACTCCATCGTTGATGATTGGTCGTCTCGCGCTCCCATATTGGTTAGAAGTTTTCGCAGGACATACCAACGGTTTGCTATTTGCTGAAGTTTATCTCTGCGAAGTCGAAAAAGAGCGTAAATCGTGAGCAGCGCGGCGACGGCGACCGCGATAAACATACCACGAGGTACCGGCTGGTCGTCCGAACTCACTAACCATGGCCAACTTGGCTTAGCAAAAGACTGCGCAAATAGCCATACGAACGCGGTAACAACTAACACGGTAATATTTAGAGCTATGTTACGTTCACTCTTCGCGGAGTCGATTTCTGCTTTGCTCTGTCTAAAGTACTCCGTGACGAAATTCGCGAACGTCGCTTGTTCGAAGACTGGCAGCGTTGTCGGCTCAGAGAATCCTAGAATGATCGTTTCCGACGCATTATTGGTCATCTCGCCTGCTCATCTGAGATACGATCGAAGCGCCAGAAGAGGCACACAATACTGGTTACTGAATTAGACGATGAACTCCTGGTAAAACGACCGGCTTTTCAAGCAGTGCCCAGGGATCGGCCCCAAAACGGGAGCCGAGGATTACTGGATTCCAAGCCTACAGAGCAATGAAAGAGCATAGCTGCCCTCGATTGCCGTGAACGCCTTGGTCGACGGCCTGACCAGCCCGGGTTGCGCTGCTTGTGAGAAATCGAAATTTACTCACGGCTCACCAAATGAGTAACTGATTAGCTCGGATAGCTTGCACATCGGCGACCTAACGACGCTTAAACGAGACTTGCGAGAACTTATCGAGGCTAGCTGCGAACATTTCAAGTCCGCCGCTTTCAGCCACTCAGCCACCTCTCCAAATACTCGTAAGTCCGTCTAAGCCTCGCAAGTTGCATTAATTGATGCTACTCGGATTCAATTGATTCCTGTCTTTGTCATAGACGCTGTGAGAATCGCGGCGCTAAAGAGCGAGCGTGGCAGAAGCGGCGCGTCCGACTACGGTGATGTATCGAGACAGCCGCCGTTGATTTCAAAATTGCGGAATTGCGACGTTCTTGCCGACGGTGAGGGCACAGCTACCGGCTATCTGCGACATCCGGCTAACAAGTGCTGTATAAGGCGGGCTGACGACCATTTGACGACCATTCCTGCGGAAAAGCCCGGAAAGCCACGGAAACCTCTGGAAGCCTGTTCGATCGCAAGGTCTCGGCGCTACGATGCTTTTCGCCGTTTCCGCCGCTTTTTCACGGGTTGCTGATCCGAAGGGGAATCATTTCGCATGTAAGGGGTCGGGGGTTCGAGTCCCCCATCTCCACCAAGTAACGCGCCGATTTCATTAGCTTTTTTGGAACCGGCGCTGTTGCGTCTGAAGACGACGCAGGTTTTTTGACGACCATTTGACGACCAATCTCGAGGTCGCCGAAAACGCGGTCCATCGTCTCGGCGGCTTGCCCGCGCGCGCCTTCGAACATGTGACCGTAGCGATCGAGGACCACGCGCGTGTCCACGTGCCCGTTGCGGCGCGCGAGAATTGGATCGGCACCCTCCTCAATCAGAAATGAGTTGGATGAATGCCGTAGTGAGTGAAAATCCACGTCCGGCAGCTCGGCGCGGCACAGTAACGGCTTGAAAGTGCGGCGGATAAAGTTGGTTTGCGCAGCACGTTGCCTTTCGTGTCCGTAAAAACCAACGGGCTGTCGTAACCCGAATTCCTTTGTTCGGGCCGCCAAGCCTCCAAGATCTGAAGTGTGAGCTCGGGAAGCTCTAGCCTGCGTCGCGCAGCCTTTGTCTTCAGCGGCCCGAGGCGCAGCTGACCGCTCGCATCTTCACAAAGCTGCCGTGCCACCGTCACCGTGCGTCGTTTGAAATCGACGGAATCCCAAACGAGGCCAAACAGCTCCCCCTCGCGCATCCCGAGCGTGGCGGTGAGGAGAACGAGCACGCGAGTCTGGCCGTGGGCTGCGCAAATCAGACGCTTAGCCTGGAAGCGATCGAGAACGACCTTTTCTTTCGGTTCGTAACGAGGTGCGGGCACTAGTGAGCATGGATTGATGACGATCTTCCGCTCGCGATACAGCGCGTTCAGCGCAGCGTTGAGCGTTGCAGGGGCCTGCTTACGTGTAGCCGTACCAACTTCACGCTCCTTCAGCCTTCGCAGCAGCACTTTGACATCGTCAACGTCCAAGTCCGCAACATGACGTCCGCCCTCATCGTATTCAGCTTTCTGCAGCGACAGCCCGGGACTTTGGCCCCAGTTTCGGATAGATCGCTTGCCAAAAGTCAGTTTCCTTTAGTTCGTCGATAATGCCTAAGCCGACCAAATCGTGGGCGCCAGGATCCCAGTCGAGCAGCATTTCAATCGTACTAGCAAACCGATCCAAGAAATTAGGAGGAAGCAAATCTAAGCGCAGCTGTTTTTGAGCATCGCGGACTGCGTCGGGAAAATACGTATACGGCAACAGCTCTCCGCCATTGTCAGCTAGATGCTCTGCGTATGACGATTGGAGCTCCGGCAACGCTTCTAAGAGTTTTGAGACCGCCTCTTTTTGTTTTTCCATCGAATATCGCATCTTGTTATTCCTGAAGTCTAAGCTAAGGTGTTTCAAATGATTGATGGTAAAGCTGCTTAATTGTCGGCACGTGCCCTGCTGAATTCAACGCATCCTGCAGATCGTTCATGAGCGTCTTCGCAGCTTGCAAGTCTGCCGGAGAAGCTGTCTTAGAGTTCAAACGTATCCAGTTTTCAAAAGCCCTTACGTTCGTTTCAGCTTTTTCCAAATGCCATTTACCTCCGGTCTCTACGCCTTCTGCTAGCTCGTTCCGGACGGCGCCCGCAGTACCTCCCCCAAGTCTATCGGCCGCTCTAAACAGATTGTTTGCAATGTTTCCTAACTTCGTGTCTGTTATTGACATGATTGCTCCAGCTATTTCTTCGTCCAATACTTTGCCCGCAGCGACCGCCGCCTTTGCGCCTGCGCCTGCCTCTCCTCCTGGAACCGCAACAATGCTCAGTATAGCCTGCAGCGCGTTGCCAAACTGCATGTTTAGGTTCCAGTCAACGCCACCGAGGCATCCATTTGGCTTCTCGCCGGCTCCGGGATCAGTGCAGTAACCCGACGGATCCGACCACTCTACAGGATTGTTGTCGTTCCACATGAATGGCTTTTGCGACATTGGATCATTGACATCGCCCGCATACGCATCAGGAGTCGTCCACTGCTGCGAGGTGCTGTCATAGGTGCGTACGCCTTGCACCGCATAGGTACTGTAGCTATAGCCGTCTTCTCGGCTAAAGTCCACTAGCAGGCCATCGGAGGCAGCCGGCGCTTCAGCCTGGGCACAGCTAGCCCAACCCTTTGACTGCGAAGAAACATAGCACGAGCCCCAGTTGATTCCGAGGCTTACGCCAAAACCGTAACGACTCTCTCCGGATACGTTGTAGTTATGATTCACCCACGGACCGTACGCGGCGGGGCCGTGCCAGGCCTCAGCGATCCCATTTTGGTTTCGATCAGCGACGAGATAAGTACCGTCACCGTTCGTTGTACCGGCCTTTCCAATATAAAGTAACGGCTGACCCGGGCCCGCGAAGAGCAGCGTGTCTCCGTCCCAATGGAGATCGTTATTCTGGTTGCCATTCCCGCTCTGCGCGATTCCGCGCAGATACCCATCAGGCCCCCACGAAAGAGTCGCGTTGGGGTAAGTGCATCCGATATTATCGACCGAATTGCATACATCGCCTGTGGGCGCCGCGATCAAATGGTTCTCCGCGTCGTAGCTGCGTAGATAGGCGAACGGCTGATAATTCAAAATTGTGAGCGTATCCTCAGTCTGCCGGCCGGAACGGTCGTACTGATACTGATTCGTTCCGCTAGCTAGTAGCAGCCCCGGCGCCCACCAGTTGGTTAGCGACATGCCAGACCGCGCGTCCCAGGACATCGCGGCGTTACTGTCAGCGGCCAGTCCTGCCGGATCGACGAGAGTACCGTTCGCTGACTGCGTATAGTCGTTGCCCGAGCACCCGCTGCTGCATCCAATATCGCTCAGCAGCTCACCACGAGCGCTCAGAATATAGTTATTTGCCGCTTGGGGCGGTTGGTCGACTCCGTATTCGTCCTCGGACGTGTTCGAGACGCCAGAAAGCTCGTCGTCGTCATCGTACTGCATATTGCTGGTTTCGTAGCCCTCAGGAAACGTGAGGGAACTGGCTCGGCCATACTTGTCGTACGTATACTGCTTTGGCGTATAGGTCGTGCTTCCCTGATGATACTCCGAATGGTAATACCAGTACTTGGTCGTCACTGGGGGACCGCCAGTTAAGGGATCGGTTTCGCTTAACTCGCGTCCGCCAGGCGTATACGCCCAGGTAAAACTTCCTTGCGAGCTCTGCCAGTTGACCGCTTGGTACGAGAGAAGCCCATCCTGCTTGTACGCGTATGTAAAGATCTGCTGCTTGTTGATGCCGCCGCTGATTGAAAGGTACTCCCGCTTTCCGTCAGCGTAGTTCGTGTACGTTATCGTCGAGGCGTTGTTTTCCTGAGCCGGATCTGATTGTGTAGTCTTGTTGCCATCAACATCGTAGGTGTAGGTTTCTTGGCCAAGCGTTGGCGTCGTGATCGTCGCCGTTCGCCCGTCGGCGTCGAACGTATACGTTCGCTTATCCTCGACCGGCGAAGCGCCGCTAAAGTCGATTTCCTTCACATGTGCGTCGTTATCGTAAGTATAGTTGATCGTTTGGTGCGTACCGGGCTGAACCGTATTCTCGGTTTGGCTCAGCAAGTTTAACTCACCGCTGCCATCGTAGGCGTTGATCATCTCGGGTGCGTTGCCGAAAGCCAGTTCGTACTTGGCGATGACGCGGTCCAGTCCGTCGAAAGCGCTTCCACGTACGTCAGTCCATTGGGGATTGCCCGCTGGACAAGATTGCACCGGCGTTGTACCCGGAAGGTACTCCTGCGTCTTATAGAGGCCACCGTACGCGACCACGCCCGAGACGCTGCCAATCGAAAGGCTGGCGCCCCCGCCTTGCATGGACAAATCGTAGTCGTAGCGCGTCAGCCACGGGAACTTATAGCAATCATAGGTCTGGCTACGGTTGGGCATCTCGCGCGCATCCTGCGGCATTTCGGCTTCGATCAGCCGATCCAAGCCGTCGTAGAACTTCGTCGTCGTGCCGGTTGCGCCGCCTTTGTGGTCGACGATCTGCACTTGGTCGTCGTCAGTGTCGTAGGAATACACCGTCGCGTTGGCCGGCGCGGTAAATGGCCCGGCAAGCAGGGACGCTATACTCGGGCAGTTAGGGTTTCCGTCTGCAGCGTGTTGTGATGGGGTCTCGGTGAAGAGGATTGTGCCGTCTGGATAATAGCAGCTAAAGGAATTAATCGCCGCATTGTTGATCGTTGGCTCGTTCTCGGTACGCTCCATATTGAGGTTGTCCTTGCTGTAGCTCAGCGTCCAGGAGTCGAGCATGTACGTCCCGTCGGACCCCTTATCGTAGCTCGTAAGGTTGCCATTGGAATCGTATACAAAGTCTTGTTGAGGCTGACGAGAAGAGTTGCCGGGCTGCGTGATCGGATATGTCGCTTTGACTTTGGTGGGTAAGCCTAAACCGCAGTTATCGGTGCCGCCAGCGAAGGTGATATCAGTCGAGTAGGTGCTCGGCTTTTTGAGGTTGGTAAGGCATCCAAACGGCTCGTTCGTCGTTTGCGTATACGTTAAAATGGTCGTCTTGTTATCACCAGGGCAATAGCTGTCGCCCGGTGATGCCTTCCATTGGATCGCATTGTTCTGGTTGTAGACAGGATCGCAGTACGACGTGACGTTATGATATTGATCGTATGAATAGGTGCTGAGTGGACTCAAGGGGCCACCGGCGACATCCGTGACCTGTGGCAGTTGCATCTCGGCGAGATTGCCAACGTTGTAGCCAGACGTATCGTAGGCGTACTGCGTGACGTTGCCATTGGCGTCAGTCGTAGACACCAGATCGTTGTTCGTATCCCAGCTTTGCTCGGTGGGGATCCACTGCGCCTCCGCCGTCCCGGTGTAATCACTCGTCTGCGTCACACGGTCGCTGCTGTCGATCGCCCAGTTTGTGCCATGGCCGTCGCTGTCACACATGGCCGTCGTGCCACTGCTGGCGTTGCTGCACGCCGAGCCTGCCCCGTAGACGAAGTTCGCTGTGAACCAGGCGATAAAACCAGTCGAGTAGCCCGATTGAAGAATAGTACTCATGCCGTCGGATGGCGTGAAGTTCAGCACGCCATCAAACTGCCAGCTGGTCAGCTGCAGCGACGAGTTCGACGTGAAGAGCAATGCGCCGCCATCCTTTGGGTTGTTGGGGTTATTCCACATCGCGACCGTACAACGTGGCCCGCACGCCTCTTGCAACGTGCTCGTCCCCGGTCCATAGGCGTACGTTTCGGGGACGTCACCTTGCGGCAGGGACGCCGGAGGATTCGGAATCGTTTGGGCCGAGTTGTTGCCGGGCTTGTCGACTTCCAGTAAGTTGCCACTGCTGTCGTAGAGATACTGCAGCGTCGCGCCGTCCGACTTCGTTATCGTCGCGAGCTCATTGATCGAGGTGCCTGGGACGATGCCAAACTTCATGATAATCGAGTCGCCATCGCTGTGATCGGCATCGATTTCGGTCACGTCTTCGGAGTTCTTGCCTTGTCCGTTGTACGAATACACGAAGTTGATAGAGTTTATTTGATTACGTGCGATGATTTGTTGGAGCTGACCCTTCTTCGCTTGTGGGATGCTGCAGCCAGCACCTGACACATCGGCGTGGAACTGGTACTCCGTGCCATTGGTCTTGGTCCAGACGTAGTTGCAGTCGGTGTCGTCAGTGGGCGCGAGCGTGGCATACTCGCCGGTGCAGGGCAACCAGCTCCCCTGGCCGTTAGATGTGTACACACAAGCGGCGCCATCGATGTCATAGACCGTAATAGTATTGGCGATTGAGTTATACACGATGCTCGCGTCAAAGCTATTGGTCCAGCGGTTGCCGAAAATGGCCGGATCGCCGCCGTCGTCACCATTGTAGTCGTGCAGCGATTGCGAGTTATAGACTCGCTGGAACGCTAGATCGATGCCTTGCTCGGGAACGTCGACGTCCATGGCTGACACGATGAGGTTGCCGGTTCCCACGTTAACCATCGCTTTACCGATGCCCGGAATGGCGCGCTCCTCGTAGGTCCACCAGGGCTCGATGCCGGTGGTCGCGGTCAACGAGGTCATCGGATTGTTGCCACGACCGGCTGGCGAGAGCGGCTGCGGGCGGCGCTGCTGTACGGGCGCCGCCAGCACTCGCAAGGGCTCGAGAACAGCCGCTGTCCCGACCGAGGCGGCGAAGTCTCGCGGAAGCGATTCAGGTTTAAAGGGCGACCGACGCATTGCGAGCGGATCGAGGCGATGATGGCGCGGATCGAGGGCGCTGCGTGGCGGCAAGAGCACCGTCTGGCGTATGCCCACTCGGATGCGGGGCTTGAGCGCGTGCTGCGCGCGCATCAAGCCCGCAGCGTCTAGGTTGTGGTCGGGGCGACGCATGATCGGGGGCGGCGCATGCATTGCCGCATAACGATCACTCGAACCGGTCACGTCGGCGTAAAGGCTCGACGACATGACCGTCGAGAGCAGCGTGCTCATGAACGCCACCAAATCGAGGCGGCCTGCCGAGTCGCCGGCACTTGCCAATGCGGGGCCCGCGGTATTGAGTGCGAGGATAAGACAAAGCGCCCCGGCGACAAGACGATGCATGAGTCCTCCATTAACATGACGTGCGCTCGCCTATTATGGGGAGACTCAGGTTGTGTAAAGCTAGCAGATTCTGATAGTGAATATTGACTATCAAAATTGATGGGTTTGCCCGAGGGGATTGCGTCGCGGCCTGAAAGCATCGGGCGCAGTGGTACCCCCTGTGGCGGCGACGGGCTCCTCGAGAGCCGGCCGGTCCGTTTCGCTCTTCAGCGTTGCGCTGCTGTGTAGCGTCTGCATTGCGGGCGTCTTGCAGCCCGGCGCCGCTACCGCAGCTCACGCTCATCCCACCCCTTCGCCGACGCCTAATCCCCCGATTGTCATTGGCTTTACAATCATCTCGGCTCAGCGCGGCGCCAGCATCTTGCGCAGCATCTATCCCGGTGCCCGCATTACCGTTGATGCGCACGCCAATGCCGTCGTCGTCGTCGCGCCGGGATACCAAGAGCAGGGAATGCGCACAATCGCCAGCGGCATCGACACCAAGAATCCCAGTGCGACTACAGTCGACACCTATCAGCTCAAAGTGTTAACTCCGCAAATTGTTGCGGAACGCCTTGGCGCGGTCTTCCCCCAAGCGCGGCTCCTCGTTGCGCCCAACCGTACGATCATCATCATGGCCCCGCCCGCCGATATGTCGCAGATCAAAGCGATCGTCGCGGCAATTGACACCGCGCCGCCGACGCCATCTCCCAAACCCCGATACCCCGCCGAAGCCGTCCGGATCACGCAACGCAACGTCAAACAAGTTGCGCGCGCCGTGGCCGCCGAGTCGGCAAACGTGAAGGTCGCCGTTTCGGGTAGCGAGATCTTGCTCGAGGGACCGCCCGATGAGGTCGACCACGCCAAACAGCTCATTGCGCAGCTTGACGTGCCGCAGATGGGCACCCAATATACGCAAGTCTACCGGTTGAAATATATCGACGCGGCGTCGGTCGCCGATCTGTTGGGGCGCTCTTTTCCTAATCTGCCGCTCGCCGTCGACTCAGATCTCAATGCGATTACTGTTACCTCAAATCTTACGGTGCAGCGACGCGTCGCCGACGCCATGAGTCAGCTCGACGTTCCACCCCCGGGCGCGTCTGGCGGCGGTGAAAACGGCGGCCCTGCTTCGTCTGGCGTCGAGGTCATTCAGTTGAAGGCGGCGATACCCGGATTGCAAGGCGGAACCTCAACGACCGCGACCGACATTGCCAACACGGTAACGCAAACACTTCAAGGGTCTGCGGGCGACTTGCATATCATCGTCCCCCCCAACTCGACTGAAGTTGTTCTGACTGGCAGTCCGTATAGCATCAAGCTCGCCAAGGAGCTCATCGCGAAGCTCGATCGTCCGCAAACCATGGTCGCAATGGACACCGAGGTCCTGGAAATCGACGAGGGAACCATTAAGCAGCTCGGGCTACAATTTCCTACTGCCGCGGTCAGTACGACGTTTACCGAGGTGCCGCCAGTCTATCCGCCCGGCAATACGTTTCCCGGCCAGGGTGTTCAGATTCCGTATCTCAACTTCTTTCCATTGATCCGCAGTCCAATCAGCTTCACTGCCGAGCTGAGCTTTCTGATCGCTAATAATAAGGCTCGGATCCTCGAAGACCCTCGAATCACGACAATTTCCGGCCGAACTGCCTCATTGCGCGCAGGCGAAACGGTCAACATCCTCACGACCACGGGGGGCGGTACGGGAACGGTCGCCACCACACAAGTGCAGAGTTTTCAGACCGGCGTAACGCTCGATATCACGCCGGTGGTCAACAGCGACGACTACATCACCATCACTCTGCATCCGACGGTAAACTCAATCGCCGCGATTAGCGCGGCCGGCGTACCCAACATCCAAACGCGCGACACCACCACAACCGTCGGATTGCACGATGGGCAGACGATCGTCATCGCCGGATTGATTGAAGACGTTGACTCGCGCTCGGTCCAGAAAATCCCCTTTCTCGGCGACCTCCCGCTCATTGGTCGGGCGCTTTTTACGTATCAGAACGTGCAGAAGACACGCAACGAGCTCATCGTGACGGTGACGCCGCACATCGTGCGCGCCGGTGAGACTGGGGCCATTGGCACAACAAAGCTCGGCATTCCACATCCCCAAGGGCTACCCACGTTGCCGCCCGGAACGCAACTGCCGCCGCCGCGCCACGTCGCTGCGGAAGCACCGCCGCCAACACGGGGACTGCCGTCGGCGCCCGAGCCACAGCCAATCGTTGTGCCCACACCGGCGATTCGGCCACAGTCGAATACACCTCCGCCCGGTGGAATCGCGACAACGAAGCCATCCCCCTCCGCATCTGCTGCGGCGTCGCCCTTGGGCCCCGCCGCTGCACCGCTGCCGTCCGCGTTTTCGCAAACCAATGTGTACACCTTTGGCCAAGCCCCGCAGAACAACTATGCCGCACCCAACGCCGCACCGCAGATATTTTACGTTCAAGTTTCTCCCTCGGTCGTCCAGAACGGCGGGCAGACTACGATCGCCGCAATCACGACGACCAATGTCGCGCAACTGCGCTTCGGGCCCAACTCGTTGCTCCCGATGGCATCCTTGCAAAGCGTCGGACCCGGCCAGTGGCAAGCAACGTTTCCGTTCTCTTCGGCGGGGCTACCCATTGGTCAAGCCGCCGTGACGCTCACCCTGACTGCCACGACCGGAATGGGATCCACGGTTGCATTGCCGATTCCGCTATCGCTTTTGAGTCCTTAAGAGGCAGCATGAGTAGACGACCTGCGCATTATTGGATCGCCATGACCTTTATCGCCGGGATCGCGGCGTGCGCCAAGCTGGACCTCGGAGGCGGCACCGGCCCGCTTCCAACGCCGTCCGCGTCGCCGACCGGGACGCCGGGGCCAGGTACTTGCGCGACGCCCAGCACCAATGCGAATCTTATTGTTGTTGTGATTGACAATGCAATCGCGGCGACGTCAGCGCCGGACTACGGCGCGATTAATGGCTATGCCGTCGTCGGAAGCGGCAGCATTCCGACGCACGCAGGCCTGATCAACCAGTGGCTCAACCAGGGTGTAGTTTCACCAATCACTTCGAAGAACGTGATACAGTTCGCCAACGTGGATACCGTCGGAGCCTTCCATTCGGCCGTTGGGTTCAAAGGAAACCGATTTCCGCCAGTACCATACGCATTTCCCAGTGCGGCAGCCTCGCCGATGGCCACTGCAGTCAGTACCGGGACGCTATGGTCGACGGGGCGAATCGAGCCGCCAGTCTACCAACAATGCTACTCACAAACGTTCAGCCTGACACCGGGAATCTATTACTTCGGCGATCTGGACTATTACAACCTTTCAAACGTTCGCGACGTACTGATCGTTGCAACCGCTGCTCCGCCTGAGCTGCGCGAGTCGAGCGGTACGCGCAAAGGCGGCGATCACTAAATCGCTTCTGTATCGATGTCCTCCCTGCCGATCGCACCGCTACAAAGCGCTCGTGCCACCAGGTGCGGTCTCGATCGCGCGTCGAGCTTGACCAATAGCATCCGCACGTACCACTCGACGGTCGCTCTGCGACGACCGACAAGAGCGGCGATCTCCTTGCTTTGCATGCCATTGGCAAGCGCCTTGAGAATCGCTAACTCGATCGCGCTCAAGTGGGCTCGACTCATATCGGAACCTCGCGTGTAATAGAGACAGAGGGAATAGGTCGGCGCATGCAACGGACCTACCCCTAAATTCTCTCACAGCAATGGCCGCTGTACTGGGGTTTGCTTGCCATAAACATAGGGGGCTGTCCGGTTCTTCCGGAACGGTGCAGCAGTCGACGACGGGCGCATTGTGTGTCAGGAAGGATCCAACGCCGGAAGACTGTTGCGCTATCGTTCGCGACGCAACGTTCCGGTCCAGTATCTGAGTGGGCTTACCGCGTGGAACGGCACTCGGCGAGGTCGGCTACGGCCCAAGCATCATTCTGCTTGACTGCAATCTTCCACGCGCATGACACGGTCAAATCACCTGCTGCGGATCTGGCTAGTCGATCCGCGAGCAGCTCACGGCTCCTGGAAGCAGACGCGCTTTCGATTCAGGACGGGTGGGTTGGCTGCAAGAAGATCCCCTTAGTTTCAGCCTTGGGTGAAGCTAAGGGAAATCGTGGCCTAGAAGCATCACCGTGTTCGACTTGATGGCCCGTTAGATTTGAGGAACCTTCGGCCCCAAGACACGCGAAAAGTCTATTTCACGAATCGCGAACGCGGCGCCGTACGTGTATTTCCGGAAAAGCACCCTACGCCCAATAGCAAACGCCAAGCCCCGCGCCATTCCTTTAGCAAGGTGCCGCGCGGCCACATCGCGCACAAACTATGCCCATTAAGCTGTAAAGGTCAGCCCTGTTCGTCCGATCGGGGATGACTAATTCGGTGCCCACCTGTGGATGGTTGTCGAATTCCATAGCGAAAAGCGTTGAGCATGACCATCAGCGACAAAATTAAGCATGTTGTTCTTCTGATGCTTGAGAACCGGTCGTTCGACCACCTTTGCGGATACCTGCGCATGGTGGACTCTCGCATCGAAGGGTTACTCGGCACGGAATATAATGAGCTCGATCCTAGCGGCGGCGATTCCGTGAAGGTAGTCGTATCGGACGACGCGCCCTACGTGCCGGACCTTTTGCCTAGTCCCGGCCACGAGGTCCCCGATGTCCATACCCAACTCTATGCCGGCGGCGACGGCTCTACGATCGCCAATCGCGGCTTTATCAAGAACTACTTCGAGCAGGGCGTACCCTCGGCCAACGCCGGCCGCGTGATGAAATGCTTTTCGCCGGAGCGGTTGCCCGTCATCACAGCACTTGCGCGCGAGTTCGCCCTGTGTGACCGATGGCATTCGTCCCTCCCTGGTCCTACTTGGCCCAATCGCCTCTTCGTACACTGTGCGACCTCGGGCGGTTTTGCTGACAACACGGCGCGCCAGTACAGTATGACCTCGATCTTCGAACGTCTGAGCGATCAACAGCTGGACTCTTGGCGCATTTACTTTCATGACACGCCACAGACGTTCATGCTTGAGCGTTTGCGCAACGCGCGATATTTGCGGTTCTTCGAACACTTCGATGCGTTCATACGGGATTGCCGAGATGGAACGCTCCCGCGCTATTCCTTCATCGAACCACGCTACTTCAGTATTCTCGGCGCAGCGGCGAACGACGAGCACCCGGATCATGGGGTTCTCCCGGGCGAGCAACTCATCGCAACGGTCTATAATGCTTTACGGGCATCCGAGAAGTGGAACCAGACGCTGCTCGTTGTTACGTGGGATGAACACGGAGGGTTTTACGATCATGTCGCGCCACCTGCTACTGTCAACCCCGACGGCAAGGTCTCGCCAGATTGCAATTTCGAGTTGCTGGGATTGCGCGTCCCCACGATGCGCATTTCTCCTTGGATTTCGCGAGGAACCGTGGACCACAACGTTTACGATCATTCGTCCGTTCCTGCAACCTTGAAGCTAATCTTCGGCACTTCCTCATTCTTGACCAAACGCGACGAGTTGGCGAATACCTTCGAAGGCAATTGCTTGCTACCGACATGGCGAACCGACACCATAGAGCGTGTCGCGCCCGCGTCGCCGCCGTTAGCTAATGCATTCCATGCTAGCGTCCAAGGCGTAATGAGCGCGATCCGGCCGCCAACGGATCTACAACGCAGTCTGGTCAATCTAGCGAATCGAATAGCGCCCGATCAGGCACGAAGTCAGTATTCTTTGCCCACGGAGCTGCAAGCTGCGAATCACGTGCATGAAGTTACGTTACGCGTCTTGTCACCTTATGCCCGCTAGAGTGAGCGATGGTCTCGCGCAATGAACGTTTGTGACGGCCAACCGGTGTTCTCGAGCGGTACCGCAACAGGTAAGACGCTACGGTCTTCGCTAATTGTGACGCTCACCCGCGGGCCATCTTGGCATGGCCGCAGCCCCGTCCAGGCGCTCATGGTCAGCCGGTCTCGCTTTTGGGAATTCATCGTTACTATGCTAGCGAACTGATGACCCGCCGAGTTAGCCGGCAGTAGACTGATTCTCGCACCTAATGACCATTTGCAAATATTCAATCCCGCGAGGCGGCAGTCTCCTACACGGGTTCGACGTTTCCATATTCGTCAACCGGATCGATTGGCCGACCGTCGCAGCTTCGACTGACGCGCGGTTCGCGTTCCTTGAGTGTGCGAGAGGTACGGAAGTCGGCCCTCAGTTTTCGTCGATCTGGGACACTAGAATTGCGAGCATCAAGTGTGGACCCTACCAGCGTTTATTCAGCACCATCTCGGGCAAAGAGCAAGCTCAAGTTTTCAGTGACGCCATGAGGGCGGCAGGGCTACTTAAAACGGATCTTCCGCCCGTGCTCGACCTCGAAGCCGATCCCGACGGTACGAGGGCGACGCCCGGCCAGTACCTGATTTTGATGAACGAGTGGATCGCAACGATTCGCGACCAGCTGGGCCGCCAGCCAGTGATCTATACGAACCCTTCGTTTTGGAAATATCTTGGCAACCCGTCTCAATTTGAAAGGTTCCCGTTGTGGATCGCGCATTACAACGTCGAGACTCCCGACATTCCGCAACCATGGACGACCTATGCATTTTGGCAGTACCAACAAAGCGCTCAGATCTCCGGTATCGACAAGCCGGTCGATCTTGATGTGTTCTACGGAGAAGAAACCGATTTCCAACAACTCACCCAATCATCTGTTATCTAACCAGCTTAGACTTCTACAGTGGGGACGGCATGTTCGGCGCAGAAAACCAACCAGCGATGCTCGTTGGACGCGTTGACATCGTCGATCTCCAAATGGGAGGCCTACGGCCACGCGAACCCCTCACCACATTTCGCCTTAGTTGTTCCTAAGCGACCATGGCTAAGGCCGACCTGTAGGCGCATCTCAGCCAGCTGTGAGAAATCTGAGGCTTCTCGCAGATTTTCTCACCGAATAAGCATCGATTAGCCTCTATAAGCAATGCTTACAAGTACTAATCGCGTGTAAGTGCGGCTTGCGAGAACTTGTGGAGGCTAGCTGCAAACATTTCAAGACCGCCGCATTCAGCCGCTCAGCCACCTCTCCAAATGCTAGTCGGCATCGTCTAAAGCCGCTAGTTGCGCTAATCGATCCTTATCGGACCTAATCGGTTCCTACCTTTGGTGAGAAACCCTGTTGAGGAAAGCGCGGCGGCGGCGAAAAATTGGATTAGGTAGAGCGGCCACCGTCGACAAGTTAGATCGACTTTTCTTTTAACTAGCGCGTCACCTCGCTGGGTCGCGCATTGAAGCTGGTCAACTGCGCTGGCCCGTTCAGTCTTACCAATACGGTCTCTAGCTATGACGTGGAATAAACGATCGGCCACTTTTGCGCACCGGTAGAACAGAACTATCGCGATTCGGTTGGAGCCTGTTCTTCAATATTTCAAGGGCGTTGTGATCCGTTGTTATTATATTTAGGCCACATCCATCCGACGCGTACCCGATGCGTCAGATTGTTCAAAGATCTCGCGTAGTGCGTGGGATATGGACATTTTGCAGTTCAACCCAATCGCTGATAAAGCGCTGCGTCCCGAGACTTGCGCTAAGTGAGCCCCAACACTGACGTCCGAAACTGAAAAGCTCTTCGAAACCAATGAAAAGGCGCTGCCTGCGCTCTAAAGCAAAGTCCCCCCGTTACCACAGCGAAACGCGCCAATGTCTCAATCTGAGTATCAGGAAAAGCGGCAGCAAAGCGCTCCAGCGATTTCAGCCCTCCTATCCATGCACATAATTAACAATCTGATTCGAAAACACAAATTGAGGACAGTGCTCGAGCAATGAATTAATGCCCGCATCGAAAGACCCGTAGAGTCTAATTTCGCGGGCACGACTTTTCATCTTGCTGCTACGGCGACAGCTGTCCTTCTTGTGGCCGTGAACCCGGTCGCGCCTCAGTGGAGCTTCCTGATGAGCTTGGCGGCGATCCATATATTGCTGCCATTCCGCGTGAACGAGCGGTCTAGCCTCGCGGTGGTGGCCGTTGTTCCTGTCGTGAGCATGCGGGTCTCCTGCGCCATTGTGATCATGGCCGTAATCAAATATTTCGCTGAGCCTCACCGTTTGGCCGATACTTGAGAACCTGTCTGTTGTCACGCCGAGTTTCTGTATCGGGAACTCGCTTGACTGGTAGACGCGTATCGCCTAGCGGACGATGATGCGATCAATTTTTTGCCCGCCACAACGACTCGTTCACACCGCGGCGGCCTCGGCGCAACGGCCAACCATCCTTGTCGTTCCCTATGCGCTTTCACTTGCGCGACTCTCTCAGGCGAAACTACGGCCGACTCTACCTCACAGTTGGTATTGGCTTAGTTTCCTGGCTCCTCAATCCAAGTTCGCTGACCCACGTTTCGAAGATAAATGTCTGTTGTTAGGCCTCGTGGCAATGACATTTGTCGATTGTTTGGGCAAATTTTAATTTTTCAATGTTGCGCCGCCTGCGTCGCGGCAGTACGATATGCTCCCAACGCGTACTTTCTCGAAGCGATGCTGCGAGCTCCCACACCACTGAGCTGTCGGAGATTCGAGAAATGATACTTTGCGCGATCGCCTATGATCGCGGCGCCGCTCGCGAACCCGCCCTGCTTGTCGCCGAGCCGGGTATGCCACGCGACGGTTCCCGCTTTCGGAAACAACCTTTCGACATTTCCTTTCCCAATGTCCAACAAGCTCCTCAGTAATCAAAGCTTTTGAGAGTACGCGCGAGGCGTACCATTCACTCACATTCTATTTCGGCATTTTCTTAAAGATGCGCGTTTGATTTAGGAGGTAAGCATGTCTGTAACGAGTCTAATCGTAAATGCCAGCGGATCAGGTCCGAACGCTAATCCCGGCGTTGTCTTTGAGGCCAACGAAGCTAGCGGTATCTATCACGAGGACCGCGAAGTAGCTGGAATCTTGTACCGTGCCTACAACGCCACGTACACGGGCACGCAGTGGGAGCTTTACAACGGCGGTTCTGAAGGTTCAAACGCCTGGGCTTTTGCGCAAGACAGCGCGACGGGTTCGCTTCGATTCCTTTCCAATTTTAACGTGCCAGCGAACACCTTTGAGCCAACGTGGACGACCTGGTTCGGTAGTCCCAATAACACAATCTTTAACGTCGCTGACTATGGCATGCTCCCTGCAAATTCAGCAGCTCTAAACACAACAGCCTTTCAAAGTAGTCTCGACGCAGCGCTTGAATATTCCGTAGGCGGCATAGTATTTATACCTGCTGGCCAATATCAAATCAACGGCCCGTTTACGCTACATATGAACGGCTCTCATGACTACGGCCTAATAATCGCCGGTTCCAGCGGCGCGACTGAGCTCGTTGAAAACAATGCCGCCAGTGCTGGAGAAACATTTTCAATAACCGGCTTTCAGAGCGGGCGAGGCATTCATTTTCAGGACCTTCGTTTGAGCGTAGCGCAGCCAAACACAAATACAGTCACGGCAATCTCGGTTGCCAATAGTCAAAATATAACGTGTACCCGAGTTTACTTCGAGAACTACCCTTCGGCCATGGTGGATGACAATCAATCCCTACAGTGCGGCCTGACGACTTGCACCGTGGACTACGTGAGCGGCCCCGCAAATGTGACTGCGATTGTCCTCTCTGGCTCACAGGATTTTGTCATCGACTGCGTATTACTCCAACAGGCGATAAGCAAGGGCGGAGTCAGCGGATGCACTGGGATTAAGATTAAATCAGTAAGCACTTCGTACGTCGAGTCTACTCACATAAATCATTTCTATTACGGCATCGAGGTTGGCGCGGGCGGTGTCGACGCATTTTTCAATGACGTTCGTATAGACGCTTATCATATGGCCGTGTATTTTAATCCGGGCGACGGCGGCACGGTCAACAATTTTTTCTTTGACAATTGTTCGTTCGCACTGGGTGATGACTCCAGCGATCAGACTGCTGGTGTATATGTCGATACCAATGGGGCGATGAATTCGAACGTAGCCAGCATCTTTTTTAGCAATTGTATGGCGTACGGTTGGTTAAATGCGGGGATTCAAATTAATTCCGGCCAAAACATCGTAATCACTGGCGGTCAATACTCCGGCAACGGTTGGAACGCCGATACCGCCGTAGGAGCCGGCATCCTTATAACGGGAGGCAGTGAAATTACGATAACGGGAGCTGACTGCACCGGAACAGCCGAGATCGTTAGCAGTGTTCAACCATATGGGATCGCCAATATCGGCGGCGCTGCGTCGGTTTCGAATTGCAACTTGCACGCTAACGCGACCGGCCCCATTTACGCAAGTTTGCCAGTGCTGTTTAAAGTGACCGATTGCCGAGGGTATAATGATATGGGAACTGTGGTGTCAACAACTGCGCCAGCTAACGCGGTAGCTTTCAACGGCACCTCTAGCCCCTACGGGTATTACGGACCTATAACGTTCTACGTGAGTTCTAGCAGCAGCGCTACGGTGACGGGGGTGTCCATTTCAGGGAGTCCGACTAACCTGAACACCGGCGGGACGTTCACCCTAAGCCCGGGGCTAGCTCCTACGGGGTTTTTCGTGAGTGCCTCAATCACGTACACGCCACATAGTGCGGGTCACGTCCCAAACTTCCTGATGATTGGCCATTAGGCTCATACGCTGCCATAGGTCACTGTCTGCGCTACCGATTTCTCTGGTTGTTTACAGAGGACAACGATGCTAAGCCGAAGAGTTCTCTCAGGACTCGACGCCACGCGCACAAAAAGTAACCTGAGTGCTTTCTGCGAGTTGACGTCGTCGCGACCAAAGGGAGTCCTCGCTCACCTCCACGACCAAACCGACCGAGCGATCGTGACGATTTTGTCCGCGGCTACTAGGAGCGGCCGCGTCTAGGTAGCATTAAGCTAAGGTGAAGGCGGGGTTTCGTCGTCTGGTCAAGATTTCACCTGTTGACGGAACCCTCATCTAGTCTCGATCACTAACCTTGGAGATTTGTCAACATGAGAATCCTTGATTTTGCTTACTATGCACTAGCGCTAGTGCCTATTTCACTGGCTGCTTGTACTGCGCCCCAAATTCCGATGAATATTCCAGGTGCGAACAGCGAACATGTATCGCGACAGCGCTTGAGTTCTTCGAACAATATCTTATACGTAGCTGGCAGCAATTATGTCGCGATGTTCAGTTATCCGGCTCTTTCTCCGATCGGAACGATTTCCCCAGGCTATACGCTGGGCATCGGGTGTGCAGATAATCCTACGGGGTTCATTTACTTTACGGCCAATCCAAACAGCGGATCTCCTCGTCTAGATCAGTACGTCATCGGTGGCACGACCAAAGTCGGCGGAATTCAGCCTGCGAAGCGCTCAACAATTGTCGGATGTGCTGCGGACCCCACGACTGGTAATCTGGCGGTACTATACACGAATAGTAATTCTAGTTACGTCAGAGTGTTCCGACCAGGCTCAAAAAAGGGTACTAAATATTCGCAAACGCTAGTCAACACGCTTTACTCATCCACTTACGATGGTGCTGGTAATCTATTCGTCGAAGGATGGACTGGGAGCGGAGCGACGTCATTGATCGAGCTTCCTGCAAGTAGCAGCCAATTTATTGGAATCTCCGTTGCTGGACTCGAACAGGGGCAGCTCCAATGGGATGGAACGGATATATGCGCGCGTGTCGCCGCAGATCACCAACGCGGCATTTCGCCGACGATACAACGCATTCAGATTTCCGGTTCTTCTGGCGAGATCATAGGAACAACCACGCTAAAGCGCGGCTACAGGGGCACTTGGATACAAGGCGGCACCGCGCTCTCGGGCGAATTTGGCTCGCACAAGAGTCAAAATGTGCTTTTTTACAACTATCCTGCCGGCGGACGCCCGTACCAGACTTTTGGCCCCGTTGGTGAGACGGTCGAGGAGATGATCGTAACCGGGCCTTCTTCCGGGGACTAACTATTTGAACGCGGGTCGTGCTTCGGACAAGCGCGACCTGTGATTTTAGGCACGCTTGACCAACCTTGACCTGTGATTTTCAGCACTTGTGACCGTAGGTTGGGGTGGCTACGTCAAGCATTTCGGCGTTCTTCCGCGCGGCGGCGCCAGCATCGCTACGAGGCAGAACGCCAAAGCGCTTGATGCAAGCGGCAATCCCGCGCGGGGAGACGAACGGGCATCCGGCCTAAGAAGGCCGGCCGGATGCTCATGACGTTGCAGCCAACATAAAGCGCGCGTTGTCCACGATGTTCTCTGAAGGTCGAGTCTCGCCACGCCCTCCGCCTATCGTTGCAATGGGGTGCACGAAGGCGTGAGAGCGTCGATGATCAGTGCCTCATCGGCCGCCTGGCGCCGCGAGCTTGTGGAGTGAGAAATCCGAAACTTCTCGCGGATTTTCTCACCGAATAAGCATCCATTAGCCTCTATAAGCGACGCTTACAAGCGTTGATTTCAAGTAAACGAGACTTACGAGAACTTGTCGAGGCTAGCTGCAAACATTTCAAGACCGCCGCATTAAACCCCAGGTGCTTGAGCTCACCGTTAGCTCCCGATCGCCGGCTCGCCTTTTAGTAACTGCGCTGCGCGTTTCATCTCAGCAGCTCATTGCTCGTCGGTGAAGCGCGGCACTGCTGGAATGCTTTGACGACCATTTTCGAGGAAGAGCCTGGAAAGTCGTGGAGATTCGCGGAATCGCAAAAGCCCCGAAAAGATCAATCGTTACAACCGTTTCCTAAATTTTCGACGGCTTTTGACGGATCGTGCGCCGATGGTGGAATCATTTCGCATGTAAGGACTCACCGCGCGACTTCAACAAGCCCGTTCGATCCGAGCGTAATCGTTCCACCATCGTCGAGCCATATACGGATGCCATCGTCCTCAATAGAACGCAGGTCGACGACGACGTGGAAGCCTGCTATCCGGCGCACAAGCATGCCACGCTTAATCTCAGTGACGCGCGCAAAAGTTGTACCGTAGACTTCAATCATTGCGTACCTCCCGCGGCGCCGACAGCGGCGCCGCCGCACGGCGGCCGAACCGCGCGCGAAGGGACCCGCGCGCAAGGTCGAAGCGAAGCGAAGCCGCGAAAGCGGTTGCCTTGCGCGCGGGATGCGCCAGCGCGGTAGCCTGGCCGGGCGGCCGGCGCCGCGTCGGGGACGCGGGTTAAGGACTCTCGCCTATGACATTGTCAGACCCGAGAGTTCGCGTAGTGCGTTTTTCGCCATAAGGTGACCCGCCGGCGTCGTATGGAGTCCGAGCATCACACCATCGCAACCGCTTCATCGCTGATGTAGAGACCGAAGCGTACCGAAAAGAAAAACGGCGGTCACGAACGTCCGCCGGCCGAAATCCCCAATAGCGCGAGCTACTGAAACCGCGCCCCGATAGCGGGAGCTCGATGGCCGAGGCTGCGTCGAAGTCGCGCCGAACTTGTCCTTGCGCGGATGGGTCGTTACGATGCCGACCACGGACGGCCACGGAGCACGAGGAACTGGAGCCCGACTGCCGGTTCAACCGGCGGACGTTCTTTGCACCGCTCGACCCTACGGAACTGGCCGACTCAGCGGTTTTCTAACATTTTCTAACAGAGCGGTCGGGAATGGCCGGGAACGGACGGCATCGCCCGTGAACCTGAGAGGGAAAAAGCCTTACAAAATAACGCTTTTCGGTAGTGGACGGGAGCACCCGGAACCCCCGAGTGTAGGTTCGATTCCCGTTGGCGCTACCAGAAACAGCCTGTGTTTGCAGGCTTTTTTTGATGCTCGGGACGACGCGGTTGCCATTCGGTTGCCGTCCCAGTTCAAAACCGGCCGCCGCGATCCGTTCAAGACGCTCTCCGAGCCGGTCGATGGCTTAAGGAAGTATCTTCGTGATATAGCCGTTCGCGAGACCGGCGCCCATGTAGACGCCGATGACCGTGCGTTCGTAGACTGAGTTGGCGCTAACGGGACCGATGACGGTAGCGGTGCCGGCGGTCCAGTTGCGAATCGGCAGAAAAAAGCCGTACTCGAGGGTTTTGTCTTTAAGATCGAAGTAGTCGCCGATAACGTTGTAGTTGCCGGGTCCGCCCGCTCCAGTGATCCCCTCGAAGTGGGTGAGGACTGACTTCGGCCAATCGTAGACGAGCATTTTTGTCCCTGCGAGATTGCGGACGTATGCGTGCGTCCCTTTCTTGTCGGTGTAGCCGCCGGCGATAGCGACGGCGCTGCCGTTCATCCAAATGCCGTAAGCCGTCGAACTGACCGCGCCCGGAAATTCGAGCGTTGAAAACTTTGCCGTAGAGGAGTCGTAAATGAACGCGTGCCCAGAAATCGGATATGTGTTCGCTGGCATCATCGACGAATCTGACTTCACCGCATCGTAGTTGCCCACGGCCTTGTACGTCGCAGCACCGTAGTTGCTGTGAACGATCGTGTAGTTGCACGATTTGGGTGCGCATAGGCTTGCCGGCGCGTTAAGGGTGAGAAACTTGTTGGTTGTCGAGTCGTATACGAAGCCGTTGGCATTCGTCTGTCCTTTTTTCTCGTAGCTGCCGACGAGTCGATATCCCGTCCGCGTGATCGCTGGGCCGTACACGCTGGTCTTAGCTGAGCGCGGATACTTAATTGGCGTCCAGATGCCGGTTTTCCGATCGTACACGACGCCGAGATTCGACCCGTTCTTCTTGTCGATGAAGCCCGTGATGAGGTTGCCGCGGATACCCGTGAGTAGGGTACCGACGGCATTCGGAAACTGGCTGAGCGGAACGTCGAGCGTTTGCAGGACTGGCGCGTTCGCACCGTACCTAAAGAGGCCGGTCTGCGCCATTGAAGGCACGACGCCCAACCCTGCGGAGCGACCTCCGTTCGCGCAAGCGGTTAGCAGCGCGATCGAGATCGCTAACGTCGAAGTCCGCGCGGAGGCGGATGGACGCATAAAAGTCATAACCTATCTCACGTTCTCGCATTTTCGGAACAAATCCCGGTGCACGCCGTGGTATCGACATCATTTCAACATCGACGGTCTTCGCGATTTGTTGCCTTGCATAGATTATGTTTATCGCCGTTAACGCGTTAACGACCCGATGAAGCAAGATCGCACGCCTAACCTTTACAGGTCAGCATGTCCGCGCTATGATTTTTGGGGCTGACAGCATCTATGTCAAACAGCCCGTTGGAGGACCTGTGAACTATCGCTTACCGATCGGGTTCGTCACACTTTTGATCGCGGTCGCTGGCTGCAGCGGCGTCGCTAATCTTCCATCAGGGCCCGCCAATCAAACGGCGTTTTCCCCGGCGGTGCAGGTTTCCGGACGTACCGTTCATTCGCATCCAGGCGGTTCGGCGAGCTTTCAGGTCGTCTACACGTTCCAGGACAGTGCCGACGGCGGAAGCCCCTTTGCCGGCGTGACCGTTGACAGTGCGGGAAACCTCTACGGCACGACGAGCTCGGGTGGCAGCGGTTACGGCACCGCCTTCGAGCTGAAGAATACGGCCAAAGGATATAAGTACGTCGTATTGCATACGTTCGCCGGCGGCAGCGACGGCGCGGATCCCTACGCCCGCTTGATGCCGGGCGCCGGAGGGAAACTGTACGGGACTACCGTGAACGGTGGCGGCGGCGGAGCCGGAACGGTCTTTGAATTGCTGCCGGGCAAGGCGCCCCGTACCGAACGCGTGCTGTATGCTTTTACTCAGAGCGTCCAGGGCGCCAATCCGTCCGCCGGGGATCTGACGGTCGACTCAAACGGCGCAATCTACGGCACCACGCAATATGGCGGCGCGTACGGGCAGGGCGCCGTCTTCAAGTTGTCGGGAGCCGGTAAGGAAAAAGTCCTGTATAGCTTTGGTGCGAACTCAAACGACGGTACGCAGCCGTACGCCGGCGTCACCTTTGACCGCGCGGGAAACATTTACGGTACCACCGCACTCGGCGGCGAAGGTTACGGTACCGTCTTTGAGCTGACCCCTGCGAAGCGCGAATGGACCGAACAGATCCTCCACACGTTCGGGAACGTGAGCGACGGCGGGACTCCGTACGCCGGCCTGAGCTTCGATGCGCAAGGCAATCTCTTTGGCGCGACCACCCAAGGGCCGGGCAGCGGGGGAGGCACGTTTTTCGAACTAACGCCTTCGAACGGAAGCTGGTCGTTCAACACGATCTACAGTATGTCAGGATGGGGGATCTCGGGCGAATTCCGCACCGCTTACCTCGACCCGAGCGACAACATCTTTGGGACCACTCATTGCGACGGTGTGTACAATTCCGGCTCGGTGTATGAGCTGCAGCGCTCGGGGGGCACCTACAACTACGTCGACCTGTACGATTTCACGGGCGGAACCGACGGACAGTACGTTTTCAGCAATCCAGCGTTCGATTCGCACGGCAACATCTTCGGCACGACCAACGTGGGCGGTTCCGGGTACGGGGTTGTTTGGGAAGTTCGAAGCAGCCCGCAAAACCGACGGACGCCACGTGTAATCTCGACTGCTCCGGGTTAAACGTCCATCGCCGGGATCTCCTTACGGCAGGCTACGATCCGCGGCGCAGCGCCGACTGTGAAACGCACACCGTAATCGCGGCTGTAGGCCTCGCATTCGGCTTTCGAGGGAGTTTCTGCGCGGTGTTTTGTCCGCCGACGACCAGAGGCGACCGTGCTTGGACCGATTCGATTCCCGTTGACGCTATAAAACTCATAATGGGTGCCGACATCGGAAACCCGCATTTTCGAGCCGAAGCACGTACCATTTAGGAAGTACAACGAAAAGTTCAAACGACGAACTACCCGCCGAGCTGTCAGAACTATGGCTTTTGCGTCGAAGAAGACCTCGATATCGAGATGGTCGCCGCCGCCTGCCCCAAGTGCACGATCTATATGATCGAGGGCGCCAACTGCGGCGCGGTCGTGTGCGGCTTGGAGAACGCCGAAGTGACGGCTGTCAATCTCGTGCGACGATTATTAGCAACCGTTGGGAATGCCACACCACTCCACGTCATCAGCAGCGGCAGTGACGGCTCGTGCGGCAACGAGTATCTCTGCGAAGCCGGTGCACCGCACCGAACAACTGCAGACCTATTCCGGTCCGGCCGGATGGGGAGCCCGAACGGTCAAGGTCTATTTAGTTCGCGCAAGAGCGGAACGTAAACGAAAGGCGGACGCTTAGCGGCGTCCGCCTTTTTTCGCGACGTACATCCGAAAGATACGACCGTCAACTACGCCCCGGCACTCCAAATCGATCTCGAGAGCGCCTTGACTGGCCTTACTATAGAGTGCTAGGCTGCTTTCACGTAAACACCCGCCTAATCTTAGAGGAGGCCCAATGTTGGAGAATGCGAAGCTTGTTGCCACCGTCGTGCTAATCGCCGCGCTTCAAGGTTGCGCGGGCACCGTCTTGCCCCGCGGGAGCGACGTGCCTGGCGGGCAGTCCGCGACGAAGCACGCGTCGTATGTCTTGGCGGTAGTCGCCGTCAACCCAGTAACGAAGAATTGCCCCCGAACGAAGTATCAATTTTGTATCGCAGTAAGCGCGTCGAATACGGGTCCTTATATCGAGTGGTCCGCGTGCAATGGCAGCGATTGCCCCCCAAGTCAAGCTATTGCGCCGAACAACGCATTTTATACGAAGAAGGGCCTTCCGCTGAAGCCCAACCGCCTCGTTTGGAACTCCTCCGGTGGCGCAAATCCCAGCTACATTTACATCGATGAAAAAAAGAAGCCCTACCCGAGCAGTCATGGTCATGTCAGGCTTGTAGGCCAAACTCAAGCATGCTATGTCAGCGATCCCAGCGATTGCAGCGCCTGGGTCACGTACGGGATAATGTTCCTCTAGTATTTTCGAACTACAGCGCCTAACGAGAACCTTCATTATTAAAATGAAGGTTCTCTGCTTCGACGCCGATCGGGGACTTGGCTACGCCCAACGATGCCTGTCCTTCTCTATTCAGATACGTGAGGTGCCTCACGCTCCGCTCTTGAGGTGAACGTTAGCTCGACTGCGCTACCGATACGTTTTGTTCCGGTGACCGGCAGCGATTCCAACAGAGATCGTCTTGCTGCAGAACGAGAGTTCGAGGAACTCACCGCTGCACGAGAAGAGGTTAGTCCACGACGGTCTGGCACTCTGGTTTGCAGAGAACCTGATTGCAGCCGGTCGTTCAACACGATCTACAGTATGTCAGGATGGGGGATCTCGGGCGAGTTCCGCACCGCTTACCTCGACCCAAGCGACAATATCTTTGGGACCACTCATTGCGACGGTGTGTACAATTCCGGCTCGGTGTATGAGCTGCAGCGCTCGGGGAGCACCTACAACTACGTCGACCTGTACGATTTCACGGGCGGAACCGACGGACAGTACGTTTTCAGCAATCCGGCGTTCGATTCGCACGGCAACATCTTCGGCACGACCAACGTGGGCGCTTCCGGGTACGGAGTCGTTTGGGAAGTTCGAAGCAGCCCGCAAAACCGACGGACGCCACGTGTAATCTCGACTGCTCCGGGTTAAACGCCCATCGCCGGTTCTCGTTACAGGCTAACCGAGATTCAAAGGGACTAGCGGGGATTCAAAAACGCGAAAACCGGTACAAGAAGGGATTATCGGGTACTAGACGGGATGAGCCGGGACTCATGTCATCCTGAGCTTGTCGAAGGATGCGGATTCGAGTAAGCAGGTTCGCTTGCGCGTTGCATCAAGCGCCCTCCGAGCCTTTGCGCGCATAAGCGCGAACTCGCTTCCAGAACTTCGACGAAACGATTCCAATCGCGGCGCTGATGAGAAGCGCAATCCCGACCGATGCCGACGCAATGACGTTCTGTTCTACCTTAGAGCTATGCGCTTTTGCGCCCGTTACGGCACAGAGTATGGCTAGAAGGCAGAGGAATGTGCCACCACCGATCGTCTCCCACAAAATTGGGCGAGTCCTCGCGCGAAGCATCTTCATCAGTACTGGATCTTGCACGAACTCTTCTTCTTGCTGCCTTATGTAGAGGGAACCAAGGGCCCACAGGAAGAGCATAGCTGAGAGCGCTCCAAGCCATGTGGGGACGCCCCAAATGATACCGTGATTTGCAAGTAGCTCAAGCACGCCAGTACCAAACAACAGCGCGGCATCTTCAATGTCTGGTATCCACTGAGTCATGAGCGCGTCAGCCATAAAATGATTCCAGATGTAGATAAGCGTCCACAGCATTGTAGCGACTTGGACCCATTGAGTGACCGATAAATGAGCGCCTTGGGAAAAAGCGATTGCAGCCAGATCCGTCAGTGCGACGCCCTGAATAATACTAAGCATTGTGAGATAGACACCCGTGAAGTTTTCGCTCATTTTGCGAGCTAGTTCCGAGTGCTCCACCGGATTCGACGAAGCCTTTGGGATATCTCTGTCTGCAGGCACGATGACCACTATTTCCCTACTGGGTTAGCATCGCCTCGGTGAAACGATAATGCCTGCACATATGTATCGACACAACGAATTCAGCGTGGTATCCGCGTCGAACGGTCGCGACTGTTAACGCTTATAGTCCGTTCGAGTACTACTTGAGGCTTTTCAGGTATGCGACGATCGCAGCCGCATCGTCGTGATTGAAACGATATTGGGGCATTGGCGGCCGCGCTTGTTTCCCGCCAGGCAGCATACCGGACTGTAGGAATGTCGTCGCTGCTGCGCTGGAAAGTTGTGGAAGCCCGGCGATTTTCGGAGCAGCGTAGGCCACGGGCATTCCGGGCTTTAAAAAATCGAGCGCACCTCCTTGCAGTTGTTCGCCGTGACAGTCGGCGCACTTTCCGGCACTCATGACGAGATACTTGCCCCGCGCGACTGGATCGGTGATTCCCTGAGCGGAAGTGTTGAGAATCGTCATTCCAACGAGAGCGCACAGGGCGCCGATAAGTGGAATAGCCGTGACTCGCATAGCCCTCCCTCCTTCGCGCAAACAGCGCGAGCACCGATTCTAATAACTACGCTGTTCCACTAGCGTACGCGAACCGTACCGATCATGTTCTCAGTATCGTCATGAAACAGGCAGTGGTACTTGTAAGTGCCGGCCTTAATGAAGGTCAAGCTGTAGCTTTGTCCCGGAAACAAGGGACCGGAGTTCGTTACCACTGTTCCGTCATACGTCGTTCCGCCGGACGGCGGCGAGAACGGAGGCAGATTCGGAAACGGCTGCCCGGCAATCCCGAGCGTCACTGTATGCGGAAAGTTGTTTGAAAGATTCGTCCAAGTTATCTTTGTGCCCACGGCGATGGTGACACTCTGATCGCTTTCCGATTTACTATCGAGGAAGCGCACTACCGTAGACGTCGAAGGCGGCCCCGTATTTAAGTTCGGAGCAATTCCGGCAGCAAGGTGTATTCCACCAGCTCGATAGGGGAACTCGTCGATCGACGCGGCGGCGTTCGCGAGGTCGCTCGCGATCATGGCGTGCGCCGCGCTCGTGTACTGCTGCTGGGCTCGCGGATAAGGCGCGCCGGCAGTCTGCACCGTGATACTTCCGACCATACCGCCCTTCAATCCGCCATGGAGCAGGCAGTAGTACTTGTACGCGCCGGTCTTCGGGAACCTTAGCGTGTAAGTGCCGCCAAGCAATTTGAATCCCGAACTCGTGTATGCGGAACCGTCGTAAACAGATCCGCCCGCCGGCTTAGACACACTGGGATCGGTAGGTGGCGGCAGCGATTTACGATTTCCTAAGAATGTGACCGTGTGAGGCTCGCCCGCCGGGAAGTCCCAAGTTATGCTGTCTCCGGCATCGATGGTAATTGAGGTCGTGTAGAATTGCAAACCTTGATTTGCCTCTTTCGCGTTTGACGCGCCCGCCTGCAATGTCCAAGTCATCGCCGGAGTCACCGGCGGAGTGGTGTTGGACGCGGATCCCGAGCATCCGGCGACGAACACAAATGCCAGGAGGGAAGCTGCATTCAGAATTTTCATAAAATTGTTCTCCGCGAATTAGGGGCCATCAAAGTTCACTGTCACTAACCGTCGGCCCGACAAACCCATATTCGAGGACCGCAACGTGTGGCCGAAGAACTAATAAGGGTTCCTAACCATGTAGTAAGGTTACCTAATAATACGGCAAGGTGGTTTTCTTTGTCAAGGTCAAATCGCCCGCCCCGCCGGCGCCTGGCTCCGCCTCCCGATCCCGCGTCCCTCGGACGGCTCATCGGCCCTATCTATGCTTCCTTTGTGGGACAGATCACGGACCGGCTTCGCACCGAAACGCACGGTCAGATTCGCGCCGCTCATTCGCCAATTTTCATTTACATTGAAGACGAAGGCAGTACGCTGACCGAGCTGGCCGCCAAGGCGCGTATGACGACACCGGCGATGAAAGAACTTATCGACGACGTGGAAGCTTCCGGGTATGTGGTCCGTTTGCCAAATCCGAAAGACCGTCGTTCAAAACTGATTTTTACGACCGAGCGCGGCGAGCGGATGATCGAACGAGGCCGCGCCATCATCGCTGAAATCGAAAAAGAGTGGGAGAGAATTCTGGGCAAACGCCGCTTCAAGGTATTAAAAGCTGACCTACAGCTCATTCTCGATTCTGAAAGGACGCGCGCAACCGAATCCGCGTGACCGGCGAGCCTGCCGGCCCCGACGGCATAAGAGCGGATTGTGCGTCGCTATACTCAAAGACTTCGCGATGAAACGGTTTGTAACAGTTCTCTTCGCCTTGATCTTAACGACGGCGGAGCGTGTGCCGGCTGATACAAGCCCAAGCTGCTAAGCGGCAGCGCTATGTCAAGACGCGTGCTAGATAGTGTGCCGTTCGACTTGCTGGGTTACGCGCCACTTCTGCCGGTGGCCCCGCGGCAACCACGCGGCCGCCTTCGTCGCCGGCGTCAGGGCCGATATCGATAACCCAATCGCTTCCTGCGACCACACGCATGTCGTGTTCGACCACGATAACTGTGTTTCCCGACGTAACCAGCCCGTCGAGCTGAACCATGAGGCGCTCGACGTCGATCGGATGCAGGCCGGTTGTCGGCTCGTCCAACACGTACAGGGTATTACCACGGTGCGTGCGCTGCAGTTCGGTGGCCAACTTGATACGCTGCGCTTCCCCACCTGAAAGTTCGGTGGCAGGCTGACCGAGACGAACATATCCGAGGCCGACCTCTTCAAGCACTGCCAATGCGCGCGCCACAGCCGGCTCGTCGGCAAAGAACTCTCGGGCCGCACGGACCGTCATGTCCAACACATCGGCGATCGTCTTTCCCCGGAAAGTTATCTGTAGCGTTTGGGTGTTGTAGCGCGCACCGTGGCACGACGGACACGGTGTGTACACGCTCGCCAAAAACAGCAGCTCCACCATCACGAAACCTTCACCCTCACACGTCGGGCAGCGCCCCTTAGCGACGTTGAACGAAAAACGTCCCGCATCGTAACGCCGGGCACGTGCCTTCTTTGTTGCGGCGAATAGCTTGCGCACGCCGTCGAACAACCCCGTGTACGTTGCTAGATTCGAGCGGGGCGTTCGGCCGATCGGCTTTTGATCGACTTGCACTAGCCGTCTGACGCGTTCCATTCCCGACGCAATCCGGCCGCCGCTCGACACCGCCGCGTCCCGTTCCAGGCCCTCGACCACATCCTGATCGTCCGCTCCGGCTTGCCTAGACCGGTCGAGGCGGTCGCCGAGCAGCTCGATCAGCGCTTGGCTTACCAGACTGGATTTGCCCGAACCGGAAACACCGGTGACCGTCGTAAACAAACCCAATGGAAATGAGACGTCGATGCCGTGCAAGTTATTTCGCGTCACGCCGGTCAGCTGCAGCCACGACTTCGCGACGCGCGGCTTGCGCGATGGAAGAACGCTGTCGCCAAATAAGTAAGGGCGCGTTTGGGAAAGCCCAACGCGCGCAAGCCCTTTGAGCGGTCCGCTGTAGACGATGCGGCCTCCGGCCTCACCGGCGCCGGGTCCGACGTCGACGACCCAATCGGCGTGCCTGATGACGTCGAGCTCGTGCTCGACGACGAACAACGAGTTGCCCGATGCCTTGAGTGCGTCGAGCGCACGCAACAACGCTTCGGTGTCGGCCGGATGCAAGCCGGCTGAGGGCTCGTCGAGCACGTAGACCACCCCGAACAAATTCGAGCGCACCTGCGTTGCAAGGCGAAGGCGCTGCAGCTCTCCTGGCGAGAGCGTTGGCGTGCTGCGTTCGATGCTTAGGTATCCCAGGCCCAGATCGATCAAAACCGCCAAGCGCGCTTCGACGTCCTGGACGATGCGCTGCACCACGAGCGCTTTCTCGGGATGTTCCCGCGCCAGCCTTTTGAGGCTTCGACTCTCCGAGCCGGCGTGGCGCTGTAAGATCACGGCAAGACGATTGAGCGGAAGGCGCGCCATCTCGGCGATGTCCATTCCGCCAAAGGTCACTTGCAGCGGTTCAGGGCGCAGTCGCTTTCCGTGACAGGCTGTGCAATCCGCAATCACCAAAAACTGGGAGACCCGGCGTTTCATCAGGGCGCTTTGGGTAGTGGCAAACGTCTGCAACACGTAGCGGCGAGCTCCACTAAACGTGCCCTGATAGCTCGGCTCTTCTTTACGCTTGAGCGCGCGGCGCGTCTGTGCCGGGGACAACCCGGCGTACACTGGTACGGTGGGCTGCTCTTCGGTAAATAGCAGCCAGTCGCGATCTTTTTTTGGCAGCTCGCGCCACGGACGGTCGACGTCGTACCCGAGCGTCACGGCGATATCGCGTAAATTTTGCCCGTGCCATGCCGTCGGCCATGCTGCGATCGCCCGCTCGCGGATCGTCAGCGACGGGTCCGGAACCATCGAAGCTTCGGTCGCATCGTAAATGCGACCCAAACCATGACAGCGCGGGCACGCTCCGGCCGGCGTGTTGGGCGAAAAACTCTCCGCTTCCAAATGGCTCGCGCCCGGGGGATAATCCCCGGCGCGCGAGTAGAGCATGCGCAGCAGGTTAGATAGCGTCGTCACGCTGCCGACAGACGAACGCGTTGTCGGCGAACCGCGCTGTTGCTGTAGCGCCACCGCCGGCGGCAACCCGTCAATAGCATCGACTTCCGGAACGGGCATTTGGTGGAACAGGCGGCGGGCGTACGGAGACACCGACTCGAGATAGCGTCGTTGCGCTTCAGCGTAGATGGTGCTAAATGCTAGGGACGACTTACCCGAACCCGATACGCCGGTAAAGACTACCAGTGCATCGCGCGGTATATCGAGCTCGACGTTCTTGAGATTGTGCTGCCGCGCGCCGCGTACGGCAACGCAGCGCCGAGCGGGATCGCTGTTCCGAACATTCATCTGCCAACGACCTTCCGAAAAGTAGTAGTTTTACGTATCGACCCAAACGCGTGCGTGAGGCACACTAGCTGAGAGGCACTCTCTAAATAGGAGCTTTTCGCTATGAATTCCAGGTTCACAGTCTTCGCGCTTGGGTGCGCCTTCGGCATAGCCGGCTGCGCGCAGACCGGATTCGCCCCGCCGAGCGCATCGGGGCCGGCTGGTCTCTCGATGTTACCCTCTCGACTACACTCGTCGTTGCTTGGGTCCCGGCGTGGTCGATCGTCTTCCAGCGATCCGGCAATTTACGAGTTCCAAGGTACGCCCGATGCGGCGAACCCCGAGGTTGGCATCGTTAACATCGGCACTACCCTCTACGGTACCACGTACAATGGCGGGGCCAACAACGAAGGAGCCGTCTATTCCGTTACGACGGGCGGGTCGGAGACCGTCATGCATAGTTTTCCGACCGGTTCCGGTGACGGATATAATCCTGATGCTACGCTGACGGTCGAAAAAGGCACGCTCTACGGAACCACCTACTATGGCGGCGCCAATGGCGACGGCACGATTTTTTCGATGACGCCGTCGGGCACGTACAAAGTTCTCTACAGTTTCGGCGGCAAGCAAAACGACTGCCAATCTCCGGATTCAACCTTCACCTACGTACCGAGCAAAGACGCTCTCTACGGTGTGGCATACCGTGGCGGCGCCAACGGCGAAGGCTGCATCTTTAAATACAGTCTGGGCAAGAAGTCGGGCGAGAGCGTTCTCTATAGCTTTACCGGCGGTTCGAACAGTTCAACGGGCGCGAGCGCGCTCGTGTTCTATAAGGGCGCATTCTACGGGACCACTGGAGACGGCGGCGCCAATGGCCTCGGCGCGGTCTTCAAGGTCACGCTTACCGGTAACGAAAGCCTCGTCTACTCGTTCCAGGCCGAGCCCGACGGCGCGCATCCGGCGGCGGCCCTAGTCGTTCTTGGAAATGCGCTCTACGGCACGACCTCTGCGGGTGGACAAGGAGGCTGCGGCGGCTTTGCCGGCTGCGGCGTCATCTTCAAGGTAACGCCGGGCGGCAAAGAAACGGTGCTCAACCGCTTCACCGACAGCAACTCAACGGTTGACGCGAGCACTCCGCAATCCGCATTAATCGTCGACGGGGGCCTGCTATATGGTACGGCGCCCTGTACGGGGCCGCAGTGTTCCAGTGTGCTCTATTCCGAAAGCCCGTCGGGCGGCCCAAATAACATCGTCTTCGATTTCATATCAACGGCCTCGATGCCGACCGGATATCCGCTCAATGCGTTCTACGGATCGCCCTTACTGCTTCAGAACACGTTCTATGGTACCAGCGCCGATTCAGCGCGCACCGGTTCCGGCACGGTTTGGGAGGTTCCGAAATAGCGGTTACGCCGTGAAATGCTGCGATCGCGTAAGCACTCGCCCGAGTTGCACGCGCGATCGCAGATTCAATTTTCGCAATGCCGACGATACGTGCTTCTCCGCGGTACGGGGACTGATGTGTAAGATTTGTGCGATTTCTTCGTTCGAATGGCCCGACGAGACGAGCTGCGCGACCTCCATCTCTCGTGACGACAGCGCGGAGGAGGAGACGCCAAATGTTTCGCTTTCGAGTCGCCGTGAATCCCGACTCGAGCCCAACGATCGATACGTCTCCAGCGCCCGTCCCGATTCGCCGCCGAGCTCGTAGCTGCGCGCCGCAAACCACCGCCAGCCGATTCCCTCGAACGCAGCGCCCGCGCCCAGCGCGGAGGTGCGGACGTCGACCTTCACGATTCCTCGCTTCGCGGCAAACGCATCGAAGAGCCCGCGAACGGCCGCATTGACCGGATCCTGTGGGCGCGCCGCGGCGAGCAGCTGTTGGCGCATCTTGCGCACGTCATCGGCATTACCGAATTGCGCCGCGGCGAGATAGGCGAACATGAACCGGTGCGGCCCCGGAAGGACGGCAGCGATTTGCGAAATCCATGCCGCGCTCTCCTGCACTTCACCGCGCAGGCCCAATACCCACGCATAGGGGCCGCCGAGCAAACCGATGGCAAGTTTCATCCCATGGTTGACGCCGTACCGCAGAAAGGACTCGGCATCGTCTCTGCGCATTCTCGTCTCGTCGCCGGAGCAAATTCCCAGGGCGAAGCTTGCGCTCTTCACGTGAACTTGGATCGCGTATGCCTGATCCGATACGCTGCTGGCCGCCTCCAACAGCGCCGCAGCGGTGGCGAAGTCGCCGCGCAGCGTATGTTCGAAAGAGGATACCGCAAGAGGCAACGGCAGCGGAGATTTACCGTCGCGTTGAACGAGCAATGCGGCAGTGAGATGCTCTCGGGCGCATTCGATTTCGCCTAAAGCGATCGCATCGAGCGCCGCTTGGGTGTGCGCGTGGCGCAGGCTCGCGCCGTCGTCGGCGATTCGGCGCGCGGATTCCACCGCCGCGACCGCATTGCGGCGCCAGAGGTCTATTTCTCCGCGCATTGCCGCGACCTTGGAACGCGTCTGATAAACATTCGTGGCCACGAAAGGATGCGCGATCGTTTCTGGCAGTTCGTCGGCAAATGTCCGTGCCGATTCGAAGTCCAACGAGGCGACGCAGTTGTACGCAATGCGCGCGCGCAGCAAGTTTAACGCGTCTGATCCCAACTTGGGTTCGAGCGTCTCGACGGCGTACCGGTAGACGGTAGTTGCCGCCTCCGGATTGCCGGAGTTATACAATTGCGCTCCGAGCGCGGACGCATTCTTTGCAAATCCGTCGAAGTCATCGCAACGCAAGTACAAGTCGGCCGCATGTCGCAAGTGTTCGATCCCAGCAGCGAGTTGGTTGAGTGCTCCTAATGCGACGCCAAGTTTATGTTCGAGATCGGCAGGAGCGTCCCGACGGACCCCAAGGGCACGTTCGTAGTAAAGTATTGCGTCGGCGAACGCGCCAATCGCCGCTGCCTGGTCGCCGGCGAGTTCGTCGTACGCGGCGGCGCGTTGCAACTCGCCCGCCCGGCGCCAATGGTGCGCCAGTTCCGCGCTCATGGCGTTACGATCGGATCTGCTCTCGAGCTCGAGGGCGATGGCTTCGTGCAGCGGACGTGCGCGCTCGGCAATGAGTTCGCCGTACAACACCTCTTGCGTCAACGCATGCCGGAACGCAACTTCGCCGCGGGCGCCGGCCTCGTCGTAAACCAGCGACAGCCCGCGCGCCCGCTCCAGTGCGCCAAGTACCGCTTCTCGGTCGCCGTCGCTTAATGCAATCAGTCGGTGGACCGAAAAATGCTCGCCGAGAACGGCCGCAAGCGATAAGATCTGGCGATCCCCTTGAGAAAGCCGAGCGGCGCGCGCCAGCACCGCGCCGCGAATCGAGAGCGGCAGGATCTCTCCGCAAGAACCGGTGTAGCCGTCAAGCGCGCTTTTGAGAAGCTCCTCGGCGAAGAACGGATTACCCTGACTGCGCCGCGCGATATCCGCAATCGTCGCGGACGAAAGCGAACCGTTCTGCGGGAGCCCTTGTTCGATGAGTGCGCTGGTTGCGCGTTCACTGAGTCTCGCTAGGGTTATGCTCGAGACGGCGTTTCTCGAGAGCAGGGCCGCGAACTCCGCCAAGGCGGGATGGCCGGCGCCGATCTCGTCGGAACGATACGTCGCAACAATGAGCATCCGACGTCTCTCAATTCGCTCGGCGGCATACGCGAGAAACGCTAACGTCGAACGGTCGGCCCAATGAATGTCTTCGATGAGCAAGACGGCCGTAAGGCGTGATGCACAACGCGCAAAAGCGGCGTCCACGGACTCAAAAAGGGAACAGCCAGCTGGGGAAGGCGCAATGGTATCGGCCCTCTGTTCGAACATCAGTCGTTCGATCAATGATCGCACCGCGGCGTCCCGGGGCGCATCGACGTGCCGTTCGAGCTGCAGTAGAACATCGTGTAGCGGGCCTAGAGGCGTTTGTACGAACTCAACACAGCGCGATTGTACGAGCACCGCGCGGCCGCTCGAAACGCCTGCGGTAAAGTGTCGCAGAAGTCGCGATTTTCCGATACCGGCTTCGCCCGCGACGAGCACGATGCGTCCGTGCCCTTCGGCGGCCTTGCGACGATGTGCGTTGAGCTCCTCGGCCTCACGTTCACGTCCGATGAGCTCGGTGCGTGAAGAACGTGCGGTCACGAACCCCATGACGGCGCTATTTTCCTGCCTCAGAGCCCAGCCGGAACTCATATGCGCCGTACACATGCAAACCCCGTTGGCCGAGCACCGACGTTCCAACAGATAACACGACTGAATGGACGTCCGAGAAATCGTCGTTAATGCCAACTCCGGCACTAACGCTCCCCTTTCCAATCGCGGCCTCGGTCGTATTCCCATACATCTCAAACCCGGCATTGATTACTTTTGAGAATTGGCGCGTAACTGCAATCCCCCCACTCCAGAAATTCCTGTTGCCGAAACCCGGGTTTCGCTCCCAGCCCCCACCCCCGAACACGCTCGTACGCCCCGTCGTCTTCTGAGCCCAAATTGGTAACAACAGTTTCGTGTAGTCGCCGTTGCCCGTCGGCATTTCGATGGAAGGATAGAATGCGACTTGCGGGCGCGAATCCGTTTCCTGCAAAAAGCGATATTTGAGGCCAACCTCGAAGTCGCCAGCCGACCAATGAGACACCTCACCTGGGCCGTTCATAAATGAGAACGGCATAGAAAACGAAAATTGCACGCTTGGCAGCAGGCCGTAATTAAATTCCGCAAACGGCGCATCCGCCTGAGTGCCGTTTTGCGCGTTTTCATCTTGCACGCCGGTGTAAATCTCCCAGCCTCGATAGCTTGTAGGTACGGGGTCGTCGGTTTGGTAGGGCGGCCCAGCCATTGACGGTACCGAAAATCCGAAGGATAGGAACAGAGCGATGCCGACCGTTCGGAATACTTTCCTAGACATCAAGACAAAAGCCGATCCATCTCTTCGAGGAAGGCTTGGCGGCGCGTCCTTTTCGCGTATCGCTCGAATTCGGTAGTCGAAAACGACATCGATTTCATTGCGAATATTGTATCACGCGCAGGAAGCCCTTATAGTGGTGTTCGTTCTCCCCGTGGGGCGATCGCCAACCAGCAGGCGGTGAGGATCTCGCCTAGCTCAAACGGAATGGCCAGGGTTCCAACGCTCGACGCGTACTGCGGCGCGAGGAACCCGGCAAGCACCACAGCGAGCCATGCAAAGCCATTGAGGATCAGCCACACACTGAGGAATCGCGGCACCACGCGCGATTTCCAAACTAATATGCCGAGCGGGAAAAGCCACAGGCCTGCGAACACGAAGCTCGCAAGCAGTTGAATGTGATGAAAGCGGATGAACGCCATCACAAGCGCACTCCGTTGCCCCTCAGGGAATGCGGCGAGAACGCTCGTATCAGTCGCGAAGAACAGTGCGCCAGCGTAATTAGCGGCGTTGACGAAATAGAGCGGCACTTGCATATATGCGCCCAACACCAGCATCAACAAGGCCGTAAACGGATCAACGTTTTCGAGAGCCCGGTAAAGCGCGAGCACGACGGCAAGCCACAAGACTCCTAGGAGTAGATCACCGGCGATCGCTACATGGAAAAATGAGGCGTTGGCAGCGATGTTGTGCGCGGTTGCGACGGCGTCTCCATCTGCGATGAACCGGTCGGGAAGGTAACGCAAAAAGTACCATCCGACCACAACGGAGAGCAGATAGAGTACCCCGGCGATCCTGGCGGACCGGCTCCTCATGTTCCTTACTAGAGCGCTCTACCAGGCAATGTTTCGCGTTCCATGGCCGATCGCCGTGAGAATGGTGAGCTGCGGGGGTCCTTGCGCGTCCTGGCGAAAAAAGAATTATGCGTAGCGTCTGCGCAACTTTTGCTCTCTGCCTAGCATTGGTTATCGCCATTCCCGGTTGCGCCGGCAACATGGTCGACATCTTTCCGGCCGTCGCTCCGCCGTCGCACTGACAGGCCCCGCCGTGAAGCCCATTCCGCCTCGGTGGAACGTCGAGGTCGACGGAATCCGCTGGTTGCCGCGGATGATCGAGAAAGCGCGCATGAGTCAACGTGGCACGCTAGGCGCCTATCTCATCGGCCACTCACCAGTCGATGCCGCGTTACTCAAAATGTTGAATATCTCCACCGGCGAATTCGTATCGCTCGTTCGCAGAGAGCCGGATGACCTCAGCGTGCTCGCCGCTTTGCGCGCGCGTGGCTTCGATGAGGGGCGAGTCCGCCGGTGGTCGGAAAGCTTTCCCCGTCGTTATGCGTTCTATATCGCGCTTTGGGATCTCGACGAGGGCTACACGCGGGAAAAATCATGGCAACGGCCACTTATCGCGGGCTTCCACAAGATCGAGGAGCCGCTAATGCAAGCCTTCCGCCGCATTCGGCGCGTCCCTTAGTGCGCGTTCCAATGTTCGCTCAAGCGCGCGGAAGCGAATTGCAGGCGCAAACCGATCTGAACAAAGCCGTAAATCAGACGGGCCGACAGCGTGGATGCCGCGGCCCGTTCGATTTGCTCAAGACGCTCGGTGTGGTCTTGAATCAGTGTTTGCTTGCTGAAACCGCTGCCCCGCGCCAACGGTCGTGCGAGGGAAGGCCGTAGACGCAGAGCTGACACGAACCATTCGCCGATGCACCGTAGACGGTACCGTTGAGCACAACGGGTGGCGGATTGACCGTGCCGTTGTTATCTTGAGTATCGGCCCACAAGACCTTTCCGGAGGTGGCGTCGTACGCCGTCAGGAAGGCATTGCCGCCGCTTACTGGCGCCCCTCCGTTATGATAGACGACGCCGTTGGCGACGCTCGGCGGGCTGCCGTTTGTTCGGAAACTCTGCGACCACACCGCCTTACCGTTCTTGGCATTGAGGCGATAGAGAACGTCGTCCGTACCGCTGTCGTAGAGTGCGCCCGCCGCAAAAGCCACCGGCCACGACGGCCCTTGATAACCCTGCTCCACCGGTCCCTGCCAGATTTGATTGCCCGACGTCGCATTGAGCGCGATGACTTGTCCCGTACTGCTATCCCAGAAGATCATGTGCTCGTAAAGCACTCCCTTGTTGTAGGTGAACGCGGGGGTGACTTCGCACGGCTGGCAACTCTGAGGATATGCAACCGACCATACGAGCGCACCGGTGCTTTGGTTCAAGGCGCACACGCCGGCGTCGTTGTTGCTGCTGAAACTGCAGTTATAGTAGACTAGCCCCTTGCCGACGGCGGGAGCCGACCCCTGTCCAGCGGCATAGTACCCATTGTAGCCCCAGATCGTTTGCCCCGTCTTTGCGTTTATCGCGAACATCCCATGGAAACCACACTGACCCCAAGGCGCGTAGATGACGCCGCTGTCGTAAACATAGGGGTCGGCAAGAGCGGAGCCACCGCATGAATAGCCGTGCGCGACTTTCCAGACAAGCGTTCCGCTCGTCTCCGAAAGTGCGCAGATACCCGCGCCGTTATCGTTTGTGTCGGCGCACGGGACGAAGACCAGCCCGTAGGCGGTAGCCAACGTTGGCTGGTTCACTGAGGCGCCGAGATTGGCGACGCTCCAGATCTTCTGATGCGTGGTGCCGCTGACTGCATCGATCGAGTAATCTCCTCGAAGCACAAAAACATTGCCTTTGTCGACCGCAAACGCCAGAATGTTTGTGCCGGGGGTATCATAGCCCCAGAGCTCTTTGAGTCCGTTGACGTTCGACGCGGAAAGCGTCTTTTCGGCAGGATTGAATCCCGTATGGGCGGCGTTGAAGTATGTTTCCGCCCACGAGGCACTTTTCGCGTTGTCGGTTTGTGATCGAAGAACGAGCGCGCTGTCGAGCGCGCTCAGCCCACTGAGTTGAAGTTGCGAGCCGCTTTGCGGCAATGGCGACGCCGATTGCATCCCACCAGAGCAGGCGGCGAGGCCGGACGATAAGAGGAGAGTGAGAGCAAGTTCGTACCGTTTCATTAAAACTCCTGACTGTAGCAGACTAGGAATTAAAATGCACTCTATCGGTTTCGAAGCGTGGAAAGAAGATCAAAGCGACACGGCGACCGACCCAAAAAGCGGTACAAAAAGTTGTATTACCTCGGATCCAGGCGCCATCGTCAGGGAAAAGAGCGCTCGCTTGTGCGGCTCTGAATTGAGTTCAATCTCTTTGAAATACGCGTCGGATCGCCGCTCCCCGCTGAGAAGTGGCCCGAGAGTACGTCAACGGCCGCCATCGAATGATTTAGGCGCCATCCTATGGACACTAGGGCCTTTGACCCGTGCGAACCGGCCACTTTTGGTGCCAAACTTCGGCAATTGCGCCAGTCGCTCGACCTGACGCAAGAGGCTCTCGCCGAGCTAGTTTCCTGTTCCACATTTACGGTTCGAAAGATTGAAGCGGGGCAACGGCGCCCGTCGCGCGAGGTTGCGGCGCTGTTAGCGGATCGGCTTAACGTGCATGAGGCAGAAAGAGCGAGCTTTCTAGCACTCGCTCGCGCGCGGCCAGTCAACCGAGCCGCGCAAGGGCGGGCTAACGGCGCCGCGCGTATAGGCGACACCGCTGCGCCTACGAATTTACCTACGCCTCTAAGCGCGCTGATTGGGCGACAAGATGTGGTCGCGGACATCGTCGGCATCGTCACCAGCGGCACGCGGCTGATCACGCTCACCGGGCCCCCCGGAATTGGAAAAACGCGACTAGCTATCCAGTCCGGGTGGGCCATGCAAACAGCGTTTCCGGACGGCGTGTGGTTTATCGCTCTCGATTCCATTGAGCATGCCGATGTCGTCGCGGATGAAGTCGCTCGGACTGTGAAGGCGGATGCGGCACCTTCGGGTTCAAATGCCGAAAGTCTAGCGCGGGCGTTGCACGGCAAGCGAGTACTGCTTATCCTCGACAACTTCGAACATGTCTTGCCGGCGGCATCGTTTGTAGCCGACCTGTTAGTACGTTGCCCCGAACTCGCGGCGATCGCTACCAGCCGCGAGCCGCTCCATCTCCGTGGGGAGCGAAACTTTGCCGTGCCGTCGCTTTGCGTACCCGATCTCCATGCGCTGCCGCCTATTACCGAGTTGGCGATCAATCCGGCCGTCGCGCTATTTGCCGAAGCGGCGAAATCGGTGGCGCCAGAGTTTGCCTTGCACGAGCACAATGCGGTTGGCGTAGCCACGATCTGCGTTGCACTTGAAGGGTTGCCTTTGGCGATAGAACTTGTCGCGGGTCATATGCAAACGCAGTCTGCGCAGACGCTCGCCGAGAAGCTGGACGAGCGGATGGGGCAATCGAGCTTATCCATGCTCGACAGTGGACCCGTCGATCTGCCGCCCCGCCAGCGTATCCTACGCGGCGCCATAGCGGAGAGTTACCACAGTCTGACGCAAGCGGAGCGCAGCACATTCTCGCAACTCGGGATTTTCCCGGGCGATTTCGCGCTCAACGCCGCGGTCCACGTCCAGGGCGACCGCCGTGATGACGTCACAAATATTGCCGACGGCCTTGGGGCCATGATCGACAAAAGCCTTTTGAAGCGATCGAGTGACGATACCAGCGAACCGCGCTACGTAATGCTTCGAGCCATCCGCGAGTTCGCGCGAGAACGATTGGCGCGTGAGGGAGCGGATGCTATAGCTCGGCGTCATGCGGAGTATTTCGTTGCGCAAGCCTCACAGCTAGCGAAATCGACGATGATGGACGACGCCACAGTTAGGGCAATAGAACGAGATCATCATAATTTTGCCATGGCGCTTGACGCAACCATCAACAATGGAGATGCTAAGCGTGCAGCAACATTATGTACGTCGCTATGGCGCTTCTGGCGGCATCGGGGTCGTTTTTCCGAAGGCCGTCACTATCTCGAGCGCGTGACGGCAATCGGGGGAGGTCTGCCGCCCGGCGTACGCGCGGAGCTTTTCTTAGCGTCGGCCACCCTTGCGCGAAGCCAATCTGCCCACCGACAAGCGCAAGGATTTATCGATGAGAGTATTGCGATATCCCGCTCGCTTTCCGATCGCCATGCTTTGGCGCACGCCCTCAAAGAGGCAGGCACGATTGCCGACTACTGCGGCGAGTTCGAACGAGCAAAAGCGTTGCTCGCAGAAAGTATCGGCGAATATTCTCGACTCGGCGACGATTGGGGTGCTGCGGCAGCATTGGGCAACCTTGCCGTAGTAGAACAGGAACAGGGGCATCTCGACGTTGCGCGTCGCTACCATGCCGAGAGCCTCGCCTTGCAGCGTAAGATTGGCGATGTATTTGGAATTGCGGCGGCCTTGAACAATCTCGGCTTGCTGGCGAAGCAGCAAGGTGACTGGGGCGCAGCGACGGCGGCTTGGACCCAATCCCTCGCGCTGATGCGTGAAGTCGGCGACGAACAAAACGTTGTCACCGTACTCAATAATCTCGGAATGGCCGAACTTCAGCAGGGCGACGTCGCAGCCGCCAAGGCGCACTTTGCCGAAAATCTTAGACTCAGCCGAACGCTCTCCGACCGACTGAACGAGGCGAGCGCGCTACTCCACCTCGCGGAGGCCGCTTTCGTCGAGGGTGACTACGGCCGGGCCGCGGTACTTCTGAGTCGAGCGTTGCCGACGTTCGAGCAACTGCGGGATCAGGCCAAGGTTGCCGCGTGCATACGAAGCTTTGCCGAGCTGGCCCTGCGCTATCGGCGCCCGATGCGCGCGGCGGTTTTGATCGAAGCTGCACGCAGGATACTGCAGTCCGGCGACGTTGCCATTTTTCCGATTGATGCGCAGCACTATGAATGTATCGCGTCGGAGGCTCGTGCCGGCTTGGAAGATTCCGCGTTTGCGTCGGCCTGCCTGCGCGGCGCCTCCATGGACACCCAATCGGCAATCGCATATGCGCTGGACGATTCAATATCAACGGCCGCCGTTGACTAGCTCACGTCATCCTGAGCGCGTCGGATTAAGAATTCCCTGTGCGAAGCTCGGCGCGAAATGCGCGAGGATCTGAGGGTTGTTGCTTATCAGGCTAATGATGCCGCTCTTGAGGGCATCGGGATTCGAACGCTGCGTCTCGACGAGATTGACCAATTGCTGCGCCAAGCCGCCGTTTCCACTTTGCTGAGCGTTATTTGCCGCGATCTGCACGTGCTGTGCCAATTCATTTGAATCCATCGAGTTGACGTGCTGGTCCGCGCCCTGGCTCACTGTTTGCTGGTCGATTTCTCCGCTCGCAGCTTTTTGGATCATGCCTTCGATCTCTTGGAACATTTTAGCTCCCCTAGCGCTTAGCGCGGCCGGCCTCGTTGACAGCTCTCACGGCGATCTTCGTAAGAAGCTTGTCGGCATTTACCTCTTGTTCCAAAGTGGTTGCCATTAGGGTCGCCCCCTCCGATAAGCCGAGCTCCTTGGCCCAAGTGATCAACGTCCCATATCGAGAGATCTCATAATGCTCAACGGCTTGAGCACCTGCAAGGACGCCGGCATCTAACGCCGGGTTATCTTTGAAGTCCTCCATAATGCCGCTGCCTTCCTCAAGTATGCCGTCGATCGCATCACACGTTTTTCCGCGCGGCGACTTGCCGATCAGTTCGAAAACGCCTTCGAGACGCTCTACTTGACCTTCGGTCTCATCGCGGTGATGCATAAACGCGTCACGCAGTTCGTTGGAATTGACGGCCCTCGCGAGTTTTGGCAGGGTCCGCAAGATTTTCTTTTCAGCATAAAGCATGTCGCGGAGTGTCTCGTAAAACAGGTCATCGAGCGTTTTGCTCACGATGATTCCCCTTCTAGCAGATCAAAGCGTGTGGGGTCAGCTTATAACCGCTTGGGAGCGTGGTTAAACGTCATAATCTGATCGGGCACCGCATCCTACGGCGCGCGCCTGTTGGCGCTCCACAACGCCGGGAGTGGCCCTGAGGGAACAGGCCGATGCGGCGGAAAAACTGCGTTTATGACGGGCCGCATAGGCGTATGCCTTTGGATCGCAATTTTGCTGTCGTTGAGCCCCACTGGCGTTACCGATGGGGCAGAGACGCATCTTGGGGTGGGTACTCGAATCGATGCACTCGTCCGCAAGCAGGTCGACGAACGTATCGTCCCCGGCATGGCGATCGCCATCGCGAAAAACGGCCGAACGATTTACACGAATGCCGTCGGACTGCGCGATATCTCCGGCCGGTTGCCGATGCGCGTCACGACGCCGCAAGCGATTGGCTCGATCACCAAGCAATTCACGGCCGCCTGCATCCTGATGCTCGCACAAGAGGGTAGGCTCTCGATCGACGACAAGGTCTCTAAGTACGTACCCGAATATCGCCTTGGATCTGAGATCACGCTGCGTCAAATGCTCAACATGGTCAGCGGCATCTCCGACAACGACCCGGCGATCTACGGCGACGAGCTCACCAAGCCCATCTCGCGCAGCGCAATGCTGGCCAATCTAAACAAGCTGCCGCTGATGTACGCCCCGGGCAAGCACATGGTCTACACCAACACGAACTATAACCTCCTGGGACTGATCGTCGAACGGGTCTCCGGCAAACCGTATCTCACATTTTTGCGCCAACGCATCTTTGCGCCGCTCGGCATGACGTCGAGCGCAACCTTCGGCAGCGCGCCGCCCGGTATGGCTAAAGGCTACGCACACCTCAAGCCGGGCCAGCCATTCGAATCGCGCGCGGAGATGAACCCGGACTTCGCCTTCGGAACCGGCAATATGATCTCGACGCCGCTAGATCTCTTGAAATGGGATTCAGCTCTCCTCGGCGGAAAAATTCTGAACGCCGCATCACTGCGAACGATGTTTACCGTCCCTGGCGATGGCAAGATCACCACGATCAAGGAGACCGATCCGCGTTTTCCTTCACTGAAGAACCTCAGCGACGGCGGACCGACGGTCTACGCGATGGGCTGGATGCGGCCCTATCCGTCGGTGCGTTGGCACGGCGGCCATACGTTCCTGTTCGAATCGACCAACGTTCTCTTCAGCGATGGCTACACCATCGCCATCATCGGCAATGTCCGCGACGGTGGCTACTTCGATCCAGAAAATTTGGCTGCACGAATACATAACATGCTGAATCCGGCGCTGGACATACCGCCGCTGACGGTGATCGTGCGGTGACATCGATCTCACGGCGTGATTTCGCGTCGTTGCTCGCCGCGTTCCCCTTTGCGGCGAACACGGCAATCGCCTACGCTGGGTCCGGCGCGCTCAGCGTGCGCCAGCGAGCTGCTGCGGAACGAATAGTGCGGCGGCTGGTGCAGGACGGCGCCGTGCCGGGCGTCAGCTATTCGATCGGCAACGCCACCGCGACACTCGCAGAGGGTGCTTTCGGAGTTCGAAGCCTTGCTCCGAAGTTTCCGATGCGACCATCGACCCGCTGCGCGCTAGCTTCGGTGAGTAAGCAGTTCGCCGCAGCCGCGATTTTTTTATTGCAGCAACGCGGTAGCGTTTCGCTGGACGCACCCCTCTCTCGCTATCTTCCCGGTTACATCGACGCGCGGCACATGACGCTTACTCAGTTGTTGACGATGCGGGCCGGCGTTCCCGCGGATGACGCAGCGTGCGAAACACCAATCGCCGGACGCATTGACGACGCCACGCTAATCATGAATCTCAACCGGCGCAAGGTCGATTTTGCACCGGGAAGCCACTTCGCATACAGCAACTGCGGATACGACCTCGTCGGCGCGGTTGTCTCACGCGTCTCCGGGACGCCTTACGGAAAGTTCATCACGGAAAACTTTTTCCGGCCGCTCGGCATGACTTCATCGTACGTGTTGGGCTCGCAGCCGGGAGAAGACTTCGCCCAAGGTTATGCGCTCGAAAAAAACCGTTGGGAACCGGCTCCGCCAACCGCGGCCGATCGGCCGTTTGCGTCGGGCAACCTGGTTTCCAGCGTAGGAGACATGCAGCGCTGGAATCGCTCGCTGATCGGCGCCACAATCCTTTCGCGTGCATCGGTGCGCAAAATGTTCGAAGTGCCGACGCTGACCGGGCCGGCGCACACGCATTATGCCTATGGCTGGTTCGTGGAACCCAGCGGCGCCGTCTGGCACGGCGGCACCCTCGCCGGCTACGGCACCGTGAACTTCCTCGTGCCGTCGACCGGCGACGCGATCGCGCTACTCGCCAACACGGCACCGAGCGACGCCTGGAAGCCCGCCGATACGGCGCGCGACATTTATAACGCCGCCATGCTAGGCCCGGCATTGCCTCCGTTGCTTCGCCGCACGCGCTCGACCTCGCCGGCATAGTACTGCAAGAGCAGAAGCGCAAAAGGCGTACAGGTCACGGCGTCAAAGGTCTCTGCTGGCGTTGTACTCGTGCGCCTACTTTTGCTATTCGGAGAAAAACACACGTGAAATTCTCGGATGTGAGCCGTTACGCCACTGGCGTCGGATCTGCTGCGGTCGTACTCGCCGGTTGCACTCTCCGGCAAAGCGGAAGCACTCAAGAGCAGCCCGGCCTACCCGCGACCGCCCTGCAGAGCGCCAAGCACCTAAGCAGCAACGGCACCGCGTTCACGGTAAGCGGGCGCTACATTTTGCTCAACGGAAAAAAGTTTTACGTCAAAGGCGTGTCCTATAGCCCAACGCCGATCGGCAACGGCGTTTCAGATCCGCCCGGTCTGGACGACGTTTTGCGCAACGGAAACTCTGGGATCTGGGAACGTGACCTTCCAGCGCTCCGCGCGATGGGCGTCAACGCGGTCCATGTCTATAACGTCGTCCCGCCCCCGTACGACAAGCCGCCGCCGCAAGGGCCGGGACCGATTACCAACTGGCTCAATGCCGCATGGAATAACGGCAACGACCCAATCTTCGTTTTCCTCACCGTTTATTTCGACGGGAAAGCTTTGACAAACGAAAATGCCACAAGAGACCTGGCGAATCAGTACCGCGCGCTCGCCGAAAAGTATGCAGCGTATCCGGCGGTCATGGGTGTCATCATTAGCAACGAGATCGTTAAACCGCCGTGGTGGACCGATGCGACGTGGTGGAAGAACTTCAACCGCATCGCCGATGCCGCGCGCGCCGGCTTCAAAGCCGGTGGCCATCCCGACAAGCTCGTGGCAACGTCGGATGTCGATTCAATCGTCCAGGAAGGCGGCGTGGATCACCTTGCTGCCGTCTATTATGGTGAGAAGTACGGCGCGAAGGTCGACGTGTGGGGAGACAATCCTTATCGTGGACGTACCTTCACCGGCCTATTCTCCGAGATCCAGCGCGACACGAAGAAACCCGTTGTACTGACAGAGTACGGCGCACCCGCCTCCTATCACCCCGACTTGATGAACACGTACTTCCATCCGAACACCCTGCACGGCGTCGGATACTGCGTGCCCGACAGAGAGGCTGGTCCGCTCAACCGTCATGCCGCAGAACTTCCCGATTCCGGCAACCCCGGCATGAACGGCCTTGTCGATCTCGTCACCAACAACAACACGCTGATGTACAATTCGTTCAGCAGTGACGGCACGGTATCGGGCGGGTTCTATTTTGAGTGGACCGACGAATGGTGGAAGGCAGATCCGAACAATCCGTCCTATCGAAACACGCACGTCGGAGACGCCGTCTTCACCGGGCATTTTCCCGGATGCGCGTACGACCATGCCTGGTTTGGCCTCAACGGGCTAAAGATCAGCTCCCGCAAGTACATTGATACTCTGGAACCGCGTCCGACTATTGACGCGCTCAAGGCGCAGTGGGCGAAGGAGCAGTAATCGCAGCGAAAAACGATCGATCACACGTCGACGACGACGCGGAGATAGGCGGGTCGAATTTCGGTCCGTTCGCTAGACCCGCTTTCGTTACACCGTTCGAACAACTCGCGCAATTCAGCTTCAAGTTGCGTCGCCGCCCCATTCGCACGAGCGACATCGAACGCGTTCATTACCGGCCCGTAGTATTCGATGAACGTCTGCAGTAGTTCGGCCGGCTCGCCAGGATAGCAAATGCTCGTGACTTCGCGTTCGCAGTGGATGTCGGCTTCGGCGATACCTGCCTTGGCGAATCGTTCGGCTACGACGCTAGGCTCGCCCCACCTCATCGGGCTGACGGCGCCCGCAGGCGGCGGTGCATACTTGACGACGACGCCGAGCATCTGCGCGACGAGAGTCGGATCGCCTGGGATCCAATTCGCCATCGCAATCCGGCCGCCGGACTTTACCACCCGAACGAGTTCCTTCGCGACCGCATCGGGCTGCGGCGCGAACATCGCGCCAAAGACGCTTATTGCGAGATCGAACCGGTCGTCGGGAATCCCGCTCAGGTCGCAAGCATCGCCTTGTTCGAAATGCAGGTTTGTCAGGCCGGCTTCGCGAGCTCGCCGCGCACCGGCCTCGACAAGATTGCTGGCGATGTCGACGGCCAGCACATTCGCGCCGCGTTCCGCCGCCGGTAGCGCTGTCGTGCCGTCGCCCGAACCGACATCGAGAACCTGCATACCGCGCGTGACGTCCAGCCGATCGACGAATTTCTGCCCCGCATCCCGCATCAGCCGGGCGATGCGCGTAAAATCGCCCCGCTCCCAAAGCGCCTTGTTCGCGTTCACGAGCAACCTTCGTCGGTGTGCGCCTTCAATAAGTGGTCCTCCCGCTTGGCTCTTTTCATTCTACACCAAATAGCGCATTATTGTGCTCTGACGAAGGAGAACAACGATGATTTCGGGCGGCAACGCAACGATTTTCGTTTCTAACATGGACGCAGCGATCGACTTTTATACGGGCACGCTTGGCCTCAAGCTAACGAACCGATTCGGCGACGCGTGGGCGACCGTCGAGGCGGGGAAGGGATTGACGATCGGGCTGCACCCGGCGTCGCCACAGTATCCAGCCCCGGGCACCAAAGGTGCGATGGCACTCGGACTGGAGATCGACGAGCCAATCGAAACGGTTGTGGCGCGCCTCAGCCAGAAGGGCGTCTCAATCAAAGGCTCGATCACTGAAGCCGACGCCGGCAAGTTTGCGAGCTTGGAAGATCCTGACGGAAACCAGATGTATCTTTGGCAGACCGCCGTCGGCATGGCGACGAGCGAGTTTACGGGAACTTAAAGCCCCAGTGACGCAGAAACAAGAACGCGCGCCCGGGATGGTCCATCGAATGCCGGTGGATTTTCGCAAAGCAATCGACGCTGACACTATCGCCGGGGGCGTGTGGGCCGACATTACACCGCTAGCGCGTAATGAATGGATCTGCTGGGTTACTTCGGCCAAAAAAGAGGACACGCGAAAGCGTCGTATTTCAGTCGGCCTTGACAAAATGCGAAAGGGCATGCGTCGACCCTGCTGTTGGCCTGGCTGCCCTCATCGTTAAGATACTTAAAGGATAGAGCTTTTGTCTTCGTCGGGTGCCTCTTCGCGCGGTGCGGATGGATGGTTGCGCGCGCTGATCGTCGTGAGTGTGTTCATCGGCATCGGCGTGCTCGCATGGATGGCTGGACTTGCGGCGGCCCGCATACACAATGTTCTAACGACAATCGTTGTGGCCGTACTCTTTGCATATATGATCTATCCGCCGGTTCGAATCTTGAGCCGCCGAATGCCGCGAGCGCTTGCGGTGTTGATCGTCTACATCGTCTTGCTCTTAATCATCGCGCTGGCCGTCGCTTACCTCGCACCGGCCATTGCCAAACAATCAGTAGAGCTCTCGAGGGCGTTTCCTGCTGCGCTACAATCGCTCGAGCAACAGGCTGCGAATCCAAGCTCGAGTTCGCTACTACGCCACCTGCCGCCGGAGCTGCGTACCTTTGTTCTGGCGAATGTCGCCCGGGCCGGCGCGATCGCCGGCGCCATGGGTGCAATGCTAGGCCTAAAAGCGTTCGAAATACTACGCGGAACGGCGACGTTTTTCATCGATCTCCTCTTGGTGCTTGCCCTGACCTTCTTTTTCGTGACCGATGTCGAGCGCATCCGCGCCGGCTTTGTGCGACTACTTCCAAAACGACTGCGAGAAGGCGCTCTCAGCTTCATCGTCGAGGCGGACGCCGTCATTGCTGGTTTCGTTCGGGGACAGGTGCTTCTCGCGTTAATCATCGGACTCGCGGCGATGGCGATCTTGCTGATCATGCGAGTACCCTACGCGCTATTGCTTTCGGTAGTAGCCGGAGTAGCATCGCTCATTCCCATCCTCGGCGAGTTCGTTGGCGGCATTCCCATGTTCGTGGTGGCGCTCGTCTCCGCCGGACCGGTGAGGGCGCTGATCGTGCTCGGTTTGTTTATTCTCGTTTTCGAGGCACAGGGGCGCGTTCTGGCGCCGATCATTGTCGGGAAGAGCGTCGGCGTGTCGGCTCTCGTGATATTTATCTCGATCGTTGTAGGCGCCGAAGCTCTCGGAATTCTGGGGATGGTGCTGGCCGTTCCGGTTGCTGGAATCATTCGTATTGCTTTAGACCGTATCGCAGCAGCGCAGAACGCCTGATCATGCGTATTTTTGTCACCGGCGCGACCGGCTTCATTGGTTCGGCCACCGTACGAGAATTGATCGAGTCAGGCCATCACGTGCTCGGTCTCGCTCGCTCGCAGAGTGCCGCTGACGCTGTGAGTGCAGCAGGGGCTCAGATCTGGCGCGGTTCGCTCGACGATCTCGAGAGTTTACGCAGGGCAGCCGCTGAATCCGACGGCGTTATTCACACCGCATTCGTCCATGATTTCGCGAATTTTCCCGCCGCTGCCGAAACGGATAAGCGAGCAATCGTAACGCTCGGCGAAGCTCTCGCCGGAACCGATCGCCCGTTGATCGTAACCTCGGGCACTGGTCTGCTCGCGCCCGGGCGCGTTGCGACGGAAGAGTGCGAGCCCGACTCGAGTCTGTTGGCAGCGTGGCCTCGGCGATCGGAGGAAACCGCACTCGAGATGGTTTCGCGCGGTGTCCGCGCTTCGGTGGTGCGACTGCCGCCCACGGTGCACGGCGAGGGCGATCACGGATTCGTACCATTCTTGATCGAGATCGCACGTGACAAAGGGGTTTCCGCCTACGTCGATGACGGGCTCAACCGCTGGCCGGCCGTTCACCGGCTTGATGCCGCGCATCTGTTCAGGCTTGCCGTCGACAACAATTCGACCGGCGCGCGGTACCATGGAGTCGCCGAGGAGGGCGTGCAGTTTCGCGATATCGCCGAATTGATCGGACGGCGCTTGAACGTTCCGGTCGTCTCAAAACCGGCGCATGAGGCCGCGGACCACTTTGGCTGGCTTGCGCGCTTCGCTTCGGCTGACGTCCCCGCTTCGAGTGCGCGAACGCGGGAAGTGCTCGGATGGCGCCCCGTCCAGCCGGGACTGCTCGACGATCTCGATCACGAGTATTATTTTAAGAACGCAGCGATTGCGTAGCGCCTGGCTAATGAAGGATTTCTCATGACGGCAAAAACACTTCCCGGCGGCGTTTTCACGATGGCGGAGGGCCTGACGGTTACCCGAATGGGATACGGCGCGATGCAGCTGGCCGGCCCCCACGTCTTCGGCCCACCGCGCGATCGTCGCGCTGCCGTCGCCGTACTGCGAGAGGCTGTCGCCCTCGGCATCAATCACATCGATACGAGCGACTACTACGGCCCGTACGTCACGAATGAAATCATCAAAGAAGCGCTCTACCCGTATCCGGACGATCTGCACATCGTAACAAAGGTAGGAGCGTTACGAGATGACAAGGGCGGCTGGCCTACGGCGTTAGCGCCCGAGCAATTACGCAAAGCGATCGAAGACAATCTGAAGCACCTCGGCCTCGAAGCGCTCGACGTGGTCAACCTTCGCGTTGGTGGATTCTCTGCGCCGGAGCCCGGCTCCATCGCGGAGCCGTTGACCGTCCTCGCGCAGATGAAGCAAGAAGGGCTCATCAAACAGATCGGCTTGAGCAACGTTTCGACGGAACAAATCGACGAAGCGCAGTCCATCGTGCCGATCGTGTGCGTGCAGAACTTTTATAACGTCGCCCACCGCGTTGACGACGACTTGATCGACGCTCTTGCGAGGCGCGGCATAGCATACGTACCGTACTTCCCATTAGGCGGATTCACGCCGCTGCAATCCGACGTGCTGAACTCAATCGCGGATCGGCTCGGCGCGACACCCATGGGCATCGCGCTTGCGTGGCTGCTGCATCGCTCCAGGAATATTCTGCTGATCCCCGGCACGTCGTCGATCGAGCACTTGCACGAGAACGTTACCGGCGCCGGAACCGTCGTTCCAGACGACGCTCTCGCCGAACTCGACGGCATCGCCGAAAATCGGTTCAGGTAACCCTCGGAAGCATGCCAAGCGCCGTTCGGGCAGCGCGCGTAACTACATCCGATATACCGAGACCTTCGCATACCGATGCAAATTCGGCGGTCGGTCCGTGCCACTCCAACTGGTCGACGCTATCATAGAGTGGCGCGTCAGTGCGAAGCGTGGCGAGTTCTTTAAAGAGTAAGGCTGCCGGGCGCTGCTTGCCGAGCAATTCCGGCGGAAAGTCTTCGATTTTGCCGTAGCGCGTAATCAGAGATGCGGCTCCCTTCGCGCCGATGCCCTTGACGCCGGGGTACCCGTCCGAAGCGTCGCCGACCAAAGCTAGATAATCGGGGATGAGCTCCGGTTCCACTCCGAACTTCGAGCGCACGCCGTCGGCATCGCGAACAGCTTTGCTCCTTCGGTCGACCTGTACGACACGGTCCGAGCGAACGCACTGGGCGAGATCTTTGTCCGGCGTCCAAATACAAATCTTGCGAACGCGCGTATCGCGCGAGGCGATCTCCGCAGCAGATGCCAGCGCGTCGTCGGCCTCGAGATCGACCATCGCCCATACGACGACACCCATCGCACGCAGCGCATCCTCGAGTGGTATGAATTGCGCGACGAGCGCCGGATCGATGCCTTCTCCCGTTTTGTATCCGCCCCACAACCCATTGCGAAAAGATTCGATGACGTGATCGGTGGCAACGCCGATGTGAGTGGCGCCTTCGGAGATCATCTGCAAGACGGTGTTAAGCACGCCGGCGACTGCTCCGAATCGCGAGACTTTCGCGCTGGCGGCGCGGCGCAGACCATAAAAGTGCCGGAAGAGCTCGTAGGTTCCATCGATCAGATGAACGATCACCGGCGACTCTTCGACGCTCGTCGCACCCTAAAGGCGAAATCTCGCCAAAAAGTTGTAACTTTATGGCGAGATAGGGATCATCGTTGCAGCTCAGACATTGCCGAGCGCCCGGAGCGGTCGGTTAGCGAACGAAGCGCCGCCCCCAATATGGGCGGTAGGGACGCCAATAACGTCGAGCCCAATATGGCCGGCCATAGACGGCCGGATAGGGTGCGTAGCCGTAACCGACACCGACGCCGTAGCCAGGGTAGCCGTAGCCAACTCCAATGCCAACGCCGACGCCGACGCCATAGCCAACGCCGAATCCAACACCGTAGGGATAGCCGTAGCCGTAGCGATACGGGTAGCCGTACCGATAGCCGTAGCGATAGGGGTAGCCGTAACCGCTGCGGTAGCCGTAGCCCCGATAGCCGGTTCCGTAGTAGGGGTGTCCGGGGTAGACGTGCCCCGTCGCTGCCGGGCGTCCGGCTCCGACGGTTCCAGCGGAGACCTGAGCCGCCGACGCGGGAGCCACCGCCCCCAGGAGCGATCCTGCACCAAGAGCGCAGGCCAGTAAGACGTTGTGGAATTTCATGATGCCTTATTTTACATCGTAGCGTCAGACGCTCTCGTCAATAATGGTTAGAAGCCCCTTCGAAAAAGATGAGAGGCGCTGACGAAAGGACTCTCGGCTCGCTTTAGGGATGCTGGTGCGCATGTCTAGATGGCAGATTTTTATGGGCCTCCTGGTCGCGATTGGCTTTGCGTCTTTTTTCTATGGGGTGTCGAATCGGACGCAACAGGGCACATTTGGCCTTTCGTTATCGAGTGGAGAGCACATCGGATCACAGGCGGTGGTTACCGCCGTAGATCCGAACTCGCCCGCCGCGCGGGCCGGAATCCGAAGCGGGGATCGTGTACGCTTCCGTTCCTCTTTTCGGAATCGCGTAATTTTCTACGCGACCGTTCCCGGCGATCGTATTACGATCACCGATCGTAACCGCACTACCACGCTCACGGCGGCCGTGCTTCATTCGTCCACGCCGCAAGCTTTCATCGCCGTGGTGGAACTCGCCCGAATCACTTTTTTGGTTATGGCCGCACTGATCGCATGGCGTAGGCCCGATGACAAGGCAGCACGCGCGCTTGCGGTCCTCTTGGTCTGTTTCGGAATTGGAATTACGTTCGACGTCGGGATCTTGCCCTGGGTGTGGACGAGGTTCGCCCTATTGATGTTTATGCAGACGCTCTTCTTGAGCGGCGCGGTCGCTGCGCTGGTCTTCGCATCGCGTTTTCCAGCCGTTTCTCAAAAAGGATTTCGCGCGTCGATCGACCGGGGCGCCGCGGCACTTGCCATCATCGGCGTCGTCTTAGCCGCCGCTTCGGCGGCTCTACTCTTTGCTCTACCGATCGAGAGTGACCGAGAACGCGCTCTACTCGAGTTGCCATTCTTGGCCTTTTATATCGGAGTGATCGTCGCCACACTCTTCTGCCTACTCGATGGATATCGATCTTCCAGCGGGACGCAGCGCCTGCGCGCGCGTTGGGCGCTCGGCAGCATAGCGTTTGGAGTCTCCGGCATCCTAATTTTTTTGATCGCAGCCATGACGGGCCACAACGGCGAAGCAGCTCAATACTTCGTACTCACGACGTTCGTCATACCGTTCGGGCTGGCGTACGCGATCTTTCGCCATCGCATGCTCGATATTACCTTCGTCATCAATCGCGCGGTAGTCTATACGGCCGTCTCGATCGTAATTGTCGGACTGTTCATTTTCTTTGAATGGCTGCTCGGGCTGGTCGTCGAGCAAAATAGCCGTGAGTCCATCACCTTGCAGTTGCTGGCAGCGCTCGCGCTGGGTTTGTCCACCCGATTTATTCATGCGCGCGTCGATCGGTTTGTCGATAATTTATTCTTTCGGGAACGCCACGCAGCCGAGGCGGCGGTGCGCCGTTTTTCGCGAGAGGCGAGCCTGATTACGACGGAGCACGATCTCGTTACGAAAACGGTCGACGTGGCTGTGAAGAATATGCATTTGCGCGGCGCCGCGTTCTACGCGTTGCGATCGGGTGCGTTCGCACCGCTCTATTCTACGATTGCCGATTCGGCTGCAGTGGGCGAAAACGACTACGCGATTCTGGAAATGCGAACGTGGCACACTCCGGTCGAGCCTTCCATGCGAGGTTCGATGCTGCGCGGCGACGCGGCTTTTCCGATGATGGTACGCGGTTCGCTCGCCGGCTTTCTGCTCTGCGCCGAGAAAGAGACCCATGAGACGCTTGCGCCCGACGAACGTGATGCCTTGAGCGAGCTTGCGATCAGCTCGGGCGTTGCCCTCGATTCGTTACGGGTGCGCGAGCTCGAGTTCGAATTGCGCGACCTATCGCGTGACGCCTCTCTTCCTCATCCGATTCGTGCAAAGCTGACGCGACTGTTGCCTCATCCTTCCTCCTAAGGGGTTCGGCGGCACGTTCCAAGTCGCACGGGAAGACTCGACTATCTCTCCCATTGCATTAAACCGAAACTCGCGGTTGCCGCCACGACGATGAATGCGCCCGACAGGATGAGGGCGCTCTGATAACTCCCGGCGTCGATGATCTTACCGAAGACGATTGGCGAAAAGAACCCGCCCAACGACGAGATACCGACGACCACGCCGAACGTCGTGCCTCGCCGGTGCTCCGGTGAAACCTCGCCGACAATCGGCGGCAGACAAGTAACGGCCACTGCGCCTAACACCAAACATGTGCCCATGAGTACCGTAGCAGCGGCGCTGTGCACGGCGATTCCCATGCCGGCGAGTGCGGCGCCGGACAATCCGATTGCAGCGACGGCTGGTGTCGCGAAGGCGGTTCGTACCGATCCATATTGGCGAAGTAGCCTGGACGATAGCCATGCAGCGCTGGCGTAAACCGGTATTTGCAAGGCCCACGCAATGCCGAGCGCAACGCCAGTGGCATGAGGCGACAGTTGCGTCGCCGTTTCCAGCGCGGCTGGAAACCAGTTGACGGCCAGGCCGAGCACCCAATAGACCGCAAAGAGTGAAATTCCGACGCCGGCGAGGGCCTTGTTGGATTGCATTTTCGCCGTCACGCGGGTCGGCTCCGACGCGGGCTGGGCTTCTGCCGGTGAAGGCAAAAGAATCCAAAGCAGACACCACAAGAGACTGATTGCGCTCAACAGCGCGAAGGTCCACTGCCAGCCGAATCGTTCGATCGCGAAAGTTAGAAGAATCGCCCCACTGCTGGTCCCCAGCGGTATGCCGATCGCGATGATCGCACTCGCGAGCGCCCGTTGATCCTTTGACACCCAGAAGAACGCGCCGTGCAGAGCAGTCGGGAAAGCCGATCCTTCACCGGCGCCCAGTAGAATACGCGCGACGAGTGCTTGGGAGAACACGCGTGCACCGGCCATGAGCGCCTGCGCTATGGCCCAGGTCAACGCCATCGACGCGAGCAGCCATTTGACCGCCCAGCGATCGCCGAGCGATCCTAAAGCAAATGCGGAGATCGAAAAAAGGATGAAAAAACTGCCGCCCAATAACCCGAAGGTCGCGTGTGACAAATGCAGGTCGCGCGTAATCGGCACTGCGGCCAATCCAAGCACGGTCCTATCCCAAAAATTAAGGGCCATGAACGCGCAAAGGAAGACAACCGGCGCCCAGCGTTGCGCTTTGACCGAAAATACTGGAGCTAACGCCGGCGTTTTCGTAGCCACAGCTGGTTCTACTTCGCTTCTTGCAGCAACTCCTGAACGTTGATTCCGCGCTTGACCGGCCACAGCAGGCTCCACGAGACGCGCAAGTTCGTTTGCGGTGCGGCCAACGGCCGAACGATGTTCGTATAGTACAGCACCGCGAGTGACATGAGCTGATCGTCGGCTTTAAACGTTTTGGAGACGCCGCCGCCAATGGGAACGGTCCACTTATTTTGGGCCGTCCAGTTGGCGGTGATGATCGGAGAGGACGAAATCGCCCAACCGCCTTTGAAATTATAGTTCAGGAACGGCTGGATGAGAAACGAACTGACATTCGAGCGATCTGCCGGCCCGGCGAACGACCACAGTTGCGTCACCAAAGTGCCCAACACCCAACTGCCGGGCATTACGAGTGCGACAGCGTCAGGTCCGGCAGACCATTTGCCGGAGCCGAGCACGGGCGGCGAGGCAGTTGGAAACTGAAATATCGGTCCCGCGCCCCAAATAAGCTCGCCGGGCTTGGTTTTGGGCGCAAAGAAGAGTTGTTCTTGGGCGTCGCTCAGCCCGAACGTCGACGGGCAATTAATCGGCGACGCGCAGACCGCGGGCGGCGCCGACGATGGTTGGTTGACGATTGGGAGGATGGTTCGAGCGATCAGATTCATGGTGGGCCCGAGCATGATGGGAATGACGGGCTGGACGTTCAGATTATATTGGAATCGCGTGTATGGCCCGAACCCGTAGTTGAAATTGTTCTGAAATGGGACGACCGTAATGTTGCCCACCGGATTTTGCGACGTCTTTATGATCGCGAGCTGCAACGCTTGTTGCTGCGCAGGCGTCAGCTTACTCATGTCAAAGGGCTGCTGCGCCGGCGGCGCACCAGTCGCACCTGCCACCGGTGTTGGAGTGGGCGCTGGTTGGGCTGAAGCGGCGGTTTCAGTCAACGCGCCGGCCCACACCACCAGCAACGTCACGATTGAAAAAGAGCGCATGCTCGATTCTATGGGCTGGCCGGCCGACCGATCTAGCCCAAAGGCGCAAATGTGCGCCCATTTTTCAATTCTGGGATAAGCGGCGTAGCGAAACCCGCCTACAATGGGCCGGTGGCATGAAGACCTACTCTGCGCGCATTGGTGAATCGTATTGCGTCGCCGACGGCGTTTCTTACGAGATGCTCGTCCGCCGGATAATGGAGTTTACGATCCGCGCGGCCCTCGCGAGGTCGATCGACGAGAGCGAATGGGAGCAGGAAGAACTGCGACGCCAGGGCCTGCGCGCCATTCAAATATTCGAAGGCAACAAGGCGATCTGGGCAGAGAGCGCACCTTTCCGGGAACAGCTCCTCGAAGCCCAGCGTGAGAATATCACCAGCAGGTTCGAGCGCACCAATAGAGCCGATCCCGAACTCTTCCAGCGACTGGACCGGGATCTCATCGAACGCTGGCGTCGAGCCGGCTACCAAACATCGAGCCTGGCCAATGACATGAAGGGCATCTTTCTGGAGCTTGGGAGGGACGCGGAAGCTCGGGCGGAAGGGGCCAAAGAAGAGCTGGTCGACGAGATACTGAGGGAAGTGTCGCGTTAGCCTTTCCGGTGCGAAAGTGCTGTCGCCGCGCGACTCACCGCGAGGGAACGTTCTGTGCTCAGTACCAAACGCTTAGAATCGACGATTCGTCCGGGGACGTTCGTGGCCGCCACCGCGTCTTGGGCGCAGCTTCAACCCGGCACCTTTGAGGTGCACTACGGTTTTCTGAAGGCGGGGCCTTTGCTGTTGTCGACGAGACGGTTCACGACCGGTATAAAAGTTTCCGCAGACCTCTTACCGCAGATTTCGATGATCTGCGTAGCGGCCAATCACACCACCGCCGCCCGCTTCTTTGGCAAAGGGACAGACGGGGGTAGCTTTTTCGTAATCCGTTCGTCCGTGGAGATCAGCACCGAGGGACCGGCCTGGTTTTGCTCGCTAACGCTCAACGAAGACTCGCTTGCACGTGAATTCCCGCAAACGCCGGACGTGGTTGCTTTGCTCGATAAGACTCAGAAAATTACGCTCGGAGATCATCCGCTCTACGCACATCGTCTGCGCACGTCGATCATGAGCTTGTTTTCTTTCGGAACATTGGGCACGCAGTTTACACCCTACGGCTTTCCCGAGAAGAGCATATACGGTACGTTAGTTCCGCTTGCAGCCGCGGGATTGGAGGCCGTGAATAATCACGCCGTTGAAGCCTCCAAATGCCGCACCAAGCGTCTAGCCGCGGTCAAGACTTGCGAATCGTATATGCACGAACACCGCAGCGAACCGGTGACCCTACTCGATTTGTGCGCCGTTGCCGGTATGCGCTCGCGTTCCCTCATCAACGCCTTTGAGGCGGTCACCGGCTTTAGCCCAATGGATTACCTACGGCGATTGAGATTGAGTGGGGCGCATCACGCATTGCAGCTAGCCGACAAGAAACGCACCAAGATCATCGACGTCGCAACCGACTGGGGCTTTTGGCACATGGGTCACTTTACCCACTACTATCGCGAAATGTTTGGGGAAACGCCATCGAAGACGCTGCTCGGGTAGTCGTTAGCGCAATGCGAGAAATCCAACGACGGCGCCGCCGAGGATGAAATAAACCGGATTGATTTTCGTGCGCACGACGGCCACGAACGTCAGCACTCCGACCGCCAACGTCACCCAGCCGAAAAAAGGCCCGTTTGCGAAAGTTATGGCGGTTTTTCCAAACGTGATGAGACCGGCCACCGCCAGTCCGATCGCCACTGGTCCGAGTCCTTTTTGAATCGAGTCGCGCCAGGGCCAGTGCTGCAGACGCTTCCACAGGCGCCCGACGAGAAACGTGAGAATGCCGGTTGGCACGAAAAAGGCGAGCGCGCAGACGAGCGCTCCAAGCGGTCCGCTCACGAGCTGGCCGACCTCGGCGACCATCATCATGTTCGGACCGGGCGACATCTGCCCGGTGCTGTAAACGTGCGTGAGCTGATCGGCGGTAAGCCAATGGTGAACGTCGACGATCAGCACTTTCATTTCAGGAAAGGCTGCCATGCCGCCGCCAATCGTCAACAACGAGAGATACGCGAAAACGCGGGTCAGTGCAGGGATCTGATCCAATCCTCTTCCTCCTGCGCAGGTTTTTCCGGTGCGGTGTGCGGTCGATACGTAAAGATCGCGAGCGCTCCCACGGCGAGCAGTGTTATCGGCACGCCCCACTTGAAATAGTTGATGCCGAGTATCGCGGCCATGACGAAGAACGCGTCGTAGAATCCGTGCAGCGATTTCTTGCCGATCTTGAACCACGTCGCGGCGATGAGGCCTGTCGCCGCGGCGGCGACCCCGCGCAAGGCCGCGGTGGCGAGCGGACGGGCGTGCGATTCTGAATAGATCATTCCGGCCGCGGTCATGAAGAGAAACGCCGGCAAGCACATGCCGAGCAGCGCTCCCGCAGCGCCGGGCCACTTCGCTAGACGGTCGCCGGCGAGAATTGCCAGATTCGTTGCATTGAGGCCCGGTAGCGTGTTGCTGATCGACGTCATTTCCAAGAACTCGACGTCGTCGAACCATTTTTTCTTCGCCACCAGGGCGTCTCGAAGATACGCGACCACGCCACCGCCGAAGCTCGTGGCGCCGATCACGAGGAATGTAAGAAAAATCTCCATCGGTGAAACCGCCGTACGCGATCCGGCGGCCTTCGGGGCCAGAGCAGGTTGTGCCGTACTCACTGATGTCTTAAGTCTACTTTAAAAGCGCCCAAGTCCCTATCCAAAAACCGCACTGAACCTGAAACGTATTCCAGGGTAACGCGAAGATGCCGTTTTAGGATAGAGCCGTTTGGTACCGCGTGATAAGCTGGACACCGGAGGAGACAAACATGAAGCGTCTTGCTATTTCACTAATCGGCGGCATCGCGCTCGTCGCCGTCTCGTGGACGGCGGCGTTCGCGAGCGCGCCGAATCTGACCGGTACGTGGAACGTTCAACAGACCGGCGCGAATGGAACGTCCACGTCAACCGTCACGCTGCAACAGTCCGGCAACGGCGTCGTCGGCAGCAATGCGGCGAATGGAAACGGGTTCACCGGCACGTTCGTGAACGACACGCAGATCAACGGCAAGTGGCATGGGCCGGGCGGAGCCGGGTGGCTCACGGTCTACGTGAGCGCAAACGGGCACAGCTTCAACGGCACTTGGGGCTACAACGGCCGCGCCGCGAACGGCTCATTCGTGGGCAACAAGGTACTGCCGCCGTCGCCGATCACCGCGAAGGGATCGTGGCACGTCACCGGCGCCGGCGGACCAATGGCCTTCCTCGGCACCATGCGGTGCACCGAGTCGGGACCGACCGTCGTCTGCCACACCGGGCCGATCTTAATCAACGGTAAGTTCGTCGCCAAGGATAAGGTGCGGGCCCAATGGACGAGCCCGACGGGTTCGGGGTGGTTCTCGTTCTGGTTCAACGGCGATAACAACAGCTTCAACGGCATCTGGGGCAACGGTAAGGATACGACGCCGCCGGTCGGTCGCGTCGTCGGCCAGCGCGCACTCTAGGGATCGGCATTTGGGCCCTGGTAATCGCCCAGCCAGTAGCTGGATGGTGCGATCCAGCGCCCTTGTCAACGCCTGCGCCGCCGTCGACAACCGTCTCGACCGAAGACGAGCTTTCGCCGAACTACCAAAACGAGAGCGGCTCGAGTAACGTCGTCAATTTGCGAGCACAGATTCCCTACGATGAATCTGCTTGGATCGTGCGCCTCAAGCTTCCGATGGTTACCGCCGCACCCGCGAAGGCGGTAACCGGCGCCGGGGACCTCGCGCTATGGGACCTCGGCGTGGTGAACGCCGGCCACGGTCAGTGGCTCGTTGGCGCAACGCTTCGAATCCCAACGGCGCGCGATTCGCTCGGGTCGAATAAATACTCGATTGGGCCGGCCGGCGGCTATCTCACGCAACGAGGCCCGGTGACCTTCGGGTTTTCGCTCAACACATTTTTCTCGATCATCGGGCCCTCATCGTATCCGGGGGTCGGAAAGACTCAGATCGAACCGGCGTTGAAATACGCGCTTCCCGGTGGATGGAGCGTGGGTCTCTCGACGATGCAATATACCTACGATTGGGTGCGCAATCGATGGACCGACGTGCCGGTGGGTTTGCGCGTCGGTAAGAGCGGCATCGGCGGTAGCAAGGCGCTCGATGCGCATTTCGATGTGGAGCGGAATCTCGCGGTCGCTGCCGATTCCCCGGCCTGGACGATTCGGGCGCTGCTGCGATACAAGATCGCAGGGCCGCAAAGCCCAACGAGCAACGAAGACGAGAACGAATAGGGCGGCGCTATAAGAACGGGAGCGAAACCAGCCGCACGAAGCCGTAGATCGTCGCCACCGCCGCTAGAGCGACCACGATCGCATGGCGCGGATAGGCCATCTTCGTGCTGATTCCTGCGAGAAAAGAGACGGCAGCGAAAATGACCGTCAACAGCAAGAAATCATCGGAGTGCCGGTTCGCGTCGATCGCTTCTTCATACTCGCGGCGGCCCTGTGCGTCCCACCGGTTTGCGTCAGAGCGCGAGCGCAGAGAGTACTGCTGCATCGTAAACGGCGATGCGGGAGCGTGCAAATTCTGCAGCGGGTTGGTCGCAAGCCAGGCGCGCATGGCCGGCTGCATCTCGGGGCGCATTCGCCGGTGCAGAAACTCGGTCATGCGCTTGTCGCCACTTACGACCGCATCCATATAGCGCAGGAAAACTCCGACGTCAATTGCCGTAAGTGTGTTGGCGCGATCCGATTCCGAGACCGACCGCATGTGGTCGGCGCTGGCGAGGCTATACAGTCGCGCCTGCTGGCCCCCCCAGCGTCCCGATTGGTAACTGCAGAGCGCGGTGAGCACGGCCGCAACAGAAATGAGCACGACGGATGCGACGTCAACAATGCGGTCGGACCTCTTATGCTCGGCCATCCGACTTTACATTCTTCGGATAGACCCATTATCCGGGCAATGCTACACTGAGGCTCTCATGAAGGCTGAGCAGCTCCTCGCCGTCGTCATGCTCGTCTCGCTCACCCTTGGTGCCGGCTTGCAGGTAGATCGGGAGCACCTCAAAGCGATTCTCAAAAACGTCGGATTGTTGGGAAGAGCGTTGCTAGCCAATTTCGTCATCGTGCCGGCTCTCGGCTTTGCCGTCGTTAAGCTGTTCCGATTGCCGCTGCCGGTCGCCACCGGGGTATTGCTCATGGCGATTGCACCGGGTGTGCCATTCGTGCTGGCGTCGGTCCGCAAGCGTGGCGGTCGGCTTGCGCTCGCGGTGGAACTCGCCGTCTTCCTCCCGTTGCTTTCGATCGTGACCGTGCCGTTGACGGCAGCCTTGCTCTTACCGGACATCGTGAAGGCAGAGTTGCCCCTCGCGCGGTTTGGCCTGACACTCGTCCTCTTTCAGCTTCTGCCCCTCGTGATAGGAATAGCTGCCGGCGGCCGATTCCCCGAGCTTGCAACGCGGCTCGGCCGCCCGCTACAGATACTCTTTTTTGGTGCGGCGGCGATCCTCATTATCATTTTGATACCACAGCTCGTCCATGGTATAGCGACGGTGTACGGGTCGCTCGGATTGATCGCCATGCTGCTACTGACCGTGCTCTCGATGGCCACGGGCTGGCTGCTCGGCGGTCCGGCGCTGCAAGACCGGCGTGTGCTGGGATTGGGTACGACACTGCGTAACGTCGGACTCTGCGCGTTGATCGCAACCTCGAGCTTGCGCAACTCGGAGGTGACTGCAGCGGTGCTGTCCTATCTCGTGATTCAGCTGATCGTCACGACATTCTTCGGTTCCGTCTTCGCGCGCAAGGCGAAGGAGGCGACGGCATGACGCCGCTTATTATGGCCCCGCTGATGTTCTCGAAGTTTGGTATTTGGACATTCAACGTCGTCGATTACCTCTCGCTCATCGCGGCGACGACAAATGCCTTCAATGGCGCGCTGCTTGCGCGCCGGCCGGACCACTACAAGCATTTCACGGTTGCGGGAATCATTATTTTAGGCTACGCCGGCGGCATCGGTGGTGGAATCGTTCGTGACGTTCTCGTCAACAAGGTACCATCGCCGCTTGAAAACCCTTGGTACCTTGTTGCTTGTCTTGGCGCGGCCGCTTTAGCGCTGCTCGTCGATTACAGTACGGCGCAACGGTTCAAAGATGGTCTCTTCCAGTTCATGACGGCCTTTTCGCTGCCATGGTACGCCATCGTCGGCGTTCAGGCGGCGCTTGCCGCGAATTTGGGGTATTTCGCCGCAGTGCTCATTGGGATCATCGCCACGACGGCTGGACGTTGGATCATCGACGTTGCCTGCAACTGCGTACCCAAGCAGCTCGTACGTGGCGAGTTTTTCGTGACCGCGGCAGCGCTCACTGGAATTGCGTACCTGCTGTGCGATCAGCTTCTCCATTGGCCGATCATCGGATCGACTGCCGTAGCATTTGTGGTGGGCTTCGGATTTCGCTTGCTCGCGCAGTGGTTCGGTTGGGAGGAATGGGAACCGTGGGAACCCGCAGGGCTGGACCAAGGCGAAAAGGCTCGAAAGACGCTGGGCGAGGGGTTGCATAACGAACTCGAGAGTCGTACAGAGACGTAATGGTTCGGATTGAGGGCGGAGACTTTCGCATGGGGTCGGACCGCTTCTATCCTGAAGAAGCTCCGGTTCGTGAAGTTCATGTCGAGAACTTCTGGATCGATCCGTGCGCCGTAACAAATGCCGAGTTTGCAAAGTTTGTCCGCAAGACGGGGTACGTTACGGTTGCTCAACGCGACCTGAATGCGGCCGATTATCCGAACGCGCCGCCTGAAAATCTCGTTCCCGGCGCGCTCGTCTTTCACATGACCGCAGCGCCCGTAGACCTGCGTGATTACTCACAATGGTGGTCGTGGATTCCGGGCGCATGCTGGAACCATCCCGAAGGCCCGGGCAGCTCGATCGAATCGCGTCCGGACCATCCTGTCGTGCACGTCGCATTCGAGGATGCGCAAACGTATGCGAGCTGGGCCGGAAAGCGGTTGCCCAGTGAGGCTGAGTGGGAATACGCCGCGCGCGGCGGCCTCGACGGCAAGGACTTCGTTTGGGGCGACGAGATGTATCCCGATGGGCGACCGGCCGCGAACACGTGGCAAGGGGCATTTCCATGGCAGCACGAGTCGCGTCACGGTCCCCGAACGCTGCCCGTAGGAAGTTTCCGGCCCAACGGATACGGCCTTTACGATATGGCCGGTAACGTTTGGGAGTGGACGACGGATTGGTACGTCGCCGATCGCGGCGCCGCGTCGCCCTGCTGTGCCGGCGATATGCGCGAGCGTAGCTATGATCCGTGTCAGCCCGAAGTACGCATCCCGCGCAGAGTGCTCAAAGGCGGGTCGTTTCTTTGCTCGCCCGAATACTGTTTACGTTTTCGGCCCGCGGCGCGCTCGCCGCAAATGATCGACACCGGTATGTCGCATCTCGGCTTCCGCTGTGTAAGAGACTGATGTATGAGGAGCTATCGCAATGAGTAAGGACGGCAAAGGCGCAACTGCTACGCCGCTGGTAACGCATCGGGAGTTCAAGCTGCTTTTGAAGCCGGAGAAGTTTCCAACTCGCCGGGCAGTGCTTGAGTTCAACGAGTTGCTGCACCGAGCCGCCGAAAAGCTCGGCGTGCATTACGATCCGGTGGAGTCACTCGACGCGCAACTGCGAATCGTTCAGTTTTATGATACCGCCGCGCAGGATCTGCGTAAGAACAAGCTGATCTTCCGCATTCGGCAAGTACGCCAAGGTATCTGGCCCGACGAAAGTTGGGAACTTACGTTCAAGTGCCGCGCGCCGGAATATGAAAAAGCGGCGGCCTTCGACACGGACACCACCTTGACCAAGTTGCAAAAGAAGAAGTTTAAAGAGGAACTCATACGCGGCGAGGTTCCGGGAACGATGACGAGCATCTTTTCCAATAACGTGATCGTGGAGTACCCTGAGATCCCGCTCGAAGCCCCGATTTCGCGTCTGGCAAATGCGCTTCCGCACCTCAAAAGCCTTGGCATCGATATGAACCAAACGATGTCCATCGTTGCCGGCGCGAAAGTCTTCGAGCTTCAGTCGACGCTCGGTACGCTTTCCTTCGGCCACGGTGTCAGCGCTCGTGTTACACTCGCGGTTTGGGCGCGACCCATCCCCGATCGCTTCGAACCTTTGGTCGCGGAGTTTGGGTTTTCGACCCATGTGCTTGGCAAGGACGAAAAAGAAGAGAAGGGGCAGCGGGCCGCGGACGAGTTCTTCAAGGCGCTGCAGGGCCCGTTGCACGATTATTTAGCGGAAGGCACGACGAAGACGGCACTGATCTACGGCGACGAGGGCGCGTAAGTTCGGCGAACGTTCGGCCCCGGTTTAGTCGCCGGCGCATCGGCGAACGATCCTACAACCGTCGGTGCAATTGCTGCCGTCGGCGCAACGACCGGATACGCGATGGCGTGGCTCGTCGTATTGCTGCTCCCGATCCTTGCGGTCGTTCAAGCGATTGCAGCTTCGGTCGCGTCGACGACGCAGATGAGCTTACAGCAGGCGATCTTGAGCAGGTACGGCCGCGGCGCGGCAGCGGTCGCAGCGATTTCCATCGTCTTCATTAGTCTGCTGACGTTGGGCGCCGACGTCCAGGCCGGCTCCGAGGCGTTGACCTTGCTGACCGGCGTGCCGTTCTATTATTTCATCGTTCCCCTGGTTTTGCTCGTCGGTTGGATGCTGGTGGCGAAGTCCTACCTGAAGATCGAGCGTTTTCTTGCGTGGCTGACGCTCATTTTTCTGTGCTACGTCGCCTCGGCGATATACGCGCAACCCGATTGGGGCGCGGTGCTTCGGGCGATCGCTCTACCGCACGTAGCGGCGACGAAGTTAATGCTGGGCGCTGCACTCGCACTGCTTGGCACCACGCTAACTGGTTACGTATATTTTTGGGAATCGATCGAAGTCGCCGAGCGCGGCACGCTTGAGACTGACGTGAGATCGGCTCAGTCCGACGCGGCGATCGGAATGCTGGTCGCCGGGTCAAGCTTCATTTTTATACTCGTCGCGACCGCTGCGACATTGGGAAAACATCCCGCGGCGATAGAGACGGCGGCGCAGGCCGCCGCCGCGCTGCGGCCCCTCGCAGGCCCGTGGGATCAAGCGCTCTTCGCGATCGGTTTGCTGGCCTCGGCAGCGATCGCGATTCCCGTGATCGCGGCGACGAACGGCTACGTCATCGCGCAAACGTTTGGCGCGAACGCCGGGCTGACGTCGACCCCTCATCAAGCGCCGCTCTTTTACAAAACCATCTTCGCGTCGTTGGGTTTGGGGGCGTGCTTAGCGATGCTGCCGCTGCCGACGATCGCGCTGCTCTATTGGGTCTCGGTGGCGGCGGGCCTCACAACGCCGATTACGCTTGCATTGACCATGCTCGTTGCTAGGAATCCCAGAACGATGCGCGGCCGTCCCATCGGCGGACTCTTAGCCGGTGCGGGCTGGGCCGTCACGGGCGTCGTCGCGATGGCCTCGGTCGGGTTCGTGGTCTCACTCTTTATTGGATGACGTTCGCGTCGTTCGAGCGTCGATTGCATCCGCCAGCGGCTGAAGAAGAAGATTTAGCAGTATTATTGCGGCGGCGCCCGCCGTGGCTTGCGGCCATAGGCCGAAACCGGCGAGCGCGCCGACCCCGGCGGTGGCCCAAATCGTCGCAGCCGTGTTGAGGCCGGTAACGTTAAATCCCGAGCGAAATATGACGCCTCCGGCAATGAAGCCAACGCCAGTAACCACGCCTGCGACGATGCGCGTCGTATCGCCGGCACCAATCGTTACGTCGAGAAGTGCGAATAGTGCGGAGCCGATGGAAACCAGGCTGCTCGTGTGCAGCCCCGCGGCTCGCTGCCGCCATTGTCGCTCGAAGCCGATCGCGATGCCGAGTCCGGCGGCAATGGCTAGACGCGCGATAAACTCGACGACCGTCACAGATTAAACGTGTACCCGAGAACCGGGCCGCCGAGATCCAGTCGTTGAGTATGCGCCGTCGAGGGAAACCCGTAATAGTCCAACTGCCGGTAGAGTACTACGAACGACTGCCCATGCTGGAACGCGTACCCGGCACCGCCGTAGGCCTGCCACGTCTGATTGTTGTTGGCGCCCCCGAAGTCGAAATAATACGGTATGTACCAATGCTGATTGGCGAAGGCGCGGCCGCGCACGCCAAAGATTGGGTCGCCAGTTCGATCGGAAGGTGTGGCAGTGCCGGAGGTCGCGATGATGCCTCGCTTGCCGACCGTAGCGTTGTAACTCACGTTCAAATAGATTGGAAAATCCCGATAACCGAGAAAGGTGCTCAGGTCGGCGTTGTGGCTGCGCGCAATCGTGAACCCCAGCGCAAGCTCCCAGATGGCGGTGGCGAGTCGTGCTGAGCTATCAAACGTTACCGGAATGTGAATTCTTCCGAATGGTCCCGTAATGGTTGAGGAAATTGTCGCTGTCGTCGACGCGTTCAGATAGATTGCATCCCCGTAGAGATCTACGTTGCCTTTGCGAATATCGAATGCGCCCATTGCCGCCGCGTTGAGCTTCGGGAGATAGTTGCTTGGCCCAACGTCGACCGTGCTGTGAATCGACTTCCCGCCGTGTGCGCGAGGAAGCCGCGGTATGAAGAACTGGAAATTTGCGTTAACGCTCGGCGCCCAGACGTACGGCGCCACCATGACGTGCGTCTGGCCGTCGTATTGTTGGTCCAACAGCGTCGGCTGGATCGTTTCGGTTGGAGAGGGGGAAGCCGGAGCCTCCTGGGCGCGCGAAACAGCGGTATTCGCGGCAAGGCATAGCGTCGCGATGATCGCCGCGAAAGAATACTTTAGGAAAATCATTTTTAAAGCCAGGGCTCCTTCGAAGGCGATTGTAGGCTGTAGCTCGCCCAATGTCTATCCAGGATACGCAACTTATTGCGTTTAGCAACTTTCATGAGCGCCCGCCGCCATCGTCGCTGCGCTACTTCGCGAACGCCGCCATGTGGTTGTTCGCGATGACGAGCTCGAGGGCGTCTCGAGAGACATGAATGGCGCCCGAATAGGGCGTGCTCAGTTCTACGACCAGCCCAAAAAAGAGGCCGATCGAGCCGGCGAGCAGCGCCGTCATGATCATTTGCTTGGCGTAGCTGCGCACTCCGAAGAGAAACGTAAACGCAACTACTGCAGCGGCTCCCAAAATCAGCGCCTCGAGCATCCCTTCGGGTAGGCGGCTCTGCGACTGAACGAAACGGAGTCGCCGAGTGTCCCCAATTTGGCGCAGCGAGTCAATAAGTGCCGTTCGAATAGTGTTCGACTCAAGGATCGCGGCGGAGCTCGCGTTCTGCCGCGCGGGCGGGACGGCCACGGCAACGCGTACGGCTTCGTAAAGCACAGCCCCGCTCGCGTCTTTGCCCGCCGGCGCGACCGACCAGTCTTCATCGCGAACGGCCAAGGCATAGCGGGCGAGGAGGCGTTGCAGCCGCGTGCTTTGCGGAGGCGACAACTGGGCGGCAAAGTTGAATGCGTCCGCGACGTATCCGGCTTCGAGATCGGCGGTCTGCTGCGCCGACGCAAAGGCGGTCCAAACGGTGCCGACGAGAAAACCGAGCACCACCGAATAGAGCACTCCCACGACCCCCATCAAGAATCCCGGAACCTCGTGATGCTCGCTCAGCCGCTCAGGCGAAGGCAGAACGCGTCGAAGCGCCGTGTGGGCTGCAACGGCGATTGCCGCGAAAATGCTGGCAAAAAGTGGCAGCGCCACGAGAATCGGAACGCCCGAAAACAAGCCCATCGCTTAAATGCATCTTAACACGCCGGCAGCCGTGCCTTGCAAATCTCGGCGACCCTAACTTTGCGGTTTCCGGCTAGCTAAGGCCGAGTGGTATTGCGTATAATCGAGAGAAACGCCACGCCCGAAAGCGAGCTATTTGACATGGCAGCCAATAAGCGGGACACCCCGAGCGAAAAGCCCTTGCAGCGCGAGATCTTGCCGATTCCGGATAAAGCCTACCCCGGATTCATCGCCTACGATGCGAAGGACCCCGACTCCAAATTCTTGCCGATCGAGCCGCTGACGCCGCCCAAAAGCGCGCCGAACGTGCTGATCGTGTTGATCGACGACGCCGGCTATGGCGCCTCGAGCGCATTCGGCGGACCGTGCGCATCGCCCACGGCGGAGCAGCTTGCGAAAAATGGATTGAAATACACGCGGTTTCATACGACGGCGCTCTGCTCGCCCACGCGCGCTGCATTGCTCAGCGGGCGGAACCATCATACGGTCGGCATGGGAGGAATCACCGAGATCGCCACGTCTGCGCCGGGGTACAGCTCGATGCGTCCGAACTCGATGGCGCCGCTCCCTGAAATCCTCCGATTGAACGGATACTCGACCGCGCAGTTCGGCAAGTGCCACGAGGTGCCGGTATGGGAAGCGAGCCCTGTCGGGCCATTCGATCGGTGGCCGACCGGCTCGGGTTTCGAATACTTCTACGGCTTCGTTGCAGGCGAGACCAATCAATGGTATCCAGCAATTCACGAAGGCACAAAGCACATCGAACCGCCGAAGACGCCCGAAGAGGGCTACCACTTCATGGACGACATGACCGATCGCGCGATCGCGTGGGTGCGTCAGCAGCGGCTCCTTGCCGGGAGCAAACCGTTCTTCATGTACTTCGCACCTGGAGCGACACACGCACCTCACCACGTGCCTAAAGAGTGGGCGGATAAGTACAAAGGCAAGTTCGACCAAGGTTGGGACCAGCTGCGCGAAGAGACCTTCGCGCGCCAGAAGAAACTAGGAGTCGTCCCACAGAACTGCGACCTCACCGAGCGTCCCAAGGAAATTCCATCCTGGGATTCGCAAACGCCGGAGTTCAAACGCGTGCTTGCGCGCGAGATGGAAGTTTACGCGGGCTTCTTCGAGTACGCGGACCATCACATCGGCCGGCTCATCGACGCGTTGAAAGAGGTCGAAGCGTTCGATAATACTTTGGTCTTCTATATTATCGGCGACAACGGCGCTTCCGCCGAGGGCACTCCACGCGGCACGTTCAATGAGGTTTTAAGCTTCAATGGGATGAGCGCCCTCGAGACCGATCAATTCCTACTCGACCGCATCGACAAACTCGGCGGCCCCGAGTCGTATAATCACTATGCCGTCGGCTGGGCTCATGCCATGGATACGCCGTATCAATGGACCAAGCAGGTCGCGTCGCATTGGGGCGGCACGCGCAACGGCATGATCGTGCACTGGCCGAACGGCATCAAAGCTGATGGGGAGATTCGCAATCAATTCCATCACGTGATCGACGTGGCGCCGACGATTCTCGATATTGCCGGTCTCCCCGAGCCGGTTATGGTTAATGGCGTAGGCCAGGTGCCGATGCAAGGCGTCAGCATTTCATACAGTTTCGACGACTCGAAGGCGGCCGAACGCCGTGAAACTCAGTACTTCGAAATGTTTGGCAATCGCGGTATTTATCATAAAGGCTGGACCGCGGTAACGCGTCATCGCACGCCGTGGCTCATGACTGAAACGGCGCCGCCCTTCGACGACGATATTTGGGAACTTTACGATACCAACAACGACTGGTCCCAGGCGCACGATCTCTCAAAGCAAATGCCTGAAAAGCTGCACGATCTGCAACGCCTCTGGCTCATTGAGGCCACTCGAAATGGCGTCTTGCCACTAGACGACCGTACCGCCGAGCGATTCAATTCAGATCTTGCGGGACGACCGGTGCTCATCAGCGGTAGCTCACAGGTGCTCGCGAACGGAATGGGCGGCCTCAACGAAAACGGCATCGTCAACGTCAAGAACAAGAGCCATTCGGTCACCGCGGAATTGATCGTACCGGATGATAAACCGAGCAATGGCGCCATTCTTTCCCAGGGCGGAATCGGCGGCGGTTGGATGCTCTATGTGAAGAACGGAACGCTCACGTACTTGTACAACCTTTGCGGGTTGCGCGCTTTCGTCATCACATCAGGGGAGGCGCTCACTGCGGGAAAACACCAGGTCAGAATGGAGTTTGCGTACGACGGCGGAGGGCTTGCAAAAGGGGGAACCGCGACCCTCTTCATCGATGGCAAGGAAGTCGGCAGTGGTCGCATCGAGCAGACCGTTCCCATGGTCTTCTCGGCCGACGAGACTACGGACGTTGGGGTCAAGTTCGGATCTCCGATGACGCCGGATGTTCCGGCCGGTGCAGATAGCGCGTTCAATGGTACCGTGATCGCGGCCGTGATCGACCTCAAAGGCGAAAGCACCGATCATCTCCTTTCGCGCGAGGACGTTATGAACATGATCGTCGCGCGTCAGTAACGGTCGTGGTTCAGAGGGCCGGCCGATTCTCTCCGTCCGTATTGGTGGCCGCCCTCGTCGTTGCAAGCTGCGGTTATACAACGCTCTCCTCGCCGTCGTCGCTCAACGATCGACCGCAGACGGGAGCGCCCGGCATTGCCGTACGCGGCAACGAGTTCGTCACGACTACCGCGGGACGGCTTGGCGTCCAGTACGTGCGCGCAAACGTTCCCGTCGTATTGCGCGGCGTGAACCTTTCGGGCGCCGAGTATGCCTGTTTGCAAGAGCACTCCTTTTGGGATAACCCCAAGGGGGACCAGGCGACGATTGATGCGATGCTTCGTTGGCATTCCAACGTGGTGCGCGTGCCGCTCGACGAAGAGTGCTGGCTCGGCATCAACGGCGCACCCAAACGATACAGCGGCACGCGGTACGCAAGAGCGATGGAAGCCTTCGCGAATCTTGCCAACGCGAGCGGCTTGATCGTCGAGTTCGATTTGCACTTCGGCGCCGCCGGCGGCGGGCTTCCCACGAGCGATCGATATCCTGGCCTCGATCTCGATCACGCGCCGGCCTTTTGGCGTTCTGTCGCGCGCGCCTTCGCGACGAATCACTCCGTCATCTTCAATTTGATCAACGAGCCGTATGTTCGGGCGTGGACCTGTTATCGCGACGGAGGCTGCGAAACCCCGCGCGTTGGAAAGCTCGGAAGCTGGAAGGTCGTGGGCACTCAGTCGATCGTGAATGCGATCCGCGCGACCGGAGCAGCGAACCCGATCATCGTTGCCGGATTGAGGTACTCGAACGACCTCTCGCGGTGGGTGCGGTACGCGCCGGCCGATCCCGACCACGCGATCGTCGCAGGAGCTCACGTCTATTTCGACGGGCTTGGTTGCGAGGACCCGGCCTGTTGGACGAAAGAGTTTGGGGCTGTCCAGGACGCAGGCTATCCGGTCGTCGTCGACGAGTTCGGCGAAACGGACTGCACGCACGCAAAGATCGACGTTCTGATGAAGTGGGGGGACGAACGCCGTCCCCCAATCGGCTATTGGGCCTGGTCGTGGAACCCGTTTAGCTGCGAAAAAGGGCCCTCATTAATAACCAACGATGCCGGCGATCCCACGCAAACCTACGGGGCCGGATTCGAGGCGCATCTGAAGCGCGTTCAGTAAGCGCGTTATGGTGAATTGTCGCTGCAGCCGTGGATCTTGTTCGAGTAGATCAGCTGCCAAAACCATTTGCCCGTGCTGAACGGCTGAACGGCGTAGAACGTCTCGCACTCGTCGGCGACTTCCGATGGAATGGTCGCGTTGTACCATCCGAGCGGGTAGCCGGGATCGGTAAACGCCTCGAACGACTCATGGCCAAGCGATGCCGCCATCGCGTTATCGAGCTGATTTGTTCCCGAGGGCGTCCGCGGCACGCCGCATGGACGAACCTCCTTTCCGCGTACTTTCTCGGAATAGTTCTGATAGGGCTCGACGCTGTAAACGATCTGAAGTTTGGAGCCGAACTCCACGAAACTATGGTATGCGCAAAAGAGGTTCGTTGACTCGCGTTCCGGCGAGTAGCAGGTCTGCGTAAACGAGAAGCACGTATCGCTGCCGGGCGGCAAGAAGATATGGTAAATAGTGTTGTATCCGTGCGATTTTAGCTTGTGGTACGCAGCCGCCAAGACGACGTAGATGTCGTTGTCGTAAAAGACATTGTCGAGCTCATCTTCATCGACGATGTGCAGGCTGCTCCCGTACCTATACGCGTCGGCGCTAGCGCCGGTATACTGTTTCAAAAGTCCGGCGATTGGGCTGCCGGTAAGACCTTGTAAAAACTCTTCAGGATTGCCCCAACACTTCTCCGTCTTACACTGTGGCAGGCTTGGCGTGGTCACATAGAGATCGTAAGCCTTCGCGGACTTCATTACCGGGCCACCATAGTATTTCATGTCGCCCGGGTATCGGGTCACGTCGGGCGCGAGGCGCCGTTGTTCTTCGCTCTGATCGCGGTTGAGGCTGTTATAAAAAATATGCACGCGCCCGCGATGCGCCGATCGCGCGAGCTTGCGATCGGCTCGAGAAACTTCAATGGTCGGAACGTCGTCTCGCACCGTTGACCTAACGTTTTGTTCGACTTGCGGAGTTACGGAAGCTCTCTGAAACGAACACGCGGCGAGCGCCAAGACGCCGATCGGCATGACGAACGATCGAACAAAAAATCGTGTCATGAGGATACTCCTTTTCAGCCTGGTTCACCGGCAGCGCCAATGGTCCCGCGCGAGTAGGCGACGCGGGTTACAGAGGCTAGCGATGGCCGCTCAAGTTGGCGAAGGGATTGCCGTCGACGTCGACGATCTTGGCGAGGATGCGAAAGCCGGGCCGCTTGAACGGATGATCGTTGTCGACAGCGGCTAGCGTGCCGGGGAGCGTGCACTGCTGGACGTCGACGCCATTGACGACTCTCAGGGATACGTCGTCGAGATAGAAGAGCCCAAACGTCTTGAGCGGATACCAAGCCGGCCGGACCTCGAAACAGATTCGCCGGTACTCGTTGCGGTTCTGCCGGATCGCCGCGAAAAGCGCGCCGGTCCCGGAAAACCATGCGTTTGAGTTTCGATGCACGTAACCGGTAAAGTAGAAATGCGCAAAATACACTGTCGAGAAGACCATCACCGTTGCGAAGATCGCGCGAGCAACGACCCCCGCGGAGCGAGCAATGCCGGGCTTGCGCACGGAAGCGGCCCAATCGAAGATGAGGGCGCTACCGATCGCGGCGAGGATGCAGAAGACCGGTGCACCGGCGAGCGTCCGCGGCGCATTGGGCGTTCCCGGCGCGCCTTGGTTGGTAAGCGCACCTCCAAGCGGATATGAAGCGAGCCAAAGCCACGTCCAGACCAGCGCCCAGCGGGGGCGGATGTATTTCGCGCTCGCCGCCAATCCAAGCGCAGCGAGCGGAACGACCCATCCGAAAAACGCGCCCATGCCGTTCAGATAACGCCACGTAATTGCCGGCTTCGGATCGCCGGTCGTTACCAGATACGACCAGTAGAAATGCGCAGCGTAGTTGACGAAAAACGTATGTATCGAACCGAGTGACACGCCGCCTGCGAATGTTGCCATGTTGAGCGTGTGAGAAACGGTGTGCGGGTCAAAGAACCACATCCAGAGCGCGGGCGCGGACACGAGCAACCACATCGCGCAGGCGCCCGCGACGGTGAGCGCACCGCGCCATGACGCAAAACGGCGCAAATTGAAAGCGAGAAGCGCGCCGCCGAGCAGCACGGCGTAAAACCAACCCGCCATGTACGTATATGCCGTGAGGGCGAGCACGAGCGCCGCGCCGAAAACGGTGCCGATCGGCACCATAGAGTAACCTAGAGCGCGCAGCATCAGATAGATGCCGCCCAGCAGGAACGGCAGCTCCGAAGCCGGCTCCCATCCGATGCGCGCGAAGTGCACGAAGATTGGCTGCGTCGCCATGAGGAGCGCTGCAATCGTCGCGACGTCGCGTCTTTTTGTCAGCTCGAAGCCAATGCCATAGAGCAGCCCGATCGCGATCAAGCCGAAGATGACGGCCGGCAGGCGCAAGCCCAGGGGCGTGCGCCCGAAGGTCAGCGCGGATGCGTATGCGGCGATGGCGTAAATCGGCGGATTCCGGGTTACCGGCGAATAGAAGAATGGTAGCAAGGTACCGTCGAGGTCGTGTCCGGTCGTTGCGATGCTGTATGCGGAGTTATAGAGATCGATTTCGTCGGCGTCCAGTTCGGTCGGGACGCCGCCGATGTCGTAGAGCCGTAACACCGCACCCAGCAGTAAAATCAGGCCGAGCGCAACCGGAACGGCGTAGCGAAAAATGCGTGCTTTGATTAGGGTGCGCTTGGGTGATTCACGAAACTCGGGTTGAGGCATTGCGTTCCCCCGTTATCGCGAGGAACGAAGCTGCTCAACCGCACCGAAACGGAGCTTGGCGCTTCCGCTGGAACGGTGTAACCGTCAAATCGCCACTTGCCGCAATCCTTCACATAGTATTCGGTGAGCCGGCCTTTTGACTCAATGTCAACCCGAGCATAATCTTGCACGACGAGGATGTCCATGATCCTCGAGACATCGGTCGCGCCGTGTGAAAGAGCCAAATTCTCAAGCGAGCTCGTGTCGGCATTTGAGCCGCAGTAGGCGGCATCAGCCGGCCAGGGCAGAACGAACACCGCGGCTACCGCGCAAAATACGACCGTTAACTGTCGGAAATACGTCATTCGTCGTACACCTCCGAATCACAACATGTGCGATCCTTCGCTGAACGCCCGAACGTCCCTATCCTAGAAAAGGCCGCTAAGACTTCTTCCTTGGTGCACCGCCGCGCTCTCGGCGTTGCTTCGCGCGCTGTGCGATCGAGTCGACAAAATCGGCCGTTTCCCTAATGAGTTCGCCGGCAGCGACGACGGAGTCTCCAACGTCGCGCGCGCGGACCGCGGTTTCGTGGACGTTATTCGCCGCTTTTCGAACCGTCCGTCGAGGATTTGAAGCGACGGCTTTAGCGCGTTTGGCGGCGCCGCTAACGGCTTTTTGCGCTGACTTGCCGGCCTTTTTTGCCGCGCCACCAACTCCCTTGGCCGCCTTTTTCGCAGTCTTACGCACGACGGCGCCCGCAGCTTTCCGCTTACGCGCTCCAGTGCTCTTCTTGCGGGTTTTCGGTGACGGCATTTTGCTTACTCTCCTTGTAGACGCTTGAACGGTTCCCACGCCATTGTAGCGTTAAACGTCCGACCGTGTGATTAGTTCGTTCGCCCTTGGGTAAGCCCGCTTTCATTGGAGGAGTACGCATATGGCAACAAACGGCGCGGATGATAAAACCGGCGAACCCACGAGTCCCCTTCAACAGCTCGCCGCCGATATCACAACCCTGATTCGGCACGAAGTCGAACTTGCCAAAGCCGAGCTGGGAGAAAAGATTAAATCCGCCGGGATAGGCGCTGGAATGCTCAGCGCTTCGGCCATTACCGGGCTTTTGACCGTGGGCTGCCTCACCGCGCTCGTCGCGCTGCTGCTTTCCTTGGTGATTCCGGGATGGGCCGCGGTGCTCGCCATCACCGTACTATGGGGCGCCGTAACGGCCGTCTTGGCGATGCTCGGCAAGAAAAAGGTTGAAAATGCGGCCCCTTTCGTGCCAGAACAGACTATCGAAAACGTCAAAGAGGATTTGGAATGGGCTCGTCAGCGCGCCAAGCAGCAATCTCGAACGTAATCCCCCTTCTCAAAGAAACGTTTTCGGAGTTTCAGCGCCACAAGGCTCAGTGGCTCGCGGCGGCGATTGCGTATTTCACATTGTTCGCCGTGGCGCCGCTCATCATCATCGTCGTCGAAATTGCGGGGTTCTTTCTCGGGCGCCATCAGGTCGTCTTGGATCAGCTATACGGCTACATGTCGTCGACGGCCGGTCCGGCTGCCGCGCACGGAATACAGTCGATCGTTACGGCGACCTTCTCGCAGCGCAAAGCCGGCCTGATATCGCAAATCGGCGGCTGGGTCGTCTTCATCTTAGGGGCGGTCGGATTATTCTCGTCTCTGCAAGAGGCGCTCAACACCATCTGGGACGTCGAGCCCCAAAAACGATCGCTGCTGCAGACGGTCAAGGAGCGCCTGCTTTCCTTTGGAACGGTTCTGGCCATCGCGTTCCTTCTGCTCGTTTCGCTCGGCCTCAACTCTTTGTTGACCATCGCCAGCGCAGCGCTCGTGCACGTGTTTCCAGGATTTCCCCTCCTGCTCAAAATTGCTGACTTCGTGGTATCGCTGGGGCTCGTCACCGGCCTATTCGCATTGATGTACGAATTTCTGCCGGAGTGCAGGATTGCATGGCGCAGCGTTTGGCCTGGAGCAGCCGTGTCGGCGTTGCTCTTCGTGATCGGCCAATTCTTGCTCGGATGGTATTTGGGGCGTGCCGGGGTTTCTTCGGGGTATGGAAGTTTCGGCGGCGTCATCATCTTTTTGATCTGGGTGAACTACTCGGCTCAAATCATGTTGTTCGGCGCCGAATTCACGCACGTCTACGCGAGTCGCTCGAATGAGCCGCAATCGTCGGCCCGTGGCAAACGGCGGAAAGGCCGCTCCACGGCAGCGGTAACGACGTAGCGTGAGGCGATCGAATTATTGTGCTTGCGGAAAAGTAAACTCGCGTTTTGTAACCGCATAGCACTCGCAGGCTTCCTTCTCCAAGCCCGCGCGGTTGAGAATTACCATGTTGCCGCGACTGTATTTGATGAATCCAGCGTCGGCAAAAGCTGTCGCTGCAAGCGTTACGCCGGATCTGCGCACTCCGAGCATCATCGCCAAGAACTCTTGCGTTAGCGGAAACTTATCTCTGCCGACGCGGTCGTGGGTCATGAGGAGCCAGCGGGCGCAACGGGCATCTAAATGGTGAATGCGGTTGCATGCCACGAGCTGAGCCACCACATTGAGATACCCGATCGTATAGGCATTCAATGCGTCACGGAACGTGTCAGAGTCCGCGAGAAGCCGCATAAATGTCCGTCGGGACATGACGAAGGCCCCACCGCTCACTTGACAAAATGTCGCGTTCGGAACGGTTGACGCGCCGAGCGCGCTGAACATGCCAGTCGTGCCTTCGCTTCCGATAGTTCCAACCTCCACGGCAGTACCATCCAACAATGTGGTCACGACCGAAATTACCGAATCGATGGGGAAATAGACCTCGTCCATCGCCTTACCGGCTTCGTACACCGAGTCGTGGGTCTTGAGGTCGACCACATGAATGCCCTCGGGCGGCGTGCGATGGCCGTCGCGCAGCGTAGCCAGAAGGGCGTTTTTCGAAAGGAGCGTTGTAGCTTCCATTTTAAAGGAATCTCCCCGCAGGTTGGACGGCGAACGCTTATTTGGTCGAGCTCAGCGTTCCTCTTATGCACAGTGCCCGATAGCGTACGGATGGGCGGCTAAGCGTGTCATCGGGCAGTGAGAATCGCCGCAGTGTGCTATGTTTACAAGCCCCTGCCGGCGATCGAGTGAGCGGCCGAGACATTTGAGGCACTGCAGAGTGCTCAGAGAGACCGAACAGTGAACCAGGCCGCTACTCCCGTCGTGCGGATCCATCTTCGCGGCGAGTACGATATCGCGTCGGCGGAAAAGCTCAGAGCGTTGTTGGCGCCCGCCGAAGAAGCGCAAACGGCAATAATCGACTTGAGCGAAGCCACGTATATAGACTCAGCTACGCTGAATTCGCTCTGCCGCCTCAAGGTAAGAATGGTGGCGCGGCGCGGAGGCTCCGTTCATTTAGTTGGCGTGAAGCCCATCCATCGTCGATTGTTGCATATCACGAACCTCGACAGATTGTTCGAAATTAGCGAGTAGAGCGCCAAGTCGCCGCGCCGCGCGGTTAAATTACACCACGACGAACTCGTTTAAACGTCGGTGGTCGTTGGAAATATATAGCCACCAATGCTACGCCGTCGATCCCGTGTATTCTGCTTTGCCCACCTGCGTTGGGACTTTGTCTACCAGCGCCCCCAACATCTCATGACTCTTCTCTCGGCCGATCGTGACGTGATCTACTACGAGGAGGCCCAAGAGACCGACGGAGAGCCCTGCCTTTCGCTGCGACGGGCGGGCAACGTTACGATCGTAACGCCCCGGATCCCCTCAAGTCTTCGGGAGGAGCGAGCCATTTCGTTGCAGCGGCGAATGCTCAAACAGTTCGTCACCGACGGGCAATACGATGACGCCGTGCTTTGGTACTTTACGCCCATGGCCATGGAGTTCAGCGACGACCTTCAGGGAATTCGGGTCTACGATTGTATGGACGAGCTGGCGTTGTTTAAGGGCGCGCCGCCCAAGCTGGCATTGTTAGAGCGCGAACTTGTGGCACGCGCGTCGTTGATTTTTACCGGCGGCCGCAGTCTCTACTATGCGAAACGACGTCTCCACCCCGACGTATACTGTTTCCCGAGCGGCGTCGATGCCGAGCACTTCGCGCCGACTGGTAGAAAGGAACCTCACGACCTCGAGAGTGTTGGGCGGCCTCGAATCGGATTCTATGGCGTTATCGACGAACGCTTCGATGCCGACTTTGTCGCGGTTCTGGCGCGTGAGCTGGATGACTGGCAGTTAATTTTCGTCGGGCCCATCGTGAAGATCGACGCCGCGACGCTCCCCCAAGCGCCGAATCTCCACTATTTCGGAATGCGCCAGTACTCCGAGTTGCCGGCCTATCTCGAACACTGGGACGTCGCACTGCTACCCTTTGCGCTGAACGATGCGACTCGATTTATCAGTCCAACGAAGACGCTGGAATACCTCGCAGCACGCAAAGCCGTGATCTCCACGCCGATCGCCGATGTGGTCGACCCATATGGCACGCAAGGCCTCGTCTACATCGCTGCGACAGCGGCGCAGGCCGCCGGATATGCTCGCGCCGCATTGCGACAAGGGCCGTCCCCGGCGTGGCATAGCGCCGTTAGCCGAACGCTGGGCAATTCGTCCTGGCAGGCCACTGCGGCGGCCATGGAACGCCTCATCGACGAGGTCACGGCGACCGCGTCGGAGCGCGCCGGATGAGACATCCTTTCGACTATCTAATCGTCGGGGCCGGATTCGCAGGCGCCGTTGTAGCGGAACGGCTTGCATCGGACGGCGGAAAGCGCGTGCTGGTCATCGATCGCCGCAACCACATCGGCGGAAACGCTTACGACTGCCTCAACGACGACGGAGTGCTGGTCCATCGCTACGGGCCGCACATTTTCCATACGAACTCCGACGAAGTCTTCGCGTACCTTTCGCAATTTACCAAGTGGCGGCCCTACGAACATCGAGTGCGCGCCTCCGTCAGCGGTATGCTGTTGCCGATTCCTATTAACCTCAACACGATTAATTCACTCTATCAGCTCGACCTCGATTCCGAACAACTGGAGCGCTTCTTCGCCGCACGTGCCGAGCGAAGAGTTCCATGCCGAACTTCAGAGGACGTCGTTGTGTCGCGCGTAGGCCGCGAACTATACGAACTTTTCTTTCGCGGGTACACGCGCAAGCAGTGGGGTCTCGATCCGTCAGATTTGGACGCTTCCGTAACGGCTCGGATTCCAGTTCGCACGAACCGCGACGACCGGTATTTCGACGACAAGCATCAGGCGATGCCGCTCGACGGCTACACCCGGATGTTCGAAAACATGCTCGACCATCCGAACGTGACGGTCTCCGTCGGGGTGGCCTTCCAGGATCTCATCGTCGAACGACTCGCGCGGCAGGTTATCTTCACCGGCCCCATCGATGAGTATTTTGGATACCGCTACGGAAAGTTGCCGTACCGCTCGTTGCGATTCGAGCACCGAACGTTCGAGGTCGGGCAACTACAAGCCGTTGCGGTTGTGAACTACCCGAACGATCAGCCCTATACGCGGATCACCGAATACAAGCATCTGACCGGGCAGAAACACGCGAAAACGAGCGTGACCTACGAATATTCGCAGGCCGACGGAGACCCCTACTACCCGATTCCGCGCGCGGAGAATGCGGCGATCTATGCCCGATACAAAAATGCAGCCGATGCTTGTCCTAACGTACGCTTCGTTGGACGACTAGCGACCTACAAATATTACAACATGGACCAAGTAGTGGCGCAGAGCTTGGCAACGTACGCAAAGATCCGAGGCCGTCGGTCGTGGACGGAAGTCGCCTGAGAATTTGGGCGGGAGTCGAGCCGTCGCTCATTCGCATCGGCGACCGTTACGTGGACCAAATCCGGTTGACCGGGCATCACGAACGGCAGAGCGACATCGATTGCCTCGCCGGCTTGGGGGTGGAGGCGGTTCGCTATCCGGTCCTTTGGGAGCGCATTGCGCCCCAAGGCCTCAAGAGTGCGGACTGGAGTTGGACCGACGAACGTCTCGATCGCCTTCGAGCGTTGCACATCGAGCCGATCGTGACGCTGCTGCATCACGGCAGCGGACCCTCATATACCGAGCTTTTGGATCCTGACTTCCCAACGAAACTGGCGAAATTCGCGCGTGCAGTCGCCAAGCGCTATCAGTGGGTCCGTTACTTCACACCCGTGAACGAGCCGCTCACTACCGCCCGGTTCAGTGCGTTGTACGGACACTGGTATCCGCACGAAAGCGAAGACTGCGCCTTCGCAAAGGCTCTGCTCAACCAGGTAGCGGGCATCGCACGCGCAATGGAGGCGATTCGCGAGGAGATTCCACACGCCGAACTGATCACGACCGAGGATTTGGGAAAGACTCGTTCGACCGCACGGCTCGCCTATCAAGCCGCCTACGAAAACGCGCGGCGCTGGAGCAGCGTCGATCTCTTATGCGGAACGTTCGATAACAACGCGGCGATGCGCTCGTGGCTCGATCGTATTGGTCTTGGCATAAACGAGCGCGAGCTGCAGCGCTACCGCTCGATGCCTTCGATCTTGGGCTTCAACTATTACGTCACCGGAGAGCGATTTTTGGACGAACGGATCGATCGTTACCCGGGCTGCGCCGCCGGTAGCAATGGTCTCGACACGTATGTCGATACCGAAACGGTGCGCGTATCTGCTGAGATGGTTGACGGAGTTGCCGGCCTCCTGAGCGAGGCCTGGAATCGTTACGGTCTTCCGCTTGCAATCACCGAGGCGCATCTGGGCTGCACTCGTGAGGAGCAAGTTCGCTGGCTCGAAGAAATCTATCGCGATGCGGTAGAACTGCGAAGTCGCGGAATTGAAGTGCGGGCGATGACTGTCTGGTCGGTCTTTGGCGCCTGGGAATGGAACTCGCTGATGACTCGCTCGGAAGGACATTACGAGTCCGGCTGCTTCGATTGCCGTGCGACACAAATAAGGCCAACGCTCGTCGCATCGTGGACAAAAGCGCGTGCCGGGGGAATCGCGTTCGATCATCCCGTGCTCGATCGACGTGGGTGGTGGCGAAGTGCATCGGCTTCGCGGGAGCGGCCTCGCCGCATCGCGATCTGCGGCAACTCCGTTACCGCGACCCACTGCGCGGCGCTCTGCGAACTGCGCGGACTTCCGGCGACCGTGCTTTCCGACGACTTGCCCGTCGCTCAATGGTCCGCAAGCCTACGCGACGATCGTGTATGGCTCATCATCGACGCGGACTCTGGATGGGGCTCTCGACCGGCTCGACTCGCGAGCAGCATGGACGTTTCGCTACTCGTGCTCTCGACGTCGACCGAAACTTCGCTGACAAAGTCTGAGCTAGCCTCGATCATGTCAGTGGAAAATCCTTTGATCGTCCGTTATGCCGGCTTTCAAGACGCCACGACTTGGTTACATCGCGCGCTCGACCTTATGCTAGACGGAGAAACCGGCGTCTGGAACGAGGTCGTGCCAACAAATACGTCGAGGGCGTCGTGAAGGCCTTGCATCGCGGCATCGCCGTTGATGACGACGTTGTGCTCGAAGCGCTCAGAGAGCATTCGGGATACCTTCATCAGATCGCTTGTTGCACGCGCTTGCACTTCGATGCCATTGTTGAGCGCACTTTCGAAGAGATCGCTCGCTTTCAACGCTCGCAGAACATGTTGCGTTTCGCCTACAGTGTGAAAACCAATCCCGATGCGACGTTGGTCATGCAAGCGCAGCGCAGCGGTCTGTTGGCGGAAGTCATCAGCCCCGCCGAGGTAGCGCACGCGATTGCATGTGGATTCGAAGCCGAGCGGCTCGTTTATAACGGGCCCTACCCTGCGCAATACTCCAGCGTTTCACCAGGGCACGTGTTTGCCGATTCCCTTGAGTCCTACGTGGGTGCGGCGAGCGTTTTCGCAGGAAGCCTCGTGGGCGTCCGTCTGCGTCCGGAGGGAATTCCGTCTCACTTTGGTCTGCCCCGAAACCGGTTGAGCGCCGCCGCGACGGCGATACGAGCCTCCGGGCGCGAGCGATTCGGCGTCGCATTTCACGTGCGACCCCAAGATTACGGCGGCCGTTCGTTCGTGGAGATCGTTGAAGACGTCCTCGCGATGGCGCGGGATCTCGAAAAAGCGGCGGGTGTACCGCTGACCGTCTTCGACGTCGGCGGCGGTAAACGACCAGCAGAGTTTGATGAGGCAATCGCCGCGGGAGAGTTCGAGTGGCTCCAACAGCGGGTCGCCCGCGCGCTGCCCCAAGTCACGACGTTGATTGCCGAGCCCGGGCAGGCGCTGGCCACATCTTGCGAAGGCGTCGCAGCGCGCGTTTTGGAAGTGCGCTATGCGGGAGGAGCCGTTGCCGAGATCGTTCTTGACGCCGGTTTTGCCGACGTGCCGCAGATCGCGACGTATCCACACCGCTTCTTTCTGATCGACGGCGATCGCGTGAGCCGCATTCCAGCGGGAGATGCGCGCATCATCGGGCGTACGTGTCTCGAATACGACATTTTGGCGAAAGATCTGGCTTTGGACGACTGCCGCGTTGGTGACATTGTGGCCATTGCCGACTGCGGTGCCTACGATGCGAGCATGTCTTTCGAATTTGCACGGGGATAATCGATGACCGCAGCAACCTACATACTCCCAATTCGGTTGCAAAACGCCGAGAACGTCGTCGAACTTGGCGGTTACTTGCAGTCACTGAACGGGATCGAAATCGTCGTCATCGACGGTTCGGACGCAGCAACCTTCGCCGCGTTGGACTCGACGATCGGCCACTTTGCGAAACATTTGCCGGCAGATGCGCGCCACCGCGGGTCGAACGGAAAAGCCTGCGCCGTCTTGAGCGGGCTCGCTGCCGCCGAGGGTGCCAAGATTATCGTTGCTGACGATGACGTGCGCTATGACGCTAAAGCACTCGGCGAAGTTTTGGAACGCCTCGACGACGCAGATATCGTCCGTCCGCAAAATTACTTTCGGCCGGCGCCCTGGCATGCCGTGCTCGACGGCGCGCGATCGCTGATCAATCGCGCTCTCGACGGCGATTGGCCCGGTACCCTGGCGTTTCGTCGAGAGGCGCTTCCGTTCGGTTATAGGACCGACGTTCTCTTCGAGAACTTCCAACTGGTTCGAACGATTCGAGCACGAGGCGGCCGCGAACTGGTTTGCCGTGACGTATTCGTGCGGCGGCTTCCGCCCACGTTCCGCCACTTCCTGGACCAACGCGTTCGCCAAGCGTACGATGAGTTCGCGCGACCTGCGCGTCTGATCGTAGCACTCGCGATTTTGCCGATTATTCTCGTGGCTGCTGCCATGCGGTCATGGATTGCGATCGAAGGAATAGTGGGCCTCGCCCTGGCCCTCGCGTCGTTCGGATGGCTGCGAGGCGGCGCGTTTCGCTACTTCAGCATTTTCTCCGTGCTGGCGGCTCCGCTCTGGGTGATGGAACGCGCCGTATGCTCGTGGTTAGCGTTGTACGAGCGAGTCCGGTTCGGCGGAGTACGTTACGCCGGCACGGTTATCGCGACGGCCTCGCGCCGGCCTTCGGAACTCTTGTGAGAACATGACTATCGCTCAAGCATTGTCGCTGTACGAAAAAGCGAATCCCTTCGATTCGCCCTCCGCGTTGCGTGATAGCAACTATTCGGCTTACATACAAAACCGCTTGACGCGTCTGCTTGACTGGCGTGAGCCACTTCCGCGGGCGCGCCTGGCAGACCGCGCGCTGCGTGCGTTTCTGACGGGCGGGCGCTTCCCTTGCGTCGCGGGACGTGCCGCGGTCGCATCGGGTGGTTACCGATTCGGCTACTATGGGGACTTCGCCGATCTCTCGTCAACACACGGTATTGCGCGAGACCTCGCAGCGTTCGTTGCGGAGCGGCCTTCCATGACAGGGCCATACGCAACGTTCATCGCCGTTTTTGACGGGCCGCGATCGTGCGACGAACGGTGGTTCGAGCAATCGTTGTGGTGCCGATTGCAGAGTCTGGCCGATCTCGATCGACGATATTTCCGTTGGGATCCCGCGGTCTCCGGCGATCCCGCATCGCCTCAATTCGCATTCAGCTTTGCAGAAGAAGCATTCTTCGTGGTTGGGATGCACCCGAACAGTTCTCGCCTGGGACGCCGTTTTTTTCTCCCGGCCCTCGCATTTAATTCGCACCGTCAGTTCGCCGAGGCGCGGCGCACAGGCCGCTTCGAGCGTCTTCAGCGTATGATCCGAAAAAATGAGATAGCGCTCCAGGGTTCGATCAATCCCGAACTCTGCGAGTTCGGCGAGCGCAGCGAAGCCCGTCAGTACTCCGGGAGGCCGACGGAGACAGGTTGGCGATGCCCCTTCCGCCCCCATTCGTAGAGATCCCAGCGCAATCGGGCGCTGCGCTCGTCGTGCGGCACGGCGACATGGTGCGGGTCGTCGATCCCTTCGGACAGCAGGTGGCGGATGTCGCGCTCTATGATGCAGCCGACCCACGAGATTTTTTTTCGCCGGGCCGCACTATAGACTACAATGCTTCCTTGCGCCTGCGACCCGGCGATTGTCTCTATTCACAACGGGGCGTCGCACTCGCTCGCGTCGTCGAGGACACGGTCGGCACTCACGATATGCTACTGGCTCCCTGCAGCCGGCGCATGTTTGCACGGCGCGGAGAGAGCGGCCATCCGAGCTGCCACGCGAGCATGACCGCCGCGTTGAGCCCTTTCGGTATCGACGCCGACATGATCACGGCGACGTTGAATGTTTTCATGCACGTGGCAGTAAGCTCGTCGGGAAGCATTCGAATTTTGCCTCCAGCATCGCGGCCGGGTGATGCGTTCGCTTTGGAAGCGCTCGTCGACATCGTCGTCGCGATTACGGCCTGTGCCTCCGAGCTCACCAACAACGGAAGCTGTAAGCCTATTCGTTACGCGCTGATTTGCGGCACGCCGCCGGGCTGCATCGAGCGTTGAACACGGGGTCGCCCCCAGCGAACACAGCCGCTAAGCAATTGTGGGGCTTATAGCTCTCTTCTTCGGTCGACGACCGCCTGCATGCCTGCTTAAGCATTTTTTCCGCCACGCGCGTGGTCCGTGTCGCGCTGACAAGCAAGGCAGGTTAGCCTTGCGGCCAGAAAAAGCTGAATCCAAAACTTAGCGGTGCAGTTCGTGTATAGGTTGACGAAATGGATCTCGCTATGCGCAACGCCGTGCCAGCGGATCTGGAGCAATGCCTGAGGTTGGCGCCAGATCGGTTTTTGTACGATTCGGCGCACCTGGATGCACTGCATCGTATGTGGTCCCACATCATTGTTTCGAAGGCTGGAGAGTTAGGCGTGCTCGTCGACCCGCGCCGGCCGTCCGAAATACTCTTTTTCGGAGTGTCAGTCTTCGTATCAGATGAGAAAGTTGAACGTTACCACGCTCTAACGAGCCCCGGTATCGCGTATCGAATGACCGAGGATTGGGATCGCGGCCGACGTCCATTTCTCGCGCTGGATGAAATTGGCGCCGCCAACGCGGGGAGTGGCTTGAATATCGTCGTTACCCACTACGCATTTGCAATTGAGTCGGGCGACAACGCATTAGGGGATGAGTTGCGCTACGCGACCTATGAGTCATTTCGCAAACACCACGCGGGCCTAAACTTCCGAAGCTTCACGGGTGAGATGTTCGCGCGCGATTCGAGAGAAATGGGGAAAGGTTGGGGCTTTCGCATAGGGGAGTATCCGAAGGAAAAACTCCTGGCGGCGCGCATCCCTCCCGAAAATACACCGTGCGTGTGGATGGCGACGCGCGAAGATGCTTGCGCACCGGGTGCCGTCTTTCCCGGTGCCCTCTTTCATACTTTCGCACGGCCTCGTTTTGGTTTCAACCTTAAGGAGCAAGATTTACTGAAGCTTGCGCTTGAAGGTCGAACCGATGAGTCAATTGCATCGATTACAGGCGCATCGCTATCTACGGTCAAGAGACATTTTCGCGCTCTCTACGAAAAAGTGCAGGACGTGAGCCTCGCTGCGGACGCCATATCGATTTCCGAGAAAATGTCAGACGGAGCGCGCGGCGTGGAAGTGCGGCGCCAACTGCTTAATTACCTCCGGGGGCACCCGGAGGAGCTACATCCATACGGTGCTCGCCGAAACGATACGATTAAATAAGACTTCGGCCGCCTAAGCATGTGACACCATTAGATACTTCTGTCCCCCGTTCGGTTATGGCTATCTTGAGTGGAACTGGATCCAATCGTAGCGGCGGGGCTGCGCTCCGCTCGAGCGAGATGACCGTACCAGGGGTCTGGGGCTGTCTGTGGAGGAGCGCAAACTTTATGGTCATTCGTCGCACGATGCAGAAAGGAACCAAAATTCCCGTCCCTTCTGCGATCGTTTCAGTTGCAATGCTGGCGGCCTGTTCTGGGAGTGGCTCGTTGCCCGCGTCTTTGCCGCTCGATCAAATTCGTACGCTCGCCCTGCGGGTGCAAGACTTACCGGGAACGCAGCGGCAAAGGAAACCAGGCGGCCTTTACGTGGGCGTTTTCGGAGCCGGTTATATTCCGGAATTCACCATTCCAGATAGAAAGGACCTGGGTCCGAGGTGCTCCGATACGATGCCCCTGGCCGGCGGCGTGAACGGTATTGCGGTTGACGCTCACCGCATTCTGTATGTGCCATATAATTATAATTCCGTGCACGACGTCGCGACGTTCGGTCCCGATTGCGGCGTTCAGGGGCCGCAGCTCGTGGATCAATACGACGTTGCGGACGTTGCAGTCAACGACAAGACTGGAACAGTCTACGTTGGAAACGCGCAAACGGGGAATGTTGATGTCTTTAAGAAGGGTGCAACAACGCCTACCGGCGCGCTTCACAATTCACAGCATGGCGGCAGCGGGTTCGGAGTCGCAGTAGATAGCGCCGGGAATGTATTTAATTCTGGTTCGACCATCGTAGAATTCCCGCGCGGTCACAACAAGGGAAGCACGGCGCTGGCGCTTTCGGGATTGACCGGCCCTCTAGGCTTGGCATTGGACAGCAAGAACAATCTGATCGTGGCGAACGAATACAATGTTGTCGTCTATGCACCTCCCTACAACGGGGCACCTACATACACTATTGCGACGAAACGGTTCTGCTTGTACGTCGCGGTCGATGCGACGAATACGAACCTATACGTTAGCGAGCAGAAAAATAACGCCGTGGACGTGTACACGTATCCGTCTGGAACGTACGAGTACTCCATAACCGACATACCGTCTCGCTCGGTTGGTGGCGTCGCGCTCGACCCACCTTCAAGAACGTAAATCAGGAGGAGAATACAAATGAGAGAATTCAGCTCTTTAGCTCGCGCGCTTGCGACGGCATCCATTGCGTTCGCAATGCTTCCAGGCTGCTCGGGCAATAGTTTACAAGCGGCGCCCGATTCCCTTGGTCAGATCGCATCGGGAGCTCAAGGCGCAACCACGGGCAGCCTTCTTACGGCGAGCGCCAAGCCCAAGCCGCTAATTTTTGTGTCCGACGAACGGCACAACAACGTCGATATATTTTTGCAGTCTGGTGGAAACCACGTTGTGGGACGAATTAGCGGAATCTATGAACCGCTTCGCGTGGCGACCGATCGGGCTAACAATGTATACATCGCCGACGGCAATGGTAATGTTAGCGTCTTCGCGCCTCCCTATACGGGTCCACCGAGCTTGGTTCTTAGCGGAGGTTATGCCTTTGGAGTAGCAGTTTCTAAGAACCGTCTCGTCGCAGCCGTTGGTTATCCTCAAGGCGTTCCCAGCGTCACGTTTTTTGCAAAAGGCGCGTCTACTCCGTGTGCGACGGTCACCAGTCCTGGCTTTTCGATTATGAATAGCGATGCATTTGACGGCCAGGGGAACCTTTACATCGAAGGCCGAGATCCATCGAATCAGACGGAAATCGGCGAAGTTACTGGCGGTTGCAATGCGACGGCGATTACTCCGCTGACTACCGCTAACGCGCTCATCTACTCCGATGGCGGTATCCAGGTCGATAAGCAAGGGCGAATAGCAATCTTAACAGACAATTCAGCATCTTCCTTCGTTATCTACACTTACAATCCACCGGTAAGCGGGTCTTTGGGAAATCCGGTTTCGACGACGATCCTTAGTCACCAGAAGGGCCCATTTGGTTTTGCATTCCTTGCATCAGGAGCCGGGGTGTACGTCGCGGGCTTTCTCGAATCCACCGTGAAGGAATATGCATATCCAGGTGGGGGCGTCGCAATACGCAAGCTCCGCATTCATGGCTTCAGAGGCCTGCCATCAGACGTGGCCGTTACGCCGCCGCTTGTTCCGTAGACCGTCGCCCGAGCGAATCGGCGTTCACGCCTTGAGGACCTTCAGGACTGTAGCAATCGTATTCCACTTTCGCGTCGTCACCGGTACTCCCAATGCCTGATCGATTTTGCCGAGGTAAGCGATCGTGCGGATATGGCGCCGGTAGAGGCCGAAGACGAATGCTTTGTGGCTGCCGAGCACTTTGACATACCAACCGTCATCATGCGGAATTCCAAATGGCATCGCAGGTAAACGTCCCTTTACCGGCGCTACCAGTACGCTCACGAAGCGAACGATCTCCGGCGCTTCATCCTGATCGTCAAAAAACCGGCCGTTTTCGAGCTCGAGCACGTCGCGTGCGTCGCAGATCGCGACCTGTGTGTCGAACGGCAAGCGGCGCAGGAGTTCAGCGCGAAACTTGTTGACTGGCCCTGGGTTGCGAACCACGAATAGTCCGGTCGCACCCACGTTGACGACATCGTAACGCGCAAGCTCCTTTGCGACCGCCGTCGGTCGGAAGCGGCGATATCCTCCGACGTTGACTCCGCGCATGAAAACGACAACCGCCATGCGCCCGCAGTATAGCATAAGAGAGGAAGTCGCGAGGCCAGGGCGGGAGCGGGCCCGAAGCCACCTACCAGTGCCGGTCGTTTCTCGCTCGCTCGTCGCATTGATGATGGCCGCCGCTGCTGCGGCTGCCGTGGTGGCGCATGGCACGATTGACATCCTTGCCGATTACGTCGTCGCCCACGCAAGCTACGACGATGTTTCTAGTCACGCCTCGCGCGGGCTAGGGATGGTGATCGTCGCGGTGATCGCGGTTGCGGTTGCCTTGCGCGGCCTGCGGTTGTGCTGCGATGCAGCCGCGCATCGAACGCTCGCATCGTCACCTGCGCCCAGTTGGCGCAGCGCGCCGCTCTTCGCCGCCGTCACGATGGTGCTCGCGTCGATGGCCGTGCCGGCGATGGAACTGCTGGACGCCCAGCTGGCCGGAACAACGCTCGCGAACCTCGACGATGCATTTGGCGGCTCGCTGCTCCTCGGAGTAAGCACGACCTTCGCGTGTGCCGCCGCTGTCGCGATCGCGGTTTTTGCCTTCGCGCGCTGGATTCTTTCGCATCGCGATCGTATCATCGCCGCAATCGTCGGTATCGTCGGTTTTTGCTCGCAAACGCCGGCGGCCTCGCGACGGCATGGCTTCGCCGACGCTCCAATTTGCCCGCGCCGGCTCTCTGCGCTGCGGCGCGGAAAGCGCGCGCCTCCCCGTGATGCCCTTCGCCATCCCAAAACACAACGCTCACATTGCGAGGGCATCGATGTTTCCTTTACTCGTCGCGGCGTGCTGCTTAATCGGCGGCAACGTCCATACGCCGGCCGGCGCGCCGATCGCGCAGGCACAACTAACGTTCCGCGGTCCGAAGTTTGCGACGGTCTCGACCGACGCGAAAGGTACTTTCGCGGTCGCCATTCCGGCAGGCAGATACGATCTTTCGGTCGTCGCTAAGGGCTATGCCGGGGTCACCGTCAATACCGGTGATCTGAACGACGGAGCCCACATCTCCGTAATTCTGGAACCGAGCGACACACCCAAACTGCGCACCATCGGCCAAGTGACGGTCAATGGCGGCTACACGCTCGATCGCAGCGTCATACCCGAAATGGACGTCTCGCGCGCGCAGATGGACGCACTCGGATACTCGCAAGTGCTCGAGGCGCTGCAGGAAGTTCCTTCGGTCGTCATTCAGCATCCCGACGCCGGCGCGCCGACGGCGCCGGAGGTTGTCTCGCTCCGCGGACCGGATCCTTCGGAAGCTATGGTGACGCTCGATCGTCAGCAACTGAATGACGGCAACACCGGCGACATCGACCTTTCCCAGTTTGCGGTGCCGGCCTTTAACAGCGTTAACGTCACCGAAGGTCTCGGGCCAACAGATTTAGAGGGAAGCAATACCTTCGGCGGTGCGGTCAACTTCGTTTCGCTCCGACCGACACAAGAGAATCATCTCAACTTGTCGACATCCGCCGGTTCGTACGGCACGACCCAAAGTTGGATCAATGCCACCGGATCGATCGGCAAGCTCGGTTATGCGCTCGCGGGGGACAGCTTTCAGCAAGCCGGCCAAGTGAACGAATACGATTGGGTTGTCCCGGCAAACAATTTGCCTATCTATTGCGGACCGGCGACAAAAACGAAGACTCCTAACTGCCCCTTCCACACGCACCTAGGGTCCTCGATTGCCGCCAGACTCGGGCTCGTGAATCTCGACTATAACTTCTCGCAGCACGCCGACGTAGGATTTCGTCTCTTCACGTTGGGAGACAATCGCGACGAGTCCGGCGCGCTCAACGGAATCGCCGGCAACCCGGCCTGCGTCTTTAGCGGACCCGGACCTGCCTGCGCTTTTTCGCCTTCCGCCACCGACTCGTCGAATGCCGTACCGAACCCGGTTTTCGGCGAGCACATCGGTCAAGGAAGCGCGACGTTTGCTCAGAGTATCCGGGCGTACGATGCCTACTCGCGCTCGCCGCTGGGCTCGGGGACGCTCTCGGCCGACGTTTACGCCGACGACAATAACGTCGATTTCGTTGGCGGAGCGGTCTCGCCGTACGACGTTTCACACCTCGACACGAGGTACAACGAAGGGCTTTCGTGGGGTCGCACCTTTGACGATAGCGAGTTTGCTGTTGGAGGGTATGCGCGTCAGGAAACGCTCTCAGGCCTTGGCATCGATGAAACGCTCGCGCAGAGCATTGATTCGTACTTTTTTCGCGGAGCGCAGCAGCTGGGAAACAACGTCCGCCTCTCCGGCGGGCTGTACGACGCCGACTACTCGACCTTCGGGAACACCCTCAACTGGCGGCTCGGTCTGAGTGACGATCTCGGTACCTCCAGCGTGGTACGGTTTTCAGTCGGCACCGGGTTTCGGCCGCCGTTACTCTTGGAGCGTTACTTCTTTCCGCCTGTGGTCGTCAACGGAAAACTGCAGCCGAATCCAGGCCTCCCGCCATTGGATTCCAACTGCGTGACGGTCAACGGCGATCCGAACGAGCGCCCAGAGCACGCGACGGAGTACGAGCTGGGCTTCTCACATCTATTCTCGAGTACGTCGAATCTCGACGTTTCGATCTATCGCTCGAACCTGCGCGATACGATTGAGAATTACTACCCCGGCGGGGGCGCGCAAAGCTTCTGCGGCACACCCCAAGGGTTTGCCTATGAGATTCCGATCAACATCGGCAATGCCGTGTACGAAGGCGCCGAAGCTCGGTACAAACAGACGTTTCCACGCCTGAATCTGACGGCGACGTTCTCATACGGGCTCAACGTCGCCTATCCGTACGCGCTCGGACCGTTCGTTTCAAATCCGACGTCGGGTGGAACGCTCGTCGATTATCAACAGTTCCTCGGCGTACCGCAACAGCAAGGCTCGGCGGTCCTTGCCTGGGCGCGCAACGGGTGGCACGCTTCGACGGCACTGACCTTCGCGGGAAGGAACAACACGCTCAATCAGCCGCCGTATACCCTGGTCGACGGTGCCATCGGCAAGAACTTCGGCCACATCGACTTCACGATTGCGGCAACGAATCTCTTTAGCACCGCCGCCGGTCCGTTCACGCTTTACGATGCGGGCATCCCCTACCGCGGTTTGTACTCCGGCCCGACCAACAGCCAATACCTTGCCAACACTCCGACCAACGCGCTCTTCATCGAACCGGCGGCGCTAAAGTTTATCGTCACGGTGCACGAATGACTACTCGGCAGACGGCGCCGCTCCGGATAGGGACGCTAATCCGCCGATCGTGCCTAATCCCATCGTTTCAACGGCCGTGCTTGGCACGACGATCATGGCGCCTTTTTCTTTGAGGCCCTCGTACAGCATATTCATGGCGCGCAGATGCAAGGCCATCGGGTTTCCTTCATATTGTTTCGCGGCATCGACGAAAGATTGAGCAATTTGCTTTTCGGCATCGCCGAGAATCACCCGCGCCTGGCTCTCGCGCTGCGCCTGCGCTTGGCGCGACATTGCGTCCTGCAAATTATCCGGGATCTTGATGTCACGGATTTCTACGGAGTTTACCGTGATGCCCCACGGTGTGCTTCGCGCGTCAATGGCCTTTTGCAGAGCCTCATCAACCATTTGACGACTGGAGAGCAGATCGGCGAGAGAGGTCGTGCCGATGATATCCCGCAAGGCAGTTTGCGCCGCCCACTGAATCGCCTGTTGATAGGACGTCACTTCCAACGCGGCTTTCTTGGCATCCCAGACTACCCAGAAGAGAACCGCATCGACGTCGACCGGCACCGTGTCCTTCGTCAGTGTTTCCTCTGCTGTGAAGGTTGATGTTTGAACGCGCTGGTCGATCCAAAGTGCCACGCTATCGACCACGGGCAGAAGGAAAAAGAGGCCCGGTCCGGCTAGCCGGCGGAATTTTCCCGCTCGCAAGACGACCGCCGACTCCCACGGGTATGCCATTTGTAAACTCAGCACGATAACGACGAACGCGATCGCGCCGGCCACGGCAAACGCCAGGTTGCCGGTCGTATGCCGGAGTTCAAGTCCAATCAGCAGCGTAGCGACGCCGGCAACGATTGCGATTGGGTTTGCTCGAAATTTCGAACTCGTACTGGAACCCACCCCGGCGCCGCGCGCCGATGGAGAAAGTGTCGTTAGAGGCATTCTGTTCTCCTACTTTTCTTTTCTGGCCACTGAAGTAATAGCTCTTAGCAACTCGCGAGCATCGAAACCAGCGGCCGCTGCTTCGGCCAGCGAACGGCGTGCGACGTCACGCAGGCGAGCGCGGCGAGCCTCCGGCTCCATTCGGCGCGCGCCCGTACCAACGAACGTGCCGCGGCCTCGCGCCGTGATCAAGACGCCCTCCCGCTCGAGTTCCATGTACGCGCGGTTCACGGTGTTCGGGTTTATCTGCAAATGTATGGCAATCTCTCGAACCGTCGGCAACTGGACGTTTGGCCGCAAAGCTCCGCGCCCGATGGCCTGGATAATCTGATCGCGCAGTTGCGCGTACACCGGTAGCGCGCTGTGGGCATCGATCGATAAGTCGCTTACCTTCACCGTAATCCCGGTTGTCCGATTGTCCTAGATATTTAGGACAACTTGTTTCTTTTGTACTACACTCAGAGCCCCTGCGTCAAGCAGAGGGGGGTCGAAACCTCGCTCGAGTTTGAAAAAGAACCGAAGTCGGTGATCGCCCTAGCCGGGCGGGGCTTGCATCCAGGTCAAAATCGCTTCGACGACACGCTTGGTTTCCTCAACGTCGCGCACGCGAATGCAGTCGACGCCGGCTTCGTACGCTGCGTAGTCGTTGCCTCCCGGAAAGATCGCGTCGCCGACGAACATCATATCGGGAATTTCAATGTGCAGCGTTTCCCGCAACTTGCGAATGCCGTACCCTTTATCAATGCCCGGCCGCGTAACGTCGATCGATGTAGTGCCGCCCAGACGTACGGAGAACTCGGGCAATGTCGTACTGAGAATGGCCTGGATCTGCTTGCGTTTTGAAAAGTCGGGATCCCATGCCGACTTGGCTTCCAACGGCGCCTGCTGACCGAGAGCCGAGTACGTAATCTGCGTGCCTCGATCTTCGATACGTTCGCCCCACGTTTCGTTCGGTTGAAGGCCCGTTTTCGCAACGGCGGCATCGAGCGCGCTCTCGATCTTCGCTTTTTCCTGGGAGGTCAAATCTTCAGCATAGAGCTTGTGCCAGCCGTTGTCGTATATAAAAAATTTCGTTCCGCTCGTTGGCAAGATCGCGAGCTTCGTCGAATCCGTTCCGGGCGGCAGCCGATCGATGACTTGTGTTTGAAACTGGGGAAAGTCCCCGCCTGAAATGATGGCGACTCGAACGAGGCCCAGCAGACGCTTGAGCAGCAGCGCCATTTCGTCATCCAGCGCCGACTTGCTGAGTGCAAGCGTGCCGTCAAGGTCGAAAACGACGAGTTGTTTCAAATTCTAACGCCTCCCAATGGAGCTTCCTTTCGAGCGTCGCGCAAGGCCGCTTTCACGCGCAACAGGGGATCGTAGGCGTCACCCGCGGCTACCACTAGCTTGTCGAGCATCCCGATCTCATCGGGATCGATTGCAGTGCCGTCTTGATGTTCGGAATAGAGTGCGAAACCTGCCAGTTCGCGCGCAACCATGAGCGGGAAGCCGTGCTGCGGCGTAGCGGTCGCTGGGGGAAGCCCCGCCCTCCCTCTGAGCAAGGCGCGCAGATCCAAGTGGGACGCCGCGCCTTCAAAGTAGAGGATCAGCGGATCTTCCGCCGCGATCGCCGCCACGTCGGCCTCGCTCCAACCGACAGACGCGCGGCGCACGAACGAGCCGTCCTCACGTCGTCGAAACAATGCGGCCGAGCCGAGATTCATTGCTTCGGCGGGCTCGGCAGTCAATGCCGAAGCGATGACGTCGGTCGACTTCGCGTACTTCAATCCATCGCCGAGCCGTTTGAGTCGTACCTCGGTTGCGTGCGCGCTGGGAAAAATGTAGCGGTCGACGAGCCAGTCGGCAATTTTATAAATACGCTGGGTCGAGAGTCCCAATCCGATGGCAGTCGCGATCTGCAGGGCGGTCGAGAACGTTCCCTTGAGGTACGTGCCCGCCAGAAGTTTCACCAGACCCAGCGAGCCTAACAGCACGGCGGTAACCGCGCCATAAATGACGGTGCGGTTGACGACGAAGCCGACGTCGACCACGCGATGGCGCAACACGCCGTAGGCGACCAGGATCGGCACGAGCATCGTCAGCATTCCGAAAATGCGTGCAAAGGTCACGCCGGCCTCGTTATGAATCCAGGAGACCGAAGTGTTCAGCGGTTGAACGATGCAGCCCAACACGACGCCGACGATGACCCACTGCAAGCGCCGCCGCTCCACGCCTGTAGAACGCATCAAGGTCAGAATCAGAACGACGGCTGCCACGAGTGGAAGATATGTAACGAAGCGCCCGACGACGATGACGGCGATTCCAAGCGCGGCGCTGCTCCAGTAGAGGGCGCCGATCCGGCTCGCGACCCACCGGAAGACGACCAATATGCCGCCGATGGGCCAAGCGCAGGCGTCGATCGCCTTGGCGACGCCGCGGACCTCGTTGCGCGGAAATCGCAGCGCGAAGACGAGCGCACCCAGGTGACCGAGCACGTCGAGGCCGCCGTAAATCGCACCGATGACCTGGTCGAATATCGGCCCTACAAATGGGGCGACGTACCGCAGTGCCGTTTGCCCGGGAGTGAGACTGAGCAGAAAAAGCGCCAATCCCCACGTCATTTTACTCGGAGCGCGGACGATCAGAAGGACCGCCACAATGGCTAGCACGATGGTTTCGGGGATGCGGATGGCAATGAAGACGCGGTTGAACGCAGTGTCCGGCAGAAAAACGAAACCAGAAGCGGCAACCAGCGTAACCGGCCGCGGTGTGCCTCGTCGGATCAGATCGAAGGTGTGTGACGCTCCCGGGCGCGTCGCAGCGGTTGCGGCGAACCGTTCGCTTAGGGAGGCGTTGGCAGCGAGATGATCGCCCCTCAGAACGCCGGCGCGCTCCGCCGGCGACCCCCGTTTGATCGCGACGACCGTCAGGGCGTTACGGCCAGTCTCATCCGCGCGCACGCCGAAGCGCATTCCAAAGTCACCGTTTGCAAAGCCCAGAAGTCCCAGCCCGGGCAGCTCCGAAATAACCACAAAGAGCGCCAGCGCAAAGATAGCGGTCAGTTCGATTAGCCGAAGGGCTCGCGCCATGGCGAACCCTTTCGCATAAAGCTCCTCACGCCTATAGGAAACACCCCCAGACCGTTGAAGCGACGAGCCTAACTCGTTTGGCTTCTGGAGATTTTGAGCATGCGTAATACTTCGGCGAGGTTGCGGCTGCAGGGTGCGGCGATCATCTTGTTGGCGTCAATAGTGACTGGATGTGCCGGCCACGCCGGCGCCGGCTCGACGATCCCACTCGGCGTGGAGTCGGGCGGGGGACCGTTATCCCTCATTCGCAGCGCTCATCGAATCCAGGAGCTCAGCAAAACGGGAATCGGCGACGCGGTGAACCGTGCGGGTGCCGGTTATCCGGTTACGGCCGATCCGCCCGTGGCGCACCCACCTGAGGCGCCGTGCGTTGACAAGCTTTTTAATCCGCACACGCCCCCACTGAATCCCAGCGGTTTGCCGGTCGGAGACTTTGCCGACTATGCAGATCACACGTTTAACTATACGCCGCCGTCGAATTGTGCCGGCCCTTATGCCGCCATTATTTTCAAGATGCATTTTCGAGTGACGGCGGGCGTGCAATACGACCGCACGGGCGCCGTTTGGATCGGTGCCACCAACGTGTTTTTCGGCACGACCTCCGAGCCGGGCCAGAACGCCAGTCCGGAGTGGAACGTGGAACGCGACGTCACCGAGTACGCGCCGATCTTTGCGCAGCCGTCGATCGGGCAAGCTTCCGTATATAACATCGTAAACTCGCAATACACCGGTATCATCTACGGAACCGCAGAGCTCGATTTCTATCCGGCGGTCAAGAAGTATCCGGCACCAGCGGTTGCCGATGCGGTCTACCCGCTCTCTGCCGGACCGACCGGAGGCTACGTCGATCTCGATGCGCCCTCCGACCAGCTCAGTGGAACCTTTACATTTCCTCAAAACGTCGAAGCGGCGTACCTTGACCTCATTTTGGAGCCGCAGTCGAACGACGAATTTTGGTACACGTGCTTTCCAAACGATCTGGCGCAAAAGCTGAACAACTGTGGCGGCACCGCGTTTCGCGAAGGCGAAGTAACCGTTGACGGACAGCCGGCCGGCGTCGCTCCCATCTATCCGTGGATCTTCACCGGAGGGATCGATCCCTATCTGTGGATTCCTATTCCGGGAGTCGAAACCTTAAACTTCAAGCCGTATCGCGTCAACTTAACCCCGTTTGCGGCTTCACTCGACGACGGAAAACCGCATACGATCGCGGTGTCGGTATTCAATGACGACAATTACTTCGCGACCAACGGCGTGCTTCTCGTATACGAAGATCATGGCTCGTCGGTAGTTACGGGCGCGCTCGTAGAGAACGGAACGGCCATCGCGCCGGCCGAAACCGTCGTCGAACACGTAAAAATGAATCCCTCCGGCGCTGCGAACGGCACGATTAAAACCTCGGCGACGCACCCGGTCAGTCTCAAAGGCTACGTCATGACCTCGCAGGGTCGCATTACGACTCAGGTTACGCAGAACATCTCGTTCTCGAACGACCAGAAGATCGCGGTGTCGAGCTCGCAGTTTTTTCAGAACATCGCGCAGCTGACGACCATCGCGTCGAATAGCGTCACAACCGCGAAAGGCCATTCGACGAAAGCGCAAAGCCAGTGGACCTATCCGCTGAACGTCAAGTACAACTACATCGTCTCGGGCAGCACGGCGACCCAGCGGGCGGACATTTTGCAGACCAAGAACGGGAACGGCCTCGACCAAACGCGGCACAACGCGGCCTCGTGGTCGCTGCTCAATACCGTGCACTCGTCGGACACGCTCAACTTCACCGCTTCCGGCTTCACTCCGTCGAACGGCAAGAGCCGCCAGCAGTACAAATCACTGAACGTGGATGGACGTTGCTACCTGAAAACGATTACGTCGAAGAACTACGTCCTCACCAGCATCATGAAAGGCTGCTCGTAGAGACGCACGGGATATTACTCGGCCGCTGGATTACGGGCGATTCCTTCAACGTCGGTTGATGGCTGAATACCGTTGTTGTAGCTGTACTCGTACGTGATTCCGGAGGTTCCGGCGTACGCATAGACATCGACCTGACTGTAGGGGATGTCGGCGACCTGGAGGGTACTGTCGGCGCGGTTGACTCTGGCGTATGTGCCGAAGGCGGCGCTCTTGAGCGGAAATGGCCCGTGCGCAACGCAGGCGGACGGGCAGCCGCTGTAGACCCACACCGCGGGCGGGCCGCCGGTGTCGAGCGTGACGATGTTGCCGCTGTGATCGATATCGAGTCCGCCGGGCTCGAAGTTCTGGTACGCGGTGATCCTTATTCCGTGGCCACGGCCGCGCGCCCAGTAGACCATTGACGAGCCGAAGCTCGAGGACTCTTCGCCGGTCGCATAGACACCGCCGTTCTGGTCGACGGCGACGCCGAAGATAAATCCGCTGATCTCTGGGTTGGCAAGCTTCGACGAGCAGCCTCCGGCCATGGTGCAGATTGCAATTTTACCTCTGGGGCTCGAGCCTTCGGTATTGGTTGCCACATAAATCGTCCCGGACTTAGCATTGAGCGTCGCGGCGTTCGCCGGGCTTCCGTATGGGTCGTGGAAGCGGCCCAAGACCGGCCCGCACATGTGCGGCCCCGCGTAGACGACGACGGTGTTGTGCGCGCTCTCGGGAACCAGCAAATCGCCCTGTGGGTCGCTGGCGATACCAGCAATGCCGTCACCGGAAAGACTGCATCGCGCAGGCCTGTTCCTGGCATTGCTAGGCCCGTAGCCGAGAACGGTATCGTTCACCGCCACGTAGACGCCGCGTGCGCCTTGGCCGTCATTTTTGATGCGAATCCAAGCCGGACGCTGAAGGTTGTTCGCCGGAAGATTAGCTTTAAGCGGCAAGGTGCTCGCGCAACCGCCGAACGTGAGAGCGAACGTTGTCGAGAAAACCGCGAACGCGTAGCGCATATTTATCCCTCGAGCCTCAATGATTAGTGCGCCGCCGGGCTGCGGGCGATGCCTTTGAACTCGCCCGCAACGTTCATGCCGCTGTTGTAACTGTATTTGTACGCGATGCCCGCCGTACCGTGATACGCATACACATCGACCTGGCCCAGCGGATAGTCGGCGGCTTCAAAGATGGAGTTCTGCTCGTTGACCTTGCCGAATTCGGCGGTCCCTTTGAGCGGGAACGGCCCGTGCGCTGCGCAGGTAGACGGGCAGCCGCTATAGACCCAGAGAGCCGGAGCGACCGGATCGAGAGCCAGAATGTTCCCGGTTGCGTCAATATCGAGGCCGCCCGGCGAAGCGTTCTTAAACGCCGTCATCTCTCTGCCGGTGCCCTTGCCATTGGGCCAGTAGACCAGCGAGGCTCCTTCACCCGATTGCGCCGTTTGGCCGCTGGCATAGACTCCGCCGCGCCGGTCGACGGCCACTCCGATCAAAGCACCGCCGATGGCTACATTGGCGAGTCTCGTGGTGCAACCACCCGAGAGCGAGCAGACCGCGACGTCGCCATACAGCTGGTTGCGCGCCTCGAAGTTTCCGATGTAGATAATTCCAGTCGCCGCGTTACGCGACGCCGCGTCCGTCGGATAGCCATACGGGTCGCTAAAGCTTCCAATCTCCGGTCCGCACGTAGGGGAACCTGCGTAGACGACGACCGTAAGCGGTCCGCCCTCGGGAACGATGAGATTCCCCTGAGGGTCGCTCGCGATATCGTTCGGATAGCTGCTCGAGAGGCTGCAGCGCGGCGGCCGGTTTCTATCGTTTGCCGGGCTAAAACCGAGAATCGTGCCTTGGTAGAACGACGAAACGTAGACGGCTCGCGCGTCGCTCGCATCGTTCCGAATGCGAACCCATGCCGGTGGTGCCATGGTGGTGCTCGACAGCAAGCCCGTATTCGGCGAGGACGCGCTGGCGCAGCCGCTCAGAAGCGCAAGTGCCGGTGTTGCCAAGGCAACCGCAGACATGCAACGCATGTGATCCCCCGTCAAGTTCGTCAGCACCACGATGGTGCTACCGGAGCTGCACGACCATGCCGGCTCCGATATAATTGAATTTCAGCTCTGCAATTCCGGTGAATGCGTGGCCATATTCTAGATCGAGCTCCGTACGAGTGCCGAGCAGTTTCTGAACGCCGAAATCCGTGAATGCACGGCCACCGGGGCTCGGCCCGATTTTCGATACATAGACGTACTCCGCGTAGAACTGATAGTAGTTCGGAATCTGGGTGGTGAGCACGAGAGACGGTGTGGTTACGCCGTATTGCGTGCGCAGATCGTTTGAGTAGTGCCCGGTCGACGAAACAGCGATCGTCGTACCAAGAGCCGTCGCAGAACTCATCGCATAGGATGCATCGAAGTTGCCGGTCAGCGTGGCGCTGCCCGCAGTCAGAAATTTCGAGCCGTTTGGCCCCGTATAGAGCCCGTCAAAGGCGACCGTCCACCGACCGGTTGGGGGAAATTCGTATTTGAAGCCGAGTCCGGAATCGGCGACTCCGTTGAGCACTGTACCGGACTTGTCGGGCGCATAGGTGCGCACGCCTTCGTAGTTTGGCCCAATCACGTCGAATTCGAAACGCGGTGCAATACCCAGGCGAAGGAAGTTCTGAGGGACTTGGCTTTGGACCGAGCCTTTCGTTGGCGTGCCGTTCACTTGGTTCTGATAGCCGAGCTCGAAGACCGCGGTGCCATGTTGAACCGCGCACGTACTGAAGCCGACAGTTGGTCGATTTGCGGTCGCAAGTAAGCGACTGGGGCCGCCGCACGGGTCGGAAGCAGTCGGACTTGGCGACGGCGACGTGGGCTGCTGACCATCGACGGGTCTCGCAGTATACGTTAGCGTGAAGACGACGGCGGCCAGCGTGGTTGCCAGCCAAAGAACTCTCCTTACCGTCATCGCCCCTCGATCGCCACGTCAACCACCATCGATCGTCACTCTTCCGCTTCGAGCGCTGAGTTCCACCCTACGGCCATGCGTTCCGTGGGTACAGTACCGTACAAACGGTCGAGGAGGTTTCAGCACGTACCATGCCGGCACGCCGGGTTGAACTTCGAAAAGAGCTAGGTCCTATAGTGAAAGCGACGGTCGCGGGATTCCAACGACACAAAGGGCAGTGGCTCGCTGCCGCGATCGCGTATTTCACGGTCTTTGCGGTCGCGCCGCTCATCATCATCGTGGTGGAAATCGCGGGCCTCATTCTTGGCCGCCATCAAGGCGTCTTGGATTCTCTCTACGGATATCTTTCGCAGACGGCCGGAAAATCGGCGGCGACCGGCATCCGCGCCATCGTCAGCGCTACGTTCGCGCAGAAGCATTCGGGAATCATGGCGCAGACCGTCAGCTGGATACTTTTTGCGGTGGCGGCCGCGGGGCTCTTCGGATCGTTACAGGACGCGCTCAATACGATCTGGGACGTGCAACCTCGAAAGCGCGGCTTCCTCGATACCGTTCGTGAGCGGGCATTTTCGTTTGCCGGCGTGCTCTGCATCGCATTTCTTCTGCTCGTTGCGCTTGGGGCGAATACCGTTCTGACGATTGCCGGCCAAGCGCTGGCGCATGTCGCTCCGTTTTTCCCAACCTTGATCAAGGCTGCCGACTTCGTTTTGTCGTTCGCCATCATTACCGTGCTCTTCGGACTATTGTTCAAGTACTTGCCCGAATGCCAGGTCGCGTGGACCGGCGTGTGGCCGGGCGCGGCCGGCACCGCATTACTCTTTGTCATCGGGCAGTTCTTGTTAGGCTGGTATCTCGGGCGTGCCGGAATTTCGTCGACCTACGGTGCATTCGGGGGCCTCGTCGTCTTTCTATTGTGGGTGAACTACTCCGCGCAGATCATGCTCTTGGGCGCTGAGTTCACGCACGCATTTGCGAGTCGTTCCGGCAGCGGAAAGTTCGAAACGTAATCCGAAGAAAGGGCGCATGGAAATCGCGATCGCCGAGAAGGGCGCGTTCTACTTCGAACCCCGGATCACGACGCAAGAGGCTCGCGGCCGCGCGAGCGCGCACAAAACGTCGGCGTTCGGAACGCTCTCGCGGCTCTTCTCGCGACCGAAAGAAGAAGACATCGCGCTATCCGATCAAGGCCTGTGGTATCTGCCGCTATGGCATGCAAAGGCCCATCTCCATTTTGTCTACGATCGCAGCGAATCGTATAAGCTTCCAATAACGACTCACCACGCGTCGACGGTCACCTTGGGCGGAAACGAATACCCGGTCTCCGGCGGCGCCATTGACTTGCCGGTGATCGAGCACTGCGAGCGCGAGGAACAACGGGAAGTATGGCTCGACGGATTGAGCGGACAGCCAATCAATTCGCAACCCTATTTGAAGGCGGCGGCGATTCCCGTCGACCTCGACGGCTTCGCCCCGGAGGGCGCGAAGATCGTTGCGCCGGCGTTTCGCGCATCGGCCGTCGTTCGAACGCTGTTGGGAGAAGACTTCCGCCCAACCGACGCCGACGACATGAAGCAAGAAGAAGTGAACGTCGAGTGCATCGACCTCTATCTTCGGCCAACGTTCAATTTTACGTGCAACTGGGCGGCAAAGAACAAACTGGCCGATCTGGCCGTCGACGCGCTTACCGGAGAGCTGCAAAGCCAGCCGCCGGTCGCGGTGGCCGCGGTAGCAAAGCTGTTGAAGCCCGAGACTCTCTTCGATCTCGGCGCCGAAACGCTGAACGTGGTCGTACCGGGCGGTGCGATCGCCCTAAAAGTCGTCAAAGCGCTCGCGCACAAACAGAAGACCTAGAGGCCCGCAGCCCGTTTAGGCGGCGTCAAGCCGATCGTAGCGGCGGACCTTGTAAATGGCCGTCGATAGCGCCCAGCTCGCAATGAATACGCCCACGATGATGAAACCGAGCGTTCCGAAGTTATCGCTCAGCGCGGCGATTCGGTCCCAAACTCCGCCGCTCAGGTGGAGCTGCGAAGCGATCACGCTCGTTGCTTCGATCCCGCCGACGATCAGTGCGACCAGAACCGAAACGAGCGTAATAACCATATTGTAGTAGAGCTTACGCATCGGCTTGATGAAGGCCCAGCCGTAGGCGCCGAGCATCAGGATGCCGTCGGTCGTATCGATTAACGACATTCCCGCGGTGAAGAGCAACGGAAATATGAGGATGTCGTAGACGGGGAGTCCTTTTCCGGCTTCGACGGCAGCGATTCCCAGCAGCCCGACCTCGGTGGCCGTATCGAACCCCAACCCGAACAGAAGTCCGATCGGATACATCTTCCAGCTGCAATCGACCATCTTGAGCAACGGCCGGAAGAAGCGGGCAATGAGACCTCGCCGCTCGAGCATTTCGTCGACGCCCTGATAGTTGTATGCCTTGCCGGCGCGGGCGAACTGGAATGCTTGAAAAATGTCGAGCAAGACGAGAAGGTTGATTGCCGCAACCACCAATAGGAACGACGCCGAAACCGAGGTTCCGACGACTTCGCCAATCCTCTGCAGCGCCGGTAGCTGGTTTTTTACAATCGACGCGGCGAAAGCTATGGCAACGGTCAGCGCCACGACGATCGTCGAGTGGCCGAATGAAAAGAAGAAGCCGACTCCGACCGGCCGCTTATTCTCCTGCATGAGTTTGCGAGTGACGTTATCGATCGCAGATATATGGTCGGCGTCGACGGCGTGTCGTAAGCCGAACGTATATGCGAGCAGAGCCGTCCCGAGTAAGAGCGGCCGTGACGAAAGCAGCAGAAGAGCCAATCCCCACGCGGCGCAGTTCAAACCGATGAGGAATGCGTAGACGAAAAAGATCTTATTCTTCATCATCGCTCGAAGGAGGCGAGAACGCGGCGCGCATCGTCGGCATAAAAGGGATGGAACTGCGGGTCGGCCGCGAGCGCGGCGCGAAGCCGCCGCTGCGCTTCATCGCGATGACCGGTATGCCAGGCGATGATGCCGGCGTGATATTGGAGCTCCGGATCCTCGGTTTCATACCGCGTCGCGCGTTCGGCGAAAGCGCGAGCCGCTCTCCAGCGACCGGTCGCTGCGAGCACCCAAGCCAAGGTGTCGTCCGCGTAGATTTCGTTTCCGCGTTTGGCCACGTCAGCGCGCGCTTCGGCCAGGGCGTCGCCGAGGTGCTCGCGATGCTCGGCGTAGTACATCGCCAAAAGGCGATCGTTGATTCCTTGAACGTTGAATAGCCGTTGCTCTGCTCGGATCAGTGCGTCGGTTTTGCGGGCGCCGTTTTCGTCACCCAGAGCCCGCTGCGCGTCGGCTTGATATCCCAGAGCCTGCGGAAGCGGGTAAAGTTCGGCACTACGCGTCGCCGATTCGAGCGAACGCTGCCAGTCGTGATGCGCGCGGTAGACCTTTGCCTGAAATAACAAGGCCATTGCGTTGTCGGGAAAGATCCGCAGCGCCTCGACGAACTGGGAATTGGCGGTCTGCGCATCGCCGGCTTCGAAAGCGAGCTGGGCGTCGCGTACGTGATACCAAGAGCGCGTATAAGCAGGAATGCTCATCATGCGATCGACGATATCCGTCGCCTGCGCCATCTCGACGCGTGCCTCGCTCAGACCGCCGGTAAGCTCGTTGTAGCGCGCGCGGATCGACATCCAGGTCGGATTGGGATCGGGCCCGGCCGGACTCGCTAAGGCGCCGGCGGCTTCCCGGTAGCGTCCCAGTTCCATGAGAATCGAAGCGATCTGCGCGCGCGCGCTCTCGTCGGATGGGTAGCCGGCTAATGACGCCCGTTCCGCTGCGAGCGCGGCCGGAAATTGGTGAAAAGCGATATCGCTTGCGGCGATGACGCCGAGTGCCTGGACATTGCCTTGCGGCTGAAGCGCGAGAGAGCGGACCGCCATGGCGTGCGCGCGTGTAACGTCGTTGAGGTCGCCGGTTTCGCGGAACCTTTGCAAATACTCACTGGCGAGGACTCGCCGCGTGATTTGATCGGTTGGATCGCGCGTGACTTGGTCTTCGTAAAAGGTGATGAACCGGTCGCGGTGCAGGTAGTCGGTCGAAACGGGCGCCGATGCCAGCCCCGTACTCTGCGTTTGATGCGTGGCAAACCAGGGCCACGCCGCGCCGAGGGCGGCCGCCGCTACAAACGCGACGACCGCCGTTGACGTCCTCACCTAGAGGGGTGCCTGGATGTACGGGAACGTGTCGGTATTCGACTTATCGTAGGCCACATTGTCGGTAGTTAGACACGGCACTTCCTTATGGTCGTCGGGAGCCAGGCCGAGTGCCGAAACGGTGTTTCCGAAAATGGCGCCGAGCGAGATATCGATGATGTCGTCGTCAAGGGCGCGACCACCCCACTTGCTCCCGGTCGCCCCGCCGGTTTCATAACCGAGGTATGAAGCCGTCGTGACGTTCTGCGAAAGGTCGGCCTTCATAACGTTGGGATAGAGCACGGCTTGCAGCACATCGGCCGTTTTTGCGCTGCGGAACATCAGTGTAAACGACTTGATCTGCGCGTGGATGACGGGATCGTTGTAGGGTTCCGAGCGATTCGTCTTATTGTGATCTTCGAACATTTCGAAGGCTTCTTTGACCGCAGGCCGCGAGAGCAGTTCGATTTGCTTATAGACCGTCGCTCCCGGCGGTGGGCTCGAGCCCCCGGGATTGTGCGGATTGAAGACGCCGGCGCTCGAGCTGCAACCCCCGAAGATCGCTCCCGCGAGAAGCGCAGCAAGAAGTCCGAGTTTTTGTCGTAGTGTCATTCTGTTCTCTCTCCTTATTCCGTTGACTGGCCGGAGGTGGCAGTCGTAGCCCAGAGGCCGATGACCCCGGGCGATCCGCCCGGCGGTGCGAGCAGCGACTTGGGCATCTCGATGACGACTGAAATGACGTCATATGGTGCTAGAAAATCCTTCGGCTTTGCGATGTCGCAATGATTCGAGCCGGCGGTTCCATAGTCAACGCCGTTGAGAATGATCTTCTCCGACTTCGAGGGGAACCGGAACGACGTCGCCGTCGGAGGCGGCGGATTCGGATGGTTCATATAGTTGCGGTCCGGAATAATCTTGAAGAACTGCGCGAGATCGAAGAAGAACGGATCGCGCCGCGGACCGACGAAGATCTTGATCCCCTTTTTCAGCGTTGTCACCTTTCCGAACGAGAAAGTGCCGGTTTTACCGATCACGGTGTTCGCGGTTCCCACTTCGTTTGGCTTACCCGGTCCGTACAAAGTGATCTTTTGCCCGGTTCCGGTCGAATCGGCAGTCAACTGAAGAACGGTGTTCTCCGTAAACGAGCCGGTGGAAACGCCGGAGTTAGCGATCTTGAACTGGTAGAGAAGGCTTGGATCGAGTGCGATTCCACCGTACATGCCGGCGGGAATGAGCGGACGTACATCCATGACGAGCACGACTTTCGAGGCGTCGTGCGGGTTAGGGAAAGCGAAGACATCGGTGATGTCCGCGAGGGGGTTTGCAACCACGGTGGGCGAGTCTTGATGGTCGGATCCTCGCACCGCTCTAACGGAGTAGAGCGAAATCGAGAAGGCGAGCAAAAAAACCGCTGCCGTCGTTGCGAACGATCGAAGCAGTTTCATATGGGCTCCTTTATGGCGAGTGTGCGGTTTTCCGACCGCGTTGAGACGAAGAATGGAAAGAGAGCGAAGGTCGCTATGGCGAGAAGCGTCAGCGCCACGACGACCGGCCCCGGCATCGTCACGCCCTCGCCCGCCAGTCCCTGGGCGAGCATCGTTCCTCCGATGATGGAGATAACGCCGGAAGTAAGGAATGGCGCGATTCGGGCGAGGCGGGCAAATCCCGAGCGCCGTTGCAGCCATGCGGCGCCGTGAACGACCGCAAATCCCAACGCGGTTAGAATCGCCGCCAGGCCCAGGCTAAAGATTACGATCAGGAAGAGACCGTAGCCGACGCGGTGCAAGTGCAACGCGGTGAGCAGCACGACGATTGCCGCTGGACACGGCGCGATGCCGCCGCTCATCGCCGCGATGACGGCGCTTGGGAAATGCAGCGGCGCCGATCCCGGAATCGCGTGCGAATGATCGTGAGCGTGAGTGTGGTGTTCGTGGGGATGCCCGTGCGCGTGGGCATGCGCGTGCTCCGATTCGTGGACGACGCGTCCGACCGCCGCGGATAAGCTCCGCGCGCCGATGACGGCGACGGCTGCGCCCGAAACCAGTGTGATCCATGTGAAGAGGCTTTCCGTCGCGAAGCCCGCCGCAAAGAACAACAGAATGCCGAGTGCAAGCACGGCAATGGTGTGAGCAAACGTTAACGCGCCGGCGAGGATCACCGCCTGCCTCAACGTCGCCCGCGCGCCAACCAATGTAAAGGCGAGCAATGCTTTCCCATGGCCGGGTTCGAGGCCGTGAAGCGCTCCCAGGCCGAACGCCGCGAGGATCGTTAGAAAAACCAGCAACGGGGTTTGCCCTTGGCGCGAAAAGAGATCGGAGAGGAGCGAGGTTCGGACGACGGACGCCGCGCCCCAACTTGTCGCATCTTCGCCGCTCACGCGCACGTGCGCGATGCGGCCGCCGGCGAGGGAGTCGAAGGTCGCACCATCGTTGTGCCGGGGAGAGCCGATGAGCGCGCTTGGATAGAAACGCAGCGCATCGGTCGGATCGGCCAAGCCGGGTAGGATGATGTCTTTCCAGCCGATTCGACGATCGGCATAGACTTGGTCGCTTACGGATATCGTCGCGTTCGAGGGTAGCGCAGCGTTGTAGTCGCCGGTCCAATAGAGCGTCGGCAATCCGCCGGCGCCGGGACGCGTGGTCGTCGTGGCGCCCAGCAGCGTTAAGGGAAGCCGCACACCGTTGGCACGGATCGTCAGGCCGTCGGCCACCCGCGAAGCCTCTTCGGTTTGCCAGTCGCGTGCGCGTGCGGTTGTCCACGCCCCGCTTGCGTGCATGATTTGGAACGTTGGGATCTCCGCGATATCGAGAACGTAGTGAATGCGTAATCGGCCCCGCTCTGGTCGCAGCATGGCGAGATGATTAATCGTGAAATTTCCGAGCGGGTGTGCGAAAGCGGAACCGACCGCGAGCAGCTCGACGAGACCGCCCAGCGCGAGCGCAACCGCTATGCGGCGCAAGAGCGAAGCCACGCCGGCGTTTTCATATCATAGCGAACGCGCTCGGGTGGCCTTTGGATTGGCCTCCAGCTGAATTTAGCTCAAAACGAAGCGGCCGCCGTTCGTGCATAGAATAACGAGCAGCATCGAGACCAAGATGAGCTCGTAGCTCCATCCCAGCCCGTCGTCGCCCCAGAACCCAGTCTTCCATACGAAGATTTTCTTTTGCAGGGCGCCCAGCATAATGAGCACCAATCCGATGGAGGCCAGCTGGGTCAGAAAACCGATGACGATCGCAAGTCCGCCCAGCACTTCGGCCAGGCCCAAGAAAAGCGTGACGCCGGGAGGCAGGCCGACACTCTTGCTCCGAGCGGCCCGATCTTTTAAGTCCTTGTAGCCGCTATCGAGAAAGACCAGGCCTACCATCAGTCTGAGGAATACGAGAGCAACGTCCGTAAAATGCTCGAGTCGCGGAAACATGGAGTACCTTTTTAGGGTGAGGACCGAGGCGCCTGCGCTCGCGGAGCGACGCGACGGCGATACGCGTACGGAGAAATAGCGAAACGTCGCTTAAAGACGCGCCCGAAGTGGCTTTGATCGGCGAAACCCGCCCGTTGCGCGACCTCGGCGAGGGGAACTGAGGCATCCTCGACGAGCCCGCGTGTCCGCCAAACGCGAATGTCGCGCAAATGATCGCCGATTGTCTTGCCATAGGTCTTCTTGAAAATCGTAGCCACGTGACTTTCGTTGCGATCGACGGCAGCGGCAATCGCTCCAAGCGTCGGCGGATTGGCGTACTCTTCTTCGATCCAATCGCGTACGCGGCGGATCCAGCGAGAGCCAACCGGTTCGCGGTTGTGTCCGACGCGTACTCGTCCGTCAATTTGCGCGCTCAGGCTTTCGATCGCGAGCTCTGCAGCCGAATCGGACGCGTCCAGCTCCGCCGATAGGCGACGTGCAATCCCGTGCCAGTCTGCGTCGATAACCGCAAACGCGTCCGACCTCGCGCCGTCGCTCGCGGGCAAACGGATGGCCAGGCAGACCGTATTGCCCAAGTACGTGTCGCAATGTTCCATCTTGGCGGGCCGATAGATTGCGCGCCATCCATCGAGTTGAAACGCTTCTCGACCATAGACGGAAGTAAATTCGCCGCGCAGAGTGAGAACGATGCGATCTTCCCCGTGTACGTGCTTGCCAAGAGCGCAAGAAGGAACGTAGGTGCTCCGACTGACGACGTAGCCGCCGGCCCTTCGACAGCGATGACCGAGTCGCGGGCATCCGCAGCCAAGACCCGTCTCCACGAGCACACTGTTAGTTTAAGGCGTCTGTGCCGCCTTTGCATAGAGTTCTGCGAGTAGGGCGGTTCGGGCATCGATCAGCTGCCCCGACGTGGCGACGAGGCCGGCCTCGTTCGAGAGGTCGATCCCCAGAAATCGCCGCTCCAGAGCTGCCGGAGTATCGTTGAATCCGTTCTCGAGCAGAGCGACATATCTATGCGAGAATGCCGGCCCGTCGCGTTGAAAGTCGACGAAATAATTTAAGGCGAGGAGCCCCGCATAGAGATAGTTCACGTCGTACAGCGGGTCCGTAAAGAAGAGCCGGTCGCGGGCCCAATACAGAGCCGTCGCCGGATCTTTCGTTGTCGACGGATCGTAGCGCGCAAAAACGGTCGCGGTGAGCGCATCGAAGTCGGTTGCAACCTTGAGCGTGCGGTCGTCAATTCCGCTATAGATCGCGCGCTCCAGTTCGGTCTCTTCGGCCGAGCCGAATACCTGGAACGTCGCGTCGTCTAAGAAGTAGTTGAGGAAATATGCTCGCTGTTCGTCATTTGCGGCGGTTTCGTAAAGATGATTGAGAAAGAGCAGCTCGTTAAAGATCGCAAAGGATTCAAACATAAAGCTTGGGCCGCGGTTGTAGGCGGCAATGGGCTGATGCCGGCTCATGAATTCACGGTGCACGGCGTGGCCTGCCTCGTGAGCGAGTGCGCGCACCGCGTTGATAGTACCGGTATAGCCTCCGTAATACACTCCCGAGTCGATCCCGGCGAAACCGACGGAGAAGCCGTCGTCATCGCACGATGGCGCGGTGCAGAGTTCCAAGCGCCCGCTGAGCGGATTCAGGAGGTCGGCGTAAGCGCTTTCGTACGCAACTCCCATCGGCCGTTCCGCGGCAAGAATCGCCACGATTGCGGGCCCGATGAGAGTGGGTGCGGGAGTGAACCCGGCCTTCGGCGCGAGAGCCGAAATTTTTCGATAACGCGCGTACGCTGTTGACGCGTGAATCGCCTTCAGCGTGCGTTCCACCGATTCGGGGGATAGCGATCGATCAAAGTACGCTGCCTCCGCTGCGCCGGCAAAGCCCCGCAGTCGCGCGACGCCGTTGCGCGCCGCGCCGATCGAAACGAGCAATGCCGCGTAGGCATCTTGATGCATCGCGATCGGGGCGGACGCCTTGCGTAATGCCTTATAACTGCTCGCCGCTAGGTCGAGAACCGGAGTGGCGGTCAGTGCAACGGCCCGCGCATCGGCGCTGCTGAGCCGATGGGAACCGCGAACGAGTAAGTCTTCGAGCAAATAGCGATACGCTTGCAGCGGCGCAACTCGTGTCCAGCTTGCGATGCGCGACGCTCCCAGCTCCTGCGCGGCTCGAACGACACGGTCGGTAATCGCATCCTCTAGGGCACCCAGCGTTTCGTCGGCCCGCAGGTCGGCGGTATCGCTGTCATTTTCCTCCGACATCAAATAAACGTAGACATCGTGCCGCTCGAGGCTTTCGAGCAGATCATCGTAGCGCTGAAGCCAGCGCAGTAAGCCGCGCGGTGACGAGGGGGTTGCTGAGACCGCGAAGACCCTCGCTTCGTCGCTGGTCGCCGCTCTGCTCTGAGCCTCCCCGGAAGGGCTCGAGAAATAACGTGTAAGGTCGATGTGGTATTGTTCGGCGGTCGTTGCGCCGAGCAAGAGAAGGCTCGCGACGGCGAAGGCTGCGTGCTTCACCGAGTTAGAGTAGCGAATGGGCGGCCGGCGCGTCTAGAACGAACTTTCGATTCTGCGAGGCGCCGACCGCCTTGGGTTCAGGCTAACATGTTGTCAGTCTTGGCCGTTGCGTCTGCTCTCGATGCGCCGTGCGTCGGAGCCCTGTTCGATGATTTTGAGGGGATTGTAGTACGGGGGCTGCGTGGGAATCGTCACGGGACGAATATCGAGCGTCTTGCAATTCCACGGCGATGGGAACTTGTTGACGACAATTCCTGGGATTTCGGCTAACTGTGCCGAGTTGGGTATCGAAGTTCCATCGAGCTTGGAGAGATCGAAGGCGCCGGCGAGGTCCGAGATCTCGTCGTTGGGATAATCGCGCGGCCCGTATGGAGCGACGATGGCCTCGTCGGGAAGCGAGGCCATCGTTGGAACGCCAAACGTCGCTTCAACGAACCTCGCGACGGAGACCGTATCGCTATAATCGGTCACGACGGCACCGGAGAGCGAATACGGCGACATGACGATGAACGGTATGCGCTGACCGTCGCCGCACGGGTAACCGTCGTTGCATTGTTCGAAGCTCTTGGGCGGAACGTGGTCGAAGAAACCGCCTCCGTCATCCCACGTAAGCAAAATCGCCGAATCTTTCCAATACTTGCTCTTCGCGATTGCGTTCACGTAGGTGGCGACGAATGCTTCGGCGATTTGCGCATCGGAGTTTCCCGGTCCCGGATGATCGTCGTCGCCCAAAAAGTCCTTTTGAATCGTTGCGTTCTTGTTCGCCGGCGTCCAGCCGAAGTGGTTCTCTTTCGAGCCTTTGATGAAGAAAACGCCGCTATCGGGCAACGTTCCGGTTTGAATCTGCGTGAGCACCTGTTCCGTGGTGTTCACGTGCGACCAATAGACCTTATTATTTCGTACGTAATCGAAATACTGCGGAGCGTTATGGTGAGCGACGTAGCCCGGGTTCGCGCTGCTTGGCGAGCGGCTGTCGACGTAGCCTTCTTGCGACCACTGCCAACCGATTGGCGCGCGTCCCGACGCCGCGATGGTCTGAAGGTCTTTCTTCACGCTTCCGGGACGCGCGAGTGCCTTTTGCGCCGCATCGGCACCGCCGAGCGTCATTGCCAGCGTGGCGTAGCTTTGCTTGATCTGAACCGTGGTATCGCTTCCCGAATAAGGCCCCGTAAACGGATCGAGATCGCCATTAATCGGAACGCCGGGCCCTTCGCTCGGGTTGGACGCCTCACTGGGAAAGCGCTTCTCCTGCGAAATGCCGGCCTGTCCCGCGAACATCGCTACGTTCCCCGGCGACGACGGGCCGGTCTCAGACTGAAAGTAATGGTCGAGCAGAGCAAAATTCTTCGCATACATCCAAAGGTACGGAATCGTATCGCAGTCGTAGATCGCCATGGTCGTCAATCCATACTGGCGCGCGACTTTTTTCGACGCTCCGTAGTTCTTGATGTTGTCGAGTTCCTCGCCGGCGAGGAAGTTATTCATCTTGCCGCCGTTAAATTTATCCTCGAGGACGTAGCGGTCTTGGTCGGGTCCAAGAACGGTGGGGTTGGTAATCTTGAAGACCGTTTGCATTCGCTTGGCGACGTAATCGTACTGAGAGTAGCCGTGAGACTTCGCGAGCTGGGTCTTGAGATTTTCCGACCCCGGATAGGTGCCAAAATAATTATCGAATGAGTGGTTCTCTTGAAAGATCACGAAGACGTGCTTAATCTTCGCGTGCAGCTCCTTTACGAGCAGGGCGTGAGTTTGGTACGACATTCGCGATTGTTCGGTGGTGCCGTATCGGGAGGCCGGCACCAGGGACGACGCGCCGTTGCATGCCGACAGACTCGGTGCGGCGAGCGCGGCGATCGCAAGTGACGAAGAGAGACGCCGAAGTATCATCGTGTGCTCCATGCGGTCTTGCAGTGAGTGGAAGTAGCCTGCTGCAGTCGTTCGACGTCACGGCAAGCGCGGCTCGTTAACGAATTCGTAAAATTGTAAAGCGCAGGTGTAGCTGCGTGGCAGGTTCTCCGCAGAACGAGGTGTGGCGCGCGCCCTAACTATGCGTGCAAGAGGTTGTCGCGCGAAATTTCCTCGAGGCTCTCACCTTTCGGCTCGGGCAGAAATATCCAGGTAACGATGAGACCGAGGACCGCTACGACAGAGACCGTTCCCATTGCGCCCGGGAGCCCGAACTTTGCCATCAGCAGCGGGAAGGCAAAAGTGCCGATGAAGGCCCCGACCTTGCCGGCCGTCGCCGCGATGCCGTGACTGGTGGTTCGAACGCGAGCCGGAAAAATTTCGGCAGGATAGACGAAGGTCGTCGTATTCGGGCCGAACTCGGCAAAGAAATAGCTGAGGCCATAGAGTAGAACGAACGGGACGACGGCTTGGGCGCCTCCCGGAAGCAGCGCGATGGCCGCAAACGCGATCGCCATGAAGAGAAAACCAACGCCCTGGATGACCTTTCGACCAATGCGATCGATCGAGATCGCGGCTAGAAGATACCCGGGAAAGGCCGCAATGACGAAGATCGCCAGCGTGATCAGCGTGTTTTCAATCAAACTCGCGTGAGGATTGATCGCCTTCACGACCAGCGGGCTCGACAATGTGTTGCCGTAATAGGCGATATCGAGCAAGAACCACGCGAGGCTCGCGCCGATCAGCCAGCGTAGCAACGTGCGATCTTGCGCGTACAGAGCCAGCTCTTGCCAGAGGTGCTTTTTATGGTCGCGCCGAGGACCTTCACCCGACGAGAGACCTTGCTTGGTTCCCAGCGCGTGCGCGGTCGCCGTGTTCGCCTCGTTCATCGCGCCGGCGAGTGCGGCGAACCGCGGTGTTTCATGCATGCGGCGGCGCATATAATAGACTGAAAGCGCGGGGATAGCGCCAACACCAAGCATCACGCGCCAGGCAATCTCATTCGGGACGCCGGCGGCAAGCAGCGCGATTGCAACCAGTGGGCCGACGATGAGGCCGACGCCTTGCATCGAAAAGACGAGCGAAATCAGCATTCCGCGAACGCGCTTTCCCGCGTACTCGCTCATAATTGTCGCACTGACCGGGTAGTCACCGCCGATTCCCAATCCCATGATGAACCGGAAAATGACCAGCCACCAAAAGGACGGCGCGAACGCCGATGCGATGGCGCCGGCTGCCAGTACCAAGACCTCGAAACCGTAGATCCGTTTTCTGCCGAGCAGATCGGCGATGCGGCCGAAGGCAACCGCACCGAGCGCGGCGGCAAGCAGCGACGACGATCCGAGTATAGAGACCTGGAACGTGGACAAATGCCAAATGGGCTTGAGTATGGTAAGCGCGACGCCGATAATAAACAGGTCGTAAGCATCGGTGAAAAAGCCCATGCCGGAGACGAGCATGATGGTCCAATGAAAACGAGTGATGCCGGATTCGTCGAGTTCGGCAAACATTGCGCGTCCGGCCGTAGTTTCGGCGCCCATACACTCTCCTTGTCGGTGGTTACGACTTTCTCCGCCGGTGTTTAAGGCGGAGTGAAGACCAGATTAAGGCTCTTAATGCTTGGTGAGGACGAGCGTCCAGGTGGCCGGACCGAGCACGTTCCCTAATGTGGCGGCCGTGCCGCCATTCGCCAGCGGGATCGAAACGCCACCGCCATAGACTGGAATAACGCCGGGCCATGCATTGAAGATGTTATTACCGGAAATTTGCAGCGACAGTCTGGTTGTAAACGGATAACGCAGCGTAAAGTACCCATAGCCGAACGGTGGCTCATTGAGGGAGTTATTGTTGCCGTAGTAGGTCGTGCCGAAGAGAACGAACGCCCCCTGTTTGAACGTGTAGGAGAGCGCCGCGTTCCCTTGAGCGTACGGAATGCGTGTATTCAGCGATCCGATCGTGCTGCCGAATCCAAAGTAAGGAGCGAACGACACGCCCCCAACGCCCTCGCCGTTGAGATTTTGATTAGCAATAATGTTGAGATTCTGGTTATACTGACAGCGCGGGCCTGGATTGCTGCAATAAAAGTATGGCGGAAGGTTATAAACGTAGCCACGGAGCAGCGCGCCGCTGAACGTGAAGCCCCAGCCAACGGGGGGAAGGCGTTGGAGTTGAGCTTCAATTCCCTCGAAACGAAAGTTGCTGATATTCGTATTGAGCATGTAGTACACCGGCGTGCCCGGCGGGGCCATCTTGCCGCCCTGATTGATGCACGGATACGATACTTGCCCGCAGGTGAGTCCGCTGAACAGCGTCTCTCCAAAATAATGGTTAAACAGATTGTTTTGATAGATGTCGCCGGAAAGCACCGTCCAGCTATCTTTAAAGCGGTAATCCGTGCCGAGGTCAAACCCAAATGCCGTTTCCGGTAAGAGCTGCCCGCTGTTCTTCGTAAGCGTCGCAATGCGCGTCTGCCGATCCCAGCTCGCCGTCGGAGCGGTCACTTGACTCAGCAGATCTAAGTAGGGCGGCGCGATCGCGCTCCCAGCGGCAAGGCGAACGGCGAGATTCGAATGCGGTTGCCACACCAAGCCGGCGCGCGGGTCGTTATGCGCAGTGGTAGTCGTCGCGAAGTTTACGTTGCTGCCATCAATTGCGCAGTTCGAAAACCCGTACGAGTACGGGCAACTGGTGGCATACGTGCTTCGATAGATGTTTGCGTAGTCCGCAAGCATTGCCGTCAGGGTGGGTGCAAGCTGGAGATTTGCGTGCAACTGCAATGTGGTGAAGAGTTGCGACGACCCGCGCGGAATCGAAACGCTGGTAAAGGTCGAGTTTTCGTACGCCGTCGCCTGCGTCGTACTTTGATCCGCGCTGAAACTGATCGTGTTGTCGCCGAACGGATGATCGTACTGGACGGACCAACCTCCGAGCTTGTCAAGTTCGCTTTCGTTGAAATAATCTTGGAAAAAAATCGGTGCGGCGAGGCCATTGAAGGGCTTCGAAACTCCACTCGAGGATCCGTAGAGCGTGAGCTGATACGGATCGAAGATTCCAGGTCCGGAACCTTGCTGCGTTTCGCGGTAAAGAGTCGCATGATAGTAGCGCGCGAGCAACGTGTCGCTGCCGATCGCCGAGCTTATCTCCGCCTGGAATATCGGTTCGTTATTGACCTCGTTATTCGGTGCTCCGGCAAAGAGGTAGGCGACCTGCTGGGAACCCCGAGAAAGCGCTCCGGTATATCCGCTTCCTGGAAGAAATTGTGCGTTGGTCAGATTGCCGACGTTATCGTTCTGATCGGTGAAGGTCTGTCCGTCGAGATAGCTCACCGTCGCCACGGTTGATGGCGAAAAGCGATAGCGCAGCTTCAAGAGTTCGGAGACGTTGTTATAGTCGCCCTCGAGCGTGTAGCAGCATGCCAGGAGCGAATATCCCGTCTGGATGTTACTTTCCGTAGTACCCACGTTCGAATAGGTGCCCGATCCGGAGAGTTGCTTGCCCGACTGACTGCCGAGATACCCGTTGCTAGGATCGATGAGTACGCGTTTTCCGTTCAGCGCGGATGGATCGTCGATCACCGAAACGTCGAAAACATATCCAAGGCGGCTATCCGTAGCGCTCAGGCCAAGGTTTGCAAAGGTTCCGCCGGTCGTGGTAAAGCCGACCTGATAATCGGCATTGGGTTGCGCGGTTGGATCTTTAGTGCGGAAGTTGACCGTGCCGTTAATCGCATTGTTGACCTCAACGGCGCTCGCGCCTGGACCCTTCACGACCTCCACGCTGCCGAACATGAAGCTGCTGAGATAGCTCGTGATGTAATCGCCGTAGCTCGCGACCGCGAGCGGGTGCCCGTCGATGAGTGTCGCCGTTTCGTATGATGCCGCTCCTCGAATATTCGGAACGGTGACCGCTCCTGGGGCGGCGCCGTTGGCGGACCCGCCCGGCAGCGAGATCTGCACGCCCGGAACCTGGTTCAAAATCTGTGTGACCTGCGTCTGGGCTTGATTCTCAAAGTTCTGTTGCGTTACGATGTTCACGGCAGCGGGCGTCGTGTTGAAGTGCGCCCCTGCGCCGTTGCTTCTAACGTAAGCAATTGTTTGCAGCGTTGCCGTAAGCAGCGTGAGCGTAAGCGTGGTCACACGTCCCGCCGAAACCACGACGCCGCTCTCCGAAGCGGTCTGGAATCCACCTTTCGAAACGCGCAGCGTGTAGCTTCCCACGACGGCATCGGCAATAACGAAGGCGCCATGAGAGTCGGTCGTGGAGGTGTAATCGTGCGGGCCGGCGAGCGAAATCGAGGCTCCGGCAATAGGGTTTCGGCCGCTGTCCTCGATCGTACCCGCGAGGGTACCTGTCGCGGCGGTCTGCGCTTCAATCGGCAGCGTGGGAATGAGCGCGATGACGATAATGAAGGCTACCGTGGTTGAGAACTTGGCCGCGCCCTTCACGCTATCAGGCTACGGTCTCGAGCGTTAAGGCGTCTTTAACTGGCTTGTTGACGTATCCGCTATCTCCGAAGCCGAACCTTTCGGATGGCGAATGGGTCTTGTCTGCCATGAAGATTGGAATCATTGGCGCCGGAAACATCGGCGCAACCCTCACCCGGCGCCTGCGCCAACTCGGTCACGAAGTTACCGTTGCGAACTCTCGCGGACCGCAATCGCTCGCCGATTTAGCGCGCGAAACCGGAGCGCGCGCGGCCGCTGCCGAGGAAGCCGCCCGCGGCAACGACGTCGTCATCGTTACAATTCCGGAGAAAAACATTCCCGACTTGCCGCGCGATCTATTTACCGGCGTTCCCGAGAACGTCGTCATCGTCGATACCGGCAACTACTATCCGCGCCAACGCGACGGACGCATCGAAGGCCTCGAATCGGGTAAGACCGAGAGTCGCTGGGTCTCGGAGCAGATCGGCCGTCCGGTGATTAAGACGTTCAACAATATCTATGCCGCGCACCTGATGAATGGTGGCAAACCTAAGGGTGCAAAGGACCGCATTGCATTGCCGGTCGCCGGCGACGACCCAACGGCGAAGGAGCTCGTCATGCGCCTCGTCGACGAGCTCGGCTTCGATCCCGTTGACGCCGGCACCATCGATGATTCATGGCGTCAGCAGCCGGGGTCGCCGGTGTATACCGGTGATTACGATGCGAGCGGCGTCCGCGATGCGCTGGGGCGAGCCCATCGCGAACGCGATTCGGCGTGGAGCGGTACTTCGCAAAGCCCGGGCGACTTTCAAAATCCGCGCTAAGAGCTACGGTGAGCGCTGATCGATGCTCGGATTAATCTCGTTCGTACTGGCTGTTGCCGCGCCCGCAACGGCCTCGACCGTGATCCCCTTTGCGTTGATCGACAATCGCATCGTCGTGCAGGCCCGCATTAATTCGGCCGGGCCCTTTGCAATGATTCTCGATACCGGTTCAGATGAAGTCGTCGTTACACCGGCCGCCGCTGGTCGCCTTAAGCTTCGAACGCAAGGCGTTGGCAACGTTGGAGGTGCCGGGAGTGGCCGCGTTGCGCTCGCGCGCTCGCGGATTGCAACCATCAGCATCGGATCGACGACGGTTCGATCCCTACCGGTCGACGTCATCGATCTCGGCCCGGTGAAGCGCGCAATCGGCTTTCCCCGGCTCGACGGCGTTATTGGATACAGCATGCTGCGAAATCTTCGCGTCTTCGTGAACGCCGATCGGCGCGAGCTTACGCTTTCGCGCGAGCCGCTGCAGGCGCCACCAAGGGCGCGCAGCACGACGTTCACGATCGCCGGGGCGTCGATTCACGTGCGAGCCGCAGTCGATGGCGTCCGCGACAGCTTTGTCGTCGACACCGGGGATCGATCCTCGTTGACGCTATTCCGCGGCTTTGCCCAGGCACACCACTTCTACGACCGTGCAAGCGTACGCGACGTCGTGACCGGCATCGGAATCGGCGGCCCGATCTACAGCGACTTGCTCCGGACCACCGTCACACTCTTTGGCAACACGATACCCTCGGTACTGACCCGTGCGGCGCGCGATCGGGGCGGTGCATTCGCGAGCGTCACCGAAGCCGGCAGCATCGGTTACGGTTTGCTCAAGCGGTTTAACGTCATCTTCGACTTTCCGCGCAGAACGATCATCTCATGGCGGAGCAATTCTTTTGCGAGCAGCGACCATTATGTGTCGCTGCAGCTGTCGCATAATGGCATTTTCCGCCGCAGCATCCCATCGCCCGATCCGACGCTCGTCACGAAGACTTCCGCGCCTCCTCGGCACGCGACCTAAAGGAAAGGAGAGCTCCATGCCCAGCATCACGCCGTTCCTCTGGTTCACCGGTCAGGCCGAAGAGGCCGCAAAGTTTTACGTAGCCACCTTCAAAAACTCGAAGATCACCGAGGTCAGCCGTTACGGCGAAGGGGGGCCAGGGCCGATTGGATCGGTGATGACCGTCGAGTTCGAGCTCGACGGGCAAACGCTCATGGCAATTAACGCGCCTCAGAAGGCGCCGGGGGCGCCGAGCGTCGAGTTCGAGCAAGGCAAGATCGCACTCTTCGTCAACTGCGAAACGCAAGCGGATGTTGACCAGCTGTGGACCACGCTTTCCGAAGGCGGCGAGACGCTACCCTGCGGCTGGCTTCAAGATCGCTTCGGTTTCCACTGGAACATCGTGCCGGCGGGGCTTCGCGAGATCCTGGGGGGCAGCGATCCCGAACGTTCGCAGCGTGCCATGCGCGCAATGCTCCAAATGAGCAAGCTCGATATTGACGAGCTTCGTCGAGTCTACAACGCGTAAAGAGAGAGGTTGAAGAGAATGAGGATAGTTTCGCTGATTTCCCGCATCGTGCTGGGGCTGGCATTTGTGGTCGCCGGAACGTTCGGATTCGTGATGACGTTCGGCTCGGGCCCGCCCCCGACCCCGGGGCTTGCCGGCGAGTTTCAAAGCGTGATCTTTCAATCGCACTTCGTGCTCTTCGTCGACACGATTCAGTTGATCAGCGGCGTCGCATTCCTTGCCAACCGCTTCGTGCCGTTGGCGCTCGTTGCGTCGGCGGCGATCCTTGCCAACATTCTCGCATTTCATATAACGATGATGCCGATGGGAATCTTCCCGGGGCTCATTCTGACCGTGTGCTGGATTCTAGTCGCGCTCTCTATGCGCGATCGCCTAGCGCCGCTGCTATCGGCCTAATCCGGACGATTAATCGCTCAGAGCGAGTTCCGACACGGGGCTTAATCCGGTCTTCGAGCCGCTAATGTCTTGGATCGGGGAGACGTTGCCGTTCGCTCGCGGCGCAAAAACCAGGATGCTGTTCACGCTCTCGTTCTGAACCGCAACAAAGATGGTGCCCTTGCGGTCTACGGCGATGCCCGTTGCTCCCGCGTTGTTCAGTGGGAATCGCGTGTTGCTGCCGGCGATGACGCGTGCGGGCTTTGCGTTGCCGCTTGCCCCGGGGCCGAAGACGAGCACGTTGCTGCTGTTGGCAACGTACATGTAGCCTTGGGAATCCACGGCGATTCCATCGGCATACTCCAGACCGGTGTTCGCTCCTTGAATCAGCGAGGTCGGAGCGACGTTCCCGTTATCTGCGACATGAAATATTCGTACGGAGTTGTCATTGGCAGTGTAAATCATGCCGCGCGCAATGGTGATACCGCCGGTCGCCGGAATGCCGGTCTTCGAGCCAAAGAGAATGTGCTTGCTTTGTATGCATCCGGATTGTTGGTCCGAACGGTAAACTTCGATCGCCTGGCTCGGCGCGCCGTGATATAACGAGTAGATCACGTAGAGGCTACCGTGCGAATCGAATGCGATCTCGCCAGGATTTCCCGGGAAGTTCGGCGGACCGCCGCAGGTGATCGTCGCAACGGGAGCGACGTTACCGGACGCGCCCGGAGTATATTCGCCGATCGCGTTGTTGGAATCTGCGATTGCGATTTTGCCCGTGCGATCGACCGCCAATCCCGGCGGTTCGTAGATCTGCGTTTGACCACCCGAAATGGTGAGCGTGGGAGCGACGTTTCCGTTGGCCGACTCGGGATATGCCGTAACCGAGTTCCCATACTCCTCAACTGCGTACACCATTGCGCCATGGGCGGTCGCCGAGCCGGCAGCGGACTCCATCGGCGGTATCGACGACGTTGGGGGCGGCGAAAACGCCGTGCCCGAGCATCCTGGCAGCAAGCAGAAAGCCGCGGCCGCGATACTCGGACTCAAAAGAGCGTGCAAGCGTGCCATCGTGACCTCATTCCAGCGGTGATCTGAGTGACCTGAACGGTGAATGGATGCTAGGCTGAAGGTATGAAGAATTCGTAAAACGCCGTGCGGCAATGATAATTTGGTCGCAAACATGATCTTATCGTATCCGCAACGTCGACCACGCGGCTGCGTGCGCAGCGCAGTTGTGGTAAGGGTTTTCTAGGCGTTTAGCAAGAAACCGCTTGCCTATGGAGTTGCGCCCGCTGGCCTTTGGCGAAATTTTCGATCGCGCCGTCACGCTCTACATTCGGAATTTCGTTCCTTTCGCGGCGATCGTGGGAGTGATGGTGGTGCCGCTCGGGATCCTGCAATACTTCGCCGACCTCAACGCGCAACCTCAGCTCGACGCTGCTTTTCGGATATTTACGCATCCGCAGACAGCACGGACCGAACCGATGCCGACGATGTTCGATTCGCCAACTTCAATCGCCGTTCTCGTCCTCTTGGCACTTGTGGCATATATTATTTGGCCATTTGCGCTCAATGCCGTCGCCGTCGGTGTTTCGCTGCTCTATCGAAATATGCGCGTCGATTTCCGCACTTGCTACAACGCCGTTTTTCGCCGCTGGCCGCAAATCGTGGGAATGATCTTTATCGCGCTGTTCGTCTTCCTCGGGTGGTACGTCGCGCTTTTCGCCGTTCTCATGGTCGTCGGCGGGCTCGTTGCGATGCTTGCCGTGATCGCCTCGGGGTTCGCGATTTTTCTCGGCATCACCATTGGAATCGTCAGCATCCTTGCATTCCTTCTCGGGTTTGCGTCGCTTATGATCGCCGTGACGTTTGCGATGTACGCCGTCGTCATCGAGGAGCGGCCGGCGATCGATTCACTGGCATTGGGTTTCAGCCGCGTTTTCAATCGTCGCGAGTTTTGGCGCGCGGTGCTCTTTTCACTCGCGGCGGGCGCCGTCGTTTTCGCAGGATCGGCGATGCTCGGATTCGTCAGCATCATGGCCGCTCTCGCTCATCTGCCGCTCTTGCAAGCCGTCATCGACACGGTCTCTCGAGCGGTCATTACGCCATTTGCCGCCGTTCTGCTGGCAATCTACTATTTCGACGTACGCATTCGTCATGAGGCGCTCGACCTGGAAACCAGCCTGGAGCGTCTGGTCGCGACGCAATCGGCAAGGTGATCGCGGGCATCGCCGTCCTGTTCGCGCTCGCGACGCCCTCGCGCGACGCGCTGATCGAACGCTGGCTGCGCGCCGATCCGGCGCACTCGGCAGCGACACTGAGTTCCGCCCCCGCGGCGGCCGTCCGTTCGGGTGTGCCCAATCTCCACGCGCTGGCGACGCGTGAGTTGACGATTCCTGGACGTTATCAAATCGCGCTGCCACGGCCGCCACTCGCCTCTGAACCGTGGTGGCTGCGGGCCGGGCGTTGGATGTTCGACCGCTGGAAGAGCTTTTGGGATGCAACCTTCGCGCGCTTTCATATCGGACGGCCGCAGGCTGCGGGCATCGGCGACGCTTTGCTCGCGCTCGTCGGGCTTGTGGTAATCTTCATCCTGATTCGCCTTTTGCTTGGCGTGGCGCGCGCGAATTCGCAGCCTCCCGCCGGATCCGCGCCGCTCGAAGAATCGCCGCCTCCCCGAGCGCTCTACCGCTTAGCCTGCGACGCGGCCGACCGCGGCGACTACGCCACTGCCGCCCTGCGGCTCTTTGCGGCGACCGTCGCATTGCTCGAGCGGCGCGGCACTCTCCAGGGGGCGACAAGCGCTACGGTTGGTGACGTGCGCCGCGTGGTGCGCGCACGCAATGCTGCATCGGTTGCTTCATTCGATGCAGTCGCATCGCCATTCGTGCAGACGGCCTACGCGGAACGCCCCATTGACGAAGCCCAGTGGCAGCGCGCTCGCGATGCCTTCAACGGCTTGCTCCAGCGCGGAACGCTGCCGTGAAGCGGCGGCTCGACATCATCGTCCTCGTCGTCTGTTCGGCGCTCTTCGTCGCGCTCGCCTACGGACGATTCACGCTCGACCGAGAGCGCCGTCCTTCGGTTTACTCCACGTACGATACCGGCCCGAACGGATATCGAGCGTTGTACGAGGTGCTCGGTGTCGCGGGGGTCCCGTTGCAACGATTCGAGCGTGTCCTGCCATCGCTCGTCCCATCGATTCGGACGCTGGTCCTCACAGGTTATGAAGACGACCCGTCGGCCAAGCCGCTCGATCGGCGCGATGCCGAGTTTTTAAGCGCCTTCGTCAAGAAGGGCGGACGGCTCGTGGCGATCGATGCGGAGTTCGCGGGGCCCGTCGACGTAACGCCGGGAGTCGGCACGACGCTTCTCACCCCCGGTGGCGGCGACACGATCCCGCTGGCGCGCGATGCCTACACACAGGGCGTCGAGCGGTTACGCGGCCCGGTCAACTGGATCTTTTCTTTCAAAGAACGCCACGGCATTCCACTGCTCGCCAACGCGCAGGGCATCGTTGCGTTCCGGTATCGTATCGGTCGCGGCGACGTTATCGCGATTAGTGCGCCGGCGCTCTTCGGTAATCAACGGCTGAACGATGGCGACAATTTGCGCTTTGCTTATAACGTCATCGCGGGACACGGCGACGTCGCTTTTGACGAGTACGTCCACGGCTACAGCGAGGACGCCTCGTTGTGGGCGGTGCTTCCGCGATCCGCGCAGGCCGCGCTGTGGATCACCTTGGCGATCGTCATCCTCGCTTTGATCGGAGCGAACGTTCCGTTCGCGCCACCCTATCTGCCGGTGGTCTCCGGCGAACGCACGACAGAAGATTACATCACGGCGGTCGCGCAGCTCATGCGCCGTTCGCGGCACCGCCCGCCTGACGACGACGTGCTCTGGCATGCGCAAACCGACTTCCAGCGGCGAAAGGGACACGCGTGAATATTTCCGTTCAAGAGATCGCCGGCCGTCTTGGCGCCGGAATGGAACGCATCTTGGTCGGAGCCGATCACATGACGCTTGGCCTCACCATCGCGTTGTTTGCGCGCGGTCATGTGTTGATCGAAGGCGTGCCCGGCACCGGAAAGACCCTCGCCGTGCGTGCCCTCGCACTCCTGCTTGGACTCGAGTTTCGCCGGATTGCTTTCACGCCCGACTTGATGCCGTCCGACGTCGTAGGCACGACGGTTTTCAATCCGCAGACTGCGCAGTTCGCGACGCGCACCGGACCGATCGTCGCCAATATCGTTCTCGCCGATGAGGTAAACCGCACGCCCCCAAAGACGCAATCGGCACTTCTCGAAGCGATGGAAGAAGGGCGCGTTACCATCGACGGGGTCTCCCATTCGCTGCCGCAACCGTTCTTGCTCTGTGCGACACAGAATCCGATCGAATACGAGGGGACATACCCTCTGCCTGAAGCGCAACTCGACCGTTTCATGGTGAAAGTCGAATCGTCTTATCCGCCGGAGGCGCAAGAGCTCGAGCTGCTCGCACGCACGGCTGCGGGCTTCGACGCGCGAGCCTTGGAGACGTCGGCGATCGTGCCGGTAACCACCGCTGCCGAAGTGCTCGAATCGCGAGACGCCGTACGCCAAGTGCATCTCTCCGAAGGCGTGCGCGAGTACGCCTATCGAATCGTTGCGGCAACCCGGTCGCATTCGCGCATCACGCTCGGGGCCTCGCCGCGTGCCGGGGTGCATTTGCTCAACGCTGCACAAGCAGCGGCCGCGATCGAAGGCCGCGACTTCGCGACGCCGGACGACGTGAAGAGTATGGCGGCCTTCGTTATCCCCCACCGCTTGATCGTCGGGCCCGATGCGGAAATCGAAGGCGTCTCAGCGCACGATGTGTTGCGCGACGTGCTTGCGGTGGTCGCGGTTCCGCGCGGCGCGAACCTCTCACCTTGAATCGTCTCTGGCTTCCCGCCTGGGTCAGCGCGCGGTTTCTCTGGATTCTCGCGGGCGTCGCGCTCCTGCTCGCCTGCTCTCTGGGCGTTTCCGCTTTCGTCCCACTCGCAGTTGTGGTCGCTATCGCGCTCGCCATTGCCGCTATTGTCGATGCGATCGTTGGCCCGCGCCGCGCTGCACTGCGCATCGTGCGTACGCCGTCGAACCACTTCGCACTCGGCCGAGCCGCGCAGCTTACGTACGCGATTGAAAACAGCTCGCCCGTTGCGGTGCGAATCGGGCTGATCGAAACGCCCGTGAGAAGCCTGCGCTTCGAAATCGACGAACTGATCGCTATACTTGCGCCGCGGAGCCGCACCGTAATCGCCCGTCCCCTCGTACCGATCTTTCGCGGCGCCGACGAGTTGCGCGCGTTATACGTTTGGTACGAAAGCCCGCTCGGGCTGATCCGGCGGCGCCTTCGCATTGACGCGCCCGAAGCAATCCGAATCTTTCCCGATCTGTCGGCCGTCGAGCGCTACGGGAAACTTCATTTGCGCAACCGTACGATCGAAGCGGGATTGCGTCGCATGAAGCTTCGTGGCGCTGGAACCGAGTTTGAGTCGCTGCGTGAGTGGGGCGACGGCGACGCATTTCGTGCGATCGACTGGAAGGCGACCGCGCGGCGCGGCAAACTCATGGTCGCGCAGCACGAAGTCGAGCGCAGTCAAAATGTAATGTTGCTACTCGATTGCGGTCGACTCATGACGCCGCGCATCGACACGTGCCGTAAATTGGACTATGCGGTCACGGCGGCCTTGTCTCTGGCCACCATCGCCGGGCTTGCGAGCGACCGGGTTGGCCTCGTCGCCTTTGCGCGCGACATTCTCGCGTCGAACGCGCCGCGTTCGACACGCTCTGGTGTTACGCGCCTTTCCAACGCCCTTTATGGCCTCGAGCCGCGCTTTGAAGAGTCGAACTACACTCGCGCCTTCGCCTATTTGCGCCATCATCTGCACAAGCGCTCCCTGATCGTCCTTTTGACCGACGTCATCGATCCGTTGGCGCAGGCGGCCGTCATGGCGGATGTCGGCTCGCTGGCAAAGCACCACTTGCTGGTCGGCGTCTTTATGAATGATGCCGCAATCGGTGCGGTGCTTTCGCAGGAACCCGAAACCGTGCGCGATGCTTACCGTGCGAACGTCGCGCTCGAGCTGACGCACGAGCGCGGCATCGCGAAGGCGATGCTGGAACGATCCGGGATGATCGTGATCGACGTGCCTGCGAAAAAGCTGAGTACAGCGCTGATTGACGAGTATCTTCGCGTCAAGCGCCGCGGTCTTTTGTAACGCGTCCCGCCGCGCTGAAATACAGAATCAAAACAACGGCAGTGTACAAACCGATTGCTATGCGGACCGACGCCGGCCAGCGCTGGGGCGAGATGAACGCTTCGATAATGCCGGCGACGATCAGCATCGAGGCGACGCCAACGATCAGCGTCCCGGCGCGCCGCGCATTGACAACGAGCAGATCGCGCCGTCGCATCCGTCCGGGGCAGACGGCAGCGGCAGCAATCAGTAGCCCTGCCGCGCCGGCGATCTGGACCGCCGTGAGCTCGATAATGCCGTGCGGGGCGATCGTTGCCCAGTAATCGCTGCCAAACCCGGCGTTCGTGAAGAGGGCTCCCATTCCGCCGAGCATCAGGCCGTTGGTCGCGATGATATAGATCGTCAGCGCACCGAGCGTGATGGAGCCGGCGAAGGCGATGACTGACACTTTGATGTTGTTGGCGATGATCATCGCCGACATTGCCGGCGCGAAGGCGGAATCGACGGCAAAGTTCGAGTCGTGCAGGCTCTTGCGGATCTTTTCCGAGACGAGGATCTTCGGCAGAAGCGCGTACGCGTCGAGCGGATGCGTACGGACGAGAACGTAGGCCACCACCGCGCAGGCCACCGTGACGCCAGTACAGATCGCAAAGAAGGAAAATGACCGGCGAAACTCTTGCGGAAACGTGCGTCCGTAAAAATCGCCGATCCGCTTGAGGTTGCTCTCGGGAACTCGGGCATAGACCTGCGCGTGGGCGCGCGCGACGCAGCGGTTCAAATACTCGACCAGCGCGGGGTCGTACGCGCGTCCCTGCGCGTAGGCGAGGTCGCTCGTCATGGAACGGTAGAGACGACCCAGCTCGAAGATCTCTTCGGGCGAAAGCGCGCGCGCGCCGCGGCGCTCGACGTGCTTGAGCATCAGATCGAGACGCTGCCACGTGCCCGAGCGGCGCTCGACGAAAACGGCTTGCGTCAACGCTGCGGGAGTTGGCCGGCAACTACCGTCGAACCTAGCGGTTCTGACCGTGGATCGCACGCTTGAAGTCCGAACGCCCGAAAGCATCGCTTTTCACTACGAGCTTGCCGGTTTGGGGAGCCGCTTTCTCGCGGTCGCCGTCGATCAAGCGATCCAATTCGTCGTATTGCTTGCAATACTCGGCGGAATACTGCTGGCATTGTTTCGCATGGCCCCGCACGGGCCGCCGCCCGTCGCCGGTAAAGTTGCCGCCAGTCTCGCGGCCGCAGTATTAGTGCTGATAATTTTCTCGGTTTTCTTCATCTATTTCATCCTCTTCGAGGCACTCTGGAACGGCCAGACGCCGGGAAAGAAACTCGTGGGGATTCGGGTGGTGCGCGACGGCGGCTACCCCATCGACTTCGGAGCCTCTCTGATTCGCAATCTCATTCGCGTTGGCGAAGAGCTCATCGGTTATTACTTGCTCTCGGCCATCAGCGCGCTGATCTCTCCGGAGAACAAGCGCTTGGGCGATCTCGCGGCCGGAACGATCGTCGTTCGCGACTCGCGTCTGGCCGCGCCGAGCCCTTTCGTGCGGCGAACCGACGAGCCGGTCTCTGCCGCAGCCGTTCACCTCGATGGCGAAGAGCGGGCGTTGATCAAACGGTTCCTCGAACGTCGCGAGGCGCTTTCCGAGGATCGGCGCCGCGAACTTGCAGCCAGACTGTCCACGCGCGTCCGTAACCGGTTGCCGTTGGATCTGTCGCGCCTCGACGACGAATCGCTCCTCGAACGCCTCTAGCGCGTCATTCCGAGTACGTTTGCCCGAGCAAAGGTGGCGCTCGCTTGGTCAGCGAATTCTGTGGACCACTATGAAACGTTACGCAATCTTTATTCTTGCGGTTCTTTCCCTATTGGCATGGCAGACGGCGCGAGCGTGTACCGGAATACGCTTGACTGCTAAGGATGGAAGCGTGGTCGTCGCTCGCACGCTTGAGTTCGGCGTCGATCTCGATTCGAAGATCGGCATTTTCCCCGCGGGAACGTCTTTCGCGGGCACCCTACCGAACAATGCCACCGGGTTGCAGTTCAAAACGAAGTATGGAATGGTCGGAGCGAACGCCTTCGGGCTCGCGGCTCTCGTCGACGGAGTGAACGATCAGGGCCTCTACGTAGGGGAGTTCTTTTTCCCCGGCTCCGCGCAGTTCGGCGAGGTTACCTCTGACAATGCATCGCGAGCCATGGCCGGCTATCAATACTCGATGTGGATCCTCGGCAACTTCGCAACGGTCGCGGAAGTGAAAGCGGCCTACGATCGCGTGGTGCTAGCCGGAACCGTCGTTCCGGCGATGGGAATCGCGCCGCCGGTACATTTCCGCATCGTCGATAAGACGGGCGCGGCCGTCGTGGTCGAGCCGATCGGTGGCAAGCTCGTTATCTACGACGATCCGCTGGGCGTGCTCACCAACTCGCCGGCATTCAGCTGGCATATGACGAACTTGAATAACTATCTCGGGCTTTCGCCCGTCAATCGCGAGCCCGTGACCCTTCCAGGAGCAATCACGCTGAGCAGTTTCGGGCAAGGCTCGGGTTTTTACGGAATGCCGGGAGACTACACGTCGCCTTCGCGTTTCGTGCGAGCCGTCGCCTTTGAGACCACTGCGGCTCAGCCGGCGACGGGCGCCGATGCCGTGCAACAGGCGTTCCACATCCTCAACAATTTCGACATTCCGGTGGGCGCAGTTCGCGACGAAGTCAACGGCAAGAGCGTTGACGAGTGGACGCTCTGGACGACCGCCGTCGACCTCACGAACCTGCAGTTCAATTTTCGAACGTTCGACAATCAATCGCTGCGAAGTGTCGACGTCCGCAAAGTACTGGCTGCTGCCGGTTCGGATGTGAAATATGTGCCGATGGAATCGACCGAACCAACGCCCGTAACTCCCGTTACGCTCTGATAGTTCGCCGGATCGCCTTATCGCTGCTCGCCGTATTCTTTATTTTGGCGGGCACCAACCACTTTCTGCACCCAGCCTTCTATGTGCGCATCGTTCCACCGTGGCTGCCGGCGCACGCACGCTTAGTGCAAATCAGCGGCGCCTGCGAAGTTTTGGGTGGAATCGGCGTGCTCGTTCGATCCCTGCGCAGATTGGCTGGAATGGGTTTGATCGCGCTTTTGGTCGCGGTCTTTCCGGCAAACATCTTCATGGCGCAGCATCCCGAGCGCTACGCCGATCTCGCAGGTGCCGCGCTTTTGTATGCGCGTCTGCCGTTGCAGCTCGTTTTGATCGCATGGGTATGGTGGGCGTGTGGGCTCGGACACTGCGAGGTAGAGGCGCGCCCCTGACCGCTATCCAATCGTAGGGGTGATGAAGATATTCGACAACGCAATTTCCTCGATCACGCTTGCCGCGCTTGCGTTAAGCACGCTCGGAGCGACTCCGAGCGCGTCGTTTAATGCCGGTTCCGTTCACGTCGATCAGTACGGGAGCGGCGCTCCGGCGCTCGTTTTGATTCCAGGCCTTACCGATTCCGGTTCCGTATGGGATACGACGGTTGCGCGATACGAGTCCGCGCACACGATTTATGTTTTGACCTTGCCGGGATTTGGTGGGACTCCACCCGTCGCCGCGCCCGTGTTCGATACCGTCGACCGCGACATCGTCGCGTTTCTCCCGCGAGCGGGGAAGCCGGTGCTCATCGGTCACAGCCTCGGCGGTTTTCTGGCGATTCGCCTCGCCGAGGAGCATAGCGATTTGATCCGCGGCGTCATCGCCATCGATGGATTGCCCGTTTTTCCCGGTCTCGATACGCTGCCGGCCGATAGGCGCGCGGCAATAGCATCGGCCGCCGGCAGCAGGCTTGCGAATCAATCGCAGGCTCAATTCGAGAGCGGAGAAGTCGCACAGCTCGGCTATATGACAAAGCCTTCGAACGTTCAGACGGCGCGCACTTTTTCAAAGGGCGCAAACATTGCGGCGACCGCGGCGTACATTCAAGAAATGATGTCCGCAGATCTGCGCCCCGATCTGTCCAAGATCAGCGTTCCGTTTCTCGAAATCGGGCCGTTCGATGCGACCGTCGATCCCGACAATCCGTTCGTACCGATGAAGACGTTACAGGAAAAGCAAACTTACTATCAGAGTTTGGTTGCCGGCGACCCGACCGCAAAAGTTGTCATGGTCGACGATTCTCGGCACTTCATCATGCTCGACCAACCCGAAAAGCTCTTCGGCGCGGTCGATGCTTTCCTGACGAGCCTCTGACCGCTCGATCATTTTTGTGAATAAGGCCGCGGTTTTCTTCACTCTGGCAGTGACCTGTGCGGTCTTCTCGTGTGGAATCGGCTCGCGCGCGCAGGGCCTCGATGGAGCGCCGATCCTCCCTCCTGATAGGTCGCGCATTACGTATGACATCCCGCCTCAGGAAACCGATCCAAGCATTTCGCGCTATCTCGACGCCGACGTCGTCATCTATCGGCGGAGTGCGGCAGTAACGGCACCCTTGCTGGTATTCTTACCTGGAACCAATGGGCGCCCCACGAACGTTCGTCGTTTCTTAGATGCCGCGTCGATGGCCGGGTACCGTTCGATCGGACTGATGTATGACGACTCTCCGGCCGTCAACGTCGTCTGTCCGCGCGACCCAGATCCGCAGTGCAACGAGCATTTTCGGCAGAAGCGCATTTATGGCGACAATGTCACGGGTGTCATTGACGATTCGCCGGCGGAGTCGATCGTCAATCGCTTGACCAAGCTCTTGCAGTACCTAGCCATGCAACATCCGCACGAAGGCTGGGATGGTTACGTCGCAGGCGGTACACTCGATTGGAGCCGTATCGCGGTAGCTGGCCATTCGCAAGGCGCGGGCATGGCGGCATTTATCGCTAAAGATCATGAGGTCTGTAGGGTTCTTCTCTTCTCTAGCCCGTGGGACTTTCACGCGCCGGACGAACAACTCGCGGCGTGGCTGAGCAAACCGTCGGCGACGCCGCTTGACCGATGGTACGCGGTGTATCACGCGCGCGAGCCGATGGCCGCACTCATTGCGCGAGCGTACGTGGCGCTCGGCATACTCCCGGCGCAGATTCGTGTGCTCAACCTCGATCCAAATCGAAGCACCACCGTTTCGGCGCATGGAGACATGATCTATCACACCAGCGTTGTCGGGGATTTTACGACGCCGTTAACCGCAAGCGGTACTCCCGCGTACATGCCGGACTGGCTCTTTATGCTCGGGACGCCACGCTGAAGTCGATATCGGTTGACGAGCTGGCGCGGCGCATCGAGGGTCGCGCAACGCCGTTTTTGCTCGACGTTCGGGAGACTTGGGAAATGGCCGACGGCGTTATTCCCGGTTCGGTCAATATTCCGATGGACGACGTCGAGCTTCGTCTCCGTGAGGTTCCAGCCGATCGCGACGTCGTCGTCTTCTGCCATCTCGGCGTTCGCAGCGCACACATCACAAAGAGGCTCAATGAGCTGGGCTACGATCGGGCAATGAACCTGCGCGGGGGCCTCGACGCCTGGCTCCGAGCCTTTCCTGTGTCATCCTGAGCTTGTCGAAGGACGACCCTTCGACTCGCGCTGCGCGCTCGCTCAGGACTGCGCTTCGCGCAGGCAAAATTGTGTCATCCTGAGCCTGTCGAAGGATGGGGTAATCAGGGCTGACAGCCCTGCGTCTGCCACTGCCGAAAGCGTTCGCACATTTCCGACGTCCAACGAGCTTCGCCCAAGTTCGGCGGCGGCATCGTTCCGCTGCTGACGGTTTCGTAGATGACGTCGGCGTGTAGCTGAACGCTGGCGCGATCGGAGAGATCGATTCCGGCCGCTTGCATATGCTCCACGTCCATTTCGGTGAACATCGAACGAATGTCGGTGGCGAAACTCAGCGGAGCAATATCAGCCATTTGTACCTCCTATGCAGGGCAACTCGATCGCGTTCGCCGTGGCCCAGGACGTCACCCTGAGGTCGAGATTCGGAATCTCTTGCGAACCGGCGCTCGGTCGTTGAAACCGGCGCGCCGCGCCGAGGTACTATGGCGTGATGAGACTCATACGCTTATTTTTCGCCGCGAAAACGGCCATACTCCGGGCGGTGCCCCTAATGCGTGACGTGCGTGTGCCGGTTGCGCTCAAAGTAATCGCCGTGGTCATGGGCCTGCTGGTGATATCTCCGGTCGACATCTTGAGCGATATCCCGGTGCTCGGCGTGCTCGACGATGCCGCACTCCTCACCTTGCTCTGCATGTGGTTCGTCAGCCAGGCCGCCAAACACGTCGAGCCTGCGCCGGCGCGCCCGATCGTCGCGCCGATGCTTCCCTAGACGCAATCGGGGCGCGTTACGCGCCCCGAAACGCATCCCCCTAGCGGCGCTTCTCCTGGGAGAGCCCGAAGGCGCAGAAGTTGCACCACAAGACCGTGGAGAAGCACCTCGGATCAGTCTACCAAAAGCTCCAGATTTCTTCGCGCGCGCAGCTTGGTGCTCGCATCGCGTGGCCGATCGTAGCGGCTTCACACAGCGCAACTAAGAACGGGGTGTAAACAGAGGTGATGAAACTCATAGCGTCGGTATGGTGCAGCCTTTTTAGCGTGGGAATTTTGCTGTCAGGTTGCGGTGCAAACGAGAGTGCTCTGATGGCACAGTCGGCTGCGCCGATGAGGCGCGAGCAAGGTACGTCGTGGATGCTGCCCGCAGCGGCGAACGCAAAATCGAAACTGCTGTATCTTTCGGAGTACTCGTCGAACGAAGTCGACGTGTATGACTACCCGCGGGGCAGACACATGGGAACGTTGACCGGATTTTCGTCGCCGGAGGGAGAGTGCGTAGACGCGAAGGGCGACGTTTACATCGCGAACTCCGGCAGCGGAATCGTCGATGAGTACGATCACGGCGGCAAGAAGCTGATCAAGACGTATACGACGAGCGGAGACGCGTTCGGCTGTTCGGTCGACAAAGCTGGCGACGTCGCGGTCACCGATTTTCTGACCGTAAGTTACGGTCCCGGAAGCGTCACCGTTTTTGCGAAGGGATCCAGCACCGGTACTGTTTACAGCGATCCGACGAACTGTCACTACATATGGCCCGCAGGATACGACGCCAAGGGAAACCTCGTAATGGTCGCCGAGAATGCGTCGGAGGCCGTGACGTACTGCGCTGTTTTGAAAGGATCGAAGTCGCTAACGCTGCTCACGCCGAGCGGCTTCACGATCTATTCCCCCGCCTCCACGATGTGGGACGGCAAGTACATTGCCCTTGGCGATCAACAGGCCGGCGGAGGTCTTCAGTCGGGTATAGTCGAGGTAAGTCTCTCGGGCTCGGTGTTGACGTCGCACGGCGAATCGGTTTTGAGCGACACGTGCCAGGGGGGATACACCCACGTTGTTGCACCCTTCATCGTCGGCCACAAAAACACGCCGGTGAACGACCGGCAAGCCAAGGTCGTCGTGGGCGCCAACGATGTTTGCAGCGGCGACCTTCGTTTTTGGCACTACCCGGGAGGCGGCGCACCGTTCAAATCGTTCACGTTCCCAGCAAGCGGCGAATCCGTCAGCATCGCGCCGTAACGTCGCACGCGAAATAGATGACGCCGCGTGCGGCGTCATAGGTAACGTCGTGATTGAAAAAGGCCTGAATGCTGGTGTTCGTCAGCGCTCGACCGCCGGGTATTTGGGTGATGTGGATCTCGTCGGCAAACGCTCTGCCGGCCACGACCGACGTCGCTTCCACGTCGCTTGGGTCAGGCCCAAATCCGATCTGAGTGCCCGGCCTTACGACGCCGTTTGATTGCGGGATGTGCCCGTCTGTCACGTTATGAATCCATGGGACGCCGTTCCCGGTGTCGAACGAGATCAGTATACACGTCGCAATTGCATGCTGGTTGACGAATAAGCACGCGTTGCCGAGCGACCACGTTTCGCCAGGCACGGTCGTGACTCTGCTCAACGGAAACGCCGCTGCGTTTGGCGGACCCGAACCTCCGAGAATCAAGTCGCCACGTTCTGGTGTCAGCGCCAACGTATACGTCTCGCCGTAACGGCCAGGCAGACGGAGAATCGGCGGCGGCGCATTGCCTTCTCCGGATATGAGGCCTGTTAGGCCGGCGCCAAAGACTCCATAACCGCCCATGGCCTTCGCGCTTCTGAGATCGGGTAGCTTGCAGTTTGGCAGATTCGGCGGACAGGATGCCTCGGTGAGGTAAGCAATAGGGACAGGCTGCGGCGTAGCGATTGTGCCCATCTGTAGCGTAGCGTAGCACATCACTCCACTCAGAATAATCCTCGGCGGGTTTCCGTAGACCACGCTGGTGGGTGTGCGCGAACACCGCACGCCGCTGCCGCTCCTGTCGAGTTTGGCATCGGCAAACACGTGCAGCCCGGTCGAACCGGTATCAAAGCCAAACCGCAAAGGCGCTAAATTGCCGACGCCAACGTCGATAGAGGCTTTGTACGTGCCCGCGATGGTGCGCTGCATCATTAACGGCACGTGGATCGGGTCGCGTTGATTTAGAGCTCCGGTATCGGCGCCCGCAGCGAGCGGAGTGCAACCGGAAAGAACCACCGTCGTGGCAAGGACGAACGACAGCGCCGCGCAGATCTGTTTAATCACCGATCACCGTGAGTTCGCGCGGCTTCACCTCAATCAGTACGTTAACGGATCGGGCGATGAAGCAGAGCTCGTGCGCCCGCTCGTGAAGTTCTAGGGCCTTTTCCGAGTCGCCGCGTCGAATGCCAACTGCCGGGTGTAGAGTGACGGTGACGAATCGGCCCGATCCGTCAGCGCTGGGTTCGAGCGTTCCGACGGCCTCGTCACGATAGTCAACGACGACGATCCCATTGACCGAGCAGAGATGCAGGTACCACAACATGTGACATGCGGAAATGCTCGCGACGAACAGCTCTTCGGGGTTGTATCGTTCGGCATCGCCGCGAAACGCCGGATCGCTGGACGCGGCGATCGGCGCTTTTCCTTCAACGCCGACCGTATGATTGCGGGAGTACGCACGATAGTTCGTTGTCCCGGGTCCGTCATCGGCAGACCAATGCACCGAGGTTCGATACTGATGCTGATTCTTGGCTTCAGGCACCGGCGTCGGCCATGTGACGCGCGGCGGTCCCAAGTTGCCCGGGCTTCGCTTGTTGCAAGCGCATGATCACGACGTCGCGCTGCTTTCCGATGCGAAAACCGGCCCATCAATCGTGAAGATGTCCCCGCCCTCGATGCTGATCCCGGCGCGCCCCAGGACTTCGCCCACTTCGGCCAGCGTGCCGGCGCGAGCGTCGAGCAAGATCTCCAGATCCCTCACGGACATCGGCCATGTTTCAGTCGAGGCATTGGACGCGATTATAGCACCTCATGGCGTGGCCGCGACCGTAGGTTGACGCATTTGTTTCGGGAAAAGGTCATGCGAAAGGAGCGGCCGTGACACAGGGACTGCTACAGGCCAAACCGCTAACGCCCGCGATCGGCGCGATCGTCGAAGGGATCGACCTCAGCGCCCCCTTGGCGGATGAGGACATCGCTGCAATCCGCAAAGCTCTCGATGACCATCTCGTGTTGTTTTTCGAAAACCAATCGCTGACGCGCGTGCAGCAGCGCGATTTCGCTGCGCGGTTTGGCAAGCTCTACACTCATCCGTTTTACCCTGGACAGGACGACGCGCCGGAAGTTATGATCCTCGCTCATGACGCGACGCATCGAGCCAACAGCGACCGCTGGCATAACGACGTAACCTATCTCACAACTCCACCGTTGGGTGCCGTTTTGTATGCCGAAGAAATTCCGGAGCTCGGAGGTGACACGCTCTGGGCCAATACGTATCTCGCCTACGAAACGCTATCCCATCCGCTCCAGCAGCTCGTCTCGGGTTTGCGCGCTACGCACTCGTTCGCGAAGAATTTTACGCCCGAGCGGTTTGCCGCACTGGGAATCGAAGAGCGGCGCGAGCCGCTGTACGCCGCCCATCCACCGGTCTCGCACCCGGTTGCTCGCACGAATGCCGCGACCGGTCGGAAGGCACTTTTCGTCAATCAAGATTTTACCACGTGCATTGAGGGTGTTTCGGCGCGCGAGAGCGATGCGCTTCTGCGGTTTCTCTTCGACCACATGAGCCAACCCGAGTTTCAAGTGCGCTGGCGTTGGCGCGCCGGCACGGTCGCTTTTTGGGATAATCGCTGGACGCAGCACTGCGCACTTGCCGATTATTTCCCGTCGCGGCGCGTCGTTCGGCGCGCCACGATTCTCGGCGAGCGCCCGATTTGACGCTTTCGGGTGCCCGCCTCAAGCGCCGCCTCGGACGGTACGACGTCGCGCTCATCGTTATCGGCAGCGTGATCGGTTCTGGCATATTTCGAACGCCGGCCGTAGTAGCGCAGCGCGCGCACGTTCCGGCGATTGCCCTCGCGGCGTGGGTTGCCGGCGGCGTCGTCGCGCTCTGCGGCGCTTTCGTCCTCGGCGAGCTCGGCGCGCGTCGCCCCGGTGATTGCGGGGTGTATGCCCACCTGCGCGACGCCTTCCATCCCATCGTCGGGTTTGCGTACGGGTGGGGCGCCTTGCTGGCCGCCCTTTCGGGCGGCTTAGCAGCCGCCGCGATTCTCTTCTCGGGATACGTCCTGTCGCTGACCGGGCTTGCGGTAGCACCCGGCGTGATTGCGGCGATCACGCTCGGTATTCTCGCGTTGGTCAACGCGCTTGGCGTACGACAGGGCGCCACCATACAAAATCTCCTGACGTTATTGAAGCTCGGTGCGCTCTTGGCGCTCGTCGTCGCCGGTTTGACCGCGCGCCCCGCGACCGTTGCGACGCTGCCGCCGTTTGCGGCTTCGTCTCTCGGCCCGGTGGGCGCCCTCGGCGCCTTCAGCGTTGCGATGATTCCCGTACTTTTTTCCTATTTGGGAGCGCAGGTCGCGAACTTCATGACGGCTGAGACAAAAGACGCCGCGCAGACGTTGCCACTCGGCCTTACCGTAGGAATGGTTGGGGTCGCAATCATTTACGTGCTCGTGAACGCCGCTTGCATTCGCGTGCTCGGCGTCGTTGGTTTGGCGCGCAGCGACGTGCCGGTCGCGGCGGTCCTCGCGCACGCCGCCGGGCCGCTCGCAACGCGTCTCACGGCCATCGCGATCGCACTGACGACGCTCGGATTTATGAGCAATCGGATGCTGACCGTGCCCCGCCTTTATCACGCGATGGCTGCCGATGCACTCTTTTTTCGCGCTGTGGCATGGGTTAATCCGCGCACGCACGTTCCGGTCGTTGCCGTCGCGTTGCAAGCCGTCGTGGCTATCGTCATCGCGCTTTCATCCGGCTACGCGCACATCCTCAATTTCGTCGTTGCGATTTCCTACGCGTTCGGAGGATTGCTCGCGCTTGCACTCTTCATTTTTCGCGGGCGCGATACGAAGGCCGGCGCCCCGCGTTTCGACGGCTTCCGCGCGCCTTGGCACCCCTACTCGACGGTTTTGTTCATGTTGGCGTCATGGAGTGTCGCGATTGCAACCTGCATCGCCTACCCGCGCGATGGACTCACCGGAATTGCGGTGGTTCTAAGCTCGGTACCGGCTTATTTCATTTTCACACGCTTCGGTTTCGCGAAGCGAGTCGCTGCGTAGCGTGCTGCCCGATCGCTTGGAGTGCTCGCGCGATCGAGCGCATCGATGCTCGCCGCAAACCTTGGCAACCGTCTGCCCGCACGACGGAGCGCCACTGCTCGTTCACTACGGCGACGTCACGCTCTCGCGGGAAGCGGTGGCTGCGCGGCCGTGGACGATGTGGCGCTATCGCGAGATGCTGCCGATCGCCCATGACGAGGAGCCGATTTCGCTGGGTGAAGGCGCGACGCCGCTCGTTTCGCTCGCAAACTTGCGCAAGGATCTCAACCTCGATGCCATCTACGTCAAAGACGAAGCGCAGAATCCCACCGGGTCGTTCAAGTCACGCGGTATGTCGGTTGCGATAACGGTTGCCAAGCGTTTGGGGGCGCCCGAATTGGTCGCACCGAGCGCCGGAAATGCGGGCGGCGCCCTTGCAGCGTACGGCGCGCGCGCCAATCTTCGAGTGCGCGTGTACGTGCCGCGTGACACGCCGGAAATGCTCATCGAGGAGATGCGCGGTTATGGAGCCCACATCGAGCTCGTCGACGGCTTGATCGACCACGCCGGCCGGGCAGCCGCGCAGTACGCGCAAGAAACGGGCGCTTTCAACGTTGCCACGTTTCGCGAGCCGTACCGCGTTGAAGGCAAGAAGACGATGGGATACGAGTTGATCGAACAGCTGGGTCGCGTTCCCGGCACGATCGTCTATCCAACGGGCGGCGGTACGGGGCTCGTTGGAATGTGGAAGGCCTTCAGCGAATTGGAGCGCGTCGGCTGGATCGGAAAAGAGTGGCCCACCATGATCTGCGTTCAAGCCGAGGGTTGCGCGCCGTTAGTGTCGGCCTTCCAACGCGGTGACGAGTTCGCGCGCGCAATCGAAGGCGGCCAGACGAAAATGTGGGGTTTGCGAGTTCCCGGTGGAATCGGCGACCGTCTCCTGCTATGCGCGCTACGCGAATCCCGCGGCCACGCCGTTGCGGTATCCGACAAGCAGGCCGATGACGCGATGCGCGATCTTCACCAGCGCGAAGGTATTGACGCAACCGAAGAAGGCGGCGCGACGCTCGCCGCGGTTCGTCAGTTGCTCGCTGAGGACGTCGCGCTTCGCGAGCCAATCGTTCTCTTCAACACCGCAACTTCGCTAAAGTACGGTTCCAGAAAAGCTTGGTATTAGAACGATCGCGCCGTTGGGATTACGGCTAGCCTGAGCGGCAGCAATTGCTGCTTGCAATGTGGCGAAGTTGTCAGCGCTCGAGGTGCTAACTTCATGATCAAGTGCGTTAACAATTCCTGGTTGCGAAAAGTCAGGCATGGAAGACACCTATTGCTGAGGATGTGGACCTACTCACGGGGCGAAACTCCACCGTCGCCTACGCTAACGGTAACGCCATAGAATGAGGACCGGCCGCGAGGTACGAGCGTTTTCGTCGGCATACCACCTTTCGGATATTCCCAGAAGTATAGCAAACCGTTTGATTCGCGTCGGTGACCAGAACCTGGAGCGATGGCCGTGCTGCCCTGCAACCAGACCTGAACCTCGCCTTGTGCTGACTTATTTTTAGGCGTCGATAGAGTAGTAGACCTATTCACCCTTCCGATGCTCCCGGAAACCTTCACTCCGTAGATTACTTGTGGTTGATTCTTTTCGGCGCGCCCGCTCGCAATGGCGAGTTGCTTGCGCGCCCAACTAATACTGGCGGGATTGATGGATTTGGACAACGTTATCTCTAATAGATCATTACTATCCGAAGGAAGCTCATCGACGATATTACTGGGCGAACCACCATCGGCAAAAAGGTTACCTCGATCGTCATAGGTACACCAAAGAAAAATGCCAACATTCGGATCCGTATATATGGTAGGTGGACTTGACATGCTTTGATAGACGGCAATGTCTCCATTGGCGCCCCCTGGGCCGTTGTTGTTCGCGATAGCAATATGTCCCGTCAGCGAATCAACCGCGCATCCGTTGGCGAGTCCCGGATCAGTAAGCATTGCTGTCGGCGTCGTTTCCCCATGCGCGTACTTATAGACGTAGCTCTCGTTTAAACTTTCACCGTTGCCCTGTGTGGTCACGTAAACGTTACCGGAAGGATCCGAGCACAGCCCGGCTAGAGCAGCTGGAAAGCCTGTTAGTTGCCCAACCTGCTTGCCTTGTGGATATGAAAAAATTAGAACTCTCTTCGTATTGTACGACGACGCATACAGCAAATCGCCGCTGATCCCGGTCGACGCTGCTTCCAGAGACTTTCGTCCGAGAAACTGCGCAGTCGGATTTGCACCCACCACAACATGACTGGGAGCACCGAAAGATCCACTCTCACACCCGCTCACGACGGCCATCGTGCAAAACGGTATCAACACGGTAAAAACCCAGAATCTCATTCTTTCATTCCTCGCAAAAGCTTTACGATCTACATTGATCCTACGGAGTTCGTGAACCGCTGCGTTTAAAGCCCAACCCGCCGCGCGAGCTTCGAGCAAGAGCATTGTGTCCTGGGTTATCGGCGTCGACTGGGCGAGACTGAAGTGCCACACGACAGTTACAAGGAAAAGGCGTTAGTTCGCTCACATAGGCAAGGTTTGATTTGCCCTAAATCTTGATCGTTATCTATTTGTGAGTTCGGCGCGGTTCCCCGTATGCCACGACCTCCCCAAAAATGGCGTGGTTTCAGCACCGCAACGTCGTTGAAGTATGCTCCACGCCGTCGCTAAGGCGACGGTTGTCACGACGAGCCGCTCGATCCGGCGGCAAGATCCCCGCTGAGCAGCGATTGCGCTACGTGCGCAAAAGCGTACGTGCCGTCAGGCGATCGCGTGAACACCCACACGTCGTCGAACCGCGAGCCTGGCCAGGTCGCCGGCGCTTCGCTCGAAAAAGCCTTCGCGATATCCGGAATATGGTTGTGCTCCCACGCAACGAGCACGACGCCGCTTTCGGTCGCCTCGAGCGTTTGAACGAGTTCGGACTCTGCGCCGACGGCGTACGGCGTCTGAAGCCCCCTTCCCGGAAGGAGCGCGTCGACCAGCGGGGTTACCGTTTGTTGCGGCCGCAGACTCTGCGAGATGTCGTGACCCTCAGCGATAACTTCCGTATCGCCAACCTTCGAGGCATAAACCGCGTCGGGCGTTTCAATCTGCGCAGCCCAGGCTTGGCGAAAAAACGGAACGAGGGCTCCTGCGCGTTGCCACCCGCGGGGGCTCAGCGAATGCACGTCCTGCACGCCGTCCGCGTTCACGCCGTGCGGCGGAGGCCCGATATCGGCTGCTTTTCTCCGTGGCGGATTATCATGAGCTTTCGCGGCGGCACGGAAGTTGAGTTAACGAACGCGCTTCTCAACCCCTGGATTGAGCGGACGGCGTTGCGAACTGAGGGTCGCGTCCAAGAAGTTCAGCGCCGCGCGATATGCGAGCGGCGCGTGTAACCCGAACGGGACGTCTTCGAAGGCGTGCTCCGTCCACGGCAGTTGCAAAAACGTAACATCCGTTCCCGCGGCGCGGAGAGCATCGCGGAATTTCCAAGCATAGCGGATGTCGACGACGTGATCGCGTGAGCCATATATCAAAAGAACTGGTGGTATGCCGCGATGGACGTGATCGAGCGGGGTCGCGGCGCGATACCGGTCGGGCGCCCCCGCAGGCGTGTCGCCGATGTAGTTTTGAATGACGGCGCGGACGCCAATCGGGTCTGGAACGGGTGGATACTTCCACCCCATCGCAAGATCGACGGCGCCCGAGTAACTGATCAGCGCGCCGACGCGGGAACCCGGTTCGAACGCAATCAGCTCGGCGAGCTCGCCGCCGGACGAATGCCCGAGCAAGGCAGTGCGCTCCGGATCTACGTTGTACCGCGCCGAGTTTCTTTGGATAAGCCCAATCTCGGAGCGCACGTCGTCGAGGGCTGCCGGAAAGCGATATTTCGGTGCATGCCGGTAGTCGACGGCAAAGACAGCATAACCTTGATGTGCGAAGGCTCGATTGAGCGCGGCGTCGCTCCTTGGCGTCCCGTTCCGCCAGGCGCCGCCGTAGACGGCGAAGATCGCGGGCGTGGGCCGCGACGTAACGGGCAAGTATGCGTGAATGCTCGCGGGCTGTCGTCCCAACATCACTCCGATACTGCGTTCGACAATGGGAACGTTAGCGTTGCGGTGGGAAATCGAACCGACGCCGTTGCTGCCGCCGAGAGCAAGCGACGGTAACGCGCAGACGATGCAGTTGGCGGTGAAGATCCCCATAACAAGGGCCCGTATGCGCCGAGCCTTCCAAGACGCTAGAGCGAGCAACAGCAGATTGACGGCCAACAGATAAACGCTGAGTTCGATTGAGGCGACCGCCAGAATTATCGTTATTCCGCTAAACGGCGGAATGACGATCCAAATGCAAAGCAGCGCTAGAAGAATTGCGAGAATTAGGAACAAGGACTCAAACCGGCAACCTCCATCGAGGGCGCGAGCCCCTTCCCAGCCTTAGGCTTCACCGAAGGGCGAAATCCTGCTCGCGCACAGGGTTACTCACGTATCGGAGCGCATTTCGCGCACGTGGCGCGCATGCTTCAATTCGGTGTCGCAACGGCCGACCATCAATGCGAAGCCTATGACGGGCGCGACGAGATTCGCGACGTTTGGGAGCGAGTACGCGGGCTTGTCGCCCGTGGCAAGGCCACCGACTTTTGGAACCGCTATCCTGAAGACATCGAACTGGCGCGCGGGCTCGGCTGCACGATGTTCAGACTTTCGCTTTCGTGGGCTCGGCTCGAGCCCGAACCCGGCGAGTGGAACGACGAAGCGTTCGCGCATTATCGCGACGTGTTGCAAGCAATTCGCGACGCGGAGATGTCGGCGATCGTCACGCTCGTGCACAACACCTGGCCACTCCACGTCCAGGCCGCCGGTCGTGGCGCCGGGCTGCTCGATCCGGGCTTTCCGGATCGTCTTGCGAGCTTCGCCGATGAAGTCGCAAAGCGGCTCGGCGATCTCATCGCCGACTATGTAACACTCAACGAGCCCGATCAACTCGTCTACGGCTGGATCAAAGGCTTCTGGATGCGTACCTACGCGATGCCGCCTGGGCAGCCGCCCTATGCCACCGGCGACGAACAGATGGACGACGTGCTCACGCTCATTCCAAATCTGTTCCGTGCCCATGCCAAAGCTCGTGACGCGATTCGCCGCAGTCGCCCGAACGCACGAGTAGGCACGAACCCACTTGTCTTGGGCCTTCCTCGATGGCTGCAGCGTTTGATCGACCGCAACGCAACGCAGCTGCAATCGCCCGCGGCCGCAAAGCGGCAAGTGGCCCGCTTTGCGACAGCAGCGATCGTCGAGGGCGGTCGGGTCGATTGCTCGATCGCGCAGCTCACCATGACCTTGGATCGCCAAGAGCACTCGTTTTTTTCAGAGCCGTACTACTGCACGCCGCTTGCCGCTCTGCACGCGAGCACCACTGCTCTTCCCAGCGAGCCCTTGACCTGGCGCGGAAGGATCGCGGTTGTTGCCGCCACGCTGCCGGCGAGCAGCGTCGGGGGCTGGTTTCCGGCGGCAACGATCGCTTACTTCGATGCGATGCCGGATGCAGTCGCAGCGCTGCGCCACGGCGACGTTGATGCGGTCTTCGACGACGAGGTAACGCTGCGGGAATATGCCGGCGACGCGTTTGCGCTCACGCCGCTTCCGCGTTCCACGCAGTATTTTGCGGTCGCGATGGCCTTGGGCAGTCGCACGCTGCTCAACATCGTCGATCGCGCCATTCGCGATCTGCGACGTCACCATCCGGAGATGCCGATCGCCGACAATCGGAAGACGATCGCGCACATCGGTCGCGAAGAAGCTGCCGCCGATTCGCACGAGCGGGTTCCCGACATGGATCCCGCAATCGCGCGCATTCGCAAACGCGGCGTGCTGCGCGTCGGCATCCATTCGCACGTGCCGGGCTTGTGCACGGAACGCACCCTTCGACAGGCTCAGGGTGACAAGAAGGGAGCGCGCTACGAAGGGCTGGAGCCCGATATCGCAAGGCGGGTGGCGCAACTGATTTTCAATGATTCAACGCGCGTTGAGTTCGTACCACTGCGCGGCGAGCGCCGTCTGAACGCGACTCGATCGTCGTGGCTGCACGCGCTCTTTACTCTACGCAAGGCGTTCGGAATCTTTACGACGTTGTTGGGCACCAATTGGTGGAATCTCGGTTTGGCCGGAAAACTGCCGGAGTTTCTCTGTCCGCGCGAATGCGTCGGGGCGCTCGACTACGTCGGTCTCGACTACTATTGGGGGGTTCCGTCGTTTTGGCCGCGCGAGCTGCACCGGCTCGACGCCGCATCCGACTTTAACTATGCTAACGCCCCCGTCTGGCCCGATGCGCTCGACCTTATCATCCGCGAAGCCGAGCAAGACTTTCCCGGCAAGCCCATCATCATCATCGAGAACGGCTGCGTCGCCCGCGTGCCGGGCTTCACTCGCGCGGACTATCTTCGGGCTCACGTTAACGAAGTGCGCAAGGCGTTCGAGCGCGGCGCCCCCGTCGAGGCCTATCTCTGCTGGAGTATCACGTCGAACCGCGAGTGGGGATTGCGGTTCGACGACGGCAGCGATTTCGGTCTCTACCACATCGATCTCGACACCGATCCGGCCCTGCAGCGAAAGCCGACCGAATCGAGTAGCGCGTATGCTCAACTCATTGCCGCTCGTCCTTCGACAAGCTCAGGATGACACAATTGTGCCTGCGCCCTTCGACGGGCTCAGGATAAACTAGGGCAGTCCTGAGCGAGCGCGCAGCGCGAGTCGAAGGGTCAGGATGACACGAGGGGCGACGAAAGTCGTACGCGATGCATAAAACGAAACTTTTGCAACTTTTGCGCGTAAATCCGGTGTCTTAGGTGACGTGAAACAATATGAGAAAGGAGGAAATGAAGTAGAAAATGCGCTTCTATAATGGAGTGCCGATCATGGTGGTCGGCGAACTGCAGACGATGGCGACACTAAAGGAATCTACGTCACGGCGGCGGGCCGCGGAAGAGACGCGCCTCGAGACGGTAGGTTGCAGCAAGCCAACCGTTCTGCGCAAAAAAATGCTATAATCGTTCATAAGGTCTGCAGCCCGTAACGAGGGCTGCGGAAATTTGACCTACCGAAAAACGTCGAAAGAGGAAATGGCTGGAATAAATCGCGTTTGGAACCGCATCAAGGGCTCTGCCGAAAGGCACGCCCGTAAGAGTGGGGTTCCTTCGATTCGAGAGGCGAAGCTCGAAGTTGCCAAACTTTGTCAGAGCGAAAAAACGGAGCAGCCGCCCGACGACGCGCTCGAGTATCTAGCGCGCGAATTGGTTCGTCTCACCCTTGAAGGCCGAAATTCTCGCCTAGCCTCGTAAACCGCGGGCCGCTTTCGGCTTGCGAGACCGCTCAACCGGGCACCCGGTTCCAAGGGGACCCGTTCAAAACCTGAAAGAGGACCGTTGCCTCGATCGGAGTTGAGCAATGTTCGAATCACGCTTTTTCCACAGTAGCCTGGCCGCAATAGCGCTTTCGTCACTGGCGCTTTCGAGTTGTAGCGGCGCAGCAACGGTTCCGGCGTCGTCTACGGCGCTCCAGCAACACATTCAGGGGCAGTCCACCCAGATTGGCTCGGCTGCACGCGGGAGAAATCCGGCCGCGCTCTACGTTAGCGACTTTTATGGGAAGTCGGTTTTTCGCTATGTGCGAAACCCCGGAGGCTCGCTGCAGACGCCGGCCGGGTCGTCGCTGGTCCTCTCGTACAATCCCGGCCCGATCGCGATCGGCTCCGGCGGCGACCTTTACGTGACCGACGAGGAAAACGAATCGGTCGAAGTCTATCGCAAAGGCGCCACGGGTTACGAGCAGCCTATTCGGACGCTGCTGCTGCCGTTCGTTCCAAGCTCCGTCGCGGTCAATCGCGCGGGCAACGAGTTCGTCGGCGGCTTCACCAACGGCTACGTCGCGGTCTACGCGCCCGGTGCCAGCGGATCCGCGAATACTATTCAACGCATCGCGCTGCCGGATCGGCACCCGGATATCAACGGCGTTGCCGTTGACTCGTCGGGCGATCTCTACGTTTCCGATTCGAACGAAGTCAGCGAGTTCTCAACGCCGACGACCAGCCCGACGCTCGAGCGCGCAATCGTCGGATCCGGCCAGCAAAACTCGCCGACCGGACTGGCGCCGAACGATGCGACGGGCGAACTGTACGTTGCCAATGCCGGCGATAATAACATTCTTGCGTACTCGCCAAGCGCGAACGGCACCAGCGGGCCCGACCGCACGATCTCGTCGCAAAACCCTCCGCTGATCGGCCCGGTCGCCGTCGCGGTACACGGATCGGTCCTCTACTCAACGAGTGGAAATAGTTTCAAAGGCCCTGCGTCGGTCTTCGTGCTCGACGCAGCGAAGGCGCGACAAAAACCGGCTCAGGTCGTGAGCGGCCCCTATCTGGCCGACCCGATCGGTCTGGCGCTCGGCCCATAAGCTAGGCTTTGACCCGGGCGTCATGACTGTGGGTGGCGCCCTCCGCCGCGGTCATGGGCTTGGGCAGTGGATGCGTCTTGAAATACTCCAGCGACCGGCGGATGTCGTCGAGCAATGCGTCGGCAAAGTCGAGGCTGAAGCCGTGTCGCACGAGGACGCGCATGACGGCCACGTCGGCAATGTTGGGAACCATCGAGTAGGCCGCCACTTGCCAGCCGCGCGCGCGTAAGCGATCGGACAGATCGAAGAGCGAGTATCCCGCGCGCGAATCTTCTCGCATCGTCCACGATACCGCTGGGATTCCGTTGCCGCTATCGCCGTCAAAGAGGACCTCGAAGTGGCCCAGCGCCGCAATGCGGCGAGCGATATGCCGAGCCACGTCGTAACAATTGCGATGAATGCGGCGGTAGCCGTCCATGCCGAGGCGCAGCATCAAATAGTATTGGCAAACAACCTGCCCCCCCGGACGGGAGAAGTTAAGGGCAAACGTGGGCATGTCGCCGCCTAAGTAGTTGACGTGGAAGACGAGTCCCTCGGGCAGATCGCTTGCGTCACGCCAGATCACCCATCCCACGCCGAGCGGCGCCAAACCGAATTTGTGCCCCGACGTATTGATCGAACGCACGCGCGGCAAGCGAAAATCCCAGACGATCTCGGGCTGCGCGAAGGGCGCGATGAATCCGCCGGAGGCCGCATCGACGTGAATGGGAATGTCGAGCCCGGTTTCGCGTTGGAGGTTGTCGAGGCTCTCGGCAATTTGCGCGACCGGCTCGTAATGGCCGGTAAACGTGACGCCGAAGGTCGGCACGACACCGATCGAGTTTTCATCGACGCGTGCGAGGACTTCCTCGGGCGTCATGATTAGGCGATCCCGCTCGAGCGGAACTTCGCGCAGCTCAACGTCGAAATAGCGGGCGAACTTGTGCCAACAGACCTGCACCGGCCCGGTAACGATGTTCGGGCGATCGCTCGATTTTCCGAGCTGTGCGCACCGCTCGCGCCATTTCCATTTGAGGGCCAGTCCGCCGAGCATCGCGGCTTCGCTCGAACCGGTGGTCGAGCATCCGATCGTCGTCGCGGCGGCTGGTGAGTTCCAAAGATGAGCGAGCAGTCGCACGCAGCGACTCTCGATTTCAGCCGTCGCCGGATACTCGTCCTTGTCGATCATGTTTTTGTCGATGCTCAGGTCCATCAATTTGTGGATTCCGTCGTCGAACCAAGTCTGACAAAAGGTTGCCAGATTTTGCCGGGCATTGCCGTCGAGCATGAGCTCGTCTTCCACCAACTGCAGAGCCACGTCGGGGCGCAGGCCGTCGGCCGGTATGCGATGTTTGGGAATGGTCGTTTCCATGGCTCGCGTCGCGTAGACGTCGCAACCATCGCTATCGGGCCGTCGTTTTTGGCGGTGCAGAGGCACGATCGCTCACTCCTTTACATTCTGACGAAAGAGCGCCGCGTGCGCGGCGATTATACGTGCTTGCGTCGCGAGATCGATGTTAGTCGACCAGTTGCCGCGTTCGAAAGTTCCACCGAGAACGATTCCGTCGTTGCGGGGAAACATGTAGAGCGCTCCGGTTAAATAGGTGTAGTTGATCTCCGGCTGCGGTTCGAGAATCGAAAGCTGACCGCGAACCGGCTCGAGCGCCGAGTCATTGAAGAGCGCCCGCGATCCTAAGCCGGTGCAGTTGAAGACGATCGGCTCGCGGAGCGACGTAATTTCCGTCGAGCTGTTGAATCTGCGCACGACAATCCGGCCTCCTTGGAGGAGAAAGTCACGCTCGACTGCCGGCAGAAACGTGTTTGGTTCGATCAGCATTGTGCCGAACCGCCAAACTTCTTTGAAGCCGGCAAACGGCAGCGATGTCGCGTCTACCTGTTCGACATCGGTATAGAGATCGTCGATGCCGACTCGGCGTGCGTAATCGAGTTCCGGAATCGTCGAATCGGGGCTGCCAGGTTTGAGCGCGTAGTTGTCGATCCAGCCGACACCGTAGGCGCCCCCAACCATCAGCTGAAACGCGCGATTCGCGATTCGCGCCGCCTTGCGGAACGTGTCGAGAAATGCGGGGGTCGCGCCGTCGCTGGTAAAGACCGTCGTCGGGGTCCATTGCGCGCCGGCGACGTTCGAGGTGGTTGCCGGCGGCAGATCGGAGGCATAGATGGTCACCTGCCATCCACGGTTTTGCAGAATGCGCGCGGTCGTCAAGCCGATCACCCCGCATCCGAGCACCGCCGCTCGTGACGGAGAACGGTGCGCCGCCAAGTCGGCCGCTAACGTTGCGCACCCCCACGAGAGACTAAAGCCACCGCCGCCATGACCGTAGTTGTGCACCAGCATCTTCGAGCCAAAGGGCTCGGCGCGAAGCACGAAGCCCGCGGCGCGAAACGGCCGCAGGCCGACGACGGTGCGAATTAGGCGTCCGGCGTCGATCTGCACCGGAACGATCGCTGCGGCGGCGCGCGCTTTAGACCGGATGCCCGCTGCCGCTAAGGCGGAAAATCCAAGCGACGACCCGATGAAAGCCCCGCGCGATAAGCTCGTCACGTGCGTCCTGCTTCGCTCGCGGTTCAAGATTTTCGGGATATGCCGGATGCCATCAGCGTCCAGTGCGCGCCGCCATCGGTCGAATACTCCGTCCGCCATTTGTAGGTGTTCGCGTTCTCCCAAACGTTGAGCGTTCGGATTGTTACGTTCTTGCCGTGATCGGTAAAACTGAAAGGATAGACGATCCTATTGCCATCGATCGTGATCGTGGCCGAAGTGGACTGCGCGGGCCGCACGTTGTAAAAGCGATATGCGCTCTGCGTGGGGTCGTACGTGTAAACCGCGACGTCGGCGTCGGGCTTGCCATTGAGTAGGACGCGTTGCTGGCATATCATGAACGTCCGGTCGACCGACCAGGCGCAGACCGTCGTCGCGCTCGTCGAGCCGGGATCGCTATAGGGAGTATCGAGGAAGGTCCCCTCACTCTGCCAGGTCCCGGCGAAGCGGTCCAGCGCATCGAGCGGGGCGGCGAGTACAGCACCCGAACTCGCGCCTACCAAAACGAACGCTGCCAGGATAGAGCGCCTGAACGTTTTCATGCCGCCAACTCTATCACATATCGTCCGCAGCAGAAACAGGTGGCGATTGCGATGACGGCACAGAACCCGTGTATGGAAAAGTCTGCGCGCTGCGCGGAGCTGCGCGAGGCAATGTGAATCTCGTTCCGATCCCACAGACGCATCGGAGCATGTGGCCCGCGGCATCGCCGGTCGCAGACTTGCACGACGGCGACGTGCTCGCCACCGCGTGGCTGCGCCCCCGTCGCGGCGGCGCGCTTGACCTCGACCGGGCGTTGGCTCTCGGGTCGAGTGTCCCCGACCAACGAACGTACGCGCTGCGCGACGATCTCGCCGCACAAACCGGCGCCGATTCCGCCGACGTCGAGCTGCTGAAACGCTATTGCGCGCGATTTGGGATCGACGTTGTCGCGACGCACTGGCGCACGGTAACGTTGACGGGTCCGATTCAAAAGATCGTCAAAGCCTTCGGAGCGACCGCCGCAATCTATGAGCTCGAAGACAAGCGGCGCTTTCGGCATCGGTCGGAATCGTTATATGCGCCCCCGGAGATCGCCGAAATTCTCCAAAGCGTTTTCGGAATCCACCAATGGCCGCGCTCGCACGCCGTGGGCCAACTGCAACCGGGCGTGGCTCCTCCCTCTGCCCGCGACATTGCTGCGCGCTATCAATTTCCCAGCGGCGACGGCGCGGGTCAAACCGTTGCTATCCTTCAGTTGCGCGGGGAGTTCAGGCCCGACGACTTCACTGCGTGCATGCAGCGGCAGGGCGTTGCAGCGACCACACCCATCGTCAAGCGCGTCGATAACGCCGAGCTCGTTCACGACGTCGAAACCGCGAAAGACATCGAGTCGGCCATCGACACGCAGATCGTCGGCGCGCTCGCGCCCGGAGCGCAGATCGTCGTCTACGCTGCGCCCGACGACGAACGAGGCGTGCTCGACGCCATTCGCACCGCGCTGTTCGACGACCAGCACCGCCCCTCGATTCTCTCGATCAGTTTCGGATTTCCCGAATACCTTTGGACTCCGGTTGCGCTGACGATTCTCGACGAATTATTTGTCGTCGCGGCGCTCCTTGGAGTGAGCGTTTTTTGCGCGTCCGGCGACCACGGTGCCGAGATCGACGCCGACGGAAACCCTCACGTGCTCGCACCGGCATCGAGCCCGTTCGCCCATGCTTGCGGCGGAACGCGGCTTTCGCCGAGCGCCGGCGACCAAGCCGAAATCGTTTGGTCGCAGACGGGCGGCGGGTTTAGCCAGCGCTTCGCGGTCCCGCCGTGGCAAAGCGAAGCGGCCGCGGTTGCCGCTGCTTACAACGACAAAGCCGGACGCGGCCTGCCGGATTTCGTCGCCGAGGCATGGCCGGGGGCGTGCGTCGTGTTTGACGGTACGACGTTTGCAATGGGGGGCACAAGTGCCGTTGCTCCGCTCTTTGCTGCGCTCGCCGCGCGGATCGGGCAACACACCGGTCACGCGCTGGGATTTTTCGCCTCGCTGGCCTACGGCGCGTCGGGACGCAGTTGCTTCCGCGCGATCGCGTCGGGGAGCAACGATCGTTACCGCACCGCAACGGGCTGGAATCCCTGCACTGGGTTAGGCGCACCGATAGGGACGGCGCTCCAAGCGGCCCTTCAAAAGGAGAACGTATGAATCGCATTCTGCCCCTCGTTCTTGTGTTGGCGCTCGTGGAAGCAGCGCTGTCGCCGATCTCCTCTGCCGCGCAAGGCGCAATGGCGGATACTCCCGCGACAACCGCGGCGGGCGTTGCTTACATCATTCCGAAGGGCTGGTCCGCCAGTACGCACGGCAAGGTCGTCGTGGTGAGCCCGCCCGAAGGTGACGCGCACATCGCCATCGTCGACGTCGGCGCTGCGGCCAACGCCGATGCAGCCGTTGCCGCTGCATGGAAGCTGTACGACCCGTCGATGCATCGTAACCTCGAAATCGCCCAGACTTCACCGAGTCAAAACGGTTGGGACGCCGAACGCGAGTATCAGTATACGACATCCCCTAACGAACACGTGATGGTCGTCGCAGTGGTGGTTCGCCATGGCGCGCATTGGAGCGCACTGATTTTGGAAGGCTCGCAGGCGACGTTCGAAAAGCGCGGCGGACAGGCCAGCGTTCTCGCCGAGAGCGTGCATCCCGCGAGTTACACGAAAGAGTCGTTCGCAGGGCGAACCGCTCACCGCCTGGACGAGACGCGCATCGCGGAAATAGCGTCGTTTGTAAAGACGGGCATGGCGGAACTCGATCTTCCCGGGGTGGCAATCGCACTCGTCGATCACGGCAGAGTGGTCTACGAGGGCGGATTCGGCGTACGCCGGCTCGGCGATTCGGCGCCGGTCGATGCGCGAACGCTCTTTATGATCGCCTCGAATACGAAGGGACTGACCACATTGCTTCTCGCGCGGCTGGTAGATCAAGGGAAGCTGCAGTGGGACGAGCCGGTGACCCAGGCGTATTCCTCCTTCCGGCTCGGAAGTGACGCGACGACGCAGGCAGTGGAGATTCGCCATTTGGTTTGCGCGTGCACGGGCGTGCCGCGAAAAGACCTCGATTGGCTCTTCAACTCGAACGCGCAAACGCCGGCATCGTCGACGTTCGTTCAATTGGCGAACACGGTGCCGACCAGCAAATTCGGCGAAGTCTTTCAGTACAGCAACCTGATGGCCTCAGGCGCCGGGTACATCGCGGGGCACATCGAGTATCCTGACGAGGAGCTTGGGCATGCCTACGATCGGGCGATGCAGCAGCTGATTTTCGATCCGTTGGGCATGAACGATACGACCTTCGACATGCGTAAGGCGCTCGCAGGCAATCACGCGAGCCCCCATGGGAACGGCTCCGACGGCTCACTGGCGGTGGTCGATATGGGCCTCAATAGCCTGGCGATCCCATTCCGCCCAGCCGGAGAAGCGTGGTCGTCGGCGCACGATTTAATCAAATACGTCGAAGACGAACTGACCGAGGGCGTATTGCCCGATGGTCAGCGCTTCATCTCGGAAAAGAACGTGCTCGCGCGCCGAGTCCATAACGTGCAGGTGAGCAAAGATTTGTACTACGGCATGGGTTTGATGGATGACCGAACCTACGGTGTGTCGGTTATCCATCACGGCGGCGACCTCTTCGGCTATCACAGCGACATCGTGGCGATACCGTCGGCGCAGGTTGGTGCCGTTATTCTGACCAATTCCGATCTGGGCAGCGACCTACGCGACACCTTTCCGCGGCGATTGCTCGAAGTGCTCTACGACGGAAAACCGCTGGCAGCAGCAGAGCTTGCCGCGGCAGCAACGAACGACAAGGCCGCGATCGCCAAGGAACTCAAACTCATGACGATCCCTGCGGATCCGGCCGTGGTCGCGCAACTCGCGCATCGGTACACGAGCCCCGAGCTGGGTCACATTGACGTGAGCAGCGATGCACAAGGTCTCGTCTTCGACTTCGGTGCTTGGAAGAGCCACATAGCATCGCGAAAGAATCCCGACGGGACCATCTCGCTCTTTACCGTCGATGCGGGCGCTAGCGGAGCCGAGTTTGTAATGACGACAAGCGGCGGCCGGCGGGGCCTAACGATCCGCGACGGCCAGCACGCCTATCACTATATGGAGACATCGGCCCAGGGTCAGTGACTGACGCATTCAAGAGCATCGTCTTGAAAGGCCTGATGGGCCGCTTTATATTTGCCGACGGCTTGCGCGAGTCGCTCTTTCGCGCATCCAGGCATCGCAGCTAGTTTCGCGTGGAGATCGTCGATCGAGCGTCCATGCGCATCGATCGCCTGGGCGGCATCCGTTTTTGAATCTGACATACTACTCGTGTATCGCCGCAGCGTGCGCGAGCGCCTGCTCGCCGGTCAAGCGAGCGCCATCGTTCATTCGCCGGCGAAGCTCGTCGGCGGCGTAGACCTCGGCCAGCAGCGCCATTAACGTCGCGTAGCCGTGGCGTTCGGTGTGTTGGCGCACTTCGCCGCGCGCTACGTATTCCGCATCGGTGAAACCCAAGAGCGCTACCGCCCGTTCGTGATCGCGCAGGAGCGCCGCTAGCAGCGCGTGGTTTTCCAGCACGTTCCGCAGCCAACCCGAGCCGGTCTTCCTCTGAACGTGCAGCGCCTCGCGAAGATTGGCCCGCGCATCGTCGAGATCGCCGGCGGCAAGTGCATAAGCCGCCAAATTCGAAAGCAGGAGCACGAGATAGACCGATTGGAGGCGCGTGTAAATTTCTTTTGCCTGGCGCGCAGCCACGCGGGCAGCCGCAAATTCGCCGACGGCAAAGTCGAGTTCGGCAAGGTTGAGCAACGCACTCGCGTGTGCTTCGCTGCCCTCCCGTTCCAAGGGCACGAGCTCGGTGAATTTTCGGCGCGCGGAATCGATCTCGCCCTGCTGGAGATCCAGCACGGCCCCCACTCGCAACAGCATCTTGGTCGCGGCTTGCGAAAGCGGCTCCGGCGTTTCCCAGGCCTCCTTCAGCGCGCGCTGTGCCTCATCGAAGTGTCCGGCTCGCTGGTAGCGACCCGCGAGATTGGCAAGCGCGCGAGCGATTTCATTTGTATCGTTGCTCGAGCGGGCGACCTCGACCGAGCGCAACGCTACGTCTTCGCCTTCGGCGAGCGGACGTCCGGCCCGATACTCGAGCAACACCAAATGGCGCAGCAGACGCGCGTGGACCAGCGCGCTCGGCATGGCGCCGGCAAGTTCTGCCGCAGTCTGGTACCAACGCAGCGCTTCTTGCACGGTGGTTATGAGTTCGGCCCATTCGAGATCGGCGAGTAACGAAAGCCCAACCTGGGGCTCATGACCTTGGAAGATCGTCGATTCGACCGCCGCGCGAATGTTGTCGAGCTCGATGCCAACGAGCGTTCGCCATCGCTCTTCTTCGAGCGCATCGACGAGATGGAAGAGGCTCGACGCGAACCGCGCATAGTAGCGCGAGTGACGCTCGGCGACAACTCGCTCTTCACCGGCTTCGCGCAATTTTTCCAGGCCGTACTCGCGCATGGACTGCAGCAGACGATAGCGTCGCTCCTCGCCCTGCGGTTCGACGACGACCAGCGATTTATCCACCAGCGCGGTGACGGAATCCAGCACGCTCCATTCGTCCATTTCCCCCTGGATCGTGCAAACGTCGGTCGCCGCCGTGAGGCCGAAATCCCCGGCAAAGACCGCAAGCCGTCGGAAAAGCTCGCGCTCGCCGTTCTCCAGCAACTCGTAGCTCCAATCGATGGCGGCACGCAGGGTTTGCCGGCGCGGCAGCGCGCTACGATCGCCCCCGGTCAGTATCCGGAAGCGGTCGTCGAGGCGCTGCGCGATCTGTGCAGGGGAGAGCACGCGGATGCGCGCGGCGGCGAGTTCGAGTGCGAGCGGCATACCGTCCAATCGCGTTGCAATCGCCGCGACTGATTCGGCGTTCTCGTCGGTGAGGGCGAAGCGCGAATCGGCGGCGAGTGCGCGATCGAGGAAGAGTCCAACCGAAGCGTCGACGCTGAGCGACGGCAGGCGAAAAACGTACTCGCCACCAACGTTGAGCGGTTCGCGGCTCGTCGCTAAGACGCGAATCTCGGAGCAGCGGCGTAAGAGCTCCGCGGTTACGGTGCGCACTTCGGCGATCAGATGTTCGCAGTTGTCGAGAATCAACAGTAGGCTCTGCGAAGAGAGATACTCGACGAGCGTTTCCAAGAGCGGGCGATTCGGGACTTCGCGCAGCGCGAGCGTTCGAGCGATGGTTCCTGCTACCAGCGAAGCGTTGGAAATCGGCGCAAGATCGATCAGCCACACGCCGCCCGGCAAGCCGCTCAGCATCTCTGCTCCCACAGCAATTGCACATCGCGTTTTGCCCGCACCGCCCGGCCCCGTTACCGTAACGAGCGAACCGCGCTTCAACAGCGCGTCGATTTCTGCAACTTCCTGCTCGCGTCCGACCAGTGACGTGAGCTGCGCCGGCAGATTATTAGGAAGGCGATCGAGCGACCGCAACGCCGGAAAGACGTCGTGAAGCTCCGGCGCGAGGAGCTGATAAACGTGCTCGGAACTCTCCAGGTCTCTCAGGCCGTGGAAACCGAGATCGAGTAATCCAAGATCGCCCGGAAGCTGGTCGTGCAGCAGATCCGCCGTCGTACCGGAGACGAGTACTTGACCGCCGTGTCCGACCCCGAGCAGGCGCGCGACGCGATTAACGGCGCGGCCGAAATAATCGCCGCCGCGTTCCTGCGCTTCGCCCGTATGAAGCGCCATGCGTACCCGCAAATCGTTGACGCTCGAAAAATCGGCGGCCATCAGGTCCCGTTGTGCGTGCACCGCGGCCGCCAGCGCGCTGGGTGCGGTTGCAAATGCGGCACAAAATGCATCGCCGACGACTTTGAAAACGAAACCGCCGTGTGCCTCGATCGCATGGCGCACCAGCTCGTCGTGGCGCGTCAACGCTTCCGACATCGCAGCCGAATCGCGTTCCCATCGTTGCGTGCTACCTTCGATGTCGGAGAACAGAAACGTTACCGTTCCGCTCGGGCGGCCCACCTTGCCGTTTTCGCCGGATGCCGGCGATTCCCCCGACTGCTACTTACACGTAGTCGCGTAAGGTGACCTTAACGGTACGCTTCGTTCCATCTTTTCCCGTAAGCTGCAAGGTCACGACGGTTCCCGCCGGTTGAGCGAAGAGGTTGCGGATATCAGAGAGCTGCATGGCGCTCGCGGGTGAGCCGTTGACCGCATCGATCGTATCGCCTCGCACGATTCCCGCCGCCGCTGCCGGCGTGCCGGGGCGCGAATCGAGCACCATCACACCGTTCGCCCGTTTGATGAGAAAGAGGCCCGAGCGCTCGTAGGCATCCGCTTGGGCAAAGTCGGCGTTCGGAACGAGCGTCATGGTTTCGCGGCCGTAGTCGAAGGTTACGGTGAAGCGCCGCAACAGATTCCCGCCGATGTTGGCGGCGACGAAAGGCGCGGCGAACGCACCCGCGGTTTGCGTCGAGTAGTCCGCAATCAAGCCGTTCAACTGCAGATCGTCAATCCCGATGGTTTGCACCCGCCCGAGCTTGCCGATGGATGGGCCGCCGATACCGAACCCATTGATGCCGGCCGCCGTAACCGTCGCCGGCATAATCTGAGGATTCGCGGTGACGAACGGCGTCATGAAGCTGATCGTATTGCGCGCTCCGGTATCGATCGTGCACTCGGCAGGAATGCCGTCGACGGTGCATGCGACTTGCGGTTGGGTGCCGTCAAGCACGAATGGTACCACGTGCCCGTTCGGGGGCCCTTGCGCCGTTCCGGGCATGCTCAACACCACTTGTCGATTCGCGTAGTCGAACGTCGTAATGTATCGCGCGAGAACTTCCCAGCCGATCAATCCGTCGACCGGCCGTCCCGCCGAAACTCCGAAGCCCATGCGCGTCGGTACCACCCCAAAAAATTGATCGGTGAGCGTTGCGTCTCCGACTTGAAGTTTTGAAACGTGGGCGAAGCTGAACGATTCGGTTTGCGAGCCTACGCCACTGCCCTGCGCCGAGCCACTGCCCACCGCGCCGATCTCTTTGGCCACCGCCGGATCGACGATGTTCGCTCCGCCGGTATCGAAGATAAAACGATACGGCCCTTTACCGTTGAGCATGACGTTGAGATATACGTGATTATCTTCCAGCTCGATCGGGATCGTCGTCGATGCCTTGCCGTTCTCCATGGAAAAGTCGGTCGGATGCGTTTGAGGCCGCGCCAATGCGACTTGCGCACCCGGCGGATCGAACGTGACGCGGGTGATTGCCGTATCGGCATTGTTGCCGTCGCTCGAATCGACGTGCACGGCATAAGCGACGTTGAGTCCGTTCGTGCGTCGATACTGCGAGAACGTCAAAGTTGACGTCGTGAAACCGTTGACGAAGTTTGCTCGCGCCGGCAAGTGGGTCGTTCGATCGAACCAGAGCTCGAAGGGTACCTTCGACCCGACCGGCGTGATGCTCAGGGCATCGTAACTGCGGCCGCCGGCACTCTTGGTGCCCAGCCATGCGACTGCTGCACCGCTGGCCTGCGGCTTCCACAGTGCATAGCTGAGGAGGTATGCCTGATTGATCTCCGAGGCGCGGTCGCTGTCGCCGCCGGCGTTCCAGACCAGATGCGTGCCGTCACCGCTCCAAGCGACGCGTCCGTCGTAGCCATCGAGTTGAATGAACGACCCCAGGTCGGTCGATTCGGCGAACCGCCCATTGCGGAGGTCGAGGTACTGGGTTGTCCGCCCGTGCAGCCCGACCGCGGAAACCGTGGCATCGAAACGCAGCGTGCTCACCGATGCAAGCGATGAGATCCCAAGGGCCTGTCCGGAGGCTGCGACGAGTTGCGCGACGCGCATGTCCGAGTCGGCCCGCGCGATGGCCGTACCAGTCAGCACCGCAAGGGCGAGAGCGCCGACCGCAAAACGCAAGAAGTTCATGCGCCAGGTACCGGGATCTCGCTTGCGATGTTTCGCTCTCGGCCCAGCCGAACCGAAAAGCGCTACAGCTCTCCTGCTGCGTGCAGCGATTCGTAAATCGACATCATGAGCTTCCCGGAGTGGTCTTCCTTTGAGTCGGGTTGGCTATTCAGGCCAAAGGCGATCACGGCATCCTGCCGCGGAAGATAGACGTGTAGCATGCGAAACCCGAGGGTTTCGCCTTCATAGAACCAGACGGTTCCGATCCGCGGCATGGTCATCTGAGCCACGCCAAGGCCGAAGCCCCGCGGGTCGCCAGGGCTCGTCGTGCCGATCGGTCTGCCATTTCTTGTTGAAACGATGCTAAGAAGCTCGGTGCGTTGCTTGGGCGCGAGCATCGGGCCGGAGTAGAGAGCGCGCGCCCAACGCGTGACATCTTCGGGCGTCGAGACGATACCGCCGGCGCCTTGCATCCACGAGACGCTGTCGGCGCTCACGTCTTTGCCCAGCAGCGGCGCGAGCGGCGCGTCGTCCGCGTCGTGATTGTAAAAATAGCCCGAAACCATACGAGCGAGCACGTCGCTGCCGTATTCTGCGTCCGAATAATAGGTGCTCGTCAAGCCAATTTTCGAATGCAAGAATCTTCGTTCGATCTCACTCGCGTAACTCTGCCCCGTCGCGCGCTCGATGATGAGCTGAGCGAGAATGTAATTCGTATTGGAATAGGCGTAGCCGATCGTGGGCTTGGGCGCCTGCGGGTTGTTGGCGGGGTAGACGTATGCGATGAGCTCCGCGGGAGCGAAATGGCGTTGCGGATTCTTGGCATATGCGGCCAGCATCGCCGGAACGTTGTCGTAACCGGGGATGCCGCTCGTCATGTCGAGCAGCCGGCGAATGGTGACATTCTTCCACGCCGGATATTGCGGCAGCCACCGCCCGACGGTTTGATCGATCGTTAGTTTCCCTTCAGCTTCGAGCTGAAGAATTGCCGTAGCCGTAAACGCCTTCGTGTTGCTGCCGATTTGCCAGAGATTCTCCGGCGAAACCGAAGCATCGTCGCCGTATCGGACGCGGCCCGCGGTGAAATCGATGTTCTCGGTTTGTCCGTGCAGGCTGATGCTCAGCGAAATTGCCGAAATGTGCTCGATCTTCGAGCGCGAACTCAAATACTGATCGAGATCGCGCTGGATCGAAGCCCGCAGACCCGCATCCGGCGTCGCACCCGATGCCGCAGCGCTCAGCCACACTGCGGCGACGAGAGAGCCAAAGCATCGCCACACGCGATAACTCTACCACGCGCAAGCTTCCGGGGGAAGGGAAAACGCTCGGGCGCGGCCGACCTGTCAGGGGTGGGGGAGCGCGAGCGTGTCGCGGAGACGAACGAACGCAAGAGTCCCAGCGTGCTGATCAGCTACAGTCACGACTCGCCGGACCACGAACGCGCGGTTCTTGCACTATGCAATCGGTTGCGTGCGAGCGGCATCGATACGTTCATCGACCAATTTCTCCCTGGCGCTCCGAGCGAAGGCTGGCCTTTGTGGATGGAACGCCAGATCGAGAAATGCGATTTTACGCTGATGGTATGCACCGAGCCGTATCTTCGGCGCTTCATGGAGATCGAAACGCGTGGCATTGGCCGCGGCGTCGTGTGGGAGGCGAGAATTCTCCGGAACCTCATGTACGAGGATGCGGAGTGGCACGGCCGGATCATTCCGCTCCTGCTGACGCCGGATGCCGCGCCCTTCGTTCCGACGGTATTTCGAGGGCACGTTTACGACGTCAACGACGACCGAGGTTTTCAAGACCTGCTGCGTCACTTGCTACAAGAACCCGGTGCCGAACCGGGAGCATTGGGATCGCTGAACCGCGAGGGCGGCCGCCCAATCGCTTTCGAGCCTCCGTGGATGGTTCCCGATGCGATGCGTACGCGTTACTTCACCGGACGTGGAGACTTGCTCGCGCGACTTCGTGGGCAACTCGTGGAGCGTCGGCGCGCGGCGTTGAGCGGTTTGGGCGGCATCGGCAAGACACAAACCGCGATCGAGTATGCGGCGCGCCATCGCGCAGAGTACCCGGATGGCGTCTTCTGGGTGAACGCCGAGACGATCTCGGCGCTAACGAGCGGGTTCGTTGCCATGGCCGCCGCTTTACGCCTTTCCGCGGCGACATCCAACGATCAAGACTACATCCTCCGAGCGGTTCTGGAGTGGCTGAACGGTGCCGGTGGCTGGCTTCTGATACTCGACAACGTCGAGAAGCGCGAAGATGTCGCGCCATTCTTGCCATCTCGCAGCGACGGGCACGTCCTCGTCACCTCGCGCGAAACGGTCTTTCAGGAGTGGGGAATCGCACGCGGGCTGGAGGTTCCCGACTTCGATCTTGAGGAGGGCGTGCGATTTCTCCTCACGAGAACCGGCCGCGAAGAAGTCGATCCTCAAGAGCAGACCGCCGCAAGCGATCTAGCGTCGGAACTCGGTAATCTTCCACTCGCACTCGAACAAGCTGCCGCCTACATCGCGGAGACAAACGCGGCCTTCTCCGCCTATCTCATCGCATTTCGTAAGCGGCGCGTCGCACTGCTGCAAAAATCCGAAGCCTTGATTGCGCGCGACACCGTTGCCGCAACCTGGGCGGCGAATTTCGACGCCGTACAGCAGGCATCGCCGGCGGCAGCCGACATTCTCAACGTCGCGGCATTGCTTGCGGCCGACGCCATTCCGTTCGAACTCTTTCTCGACGGTGCAAGCGTCTTGGGTGATGCGATCGCGCAGGCGTTTGTTGACCCCGACGACCTCGCGATGGTCGAGGTGTTGCGGCCGCTCGCGCGATATTCACTCATTCGATTCGATGCCGCCATGCGCGTCTTTAGCGTGCATCGCCTGGTGCAAGAGATCGTTCGGACGGCCCTATCCGGCGAAAAGTCGGGCGCGATCGTCGCGCAGACGGTCGCTGCTCTGGACGCGGCGTTTCCCGAGGTCGAATTCGCCCGATGGCCGCAGTGCGAGCGGCTCGTGCCGCACGTCGCGGCGATTGCACGCTGGCTCAGCGCCGACGAGGTGCAGCCCGAGGCGGCGGGCCGACTTCTGAACCGAACGGGGCGCTATCTTTGGGAACGAGGACGTTATGCCGAGGCCTACGCGCTGCACGAGCGCGCGCTGGCTATTCGAGAGCGATCGCTCGGGCCCGAGCACCCCGACGTCGCCATCAGCCTCAACAACCTCGCAAACGTCCATTACGGTCAGGGGCGATACGCCGAGGCTCGGGCACTCCATGAACGCGCGCTTGCAATTCGAGAGCAGGCGCTCGGACCATACGACGCGCACGTAGCGATCAGTCTCAATAATTTGGCGAACGTCCATTACGATCAGGGCCGATATAGTGAGGCGCAGGAGTTGTACGAACGCGCACTCGCCATCCGCGAACGACTGCTCACGTCCGATCATCCCGATGTCGCGACGAGCCTGAGCAATCTGGCGAGCGTGCATTTCGATCAAGGTCAGTATGACGGAGCGCGGGCGCTCTACGAGCGCGCCCTGGCGATTACCGAACGCGTGCTCGGCGCCGATCATCCCTTCGTCGCGCGCGGCCTCAACAACATCGCGAACGTCGATTGGCACCAGGGTCGTTATGATGAGGCCCAAGCGCTTTACGAGCGCGCGCTCGCTATCGGTGAGAGCGCGGTGGGCCCGGATCATCCGGACGTGGCATACAGTCTCGACGGCATTGCGAAAATCTATGCGAGGCTCGGAGAGTACGCCCACGCGCAAGCGCTGCACCAACGCGCGCTGACGATTCGGGAGCGCGCCCTGGGCCCCGATCATCCGGTCGTTGCGCCGAGTCTCGCCGGCCTGGGGAGAATCCATGCCGAACAAGGTCAATACGCTCAAGCAGAGACCTTGCACGAACGTGCGCTCGGAATTCTGGAGCGCGCCCGCGGCCCCGATCACGTCGATTTGGCCGAAACGCTCGTCGGCTTAGCGGCGGTCCGTACGGGACAAGGCCGGAACGGCGAAGCGCTCGCGCTCTACGAGCGTGCTCGGGCGATCATCGAACGCACGTTTACCGCGGACCATCCGGAGTTGCAAGAAATCCGGCGCCATATCGACGCCATCCGCTCGGCGTGAAGCGCGACGGAGTGGCTCGCAGGGAAAGCCGGATAGCACGTTCAATTTCACCGATCTATCCGTAGGCTCGAGTAACGGTGCTCTTGGAGGTTCCTATGAGAAAACGCGTAGCATTCTCTGTGGCGCTGATGGCCGCATTAGCCAGCGCTTGTGCCGGCCACGCCGGCAGCAACGGGGTCACAAATGCCACGACTTTTACGGTTCCCGGAATGCCCGACCTGACATTCACAGCGAAGGCTCCGAGCGGCGCGACGATCGCCGTCGAGCTGCCCGCCGACGGCCTGGGAACCATCAAGGACAACTACTGGCACCGCACGTTCGGGCACTTTTCCCAACAGCAGTATTCACAAGCGCTGGGCTTTCCGCCGCTCACGCAGCTGAACATCCAAAACATTGACAGCGTCGAGCACACGTTCAACGTCGTGCGCAAGATTCAGGGGCCGCCGGCGAACTTTCCGCGTAACCCTAACCTGTCATTCAATCCATCGGGGGGCCCACTCGGGAAAGGCTATGCCAGCGGAATCATCTATCCCGGGAAGTCGGTCCCGGTCACGTTGGGAAAGAAAGGAATCTTCCTCATCGGCTGCGCCTTCCATTACCTGGACGGCATGAGAGACCTCATCGTGGTTGAACCCGGCGCTACTCCCGGACCCCAGGGAACCGCACCACCGAGGTGACGCGCGGCGTCTCCAGGTAGCCTTGGTTACGGCCCGGTTCCGCTGAACGTCGGCGTTGCCGGTCACCGGGATCTTTGCACGGAACAAATCCCCGCTCTCGAATCCGCCGTTCGCGGCGCGATCGCCGCAATGAAGCGCGATTACCCCTTCACATGCATCGTGGTATGGTCGCCCCTCGCCGAAGGCGCGGATCGCCTGGTGGCCCGCGAAGCGCTCGAACTCGGCTGTCGCCTCGTCGTCCCAATGCCGTTCGAACAAACCGAGTACGAGTCGGATTTCGAAAGCTCTGAATCGGTCGATGAGTTTCGCGCGCTGCTGGCGCGCGCCGACCGAGCGTTCGTCGTGCCGCACGATGGCGGCCAAAACGAAGACCGTTCGAGCATCTACGCGCGCTGCGCCGCCTACGTCGTGAAGCATTGCGTCGAGCTGATCGCCTTGTGGGATGGACGAGTGAATGGGCGTGTCGGTGGCGCGGCAGATTCCGTCGCCTTCAAACTCGAGGGAATTCCGACGCCATACGTTCCGGAGTCCAACGCGTTCGATATGGCCTTCGCCGGGCCGGTGCTGCACGTCCAAACGCAACGTGCCAAGAAATCCACGCATGATGCGCCGCCGACCACCTCGGTTTCGACGCGCTTGCTCTATCCGCCAATGCTTTTGGAAGCCGAAGCAAGGAACGCCTTCGACAAAGTCAAGCGGAATATCGATCAGTTCAATCGCGACGTTCTACGCCTCGCGGGCGACAACGCTCACGAACAGGCTACAGATACACGCATACAGGTGGAGCTCGTTGCCGGACGGTATCAGCGACGCGTCGGGCGATCGCTCATTGCGATTTTCCTCCTGATCTTTTTCGCGGCGGTGGGATTTAACGTCTATCTCTACCTTGCTCACCATCCATTGGTCATACTACTGGCTTATCTGACGTTTAGCGGCGCAGCGTCGGCGATTTATTTCGTGACGCGTAACGGGGCCTGGCAAGAACGATATCAGGATTCCCGAGCGCTTGCCGAAGCGCTGCGAGTCGCCGAGTACTGGCGTTTGGCAAACGTGAACGAATCCGTCGCGAATTGTATCGCGCGGGCGCAGCACGCCGAAGTCGACTGGCTACCCGTCGCGGTTCGCGCACTTACGGAACCCGTGGGAGAGCTGACCCCACGCGAGGATTCCGAGACCGTAAACCGGCTTCGCGTCGTTGACGATCGATGGATCGTCGATCAGCAAGAGTACTTTGCTCGGATCGCGGGAGGTCGCGAGCACAGGCACGAGCGCATCGCCGCGACGATAGCAATGGCTGGTATCGTACTTTCGGTCGCCATTTCAATCGTTGTCGGGTTGCTATCCCGCGTCGGCTACACCAGCGAAGCGATCGCCCTCGTAGCCACGAACTGCGCGCTGGCTGCGGCGCTGATTCGCGGATACGCCGACAAGCGCGGATGGAGCGAACACGCGAGGCGGTACGATCGAATGGCGTTGCTCTTTGCTCGCGCGCACGTTGCTCTCGCCGAAGTGCTCGACGCCGGTACTCCGAATCCTCGCGAGTACGTGCGCGCGCGCGTCATTCTGCGGCGGTTGGGCGAGGAGGCAATTCGCGAGAACGTGTCGTGGTTAACGCTTCACCGCACGCGTCCCATCGAGGTACCCCATACGTGAAGGCGAGCGGCTGCTACGAGTAGCAATACGAATCCGACGATGCATCGCCGCCTTGCAGGCGGACTTGATGCACGCGTCGCGAGGGATCGAACTCGACAAAGAAGTTCGAGTCGAAGGCCATCGCGCCGTCGCCGGCGACGTCCAGCTTCACCATCCAGCTATTTACGCCGTCGGGATAAAATTGGTCGTCCCACGCGCGATAGAGCGAGTTGGTAAAGTAAACTCGGCGTCCGTCGCGGCTTATCTCGACCATTTGCGGTCCGCCGGCGAGCGCCTTGGACGGGTACGCCGGGTGCGGCGTTCGCTTCGCAATGCCGCCGATCCGAACCGTGCCGACGAGTTTGGGATTGAAGGGATCGCTGACATCGTATTGGCGCATCTCGCCGGTTCCCCAACACGATGCGTAGAGGTAGCGGTCGTCGAGCGATAGGTCAATGTCGCTGAGCAGCGGGGGCACCGCCGAGAAACCTTTGAGCAGGTCGGGCAGCTGATCGGGAGTGGCCGGTTCGGCCGGAATTTCGATTACCTTGGTGACGTCCCACGCGCCGTTCTTCCGATGCCAGAGCCAAATGGAGCTCGACAAATCTTTGAGCGAGATCACCACGCCGACAAAGCCGTAGGTGTTTTCCGGATTGTGCGAAGGGCGTAATTCCAGGGCCATCTGCTGCTCCGCGCCGAGATCGATGCTTTGCACGTGGCGGCGCCGGCGAAGGTCCCAAAAGTGAAGGTGATGACCGTACTTGCCGGCGAGCAGAAGATTTGGATCGAGGCCGCCCTCGATCATGTTGGGGGTGCCCCATTCGCTGGTGATCATCACGTCATGCGTGAGATGCCACCAAAAATCGTAGGCAAGATATTGCGGACCCCGCTCCGCCTCCCACGGTCCGATGACGTCGAACGTGTCGCAATCCAGCATGAAGATACCGCCGGGGCCGTCGCCGTCGGCATTGCCCAGCGCGCTCACATAAATGGCGTCGGGGCCGCAGTGCACCGTGTGCGGACGCGTGTAGCCGGTGCGTTCGACGATTTCTTCGGGCTCGATCACGCGCACGATGCGCGGCTGCGCCGGATTGGGCTTGGTATCGATGACGTGAATACGCGACGAACGAAGGCCAGGCACGATCAGATAGCGGCGCTCGACGTGAGGATGCGGTGCGAATGGGCAGAGCGCGGCGCTGCATGCGTTCCAGCCGAAGTGATGGAGTTCGTCGCCGGTATTCGGAAGGTCGACGCCGCCGATTTCCGTCGCGTACGATGTCGACGACTCGTTTGCATCGACCACCGCAAGCCGATCGGGAACCCCGTTGCCGTTCGCACTCAAAAGCGCGACGTATGCAAGTGTTTCGGGCGGCGCTTTCATCGCATCTTTCGCCGAAGCGTAGAACGTGGGATCGGGTTTGAGCTGCACTGCCTTTACCTTTCCTTCGACCGGGGCCGATGGATTAGCTAATCAGCGCGACGATCCCCGTTACGATCAGCGCGATGGCCCAAAAGAGGTCGACGTTCAGCCAACCGCTGCGCAAGAAGCGAACGCCGACCTTTGCATAGACGACCCATGCCACCGCCGTCAGCGTCGCGAGGTACCCAAACGTATGTACGGCGACCATCAGCCATCCGGTAAGGTAGCGGTGCGCAAGTGAGGTCGCGCCCGGCATCGGCATCACCATCGGCGCGTGCCTCGCACCTTCCCCGGCGATGACGAAGGGAAGAAGCATCAGGCCCGCGCCATGCGCAGTCGACATGAGAAATCCCCAGAGAATAAGGCCCCAAAATCCAACGCGCATGCCCACCCATCGCACGTGCCGCGTCCGCACCAAACGATAGATACCGAAGCAAATAAGGACGGCGCCGGCAAAAAAATGCACGGCGCGGTTGGGAAGAACAAATGCGGCACTCGTGGCCAGGAGAACCACGATCGCAACCGAGCCGATGTGCCCGAGCGCAAGCGGCGGGATGGCGCGCAAGACCGCTGCCGTTCGGCGTTCTTGAAATCCCAACGCGACGGCGAAGAGCCATCCCATGCCGGGATTGATGCCGTGATAACAGCCGAGGAAGAAGAGCGCGAACCAGACGAATCGCTCGTTCAGGGCACTACGGCGCGCATGACTTCCGCAACGATCTCCGCTTGGGTGAAGCCGCGCGTTTGCAACAATGCGTAAAATCGCTCGACCGCTTCACGCAAGCTGCGCGCGCGCGCGTGCCGATCGCGATTGGGAATTCGCGCCGCGATTCGCGTTCCGCGTCGCCCTTCGCCGATCAGCCACCCTTCCGACTGCAGCTCGGCATAGGCGCGAGCGACGGTGTTCGGCGCGACGCCGAGGTCGCCCGCGAGCTGTCGCACGGGCGGCAGCGGCATTTGCGGCCGCAGCTCCCCGCGCTCGATTGCCGCGCGCAACTGGTCCACAATCTGTCGGTACGGCGGAGAGTCGGCCGTTTCATCGACGATAAGGAACGAGCCGTTCACGCGAGCCCGATGCGTTTGCGCATTGGATTGAGATTCATGACCATAACCGCAACGAACGCGAGTGCCACGATCAACATTACGCCGTCAAAGAAGTGCGCATTTGAGGGCAGCGTCGCCCATGCCAGCGCGACGAGAACGGTTGGCGGCGCGCACGCCTGTGCGACCAGGCCCATGACTCGGCAGTACCGGACGTGCTCGTCGACGAGATACTCGAGCTGCGCATCGTCGCCTAAGAGCAGCGCCGGCGCGAGCGCGACGCGCCACGCAACGGCAACCAGCGCAATCGTCGATATGACCACGATCGCGCTGCCGACGCGAAACTGCGGATAGATGGCGAACGCAGCCGAGCCGAGCGCACAGATTGCCGTTGCGGCCATGGCGATGGGCGGCAGCGATTGCCACGGGCTGCGGCGGACAAGTGGCGCTACTCGCCGCGCCGTCGCGCGCCGGAAGTGAAGGTACGACGTCAGAACGGATGCCGCCATTGCTAAGCAGCTCAGCGCGTACGGCAGCACATAGGGAATAGCAGGAAACAGTGCCACGGCAGCCATCATGATGGTAAATGCGCCCACGTACCTCATTCGCGCCTCGGCATCGCCTTCGGCGAGCTCCCGTGCCGCAAGAACGCGCGTGAGGCGTTCGCGTTGGGAGACGTCCAACGCCCTGCGCGCCCCGATCGACAGACCCCACGCTCCTTTGAAGTACATCGAAAGTCCCCAGAAGCAGCGTGGGGCGACAATCTGGAAGATCCCTAGAAAGAGGAGCATCGCAGCGGTAAGAATTCTGGCAAGCGCCGCGTGGCTATAATGTTCGAGCAGCATTGTATCAGGAGCTTAATACAAACCGTACCTTTGTGTCAAGGCCTCAATACAAACCAGCCGTGCCGACGGGTATCGAGCGTGTAAGGCCGAAGAAAGCATCGCTTATGATTGGGCTTTTCTTGGCGCGCACCGCGCTCGCCGCATGCGCCGTTGTTGCGGTGTTTACTGCGGCGCAAGCGTCTCCCGCGAGCGTCCCGACGATCGTTCGCCGCGCCTCGACCGTCTACGCTGCAGAGATGCGCGGCTTCGTCGGCTTGGAACGCCACTTCACGACGCAACTGCACGGTGGCCCCTTCCAACACGGCGAGCAGAGTGACAGCGGTCAGTTATTTCAGGACGGGAAATTCGTACAGGTTTCTTACTATCGCGTCGTACGCGACGGGCGCCAGTTTTCGCCATCACAGATTGCGCAACGCAACGACCAGACCAACAAAGATTGGGCCGCCGGAAGAGTCTTTTTCAAGGAGCCATACGATCCGCGGTACGTGGGCGATTACACCTTTGCGCAAGCGGCGTGCTCGGGGTGCGCGGCCGGCTCGCAGCGCATTGCGTTTACGAGCACCATCCGCGACGCGCAGCACGGCGACGGCGCAATGGATATCGACGTCGCGACGGGGCACATTCTCCGATTGACCTATGTTCCAAACGCGCTTCCGCCGCACGCGACCTCGGGTTCGGTGACCGAAACCGGAGGCGAGGTGCTGCCGCATCTGTGGTACGTTGCTCGGATCAGTCAGACTTTTTCCGGCCGCGCGTTCTTGCTGAGCGGTACCGGGACGTTCACCGGTGTCTTCGATCACTTCCGCCGATTGCCCAGCCTTCTCGCCGGGCAGACCGCCTTAGCGAATCAGACCATCTGACGCAATTGTCCGCAAGCGGCCGCCTCAAACGTCTTTAGGTCATCAACACGACGACAAGGAGGCAACCATGGCAGAATTTCTTTATCTCTATCGGGGTGGCCAGCGCGGCTGGAGCGCGGAAGATTCGCAGCAAATCATGCAAAAGTGGATGACCTGGTTCAAGGAGTTGGGAGCAAGCGGCAACCTCAAGGATGGGGGGCAACCGTTGGAGGCGGAAGGCAAAGTCGTCAACGGCAAGTCGGGCTCGGTTACCGACGGGCCGTACGCCGAAAGCAAAGATCTCGTCGGCGGCTACACGCTTATCGAGGCCGATACTCTGGCGCGCGCCGCCGAGCTCGCGAAGGGGTGTCCGATCCTCGAGCGCGGCGGTCTGGTCGAAGTGCGACCGGTCATGAAACTGGACATGTAACGTGGAGCCGAGCGACCATCTCTTCCGTCATCAGGCGGGCCGGATGGTCGCCGCGCTCACGCGCGTCTTCGGCCTTCATAATCTCGAACTGGCAGAAGACGTCGTGCAAGACGCCTTCTGCCGCGCGCTCGAAGTCTGGAAGATCCGCGGCGTACCCGACAATCCTTCGGCGTGGCTGATGAAGGCGGCGCGAAATCGCGCGCTCGACGTCGTGCGACGCGAACGCACTGCCCGTACTTTTGCGCCGGAGTACGCGCGTCTGCTCGAATCGGAGTGGACGCTTGCCAATGCCGTGCAAGAAGTTTTCGAAGCCACCGATCTGCGCGACGATCGGTTGCGCATGATGTTTTCGTGCTGCCGGCACGATTTGCCCGAGACCGCGCAAGTGATGCTGGTGCTCGCGCTTGCCGGCGGTTTCGGCGTGCGCGAAATCGCGGCAGCCTTCGTCAGTAAGCCGGCGGCGGTAGAGAAACGTTTGACCCGCGCGAAGCAGAAGCTCAAAGAATCCGGCGCGCTCTTCGACATCGCCGACGATACCGATTTTTTGCAACGCCTTCCTACGGTGCAGCGCGCCCTCTATCTCATCTTTAGCGAGGGCTATCACGGCGCGTCGGCAAAGGCGGTCGTGCGCGCCGATCTCTGCCACGAAGCGATTCGGCTCACGCGCCTTCTCGCCGAGCATCCATTGGCAACGCCTTCGACACGCGCGTTGCTTGCATTGATGTACCTCGGCGCGGCACGCCTTCCGGCTCGGCTCGATGCCGGCGGAAACCTCATGGCGCTATTCGATCAGGACCGCTCGCGCTGGAATCGCAAGTTCATCAATGAGGGTATCGAGTGGCTCGAGCGCTCGACGACAGGCCCGCGCATGAGCCGCTACCATATCGAGGCCGCGCTCGCCGCGGTGCACGCGCAAGCGCCGTGCACCGAGGAGACGGATTGGAAGGCAATCGTCGCGCTGTACGACGATCTGATGCAGCTGGAACCGTCGCCGGTCGTCGCGCTCAACCGCGCAATCGCGCTCGGACAGCGCGACGGACCCCAAGCAGGTTTAGCCGCAATCGAGGCGATCGAGCATCGCGAACGCTTGCAAACGTATCCGTTTTATCACGCGGCGCAAGCCGAATTCGAGTTGCGGCGCGATAAACCCGAGAATGCGCGCGCGCATTTCGAAGCTGCGCTCGCGCTAGCGCGCAATGCCGAGGAGCGGAATTTCTATAACGGGAGACTCGGCAGCGTGCCTGGCGCTAGCAGCGCGGCCAGCGACGCAAAGATGGCTTCACTCGCGTTCTTATAGTTGCCCTCGCCATCGAAGGCCGCTGGAGCGTAGGTTGTCACCACGGAGATGGCGAGCTTTCGGGAAGGAAGATAGCCCGCGGTACCGCCGCAACCCGCGAAATTCTTGGTCTGTGTGATCCAAGGCCCCACATTAACAACGCCAAGGCCGTAGTTCATCCCATCGCGAGTATTTTGGCGACAAACGGGGCACTTTGGATCGCGGTGGCCGAAGCCGGCAAGATTCGCGCCAACTTCGGCAGCATGCGCCGCCGCGGAGAGCAGCGACCCCTCACCAACGATTTCCATCGATCGCGTCATGTCCGCGATGTCGGTTACCTCGACGGCGCCCGTTGCGGTCGTCCACGACGGATCCCAGAAGGTTGATTCCTCGTAGAGCGGCAGAGGCGCCGGAATGCGCAGTTGCTCGCGGCGCTCGGAGCTGTAGCTGTGCAGCACCGGAGCGGGAATTTGCGGCGTGTCGAAACCGAATGTTTGCGTCAGTCCCATCGGACCAAAGACGTACCGTTGCATCGCCCGGTCGAGCGGCATTCCCGCAATCTTTTCGAGCACGCGCCCCAAAATTACATAATTGGTGTGCGAATAGCCCCAGTTCGTACCGGGGGCGAACATCAGCGGTTTCGAGACGCCGATCTTGATCAGCTGGTCGGAACTCCAGTGGCGAAACGGATCGAGTGTGATGCCGTCGAGCACTTCGGGTTGATAAACGTAGTCGGCATAGCCTGATGTCATGTTCGCAAGGTTCTTGAGCGTGATCCGATCGGCAAATGGCAACGTTGGGAAAAACGTCGAGAGTCTTTCGTCGAGCTTCACCTTCTTGAGGTCCACGAACTCCATCAACATGAACCCCATATACGTGAACGCCATTGCGCCGTTGCGGAAGTGCATTTGCGGACTCGCCGGCACGCCGTTCATTGAATCGCCGAGGGCGCCGGTGTAAAGGTTGCGCCCGTTAGACGTGACGCGCACGACGATCGCCTTGAGATGGTAGCGCGTCATCGCGGCTCGCGCTGCAGTTGCAACGATTGCGCCGCGCTCTTGCCCACGTGCAGCTGCCGTGCCGCGGGCTGCCGGCAGTGCCGCGGCGACCATCATCGCTGCGAGCATTACCGGCAGTCTGCGCGTCATCATTCCGTCTTACTTCTTGACGAGCGGTGACGAAGCGATGCCGAGCGGCGCGGTATCGGCAAGCGTCGAGAATGGCGATGTTTGGCCCTTCTTAAAGCCAACGATATTGCTGTCTTGATTCGACTGGAAGAACAGGCCTTTTTTCGTAACTCCGTTCAGCGTTGGGCCCGTGATGTCCGTCGTGATCGTCGTCGACGGGGTCGTCGAGCCGTAGGCGTAGATGTTCACGTTCGTGGTCGAGAAATTCGATACGTAGATCGTGTCTTTCTGACCGAACGAGACGCCGATCGGTCCGGCGAGGTCCGTTAGGCCGGAATTGTTCACGGTCGTCGTGCCTGCCGGAATCTCGAAAACGGCGTTGGTCGTGTCGCATGCGACCCAGACGTTGTTCTTGCCGTCGGTGCCGACGCCGACCGGCTGACCGTAGGGACTGAAATTGATGGTTGCATAGGGCGAAGTGGCACCGGCCTTATATGCGGTGAGCGTGTTGTTATCGAGGTTACTGACGAAAACGTTCCCCTTGGAATCAACGCCGACCCCATACGGCCCGGAAATGCCGCTGCTGATTGTCAGGCTCGGCGAGCTCTGTCCTTTCGGGTAGACCGCGATCGTGTTGTTTCCATCGTTGGCGACGTATAGCGTTCCGGTCTTGTCGACTGCGAGCCCAGCGGGAACGTCAACGCCCGTCGTGATCGATCCGGTTGGCGCGCTATTCGGTTTGTTCGGATCGTACATCAGGACGGCACTCGTGGATTCATCGGAGGCGAAGAGAATCGAAGCCTGTTTCTTCTTCGCCGGCCATCCGGCGGGTGCGTTCACTTTGAGCGGCGCAAGCGGCGCAAAGACCGGACCGGCGACGGTTGGACCCGGCAGCGCGCGCATCGCCTGCGAACCGCGGCCCGCGCTCTGATTGGTCGACGAAGACTGGTTGGGCGTCAGCGCGTTGCCCGAGCAGCCGGCCGCCAACGCGAGTGCCGTGGCGGCAACCAACGCACGGTGAGAGAAAGTCTGCAGCATTGGTGAACTCCTTAAGAGAGGGGGGCGCTACATGTTTGTGGTTCGGATGCCGGCGCCTGCCGCGTGCCGTGCCGTTCGCAACCTTTAGCATTGAAAACGCCTTGTTGCGGGCATGCAAACGAGCCAAGAACTAACGCGCCGGCCCTCACCGGCGCCGCGCCCCCACCCACTCGCGTACGTGCGCGATCTCCTTTGGATCGGATCTTGGGAGACCGATCGTCTCTACGCGCTCGATCCGGAGAGCTGGAACGTGCGCCAAGAAATCGAGGCGCCCGGTCGCCCGTACGGTATTACCGCGATGGGCGACGAGCTGCGCGTCGTCATCGCGCACGAGGAAGACAATCGCTACCTCTATCGCGTCAATCCAACGCGCGGCTTCGATCTCGCCAGCAAGACGCCATGTCCGGATTTCACCGGTTCGTTCCTCGCTGCCGACGGTTCGGCGCTGTACCTCGGGCAGATGTCGTACCAGCGTCTGCTCGTTCTCAATGGCGCTATGAGCGTGGAGCGTGAAATTGCGCTGCCGACGCGTTGTGCCGGCTTTGCCTTCGCATCGGACGATCGTCTCTATATGATCTCCGGCGACGACGAGCTCGAGAACTTGCAGTTCGGTCGGCTCGACCTTTCGGGCGAGGAGCCGCGCTTCGACGCTATTCGCGCGCTGCCCGACGAGGCGCGGTCGCTCGCGTACGATGGCGCTCGCTGGTGGACGTGCTTGCGGGACGCGAATGAAATCGCGTCGTTTACGGAATAGAGCGCACTTCTCCGTTAGCTTCGCCGACGAGCACTTCGCTGACCATCCCGTAAAAGAGTCCCGTCGCGACGACGCCATGGATGGCGCGAAGTGCTTCGTCGAGTCCGGCCGGGTGATGAATCTCGCCGAATCTGCAATCGAATATCCAGTTGCCGTTATCGGTGACGAAGGGCTCTCCCGGCGTACCACGGCGAGCGATTTCGGCTCCGGGAAAGCGCGCGCTGAGTTCCCGGCGCACGTACGGTGCCGCGAACGGCACGATCTCTACGGGCGTCGGAAATCGACCAAGCAGCGGAACGAGTTTCGCCTCGGTCACGACCACGACGTACTTTTCGGCGGCCAATGCAACCGCTTTCTCTCGAAAAAGCGCCCCACCGCCGCCTTTCGTGAGCGACCAATCCGGTGCAACTTCATCAGCTCCGTCAATTGCGACGGCCATTGGCCGCGCTAAGAACGTAACGAGCGGGATGCTCAGCCTTCGGCAGAGGCGCTCGCTGTCAGCCGACGTCGCCACTGCTTCGATGCGCTCGCCTGCGGCAATCCGCGCGCCCACGCGCTCGATCGCCCAATACGCCGTGCTGCCGGTTCCCAGTCCAACGCACATCCCCTCGCGCACGTGCCGGTCGACCGCAGCATAGCCTGCCGCGCGCTTCGCCGGATCATCGTTTTCGAACACCGCTGAGTTTTTCGTCGCTGACGGCGCGAGTCCGGTGCGGCGGTTCTTATAAAATCGTAACGGTGACCGCCTTTGAAGCGATGCCGTTCGCGACGACCTCGAGGCTGGCGGAGCCCGATGCAATTGCCTTTGGAACGTCAAAGTACGTCCACACCACCTTCGATCCCGTAGCAACTCCCATCGTGCTGTGGTCGTGGGTTCTCGCATAATACACCTGCCCAGACTTCGTCGTAATGCGCACCAACGGATAGTTCGTCGCATTTTGGTCCTCGTCGCCGAACGACATCGCTTGCGATAGCCCGTTGAACTGGGTTCCGGTGATCTTATAGGTTTTGCCCGCGGCAATTGTCTTATGATAGGTTGTGATCGTCGGCGCCCAACTTGAATTCGCCTTACCCCTCGGGGTATAGAGCACGACTTCGCGAGCGCCTAACATCATCACTTGGCCGGTCGGAAGCAGAATGGGCGGTCCAATACCTCGTGCACCCTTCACTTGCGCGAACGTTTTCGAGTTCCATTCGTAAAGAGCGCCACTGGCGCCGAAGACCAGCACGTTGCCATTCGGCTCGAGGACCGCGAATGAATCGCCCGCGTTATCGCCGTTCGGAAAATCGGGACCCGCGGCCCACGTCCCGGCTTTGCTACCGGTTGAATAATAAATGGCGGTGTGACCCGCTCCATTACCTTGCGGGCCCGTATACGAACCCGTGCAAAACACGGTACCATCCGGGCGCAGGATCGCCGGACCGATCTCGCCGGGGGGAAAATAGCAATCCTTCGGTTTTGGGCCGTACGTGTCACATTGATGATTCGGCGTGGGTGAATTCAAACTCGCGATCGTCGAGCCGGCACTCTTCCAGCGCCCCGCCACCGGGTCGTAAATTTCGGAGTTCGGCGCCTTGCGCACGTCCGCGGTCAGAACCGTGCCGTCCGATAGCAGCGTCCAGCCCTCCTCGGCATTGAAATCCGCTTTGCCTGTATCACTGACGCTCGTCCATTGCAACGTTCTTGGATTAAGGTAAGCGTCCCAGCCGTGCAGTTTGTCGCCGACGAGAAGACGTCCATCGGGCAATACGCTCGACGGTGAATCTCCAATCCAGCGCCAGCCCTTCGGGTGCCCGATCGCCGTCCACGCCGAGGTGACGGGATCGTACACCGCGCCGAGGTTCACGAGTTGCAGTTGGTACAAGCCGCCCACATTGTATTCGCCGCCAATGATCACGAGACGTCCATCGGCGAGAACGTCGGATGCGAATGCACTGGGGGCGTAGCCGGCGGGGAGCGAGCCCGCTTGCCGCCACGTTCCATGGGCGTAGTCACCGTTCGCGTCGGGCGCGTAGCGGTACCAACTCTGCGGCGCATCGCCGCTTTGAGCTAGCACGGAGCCGTCGGTCATTAACCATGCCATCTGCATGCTCGCCGGAGGCTGATTCAACAGTGGCTGGGTCGCACCGGGCATTTCGCCCGCGGCGGGCGAAACCGAAGTCGGCAGAATCGACCGATCGGAACATCCCTCAATCAAGACGGCGAACATCGCCGAAAACCACACACTCCGTGAAGCCATCTTCACTATCTCCTGCTTATCGCAACACCGTAGGGTTCGACAAAGACATTCCCGATCGATTTCGCCGGCAGCCCTCCAGCCGGATATAACCATCGATTCGCTGCGCTGCTAGCTTCGTAACCGCAACTATACTCCTCGTCGACGCCGATAATGGACGTTCGCCTTGCGTTCGTCGCTAATGCAGCCTGAGGCAAATAACAGAGCGCGCCGCCGCTCGCGCTCATGTAGGTCGTCGGCGTTCCGACCGCACCGGACTCTGAGACCGGATAGCTGCACGTACTCGGGGTGTCGTGGCAATAGAGATCAAAAATAATCCAGTTGTTGTGGACGGAGTCCCACAACATCGAACCCGCGGAGAAAATGCTCCCGCCGGTCAGATTCACGGTTGTGCAACGCGATGCGCCGCATCGTGACACCAGAGCGTGGCCGAGATTGTCGAAGCCGTCAATCCAGAGGTCGCCGTTGGAATCGTAGGCGGCAGCGGTATAGCCGAATCCCACGGGGTTGCGCAAAATCGCCGGGGCAGCCGATGGATTCGAATAACGCAAGATTCGGCCGGGTCGGTCATTGGGACTCACGACGACGGCAATCGCGCCGTTGACGGGACTAACCGCACAAGAAAGCGGCCTGCCGCGAGGCACCACGATCGTATTCAGAACCTTTCCGCCATGCGAGTATTCAATCACGCTGCCAAGGTATTGAGCCACCCAAATATTGCCATTGCGGTCCGCGCATTCGCCCAACGGGCCTTCATAGTTCGACAACTTTCTTTTCAACGAGAAATCCGGGAGCGAAAATATATCGACGCTGGCAGTTCCCGGATCGGAAACAAATAGCAGTTGCGACGAAGGTGCGGCGTCGGGCGCGATCCATGATTGGCGCCGGTCGGGGTGGACGATCGCCGGCACACGTGACGAAATCAGCGGAGGAATCGCGTCGGACGGACGCTGGGGCGCCAAGCTTCCGCCACATCCGTTGAGCCATACAGATGCGAATAGTGTGACGGCCGAAATCGCTAGCAACTTCATTCTAACCTCTGACACCTACCGGCGGCGTTCCATTCACTCCGGTTGTTCGTCAACGGGTTCTCGACCACGAAAGCAGAACGCGCCGGCATGAAGAATGGTGACGGTGTCTGCCCAAGGAACGCTCGCCTGCAAGGCTGAACTCGCATGAGCCCGCTCTATCCGCAATACGAAGGAGGGTATCATGGCTCGTAAATCGATCGACTGCCGCGAGTATCCGAGCGAGAGCAACTGTACCGTCTCAATTTCCGCCGATGGCGACGACGAGCTCGTCGAAGCCGCCGCGCAACACGCGAGCAGTGTGCACAAGCACACCGATTCGCCCGAGCTGCGAAACTGGTTGCGTTCTGCAATGAAAGAGAGTTCGCCGACATAGACCGCAACGGGTGACGCGACGCGCCGAGGCTTTGCCGTGGATCTCGCTGATCGCGGTCTATTTCTTATGGGGCTCGACGTATCTCGGCATTCGTGTTGCGGTCGCGACGATTCCGCCGTACTTAATGACGGGGTGCCGATACCTGATCGCGGGCGGCTTGCTCTTGGCGATTCAATGGATCTTCTCAAAAGAAAAGCCGGCGATGCCGACGCGAACGCAACTAACGCAGATTGCGATAATTGCGCTGCTCTTGCTGCCGATCGGCAATGGATTGCTCTGCTTGGCCGAGACCCGCGTCGAGTCGGGCACCGCGGCGCTGCTGATCGCCAGTTCGCCCATCTTCATGGTCCTGCTCGATGCGATTCTGGCGCGCCGGCCGCCGAGCGGCTTGGCGATTGCCGGGGTGGTGCTTGGCAGTATTGGCATTGCGGCGTTGGTTGGAAAAAGCCCCTCGCACACCGATGCGGTGATGGCGGCACTCATTCTCTTCTCCTCATTTGCCTGGTCGCTGGGCTCGGTGTACGCTCGCCGGAGCGGCGAACATCATCCGTTGACCGCGTCGCTCGAAATGCTCGTCGGCGGAGCAGTCTCGACGATCGTCGGTCTGTGCATCGGCGAAGCGTCGCATCTGCATTTTGAGGCGATCACCAGCGCGTCGTTGTGGGGAATGCTCTGGCTCGTCGTCGGAGGAGCGATGTTGGGCTACAGCGCGTTCGCCTATGCCGTACGCACCTTGCCGACAACCACGGTAGCAACGTACGGCTACGTTAATCCGGTCGTGGCGGTGATTCTCGGAGCGTTCATTCTCCGCGAGCCGGTGACGTGGCGGCTGCTCGCCGGCGGCGCCGCCGTCGTCGTATCGGTCATTCTGATTTTGATGGGCAACCGTGCGCAAGCGAAGGAAGCCTTCGCAAACGGGTAGAGTCTGGGAGCTATGATGGAACGGCGAAAACTCGGAACGCAGGGCCTGAGCGTTTCCGCGCTCGGTCTGGGCTGCATGGGAATGACCTTCGCGTACGGCACCGCCGACGACGCCGAAGCGATCGCAACAATTCACCGTGCGCTGGAGCTCGGCATCAATTTTTTTGATACCGCGGAAGTCTATGGGGCGTACACCAACGAGCAATTGCTCGGTCGCGCCTTGCGCGGCCGTCGCGAGGGCGTCGTTGTCGCAACGAAGTTCGGTTTTCGCATCGTTGATGGCGCCAATCGAGGCGTCGACGGAACGCCCGCCAATGCAAAACGCGTCGCCGACGAATCGCTGGCGCGACTGGGCATCGACGTGATCGATCTGTACTATCAGCATCGGCGCGATCCGTCGGTTCCGATCGAAGAGACCGTCGGCGCGATGAAGGAGCTCGTCGAGGCCGGCAAGGTGCGTTACCTTGGCCTCTCCGAGGTCGGGCCCGAGACGCTCCGGCGCGCCAATGCCGTTCATCCGATTAGCGCGCTGCAGAGCGAGTATTCGCTCTGGGAGCGCCGGGTCGAGAGTTACGTCTTACCGACGCTACGCGAGCTGCATATCGGCTTTGTGCCCTACAGTCCGCTCGGCCGCGGTTTTCTTACCGGTGCATTGAATGTTAACGCGCTCGAGCCGAATGACTTTCGCCGGTCTAACCCGCGCTTTACCGGCGAAAACGGTCGCCGAAACGAACGGCTCGTCGAGGTCGTGCGCGATGTAGCGCGAGAGCTCGATGGCACGCCCGCACAGGTTGCCCTTGCATGGGTACTTTCCCGCGGCAACGACGTCGTGCCCATTCCAGGGACCAAACGCGTGCGCTATCTCGAAGAGAACTGCGGCGCGCTCGCTCTGCGGCTAAGCGAAGAACAATTGACGCGGCTCGACGCCCTGGCGGCGCAGACGTCGGGCGAGCGGTACACGCCGGAGATGATGAAGCTCGTCGAACAATAGGATTATGTCAATAGTGTGTCATCCTGAGCTTGTCGAAGGACGCCGGCGAGCGTGCTTCGACAGGCTCAGCATGACAATGCTTCGACAGGCTCAGCATGACAATGCTTCGACAGGCTCAGCATGACAATGCTTCGACAGGCTCAGCATGACAATGCTTCGACAGGCTCAGTATGACAATGCTTCGACAGGCTCAGCATGACAGTGCTTCGACAGGCTCAGCATGACAAAGGCGCTCATGCTTCGACAGGCTCAGCATGACAGGGCGTGCTTCGACAGGCTCAGCATGACAATGCTTCGACAGGCTGAGCATGACAGTGCTTCGACAGGCTCAGCATGACAAAGGCGCTCATGCTTCGACAGGCTCAGCATGACAGGGCGTGCTTCGACAGGCTCAGCATGACAATGCTTCGACAGGCTCAGCATGACAAAGGCGCTCATGCTTCGACAGGCTCAGCATGACAGTGCTTCGACAGGCTCAGCATGACAGTGCTTCGACAGGCTCAGCATGACAATGCTTCGACAGGCTCAGCATGACAATGCTTCGACAGGCTCAGCATGACAATGCTTCGACAGGCTCAGCATGACAATGCTTCGACAGGCTCAGCATGACAATGCTTCGACGGGCTCAGCATGACAATGCTTCGACAGGCTCACCCTTCGACAAGCTCAGGGTGACAAGGCGTGAGGAATAGGTCCCGTGGAGGCGCAGCTCGCGCGGCTGCCGCCGAAGATGACCGCGAGGCCGCAGGCCGACGCGAACATGCGCCGGTTGTCGTGTGGCACGCCGCGAACGAAGGCGTAGTCCTGATTGGTACCGACCGGGTGGCGGCTGCCGATGTACGCGATGAAATACTTTGCGCGTGCGAAGCGATACGGTCCCTGCGCTTCGCCGCCGCAGCTGCGGTCGAGATCCGACTCCTTCGGATTCGTATCGGCGGTGCCCATCAGATAGGTGACGTGGCGCGCGACATAGCGCGTTTCAAGTTCGGCGGGGGTTCCGGCGACGTAGCGCGGTGCGCCGAGTATTCCGTACCGCCACTGGTTGAAGTCGGCGCAGTTCTTCGGTGGAAACGGTCGCCAATCGCTAAAGTAGAAGTACGACGACGGGTTCGAGACGATCAAGTGGACGGGCACCCGCGCGTTCGCATCGAGCTCGGGCGCTTTGCCGACGACCGCATAGCGCTGCACGATTTGTCCGCCGGCCGAATGGCCGGCGATCACGATTTCGCGCAGTTTCGGAAACAGGGTCTTATCCGAGAGCCGGGCGAGCATCGCGTCGAACACGTCGTACGTGCTGACCGGTGCGGGCGAGACTGCATCGGCGCCGCCGGGCCATTGGCCGTTCCAGTAGAGTGTCTGCGGCGAAACGTTCTGGCCGGCCAGTTCGCTGCGCTCGACAAACTGCGGTGCGATAACGAAGGTTTGAGCGAGCGCGTGCGCGTCGTTGGCGGCAATGACCCCGGTGTCGTAGTAATAGTCGGCGTCCCGCAGTACGCCGTGTACGATGATCAGCGCCCGCGTCACGGTTGCGTCGCCATCGAGCGAGGAGGTTCCGAAGTACCGCGCGTAGCCGCTGCCGGCAGCCGTCTGCACGAGAAACTGGCGATCCGCAAGCCGTCCTGCATTGTCGGGCTGCGGCGTGGTCGTGACGGGAACGACGACGCCGAGCATCGGCATGACGAGCAGCAAAACAAACAGGCGCGACGGCACGAATCAAGCGTTCGTTTCGTCGCGATTAGCAGCCTCTCCGCGAGCCGACGCGAGTTTATTTCAGCGGGATTTAAGCGGCCCGTGCGAATATGGGCGCATGGCAAATCCCGTCGTTCATTTTGAGATCATGACGAAAGACCCCGAGGCGTTAATCGCCTTCTATCGCGAAGCTTTCGATTGGGACATCGATACGCAGGACCACAGCGGTGGCCCGGGGGTGCCGAAGTATTTTATGGCGCGTCCCAACGGCGAAGAGCGGCCGAGCGACGGCATCAACGGCGGCATCGGCGGCGCGCCCGATGGCTACGACGGACATTGCACGTTCTATATCGCCGTGGACGACGTCGGCGCCGCGCTCGAGAAGGTCGAGAGGCTGGGCGCGACGCGAATGATGGGTCCGGATCAGGTTCCCAACGGCCCGATCATCGGGCTCTTCATCGATCCGCAAGGCCACACGATCGGACTCGTCAACGCTGATTAGTCCCATCGCTCTCCGCGAGAGCGGCGCGGAGCCGCGCAACCGGATGGTCGGGCATGGCGCGATCGATGTTTTGGGCCGCATCGTCCATTCGGCACGTTGAAGAATCTGAGAGAATCCAGCCGAGTGCCGGTTTGACGAAGTCGGTAGCGGTCGCCGCCGACGTTCCCCCCAGGGTTTCCGCAATGACGGGATACGAGATCTCCCAATATCCGCCGCAATCGTTTGGCAACTGCAAGCGATGCGCTCTCGCTCGGTTTTGAGCCGCCAGCGTGTTCGTCGCAATCGAGCTGAACGCGGTCGAAACGAAACCGCCGCAGGCGGAGGCCGTCGCCGCGGCCGCGAGCTGGTAGCGATCGCCAAATCCGCGAGCTCCCTGCGTAGCGAAGAGCGTTTCGATCGGCGCCATATAGTCGCTATATGGTGTCGTTTTTTGCTCAACGGCTCGGCCGTGAGCGTAGGGCGTCCCTCGTGGACGCGGCGGCGGCGAGGGAATGCCGCCCTGCTCGGTATTCGGCACGCCGGGGTCGGGATTGTTGAGAACGAGCAAGACGTAAATGCGTGCGTCTGCTCCCCTCGGCGCGCCGTGTAATGCCTTCTGCACGGAACTAATGACGTCGACGAGTGTGGCGGCTCCCGTGTTCTCAAAATAGCCGCCGTCGACCAGCCGGCCCCACGGCAAACCATTCGACGCTGAGCCTGCGCCCATCGGCACGACGCCGGCAGGGCTCACGTACGTGAATCTCGCGGTAAGGTGCATCGCGGTGCTGACGGGCAGCTTGGTGATGTGGTAGAGAGCCGTTGGGTCGTACGCGTAATATGCGTCGCTGCGGAAATCCGGCAAACGGTTGCTGACGATGAACCGTTTGCCGAGCTCGACATTGGTCGAGTTGAGGAAGAGCGAGGGCATGTGCGGTCCACCCGCGCCCGCGTAAAGATTGAGGAAATCCTGCGAAAGCGCATCGTTCTTGAATTGGTGACGCCACGTCTCTTCGAGCGATAGCTCGAATGGCTTTGCGCGATCGAACGCGGGAATCGGCACCGGCCAAAAGCGTTGCAGCACCTCGGGAAAGACGAACGCTGCGATAATCGGCGACAAGTAGTCTTGGTGAACGAATTCGTGCAGCGCGTCCGACTGAGAGCGATACGAATAGCCGGTAACACTGCTGTTAAGGGCGACGAAGGCGGTCGCTCCGATCGAACTGCCCGAGACGGTGCTGATTGCAAAAAGATGACGATAGAAGCTTCCTTTGGTTATATCGTTGAGCGCCGACAGAACGCTCGCCGTCCAGTACGCGGCCCGCAATCCGCCGCCTTCACCCGCCACAAAAATCATCGGACAGGGTCCCGGCCGCGGGCACGCGTTGCGCATCCACTCCTCAACTGCGTCCCGATCGAGCGGCCACGCCGTATGGACCGCCGCAGGATCGGGCGGCTCGACGCCCGGCGTGCACGAAGCTGAAGTTGTACCTTCGCAAACGCGAATGAATCGATCGTCGTTCCAATGTTCGAAGAGCAAGACGACGGCGACGGCAAAGAGAGTGAACGTCGGCAACCGATAGTGGCGGGGTATTATGACGAGAACAAAAGTCGCGAGAAGCGTCCAAAAACCGATCGCGACCGCGACAATCGCAATCGTGCCGAGCATGCGAGGGACTGCGACGGGAGCGAGGATGACGGCGATCATCACCGCCGCGCCAAGCGCCAAAAACGCAGCAAACGTGATAACCAAGTTGTTTCCGGGCAGAATGGCGGCTCGCGCTTGGACGATATGATTCTTCCAACGAGTGGCCGCAAGCGGCAACAAGAAAAAGAGAACGCCGTAGGCCGCCAAGAGCGGCCCGAGATGGGACGCAGTCGCGAGGGAAGGTCGCTGGTAGCTAACGACGATTGGTGCGAGCGCTAAAGCGATGACCAGCAAAACCCACAACGAAATGAGGTCGCCTACGCCGGGTTGCTTCCCTTGGGTGCGTACCGCAAGCGATGCCGCGAGTGCTACCGCGCCGAAGCAGTAGGCCGCCGCCGCGACCGTGGTTACGAAATGCCCCCAGCTCGCTCCCGATTGATAAATGGCAAGAAGTTCGGAGCCTTCGGAAACGCCCCCGTTGAGCACGATCGCCAGCAGCAAACTTCCGCCGATTGGAAAGATGCAGAGCCAAACGAACGAGGTAAGGTGCGCGAGCTGATCGAGGTAGGCGGTAACGAAGTCGAAGATTCGCGAGCGCTCGTTATTGCTGTCCAAGGTTTTCGATACCGTAATGCTTGAACGCCGGCCAAAGCTGTGCCAGCGGCGGATGCATGCCGCGGCAGAGGACGATCGGCCGATCCCGTTCGTACGGCATCGCGTAGGGAGAGGTGCCATACGTTGCAACGATGCGCGCCGAATCGCAAATTCTCGACCATTGTGCGAGATCGACATTGATTGCCAGCACCACGGAGCCGTCGTAGCCGTGCGTACCCCAAAGATAATATTGGTTATTGCCGCTCAGCGCGGGAGGCAAATTCGTGCCGTAGACGTCGATCGCCGCCGCATCGCCGTAGTTCGAGGCATAGAGCGCGGCCTTCGCACGATCGGCCGGAGGCAACGCCGCATATGCCGCTTCGACGTCGCGCGCGAGCTGCGGCCAGCCGAATTCATCGGAGAGCATCTGCATCAGCGGCGCGCCAATCCCCGCCCTCTCGAGGGGACGCGGCCGCGGATGCATGTTGTCCATCATCGCTTCGAGTCGCGCCGGCGGCAGAACGGGGAGCACGAGCGGTAGCGAGAGGGCTCCATTTGCTGCGATTAAGACCGCCCAACACGCGACGAGAAGCCGAGGGAGGCGAGTGCATGCCGCGGCGCCCAACGCGAACATCGGCGGATAGGCTCCGGCAAGGTAGTAGCTCTTACCGTGCGTGACCAGAATGAAGATGGCCATCGCGACGAACGCGATCGCGACGAAGCGAAACGGGGCCAGGCGCTTGGAGACGAAGGGGGCGACGATCGCGGTCACCCACAGCGGCGCGAGTACCATGTTCACCGACAAGATTTGGTCGATCGTAAAGGTTAGCGGCGTGCCCGTGAAGTTGCCCGAGTTGTCATTACGGACCAGTTCGAGGAATGGAAAGCCATGCGCCGCTTGCCACAAGACGTTCGGTAGAGCGAGGGCGGCGGCAATGAACGCGCCAATCCACAGGTCGCGCGAGCGAAACGCCGAACGCGGCCCCGCGAGCACGAGTCCGAGCGCCAATCCCAGCGTCCAAAATAACGCGCTGTACTTGGCTTCAAACGCGACGCCGGTAACTGCGCCGGCCCACCAAAACGAACGCGACTCTGCATGCAGCACTGCGCGTACGATGAAGTATGCAATCGCGGTAAAAGCGATGGGCTCAAACGTGGAAGTCGAGAGCGTCGCCGTCATTGCCGTGACCAGTGTGGCGCTGGCAGCGGCAATCGCAGCTAGCCACGCGCCGCGCGTGGTTGCGCCGAGCAGCTGCGCAAAGGCGACGGTCATAGGAATGAGAAGCGCAGCCGCCGCGATTGCCGGCAAGCGCAACAGCAGTAAGTGCACGCCCGCCGACTGCGTGAGCGCCGCGAGGAGCGGCACGAGCGGTGGCTGATCCACATAACCAAATGCCGGCTGGCGGCCGCAGACGATGAAGTAAAGCTCGTTGCGAAAGGCGCCGTATTGCGTAGCTACCGCAAGATGCACCACGGTGACGACCGCGGCGACGCTCCAGGCCGCCCACAACGCTCCGCGCGTGCGGTGCGGTTGCGAAAGCGAAGGTGAGTAGGTTACGGTGGGGGCGGCCAAAACGCGACGCCGGTGGGATAGTTCGATTTGCTCCAACCGTCGTTGACGGTTCCGACGACCGAACCGGAGGGGTAGCTGAGAACTTCGACTTGTTCGAAGTTCGAAACGAAAAGGCGGGATCGCGCTTCGTTGAAGGCGCCAAACATGGCGGCGTTCGGAATCGGGATCTGTTTGACGAGCCCACGAGTCGCCTCAGAGTAAACGTTGATGAAACCGTTTCCGCCGAACGCGAGCAAGTTGTCGGAACCGTCCTCGAGGATGCCCCACGGGAATGCATAGCTGACGCCGAGATCGATCGCTTTACCCCGCGCGTTCTTGAACTCGGCAATCCGTCCTTGGCTCGACGATGTTTTTGCGGAGTACGAGACGTATACGGTGGCCGTCGCGGCGTGGCGGGTAATTCCTAACACCTGCGAGTTCGGAAATTTTAAGGTACGCGAAGGCTGGATCGCCAGCGGCGGAAAGACCGAGACCGATCCCGGATAGAAAGACGCAACCGGGGCAATGTTCGCAACGTACATCGTCCCGTCGTTTTTGACGGCGACGTCGAAGGGGACCCACTTGCCGGGAACGATCAGGCGCGAATAGCTTGTCGAACCCTTTGGATAGATCTTGATATCGCCCGCGGCTGGTCCCTCGGTGGCGACGCCGATGTCGCAGACGTAGAGATTTCCTTCGCGATCGGTCGTCATACCCTGCGGGGAGTTATCATCTTCGATCTGCCCGACCAGTGCGTATTTCGAGCCGTGCAGCGAGAAGATGTCGATGTGGCCGCTGAACGACGGCTCCGATGTTGGGTCGGCCACGTACAACAGCTCTTTCGACTTCGTCGCTTCAGACGAAACCCAACTGTGGGCAGCGTGCCTCGCTAGCGATGTCTGCGGAAGCGCGGCAGTTGGCGAATTATTCTGGCTTGCGCAACCGGCGATCGCGGCTGCGGCGCATATGCACAATGCGGGGTGTCGTAGGATCGTTGCGTCCATGCGCGCCAATACGCCGCCAATAGGACCGTTCCCCTGCCTGCTTACGCGGGGTGCGCCGTTGCGATCCATGCGTCGAACGCGGCGAGCGCGTCGGCGAGGTCGGCGCGGCCGTAGCCGATACGAAAACGCTCGTCACCCGCGTCGAAGATCGTGCTCGGAACGAGCAGCACGCCGGCCTGTTCGACCAAACGCGCGCAGAAGTCAGTGCTGTTGCCGCCGAGATAGCGCGGGAATGCGGTCGTCCCGGCACGGGGGCGCGCCCACTCGAAGAGCGAGCTGCGACGGGCGAAGAATTCGTCGAGGCGATTCAAATTGCGAGTGGAAATCGCGCGGCTGCGCTCCGTCAGCGCGTCGGTGTGGCGGAGCGCCACTTCGGCGAGAAACTCGCTCGGTGCGCTGTTGCAGATCGTGAGATAGTCTTTAAACGCTGCCATGCCTCCCCGCAGCGATCGATCGCGCGTCGAGATCCACCCGACGCGCAGTCCGGGAAGGCCGTGCACTTTCGATAGTCCGCCGAGCGAGATCCCGCGTTCGTAGAGATCGCAGATCGCTGGAATCCGTTCGGCCTCGCGCTCGCTGCCGCGATAGACCTCATCTCCGAAAATCCAGAGGCCGTGCCGGCGGGCGATCTCCACTACGGCGTCGATTTGGGCTCGGTCGAATGGGTAACCGGTTGGATTATTCGGCGTGGTGAGCACGATCGCACGCGTTCGCGGGCGAACGAGCCGCTCGAGCTCGCCGACGTCGGGCGAGCCCTCGCGCGAGAGATCGGAATGCCATCGCGAGACCTCGATTCCAAGCGCCTCGGCGATCGAAAACTGCGATTGATAGGCTGGAGACTGAACGACGACGCCATCGCCTCGCTGCAGGGCCACATTCATAAAGATGAAGATCGGCTCTTGCGAGCCGCCGTGCACGAGAATCGTCTCGGCATCGCGGTGCTCGTACAGTGCGGCGATTTGGTGCCGGAGCGCGGGGCTGCCCTGCGATTCCGTATAGTTCAGCCGCAAATTTGCCAAGCGTTCGCCGGCGCCCGGCTCGAGCGCCAGCAGATCGCCAAGCGGCATCGTCTCCGAATCGCTGGACGAGAGCAAATAGCGCGTGCTGAATTCGTAGCGCGCGAAGTATCGCTCTAACGCAAACGGACGGAGTTCTTGCGCAAACGTTCGTCGTATCATGCCATGTTTCAATCTGCCATGCGGGTGCAAAATATTGGCGAACGATGCGCATTCATACCTTCGGCCATGGAACCGCCGGTGAGGAGCAGCTTGCCTCACTCGTACACGATGCGGGCGTCCGAAGCGTGATCGACGTGCGCAGCGTGCCGAAGAGCCGGGCGCACCCGCACGTTTGGGCAGAGCGCTTGGCCGCATGGTTGCCTACACTCTCCGGCGCAACGTACCGCTGGTGCCCCGAGCTGGGCGGATTTCGCAAGCCGCGGCCGGACAGCCCCAACCAGGCGCTGCGCCATGCCGCCTTCCGCGGCTACGCCGACTACATGCAGACGCCGGCTTTCGCTGCGGCGCTCGATGCTCTATTAAAGGAAAGCGCCGAGGCGTCGACCGCGATCATGTGTTCCGAAACGCTCTGGTGGCGCTGTCATCGCCGGCTCATCGCCGACGCGCTGGTGCTGCTGCATGGCGTCGAGGTGTGGCACATCATGCACGCAGGGGCCCTTGCGCCCCACCGGCCGACCCCCGAGGCGCGAGTGATTGAAAATGGCATGTTACAGTACGACCGCTTCGCGGAATGATGCGAACATGAAGCAGGACGCGTGGACGCCGCGCATTGCGGGCGCGAAGATCGTCAAGAGCGTTTGCCCGTATTGCGCGGTCGGCTGCGGACAGAACGTTTTCGTCAAGGACGATGAGATCGTGCAGATCGAGGGCGATCCCGACAGCCCGATCTCGCGCGGTCGCCTCTGCCCAAAGGGTTCGGCGACGCGTTCGTTGGTGCAGAGTCCCCTGCGCGAATATAAGGTGAAGTATCGGCGCCCCTATGGGAGCGCCTGGGAAGATCTCTCGCTCGATCGAGCGATGGATATGATCGCCGATCGCGTGTTGCGCACTCGACGCGAGACGTGGGAAGCGAGCGACGAGGAAGGTAAGACGATCAATCGCTGTTACGGCATCGCCAGCTTAGGCGGGGCCACCCTCGACAACGAAGAGAACTATTTGATGAAGAAGCTCTACAGCGCGCTGGGGGTCGTGCAAGTAGAGAATCAGGCGCGAATTTGACATAGCTCGACGGTCCCCAGTTTGGGGGCCTCGCTCGGGCGCGGCGGCGCCACGACGTTTCAGCAAGATCTACAGAACTCCGACTGTATCCTGATCATGGGATCGAATATGGCCGAAAACCACCCAGTCGGATTTCAATGGGTGATGGAGGCTCGCGAGCGCGGCGCTGCGATCGTTCACGTCGATCCGCGTTTCACCCGAACCAGCGCGGTCGCAACGATGCACGTTCCGATCCGCGCGGGAACCGACATTGCGTTGCTCGGCGGCGTCATCAACTATATCATGCAGCACGACCGCGCGTTCAAAGAGTACGTCGTCAACTACACCAACGCGCCGGTAATTTTGCGGAAAGAGTTCCTCGACACGGAGGACTTGGACGGCTTCTTCTCGGGCTGGCAGGCGGAGAAGAATGGCTACGTTTTTCATAGCTGGATGTACGAGGGGATGGATCTGCATGGTGCATCCGGTCAACGCGAGAGCGAGGAAGGTCTCGAAAAACAAGAGAGCCGCAAGAGCGACACGATGGATAAGCTGCGGGGCGGCAAGCCGCCGGCGATGGACGAAACCCTGCAGGATCCGCGCTGCATCTATCAGGTGATCAAGCGGCACTACTCACGCTATACGCCGGAGACGGTCGGCCGAATCTGCGGCATCGCGCCCGAACAAGTCGTCGGCGTGGCCGAAGCGCTCTGCAAGAACAGCGGTCGCGAGCGCACGTCGGCGATTGCCTATTCCGTTGCTTGGACGCAGCACACTTACGGCGTGCAAATAATTCGCGCTGCCGCAATCGTGCAGCTGCTGCTCGGCAACATCGGTCGTCCCGGCGGCGGGATCCTTGCGCTTCGCGGCCACGCGTCGATTCAAGGTTCGACCGACATCCCCACTCTGTTCGATCTGCTTCCCGGCTACATTCCGATGCCGCACGCGAAGGCGCACAGCTCCTTGGCCCACTTCGTCGAATCGGAAGGCGCGAAGACCGGATTCTGGGGCAATCTCGACAAGTATATGATCAGCTTACTCAAGGCCTGGTTCGGTGAAAGCGCAACCGCCGCCAACGAGTATCTCTTCGATTTGTTGCCCCGCATCAGCGGCGACCATTCAACGTACCGCACGACGATGGCGATGATCGACGGAAAAGTCAAAGGTTTTTTTATCTGCGGCGAAAATCCGGCGGTCGGCTCCGCAAACTCGGGGTTGCACCGGCGTGCGCTGGCGAATCTCGAGTGGCTCGTCGTGCGTGACTTTACCGAAAATGAGAGCGCCGCATTTTGGTATGACTCGCCCGAGGTGGAAAGCGGCGAGCTCAAACCCGAGCTGATCGGCACCGAGATTTTCTGGATGCCGGCAGCGACGCACACCGAAAAAGATGGTTCGTACACCAACACGCAGCGGTTACTTCAATGGCATCACAAGGCCGTCGAACCCGCGGGCGACGCGCGTTCCGAGCTATGGTTCTATTACCATCTCGGGAGACGCATCAAGGAAAAACTCGCCGAGCGCGAGGAGCCTAACGCCGAGCTCATTGCGGCGTTGACGTGGAGTTATCCGGAGAAGGGGGCGCAGCGGGAACCCGACGCGCATGCGGTACTGCGCGAGATCAACGGCTGGGACGCGCAGGGCCGGGCGCTCTCCGCGTACACGCAACTTCAAGCCGATGGTTCCACGGCGTGCGGATGCTGGATCTATTGCGGCTGTTTTAGCGAAGAGAAGAATCAGACCGCGCGGCGCACGTCGGGCCACCACCAGAGTTGGGTAGCGCCGGAATGGGGCTGGGCATGGCCCGCAAATCGGCGCCTACTCTACAATCGCGCCTCGGCTGACCCCGACGGCAAACCGTGGAGCGAGCGCAAACAATACGTCTGGTGGGACGACGAGCAGCAGAGTTGGACCGGCCACGATACGCCCGACTTTGAAAAGACGAAACGACCCGATTACACGCCGCCCGACGGGTCACTGCGCGAAGCGGCGCTGGCGGGGTGGCATCCGTTCATCATGCAGGAGGATGGGTTGGGCTGGCTCTTCACGCCCAACGGCATCGTCGACGGTCCGCTTCCGACTTATTATGAGCCGCAAGAATCGCCGGTTCGGAATATACTCTACGGACAGCAAGCCAATCCGTGCCGGCAACAATTCCCTCGCGCGTTCAATGAATACAACCCGTCGCCCAGCGACGAGCACGGCGATCGCTTTCCCTTCGTGCTCTACACGTATCGCTTGACCGAACACCATACCGCCGGTGGCATGTCGCGGACCGTTGCCCGCCTCGCCGAGCTGCAACCGGAATTCTTCTGCGAAGTAACGCCGGAGCTGGCCGAGCTGCGAGGACTCAAACATGGCGATTGGGCGACGATCTTCACGGTGCGCGCGGTTGTGGAAGCGCGCGTCATGGTGACCAAACGTGCTCCCTCGTTGAACGTCGAGGGTCGCGCCGTGCACTCCGTCGGTCTGCCCTATCATTGGGGAAGCAGAGGCATCGTCACCGGCGACAGTGCCAACGATCTGCTCCACATTGCCCTCGATCCCAACGTGCACATTCAAGAGACTAAGGGTCTGACGTGCGACATTCGCGCCGGCCGCCGTCCGCGCGGCGAGCAGCTGCATCGTTTCCTGCGCGACCTGCGAGCAGGAGCGCAATCAACGTGATCGAGCCGATGGCGCCCGACCGGCGCGGCTTTTTCACGGATACGACACTCTGCATCGGCTGTAAGGCCTGCGAGGTTGCGTGCAAAGAGTGGAATCAGCTTCCGCAGGACGGCTATACGTTTACGGGGATGTCATACGATAACACAGGCGAGCTGAGCGGCTCGACCTGGCGTCATGTCGCCTTCGTCGAACAATTCGACAATTCTCAAAGCCGCTGGCTCATGGAGTCGGACGTTTGCAAGCATTGCACGCATGCGGGCTGCCTCGACGTTTGCCCGACGGGGGCGATCGTGCGGACCGAGTTCGGCACGGTCGTCATACAAGACGACGTCTGCAACGGTTGCGGCTATTGCGTTGTCGCCTGTCCCTTCGGCGTGATCAGCGAACGCGTCGAAGCAAAGCCGCAAGAGCATCGTACTCACCCCCGCGGCACGATGGGCAAATGCACCCTCTGTTACGATCGCCTCCAGATCGGCGAGCAGCCCGCCTGCGCGAAAGCATGTCCGACTGAATCCATTCAATACGGCCATGTCGACGAGCTCCGCGAACGCGCGCAGCGGCGTCTGGAGAAGGTGCGCGAGACGTACGACGGGGCGCGTCTCTACCTCGAGAACGAGCACGACGGTATCGGCGGCGGCGGATCGCTCTTTCTGCTGCTCGACCGGCCCGAGATTTACGGACTTCCGCCGAATCCGGTGGTACCGACGAAATCTCTGCCGCAGCTATGGCGCGCCGCCGCATTTGCCGCGGGATTTCTCGCGGCCGCGGCGGCACTCGCGAGCCTGTGACGATGGATGAAAACCGCCCCGGTTATTACGGGCGCCCAATCGTCAAGCCGCCGGTTTGGACGCCGCTGATTCCGGTCTATTTCTGGGCCGGCGGTTGGTCGGGCGCCTCGGCAACGCTCGCATTGAGCGCGCGTTGTTTGAAACGCGATCGCGCGGCGCGAAGCTTGACGCTTGCGGCCGCTGTGGGTACGGCGATCAGTGGGTTTTGTCTGATTGCCGACCTCAAGAAGCCGGAGCGCTTCCTGCACATGTTTCGCGTTTTGAAGCCATCATCACCGATGAGCATTGGCGTCTATCTCTTCACTATTTTCGGCGCTGCGTCGACGGCGGCGGCCGCTTCGGAGATCACCGGCATCGCCCGTCCGTTCGGCCGTTTTGCCGAAACGATTGCCGGCGTCACCGGGCCGATGATGTCGGTGTACACGTCGGTGCTCATCGGCGATACCGTGATGCCGGCCTGGCACCGTGCCGGCACGGCGCTTCCCGTTCTCTTCGCGGCGACCTCGGCGTCGACCGCGGGAGGCCTGGGCATGTGCACCATTCCCGCAGCCGACGCCAAACCGGCGCGCCGGCTCGCCTTCTTGGGCGCTCTCGGCGTGCCAATTGCGCTCGAACGGCTGCGTCATCAGCTTGGACCCGTTCAGTTCGAAGCGTACGAACGCGGCAAAGCGGGACAGCTCTCGCACCTGGCGCGCTTATGCAACCTCACCGGTTTGCTCTGCACGCTCTTCGCGAAACGCAACGAACGAATTGCGCGATTCGCCGGCGTGATGTTGCTCGCGGCCGGACTGGCCGAACGATTCGCGGTCTATCATGCCGGCAAAATCTCCGCCGAAGACCCCGCGTTCACGATCGCCGCGGAATCGCCCTAAGCGCAGTGAGCGCGCATTGCCGCCTGTCATGCTGAGCCTGTCGAAGCACGCCTTGTCATGCTGAGCCTGTCGAAGCACGCCTTGTCATGCTGAGCCTGTCGAAGCACGCCTTGTCATGCTGAGCCTGTCGAAGCACGCCTTGTCATGCTGAGCCTGTCGAAGCATGATCGCCCTTGTCATGCTGAGCCTGTCGAAGCATGAGCGTCCGCATCCTTCGACAAGCTCAGGATGACAATGGCTTTGGTTTGCGCGCAATTTGTCATGCTGAGCCTGTCGAAGCATGGCCCGCCGCATCCTTCGACAAGCTCAGGATGACAATAGCTTTGGTTTGCGCGCAACAAGAGCGGAACGTTTGACTGAGTGCCGAAGACGAGTGAATGTTGGCCGCCCGAACGACGGCATTCTTCGTTGCAGGCGCAATCGCCACGTTCGCCGGCGCGCGCGCCCAAGCACCGAGCCAGGACGCTCAATCCGCGGCGCTGCTCGCCAAACATCGCGCTTACGTCGGCTGGCAATTCGGCGACGGCACTTTTCGTACGATGCGGGTCAGCGCAAGCGTCACCGATGAGAAAGGCGTAAAGATCGAACGAATCGTTCGGCTTTACGCCGGGTTGCTCTACCACGCAACCTACACACCGCTCAAGCGCGATGAAGCCACCGAGCATAGCGGATTCACCGGAAACGTTTTCTGGCACTCGAGTATCAACGGATTTACCACGCCCGTCTACGGCAACGAAGCGAAGTATCTCGCATCGTTTACGGTGCTGCAACAGGAAGGGACGACCGAGCTGCCGGCGACGTTCATGGGGAACAAGACCGTCGACGGAAAATCTGTCGGCGTCGTGCGGGTTACGCTCGCCAACGGCGATGCTATCGAGTGCGACGTGGACCCACAAACCGGCGCATACGTCGCTGCGAAGATCGATCCCGGCGGATCCTATGAAAGCACGCTCCATATTCTCTCATATCGCGACATCGTGCCGGGAAAAAAGTTCATCGGCTCCTTCCGTTTCGACGAGGAAGAAACCGTGCACAGCAACGACGCGGTCGAGCCGAACGTCGCCGTCACCGCCGATGATTTCCATCCGCCCGCCGCAACGGCGTTTTGGAGCTTCGGGAACGGCGATCCATCCGCGATCAAGCTGACCGCAAACCGCATTCTGCTCGACGCCACCGTGAACGGCGTCAAGGGGCGGTTCATTCTCGACACCGGAGCCGACGGGATTGTGCTCGACGACCGGTTCGCCGATCGGGCGAAGACGCAGGCGCTGCGCGGTTCCGGTGAAGCCGAAACGTTGTACGGCAGCGTCCCGACGCGCGTCAGACGCGTGGATACCATCGCCGTAGGGAGCGCGACGCTCCACAATGCGCTGGTTTATTCCGAAGATTTTCGCAGCCGCGATTACCGGGGGCTCGATTGGGCCGGATACGACGGTCTCATCGGTTACGATCTCTTTGCCGCCGCGATCGTCAAGCTCGACGTCTACGGCTCAAAACTCGCGGTGCTGGAGCCTTCCAGCGACGTCTCGAGTACGAACGGCATTCCGCTGCTCGTCGATCTCTCCGACGGCGTACCGGCGATTCCGATGACGTACGACAAGACCTTGGCGGTGAATGCAATTCTCGACACCGGCAACCCCGGCGTCGCCTTCATCGTTCGCGACGCGCTTACGAGGTACCACTTGAGCACGTCCCTGTGTGGAAGCGTCCAAGGCCTGACGATCGGGCCAATCACGTATCTGGAGCCGGCCGCGTGCACGCGGGGTATGCCGTTTTCGACCAAGGACGTCTTGTTGGGATACGATTTCCTCAAGCACTTCGACTACGTTTTCGATTATCCGCATGGCCGCATGTTCATGACGCCGAACAAAAATTGACATGGCGAACAAGGGCATCGAATTCAATCGCGCCGCCTTTCTGGCGGGCTCCGTGGCGGCGTTGAGCGTCGCCGTTCCCCAAGCCGCCGAGAGCGCGGCTCCCGCCGGTCCAGGCATCGCGCCCGACGACGGCCTCAAGCTGCTGGTGGCCGGCAACCAGCGTTTTGTCGCGAACGACTTTCCGCAAACCAACGCGCTTGCGGAGAAGCGCGAACTGCTCAAAGAGAGTCAAGCCCCCTTCGCCGCGCTTTTGAGCTGCGCGGATTCGCGGGTCATTCCCGAGTTTATCTTCATTCAAGGCATCGGCCAGCTCTTCGTGACGCGCGTCGCCGGTAACTATCCCGACAATCTCGTGATCGGTTCGCTCGAGTACGCAATCGAGAATCTGGGCACGCGGCTGATTGTCGTGCTCGGCCACGAAAACTGCGGCGCGGTCAAAGCAGTCTACTCGGCGATCGAGAGTAAGACGCCACTACCGACTCATTTGAACGCGATCGAAGAGTTGATCGCGCCGGGAATCGAGAGCGTCGTGCACGCGCGCGGAAGCATGCGCGAGGCCGTCGAGGCCAACGTGCGCGCCGCCGCAGCACGACTGCGGGCGACCCCGCCGTTCCTCGCAACAGCGGTGGAGTCGGGGCACGTGCGCGTCGTGGGGGCCGTCTATATGCTCGGCAGCGGCGCGGTGCACTTCATGGACTAGGTTCCCGTATCGGCGCCCGCGTGAAAGACGTATTTCACGATGAGACGATTGAGCGTGGCGCCGGCAGCCGGGCTTCCGAAGTTGACGTAAAGCTCGTTGCCGGATAGGAATCGCTGGTGGTACCCCACGGCGAGATTGTTGCCGATCTGCGTGGCAAACCCGCCGTAACCATTGATGTCGCGCAATTCGAAGCTCACCGTGCTCTCGCTGCCGATGTTGTATCCCAGCGATATGCGGCGCAACCACTGCGAATCGAGCGTGCCGTTGGAGAATGCGCGTTCGTACGTGCCGTCATACTCCAGTCCTAAGGTAAGATTGCGGATCAACGGACGGCTGGTGACGATCGAGAAGAGATGCACGAAGTTGTCTCCGAACGGACCCCAGGAATAGTTTACGTCAATCGGCGTCGGCGTGCCGTCGCGATAGCCGATCGGAACCTGGTAGAGATTGTAGGGTTGGGTGACACCGTCCAAGTAACACGGGTAGCCCGTGAAACTCGATTGATAGAGGATCGGACCCGTGCAGCCGGGTCCCGCCGGAATCGAGTACGAACGCAGCTCGCCGACCGCTTCACCGACGCCGTCAAACGAGAACTGGTTCTTGAAGAGTGCATTGATGAAATATTGAAAGTCGGCTTGATGCACCGCGCCCGAATCGTCGAGGAAGCGATCGGCGGTAAAGAAGAGCGAGTAGTTCTTGATCGCGGGCGATGCGCCGCTGAAGTTGGTGAAAAACTGCGGCCCACGGATGTCGGAGTTGGCGGTGTAGCCATCGATCGGGTTGTAGTTGGGCGAGATGTCGAGATAGCCGAAGTTAAATTCGGTGTTCCCCTTATGACGGTCAACGAAGAACTCGCCCAGGTCGGCGTGCCCTTGCGGGACCCAGCTCCCGTCTTCGAACGAATAGTCGCCGAAGACGATCATCCCGTTATCGAGGTTACGGAGCTCGAAGCCGTTTTCGATCGTGTCGTCCGTGCCGGCGATGCTGTGATTGGCGAAGACGCCGTCGCTCCAATAGGTAAAAGCGCCGCCCGGAACGGCGTGTTGAAACCCGTAGGCTTGATCGCTGAACGTGTTACCCGTGGTCTCGTCGTAACCATGGAACGTCAGTGCGCCGAACGCGTTTTCGCCGAAGGTCCCCTCGACTTTTCCGCCGCTATCAAACGGCCCGACGGAGGGCGAGTAGAAGACGAGGTACGGTGCCTGCGTATTCGTTCCAACCGGTGCCCGTACGCTCGAGTCGGCGTTGATGTAGGCCGCGCCTTGCGAAAAAAACGGGCGGTATTCAACGAGCTGCCGCTGGAACTCTTGGGGTACGATCGTCTGCTGGTCGATTTCGACGTTCGAAAAATCCGGATTGAGCGTTCCCACAAAACGAATCGTCGGCGTGAGCGGATAACTCACGTCGCCACCGATCCACCGAACCTGCATCGGCAAGAACGTCCCATTGGCTTGCTGGAAAAGATTGCGGTCTTGGCCGAAGCTTTCCAGTCCGTAGATGTCGGCGCGGGGCTTGGGACGCGCCGCCGCCGACGCCGATAGATCCAGTTCGCCGGCGGGCCAGAAACGCGGATCGGGTGAAAAGACCGGCCAATTTCCGCTCGGGGCATCCTGCATAATCGGATCCCAGACCCACGAAACGTGCTCGCCGCGGGCCGCGACCTCGCGCACGAACTGAAAGCGCCAGGTCTGCTTTCCGCCGCGCGGCACGCGCAGGATGTTGAGGGGAACGATCATCACGGCGTTCCAACTGCCGTCGATCACTTTGGCCGCGGCGCTCCAGCGCGGACGAAAGCGAGTGTTTTCGTTGGAAGCCTCGTACGTGACGCCGCGCGGCGTCGTCTCGAAATAGTAGACCTGACTGCCCGAGTTGCTCGTGTCGACCCCGATGCCGACGAAATCGTCGACGCCGAAGCCGACGTCGTTAGCGGTCTGCGACGCGGAGATCGCCGCACCGGTTTGCTCGGACGTGAACGCGACGTAGAGATTCTTGTCGTCGTAGAGCAGATACGCCGTCGTCGGAAAGCGCGACGGCGAGCGCGTGGTCACGTTCTGCCAAGGGCCGCTTCCCAGCGGAATCTTCCCCGCCGCCCACGCCGGATCGGCGAGGGTTGGATCGAGCGTCAGCGGATGCGGCGCACGCGCCACGGTGAAGGTAAAGCTCTCGCTGACCGCCGCGCGCGCGGGAAGGCGCATCAGCGCGAACGCCGCCGCGATGAGGAAGAGTAAACAAAGCGAGCGCATAGTCGGCACGTCAGGCAGCTTTCCCGAAGAGTCTATCATTGAAGAACTCCCGCCGCGGTCAATCTTTTGTCAAATTGACCACTGCCAGACGTTCCAGAACGGCGTCACGGCGTGCGCGGGCCGATACTCGCGCAAATCGGTGTTGATGGCGTCGAGTTGCATCTGGTACCAGAGCACGATAAAGGGAAGCTGCTCTGAAACGATTCGCTGAATTCGCCGATACGCGGCGGCCCGCAGGGCCCGATCGTAAGTGCTCAGCGCGGTGCGTTCGGCGGCATCGAGCTCGGCGCTGCAAAAGTGATAGATATTCCAACCGTTCGGGGGCGCCATCGAGCACATGATCAGAATCGAATCGTCGGGATCCGTGCCGTTCTCCCAGTTCTCGAGCGCGGCGTCGAACTTTCCGGATTGCTCGATTCCTCCCGCGCCGGCGGTTGCGTAGAGTTTGCCCGAGGGAAAATTCTTGATCGTCACGACCACGCCCGCGCGCCCCCACTCTTCCTGGATCAGCGCTTCGGCTGCGGTCATCGTGTTCGAGCCCGTAAAACTGACGAGCGTGAGGTGAAGTTTCCCGGGCGGCCATCCGGCTCGCGCGAGCAACGCCGCCGCGCGCGCCGGATCGTACGGATAGCGCGCCACGTCGGGATTGTACGCCCACGAGAAGGGGGGATGCAGCGAATCGCCCGTCACGGCGACCCCGTGCATCACCTTATTGACGAGCGTGGGTTTATCGATGGCGTACGCCAGCGCGCGGCGCACGCGCACGTCGTTGAGGCCGGGAATCGATGCGTTGAGGCCGACGTCGGTAAACCGATCGATCGGCGTGGTCACGATCCGTGCGCCCGGAATTCCATGAAGCTCGGGCGCGAGTGACTCGGGGGCGCGGTAAAAGAAATCGATGTCGTGCGACTGCAGTTGCGTCAGTATGGTTTCGTCGCTGCCGACGATACGAAAGTCGATTCGGCGCAGGCGCGGTGGCCCGCGCCAATAGGCGTCGTTGGCCACCATTTCGACACGCGCGTTGCGATCGTACGCGACGATGCGAAAGGGTCCGGTGCCGATTGGCAAACCGTTGTAAGCGAGGCGATTGATATCGGGATAGCGGGCCAGCAAGTGCTTTGGAAGAATCACGTCGGGGTGGTTCGCCGGCGCGAAGAACGTGTTGACGAACGGCGCGAAGCGGCGTTTGAGATGAACGACGATCGTGTGCGCGTCGAGGCGGTCGATCCGCGAGATCACGTCGTAACCGACGCGGCTCACGATGAGGTTGCGTGGGTTGAGCATCTGCTGCCACGTGTAGATAACGTCGTCGGCATCGAACGGCGCACCGTCCTGCCACCTGACGTTGCGCCGCAGATGATAGGTGACGCGCAAGCCGTCGCGGCTGATGCCGCCGTTTTCATGCGTTGGCTCGACGACCGCGAGTTCCGGCACCAGCTCGCTGCGGTCGCTCCAGCGAAAAAGATATGCACCCCAGAAGGCCGAGATGTCGATATCGACGGTCTCGGTTCCGAGCAGAAGATTGAGATTATCGGGGTCTTCGCGCTGGGCGATCCGCAGGACGCCGGGAATCGTCCACGGATTGTGACCGGCGCCGCGCTGTTGCACCCGAGTGCAGCCGGCGAGCGCCGCAAGCAATGCGAGTGCGAAGAGCGCTCGCATCAATGATGGTCGGTACGGGGCCGGATCTCGCGCGCTAAGAGCTCGTCGACGAGTTCTACAATGCCGTTAGCGGCCGCATCGAGCAGCGCGCGGCCCTTTTGAGCGGTCGCTTTGGTCGGATCGCCCATCACCCCGCTCTCGCTCAACTGGCTCCAGTGTTCCATCATGATCAGCGGGCCTTCGCCGGCTACTAGATCGGTCCAATAATTCTTGGAGGGGCGATGCGAAAGCTCCGCAACGGCCTGATTCATGTCGACCAAATCGGGACGGAGCGCGAGGTAGAGGGAGGTCTCGAATTCGCAGGCGTGATTCATCCCGCCAATAGGCTCTGATTCACGTAACGAATCGGCCACCGCGCGCACGCCAGGCGCGGCCCAGTAACTAACGGCGGCCGCGAGCGCGTCGGTCTGCACGACGCAAAGCCGCGCGATAATGTCGATGAAGGGCGCATTGCTGCCATGGCCGTTGACCACAAGAATGCGTCGGAAGCCGTGATGCACCAAACTCTTGCAGACGTCGAGGCCGTAGTCGATGAGGGTGTGCGCGTCGATCGTGATGGCGCCGGGAAAATCCATGTGGTGCGGACTATAGCCGTGATTGATCGGCGGGACCAACACCGTTCGATCCGCGGCGCGCGACGCCGCGAGCTCGCAGACGCTCGAGCACAGCAGCAGGTCGGTGTCGATTGGAAGATGCAGTCCGTGATCCTCGAGCGTTGCGATCGGCACGATTGCTACGCACGGCGTCGCCGCGACCGCTTTCACTTCCGGCCACGTCATTTCGCCGTAGCGGTATTTTCTCGCCATCGCTCCGCTATTCTCGCTGAAGCCCATGTCATCCTGAGCTTGTCGAAGGACGACCCTTCGACTCGCGCTGCGCGCTCGCTCAGGACTGCGCTTCGCGCAGGCAAAATTGTGTCATCCTGAGTCGAAGGACGCTGTCATCCTGACCCTTCGACTTGCGCTGCGCGCTCGCTCAGGACTGCGCTTCGCGCAGGCAAAATTGTGTCATCCTGAGCCTGTCGAAGGATGCGGCCGGGCATGCTTCGACAGGCTCAGCATGACACTGCGCTCATGCTTCGACAGGCTCAGCATGACAAGGCGGCTCAGCATGACACGGGCGAGGGCAGGCGGAACGCGTGGGAACGGTGGGTCAAGCAACACAACCTCGCGCGTTAGCCGCGCTGCGCTTCGTCGCGATTCTCGGCGTCGTCAATCTCTTCGCCGATTTCACTTACGAAGGCGGCCGCGGCATCGCCGGTGCGTTTCTCGGTCATCTCGGAGCGAGCGGCGCGGCCGTCGGAGCGGTGGCGGGCGGCGGCGAGCTTGCAGGCTACGCGATCCGTTCGGTAGCGGGTTTAATCGCCGACCGCACGGGATTGTATTGGCTCGACGTCTGGATCGGATATGCGATCAACGTGCTCTGCGTGCCGGCGCTGGCACTCGCCGGAAGCTGGCCGGCTGCGGCGGGACTGCTCATCGGCGAACGGGTCGGACGAGGAATACGTAAGCCCGTGACGGGAGCAATGCTTTCGCAGGCGGGTCAATCGCTCGGCAGCGGGCGCGTCTTCGGAATCAATCAGCTTCTCGACCAAATCGGAGCAACCGCCGGTCCCCTACTGGTCGCATTTGCGCTCGCGCGCGGCGGATTCCATTCCGGGTTCGGCATTCTGATCGTTCCGGCGGTTGCGACACTTGCGTTTCTTGCGATCGCCACGGTCGCCGGACGGAACTTCGTGCCGCAGCACGAGAGTGATAGCGGCCCCACGATTCGCGATCCGCGCGCGTTTCGACGCTATGCCATCGGTGGCGCGCTCATCGCCGCCGGATACGTCGACTTTGCCCTCATCGCATTTCGCTTTCAGCGCGATCATATTGTTACGACCGCGGCGATCTCGATATGGTTTGCCGTCGCTATGGCGGTCGGCGCAACTGCGGCACCACTTTTGGGGCGGCTCTTCGATCGAATCGGCAACCGCGTCGTCGTTATTGCGATCGCGATCGCATCGGCGGCAGCACCGCTGGCGTTTCTTGGACGCGGCGCGGCGGCGCAAGCGGGGGTCGCCCTTTGGGGCGTCGGTAACGCGGTGCAAGATGCATTGCTGCTGGCGCTCGTCGCCGGCGTGCTCGCGCGGCGGCGCCGGGCGACGAGTTTCGGGCTCTACGATCTGGTTTTCGGCGCGGCCTGGTTTGCCGGCAGCGTCGTCGCGGGCGTTTTACTCGATCGTTCGGTTCTCGGGCTTGTCGTGTTTTCGACCTTGCTTCAACTGGTCGCGATACCGTTTTTTGTATCCGGGCAACGGCCCGGCAGCTTGAGCCCAGGCGGAGAGCTCGGCCGCTGATTAACGGAAGCGCCTTTGGGAAATCAGCAACCTATGAAAGCTCTCTTGATAACGTTAACGACAACCGTCGGGATGCTTGCGGCCGGTTCGATGGCGATGGCGCAAGGGGCGCCCCCGCCCGGAGCGCCACCTCCCGATGCCGGTGCTGCCCCAGCGGCCGCGCCCGCCGATACAACGCCCTACACCGACACCGCGTGCGGCACGTGGAACGGCGATGTTTGGACCGCAAACGGAAACTGTCCGACCACCATGTACCGCCATTCGGTCGTTGCCGGAACGATCACGATCGTCAAAGGACATCTCGTGACCCTTCAGCAATCGACCGGCGCCATCGTCATCGACGACTCGGCGGCGCTAAACGATCAAACCACGGGCCGCGTTGCCGTCGGCCGGCAAATTGTTGCGCACGGGTACTGGCGTGGCAACAATTTTTACGCGACGGCAATCACTGGAGGTCAGCCTCCGCCTCAGTAACGCGCAGCCGTTTCGAACTACCGGCGCCGGCGAGTTCCGGAAACCGTGACGCTCACGGGTTTCGAAGCGATGCCATTCGCGACGACGACGAGCGTGCTGGCGCCGGCTGGGGCGTTGCTGGGAACGTCGAAGTTGGTGGAAACCGACTGCGAACCCGTTGCGACGCCCATGGTGCTGTGATCGTGCGTACGAGCGTAATAGACGGTACCGCTTCCGTTATTGGTGATACGAACTAGCGGATAGTTGGTCGCGTTTTGGTACTCGTCGCCGAACGCCATGGCTTGGCTCAAACCATTGAACTGCGTGCCCGTGATCTTATACGTTTGGCCCGCCGTGATGTTCGAGGGAGCGTTGGTGATCGTCGGTGCCCAGCTCGCTTTCGGCGTTCCCTTCGGCGTGTAGATAACGAGGTTGTATCCCGCCATCATGATCTGACCGGTGGGAAGCAAAATCGGCGAGCCGTCTTCTTGCAATCCACTGAGTTCGGTAAAGGTCGAGCCGTTCCACTCGTACGCGTTCCCGCTGTTGCCGAAGATGATCACGTTCCCGCTCGGCTCGAGAACTCCGAAGTTGTCCCCCGCGTTATCGCTGTTGGGAAAATCGGGGCCTGCGGTCCAGGTTCCGGTATTTGAATTGTAGATCGCCGTGTGTCCCGTGCCCGAACCGCTGCCGTTCTGTCCCGATCCGGCGTAGAAGACGGTTCCGTCGGGGCGCAAGATCGACGGGCCGATTTCGCCCGGAGGCATATAACAGTCTTGGGGTTTGGGCCCGTACTGCAAACAGCTATGGAAGGGCGACTTCGACGCGAGGGTGACAATTGTCGAGCCCGCGCTCGTCCACTTACCGGCCGTTGGATTGTAGAGTTCGGAGTTGGGCGCGTCTTTTACGTCGGCCGTGAGGATGTCGCCGTTGGGAAGCAGCGTCCAGCCTTCCTCGGCATTGAAATCGGCCTTGCCTTTGTCGCCGGCGTTCGTCCACTTGAGCGTTTTCGGATCGAGCGTAGCATCCCAGGTGTGCAGCTTGTCGCCGACCGCGACCAGCCCGTTGGGAAGCACGGTTGAAGGCGAATCGCCGATCCATTTCCAGCGATTCGGATGGCCCAACGGCGTCCACGTCATCTTGACGGGATCGTAGACCGCCGCTTTATTGGTGAGCTGCAGCGGATAGTTGCTGCCGCCGCCACCGACGTTGTACTCGCCGCCGATTAAGGCGAATCGCCCGTCGATCATGACGTCCGCCGCGCTGGCGTCGGGCGCGTAGCCCGCTTGAAGCGAGCCAACCTGGGTCCATTTTCCGTTCGCATAGTTGCCGGTCGAATCAGGCACGTAGCGGTAGAACTGGTTCCAAGTCGAACCCGAACCGCTCTGCCCGAGAACCGAACCATCGGTCATCAGCCAAAGCATTTGCATTTGCGTGGGCGGGTTACTCGTAGCCCGCACGATGCTGCCCGGCTGCTGGCCGCGAGCTTCGCTCGACGCCGATGTGCCCGCGCTGGGCAACATCGAATGGCCTCCCGAGCAGCCGGCTGCAGCAATGACGGTGGCGGCCGCAGACATAATCAGGGCCGACTGAATGTACGAACGCAAGACGCGAACCTCCTAAGGCTTAAGCGAGTCTGGGAAAGGCGGACATTTGAGGTCGCAGCCGCTTTTCCCCCTGCGGCTCGCTTACGAGCCTTTTTTCTTGCGCCGCTTGCGATCTTCTTCGATCATTGCGAACGCCTCTTTTCGCGAGCACGTACCCCCGTACTCGATCTTGTTGCCTTCGACGGCTGAATACTCGACGAGAAATCGCTCGATGCCGTCCATCAGATCTTTCGGTACGTCGCTCAATTTTTCATAATCGTCGGTCTTCAAGGTCACGCCGGATTGCTTCTTGGGGCAGGCGACGAGGCGATTGTTGACGACACCGTTCTTCTTGATCAACACTGCGCCGAGAATTCGCACTTCGAGTAGGCAGCCGGGAAACGTGGGCGTGTCGTTGATCACGATGATGTCCGTCGGATCGCCGTCATCGGCCAGCGTTTGCGGAACAAAACCATAATCGTACGGCCACGTCAGTCCTTCGGCTAGGGTCTGTTTGAGCATCATGATGCCGTACTTCGGAACGAAGGCATACTTGTGGCGAATCCTTCCGGGCGTTTCGATAATCGCGTTGACCAGCCGCTCTTTGCCGTTTTCCGCATAGGACGGAATCGCATCGTAGTCGGTGGGATTGATTTTCTGATTGGACACGCAGCCTACGTACCCAATTGAGGGAGGGGCCGCACGCCGGGATGCCAACTTCCAAGGCACGGAGGGATGTCTCGTGCTCACTATGCCCTATCGATCCGTGGTCGCCGGCCTGGTGGCCGTGCTTGCCCTAGGAGTGCCGGCGCCGACGGTCGCGCAGCAAGTAACGGTAACCGTGAACGGACAAGCACTCTATCTCAGTCCGGGTCCAATCGAGCGCGCGGGCCGCGTCTTCGTTCCGCTTCGCGGAATTTTCGAACGACTCGGCGCGGGTGTCGTCTATTCTGCGGGCACGATTAACGCGACGAAAGACAGCACGACGGTCTCGCTGCACATCGGTTTGACCCAGGCGACGGTCAACGGACAAGCTCAGATTCTCGACGTCGCACCGTTCATCATCGGAGCCACGACGTACGTGCCCTTGCGTTTCATCGCGCAATCGCTCGGTGCAAATGTCGGCTATGATGCCTCGACGCGCGTCGTGGCGATTCAAATGGAGGGTGGCGCGCCCCCGCCGATGCCCGCGCCGCGTCCGCCGCGGCCACCGGCACCCCCGCCAATGCCGCCGCCCGGGGTGCGCCTGCGCGCGCAGCAGCCGCAGCCCGACAGCGAGATCCGCAATCGCTTTCCCGTCATCTCGGCGGAGTTCGCGCCACGTGCCGTCGCCGATAGCGTGCGCATATGGCTCGACGGCGCAACGATTACATTGCAGAGCGGTGTCTCGTCGTCGGCCTTTTCCTACAAGCCGCCCGCGCCGCTCAGTTTTGGTTCGCATACGGTTCGGGTCGCCGGACGCGGGCAGGACGGCGTGCCATTCGACCGCGCGTGGTCGTTCCGCGTGCTCCGTTCCGCGGCGCCTTCAATTCCGCTGACCATCTACCAGCCATCGCCGAATGCGGTCGTGGGCGGTGTTTTCGTCGTGCAAGGTAATACCGTCGCGAACGGCCGCGTACGAATTAGTGCGGGCGCCGGTCCAGACGGAACCGGGCAGTTCGCAGGCACGACCACCGCCGGCCCACGCGGCAACTTCAAACTCTCCGTGACGCTTACGATGCTCATGGGTCAGCAGACGGTTACCGTTCGGATCGTCGTCACCGATCCTGCGACATCGGCAACGACCGAGACGACGATGAGGCTACGGCTTAACCGCTAAACGTCGACGTAGCACGGTGTCGCCCGACACCGTGCCGTGCCATAATAGCCACTTAAGAAACGCTTGCTAGCATTAGGCCTTGATGATCTTCGAAGAGGAGAAGGTCGAAGGCTTGATCGTGCAATGCCGGCTGCGCGAGGCAAGTGCGGCGTTGATGCTCGACGGTGCGCCCCGGCGCGCACGCGCCATGGTTTACGCGATGGCCGGAGACGATCGCGGCCTGGCGCGAGTGGTTGATTCGGCGTTGCTCGGTTGTCGCGGCGCTGCTGAAGTCGCCAACTATTACCTCCGGACGGAACTCGAGCCGACCGCCGGCGATCGCTTCGTCACGGCGGTGGTCTTAGCGTGGGCCTCCGACGCGCCCGGCTGTTATGCGGCCCTCGGAGTTGCGCGCGATACGGCCATATCCGAGCGGCGCTTCCATCTTGCCGTTGCGGCGGGCGAACGGCTCGCGCACCACGCGCTGCTCTTCGGCAATCTCGATCTAGCACGCCGTGCGATCGACGAGGCCGTGGGATGTGCGGCCATGTATCGCTTGAACGCATGGTTCCCGCGTTGTTTGGCGATCGCGGCACGGCTCGCGCTCGATGCCGGGGAAAACGAGCAGGCCGGCGAGCTGCTCGAACGTGCCCGCGCCGCTGCAAACTCGCCCGAGGAGATGACGCTCCTTGCGGCCATCGGCGCGCAGTTGGCCATCGAGCTTGGCGACGACGATCTCCTGCGGCGATGGAGCACGCCGGAGATCGTGGAGATGGCGCAGCGGAGCGAGCGTCCCGAGGTTTCGATCTCGGGCACCATCGCTGCATTGCTGGCCGCCGGTGCGCCGGAGCCAAATTCGTCCACTGCCGCGGCGCTACGCCGCGCCCTGTTTCAAGAGGATAGTGCGGCGAATGCGCCGGAGCTTTTCACGATCGTCGCGCACTACGGCGAGCTCGAAGATGCAACGATCGCGGTCAACGCGCTCGGCGCCGCGGTCGCGCCCAATCGTCCCTATCTGCACGCGCATCATCTACTCGCGCGCGCGCACGCGCTCTTGCGAGCCGGCGAACGCCTCGGTTGCGTGGATGCGGCCGGTGACGCCGCCCGCGCCTTCGCGACGATGGGCCTGCGCCGTTGGACGAACGAAGCGATGCGACTACTGGTTTCCCAAGAGCAAGGTTCGCAGCGTCTGCGTGGCCGTCCCAGCGGCGCGGCACTGACCGAGCGAGAGCAGCAGGTCGCGCAGCTGATTCGGCGCGGTGCGCGAAACCGCGAGGTCGCGACCGCGCTGCAGATCAGCGAGCACACTGTCGAGCGTCACGTAAGCTCGATTCTCGGGCGGCTCGGGTTGCGTTCGCGCTGGCAGATCGCCGATCCGCGCAAGGATGCCGAACATTAAGGTTTCGTCATTTTTATAAAGAAGAGATAAACGAGGGTTGCCGACGCCTTAACGATTCGCGCTTTCCCGGGATGCAGCGGCGCAAGCGTTCCCCTTAGCATCGACATTGACGAAGCTTGCTGTGTCGTCCGTCTCTTTGTTGCTGCTGGGGGTCGAGGTTTGCTCAAGGGCTTGCTCCGGTTGAAGAAGCGCGCTATTTTCATAGGGCTCTGTTACGTCGCGGCGTCGCACGGCCGCGTGCTCGCTGAGACGGGCGGCCTGATCTCGGGGACGGTCTCCGACGATCGCACGCACGCTGGGGTGGCAGGGGCTCAAGTCGTTGCCAAATCGCCGAGCGGAACCTATACGACGGTTACCGACAGCAAGGGACACTTTCGTTTTCTGAGCGTGCTGCCCGATAACTACGCGCTATCGGTCACCGACAAGAACTACCTGCCATACTCGGTTACGGTCGTCGTCCTCAACGCGTCGCAGCAGACCATCAACGTTGCGCTCTCCAAGACCCTCAAGATCATCGCCAGCACGCACGCTCGCTCGTCGGGAAGTGCCTTTCAGCGCGGAATGACGATCGACACCTACACCGTTACCGGATCGCAAATCCAAACCGTCATGGGCAAGTCGTTCAACTCGCGCGAGGAAGACTTGCTGCGCAGCATTCCCAGCGTCACCATCGATAAGAGCGGCACGATCTCGATTCGTGGCGGTTTCGCCTTCGAGGCCGCCTACGAGTTCGAAGGCATCGACTACACGACGCCGACGGCAAATTTACAGAATACGCTGCAGAACATCGCCAACTTCAATTTACTCAACGGCGTCGGCGGCGTGCAGCTTATCCCCGGCGCGGGCGACGCGACGCACGGCGACACCGGAACGGGCTTGGTGCTGTTCACGGCCAAGAACGGAACGTATCCCACCTACTTCCACGCCGATGTCGAGTCGCTGCTCTTCCCGTACTTGCATCAGCTCGGGCTGGAGTGGGGCTGGGCCGATCCTTCACAGCGGCTATCAAACTATGCCGGTTTTATCGGCATCCGCCGCGCTTACCAATACGGTATCAACGGAACCGCGGCCAATACGCTGGGCACGCTCGGGACCAACGCCGCCACCTTGGGCAGTACCATCGATCCGAATCTGGTCTACTATTCGCCGCAGTTTCTGAAGTCGAACGACTTCGTCGACAATCTGATCTACCGGTTCGGTCATAACAACAATCAGCGCTTGCAGTTTTTCGTTCAGGATCAGTCCATCAAACAGACCCTCGATTACGGCGGCTTTCAATACCTGCCGTACATCTCGGGCGGTACGACTGCGGGCAAATGCTCGCCCTATCCGATCGTTGGCCCGGGCGGCCCGGTAAACTCGGCGCAGCAGGAGTACGCCTGCAACTCCCTCATCCCGCTTTTTCCCGGTCAGCCCAGCGCCTCGGCGTTCGTTTCCGAGCCCGACACCTTGCAGAGCCCGTTTGAAGCGTACAAGCTCGAGTACGATCTGAACCTGGGAAGCTCGACGCTCCTGACGACGCGCTTTTTCCGCACGTTTAGCCAGCAGTCGGAGACGTTGCCGGCGCAAGGCATCTTCGCCCAGCCCTATGGCGGCAATCGCACGGCGGGGCAGATTGACGGCACGACCCAGCTGGGCACCAAGAACCTGCTCAAATACGGCACGATCTACGAGTACGTTGTGCCCTACGGCAATCGCTACGACTTCACGTCGTACACCGCGTTCACGACGCCGGCTTACATTATCACCTACCCGATCACCCATCCGCTGCAGCCGCTGCCGTTGCCATATACGTACACCGGCTTGTTGCCGAACAATAACCCGGCAGCGCAACAAGGCCTCGAGGAAGATTTCTTCTCGCCGGCCTTCTGCGCGCAGCTGAACCTGCATACGGGCTGCGGATACTTGAGCTCGTACTTTCCCGCCGGAGTGCACTTTCCGTTCGAGGAAGACGTCGAGACCGTCGCTCAGCAGCAGTACGGAACCTATCTGCAAGATACCATCGAGATGTCGGAACGCTGGAAGGCCGAAGCGGGAGTGCGGCTCGACGGTTACAACTTCCAGATTCCTACACTGGCCGGCGCTCCCGCTTCGATTCCCGCCGCCGAGCACCAGCGGCTCTACGAGCCGCACCTCGACGCGTCGTATCTGCCCGACAACCGCGATACGTTTCGATTCGGATTCGGCCACACGCTCTCGATGCCGCTCCCCAGCCTGCTCGGCGCGGACGTGAGCCAAGTACCGTACGCGCCGTTCGATAACATCCCGTCGTACGACAACTCGACGGGTAAGGCCGCGGATTACTGCGGTCCGCACGCCAACGCGCTCTGCTCGAGCTACGGCCAGCAGCTCTATTGGCTCACCCGCGATTACCGTTATGGCAGTTCGACGTTGGAGACGCCGCTGGTCGGCGCCACCTTCACCAACATCGATTTCTCGTGGGCGCACGCGTTTCGCGACGGCGCGGCGTTCAAGCTCACGCCCTTCTACCGTCGCGGCTATAACGTCATCGAGCAGACCGCGCAGATCGTCGGCTTCAACTACCAGACCGGTTCGCCCGTTTACGGTGACGTCCAATATTCCAACCTCGGCATTCAAAAAGCCACCGGAATCGAAGCGCTGTACACCAAGGAAATTCCGCTCGGAATTTCGATGCAGATCGGCGCGACGTACATCAGTCAGTTCGGCAACGAGCCGCCCGGCGCGTTCCTGCAACCGGCAGCGCTTGCGCTCGGCGTGGTCTACCGGTCGCCGGATCTCTCGCCGTTTCAGCTCAACGCGGCCTTTAACTACAAGAGCGCGCATGGCTGGCGTATCAATCCGGTTATCTACGCGAACTCCGGTTTTCCGTACGGCGCCGGATACTACACTGCCGTGTATTGCAACGGCATTCCGGTGATCGTTCCCAACACGAGCCTTTCGGTGATCTACTCGCAGACGCCGGGATACATCGATCCGCTCGATCCAGGAACGTGCACGAAACCGAACATTGCCGCCACCCGTGGTATTTCGGAGCGCGGACTTCCCGGCGGCTTTCTCACGACGCCGCGCGTGGATGCCGACTTGACCGTCGAGTATCGCCCCGAAGTCCGCGGGCTCGCGCAATCGGTCCTCGGCTTGCAGGTCGTTAACTTATTCAACGAGCTTTATAACGTTCCGATCATCAACGGCTGCTACGGTAATCCGGTGGCGATCGGATTGCAGAGCGGCAACGCCCCCTGCACGTACTCGACGGCACCATACGCGCCGCCCGACGTCACGGCCCACTCGAGCGCGCCCTATCTCACGTATCCGAACCTGCCGCCGATTTCGTTTCGCTTCTACTATCAGGTGACCTTATGAACGCTCCACGTTGGTTTTTGCTCTCCGTCTCCGCCGCGCTGCTCGCAGCCTGCGGCAATAGCGGCGCTTCGGAACCCCCGGTGACGTCGTACGATCCCGCGGCCACGAGCAAACTGCAGTTTGCCGTCGGCGTCGCGACCATGTCGTTCAACGGCGGCAAGAGCGTAGCGTATGGTTTGAACACCGTCGACACATTGCGTCAGCAAGACGGACTCTCGGGAGTGCTCTACAGCATCCCGATGATTATCGGACCGACGAGCTTCAACGTCTTGACCTCGACGGAGACGGGCACCGACGTTCAGGACGCCGGGTCGGACCTGGGCACGAATCACATCACGTGGGGCACGCTCAATCAATCGCACTGGACGACGGCGCCGCGCGGACCGAAGGCGTCGACCACCGGTGCTTTCGGTTACGGTCTATGTCCATGTAACTCCGATTCGGGTCCCGGTAACGGCTTCACGCCGCTCTTCCAATCGTTTTATCTGCCGATTTACGGCGAAACCGGCTATATCCAGCTGTGGTACGGTGGGCCGCCGGCCTTTCCGCAGGCAGGCCCGCCGGAGATCGCGTTAGGTTGGGAAGGGTACTCGCTGGGCTTTGCCGATTTTGCGGTGACCCCGGTGGTCGGAACCTATCATTTGTACGCAGCCGTACCGCCGTCGTACGACACACCGCCGAATCCGACGCCGAGTCCCGGACCTAATGGAACGCCCACGCCGCCGCCCGGCATTCTCGCGTCCGCGTCCCAACTGACAAACTTGACGCCCTTACCGCAGCTCGGCACACCGACGTTTACTCCCGACCACAACGGCGGCGGTAAGGTCAACATCACGGCGCCGTCGGGCGTGAGTGAAGTGTTGGTCGAGGTCTTGGCCGTCGGTAACAGCGGCGTCGGCATCTGCGTGCAATCCCATCAAACCGACAGTTTCTATACGATCGTTACGAAAAAACCGGGCGCGCAATCGGTTGTTTTGCCCGACGATATCGGGCCGCTCACGCAATCGGGAAAGAAAACGCCGACGATTTGTCCTAAAGGGACCTACGAAATCTATGCGGCCGGCGTTGACTATCCGGCTTACGAAGCGTCGTATCCGAATAATCTGAATCAGCTTCCGCTGATCAAAGGCCCGAACGGCCAGGCCGACGTCACCACCTCCGACGTGCTCACGGGCTCCTATCGGTGAGAGGGCGCTTTTCGATCGCCAAAGCAGTTGCCGCGGCGATGATGGCGGCGACGGCGGCTTGCGGGGGCGGCGGCATGACGTTCGACTCGGTGGTGAACTCGCCGGGTGGCGGTTCGCACGATCCGCACACGAAACTCGTCAACGTCAAAGTTACCGTGACGATTCCGGCGCAGAAGAAGCGCACGCGAATCGATCCGGATTATATTTCCGTCAACACCGGATCGCTGGTTATTGGCTTAGCGTCAGTGAACGGCGTCGGCGTGACCGGCGTCAATCCAACGGTCATCAACACGCTCGCGCACTCGCACGGATGCAAAGCGAACGCCGGAGCGACGGTTTGCTCGGCAACCGCTCTGGGATCGCCGGGCAACGACGTCTTTGCGGTAACGACGTATGCGGCAACGAACGCCGACGGCGCGGTCCTTTCAGTCGGCACGGTCCAAGCGCAAATCGGCCAAAGCGGCGGCTCGACGCAGATCAGCAATACGCTGCCGCTGACCTTAGGCGGCGTGATCGCCGGTCTCAAGCTCTCCCTTTTTCCGGCCGGCGCCAAACGCGGAAAAGCAGCACGTGCTACCGTCACCTTGCTCGCCTTCGACGCCAGCGGTGCGCAGATCGTCGGACCGAGCGATTACGAGAATCCTATCGCGCTGCAAATCCAGGGCGACACCGATAACGCCTTTTCGCTGCACGCGAATGGAAAAACGGGCGCGTCTCTAACGATCGCCAAGCCGACCTCGAACATAATCCTGACCTACGACGGCAACTCGCAAGCCTCGCCGATAACCCTTGCGGCGACCACGAGCGGCTCGGTCGGTAAGAGCGCCAACTTCGCGCTGCACGGAAAAACGCCGCCGCCGCCGGTCGGCACGATCTACGCGCTGAATTTCGGAACCAACAGCGGCCAAACCGCGACCGTAACCGAGTACGACGGTACGGCGAAAGGCAACGCGACGCCGGAGCGGACGTTGCAACTGAGCTCAAAGCTTTACGCGCGGAGCATTGCGGTGGACGCCAGCGGAAATCTGTACGTCGGCTACTTCGATACGCCCGTCGGTTCTCAACCGTCGGGCACTCCCGATAAGGGAAATGAGATTGCGGTCTATGCGCCGGGCGCGAGCGGCAGCGCGTCGCCAACCTTCACCATTACGTCGGACCAGAATTCGCAGACGGCGATTTTCCCGGCCTACATGACGTTCGACCCCTCGGGAGATTTGGTGACGTACGGTTCGACGGGTGTCGACGGGAACGGCGGAAACGATGCCGTGCTGACGTATTCGCCGGGAAGTATGGGCGCGGTTGCGCCGGCGTACGGCTGGGCGTTCGTTGCGCCGTTACTGACCTATCCCGGCCCAACCGGCTTGGCCATCGACGCTTCAGGCAACTTTTACGTCAACGGCGCGCTGCACACGTCGCTCGGACCGAGTTACGGCACCTTCGTGGCACCCGCTGCCGACATTGGCAATCCCGCGGTGAACCCGTCGCGCACGATTCCGTGGAATTACAGCAACACGCAGCTCCCGCCACTCTTCACGACCGACGTCGCGATTGACGCCAGCGGCGAACCGTTCATCGCGAACAGCGTAACGCAGGGGAGCGGCAGTTCAACGTCGTGCCAGGGCAACGCCAACGTTTATTCGGCGAGCCCGAGTGGCGGCGTCACGAACGTACCGCCGCTGCGGGTCTTGACCTTGGGCGGCGTGTTGACCAAGAACTCACAATGCGGCAACCCCACCTATCCGCTGGTGCCGTACTTCCCCTCGATCACGCTCTTCGGCACAATCCTCTTCGTCGCCGACGACTTCAACAACGCGATCGATGCCTACAAGGCCTCCGCGCACGGCAACGTACAGCCGAGCCTGCAAATCACCGGCTCGGCCACCGGGCTGAATGCGCCGATCGCGGTGGTGATCACATCAGCTTCCGGGCAGGCCAAGGCCCGTCCGGCTCAGTCCCTTTGACGCACTCACTCGTCCGAAAAAGGAAAGCCTACACATGAGAAAGACCCTCGCTACTCTGGCCTTGGCAGCCGCGCCGGTGCTCGTTTTGAGCGCCTGCAACGGAAATGCCGGCGGAGGTTCCGGAGTGGCTGCGCTTCCGAACTCCGGCGCGCCGGCATCGCAGCACAGCCGCTTCCATCACAACGACAATGGCCCGCAGGATTTGCACGCGGGCGGCGCTACGTTCCCGGCGCAAGCCTATAACGGCGCAAGTCAGCCTGTCGGCACTTACAATCATCCGCAAGCGCCTCCCGCATCGGGTTCGCTCTTCGCGCACTACGGCGGCGTGGGAACGATCTATTACTGTCTCACCGGCAGCGGCTTCGGTCGCAAGGAGTTCACCGGCCAATCGATCACCGCAACCCAGGCGTGCGCCGGCCTCGGCGACTCGCCCGTGGGTTTCGGCGCTCGTCAGGATCCGCTCGATTTCGTCGGCAGCGACGTCGCGATGACCGAAGGCTCACAGACGACGCCGGGCGATTGCTGCGCTAGCTACAGCTACTACGCGATTAACCGCGCGGCGACGTACGGTCAGCCGTTCGAGTTTCCGACCTTGGGCGGCCCAATCGTCTTCGGTTATCGTCCGCAAGACTTCCCGAAGGTCTCGATCAAGCTCTCGACCTGGACGTATTGCGCGATCGTCAACGGCACGGTCAACAACTGGAACGATCCGGCGATCTCGGCCGATAACGGCCAGTCGGTAACCGGCGGCGTTTCGCAAACGATCACGTTCTACTACCGTTCCGACGGTAGCGGCACGACCTACAATCTCACCAGCCACCTGTATGCGGCGTGCAACCCGGGCTCGTGGCCCGCGCCGTACAACACCTATCCGTACCAAGGCTCCGGTCGGGACGCTTCATTCCCGTATCAGGCGACCCAGAACTGGCCGATCACGACGCCGTCGAACTTCGTTGGCGCGAGCGGCAACCCGGGCGTTCTCGCCGGTATCCAATCGACGCCGTACGGCACGGGATACGTTGAAGGCGCGTACGCCAAAGTCGCCAACCCGAAAGTCTCTCAGGCGCTCCTCCAAAGCGGCTACAATAACCAAGCCAACGAGCCGTACTGGGTCAGCGCGACCAACAAGAGCGCGGTGTCCGCCGCACTCAAACACGTTACGGCGAGTGCAATCTCGTACGGAACCGCCAGCGACTACCCAACGACTCCCGGCTCGCTCAATTCGAGCACCCCGTGGTGCCAGCTCTTCGTTCCGTATTCGGTCTTCGCGTTACCGCCGGCTAAGACGTATCCAATCGTCGGCGTTACCTACATGCTGTTCTACGGAAATAATCAGGGCGTTCACCTCAGCGATAAGACGACGTTGGTGAACTACATCATCTCCAAGCCGGCACAAAACATCATCAAGAGTCTGGAGTACGCTCCGCTCTCGAGTTCCATTCACGGCGCTGTCAAGGCCGCTCTGACCGGCACCGCCAGCCAGCCCTCCTGTCTCCAGTAAGGATGCGAACGTTTAACGCGCGCCGCGGTAGCGCGGCGCGCGTTAATCCTCGCGCCGTTCTTGCGAGCGCCGCAATTCTGGCGGCAGGATGCGGCGGCTCGAGTTCTTCCTCCACGATGCCGGCGCAAGGAGCGCAGGCCGTCCACGTGCGCCTCGTCGACGGCGCGCCGGCGCTTGAGACCTACATCGGCGGATTCTTGGAAAAGATCACTCCGGCGTACGCCACCCTCAACGGCGTCACGGTAACGTCGGCATTGTCGTACGGGACGATCACGCCGTTTACAACCTGCGCCGCCGGAGCGGCATCGATCATCGCGCGTAACGACCAAGGCTACGCGGTCGGTCCGCTCAAAACGCCGAACCTCACCGCGGGCGGTCACTATACGCTGATCATCGTTGGTGCGTATCCGCACTACAGCGTGCTCGCAATTTCCGAACCGGCAACCAGCGGAAGCGCTCAGCTCTCGTTGTATGAGGCGTCGCCGTCAACCGCGCAAGCCAGTTTTGGAAGCTTTCGCGCGTCGAACAAGTCCGAGTTCAAGTCACTCGGCAGCGCGAGCTACGGGAGTGAGGTGACCGTCTCGCTGGGCAAGAGCGTCACCGATTTCGGCGGATACGCTGGTCCGGCCGGCGCACCGCTCGGCACGGTGACTCCATCGCAAATCGACTCGTTCGATTCTAAGAACGCGCTTCCGTTCAATGCGGTCGCTCGGCTTTCGCTCTTTCTCTTCGATTCGACGACGAGCAGCAGTCAACGAGTCTTCGGGAGCCTCGACCAATGAAAGCTTCGGCACTCTTTCTCACATTGATGTCCGCTGCGGCCATCGGCTCGGCGATCGCCGGCTGCGGCGCGGTCGGCCCGGCGCCCTCGGGCATTGGCACTTCGGCGCCCGAGCCGACGGCGACACCCGCGGCCAGACTTCTCTACGTCGATCACAACGGGACGTTCTACGAATACCGGCTGCCGTTGACGCCGAGCTCAACGCCCGAGCGAACGCTCGTTGAATGGCCGAAGCTTCCGCTTCCGCCGGTGATCGCAGCCGATCAATACGGAAATGTTGCGGTCGCCAGTTCGGAGTCGATTCGTTTCTTTCGCGCGCCGATCACGAGTTTTGCCCAAGCGCGCGCATACAGCACGCTCAAACTGACTCCGGCGATTACACAGATCGGCGATTCAGGCGCCGACCTCGTGGACATTGAGTACGATCCCAACGAAAATCTCTGGCTGCTCAACAATCTGGGCGCGCTCGTCTCGGAACTGCGTGCGCCGATCCGCAAATCGAGCGTTGCGGCCGTTGAAATCGGCTTCGGCGCGCCGGGTTCGAAGACCGCCGGCTACACCACGCTCGTGCAGGCGCGTTTCGACGTCAACGCGGCGCTCTACGTCTACGCCAGCTCTGCGACGCGATCGCGTCTGTTCAAGACCAGTTTTCCCTACGCCAAGCAGCCCGGCTCGATTGGAGTGAACCTCGCCCAAGCAGATTTTGTCGATTCGAGCCAGTGGCCACCGACGTCGCCGATTGCGCCATCGCTGCTGCTGGGACAGTATTTCGGCCCGCTGCGCTCACCCACACCCGGCTCGCCCCCATCGCCTCCCGCCGACGTGACCGCGCAGTTTCCGCAGCCTTTTAACGAAGAGCAAGGTCGTTTTCCGGAGTCGCACGTCAACTCGGTCTCCGGCGCACTCATCGCCGATACGTATCGTAACAGCCTCTACACACTCGATGCGACCGACGGAAGTCTGCTCGTCTACGGTCTGCCGCTCGACAACAACGCGAAGACCAAGGTATCGTTGCCGTGTTTGGGCGGCGCCGCCGAGTGCGACCTCAAGCCCGAGCATCTCTTTCTCGCACCGTAGGTTGCGCCAGGAGGCAGGCTGGAGTATCATAACCAGACATTTGCTACGTCATCGTAGATGACACAAGGAGGTACACCATGGACGGTGCGACTCTTCGCTCCCGCTCCGTATTAGCGGGGCTCTCTTTCGTATTGTTGAGCGTCCCGATCGTCGCGGGGTGCAGCTCGCGCGGGAGCGCGAGCGATCTTCCAGCGGTTCCCGGCAGTTCGCAAAGTTCAGACTCCGCTCGAAGCGGCACTGAGTCCGGCTCGACGATTCTAGTGACGACGATGAAAGACTCCGGCGCGGGATCGCTGCGCGCGGCGATCGCGACGGTGAACGCCGCCTATGCGAAGTCCTCGATTATCAGCTTTACGACGAAGGGCATCGTACGGCTGCGCAGCGATCTTCCGGCGATTTCGGCGCGCGTCACGATCGATGGTACGACGGCGCCGGGATACTCGTCGCGACCGGTCGTGGAGATCGATGCGAACGGCCACGCCGGGCTGGTCTTCGCCGATCGCTCCAACGGCTCGAAGCTCTACGCTCTGGCGGTGGTCAACTCGAACGGAAACGGCGTAACGCTCGAGGCGCGATCGATCGCGCTGAACTTCAATTATATCGGAATCAACCTTGCGGGGGCCGCGGCCGGCAATGCCGGCGACGGGGTGTACGTTGCAGCGTCGTCCTCGAACGATATGATTGGCTTGAACCCGTCGGGCGCCTCGGGCGCCATCGGCAACGTCATCTCCGCAAACGGCGGCAATGGCGTGAGCCTCCACGGATCCTCAAACAATCGCATCCGCGCGAATCGCATCGGCACCAACGTCAGCGGCAAGTTCGCGATTCCCAATGGCGCTAACGGCATTTGGCTCACCGCGGCGTCAAACGGAAACCAGATCGGCGGACGGCTCTTCGTCGACAGCGCGACCGGCCAAGCAAATAATCCGACGGGCAATAAAGGCACGACGACGCCGGTCTTCGTCGTTCCGCCCGACGGCAATCTGGTCTCCGGCAACGCCGGCGACGGCATTTTGATCGATAGCGGTTCGCAGCAGAACGAGCTGTTTGGTAACTTCATCGGCACGACGGCCAATGGCGACGGCGCAATTGCGAATGGCGGTGACGGCGTACGAATTTCGCAAGCCGACAATAACTCGCTGATAGGCTGCAAGTTTCGCAACAATCCGTTCGTCTATTACAACGTGATGAGCGGAAACCGCGGCAATGGGCTACGGATTACCGACTCCGACAATGCCGTCGTTCAGGGCAACTTCTTTGGAATCGGCGCAAATAATACGACGATCGTTGCCAACGGCGCCGATGGGATTCTGATCGACGGTACGTCCCGCAACACGCAGGTCGGAGGCGTCATTCCGCTGGGTAACGTATCGGCCGGGAACATCGTGAACGGCATCGAGGTCGCCGGACGCGCCTCGGGCTTCATCACCTTCAACACCTTCGGCGGCTTGCTCGCCTTCAAAGGCGCCGCGCCCAACGGCAACGACGGTTTGCTGATCACCTCGACCGGCGGCAATCAAACGGTGCGAACGAACGTCTTCTCGGGAAATATCAACAATGGCCTGGAGATCGGCGGCGGTGCGTGGGGCGTTACGGTCGGCCCCAACATCATCGGTCTGAGCACCAAAGGCAATAGTCTGTTGCCCAATGGCGGCGACGGCGTGCTTCTCGACGGGAGCGCGCACGACAACTCAGTCGGCGACTACGATCACTCCGTGATTCCGCAGAACACGTTTTCGGGCAATCTCGGGTATGGTCTAGCGATAGTGCAGGGCGCTCACGACAACGCCGTCTTCAACAGTTACGTCGGAGTCGACGTTCTTGGCCGAGTCGCGCTCGCCAACCAGAAGGGCGGAATTTACGTCGGGGCCTATGCGGTCCACAATCACATCGGCGGCGTGAGCTCCGATCCGAAGCAGCCGAAGACGAACATCGTCAGCGGCAACGTCGGCAACGGCGTGACCCTCGATGCCGGAAGCAGCTACACATCGGTCATCGACAATTGGATCGGCCTCAACCGGGCGGGCAAGAAGACGTTGCCTAACTCGGGAGAGCCAATCGCCGTGAGTCGGGGGAGCACGCACAACACGATCTCGGGCAACGCTATGTAAGGCTCCCGCTCACCCGCTGCGGAGAAGGGAAGGCTTCGCAGCGGCGCGCAGAAGCTCGGCCTATGCCCGCCCATTGCGATGCCAGTCGGGTTGCTGTTGTCCTCGCGATAACGCTCGGATTATTCGGCTGTAACGGCGCCTTCGGCGAACGCGTGCATGAAACGGTTGCGCAGTCGGTGGCCACTGGCGCGGCCCCGCGCGTACGCGTCGAGAACGTGGCCGGCACCGTTCGCATCGTCGGATGGGGGAAGCCCGAGGCCGAGGTTATCGCAACGAAGTACGGCTACGACGCGCAAGAACTGCGCAATATTTCGGTCGCAGTTCGCTCGGAACCCGCCGGCGTCGCCGTCGTAACAAGTTATGCGGCGGGTTCGCAGGGGGGCGGAGGGCACCAAGGCGGCGTGAACTATCGCATCTCGGTTCCCACGGCCGCCTCGCTGAACGTGCAGAATACCGCCGGAGCGGTCGATGTGGACGGGATCGCCGGCGACGTCGCAGTCACGACAGAGGCCGGTGAGATTACCGCGAGCGTTGGACGCGTTGCCGGAAGCCGAGCGATCGATTTGAACGCGACGACCGGCGCGATAACCTTGACGATTGCCGGCGGCAGCAGCGCGCGCGTCGAGGCCGGCAGCACCGTCGGCAACTTTAGCAGCGACGTTCCCGGAGTATCTGCGGTGCGCGAGAATGTTGTCGGGTCGCGCGGTTCGGGAACGATCGGTACGGGAAGCGGACGAATTCGACTGACCACAACCACCGGCGCGATCGCGCTGCGCGAACGATAATGCGCGCGAGGTTGCTTCGCGCCGCGGGCATTGCGTCGCTGGTGTTTGCGACCGCCGCGTGCGGCGGAACGGCTACGAACGCGACGCCAAACGGCGCCGCCACCTTGCCATACTCGCGACGCGCTTCGAGCTCGAGCGCCATCCAGCACGTGGTGATCGTTATTCAAGAGAATCGCACCTTCGATAATCTCTTCGCTACTTTTCCGAATGCCGACGGAACGACGCAGGGGCGAATGAAGTTGCCAAGCGGCGGCTACAGCTACATCCCATTGCAGAAGAGCAACTTAGTCGAACCCTGCGATTTCGGGCACTCGTATCGCGGCTATCGGAAAGATTACGACAACGGCGCAATGGACGGCTTCAATCTCGAGGGCGGCGGAAAGCCGTGCCCCGGGCCGACCGGCACCAAGACGTATCAATATGTCAATCGCGCTCAGATCGCGCCATACTGGGCAATCGCCAAGAGTTGGGTGCTCGCCGATCACATGTTTCAGACGCAAGGCAGCGGCAGCTTTACCGCGCACCAAGATTTGATTCGCGGCGGCACCTTGATCGAGGCCGGGCGCAAGAGCAAGACGCTCGTTGACTTTCCGTCGGCCATGCCCTGGGGATGCGATGCGCCGAAGTATACGAAGACGTCAATCTTGGTCTCGAAGGGCGTCGACGAGCTTTCGCACTACCGTCGGCACGACGGCCCATTCCCGTGTCTCACCTACCCGACACTGCGCGATCTGCTCGATTCCAAGGGGGTCACGTGGAAATATTACTCGCCGCCCGAACCGCGTGGAACCGGAAAACTCTGGAGCGCTTTCGACGCCATTCAGGCCGTGCGCGAGGGACCCGAGTGGGCGACGAACGTCGTGCCGACCACGCAGTTCTTTAGCGACGTGCAATACGGACAGCTTGCCGGCCTCTCGTGGATCGTGCCCGATCTGTTTAATTCGGATCATCCAGCCACAGCGTACGATTACGGACCGTCGTGGGTTGCCAGCATCGTGAATGCCATCGGCGAGAGCGCGTATTGGAACTCGACGGCGGTCATCGTCGTTTGGGACGACTGGGGCGGATTCTACGACCACGTCGCGCCGCCGCTGCAGGATCAATCGGGCGGATTGGGCTTCCGCGTTCCAATGCTGCTCGTCTCCCCATACGCCCGCAAAGCCTCGCCCAAACATCCCGGATACGTATCGCACACGCAATATGAGTTCGGCAGCATCATCAAGTTCGTCGAAGACACCTGGAATCTCGGCAGCTTGGGCACCACTGACGTTCGCGCGACGAGCATCGTCGACTCGCTCGATTTTTCCCAATCGCCGCGTCCGTTCCACCCGATTCCGTCGGAGCGCTCGCGCGTATTTTTCGAGCATCAAAGGCCCTCGTATCAGCCGGTAGATACGGAGTAAGCTCGGAGGGAGGTAACGCCATGGTTTTAGGAAAAAAACGTGGCGTGCTTCGTTATCTTTGCGCAGCGCTTATCGGCGCCTTCGTTCTGAATGCGTGCTCCGGCGGCGCGTCCGCAGGCAACTCGGCCGGCGTCTCGCTTCCGCAGTCGGGGAGCGGCAGCGGCGGAAGCTCGACGTATATCCAGCACGTCGTGATCGCGATTCAAGAAAACCGCAGCTTCGACGATTTCTTCGCGACCTTCCCGGGCGCCGACGGAACGACGTACGGCGAGATGAAGAACCCGTCGGGCTCCGGCGACGTCGAGGTTCCGTTGACCGAAGTCAACTTAATCGATCCGTGCGATTGGGGCCACTCGTACAAAGGGTTTGTTTCCGATTACGACGGTGGAAAGATGGACGGCTTCGGCAACGAGGGCGGCGGTCCGAAGTGTCCGGGAAAAGCGGCGACTCAAGTTTACCAGTACGTCAATCCGCAGCAGTTGGCGCCCGATTGGGACATCGCGCAGCAATACGTGCTCGCCGATCACATGTTTCAGACGCAAGGCAGCGGCAGTTTCACCGCGCACCAAGATCTGATCGCCGGCGCGACGATTATCAACGCGCCGACCGACACCAAGAGCCTGGTCGATTTTCCCTCGACGATCCCATGGGGTTGCGACGCCCCGAAAGGCACTAAGACGTCGCTGCTGGTGAACCTGGGTACGAAACTCAGGGACGAATACCATAAAGGGCCGTTTCCGTGCCTGACCTACGACACGATGCAAACCTTGCTCGACGCCAAGGGTGTTAGTTGGAAGTATTACTCACCGCCCGAACCTCACGGCACCGGCGAATACTGGAACGCGTTCGACGCGATTCAGGCCGTGCGTGAGGGTCCCGAGTGGAAAACCAATATCGCCTCGACCAATCAATTCTTCACCGACATCAGCGCCGGGAATCTGCCGTCGGTTTCATGGATCGTTCCTGATAACGCCGATTCCGACCACCCGGCAACTCCCTCCGATACCGGACCGTCATGGATTGCCTCGATCGTGAACGCCGTCGGCCAAAGCTCGTATTGGGACTCGACCGCGATCATCGTCGTCTGGGACGATTGGGGCGGTTTCTACGATCACGTTCCGCCGCCGCTGCGTGACAACTGGGGAGGCCTGGGTTTTCGCGTGCCGATGATGGTCATCTCACCGTACGCACGTGAAGCGTATCCGAGTCAGCCGGGTTACATCTCCCACACGCAGTACGAGTTTGGCAGCATCCTGAAGTTCATCGAAAACATCTGGGGTCTCGGCAGCTTGGGCACGACCGACGTGCGCGCGACGAGCATTGTTGACTGCTTCGACTTCACCCAGTCGCCGCGGCCCTTTACCACGATTCCGTCGACCTACTCGAAGAGTTACTTTCTGCACCGCGCGCCGTCGTATAAACCGGTCGACACGGAATAACGCGCCCCGCATCCGAAGAGAGTTCTATGGATTTTCGCATCGTTAGCCACGCTTGTCTCGACGTTCGGGCGAGCGGCAAGCGGCTGGTTATCGATCCGTGGCTGAACGAACCAACCTACTGGTCGTCGTGGTGGCACTGCCCGCCGCCGCTCTTCGGCGACGACATCTTTACTGCCGACTACATCTACATCACGCACTGGCACTTCGATCATTTCGATCCGCGGACGCTGCGCAAGTTCGCAAAAACGACCACCGCCATCGTGCCGAAGTTTCCCATCTCCGGTCTACGTCAGCAGCTCGAGCAGATCGGCTTCGAACGCATCGTCGAACTGCGTCACGGCGAACGAATGAAGCTCGGCGACGACTTTTGGCTGACGAGCTATCAAATTAGTTTTCAAGACGACAGCGTCGCGGTGATGGAGGCAGATGGCACGGTGCTCATCGACCTCAACGACGCCAAGCCGCTTCCCTCGACGTGGCGTACGTTCCGCGCGAAGTATCCGAAGGTAGACTTTATGCTGCGCAGTCACTCGCCGGCATGGTCGTATCCCACGCGCTACACGTTCGAGGATCCGGCCGACCGTCTACCGGTTGACGCGCGAACCTACATGGAGGCGTTCGTCGCCGCCGCGCAACAGCTTCGACCGCGTTACGCGGTGCCGTTCGCGAGCGGGATCTGCCATCTGCATCGCGAGGTGCTCGACGAAAACCGGTTTCTCGTCTCCGCGAACGATATGCGCGCCTACGCCGCAGCGAACGCCGCACGTTTGCCGGAAACAGCGCTGACGATTATGCCGGTGGGGAGCCGCTGGTCGTCAGAATCGGGATTCGAACTGACCGATAATTCGGTCGACGACATGGTCGCCTACGCCGAGCAGCGCGCGCAGACCGAGAGCGAGCGTTTGGAGAAGACGTACCGCTCGGAAGCGGCCAAGGAAATCGCCTTCCCCGATTTTTCTGGGTACTTCGAGAAATTTTTCCGCGCGATCGGCTTGGTGCGTCCGCTCTTGCGCAGAGCGCGCTGGGTCTTTCCCATCGAGGGGCGCGAATACTGGTGCGTCGATTTTGCAAAGGCGAAGATCGAGCGCAGCGAAGCGATGCCGGCCGAGTACGACAGTATCGTTACCGTTAGTCCGGCGGTCCTTTCCGCATCGTTGCGCAACGACGTCTTCACTAACGTCGACATCTCCAAGCGCTGGCGCGTGCATATCAAACGCGGCAGCGCGATGCGCCACTTCATCGTCACCAACCTGCTCTTGCTGTACGAAGCGGAGTATCTCTCGCCCAAACGACTCTTTTCGTGGCGGTTCGTCAGCGGCTACGCGCGGCGACTGCCCGAAGTGATCGATTACGTCCGGATGGCATTCGTCACCGCGACGCGGGGTAAAGATTCGCTGGTGACGGCCGTGACCAGCATTGCGGAGGGTTAGCATGATTCGAACGTTGAGCGCGCTCCTGCTCGCTGCGTCGCTGACCGCCTGTGGCGGCGGCGCCGCATTTGCGCCGTCCTCCCGCGCCACCGAAGCAAACGATGCCGTTCGTTCGCCGATCAAGCACGTGGTGCTGATCGTTCAGGAGAATCGAACCTTCAACGACTTTTTTGCGACCTTTCCCGGCGCCGACGGAACGACCACCGGAAAAGTGGAGCCCGATGCGCAGTGCCACATCCGCAAAGCGAAGACGATCGCGCTCACCGAAAACAATCTCGTGTTGCCGAGCGATCTCGATCACAGCTATCAAGGGTTCGTCGTCGCGCGCGACGGCGGTAAGATGGACGGTTTCGACAAGGTCCTGACCGGCAGCGGGCTACCGGAGTGCACGTATCCGTATCAATATACCGATCCGAGTCAAATCACGCCCTACTGGCAGATGGCCCAGCAATACACGTTGGCCGAGCACATGTTTACGACGCAAGGCAGCAGCAGCTTCACCGCGCATCAAGACCTCATCGCGGGCGGGACGGTCGTTAGCCCGAACGAAGCGATGGTCAACTTGCCCTCGTGTTCGGGCGGCAACTGCATTTGGGGATGCGACGCGCCGTCGGGCACGCACACCTCGCTCATCTCACGACACGACGTATTCCAGCAGGGCAAAGGTCCGTTTCCCTGCGTCACCTACGCGACGTTGCGCGATTTGCTCGACGCCAAGAAGGTCTCCTGGCGCTACTACGTTCCGCCGATGTGCTGCGCCGCGTACGGCAAGCTGCTCAGCGCCTTTGACGCAATCAAAGCGGTTCGCTACGGCTCGGAATGGACCGACGGTCATATTTCCAGCCCGCAGACGAACATCTTTAACGATCTTACGAGTCAACAGCTTCAGGCCGTGTCGTGGGTGATTCCCGACGAGAACGAATCCGATCATCCCGGCACGTCATCCGACACTGGCCCCTCGTGGGTAGCGAGTGTCGTCAATGCGATCGGCGAAAGCGCGTATTGGAAATCCACCGCAATCGTCGTCGTTTGGGACGATTGGGGAGGCCTCTACGACAACATCAACCCTCGACAGTTCGGATACGGCGGCTTAGGCCTGCGCGTGCCCGCCATAATTATCTCGCCGTATGCGAAGCCCGCGTACATTTCGACCACGCACTACGAGTTCGGCAGCATTCTGAAGTATATCGAAGAGAACTGGAATTTGGGTTCGCTGAACTCGAGCGACGCGCGATCGACGAGCATCGGCGATTCCTTCGATTACGGGCAGAATCCGATTGTGTTTACGCCGATCGGCTCCAAATATTCGAAGGCGTATTTCCTGCACGCCAAACCATCGTTTGTACCCCCCGATACCGATTTTTAACACACTTTCATTTTCGCTGAATTGCGCGTCCAGCCGTTGCAGGGGAACCCCAGCGTGGGGTCGCATGAGATAGCCCCCGGCGCCCGCCGGATCCCCGTGGATAGCCTGTTCAAGGCACTTTCATGAAAGAAGAAGGAGCATCCCGAATGAGAATCTCAAAGTCGGCCATGTACGCCATCAGCGCACTGGCCGCGGCCGGATTACTCGCTGCTTGCAGCGGTACCGGATCCCAGTCTTCTATGACCCCCACCACGCAGCAGAACGCTGCCATGGGCGGCGGCCATAGCGCGAACCCAGCACACCAGCAGATCAACAACACGCTCACCGCGGTCGTGTCGCACGCTCAGCACGCCGACCATCACAAGTCGTGGGTCTCACCCGATGCGATGGGCGCGCCGCGTCTGCTCTTCATCTCCGACGCCACCTACGGCGACGTGTACATCTTCACGATGCCGCACCTCGCACTCAAGGGAACCATTACCGGCTTCGTTGAGCCGCAGGGTATGTGCTCCGACGCGAGCGGCAACATCTGGCTCGCAAACACCGAGGGCAACGGCTCCGCCGGCGGCACGCTCGTGCAAATGTCCCGCACCGGTACCGTGCTCAAGACGATCGACGACAACGGCTACTATCCGGTCGGCTGCGCCGTCAATAAGGCCAACGGCGACCTCGCCGTGACCAACATCATCTCCACGAGCGACAACGCAGGCAACGTTCAAGTCTATGCCAACGGCTCGGGGACGCCCACCACGTACACCGCCCCGAACACGTTCGAGTACTTCTTCGCCGGATATGATCCCAGCGGCAACCTCCTCGTCGACGGCGAAGCAAACATCAGCCGTACGCAGACCACCCTCGCCGAACTGCCGGCAGGGAGCAGCTCGATGAAGGCCATCACCCTGAGCGGCTCCATCTCGTTCCCGGGCCTGGTGCAGTGGTATAACGACGGCAACTACTGGGCAGTCGGCGACCAAAACGCCAACGTCGTTGATTGGGTAACACTCTCCGGCTCGACCGCCAGCATCACGGGCTCGACGCCAATCGGTGTCTCGGGCGACATGGTCCAGGGGACCATCGCTGCCAACGGTGAGAAATATCTTGCCGGCGGCACGATCAACCTGAGCTCGGGCTCATCGGTTAACCGCTATCCGTGGCCTGCGGGTGGAACGCCCACCAACAGCTACCAGTTCGCACAAAGCGCCTACAACGAGCCAATCGGCGCCGCCGTCAGCACGAAGTAAGCTGACCCCCGCCGCCATCGCGGCAGAACGACTGACGGGCTCGCTTCGGCGGGCCCGTCTTCTCCTTGCCGCGCTGCTCGCAAGCGGCTGCGCCGGCGCACCGGTGCCCAACCTGCAGAACGCCGTCCCGGCTGCCCCGTCGTCATGGATGGCGGCGCCGGCGACGAGCACGCCACAGCTGCTCTACGTTTCCGATCTCGGGCACTTTGACGTCGCCGTCTTTACTTATCCGGCGCTCAAGCTCGTCGGAAGGCTCACCGGCTTCGATCGGCCGCAAGGCGCGTGCTCCGACGCACTGGGTAACGTGTGGATCGCCAATGCCGGCACCGAGCAAATGCTCGAGTTCGCGCACGGCGGCACGTCGCCGATTGCGACCTTGAACGATCCCAACGGAGTTCCCGTTGGATGCGCGCTCGACGCGAACGGCGATCTCGCGGTGACGAACCTTTTCGACGGCGGCCGCTCGGGCTCGGTACTCGTTTACCGCCAGGCGCACGGTACGCCGCGGGTCTACTCGGCACCGAATCTCTACGATTATTACTTTGACGGCTACGACGCGGCGGGGAATCTCTACGCCAGCGGCACGTCGAGCAGCAAGACCTTCGGCCTCGCCGTTCTCCCCGTCGGTGCGCGCGCGATGACGCCGGTCGCGGTGCATGGCGCGACGATTCATTTTCCCGGCACCGTCGCCTGGCGAGGTCCGACCTTGGTGCTGGGCGATCAGCAATGCAAGGGCGCCGCGGCCTCATGCTTCTACGAACTAAGCCTGAGCGGCAGGACGGCAACCGTCAAACATGTCACGGCGCTGACCGGCTCCTGCGACGTGGTTCAGGCCTGGGTTGGGCCGACGCGCATCGCCGGCGGCGACGACGGCGAGAACTGCGGTAGACCGAGCAACGCCGACACTTGGCCCTATCCGGCCGGCGGCAAGCCGACCGTCACCGCCACGGGCGTGAGGGCCCCGGTTGGGGCCACCGTCAGCACGATCCCGAAAAGCTGAAGGAATTCGCTTCAAGCCGCCGCATTGAGCAGGCAAGTCCTCTCTCTTAAGAACGACAACTATGCATAGGAGACTTACGTCATGCGGCCCATCGGCTCGGCGCTTTCCATAGCGCTTCTTTTCGCATTTCTCACCGCCTGTGGCGCGGCGAACCTTTCACCCGCCTCGGCGCCAATCCAACCCGACAGCGTGATCCCGCAATCGCTGCAGAGCTTCGAGATGCGCGCGGCCCCGCCGCATCGCTTCGTCTACCTCGCCAAACCGAAGGCGGGGGTCTACGCCGCGCAGTTCTACGGCACGACCATCTTGGGCTACCGCAACGGCAATAAGAGCGATGCCAAGCCAGCCTGCAAGATCGGCGCGACCTACGTCAACGGCTTCGGCGTGGATAGCACCGGCAATCTCGTGGTTCCCAACGGCTATCCCTACGTGGTCGGCGTCTATTCGGGGCCAACGCTCTGCGGCAAGGCTTTGGGATCGTTCAGCGATCCGTATGGCGAGCCGAGCGACGCGGCCAGCCGCGACGCCAAGACCGGCACGATCGTCGTCGGCAACATCGAGGTCGGGCGCTCGCAACAGGTCGGAAATATCGCCGTCTGCACGCTCGCCGCGGGTTGCACGCGAGAGCTCAAGAGCCCGACGATCAAATACGAAGGCGGCGGCGTGGCCTTGGCCGCCAACGGCGACTGCTGGATGTCGTCCGAAGACAATCCCTCGCTCACCTCGGCGACCTTGACCTATTTCAAGGGCTGCAAGAGCCCTGGACAAGCCGCGAAGGGCTGGAAGAACGCCTTCTACGGCGGCTTGAACATCGACAAAGCCGGTAATCTAATCGCCGTTGACTTCAACGCGCCGTCGGTCTGGGTCTACAAGGGCTGCAACCCGCAATGCACGGTCGTCGGCGGGCCCTTCCCGCTGGAAGGCGTCTCGTTCTACGGCAATCTGAACGCCAAGGGCGACCAGCTGGCACTGGGTGATTCGAGCTATGGACAGGTTGACGTCTACGCCTATTCGCCGGCGAAGATCACCTACGAGTACAGCTTCAACAAGGGGCTGGTCCAAGGTAACGACGTCGAAGCGGCCGGGTTCGCGCCCGGTCTGTAAAAAAGTCAAAAATAGTTATTTTCCGGGCAGGAAACCGGGCGCTTTGCTCGCATTCAAGGCGGGCGGCGCCCCGCACGGCCGGTGCGTCAAACCTCAAAACACCTAGCTATTGAAGGAGTTCAAACGTGCGTTTTCCCCTTCTAATCGCGAGTAGTGCCATTGCGGCGAGCTTGGTCCTCGGGGCCTGCTCGGGCGGCACCGGCTCGTCGAGCCTGCCGTCGTCAGGCGCCCAGCAGATCGCTCAGGGTCATACGAGCCTGATCCCGGTTGGGTTACATATCGACGCCAAGAACCCGTGCCCCAGCTCGAAGTACATCTTCTGCATCGACGTCAGCGCCAGCAGCTCGGGCCCGTATGTCTGCTTCTCGAGCGACAGCTGCGGCTCGCCGACGAGCCCGGTGTTCTACGCGTACGGTTACATCGATACCACCAAAGGCAAATCGGCCGCCAAGAAGATCAGCGAATTCTGGGAGCCGTTCCCCGGCAACCCGACCGAGCAGTATCTCGTCCTGAAGAAAGCCCCGAAGAAGGCCAGCACCAAGGTCAAGTATGTTGACTACGTGTACGCTTGCACCGCGCCGAGCAGCGGCTGCGGCAGCACGTATGCCATCGGGATCATCCCGCAGTAACATCGACTCGCGGCTAGCGATAGCCTGAAGTTGAAGAAGGGGCCCGGCGAACGCCGGGCCCCTTTGTTTTTATGGCGGCCTTCGCAGTTTAGTCGCCGCCGCGTTCGGCGAACGGAAATTGAATCGCGCTCGCATCGTGTTGCCGTTCGTGCCAAAACGCGGCCGGCCGGCTGCCGGAAATCTTTTCGAATGTTCGCGGCGCTTGACGATAATCGAACGCCGCCGGATCGGCGGCGGGATCCGCCGCGCGCGCATCGCTGGCTGCAAGCGGCGCTAATCCGAAGTTGTCTTCGATGAAGCGCAGCACGCTCGCCGTCTCGTATTGCACGTGAGTCACCGATCGTCGCTTCGCGTACGGCGAGATCATCAGCAGCGGCACGCGAAAACCTAAGCCGTCGTAATCTTCGTGGACGGGCGGCACCGGATCGAAGAAGCCGCCCCAATCGTCCCACATCACGAAGATCGCCGTCGAGTTCCAAAAGCGGCTCGCGCCGACCGCGTTCACGACGCTTGCCACCCAGGCCGGTCCTTGAGTCGTGGTGGCTAAACCCGGGTGGTCGGAGTCGTCTAACGTCGGCGTGATCCAAGTGATCGCTGCGAGCCGGCCTTTGGCGACGTCCTCCAAAAAGCGGGTTTCGGGATTGATCACGTTCGTCTGCCAATCCGGGCTGCGATAGATTTCGCGATCGGCCTGATAGGCCGACCAGGGACCGCCGTACGTGTTCAGTGCGTCGGCATAGAAGCGCCAGCTCACGCCGGCCGTATCGGCCTCGGAGGCGATCGTCGGATTGTCAAAACAGGCGGGGATGGGCGGCCCGAGGGCGCGGCGGCTCGTCAAGGTCGGGAGCGTGTCGGTTCTGCCGCCCGGGCATCCCCATTGTAAGAGCGGAAAATCGACGGCGTGGCTGGCATACGCCGCGACGGCGTACTGATGCGAAACGAAGCTGCCGTCTAAGTTCGAGCTGAAGGTGCGATCGGCGAGCACGTAATCACGAGCCATCTGCCAATAGGGCTCGATCTGCTTGCGCCGCACGTACGAATAGGCGGCGTTCTTGGGAACTCGACCGTAGAACTCCTCACGGTTCCACCCGTCCATCCTGCAATCCGTACCCGGCAGTTTGCCGCGGCCGTCGCATTCGGTAAAAAATGCGGTTGACGAGTGGTTGATGTCCCACGACGTTCCAAGATTGCGCGGCGCGAGCGGAACGCGGTGGCCCCCGGTGTCGAGGCCGTAGTTTTGCGTCGTTGCGTCCGGATAACCCACGAACAAATTGTTGAACGAGCGGTTCTCCTGAATGACGAAGACGACGTGCTTGATCGGCGACTCCGCCGGCGTCGAGGTCGGCTGTGCGCTGGGCGGCGCGCTCGACAAGGCGCCGCTCGCGCATCCGGCGAGCGCCAGGGCGGCGCTCAGCGCGCCGCTTTGCTTAATCGTCACCGAGGGTGCTCCAGTGCGGGTGAATTTCCGGCAAAGTTCCATCGAGGTGCTTCCAATCGTTCAGAGCTTTATCGTCGGCAAGTTTTTTGAACGGACGCGGCGCTTGCGCGTAATCGAAGACCGCCGGATCGTCGGCCGGATCGGCGGCGCGCAGATCGCTCGCCGCGAGCGGCGCTAATCCGAAGTTGTCTTCGATGAAGCGCAGCACGCTCGCGGTTTCGTACTGCACGTGCGTCACCGATCCGTGCTTGGCGTACGGCGAGATGACGATCAGCGGAACGCGAAATCCCAGGCCGTCGTAATCTTCATAGACCGGTGGAACCGGATCGAAGAATCCGCCCCAGTCGTCCCACATAATAAAGACCGCCGTTGACTTCCAAAAGCGGCTCGCGCCGACCGCATTCACGACGCTCGTCACCCACGCCGGACCCTCGCTCGAATACAAGCCGGGATGATCCGAGGTCGAGCTGGTCGGCGCGATCCAGGTGACCGCGGCGAGTTTGCCGTGGGCGACGTCACGCAGAAAGTTGGTTTGAGGGCTGATGACGTCGGCCGTCCAAGCGGCGCTGCGAAAGATCGTTCGGACCGCCTGGTACGACGACCACGATCCGCCGTCTTGGCCGATGGCGCTGGCATAGAAGCGCCAGCTCACGCCTGCCTTATCGGCTTCGCTCGCAATGGTCGGATTATCGAAACACGCGGGGATGCGCGGGCCCGTGCCACGCCGCATCGTCAACGTGAGCACCGTGTCGCTCTTTCCACCTTCGCAGCCCCACTGCGTGAGCGGGTAATCCACCGCGTGACTGGCATACGCGGCCACGGTATATTGGTGGGCGACAAAGCTGCCGTCGAGGTTCGAGGCAAAGGTGCGATCCGAAAGCACGTACTGACGCGCCATCGTCCAATACGGCTCGATCTGATTGCGCGGGACGTAAGCAAAAGGGGCGTTCTTCGGCGCTTCTCCGATGAGCTGCTCGGCGTTCCAGCCGTCCATCCGGCAATGCGTTCCGGGCAGCTTTCCGTCTCCGTGGCAGGCGTCGAAGAAATCGCTGGCCGAGTGCCCGATATCGTACATCGTCGCAAGGTTGGCGGCGTGCAACCGGATCTTGCGCCCGTTTGCATCGTATCCGTAAGCTTGCGTCGTCGCACCGGGAAAGCCCAAGAACAAATTGTTGAACGAGCGGTTCTCTTGAATCACAAAGACCACGTGCTTGATCGGCGTCGTCACCGGCGCCGACGTCGGCGAAGTGGTTGCCGGCACCGCGGGACTCGAAACTGCGGCGGCGCCGCAGCCGGCGAGCGCGAGCGCGGCGCCCAACGCGCCGCTTCGTTTAATCGTCACCGACGATCGTTTCGCGGTCGCGTTGCGAGCTTTGTTCCAGACGCCGCCAATACGACACGGGCTTCGCACCCGGGATCTTCTTGAAGCCGCGCGGCGTTTGCCGGTAATCGAAGACCGCCGGATCGTTCGCCGGATCGTTCGCCCGCGTGTCGCTCGCCGCCAGTTGCGCGAGGCCGAAGTTGTCTTCGATAAAGCGCAGGACGCTCGCCGTTTCGTATTGCACGTGCGTTACCGAAGCTTGCTTCGCGTAGGGCGAGATGATGATGAGCGGCACGCGAAAACCGAGGCCGTCGTAATCTTCGAAGACGGGCGGCACGGGATCGAAGAAACCGCCCCAATCGTCCCACATGATAAAGATCGCCGTCGTGTTCCAAAAGCGGCTCGCGCCGACCGCGTTAACGACGCTCGCAACCCACGCCGGCCCCTCGTTCGAGTTGGTTCCCGGATGGTCGGAGGTTGCGGCGAGCGGTGTGATCCAGGTTATCGCCGCCAGTTTGCCGTGGCCGACATCGGTAAGAAACTGCGAGGGCGGATTGATGACGTCCGCGGTCCAGTCGGGGCCGTTATAGATCTTCTTGTCGGCTTGATACGACGACCAAAGCGCTCCGTCGCTGTTCAGAGCGCCGGCATAGAACCGCCAGCTAATTCCTGCCGCATCGGCCTCGGAGGCGACTGTCGGGTTGCCGAAGCAGGCCGGGATTCGATCGCCATCCGTGCGATCTTTTAAAAGCGTCGCAACCGTATCGCTCGGGCCGCCCTCGCAACCCCATTGCGTCGTGAGCGGCGAGTCGATTGCGTGGCTCGCATAGGCGGCGACCGCGTACTGATGCGAGACGAAGCTTCCGTCGAGATTCGAGGCGAACATTCGGTCGGCGAGCACGTATTCTTTGGCCATCGCCCAGTAGGGGGCGACTTGATTGTGCGGCACGTACGAATACGGCGCGTCCTTCGGCGCGGGTGGAACTTGGCTGACGGGCTCCTTGTTCCAACCGTCCATCTTGCAGTTCGTGCCCGCAAGTTTTCCTTGCCCGTCGCATTCGGTGAAAAACCCCAGCGAGTCATGATCCATATCCCACGACGTGTCAAGGCCCCGCGGCCGCAGCGTGATTTTGCGTCCGCGCGTGTTGTAGCCGTACGTCGCGGTCGTCGCGCCCGGGAAACCCATAAATAAATCGTTGAACGAGCGATTCTCCTGAATAACGAAAACGACGTGCTCGATCGGCGGCTGTTGCGTTTGCGGTGTATGCGTTGATATGGGTACGTTCGACAGTGCGCCGCTGCATGCCGCGAGCGCCAGCGCGGCGCCCAATCCGCTGCTGAACTTAATCATCGCCGATGATGTTGCCACCTCGGCGCGTTGCCGGCAAAGTCCGCTCGTACTCTCTCCAGTAGGCCGCGGTCTTGGCGCCGGCAATTTTTTTGAACTTGCGCGGGGCTTGCAGGTAATCGAAAACGGCAGGATCGGTCGCTGGATCGTTGGCGCGCTTGTCGCTTGCCGCCAGCTGCGACAGGCCAAAGTTGTCCTCGATGAAGCGCAAGACGCTCGCCGTTTCGTATTGCGTATGCGTCACCGAGCCTTGCTTTGCATACGGCGAAACGACGATCAGCGGTACGCGAAAACCGAGGCCGTCGTAATCTTCGTAGACGGGCGCAACCGGATCGAACATCCCACCCCAATCGTCCCACATGATGAAGATCGCAGTGGATTTCCAAAAGGGACTCGTGCCGACGGCGTTGACGACGCTGGCAACCCAGGCCGGTCCGTCGTGTGCATTGGACCCGGGGTGATCGGATGTCGCATTCAGCGGTGCAATCCATGTGACCGCTGCGAGCTGCCCGTTGCCCACGTCCGTCAGAAACCGCGATGGTGGATTGATGACGTTTGCGGTCCAGTCAGGACCGTCGTAAATCTTCTTGTCGGCTTGATACGACGACCATAGGCCGCCGTCGCCGTCGACCGCCCCGGCGTAAAACCGCCAGCTCACTCCGGCGGCGTCGGCTTCCGAGGCGATCGTAGGATTCCCGAAGCACGCCTGGATTCTGCCACCCAGAGTGCGGTCTTTGAGGAGCGTCGTAACGGTGTCGGTTTTTCCGCCCTCACAGCCCCATGGTCCGTCGGGGAAGTCGACGGCATGACTGGCGTAGGCGGCGACGAGGTACTGATGCGCGATGAAGCTGCCGTCGAGATTTGAGGCGAACATTTCGTCGGCCAGCGCGTACTGCTCGGCCATTGTCCAGTATGGTGCGATCTGCCCGCGCGGCACGTACGAATAGGGCTGATTGGGAGGTCCCGAAGGACTCATGCCTTCTTGATCCCATCCATCGAGCTTGCAATCGGTGCCGGGCAGCTTGCCCTGACCGTCGCAGGCGGCAAAGAAGGCTGCCGATCCGTGACCGACGTCCCACTTCGTGGCGAGATTGCGAGGCTTCAGCTCTATCTTGCGCCCGTTTTCGTCGTAGCCGTATGTCGCGGTGGTCGCGCCCGGGAAACCCATAAAAAGGTTGTTGAACGAGCGATTCTCCTGAACGACGAAAACGACGTGCGAAATCGGCGATCCTTTCGAACTGGTCGCCGGGAGCATGCTCGTTCTGGAGAAATTTGAAACGCCGCCTGGGGCGTGCTCCGCACTGGAGCAGGCACTCGCGATCAAGGCGACGCCGGCCGCACCGCAGAGCGCCAGAATACGAAATCGCTTCACTGCGTTCATCTCCATTTATTAGAACGCGCCGATGCCGTTGGGCGTTCCCCAGCCGGAAGGGCCGGAATAAGTGCCGTATTCGCCGGTTCCCGCTCGGCAAAGATAGCTGCCGACCAGCCGCTTCGGGCAGCCGCTGATTCCCCCGCGCTCGATCGCGTGCAAATATCTTTTGCGCCGCTCGTCCGTCAAGTTCCAGAGATGTTTGCCGCCGTCTTGCAACGACGCGTTTCCTGCCAGCGCAAAGACACCACCGATCAGGGGCGCCGAGATGCTCGTGCCCGTGGCCGTCATCCATCCGCGGTAGCCATACGTATCGTATAACGCAACGTGCCGCGCGACGGCCGCGACGTCGTTGCCGGTGCGCATCGAACAGCGAGGATCGTGCTGCCATTGCGGCTTCGCGATCTTCGAGCAGCCCGCGCCTGTATCGAGCCAGACGCTCTCGCTGAACGTCCTTCCCTGTTGGGTGAGCACGGTACCGCCGACGGAGACGACGTTGATGTAGTCGGCTGGGTCCTGCATGCCGTAGCCGCTGTCGCCCGCGCTCGCAACGTACGCGACACCGGCCGTTTCGAAAGCATCGCCCGAGGCGAAGCCGCTGTCGCCACCCCAGCTATTGGTAACGATATGTGCGCCGAGCTTGACGGCCTCGACTTCAGCCGCATAGAGGTTGACCGAAGCGTCAGTTCGCGCTTCGACAAGATAGATGGTGCACTTGGGGCAACTCGCCGAAACCATTTCGACGTCGAGATCGATCTCGTTGCCCCAGCTGACGTCGCCCTGCGGATACTTGCCCTCTCGACCCTCTTGGTTGAACTTGCGAAAGGAGGCGGTTCCGAGGTCGTAGGTTGCGCGATACGTCGCGAGGTCATCCACCACGTGAGGATTGTCAAAAGCGTCGACGATCGCGACGATCTGTCCGCTGCCGTTGCTCGATGACGGTAAATGATAGGCAGCTTGCAATTCGGCCGGTCCCCAACCGGGCGGCATCGTCGCGGTTGCGTGCGGGCCTTGGTATCTTTGCGCAAGAGTTGGCGCACGCAAAAAACTGCCGGCGTTGCACGCAGCAACGCCGGCAGTGAGAAAGAGCGAAGCCGCAAACGTTCGCAGTGCGTTCACGGCCCGTTCGTCGTATTTAGAAGGCGCCGATACCGTTGGGCGATCCCCATCCGGTCGGGCCGGAGTACGTGCCGAACTGCTTGGTTCCGGCCGTGCACACGTACGTGCCCGAGTACTGCGTCGGACACTTGTTCAGCGTGCCGCTGGTGATGTAGTGGAGGTATTTCGCGCGGACCTTCTTTTTCGCCGTCCAGAAGTTTTTGCCGCCGTCTTGCTTGGTCGCGTTTCCGGCAAGGCCAAAGACTCCCGCCATCAACGGCGACGAGACACTCGTGCCGCCGACCGTTCCCCATGCGCCGTGCGGATAGGAATCGTAGAGCGACACATTCCAGGCGACCGCGGTGATGTCGTTACCGATGCGCTCCGCGCATTTCGGATCTTTCTGCCACGAAGGCTTTGCAACCACCGAGCAGCCGCCGCCGCTATCCGGCCAGACGACTTCGCTGTATTTCGAGCTGGCTTCGGAGAGCAAGGTGCCGCCGACCGAAACGACGGTCGTGTAGTCGGCCGGATCCTGCATGCCGTAGCCGCTATCGCCGGCACTGGCGAGATAGGTGACGCCCTTGGTATCGAAGTCACCGCCCGAGGAACTGCCGCCGCCGCCGCCCCAGCTGTTGCTGACGATGTGTGCGCCAAGCGTCACGGCCTCTTGCTCGGCCGCGTAGAGGTTCGTGCCGCTGTTGTCGTTCGCTTCGATCAGATAGATCGTGCAATTCGGACAGCTCGCCGAAACCATTTCGACATCGAGATCGATCTCAACGCCCCAGCCGCTGTTGGCGACGGGGTAGTTGCTTTGCTGTCCGCTCTGGTTGTACTTATAGAAGTTCGCTGTGGGAAGGCCAAAGTACGAACGGTAAGCGGCGAGATCCGAGGCCACGTTTGGATTGTCGTAGGCATCGACGATCGCGACGATCTGGCCCGATCCTTTGCTGGACGAGGGAAGATTGTACGCCGCTTCGAGGTTGGGTGCGCCCCAGCCGGCGACGTCGGGGTTGATGGCTCCGGGCGCATGAATGATCAGCGCATCGCACTGCATCCGATTGCCCGTGCGGGGGCCGTCGCAGGCGCGTTTCGCCGTATGCCGCGTCTGCCAATCCGGTGCCGAATTCGAAGATGCGGCCGATTGGCCGCCTGCTGCCGGAAGGCTCGTCGAGCCTCCGCTGCTGCATGCCGAAACAGAAGCCGCCAAAACAAGCAGCCCGGCAAGCCTTAAGGGTCCGTTCACGAGAGCTCCTTTTTAGAATCGTCTGGGAAAGACCATGGGTTCCCGCTCGGCCGGCCAATAACCTCGACTCCGTGCCACGTACGAACGTCACCTATCTCGCGGCGGCCGTGCTTAGCGTCGCGGTCGCCGCCTGCGCGCAACCCTCCGCGCCGCTGCCCGTTGCAGCGAACGAGCTGGGATCGATGTCGTTGGCGAGTGGGGCCGGGAAGATCCGCCATATAGTTTTCATCGTGCAAGAGAATCGCAGCTTCAACGATCTGTTCTACGGTTATCCCGGCGCGTACACGGTCTCCGAAGGAAAAGATTCGAAGGGGACGACCGTCGAGCTCGAGCCGGTCAGTCTGCGGTTTACCTACGAGATCGACCACTCGGCAGCGGCGATGTTCGCCGCGTGCGACGGCCGCGGCAAACTGCCCGGTACGAAATGCCGAATGGACGGTTTCGACAAGGAATACGTGGACCGGCGGCCTCGCGGGGTGAAGCATCCGCAGTATGCGTACGTGCCGGCGACAGACTCCAAGCCGTACTTCGATATGGCCCACGAATGGGTGCTCGCCGACCGCATGTTTCAATCGCAACTCGACGAAAGTTTCGTCGCTCATCAATACGTCATCGCGGCGCAAGCGCAGTCGAGCGTCGATTTGCCGGGCGGCGCGTGGGGATGCCAGGTTGGCCCGAGCGATTCGGTGAGCACCATCGAGGCCGATCGGTCGTACGGCGCGTTGCAGCGGCCGTGCTTCGATTATCAGACGCTCGGTGACGAACTCGACCGCGCTCGGCGCAGCTGGCGTTTCTATTCGAGCATGTACGCGACTCCGTCGAGCGACTCGGGCGCGGTCTGGTCGAGTTATCAGGCCGTGCGCCACATTTACAGCGGTCCCGATTGGTCGAAGGTCATCTATCCCCAGAAGCGTTTTCTCACCGACGTTCCCGCCGGAAAGCTGGCCAGCTTTACCTGGATTACGCCAATCTGTGCCAACTCCGACCATACCAACTGCGGCGGCGGCTTCGGCCCTTCGTGGGTGGCGGCGCTCGTCAATACCATCGGCAAGAGCAAGTTCTGGAACTCCACCGCGATCTTCGTGCAATGGGACGATTGGGGCGGTCTCTACGATCCTGTTGCTCCGCCATACGAAGACTACGACGGGCTGGGATTTCGCGTTCCGCTGCTCGTGATATCGCCCTACGCGCGAAAGAACCACGTGTCACACGTGCAGTACGAGACCTCCAGCGTCTTACGCTTCGCCGAAGATCTTTTTGGTTTGGGTCAGCTCGCGGTTTCGGATCGGCGAGCCGCATCGCCGGCCGCCGATTGCTTCGATTTCACGCAGGCGCCGCGAGCCTTCGTCCCGATTCAGGCGCCCAAAGGCATCGGCTTCTTTTTACATCAGCACGAAGACGATCGCATTCCCGACTCACAATGAAAAAACGGCGGGCGCTTGTGCGCTCGCCGTTTCTCTCGCGATGTGCTCTGGCTAGTAGGCCTTCACGCCGTTGGGACTTCCCCAGCCGGCAGGGCCGGAGTAGGTGCCGTACTGTTTGGTGCCGGCCGTACAGAGATATTCGTCGTTACACGAGCCGTCGTTTCCGACGCTGATGTAATGCAGCTCTTTGTTGCGTTTCTTGGCTTTGAGTTTCCAGAAATGTTCGGCTGCATTCTGCGAGCTTGCATTTCCGGCTAACGCAAAGACGGCCGCGGTCATCGGACTCGCGGCGCTGGTGCCGCATTCGACGATCCAGCCGCCAGAGCCGTAGGTATCGTACTCGGCGACACCCGGATTGCAGCCCGCTTCGGATGAGACGTCGGAATCGGTGCGATACTTGCAATCGGGATCTTTCTGCCACGCCGGCTTTGGCTGGCCGAGGCTGGCGCCGGTGCCATTGTCGGAGCAGCCGCCGCCCGCATCGGACCAAACGGTTTCGCTATACTTCGAACCGCTCTTGGTCAGCTGCGTGCCGCCGGCCGAAACGACGCTGCCGAAATATTCCGGCGGCCCGTTTTCGTTATAACCATCGTCGCCCGACGCGGCGATGTATTCCACACCAGGGCTCTCGAAATACGATTCCGACCAGCCGCAGGTCGAGCCGGCGCAGAGGTAGCTATTGCTAACGATATGCGCGCCGAGCGTCACCGCTTCGGCGACGGCCGTTTCGAGATCGCTCGTGTTGTTGCTGTTGGCTTCGATCAGGTAGATCGTGCACTTTGGACATCCGGCCGAAACCATGTCGACGTCGAGGTCTTCCTCGGTGCCCCAGCCGGTGTTCCCGGACGGATAGTTGCTCGTTTGTCCTTCTTGATTGTATTTGGTGAAGTTTGCCGTACCCAAGCCATATTGGGTGCGATAGGCTGCTAGATCGGAGGCGACTTTTGGATTGTCGTACGCATCCACGATCGCGACGATCTGTCCCGCGCCATTCGTGGACGAGGGTAGATTATACGCCGTTTGAAGATCGGTCGGACCTAAGCCGCTCGGCACCAAATGACTGATCGTGCCGTTAACGGTGAGCGCCATACACTCGTTCTTGCGGGCGACCATCGGACAGTCGGCATGCGCGAGATTCTTGGCTTTCCACTGAGGAACGTAGGCGCTTCGCGATGCTGCGCTCTGCGCGCCGCCGCCGGCGGAGGGTACGTTCGACGATCCGCCGGCGTTACAGGCGGCGATCGTCAGCGCCGCCGCGACCGGCAGCAAAATCTTAAGCGAAGGGTTCATGAATGCTCCTTTATCGTCACTGTGTGACCGAGGCGGGCGCGATCGCGCCCGCCTCCCCTTTCGTAGAACCGAGCGGTGCGCTAATACGCGCCGATGCCGTTGGGCGTTCCCCAACCGGTTGGACCTGAATAGGTACCGTACTGTTTGGTGCCGGCGGTGCAAAGATAACTGCCGCCGCAGGAGCCGTCGCTGCCGCTGCTGATGACCCACAGATCCTTTTTCAGCGCCTTTTTCTTGAGCGTCCAGAAGGTCTTGCCGCCAACTTGTTTGGAGGCATTACCCGCAAGCCCGAAGATGCCGGCGTTCAGCGGCGAGGATTCGCTGGTGCCGCCATAAACGGCCCAGCCACCGTTACCGTAGGTGTCGTAAATCGCGGCGCCGCCCGCATTCGGATTGGCCGCGGCCGCTACGTCGTTTGCGGTCCGATACGTGCATCCCGGATCGTGCTGCCACGACGGTTTCGTCACGGTCGAGCAACCGCCGCCCGTGCCGTTCCAGACCGTCTCGTTATAACCGCGTTTTACGTTCGTATCCGTTGTTAGGCTGGTGCCTCCGACCGCGACAACCGTGTCGAACTGCGCCGGAGCGCCGATGCCGTAGCCACTGTCGCCGGCGGAAGCGAGATACTCCACGCCGGGAGCGCCGTAGTCGGTCCCATAGCCGCACGTGCCGCTGCAACCGCTTCCACTATAGCTATTGGTGATGATGTGCGCGCCCAATTTCACGGCCTCGACTTCGGCTGCGCCGAGATCGCTGAACGAATTCGAGTTCGCCTCGATGAGATAGATGGTGCAGTTCGGACAGCTTGCCGAGACCATATCGACGTCGAGGGCCTCCTCCACGCCCCAGCCGGTGTTGCCCGTTGGGTAGTTTTTCGTCTGTCCCGTTTGGTTGTACTTGGTGAAGTTCGCAACCGGCAATTTAAAGAAGTTGCGGTAGACCGTGAGGTCGGTTGTGATGTCGGGATTGTCGTAGGCGTCGACGATCGCGACGATCTGGCCCGATCCCTTGGTCGACGACGGAAGGTTATACGCCGCTTCGAACTGAGCGGGGGTGAAGCCGCCGCCGGGTCCCGACCCGCCATCGGGCACGATCTGAGGACCGACGCGCTCGAGGGCCGTGCAGTGTGCGAAGCCGGGGCCGGCATCGGGGCAGGCCGCCCGGACGTTTGCGCCCCATCGCTGAGATTCTCTGCCGGCCGGCATTTGTGCGCCGGATTGGCCGGATTGATTGGTGCCGCCGGTCGCCGGCATATTCGACGATCCGCCGGCGTTACACGCGGCGATCGTCAGCGCCGCCGCAATCGGCAGCAAGACTTTGAAATTCGGGTTCAAGAGTGCTCCTTTGTCGTCACTGTGTGAGAGAGGCGGGCGCAGTAGCGCCCGCCTCTCGTTTCGTGTTTACTGAGACTTCTGCTAGTACGCGCCGACGCCGTGGGGCGATCCCCAGCCGATCGGTGCGCCGTAGGTGCCGAACTGCTTGGTTCCGGCGGTGCAGAGGTAGCTGCCGCCGCACGAGCCGTTGCTGCCGACGCTGATGTAGTTTAAGTCCTTGCTTCGCTTCTTTTTCTTGAGGGTCCAGAACTTCTGGCCCGCGTTCTGCGAGCTGGCATTACCGGCGAGAGCAAAAACGCCCGCGTTCAACGGCGAGGCCGCGCTGGTGCCGCATTCGACGATCCAGCCGCCGGAGCCGTAGGTGTCGTACTCGGCGACACCCGGACTGCAGCCGGCTTCCGACGAGACGTCGGCGTCGGTGCGCGAGGAGCAACTCGGATCCTTCTGCCATGACGGCTTGGTGACGCCGGTGGCGCAACCGCTGCCCGCGTCATTCCAGACCGTTTCGTTATACTTCGAACCGCTCTTGCTCAGTTGCGAGCCGCCGACGGCGACGACGCTGTCGAGTACCGAGGGCGCGCCGATGTTGTTATACGCTTCGTCGCCCGAAGCGGCGAGATAGACGACGCCCGGGGTGTCGAAGTACGTGGAGAAGGCCGTGTCGCCGCAGTCGGTGCTGCCGTAGCAGATCCAGCTGTTGCTTACGATGTGCGCGCCGAGTGAAACGGCCGTCGCTTCGGCCTCTTCCATTCCGGTGATGCTGCCGTCAGACTCGATCAGCGCGATCGAGCACTTCGGACAAGCGGCAGAGACCATGTCAACGTCGAGGTCTTCCTCGGTTCCCCAGCCGGTGCTTCCCTGCGGGTAGCCGCTCTGCTGTCCGTGTTCGTTGTATTTATTGAAGGTCGCGGTTCCCAAACCGAACTGCGTTCGGTACGCCGCGAGGTCGGTGGCGATTTTCGGATTGTCGTACGCATCGACGATGGCAACGAGTTGCCCCGCGCCGCCGGTCGATGACGGTAAGTCGTACGCGGTTTCCAAATCGGACGGGAACAAACCGCTGGGACTGTTCAGATGCGAAATTCCGGTGACGTTCAGCGCCAAGCACGTGGGCTTGCCGACGACCATCGGGCAGGCGCGCGTCGCTTGATGTCGCGCTTCCCACTGCGGCATGTGCGCCGATTGGCTGGAGAGCGCGGTGCCGCCGGTTGCCGGCACGCTCGAAGAGCCGCCTGCGCTACAAGCGGCGATTGCCAGCGCCGCAACGAGCGGCGCCGCAAGTTTGAAAGTTACGTTCACAAAAGCTCCTTAAGGAAGTGAGATCGGTCTGGGGAGTCGGCTTTACTTAGTAACGGGCGGTCCCGTTGCCTGCATGAAGAAGAAAGCGGATGCCGAGAGCGGAACGGCCGGGCGCCCGCCCGTACTGTTTGAGGGAAGGAAGGCCGCCCGCAGCGCGGCATTCTTGCCATTCTATGGGCAAGCGGCGCTTTTTGCTTGGAGTTTTGCTGTTGGCGTTGGCCGGATGCGGGGCGGCCGGCTCGTCACTGGTCGTTCCCGCGCGCAGCGACGCCGTATTGCAAGCCGTGAACGCGACGGGCGCGGGAAAAATCAAACACGTCGTTTACATCGTTCAAGAGAACCGTAGCTTCGACGATCTCTTTCAAGGCTATCCGGGTGCCGATACCGTTTCGAGCGGCCAAGATTCAAAAGGCAAAACAATCCGCCTCGCGCCGGTGCCGCTCGGCGACAAGTACGTGCTCGACCATTCGCTGGGTGCAATGCTGACGGATTGTAACGGTACCGGCAGCCTGCCCGGAACCGATTGCCGCATGAACGGTTTCGATCGAGAAATTCATTTTTTAGGTCCAAAGCACGTCAAGTATCCGATGTACGTCTACGTGCCGCAGAGCGATTCGAAGCCATATTTCGATATGGCGCACGAAGGCGTGCTCGCCGACCGCATGTTCCAATCACAGCTCGATGAAAGCTTCGTGGCCCATCAGTACATCATTGCGGCGCAGGCCGCGTCGAGCGTTAACTTGCCGAATCTCACCTGGGGTTGCCACGGCGGCCACGACGACACCGTCACCACGCTCATGCAAGATCGCGAGATCGGACCTTCGATCAAACCCTGTTACGATTATCAGACGCTCGGCGACGAACTCGATGCGGCGAAACTCTCGTGGAGATTCTACGCCGCGGCGTTCGGAAGCGCGTCGAGCGATGGAGGTTCGTTCTGGTCGGGTTATCAGGCCGTCAAACACATTCGTGACGGACCGGATTGGAAAAAAGTGATCTCGCCGAACTGGCGCTTCATCACCGACGTGCGCAAGGGCGAGCTGGCAGACTTCACCTGGATCACGCCGGTCTGCGACGACTCCGATCACGTCAACTGCAAGGGCGGCTTCGGACCGTCGTGGGTTGCAGCGCTGGTCAACGCCGTGGGCAAGAGCAAGTTCTGGAACACGACGGCGATATTCGTGCAGTGGGACGATTGGGGCGGTCTTTACGATCACGTTCCGCCGCCATACGAAGATTACGACGGTCTGGGTTTTCGCGTGCCGCTCATCGTCATCTCGCCGTACGCGCGGCGCGGCCGCGTCTCGCACGTTCAATACGAGACGGCGAGCGTTCTGCGCTTCGCCGAAGACCTTTGGGGTTTGAACCAACTCGCCGCCGCCGATCTGCGCGCAAACTCACCGGCCAGGGATTGCTTCGATTTCGCGCACGCGCCGCGACCGTTCGTGAAAATCAAGGCGCCGTTGCCGCCCTCGTTCTTTATGCACAATCGCGCCGAGAACTACTTTGCGCCCGATTATGAGTAGACGGTTCGTCGCGGCGCTGCTGGCGCTGGGGCTGGCGGCATGTTCTCAGAGCGTCCAACCAACGCTGCCGGCGGCTTCGCCCAGCTCCCCTCCCGCCACCGGCGCCGGCAAGATCACGCACGTCGTCTACATCATTCAAGAGAACCGCAGCTTCGATAACTTGTTCCAAGGGTATCCGCGCGCCGACACCGTTTCGAGCGGCAAAGATTCGAAGGGGAAGACCATCGCGCTGGTGCCGTTGTCGCTGACGACCGTTTACGGCCCCGATCATTCGGCGGAAGCGATGTTCACCGATTGTCGCGGCACCGGCAAACTTGCCGGCACTAAATGCCGCATGGACGGTTTCGATCGCGAAGGAGTGGTGAATCCGCCGCCGGGGGTCAAGCATCCAACGTACGTGTACGTGCCGCATGCCGAATCGAAGCCATATTTCGATATGGCCCACGAATGGGTGCTCGCCGACCGGATGTTTCAGTCGCAGCTCGACGACAGCTTCGTCGCCCATCAATATGCCATTGCCGCGCAGGCGCACTCGAGCGTTAATCTTCCCTTCGGACCGTGGGGCTGCTCGGGTGGAAAGGCCGACTTCGTCGGGACCATCACGCAGCAACGAACCGGCGGCGGTGATCAAGAACCATGCTTCAACTACAGGACGCTCGGCGACGAGCTCGACGGCGCGCGCCTGAGCTGGCGTTTCTACACCACTGTCTATACCGATCCGTTTCAGGGGATTTGGTCGGGATACCAAGCCGTCAAGCATATCTTCAAGGGTCCCGATTGGAAGACCGACATCATCACGCCACAAAAGCAATTTTTGCGTGACGTCCGGCACGGCAAGCTGGCCAGCTTCACGTGGATTACGCCCCTGTGCGCCGATTCCGATCACCCGGGCTGCGGCGGCGGCTTCGGCCCATCGTGGGTGACGTCGCTGGTCAACGCGGTCGGCCAGAGCAAGTTTTGGAATTCGACGGCGATCTTCGTGCAATGGGATGACTGGGGCGGACTCTACGATCACGTGCCGCCGCCGTTCGAAGACTACGATAGCCTCGGCTTTCGCGTGCCGCTGCTGGTGATTTCGCCGTACGCAAAGAAGAACTACGTCTCGCACGTGCAGTACGAATCGTCGAGCGTCTTGCGATTCGCCGAAGATCTCTTCGGCCTCGCCCAGCTTTCGGCGGCCGATGCACGGGCAACGTCGCCCGCAACGGATTGCTTCGATTTTTCTCGCCCACCGCGCACGTTCGTGCCGATTGCGGCGCCGGAGCCGGCGGCCTTTTTCGCCGGCCAGGCGGCCGACCCGCGGATGCCCGACGATCAATGAGGCGTTTATTGGTCGTGTTGCTTGCCGCGTTGTGCGGTGGGTGCGGAGGCGCCCTTCCCTTCGACTTCGCTCAGGGCAGGCTCGCTCAGGGTGACACGTTGCCCCTTGGACAGGCTCAGGGTGACACGTTGCCGTCGATGCAGAGCGCTCCAGCGTTGCGGGCGCTCAACGCGACGGGCGCCGGGAAGATCACGCACGTCGTTTATATCGTTCAGGAAAACCGCAGTTTCGATAACCTTTTCCAAGGCTACCCGGGGGCCGATACGGTTTCCGTGGGCATGGATTCTCACGGTCACCGAGTGCGGCTCAAGGCGCGGAGCCTGGCTTATTTGCAATCCATCGACCATTCCGCACAAGCGATGTTCGAGGCATGCGACGGAACCGGAAGCATTCCGGGCACGCACTGTCGCATGGACGGATTTAATCTCGAGGCCTCATGGCCGCCATTCCAAACCGATCCGCAATATCTTTACGTTCCCCACACCGAGTCAAAGCCGTATTTCGACATGGCGCACGAATGGGTGCTTGCCGATAAGATGTTTGCATCGCAACTCGACGATAGCTTCGTCGCGCACCAGTATGCGATCGCGGCGCAGGCCGACTCCGCGGTCGATCTGCCCGTTTCGGAATGGGGTTGCGGCGGCGGCAAGGGCGATACGATACCGACGATCGTCAAGAATCGCGATCCAAATGGACCGGTAATCTCGCCGTGCTTTGATTATACGACCTTGGCCGACGAGCTCGACAAGGCGAAGCTTTCGTGGCGGTTTTATGCCAGCGCCTTCGGCAAGGATTCGAGCCAGCCCGGAGCCGAGTGGTCGGCGTATCGTGCCGTTCGCCACATTCGCTACGGCGCCGGTTGGAAGAACGTTATCTCGCCGAACTGGACCTTCATCACCGACGTTCGCGCGGGCAAGCTCGCCAACTTCACCTGGATCACGCCGGTCTGTCACGACTCCGACCATACGAATTGCGGCGGCGGACACGGCCCGTCGTGGGTTGCGGCGCTCGTGAACACCATCGGTAAGAGCAAGTTCTGGAACTCGACCGCGATCTTCGTGCAGTGGGACGACTGGGGAGGCTTGTACGATCACGTAGCGCCGGCGTACTTGGGTCTCGATAGCGTCGGCTTTCGAGTTCCGTTGCTGATCATCTCGCCGTACGCGAAGGCTGACTACGTTTCGCACGTGCATTACGAGACGGCGAGCGTGCTGCGCTTTGGTGAAGATCTCTTCGGTTTGGATCAGCTCGCCGCGGCCGATCGCCGCGCGGCCTCGCCGGCCGCGGACTGTTTCGACTTCAGTATGAAGCCGCGGCCATTCGTCAAGATCGCCGCGCCGCTGCCGCCCAAATTCTTCATGCACTCACGCGACGAAGATTACTTCGCCCCGGATTATGAGTAGGTGACGCCGTGAGAATCGGGATACGTCTTGCACGCGCCGCGGCCGGCGTTGGGTTCGCTGCCATGCTGGCGGCCTGCGCCGCCCCTCTTCGACAGGCTCAGGGTGACACGTTGCCGGCGATGCAGAGCGCTCCAACGTTGCGGGCGCTCAACGCGACGGGCGCTGGAAAAATTACGCACGTCGTTTACGTCGTGCAAGAGAACCGCAGCTTCAACGACATGTTCCAAGGCTATCCCGGCGCGTACACGGTCGCCAGCGGCAAGGACTCGAAAGGGAAGACCATCGCGCTGCGGTCCGTCAGTCTCAAAGATGTGTACGACGTCGGCCACGGAGCCAGCGACATGATCGCCGCGTGCAACGGTACCGGCAAGCTGCCGGGCACGCATTGCCGCATGAACGGTTTCAATTTAGAAAGTTCTTTTGGGGGACCGCCCAACCCGCAGTACGTCTACGTGCCGCACGTCGAATCCAAGCCCTATTGGGATATGGCCCACGAGTTCGTGTTGGCCGATCATATGTTTCAGTCGCAACTCGACGAAAGCTTCGTCGCACATCAGTACATCATCGCGGCGCAGGCGCAATCGAGCGTCGACGTGCCCGAGGGACCGTGGGGCTGCGAAGGCGGTGTTTACGATACGGTCGAGACAATTAATTCGCGGCGGGAGACGGGCGGTTCGCAGCGGCCCTGCTTCGACTATCAAACGCTCGGCGATGAGTTCGATCGGGCGCATCTGAGCTGGCGCTTCTACACGAGCACCTATAATAAGCCGCTCAGCGGTCTGTGGTCGGGGTATCAGGCGGTCAAACACATCGTCTACGGCCCCGACTGGAAACGAAACATCATCACGCCGCAGAAGAGCTTCCTCACCGACGTGAAGAGCGGCAAGCTCGCGAGTTTCACCTGGATCACGCCGCTCTGTCCCGATTCCGACCATCTCGACTGCGGCGGCGGCTTTGGTCCCTCATGGGTCTCCAGTGTCGTTAATGCCGTCGGCGAGAGCAAGTTTTGGGATTCGACGGTGATCTTCGTGCAGTGGGACGATTGGGGCGGTCTTTACGATCCGGTTCCCCCGAAGTACTTAGATTACGACAGCACGGGCTTTCGCGTTGGATTGATCGTCATCTCTCCGTATGCGAAGCAAAACTACGTATCGCACGTGCCCTACGAGACGGCGAGCGTGCTGCGATTTGGCGAAGACTTGTTCGGCGTCGGCCAGCTCTCGGACGCCGACCGCCGCGCTACCTCACCGGCGGCCGATTGTCTCGATTTCTCGAAAAAGCCGCGCAAGTTCGTCCCGATCAAAGCGCCGCAAAACGCCCAGTTCTTCTTGAACCAGGCTAACGACGGCCGAATTCCGGACGACCAGTAAGGCTGCTATTCGTCGTCGACCGGTACGCCCGAAGGCGGCCGCCGGAGAAAGAACGATCGCGAATAGGTCGCGGGTATTTTTTCGAACCGGCGCGGCCGGTGACCGAAACGAAAGATGTTGGCGATGCTGGTCGTCGTCGCATCGGTCGTTCCGAGCCGCCCGAGCTGCCAGGTGTCTTCGATAAAGCGTACGATGCTGCCGAACTCGTAGACGGTATGTGATATCTCGTTTTTCGGGACGTAGGGCGAAATGACGATCATTGGGACGCGAAATCCCGGGCCGCCCTGGTCGTCGAGTTTCGGCGGTTTTACAGGATCGTAAAAGCCTCCCCAATCGTCCCAGGTCACCACGATCGCCGTCGAATTCCAATAGCGGCTGTCGCCGATCGCATTGACGATGTCGGCGACCCACGACGGTCCCGTATCGGAACCATAACCCGGATGATCGGAGTCCATGCCGTCGGGGATCACCCACGACATCGCCGGCAATGCGTCGTTCGCAACGTCGGTGAAAAAGTTCGTCGGCGGCGTGGAAACGTGAGCGTTCCATTCGTCTTTGTTCTTGAAGATCGCCGACACGGCCAAGAATGCACTCCATTGTGCGCCGGCACTATTGCGCCAGCTCGGCGTGTAATACTTCCAGGAAACCTTCTTAGAGTCGAGCAGATCGGCGAGCGTCGTATAGCTGAAGCACGGGTACGGCCCTTTGTCGCGCTCGTAGACCAGCCCATTGCTAATGACCGACGTCGCGGTGCCGGGCGGCGCGTTGCAGCCCCATGGAAAATGCGTTGGAATGTCGATGATGCTGCGCTTGGGACCGATCCTCGTGTCGCCGCGAATCAGATCCTGGTGTGCGGTGAAGCTTTCGCTGCCCTGGGTTTGAAACAACTTGTCGGCGATGGCGTATTGCGATGCCAGCGTCCAATAGGGTTGAATCTGCTGCGGATCGACGTATTGATAGGGGGCCGAACCCTCGGTTTTGCCGGTGCCGCGCTCGATCAAATTGAACGCATCCATGTTACCGTCGCGATAGGCGGTCTTGTATGCGGGGTAGGTGTGATTGAGCGAGTCGCTGCTCAGCAAGCTGACGCGCTTGAGCGAGATCGGTTCGGTTTTTGCTTTCGAGCCGGTCCCCGTCCGCATTTTTCCCGTCGTCGTTCCGGTCACGCCGGGGAACGTCGCGAAGAAGTCGTTAAAGCTGCGATTCTCTTGAATCACCAGCACGATGTGGGTGATTGGAGTAGCGGCGGAATGCGCGGCGAATGGCGACGAACTCTCGGGCAGCGCGGTGACGGCATGACCGCCGCAGCCGGTAACGCCCAGACTCGCGGCTAACGCGAGCGTTGGCGCCGGGCGCGCAAGCATCAGGCCTTACTCGGTATCGACGGGCAGCCCGGACGGCTTTTGATGAAGGAAAAACGCCTTCTTGTAACTCGACGGAATCGTCGCGAACGGCCGCGGCGATTGATTGAGATCGAACATATCGTTCATGCTGTTGGTCGTGCTGTCGGTCGTGCCGAGCCGCCCTAAGTTGAACGTGTCTTCGATGAACGCGATGATGCTGCCGAACTCGTACACGGTGTGGGAGACGTAACCACCTTGACTGCCGTTTCCGATCTTAACGTAGGGCGAGACGACCAACATCGGAACGCGAAAACCGGGGCCGCCTTGATTGTCGAGCGGCAACGGCGGCGGCACCGGATCGTAAAAGCCGCCCCAGTCGTCCCAGACGACGATGACCGCCGTGGAGTTCCAATACTGGCTTTGCCCGATCGCATTCACGACTTGGGCGATCCAAGACGGACCCGTATCGGGAGCTTTGCCCGGATGATCGGAGTTAGCCGCGTCCGGAATTACCCACGACATCGCGGGAAGCGTGCCGGCGCTGATATCATTGAAGATCGTCGTTTCGGGCCAAACGACCTTGGTGCCCCACTCGGGGCCGTAGCGTACCGGCGCGATGACGTCGAACGCGTCCCACAACGCGGGCAACGTTCCGTCGACGAGCTGCGGCGTATAGTACTTCCACGAAACACTCTTCGCGTCGAGGAGGTCGCGCAGGGTCCGATAGCTGCTCGAGCCGTAGTCGGGGAACTGGTTCGAGCACGGAAATGGGCCGGTGCCTCGGCTCAAGACCAGATACGTGTTGATCGTTGACGTCGCCGTTCCAGGTTTGGAATCGCAGCCCCACGCTGCCTGCGAGGTCGGGTCGTCGATCAAACTCTCGGTGTTGGCCGACGGCGGGTTGCAGACAACCGTAATGCAGGTACCGCCGCGAATGAGATCCTGGTGGGCGGTAAAGCTCGCGCTCCCCTGCGTTTGAAACATCTCGTCGGCGAGCCCCCATTGCGATGCAATCGTCCAATACGGCTGTACTTGCGACGGATTGACGTAGACGTAGGGAGCGCTGCCTTCGGGCCGGTTATTCGCCGTCTGAATGATCATGTTGAAGCCATCCATCTTCCCGCCGTTGTACGCGGTGAGATAACTGGTGTAGAGATGGTTCAGATCGCGCGGATCCTGGAGGTTGATTTCCTTGAGTTTGATGGCTTTCTTGCGGTATTGCATGCCGCGCTTGACGAGTTCGTAACCCGTCGTCGCGCTCGTGGCGTTGGGAAAGCCGGCGAAGAGATTATTGAAGCTGCGGTTCTCCTGAATCATCAGCACGACGTGTTGGATGGGCGTGCTCCCCGAACCACTTCGATGATGCACCGACGGGGTCGCGGGCGAGGACGAACCGGCACCGCCGCCGCTGCACGCCGCGAGCAGGAGCGTTGCGGCCGCCGCAAAGGCGGACCACCGCCCCGCGCTCACGACACCTTCGCCCCGACGCGCTGCGCGATGGCCGCGACGTCGTAATCGAAGCGCCGAGCCACGTTGCTGGTGACCGCAACGATCTCGTCGAGCGTGGGCGCATCGAACGCCGGCTTGTAATAGTCGGGAAACGAAAGCTTCTCGTCGTATTTCTCGCGGCTCGCCTCGAAGCTGGGCGCATCGAGCTCGGTGTGCGCGATGATGCGGTCGATGGTCCGCAGTGAATCGCTGCAAAGGTCTTCGTAGCGCACGATGCAGACGCTGCGCCGCAGCTCGGGATCGGCGTCGAGTTGGTCGGCGACGAAACCATAGACGTACGCCCAGTACCGCGCGCGCGACTGCGCCCAGCGCCCCTCGTCGAAGAGGCGGCGGATCTCGCGCAACTCTTCGGGCCGGCCGACGTTGGCCATCACTTGCTTTGGTCCGAACTCGTGGTGCCCCGTGAGTTCGATGATCTCGATCTGTCGCGGATCGTCGCGCTCGATCTCGGCCCAAATGCGATCTTGCTTGATCAGCGAGGCGACGTGGTCGACCGGATTGCGAACGTAGAGCAGAAAACGGGCGTCGGGGAAGAGCTTGCGCAGATATTGCATGCGCACGACGCACATAATCGCCTTGCTCACATAGCGGCTTCGGCCGCGCACGAGCGCCAGCTTGCGAAGATGCTCGCTGTAGAAGCGCTCGAAGGTTGGATTCGACGTCGTGCCGTCGAGGACGCTGTAGTCTGACTCATCGTGAATCTGCGGGAAGAAATGCTCCCACAAGATCTCTTCACCCATCTCGGCGCTGTCGCGGGTCACTTCGATGCGGTCGCGATGGATGCGGGGAACCGGTTTACGCATTGCATCGACCGGTATGCGCGGAAAGACTTTGTTCCAGACGTAGGGCATGTACGGCATCAAAAAATCAGCGTACTTATGCGTTCCCACGTCGGGATGCTCGCTGAGCATCTGCAACGTGATCGTCGTGCCCGCGCGCGGAAGCCCGCAAATGTAGACGGGCCGGTCGACGCGCTGCCGCGCCAGGCTTCGGGCGAGCATGAGTGACTCGAAGTTGCCGAGTCCGACAAAGAGCGGAGCGGCCGCATGAACGCCCCGAACGCTCCAATAGAAGGGACCAGGCACGGAGAATTTCTGCGGTGTCTTAGTGTCGGTAGCCATCGCGGACTATACTTTCTCGAAGAGCGCGCCGATTACCGTTAAGCCGGGGCCGAAGGCCATGCTCAAGACTTTGGTGCCTGTTGGGATATCGGGAGAGTCCACGACCAACTGCCAGATATGCGGCGCCGTCGCGGAAGCCATGTTGCCGTGCTCGTAGAGAACCCGCCGGCTCAGGGCGACCGCCGATTCCTCGATGCCGAGTTTGCCGCGGATCTGATTGAGAATCGCCGGGCCGCCGGGATGGATGGCAAAGGTCATCGACGATTTCTCGCGTTCGAAGTCGAGGCCGACCTGCGCGCAGATTGTTTCGACGAACGCGCCGATCGAATCGCGAATCATGAAGGGTACGCGCTTGGAGAGCGACATGTCGAACTGCAGCGGACCGGGGCGCAAGGTCATCTCGGGTAGCGAATCGGGAAGAATGAATTCGTCGATCGCCAAAACCTTCAGTCCGCCGCGGCGACCGCTCTTCTGGAACTCACTCTGCGGATAGGCCGCGTACTTGATGAAGCCGTCGGCAAAAAGCGTGGACGTGACGAAATTGTCGGGTTCGTCGCCAAGCAAATCGAAGTGCAAGGAGAGAAACTCGGTGTGCACGACATCCACGCGCTGCTTGGGTTTGGGAAGCGAAACGAACGACGATCCCACCAGTCCGACCGCGGTTCGGATCGCCGGAAACGCGCCATAGCATCCCATGTGGTAGGAATGGGTGACGCCGACACCGAGCCAGCCGCGACGCGAAAGGAAGGTCTGCACCGGACTGGGCGAGACGTATCCCGAGCAGCTGACGTGCACGATGTCGTTGGGGGGCTCGAGTTGCCCGTCGCGATAGGCGCGCTCGAAAACGTTGCAGGCAACTTCTTCGAATAAGTTCATGCGCTCGTCGAGCGTCTCGCCGGTGGGACTGCGCAGATTGCCGTGACGGCGAACCAAATCCGAAGGATGCTCCGGATCGTCGGTGACAAAGCGCGAGGTCAGCACGCTCACTTGACGCCGCGCGATGTATTCCGACGACGTGCCGTATCGCGCCATCCGTGCTTGCAGCATGCGCTCGACTTCCGCGCGTTCGGCGGCATCGTCGAGCTTGCGCGCGGCGCATTGCGCCAAGGTCATGAAGTGCGCCTGGATCGGCTTGAGCTCGTCCTGAGGAACGGACGGCGTGACTTCGATGCGTTCGAAATCGGATAAGACGACCGGTACCGTGCCGAACGGGGGCTTGGGGTCGATTTTGCCGAGCGATCGTTCTAAAGTGCGCATAGGAAACCGTTGCAAACGTTCGCCGTCTGCGCCTTTCTTCCATTTGCTGCGCTACCCGCGCTATCGTTGATAATCGTCACTAATCCTGGTTATCTTATTCGGTGTCCACCGGCTGGTTCGAGGGTGGACGCCGCAGCAAATATGATTTCGAATACTCACTTCCGATCCGCACGAATGCTCGCGGCGTTTGCGAGAAGTCGAAAAAATCGTTCGCAAAGTCAGACGACGTGACGTCGGTCGTTCCCAACCGTCCCAAGTTCCAGTTGTCTTCGAGGAATCGAACGATGCTTCCGAACTCATATTGATAATGCGATACGTACCCGGCTTTGGCATACGGCGAAACTGCAATGAACGGAACGCGAAATCCCAAGCCGCCGTAACGACGATTTCCCGGTGGTGCGACGTGATCGTACCATCCGCCCCAATCGTCCCATACGATCAAGATTGCCGTCGTCTTCCAAGCATCGCTCGCGCCGATCGCATCGACGACTTGCGCCACCCACGACGGGCCCGTGTCGGAGCTTTGGCCGGGATGGTCGGAGTTGTGAAAATCGGGAATGACCCATGCGACCGACGGAAGCGTGCCGCGGCTGATATCGGTGAAGACGTCGGTCTCGGGCGATACGACGTTCGACCAGTCGGCGCCCAAGCGCACGGCATGGATCGCAGCAAATGCGTTCCAAAGATTGCCGCCGATCGTTCCCGCCGCCGGCGTATAGTAGCGCCACGACACGGCGGACTTGTCGAGCAGGTCGGCGAGCGTTTCGTACGACATGCACGGGAACGGGCCGGTGAAAACGCTGTATTTATTGCTTACCGAAATCAGCGAAGTCCGCGTTGCGGGCGGTGCGTTGCAACCCCAGGGCTCAGCCGTCGGAAAGTCGATGAGGCTTTCGCCGCTTCCGATCTCGGTGCCACCGCGAATCAAGTCCTGATGCGCGGTAAAACTGCCGCTGCCTTGCGTCTGGAATGTATGATCGGCCAAGACGTATTGCTTGGCGAGATCCCAATACGGTGCGATCTGCGTGGGATCGACGTAGCGATAGACGTACGTTCCCGACATCCGCCCGATCGGAACAGTATCGAAGCCGTTCATCTTCCCGCCGTTCCAGTCTCGCCGCCAAAAGTTGTAGCCGTTGTTCGGAGAGATCGGACTCGCCAGCGTGCTCTCTTTTAACCGGATCGATCCGCCGTTGTGGGTCTTGCCACGGGTGGCTCCGTCGGCGCCCGGAAACGTCGCGAAGAGATTGTCGAACGTTCGGTTTTCCTGAACGAGGATCACGACGTGGGTGAAGTACTTGCCTTTCGCCGCGGGCGGCGGAGGCGCCAAGTACGGCGACCCGGCGGAGCCGCCTCCGCCGCAACCAGCGAGCAATGCGAATGTGGCAGTGAAAAGGAGCGCGAGCACCACGACGCGCCGCGCGGGATCGGGGACGGGCATGATATTAAAGGTATCGGCCGAGGCCGGGGGTCATCCCTTCCGCGTGCCCATCGTGGCCGCCGGACCCCAGAGCATCGCCCAAGCGGCCGGCCTGTTGCGCGCCGGGGAGCTCGTCGCATTTCCGACCGAGACCGTCTACGGCTTGGGGGCGCTTGCTTTCAACGTGGAGGCCGTCGCCAAAATCTTCGAAGTCAAACGGCGGCCGGCATTCGACCCGCTGATCGTCCACATTCTCGATCGCTCGATGCTCGAGGAGGTCACGCTCGGCTTGACGCCTCTGGGCGAAAAGCTCGCCGCGGAGTTTTGGCCGGGCCCGCTGACCCTCGTCCTGCCCAAGGCCGCGAACGTTTCAGCCTTAGTAACTGCCGGCTTGCCGACGGTCGCGGTTCGAATGCCGGCCCAGCCGGTTGCCCGAGCACTGCTGACGGCGGTTGGGGCTCCCATTGCGGCGCCGAGTGCGAATCCGTTCGGCGGCTTGAGCCCGACGCGCGCCGGGCACGTGGCCGAAGGCCTCGGCGATCGCGTTGGTTTGATCCTTGACGGCGGTCCAACCGAGCACGGCATCGAGTCCACCGTGGTCGCGCTCGAACCCGAGCCCGAACTGCTCCGCCCGGGCGCGGTCGCGCTCGAAGAGATCGAGCGCATCGCCGGACCGCTGCTACGCGGCGGCCGCGGTTCGGTTCGTGCGCCGGGCCAGCTCGAGCTGCATTATGCGCCGCGAACGCCTTTACGAATCGTCGATCCGGCCACGGTTCCGAAGGCGCAGCGGCAGGCGGCCGGCGTGGTCACCCTGCGCGAGGAGTTCGGCGGATATGCCGCGTCGCGCGTCCTTTCGTCCAATGGCAATCTGCGCGAAGCCGCAGGCCGTTTCTTTGACATCTTGCACGAGCTCGATTCGCTCGGACTCGAACGGATCGACGCGCAGGCGTTGCCTGAGCATGGGCTGGGAATGGCGATGATGGATCGGCTACGTCGGGCGGCGGCGAGCCGAAACGCTTCCGGCTCGCCAAGCGTTATGCCCTTGAACACCGAAGAAGGAAAGCTATGAAGTCGTTTTCAGAACTGTCGGCCCGCGCGAGCGTCATCACCGCGCTGCTCGCTATATTGTGCACGGGCGCGGCGCCGGCCGTGTTGCCATATCAGGTTGCGGAGGACGTTTCGCAGAGTTTCGGGCTTCTGACAACGACCTATTACGACACGGTCGATCCGCAAGTCTTATTGGCGGCTGCCGGCAATGCGCTCGTGCAAACGGCGCACAAGAAAGGCGTATCGATTCCTGCGCCCGCCCTGCGGGTCGAAGGCGATCGCGATGCGACCTTGGCGGCGCTCGACGACGCGATCTTGCGCACGGCGCGCGCGGCGCATGCCTCGCCCAACGATTTTGCGTACGCAGTTATCGATGCGATGGCCAAAGCCACGAACGACCGCTACACACAGTTCTTCACCCCCGACGAGTTCAAACAATTTAACGAAGCGCTCGATCCGCGGCGCATCGGCGGCATCGGCGTGATGATCGAGCCCGACGCCGCGTCGGGGTGCGTTCGCGTTACCTACGTTCTCCCAAGTACTCCCGCGGAACGCGCCGGAGTTCAAGTGGGCGACATCATCGTCGCGGTCGACTCCGTACCCACGAAAGGCGTTCCCGTCGATGCCGTCAGCGGACGCTTGCGCGGCAAGCCCGGTACCGTCGTGGCGGTGACGCTCCAGCGTGCGCATCCGGCGGTCGTGAGCATTACGCGCGCCGACGTGCAGCCCCCGACGGTTGTCTTCAAGATGCTCGCCGACGGAATCGGCTACATTTGGGTCATGGAGTTCGGACGCGCGACACCAAGCGAGTTCGATACTGCCATCTCGCGATTGACTCAGCTCGGCGCGAAGGCGCTGGTGCTCGATCTTCGCAACGATGGCGGCGGATACGTCAACTCGGCGCTCGATATCAGCTCGCGTTTCATTGCCAATAAGGCAATCGTCACCGTCGAAGAGCGCGGGAAGCGCGCGACCACCATTGACGCCGACGCCAATCCGTCGATCTCACTTCCAGTCACGGTGCTCGTCAATCAGTTTACCGCATCGGCCTCGGAGATCACCGCCGGCGCCCTGCAAGACGACGGAATCGGCAAGCTCGTCGGCGCGCGCACCTTCGGCAAAGGTGTAATGCAAACGCTGACGCCGCTTCCTGACGGCGCGGCAATCAAGATCACGACGGCGCACTATCTCACGCCCAGCAACCGCGACATCAACCTGCGCGGAATCGATCCGGACCTGCGTATCGAGGAGAGTCGGGACGCGCGCTTCGGCGACATCGCGACCGACGCGCAGTTACGCGCGGCCATCGTTTTGCTGCAGAAGAAGATCGCGGAAAAGGGTTAGCCGCGGCGGCGGACGAGCCGCACCTGCCGCCCATCGCGCTCGAAGGTTACCTCGTCCATGAGGCGGCGCATCAAAAAGATCCCGAACCCGCGACCGCGGTCGTCCGGCTCGACCTTCGAGCAAGCGGACGGCTCGTTGAATCCGCGGCCGCTGTCACAAATTTCGATGGCGAGCGCTTCGTCGTCAAAGCTGCAGTTAACCACGATCTTCCGAGCGGGCGTTTCCCCACCATGTTCGACCGCGTTGCTGAGCGCTTCGCCCGCCGCCAGCCGAATGTCGGAGAGAGCGTCTTCGGTGAATCCGCACTCGGCCGCGAAGGCTGCCACGCTGCGCCGCGCTAACGGAACGTTCCGCACGTCGCTCGTATAGGCGACGCGGTACTCTCGTTTCGGGGGCGTCGCCGACGTGGTGGTCACCGTGAAGTTTTCCCGGGCCTGGCGGAGGCTTAAACCTCACGCGGCGCGCGGCGAAGAGGAGGGCGCAGCAAGCGCGAAACTGCGGGGTGAGAGAGCGGGCGATTAGCTCAGCTGGGAGAGCGCCTCCCTTACAAGGAGGATGTCGGCGGTTCGAGCCCGTCATCGCCCACCATAAGCAATGCTTCGACAGGCTCAGCATGACAGCACTGATGTCACCCTGAGCTTGTCGAAGGGTCGTCAGCAGCGATGCTTCGACAGGCTCAGCACGACAGCGCTCGACAGGCTCAGCATGACAGTGCTGATGTCACCCTGAGCTTGTCGAAGGGTCGTCAGCAGCAATGCTTCGACAGGCTCAGCATGACAGTGCTTCGAGAGCCGCAGCATAGCGAGGGAGGAGATTTTGTTGACCAATAACGGGGAGCCGGCAACCGCGGTTCGCGTCGAGCGCGATGGCGACATCGCGATCCTGACGATGAATCGTCCGCAGAAGCGCAACGCGCTTTCGCTGCAAACGATGCGAGAGCTCGAGGCCGCGCTTGCCGGAATCGCCTCGGACGTGCGCGCGGTGATCTTGCGCGCCGAGGGTCCGGCGTTTAGCGCGGGCCACGATTTGCGCGAACTCGTTGGGGGTGACGAAGAAAGCTATCGTGCCGTTTTCGATGCCTGCGTTGATCTGATGGCTCGGATCGCTGCGGTGCCGCAGCCGGTCATCGCGGAGGTCGCCGGCGTTGCAACCGCCGCGGGCTGTCAGCTCGTTGCGGCATGCGATTTGGCCGTTGCCTCGAGCACGGCGACGTTTGCGACACCGGGCGTGCGCATTGGGCTGTTTTGCAGCACGCCGATGGTGGCGCTCACCCGCGCGATCGGGCGCAAGCGTGCCATGGAGATGCTGCTGACGGGAGATCCGATCGACGCACCGACGGCGCTGTCGTGGGGTTTGGTTAATCGCGTCGTTTCGCCCGAACGCCTTCATGAGGAAACGCTCGCGCTCGCGCGCAAGATCGCCACGTCGAGCGGCACGATTATCGCGCTCGGCAAGGCGGCATTTTACGCGCAGATCGAGCTCAGCGCGAAGGACGCCTACGACTACACGAAGGCAGTCATGACATCGAATGCACTCGAGGCAGACGCGAGCGAAGGGATCACCGCATTTTTCGAGCGGCGTTCCCCGAAATGGAAGGAAGCGATGCAGGGGATGCCCGAGGACCGTTGAAGCCCGACCGCCCGCGGCGCTCGCGTGTGGGCAGTGTGCGCCGGCGATCGCAAAAAACGTCGCCCACACCCGGTATGCGTGAACCCGACAAAAAGGGATTCGCGCGTACGCGACGGCAGGAGGGCTCGCTTATGGCGAGCCCTCCTGTGATTGTGAGCGTTTGCAGCGAAACGGAGAGATCGGTCGAATGAGAGGCGCTTCGTGACGCTCTTTTCCCCGCGAACGCGCTATGCCGCCCTCGTCTTGATCGTTGCCCTCCTTGCCTGCCTCGTGGTCGCGCTCTTTCGCGCGCGCACGGAGTCGCACGCGCGGCGCGTCGAGCTGGCGATGGATTTCACCGATTTCGCCGCGCTCGCGCGTTCGTACGACTACAATCAGGCAGCCTTTCTCATCGCTCTGCGCCGCGCGGGTTTGACGTCGCTGGCGTTGACCGAAGAGCTAGGCGCGAATGTCGGATACGACGGCAAGGCCTATGTTACAACCGGCGCGGCGCTCCTGAATCAGGCGCGGATCTCACCGATCGGCGACCCGCTGCTCGCGCGCCTCGTTGCCACGCATCGCATTGCCAATGGCGCGGTCTATCTGCTGATTTCCGACGCTGCGACGTACCATCGCTACCGCGCGCAGCTCGCGTTGCATTTTATGCCGCGCAGCATCCGCGTCTTGCGCTCGGCGCGGCCATGGCTGATCGAAGTTCGCACCCAGATCGACTACTTTAACTCAATCGGATTGGGCATTGCCACCGATCAGGTCGAGCTGGCTCGGCGCCTTGCGTTGCTGGTGGTACCGCGCTTTCAAAACGACGAACGCTTTGCCGCGCCGCAAATCGACGCGCTCTTCGACGACCTGTTGCGTTACGACCCCAAGGTTTCGACGGTTATCTTCTTCGGCCTGAGCAATCAGGTGATGGGATATCCCGACCACTTACAGGCGGCGGCCGACGCTTTCAAGCGTCACATCTTTAATTTCGGCTCGATCGAAACGTACGACGCCAGCCAAGTTCAGAAAGGGAACGATACGCTCGCGCGGCTCATTCCCGGGCGAACCGTTCGCGTCCAAGCGATCGCCAAGACCGAGCTCGACAAGCTCAAGCTCGACGACGTCGTCGCGCGGTATGTCTTGGGCGTGCGCGAGCGCAACGTTCGCGTCGTTTATCTGCGGCCGTGGGCGCATCAAGACGGTAATCTATCGATCGAGGCGACAAACGTCGAGATGGTCAAGGCCATTAGCGATCAGTTACGGGCCGATGGCTACCGGCTCGGACGCGCGACGCCGATTCCGCAATATCACGGCAATAATCGTGTGCTCGTCGGTGTGGCGGCGCTCGCGGTGCCGTCAATCTTCGTGCTGCTCCTCGACTTCTTCGGCTGGTACCGGCGGCGTCTCGCCGCGGCCGCCTACGCGGGAACAGTCGTCCTCTACCTAGCCGGAACGCTCACGCACCACGACCTCGCCATACGCTCGGCCATCGCATTGGCGGGCGCGCTGCTCTTTGCGACCGCCGCGTTACTCGCATTAATCCCGGCGTGGAATGAGCTTCCCGCGCGCGACACCCGCACGCAGCTGGCGCGCAGCCTGGGCTGGACGCTCGTCGCGGTTGGCGTCGCATTGCTGGGCGCGCTCGTCGTCGTCGGCGTGATGAGCTCACCGCTGGCGATGGAGGAGATCGAACGTTTTCGCGGCGTGCGGCTCGTGCTCGCATTGCCGCCGCTGCTCGCGCTGATCCTCTACCTCTTCGAACGGCGATTCGGTTCGGGCACGCAGCGCGCTCGCGACGTTTTTCTCTCGCCCGTGCTGACCTATCAGCTGCTGGCGGGCGTCGCGATCGTTGCGCTCGGAGCGCTAATGATCGTCCGCAGCGGCAACGACAGCGACGTCTCGCCGACGGCCTTCGAGCTTTCGCTGCGCCACGTGCTGACTCACGTGCTCAGCGTACGGCCGCGTTTCAAGGAGTTCTTGATCGGCTTTCCCTGCATGATGCTGCTGCCGGCGCTATTGCCGCTTCATCGGCGCGCCGTCGGCTGGTTGTTGGCCTTGGGAATCGGCGTCGGCATCGGCGATGTCATCGATACTTTCTCGCACTTACACACGCCCCTCGAAGTCTCAATCTTGCGCGTGATCAACGGGCTGGTCGTCGGTGCGATTATCGGCGCAATCGCGATCGCGATCTACCGGCGCGTGCCTGCGACGACGGGATAATGGCTCGGGTGTTGCTCTCCGGCTACTACGGTTTTGGGAACTTCGGAGACGAGGCGCTCTTGGAAGTAATCGTCGCGAACATTCGCCGCCGTTTTCCGTCTTCACAGCTCGAGGTACTCTCGGCAACGCCTAAAGCAACCGCGGCGGCCCACCGGGTCGAAGCGGCTCCGCGATGGGATTGGCGCGCGATTCGCGCCGCGATCGCACGTGCCGACGTCGTGCTCTCCGGCGGCGGGGGCCTGCTCCAGAACGCGACGAGTCTGCGCAGCCTCCTTTACTACGCCGGAATTCTACGCGAAGCGATTCGCGCGCACCGCAAGACGATGATCTTTGCCCAATCGATCGGACCGCTCGACTTTTGGGGTCGTCTCGTCGTGCATTACTTTTGCGCCGGTACGAATCGCGCGACGGTGCGCGATTCGCGCTCGCGTTTGCTCCTGGCGAAGCTTCTTTCAAACACCCCGGTCGAGCAGACCGCCGATCCGGTCTTTTTGTATGAAGCGCCGCACGACGTCGATCTGCGCAACGACGGCCTTGGTCCGGAGAGCGGACCCTACGCCGCCATCAGCGTTCGCCCATCGCCTGCATTGCGCGACGCGCCCGCGGTGATCGGACGCGCGGTCGACCGGCTCGCCGATCGCCATGGCATTCGTTCGGCCTTCGTGGCATTGGGAGGCGCCTCCGACGCGGCGGCGGCGACCGACGTGATCCGAGCCTGCAAATCGAGCCCGGTGCTCTTGCCCGAATGCACCCCGGCCAAGGCGGCGTCGATTCTACGCGGGGCGCGGGTCGTAGTCGGAATGCGCTTACATGCGCTCATTCTCGCCGCGCGTTATGCCGTTCCATTTCTCGCCATCGCCTACGATCCAAAGGTTTCCGCACTCTGCGACGACTTGCGCTATCCGCTGCCGCGGCTTTGGAGCGTGGGCGAACGCCGGCCGCTCGACGACGCAATCGATGCTCTGGTCGACCGGCTCGTGGACGAGCGCGAAACGCTGCGCTCGCATCTGTCCGAGTGCCGCGAACGCATCGTCGCCGCGGCCGAACGCAACTTCGACGTGCTCGGCGAGTTGATTGACGCATGAACGATTCGCCAAAAGATTATCGCGCGACACTGAACTTGCCAAAGACGAGCTTTCCAATGAAGGCCGAACTGCCGGCGCGCGAGCCGGCACGCCTGGATTGGTGGCGCGAGCATCGAACCTACGAGCGGCGATTGGAACGCAACGCGGGCAACGGCGCTTGGATTCTCCATGACGGGCCGCCCTACGCCAACGGCGACCTTCACATGGGACATTTCCTCAACATGGTGCTCAAAGACGTCTTCATCAAGATTGCTTTGCTTGACGGCAAGTACGCCAAATTCGTTCCGGGTTGGGACATGCACGGGCTGCCGATCGAATACGAGACGCTCAAGTATCTGGGCATCAAGGATTTTCACGCGATCGATCCGCTCGAACTGCGCGAACGCTGCGCGGAGCGCGCGCTCTTTTGGCTCGACCGGCAGCGCTCTCAACGCGAGCGCATGGGCAACTTCGGCTATTTCGACCGCCCCTACCGCACCATCGATCCCTCGTTCGAAGCCACCATCGTCAATGCGCTCGCCGACTTGGCAGAAAAACAGCAGATCTACAAGGGCCTGCGCTCGACGCTTTGGTGCATTCACGATGAAACCGCGCTCGCCGAAGCCGAAATCGAATACGAGCCGCGTGTCTCACCCTCGATTTACGTTCGCTTCCCGGCATCGGAAGAACAGGCCAAACGGATTTACGACGTCATGCTTCGACAGGCTCAGCATGACACTGACCAGGCTCAGAATGACAGTGACGCGGCTGCGCATGACACGCCCGATGTCACCCTGAGCTTGTCGAAGGGTGAACAGGCTCAGCATGACACGCCCGATGTCACCCTGAGCCTGTCGAAGGGTGACCCGGCTGGGCACGACACAGAGCAGCCGGCGAAGGTCGCTTTTCTCATTTGGACGACGACGCCGTGGACGTTGCCCGCGAACGCGGCGATCGCTTTGCGCCCGGATGCGAGCTATGGACTCTACCGCGTCGGTGACGAAGCGGTTATCGTTGCCGAAGCTCTGGCCGAACGCGCGCTCGGCGAACGCTTTGCCGAGGCGCGCCTGCTGGGACGCGCGCGCGGTGAAGAGCTCGACGATCTCGCCGTGCGCCATCCGTTCGCGGATCGCGACTCGGTGGTCGTGCTAGCCGATTATGTCGATTTGGAAACCGGAACCGGGGCGGTTCATACCGCGCCGGGTCACGGCGCCGACGATTTCGATACGGGCCTCAAATACGGATTGGCGATAATCAATCCGGTCGACGCTGCCGGTCGCTTCACGAAAGAAGCCGGACCCTATGCCGGTATGCAAATTTTCGATGCCAATGCGAAGATAATCGAAGATCTGCGCGCAGCCGGCATGTTGTGGAAAGCGGCCGAATACGAACATTCCTATCCGCACTGTTGGCGGTGCCACAATCCCGTGATCTTTCGTGCCACCGCGCAATGGTTTCTCGCGATGGACCAAAACCTGTTGCGACAGCACGCAATTGACGCGACCGACGGCGTCGAGTATACGCCCCAATGGGGGCGCGCTCGCCAGCGGCAAATGATCGAGACGCATCCGGAATGGTGCCTGTCGCGGCAGCGCACGTGGGGCACGCCGATCCCTTCGCTGCTCTGCGTTCAATGCGGTGAAGCGATCCTGGATGCGCGGGTGGCGCGACTGGCGGCGAAGCGCTTTGCCGAAGTCGGCGCTAGTGCGTGGTGGAGCGATCCCGTGCAGGTCTATCTGCCGCACGATTTTTCGTGTCCAACGTGCCGCGGCACGCAGTTCGAAAAAGAGAAGAACATCGTCGACATTTGGTTCGAGTCGGGCGTAACGCATTTGGCGGTACTCGGGCGCGACGGGATGCCGTGGCCGGCCGATTTGGTGCTCGAAGGCGGCGATCAATTTCGCGGCTGGTTTCGCAGCTCGCTGATCACCGGCGCCGCCATCAAAGGCCGCGCCCCATATCGCCGCGTCATGAAGAACGGATGGGTGAACGACGAGCAGGGGCGCCCCATGTCGAAGTCGCGGGGCACGGGCATCGAAGCGCTCGAGGCCATGTCGAAGTGGGGCGCCGACGTGCTGCGTTTGTGGGCCGCGTCTGTCGAGCCGATCGACGACGTTCGTTTCGGCCCCAACGTCGTCGATCAGGTGGGCCGCGTCTACCGCAATCTTCGCAATCGCATGCGCTTCATGATCTCGAACATCGAGGATCTTCCGTCCGGCGCGGTCGTTGCGCGCGAGGCGATGGAACCAATCGATCGGCTCGCCTGCAGCGTGGCCGACGCATTCGTCGCCGGGGTCAAAGCCGCGTACGACCGTTGCGAAATCCACGAAGCGTATCTGCGCATCGTCGAGTTCGAAAGTAGCGTTTCAAGCCTCTATTTCGACGCGCTCAAAGATCCGCTCTATTCGCGCGGGCTCGACGACCCTCGCCGGCGCAGCGCGCAATCCGCGCTGCTTTACGTGCTACGCCGCTTTCTCACCGCGCTCGCGCCGGTGCTGTCGTTCACCGCCGAAGAAGCGTGGCAAGCCGTTCCCCCCTCGCTGCGTGGCGACGCGGCGAGTATCTTCGATACGTCCTTCGACGTTGCGCGCCACCGCTCGTTCGACAACGACGTACGGCTCTGGCAACAGCTGCGCGACTTGCGTGCGCGCGTCGCGGCCGTGAGCGAGCCACGCGATTTTGAAGCGACGATTCTGCTCGAGGTCACGCCGGCGGCCTATCGCCGCCTTGACGCGCTCGGCGATAATTTGCGCGAAGCGCTCGTCGTATCGGAGCTTCGTCTGGTTGAGAGCGAACGAAGCGACGGCAAAGCGGACGACGGGATCGTGGAGTTCGCGCTGCTGCGCGCGCAGGGCGAAAAGTGCATCCGCTGCTGGAAGTATCGTCAACTCGGAACCGACCCGGCGAATCCGTCGATTTGCGCCGACTGCGCGCAGGTCGTGCGCTCTTTGCGGGCCGCCGGTTAATCCGCGGCGGACCGGGCGAAACTCTCCCAGTCTCCGGATTCAATCGCGGCACGCGCATCGCGCATCATCGCATTGAGAAAGTAAACGTTATGGTAGGAGAGCAGCCGCGGTCCCAGCATCTCCCTTGCTCGAAAGCAGTGCGATAAAAAGGCGCGCGTATAGGTCGTACAGGTCGAGCAGTCGCACCGGCGATCCAGCGCCGAGACGTCGTCGACAAAAGCGGCATTGAAGATATTGAGCTCGCCGTCGTGGGTCATGGCCCGGCCGTTGCGGCCGCAGCGAGTCGGATAGACGGAATCGAAGCAGTCGATACCACAATCGATGGCCGCGAGTAGATCACGCGCCGTACCAATGCCCATAAGATAACGCGGCTTCTCCTCGGGAAGAAGGAGCGCGGTCGAGCGAGCGGCCGCGTACATCTCCTCCCGCGACTCGCCGACGGAGAGCCCGCCGATTGCGTAGCCCGGAAAATCGAGATCGAGAAGCTCGCGGGCGCTCCGCTTGCGCAGCTCGGGATTCAGACCTCCTTGGACGATGGCGAAGAGCAGCGTTCCCTCACGTTTGGGTACGGCTGCCGACCGCCGCGCCCAGTCGCTGGTCAAACGTACCGATTCCTCGAGTTGCTCGCGCGAGGCGGGCAGTTTGACGCAGACGTCGAGAACCATGGCGACGTCGACTCCGAGCCGCTGCTGGAATTGAACGACGCTCTCCGGGGTTAAACGCTGCTCGCTACCGTCGAGATGCGAAGAGAACGTGACACCGTCGGCATCGAGGCGGCGCCGGTTCTCAAGGCTGAAGATTTGAAAACCGCCCGAGTCGGTGAGTATCGGCCCGTCCCACGCCATAAAGCGGTGCAGACCGCCTGCCGCCTCGATCGGCTCGATGCCGGGGCGTAGCCAAAGATGATAGGTGTTTGCCAGCACGATCTGCGTTTGGGTAGTCCGCAACTCGTCGGGAGTGAGGCCCTTGACCGTCGCGGCCGTTCCGACCGGCATGAAGCAGGGCGTTTCCACGTCGCCGTGCGCCAAATGCATACGTCCGCGTCGCGCGTTGCCGTCCTTGACTAAAAGATCGAACACGCAACTACGCCGATGACACGATGTTCCGCGCGCGCGCGTACGCCGGCGGCGGAGCGACTTCGAACTCCATGGGCGATCCCGTGCGCGGGTGAAGAAAGGCGAGCCGCCAGGCATGCAGAGCTTGACCGGCGAGATCGAAGCGCGCTTCCTTCTTGCCGTACTGCGGGTCGTTGAGTATGGGGTGGCCCGCGGCGGCCAAGTGCACGCGGATCTGATGCGTCCGTCCCGTCTCAAGGCGGAAGAGCAGCTCGGCGTGCCGTGGGAAGCGTTCGCGCAGTTCGTAATGCGTGATTGCCGGCTTGCCCGCGTTGACGATGGCGAAATTTAAACGATTGCGCGGATTGCGTCCGATCGGACCTTCGATCGTGCCGCGCGCATTCTCGGGAACGCCGCAGACGATGCCCAGATACTCGCGCTCGATCGCGCGCGCTTTCATCGCCGCGCCGAGCGAGCGCAAACTCTCGTCGCGCTTGGCGACGACCAAGAGTCCGGACGTGTCGCGATCCAGCCGGTGAACGAGGCCGGGACGCAGCGCATCGCCAGGAAGCGCTTCGCCGACGTGGGCCAAGAGTGCATTAACGAGCGTTCCGCTTCGCGTGCCGTGCGCCGGATGGGTGACCATTCCCGCGGGTTTATCGATCACCAAGAGGTCGTCGTCTTCGTAGAGCACGGCGAGCTCGATGCGTTCGGGCGTGGCAATAAGCGGCGCCGCCGCCGCGATCTCAAACTGCAGCACGTCGCCCGCCTCCAGTATTAGGCTGGGTTTGGCGGGCGTGCCGTTGGCAAGGATCGCTCCGTCTTTTGCCTGCTGGGCGACTTGCGAGCGCGAAATGCCCGTGAGCGCGGCAACGACGACGTCAACACGCTTTCCCGCTTGATCAGCGGTGACGACGTGTAACAAGGCTCGAGAGCAAGAGCAGCCCGACGCCGATGGTGATGCACGAATCGCCGACGTTGAAGATGTTAGGCCAAATGCGGTAAAAGTCGATGAAGTCAATGACGTGGCCGTAATGCAGACGGTCGACGATGTTGCCGATCGCGCCGCCGACGATCATGCCGAATGCGATTCGCACCACCAGCGATCGTGCCGCGGCCTCGCGGAAGCTGAACCAGAAGAGCACCAGCACGACGATCGCCATTGCGATGAGCAACACCGCATTGTTGCCGAAAAGGCCGAAAGCGCCGTGGATGTTGCGTTCGTACGTCCAGCAGAGAAAGTGCGAGATGACGACGTGACCGTTATGATCGCCGCAGAGTCCGCTGAAGAATGCCGTCGGCGTCAGCGATAGAATGAGTCGCTTGGTGTATTGATCGGCCCACAGCACCGCAATGGCGACCGCCGCAATGACGAGCGTATTACTGAAGTTAGATGTTCGGTTGCGGGACAAACTGGTAGAACCATCCTGCGACGTTGAGGAATGCATCGTTGACTAAAACCAACCCGACGACGATGAGGAATGCGCCGGCACCGAACTCGATGGCGCGGAGCGTCGGTCGAATGCGGCGCAACAGCGGCAGCACCGCGCCGACCGCGCCGGCCGCAATGAGAAACGGCACCGCCAAACCCAGACAGTAGAACGCGAGCAATAGCGCGGCCTGCGCGCTGTGCTGCTGCGAGGCGATCGCGAGGATGCCTGCGAGGATTGGCCCGATGCATGGCGACCATCCGGCGGCGAAGGCCATACCGACGAGCCACGACGTCCAAAACGTCGCCCGCTCGTGCCGCAGATGCAAACGCGCATCCATCATGAGCCACGGGATTTGAATCATCCCCATCATATGCAGGCCCAGCACGACGACAATCGCCCCGCCGATCTGAGCGATCAGAACGCGGTTTGCCGCCAAGGTGGTGCCGATTTCACTGGCACTCAGACCGAGGGCAATGAAGATGAGGCTGAAGCCGACGACAAAAGCAGCAGCATGCGCCAGGGTTTGAACGCGCGCTCGCGCCGTCGTTTCGGCTTGCAGATCCTCCACGCTTTCGCCGGTCAATAGCGAAAGATACGCCGGCACGAGCGGGAGGACGCACGGCGAGACGAAGGAAACGAGGCCCGCAAGGAAGGCGATGCCGGCGGTAATGTGTGTCGTGGGCATGCGACTTCGATGGTTAGGAATGCAGCACTGGTTTACCTATCCGACGAATATCGACCCCGTCGCGATCCATCTGGGACCGCTGCGGATTCATTGGTATGGCATCGCCTATTTGGTCGCGTTCATCTGCGTCTATTTCTGGATGAGCCGCCCCGCCGGGCGACGGCGCCTGGGACTGACCAAGGAGCAGATCCAAGACTTCCTCTTTTATGCGTTGGTCGGTGTGCTCGTCGGCGGGCGCACCTTCTTCGTGATCAACGACATCATCAGCAAGCACGACGCGTCCTTTTACTTTTCCAATCCGATCAATTTCATCGCCGTCTGGAACGGCGGGATGGCCTTCCATGGCGGCTTGGTCGGCGTACTGCTGGCGATCTGGCTCTTCATTCGAAAGCATCCGGGATTGAAATACGTGGTGCTCGGCGACGAAGTCGTGATGATGCTGCCGGTCGGGATCACGCTGGTCCGTCTGGTCAATTTCATCAACGACGAGCTTTGGGGCGACGCCTGCCGGCCGGATCGGCCGTGGTGCCTGCGTTTTCCCGCCGCCCCCGATCAAGGCGTGCTCTATCGCCATCCGTCGCAGCTCTACGAGGCGATCCTCGATATTCTCACGCTACCGATTCTCTTGATCGTCTACCGCTTCAAACCCAAAGACGGCGTCGTTGCGTGGACCTGGTTCACGCTGTACGGCATCACGCGCTCGCTCGCCGAGCTCTGGCGTCAGGCCGACTTCACCTGGATGGCCATCACGGGCGGCCAGCTCTATGCGTTGCCGATGATCCTCATCGGCATCATCGGCGTCGTTTATTGCGCGACGCGCCCCGGCCCGCGAACTGAAGCTCGCCCGATCTCAACGCAGCGCGTGCGCAGCTCATCCTGAGCGCAACCGAAGGGATCGAGGGCGTCGCCGAGCGCTATCTCGCGTTGCGGAATGCCATCGGCGACGAGCTCGCCCGCTGCGGACGTTTCGGCGCGACGGTGACCGTCGTCGGCGTCAGTAAGGGCCAGGCCGCCGCGACGATTGCCGGAGCGATTGACGCCGGCTTGCGAGATATCGGCGAAAACTATCTGCAAGAAGCACTGCGCAAGCTTTCCTCCCTGCCGCCCGTCCGCACGCATTATGTCGGGCACCTTCAAACGAACAAGGCCAAAGCGGTCGCGGCGGCCTTTGACATGGTGCAGAGCATCGACCGTGCAGCGGCAGGCCGCGCACTCTCGAAGGCGGCGCTCGAGCTCGGCAAGCAGCTGCCGATTTTGCTGCAGCTCAACGTCTCGCCCGTCGAACGGTTCGGATGCCCGCCATCCGAGGCCGAGCAGCTTGCTGAAACGCTCCGCGGCCAGTCGGGCTTGCGGCTCGAGGGCGTCATGGCGATTGGGCCGCTCGGCCTGGGCCGCGATGAAATTCGTAAAGCCTTCGAGCTGGCAGCCAAGACGTTGGACCGTATAGGTGGAAGTACGCTGTCCATCGGCATGTCTGGAGATTGGCGGGAAGCGTTGCAGGCGGGTTCGACGATGTTGCGCATCGGCGAAGCGCTCTTCGGCCCGCGTCCGGTGAAGGAGATTGCGCGGTGAGCATGTTTAGTAAGATTGGTTCGTTCTTTTCGATTCGCGACGACGAGGAAGAAGTTTACACCGACGAGGCGGCGTCGTCGCGCGTCGTGCCGTTTTCGATGGCCGGACGGCGTGGGGGGACGCAAGTCAGCGTCTATTCGCCGCGAAGCTACCAAGACGTCGTCGAAATCGCCGACTCGTTGCGAAACCGGCAAGTCGTCATCGTGAATCTGCAAAACGCCGACCGGACGCTGCTTCAGCGCGTCGTCGATTTCACGTCGGGCGTGGCTTATACGATTGACGGCAAGATTCAGAAGCTCGCCGAATCCATCTATCTGGTCGTTCCGGCCGGGATCGTCGTCAATGCCGCCGGCTTGCGCGATTCGATGATGGCCGACGGCACGTTTGATTTCATGACGAACAGAACGTAGGAAGCACGCAATGCAAAAAATCACACCGGTCGATATCCAGCACAAGACCTTCAAAAAGGCGCTGCAGGGGTACGATCGTGCCGACGTCGACGGCTTTCTCGACGAAATCATCGAGACGCTCGAAGACGAAGCCCAGCATCGCGCCGCGCTCGAAGCCGAAATCGCCGACCTCAAGGAACGCGTGAGCCATTTCAAGGCGATGGAAGAATCGCTGCAAAACACGCTGGTGCTTGCTCAGCGCACCGCCGACGAGGTTAAAGCGTCGTCGCACAAGGAAGCCGATTTGATTCGCGAACAGGCGCGGATGGCCGGCGAGCGCGAGATCGCGGGCTACAACGACGCAATCGCGGACGTTCGCCGGGAGCATCAGCGCGCCGTCGAATCCGCCGAGAAGGCGCGTAGCGAGCTGCGAAGTTTGCTGATGACGCATCTCGCATTGCTCGAGCGCGCCGATAGCGCCAAGCCAAACGGCGAATCCCCGAGCGCGGCGGCGCCGCCTTCGGAACCACCGCCCGAACCGGCAGCAAAAAAAGACGACACGACGCGAATCACCGTCTACTAGCCTGCGCTCCGTCGCCAACCCGCGCGTCGCCGTCTTGCCCGGGGACGGCATCGGCCCCGAGGTAACGCTTGCCGCGGTTCGCGTGCTCAACTCCGTTCGTCCCGACGTTACCTGCGAGCAAGCCCTGGTGGGCGGCGCCGCGCTCGCACGCGGGCTGCGCGCGCTTCCCGCGCAGACGCGCGCGCTCTGCGACGCAAGCGACGCGGTGCTCTTCGGCAGCGTCGGCCTGCCTGAGTACGAAGAGAAGCCGCTCGTCGAACGTCCGGAATACGCGCTCTTCTTGCTGCGCCGTGACTACGAGCTCTACGCCAATCTTCGCCCGGTCCGAGTCTTCGCCGGGTTGGAAGGCGCGTCGCCGCTGCGAACCGAGATCGTGCGCGGGATTGATCTGCTCGTCGTGCGCGAGCTGACCGGTGGCATTTACTATGGGAAACCCAAAGAACAGCGCTGCGTGGACGGCGTCGACGAAGCCGTCGATACGATGATCTACCGGTCACCGGAGATCGAGCGGATCGCGCGCGTTGCCTTCGATCTCGCTCGCGCGCGCCGCAAGCGTCTCACTTCGGTTGACAAGCAGAACATTCTCGAGACGTCGCGTCTGTGGCGCCGCGTCGTTAACGACGTCGCCCGCGACTATCCCGACGTCGCGCTCGACCATCTCCTCGTCGATACCGCGGCGATGCAGCTCGTGCAACGGCCCCGCGATTTCGATGTAATCGTTACCGAGAACATGTTCGGCGACATTCTCTCGGACGAAGCGGCAATACTGACGGGGTCGATCGGAACCTTACCGAGCGCGAGCATGGGCGTGCGCGGTTCACCGCGGCGCCGGTTCGGTCTTTACGAGCCGATCGGCGGGACGGCGCCGACTCTCGCCGGCAAGAACGTCGCCAACCCCACGGCTTCGATTCTTTCCGCGGCGATGCTGCTGCGCCACTCCCTCGACGACGAAGCGAGCGCCGTGCGGATCGAGTGCGCGGTTAACGGTGCCTTCGCCGACGGTGTTCGCACCGCCGACGTCGCCGAATCTGCCGGCGCGGTCTCGACCGGGGCGTTCACCGACGCCGTCATCGAAAAACTGTAGCCCTTCGCAGGATACTCGCGGCAGCGGCCGATTGGGGCAGCACCTTGGTGGGCACATGGTTGTCTCGCAACGTTTTTGTGGGAGATTCTCATGCCCGACCGCAAGCAGAATAATCTCGTTCGCTATTCCGACCAGGAACTTACGCGAGCACCCGGCGGGGAAACGCATCAAACCACGCAGAGTGGCGCGCCACCGTTAACGACTCAGCAAGGAACCCCGGTTTCGGACGATCAGAACTCGCTGAAAATCGGAGCGCGCGGCCCGACCGTCCTGGAAGATTTTCATTTTCGCGAAAAGATCTTCCATTTCGATCACGAGCGAATTCCCGAACGCGTCGTGCACGCCCGGGGATTCGGAGCGCATGGCTTCTTCGAAACGTACGAGTCGCTTGCCGACGTTACCAAAGCCGATATCTTTGCGCGAGCCGGTGAAAGAACGCCGGCTTTCGTGCGCTTTTCCACGGTCGCCGGCAACAAGGGCTCGAGCGACATGGCGCGCGACGTGCGAGGCTTTGCGGTAAAGCTCTACACGAAGCAAGGCAACTGGGATCTCGTCGGCAACAACATTCCGGTCTTTTTCATCCAGGATGCAATCAAGTTCCCCGACATAATTCACGCGGCCAAGGACGAGCCGGACTGCGGCTTTCCTCAAGCGCAAACCGCGCACGACAATTTTTGGGACTTTATTTCGCTGACGCCCGAGGCGACCCACATGGCGATGTGGATCATGTCGGATCGCGCAATTCCGCGCGCGTTCCGATTCATGGAAGGCTTCGGCGTTCATACCTTTCGTCTGGTCAATGCCCAGGGGCGCTCGACGTTCGTCAAATTCCACTGGAAGCCGAAGTTGGGGATGCAGTCGGTCCTCTGGAACGAGGCGCTCAAGATTAGCGGCGCCGATCCGGACTTTCATCGGCGCGACTTGTGGAACTCTATTTCGGCGGGAGACTTCCCGGAATGGGAGCTGGGACTGCAGCTCTTCGGCGACGATTTTGCCGGCAGGTTCGAGTTCGACGTGCTCGACCCGACGAAGTTGGTGCCCGAAGAAGACGTTCCGATCCGCCGGGTCGGGCGACTCGTACTCGACCGCACCGTCGACAACTTCTTCTTGGAGACCGAGCAAGTCGCGTTTTGCACGCAGAATATCGTCCCGGGGATCGACTTCAGCAACGATCCACTCTTGCAGGGCCGCAACTTTTCCTACCTAGACACGCAGCTCAAGCGTTTGGGAAGCCCGAACTTTACGTTTCTCCCGATCAACGCGCCGAAGTGCCCCTTTTCAACCTTGCAGCAAGACGGTCACATGGCGTTTCGCAATCCGCCGGGACGAGCGAACTACGAGCCCAACTCGTGGGGCGCCGGAGGCGGCGGCCCGCGCGAGGATCCACAGAACGGATTTCGCAGTTTCCCGGCCGAGGAAGCGGGTCCGAAAGTGCGCGAACGCAGCGAAACTTTTGCCGACCACTTCAGCCAAGCCCGCCAGTTTTACGTGAGTCAAACGGAGATCGAGCGACGTCATATCGTCAACTCCTTCGTCTTCGAGCTCAGCAAGGTGCAGGCGCCCGCCATTCGCAAACGGATGGTATCGCAGTTGCGCAACGTGCACGAGGAACTGGCCCGCGCGATTGCCGATGGATTACGCTTGCGCGAGATGCCCGACGCCGCGCCCGCCGCTCGCCCGACTCGTGAGGATCTCAAAGAATCGCCGGCGTTGAGCATTTTGAAAAATGGCCCGAAGACGTTCGCGGGCCGCAAGTTGGGCGTGCTGACTGCCGACGGCGTTGACGCGGAGTTGCTCGCCGGTCTACGCACCGCGGCGAAGTCCGGGGGCGTTACCGTGGAGATCGTCGCTCCACAGGTTGGTGGCGTGAAGGCTGCAGACGATTCGTGGATCACCGCCGACCAAAAGATCGACGGGGCACCGTCGGTTGTCTACGACGCCGTTGCCTTGATGCTCTCCGAAGCCGGCGCCGCGTTGTTCGCCGGCAGTGCGGTCGCGGTCGACTTTGTGAGCGATGCTTACGCCCACTGCAAGTTCATCGGATATACCGCTGCGGCGGTGCCCCTGATGGAACGCGCGGGAATATCCTTCGACGGCGACGAGGGCTTGATACAACTCACGAAGGATGGCGATGCCGGCGCGTTCTTAAACGCGTGCGGTGCGCTGCGCGTATGGGCGCGTGAGCCCAAGGTCAACAACGCTTAGACGTGCGCGGTTTCGGCGGCGACCGTGCGGCCGATGAAGTCGATGAAGCGCACGCGCACGGTCGCGTGCTCGCGCGGATGCTCGCCGATCCAGACCGCGCGCCAGCGCGCGAGCGCGTCGCGTTTCATCGCCGCAATAGTATCGTCGTCGGTCTCGATGTAGGATTGTAAATCGAGGCTGACGACCAGCGTCGTTTGAGGACGAATATCCAGCCCCATCACGAGGCCGGCGTAGCGGTGTTTCAGCGGCGCCAGTGCGGCGAGCTCGGCGTCGCTGCGTTGCTGCTGCGGCGCCGTCGAAGTGCAGGCCGCGACGAGAACGGCCAGCGTGAGATGGCGAGCTCGGCGCAGATCGGTCATCGCCCGGAAACGGTTCGGCTACGGCGCAGCGCTACCATGCGTTGATGGACGGCATTGCTTGGGCGGCAAGCGCAATGGTCGCCGCGCGAACGCGACTCGAAATCGCCACCGAGAACTTGGCGAACGTTTCGACCGACGGATTTCGGCCGGTCGGCGCGCGTGGCGTCTTGACGGCCCGCGGGGTGACGATCTTTCGGGAGCCTGCGCGCGAACAGGCCGCGCCGCGAGCGGCCGGACGCGCGATTACGGCGCCGCGCCTTTCCAACGGGGTCGACGCAATCGCCGAAATGATCGACGTCCTCGCTGCCGAGCGTTCCTTCGAAAGCGCACAAAAGGCCGCGACGGCGATCGATCTCTCACGTCAAAAGGCCGCCGAAGCGGCGCGAATTCAATAGGAGCCTTTGAATGGATCGGGCGCTTTTTGCCGCCGCCAGCGGCATGGCCGCGCAGCAGCGCAATCTCGACACGATCGCGGAGAACCTCGCCAATGCAGGCGTCGTTGGTTTCAAGGGCTCGGCGCAGCGTTTCGCCGAGCTGGTGGCGCCGGGTCAAGGAGGGTTGGGAACCGCTGCGCTCGGCGCACAAGTCATCTTCGCGCAAGGGAAGCTAGCGCGAAGTGCCGGCCCGTTCGATCTCGCGATCGACGGCGCCGGCTTCTTCGCTTTGGCCGATGCGCGCGGGCGCCGCTTCTATACGCGCGATGGTGAGTTCGCTCGCTCGGCCGATGGAACGCTTCGCAATCAGCGCGACTATCGTTTGCAAGGCGTCAAGATTCCAGCCGATGCGTTGACGGCAACCGTCGCGCCCGACGGCGCGGTCACCGCAACGTTCGCAAAAGGCAGTCGTGTGGTTGGACATATTCGGCTGACTGAGTTTGCCGTTCCGCAGCAACTTCGGGCGATTGACGGCGCGCTCTTCGAAGCGACCGCGAAATCGGGCAACCCCCGCCAGATCGTTCCCGGCGGCGACGACGGGCCAAAGCTGCGCTTCGGCATGCTCGAAGAATCGAACGTCACCATCGTCGATGCGATGATGCAAATTCTGACCGCCCAGCGGGCCTACGAAGCGAACGCGAAAGGCGTACAAGCAGCGGACGAGATGCTGCGGATTGCGAACAACTTGCAACGTGCGTAGCAGAGACGAAGCGACGAGTCTGGCCCTTTACCTAAAGGCTGCGGGCTGCGGACTAGACATCCCGTCGATGATTTGCCAATCCGATCCCACCTTTAGCCACGTGTGCATAACACGCGTGGTGGAAGGCGTTCCATTCCCGTTCTTATCAACCCACTCAAACGTGATCCAGTAAAACGACGCTGCGAGACTCCCGGTTACCTGGATGTCGGCACGCTTAAACCCGATGGTCTTAAACCTCAGGCCTTTGCCGGTTTTCGAGGTGATCCAGTCCGTAATGTGATCTTTGCGAACGGGTGCGGTGCTGACCGACGGCCAGCCAAGGAAGTCTGCGTTCCAGAGACTGCGATACTTGGTCAAATCGTTTGCCTGAACGAAGCTCCAGTACGCGATCTCACGGCTCCAAATGACACCCTTGGTCGTGGCGGTTGCCGACGGGGTTGCTCCTGGGGTTGCACTCGCTGCCGCACCAGTCAAGACCCCGGTCACGGCGCATAGGACGATGACTTGCCAGTACTTAGACATATTGTCTCGATCTGAAGTAAGCGTGATTAGCAGTCTTGGCGCGCTATACCAGCCTCCGCGAAAGTGACGCTATTCGTTCATCTAATGATGGCAGCCTTCACGGCCGTTGCCACGGATCTGATTCTGGTGAGCAGTGCCTCGCTCTTGGTGTCTTTTCGTAGGCTTTTCATATGCACTCCTAAGGGCGTCCAGGCTGCAGATGAGATGCTGCGCATCGCCAACAACTTGCAGCGTGGATGAACGAACTGATGCGCGGTCAAACGCGTCGAGTCAAAGCGTAGGGACTGCCTCCATAGCCGGGTGACGGGCAGTTAACCAAAGGTACGCCGCTCCGGAACGGTGCGCTAGTGCTGCGAGGGTCTCAACTTCGCCGGGTAAGTAATGCGTGCGATCCCGCTTGGGTCCGCAGGCGACGAATCCGACGACCTGCGTGTGCGCCGTCATCGGTAATAGCAGCGAGCCGCGGAGCGGATGTTCCGGTTCGTCGCATTCAAACGCTTCGTTGAAGCCCCGCAGCCGAAGCACGGCCAGGTCGTCCACGGCAAAGAGCCGCGGCAGGTCGTGCGAGTGCGGGGTGGCCAGGACGAACGACGATCCCTCCGCCGCATAGATCGCGACGAAGTCGCTGTCGAGTCGCGTGCGAAGCGCGTCGTACGTTTGCGTGAGAAGGCGCTGCGGGTCGGGGATCAGATCGATCTCTTTGGTAAACCGCCGGAGCGCCTGTAAGGCCAACACTTGCGCTCTGAAGATGAGCTGGTTTAGAGCGTGCTCGACCCGCCGGTGCGCACTCGTCAGCAGAACGCCTAATAACACGGCGAGAGCGAGTTCCCCGACGATCGCGAAGCGCGATTCCTCCAGCCAGTGATGGGCGACCCACTCGACGAGCGCTAGCAACGCGACGATGGCCGTCGTCAACATTCCGTAAACGAGCGCGCGGCTGACGACTAGCCGTATGTCAAACAGCCGGTGTTTGAGAATGGTGTACGCGAGCGCCATCGGAGCGAGCGCGAAGAAAATAACCGCAACGTTGTTCCACCAAATCGGCAAGAATATTCCGAGCGTACCCTGGAAAAAGCCGGTGATCAGATTCGGCACAAACGCTAGCGTCATTGCCGCGACCATCCAGCGCAGCCGATTGCGTTCTTCCGGACCGACGGTGGCATACCGCGCGAGCAAAACGAAGATTGCAACCGAAAACAAACCGTAGAACGTCACGTTGTTAATAGGGATAAGCACGACGGCTGAGCCGACGTTGCCAATAGCGTACAGCATCCCGACGGCCACATTCAGCGCTGCAAAAGCCGGGGCTACTCCGAAGAGCACGATCCGCTCGGCTGCGAGGGCCGGTCCCCTAAGCCGTACGTCGGGGAAGCGTAGCGCAAACGAGAACAGGGCCGCAGCACCCGCCGAGGCGGCGACGGCCTGAACGAGAGACACCGCCAATAGCGCTTGGAACGACAAGTATTCAACGTACAGCGTACCGCTGTCGCACATACTGAAGGCAAATAAATAGAACGCCCATGTGACGGCACTCGGGCGAACGAGCACCAGCGTCGCGGCGACGAGAATAAAGAAGATCAATGCCGAGCAAGCGAGGAGGTCAGTGATATTGTCGACGAGCGTTCGTGGACGGGGATGCGCGACGACGGTAACCGTTTTTCCGGTCGTGAGGGGCAGCTCCATGGCGCGCCCGTCTCGGCCGACCGACGCATAGCTCACCATCCATCTGTCCGCAGCCGGCATTCGTTCCAGGGCGATGCGGTCTCCGGTCCGCAACCCGGCCCCAGCGGCGTCACGGTCAACGTCGGTGACGACACCGGAAGGGTTGGCTGAGAATCCAAACGTCGCCCACGGGTGCCAGGGTAACAACATCTCGACGCCGGCCATCGCGACCGGGATCGCCGTCAATGCGATAATAACCGCTGCCCGCAGCAGCGCCCGGGCCTTCATAACACCGGACTTCTCTGTAGGCTGCGTGGCGGCCCGCAGGCGGCGAGGCTCATTCATTTCGCGGCTGCGAATTGGCAACATCCGCGAGGTAGCATAGCGGCATGAAGCTGCATCTGCGTTTTGTTGCGGATCGCCAACAACCTGCAGCGTGGATAGTCTAACGGCGCGACGAGCCGGCGAATTCATCGAAGCGCTGCTGCTCGCGCCGATTCTGCGTCCGATGATTGCGCAAGGCGGTATGCTCGGCGATTATGAGCTCGACATGCTCGCACATACGATTGCGCGGCACGACAGCCGCGGCTTTGCCGCACTCATTGCGGCTCGTTTGGAGCAAGCGCCTTGATCGATGAAGCCACCCGCGAAGAATGCGTGCGAACGTTACTCCCACTCGTCCGGAGAGCGGCGCGGCGGCTCAAGCGGCTCGTGCCGAACCTCGACCTCGACGATCTCGTCGGTGACGGCAGCGTCGGACTCATTCGCGCCGTCGACTCGTTCGATCCGCTCCGCGGACCGCAGCTCGGCGAGTACGCGCGCCGCCTCATCGTCGGCGCCATGCTCAACGGAATCCGTCGTATGGATCCCGTCTCCGAGCGCGCGCGGCGCATCGTGCGCGACGGCGAAAACCAGCGATACACGCTTGCAGCGGCGCGCGGCGCCGTGCCGAGCGCGCGGGAGATGGAGGGCCGGTGCCCCGGCTACAGCCGGGCCATCGCGGCGGCCTATCGCGGACAGCCGCTCTCGCTTGACGCGCCGCTACCCAGAGGCGAATCGCTTGCGGATGATTGGAACGACGATCCGGCGCGCATCGTCGAAACGCGGCTTGATCGAGCGCGGCTTGCGGAAATGCTCGCCACGCTCCCGCAGCGACAGCGAACGCTGCTCTCGTTGCACTACTTCGATGAAACCTCGCTGCGCAGCATCAGCAAACGCCTGGCGATTTCCCCGCAACGAGCTTCGCAGCTTCACACGAGCGCGCTGGAAAAACTAAAACGCCAAGCTCATGCTCCGCCGCCTTGAGCTCGAGGAGTCCAGTGCCGGCCTTCCGTTGCAGGTCGGCGGGAGCCGTTCGGAAGCGATTGTCCCGATCGTCGCAGAGAACGAACTCGAAACCGCCCTCTTGCCGCACGATCAGCCGCGTTGGGTCAAAGACGCGGTTGCCGTTTCGCAGCGAGCCCGCGACATCATCGCCAAACTGCGACCGGCGGCGGTGCACGTTCTCTCGTTCTGGGATCACCGCATCCGTGCCGTCGTAATCGGCGATCGTCGCGTGCACGTCGATGCCAGCGGCTGCTACCGCATTGATTTCTAACCACCGAAGGGCATCAAATGGGAAAGGACGGCAATCGCCACGGTCACCGTCCCAACGAAGACGAAAGAGATAAGCGCTCTGGTTACCAATAGTACGTCGTACACGTCCATAGGCCATACTCTGACACGCAAGCCTGGTAAAGCACTGCGACCAGGCTGGGATTCGCCTGAATTTTCGAAAGCAGCGCCTTATGACGGCGCGAACAAATTCGTACCGGTCATGCGCTCGGGAATCGGCAAGCCCATGAGTGAGAGCAAGGTGGGTGCGACGTCACCAAGCCTTCCGCCGCGGGCCAGCGTGCCGTGCAAGTCTCGTGCAACCAAAACAAAGGGCACCGGGCTCGTCGTGTGGGCGGTCAAAGGATTGCCGCCGGCATCGAGCTTCTCTTCAGCATTGCCGTGATCCGCGGTGATGACGAGCAGCGCGTTGGCATCCAGTGCCGCGGCGCTTAAACGTCCGATGCACTCGTCGAGAACTTCCAATGACGCGACCGTCGGGTCCCACTTGCCCGTATGGCCAACCATGTCGGCATTGGCGTAGTTCATGATGATGGTGTCGTACGTTCCTGCGGCGATTGCGGCAACGGCAGCCTGCGTGATTTCGCGCGCCCGCATTGCGGGCGCCAAATCGTAGGTTGGAATCGAGCGGTCCGACGGGATCAAGGTTCGATCTTCGCCCTCGAACTGGTCTTCGCGTCCGCCGTTGAAAAAGTAGGTCACGTGCGCGTATTTTTCCGTTTCCGCGAGTCGCAGCTGTCGTAAGCCTTCGCGGGAAAGAACTTCGCCGAAGGTATCGTATTGCGGCCGCGGTCCGAAGAGCACCGGATTGGTATACGTCTCGTCGTACTTCGTCATCGTGGCGAAGAATGGATTGAAATACGTCTTCGAAGTAAAGACGCCGAAGTCGTCGTCAAAATAGATTGTGGTTCCGTGATTGAAGGCCGTTGCGAGCTGGCGCGCCCGATCCGGACGGAAGTTAAAGAAGATAAATGCATCACCGTCCTCGATCGGACGCGCCGATCCCACGATGGTCGGCAGAACGAATTCGTCATCTTCGCCGCGTGCATAGCCCCCCCGCACGGCCTCCCGCGCGTCGTCCGCGCGGTGCTCCGCCTCGCCGTTTGCCAGCAGTTGGTAGGCGAGCTGCGTGCGCTCCCAGCGCCGGTCGCGATCCATGGCATAGAATCGTCCGGTCACGCTGGCGATCGAACCGGAGCGCCCAACCGAAGCGAGTTTCGATTCGAGTCGATCGACGTAGCCCAATGCCGAACGCGGCGGCGTGTCGCGACCGTCGAGAAAGCATTGAATGCCGAGCGGAACGCCGGCAGCGACCGCGGCGTCGATCAAAGCGAAGAGGTGCTCGATCGAGCTATGGACGCGACCGTCGGAGAGTAAACCCATCAAGTGGAGCTTCCCGCCGCTCTGTCGCACGTGCGCAACCGCGCGCGCCAAGTTTTCGTTCCGCGCGAAATCACCGTCGGCGATGGCGGCGTCGATGACGGTGACGCCTTGGGCGACGACCCGCCCGCTGCCGAGATTCATGTGCCCGACCTCGCTATTTCCCATCACGCCCTTCGGCAGGCCGACGGCTTCGCCCGAGGCGTCGAGCATCGTGTGCGGATAGCGTTCTAAGAGCGCGCGCCAGTGCGGAAGCTGCGCGGCCGCGATGGTATTGCCGTACGCTTCATCGCGGCATCCCCAGCCGTCGAGAACCGTCAAAATCAGCGGACGATACACGTTGGCGACGCAATACTACGCTGCGGCGGCGATCAGGTCGGCGAAGCCGAACGGGTCGAGGGACGCGCCGCCGATGAGGCCGCCGTTAACGTTCGGGCGAGCCAGATACGCGGTAACGTTCCCCGCATTCATGCTTCCGCCGTAGAGAATCGGCGTCATGTCGAGGCCGGGAACGCACGACCGAATGAGCGACATGACCCGATCGGCCTCGATGGGATCGCAGTTCTCTCCACTGCCGATCGCCCAGATCGGCTCGTAAGCGAGCACGATTCCCGCGAGCGTCTCGCGTGGCACGCCGTCGAAGGCCGCTCGAACCTGCGCGACGACTCGGTCGTCGGTTTTGCCCGCCGTCCGCTCGTCGAGCGACTCGCCCACCGCGACAATCGGCACCATCTGCTGTGCCAGCGCGGTGCGGACTTTGAGATTGACGGTTCGATCGGTTTCGTTGTTCGCCGCGCGTCGTTCGGAGTGGCCGAGGATGACGTGCGAGACCCCGAACTCACGCAGCATCGGGGCGCTCACCTCGCCGGTGTAGGGGCCTTCGAGCTCCCAATGCATCGTCTGGGCGCCGAGGCGAATGCGCGTACCGCTCAGCCGTACCGAGGCTGTCGCGATCGCGGTAAAGGGCGGCGCGATCACGATCTCAACTGCAGCCGGCAAGGAGTCGGCCCTGGGCAAGAATGCATCCAAGAACTCCGCCGTTGCTGCCGCAGTCTTGTGCATCTTCCAGTTGGCGGCGACGAGCGTTCTAATGCTCAAGCGCGGCGACCCCGGGGAGCGTCTTGCCTTCCAAGAACTCGAGCGTCGCGCCGCCGCCCGTCGAAACGAACGTCGTCTTGGCGGCAAAGCCGAGCATCTGCGCGGCCGCCGCAGCATCGCCGCCGCCGACCACGCTGGTGGCGCCCGCTTTCGTTGCGCTCGCGATCGCCTCGCCGACGACCTCTGTCCCGTGGCGATAGGCCTCACGCTCGTACACGCCCATCGGTCCGTTGAAGACGATCGTCTTCGCGCCCAGAATTGTCTGCGCGTACGTTCGTGCGGTCTGCGGTCCGATATCGAGGATCTTTGCATCGCCGACGTCGGCGATCTTCACAACGCGTGCATCGGGCGCTTCCAGGCTCGGCGCGACCACCGCATCCGAGGGCAACTCAAGACGAACGTTTCGAGCTTTCACGGCGGCGAGCATGCGGCGCGCCGGTTCGAGGTCGTCGTCGCGCAACGATGTGCCAACGTTCACACCTCGCGCCGCCAGTAGCGTGTTCGCCATCCCGCCTCCAATGCAGAACGCGTCGACAAGCTGCGCTAGACGCTCCAAGAATCCGAGCTTATCTTTGATTTTTGCGCCGCCGATCGCGCAGACGAATGGCTTGGCCGGACGATCGACCAGGCGCGAAAGCGCCGAAAGTTCGGCTTCCATCAGCAGGCCGGCGGCATGGGGAAGCAGATGGGCAACGCCTTCGGTCGAGGCGTGCGCCCGGTGAGCGGTTGCAAACGCGTCGTTGACGTAGATGTCGCCGAGCGAGGCGAGTTGCTTGGAAAACTCCGGATCGTTGCGCTCTTCCTCGACGTGAAAGCGCACGTTCTCCAAAAGCAGCACGTCGCCGTCGCGCAGCTGCGCAACGGCGTCTTGCGCGGGCGCCCCAACGCAATCGTCGGCAAAGTGCACGGCGATGTCGAGACGGTCGGAAAGAGCTTGCGCGAGCGGACGCAATGAGTAGCGGGGATCGGCCTTGCCGTCGGGACGACCCAGATGTGAGAGAATGACCGTGTGGGCGCCCTGCTCGTGCAGCCGGCGCAGCGTCGGAAGCGCCGCATCGACGCGCGTGTAATCGAGAATCTCTCCGTCGGAGAGCGGCACGTTGAGATCCTCGCGCACCAAAACGCGCTTTCCCCGAACTTCGAGGTCGCTCAACCGCGTCAACGGCACTTGAGTTTTGAGCTCTAGACTTTTGCCGGCACCGACGCGAGCACCATCGCCGTGAGCTCGGCGAGCCGGCACGAATAACCCCACTCGTTATCGTACCAGGCGGCGATCTGAACGAGATCGCCGTTGGCGTTGTTGAGCTTGGCATCGATGATCGAACTGTGCGGATTCTTTTTGAAGTCGCTCGAGACGAGTTCTTCCTCGGTATAAGCAACGTACTTGCTCAGCGCGCCTTGCGCCGCAGTGCGCAGGATCGCATTGAGGTCGGCGCGTGTCGTGGGCTTGCGCGTCTGCGCGACGAGATAGATCATGGAGACGGTCGGAGTTGGAACGCGCAACGCGAACCCGTCGAAGGTTCCTTCGACTTGGGGGATCGTCAAATAGAGCGCCTTGGCCGCGCCGGTGGACGTGGGCACGATGTTCGTCGCGGCATTGCGCGCGCGGCGCGGATCCTTATGCGGGCCATCGAGCACGTTTTGATCGTTTGTATACGAGTGAATGGTGGTCATGAAGCCCTTGATCCAGCCGAGGGAATCGATAACCGGTTTGACGGCCGTCGCCAGGCAGTTGGTGGTACACGAAGCGTTCGAGATCACGTGATGCGTCGCCGGATCGTAGCGATCGTCGTTGACTCCCAACACGATCGTGATATCTTCGCCTTTGGCGGGCGCCGAGATAATCACTTTCTTCGCCCCGCCGCCGTCGATGTGCGCGCGCGCCTTCGCCGCGTCGGTGAAGAGGCCCGTCGATTCGATCACGACGTCGACGCCTAAATCCTTCCATGGCAGCTTGCCGGGATCGCGTTCGGCGAAAACGTCGATCGCGCGGCCATCGATGCTCAGCTTGCCGTCCTTCGCAGTAACCTCGCCGTCGTAGATCCCGTAATTGCTATCGTACTTAAAGAGATGGGCGCACTGCTGCGCGTCGGTCAAATCGTTAACGGCGGCGATTTGAATCTCGGGATGGCGTTCGGCGATTGCTTTGGTGAAGTTTCGTCCAATGCGGCCGAAGCCGTTAATCCCAATGCGCATGATCGCGTTTACCGGATGGCTTTCGCGCTTACCTGCCCCGCCCGCAAGTGCTCGGCGAGACGGGAAAGCGCACCGAGGCGGCCGCTCACCGTGGGTTTGGAGATCGGGGGCGCGCAGCGGCGCCCAAGCTCCGTGAGCGACTCATCAGGATGCTTGAGACGAAGCTCCGCAACTTCACGCAATGCGGGCGTCAGCCGGTTCAAGCCGTAGGCGCTGCGGACATATTCGATGACCTGACGTTGTGCGGCGGCGGCTTGAGCGCTGCGCTCGAGATTCGCCGCCTCGGTGTTGACCAAGCGATGAATGCGATTCTTCGTTTCACGCAGCGCGCGCACGTCTTCGAGGACGAGCACCGCGCCGTAGGCGCCGAGGTGCGTGAGCAACTCGGCGATAGCGTCGAAGTCTTTGTAGTACAGAACGAAGCGGCCTTTTCGCCGAGCCGCTTTTGCCGGAACGCCGGCGCTGCGCATCATCCAGCTCAAGCGTGACGCCACTGTCTCGTCGCGCGCGACGAACTCGAGATGATATCCGTGCGCCCCTGCGGCCAGCGAACCACATGCAAGGAATGCGGCGCGCACTTCGATGAGACGATCGCATTTGTGGATGGGCTTTGGCGGCACGTGCAGCAGCCGTTCCGGGATCGCGATTGCAAACGTCGGGAGGCGGTGCAACCGCGTGGGCAGCCGAGTTTCGATCGGATGCGACTTGCGCTCGTCGAGCAACGACCAAAAGAGACGCGCAACGGCGTTGCGATGCGTAACGAACTCGCCGCAAACGTTGCCATAGAGCGCGAGGCCGGCGAGCAATGCTTCGCGGCAATGCGGCGCGCTCGGAACCTCACGCGCAAGCGCGTCTTTGGTGTCGGCCGAGATCATAACCACTCACTCTCGTCGCGCCGGCTATCGAGAATCTCGTAGAGATCGGCGGGCTTGAGGCTCGGCGTCACGCGTAACGGAACCTCACGCACGCGAACGGTGACATATTTCGTCGCGTAATGGATCTCCAAAACATCGCCGGGCTTTACCTGATACCCAGGCTTGAGCGGCTTGCCGTCTTTGGCGATGCGGCCGTGCTCGAGTGCCTCGTGCGCCTCGCTGCGACGCTTGGCGAGCCGAGAGACCTTCATGAATTTATCGAGCCGCACCGGCGTTCTTTCGGTGTCGCAACGGTACAGGCCCCGTTGACACTATCGCGATATATCGTATAATGTTCAAATATTATGGATACAAACTATTGGAGTAACCCGGGCCCCGATTGGTGGGGCTGGCACGGCGGTCGGCGCGGTATGCGCCGCATGCGCCGAGGTCTGCTCAAGCTGGCCGTTCTCAAGCTCTTGTCGGAAGTGCCGCGACACGGTTACGACCTCATTCGCACCGTGCGCGAACGGGGCTGGGGCGGCGGGGCCGGCTCGGTTTATCCCATCTTGACCGCTCTCGAGGGAGCCGGCCTGATCGCGGGGCGCGAGGAAGGCGAGCGGCGCATCTATCAGATCACCGAAGAAGGGAAACGGCTTCTCGGCGAGCATGCCGCCGAGCTGGAGCGGATTCTCAATGAGGATGACGGCGCGGCAGAAGGCGTCAATCCAATGGGGGATCGGCTTCGCGAATCGGCGGATAAGCTGATGCGCGCGGTCTCTGCGCTAGGTCCGTCGTCGAAGCCCGAAACCATCGAGCGAGCGTGCGAGTTGCTCAATGGAGCCCGCAAAGGGTTGTACGAACTTCTAGCCGAGGAGTAAGAGTCATTATGGCGCAGGCTCAGGCGACGCGCCGCCACGGAGTGAACGTTTTCGAGGAGGGCAAGCCGATGTGGCAGATCCTCCTCGTTTTTCTCGTGCCGCTGATGCTGAGCAACGTCTTGCAATCGGCGTCGCAGACGATGGCGAGCATTTGGATCGGCCGATTGATCTCGACGCAGGCGCTCGGAGCAATCTCGGCGGTCTTTCCAATCGTCTTCTTGCTCTTCTCATTCGTCTTCGGCGTTTCGAGCGGCGCGAGCGTCCTGGTTGGACAAGCCTTCGGAGCCCGCGACCTTCACAAGGTCAGGCGCATCGCCGGAACCGTTTTGGGCGCGGCGCTCTATCTCGGGATTATTGTGGCGATCGTCGGCGCCTTGGGGTCGACGGCCGTGCTGAGCTGGCTGCGAACGCCGCCCGACATCATCGCGCAATCCGATGCGTATGCGAAGGTCATCTTCCTAACGATGCCCGTCTTTTTTGTCTACTTCGTCTACGCGACGATTTTGCGCGGAACCGGCGATTCCACCACGCCATTTTACACGCTCATCGTCTCTTCGGTGCTGGCAATCGCCATCACGCCGCTCTTTATCGTGGGCACCTTCGGGTTGCCCAAGCTGGGCGTGGTCAGTCCGGCGATAGCGGCATTAATCGCCAATACGACGGCTATGGCGTGGCTGCTCTACTACTTGCAGCGTCGCGACCACCCGTTGAAGTTCAACCGAGAGATGCTTCGCGATCTGCTGATCGACTGGAAAATCCTCGGGGGCGTCGTTCGCATCGGCGTGCCGACGGGCTTTCAGGTGATGATGGTTTCGCTCGCTGAGATCGCCGTGATCTCGTTTGTGAATCGTTTTGGATCGGGCGCGACGGCGGCGTACGGCGCGGTGAATCAGGTCATCGGGTACGTGCAGTTTCCCGCCATCTCCATCGGCATCGCCGCCTCAATTTTCGGCGCCCAGTGTATCGGCGCGCGACGCGAAGATAAACTCGGAAGCGTTATTCGTTCCGCGGTCGGCCTGAACTACGTCGTCGGTGGTATCATCATCGGCCTCTGTTATCTCTTTGCCTGGGCGATTTTGGGGTGGTTCATTACCGATCCGCAAACCCTGCAGATCGCACACCAGCTGCTGATGATCACGCTGTGGAGCTATCTGTTCTTTGGAAACTCCGCGGTTCTCAGCGGCGTCATGCGCGGCAGCGGCACGGTACTCTGGCCGACGATCAACGGCGTCTTCGCGATCTGGGCCGTCGAGGTTCCGGTGGCGTATTTCTTGATGCATCGCATTGGCCTCGACGGTGTCTGGCTTGGCTACCCGATCTCGTACTGCGTCGTGTTAACGCTGCAGTTCTGCTATTACGAGTTCGTTTGGAAGCGCAAGACGCACGAGCGCCTGGCCTGATCAGGCGCTGGGCGGAGGTTGCTGCTGGGCTTGCGTTAGGCGGATGGTAAAGGCGGCGAGCGTGCGTCCGCGCGACGTGAAGCGGACGGTATAGACTCCCGGCCCGGGCCAGGTCACGCCGCCAAAACCAACCACCGCGCGCTGACTCATCTGATCCGGACGAAACGCAATGTCGGCGATTGCTTGCGCGGCAATCGGTTCGCCCTGTTCGGGAAGAATCTCGACGCGGCACTGCATCAAGAATCCGGGCAACGATCGCTGAAAACCGAAAACGACGAACAACATGCCGGTCGTCACCGGAAAGACTGGTGAGGTGAGTTGCTCGGCGATGTTGTGAAACGTGACGCGCCCGAACGGATCGGTGCTGAAATTGTCGCAAGCAAACGCCATCTGCACGGTAACGTCGTCGGCCACTCTGATCTGCCCGGAGTCGTTCACGATAAGCCCTCGCGTTGGTGGCGTTGTTTTGCTTTTGGTGTCACGCACGTGCCCGACGCACGGCAAACGACCGCCGGTGGGTCGAGCAGCTCGGCTGCGCTCTCGCCGAGATCGGGACGCGCCGTAATGACTTTGCGCGCCTCGAACTCCATCCGTCGCGAGGTCTTTCCGATCTTGACGAGGCGCCCCTCCGCCTCGATATAGTCGCCGGCATAGGTGGGGGCGAGAAAGCGAATCTCGTCGTAGGCGGCAAAGAGCCCCTCGTCGCCATCCAAGCGAACCAGCAACTCGGTCGCGACGTCGCCAAAGAGCGCGAGGATGCGGGCCCCGTCGACGAGATTGCCGCCGTAGTGAGCGTCCTGCGCGCTCATGCGCACGCGAATTATCGCGCTGGAGCCTTCGCCAGTTGCCATAACTCCTCGAGTTCGTCGAACGAGAGATCGGAGAGACTCTTCCCGCCGGCCGCGACGCGCTCTTCCATGAAAGAGAAGCGCCGGTAGAACTTTTCGTTCGCTTCGCGCATCGCGGTTTCGGCATCGATGCCCAGCGCCCGCGAGAGGTTGACCAAGGTGAACAGAACGTCGCCGAGCTCCTCGCGCACGTGCGGATCGTCTTGATGCGCACGGCGCGCGGCCGCGAGCTCGCCCAGCTCCTCCGAAAGCTTGTCGAGAACGCCGGCGACGCGCGGCCAATCGAATCCGACGCGGGCGGCCTTCTCCTGCATCCGCTGGCCGCGCTGAAGCGCGCCCAAATGTTTGGGAATTCCGTCGAGGCGGCTTCGCCGCGATCGGCCCGTCTTTTCGAGCGCTTTCAAACGTTCCCAATTCCGCCACTGCGCGTCGACATCTTCGATCACTGCGTCGCCGAAGACGTGGGGGTGGCGCCGCACCATTTTGTTTGCAAGCGCGTCGATGACATCGGCAATGCTGAACTTTCCAACCTCGGTTGCGAGTTGGGCGTGGAAGAGCACTTGCAGGAGCAGATCGCCGAGCTCTTCGCAGAGCCCGTCGAGGTGGGCGATTTCGATCGCATCGACGACTTCAAACGTTTCTTCGATCAAGTAGGGCACCAAGGTGCGGTGCGTCTGTTCGCGGTCCCACGGACAGCCCATGCGCAGGCGCGCCATGATCTCAACCATGTCATCCCACGAGTGATGGCTCGATTGCGGCGGCAGCGGAACGAGCGGCATGGCGATGGTTGCGCAGAGCGCGGCCCGCGGGACGCCGGTGATGAGTTCGGTCGCAATCCCGCGCGCTTCGAGCGAGCGAAGCAACGAGGGCAGTCCTGGAAAATCCGAGAGCGGATTGCCGAGAACGCCGAGCCCTAATTGATCGCCGGGCGCGTCGCGTAAACGCGCGACGAAGCGCGCAATTTCCTCGTTGCTTCCGCGCACGAGCAGCGCCGGATCGTCGACCATGCCGGCAACGATCTCGACGCCGTGACGTTCCAGGTAACCGACGAGATCGGGCGGTGCGAGAAGAACCACCGCTCGTCCGATCGCGCGCAGCGCATCGAGAGTACCGATGGTGAGAAGTTTGGGATCGCCCGGCCCCAGACCGGCGATGCGAACCAGCACGCTACGTGTGGTTCGCATCCCGGGTTATGACTACTTCGTCTGCGCCGGTGCGGGAGTAGCGGCCGAGCCACCCGATGCCGCCGGCGGCGCCATTGCGGGCGGAGGCGGCGTTACGAAGAGTCCGGCAAACTGCTGATCGGTTACTTTGATGTCCGCCTTTTGCTGAAGACCTTGCAAGAACGGCTGAATCAGCGGCGCCTCTTGCTGCTGGCGCAAGGTATCGACAATTTGCGGCGTCACGCTGGCGAGCGTCGCCTTTTGGCCCGGCGTACGCGATTCGACTTGAATGATGTGATAGCCGAAGGGCGATTTGGTCGGCGGGCTGATCTGTCCGATAGGCGCCGAGAATGCGTATTTGTCGAAGGCCGGCACCATCTGGCCGCGCCGGAACGTGCCAAGATCGCCGCCTTTGTCCTTGGTGCCGGGATCGGTCGAATACTTCTTGGCGAGGTCGGAGAAATTCTGACCCGCCTTCAAGTCGGCTTCGACTTGGGTCGCCAGCGACAGATTCGGCACGAGAATGTGACGCGCGCTCACCTGTTCGGGCTTGTCGAACGTCGCGCGGTTTTTCTTGAAGTAGTCGTTGATCTGTGCCGGAGTGATCGTGACGTCTTTGGCGAGCGCCTTGTCGAGGATAAGTTGCTCGCGCAATGCCGAACGTACGTCGGTCTCGGTCAGACCGCGCGCCTTGAGCATCTCGTCCCACGAACCGCTCGGAAAGTTGGCTTTGATCTGATTTTCGCGAGCGTCGATCTCAGCGTCGGTGACGGTGATGTTATTGTTCTTGGCATATTGCTCGATCAGCGTCTCCTGCACGAGCTGTTGCAGCACCGTGCGGCCCATTGGGCTACCTTCGAGGCGTTGATCGAAGGTCGACCGGCTGACCGGTTGACCGTTCACCGTAGCAACCGAGCCGCCCGAGCACGCGGCAAGTGCCGTGCCCATGAGAAGTGCGGCGAGGCCCACGGTGATGCGTAGGGCTTTCGACATGATAGCTCCGTTATAAGGAAGGTTGGAGTGCGTAGGAAGCGGAGCCCAAGGCCCCGCGGTACGGCGCCCTGGGTTCGCGCGACGCGAAAGAGCTCCTCTAATCCGGCGGGCTAGGAGGCTCCTAGATCGCTTCGAGCAGCTCGCGGAGCAAGGGCATCCAGGCGCCCGACGATGGCAGGTCGACGAGAATCCGCTGGTCGCCGAAGCGGAAGCGATTCTTCGTGAGCGATTGCACCTTCGGCAACGCCGCGGGGTTCAGTTCGAACCCCGAGCCTACACCGAGGGTGAGCCGGCGCTCGTCGACGACGACCCGGGTGACGTGCTTGCGCAGGGCAATGGCCCGTAGCTTGGTGAGCTCGACGAGGTTCGCCAGCGGCGTTGGGAAAGCGCCGAACCGGTCGCGGACGCCGGCGGCGACCTCGTCGGCCTCCTCCTCGGTGCGGGCCTTGGCGAGTTGCTGGTAGACGGCGATCTTTTGCGAGACCTGCGAAATGTAGTCGTTCGGAATGAAGGCGTCGATCTTCACGTCGATAACCGCCTCGCGGCGATCTTCGAGCGCGCCAGGCGCACCGCGCCGGCGCGCGATCGCTTCGGCGAGCAGCTCGCAATAGGCGTCGAAACCAACCGACGCGATAAAGCCCGATTGCGCCGACCCCAGCAGATTGCCCGCACCGCGAATCTCCAAATCGCGCATCGCGATCTGCAAGCCCGAGCCAAGATGCGCAAACTCGCGAATCGCCTCGAGGCGAGCCTTCGCCTCTTCGGTCAACGCTTTGTGGCCCTGGTAGAGGAGATAGCAATAGGCCTGGTGATTCGAGCGGCCGACTCGTCCGCGCAGTTGATAGAGTTGCGCCAGCCCAAAGCGGTCGGAATCGTTGACGATCATTGTGTTGACGTTCGGTATGTCGATCCCGTTTTCGATGATCGTCGTGGCGATAAGCACGTCGAGCTCACCGTCGATAAAGCGCTGCATCACCGGCTCGATCTCCGCTTCGCGCATTTGGCCGTGGCCGACACCGAGCCGAGCGCGCGGCACGAGCTGCTCGAGCGCATTGCGAACGCCGTAGATGGACTCGATGCGATTGTGCAAGTAGTAAACCTGGCCGCCGCGATCGAGCTCGGCGTCAATCGCGCGCTGTACGACGGCGTCGCTCGCGGGAACGACCATCGTCTTGATCGACATTCGGTTCTTTGGCGGGGTTTGAATCAGCGAAAGATCGCGCACGCCCATGAGCGACATGTGCAATGTGCGCGGAATCGGCGTGGCCGAGAGCGTCAACACGTCAACGGCAGCGCGATACTCTTTGAGGCGCTCTTTATGCATGACCCCGAAGCGCTGCTCTTCGTCGACGACGATCAGCCCGAGATCGGCGAATGCCACGTCTTTTTGCAGAAGGCGATGCGTACCGATGATGACGTCGACCTTTCCCTCGGCTAAATCCGAGAGAATGCGCTTCTGATCGGCCTTTGGCGTGAATCTGGAGAGCTCTTCGACGCGCACGGGGAACGCGCCGAAACGCGCACCGAAGGTGCGGTAGTGCTGATCGGCGAGGAGCGTCGTCGGCACCAGGACCGCCACTTGCTTCTTATCGGCGATCGCTTTGAAGGCCGCGCGCATCGCGACCTCGGTCTTACCGTAACCCACGTCGCCGCAGACCAAGCGGTCCATCGGCCGAGCCGATTCCATATCGCTTTTTGTCGCGAGGATGGCTTTGAGCTGATCGGGTGTCGGCTCGTACGGAAAGGCTTCTTCCATCTCGGCCTGCCACGTGGTGTCGGGGCTAAAGCTAAAACCGCGCGACGTCTCGCGTTCCGCATAGAGCGCAACCAGCTCGTCGGCGACTCTACCCAATGCTTCGGAAACGCGCGACTTGGTGCGCGCCCAATCCGCGCCGCCCATCTTGGAGAGTCGCGGCGTTGCACCCTCGGCCGCGGCGTACTTCGCGATCTGATGCATTTGGGTGACGGGCACGAGCATCCGGTCGCTGCCGGCATAACGAAGGTCGAGATAGTCTTGCGTCGCGCCGAGGATCGTCTCCGCGCGCAGGCCGAGGTACTGACCGATCCCGTGCACGGCATGCACGACGTAGTCGCCGACACGCAAGTCAGCAAGCGTAACCGGCACGCCTTCTTTAACGGCGCGCATTTTGACGCGCTTTGGCGGCGCGCCGAAAATCTCGCGGTCGCCGAGGACGCGTAGACGAAGGCTGGGAATCCGGAAGCCGGCCTCGATCGATCCGTGATGGATGAAAACGCCGCCGCGAGCGCGCTGTCCCACCGCGACGCCTGCCGCGCGCAGCAGGTCGGCGGTTCGCGACACGGCTGAACTTACGATGTGGACCGTCTCACCGGCAGCGCTCCACTCGCGCATCGCGTCGGCGAAGAGCGCGATTTGACGGCTGAAATGCTCGATCGCGATGCACTCGAAGACAAACGATTCCAGCGCGGCTGGAACCCATTGCAAGGATCCTGCGGCGCCTTCGATCGCTCCGGGAAGAATTAACGTGGCCTGCTGCGCGAGTGCGCCGGAAAGCTCGGCCAAGGAAACCGGCGCCGCTCCGAGCTCGGCGGCAAGCGTTTCGTTCGCATCCTCGCCGGCCAGTAGTGTGTGGCGCTCGCGCAGGCGTTCGTCGTCGAGCGCGGCGGCCACGGCCGAGATCGTTGCGGGCTCGTCGAGCACCACCGCCGCGTCGTCGCGAAGGTAATCGAAGAGCGTCGCCGACAAACCGTCCGGGCGATCGCTCCACGGTGCGACGATCAGCGACTCGACCGGCGCATTGCTGCGTTGCGATTCGATTGCAAAGCTGCGCATCGATTCGATCGTGTCGCCGAAGAACTCGATACGAACCGGCGCGTCGGCCGTCGCCGCGAAGCAGTCGATGATTCCGCCGCGAACCGCATACTCGCCAACCGCACTCACGACGTCTTGGCGCTCGTAGCCTAAATCGAAGAGACGCCGCTGCACCCGTTCGAAGCCGGCCTCGTCGCCCGTATTCAAGGCGAAGCGCATCGTATCGAACTCCTGCCTGGGCAGCACGTGCTGACGCACGGCCGCGATTGGCGCGAGCACGATGCGCGATGCGCCGCCGGCAAGATCGGCAAGCAGCGTAATCCGCGCGCTTCGCTCCGACGGACTTTCAATTGCTCCGACCGCTTCATCGCGCGAGCGAAGCAAGGCAACGCGGTCGGCATGCGCGCCGAGATAATAGAGGAGGTCGGCAAAGGCACGCTCGGCCACATCCGGCGTCGGCACGATCACCAGCAAGGTTGCGCCTAGGGAACGTTGCAACGACGCAAAAAGCGCTGGCCGGGCCGCGGCAATGGTTTCGTGCAGTGTATAGGCGCCCGGCTTTCGCCCCGAGAGTCGCGAAAGCGAGCGAACGCGTTCGATCGTGCTCTGCCACGGACGGCTTGCCTCGAGCGCCTCGAGCACATCGTTCGCATCACCGCCAATGTCATCCTGAGCCTGTCGAAGGATGGTGTGTGTGTCATCCTGAGCCTGTCGAAGGATGGCCTTGGCGCTGTCAACGGTCATACGAGTCGCTCATTATACCAGCGCGGCGCGACGAGCGTTAGCAGCGGCAAGGTTGCGGCGATGCCGAGCGCGACGCTGAGGGGCGGCGCCGGCGTGGCAATAGCATCGGGAAGGTAACGAAGCAGCGAAGTGAACGAAAGCCCGATTGCCGTCCAGGCGGCGGGTGTGGTGGGTGCGAGTGCTGCCAGCGCGAGCAGCCAGGTTGCGTACCACGGATAGGGATTCGGCACGAGCATCCAGGCGCCGATTCCAAGCCAGATCCAGCCCTCGTCGTCATGCCGTCGCAGCAAAAAAATACCGCGCATTGCGAGCGTAGCGGCGAGCGTTGCGGCCAGCAATCCGGCGGGAACCCGCCCGAGCGGCGCGATTATCGCTTGCAGCGATGCCTGCGGCGCATAAACGCCATGCGCTGCTGCCTGCGTCGCGACGCCGGCGACGAGCGGGATCGAGAACGCTGCGACGATAGCGATTCCTACGGCAACGCCGATCCTTGCGCGCGTGGTGACGACGCCCAACGCAATCGCCGCGGCCGCTCCGGGCAGTTTAATCGATGCCGAAAGCGCCGCGACCGCCCCTGCGAGCGACGCCGATCGTTCGCGCAGCAGTGCGAAACCGAGCAGCACGATCGCCAGCGCGAGTGCGTCGTTGTGTCCTTCCACGGCACACCAGATCGCGACCGGATTTAAACCGAACGTTGCTGCAGCCCGCAAGCGGCTCGCCGAATCGCCGCGATACGCGGCATAGATCAGCGCGATGCAGAGGAGAAATGCCGCGCTCGATGCGACTCGAAACGCATCGAGCTGCGCCAGGACTCCTAGCGGGCCGAACACTGTCACCGTCCACCGCGCCAGGGTTACAAACGCGGGTCCATAGACGCAGATCGGAAATGCGCTCACCCATTGCGCTTGCGCGGCGTGTATCAACACATCGGCGCTCGCTGCGGGCGCATGCGCGTAGACGTTGAGTCCGAGGCGCGCCATTTCGCCATACGCTGCATATGCGTACACGTCGCTTGAAAAGAGAACGGGTGAACTCCACGCGATTGCCAGCGCCAGGGTCGCGCATGCGAGCAGCAAGCCGAACGCCGGCGGCTGGGCACGATGAAGGGCTCGCCAATAGAAGAAAGCCGCGGCGCCAATGCTCGCACAGAGCAGCGCCAGCGGCAGTGCACCGCGGGCGCCCCAATCGGTGACGACGACGAGCGGTTGCCCGACGGCGCCGCTTGGGACGAGCGGCGTCATGAGACGGCCGCGACTCCGACCCCGATCAAAATCCACCACGCGCCGCCGACCTTTGGATAGAAGATGAGGTAGTCGACGATTTGATGCAGTGCGAGCGCCAAGGTCGCGGCAATCGCGGCAACGACCCACGGTGACGCGCTGCGCAAACGTGCAACGCGCGGAAATCCCGTCAACGCGATGAAGATTGCGGCGAGCAGTCCGATCGTTGCAGCCGCAAGCAAGATTCCGCCTTCGGCCAACGCCTGCAGGTACCAACTATTGGCATGCGTGCGGATTCCGAAGACGCCGTACGATGCCAAGAGAAGCTCGAAGTTCCCCGCGCCGACTCCGAAGAGCGAATGGCTCAGCCACATCCGCCACGCCGCGTGCCAAAGCTCGCCACGGTTGCCGACGCCTCCGGCATACATACTTGGTTCGAATGACGCGCGAAGCACCGCGGGGGTGCGCGCGTAGATCGCCCACCACGCGCCGCCGGCCAGGCCGGCGATCAATCCGTAGAGGCCTCGGCGCAGCGAGCTCCACGCGCGTCGCCCTCCGGCTACGGCGAGCACGACCCCGACGACGGCCAATGCAGCCCACCCGGCGCGAGAGAAGGAAAGAATCTCGGCGCAAACGGCGAGCGCTAAGGCAACGTCGATCAGGGCGCTGCGCGCAACAAAGGTCCAGGCGCCGAGTGCAGCAACAGCGATTTCGCAATAACCCGCGAGCTGATTTGGCCCTTCGAGCAGGCCGGCGATACGCGGAACGACGGCGGAGCCAATGTACAGTCCCGATGGCGCGCCGATGAACTCTTGCACGAGTGCCGAGAGCGCGACGGCAATGGCGGCAATTGCAACAGCATTGCGCAGTGCCGCGTCGTCCGCGTCGAGCCGGTAACCAACGAATGCCGCGACGAAAAGAGCCGCATACTCAACGACTTTGAACCCCTCGCGAAGCACGGCCTCGCGCGCAACGGCCTCGCTCGCCGACAGCAGCGTAGCAATGAGCACGAGCGCGAGCGCGCCGAGCAGCATCGCCGGTCGCCGATTGCGTAACGTCGCGAAAGCGCCCGCATACGTTGAGAGGCCGAGCAGCACGCCGAGCAGCGCCACCTTCGCAAGCGTTATCGACGTGCCCAGCACTTCGTGCGCGAAAGCGATCGGAGCCGTCAGCACGAGCGCACAGAGACCGTAGGCGGGGCGGCGCGCCGTCAGCAGTGCAACGGCGATGAAAATCGCGACGAAGAGTGCGGCCGACGGCGGATCGAGTGCGACGGGGGCGACGAAGCGGTCGACGACCGGGCGGTACGTCAACGCATCAGCTTTTCACGAGCGATCGATGTCGCTGATGAGATAGAGAGGACGCCCTTTGACCTCGTCGTACACGCGCCCCAGATATTCGCCGAGAATACCTAAACTCATGAGCTGCACGCCGCCAAGGAAAAGGACGACGACGATCGTCGAGGCCCAACCAGGCGTGTAACCGGGCGGAGTCAAGCTAAAGAGCTTGAACGCGATCACGATCAAGGCGTAGACGAACGCGATGGCGCTGACGACAAATCCGAAGTATGAGGCAAAGCGCAGCGGAATGTCGGAGAACGACGTGATCCCGTCCATTGCGAAGCGAAACATTTTGCCGAGCGGATATTTCGTGGCGCCCGAATATCGAATGTCGCGATCGTACTCGATCGCCGTTTGGTTGAAACCGACCCAGCTGACCATGCCGCGCAAGAATCGATTGCGTTCCGGCGAGCGGCGCAGGGCGTCGACGACGCGCCGGCTCATCAAGCGGAAATCGCCCGTATCGAGCGGTATCGCGACCTTCGTCAACCGCCGGATGATGCGGTAGAACGCGCCGGCGGTGAACAGCTTGAAACGGCTCTCGCCCGGACGCGCCTTGCGAACGGCGTAGACGACGTCGTAGCCCTCGCGCCACTTTCGCAAGAAGGCATCGATCAGCTCGGGCGGGTCTTGCAGATCGCCGTCCATCAAGACGACCGCATCGCCCCGCGCGATGTCGAGACCGGCCGTGGCGGCGAGCTGATGGCCGAAGTTGCGCGAGAGATTGACCAGCACGACGTGCGGCCGCCGTTCGAGTACGCGCCGCACGGCGGCCGCCGTTTCGTCGCGGCTGCCATCGTTGACGAGCACGATCTCGCTATCGACCTCGGTACCAAGACGATCCAGGACGTGACCGATCCGCTCGAGCAAGGGCGCGACGTTCGCGGCCTCGTTGTAGAGCGGCACGACGATACTGAGCAAGGGACGCGCGGCGGGTGCCATTCAGACAAGGATTTTCAACGTCGCGGGGGCAGAACCAGCCGACATGTTCAAAGTGCGGCTTTGGATTGCGCTCGTGCTCGCACTTGTGGGCTGCAGCCATACCGCTCGCGTCACAGCTTCGCACCCGCCTGCCGGGGGCCGGCCGCGCGCTTCCGTTACCGCTCCTTCGACACCGGCCGCCTCACCGGCGGCGACGTCGGCCGCCACTTCAACGGCGCCGGTGGTCACTCCATCGAGCGTTTCTTCCGCGAGCGGTAAGCAGGCGACGGTGCTTCCGCCGGCGCCCAAGAAAGTTGCACGGCTATTGCCGGCCGCTGCGCCGCAGATACTCGGCGTCGCGATCAGCGAGACCTTGGTGCATCCGGGCGATCGAGTTTTTGGGCGAGTGGTGACGACGTCGAATGTCGCCAGCGTCGAAGCGCGGATCGGCGGATACGCGGTGAGCCTTGCAAAAGTCGGTGTCGGACGGTTCGAGTTGACCTACACCGTCGGCCCGCTGCCCTGGTTTGTCCACGGTAATTTTACGATGCAGGTCATCGCTCACAATACGCGCGGCGATACGGTGACCCGCGATGTTCCGCTCACCGTTCGATGAGCTGCGTCACAGACATGGGCTATTCTAATCTAACGTCTACGCATTAACGGAGCGGCGCATGCTATAGTGCGCTCGCGAACAGAGCGCGGACGCACGACAATTGCAGGGCTACCATATAGAAAGTCGGCGCGTCCCCGGTTCGTCGAGTGCACGCGACGGCAGGCGGGCTACCGCCGTTGCGTGCCCTCGTCTTTATCGACGGTTCAGCGCGCCGGAGTGGTTCTTTGGAGAACGACGATGTCGTCGCGATCGCTGATCACCGTGTAGCGGCCATCATCAACGGCTCGCCGTACTGCGGGTTCGTCCACGGCGTGGGATCGCGGCGAATAGTGCGTTCGGTCGTAAACGAACCACCGTTGCCCGCCAAAGCCGATGGAGGCTTTCGGGTCGAGGGCGAGATGCGCGAAGATTTCATCTTGTGCCCCGACATCGGCTTGGCGAGGCAGCCTCGCGAGCGTTCGTTCCAGCAATACGTCGTGCGCGTTTGGGAAGCGGTAGAGGAAATACCAGTACTCCATCGGACTGGCAAAAATGGTGATCCATATGGATGCGGCGGTCCCGGCAGCCACCAGCCATTTTACGAAGTGCGGTCGAAGGGCGGCTAGCCGAGAAGCGCCGTCCACGAATCCGGCCAACGCATAGCCGGTGACGAGCGCGCTGTAGTGTGCTCCCGGCACCATCGTAATCGGCTGGTGAGCGGCAAAGATTTCCACGAACCCCGGAATCATGAAAAGCCCATAACGCGAGAGGCACGGAAGAAAGGCGAGCGGCACGAGCATGATCGCGAGATAACGTAATCGCGCGAGCAGCACGGTTCCGATCGAAGTGCGCCATTCTCCGTGCGCGGCGCTCCAGTCGAAGAACCGTAACGATTCGTACGCGGCATGGGAGTCGATCGCGGGACGCACCAATGCAAAATAGAGAACCGCCATAGCAACGGCCATTCCGCAAACCAGTAAACCGATGCGCTTTGCCGTGCCGTCTCGCGCAGTTACTGCGAAGAGCGCGCCGTTAACCGCGAGAACGACAAACTGATCCTCCTTGGTACAAAGCAGCAGGAGCGCCGCGCAGACGCCCATCGACCAGCGGCGTCGATCCAGAGCGTAGACGAGCGTGGCGGAAAGGAGCGGTACGAAGGCCATCTCGTGAAAATCGCCGACGCCATTTGCGCAGAGCGTTGGATAGATCGCGGCAACCACGACCAATGCAAAGGCCGGCGCCGTCGTGAAACGCGTCCGGGCGAGAGCCCAAATCGGAAAGACGACCGCCGCGACCGCGATCGCCTGGAGATACTGGAGTCCGAGCGGGCCGAAGATACGCACAAAGGGCCACCCGATCGCAATGATGGGCGACCAATGGACCAGCAAATGATTGGTGCCGCCTTCGGCCGTGCTCGAGAATCCGTGAGGGAGGCCGGCGATGACCTGGCTGAAGATGCCGAGATCGACGCCGTTGCGGAAGATCGCGTAGCGCCAGTAGGTAATCGTGCACAGCGCCGTAGCCAACACGGCAAAGGGGACCCACGCCAATCGGTGAGTGGGCGGCGTTACTGCGGTGGTTGCGGGCAGTTCGACGGCGGGCGCGAATGGCCGCCCGGCTCTGGCGGCGGTAAGCACGGCGGGAGATTGGGGAACGGTGCGGGGTTATACGGCGTCGGCATGATCTGCGGCTGGACTTGCTGCACGCCGCCGGCAACCGAATCTTGCCACGCGTAGACGGTATCGCGAATCACGCGCACGTCGGCATTGGTGATGATGAGCTGACGCGGCGGGCGTTGCAAGCCGTTCTGTGCGGACTCCTGCGACTGGAATGTGCCGCGATCGTAGAGATAGCGGAAGATCGTCCCGGAGTTGTAACGGCGAGTAATCTGATAGTGCAGCGCGTCCACCCGGTCCATTGGTATGGCCTGGGCGTTCCAGCCGCTGACGTCATTCGTAATGTAAACGCTCGACGTGAACGGCGTATTCGGCGGCACCTGCACGATGAACGTCACCAGCACCGGCTTGCCGGAGAACTGCACGATCGAGGCGACCGACGACGGCCCTCCCAAATCGTTGGGCTCCGGCGTGACGACATTGCGCAAGAGATCCGGATTTGGTACGGGCGTCGAAAGCGCGACTGCGAAACGCGAAACGTCGTCGAAGCTGCCCTCCGGCGGCAATGGCGAGCGCGAAAGATCGAGCTCGGTGACCGTGCCCGAGGGATCGAAGGTCGCTCGCGCCCAAACGCGCGGCGCCGGACGGATCGAACTCGCGGCGCCGGTCTTCGCGTCCCTGAGCACGATATCGTGCGCCACGCGGAAACCGTCGCCGGTTGTGAAGAAGACGTAGCCGTCTTGATAGGCTAAGAGCTGCCCGCTGACGACGACCGGCGGTCCGGCCGCTAAGAGCGTCATCGCCAGTGCCGCAATGGCGATTGAAAGAATCGCGCGTTTCATATCGGCAAGATCTGCACGACGAAGCTGGGTTGCCAGAACGCGTCCCGGTAAGGATTGCCGTACCAGTAAAACGTTCGCGAAATGTCGGCGAGCGCGTGCGGGAAGATGACGAAGCGCACGTCCGCGGTTGCGTCGTACGGAGCTTCGCCGAGATACCAGTTGTAGAGCGGCTGTCCGAGAATGTTGTTCGGCGGTGGACCGAAGACGTTGGGAACGGGTATCGGAAAATCGTCGTGATGACGCACCAGCAGTGAAAAATTAAAGTTCGGCGTTGGGGTTTCGTTCAAGCCGAAGCTCGTCGTGCGCAAGGTCGAAATGCCGCGAAACGACGTGAAACTGAGCGGACAGTAGCTCGTGCCGACCGGCTCGCAGGGCAAATAGCCGCCGTGAATGTAGTGGTCGCCGACGTTCTGAATTTGGTAGCCGACGTACGTGTGAAGCGCGCGGTTGAACTGACGGCTGATCGTGAAATTCTCCTGGGTGTTGCTGATCCAGTGCGGCAACGAGTTCCACTGATACTGTTTGTTGAAGCTTGCGTTGAAGTAGTACGTCTCGTACGGGCTCTGCGCCAGATTGAGCTTCAGCGAGGGAGTGAACAGGTTGACGCCCAGGACGGTATTCCAAATCGTCGTGTAGACCGGGCAAAAATATTGCGGCGGATTCTTCACGCCGTACTGATTCGGACACGGAGCGCCATAGGCTTGCAGCCCGGGGGTCGGGATCGGCTTGAACTGCGGGTATCCCGGGAAACCGTTGAGGTACTGCCCTGCGCCAACCGAATCGTGGTTGAAACCGTAGCCTTCGTAAATCTGCTCGAAGAGCGGCAGATCGGCGACTTTATTTTGAAAGCTCGTCGCGGTCAGCTGAACCTGCGTCGGATGGTTGAGGCTGCCGCCGATGGACTTGGGCTCCTCGAGCGAGCCGGGGCCGAGCACGTTGTAGTTGGTAATCTGCGACGTCGCGGAAACGTAGGAGTGCGGCATTGCGTACGTCGCGTTCAAGAAGGTCGTCTGCTGCGCGGCGCGCGGCTCCGAAAGCCAATTCTGCTGCGCGTAGTATTGCGTAAAGCTTTGAATCTGAAACCGGCTGCCCAGCTTTTCGTAGAGCAGAAGGTTCCACCACTTTTCAGCGCGCGTCGCTGGATTCACGGAGAAGACGGCATATTCGTGGTCGCCGACTAGGTGCTGCTCGACCGAAAGATAGGTGTGATAGGTCGGGTCGTAGCGCGCGTGAAGCGCCGTCAGCGCGTTGGGGCTCCCGGCCATCGTCCAGGTCAGGTCAACGGTGGCACCGGAGAGCGTGTTCTGCGCGAAGTATTGATTCGACGAGAAGTTCACGACGTCGGTGCCGAGCGGAATCTCCGTCTGGCCCAGATAGGTGTGCGAGTTCACGAACCGCACGTAGGTTTTCGTTCCGATCACGGCGCCGCTCGCGGTAATGCTCGGGTTCTGGCTGATGATCGGAAAATAAAAAGTGTCGCCCGGCATCACGCGGCCTTTTACCGGATGCACGAGATCGCCGTCGAGGAACGTCCAGCGATCCGGCTCGCTGGTGATGGGAACGAAGTAGATGCGCCGGAAATCGAGGAAATCAGAGATCGCCGCTCCATGGACGGTTCCGCTCGCGTCGTGCAGCGTAACGTTGCCGGCGACCAGGAAGCGATTGAGTTTCAAGTCCATGGAGAACGAGTCGCCGGTCACGGTGAACCCGTCGCTCGTTCGCAGGTGCACGTTGCCGTCGGCTTCCATCAAGAAACGATCGTAGTAAAAGTCGATGCGATTCGCGGTCAGGTAGAGCACCGTTCTCGGCGGCGGGGCCGACGGCTGGGGTGCGGGTGCCGGGGTCGCAGCCGCGCGAGCGCAGGCGCACGCGAGAATCCACACGAGCGTTCCGAACGCCGCAGAGAGCGCGATACGTGGCACGTGCTGACCTTTTTGAGAGTAAGAACCGACTCCTTGAGGGAACCACGGCGCGATGGCTCGCGCGGTCGTGATTGTGATCGATTCGGGCGGGATCGGAGCGCTTCCCGATGCCGGTCGGTATGACGATGCACCCGGCGCGAACACGATTGGCAACGTGGCGCGCCATCTCGGCACGCTACATTTGCCCAACTTCGAGCGTCTCGGCCTTGGCCTGCTTACCGACGTTGCGGGTGTGGCGCGGCCGAAGCAGCCTGGTGCGAGCGTCGCGCGCTTACGCGAGCGCAGCGCCGGCAAAGATACAATTACCGGACATTGGGAAATGATGGGAATTGTTACGGCCGTTCCCTTTCCAACATATCCGAACGGCTTCCCCAGCGAAGTCGTCGAGGCGTTCGCGCAGATCACCGGCAAAAAGCCGCTCGGCAACACGACGGCATCGGGGACGGTGATTATCGAGGAACTCGGACCGCAGCACCTCCAGAGCGGCCGCCCCATACTCTACACCTCGGCGGATTCCGTTTTCCAGATCGCTGCCCACGAAGCAATCGTCCCACTCGGAACGCTCTACGAGTGGAGCCGGCGGGCCCGTGAGATGCTGGTGGCGCCCCATAACGTCAACCGGGTCATCGCCCGGCCGTTTACGGGCAAACCGGGGGCTTTCAGACGGACGCCGAATCGGAGAGACTATGCAATCGAGCCGCCTCCGAATTTGCTCGACCAGCTTCAACACGGACGCGTCGAGGTGCACGCGGTAGGAAAGATCAGCGATATCTACTGCGGGCGCGCGGTATCGTCGTCGGTTCGCGTCGCGGATAATCGGGATGCGATCGAAAAAACATTCGGTTTGCTTGAAAAGGTCGATCACGGCTTCATCTTTGCTAACCTCAACGACTTCGATTCCAAGTACGGACATCGCCGTGACGTACGCGGATATGGCGCGGCACTTGAAGAACTCGACACGATGCTGCCGGGCCTCGAGGAGCGGCTGCGGGACGGAGACCATATGATCCTCACCGCCGATCACGGATGCGATCCGACGGCGCCGGGGACGGACCACACCCGCGAATACGTTCCGTTCCTTCATGTAAACCTAACGCGCGAAGGCGGCCGCGCCCTCGGCGACGTCGAAGGCCTCGACTTCGTAGGCCGGACCGTCAAGGAGGCGCTGTTGGGATGAGGTTCTCCGGTGCGGTGCAGATGACGATGAGCGTACCGGCAGGACGCTCGGTCCCATCGTGGTGGCCCTTCCTCAAGCGAAGCATCGACGTCATCGTCGGCTCGATGTTGCTTTTGATCGCGGCGCCGATTGTTGGGTTGGCGGCCCTGGCGATCGTTTGCATCGCCGGCGGGACTCCGTTTTTCACGCAAGAGCGCGTCGGGATGCACGGCCGACGCTTCAAGATGTTCAAACTGCGCACGATGGTCAACGGCGCGCACGATATGCGCCAAAGCGTCATGCACCTCAACGAGGTCGACGGACCGGTTTTCAAGATCCGCAACGATCCTCGCCTCCACCCGCTGGGGCGCTTCCTGCGACGAACCAGCATTGACGAGCTGCCGAATCTGATCAACGTCGTGCGTGGGGAAATGTCATTAGTGGGTCCGCGCCCGGCGCTGCCAAGTGAGGTGGAACACTACGACGCGCTCGCCCGGCGCCGGCTGAGCGTGCCCCAAGGCGTCACCTGCCTGTGGCAGATCAACGGACGCAGCGACGTCTCGTTCGAGCATTGGATGGAGCTCGACAACAAATACGTCGACGAGTGGACGCCGCTGGGCGATTTGCTGATCGTTGCCAAGACAATTCCGGCGGTCTTAGGGAGGGACGGAGCACATTAGATCGCCGCCGCACCTGCGTGTCGTCCCCGAACCTCGCCCGCGTCATCGGATCTCCATCGCGGGCTCGACATTTTTTATCATGGGTGCGACCTTCGCATCCACCTTACTCGGCTTCTTGCGCGAGGTCGTCAGCGCGCGCTATTACGGAACGCGCTGGGAGATGGATACGTTTCTTGCCGCGGCAACAATTCCGACGATTCTCTTCGGCGTCTTCAACGGCGCACTGGTGAGCGCGCTCGTCCCCACGTTCTCGGAATATCTGACGCATCGCAAGGAAGACGAGGCGTGGCGTCTGGCCAGCACGGTGCTCAACATCTTGGCGATCGTTTTGACGACCTGCGCGGTGCTTGGTTTCGTCACGGCGCGCTGGTACGTGCCGCTCATCGCGCACGGATTTCCGCGCCCGCAAATGGACGTCGCAATTCGCATGACGCGCTGGCTGATGCCGAGCATCGTTGCCGTGAGCTTGAGCGGCGTGCTCTCCGCGATGCTCTACGCCTACCATCGTTTCAAGGCCGCATCGCTGCTCGGCGTCGCCGTCAACGTGGTGACCATCGGTTGCGTCGTGCTTCTCAGTCACGGGATCGGGATCTACGCGCTCGTCTTAGGAACGGTGCTCGGATTGACCGCGCAGATGCTCGTGCAACTGCCCTCGTTTCTTTCGATCGGCAAGTATCGGCTCATCATCGATCTGCACCATCCGGGCCTGCGCAAAATTTGGGTTCTGCTCGGACCGATCATCGTCGGTTCTGCCGCCGGGCAACTGGCGCTCTTCTTCGATCGATTCTTCGCTTCGACGTTGGCGCCGGGCTACATAGCCGGAATGAACTATGCGACCAAGCTCGTCAACTTTCCGCAGCAGATATTCGCAGCGGCGATCGCGACGGTCATCTTCCCGCTCCTCGCCGCGCAGTTTGCGCGCGAGAACCGGCGGGGGGTGGCGCGCAGCGTGGTTACCGGCCTTCGCCTCGTAAACTTCATTACGATTCCCTCGGTCTGCGCGCTGATCGTGCTCGCGCACCCAATGGTGCAGGCGCTCTTCGAGCGCGGCACGTTTCAAGCCGGCGCAACCGACTTGACCGCGTCGCTGCTGCCCTACGCAGCCATCGGTTTGATCGCGCTCGGGGCCAACGTCGTGCTGACCCGCTGCTGCTTTGCCTGCCGCGAAACGCTCTGGCCGGTAACGATTTCGGTTGTCACCGTCATCGTGAACGTCTTGCTCTCGCTGGTATGGCTGCCGACGTTAGGCGCGCGCGGTTTGCTGCTCGCGAACTCGCTCAGTCAAAGCATGCAGGCGCTTCTCCTGTTGGTCGTAATCGCGCGCCTCGTTTCCGGGATCGATTGGGGAGCCTTGCTGCTCTCCTCCGGCAAGGTGCTCATCAGTTCGCTCGCGATGCTCTTGGCGCTGGGGTGGATCGGCGCGCTCGGCGTTACTCCCGAGGCCACGCTTGCTTCGCGCGCATGGTTTCTCTTCGGACAGATCGGCATCGGCGGGACAGTCTTCGTCGCGGTAGCCCGCATGCTGGGAGTCGAAGAGCTCGATCTGGCCTGGCGGACCATCGTGGCGAAGTTCGAGCGAAACCTCGTCAGCCCGCCGGAGAACCGGGACGCCCCCATCGCCTGAGGGCGGGGCGTTGACTACAATCACCTTCCAAAGAGCAGGCTAGCTTTTTGCGATGAGCCAACCTTCCAGCGCTATGCTCTCGGTTTTGATGCCCGCGTACAACGAGGCGCATTCGATTGCCGAAAACGTTTGCGAAACGGTCGAGACGATGCAGTTGCTCGGCAAAGCTTTTGAGATCGTCGTCATCGATGACGGAAGCCTGGACGGTACGCATGCCGCCGCGAGCAGCGTCTTGCGCGCGTGGCCCGACCACGTGCGCGTCGTCCGTTGTTCGCGCAACGAGGGCAAAGGCAACGCGCTGATTTGCGGCGCGTGGTACTCCAAGGGCGAGTACGTCGCCTTCCTCGACGCCGACATGGACCTGCATCCCGAGCAGCTCGCGAGCTTCTTTGCGATCATGAAGTCACGCGACGCCGACGTGGTCATCGGCTCGAAGTTCCATCCGGCGTCGAAAGTGGATTACCCGCCGCTTCGCCGCGTTTACAGTTTCTTCTATTACATGCTGGTACGCACGCTCTTCGGTCTGCCGGTTCGTGACACTCAGACCGGCATCAAGCTCTTCAAGCGCTCCGTCTTAGACCGAGTGCTGCCACGAGTCTTGGTCAAGCGGTTTGCGTTCGATCTCGAGCTGCTCGCCAACGTTCACCATTTGGGGTACCGAATTGTCGAGGCGCCGGTGACGGTGAACTTCCAGCGGGTGGGCAGCCGGCTGCGCCTCGGCGCCGTCTGGAACGTCTTTCTCGATACGCTCGCGATCTTTTACCGAATGAAAATTCTGCGCTACTACGATCGCCCGAATCGCGAGACCGTCGATCTCGACCGGGCCGCAGGCTCTCAGGAGATCGTGGTCCCCGTCGTTATCGGCGAATAACCCGTCACTTGGCTTCCGGTACCGCACTGGTGCTCTTGCTGCCAGGGCTCGGCGACGCCCTGGCCGCGGGACCAATCCTTCGTGGGTTGAGTCGCGACGAATGGACCGTCGACGCGCTGACGATGCACGAGCCGGTCAGCGAGTACTTGCGCGCGCTCGGCATCGTGCGCGACATTACCGAGCTGCCGATCCGGCCGACGGCGCGCGACGCGCTGCGGGCCGTCGGGTCGTTGCGCAAGCGACGGTACGATTGGTGCATTCTGCCCTTTCCGGCGACGCGCTGGCAGTATACGATCATCGCGCGCGGTGCCGGCGCGGCAAAGCTCTGGATGCACGAGTATGGCGGCGCGGCGAGTTTCATCGCCCGCACCTCGCGCAACGCCCGCGTCCCGCTGCGCGGCGGTCACCGCCTGGCAGAGAATCTTCGGCTCGCCCGCGCGCTGGGGGTTCGCGCCGGCGATGACGATCTCCGATATTGGGTTCCCGACGCGTGGCGCGCGCCGCGCGTAACCGGAACGCTCGGAGTCCATCCCGGCTCGATGGCCTGGAAAGGGAATGAGGTAAAGCGGTGGCCGTACGAGCGATTTGCCGATCTCGCGCGCGAACAAGCGTCACGCGGACGCAGCGTTCGGTTTTTTCTGGGTCCCCACGAAGAGCGTGAAGCGCAGCGTGCCGAGCGAGATTTCCAGGCGAGCGAGGGAATCCGCATCATCCGCGAACCGCTCGCGCAAGCGGCTCGGCAACTCTCGGAATGCGAGGTCTTCGTCGGCAACGACGCCGGTTTCAGTCATCTCGCTTCGGGGCTTGGCGTGAAGACGCTCGCGCTGTACGGAATGACCAGCGAAGTGCGAGGAGCGCCGATCGGACCGGCGATTGCGCTGCGTCCATCGCTCTGTCCCGCCTGTCATGACGAAGGTCTGCGCGGCTTTGAATGCGTGCGCCGGATCGACTATCGGTGTATCGTTCGCGATATCGACTTCGACGTCGTGCGCAAGCACGTCGACGACCTTTTCGATGCGGCGGCGGTCGAACAGCACCTCGCCTTGGAAGGTCCATTCCGCCTCTACGGAAAGGCTCACGCATGAAGGAGCAGACGGCTCCGGCGAGGGCGCTGGATCGGCCGATACCGGCCACTTTGCAGCGGTGGCTCGTGCCGGCGCTCTTCGCTGCGCTCGCGTTGCTCGTTACGACCGGCTACGGTAGCGGCGTCCAGCTCAACGACGGTCAACCGGGATTGCACATCAATCCGCTGCGGTTTCTCGGGCGTCTGCTGCACGCGTGGAATCCGGATCTCGCGCTCGGCACCCACACCGGCTTCTGGGTGCCCTATCAAACGCCGTATTCGTGGATTTATGGATTTGCGCAGTTCGCGCACATCCCCCAAGATCTGGCGCAGCACGCCGCCGTTTTCTTCGTGTATCTCGGCTGCATCTGGTCGATGTACTTCTGCTTGCGCAGCGTCGCACCGTGGCTCGATGAGATTTCACGCATCGCCGGTTCGGTCGCGTACCTCTTCAACATGTACGTCGCGCTGAACTCGCAAGCGCAGATCGTCTGGCTGCTGACCTACGGAACGCTCCCGGCAATGGTGGGAGTGACGGCGCGTGCGATCCGCGGTGAGATGAACTTGTGGCGGGCAACCTTGGCGATGGCCTTGCTCGTGCTCGTCGGCGCCGGCGTCAATCCGCCGCTGGTCGCGATCAACGCGATCGTTTTGGCGATTTTCGTCGTCGTCACGATTGTCTTCGATCCCAAACCTTCCGCCGCACTTCATCGAACGCTGCCCGTCATCGCGGCAGCTTTGGTCGCGGCGATTTTGATCAACCTCTATTGGTTCGTCCCCTTCGTCGACTATTTCCGCGGAGTTTGGCTCAACGGCGTCCTCAGCGAAGCGCCGTCGCTGCACAACGCGGCGACGTCGTTTGCGAACGTCTTGCGCGGACTGGGCCACTGGGCCACGTTCGTCTCGTTTGCCGGGCGCTGGTATTTTCCGTGGGCCGCCACCTATGCCTCGGGATTATTCAGCGCCTTACTCTGGTTCGTGCCGATCGTTGCGTTGGGCGGTATCGCCTTGCGTCGCAATCAGCGTCCGATCACGCTGTTCTTTCTGCTCGTGACCATCGTTTCGGTCCCCATTGTCGTCGGTTACTATCACGACGAGCTCGGCGACGCGGTAACGACGCCGCTCTACGACCAGTTCTATCGGAATTTTCCCGGATTTCAGATGTTTCGTTTCTCGTACAAATGGGTCGCGGGGGTCGAGTTCGGCATAAGCGGCCTCTACGGGTTGGCGTGCTTTGCGCTGCTCGGCGCGTTGCGCGAGCAGATTGCCAAACTCAGCGCGGTCGATCGACGCAACTGGGCGTGGCTGCCTTCCGGCGCCAGAACGGTGTTGATCGCGCTGCCGATTCTCGTCTTCATTCCGGTGGTTGTCAGCAAGATGAACTATCCAGGTGCGCCGGTCCCCGGCTGGGAGTATCGAGAAAGCGCATTGGTCGGAGCAAGTCAGCGCCAGCGCGTCGCGCTCTTTCCGACGCAGTTTCTCGAGCAGTTCGATTGGGGGAATCCGCAGTTCTACATCGAGGATTCGCTCGTCGAGCGCCCGTTGATCTATGGCTTATTGGGAAGCGAAGCATCGGAAGGCGCCGATATGTGGATTCGCCGTTCCTATCGGGCCACGCGCGAAGGTCTGGGATTTTCCGCCAACATGTTCCGCGCTATGGGCGTCGACACGATCTTGCAGCGCGACGACTTTATACCGGCAATTGATTTCAGTTCGCCGGGCGAATGGCGCTACAACAGCACCACCTTGACGCACGACTTGCTGCATCGAGTCATCGGCGCCTCGCCGATGCGGAGCGAAGGGCCGCTGCGGGTCTATCATCTGGGCGGAGCGCTGCCGCTCTTTTACGGCGTCATCCATCCGGTCATCAGTACGCTTCCTACGTTTTCCGACGCATATTTGGGCGATGTGGACGCCATGGCGAGCGGTAAGGCGCAGTTCGATCCTCCCACCCGCTCGAGCGATGAGTTTACGGCCGCGATGCAGTCGCTTTCACCAATTGTACCGGGCGCGCCCGAACAAGTGCGCGATCTCGCCGTGAATGAGACGCTCGCGCGTGGCATCCGAGTGCATGCGGCGTCAGCCGATGCGGCGTGGCTGACGCAGTTCGCCGTGAAGACGAGCGGCATCTATTCGATTTTTGCGCTCGATCAAGGGCTGCTGTTCGACCGCGCGCCGCCGCAGACACTGGAAATCGACGGCCAGTATCTTACGCTGCAAAGCGCGGGCGGCGCTTGGACGCAGTACTCCAACGTCGCTCTAACTCCGGGCAAGCACTGGGTCTCCGATGGCTACCTCGACCCGGATCTGGTCGTGGCCGTCGTGAACGCCGACGACTTGCGGGCTTGGGAAGATCGCATTGGCGCACTCGCCCGCGGGTTGCCGCAGAATCTTGCGATTTCAAGTCTGGTGTACGCATCGCGAACCAGCATCGTGGTTCCGTCGTCGGGCGCGTATCGAGTGCGGGCAACGCCGGTTGGGCCGTTCGGACCCGACGGGCTGTTCACCACTCGCATTCTGCCGGGCTCGGCGGCGCGCGGCGCGTTCCCGGCGGATCTTGGCACGACGTTACCCTACGTCTTTGGCAGCGGCGTCGTGGGAACGTCGGCCTTGTTGGCTCCGCCCCAATGGTACCGCGACGACCCGTCCATCTACGATTGGCAACGGGGCGATCCGATTCCGTGGTTTCTTTTTGCGAGGCACGCCAGCGTGCGCGTGTTCGTGCCGGGACGCGCCGGCGCGCGCGTACAGGTAGCGATGCGCGTCAGCCGCCTGCAGGTATCGAATGCGATGACCGTCGGCGTCAAGGGCGACGCCTCGCAAACGGTAACGATCGGCGGTCCTTCGGCAGGCGATCGGCAATACGATACGATCGATCGGCTCGATGGCCCGGCGCCGGTTCCCGTCAACTTTGAACTCGGCTTGCATCCAGGGTGGAATGACGTTCGCTTCGATCTCCAAGCGCAGAACGGCGAGCGCGCGGATCTTGGTACGAACGTGATCTCCGCGGCGGTTGCGCCCGACCTTTCGTTCACGAAGTTGAAACCCACACTCTCGACGGCAACTCCCAAGCGCGACGATACCTTTACGGCGCTGCGGATCGCCACGCCGCGCGCGGGCCTCGAGGGCGATCCCGACCTCGTCGGCAACCTCGCCAACACCGCCGGGCGTGGTGCGGCGGTAGCGGTTGCACTGCAGCAAGGCGGCCACATCGTCTACCGAGTCTTTCCGATCGCGCGCGAAGACTCGTTCGACGTCGCCTTCATGCACGCGTTTCCAAATGGTTGGGACGATGCGTCGGAGCGCGTCGTTGGAATCTGGTTGCTCGCCAATAGTCGTCACCCGAAACTCACCGGGCTCTCGTATAACTTGCACGCATTGCCCGCCGCCAACTTGCGGCACCCTCAGGCGCTGGCGGCGGTACCGATTCTTCTCGATGGAAAGCCCGTCGGCGCCGCGCCGATCGTGCTCAATCGGGGACGCCATATCGTGAGCAGCGGCGACCGGCAGGTTAAAATCGGGCTGTTGACCGTGGAGCCGGTGTCGTTACCGCGCACGCGCGACTTTGGACTAGTCTGGCAGCGGCGCTCGGCGACTGCCGCCGACGTGACGGTCAAGAGCACGGCGAACTCGTTCCTATTGGTCTTCGGTGAGGCGTACCACCCCGAATGGCGCGCGACGCTCAACGGCACCGTGCTTCCCCACGTCATCGTCAATGGGGCGTCGAATGGCTGGATCGTGCCCAGCCTTCCCGACGGCGGGCTGATTCGGCTCACGTTTGCGGGCCAGCAATTGTACGTCATCTCGGCTGCGGTTTCGATTATCGCGCTGATCATCATGATGCTGTTGGCCTGGGCACCCGATCTTTGGCCGGTTCGCCGGCAGGGGTCGGGAGACGTTTCCGATTGACTCGTTCGGCAATCGCGTGGGCGCTCGGTGGTGCTTTGCGATTTGCGGTTGCAACGTGCGTGGTTTCGCTGTTGCTTGCGACGACGCTCTCGGGTGAAGGCGCCGAACGTTTTGCGACGGCCGCGTATCTCTCTGCGATTTTTGCTGCCGTAGCGCTCGCGCTGAGCCGGTTCTTTCCCGCGGCAACCGTCGAGGATCGAACTGCGACCGAGCCGCCCACGCCGCTTTTTCCAAAGTTTCTTGGAAGATCGGTTGCCATCGTTCTCTTGCTGGGCATCGTCGCGGCGTTCGCGTCGGCTCCCGGCGCTGAGGCTCTCGTCCTTGGTACGTCGCTCGTACTCATCGTCATTGCGGCTCTGGAGCGTTCCGGCACCATTGCGTCGTTCAATCGAGCCCTGCGCGGAGGCGGTTTTCTCCGTGCCGCGGCGCGCTATGGAGTGGTGGCGGCCGTTGCCGCGCTCGTTGTTGCTGCGCTGCCGGGAAACGACAACGCCGACGCGTTTGCGTCGGTCGCTTTTCGTATCGCGGTGCTTGTAACGATCGCGCTCGCAATGTCGCTGCTTGCTCCGACGAAGGCAGGGGTCCTTGCGCGCCTGGCGTGCGCGCGCACCGTGGAGAAGCTGGATCTCTTGACGCGCGCCCTCGTTTTCGAACGAGCGGCGACGTTCGCGGGTATCGCCGCCGTCGTTGCATTACTTCCCGCCAGCGTCATTCCGCAGCCCTATGACGAACCATTTGCGATTCTCGCATACATCGCAGCGATCGCCGCGGCGGTCGCCGTCGCCATGGAGTGCCGGCGATTGCGATCGTAAACGCCACTTCGCGCAAGGCGCCGGCGTTGGTCGCACTTGCGGCCGGTGTGACGTTCGCCGCCTTCATCGAGGCGAAGGGGATTCCAACGCTTCGTCACGATTGGAACTGGCCGATCGATCGGGTCGCGATCTCATCGTTCGTTAGCTCGTCCGCGTACGGATGGCTCTCCGCCGGTCTGGGAACACCCAACCCGCATCCAACGACGTATCTCATCGCCCTTCCCCTCGCCGCAGCCATGTGGCTGGTGGGACCTTTCGCGGCACTCGGAATGCTCTGCGTCGTAGTCGGTTACTCGTCGTTGCGCGCGGTCGCCTCGCTGGCCGCGCATTGGGATAACGCGTGGCCGGCCGTCGTCGGGATCGGCCTCTTCGCTCTCTTCAACCCGTGGGTGTACAACGAGGTCGTCGCCGGACATCTGGTGATGGTGCTCGCATACGCTGGACTTTTGGGCCTCTTCGGCGAGATGCTGCGCGGGCGCAACGCGTCGCTCGTGCGCTTGGCGCTCTGGATCGTGCTGATAGAAGCTCAGCTCCAATTCTTTATCGTGGGCATGTTTGCGTTAGCGATTTTCGCCGGCGTAACGCGCAAATGGCAGCCCTTGCTCGCCGGCGCGATCGTCGTCTTGCCCTCGACGATTGGGCTTATTGCCGAGCGCGCGGCGCTTTTGGCAACGCCGTACAGCGTGGAATGGCAGAGCAATCAATCCGTACTCCCAATCCCATTGCTAACGCTCGGTGGTTACTTCGCCGGCTACGCCGGCCGGCTGGGGTTCGTTGCGTCGGCCGCGGTCGCGATCGTTCTCGCGCTCGCGATCGCCGGCGCAGTGCTTTCGCGCCGATCTCGTATTGTGTGGGCGGCGCCGGCAGCGATCGTTCTGTATGCCTTCGTGTCGGGCGTCCATGGCCCGCTCGCGGCACCCTATGCCTGGATCGTCCGCAATATCCCCGAGAGCGGGGTTTTTCGCGAGCTCTACGATTTGGCTGGAGTCTTTGCGGCGCTGCTTGCGGTGCTGGCCTGCGCGGCGACCGCGGCGTTCCGCCCGCTCGGCTACGCCGCGCTGGCCGCCGGAATCGCGCTGCCGATCAGTTGGGCGTTTGCGCCGCCGAGTGCATTGTGGATTGCATCCAACGCCTATCCGCATCCCGTGGTCGCCACACCACCCTTCGCGCGCGTTGCGCTGCTCCCGGCATTTCAGCCGCTTGGTCTGCGCAACGACGGCGGCGACGGCGCCGACCCCGATGCGTACGCCTACGGCGACCGCGTAACGCCGCTCAACGAGTACTTTCCAACGTACCCGGTCGACATGGCACTCGCGCGATACGAGCAATCCGGCAACGCTGACGATCTGCGCGCGCTCGGCGTCGCCGAGATCGTGCCGCGACCGTGGCTTGTGTCGCGGATGCGCGGAGGAATCGGTCTTGCAGCGTCGTCGCTGGAGCCCCCACGTTCGCGACGCGATGCCGCGGCAGTAGGTCGCCTCGATCGCTGGATGCCGTTGGTCGCGCAGTGCGATCGGGAGCGCATCGTCGATCTTGGCGCGCGCTTTGGCGCCTGCGATCTTTTCGCCGGAGATGTGGGTGACCAATCTTTTCGTCCCGTCGTTGCCCGCGGCGAATCGATTGATTCGCAATCCGCATGGATTGATGCCCGACTGGCGTTTGTCGAGCGGCCGGCGCTCGCGCAGCCGCTCGGAGGCGCTCTCACGCAGTCGGCGCTGCCCTTTCCTGTCGAACCGAACTCGTGGCTCGTTGCATACGTACGCGGCGCATTGTTCGCGTCCGACGGAACGCCGCTCGCGCATACCGCCGGATCGTTCGTTTGGGCGCACGTTCCGACAAACGTCGCGCTCGTCCGCTGCCTCGGCCTCTGCGAACTGGTTGCGCAAACCGTGGCGCGTCCCGTCATCCCGGCGCGGCAAGCCCGCACGCACGTGGCCGCGCTGCACTTTCGGCGGCTCGCGCCGTGGCTCTACGTCGTCGGAGGTCAATCGGATTCAGCCGCGCTGCTTCGATTCAACGAACGCTACGATTCCGGTTGGTTAGCGCTGAACGCCGGTCGCGTGCTGCGACACGTACGCGTCGCGGCCTGCGTGAATGGCTGGTTTCTCGAAGCCGCCTCGGGTCGCATCGTGCTGGTACAAATCGTCGCAGTCTTGCAATTGATCGCCGAGGTCGTGGGCATCTGCTGCGTCGTCTATTTACTGAAGGCGCTCGCGACGATGCCGACGAAGCGCGTACGGTGACGATGCAAACGCTCGTTCCCTTTGTTGATTTGCGAGCCCAGTTCCGCGCGTTACGCGAGGAGGTCGTCCCTCGCGTTATGGCGGTCATGGAAGACGCTTCATTTGTTCTCGGTCCCGACGTCGCGCGTTTCGAAGAAAACTTTGCTTCTTACTTGGACGCTCGTTATTGCGTCGGTGTCGAATCGGGGACGGCGGCGCTCCAGTTTGCCTTGGAAGCGCTGGAAATCGGGCCCGGCGACGACGTTATCGTGCCTGCCAATACGTACATCGCTTCTGCAAACGCCGTTTGGGCGACCGGGGCCCGCCCCGTTCTCGTCGATATCGATGCGACGTATTTTATGGATCCGGCGCTGTTGCAAGCAGCGCTAACGCCGCGTACCAAAGCCATCATGCCGGTGCACCTGTACGGACAGGCCGTTCCGATGGATCCCATCATGGAGTTTGCGAAGCGGCATCGTTTACGCGTGATCGAAGATGCATGTCAGGCGCACGGTGCGCGCTGGAGAGGTCGCTGCGTCGGAACGTTTGGCGACGTCGGTTGCTTTAGTTTTTATCCAGGAAAGAATCTCGGCGCCTATGGTGACGGGGGCGCCGTCGTGACCAACGACGGCGGTCTGGCCGATACCGTGCGGCTTTTGCGAGATTTCGGTCAGCGTAAAAAGTACGAGCACATTATCAGGGCCGGAAACGGCAGGCTCGATTCGATTCAGGCCGCGGTGCTCGACGTCAAGCTTCGCCATCTCGATGATTGGAACGCCTCGCGCCGGCGCCACGCGCGCGCGTACGACGAGAAGCTTACGCGCATCGGAATCGCCCCGCCGCAGCGGCTTCACGACGAAGGACACGTCTATCATCTTTACGTCATTGAAGTGGAGAACCGCGATCGTATCGCCGACACGCTTCGCGAACGCGGCATTGCCAGCGGCATTCACTATCCCATTCCCATTCATCTTCAACCCGCCTACGCCGATTTGGGTTTGTCGCGCGGCGCATTCGAGCGAACGGAGCGCAGTGCGGACCGTCTGCTCTCTTTACCGATGTTCCCGGAGCTGACGCCCGAGCAGATCGACCTCGTCGTCGACGCTCTGGCGAGCTGTCGTCCGTCGCTGGTCGCTTAGCCCTTCCTTCAGTCCCGAACTCAATGCAAGACGCGCCACTGGGAGTTGCCGTGGTCGGTGCGGGATACTGGGGCCCGAACCTCGTGCGAAACTTTTCTGCGTCGCAGGAGTGGAGCGTTCGCGGGGTGGTCGAGCGCGATCCCGAGCGGCTCGAGCGCATCTTGCGGCTCTATCCGTTCATTCGCGGTTACTCCGAGATCGACGCGGTTCTCGCAGATCCCAATGTCGACGCAATCGCGCTGGCGACTCCGCCGCAGACACATCACGAGCTCGCGCTACGCGCCATCGGCGCGAAGAAGCACGTCCTCGTAGAGAAGCCATTGACGGAGCGGTCGGCCGACGCCGACGATCTGTGCGCACACGCCGCGCGTGCCGGCGTCGTTTTGATGACCGATCACACGTTTCTCTACACCGGGTCGGTCGAGAAGCTACGCGCGCTTCGAACCAGCGGCGAGCTCGGCAGCGTATACTACATCGATTCAACGCGGGTCAACCTCGGGCTCTTTCAAGAGAGCAACGTCGTTTGGGATTTGGCCCCGCACGATATATCGATTATCAATTACGTCTTGGAAGAGATTCCGGCGTCGGTCGCCCTTCAGCTCAACGCGTGCGTGCATCAAACCATACCCGACGTCGCGTTTTTGACGATGTGGTATCCCGGAGGCTGCCTGGCGCACGTTCATCTCAGCTGGCTGTCGCCCGTCAAGGTGCGCCGTACGATGATTGCGGGAAGCTTGAAGATGGCAGTCTGGGACGACGTCGAGCCGACTGAGAAAATCTATATTTACGACAAGGGAGTGGTGCTCGATCCCTCGAGCAAGACGTTGCAACAGCAGATGGTATCGTACCGGCTGGGCGACCTCCACGTCCCCCTGGTCGACAACCGCGAAGCTCTCGGAAAGCTGGCGGCGGATTTTGCCTTGGCGATCCGCTCGGGGTCGCCCACGCGCTCCGACGGAACGTTTGGCGCCGCCGTCGTGCGCGTCATCGAAGCGGCATTGCGGTCGGCGGATTTGGGGGGCGCGAAGGTTGACGTATGACGATAGATCCCGCATCGATTCGTTTTTCGTTGATCCTGCCGACGCTGAATGAAGCGGCACGCCTGCCGACCATTCTGGAATCGGTTCGACGGCAGCGCTATCGTCAGGACCTCATCGAGTTGCTTGTGGCCGACGGCGGCTCGACCGACGACACAATCGCCATTGCTCGCCGCTACGGCGCGCGTGTCATTCACAACCCGCTGCGGCGCGCCGAGCCGGGGGCCGGAATATTATTGGAACAAGCCACCGGCGACGTCGCCGTGCTGCTCGCCGCCGACAACGTCTTCGCCGACGAGCATTTCTTGGAGGCCATGGCTCGGCCGTTCCGGGACCAAAGAATTGCGGCGGCCTTTCCCGCGCTGGTCAACACGGCGCAAGATGGAAGCACGGCGCGCTATTTCAACGCGTTCACCGATCCGTTCAATCATTTCGTCTATGGCGGAGCGACCTCGCCCGCTTCGTACCGCCGTACGTATCGCGAAAAGCGGCGAACTCCCGATTACGTCGTCTACGATTTCGCCGCCGGGCCGCGACCTCTGATCGCGTTGGCGCAGGGCTTTGCGGTCCGTCTTCCATACCGAAAGCCGCTTGGAACCGATGAGGACGACATTGCGCCCGTCGAGATGCTGCTCGCCCAGGGTCTTGAGATCGCATTCGTGCAAAACGCGACGCTCGAGCATCACACCGTGCGCGACATTGGCGATGCGCTGCGCAAATTCGGCCCCCGCTTTCGCGCACGAATGACGGATTCTGAACAGCCGGTTTGGCAGCGTTTCAAGGTTTCGACGCGCGGACGGCGGTTACGAACGTACCTCTGGCCGTTCTACTCTGTCAGCGTCATCTTTCCGACCCTTGCGGCCGTGGTGGGCGCCGTGCGCGAACGGCGCCGCGAGTGGCTCTATCATCCGTTCGTCAGCGCCGCGTTCGGATTCGAATTTTGGCGACAAGCAGGGATCGTTGCCTACGAGCGCTTGCGGCGCACTACCGCGCGTCGTGCGGCTCCCACGGCGTCGTTAGATCGTTCGGACCAATCGGTCCGCGATGGCGATAGATGAAAAACTTACTATCCGGCCCGACGTAAATAGTGTCGAGCGTTAGCGGGTCTTGACCGTAGAAGACCACCGCATTGGCTGTCCGATCGTACACGGCGCGCCAACGGTAGCCGGAGGGCAAGTGATCGTAGCTATACTGCCCGACCGGTTTGCATCCCGTCAACGCGGGCAACGCGCTCGCGAGCGCGAGCGCGAGCTGTATCGGTGACTTAATACTCGCGGACGTTTCGCAGGCCGGCCGCCTTGAAGGCGGCCGCGACGGTTTGCGCGTCGGAGCCTGCATCGGAATAGAGCACGACGCTACGGCCGTCGGCCACCGCGTCGCCAAAATTTTCCCGCTCGTCTTCTGGGATTCCAAGGCCTTCGAGATAGCGAAGCGAGGCCGCCTCGTGGTGCGTAAACGATTCGAGCGTGGCTTGCGGGCCGGTGCCGCCGCTGCTGATTCCGGGCACCCCGGTGCCACCGGAATCCGGAAGCACGCCCGTGCCGTGGGTCATGTCGTCCGAGAGCGAGTTCGATTCCATGTCGGCGATGACGTCGACGAAGACCAGCTGCGTCGATTCGTCTTCGGGATCCGGCGCGTTCGCGCTGATCACCTTGACTCTACTCGGGTCGATCTGCTGCGCGGAGAGCGCGCTCTCCAGCGCCTGGTGATCGGAGTCTGGAAAGATGCCGACGACTAAACTTGTGGCCACATTGGGCTCCTCTAACGTTCGTACAGCCTGATGGCGTGGGCGAGCCGTTCGACGCCGACGCGGATATTCTTTTCCGAAGCGTTGGAGAAGTTCAGCCGCATGCCGTCGTGCACGTCGCGTGCAGGATAGAAGTTTACTCCCGGTACGAAGACCACTTTAGATTTGGCCGCGATTCGCAGCAGCTCGGTCGTGTCGATACCGGGCACCGTCACCCATAAGAACATGCCGCCCGCCGGACGCGTGAAGCGTGCGCCTTCGGGCATGAACTCGGCGAGTGCCTCAGCCATGACCCCGCGCCGGCTCGCATACGTCTGCGCGATCGCGCGTACGTGCGCGTCGAACGTTTCGCCGTCGCTGGCATACTCGTGAAACACGTACTGCGCGAACGTGCCGCTGTGCAGATCGGCTCCTTGTTTGGCAAGCACGATTTTCTCGCGGATTTCCTCGTCGGGAATGACCAGCCAGGCAACGCGCATACCGGGTGCCAAAATCTTGCTTCCCGTTCCGGAGTAAATAACGGGGGCGCTGCTTTGCAACGAAATGAGCGGAGGAAGATCGTTGCCTTCAAAGCGCAGCTCGCAATACGGATCGTCCTCGACGATCGGCAGATCGAAACGCTCGCAGACCCGAACGGTTCGCTCGCGCCGTTCGCGGGAGAGCGTGCGACCCGTCGGATTCTGGAAATTAGGAACGAGGTAAAGAAACTTCGGAAACGGATCGGCGCGTTCGAGCACGCGTTCGAGCGACTCGACGATCAAGCCGTCCTCGTCGGTCTCAACCGTGAGGTAACGCGCTTGATAAGCATCGAACGCTTGGATTGCTCCTAGATACGAAGGGTCTTCGATGACGACGTGATCTCCCGGGTCGAGGAAGACCTTTCCGATCAGGTCGAGTCCCTGCTGCGAGCCGTTGACGATTTGTACGTTCTCGGCTTCGAAGATGCGTCCGAAGCGTCGCGTCAGCCGTTCGGCGACCCAGATCCTCATTTCGGGAATGCCCTCGGTGACGCTGTACTGAAGCGCGGCCGGCCCAACGCGCTCCATCACCGAGCGTGTCGCTTCGGCAATCGCGGTCGCCGGAAAGAGCTCCGGCGCGGGAAGACCACCGCCGAAGGAGATCACTTCGGGCTGTTGCGTGACCTTGAGCATCTCGCGAATCGTCGACGCGCGAAGGTGCGCCGTGCGCTGCGCGAACTGCGCCGCTCGCGAGATGGTGTTCATTAGGGACGAATAGTTAGCTGGCAGCCATGGGGGGTCCGCTTATCGGGGCTCGCGCCCGCGGCGGGGCGGCCGGTCCGGCGAACGTTTCCCCGGCAAAGGACAAGATCGTCGCGCCCAAACCGATCAATCCGACCAAGATGAGCACCAAGGTGCCGACGACAGGCACGAGTTCCGCGGCGGTGATAAGCGCGATGCCGACGAGCAAGGCGATCAGCGGCGACGGGGTAGTCGAAGGGCTGAGCAGCTCGCAGAGACGGCGTCCGATCAACAACGCCAGCGCGGCGGTCCCCAGGAAGACACCGGCCAGAACGAAGACCAGCTCGAGCGGAATGAGTGGGATGAGCAAAATGGTGATCGCCAGCAGAACCGCGAGCGGAATGATCGCAATGCAGCCGAGGATGCCGGCCGTTACGCTGAGACCGGGATGCCCTTCCAAGCGATCGAGAACCATCCGCGTCCGTAGCGGAAAGATCAGAAAAACCAGCAGCGCCAGCAGATTCCAGGAAAGCCGCCACAGCAGGCGATGGTCGGGAACGAGCGGGTTGTACGGGACCTCCGTCGGTGCCCAAGGCACGACGGCTTGGGCGACCGCGCCCCCGACTTGATTGATCTGCCCGGTGACGACACCGCCCGGGCGAGGGTCGTAGGTTCCGCCGACCACGTTGACGTCGCCCTCGACGATGCCGGCAATCGTGGCATCGCCGAAAATAACGGTGAGATCACCGTCAACGACTTGACCCGGTTCGACGACAACGGAGCCGAAGTAGGTGCCGCCGTGGAAGATCGCCTGCGCCTGCGCCCACGCCGGAGCGGTGAGCAGTGCCGCGGCGACGACGAATACCGCGAGGGTTGCGCAAACGCGAAGCTTCATGGCCGAGTCCCCCGGCGAAGATACGTTGCGAGCGCCGGATGGAAACGGCGATAACCGTAGATGAGGGCCGCGAGTAAGAAAAGATCGACGAGCAGCACGCCGCTGACGGCCGCAGCCGCAAGGGGGGTCGCTGGAGCGAGCGCATGTGCGGCCGCGGAGAACGCCGCCGCGTCGCGGGCGCTCTGCGCGACCGCGTCGCCCCACCAGCCGGCCAAGTCGCTCGAGCGCGCGAACGCGAAAATCGCCAGCCCCCAAACAGCGCCCAAGTACAGGAGAACTGCCAATCCCAACGAGGGCCGCCGCGGCTTGTGTGGCGGGGCGGCCGTTGCAGCCGACACGACCGCCGCGGTGAAGTCGGCGGCGACACCCGGAGGGCGGGCCGTCGTCAAGAGCGCGTCGACGACGCGCAGTTCTTGCAGCAGCCCGGCGCACGCCGGGCAAACGCCGAGATGCGCTCGCAGCGCGCGCGCCTCGCGCGGCCGTAGCGATCCTTCGATATAGGCGTCGAGCAATGGCTCACACCACGAGCATCGCACGCACGCCTGCCTTCTGCGGAACGGGAAGAGATTCTACGGCGCGATCCTCGCGCTCGCGCATTTTCTTTGTTAGCGCGATTTTACCGCGGTGAATGAGGGTCTTGACGTTGCCGAGCGAGAGTCCAAGCGTGCTGGCAATCGTCTGATATTCCATGTTGTCGAAGTATCGAAGCGCCAAGACCGCTCGCGTGCGCTCCGGCAGTTCGGCGAGTGCGGCGCGCAGCTCGCGCTCGGCCTCTTGCCGCAAGACGCCGCCCGCGGGATCGGCCTGCGGCGATAGATCGGGGAAGGCGCTTTCGAGCGATTGATCTTCTCCCAGCTCCTGAAGTTGGGGCGCGCGCAATGACTTGGCGAGATACGTCCGGATCACGTTTCGCGCAATCTGATAGATCCAGGTGGAAAACTTTCCGAGCTGGGGATTGAACGTTCCCAGATGCGCATAGGCGCGCAGAAAGGTTTCCTGGGATAGGTCGGCCGTCTCCGACGGGTTCCGTACGGTTGCGCCGATGAAGTTCGCGATGCCGCGCTTGTAGCGATCCACGAGTACGCCGAAGACCTCTCTTTCCCCGGAGCGCACTCGATGCACCAGAGCTTCGTCGCTCTGATCATGGAATGCCATCACTCCCCCGATTCGGTTCCTCTGGCTGCTCTTACCTCGGCTCCCCGACGTTTGTTGCAAGCGGCGGATTGGCGGCGTCGCGCGGGGAGAGAATTGGCCGGCGGCCGGCGAGCGGCCACTCGATGGCTAATTCGGCATCGTCCCAAGCGATTGCGCACTCCGCGGCGGGGTCATACGCCGCGCTTTGCTTGTAGGCGAAAAGCGTCTCGTCTTCGAGTGCCAGAAACCCGTGAAGAAAACCGCGCGGCACGAAGAGTTGTCGACCGTCGCCGGCGTTCAACGTCGCCGAAAACCACCGGCGATAGGTGCTGCTGTTCGGGCGCAAATCCACGATCACGTCGAAAACGCTGCCGCGCACGACACCGACCAGTTTGGACATGCGACGGTCGCCATGGAGGCCGCGTAAGACGTCGCGGTGTGAGAGCGAAAGATTGTCCTGCACGAACTCTTCAGTAATACCGCAGCGACGATAGCGATCGCGCGAATAGGTTTCCGTGAAGAAACCGCGTTCGTCGGCGAAAACGCGCGGCGTCAGCATTAGCGCGCCGGCGAGAGGTAATTCCTCGATCTGCATGAGAACGAAGATACTATGAACGGGAGCATCAGTCCGCCCGGCACGTTTGTGCTCAGGCGCGGACTCGAGCGGCTTCGCGCGAGCGCGATGCTCAAACAGAGCTTGTTGGTCTTTGCGGCCAGCATGGTGCTCAACCTCTGCAATTTCATCGCGCACGCCGTAGCCAGCCGCGCGCTCGGCGTCACCGCGTACGGTGGCCTGTACGCGTTAATCAATGCCGCACTCATCGCTGCATTGCCGGCGGCGTTCGTCGGACCCGTCGTGGCGCAGCTCGCCGCCGAGTTTCGAGCGCTTCACGACGACGGACATTTGCGCGGCCTTACCGACGGCGTGGCCGATGGTTTCGCACGACTGGGATTGCTCTACATGGTGATCGCCGCGTTCGCGGCCATTCCGTTTTCGTGGTTCTTGCACGTACCGATCTGGACCGCGCAGTTCGTGGGCTTGATCGCCGGCGCGGCGCTCTATCTGAGTGCGTTGCGCGCCGTCGCGCAAGGAACGCAGGATTTCGCGGGTTATGCGCTCTCGAACTCGATCGAAGGAATCGCGAAAGTTTTCGGCATCGTCCTACTGCTTGCGGTGGGACTGAAGCTCGGTGGCGGAATCATCGGATTTTTTGTCGGGCCGCTCTTCGCGCTGGGCTATCTTGCGTTACGACTGCGGCGGCGTTACGCCAACGCCGCTTCACACAGCGTTCGATACGACTGGCGGCGGATCGTCAATGCCAGCGCCGGCGCCGCCGCTTCCACGATTTCGCTCGCGCTCATCGGCTCGGCGGACGTCGTCTTGGTCAAACACTACTTTAGCCCGCACGCGGCGGGTCTTTACGCCGCCGCCGCCTTGGGCGGAAAAATACTGCTGTATGCCGTCGGTTTCATTCCGACCGTCCTGCTTCCACAGGCCGCCGATCGACACGCGCGCGGCGTACGGACGCGCGAGGTATTGACTGGAAGCTTATTGGTGTTTGGGCTCGTTGCGCTTTGCGGGCTCTCGGTCTTCAAATACTTCGGCGTCGAAGTCTTGCACGCGCTCGTTGGGCGTGCGTTCGATGCTGCGGCCCCGCTCTTAGTAACCTACGGACTCGCGATGGCGTTGCTGGCGCTGACGAACGCCTTGACGTTTTACGGCATCGCGACCCATCGCTTGGCGTTCACCGTTCCTCTGCTGTTGAGTACGATTGGAACGCTCGTTGCGATCGTGGCGATCCATCCGACGCTTGCCGTGGTCGTCGAGATCCTTGTCGTGGGCAATGCTATTGGCGCGGTCGCCGTCGCAATCGCGCTGGTCTTGCAACGAAACACGAGCGGTCGACGGTCGACGGTGTGAAGCGCGTCCTTTTGATCGGCGGTTCGGGCCAGCTGGGAACGGCGATCCGACTGCGCTGGAACGACTGGGAAATCGTCGCTCCGGCGCGCCGAGAGTTGGCGATCGAGCAGCGCGGGCATCTCGTCGAGGCGCTCGATCGAATCCGGCCCGACGTGCTGATCAATGCCGCCGCGTTCCACGACGTGGACCGGTGTGAGACGCACGCCTACGATGCCTTCGCGGTCAACGCATTCGCCGTCGGGGAAGCGGCGGAGCTCGCGGGGCGGCGCGAGGTGCTCTTCGTCACGATCAGCACCGACTACGTCTTCGACGGAAAAACGAGCGTGCCGTACGATGAAGAGGCGCCGGCGAATCCGTTATCGGTCTATGGCATGTCGAAGCGGACCGGCGAATATCTCGCGCTGCAGGGTGGCGAACGCTCTTTGGTCGTTCGGACGTGCGGTCTTTACGGCGTTGCTGCTTCGACGTCACGGCATCCGCTCATCGAACGCGTACTGTGGCGTTCCGCGGGGGGCGAGCCCGTGCGCATCGTCGACGACGTCGTTGCATCGCCGACCTTTGCCGGCGACCTTGCCTGGGCGCTGCGCCAGTTGATCGAAGCCGACGCTTGCGGTCTGTACCATGCCGTTAATGACGGAGCGGTGAGCTGGTATGAGTTCGCGCGTATGGCGGCAAATTTCGCCGGCAAGAGCGTCTCGCTGGAGCCGATTTGCGCCGATCAATGGAAGGCCGCGGCGCCGCGTCCGCGCTTTTCGGCGTTGGCGAACGCAAAACTGGCGGCGCGCGATATCACGATGCCGTCGTGGCAGGCCGGAATTGCTGCCTACCTCGGCATTCAAGTAAGATAGAGCACCATGGAACTACGGATTGATCGCGAGTGCGTCGATCGTTGCCGGAAACTTGCCGGCGCAATTGCGGATCCGGTGGAAGACTTCATCGCGGCCCATTCCACGGTGTCGGTCGAACGGGCGGTCCTGCGATTACTTGGCGTCGACGGGGTCACGGCGCAAGAGATCCCGCTCCCGAACGCGGTCGTGGACGCCATGCCGGCCGGTAGGCTCGAAGACGGCGTCGCGATGTGCTTTGGGAAAGGCTTGGCGGAGACCGGTCTCGAGCCGCAAGCCTTCGCGCAGGCTCTCGCCGATGAACGCTATGCCTTCGAGCAGTTCGAGTCGACGCCCGGTGCAGCCGCGCGTGGCGCATTGCGCCCGTATGTCGAGGCGGCACTCGCGCGCATTCGCGCGCAACGTGAGGCTCGCGAGTCCCGGTTGACGCGCCTGCCGCAGATGCCTACGCCGCTGCTCTACGTTATCGTTGCAAGCGGAAACATTTACGAGGATCGGACTGCGGCGGTCGCCGCCGCCGAGGCAGGGGCGCAAGTCATCGCGGTCATTCGCTCCACGGGACAATCGCTGCTCGATTTCGTGCCCTTCGGCCCCACGACCGAAGGCTTCGGCGGTACGTACGCCACGCAAGCGAACTTCGCGATCATGCGCGCCGCGCTCGACGACGTAAGCGAAAGACTCGGGCGTTACGTGATGCTCACCAACTATGCGAGCGGGCTCTGCATGCCGGAGATTGCGGTGATGGCAGCGCTCGAGCGGCTCGACATGCTGCTCAACGATTCGATGTACGGCATTCTCTTCCGCGACATCAATATGAAGCGCACGTTCGTCGATCAGCACTTTAGCCGAATGCTCAATGCGTGCTCCGGAATTATCATCAATACCGGGGAGGACAACTATTTGACGACGGCCGACGCGGTCGAACAGGCCCCCGCAGTCTTGGCTTCGCAGTTTATCAACGAAGAGTTCGCGCATCGCGCCGGGTTGCCGGACCGTCAAATCGGATTGGGCGACGCTTACGAAATCAATCCCGACCTCGAAGACAGTTTTCTCTTTCAGGTCGCGCAGGCGCAACTCGCGCGCGAAATTTTCCCCGGCGCGCCACTGAAGTATATGCCGCCGACCAAGCACATGACCGGCGACATTTTCAAAGGTCAGCTCATCGATGCCATGTTCAACCTTACATCGGTCATGACCGATCAAACCATTCACCTTTGCGGCATGTTGACCGAGGCTATTCACACGCCGTTCTTGGGCGACCGAGTCCTTTCGCTCGAGAATGCGCGGTACATCATGAACGCGGCCCGGCACTTGGGTGACGAGATCGTCTTGCGGCCCGGCGGCGCCATCGAGCGCCGCGCCGAGTTGGTACTGCGCGAGTGTGCAGCGCTGCTCGATCGCGTGGCCGCGATGGGCCTGATGAAGGCAATCGAGGGTGCGACCTTCGCCGACGTGTCGCGGGCACCGGAGGGCGGGCGCGGCTTCGAGGGCGTCTTCGCCCGTTCGCCCGATTACTTCAATCCATTCGAGGAGGCACTCCGGCCCGCAGCGGTGCGGGCGTGAGCAATCTCGTGAAGCCGTACGGCGACACGCAGAACGACGGCAAAGTCCAGCTCTCGTTCACCTTGCCGGTTGAATGGAACGAAGCCGCCGATGAGGCGGCGCGCCAGCTGGTCGTCAAGATGGGTTTTACCGACGTTCACGTCGTCGATGGGCGGCGGATTGCGTCGGGGTTTTCGTTTTTTGTGCTCTACGCCAGCACGCCGCAAGCAATCGACGTCGAGGGCATTGCCGCGCCGTCGGTTCGCGCACACGCGATGACGATGGAAGAGATCGATGCCATCGTTGCGGAGCGGATCGGACGAAAGATTCGCATTGCGGGTGCCTGTATCGGAACCGACGCGCACACGGTGGGCATCGATGCGATTCTCAACATGAAAGGCTATAAGGGCGACTACGGGCTCGAGCGGTACCATATGTTTGAAACCTTCAATCTGGGCAGCCAAGTCGCCGTTGAGGAGCTGGTGCGATTCGCACAAGAGCGCGAGCTCGACGCGTTGCTCGCCTCGCAGGTCGTGACGCAAAAAGGTAGCGATGTGAAGAACTTCACCGCCTTGAGCGAGTTGCTCGAAGCTCAGGGTCTTCGCGACCGCATCGTTCTCATCTGCGGCGGACCGCGGGTCACCAACCGGTTAGCGAGCGAACTTGGATACGATGCCGGTTTCGGTCGCGGCACTCTTCCGAGCGAAGTCGCGGCATTCATCGCGCTGACGCTCGACGATCGCCTGCGGCAAGCGTCGCGGTAGAGGCCGATAGGTGCCCAAAACCGCTCTGATCACCGGAATCACCGGCCAAGACGGCTCGTACTTGGCCGAATTGCTGCTCGAAAAAGGCTATCGCGTCGTCGGCATGACCCGTCGTACCAGCACTGAAGTGCACGAGCGAATCGAGCACATCGTCGCCGACCTCGAGATCGTTTCGGGCGACCTGCTCGATCAAAGCTCCATCACGTCGATCGTCAACGACGTGCGGCCCGACGAAATCTACAATCTGGCCGCGCAATCCTTCGTGCCCGCTTCCTGGAGTCAGCCGGTGCTGACCGGCGAGTTCACCGCGCTCGGCGTCACCCGCGTGCTCGAGTCGATTCGCCACGTCGATCCGACGATTCGCTTTTATCAAGCGTCCAGCTCCGAGATGTTCGGCAACGCGGTCGAATCGCCGCAGACGGAGACGACCCCGTTCTATCCGCGCAGTCCGTACGGCGTCGCAAAAGTCTACGGCCACTGGATTACTGTCAACTATCGCGAGTCGTACGATCTGTTCGCCTGCAGCGGCATCGGGTTCAATCACGAAAGCCCCCGCCGCGGTAAGGAGTTCGTTACGCGCAAGGTTACCGACGGGGTTGCGCGCATCAAACTCGGCCTCGCCAAAGAGCTGCGCTTGGGAAACCTCGACGCGCACCGCGATTGGGGTTTCGCCGGCGATTACGTACGCGCGATGTGGATGATGCTGCAGCAGGATCGACCGGAAGATTACGTGATCGCCACCGGCGAAACGCACAGCGTTCGCGATTTCGTCCGGATCGCGTTCGAAGTCGCCGGCCTTGGGTCGTACGAGCCGTACGTCGCGATCGACCCGCGCTTCGTGCGGCCGGCGGAAGTCGACAAGCTCATCGGCGACCCCGGCAAAGCGAAGGCGAAGCTTGGTTGGGAGCCGCAGATAAGTTTCGACGCGCTCGTCGCCATGATGGTCGAGTCCGACATCGAGCGATGCGCGCGCTCGTAACGGGCGCGAGCGGATTCGTTGGCCGGTATCTCGTTGCTGCGCTGCGCCGTGATGGCGCCGACGTCGTGGCCTGCGGCGGCCCGCACGACTCACCCGCAGAGTACGTTCGTCTCGATCTCTCCGATAGCCGAACGCTCGCAGGTGCGCTCGACGCGGCGCGGCCGGACGTCATCTTTCACCTCGCGGCGCAAACGTTCGTTCCAGATTCGCTGCGCACGCCGATCGAGACGTACGACGCGAATATCATGGGGACTGCCCGTCTCGCTCAAGCCGTCCGCGAGTATGGCGGCGAACGGCGGCTGCGCATACTCTTTACCAGTTCGGCGGAGGTCTACGGTTCGCGCGAGCCGTCGGAATATCCATTGCGCGAGACCCTCGATCTGCGTCCGTCGAGTCCGTACGGAGCGAGCAAAGCCGCCGCCGAAGCCGTTCTTCTTGCCGAAGTGCGAAGCTTTGGTCTCGACGTCGTCGTCGCGCGAGCGTTCAATCATATCGGTCCCCAACAGGACGAGCGCTTCGTGGTGGCATCGCTTGCCGCGCAGCTCGCACGTATCGCTGCGGGTGCACGCCAACAGCTTTTGGTCGGTAATCTTGCGGTCGCGCGCGATTTTCTCGACGTCCGCGACGTGGTTCAGGCGTACATTGCGCTTGCGCGTGACGGCGAGCCGGGAGAAGTTTATAACGTTTGCAGCGGTGCGGCGGTAACGATTCGCGACGTTTTGGGCGAGCTCATCAGAATCGCTCGCGTTCCCGTCGAAGTTCGCGAAGACCCGGCGCGCATGCGAAACACGGACATCCCGCTCTCGGTCGGCGATCCGGCGAAGCTGCACGAACGCACGGGTTGGCGGCCTGCTCGCGCGTTGGTCGATTCGTTGCGCGACATTTACGAAGCTAGCCGATGAAGACGCCGCCATTCACGTTGAGCGTTTGGCCGGTGACATAATCTCCCTCGGAAACGAGGAAGCGAATCAAGGTCGCAACGTCACGCGGCTGACCGACGCGACGCATCGGGATCCGCTCGAGCAGTTTTGCGCGAACCTCGTCCGGAATCGAGCCCCACATCCCAGTCTCGATAAAGCCCGGACAAACGGCATTGACGGTAACGTTGTTGCGGGCAACCTCGAGGGCTAACGTCCTGGTCAGCCCGATGATGCCGGCCTTCGCTGTCGCGTAATTCGTTTGACCGAAATTACCGGCCTGCGCGACGAAAGAGGCGACGCTGACGATCCTTCCATAGCTGCGATCGAGCATCCCCGGAAGAGCCATCGCGCACGCGTTGACGACTCCGCCCAGGTTGACGTCCATGACCTCCCGCCAATCTTGCGGCGACATTTTGACGAACCGGCGATCGCGTAAGATTCCGGCGTTGTTGATCAAGATATCGAGCGAACCATACTGCCGAGAGATCTCTTCGCCCATGGCCGCTACCGCGGCCTGATCCGAAACGTCGCAGCGAATGCTCGTGGCCGTTCCACCAGAATTCCGTATGGCAGCCGCGACGGCCTCAGCGCCGGCTTGGTCTTCGCGGTAGTTGACGACGACCGCCGCGCCGTGCCGCGCGAGTTCCTCGGCGACGGCAGCGCCGATCCCTCGCGAGGCGCCAGTAACTAGCGCCGTCCGGCCTTCAAGAGCTTGCAGAACCGCCCTCACCTTCGGCCACGGCGCGTCCGGTCTCGGCGTTTCGCGCGCGAAACTCTTCAACATACGAGAGCGCTTCCGGCGGCAGGGGCGCGTTCGATGCGCAAGCCGCCGCAATCGCATCGATGAGTTGCTGCGAAAAACCGTGCCGCCGAAGCCCGACGCTATTGACGCCTCGACAACGCGCCGGGTTGCCCGTCCACTTCAAGAACGGGGGGAGATCCTTGGCGACGACGCTCGACATCCCCACCATCGAGAACGCGCCAATCGTCGTAAATTGATGGATCGTCGTTAGCAATCCGACCGTCGCGGCGTATTGAACTTCGGTGAATCCACCGATTTGAACGCCGTTGGTCAAGGTGACTTTCGATCGGATGATCGTATCGTGAGAGACGTGACTGTACGACATGAAGTAGCAATGGTCTTCGATCAGCGTCTGGGTCGACGAAGGTTCGTGGACCGTCGTGTACTCCCGAAACGTGTTGTGGCTTCCGATTCGAATCGGCAGAAAACCGGTTTCTTTATACTCGTTGCGTTCGGTGGCGTACTGTGCGGCCGTACCGATCGTCGTGTGCGGCCCAAACCAGTTACCGTCGCCGATCTGAACGTTGCCAACGATGACGGCGAAGGGACCGACAACATTGTTCTTTCCGACAACGACGTCGGGACCGACGACGGCCGACGAATGAAAGAAATTATCGCCAACCTGGATCATGCCGGGAAAGCGCGAGTGCATGCGCGGATCGGACGTCATTGAGAAGTTCTCAGTAGCGCGTACCATTAAAGCTATCCTTCTGCGATTGCGCGCTCCAAGGGGCACGATTGGAAAACGGGTAAGACGGCGAAGCATGGCTGACTCGGAGCAAGAAAAATTTCAAGCCTTCGTTTTTAGGAATCGCGGCGCGCTCCTCGCGTTTCCCGCCCTTGTCCTCGCCGCTTGCGGCCGGCCGAGTACGGCGAGCGCGCTTATCGGTCTTCCGATTGCGCTCGCCGGCGAACTCATCCGCTGTTGGGCGGTTGGCTATGCCGGGGTAACGACCCGTAACGATGCGGTGACCGCGGCGAGTCTCGTTAGCGGCGGTCCGTACGCGCACGTCCGCAACCCGCTCTACGTCGGCAACTTCGTCACTGCCGCGGGCTTCGCGGTCGCCTTCACCGGAAGGAACTCGTTGCCGGCACGGTTCGCGCTCGTCGTGGGATCGCTCGCCGCCATGGCTGCCGTTTACGGGACGATCGTCCCGCACGAAGAGGCCTTCCTTCGCTCGCAGTTCGGCGACGAGTTCGACCGGTATTGCGAGCTCGTGCCTCCCATCGTACCGCAGCTCCAACCGATGGCCGACGGCAAGGGTCGGTGGAACCCCGAAGTTTTGCTCGCGGCCGAGAGTAAGACATTCGCGGTCTTCGGCGCGATGCTGGCGGCATTGATCGTGCGTTTGCGCAAGACGTAAGACGGCGATGGACGTTCGCCGGCGGCTAACGTTCGCGCTGATCGCGGCCGCGTGCGTTGCGCTGCTCGAATTCTGGGGTGCCGCGGCCTCTCACAGCCTGGCGTTGATGAGCGATGCCGTGCACGTTTGTACCGACGTCCTGGCCCTCGCCGTTGCCTTGATTGCCACGATCGGCGCGGCCCGCCCGGCCGATCCGCGGCGCACCTTCGGCTACGGTCGGATCGAAGTGCTCGGCGCGCTCCTGAACGGCACCTTGCTGCTCGTGGCGACGCTGGTGATCGTGTACGAGGCCGCCCGGCGTTTCGAAAACCCAATCGAGCCGGCAGCCATGTTGATGACCGCGGTTGCGGCGGTCGGTTTTGCGGTCAACGGCGGCGTCGGTTTACTTTTGCGACGAAGCAGCAGAAGCGATCTTAACGTGCGCGCGGCGCTCTTCCACGTTGTCGGCGACGCCCTCGGCGGTGCGGCGGTGATCGCCGGCGGCATCGCGATTGCAATAACGCATCGCGCTTGGATCGATCCGCTCCTGTCGCTCTTTGTCGCGACGATTATCGTCATCGGCGTGATGCGGGTCTTGCGCGACGCCACGAACGTGTTGCTCGAAAGCGTCCCCAGCGACGTCGACTCCGCGGATCTGAGCCGCCACATCGGACGCATTCCGGGTGTCATCGGCGTTCACGACCTCCACGTCTGGTCGATCGCCAGCGGCTCGCACGCGCTCAGCGCGCACGTGCAGCTCGACGATCGCCGCTTGAGTGAAGCAACCGAAGTGCTGCGCGACATCGACGAATGCGTGAAGGCGCATTTCGGCATCGCCCACCTCACGATTCAGTTCGAGTGCGAGAATTGTCCGATCCCGGTCGAGCATTAGGACCGCTCCGAGGCCTTGCCGATTTCGAGGAGAAATTGCAGCCTCATGACTGATATGAACTCCAAGGCCGTCGTCATTGGCATGGCGCGCACGCCCTTCGGCAAGCTCGGGGGAGCGCTCGCTCCACTTACGGCGACGACGCTTGGGGCGGTGGCCTTGACGGGTGCCATCGAGCGCGCCAAGATCGATCCCTCCGAAATCGAGCACGTCACTTTCGGCGAGGTCCTGCAGGCCGGCGTCGGACAGAATCCCGCCCGACAGGTGCTCTTCAAAGCGGGTCTCGCCAAGACGGTTACGGCCGATACCGTGAACAAGGTCTGCGCGTCGGGCCTGCTGGCGATCGTTAATGCGATGCGCTCGATCAACGCCGGTGCGAACGCGGTGGTCGCGGCCGGCGGTATGGAGTCTATGTCGAATGCGCCCTATCTTTTGCGCGATGCGCGCTGGGGCTATCGCTTCGGCGATGGTGCGGTCGTCGACGCGATGATTTACGACGGGCTCTGGGACCAATACTTTCCGATGACGATGGCGACGCAAGGCAGCAAAGTCGCCGGCGAGCTCGGCTTGACGCGTGAAGAGCAGGATCGTTTTGCGTTCGAAAGTCATCGGCGCGCGGGAACCGCACATGCGGCCGGTCATTTCGCCGACGAAATCGTTCCCGTTAACGTCGCCAGCAAAGCGAAGGACAAGGTCGTCGTTGAAAAGCTCCCGCGACAGGGCCGCGCGCGCGTGCCCGCCGCGGTGGGTGCGCCGAGCAGTGTTTGGGAACACGAACCTTCGAACGAGTTCACGCTCGATTATCCGGCGTACGCACCGTTCGTTACCGGCGAAGTCGCGCACGTTGTGGTCGATCGCGACGAGGCGGTTCGCGGTGACGCGAGCCTCGAAGCACTGGCGAAGTTGCGTCCGCTCGAGCGCAACGGCACCGTGACGGCCGGCAACGCGCCCGGCGTGAACGACGGCGCCGCGGCGATGATTGTTTGCGACGCCGATTATGCGCGTGCGCACGGTTACGAGCCGCTGGCAACGGTCGTCGAGTATGCGACGGTCGCGTGGGATTCACCCTACATCGCCTTGACGCCGGCGATGGCCTCGCGCAAGCTCTTGGATAAAGCCGGATTACAGCACGGCGACATTGCCGTCTGGGAAATCAACGAAGCATTCGCCGCGGTCGCAATCGCCGCTTCCCGCCGGCTCGGCATCGAGGACGGTTTGATCAATGCCTGGGGCGGTGCGGTCGCGATGGGGCACCCGATCGGCGCGTCGGGAACGCGCATCACCGCGACGGTTATCAACCAATTGCGCAAACGCGGCGGCGGCTTCGGTGTAGCAGCGATCTGCTCGGGCGGCGGTCAGGGCGATGCGTTGCTCGTTCGTGTGGATTAGACGCTGCTGACGCAATCGCGGGCGCAGTTCGAGCTGACCGGCGAACAGCGCGCGATCGGCGCGCTGGCGGCGGAGATCGCGCAACGCGAGATCGCGCCGCACGTTGCCCGATGGGATCGCGAACACGTCTTTCCGCGCGAGCTCTATCGCAAGCTCACCGACGCCGGCCTGATGGGCATGCTGGTTCCCGAAGAGTACGGTGGTGCCGGCGCCGACTATCTTTCATACGCGCTGGCGGTTGAAGAGCTTGCACGCGTCGATGCCGGCACGGCGGTAACGGTTTCCGTACATTCGATGATCTGTTCGGCGATTCGCCGGCTCGGCACGACGGCGCAGCAAGAACGCTGGCTCCCGCAACTGGCGACGGGTGACGTGCTCGCCGGATTCGCACTGACCGAGTCGGACGCCGGTTCCGACGCCGCCGCGCTTCGCGCGACCGCGAAGCGCTCCGGCGATGGCTACGTTCTCGACGGCCGAAAACAATGGTGCAGCACGGGCAGCTATGCCGGCGTGATCATGGGCATGTTCCGTACCGGCGGCTCGGGCGCGCGCGGCGTCAGCGCGTTCCTGATCGAAGCCAATCTCGCGGGAATGGTCGTGGAACGCGTCACCGAAAAGCTCGGCATCCACACGAGCAACACCTGCGATTTGGCGTTCGACGGGGTGTACGTCGGCAGCGACGCGCTTTTGGGTGAAGAAGGTGCCGGATTCGGCAATGCGATGACGGCATTAACCGCCGGCCGCATCGGAATCGCCGCGCAAGCGATCGGCATCCTCGCCGCTTGCCTCGACGAATCGGTGAAGTTCGCAAAGGAGCGGATCGCGTTCGGCAAACCGATCGGCGCCTTCGAAGGCGTTTCGTTCAAGATCGCGCAGATGGCCACCGATCTCGAGGCCGCGCGTATGCTCAACTACCGTGCGGCGGCGATGGCCGACGCCGGCGAAAGTTTCGCTCTTGCCGCGAGCAAAGCAAAACTCTTTGCCTCGACCGCCGCGCGCAAACATGCGGCCGAAGCGGTGCAGATTCACGGCGGCTACGGCTATACGAGCGAATTCGCCGTCGAACGTCACTACCGCGACGCGAAGATCACCGAGATTTACGAAGGTACCTCGGAGATCCAGCAGCTCATCATCGCCCGCTCGTTGCTGGGACGGCTCGACTAGCAACAGGAGGCATTCTTTCGAACGCCTCCTGCGATGTGCGACCAAAGAGGCAAGGGCCGTGTGATGGTCGTGCGCGAACGTGTCGCGCCGCTATGAATCTCATGGAGTATCAGGGTAAGGAGCTTTTTCGGCGAGCCGGTATCGCCGTGCCGCGCGGTCGCCACGCGGCGACGCCCGGCGATGTTGGGGAGTTTCTCGGCGAGACGCCGGGCGATTGGGTCGTCAAAGCGCAAGTGCTCATGGGCGGTCGCGGCAAGGCGGGCAAGATCAAGATGGCGAGCGGCGCCGAAAAAGGACGCAGCGTCGCCGAAGAGATCCTGGCGACGCCGATGCCGCCGAATCGCCAGAATCCCATTGGCGAGCCGATCAAATCGTTGCTCGTCGAAGAGAAGCTCGAGATCGCGAAGGAAGCCTACTGCGCCATCACCATCGATCGCGCCGCGCGCCGGCCGGTAATTGTCGTTAGTCGTTTCGGCGGCATGGATATCGAAGAAGTAGCCGAGCATCATCCCGAGTCGATTGCGAAGTTCTATGTCGACACGACCATCGGCTATTCGCCCTTCATTGGAAGAGAGCTCGCGTTCCAAGCCGAGCTCGATCCGGGATATCGCAAGGAGTTTCCGGCGATCGTCGCATCGCTCTACGAGATTTTCTTCGCGTACGGCGCGAAACTGCTCGAGATCAATCCGCTGGCGCTCACGCGCGACGGCCGCGTGATCGCGTCGGATGCAAAAGTGGAGCTCGACGACGATGCGCTGTTTCGACATCCCGAACTGCACGAATGGCGCTCCGCGCTGCCGCTCGACGAAGACGAGCTTCTCGCCGCGGAAGCAGGTATCGGCATACGCAATTTCCGCCGCTTCCCCGGCAGGGTCGGCACGATGGCGAACGGCGCGGGCCTGGCAATGGCGACGATGGACGCGGTCGCTAACGCCGGCGGCGAGGTCGCGGATTTTCTCGACGTGGGCGGCGGCGCGAACGCACAGCGCGTGCAAAATTGCTACGAGCTGGTCGTCAATAATACCGGCGCAAACGTTTTTTTCGTCAACATCTTCGGCGGAATCACGCGCGGCGACGAAGTTGCGCGCGGAATCGTTGCCGCGATGGCGCAGACCTCGTCGCGCAAGATTCCGCTCGTGATTCGCTTGACCGGAACGAATGAAGAAGAAGGACGCCGCATTCTCAAAGAGGCCGCGATGACACCAGTCGAGACGATGGACGAAGGCGCGCGCGAAGCCGTCCGCCTCTCGCGGGAGGCGTAGAATGTCGATCTTCGTCGATAAGAACAGCAAGGTGATCGTGCAGGGCATCACCGGCGCCGAAGGCTCGTACCACACCGCACGCATGCACAAGTACGGGACCAATCTCGTGGGCGGCGTGACGCCGGGAAAGGGCGGCCAGAAGACCCCGCAAGGCCTGCCCGTCTTTAATACCGTGCGCGATGCCGTCGAGGCGACCGGGGCGACCCATAGCTGCATTTTCGTTCCGCCGCCGTTTGCCGCCGATGCGCTCTACGAGGCCTACGATGCCGGAATCGGCTTTGCCGTCTGCATCACCGAGGGCGTCCCCGTTCACGATACGATCAAAGTGGTCGGCGCGACACCCGGCATGCGGATCATCGGTCCGAACTGCCCGGGGCTCGCGTCGCCGGGAAAGGCGCTCGTCGGCATCATGCCCGGCCACGTTTTTGCCCAAGGCAGTGTCGGCGTGGTCTCGCGATCGGGCACGCTGACCTATGAGGTCGTCGACTTGCTCACCCGCGCCGGCTTCGGTCAGTCGACCTGTATCGGCATCGGCGGCGACCCGATCATCGGCACGACCTTCGTCGAGTGCCTGCGCGAGTTTAAGAACGACCCTCAGACCGATGCGGTGGTACTCTGCGGCGAGATCGGCGGCTCCGATGAGGAAGAGGCCGCGGCCTTCATCGCCTCGCATCTGCCCGAGCTTCCGGTCGTGGCCTTCATCGGGGGACGCAATGCCCCCCCGGGTAAGTCGCTGGGCCATGCCGGGGCGATCATCTCGGGGCGTTTCGGCACCCCCGAGAGTAAGATCGCGGCCTTCGAGGCGGCCGGCGTTCCGGTCGCCCAGCGCCCCTCGGAAATTCCGGCGATGCTCCGGGACCGCCTCGGCGCGCGAGCCTCCGCTTAACAACGATTAAGGCTCTCGAAACAACCGAAGGAACCCACCCTTTCCTGAGCAAATCCTTGGAAGCAGTGGGTCACTCTGGTAAGTCCTCGCGCCACAAGGGCGCAGGCGCAGTGCGGCTCGCCTTTTGACAACTTCAAACGAATAGAGGGTTAAACGAATGAGTTCACATCGAACCCTCCGTCAAGTGGTCGTATCCGCGCTTGTAGCGGCGGCGTTTCTCAGCCAGGGAACATGGGCACTGGCTGGCGTCACCGGTAACATCGCGGGTACCGTCAAAGATGCTAACGGGGCTCCTGTTGCCGGCGTCCAAGTGCAGGCAACAGCGCCATCGCAAGCTTCGACCGTGACGACGGACGCGGGAGGTCACTTCGTGATCTTCTCGCTGAACCCCGATACCTACACGTTGAACCTTAGCAAGAATGGGTATCAAAGCATTTCCTATCCTGGCATCGTGGTCTTCGCCGACCAGACGCAACAAGAAGCGTTCACGATGTCGCCGGCGCTCCGAACGATCGCGCACGTGACCTCAGCGGCCGCTGCAGCGCTCGTGAAATCGGGCGTTAGCTCTGACCTTTATCAGGTCGGTCAGGCGCAGATCCAAGCCTCCGCGGCCGTGGGCGGCGGCGGCAATCTCAACAACATCTACTCGTCGATCGCCACCACGCCGGGTTTGATCGTCGGCACCGGTGGAATGGGCTGGAATCAGCCAGTCGTCATTCACGGCTCAAATCCGTTTACGAGCGGATTCGAGTACGACGGTATTCCCGTTAACCGTGCCTTCGACAACTACACCGCCTCGACGGGCTCGAGTCTGGGTCTCCAGCAACTCGAAGTCTACACGGGCGGCGGCCCGTCGGCGATTTCGTCGAACGGCGTCTCTGGTTTCATCAACCAGGTCATTAAGACGGGTACCTACCCGGGATACGCCAACATCAACGGTGGCGTGGCGACCGAAGCCTTCTACCACCAACTCGGTGTGGAAGCCGGCGGCTCGACTCCCGATCGTAACTTCTCGTACTACGTCGGCTTGAGCGGATACAATCAAGCCTACCGCTACGTGAACCAGCAGGACGGCTCGAATATCTTCACCGATAACTCGCCGTTCCAAGGATACGATTCGCTCGGCGAGGTCACCGGTGTCTTCGGCATCGGCGGCAACCCGTTTGGGATCGGCGTCTATCCGATCTGCTCGACCGCTAACGTCGGCAGCACCCCGACCGAGTTTAGCCCGTTCTTCGATAAATGGCTGGCTCACCAGCTAAAGTTGCCGCCCGGGTCGATCACTTACGACAGCTATCTGCAGGCACCGACCGACCTCGCGCCGGGCTGTTTGCTTCCATATAGCGGGCTCATCGCCAATGTCGGGTTCATCAGCGATCGCGAAGATATCGCGAACTTCCACTTCGGTATCCCGCGTGCCAACGGTTTGCGCGACGACATCCAACTGCTCTGGAGCGCCTCAGCGCTACAGTCCAACTTCTTCTCGTCGCCGAACGACCTCGGCCCCGGAGCCAATCAGTGGGGACTCGACAAAGTCGGTTGGTACGGTCTCTCGCCGCAAGGCCTCGGGCTGACGCCCGGGTTCCAGGCGCGCTACAGCGACGCGCTAACCTACAACCAGCCATTTGGAACGCAGATCGCAAGCTGCGCGACAGTCGATCCAATGACCGGTGCCTGTACCGGTGGCGAATCGGTCAGTCCGGTCGGGCAATATTTCCAACCGAATAGCCCCGCGCACTCATTTGGCGGAGTTATTCCTGGAAATCTTTCCGACCTGACCCACAACGACACCGGAATCGTCAAGGCCCAGTACACGCATCCCCTCACCGAGAACTCGTACTTGCGCGCGTACGCGTACACGTTCTTCTCGGATTGGACCTTGGACGGACCGAACTCCGGTTCGACGCCGCTCGCGGGCGAGTTCCCGTACACCGGCGTTGCGCCGAACTACAACCTGATCACGCACTCGTCAGGTGGCGAGATCCAGTACGCCAACCAAATCAACGACCAGAACCTCTTGCAGATGACCGGCAACTACACGCAAGCCAACGTCATCCGCTTCAATAACGAAGGCTTCTTTGCCAACGGGACATCGCCGATCGGGCTGATCTCGGAAAAGAACGGGGTTTACTCGTGTTGGATTCCCTCGAATCCGAATGGGACCGGTCCTGCGCCGGGAACGTCAACGCCGTGCTTGCCGAACGGCCCCTGGCAGGGTACCGCCGCGGGCGGACCGACCGGATTTGCGCCTCCTGGAAGCCCGGGAGCCAATGCCGGAGCCTACTGGGCAACTCTCTGGAACTACAACGCCTCGGGGCCGGCCAACTTGGTGAAACCGCAGTTCTATAACGGCGCAATCACCGACCAGATCCGCCCCAACGACAAGTTGCTCTTCGACCTGGGCGTTCGTTACGACAACTTCACCTACAACATGCCGGCGGGCAATAGCGAGCCGCAGAACCCGTTCTACGCTCAGCAAATCAACGACTTCGTCTGCTACGACTACGCCACGAGCGCAGTGCTGACGAATCCGCTGGGTCCGGGCCAGGCTCCGCCTCCGTCACCGGTACTCACCTCGGGAGCATGCCCCGCGAAGGGCTATGTGCATCCCGGCTCGACGAACCAACCCTTCACCTTGACCTACCCGACGTCGTACTCCCAGAACTACTGGGAACCGCGTTTCTCGGGAACCTACACGCAATCGCCGGACACGGTCTGGCGCTTCTCGGCAGGACGCTTTGCGGAGCCGCCGATTTCGGCGTCCGTCAACTACCTCTATAACGGCGGAAGCCCGGTGGGCTTCTGGTCGAACTTCATGAACTTCGGCTTCCTGTCGCCCTTCCACCCGATTGTTGGCCAGACGTCGGCTCAGTATAGCCTTTCGTACGAGCGTCACATGCGCGGTACGCAGTGGAGTCTCAAACTCACGCCGTTCTACAACCAACAGTCGAACTGGGAGCAGCAATCCTTCATCGGCGCGGGCTTCGTAACGCAAGTCCCCGTCGGCAAGGCCGAGTCGTACGGTTCGGAGTTGGCGCTAAACTACGGCGACTTCAGCCGCAACGGCTGGTCGGGCGTGCTCGCCCTGACCTACACCTACTCGGCGGTGCAGTTCCAAAATCTGCTCGGACCGAGCCAAATCGACCTCGTCAACGAGGCGATTCAAAACTACAATCAACTCACGAAGGCCGGCGGCGGAGCCGAGTGCTATGCCGGAGCGAACCTCCACAACGGAACCTTCGGTACGCCGGTATCGTGCAACAAGCGAAACGCGATCTACAACCAGTTCTACAACCAGCCGGCACAGGGATTGCTCAATCCCTCGGGATGGTACGCACCGGGAACCTTGGCGCTCGGCGTCGCCGGCGTCAATAACAACCCGGGCTTCTACAATACTCCGTGGGTCGCAACGCTCGTGGCGAACTGGCGCCACGACCGGCTCGCCATCACTCCGAGCCTCCAGTTCGAATCGGGTGCGCCGTACGGCAGCCCGCTCGACGTCATCGGCGACGATCCGCGTACCTGTACGAACAATCAGGGCATGGACGGCGTTGCTGACAACGGGAACTTCGGTCAGCCCGGTAGCGCCAAGTGGTGCGATTACCGGACGGTCCTCTCCGCCTCGGCCTCGACGTCGAGCAAGTTCCCGTCAATCGGATACTTCTACATTCCTAACCCGCAGACGGGATCGTTTGCGTCGATCGGCCAGTTTACCGAGCCGGATATCCTGCTTGGAAACTTGCAAGCGACGTACGACATCTCGCCGAAGGTCAGGCTCCAACTAACCGCCGCGGGCATCTTCCATGCCTGTTTCGGCGGTACCGCGGAGCCCTGGACGGCGCAGTTCCCGGCCGGTGGGCCAACCTGCGGCTACCTGCCCAACGGCTTCGGCACGGCCAACGCCTTCAACGGCGTCAGTCCGTTCGATGCCAAGGCCAACGGGCTCGCGGCGCCCGCTTGGGAACCTGCGACCTATCTTCCCAAGACCAACAATACGAGCGGTGGTTACCTGCCGTTCAACCTCTTCATCAGCGGGCAGCTTCGCCTGTAACGCTTCGAAGAGAGTAAAAACCGCAAGGGCCTGCCTCGGCAGGCCCTTCGCAATTTTTTTTCGAATTGCGACGAAAGATAATGCCCAGGCCCACGGCGCCGTTTTTGCTCGCGCTCTTCCTCGCGCTCGGTTCGACTCAACCGCTTTGTCTGACGGCATCGGCGAATTCGTCGAGCGTCGCTTCGCCTGCGCCGACGAAGCCGCCGCAAATTTACTACGTCGTCGCGCGGCCGATCTGCTCGGAGCTGCAGCGCCATATCGCGCCGGCCATCGGAATGCTGTTGCAAAACGACGTAAGCATCTCGAAGAGCCCGCCAATTTTCAAAGAGTACATCCGGAACGCGTTCATGACCGCCGATCCCAAGTCGGCCTCAGACTCTTCGAACAACCCTTCGCCCGGACGCGACATGGCGCTCCAGCACATGGAAGCGCTCGTACCGAGGCTGGCGCAAAATGTCATTGCGGTGCAAAAAATCGTCGAGAACACGACGTTGGCAAACCCAACCGGCGATGCCGCCGACGACAAGCGATTGCAACAGATTCGCGAGGAGCTGATGAAGACGCTTGGGCTGCAGAGTGCCTCGCTCGACTTGATCAACGGATTTGTGACGACACAACAGTTGGGCGACATCCAGCACGCCGGTGAAGAGTATCTCGGCGCGCTGCAGGGGGGCGGAGTGGAGGCGACGGCAGCGCCGCCGCCGGGACCAAACGCGCTCATGCAAGATCCTAATCAGCCGGGACTACCGCCGAATCCGTACTCGTTCGACGTGCTCGCAATGCCCGGCTTGAGCGTCGGCTACAATCCCGTCTCGCGCATCGTCGACGCGCTGCAGTACATTCGTGGCGCAACCACGAGCCGTGAGAATCAACTGGCGAGCACCGTATCAAGCGTCGCCGCGAGCTGCGGCGTCGCTCCCCAAGCGTCACCCACGAGGCATCCATGAAGCAGATTGTATTGGCTTGCGCCGTTTTGTGCGCTGTCGTACGCCCCTTGCCGAGCGCTGCCGTCGAGACCGCGCAGGTGCGCCATCTCGTCTACGCTTTCACCTTCGACGTGCGCCAAACCGGCGAGGTGACCAACGATCCCGGCACGCCCGGTTTGGCGCTCGACGCTCCCGGTCCGGGGGGCCTGGGTGCGGACGGCACGGGCTCGAAGTCATCGCAAACGACCTACGCCGACGGCAACGGGCAAACGTATTCGGGTCACCAAGGCGACGCCGGGACGATTTCCGTCGAGCTCGTGCGCGAGCAGCCGGACAACGGGCGCGTCGTCAACGTGAGCGAGCAAGGAAGATACGGCCGCAACGCCGCCGCAGCGACCTGCGTCGTCTATAGCAACACCTACGTGATCTGCGATCCGAATGCGAAGGTAAACGCCGAAGAATACACGCTCTTGCGTTTTCTCGGAAAGTCATTTGTGGATCCAAACACGATCGATGCGAAGAATCACTGGCAGATCGCCGACGACGTGCCGGCAATCAAAATCCAGGCCGACTATACGATTGCGAGCAACGACAAAGGGCTGATGAATATCGGCGAAACGCGCAGCGTCGATCAGCGCGACGTTGGCACGCTCAAGTCGGCGATTCAGTCGAGTATCGTTTACGATTACAACCGGCTCGTGCCGATCCGCATCAACGAGTACGACACGCAGCGCCAATATGGCGGTTCTTCGGGCACGTCGACGTCAACCTATGAAACAACGTTGACGCTCGTTTCGGATTCGGCGACCAAACCATAGCGCAGTACGGCTATAAATGCGAAGACTGCGAGGTCGCGGTCTTTCCAACCACGACGCGAAGCGAGCTCGCTTGGCTCAAAGACCGGCTGCATGTGGTGCGTGAAGTTGCTCGCCACTCCCCTAACGGTCTCGATACCTGGATGATGGACGGCCTCGCGTTTCTCGAGGAGCATCAAGGCCACAGCCTCGTTCTGGTCTCGCGTCGCTAGCATTACGGCGTATTTTTTCGCCATGATAGAATAGCCGCGATGGAGCAGACGGTGCTTCCCTATCCAAAATGGTGGCTGGACCGGGCGGCCGAACGAAAGGCACTTCTCGACAGCGCGGTAGAGCGACTGGCCGTGCATTGCGCGCGCAATCCGACCATTGTGGAAGCGCTGGTCTTTGGTTCCCATGCGCTTGGCCGCGTGGGACCAAAGAGCGATCTTGATGTTATGATTGTCCAGGAATCGAACGCTTCACAATCCACGCGGACAGCTAAGCTCTATGTAGAGCTCACCGATGCATTGGATATGGCGATCGACCTTATCGTCTATACACCCGAAGAGTTCCGCCGCCTTTCCAAGACCAGAAACTTCGTGATCGAGGCCGTTGCGCATGGCCAGCGGATTTATGCAAGAACATCCGCTTGAGCAGGCTCGGCGCTGGTTTTCGCAGGCCAGTGCCGACTGTGATATCGCGGCGCGGGTTTTCAATGAGGAGCGCTACGATTTGACGCTCTTCCTGTGCCAGCAGTCGGCCGAAAAAGCTGTCAAATCGCTGCTTATTTGGTATTGCGGCGATTTTGCTCGGACCCACGTGATCAAGGATTTACTCGGTGAGCTACGTGCTGCAAACGCGCCGCTAACGGATCGGCTCGCCGGCCTTCACGCACTCGATGCCTATTATCAGTCGGCGCGCTGTCCCGACGCGCTTGGGGGAGCCGTACCTGCCTTCACGTTCCAACGAGAAGAGAGCGAACTCGCCCTCCAGCGTGTTCGAAAGGCAATCTCGATCGTGGGTGAAGTTCTCACAGACGCCGCAAGCGGCGGATCGGGGTTACTCCGGGATTCGTAGACGCTCGCCCGGCTGAATGTTCCCGTTCTCGAGATGGTTCGCGTCGCTTATCCGGTCGACGGTTTCCTGGACGTCGGCGTTGGACTTGCCATGGGCCGCGGCGATTGCCCAAAGGGTATCGCCGGGATGGACGGTGACGACCGCGTAACGCTGGGCGGTGGCGGCATAGAGCCGCACGCTCGAGAGGGTCGGAAGCGCGACCATGAGCCCAAGGGCCGCCAGCGCGATGGCCGGCATCAGCGTGAATCTCTTCCTTCTGCTCATTCTCTCCCTCCTATATGTTGTGCCAAACGCGTGTTCGTCCCCAATATTTTACCACGGGCTCGCCCTGGAGTGTCAAGGTATTCCGAACGTATGTTTGCCTTCTTTGACGATTTATGTTAGGGTTGTACCCGTCGCGAGTGCCATACGGTTGGCATTGTTACTTGGAGGTTTATGCGCAAGGAGACAACGGAGAAGCCCGCCACGGAACGGCAACGGCGCATTCTCGAGGTCATTCGGACGTTTACGGCCGAGCACGGCTATCCGCCGTCGGTTCGCGAGATCGGTGAGTTAGTCGGTCTTTCCTCCTCCTCGACGATTCACGCTCATCTCAAGGCTCTCGAACGGCGGGGCCTCATCTCGCGCGACCCCACGAAGCCTCGCGCTTTGCGTTCCGGCGGACTACCGCCGATGCCCGAAACCCTCGTGGTGCCGATTTTGGGCCGCGTGGCCGCCGGCGTCCCGATCACCGCCCAGGAAGACGTTGAAGGCGAGTTCGTTCTGCCGACGGCCTTCGCGTCGCGCGGTTCCGATGCGTTTATGCTGCGTGTGAAGGGCGATTCGATGGTCGATGCCGCGATTCTCGACGGCGACCTCATCCTCGTTCGGCCGCAGCGCTCGGCCGACAACGGCGAGATCGTCGTCGCCATGCTCGACGGCGATGCGACCGTCAAACGTTACTATCGGGAGCCTGGGCGGATCCGGCTGCAGCCGGAGAATCAGACGATGGCGCCAATCTACGCGAGCGATGTCGAGATCGTCGGTCGCGTCGAAGCCGTCGTCCGCCGCCTCTAAAGCCTCCGCGGTCTTTCGCGCTTTCGAAACTCGCGCGACGCCGTTGATGCGGCGCGTCGGCGAGCTGCCCTTCGTCGTCGCCGTGCGTGAAGCGTTGCCGTGGAGTTTCATCGGCCTTGCCGCGGCCTTCGTCGTTATCTTGGCCCTGCAGCTTCATGCAGGCACCGGCCGCTCGGCCCCGCTCGGTCTGCGCCTGGCTTCGGCGTTGCTGCCGGCCTTTGGCGTGATGGCGATGGCGCTCGTCGTGGTCTTGCCGATTCGGTTGGCGAAAGCGGCGCGGTACTCGCTGGCACCGCTGTTGGTGGGAAGTGTCGGCGGCTTCGCGCTCGCGCTCCCGCGACCGTTCGGGCCCAACCTCGTTGCGTACTTGCGATTCTTCGGTGCCTCGGGACTCTTCATCGCTATTCTCGCCTGCGGAATCGCGGCGGCGTGGATAGCGCTCGCGCGCCGCCGGTTACGCTCGCCCATCGCCGATTATGCCGGCGCGGCGCTCGGAATCGCGACCTTCGCCGCTTTGCTCGTCGTGCATTGGTCGCTTCCGGCGGCGATTGCTGCGGCGATGCAGCCGATTGCACGATTGGGCGACACGTATCTGGCGTTGATCGTCATCGTCGCCATCGAGACGTTGCTCTGGACGGCGGGAGTCCACGGCCCCGCCATGCTGGCGGCTATCGTGACGCCGGTCTACCTGACCATGCAAATGCAGAACACGCACGCCTTCACCGTGCATACGCCGCTGCCGTATATCGTCGTGGTCTCGCTCTTCCTTTTCGTCTTTCCCGGCGGTGCGGGCGCGACGCTGCCGCTGGCAGCGCTGCTCGCGATCTCGCACGTTCCCCGGCTGCGCCGCGTTGGGCGCGCGACGCTTCTCCCCGCCCTGTTCAATTTGAACGAGCCGCTGCTCTTTGCCGCGCCGATCGTCTTCAATCCGCATCTCGTAGTGCCGTTCGTGGCGGCACCGATCGTATTGGCGACGGTCACATATGCGGTGGTCGCGATGGGACTCGTCTCACGCGCCGCGTTCTACGTACCCTCTTCCGTGCCGACGTTCATCTCGACCTATCTCGCGACGCAAGACCTTCGCGCGCTTGCGCTTGTTGCGTTTAATATCGCGCTTGCCACGGTCATTTGGTATCCGTTCGTGCGCGCGTACGAACGCCATTTGCGCGAACAACAGTGATCGAAGAGCTCTGCGAACGCTTCGGCGTGGGAGGACGCGTTCGCGCCGCAGGGATTACCGCGTACGGGCGCGTCGCGGCGTTGTCGTACGACGTACAGCGGCGCGTGGCAGCCAACGTGCTGCAAGCGTTCTTCGAAGAAGGTCTCGTCGAAAGCGATTTCGCCGGTTCGACGGGATACGGCTACGACGATGCCGCGCGCGTGCGCTACGAGTCGCTGCTGGCGCGCGTCTTGGGCGCGCAGCGCGCGCTTGCGCGCCTTTCGATCGTCAGCGGAACGCACGCCATCGTCGCGGCGCTTTCCGCCTGCACGCCGCCGGGGCGAACGCTGCTCTCGATCTCGGGGCCGCCCTACGATACATTACGCAATGCGATTTGCGCCGCGCCGCACGCCCTGGTCAGCGAGGGCGTCGTCTATCGCGAGATCGCGTTGACCGGCGACGGCGACGTCGATCTTGGCGCGCTGCAAGAAACGCTGGCACAAGCGCCGGACGCGACCGTCTTCATTCAGCGCTCGCGTGGATACGCGCCGCGACCGTCGCTCTCCGTTGCGCAATGCGAGCGCGCAATCGAAGCGGTAAAACGCGTTGCGCCCGCGGCGCTCGTCCTCGTCGATAATTGCTACGGCGAGTTGGTGGAAGAACGAGAGCCGACGCACGTGGGCGCCGATCTCGTGATGGGCTCGCTCATCAAGAATCTCGGCGGTTCGCTCGCATCCGCCGGCGCCTATATTGCGGGCCGGGCGGATCTCATCGAACGCGTAGCTGCGCGTCTTTATGCACCCGGTTTGGGCGACGGGCTGGGACCGACGCTCGGTCTGGGACGTTCGCTCTTTCAGGGATTGTTCTTGGCGCCGCTGATCGTCGAGCAATCTCTGCGCGGACTCGATTTCATCGCCGCGCTCTTCGAAGAGCTCGGTTACCGCGTGGATCCCGCGCCGGGCGCACGCCGGACGGATATCGTGCAAGCGATTGCACTCGGCTCGTCCGAGCGCTTGCAGCGTTTCGCAGTCGGACTGCAAGGCGCGATGCCGGTGAACGCGCGGTTTCGCCCCGAGCCGGGGCCGGTGCCAGGTTATCGCCAGCCGGTGATTATGTCGTCGGGGGCCTTCGTCAGCGGCGCGACCATCGAGCTCTCATGCGACGCGCCGCTCCGCGAGCCGTACGAAGTCTACGTGCAAGGCGGTCTCAACGTCACCTACGCGTACGTCGGTGCGCTTTTTGCAGCGCGAGCCGTCGTCGGTTGACTTATTGTGCGCGGTCGGTTCCGAGAAAACCGTAGAAGTAATAGCGGCGGCCGTCGGTGGTCGCGATCGCGACTCGCGTCTCTTCAACCTCCGCCGAGGCAATGGTTTTGCCAGGGAGGCCTTCGAGAACCGCCTGGGCGTTGAGGAACTCCGCCGTGCGAAGGCGGTCGGGCTCGACCTCGATGAGGCCGAGAAGCTTGTCGATCCGGTCTTTCATGGTTCGTCATAGTAATCGGCAGTAACGGCGGCTCAGACAAGGGCCGCGCTCGACGCAGCGGTAACGAGGTCGGAGCGGGCGTATCTTTCGCTTGGGAGTGTGTGCGCCAGGGTATTTGCGCAACTCTTACAAGCTATCGGCTGTTAAAGAAAGGTTATGACGATTTCGAACGAGCCGATCGCGGTTCTGGACATCACCGCGACCACGCCCACCCGGGCGCTCTTGGAATCGACCGAACCGGTCTACGGCGGCTACGAGAACCGGCGCGGTGAGGTCGTGCTCTTCGGCAAAGAACTCGCCTATCGTGTCAATTTCAAGAATCAGACGCTACAAGAACGCCCGCAGTTGAATGCGGGCGCTCAGGAGCGTTACGATGCTACAACGGCGGGCGAGCCTTTTGAGTATGCCCGCGCCACCTTTCGCCGATTGAGCCACGAGCAGATCGTTGAGATTTGCTCGTCGGGCCGCTTTCGGCTTACATCGAAGTACTAGGGCTATCGGCTAGCGATAGGTCGATTGCTGCGACGCAAAGCAGTCGCGGCAGTAGACCGGTCGGCCGGTACGCGGCTCGAACGGTACCTCGGCAACGCCGCCGCACTTACTGCAGGTGGCTTTGAAGAGTTCGCGCCGGCTTCCGCCGCCCGCGCCGTAGCCGCCGCCGCCTCCGCGGCTTCCTCCACCGTTCCGGTGGGCTGCACGACAGTCGTCGCAGCGGCCAGGTTTATTTGCAAAACCCTTGCTGGCGAAAAACTCTTGCTGACCCGCGGTAAATGTGAACGAGCGCCCGCAGTCGCGGCAGCTCAGGGTTTCGTCGGTATACACTTAAAAAGATCTCCTAAATTCTATGGTGTTTGTTGTTCGGACCTTTGCGAGGTCCGGCGCTCTTCTCCGGCGCGATAGCGGTAGACGATTCGGCCCTTCGTTAAGTCGTAGGGCGAAATCTCGATCTCCACGCGGTCTCCGGGAAGAATCTTGATTCGGTGGCGGCGTAGGCGTCCGGCGATATGCGCCAAGACGACGTGGCCGTTGTCCAGCTCGACGGAGAACGTCGTGCTCGGGAAGACTTGTTTGATGCTGCCGAAGACTTCGATGGGCGCTTCCTTGACACTTTGGGGAGCGGTGACCTTCGGGGTGCGCGGCTTTGATTTCCGGTTGCGATTGCGAATAGGGATAAGACGTACTCCTCGTTGTGAAGGCTCGAACGAATATAAAAAATCGAGCCTTCTGGGCGACGCGTGAGGCTCGATGAAACAGATAAATGCTTGTGAATCGAAAGAACGCGCGTGAACTGAACTGTGGGCGATTATCTCACAAGTCGCCCCTTGAAGCAAACGCCTCTACCGGTAGGAGGGGCGAGCAGCCGCTAGAGAAGGGCTGGCAGCCATGTACCTGCTCGAAGTGCTGAGCGGTCCCCTCGACGGCAAAACCTGGCCGTTCGAGCGTGAGATCACGATCGGCCGCGACGACGCGCTCGCCGAGGCGTGCCTGGCCCTCGATCGCTACGTCTCGCGTGAGCACGCCCGCCTCGAGATCGAGGCCGAGGCGATTCGCCTCGTCGACCTTCGCAGCCGAAACGGCACGCGGCTCGGCGGCCATACGGTCGTCGGCGAGGTGCCGCTGCCCGTCGGCGTTCCCTTCGTAGTGGGACGAACCGTCCTCCGGGTGACGCGCGCGTAATATCGTCGTGGAGCGAGTGGCTGCCATTTCGCGCGCGCGCGAGCTCTTCGCCGCGTCGCCGCGACCGCTTGGTTTTGTGCCGACCATGGGTGCGCTGCACGAAGGGCACCTCGCGCTCGTCGCACGAGCGCGCGAGCGGTGCGCGGCTCTCGGCGCGTCGGTCTTCGTCAATCCATTGCAGTTCGGGGCCGGGGAAGATCTCGCCCGATATCCGCGCGATATCGAGCGGGACTGCGCTCAACTCACGGCTGCCGGCGTCGACGTGCTGTTCGTGCCCGATGCCGGCGAAATGTATCCGGCCGGCTTCGCCGCCGCGGTCGACGTGGGCCCACTCGGCGACGTCTTCGAGGGCGCGCTTCGGCCCGGGCACTTTCGCGGGGTGGCGACCGTGATCGCCAAGCTGCTCAACATCGTGCGCCCCGACACCTTGATATTGGGGCAGAAGGACGCGCAGCAGATCGCGGTCGTGCGGCGCTTGGTCGCCGATCTCGATTTCGGCGTCGCAATCGACATCGCACCGACGGTGCGCGAGCCCGACGGACTGGCGATGTCGAGCCGCAACGCCTATCTGGACCGAGCGCAGCGCGCACAAGCGCCCAGTCTCTATCGTGCTCTGGTGGCAACCCGCGACGCGCTCGAGCGCGGAGAGCCCAAACGCGAGGCGACCGCCGCCGGCAGAGCCGCGCTGAGCGCTTCGGCGCAGCTCGACTACCTCGACCTCGTCGATGCGCAGACATTCGATACGCTCGAGGAACCGCGCGAGTCCGCCATTATTGTCGCCGCCGCCCGATTTGGGGCGACGCGCCTGATCGATAACCTGTGGTTACGCCGTCCTTCGACAAGCTCAGGATGACACAATGTCCTTCGACAAGCTCAGGATGACACAATGTCCTTCGACAGGCTCAGGATGACACAATGAAGGGGGCGCGGATTTTTTTGGGCGTGAGCGGCGGCATTGCCGCCTATAAGGCAGCCGCGTTGACGAGCACCTTGGTGCAGCGTGGGGCAATCGTTGACGTGGTCATGACCGCCGAGGCCGAGCACTTCGTGACGCCGTTGACCTTTGCGTCGCTGACGGCGCGGCCAGTCTATACGTCGCTCTGGGACGCCCCCGAACGAATTCCCCACATTCGCCTCGTCCGCGAGGCACAAGTGGCGCTCGTGGTCCCCGCGACGGCGAATCTGATCGCGAAGCTCGCCGGCGGAATCGCCGACGATTTGCTGACAACGGCCTTGCTTGCCGCGCGCATTCCGCGAGTGCTTGCACCGGCAATGAACGAGGCGATGTACGACGACGCAATCACGCAGCAGAACATCGCCGCGCTACGTTCGCGTGGTTACGAGTTTATCGATCCGGAGCGCGGGTTTTTGGCCGAGCGTGAAATCGGCGTCGGACGTTTGGCGACCGAAGAGCGAATTCTCGAACATCTCGAGCGCATGCTGGGGCGCGGGGAATCGCTGCGCGGTAAGCGCGTCGTGATTACCGGCGGCCCGACCCGCGAGCCGTTCGATCCCGTGCGATTTTTGAGCAACGCTTCGACCGGAGCGACGGCCATCGAACTGGCACGTGAGGCGGCGCTGCGCGGCGCCGCGGTCACATTGCTGCTCGGACCGACGCTGCTCGCACCGCCGAGCGGCGTTGATGTCGTACGCTTTAACACGGCGCAGCAACTATACGACCTGGCCTTGGCGCATAGCACCGAAGCCGATCTGGTAATCGCCGCCGCCGCCGTGGGCGACTGGCGTCCCGCGCAACACTCGGAATCGAAGCTGCACAAAGGCGGCGAAACGATGAGCGTGGATCTCGCACCCAATCCCGACGTGCTCGCCGCGATCGGCCAGCGCAAAGGATCGACTTTTCTCGTCGGTTTTGCCGCTGAAACGGACGATCACGAGACGAGCGCGCGGCAAAAGCTGCGCGGAAAACATCTCGATGCCATCGCGGTGAATGACGTGCGCGACGAGCGCGGCTTCGGCACCGGCGAGAATTCGCTCGTCTTGCTCTGGGGCAACGACGGACGCCGCGATCTGGGTACGGCCGGTAAGGACGTTTTGGCCGCACGACTGCTCGATGCGCTGCAAGAGCTGATGCGATGCTCTTAGTGATCGACGTCGGCAACACCGAAACCAAACTCGGCTGCTTCGACAACACTACGCTGCAGCAGACCTGGCGCGTCACCACCGAGCTGCGGCGCACACCCGACGAGTATGGCGTCTTCTTTACGCAGCTCTTTGCAACGAGCGATCTCAAGGCGAGCACGGTCGACGCGATTGCGATTGCCAGCGTCGTTCCGCAGCTCGACCTGGTGCTCGATACGGCTTGCCGGCGTTTTTTCGGGATCGCGCCGCGGTTTTTGCAGCCGCAGTCGCAGCAACTCATGAAGATCGCCACCGAGAATCCCGCCGAAGTCGGCGCCGATTTGGTCGCCGCGGCAATCGGCGGACGCGAGCGCTTCGGCGCTCCGTTGATCGTCGTGAGCTTCGGAACGGCAACGGTCTTTATTGCCATCTCGAGTCAGGGTGAGTATCTCGGCGTTGCGATTGCGCCGGGAATCTTGGTCTCCATCGACGCGCTGATCGGGCGCACCGCCAAGCTTCCGCAGATCGCGTTGGAGGCGCCGGCACACGCGATTGGACGTAACACCAATGACGCCTTGCAGAGCGGCATCGTCTTTGGATTTGCCGGCCAGACCGAGGCGATCGTCGCGCGCATGCGCGGCGAAATGGGAGTTGAGGCGAAAGTCGTTGCCACCGGCGGCCTCGCCGACGTCGTCTTCAAGCAGACGCCCGTCATCGGGGCGGTAGATCCGCACCTGAGTTTAGTGGGATTGGAGCTCTTTCATCGGAAATGCTAAACTCCACACGACCATGCGCCTCGCTCCGCTGAAGATCGGTCCGATCGAGATCTGGCCGCCACTCGTTCTGGCGCCCATGTCGGGCGTCACGAATCGAACCATGCGCGCCCTCTATCGTCCTTTTGGGCTCGGCCTCACCGTGACCGAGTTCGTTTCGTCGAACGCGCTCAAATACGGCAGCGCGCGCACGCTGGAGATGATCGATCAGCACGGCCTCGAGAAGCCCGTATCGACGCAGTTGTGGGGTGACGATCCGGCAACCATGGCGCTCGCGGCCAAGGTCGTGCGCGAATGCGGGGCCGACATCGTCGACATCAACTTCGGCTGCCCGGCGCCGAAGGTGACCAAGACCAATGGCGGATCCGCGTGTCTGCGCGATCCGGATCGCTGCGAGGCAATCATGCGTGCCGTCGTCGGCGCGGTCGACTGCCCGGTGACCATGAAGATGCGCTTGGGCTGGAGCGAGGACGCGCTGGTCTACGTCGACGTCGCGCGCCGCGCGCAGCGCAGCGGCGTTCGGGCCGTCACCCTACACGCGCGCACCGCCAAGCAGTTTTACAAAGGCGCGGCCGATTGGGAACACATCGCGCGTCTCAAGCGCGCGGTTGACATTCCCGTGATTGGCAACGGCGATCTCGACGATCCGCACCTGGCGATGTCGCGCATGCGCGCAAGCGGTGTCGACGCGATCATGCTCGGGCGCGCGACGCTCGGTAATCCGTGGCTGATCGCGCAGATTCGCGATCTGATGGAAGGTCGCAGCGCGCGCGCGCTTCCGGCACCGGACGATCGACTGCGCTTTGCGATCGTGCACTATCGCGCGATGGTCGACGAGCTTGGCGAAACGCGCGCCGTTCCCCAGATGCGTAAGCACGTCGCGCTCTATCTCAAAGGCATTCCGGGCGCGGCGATGCTACGCGAACGCATCATGCGCATCGAGCGCGCCGCCGACGCCATCGAGGTCATCGAACAGACGATCTCGCGCCTCGAAATGCTTGCGCGGGCCGCCGCATGATCGACGAGCGTGCGGAGCTTTACGGGGCGGCGACGGCGCAAGAACTCGCGGCCGAGGTGTACGAGAACTACAAAGAGTTCGTCAATCCGCCGCTCGCGCGGGTAATGAAGCTTTCGGGTTCGCCGGTCGAGGTGCGCGCCCGAGGATGCACGATTTGGGATCAGAACGGCAAGTCGTATCTCGATTTTGCCGGCGGGTATGGCGTCTTCACCTTGGGCTACTCGCATCCGCGCGTCGTCGAGGCGGTGCGCGCGCAAGTCGAGCGGATCGCCCTGTCGGGAAAGACGATGTTCAACGTGGTGCTCGGGCGCGCAGCGCGGCGGCTCGCCGAGCTGGCACCGGGAGACCTGCAGATCTCGTTCTGGTGCAACAGCGGGACCGAGGCGATCGAAGGTGCGATCAAGCTCGCGCGCGCCGCCACCGGCCGCGCCAAGATCGTCGGCACGGCCGACGCGTTTCACGGCAAGACTCTGGGCGCGCTCTCGGTCAGCGGGCGCGAAACGTTTCAAACGCCGTTTCGCCCGCTGCTCGCCGATTCGATCTCTGTGCCCTATGGCGTAACCGACGAGCTGGAAGATGCGCTGCGCGACGCGGCGGCCTTCGTCGTCGAACCGGTGCAGGGCGAGGGAGGCGTGCACGTTCCACCGGCAGGATATCTAGCTGAAGTGCGCGCCATTTGCGATCGAAGCGGAGCGCTCTTGATTGCCGATGAAATTCAAACCGGACTCGGACGCTGCGGCTATCGCTTTGCCTGCAATCGCGACGACGTCGTTCCCGACGTGATGACCTTGGCCAAAGGACTCTCCGGCGGCGTCGTTCCCGTCGGCGCGTTCGTTGCCCGCGCGGGGTGCTGGAGCCGCGCGTTCGGCAAAGCGCCGCTGCTCCACACGTCAACCTTCGGCGGCAGCGAGATCGCGTGTGCTGCGGCGCTGGCCTCAATGGACGTTCTCGAAGAAGAAGGCCTGGCCGAAAAAGCGCGCATACGCGGCGAGCAGCTGCTCGGCGGCGCGAGGGCAATCGCTGCCGAGTTTCCCGCGGTCGTTCGTGAAGCGCGCGGGCTTGGACTGTTGGTCGGCGTCGAACTGACGAGCGAAGGCTACGGTGGCTGGATCATTCCGGAAATGCTCAAGCACGGCGTCACCGCCGCTTGGACCTTGAACGCCCAGCGGGTCATTCGGCTCGAGCCGCCGCTTATCGTGAGCGCCGGCGAAGTCGATCGCGCGCTGGAAGCTTTGCGCGCCGGCGTCGCGACTGCCTACGAAAAACTCGGAGCGCTCTGATTCTCACGCGATGCCGTATGTTGAGAGTACGATCGTGATCGATGCCCCCGCCCGTCGCGTCTACGAGCTCGCGAAGGACCAAGAACGCTTTCCGCAGTTCATGCCCGACGTCGAAACGGTGACGATTCTGCAGCGTACTCCCGGCGGCGCAATTTCGCGCTGGAAGACCTTGGTCGAGGAAGCCCCGATCGAATGGACGGAAGACGATCGCTTCGATGACGAGGCACTGCGAATCGACTACAAGCTCATCGAGGGCGATCTCGATAAGTTCGAGGGCGCGTGGACGTTCGAGCACCGCGACGGCGTTACGCACGTGGTCCTTGGCGTCGACTACGATTTCGGCGTACCGACGCTCGCGGAGTTGATCGGTCCGACGCTGCAGAAAAAAGTTCGCGAGAACAGCGAGATGATGCTGGCCGCGCTTAAGCTGCAAGCCGAATCGCAGGACGCTCCGTGAACAAGTTTTGCTTTGTCATCCATCCGCTCTCGTTCGACGACATCGCGCGCTACGAGCCGGGCGCGAAGGGCAAGGGTCAGGCGATCATGCGCAAGATCATGGAGTGGATGCCGTCGTACGCCGCGGTGCACGTCACCGGAGTTCGCGCGCCGGACGGCCGCGAGACCGAAGGCTGGTTCGTCGCCGCGCCGTTGCTGCCGCAGCAGCTTCTCGAGTTTCCGCGTGAGGAAATCTACAGCCGCGTTTTGCGTGCGATCGAAATCGGCGCCGAGCTCGGTGCGCAAGTCGCGGGGCTCGGCGCCTACACCGCCGTCGTCGGCGACGCCGGCGTTACGATTAACGCGCGCTCGCCGATACCGGTCACCACCGGAAACTCGTTGACGATCGCCGCCGGCGTTCAAAGTCTTTTTCGCGGCGCGCGCGAGATGGCGATCGATCCGCGGGGTTCCACCGCGGTCGTTATCGGCGCAACGGGGTCGATCGGCAGCGCCTGCGCTCGCCTCATCGCTCCGCAAGTGCAGCGACTCATCTTGGTCGCGCGCAACGAGACGCGTCTGCGAAAGTTCCATCAGGAGAACGCCGCCGAGTTGCCGTGCGAGACTGAATATACGACCGACATTCCCAGCGCCGTGCGCAGGGCACAGTTGATTCTCACCGCCACGACCTCGACGCAGGACATCATCGACCCCGGCGATCTGCGTACGGGCGCCGTTATCTGCGAGCTCTCGCTGCCGCACGACGTTAGCCGGCGGGTCGCGTCGCAACGACCCGACGTGTTGGTGATCGAGGGCGGAAATATGCTGGTGCCGGGAAACCCGCGCTTCGAACGCGTCCGCGAGCGCGGCACCGACTTCGATTTGAACCTGCCGCCGCGCACCGCGCTCGCATGCATGAGCGAGACGATGATCCTTGCGCTCGAAGGGCGCCTCGAACCCTACACGCTCGGGCGCGGCATCGAGCTGCGCAAAGTGATCGAGATCGAAGCGATGGCCGAGAGATGCGGCTTTACTCTGGCCGACATGCGCGCCTTCGACGCGGCGATCACCCCCGAACGAATCGCCGCTACGCGCGAAGCCGCGCTTGCACGCTCGTGAAGCGCGTCGTTTCGGTGTCGTTGGGATCGAGCACGCGGGATCACCGCGCGCAGGTGACGTTGATGGGCGAAGAGTTCGACATTTCGCGCGTCGGCACCGACGGCAAACTCGACCTCGCAATCGCGATGGTGCGCGATCTCGACGGAAAGGCCGACGCAATCGGCTTAGGCGGCATCGACGTCTATCTCTATGCGGGTCGGCATCGGTATGCGCTGCGCGACGGATTACGACTGCTCGAGGCTGCAAAGGTGACTCCCGTCGTCGACGGCAGCGGCTTGAAGAACACGCTCGAGCGTAAAGCCGTGCGTTTCATGCAGGACGATCTGGGGATCGATCTGCGCGGGAAGCGCGTGCTCATGGTGAGCGCGCTCGACCGCTTCGGTATGGCCCAAGCCTTCGTCGACGCCGGCGCCGACGTGCTCTTCGGCGACTTCATCTTCGCGCTCGATAAAGACATGCCGGTTCGCGATCTTCACGAGTTCGAAACGATGGCCGAAAAGTATCTGCCCGACGCGTGCAAGCTGCCGTTTCAGTTTTTCTACCCCACCGGAAAGAAGCAAGAGAAGCCGCCCGAGCCCAAATATCCGCAATACTACGAGCAAGCAGAAATCATCGCCGGCGACTTTCACTTCATGCGTCAGTTCATGCCCGCGCGCCTCGATGGGAAGATCGTGCTGACGAATACGGTCACCCACGCCAACGTGGAAGAGTTGGGCGCGCGCGGCGTCAAGCTGCTCGTCACCACCACGCCGGAGATTGCGGGACGATCGTTTGGGACGAACGTGCTCGAGGCCGCGCTCCTCGCGTTGCTGGGTAAGGCCTGGAGCGACGTGATACCGGCCGATTACGAGCGCCTGCTCCACGATTTGAGTTTACGGCCGCGGGTGGTCGAGCTTAACGCTTGAATTTCGAAGCCCTCGGGTATACCCTTTGCCTGCGAACGCGCAGAGAAGGCCTTGGAGCCGCCCAATGAGAACAACCGGCGCCAGCGTTCGGGAACGCCGTTTTTAAAGCTGGGGCTCTCGTCATGAGCGCCCGTGAGGGTCTAGTAGTTGAACGACAAAGAAATCGTGCTGACCGCCGAGGGTCTGACGAAGTTGGAACAGGAGCTCGACGAGCTCAAGACCGTCCATCGGCGCGAGGTCAACGATCGCATTCGCCAAGCCAAAGAGTATGGCGATTTGAGCGAAAATGCGGAGTACGAAGACGCCAAACAGGAACAGGCCTTCATCGAAGGGCGCATTCTCAAGCTCGAAGCGATGATTCGCAATGCTCGCATCATTGACGAATCGGAGTACGCCGCCGACGAAGTGCATCTCGGCGCGATCGTTAAGGTGAAAGATCTCAAAAGTAACGACACCTACGAGTTCTCGATCGTCGGCTCGGCCGAAGCCGATCCCCCGCGTCAGCGCATCTCCAACGAATCGCCGCTCGGGAGCGCGCTCATGGGGCACAAGAAGGGCACGACCGTCGACGTTGCCACGCCGCGCGGACTGGCAAAGTACAAGATAGAATCGATCAAGAGCAGCTCACCGAAGAAGGCTGCGAAAAAGGCCTCGTAAGGCCGCCTTCGAGGAAAACGATTGGACGAACTCGGCAAGACCGAAGCGTCGCTCGTAGCGGCCAGACGTGAGAATCTGGCCGCTTTGCGTTCGCGGGGGAGCGATCCGTTCGCCGCCCGCCGCTTCGAAGTGCAGGCGACGGCCGCCGAACTGCTCGAGCGGTACGGTTTCCTGGTGCCTGGCCAAGACGCGAGCGCCGAAGGCTGGAGCCTCGCGGGGCGTCTTCTCTCGAAACGAACGATGGGCAAGACGAGTTTTGCCGATCTCGGCGACCGCTCGGGGAAGCTTCAGATCTACATCCGCAAAGAAGAAGTCGGCGAGTCGGCCTTTCGCGATTGGGCCGATCTCGATCGGGGCGATCTCATCGGCGTTCGCGGCTGGATGTTTCGTTCGAAGATGGGCGAGCTTACCTTGCACGTTACCGCGTTCTCGCCGCTGGGTAAGGCGCTCATGCCGTTGCCCGACAAGTGGCACGGCTTGCAAGACGTCGAGAAGCGGTACCGCCAGCGCTACGTCGATCTGATCGTCAATCCCGACGTGCGCGATACGATGATCATGCGCAGCCGGCTGATCGCGGAAATGCGCCGCTTTATCGACTCGCACGGGTTTTACGAAGTCGAGACCCCGACACTTCTGCACGTCGCCGGCGGCGCCGCAGCGCGGCCGTTCGTCACGCAATGCAACGCGCTCGATCACATCATGCAGCTGCGGATCGCCACCGAGCTCAACCTCAAGCGCCTCATCGTGGGCGGACTCGAGCGCGTCTACGAGATCGGCCGAATTTTTCGCAACGAAGGCATCGACACGACGCACAATCCCGAGTTCACGATGTTGGAGCTCTACGCGGCCTACTGGGATGTCGGCGATATGATGGCATTCAATGAAGAGCTGATCGCGCACCTCGTTTCCATTGCGACCGACGGCGGCACCGAGCTTGCTTACGACGACGCCAGCATCTCGTTCGCGCGACCGTTCGCGCGCGTTGAATACCTGGACGCGATGGCGAGCTACAGCGACGGCAAGTATACCCGCGAGCGTTTGCTCGACGCCACGCAAGCGCAAGCGATTCTTCGCGAACTCGACATACCGGAGTCGCCCTCGCACGGTCACGCGCTCGACAAGATCTTCGAGCGCGTCGTCGAGCCGCACTTGAACGCGCCAACGTTTGTCACCGGCTATCCGGTGGTGATCTCGCCGCTATCGAAACGGCGCGCAGGCGACGAGGAGATCGTCGACCGATACGAACTGTTTTGCGGGCGCATGGAGATCTCCAACGCCTTTACCGAGCTCAACGATCCCGACGATCAGCGTGCGCGCTTCGCCGCCCAAGTCACCGAACGGGCCGCCGGCAACGACGAAATTCCCGAGCCCGATTGGGATTACGTCCGGGCGCTCGAGTACGGTATGCCGCCGACGGCCGGCATCGGCATCGGCATCGACCGTCTGATTATGTTGTTGACCGGTCAACGATCGATCCGCGACGTCTTGCTCTTTCCGCTGCAGCGCCAGCACGGATGATGCTGCGAGCGGCGTTCGTCACAACGATTCTGCTCGCCGTGATGACGGCGCCCTGCGCCGCCGCGACGCAACCGTACTACTATCTCAGCCCGAGGCAGCTCGACTTAACGGTACTGCTGCCGCCGCCGCCCGACGCTGCGTCGGCCGAACAGCGTTCCGACGAAGAGCAGGTGGCGGCCGCCGTCGCAGCCCGCAGCCCCGCGGAACTTCTCGAAGCGCAAGAAGCTTCCAAACGCAGCGTCTTTTTCTTCGTCGCGTCGGTAGCGCCGCAGTTCACCGCGCAGCGTCTTCCGATCACGGCGCGATTCTTTTCCCGCGTGCGCTCCGACGTTGAAAATTTGATCGACTCGGCAAAGGCCTACTGGCAACGGCCGCGGCCCTACGGAGTGCAAAGACAGCGCGGATCGTATCCAAGCGGCCATGCTGCGTTCGCCGCATCGGCGGCGATCATACTCTCGCAATTGATTCCGTCCAAGCGCGACGCGATTTTCGCGCAGGCCCGCACGTTTGCCGAGAATCGAATTCTCTTAGGGCTGCACTATCCCAGTGACGTGGCCTCGGGTTGGACCGCGGGGACCTTGGCCGCCTACGTGATGATGCACGATCCCGCGTTTACGCGCGATTACGCCGCTGCCAAAGCGGAGCTTGCCCGAGCGAATCTCTGACGAATCTTCGGTTGACCGTCGAATACGACGGGACGGATTTTTGCGGCTTTCAGTGGCAACCCAACCTTCGGACCGTTGCCGGCGTCTTGGAGATAACGCTCGCGCGTTTGTTTTCGCACCCCGTCAAACTTACCGCGGCCGGCCGAACCGATGGCGGCGTTCATGCGACCGGGCAGGTCGTTTCGCTCGCGACCTCCGCCACGTTTCCGTTCGAACGACTCCTCCCCGCCCTGCAGGCGTTGCTGCCGGCCGATTGCAGCGTGCGCCGAGCCGAGGTCGTGCCGGAGGGCTTCTCCGCGCGCTTTTCGGCCGTCGAGCGGACCTATTGCTACGCAATCTCGAACCGGCGCGAGCCGAGTCCGTTGCTGAGCCGCTACGCCGCTCACGAATCCCAGCCGCTTGACCTTGCCGCGATGCGCGCGGCAGCGGAACACCTCGTCGGCGAGCACGACTTTCGCTCGTTCAGCGCGCTCGGAGACGGAGCACCGACGACCATACGACGGGTTGGCCAGCTTCGCATCGCCGCCCGAGGCGAGCTGGTCGGCCTCCAGATTACGGCCGGGGGCTTCCTCCATCACATGGTCCGGACGATTGCCGGCACGCTGATCGAGTGCGGGGTTGGCCGCCGACGGCCGGCGGAAATGCCGGGGATCCTCGCGGCGCTCGACCGGCGCGCGGCCGGGGCTACGGCGCCGCCGCAGGGACTCTACCTGGCCGGCGTCCGCTACGCCGACGGCTATGACTCGTACGCCGACCCTCCGGCCCTGCGCGGCTTCGCCGAGGCTGCGCTTGACGGCCCCTGCGCTTTCCCGTAGGATACCTTGGTTGTGCGCACCTACCAACAGAAAACGGCACAGACGCAGCACGAATGGTATCTCGTCGATGCGTCGGGAGAACGGCTCGGCACCCTTGCGGTGCGGATTGCGCGCGCGCTCTCGGGCAAGCACAAGCCCACTTGGACCCCCCACATCGACGACGGCGACCACGTGATCGTCGTTAACGCCGATAAGGTAGAGCTCGGCGGTAACAAGTGGACGCAAAAACTTTACTACCGCCATAGCAACTTTCCCGGCGGGCTGAAAGTGCAGACCGCGCGCGAAATCGCCGCGAAGCATCCCGAACGCCTAATCGAGAAGGCCGTACGCGGCATGCTCGCGACCAATCGCATGCGCGACGTGCAGCTCGGGCGCTTGAACGTCTATAGCGGGTCCGATCATCCGCACGAGGCGCAGAAGCCGGCGCCGCTTTCGTCGCTGCCGTAGGAGTCATATTGGAAAATACCGTCGACGTCATTCAATCGACCGGGCGCCGAAAACGCGCTGTCGCGCGCGTCAAACTTTCGCTCGGTCAGGGCGTCATCACGGTAAACGGAAAACCCGCCGACGAGTATTTCCCCCGGCCGCAGCTCATGATGATCGTGCGTCAGCCGCTCGAAGCGACCGATAGCAGTGCCCGCTTCGACGTGAGCGTGAAAGCCGAAGGCGGCGGCGTCACCGGACAGGCGGGCGCGATTCGTCACGGCATCGCCCGCGCGCTCGTGGCCATCGACGAGGGCTTCAAAGCGACGCTTCGCAAGAATGGTTTTCTCACGCGCGATCCGCGCGAAAAGGAATCGAAGAAGTACGGTCGCAAGCGCGCCCGCAAGCGATTCCAGTACAGCAAACGCTAAAAACCAGCTTCAGCGTTCTCCTGGTCGCGCTTGGCGCGACCGCGCTTTTCATTCAGCCCAGCGCGCAATGGATCGAGCGCGCCTATGCTAACGGCGCCTATCCGCACTGGGAGCATTTCGCTTCGAGCATCACCGCATCGTTGCCGTGGTCACTCGGGGATTTCGCCGCGCTCGCCGGCATTGCAGCGATTATTTGGCAAATCGTCGTCTTCGCGCGCCTGCGCCGGCGCCGCGCGCCGCAAGTTGCGGCTTTACTCCTCACCTGTGCGGCCATCGCGGGGCTCTATGCGCTGTGGTTTGAATTGAGCTGGGGCTGGAACTACGCGCGCGCGCCGCTCGAATCGCGGGTGCAGTTCGATCCGGCGCGGGTCACTCCGCGGGCTGCAGCGGACTTGCGCGCGCGGGCGATGGCGCAAATGAATGTGCTCGCAGCGGCGGCGCATGGCCGTGCGGCAATCCCGCTCGACCGTGGCGCACTCTATACCGCATGGCTTCCGGCCGTCCTGCGCGCCGGCGATAGCTGGACGCCCTGGGTCGGCGGGCCAAAACCGACGATTGCCGATCCGTTCATGATCGCAACGGGAACGAGCGGCTTCATCAATCCACTCACGCTCAACGTCGCCATGGCCTCCGATTTGCTTTGGTTCGAGCGGCCGTTCGATCTGGCGCACGAGTGGAGTCACGACGCAGCCTATGCGCGCGAAGACGAAGCGAACTACCTCGCCATCGTCACGTGTCTGCGGTCGCCCGATGCCGCGGTGCGCTATTCAGGCTGGTTCGAGCTTTTTTTGTACCTGCCGCAGAAGCGCCATTACCTACGTCGCGAGTTCGTGCCGCTTGTTTTACAAGATTTCGCCGCGATTCGCCGCCGTGACGCGCGTCACATCAACGTCATGCTGGCCCATTGGTCATGGCGCACGTACAACGTTTACTTGAAAAGCAATCGCATCGCTTCGGGCATCGCCAACTACGACGAGGTGACACGGCTGATGCTCGGCGTGCCGCGCGACGCGGCCGGCTTGCCGATCGCGCGATAGTGAAACGGGGACTCGGATGAGTCCCCGTTTGCAGCGAGTGTTTTATTACGTGGTTAGCGTCGCGGCGGTTTGCCCGGATGGTCGCCGCCACCGTTAGGATGGCCTTCCATCGACCCGCCCTGCGGGGGATGTCCGCCCTGCGGATGTCCGCCCTGCGGAGGATGCCCACCCTGCGGAGGATGGCCGCCATTCATCGAGCCGTTGGGGTGTGAATACTGATTGTAATGATGCGGTTGGGCTTGCATCGTGTTGTGATGCGGTTGTCCCTGCATAGAGTTGTAGTGAGGCTGCCCTTGCATCGAGTTGGTATGAGTCTGCCCCTGCGTCGTTGTTGTGTGAGTCTGCCGGTCGGCAGCGGTTACCGGAGCGAAGTTTGCGGGCTTATTGCTCGCGTTGAACGGATGAGCTGCCGCGGTGACCGGCGGATGTCCGTGATTGACGTTCGCGTATTGATTGCGATCCGCGGCCGAGACCGAATCGTGTTGGCGTTGCACGGTCGTGGGCGCGATTCCGTGCTGACGCGCGGTAACTTGCGTCGGCGTTGGTCGGGCGGTGATGCCGCCGTGACCGCCGTTATAGCTTACGTGGCAGTTGTTGCCGCAGACGACGCCATGGTTGACGACGGTCTTATTCACGTAAACGTTGCGCACGACGTTGCGGTTGACGTTGACGATTGCGGTGTTGTAACGGAACGCACCGCCCGACCAATAGCCACCGTAGAAGCCGGTGCCATAGTAGCCGAAGCCGTAGTTAATGCCGCCGTAAAAGCCGACGCTGCCGCCCCAATAGCCGTTGTTCCAAACGTAGCCGCCGTTTAAGCCGCCGCCCCAGTAGCCCGGCGTCCAGTAGAGGCCCACCGAGGGCGGCGCAACCCAGGTTCCCGGAACCCAGTAGTAGCCGGCCGGTCCGTAGCCCCAGTAACCCGGCGTCCATTGATAGTTGGGGTAGGGTGCCGGGGGCATCGAGTAGACCGGCAACGGCGGGGGCGGCCCCCCGACATTGAAGCCGACGCCAATGCTGACTTGTGCCGGGGCTGCCAACGGCACCACGGCGATAAGAATGGTTGCGATAATTGCGTAAAACGATCTTTTGTTTCGCACGAGTCCTCCTTTATGGGGATCATTATAGACGAAATGGAGCCCAAGTCCGCCGATGGAATGGCGCGGTGGAGGCGGTTTCACCCGATTCTTACTCCTTCGTTATAGGTTGCTCACTCGGTTTTCACCCAGCTTTCGTCACAATCCGGCTATCGAGGGTATCTTCAGCGGCTACGTCGGCCTAGTAGCATCGAGCTATGTTTGACGTGGGTGAGTCGTTGCGCGAAGCTTTTTCGGATGCGCGACTGCGTTTGGCGCAAGCGCAGCGTGCCGTAGCCGTCGCGAATTTCGGGAAGGAGCACGGCCGGTCTGCCGATGCGGCGCTAGCGCAAACCGCTGGAGCCGCAATCTTTAGCGAGGCATTGCTCGCTACGGAGCGTGCCCGCTTCGCCGAGATCAAAGCCGTGACGAAATGAATCTGGATCTACTCGACTCGGCGGCGAGCGGAATGGACGCGCAGCGCGCGGCACTCGACGTTGCGGCGCGCAACGTTGCCGCCGCGGAGGCCGCCGGGCCCAACGGCGACTACGAACGTATGATTCCGGTCTTTCGCGTCGCTGATGATCCTGAGGGCGAAGCGCATGTCGATTTCGCCGGGACGCGCATCGAACGCGGCACGAACGTCGACATTCTCACCGAAATGATCGGCGTAATGAATGCATCGCGCGCCTACGAATCCGATGCCGCCATTTTTGACGTCGGCAAGCGGCTTGCCGAAAAGACGCTCGACTTGGAGCGTTTATGAAGGTCGAAATGCTAATCCCGGATGCGCCGCCGGCGGAGTCCGCGCAGCGGGGCGACGGCGCGGCGTTCGCACGCGCACTCGATGCGCTCCACGGGCTTTTCTCGGATGCCTCGCAAGCCGAAGACGACTTTGCGTACGGACGCGGGACCTTGCAGGCCGCAGTTTACGAACGGGCACAGGCCGACGTCGCGCTCTCCGTCGCCACCGCCGCGGCGCAGCGTTTGACGCAGTCCGTGCAGTCCATTCTCAACATGCAAGTCTAGATCGTGCTGGGTATCGCGCAGCTGCTCGCCCGATGGAAGGCGGTGCCGAAAGCGGCGCGGTTGCTCGTCGGTGGCTTCGTCCTCGTTGCGCTCGGCATTGCGGTTGCCGCCGTCATCGTCGGACACCCCGCGCGCAACGCGCTTTTCGCGGCGCCGCTCCACCCCGAGCAGCTCGCGGAGGTTGAAGAACGTCTGGCAGGCTGGAGCGTCGCGTTCACGCCGACTGCCGAAAACGTGATCGTCGATGCGAGCCGGCGAAACGATCTGTTGCTGCGACTCTCGCTTGCCGGCGTTCCACATCCGCATCTGTCGAGTACGGACGAGGCGCTGGCGAACGTTGGCGTTCTGACGCCGCAAGCGGTCATTGACGCGCAGACACGCGCGGGCCTTGCCGGCGATATCGAATCGGGATTGCGCGGCATCGACGGAGTAGACGACGCGCGCGTCATCGTTGCGCCGGCGAAAACGGGCGAGTTCGCCGACGAGTCGGCGCACGATGCGAGTGCCTCCGTGCGACTTCGATTGCGCGCCGGCGCACGGCTTTCGCGCGATGCAATCGCCGGAGTTCGAGCGTTCGTCGCCGCCAGCGTTCCCGAGCTCGAGCCGGCACGAGTAACGATTCTCGACGATCGTGGCGTTGCGCTCGGAACCGATGTCGCGGGGGTCGACGCGGCAGACGACGACACGGCAGAGGTTCAGCGCTCGTTGCAATCCGCGCTCGACACCGCCTTCGGGGCTGGTGCTGCCATCGTCCGCATTCGCTCCGAATACGACGCCGCCCGCACGTCGCGACACGACATCCGCCGGTCGCCGATCCTCGGCACGGGCGTCGAACGCGTGCGCCATAGCGAAAGTTACGACGGCGGCGGGAAACGCTACCGCCGCACGGACGAAGGCGAAGACCGCGGAAGCGAAACGCACGAGTCCCTCGCACAGATCCCCGCTGGTGCGCTCAAACGGTTGTCGGCCGCAGTCTTCGTCGATCAGAGCCGCGCGCTCGATCTCGTTAAAGTGCGCGGACTCGCTGCAGCCGCGATCGGCTTTGACGCTGCGCGCGGTGACGCGCTGGCCGTCGAGGCGGTCGACTTCCACCGCGATCCGCTCCCGCGAGCAAATCCGTGGTTGATGCTCTACGGAGCGATCGCTCCGATGATGCCCGCGGTTGTCGTCGCGCTTGCGCTCGTCGTCTGCGCGCGTTTCGCACTCTCGCCCGTCGCGGCACTCGTGCAAACGGTGCTCGAGCGCGGCTTGGTCGAACGCACGACGAAAGCTGCCGCCACGTTTCCGCCGGCACGCGTGCGGAGTCTGCTCGAACGCGAACCGCCGCACGCAGCGGCGGCCATCATAAGCGCGCTGCCGGCCGCGACCGCGACGGCGGTGCTCGAGCTCTACCCGCCGCACGAGCGCGAGGCGATCGTCGCTCGAATGCAACGGCGCCATTCGCCGTTGCTCGCCGACGCTCAGGAACTACTGCGCCGCCGTGTCTAGTGCGTTCGTGCCGCTTGCACTTTTCTTGCGTCCGGTCACGCGCGCAGCCGCCGCCGAGGAAGCGCCACCACCGCCCGCGGTCGCCGCGCCGGTTTGCGGCGACATCGATGAAGCGTTGCGCGCTGCACGGCGATTTCGCGCAGGACTACAAGACGCGATCGATGCTGCCGTCGAGGAACTCTTGCCCGCAATTGCGCGCGACGTGCTCGCGCGCGAGCTTCAGATCGCCGCCGCCGACGTCGCCGAGATCGTGCGCGGCGCCCTGGGTTCCGATTCGCACGACGTCACTTCCATTCGCGCACATCCGGACGATCTCGATGCGCTCTGCGCGGTCGAGTTCGAACGCATTCCCGACGCGACGTTGAGCCGCGGGAGCGTTCGGCTCGAACTGCGCAGCGGCACGATCGATCTAACGCTCGACGCGCGTCTCGACGCCGTTCTTCGCGCGCGGGTGCAGTGACTGCGCCGCAGCGCCTCACATTAGGCACCTGCGCCCTGGGTCGCGCAATTGACGCCCGCGGCGCGCCCCTCGACCGCGGACCGTTGCTGCGAGGCCGAAGCGTTTCGCTGGAGTTGCGGCCGCCTCGACCGAACGAGCGAATCGCAATCGCCGCTCCGCTCTGGACGGGAACTCGCGCGATTGACGCGTTGCTGACAATCGGGCGAGGCGCGCGCGTCGGCATTTTTGGGGCGCCCGGAGCTGGTAAAACGACGTTGCTGGAGTCGATTGCGCAGGGTTGCGCGGCCGATGCGACCGTTGTTGCGCTCGTCGGTGAGCGCGGACGGGAAGCCCAGCGTTGGATCGAACGGCGCGACCATCGCACGACAGTCGTTTGCGCGACCAGCGACCGTCCGGCCCGGGAACGCAGCGCCGCCGCGCACGTCGCAGCCGCCCACGCCCGGGCCTTGCGCGAGCGCGGATTGCACGTGCTCTTCGTGCTCGATAGCTTAGCACGCTGTGCTGCGGCCTGGCGCGAACTGCGTGTCGCCGAGGGCGAAAGCGCCGGACGAGGGGGATATCCGCCGGGCGTCTTCGCGCAAATGGCCCAGCTCGTGGAAGTCGCCGGCTCGCTGGATTGCGGATCGATTACACTGGTTTGCACCGTGATCAACGACGGCGACGATCGGGATCCGGTCAGCGAGGCGGCGCGCTCGCTGCTCGACGGACACGTCGTGCTTTCGGCGCGTCTGGCCGAGGCCGGATGGTTTCCCGCCGTCGACGTTCTCGCCAGCGCGAGCCGTACGATGGATGCAGTTGCCGATGAGTCGCATCGGCATGCGGCTCATATGGTCCGTCGCGCGCTCGCTCTGCTCGATCGGACCGCCGATGCTCGCTCGTTGGGCATCGATCCGGATACCGATGCCGCGCGTGTGGCAATGGCGGCTGAAAGCGGCCCTCGAAGCCTTCTTGCGCCAAGAGCAGGCGTGCGCGCACGATGAGACGCTCGCGGCGCTTGCGAGCCTTGCAACGCGGCTCGTTCTCAACTCGGCAATTTCGCGATGAGCGCGCGATCATCGCCGTTTGCAATCATCGTGCGATGATGACGCATCAGCTCGAAGTGAGCATTCTCGCGGCGCCGTTGGCGAGTATCGACCGCCGAGTTCTTTCGCAGGCGTGGTACTCGGCACTCGGTTTCGTGCCCAACGCGTTGCCGGCGCGAGGCTGCAGAAATAACGCTTGCGGTGTTTCCGGCCGCTCATTTCCACATCGCGACACCGTCGAACCGGCGAAGCGGCTCGCGACTCAACTTTTCCGTACCAGTATCGTGCCGGCGAAGCAGCCGCCACGCCGCGGGAAAGACGAACACGATGTGCGTCGAGTTCGCACGCGCTGCGCGAAAGGCGCGGCACTCGAGCAACGAATCGAACGGGTCTTTTCTAACGCGAGCTTCAGTCCGCGACGAGCGACCTTTTCGCTGGGCCGAGGATCGGCTCGCATCCATGTGATCCTTCAAACGCAGGGATCGCGAACAACCTTGCTCGCACTCTGCCGGCCCGAGATGCGCGCGCTCGTTGCCGAGGCGCTGTCACACGCGCGCATTGCATTGGCCGCACGAAACATCGGCGTGGAAATGCGCCCCGTCGGAGGGCGTGAATGTTCTTAAATCCCAACCTCAGCGGAGCGCTCGACCGCATCGCCGAGCGGGCCGCCGACGTGCGCCGTGCCTATACGCCGGGCGCGATCCCGCGGAACGACGACGTTGCAACCTCGTCAAGCGTGGCCGACTTCACGTTGGATCCGCTCGCCGTCGCACTGCCCGACGCGACATACCTTGTTACGAACGAGGGGGACGGCACGCGAACCTACACGCGCAACGGCGCCTTGCATCTGGGAGAGGACGGCCTTTGTGACGCCGACGGAAAGCTCATTTTCGGCGTTCGCACGCCCGGCGCCGCGCTCGCACCACTCTGCGTCGATGCCGTCGACGAGGCCTTGGGAGGCGTGCGCGACGCCTCGATCGAGCGCGACGGCACGCTCGTCTATCTTCGTGAAACGATCGACCCGCGCAGTGGAAATCACGAATCGCAACGCGTCGTCGTGGGACGCGTCGCACTCGCGCGATTTCCGGCCGGCACTCGACTCGAAACGAGCGACGGCAACCATTGCGCCGCGCCGCCCGGCGTAACTGCGCACGTCGGCGTTCCCAACACCGAGGGCTTTGCGCCGTTGCTGCCGATGCACCGCGAACGCAGCCGGATTGATGTCAATGAAAGCCTCGTTCGCCTCAAGGAAGCGTATCTTGCCTTCGACGCGCTGCAAGCCGCGGAAACAGCGAAGGGGCGACTGGGCAAGACGGCGATGGATCTGCTCAAGTGAAGTCGCTGGCCTTTGACAAGGCCTGCCGGCAAAACGATGCGGCGAACGGCCGTCGCGTGCGCCGCGCGCGCTTCGAGACCCATTCATCGCTGCCGATCGGTGCCGCGTGCGTGGTTGCAAACGCCGTGCGTGAAACGCTGAGCTCGCTGCTGGCAGCGCCCGTCATCATGCGCCTGGTCGAGCCTGCCGTACCTCCGCCCGTCGCATGGAAGGCGATCGAACGCGACGCGCGCCTCTATTGCGTGCGCGCAAGCATTGCCGACGCTGCGATCATCGTGAAGCGGCCCGATGCAATCGCGCTGGCGGCCGCGCTGTTCGGAGAATCCAGCACTTGCGCCGAAGAGCGCGCGCTCTCGCCGCTCGAATGCGATGTCCTCGATCGATTGGTCGGCGTGATTGCCACCAACCTCAGCGCGGTCTGCGGGGCCCGCGACGGGCATAGCGTCGAACGCGTCGCTGCGATTGACGCCTTCACTACCTACTTCGACCTGCTCGTTGACGAGCCGGTGCACGGAAGAATCGGCATCGCGCTTTCGCGTGAACCCTCAGCGGAGTCCGGTCCGAAGCTGGACGTTGCTCATTTGGCCGGCGTGAGACTCAAGCCCCGCGCATTTCTTGCGCTGGGAACGATGGAAGCGAGCGCGATTGCGCGTTTCGACGTCGGATCGATCGTTTCAATGAGCGCGGCAACATTCGAGCGCGGCGTGCTTTCGCTGGCCGGTCGTCGGCTCGCTGCCGGAGCCTGCGGCGTTACCAACGGGCGATTTGCTTTGTCGGTTGCGGCCGTGCGCGAAGCGATGTGACGGAGAACGATACCATGGGCCTGCTGATGCAGGTCCCGCTGCGCCTCACGGTTGCCATTGGCAGCTGCACGATGCCGGTCGCCGAGATCCTCAAGCTCGGCGCCGGCTCGATTGTGGAGCTGGATCGCAGCGTTAACGTTCCGGTCGATCTGCTCGTGAACGAAAAGCCGATCGCTCGCGGCGAAATCGTTGCCGTAGAAGAGAGTTTCGGCTTGCGCATTACGGAGTTGCTCGCGCTGTGAGCCACGCAGCCATCCCGCTCGATCTCCTGGTTACCTTGACGATGCTCTCGCTCGTCCCGTTGATCCTGGTCATGTGCACGTCGTTCGTGCGCATCGTCGTTGTCCTGTCGCTCGTTCGCTCTGCCATCGGAGCGTCGGCGCTTCCACCGAATTCGGTGCTTACGGGGCTGGCGCTTGTCTTGACGTTGGTGGTGATGGCCCCAACGGCGCAGCGCATCGGCCGTGAGGCGGTCGATCCTTACTCGCGCGGTACCATCACGCCGTCGCAAGCGCTCGCGCGCGGCGCTGCGCCGCTGCGATCGTTTATGCTCCGCCAGACACGAGTCGCCGACGTGGCGGTCTTCGCGCGCATTGCGCGGCGGCCGCCCGAACCCGTACAGCGTGTTCCAATCACCGTGCTCGTTCCGGCCTTCGTCGTCGGCGAGTTGCGGAGTGCCTTTGCCATTGGGTTCGCCCTCTATTTGCCCTTCGTGGCCATCGACTTAGCAGTTGCGGCAATGCTGATGGGGCTGGGCATGATGATGCTCAGTCCGCCGGTGGTCTCGCTTCCGGTGAAGTTATTGCTCTTTGTTATGGTCGACGGCTGGGCGATGCTCTGCGGAGGCGTTGCGGCAAGCTTTCGATAAGGCCAGACGCCATGCGCATCAGCGACGCATTGGCAACGCAGCGGCCGTTCTTCTCATTTGAATTTTTTCCGCCCAAGGATGACGAAGGCTCCCGACAGCTGTTTGAGACGATCGCAGCGTTGCGGCCGCTGCGCCCGGCATTCGTTTCCATCACCTACGGTGCCGGCGGTTCCACCCGGGCGCGAACCGTCGCGCTCGCGAAGGAGATCCAACAACACATCGGTCTCACAGTCGTGGCGCACGTCACCTGTATTGGCGCAGACCGCGGACAACTACGAACGCTCTTTGACGACTTGGCCCGCGCCGGTATCGAGAACGTCCTGGCGCTGCGCGGCGATGCGCCGCCGGGTAGCGAGTTCAAAGCGGCGCCCGGCGGCTTTTCGCACGCAAACGAACTGATCGCGATGTTGCGCCGCAACTACGGCTTTTGCATCGGCGCCGCGTGTTATCCCGAGAAGCATCCCGAGGCCGCGAGTTCTAACGACGATCTCGCTAACCTCAAGCTCAAGGCCGATGCGGGCGCCCAATTTCTGGTTTCCCAGCTATTCTTCGACAACGAGCTTTTCTTCGAGTTCGAGCGCCGGACGCGCGCAGCCGGCATCACCCTGCCGATTCTTCCCGGGCTCATGCCCATCACCAACTACGCCCAGATCCAGCGTTTCGTCGCCATGTGCGGCGCGAGCATCCCGCCGAAGCTGCGCGTCGAAATGGAAGCCCGCAAAGGCGACGTCAAAGCGGTCGAGGATCTCGGGGTTGCGTTCGCGTCGATGCAGGCGCTCGGACTGCTGCAAGCCGGCGCGCCGGGCATTCATTTTTATACGTTGAACCGCTCGCCCGCAACCCGCGCGATCGTATCGTCGCTGTTGGCCGCCAGCGCCTGGCGACCGGCATTTCAAGCTTCAACAACCCGGTAACGATCCCGTAACTGCACGCCGGTACCGTTGAGAGGTGGAGGTCCTCGACGGATTGCTGCACGACGCGCTCGTAACCACAGCGACGCTTGCGCTTCCCGTGCTTGGCGTCGCGGCACTCGTCGGCACGGCGGTCGCCGTGGTGCAAGCGGCAACGCAAGTGCAAAAACAGACGCTCACCTTGCTGCCGAAAATCGTGGCCGTGGGTGCCACCGTAGCATTCTTCGGCTGGCCCGCGATGCATCTCGTCGCCGAACTCTTCGAACGATCGCTGGCAGCGATTCCGAGCCTGACCGCGGTTCCGGTACAGACTTCGCCGTGGTAACGGGGTTACTCGTCTTCGCGCGTTGTGTTGGCTTCGTTTTTCGCGCTCCGGGCTTCTCGCATCCAAGCGTGCCCTCGAGCCTGCGCGCCGGCCTTGCGGTGGTCCTTACTGGCGGAATTCTCTCCGGGCGACACGAGGCCGTTCGCGCCTTCGACGATGCCGCGCTGGTCGCGGCGCTGCTGACTGAGTTTCTGATCGGCAGCGCGCTTGGAATGACGGCGTCGCTGGTGTACGACGGTGCCTACGCCGGCGGTCGCATCGTCGACGACTACGTCGGCGTGCGCGCAATTGCGCCGAGTTTGCAGCTTGTCGCACCGAGCGGCTTCGGTCGGGTCTGGTCGCTCGCATTGACCGGTGGGTTCTTTCTCTCGGGCGCGTATCGTCCCGCGTTGCTCGGCTTTGCGCAGAGTTTCGCGCGAATGGCACCGGGAGCGCCACTGCAGCGGACGGGGTGGATTGAGTACGCGAGCGCGTTCTCGGAAACGATCGTCGTCGTCGCATTGCAGATTGCGGCACCGGCGTTAGCGACGGCATTCGTCGCTCAAATCGCACTCGGCGCGCTGTCGCGCGTGATTCCGCGCTTCGGCAGCTTCACGCTTGCGTTCCCACTAACGTTTGCCGCGGCGCTGATCGCGACGGCGATTTGTATGCCGGTGATGGCCGTTCACGTACGGGAACCCCTGCTTTCGATTCCGTGATGCTTGAATGAGCGATGCGTCGGAGAAGCCGTTCGAGCCGACGCCGCATCGAATCCGCAAGGCCCGACGTGAAGGAAACGTCGCCCGCTCGAGCGAGTTCGGGGCGAACTGTTCCTTCGCAGCCGGCGCTTTGGCGCTCGCGGCCGTCGCACCGGTACTCGGCGTGGTAACTCACCGGGCGTTCGTTGCTGCCGCGAGGCAGAGCGTGAAAGAAAGCTGGCTCATCGTCGCCGTCGCATTGTTGCCGATCGCTGCTGCCTCGATCGCCGGCGCGTTCGGTAACCTCTTGCAGAACGGCGGGCTGATGACCGTAGCGATCGGGCCTCAGTTCGGGCGCATCAATCCCTTCGAAGGTATCAAACGCATTCTCTCGCGTGAAACGGCGGCGCATTCACTGCGCTCGTTCCTCGCCTTCATCTGTGCTGTCGGCGCGATGGCGCCGTTCTTTGCGTGGGGCGGTTCGGTGGTCGTGCAGGCCACGACGCTCAACGATGTCGCGGTCTCTGCTTGGAGTGCCGCGCGCGGGGTGATGACCGCGGCGTGCATTGTCGGCTTCGCTTTCGCCGTTGCCGAGTACGGTGCGGCGCGCGGCACTTGGCTACGGCGCCTGCGCATGAGCTTCGACGAACGCAAACGCGAAGCTCGCGAGGAAGAAGGCGACGCGATAACCCGAGGCCGCCGCCGCGCGCTGCATCGTTCCGTATTGCGCGGCGGTCTTCGCGCTCTGAGCAAGGCGGCGTTCGTCGTCGCCAATCCCGAGCATGTCGCGATCGCATTGCAATACCGGCCGCCGGAGATTCCAGTGCCGCGGGTGCTCGTACGCGCCGCAGACTCGCTGGCGATGCGCGTGCGCGCGGCGGCGAAAACGTACGGCATTCCGGTCGTCGAGAACGTTTGGCTCGCGCGAGCCCTCTACCGCGATGCGCGCGCCGGCGAGGCGATCCCGCACGTCCACTACGTCGCCGTCGCCGAGGTCGTCTCGGCGCTGTTGCGTGCCAACGAGATCGCGGGATGAGCTCGCAAAAACGGGCGGTGTATGCGTTTGCCGCCATTTTATTGACGGTCGTGGCCATTCTGATCGTACCCCTGCCGCCATGGCTGCTGGACGCGTTGCTCGGGATTAACATCTTTGGTTCGGCGCTGGTTTTGCTGCTCGCCGTAACCGTTGAGGATCCGCTCGAGTTCTCGGCGTTTGCGCCGGCATTGCTGGTCGCCACGCTCTTTCGGCTCTCCCTCGACGTGTCGGCCACGCGTCTAATTTTAACCTCGGGCTCGACGCCGGGCGCCGTCGGCTCGATCATTCCAGCGTTCGGCGCGTTCGTGGTTCATGGAAATCTCGTTGTCGGCATCATCGTTTTTGCGATCTTGGTCACCATCCAGTTCGTCGTCATCGCCAGCGGCTCGCAGCGTGTGGCAGAAGTTGCGGCGCGGTTCACCCTCGACGCCATGCCGGGAAAGCAGATGGCGATCGATGCCGACGTGCACGCGGGCGCGCTCGACGCTGAAGGCGCGCGCCGTAAACGCGAAACGGTGCAGCGCGAGGCCGACTTCTACGGCGCCATGGACGGCGCCGGAAAATTTGTGAAGGGCGACGCGATCGCCGCGCTGGTGATCGTCGCGCTCAATCTGACCGGCGGCATCGTTGTTGGTGTGGCCTATCACGCGCTCTCGCCGCTCGACGCGCTCAACACCTTCGCGCTGCTTTCCATCGGCAACGCGCTCGTCACGACGCTTCCGGCATTTCTTATCTCGACGGGGATGGGAATGATGGTGACGCGAGTCGCGTCCGAAGGATCGCTGGGCGTCGACCTCGCCGCACAGCTCTTCGCGCGACCCGACGCGTTGCGCAGCGCCGGCGGCCTGATGCTCGCGCTCGCGCTCGTCCCGGCGCTGCCGCGTCCGCTCTTTTTCGTGCTCGGCGCGAGCGCGTTTTCGATTGCCCATGCGGCGCAACGGCAACGCAAACGACGCGAAGCCGAGTCAAACGAAACGCGCGAGCGCATCAGGCGAAATGCTATGCGCCGGCCGGAGCTCGCGCTCGGCCTGGTCGGCGTCGACGCCATCTCGATCGACATCGGCGCCGACCTAGCGAATCTGCTCGCAGCACCGCTGGCCGACGCGCTGCTCGATAGGATTGGCGAAGTTCGCCGCGCGCTCGCCGCCGACATCGGCGTCGTGCTTCCCGGCGTACGACTGCGTGACGACCTTTCACGCGATCCGCACAGTTACCGCATTCGAGTTCGCGATCGTCTGGTCGCGACAGGTCGTCTCGATCTCGAGCGCGTGCTGGCGGTGGCCGGCGAGACGGTGCTCGAACGATTGAACGGCGCCATCGAACGAGAGCCGGTCTATGGCTTGCCCGCCGCCTGGATCGACCCGGCGGCACGCGAACTCGCGGCCGACCTCGGAGCGCTCGTCTTCGATCCGATCTCCGTCTTGGGTTCGCATCTGGCGGAGATCTCACGGACGTATGCCGCCCAGCTTGTGGGACGTCAAGAACTGCAGACGCTGCTCGAGCATTTGCGTTCGACGATGCCGGCGTTGGTCAAAGAAGTGGGAAGCGACGCGTTGCCATTGCGCGCGTTCCACCGCGCCGTTACGCTATTGTTGCGCGAGGGCGCGTGGCCGCGCGATCCGGTCGCCGTGATCGAGGCGATGCTCGAAGCGAACACGCACGATCCGGCCGAGCTCGCCGAAGCGGCTCGCCGAGCAATCGTGCCCGATCTGTTGCGCCGTCGCGGCATCTCGCAACTCGAGCCGGCGATCTTCGAACCCGAGTTCGAAGGGAGACTGGTTGCCGCATGGTGCCGGTACGGTACCGACGGGCTCGAGCCGAGAACCGCACTTGCGCTGCGCGCCCGCATCGAAGGTTATGCTGCAACGACACCGCGTGACCGCGCGGCAGTCGTCTGTACCGCCGCACTGCGTCCGGTGCTGGCCGACTTCTTGCTGCGTTCCGGTATTCGCATCGGCGTCTACGCGTTCGGCGAATTGCCGAACGAGGTGAAGCTGGCGCCCGCCGAGGTGCTCGCGGAAGTCGAACCGAACGCGCTGGCGGCATGCACCTAAGTAGGCTTGATTGGATCATCGTCGCCGTCTCGTTAGGTGTCAGCTTCGTTCCGGCGATCGTTATGGCGCGCCGAGCCGGGCGCAACATCACCGAATTCTTCGCGGCTGGGCGGGCGGCGCCGTGGTGGTTGATCGGTATCTCGCTCGTCGCGACCACGTTTTCTACCGATACGCCCAATCTCGTCACTAATCTCGTTCGCGACGGCGGCGTTGCCGAAAACTGGGTCTGGTGGTCGTTTCTGCTCACCGGCATGGCGACGGTCTTTTTTTATGCGCGCCTCTGGCGGCGATCGCGCGTGCTGACCGATCTCGAGTTTTACGAACTTCGCTATGCGGGGCGCGCGGCGTCCTTCGTGCGCGGCTTCCGCGCGCTCTATCTCGGACTCTTTTTCAACTGCTGGATCATCGCGACGGTCAATCTTGCGCTGGTAAAGATCGCCGGCATCCTCTTCGGCTGGCCGCGTGCCGAAACGCTGGCAATTTCCGTCGCGATTCCCATTATCTTTGCGGCGACGGCAGGGCTGTGGGGCGTCATGGTCACCGATATGATTCAGTTTTGCATCACCATGACCTCAGCGTTCGCCGCGGCCTATTTTGCGATTCATGCGCCCGGAGTCGGCGGATTGCACGGGTTGATCGCACATGTGAGGGCTGCCAATCCCGGCGCGCTCGCGCTTGTGCCGGACTTCAAAGATTGGCACACGGCGCTCGGCATCTTCGTGATTCCGATCACGGTCTTGTGGTGGTCGGTCTGGTATCCCGGCGCCGAACCCGGCGGCGGAAGCTACGTCGCGCAGCGAATGCTCGCCGCGCGCAGCGAATCCGACGCGCTCTTCGGCACGTTCGCCTTCCAAGTGATGCATTACGCGCTGCGGCCCTGGCCGTGGATCGTCGTCGCACTCGCCTCGACAATCGTCTATCCGACCATGCACGACATTCAACTGCGTTTTCCGGGAGTCGCACCGAGTCTGCTCGGGAACGACATCGCCTATCCGGCGATGCTCGTCTTTCTGCCCTCGGGTTTCGCGGGTTTCATGGTCGCGGGAATCTTCGCGGCCTATCGCTCGACGATCGAGACCCACCTGAACTGGGGGACGTCGTATCTCGTCCACGATTTCTATCAGCGCTTCATCGCGCCCGGCGCGAGCCAGCGCGAACTTGTCTTCGCGGGCCGCCTCGTGACCGTACTCTTGATGGTGCTCGGCGTCGCGTTCACGCTCGCGCTCGACAACGCGAAGAACGCGTTCAATCTCTTGCTTTCGATCGGCGCGGGTACGGGTCTGATCTACTTGCTGCGCTGGTTTTGGTGGCGCATCAACGCCTGGAGCGAAGTAAGCGCGATGGCGGCGTCGTTCGTCGTCTCGCTCGGCTTCTTCGCCGCGGCCAAGTTGGGGCATACCGTCGACACGAGCGTCATGCTCTTGACGACCATCGCTACAACGACGGCGGTGTGGCTTGCCGTGACCTTTGCGACGCCGCCCGTCGACGCAAACGTGCTCGCCGAATTTTACGCGCGCGTCCGTCCTGCCGGTCCGGGCTGGTCGCGCATCCGGCGGCAGTTTGCCTTGGAGCGCTCGCCCGACTCGATGCCGCTGGCGCTCGCCGGCTGGGTTTTTGGGCTTGCCGCGGTCTACGGCGCACTCTTTGCCGCCGGGGGCTTCGTTTACGGACGGCCGGCAACCGGCATCGTTTGGAGCGGCATCGCCGCAGCGGCCATCGCCGGGCTGCTCGTCACCGGCCGCCATCTCTGGGAGGTCGCGGCAGGCCCGGCACGCGTGGAAGGCTAAGCTCCACCGGCTCCAATGGACTGGAAAAATTTAAAGGCGCCGTTCAAGGCGCTGGTCATCCTCGCTATTTGCGCGATTTCCATCTTCGTGGTCGTGCCGATCCAGAAGACGATTCATCTCGGGCTCGATCTGCAGGGCGGAGCGCGGCTCTTGCTGCAGCTCAACCCCACCGCCGAGGTTCAGAAGATCACCGCGGAGGTGCAGGCCCAGACCCGCGAAGTGATCGATCGTCGCATCAACGGCCTCGGCGTCGCCGAACCGTCGATCAGCAACGTGGGAACGGATCGCATCTTGGTCGAGCTTCCCGCCGTCAAGGATCCCGATCAAGCCGAGCAGGTGCTCAAACAAGTTGCCGTGCTTGAGTATAAGATCGTGCCGTTCGACGTCGCTCAGAAAGCCGAAGCCGCGCTCGCGGTGCAGCAACAGCCCAATGCGCCGGCGAAAGACAAGGCAGCCGCGGAACTCTATCTGTCAAAGACCGCCTATGAAAAGAGCGGCCCGGTCGTCTATTCCGGTAAGGACCTGAAAGGCGCACAGGCCAGCTACGATCAAGCGGGCCGGCCGAACATCACCTTTCAAACCAAAGATCCGGCGAGATTCGGCAAGTTGACAACGGCGAACGTGCAAAAGCCGCTGGGGATCTTTCTCGATCATCGTTATGTCTCGGCGCCGACCGTGATCAGCCCGATCTACGATAGCGGCGAGATCACCGGATCGTTTACGCAAGAGCAAACGATAACCTTAGCCAACGAGCTCAACGCCGGCGCGCTTCCCGCGCGCATCTCAATTATCGAAAAAGAAACGATCGGACCCACGCTCGGAAAGATCGATCTCGTCCAATCCATGCGCGCCGCGGCACTCGGGTTGGGCTTGGTTTTGATCTTCATGGTCGGCGTCTACCGTTTACCGGGTTTGCTCGCCAACTTGGCTCTGGCGATCTACGTGCTGATCATGATGGCGATTCTCGCGCTCTCGCACGCCACGCTCACCTTGCCGGGCATCGCCGGTTTCGTGCTTTCGATCGGCATGGCCGTCGACGCGAACGTGCTGATCTTCGAACGCATCAAAGAGGAGCTCTGGAACGGCAAGACGATGCGCGCCGCCGTGCGTGTCGGATTCCAGCGCGCCTTCTCGGCCGTCTTCGACAGTCACTTCACTACGATCGTCGGCGCGGGCGTTCTCTACATGCTCGGGACCGGAACGGTTAAAGGCTTTGCCTTCACGCTTTTCTGGGGCACGGTCGTTTCGCTCTTCACGGCCGTCTTCATCACGCGGTTCTTCGTCGACGTGCTGGTTGACAACGAGATCTTGACGTCACCGGAGCTGTACGGCGTCAAGCGGTCCGAGCTGGGAATCTTCGCCAAAACCGCCGGAGCGGAGACCTAAGCGGTGCTGTTCAGGCGGCTCAACTGGAATATCGTCGGCTGGTTCCGCACCGTCTCGTGGATTTCGTCCATCGTGATTGCGCTGGGCCTGGGCTCGATGATCTACCACGGCTTCGCCGGCGGCGACGGGTTCCACGCCAATCGGATGCTGCGGCTTGGCTTGTCGTTTACGGGCGGCACCGACATCGACGTTCAGTTTACGCAACCAACGACGACCGACAAGGTGAAGCAGGCGCTGGCCGGGCTCGGTATGAGCGAAGAATCGATTACGACGGCCGGCACCGACGGTAAAGGCTTTGTCATTCAAACGCAAACGGCATACGCAAACGATTCGGCCCCGGTCTGGGCGGCGTTGAACACCGTGGCGCCGGTCGATCGCGCGGCGTCACAAATAACGTCGGTCGGCCCATCGCTGGGCCGCGAATACTTGACCAAGGCGCTCTGGGCGCTGGTCATTGCGCTCAGCATCCAGTTCATCTACATTGCCTTCCGATTCGGCTGGAACTACATTTTCGGCTTGGTGACGGTGATCGCGCTCTTGCGCGATGCGGCGATGATGATCGGCATCTATGCGCTGGCTAACCGCCGCGCCGACGACGCGTTCTTAGCCGCGGTGCTGACGGTTATCGGCTACTCGGTCATGGATACGATCGTCATTCTCGACCGAATCCGCGAGAATACCAAGCTCATGGCGGGCGCGGCCTACGAGAAGATCGTGAACGAGTCGATCAAGCAGACGATGACGCGTTCGTTCAATACGCTGGCGACGGTCGTCATCACGTTGGTGGCCCTCCTGGCTTTGGGCGGCGCCAGTCTGAAGAACTTTGCCTTTGCGCTGCTCGTCGGCATCTGCTCGGGCGGCTATCATTCCATCTTCTTTTCGGCGCCGCTGGTTCTCGTTTTTCGGCGGCGGCAGCTCGAAGCCGCCGCAAAGCGACGCCGCGCCAATCTCGCGCACGATCGTACGGTTACGTCGCGCTCGCGCTCCGAATCGGCCGTGCTCCAGAGCCGCGGCGGTATGCCGCGCGAGGACATCGTCGCCGCGCGCCGCGAGCGGCGCCAGAAAGCCAAAACCGCCCGTACCGTCGTGCCTGTGGCGGCGCCGCGCTATCGCAAGAAACGCGCCGACGATGCCGTGGCCGGCGTTGCCGTTGAAGAACAGCCCTACGGTAGTGAAGAAGTAATGGATCCGCTCGACGCGCAGGAGGCGGGGTTGCACGATGCGGCGCTGGAGAAAGGGCACGAAGAAATCGCCCTCAATTTCGACGACCTCCCTGCGACAGGTTCCGCAGACGCCGAGCAGCGCGAAGAAGGGCCCCAGCACTAAAGGACTGCCTGCGCCGACGCCCTCGGAGGCCGCATTTGAAGCGGCCTTTTGCGATTTTTCGTCGGCGAGCGAGTCGGCGAGCGAATCGACGAGCGCGTTCCTCGATCGCGTCTTTGCCAAAAGCGACGAGTATCTCCAGGATCCCTATTCGACCATCGGCGACGCGCCGCGATTCCATACCAAACTTGCCGGGGTTTCCTTCGAAGGGCGGCAGGACATCATCGCCGGTCTGCGCGCCGATGCCGCGCTCAAGCTCCTGCGCCAACCCGATAATCCGCACGACCGCAACGCGATCGCGGTGCACTACGGCGATCTTCAGCTCGGTTTTTTCAACAAGCGTCTGGCGGCGCACATCGCGCCCCGTATGGATGCGGGTGCGCGCTATCGCGCGCGTGTCGCCTCGCTCACCGGCGGACCGCAATACGCCAAGAATCGCGGCGTGAACGTTTTCGTCGAGCGCGAGGCGGATCTCATGGTCGGCGCGCATGGGCGATCTTCTACTGGCATTCTCGCTGCACGCTCGCCCGATCCCGGAGCCGATTCGCAGGACTCCGCCGCGGCGGTGCAGGCGGCGTTGATCGGCGCCGCGCAGCCGCACGAAGCGCAGCGAGCGGTACTCGAGCGTATCGCCGCCGGGAAGAACACGCTCGCCGTCATGGGGACCGGTCGCGGTAAGTCGTTTTGCTTTCAGTTTTCCGCCGCAATGCGCGCCTTTGCCGGCTCCGGCAAGACGTTGGTCGTCTATCCGTTGCGCGCCCTGGCCAACGATCAATACGAGGCTTTGCGACGCACGCTCGAGCCGCTGGGGCTGCGTTGCTTTCGTGCCAACGGCTCGATCGATCACGACGAGCGAGCGCAGCTCTTCGAGGCGCTCAGTCGGGGATCGTGGGATCTCGTTCTGGCGACGCCGGAGTTTCTGGAGTTTCATCGCGATGCGTTGCGCGGGGTAAGCGCGCCGTCGTTCGCGGTGATTGACGAGGCGCATCACGTTCATGAATCGCGGCACCGGCCCGCGTATGCCCGCTTAGCCACGACCGTGCGCGGCCTGGGCAATCCGCAGATACTCGCGCTCACCGCAACGGCCGGCGAGGAGAGCTTCCGCCGCATCGTCGAGGAGTTGCGGATCGAGGCGTGGGTCATCGACCCGACCGTACGCGAGAATCTACACGTCGTCGATGCTCGCGAAACGCGAAACAAGAACTCGTACTTGGTCGAGCTCTTCGGCCGTGAGGGGTCGGGTGAGAAGGGCATCGTCTATTGCAACTCGCGCACGGAAGCGACCGGCGTTGCTCGGCGGCTGCGTAAAGCGCTCGGCAACGATGTCGCCTTCTATCACGCGAAGATGCCCAACGCCGATCGGCTCGAGGTCGAACGCCTCTTTCGCCAGGGCGAGTTGCGAGTGGTCGTCGCAACCTCCGCCTTCGGCGAAGGCATCGATTTGCCCGACGTTTCCAATGTCGTGCTCTTTCACCTCAACTTCGATTTCGGAGAGTTCAATCAGCAAGCGGGACGCGCCGGACGTAACGGCGCGCCGGCGCAAATTCACCTGCTCTATGGCCAACGAGATCGCGGGCTCAACGACTTCCTCATCGATCTCGACGCTCCAGCGCTGCCGATGTTGCGCGAACTCTATCGCGGAATCAAGAGCCTGGCGGGTAATGGCATTCTCCGCGCCGGCGACGCGGATATTGCGAGCAAGCTCGACGGCGAGCGGTTTCGCGACCGGCATGTCGGCGCCGCGCTGCGAATCTTTGCCGACTCAGGGCTCGTCGAACTGGGCGATGATGACGAAGGGCGCTTCGTGCGCTTTCGTCCGGTCAGTGGCCGCATCGAAATGGAGCGCAACGCGCGTTACGTCGAAGGTGAGGCCACGCGCGAGTCGTTTGCGCGCTTCGCCGAAATCGCGTTGCGCGCGCCCGCCGAAACCCTGGAGCGGATCATCAATCGGCCGATTTATCCGTCGAGCGTGCCGCTCCAGCGCGAGGGAATCTAAGCGATAACCCGCGTCATCGCGCCCTGATCGACCTTGCGATAGAAGTCGTTATTGGTTTCGCTCACTCCGGCCGATGCCCAGGGATCAATTTCGCGGCACGACGTTGGCAAGTGGATCGTCGGGCCTGCGGCGTCGGAATAGTCGGCGCCGCCGAACGGCGCAAAGTGAGCGCTTTCGCGGTGCGCCAAGACCAAATTTCGGACGGCGGCGCTGGCGGCGCGTGCGTCGGCCCGCACGGTTGCATCGAGTCGGCCGTCACTTGCAAGCGTATCGTAAAACGCAATCGCCGGGCGATCGGCGTGCCACGGCAGGTTCTTTTCGTCGAGTGGCGCGCGTACCATACCATCGATTGCGCGCGCATCCTCGCGCAGCACATCGCGAACGCCCAAATCGCGCGCTTGCGCGGCCGCGTCGTCGTTGAGGCGTCGAATCGCGGCTTCGGCGCGGTCAATTTTCGCCGAATCGAGGTCGAGTACGTCGAACGCGGCGGCCGGGCCGAATCCGCCGAACGCGCCGACGTCGTACTTCGTGCGCATCACGTCGCCGACGATGGCCTTCGCCATTTGTACGGGTTCGTTTTCGTGCGACGCAATGGCGTGAGCGACATTGCTTGGAACCCCCGGCGCGAGCATTGTCTCGGGGCTGGCCGCTAGCCACTTGACGTTGGCGTGCGATAACGCATCGGCGAAGCCCATGGTATCCATCAAGCATTGATTGGCGACGACGCCGTCGACGCCACGCCCTGCGTCCTCGGGGTGCTCGCGCGCATGCAGCGCAACTCCGTCGGAAATCGCTTTGGCGATGTCCGGCATCGTCATGCACGACCCGTCCCTCGTCTCCAACCCGCCGCCGTCGCCGCCGCCGTGATCCACGAGGTCGATCCAGGTCTGCTTTGCGCCCGACGCCTCGGCATTGTCGAGGGTCGTGGCGACGAATGCCGACAAATTTCGTTCGTCACTCATGTTGTGCGCTTTGAGGCTGTCGACGGGGCCGAGGGCGCCGTCGGAAATTGTGAATTGATCGGTGTGGAGTCCGTGCCGCGTGTCGCCCTGAGCTTGCCGGGCGGCACCGGGGCGTGTTGCGGTCGTATCCTCCACGGTAAACTGGATGCGCGAATCGCTCGCACTGGTTCGCAGCGCCTGTGAGACGACGCTCTCTTGAATCGGATCGAGGTTATTATCACCGTCGCGGTAGATGCCGAACTCCAAAGAGCGGCGCGAGGGCGTAGACGTAACGTTCTGCAGCATGAAACCTCCCGGCATAGTGAGCCGGAGAGCTTACTGCGACGGCTGGGCGGCATGGCTAGGCCCTTGCGGCGGCTACGAAACGCATAGGCGCCCCGTCCTCGGCTTGCTAGCATCAGAGCGAAGCACTATGCGCATGAAGCATCGAACAGGCGTTCGGAATGTAGGCGTTCCTTTTCGGGAAACTACCGGCTCGTGATCGCAGACCACGATATCGTCGTACTCGGCGCCGGCTTAGCGGGCATGCGCGCGGCGCTCGAAGCCGCGCGAGCCGGGTCCAATGTGGCCATCGTTACCAAAGTCCATCCAATTCGCAGTCACTCGAGTGCCGCACAGGGCGGAATCAACGCCGCAATCGCCGAGGAAGACACGTGGGAGTCGCATGCCTTCGACACCGTCAAGGGCAGCGATTACCTGGCCGATCAAGAGGCCGTCGAAATCATGTGCCGCGAAGCGCCGGCCGACATCATCGAGTTCGAGCACATGGGAGTCATCTTCTATCGCAACGAGGAGGGCATGCTCGGTCGCCGCGCGTTCGGCGGGGCCTCGCTCGCGCGAACCTACTTCGTCGGCGACATCACCGGCCAGGCGTTGCTGGTAACCCTCTACGATCAGATTCTCAAAGCCGGCGTCAAGGTCTACGAGGAGTGGTTCGCAACCGCCATCGACATGGAAGATGGGAAATGCCGCGGCGTCGTGGCCTTGGAAATGATCACCGGCGAGCTACACCTGCTTCGCGCGAAAGCGCTGATCTTTGCCACCGGCGGCCTGGGGCGGCTCTACGAACCCAGCACGAATGCGCTGATCTGCACGGGCGACGGATATTCGCTCGCCTACCGCGCCGGCGCCCCGCTCATGGACATGGCGATGGTGCAATATCATCCCACGACGCTCGCCGGCAGTGGCTTTTTGATGACGGAAGCGGCACGCGGCGAGGGCGCCTACCTCCTGAACTCGCTCGACGAGCGCTTCATGCAGAAGTACGCACCGAATAAGATGGAGCTCGCTGCGCGCGATGTGACGTCGCGGGCCGAAGCCACTGAAATAGCCCAGGGGCGGGGCATCGACGGCAACGTTTTGCTCGATTTGCGTCACCTCGGACGCGACGTGATTCTCAAGAAGCTGCCGCAGATTCACGAAATGGCGCTCGACTATCTGGGCATCGATATGATCGAGCAGCCCGTTCCCGTGCGGCCCGGCATGCATTACCAGATGGGCGGCATCAAGACCGACGTCGACGGCGCAACGCGCGTGCCCGGCATCTACGCCGCGGGAGAGGTTGCCTGCGTGAGCGTGCACGGCGGAAATCGCCTCGGCGCCAACTCACTGCTCGATACGATCGTTTTTGGGCGCCGCTCGGGCCGAGCCGCGGCGCTCTACGCGCAAAGCGTCGAACTCTCCGCCGGCGGCGAGATTCTTCTGCGCGAGGAACAAGAGCGGCTCGACGACTTGCTGTCGCGGCCGTATACGGGCGAAACCTGCGCGGGTTTGCGCCTTGAACTGGCTACGATGATGGACGAGAAAGTCGGACTTTACCGCGACGAAGCCGGCTTGAACGAGGCACTTGCGGCATTGAACGAATATCGCAAGCGCTACCGCAACGTCGCCGTCGGCGACAAAGGCCGCGTCTTCAATCAGGCGCTCACCTTCGTATTGGAGCTCGGCTTTATGCTCGATTGCGGCGAAACGATCATTCGCGACGCGCTCGACCGAACGGAGAGCCGGGGCGCGCACACTCGCACCGATTATCCCGAGCGCAACGATCGCGATTGGCTCAAGCATACGCTGCTTACGTACCGGGGCGAAGGAGCGGAGCCGGAACTCTCCTACATGCCGGTGACGATCACCCAATGGCAACCTGAGGTACGCACCTACTAATGCAGTTTACGATCGAAGTCGGACGCTACAACCCCGAGGGCCACTACGCCGAAACCGCGGTTCCCGGCCAACCGTTTCCACCGCCCTGGAACGCCTCTCCAGCGCGCCGCTATCAGACCTATACGGTCGACTTACCCTCGCATGCGGTCGTCTTGGATGCACTCATCGCCATTCGCGAATACCAGGATCCTTCGCTGGCCGTGCGCTGCGCCTGTCGAAGCGCGATCTGCGGTTCGTGCGGGATGTGGATCAACGGCCACGCCAACCTGGCGTGCAAGAGCAAGCTCGAAGCCTTTACTCAGGACGGAAAGACTCGGGTTGAATCGCCGCCGTCGATGCCGATCATACGCGATTTGGTCTGCGACATGACGCCGTTCTGGGATAAACATTTGGCGGTCAAGCCATGGCTGCAAAACAAAGAACCATTGCCCTCGCCCGACGAGGAGTACCGCGTTCCCAATGCGGCGATGGAAGAACTCATTCAAGAGGTCAGTTGCATCAGCTGCGGCGCTTGCTTGATGGATTGCGAATCCTTTGCCGTGAACCCAGACTTTCTCGGTCCGCAGGCACTCGCTCAGGCCTACCGCTACGTGGGCGATCCGCGCGACGCGAAAACGAAAGAGCGCCTGGGCGAGCTCAGCCGTCCCGGTGGTATTTGGGACTGCACGCACTGCTTTGAATGCGTGCAGCAGTGCCCCAAGGGCGTCGCGCCGCTCGACCAGATTCTCAAGCTGCGCAAGCTCGCGGTTGACGCCGGATATACGAACAACGCCGGAACGCGCCATGCCGATGCGTTCGCGGATTCGGTCAAGCATAGCGGACGGCTCAACGAGCTGACCCTGCTGCCCAAATCCGTCGGTTTTTTCAACATCATGGATCAACTCAAGACCTTGCCGAGCGCGATCAACATGGCACGAGCCGGCAAGCTGCCGCCGCTGATTCATAAAGCAATTCCGGGTGTCGAGCGCATCAAGAAGATTTTCCAACGCGTCGGAGGTCGGTTCAAGTGAAGGTTGCCTTTTATCCGGGTTGCGTCTCGCGAGGCGCCTGTCCCGAGCTCTACGTCTCGGCAAAGCTCATCGCCGAGCCGCTCGGTCTCGAGCTGCACGAGCTGCAGTCGGCGCCGTGCACGGGCGCCGGCGTCTTGAGCGAGCAGAATCGTGAGCTGGCCGACGCGCTCAACGGATTGACGCTCGCAATGGCCGAAGCGCAGCACGCCGATCTCATGACGATCTGCAGCACGTGCCAAGGCGTGCTTTCGGATCACAACTATCATTTGAAGAACGACGAAACGCGGCGCGACCAAGCCAATGCGACGATCGCCGACCAAGGGTTTCGTTACGGCGGCACGACCACGGTGAAGCATCTGCTCTGGATGCTCTTTGAAGATATCGGCGTCGATCGTGTGGCCGGCGCCATCAAGCGTAAGCTGACCGGCCTGAAGATTGCGCCGTTCTACGGCTGCTACATACTGCGCCCCAGCGAGGCTCTGGGTTTGCGCGAACGACCGGAACGCAAAACGTACCTCAATCGTTTGATCGAAATGCTCGGTGCGGAGGCCGTCGAGTATCGCGGCGCGACCAAATGTTGCGGATTTCCGATGCTGACCTTCAATCGCGACAAAGCGCTAGCGATGGGCGGCAATCACATCATCGAGGCGAAGGAGAAGGGCGCCGATCTGCTCGTCACACCGTGTCCGCTTTGTCATCTCAATCTCGACGGGCAGCAACCCGATGCGGCGCGAGTGCTCAAGAAAGACATCGGCGTTCCCATCTTCCATCTGCCGCAGCTCTTGGGTCTAGCCTTTGGCTTCGAGCCCGAGCAACTTCGTCTCGACCATCACGTCGTTTCGACCAAAGGCGCCCTCGAAAAAGTAGAACTCAAAGTCTAGGCGAGGTTCGAGCGGCACTCCGCGCTAAGCCGGCGGGAGAAGCCGTGGCCGCAGGACAGTCGTTGAGCAAGGTCATTCCATCGGCCGTGCTGTGCGCCACGACATATTGCACCAACGTCGGCTCGCCGCCGCTCTTATTCGGGGGCGGTGCTTGGAAACGCGTCGGAAAGTTGGCGTCCTTCAGATTTCGATCCGACCATGGGTTGGCCGCTTCGCTCGCATAGTACCAGGGATAATCGAGCAGCATCGACTGCGCGGTGCCGTCGGCAAAGTGGACCGACATGCGGATGTCGACCCAAAAGCCGCGCGTGTCCGGGTCGTAGCGCGAGCCATGCGGATCGGAGAAGGTCACAAAGCCGCAGGGCTCCTCGGAGCTTGCCGCGCCGCTGCCGTTGCCGGCACTGCCGGTTCCGCTACCGGAGCTCGTCAGTGCGCCGTTGCCGCGAAGCGACTGACTCGAGCCGGCGCTGACGGCTGCCAAATCCCACACGGGTTTTGAGTTGGCGAGTGGCCGCGCAGCGGGTGCTACGGAAGTGCGTTTGGGCGCAAGGTGGCCGCCGGCGCGGCCTTGCGAAGCGGATATTAGGTCGTGGTGGGCGAGTCTGATGCGCCGGGGCACGACAACCTGCGCGGGTTCCGGCGTCGGCGCGGGCGGCCGCCGGACGATCGCTAGGATATGCGCGCGGGTGAGGGTTTCAACACGTTCCGGCGGCGCCGCGAGGTTCGAGGGAATAGAACCGGCGGCGACTTCATGCAGAGCGATTGCGATGGCAAACGCAATGGCGAGTCGCCGCCCGTTCGTATCGAGTGGGATCTTACCCAGGGTTGGTGTGGTACGTCTGCACGTACCATTGCTTGAACTGATCGTCGGTCGGATAGTAGCCGTACTTGTGATAGTACCAATCGCGGTACGCGTCTTGCCGGCGCGTTACTTCTTGCTGCTCGACGCGTTTTTCGCGGACTTTGTGGTTGTAGTTGACGACCAAGGGAACCGAGGCTGCCGCGGCTGCACTTACCAGAATGATCGTGTTGGTGCTTCCGCCGCCGTCTGCTAACGCAGGCGCGGCGAAGCTTGCAGCGAGCGCCGCCGTCATTGCGGCAGCCAGGGCTTGCGGTTTTTTCATGTCCGGTCCTTTCTGCAGGCCATTCGACCCCCCGGCTCCAACCCGGACCACGTGGAGATCGAAGCCCTAATTCGACCGATCCCGGATTTTCCGATTCCCGGGATCCTTTTCCGTGACATTACCCCGTTGTTGAAAGATAAGCAAGGGTTTCGGCAAGCAATCGATCTTTTCGTCGAGCGTTTTCGCGGCCGCGGCATCGATTATGTTGTCGGCGTTGAGTCGCGTGGTTACATTTTCGCGGCCCCGATTGCATATGCGATTGGGGCTGGTTTCATCCCGGTGCGCAAGCCGGGAAAACTTCCGAGCGAGAAATTCAGCGAAGAGTATGCGCTCGAGTATGGCACCAATTCGCTGGAGATTCACGCCGACGCGCTGTCGCGCGGCGACCGGGTTGTCGTCGTCGACGATTTGCTCGCGACGGGCGGCACGGCAGCGGCCACGGGTCGGCTTTTGGAGCGCCTGGGAGCGACGGTCGAGGCATATGCATTCTTAGTCGAGCTCACCGCGCTGGATGGCCGTCGAAAGTTGCCGGGCGCCGAGATCGTTGCCTTCGTTGCGTATTAACGGCGCGATCGTTTTTACGGTGGCGTTGGCCCTGGTTGGGGCACCGGCACTCTTCGCCGTTCCCTCCGCCGGCTGGGCGAAATCGCATCCCACACCCAGCCCCTCGCCGACCCCGGTCGCCGATCCGGCCGTGACAAAAATCGCGCGCCAGCAGTTCGTGCAGTGGCAGGCCGGTGCCGTCAACAAGAGCGTTTACGCCGAGCAGCTCCTTCCCCAGCTGACCGACGCAAAAATCGCCGACACGTCGCATGCGCTCGCGCAGCTCGGCGCCCTCATCGATACCGTCTTCATCGGCGACTGGCTCAATCCCGATTTCCCGGCCGGCACCCGCGGCTACATCTATCAGATGCGCTGCACGATTGCAAACGTTTACGAATGGATCGCTTTCGGCCCCGATGGCAAGCTGGTGAGATTTTTCTTCCGCGACCGCCTCGACGTCGAAACCGTAACCCCCGCGCCCTCGGCGACGCCATCCGGGTTATAATGAGCAGATAGTCATGGCTATCGACGAGCTGATCGACCGAGTTCGACGCTACGAGCCCGGCGCGGACGCGCAGTGGCTACGGTCCGTCTACGAGCTTGCAGTCGCCGCTCACCAAGGTCAGCGTCGCGCCTCAGGCGAGTCGTACATCGAACATCCCTTGGCGGTTGCCGGTATTCTCACCGAGCTCGAAGTCGATGCTCAAACCATCGCTGCGGCGCTGTTGCACGACGTTGTCGAAGACACCTCGATCACGAGCGAACAGGTCACCGAACAGTTCGGCGACGAGGTAGCGCGCCTCGTCGAAGGCGTGACCAAGCTCACACGGATTCCCTATCAGTCGAAGGAAGACGCCCAGGTCGAGAATCTTCGCAAGATGTTCTTGGCGATGGCCAGAGACATTCGCGTCATTATCATCAAGCTTGCGGACCGATTGCATAACATGCGCACGCTCGCGAGCCTGCCCGCATCGAAACAACAGGCGATCGCCCGCGAGACACTCGACATCTACGCTCCGATCGCGCATCGTTTAGGCATTTGGAAGATCAAGTGGGAGATCGAGGACGAGTGCCTGCGTTATCTGGATCCGGGCTCGTTCCACGACATCGTCGAGCAGGTCGCGAAGACTCGTCGCGAGCGAGAGGCCGACGTTGAAAAAGCGATCGCGCGGCTGCGGGACGAGTTCAAGGAACTCAAGATCAATGCGGAAATCCAAGGCCGGCCAAAGCATTTTTACTCGATTTACTCCAAAATCAAGACAGGCCGAGATTTCTCGACAATCTACGACCTCACGGCGATTCGAATCATTGTCGATACGGTCAAAGATTGTTACGCGGCGCTGGGCGCGGTCCATGCGATGTGGACGCCGCTTCCGGGCCGCTTCAAAGATTACATCGCGATGCCCAAGCCAAATATGTATCAATCGTTGCATACGACCGTCGTCGGGCCGAGCGGCGATCCGCTCGAGATCCAGATACGCACGTGGGAGATGCATCGCACCAGCGAATACGGCATAGCCGCGCATTGGCGCTATAAAGAAGGCGGCAAGGCCGACCAGTTCGAGAACAAGCTTTCGTGGCTGAGGGCCCTGCTCGAATGGCAGAAGGATATGCGCGATTCTCGCGTGTTCATGGAGAACCTCAAGCTCGATCTCTTCGATTCGCAGGTCTTCATCTTTTCGCCCCGCGGCGACGTCTACTCGATTTCGGCCGGGGGCACGCCGCTCGACTTCGCCTATCAGGTGCACACGGACGTGGGCAATCATTGCGTCGGTGCCAAAGTGAACGGTCGCATCGTTCCGCTCGACTACGCAATGCAAAACGGCGATATCTGCGAGATTCTCGTCAATAAGTCGAGCGGACGGCCGTCGCTCGACTGGCTTTCGATCGTCAAGACGTCGGGTGCGAAACACAAGATCAAGCAGTGGTTTCGCAAGGAGCGGCGCGAGGAAAACGTACTCGCCGGACAAGAGGCGCTCGAACAGGAACTGGCGCGCGCGGGCTTGCGCACCGACGTGGCGCGCGGAGCGCTGCTGGAACGCATCGCGTCGCGCCTGAACTATGCGACCCCGACCGACCTCTATGCGGCGATCGGTTTCGGCGATGCCTCGGCGCAGTCGGTCGTCAACCGGTTGCGCGACGAGGTCAAGCACGACAACGTGGTCGACCTCACCAAGATCGGGCGCAAACCGTCCGCACGGCGCGCGCTGCGTCCATCCAGCGGCGTACGGATCGCAGGCGTGGACGACGTCTTGGTGCGGCTATCGAAATGTTGTTCGCCCGTACCCGGCGATCCGATCATCGGCTACGTTACCATCGGTCGAGGCGTGAGCATCCATCGGGCCGACTGTCCGAACGTGGCCTTCATGAACGCAACGCCGGAGCGAATTCTGCAAGCCCAGTGGCTCGAGACGGCGGGGCTCACGCACGGCGTCGACGTCGAAGTCGAGGCCGACGACCGCTCGCAGCTGCTCCAAGATATCATGGCCGTCTTTGCCGAGCTCAAAACACAAGTCAGCTCGGTGAACGCGCGCGTTCGAAAGGACGGAGTCGCGGTGGCGAGCTTGACGGTGCAGATCCGCGATCTCGACCATCTCCACAAGCTGCTCACCAAGCTGCAAACGCTCAAGAACGTTCGTCGAGTCTATCGCGTCACGAAGCGCGAACGCCCGGCACTGTAGGCCGCCGGCGCGTGACGAGCGCCCAATTCGTGGTTCCAGGGATCGCGGCGTTTGCGGCGGGAGCGCTGAACAGCGTTGCCGGCGGCGGCAGTTTTCTCTCGTTTCCAGCCCTGCTCTTCGCCGGCGTGCCCGCGATTTCGGCCAATGCGACCAACAACGCCGCGATGTGGGTTGGGACGATCGGAAGCGCGCGCGGCTATCGTGAAGAGATCGCCGAGCATCGCGGACTTTTGCTGCCGGTCGTATGGGTGAGTCTTGCCGGCTCGCTGATCGGCGCGTCGCTGCTCTTGCTGACGCCGCAAACGCTCTTCGAACGCATGATACCGTGGCTCTTACTCTTTGCGACCGTCGTTTTTGCGGCGAGCCCCCGCTTGACGAAAGGTGCGACCGCGGCCCCGCGCCACGCGCCGTGGCAGATCGCCGTCCAGTTCTTCGTCGCAATCTATGGGGGCTATTTCGGGGCAGGCATGGGTATTTTGATGCTGGCCGTTCTGGCCTTTACCGGGCTGCCCAGCTTCAACGCGCAGAATGCAATCAAGAACGTGCTCGCCGTCTCGATCAACGGCATTGCGTTAGTGCCGTTCGTGCTTGCGCGCGTCATCGATTGGCGCTTTGCGTTTCCGATGGCGGCCATTGCGCTGTTGGGCGGATATTGCGGCGCGCGCTTTTTTCGTCGCATGCCGCAACGATTCGCGCGCGCACTCGTCGTCGCAATTGGAGCTACGATGACTATAGTATTTTTTGCTCGCTATTTCACGTAAAAAGTGACGCGGGTTGCTTGTCCTTGCAGGGCGAGCAAAAAGCCGATTCGAATGGCGCGCAAACCATTACGACGCATTCCAGCGAGGTATAGCATGGCGTTTTCCAACAAATCTGCGGTCCTGATTGCAACCGGTGCGCTGCTTGTAGCGCTCGCCGCATGCAACGGGAACAGCGCGGTTCCTTCGAGTCAGTCCGGCGCGCAAACTGGTGCGCGGCAGACCGTTGCGGAGTCGAACGCGGCGCAGCCGGCAGTCGACACCACGTCGATTCTCAAGAAACTGACCAAAGACGTCGTAATTGGAACGACGATCGATCCGACCAACGGTGACATGGGTCCGCGCGGGCTCAGCGTGATTCAACTGGATTATCATTTCAAGAAGGGCCAACTGCTCGTCTGCAACTTTGACGATAAGACGGGCGCCCCGGGAAAGGGAACGACGATCGATCTCTTCAACCCGCAGCCGAGCTCGTCGCCGCAAACCGTCGTGCAGAGCAGCGATATCGAAGGCTGCGACGGCACGACCCCCACGAGCAATAACGACGTCTACGCGACCGGACTGACCAGCCACTTACTGACGGGTTTTATGTCGAACGGCAAGGTCGTGAAAAGTTACGGAAAGCCGTTCGTCGCTCCGTTAAGCCTCGTCGACGCCGCTAATCCGAAGATGTATTCGGCCGAGTACATTTTCGGCAGCGACGCGAGAACCGGTGGAATCATCAGCTTCAGCATCAACATGTACGGTAATAACAAGCCGACTGAAGTGGGCTCGGGCTTCGACGTCAACCAAAAACCCGACTGGGGCAAGCTCGGGCCGTCAGGCCTGCAATACGAAAAGAAGAGCAACGTTCTGTACATCGCGGACGGAGTCGACAACGTGATCGACGAGTTCACAAATGTGAGCGAGTTGCTGGTTCCCAAGGAGATCGTCGTTCAAGACAAAGGCCTGAAGTTTGCATGCAAGTACCCGCATACGACCTGCGGGAAGGTTCTCTTCAGCGGCGCCCCGCTCAACGCTCCCGTCGCACTGGCGTTGCTGCCCAACGGCAACTTGATCGCGGCCAACACGGCGGGTGGCAATACCCTCGTCGAGATTAGCTCAGCCGGCAAGGTACTCGACACCAAAGTCGTCGACACCAGCAGCACCGCCGGGATCTTCGGCATCGCCGCAAGTGGTACGAGCGACAGCAACACCGTGCTGTTCTACACCGACACGAACACGAACACGCTGCACGAGCTCGAACAGTAAGAGCGCGCTCTGAAATAAAAAAGACCTCCGCTCGCGCGGGGGTCTTTTTCATTGTTGCGCTGGGAGCTATTCGTAGTCGACCGGCAAGTTCGACGGCGGCTCATGCAGGAAGTGCGACTTGGGATAGTCGGAGGGAATGTTTTGGAACGGTCGCGGCGATTGCGTAAAATCGAAGGCGTTGTCGAGACTGGTTGCGCGGGCATCGGTGTAGCCCTGTGCCGTCGAGCCGATGCTGCCCGCGGGCAACGCGTTGACTTCTTCAATGAAGCGTAGGATGCTCCCGTATTCGTACTGCGTGGTATCGACGTAGCCTTGCTTCGCGTAGGGCGAAATAATCAGGCAGGGAACGCGGATGCCGAGGCCGCGATAATCGAGCTGCGGCGGCGACGCGTTGTCGTAGAAGCCCCCCCAATCGTCCCAAACGACGATGATCGCGCTCTGCGACCAGTACGAGCTGTTGCCGATCGCGTTGACGACCGAAGCGACCCACGACGGCCCCGAAGCGCTGTGGTACGTCGGATGATCGGAGTCGAGATGGCTCGGCGTCACCCAACTGACGGATGCAAGCGTGCCGTTCGTGGCGTCGGTCAGGACGTTCGACGACGGAGCGCTGATATCGGTCTTCCAATCGGGACCGTAGCGAACGTACTTGATCGCTTCGAACGGCTCCCAAAAACCGGCGTCGAGTACCTTCGATGCGTAGATTCGCCACGAGATGCCGGCGCCGTCGAGCACCTGAGCCATCGTATTGAACTGATCGAAGCACGGAAACGGTCCCTTGAAGCGATACTCTTGACGGTACGGAGACGACGTGATGTACGAGCTCTTCGTTCCTTTGGGCGAATCGCAGTCGTCGGGGGATGCGTTGGGAAAATCGACTTCGGCTTCAGTCGGAAGCTTAATGTCATCGGTTCCGGCCACGAGCGTCAAGTGGGCGGTGAAGCTGCCGCCGAACTCGGTCGGGAACATCGCGTCGGCTAGGACGTACTGCTGCGCCATCGTCCAGTACGGCTGTACCTGCGAGCGCTCGATATAGTTGTACGCTTTTGGCTGGCCGTTCTGATACCCCCACGACGAGAAGCCATCCATCTGGCCGTTGTTCCAATCGACCATGGACGAGTCCCAATCGTGGCGCGAGTCGGGATTGTTCTTGAACGTATCTTGATGCAAGGTCACCTGCGTGTCGCCGCTCGGACACCCCGAACCTGAACCCGATCCGCGATGTCCTCGCAAAACGCGCACGAACGCCGGTCGCCGGTCGCTGCCGCTCGGCGGCGGTGTCGGCGAAGCGCAGCCGGTCAATGGTGCGTTTGCGCCGGGGTAACCGGCGAAAAAATTCTCGAAGCTGCGGTTTTCCTGGACGATGACGATGACGTTCTTGATGTATTGGCTCGCCGAGCCGCCGCTGAGATGGCGTGTCGCCGGAAGCGTCGACGACGGGGCATTGCCGGCGGTGTTGCCTCCGTTTGCAGAGCAACCAACCGAAAGCGCGAGCCCGAAAAGCGCGAATACGAACAACGAGTTAGAGAGCCTCATAAAGGCGCCAGGTTCAAAAACTCGGGGCCGGACTCCTATACCGCCGCGGCGAAACGCGGCCATTATGCACCTACTGCCCGCCGCTTCACGGTGGGCCGCCTGCGGGCGTCCATAGTAAGGAAAAAGATGACTGAGTACGAGGTTACCTACATTTTGCGTCCCTCGCTCGAAGAGAGCGAGGTCGAGGAACGGGCCAATGCGATCGCGGAAATTGTGAAAAGCCGAAACGGCGAGGTCGTCGCGCTCGAGCGGCTGGGTAAGAAACGGCTGGCGTATGAGATCAAGGACGTTCGCGAAGGCTCGTACGTCGTGATGCAGTTCAAGAGCGACGCGGCCGTATCAAAGGAGCTCGATCGGCAGCTCGGGCTGCACGAAGACGTTCTCAGGGCGCTGATCGTCAAGCTCGATGCGAAGATGCTGACCCATATGTCGGCGCTGGCCTCGGCTGCGCCGCCCCCGCACCAGCCATGAAATCGAGAGTCTTTCCGTAATATCTGTGCCATACAGTTGACACTCGGAGGCGATAGCCTCCCGGTATGAACGCATGCGGCGAAAGAGAGTAAGCAATGGCAGGTTCTTATAATCGAGTGATTCTGGTCGGCAACCTTACGCGCGATCCCGAGATTCGATATACGCAATCCGGAAAAGGCGTCACGAAGTTCACGCTTGCCGTGAACAACCCGCGTAACAAGGAGGAGACGACGTTCGTCGACATCGTCGCGTGGGATCGCCTCGGCGAAACCTGTAACACCTACTTGAAGAAAGGTTCGAATTGTCTGGTCGAGGGCCGTCTGGTCATTCGCAGCTACGATGACAAGGACGGCAACAAGCGCAAAGCAACCGAAGTCGTTATCGATAACATGCAGATGCTGGGGTCACCGCGCGATCGCGGCGCAGGCGGCGATCGTGATGAGAGCGCGAGCTTTAACGGTGGCGGCGCGCCGGTAGCTGCCCGCGCGACCGGAGCGGGAGAGTCGTTCGCTGACGACTTGGAAGACGAAATCCCCTTCTAGCCATCGGCGACTACGCCGAAGCCGATCGAATTCGGTCGCTTGATTTTCGAACTGGCGCTCTGCGGATCGCTGCTGGCGTCTGATTCGCTCGACGCCAAAGCCGCGCAGTTACTCTCAGCGATGACGTTCTCCGAACGTTTGCAGTTGGTCCGCGGGGAGATCGGCCGACCGGTTCGCGACGGCGTTCGTACGGCCGCAATCGGTTCGGCCGGCTACGTGCCGGGGGTGCCGCGGCTCGGCATTCCGGCCCTGCAAGAGACCGATGCAAGCCTGGGCATCGCCAATCCCGATAACGTTCGTCACGGCGACGTCGCCACCGCGTTACCGTCGGGACTTTCGCTTGCCTCGACATGGGATCCGCAGATCGCGTACGGCAACGGTTCGGTGCTTGGCGACGAAGCCTGGCGCAAGGGCTTCAACGTCCTGTTGGGGCCGGGCTTGAACCTGACGCGCGATCCGCGAAACGGCCGAGACTTCGAATATCTCGGTGAAGACCCGCTGCTCGCCGGGACGTTGGCGGCCGCGGAGGTCTGCGGGATTCAGGAACGCCATGTCATCGCTGCGGTGAAACACTTTGCGTTCAACGATCAAGAGACGGGGCGCTTCGTGCTCTCCGCGGATATCGGCGAGCAGGCTGCGCGTGAGAGCGATTTGCTCGCCTTCGAGCTGGCGATCGAACGTGGTCACCCCGGTGCGGTCATGTGTGCGTACGTTCGCGTCAACGGAGTCAGTGCGTGCCAGAACGCGCACCTTTTGAACGATGTCTTGAAGCGCGATTGGTCTTTCGCGGGCTGGATCATGTCGGATTGGGGAGCGGTCCACGCTTTGCAAGCCGCGCCGAACGGACTCGATCAAGAGTCGGCGGCAGAGATCGATCGTGCCGTCAGCGGCGCCGAGTTTTTCGGCGAACCGCTCAGCCGCGCGGTTAGGTCGGGCGAAATCTCCGAATCGCGGCTCACCGAAATGAACCGCAGGATTCTGCGATCGATGCTCGATGTCGGTTTGTTCGACGAACCGCCGCAGCGTACCGCGATCGATTATCGTGCCCACGCGGCGGTCGCCCTCGACGCTGCGCAACGGGGCATCGTCCTGCTCAAGAACGACGGGCTGCTTCCGCTTGGAGCACAAATCCGTCGAATCGCGGTCATCGGCGGTCATGCGGATGCGGGGGTCCTCTCCGGAGGCGGCTCTGCGGAAGTCATTCCGTTCGGTCATGCACTCGGCGTGCCGATCGGAAACGATGACGCCGTCCTGGCACTCTACGATCGATCGCCGCCCCTTGCCGCAATTCGCGCATTAGCTGCGCACACTGCGGTGAGCTTTTCGAACGGACGCTATCCCAGCGAAGCCGCCGCGCTCGCTGGGCACGCCGACGTTGCAATCGTCTTTGCCACGGAATGGGCCTCCGAGGGAATGGACGCTCCGGATTTGAGCTTGCCCGACGAGCAAGCCGCACTCATTGCCGCGGTTGCCGCTGCCAACCCACGCACGATCGTGGTACTCGAGACCGGCAATCCGGTGACGATGCCGTGGCTTGCTCGCGTCGGTGCGGTGATCGAAGCGTGGTATTCCGGAGAACGCGGCGGCGACGCGATCGCCAACGTGCTTTTCGGCAGAGTCGATGCGACGGGCCGCTTGCCGATTACGTTTCCGGGCACGCAAGCTCAGCTCGTCTATCCCGAACTGCCGGGGTTGGATTCCTTGATTTCGCAGTGGGCGGCCGGTGCGAGTCGATTTCAGAGCGCGCGCGCACTGCCGCCGTTTTCGGTCGCGTACTCCGAGGGAAGCGACGTTGGCTATCGCCGCTTTGCCAAACAAGGTCTCACGCCGCTATTCGCTTTCGGTCACGGCCTTTCGTACACGCGGTTTCGCTACGGCGATTTCGCGCTTCGCGGAGGGCAGACGCTAACGGCAAGCTTTACGATAGCTAATACCGGATTACGCGCAGGGACCGATACGCCGCAAATCTATCTCACGAACAGGCCGGGTGGTCGCGCCATGCGGCTGCTCGGGTGGTCGCAGGTGATGCTCAATCCGGGCGAGCGCCGCCGCGTCGCAGTAAGCGTGGAACCGCGGCTGCTCGCCGATTTCGATCCTCAGGCAAATGCCTGGATTATTCGAGCGGGGCCGTACGAAGCGTCGCTCGGCGCTGCCTCGGACGCGCTGCAACTCCGCGCCGAGGCGTATGTCGGCGCGCGGACGCTCAAACCTTGATCGTTCGTTTACTCGTCGTCGACAGGTTGGTGCGAAGGAGGCTCTCGCAAGAAATGCTCGAGCGAATATTTTGCCGGTATCATCTGGAACGAACGGGGCTGTTGCGTGAAGTCGAAGGCGTCGTCGAGACTTGCCGCGCGGGAGTCCGTGTACCCCAGCGATGTCGGGCCGATGCTTCCCGCCGGTAATCCATTGACCTCTTCGATAAATCGCAGGATGCTGCCGAACTCGTACGGGACGTGTGAAACGTAGCCTTGCTTCGCATAGGGTGAAATGATCAAGCAGGGTATGCGCATCCCCAGCCCGCGATAATCGAGCTGCGGCGGCGGCGCGTTGTCGTAGAAACCGCCCCAATCGTCCCAGACGATAACGATCGCGCTGTTCGCCCAGTACGAGCTCTCGCCGATTGCATTGACGACCGATGCAACCCAGGACGGGCCCTGATCGCTCAACTGCGCCGGGTGATCGGAATCGGGCTTGCTGGGGGTTACCCAGCTCACCGTCGCGAGATTCCCGTATTGCGCGTCGTTGAGCACCTGCGTTTGCGGCGCAATGATCTTCGTGTTCCAGTCGCTGCCGTAGCGAACGTACTTGATCGCTTCGAACGGTTCCCAAAAACCGGCGTCGAGAAGCTTCGTCGCGTAATACTTCCATGAAATTCCGGCGCCGTCGAGCACTTCCGCCATGGTGTTGAACTGACTAAAGCAAGGGAAAGGGCCCTGAAACGTGTGGACCTTACGATAAGGCTTCTCCGCAACGTACGAACTCTTCGTTCCCGGAGGCGAGTCGCAGTCATCCGGAACGGCGCTGGGAAAGTTGACTTCGGCGTGAGCGGGAAGTTTGATATCGTCGGTACCAGCAACCAAGGTCAGATGTGCGGTGAAGCTGCCACCGAACTCCGTTGGAAACATCTCGTCGGCGAGAACGTACTGCTGCGCCATCGTCCAGTACGGCTCGATTTCAGCTTGGTCGACGTAGGCGTAGGGTTCGTCCGGGTCGCTCGGCGAGCCCTCATGGACGAATCCGTCCATGTTGCCGTCGTTCCAATCAGTCATCGACGACTTCCAATCGTGTTGAAGGTCGGGATTGTTTTCGAAGGTTACTTGGTGAAGCGGCACGACAATGTCGCCGACCGGACAACCTGAACCCGAACTGCGCCGGCGCATCGACGCGTGCGCGCGCATCCTTGCGCTGCCCGGCAGCCCGCAGCCCGAAGTTGGAGCATTTGCGCCGGGGTAGCCCGCGAAAAAGTTTTCGAAGCTGCGGTTCTCCTGAACGATGACGATCACGTTCTTGATGTACTGGCTGGCGGCGGTACGGGTGGATCGCATCGCCGGCATCGAGTGGACCGGTGCCGAAGTCTCCGGCGAACACCCCGCGCAGAGCGCGAACCCAGTGAGCCCAACGGAGGTCCAGATCCGCGCGATCACGGTTGCGGGCCGTCGGCCTCCACGTCGATCGACAGGTCGATATTGTTACTGACGACCACCGCTCCGTAGGTCATGCCCCACTGCGTTCGGTCGATCGTCCCCCTTGCCGCGTAGGCGATAATCGGGCGGCCGCGCGGCGACTTGCCGGAGGCCAGCACGCGCGCGTCGAGCGAGACGGGATGAGTCTGGCCGTGCATCGTCAGATTGCCGGCAATCGTGAAGTGGGCCGGATCGGTGCCGACGATCTTGGTGCTGACGAATTCAATGGTGGGTGTGGCCGAGGCGTTGAAAAAATGATCCGAACGAAGATCGCTATCGCGCATGTCGTTCCGGGTATCGAGCTTTGATGCGTCGAGGCTCGCCGATACCGTGACGGGGATCTGCGATCCGGAATTGAGTTGCACCGACGCTTTGACGATCGGAATGGTACCGATGACCGGAACGATGCCGAAGTGGCGCGCCGTGAACTGCGCGGTCGAGTGGACTGGATCCACCGTCCAGGTTTCGGCGGCCAAGGCCGACGCGGACGCGGCCCACGCGAGGGACCAAAGAGTAAATAAAGCTGCTTTTCTCACGCAGCGCCTCTTCGTTACGGGAGGCGATACTGCTTCTCGATCGTCCCCGTTTGCGGCGGCCATACGCCCGGGAAGGGAACTCCGTGCATCGCGGCCCGAATCGCTCGGATCTCGGCGGCACTGAGCCCTTCGCCGGCAACGGCGTTCATGACCTGATCGCCGTTGCGCCAAGCGAAATTCTCGTGCCTTTCGAGGACTTCATGCCCGTTGCGCCTTCCTTGATCGAGAAAAACATACTTCGACGGAGGACCTTGGCGCGGATCTACCCGATCGGCCAGCAAGCTGAACGTGTCGCCTCTTGCGCGTCGGTAAACGAAATAAACAGCGGGATTGCCCACGCTCCATGAATGCGTAATCTTCGAGTAGACGGCCGTCGGGGTCGTAGCGATTTTTTCGCGGACGGCGCCGCTGGGCAAGCCGGCGGGCGGAACGATCGTGAAATCCACTCGACGCTGCGCGTCTGCCAGATCGCCCGTTGTCGCGCGTATCGCGGCTTCGACCGATTTCGGAGGCGGTGGTGGCGGCGTCCAACGTAAAATCGACTCGATTTCTGCCTCGATATTTTGCGTGAACCCTGGAGCGACCAAAGGCGCTATAACCACGAGGGCGGCGACGGCGGCGGCCGCCGGTAGAAAAAAGCGCCGGGTTCGTGCCGGCTGCGGCGCTTGCGACGCTCGCTCCCGAATTGCGTGAATCGGCGCGGGCGGCGCTTCGATGTTTTCGAGCATGGCTTGAATCGCTCCGGCGATGCGCAGATTGCTAAACATTGTCGCGTGCCTCCGCAAGGAGATCCGGCGCTCGCGTCGCCGAGAGTGCTTTTCGCAGCGCTCGCCGGGCGAGCATCAGATGAAAACGAACCGTGGAGGCGGGCAGTTGCGTGCTTTCGCCGATCTCCACACTGCTAAAACCCGCATAATAGTGGAGCAGCACGACCGCACGCGCGAGCGGTGTCAGCGATGCCATTGCCTCCTCAAGCGCGAGGAAATCGCTGGGGTCGTTGACGCATCGCCTTTGAAGTGCCTCAAGCGGCTCTGCCGGCCGCCGGCGGCGGCCTTCGGAAAGGGCGTGCCTGACGACGATCTTATAGAACCACGCCGGAAACGCGCCGGGATTTTTGAGGGCCGGAAGCGATCGCACGATCGCGGCGCAGGCGTCCTGCGCTACGTCTTCGGCGAGCCCGCGATCGCGGAGAATGCTCGCGGCCAAACGAAATGCCTGCGGCCACATTGCGGCGACCAGCGCTTCGAGTGCTGCATCTTCGGATCGGGCCCGCTCGACGAGCCCGCGTTCCACGTTCATGCCTTAAGAGACGCGCGTAGCGGGCAAAGTGTTGGCGAAGGAGAGTCTCATGGAAAATCGATGGACCGTTCCCGGAAGCGAGCGGGTTGCTCTGCCGTCGACCGAGGTGCTGGGGAACGCCGACTCGGCGCAGGAGGTGACCGTTACCGTCGTCGTTCGTTCCCGACGCTCGGGGATGGCGCCGACCGGCACGATGTCGCGCCAAGCCTTCGCCGACGAGTATGGCGCCGACGCGGCCGATTTGGAGCAGGTCGTGCTCTTCGGCCAGCGCGCGGGCCTGAGCGTGGTCGAGCGCAGTTCTGCGCGGCGCAGCGTCGTTCTTCGCGGTAGCGTGGCGCAGATGAACATCGCGTTCGGCGTCAGCCTTCAGCGTTGTCTCTGCGCGGGTGTCGAGTACCGCGGCCGCGCCGGGACGCTCAGCGTGCCGAGCGATCTTGCCGGCGTCGTCGAGGCCGTGTTGGGGCTCGACAATCGGCCGCAGGCATTCCCGCGCGTGCGCATTGCCGCAGAGCCGTCCGCGTCATTCACGCCGCTGCAGATCGCGCAGCTCTACGATTTTCCCACCGGGGTCGACGGGAGCGGTCAGTGCATCGGCATCATCGAGCTCGGCGGCGGTTTCAGTCAAACGGACTTTGCCGCCTACCTTTCGCCGCTCGGCGTTAGCGCGCAGACCGTCACGGTCGTTTCGGTCGACGGAGCGAAAGGCGTCCCCGGACAAGATTCCAACGCCGACGTCGAGGTAATGCTCGACGCGGAGATCGCCGGCGCGATCGCTCCCGGTGCGAACATCGTGATGTACTTCGCGCCAAATACGGATCAAGGATTCGTCGACGCCGTGACGACTGCGGTGCACGATCAGACTCACCAACCGTCGGTCGTCTCGATAAGTTGGGGCGCGCCGGAATCGAGCTGGACGCAACAGGCGCTCAACGCATTGAATCAAGCGATCGCGGCGGCGTCGGCAATCGGGGTTACCGTCTGCGTTGCCTCGGGTGACGGCGGCTCGAGTGACGGCGTCACCGACGGCGCGGCACATGTTGACTTTCCGGCATCGAGTCCGAACGCGCTTGGCTGCGGGGGCACCACCTTGCGCGCCGCGGGCCAAACGATCGCGTCAGAGAGTGCGTGGAGCGATTCGGGCGGCGGTGTGAGCAGCGTCTTTGCTCTTCCGACGTGGCAAGCGACGGCAAACGTTCCGCCGCCTCCGACGACGGGCGGCGGACGCGGCGTTCCCGACGTTTCCGCCGACGCCGATCCGGATACCGGTTATCAGATTCGCGTCGACGGAGCGAGTATGGTCGCGGGCGGGACGAGCGCGGCTGCGCCCTTGTGGGCGGCGCTCATCGCCCTAACCAATCAGCGGCTTGGGCGTCACGTCGGCTTTCTCAATACGAACCTCTACGCGGTGGCCGCCAAGGGCGGCACTCCCGGACCGCTGCACGATGTCACGACGGGGAGTAACGGCGCTTACGCAGCTGGGCCGGGCTGGGATCCCTGTACCGGTCTTGGAACACCCGACGGCACACGTTTGGCCGAAGCGCTTTTACCGGGTGGATAAAGGCGCGTCGTCGAGCTCGTGCAACGGCTGCGATAATACGCTGGCCGCAACCGAGGAGAACGAGCGATGAATTCGACGGATATCCCGACCGGTGCCGAGTTGCGCGATTTTCTCGCGCTCTCCTATTCCGAACTCGAGGACCTGAATCTGCGCGCGAAGGCGCAGCGTCAAGAACGAGTTCCGATGCGCGCGCTGCAAGAAGAGCGATTACGTTATCTTGCCGAGGAGCCGCGCATCAAAGCCCTGACCGTGCTCTTCAGCGATCTCGAGGGCAGGCTCCACATGCTCGACTACGACAAAAAGTTCTTGTTGCGCTCGCACGACAATCTGACATTCGACGGGTCGTCGATCCGCGGCTTCACTCCGCAGCGTGAGAGCGACTTGCGCTTGTCACTCGACTGGAGCGCGTTTTACTGGGGACCCGCCGATATTTTCGGCCCTGGCAAAGTTCTCGTCTTTGGCGATGTCTTCGATCGCGACGGAAAGCCCTTTGCCGGCGATATCCGCGGGTCGCTCAAGAAGCTTGCGAACGAGTGTTACACCAAAGAAGGCTACGCGCTCAACGCCGCCAACGAAATCGAAGGCTTTCTCTTCAAGGGTCTCGATGCCGAACGGCGCTACCACGAGACGGGCAAGTTCGAGTACGTCAACACCGGCGGTTATTACCACTCGCTCCCCGGCGATCCGCTGCGAACCTTCATCGATACGGTCGCCGAGGTTCAGCGCGCGATGGGTTTCCAGAACGAAAAGGACCATCCTGAGGTCGCGCCCTCGCAGTTTGAGATTAACTACGGCTACGGGGAAGTTGTTGCCGCCGCCGATCAGATCCAGTTGTACAAGCTCATCTGCCGCCAGGTTGCCACCAAGCTCGGCATGACCTCCAGCTTTCTGCCCAAGCCAGTGGTCGGCGTCAATGGCAGCGGTATGCATACCAACGTTTCCGTGAGCAAGAACGGAAAGAATCTCTTCTGGGATCCCAAAGGACAGGAACAGCTCAGCGCGTTCGGGTGGAAATTCGTCGACCGCATTCTGACGCACGGGAAAGATATTTGCTTGATGCTCAATTCGAGCGTCAACTCATATCGCCGTCTCGACCCGCACTTCGAAGCGCCGAATCAGCTCAAAGCTTCGGCGATCGATCGCGGTTCGATGGTTCGTATTCCGATCGGAAACGAGCGCAGCATGCGCACGGAAGTGCGCTCGGTGGCGCCCGACGCCAATCCCTATATGGTGATGCTCGCCGTCTTTAGGACGGGACTCGACGGCAGCACCAGCAGCATAAAAAACCTACGTCAGGCCGATCGCTACTTGCCCGACAACATCTACGACGCGCTTGAATCGTTCCGCGCTTCGGAATGGACGACGAAACTACTGGGCGAGGAGGTAAAATCGCGCTACGCCGACCTCAAGCAAGCCAGTGCCGATCGCTGTCCGCGACTGCTCGGTACGTCCGTCAAAGCACAAGAAGTGATCTATCACCACGAGGTCTACAATCAATATCTCTGGGGTTTGTTCTAAACCGACGCGTTAGCGGCCGCTTTACCGAAAATGCTGGGCGATGTAATCGATCCAGTACGTGTAGATGTCGACGATGCGAACGGGATCGTCGGGAAAGTGGCCGCTAACGGGCCAAACTCGCAGGGTGGCGTCTTTATGATTGTCGCGCAGAGCGCGCCAGTACATTGAGGAGGTCGCGAAGGGATCGCGGTTGTCGCCGACGTCGGAGAGAATCAATACCGGCGTGGTAACGTCGGCGGCGTAAGAAATCGCCGACACACTGCGCCATTGCGCCGCATTGTCACCGACGAAAGGCGAACCCCGCAGCATATCGACGTCGGCGAGGCTGTCGTCGGCGGTGCCGTAATCGACGATCCAGTCGTTGACCGAGGCGCCCGAGACGGCGGCTTTCCAAATGTGGTACTTCGAGATCAACCACGCGGTCATGATGCCGCCGTACGACCACCCGCAGACCGCAACCCGCGAGTCGTCAACGAAACCGCGCGCCCGCACGGCATTTACCGCCGACACGATGTCTTTTCCCGGTCCTTCCTCGGGATCGTTGAGGATTGCGTGCTGGTAACGCAGACCGAGGTTTGGGCTGCCGCGATAGTTCGGACGCAACACGAGCCAGCCGCGCGCCGCCATGACCTGCGCCCAAAAATCGAACTCGAGCATCGAAGGGTCGCCCGGTCCGCCATGGATGAAAACGACGAGCGGGTACTTTCGCGCGGGGGAAAAGCCGGGCGGATAATAGAGCGCACCGTCGGCCGTGACGCCCGTGGTTGTCGGAAACACGATAGGTTGGGCCGTCGCCCAATCGTACTGGCGCATCGCCGCGTTGAAGGTGGTTACTTGCTGCACCGTTCCGGAGCGAGGCGAATATTGGAAAAGCTCGAGCGGCTGTGCCGTCGAGCTCGCGAGAAAGAGCAGCGTACCGTCGGCCGCGAGCGCATTGCTCAACGACGGAACGCTGGCTCCGCCGGTCGTGTTCAGCGGGGTGCCGGGAACGATGTTGCCGACATCAAGGCGCTGCACGTCGCCGCGCAGCGTCAACCGATAGAGCCCATTGGTCGTGCGATCCGGTGCGGTGACGATCAGGCTGTTCGAATCGTGCGACCAGACGAAATCGCCGACCGGCCGGTCGATCGCCGCCGAGATTAGCGCCCCCGGGCCGCCCTGCGGCGTGGTCAGGTAGAGTTGCGTGAGCTGTATTTGCGGATCACCGTTGGAGTACGTATAGGCGATGTGGGTTCCGTCGGGTGAGAAGAGCGGATCGCTTTCCCACATCGTCCGTCCCGTAAGCACGCGAACGCGTTTTGTTGCCACGTCCACCACCGCGGCTTGGGAATAGCTCGCGTCATTGGTGATCGCATTCGGGCAGAGCGTAAAAGCGATGGCCCTCCCGTCGGGTGACCATGAAATCGTCGAGCCGCCGACGCTCTGCGGTCCGCGAGTGAGTTGCGCGACCGAACCATCGTCCATGTCGATGCTGAAGAGATGGTCGGGTTCAGGGAAGCTGCGCGACGTAATCGGCTCCGTCGTGAAAACAAAGCTGTCGCGGAAACGATCGGCGCCGGTTCGCGGCATCTGCGGGTCGGCAGCCGCGTACGCGAGGGCACGGCCGTCGGGACGCCAGGCAAACTCGTCCACGTCACTTTCAGCGCGCGTTACCGGGCGCGCTTCTCCGCCACCGGCCGGCATGACGAAAATTTGCGTGTGAGTGGCGTCGTTCGTTCTTTGGTCGGCGAGAAAGGCGAGCTGCGTTCCGTCGGGCGAGAAGGCGGGATCCGCGAGCCCACCACGCCCGGCGAGTACCGTCGTGGTCGTTGCGGTCCGCAGGTCGACAAGAACGAGATCGCTGCGCCGCCGGTCATCGTCCCAGAGCGTACGCGAAACCACGAGCGCAGCACGTTCTCCGTCGGGCGCGATTGCCGGAGAATGCAACGCGACGATTCGCTGAAAATCCAAGGCCGAAACGACGGCCAATGCGGCGATCATTCGCCGAAGTGCGAAGCGATGTAGTCGATCCAGTAGTGGAAGACGTCGGCGGTCCGAACCGGATCGTGGGGAAAGTGCCCGTTGATCGGCCAGACGCGCAGGGTCGCATCCTTGCGATTGTCGCGCAGCGCGCGCCAGTACATTGAGGACGTTGCGAAGCTATCGCGATTGTCGCCGACGTCGGAAAGAATCAATACCGGCGTGGTAACGTCGCCAACGTACGAAATTGCCGAGGCTCGTCGCCACTCGGCGGCGTTCGAGCCGACGAACGGCGAGCCATGAAAAAGATCGGCATCCGAGAGACTGTCGTCGGCAGTTCCGTAATCGGCGATCCAGTCGTTCACCGAGGCCCCGGAGACGGCGGCTCTCCAAATGTGATACTTAGAAATCATCCACGCCGTCATAATGCCGCCGTAGGACCAGCCGCCGACGGCGATTCGCGACGAATCGACGATTCCACGGGCTCGCACGGTATTCACGGCGGCCATGATATCTTTGCCCGGGCCCGCTTCTGGGTCGTAGAGTACCGCTCGCTGATAGGCAAGGCCGAGATCGTCGCTGCCGCGATAGTTTGGTTGTAATATGAGCCAGCCGCGTGCCGCCATGACTTGCGCCCAAAAACTGAATGCCAATGTCGACGAGCTCGTCGGGCCGCCGTGAATGAGCAAAACCAGCGGATATTTACGCCCCGCCGTAAAGCCGGGCGGAAAATAGAGAACGCCATCCGCGCGAATGCCAGTAGAGGTTGGAAAACTGATCCGCTCGGCGCGGGCAAGGTCGAGGCTTGCGATTTGCGCGTTGAAGTTGGTGAGCTGCGAAATTGATTCGGCCGGAGCCCTCAGGTAGAGCTCGGACGGCCTCGTGGTCGCGCTGCCGACGAAAATCATCGTGCCGCCGGCGGCGACCGCATTCGTTATATCGGATCCGATCGAAATGCCGTCCGTCTGCAGGCGCTGCGCGCGGCCGTGCAAAGGAGCGCGAAAGAGCGCCGTGGTGGCGCGGTCGGGAGCGGTGAGATAGAGGCTCGACGAATCCGCCCATGCGGCGCTTGCAATGGGTCGATCGATCGAGGAGAGCGCATCGCCGCGGCCACCCTGCGGCGTCGTCACGCAAACCTGCTGGAGATTCACCTGTGGATCGCCATCGGCGCAGGCGTAGGCGATGTGCGCGCCGTCGGGTGAAAAGATGGGGTTGCTCTCCCAGGCGCTTGCGCCGGTGATCGCGCGCACGCTGTGAGTCGCCACGTCGACGAGCGCAATGCGCGAATAGCTCTGATCGTTGAGGATCGCATTTGGCACCAGCGTAAACGCGATCGTCTTTTCATCGGGCGACCACGAGATCGTCGATTGCGCCTCGCCGGTCGCCACGCTCTGCGGGCCGACCGTCAGCTGCGTGGTCGCGCCGTCGCCGAGGGCAATCGTAAAGAGATGGACCGGACGCGGCGACTCGCGCGCCACGATTGGTTCGGTGGTGAAGATGAAGCTGTCGCGAAAACGATCGGCGCCGCTCTTCTCGGGATCGGGATCGGCTGCCGCGTAAGCGAAGGCCCGCCCGTCGCGGCGCCAGGCGAACTGCTCGACGTCAACCTTGCCGAGCGTAATCGCGCGCGCGTCGCCGCCGTTGGAGGGCATGACGAAAATGTGCGTATGGCTATCTTTGTCCGGCCCGTCGTCGGCGAGAAAAGCGATTTGCGTGCCGTCGGGTGAGAAGGCCGGATCGGAGAGACCGGCGCGATGGGCCGCCAAGGTCTTCTGCGCGCCCGTCGCGAGATCGACGAGCACTAAATCGCTCGCACGTTTGTCGTCGTTCCAGAGAATCCGCGTAACGACGATCGCCGCGCGCTTGCCGTCAGGAGCGATTGCCGACGAGTCGATGCTCACCGTGCGCTGAAAATCACTCTCGGAAATCGTTTGCGCCGGTGTCGCTCCGATCAGCATCACGCTCGACGCCGCGGCGATCGTCAGTGCTCGCATTCAGTCGTGACTGTTGCGAATGGTCTGCAGGGGTACCGCAATAACGCTGCCGGAGTCACTGCCGATGATCAAGGTTTTGCCGTCGACGATTGGCGATCCGACGTTGAAACGCGTGTGCATGAACTTATCGCCCACCACGTGCCCGGTCTTTGCGTCGAGTGCCCAGAGATAGCCCCCGAGGTCGCCGAAATAGACGATCCCGTCGACGTCGACGAGGCCGCCTTTGACATTGCCGCGGGTTGGCATCGCCCAAACGAGCACGCCGCTCGTGGCGTCGATTGCGTGCATCCAGGGTGCGATCGCGCTGCCAATGTAGAGCAGGCCGTCGGCGAAGAGGGGGATTGCCGCTTCGTTGCGCTCGGGCAGCGAGCCGCTCTCGAGCGCGATATCCCATAGCAACGCGCCATCACTAACGCGCAAGGCATAGGCGCGTTCGACAGTGAGATGTCCGATCACGGTCGACGCGTCCGGCAGCACGGGCGCGACATAATCGCAGTAGACGCGGATTCCGTCACTGACCGGCGGGCAGTCGCCGATTCCCGAAGCCCCGCGTGAGAAGGCGCTGTGCCAAACGACGGCGCCGCCGTCGGCATGGACGCGCCACGCCGCATTGCTTCCGACGCCGGTCGTGATGAAATCACCATTGCCCACCGGGAGAGCCGCGGTCATCGATGCCATCGAGCCGATCCAACGCGCGTAGAGTTTGGTTCCGCTCGACGGGTCCACGCCGCTGATCCACCCGGCGCCGTCGTGGTTGACCATAATGCCGTCGATAATGGCCGGGGTCGGCATTGCCGAGCCGCTCAGGGGAACTTGCCAGCGAATCGTGCCCGCGGCGCGATCGAATGCGATGAGCGCACTCGGCCCTTGGCCGACCATGACGGGTTCCGACGGCGATGAGGATCGGCTGGTGGGATCGCCCTCGCCTACGATGACCATGTCGCCGTAAAGCAGCGGTGCGCTCATCAGCGGATTTGGAACGTGCGCTTTCCAGACGACTTGACCGCTGCCGGCGTCGATGGCGTAGAGCCATCCATCGTTATTGCCGATGTAGAGGGTTCCATCGATGACCGTCGGGCTTGCCGAGATCTGACCGCCAGTCTCAACCCGCCACTCGGTTTCGAGCGGGCCGGCGACGACTGCGTTGTTTTCGGGGCCTAACCGAAACTGAGTCCAACCCGGGGTCGCGGCCGCGAGCACAATCGTTGCCAGTAGCCAGCCGCTCAAGATCGCCATGAAAGAGAGTTCGACTAGAGTGTCAGTTCCATCCCGTCGTACGCGACCTCGGCGCCGAACTCTCGCACGCTTGCATAGGCCTCCGACGTTGTATCGAGGATGGGGTTGGAGTTATTGACGTGGGTGAAGACGATCCGCGCAGTGGCGCCTCGCAGTTGTTCGAGCGTGCCATTCGCGCCCCCGAGCGGCTGATGTCCAAGCCGGCTCGCGCGCTTCTCGAGCAGTCCGGCGGCGGAGAGCTCATCATCGTCGTAAAACGTTGCATCGAGAAACGCAACGGTGGCGCGCCCGATCGCCGCACGCAAAACGTCGTCGATCGCACTAAAGACGGGAGCGAAAAGCAAACGCTTCTCGCTGCCGCGCTCGCTGATTTCGTAAGCGACGACCGCGCCGGACAGAGCGCGCCGGCCGTCGTAACCGGGCGTCGTCCCAGGCACTGCCAGCGCTCGTACCGATAACTTATCGCCGACGAGCGAGTCGCCATCCTGGCAGTACTCGCCGGGCGCAACATCGATCCAGCGGTGCGGAGGCGATGCGAACGGAGCGAAGGCCGGCTGCGCAGTAGCGACCTCGCGCACGACTTCGCTGGAGCGAACGATGAAGCCGTGCGCACCACGCTGGCGCAGAACTGCCAGACCGCCGATGTGATCGACGTTCGCATCGGTAAGCAACATTTCGAGTACCGGCGTGGCGCGCGGCGGGGATGGATGCAGTGCGGGAAAGCTCTCGATCTGGATCGCAACGTCGGGTGAAACGTTGAGCAAGAGCCAGCGTTTGCCGTCCGCGCTTATCGCTAGACTCGATTGCGTCCGGTGCGGTGCACGACCGCTGCGGGCGTTGCTGCAGTTAGCGCAGGCGCAGTTCCACTGCGGCACGCCGCCACCCGCGGCCGACCCTAAAACACGAACGATCACGCCCGGCGCGGTACGGGCGCGGCTTCTCCGGCGTCTTCGCGTAGCGCGGCGACGAGCGAATGATGCGGGCTCAACGAACAAGCGGGGTCGGTGGCGCCGGCATCCCCGGTGAGCAGGAAGGCCTGACATCGGCATCCGCCCCAATCCATTTCGCGCCGCTCGCACGAGCGGCAAGGTTCGCGCATCCAACCGGTGCCACGATAACGTTCGAACGCTTCCGAGTCGCTCCAAATCTCCGGTAACCGACGCTCGCGAACGTTTTCGAAATGCAGGCTGGTTATCGCGCCGGCCGCGGGACACGGTAAGACGTCGCCATTGGGCGCGACCGTCAAGAACTGGTTTGCCCAACCGTTCATGCACGGCTTTGGGAATTCACCGAAGTAATCGGGGAGCACGTAGACGATTTCCATCCGTCCCCGCAGCCGTTCGCGCGCCGCCGCGACGATCGATTCGCCGCGACGGACCTGGTCGAGAGACGGCATCAGCGCGCTGCGGTTGCGATAGGCCCAGCCGTAAAACTGAACGTTGGCAAGCTCCAAGCGCTCGACGCGCAGCTCCTCCGCGAGTTCGATCGTCTCGGTCAGCGAATCGTGGTTGCCGCGATGCAGGACGCAGTTCAGGGTGAGCGCCACGTCACGTTCGCGAACGCGCCGCAGCGTGTCGAGCTTCTTTTCGTGAACGCAGGCGCCGGCGATGCGGTCGGCAAGCTCCGCTTGGGGCGCTTGAATGCTGATTTGAATATGATCGAGGCCATTGCCGAGGAGTTCGTCGAGCAGCACATCGTTGAGAAACGTGCCTTGCGTGATCAAATTGGTATAAAGTCCGGCGCGCGAAGCCGCATCGACGAGTACCGGAAGATCGCGGCGCAAGGTTGGCTCCCCGCCGGAGAAGTGCGCTTGCACAACGCCGAGATCGGCGGCATCGCTTACCACAGCGCACCATTGATCAGTCGAGAGTTCGTCGCGATACGACGCAAGCGCGACGGGATTATAGCAATATGGGCACTGCAAATTGCAGCGATACGTCAGCTCGCAGAGCAACGATAGCGGTTTACCCATCCGCGTCTGCTTCTCGAAGGACGAATCGTCGTTCCGACAGGCGGTCAAAAAGGCCGCCGAGGTCCTCGCGAGCGCGCGCTGGTTCGACCTCGAAGCGCTCGACGACGGCGTCGACGATTTGCGCCAGCGTTCGTTTTCCGTCGACGAGCTCGAGGGCGACCGCCGCCACGCGATTGAGCGTCAGCGCGCCCTCAGGCACGAGGAGCATGACCGTCCCCTCACGATCGCGATGAAGCTTGACGCCTTTGCCGAGCTTGGGTTGGCATTCGGCGTTCATTTGAAGACGCCGCAGGCGAGGGCAGTCGAATCGAGGATCGACCAGAGAACATCACACTTGAAACGCAGTGCCGCAACGCAACGATCTTCGATTTCCGGCGTCGTGGCTTCTTTGAGAACCCACGTCAAAGCCGCATCGCCATCGCGTCGCGCCAACGGAATACGTCGTTCGAAGTATTCGAGGCCGGCCGGATCGATCCACGGATATTTTTCGAGGATGGCCGCGACGCGCCGCTCCATAACGGGCGGACCGAAGAGCTCAGTCAGCGACGAGGCAACGGCCTCGATCCATGGCCGCGAACGCGCAAACGTGACGTAGGCATCGACCGCGAAGCGCGTTCCCGCCGCAACCCCGCCCTCGGAGCGCACGTACTCGGCATCGAGTCCGACCGCGCGCGCAAGTGCGATCCACGAAGCCGTCCCCCCGCAATCATCGTCCTCGCCGTCGTGATCGACGATTCGCGAAAGCCAAACGCGCCGATAGGCCGGCGATGGAAGATTCGCGAGGATGGCCGCGTCCTTCACCGGGATCTGCTTCTGGTAGTAATAGCGATTCGCTACCCATGCCTGAAGCTGGGCGCGCGAGAGCGTTCCCGCAACGAGTTGCTCGTGGAAGGGATGCTTGTCGTGATAGCGCTCCCGTCCGACGGCGCGTAGCCGCGAGACGAGGCCGGTGACGGTCTGCGCTTACGCCTTCGGAATTCGCAGAGGCGTGGTCACGTAGGCCGTTACCTCGGCGCCGAGCGGGTGTTCTTGGAAATCGGGCCGCTCGTAACGATCGCGAGCTTGTTTCATGGGGCGTCATACGCCAGCCGGCGCCGCATGACCTCGCTCGGTATTCTGATGCGGTCGGCTAGATGCAAGAACTGAAGGATGCGGACGTGCCACCAGGTCATGTCGACCTCAAACCAGCGCAAGCCGTGGCGCGCCGAAAACGGGAAGGCGTGATGGTTATTGTGCCAGCCTTCTCCAAACGTCATGATGGCCACCCACCAGCAGTTGGTCGAGCGGTCGCTCGTGCGGTAGGTGCGGTATCCCAGCATGTGGGCGGCGCTATTGACAAACCACGTCGTGTGGTAACTCACTACGAGCCGCACGAAGACTCCCCAGACAACCCAGGCCCAGCCGCCGAGAAGGAAGAGCAGAACTCCGAGCGCGAGCTGAAGCGGCAACGCAAAACGTGCCAGCGCGCGGTAGAAAGGATCGGCACGCAGATCGGGTGCGTAGCGCGCGATCTCCTCTTCGGTCGGATAGGCGATGTTATGGCGGTAGAGCCAATCGACGTGGGCCCATTTAAAACCTAACTCGATGCTGTGCGGATCGCCATCGTGATCGGCGTGAGCATGATGCTTGCGATGGACCGCGACCCAACGAATCGGATCGCCCTGGAGTGCGAGCGTTCCGAAGAGCGCCAACAAATATTCAACGGGCTTTCGCAAACGCAAACTTCGATGCGTCAGCACGCGATGATAGCAGAGCGTCACGCCCAACGCGCCGGTGCAATACGAGAGTACCGCAACCACGGCCAGATCGGAGAGTCGAAAGAAAGCTGGTATGAACGCGCACAGAGCGCCGATGTGAATAAGCCCCAGGCCCATTCCGGTGCCGTATCTAGCGAATCGCTCCATCACCGAGCGGTTTTTCGGCCAGACCTCAAAGAGCCTGCCGAAGCAAGCCCTCGTTCCTGAGGTATTTGTCGCAGGGAGTCACTCGAACGACCCGCGAACGACCGGCGAACGACCGGTACCTGAAAAATCCGGCTTCGTGCCGGTGGTGGCGCGGAATCGTTGCGTCACCTGGCTAGGGTCCGCCTTCGTGCCGAAGACGAGACCGCCAACCACCTAGTCGAGAGGATATCATGGCAACCAAAGTCAAGGTCAAGCGCGCCGTCAAAGACCGGCGCCCCAAACGAAAGCCGTGCAGTTTTTGCACCGAGCGCGCCATCGCGGTTAACTATCGCGACGTTCCCCGCCTCAAGAAGTTCGTATCGGAACGCGGTAAGATCGTTCCGCGGCGCATTTCCGGCTGCTGCGCGAAACATCAGCGCATGTTGACGACCGCCGTCAAGCGCGCGCGGCTCATTGCGTTTCTGCCCTTCACGTCCGAGTAACGCGAGGACGAGAGGGTGAAGCTCGTGCTGTACAGCGACGTCAAGGCGCTGGGAAAGCGAGGCGACGTCGTGGACGTCGCGGACGGCTACGCGCGTAATTTCCTTTTGCCGCGCAAGCTCGCCGGTGAGGCCGACAAAGGCGCACTCGCGCAGCTCGATGCGCAGCAGAAAGCGCATCAACGACGCGAAGATCAAGAACTCGCCGACGCGCGGGCGCTCGCCGCGCGTTTGGAATCCGCCAAGCTCAGCGTGCGGGCAAAAGCAGGCGAGAACGGAAAGCTTTTCGGCGCCGTCACCAACGCCGACGTTGCCGCCGCGATTGCCGCCTCGCTCTCGATTGCCATCGACAAGCACAAGATCGAGCTCGAACGGCAAATCAAGACGTTGGGCGCCTATTCGGTCGAGATTAAGCTGCATAAGAACGTCGTCGCGAAGGCCGCCGTCGAGGTCGTGCCGGCGTAAGCGCCGTGGCAAACGCACCGCAGACCTACGCGACGCGCTTTCGGCGCAAGTTCGGCGTCGAAGACGAGCTCAGCCGTTACGTCAGCGCGCTCTACGCGATGCTCGGATCGGTTCTCGGACAGGACAAAGTCGTTCTGCGAGCCGGAAAGGTCAACGCGCTCAAAATGATGCGCTCGCAGAACCTTCCGGATCGGCTCTGTGGATTGCAGCGCCTCGTGCTGGAAGATCCCACGCTCGAGCGTGCCACGACGCGTCCGCAGCAGCGCAAAGTTTTGGCCGAGATCGAAGAGGCCATGGCGGACGTTATCGCGCTGCGCCACGCCGAAGACTCAATTGAGCGGCGCGTCAACGAAAAGATGGCCGAACGGCATCACGAGTATGTCAAGGATCTGCGGCTGGAAGCGCTGCGTGAGACGGGCGGCCCCGAAACGCCCTCGTCGCAGGCCAAGCTCGAGGAGCTGCACGCCCTTTCGCAGCGCACGCTCGCGGCTTCGGCTCTCCAGCAGCTTCGTCCGCAAGCGTTGCGTGACGTCGTCGGGCAAGATGCCGCGATTCACGCGTTGCTCGCCAAGATGAGCTCGCCCTATCCGCAGCATGCGATTCTCTACGGCCCGCCTGGTGTCGGAAAGACGACCGTTGCACGGCTCGTTCTCGACGTGGCAAAATCGCGCCCCTATACGCCCTTTGCCAAAGACGCGCCGTTTGTCGAGGCCAGCGGCACAACCTTGCGCTGGGATCCGCGCGAGACCGTGAATCCGCTTTTGGGCAGCGTCCACGATCCGATTTATCAGGGGAGCCGTCGCGAGTTTGCCGACGCAGGCGTGCCCGAACCCAAGCTCGGACTGGTGACTCGCGCACACGGCGGCGTGCTTTTTATTGACGAGATCGGCGAAATGGACGCGGCTCTCCAATCGCGTTTGCTCAAGGTGCTCGAGGACAAACGCGTGACCTTCGAGTCGTCGTACTACGATGAAACCGCTCCGAACGTTCCCGAATACGTCAAGCGCCTCTTTCGCGAAGGTGCACCGGCCGATTTCATTCTTATCGGCGCGACGACCCGCGAGCCCGACGACATCGACCCGGCGATCCGATCGCGATGCGCCGAGATTTTCTTCTCCCCGCTCACGCAACACCAGATTCTGACGATCGTGGTGGGGGCTATCAAGCGGCTTGGCGCGAAGGCGGCGCGCGGCGTTGCCAAACTGATCGCGTCGTATACCATCGAGGGGCGCAAAGCGGTTCAAATCGTCGCCGATGCCTATGGGCAGGCGCTCTATCGAATCTATCCCGTCAAGGCGGCCGGAATGACGAAGGATCCGGCGATCGTTGAAGACGACGTTCGCGCCGTCGTTCAGGCCAGCAGGCTCGTGCAGCACACTCTGGTCAAAGGACGCGCGACGCGGGAAATCGGCAAGAGCTTTGGCTTGGGAGTCTTGCATCATTTGGGAAGCATCATCGAGATCGAGGCAGTCGCCTTTCCGGCGATGCAGCCGGGAAAGGGAACGATTCGCTTCAACGATACTGCCGGCTCGATGGCAAAGGATTCCGTTTTCAATGCGACCAGCGTGCTGCGCGCGATAACGGGCACCGACACGCGCGACTACGATCTGCACATCAACGTCGTCGGCGGTGGAAACATCGACGGGCCCTCGGCCGGCTTGGCGATCTTCCTCGCGCTCTACTCAGCCGTAACCAAGACGCCGCTGCCGCAAGATCTTGCCGTCACCGGCGAGTTGTCGATCCAAGGTAAAGTGCGCGCCGTCGGCGGCATCGTGGAAAAGCTTTATGCCGCGCGCCAGGCAGGCATGCACCGGGTGGTGTTGCCGAAAGAAAACGCGCGTGAGGTCGACGTTGCACTGGCAGGGCTCGAGGTCGTCCCGATTGCCAACGTCGAGCAAGTGTTACGCGACTTACCGAGAAAGCGCCGCCGCGGCTCACGAGCGTGATATCGGCAGTGTGCCACCACGTCTGGCACACTGCTCGCCTAAATTCGCATCTATGCACAAGCGCCCCACAAGGCGTTCACCGCTCAAGCGCAGGACAGCGGCTCGACGCCAATGACCGCACAACCACTTCCGGCTCCCATCGATCGCCTTCCGCCGCAGAATCTCGAGGCGGAGATGGCGGTTATCGGTTCGGTTCTCGTGGATCGCGAGATGCTCGCCGCGGTCGGCGAGATCGTGCGACCCAGCGATTTCTACGCCCACGTGCACGAAACGATTTTTACGGCGCTCTGCGATCTGTACGAGCGAGGCGAGCCGCTTGACAAGATCGCACTCGCCGAAGAGCTTCGCCGCCGCGGCGCGCTCGAGCGCGTTGGAGGTCTTTCGTACGTCAGTGCGCTGATGGATACGGTGCAGACGGCAGCGTCGGCGCGCTACCATGCGACGATCGTGCGAGAGAAGGCGGTTCTGCGGGCCCTCATCCACGCGGGCACCGAGATCACGCAGCTCGGCTTCGAAGGTGAAGAAGACGTTCCGGCGGCGCTCGATCGCTCCGAGCAAATCGTCTATAAGATCGGCGAACGGCGAGGCGTCAGCGATTTCATGCCGGTGAACCGGCTGATGAAGAAGGTCTTCGATAACATCGACCGCCGGTATCACTCGCGCGGCGACCGAACCGGTCTGACCGCCGGGTTTCACGACATCGATGCCATGACGACCGGCTTTCAGCCGGGCAACTTCATCATCATCGCCGGCCGGCCCGGCATGGGCAAGACATCCTTCGCGCTGAACATGGCGGTGGCTGCGGCGCGCGACGAGGGCGCTCCGGTCGCGTTCTTTTCGCTTGAAATGTCCAACAGCGAGCTGATCGAGCGCCTGATTTGCTCCGAGGCGCGCATTTCGATGAACGACATGCGGCGCGGAAACATCAAGCAGCATCAGTGGGAAGAAATCTCGCGTGCGATGGGCGACGTCAACGATCTGCCAATTTACCTCGATGACGTCGGAGCGCTGACCATCGGCGACGTGCGCAGTCGATGCCGTCGCTTAAAGTCGACCGCGGGCCTCGGGGCAATCTTCATCGACTATTTGCAACTCGTGCGTCCCGGGGCGCTCGCGCGCGGCGCGAACCGCAACGAAGAACTCTCCGAGATCTGCCGCTCCTTGAAAATAACGGCGAAAGATCTCGAAGTCCCGATCATTGCGCTCGCACAGCTCAATCGCGGCGTAGAGCTTCGCAGCGAAAAGCGACCGATGCTCGCGGATCTGCGCGACAGCGGCAGCCTCGAAGCGGAAGCCGACGTCGTCGCGTTTCTCTATCGCGACGGGTACTACAATCCCGAAACGCCCGAACCCGATCTCACGGAGTTCATCATCGCCAAGCATCGCAACGGACCGACGGGAATGGTCAAGCTGCGTTTCCAACGCGAATACACGTTGTTCTTGCCGTACGGCGACGCCTCACACTTCCCGGCCGCTTAGACCTTAGCAGGAAGGCCGGTCGCCACGTCCTAACCGTGTTAACCATGGTTAGCGTTAGCCATGGTTAACAGTCGGAACAAGCTTCTGGCGGTGGGCTCCGACCGGTCGCCCGCGCGCGCACGTGAAGACTATGTCAAGGCGATTTATCAGCTGGGTACACTGGGGCCGGTTCGCGCGGCAGCGCTGGCACGGTATCTGAACGTCAGCCGCGTCTCCGTCAGCAAAGCCAAACGTCTGCTCGAGCAGCAAGGCTTACTCGAGCGCGAGTGCTCCGCGTCTCAACCGCTGCGCTTAAGTGCGCGAGGCGAAAAGCTGGCCGTCGCGATGGTGCGCCGCCACCGCGTGCTCGAAACCTTCCTCCACTGCGCGCTCGGCATCCCGTTGGAACGGGTCCATCCCGAAGCCGAGCGGATCGAGCACGTTATATCGGACGATCTGGCGATGCGCATCGCCGTGCTGTTAGGCCGCCCGCAGCGCGATCCGCACGGCCATCCGATTCCATACGGCGACGCCGACGCGCGAAGCATGCCGCTGCCGACCTTGGTCTCGCTGCCGGTCGGCCAAAGCGGGCGCGTGGTCAGTCTGGACGATCGCGACGAAAATGCGGTCGCGGCACTGGCGGCCGACGGTCTTCTTCCCGGTTCCAGCTTGCGCGTCGAGCGCTGCGAGCGCGCGCGGATTTTCGTCCGGCGCGGAAAGCGCGTTATCGGAATACTTCGCTCGCATGCGGCGATGGTGCGCATTGCAAGATAGCTACGGCGTAGGGTCGAGCAGCCCGCGGGTCGTGGCCGCGGCCCACGAGGTGCTCGCAGGCACGCGCCGTGGTTGGCGCGCGCTGCTTCCGTTTACCGGCCCGGCGTTCGTCGCCTCGGTCGCATACATGGATCCCGGAAACTTTGCGACCAATATTCAAGGCGGAGCGGGCTTCGGTTATCGTCTGCTCTGGGTCGTCGTGCTGGCCAACCTCATGGCGATGCTCTTTCAAGGGCTTTCGGCGAAGCTCGGTATCGTCACGGGGAAGAATCTCGCGGAGCTCTCACGCGCAAACGCGCCCAGGCCGGTGGCCGTTGGCATGTGGATCGTCAGCGAGTTCGGTGCGATGGCGACGGACCTCGCCGAGTTCCTCGGCGCGATTATCGGGTTCTATCTGCTTTTTCACATTCCAATGCTTATCGGCGCGATTCTCACGGGCATCATCACGTATCTGGTTTTGGCGCTGCATCGTTACGGTTTTCGGACGATGGAAACGCTGATCGGTTCGCTCGTCGGCGTAATAGCCGTCTGCTACGTTGTCGAGACCGTGTTATCCAAGCCCGATTGGCACCAGGTGCTCTACCACTCCGTCGTGCCGTGGCTGGGATCGTCGTCGAGCGTTCTCCTGGCGGTGGGCATCGTCGGCGCGACCGTGATGCCGCATACCATTTATTTGCATTCCGCACTTACGCAGGACCGCATCGTGCCGCGAGGCGAGTCGCACGTAGGGCCGATCGTACGTTTCGCCTATCTCGACGTTGCGATCGCGTTGGGCATCGCGGGCTTAGTGAATTGTGCGATGATGTACATGGCGGCGGCGGTTTTCCATTCGACAGGGCATTCCGAAGTTGCCGACATTTTCACCGCCTATCGAACGTTGACGCCGCTATTGGGAAATCTCGCGGTGGTAATCTTCCTGATATCCCTCATGGCTTCGGGTATTTCCAGCTCGGTCGTCGGCACCATGGCCGGGCAAGTCATCATGCAGAGTTTCGTGGGGTTCACGGTGCCGCTTTGGCTGCGTCGCCTCATTACGATGCTGCCGGCGGTGGCCGTCGTTGCGCTCGGTCTGAACGTTACCCAAACCCTCGTCATCAGTCAGGTAATCTTGAGCTTCGTGCTTCCGGTACCGGTCATTGCGCTCGTGCTGCTCAGCGGTCACCGAAAGACGATGGGAGCGATGGTCAGCCGGCCGTGGGTCACCGTACTCGCCATGGGCGCCGCCCTGGCGATTGTTTCGCTCAACGCGATTCTGCTGTGGACGACCTTGCATCCGGCATAGCACCGATACTCTGAGCTAAATATCGCCGCGAGAGCTTAACGTACTCATCGGCCGCAATCTCGATCCATGAAGCAGCCTCGCCTTCGAGCGGCTTCTTGACCGTTGCCGGCGCTCCGGCGGCGACGACGCGCGGCGGAATCGCGGCGTTCTGTCCAACGACGCTTCCGGCGGCGATCAAAGCGGCCTCCCCGACGGTGCATCCATTGAGCAAGGTCGCATTGCTTCCGATGAGCGCGTGCGCCTCGATACGGCAATCCTCCATGACCGCGCAGTGGCCGACCGTCACGTCGTCGCCGACGTACGTGCCGCCGTCTTCACTCACGTGCACCACGGCATTGTCTTGAATCGACGTGCGAGCTCCGATCCGAATCGGCCCGTTGTCCCCGCGCAGAACCACGCCGAACCAAATGCTCGATGCGGGGCCCACTTCGACGTCGCCGATTAGCACCGCATTGGGCGCGACGAAGGCCGAGGGATCGATTTTCGGCCGTTTACCCCGATACTCGATGATCATACAGCGAAGCTTCGCACGAAGGCTCGTCGAACCTCGCCGGATGCACCGACACCGCACGCCGCTACGCGGCGTCAAAGCGACGCCGCATCCCAAGCCCAACGATCCCAGCTACAGCTCGGTGAACTACGACTATGCCGGGCGAACCGGTCACGTGCACGAGGTGGTCGAAATCGGCGGACGCTCGCTGGCGAAGATTGGGTTCGACGATCGAAAGATCGTGTACTATTTTCTCGATGACCTCGAGCTCGACGAAAGCGCGCGGCGCGGCACCTTTCACGACTCGCCGGAGAAGCCTTAAAAAGGGCTTCGCCAGGCGTCGCGGAACCACCGGCGGCTCGGCCGATGCATTCGATGCCGACGTAGCTCAACGGTAGAGCAATCGCTTCGTAAGCGATAGGTTATCGGTTCAAATCCGATCGTCGGCTTACCCTTCCGCGTTTATTTCGAAAAGAATCAGCTCCATGTATGTCGGACACGCGTAGTCGACGGCACCGAACGGCGGCCGTTCTACGAAACCAAGTGAGCGATAGAGCCGGTAGGCCGCTGCGAGCTGATCCTTGTGCGTGTCCAAGAGGATCCGCTCGTAGCCTCGTTCGCGCGCATAGCGAATCACTGCGGTAACGAGCGCTCGCGCCACACCCACACCGCGGTACTTGGGAGTAACGAAGAGACGCAACAACACTGCCGTTCGATCGTCTCGGCGAGTCACCGCGACGCAGCCAACGGGCTCGCCGTTGTTGACAGCTAGGAATGCGGCATTTTCGCCGTGATAGGCTCGTTCGAGTTCTTCTGAGTCGGGCACCGAGCCGTGACGTAGTTCCCGCGGCAGATCCGTTTCATACTCCGCGAGGAGCCGCGCAAGCCGGCGGAAGGCGGCCGCTCCCTCGACGCGACGAATCGCTACTCGCACGTCGTGCCGAGCGGTTTGATCAAACGATTCTGCGCTTTTATCGCCGAGTAGCCGTGCCGTTGATAGAATCCGAGCGCGCGCTTTCGAACGACGTTCGATCGAACGCGCATTTGCGCACAGCCGCGTTCGCGCGCCCACACTTCCGCGGCTTCGATTAAACACGCCCCGACGCCATGACTTCGCGCGCATTCCGCGACGACCAAACCCTCTAACTCTGCGCCGAAGCCCTCGACGAACGGGTCGTCGGTGGAAACTGCGGCCCACCCAATCGGATCGCTCGCGACCGCCTCGTCGACAGCGACGAAAACTTCGCGTCGCGCCGAGCGCTCGCGTAAGCGTTTGGCGACTTCTTCGGGCGGCACTCGGTATCCGAGCTGGGCCATGAGCGAGGCGATCGCGCGTGCATCGTTCTCCCGCGCGGGCCGGACTCGCACCGTGCGCGCCGCCCGCATTTACGGTGCGAGGATTTCGCGCGCGATGGCGGCGTGGTGTACGGCCGCCCCGCCGAAGGGCAGTGACCGGAGGCGTCCCGACACCCACGCCTGCGCCTGATCGGTGTAGTGCCCCGATGCCGGTTCGCCCGATTCGCCCTGCGGCAAGGTAATGCCGCCGGCATTCCAGTCTCCGACTTCCCAGACGGCGCGGAAGCTCTGAGAATAGCCCGATGTCTGTACGTGCAAGGTGAAAGCATCGCCGTATCCCGGCAGCAGAGTGCCGTTCAAGAAGCTCATGCCAATCTTTGCCAGGGGATGCGATACGCGAACCGCGCCGGCGATCGCCCAGGGGGCCGGCGATGACAACGCGGCGCGCGAAAGGTCGTGAATGCGCGGCGCGTTGGCGACGACGGCCGGCATGCGACCGTTATGCTTTTGGGTCAAGCGCAATCGCAACGCAACGACGACGGCCGCGGTTTGCGAGTCGCCGGTCATCTCGCCGTTCCACGTCGCGAACTGGTCGCCAAGATTCGCATCGAGCTTGCGAACTGCCGGCGCGAGCGCATGCGCGAGCTCGCGCTCGGGCAACGAGAGCGCGTCCATCTGCATCTGCTCGAAATAGGGAAGATCGTATTGCGGCCGCGCACGTAGCAGCTGGGCGATACGATAGGCCCGATAAGGCGGTGCGAACTGCGGACTGAGTTGCAGCGGATACCCGTCGCCATACATTTTATTGTTGGCCGTCCAAAGAACCGCGCTGCGCGACGGAGCGACCTTCGGAAGCCGCGCGAACGGAATCATCGCATACCGGTTGGCAAGATCGGCGGGTCGATGGAACCAGCGTGCACGCACCGGGTCGTTCGGGATTTGTCCGGCAAGGACGTACGCAGCGCGGCCGGTCGTATCGGCCAGAACGAAGTTTAATGTCGGACCGGGGAAGGTCGAGAGCGCTCGGGTTGCTGCTTCGATCGAAGCTGCACGATCGAGCGCGATGAAGTTCTGTGCTGCTGAGAACGGAGCATCGTACGCGTTCCAGCGCACTAACACGAAACGCTTGTCGCTCGTCACCACGCCGAACTCGCGTGGAGTTCGGTAGTATCGCTCGACGACGTCGGGGCGAAAGCGGACCGCGAAACGCTCGCTTTCCCAGCCGCGCGGATTAAGGTGCCCTGGCGGGCGAAAGACCGAGAGGGAGGCGACCGTGCCGGCGGTTACGCCCCACGCGAGGTGCTCGTTATGACCGAGCACGACTGCCGGAAGCCCGGGCAGCGACGCACCCGCGACGTGATAGCCGGGCGATTGAAGGTCGATCAGGTACCAAACGCCCGGAATGCCGAGGCCGAGATGCGGATCGTTGGCGAGCAGCGCGCGATTGGTGCGGGAACGGTCGGCACCGGCGACCCATTCATTACTACCAGTCGGGACGCGCGAATCGGCAAGCGCGGCGAACGTGACCGAACGACGATTGCACCGCGGTCCCGGTCCTATTCCGCGAAGTCCGGCCATGACCGGCGCGTCGTAACACGGATCGGTCAGTGGAAAGAGTCTTTCGAGCCGATGCAATCCGCCGCGGCGATAGGCGGCATCGCGTGGGGCAACGGCATTCCAATCGTCGGTGAGATCGAGGACGGTCGCCATTCCAACCGCCAGGGAATCTTGCGGCGTCCAGAGACTCGGTCGATAGCCCAGGATTCGGAACTCGACCGGCAACGGCTCGCGTTGCATAGCGGCATTGACGCCCTCACTAAAGGCCGCGAGCGCGTCACGTGAACGATCGTCGAGTCGCTGCCACTGCCGTGCAACCATCGAACCTACCGGAATGGCGCGCTGCTCTTCGTCGGTGGCAAGCGACGCCGCGCCGAAGACCTCCGCGAGCTTGCCGAGGGTAAACCGGCGCAGCAGGTCCATCTGAAAGAGGCGGTCGGAAGCTTCGACGTAGCCCTGTGCGAAGAAGAGGTCCCTATCGTCGCGCGCGATGATATGCGGAATGCCGCGATCGTCTCGCAGAACTTCGACCGCGGCGCGAACGCGCAGGCCGGAGACGGTACCGTCATAACGCGCGTGCGTGCCCATGCCAAAGGCGATGTTTCCAAGGTAAACCAGGAGCGCGCACGCGATCAGCGCGAGCACCGCCGCGAGAATGCGCGCAAAAGCTTTCACGCGGCTTCAGGCGTCGACGAAGATATCGTCGCCTTCGCGGCTCACCTCGAAGGTCATCACCGGCAGTACCGCGGGAAGGGTGAGCGCGTCGCCGGTGCGCACGTCGAAGGTCGCGCCGTGACGGGGACAGACGATGCGATCGCCTTCGAGCTGTCCTTGATCGAGCGGTCCGCCGTCGTGCGTGCAGACGTCTTCGATCGCGTAAAACGAGCCGTCGACGTTGCAGAGCAGAAGTTCGGTCGAATCAACGACGACGCGCCGAGTCGTTCCCGGCGGAATTTCCGATACGCTGCCTACACGATGTTTAGCCACGCGAATGCAGTTCTACGCCCGCGAACGCTGTCATCCCGAACGGAGGCGAGAAGCGATGTCGCGCCACGTCTGCCAGAACGATGCGTCGGGAACACTGCGATCGTTTGCTAATTCGGCGAGCGAAAAAAATGCCGTGCGCGTGAGCCGTCCAGCCTCGGTTCGGGCATCGATATCGCTCAGCGAAAAAACCGTGTGACGAAGGCCGGCGTTCAGGAACTCGTTCGCAAAACGATCGATCTCCGCATCGTCGGCCCTTGGTAATTGCAGTCTCTGCGCGATTCGCTCGAGTTGTTCGCGCGGGTCACGCATGAGAGCGTCGTAATCCACGACGACGAGCGGCCTGTCGGCGACCTCGTGAAGGAACGGCACCATGTTGATCAACCACAGCCGTTGGGCGGTCTCGGCGTCAGTCCCTTGACGCACGTGCAGCGATGCCGCAATGCTCGCGGGGTTGCGAATCACCAGCAGATAGGCATCGTCGGCGCCGGCTTCGCCTAAGACGCGTCGCCAAAACGGCAGTAACCGAATCGTGCGCGGATCTTTGAACCCCCAGATGGGGTGCGGGAGAAAGCGCCGCCGCAGATCGCGGATGGCTTCGCGGCGCAAGCGCCACATTTGCCATCCGGCGAACTCGCGCAGATCGATTGGCCGAGCGCCGTCCCAACGAAGGCGCAACGTCGCGAGCACGCGCTCGTTGAGCTCCACGATCCGTCGATCTTCCCAATAACCCGTCGGATTCTCGGGCTGCGCCGCGAGAAAGTCATCGCCGAGGTAAACGCCCAAGGCCGCGAGACCGCGGGCCACCGCGCTCGTTCCACTGCGATGCATGCCGATAACGACGATCGCCCGCGGGTGAGACCGGATCAACGACGGATTTCCGGGGGCTGTCGGGGTTAGCCGACCGCGCCTTCCATCTCCATCTTGACCAAGCGGTTGAGCTCGATCGCGTACTCCATCGGCAGCTCCTTCACGAAGAAGTCGAAGAAGCCGTTGACGATCATGGCGACTGCGTCGGCTTCGGAGAGGCCGCGACTCATCGCATAGAAGAGTTGCTCTTCGCCGATCTTGCTGACGCTGGCCTCATGCTCGACGGTCGAACGTTGCTCGTGAATCTTCATCGTCGGCTTGGTGTCGCTCGACGATTCGTCGTCCATGATGAGCGCGTCGCATCGCACGCGAGTCTTCGCGCCGACTGCTCCGGCATGGACCTCAACCAGACCGCGATAGGTCGTCTTGCCGCCGTGAGCGCTGACGCTCTTGTTGGTCACGACCGAGGTCGTGCGCGGCGCAACGTGAATGACTTTGGCGCCGGCGTCTTGATGCTGCCCTTCGCCGGCGAAGGCCATCGAGAGAACTTCGCCGCGGGCGCCTTCGCCCATCAGATAGATCGCGGGATACTTCATGGTCAGACGCGAGCCGATGTTGCCGTCAACCCACTCGATGGTCGCGTTCGCATGCGCGACCGCGCGCTTCGTGACGAGATTGAAGATATTGCGGTACCAATTCTGAATCGTCGTATAACGGATCGAAGCTCCCTCGAGCGCAACCAGCTCGACGACGGCAGAATGAAGCGATGAAGTCGAAAACTTTGGCGCGGTGCAGCCCTCGATGTAGTGCACCTTCGCGCCCTTGTCGGCGATGATGAGCGTGCGCTCGAACTGGCCCATGTTCTCCGCATTGATGCGGAAATAGGCCTGAAGCGGCATCGCCACCGAAACGCCCGGCGGCACGTAGATGAACGAGCCTCCCGACCACACCGCGGAGTTGAGCGCGGCGAACTTATTGTCGCCCGGTGGAATCACCGTCGCCAGATACTTCTGAACGATGTCGGGATATTGCTTGACGGCGGTATCCATGTCGCAGAAGAGGACGCCCTGCTCGTCGAGTGCCTTGGTCGTGTTGTGATAGACGACTTCCGACTCGTACTGCGCCGAAACGCCCGAGAGAAACTTTCGCTCGGCCTCCGGGATGCCCAGACGATCGAACGTGCGCTTGATGTCTTCCGGTACGTCGTCCCACGAGCGCTCGGTCTGATCGGTCGACTTCACGAAGTAGTGGATATCGGCGAAGTCGATCTCGTTCAGCAACGCGGTGTCGCCCCACGTCGGCATCGGCTTGGCAAGGAAAAGCTCGTACGCTTTCAAGCGGAACTGACGCATCCACGCCGGTTCGTCCTTCATCGCGCTGATGCGCTCGACGATCTCGCGGGTTAGCCCCTTATCCGACTTAAAGACGTAGTTTTCGGTGTCGTGAAAGCCGTGCCGGTACTCCTCGATGAGGTCGGAAGGCGCCACCGGAGTTTCGAGCTTCAATGCCATAATCGTAGTCCAGCGTACCCCCCGGCCGAGGTATAGTCAAGATAGTGAAGTATCAACTTCACTAACTCCAAATCTCCGGCTCGGCAGAAGGACTTTACAGCAGGAGGAGTAGGGGGTATGATTGGCGCCGGTCCTAACGTCAGGGCCACGGTTGTAGGGAGGGCGCGCCCGTACGCGCCATCGCGGCGAGCCGCCCGCGCACCGCTCAAAAGCGCCGGCAGGAGCTCGCCGATAGGTCGGGGACGTGTCTGCACCGCAGCCGCCAGCCGATGCAGTCCGGAGGTGGGATTCCTCAAGGGTCAAGGAGACCTGAACAAAATTGAAGGCACTCGGCAGGCACATCGTGTGCGAGCTCTCGGGCTGTCGCCCCTCCTTGCTTTCAGATATCAACGGCATTGCCGCGATGATGATCGCCGCCGCACGCGCGGCGCGCGCTACCATAATGGAGAGCGCCTTTCATCGCTTTGAGCCCGAGGGTGTTTCCGGAACGGTCATCCTCGCCGAATCGCACTTGTCGATCCATACTTGGCCTGAAAAGGGCTACGCCGCGATGGATTTTTACACGTGCGGCGACCATACCGATCCCTGGGCTGCTTGCGAACATGCGGCGCGTTCTTTGTGTGCGACCAGCGTCTTGGCCACCGAGTTCAAGCGTGGTATCGAGAAGAGCGACGGCGAGTTTACTCACGTGCTCAGTCGGGACCACGACGCGCGCGTGTTGAGCGCGTGATCGCGATTTTTTGACCGTTATCATCAGCAATTATCAAGTTTAGAGCGAGTAAACTCGGCAGGCTTGGCGCGCCTGTCGTCAAATTCTTTATTCAAGACGGCTTTTAGCGTTTTCTCGAGAGGTAGAACAATTCCAATGCGGTTATCAATGATTCGGACCGGTCTGATGACGATCGGTGCCGCGAGCGTGCTAGCGGCATGCGGGGGCCACGGTGTCGTCCCGGCTTCGCAGACCGGCTCCGCGCCAATGACGCCAGTGACATTCGGTGATGAAAAGTCGCACTCAACGACCTGCGCAAAGAGTCCGCCTCAGTATTGGTGGATCTTCGCGGGCTCGTGCGACGCCTTTAAGCTGTCGCCCACCGGTGGTAGCTTTAGCTTAGCCAAGTACGACGACCTCACCGTCACGGGTTCGATCGGAAAGAACACAGTAAAGGGTTCGGCAACGATTGACCTTGCCGACGCCGTCGACAAGAACGGCGATATCGGAAAATACAAAGGTCAAGCGTTTCCGCCGTACAAGGCGAATGGCACGACGATCGTCTACGCCACGGCGAACAATCAGACGACTCAGACGATCAAGCCCATTACGGTCAAAGGCAAACCGGTGCTGCAGTACGTGATTACCAATACAAAAGGCTTCCCCGGCAAGACGTGCGCAGCGGCGGTACTTGGCCAAGGTAGAACCGGCAAACTAGAGTGGACGGCTTTCCCGGGGCAGGCGCAGGTGAAAGGTGACAAGGTAACGATCACGGTTTACGAAGCGCCGTCCGGCTTCGAGCTCCCTCCAAAAGGAACGCCGATCTATTTCGCGATCAACTGTTTCAGCTAGCGACGAGATCCGGTCACGATAAGAGAGCCCCGCCTCACGGCGGGGTTCTCGTTTTCTGCCGCCAATGTTAGTGCCGGCATGCCGAAAACGCAGACGTGGCACTGGTACGTTGAAGAGTTCGCGCCGACCGAGCAGCATCATCACGCGGTCGATCGGGTCTACTATTCGGGTCGCTCCGAATTTCAAGAAATTGCCGTTCTGCGCTCGCCCGTTTTTGGCAAGATGCTCGTCATCGACGGCGACACGCAGAGCTCGCAAGCCGACGAAGCCATTTACCACGAGGCACTCGTGCATCCGGCGATGGCCGGTTCGGCCGACCGGCGTGAGGTTTTGATTCTCGGCGGTGGCGAAGGCGCGACATTGCGGGAGGTCTTGCGCAGCCCCTTCGTTTCCCGCGCGACGATGGTTGACATCGATGCGAGAGTCGTGGAACTCGCGCGAGAGTACTTGGGCGAATGGGCCGCGGGCGCGTTCGACGATCCTCGCGCGCGCGTCATCGTCGGCGACGCGCTCGAGTTTATGAAGGAAGACGACGGCCGATTCGGCGTGATCGTCTCCGATCTTACCGAGCCGCTCGCGGATTCGCCGAGCAGTCCGCTCTTCAACGATGCGGTGTTCAAGCTCATCAAGTCGCGGCTAAGCGACGGCGGAGTCTACGTCCTTCAGGCGAGCACCGGAGCGGTCGTTAATGCGGCGTTGCATTGCAAGATGGCGCGCACGTTGCGCCGCCACTACGAACACGTTGTTTCGTTCGTAACCTACGTACCGGCTTTCGACACCGAATGGGCGTTTCTGGCCTGTAGCGACCGGGTCGACCTCGCCGCGCTCGACACGCAGTCGATCGAACGCTACTGCTCCGAGCTTCGGGGCGAAAGCTTTTTCTACGACGCGCAGACGCATCGCCGGCTCTTCGCGTTGCCGCTCTATTTACGGCGGATGCTCGCGGCCGGCGGGGATACGTTTTAATGCGACGGAAAGATGGAGCATAGTATGGCAATCGATTATTCGCGCGCACCCCGCGCGTGGGAGAAAGAGAAGAGCAACTTCGTCGCTCTGCTCGACTTGAGGCTCGAGGAGGTGGAGCGCGGCCGAGCGGTGATGCGCATGCCGTTCCGGCCGGAGATCACGAACGGAACTGGTGCCGTGCATGGCGGGGCGATCGTGAGCCTCTGCGACACGGTTTTTTACGTTGCGCTGGCCTCGATTTTTGGACGCGAACAGGACACGACGACCGTCGCCCTCCAATGCAATTTCTTAGCGCCCGCCGGTCCCCCCCACGATCTCGTTGCCGAAGCGAAAGTCTTGCGCGCCGGCCGCCGCATCGTCTATGGCGAAGTCTACGTCCGCAGCGGCGAGAAGATCGTTGCGCACGCCACACTCAACTTTCTCAATACCTATCCCCAAGAGAAGCCCCTGAAGCGATGAAGCGCACCGCGCTCCACGACGACCACGTGAGTGCCGGCGCGCGAATGGTTCCATTTGCGGAGTTCGAGATGCCGGTGCAATATGCCGGAATCCTCAAGGAGCACGACGCGGTGCGTCACCGCGCAGGTTTGTTCGATTTATCGCACATGGGCCAGTTCTGGCTGACCGGCGAATTCGTGGCGCGATGGGCGGATCGATTGACGATCAACGCAGTCGGCACGATGAAACCGATGCAGGCGCGATATAACATTTTTTGCAACGAAGCCGGTGGCACGCACGATGACACGATCTTCTATCGGCTCGAAAAGGGTTGGCTGCTGGTAGTCAACGCGTCGAATGCCGAAAAAATCTGGAAACTTCTCGACGAGCAGCTTCCGAGCGACGGTGTTGAAATGGAGAATCGGCACGGCCGCCGGGCGCTCATCGCGATTCAGGGGCCGCGTTCGGTCGAGATGCTCCAACCGCACGTCGACGTCGATCTCGCAGCGCTCCGGTACTACTTTTGCGCGGAGGGGCACGTCAACGGCGTCCCCACCGTGATCGCGCGAACAGGATACACCGGCGAAGATGGTTTCGAGCTCTTCGTCGCGGGCGAAGACGCCTCCGAAGTCTGGAAGGCGCTCTTGCGCGATCATCAAAGCGATGGTCTAGAAGCATGCGGCTTGGGCGCGCGCGACGTGTTGCGGCTCGAGGCCGGGATGCCGCTCTACGGACACGAGCTCACCGAAGCGATTACGCCGGTTCAGGCCGGCTTGAAATGGGCGCTCAAACTCGAAAAGCCCGAGTTCGTCGGGAAGGAAGCGCTTCGCGAACAACTCGAGTTCGACCGATACTCGAGGATCGTCGGTCTGATCATGCACGGCCGCACGCCCGCGCGGGAGGGGTATTCCGTTTGGTTCGACGGACGCGTGGCGGGCTCAATTCGGAGCGGATCGATCGCGCCGTCGGTTGGGAATAAGAACATCGCAACGGCGCTGATTGCACCCGAAGCCTCTTCGCTAGGCACGCGTCTCGAAGTCGAAATACGTGGGAGCCGCCACGAGGCAACCGTGGTCGCAATGCCGTTTTACAAGCGCTCTAAGTAACTCGGAAGGAGAAAACGTGGCGCAACCGGCGGATCTGCTCTTCAGCAAGGAACACGAGTGGGTTCGGCTCGACGGTGACGTGGCGACGATCGGCGTCACCGACTACGCACAGAACGCGCTCGGCGACATCGTCTACGTCGAGCTCCCGCGTGTCGGCTCGACAATAGCGCAGTTCGCGAACGTGGGCGTGATCGAGTCGGTCAAAGCAGTCTCGGATCTCTTCACTCCGATGTCCGGCGAAGTGGTCGAAGTCAATCTGGATCTGGAGGGCGATCCCGCCGCTGTTAATCGCGAACCCTACGGCGCGGGCTGGCTGCTCAAGCTTCGACTCTCGAAACCCGACGAAGCGCAGAGTCTCCTTTCCGCCGCGGAATACGAAAAAATCTCCGCCAACTAAAGCGTTCGGCGGGAACTATTCGTTGTCGACCGGTTGATCCGAAGCGGGCTGGCTTTCGAAATATTCTCTAGAAAATTCCGAGGCGATCGGAACGAATTTTCGCGGCTTTTGCCCGAAATTAAAGCAGTTCGCGATGCTCGTTGCGCGGACGTCGGTTGTCCAGAGCCGCCCCAGATCCCAGTTGTCTTCGATAAACCGTAGAATGCTGCCAAACTCGTATTGCGTGTGGGATACGTAGCTCTTACGTGCGTATGCCGATACGACCAGCATCGGCACGCGAAATCCAAGACCACCGCGGCGGTCGCGAAACGGAGGAGCCACGTTGTCGTAAAATCCTCCCCAATCGTCCCACACGATAACGATAGCGGTACTCTTCCAATACGGGCTTTCACCGACGGCATTGACGATGCTCGCCACCCAGGACGGCCCGGTGTCCGGGTGAGGCCCGGGATGATCGGAGTTGTTCAACACGGGAACGACCCATGAAAGGGCGGGTAACCGGTCTGCGGAGAGGTCCTTGAAAAAGAGACTGCTCGGCGTCGTAACCCGGCTCGTCCACTCCGGGCCGTAACGTACGGCCTTGATCGAATCGAACGCATTCCAGATAGCGCCTGTGGACCCGTCCACTTTAGGCGTGTAGTACTTCCACGCGACGCTCTTGGCGTCGAGAAGATCTCGGAGCGTGCGGTAAGAGAGGCACGGAAAAGGTCCTCCGTCGGGCTCAAGCTTTTGAGCGACCGTCAGCACCGATGTGGTCGTTCCGGAGGGCGAGTCGCATCCCCATGGTTGATGCGAAGGAAAATCTATCAGCGCTTCGTTTGCATTGATCGTCGTATCGCCGCGAATCAAGTCCTGGTGCGCGGTATAACTTCCGCTGCCTTGCGTCTGGAACATATGGTCGGCCAGCACGTAGGATTTTGCTAGATCCCAGTAGGGCGCAACCTGCTTGGGATCGACGTATTGGTAGGGAGCGGTCCCGGCATAGCCATGCTCTCCGCCGCCCTCCAAATTAAAGCCGTCCATCTTGCCGTTGTCGTAAGCTGCGAGAAAGCCTTGCCACGAATGTCCCAAATCGTACGGATAGGCAAGCCCGATTTTTCTCAGTTTAACGGTCCGGCCGTTCGACATCTTTCCTTCGACGGCTCCGTCCGCCCCCGGGAACGTCGCAAACAGGTTGTCAAAACTGCGATTCTCTTGAATGACGACGATGACGTGCTGGACGTGTTGCACCTTGGGTTCGGTGCGCTGCGCCGGCAGGTTTGGAAGACTGATATCGGGCGAATCGCTCGTCGCTCTGCTGCTACAAGCGCCGAGGCAGAGAATACCGGTAAGCGCCGTCACGCGGGCGAGCAGAGCAATCGGAGACATGGTACCATTATAGGTCCGGTTGTCGGAGGTTCGCAACGGCCGCCGCGGCGAACTGCTCGGCGATGTATGCGCCGCACACTAAGCGCGATATCGAGCAAATGCTCGATACGATCGGCGTCGAATCGCTCGACGTTCTCTTACGCGTACCCGAGCCGATCGCACTCGCGGCGAAGCTCGACGTCGTACCGGCGCTGCCGGAGTATTTGATTCAGCGCCGCTTCGCACAGTTCGCGGAAAAGAACGCCGCGGTGAACTACCGGTCGTTCTTGGGCGCAGGCTCGTATCGCCATTACGCCCCCCCGGCCATCGCGGCGCTGGCGATGCGCGGAGAGTTTCTTACGGCGTACACCCCCTATCAAGCCGAAGTCTCCCAAGGCTATCTTCAAGCCATCTACGAGTGGCAGACATACATCTGTTTACTGACGGGAATGGAGATCGCGAACGCGTCGGTTTATGACGGCGCGACGGCTCTAGCCGAAGCGGCGATCATGGCGTTGAACGCAACAGGGCGGCACAAACTGCTCGTTTCACGGGCGATCCACCCGAACTACCGCGCGGTATTGCGCACGTACTGCGACGGACTCGACGTCGCCATCGAGGAGGTTGCGTTTACCGACGAAGGCGTGACCGACGATCGCGCACTTGCCGCGGCGGTCGCCACCGGAGAGTTCGCGGCAGTCGCGCTTCAATCGCCGAACTTTTTCGGCAACGTCGATACGCCTTCATCGAACGCAGCGAGCACAATCGATGCCAGCGGAACCATTCCGATTGCCGTCGTCGCCGAAGCTCTGTCGCTCGCAGCGCTTGCGCCGCCGCGTGCCTGGGGCGCCGCGATCGTGGCCGGTGAAGCGCAAAGTTTTGGGATTGCGCAGTCATACGGCGGCCCGTATGCCGGCTTCATTGCATCGACCAACGATCACTTGCGTCGTATTCCCGGCCGGTTGGTCGGCAAGACCGTCGACAACGCCGAGCGCACCGCCTACGTGCTCACCCTACAAGCGCGCGAGCAGCACATTCGCCGCGAACGCGCGACATCGAATATTTGCACGAATCAGGCGCATTGCGCGTTGATCGCGACGATCTATCTCGCGCTCATGGGAAAGACGGGACTTCGCGATGCTGCCGCACTCAATCTGGCGCGCTCGCGCGAACTTGCGAGCGCGGTGGCTAACGTGCGGGGCGTGCGCCTCAAGCATTCGGCACCATTCTTCAACGAGTTCGTCGCCGACGTAGGGCGACCAGCGGGCAGCGTGCTCGCAGGATTGGCCGAGCGAAACATTCTCGGCGGTTTGGATCTCGGGCGATTCTATCCCGAACTGAGCACGTGCATCTTGATGACTGCTACCGAGCTCACGACCAGCGGTGATGTCAATGCGCTCGCAAGTGCGCTCGAAGAGGTGCTCAATGTCCCAGCACACGTCTGAGAAGCTCATCTTCGAGCTCGGCCAAGAGGGGCGAGCGAACCGCTATTTCGAGGAAGGAAAGCCGCTCGAAACATTTCTTCCTCAGGCCTCGTTACGCAAGGACCTCCCGCTTCCCGATAACAGCGAGCTCGAGGTCGTTCGTCACTATACGCGTTTGTCTCAACGCACGTTCGGCATCGATCTCGGATTCTACCCGCTGGGGTCGTGCACGATGAAATACAATCCGCGAGTCAACGACGCGATCGCATCCCGGCGCGAATTTGCCGAGCTTCATCCGTTCGCTCCCGACGAGCTCGCGCAGGGAGCCCTGCAAATAATGTACGAGCTGGAGCGCTCGTTGAGTTCTTTATTCGGAATGGCGGCCTTTTCGCTCAACCCGTCCGCCGGCGCGCACGCCGAGCTGGGCGCGCTGCTGATCGCGAAGAAATTCTTCAAGAAGCGCGGTGAAACGGCGCGCGACAAAGTCATCGTGCCCGACACCGCGCACGGCACGAACCCGGCGTCGGCGGCAATGTGCGGCTTCAAGGTGGTTTCGCTGCCGAGCGACGAGCGAGGCCGCGTCAACGTGGCCGAGGTTCGTAAGGTGCTCGGGAGCGACACGGCCGTATGCATGATGACCAATCCCAACACACTCGGCCTGTTTGAGAACGAGATCGCCGATATCGCCGCGGCCGTGCACGAAGCCGGTGGACTGATGTATTACGACGGGGCAAATGCCAACGCAATTATGGGATACGCGCGGCCGGGCGACATGGGATTCGATCTGATGCACCTCAACACGCACAAGACATTTACCATTCCGCATGGTGGAGGCGGGGCCGGACACGGCCCGCTTGGCGTTGCGCCGCACCTCGTTGACTATTTGCCGGTTCCCGTGGTGGTGCGCGACGGTTCGAGCTACCGGCTCGATTTCGACCGGCCCATGTCGATCGGACCGATGCGCTCCTTCTGGTCAAACTTCGCACATACCGTACGTGCTCTTGCGTATCTGTATGCGAACGGCGCCGAAGGACTCAAGCGCGTTTCGGAGCTCGCGGTGCTCAATGCCAACTATCTGCGGGTGAAAGTCGCCGAGTTTTTGGAAACGCCGTATCCCGAGCACTGCCGGCACGAATTCGTTGTGTCCGCACAACAACTCAAAAAAGAGCACGGCGTGCGCGCGCTCGACATCGCGAAGGCATTGCTCGATTACGGCTTCATGGCGCCGACGATGTATTTTCCGCTGCTGGTTCCAGAATGCTTGATGGTGGAACCGACCGAAACTGAATCGAAAGAGACGCTCGACGAGTTCGTGGCCGCGCTGCGCGAAATCGTCAGCAAAGCTCAAAGCGATCCGCAAGCGCTCTTCGATGCTCCCATCACCACCGCCGTGGGTCGCGTGGACGAAACGCGGGCCGCGCGCCAACCGGATCTGCGCTGGCGGCCATCGTAGCGCCGCCTCCGCAGCTAGATGAGGGCCCGGCGGGAGCTGTCTGCCGGGCCCTCTCCGCTCCCTGAAGGAGCCCGCGCCATTTCCGCCGCCCCGGTCACGCCTCCTTGAAAAGTTGACGCGCCTCAACTTTTTTTGCTAGGGTAGGCAGGACTCAGCAGAACCTGGCCGTAGAAAGGTGACCCTAGTCATTAAGACGGGTCACTTTTCTTATGCGGAGTTCTTCGTGCTATCTACCCTGATCGCCGATTTTCGTGCCCGGGCGCCCTTGGCGCGCGAAGCTTCGGAGATGGCGGCGCTCCTCGGAGCGACGGCCGCCGAGATGCACACCCTGCCGTCGCTTCCGCGGCGGTCAGGCGGATATACGCGCACCTGTGCCTATCAGGATTCCACTTTTGAGCTGCTGCTGCTCAACTGGGCCGCCGGCGCCGAGTCGGCGATCCACGATCACGGCGACCAGCATTGCTGGATGCTGGTCCTCTCGGGCCGGCTCGAAGTCTGCGACTTCGACCGGCTCGACTCGGGCGAGTCGGCCGGCTATGCCCATGTCGAACCGGGCCCACGCCGCCTTCTCGCGGCCGGTGAGATGGATCTTCGCTCGGGGCGCTTCGATTTGCACAGCGTGCGAAGCGCCGACCGGAGCCCGGCCGTCACGTTGCACGTTTACTCGGGGCCGCTGCGCGAGTTCCTTACCTACGACCCGAGCGCCCGCCGATGCACCAGCGTTGTCAGCGTCTACGACGAGGTGCTCTCCTCCGCAAAGCTGGTGCGCGGATGAGCGAGCTCGACGTCGCGATCGTCGGTGGCGGATTTACCGGGTGTGCGATTGCCGCAAACCTCGCGCGACGCGCGAACCAGGCATTTTCGCTCGCGATCTTCGAACCCGGCTCGCTCGGGCGAGGCGCCGCCTACGGTAGCGCCCACCGCGAGCATTTGCTCAATACGCGGGCGGCGCAGATGAGTATCAATAGCGCGGTTTCGGATGACTTCGTTCGGTGGCTCGGATCTCGCGGTGGGCCTCACGATTTCGTTTCACGTCGTCTCTACGGCGATTACGTCGGGGATACGGTCCGCAAAGCGCTCGAGCGCCCTCGCTTCGCTCACGTTACCGAACGCGTCGCCGCATTACGCCGGCAGAAAGAGCGTTACATCCTCCATACGAGCTCCGGCAAACGTTTCATGGCGCGCACCGTTGTGCTCGCCACCGGAAATCCGCTTCCATACGATGGATTTCTGCCGCGGGAAGTGCACGGGCGCGGAGGTTACGTTGCAGATCCGTGGCGTTTCGACTACAGCGCCGTCAGCGGTGAAGTGCTCGTGGTTGGTTCGGGACTCACCGCGTTGGATGTCTTGGTCGCGCTCAAAGCGTGCGGCCATCGCGGGAGGGTGCACGTTCTTTCCCGCCATGGCCGCTTTCCGCAAGTGCATGCCGACGCGGCATCGTACGACGTCGTTCCGGCGCTCGATAGCAGCAGCGCCCAGGCATTGTTACGCAGTTTTCGTTACCATCTCCAGGAAGCCGAGCGACGCGGCTTCGATTGGCGCGCGGTCATCGACGTCATTCGCCCCGAATCGGAAGCGATCTGGAGGCGCGTACCGGTGCGGGAGCAGCGCCGTTTCGAACGGCATCTTCGCACGCGCTGGGAGCGTCATCGTCACCGCGCTCCACGCGAGGTAGACGCGGTGCGTGACGAATACGCGCGTTCGGGCCGCCTTCGCGTCTATGCGGGGCAACTGCTTCGCAGCGTCGGCGACCGAATAACGATCGGCACGCGCGACGGCCACGTGCACGACCTTCAGCCGGCCTGGATTGTCAACTGTTCGGGTGTCGGACGAATTGGCTCGTTGGCGCAAGACCCGCTGATCGGCACGATGCTCGCTGGCGGCGCCATTTCGCCCGACGCGCGCGGTATGGGCTTGCGCGTCACACCGAAGCTGGAAGCAATCAACGCCGCCGGCAATGCGGTCGCGAATCTGTGGATCGTCGGACCGACGGTCCGAGGTTCGCGCTTCGAGGCCACCGCGGTACCGGAACTGCGCGTCATGGCCGAGTCGGTAGCGTCGCAAATCGCGGCGGCTGCGCGGACGGAGCAACCGGTTCTCGAGGTCAACGGGAGACGATGAAACACTTCCACTCCAAATTCATTGCGATTGGGCTCGTCGCCGCGTTGGCCGCGTGTAGCGGTGGCGGCTTGCCAAACGGACCGGTCGTGAACTCGCCCGGTCAGGGCTCCGGCGGATCGTCGCCAAAACTCGTCAACGTCAAGGTGAGCGTCACCGTTCCGTCGGCAGCGCGACAGCGAATTCGGCCTGATTACATTTCGGTCAACACGCGCTCGTTGGTAATTCAGTTAGCTTCGGTTGACGGTAAAGGCGTCACCGGGGCCAACCCGGTGACGATCGAGACGGCGCCGCACGCGAAAAACTGCGCTGCCGGTCGCGATGGTCTCGTCTGCACGGGCATCGCCTCGGGATCGCCGGGTCAAGACGTCTTTGCAGTCACGACCTACGAGGCGGCCGGCGCGACGGGCGCAGTTCTCTCGGTCGGAACAGTGCAGGCGAACATAGCCCCCAGCGGCGGCGGCGTGCCGATAACCAATCAGCTTTCGCTCGCTCTGGCCGGCGTCATTGCGTCGCTCGAGCTTTCACTCACACCGAACGCCGCGAAGCGCGGCGCGCCGGCAACCTCACAAGTATCGCTCCAGGCGTTTGACGCAAGCGGCGCGCAAATCGTCGGTCCCAGCGACTTTGAATCCCCGATTACGCTCGCCGTACAGGGCGACACGGAGAATGCTTTTGCCCTGCGTGCCGCTGGCCGTTCCGGGCCGACGCTCAGCATCGGGAGACCGACTTCGAACATCACGTTGCGATACGACGGCAATGCGCAGGCGGCATCGGTAACCATTGCAGCGACCGTCGACGGACCATCGATCAGCGCGAGCGCGAACTTTACGCTGCGCGGCAAGACCCCTCCGCCTCCGATCGGCACGATCTACGCCCTTAACTTCGGTTCGTCTGCCGGTCTCGGCGCGACGGTGACCGAGTACGACGGTAAAGCCAGCGGCGATGCCGCGCCCGAGCGCACGCTCGAACTTAGCTCTAAACTCTACGCGCGCAGTATAGCCGTTGACGCGCAGGGTGACCTTTTCGTGGGTTACTTCGATAACGAGTTTGGTTTCTCGCCCTCGAGTGGAGCGCCCGACAAAGGCAATGAGATCGCGGTCTTCGCCCCGGACGCCGAAGGCAATGCCTCGCCCGTCGCCGTCATTACGGCCGACAAGACTAGCAAGACGACGATCTTTCCCGCGTATCTGGCCTTCGACCCATCGGGGAATCTCGTCACTTACGGCGCGAGCGCGGTAGACGGCAATGCCGGCAACAACGCGGTTCTTACCTATTCGGCGGAAAGCGAGGGCGCGACCGCGCCGCTCGATGCATTTGGTTTTGTTTCGCCGACGCTCTTCTACGCCGGTCCGACCGGGCTCGCTATCGACGGCAGCGGAAACTTCTACGTGAACGGAGCGTTGCATACGTCGCTCGGACCGGACGACGGACTCTTCGTCGCGCCGGCGTCCGACGCCGACAATCCCGCTGTGAATCCGTCGCGCACCATTCCGTGGGACTCGACAACGCGACTCGAGCTCGGTCTCACCACCGACGTTGCGTTGGATTCGAGTGGCGAGATATTTATCGGCACGACGACGACGCAGGGCAGCGGAAGTTCCACCTCATGTCAGGCCCATGCCAACGTCTATTCCGCGGGAGCGTCGGGGGGCGTTACCGACGTTCCGCCCTTGCGTTCGCTCACGCTGACCGGCGTTTTTACGCAGAATCCTGAGTGCAACTCGTCGCGCGATCCACTGACGCCATACTTTCCCTCGATCGAACTCTACGGTTCCACCCTCTTCGTTGCTGACGATTTCAACAACGCTATCGATGCGTTCCAATCGTCAGCGCACGGAGTGGTCGAGCCGCACCTGAAGATCGCGGGGGACGCAACGGGGCTGAATGCGCCCGTTGCGCTAGTCATCACATCGCTTTCCGGACGGGAGCGGTCCGGGATCATTCCTAGAGCCCACTTTCGCCAATAAGGAAAACGATAATGAGAAGACTCCTCGCTCCGCTGGTTTTTGCCGGCGTTCCTGCGATGTTGCTTAGCGCGTGCAACGGTAGCGGTGCCGGTTCGGGCATTGCCGCGATTCCGAGTGGTGCCGCGACATCGGCGCATCACTCGCGACTGCATCACAACGATAACGGTCCACAAGATCTGCACGCCGGCGGCGCCGACATCCCGGCATACGCGTATAACTTAGGAAATCAGCCCGTCGGATATTACAATAACCCCCAGGCGCCGCCGGGTGAGGGCTCACTCCTCTACGCGGCACCGACCCAGGGCACCGTCTACTACTGCCTTACGAGCAGCACCGACGGCCGCCATGCCTTTGAGGGTTACGAAGACTCAGGATATCCGCCAACGGGGCCGTGCGCCGCATTAGGCGACGCGGCAACCGGTTTTGGCGGACGCCAGGATCCGCTCGACTTCGTCGGAACGGCCGTCGCGCTCGCGTCGACGGAATGCTGCGGCTCGTCGACGCCATATGCGCAAAATCGTCTACAAGGCACCGTGACGTGGGGACAACCGTTCGAATTCCCGCAAATCGGCGGCAATATTGTCTACGGGTATCGTCCGCAAGACTTCAAGGCCAACGTTAGCGAGATCAAGCTTTCGACGTGGAGCTATTGCGCTATCGCCAACGGAACGGTAAGCGATTGGAACGATCCGGCGATTACGGCAGACAACGGCAAATCGGTTACCGGTGGCGCCTCCGAAACCATCACCTTTTACTTCCGTCAGGATAGCGCCGGAACCACGAATAACTTCACAAATCACCTGAACACCGTTTGCAACCAAACGTGGGGGGCGCCCTATAACCAGTATCCTTATCAAGGATCGGCGCGCAGCGCGGCGTGGACCTTCGGAGTCAGCAGCACGTGGCCCGGTCCCGGTTCGTCGGGGGATCCCAATCAAAACTTCGTCGGTGAAAACGGCGATCCGGGAATCCTTGCCGGAGTTCAATCGACGAAGTACTCAACGGGTTACGTCGCCGGGGCTTACGTCAAGGCGGCCAATCCAAAAGTTTCGCAAGCATACTTACAAAACGGCATGAAGGGCAAGAACCCGATCTTCATCAATCCGACGAATTCCGCCACCCTCGCCAAAGCGTTTGCGAAAGTGACCGCGGCGAATATCACGTATGGCGGCGGCAGCGACGGCAATCCGCTGGGCTCAAGCACGCCCTGGTGCCAGCTCTACATACCGAACTCGTATTACGTCAACCCGCCCAAAGGGAGCTATCCCATCGTCGACGTTAGTTACTTGCTCTTCTACGGGCAAAACAACGGCGTCCACGTGCCGGACAAGACCGCCTTGATCAAGTTCCTCGTTTCGGCGCAGGCCAACACGATCATCAAGAAACTGGAATACGCGCCCCTCTCGTCCTCGGTCGAAAGTGCAGTCGTGAGCGCACTCAACGGCAACGGCAGTCAGGCTGCGTGTCTCCAGTAGTAACCTCGGTAATATAACGTCGGTGCGCGCCGCCGCAATGCGGCGCGCGCCCCTTTCAAAAATTCCGCTAGCGTTTATGAAGGACGTATGGATGACTTCGTGTTCTCTGTCAGGTCTTTGCGCGCTCGTTTCGCTCGTAGCGCTGACCGGCTGTAACGGATCGAGCTCGGCTTCGAGCTCGAATCCCTCACTCCCAACGAGCGCGCGCGTGCGATTCGTGGACGGCGCCCCTTCGCTCGAAGCGTTAATCAATGGCGCGCCGCAGGATATCGGCGCGGCGTACCTTCAGGCGGGAGGCGAAACCGTCGCCTCTACCTTCCAATACGGAGCGATGACGGCGTTCTTAGCGGTCAATGCCGGCACGCTCTCGCTGGTCGCACGCGATACACTCGGCTATCAGGTTGGTCCACTGAAAAGCAGTCCGCTGGCCGGCGGAAAGCAGTACACCTTGGTCGTTGTGGGCGTCTACCCGCACTATAGAGTGCTCACGTTCGATGAGCCGTCCGCTGGCGGTGCCGCCATCTCGCTGTATGAGGCCTCTACGACGGTCGCGAACGCCGGTTTCGGCCGTTTTCGCGCATCGACCCACTCGCAATTTCAAACGCTCGGAAACGCAGCTTTCGGGACCGTGACGACGGCGTCGTTGGGGAAGAGTGTCTCCGACGTCGGTGGTTACGTCGGTCCGGCGAACGCTCCAATCGGTACGCAGACTCCGTCGCAGATCGACGGTTTCGACGCGCGCAACGTACTGCCGTTTTACAACAGCGCGCGCCTCTCACTCTTTCTTTTTGACGCTAAGCCAAGCAGCGGTCTCGGACCGGTCTTCGGGAGCCTCGATCGATGAAGTTTTTTAACGTAAAGTTTTCCAATCCGTTCGTCGCGCTGGTCGGCATTGCGATCGCCACCGCGATCAGCGGCTGCGTCGCGGCCGCGCCGTCGTCGCAATCTTTTTCGCCGCCCGCCGAGCCTACCGCGACGCCGGCGGCCAACACGCTGTACGTCGATCACGCCGGTACGCTCTTTGTTTACCGCCTGCCGCTCTCGTCGGCTTCCAAGCCGGTGCGAACCTTGACGGAATGGCCTGGACTCGGTCTGCCGCCCGTCATCGCAGCCGATCAGTTCGGCAACGTCGCCGTCGCGAGTACGACGGCAATTCGGTTCTTTTCCGCGCCAATCGTATCGCTGGCTCCGGCGCGTGCCAAGTTGACGCTCAAGCTGACCCCGGCGATCACGGAAGTCGGCGATTCAGGCGCCGACCTGGTCGACATGGAGTACGATCCCAACGAAAATCTCTGGTTGCTCAATAACCTCGGCGCACTGATCACCGAGCTCCGTTCGCCGATCTCGAAATCGAGCACGGCTGCGGTCTCCATCGGTTTTGGAGCGCCCGGTTCGAAGACTGCCGGCTTTACGACCTTGGTGCAAGCGCGCTTCGACGTCAATGCGGCCCTCTACGTCTATGCAAGCTCGTCGTTGCGCTCACGCATCTTCAAGATCAGCTTTCCATATGCACGACCGCCGAGCGATATGGGACTCGACTTGGCGCAGGCCGATTTTATCGACTCGAGCCAATGGCCGCCTACTGCTCCTAACGCGCCGACGCTGCTCTTAGGTCAATACTTCGGGCCGCTGCGCTCCCCGACGCCGGGCTCGCCCCCGTCGCCACCGGTCGATGCGGCCGCGCAGTTCGCGCAGCCATTCAATCCGTCGCAGGGGCGCTTCCCGTCGGAGCATATTTCGACCATCCTCGGTGCGCTTATCGCCGATCCGTATCGCGCGAGTTTTTATGCGCTCGACGCTTCGAGCGGAAGCCTTGAGGTTTTCGGTCTGCCGATGCAAGGCGGCGAAAAACCGAAGATCACGCTTCCTTGTCTGGGCACCGCCGGCATTTGCGATGAGAAAGGTGAACATGTCTTCCTGGCACCGTAAGGCGGTTATCGTCTTCGTTTGCTGCCTCGCGTTCTCGATGGCTAAAGCCATCGCTGAAACGGGCGGTCTGGTTTCGGGCGCCGTCACCGACGATCGTACTCACGCACCGATTGCGGGTGCGCAGGTGATCGTCAAGGCGCCAAGCGGCACGTACCGTACGATCAGCGATTCAAAAGGGAACTTTCGCTTCCTGAGCGTGCTGCCCGATACATACTCGCTCTCCGTAACGCGCACGGGGTATCTGCCGTATTCGACGACCGTGGTCGTGCTCAACGGGTCGCAGCAGAACGTCAGCGTTACGCTCTCCAAGACGCTCAAGATTATTGCCAGCACGCACGCGAGGTCGTCTGGCAGTGCTTTTCAACGCGGCATGACCATCGATACATACACCGTGACCGGCTCGCAAATCCAAACGGTCATGGGCAAGAGTTTCAACGCGAACGAAGAGGATTTGCTTCGCAGCATTCCTAGCGTCACCATCGACAAGACCGGTACGGTTTCGATCCGCGGCGGCTTTGCCTTCGAAGCGGCGTACGAGTTTGAGGGAATCGACTACACGACGCCGTCGGTAAACTTGCAGAATACACTGCAAAACATCGGCAATTTCAATCTGCTCAACGGCGTCGGCAGCGTGCAATTGATTCCCGGAGCGGGCGACGCCACCCATGGCGACACCGGCACCGGGTTGATTCTGTTTACGGCGAAAAACGGCACCTACCCGACCTATCTGCACGTCGACACCGAGGCGCTGATGTACCCCTACCTGCACCAGCTCGGCCTGGAGTGGGGTTGGGCGTTGCCGTCGCAACGACTCTCGAACTACGCTGGTTTCATCGGCGTGCGCCGCGCCTTTCAGTATGGCATCCCCGGCACGGCCGCTAACACACTGGGAACCCTGGGAACCAACGCGGCGACCCTGGGGAGCACCATCGATCCGAACCTCGTCTATTACGCGCCGCAGTTTCTAAAGTCGAACGACTTCGTCGATAACCTGATTTACCGTTTCGGTTCCAATGAAAACCAGCGCCTGCAGTTCTTTATTCAAAGTCAGGCGATTACGCAGACGCTCGATTACGGCGGCTTCCAGTACCTGCCGTACATTTCCGGCGGTACGACCTCGGGTAAGTGCGCACCCTATCCCATCATCGGTCCCAGCGGCCCCGTCAACTCGCTCCAGCAGAATTTCGCCTGCAACAATCTGATCCCACTCTTTCCGGGCCAGCCCAATACGTATGCATTCGTATCGCAACCCGACGAGCTACAGAGCCCCTTCTTAGCGTATAAGCTCGAATACGACGCCAATATCAGCGCATCGACCTTGCTGACCACGCGCTATTTCCGCACGTACAGCGAGCAGTCGCAGATCATGCCGGCGCAGGGCATCTTCGCGCAACCCTACGGCGGCACTCGGACGGCGGGTCAGATTGACGGCACGACGCAGATTGGCACCAAGAACACGCTCAAATACGGCACGATCTACGAGTACGTCGTTCCGTACGGCAATCGCTATGACTTCACGTCGTACACGGCGTTCACAACGCCGCCGTATATCGTGACCTATGGGATAACACATCCATTGATGCCGCTGCCGTTGCCGTATACCTACCAGGGCTTGCTCCCGAACAATAATCCCTATGCCCAGGCTGGCCTTGAGCAAGATTTCTTCTCGCCGGCGTTTTGCGCTCAGCTCAACCTTCACAACGGTTGCGGTTATCTGAGCGCGTGGTTTCCGGGCGGCGTGCGATTTCCGTTCGAGGAAGACGTTGCGACCGTCGCTCAGCAGCAGTACGGCACCTACGTACAAGACACGATCGACATGAGCGCTCGCTGGAAGGCGGAGGCGGGCATTCGGCTCGACGGCTACAACTTTCAAATTCCCACGCAGGCCGGCGCGCCTGCCTCGATCCCCGCCGCCGAGCATCAGCGGCTCTACGAGCCGCATTTCGATACGTCGTACTCGCCTGATTCACGCGATACGTTTCGCTTGGGTTTCGGGCACACGCTGGCAATGCCGCTCCCCAGCCTCTTGGGTGCCGATGTGAGCCGCGTTCCATATGACGCCTTTGATGGAATCCCGTCGTACGACAACTCGACTGGAAAAGCGGCCACCTACTGCGGACCGCACGCGGATTCGCTCTGCAGCAGTTACGCGGACCAGTTGTACTGGCTCACACGCGATTATCGCTTCGGCAGTTCGACGCTCGAGGCGCCGCTGGTCGGCGCGACTTTTACGAACGTCGATCTTTCCTGGGCGCACGAATTTCATGACGGCTCGGCAATGAAAATCACGCCGTTTTACCGGCGGGGTTACAACGTGATCGAGCAAACCGCCCAAGTCATCGGATTCAACTATCAGACGGGCGCACCAGTCTATGGCGACGTTCAATACTCCAACCTCGGCATTCAAAAAGCCGAGGGGATTGAAACGCTCTACACGCGCGAACTTCCGCTCGGCATATCGATGCAGATCGGCGCAACGTACATCAGCCAGTTCGGAAACGAACCGCCCGGAGCGTTCTTGCAGCCGGCGGCGCTCGCCGTCGGCGAAGTCTATCGCTCGCCCGATCTCTCACCGTTTCAGCTCAACGCGGCGTTCAACTGGAAGAACGATAAGTGGCGGATCAATCCCGTCATTTACGCGAATTCCGGCTATCCGTATGGCGCCGGTTACTACACCGCCGTCTATTGCAACGGCATTCCGGTCATCGTTCCCAATACGAGCCTCTCGGTCATCTACTCGCAGACCCCGGGCTACATCGATCCCCTCGATCCTGGAACCTGCACCAAGCCGAATATTGCTGCCACGCGCGGCATCTCGGAAGGCGGTTTGCCCGGTGGCTTCTATACCACGCCGCGGGTGGACGCCAACTTGACCGTTGAGTATCGTCCGCCGACGCGCAGTATCGCCCAATCGGTCTTCGGCCTTCAAGTCGTGAACTTATTTAACGAGCTCTATAACGTCCCGGTCATCAACGGCTGCTACGGCTCACCGGTGACCACGGGTCTCTCCAGCGGCACTGCGCCGTGCAGTTATGGCTCGGCACCTTATGCCCCGCCCGATCTCTCCGCGCACTCGAGCGCGCCCTATTTGACATATCCCAACGAGGCCCCGATTTCATTTCGCTTCTACTATCAGGTGACACTATGAATAAATACATGCAGATACGCACGTGGCTGGTCGGTATCGTCGGCGCAGCCATCGTGGCGGCGTGCGGAAGCGGAGGTGCTTCCGAGCCGCCGGTGACGTCGTACGATCCGGCAGCCACCAGCAAGCTGCAATTCGCGGTTGGCGTCGCGACGATGTCTTATAACGGCGGTGTCAGCGTCGCGTACGGACTGAATACCGTCGAGACGCTGCGCCAGCACGACGGACTCTCCGGCGTGCTCTACAGCGTACCGATCATCATCGGCCCGTCGACCTTCGACGTGCTTACTTCAACCGAGAGCGGCAACGACGTTCAGTACGCCGGCTCCGATCTAGGCACCAACCACGTTACGTGGTCGACGCTCAATCAGACGCATTGGACGGGGCAGCCCCGCGGTCCGAAAGCCTCCACGACCGGCGCGTTCGGCTACGGCCTGTGTCCGTGTAACTCGGACTCCGGTCCTGGGAACGGCTTTACGCCGCTTTTTCAAGCGTTCAATCTGCCGGTCTATGGCACCGACGCGCAGCTCTGGTACGGGGGACCGCCGGCCTTTCCAGCGGCGGGACCAACGTTGATCGGCCTGGGCTGGGAGGGCTATTCGCTCGGGTTCACCGATTTCGCGGTGCAACCGGTCGTCGGCACGTACCATCTGTATGCTGCGGTGCCACCGGCCTATGACACGCCGCAGAACCCGACGCCCAGCCCCAATCCCGGCGGCTCCCCGACTCCAGCGCCCGGCATTTTGGCGGCAGGGGCCCAGCTGACCGACCTCGCCCCGCTGCCGGCGCTGGCGCTGCCTTCATTTACTCCCGATCGCCGCGGGGGCGGCACGATCGCCATTACGGTACCCGCCGGCGCCGAGGAGGCCTTAGTGGAAGTGATGGCTCTGGGCGGAAGCGGTACGGGAATCTGCGTCCAATCGCACCAGAGCAACACGTTCTATACGGTGGTCACCCATCAACGCGGTCCGGCGCGCGTGGTGTTGCCGCCGGAGATTGGGCCGCTCACGCAATCAGGAGAGAAGACGCCGTCGATCTGCCCCAAGCAGACCTATGAGGTCTACGCGGCGGCCGTCGATTTCCCGGCGTACGAGGCCTCCTATCCCAACAACCTGCAGCAGCTGCCGCTAATAAAAGCGAGCAACGGGCAGGCCGATATCACGACCTCCGACACGGTGACCGGCGCCTATCCTTAGGGACGACGATTTCGACAGCCCTTCTTGGGGCGGGACGTTATAATAGAGTTAACTGGGGGCTCGCAAGCGGCCCCCTTCACTGTCCCCGATGTGGAGCGTCATGCGAGTCAAGTACGAGGTGTCGGCGGGTGGTTTGACCCTGCGCCGCCGCGATTCCGGCTACGATGCCCTGCTGATTGGGCGCGGCGCCCCGCCGCGCATTTGGACTTTGCCCAAAGGACACGTCGAGGCGCGCGAATCAACCGAGCAGGCGGCGCTGCGCGAAGTTCACGAGGAGACCGGCTGCTGGGCCGAGATCATCACGCGTCTCAATGAAATCGCGTATTGGTTTTACGTGGGGAAGGCCAAGCACCGAAAGGCGGTGACGTTCTTCCTGATGCGTTACCTTTCGGGCGACCCCGCGAACCACGATCACGAAGTGGACGACGCGCGTTGGTTCGACCTCGCGCAAGCCCGGCGAACGCTGAAGTACGTAAACGAAAAGCGCCTCGTCGATCTGGCGCTGGAGTTTCTCGCAGCGCATCCCGACGCTTTCGGCGAGCCGTACGTGGTGACGCGTACTGCCGAGCCGGTATCGTCCTAGCGGATGGCGGAGAGCAACGCTTTTCGCGTTCGTCTCGATGCCTTCGACGGCCCGCTCGATCTTCTGCTTAGTCTCATCAAGGAGCAACAGCTCGACGTAGCGACAGTTCCCCTCGCCGCAGTCGCCGAGCAGTACTTGGCGTACGTGCGCGCAATGCAAGCGCGCGACTTTGAGATCGCCGCCGAGTATCTGGTGATTGCGGCCACCTTGCTCTTTTTGAAGTCGCGCGCACTCTTGCCGCCGATTCCGCGGGAGCTGGTCGAGGACGAGAGCGAGACGGCCGAAGCGGTTGAGGAGCGCCTTCGGCGACGCCTCATCGCCTATTCAAAGTATCGCGAACTCGGAGAACAACTGCGCGGATACCAAAACGAGGCGAGTGCATTCTTTTATCGAGAGTCGGGCGACCCAGCCGGGGAAATCGTCCAGCGGTACGAGATCGATCCGGAAAAACTCAAGCGAGCGTTCCTGGCAATGCTCGTACAGGCGCGTCCGGAGAAACGCTCGATCGCGCGCGAGCGCATCTCATTGCTCGCATCGATGGACTTCATTATGCGGCGAATCAAAGAACGAGAAGAGGCATACTTCTCCGAGCTCTGCGCGGAACTCGGGATGACGCGCGACGTCATCGTGGTGACGTTCTTAGCCATCTTAGAGCTCGTTCGGCGACGGCGCTTAGGCTTCGAGCAGCCGGAAGCGTTCGACGACATTCGGCTCTTCCCGACGCCAAAGAGCGCGGCCTAAACATGCTGGACGAAGCGATTCTGCATCTGCAGCGTCCGGTCGAAGCGTTGCTCTTCGTCGCGGGCGAACCGCTTTCGATCCCTCAGCTCGCTGCCGTACTGCACGCGCAAGAGCGCGAAATCGCCGCAGTGCTGCAGCACATCGAGGGCGAGTACAGCGACCGCGGCATCGTGCTGCGTGAAGTCGCGGGCGGCTATCGCTTTGCGACCTCACCGCTCGCGCGAGAAATTGTAGAAGCCTATTTACTTCCCGCGAAAACCACGCTCTCGGCTCCGGCGCTGGAGGCGCTCGCCATCGTCGCGCATCTGCAGCCCGTGACTCGAGGCGAAATCGAGGCGATCCGGGGGGTGAACTCCGACAGCGTCGTCAGCACGCTGTTCGATCGTGGGCTCATCGCCGAAGCGGGACGCAAGGACGTCGTAGGTCGCCCGATGCAGTATCAGACGACCCCATTCTTTTTGGAATCGTTCGGTTTGCGCTCGCTCGACGATCTGCCGCAGCTCGAGCTGGAAGCCGGACACCCGCTCGAGTTTAACTTGAGCGAAGCGAAGGCCGAAGCCAACTAAGAGGCTCGGCGATGCGCATCGGCCTGCACGTCCACGTCGCTGGCGGTTACGTCAAAGCGGTGGAGCACGCCAAGAACGCCGGCGCGAGCGCGATGCAAGTTTTCTCGACCAATCCTCGCAGCTATCGCACCGTCGCCGTGGACGGCGCGGCGCTCGACGCATTTGCGCAACTACGAGGAGAGGCCGGAATCGAGACGTGCGCGATTCATACGCCCTATCTCATCAACTTCGCCAGCGCCGACCCTAAAATTGCAAAAGGCTCGCTTCATTTGCTTCAAAACGATCTCGCGGTCGCGGCGCGGGGAGGAATGCGTTTTGTGAACACGCATCTCGGCTCGTACGGAGCGCGCGACCGGGACGAGGGTTTTGCGGCGATTTGTACGGCGCTGCAATCGGCACTGAGAGCGATCGAACCGGGGGTATTCTTAGTGCTCGAGAATTCGGCGGGGTCGGGAAATCTCGCGGGCGGAACGCTCGAAGAGCTGGGCCGCATACTTCGCGCAATTCCCCACCCGCAGCTCGGCGTCTGTCTCGATACGGCGCACGCGTGGGCGTCGGGTTATCCGATTGGCTCGAGAGAGGGCGTCGATCGTTTCCTGGAAGACGCCGACCGCGAAATCGGGCTGGAGCGTATTCTGATGTTCCACTTCAACGATACCGAAGTTCCCCTCGGCGCGGGGCGCGATCGGCATTGGCACATTGGTGAAGGGTTGATTGGTTTTGAGGGCTTTCGGGCACTCCTCGCTCACCACGAACTGCACGAGAAGATCGCCATTCTGGAGACACCCGGCAGTGATGCCGACGACCTGCGTAACATGCAAACGATTCTGGCGATTCAGAAAGGCGCGCTGGCGTCGCGGCCGTGACGAGCGCCCCGACCGGAACGCAAAGGTACGTCGCGCACTTCGACGTCGACGCGTTCTATGCCAGCGTTGCCGTTCGCGACAACCCGAGTTTACGCGGCAAACCGGTCGCGGTAGCCGGATCGAGCCGGCGCGCGGTCGTGCTAACGGCTTCATATGAAGCGCGTCCGTATGGCGTGCGCTCCGCGATGCCGCTCTACAAGGCGCGCGGCGCATGCCCGCAGCTCGTTGTGGTTCCACCGGAAATGGCGAAATATCGCGCCGTCTCGCGCGAAATCTTCGGCATTCTCTCGGCTCGAGGTTACCCTGTCGAGGGTCTCTCTCTCGACGAAGCGTTTGTTGGAATCGGCGATGTGGAATTCGAAACGGCGCGCCGGGTCTGTGCCGATCTTCGCTGCGAGATCTTTGCCGCGACAAGGTTGACGGTCAGCGCGGGACTCGCGACCGGCAAGATGATTGCGAAGATCGCCTCGGACACATGCAAGCCCGATGGTTTGCTGGCGATTGCGCCAGGTGAAGAGGCCGCATTTCTCGCTCCGTTGCCGGTGGGCCGTCTGTGGGGAATCGGGCCGAAAATGCAAGCGCGCTTGGGCGTCTTCGGAATAACGACCATCGGCGAGCTTGCACGCATCGACGACGCCCGTTGTCGCGAACTCTTCGGATCGTGGTGGCGCGAAGTCTACGATTTGGCGCGCGGCGTCGATCGCCGCCCGGTCGATCCGGTGCGGGAGACTAAATCGATTTCGACCGAGGAGACTTTCGAATACGACGTTCACGAAGAGCGGCGATTGATCGAGGTCCTCCGCACCCAAGCTCGCGAGCTCGCCGAAACGCTCGAAGGCGAGCGTGCCGTGGCCCAGACGATCGGTGTCAAAGTCAAGCGCGCGGATTTCACGGTGGTCGGTCGGCAGACGCACCTCGCCGAGCCGACTCGCGATGCTCGCCGCATCTTTCGCGCCGCCGTTTATTGCTTGCGCCGCGCGACGTTGGAGGGCGTGCCGGTGCGGTTGCTCGGAACGCGGGTTTCTTCATTGTCGGAAGGCGACGTGCTGCAAACCAGTCTTTTCTAGACGACACGTTGCGCGCAAACCACAGCCAATGTCATCCTGAGCTTGTCGAAGGATGCGGGCGATCATGCTTCGACAGGCTCAGCATGACACGTTGCGCGCAGGCAAATCATTTTTGTCATCCTGAGCTTGTCGAAGGATGCGGGCGCTCATGCTTCGACAGGCTCACCCTTCGACAGGCTCAGGGTGACAATGCTTCGACAGGCTCAGCATGACAATGCTTCGACAGGCTCAGGGTGACAATGCTTCGACAGGCTCAGCATGACAATGCTTCGACAGGCTCAGGGTGACAATGCTTCGACAGGCTCAGCATGACAATGCTTCGACAGGCTCACCCTTCGACAGGCTCAGGGTGACAATGCGTGCTTCGACAGGCTGAGGGTGACAGGGCGGTTCATCAGATGTGATCCGTCGCCCAGCAAAAGTCGGCGCGCGTCGCATCGAGCGACCGCACGAGGCTGACGCCTTCCTGCCGCAGCGGCGCCGCCATCGCGATGGCGCTCTGTCGCGTTCGTACCGTGCATCGGGGCAAGTGCTCGCGCGCGTTACCGGGCGGCAACCATCCCGTAACGCGTCGGAGATCTCCCGCTGCGGCTCGAAGGAGGGGCGCAATGATGCGGCCATCGCGTGCGAACGCATATTCGTCGACGATATACGCGTCGTTCGTCGGGTCGCGCATACCCAGGACGTAGGCGACGATGCGGCCACGCTGCCGCATGACGAGATTCGTTTCGTCGCCGCGGCGATGCTCGGAGCCGTGACGGAGTCGCATAGCCACCCAATCCCAAACGCTTGCCGGACGCAAGAACGCAATCCGGCGCTTCCCTTCGCACTGCGCAAAGATCCGACGCACCTCGGCCCAATCGCCCTCCGCCAGGCGCGAAACCGTTAGACGCTCCGAGGGCAGCGTATCGGAACGTAGCGTAAACCGGCGCGAGGGGAGCACGCGAAAACCGAGTTCCAAATAAAACTGCGGCCGGATATCGCAGAAGAGGTAGCCGATATCGTAGCCTTCGCTGCGAGCGCTGTCGAGCGCTGAGGCAAGCATAAAGCTGGCGTAGCCGCGCCCGCGCAACTCCGCGGGTGTGAAGACCGCGCCGAAACCGATCGCTCGCACTCTGCGCGTTTCGTTTCGAAGCGTCCGCTCGTAGCGTTTAAACGATGCGACGCACGTTGCCCCATCGTACAGGCCGATCGTGCGATAATGCCGGCGCCCGTAGGGGCTTCGCGCGAGCTCCGACGTCTGAAGGAGATACTGCTCGAACGTGCGCCGGCCCGACCAGAGCGGTGCGGTCAACGGCAGAACGTCGCGCGCATAGACCTCGAGAGGCATTTCGCGCAGATGCAAACGAGCTGCCTCGCTAGCCGAGCATGTCGAGGAACTCGGGGGTCTCGCCAGAGCGACTCGGTCTTCCCGAAGCCGTGACCAGCACGTCGGCGCGCGCTCGGCGCAAGCCGTACTCCAGCGCGCGACGCTCGCGCTCGAAATAGTGTTGCCGCGTCTTGTAGCGGAAGGTGTAGTACGTAAATTTTGCCGTGCGCGACGCGCGCGCGTCTCCGGCGTTATCCTTGGGGATCATTCCGTACCGCTTGCTAAAGAGAAACGCCTCAGGTGAATAGTAGCGGGGAAAGGCGCCTGCGCGTACGTTAGCGATCGCGACGCGATCGAACTCTCGGCCCCGCGCAGCCTCGATGCTCAGAAGTTGAACGCATCCGCCGCAGGAATCATCGACTTCACAAGTTTCTAGCTCGCTCTCGATGCGCTGCTCGGCGTAGCGCAAGACATCGCTCAGATCGGCGCCCTCGTTGCGCCTTAGAAAACCATCGAGACGGTCGAGAAGCCGGCGCAGCAAGATTTGCTGCGCTCGCGCTGCCGCGGATCCGATATCGCCTTCGCGTGCGAGCCCTTCACGCCAAACGGTACGTGCGAAGGTACCAAACGAGGCCGGGTCTGCGATTGAGAGCCAGCCTTCGCGCAAGCGTCGAAAGCGCTGTAGTCGCGTAGCGGCTGCCGGCGGAAGCGCGTCGTCGAGCTCGCCGCGAACGACGTTCCACCCCAGGCGCAGATCGCGCTTGGGATTCCAGCGCCCTGCGCGCGCAGTCGGCGGCGGTTCTTCGTCGAAAGCAAAGAGCTGACGCTGCGGATCCGGCGGATCGCCGCAAAGAAACGCAACGGATGCGTCGGAGAGAGCGAGGGCGCGGCCCGATAACGTGCGCAGCAGCCAGTCGTGCCGAAAGGGATCGTCGACGTTCCACAACAACGCGAGCGCGTCGAGCGCGCGGCGGTCGGCAAAAACGTTGACGTCGCCGGCCACGACCGCAGGAATGTTTCGTTCCAGCAGCGCGCGTTCGTAAGTTTCGACGGCTCGAACCGAGCGAAAGAGCACCGCGACGCGTTCGGGGGGCGAGCCGCGTTCGAGCCAAGAGGCGACGCGTTGAGCGATGGCCTCGGCTTCTTCTCGCGCCGTGGGAAACCGAGTCTTTTCGACCTTCGGCGTCCGATGCGTTCCATGCAACTCGGTTTTGGAATGCGCCAGTGCAAAGACCGCCTCGGGTGTGGTCAGGCGGGTCTCGGAGATCGCAGACGACGGATCGCCGCACAGCGTGACTCCCCGCAGGCGTTCGCCATAGAGACCGGTCAGAAAGCGAAGTTCGGCGGCAGTCAACTCTTGGGCGTCGTCGATAAATGCAAATGGGTATCGCCGCCGCTGCGATTGCGCGAAGGCGCTATCCTCGCGTAACAGTTCGGTCGCGGCAATTACCGCGTCCCGTCCCGTCATGCGAGCGCTCGAACGCGTGACGTCGAGGTAGCGTTCATAGAGTTTAGCAAGGATCTTCGAAAGATCGATCTCCCGGCGCCGTTGTCGCGAGAGTTCTTGTGCGGTGGCTGCAAGGGAGTTCTGATGGTTTGTCTTCGTTTCGGCGATCAATCGCGGATCGGCGAAGTTCGGCGGCTGCGCGTAGAACTCGGTCGCGCCGGTCAGCGCGCACGAGAGGAAGAGCGTGGGCTCGACGCCGCCATCGCAGAGCCGGCGAATCAAGCGAAAGGCGGATTGAAGAAAGCGTTGCGGCCAGTTGAGCGCGGCCACCTCGGGATCGAGTTGACCCTCGATGAACTCTTCCCATTCGAGTGCAAAGAGCGGCATACAGGCATCGGCAAAAAGGAGCTCGGCTTCGACGTCGTCAACGAGCGTCGGCGCCTTTCCGGCATCTGCAAGCAGCCCGACAGCACACTTTTCGATTCCCCCTGGCGCGTGAAGCATCAGCGATTCGACCGTGCATTCCGTACGCCGCAGGCGTGCCGCGCGCTCGGCCAGCGCGGTGCTCTTGCCGGTGCCCGGCGCCCCCACGATAGCGAAACACTCGTCGAACGGCGCTTCGACCGCGTCGCATTGCTCGGCCGTCAACTCGAGCAGGATCAACTGCCGAAACGCCGAGCTTCGGGCGACGGTCTCGCCGCGCAGGCAATCGCGTAAGCGCAATAGCCGCACGGAGACGGATCGTGGGTGGGTGCGAAGTGCTCGATCGTACCCGAGGAGAGCTCGTCGCTCAGCTCGACCATTCGGGCCCGCGACCGTTCCAGATCGCGGACTTCGATATTTCGGCCGACGTGCACGACAATGGGTCGGACGTCGAGCAGCGCATCCTTGAGCGGAATAAGGACGAGTTTCGTAACCTTGTCGCCTGCCGCGGTTCGCGCCAAGTAATAAAACGGCAACTGAAAGTCGCGAAATCGCCGAACTCGTTCCGCGTATTCGGGGACGCTCGTAGCGATGCTACCGGTTTTGTAATCGACCACGGCGACCTCGCCGGAGCGTACGTCGCGGTCGAGTCGATCGATGTAGCCGATGAACGCACGTCCCTCCAGATCGAGTTCCGCGGCAACCTCACGGCCGAGTACTTCGAACGGCGCCTCTTTCTCTTGCACGAGCAGCCAATCTACGTAACGTTGTGCGGTCCGCTGTGCGCGCCGAACTGCCAGCTCGAACTCCACGCGCGTACCAAATCCGGGGCGATTCCGCTCGAAAGCCCACGTGACGAACTCGCCCACGCGCCGGCGCATCGCGGATTCCTCGTTGTGAGTCGGCCGGGGAAATTCGCCATGAAAATCTTCGAGCGCCAGGTGAAACGCGGTGCCGTAGGCTGACGCGGCGGAGCCGCGGTCCTCGACCGCGGTGCATACATACTTGTAGAACCATCGGCGCGCGCACTCCACATACATGTTGAGCGCGCTCGCGCTGAAGTGCTTTGGCCGTGCCGGCACGCCGCGGGGGTCTTCGGTCGGCGCAGCGACTGCGAGCGCAAACTCGCCCGTATCGGCGCTTTGCGGCGCACGTGAAACGCGATCTTCGCTCTGCGTGAGGTCGAAGACGGCGCGGATCGCTTCGCGCAGTGCGTCGGACTCCAAATCCTCGGGCAGCGCTCGAATTCGGCGCATCCGTTGCGCGAACTGCAGTACGGCGTCGCGGTCGTTTGGTGGCAAGGCGAGCTGTCCGCGGTCGATTGCTTCGAGCAGCACGCCGCCGCGCCGGACAAGCGTCGCGTAGGCCGCAGCAACGTCGTGATCCACACCGGAATACGGCGAACGAAGGAGTCGCAATAGCGCCGCTTGCGAAGCGGTGCGAAGCCACTGGACGGCATCCTCGAGAAAAGAACGAACGCGCGGGGAGTCGGGAACCACTTCTCCGGAAGTTAAAGCTCCCACCAGGCGCCCCTGCAGCGAACGTATAAACGCCATCGGATGCGACGCATCATCGTCGGAATCACCGGCGCGAGCGGAAGCGTCTACGGCTACATGGTGCTGCAAGCGCTCCGCGCGATCGGCGGCATCGAAACGCATCTCGTGCTAACCAGCGCGGCGCACCGAACGATCGAACTGGAAACCGACATGGCGGCCGACGACTTCGTGGCCCTTGCCGACGTCACACATCGCGACGACGATCTGGCCGCCGCGATTTCCAGCGGCTCCTTTTTAACCGACGGCATGCTCGTGATTCCTTGCTCCATGAAGAGCGCCAGCGGCATTGCCTATTCGAACAATGCAAATCTGGTAGTGCGAGCTGCGGACGTTTGTCTCAAGGAGAAGCGCCGCCTCGTTCTCGTCGTGCGCGAAACGCCGTTGCACTTGGGACATTTGCGCACCTTGGCGCTGCTCGCGGAGATCGGCGCGGTGATCCTCCCACCGGTACCGGCAATGTATGCAAATCCCGCCAGCGTCGACGACATCATCGCTCACACGGTCGGCAAGGCGCTCGATCAATTCGGTATCGCGAACGAACTCTTCAAACGCTGGCGCTCGCCCGGCTAACAAGTTGCCGCGCAAGCGGCACGTCGCTGAGACGGTCGACATTCACCGCAGTTTCGGGATAGGGCGAGATCAGTGCTCGGACCGGCGCACCGAGAATTCGCTCCCCGCGGGCTTCGGCGGCTGCAATCGTGAGCCGGCCAAGAGCGAAACGCGCCAACATGTCCCACCCGAACAACGATGCTAGCTTCAGAGGGCTTTTTCGGGCGGCGCCCAGACGCTCGATGAAGCGCTCGAGCCTTGATAGCGCGCGGGGCTTCATCGCTGCTATTCCGCCGCCGCAGAACGTCCCATCGCGCATGCGTGCCCACGTATGCGGTACGTCCGGAAAGCGGCGCAGATGTGCCTGCTTTTCAACGCAACCATAGGCAATGTCGGCGCGCAGCGCAGCGACGCGGCGCACGAAATCCTCGACCGAAGCCGGGGTGAGCACGGGTAGGTCTGAAGCCACGATGAGCACATCGGCGTCGCCGTCGAATCCGGCAAGGCCGTTGCGCAAGCTCTCGCTGATGTGCACGCCGTCGGCGCGCAGTTCGTCGGCAAACGTTAAATCGCGGTGCGCGGCCATTGCGGGGGGCGCAACCACCACGATTCGGCCCACGCTCGACGCGCCGCGCAGCGCTGCCAGGACGCGGCCGACCAACGTCGTTCCTTCGATTTCGACGAACGCTTTGTTCGGTGCCCCCGGCTGCAGCAGTGCGACGTCGTCTTGCGGCCCGCCGGCCAGCACAACGGCATGCATCGTCATCCCGACGGGCATTCCGCGAGCCAATCCGGCGTCGCTGCAAAGGCGGTCGTGAACCGTTCGTAGGCCGCGGGCAGGTCGAGCCGTTCGCAGAGGGCGCCGATTCGATTCGCCTGCGCAGCGAGGGTGAAGACGCAGGCGCCCGAACCCGCCAAGAGGACGTTCGTCGCACCAGCGCGGCGAAGCGCGTCGATCGCCGTCGCAATCTCGGGCACTTGCGACGCAATCGCATTCTGGAAGTCGTTTTGCATGAGCGACTCGACGCGCGCGAAGTCACTTCGCTGCAACGCCTCGAGCAATGCAAGCGATACAGACCCCTTGCGCGGCCGCTGCGGGCGCACGTGACGATCGAGCTGTGCGTATGCGTCTGCGGTCGAAACCGCAGCGGGGGGTTTGACGATCAACAGGTGCCAGCGCGGAATCGCACCGGCGGGCGTTACTCGCTCGCCGGTTCCTTCGACCAAAGCCGCGGTGCCGGTGAGAAAGAACGGCACGTCGGAACCGAGCGATCGCGCGAGGCTCAGCCAGTCATGCTCCGCGGCGTTCCCGATGGCGCCGGTCATTGCGGCGCGAAGCACCGTCGCCGCGTCGCTCGATCCTCCGCCCAGACCCGCTTGCGTAGGAATCCGTTTGCGAAGCTCGACGCGAATCGGCAACTCCCCCAGCGCGCGCAGCGCGGCAAATGCGAGATTATGTTCGCCGTCGAGATCGCGGCGATCGCAGCTAAAGCTGAACCCCGAGCTCGGCTCGATCGTCAGCTCGTCGGCCAGGTCGATCGGCACCATCACGCTGCGTATTGCGTGGTATCCATCGTCGCGACGGGCAAGCACCTCGAGCGTGAGATTGATTTTTGCCGGTGCCCGAAGGGTCAGCATTGCGAGCTTCCGTTTGCCGCAGCGAGAGAAGGCGCCTTCGCGTCCGGTGCCGCAGTAAGGGTTCGAGGCACGTTAGACAGAGTGGGTTTAAGTTACGACGCGCAACGCAATGAATTTTGCGCCTACGTCCTTCACGAATCTCAAACGCCGTACGGTTTATTGCTCGGCAACTTCAAGACGTACGCGCAGTCGACGGCGAAGGGCGGGGTGCGCGGGTTATGGGATGCGGACACCGATCAAATTATCTTCGGAACGCACCATCTCGCCTACCGCATGGCCGATCGAACGTTCTTTCCGCATCAAATCGAGCGCGAGCTGACCTTTCTGCCGTACGCGCAGATCTCGGAGTTCACGCTCGACCATCGCATTCATGTAACCGAATCCTTTTTCGTTCCGCACGGTGCGGAGTTCGACCGCGCCGTATCCTTCGTCGTCGACGTGACGCTCTACAATCCCGGCGCCGCCGAGATGGAGGTCGCGCTCTTTCCGTGGGCGATGCTGGTCGGCCAGCGCTTTTACGGGGAGCCCGAACATGAAGTGCGCGCTTGGAACGACGGCCGCTTTATCTGTTCGAAGAACCTCGAAACCGGGGGGGAACGATGGTGGGGAGGCTCGCGCCATCCGGTTGCCGTCGAGCTTTCATTACGCGAACAGGTTTTGCTCAAGTCGATGCGACGCGGAAGCCTGGCACAGCCGAGCGCACCGCCAACCGGGGGCGATTCGACGCTCGACGACCCCGCGTTACAGCAGCCCCTCGAGGACGTGACGCCCGAGCAGGCGGAACTCGTCAGCCGGCGGATCTTCGGGGCTTTCGAATATCGAATCGCCGTCGCTGCCGGTGCGCGGGAGTCGTTGCGGCTGGCCGTCGTCTATCATAAAGGGGGAACCGAGCGCAGCCGGCCAGTCCTCGAATCGCTGCTGCGCGATCCGCGAGCGCTGCATCACACGCAAAACTATTTTACCGAGCGGCTCGCCGACGCGCGCTTCCTGGTTCCGTCGCCCGAAATAAGCCGCGGCGCTGCCTGGGCCAAGGCGAACATGCTGCGCATCGTCAAGGAGTATCCACACGGCTGGGGTGCGACCAACTCACCGCCGTCGGACATCTTGGTCTCGCGCGATACCTCTTGGCTCGTCCACGGCTTCGATTACTTCTGGCCCGAATTCAGCCGGAACGCGCTTGAAGTTTTCAATAACGCGGTCGAAGAGAGCGGATTGATGGTGGAGTACGTCCGCGGCGTGAGCGGTTATAAGACGGACTACGATCTCAACATCAACGACGATACGCCCCTGCATCTGATCGCGATGCTCCACCATTACAACGCGACGCTCGACGACGCATGGGTTCGCGAGCGCATCGGCTTAGTCGTCAAACTCACCGATTACATGCTGACTCAACGCGATGCCCACGGTTTGATCAACTGCCGCGCAAAAGGCGTCGACATGTACGGGATCTCTTCGTGGCGCAATATTATCCCGTACTACACGCTCGACGGCGCGGTGACCGAGATCAACGCCGAGGCCGTGTATGCTTTGGAAGCCTCGGCGATGCTCTGCGCGGTGGTCGGCGATAACGATCATTGGGAGCGATATACCGGCGAGGGCCAAGCGATGCGCTCGGCAATGATGGAGCACCTTTTCAACGACGACACTGGAGCGTTCGTTCTCAACTACGACCAAGACGGCAACTATCAAGACAACTTTACGGCCGACGAGGTCTTTCCGGTGCTCTTCGGCATCGCCAACGCGTCGCAGCAGCGGGCCATCCTCACCCGGCTGCTTGAAGCGGATTTCGTGACCCCGGTGGGTTTGCGCACGATCTCGACTGCGGATGCATGGTACTTTCCGTCATACGGGTTTGGACTGCTCGGCGGCATTTGGCCGGATTTAACGATCTGGTGTTCGGTCGCGCTGGCTCGGAACGGCATGACCGATGCGGCCGTCGAGTTCCTCAAAATTTCGTATGCGGCGATGGAAGGCGGAAGTCCGCGCAACACCGTTCCCGGCGAGTTCGCCGAGTGGTTCGACGGCGGCTCGATGAGCAATCGCGGAATGTATCTCTCGCCGTGGACGGGCGCCAAATACCTGTGGGCGATCGCGGAAACCGTTGGCGGGCTCAACGGCTATCGCACGAGCGGGCGACCCCACTTGGCGCCGTTGCGCCCAAAGGGATGGCAATGGGTCGCCGCGGCCCGAGTTCATTGGGGCGGCCGGCGGTGCACGTACGTCGTCGACCTTCGCAACGATACGATTTACGGCGACATGGCCGAGCTTTCCGCGGAGGAGCCGTTCACGTGCATTCACGCTGGACGCGACGTCAGCGACGAGGTTGCGACGTCGCCGGTGGAAGTCGGCGCAATTGCCTTTGAAGATGATGCCGGCGCCGTGCGAATCTTTCTTGGCAATCAGCTCGATCGCGCGCGAAACGTCCTGATCGAATTTCGAGGCCATACGGCGCGCATCGATATGGCACCGGGAGAGTTGCGCGAAGTCCATCTCATCGGCAAGCCGAGCGATCGTCGTGCACGAGCGGCGAAGCTCGACGTCGTCCGACCGCTTGCCCGGGTATAAGAGAACGATGCATCCTTCGATGCGCTTTCCTTCGCTCGTGTTGTTGGTAGGCGCGGGAGTGCTGCTGCTCGCGGTCGCGGTCGGCGAGCGCATGGGGAATCGCGTTATTGGGCAGGCGACCGAGCAGACGCTCCAATCGGTCATCCCTTCGGCGATTACTCCGCCGCCAAACGCTGCGCCGAAGCCTTATGGCCCCGACTGGAAACGCTCGCAGGCGCTCTCCGCTGCCGGCGATCCCCGTTTCCCCGACCCGAGGGTTCCGCCCCAGCCGCTGCCGACGCCGCTGCCCTCGCCGACAGCTCGACCGACGCCCGTGCCCACGCCAACTCCGAATCCCAATCTCCCGGTCTGGCGTCAGCGCCCGTTCGCGACGTTTACGCCTTCGGCAGCTCCGTCGGAGAGCCCGACGCTCGTACCGCCGACCGCGGAGCCGGCACCTGAAGAGACGCCGACACCGTAGCGCGTCCCCAATGTTCTCATTGGGAACGCCTGATATGATAGAGACATGGAAAGCACGGGAACGGTAACGGTCAAGCGCGGGCTCGCGCAGATGCTCAAAGGCGGCGTCATTATGGATGTCGTCACGCCTGAACACGCCGCGATCGCCCAAGAGGCGGGCGCCGTCGCCGTGATGGCGCTCGAACGGATTCCCGCAGACATCCGCGCGCTGGGCGGCGTCGCCCGAATGAGCGCGATCGACTTGATCCGCGGCATTATGGATGCGGTGACGATTCCGGTGATGGCCAAGGTGCGCATCGGGCACTTCGCCGAGGCGCAAGTGCTGCAACAACTGGGGGTCGACTACATCGACGAGTCGGAAGTTCTTACTCCAGCGGACGATAAGTATCACGTCGACAAGCACGCCTTTACGACGCCTTTTGTCTGTGGTGCACGCGACCTCGGCGAAGCCTTGCGGCGGATTGCCGAGGGGGCGGCGATGATTCGCAGCAAGGGCGAGGCCGGCAGCGGCAACATCGTTGAAGCGGTGCGGCACATGCGCGCGATAACCGACGCGGTTCGAGAGCTCAACGTCGTTCCGAAGGAAGAGCTGGTATCCCGAGCACGCGACCTGGGCGCTCCGATCGAACTCGTGACGCAAGTCGCCGCCGATGGAAGATTGCCCGTCGTGCTGTTTTGCGCCGGCGGCGTAGCGACGCCGGCCGACGCGGCGCTGATGATGCAACTTGGGGCCGAAGGAATCTTTGTCGGAAGCGGAATTTTCAAATCGAAGGATCCCAAGCGGTTCGCGCGGGCGATCGTCGATGCGACGACTCACTTTAATGATGCAGGCGTCGTATTGGAAGCGTGCCGGTCGCTGGGGATCTCCGAAGCGATGGCCGGCCTCGATCTTCGGACGCTCAGCGAAGCGCAGCTTCTCGCTCCCCGTGGCAACTAACGTCGGCGTCCTCGCGCTGCAAGGCGATGTCGCCGAGCATTCGGCGGCGCTGCGGCGTGCCGGCGCTCTGCCCGTCGCCGTCAAGAGTCTCACCGACCTCGCGCGCGTCGATGCTCTCGTCATTCCGGGCGGCGAATCGACGACCGTGATGAAGCTTCTCGAGCGTGCCTCGCTCGATCGAGCGATCATCGATCGCGTTCGCCGGGGAATGCCGGTTTGGGGCACCTGTATGGGAATGATCGTCGCAGCGCGCCACGTCGCCGATTTGAATCAAGCGACGCTCGGCCTGATCGACATTACCGTGCGACGCAATGCCTTCGGACGCCAAAATGAATCGGCCGAGATCGACTTGCACGTGGATGCTCTCGGCGAACCGGCATTTCCGGGCATTTTCATTCGCGCCCCCTGGATCGAGCGCTGCGGCCCTCGGGTTGAACTGCTCGCCAAGCGAGATGGCCACGGCGTGATGGTACGCGAGGAGAACGTTCTGGCAACGTCGTTTCACCCCGAGCTCACACGCGACGCGCGCGTGCATCAGTACTTCCTCGCGATGGTCTGCGGGCAAGATGGCGGGCGCCAAGGGAAGAGTTCCACCGCGGCGTAACTCCAGCTTGAGATGTCTAGCCGGGCCGCCTCCTCCGATTTAGAGGGGGCCGGATTTCAAGGGCAACTTCCGCCCGTCGAGCCGCTGCTCAGCGAGGTGATCGCTACCCTCACGCTCGCGGCGCACGCGTATCTCACCGAAGAGGATGGTCATAAGGCCGACCATTCGTCGGCCGAGATTGCTATTGACGTCGCGTCTGCCGCATTCGAACGCGTCAAAGAACGATTGCAACCCGATCAGCGTTTGGCGATAACCCAAATGCTGACCGAAACGCGTTTGACGTTCGTCCGGAAACGAGGCACCTAAATGCCTCGTTTTCATAGCGCGACACTTGCGCCTCTCGCTTGCCGGCGCGCCGGCCGCCGGGATCTCGCTCCATGAGCGAGGTGCTCGTCCTCAATTCCACCTACGAGGCGCTGAATGTCACCAGCTTCCAGCGCGCCGTCAAACTGATTTTCGCCGGAAAGGCGGAGGTGCTGCACGGCCGCGAACGCATGCTCGCGTCGCCGACGTTCGCAATGCGCATGCCGTCGATCATTCGCATGCTCTATTACATTCGCCGCCCGATGCAGAAGGTCGCGCTCACGAAGAAGAACGTCTTGATCCGAGACGATCACGCCTGTCAGTATTGCGGTACGCGTGGCGAGCGCATGATGACGGTCGATCATGTCGTTCCGAAGAGCCGCGGCGGGGAGTCGACCTGGGAGAACCTCGTTTGCGCGTGCATGCGCTGCAACAACCGCAAGAACAATCGAATCCCGCAAGAGGCTAACATGTCGCTCCTTCGTAAACCGCGACAACCCAAATATATCCCGTGGATTCAAATCAAGCGCAATACTCTGCCCGACGAATGGGGCAAGTTTCTCTTCCTTTATAACGTGTCGATCGACGAGCGAGTCGAGGCCTAGGACGCTCTGTAACCGCGTTACACCGCGAGGGGAGATCGTCGCGGTCTCGGGCCGCGGCACGATGATGGGCAATCGCGGCGTTTTGCACGACGAGGCGAGGGAGGTGGTCCGGCCGTGGCAGGTACGGCGATGGATTACCTGCCTGCTGGAGTTTCGCGGGCGCCGTCGCGTGGTGATGAGTCCCCGCCGCTACACCGAACTCTTCTTTCTCGACGAAGCGACCGCATTGAGCGCAGGCCATCGCCCGTGTGCGGAATGCCGCCGCACCGACTATCGGCGCTTTCAAGAGTTATGGCGGTCGTGCTGCGACGAGCGATGCGACGCCGACAGCATGGATTTGCGACTTCATCGCGAGCGGCTCGACGCAAAAACAAAGCGCACGTATCGCGACGATCTCGCCAATTTGCCCGACGGGACGTACGTTGCTCTCGACGATGACGCATGGCTTCTCTGGCGATCGCAGCTCCACGCGTGGTCCGACAGTGGCTACGGGCAGCGCCGCGCGCGTCCGGCGCACGGGCAAGTTGACGTGCTGACGCCACCCGCCTTGGTGCGAATCATCGCTGCGGGCTACATCCCGGCGGTTCACTCCAGCATCGAATCGTAGCTCGCGGCGCGCCGCGATCCTTGCAGGGAAAGTCACGGCGACTTGGGCATTCTGCGGGTTGCCTTGGACCAGCATCGGACACCCTACTTTCAGGCGCTCCTCGATTACGTCGACGCGGGCGTTCTGCCGTTTCACACCCCTGGCCACATTCAAGGCGGGGGAATGGATTTGGCATTTCGCGAGTTCGTGGGCGACAATATTTGCGCGATCGATCTCACACCGATGCCCGGCATCGACGATTTGCTTCAGCCGACCGAATCGATCAAGGAGGCCCAAGAGCTTGCAGCGGAAGCTTGGGGCGCCGATCATAGTTATTTTCTGATCAACGGCTCGACCAGCGGCAATCAATGCATGATGATGACGGCGGTGAATCCCACCGACAAAATCGCGGTGCCGCGGAACTCGCACAAATCGATGCTCGGCGGTCTGATCATGAGCGGCGCCGAGCCGGTTTACATGGCGCCCGAAGTCGACGAAGCGTTGCGCATGGATCACTGCGTCACTCCGGCAACGGTCGCGCGAACGCTCGAGCAGTATCCTGATATTGCCGCCGTCTATCTCGTCTCGCCGACGTATTACGGCGTGGCGGCCGATCTGGCGGCGATCGAACGCATCGTCCACGCTGCGGGAAAGCTGCTGCTCGTCGATGAGGCGTGGGGGCCGCACTTTCATTTTCATCCAAGACTTCCGCTCTCGGCCACGAGTGCGGGTGCCGATCTCTGTATCAACTCGACGCACAAGATGCTCTCCGCATTCTCGCAGTGCGCTATGCTCCATCAGAAGGGCGACCGCGTGCGGCTCGACCGGCTCTCGTCGGTGCTCAAGATGTTCCTCTCGACGTCGCCCAATTTGCCGATGGTTGCCTCGCTCGACGTGGCCCGCAAGCAGATGGCCACGCAAGGGGAGGCGCTGCTCTCGCGGGCCATCGAAATCGCGAACGAGATACGAGCGCAGATCAACGAAATTCCCGGTCTCTACTGCTTCGGGGAGGAGCTGCGCGGGCGTGCGGGTGTCTTCGAACTCGATCCAACGAAGATCACGGTCACGGTCACCGGCCTCGGGTATACGGGGTACGAGGCCTCTGAAGTGCTGCGCCGGCGTCACAACATCCAAGTCGAGCTTGCCGATCTTTTTAACGTCGTCGCACTCGTTACGATCGGTACGACGCGCGATGCAGCCGAACGCCTTATCACCGCGCTGCGCGAAATGGCGCGCGACGATCGGAAGCTCGACATGTTTGCTCCCTCGGGGATTCTCGAACAGCGTTTACGCCGTGGGACGTTCCGCTTGCCGCCGATGCCGCCGATGCGGATGCGACCGCGCGAAGCGTTTCTCGCCGACGCGGAGTTCGTGAGTTTTCGTAACTCGGTGGGACGCATTTGCGCCGAAACACTCACGCCGTATCCACCCGGAATACCGGTTATTGCGCCTGGCGAAGAGATCACGGCTGAAATCGTGGATTACGTCCGTCTTGAATTAAAAGCGGGCGTGCGTATTCAGGGCCCGTACGATCGCGAACTTCGCGTCATACGCGTGGTGAAGGAGTGATCGTGACGGTCGCGAAGCCCTCTAAGCGCGTGCACGTGGGGGAATAGGCACGGAAGGCAGGATCGATATTGGCGGTTAGAGTTCAATCCGTTTCCCCAAGTTGGGAGCTCTCCCAACTCCTCGACATCTTCCCACTGGCGATACGGCAAGCGCTCGTCCGTCTCAACAACATCGAAGATATCATCGAAGTCGTGCTCGATCTCGGCCGGCCGCCCGAGGCCCGCTTTGAGAGCGACTTCACTTATCTTGCCGACACGCCCGTCAGCCACGAAGATATCGCGCACGTATGCTCGCGTATCTCTCCGTTTGGTGCCGACAATCGCGCCGGCATCGAACAGACGCTGCATCGCATCAGCGCCATTCGCAATCGAACCGGAAAGATCGTTGGACTCACCTGCCGGGTGGGACGAGCGGTCTACGGAACGATCGACATCTTACTCGACGTGCTCCGAAGCGGGAAATCGATCTGTCTGCTAGGGCGTCCCGGCGTCGGCAAGACCACGATGCTGCGTGAATGCGCGCGAGTTCTTTCTGAAGAGCGAAAGCGCGTCGTGATCGTCGATACATCGAATGAAATCGCCGGAGATAGCGATATTCCGCACCCCGGCATCGGCTTGGCCCGGCGCATGCAGGTCGCCGATCCCGCGCTTCAACACGCGGTGATGATCGAGGCGGTGGAGAACCACATGCCCGAGGTCATCGTCATCGACGAGATCGGCACCGCCGCCGAAGCGGAGGCGGCGCGCACTATCGCGGAGCGCGGCGTAACGCTCATCGGTACCGCACACGGCCAGACGCTCGAGAATCTCTTAATGAATCCAACGCTTTCCGACCTGGTCGGCGGCGTTGGCGCGGTCACGCTATCCGACGAAGAAGCTCGCCGGCGCGGCACCCGCAAGACCGTGTTGGAACGTAAGGCTCCGCCGACGTTCGACGTGGTTGTCGAGATTCGCGATCGAGATCGCCTTGCGATTCACAAGAACGTCGGCGAAGTGATCGACGCGTTGCTGCGGGGGTATCAGCCGCAGCCCGAGATTCGGCAGCGCGAGCCGAGCGGCGAGGTCACCGTCGTGCAAGAGGCCGATACCGAATCGATGCCGCGCCTCGCCGAGGGGTACGATCACGATCGCGAGATTGAAGAGCGCGACCGGCCGATGTCGATCTTTCCTTATGGCGTTTCGCGGAACAAGATCGAACGAGCAATTACGAATCTGCGCGTCAATGCGTCGATTGCGCGCAACTGGGACGACGCAGATGTCGTGCTCACGCTCAAAACGCTCGAGCGCAAGGAGCAGCCAAAGCTCAAGCAGATCGCTTCGGACAACGTCCCGATCTACTCCATTAAGACGAACACGACGACTCAAATTCAAAGCGCATTGCGCGACGTCTTTAACCTGGGCTCGATCGACAACGAGGAGCTGGCACTACGCGAAACCGAGGAAGCCATCTATCAGGTGCTGCTCAACAATCAGGCGATCGAGCTATCGCCGCAGACGTCGTACATTCGCCGGATGCAGCATCAGCTTGCCGAACGTTATCGCTTGCAATCGCGCAGTACGGGTCTGGAGCCCAATCGCCGAGTCCGTATTTATAAGAACGCAGAGATGTGATTTCGGGCACATCTTGTCATGCTGAGCCTGTCGAAGCACGCCTTGTCATGCTTAGCCTGTCGAAGCATGATCGGCGCATCCTTCGACAAGCTCAGGATGACACAGGCATCCTTCGACAAGCTCAGGATGACACAGGCATCCTTCGACAGGCTCAGGATGACACAGGCATCCTTCGACAGGCTCAGGATGACACAGGCATCCTTCGACAAGCTCAGGATGACACAGCATCCTTCGACAAGCTCAAGATGACACGCGGCTCGCTTGTATGTTCGTTGTAATCGAAGGAATTGAAGGGAGTGGCAAGAGCACGCTCGTCACGGCCTTGGCCGAACATCTCAAAGCCGGCGGTCACGCCGTTGCGGTGACGCGCGAACCGGGTGGCACACCGGTGGGCGACGCGATCCGCGAGATCTTCTTGCGCGAATCGATTTCGATTACTGCCTTGACCGAGAGTTATTTGGTCAATGCGGCAAGAGCTCAGCACGTAGCCGATGTGGTCCGCCCGATGCTCGAGCAAGGGCGGATCGTGCTCTGCGATCGGTTTACGGATTCAACGCTCGCCTATCAGGGCTATGGACGGGGGCTGGACGTTGGAGAACTGCGGACGCTCTGCGCAACTGCCGCCGATGGAATAGAGCCGGACTTAGTGCTGTTGCTCGATCTGCCGGTGAGCGTAGCGCGGGCGCGGTTGCGCGAGCGCGCGGCGGAGGATCGGATCGAGAGCGAGGACGACGCCTTTCACGAGCGCGTGCGCCGCGGATTTCTCGAGCTCGCCGAGGAATCGCTGCGTCACGTCATTCTCGACGCTACTACGCCGCCGCAAGCAGTCCTCAAAGCCGCGCTCGACGGGTTGAGCGCGCGTTTGGGCCTTCGAGTTCCGTGAGCGGGCTGCAGTTTGACGTCGTCGGCGCTGAGGGGCCGAAGCGATACTTCGCAAGCCTAACCCCGGAGCAACTCGCGCACGCGTATCTCTTCAGCGGACCGCAGGGAGTCGGCAAGAAGACTTTCGCGCGCCGCCTCGCGCAATCGCTGCTCTGCCTTGCGCCAAAGGATGGCGTGCTGGGCTACGACGGCACGTGTTCGTCGTGCCGCTGCTTTGGCGCGGAGCACGCGCACCATCCTGATTTTCTCGAGTACGAGGGCGTTTTAAAGATCGGCGACCCCGATGCGCCGGCCGGGTTCGGTCAGAGCGAGGATTTGACGGCGCGCGGTCTGGTGCGGCAGTTGTCGCTGCAATCCTACAGCGGCGGCATGCGCATCTTGCTCCTTGGCGACGTCGTTTTCGCCACGCATGAATCCGCGAATGCAATGCTCAAATTTCTCGAAGAGCCGCCGCGCGGCGTTGTCATGATCTTGACCACTGCGGCGCCGGGGCGCTTGTTGGCGACCATCCGGTCGCGCTCGATCGAGGTGCGCTTCCCGCTCTTGTCCAAGGCGCAGGTACGCGACGTGGTGGAGCGGCTGCATTACGGCCGCGACGACGCGGAACTTGCGGCGTCGCTGAGCGCAGGCAGCGTGACGCGCGCCCTTGCGACGCTTCAAAGCGACGAAGAGTCCTTGCGCGGTCAGGTCGCGCGTTGGTTTTTTGATAGCGTCGCCGGCAAATCGCCGCAAGATTCGTGGGCGACGCGGGAGACGCTCGACGAAGGCTTGGAGACCGTCAAGACGTTAGTTCGCGATTGGATCGTTGCCGCCGGAAATGACGGCGTGGCGCTGGTTTCACTCGATCACGCCGAACGCTTGCGGCGATTAAAGCCGATGGATCGGAAATCCGCCGTAGCGCTCCTCGGTAAGCTCGACGAGGCTCAGCGGATCGCTCGCACCAACGTCAGGCCCGAACTGGTGAGCGAGTTCGTCCGGATGGCGCTTACCAGTATCCCCTAAAGGCTACGTCGTCGTACTGCTTGGCAAACGGAAATGCGAGGTAAGCCAAGACGATCGCTTTCACTGCCGCCAATATTAGCTCGTACGCGATCGGTCCCAATGCCGCTCCGGCCGGCGCGACCGCATAGGGTAACCAAATCCAAAGGACGACAAAGACGATCGCAAGGATTGCGGCTCCCAATGGATTCGCCCGTACGGCGCGAAAAGACGCGCCGATTGCCAAGTTGCCCGGCATTCCGCCGATCGCCGCGGCCGGTATCGTATAGATGAGGAAGAAAGCGACGACGATCTGCAAAACGATTTGCAGGATCGTGCTGCCCAAGAGCATTCCGGCGTACTGGGCGACGTAAAGCAGAAAATAGAATCCGATCGTGGCGATGAGAATGCCGCCGGCTTTTCGCCGCCCCTCCTCCCATGCATCGTCGAAAGTCGCGCGCCGCGAGCGCCACACATCGTTCGCTGCAATGACCGCTACGCCGAAGCAAAACCCGTACGCCAGATTGATGATGATACCGAAGAGCCAGCTGCCTGCACCGCCGACCGCATTCGTAAAGAACGGCGTGATTTGCGAAACGAGCAGATCGACGACCGCCGCGAGCAGGGGCATGACGAATATCGAGGGATGCCGCAGCAGCAGCGGCACGGCTTGGGCGTACATCGCGAAATCAACCCGGAGCGGATTGCGCCGCAGCGACATTAGAGACGCGCTCCTTCGAGTGCGTGACGGCACGAGCAATCGCCGTCCGCGGCGATATTTTCGACGATTTTCGCTATCGCGTTCTTGACACGATCGTTGTTGCGGTTGAAGACTTCGATCACCTCGTGATGCGAGACCGGCGGCATCCCTTCGAGACCGACGTCATAATCCGTGATGAGTGCAATGTTGACGTAGCAGATCTCGAGCTCGCGCGCGAGATATGCTTCCGGGTACTGAGTCATATTGATGACTTCCCACCCTTGGCTCTGGAACCACTTCGACTCGGAGCGCGTCGAAAAGCGCGGCCCCTGGATCACCACGACGGTTCCGCGGGCGTGGGTCTCCACGTCGAGCGACAAGAGCGCTTCGACGGCGACGGGTCGCAATGTTGGGCAATACGGATCCGCGAAGCTGACGTGCGTCGTCAGCGGTCCGTCGTAAAACGTGTCCTTCCTACCGCTGGTCCGATCGATCAATTGATCGCAGACGACCATCGAACCCGGTCGAACCTCTCTTGCGAGCGAACCGGCCGCCGTCGGACCGATGATCGATCGTACGCCGAGCTGCTTCATCGCCCAAAGGTTTGCTCGATAGTTGATCGCTTGCGGGGGAAAACGATGATCCTTGCCGTGGCGTGGAAGAAAGGCAACGCGCCGCCCGGCGATCTCCCCAAGCGCAATCTTATCGCTCGGCGGACCGTAGGGCGTCTCGATCCATTCCTCGTGGGCTCTCTCGATGAGTGAATAAAATCCCGATCCGCCGAAAACGCCGATCTCGGCACGCCTCTCGTTCGTCATGCGTCTTACCTCTGGACGCTGCTCGGGTAATCCTGTCTAGCGATTAAAGTCGGACGGCTTAAGGTCGTCCAAGAATTTTTTGAATCGCGCCATTTCAGTATCGTTGATCGGTTTTTTCTCCGCAGTCGCTTCTTCAAGCACGATCTTATCGGAAACAAAGATCGGCGCGGCGACTCGGAGCGCCAGCGCGATGCCGTCGGAGGGCCGCGCATCGATCTCCTGGATCTCGCCGTTGGTTCGCACGATCAGTTTTGCGAAGAACGTCGAGTCCTTGATGTCGTGAATCACGACTTGCTCGAGGTTCGCGCTGAGCGTCTCCAGGATGTTGCGCATGAGGTCGTGCGAAAGCGGACGCGGCACGGGCGCGCCTTCCAGTGCCAAAGCAATCGCCGTCGCTTCAAACGGGCCGATGAGAATCGGAAGGTAATGCGATCCGTCCATATCTTTAAGGATGACAACGGGATCGTGCGTGAGCAGGTCGATCCCCAGCTTGTCGACCTTCATTTGGCGCATATGAAAAGGTATCCGACATTCTCGCCGGATTTTCTTGCCGGCTGCGCGAACCGCCCCGCTCGAACCATGCCACTCTCATGCGGAATCGTCGGGTTACCAAATGTCGGTAAAACGACGATCTTCAATGCGCTCACGCGCACGACCCAAGCCCTCGCAGCGAACTATCCGTTCGCGACGATCGAGCCCAACGTCGGCGAGGTCGCGGTGCCCGACCCGCGCCTGCCGGTGTTGGCGGAGATCGTCAACGCGAGGCGCGTCATACCGGCGACCGTCCGCTTTGTCGATATCGCGGGTTTGACACGCGGCGCCAGCAGCGGCGAAGGGCTCGGAAACGCATTCTTGAGCCACATTCGCGAGACCGACGCCATCGCAATGGTCGTGCGCTGCTTCGAAGATGGTGACGTCACGCACGTGGAAGGCCATCCCGATCCGCGCCGCGATTTCGAGATCGTGGCAATCGAATTGGCGCTTGCCGACCTCGCAACCATGCGTAAGCGCGTCGCGAAGCTCGAGCGGGACCTTCGCTCGCAGCCAAGCCAGCGGCCGTACCTCGAGGCAGCCCAGCGTGTGAGCGAAGCCCTCGAGGAGGCGCGCCCTGCGCGCAGTTTTGCGCCCGGCACGCTCGAGGCACAGGTTGCCGCCGACTCCTTCTTGCTGACGCGCAAACCCGTGCTCTACATCGCCAATGTCGACGAGTCGCAGATCGGGGGCAAGGGCGAGCAGGCGCGAGCCGTTGAGGAGATCGCGCGCGAGGAGCATGGACGAGCCGTGATCCTGAGCGGCAAGCTCGAGGCCGAGCTGGCCGGACTGCCGGCCGGCGAAGCGGCGGAGTTTCGCCGCGAGGTGGGCCTCGCGCGTAGCGGCCTCGACGATCTTTCCGCGGCCGCCTACGATCTGCTCGGATTGATGACGTTCCTGACCGCAGGGGAAAAGGAAGCCCGGGCGTGGCCCATCCCCAAGGGCACGAAGGCGCCTCAGGCCGCCGGCACGATCCACAGCGACCTGGAGCGGGGCTTCATTCGCGCCGAGATCGTCTCATACGACGATTACGTGCAATTTCGCACGATGGAGGCGCTTCGCGCCGCGGGGCGAGTGCGCAGCGAGGGACGAGAATACGTAATGCAGGAGGGCGACGTGGTGAATTTTCGCTTCAACGTCTAACCCATAGATTATGACGACCGCTTTGCGCGAGACCTCGGTGCGCGATGTCTCCGTTTTCGGCGATGCAATCGCCTATTTCAACGAAGCCGCCGACCTGCTCGAGCTCGATGCCGGGATGCGCCGCATTCTGACGCACCCCTCGCGGCAGATAATTTTTTCAATTCCCTTCCAGCGCGACTCGGGCGAGTTCGAGGTCTATACCGGCTATCGCGTGCAGTACAACTTTGCCCGCGGTCCGGCAAAAGGCGGAATCCGCTTTCATCCGCGCGTGACGCTCGACGAAGTGACCGCCCTGGCATTTTGGATGACCTGGAAATGCGCCGTCGTCGATCTTCCGTTCGGCGGGGGCAAGGGCGGCGTAACTTGCGATCCGACCACCCTTTCGTCAAACGAACTCGAACGCATCACGCGTCGCTACGCCGCCGAACTCGTAGAAGTCGTCGGTCCCGACAAAGACGTGCCGGCTCCCGACGTCAATACGACGCCGCAAGTCATGGCCTGGTTCATGGACACGTACTCGATGCACGTTCGGCAGAACATTCCCGGCGTCGTTACCGGCAAACCGCTGGAGATCGGCGGGTCGCGCGGGCGCGTCGAAGCCACGGGCCGCGGAGTGACGATCTGCGCGCTGGACGAGATGGCAGAAATGGATCTGCGACCCGACAAAGCCACGATCGCCATTCAGGGTTTCGGAAACGTCGGTATGCACGCAGCCAAACTCTTCGAAGAGCGCGGCTGCAAGATCGTCGGCATCTCCGACGTTACGGGCGCGTACTACAATCCGGAGGGCATTTATGTGAACGGCGCGATGGAACACGCGGCGCGGTTCGGAACGCTCGAAGGTTTCAAGGGTGGCGAGAAAATTACGAATGCGGAGCTGCTTGCCAGCGACTGCGACGTTCTCGTTCCCGCAGCGCTGGAAAAAGTCTTCACACCCGAAACGGCCGTGAAGGTGAAGGCCAAGCTTATCGTCGAGGGCGCGAACGGCCCCACGACTCCCGAGGCCGACCGAATTTTCCGCGAGCGCGGTATCGTCGTCATCCCCGACATTATGGCGAATGCCGGTGGAGTGACCGTCTCGTACTTCGAGTGGGCGCAAGACCGTATGGGCTATTTTTGGAAGGAGCCCGAAGTCAACGAGCGCCTCGAAGACTTCCTCTTGTCGAATCTCCACCAGATTCGCTCGATCGCAAACGCGCGCAAGGCGACATTGCGCACCTCGGCCTACACGTTGGCGATCGACCGCGTCGTCAAGGCATCGAAGCTTCGGGGCATTTACGCGTAAGTAACGAGGCGTCTGATTCGCATCGCGGCGTGCGCGTATGCGATTAGGCGCTCGAGAACAAAGCGGCGCCCGGCATCGGCGGTGTTGGAAAGCTCGCGCTCGATTGCGGCCGTCGCTGGGGCAAGGCGCTCATCGAATCGCGCCGCTCGTGATTCGCGTAAGGCCGCCGCAAGCTCGGCCATTTCGGAGTCGAGCGCCGCGGCGAATGGCAGCAGCTGCGGAATGGGAAAGCTGCCCTGCGTTTCGAGTGCTGTTTCAAGAGCGAGCGTTGCGAGACCAAATCGCTGCGACGCGGCGAGAATGCGCAGGGCGCGTTCTGCCCCGATCGTTTGAGAGCGGTACGGCTCGTTGCGCGTGCGGCCGATCGATGCCTCGACCGTCGTGCGTACTTTCCAAACGTCAGTACGGGCGGTTTCGATGGCGCGGCGTCGATCGTCTGCTGGGCTCGCGTACGCGAGCAGGATGGCTTTGGCTAGGCGGCGCTGTGCGTCAAGCAAGTCGGCGAGCAAAGCGCGCGTACGCCGGTGCTCCCGGGATGGCAGCACGAGGTAGCCAACCATGGCCAGCGCGCCACCGGCCAGGGTATCGAGCATCCGTGCATCGACGGTGGTCGTACCGGGAAGCCCGCGCATGCCCAGCACGATCACGACAAAAGATGTAATCGCAACGGTGAAGAGCGCGTAGTTCGGATTGAACGCGAGGTACGCTAAGGCCGACGTGACGAGCAGTCCAATCGTTTGCAATGCGGCATGACCACGCAAGGGTACCGCGACGAACGTGGCGATCACCGCGCCGGCTAACGTCCCGCCGATGCGAGCGAATCCGCGCAGGAAGGTTGTCTGGAAGTCGGGTTTGAGTACGATTGCAGCGGTGAGCGGAATCCAGTAACCGCGATCGGCTTGAAAGTGACGCGCAAGCACCATCGCAATTGCGAGCACGAGGGCGAAGCGAAAGGAATCGCGGCTCAACCAATCGACGTGACTTCGGATATAGGGGCCGGGCCGGGGCTTGGAGAGCAGATCGAAGGCTGGAACGCGGCCGGTTGCGAGCATCGTCGCGGCTTCGAGCGCGTCGCGCAGATGCGCTTCGAGGTCGTCGATGCCGGCAATCTCGAGCTCCTCGTGAATCGCCGGTTTTGTGCCGCGAGCGGCGATCGTCCTCTCACCGCCGAGCAGATCGGCAACCTTGCTAAGCTCGTGCGCGGCATTGGCGACCACTCGCGAAAGCGCGGCAGGTGACTGATTCGACGGAGCGCTCACCGCCAATGCGCCCAAACGCCGGCGGATGATTTCTGAATCTTCGAGCAGGCGACGTAGTCGCGCTATTTCGGCCGCATCGGCGAACGGTTGCGGATCGGCGAGCACTTGCCGCGCAGTCGCCAGTGGTGTAATCGGCGGAAACGCGTGTGAGTTATCGGCGAGTGCAGTTGCGTATACAGCCAGGTTACGATAGACGTCCGCAAGAGCGGCGCGCTCGGCTCCTCGTCGTGCGAAGGGCCATGCGAGCAGCACGAGCGCGGCTTGAATGATGCCTCCGGCGAGGACGAGTGCCGAGTCTTGAGCTGCGGCGGCGACCGTCAGCGGCTGGCTCGAGAAAAGAATGAAAGCGACAAATGAGTTGAGCGCGACGGTCGAAGCAACGGGACCGATTTGTCCAATCGTACCGACGGCGTATCCCGCAACGAACGTTGCCGCTACCAAACCCGGCGTCGAAGATGACGCAAGCGCTCCCACGAAACTTGCCAGCGACATACCAAATCCTGCCGTCACGATGGCCTTGAGGCGCGTTCGGTGAACGCCCTGCAGCGAGGTAAATCCGGTGATAAAGGCGCCGATCGCGGCCGGAACGCCGAGCGCCGGCGCTTTGTGCACGGCTGCAATGACGAGCGGAATCGCAACCCCGATCGTGCAGCGCAACGCGAATCCCGGCTCGAGCGCGGATCGATCGAAGGTGCCGACCGCCGCTCCCAGTTCGCGCAGCCACGTCAGAAATTTCATGTCACTCCCACGGGCTTCGAGCGGTTCGAGAGGCCATGGAATAATTCTTCGAGACGCCATGGATTGAGTTCAATGATAGCGGCCGGCGCCATCGATGCATTGCAGCGCAAAGCTGCACGCAGCGTCTCCGCGTGGGCTGTGGTCTGGCTTCTAGCGCATGGTCAAAGGATTGATGCCGGGATTATCAATGGCTGACTGGGCTCAACCTGGCGTGACCGCCTGGAGATGGCGGAGCAGCACAAATCAATACACTGTATCACCGCAGTCGGCTAGAAAATTGCGGCCGATGAGCATGGCGACGCCGAGCACCGCGAAGCGAAACTCATCTATCTCGCTCAATCGATGCGCCGCTCCGTGTAGCCGGCTTAGGTTGGGAGACGAAATACGCCGATAGCGTTTGCTCTCGGCCGATCGTTCGAACAGCTGCGGATCTGCGAGGATTTGGCGTGCGTTGGCAAGTGGGGCGTTCGGCAAATCGCAGCGTTGCCGCTGGCGAATCTCCGGGCGTACCGCGTGAAGCGGTTTGCTCGAGAAAAGACGAACGCTACGAACCAGCTCAGCCCGACCGACGCGGCCGGTCCCCAGTCGCCCGAACGCGATAAAGACGGTCCAAACGGCAAGAATTCGCGTGCGATAGAGGCCTTTGCAGCGCTCGAACAAGCACGTGATCGACAGAAGGCCTAAACAGGATGGGGGGGGAAGTCCGGCCCCCGCCAACCTACGCGTCCTACCCGGCTATCGCCCGCAGTGCCCGGGTGCATTGGGCCAGCGGTCTACGCCCAAACGCGGCGCTAGCTGCAGTTCGATGCGTTGCGACACGATCCGCCCTAATGACTCCCGTTGTCGCAGTAGAACTGCACATAAGTGGGCGTGCCCAGTGGGAGCTCAAAGCCGCCCGGCCACTCGTACCAATTGATGGTCACCGTGTTGCCCGAAGGCTCTCCGGAGGGCGGCCCAATAGGCGTCTGCCAAATATAGCCTCCGCTTCGAGATTGTAGATACAAAGCGAAACTACAGTTCGTTCCGGGAAATCCGCCGCTGTCTTTAAGAGTAAAGGACCAAACCGGCTTCCCCTTCTGCGCCACAAACTGGACGTTGTAGCTGCTGGAGTTCTGTAGCTCTAGGTAAATCACGGGGCTGTCCCCGGATGTGCTGAATTGCGGGAACGGTGTGCCATTCCAGGGTTCTATGTCCCCGGTGCCGTGCCCGAAAGCATCGACGGCGTAGAAGGTTTGGCCACTTGGAAGGTTCGTCTTCCCGAATGATCCCGACACCGTGACGCCTTCGTACGTGTCCAGGCTAAAACTTCCGCCACTACCATTCATGGTAAACTCGTGGCAAGCACCCTGGAAGATCCACTCCGCCTGTGGTGGAAATGCTGCGCAAGTTTGGAACAATGGGCGTACGCGAGTTGATGATGGCAAAGTCGATACATCCGGCGGCGATGACGGGACTGACGACTGCCCACTACAAGCTGTGAATGCTGTCATACCTGCTACTAGGAGAAATCGACTAGCTGATAACTTCATTTTATTTGATTCCCTCCTTAATTGGTTAGGGCGCCGATGCAGGTGGGGAAAGCGCTTTTCGAAGGAGGCTTGCTCTTGCCCTGCTTGACGGCGCAAGGGCAATGAGTCGGGAGCGGCTCCGTCATGAAGTAATGTGCGATTCTATTGCGAGAACGGCACGGAAGCGGGCTCCGCCCCCGCGTGAGGCGAACATTTCGTGATCGTTGTCGGTCGAAGGTGCCGACCGCCGCTCCCAGTTCGCGCAGCCACGTCAGAAAAACGAGGCGCCGAAATGCCGGCGCCACGCTCACTTACGGGTGCGCGGCGTACGGGTCTTCGAAGCAGTATCTCTTGTCCGAGCAGCGAGTGCCGTTATAGACAGCCGCGAGATCGACTTGGGGTATGGCTGTGCCGTACGCCTTGTTGATCGTATCGATGAATGCGTACGCGATGAGCGCATAGCCGCTGTTCGAAGGGTGGATGCCGTCGAAACTTAGCACGCCGCCTGGTAGCGAGAATCTGGAGCCCGGCGTTTGATAATAATATCCCAACGTGCAGCAAAGACCAGGTGAGATGGACGAGGCGAGCTGGAAATAGGGATTGGCGGGATTCCCACTCGCCAGGCCGTGGAAAATGCCCTGGATGTCAACAAGCGGGACGTGCGAGGCCGTTGCAGCGTCAGCGATGCCTTGGTTGATGGCATTGTTGAGCACTTGTACTTTTCCAGCAAATGCAGGGGTAATGTAATTCATTCCGAGCCCGCTACCCTTCACGGGCTTACAGCCCGGCTTTGGGTTTGCGCAATCTAAGTCTGGAATGTTGCCGTTATAGGTATTGGCGTACTGAAGAATCAGGACCGCACCCGGAAGCGTCAGGTATCCGCAGGGCGCTGACGTTGACGCCGGGACGCAACCATTCGGCGTTCCGAGGCCGTATTTCTTTGCGATCGCCGGTAGGTTATGTTGCAAGCCGCCAAGTGCGAGGAGGCACGAAGCGTAGCTCTGGATGCGGCACTGCCGGTGTGGATGTGGCGGCACAGTCACTCGTTGAAAGTAGCCCGTTTCGAGAATATTGGGCAGATTTGCGACGACGACGCGCGCGCCGGCATGTTGCAAGGTTGAAATCGTCGCGCGTAAATCTGCTTGCGCCTGTGCGGCGTTCCGGTCGCCGCCGACGAATCGGCCGCCGCTGCCCATATATTTGAGCACGTCGTTTGCGCCCAGCCATACCGTTGCGAGCGTAGGATGCACCGACGCGGCCGCGTTGACTTCGGTCAGGTTGCCGCCGAGCCTCGTGAAGTTTCTCAGTACTGGCCAGAACGTGCCGCTCTCTTCGTTGACGACGTCGCTTAACAGTCCCGGGATGCCCGGCAGGGGGCTGCACGTATCGGTTTCGGGCTGGTGAATAACGTTGGCTTCGTGCAGCGTGATGCCGGGGACGCCGAAATCGCGGATCGTCGTTGCATTTGGATTCATCCGCACACGCATTGAGGCGCGCAGACCGAATCCGGCCTGATTGAAGGAGTTGTCGAACGTGCAGGGATCGCTGCCTTTGAACTGCGCGAAGGGCTGGTACAGATTATTATTCGGAACTATCTGATTGTCTAGGCCCGGCCCTTTGATCAGCGGTAACGGACTTTTCGCTGGATCGTAGACGGTATTGATGGCAGTCTCGACGCTCGAACTCGACGCCTGTTCGACGAGCAGCGTCCACCAGCCGTTCTCTTGCGTAGGAGGAATTTGGCCGCGCGTGTTCGGCAAGGGGTTCTTGACCCCCGTCTGGCCGAGAAAACCGTCGGCTTGATATCCGGCGGTCAGGCTATCGCCGACGCCCACGATCGTCGTCAAAACCGAAGACGCGGCTGGTCGCGATCGCGCTGCATCGTGCTGAAATGGAATCATCGCGCCCGAGCTTGCATTGCTGCCGGCGCACGCCGTCAGCACGCCCAACGCGAGCAATGCGATTGTTTTTTTGACGTCTTGTAGTTGCATGATAGCCCTCTGAGCTTACAACGGAAAAGCGTTTGGTGAGCCGATGCCGATTTGAAGTTGGAGCTGCGTCGCCCGCAGCCCGCCGATGGCTAGTCCGCACGCGTTGCCAATCGCCTGCTGAACGGTCAGGCACTTGATCGCGAGCACGCCGTCGGGTCCTTCGTTCGTCGGTCCGCCGCTATTCAGCACTGCCTGGACGAAGCCGTATTTCGAGATGCGCTGCGAGACCCCGAGAAAGTAGGCGATGAGATGCTCCGGATAGGGGTCGGTCGGCAGATAATCGCGCGCGCTTTGCGGCTCGAAGAAGATCGTCGTGCCGTGAATCGGCGTGTACTCTAAATAGATGACTTGTGGAAGCTGCATCGAGTTGCCAACGTTGGCCCCCGCCGTATGTACTAACCACTGCGGAGCCACGGTGAAGGTGCCGAACATCTTCGGAGTCTTCAAGAACGGCATCGTGATCGCGAGTGCGTAGTATTGCGCGGTGCGCACGGGAATGTTTTCGACCGGCCCGTCGGGCAGGTTGTACGTAAAAGGCACGACGTCGTTGTTATTCGGCGAAAAGCCAATCTGACCGCCGCGGGCGACATAGGTCGGCGTAATCACGATCGGAACCGCGCCGGGTCCCGGTATCTTGTCCGACTTGAAGAGAAACATTTTGTGAAGCATGAAGACGCCGAACGTATCTTTCGTGCGCACGTTGATGTTGCGGCCCGTCCCGGGACCGCACGCGCCCCCGCCGCTCAAGTCGGCGCACCCGACCGGGTTGACGAATCCCGCCAAGTAAACCGGCGCGGTACCCGAATTGAAGCCATACGGCCAGTGCTGGAGCTGGAACATGCTGATGTCCAACTTCGTCGACCAGTTAAACTTGTAACCGAGCTGGGCATCCATGCCGCCCATAAGCCAACCTTGCTTACCGTACGACCCGATATCGCCGTAAGGGTTAGCCATCGAGAAGTCCACCATGTACGTGAATCGATCGCCGGGCAGCTGCATGACTCGCACCGGCTCCTGATTGACGGGGGGTGCTTGCGCGACGCTTGCGCTCGGCTTTTGCGGCTTGGGTTGACTCATGACGCTTTTGATCGCGTCGTTTGCGCCGGGAATGATCGATCGTTGAAAAACGTCAGCCGTGCCGTCTGCGGCTGCGGGCAACGCGCAAGTTCCGATCGCAAATGCCGCCGCAACGGCGGCCATCGAGCGGAACAGGTTTATCAGCATGCAACAACTCCCGGCAGTAACAATGGTTATTATTTAGCGCGGCTATTAACGCGGAAGTTGCGCTTAAACTATTGTAAATCCTCTCGAATTTAAACGCCGAGCGGTGCAGCCGGCTCCTCTGCGGTGATTTCGCCGCGCGATTTTCCGTCGTGACGCGCGCGGTCGCCGCGCAACTCGAGTGATTTAATGATGACGTAAAGCACCGGCGTGATTGCGAGATTCAAAAACGTCGAGACGAGCATGCCGCCGAAGACGACGGTTCCCAGCGAATGCCGCGCCGAGCTGCCGGCGCCCGTCGCGAAGACGAGCGGTATGACCGCGATGACGAAAGCGATGGAGGTCATCAAAATCGGCCGTAGTCGCGTCTGTGCGGCGCGCATCGCCGCTTGTACGACGCTCGCTCCCTCGCGCAACTGCTGATTGGCAAATTCTACGATCAGAATCGCGCTTTTGCTGGCGAGTCCGATGAGCATAACGTAGCCTACCTGAGCGTAGGCATCTTGCGCTAGGTTTGGATCGGAGAGACCCGGTATCGGAAGGTGACGGAAGTTCATGAACCCGAGCGCTCCGAAGAGTGCGGCAGGCACCGCGAGCAGCACGATGAGCGGATCGATAAAGCTCTCGTACTGCGCCGACAAAACGAGGAAAACGAAGACGAGGCCAAGCGCAAAGATAATCGTGCTCAAGCTGCCCGCTGCGATCTCTTCCAGTTGTAGACCGGACCATTCGTAACTCATGCCGGCCGGCATCGCGCGCTGAGCAATTTGATCCATAGCGCCAATCGCTTCCCCCGATCCGTGTCCCGGCGCGTTCTGCCCGTTGAGCTCGATGTTGCGATAAAGGTTGTAGTGCGTGATAACCGGCGCTGCCAAAACCTGATGGGTCGCCACCAACGCGCTGAGCGGCGTCATGACGGTACCATTCGCGTTCGTCGCGGTGGTTGCAGCGCCGGGCGGCGAGGTCGGGAACGGGTTCGTGCCCGTGGGAATCGCGGAATTGGCGGCGGAACCGGAGCTTACGTAAAGGCCTTGCAGTGACGAGACGCGGTTACGGAAAGGCTCGTCGGCCTGCACGTCGACCTGCCAGGAACGGTTGAGATATGTAAAGTTGTTAACGTAGAGAGACGCGAGGTCGACTTCGAGCGTGTCGAAGATGTCGTTGAGCGAAATGCCGATTGCCTTGGCCTTGTCGCGGTCGATGTCGATCTGAACCTGCGGTGAGTTGATGCGAAACTGCGTGAAAACGTTCTGAAGCCGCGAATCCTTCGCCGCCATGCCCATGATCGTGTAGGCGGTTTTGCTCAAGGCCGGTAACCCGAGATTGGTTCGATCTTCGAGCTCGAACTGGAACCCTCCGAAGCTCGATACACCGTTGATCGCGGGCGGATTAACGGCGAAGATTTGCGCCTGGGGTACCTGCGAGAAGAAGCCATAGTTGACGCGACCGATGACCGAGTCGATGCCGTCACCCGCCCCCTTGCGGTCGCCCCATGGCTTGAGTAAGACAAATATCAGACCGCGATTCGGAGCACTTCCGGCAAAGCTGAAGCCGCCGACGTTAAACATGTACTTCACTTGCGGCTGTTGCCGTATGATTGCTTCGGCTTTCTTCGAGATCTCCGTTTCGGCCGCGAGCGACGTGCCTTCGGGTGCTTGAACTAAGACGATGAAGTAGCCCTGGTCTTCGCTCGGAATGAACGACGTCGGCGTTTCCACGAACATGAGCAGCGTCACCAGAAGTGCGGCTCCGAAAACGCCGATGACGATCCAGCGAAAGCGGAAAAGCCGCGGCAGCTCCGACGCGTACCATTGACGAAAACGCTTGAGGCCCGCGTTGAACCAGCGGAAGAAGACGAACTGTGATTCCGTCTCCCCGGTCAGCAAGCGGGCAGACATCACCGGTGCCAAGGTCAATGCTTGGAAGAGCGAGATCGTAATAGCCGCGGCGATGGTCAACGCGAACTGCTTGTAGAGCTGGCCCGTCGTGCCGGGAAAGAAAGCGACCGGAATGAAGACCGCGAGTAAGACCAGCGACGAGGCGACGACCGCGCTTTGAATTTCGCGCATCGCTTGGGCTGCGCTTGCGATGCCGCTTTGGCGCCCTTTATTCATCTCGATATGACGTGCGATATTCTCGATGACGACGATGGCATCGTCGACGACGAGACCGGTAGCCAAGGTTAAGCCGAAGAGCGTGATCGTGTTGATCGTGAAGCCAAAGATCTTCATGACGAAGAACGTTCCGATCAGCGAGACCGGAATCGTCACCGCCGGAATCATCGTCGAGCGCGGGTTTTGTAAGAAGACGAAGATCACGAGAACGACCAGGACGATCGACAGCAACAACGTGATAACGACTTCGCGAACCGATTCGGCGACGAAATCGGTCGTATTGAATGCGACGGTGAAATGCACGCCGGGCGGGAATTGTTTGGCGAGCACGTTCATCTCGGCCAGCACGCCTTTGGAGACTTGCAGGGCATTGGCCGTCGGATATTGTTGAACGCCAAGGCCGACCGTTTGCGCGTTGCCGTTAAAACGAAGCGAACTGTTATAGTTTTCCGCGCCGAGCTCGACCCGCGCGACGTCCCCCAGGCGCGTGTATCCGCCGTTCGGATTCGAGCGCAAGATGATGTTGGCGAACTCTTCCGGGCTCGAAAGTTGGGTTAACGCGTTCACCGTGTAGGTATACGGCTGATCCTTTGATTCGGGCGCGGAACCGATGCTGCCGCTAGCGACCTCAGCGTTCTGCTCCTGCAGGGCCGAGACCACGTCACCCGCATCGAGGCCTTGTTGAGCGAGTAAATGTGGGTTGAGCCAGACTCGCATGGCATACTGGCGCTGGCCAAAAACGATGACTTGCGATACGCCCGGAACGCGCGAGAGGTCGTTGACGATGTTGAGCTGAGCGTAGTTGCTAAGGAAGAGCGTATTGAGCTGCTTGGAGTTTGAGGTCAGGGCGATACCCATAACGAAGGAGCCCGAATTCTTGGTCACCTGAACGCCGACTTGCTGCACTGTTGCCGGCAACTGGCCGATTGCCGATTGGACGAGGTTCTGCACGTCGGCGGCCGCGATATCGAGATTGGTCTCGAGCGTGAACGTGCACGTGATTTGCGACGTCCCTTGCGTGCTTTGAGAACTGATGTAGCGCAGACCTTGAACCGTGTTGACCGCTTGCTCGAGCGGCGTAGTAACCTGTGCTTCGACAGCCTGCGGCGACGCGCCGACATACGTCGCGCTGATCGTGACGACCGGCGGCGCGATTTGCGGGTATTGCGCGAGCGGGAGGGTCGGCAGCACGACGAGGCCGCCAATCAGTATGATCAACGAGCAGACCGCCGCGAGGACGGGCCGGGTGAGGAAGACCTTGGTCACGTTAGCCCTACCAACCTACAGGCGGAAGCCTCGGTTGCGGCGATCGCGAGGATCTAAAAGGCCTGCTCCGCGTGGTACGAGCTGCGCGAGAGCGGGCTGGAAACGACTTGATGGAAGCCACGCTGCTTCGCCAGCGCGCCGAGGCGATCGAATTGCTGGGGCGTAATAAACTCGGCCACCGGCAAATGCCTTTTGCTGGGCTGCAAGTACTGGCCGAGGGTGAAAATATCGACGCCGGCCGTGCGCGCGTCGTCCATGGCCGCTTCGACTTCGCAGTCGGTCTCGCCCAGCCCAAGCATCATCGAGGTCTTGGTGTAGCGCTGCGGCGCGCGCCGCTTGGCGTGAGCGAGGACGGCCAGCGACTGATCGTAACCGGCGCGCTTGTCGCGAACCGAGGGTGTCAACCGACGCACCGTCTCCAAATTATGCGCGAAAACGTCGGGTTTGGCATCCAAGACGATATCTACCGCGCGCAAATCGCCACGATAGTCGCCGCTGAGAATCTCGACTCGCGCCCCCGGAGCACGTTCGTGAATGGCGCGAACGGTGTTCGCGAAAATCAGCGCGCCCCCGTCGGGAAGATCGTCGCGATCGACCGCGGTGACGACCAAATACTTCCAGCCAAGGTCCCGAACGGCGTCGGCCACGCGCAGCGGCTCGAGCCAATCGACGAGTCCGCGCGGATTCCCCGTCTTCACGTTGCAGAAGCGGCATCCGCGCGTGCAGGTGTCGCCGAGAATCATGATCGTTGCGGTACCCGCGCCCCAACATTCGGCGACGTTCGGGCACGCCGCTTCTTTGCACACCGTATGCAGCGAAAGCGCATTGACTTTGGCTTTCACCCGCTCGTACTCGTCTCCGATCGGGAGTGAAACGCGCAGCCAATCGGGTTTACGAGCTCTTCCGCCGACAAGATCGATCTCGATCGCCACGTTATGCCTCGATCAACTCCGCGGGCGTAAAATCGACCTCGAACGTTCGCGCCAGTTCCTCGAGGAGAACGCGCTTTGCCTCGGCGACGGAGAGCCTCCGTCCGCTCTCTTTCGCGAGCGATGTGATGCCCCGGTCGTTCAAACCGCACGGCAGGATCAAGCGATCGTAGTCGAGCTCCGTGCAGACGTTGAGCGCAATCCCGTGAAGTGAGACCATCCGCTGTATCGCAAGGCCGATCGCACAAATTTGGTTGCGCCCGACCCAGACCCCCGCGTGCTCGCTCCAGCGTTCGCCGCGAACGCCAAAGCGCGCGCAGGCATTGATCACCGAGGCTTCGAGCGAGCGCACCAAGGGTACCACCTCTCGAAATCGCTCGAGCTTTCGAATCGGATAGACGACGAGCTGCCCCGGACCGTGATAGGTGACGTCGCCGCCCCGCTCGATCTCGACGAGATCCACGCCGCGACGTGAAAGCTCCTCGGCCGAAAGGAAAACGTGCTCGTGCTTTGCCTGGCGCCCGAGCGTCACGACCGGCGGATGCTCGACCACGATCCAAGTATCGGGCTCGCGCCCTTCGCGCACGCGCTCGTGCAACTCGTGCTGTAGCTCCCATACTTCGCGGTACGGCTTGAGGCCGAGCTCCAGCAATCGTGCTTTCAATTAGTTTCCCGCGGCCACCGGCGTCTTTGGCTTCGGATTCAAAACATGAATCGCTTTGCCATGCGCGGCTTCGGCGGCGTCCATGATGCCTTCGGTAAAAGTGGGATGTGGATGCACGGAGAGTCCGATGTCTTCGAGCGTCGCGCCCATCTCGAGAGCGATAACGCCTTCGCCGATGAGCGATTCGGCTTGCGGCGCCACGACGTGCATGCCGAGCAGCGCGTCAGTCTTTGCATCGGCAACGAGCTTGATCAGACCCTCTGTCTCGTTCATCGTGCGTGCGCGGCCGCTCGCCGTCAGCGGAAACTTGCCGATACGCACCTCGAATCCGGCCGCTTTGGCCTCTTCTTCGGAGAGACCGACAGTAGCGACTTCCGGGTCGGTGTAGATGCAGTTCGGAACGGCAACCGGATCGAACGCCGCCGAACGATCGCCGTTGATGACTTCGGCGGCAATGACGCCTTGTTTCATCGCGCGATGGGCGAGTAACGGCATGCCCGTCACGTCACCGATCGCAAAAATATTAGGCACCTTGGTGCGCTGCTGGCGATCGACGGCAATGAAGCCGCGCTCGTCAACGTCGATCCCGGCCGCCTTGAGCTCGAGACGATCGGTCACCGGCCGGCGTCCAACCGCGACGAGCACCATGTCGAACTCACGACTCTCGTCTTTTCCGCCGGTACCTTCGCCGTTGAAGGTCGCCCGCACACCCGAGCCCTGTTTCTCCAGCTTGCCGACTTTCGTGCTCAGCATGATCTCAATGCCTTGTTTTTTCAAAATCCGGCCGAGCGTTTTTCCGATTTCGAGATCGGTGCCGGTGATAATTTGCGGCATCATCTCAACTACGAGCACGTCGGCGCCGAGACGGCGATAGACCGTCGCGAACTCTAGCCCGATGACTCCACCGCCGATGACGAGCAAACGTTTGGGAATGCGGCCCAGTTGTACCGCGTCGTCGGAGTTCACGATGGTCTCCCCATCGCGCGGCCACGCTCCCACGTCGACCGGCGCCGAACCGGTGGCGATGACGATATCATGCGCGGTAACTCGCACGGTTTCGCCGTCGCCCTTCACCTCGATCTGCGTCGGCGATACGAACGATGCTTCGCCGCGAAGAAACTCCACGTTGTTTGCTTTGAAGAGCGTCTTCACTCCGCCGACGTTGGCATTGACGACATCATTTTTGAACTTCGCAACGGCTTCGCGTTCGACTTGCGCCTTTGGCACGGTGAGCCCGAGCGTTCCGGCGCGTTCGATGTGCCGAATGACTTCGCCCACGTGCAGCAATGCCTTGGTCGGTATGCAGCCCCAGTTCAGACAGACGCCGCCGACCTCGTCGCGATCGATGCAGACGACCTTCTTTCCAAGCTGCCCGAGGCGAATGGCGACGTGATAGCCGCCCGGGCCGGCGCCGATGACCGCGGCATCGACCTGACGTTCTGCCGAATTGTTCATGCGGTCAAGTTTCGCACCGAGCGAGAGCGTTCCCCAGGGCGGAGGCGAAATGGAGTGATCCGGTGGCCAGAATTGGATGGGCCGGCCTGCTGCCGGAACTCGATCGCGATTCGATCGTTCCGCTTTATCGGCAAATCTACGAACTTCTTCGCGAGGCGATTCTTGCCGGAACGCTTCCCGAATCGACGCGGCTGCCTCCAGAGCGGACGATGGCTCACCGCCTTGCGGTGAATCGCAGCACGATCGTGCATGCCTACCGTGAGCTGGTCAACGACGGCCTTATCGAGCAGCGCGTCGGCTCGGGCTCGAGGGTGGTGCCTCGGCTTCGCGGAGGACAGCCCGAGCGTGGCGCCGGCGTACCATGGTGGGTGACCTTGCCGCCGTGGCGCGTCGGCGAGTTTCCCAACATCTTGGGCGAGCTCGCGGCCAAACATGAGCCCGGTAGAATATCCTTCGTGCAGGGAGTCGCGCCCGACGAGCCTTCGCCCTTGGCCGAGCTCGCCAAGTCCTTCGCACGCGTCGCGCGCGATCCGCGCTTCGTGCTCTCCTACGGCGATTCGGAAGGCTACGAGCCGTTACGCGATAACATCGCCGCGCGCATGAACGCGCGCGGCGCGACAACCGTTACTCCGGGGAGCATCATCGTGCTAACCGGCTCGACGCAAGGCATCGCGATCGTCGCGCAGAGTTTAGCCGAGCCGGGCGACGAGATCATCGTCGAGTCGCCGTCGTATCCCGGGGCGCTTCAGGTCTTCCAAATCAACGGTCTGCGTGCGATCTCGGTGCCGGTTGACGATGACGGCATGCGCGTGGATCACGTCGAGGCGGTATTGCGTACGCGCCGCCCGCGCTTCATTTACACGATGCCATCGTTGCACAACCCGACGAACGCGACGATGAACGCCGATCGGCGGGAGCGCCTCGCGACGATCGCTCGGCGCGCGGGCGTTCCGATCGTCGAAGACGACCCATACGGTCCGCTTGCGTCGGGCGGCGTGCCGCTCGTCGCCCTCGCGCCCGATCACGTCGTCTACATTTCGACCTTCTCCAAGACTGTCGCGCCGAGTCTGCGCGTTGGTTGGCTGGCGGCGCCGCGAACGATTCTCGAGCGTCTGTTGCTGCGAAAGCAAGCCTATGACATGGCGACGAGTCTTTACGTGCAAGCGGCGATCGCCGATTATCTCGTGCGTGGTTACGACGCGCACCTGGATCAGTTACGCGGCGAACTCCTCGAACGGCGTGCGATTGCCGACCGAGCAATTGCGCAGCATTGGCCCGCCGGATTGAAGGTCAGCCGTCCGTCGGGCGGCTTCTATCTCTGGGCTTCAACACCGCGCGAATTGCGGGCCCGTCCGCTGCTCGACGCCGCCGAGCGGCTCGGTGCCTCGTTCCTCTTCGGCGAAGCTTTTTTTGCGAACTCCGGCGGCGACCATTACTTCCGGCTCGCGCTCACCGCCGTGACCCGCGAAGAGATCTCCGAAGGGATCCGCCGCATCGGGCAGGCGATCGCGACGCTTCGCTCGTGAGCCCGATTCAACGCCGTCTGCTGCGATGGTACCGCGTTCACGGGCGTTCCGCGCTGCCGTGGCGAACGCTGCGCGATCCCTATCGCACGGTGATCAGCGAGTTCATGCTCGCGCAAACGCAAGTCGAACGAGTCGTGCCGAAGTTCGAAGCCTTCGTCAAGCGCTTTTCCGGCTTTGCTGCACTTGGGCGAGCTTCGCGCGCCGACGTGTTGCGGCAATGGCGCGGCCTGGGCTACAATTCGCGGGCGGTGCGGTTGCACGCGCTGGCTGGTATCGTTGTCGACCGTTTCGGCGGCGCGCTGCCCACCGAGCGTGGCGAACTGCAATCGCTTCCCGGCATCGGTGAGTATACCGCTGCCGCGATTCGAGCTTTTGGCTTCAATCTTGACGACGCACCACTCGACACGAACGTGCGACGCGTGGTTCAGCGGCTCTTCTTCGGGCTGGAGTATCCGCGCGGTGCGCCGCCGGCGGACGTTGCTTCGCGCGCCCGCGAGCTCGTTCCACGCGGGCGAGGACACGATTGGAGCTCGGCCGTGATGGACCTCGGCGCGATGATTTGCACGGCGCGTGCGCCCAAGTGCATGCTCTGTCCGCTGCGCGTCGATTGTGCGGCGGCGCCGGTCGACGCCGCGCGTCTCGAGGCTCTACGTGCCGCCGCTCGGCGCGCGAGCCCGCAGCCGAGCCTTCCGTTTGAACGAACGACGCGCTACGCGCGCGGCCGCATCGTCGATCGCCTGCGCGAACTTCCGCCGGGCGCGCGCATTTCGCTGCTCGATCTGCACCGCTCGATCGATGTCGCACCGGGGCGAAGTATTGAGGAAGTTCGCGAGTTCGTCGCGGCCTTGGAACGCGACGGCTTGGTGACGCACGACGGAAGCAACGTCGGGCTGCGCGAATAGCGCATCGTGGCGCGCATTCCGTTTCCGCGCAAGAAAGTATCGCGCCGAGTCGCGGTCGAGGCCCTAGCAATTCTCGAAAAGACCTATCCGCATGCCGTCACGGCACTCGAATATGCCAGTGAATTCCAACTGCTCATCGCGGTGATTCTCTCAGCGCAGTGCACCGATGCCCGAGTCAACGCCGTAACGCCGGCGCTCTTTGCAAAGTATCCGACGCCCGAGAAGCTCGCTCGCGCGCGCCAAGCCGACGTCGAAACGATCGTCAAATCGTGCGGCTTTTTCCGAATGAAAGCAAAGAACATCATTGCGTGCGCCGCCGACGTCGCCGAGCGCTTCGGTGGCAACGTACCGCACGAGCGCGAGGATCTCGAATCGCTTGCGGGAGTCGGGCGTAAAACGGCAAGCGTCGTTATGGCCGTCGCTTTCAAAGCCGAGGCGCTCGCGGTCGACACGCACGTCTTTCGCGTTTCGCACCGTCTCGGACTGACGCTTGGGACGACGCCGCGTCAGGTTGAGGACGATTTGACCCGGCTGGTGCCGGCGCCGAAATGGGGAGACACGACGCACTGGCTGATCATGCATGGGCGACAGGTCTGCAAGGCCCCGACGCCGCTCTGCGATCGCTGCCCCGTTAACACGCTCTGTCCGACCCCGCGCATCATCAAGAGAATGCGTGCGCGCTAATAATCGGGGTCTTCGTTCGATGGGGGCATATGCAAAAAGTATTGCGAGCCGACGGAACTTTTGATCGGCTTGAACGCGTGGGGCTTGCCGGTGAAATTGAAGCAGTCGGAAAGGTCGTCGGCGCGAACGTCGGTCGTGCCCAGCGAGCCGAGCGCAAACGCTTCCTCTGTGAACTTCAAAATGCTGCCGAACTCGTGCTGGGCATGAGAAACGTAGCCCTGCTTCGCGTACGGACCGATAGCAATGAGCGGCACGCGAAAGCCCAGCTCGAACGAGTTATACATCGGCGGGGCGACGTGGTCGTACCAACCGCCCCAGTCGTCCCAGGTAACGAAGACCGCCGTACTCTGCCAGTAATGGCTTTCGCCGATAGCGTTAACGACCGAAGCGACCCACGACGGCCCGGTTCCATTCGTAATTCCCGCATGATCCGACGCTTTCGCGGTTGGCGTTACCCAGACGACGCTGGCCAGATTGCCGTTGGCAATGTCGGTCAGTACTTGTGAGGGCGGCGAGACGACGTCAGTCGCAAACTGCGAGCCCTCGCGAACGTGCTTGATTGCGTCGGGTGCGTTCCAGAGACCGGGGCCGGGGTGTGACTGATAGTAGCGCCACGTCAATCCCGCGGCCGAAATCAAATCGGTCAGCGAAGGGCGGTCGAAACACGGATATACCTGTTGATCTTCGGTTCCGTTGGCGTCGATAAGCATCACCAGAGAGCCCGACGGTGAATCGCAGCCTCCGGTAAATCCTTGGCTCGGATTCAACGGCAACTCAGACGCCCGCAGCGAGGAGCTCGTCGAGACCGTCGACGTGCCGCTGAGAATGTACTGGTGTGCGGCAAAACTCGGCCCTTGCTGCGTCGCGAACATATCGTCGCCGAACGCGTACTGTTGCGCCATCGTAAAATACGGCTGGATTTCCGCCCGAGGCACGTAGCCGTAAGCGCGCAGAGCCGCAGCCGGGCATTGCGCGCTCTTGCTCGAGCACGAGGAGCGGACCAGGTTGAACCCATCCATTCGACCCCCGTCGAACGCCGTTTCGAAGTCAAAGTGCGCGTGGTTGATATCGTACGGTGCGGTGAGCGACTCTTTCTGCAAGGGGATTCGATCGCCGTTTGAATTCGTTCCGGCGGCGACGACATTGGCTCCGGGCAATCCCGCAAAGAGATTGTCGGGAGTGCGATTCTCTTGAAAAATGATGACGACGTGTTGAACTTTCCCGCTGCCCAAGAGCGGAACCCGCATTCGGTGCTGCGCTGGCGGAGCGAGCGGCTGCGAGGACGCGATGCGCGGGCTCGACGATTGCGCGCAGGCGCTCAGCGCCGCGCCCAGCAGAAACGCGGAAGCGAGTTTCACGCGCGTCCGACCAAGCCCCGCGAAATCACCAAACGCTGAATCTGCTGCGTGCCTTCATAGATTTGCGTGATCTTAGCGTCGCGCATCATTCGTTCGACGGGGTAGTCGACCGAATAACCAAATCCGCCGAGCACCTGCACGGCATCGGTCGTTACCGACATCGCCACGTCGCCGCACTTCAGCTTCGCCATTGCGGACCAGAGTGTCACATCCGGCGTTCCCTCGTCGCAACGTCGGGCCGCCTCGTAGAGCAGCAATCGCGCGGACTCAACCTCGGTCTTCATATCGGCAAGCATAAAGCCGACGCCCTGATGCTGCCCGATCGGTTTGCCGAAGGCGATGCGCTCCTTGGCGTAGTTGGTGGCGTACTCGAGTGCGCCGGCGGCAATGCCGAGCGCTTGTGCGGCGATTCCAGGCCGGGACTTGTCGAGCACTTTCATCGCGATCTTGAAACCCTGACCCTCTTCGCCCAAACGGTTGACGGCAGGCACTTCGCAATCTTCGAAAACGAGCTCGACGGTCGGTGAGCCGCGAATTCCCATTTTCTTCTCGGAGTTGCCCACAGAGAACCCCGGCGTGCCTTTCTCTACCACAAACGCGGTAACGCCGCGCGATCCGGCGGCGGGATCGGTTACCGCAAAGACGCAGACGACGTCGGCGACGCTGCCGTTGGTAATCCAAATTTTCTGGCCATTCAGCACGTAGCTATCGCCGCGTTTTTCGGCGCGCGTGCGCATCGAGCCCAGGGCATCGGAACCGCTCGAAACCTCGGTCAGCGCGTAGGCAACGAGGTGTTCGCCCGAAGCGATCTTCGGCAGAAATCGGCGCTTCTGTTCGTCGCTGCCGCCGATCACGATCGGAAGCATGCCAAGTTCTTGCACGGCGACGATCAGCGCGCTCGAAGCGCACGCCTTGGCGATCTCCTCGACAACCTTAACGTAGGTCAGAAAGGTACCGCCGAGTCCGCCGTAATCAGCGGGAATCGGGATGCCGAACAGGTCGTTCTGCGCAAAGAGCGCTTTGATGTCCCATGGAAACTCGCCGCTCGAATCAATCTCGGCGGCCCGAGGCGCGACCTTTTCGGCGACTAACTCGCGGACCGCCGCGAGAATCATCGCCTCTTCGTCGCTGGTTGCAAGCGTTGTGGGTGCGGTGGTCATAAACGCCAGCTTCCACGGAGGCGGCGTCCGTTCCGTCGGCGCATTTAGGGCGGCATGGAGAAGGTCTATACCTCCTGTGCGCAGGCCGTCGCCGACATTTCGAGCGGCTCCTCCATTGCGGTCGGCGGTTTCGGATTGAGTGGAATCCCGCACAACTTGATCGAGGCGCTCCTTGAACAAGGCGCGTCGGAACTCGTGACGGTTTCGAACAACTGCGGCGTGGATGGATGGGGCTTGGGCGTCCTGCTCGATCGCAAGCGTATACGCCGCACGACCGGCTCGTACGTGGGTGAAAATCGCGAGTTCGAACGCCAGTATCTCACTGGCGAGCTCGAAGTCGAGCTTGTGCCGCAGGGAACCCTGGCAGAGCGGCTGCGCGCCGGGGGCTGCGGGATTCCCGGTTTCTACACTCCGGCCGGCGACGGAACGCTCGTGGCCGACGGCGGATTACCTTGGCGTCACCGTGCCGATGGCGGCGTCGCAGTTGCATCCCCAAAGAAGGAAACGCGCGTCTTCGACGGGCGCGAATACGTGCTCGAAACGGGAATCGTCTGCGATTTCGCCATGGTGCGTGCGTCGATTGGCGATCGGAGCGGCAATTTGGTCTTCCACAAGGCAACGCGTAATTTCAATCCGCTCTGCGCAATGGCCGGGAAGATTACGATCGCCGAGGTCGAGGAGCTCGTCGAGCCCGGGGCGATCGATCCCGAAAACGTGCACTTGCCCGGCGTATTCGTTCAACGTATCGTCCACGTCGGCCCGCAGGGGAAACGCATCGAACGCGTGACGACCCGCAAGCGGCCGCAGGACAAACGTTAGATGCCGCTCACGCGAACGCAACTTGCGGCACGCGTCGCGCAAGAGCTACGCGACGGTCAGTACGTCAATCTTGGCATTGGCTTGCCAACGCTGATCCCGAACTACGTACCGTCGGAGATCACGGTTACCTTGCAGAGCGAGAACGGCATTCTCGGGATGGGGCCCTACCCGTACGAGGGTGAAGAAGATCCCGACTTGATCAACGCCGGAAAGGAGACGGTGACGGTGCTTGCGGGCGCGTCGTTCTTCGATTCCGCGCTCTCTTTCGGGATGATTCGCGGCGGACACATCGACCTCGCGGTTCTCGGCGCGATGCAAGTTTCGGAACAAGGCGATCTCGCGAACTGGATGATCCCCGGAAAGCTGGTGAAGGGAATGGGCGGCGCGATGGATCTCGTTCATGGTGCAAAGCGCGTGATCGTCATGATGGAGCACGTTGCGAAAGGCAACGCTCATAAGATATTGCGCCGGTGCACGCTGCCGTTGACCGGCAAGCGCGTCGTCCATCGAATCATCACCGATATGGGCACGATGGACGTGGGCACCGACGGTTTGATTGTGCGCGAGCTCGCACCCGGCGTCACCCTCGACGAACTTCAGGCGGCCACGGAGCCGAAACTGCACGTCCCCGTCGAACCGATGATTATGGACATCCCTGCAGGCGTAGCGTAATATCACGAGGAGATATCGTGCCGATTCGCTCCCTTCTCTTCTTTGTGCTCGCAACGACGGTCGGTTCCGGCATCGCCGGCTGCGGCGGCAGCACGAGCCCGATTTCGGCGACGACTACCACATCGGCGGCCCGCCGGGAACTCTCTCCGCCGCAACCACACGTCAGTTGGCTTCAGCCCGGGTTGAACTCCGAACACGCGGCCGACAACGCTACGGAGAAAGCACTAAAGCCCGGGACGATCTCCAACCTCAAGATGGCCTGGTCGTTCGCGACGGGGGGCACCATCTCGGAGCCCGTGCTCACCGACGGAACCTTGGCGATTGCAAACTCCAGCGACGGGTATCTGTACGCAATCGATGTGAGATCCGGAACGCAGAAGTGGAGCTTTCAAACGAATGCGTCGCCAAATAACGGCTTGACCGCTGCGGCCGTCGCCGGCGACCTCGTCTACACCGGCTGTAATATCAACGACAACAACGAACAAGAAGGCCTCTGCGCCGTCAACGAAGCCACGGGCGTGTTGCTGTGGAGCTGGTATTACGACTGTACGTGCAAACACGCCGCATTCATCGCAACCGGCCCGGTCGTTTCGGGTTCGACGGTCCTCTTCGGTTACTTTACGGGTGGCGCGAGCGGAAAGAAAACGGTAACCGCCCTGAACGCTGCTACCGGCGAACTTCTTTGGCAGACGACGGCCGGTTCGGGCTCCGCGTCGGGCGGCTTGGCCAACTCAATCGCCGCGATCGACAACGGGAACGTCTACGTTGGTACCGATAAGGGACTCTGTTCGCTGCAGCTCGGCAGCGGTGTTGAAAACTGGTGCAACGGTCCCAACGATCTGGGGATCGCGCCGGCGGTGGCAAACGGCGTGGTCTTCATCAACACGCTCCACAATGGTTTCTATGCGTTAAACGAAGCGACGGGCAACAAGATTTGGCAGTATACGCCCGCTACGGGTTACAGCGGACCTTGGAATCCGCCGGCGGTTGATGGGGCCACCGTCTATTTCACGACGACGCAAACGAATGGGACCCTCTACGCGCTCAACGCCGCCGATGGTTCGCCGATCTTCGCGAGCGGCGGCAGCGGTTCGGGCGCCGATGCACTCAGCTCGCCGTCGGTGGCGAATCGAATCGTTTACGTTACGTGTGGTGCCGGGATTTGCGCCTACGACGCGACGACGGGAGCCTTGCTCGTCGCGCAAGGGCGTAACGGTTCAGCCAACTCACCGCCGGCAATCGCCTACGGTAGAATCTACAACGGTTGCGGAGCTAGCAGCGGCAACTCAGTCTGCATGTACGACCTGTAGCGGAGCCGACTGCGACCCCGCAGCGCGAAACTGCGTCTGGTAGAGGCGGGCGTAGAGCCCACCGCGCGCGAGCAAGGCGGCGTGCCTTCCCTGCTCGACGATCCGGCCCTCGTCGACGACGAAGATGACGTCGGCTGCCAGCACCGTTGAAAGACGATGCGCGATGACCAAACTCGTACGGCCGCGCATCACGACCTCGAGCGCACGCTGAATGGCGGCTTCGTTTTCGTAGTCGAGCGAGCTGGTCGCTTCGTCGAGAATTAAGATTCGCGGATCCTTCAAAAGCACGCGGGCGATTGCGAGCCGTTGACGCTCGCCGCCGGACAGCTTATGCCCGCGCTCGCCGACGATCGTCTCGTACCGGTTGGGCAGCGACGCAATGAAGTCGGCGATGTTGGCGGCGCGCGCGGCGGCCTCGAGTTCGCTATCGGTTGCGTCGGGCTTGCCGTAACGCAGATTCGCGGCGACTGTATCGTGAAAGAGATACGTCTCCTGCGTGACGATTCCGATGTCGCGTCGCAACGAATCTAAAGTGACCTTGCGAACGTCGTGTCCATCCACGAGAACGCGGCCACCTTGTGGGTCGTAAAAACGCGGCACCAGCTGCGTGATCGTCGTTTTTCCGGCGCCCGACGGTCCGACGAATGCCGCCACCTCGCCAGGGCGTACCTGAAACGAAACGCCGTTGAGGATGTCACGGGTTCCGTCGTAGGCGAAGACGACGTTTTCAAAGGCAATCTCGCCGGCAACCCCCGGCAGCGCGATCGCATCGGGCGGATCGTACTCCTCCGGGGTCATGTCGAGATACTCGAAAATTCGCTCGAAGACCGCCAGCGCGCTGACGATTTGAACTTGAATCCCGGCAAGCGAGGCCGCCGGTCCGTAGAGCCGGCCTTGAATGAACGAGACGAAAGCGACGATGACGCCGACCTTGAGGCTCGAAACGATCGCCAACCAACCGCCGCCGAACCAAACGACGGCCGGACCGACGACGACCATGGCCATGACCGAGGCCAAAAACCAGCGGCCGACCATCGCCAAATCAATTTCGAGCTGCATAAGCCGCGTTCCAACGGTGTAAAAGCGGGAGCGCTCGTAGGCTTCGCGCGCAAACGACTTGATTAAGGTGATGCCCGAGATCGAAAGCGTCTCTTGCGTGATCGACTCGATCTCGTCGCGTTTCTCGCGCGTGTTCTTGCGAATCGCGTACATCCGCCGCCCGACCGGCCCGAGCGGAAAGACCATCAGCGGGACGATCGCCACCGAAATGAGCGCAAGCCGCCAATTCCAAGCGAACATCGCGATCACGGTCGTTCCAATGATCACGGCGTTGGTAACGATTGAGGTGAGGGTGCCGGTAACGACGTTGTCGACGTTGTCGACGTCGTTGCTGACGCGGTTCATGATCTCGCCGGTCTTCGTGCCGGTGAAGAAGTGCAACGGCATGCGGTGCAGGTGGGCGACCAGACTCGTGCGGATGTCCCGCATGATCCCTTCGCCGACAAGCGAGTTGAGATAGCCCTGAAGTACTCCGATCGCGGCGGCGAGCAATGCCGACCCGAGAATAATGCCCACGTCGATGGCGAGTTCGCGCACGTTGCGATGCGGAATCGCCACATCGATGATGCGGGCCGTGATGAAGCCCGGCACGAGCCCAAGCGCCGAAACGGCCACGATGCAACCCAGCACCGTGACTTGCTGGCGCCAATACGGAGCGAAGAGCGCGCCCATTCGCTTCCAATCGACGCGCCGCTTCACTTTCGGTTTTTCAGGCTGATAGATGTTCGACCACATCAGCCCGTGCCCGGCCATCACGGCTTGGAGGTCCTAATGTGGAACGGTGACCTGATGGAGGCCGACCTTGTTGCCCTCCAAGTCACTGAACGATGCAATTTTGCAAACCGGCGTCGCATAGGGGTCTTCGACCTCGACGCCTTTCGCGCGCAGATCGGCGATGACGTTGTCGATGTTATCAACCTCGAAGACGACCCCCGAGGCACTTCCCGGCTCACGCTCTTGCCACTCGTGCCACAAAACGGAAAAGTAACCGTTTCCGAGGTTTGCTTCGTTGTATTTTTCCACGCCGTCTTCTTCGAAGGGGCCGCTAAACTTGAGGCCCAGCTTCTCTTCGTACCATTTGCGCAAGCCGGCAACGTCTTTGGCCGGATACGCCGTAAACGCAATCTCTTTGATCACGAACTTCTCCTACAACAGAAATAAAGGGTTTGGGTTCTTCGCTAAACCCCATCGGGCCACTCCCGGTTGCCGTTGCGGCCGGCGAAGCCTCGCGGCGCTACGCTTTGCCGTTGCGCAACGATGAGAGCTCTCTAAAGAGCTTCTGTTCCTTTTCGGAGAGATTCTGTGGAAGCTGACCGATGAGACGTACGTATTCGTCGCCGTTTCCGCTGCCTTTGACGTGGGGAATGCCGCGACCCGAGAGGCGCAGCAGGCGGTTGTTCTGGGTGCCCGCAGGGACGGTCATCGCGACCTCGCCGCTGAGCGTTGGAACGTTGACTTCGCCACCCAAGACGAGATCGTAGATACTGACCGGCAGATCGACGTAAAGGTCGTCACCCTTGCGTTTGTACGTCGCATCTTCTTGGAGCGTAACGATGAGATGCAGGTCGCCGGGCGGGCCCCCGTTGATGCCGGCGCCCCCTTGCCCGGCCAGACGAATTCGTTGGCCCGCAGCGATGCCGCGCGGAATGGTCACCTCGAATCGTTTATTGAACAGGACGCGCCCAGTGCCGTGGCACTGTGGACAGAGCTGCCCGTTTTCGGTGCCCGCGCCGTGGCAGCGTGGACAGCGATCTTCGATCTGCAACGAGACTGCCTTGGACCCGCCGGCGTAAACATCGCGCAGGTTGAGCTCGATCGTCGTTTCCAGATCTTGGCCGCGCCGCTCGAGACCTGGTGCGCGCGCGGTCTGCCGCCGGCCGACGCTGGAAAAAAACATATCGAAGAAATCCGAAAAGCCGCTTGGAGCGCCCGCGCCGCCAAGATCGAACTCAAACTCTTCGTCGCCGACGGTGCTGCGATAGCGCCGCTGTTGTTCGGCTTGATGCGCGGCCTGCTGCCAATTCGGGCCGAGAACGTCGTACTTTTTGCGTTTTTCCGGATCGCCCAACACCTCGTAGGCCTCGGAAATCTCTTTAAACTTTTCCTCAGCCTCTTTCGGGTTTTTCGGATTCGCATCGGGATGCCACTTGCGAGCCAGCTTCCGATAGGCGGACTTGATGTCTTTCTCGGCCGCATTCTTCGGAACGCCTAAGATCGCATAATAGTCCTTAAAGTTCATTCGTCGCGATGCTTCGCCACGATCACCTTCGCCGGGCGAAGTAGCTCGCCACCGAGCGTATAGCCCTTTTCGGTGACCTCGACGACGGTATCCTCGGCCACGCCGTCGGGTGTCGCGGTTCCAACCGCCTCGGCAACGCGCGGATCGAAAGGCTCGCCTTGAACCTCGACAGGTTTTACGCCTTCGCCGGCCATGACGGCTTCGAACCCGCGCAACGTCTGCTCGAGGCCGCCGCGCAGCATTTCCACGCTTGCGTTCGATTGTAACGCGCGCTGCAGATTGTCGAGCACCGGAAGCAGGCGCTCGAGCAGCATTCTGCGGCGCGACGAGACCATCGAGTCTATGTCGCGCTGCATTCGTTTCCGGTAGTTATCGAAGTCGGCCACGGAGAGAAGGAACTTTCCATAGTTCTCGTCCGCGCGAGCATTGGCCGCGGCGAGCTGCTCCTCGAGCGAGGGAGTCGCCGCGGCTTCTTCTATGGTGGCTTCACCGGCCTCGGTTCTTAGAACCGCCGAATCGTCTGACATCGGTACTTCGTTCAAGTCGAGCCTATTTGGCTTCTTTGAACTCGGCGTCGATGACGTCTTCGCCGCCGGCTCCGGCAGCGGAACCGTTGCCGGTCGGTGCGCCGTCGCCCGTGGGAGGAGCCTGTTCGCCTTGCGGACCCGCAGCCTTGTAGAGCAACTCGGCCATCTTGTAACTTGCCTGCTGCAACGTCTCGATTGCCGGTTTGATCTCCGCGACCGTGCCGTTCTCGCTGACGCGTTTGAGCTCGCCGAGCGCCTTTTCCACTTCGCCTCGCGCGCCGGTGTCGAGCTTCTCGCCGACTTCCTTGAGCGACTTCTCGGTGGAGTAGATGAGGCTCGACGCGTTGTTCCGTACCTCCGCCTCTTCGCGCTTCGCCTTGTCGGCCTCGGATTGAAGTTCGGCGTCGCGAACCATTCGGTCGACCTCATCCTTGTTGAGGTTTGTCGAGGCCGTGATCGTGATCGCTTGCTCCTTGCCGGTGCCGAGATCTTTCGCGCTCACATTGACGATGCCGTTCGCATCGATGTTGAACGTTACTTCGATCTGGGGTACGCCGCGAGGGGCCGGCGGAATGCCTTCGAGCCGGAATCGTCCGAGCGTCTTGTTATCTTGCGCCATCGGGCGTTCGCCCTGAAGCACGTGGATGTCGACCGACGTTTGGCCGTCTTCGGCCGTCGTAAAGATCTGCGATTTCTTCGTCGGAATCGTCGTGTTGCGATCGATGAGTTTCGTCAGCACGCCGCCCAGCGTCTCGAGGCCAAGCGAAAGAGGCGTAACGTCGAGCAAGACCACGTCGCGGACTTCACCCGAAAGCACACCGGCTTGAATCGCCGCGCCGACCGCGACGACTTCGTCGGGGTTGACGGTAAGATTCGGTTCCTTACCAGTCAGCTTGCGCACGAGTTCCTGAATAACCGGCATGCGCGTCGCACCGCCGACCATAATGACTTCGTCGATCTTCGAAACGTCGAGCTTTGCGTCGGCAATTGCATTCCGGAACGGGCCGACGCACCGATCGGTGAGATCGCCCGTGAGTTCCTCGAATTTCGCCCGCGTGAGCGTGTAGTCGAGATGCTTGGGTCCTTCTTGATCGGCCGTGATGAAGGGTAGGTTGATACTCGTTTGCACGACCGACGAGAGCTCGATCTTCGCTTTTTCGGCCGCCTCGGTAAGGCGCTGCATTGCCTGCTTGTCTTTAGCTAAGTCGATGCCTTGGTCGCGGCGGAACTGATCGACGAGCCATTCCACGACGCGATGGTCGTAATCATCGCCGCCGAGTCGTGTGTCGCCGTTGGTCGCCTTCACCTCGAAGACGCCGTCGCCAACCTCGAGAATCGACACGTCGTACGTGCCGCCGCCGAGGTCCCAAACGAGAATTGTTTCGTTGCCTTTCTTATCGAGGCCGTAGGCGAGCGCCGCCGCGGTCGGCTCGTTGATGATTCGCAAGACGTCGAGTCCCGCGATCTTGCCCGCATCCTTCGTCGCTTGGCGCTGCGAATCGTTGAAATAGGCGGGCACCGTGATGACCGCTTTGGTCACCCGTTCGCCCAAATAGTTGCTCGCGTCATTCACGAGCTTTTGCAGGATCATCGCCGAGATTTCTTGCGGCGTATAATCCTTGCCGTCGATCTTGACGTTGTAGTCTCCCTCGCCCATATGTCGCTTGATCGAACTGATCGTGCGATCGGGATTGGTGATCGCCTGACGCTTTGCAAGCTGGCCGACGAGACGTTCGCCGGTCTTTGTAAAGGCGACGACGGAAGGCGTCGTACGCGAGCCTTCGGCGTTTGGAATGACGACGGGCTGAGTGCCCTCCATGACGGCGACGACGGAGTTGGTCGTGCCGAGGTCGATACCGACCGTTTTAGCCATAAATTTCCTGTACCTCGTTGTGCAGATGACCGACTTTTCTGGACCAGCTTTGCCGGAGATCGCGCGTGGAGCTGAGGTAAGACCCGCGCGCCGGACCCGGGGGCGCCTTGCCGCTTACGACAAGTCGGAGTGAAGAATACCGCATCATCATACCCGATGCGCGGTAAGAGTTGTTTCGCTACTTATAACAATGAAGGGCCGCCCCAGGTTGCAGGACCGGCCTGCAAAGGCTCAGATTTGGTCCAGCTCTTTGTCGCCTCGGGCCTCGTTTACCATAGTAAACGTCGGCCGCTCGGCTCCTCGATCTGAGCCAAATCTGTGCCTTTGAGTTGAGGTATGCGCTGAGCCCTTGGTCTAGGGCTGTTGCTCCTCGGGAGGCTGCTGCTGCCCTTGGCCCTGTTCGACCGAGAGCGGCTGCTCGGCGGGCGTTTCGCCAAGCTTGATCGCGACGAACTTTTTCATGCCCTGGGACCAGACGTTGAGCCGAATCGTGTCACCGGGTTTTTTCGAGGCGATGTAGTCGTGCAGGTCCTTGATGCTATCGTAGTTCTTACCGTCGGCTTGCAAGATTACGTCGCCAGGCTGGATGCCGGCTTGATCGGCCGGTGACCCGGAGAAGACTTGCTGTACCGCGACGCCGTCGCTGCCGTTATAGCCGACTTGGTTCTTGATTCCCGCGGTCAGGTTCGCCATGTAGATGCCGAGAAAGCCGGTGTCGGTACCCTGGTGCGCTCCGGGGTTGCGCTGAAGCGAAGCGACGACGGAACGAATAGTGTTCGAGGGAATCGCAAAGCCGATGCCTTGCGCGTATGCCGATTTCACCGTCGATTGATTCATGCCGATGACCTGCCCGTCGATGTCGATGAGCGGACCGCCGGAGTTGCCGGGATTGATCGGCGCGGAGGTCTGAAGAAGACCTTTGAAATCGATCTCGCCGCCGGCCTCAGTCGGAATCGGTTCGGAGCGATTGAAAGCCGAAACGACGCCAACCGTTACGGTCTGCTGAAGCTGAAGCGGCTCGCCGATCGCGATCGCCCATTGCCCCTGCTCGAGTTTGGTCGAGTCGCCCAGTTGGAGCGGTGGCGGCAACCTCGAATAGTTGCTGACTTGTAGAAGCCCAACGTCGGCTGCCACATTGTAGGCCACCACATGGGCCGGGACACGGTCGCCGTTCGCAAAGACGACGGTCAGCTTCGTGATCCGCCCGCCCGATGGAGGCTGCAGCACGTGCGCATTGGTAACGATGTCGCCCTGCGCATCGATCACGAATCCGGAGCCCGAGGCTTCGCCGCGGTACGGCTGAACGATGTTTGGCCCGCCCTGCCCGCCGAAGAACTGTTGGAAGAAGGGATCGGCGGGAATGACTTGCTGCCCGTTAACCTGCTCCGTGATCGCCACCACCGACGACTTCGTGCGCTTCACTGCGCTGACGATGCGATCTTGGTCGCTCACCCCGCTCAGCGGAACGGCCGCGACTGCGGGTGGCGTGCGATCGGGCCCAGTTGCTCCGCCGAAATGTCCGCTTGCGTAGAGCATCATGAGGAAACTGCCGACAACGGCGCCCACGAGCCCGACAATGAGCGTGGGCAGTACGCGATTCTTCATCTCAAACCTATTCCGTAATCCGTAAGGTGTTCTTTCACCCAATACCCGGCTCACGGAAAAAAGTCGCACCTCCGCCCATTGTTTTGAGCGGGACGAAAGGTCGCTTGGTTTAGAATTTCAAGAGATCGGCGCATCGCGCCGCGGCCTCGCGCGCGCCGGCGCTGCCACGCGAGGGCGAGGGCTCCTCGGGCCAAAGCGCGTCGGGGAGCTCGCGGCGAAGCGCCTCGCGGATACATTCGAGACGTTCGTCGCGCAGTTGCGCCATCCGCATTTGGATGAGAAGACGGGCGCGGCGAAGTGCGCGACGCGAAAAGAGCTCGTCGGGCGAAAGTGGACTCGCCGCCGTGGCGGGGGCGGAGCGAGCCGGCTGGGGTGAGGCCGCGCCGGCGGGCGCGGCGCCGAGCAGTATCGCAAAGAGAACGGTAAATCGGAACATTGAAAAGCCTCCGGCCCCAATTCACGCCGCCGGCGCGGGGAAGCAAGGATGCAGAACAAAAGGACGGCGAGTGAGCACCGATGCATTGACCGTCCCGTCGCCTCCGCAGACCGAGTATCTTCGCATCGTTCCGCTGGGCGGCTGCGGCGAGATCGGTCGGAACATGACGGTGATCGAAACCAACCACGACATGGTCGTGGTGGACTGCGGTCTGATGTTTCCCGACGACGAGATGTATGGCGTCGACATCGTCATCAACGACTTCACGTATGTGCGCGAGCGTGCCGAGAAGTTGCGCGCGCTCCTGGTGACGCACGGCCACGAGGATCATATCGGCGGCATCCCTTACTTTGCCAAAGAGTTTCCCAAGACGCCGATCGTGGGCACGCCGCTCACGATCGCATTGATTAAGGCAAAGTCACGCGAGCAGCATCTGGGCGAGGCCGAGTTTACCCACGTGCAGCCGGGAGGACGGGTGCGGTACGGTTCGATCGAGGGCGAGTTCGTTCACGTCAACCATTCGGTCGCCGGCGCCTGTGCGATCGCGTTGCGCACTCCGGTCGGAACGATCTTCCATACCGGCGATTTCAAATTCGATCAGACCCCCATCGACGGCAAACCGGCCGATTTCGCGCGCATCGCGACCATCGGCGATGAAGGCGTGCTCTGTATGCTCGCCGACTCGACGAATGCCGAACGTCCGGGACACACCTTATCGGAACGAATCGTCGGTGAGGCTTTCACCGCAATTTTTTCGCACGCGAAAGGACGCATCGTCGTCGCGTCGTTTGCCTCGAACGTCCCGCGCATCCAACAGACGGTCGACCATGCCGTCCGTTTCAATCGAAAGATCGCCTTTTTGGGGCGTTCGATGCGGAACGTGGTTCATTTCGCGGGCGAGCTGGGGTATCTTCGCATTCCCCCCGACACCGTGGTCAAGATCGAGGATATCGATCAATATCCGCCCGAGCGAGTCGTCGTCATGACCACCGGGTCGCAGGGCGAGCCGATGAGTGGTCTGGCACGAATGTCGGTGCGAGATCACGCGCGCTTTCGCATCGACTCGGGCGATACGGTCGTTGTCAGCGCGACACCGATTCCGGGCAACGAGAAGAGCGTGCACAAGACGATCAACAATCTCTGTAAGCTCGGTGCGACGGTGGTCCACGGAACCGACGGCCGATCGCATGTCTCGGGACATGCGTCGCAAGAAGAGCTATTGCTGATGCTGAACTTGGTGCGCCCCGAGTTTCTCGTCCCGATCCATGGCGAGTACCGTATGCTGGATGCTCACAAACGGCTAGCCGTGCAGACCGGCGTCGAGCAAGGGAATGTGTTCTTGCTCGATAACGGCGACGTGCTCGAGTTCACGCACGAGTACGCCGACAAGATCGGCAAGACGTACGGCGGTCATGTCTTCGTTGACGGTTCGGGCATCGGCGATATCGGCGAGGCGGTCTTGCGCGACCGAAAGGCCCTTTCCAACGACGGGATCATCATGGTGGTCGTTGCCATCGACGCCGAAGAGGCGCGGGTCATCGCCGGGCCTGATCTCATCTCGCGCGGCGTCTTCTATTTGCCCGAAGCCGGCGGCGTGCTCGACGAACTTCGCACCCAGCTTCGCGCGATGATCGACGGCCTATCCGTGGATGCGCGGCGCGATGTCGATTCGATGCGAGAGCATATACGCAGCTCGTTAGCGAGCTCGGTCTACGCGCGGACCAAGCGCCGACCCATAGTCATCCCCGTCGTCATGGAAGTCTAGCGATCACCGCGTCGGTGAACTCGGTCGTTGTTGCCTGGCCGCCGAGGTCGGCGGTGGCGACGCCGTCGCGCAACGCGCCGATCGCCGCATCGTAGATCCAGCGGGAAGCGTTCGCGGCGCGCGGATCGGGAACGTACGATAGCGCGGCCGCCGCCGCGAGAATCATCGCAAGTGGATTGGCAACGTTCTTTCCTTGCAAACGGGGTGCCGTGCCGTGCGGCGCCTCGGAGAGCACGATCGAAGGTTTCAAATTCGCATCGAACGCTAAAACGAGCGATTCGGCGCCTGCGATCGAGCCGAAGAGCTGCATCACGAGGTCGGAGAGCGAGTCGCCGTCGCGATTGAGCGCCGGAATCACCAGCGGCCGGTCGCCCGACGACGAGAGCAGTAGCGCATAGGTGGCGTCGATGAGCTGCGGATCGTAGCCGACGCCGGGATGGCGTCGCGCGGCCGCATCCATCTCCTCTTTGAGCATTCCTTCGTAGATTGGGCTGACGGTAAACTTCGGGCCGCCGAAGACGGTAGCGCCCAGCTTCGCCGCGTGCTCGAAAGCGTATTCGGCGACGTAACGGCAGATACGCCGCTCGATCGTTTCGGTGCGGCAGGCAATTTCGTCGATCCCATCGCCGCTGCGCCATTCTTTGGCTCCATAGGCATCGCCGACGGCCATGCGCACGACCGAAATGGGAGCGTGGATTCCGGCGACGGGCCGAACGCCCGGTAATTTTCGGCCGGTGCGCACGATAACGGCAGCACCGATCGCTTCGCGCAGGATGCGGTTGGGCGAGCCGACGTCGCCCGCGACTTCGGGCGTAATCGTTGCCGCTTTGATGCCGATGCCGTGGCGCTGCAACGCCTCGGCGGCATCGAGCACGATCTGATTCGAGGTTCGGCGTCGATGATCCAATGAAAGATCGTAACGCTCGAAGTGCAGTCGAACGCCGAGGGCGGGGGCGTCGAGCACGCGCAGTGCTTCCAACAGCAACTCTTGGCCGGTTTGATCGCCCTCGAGGACGACGATGGTCGTCAAAATGAACTCCCGCTGTAACGAAGAAGAGAAAGATTCCATGGCACGCACCCGCCGGAGGGCGTATGCGCGGACGCGGCTGAACCTCGAAATCGTCGGGATCGCTGCCGTCGCACTCGCCGTCTTCTGCGGCGTTTCCCTCGCCTTTCCGCACCATGCCGGCGCCATCGGCGGCTGGAGTGCTGCGGAGCTGCGCCGACTCTTTGGAGGTGCGGCGCCGCTTTTCCCGGTGCTCGTCATCTTGTTCGGCGCAATCGTCTTCCTCGAAGTCAACGTGCCGCGGATGATCGCCGGCTTGGGCACGACCGCGCTCGCGTACTTCCTATTAATTACGGCGATGTTCGGCGCCAGCGGCGCGCGGCATGGGGGAATCGTCGGCTCGAACATTTGGTGGGCGTTGCGGGCATTGGTCGGCAACGTCGGAGCATGGATCGTGCTTGGCGTGGCGATGCTTTCGCTAACGCTCTGGCTCACGAACTCCAGCATGAAGCAACTCATCGGGCGCGTCATCGTCTTCTTCGGCGGTTTGCGGCCGCCGGCGATGCCCAAGCTGCCCAAGGTCGAGATGCCTCGAGGTCATGATTCGTTGCGCGAAGCGTTTGCGCTGCCGTTAGCACCGATTACTCCGGTCGAGGTAATCGTGAGTGCGCCTGTCGTCGACGATGCGGATCCGCAACCCGTCGTCGCGCGCGAGCCTGAAGAACGACGCACTTGGAACGATGTCGCCCCTGCGGAGGATACCCGCGCAGTTGAGGATGCGCCGAGAGTTCAGGTAACGTCGGCCGAGGGCGCACGATCCTATCGCCTGCCGGATCTAGCGCTCTTCGACGTGCCACCCGGTCAGACGGTCGACCAATCGAATCGGGCGCATATTCTCGAGGACACGCTGGCGAGCTTCGGTGTCGGCGCGAAGGTTTCGCATATCGAACGCGGGCCGTCGATTACGCGTTACGAGCTCAAGCCCGAGCGCGGAATCAAGATTTCACGGATTGCGTCACTTGCCGATGATTTAGCGCTCGCGCTCGCGGCGACGAGCGTGCGGATCGAAGCGCCGATTCCCGGAAAATCCGCGGTGGGGATCGAGGTTCCGAACCAGACGGTCTCGATTGTCGCGATTCGCGAGATCCTCGACGCGCTTCCCAATCGCGGTCAGGTTCCGCCTCTCTGGATGGCCCTCGGCAAAGACATCACCGGCCGGCCGGTTTTCGGCGATCTCTGCAAAATGCCGCACCTTCTCGTTGCCGGTGCGACCGGCGCGGGCAAATCGGTCTGCTTGAATATGATCATCGCCTCGCTCTTGGTCACCGCGACACCCGATCAAGTGCAGATGCTCATGATCGATCCCAAACGAGTCGAGCTGACCGTCTTCAACGGAATTCCTCATCTCATTAAGGACGTCATTGCCGATCCGCGCCTCGCCGCGGGCGCACTCTTCGAAATGACCAAAGAGATGGAATCGCGCTACGAGCGTTTTGCCAAAGCGTCGGTTCGCAAGATCGAGGAATATAACGCCAAGTATCCCGACGAGCGGCTGCCCTACGTCGTGATCGTGATCGACGAGCTTGCCGATCTCATGCTCGTCGCCCCGGCGAGAGTCGAAACGACGATCATGCGCCTTGCGCAACTGGGCCGGGCGACGGGGATTCATCTCGTCGTGGCCACACAGCGACCCTCGGTCGACGTCATTACGGGCCTCATCAAGGCAAACGTTCCTTCACGCATCGCCTTTGCGGTAAGCTCGCAGACCGACTCCCGCGTCATCCTCGACATGAATGGCGCGGAGCGCTTGCTGGGACGCGGCGACATGCTCTATCTGCCGATCGACGCGCCGAAACCGATTCGCGCGCAAGGAGCGCTTATCACCTCCTCGGAGGTAAGCCGGCTCGTCGAATTTTGGGCGCGTCAGTCGCGGCCGAATAACCTGCTCGACGTCGAAGTCGTGCCGGTCGGAGACGAAGATCTTGCGCGCCGTGACACCGATCCGCTCTGCTTCGATGCGGCAAAATTCATCATCGAAGCAAACTATGCTTCGACCGCCGCCTTACAATCGCAATTCCAAATCGGGCATCCTCGCGCCGTTCGCATCATGAAACAGCTCGAAGACTTCAAGGTCGTCGGCCGGCACGAAGGAACGAAGCCGCGCAAGATTCTCGTCGGCTTACCCGAGCTGGATTTGATGGCGTCGCGCCTTGGCAAAGATCGCAACGACCAAGCGGACTTGTTTTCGAATGCGGATTAGAGCGGCGCTCGTTGCGATCGTCGCCTTCGCGTGCTTCGTCGGGCTTGGTATTTCGGTCGGGAGGCACGGCGAACCGGCGGCATTGCTTTCTTGGGAGTCGGCGCTCGTCGACCGATCGACATTGGTGGCGTGGTGGCTCACCTGGGACGTTTATACGCAGTTGCTTTTCCCGCTCGCCTTCGCGCTGCTCGTGGTGGCCTGGCGCGTGCCGTCGTGGCGGACGCGGATTCTTTTCAGCATTGCGATGTTGCTGCTCTGCTGGCGTGGAGCCGATCTCTTCCAGCAGATCTTCGCGCGTCCGCGGCGGTTGGATTGGGTGGTAAAGCACGAAACCTCGTTCTCATATCCGAGCTCGCATGCAGCGATTGCGACCGGATTCTACGGGCTCTGGGCGTTGATACTCGCTCTTTCCGAGCTGCCGCGCTCGGCACGGGCGATCGGCGCCTTCTTGCTTATCGTCTTAGCGTTTGCGACGTGTTGGAGCCGGCTCGCGCTGGGCGCGCATTACCTCACCGACCTCGTCGGCGGCGCCCTGTTCGCGGGGGCGCTTGTCGCGGCAGGTCTTGCGGTGGTGCCCTCAGCCCTGACCTTTCCGGTTGCGGGTCGCCTCTCGCGGGCGGCAGAATAGGCCTGTAGTGCTTTCCCCCGACCGGCTGCTGATCGAGATCGAACGCAAGCTCGACGCCAACGCTGCGCTTTCGATGGACGACGGCCTCGCGCTCTATCGCACGCGCGACATTCATACGTTAGGCCGGCTCGCGCGCGAGCAGAAAGAGCGCAAGAGCGGCAAAAAGGTCTTTTACGTCCTCAACCGCTACATCAACTCGACGAACGTCTGCTTTGCCGGCTGCACGTTTTGCTCGTTCGCGGCCGACGAGTTCAAAGAGCCCCAGCGCGTCTTCCGGATGACGCCGGACCAAGTTTTCGCCAAGGCGGTCGAAACCGGCACGAACTTCAATCAGCTCCACATCGTCGGCGGTCACGACCCGCGTCAGCTTTCGCTCGATTACTGGCTGCCACTGATGCGCCGGTTTAAAACGGCGCTGCCGCACGTTCAACTTTCGCTCTTTACCGCAGCCGAGATCGAGTACATGGCCAAACGCCATCGGCTCTCGTTTCCGGCGCTGATCGCGTCATTGAAGGAAGCCGGACTCGACAACGTCAACGGCGGGGCCGCCGAAATCTTCGGTGAGGAAACGCGCGCAAAAATCTGCCCGCATAAGGTTTCCACCGATAATTGGCTAGCGATTCACGAAGAACTTCATCGCCAGGGAATTGCCAGCAATGCGACCATGCTCTACGGTCACATCGAGTCGATCGAGGACCGAGTCGATCATTTGATCAGGCTGCGCGAATCGCAGGAGCGGTCGCCGGGATACAACGCGTTCATTCCTCTCGCCTTTCATCCCGACGGCAACGAGCTTTCGTACTGTGGCTGGACGACCGGGCTCGACGACATCAGGACGTTCGCGGTCGCGCGGTTGATGCTGAACAATTTCGACCATATCAAGGCCTATTGGATGATCCAAGGCCTGAAGGTTTGCCAGGTGGCGCTGCATTTCGGCGCCGACGACATGGACGGCACCCACGGCTCGACCGACGAAGAGATGATTTACCACTCCGCCGGAACGAGCTCGGGCCAATATGTGGACGATCGCGAGTTTCGCCGTTTGATCGAAGAAGCGGGCTACGTTCCCGTGCGCCGAAACTCGACGTACGACGAATTTCCGTGCGATTGGATTCCGCCAGCCGTTTCGCCGGAACGCGAGCTGGCTTCCGCCACCGTGTCATCCTGAGCCTGTCGAAGGAAATGTCATCCTGAGCCTGTCGAAGGATAGCACGCCAATGACGTTGCGCTGCGGTCGGATACGGTACACCAACGACCTGCCGGTCTATGCGGCCTTTGACCGCGGTGCAATCGAGTACCCCGGCAGTCTGCACGCCGACACGCCCGCACGTCTGAACGCGATGTTGCTTGCGGGCGAGCTCGATCTCAGCCCGATCAGCGCTTTTACATGGGCGGCAAATGCAAGCGACCTCGTCCTGCTGCCCGATCTCTGCATCGGCGCGCGCGACGAGGTCATCTCGGTCGTGCTGGTTTCTTCGGTTCCTCCATCATCATTGCATGCGACCCCGATTTTCGTGAGCGAAGAATCCGCCAGCGGTCGAAACCTGTTGCGCGTGATTCTCGAACGGCGATATGGAATCTACCCCACGTATATCGATGAAGCGCAGCCGGTCGATCGCGCGTTGCGCGGCGATCCCACGTTGCTCATCGGTGATTCGGCGATCGACGCGATCGAACGTTTCCCCGCAGAACGTATTTACGATTTAGGAAAGCTGTGGCACGACTGGACCGGCCTACAGACGGTCTTCGCGGTATGGGCGGCCCGGCGCGACGTTTATCTGCGCGATTACTCGGCGGTGCGCGATTGCATGCGCGCGCTGACCGACGCTTACACCTGGTCGCGATCGCATTCCGAAGACGTAATTGCTTTGGCACAGCGCACGATCGCGCGGCCACGCGGTTTTTACGAGCGTTACTACGGCAAGTTGAACTTTACGCTTCACACGGCCGCGCAGGACGGATTAGAGGCCTACTGCCGCGAGCTGCTCGCCATTGGCGCGATCGACGTGCTGCCGTCTTTTCCCGAGGTCGTCGGTGCCGTCGCTAACTAGTCTGCTCGACCGCGCCGCGACCGGCGGGCGGCTGTCGTTCGAAGAGGGCGTCCGGCTCTACAACGACGCCGATCTTCACGAGCTCGGCGCTGCCGCGCACGCGCGGCGCATGGCGATGCACTCACCGGAGATCGTGACCTATGTGATCGATACGACGATCAACTATACTAATGTTTGCAACGTGCATTGCAGTTTCTGCGCCTTCTTTCGACCCGAGCATCACAAGGAAGGCTACACGATGCCGCACGATCGGGTGCTCGATCGCGTGAAGCACGCGGTCGATCAAGGCGCGACTCAAATCATGATTCAAGGAGGCGTCAATCCGGAGCTTGGCATCGATTGGTTCGAAACGCTCTTCCAGCGCGTGCGCGCGGAATATCCGCAAGCCGATCTGCACTCGTTGTCCGTTTCCGAAATCGTTGGTTTGGCCCATATCGAGGAAATCTCAACGCGCGAGGTACTCGAGCGGCTCAAAGCGGCGGGCATGAAGTCGCTTCCCGGAGCGGGCGCCGAGATTTTGGTCGAACGCGTTCGTAAACGTATTTCGGCGCGCAAAGTCAAGCCGCACGAGTGGCTTGGAGTCATGCGCGAGGCACAACTGCTCGGAATGCCGACGACCGCCACGATGATGTTCGGCTCGATCGAAACGCCAGCCGAGCGTATCGAACATTTGCACGTCCTGCGCGAACTGCAAGACGAGACCGGCGGCTTCACCGCATTCATTCCGTGGTACTACGTGCCGTTCAAAACGCCGCTGCGCGGCAAAGAGTCGACCGGCTTGGAGTATCTGCGCGTGCTCGCCATTTCGCGGCTCTACCTCGACAACTTCGCGCATTTGCAAGCGTCGTGGCTAACACCGGGTCTAAAGATGGGCCAGCTCGCGCTCTTTTACGGCTGCGACGATATGGGCGGGACGATCATCGAAGAGCAAGTCGTGCACGACGCCGGCAGCACGAACGAAGCGACGCGCCGCGATATCGAGAATATCATCGTCGACGCCGGATTCCAGCCCGTCGTGCGAGACACGTACTGGAACCTGCGCCCGGAGATGGCCCTAGCCTAAAACGCATCCTGCCATCGTGGCATCGAGTCATTGTGGCATCGTGTCATTGTGTCATGCTGAGCTTGTCGAAGCATGGTGGCGCATCGATTGTGTCATGCTGAGCTTGTCGAAGCATGGTGCGCATCCATTGTGTCATGCTGAGCTTGTCGAAGCATGATTCGAGGATCCTTCGACAAGCTCAGGATGACAATGGCGGGGCATCCTTCGACAGGCTCAGGATGACAAAGCATCGCACCTGCACGCTTGTGTCATTGTGTCATGCTGAGCTTGTCGAAGCATGATTCGAGGATCCTTCGACAGGCTCAGGATGACAATGGCGGGTCATCCTTCGACAGGCTCTGGATGACAAAGACGGGTCATCCTTCGACAGGCTCAGGATGACAATGGTGCGTCATCCTTCGACAGGCTAGGATGACACAACGACAAGCTCAGGATGACAGAACGACAGGCTCAGGATGACAAGGCGCGGATTGTTGCGGCGCCTAAAATTTCGTCGCTGTCGGCGTCGAGTAGCGCGACGAGCTGGCCCGGCGTGATTGCGCGCTGCGGCGTTTCGAAGCGCAACCGTAGCGAGCCGTCGTCCAAAATCGTCGCGAATGCCGGTGCCGGAGCCGAGCGATAGCGGATCATCGCGCGCAGTGGAATTTCTCGCCCAATGAATTGTTCGGGGCGAATCAAATTGACTTCGCCGGCTTCGAGCTCGTTGGAAAGCAGCTCGTCCTCGTGCCCGATGACGATCGTATTGTTCGCTGCGTTGATGCGCGTGACGTACCGCGCGCCGTCGCGTGCCGCCGGCAGCCGCGCGCGCTGGCCGACGGTGTAGTTGGCAATGCCGGAATGCTCGCCGACCAGCTCGCCCCCGGTCGTAACGATCTCACCGGTAACGGCGACCTCAGGTCGCATTCGCGAGAGAACCGTGCGATAGTCGCCGCCCTCGACAAAACAGATGTCTTGCGATTCGGTCTTGTCATGCACCGGCAAACCCAATCGGCGCGCATGGGCGCGCGTCGTAGCCTTGTCGAACTCGCCGAGTGGAAGCAAGAGCCGCTCGAGCTGCACCGGCGCGAGCTGCGCGAGCGCATAAGCTTGATCTTTGGCGTATTCATTTCGGAAGAGATGCGGCCCGTCGCGGCGCCGATCGATGCGCGCGTAGTGGCCGGTGGCGACATAACGCGCGCCAAGCCGATCGGCGTACTGCACGAGACTCCCCAGCTTGACGAAGTTGTTACACGACACGCAAGGATTTGGAGTACGGCCGCCAGCGTAATCGTTGGCGAAACGCTCGATGACGGTTCGACGAAAGACTTCTTCGAAATCGAGAACGTAGTGCGCAATGCCCAACACCGCGGCGCTGCGCCGCGCGTCGTCGAAGTCGTCGACTCCGCAGCAGCTCTTCGCGTGTGCCGGCCGCGATGGCGCGTACATCTTCATTGTAATTCCGACGACGTCGTAGCCGTTTTCCGCTAAGAGGCCCGCGGCAACGGCCGAGTCAACGCCGCCGCTCATCGCTGCAATTACGCGCTCTTTTGCCATATAACGTGGACAGGATAACACTAGGGCGGGGCAAACTCAAAGGCTAAATGCCAGGAGCGTCCGAAGCGCTGGGTGAGCGGCTTCGCGCGGCACGCGAGGCCCGTGGACTTTCACTCTCCGATGTCGCCGAGCAGATACGCATTCGCTCCCTCTACCTCGCGGCGATCGAAGAGGAGAACTGGAACACGGTCGGCGCGCCCGTCTACGTCCGCGGCTTCCTGCGCACGTACGCGCGCTTTTTGGGCATGGATCCCGAAGAGGCGGTTGCCGCGTTCAATCGCAATCAGCCGGCATACGGGTCGCCGCAAGCCGGTCCGGGGCGCCAGGGGGCCGAACCGGAAGGATCGTTACGGCGCAACTCTCTGCTGATTTGGATCGCCGGAGTAGTCGCCGTGCTCCTGATCGCCTTTGTCGTCTATAACGAGGTGACGCTGCGCCGGGCGCCGGTTGCCGCCAACGTGGCAGCGTCGCCGGTCGCGACCACGTCCCCGAGCGTGGCCGCCGCGACGCCGCTTCCCTCTCCGACCGCCGGGGCGCGCCCGTCAGGACCGGCCGGCGGCGCGAACTCGCTTGCACTGGTTCTCTTGGCGCCGTCCTGGCTCAGGGTCACCGTTGACGGAAGTGTTAGCATGGAGGGTACGTTTCCGGCGGGAACCGCGAAGACGTTCCACGGAAAGAACGCGCTGGTGCGCATCGGCAATGCCGGCGGCGTCGAAATATACGTCGATGGCAAGGACGTCGGGAAGCTTGGAAAACCGGGCGACGTCGTCGAGCACACCTTCACGCTTTGAGAGGAGTATCGTAAAGATCCGTGGCGAGCGAATCCTCGTTCGACGTCGTTTCGCGCGTCGACGCGCAAGAACTCGACAACGCATTAAACCAAACGCGCAAAGAGATCGAAAATCGCTTCGATTTCAAACATAGCAAGACCCAGATCGATTTCGACGGTAAGAAGATCACGCTGATCTCCGACGACGAGCTGAAAATGCGCAACGTCGTCGACGTGCTGCAAAGCAAAGCCGTGCGGCGCGGTATCGATATCAAAGCCTTCGAGTTCGGTGCGCTCGAACCGGCCGCGGGCAGCACGGTCCGCCAAGTCGTCACGTTACGTAGCGGCATTCCAAAGGAGCAGAGCCGAGCTCTGCTCGCCCACATCAAGTCGTTGAAGCTCAAGGTGACGGCCCAATATCAAGACGAGCAAGTTCGCGTTGCCGCCAAGAGCAAGGACGATTTGCAGAAAGTTATCACGGCGCTACGGTCGATGGAGTTCGAGCTCCCGCTGCAGTTTGTCAACTACCGGTAAACGAGGCGTCGTGCGAAGCGTTGCGTTTGTGAGTCTGGGCTGTGCGAAGAATTTGGTCGATACGGAAGTGATGATCGCCAAGCTGGGCGCGGCCGGTTGGCATTTGGAATCGCAAGCGAACCGCGCCGATACCGTGGTGATCAATACATGCGCCTTCATCGATCCGGCGAAGGAAGAGTCTACGCACGTGATTTTGGAGCACGCGGCGCAGAAGCGGCCCAATCAGCAGCTCATCGTGGCGGGATGTTTGGCGCAGCGGTACGGCGCGCAGCTGCAAAGTCTGGTTCCCGAGATCGACGGGGTCGTCGGTACCGGCGCGTATGCCGGCATCGTCGAGCTGCTCGACGACGTCGAGGCCGGGCGCCGGCCGGTGCGTCTGGAGATGCAGCCCGAACCGGAGCACGAATTTTTGCCTCGGCTGGTGACGACGCCGCGCGCGACGGCGTACCTCAAGATTGCCGAAGGCTGCGATCACCCCTGTACGTTTTGCATCATTCCCGCCTTGCGCGGCCGGTTTCGCAGCCGCAGCGCCGAGTCGATCTGTGCCGAAGCGCGCGCACTCGTCGCCGGCGGCGCAAAAGAGCTCATCCTTATCGCGCAGGATACGTCGATGTGGGGACGCGACCGCGGCATACGCCGCGCGGGGCTCGCGCAGTTATTGGAACGCCTGCACGACATTGATGGCCTCGAGTGGATTCGGCTTCTCTATCTCTATCCCGCAACGGTCGATCGCGAGCTCATCGACGCAATCGCCGGCCTTCCGAAGGTCTGCAAGTATATGGACATGCCGCTGCAGCACGCGCATCCCGAGGTGCTTCGCGCAATGCGCCGCCCGAGCAACGGCGAGCGGTATCTGGAAATCATCGAAGAGTTTCGTGCGCGCGTACCACAGATCACGATGCGCTCGACGTTCATCGTCGGATTCCCAGGCGAGCGCGAAGAGCACGTGGAGTACCTCGAAGCGTGGATCGAGCGCGCGCAGCTCGACCGGGTCGGCTTTTTCGAATACAGCGCCGAGGAAGGCACGCCGGCGGCCGAGCTCGCAGGCCGCACCGGCCTTCGCCGCCGCCGCGAACGATTGATTCGCTTGAGAGAAGCGCAGCGGCACGCTTCGGAACACGCGCGAAACAAGCGTTGCGGCAGCCCCGTGCGCGTGCTGGTGGAAGAGTCGCGACGTTTGCGCGAACGCGATGCGTTGCAGCGAGAGCTCGGTGCCGCGCGGGCGTGGTACGGGCGTTCGCAAGGCGAGGCGCCCGGCGTCGACGGGGGCGTTTATTTTACCGGCGATGCCGAGATCGGCGAATTTGCCGACGTACGTCTCGACGGTTCCAACGCGATCGATTTCTTCGGGCGCAGCCTCTGCGCGCAGCCTGCGGCCGTATGATCGTTCGGCGCATCGCCCAGGTCGTCGGGCTCATCGTTCTGGCCGTCGGTTCGGCAATGGCCGGGTACGCGATCATCGAGCACCGCAATCCCGTGACGGCGTTCTCGCAGATCTTCGTCCCGGCGCCGCAACAGGTGTTCGGTAAGCCGAACTTGCTCGTGCTCGTCGAAGGGTTGGATTACGACTACACGCCCAGCGACGAAGAGTATTCGACGAACTCGCGCAGCGACGTGATCTGGGCCGTCAACCTCGACTTCGCCAACAAGCGCGTGGACCAGCTTTCAATTCCGCGCGATATGGTCGCGACACTGCCGAACGGCACGCAGGCGAAGATCAACCAAGCCCAGTCCGACGGCGGCGTGAACGAGGCGAAGAAGGTTATCGCGCAATGGTTGGGGATTCCGGAGTTCGACCGCTACATCGTCTTACGCATCGATGCTACCAAGGCTTTCATCGGTGCGGTCGGCGGGGTGAACGTGGATGTGAAGTCCTCCGACTGCCTACGCTATCATACCGGCTGCAGCGGCGATTCGCTCAACTATGACGACACCTGGGGGCATCTGCACATTCATTTAAAGGAAGGCATGCAGCATCTCAACGGCGAGCAGGCGGTCGCGTACATGCGCTTCCGGCACGACTGGTGCAGCGACCCCTGCCGTATCATGCGTCAACAGCAAGTGCTTCATGCCCTCATCGATAAGCTCAAAGGCGATCGTTTTAACACATTGATCCATCTGGGCGATTTGCTCAACGTCTTTCGCAAGTACGTGCAGACCGATTTTTCCAATTCGGAGCTCATTTCGATCGCGAGCTACTACCAAGGCATTCCGAACTCCGCGATCGTCAGCAATCAGGTGCCATACACCAGCGACATCGATCTGCCCGGCTATGGCGACTCGCTAGTTCCGGATACCACAGCGCGCGCGCATTTGGTCGCGACGATGCTCGTCGAGCCGCCCGTGCCGATACCATCGCCCGACGCGCTCGCGCTTGCCGCGATTCCGGCTGCGACCTTGCGCGTTGATGTCGAGAACGGCAGCGGCGTTACCGGCGCAGCCGCTCGCATGGCTGCGACCTTGCGCCAGCGCGGCTTCACGATCGGCGCGGTCGGCGATGCGGAACGATCCGACTATGCGAGCACCGAGATCCACGAGCACTCAAACGTCACGTTTGCCGGCGCGAAAGTGCGACAGGCGCTGCCAGGCGCGCTGCGCAACGCGCCGGTGATCGGCGATTCTGCCGCGACCGCGTCGCCGGCGTCGACCGCAACGGTGACGAGCGACGTAACGGTGATCGTCGGCAGCGATTTTGCAAAGAGTTCGTAGCGTGAAGGGACTCTCCGTCATTGTCTTGGCAGCTGCGGTGATTTACGGCGGCTGGCGTCTGATCGTCCACAAGAGCAACGTGCCGCCCGCGCTCGTTACGCCGGCGTCGAACGTGCATCTCGAGTTTTCCGGCGACGTCGGTTCGCGTCTCTACCGAATGTCGCACGACCTACGCTCCGCTGACCGCTCGCGGCGTCCGCGGCTGATCGCACTGACGTTCGACGACGGTCCATATCCGATCTACACGCCGATGCTGCTCGACGTTCTGCGCGATCTGCACGTTCCGGCGACGTTCTTTCTCATCGGCAAAGATGCAGAGCAATGGCCCGAGATTACGCAGCGCATCGAGGCCGACGGGAACGAGATTGCCGATCACACGTATACGCATCCCAATCTCGATCAAGAATCGGCCGAGGCCGTCCGCAAAGAGATCGTCGAGGGAGGCGATACGCTGTGGGCGCTCACGCACGACCCGGCCGCACGAACGTTCATGCGACCCCCGCACGGCCGCTACACCGAGCAGACGCTGCAGATCGCGCAAGCCCTCGGCTATTCCGTCGTGCTCTGGACCGACGACAGTGGCGATTGGCGAACGTTGACAGTACCCCAGCTCCAGCGGCATTTGCTCGCACACGCTACTGCACCTGAGATCGTCTTGCTCCACAGCGGTAAGCTGGCGACGATCCAAGCATTGCCGTACGTCGTCGCGCGCTTCAGAGCGGCGGGCTACCGTTTCGTCACGGTTGGCGAGCTGCTCAAGCTCGTGCAGACCGACGAGCTCAACCATCCGCTTCGGCACGCTGTTTAGAGGTTTGTTAGAAAAATGCCGCGACAGATCATCGACACGGAATCGAGCCGCCCGGCCTACGTTCGCCGGCGCGCGCGCCGGATGGTAATTTCATTGCTCGTCTTCGCGCTGCTCGTAGCCGCCATCTGGTTCCTTGCTCATCGCGCCATCGGCCAGGAAATTGGGTCGAGTGCGGGAACCGCATCGCTGTGCCTGTTTATAGAAAAAGAGGTCCCGTGCGCGCGTTGAGCTTTCTTGCGCTGGTCATGACCGGCGCGATCGTTGCATGCAGCAATTTGGGGCAAACGTCGGGTGTTAACGTTGGGCCGAACTTCCCTTCGAAAACGCTCTACGCTACCAATAGCAATCAGAACGCCATCAGCATCTACTCCAACGGTACGAAGAGTGGTGGAGGCCCCGCCTACCAGATCGGCGGGTCGACCACGTCGCTCAACGGGCCACAGTATCTGGCCTTCGACCGGGGCCAGAATCTTTGGGTGACCAACTATAATCCGAGCACCAATAAAGCAGCGCTGCTTGAGTTCGAAGCACTTGCGACGGGCGACGTTGTGCCGCTCAGCGTCTCGGCGCTTCCCGGACGACCGCGCGGCATCGCCTTCACTCCGAAAGGGCCGACGCCCGCGCCGTCGAGCTCGGCAAGCCCAGTGCCGCGAATCATGGTGATCGCCGACAACGATCCCACGACGACCTACCCCAACGAAATCTTGCTCTACGCCTTCGGCTCGACGTCGCCATACCAATCCATCGCCGGACCTAGACCGGACCTTCATCTGCCCGGCGGAGTCGCGATTGACGGACAAGGGCACATTTACGTCGCCAACATTCAAGGTAAGTCGGTCTCGCAGTTCTTGTTGCCGACGCCCTCGCCGACGCCCAAACCGACGGCAACGCCATCGTCGACGCCTTCGCCCTCACCTTCGCCCAGCTCAAGTGCGTCGCCGAGCCCCACGCCTTCGCCGACGCCGACGCCGGTCAATATCAGGCCGCGCTTCAGCATCGGCGCAAAGAACGGTGTCATCACTCCGTTCGGCGTTGCCCTCGATCCGCAAGGCAACATTTACATCGCCGATCAGGGCAAGCCCAATGCCGGCTGTGGATCGAGCGAAGGTCCGGCGATTCTGGTCTTCCCGCCGTATAACAAAAAGATTCCGTATACCAAGCCGATTCGCAAGATCCACGGCTGCAACACGCATTTGATCGCCCCGACCGACGTGAAAGTGAACTCCGACGGCGTCACCTTCGTAGCGGATACCACCAAGAGCGGCGCAGGCATCATTCTCATCTTTGCCGCCGGGGCAAACGGCAATGCAACGTCAACCTCGTACACGTCGCCGGGCGCGGTAACCGGAATCGGGATCGTGCCGTAGCGACCCATGGCGTTTCTCAAGTCCATCATTGACGGCAACGAGCGCGAAGTCGCTCGTCTGCGCCGGACCGCGAAGGCGGTAAACGAGTTCGAGCCGCAGCTCACCGCACTCTCCGACGCGGAGCTGCAAGCCAAAACCCCGGAGTTCAAGAGCCGCATCGAGCAAGGCGAAGCGCTCGATGCGATGTTGCCCGAGATTTTCGCGGTCGTGCGCGAGGCCGGAAAACGAACGATCGGCATGCGCCACTTCGACGTGCAAATCATGGGTGGTCAAGTGCTATACGAAGGGCGTATCGCCGAGATGAAGACGGGCGAAGGCAAAACGCTCGTCGCCACCTTGCCGGTCTACGCGCGAGCGCTCGAAGGACGCGGCGTTCACGTCGTTACGGTCAACGACTATTTAGCGCGCCGCGACGCGGAGTGGATGGGGCCCGTCTACGAATTCCTCGGCCTGAAGGTGGGCGTGATTCAACACGGACTCGATTCGGCACAACGCCGTGCCGCGTATTCGTGCGACGTCACCTATGTGACCAACAACGAAGTTGGTTTCGATTATCTGCGCGACAACATGGCCTGGCAAGTCGAAGATCTCGTTCAGCGCGAGCTTTACTTTGCGCTCGTCGACGAAGTCGACTCGATCCTGGTTGACGAGGCGCGCACTCCACTGATCATCAGCGGACCGTCGCAAGAGTCGGGCGAGCTCTACGATAAGTTCGCGCAAATCATCCCGCGGCTGAAGAAGGGTGAAGACTACACTGTCGATGAGAAGGCGCATGCCGTTCCGATTACGGAAGCCGGCGTTGCGCGCGTCGAGAAGATGCTGGGCATTCAAAATCTCTACGAGCAACGGAATATCGAGCTGACGCATCAGCTCAACGCCGCGCTCAAAGCCTGGAACCTCTTCCACCGCGACCAGCAGTACATCGTCAAAGAAGGCGAAGTGATCATCGTCGACGAGTTTACCGGCCGTCTGATGTACGGCCGGCGTTACTCCGACGGCATTCACCAAGCGATCGAAGCGAAGGAAGGCATCAAGGTTCGCGGCGAGGACCAGACGCTGGCGACGATCACGTTCCAGAATCTTTTCAGACTGTACGACCACCTCGCCGGCATGACGGGCACGGCGAAGACCGAGGAGCGGGAGTTTCGCGACATTTACGGCCTCGACGTGGTCGTCGTTCCGACCAATATGCCGATGGTGCGCAAAGACGCCTCGGACATCGTTTACAAATCGGAGAAGGCGAAGTTCGACGCCGTCGTCAACGAAATCATCGCCGAGCATCAGAAAGGACGACCGGTGCTCGTCGGCACGCGTTCGATCGAAAAGAGCGAGCTGCTGGCCACGATGTTGCGGCGCAAAGGCGTCGAGTGCAACGTGCTCAATGCCAAGTACCACGAGCAAGAAGCCGAAATCATCAAAGATGCCGGGCAGACCGCGCAAGTGACGATCGCGACCAACATGGCCGGCCGCGGCACGGATATCAAACTCGGCGACGGCGTTGCACGCAACGGCGGCCTGCACATCATCGGCACGGAACGCCATGAATCGCGGCGCATTGATAACCAGCTGCGCGGACGTTCGGGCCGCCAGGGCGACCCCGGATCGTCGCGGTTCTACGTTTCGCTCGAAGACGAAGTGATGCGGCTCTTCGGCGGCGAGCGCATGACCAACATCATGGAGCGCGTCGGCTTCACCGACGAGCAGCCGATTGAATCGGGACTCGTCACCCGATCGATTCAGCGTGCTCAGGGCAAGGTGGAGAACCACAACTACGAGATTCGCAAACACGTCCTCGAGTACGACGACGTGATGAACAAGCAGCGCACGATTATTTATGCCGACCGGCGCGCAACGTTAGAAGGTAAGTTCGACTCGCGCACGTTCATGCTGCAGACGCTTCAAGCCAAAGTCGACGAGACGGTTGAGGAGAACGCGCCCGAGAACGCGCATCCCAGCGAATGGGACCTCGAGGAAATGATCAACGCGCTCGAGTTAATTTTTCCGATCAAGGGAGATTTGCGGGTCGAAGATCTTGCGGGAAAGGATCGTGAGGAGATTCGCCGCTTGCTGCGCGAACGCGCGCGTGAGGCGTACGAAGCCAAGGAGCGCGAAGTGACGCCGGAGATTCTGCGCGTCGTCGAGCAGCGCTATCTCTTATTGCCGATCATCGATCGGCAATGGGTCGATCATCTTTATGTGATGGATCATTTGAAGACCGGCATCGGGCTGCGTGGTTACGGTCAAAAAGATCCGCGCGTCGAGTATGAGAAAGAAGCCTTCGAGATCTTCGAGTCGCTCAAGAACAACATCGCCGATGAGGCGATCAAAGGCGTTTTCCGCGTCGTAATCGAGCAGGGTCCCCCCGACCAACAACTTCGTCCGTACGAATCGGGGCCGCCACAGTTCGAACCCATTCCGTCGGGCCAGATGGTTCCGCAGCCCGTCGCCGCCGGCAACGCGTTGCCGCCGCAACAACTCGAGCAAATGCTCGGCCCGATGCCCAGCGGCGGCCGCCGCGTGCAGCAGCTACACACGAACAAAGACGACGAGTCGCCCGCCAAGCCTCTGCATCGTGACCAGCCAAAAGTCGGCCGCAACGAACTATGTCCCTGCGGCAGCGGACGCAAATTTAAAAAGTGCCACGGGACCGCTGCATAGCGGGATAGGAGTTGGACCCCCAAAATTGTGCGCCCCCCAATCCCACGCGCTAAGCCATCCAATTCTCGGCCCGTCAATCTAAGCCATAACGCGTTAAGCGACAGGCGATCTAAACTGCGAGCACTGCGAGGCGCTGCGAGGCATTAATGCGAGGCGTTTTACGCGTTTCGATCGGCGCCGGGTTGCGCAGCTGCGAGGCTTTACGCCGCTACGCGCCTAGCGCGATGCGGCCTCGCGAGCGCGGGGGGGGTCAGAAACCGTTCGCACGCAGCATGTAATATATGATCGAGTAGAAACTCACCGCATTATAGATAATGTGGCCTACTGAGCTGGGTACGATCGAGCGTGTTCGCAGGTAAAGCCAACCTAGGAGGAGCCCGAGTATAAACGTACTGACTATCTGGTCGACTCCCCCCACCCAATGTATTCCAGCGAAGATCACGGCGGATACGACGACCGAGACCGTGCCGTTTGTCACTTTGATGAGACCTTCCAGCACGATGCCGCGAAAAATGATCTCTTCCACAATCGGACCAAAAATTACAAAGGCGAATAGCAACGCTGCGGCAATCAACCCAGTGGCCTGAGATAAAATGTAATGCTCGTACTGAAGATCGTAACTGCTCTGTAGTCGCATTGCTTTCATCAGTAGAGTAACGATAAGCGATGCTGCTAAGCCGGCAGCGACCCCTAATGCAAAGCCAGCGCCTTTTGGTAACCGCAGCCCTATTGACGAAAGCGGAACCTGCAGAATAGCCTAGACGCCGAACAGCGCCAAGCACAGTTCCGCCCCGACGCGAGCCAGGCTCATTGCTACCAGCGCTTGCGGCGTCATGTTTGCCAGCCCGTGAACGCCCAACCAGCTGGCGACGTAGGCTAAGGCCAACTCGCCGCCCGTTAGCACGAGTAATACGAGTGCTAGGAATGGCGCTAAGCGGCGAAGATTCCTGAGACCGCCGCTTCCGCTCGAAACGGTGTTTTCCGAGGCTAGCGCGGGCAAGGTCCGCAATCCAAGCTTTACACCATCGCGCCCGGGGCGCCGATCGGCTGCTGCGAATCCGCAGATGCGCGCCTCACTTCGCTGTTGTAATCAGGAGTCATATACATAATCGAGCGTAAAGAGGTCTTTACCGTCAGGCTGTTTGCAGATGCCGTACATGACGATGCCTTTGAAAGTTCTTATTACGGAATCTAACGCCTCATCTACGGTAACGTTTTGCAGCAGTCTTGGAAGATGAGGTGCTCCCGGGATTGGCCCCGACACAATGATGTCGATTATCCTAAACGGCGTTCCGATATTCAGGCGGCGCTTCGCGGCGGAGACTTCCGGTGCGCTTTCGATTGTGACGACGGCTGACGGCGCGCTGTACTGCGCGTATCGACTAAGGGTCAGAGCCTGTATCCTGGTCTGTAATATTGCGGTCGAAGCGCCTCCAATCGTAATCCTTGTCATTCCGGCTTGGTCTTGTATGACCGTGACATTCGGATCGTCACGAAAAATCTGCCGGACAGTGGTTATTCCCGTGGCTTCCTGTCGCGGGGGCTGGAGATATACCGCAGGAAAAAGGAGGTGCTGTGCGCGTGGCCCGGATGATCCTTGTTCGAATGGCCGGCATTCGCCCGCGTAGTAGACCCGGGCGGTTCCCCCCACGTATGTAAGGGCTGGACGCAGGTAATCGATAACGGCGTCCATGTGTCCAACGGGTGAAGCATTCTTATCAGATGGGCGATACCACGTGGCCTCGACGAGCTGACCGTCGTATGGGCCGTGAAAGCGAACCTCGACCACGGAACGATCCGGTACGCCATACGTCAACCCATTGAATGCACTACACGGCGTCCTTTCCAGAGCAAGCTCAAGATTCACATGGGAGTCTTGAACCGGAAAAGAGTGAAGGCAAGGGAGGTCGATGTAATCGCGCTGACCTTTGTCCGCTTGAAAATCTACCCTGGTGATTCTGCCGAGGTCATCCGCGGTGATCGTAACCATACCGCCTCCGCGTCTGCTCCAACGCCACCAGCGGCCGAAACCTGTGGCAGGTCGCTGCGCATCAGGATGTTCCGAAAGTACCTCCCTAACGTTATTACCGAGCGTCACGCCGGCAAGGGTGTGCAGTTCGTCTGCAGCCGTCAAAACAGCCGCTAGCAAAAACGAGATCATTGTTTCGATCCCTTGCGCCTGGGCTTAGTGGCGTTACCGCTTTGCGGCATCGCGCCCGGCGTGCCGATCGGCGGCTGCGATCCACCGCACGCCGCCAGCAAGACTGCAGCGACGCAGCTGCTAAGTACGTAGCGGCCAAAGCCCAAGCTCCTCATAATGCTTCTCCCTCTTCGCCGCATCAACGGATCGGCGGCATAGGATGTTCGGCCTCTGCTGCTCGGTTCCGCGGAGTAGCCGGGCCGCTCGCCATAAAAGCTGCATCGGCAGCACATCGCCGATCGGCAGGTCTTCGCTGCGGGAGGGTGGCCGGAGCGACCTGCGGTACGGTCGAACCGCGGAGCATGGCAATCTACTTTCAAGGCTTTGTATGCGATGAGGACTCCCAGCACTTGCGCGCCTGCATACGCCACCAAAGCGTCGTGTCACTCGCGGAGATCGGCATAACCGTAGGCCGAGGCACCCCGGATGAAGCGGTGCTGCATCACGCGCGCGAGGCTGGGCGAGTGCTTATAACTGCGAACGAGAGTGACTTCGCCGTGGAAATGAAGCGTGCTGCACAACGTTGCACGCCTTCCAAGTGCTACGAAGGCGGCGGGATGATTACAGTCCCGAATGGCATGCAGTCCTTCCCATATATGACCATGAGCCGGACGATGCGGTTAGGTGAAGCCGAGATTGGATGGGATGATGTTTTCTTCCTTAACCTGCACGTTCAAGTTCAGCGCGATAGGAAGTTTCGCGTGCAGCGGTTGCCAATCTGCCCGTACTTGCTTAAGGACCACACCGAGTGCGAGACTTGCGCGCATCTCGGTATCTCGATCGAGGCGGAGCCAGGGTGAGCCTTACGTGGCTAATCGGCTGCATTAATAGCCAGGTAGCTCCTACCCAATCTGGCATCGTTCCGGCTTGGACAGCTATTGTCACTGCTGAATCGAGTGCGGTCCTCGTCATAAGTGTGTTTTGGGCTGCTAGACAGTTTTTTCTTACTCGAAGAATTGCGCGAGTTACCGAGACCGGCCGCCTCGTGGACAACTGGCTTGAAGAAACTCCGCTTGAAAGGCTCATCGAGAAGCTGGACCTCTGTCCAGAGCCACGTCAAAATGCGCTTGTGCGTGTGATCGAAGCCACTGCGGCCGCGCAATATTTCGCCGCTTGGCGCGACGTGCGAATCCGCTTTCGCGATCGGGACCTCACACGGATACCCGCACGTTGGCTGCGAGCCGACTCGCGGGCATCAGTCCTGACCGGCGCATCCGCGGCACTGGGAAGCCTTGTTCACCCTTGTTGAAAGCATTGGTTAGAGAGTTAAGCGTTGCCGCGGCGAACGTTCTCTGCGATTCGGCCGTTCAGCTTTCGGAGGCGTGGCATATGGGAACCTTAGCTCTTAGTCGCTTCGCGCTTATGGTCAGCGCTGCAACCGTATTACTAGCAGCCTGCGGCGGATCACAGCCGCCGATCGGCGCGCCGGGCGCTTTTCCGCAAACTCCGGCGTTCTGGGGCCGCACCAATAGCACGAACTACAAAGTGGCGTATAGCTTCGCCGACACCACTGACGGCAGTTTCCCCGTCGCTCCCGTAGTCTACGTGGGCGGCACGTTCTATGGCACGACAGAATATGGCGGCGAATGCAATACCAACCCCACCTGCGGGACCGTGTACAGCCTAAGCCTGATTGGGCACGAGAAGGTGCTCTACCGTTTTGCTAGCGCCCCAGACGGAACTTACCCTCTTGCCGGCTTGACCGACGTCGGTGCCACCTTCTACGGTACGACCGTCGTGGGCGGCTCGAACGTGTGCGGCAACCGCTCGTATTACTTCAGCTGCGGGACGGTCTTTAGTGTCACGCCGGGCGGCTCGGAGAAAGTGTTGCATAGCTTCGGCAATCCTCCTGACGGCAACTTTCCCGCGGCCGGGCTCATCAACGTAAACGGCACGCTTTACGGCACGACCCAATTTGGCGGAAAAGGTAGGAAGTGCAACTTCAGCTGCGGGACGGTCTTTAGCATCACGATGAGCGGCAAGGAGAGAGTGCTTCACACGTTCAGCGGCACCAATGGCGGGGGCCCCGTCGCGCCCCTGATCGCGGTCAAGGGCAAGCTTTACGGCACGACGGAAACTGGCGGCGCGTACAACGCCGGTACGGTGTTTAGCATGACGCTGAGCGGAAAAGAGAAAGTGCTGCATAGTTTTGGCAACGGAACCGACGGTAAAGAGCCTATGGCTGCCCTGATCGACGTAAACGGCACGCTGTACGGCACGACGCAGGTTGGTGGCGCGAATAATTGTTATCAATATACCGCCTGCGGGACGGTCTTTAGCATCACGCCAGGCGGCAAGGAAAAAGTGCTGCATGTCTTCGGCGGATCCGATGGAGCTGGCCCTGTCGCACCCCTAATCGAGGTTAAGGGCACGCTTTACGGTACGACGGAAAGTGGCGGCAGCTACTCTTGCGGCGGCGGTGGTTGCGGGACGATCTTTAGCATCACGCCAAACGGCACGGAGACAGTGCTGCACAGTTTCGGCAGCGGCACCGATGGCGCGAATGCCTACGCTCCTTTGACCGACGTGAATGGCACGCTGTATGGGACGACAGCGCGTGGTGGTACACACGGCTCGGGAACCTTCTTCGCGTTGAGTCTATAACGCGAGCGATCCACGGCATCAGACGTCCAACCCCGAACTCGTGGACCTCATAGCCGATCGCTTCGCTGGAGTGCGGCGACGGCGGTGGCCAACATACTAGCCACTACTTTCTTCCGAGGGAACTTTGCTGATGACTACTTTCACTTTGAGCCGCGTCGCACTGAGCATCAACTTAGCCGCAGCGCTGCTTTCTGCTTGCGGCAGAGCGCAGCCGCCGCTCGGCGTGCCCGGCGCAATCCCGCAAGCGCCAGCTGGCGCAGCTCGGTCCGCGCAAGCACCGCGATCGTTCCTATATATGGCTCAATGCTGTGCGGGGTTTTCGTACAAGGGCAGCGTCACACTCTACGATCTCGGACTTACCAAAGACGCTCACACGATAACGAAGGGTGTCTCAAACCCCTGGGCTCTTACCGTCGACCGAGCCCGACGACTCTATATGGTCGGCTTTGGTTATACGCAGGGCGTCATTGAATTTGACGCCGGAAGTGACCGACCGTCTCGCCGCGTTAAGCTATCCTACGCATCGGCGGCGGCGACGGACGCTTCCAATAATCTCTACGCTGCATCGTGCCCCGCGTGCCAACGCGCCGCGATCCAAATCGATGGCATGGCCGTTGGGTAAGAACAAGACATTGCGCGGCCCTTCGTTCCCATCGCCTCCCCACATCATGCCGTTGACGACAGAATGAAGACGGGGAACTAGCGCGCTGTAGGCTACGGGAGAACGGGTTTTCAAATCGGCGACGGTAATCCGCCAGTCTAGGGAGTTTGACCCACCAACAAAAGACCTCCAGGAGCATCTTCGGGTGCTGCGTTTTCTCGAACCATCGGCGAACCCAGGGTAGCGAAGTGATTGAGTCCCCGCGTTCTTTCGTCTCGCGTAGCACGCGTAAGCCTAACTTTGTCAACGCCGCCGGGTTTGGCGGGCTGCTTTTCAGAGAGACCTGATAGGTCACGCTCTTAGGCCATTCCGCAAACCAGAGCCGGCCGTAAATGCTGCTGAGGTCTTCACTCACTCGGAAATCATCCGTAACAATCCGCTCCGACGTGATAAACTGAGCGATTCGCGGCGCCCACGCCATGATCACGGCCAGGCTTATCTGATCTTGAAATGCTTCGCACAGCCAGTCGCTATACGCCGAAAAGAGGGATGCGCTACCGTCGAGCCGCTCGCTGTTAACACCGCCAACAGTAAGGGTTGCTACGGCTCGCGGAATCCGATCGTCGAAAGTTGCGTAGCTCTTACCATTCCGTGCAACGTCGAAGGGCAACATGAGAATCTTCTGGCTGTGCGAGGAGGCTCTGACCGTGGAACCATTCTCGAACGTCACCGTTATTTGCTCTGTGGGATAATCATCGGTATGGAAGGTTCGGGCACTATACTCGTCGCCGAGCCACTTTCGTTGGTTCTTATCCTCATAAAAGAGGCTTTTGAACAAAGTCCTCGGTTCGCTGAGGTCGGCGCCGTCACCAGCGCACTGTCTGAGACCGACATTCACAAAATAGTCCACGTCGTACTGCTGCGCTTGATCTTCGATGAGCGTTGGCGAGGGAGCTCGTTGCGGCTCAGTAAACAGCGCCGTCAGTAACGCTTCGATCTTATCAGCGTCCACAGTCTGATCGTCGATCGCGAACGTGTTACCAGTTCGCTGAATTACGGTATGCTCGTACTGCGCTGGGCCTAAGCCACCCCAGCTCGCTACAATGTCAATGCGAAGCACGCTCGTTGCCGGAGGGGTCGCCACATGCGCCAAGCCACTGCCGCCACGGAGACAGCAGTGCTTGCTACGATGACTGCGAGGTAAAGGCCGAAAAGCTTCACCAGGCTACCATGCCGGTCGCGCCGATCAGTGCGCGCTCCGCCTTTCATTACGACCGATTACTTTACGACCGATTACTTTCCGACAGGTACCGCCAGATCGCGGACTGCACGGCAACATCCGAGTTGTCAATCACGATAAGAGTGCGCGCGTCAGAGCTCGCAATGCCTACGGGCCTCTTTTATATCGCACATCTCTGGAGGCACACGAAACTGCTCTTGCCAGGGGGCCGCTTCTTATCCTTTCGGAATGCGACGAGCTTTCTGGGTGGCTCTTCGTGAGCTTCCGGATTCTAGCGGCTTGCTCGGTCGGGCCGTGGGCGTTTATTGGCGAACGTTTTTATAGGTGCACCACTTGAGGAGGCTTTGCGGAAAGTTGACACGACGATTAAACGTTCGTAAGACTCGAGTACTCACTCTGATCGCGACACTGATTTACACTGCTTTTGCGCTGCCGGTCCCAACGTCGCCTCAAGAGCAAAGCCTAGGCCTCCAGAGCGCGGCTTGCCTAATTGGAAAAGCTGAGCTTCCTGCGGAATGTGGTACCTTCGCCGTCTACGAGAATCGTCGTGCGCATTCCGGCCGCATTATCAAGCTCAGCTTCATTGCGCTGCGAGCGTCTCGCAGACGTGAAGGTACCATCGCGTTCTTAGCAGGCGGTCCAGGTCAAAGTGCGACCGCCTTCGCTCCGATGGTGGCCGACCGTCACTTTGGGCAAGCGCTATCGACCTTACGGGCCAGTTACGACATTCTCTTTCTGGACAACCGCGGTATGGGGCACTCGAACCCTTTCCCGTGCGATTTCGCGCCGCGAACTGATCCGAGCGCCTATTTCTTGCAGCTTTGGCCGGATGCGCTGGTAGCAGGATGCCGAGCTACGAGTTCGTCCTCTCACGTTCTTGCTCAGTACAATACCGCGAACGCCACCGACGATCTCGATGACCTCAGAGCAGCATTGCGTATAAAGGATCTCGTTTTATATGGAGGATCTGACGGAACATTCTTTTCATTTATCTATCTGCGACGGCACCCCGCGTCAGTCAAAAGCGCTGTCCTGTCGGGCGTGGCGCCCCCGGGTTTTCAGCCTTTGCCGGGTGCACCCGATGGAGCGCAAAGAGCGCTAAGCGATCTGATAGCGGATTGCGAGAGCGATTCCGTTTGTCATTCACATTTTCCCAACTTCGGGCACCAGTTTTACGCTGTTTTGCACCGTTTCGATACCGGTCCGATCCCAATGACAATTAAAAGTCCTGGTAGCGGTGATCTGCCCGTTCGACTTTCAAAAGAGGTCTTCGTTGACCAAATGCGCCAGGTCTTGGACGACCCAAACAACGCCGCATATATCCCTTACATTATCGACAAGGCCTATAATCGAGAATACGGGCCTCTTGTCGAAATGATTAATGCCGTAAGTCTCGGCTTAGCGAACGCCCTAAATTGGGGTGCTTTTCTGTCATATAGCTGCTCCGATTGGATGCCGTTCGTCACCGCTAGCGAAATGACGGCTGCGGCACAGGGCTCGTTCGCGGACGAGCTTCGCTTTATGGCGCAAAAGCGAGCCTGCCTTATATGGAATGTACCGCCAATGCCTCCAGACTTCAACAAACCGGTCACAAGCGCTGTACCAATATTGATGATCGATGGTAGCGACGATCCGGCGACCCCGCCCCGCTATGCTCAAGAGGAACTGCCGTATTTGAAAAACGCAAAACTGATCATTGTGGAGGGCGCCGGGCACGCCGAGGAACACGCTTGTACGGACCGGCTGATCGTGCAGTTCATCGAGTCGCAATCTGGAGCCAATCTGCCCAGCGCCAGTTGTAAGAACAGCTTCGCTCGTCCGCCGTTCGCGACTTCAGGCTAGAGCTCTTTATCATGTGTGTGGCATCCCCGCGCTCGCGAGGCCGCATCGCGCTAGAAGATAAGCTAATCTCGCAGCCACGGGGCCCGTCGCCGATCAGCGTTGCCTATTGCGGCCTCGTAGTCTAGCAGCGACTCCTAGCGGCGTGCTCGTAGTCTCGCAGTTTTAGATCGTGCTGCGACGCAGCGCAGCGGCTTGGATTGTGCGGCGGCCTCGATTGAGCTCGGTTACGTTAACGAGGTTCGAAGAGCACGATGGCTTTCGTTGCGCGAGGGTTTCTCACCAAGTGAGTATCTGGACTTCATTGGCGTGCCACAACACAGAGGCGTTCCTACCAGGTTGATTGATGTTACAGCAGAACGCAGGTCGCTCTCTCTAGTCTTCACCATCCAGCATCAAGGTGCTGACGCGACATTTCTCCGAGGCATGAGTACCAAGTCGGCCGCTTCCTCGGCGTCATTGAGGAGCCTCTCACGTGACGTGCCCATCCGTGCCCGCATCGTCAGACCGCGGACAAGGTCGACGGCCTGGCTCGCTCGCGCGGCTACTGGAAAGTCTGGCGGAACTTCTCCCGCGCTCATCCCATCGCGGAAACGGCGTTCCACTAGCTCGATGGCGCCATCTGCCGCCATCTTCACGAACTGGTGGACATCTGCATCGTCCACGAGTGGCGCGACGCACATGAGAAGACATCCCGGGGCGGATCCTTCCTCGGTCGCTGTTTCTACGGCGTTCCTCATGAAGGCGCCCAGCGAGTCGCGAAGTGTGCTCGGCGAGTGGAGTGCCGCCGCAGCAAGGGCGCCTTTCCTCTCGGCGTAGGCCTTGAGAACGCGCAAGAACAACGTCCGCTTGTCCCCGAAGATGGAATACAGGCTCGGCCGGCCCACGCCCATCCCGGCGACGAGATCGTCCACCGTCACTGCATCGTAGCCCTTAGACCAGAACACCTGGATCGCGTTTCCCAGCGCGGCGCTCTCATTGAAGCTGCGCGGGCGTCCGCGCGGCCTGGCAGCCTTTTGAATCATTTAGTTCGAAAATCCTTGCGCTTGACCATCTGATCCATTATTGTACCAAAAGGTTCGAAAATCGCAAGGCGGACCCGGCGGTGCGGCGCCGACCCACTCGACCTAGGGATTCGTCACGGAGAAGCGCATGGAACATTCGAGAGCTCTCGTCACCGGTACCACCTCCGGGCTCGGATATGCGGCAGCCCGCTTGCTCGCCGCCCAGGGCTATCGCGATGTCATCGTCACCGGGCGCAGCCTGGGCCGGGTCCGGGAAACGGCCGCTCAGCTCGCGGTTGAGACGCACACCCAGGTCTTCACACCCCTGGAGCTGGATCTGAACGCGTCGGCCAGCGTTCAGTCCGCCCTCGCCGAACTCGTCAAGCGAGGCCTGCCGATCGATTTCCTACTGCTCAACGCCGGAATGGTCGGTGGTAAGAAGCGCGTGCTCACTGCTGCGGGCGTCGAGGCGGCTCAGGCGCCACTCATCGGCCATCATCAACTGACGGTCGGGTTGCTCCGGGCCAATTTACTGAGTCCCCACGCGCGGATCGTTATCGCCGGCGCGGAACCTGCCCGTGGGGACGTCCCTATGTTCAGCTACACCGACGTGGCGGCTCTTGCGGCCAAGCAATTCCTCGGAGACCGCAGCGCCGCGGTGGAAGCCCTGATCCGCAACGGACCGAACGTGAAGTACGAGCCCAACCGGGCGTATGCCGACGCGAAACTCATCATTGCTTGGTGGGCGGCGGCGCTGGCGCGCCGGCTGCCCTCTGGCATGGCCGTCTACGCCGTTGCGCCCGGCAGCGCGCCCGACACCCAGGCGGTGCGAAACCTTGGTCCAGTCATGAAGTCGCTGATGCCGCTAATAAAGCTCATCCCCGGCATGTCCCACGCCGGAGACGGCTGCTCGTCGCTACCTCCAAGCATCGAAGTTCGGAACCGACGTCTCGGGGCAATTCTTCGCCTCGGCGCCCAAGAAGCTCACCGGCCCAATCGAGGCGATGCGCCACCCACACTTGCACGATCGCACCAACCAGGAAGCCGCGTGGCAGGCCGTCGCCAAGGTCTCCGGCGCCGACTGGTCTGGCCCTTCATCTTTGACCGCGGTGTCTTGAAGGACCGCCAGCGCTGCGAGCAACTTGCGAGGGGCGATGCTGGGCGATCGGCGTCGGGCTGCGCAACTGCGAGGCCCTACGCCGCTAAGCGCCTAGCGCGATGCGCGCTCGTGGGCGCGGGGAGGCGCCGGCCCTACAGGCTACTAATGAGGCGCGTAACTATCGACGATTGCTGCTATCCGCTGGGTCAATGCAAGACGATATTTGTAAGGGTTCGGCGGGCTTGCTGGAAGGGTCGCATCCAATGCCGCGACTTGGTCGTAAATGCCCTTCCAAGTCGGTCCGGCGAAGCCGGTGGCCATGCATGCGAGTTCCATCGCGGCGCGCAGGGCATGAGCGCTAGTAGGCGTCTTCGGCGGTGACTTCATTATCCAGATCGTCGCAGCTCCCGATTTCGCGTCGATGCCGACGAAATGAACAATGGGATCGTAGGTTGGCATGTCCATAACGGCCTTGCCGACGACGTTTATTGTGATATTAGGACTCGCTTCCGCGTCTTTGGTAGCCTTCAGGAGCGTGGCCACATCTTGGGCAGTAAACTGAATGTCGCCCGCGGACGGAGCTCCCGGGGATGCGCTCGGCGATTGAGCAAGAGCCGGCGTAGCAACACCGATGCCAAAAGCCAACACTAAAGCGCTGAACCTCATGTGTGACATTTCAGCGGACGCCTTTAGCTCGCCTTTTTCAGATCACACCACGCGTTAAACTGTGTGCTCGCTGCGAGGCAGTTGCCTCGATGTTGCAATGCACAACGCCACTCGGCGCCGGGCTGCGCAACTGCAAGGCTTTACGGACGCTTAGGCCAGCGCGGCGGGTGCGAGCAAGCTAGGCGTTCCGCACTTCTGATGCCGCAATTCGCTCATCGCCGCGGCCGACTGGAAAGCGATCATCATTTACATTTTCGAAGTTGCAGTGAAAACCATGAAGGCCGTTCTGTAGCGCGGCCGCCCCGTGCAAACTTTACAGCGCCCTTTGCAAAAAATCCGATACGTAGAAAACGCTATGTGGTCGTAAGGTTTTTACCGTAAGGCTGCAATGGGTGGCTTTGCGCGATGCATTCGACGTGCATCGATCCGCGTTGCGATTGGTGCCGGGCTGCGCAGCTGCGAGCCGCACTAAACCGCTAAGCGTCTAACGCGATGCGGCGTCGCGAGCGCGGGGTTGCGATCTACGGTGAGAGTGTAAAGACCGTTCCGCAATGATTGAGGCGCCTGCATCCTGAGCCGCCGGTTTCTGTCGTGCCGTAGAGCGCGCCGTTTACTTCGAGTAAGGCGGCTTCCGGCTCCAAACCATCCGAGGCGCGAACAAAGTCGTGCAGCACCATCTCCACGCCAGTCGTGCTGACGCTATAAATGGTTCCGCACCCCGCGCCACAACTCGAACCCCCGCCATAACTCGTTGTACCGTATAGCGTGCCGTTCACGTCGATCAATCCCGCGTCGGGATATTCCCCATCGGCGCCGCCAGTAAAGCTATACAGAACCTTCTCTCTGCCGTCGGTGGTAACGCTGTAAACTGTCCCGCAGCCGATATTGAAGTCGCATGACGTCCCTCCGCCACCAGTGGTCGTTCCGTACAGCAAACCTTTGACGCTCACCAGGCCTGAAGAAGCATTCTCGCCATCGCTCCCGCCCATGAAGCTGTACAGCACCTTCTCTGCACCCCGCGGGCTTATACTGTATATCGTCCCGCAGCCCGTGGGATAGCAGCCTGGACCACCCCAGATCGTCGTGCCGTACAGAGTTCCCTTTACGGCGATCAAGCTGGCCTGCGGCATGTAGCCATCGGAATTGCCGGTGAAACTGTGCAGGATCTTCTCCTTACCGCTCGGGCCAATGCTAAAGACGGTTCCGCAGCTCGCGCAACCTGATCCACCCAAGTCGGTTGATCCATAAAGCGTACCGTTGAAATCGATCAGGCTTGCCTCTGGGTTCGCTCCATCTGGCGACCCGGTAAAAACGTGCAGTACCTTCTCGGTGCCGCCCGTGGTTATGTTGTAAACTACACCGCAACCGCCGAGAGAAGCGCCGCAACTGCCGGCGCCGCCGTTGACCGTCGTGCCATATAGGATGCCGTCCAAATCAACCAACCCCGCGCGCGGATTGGCCCCATCCGCCCCGGCGAACGAATACAACACTTTTTCAGCCCCGCTTGGGCTGACGCTGTAAACGGTTCCTTTCTTGTGCGTGCCGCCATATTCGGTCGTGCCGTAGAGCGTGCCGTTCACCTCGATCAAGCTGGCTCGCGGGTGCGCTCCGGTCAATGTGTGGAAGCGATACAACAGCTTGTACGATCGCGCCGATATGTTGGTTTGCGGCATCACACCGGGCGCGCTGATCGGCGGCTGGGATCCGCTGCAGCCCGCGAGCAATGCAGCCGCGAGCAATGCAGCGACGCTGATCGTAAGCGCGGATCGGGGGAAGGTTTTCATCTGCATCGTCTCCAGAAGCTGACCTGATTACCTGCTGGGAAGTTCGGCGACGGCAGCCAGTTCCATCGCAACACGCCGAGTGCTGCACCGGATCGCCCCTGATCCGCAGGTGCGGGAACGCTGGCGATATTATTTCCGAAGCCTGTCCAGCTTCCGGAGGATGCTGATTCGCTATCTATTTAGAGCATTCGACGCCGACAGGGGCGCGAGCATTCGGGCCAGCGCGTCGAGGCGTGGTTCAAGCGAGAGATCGTGCCGAAGCTCGATGCCTTCACTCTCTCGGATATCGCGGCGGCGGCCCGTGCAAAGGTCCCGCATCCCCGCCATTGGCAAGCACTGCACAGTTGATAGATCACACATAGAGGCGCGAGGACCTCAGGGCAAACGTCGTCAAAAAAGAACGCCGATGGGGGTTTGGGGAGCCGGCATCTATTCGGATGACACAGCGACAGATGTTCGCGACCAATATCGCGACTATCTAGCCGAAGGGTTGGATGGCATTGCGGCTACTGACAAGCTTCTCGTCTTATTCAAGGACTCGCAGGATGACGCAGATGATGGACCGCCATTCTGGCTGTCACTGGCGACAACACAGTTTCGCTACGGTAGGCTAGAAGATCGCGTCCGCGACCGAGCTCTAAAAATCATAGACGGCGGAAGCGACATGGCCCGATTCGAGCGCAATGGAAAACTCAAGCGCGCGCGTTCGCAGGTCCTCCAGAGACTACGCGCTCAACTTGTCGGACCGCAGAGACAGGCTGCAAAAGTCCGTCGCGATATTCCGAGCGAATGCGACTGGGAGCCAGGAGAGGTGGTCGGGTTCAAGCGCAATTCAGGGGAATGGATAGCGCTGCACGTCCAAGGCATCGGTGAACAGCGCCGCAGCCGCTATCCCATTGTGTGTGTTCTCGACGCGCCCTTCGAGCAAATAGAGCAGGCTGATCAGCATACTCCCGTCTTGCGAACTTTGGTCATTCCCCGGCGCTATTGTCGGGTCCCGGACAAAGACAACTTTGGACCTCACCCTTTTTTCACGATTTTTGGCCTAAAAAAGCGTGATTTGACTTCCGAGCGGGTACGGAGGCCCGGAAAAAAGATCGCGCCCAAGATTACCGTTGAGGGCCACGGCATCCCGCCGCTAACGCCGTGCACTGCTTGGAAGTATCTTGACAATTTCTGCGACGAAGATCTTGAACGGAACCATAAATTGCCCGATCAGCACGACGCTACAAACGATTAAAGATGGGAAACTCCACCCCGTCCTTCTCTTGTAGCATAGAAGCCGCGCTGCTCGCACCCAACGGCGGATCGCAGCCGCCGATCGGCGCGCCGGGCGGTGCCACGTGACTAACAACTCGCAAATGGCGCGCGACTTTGCGTATTACGCTGAGCTTTATGTTACCTGGTTCGATGAGGTGGTATCTGATGAGGCAACGCCGCTTAGCATGCGCAGGCTTCACGAGGTACTGGCATTACTGCAGGCTGCTGCCGCGCGGCTTACGGCAATTCCGCCGGACGACGAAGCAGATAGCGATTTCGAGGGTCGCGACGTTGTGGGCGCCCTTAGGGCAAAGCTACCCACAGACGCATACAGCGTCGTGTTTGATCCCTTCGAGTACGATCCGCTCGAAGTGAACCCGCCAAAACCGGTGATGGCGACGATCGCCGACGATCTTGGCGACATCTACAACAATGTGAAGGAAGGCCTAGCGCTATACCGGGCCGGTCAAATCCAAAACGCCCTATGGCACTGGCATTTCAGCTACTATGCTCACTGGGGTCGGCACCTGAGCAACGCGCAGCCGGCCATCTGGCAATACTTACGTGAAGGAAACTCGGTACAGTGACAGATTTTCTTAGCGAAGCTAACCGTGTAATGGACAAACTTTCGTCGGATTCACGCATATCGGCGATTGCTTTGACATCGGACGCGTATGAGTATCTGATTTTGACTGACTCGACTGATGAGTATTTTGCGAGCGATGCGTGGGCCGCCGATTTTGACTTACATCTTCGCGAGCCGGAAGAACTCGGTGGGCTTATGATGCGCAAAGGAAATCTCGCTGGGGCTGGCGTTACATTCCTGTTCGGTCGCGCCACGTGGGCGAAGATCGACCCCATCGATCCCGACACCGAAAAGCTCGCTCGATCTGGTCTCTTCGCAGTTCACGATCCGAAGGGCCTAATACGAGCTTTGCAAGAGTTTTGTACACCAAACATGATCCGGTTCGCCGACGATTTCCAATGGACAAAATAGAGTTAACGGGCCCATCTCTTGCACCCAACGGCGAATCGCAGCCGCCGATCGGCGGGTCGGGCGCGATACCACTGCAGTTGATCACTTGTGAACTATAAAGCCACGCTCCGCTGGACAGTGACCTTTATGGCAGCAGCCGCCACAGGCGCACTCCTGTTCACATTCCATCAGATAACCTGGAACCGTGATTTTACGCTGTTAGACCAGCCTATGCGAGTCGCTGCTAATCGCACGATAACCAATTTATTTACTGTACCGGTGAACGCGCCTTATGAGATCAACATCTATGTCCAGGCAAAGGTACCGTACGCTGATTGCTTACTTGGCCAAAGCGGTTATCTCCAGGAACGATGCAGTCCGTATTACCGAGTCATAGACGTGGTCTGGCTCGTCCACGATAGGGAAGGTCGAGTTCTTCGGCAGGGCGTGTCGGAAGGGACCTGTTGCACTTACACTGTCGACGAGCATAAGAATCCGGTAGTTTTCACAACGTTAGGCGACTTTAGACTGGCGGTGGGCACCACGGCCTACCTTGAGTTGAAGAACAGGCGAGATGTATCGCAACTCGAAAACCTCGCGCCACGCATTACTGTGCGACGCAGTGATCCCATGGAGTCGGAGCTGGGCCTAACGGCGTGGTCATTGCTGGGCATAGCCTCTATGCTGCTCATTAGCCTAGTGCTACTCGTTGTGACTTGGTTGCAATACCGCGCGTCACAAGCGAATCGTCAGTACAGTACGCGATAGGCATGTTCTCTATGTTCCATTTCGCCCCGCGCTCGCGAGGCCGCATCGCGCTAGGCGCTTAGCGGCTCGCCGGTGCGCAGCTGCGCAGCCCGGCGCCGATCGCAATGCCCATTACAGCCTTGCAGCGCGAGGCGCAAATCTCCCATGCTGGTGTTTGCCGCGCCGCCAGCTACCTAGCAGGGTAAGCGGTTATAAACTCGCGTCGCGAGCGATTGTACGAGCGGCTTGCGGCAGCGCACACCGCGGGCCGATCGGCGGCTGCAATCCGGCGCAGGCCGCGACAAATATTGGAACCACCGCGAGAGCAGAGCCGTGTGCTTACCCATACTCCTTAGTGGCGCGAACGCGATGGGGCGACGGAAATCGCAGAACCCCAAGCACCTCCCGCAGTGAGCTCCTTATATTCAGCCCCCCCCGTTGGATAGTGCCAAAATCCAACGTCGCCGCCCCTCAGCGTTCCAATTAGGGCCGCACCCTGTACCAAGAAAAATCCACCCGGTTCTATTTGCCTAAGAGGAGTTTTCGCAACGACCGTTCCCTTTTGTCCTTTTATTCTAAGGCGATAAATCAATTGATGGTGTCCTATTCTGGCATCCTTATCGTTGGTCAAGACGGCGACGTACTTTCCGTCCCATTGGACGCTGCCCGCCCAGTGTGTCGGCTTATCAAGCGTAATGGTTTTGAACTGACTGGAACCGTTAGGTAGCTCCGCAAGTAGTACCGTTTCGTCGCTTGCCGTACCGTCAACCCAAAGGTTACCGCGATTATCGTATGCGATTGTCCAAGGCTTAAACGGCGCCGCGTACGTCGTCGGTGTGCCTTGAGCGTTCGGCCAGATGTCTATGGACGCCAGGTTCCCCGTCGTTGCGTCCACGGAGCAAGATGTTGCGAAAGCGGGCGCCGGCATCTGAATTGTACGCGTCGGAACAGTAGACCCGTGAGCAAACTCATAGATTAGTCCTGCGTCTACGTAGACATTCCCAGCGGTATCCGAACAGATGCCCCACGCTGGGTAAAGGTTCGATACGGTCGCATAAAGTTGACCTTGTGGATAGGTAAAAATCAAAACGTTAACGCTGTCGCTTTCCTCCGCGACATACAACAAATCGCCGCTGTACCCAGACGCCCTGTGCGCTTTACTTTGCGCCGCAATGCTCGGAGGTAGTGCGCTCGGGCCATTCTGCGCGCCACAGCCAGCGACAAGCGTAGCCGCGCCAATCGTAAGCGCCAAACGGACTAGATTCCACATATGCGATGCCTCCAGAAGCCGAAGGGACAAACGGCTAAAGCCGTTCGGCGCGTCGGTGAGCTGTCCCAGCATAGCAAGCGTCTACGAGTACGCGAGCTGAGAAACCTTATGGGTTTTCCTCCCTGCGGATACTTGCGAGAGCGAGCCATTCCACCCGTCGTGGCAACAATATTCCGCTGATCCTAAACTCATGGTCTCGACTTCGTCCGCTCTTCAGTGTACACGTTGCTCTCCGCCGGAGGGCAGTTTTGCGCGGAGTCGGGATAGTAACGCTCGCTTGGCTGGGGTGGCCAACGGTCGCGGCGAAAAATGGGCTAACCATTCGCTTGTCGCCCCGGGAGCGTAATCGATGAGAATCTTTGCTTTCAGCCGTTCCGCACTATGCCTGAGCGCCGCGGCAGCAATGCTTGCGAGTTGCGGTGGCCTTCGACAGGCTCAGGGTGACACGCCGACGACTGGCATGTCGGGTGTTATGCCGCAAACGCGAGATATTGCTGGCCCCGCGTCGTCCGCTTACCGTGTCCTCTACCGATTCAGAGACCAGTCTCACGGCAATTACCCGGCGGCGGGGTTAATCGAGGTGGACGGATCGCTTTACGGCACGACGAGGTTTGGCGGCTCCAACACAGGGGTCGTTTATCGCGTGACCACTAACGGCGCGCAAAGCGTGCTGCACCGCTTCGGTGGCAGCGGAGATGGACAATATCCCACCGCCGGCCTTGTCGATGTTGGCGGCACGCTCTACGGCACGACCTCCGCAGGCGGCGCCTCAGGCGACGGGACCGTTTACAGTATCACCCCGAGCGGCGAAGAGAAGGTCCTCTTCAGCTTTGGCGGACCTGACGGAGCTAAGCCATGGGCGCCTGTAATCAATGTAAATGGCACGCTGTACGGTACGACCGACTCTGGCGGCGCCCATCGTAAAGGAACCGTCTACAGCGTGAACACCAAGGGCGTGGAGAAAGTGCTGCACAGCTTCGCCGGACCGCCGACTGACGGAGAATTCCCAATAGCAGGTCTTATCAATGTGAACGGCACGCTGTATGGCACGACGCAATGGGGCGGCAACGGTTGCGGCGTGTCTCACCGGTGCGGGGCGATCTTCAGCATTACCCCGAGCGGTGAAGAGAAGGTGGTCTACAGTTTCGGGGGACCTGACGGAGCGTTTCCTCACTCTAGTTTGATCGACGTCAACGGCACGCTGTACGGCACGACATATGGCGGCGGCACCTACGGCGATGGTACGGTTTACAGCATAACGACGCAAGGGAAAGAGGGCGTGCTACACGACTTCGGCGCCGCCAACGATGGAATGCTTCCCCAGGCGGGCGTAATCGACGTGAATGGCAAGCTGTACGGCACCACCGCAGCCGGCGGCGGCGCCAGTAAGGACTGCCGCATCGGCAGCGGCTGTGGAACCGTCTACAGCGTCACTATGTCGGGCGTGGAACAGGTGCTACACGGCTTCACCGGCGGATCCGACGGGGGCTATCCGGTGGCGAACCTGATACACGTAAAGGGAACGTTGTACGGCACAACGGCCTCGCCCGAGGTCGATATGTACGATGGAATCTCAACCGTCTTCACGCTGACGCCCTGAATTAGCGCAGTATAAATCTTAGTCGCTTCGCGCGACTGGTGTAATGTAAGGGGGCAGGTCACGGTCCCCTTTAGCGGAGCACTATATCCGTAGATGCTAAAGGCCGTTGCGGCAGCGTTCCTGATGTTGCAAATCGTTGCGCCTTGGTTGGTCGCCGACAGTACCGGTGTCGTCACCTCGGCAATGCTTACGCGTACAACGTTCCTTTCAACGGAGACTGCGCAAGCGACGCTTTCGGTTTTCAACAGGACGGCCTCGCAAGTCGTTCTGGATTTGGGTCAGGCAAAGCTACGTGTTTATTCAGGCACCTGGGAAGAGTGGCCGTATTGTCGGCGGGATTGCTGGAGGGCGGAACCGCTAATTTCTGCTGGGGCACAGCGTTCCTTTTCGATAACGTTGCCTTCGTGCGAGGCTCTTTCGGACCCGTGCGACGAGGACGTGATACTGGAGTATCCGATTAGGGCGCGTGGCGAAACGCACATATACTCCGTACACTTATCGCGATATCGATTCGTTCCCGATCCAAATGCAAGGTACGGCGACGTGAAGGACGGCGTCGCAGTCTATCTCACGCAAGGCTCGGCACGAACGACTGTGGCGCCGAACTTAGTCGACGTCAGCATTCTCACGCAGCCCTCAACGTCGTTCTCAACCGTGTCGGAGCCGACGATTTCCGCTGCCATCGCAACGATATTCAGGGAAGCGGGCCTGAGCGTCAGGGGTATGAGTACTGAGCCGGATAATCCGCAATGGTATAAGACCCTGGCGACGGGCACTGGCGCGATGCGCATGCCAAGACCGGAAATTTATCCGCCCAACTCGTGGCGAATGCTTTACAAAGTCGAGGTAGGAATACAGCAGCTTTCCGTTCTCAATGAGACGCTCGAGCACGTTCGAAGCCAGTTCCGTGATCAGATCGGCCGGACGTACGAGTGTGCAGGGGTTGTCGTTGATGGCCCGGAGTCGGAGGCAACGTGGTCAAGGGCTGAGGACGACGCGAGTCGGCGAGCCGAAGAACTAGCTCAGATCACCCGAGGCGGCGCTATTGGATGGGGACGTCGGGTGGGGTCCTGGTTCTCTCAATCTTCGTCCTCGCCTGACGCGTTCTGTGACATCGGCGACGCCGTCGTCTATGTCACATTGCCAACGTTTGTGCCCTTCACTGCCGACACTCAAGTGGAGATGCGTTACCAGGGCTCGCAGTCGCCAAGCAACGGGATCTCGCCGGGAGTAGCCGCGTTGGCGCGAGCAGCATTTGCGGCGCCACACCCATTGTCGACATACGTACCGGTTCTCTCGATCGCCGCGGACCGCCCCGAGTTGTACGTGTTGGGCGGCGCTTTGGCGAACGCATCGGTCAAAGCCGGGCTCCTGCCAAACGCGGTTGCAATCCTCGCGGCTCGCGCCCAAGCGCAAACCGTAGCCACAATCCTCGGTTTGAAGCTCGGAACGGAATCGCTATACGCGACGGACGTACCGTTGTCGGGCGATTCTACGGTTGGCGTCGCCACGACGTTCTCGCGTAACGGAGTCGCGCTTTCCTTTCCGAGATCGGATGCGGCGGGCTCGCTCCAGCTTCATGGCGTGCAAAACTCGAATTCGATCGATGAGGAGTTTTCTCCGAAAGTCCCAATCGACGTCGCCCAACCGGGAACGGCCCTTCGCGAGCGTACCTACGCCCAGGCGTACGCGCCGTATCATATGCTACGTTTTCAGATGGAGTTGAACTCGGACAATGGTTCAAGTTCGATCGCAACGACTCCAATCATCGCGAAGCTTCGCTCGGTGCGCGGCGTAATCGACGCTGCCGCGTCGTCCGCAAACGGGGGAGCTGGCGCGCTCTATAACGTCATCGTGCAACGTACGGCTCGCAGTACAATACCGCAAATCGCAAACATTATTGCAGCACCGTATGGGTCCGCTAAGGCTGAAGTGAGGTTTGGGCTTAATCCGTTCATTGGAGATTGTGCTCCGGCTGCGCGGGAAATGCTTCGCCTGACGCTACAAGAAAGCTGGCACGCAGCGCAGGCCGCGGCGTCAGCAAAGCACGTTCGCTTACGCAAGCTATTGCTCGTTGCGGTGTCTCCGGAGGACAATGGCGCGCTTTGCTATCCGTTGGCGAAGGATGCCGGCGGCCGCGAATACGAAAGCGTCGATGAAATCCCGCTCGTTCCGACTCCCGTGATGGAATCGGGTGTTCGTCTCGTCTTCCGAACTAGCCAATGACTAAACAACCTGCGGGAAAGCCGAGAACGATAGTTCCGCGGCATCCGCCCTTCCAGGCAGCGAGCGTATTGATAGCTTGGCCGGGGCCAGGGCTGGTTCACGGCGAATGAGTTTATAACGCTGCAGCGTTCTAGCAGCGGAGGAGCGAGGCCATGAGAAATCAAGGTTTGCCTATCGCGCTTAGCGGTTGCATTTTAGCAGCATTGCTCGGAGGCTGTGGCGGATTACAGGGATCACCGGCGGGATCGCTCCCGAGCAGCGCGGTTGCGGAAAATCCCGCATCGCGGTCGACCGGCGCTATGGGCGACCTGTTGTACGTTGCGCACGCATCTAGTATCTACGATAAGCACACGTTCGTTTCAATTCTGTCGCTCCCGCAGGGTAAGGTCGTCGCACAGATTTCACTCGGAGCCCTCTCCGGAATGTGCTCCGACACGGGCGGAAACGTCTGGCTCATCGTTTATCGGTCGAACTTCCAGGCCTATTATGCTGAAAAATACGCGCACGGTGGCACCCAGCCGATCGCGCAGATTCGCATGCCGAAGTATTATAAATCGGGGTGCGCCGTCGACCCGTCGAGCGGCGATCTTGCCATCATGAATCCCGCCGGTGGCAGCCAAGAGGGCCACGGCTCTATTGACGTATGGGCCGGTGCGCGCCCAGGCAAGCCCGCCGTATACGACGTGCCGTTCACGCCGGAAAACGCTGCGTACGACGACGCCGGGAATCTCTTTTTTGACGGCTGTGCCTGCGCAAACAGCGATCCAGGGTTGCTCTTCGGCGAGTTGGTTAAGGACAGTCGTGCGGTCGCAGCTATCCGCCTCGACAAGAACACCGCGTTACCCGGCGGTGTGCAGTGGGATGGCCACTACATCGCCCTACAGACGGGAGGCTATCAGCCTTACCTCAAGGGGAGGCCGCGAATCTATCGCATTGAGGCGTCAGGTGGATTGGGTCATGTCGTCGGCATCGTGATCCCCAAAGATACTGCACTCACCGGCACTGCGTGGTTTGCCACATACGGCAGTAGCGTCGTCGCGACCACCAAAGCTCACCGTGGCCAAATCGATATTTGGCCGTATCCCGCGGGGGGCCCGCACACGCACATCGTCGGCCGCTTCGGCGATGTTAGAGGGCTCGTGATTTCTTTCGGACATTGAATTCTCGCGGCTTGGACGTAAAGGGGACAAATAGAATGACGAATTCGAATCTTGGGCGCAACGCACTTTGCGCTTTCGTGGTCGCGGTTTTGCTCACGGCTTGTGATGCCCTTCGACAGGCTCAGGATGACACGCCGCCGGTCGGCGTGCCCAGCGCAACGACGCAGGTACGTGGCAGCGGCGTTCGAGCAACCGCGCTTCGCAGTTCAAGCTCGTCGTATTATGAGGTGCTATTCAGATTTGGTCAACATGCTAACCCCCGTCACGACATCGGAGGAGCACTCCCTGAAGGCTTGCTCGCCGTGGGTGGCGAGCTCTATGGCACGACCGCGCAAGGCGGCTACCGCAGTTCTGGAACAGTCTACAGCGCGAGCACGCTAGGCGCGCACACGGTACTGCACCGTTTCGGCGTGGGGTCTAACGCGGCGAGCGACGGAGTTAACCCTGTAGGCACTTTGATCGCGGTGAAGAGTCTGCTGTACGGCGCGACGATTGTTGGCGGTAAATGCGGATCGGGGAGCGTTTACAGCATTAGCACGTCCGGCACGGAGACCTTGCTACACAGTTTCTGCGGCTCCGACGGCATTCAACCCTTAGCAGGATTAGTCAATGTGAATGGAACGTTGTACGGCACCACGGAATACGGTGTCTCGAGCGAGAACTACGGTACCGTCTACAGCGTTGCCACCTCGGGTACGTTCAAAATCGTGCACAACTTTACCGGCTCGCCCAAAGATGGCGCTGAACCGGCTGCGCCGTTGCTCGATGTGAATGGTACGCTCTACGGTACGACGGGTTACGGCGGCTCGAACGAGCTTGGCACCGTTTTCACGATAGACGCGGCCGGCAAGGAGAAGGTGCTGTACAGCTTTCAAGGCGGCGCCGACGGCGCACAACCGTTCTCGGACTTGATCGACGTGAACGGCACGCTCTATGGGACGACGCTTCGAGGAGGCGGTCATCACGTCGGGTGCGCGCCTTCGTACGCCGGTTGCGGAACTGTCTATAGCATAACGCCGAGCGGCTCGGAGAGCGTGCTTTATAGCTTCGGTTGCAATTCTTGTTCCAACGCCCCCAATGGAGCAAGTCCTTCTGCCGGATTGGTGGAGTTGAATGGCGTTTTATACGGCACGACCACTGCGGGCGGCTCGGACAGTTTGGGAGTCGTCTTCAGCCTCACTCCGAGCGGGAGTGAAAAGGTTTTGCATAATTTCGCCGGTGGTTCAGATGGGGCCGACCCGTCAGGAGGACTGATCGACTTGAACGGAACGTTCTACGGGACGACCGCGCAGGGCGGTTCAACGACGGGCTGCAAGCGTTTTGGCGGCAGTGGCTGCGGAACCATCTTCACTTTAACCCCCTAGTCGCCTAACGCGCGCGTTTGCGCTTACGGGGAGACCTCGAAAGCTGTTCCGCAGCCGTCGCCGCACTGCGAATTGCCTCCCGCTTTGGTTGTGCCGTAGAGCTTATCTTTCGAAAAGAGTAATGCCGCCACGGGGTTGGCGCCGTTGGGTTCGCCGGGAAAGCTGTATATCGTTGTTTTGCTGCCCGTTGTCGTAATGCTGAAGATCGTTCCACACCCATTGGTCGCACACCCGACCCCGCCAGACTCAGTGACGCCGTAGAGCAGTCCTTTGGCGTAAATCAAACCCCCGATCGGCGTCGAGCCGTCTTGACCGCCGTGGAAATGGTAGAGCATGGTGTAGGCTCCATGCATATTCAGCTTGTAAACGGTGCCGCTTTGCGTCTCACCGCCTGCCGTGCCGTACAGCGCTCCCTGAACCTCGACCAAGCTCCCGTCGGGAAACTCCTGGCCCGAACCGAACGCATAAAGCGACGTCGCCGCGCCGCTCGTGCGAATTTTGTAAGCGGTCCCGCATCCGAAACTGTAACCATCACATTGCACGCCGCCGACTGACGTAACTCCGTACAATGCGCCGTTCACGTCGATTAAATGGCCGATCGGGAGCCAGCCGGCAATCGAAGAGCTTCCACCAAAGCGATACAGAACTTGCTCCGAACCGCTCGTAGTTATGTCGTAAACGCTTCCGCAACCGCTACCGGAGCATCCCTTTACCACTCCGCCGGCACTGGTCGTGCCGTACAGCGTACCGTTGACGGCGACCAATGCGCCTGAGGGTGAGGCGCCATCGGAACCGCCTCGGAAGCGATATAGCACTTTCTCCGAGCCGCTCGGGCTGATGCTGTAGACGGTTCCACAGCCCAGACCGCTGCATCCCGAACCACCGCCCTCATATGTCGTGCCGTAAAGCGCACCGTTGAACTCGATCAATCCCCCCGCGGGACGGGCACCATCGGAGGCACCGCCTTGGAACTGATAAAGCACTTTCTTCGCGCCCGTCGCGTTAATACCAAACACCGTTCCATATCCGCAAACGTTCTTTTGATGCGGCGGACATGGACCGCCATACTCCGTCGTGCCGTAAAAGATTCCGTTGACGTTAATGAGCGGCGAATTTGGTTCGGCGCCGCCTTCGGAGTTGCGGTAACCGAAGCGATGCAATACCTGTTCCGCAGAGGATGAGGCATTCGTAATCGTTCGTGACATTGCGCTTGAGGTGCTAATCGGAAGCGCCGACCCCGCGCATCCTGCGAGTAATGCCGCGACGACGATCGCACAAAACGCGTTACAACTACAACGTAAGTTATTCATCGTTATTCTACCTTTATATCCAGCACAACGAGCCTTTCGCCACGGCGTTTCCTCGCCCCGTACGGAGCCTGCCGGTGCGTTTTTAATGAACCGCGATGCCTTGGGGAAAGTCGAGAGACGTGTGGCTGCCTGCGATCACTTTGACGGGACGCACGTTGCCGTCTGAGCCGGACGTGTATACCGTAATGCGGCTATTGCCGGCAATCCCGCTCGCCGCATAGATATTGCCGGCCCTATCGATTGCCACGCCAAATGCGCTCCCTAGTTTGGTCCGACGGCCGTGAATATCGACGATCGGTGCGACGTTTCCGTTCGCGCCGGCATCATACACGGTCAGGTCGTCGCCATCGTAGTTCGCTAGGTACGTGTTTTGCTTTGAGTCCAGCGTAATCTGGGTCGGTAAATCGATTTTGGTAAGGGCGCCTTGGATAACTCGGGTCGGTGCAATATTGCCTGTACTGCCCGCGGCATAGAAGGTTAACCATCCTTGTTGATATCCTTTGGCGAGGTGGACATTGGTCACTGCGACGTTTCCGCGTGCATCTAATGCGAGGCAGTTGGGATGCAAAAGGCGCGTGTTCGAGCCCTGGATCACCCCAAGTGGCGCGACGTCACCGCTCGAACCTGCAGCGTAGATAGTTACCGAACCACTCATCGATGAACCGCCTGCGATGTTGGAGACATAAATATCTCCAGTGCCCGGATTGATAGCGATTCCAGTGGGTTCTTCCAGTTGAGTACTTGCGCCCCGGATGGTTGCCTCCGGCTTCACGTTTCCGGTAGCACCGGGCGGATAGACGGTCACCGACGCGGGAGCTACGTTGACAACGTAGATATTGCCCGTTTTGTCTACTGCGACATCATGCGGATGGCTCAAGCCGGTTTTGGAACCGGAAATCTCTTGGATTGGCCTTACGTTGCCGGTCGCGCCTGATGCATAGACCGTTACGGAGTCATGGTTCAGGTTAGTCACATATAGGCACGGACATTGGGTGCGATCTTTGCCAAAAACCGAGCGATCGCCGTGGGTATCCATCATCTGGTTTTGCGGCACAGTGCCCGGCAGGCTGTTCGGCGGCTGCGATCCGACGCAGCCCGAAAGCATTGCCGCAGCTGTGCAGCTGAATAGGGCGTAGCTTCCAAGCTTCAAAACTTTCATCTGGGTGTTCCTCACTCTCTCAGGGAGTCAATGCGAAAACCGTTCCACATCCCGAAGCGCACGACTGCCCGGTTCCGCCGCTTAGGGTCGTGCCGTAGAGCGTGTTGCCGACGTCGAGCATGCCGCCATTTGGATATTCGCCGTCGGTCGAGCGGCTAAAGTCGTAAAGAACGCTGTACGTAGCACTCGCGCGCGCGCCGATGCTTAGTGCGTAGCTGAAGCTCGAAATTCTTATCACGGCTAGCGTGCGCCGACACTAACGGTTACGCCGCTGAAGAGGTCCTCGCTCGACGAGCTAATGGCTTTGATCGGTTTGCCCCCCTGTGGGTAGTTCCAGAAGAGCAGCGCTCCTTTACGATCAACTCGCCCCGACCCGACAATCACGTTGCTGTGCGTCCAGTATTGATCGAACCCGAATGCTCCGAAGGCGCTCTGAAGTTGGATGGGGGCTTCGACTTTGCCCGTGTCGCCGGAAACCGCCACCGGATATATCGAGACGGCGCCGGTGTGCTTAAACGTAGCCGCGCCAATCAGCAAGCGATTCTTCACCCACTGAATGCTCCTCGCCCAAATCGGCTGCGAAGTTTTAAGCAGCTCCAACTTCGTGCCGCCCTTGGGAAGCCGCACGAGAAAAGGCAATCCGTGCCAGGTCTCTCCCGAGGCGTACAAGTTACCGCTCTCGTCGTATGCGCAATACAAGAATTCTGCAGTGTTCTTGAATCGGGATGTCTTCGGCTTTTGCGATCCGCTGTGAAAGACGACGACGTCGCCGTTCCCCGCAGAATCGTGTAAGTTCGTGACCGCAAGATCACCGGTTGTCGGATCCACGGCGCACCCGCTCTGCGAACTATCCGGGTCGCTGAAGCTCTGAATGGGACTGGTTCCTCCGTGCGCGTACTCGTAAATAAAGCCGCTGTCCGTTGTGACGTAGACATTCCCAGAGGCATCCGAGCAGAGTCCCTCGGGGTTCGTAATCCCGGTTAACTCGCTCACTTTCTGCCCGCTCGGAAATGCAAAGACCGAGACCGTGCCGGCCGAAGAACGCGACGCGTAGAGCAAGTCAGATTGCGTCGCGGCTGCGGAAGTTTGCGACGTCGGGTTCGTCGCGCCGGTTGGCGAAGCCGATCCACCGCACGCAGTCAGAAACGCCGCAGCGGTAGTGATGCTAACTACGCAATGAAATGTAGCTAAAGTTCTCATGCATCACCCTCCCGTGAGGTGAAACGTATTTTGCCCTTTGAGCTTCGCCGCGGCGCGGGTTGGTCCTAGCCGTAGGCTCGTCGGCGGGAGCCCGCGAACTTGAGGCGCCGAGTGCGGATCGCGGGTAACATCATCGTCCAGCGATTGATAATGGTCGTTGTTCTTCCGGTTGCGGCCTGCGCGCGGGTTGCCGCGCCCGTCTCTTCGCTACCGGCATATCACGCCGTGAGCGTTGTCGTCGACCGAAGTGCCGTTCCATGCACGGTAAGCTACGACGGAGTGATTTGGTACCGCATCCCGGCCGGCGATTTTCCACCCGTCGCTGTGCGCTGGTCGAAGTGCGGCTTCAACGCTTTAGGTAGAAATCTGTCTCCGAATCGTCCGCATTGGTCGATACCATCCGCAACAACGCAGACGCGCTTCGTCTTTACCGCTCTCGACGAAGTGATCGCGGTCAAGGGTGTACATGAGATCGAACGAACGGCCGCCGCGCACCATGTGCCGGTATCTTGGATGGTGGGCGATATTCGTCACATGGCCTATGCCGCTGACTTCAACGCGTTTCACCGCGCTAACGGCGACGATGCCCAGGCACAGTTCTGGGGTGATCTGCATGTCGCAATGTCGGCGAAGCTTCCGTGGTACGTTCCCACCGTAAGCATTCTAACGGCCGGCGTGGAGCGCAACGTGCGGCGCGCTCTATCATTTGGCGAGCACGCGTTCTGGGGAATCACCTGGAATAGCCGTGGTACCGACGGAACATCCGACTTCGGGGCGCCATGGGGTACGTACTGTGCCGACATCCATTCGTACAAGCGGCCGCAGCCGGATGGGGGTTGTTCCTTCCTCGCCTTCGAGTGGACGGCACGTGATTTGACGCGCGCCTACCTGAGCGAGCGTGAAGCGGCCTTTTCTACCGACCCCGATGACCTATTGCAGCGTGGTGGTTTTTCGCCGAAAACCGCCGCCCTCTATGCGCGGAAACTTGTGGATGCATACGCCGCGGCCGGCCAGACTCAGCCGATTGTCATGACCGTGCAGGAAGAGCCGGTTGACGCGGTTATTGCGGCCAACGCGGTCGTCATGAACGCGTTGTTCGATGAGGCCGTACGTGACGGAATGCATCTTGAAACGCTAAGCCAGGCAGCTAGCGATGCGCGGACGTTCTCAGCTGCGCCGCGCGCGGTTGCATTCCCGTATATAATTGGAGGCAGGGCTTTTGAGTCACGCTTGCTCCACGGCGAGACGCTGTATCCAGCGACGATCGACTACCACGACTCCCGCGCCGGTATGACATTTCTTTCGGGGCACACGTTGCCCAGCCGTCTGTTTCGATACGCGGATTATCCCGTCTCGCGCTTCAATCGCCCGCTTCCCGAAGTGCCTCAGCGAGAAATGCCGGTGCTCTTGGGCGCGACCGTTAAGGATGGGTGGTTTACATTGAGGTTCGCCGCGCCGCAAGCACTGCGTTTCGGAGTGGCGATCTGGAGCGATCCCTCGCAACCAAAAATCGTCGGTCCCGGGAGAATCAGCGCCGGACGCGCCGCCACCGTTTTGGTCTTTGACCTTAAGCCCGGCACGAACGACGTGCGCTATCGTTGTAGCGCCTGTCGTAGTTCCACGTTTACGTACTCCCTGTAAAACGCGCGCCTGACGCTGGGACAAATAGGGAGCCGAAGCGAACGTCTTTAGCTGCTCGTTCGTTCAGCATCTGGAGGCGTCGAACATGAGGAACCTAGGTCACTTATCTTTCACTATCGGAGCTGCCGCGCTGCTCGCGAATTGTGGCGCCCCGGCTCTCGTGCGGCCCTCCGGGATTGACGCGCAAAACAGCTCGGTGCGAAGCGCCCGCGCTCTGACGACGCCTCACTATCTCTACGTGACCAACGGGCACTCTAACGACGTTTCCGCCTTCATTATCAATCCGAACAGCGGCGTCTTACGGCGGCTGGAGACCTCGCCGTTCAAAGCGCGCTCGCTGCCGATCGGGCTGGCGATCGATCCGTCAGGCGCGTTCATGTATGTCGCCAACGGTTTGTCCGGCGACGTTTCCGCCTACGTCATCCACGCCAGTGGTCGCTTGACCCATGTGCCGGGCCAGCCGTTCGCGGCGGGCTCCTACCCATGGCAAGTAGCGATTCACCCGTCCGGCAAATTCGTCTACGTGGTTAACGAAAGTTCAAGCAACGTTTCCGCCTATGCCATCAATGCCGGCAGCGGTGCATTGACGCAGATACAAGGGTCGCCGTTTGCCGCGGGTTACAGCCCGGCTGGTGTTGCGATCGATCCGACGGGCGCGTTCGCGTATGTGACGAACAACGGCAACAATAACGTTTCCGGCTACACTATCAATGCGAGCAGCGGCGCCTTGACGCCCCTGCATGGGTCGCCGTTCGCGGCGGGCTCTTCGCCGAGGAAAGTGGCGATCAGCGGCAGCTTCGTCTATCTAGCAAATAACGGCTCCAACAACGTTTCCGCGTACGCGATCGACCCGAAGAATGGTGCCTTGACGCAGGTGCCGGGTTCGCCGTTTGGGGCAGGCAGCAGTCCAGTCGCGGTAGCGATCAATCCGGCCGGCACGTTCGTCTACGTTACCAATCAGGGCTCCAACAATGTTTCCGCTTATGCTATCAACACGAGCACCGGTGTTTTGACGCAGGTCCAAGGATCGCCATTCGCAGCTGGTTCTAACCCAACCGCGGTCGCGGTCGACCCGACCGGTGAGTTCGCCTATGTGGCAAATCTAGGCGGCGGGGTTTCTGCGTTCGCGATCAACGCGGGCAGCGGTGCGTTGACCAAGGTGAAGGGCTCGCCGTTTTCAGCGGGCAGTGAACCGTATGCCGTGACGGTCCGATAGAATGGAGTAACGGGATACCACCTAAGGTTCGGCAAAGCGCACCCACGCGTGGAACTAGAATCCGGTGATCGAGCGCCGCGGAAGCCGCCGGAACGCAGGCTCGTCATTCAGATCTTGGCGATTGTCTTTCTCGTCACGGCGCTGCTCGTCGTCGCGCTCGTGATGGGGATCCTCAAGCTCTTGGATGCGAGGCCGGCTCATGTCTGCGGCTTGGCTTTGGTTCAGCGCAGTCCGGTGGCGATCAACCTTATCGGTTCGCCAATCGAACAGCGCGGCATCACCAGTGGGCGCACCACGTCTGGCAACGGAGACGATTACGAGCGCTTGACGTTTTGGGTGCGTGGGCCCCTCGGCGACGCCTTTGTGGTCGCAGTCGGGGATCGCTCGCCAATCGGGTCGCATTTGGACGTTCGGATCGGTCGGAACGGCCAAGGCGAAACGATCTACTCGGGCCCGTTCGACTGCCCCGAGCTTCATCGTTAGACGGAGGTGGACGGCGGTCGCTCGCTCTTGCAGGCGCCGAAAGAAGCACTTCGAACGGGCTTAGTCATCACCGCGTTAGAAGCGAGGTTCAGAATGCCAACTTTCGACAATCGCGTGCTTATGCTGGTCGCCGCGTCTCTTTTTGCAACGTCGGCCTGTGGCGGAAACGCCGCAGTTCCATATATGTCGCAAATCGCTGCTCCAGCGGGGAGTTCGAGTGCTTTAACCGACACGACCTCGATTCTGAAAAAACTTACCAAGGATGTCGAAATCGGCACGACCGTCGATCCGAAAAATGGGGATATGGGACCGCGCGCGATCTCGCTGGTCCGTTCGACCTTCGGGCTCAAAAAGGGGCAGCTCCTCGTTTGCGACTTCGACGACGCTGCCGGAACGGCGGAGAAAGGAACCACGATCGAAGTACTCGATCCGAAGCCGCGTTCCAAGCCGGCGACCTTTACCCAAAGCGCTAAGATCGAAGGCTGTGACGGCGACGCAGTTACTGCGGGAAATCAAGTGTACGGCGCGGGATTGGCCAGCGGCCTCGTTTCGCAGTTCACCCAAGCCGGCAAGCTCAACAAGAGTTACGGTTCCCCGATCCAGGTTCCGTTTGACGACACCGATGCATTCTGCGGTCTGCCCTACGCGCCTGAGGATATCTACGTTTCGGATTCTAAGACGGGCTCGATTGTCAAGGTGGCCTTCCTTCCCGTTAGCCGCAGCGGTCCGGCAAAAGTGACGCAAGTGATAACCGGGTTCGCGGTCAATAAGGGCTCCGGTTGGAGCATTCTAGGCCCATCGGGCATGCAATACAATAGTCAAAGAACCGGTAATCTTTGTAACGACACACTCTATATCGTAGACGGCGTTGATAACACTGTCGTCGCCGTTTCGACCGCCAGCAGCTTACTCGAGAAAAACGAAATCGTCGTGCAGCCCGGTGGAAAGAAATTCAAGTGCACTCACCCAAAAACCACGTGCGCGACGCTCGTTTATAGTGGCGCCCCGCTCGATGCGCCGGTCGCGTCAGCGCTTCTACCGAACGGAAACCTTATCGTTGCGAATACCAAAGGTGGAAACACGCTCGTAGAGCTGACGCCGACGGGCAAAATACTTGCTACGAAGACGATCGACACGAGTACGACCGCTCACGTCTTCGGGCTGCTTGCGACCGGCACGAGCGATTCGGATACAGCGCTATTCTATACCGATACGAAAACAAACACGCTGCAAGAACTCGAGCAATAGAGGCGACCTATCTTCGGACTGCCACCGTTCCGAGCGGCACGTCGAAGTTGCCCGTGAAGACCGCAATGGCCGAACCGCCGGCTGGGTACTTGAAGACCTCGCCGTCATCGTTACCTGCATCCGCGCAATAGATAAGGCCCTTCACGATCCAGGTTTGCGCGCAATCGCTGGAAGTCGAAAGGGACACGGTGTCCTCCAACGTCGCTTTCGTTCCGCTCACGGTATACCGATAGATCGCGTTCGCTATCTGATCGGTAACGGCGAGATACGTGCCGTCCCACTGCACCGAGCCGGGGAACTCGACGTGGTTACTCGTGATGATTTTTTGGACTTTTGTGCTGCCTTGCGGTAGTTCGTCGAGTTGGAACTGTGAGTCGACGGTAAACCCGTCGAAGAAGAGATTCCCGTTTTCGTCGTAGCCGTCGAAGTACTCTCTGGCTAGCGGCGACTTAAAAACAGTGCCCGAACCACTCGCGTTCTTGAAGACGACGATGTCGCCGCCGCCTGCCCCGCTTAAGATTCCGACCGCAAGGTCGCCGCTGCTATCCATCGCGCAACTGGAGGGCATACCGACGGAAACGGAAAGCGTCTTGATCGGCTTCTTGAGAACGTCATACTCGACGATGTCGGTATCGCCGGCGACGTCCCAAAAGCTCTTCTTCCCATAGCCGTAGAGAACGTTCGTACAGCCTTGGCCGCCATCGCCCCTAATCGAACCGATCTCCTTCACGCTAGTCGGATAGTCGAAAATGCTGGCATAGGTGCCGTAGTCATTGAAGATATACTCGAAGTGCTTCGCCTTCGTCGACGCATCGGGAGCGATCGTCGCAAACCGAGGCAGCGTCCTGACTTCTGCTGCCGTTACCGGCCTTCCGTTCACTGCGAGCGTCCGACCGATGTATCGGACGTCGGGCGCAACGGTCGACGGTGCGATCGCCGAGCTCCCGGTGCATGCCGAGCATAACTCCAGTGCGACCAGAGCACCGGCGCATTTAACGAAGCCATTCATAATGGTTACTCCTTGCAGCACCCTATAATGGCGGCGGAATGCACTTTCCTTTTTTGCTGCGGCACGTCGCAACGTAAACCGGAGTACCCCCACCAAATGGAGAACCGGCTACCGGGGTCAACTCGCCGCTGTTCGCATTGATCGTGTAAGCGGAAACATTGTCGGAGTTGAGGTTGGCCGCGTAAGCGAACTTCCCCGCTGGGTCGACCGCCACGCCATAGGGATGGTTGCCCGCCGCAAATGGAGAGCCGGTCACCGCAGTCAGCGCGCCGCTGCTCGGATCGATCGAATAGCCGGAAATAGCGTCAGTGCTCTGGTCGGAGACATAGGCGAACTTACCATTAGGCTCAATCGCCATGTCAGTGGGAACGCTACCTGCCACGAACGGAGATCCCGTTATGGGCGTCAGCACGCCGTCCGCGTCGATCGTGTAGCCGGAAACATTATTGCCGCCGAAGTTAACCACATAGGCGAACTTCCCAGAAGGATCGATTGCTTCGCCAACCGGCCCCGTGCCGGTAGCAAATGGCGAACCCGTAACCGGTGTCAACGCACCGCTGGACTTGTTGATGGCGTAGCCGGACACAGTCTTGGAACCATGGTTGGTCACATAGACAAAACTGCCCTTAGGATCGACCACCACCCACACGGACTCAGAACCGGCTCCGAACGGTGACCCTTTCACCGGCTTCAGCGCGCCGCTGCTCGCGTCAATTCGGTACGCCGAAACATTATCGGAACCAATGTTTGCCGCGTAAACGAACTTGCCCGTCGGATCGACTGCAACGGTCTGCGGCGTCGTACCCGCGTTAAAAGGCGACCCAGCAACGGGTGCCAGCTCGCCGTTAGCAGCGTTTATTGTGTACCCGGAGATATTGTTTGACCCAGGATTGGCTACGTAGGCGAATCTACCCTTAGCATCGATTGCAATGATTTGGGGCGTCGTACCCGCAGCAAATGGAGAGCCGGGCACCGGCGTCAGCGCACCGCTCGTCGTGTCGATCGCATAGGCAGAAATACTATTAGACCCACCGTTTGAGACATAAGCGAACTCAAGCGCGCCTTTGCGGCCCAACATGCCGGGCGCGGCGTGACGCGTCTGCGCGTTGGGAGCTTGGGCGGCCCCAGGCACAGAGAAGGATGCGTTACCGCCTGGAGCCCCGCATCCGGCCAAAAATACGGTGCTGATAGCGAGCGTCATGAAGACGCGCGAAGTCCGCATAGGTTTCATGTTCGAGCCTTTCTATAAAGTTGGTTTAAATTTTATTAAATTCGAGCTACTGCTTTGTACACGTCGTTACCGCGTTACGGACGTTGCCCTGCTCGTCGTAAAACTGACTCGAGGAGCGCATTGCATCTCCTGTCCGCGAGACTTGGATGTCAAAGCGCTTGCGCCCTTGATTGTCGAGCGCCGGCCACATCTCGATGTACGTTGCGTTGTCGGGGTCCAACGACGTGGTCTGCGCGATGTCGCTGGCGCCGGAGTCGAAGATCGATATATCGATGTACGCTTTGAGCACGTGGCTCCAGCGCTCGTAGGATGTCGCGGAGTTGGAACCCGCTCTACGCGTGACAAACCAGTTGCCTTGCTGCGTTTCGGTAGAGATAGTCGTCGCTCCGGGAACGGAGACGCACCGCCACGTGCCGAGATGTGAGCGCAGTTTGGCCTGCTGAGTCAGGTCGAATTGCGTGTACCCCGGCGGACTTGTCTGCGCAACCGCCGGCAAAGTGAAAAACGCACACAGAGCAGCGGTGAGAACGAGACGCATATGCAGCTCCTATTCGGCGGGCCCGGCAAAGAGAAGAAGATTTCCATCGGGATCCAGCACGATGAAAGTGCTGGCGCCCCATGCCTCCCTTTTCAGGGGCTGATGGAAGTGCACGCCTTCTGACTGATAATCGCTATACAGGCGCTTGATCTCATCAACAGTAGCGACGGTGATGGCGGCGGAAATCAAATCTTCGCGCTTACGAATATCGCCGGCGAATACCGATTCCCGGACCTGCCGCAATGCAAACCGAGCGTCATCACGACTGACTTGGCCATAGAATGGCGGATCGCCGTAAACGAAGTCGACCGTGAACCCGAGTTTCGTAGTGAAGAACTCACAAGAAGCCTCGATATCGGCTACGAAGAGCGACGCGGCGATCGAGGTGAGGATCGGCCGCTGATTCATAAGGTCCGCGCTTGGTTCGGTGGGAATGACGCTCGTTCCTGATGACGGCCACCAGGCGCGAAGTAGGGAAATGCGAACGAGCGTCTGAATGCCCGCTCGATCATAGAAAGGACCCTAAAATCATGCGCTATTCGTATTTGCTCCTGAGCGCGATTGTGCTTTCAAGCTGTTCGGCGCAGACCGCGGGATCGTTGCCGCAGTCGAACGGTTTCCAGGCGCAGCGTGCCGGCGCTCCCGGAGCGAAGCCAAAGATTAAGAAAATTAGCCGCATCGACGCGGCGCAATACCAAACGATCACTATTTCCGGAAGCGGCTTCGGCACGATGAGTGCGTACAACGGGGACTCGGCTTATCTTCAGATACTCGATTTGACCGGCAAGTGGAGCGCGGGATATGTCAGCAGCTCCCAAACCGACTCAGTATACTTGGACGTCACCGGCTGGACCGATAACACGATTACGATCGCCGGTTTCACCGGCGAGTACGGTCAGAGCAACTGGACCCTCAACAAGGGCGATAAGCTCGAGGTCAACGTCTGGAACGCCCAGACTGGAAGCGGACCTGGAACGAAAGACGCAAGGGTCAGATAGAACGCCAGCTCAATAGCCTGTCACAGGGCCGGGTATCGCGGCGTTTCCACGATACAACGCTGCAGCGAGGAGAACGATTTATGAAGGCACCACTGACGGTGGCCCTTTTCGCGGCTTTCTGGGCTTTCGCCGCGCCCGCCCTGGCCGACGAGGACGCGACCAATCACGGTCCGCTCACGCCGACCGAGTCGCAGTTCGTGCAATCGGTGCAGCGCGACCTTACCGCGCGCTTTCCGCATGTAACCGACGCCGAGAAGGCCGGGTACGTGCGCTATACCAATCCCGACGACACCGGAGCGATCAGCTACGCCAACCGGCAATGGAACTCGGACCCGACGCATCCCAGCCAGCTCTGGTATGACAAGGATGGAAATTTGATGGGTGCCGACTTTTCGGTGCCCCGCCCTAATCAGGAAGCACGGCCGAAACTCTGGGGAATCGATCCCGGTCGCTGGTACGAGTTCAATGGGCACGTCCACTACGTAGTCACCGAACCCGGCAGCGGCAAGTCGGTGTACGACCAATGGGTTTGGAACCGCGACTTCGTTGATGCCGGAGGCAGCCTATCGAACCCGTCGGCGGATACGCTGGTCAAACTCGGAAGAGTCCCGAGCGCGTCGTACGTAACGACGATCTTCGAATACCCAACGATCTGGGATCTCATCGTGTGGGTGAAACCACACCCGGCCGGGCTTCTCCACTGGTGAGATTCGGAGCCCGAGTCCGGTGACGCGCGACTTCGGGCGACACGTGTACGGCGCCGCCGCCGTTTTTTTTGGATTGCTGACGCTCTATTGGCGTCACGACGTCAACCCCTGGCAGCAGTTTCAAGCGCTGGCGACCACTCCTTACCGCGAGCCAATCAACGACCTCGTCGCTACGTTCGCAATTGCCGGAGGCATTGCGATTCAGCGACAGGCATGGGCACGACTCGGTGCGTTGCTATTGGGAGCTCTCTACCTCTTTTGCGCGCTGTCGTGTTTACCGGGCATCGTCCAAGCGCCGCGCGTGTACAATAGCTGGGGTAATTTCTTCGAGCAATTTTCGATGTTTTCCGGAGCGATCATCGTGTACGCAAGCGTGGCGGCAGGCCGATTGACGGGGACGATCGCGACGGCCGAGATCGGGCGCGCGTTTTTTGGAATCTGCGTGCTCTCATTCACGCTCGAGCAGGCCTTCTATTTGCACGCGACGGCCGGCTTGGTTCCAAAGTGGATTCCTCCCGGACAAACGTTTTGGGCGGTCGCGACCACGATCGCTTTCGGGCTTGCCGCCATTGCGATTCTGTCGGGGCGTCTCGCCCTTCTCGCGTCTCGTCTCCTTACGGCGATGCTACTGCTCTTTGGGATACTGCTCTGGCTTCCGACGCTTTTCGTAACGCCGCCCAATCACTTCGACTGGTCGGAAAATGCCGAAAATCTGGCGATTGCCGGCGTCGCTTGGATTCTTGCCGATCATTTGCAGGGAGCGAGGCGAGTCGGCGTTCGAAGGGGCTGAGCGCCGATCACCAGGAGATCACGATGCGGCCATTCCCTGGAGGGGCCGCGCCCCGCAGATTCTTTACTCGAGTCGCGCTCGCCTCAGTGAAAGACGAGCCGCCGGCGCCGCCGCCTCCGCCACCCTCGCCACTGGTGCTTGAGGACCCCGAGCCTCCGCCGCCGCCGCCATAGTAACCTCCGCCGGCGCCTCCGCCGCCGCCCCCGCCGGATTTGTTGCTGCCACCGCCCGAACCGCCAAGACCGAGGGAACCGCGTTGCCCACGGTCGCCATGCTGAGATACGTCCCGACGTGAAGCACGGCCGCCTCTTCCGCCGTTCTTTTGAGTGCCGCCCCTTCCACCGAAACCCGAGGGGCCGTTGCGATAGCGGTCGCCGCCGCCATTGGCGCCGATGGGGCCGCCCCCGGCTCCGCCGTCGCCGTAGCCGTAGTTGCCGTACCCGCCCGAGCCGCCGCCGCCTCCAGCAACCAAAACGCGGTTGCTCAACCCATCCCCGTTCTGCCGTATGTCCGAAGCGCCGCCGCCTCCGCTGCCGCCATCCGCGCTAAAATGGCCTATTCCACCGGTTCCCCCTCCGTTGAAACCGCCGCTGCCGCCAGACGCACCGCCGCTGGCGCCCCCTTCGCCACCCACGAAAACGGCAAGCTTTTCTCCGGGCGTCACCGGAATGGTCGCCTTTACTCGGCCGCCGTTGCCGCCGACGTAGCGCTTACCGCTCGGTCCGCCGGCACCGCTGGCGACGACTGTAATCTTCGTTACGCCGGCGGGCACTTTGAACGATTGCTCCGCGCCGACATAGCTAAACGTTTTTTGATGCGAAGCAATGCCCGCGGCCGCGATTGTGCTAGGCGTCGCGACGCCGCTGAAACTATTCCCGCAACCTGACAACAACGCTGCGAGCGCGCACCCACTGAGCGCAAAGCTTCGATTTAATCGTTGCCGGGCGATCCGCCGCCGCATCAACGTCCGGTCCGGGCCGAGGGGCCGGCACCACCGACCATCATGCGAAGGCTCAGCGCGATTGAGATGAGTGAAAGCGCGACCGCTTTATTGATTGTTTCTTGGCTCGGGTGGCCGTGTGTAACGTCGTGCCAAGCTTTTTCCAACGCATGTCGTCCCTGTAATGTGGTCGGCATCTTCAGCGCTCCATTCCGCGCAGGTCTGCTGCGCAGTCGTTGATGTCAAAGACGCAGAAGTTCCACGCCGCGCGAGCGGATTCCATCGCCTTCAGGCTTTTTTCACGACCGCTCCGTATGATGGCTACGGAATGCTGACGGAGGACTCTCTGACGTGACCAAAACCCGCTCATCCTTGACCCGGCGATCCTTCCTTGGCGGCGTTGTGATGCTACCCACGCTTGCGGGGCTGCTCGCTGCGAAAGCCGCGGCCGACTCGAAGGCCTCGCCTGCGTCGATGCACTATCAGACGTCACCCAACGGCAGCATGCAGTGCTCGAAATGCCAGTTTTTTATTCCTGGCCAGGACGCACAATCCAATGGAACTTGCCGCGTGGTCGATGGTTCGATCTCCCCCAGCGGCTATTGCATCGCCTTTACCGCCAAATAGGAGTTTCGATGTTCACCAATTTCTACGCGACGGTACGCGTCGCGGTCGCCGTTGCCATTGCGTCAACAGTCAGCGCTTGCAGCAGCTACGCGATGTCGCCTCTCGGTCAGCGAGCGGTCGACTCACCCGACCGCCCTCTGTCGGAGTCGCTCGCTTCGGACGTCTCGGTGTTGAAAACACTCACCAAGCAAGTCGTGATCGGTTCGGCCGTGGATCCGGTCAATGGCGCACAAAATCCATACGGATTGACGGTTGCACCAGCGACGGCAGGCGCTTTGACGGCGGGCGATTTGGTCGTCTGTAACTTCAACGCGAAATCGAACGTGCAGGGCACCGGCAAGTCGATCGTCGCGCTGCATGCGGTTCCAAACTCTACGCCCATCCACCTTTCGGCGACGAAATCGTTGCTCGGCTGCGACGCGATCGCGCTGGACGGTACCGACACGATGTGGGCTTCATCGATGGTAGGCAACGACAATCCGGTCCTCGACGCAACCGGCAAGCTCATCGTAAACATCTCCGGCAAGCCGTTCGACCAACCGTGGGGCCAAGTCTACGCGCAGCCCTCCTCGGGCTCACCGGCTTTCTACGAATCGAACGCCGGCGATGGCAGCATCGTTCGCATCAACTTGGGATCGAAGTTCACCTACGACGTCATTGCAACGGGTTTTCCGGTCAACCATGGAAAGCCGGGAACCGCTTTGGCGCCGTCGGGGCTCGCGTACGATTCGAGCATCGACACGCTGTATTTCGCCGACGGTCAAAATAACACGGTCGTTGCCTTCAAGAACGTATCGACCATTCCCAAGGGCGGCATCAAAGCGGTCGACGGCGGCATGAAGTTCGGCGGCCCATCGGGGGACGACGCGCACATTCTCTTCGCCGGCTCGCCGTTAAATGGTCCGATCAGCACGGCGTTGCTGCCCGACGGCAATCTTGTCGTGGGCAATACGCTCGACCCCACCGGCAAGAATTTGCTCGTCGAGCTCTCGGTTTCGGGCAAGGTTCTTGACGTGCGCAACGTCGACAAGGGCGCGAGCGGCGCGCTTTTCGGCATCGTCGCAACCGGCTCGAGCAACGCGAATACGAAAATTTACTTCAACGACGATAATGACAACAACGTTCAGGTGTTGGAACGCTGATGCCGGGCCGTTTACCGCTTTGCGTGCGCGATCGTAATCGTCGTCTTGCCGGTTGCCGACGTGATCGAGACCGAAGTCTGATCGTTATCGGGCCCAACTGAGAAAATAGCGCTCTCGACCGGCGCGGTCATGTGCGCCTTTTCAGAACCGGCCGGCATGTGCTGCTGATACCAGGCATATACCGTGGCGAACGAATCGTTGGTCGTCATCACCGTGCCCGATTGCCCCTGACTCGTGGCGGAGTACGCAGTCGTCGCGCCGGGATAGTTCGGGATGCTGCCGGCGGGTGCGGCCGTCGTCGTAGCCGCTGCCGTCGTAGCCGCGGCGTCTGCGGATGCTGGGCTGCTGACGGTATTCGTTTGATCCGAAGTGTTGGACGACGATTTGCCCGCGCAAGCAGCCACGGCAAACATCGTGGCGACCAGCAGCGAGAGCTTGAGAAACTGCATGAAATCTCCTCACATACGAGAGCCGCATCAACGAGCGGACGCTCGGCCTCTTTTGGTGCGGAGTCGACTTCTCCTGCGGCAAGCTCGACCCCGCGATTTCACACGCGCCGGACAATCGAAACAACTCGGGAGGCAAGTTTCTTGAAGAGGCCGGCAACGTCTCCGGAAACCGCCGAGCCGTTCGGCAGTTTGGAATCGAGCTTGAGCGCTTTGAGCTGATCCTCGAGCTCTGCCAAAATCTGCGGGCTCGGCGTTTCGGGAAAGCCGTCTTCGCCGAGATGGCTCAACAAGTAGCCGAGGCCGAAAGCTTCGGAGATGACGGGACCGTAGGCGATCACGAGGACGGTTTCGACGGCCGCCTTATCGAGTTTAATTTCGGGCAGACTTTCGTTAATCAGTTTGAGGCGGGATGCGGCGGTGCGGAAGATCGATTGCGTTTGCGCCGATGGCAGCGCCTCGCTTCGGCGGTGAAAATAAAAGCCGACGAGCAGCGCATCGCCGACGCGGTCGCGATCGAGCGCGCCGGTAAGATCGATTTTGCTTTGCAATGTGGAAACGCGCGATCGCATGTCACGGAGCTCCGCCTGGACGCCGCGATATTGTTCGAAATCCAGCCGGCGCTCTTCCTGATGGCGCAGGCGGTCAGCCTGGCGCTCGCGTTGCATGCGACGAATCTCCGGCTGGAACCGCAAGAGGTCGCTAAGGCAGAGGGCGACCAAACCGGCGAGTGCGCCGCCAATAATCAATCCCCCATCCCGGACTTCGCCGGAAATGAGCTGTTTTGCGGCGAGCACCTCGGTCAGCGCAATGAGCAAAACTCCGCCTACAATTCCAAAGCAGACGGTGACATGAAATCGCCAGCCGGCCGTCTTATTGCCGGCCAATCGCCCCGGGCTGGACACTCTTGGCGCCTCCGGTGAGGGCGCTTCAACAAAGGATCGGCTCATCCCGCCCCTGACGGCGAACGACCTGAGCTTAGGGTGCCGAAATCACCAAATGCCTTTGTTCCGCTCCGGGCTCTTGAGCGAACAATTCATCGATCGCCAAACCCGGTTGCACCAGCGGGCGCGCCGCGCGCCCGCTAATGCGTCTGCGTATTCGTTGTGGAGTTGGTGTCGCTCTTCGCCGCTCCGGAGTTGGGCTGAGTAATGGTCGTCGTGCTGCTATTGGTGGTGGACGTCGAGTTCCACGGATGCCAATAGAAAAGCACGATCAAAACTGCGGCGACGACTACGACGATTCCGATGACCCATGCTACTGGGCCAGCCGAATTGCCTTGAACTTCGACGACTCGGGGTTCATCACGCATGCTTCATACCTCAGGAAGCATTCTTCCCCAGCCTCGCCAGGATTAACCTTAAAGAATGATGGGCCGCGATTGCTAGTAGAGCGGCTGCGGCTCGTCCTCAATCGGCGATGGGATGGGGCCGAGTATCGGGCTTGGCATTGGCACGCCGATCGGTTCAGGACTCGGCGGAATCGGCTCTGGCGTAGGCAGCCCCGGAGGCGGTCCTGGGATGGGGCCTGAGACCGAACCGTGGCGGCGTTCGTAACCGTTGACGAGTGTCCCGCCGAGGTCGACGTCGTGCGCCGTGACCTCGACGTTGACGCCTTTGCCTTCGGGCGTGAGCGTCGACTCGATACGCCCTCCGTTTCCGTTCTGCGCGGAGACGAGGAGCGAGCCATTTTGTTCGTATGTTACCGCCTCGCCGTTGCCCAGCTGCAACGTTTGTCCCTTGGCGATCGGGATCGAGTCTCCATAACTGTCGATCGTCGCGTCGCCGTTATTGTTCATGCTGACGGTGGTCGCGCCATTGTTCAGCGTGACCGTCGCTTTTTGGTTCCACGTGACTCCGTTGGAGTTGGGCGGCGTAACTTGCGTCGAGATGCGAAAGCCGCCGGCAAAAGAATTCGAATTGAGCAGATCGGGCTGGGACGTCATGTTGTTCCATTTTGCGCCGTTGAAGGATAGGTGTGGATCGCCCTCGCTCGAGCCATTTGCATTTTGGAAGAATCGCTCGTTGCCGTAGGGCGGGCACCCCGAACCATTTGCCGGACAGGGGGTGGGGCCGTTGGGCGGACAGTTGCCCGATCCGTAGGGAGGGTTACAGCCATAACCCATGAGCGACTGCAGCATCTGCATCAGTTGCTGCAGGATGCTCATCAGCGGTCCGAGCGCGCTTTGCGTGGATCCCCAACCGCCGTTGCCTCCGCCAAACTGCGGCATGGTGCTGCTTTCGCTGCTCATCCAAGGCGGAACGAAGCGCGAAATATTGTCGCCCGTGGCCGGCGCGGAGCCTTGAAAGGTGCCCTCCGCTTGAGTATTGAGGGCCGGCGATCCGAGTGGATTTGAATTGATGGCGCTCTCGAGCGGTTGTACGTACATAATAAACCTCCGTCGTCGTAAGTGCGCGTCCATCACGACGATCTCGGCGGCCGACAAGGGAGCGCCGGCGCCGCGGAAAAACCGGGTGCAAGCATGAGCGAAACGCAGATAGCCGCAGTTAGCCGCCTCGAAGAACGCCTCGACGCACTCAAGGAGCGGCTTTGACGACGTAGGCAAGCGCCGGCGAATAGCCGAGCTGGACGAGCGTTCGCGCGCTCAGGAGTTTTGGAGCGACCCGGAAGCGGCGCAACGTGTCATGAAAGAATTGGCCGAACTGCGGGATCAAGCGGCCTCGTTCGACGGTGTGGCCGAGATGCTCGGCGATGCACGCGAACTCCTCGCCCTCTTCACCGACGATCCCGCGGCCGAACGAGAAGCCGATAGCGGTATCGCATCCGCTACGGAAGCCATCGAGCGCCTCGAGATGGCGGCGAGCTTCAGCGGTGAATTCGATGCGCGCAACGCGATCGTCAGCATCTTCGCGGGCGCCGGCGGCGTCGACGCCGCCGACTGGACGGCGATGCTCGCGCGCATGTACGTGCGCTGGGCCGAATCGAACGGCTATCAAACCCAGATCGTCGAGGAGTCCGCGGCCGAAGAAGCGGGCCTAAAATCGATCACATTTTTCGTACGCGGGCGCAACGCGTACGGAATGCTCGAAAGCGAGCGCGGCGTGCATCGTTTGGTGCGTCTGTCGCCCTTCGATGCCGCGCATCGGCGGCATACGTCATTCGCCGCCGTCGACATCATCCCCGAAGTCGAGGAGGGCGATGCAGCCGACGTGGAGCTCAAACCCGACGATTTGCGAATCGAAACGTTTAAATCAGGGGGCGCGGGCGGCCAGTACGTCAACAAAACGGAGTCCGCGGTGCGCGTCGTCCATCTTCCGACGGGCATCGTCGTTGCCTCGCAGCAAGAGCGTTCGCAGGCTCAAAATCGCGACGTCGCATTCAAGATCCTTCGCGCGAAGCTGGCGGTGCGGGCTGCCGAGGAGCGCGATCAAAAGCTTGCCGATTTACGCGGCGAGCGTCAAGCGAATGAATGGGGATCGCAAATTCGTTCCTACGTGCTTCAGCCGTACCAACTCGTCAAGGATCACCGAACGGGAGTGGAAACCGCGAACGTCGGTGAAGTGCTCGACGGTACCATCGATACCTTTATCTGGCCCTACTTGCAACAACGGGAGCCTTCGTGAACTCAGAACAGCTTCGTGCGCTCCAGACCCCGATCAAGGAGCGCTACAAAACTGAGCCCCAAACCGCGTCGCTTACGCTGCGAGCCCAGGGGCAATTGGGCGATGGCATCACCTGCAACGTGCAGACCGGCAAAGCGCTCGTAGCGGCCGGACTCCATCCGGCAACGGGCGGCGACGGACTGAGCGCGTGCTCTGGCGACATGCTGCTCGAGGCCTTGGCGGCCTGCGCCGGTGTCACGCTCAACGCGGTCGCCACGGCAATGGGAATCGACATTCGCGCCGGGGGCGTCGTAGCCGAAGGCGACCTAGACTTTCGTGGAACGCTTGGCGTCGCGAAAGATGTCCCGGTCGGGTTGTCACGCATTCGGTTGCGATTCGAGCTCGACACGGATGCACCGAGCGATCAGCTCGATACGCTGATCCGTCTGACGGAACGCTATTGCGTCGTCTATCAAACGCTGCGGCACTCGCCCGAGATGTCGGTGGAGCGCGTCTAGACATGCCGATGTACATGGACATCCACGAAATCGAGGGAGCAACACCGAAAGCCGTTGCCGATGCGCACCGGGCCGACATGAACGTGCAGGCGAAGTATGGAGTCGAGTATCACAAGTATTGGTTCAACGAGAAGCAAGCCAAGATTTTCTGCCTTTGCAGCGCACCGAGCGTCGAAGCCGCTAACACCGTTCACCGTGAAGCGCATGGATTGATCGCTCAAAAAATCATCGAGGTCGCGCCCGAAGTCGCTCAAGGATTCCTCGGTGGGTCCGAAGTCGACGCAGGGGGCGCCGCGCTACTGCCTGGAACCGGCGACGTTCGCGATCCAGGAATTCGCACGATTCTCTTTACGGATATCGTCGAATCGACATCACTCACCCAGCGCCTCGGCGACGACGGCTGTATGGCGCTCATGTCGATTCACGACACGATCGTGCGCGATTCGCTCGCGCTGCACGGCGGCCGAGAGATCAAGCACACCGGCGACGGCATCATGGCGGCCTTTCCTTCGGCGGCGGCGGCCGTTCGCTGTGCCGCACGCATCCAAAAGGCCTTGGGCGAGCACCCTTCGCGAGGCAGTGATTGTCCAGTAATCGTTCGGATTGGCGCCGCGGCCGGCGAACCGGTGGAGAATAACAGCGACCTTTTCGGAACGACGGTGCAGCTGGCCGCGCGACTCTGCGCGCAGGCGCAGCCCGAGCAGACATTGGTATCGAACGCCGTCGCCGAGCTCTGCATGGGCAAAGGAGTTTCATTTCGCGATCTGGGCGAGATTGCGTTGAAGGGCTTCGAGCGTCCGATTCGGGTTCACGCCGTCGAGTAAAGATAAATTTCTCTGGATTGGGTGCCTCGTTTACGCGGCGCTCTTCACGTGGTTGGGGTCGGTCAAATATGCGGCGCACCGAAACCTCGTCGATTTCGGAATCTTCGCTCAAACCGTGGCCAGCGCGTGGGGCTGCTTTTGCAATCCTATTGAAGGAAGCCATTGGGCATATCACTTCTCGCCGATTCTCTACCCGGTGGCGATCGCGTTTGCAGCGATACGAACACCGCTGACCCTTGTAACGCTGCAGGCCGTGGCGGGCGCGCTCGTCGCCCCGCCGATTTACGCGTTAGTTCGAGCCAGAAGCGGCGTGTTGGCCGGACGACTCGCTGCGACGGTCGCATGGCTGTATCCGCCGCTGGCCGGGCTCATTTTCGGCGACTTTCACGAAAATGGATTCGCGCCGGCGGCGGTGGCCTGGACCGTCTACGCTTTCGATTCCGAGCGTTTGGGTTTGGCGCTGAGCGGTGCGCTCGTGACACTCTGCATCAAGGAAGATCAAGCAGTCTTTCTTGCGATCGCGGGCGGCCTCTCGGCGTGGCGGTATCGCGGAACGCAGCGAGGAGCCGTAGCGGCAGCGATCGCAATCGTAAGCCTCGCGGTCCTCGTGGCATTCTTCGCTTTAATTCGGCCTCACGCGGCCGTGGCGGCGGCGCCGTGGCAGCCCGAGCGCTTTTACGCGTGGGGAGCGCCTTTATCGAGCAGCGTGCCTGCGGAAATCGCAGCGAGACTCGGCTTTCTCCTCCTGATTTTCGTACCGCTGCTCTTCTTGCCGTTTCGCTCGCGCGCAATGTGGGTCGCCGCTGCGCCGCTGGGCGAGGTGCTGTTGTCGCGAATGCCGACGACGTTCACGCTTGGAACACACTATGCCGGAGCGTGGATCGGTTACGTGATGGCGGCATTTGCATTTGCCGTACGCAAACTGCCGCCGCGGCGAGCGCGCACGATCTTGGCGGTCTGCGCGGGACTCTGCATTCTCGAGCTCGCGGTGGCCGATCCGCTCCATCCGGGATTGAACCTACGTCGCCCGCAAGCGCGGGACGTTGCACTCGGTCGATTCTTGCGAACGCTTCCGCGCGATGCGAACGTCGCGACGCAAGAAGAAGCGTACACGCATCTCGCTGCGGTCGATCCGTACGCGCAGCTCGTGCCCGAATCGCCAACGGAGCCGGTCGAAGCGTGTCTCGTGCTGCTCGATTGGAGCTTTCCGCAATCCCCACGCTTGCAAGAATACGGCGCGGCCTTTTTGGCAGCGATGCGGGAGGGGCGGTACATTCGCATCGCCGCTTCGGATGGTATCGCGCTCTACCGCCGGGTGGGTGCTTGCAGATGACTTCCTACGTTGCTAGGAGTTGCGCGACCGCATCGGTCGCACGTCGTTGCCATCCGCCATCGGCGCGGACGATCCGATGCGGCGCGGCCCAGGGTGCCCAGCGAGCGATCTGAAGTGCGTATTCGCGTTGCGGCGGAAAGATCGCAACGACGGGCGTGCCGGTCATGCCTGCGACGTGCAGCGCGCCCGAGTCGGGCGTAACGATCAGCGGGGCCGCGGCAATCGCTTCTTTCCAGGGCTCGAGCGCGTCGAAATAATCTATTGCGAGCTGCGACGCCGCCGCAATGCGGTTGGCGTACTCGGATTCGCGCGCGGCGCATAAGAGTTGTAACGCCCGGTATTCGCGCAGTTGAAAGAGCAGTTCGCAAACATGCTCGACAGGAATGCCGATGCGTTCCCATTTGTCGGTGATCTGGACGGCGATGCGATGGCCGGGATCGGGCTCTCGCTCGAGCAGGAGCGGACGAAGTTCGGCGACGTCGCTGGTGGGGGATTCATCGCCGAGGAGCGACTCGCCCAGCGTGAAAAGCACTTCGCACTCGTGCGGTCCGCGGGGGTCCAAGCCCGCACTGCGATAGACGCTGCGGCTGAGCAGGCGGCGTCCCCAGATGGCCTTGAGCGGCTTGCCCCACGGATCGGCGAAGCCGATGCGAACGGGCGCACCGACGGCGGCGGCAAGCCGGTAGCCGGCTGGATCTTCGGTTGGCACCAGGACGTGCGAATATTGGCGCGACGCCAGCTCGTGGCCAAACATGGCGATGAGGTTGCGATTCGATCGCGAGTCGTTGCGTAGTGCGAAGGGAGCCATTACAATGCTACGCGCCGCTCGCGAGGCGAAGATGCCGCCGTTCGAATCGCGCAGGACGATGTCCACGGGTATCGATCGGCGGCGGAGAGCGGCCAGCAGGGGCGTCAACGCAACGGCATCGCCGATACCGTCGAGGCGGATGATGAGCACCGACGGTGAAACCTCCGGCATGCTCGCTCATTCCGACCGAGAATTCGCCGCGGCCTGCTTTGTAATGTCATGATCGCTCGTGAGGACGTCGTGACCTTCGATCAACTCGATGGTTATCGCACGTTGCGCAGCCTCGGCCACGTTTCGGGCAGCGCATCTCGTCCCCGCAACCGCCTGCGCTCCACCTTCCGCAGCCTTGGGATGCTGATCGGGTTATCCAGCGCCGAGTTCTTGAGCGATGCGGAGCAACTGCGTAGCGACGCGCTCGAAGCGCTTCGCCGGCGTGCCGACTCGATGGGCGCGAACGCGGTCATCGGGTTGCAGTTTTTCGTTTCCGAGGGAGACGACGGTTCGTGCGAAGTCGTCGCCTTCGGACAGGCCGTTACCGTACGCGAGGATCGGGGTTGAGTGAACGAATCCGAACGAGCGCGCCGGCATGAGCTGCTCGCCGCGGAGTCGCTTGCGGCGGCGGCCTGCCGCAAGTGTGCGATCGGCTACGAACGGCGTCATAACGTTTACGGCGAGGGCGACCCCTGCGCGCGACTCGTGGTGATTGGTGAAGGTCCGGGTGAGACCGAAGATCAGCTGGGGCGACCATTCGTCGGGCGCGCAGGTCAATTGCTCGACCGCATGCTCGCGGCAATCGGCCTCGAGCGCGGGGAAGTCTACATCTGCAATACGGTGAAATGCCGGCCTACGCTGCCGGGGGCAAACGGGCCGCGCAATCGCGCTCCCGACCCACAGGAAATGGAGAACTGCCGTCCGTTCTTGAACGAACAGATCGCGATTGTCGCGCCGGCGGTCATTCTCGCGCTCGGAGCCCCTGCGGCGAAATCGTTCCTCGGAAAGGAGTTTCAGATTACGCGCATGCGTGGACGCTGGTATGCCGGTCCCGATGACATACCGCTCATGGTAACCTTCCATCCCGCCTACATTCTGCGTCAAACCGGCGGCGAGATCGAAGGCGTCAAGCGCATGGTCTGGGCCGATCTCAAAGCGGTGCGCGCCAAGCTCGACGAGCAACCTGCGCCGCCCGCAATCGATATGGTCGAAGTTCGGCAGGCGGGTCTGTTTGAATCCCCTTGACGCGTGGTTGCGCGACGTGGTGGCGCGCGCCGGTTTTCGCGATGCCGATGAGTTCGTCCGCGCCTACGACCTCAAGCCATATCGGTTGCGACAGCTGTACCGCGCCGCCACCAAAGAGCTGGTCGAGCAGGTCTCAGACGTAACGCCGCTGCCCAAGGGACTGCGCGCGGCACTCTCGGAGCGCGGCGTGGCGTTCTCGGGGATAGAGCTCGTCACCGTCGTGCGCTCGCAGGACGACCAGACGACCAAAGCGCTCTTCCGTTTGAAAGACGGCAAAGAAGTCGAAGCCGTGTTAATGGAACACCATGGCGGTCGTACGACGGTCTGTATCTCATCGCAGGCGGGATGCGCGTTTGCCTGCGCCTTCTGCGCTACGGGTCAAGGCGGATTCGATCGAAATCTTTCCGCGGGCGAAATCTTTGACCAGGCGCTGTTTTTTGCGCGACGGCTTGCGCCGACTGATAGACGCGTCACAAACGTCGTTTTCATGGGGATGGGCGAGCCGTTTCACAACTACGCGGCGGTGATGGAGGCCGTCGCGCTGCTCAACGATCCGCTTGGCTTCGGACTCGGGCATCGGCACATCACGATTTCGACCGTCGGCCTAGTGGACAAGATCGATCGCTTCGCCGACGAGCATCTGCAAGTCAACTTGGCGATATCGCTTCATGCTCCGACCGATGCCATCCGCTCGCGTTTCATGCCGGTCAATCGGCGATTTCCGCTTTCGGACCTAATGGGCGCCTGCGAGCGCTACGTGGCCAAGACGAATCGAAAGATCTTCTTTGAATACGTCATGCTTGACGGCATCAACGACGACGCGGCCTGCGCGCACGCGCTCGCCGATCTTCTGCACGGCCGGCTCTACCACGTGAATCTTATTCCGTACAACGCCACGCCGGACGGTCCGTTTAGCGCGACGCCGGAGGCTCGTATTTGGGAGTTCGCGCGGATCGTCGACGCGGCCGGCATTCCGGTCACCGTGCGCCAGAACATGGGGCGAGACATCGCGGCAGCATGCGGGCAACTGCAAGCCGAGAGCCAGCCGAAAGCGCACCACCCCGCTCCCGTGTCACCGTGAGCCTGTCGAAGGATGCTTTGTCATCCTGAGCCTGTCGAAGGATGCTTTGACACAATGCGCGCAGCCGATGCTTTGTCATCCTGAGCCTGGTCGAAGGGCGCTTTGTCATCCTGAGCCTGTCGAAGGATGCTTTGTCATGACAGGATGCGCGCTGACGATGCCTTTGTCATCCTGAGCCTGTCGAAGGATGAACGCATCATGCTTCGACAAGCTCATGCTTCGACAAGCTCAGCATGACACAATGCGCGCAGCCGATGCTTTGTCATGCTTCGACAAGCTCATGCTTCGACAAGCTCAGCATGACACGAAGCTCGCAGGGGCCGCGTATGAGTTCCTAAAAATGCTCAGCCGTGAGCGTCGTTATGGAGCGTGCCATTCCCATCTTGCGAATCTTCGATGAATCCAAGGCGCGCGAGTTTTATCTAGACTATTGCGGTTTTTCGGTCGAGTTCGAACATCGGTTTTATGAAGGCGCGCCGCTCTTCATGGGCATCGCCCGCGACGGGGTGAGAATTTTCTTGAGCGAACACCATGGAGACGGCACGCCGGGGACGTACGTCAGGATCGACGTGTCGGGCTTAGACGAGCTGCACGCCGAGTTGAAAACAAAGAACTATCGCTTCATGAATCCGGCAATACAAGAGCAGGAATGGGGGCGCGAACTTACGGTCTACGACCCCTTCGGCAATCGGCTCATCTTCAGCGAACCTCCCGGCGACTAGGTTGTGGCGACGTGGCGTGACGTCCGCAGGTACGCGCTAGCGCTGCCGGGCACGACCGAAGAGCGGAGGTCGAACGATAATTCTGCGTGGCTCGTGAATAAGAGATTCTTCTTATGGGAGCGCCCCTTGAGGGCTTCGGACGTTGCAGCGCTCGGCAACGCAGCGCCACAAGGTCCGATCTTAGGCGTTCGGACTTCGGATTTAGAGATGAAGGAAGCGCTGCTGCGCTCCAACCGAGAAGTATATTTCACGACGCCACATTTCGAAGGATACCCAGCGGTATTGGTCCAGCTAGAAAACATTGCGACAAAAGAGCTCAAGGATCTGATCGTTGAAGCGTGGCTTTCCCGTGCCGGTAAACGCGCCATCGCCGAATTCATGAAAAAGCGCAAGCCGTAAGCGGGTGTGGCGGGGGTTTTCGAGCGACGAGATAAATCTAGTTGCGATGGAGGCCGCCGAAACGGCGCAACGCGTCACGATGGAGGAGATCACGGCGCTCGCGAAGCGTCGTGGGTTTGTTTTTCAGTCGAGTGAGATTTACGGTGGCCTGAACGGCTTTTGGGATTACGGCCCACTCGGTGCGGTCCTCAAACGCAACGTCAAAGATGCCTGGTGGCGCGACACCGTTGAGCGCCGCGACGACGTCGTCGCCTTCGACTCCTCGATCATCATGCATCCGATGGTCTGGAAAGCCTCGGGTCACGTCGATGCCTTTCACGACGTCATGATCGACTGCCGAGTCTGCAAGCATCGTTTTCGGGCCGATCACGTGGCCGACCGCTCCCAGTGCCCCGACTGCGGCAGCAAAGACTCGTTGACGGAGCCGCGCAATTTCAATTTAATGATGCGAACGTCGATCGGACCGATGGAAGACACGTCGGCGCTCGCCTATCTGAGGCCCGAAACGGCTCAGGGCATTTTCGTCAATTTCAAGAACATCTATCAAACCGCGCGCAAGCGTCCGCCCTTTGGCGTGGCGCAGATTGGCAAGTCTTTTCGGAACGAGATAACGCCGGGGAACTTTACCTTTCGACTGCGCGAGTTCGAGCAGGCCGAACTTGAATACTTCGTGCCGGACGACGGTAACGATATGCAGGTCTTCCGGGAGTGGGTCGAGCGACGCAAAGCATGGTACGCGCAGTACGGCATTGACTCCGAACGGTTGCGTTTCTATGAGCTCGGCGAGGCAGAGCGCCCTCATTACGCCAAGGCGGGAATTGATGTCGAGTACCTCTTTCCCTGGGGATGGGGCGAACTCGAATCGATCGCGCATCGTGGAACGTACGATCTCGATGCCCACGTAAGGCTCTCCGGGAAGGATCTACAGTTCTTCGATGAAGCGGCGAAGACGCATTATACACCGCTTTTGATCGAAAGTTCCGCAGGCATCGATCGGACGGTATTGACGTTCCTGATCGACGCTTACGAGCGAGAGCGCAGCGTCGATCCCAACGGTAAGGAAACCGAACGCACGGTCTTGCGGTTTCATCCGGCGATTGCGCCCGTTCAGGTCGCGATTTTTTCGTTGGCGCGCAACAAACCCGAACTCGTCGAACGCGCGCGAAAGATCGAAGCCACACTGCGCCCGTTCTTTCGAACGCAGTATGACGAGGGAAACATCGGCCAGCTCTATCGGCGGCAAGATGAAATCGGTACGCCGTTCTGCGTGACGGTCGACTATGAAACTCTCGACGACGGCAGCGTGACCGTGCGATCGCGCGATAGCATGGAGCAAGAGCGAGTCCCTTCGGCGGAACTGGCCGATTACTTTCGGGAGAAGTTAGAGCGATGAGGGCGCAGATCGGAACGAAATACGTCTATTTCTTCGACGAAGGCGAGTCGTTGCGCCGCCCTGACGATCCCAACGTTTTCAAGAACATGCTCGGCGGCAAAGGCGCAGGGCTAGCGGAGATGACGGCCGCAGGTTTGCCGGTGCCGTCGGGCTTTACCATCACCACCGAAGCTTGCCTCGATTTTTACAAAGCCGGCGGGGGTTTTCCGCCGGGCTTGGAGGAGCAGATCGACGTCGCGATGCGCGAGCTCGAGGCGCGCACCGGCAAAGGTTTCGGCTCGGTCGACAACCCGTTACTGGTCTCGGTGCGCAGCGGTGCTCGCGTGTCGATGCCCGGAATGATGGACACGATCTTAAATCTCGGGCTCAACGATTCGACCGTCGCCGGTCTGGCACGCTTGACCGGGAACGAGCGTTTCGCGTGGGATGCCTACCGTCGCTTCGTGATGATGTATTCCAGCGTCGTGCTCGGCATCGGCAAAGGACGTTTCGAGGAGCAGATCGAGGCGACGAAAGAGAGCCTCGGCGTCAAGATCGATGCCGAGATCGGCGCGCCGGAATGGCGGGCGCTCGTCGAACGGTTCAAGTCGATCGTCCGCGAGCAGGCCGGATGCGACTTTCCGCAAGACGTCCGCAAACAGCTCAGAGGCGCGATCGAAGCCGTGTTCGATTCGTGGAACTCGAAGCGGGCTGTGGATTACCGCCGCTTCAGCAAGATCCCCGACGATTGGGGCACGGCCGTCAACGTGATGGAGATGGTCTTCGGGAACATGGGGGAAGACTCGGGAACCGGCGTCGCCTTTACACGTAATCCAAATACGGGCGAGCGCGCGCTCTTCGGTGAGTACCTGACCAACGCGCAAGGCGAAGACGTGGTTGCCGGAATTCGCACGCCTGAAAAGATTTCGGACCTTGCAAAGCATCAGCCCAAGGTGTACGAGCAGTTTGCGCAAATCGCCGAGCGCCTCGAGCGGCACTATCGCGATATGCAGGATCTGGAGTTTACCGTCGAGCGCGGCAAGCTCTTCATGCTGCAAACTCGCAACGGGAAGCGTACTGCGGAGGCCGCGGTGAAGATCGCGCGCGACCTCGTCAACGAGGGTCTGATCGACAAGCGACGCGCCATCGCAATGGTGAACGCCCAGTCGCTCGATCAGCTCTTTCACGCGCGCATCGATCCAAGCAGCGAGGTCGCAGTCGCATGCAGAGGCCTCAACGCGTCGCCGGGCGCTGCCGCTGGACAGGTCGTGTTCTCGGCGGAAGACGCGGTTCTCTGGAAAGAGCAGGGACGCAAGACGATTTTGGTTCGGACGGAGACGACGCCCGACGATGTCCACGGAATGATCGCGGCCGAAGGAATCCTCACGGCAAAAGGCGGCGCGACGTCGCACGCGGCGGTCGTCGCGCGCGGAATGGGCAAGCCGTGCGTCGCCGGTTGCGACGCACTGCGAATCGATCGCGCTCGAAACGTTGCGAGCGTGGACGGAAAGGAGATCCGCGAAGGCGATTGGATTACGATCGACGGCACGACGGGCAACGTTACGATCGGCGAGCTTCCGCTGCTTCGGCCGCCGTCGAAGCTCCCGGATTGGCTAGCAATGTTTCTTTCGTGGGCCGACGAGCTGCGGCGCATGCAGGTTTGGGCGAATGCGGATACACCCGAGGACGCGGCAAAGGCGCGCGAGTTAGGCGCTCAAGGTATTGGGCTCTGTCGCACCGAGCACATGTTCATGCAGCCCGAGCGTTTGCCGGTCGTGCACGAGATGATTCTCGCGACAACGAGCGAGGAGCGAGCCAAGGCGCTCGACCGGCTGCTGCCATTCCAACGCGACGATTTCGTCGGGATCTTGCGCGCGATGGAAGGCTTGCCGGTGACGATCCGTCTGCTGGATCCGCCCTTGCACGAGTTTCTTCCGTCGCTCGAGCAGCTGCTCGTTGAAACGACCGAGTTGCGTCTCACCAAGGGTACCGAGGCACCGGAGTACCGCTCCAAAGAAGCGATGCTTCGCCGGGTGCAGCAACTACACGAGCAGAACCCGATGCTGGGGCTGCGCGTTTGCCGCCTCGGCATCGTCTTTCCCGAGATTTACGCGATGCAAGTACGCGCCATCTTCGAAGCGGCCTGCGACCTAATAGCCGAGGGTGCCGACGCTCGACCGGACGTCATGATTCCAGGGGTCGGCACGAAGGAAGAAATGCAGGCCACGCGCGATGCCGCAAAAGGAATCGCCGACGAGGTTTTGGCGCGGCGCGGCGTCTCGCTGAGCTACCGAATCGGGACGATGATCGAGTTGCCTCGCGCCTGCATCGTCGCTGACGAGCTCGCGCACTCCGCCGAGTTCTTTTCTTTCGGCACGAACGACCTAACTCAGACGACGTACGGTTATAGCCGGGACGACGCCGAGGCGTCGTTTATTCCCGTCTATTTGAGCAAAAAAATCCTCAAGGACGATCCGTTTCAAGTGCTCGACCGGCGCGGCGTCGGCGAGCTCATGCGACAGGCCGCCGAGCTCGGGCGCGGCGCTCGTCAGGATCTGAAGATCGGAATCTGCGGCGAACATGGGGGCGAGCCGAGCAGCGTTGCGTTCTGCGATCGCCTCGGTCTCGACTACGTCTCATGCTCGCCCTATCGGGTTCCGATCGCGCGCCTCGCCGCAGCACAGTCGGCAATCGGCTCGCTGACCTAGTCTCGACCACTCGCGATCCGCGCGCACAGCTCACGCGCGTTGCGAACGTCGACGGCTTCCCGTCGCACGAACAGTTTACGCCAGTAGGCGTTGCCGCTGAGCTTCGCGATGAGATCCGATGCTACACGCGCGTCGACTGGACCGCCGGCCGCGTCCACCCATACGGTCGCGTCGGCACCGATGCCGAAGGGCAGACGATGCAAAACCTGTGCCTGAGAGTCGGCCCACACGTTCTCTTCGCCGAAACGCTCGCACATCGCTCGAGAGCAGGCTTCGAAGACGCTCAAGTCGCGCTCGGCATTGAACTCTGCCGCCAAGGCGTAGATTTTTATGCGATCGCGCAAGGCCCGCGCCGCTTCGCTTGGCGCGTCATCGAGGAAATCGAGCACCCGAAAATCATCCCAACGAAGAAAGGCTTCCACGTCGTCGAGAGCGCGCGGGTCGGGCCACAGCTCCCGCAATACGTCGTGCAGGATTCGCTCGAACATGCGCGTGGTGTGGTGGAAATAGACCGACGCAAACATCATGTAGCGTGCCATGACGAAGGACTCCAGGGCGACGACGCCGCGGCGGTCGATTCCAACGACAGGTTTTCCATTGGGCTCGAGGACCCGCAGCGACGCGAGGAGCTGCTCCGCGTCGTAGCGCCCGGTCGAAACGCCGGTGAAATACGCGTCGCGCAGGAGATAGTCCATGCGGTCCGCGTCGAGATTTGGTCCGCTGACCAGTTCGCGCAGAACCGGATACGGGCTCTCGGGATCGCCGACAATGAGACCGAGCAACTCGCCCGCGTCGACCTCGAGGTCGGCGATCGCACGTTTGACCGATGGAAGTGCGAGCAGATCCTTCGTCCTGACTTCGTGACGGATGCCAAGGACGCTTTCGCATGAGTGGCTGAACGGCCCGTGTCCGATGTCGTGCAGAAGCAACGCGGCGCGCACGAGTCGCCGCTGGTAGGCCGCATCGCGGGCTTGCGCAAACGCACTCTCGCTACGAGCTAGCAATCCGTCGAAGGCGCGGGTGCCCATGGCGAGTGCGCCAAGCGCATGGGAGAAACGCGAATGTTCGGCGGAGGGAAATGCGAGGTAAGCTAATCCGAGTTGTCGCAGCCGGCGCAGACGCTGCATGACGGGCAGATCGAGAAGACGCGCTTCCGCTGTGGATAACTCGATGAAGTGATGCACCGGATCGAAGATGCGTTTCATCGCGGACGCCTTCGCACGACCTCGACGCGGAAACCTCTCTTCGCGCGAAGAAGTCTTATCCTAGTAGTGGGATACGACCAAGGCGTTCTACGCGAAATTCGCGCTCGCGTCGACATCGCGGCCTTGATCGGCGCGCACGTTGCGCTCAAAAAGCGCGGCAACGATCTGGTCGGCCTTTGTCCGTTTCACGCCGAGAAGACTCCCTCGTTTCACGTTCACCCCGATCGGGGCTTTTTCAAGTGTTTCGGCTGCGGCGTGGGCGGCGACGCGATCACCTTCGTGCAGAAATCGGAGAACGTCGCCTTCGGCGACGCCGTGCAGACGCTTGCGATCAAGGCGGGTGTCGAGTTGCAGCCCGAGAATCCGCGCGCGGCTCGAGCGCGCAGCGAGCGCGAAGCGATGTACGAGGCCAACGGCCTTGCCGCCGGTTATTTCGCGCGGATGCTGACCGATGAGCGAGGTGCGAGCGCGCGGGCGTATTGCCGAAAACGCGGCTTTTCCGAGGAGACCGTGCAGAGATTCGGCCTCGGATACGCGCCCGACGCATGGCAAGGCCTCGTCGCCGAACTGGAGCGTAACGGCATCGACCTCGCGCTTGCGTCGAAGGCCGGGTTAGTCAAGACCGGGCAGCGCGGCTATTACGATTTCTACCGGGACCGTTTGATGGTGCCGACGTACTCGACGACCGGCGAAGTTATTGCCTTCGGCGGACGCGCCCTTGGGGATGCCGAGCCGAAATACCTGAACACCAGCACGACGCCGGTCTATACGAAAGGCCATCATCTTTACGCGCTGAATCTGGCCCGCCGCGCGGCGCAGCACGATCGAACGGCGATCGTCGTCGAGGGCTATTTCGATTGCATCGCGCTGCATCAGGCCGGATTCCAGAACGCCGTCGCCGCCCTCGGAACGTCGTTTACGGCCGAGCAAGCGGCCGAACTGCGCAAGTACGCCGAGTACGTCTTCCTCTGCTTCGACGGTGACGCCGCCGGGAACGCCGCTGCAACCAAAGCCATCGACGTTGCGTCTAAGGAGGTCGAGCACACGGGCTCGTCGGTGCGAATCGTGTTGCTCCCCGCTCAAGAGGATCCTGATACTTTTATTCGCAGCCGCGGCGCCGAGGCGTTTCGCGCCCTGTTGGACGCCGCGAAACCAGCGTTAGAGTTTCGCATCGACAGTGAGATCGATCGGCTGCGCGCCGGGTTCGACTCGCCGGCGCGCGTCGCGCCAAAAGCGGAAGCGCTGATTCGGCGACTGGCGCCGCGCGAAGAGTGGGACCGTTGGCGCGTCTACGTTGCAAACCGTCTGCAGGTGAACGTCGACGATCTTCGGAACAGCCGATTCCTCGCCGAAAGCGCGAATTTCGCGCCGCAGCGCGGAGGGTCGTACGCTCCGAGTCGTCACATCGCTGCGTCGGTCGAGCCGCTCTCGTTCGAACGCGAGGTCTTGAGCGTTTTGGTTGAAGAACCCGCGCTCGGCGCCGAGTATCGTCGACGAATCGACCCGGCACGGTTTCGCAACGCGATCTATCGCCGCGTCTACGAGCGAATCGTCGAAGCCGCCGAAACGCTCGAAACGACGGCCGACGTCTTCGGTCTTTTCGCGGAAGATCAAGCGATGCTCGACCTTCTCGCCGAGATCGGGCGACGCGATCGAAGTTCGGCGGTACGGTACGGCGACTCCGAGGCACGGCGCGCGCATCTCGAACGGGTGGTCGAGCGATTGGGACTCGAGGACGAGCGACGCCGGTATCGCGAACTCTCGGATATCATCGACAAGCGACTCGCCAGCGGCGCATCGATCCCCGACGAGCTCCGCGGAGAATTTGAAGCGCTAGTCGCGAAACTGAAACGATAGGGACGAAAACGGGAAGGAGGTGAAGACAAAAGATAATGGCACGCAAAAAGAGTGGAGGGCCGGCGGTCGCGGAGCCGCCCGTCGTCACGTTAGACGAGCTTAAGAAAAAGCTAATCTCCCGCGGTAAAAGCCAGGGTTCGCTGACGTACGAAGAGATCAGCGCGGCTTTCGACGTCCTCGAAGAGATTAGCCCCGAACAGCTCGAGGAATTTTTCGAAGAGCTCGCCGCGGCCGGAATCGAGCTGGCGGAAGAGCAGAAGGACGAAAAGCCCGAGACCGAACGCGAGGAAGAGACCCCGGAAGAGACGATTGCCGACGGCCTTTCGCTCGACGATCCCGTTCGGATGTATCTCAAGGAGATCGGACGCGTTCCGTTGCTTTCGATGGAACAAGAGAAATCGTTGGCCATGCGTATCGAGGCCGGCGAACTCGAAGCGAGCCGCGACGGCGCCGCCGAACAGCGCATCGTCGACTCCGGAGAAGAGGCCAAACGACAGCTCACGGAGGCAAATCTGCGACTCGTCGTATCGATCGCCAAGAAGTACGTTGGTCGCGGAATGCTTTTCTTGGACTTGATTCAAGAAGGCAATCTCGGGCTCATACGCGCCGTGGAAAAGTTTGACTACCGTAAGGGTTATAAATTCTCCACGTACGCGACGTGGTGGATCCGTCAAGCGATTACGCGCGCGCTCGCCGATCAGGCTCGAACGATTCGCATCCCGGTGCACATGGTCGAAACGATCAATCGCCTCATCAAAGTTTCCCGTCAGCTCTTGCAGGAGCTGGGTCGCGAGCCAACGGTGGAGGAGATCGCCGAATCCATGGGACTCACGCCCGAAAAAGTTCGGGAAGTAATGAAAATTTCACAAGAGCCGATCTCGCTCGAGACGCCCATTGGCGAAGAAGAAGATTCGCATCTCGGCGATTTCATCGAGGACCAAGAGGCGGTCGCGCCCGCGGAGGCAGCCTCGGTGATGCTGCTCAAAGAGAAGATGCAAGACGTCTTGCAAAATCTGACGGAGCGCGAGCGTAAAGTGCTCGTCTTACGATTCGGTTTGGAAGACGGCCATCAACGCACGCTTGAAGAGGTTGGCCAAGAGTTCGGCGTCACTCGCGAGCGCATACGGCAAATCGAAGCAAAAGCGCTACGCAAGTTGCGTCATCCCTCGCGCGGCAAGGCGCTCAAGGATTATTGGACGAACGAATAACTCAGAGATTTCATTCGATGTCCTTGCTTAACTTGCTCACCGTACTGGCAATCGTGCTGCCATCGCCAACATCGTCGCCGGAACCCCGGACGATCATTACGGTGACGTCGTCGCCGTACTGCCGTTCGCTCGCAACCCATTTCGACGATGCGCTGGTTCCGATGCTCGCGAACGACCGCACGCTCACCGGCGTCGGCGTTCAGCTCGACCAGTTGAACACGCTTTTCGATCAGCCGAACTACGAGCAATTGTTCTTTTCGGTGCGCGATTCGATCGGTCGCCAAGAGGTCGTGCTTAACCGTTCGCTTGCCGCGATACAGAGCGAGATCAACGCCCTACGCCAAGGCTCCTCGCTGACGACCGATCCGCAAGCCGCGGCTCAAGTGCATCTCGCCGCGCAGAACTTGCAGACCGCTTACGACCACCAACGGCAGCTCGCGATCGACCTACAAGAGATGCACCGGTACATGCTCAACTATCCGATCGCGCGAGTGCACCCGGCGATGGGCGGCTTCGATCCGCAAGAGATGGCGGCGCCGCAAGCGGCGCGTGACGTCAAAAGCTACCTGCACTTCAACGCTCAACGCGACATCATCGGCGTGAACGAAGACCGAGCGGCCGACGCCGCTCTCTCGGCCGCCGACAAGTACTGCTCCCCACAACAGTAGCATCATTCCCGCGGAGCTTCACATGTCGTCATGTTGGGCGCAGTCGCTGGGGATCACTAACGGGTTCTTGTCCGCAAATGCGCCGTCTGGATTGGGCTTGATCCACACGATCAGATCCCATATCGATGGGAACAGGAATACGCGCTTGACGTCGGCGACGTTCTTGACGGCGCCCATCTTCACCAGCGTCGCAGCTTGGGGATCGTCGACGTTGCCGCCCGCCGCAAGGAATTTTTTGGCACTCGTTGCGCCATAGATTGCTTTGCCGCTGGGTCCATTCAGGACGTAGTGAATGTGTTCGCGGAAGGAGATCCATCGGCGAAAATCCACGCCCCACACCGACGGAGGCGCCGGCGACGTGCTCTGCATTACCGAAAAATCGGCGCCGAGTAGATTCCCGTGAATGTCATACCAAAGCTGGCTGGGATGTTGGGGATCGCCGCTCTGCCACTGCAGGTTCGTATAACTGATCGCGCCGTCTTCATCTTCATTGGTGTAGCGGAAATAGCCGGCCCTTTGCGCATCGGAGCCCGTCGGGAAACGAGCCATCAGATCTTTTTGAATCGACTTGACGAAGGCAACCTCGGTGCCTTGCGGAACGGGCGGAAGCGTCGCTTTTGGAGCCGGCGCCGCGGCCAGCGTCGCCACGGCGGTTAGTGCCAACCCAACGGCGTATCCCAATCGAAGCAACACGAAAACACCTCACTTTCTTGCGAGGCGGTTGTTTCGGTAGACCGGTTCTGAAAGCTTCGCCCTAGCCCGGGGAAGCGGTGGGCGTGGGCGCCGGCGTAGGGATGGGCGTTGGGCTTGGCGTCGCTTTTGCGCGCGGCGTGGGAGCGGGGGATGACAGCGGCGTCGCCAGCGGCGATACCGGAAAGGTCGAACTGGGCGCTTCTGTGCTTTCGAGGATTGGCGGGGGTGTCGTCATGACGATCGAGCCGTTAGGTTGCGCCGTCAGCGCCGCTTCGGTGTTCGCGGGAAGCACCGATCCGGGACCGAGCACGAAATTCTTTCCTTTGCGCGCGATTTGCCAGAGCGGATAGTACGGCACGAAAATGTCGCCCACCGTATCCTCTGCTCCGACCGTCGATTGGTGTCCGGAAGAGACGCCGGGCATCAGGCGTGCGACAGGCGTGCGCAGTGGCAGCATTCGTCCGTCCGGCAGACGGAGTGGCTCAAAGAAAATGTCGACGAATCCGTAGATGTCGGTGATGTCGGCCGGAGAGACGTCAACGATACGAATTTGTGCGGGCGTTCCGGCGGGGGCCACCGTATGACCGGCTACCTGGATGGCGCTCTTGAGGTGAGCGCGCACGATCGATCCATTCTTGGACGACTTCGACGAAATCGGATCGTCGAGCACGAAGAGCAACATCGAGTCGTACGCCAAAGCGTCGCCCGGCGGGGCGGCCGACGGGCTGGGCGTTGGCTTTGGCATCGGCGTCGGAGGCATCGGATATGCATCCGCTCTGCCGATGCCGAGTGCCGCAAACGCGAGAACGAAGAGAATCAGGCTCCCGCGCATGCGGCCGCGATTAACTCGCGCGCTTGCGGTCCGTCGCGGCCCGTTTTCCTTCTTCGATGAGCTGCTTGACCTTTTGTCCACCTTTTTGTCCGATTCGTTCATAAAAGTCGGGACCATAGCGATCGCGCGTCGCTTCGCCGCCTTTTTTGCCGCCCTTCTTGCCGATTTGTTCGTAGAATTCGTGGCCGTGGGCGAGTTTGGTCGCCAGTCCCCCTTTGCGACCGATCGCTTCGTAGAACTCGGCGCCGTACTTTTGCTTGACGGTCTCGCCGCCTTTTTGGCCGGCCTCTCGCACCGACATTCCGCCGCCGCGCCTGGTCTGTTCCGGAATCATGTTTCGTCCTATCTGTCTGTAGGTTCTTCTGCCGCCCGATAGCGGCAAGCTTGCTCCACTTACTACAACGCAACTGGAGGGTCGAAAGTTTGGCCGCAAGGTTGAAGCCAGATGAGAAGAAGCGGCTCGAATGCGGGGAAGCAAGCAGGCTAAAATTGACGCTTCGTATCGAGGAGGATCGTGACCGGGCCGCTGTTGACCAGCTCGACGTCCATCTGGGCGCCGAATTCGCCATAGGCGACTGGCACGCCGGTAGCCTCGAGCTCGGCGCCGGCGAACTCGTAAAGTTCGCGCGCCTGAGGTTCCTTGGCGGCGGCAACGAACGACGGGCGCCGTCCACGACGGACGTCGCCATGGAGGGTGAACTGCGAGACGAGCAGTGCCGCCCCGCCGATGTCGAGCAACGAGCGGTTCATGAGCCCGTCGTGGTCGGGAAAGATTCGCAATCCCGCGATCTTCTGGGCGGTCATACGCGCATCGCTTAATTCGTCGTCAATGCCGACGCTGACGAGTGCGAGCACTCCGGTGCCGATCTCGCCAACCGTCCGTTCCCCGACACGCACGCGCGCGCTCGAGACGCGCTGCACGACCGCGCGCATCAGCGTGAGAACATGGAAGAAATCGCAAAGAGAAGGTTTTCCCGGCGCTCGAGCACGCGCCGATAGAAGTAGCCGGCCCAGTGCGTTCCAAACGGGACGTAGATTCGCAAGCGGTACCCCTGAGCGACGATGTCACGCTGAACGCTCGGGCGGCAGCCATAGAGCATCTGAAACTCGAAACGGTCGTTCGAGATTCCCCGCTCGGCGACGAACTGCTTGACCGCGGAGATCAAACGACGATCGTGCGTTGCGATACCGGGATACTTCCCGCGTTCCAGGAGCGCGCGAGCGAGCATCAGATATTGCGAGCGGATCTTCGGCATCTCTTTGTAGGCGATCTCGGGAGGTTCGTTATAGGCGCCCTTGCAGAAACGCACGCGCGCGCCCAGGGCGATGGCTGTGTCGACGTCGGCCGGTGTGCGCTTTAGGTAGGCTTGGAGTACGGGGCCGACCGTGGGGTAAATTGCGAATGCGCGACGGAAAACGCGCAACGTTGCCTCGAGTACGGCCGAGCCTTCCATATCGATGCGAACGAACGGATCGGGATTCGCGCCCGCGCGCTCGAGGATCGTCAGAAGATTTTCGAGCGCGATGTTTTCATCGATGAGCAGGCCCATCGACGTTAGCTTCACCGAAACGTTTGAGTCGACGCCGCTCGATCCGATCGCGTCGAGCATTTCGAGGTAAACATCGCGTTGACGCGTCGCGGCGTCCAGCTCGGAGACGTCTTCGCCAAGGAAATCCAGGGTGGCCGTCATCCCCGAATCGTTGAGCCTGCGGACCGCTCGAATGGCGTCGCCGATGCCTTCACCGGCAACGAAACGTCGCGCCAGGAAATAGAAGTTCTTTTGCGCGGTCGGCAGCATCGCGCTACTGTACGACGCCTCGTCGCAGAATCCAGGCCGCCGCCAGAACTACGGCGGCGAGTAGGACGAACCCGTAGCAGAGGGCCAGCGCTTCGCGTACGCCGGAAGCCGAAAGCGCGACGTAAAGCGCGACGGGCAGCGACGTTGGGTGAAATGCGACGATGCTCGTTGCCCCGTACTCGCCGATCGCTCGCAGCCATGCAAAGGCGATTCCAGCACCGATGCTCCCCGCCGCGGCGGGGAGCGCGACGCGCGCGAAGATACGCCATTCACTCGCGCCCAGCGTTCGCGCCGCGTCGGCATACATGGGATCGAGTGCGCCGAACGCGGCGGTGGCGGCGATCGCAACGAAGGAGCCCGAAACGAAGAACTCTGCAATGGCGACGCCGAGCAGCGAATCGGCAACGGTCACGCCGTGCATTGCGAGCCATCCGCCCACCGGTGAATTGATTCCAAGCGCGTAAATCAACATCAAGCCCGATGCGACCGGCGGAAACGCGAGCGGCAGCGCCAGCAAGAAGACCGCGGCGGCGCGCAGCTTCGCCGGGAGGCGCGAGAGCGCGTATCCGCCCGGCACGCCCAGCAGTGTGGCGGCGAGCGTCGCCCCGGCGGATGCTACCAGCGAGACGCGCAGCGCGTCGGCCCCGTTGTGCGCAAAGGCCGCCAGCGCTTGGGCCGGGGGCATCGCGACGATTACCGCAGCGACCGGCGTGACGAACGCTGCAAGCAGCAGCAGCGCGGCGAAGAGAAAGAGCGAGGTCGGCCACCGGCGGATCATGCAGGAAGCTTCACCGGCACGTCGCGCAAAGCCGTGCTGGTGGGTCAGCATTCGTGGGTGCGGCAATCCTAAAAGTCGTCGTTGTCGCGCTAGCGCTCGCACTCGACGTCTTCGCCGTGAGCGTCGGCGTCGGCGTTCGGGGCGTTCCTTCCAGTCAAAAACTCCGCATCGGGATCACCTTTGCCTTTGCGGAGATCGTGATGAACCTCATCGGGGCGGGGCTTGGCGCCGTTGCCGGACATCTGGTGGGAGATTACGCGGGCTATATCGGATTTGCCGCGCTCATTGGTCTAGGAATCTATATGATGCGCGAAAGCAGCACGGATCTCTCCAGTTCGCAGCGGCTCGACCTTTCGAGCGGCCGCGGATTAACGATCGCGGCCTTCGCCATCAGCCTCGACTCGCTTGGCATTGGCTTCAGCATCCTCTATATCGGCGTTCCGATAGCCGTTTCGTTGACGGTCATTTTTGCCACATCCATCGCGTTCACCACCCTGGGGCTGACGCTTGGACGCTGGTTGGGACGCTATGCCGCGCGCAATGCGGCGTTCATCGGCGGTCTCGTATTGGCCCTGACCGGCGTTGCATTTGCCGTCCTCAAGGCGCTGCGCATCGGGTAGCTGAAGGACGTTCGGGGATAAGAAACGCTTGCGAGTCGGCTTCGAGCTTCTCGATCTGGCGCGCGCGGCAGGCGCGAGCTCGATCTTCGTCGTCGGCACCGGCCGCGACGTCGGCAAGACCACGGCGTTGCGTGCAATCTACGATGCCGCGCGCGGCGCAGGGCTATCGACGGCGATCGCGTCGCTCAATCCCGAACATCGGCTCTGGCTTTATCCGCAGACGGCATTCGTAACCGCGCGCAACGCGCTGCCGTCGTTCCCCGCCGCTGAGATTCTCGACTTCACGCGATTGCAAAGCCCAACGGGTAGATTATTGTACGCGCGGACCGCATCCAGCGGGCGCTACGAGCTGGTGGGCCCTCCCACCGCATCGGGCGTCCGCGAAATCGTTGCCGAGCTTTCCCGCTTCAGCGAGGCCGTCATCGTCGACGGTGCCGTCGATCGAGTAGCCGCGTTGGCCGGTTCCAATGGCGCGATCGTCGTCGCCGCCGGTGCAGCGTCGGCGAAGACGATGCAGGAGGCCGTCGACGAGGTAGCCGCCCTGGTGACGCGGCTCTCCGTACCGCGCGCCGATCCGCACGCGCCGGCGATCGAAATCCAAGGCGCTCTTACATCGGCCCAGGCCGTTGCGCTGCTTGCCGCCGGCGAGCGGCGCCAAATCGTCGTACGCGATCCGACGCAAATCGCGCTGAGCGGCAACGCAGCGACCGGTGCGTTGGGGCGGCTCGCCGTGCGTTGTCTGCGGCCGCTTCGCGTGATTGCCGCCACGGTCGCTTCGATCTCGCCCGAGCGCGCGTTCGAGCCGCGCGCCTTCGCGCGCGCGGTTGCCGATTCAACCGGATTGCCGACCTTTGACGTTTACGCCGGAACGCGTGCCGCTTGAGGGCGCTCGATCTGCTCGATGCGTCGAGCGCGGACGTTCTGGGATTCGAGTGGCTTTGTAACGCGGTCGCGCCGGTCTCGCCCTACGGTGAGCGGCTCTTTTCCGAGTTGGTTCCGTTTCAACCGGGGTCGGAAAGCAGTGCCGAAGCACGCGCGAGGAAGGTCGCCGCGACGGCAGCCGAGCTGGGGGAGGAACGCATTGACGGCGTGCGTGCCGTATTGCGCGCGATGCCGGACGCGGCAAGCGCGATTGCCCGAGCCTCCATGGGTGACGTTCTCGACGATCCAAGTTTTCTCGAGCTTCGCCGCTTTTGCGCCGCGATCGAACGTATCGATGGATTAGTCTCGCCGAGCAGCCGAGGAGTTCCGATCGCCAACGATGGCGTCCGCGTGCTCGACGAAGCCTTGGCCATCGCCGGCAATGACGAGAGGAGCTTTTATCTCGCCGACGCGTTCGATGCGGATTTGCAAATCGCGCGGGAACGACTGGCGCGGGAGCAGGCGGAGCTCGACGCTTCACGCGGTCGCGAAAGCGCACGCGCGGCGCAGCAACTCGGCCGCGACGAGATCGCCGGCAGTGAGTTCATCGTCATGCGCGCGGAGTTGCCCGGCCCGTTGCCCGCAGGAGTTCGCGTCGTTCGCGAAGCGCCAACGTATCTTCTCTGCGCCCTTGAGTACGGCGAAGCCACGCTTGCGGCGCTTGCGCGCCGCGACGAAGCCGCCACTGCGGTCGCTCAAGCCGAAGCGCGCGTGCGCGCGCAGCTCTCCGCCACGGTGCGCGAACGGGCGGCTGAACTCGGCGCGGCGGCGGCCGCGCTCGCCGAGCTCGACGTCTTGCTCGCGGCCGCGCGCTTTAGCCAACGCTATGAGTGCGCCCCGGCGAGCGTCCCTGCCGAACCGGTACTGGCCTTTGAGAAGGCGCGTTTTCTTCCATTAGCCGGCGAGCTAGAAGTCGCTGGACGCAGATTCGTGCCGCTCGATATCGACCTGCACGACACGGCGGTGCTCACCGGCCCGAACATGGGCGGCAAGAGCGTTTCGTTGCAGACGTGCGGTTTTGTCGCGCTCTGCGTCGCCTTCGGTCTGCCGGTTCCGGCGATCGGGGCTCGCGTGGGTCTCTTCGATCACGTCGCGTGGCTTGGGCTGGGGCGGGAGGCGCAGATTGGTGGTCTGCTCTCCTCGTTTGCGCGAGAGGTCTTGGAGCTCAGAGCGATACTCGCGCGCCGCGCGCCTCGCCTCTTGATCTTCGTCGATGAGTTTGCGCGCACGACCACGCCTCACGAGGGGCGTGCGCTTTTGGTGGCGCTGCTTGCGCGGCTGCGCCAGCGCGGCGCCTGCGGAATGGTGGCGACGCACCTCGCGGGCATCGCGAGCGTCGCCGGTACGCGACATTTCGCGGTTCGTGGTCTACGGGATATGCCGGCACGACCGCAGACGGCGGAAATCCCCGCGGCGCTCGCCGCGCTCGCTCAAGCAATGGATTACACGATCGAGGAAGTTCACGGCGACGAAGCTCCTCGGGCCGACGCCGTCGCGCTCACGGCGCTGCTTGGCATCGATGATGATTTTGTTGAGGCCGCATATCGCGCGCTCGCGCAATGAACTGCGTTCTCGCGCTGCGAACGTGAACGGCTAATGGATCCGCTCGTGATCACGTGCGCGCCGGTGGGCGCCGAGTTGCGTCCCGATCAGACGCCATATCTACCGTACACACCGCAACTGCTGGGCGAAACGGCGAAGGCGGTGCGCGAGGCCGGAGCGTCGATCATTCACGTCCACTGCCGCAACGACGACGGCACGAATACCCACAGCGTGGAACGGTTTCGGGAAGCCTACGATTCAATTCGCGCGCAGAGTGACCTCGTGGTGCAGTTCTCATCCGGCGGGGCGATCGGAATGACTCCGGAAGAACGGGCAGCGCCCCTCGCGCTTCGGCCCGAGATGGCGACCTTGACGTGCGGCAGCGTGAATTTCGGCGACGACATCTTTGAAAACAGCTTTCCAATCATGCGCGGCATACTTAAAAAGATGAACGAGTACGGCGTTCGTCCCGAGCTTGAAATTTTCGATAAGGGGCACATTAGCAACGCGCGCAAGCTCGCGCGCGAGCGGCTGCTCTCACTGCCGCAACACGTCGACCTCGTGCTCGGAGTTCCGGGTGGCCTCGACGCGACGGTGCAAAATCTCGCCGACCTGGTCGATGCCTTGCCGGCCGGATGCACGTGGTCGGTTGCCGGAATTGGCCGTCAGCAGCTGCCGATGGCGATGGCCGCCATCGCCATGGGCGGCCACGTCCGGGTAGGATTGGAAGACAATATTTACTACAGTCGCGGGCGCTTGGCGCGTAACGAAGAGCTCGTCGCACGCGTCGCGCGCATCGCGGGCGAGGCCGGCCGGCCGGTCGCTACACCGAACCAAGCGAGAAAAGTCCTAGGCCTGGAGCCGCTGGCGGCGGGGAGAGAGCCCGCTTAACGTCCAATAACGGCGCCCACATTGTTCACCTACGTCGTGCGCCGGACGCTTCAGGCTATTCCGCTGCTGTTCGCGATCTCGATCATCCTCTACGGCATTTTGTACAACATGCCGGGAGGACCGCTTGCGCCGTATCTGCAGAATCCGCATATTACGGCGGCCGACATTGCCCGTCTGCGGCACAACCTTGGCATGGACCAGCCGGTGCCGATTCAATACATCAAGTGGCTCGGGCACGTGCTCGTGGGTGATTTTGGCTACTCGACGAGCAACTCCGAGCCCGTCTTTGCGGCGCTGATCGAACGTTTTCCGGCGACGCTGGAGCTAATGGGCGCGTCGCTGGTGATCTCGATCGGCTTGGGCCTCGGGGCCGGCATCCTCTCTGCCGTTTACCGCTATTCCGTGCTCGACTACTCGATTACGACCCTGGCCTTCTTCGGGCAGTCTATGCCGGTCTTCTGGTTCGCCCTTATGATGCAGCTGGCGTTTGCCGTGCACGGCATTCCGCTGCCGGGGGGATATCAAATTCAGTTGCCTTCGGCCGGGATATCGAACAGCGACACCTTCGATTTGGGCGACCGCCTCGCGCATCTCGTCCTTCCCGCGACGGTGCTTTCGCTCTTGGGCCTGGCCACGTTCAGCCGATTCATGCGATCCTCACTGCTCGAGGTGCTCGGAACCGATTACATGCGCACTGCTGCCGCGAAGGGTCTTTCCTTTCGAACGATCCTTTTCAAGCACGGTCTGAAGAATGCGCTGATTCCGGTTATCACCGTCATCGCGCTCTCGCTTCCGACCTTGCTCGCCGGTGCGATCATCACCGAAACGATCTTCGCCTGGCCCGGAATGGGCCGGCTCTTCATCAATGCGCTCAATCAGAGCGACCTCGCCCTGCTGATGGGCTATTTGTTGCTAGTGGCCTTCCTGGTCGTCTTCTCAAACCTCTTCGCCGACGTCGTCTACGCGTGGCTCGACCCGCGCGTCAAGTACGACTAGCCCGTGGCAGCACCGTCGGTACCCGCCGGCAGCGGACTCGTCGCGGACGAAGAGCTTCATTTCAGCCGAGTAACGTTCTGGACGCGGCTGCGCCGGCACAAGCTCGCGGTAGCGGGATTAGCCGTTTTGACGCTCATGATACTCGCCGCCGTTCTTGCCAAGCAGCTCTCACCGTTCGATCCCAACGCGATCGATAACGTCCACTGGCAAGGAACTCCCTTGCCGCCGTGCTTCCAAAATGCATCGCAATGCGGCGGTCATTCGCTGGGAACCGACGAGGTGGGGCGCGATCTGCTTTCGAGGCTGCTTTACGGCGCGCGCATTTCGCTTGCGGTCGGACTCTCCGCGGTCGTCATGGAGGTGTTGATCGGCACGGTCCTTGGGGCGATTGCCGGCTATTACGGCGGATGGATCGACTACGCGCTGATGCGCGTCACCGACGTGTTCCTCTCGATTCCCTTGCTTCCGCTCTTGCTCGTGCTGACGGCAATCGTCGCCGCGAGCTCGACGAAAGCCGCGCTGAGCTTCGGCGTGATCGTCATTATCATCGGGGCGCTCTCATGGCCGACGGTTGCGCGCCTGGTCCGCGCCTCGTTCTTAAGTTTGCGCGAGCGCGAATTCGCCGAAGCGGCGCGCGCCGTGGGCAACAACGATCGCCGTATCATCTTCCGCCACCTCCTGCCGAACGCCGTCGCGCCGATCGTGGTGCAAGCGACGCTGGATGTCGCCAATGTTATCATCATCGAATCGACGCTCTCGTTTCTTGGCCTGGGCATTCAACCACCAACTGCGTCGTGGGGAAATATGCTCGCCAACGCACAAAGCAATCTTTCGATTGCGTGGTGGGCCGCGGTCTTCCCGGGCCTCTGCATTCTGGTGACGGTTCTAGCGATCAATTATATTGGCGATGGTCTGCGCGATGCTCTCGATCCAAACCTAGGGTGATGAAGCCGGCCGCGCGCATCCTCCTGACTGTAGCGTTAGCCGCGTGCTCCACGCCGAACGTTACCCCTGGCGGGGCGCCGACGTCGTTGCAGACGAAAGCCGCAAGGCAGACCGCGGCAGCCGCCGATCTCTTCGTCGAGAACTACAACGACATCACCGAGTACTCATCGACCGGAAAACTCGTTAGGACCATTACCAAAGCCATTCCCAAGAAGGGAATGAATGCGGGTGGCATCGCCTTCGACTCGCAGGGCTATCTCTACGCTATTACCGGATTGACGAGCGTCGCGGTATACGCGCCGTCTTCGAGAAAACTTGCGCGAAGCCTGACGAGTGGAATCGCCTGGCCGATCTCGATCGACGTCGATTCCCATGATAACCTCTACGTCGGCAACGAGCAGAACGACACGGTTTCGGTCTTTCCTTCAGGACAGAGCGAGCCGGCGCGCACGATTTCGAAAGGTATCAAGGACCCCGTCGCATTGGCCTTCGACTCGGCGGGAGATCTCTACGTCGCGAACCTTTTCGGGAACTCCGTCACGGTGTACTCGCCCAGCGGAAAGCTAATGCGATCGATTACGCAGGGTATCAGGGGTCCCCAAGCGATCGTTCTCGATGCGAACGATCAGCTTTTCGTCGGGAACACGCACTTCGGTAATGGCAGGACGGTAACGGTTTATTCGGCCGGCGGCGACACGCCGATCGCGACGATTGAACGCGGCATCCATGGCCCGGCGTGGCTCGCGCTCACTTCATCGAGTCAGCTCTGGGTCTCCGACGAGAACGATGCCTCTGCGACGCTCTATAGCGGCGCCGGCTGGAATCTTGCGCAAACGATCGCCGATATTTCCTTGCCTGGCCCGGTGCTGGTCGATTCGAAGAACGATCTCTACGTTGAGTGCTGCGCGCCGCAGATCAATGTCTATCCGGCGGGGAGCGACAAGCCCTCGCTCACGATCACGCAAGGCATTACCTCGGTGCGCGCGATGGCGTTGGGTCCGCCCTAGGCACGAAGCCACGCGCCGCGCAGAGCGGGTTTCGCCCCGTACGCGCGAAACCACTAAGCCCCTTAGCGCGCAAGTGGCGGAATTGGTAGACGCACTAGCTTGAGGGGCTAGCGGGGGCAACTTCGTGGAGGTTCGAGTCCTCTCTTGCGCATTTTGTCAGGTGTGAAGCGCTGCGTGTCATGCTGAGCCCGCCGCTGTGTGTCATGCTGAGCCTGTCGAAGCATGAGCCCGCCGCTGTGTGTCATGCTGACCCTGTCGAAGCATGAGCCTGCCGCTGTGTGTCATGCTGAGCCTGTCACCCTTCGACAAGCTCAGGATGACAAGTCTCGACAGGCTCAGGATGACAAGTTTTCCGTAGTCCGGTATAGTGGACGGTGGCCCTGGGCTCAGGAGCGACTCGGGGTCGGCTTGGGCTGAAACAGTCGGCAGGCCTCGAGCGTAGAGCAGAAGAGCAATGGAACTTCTATCGTGGGGTTGACCCGCTTCGCAATTAGCCGCCCGGTGATCACCGCGATGGTGTTTATCGCGCTGGCGATCTTCGGTACGATTGCTTTCACCAAGATCGGCCGCAGCGCGAATCCGCCGGGGACGGACTTCCCGGTCGTCGTCGTGTTTTCGAGCTATCCCGGAGCATCTCCGCAAGAGATGGAGCGGCTCATCGTCAAACCGATCGAAGACCAGCTCGACGGCATCGACAACCTCGACCAGATGAGCGCCACGGCCCAAGAAGGCTCAGCCTCGATCGTGGTGCAGTTCAAGCTGGGCACCAATCTGGACATCGCCGCCATCAACGTACAGAGCGCCGTGGATACGGCGCGCGTCTATCTTCCGGTCGATCTCAATCCGCCGACCGTCGACAAGAACGGCGCATCGCAGCCGTTGCTCGACCTTGCCGTCAGCTCCAGAACGCTATCTCCCACGCAGCTCGCCGATCTCGTCAACAATAAACTCGAGCCGGTCCTTAAAGGTATTCCTAACGTTCAGACCGTGGACGTGAGTGGCGCGGCCGACCGCGAGTTCCACGTCGAGCCGATCCCAGAACGCTTGCTCGGGGCAAATGCGACCCTCGGAGACGTCTTTGCTGCGGTTGCTGCGAATAACGCCAACCTTCCCGGCGGCATTCTTCGTCAGCGAACGCAGGAAACGAGCGTTTCTGTTCACGCGGAGGTCAACAGCGCCCAAGATTTACTTGGAATCCCACTCGTCGTGCCCGGCAGTTCGAACAAGAACATGAAGGTCGGCGACGTCGCGTATGCATTCGACAGCCACGTGGAACCGACGTCGATCTCCCACTTTAACGGCGAGCCTCGCATCTATATCGAACTTGGCCGCAATATCAACGCCGACGAGATTACTTCGACGAAGATCGCGCGCGAACACATCAAGCAGATCGGCACGCAGTTCCCCGAGATCACCCTGAGCGAAATCGATGCGCCTGCCGATTACACGCAGAAGTCGCTCAACGGCGTCTGGCAATCGCTGATCGAGGGCATCGTGCTGACGATGCTCGTCATGCTGCTCTTCCTGCATGCGTGGCGCAATGCGATCGTTATCATGGTTGCGATTCCTACGTCGATCCTATCGACGTTCGTGCTGATGAAAATGTTCGGCTTCCATCTCGACACGATGTCGCTCATGGGCCTGTCGCTGATCATCGGTATCCTCGTCGACGATTCCATCGTCGTACTCGAGAACATCACGCGCCATCGAGACCTCGGTGAAGAGCCGACCGACGCGGCAATCAACGGCCGCAGTGAAATTGGAGGCGCGGCCGTGGCAATCACCATGGTCGACGTCGTCGTCTTTCTGCCGATCGCGTTTTTGCCCGGCATCGTCGGCGCCTATTTGCGCGAGTTCGGCGCGGTGATCGTCATCTCCACGCTATTCTCCCTGCTGGTGTCATTCACGCTAACGCCGCTGTTGGCCGCTCGTTGGAGCATTTTGAAGCGTTCGAAGGCGCAGCCGGCATGGATGGAGACGCTCGGATCGATCAAGGTTACCTTAGCGCTCTGCGTTGCCGCTGTCCTCGCATACTTCATCCCATGGCCGATTGCGGAGCTTCGTCAGATCATTCCGATCATGATCGGTGCCGTGCTGCTGCTGAACTTTTTCGTGCTGCGCTACGAGCGGATCTTAACCTGGTATCGAACCAAATCGCTGCCGTATGCGCTGCGGCACGGGCTCTTCGTCGTATTTGCATGCGTAGTTCTCGTGCTCAATTCGCTGACGCTCGCGATGGGAGCGGGAACGACGACCGTAGCGCTCGACATTTTCATTCTGATCGTCACCGCGTTCTGGCACGTCGTCGGTCTTGTTATGCGGGCGGCGGTTCCCGAGCAGAGGCTGCGCTACCGGTGGACGCAATCGCGCAACGGACACGGAAGAACGAAGCGCCTCTACGATTGGGGCGGCGACGTGCTAATGAACCTCGTCCGCGGGGTAGGGCGCTGGTTCTACGCGACGGGTCGGAGCCGAAGTCTCACCGTGGTCACCTTCGCGTTGCCGGTTCTCTTGGCGGTTTTGCTCCCGCTGCTGGGGCCCATCGATTTCGACTTCGTTCCGCAAGTGCAGAGCGGCGAAATCGCGATGACTGTGACGTATCCGCCGGGCACGCCCCTGCAAACGACCGCGAAATACGTCACGGCGCTCGAAGACAGCATCATGAAGGTCGACGGAATCAAATCGGTGAGTTCGGTGGTCGGGCGAAAACCGCAGGGATGGGGCTCGGCGATCGGCGATAACTATGCGAAGCTCGACGCACAAACATTTCCCGAACGCCGGCACGATACGTACAAAATCATCGACCAGATTCGCAAGCTAGCGTACCTCGTTCCAGGTGGCGACTTCCAAGTATCGGGCGATAATGGCGGCGGCAGCGGCGCTTCGATTTTCTATTCGCTTTCCGGACCGGAAGACGAGATCGCTGCCGGCGCCGAGAAGGTGGCGCAGTATTTGCGGAATACGCCGGGCAGCGTCAACATCCAGACCAGCAACGAGGCGGCGGCGCCCCGCCTTAACGTGAACATCGACGCGCAGAAAGCCGAAGTGCTCGGAATTGCGCCGTCGGACGCGGCAAACGCGGCGCGCTTGGCGATCGACGGTGCGGTGGCAACCCGCGTGCGTGCGGAGAACGGCTTGGTCGACGTGCGCGTGCAATTTCCGTTGACGGATCGCAAGACGGTCGACGAGCTGCAGGACGTTCGAGTACGCGCGCAGGACGGCACGCTCGTCCCGCTGGCCGACATTGCGAATCTGCAGTGGACCAAAGCACCACTGCAGATCAAGCGCTTGAACCGGCAGCGTGTCGTCGACGTCTACGGCGGCACCTTGCCGGGTTACTCGCTCGGCGCCGTCACGGGACCGCTCGAGCGGGAGCTCAAGAAGCCCGGATTTCTTCCTTCCGGCCTTCAGGTTATAGCTCAGGGCGACACGCAATTCATGAACGAAACGATGGCCAACATGGGCATTGCCCTGGTCCTGTCGTTTACGCTCGTCTACATGTTGATGGTGATTCTCTACAGTTCGTTCTTGGAGCCGCTGATCGTGATGCTCTGCGTCCCGCTGGCAATCATCGGCGCGCTCGTCGCGCTGTCGTTGATGCACCGGATCGAACCGAATGGCGGACAGTCGCTCAACATCATCTCGATGATCGGGATCATCATGCTCTTTGGCTTGGTCGCGAAGAACGGAATCTTGCTGGTCGACTACTCGAATACGCTTTGCCGCCGCGGCATGCGCGTGCACGATGCGGTCTTGCTCGCGGCAAGCACGCGGTTTCGACCCATCTTGATGACGACGTGCGCAATGATCTTCGGCATGCTTCCGCTCTCGTTGGGCTTTGCTGAGGGCGGCGAGTGGCGCCAAGCGGTTGGCACGGTGATTATCGGCGGCCTTTTGAGCTCGCTCGTTCTTACGCTGTTCCTCGTGCCCATGGTCTACGAGACGTGGATGGGCTTCTTCGAACGGCGCGGTGACCAGCGCGCGGTCACTGCCGAGATGTCGCGTCCCGCTAAGGTCGGCATCGTTTAGAGTTGAATCGCCGCGCGTTGGTCACTGGAGCGGCCGGCGGCCTCGCGGCGGGAATCGCTCCGGCGCTCGCTCGCGACGGCTTCGGAGTTGTCGCCGTAACCTATCGCTCGACTCCACCAGACGCGACCATCGCGGCGATTCGTGAAGGCGGCGCCGCGGCGGCGGCGGCTCGAATCGATTTCCTCGCGGACGCATCGTCAATCGAGCGCGCACTCGACGAGTTAGTTCGCCAACACGGGCCGTTCGACACGCTCGTGCATGCCGTCGGCCCGCTCGTCGTCAAGCGCTTCGCCCGTACCACGCTCGACGACTATCGCGAGATGCTCGACGGCAATCTCCGCAGCGCCGTTCTGGCGTCGCGTGCTACGTTGCCCGCCATGCGCGAGGGGAATTTTGGTCGCATCGTTTTCTTTGGCATGCTAGGCTCGAACGAGACGCGCCCGTTTCGCGGTTTTTCGCTCTATCAAGCAGCAAAGAGCGCGCTCGTCGCCTTCGCGCGGTCGCTGGCGATTGAGGAGGCACCCCGGGGCATCACCGTCAACGTCGTCGCGCCCGGCGACATTCGAGAGAAGACCCTCTCGCGCGCACAAGCGCGGGAACGCGCGGCGCGCAATCCGCGGGGGCGCGCCGGAAGCTATGAGGACGTTGCTGACGTTGTGCGATTCTTCGTCGCGCACGATCGAGATTTCGTCACCGGCGCAGTGCTCGAGGTAACGGGCGCCTTGCAAACCGCCGGGGAGTAGGACTGCCGCACTCGCGGCGCGTAACTTCGGCAAGCACGATGGGCGACGGTAAGAACGAACACCATTCTTTTGCGCTGCCCGGCGCCCGTCCTCATTTCAGTCCCGACCGAATCGTCGCCGTTGAAGAGATCGACCTTCACCTTACACCTCATTTGGACGAAGAGTCGCTCGACGGAACCTGCGCCATAACGGTGCGCGCGTTCGACGAACCGGTGACCCGCCTCGTGCTCGATGCCGTAGATCTCGAGATCCGCAGCGTCCAAGGCGCCTCGCGCTTTACGTCACGCGATCGCACGCTCGAGTTGGAGTTTGATCCCGCGATCGCGCCCGAGGCGCGCGCGACGGTCGTCATCACGTATCATCTCTCCAAGCCGCGTCACGGGCTCTTTTTCGTGAAGCCGACCGCCGAGCACCCGGAGAAGATCTCCCACGCGTGGACGCAGAGTCAAGACCAATACGCCCGATATTGGTTTCCGTGTCTTGACGATCCGCAGGAAAAGCAACGCACTTCGACTACAATCGTCGTTCCAAAAGGAACCACTGCGCTCGGCAACGGCGAACTCGTGGAGCGATCGGACGATGGCGAGACGACGGTCTTTCGCTACCGTCAGGACGTTGCGCACTGTACGTATCTCATGACGATGGTTGCCGGCCCGTTCATCGAAGTGGCGCAAGGCGACGCCGGTATCAATGCCGTTCCGGTCTCATATTACGTCTTGCCGGGCCGCGAGCGCGAGGGGGAACGCTCCTTCGGCAAAACGCCGAAGATGATCGGATGTTTTGAAGACCGGTTGGGCCTCGCCTATCCGTACGCGCGATACTCTCAAATCGCCGTTTCGGATTTCATCTTCGGCGGAATGGAAAACACTTCGGCGACGACGCAGACCGATCGAACGCTACACGATGAAATCGCGCAGCTCGATTTTTCGAGCGATCCACTGGTTGCACACGAGCTTGCGCATCAGTGGTTCGGCGACTTGCTGACCTGTCTTGATTGGTCGCACGCGTGGCTGAACGAAGGCTTCGCCACGTTCATGGAAGCGGTTTGGCGTGAGAACGATCTCGGGCACGACGAGTATGTCTACGACATCTTCGAAGGTTTCAAGAGCTACCTGCGTGAGGACGCGCAGCGCTACAGCCGTCCAATCGTCTGCAACGTTTACATCGCCCCGATTGAAATCTTCGACCGGCATCTCTACCAAAAAGGTGCGGCAGTGCTGCACATGCTTCGGGGCGAGCTCGGCGACGCGAGGTTTTGGCGCGCCGTCCGCCGCTACGTCGCAGATAACGCGGGCCGTTCGGTCGAAACGATCGATTTGATTCGCGCAATCGAGCGTGCCACCGGACGTAACATGCGCGGATTCTTCGATCAGTGGATATTTCGCGAAGGTCATCCCAAGCTTGAAATTCGCGCCGATTGGGATCCCAAGGACGGTATCGCGACCATCACGATCGATCAGAAGCAACGCATCGATGACGAACACGCTGCATATGAGTTCGACGTCGAGCTGGCGCTGGCGCCCGAGGCCGGCGCTTCGCCAGAACGGCGCGTTCGCGCGCATGTCGAACGGGCTCACGAAACGATCTCGGTGCCGCTCGATTTTGAGCCGCGCATGATCCGATTCGATCCCGGAGCGTTTCTTTTGGCCGATGTGAGTTATGCGCTCGGCGCCGATCGCAGCGCGGCAGCATTGCGCGACGATCCGAATATCATCGGGCGAATTCGCGCCGGCCGCGAGCTGGCGGCGGAAGGGGGCCGGGTCGCGCGTGACGCCATCGACGACGCGTTTGAGCGAGAAGCTTTTTGGGGCGTGCTCGCCGAAACGGCCGCAGCCATCGGCGCGTCTCGCTCGCCCTGGGCTCGAGCGACGTTGTTGCGCGCGCTGGCGCACGAACATCCAAAAGTCGTTCGCGCGGTCGCCGAGGCGCTGGGCAACTATCGCGACGCGGAGGTTGCGGCGGCGCTCATCGCAACGTCGCAGCGCCAGCAATCCTACTTCGTGCGAGCTGCCGCGCTGACGGCGCTGGGAAAGACGCGCGACGCTCGAGCCTTCGACGTGCTCGTTGCGGCGAGTAGAGAACGCAGCTGGAACGGTGTCGTGGAAGCAGGCGCGATTGCGGGTCTGGCCGAGCTCGCCGACGCTCGAGCGATGCCGGTCATCCTCGAAGCGCTCCGGCTCGAATCGAGCGAAGGAGCGCGAATTGCGGCGGCGCGTGCGCTGGGGCGCATAGGTTCGCTTGTCCAGGACGAGCGCACGCGAGCGGTTGACGCCCTCGAGCAACACGTTCACGACGGCAATCTTCACGTGGCGTTCGCTGCGCTCGACGCGGCCGAGGCGCTCGGAGACGTCAGGCTGCTCGCTGCGCTGGAGCGTACGGGCGAGCAAGCCTTTGATGGAAGATTGCGCCGCCACGCGATGGAAGCGGCCATGCACATTCGAAAAGGCTCTAAGGTTCCGGCCGAAGTGGCCATGCTACGAAACGACATTGATGAACTACGCGAGCAGCAGCGTCGGCTACAGGAGAAGATCGAGGCGGTCGCGCGCACGTAAGAGGCGCGCGATGGCTTTCGTCGTTCTGCTGGCAATTGTTGCGATAGGAGTGCTGTTCGCGAAGCTGCATTCCGCCTCGCGGGCGCTCTCGCAGGACCTCGTGCCCTGCGCTCGCTTGACTCAATTTTCCGGAGAGCGAGCTTTGAACAACACATCCTGTGTTGCCGGAAAATTGAGAAGCCGCGAGTCGGACCGCAGCTTCGCTCCAGCATCCCCGGATTCGTGGAGCAACGACGAGCGCAATCGGTTGAGGGGGGCGTTGCAGAGCGCGTTTGCGCCGGTGCTCGACGGGGCCACCGGTTGGAGTTTCGCAGTGATCTCAACCGGGGGACGAACGATCTTCGACGACCGCGCCGATCGGGCCGTCGCGCCCGCATCGGTTCAGAAGCTCGTTGTTGCGGCGACGGCGCTCGATGCGTTGGGTCCGGCCTATCGGTATCAAACGTTGTTCGCCGCACAAGATGCGATCGACGACCAGGGCGAGCTTGCCGGGAATTTGTGGTTGATCGGTTCGGGCGATCCGTCGCTGACCTCCGATGACCTTCGCAACGGAATTGCGATGCTCGCGCGCGCCGGCTTGCGGCGAATCAGCGGCGCATTGGTGGTAGACGACACGACTTTGAGCGGCCCTCCGCTCAACCCGCATTGGGGACGTGACGATAACGGTCAGGATTACGCCGCTCCCACCAGCGCGATCTCGGTCGACGGCGACACGATCGAGTCGCGTCAAGAAGTCGGCGGTATGCAAGAGCGGGCTTGGACACCAATGCAGGACGTTGCGCGTTATGTCGCCGGAAGAGTAAACGGGATGATGCTCGAGCGCGGAATAACGCCGGCTGCGCCGCCGGCGAGCGGAGCCGCTCCGCTGCAAAGCGTCGTGCTCTGGGACCACCGCTCCCCGCCGCTGCAAAGCCTCGAGACCCACATGCTCTTCGTCTCCGACAATCATTATGCCGAGCAGTTACTGCGAACGGTCGGCGAGCAGGTGACGGGCGTTGCGGACGATGAGGGAGGCCTCAATGCCGAGCGAGAGTTTTTGGGACGCTCGATGGTACCGCTCCCCGGCTTGCGTCTCTTTGACGGCAGCGGCCTCTCTGCCGATAATCGTGTCGCAGCGATCACGTTGGCGCGGCTCCTGGCCGACCGGGAAGCAACGCTGTATCTGCTTTTGCCGCGCGGCGGGCGCGATGGTACATTACGTGATTATGATTTCACCACGGCGCTCGGCCGGGTTCGTGCCAAAAGCGGACATCTTTCGAACGTCTCGGCGCTCGCGGGTTACGTCACGACGATGCATCACGGCCGCGTAGCGTTCGCCTTTCTCATCAACGGCTCGCCCGGAGATCCCGATGCTGCGATCGTGCGCGCGGTCGACCGGCTGGCGACATTTTGAAACCCGGTGCGCCGCCCGTCGACAAGGATCTGCTCGCGCGGCTTCTCACTCGAGCGTTGCGCGGCGGCGGAGATTTCGCCGACGTTTTCTGCGAGCGGCGCCGGACGCTTTCATACCGCTTGCAAGACGGGCGCATTCACGATGCATCGTACGGGGTGACGCTTGGAATCGGGATTCGGGTCGTGGCGGGGGAGTCGGCGGGCTATGCCTGCTCCGACGACTTGAGCGAGCGCGCGCTAACGGAGGCCGCCGACGCGGCGTCACTCATCGCGCGCGGCTCCCCCGCGGGCGATATACCAAAGGTCGAACTGGTCACCGAGCGGCATGCGTCATTTTACAATGGGCGATCGGACCATCCCATCGATGCACGTCGTTACGTAGCAATGCTCGAGGCCGCCGATGTTGCGGCGCGCCGATACGACGCGCGCGTGGTGGCCGTCAATGCGCACGTGAGCGACGAGGTTCAAGAAGTATGGATTGCGACCAGCGACGGGCGAATCGTCGAAGATTGCCGGCCGTTGGTCAGTTTCGGCGTCCAAGTCGTTGCCAGCGACAAGAAAGAACGCGGCTCGGGTTACGTTGGCGACGGCGGCCGCACGTCGATGGATTACTTCTTTCGCGAAACGCCCGAGGCGCTGGCCTCCGAGGCCGCGCGAATCGCCATCGTCAACGTTTGCGCGATTCCGGCGCCAGCCGGTGAGATGGAGATGATTGTCGGCGCCGGGGGTGGTGGCGTTTTACTTCACGAGGCCGTCGGTCACGGGCTGGAAAGCGATTTCAACCGGCGGGGGACCTCGCTCTACAGCGGCCGGGTTGGGGAGCGTGTCGCGAGCGACCTCGTGACGATCTACGATGACGGCAATCTTCCCGAAGAGCGCGGTAGTCTCAACGTTGACGATGAGGGCGTGCCGGGACAGCACAAGGTGTTGGTCGAGAACGGCGTCCTGCGTGGCTACATGCAGGATCGGCTCAATGCTCGCTTGATGGGCGTCGATTCGACCGGCAGCGGACGCCGCCAGTCCTACCGCTTCGTGCCGCAGCCGCGAATGTGCAATACGTACATGCCGGCGGGCGATGCCGACGTCGACGAGATCGTGACTTCGACGCGGCGCGGAATCTATGCGAAGTCCTTCGCCGGCGGTCAAGTCGAGATCGCCAAAGGCGACTTCGTCTTCATGGTTGGTGAAGGTTATCTCGTCGAGAACGGCAAGATCACGGCGCCCGTGCGCAATGCGACGATCGTCGGCAACGGGCCCGATGCGATGATGAAAGTGGTGGCGGTCGGTAACGACAGCCGTCTGGCGCGTCGCCATTATACGTGCGGTAAGGGCGGACAGTACGTGCCGGTCGGCGTCGGCATGCCGACCGTCAAGATCGCATCGATTACCGTTGGCGGCACCCAGCATGGATGAATCCGCTGCGATTGCGATCGCCACGCGAGCATTAGACTTTGCACAAGCGGCGGGCGCGCAAAGCGCCGAAGCGTCGGTGTCGATCGTTCGCCGATTTCATGCCGAAGCACGTGAGGACGTTGTCGCCCGCCTCGAAGGATCGACCGGCAAGAGCCTGTTCCTTCGCGTTTTTCTCGACGGGCGGAAGGCGACCTTGAGCACCTCGGATCTCTCAGATGCGGGCTTGCGCGAGGCGGTCGACCGTGCGGTCACGCACGCAAATCTCGTCGTTCCCGATGAGTATGCGGGATTGCCCGACGACGTGGGCGCCAATGGCGCGCAGCTTCGTCTGAGCGATCCGGCGATCCGGCAACGCGAGCCAGATGAGAAGGTCGAGGAGGCTCTGGATCTGGAGCGCCTGATTCGCGCCGACGAGCGCATCGTCAATTCCAGCGGCTCGCACTACACCGACGCTATCGCCGCAAGCGCCATCGCCAACTCGACCGGCTTTGCCGCCGGCTATTCGTGGACGCGGGCCGGCCGATCGACCGGACCGGTCGCGCTCGACGGCGAGATCAAACGGACCGCCCACTACGGAACCGCAGCGCGTTACCTGGGGGATCTCGAAACGGCAGGCAGCGTCGCGCGCAGCGCCGTCCGCCGCGCCGTCGATCTTTTCGGCGCGCGTAAGCCCGCGACGATGCAAGTTCCCGTCATATTCGAGCGCGACGTCGCAGCATCGCTGCTCGAAGATATCTTCGCGGCGGTTTCGGCGGCGAACGTTGCCGTCGGCAACTCCTGGCTAAGCGGCCTGGTGGGGAGTAATGTCGGCAGCGAGCTGGTGAACGTGATCGACGACGGCCAAGTTATGGGCGCACTCGGCAGTGCTCCCTTCGACGGCGAGGGCGTGCCGACGCGCCGGACACCGGTTTTTGAGCGGGGTACCCTGCGATCGTTTCTTTACGATACGTACTACGCGCGCAAGCTCGGTGCGAGCACGACGGGCAACTCCACCGGTGCGGGCATCGGCCCCAGCAATTTCTACCTAGAGCCGGGCTCGATGTCCCTCTCCGAGATGATCGCGGCCACGCCTCGCGGGGTGCTGGTGATGGACACGATCGGCTTTGCGACCGAGCACGCATCGGGAACCTATAGCCGGGGCGCGCGCGGTTTTTTGATCGAAGGCGGCGAACTCGCCTATCCGATCGATGAGTTTACTATTGCGGGCCAGTACACGGAAATGCTTGCCGGCGTCGATGGCGTCGCCAATGATTTGCGCTTCGACGCGTCGGTCGTTTCGCCGTCGTTCCGAGTCGCCGCGATGACCGTGAGCGGGAATTAGCGTTTCGATGAGCATGATCGCGCAACCGGCAATCAGCCTGACGATGGTTTTGCGCATTGATATGCCGAACGAGGCGGGCGCGTTCGGACTGCTCGCCAACACGATCGGTGATGCGGGCGGCGCTATCGGCGCGGTCGATATGCATAGCGTCGGCCGAGCGCGCGTCGTGCGCGACGTCACCATCGGCGTACCATCTGAAACTGCCGCCAACGACGTGCGCCGTGCGGTCGAAGCAATCGACGGTGCGCGCATCATCTTCGCTTCGGATTCCACGTTCCTCGCGCACATCGGCGGGAAGATTCGGATCGATTCGAAGATCACGATCAAGAGCCGCCAGGATCTATCAACCGTCTATACCCCCGGGGTCGCGCGCGTTTCGATGGCAATAGCGGCCGATCCCAGCAAGGCCTTCCAGTTAACGCTCAAGCGCAATAGCGTGGCGGTGGTTACCGACGGCACGGCCGTTCTAGGATTGGGCGACATCGGCCCGCTCGGTGCACTGCCCGTGATGGAAGGCAAGGCGATGCTCTTCAAGCAGTTCGCCGACATCGACGCATTTCCGATCTGCCTCGATACCAAGAGCGTCGACGAGATCGTAGAGACGGTCGTACGGATCGCGCCCGTCTTCGGCGGCATCAACCTCGAGGACATCAGCGCGCCGCGCTGCTTCGAAGTTGAACGGCGGCTCGTGGAATTGCTCGACATTCCCGTGATGCACGACGATCAGCACGGCACGGCCGTCGTGATCATGGCCGCGTTGATCAATGCGGCTCGCGTGGTCGGAAAACCGTTAACCGATCTCCAAGTGGTCGTCTCCGGGAGCGGAGCCGCGGGTACGGCAACGATCAAGATGCTGCTGGGCGCCGGAGTGCGCGACGTCATTCCCGTCGACCGAGCCGGCGCGCTCAATCGCACGGACCGTTATGAGAATCCGCATTGGCGATGGCTAGCCGAACATTGCAACCGGGAAAACCGGCGGGGCACCTTGCGCGACGTGCTCGAAGGCGTCGACGTTTTCATCGGGGTATCGGCGCCGGGCATCTTGCAGCCTCAAGACATCGCGCGGATGGGACGCGATCCGATCGTTTTTGCAATGGCCAATCCAAATCCCGAGATCATGCCCGACGTTGCGGCGCCGTATGCCGCGGTTATTGCGACCGGCCGTTCCGATTTCCCCAATCAAGTGAACAATCTGCTCGCCTTTCCAGGCATCTTCCGAGGTGCGCTCGACGTGCGCGCGAGCCGGATAACCGAAGGAATGAAACTTGCCGCCTCCTTCGCTATCGCACAGATCGTTAGCGAAGAAGAGCGCAGCGCCGAGTACGTCATTCCCAGCGTTTTCGATACACGCGTCGTCGATGCAGTCGCCAAAGCGGTCGCCGCGGCGGCGAGCGAAGAAGGCGTGGCGCGACGTATGCCTGCGGCGAACGAAGGGGACGGCTTCGGCGCGAACGTCTGACGAGTCCGCGCCGTTCGTCGAATCGCTCAAGCTCGACCCGACCGAACCACGCCCCCTGTACGTGCAGCTTGCCGATCGTCTCGTCGAAGCGATTGAGAGCAAGAATCTAAGCCCCGGCAAACGACTTCCCGCCATGCGCGAGCTCGCCCGAGCGCTCGATTGCGCGTTGGTGACCGTATCGCAGGCGTACGAGCTGCTCGCCGCTCGCGGACGCGTGAACGCGCGACCAGGCAAGGGCACATACGTTGCCGCGGCTCCCGACGAGCACGAACCGTTCGCGCGGCGATGGGAGCCCGACGTCGGCCGGTTTGCGCGGGGCGCGCGGCTCGAGGGAGTGATGGAGCGATTGACCCGCGCCACCGAACCGGGAGCAATCAGTCTGGCAGCCGGGCATCCCGCACCCGAAACCTTTCCGCTACACGATTTCGCACGAGCCTTTCATCGCACGTTGCTCGACGATGCGCCGGAGCTCATGCAATATCGCTCGTCAACCGGCGATCGAGATTTATGCGCCAAACTCGCCGCGCTTCTGCAGGGACGCGGCTGTCGCGCGGAATGGCGCGACGTCATCGTCTGTTCGGGGGCTCAGCAGGCGGCAGATATTGTGGCGACGGTCCTGCTCGGCGAGCGAACCGTCGTAGCCAGCGAAAGCCCGACCTATTGGGGAAGCCTTGGCGTCTTCGATGCGCGCGGCGTGACGTACGTCGAAGTGCGCGGCGATGAAGACGGCGTTCGCGCGGACGACGTCGAGCGCGTCTTTGCCGAATACCGCCCGCGATTGTTCTACGTCAGCCCCATCGCGCAGAATCCGACCGGCGCCGTGCTTCCGGCACGGCGAGCGAAGCAGATCGTCGCGCTGGCGCGACGCTACGACGTCGTGGTGCTCGAAGATCAGACGGGCTGGCAGCTCACCTGCGACGCGGCGCCCCCGCCGCCGCTCGCCGCCTACGACACCGACGGTCGCGTGATCGTGATGGAGAGCCTCTCAAAGTCGATTTTTCCGGCGCTTCGCATCGGTTATCTCTACGCAAAGGGCGGGATCGCCGAAGCGCTCGAAACGGCGAAGGTGCGTGCCGATGTTTTCACGTCGACGTTGACGCAGCGCGCGTTGTGGCGTTTCATGGAGAGCCCGGCGTGCCCGCGGCATTTTCGCGCAACCCGTTCGCTCTATCGCAAACGCCGCGACGCTTTCGCCGAAGCCGTCTGCGAGGTGGTCGGATGGACGACCGTTCGATTACCGGCAGCTGGTGTCAATCTCTGGCTTCCGTTACCGCCGAGAATCTCGACGCAGGCTGCGTTCGATGCGTGCGCGCGCGAAGGCGTGCTGGTGATGCCGGCCGAGCCCTTCTACCCCACGCGCAGCGGTCCGCCGGCGTTGCGCTTGTCGTTCGGACACCTCGCTCCCGAGGAAGCTCGCGAAGGCGTTTTTCGCCTGGGCCGGGCGCTTACCCGCGTCTTGCGATGAGCGCGTGTTCTTCGGCGCGAATGCGCCAGGAGAGTAGTGACGCGTTGAGGATCGAGAAGACGATGGCGAGTTCGACGGCGCCAAAGGCGAGCGGCAGCGTTGCGATCTCCGCGCAGACCACCACGTAGTTCGGGTGGCGGAAGATGCGATACGGACCGCGGCGCACGAGGGGTGTCCCCGCAACGCTAATGATGCGCGTGGTCCAATACGGGCCCAGCGCCGCGATCGTCCAGAGGCGCAGCGGCTGCAGCGCGGCGTAGAGTCCCAGCAGCCTCCAATTCGGAACCGCCGACGGTGGAATCAGAAGTGCCATGCTCGCCAACCATGCGGCGTGCAATGCTACGAAAAACGGATACTGAACGGCTCCGTACTCCACCCCGCCGCGCGCGATCAAGGCGCGGGTGTTCCGCGCTGAGTAGAACAGCTCCAACGTACGCTGCAGCGCAACGAGTGCGAGCACGATATAGAGTATCACGACTCGAGGAGAGTAAAGCCGGCGGTGAATCCTGGCCCTAGGGCGCTGACGAGCGCGCGACTCCACGGTCTGCCGTTACCAATCGACCGTTCGAGTACGAACATCACCGTCGCCGCCGACATATTGCCGTATTCGCGCAAGACGTCGCGCGCCGTTCGCAGCGAACCCGATTCCAACTCGAACGCGCCTTCAAGCGCGTCGAGCACCTTCGCGCCGCCGGGATGGCAGATAAAGGCATCGACGTCGCGCAGCGTCAGTCCATGACCGGCGAGAAAATCCACTGCGACGTCGTGCAGCTTGGTCGTCACGAGCTCGGGGATGTCTCGGGAGAAGATTGCTTTGAAGCCTTCGCGCGTTACCTCCCAACCCATCACGTCGAGCGAATCGGGCCACGTATATTCTCCACCGGCAACGATGGCAGGGCCCTGACCGGCGCATGTCACGAGTGCGGCGGCGGCGCCATCGCCGAAGAGCGCGGTGGCAACGATGTTGCTCTTGGAAAAATCGTCGCGCCGGAAACAGAGAGCGCAGAGTTCGACCACAAGGAAGAGCACGAGCGCGTCGGGATTGGCACGCGCGAGGGCAGCGGCGCGCGCCAAACCAATCGTTCCGCCGGCGCAGCCCAAGCCAAAGATCGGCAGTCGTTGCACCGTGCGCCGCAGGTTCATTCGTTCCATCAGGAGGGCGTCGAGGCTCGGCGTTGCGATACCGGTGGTCGAAACGACGACGACTGCGTCGATCTCATCGCGCCGCCGTCCCGCGCGCTCCAATACGGAATTCGTCGCCGACTCGAGCAGAGCAAGCGCCGAGTCGAGGTAGACCCGGTTACGTTCAGGCCATTCGTGCAGGTCCTCGTACCATTCGATCGGGACGCATGAATAACGCCGTTCGATGCCCGTATTGCCGAACATTGGAAGCAGGCGCGCGACCTCGCGCGAGCGCGGCCCCAGCTTGTAATCGATGCGGCGCATCACTTCGCTTTGGCCGAGCTCGTACGGAGGCACCGCCGTTGCGACGGCGAGAATCCGTGCGTTCGCGGTCATCTCGGCAACGTTCCGCTCTGTCGGCAGGGTCCCCGCGGCCCGCATGCTAATGGCATACCTCCCGTGTCGTGTCAACCTATGGCAGCGGCGCTGTTGGCCGCCGTTCTATTGGGTGCGGCGAGCCGGCCGGCTCCTCTTATCGTCTATTCGGCTCCAGCCGGCACGCGGCCGACCGGCGCCGATATAATTCATCTGACGACCGCCGTTCTTCCCAGCGGGCGAATCGCGGCGCCCGCCGGCACGAGCGTCTTCGTGGGCAGCAATCCGCTGGGCTTGGCGCTATCACCCGACGGCCGCTTTGCAATCGTTTCCAACGATGGAGCACCGCCAAACTCCTCGCTGACGGTCGTCGACACGAAGAGCATGCGAGTCGCAAGCGAGTACAAGGACCGGTCGGCGGCCTTCTTCATGGGTGCTGCCGTCGCGCGCGACCCCAACGATCCGTCGCGCACCCTCGTCCTCGCCTCCGACGGCGCGGCGGGCTCGCTGCGCGTCTTCGATCTCGACAGTGCTGGACAGCTCACGCCGGAGTCCCAGAGCGTGGTGTTGTCGGCCCCAACGGGCCGACGCGCCTTTCCCGCGGGCATCACGATTGCGCCCAACGGTCGCACCGCATACGTCGCGGATAATCTCGGCGACTCGGTGATCGCCGTCGATCTCGCTACGCGCAGCGTGGCAAGCTCGCTGCCGGTCGGGGATTTTCCGTTCTATGTGGCGGCCGGCAATCGTCAGATTCTGGCGGCCGGAACGGGGCTCTCAGCCTATGCTGCGCTAGTTCCTCCCGCACAAGTACCGCAGTTCACGCAGCCGGCGTTCGATGCGGCACGGTCGTCGTCGCTAACCGTCATTGATGCTTCGGGGGGCGCCGAGATCGGCGATCCTACGACGGTTCGCATGGATGCGCCGCCCGATGGCACGCAGATCGTCGGAGGCGCAGCGCCCGGAGCAACGCTCGTAAGCCGGAACGGCGCGCTTGCCTACGTCGCGCTTGCCAACGTCGATCGCGTTGCGGTTGTGGCACTTGCGGGCGAACCGCGGGTAATTCGCGGGCTCGATCTGCGCCTGTATCCCGGCGCGCCGTATGGTGCCGAGCCGAGCGCAGAAGCGCTGAGCGCCGATGGCAAGCGGTTGTACGTTGCACTTGCCGGCCTCAACGCGGTTGCGGTGCTCGATGCGCAACGGCCGACCCGTTATCGTTACGGATTGATTCCCACCGCGTGGTATCCAACCGCGCTCGCACTCTCGCGCGACGGGCGCTACCTTTACGTTCTCGATACGAAAGGCATCAACGGATGGGGCATCTTGCAGCGCGTCGATCTGAAGCGCACGTATCTGGTGCGGGCGACGCTCGATGCGCTTCGTTATAATCGAACGCCATCCGTCGCAAAGTTCGATCCCGTCGTCCCGCCGCTGGGCTCCAACCAGCGCAGCGAGTCGATCGATCACGTCGTCTACATCGCTCTAGGAACTCCCGGCTACGACGCAATTTTCGGCGATCTCAAAGACGAGGCCGGCAATCCGCGCGGAAACGGGGATGCCACCTTGAGCCTGTATCCCGAGAGCGTTACACCCAACCTGCACGCGCTGGCTCGCACGTATGCTTTGGCGGATAACTTTTACGCCTTGGACGCCGATGCCGACATCGCCAAGGAGTTTGCAACCGCCGGTGAAGCGACGCTCTATCAGCAATTGGTTGCCGCTGCGGGTGCGGCGCGCGCTCCAATGAATGACCGCGGCGACGATCCCGAAGATTACGGACGCGCGGGCTATCTCTTCAATGCGCTGCAGCGCGCCGGACTCTCTTATCGCGACTACGGCGGCCTGCTTCGGCTCTCCGGATACGACGGATCGAAATACAATCTCGACGTTCCCGCGCTCTCGGCGCTCGCCGGAAACGTCGACCTCGACTACGCCTCGTCAGATCCAAAGGTCAGCGACGCGCAACGCGCCTCCGAATTCGCTCGCGACATGCAGCGCTACGTGGCCAGCGACACCATGCCGCGATTCACCTATGTCTCCCTGCCGGCAGAGAGCGGCGCGACGGGCGCGACCGACGTGGACCACGCACTTGGCAGCATCGTCGATTTCGTCTCACATACGCCGCACTGGAGCTCGACGGCTATCTTCCTCGTGCCTGACGCTCCACAAGGTTCGAACGATCACGTCCACGCATTACGCACGTATGCGCTTGTCGTTTCACCGCTTGCGCGGCGAGCGTTTGTCGGCAACAAGCATTTGAGCGTCGCGAGCGTTCTGAAAACGGAGGAAGAGATCTTCGGTTTGCCGCCGCTAACATTGAACGATCTGCTCGCATCGGATTTGTCGGAATTTTTTACCGACGCCCCGTCGCCCGAGCCGTATCAGGCGAAATGACGGCCCGCAACGACGTGCAGTACGGCCCCCGCCTGGTGACAACCGCCACGGGGAGGCTGCGCTCTGCGTTGCTAACGCGCCCGTCAGCCGCAATCGAGCGCGCCGAACCTCTCATCGGCGAACCAGGCGCGATCTATTCACGCGCGCTCGAACAACTCGACGTGCTGCGCAAGACGCTCGAATACTTCGGAGTCGAGACCACCGTCGTGCAAGCGAGAGGCGACGAACCCTGTGAAGTCGCCGCCGCCGATACGGCAGTTCTGTTTGAAGATGGCGCCGCCCTGATGCGGCTGACGTCACTCGCGCGCCGAGCTGAAGTCGACCGAATGGAAGCCGAGTTCGGCGCGATTGACGTGCCGCTTGCGGGGCGTATCACCGCGCCGGGGCTTCTCGATGGAAACGATGTGTTGTTGGCAGGTCGCACGGCATTCCTCGGCATCGGAGTACGTGGCAACGAGCTTGGCCGTAGCGGATTCGCGCAGCTTGCGCAGGCTCACGGCTATCGCGTCGTCGAAGTCAAGCTCGCTCCAGGCCTCGGGCCGCTGCGTGCGGTCGCCGGTGCCGTGGCGGAGGACACCATCGCCGTTGGCCGCGATTGCGTCGATCTCGACGCATTTGATGGCTTTCGCACGATCGTGCTCGAGCCGGGGGAGGGGCAGGCCGCCGGCGTACTACCGCTCGGCGAGCGTCACGTGATCGCCGACATTCGCTTCCGTACCGCGCTCGCGGCAATGCGCCGCGCGGGCATCACCGTCGAAGCACTCGACTTGTACGAGTTCAACAAGCTGGGTCTGACACCGTCGATGCTGACACTCGCGCTGCGGCGGGAATGAGGCATGCGGATCGCCGTACTTTCCGACATCCACGGCAATCTGCTTGCGCTCGATGCCTGCTTGGCCGATCTGGAGGCGCAGGGAAGTGCGGATGCAATCGTTATTGCCGGCGACCTTTGCCTTGGCGGACCGAAGCCGAAGAAGGTTTTGCAGCGTCTTCAAGAGATTGGCGCCGCCTGCATCCGAGGAAATACCGATCGCTATCTCTCCGACGAGTACGAACGCGACGAGCTGGAATCGGCGGAAATTGCGCAGATCGCGTGGACGCGAAGGGAAATCGGCGAACGGTGGGTTTCGTGGCTGAAGGATCTTCCGTTTGCCATGCGCATCGGTGAAGAGACGAATCAGCTCTTGGTGGTGCATGCGAATCCAAAGAGCGACGACGAACACATTTGGCCCGATGCCGGCGACGACGAACTGCGGCGTCTAATCGGCGAGGAGTCCGCGACCGCGATCGCCTTCGGTCACTTGCATCTTCCGTATGCACGCATGTGGCGCGGACGACTGCTCGTCAACGTTTCATCGGCGGGTCTGCCGAAAGACGGCGATCCCCGCGCCGGGTACGCGATCCTAACCGAACGTGACGGCGGCTGGCAGGTCAAGCATCGGCGGGTCGCATTCGATGTGAAGAAAGTTGCAACCCAACTCGCCGATTGCGGGATTCCGGAGAGTGCAGAGCTTATTGCCACCCTCCGCCGCCATCGGTACAAACAATTAAAGAGTTCGATTCCATAAGAGCCGGCACGCCCGCAATCGAGGTCGAGCGGCTCGTCAAACGGTACGGCGCCTTCACCGCGGTCGACGGAATCTCGTTGCGCGTGGCAGCGGGCGAGTTTTTTGGTTTTCTTGGACCCAACGGCGCCGGGAAGACGACGACGATCAATGCCATTGCGGGCTTGGCGCACAAGACGGCGGGGAAGATTGCCATCTTTGGACACGATAGCGAGCGGGAGTGGCGGCAGGCTCGGCGGCTCGTCGGTCTTTCGCCGCAAGAGTACAATTTCGACCGGTACCTGTCGCTCCGCGACGTCTTGATGTTTGCGGCCGGGTATTACGGGCTGCACGGAAAGCACGTTGCCGAGCGCGCCGAGATGCTGCTCGAACGGTTTGGATTAAGCGCGCTTGCGCACTTGGAATACACCAAGGTGTCGGGCGGCCAAAAGCGCCGGCTTTCGCTGGCGCGCGCGCTGATTCACGAGCCCAGCTTGTTGATTCTCGACGAGCCAACGGCTGGTGTCGATGTCGAACTGCGCTTAGAGCTTTGGCAGTGGCTTCGAGAACTCAATAGCGACGGCCTCACGATTTTTCTCACCACCCACTATCTCGAAGAGGCCGAACAGCTTTGCAAGCGCATTGCGATCATTCGCAAGGGGCGAATCGTCACCGAAAAGCCCACCCGAGAGCTCGTTGCCGAAGGCTCGTCGCTGCAAGAAGTCTTTTTGGAGCTGACTCGCAATTAATCTCTACGGCCTCTGGACGCTGATCAAGCGTGAAATCGTACGCAGTCTCAAGATCATCAATCAAGTGATCTGGCCGCCGATTATTACGACCCTGCTCTACGTTTTCGTCTTCGGGTTGGCGCTTGGTAGTCGTATTCCGAGCGTTCAAGGCGTTAGCTACGCCCAGTTCTTGATTCCCGGCCTGATTATGCTGCAAGTCATCGATGCGTCGTACGGCGAGTGCTCGAGTTCCCTCTTCCAGGGGCGGTTCATGAACTCGATCCAAGAGCTGCTTATCGCACCAATGTCGGCGCTCGAGATCGTTGCGGGATACATTTTGGGCAGTCTGGCGCGGGCGCTCCTCATTGCGGGGTTGATTACGGGGCTGGGCATCGCGCTCGTGCACATTACGCCGCGCGATTGGCTGCTGTACTTCTGCGTCATCGCCGCGGTTTCGATCTGGTTTTCGGCGCTCGGCTTAATTTTTGGCTTGCTTGCGGATAAGTTCGATCATATCGCGATTCTCACGACCTTCGTCATCACGCCGCTTACGTTCGTCGGCGGCGTCTTTACTTCCGCAACGATGTTGCCGCCGGCACTGCGAAACTTCGAACTTTTTAATCCAATTTTCTACACAATTGATGCCTTTCGCCGCAGCTATACCGGCGAGAGCTACCTTCCACCGGCGTTTTCGTTGGCGATGATCGGGCTGCTCGCAGCTATCGCGGTTGGTGTGGTCTTGCGAATGACCGCGATAGGTTATAAGCTGCGTACGTGATAACAGCTCTCGCATTATTCGTAGCGCTCGCAACGCCGATGCGCCTATCGGTCACGCCCTGGACGGGTTCGGACTTACAGACGACGGCCACGAGTGCGGCAAAATATCGTCTCGAAGTGAGCGGTAAGCCGAACGCTTCCTACCGCCTTCGCGCCGTCGGCGTGGCGCGCGGATGGATAGCCGCTTTCTGCACGCAGCGCGTCTGTTCGCCCGAGCAGATCGAGGCGCACCTTCCCTCATCCGGCGATGCGATCTTGCAGTTCGAGTTAATTCGCGAATCCGACAGCGCGCCCAGGCTGAGCGGCGCGACGATCACCGATAGCGACGGCGCTTCGGTCAGCGTGCCGGCGGCGTACCGGCAATAGCCATTTCAGCCTCGCGCACATGACCCTAGAAAAACGGATTGTGTTGTTTTTCGAGGGCGATCGTCGTCGGTGGACCGTGGCCGGGCATCACAGCCGTATCGTCGGGGAGTGAAAAGAGTTTGCTGCGAACGCTGTTGAGAATATCGTCGTACGTGCTGGCATCGCCGTACGCTCCGCCGACGCTGGCGGCGAAGAGCGTATCGCCGGCGAAGACCGCACCCTGAAAAACGTAGCACGACGACCCGTCGGTGTGGCCGGGCGTGTGCAGCATACGGATGGTCGCGCCGTCGCCAAAGGGCAACGTTTCGCCGTCGCGGACGAGGAGTGCCTCGCCGGCGAGCGAGCCGATGGCAGAGACGTCGAGCCGATGCATGACGATCTTGGCTTGCGGAAACGCCTTCGCAATCGGGGCCGTCGCATCGCAATGATCGAGATGCTTGTGCGTGATGAGAATGTACTGAAGATGGTAACCGCCATCGCGCAGAATCCGCAAAAGGTTCTGCGGAATACCGGCGGGGTCCACGAGCGCCGCCCGGAGACCGTCTTTCAAAAAGAAGACGTAGCCGTTGCTGGGATGAGGCTCTTGAGCGTGCCGGCGGATATCGTCACGGCCTTTTACGTCCGGATACCATCGGCCCGCAGCAACTTCGGCGAGCTTCGCCCCGTCTAGACGCAACCTGGGCGCCAGCGCGCGAGCCTCCTCATCGCTTGCCGTGCCGTCGTCTTTGAGCCATCGTTGGATGGCCTCCGAACTGATCCCGCTGGCGCTCGCAAGCTGCTCGGTCGTTGCGCCGGCTCCGCGCATCGCCTTTCGCAGAACGTCGCCAAATGTATCCTCTAGTGGGATTCGGGCATCACTCATGCGCCTGTTTTCGACACTCCGCGCCACTTGGCTGCAACCGGGATGGGGGCGCGGAAGTCGAAAGAAGCCGAGGTGGAACGAGTTGTCATCATCGGTTCCGGACCGGCGGGCCTTACCGCGGCAATCTACGCGGCGCGCGCAAATTTACGACCGCTCGTGCTCGCCGGCGGCCTCTACGGTGGGCAGCTCATGCTCACGACCGATGTCGAGAACTACCCCGGATTTCCAGAAGCGATTTCCGGCCCCGAATTGATGCTACGCTTTCGCGAGCAGGCCGAGCGTTTCGGCGCGCGCGTGGAGAACGTCGACGTTGAGTCGGTCGATTTTCGCAAGCCGCCGCTGGTCGTGCGTACCAGCGACGCCGAGCACGAAAGCAAGACGGTGATCGTCGCGACGGGTGCGAGCGCTCGTTGGCTCGATATTCCGGGCGAGGAGCGACTACGCAGCCGAGGCGTGTCGAGTTGCGCGACCTGCGATGGCGCTTTCTTTCGTGACAAGCACATCACCGTGGTTGGCGGCGGCGACTCGGCGCTCGAAGAAGCGCTCTTTCTGACACGGTTCGGGCGTCGCGTCACGATCGTGCATCGCCGCGACCGGTTGCGCGCGAGTAAGATTATGGCCGACCGCGCGGCATCGCACCAAAAGATCGATTTCATTTGGAATACGATGGTCGAAGAAGTGCACGGCGAGACGCACGTTACTGGGTTGCGCCTCCGTGACATCGAAAAGGGCAACACCTACGACGTTCCGACCGATGCTCTTTTCGTCGCGATCGGGCACACGCCAAATACCGCGATCTTCGCCGGCCAACTGGATCTCGACGCGCGGGGATACATCGCATCCCCCGACGGAACGGCGACCAATGCCGAGGGTGTTTTCGTGGCCGGGGACGTCAACGACCACCGCTATCGTCAGGCCATTACGGCGGCGGGCGCGGGTTGCCGCGCGGCAATGGACGCGGAGAAGTATCTCGAGGCGCTCGAGTTTACAGTAGATTCGCTAGCGCGTCTTTGAGTTCGGGAAAAATAAAACGGTAACCGAGCTCTTGGGTGCGGCGCGGCAAGACGCGCTGGCCGCGCAAGAGTATGTCGGCCCCTTCGCCGAGCATTGCGCGCAGCACGAACGTCGGTACGGCAACCCGCGCGGGGCGATGCAACGCGGCGGCGAGCTCGCTCGTGAAGGTGGCATTGGTCGTGGGATTGGGCGCGGTGGCATTGAGCGGCCCGTCGAACCGATCGATCGCCCCGAGATAAATTTTCACGAGGTCGTCGACGTGCACCCACGAGTACCACTGTCGTCCGTTGCCGACGATGCCTCCCATGCCGGCGCGAAAGGGTGGTAGAATTTTCTCCAGCGCTCCTCCGGCGGCACCGAGAACGATACCCGTGCGAACGAGGGCAACGCGCATTCCAAGATTCGTCGCGGAGTTCGCTTCGCGCTCCCAGCCTACGCAGACGTGCGCTAAGAAGTCGTTGCCCGGTGGACTGGTCTCAACGAACGTTTCCGTTTCGCTCGTCCCATAGTACCCGACCGCTGAGGCACTGACGTACGTCGTGCAACGGCGGTCGCGTTGTGCCAATTCGTCGAGGAAACGCCGGGGTGCGCCGATGCGACTCTCTTCGATCCGCAGCTTTACGGCTGCGTTCCAGCGCTGTGCGAGCGGCTCGCCGGCGAGGTTGACGATCGCTTCGCAGGCGGCGGCAAGCGTCGCTGCGTTCGACGGATCGCGTAGCGACGCACTCACGACCTCATCGCCGCGTTGGTGCAACGCGGCGATGAGATACTTGCCGACGAAACCGGATGCACCGAGCAACATCACCTTCACGTCGTTACATTCCGCCGACGAAGCAACCGGGATTCAGGGTGCGGTTCGGATCAAAACGTGCTTTCAGCGCGCGCATGCGGTCGATGGCAGCGGGCGGCGTACCCCAAACGCGCAGATTCGCCCGGTGGGGGTGATTGCTTGCGACGACCTGCGCTGCCGGCATCATCGCGTGCAGCGCCTCGTCGAAGTTTTCGATCTTTGAGCCAAAGGCATGTGAGTCAAGATCGCTCACCCGAAGCACGACATCGCCGTTCATCAAGTCTGCGATCGTCTCACCGCGCAGCTCGAAGCTCTGCGCGAGGCCGTGCATCTGCGATGCGCTTGACGGCGCCTCTCGTGCGAGCGGATAGAGGCGATACGTGACCGAGCGTTCGCCCAACGACGCGACGTACGCATCAACGACGCGCTCGAATGCCTCGCGCGCCCCGGCATCGACGATCCGCGTTTCGGGTACACCCGCGCGTCCCAATGCCGAGCGCAGCTCGAGCGTCGCTCGTTCGATCAACGCAGCACTACCCTCGAGAAGCAGCAATAGACGGCCTTCCGGGCCTTCGTCACCGTCGATGGCGTGGTGAAAGCCCTCGATCACAAAAGCCGCCGACGGTGGAACTCGCAGCGCCGAAAGCTGCGTGCATGCGCGCTCCCGGGTTCGCTCCGGCAGCGGTGCGAGGAAAAGCCGGGCGTGGGTGGGACGCGGGATCGTTTTGAGGTTCGCCTGAGTGAGAACGCCGAGCGTGCCGAAGGATCCGACGTAAAGACGGCTCATGTCGTAGCCGGCGACGTTTTTGACTACCATTCCACCCGCGCGAGCGATGGTTCCGTCGGCAAGCACGATCGTTGTGCCGATGAGAAAGTCGCGCGGACGCCCGTACAGATGCCGCCGCGGACCGAGCCAACCCGCGGCCAGCGTCCCTCCCAACGTGGCATACTGCGGCTGCGGAGCATCGAAGGGAACGAATTGCCCCTGGCTTGCAAGCAAACTGGTAAGGTTCGCGATTGGCGTCCCAGCACGCACGGAGATGACCAAATCGGTGCGCTCGTTCGCGGCGATGCCGGTCAAGCCGACGGTGCTGAGCGTGACGTCGACCCGTTCGGGCGCATGGCCCATGCCGTTGAGCGTCTCCCCGCCGGCGATCCGTATTTTGTTGCCGCCGCGGTCGCAGCGCGCAACAATCTTGGCAACTCCTTGTGTGCTTTTCGGGGTCGCACGCTCGCGCGTGGCCCTCACGGTGGAACCACTTCCGCACACTGCACGCCGCGGGGGAAAATCTTTTCGGGATTGAGCATCCGCGCCGGGTCGAAGACATCGCGCACGCGCGCCATGGTTGCGAGGTCGTCGGTCGAGTAGATGCGTGTCATCGCATCGCGCTTCTCCCATCCGATGCCGTGCTCCCCGCTAATGGTGCCTCCGAGATCGATCGCCGTTTGTAAGATCTCATTGCCGGTCGCGACAACGGCGGCGACCTGCTTTTCGTCGCGCCTGTCGTACATGAGCAATGGGTGTAAGTTACCGTCGCCGGCGTGAAAGACGTTTCCTACCGTGATTCCGTTGGCGCGCGACGCGGCGCCCACCGCGCGCAACGCCTGGGGAAGGCGGCTGCGGGGTACGCAAACGTCTTGCGTGTAGTAGTTGGGTGCGATGCGTCCGGTTGCGCCGGCGGCGCTTTTGCGGCCGGCCCATAGCACGTCGCGCTCCGCCTGATTTCGAGCGCTTCGCCACGAACGGGCACCGTGGCGCGTGACGATCGCCTGAATTGCGGCTTCAGATGCGCCGACGTCTTCCTCGAACCCGGCATTTTCGATCAGCAAAACCGCAGCAGCCTCAGTAGGATAACCGGCGTGAAAGGCCGCTTCGACCGCGGCGGTGATGACGTCGTCCATCATCTCGAGCGCCGTGGGGAGAATTCCGGCGGCGATAATGGCCGAGACGGCCTCGGATGCGGCATCGATGTCGTCGAAGGCGGCGACTCCTACCCGCACCGATTCGGGGAGTGCGAGCAGTCGCAGCCATGCCGACGTGACGATTCCCAGCGTTCCTTCGCTTCCAACCATGGCGGCCGTCAGATCGTAGCCGGCGTCGTCGAGGGCCGTTGTGAAGACCTCACCGTTTGCATCGACGACTTCCAAGCCGAGCACGTGGTTCACGGTCGTACCGTATGATAAGCAGTGTGGGCCGCCGGCATTGGTGGCGATATTGCCGCCGAGCGACGATATTTGCTGCGAAGACGGATCGGGCGCGTAAAAGAGGCCACTCGATGCCGCGTGGCGCGTGAGATCGAGGTTGACGAGACCAGGCTGGACGCGCGCTCGTCGATGACGCTCGTCGAACTCCAGCACGCGATTCATGCGCGCGAACGAGAGAACGACACCGCCGACCTTCGGTACCGCGCCGCCGCACAATCCAGTGCCGGCGCCCCGTGCGACGATGGGCTCCCCGCAATCGCGCGCGATCTTCACAATTGCGCAAACGTCGCGCGTCGAGCGTGGCAGGGTGACCGCCGACGGCCTCCCTCCGTCCAAATAGGCGTCGAAGGCATAGACTGCGAGATCTTCCGGCGCGGTCTTGACCGCGTCGCTTCCGAGTGCTTCAATCAGCCGTTCCCGCAGCACCGGCAAGGATTTCGCCGTTTGAAGGAGACCTGCTGCAAGGACAGCCTTGACAAATCATCGTGGGCTGTGGTTGGTTGCGAAGGCAATGTTTTCTCGAGGGATTCGCGGAGCGATCACGGCCGAAGGCGACGATGTAGCGGCAATCGCGCGCGCGACCAAGCGCGTGTTAACGGAGATGACTCGGCGCAATCAGATCGCGGTCGACGACATCGCTTCGATCCTCTTTACCGTTACGCCGGATTTGCGCGCCGGCTTTCCCGCGCTGGCGGCTCGGGAAATGGGCTGGACGTGGGTGCCGATGCTCCACGCTTGCGAGATCGACGTTCCGGGAGCACTGGGGCGCTGCATTCGCGTACTGATGCACGTGAACACTCCCAAGCATCCCGCGCAAATCGAGCACGTTTACCTTGAGGGCGCGACGGTCTTACGGCCCGACTTGATGCGAACGAGTTCTTGAGGGCGACACTCGGGATTCTCGGTATTGGAGCGATCGGTGGCTCGATCGCACTGCGCGCGCGGCGCAACGGAATGCGCGTCATCGGCGCAGACAGCGAAGAGGCAGTATTAGCGAAGGCGCACGAGGTCGGGGCAATCGACGAGTCCGGGGCGAGCGAGCGTCTTTTCGAAGAAGCCGACATCGTAGTTATCGCGCCGCATCTCGAGGCGACGGTACGCACGCTCGAGCATCTGAGGAGCACGCCCGCGGCGGCAACCTTGATAATGGACGTCGCTTCGGTCAAACTTCCAGTCGTGCGTGCAGCGGACGGACTGCGCAATTTCGTTGCAACGCACCCAATGGCGGGGACGGAACGCAGCGGAGTGCGTGCGGCGCGCGGCGATCTTTTCGAGGGGCGCACCTGGGCCTACGCGCCGAGCAATGATGGTGCACTCGACCGCCGCGGGCGCGATTTCATCGAATCGATGGGAGCGTTACCGTTTGCCATTGCCGCGGACGAGCACGACCGCCTGGTTGCGCTCACGTCGCACGTGCCGCAACTGGTCGCATACTACTATGCCGCCCTGCTTCGCCAGGGCGATTGGGCGAAAGCGGAGCGCCTCTGCGGTCCGGTCGCGAGCGAATTACTGCGAATTTCCACCATGAAGTTCGATATGTGGAGGAGCGTTCTGCAGACGAATGCTGCCAATATCGAGCCCCAACTTCGGCGGCTCGTTCGCGACCTCGAAGGAGCCGCCGATGCCCTCGCGGCCGGCGGTAGCGGATCCGTTCCTACCGACTCATCCGAAAGGCAGGCTCAGGCGTAATGCTTTGGAAAGGAGATTACATGAAATCTATTACAGCAGGACTTGTCCTCGGAATAGCCATGCTTATGGGGGCCATGCAGCCCGCTCTCGCCCAGAGCAGCATGTCCTCGTCCATGATGGCCATGCCGCATTGCGCGGCCAACGATCCGGTCGTCGGCGTCAACATGAACACCAAAATGTATATGACCCGCGCGCAAATGATGGCGAAGTCCAGCGGGATGACCCCCGCGCAGAAGCAGGCGATGATGGCGAAGAATCACGTCAAGTTGATGTGCAAATCGCAAGCGACCGCGATGGGCGCGAAGATGATGGCTTCACCCCCGATGTAAGTCCGCTCGGGCAGACGGAGCGCTAATCGTAGAGCAAATAGCGACGGCGGGTGACCTCGAACTCTGCGACCGCCGGCGCCCATTGCTGGAGGATTGCCGGTGCCCCCATACCGTCGAGTAAGCCTTGCCGGAATGCATCCGTGCCCCAATCGCGATCGAGGCCGTTGACGCTCTTGATTCCAATTGCGTGCGGAAAGAGGTCGCGAATCGCGACGGCGATTTCGACGGCCGTCCGAACCGCGTAAAAGCGTCGGGGATCGAAGACGATCAACTGCACGCCGGTAAGTTCGTGGCCCTCCCAGAAGCCGGTCAGCGGCGACCATGCCGCCGCTCGAAACCAAACGCCGGGCAGATCGCGAGCGTTCAAACGAGCGGCGAGGCGGGCGCCGTCGATTCCGGCCGTGCCGGCCAAGAAGAAAGGCAACGTGAACCCGCTGCCGTTGTTGATGCCGGCACTGTCGAGTAGACCGGTGCCGACGTAGACGAACGTCGTCTCCCAGGTTGGGATGTTGGGTGAAGTCGGCACCCATTGAAGCCCTGTATCCGGCCAGATCGTCGAGCGGCGCCAGCCGTTCATGCGAACGACGCGCAGTTTAGCCCCGATCCCGAAGCGATCGTTGAAGAGACCGGCCAGCTCACCGATGGTCATGCCGTGTCGTATTGGAATGGGATAGAGCCCGATAAACGATTCGTAAGGCGGTTCGAGCACCGGGCCCTCGACGATTTCGCCGCCGATCGGATTGGGGCGGTCGAGTACCCAAAACTCTTTTCCGTATTGCCGGGCGCTCTGCATTGCATACGCCATCGTGGAGATGTACGTGTAGGCGCGCGACCCGACGTCTTGAATGTCGAAGAGCAGGACGTCGACGCCATCGAGCATCGTCGCGCTGGGATGACGCGATGCGCCGTACAGACTATAGACGGGCAGACGGGTTTGGGGGTCGACCGACGATGCAATCGAGGCGCCGGCACCGCGGTCGCCCCGGAAGCCGTGTTCCGGCGCGTAGATAGCTTTGATGCGCAGCTCGCTGCGCCGGTGAGCCGCATCGACAATCGATTCCAAGCGCGATGTGACGCCGCTCTGATTCGCGATGATGCCGACGCTTCGCCCATCGAGTTCACGCCAGGCGCTGCGCAAGAAGACTTCATCGCCCAGTTCGATCCGCGCCGACGGCACGGGCTCGGCTCGCAGGCGCGCCGTTGTCGCCGCAGCGATCGCCGCCGTGGCGGCTAGGAAGCGATGGCGAAGCACGGCTCAATCGGGCGATGCAAGATTCCAGCGTCGTGCGCCCGCGAAAACAGCGCGCTCACCGCTTCGCGTCCGACCTGCCCGAGATCGTCGGTAAACTCATTGACGTACAGCTCGATGTGCGCCCGTATCACGTCGTCATTCATTTCGACCGCGCGTTCGCGTACGTAGGGCATAACCGCCGCCTCGCTTTCGCGGGCAAAGGCGAGGCTTTGCCGGATTGCCGAATCGAGCTCGCGCACGTGCTCGTCGGAAATGTCGTTGCGGACGAGAATCGCGCCCAAAGGAATGGGAAGCCGTGTCATGGTCTCCCACCACTCACCCAGGTCGGCGATGGAGATGAGGCCGGCGTCGCGATAGGTAAAGCGCGATTCGTGAATGACGAGGCCCGCATCGATGTCGCCATTGACCACGGCGGGAATGATGCGGTCAAAACGCATCGGCACGACTCTGGGTCGCCGCCCGAGTGCAAGCTCCAAGAGCATATACGCGGTCGTGCGTTCGCCCGGAATGGCGATTCGCTGCTCGGCGAATTCGGCAAAGAGCGGTGGCGATTCGGCGGGCAACGCCACCAACAATGGACCGCAGCCGCGACCAATCGCGCCGCCTGACGGAAGAATTCGATAGCGATCCAAGAGGTAAGGAACGGCGCCGTAACTGACTTTTGTGAGTTCGAACTCGCCGCGCGCGGCGCTCTGATTCAGTTCCTCGATATCGGCGAGATGGGCTTGCACCGGCGGTGCGCCTTCGAGCAGACCGTTCGTGAGTGCGGCGAAGACGTACGTATCGTTCGGGCACGGCGAGTAGGCCAACGTGATCGGGCTCATTGATTCATCTTTCCCACGGCGACGATCTCGAATAAGGCGTCGGCCACGCGCCGCAAGCCGGCGATCCCGGCCCCGAAATCCCATCCGCTCGAAGCCTGGTCGCCGCAGCGGTTCGAGATGCCTCGCAGCTCGATTGCCGGAACTTGCGCGCGCGCGGCGGCGCGAAGCATCGCGAAGCCTTCCATCGATTCGACCTGCGCCCCACGCGCACGCAAACGACGAGCCGTCGCGTTACTCGCCGTCACTCGGGTGACGGTGATGCCGCGAAGGGCGGGAAATCCGCGCTCGATCAGTCGGGCTACCAACTCGGCATCGGAGGTCGCGCGAGCGACGATCTCTGCGCCCAGCGGCAAGGCCAGGGGATCACCGTTTTCCCGATCGAGCTCGATCTCATCATCGGCCACGACGACGCCGTCCCCAATCCGAGCACCGTCCAAGGCGCCGGCGATACCGGCATTGACGACGAGGTCGTAGCGGCGCCGTGCGAGCGCCGCGCTGACGGCGCACGAAGCCTCGATCGGTCCCACGCCCGCAATCAGCGTTTCCACGCCATCGCGGCGTTGCCAAAAATGAAGCTCCTCGTGGACGGCGCCAACGAGCAAAATCACGGCAGGCCGATGAATTTGTGCGTCTGCAACGAGAGGCGAAACCGCTCAGGATGCGCTTTGGCATAGTCGACCGCCACGGCGACGTTGCGCGGCTTGTTGCCTTCCGGCTGCAAGAGGATCGTCGGTTGAGCGGCAAAGTTCGCGAGAAGCTCCTCGGGGACGCGCTCGTCCACGATGAGCTTCGCCTCATTCGCGCGTTGCGCCATGCGGGGATCGAGGCGCTCCTTGGGTGAGACGCAGAGCCAAACGTCCGCGGGCAGCTGGGTGAAAATACTCCCGTTGGATTCGATGTGCACTCGGCGCCCATCGCGCCGCAGCGCTTCGATCAATGCCGTCGTTTCGGTTTGGGCGAGCGGCTCGCCGCCGGTGAGCACGACCATCGGACAGTCGCCTCCGATACCGCGCACGCGCGCGACGACTTCGTCGACGGCGGCAAAGAATTTCGTCGAGTAATCCGTGTCGCAGAAATCACATGCCAAGTTGCAACCGGCCAATCGAACGAAGACTGCGGGTGTGCCGGTCCACATCCCCTCGCCCTGAATGCTGTAGAAAATTTCCGCTAGTTGCAACAAGCGCACCATCCCTCGACGATCAGAATGGCGCGTGCCGGGCGATGTCCGCGCGGCGCAGGACGGCGCAGGCGGTCGCCGTTTCCCAGACCACGATCTCATCTAACCGTATCAGCGAGGGCTCGAGTCGCTTCCAGATCCACAAAACGATATTTTCCACGGTGGGATTGTCGATGAAATCGTTGAGGTTCTGGTGGTCGAGCACGGCGACGACGCGCTCGCCGACGACGCGTTCGATCCGATCGAAATCATCGACCATCCCGCGGGCCGGACCGCGCGTGCGAAGCGGTCCGCGAACGGAAATTTCCAGCCGATACGAATGACCGTGCATTCGCGCGCATTTCCCGGGATGAAACGGCAGAGTATGCGCGGCTTCGAAGCGGAAACGCTTGCGGATCTGTACTTAAAACTCTCCTTGCGGGCCCATGGACTCGAGCCGCCGTTTCAACTCGGCGAGGAAACCGCTGGCGACGTAGCCGTCGACGACGCGGTGGTCCAGCGAGAGGCAAGAGTTCATCATACGGCGGATAGCGATCGAGTCGTCGTCGCGCACGACGAGCTTCTTGACCACGGCCTCCATGGTTACGATGCCCGCTTGGCCGGCGTTGATGATTGGCGCCGACGCCCACGAACCGTTTGCGCCGTTGTTGTTGACGGTGAACGTTCCGCCGGCGAGCTCGTCAACGCCGAGTTTGCCTCTGCGCGCTTTGTCGATGAGCTCTCCTGCCGCGATTGCAATGCCCTTGACCGAAAGCTTATCGGCGTGCTTAATGACCGGAACGATGAGATTCGCTGCCAGCCCGATGGCGATGCCGATGTTGACTTCGTCGCTGACCTGAATTCCCGGCTGAGTCGAACTCGACGCGGCGGCGAACTTGGCGTTCATCAAGGGAAATGCCGCGAGCGCCTGGACGACCGCACGAATGAAGAACGGCAAGAGCGTCAGCTTGTAGCCACTTTCGCGTTCGAAACGATCCTTCTCGCGCAACCGCCACTGCCAGACGTCGGTCACGTCGATCTCCACCATCGACCACGCGTGCGGCGCGGTGTGCCGGCTTTCGACCATGCGTTCAGCGATGATGCGCCGGGCTTGGGAGAGGGGAACGAACGTGCCGGGGATCGGCTGCGCGTAGGTCGAGGTCCGCGTTGCGCCCGGCACGACCGTGGGCGATGCGGGCGGCGACGGCGGCGCTGCAGCAGGGGCCGGAGCGGCGGCGCCACTTGGAGCGGTCGAAGCGCCGGCGTGGGTGGCGGCGAGAATATCGTCGGCGGTCACGCGCCCGTTCGCGCCACTGCCCTTAATCGTACGGATATCGACATGATGCTCGCGCGCGAGACGACGTACCGCGGGCGAGGCGGCAATCGACGAAGCACCGTTTCCTGACGGTCCTTGCGCTGGTGTTTGCGAGCTCGTCGCGCTGGGCGTCTGGGCCGGGGGAGCTGCAACCGCGGCTGCACCAGCCTCGTCGATCACGGCAATCGGCGTGCCGGTGGCGACCGTTTCACCCTCCTTGACCAGGAGCTCGCGAATCGTTCCGGTGACCGGTGAAGGAACGCCGGCGTTAACTTTGTCGGTCGAGACTTCGACGAAATCTTCGTACTTGTCCACGCTCTCGCCAACGCTCTTGAGCCATTGCGCGACGGTGCCTTCGGTGACCGTTTCGCCGAGTTGCGGCATCGTAATCGTGGTTGCCATCAGAACTTCACCATCTCCCGCATCGCGTCGGCCATTTGCGCCGGCGTCGTCATGAACTCTTCCTCGAGCGGCAGCGCATACCCCATCGCGGGAACATCGGGCCCGCAGAGGCGCCGAATCGGCGCGTCGAGGGAGAAGAGCGCTTCTTCGGCGACCATCGCACTGATCTCGGCGCCGATGCCTCCGAACTTGTTGTCTTCGTGAATGATCAGCAGCTTGCGCGTCTTCTCGACACTATTCAATATCGTTGTCTTATCCATCGGCCGAATCGAGCGCAAGTCTATCACTTCAACGGCGAACCCTTCATTCGCCAGCTGTTGCGCGGCTTCGAGCGCCCAGTGGACGTAAAGCCCGTACGACACGACGGTCAACTGAGTACCTTCGTTCAGGACGTTTGCCTTACCGAGCGGAATCGTGTAGTGGCCGGTAGGAACGTCGCCTTTGATCAGCCGGTACGTTTTCTTATGTTCTAAGAAGAGCACGGGATCGGGATCGTCGATCGCGGTGTTCAGCAGTCCCTTGACATCGGCGGGGAAGGCCGGCGCGACGATTTTGAGCCCGGGTACGTGATAGAAGAGCGCCTCGATGGAAACGGAGTGAGAGAGCGCACCGCGTACTCCGCCGCCATAGGGCGTACGAATCACGAGCGGACAGGTGTACTCGCCGTTGGAACGATAGCGAATCTTCGCCGCTTCGCCGACGATCTGATTAAACGACGGATAAATGAAATCGGCGAATTGAATTTCGGCGATGGGACGCAGCCCTTCCATCGCCATTCCTACGGCGATTCCAACGATGGATGCCTCGGCGATCGGGGTATCGATGACTCGGCGCTCGCCGAATTCTTGCACGAAGTCCTTGGTGATGAGGAAAACGTTGCCGCGAGCGCCGACATCCTCGCCGATGATTAACGTGCGTTCGTCGGCCTTGAGCGCGTCGTAGAGCGTCGCGCGGACGGCTTCGACGTTGTTCATCACGGTCGTCTTTGCGCTTACGACTGCCACGGCTGCCATGCTCCTTCGTGAACGTGAACGTACAGATCTGCGGAGGTTGGATAGGGCTGTGCTTCGGCGGCGTCGGTCGCTTCGTTGGTCTCGCGCAACACGCCTTTGCGCATCTCCTCAACATCGCCGGCGCGCAGGATCTCGTGCTCGAGGAGGAGCGCCTCGAAGGCGGGCACCGGATCTTGCTTGCGACGCTCCAGAACGATTTCGCGCGTGCGGTACGTCATGTCATTATCGTCGGTCGAGTGCGCAAGATAGCGGTAGCACGTGCCCTCGATCAGCGTCGGACCGCCGCCGTTGCGCGCGCGATCCATCGCCTCGTGCACCGCAGCGTACGTTTCGATCGGATCGAAGCCGTTGAATCGCCGGCCGGGAATTCCATATCCCGCCGCGCGCTTCCAAATTTCCGGTTCGGCCATCTGCTTGGTGATCGGCGTCGAAATCGCCCACTCATTGTTCTCGACGAGCATGACGAACGGCAGCCGGTGGATCGCGGCAAAATTCATCGACTCGTGCCACTCGCCTTCACTGGTGGTTCCATCGCCGCACGTTGCCAACACCGCACGACCGGTCTCACCGCGGTACTTGAGGGCGTAGGCTGCACCGACGGCGTGCGGCAAATGCGCGGCAAGGATCGAGGAGAACGACATCAATCCCGCCGCCTTGGAGGAATAGTGGTTCGGAAATTGGCGTCCGCCGTTGTGATCGGCCGCGCGGGCGAAAATGGAGAGCATGATTTCGTAGGCGGAAAGCCCGATTCCGAGGCAGAGGCCCAGATCGCGATAGTAGGGCGCAAGAAGGTCGCGTCCGCGGTTGAAGGCCATGGCGGCGCCCGCCTGTAGCGCTTCGTGCCCTTCGCTACCCAGAGCGAACGGAACCTTACCTTGGCGATTGAGCTGAAAGCCGCGATTGTCGAGCTGACGCTGAAGCAACATGTTGCGGAAGATCGCGCGCAACTGCTCGTCGCTCAGTCCGTGGCGTTCCAACGTCCCGGTTGCAAAATCGGTACTAGCCATTCTCGTGTGCCTCGTCCCTCAAATCCACGCGCTCCAGCGATCGCCATACACCTGCTCGAATACGTCGTGCGCGGCCGGATAGGCCATCGCTTCCGCCCGATCGGTGGCGTCGTTGACTTCTTCGAGGACGCTGCGCTTCAATGCTTCCGACCGGTCGCGAGTCAAAATCTCGTGCTCCAGGAGAAGCCGCTCGAAACCGGGCACCGGGTCGTCCTTCCGGCGCGTTTCCACTTCCTCGCGGGAGCGGTAGGTACGGTCGTCGTCGTCGGTGGTATGCGACAGGAAGCGATAGCACTTGGCTTCGACTAACGTCGGACCGGCGCCGCTGCGGGCTCGCGTCAACGCCTCGCCCACGGCGGCGAAGCACGCGATCGGATCCATTCCGTTGACGACTGTCCCGGGAATCCCGTAGCCCGCGGCACGTTTGTAGACGTCAGGCTGTGCCATTTGCTTTGAGAGCGGGGTCGAGATCGCCCATTCATTGTTCTCGCAGAGAAAGACCACCGGTAACCTATGCACCGCCGCAAAATTGAGCGACTCATGCCACTCGCCTTCGCTCGTCGCTCCGTCGCCGAACGTCGTCAGGACGGCACGGCCTTGCTCCCCGCGCAGAGCCAGGGCGTACGCCGCTCCAACCGCATGCGGGAGCTGGGCGGCGATCACGGAGCTGATCGTTTGCAGGCCGAGGCGCCGGCTGGCGTAGTGATGCGGGAATTGCCGCCCCGCCGAGTTATCGGCCGCTCGCGCAAAGAGTGAGAGCAAAACTTCATAGGGGGTGAGGCCGATGCCGAGTGCGAGGCCAAGATCGCGATAGTACGGCACGAGGATGTCCTTGCCGCGTGCGAACGCCATTGCCGCCCCGGCCTGCACGGCTTCATGTCCCTCGCTCGCCGAAGCAAACGGAATCTTACCCTGACGATTGAGCTGAAAGCCGCGGTTTTCCAGCGTTCGCTGCATCAGCATGTTGCGATAGATCTCAACGAGCCGATCGTCGGTCAAGCCCCGCCGATCGAAAGCAGCCAACTCGCGCCTACGCGTTGTCACGAAGCCTCAGTCGCTCGCCATCGTCTGTAAATCCTGCGCCGAAGGTAGCAGCGGCGCCTTCGCCCAAGGACCAGCGCGATGGCTCGGAAGAGCGCAGCGTTTCTCGTGGCGCTAGCGTGCTCGCTCATGCCCGTGCGCGCCTCCGAAGTGCAGGCTGCGCATTGGACGCACGATAATCCATTCTGCGGCGTGCTCGCCGCCGTCGCTCCGCTCCGCGACGGATTGCGCTATGGCCTGCGGCTCTTCTCGCAGCAGGGTGTGACACTCGCCGCACACGTTACTTTGGTGAGCGATACCGACGCGTACGACGCACTCGTTTCCGAGAGTAATCTTTTCGGCCCGCGGAACGATCGCGAGTTAAACCCGATCGTCGTCACCTTGCCCAGTAAAGACCTTCTCAAGTTTTTTTTCGTCGACTCCTATTCCGTCGACGGGGGTACGAAGGTCACGTGCCCTTCTTATGTCTTCGCAATCGGCAGCCAAGTCGTCGGATTGGATGATGACGCGGAGGTCATTTCGGCGCAACACGTGCAGTCGCTGGGAAGGTTGCCGTGCGGGCAGATGTACTTCCCCCCGCAGATCGGGCACCAGTTCGAAGGCATTATCGGTAGCTACGGCGACAAGCGCCTAACGACGTCCTATCGTATCTTCATCGATTCGGCAGGCCAGCCGATTCGCGAAGAGCTCATCGCTTCCAGCGGCGTCGTCGGCGTTGACACGGGAGCCCTCGGCACCATTCAAGGTCACCAATTCGTGCCGGCGAAATTTCTTTGCACTCCGGTCGTCGGCGTCATAGATATCGAAATGGAGTACGATCCATGAATGCGCGTGCTAATGAACTCGTCACATATCGCCGGCATTTTCATACAAACCCCGAGCTCTCGATGGAGGAGTACGAAACGGCCGCCTTCATCGAGCGCGAGTTGCGAAGCTTCGGATTTGAGGAGATCCGCACGGGCGTCGGAAAGACCGGTCTGCTCGCGACGTTGCGCGGGGGCAAGCCCGGCTGCGTCACGCTCCTGCGTGCCGACATGGATGCGCTGCCGGTCGAGGAGCTCAACGACGTGCCCTATCGGTCGGCGCGAGCAGGCATCATGCACGCGTGCGGTCACGACGGGCATATGGCGATTCTCTTGGCCGCGGCCCGCGAGCTGATGGGGCGGCGAGATGAAGTGCCGGGCACTCTCGTTTTCTGTTTTCAGCCAGGTGAAGAAGGCCATTCCGGCAACAAGCAGATGATCGACGACGGCGCACTGGAGAACCCGCACGTCGATCGCACGTTTGCGCTGCATCTCTATAGCGGGCTCGACGTTGGAAAGGTCGGCGTTCGCGACGGCCCGTTCTTCGCTTCATCGGATCGCTTCGACATCGAGCTGAACGGCCTCGGCGGCCATGGCGCGATGCCGGATAGGGCCGTCGATCCGATCGTCGGTGCGGCCGAACTGGTAACGCTCCTGCAAACGGTGGCCAGCCGCGAAATCGCTCCGCAGCAGCCCGTCGTCGTCACGGTAGGATCGCTCCACGCAGGGACGACGTTCAACGTCATTCCTGACTGCGCCCGGATGCAAGGCACCGTGCGTGCGTTCGATGAACGCGTTCGGGAAACGCTTCCGCAACGCATCGAACGTTTAATCGCAGGTTTGTGCGGCGCGCTGCGGCTCGAATATCGTTTCGATTATCAATGGATCTACCCGCCGACGATCAACGACCCGGCGGCCAATGCGATCGTGCGCGCCGTTGCGCGAACGGTCGCGGGCCCCGAGAACGTGGTCGACCCGCACGAGATCGTCATGTGGTCCGAGGACATGTCATTCATGCAGCAGCAACGGCCCGGCGCGTACTTTCTCGTGGGTGCGCGCGGGCCCGGTTCGACCGAGCCGCATCACAGCGCTCGCTTCGACGTTGACGAAGCCGCACTCGAACTCGGGTTTCAGATGATGGTCGGGTTAGGCTTGAGCTCCCGCGATGGATAGCGCGATCGGCACCGACGCGCGCCGCTACGTGATCGTCGGAAACGGTTTTGCCGGTACGACCGCGGCCGAGCAACTTCGCAAACACGACTCGTCATGTGAAATCACGCTTTTCGGCGACGAGCCGTACACACTCTACAATCGGATCTCGCTCCCGCCGATGCTCCGAAGGCAAATCCCCGAAGAAAAGGTGATGATTCGCAACCTGGCGTGGCACCAGGAGCACCGAATAGCGCTTCATTTACGCGCCCACGTCGAGCGCATCATTCCCGAGGAGTGCGTCGTCGAGGTGGAGGGCAAGCGCTATCCCTACGACGCTTTGCTGATTGCGACCGGCGGCCGGCCGAACCCCACCGGAAAACCGGGTTCCGAGGATGCTGCGAATCTCTTTGCGTTCCAATATCTTGACGACACTCGCGCTATCTCCGAGCAGATCGATCGCAGTCGCGCGGCGGTCGCTATCGGCGGGTCGTTCATCGCCTACGAACTTTCCGAGGCATTCGCATCGCGGGGCCTCGAGACGCACTGGCTCATGCGCGGACCGCGCGGACTGCACCGCATCATGGACGAGGAGGCTGGCGCCCTGCTTCACGAGGCCGCGGCGGCCGACGGCGTCCACATGCACTATGGTGAAGAGGTCGAAGAGTTCGTCCGATCCAACGGCGCGATCGCCAAAGTGCGCACGACCTCGGGCAAGGAGATCGTCGCGGAATGCTATGCATATGGCTTTGGATTGGCGATGAACACCGAGCTTTGCGACGGCTCAGGAATTCATACGAGTAAGAACGGCATCGTCTGCGACGATCATCTCGAGACCAACGTCAAGGGGGTCTACGCCGCCGGCGACGTTGCCGATTTTTACGATCCGATTCTCGAACTGCGCTACCGGATGGGCACGTGGAACAACGCCGGCGCTCACGGAAAAGTGGTCGCGCTCAACATGATGGGTGGCAGCGAGCGATATCACGACGTGCCCGAGTATTCGTCGCTGCTCTTCAAGGGGCAAACGATCACGCAGTTCGGACTGGGTACCGATCTACGGCCGGAGCTCGAAGTCGCCCGCAAAATCGACCGGGAGAAGAAGTGGTATCGCGCACTCTTTTTTTGGGAGGATCGTTTGGTCGGCGGTCTGATGCTCGGTAAAGGCAACCGCGCCGGCAAACGCAAGTACGTCGAAGCAATCAAGTCGAAGCAGCGATTTCCAAAGCCCGAATGGAGCGCGATGTTGGACTGGACGGCGTAGCCCGATGCAAACGCCTGTGGTTCACCCCATCGACCTTGCGTCGATCGAGGCGGCGCGGACGCGGATCGCCGCAACCATCGTGCGCACCCCGCTCGTGCGGCTCGAGCTCGGTGATCGCTATCCGGACGTGCGGCTCAAGCTCGAGAACTTACAGCCGATCAACGCTTACAAGCTTCGCGGCGCGGCGAATGCCGTAGCTGGGCTTCAGCCGCACGAACGCGCCCGCGGCGTTTGGACGATCAGCGCGGGGAATGCGGGCCAAGGCGTGGCGTACGCCGCGCGCAGCGCGGGTGTGCCGTGCACTGTGGTTGCAATCGAAACGGCGCCGGAATCCAAGCTCGAACGAATGCGCGCGCTCGGCGCGCGACTCGTCCTCGCGCCCTATGAGGTTTGCTGGAAAGCGCTCGAGGAACGCGCCTATCCGGGCGTTGAGGGAACCTTCATCCATCCGTTCGACGACGACAATTTCATCGCCGGACACGCGACGATGGGACTCGAGATTCTGGAAGACGCTCCCGACACCGTCGCCGTCATCGCGGCGATTGGCGGAGGCGGATTGATTACCGGGTTGGGAAGTGCCATGCGAGCGCTCAAGCCCGAGATCAAGGTGTGGGGAGCCGAACCTTCTACCGCTTCACCGGCGGCCGCGTCTTTTGCGGCCGGCTCACCGCAGGTTTTTCGCGGCTGGACGGCTTCGTTCGTTGACGGCGCGGGCGGACAGAGCCTTTTCCCTCGCATGTGGGAACGGATGCGACCCGTTGTGGACGGCGTGATCGTCGTCACGCTCGACGAGGTTCGCGCAGCGATGCGTTTGATCGCTCAGAGAGTTCGCGTCATTACCGAAGGGGCGGGAGCCTTGGCCGTAGCCGCCGCGCTTACGTGCAAGCCCGGCTCGGGTCCCATCGTGGCGATCGTTTCGGGCGGAAATATCGACCTCGAGAAGTTCAGCGAGTTAATTCGTTAGCGGCTGCTACACACGAGCGTTCTACGCACTCGGCAAACTCCTCGATGTCGCGCTCGGTCGTCGCCCAATGCGCCATCCAGCGTACCTCGGGCAAAGATTCATTGAAGACGTAGAAGGGAAACTCACGCTGGATGCGCTCGATCGCGCCGCGTTCGAGCGTTGCAAAGACGGCGTTGCATCGCACCGGACGCGTTACGCGCACGCCGGAGATCGTTGCTACCCGCTCGCCTAGTCGGCGAGCCATCGCGTTGGCGTGCGAGGCGTAGCGCGACCACCGATCGCCGGTGAGAAGCGCATCGAGTTGGGCGCCGAGATAACGCATTTTCGAGGCAAGCTGCATCGATTGCTTTTGCACGAAAGGGGCGGCCCCACCGTGCAGGCCCGGCGTAAAGAAGCAAATTGCTTCACCGAGCATCAAGCCGTTTTTTGTGCCGCCAAAGCTCAGCACGTCGACGCCGGCGTTGACCGTCGCCTCCCGCAAGGTCGCGCCCAACGCGACGGCAGCGTTCGCCAGACGGGCGCCGTCAACGTGGACGATCAATCCACGCGCATGAGCAAAGGTGCAAAGCTCGCGCAACTCGTCGATTTCGTAGACGCCGCCGAACTCCGTCGCTTGGGATATTGAAACGGCGCGCGGTTGCGCGAAATGGACCTCTCGGTCCGCGTGCAGATGCGACGCGATATCGGAGGGTCGCAGTTTTCCGTCGTCGGTTGCAATCGGAATGAGCTTCGACCCGCCGAAGCGCTCCAATGCGCCACATTCGTCGGTTTGTAAGTGCGCGCTCGCGGGCGCGAGCACGGCTTCCCATGGACGGAGCAGCGAACTCAGCGCGGCCACGTTCGCGCCAGTGCCGTTGAAGGTGAAATAGACATCCGTCTCATCCCCGAAATGCTCGCGGAATCGAGCAACGGCTCGGGCCGTCCAGGGATCACCGCCGTAAGCAGCGGCATCTCCGGCGTTGGCCGCAACGATCGCTTCGAGGATCTCCGGCGCGATGGGTGCGTTATTGTCGCTGGCAAAGCTGCGGCGCGATGAAGAATTCATAGCTGGCGGCGATTGCGCGGTCGCTGAGGAGTCACCTTGCGCGCCGTATAACTACTAGCCATGCCCGAGCGCGACCGTCTCGAAGTTGATGTCCTCTTTGTCGGTGCCGGTCCGGCGAGCCTTGCGGGCGCGATTCGGCTCGGTCAGCTCGCGCAGGCTGCCGGTCGCGCTCTTGAAATTCTGGTGATCGAAAAAGGCGGGGAGATCGGTCATCATGGACTCTCCGGCGCCGTGATGGATCCTCGCGCTCTGGACGAGCTTTTGCCCTCGTGGAGGGAATCTGCGCCGATCGAGTCGCCGGTGACGACCGACGAACTCTGGTTTCTGACATCGCGCGCAAAGATCAAAGCCCCCTTCACGCCTCCGCCGCTCAAGAATCATGGTAAGTACGTCGCATCGCTGCAGAAGATGTGCAAGTGGCTCGGTGAGGTCGCGGAAGCAAGTACCGCTCAGGTTTTCCCGGCCTTTCCTGGCCAGGAGCTGCTCTGGCACGAAAACCGGGTGATCGGCGTTCGGACCGGCGACAAGGGACTCGATCACAACGGTCAACCGAGATCCAACTACGAGCCGGGCGCAGACATCATCGCGAAAGTTGTCGTTTTGGGCGAAGGACCCCGCGGCACCCTGGCCAAGCAGGCCGCGTCTCGTCTGAATCTTTACGAGGGACGTCAGCCGCAAGTCTACGCGGCCGGCGTTAAAGAGCTGTGGCAACTCCCCGACGACCGCGTGAAGGCGGGTTCGGTCGTCCACACCCTTGGATATCCGCTTCCGACGGAAACGTTCGGCGGCGGGTTTATCTACGGAATGCGCGACAACATTCTCGATATCGGCCTTGTAACAGGGTTAGATTACAAGAATCCGACCACCGATCCGCACAACGAGCTGCAGCGAATGAAAGAGCATCCCGTTGTTCGCGCCATGCTCGAGGGCGGCTCGCTGATTCGCTACGGCGCGAAGGCAATTCCGGAGGGTGGCCTCTTCGCGATGCCGCGTCCGTATGCCGACGGATTGCTGCTGGTCGGTGACTCTGCCGGCTTCTTGAACGGCATGCGGCTCAAAGGCATTCACCTCGGCATGAAGTCAGGAATGCTTGCGGCAGAGACGATCTGGGAAGCGCTGCAGGCCGAACGCTACGATAGCGCAACGCTCGCGTCGTTCGAGCGGCGATTCAAAGACTCGTGGGCCTATGCCGAGCTTCGCTCCGCCCGGAACTTCCATCAGGGATTTCACAATGGAATGGTCGCGGGACTCGTCAACGCCGGCCTATCGACCTTCACCGGCGGCGCCGGTTTCGGATTCATCGACAAGCTCCGCGGTGAGCACGGGTACGCGCGGATGAAGAAAATGGGGTTTGCGCCTACGCCGACGCCGCGCGCTCGTATCGACAACACGATCACCTTCGACAAGCTGACCGACGTGTACAACAGCGGAACGATGCATGAAGAGAATCAGCCGTGCCATCTCATCGTTTCGGACACGAACATTTGCCGCGACCGGTGCACGCGCGAGTATGGCAATCCGTGCGAGTATTTTTGCCCTGCCGCGGTCTACGAACCAATGTTTGAAGCGGTCGATAATGGGTTTGAAGGCCGGCTGCAGATCAACTTCACGAATTGCGTGCATTGCAAGACGTGCGACATCGCCGATCCGTATCAAATCATCACGTGGGTGCCTCCGCAGGGGGGCGAAGGGCCGATCTATCTCGGAATGTGAGGAGGTTCGTTCTGAGGGCGACGTCGTCGTCGTCGGCGCAGGCCTGATCGGACTCTCCATTGCCTTTGAGCTGGCCGAGCGCGGTGCTTCCGTCCGGATCTACGATCGCGCCGAGCCTGCGCGCGCGGCTTCGTGGGCCGGCGCTGGGATGCTCGCCCCGTACACCGAGCGCATCGCCAACGAGTCGTTGCGCGCATTATGCGCGCTGTCGCTGCAGGAATATCCGAATTTTGTCGCACGCGTTCGCGAGGCCGGCGGCGTCGAGCCACAGCTGCGGCTCGACGGGGTCTTGTATGCGGCCTTTGACGACGAAGAATACGAATCGCTCCGCGCGCGCGCTGCGGACCTGCGAGCTCGCGGCATCGATTGCGAGCTTCTCGACCGTGCCAGCGTACTGGCTGGCGACGCATGGCTTGGAGCCGGCCTCACGGGCGGGTTGCTCAAACGATCGGAGGGATACGTCGATAACCGCCGGCTTGGCCGCGCCCTCGTCGCCGCCTGCGCGGCGCGCGGCGTGCGGATCGAGCAGAGCTTTTCGACGTCGGTCGAGTGCGATTCTCGCAGGGTGCTCGGGGTGCGCACCGACCGCGGATTCGTCGCATCGCGCGCGGTCGTCAACGCGTGTGGTGCGTGGAGTGCTCGCCTTGCCGGCGTGCCGCCGGCGTGCGTTCCCCCCGTCGAGCCGATCAAGGGACAGATGATCGCGTTAAACGTACCGATCGGATTCGTGCGACGCGCTACGTGGGTGCCGGGAGCGTACCTGGTACCTCGCGACGACGGGCGACTATTGATCGGTGCGACCGTGGAGGCCGCCGGCTTCGACGAACGCGTGACCGCCGAAGGCGTTCACGCACTCTTGCACGCCGCTTTGGCCGCCGCGCCGGCGTTGGCAGGCTTCTCGATAACCGAGAGCTGGGCGGGGATTCGGCCGGGAACGCCCGACGAGCTTCCTTTTCTTGGCGCAACGCCGCTCGAGGGCTTGTTCCTGGCGACCGGACATTTCCGCAATGGAATCTTGCTCGCGCCCGCAACCGCGCGCTTGATCGCCGATGCCATCGAAAGCCGCCCGAGTGCGACGCTCGACCCCTTCGGGCTCGGCCGCCTCGGCACGAAACGGCCCAGGACGGAACGAATCACCTCGAGGTGAGAGCAACGATCAACGGACGGCTGCGCGAGTTTCCAAACGAGCTAACCGTCGCGGAGCTTCTCGAAATTCTCGGCTCCGCTCGCGCTGGAGTCGCCGTTGCCCGCAACGAGCAAGTCGTCGTTCGCGCCGAATACGGACGTCAGCGCGTCTGCGAGGGCGACCGCGTCGAAATTATCGAAGCGGTCGCAGGTGGCTAGGATGGATGGGGACACGTTCAAGATCGGACGGCACGAATTCGATTCACGTTTGATCGTCGGCACGGGAAAGTATCCCTCGCTTGCGGTGATGCAAGCGGCGCACGCCGCGAGCGGCGCGGCGATGGTGACCGTAGCGATACGACGCATCAATCTCGATGACGCCGAGGGAAAGACGCTGCTGGAATACATCGATCGGGATCGGTACAAAATTCTTCCGAACACGGCGGGATGCTATTCGGCGAAAGAGGCTGTGTTGACGGCGCAGCTCGCGCGCGAACTCTTGGAGACCGATCTCATCAAGCTCGAAGTTATCGGAGACGCGCAGACCCTGTATCCTCACTCGCAGGAAACGCTCCTTGCAGCCGAAGAGCTGGTCAAGCAGGGTTTCACCGTGCTGCCCTACATCGGCGATGACCCCGTGGCGTGCACGCACCTCGAGGAGATCGGCTGCGCCGCGGTCATGCCGTTGGCGGCGCCGATCGGAAGCGGTTTGGGAGTCTGCAATCCCTATTCGATTCGGATCATCAGAGAGCGTACGACCATACCGGTTATCGTCGATGCGGGGGTCGGCACCGCGTCCGATGCGGCGATCGCAATGGAGCTCGGCGTTGACGGATTGCTGATGAATACGGGAATCGGGCTTGCTCGCGATCCCGCGCTGATGGCAGCGGCGATGAAGCACGCCGTGATCGCAGGGCGTGAGGCTTTCTTAGCCGGACGCATGGAGAAGCGCCTGTATGCAAGCGCATCGAGTCCAATGAAGGACCTCATTTCCACGTCGCGGTGATCGGCGAGAGACTCAGATCACGATGACGCCAGGCGCCACGACCAGGCGTTCCAGAACGTGGAGCCGTTCGGAGCCGGAGCGATCCCGCGAACGTAGCTTCGGTAGACGTCGGGAATCCGAACTTGCCAAAGCGTGAAAAACGGGAGATCGCGAACGATCTCGCGCTGGACAACCGCGTAGTCGGATGCACGCCGGCTCCGCTGAGCGTTGTCGAGCGCGTCGCGCGTGGCGAAATCGGCACGCGGGTCGCACCAGAACGAGTAGTTCACGCCCGCCGGCGGCATTTGATCGCAGCTTAGACTTCGCGAGTCGTCGGGATCGCTGCCCAGAACCCACCATGCGTCGTATGCGAGTTGGTAGCGGCCGCCGGCGAGGACGCCGCCCGCCGTGGACTGACCGTAGAACATGCCGCTGGGATACTGCTTGACGATGGTTCGGATGCCCACGCGCTGCAAGTCTTCTTGAATGATGGCGCTCACTAACGGCGAGCCGTTGATGATCTGCGGCGCGATGGCAAGCGTCAGCTCCAACGTACGTCCGCGGATGAGCCGCCGTGCCGCCGCGGGATCGTACCTCGGCGAGGACGTCGTGCCGTCGTATGCCCAACTGTTGCGCGGTTGATCGCCGTCGACGACGAGGCCGCTTCCGTGCGTCGCAGCCGCAACGAGCGTCCGGCGATCGATTGCCATCGCGATCGCACGGCGAACGCGGACGTCGCGCAGGATCGCGTCGCGAAGGTTAAACCGCAAAACGTGCAAGTCGTTGACCGGCGTGAGCGCGATGCGAAGCGCGGAAATCGTTCGCAGCTGCGGCAAGAGCGCAGGATCGACGTCGAAGTAAGCGTCGGTTTCGCCGGTGCGGAGAACTTCGAGCCGAGTATTCGGATCGGGGATAATCCGATAGACCAGGCGCTCGATGTGGGGTTTCCCGCGCCAGTAGAGCGGATTGGCAACCAACGTGATGCTGTCCCCGTGCGCCCAACGAACCACCTTGAACGGACCCGAGCCGATTGGCCGCTCGTTATAGGCGATGCGGTTCAAGTCGGAGTAGCGCGCAAGAAGATGCGCCGGCATGATCGCGCCGACCCCTTGCGGCCCAAAGAAATACTGCACGAAGGGAGAGAATCGCCGGCGTAAGCGGACTACGATCGTTCGCGCGCCACGCGCGTCGATCGCCTGCACTTCCTGATAGCCGACGCGCGAGGATACGTTATTTCGACGGTCGACGATTGCGCGATAGGAGAAGACGATGTCCGCCGCAGTCAAGGGGGATCCATCCTGCCAGCGGACGTTGCGACGGAGATGATAGGTGATCGTTCGCTGATCGCGCGAGATGCCGCCGTTGGCCAAGGTCGGCACCGTCTGAGCGATTTCGCCAATCGCATTGCCGCGATCGTCGTTCTCGATCAGATATGACATGTAGAGATGGCTGAAGTTGAGCTCGTCGGATTCGTTGGAGAGCATCGGATTCAACGAATCGGGCTCGCCGGCGAGGCCGCTGAAGACGAGTTGCGAGCCGGACGTATGCCGTTCGCCGGCCGCAGAGCAGGCGGCGCACGCGATGGCCAGGACCAGCGAAAGATGGACGCGGCGCGTCATCGCTTGTGCGCGATCGCAAACCAATGCACCGCGCCACGCAACGGACGTTCGCGATGGGCCCACGCTCCGGCAGTGTCGTCCGCGCAGGTTTCGGCAAGCTCTTCGATCTGAAACTCGCGTTGCAGCACTCCAAGCAAGGCGTCGCGGTCGAAATACGCATGGAGGATGCCGCGTTCGTCCCCGTCGAGCGGCACGAACGTGAAATCATCCACGCGTGCGCCTTTCCCGAAGCGCCGGTCGCTCGTCGAACCAAAGGTCGCATAGAGTAGTCCGCCGCCGTGCAGGTTTTGCGCGATCGCACTCAACCGAGCCGCGATTGCCGCCGGCGTGCCGTGCAGCAGCCCATGCGTGGATAGAGCGGCGGTAAAAGGCTGCGGCGCGTTTGGAATCGGCGTCTCCGATTCGGCAGTGTCGTCGCCCACGGCGACGACACAAAAGCCTGCGCGGCGCAGCGCCTCAGCGTTGCGTCCGTGCCCGGCGGCGAAATCTAGCACTCGGCTCTGCGGCCTCGACTGCAGGCGTTTGATGAGGCGTTCGGCCAATGGATGAGGCGCACTCACTCGAAGCTTTTTCTAGAAAGGGCGAGAAATGCTTGGCGAAGGCGATCGGCTTCCCGCCGTCACCCTGCTTGACGATCAAGGCGGCTCGGTCACGACGACCGATTTGCTCGGAGCACCCCTGGTTTTGTATTTCTACCCGAAGGACGACACGCCCGGATGCACCACCGAGGCGTCCCAGTTCCGCGATCTGTTCGAGCAGTTCGAAAAGAAAAAGGCGCGCATCGTCGGTGTCAGCCGCGACTCCGTGGAATCGCATCAACGTTTCAAGAAGAAATTTTCCATCCCGTTCACCTTGCTCGCGGATACAGAATCGCAGCTTTATAAAGCGTTGGGCGTCAATGGCCGCTCGACGTTTCTCCTCGACGAAAGCGGTCGAATCGTCAAGGTGTGGCCGAAGGTCAACGTCAACGAGCATGCGGACGAGGTGCTCGCATCGTTGCCCTGAGCCGCGAGCTTGCCCTGCACGTTGTCGGCTCGAGCCCGGCGATGCCGCGCCCAGGCGGCGCTTGCAGCTGTTATCTGGTGAAGAGCCGCAACGCGGCCGTGCTCTTCGACATTGGCTCCGGCTCCGCGGGGAAGCTGCGCCTCGCGGTCGACTATACGGACCTTGATGCGATTCTCATCACCCACATGCATGCCGACCACTTCTTCGATCTCGTACCCTTGCGCTACGCGTTGAAGTATGGCGAGCGCCGAGCGGATCGGCTCCCGCTCTGGCTTCCGCCGGGTGGGTGCGACGCGTTGGATGCGCTGCGCCGCGCGGTCTCCGTCGATGCGCCGGCCGATTTTTTTGACGGCATCTTCGCGGTTCGCGAGTACGAGCCGTCGGAACCGATAATGGTCAAGGATATTCAGCTGCACTTGCGCAGGACACGGCATTACGTGCAGGCCTACGCGGTGCGCGCCGAGTGCTGCGAGACGAGCCTAACGTATTCCGCAGATACGGCACCATCCGACGATGTTGTCGATTTCGCTCGCTCGAGTTCGCTCTTTCTTTGTGAGGCCGCTCTGGGGTTGGGCAGCGAGGAAGGCGAACGGGGACATTCTTCAGCCTGGGAAGCAGGCGAGATGGCGCATCAGGCGCGGGTGCGGCGGCTCCTGCTCACGCACTATCCCGCGCGAGATTCCGCGCAATCACTCGTCGAGGCCGCGCAGAGCCGCTACGAAGGTGCGGTGAGTGCGGCCGACGACGGCATCAAGCTCGACATCTAGATCCTTACGAGCTAAGGAGCCTGTAGGGCTCTTAGTTCTCCGTCTTCGGGTCGTCGGAGGGCAGCGAGAATTGGATAATCGCGCGTACCGGCGCGAGGCCGCGGCTAATCACTGCGTAGGGCGTTACGGTCAATCCTAGCTCGCGCAGACGCGTCGCCGCGGCGAGCAAATCGTGCCCGTTCGTGACGACGTCCTCAAGCAACAAGACGTGTTGACCAGCGCTGTACGGCCCTTCCACGTAATCATTGGCGAAGGCGCCGTACGCTTTGGGCTTCTTTCGTACGGCGACCATTGGAATGCCCGTCAGTTGCGAGACGGCGGTCGCGATGACGACCCCACCGAGTTCGGTGCCGGCGACCAGGTCGGGACGAACGTCCGCGATGATCGGCGCGAAGAGCCGCGCGATGCGCCGCAACACGTGCGGATCGGAGAAGAGCCGAAACTTGTCGATATAGTAATCGCTTCGCGCGCCTCCGGCCAGAACATAGTCGCCGCGGGTCAATGCTCGCTCGGCAATGATCTTGCGCAACCACGTCAGCTCGCTGAGCCCTAGATGCTCCATTGCCACGCGTTCCATGATTCGACGACGGGATTCGGATCGAAGCCTCGAAAGTCGACGCTCACGGGCTCCATCTGGCGCAGCCAATAGACGAAGAGGGCGGGATTGTCGCGCATGAGCAGCTCGGCGATCCGATCGTAGGCCGATTTTCGCGAGGCCCGATCGTAGCGCGTTAGAGCGATTCGTTGGGCGACTTGCATCTGGGGATCGCAATAGCGCGAATAGTTGTAGCCCCCCGGCGGAAAGTTTTCGCACGTGAACTGGGTGCTATCGTCGGGATCGACGCCTGCATACCATCCGCTCACCGACATGTCGAATTTACCGAGCTGGAGAATGCCTCCCATTCCGGCTGGAGCAAAGAGCACGTCGGCGGGATACGATTTTATTTCGGAATCGATGCCTGCTTCGCGAAGCATCGCCTGCACCTCGAGTGCCTCACGTCTCCTGGTAACGCTCGAATTGTTCGTCACGATGACGAGGGTGAGCGGCTCTCCGTCCTTGCGCATGATTCCGTCCGGCCCCGGGCTCCAGCCCGCTTCGCGCAGGAGGGCGCGTGCCTCGGCAGGGTCGTGCGGGTAGTTACGGATCTGTGGATTATAGGCCCACATCCAATTCGGAATGTCGGTCGTGGCCACGCTTTGCGTCCCGAACGCTAGGGTTCGCACAAGCTCGGATTTATCAACGGCGTAGGCAATGGCGCGACGCACGCGCGGATCTGCCAGAAGAGGCCGGCTCACGTTGAATTGGACGTAGGAGTAGCCGTTGACGTTGACCCAAACGATGCGAATGTCGCGGACCGAACGCAACGTCTGGTAGTTCTCGATCGATGCCTGGAAGATGAAGTCAATAGCATGAGTGCGCAGCAAGTTAATCGCCGTGTCCTCGTCGGGAACGGTCTTAACTACGACCTGATCCAGCGCCGGCCGTCCCATAAAAAAACCGTCGTTTCGCGTTAACGATATGTGGTCTCCGCGGGACCAGGCGGCAAATTTGAACGGGCCATCGCTGACGGCGGGCTTGCTATTGAACGCAAGCTGATTAATATTCGGATAGGCGGCGAGCACGTGGGCGGGCGCCACCATATACGGCTGGTCGCTTTCGGCAAAGAACGTATCGACGAACGGTGCGAACGGTCGTTTCAAGTGCACGACGAGCGTGAGAGGATTCGGCGTGTCGGCGGCAGCGACGTCGTCGTACCCGTGACGAGAAATCACGTCGTTGTTTGGATTCATAATCGCCTGCCACGACCACTGAACGTCCCGTGAAGTTACCGGCACGCCGTCGGTCCATCGAACGCCCCGGCGAAGATGATACGTAATCGTGCGGCCGTCTCGACTTATCCCTCCATTGGCTTGCGTCGGAACCTGCGCTGCCAGCATCGGCAATGGATTGCCCTTCGAATCGGCCGTGACCAGCGGTTCGAACATGAGGCGATCGACAAAAACATCGGCGGTGTCGGAGTTGAGTAACGGATTGAGCGTCTTGATATCGGTCGCGATTGCTATGCGCAGCACGCCGGCCTGCGTCCAGGAATGCCGCATCGACCCCATTCCGCTCGTGACTTTCGTGCACCCCGCAAGAATTGCCGCACAGGCCAATCCCGAAAAGACGCGGCCGGCGCGAGACCCGGTCACTACACCGCAGCTTTGGGAGCGGTGCGTCCACCCGGCACGGGATCGTAACGCTCGTGGCGCCAGCTATACGTGCCCAGTCCCTGTGTTGCCGTGCGTAACTCCGTGATGTAGCGCGAAAGCTCGACGGCCGGGACGTACGCTTCGACGACGTCGAGACCCGGCTTTTCTGCAGGATTCATCCCCAAAATCTGTCCGCGCTTGCCGGTAAGCTGCTGAAGGACGGTCGACGTATAGATCGTCGGAACGGTGACGGTCACGTACGCGATCGGTTCGAGGACGACGGGATTACATTTGGGCAGAGCTTCGCGGACTCCCATTCCGGCCGCGGTCTTAAAGGACTGCTCGCTCGAATCGACGTCGTGGTATTGACCATCGAAGAGCGTGACGTGCAAATCGGTGACGGGATAACCGCTCGATCCGTGCGAGAGCGCTTCGCGCACGCCTTTTTCAACGGCCGGAATGAACTGACGAGGAACGACGCCGCCGACGATCTTCTCGTCGAAGCTGACACCGGTGCCGCGCTCGCGCGGTTCGAAGCGCAGCCAAACGTCGCCGAACTGACCGTGACCGCCGGTTTGATGTTTGTACCGCGAATGAATTTCGGTACCACCAGTGATCGTCTCTTGATACGGGATCGTCGGCGCGGCGGTTTCGACTTCGACCTTGTACTTGCGCGCGAGCCGTTCGACCGCAATAGAAACGTGCTGTTCGCCGCGACCCAGCAAGAGCAACTCGTGCGTTACGTCGGCTCGCTCGAGGCGCAAGGCTGGATCCTCGTCGACGATCCGGGCGAGCATCTGCGAGATTTTTGCTTCGTCAATGCGCTCTTTTGGCTTGATCGCGACGGCAAAAACCGGCTCGGCGACGGTCACGCGCGGCAGCAGAACCTTATGGCCGATCGACGTCAGCGTGTCACCGGTCGAAACCGATTCCAACCGGGCCAACGCCACGATGCTGCCGGGACCGCTCTCGCCGATTGGCTCTTGTTTCTTGCCCTGGAGCCGGTAAAGACCGCCAAGTCGCACCTTCTCATCGCCCTTGCTGGTATTGCTCAGCGTGGCATCGGCTTTGATCGTGCCGCAGAGCACGCGCGCAATCGAGACTTTCCCGCTCTGCGGATGGATCGCGGTTTTGATGACGCGCGCTACGACGGGCGAACCGGGGTCGGGCGCAATGGGCCGCCCCTCCGCATCGGGATGCGGCGCTTGCGCCGGGGATGGAAACCACTTCTCGATGGCACGAACGAGTGCCGCAACGCCCGCGCCGGCGCCCCCCGCGGCAACCAAGACCGGTACGACTTGGTCGTGCGCGCATTCGCTGCACAAATCGCGATCGATCTCTTCGATCGGCGGTTCCACGCCTTCGAGCAGTTCCTCCATCAGATGATCGTCGAAATCGGCCATCGCTTCGAGCAGCTCGACGTGCAAGCGCCGAGCTTCGTCGTGCAAATCGTCGGGAATCGTCTCTTCGGTTTCGCCGGCATCGCCCGCGAAACGGTATGCGGTCATGTGCGCGAGATCGACGTACCCCTCAAAGCGCTCCGCGCTGCCCATCGGAAGTTGTTCGGCGACGACGTGCCGTCCATACGCACGCTGGAGCGCGGTCAATGTCTGCGCAAAATCGGCCCCGGGGCGGTCCATTTTATTGACGACGAAGATATGCGGCATCTTCCTCGATTCGAGATGCTCGACGATCATTTGCGTTTGCACGATTCGCCCAGGATCGGCTTCAACGACGACCACGGCCGCATCCACCCCTGCGAGCGCTTGTCGCGTTTCCTCGAAAAAATCGACGAAGCCCGGCGCGTCGACGATCGTGATGTCAATGCCGTCGGCGGCCGTGTGCGCGAGGCCGATCGTGGTTGACTGAAGATGAGCCGCGTCTTCGGGCTCGTGATCGGTGACGGTCGTGCCGTCAGCGATCGAGCCACGCCGTCCGATGGCGCCCGTATAAGCGAGAATCGCCTCAACCAGCGTGGTCTTTCCCGCGTGATGCGGTCCTACGAAAGCGATATTCCGCAGGCGATCGATGTCCGCCAATCTCTATCCCCTTTGAAAGTCCGGCTTTGCTAGCGGCGCTTTGCCGCTGATTTCTTCTTTTTAACGCCTTTCTTGGCGCTAGTTTTGGCACTCTTTTTGATCGCGCTCTTCTTGAGCGCGCTTTTTCTATGGGTGCTTTTCTTGATCGCGGGCGCCTTGCGCTGCGGCTTTTTCTTGGCAGTTGCCTTCTTGGCCGTTGCGAAACGCGCCGGTTTTGTTGCGCCGCGCGAGCGCGACGGTTGCTTGCGCGCGGGAACCTTTTGCGTGGTTGCTTTTCGCGTCGCCGCCGCACGCGGGGGTCGCTTTCGAGCGGGCGCTTTCGGCGCTTTGGCACTCGGTTTTTTCTTTGGCGCGGGCGCCGGCTTCGCGATTCGAGCGGCTTTCGCGTTCTTGGCCGACGATGACGATTCGGCAGTTCGGCGCGAGGTGCTCGGTTTTGGCGGCGGCGACGGCGGCCGCTTTGAGGCGCGACCTGAGGTGGTCGCGCGCTTTTTCGGCCCAGTATCACGGGCCGACCGAGTGCCGGAGCGGGATGGAACGCGCTCGGCTTCTTCTGGCAGGCCTAGCTCCGCGCGGCTCAATCCGGTAATGCTGCTGCCCGGCGCGCTTGGCTGACGGTGCGCTTGCTGCTGCGCCTCGAGATGTTCGCGGGTCGCGCGCAACGCGACGCGCGCCAAGCGGCCGGCGACCGGGAAAACGATTTCGTTCACGCGCGCATCGTCGAGGAGCTTGAGCACGGCGTCAAAACCGTTGCCTTGATCCTTTGGGCTGTGAGCATCCGAACCGATCGCAATGCCGACGCCGCGAGCCCTTGCCTTGCGAATCAAGCGCGCGTTGGCATCGAGATATTTCTTCTTCCGATCGTCGGGGTGATCCCGATAAAGAAAGCGCGTGCTGATTTCGACCGCTAAGCCGCGCCGATGTGCCACGTCGAGCATGCGGTCTTCGTGCTCGTCAAGCTTTTTCTGGGTCGGCCAGCGGCCGAACGTTGACGGACCGTAGAAATGCCCCACGACATGCGTCGGAAGCTTTTCGAGGTCGTCAAGGAGCTTGGCCATGTAGAGGTCCCAGAGTTGGTCCGCACCGACGACCTCGTGCAGCGCGACGAACTCTTCGTTGTCGAACGGCCACGGCCAGTCGCCGCCCTTCTCCGGGTGTTGAATCGGAACGAAGTGCACGGATCGGATGATTCCATCGGGACGCATGGCGTCCACGATATTTTGAGCGTCGGGGCGGGCGCGGGGATCGTTATCCATCTCCGCGCCAATCGAGAAGCGCATGCCTCGACGCAGGCCCTCTGAAACAATCGCCGCGTGCGCGATGTCCACGCCGGCGGTCTCAGCGGCGCCGAGCAAGTCGCCGGCTTGCGCGAGCTTGAGTGCGCGACGGACCGTATTGACCGCGCCCGGATCTTCAAACGTCAGGTAGTTAGCGTGATCGGCGACCATGAGGAAGCGTGGAGAGCTGCGCCGGCACGCGTGGTAAAACCATAGGAAGAGCATTCGCGCTGAATACGCGATCGGTCGTTCCTCGGAGAAAGGACGATGTTCGCCCTTGGCGTGCCCGTGAACGTCGGGAATCGCCGCGATTCTGGGGTCCGGGGTCGCCACGTTCGCTAAGGTTGGCGTCTAGCCCCGGTAGCCCTCCATTTTCAGAATTCGAGCTTTCATTTCGAGTCCGTAGTAGTAGTCATGCAGATCGCCGGATGAGTCGACCACGCGATGACAAGGGAAGAGAAATGGAAGCGGATTACGCGCCATGACGCGCCCGACCGCACGAGCCGCCTTCGGCCGACCGATTTGCGTTGCAACCCAGGCGTACGACCGCACTTCGCCGGGGGGGATGCGGGCTGCCGCGCGCAGCACCGACTGTTCGAAGGGCGTCAGGTCGCTGATATCGATAAGGGCATCGTCGAGTTTCCAGGTGTCGAAGAAACGGTCGAGCGCGCGAACCAGCCAAGGCGGCGCCTCGCCGGGAACGACCCGCCGATGCAGCCGGCGTTCGGCGCGTGCGACGATCTCCTCGAGCGCTTGTCCGGTATCGAGCGATACGTAGGCGATGCGTTCCGACTTGAGACCGACGTAAAGCCGGCCAACCGGAGTCGTCAGCGCCGCCAAAACCAGCGGCGGATACTGCGTTCCCTTCAAGGTGGCGATGTGCTGAACGACCTTCTTTGCGAAGTCGCAGGACGGTTCGGGAGGCGGCAGGCATGAGAGGCAGTACGCAACACCCTCGTACTGCTCGTACATTGCTTGGCACGAAGGGCAGGACCGAAGGTGGCTATGGACGGTCTCCTTGAGCGATGTTTGGCACTCACCGCGGAGCTCGTCCCACAAAGCCTCAACGTCACGACAACGCATGTTGGGGGACTCCTTCAGGAACAAAACGGCCGATTTGCGGACCGAGGATGCGTCGCAGGATGCGCACCGCCCGATGGACGTGAGATTTCACCGTGCCGATCGGCTGATTGAGAATCTCGGCGATCTCGGGATGACTGCGCCCCTCGATGAAGCGCAAGGTTGCGGCCGCACGCAAGTGCATCGGCAACTGCAAGAGCGCCCGCTCGACCAGGGCGATGTCGGTGTTTTGCTCGACGATCGCTTCGGGCTGTGGCGGCCCTTCGTGCGACTCGCGCAGAATCGCGTCAGGATCGGCGAGCGCATCGAGCGCCACATTCGAAGGACGTTTGCCGCGCAGACGGTTACGCGTCACATTGAGAGTAATCGTGTAGAGCCATGGCTGCAGCCGAAGATCGGCACGTTGTCCGGACGACATTTTGCCAAGCGCGCGGTACGCGCGAACGAACGCATCCTGAACGATCTCTTCGGCGTCCTCGCGATTGCCGGTCATGCGCAGCGCGAAACCGTAGAGTCGGCGTTGGTACTCGTCGACAATCCTTTCGAAATTCGCCACGCTTGGCGCGGAATCGGCGGGACGCCGAACCGCCGCCCTGCGTCCGGGCGTCGTCGCTGATGGCACGTGTACTCCCCGCAGGAGTGGCGCGAGCGCGCTCATATACCTTACCCGACCACCGCTGCCAGGGCCGTGGTTTCACGCGCACCCTAAAAATTCCTCAAGTGGTGTCGTCTTCTGCGTAAATTGAAGGCAGGGGTTTGAGGGCGCGCTCCTAAAGAATGGCCATGCCGCTTTTGTTCGGGCCGCAGCCCGAAGACTTTCGACAAGCCGCTTTGCTCAGAAGGAGCCAAGCGGTTTTTGTTTTGCGGGCGTGATGAGGAAAGGTGCGTTTTATGCAGCAAGCCATCGAGCCTACGGAAATTTCGCTGGATGCGTACACAATGTGCAGCTTTTTGCCCGCAATCGACTCGGCACGCGCCATTCCGCTTGCGCTCATTGGGTACCGCCAAAGCGAGGATCCGTGGTTCGTGTGGCTCGTTCCGAAAGATGGGGTCGACCCAACGGGTTTAACGGAGGATCCGTACTACGCCAAAGTGCTGCGCGATCCGCACGGCTACTTTAAGAAGAAGCTCGCGAAGTACGTCGAGGAAACGGGGTGCGTGAAACGCGGCATCGAGATGCTCATCGACTGTCATCAGAACCACCTCGCGTTCACTCCGCTCACGGAGTTGCGGGAGCAACCGTTTCGTCACCCCTTACAAGTGGAGTTGGTGGGAGCGTTTTAGGCGTCGCCCGCATACTGCGGCGATAGCGAATGAGCACCGGCACGGAGACCGGAGGACGACCCTGCGCCAGACGGGCGTCGAGCGTGAGCGTGATCGCCAGAGCGAGCAGCGTACCGTTCCTGCTCGCATAATAGGCGGTCGCATCCATGCGGATCGTACCCGAAACCAGCGTTTCGGAATAACCCGGGAGCGGACCGGTCATTGCACCTTGCGCTTCGAATCGAACCCCGATACTTGGCTGGCTCTCGATCCGCCCGGCGGGCATCGGTCGAAGGTATCCGTGCAGGACGGCTTCCGCGCCCAAGGGTGAGGTCGCTGCAAAGGGTACGCGCCCACGTAAGGCGCTCAGCTCGTGAAGCGTGGTGGAATCGAGCCGCACCGCAAACGGCTGATTGAGAATGGTCAGGAAATCGGGATCGTCATCGACGCGATCCTCGAACGCGCCCTTCGTCGTGAGAACTTGAACGAAGCGCGCCTCGGCGCGACTCTTACCGTCCGGGCCGTTTCGCAGATAACGAGCGTGGGCTTCAAAGCGCCAATTCGAGCCCTGCTGGCGAATCGAAAGTAACTGCGTGCCGGAGTAAGAGACTCTGGAGGACGTTTGCGATGCTGCGATGCGATAAACGTCGTCCCCCAGCGTGTCGTACTGGACGTCGGCACGCGCTGGCCCAGCTACCGATAAGAGTGCGGCAACCAAAGCTACGCCAAATTTGATCGTGAACTCCGTTCTTCCAAGAAGCTTTTCTACTACAGTATCACTCGCTGCAAGAAGCGAGGATGCTACCGATAGTGGACGGCCGTTCCTCGCCGAGCTCGTAGGAAGAAACGAATGTCGGCGGTTCGTTCGCAAACGACGATTGCATCGGCATCGGCAAAAGTGCGCCCGTTCACGTCGACAATGAAGTCGCCCGACTCGAGCCCGGCCAGCGTCCGATGAATGCTGCGTGAAAACTTGTCGTCCGGAGCGCGCGCGCCGATCGCCTCGCGTACGGCGAAGCCGATCAACTCGCGCAGGCGCATCGGCGTTGCCAGCGCAAAGGCGCCCGAGCCGCCGACTGCGACGGCGTGGAGGTCGAGCGGAACCTTCACGCGGATCATGACAATGACAATTTCTGCCGCATCGAGGACCTGCCTGCCGGCGGGGATAAATCAACGGGCGAATGTCCCTCGGGAACGTGCCGCCCGATATGCTGGTTGCTGCCGTCGAGAAGCTTCTCGCCAAGATGGACGATACCGATCTTGCCGCATTCTATGAAGGCGAGCTATCGAGCATGCCGTCTGACGCGACGCGCGCCTTCGTCGAAGCGCTCTTCGAGGCGTTTCGCGAGCGAGGTGAGTCGTCCGAAGATGCGGCCGAAGGCGCGGGCACGACGCTCGAAAGCATCCAAGAGCGCCACGAGGACGCTCTGCTCGCGTTGATTACCTACGCTCGCGCAAATGCCGATCTTTTGAAGGAAGCCACGACCATTTTTGTCGAGCAGCATCCGGGTTTGATCCAGACGCTGCCGCCGGCGTTGCGCGACGCGCTCGCCGAACGATTGCGTCCTCCGCTGGAAAAAGGCTCAACCTAGCGCGATGGGCGATCAACGCCGGAGGCGCCGGCCCGACGACGACTCGCGTGGTGGATTGCCGCTCTTGCCAATGGTCATCGTCGTTATTCTGGCGGGATTGCTCTTGGGAGGCGCGCTCGCGCACTTCTTCGGCCGCTCGAACAACGCCGGCGCACCAGCGACGGTTGCCGTGGCATCTCCCGCCGTGGCACCGCCCGCCGTAACCCCGGCGCCAGTTCCGACGCGGCCTGCCGCAACACCGATGCCAACGAGTTCCGCGCCGACGCCCACGCCGCTCACCAAGCCGACGCGCGTGCCGACCGCGGGGCCGTCGGGGGCGCCGACGTCAACTGCGGTCGCCACGACAACGCCGGCGCACCGGCATGTCGCCGCCGTCGCGGTTGCGAGCCCGAAGCCGACGGTGCAGGCGAAGCAATCGACACCGCGTCCCGCGGCGACGATCGCTTCAACCCCTCGTTCGGCCGCCGTTGCGGCAGCGGCCGAGGATCGCGCCGGCGTCGTCGTCCGATCGTATCTCGAAGCGCTTGCGCGCGGCGATCGCTCGGGAGCCGCCGCCTACCTTGCGCGGGGCGAGCCGAGCGAAACCTTCATGAGCCCCGACGCGCGCATCGCCTCGATTCGCTCCTCGAACCTGGGGGCTGCTGGATATCGCGTGACAGCGGACGTTCAGACGGGCACCGGCGAGTACTACGTGACCTTCACCGTCGAACCGGGCCCGGGCGGATTACAGATTACCGACCACTATGCGATTCGGCCGCAATAAGCCTTAGCGTTCCTAGGCTTCGGCGCCCAGCCCGGTCGTGGCTCGTACTTGCAGCTGGTCGAACATCGCCTCCGACTCGCGATCGCGCGAAACCAGCGTTCCGGCAATCGCGCCGAGCAAGCCGATCGGAATCGAGACGATGCCCGGATTTTCAAGCGGAAAGATCGCGTGGGCGCCCATGAGCACCGGACTAACTGCAATCAGCGCGAGCGATGAAATCAGGCCCGCGAGCATGCCGGCAATCGCACCGAGCCGCGAAAAGCGCCGCCAGGAGAGCGCCAGCAAGATCACGGGAACGTTTGCGCTGGCCGCGACTGCGAAGGCGAGCCCAACTAAGAACGCGACGTTGAAACCGCGCACCGCGATCGATAGCGCGATGGCGACCATACCGACGATCAGCGCCGTCGACCGCGCGACGAAAAGATGCTCGGTTTCGTCGCCTCGCCCGCTACGCACGAGGCTGAACCAAATGTCGTGCGCGAACGCCGACGCCGCCGTGATCGTGAGGCCGGCGACGACCGCCAAGATCGTCGCAAATGCCACGGCCGCGACGAACGCCGTCAAGAGCGAGCCTCCAATCTGTTCGGCGAGCAATGGTGCGGCGAGATTACTGTCGGGTTTTGGAACGATATAGCCGTCGCGCGTCAGCTGCGCGTCGAGCGTCGTCTGTTGTTCGGGATGGTGCGCGATGTATCCGATTGCTTGACCGGCATACATGCGCCGGCCAATGTGCTCTTTACCGACGATCGTTGCCGCACCGAGTCCCATGAACGAAGTCGTTAGATAGAAGATGCCAATCAAGGCCATGGCCCAGGCAACCGATGTGCGCGCCGCCTTCGCCGAAGGCACGGTGAAGAAGCGCATGAGGATATGGGGAAGTCCGGCGGTTCCAAGCACGAGCGCAAGGCCGAGTGAGATGAGATTCCAAGCGCCGATCGGGCCATGGAAGAGCAATCCGGGTTGCAGCAGATTGGAGACGCCGCCGGGTACCTTCACCGCCGAGGCGGCGTCGAAAAACCGCGCAAACGAAAAACCGAAGTGGCGCATCGCCAAGATCGAAAGCCCGATCGAGGTGAGGAGTAAGAGACCGGCTTTGATTATCTGAACCCACGTCGTCGCCAGCATTCCTCCGAAAAGGACGTAGACGAGCATCAGGACGCCGACGGCGCAGATTGCGATAACGTCGCCGACGCGCGGCAGGAGGAGATTGACCAACGCGCCGACGCCGACCATTTGTGCGATCAAATAAAAGAGCGTGATGGAGAGCGTCGAGAGCGCCGCAATGGCCCGAACTCCGCGGCCGCGCAGCCGAAACGACATGAGATCCGCGACGGTGTACTTTCCGGTATTGCGCAACGGCTCGGCGACGAGAAGCAGCACGGCCAGGTACGCAACGAGCCAGCCGACCGAGTACATGAAACCATCGAACCCGTAGAACGCCACCAGGCCGGTGATGCCTAAGAATGAAGCGGCAGAGACGTAGTCCCCGGCAATGGCCCAGCCGTTCTGCAAACCGCCAATCCGGCGTCCCGCGGCGTAAAATCCACGGCTCGTTCGGCTCTGCCCCGAAGCCCAATAGGTAATGACCAGCGTGATGCCGACGAAGATCGCGAACATGACCAGTGACGGTTGCGGCGTCACTGCGGTAAATCGATCAACTCGTGTGTTTCGCGCCGGCGCATTCGCGCAGCTTGAACGTCGAAAGCGCGCGCGCGGCGCATATAAAGCGCCAAAAGAATCCAAGCCATCGCGAACTGGGAAAGCGCAAAGCAGTACGCCAAGGTCAGCGGTCCCACGACCGGCCTGCTCATGGCGGCTGGGAAGAATCCTGCGGAGATCGGCAGTGCGAGATAATACGCAATGAAAAAAACGGTCGCCGGAACGACGAAGCGGCGACGCGAACGCAACAGCGTACGGAACTCGGGCTCCGCCGCAAGCTCCTTCCAGCGGGTCGGCTTGATCTGCCGCGTCACTCTTCGTCCGGCCAGCCGGCGATCTCGCCGATCGCCGCGCTCTTGAGCACTCGCAGACCGAGCGTCGCGCACTTCATGCGCGTCGGACTGATCCCGATGCCGACGTTCTCCAACACGATGTCTTTTGAAAGCGCGGCGACGTCGGCCAGTTTCATGCCTTTGATGCGTTCGGTGAGCATCGACGCCGAGGCTTGGCTAATTGCGCAGCCCCTTCCCGAAAATCGGACGTCTTCGACGACGCCATCGCCGAGCTGCAGCTCCATGCGAATCTCATCTCCGCAGAGCGGGTTCAGATCCTCCGCCTGAGCGTCGACGCGTTCGAGATGCCCGAAATTTCGTGGATGCCGATAATGGTCGAGGATGTAGTCGCGGTAGAAGTCGTCCACGACAGCCGGACTCAGACTCCGAAAACGCGCGCCGCTTTTTCGAGCCCGACGCACAGCGCATCGACGTCGGCCACGGTATTGTAAATATAGAACGAGGCGCGCGCCGTCGCGGCCCAGCCCATTTTCTCCATGAGGGGCATGGTGCAGTGGTGACCGGCGCGGACGCACACACCCTCCGTATCGAGGATCGAAGCGAGGTCGTGCGCGTGGACGTCGGACAGATTGAAGGAAATGACGCCGGAAATCAGCGCGGGGTCGCGCGGGCCGTAAATTGCCAAGCCGCGATGTTCGAACTCGGCAAGACGCTCCAATGCGTAGCCGGTCAGGCGCCGCTCGTGATCGCGCACCCATTCCATCCCGACCTCTTGCAGATACTTCACCGCAACGCCAAACGCGATTGCGTCGGCAATGTTGCTCGTCCCGGCCTCAAATTTGCGCGGTGATTCGGCGAACGTGGTATGACCGTACTCTACTTTTCTAATCATGTCGCCGCCCGAGAAGAACGGCGGCATCGCTTCGAGTAATGCGCGCTTGCCGTACAGCACGCCGATACCGGTGGGGCCCAGCATCTTGTGACCGCTAAACGTGTAAAAATCGACGTCGAGGCTTTTGACGTCGACGGGCAAATGCGGCGCACCTTGGGCGCCGTCAACGAGTACCGTTGCACCGGCGGCGTGTGCGCGTCGCACGATCGCTTCGAGCGGTAAAATCGTTCCGAGCGTATTACTAACGTGCGCGCATGCGACGAGCTTGCAGCCGTCGAGGAGCTGGTCGAGGTCGTCGAGGACGTACAGGCCGCGTTCGTCGACCGGAATGAAACGCAGTTCTGCGCCGGTTCGTTCCGCCAACAATTGCCACGGCACGAGATCGGAGTGATGCTCGAGTTCGGTGAGAAGAATCGCGTCGCCGGCGCGGATATTCGCGTTGCCCCAAGAGTACGCGACGAGATTGATCGCTTCGGTCGTGTTGCGAACCCAGACGATCTCGTGCTCGTCGGTTCCGACGAAGCGCGCCACTTCGACTCGGGCCTGCTCGAATTCGGCGGTAGCTCGGGCAGCAATCTCGTAGACACCGCGATGGATGTTGGCGTTATACTGTTCGTAATAGTCGACCAGCGCTTGAATGACGGCGCGCGGCTTCTGTGAAGTGGCGGCCGAATCGAGGTAGACTAACCGCTTTCCGCGCGACGTTGGGCGCGCCAGGATCGGAAAGTCGGCGATGATGCGCCGAGTCTTTTCGTCCGCGGCGGAATCGAAGGGCGAGGCGCTTCTGAGCGTTTGCGTCACACGAGCTTTTCCGACAGATCGGAGCGAATATCGTCGCGCAGACGCGCTGAGGGAAAGCGCTCGATGGCAGGCTCGAAGAAACCCAACGCGATCATGCGTTCCGCGGCAGAAACGTCGATACCGCGACTCTGCATATAGAAAATCTGCTCGGCATCGATCGCTCCGATCGTTGCGCCGTGATACGCTTTGACGTCGTTTGCAGCGATTTCCAGCGCCGGAACGGAGTCAACATGCGCGGTAGGCGAAAGCAGGAGTGCGTCGTCGCGCAAGCGCGCGTCGCTTCCCTGCGCGTTCCGTTCGATTCGAATGTTTCCGAGAAAGCGGGCTTGGCCGCGTTCGCGCGCCGCAGATTTGACGAGCGTTTCCGAGCTCGCCTCGCCGGCGCGGTGATGAACGGTACTGACGACGTCAACGTGCTGCGATCCGCGTGGAAAGAAGAGCGCCGTCACCTGGGCATCGATTCCCGGCTCTTCAATGGAGACGCGAACATCGCCGGCCGCGAGTTCGGCACCGAGCTCGGCGAGTGCCCACGTGAGGCGCGCGTCACGGCCGGGACGCGCGACGCGATGGATGATCGCGCGTGCGGTGCCGTCGGTTTGTTGACACGCAGCATAGGTCACGTCGGCGTTCGCATCCGTGACGATTTCGGTCGCGCCGCAGACAAACGCGTGCGCGCCGGAAGTAACCCGCTCGACGACCGTGACGCGAGCGCCGCGCTCGGCGAGGACGACGCTCCAAGGGAAGACGGCGATCCCGGCGGGAGCATGATAGTGAAAGAGAAGCGGCTCGTCGCAAGCATGGTCGGCGGGGACGTACGCGAACAGCCCCGTGCCGGCAAAGGCCTGCGCCAGAGCTCCGAATTTGCTCGCTCCGATGCCCGTCGTTCCGAAGGCTCGCGCGAAAAGCTCCCGGTGCTCGCGCGCAGCCGTCGCTAGATCGCAGACGAGAACCCCTGCAGCGGCATTCTCGACGCGAACCTCGGCAGCCCCGGCGGTTACCGCGCCCGCGGCAGGTACGATCGAATCGAAATCAACACGCCAAAAGCGTCCCGGCCTTTCGCGGCCGCTTGGCAGTGAGAAAAAACGATCGAGCGCGGCAAGGCGCGCGTCGCTAGGGAGCAAGAGTTCGTCGAAGCTCGCGACGCGGTCGTAGAGCTCGTGGGTTCGCGCCGCGCTTACGCCTCGGTCCGGTGCGCTAAGCAACGACGCTATTCTCCTCGCGAATCGTATCGTAGCCTTCGCGTTCGATACGGTGGGCGAGATCGGCGCCGCCAGTGAGCACGATTCGACCGTCGATCATGACGTGAACGACGTCGGGAACGACATATTGAAGAATTCGTGGATAGTGCGTGATGATCAGAAAGCCGGTTTCGCGCCCCTCGTCACTCGCTCGCAGTGCGGCGATCGAGTCGCCGACGTCCTTAAGCGCGTCGATGTCGAGACCGGAATCGGTCTCGTCCATAATCGCGTATTTGGGCGCCAAAACCGCGAGCTGCAGCATTTCGAGCCGCTTCTTTTCCCCGCCGGAGAAGCCGTCGTTCAGGTAGCGGCCCATGAAGGATGGATCGATACCCAGTTGCTCCATCTTTTCGAGAAGCAGCGCGCGAAATTTCGCTGGCGGCAGATCGCCCGGGCGTTCGGCCTGGCGCGCGGCATGGAGAAAATTCGCGACCTTGACGCCTGGTATCGCCGCGGGATACTGGAACGAAAGAAAAAGGCCGGCCCGGGCTCGCTTGTCGGGGGCTAGGGCGAGCAGATCCTCGCCGTCGAGATGCACGTCGCCGCTCACGTCGTACTGCGGATGGCCGGTAAGCGAGAAGGCGAGGGTCGATTTGCCGCTGCCATTCGGTCCCATCAACGCCTGGACGCGACCCGGTTCGACCGTGAGGTTGATCCCTTTGAGGATGTCATTGCCGGCGACGCGACAGCGAAGGTTAGAGATGCGGAGGCCTCGATCGAGCATGCGATTCATCGTAGCCACGCTCGCTTAGAAAGTCAAGGAAAAACTTTACTATCTCGCCGACTTCGTGCTAGGATAGCGCTCAGATGCACGCCGATCGCTTCTTTCAGACCACCCGCGGCAAGATCGTGAGCGAGTTGCGCCGTCGCGGCTGCGCCTCAGCGACGGAACTGGCAAACTCGTTCGGCCTATCGCCGAATGCCGTTCGACAGCAGCTCATGGTACTCGAACGCGACGGACTCGTCGTCGAAACGCCGGTCCGCCGAGGCCCGACCAAGCCGACCTACGAGTTCTCGCTGACCCCGGAAGCCGACAAGCTTTTTCCCCAAGCTTACGATAAGTTGCTCACCGCCGTGTTGCACGAGGTCCGCAGTCAATTCGGGACGGCCGCCGTCGAGCGCGTCTTCGACGGCCTTTCACGACGCACGATTGAGCGCGCGCGCTCGACGGTCACGGCGACCGATCCCGAAGAAAAGGTCGCGCAACTGACCGAGATGCTGCGCAAGAGCGGAGTCGTTGCCGAATACAGCTTGATCGACGGCGGCTTCGTCTTGCACGAGCATAACTGCCCGTACTCGAGCGCTGCGAAGGAGCACCCGGAGGTCTGCCAAGTTATCCATCACGTCTTGGACCAAACTATCGGCGGCGAACACGTCCAGACGGAATCACTCGCCCGCGGCGGCAAAGAGTGCCGCTTCGAGCTGCGCCCCGCCCAAACGGTGAGTTAGCATGGATTTTCCTAAGTTTCAACGACTGGTCGAAGAGCGCGGCGGTTTTCGCACGATGGAAAACGCGACCGCAAGCGGCGAATACTTCAGCGACTCGTGCGGCGACATGTACAATTTCTTTTTGAAAGTCGGGCCGGGAGCCGTGATCGAAGACATCTCGTACTTCACCACGGGGTGTGGATTCGGTACGGCGACGTGTAGCCTCGTCGTCGGCCTGGCGCAGGGTAAGACGATCGAAGAAGCCGCCGCTATTTCGACGAGCGAAATCGAGAGCGAGCTGGGCGGATATCCTGAAAAGAAGAAGGACTATCCCGAACGCGCGCTCGAGGCGCTGCACGTCGCGATTGACGATTATCGCGCGAAGGTCGCGTCGGGTCGAGTGCCGGATTACGCCGCCATGCCCATCGCGGCAACCTCGTCGCCGCAACCCAAACCCGCAGCCGCTGCGCCCTCGTCAAATGGCGCCGACGGGAAAAAACTCGTCATCAATCTGCGGTAACGCAAGCATCGTCCGGCGCGAGCGGGGCGCTTGCCAGGATTTCATAGCGTGACGTTTTGCGAACGGGGTCCGCGAGAGATTCGAAGAGGACGAGTTCTCGCATCCGCAGCGTCAACGGCGGGACTTCGATCGGTGGTAAAGCGTGTCGCGGCTCCTTGACGCGAGCGATCGTGACGTGCGCGACGATATCGCCGGGAAACGTGAATCCGAGTGCGGCAAAGGTGCGACGAACGCTGCCGGCGAGAACGTGAAAGCGATCGTCGGGTTCGCGCGCGCCAACGAAAACGATGCGAGGCCTGCGGTCGTGCGGAAAGCCGCCGAGCCTATCGAAGGTCACGGTAGCGGCCGCAGCCCGCGTCGCCGCGCGCGCCAGTTCGGCGACCAGCGGTTCGAGCCGGACCGGCTCGACGAAACCCAAGAAGGCGATGGTCACGTGTAGCTTCTCCGGCGCTTCGTAGCGCGCCGCGAATCCCGTTCTCCGCAACTCCTCGGCAACCGCGGTGCAGGCGGCGCGGACGTCGTCGTCGAGCCGAATTCCTACGAAGAGCCGCCGCTTGCGCGGTCGCCGGTCATCCACCGCTCAAATAAGGATTCGACGTACGCTCGACGCCGATGGTCGTGAACGGTCCATGCCCGGGGATAACGGGCGTCGCATCGTCGTAGCTCATGAGCTTCGCGCGTATCGAGCCTACAATATCTTCCATCGAGGTGCCGCCAAGATCCCAGCGTCCAATCGAGCCGGCGAAAAGCGTATCGCCAGTTAATAGGACGTGCCGTTTACCATCCGCGAGCTCGAAACAGACGCTGCCCGGCGTGTGGCCGGGTGTATGCAGCACGCGACAGCGAAAAGTTCCAAGCTCGAGCACGTCGCCGTCGCGGAGCGCTCCATCAATTGCCACAACCGCGGGCGCGGCGGCTAGTCCGATCCAGCGGGCTTGGAGCGCGAGCGTTTGATAGAGCGGCAGGTCTGCGGGGTGGAGGAATGCTCGGCCTCCGCTTAACTCACGCAATCGTCCGACGTCTCCGATGTGATCGATATGGGCGTGCGTGTGAATCAGATACTTGGCCCGCCAGCCTCCCAGCTCGAGGCGAGCCACGACTTCGTCCACGCCGTCGCCGCCATCGACGACAATGGCTTCACGGCTGACCTCATCGGCGAGGATCGTGCAGTTGCACTGCAGCGGCCCGACTGCGAAGGTTTGCGCATTCATCGAGGTTGTTACTCGACGTAAATACCGAAGTCGTGGAAACCGCCGTTGAAATATCCCAGCGGCGAGCCGGGGCGGGCGCTGCACGACACTACGCGGCCGATCAGAATGGAGTGCGAGCCGGACTGGTACTCGTCGGCGAGCTCGCAATCAAAATGCGCGATCGTGCCCCCGAGAACCGGCGCGCCCGTGGCGTCGACCACATACTCGATATCGGCAAATTGTCGCTCGCGCACGCTACCAGAAAAACGCTCCGCGAGGCGGCGCTGATCGCCCGCCAGCACGTTCACGCAGAAGACCCGCGAACTCGAGATGAAGAGATAGCTTCGCGCCTCGCGATTGACGCAGATCAGCAAGCTGGGCGGATCCAATGACACGCTGGCAAATGCGTTGACGGTGATGCCGCGCGGCTCGCCTTCCTTAAGCGTCGTAACGACGGTAACCCCGGTGGGGATACGACGCATCGCATTGCGGAACGCGTCGCCGGTGCTCACTGCCGGCGGGCGCCAAGCCCGATGCCGAAAGGAAGAATCGTCGCCTGCAGTTCCGGATGCGCAAGAAACCGTTGGGCGAAGCCGTGCATCGTTAACGCGTCGTTGAAGACGGCGAGGCCCGAAAGCTTCAGCATGGGAACGAGAAGTTCGAGATAACGCATGCAGTCGTCTTCGCCCGCGGCTACGAAGGCGATGTCCACGTTGCGATGTGAAAAATTCTCAAGCATGCGGAGCGGTGAAGTATTGAATACCTCGATGGACTCATTGACGCCCGCTCGCCGAAAATAGGAGCGCGCAACGTCGGTCCGATCGGCACGATCGTCGATGGTCCAGATCTTCCCGACGCTCGGCTGCGCGAGTGCCATCCAAAGGGTGGCATCGCCGTACGCGGTGCCGATTTCGAGGATGCGGTTGGCCTGCATCGCCACGACAATGGTTGCGAGAAAGCGGCCCGTCGCGTGGGAAATTACCGGAACGCCGTCGCGCGACGCGCGCTGCTCCAGTTCGATTTGCAACTGAGTTGGGGAGCGATGCATCGCTTCGAGATCGCGCAGCAGCTCGTCGGTCGCCACCAACATCGCTTGGGCGCTTCGCGACTAGCGACCTGCGCGCTCGGCGGCCTTGACGACGTTTCGCAAAAGCGCCACATTGGTCACCGGCCCGACGCCGCCGGGAACCGGCGTGATTGCACCTGCCACAGCGACCGCGCTTTCGAAGTCGACGTCGCCCTTGAGAACGCCATCGACGAGCGTCGTGCCAACGTCGATGACGGTCGCGCCGGGCATCAAGTCGGCGCCGCCGATCAACCCTGGAACGCCGGCCGCAACGACGACAACTTCCGCGAGCCGCACGTGCGGCTGCAATTCCCCCGATTCTTTATGCACGATCGTTACCGTCGCATCTTGGGCCAACATAAGCAGCGCGACCGGCGCGCCGACGACGATCGAGCGTCCGATCATCACCACGCGCCGTCCTCGCAGCGGCCAGTGCGGACTGCGCTCGAGCAAAAGCATCACCGCAGCGGGTGTCGCCGGTACGTACTCGGTGCCGCTGCCAAACGCGAGGTGTCCTTGATTGGTCGGATGGGTTCCGTCGACGTCTTTGTGCGCGGGCATCGCATCGGCAATTTCGCGAATGGATAGGTGGGCGGGAAGCGGTTGTTGCAGCATGACGCCATGCACGCTCGCGTCGGCATCGAGATCCCTCAAACGCGAGCGGACCTGTTCGGCCGTTGCGCGTTCTCCAAGATGCTCGACGGTTACCGCAATGCCGACTCGGTCGCCGGTTCGTTCGAGGTTGCGGACGTACGCGAGGCTCGATGGATTCTCGCCGACGAAAACGACCACAAGCTTAGGATCGATACCGGAGTCGCGCAGGTCGGCGGCGCGCGCCATGAGTTCGGTCCGTAAATCGGCGGCAAGGCTTCGCCCGTCGAGAATCAAGGCAGGCACGCCGTCGCGGTTTCGTTCGGCGGAGGAGAGGAACCTAGTCTTCTGCGGTACAGGACAGTCGCGAGGCGGTAACGCAAACGGGCTCACGCATGTCTCGGTACGTCCTCTGGGCGATTCTGACGATCGCCTTGGCAATCGGATTCTTTATCCTCAAACCGTTCTTCGCTGCGCCTGCGAATCGCGGTGCGGGCCCTGGGGCGTTGGTTGGCGAGCCGGCACCGGTATTCGCGCTCAAGGATGACCGCGGCATCGCTGTTTCGCTGGATCGGTATCGCGGGCGGGTCGTTCTCATGAATTTATGGGCGTCGTGGTGCCCGCCGTGCCGCGCGGAAATGCCGGATCTGCAGCACTTGCAAAGCGCCTACGCGGGAAGCGGGCTCGCCGTGCTGGGGGTCAACGAGGGCGAGTCCGCGCAACGCGCGCACGCGTTCGCCGATTCTCTGCAAATTCGCTTTCCGATTTGGATCGACGCCGGCCAGCAATACGGCCGTGCCTACGCGGTGTTGGGCCTGCCGACGACCGTCATTCTCGACCGCCATGGGGTCGTGGTCCGCGGCTTGGACGGCGCGCTTACGTTCAGACAAATGGAATCGGCGGTGAGTCCGTTGGTTCGGGCGCATTGAATGCGTTGATCGTGGCGGCGCTCGCCGTTGCCGGAGCCGTGCTCGTGCAGCTCCTCAGCCCGGGCCACGCCGTTTACCATGCGGGCTGGTACAATGTTTTGATTGCGGCGCTGATCGTCGTCGCATGTATTGCCGGACGCCGATTGGCTCGCGCGGGATCCGCGCCCCGACGTTTGAGCATCGCGCTGGTCCTCGCGGGAACCGGTATCGTCGGATTTGCCGGACTCGCCAGTGGTCTGCTCGGAGCCGACAATGAAACGTTCGTCGGCGCACCCGGGGAACGCGTGCGCGTTGCGTCACTCGGCGTGCTCGTCTTTCCTACTGCGGTGAGCGACGGACGCGGCAGCGCGGTTCGCCTGGAGCGCCCGCTGCACGCGCCGCTGCAAGTCGGCACGCGATCGCGCGACGCCGGCGATTTCGTTCTGCGCGCGCAGCCTCGTCCCGTCGTTTACGTGCAAGCGCGTGACGCCAGCGGCAATCGTCTGACGATCACCCAGCCGCAAGGCACGGCCTTCCTGTCGCCGGTCCTCTTGATGCAGCACCAGCAGCCGCTTGCGGGACTAAACCTTCCCTACGATTCGTTTAACCTGCCCGCGGCACGGCGCATCGTCAAGGCGGTGATGTTTAGTCCCGCGCAAGCGGCGCTACTGTTGCACGGAGGCGCCGAGCCAGGCGAACCGGCCGTGCTCTTCGCCGTCGATGACGAGAACGAACGTCCGCTCCCGCACGCAATTGCGTTGAGTGCTGCCGGGCGCGCGGTTCGCGTCGCCGGACTTACCTTGCAAGGCGACGTGACGACGTATCCGGCCGTCGAAGTCATTGCGGTTCCCAATCTTCTCGGCACCGCTTTTGGCACGTTGCTCGTGCTCGGCGGACTTATCGCCCTGATCGTTTCCTAGCGAGCGGTTTTATCGGCTCGGTCGCCGATTGGCCGGCGACGATCGCGCGAACGTTTCGCAGGACGATACTGCCCTGTGAAACTTCGATGCCTTTGGGTGGGAGCACGTAAATGGCCATCAATCGTGCCGCGCGCGTGTCCGGTGGAAAGCGGACCGTCACGTTTCGCCAGCCCGGCTCCCCGAGCTGCGTTGCATCCACGAGGACGTCTTCGTTGATCTCGTTGCGCACCGCTACGCGCGCGCGCGCATCGCTGCCGTCGTCTTGCAGGTCGAACGTCAGACCGATCGTGTCGGCGGGCAACGCGATGTCGGTCGCAGCATAGGCGGCTCGCTCACCGTTGCCAAAGACAAAGCTGAGGCGAACGCAGGTAGCGCAGCCCGCGCCTTTCTCGAGGCTGCCGGCCCCGCCGTGCCGAGCAGTTACAAAGTGCGCCTGCGCGACGAATGGAAGCGGGACCTCGTGCGATCCGACGGTGACGCGCGCGCTGGCGACCGTCTGACCGATCGCGACGGTCACCGTCGCATCGTGCGTTCCGGCTCGGAAATGGCCGAAGCGATCGATTGAGCCTGCGTTCGAGCTCCACCGCAAAAGTGGCGGAAGCGCGAGCCCGTAGCCATGCGAATCATAAGCACGCGCCTTCAACGCGACCGTCGTATTGGGATCGAGGTTCGGGCGCGCAGGTATGATGTTGCTTCGGGCGGGCGTCGCCGCGATTTCGATCGGGACCTCGCCCTTCAATCCGTCGCCGCGCAGCAGGAGGCGCCCGAGACCGGGACGTTCTGCGATGAACCTGCCGTCGCGATAGATCCCGAGTCGTGCGGGCAGAACCGTCCCGCTTACGGCAGCAGGACTGGTCGCAACGTGATAGGCTGCATCGAGAGCCGTGACGCGCAGGTCAATCGCGGCGCCGTCGATCGCGCGAAGGATTCCGGGACGGGCGACCAGCCGCACCGGCGGCCCGACGGGCGCCGTACTATAGACGAAGATTCCGTCGGCGACGGGGCGTTCGCGCCCCTCGGAGGGCGAATTGACCACATCGGCAAGGGTGTCACCCAACCGCCGCACGACCAGCGTGGACGAGCCGCCCCCGTCGAAGAGTAGGCCTTCGGTTGCTCCCAGCGCACGCATAAGCGCAGCGAACTCACGGCGCGTAACGCCGACGCTCAACTCGGGCTGACGTCCATCGATTTCGACCAGAAAAAGCCGGCCGTCGGGCGCAATCGCCGCACCCGAACACGGCACGCGCTTGAAGTTCTCTTGGCGGTAGGGAGCGTCGCGATCGTCGTACCATTCGCCCTCGTGTAGAATCAGCGCCCCGCCGCCGACAGCGGCGACGATGGAACTCAGCTCGAGCGGTGCGAGGTCGCCGCTCGCAGTCACGACGTCGCCCGCATTCGGCACACCGACGATTCCATAGTCGCTCGGTCCGATTGCGACGTAATATCCCGGCGGCTGCGGCTTGAGATTGTCAACGACCCCGGTTACGCGATAGCGTGCCAGCGGAGGCGTTCCGTCGAGGGGTTGCAGTGAAGCCAAGGTGACGTTCTCACGCGGCGGCACACGTCCGTAGAGCGGCGTTAGCAGCGACACACCTCCGCCGGGCTGAGGCAGCTCGTCGATTCCGTCGAGCGGCATCGTGCGATCGGCGACAACAATCTGTCCCGCGAATGAGAATTCGGCGATGTGCGCGATGCCGTCGCGAGTGATTGCCAAAACGTAACGCTTGTAGGGCAACTGCAGCAACGCGCCGTCTCGCACGACCATATTGATGGGACGGTTGGTGTTGCCGATATCGAAGAAATCGCCGTTGATGCCCGCCACGGCACGAGTCCGCCGCGCCATCGAGCCGACCGTTTCGCCGCGAGAGATCAAAGAATCGTCGGCGATGACGGAACCAAGCTTTACATCGCTGCGATCCGTTTGAACCGCAACGACGTGAACGGCTAGCGGACCGACCGTCGTCTCCAGCTGGTAGTTTCCGTAGGCGATTCCAGGGGCAACGCTCTCCACCGTCGGGGCTTGTTCGATAATGCGTGGGAAGGGCGCCGCGGGTTCGATGCGAGTGGGCAGTTCGCTCGCGTGCGTGCTTGCGGTGGCAGCGATGAAGCCGATGAGAAGGCTGACGGCGATGCGGTTCATTCGCTCCGTTCGCTTGGGCGCCATATCGCGATTGCGAGCGGATAACCTCCGGTCGCAAATGGGGCGCCCGCAATACGACGAAGCGTGCGCAGATCGAACGCGTCGATCGTGTTCGCGCCGGCGCAGGGAACGTAGAGCCTGTGGGCGCTCGCATCGAGTGCGGGTTTCCACGGCGTCGCGCAGGTTTGTAACGGCGGCCGCTTGGGGCGCAAGCTGCGCGCGTCGAGCACGTCGATGCGCGCCAGAGCCTCGTCGGTCACAAAGAGCGTTTGCGTGGACGAATCGAGCGCCGCGCCGAGGGGAAAGGTGAGATCCGCGCTGCGAGCGACCAGCCGCGACCTGGGACCGCGCAATGCGAACGCTACGGCCGACCCGGCAGCGGCAAAGAGCGACTCGGCACTCTGATTCGAAACAACGTACAGCCGTGTGCCGTCGGGCGAAAGGACGAGCGAAAAAGCGCGGCCGATCGCGTAGAAGCGTCGAACGACACGCATCGAGCGTGCGTTGATGACGGCGACCGTGCCGTCGTTGGTGTTGGCGACGTAAACGAGCTGACGGCGCTCGTCGATCGCGAGGCCTTCCGCCGTTGCGCCGGTGGCGACGCGGGTGACCGCCCCTCCCGCATCGATGCGCGTCAGCGCGCCGCTTCCGTTCCAATCGCGATCGGTCACAAAGACTTGGCGCGTTCGGCCGTCGATTGCGACGTCATCGCCGAACGCAACGTCGCCGATTCGCACCACGCCCCAGGGTTGCAGCCTCGCCAACGCCAGCGACGTGCCTTGCGTATCGGGCGCTGCGACGCGGCCGTCCGCGTCGATGGCGACGTCGCCTGGAGCGCCGGGTATTGCGAGCACGCCGAGCACCGAAAGAGTATGCGCATCGTGAAAAACGAGGCCATCGTCGTACGAAGCCGCAACCAGGAGCGCGCGATTCTTGGGCGGGGGAATGCCGATGCGCACGGTTGCCGCGGCGAGGCCGGCCGCGTTGCCAACGACCAGCAACGCGCTCGAGCTTGCACGCAGCCGCGGAACTTCATAGAAGCCGCCGGCAATCCGCCCCGCACCCAGCACCGCGAATTGATACGGTGGCGCAAATCCGTTGACGTGCAACTGGAGGAGGCTTCCGGGCAGATACTGCCACGGTGCGATCGTGATGCGTCCGGTGGCGAGTTGCTGTTTTTGCGGATGCGCCGCAGCGCCAGCGAGTGCGATGCACGCCGATGCGAGCAGAGCGATGCGCCAGACCTGCGGTTCACGCCGGCGCATCAATTATCTCCGCGATGCGCGCAAGCCCGACGCCGACGTCGCTTCCGGGGGCGACCGTGGTCTCGGTAGTCTTTCGGGGGTCGAGCGCAAAGCTTGCCAACCTGTAGCCGTCGAAAGTGCCGGCGACGATCGTGCCGTCGGGGTCCACGGCGAACGCACGATGCATCGAACGATCGAAAACCACGATGTAGAGGCGCAACTCCATCGCGCGTGCCCGGGCGATGCGCTCGGACCACGGGTCGCCGAGTGCGGTGCTCCAACAGATGAGTGCGTAGTTCGCGCGACGATAGGCGACCAATCCGGCCGGATCGAGAACGACGCTATCCTCGACCGCGGCTGCTGGCAGTTTGCGGCAGAGCGCCGTTAAGCTCTCCGGGTCGCATGGGGAGAGTGCGTAGCCGTCGTCGAGCACCTCAATGCGCGCGTCAATATCTTCAGGAAGCGGATCGATCGAGATCGCGAGGCGCAACGGGCCATCGAAGTGCGCGCCGGTCATTTGCGGCGGCGGTACGGTGCTGCGTTGCGGAGCTTCGCTTCCCAGAACGATCGACCCGAAGAGCGTCTCGGGCTCGCGCTCGCCGGCGATGGCGACTATCTCGCCCTGCGGGTTCACGATTTGACTCTTACCGCAGTAGGCGACCATGCCCAACTCGCTCCCACATTTGTTCGCGGCAACGAACGGCACTCGATTTTCGTAGGCGCGCACGCGCCCGAGAAGGTCGGCTTGAGCGTTCTCCAGACGATGCGGGTCGCGGCCGCTCGTCACCCATGCCGTTGGCATCACCAATGCGGCCGCGCCGCGGTCGACGAGATGCCGCGCGATGGTAGGAAGACGACCGTCGGCGCAGATGAGTACGCCGAGGACCCCGACTGCGGTCGCAATCGGTTCGATACGTTCGCCCGGCGAAAACCAACGCCGATCAAAATGCCAGAGGAAAAGCTTGTCCGTACGTCCGGCGAGCGAGCCATCGGCATCGATCACGAATGCAGCGTTGCGCACCGCGCCATTCGCGGCTGCGGCGCCGACCACGATGACCGTTCGCGTAGCCGAGGCGATGCGACGCAGTCTTTCCAGCGCGGTCTCAACAGCACGCATATCAATCGCAGCGTTCCCGATAACATACGCGGGGAACGTGGCCTCGGGCAACACAATTAAATCGGCATGAGAGGCGACGCGCTGCACGTCGTCGGCGATGAGTTCGCAGACGCGGGGGAAGTCACGGCGGTCATGTGCTCTCAGTTGCATCGCCGCAACGCGAAGGCAAGCGGTCATCCGCCGCCAGATTCGCGCCTCGAAAAGGTATGCCCTTATTTGCCGACAAATCGTTGCATCAGGAGAGTGTGCTAAACGTGAGACGCGCGATTCCAAAATTGACGCTTGCGGTATCCACCGCAAGCGTTCTTTTGTTTGCCGCGACACCGCCGTCGACTTTGGCGGGTGCGGCCGTTCCGACGCCGACGCCGCCCGCCGCGAAGAGCAAAGACGTTTGCGGCGTCACTAAGAGCAAGTGGGCGCACATACAATGCGAACAATTCAACAGCTCCGCGCCGGGAGACGAATATTTCGGCCGAATGAAGATGAGCTATCTCGGCATCGACAACACGTATAAGGACGGCGCGATCAGCGCCGGCGGCTACACGACCGATCCAAAGCTCATTTCGAAGTTGGATTTTGCGACCGACGCACTGCGAAAGTGGGCGGCGAAGTATCCGAACGATCCACAACTGCCACGTTCGTATTTCTTGGGCGTTCAAGTACTCCGAAAAGTCTACACGCAGAGCGAGCAGCAAACCACGTGGGAGTTTGTAGAGCTGCTGGTGACCAAATACGGCGGAACCTATTTCGGCAAAGTCATGAAGGCGAGCCTCGCCAACGGCTACACCGAGCATTGGTTCGCATTGGCGCAGATTTGCCCGACGCCGCTACCCCTGGGAGTGATGCCCGAAACGACACCAGCCGCAACGCCATCCCCCACGCCCGCTCCGGGACATCCGGCCATTGACGTCATCACGCCGCCGTGCGTCCAGCCGTCATCAACCCCTGAAGTCGAGCCAACCGAAGCGCCGACGCAACCGCCAACGCAAGCGCCAAGCGTGAAACCAACTGCTTCGGGCACGCGGCCCCTGCCGCGCGCTTCCGCGAACGTGCCGGGTCCGTCCCCGGCTCCGCCTTCGGTGCGTTCGACGAGCTAAGCTCAGCGAGCTAAGCTCAGCGGGACGCCCAGATAACAAAAGCCCTCCGCGTGAGCGGAGGGCTTTGTGTTTTCGGGCGATCCGATGCTTACAGCTTTATGCCGATACCCGCATACGGGCCGCTTTCGGAGAATCCGATCGGGGCTGCGTTGTGATTGTAGCCACGATCGCCCAGGAATCCGGCTTCAAGGAAGAGCGGAAATCCGGGGAACGAGTACGAGAATCCAATGTCGTACTTGAAGATATCGTACCCAACGTTGTACGTGCACGACCCGCCGGTGGGATTACCACATGCCAGCGGATTGCTGTTGTAGTTGCCGTTGACGCCGAAGTAGTAAAGCGCGCTTCCATAAAACGAGAACGCGCGATCTAGATCCGGCAGTTTTTCGAGGCCGACACCGGCGCCCGTTTCTTTCGGATATCCGTAGTTGTTTCCGCGCCACATGTATCCACCAACGAGGTAGATGCGTGGCTTGAGGATACGAATGCCCAGACGAGCGTCGAAGTCATAGTCTCGACCGATGAAGGCCGGAACCGAGGTCTGACCGAGTCCGCCGATGGTGGTGACATAGCAGTCGGCACCGCCGCAGTTATGCGGCCAGTTCCACTGACGGTAGTCGACCTCAACCATGAAAGGCAGGGCCATGATCGGAATCTCGATGGCTCCGTGGAGCCGGTAGGAGAAGCCTCCATTGTTGTTATTGCTGGTGTTGCCGGGGTCAAACTCGTTGTAGACCTTCGGCGAGATGATGTAATCGCCGGCAGCGTAAAAGTCGTAGTACGGCGCGGCCGACGGCATTGGCGTCGCTGTCGGCGGCGGTGGTGGCGGCGGCGGCGGCGGTGGAGCCGGCGTTGGCGGCGGGGTCGGCGGAATATAGCGAACCACGACGATACGACGGTCCGGAACCCATTGGACGTAAGCGCCCATGCCTTCCGAAATCACGCGAACCGGTACGAGAACGGTGCCTTGGTAGATAATCGGCGGAACGTCCAAGGGACGTGTCTCGCCATTGATGACAACCTCCGGCTTTCCGACGGTCACTTTGACCTCGGCGCCGGCTTTGCTGACCGTCACGGTCTTGCTGCCTGCGTCAAACGACACAGTTGCGCCCATTTGCTCGAACATCGAGCGAAGCGGGATCAGTAAGGTTCCGCCGCGCACGAGCGCAGCGAGAACGCGAGCCTGCTTCAGTATATCGGGCTTCGCATAGACGTGGTGGTCATTGAAGAGAATCGGATACTGACCCGACGGCGGGGACCCGAAGTTCGCCGGCGGAGCAGCCATCGCACCCTGGTCTTGAGCGATCGCGTTGGTTCCAATGTTGCCATGCGACGCTCCAGGCTGGGCTGCGACCGCGTTGAGTCCAAGACCGGCTACCATTAGCGCGGCCAGGACCCCAGTGCTCAGTCGCTTCAATGTGTCCTCCTAGCTGTTAATTGAGCTTAGGCCCAACCGCCCGGACCCTGCGGGTGCCGGTCGCGAGTGCCTTTGGCGTCCTTTTCGGGGACGGACGATTGCCTCCCCTGCAGTGAGAGGAGACTTTGCGCTTAGGCGAGCTTCTCGCGCAGCTTTGCCAGAAACTTGGCCTTGTCGATGATGTAGCGCTCGTGGCTGCCTTCGGCGACGGCTTCCTGTTCGTCGAAGACGTGGACGGCAAAGCTCACCCGCGGACCATCGAGCATGACCACTTCTACTTCAGTACGTACGATGAATCCGACCGGCACCGGTTTCTTGTGCTCGAGATCGACGTGAGTACCCAGCGTAATCTGACCGGGCCTCAAAATCGGCTCGACGCAATGGATCGCCGCGCTTTCGACGAGTTGAACGAGCATGGACGTAGAGAGGACGTCGACGCCCTTGTTGCCCGCCTTCTCGGCGGTCATCCACTCCTCGACGCGGCTCTGCAGGCTGTACGAGCGGCCGATGTCGAGTTTCGCGCTCATTGCCTCCGGGAGATACGCCCCGCAGCCGATTTCCTCATGCCGAGGTTCCAATAGTAGGTCCTTTGAATCAAAGACCGTTGGCCGCCGTATATGAGCCGTGAAGGCCCGCTTGTAGGAGAGAGATGCTCAGGAAGACAGAACCCTCCGTTTCTTTAAAGGCAACGTTATTGACGCTTGGCCTAACGGCGGCATTTGCCGCGTTGCCGGGCTGCGCGAAGAAGCCGCCGACCGTGACGCCCCCCCTCGCCGTCGATGCCGCGCCGGCTAGCCGCCAAAACATTGCGACGTATTTGACGCTTGACGGACAGATTGCCCCGCTCGAGCAGTCGACGTTGGCATTCCAGCAGAGCGGTACGATCCTTCGAATCAACGTGAACATCGGCGACATGGTCCATCGCGGCGAGCTGCTCGCGACGATCGATCCGCGCACGATCGAGGCGCAACTCGAGCAAGCCCAAGCGCAGGCCGCACAGTACTCGGCTGCGGCGCAGGGGTCGGTGGTCGGATATCCGGTGCAGGTGCAGACGAACCAGGCCGCGGTTCAATCGGCAAAAGCAAATCTCGAGAACGCGAAACTCGTCTACAATCAGAACGAGCAGCTCTACAAGCAGGGTTACGTTTCGGAGACCACGCTGCAGCAGTCGCAGGCGAACTATGTGTCGGCGCAGCAAACGTATAACAACTCCGTCGTCGGCCTTCGCAATAACGTCGTTAGTTATCAGAACGTGAAGGCGCAACAGGCGCAAGCGACGGCCGCACAGGCGCAAGCCCAACTGCTGGCAACCCAGTTGTCGCAAACCTACCTGTATTCGCCCTACGACGCCGTCGTAGCCAATCGTCTGGTCGATCCGGGCGCATACGCCTCGCCGTCACAGCCGGTTTTGCAAGTCGCGCGCGTCGACCGAGTCTGGATCAACGTGAACGTGCCCGACGAAGATTTGTCATACGTGCATCCAGGCATCTCGGTTGCTTATCAGTCGACATCGTTGCCGGATCGCAAGTTCAGCGGTCCCGTGCAGACCGTCAACCTCGTTCCCACCTCCGGCACGCTTTCGTACCTGGCGCGGCTCGAAGTGCAGAACCCCGGGTACGTCTTGCGAGGGGGTATGCTCGTGACCGTCACGGTGACGAAAGCGCGGGCCGCCGACGCGATCGTCGTTCCGCGCAGTGCGGTCGCGCAAACCGCGAACGGCAATATCGTTTACATCGTTAGCAACAACAAGGCCGAGGCAGTTCCGGTGCGAGTGGGCGTACAGACCGACACGCTTTCGCAGGTCATCAGCCCTCGCATTTCCCCGGGTACTATGGTGGTGACCACGCGTCCGGACGCACTCAAAGACGGAAGCGACGTTGCCGTCAGTAACGGCAATGCGCCGGCGGCGTCGTCCGCCTCGGTACACTGAGATGATTCCAGGACGACTTCGCGCGCGAGCGTTCGCCGCAGCGCTGACCCTCGGATTGCTCGTGAGCGGTGCAGCGGTGGCCCAAAACCTGCCCTCACCGCCGCCGGATCAAGGCTCGATCCCGGGCGTTCCAGGGATCAAGATGCCGTCACCACTGCCGCAACCGACGATCAGCGGAACGCCGATCCCGTATCCCGCGTACGGCACCCCCGCGCCCGACGTGGCGCAGCTCCAACCGAAAAAGGGCGTGCCGGAGTCGATCTCGCTCGCGGACGCGATTCGGATCGCCGTCGCGCTCTCGCCGGTCTTCGCGCTGCAAAATGCCCAATGGGCGGCGATCCACTCGCGGTACACGTCGTCGTTGCAGGCGCTCTACCCCAGCCTGAGCGGAAATGCGACCATGGGCAAATCGTACAGCAATGGGAACGCGACGCAGTCGTTTAGCACGAGCGGTCCAATCACTTCGCCGACGCCCCTCACCCCGCTCGTATCGGCGACGACGGGAGTCGGAAAATATAGTCAGAGCACGATAGCGACCGAATCTGCGAATATCACGGTCACGCAGCTCATCTACGACGGCGGCCGAACCATCGCGAACATTCGTTCCGCCCGCGAAGCCGACATCGCCGGCCGAGCCACGCTCCTTCGCAACCTACAAACGCTTGCCTACAATGTGGCCACGACGTACTTTTCCGTGTTGGAGGATAACGCGACCGTTGCCGCCGACGCGCAACTCGTTCGTGAGTTCGAAGTCAACGAAGCTTCAGTCGCGGCGCAAATTCGCAACGGCGCTGCAGCGCGCTCCGACATCGCAGCGGCGCAATATCAGACCGCCCAGGCGCGCGGAAATTTGGTCACGGCGCAGGGGACGGCGATCGGCGGGCAGGCGACATTTGCCACCACGCTTGGACTCGACGCCGACGCACAAGTCGTTCCGCAACAAGTCACCGCGCAGCTCAATGCGCCGAATCCGACATACGGCGTTTCACTGAAGCGCGCCTTGCTCTTGCGTCCGGATTACATATCGGCCGCCTACAACGTCGCGTCGGCACAGGAGGCGTTGCGGTACGCAAAACTCGCTCGATTTCCGATCTTGTCGGCCGCCGCGAGCGATGGCGTGAGCCGCACGTTCATCGATTGTTACTCGAGCACGATAACGACCGGCGGGGGGAAAGTCGTTCCCGTTTCGGAATGCCCTGGACCCACTGGTTGGTCGAACGATAAAACGCTCGGTCTCAATCTGACCATCCCAATCTACGACCAGGGCCAAACAAACTATAATATCGCCGTCGCGGCGTCGCAGCTCGATCAAGCTCTGGCGACGCTGAATTCAACCAAGCTGTCGGTTCAATCCGACGTTCGCTCCGCCTTGGCGACCCTCGTATCGGCGCGAGCATCGCTGGTGCAAGCGCGGTCCGAGCTAACGGCCGCCCAAGTTTCATTGAGCGCCACGCAGGCCCAATATAAAGTGGGCGCGACGACCGTGCTCAACGTCGTGACTGCCGAAGCAAATCTTACAACGGCGCAGTCCGCCTACATCTCGGCGCTGTACGGCGTGCAGACGGCCGAGCAGAACTACCTCTACGCGACGGGCATCAGCGACGTTCAAATCTAGAATCTCGTTCGCATGATTCGCCAGGCCTCACCAACGCCGGCGACAATTTCGGACCCTGTCAACGCGGCGATCCTCGCCGTTTCCGAGGATCGCCTCGCCGGTTTTCAAGCCGATCCATTCGGCGAAATCGCGCAGCGGAGCGGCGTGCCGGCGCAAACGGTGATCGAGCGGGTTGTCGCGATGCTGCAGGCCGGCACGATTCGGCGCGTACGCCAAACGCTGCTTTCGACGAGCCTAGCGAGCGGCGCGCTCTGTGCGTGGGAGATCCCGACATCGAAGCTCGACGAGGCGTTCGACTTTATGTTTCGCGAGGATCCCTTTTCGGGTCACGTCGTAATCCGCACCACCGACGTGGTCGGGGCAGGCAGTAGCTATCGTCTGTGGACAACGCTCAAAGTTCCGCAGGGTTTCTCGCTGCGCAAGCACGCGGATTGGTTGCGCGACCGAGTTGGCGCGCAACGCTTCAGGCTGATGCCGGCCAAGATGCTCTTTACGCTCGGTGTCGGCCACGTGCGCCGCCGCGGCCTCGCCCCGGGCTCGCGGACGGCTACCCCGGGAGAACCGTTACGGACGTCGATCGTCACGCTCTCTGCGCTAGAGTGGCGCGTGCTCGTCGCTCTCAAGCGAGAGTTCGCGCCGAGCGAGATAGCGCGCGACCTGTGGCGCGCTCGCGCGGGCGAGGCCGGCGTCGATTTCGATACGTTCGTCGCCGTGGCGCAGGGCCTGAATGCGAAGGGAGTCATTGGCCGGTTTTCGACGTTTCTGGAGCACGTTAAACCCGTAGCCGGTAACGAACCGGCGACGCGATACAACGCCCTCTTTCACTGGGCCGTTGCGCCCGGGCGCGAGATCGATGCGGGCCGCGAAGTCGCGCGCCACTACGTTGTCACCCACGCGTACTGGCGCGAGGGCGGTCCGGAGTTTCACGACGTCAACGTAATGGCGGTCGCGCACGGCATGGAGAAAACAATGGTGCTGGCGCATAAAGCCGCGATCGACGCGCACCTGCGCGAAGCAGGGATTGATTTCACCTATACAAACGTCTTTTGGGGAGGACGCAGCGAGATCAAGCCTTCAGAGATCGCCCCTGCGGCATATCGCGATTTCTGTGCGGCGCAGGGCATCGATCCCGATACGATGCAGTCCGAAGAAGACGAGGAAGGAGCGTCGGCGTGAGACTACGAGTTTTGTGGGTCGCGGCTACGGTGGCTGCCATCCTCGGCGGCGCGGCCTGCACCAAGGTCTCAACCGAGAATGGTGGGCCCGGCGGCGGCGCACGTCATCCGTGGACGATTCCGGGCGTCTTTCGCTTCTCCGAGTTCTCGGATCCAAAGAACCTTAACGTCCTGCTCAATTCAGCGTCACCGACGCTCGACATTTCGATGTTCGTCTTTTCGTGGACGATTCGCTACGACGACAAAGCTCGTCCGTTTCCCGATGCGGTCCGGGAAGTTCCGACCGTCGCCAACGGCGACGTGAGCAAAGACGGCCTGACCCTAAAATACAAGTTGCGGCCGAACATCAAATGGCAAGACGGCGTAGCACTGACCTGCAACGATCTCAAGTTTACCTGGCAAGTCGTGATGAATCCGCATAACAATGTGATCACGACCGACGGCTACAAAGACATCGGCAGCATTGACTGCCGCGATCCACACGTGGCCGTGGTGCACATGAAGAAACTCTACGCTCCATTTTTGCAGCAGCTTTGGAGCGAGAACGGCAACGCGCCGATACTGCCCGAGCACTTGCTGGCAAAGTACAACGATGCCAAAGGTTCGTTCAATACGGCGCCTTATAACTCTCTGCCAGTCGGCAGCGGTCCGTTCAAAATCGTGGCCTGGGATCGCGGCTCTGACGTTCGGATGGTGGCAAATCCGTACTTCTATCTCGGCCGGCCGAAGCTGAAGGAAGTGATCTATAAGATCCTTCCCGACGAAAATACGGCGGTGACGCAGCTGCGCACGCACGAGCTTGACATGCTTGCACTTGGATCGGGTCTAAAGTGGCCCGAGTACGCTGCGCTGGCGGCCGCCCCCCGAAACGGCCTCACAGCGGTTCGCGTCGACGCGTTCTCGTGGGCGCACGTCGACTTCAACCTGCGCCATCCGATCATCGGTGATGTTATGGTTCGGCGCGCGCTGGCGTATGCCACGAACAAAGAGGAGTTCATTCAAAAAATTGCACACGGCTCGGCGATTGCCGCCGACACGGATCAGCAGCCTCACTACTCCTGGGCGTACACCAACGACATCGTGCACTATCCCTACGACCCGGCGAAGGCGAGGGCGCTGCTAGAGTCTGACGGCTGGAAGATAGGTCCCGACGGAGTTCGCGTGAAGGGTGGGCAGCGTCTGGAGTTCACCATGAGCACGCAAACGGAGTCGAATGTCGGCAAGGCCAACGAGCCGCTCTTACAACGCCAATGGCGCGACGTCGGCGTGCAAGCCGACATCAAGAACTATCCAACTGATGAGTTTTTCGACAACTCGACCGCCGGCATATTGCAGGGCGGCCACTACGACGTAGCGCTCTTCGCCTGGATCGGAGCCGCCGACCCGGATGACAGCGCGATCTATTCGGGCGACAATCTCGCGCCGCACGGGCAGAACGCGATGTTCTGGAACAACCGCATCGCAACCGATGCCGTGAACGACGCGCTCAAGACTATCGATCAAGCGCGACGTAAGCGCGACTACGTCATCGAGCAGCAGCAGCTTGCCCTCGACGTACCGACGCTCATTCTGTATTTCAATCGTTTCCCGTTCGTCTACAACACCGATCTCAAGGGGTTCACACCATCGCCGGTGATCTCGTCGTTCTGGGACCCGTGGAACTATTCCATCTGAGGAGCTTCGCCGATATGAAGATACGCTTTCTGCACGTAGCCGTTTGCTGTGCTGCTCTCGCGACCATTACTTCCTGCACGAAGACGGGTGGAGCTGGCGGCGTCGGCGGTCGCGTCAACTCATGGACGCAGCCACACGTGCTACGGTTCGCGGACGCGGGCGATGTCAATACTCTCAATCCGCATCTAGGCCAATTTGCCGACGTCGGCTATCTTTCGTCGATGACGATGGCGTACCTCATCAAATGGGACGAAGAGAATCGCCCTTACCCGGAGCTCGCGACGGAAATTCCGACGCAGAGCAACGGCGGCGTCAGCAAAGACGGTCTGGCGATCACGTTTCACCTGCGCCGCGGCGTACGCTGGTCCGACGGAGCGCCTTTCGATGCCGACGACGTCGTCTTCTCGACTAACGTCGTAAACAATCCGGCCAATAATGAAGTGGGCCGATTGGGCTGGGATCACATTACGAAAATCGACGAGCCGGACAAATATACGGTCGTCTACCATTTACGGACTCCCTACTCGCCGTTCGTGGAGACATTCTTTTCATCGGCTGGCGCCAATCCATGTATTCTACCAAAGCACCTGCTGGCCCAGTATCCCAATATCAACCACGTCGCCTACAATTCGCTTCCGGTCGGAATCGGGCCGTTTAAATACTTGCGCTGGGACCGGGCGCAGGACGTCGTGCTGGTCCCTAACCCGTTGTATTTTCGCGGCACGCCGAAGCTCAAAGAAGTGATTTTTAAGATCATACCCGATCGCAATACGGTGCTCTCTCAGATTCAGTCACACGAGCTCGACATGTGGCATATCGTCCCAGGCTCCTATCTTTCGCGAGTGCAAGCAGTCCCCGGCATAGCCGTCCTTCGTCAACCTAGCTATTTTTACAATCATCTCGACTTCAACGTCCAACGCCCAGCGCTGCGCGATCCCATCGTCAGGCAGGCGATTCGGCTAGCTCTCGATCGCCGCACGATTCGCGACAAGATCGGGCGCGGCGTCGGTATTTTGCAGGAGGTCACAACGCCGAAAAATGCACCCTACGCCGTGACCTCGGTCCCGCTCGTGCCGTTCGATATCGCGCGCGCGAATGCGCTTCTCGACAAAGGCGGTTGGAGGCGCGGAGCCGACGGCGTGCGCGTCAAAAATGGCGTAAGGCTTTCGCTCGACTACGCCACCACCGCGGGATTACCCGACGTCGACGAGCAAATCGAGTTAGAGCGCTCGTGGTGGAAGCAGATCGGCGTGGACATTACGGTACGTCACTATCCGACCGCACTGATGTTCGCACCGCTCCAACAAGGCGGTATCGTCTATTCCAATAAGTGGGATATAATCGCGTTCGCGTGGCTCAATGACGCAATCGGCGACGCTTCGGCGTACCTTTCGTGTAAGGCGTTTCCGCCGAACGGTCAAAACAATACGCACTGGTGTAATCCTCGCGCGCAAGCCGCGATGGACTCGCTCTTCGCCCATTACGAGCAACCACAGCGAAACAGCGACGTGCTAACGTTGGAGCAAGAACTCGTTAAAGACGTTCCGATGGTTGTCACCACCTTACGCGAAGACATTTTTGCGTACAACCGCGACCTCAAGAACTTTCACCCCAATGCGATCACGCCGTTCGACAATATGATGAATGTCGATATATAGCGTAGGCAAGAAGGGCGCAGCCTAGCAGCGAGAGCGACCGCAGCGCGCTCCAGGCAGGGACGATCGAAAACAGTCCGCTTGCGCGCTGTTCCTCGAACCAGACCGCGGAAATCGTCGCGGTAGGCGGCACGTGGAGATTGCCCAAGGCGTCAGGCCAGACCGGCACGGGATAATGAACGGCGAAGGTCGCCGCGCCGGCGAACAAGGCTCCGACCAGCATCATAATGCGGATTGTGCGCCGACGCTCGATCCGATCGCCGAGTGCGAGGAAGGCGGCGCACGCGGCAACCGCCAGCAGCGCGCATTGCGCAATGCCCGTCGGACGTTGCGCCAGGCCGAGCCAATCGATGCCGACCAGCAGCGTTCCAGCAAGCGCGATGGCGCGCGGCGTTCCGTTGGTTCGCAACGCGCACCATAGCGTCGCCGCGAATGCAACGATGAAGTCGTGCTCGTGAAAGAATCCCGCCACGAATGGTGTCAATGCCGAGCACGCGCCAAAACGCGCGAATGAATCGCGAACCCGGGCGATAAGCGCGATGGCGGCCGCGATCGCGAGACCGGCGACGATCAGTGAGATCGCGCGACTCGCATCGGGCGGCGCGCCTAAGGCAGAGGCGAGCGATGCCGGGTCGAATTGAATGGCGGTGAATTGCTCGGCGAGGCGGTGCGCGGAGACGGCTCGAGCGTAGCTAAGCGGCCACGCCCAACCGGCCGCGAGGGCGCCGAGCATGTAGGTCGTGAAAGCGCCAACTGCAATCGCAAGAGTTGCGCGATTGCGGCCGAGTTGCGAGAAGAGACCGAGCGAGGCATTGGGCTGAGCGAAGGCCACGCATGCCGCACACGCGGCGGCGACCCACCATCGATCTGCGAGCGCGCTGACGAAGGTAGCGCCAAGAAAGGCGACGAGGGCAAGTTGTCCCAAGGCGAGGTCGCTCGAAAGCGGAGCGAATGCGATCGCAAGCAGCACTGCCGCCAAAAAGGAGCTGGCGTTTGGTGGCGCGCCGCTCGCGTACATCACCGTGCCCACGAGCGCGAGCGATGCAACGCCGAGGATGCACAACCATAACCGCACGGCCGCTTCGTAGGGAAGGCGCGCCGCCAGACTCCAGCCCAAGAGCGTGTGCGGCGGACCGATGAACGGGAGGACCTCGTCGCGGCGTGAATCGACGCCGCCGATGCTGCGCTCGGCCTTCCAAATCGATCGCCCGAACGCATCCGCGCGATCGTTGAACGTGCGGCCGGCAGCCCAGTACGCTTCGAAATCCCGAGCCGGCGGTCCGGGCGTCGCCGCCGGGCGCAGCGCGATGACGGCTATCGAAATGGCAACGAACGCCGTCGCAAGGAGGACGATCCGCGTCACCACGCGGTCATGCCCGACGAACCGGGCGTGGCGATTGCGTGCGACTGCGCCATGACGAAGAAGAGCCCCAAGAGCGTGGCGAGATACCAGACGCTGACGCGGAGTCTCGCGCCAAAAGTCATGTTCTGCGCGCGTGGATCGACCCGGCCTCGCCAAATTGCAATCAACGCAGGAAGGCCGAGCAAAGCGATGATGACGATGAAAAGAATCGAAATGTGGATGAGGAACGCCAGTGCGACGAAGAGTGCCAAGCCGGCGAAACAGAGCGGGGGCCAGAGCGCACCGATGATTCGGCCGCCGTCGAACGGGGGCATCGGAATCATGTTGAAGAGGTTGAGGAACGCCGAAAGATCGGCGCACGCAAACCAGAAGCGGTCGTTGGTCGTGTCGCCAATCGCATAACAAACGCCTGCGAGGCCAAGACCGACGAGCGGCCCGGCAAGCGCGATGTAGGCGTCTTGTTCGAGATCGGCCGGCGCCGCGCCGGCAGTAAAGGCCCCGAGCAACGGCACGAAGGCCGGCAGTCTTACCGGCAAACCGTAGGCGCGGAAGGCAAAGTAGTGCCCAAGTTCGTGCGCGAGCAAAACTAACATGACGACGACCGCCAACTTCCAGCCGAAGATGACGACGTAGACCCACAGCGACAGCAAGAACGTCCAGCTGATCGCGAAGAGTTTCGCTGCTACCAAAAACAGAAATTTGAATTTCAGCAGAAAAGCCGCAATCGTTGCGAGCAGCGCGCCGATGCCGGTGCGGCGACGTTGCGCGGGTTTGGGATCTGGCGCTTCCGGGCCGGGCGATGGCGGCAGGTATTGCACGCAACCCTCTTCAACCGCATCGCGTGCCGGTCATCGTGATCGTCGGAGGAGGCTTTGCGGGGATCGCCGTGGCCCGCCGCCTGGAACGACGGCTGCGGCCGAAAGAGGCCGAAATCGTGCTACTGGCGCGCGAGAATTACACGCTGTTCACGCCGATGCTTCCCGAGGTGACGTCGGGTGAGCTCGAAGTCCGCCACGTCGTGACGCCGATCCGTGCCCAGGTGCGCCGCGTTCGTTTCGTTCTTGCCGACGTCGAGGCAATCGAGGTTTCCAATCACTCGGTACGATATCGGCACGTTTTGACCGATGAACGCGTGGTTCAGCCCTACGATCATCTGGTGCTGGCGCTCGGCTCGTCGACCTCGGATTTCGGATTGCCCGGGGTAGCGCAACACACGTGGGCGCTCAAGACGCTCGGTGACGCAGACCTTCTGCGCAATCGCCTCGTTTGGTTGCTGGAACTTGCCGACACCATTGCCGACGACGCGCGGCGCGAGCGACTGCTGACTATAGCCGTCGTCGGCGGAGGCTTTACCGGCGTCGAGACCGCCGGCGAGATCGTCGAGCTCTTCGAAAGCGCGCTGCGATTCTACGCGCGTCTGCGCGACCGGCGCGTGCGCGTCGTGCTCATTGAAGCAGGGCCGACGTTACTAGCCGGTTTACCGGCGAAGATGGGAGAGTACTCTCGCCGCGTGCTCGAACGTCGCGGCGTCGAGGTGCTCAATGGCGACGGCGTCGCGTCGGCCGACGGCGATGGCTTAACCTTGGCCAGCGGCCGTCGCATCGCGAGCGAGACGATCATCTGGAGCGCCGGCGTGAAGGCATCCGCGACGATCGCTCGAGAAAGCCTGCTGCCGAAGACCGCGCGCGGCGCGATCGAGACCCGAGAAGACATGAGCGTGGCTGGTTTCCGCGGAGTCTGGGCGATTGGCGATTGCGCCTCGATTCCAGACGGTGAGGGCAATCGATATCCGATGACCGCGCAGCACGCCATTCGCGAAGGTCCACATCTTGCCGATAACATTGTTGCCACCTTACGCGCCGCCCCGACAACGCCGTTCCGGTACCGTACGCTCGGTATGATGGCGGCCTTGGGCGGCCGCAAGGCCGTGGCGCAGCTTCCAGGAAACCGCGTCATCACCGGATTTCTGGCGTGGTTTTTTTGGCGAAGCTATTACCTGCTGCGGCTTCCGGGGCTCGATCGCAAACTGCGCGTCGCCTTCGACTGGACGCTCGAACTGCTCTTCCCACGCGATACCGCCGAGCTGCGTTTTGCCAAGCGGCAAGGCGACCCGTCGAGTTCCCAAGAGATGACACCGCGTCCGTAGAACGCCCACGGATGCTCCGCGAACCGATCGAACGCCTCATTCGCGATCCGAAAGAGTTCACGAGCGGCGTCGGTTTTCCCGATCCCGCGGAAATTCGTATTTACGACGAGACACTACGCGACGGCGAACAGATGCCGGGCGTCTGCTACACGCCGGCCCAAAAGGTCGAAATCGCCAGGGCGCTCGCCGACGTGGGGGTGCACATCATGAGCGTCGGTTTCCCGGCGGCATCGGCGGGCGATCGGCGTACGCTGCAACTCGTCATGGAAGCCAAGCGTCGCGGCGAGCTTGGGAACGCCGAGATCGTGGTGATGTGCCGGAGCAATCGCAACGACATCGACGTCACCGCAAAGACCCTGCGAGACGTTGGAGTCGATCCGCGTGACGTGACGTTCTTCATTTTTACGAGCGGAAGCGACTTGCACCTCAAGTACAAGATCGGCAAAACCCTGCTGCGATACGAAGGTCGCGACGAGCGGGAGTGGCTCGATCTGCCGCTATCGTTCTATCGTCAGGCGAACATCCGGCTGCAGTGCAGCGCCATCGCGCACGCGCGCGAACTTGGCATCGAGCGAATTGAGTTCGGCGCCGAAGACGGTAGCCGCGGCGACGTTGACTACTTTATCGAGTATTTCAAAGCCGGCCTCGAGGCCGGCGGCACGCGTCCGGCGTGGCCGGATACCGTCGGCACGCTAACGCCGGAAGCCACGCGTTGGTATTGCTCTCGCATCATCGCGGGATTGCCTGCGGGCCTGCCGATCGTCGCGCATCTGCACAACGACTACGGGCTCGGTACGGTCAACGCGATTACCGCCGTCTCGAGCGGCTTCAAAGTCGTTTCGGTGACCGCGAACGGCTACGGCGAGCGCGCCGGCAACGTGAAGCTGCACGAGTTCGTGGTGGCACTGCGCGTGCTCTACGGAATCGAGCTGCCGGGCTTCAAGTACGACAAGATGCGCGCGCTCGCGCGCTTTATGGAACGCATGAGCGGAATTCCGTTGCAGCAGCACGAGCCCATCGTCGGATCCAAAGTTTTCGCCCACGAGTCGGGGATTCACACGCAGGCAATGCTCGTCGATCACCGGATGTACGAAGCCGTGCCTGCCGAGCTCATTGGAGCGCAAACGACGTGGGTCTTCGGCAAACACACCGGCGCGGCACTCGTCGAAGACACGCTGCGGCGTCAGCGCGATCGTCTGGCGCGCGCCGGCGTCGAGCCGACGAGCGAGCTGGCGCACCGTGTGACCGACGAAGTCAAGCGCCTGCGCGAAGAGCGCGCCGCCTCGAGCAAAAGCGAAGAGACGATCGAGCTTTACGAAGCCGCGATGCGGCGTTTGTCGCTCGACGAAGAGGACGTCGTCGAGATCGCAATCGCGCTGGGAACGCCGGCCAAAGCGTCGTAAATCGACCCGCGACGGGTCACCGCGCCATCGATCCCAGTCGCCAGGTCGCGACGAAGGCTTTAAAGGCGACCGGATACGAGTCGTGCACGAAGCGAACGTTGCGCGATCCAATGCGTTCGAATCCGGGGATCGTCGCCACCAGATCGGCTTGACCGGCGGTGACCAGCCCAACGTCGAGCGTGATCGGCGGATCGAATCGAAAGAGCCTCGCGCCGCTCGCAGCCCGAACGGCGGCCTGCGCTGCGCGCCGGATCTCTCGCTGCGCTGCCTGCGGCACCATTGAGGCAGCCGCAGAGTTCCCGATCGAATCCTTGACGATGACGCCGTGCACCCACGGCATCTGCTCCTGGACGCCGTGTACGGTCGTGCGATCGCCGGTTACGAGCAAGAGCGGCACGCCGTAGTAGCCCAAGAGGCCGGCGTTGATCGTTGCCTCACTGCAGCGTACGCCGTTGATATGCGCGTCGTAGATTACCGATGGGGTGTACGTGTGGCAAAGCACCGCATCGAGGTCGCCTGCGGCACCGTGATATCCTATGAAAAAAGCGCCATCGAAGCCGCCGTCGGCATCCTGCACCATCGAAAACGGTTTTCGATTGCCGAAGATGACTCGTACGTCGGAGGGTAACTCGTCGAGGAGTAGATTACGCATCGGTCCGTGCGAATCGTTAACGAGCATCTGCGCGGCGCCGGCCGCGCGCGCGCCTTCGATCGCGCTCGTTACTTCTTGTGTATAGTAACGGCGAAAGATCGCATACTCAGGATGCGGTTTGCGGGCGTCGACTTGCTCCGGCGCGCAGACCCCGGCCACCCCTTCCATGTCGCTCGATATATAAAGTTTCATGTCATCTCGAGCGCAGTCGAACGCTTAGGCGATGGAATCGGCGGCGGCGGCAATGCGCGTCGCGGCGATGAATGCTTGCAGCACGGTGGGATAGTGAGTCGAAGTAAATCGCAGCGCGCGGCCGCCCAGCCGCGTAAAGCCCGGAATGAGCTCGATGAAGTCGGCGTGCTCGACGGTGCCGGTCTCGATCGTAAGTTCGAACGGCGGATCGAAACCAAACGGCCGCGCCGTCTCAATCCGCGTCATCGCCTCGCGCGCACCCGCACGAATCGCCTCGCGTGCGGCCTCCGGCGTCAGCGAGTTCACGGCGGAGAACCCAACGGCGTCTTTCACCGTAACGCCCACGACCCACGGCATCGCTCGCATCGTTTCTTCTACGATCGTGCGATCGCCGGTGATCAGAACGACCGGAACGCCCTGGCTACCGGCGAGCGCTGCGTTGAGCAATGCCTCACTGCACGCGATCCCGTTGACGCAGACGGAATAGATCGAATCGCTATAGGTGTGAGACAAGGTCGCGCAATCGCCGGCCTTGCCATGGTAGCCCGTGAAGAAGACGGCGTCGATCGACGCGTCCAATCCTTGCGTCATGCTCCACGGCTTGGGCGCTCCGGAAACGACTCGCAGCTCATCGCCGTCCGGTAGTTCATCGAACAACAGATTGCGCATCGACCAGTGTGAGTCGTTGACAACGAAGCGCGTGGCGCCGGCCTCCGTGGCGCCCGCCATTGCGGCACGGACCTCAAGCGTCATGAAACGCCGAAAGACCGGATATTCATGCACGTCGCTCGGGTCGCATTGTTTCCAGGAGCAGATACCGGCAGTACCTTCCATATCGCACGAAATGTAAACGTTCATCGCTACTGTTGTCGCAACGCTTCGCGAGCCTGAGAGAGGCCGGTCTGTGCGGCGACGTTGCGCGGATTGACTTGCAAGGCGCGGCGATAGAGAGGGATCGCCTCCTCGAAGTGATTTGCCGCGAGGTACATGTCGGCAAGCTGGGTGAGCGCGACGTCGTCGTTGGGATGAGCGGCAATGCGGGCGCGCAAGGTCTGCAACTGCGCGACGACGGGTGCCGGCGGACCGCCTTCAACGGAGTCTTGCGAACCTTGCTGCGGACCAGCGGCTGGCGAGGCGCCAAGCGTTGCAGCTCTGCCGAAAACCGAGCCGGTCACCCCGAAGCCGACGGCAACCAAATAGGCCATCGTGCCGAGAAAAAGCGCGGAGAGAAGCGCGAAGATCGGCACGTACACTCGCGGGGGAAGACCTCCGTTATCGGGCACGATGGTTCGGTTGGACGGCCATCGAAGCAAATCTTGCGTGCCCAACGATGCGTTGCCGAGTGAGGCCGATCTGCAGCTTCTCTTCGCTCGCTTCAACTACGAGTTCTTCAATGGCGAAGTTCCCGGCTGCCGGATCCGCTACAACGAGCGCTTCTCCAACTCGGCCGGCCGCACGACCTACGGACGGCATCCGATGGACATCGAGCTTTCGCCCAAACACTTTCGCCGCGCGCCCCAGGCACTAGCCGAAACGCTGTTGCACGAAATGATCCACGCGTGGTGCTACGCTAAGTTTGGCGACATGGGACACGGGCCGCGTTTCAAGCGCAAACTTCGCGAATGCGGCTTAACCTCGATTTATCACGAGCTCGGTAACGCCGCGCCGCTCAAAGAATCGAGCAAGCGATTTATTCTGCGGTGCGAGCGCTGCAGCTTCGAAGTCCTCCGTCGAACGCTTCCGCGCCGACCTTCGAGCTGCCCGCGCTGCAACAAACGTCGCTTTGACGAACGCTATCCGTTGGTCATTCACGAAATCGTCGAGATTCGCCGCATCGGATCGAGCCTCGACGGTGCGCGAGCTGCGCGGAAAGGCTTGCCGACATGACGAAGGTACGTCGATCATGATGACCACGAGCCAAGCGCAAGAGCCTCGAATTGAAACCGACTCAATGGGGGCGATCCAGGTACCCGGCGACAAGTACTATGGAGCGCAAACGGCGCGATCGCTCGTTCACTTCGACATCGGCGATGGAGCGTGGCCGCGCGACGTGATGCCGCAGAAAGTTCTGCAAGCCATGGGCATTCTCAAGAAGGCTGCTGCAATTGTCAATCACGATTTGGAAAGACTCGACGCTGAGAAGATGCGCCTGATCGTAGCCGCCGCCGACGACGTGATCGAGGGGCGCCTCGACGAGCATTTCCCGTTGCGCGTCTGGCAGACGGGTTCGGGCACGCAGACGAACATGAACGTGAACGAAGTGATCTCGAATCGAGCAATCGAGCTCGCGGGCGGCGAACTTGGGTCGAAGAAACCCGTGCATCCGAACGATCACGTCAATATGTCGCAGTCTTCAAACGACACGTTTCCGACCGCGATGCACGTTGCCGGCGCCCGCTCGCTAGTAGAGATGCTTCCCGCCGTCGAGGCCCTGCGCGACGCGTTGAACGCCAAGGCACGCGGCTGGGCGCACGTGGTGAAGGTTGGACGGACACATCTGCAAGACGCGACGCCGATCACGCTCGAGCAAGAGTTCTCAGGGTACGTTACGCAACTCGATCGCGCGATCAAAGCCTGCAGAGAGGGGCTCGATTCGCTCTACGATCTCGCTATCGGCGGGACGGCGGTCGGGACGGGTCTCAACGCTCATCCGGAGTTCGGCGAACGCACGGCGCGCAAAATCGGCGAGCTGACGGGCCTGCCGTTTCGTTCGCATCCCAACAAATTTGCTGCGCTTGCCTCACACGACGACTTCGTTTTTGCCTCGGGCGCGCTCAAAATGCTTGCGGCCGCCCTCATGAAGATCGCTAACGACATACGGTGGCTGGCTTCGGGGCCGCGGGCGGGGATTGGCGAGCTCGTTCTGCCGGAAAACGAGCCGGGCAGCTCGATCATGCCCGGCAAAGTGAACCCGACGCAGTCGGAAGCGATGACGATGGTGTGCGTGCAGGTCTATGGCAATGACCTCGCAATCAGCTTCGGTGCGTCGCAGGGAAACTTCGAATTAAACGTCTTCAATCCGGTTATCATTTACAACTTTTTGCACTCGACGCGGCTGCTGCGAGACGCGTGCACGATGTTCCGCGAGCATGCAGTCGAGGGACTCCGAGCAAACGAGGAGCAGATCAAAAAGTATCTCGACGAGTCGCTTATGGTCGTCACCGCGTTGTCGCCGCAGATCGGGTACGACAAAGCCGCCGAGATCGCGAAGAAGGCGCACCACGAGAAGACGACGCTGAAGAAGGCGGCGCTCGCTCTGGGCCACGTCAACGAGGAAGAGTACGATCGAATCGTCGTGCCCGCAAAGATGACCTCGCCGGGCTGAGGACGAATCCCGGCCGGGACGTCCCGCCTGGCTTGATGGAGTTTTCAATGCACATATCTGTGTCGAGTTTTCGTACTATTCTCCGCGTCGCGGTTGTGGCGACGCTGGCCGCGCTGACGGCCGCCTGTTCGAACCGCGCCGCTCCAACCGCGTTTGTGCCGTCCGGCCAAGCGAACGAACGGCAAAGCGCTGAAGCGATACGAAATGCTTACGGTGCCAAATCGGCGGACGTCGAGTACGCGTACGTAGCGAACGCGGGTTCTAGCAATATTTCGGCCTATTCGATCGATACGAGCAGCGGCGCGCTCAAACCGGTCGCTGGTTCGCCCTTCACCGCCGGCTCGGGAGCGATCGCCGTGGCCGTTGATTCTTCTGGAAAATTTGCTTACGTCGCCGACAATAGTTCTACCACCGTCAGCGGCTATGCCATCGACGCCGACACCGGGGCCCTGAGCGTCGTGAAGGGGTCGCCATTTACTGCAGGATCGGCTCCCGTTGCGGTGGCCGCCGACCCGAAAGCGAACTACGTCTACGTTGCGAACTATGGAGCGGGGAATGTTTCTGCGTTCTCGATCGATGCAACGAGCGGTTCGCTCAAGCCTGTGAAGGGCTCGCCGTTTGCGAGCGGCACCGATCCGATCGCCGTCGCCGTCGACCCGGCCGGTAAATTCCTTTATGTCGCCGATTATGGGTCGGGCAATGTCTCTGCATATACAATCGATTCGGCCACCGGAGGCTTGAGCGCCGTGAGCGGCTCTCCGTTTGCTGCAGGAAGTCTTCCGACCGGGGTGCAGATCGATCCCAACGGAAAGTTTGCGTACGTTTCCAATGGCGGCTCGAATAACGTCTCGGCTTTCAAAATCAGTGCGGCGACCGGCGTGCTGACACCGCTCGCGGGCTCGCCGTTCGCGTCGGGCCAGGGGCCCGGGGGCTTCTTTTTCACGCCGTCCGGTAAGTTTGCATACACGCCGAACTTTTCGGCCGGCAACGTTACGGCATATTCAGTTAACGCGACCAGCGGCGCGTTGACGCAGGTCGCGGGCTCGCCCTTTAGCGCGGGCTCGGCGGCGACGGGATTTGCCGTCGACTCTATCGGCAAATTTGGCTACGCAATGAACTACGGAGCGGCAAACGTTTCGGCGTATAAGATCAATTCGAGCACCGGTGCGCTGAGCTCGATAAAGGGATCGCCGTTTGGCACCGGCAGCGGACCCGCGTGGATGGCAATTTGTAAACGCGTCAAGAGTGTTTGCAAGCCGCCGCCCTTGTAAACTTACAATTCTCTCCAAACCAGCGTGATCGCGGCGACGACCAGCGCGACCGCAACGATGATCAATAGTTGGGGCGAGCGCAGACGCAGCGAGAGGCGCGCGCCGATCGGTCCTCCGAGCAATCCGCCGGCAACGAGCGGCACGACGTCTTTCCCGACGACGTCATGTTGCAGCACGTGCACGATCAGCCCCGGCGGCGATGTCAGCAGGATCGCGAAATGCGACGTTGCGCTGATCGCGTGAGCCGGCAGCTCGGAAAAATAGAGGAAGGCGGGGACGATCACGATTCCCCCGCCGAGACCGAAGAGACTCAAGAAAATTCCGACTACGAAGCCGAGCGCCAAGGCCCCGCGGTAGGACATGCCTTTGATCTCGTGCACTCGGTGTGATTCCAAGCGGTTCGCCATCCGTCGCTCGGCGTTCCAGGCCATATCGACCGCCACAGCGACAAGCAGTACCGCGAGGAGTGCGTCGAAGATCCGTGCGGAGATATGGACCGATAGCATCGCGCCGAGGATGCTGCTTGGCAGCCCGCCCAACGCGATAAGCAATCCGATCTTCAAGTGCACGCGCCTATGCAGAAAATAAGTGAACGCACCGCTGGCGCTGTTGGCGACGATGAGTACGAGCGACGTTCCGGCCGCGTCCGCCGGTGAGAAGCCTAGGAACAGCCGAAGAAGAGGAACGAGAACGAAGCCGCCACCCAGGCCAACCATCGAGCCGAAGACGCTTGCGATAAAGGCGGCGCCAAAGAGCTCCAAGGCGAAGCGCACTGCGGCGCTTCCGGCTTAGCCGGCCCGCCCGATGTAGCGTCGATCCCGCGTATCGATGCGAACGACGTCGCCGGCTTCAACGAAGAGCGGCACAGCCACGATCGCCCCGGTCTCGAGCTTCGCCGGCTTGGTGACGTTGGTGGCCGTGTCTCCTCGGAATCCAGGGTCCGTTTCGGTGACGACCAGTTCGACGTGAGCGGGCAGATCGACGCCAATCGCCGCGCCATCGTAAAATTGCATGTCGACGCTCATGCCATCCTTTAAGAAATCGGCCGGATCGCCGATGACGTCGCGTTGCAAGGTGACGTTCTCGAATGTTTGCTGGTCCATGAAGTGGTAGCCGTCCGAGTCGTTATAGAGCATCTGCATCTGGCGGTTATCCACAGTCGCGCGCTCGAGCTTTTCGCCGGCCCGAAACGTTCGCTCCAAAGTCGTGCCGGTCTTGACGTTCTTCATGCGGGTGCGAACGAAGGCGGACCCTTTTCCCGGTTTGACGTGCAGAAACTCGATCACGGTCCAAAGTTGACCGTCCACCACGATGGTTACGCCGTTGCGAAGGTCGTTTGAGGAAATCATGCGTCAGCCACAGTACGCGCTCCCTAGCTGCGCGTCCTTGAAACACGAATGGGATTCTCGCTGCTTCGACGCAGACGATCGATGTTTTCGCGATGCGTAAAGAGTATCAAGAATGCCGCGAAGACGGCATACGCGGTCTCGGGCAGCGATCGGGTGAAGAGCCAAAGCGCGATCGGCGCGAGGACGCTGGCCGCCATCGAGCCGACCGAAGAATAGCGTGTCAGCGCGGCGCCGACGAGCCAGCCGCCGACCGCCACCAATCCAACGGGCCAGCTCAGCGCGAAGAGCGCGCCGAACGACGTCGCAACACCCTTACCCCCTCGAAACTTGAGCCACGGGGAGAAGCAGTGGCCCACGATTGCGCCGGTCGCTGCGATCGCCGCCATAATTTGCTCCCCGGGCGGAAAATTGTCAAAGTCCAAACGGCCGCGAAAGAAAAGAAGCGCAAAAAGTGCCGGCACGAATCCTTTGAGTGCGTCGAGCAACAACACCGCAATCGCTCCCGCGGCGCCCAGCGTCCGCAGCGCATTCATCGCTCCAATGTTGCCCGAACCGCGCGAGCGAATGTCGGTACGATAGAACGATCGGCCGATGAGATAGCCAAAGGGAATCGAGCCGATGAGGAAGCTTCCGATGAATACGGCGATCGGAATCGCCATCAGCAACGCGAGCAAACCCCGGGCCGTCGAGTCGGATAGACCGATATCGCTCACGGCGACGCCTCGTTCGAAGGGCGGCGCGCCCGAAACTGGAGCGTTAACGGAACGCCCGCAAACTCGAAATGTTGACGGATGGTGTTTTCCAAAAATCGCTTGTAGTGATTTTGGACCAGATCCGGGTCATTGCAGTGAAACACGAAAACGGGCGGATGGGTCGCCGGTTGCGAGACGTAATAAATCCGCAGGAGCCGCCCCCCAGCCGCCGGAGGCGGGTGCGCGAGCATCGCCGCGCGCACGACCGTATTGAGTTGCGGAGTGGGTATTCGGCGATCGAGATTTTGCGCGACGGAGGCCACGACCGGCATCAGACTTCCGAGACGCCGGTGCGTTTTCGCGGAAAGGAACGTGATCGGAGCGAAGGCTGCGAACGGAATCGAGTCGTGGACTGCGCCGGCGAGATCGCCTTGACTTACGTCTTCGGTCTGTTCGCGGACGAGATCCCACTTGTTTCCGACGACGATGAGGCCCTTTCGCTCCTCGATCGCAATGCCGGCGAGCCGGCGGTCTTGCGTCATAATGCCGACGGTCGAGTCAAAGACGAGCAACGCAATGTCGCAGCGCGCAACCGCGGAGAGCGAACGCAGCGCGGCGTAATACTCGATTGCACCATGGGCCTGAGGCCTCCGGCGAAATCCCGCCGTGTCGACGAGCCGAAAGGGCCTATCTCGCCATTCAAAGACGGCGTCGATCGCATCGCGGGTCGTGCCGGGCGTCTGCGAAACGAGTGCGCGTTCTTCCCCGAGCAATGCGTTGACGAGTGAACTCTTACCAACGTTCGGCCGGCCGATGACCGCTAACGCCAGCTCGCCGTCATGCGCTATTTCGAGGGTGGGCGGCAAGAGCTCCACGATGCGGTCGAGCAGATCGCCGGTGCCTTCGCCGTGAATTGCCGAAGCGGCGATTGGTTCGCCGAAACCGAGCGTAGCGAACTCCGGTGTTGCCGCGGATGCCGCGTCGGGCGCTTCGGCTTTATTGGCGACGAGAACGATTGGCCGTCGCTTGCGCCGCAGAATCGCGGCGACGTCGTCGTCAAGGGGATGAAGTCCCGTTTGTGCGTCGACCACCATGACGATAACGTCAGCTTCGTCGGCGGCGGCTTCTGCTTGCCGGCGGGTAGCCGCGGCAAGCTCGACGCCGTGCGCCATATCCGCATCGGGGTCGATCCCGGCGGTGTCGACCAGGCTGAACGTTCGCGCGCGCCATTCACAGAGCGCGTACAGCCGATCGCGAGTGACGCCGGGCGTATCTTCGACAATGGCCAAGCGGCGGCCGATAAGCCGGTTGAAAAGCGCGCTCTTCCCGACGTTAGGCCGCCCCACAATCGCGACCGTCGCCGGGTGGAGCATTCCGCTGGCTTCTCGAACTGCCTCCGTCAAGCATGCCCAGCCTTTACATCGAGACCTTCGGCTGCCAAATGAACCAAGCCGATTCCCAGTACATCGCCGAACGTGCCGCGTCGGCCGGCTACGACGTTGCCTCGGCGCCCGAAGATGCAAACGTCGTAGTGCTGAACACCTGTACGGTTCGCGATAACGCCGAACAGCGGGCCTACGGGCGAATGAATCACTTCAAGGCGCTCAAGGCATCGGATCCAAGCCTGAGATTGGTCGTCACGGGATGCTTGGCCGAACAGGATCGCGACCGTATGCGGCGTCGCGCGCCGCACGTTGACGCGGTTTTCGGTACGCGCGAACTCGTCGCGCTCGGCGATCAGCTTGCCCGCTGGGCACCGCTCGTTTCCGAGCCGGCTCTCCCCCCAGTTGCTCCCGAAGATGCGAACGACAGCATCCTTCGTTTCGCGATGGGCGGAACAGCGGATGGAATCGCCGACGCATTCACGCCGCTGCGGGCTTTCGTGACCGTTCAGCGAGGCTGTTCGTACTACTGTACGTTTTGCATCGTGCCGCACGTGCGGGGCCGCTTCGATCACCGTCCACAAGGTGCAATCGTCGCCGATGTTGCCGAGCGATTAGCACGCGGCGCTCGCGAAATAATGCTCGTCGGTCAGACGGTCAACGCTTGGCGCGATCCCTCCACCCTAAAAGACTTCGGGGATCTCTGCCGCGCCGTCGGAGCACTCCCCGGGCTGGAGCGACTGACGTTCATTTCTCCGCATCCGAAGGATTTTACCGAAAAAATCCTCGACGATCTCGCCGAGGTTTCGCAGCTCAACGCGCGCATTCACTTGCCGCTTCAATCGGGAAGCGACGTCGTCTTGCGCCGAATGAATCGTAAATACACCCTCGCGCAGTTTCAACGGGTCGTCGACGGGATTACGACGCGGATGCCCCACGCCGCAATTACGACCGATCTCATCGTGGGCTTTCCCGGCGAGAGCGAATCCGATTTCGCCGCGACCCTTGAATACGTGCGAACCGGAGTCTTTGCGAACGCCTTTACGTTCATGTACTCTACCCGGCGCGGCACGCCGGCCTCGAACTGGGAGCAGATTCCCGGCGAGGTGGTCCGCGAGCGCTTTGCGCGCCTGCTCGACGCTCAAAACGAGGTGACCCGCGCGTATCACGACCGCAAAGTCGGCTTGGTGGTTCGCGCCCTCATCGCGGGCGAGTCGAAGAAAGATCGCACTCGCGTTACCGCTAAGGCGACCGACAACGTCACGATCGTCGCACCCAAACCGCAGGATTACCCAGGCGTACATCGCCCGTGGCTGGACATTGCGGTCGAGCGCGCGCACGTCTGGGGATGTACCGGGAACGTGGTCGGGCGCGCGGCGCGGTACGCCGACGAAGGAGAACCCGCAGCGCGGCCGGTCATCAGTTTCATCTGAGGAACCCACCGTGGTAAGCAAATTCTCACCCATGCTCGAGCAGTATTTCGGGATGAAGGCAAGACATCCCGAAGCAGTTCTACTTTCGCGAGTCGGCGATTTTTACGAGGCTTATGGCCAGGACGCCGAGACAATCGCCCGTGCCTTGCAAATCGCATTGACGAGCAAAGAGGCGGGCGGGGGCCGACGCGTCGCAATGGCCGGCGTGCCGCACCACGCCCTTTCGAGCTATTTGGCGAAGCTCGTGCAGCAGCGGTTCATCGTCGCGCTCGCCGAGCAGATGGAGGTTCCGCAGCCCAACAGGCTCGTGCGCCGCGACGTCGTTCGGGTGATAACGCCCGGCACGCTCATCGAGGAACAGTTCCTCGACGGAAAACAGAACAACTATCTCGCGGCGGTCGCGGCGTACAATGGAACGCTCGCCCTGGCCTACGTCGACGTGTCGACGAGTTTTGCCGGGGCGACCGCAATCAGCGGCGATGAAGCGTACGATGAGCTTTTAGCCGAGTTGGCGCGTATTGGCCCGACCGAGATCGTTGCCGACGTGCCGGCCGACTTTCGCGCGACTATGGCGATGGCCGTGGAGGCAATGGGCGCGCGCCTCGCGACCCCCACGCTAGAGTTGGTAGAAGCGCGCGAGCGTGCGACTTTCGACGGCTTCTCCCTCGACGAATCGCTTGCCATCCACCGCGCGCTCGAATCGCTGGCCGCGTTTGTCGCGCGCACCGGTGTGAACGGCGGCGAACGCAAGACGATTGTGCCGTTGTTTTATCGCCGGCGCGAGTTCTTGGCGCTCGATCCTGCAACGCGCAAGCACCTCGAGCTGACTCGCGCGCACGGCCAGAATCCTCGCGCGACATTGCTCGCGACGCTCGACGCTTGTGCGACGCCGATGGGCTCTCGAATGCTGGCGCGATGGATCTTGGCGCCGCTCGTCGACCTCGAAGGCATCCGCGCTCGGCAAGACGGCGTCGCGTCATTACTTGCGGTCCACGCACGGCGAGATGCGATTCGCGAGATTCTCAAAGGTGCGTTCGACATCGAAAGAATCGCGCAGAAGGTGCGGTTTCGCCGGGCGATGCCGCGCGATCTCGCGTCGCTAGGTCGGACGTTGGAGATTCTTTATCCACTGCGGCATGCCGCCTCGGAATCGCTTGGGCATCTCCTAGCGCGAATCGCCGATTTTTCCGGCATTCTCGACGATCTGCGACTCACGCTCGCGCAGGAGCCGCCGGCGGCGCTCGGCGACGGCGGCGCCATTCGACCGGAGGCCAGCACCGAGCTCGCAGAATGCGTCGCGCTACGGAGCGATGCACGCTCGAGAATCTCCGAGCTCGAAGCGCGCGAGCGCGAACGCACCGGCATCAAAGCACTCAGGGTCAAATATGCGAGTCCTTTCGGTTACGCGATCGAAGTGAGCCGAAGCTACTCGGGAGAGCTGCCTGCGGAATACGTGCGCAAGCAGACTTTGGCGAGCGGCGAGCGCTACGTTACGCCGGAGCTCAAGGAGCTCGAACTCGCGATTACTACGGCACAGTCTCGCCAGCTACACCTGGAGCAGCAACTTTTCGAGGCCCTACTCGAGCGAATAGCGGCGCGCGCGGACGACCTTCTCGAAGCGGCTCGCGCCATCGCCGAAATCGACGTTCTTGCCGCACTCGCGCAATGCGCTGCCGAACGCGGCTACGTGCGGCCGACGTTCGTGCATGACAGCACGATCGCTATCTCGGAGGGGCGTCACCCCGTGATGGAGGCGATCTTGCATGCAAAGTTCGTACCGAACGATCTCGACGCCCAGATTGCCGAACGGCGCTTTATCCTCTTAACGGGACCGAATATGGGCGGCAAATCGACGTACCTGCGCCAAACCGGTCTCCTGACCATCATGGCGCAGATTGGTTCGTTCGTTCCCGCGAGGAAGATGGTACTCGGAATCGTGGATCGGATTTTCACGCGTATCGGCGCCGGCGACGATCTTGCCTCCGGACAGTCGACGTTCTACATGGAGATGGCCGAGGCGGCCACCATCTTGCGGCGGAGCACGCACCGGTCGCTCTTGCTCATCGACGAAGTCGGCCGCGGCACCGGTACGGTCGATGGCTTAGCGATCGCTCAGGCCATTTGTGAATTCTTGCTCGGCTTGGAAGAACAATCGCCCCTGGTGCTGTTTGCAACGCATTTCCACGAGCTCTGCGCGCTCAGCGACCACTGGAGCAGCGTCGCAAACTACCATATCACCGCGGTGGAGAATATCGCGCGGGGCGGCGCTCCCGTCTTCTCGCATCGCGTTCAGCCGGGTAGCTCATCGCGCTCGTTCGGCATCGAGGTCGGACGTATGGCCGGATTGCCGCCTGCCGTCGTCGAGCGAGCCCAAGAGATCGCCGATGCGCTCGGTTCGCAAGCCGACGTCGAGACGCGCGTCCCGTTGCGAAAAAAGATGCCAAAACGCGTTGCGCCCGAGCGCCAACTTCCGCTGTTATCCTGAGAGCGCGCTGAAAGGGCAGTCGTGGCCGGCAACGGAAGAGCCGCTTGTTGACGAGTTTGCGATTCAAATCGGTCTTTTGCCTCGCCGTCGCCGTTATCGCGGCGGCGATTGCCGACCCAATCGTCGAGTTTGCATCGAACGCCGGTTGGTTTGGCGCCGGGAGCTTCACCGATCACTCGAATCTCGATATCATTCCCGCGTTGCTTGCCGGCGTCGGTCTGTTGGCGATCTACATGGTACGAAAAGCCGCAGCCATCGTATCGAATCGTATACGACCATCGGATATTGTCCCGCTGCTGCCGCCGATCTTTGTCTTGCAAATCGTCGCGCTCTATGTCATGGAGTCGGTCGAACAGCTCGTCGTTTGGCGGCACACGCTCGGTCCAATGGTATGGGTCGGCGGCCCGTTGTTCATCAGTCTTGCCGTTCATGCGGCGATTTGTTTGCTTCTCACCTTCGCAGTCGTCCGATCGAAGCGCCGGCTCGCCGAGGGCACCCTGCGCGCCATCCAACTGATCAGCGCCTTCATTCGCGTTCGTTGCTCGAGCGGTTCGGCGCGAACGATCCCTCGCCATCAGCACGTCCGCTTCAAAGAGCTCTCCGCCATTCGTTACGCGGTCGGAGAACGCGCGCCCCCTTTGCCAGTCTAACGTAGCAGGCTGTACGTCGCTGCGGCGCGATGGAAGCGCGCGCAGCTGCAAAGGGGTTTCATATGATGTCCAGGCGCTGGATACGCATTTGTACGATTCTACTCGTTGCCGCAATTTCCGTGACCGTCGGGTTTTTGATCGTGCGCGGTCCGCTCCAGCAGCAGATCGTCGCTCAAACCGTGGAACGTAATTTCGGGCAACTCAAACTCAACGTCTTAATTCTTGGTTACCAAGCCGACGAATTAACAACCGATACGGTTATACTCGCCCATCTCGATGTCGGGCGTCGCACGGCAACCTTGGTTTCTATCCCGCGCGACACGTGGGTTTCGGTTCCGCAAGAGGGTCCGGCGAAGATCAACTCGGCCTACGCATTCGGCGGAGCCCATGCGACGGCGCGGGTTGTAAGCAAACTTTTCGGAGGCGTGCCGGTCGATGCGATCGTGGCACTCCAACCTGAGGGTGCGGCGGCGATCGTCGATGCAATGGGCGGCCTGGACGTGAACGTGGATGAAACGATGGACTATGACGATAATAACGGCGCTCTTCACATTCATCTCACCAAGGGCCCGCAGCATCTCAGCGGCATCCAAGTTGCCGAATACGTGCGATTTCGTCACGATGCGGCGTCGGACTTCGGGCGCGTCCGCCGGCAACAGCAGGTGCTCAAGCTCATGATGGATCAGATCAGCGAGCCGCAGAACTGGGCGAAACTGCCGCGGATCATGCAGCTTGCCCGAAAAGAAATGCACGTCACGGTGAGCGACGGCCAGTTACTCTCGCTCTTGACGATGTACCGCAACGTGCCCGACGAGAACATTCGTTCGTTCACTCTTCCGAGCAAGCCCGGTTGGGTTGGGGACGCGTCGGTCGTCTTCGCCGATCCGCGCTGGGCAAAGCTGATCGGTGCCGTCCTTTTCGGTCGCGGCGACCCTCCGCAGGACGAGGTGCTCGTCGCCAATGCGACCGGAAACCCCAAGTTCGACGGCACAATTATTGGCGCGCTGCGCGGCGCGGGGTGGAACGTACCGACCTTCGTCGATTCAAAGCTCAAGCGCAACAGTCTGGTGATCGGCACGTCTCCGGCGGCGGCGTCGCTGGCGAAAACTTTCGCGACGGCAATACGCCCGGGAACCAAGACCGCGCTGGTGCTCGGCGCCGATCTAGCGCCGGATACCGAATGACCGCTGAGTTCAGCGGCTCTTAGCTGCCGAGTGACGGGAAAATGATCTGCGCCGTCGAGACGACCGTAAGCGCGCCGACGATGACGACCGTCGCCCAGGCGATGGTGTTGAACGTGCGGCTATTGGTCCATGCGCCCATCAGCCGCTTGTTATTGATCAGGAGGAGCATCAGCACGAGGACGATTGGTAGCAACATGCCGTTGAGCACCTGCGAGTAGAAAATGATCGCGAGCAGGGGGGCCCCCGGCACGATCACCGCGCCCGCTCCGACGAAGATCAGCGCAAGATAGAACGAGTAGAAGATCGGTGCCTCGCGAAAGCGGTGATCGATTCCGCGTTCGAATCCAAAGGCTTCGCAGACGTAATAGGCGGTGGAGAGCGGTAGAATTGAAGCCGTAAAGACGGCCGCGTTGAGCAGGCCCAACGCGAAAAGTAAGGCGGCGAACTTTCCGGCAATGGGCACGAGGGCAACGGCTACGTCACCGACGCTATTGACCGCAATCGGATGAGCGGCGTGAACGTTATGGACGAAGATCGTGGCGGCACACGCCACGATGATGAAATAGGCAATAACGTCGGTCCATATTCCTCCCGTTACGACGTCGAGACGCGAAAACCGGTATTCCTCTTCGCGAATGCCTTTGTCGACGATCGCCGCCTGGATGTAGAATTGCATCCAGGGTGAAATCGTCGTTCCAATCACGGCGATGATCATGATCACGTACGCTTTTGAGGCCTGCCAGTGAGGGATGATGCTTTGGCGAAGTACGTCCTTCCAGTCGGGGTGCACGAGAAATGCACTAACGACGTACGCAATGTAGACGAAACAAAAGACGAAGAAGATTCGTTCGACGACTTTAGCCGTCCCACGGGTAACAGTGAAGAAGACGAAGCACGCAGCCGCCACAACCATTGCAATCTTGAACGCCTCGGGATTCGCCACGTGGAGGTATCCACCGAAAATCGGCGCCGACGCGGCGACGCCGGCGAATTCGGTGGCCGTATTCCCGACGTCGCCGAGAACGAAGAGCAGCAAACACCAAAACGTGATCTTAACGCCGAAATTCTCACGGATAAGGTCCGCTAGGCCCTTGCCCGTGACCGCGCCCATGCGCGCGCACATCTCTTGAACGACGATTAACGCTATGGTGATCGGAATCAGCAGCCAGAGCAGGGTGTAACCGAACTGCGCTCCTGCCTGGGAATAGGTTAAGATCCCGCCCACATCGTTGTCGGCGTTGGCCGTGATGATGCCCGGCCCCACGATGGAAAGAAACATGATGACCGAGCGCAACGCGTTTGGACGCGCGATGCGTGGCGACGAGGTCATAGTTCCTAGCTGACCAGAGCTCGCCAAAAGCTAAAGCTTGGCGTTCGGTCGCCTTGGTTTGCGCGAAGCGTATCGTCGTGGAGCGGCGCACCGGCCGGACGGAATACGCGGCCCCAGAGATCGAGCAGAAATTCAAGGACTCTTTTCATGGCACGTTACCTCCTTTTTAACTAACGGTTTGCCGCGCCGAACGAACGGGCGCAGCATCTACTACCTGGTCCGTCGTCCATGGCTGGACATCACCCCCTTTCCAAAATAAAAAAACTGTCGCTCTCCTCGCCAGTCGACAGTTCGAGAAACTACGCGCGGCAGCCGCGCTATCTCCCTCAGAGTCGAGCTTTAGCACTGCACGACGTAGTACCCTGACATCCCGGACCGGGGCGAGGGACCAGCCGCATTAGATTCCGCCTTGATTCGGCGGGATCTGGTCACCCGTTGGGGTCTCTCGACCTTTCCGGGCAGCGGCATCTCTTCGTGCAGACGCCTCACCTAACGAGGAATCCTTCACCAGAATACTCCCGACCGAGGCTTTGTCAACCCCGAGCCGAGAACCCACGTGTCGTGTCAATGATCCGCGAGCTGGATGCGGTGACGATCGGTCAGATTGCCGCCGGTGAGATCATCGATCGTCCGGCTTCCGTCGTCAAAGAGCTCGTCGAGAATGCGGTGGACGCTGGAGCCACTCGCGTCACGGTCAATATCGAGCGCGGGGGCCTGGATTTGATTGAAGTCGTCGACGATGGTATCGGTATCGAGCCCCTCGAGTTGCCGGTTGCCTTGCGCCGCCACACGACGAGTAAGTTGCGAGCCGCCGAGGATTTAGAGTCGGTAACGACGCTTGGATTTCGCGGCGAAGGTTTGGCGTCGATCGCGGCGGTTGCGCGAACCGAGGTGCTCTCCCGCACGGCCTCGACCGCAGTTGGCATGCGAGTTCGTGCGCACGCGGAGGATATCGAAGCGGGCGAGCCGATGCCGTCGCCGATCGGGACCTCGGTGCGCGTCTACGCGCTTTTCGATAAGGTACCGGTGCGTCGCGAGTATCTACGCTCGCCCAGCAGCGAGTTCAACCGCATATCGTCGTGGCTCTCGAGTTTTGCCTTGGCGTACTCCGACCGAACTTTCACTCTCCGACACGATGGAAAAGACGTGTGGGTTATGCCGGCGAGCGCCGACGAGCACGAGCGTCTAACGATGGTCTTCGGACGCGACGCGGCGCACGCGTTGCTGCCGCTCGACGGTGAGGCGGGGCGAACGCTCGGGGGCCGGCTGCGCGGCTTCATCAGCGCGCCGGGGCACGACCGGCCCGACCGCCGAATGCAACTGCTCTTTATCAACGGCCGGCTTGTGCGCAATGCAATGGTGGCGACGGCGTGGACCAGCGGTTACGCTACGTTTGCCATGGCCGGACGCCATCCGTACGGTGCGATTATCCTGGATCTTCCGCCGGAGCAGGTCGATCCCAACGTCCATCCGACCAAGAGCGACGTTCGCCTGAGGCATGGCGCGCAGGTCTTCGATGCGGTACGCCGCACCATCGGTGCGACGCTCTCACAGGATGCAAAATCTAGGTTTCGCGATCATGCCGTAGCATTCTCGATGGGCAATCTGTCGTTTTCGCCCTCGGAAGTTGCGATGCGCCTGCGGGTTCTGATGCAGCTCGATCGTACGTACATCCTCGCAGGGGACGGCGAGGCGCTGGTTTTGGTCGATCAACACGCCGCTCACGAGCGCGTCGCCTATGAGTCGATCCTGAGGTCGGCGGCCCAGCAAAAGTCGACCGAGCCGCTGCTCGTCCCGCGCGTTGTCGAACTCGACGCTGCAGGTAGTGCAGTCCTCGACCCGATGATTGAAACGCTGCGCGAAGGCGGCCTGGAGATCGAGCCCTTCGGTGAGCGAACGTATCGCCTCGTCGCGACGCCGATGGGCTACGGCGCCCGGCGCTTCGATCTGGAGGCGTTCGTCGACGATCTGAGCGAGGATCCCAAACGAGTCGGCTCGCGCGAACGAGTTTGGGCATCGCTTGCATGTCATTCGGTTACGGTCGCCGGCGAAGTCCTCGCGCTCGAGGAGATGACGACCTTGGTCGAGCGCCTGCAGGGTTGCGAAAACCCGATGCATTGTCCGCACGGGCGGCCAACGATGGTGCGTCTGGGCCCAAACGAAATCGCTCGCATGTTCAAGCGTGTCTAGCGATTCGAACGTATTAATACTGGCCGGTGCGACGGCGAGTGGCAAGACCGAGCTCGCGATCGAGCTAGCGCGCGAGTTTAACGCCGAAATCGTCGGCGCGGATTCTCGTCAGGTCTATGCGGGAATGCCGATCGGGACGGCGGCTCCATCGCCACAACAGCTTGCCGAAGTTCCGCACCACCTTATTGGCTTCGTCGATCCATTCGAGCGCTATTCGGCGGCACGATATGCGAGCGATGCCATTCGCGCGTTGCGTGAAATTCGCGCGAGAGGAAAACGCGCAATCGTTACCGGCGGCACGGGCTTTTACATTCGCGCCCTAACGGGTGCCGTGAGGCTGGCGCCGCAGTACGACGAAGCGCTTCGCGAACGCCTCATTCGGGAAGCGCGGCTTCACGACTCGGCATTTCTTTACCGCTGGCTGCAATACCACGACGCGGTTCGTGCGCGCGCAATCGACGAGCACGACACGTATCGTGTGTTGCGGGCGCTCGAAATCGCATTCGGCGCACGGGCGGCTCGGACGCCGGATACGCCGGTCCATACGCTGGCAAGCGAAGGCTTTCGCTGGGTGCTGATCTTTATCGACGAACCGTGGAGCACGATCGACGCTCGAATAGCGCGCCGAACTTCCCAGATGCTTGCCGGCGGGTTGATCGAAGAAGCCGAAACCGTCGGAGATGCTGCGGTCGCCGCAACCGCCGTGGGCTATCCGCAGGCCTGTGCTTACCTGCGCGGATGGAGCACGGCCGACGAGCTGCGCGCGTCGCTCGAACGCGCGACTCGGCGCTATGCGCGCCGGCAGCGAGCATGGTTTCGAAGCGAACCTTCAACGCTGTGGCTCGATCGTGAATCGGTAAGAGCAATAGTACGGGAAAAACTGCACTGGTGTTCGAAACGCGATTGATGCACGTCACGAAGATGCACGGAGCCCGCAACGACTTTCTCGTTATCGATGGGCGAGCGCATCGCTTGACGGACGCTGCATCGTTTGCGCGATGGGGGTGCGATCGACGCGCAGGCGTCGGAGCCGATGGGGTGATCGTGCTCGAGTCATCGAGCGTCGCCGACGTGCGCATGCGCATCATCAATGCGGACGGTTCCGAGGCGGAAATGTGCGGCAACGGCATTCGATGCGCGGCGCGCTGGCTTGATGAAGCCGGCGAAGGCGATCGCGTTGCATTCGAGACGTATGCCGGCGTCGTTCGCACGCAGGTCGCCGCCCGCGAACCGGAATATTTGATCCGCGTCGCGATGGGCACTCCCGTCATCGGAACGCTGTCGCTTTCGATGATTCCCGAGGCCTCGTTCGTCGAGGTCGGAAACCCCCACGTCGTTATTTTTCGTTCGGAGATCGAACGCTTCGACTTGGAGACGCTTGCCGAGGCGCTGCAACACGAGCCGCGTTTTCGTGGCGGAACGAACGTGCACGTGGCGACCCGGTGCGGCGAACGAGCGCTCGAGGTTCGGCACTGGGAGCGCGGCGTCGGATTGACGGCGGCATGCGGAACCGGCGCGGTCGCATGCGCGGCCGCCGCAATCGCACAAGAAATCGTTGCCTCGCCGGTCGAAGTTTTCGTTCCCGGCGGTCGTCTCATCGTTGAATGGCCCGGTAGTGGGAATGCCGACCTCATCGGCCCCGCCGTACGCGTCTTCGAAACGGAGGTCATCGCTCGTGTTGACGCGCGCGCATGAGGAACGAGCGATTGCTCTCGCTTCGTGCGACGATGACGGCAGAATCTCGTACGATCCCGTCGCCGTTCCCTTTGCCGACGGCGGCATCGTCCGCGAGGCGCTGCACGACGAGTTGATCGCGGCTCCGGCCGGAACGCTCCAAATGATGCTCCCGAAGCGTTCTCCGTTGACCGCGATCGGTCCGATCGCTCAAAGGAATACGCTCGCGGTGGCGCTGCCTGCGGGATACACGCGCTTGTTGCTTCCGGCCTATGCTGCGCGGCGCAATGCGCCGCCGCTGCCGCTCTTCGGCTATACGTTCGCGTGCGCTATCGGCGACTGCCTGTACGTTGCCGCGATGCGGACCGACGAGAGTGAAGATTGGCAGCCCCGTTCGTTTCGGGCCGGCGAGCTAGAGAGTATCATCGAGCGAAGAGTAGCCCGGGAGCCGCAGAATCGCGTCCTGCGGCAGGTCGCGCTCTGCTCGCAAGCCTACGGCTGTTTCACGGCACAGAACGTTTTCTTGGCGCGTGGAGAAGCGGCGTTACCGGTTTCGCCAAAATGCAACGCACGCTGCATCGGCTGTATCTCGGAGCAAGAGCGTGACGCCGACTTGCCGTCACCGCAAGTACGAATCGCCGATGAAGCCACGGCCGGCGAGCTGGCGGCGGTTGCAATCGCGCATTTGGAACGGGTGAGCGACGGAATCGTCTCCTTCGGTCAAGGTTGCGAGGGAGAGCCGCTGCTTCGATCGATCACGATCGCACGGGCGATTGAAAAAATTCGCAGCAGACTTCAGAACGGCACGATTAACCTTAACAGCAATGGCAGCCAGCCCGCCGCGCTCGAGCGATGCATCGAAGCGGGCCTGCAGGCCGTGCGTGTGAGCCTTAACTCGTTTCGACGGTCCGTCTACGCGGCGTATTACCGGCCGGCCGGCTACGATCTCGATGATGTTTTCGGCTCGATTCAACTCGCGCTGCGCCGCGGCTTGCGCGTCAGCTTGAATCTACTGACGCATCCGGGGGTCACCGACGACGCGGAGGAAATGGCCGCCATGGAGCGATTTTTGCGCGACTCGCCGGTTTCAATGGTCCAGACGCGAACGCTGAACATCGATCCCGCGCTCTACTTCGGCTCCGTCGGGCGGCCCCGCGCACCCATAGGTATGCGCCGCGCGCTCGAGCGCATCCGAGAGTTCGCGCAAGTAGGAAACTTCACGCACACGCATTAGAACGCTAGACTCCCAGCGGATATGCTTCCTCGCCGTGAAGGTGAACGTCGAGGCCCCGCTCTTCGGCGACCTCATCGACCTTAACTCGCGTGACGAGATTGATCAGCCAGAGCATCGCATAGGTGAAGATGAAGGCCCAAGCACTGCAGACCAGCGCGGCAGTGAACTGCTTGCCCAAAAACGCCGGATCACCCCGAAGCAATCCGTCCGCGCCGCTCGGATTCCACAATGTCGATGCGAAGACACCGAGCAGCACGATGCCGAGAAACCCGCCGACGCCGTGTACTCCCCAGACGTCCAGAGCATCGTCCCATCCGAGCATATTCTTGAGGGCGACGGCGTAATAGCAGACGACGCCTGCCGCGATGCCGACGATGACGGCGGTCGTGGGCGAAACGTATCCCGCACAAGGCGTGATGGTGGCAAGCCCCGCAACCGCACCGGTAAGTAAACCGATGAATTTCGGCTGCCGTCCGCGGGCCCATTCGACCAGAAGCCATGTGATCGCCGCAAACGAAGCGGCAATATCCGTATTGAGAAAAGCGGACGCCGTTACCGCGTCCACGCGAAGCTCGGACCCTGCGTTGAATCCATACCAACCAAACCACAGCAGACCGGTCCCGAGCGCAATGAGTGGTACGTTGTGAGGTTTGTTTTCGACCAGCCGGCGCCGGCCGACGTAGAGCACCGATGCAAGTGCCGCGAAACCCGCCGATGCGTGGACGACGATGCCGCCGGCGAAATCGAGGCAACCCCATTTCGCCAAAATACCGTCCGGACTCCACAACATGTGGACGAAGGGAAAGTATACGAAGATGAGCCACCCGGTCAAGAACCAGAAATAAGCTTTGAAGGTGACGCGGTTTGCGAATGCGCCCGTGATCAGCGCCGGCGTAATAATCGCAAACATCATCTGATAGGCGATGTGGACGACGAGCGGAATCCCGGCATCGTTTCCCGTGAACATCGTATGGAGCGTTACGCCGCGTAAGAATGCGTACGTCGCGGGATTGCCGATGATGCCGTGCCAATCGGGGCCGAAGCTTTCCGAATAGCCGAAGGCGAACCACAGAACCGTCGTCCACCCAAGCGACATGAAGCTCTGCATCATAATCGTCAGCACGTTCTTGCGCTGTACCAAACCGCCGTAAAAGAAGGCTAGTCCGGGCGTCATGAGCATGACCAGGCTCGCGCAAAGCAGCATAAAGCCCGTATTGCCGATGTTGACGGGCATCGTCGCAGTATTCATACCGAGCGCGTTAGGCGGAGGCTATATTTTTCCCGCCAACGTGGAGCGCAGCTTAGTTCATAAAGGAGAGCCCGGCTCCGATATAGTGCTGCTTTTGGCCGTTGACAAGCGTCGGCGAGAACCCATACTCGGTGTCGAACTCAAGGTGAGAGCCGAAGACGCGCTGGTAGACGAAATCGATGAGGCTCTTCGACCCCAAGTTCGGACCGGCGGCCGAGTAGTAGGCGTATTCGGCCGAAATTTGCGAGGGGCCGCCCGGGAGGGCGGCGCTCAGCTCGACGCTCGGAATGAAAGCAAAATACGATTGCGCGAGGCCTGTCGCATTCGGTCCGCTCAGCGCGTTGAAACTCAACGTTCCGGCCAGACTGAACTCCGGACTGATCGTATAGCCCCCATCGAGATCGCCCGTAAATTCAGCGTTGCCCGCAGTGAAGGCTTTGCTGCCCGTTGGATAGGTAATCGCTGCATACAGGCCCCAATCCGCCGCCGAGCTATAACCGAGCTCGTACTTCGCGGCCAAACTGACGTCGCCCCAACCGGTGACGGCCGGCGTTCCGACCGAGGACGTTTCGTGGCTTGGTAGTCCGAACTCGACATCGAAATGCGGATCCGCGGTGCCTACCCGTACCAACGCCTGGGGGTAGACGGCGCTGCTTCCGCCGCCAACTCCGCTCGTCGTTGTGTTCGTATAGCCGGTTTCCACGTCGAAATGTCCGGGTCGTACCGTACAGACGCCGGTTGAGACGGTCGGACGATTCACGATCGAGAGTATCGAACCGCATGGATCGCTGGGCGCGGTGGGTGAGGGCGATGGGCTTGGCACGGGCGACGACGGCGAAAGAGCCGCACCCGCGAGCGCGCGACTGGGGAGACTTGCGAGGCCGCATATCAGAGCGGCGACCGCAACGATCGCGGTACGTACCATAACTCCATAACTATAGAATGAAGTGTCGCGAACGAGCAGCCGTCTCTTGGATGATCCGAACGGCTATCCGTCCGGATCATCCGTTTGGCGGATAGCGCGTTCCTCGCGCGTTCGCTATGCTCGATGCGTGCTAGTAGAAGTCGGCGTCATCCTGCTGACAATCGTGGGCTTTATCCTCCTCAACCTCTATGTCGTAGGTTGCGAGAAAGTATAATCGTGGGCTTTGACGACGCCGTAGGGCTCCTGCTCACGGTCCTTGGGTTGAGCTACCTGGTCTTCGCCATGTTGCGCCCGGAAAGGTTCTGATGAGCGCCGTCGGCTGGGTGCAGGCTATCGTCTTTTTTGCGATCGTGGTGGCGTTGACCAAACCGCTCGGCGCGTACATGGCGCGCGTTTTCGAGGGTCAGCGTACCTGGCTGAGCCCCGCTTTGGTGCCAGTCGAGAGGCTGGCGTACCGGTTATGCGGGGTGCGCGAAAACGAAGAGATGACGTGGTACGCGTATGCGCTGTCGATGCTGGCGTTTTCGTTGGTAAGCCTAGCCTATCTCTACGTTCTGTTGCGGACGCAAAAGTGGTTGCCTTTCAATCCGGCCCACGTGGATAACATGGCGCCTGATTTGGCCTGGAACACCGCCGTCAGTTTCACGACGAATACGAACTGGCAGTTCTATTCCGGTGAGACGGCGATGAGTTATCTCGCCCAAATGGCCGGCCTTGCATGGCACAATTTCGTTTCGGCCGCCGTGGGCATCGCGATCGCCGTTGCCGTCGTGCGCGGTTTGGTGCGAACCAGCGTGAAGACGTTGGGTAACTTCTGGGTCGATCTCACGCGTTGCTCGCTCTATATCCTGCTGCCAATTTCGATCGTGGTCGCAATCGTTCTCGTGTCGCAGGGTATGCCGCAAAACTTTCATGGTTATGCGAGCGTGAAGTCGATCGAGGGCTTCGCCCAGACGATAACGCAAGGTCCGATTGCCTCGCAAGAGGTGATCAAAGAACTCGGCACCAATGGCGGCGGTTTCGTCAACGCGAACTCGGCCTCGCCGAGTGAGAATCCCACTCCGCTGAGCAATTTCATCGAGATGTTGCTCATCTTTGCGCTCGGTGCCGGGCTTACGTCGATGTACGGCACAATGGTCAAAGACGCACGCCAGGGCTGGGCGATCTTCAGCGCAATGGCGATACTGTTTTTCGCGGGTTTTACCGTCGCCTATTGGGCGGAGGCAGCGGGGAACCCGATCGTTCATCATTTAGGCGTCGCTGGAGCAAACATGGAAGGCAAGGAGTGCCGCTTCGGCATCCCGGCCTCGGCGCTCTTTGCGACCGTGACCACCGACACGTCGTGTGGCGCGGTCAACTCCGTGCACGACTCGTTCACGGCGCTCGGCGGTTTGATTCCGCTCGTCAACATGCAGCTCGGTGAAGTCGTCTTCGGCGGCGTCGGCAGCGGGCTCTACGGCATGATCGTCTTCGTGGTGTTGACGGTCTTCATCGCCGGATTGATGGTTGGACGGACTCCCGAGCTCATGGGCAAGAAGGTGGAACGCCGAGAGGTGCAGTTCGCGATTCTGGCGGCCTTGGTCACGCCGGTGCTTTCGTTGGTGCCGACGTCGGTTGCGGCGATGCTTCCAGCGGGATTGGCAACGCTCAATAATGCCGGTCCGCATGGCTTTTCGGAGATCCTCTACGCCTTCACTTCTACCAACGCCAACAATGGGTCCGCCTTTGCGGGCTTGGGCGCGAACTTATTCTATAATCTCCTGACGGGCGTCAATATGATGTTCGGACGCTTTGCCGTCGCCATTCCCGCGCTCGCGCTGGCGGGCGCCCTGGCAGGCAAAACCGCGGTGCCCGAGAGTGCCGGGACGTTTTCAACCCGCTCCCCCATCTTCGTTGCGCTGCTGATCGGCGTGATCGTGATCGTCGGCGCGCTGACGTTTCTCCCCGCCGATTCGCTTGGACCGATCGTGGAGCATCTGCTCATGCTGCGAGGGCAAACCTATTAGCACGTCATCGCGGGTTTCTCGATGTTAACTCGAAGGCGGCTCGAGCGGCGTCCGAAAGCGCGTTCGCTCTTCGATCGCGCCATCGTCACGCGTGCCTTCCGGGACTCTTTGCGGAAGCTGGATCCGCGGTGGCAGGCTCGCAATCCGGTGATGTTCGTCGTTGAAGTCGGAGCGGCCGCGACGACGGTCTTTTTTCTTCGCGACTTGCTGCACCGCCAGGCGTCGCCGGGATTCGATTTTGCGATCGCCGCATGGCTCTGGTTTACGGTACTCTTTGCCAACTTCGCCGAAGCCGTCGCCGAGGGGCGAGGAAAGGCGCAAGCCGATAATCTGCGACGGACGAAGTCCGATACGTACGCTCGATTGTTGCGCGACTACGGCAGCGAGGAGCGAATCAGCTCCACCGCGCTGCGCAAAGGCGATCGTTACGTCGTGGAAAGCGGCGAAGTCATTCCGGCCGACGGCGAGGTGCTCGAAGGGGCGGCCACCGTCGACGAGTCGGCCATTACCGGCGAATCGGCGCCCGTCATTCGCGAATCGGGCGGTGATCGCAGCGCGGTCACCGGCGGTACGCGCGTTCTCTCCGATCGGATCGTCGTTCGCGTCACGGCAAACCCCGGTGAAAGCTTTCTCGATCGAATGATCCGTCTCGTGGAAGGTGCGCAGCGGCAGAAGACGCCCAACGAAATCGCGCTTTCGATCCTGCTCTCCGGGCTGACGATCATCTTTTTGATCGCGGTGGCGACGTTGGCACCGTTTTCCATCTATGCGGGATCGCATCAAAGCGTCACCGTTTTGATCGCGCTGTTGGTCTGTCTGATTCCGACCACAATCGGCGGTTTGCTTTCGGCGATCGGCATCGCCGGGATGGATCGCGTCATGCAGCGCAACGTTTTGGCGATGAGCGGTCGCGCGGTCGAAGCAGCGGGAGACGTGGACACGCTCTTACTCGACAAGACCGGAACGATCACGCTGGGCAACCGCCAAGCCGTCGAAATCATCACCGCCGCGGGGATTGATGCAAGAGACGCCGCGCGAATCGCCTATCTCTCATCGCTTGCCGACGAGACTCCGGAGGGCCGTTCGATCGTTGCGCTGGCGCAACAGGTAGGCGCGCGCGACGGCGATGCGCCCCAGGGATCGGTCTCCGTTCCGTTCAGCGCGTACACCCGAATGAGCGGACTCGATCTCGCCGATGGAAGCAGGATTCGCAAAGGTGCGCCCGACTCGGTGCTGACCTGGGTGCGAGATGCCGGCGGCACGCCGACGGCGGAACTCGCGCCCATCATCGAGCGCATCGCGCGCAGCGGCGGAACGCCGCTCTTGCTTGCCCGCAACACTCTCGTTGTCGGCGTCATCTACCTCAAGGACATTCTCAAGCCGAACATGACCGAGCGTTTCGGCCGGCTGCGCGCGATGGGAATCCGCACCGTCATGATCACCGGCGACAATCCTCTGACGGCGGCTACGATCGCGAAGGAAGCCGGCGTTGACGATTTTCTGGCGGAAGCAACGCCTGAAACGAAAATGGAGCTGATCAAGCGCGAGCAGAACTCCGGTCGGCTCGTCGCGATGACCGGCGACGGGACGAACGACGCTCCGGCCCTGGCGCAATCGGATGTCGGCGTTGCGATGAACTCCGGAACGCAAGCCGCCAAAGAAGCGGCGAACATGGTCGACCTCGACTCCGATCCGACAAAACTGATTGAGATTGTGGAGATCGGCAAGCAGCTGCTGATGACGCGCGGCGCGCTGACGACGTTCTCGATTGCCAACGACGTGGCCAAGTATTTCGCGATCTTGCCGGCCATGTTCGCGATCGCCTATCCGGCAATGAACGTACTCAACATCATGCGATTGAGCACGCCGCAGAGCGCGATACTCTCGGCCGTAATCTTCAACGCGTTGATTATCGTCGCGTTGATCCCGCTGGCGCTTCGAGGCATTCGCTACGAGCCCAAGGGCGCGAACCGCGTGCTCTTCGAGAACGTCATGCTCTACGGCGTGGGAGGGATCATCGTGCCGTTCATCGGCATCAAACTCATCGACCTGATCTTGACCGCGTTTCATCTGACATGATCCGCCACCTCGGTACCTCGCTTCGCTTCACGGTACTTTCGGTCGTGTTATTGGGACTGATCTACCCTCTGGTGATGACAGGCATCGCGCAAGCCCTCTTCCCATGGCAAGCGAACGGGTCGATGGTGACGATCAACGGCAAACTCGTCGGCTCGGCAATCATCGGGCAACGATGGACAAACCCGCGTTACTTTCACGGGCGGCCCTCGGCGGCTGGAAAAGGCTACGACCCGACGTCAACCGGCGGCACAAACTACGGCCCCACTTCGAAGAAATTAATCGATGCGACCAGAGCGACGATCGCCGCGCTGGAGAAGGAAAATCCTAACGCCGGCGGACCGCCGCCGATGGATTTGATCACTTCCAGCGGAAGTGGAATCGATCCCGACATCACGCCGGAGGCCGCCTACTGGGAAGCCGCCCGGGTCGCGAAAGCGCGGCATATGAGCACCGAAGAAGTGGACGCACTCGTGGCGCGGCACCTCAGAGGTCGAACCTTCGGGTTTCTAGGCGAGCCTCGCGTCAACGTGCTTGAGCTCAATCTCGCGCTGGACGGGTTGAAGCCGCAATAACGGGCTACTCGTCGCTGGATTCCGCCGATCCGGTGGCGGGCGGCGCGAGGATCAGGAGCTCGCGAGCGCCGGCATCGAGTAGACGGCGCGGAAAAGAGGGTCGTTCGAGCAAACGCGGCGCGCGCCGCGCCCCGGCGACGGCGATCGTGGTCTCGGCTCGCGAACGGGCGATCTCGAGCAAGCGCTTAGGTACGTCGTCGGCCACCTCGTCGATCCATTCCACGTTCGTCTTTCGCGCCTCAGCCCGCAGGCGTTCGACCGTCGTCGCGTCGACCCGGGAGCGCGACGACACCACGTGCGCGATCGCGAATTCGATCGCAAGTCGTGCCGCGATTCTCCCCGCACGCGGAATCATTGTGAAATCGACTTCGCGCGAGCCAATTGCCAGAAGAATCCGCTCGAAGGGCGACGCGATTCGTTCCCGGTGGCGTGCGCGCAGCGCCTCGCGCAGAGCGAGCTCGCGCAACGCGAACAAGTTCTCGATACGGAAGAAGTTTGCGAGTGCCGCTTCGACGCGCTCGGGCGGATAGATCTTTCCCTCACGCAGACGCTGGCGCAGCGCTTGCGGACTTATATCGATGAGGGTGACTTCGTCTGCCAGCGAGAGAATTCCATCCGGAAGCGTTTCGCGCACGATGGTACTGGTTAGCCTAAGGATCGTGTCGCTCAACGCCTCGAGATGTTGCACGTTCAACGTCGTGATCACATCGATTCCAGCGCGAAGGACGGCCAACACGTCGTAAAAGCGTTTCGGAGCGACCGATCCGGGCGCGTTGCTGTGGGCCAGCTCGTCGATCAAGGCCACGCGCGGGCGACGCGCGATCAAAGCGTCGCGATCGAATTCGCGGTAGGTGATGCCGCTCGATTGAACGATCTTCGGAGGAACTACTTCGAGGCCGTCGAGCAAGGCGGCAGTTTCCTTTCGGCCGTGCGTTTCCACGAAACCCCCGACGACGTCGACACCCTCGGCTTTCAATTGATGTGCCCGATCGAGCATCGCGTACGTTTTTCCAGCGCCCGCTGCCGCGCCAAGATAAACGGTGAGCTTGCCGTAGCCCACGCGCAGGCGATCGCCGGCGGTTTGCGAGTAGGGTGAGCGCGCCGGATTTTTGCCGAGATACGTCTGTTCGGAGGCCACGACGAAGAGATCGTACGGGAGCGGTTTGTTTGCGAGCTTCAAGGCGGCCCGTCCACTTGGAAGCGCCGCGAGCGACGCGCGGAGCGGATCGTCCAAAAGGCTTGCGGGATCGAAGGTATCGTGGAGCATCTCGATTCCGAGCTCGCGGGTCGTGCGCTCGAGCGCCGTGCAGTCGACGCCGCGCACGGGGACAACCTCGAGGCCTAAGTCGAGTGCCTGTGCGATCGCGCTGGTTCGCTTGAGCAGCGGTAGTGGATCGAGGTGCGGGAAGACGAACGCGGCCGCCATCGAGGTGCGTCCCGACTTGATCGCGGGCAGCGTCAGATTGTCGACGGTGCGCAGCAGCAGTTCGCGCAGCATGGAGAGCGTCTGTTCTTTAAAGATACCATTGAGCGCGCGCTCGATATCCTGTTCGTTGACGATCTTTCCGGCGCGGACGCGATGCTGCAGTAACCGGGGGGAGACGTCGAGCGCCACGACTTCGTCGGCCGCTTGTAAGAAGGAAAGGGGAACGATTTCGCGGACGGGATAACCGATTAGCGCTTCGGCCGTCGGCGCAATCGTTTCAAGGTGCTGAATGTTGAAGGCGCCGATCACGCCGATACCCGCATTCTTCAGCGCAAGGGCGTCTTGCCAGCGCTTGGCGTGCGGCGCCTCGCCGAGATTATCGTGCGCAAGTTCGTCGAGCAGAACGACGTCCGGTTTTTGGCGTACGGTTTCGTCGTAGTCGAACTCTTCGAAGACGCGATCGGCAAGATGCACTTGACGCGGCGGAATCCGCGGCAAGCCTGCCGCGATGCGTTCGAGGTCGGGGCGGCCCTTTGTTTCGATCCATCCAATGACGACGCGCTTGCCGTCCACCGCCAGCCGACGTGCGTCCTCGAGAAGCCGGCGGGTCTTGCCGGAGCCCGGCGCGCTTGCGACGTAGACGACGAGCCGCGCGCGGCCTCCGATTTCGCGTAAGAGCTCTTCGGCTTTCGCCGCACGATCCATAGCACTGCCTTCGCGCAGTTGCAAGGCGCCTCCGCCGATTGCACGGAAAGCCATCGATAGTGGCCCTACTCTGTTACGCCTTACTCGTCGCCGCGTGGGTTCTCGATCTCGTTACGCCGCAGCTCTTTATCGCGGCCATCTTGTTCAATGGGCCGATCGCGCTGAGCAGTCTCGCGCTCAAGAGGCGGCTGACGACGAATTTAATTGTCGTGGCGGAGATTGCGAACGCTGTCGCAGGGTACGTTAACGGCGTACAAGCCGGCCATCGTTGGGACGGTGTTGCAGTCGCCGACCGGCTGCTGTTAGCGGCATCGTTCGTACTCGTTGGATATCTCAGCGTCAAGACGCAAGAATATGCGCGCGAGGCGGGCGTGTCGACAGGCCGAATGCGGCAGGTCGAAATCGAGAAGGCGCTTCGCGAAGCGACGAGCCGCGTGCGGGGAACCCTCAACGTCGACCTCGTCCGCCGCGCCATCACCCGCGAATCCGTCGCGCTGGTCGGCGCATCGATGGCGACCTTGGTCGTCCGTGAAGCGCCGTTCGGCGTACCGCTTCTGCTAACGTATCGGGAGGGTCAGCCCGACGTTGCCATGGAGCGACGCGCACTTTCCACAGAAATGGCATCGCTCGTCACGCGAGCGGCCGAGGCCGGTGACGTCTTTCGCGTGAACTCGGGCGATCTTCTCGGCCGAGCGACGCTCGAAGCGCTTGGCGCCCGTGAAGCGATCGTAACCGCGATTGCCACCGCGGAGCAGCACGGTCACGTTTTGATCGAAGCGGTGAGCGGCGAAAAATCGTTCGTCTCCGACGCAACGGTGACCCTCCGCGCGTTTGCGCAGCAGGCTGCCATGGCGCTCGAGCAAGCCCGGCTGTTCACGCAGTTGGGAGAGCGAAACGATGAGATCGCCCGCCAGAAGGACGAATTCGCCGAACGCGGTGACGTCATCCGTGACATCGTCTACGCCCTGGCTCACGATCTTCGTACTCCGCTGGCTGCTGCACACGTGACGATGAATCAAGCCGTGCGCGGCGCGTACGGCGAGCTTCCGCAAAGCTATCGCGACATCTTGAGCACCGCGATTGTCGCTAACGACGACCAGCGGCGAATCGTCGAAACGTTACTGCTCGTCGCGCGCTATGAGGCGGGAGAAGCCTCGATGTTGCGGGAGGGCGTTGATTGTAAAGAGCTCATCGCGCGAATCGTCGCCGAGCTGAGTCCCGTTGCCGAAATGAAGGGTATCGTGTTGCGCGAGGAACTGCCCTCGCAGCCGTTGCCGGCCGAGGGCGATCCCCACGAGCTTCGGCGCGCCATCGCAAACCTTCTGGCGAACGCGATCGATGCGACGCCGCGTGGCGGCCACGTCGTCGCGCGAGGCTCGCAGTCGGCCGAGGCGATAACGATCGGTATCGAGGACGACGGTTATGGGATTCCCGAAGCGCGCCGTGCGGGGCTCTTTCAACGTTTTGGCGGCGGCCAACCTGGCTCGGGAACGGGGCTGGGCCTTTACATTGTTCGGCGGATTGCAGAAAAGCATGGCGGTACGGTCGCATACGAGCCGCAAACACCTCGCGGGAGTTCCTTTACGATGACATTGCCGAAATCGACGGGATAGCGTTGGAGAGCACCGGTCGCGTTCGCGTTGTGATTGTGGAAGACCACGCTTTGACCCGCGCCGGCATCCGCACGGCACTGCAACCGGTTTTTTCGGTGATCGGCGAGGCGTCGGATGGCGCGATTGGATGGGAGATGATTGCGCGCGAACGACCGGACGTGGCCGTCATCGACATCGGCCTTCCCGCCGTCGACGGCGTTACGTTGACAAAACGCGTGCGCGCTGAGCTGCCATCGACGCGCGTGGTCATCGTGACGATGATTGACCTCGAAGAGCAAGTGCTCGCGTCGCTCGCCGCCGGAGCGGACGCCTACTGCCTCAAGAGCTCCGAACCCGAGCGCATCGTCGACGCGGTCCGTATCGCGGCTGAGGGCGGCGCGTACTTCGATCCGCGGATCGCGCACGTCGTCTTGGCGCACTTTTCATCAACGAAAGCCGAAAACAGCCACTTCTCTCCGCTGACGGCGCGTGAAACGGAAATATTGCGATTGGTCGCCGACGGGCGAGCAAATGCCGAGATTGCCGAGCGGCTGCACATCGGCCTTGGCACCGTCAAGGGACACATTCGCGACATTCTCGAGAAGCTGTCGGCGGCCGATCGAACGCAAGCGGCCGTCGTAGCCTTGCGCAAGGGATACATCTAGTGCGGCCTATGCGGCAATGATGGCGCGGATGCGTTCGGCCGCGCCGTTCTTGACGATGACGATCATCGCGTCGCCGGCACGCACCGTCGTGTCGCCGGTTGGGATTTCCAAATCGCGCTCCGCGCGATCGACGGCGACGACGACGGAGTTGTGGGGGAAGTCTATCTCGGCTAGGCGCTTGCCGTCGACCGGCGACCGCTCCGGAATCGCCACCTTCACCAGCTGCATATCGCCCTTGCCGAACAGATGCATCGTTTCCAGCATCGAGCGGTACTTGGATGCGTTCACGTGTTCGTTGAGCACGTCGAGGATGAGCTCCGTCGACGAAATCACGATGACCGGATCTTCCGTATCGAGTGAGTTGAAGATCAGCTTGTTCGCCGGATTGTTAACCCGCGCTATGCAGCGCGCCTTCGACTTCCTCTTCGCGAGCAAGACGACCACGAGGTTATCTTCGTCATCGCCCGTATCCGCGACGACGACGTCGGAGCGGCTGACGCCGGCAGCCTCCAGCACGAAGGGGTCGCAGCCGTCGCCAACGACCGTCACTTGACGATCGATCAAGCGTTCGAGCATCTTGGCCTTGCGGTCGTCTTTCTCGATGACCACGACTTCATGACCCTGATTGAGGAGCGCGCGAGTGAGATACGTGCCCACTTTGCCGCCGCCGACGATGAGAATAAACATGATTACGCGGGTACCTTCGACAGGGGCGTGACGTGCGGAAAGCGCTCGGCGAAATCACTGATGGCGTTCGGAGCCACCACTGCGCTGATCTCATCGCCTTCTTCCAGGATCAAGTCGCTCGATGCGACCATCACTTGCTCAACCCCGCGACGAACGGCCGCGATCCGGATGCGTCCGGATTCCTCGATCTCGCTCACGCGCTTGCCGGCATGCGCGGGTCCGACGAGCGCGCAGAGCGATGTAAGTTTGCCAAGGTCGAAATTCAACGAATCCCACGGCGCTTCGATCAATACGTCGCGGATGAGTTTGGCGCCCACGGTCGTCGGACAAACGGTCTGTACGCCGAGCTCGCGATACATTTGTCCGCGGGGAGGATCGTAAATACGGGCGACGATGCGTTTGATCTTAAACATGCGCTGCGCGATCAGCGCTGCCATGATGTTGCGATTGTCGCCATTGGTGACGGCGACAAAGCCGTCGGCGCTGGCCGCGCCCGCGCGCTTGAGCACGTCGTAGTCGATGCCCGTGCCCACAACTTCATGGCCTTTGAACTTCGGACCGAGACGCTTAAAGGCGCCGGCATTTTCGTCGACGACGATAACTTCGTGCCCGTCGGAGTCGAGGAGCTTCGCGAGTGCGGATCCGACGCGTCCGCAGCCGACGATGACGTATCTCATGTATCAATGAACGACGTTCAGAAGACTCTCAGTTTTACCCTCGTTTCGCAAGGCCCCTGCACCCTGGGCACAAGGAGGCGGCTGTGGATGCGTGAAAGCTACCGGCTTCTTCGGGGCGTGGCTCAGCTTGGTAGAGCGCTTCGTTCGGGACGAAGAGGTCGCACGTTCAAATCGTGTCGCCCCGATTTTCCTCTCCTAGGAAAAGCGTTTGTTCTCGAAATTTAATACAGCCGCGCGCCGCGTTTTGCGCATAGCAGAGCAAGAGTGCCGGAATCATAGCCATTACTACGTCGGTGCGGAGCACTTGCTCGTTGCCCTTCTTGAGGAACGCGATCAGACGATGCTGCGTTCACTCGATGCCGAGGGGGTTGACGTGCCGGAAGTGCACGCAGAGGTCCGGCGAGCGCTTGGCACGGGCGACGAGCGGGTTTGGGAGGGCATTCTCATCACGCCGCGGCTGCGCCGAATCGTGGCCCTTGCCGAAGCGCGCGCGGTCAACCGGGAGATTGGTCCATTCGACCTCTTTGAAGCGCTGAAAAATGAAGGAGGAAGCTCGGCGGCAGAAATTTTGCGACGCGCCGCCTCGCGAAACACCGCTTCGACCGTCGAGTAACGAGCTTCGTGGAGCACCTCCAACAGGCGGTGATCGGCCTCATCGATCATTATGGCTACGTCGGGCTCTTTATTGCGCTGACGTTGGGAAATTTCGGCGTACCGATCGGCAGCGAGATCGTTCTTCCAGTTTCGGGAGCCTTGACCGCCGCGGGCCATCTCAGGAGTTTGTGGCTGACCGTTGTGGTGGCGCTGGCCGGCGAGCTCGCCGGCGGCTCGGTTGGATATGCGCTTGGGCGTTACGGGGGCGTTCCGATGATCGAGCGGTACGGGAAGTACATCCACTTTACGCACGCGCGCCTCATTGGCGTGCACCGCTTCTTCGAGCGATGGGGAAACTTTGCGATCTTCGTGTGCCGCTTCGTGCCCTTCGTGCGGGGCATCGTCGCAATTCCCGCAGGGATAGCGGAAATGAATCTTGGGGCGTTCTATCTTTGGACGTTTCTCGGCTCGCTCGTCTTTTGCACGTTCCTGATCTTGCTGGGCAATGCGTTTGGATCGCACCTATCGACCTTGCTGCCGTTGCTCCATCGCGGCGGTTACTTCGTGCTTGCCGTCGCCGTCGCTGTTCTGATAGCGGGGGGTGTCGTCGTGCGTCTTCGCGCCCGCCAAACGGGAGCGAGGTGAAACAGGTTCCCGCAGCGGCGCAGATTCCCGACGCGCCCGGCGTCTATCTGATGGCCGACGAACGCGGCGAGATTCTCTACATCGGGAAAGCCATTTCGCTTCGCAGTCGCGTGCGTTCCTATTTTCAAGAAGGCGCCGTTCACCAAACTCGAATCGCCGCAATGGTCGAAAAGGTCGCCGACGTTCGCACCATCGTCGTCACGAACGAAGTCGAAGCGCTCATCCTCGAAGCGAATTTGATCAAACGGCACCAGCCGCCATTCAACGTTCGGCTGCGCGACGACAAACGCTATCCCTATCTCAAAGTGACGAACGAGCCGTTTCCCCGAGTCGTCTTCACGCGTTTCGTGCGCAACGACGGTGCCCGCTATTTTGGTCCCTATACGAACGCGCACGGCCTGCGCGAGCTCATCGACCTCGTGCGGCTCGTCTTTCCTTTGCGCACGTGTCGCGAACCGATCGACGGGCGGCGGCGACGACCGTGCCTTCAGTATCATATCAAGCGCTGCATGGCGCCATGCGTCGGCTTCCAGACCGAGGAAGAATACAATCGGACCATCGACGAGGTCGTGCTTTTCCTCGAAGGCAAGCAGGAGTCGCTCCTGGCTCGCCTGCAGCGCGAGATGAGCGAGTCGGCCGAGCACTTCAACTTCGAAGCCGCGGCGCGCCTGCGGGACCGCATCGTCGCGGTGCGGCGCGTTACGGAAGCGCAAAAAGTCGTCTGGCGATCGCGGCTCGACATGGACCTCGTCGCGGTCGCTCGCGCGCGGGGTCAGGCGTGCATGCAAGTGTTTCTGGTGCGACGCGGCAAGCTGATCGGCCAAGAGCATTTTATTCTCGATGGCGTCTACGAACAATCCGATGAAGTCCTAACCGGCGAATTCCTCAAGCAGTTTTACACCGCTCGGACCGCCGGGGCAGCCGCCGAACCGACGCTTTCGCCGATGCGCGTCGCGCGCGACAATCAAGCTCCGGTCCCGGAAAAGCGCCGCAACGCGGCGTCGAGACCAGCTGCGGCGTCGGTGCCCAAGGAGTTGCTCGTTTCGGCATTGCCGGGCGAGCGAGAGACGATCGAGCAGTGGCTTTCGGGCGTCAAAGGGCAGCGCGTTCGCATCCTACAGCCGCAACGCGGCACGCGCGCCGAGTACATGCGACTGGTGCAGCAGAACGCCGAGCAGAACCTCAAAGCTTTTCTCGCCCATCAGGAAGTACAGGAAACCGCGCAGGCGCGTTCGCTCACCGACTTGGCCGACGCGCTTGAGTTGCCCGAGCTGCCGCATCGCATCGAATGCTACGACGTTTCGAACATTCAGGGCACGAATCCAACGGCCTCGATGGTGGTGTTCGTCGAAGGACGCGCGAAGAAGAGCGAATATCGAAAATTCAAGATTCAGTACGATCGTGGACCAAACGACTTTGCGATGATGCAGGAGACGCTCCGGCGTCGTCTTCGTTATCTGCGGCGTGAAACCGATCGCACCGAAACTCCGATCGAGCGCGAGCTGGCCAAGAAAGAGAAGTTCAACAAGAAACCGGACTTGCTGCTGATCGACGGTGGAAAAGGTCAGCTCAGCGCGGTCGTCGAGGTTCTCGAAGAACTGGATATGACGGGTCTTGCCGTTGCGGGCTTGGCCAAAGAGCACGAATGGCTGTACTTGCCGCACCAGTCCGACCCTATCGTCTTGCCTTCGAACTCCCCGGCGCTGCATTTGATCCAGCGCATCCGCGACGAAGCACACCGGTTCGCGGTGACCTATCATCGGCAGCGTCGAGCCAAATCGATGACGCGCTCGGTTCTCGATGCGCTTGCCGGAGTCGGCCCCGTCCGCAAGAAGCGCTTACTGGCGGCATTCGGCTCGCCCGCGGCAATTCGTCGCGCCAAGGTCGATGAAATTGCCGCGATCAAAGGGATGACGCCTGCGTTGGCCGCAAAGATCAAGCAGGAACTGGAAGGAGGCTATCGATCGTGAACTGGTTTCTCAGGTTTCTCATCAATGCCATCGTCCTCTACCTGATTGCGAAATACGTCCCGGGATTCTATCACAATCCGGGAATCTGGAATGCCGTCGGCGCCGCTATCGTCTTCGGTCTGGTTAACATGCTGATCGGACCGGTGCTGCGGTTGATCTCCCTGCCGCTCACGTGGGTCACCCACGGACTCTTTTCTTTCGTAATCAACTACATACTCTTCGCCATTACCATTCATTTCGTGCATTTTTACGACCCCGCCAGCGGCGTGAACCCATGGCTTGCCGATCTGTATGGGACTATCATCATGACGATCGTGTCGACGCTCATGAATCAGGGAAGCGAAGCGGAAGCGCGCCGGTATACGTCGTAGCCGGCAAGCCGTCGCCGAGCGAAACCAACGGTTGCTTCGGCGTGTTATAATCGGCGTACCTCAGTGAACATGGGGCTGAAATAGGTTCGACAGGAACGTCGTAAGCGGCGTTAGCAGGCGGAGTTGCGAGCCCTCCTAAAACGATCGCAACGGCAATAACTGCCAATCACGAATACGCACTGGCTGCCTAATCTAGGCTAGTCACCGGACGCAGAGAGTCGGCCCGAACCACTCTGCCCTCCGGTCACAAACTCGGGCTGGCACGGTCGCCTGATTCGACGGCCGTGCGAGATCAAGAGTCTGCAGCGAACGGTAAGCCACGCTTCGAGGCGTCCGTTCGATCAAGAAAAATTCGAAGCTGAGCCTGGAGAACGCGCCGATTAGGCGTCCTGGACTCGGGGGGCAGTACCCCGACAGCTCCACCAATCCTTGCTGCGTTGTCCGCGCTTAAAGCGCAACCTCGACGCCGAGCTTTACACACTGATTCGGGCGGATTTCCAAGTCGTCGGGCAGCGGCCGCGCATTGCGCAGGAGCACCATAAAATAGTTGCGCTGCCACGCCGGCAGGGGGTTTTGACGATCTACTTCGATTCGCGGGTCGGCATACAAGAATGAGGTGTCGTCCGAATCGATCCGCAGCCCCTTGGCCTGGCAGGCGTCGGTGACGGTCTTCATCAGCGGGGACTCCATGTAGCCAAACCTCGCCTTTACTCGGTGGACGCGTGTGTTGATGCGGTCGACAGTGACGCGTTCGTCCCGCGTGACATACGGGTGCGCCGCACGAATGAACGTGAGGAGAATGATATTTTCCTCGGCGGCGCGCAAGCGAATCCAACCTCGTTTCGAGTCGGCGACGAAAGGCATACCGTCCGAGTCGCCCGTTAAGAAGACCATCGTTCCTTTCGCGGGCTCCTTCGCGGGCGGAGAGTCGCGCACGTATTGCTCGAGGGGAATTTGAAGATCCGATAAGCTCTTTGCAACGCAGCGTCGCCCTTCTAACCAGGTCCAAGCGGTCAGAGCGAACGCCAAGCTAATCACGAGTGGAAGCCAAGCGCCTTCAACGATCTTTGGCAACCCCGAGAGAAAGAACGTACCGTCCACGATGGCGAAAGCCACGATCAGTGGGATCGTGATGGCGCGCTTCCATTTCAAGACGTCGACTGCGACGCGATAAAAGACGATCGACGTAGCGAGCATCGTGGCCGAAACGGCTAAGCCGTACGCAGCAGCAAGGTGATCGCTCGAACGAAATGTCAGAACCAAGACGATGCACGCGATCCCCAATGCCGCATTGACTGTGGGCACGTAGACCTGGCCGCGAAGACGAAGCGACGTATGGCAAACGGTCATCCGGGGCCATAGATTGAGGTTGATGGCTTGTTCGGTGAGAGTGAACGCGCCGGAGATCAATGCCTGCGAGGCGATTACGGTGGCAAGCGTCGCGAGAAAGACCATCGGAAGTAAGAACGGTCCCGGTACCAAACCAAAAAAGGGAGAAGAGATTGCCAGACCGTTGGGATTACCAATCAAGAAAGCGCCTTGTCCGGCATAGTTGAGAATTAGGGTCGGGAAGACCAGCCCGTACCACGCGATCACAATCGGCTTTCGTCCGAAATGTGACATATCGGCATAGAGCGCTTCAACGCCGGTAACCGCAAGCACAACTCCGCCAAAGACCAAAAACCCGAAGATGCCGTGGTGGGAGACGAAGTACAACGCGTGCCGTGGGTCCAGCGCGGCGGCAATCGCAGGCGCGCGAATGATGGCGACGAGGCCCGCGGTTCCAATCGCGACGAACCATAGCGCCAGAACCGGCCCAAAAAGGCGCCCGATACGCTCGGTCCCACGCGATTGCAACAGAAAAAGACCGACCAGAATTGCTACTGAGATCGGCACCACGTACGGTTGCGCCGCCGATGTCGAGACGCCGATGCCCTCGACGGCAGAGACGACTGAAATCGCCGGTGTGATGATCCCATCGCCAAAGAGCATCCCCGCTCCAACGATCACCACGAACGTTATCCAGTTTGGCCGAATCGGCATGCCGAACGCACGGGGCGGCGATGCAAGGGCAAGGAGCGCTAAGATACCACCTTCGCCCTCATGATCGACCCTCATCAGCGTGCCGATGTATTTGACGCATACCACGATCACGAGGGCCCAAATAATCAACGAAACGAGTCCTAAAATGTTGGGCAGCGTCGGCGGTACCTGTGCCGTGGTAAAGCAGGTTTTTAGGGTGTAGAGCGGGCTGGTGCCAAGATCGCCGAAGACGACACCCAGCGCGGCGAGCACGAGCGCGGAGCGAACACCTTGTCGGGGCGAGTCAGGGAGGGCAGGATCCGCCATTGCGGGCGAGTTCGTCGATCCGATCCAAAACCACCTGGCGCCGCTTGCGGAGCGCAGTATTGATTTCGGCGGCCCACTGCTCGTGCGCGTCGGCGATCACTGCGTCGTTGTCGTACAGCGCCGCCGCGGAACGATAGTGCGCGTACGACGCGCGCAGGTCGCCGCGCCGGTAATGCTCGTCTCCGTCGTTCGCGTGGGCTTCGAAGGCTTTCACATCGATGATGACGTTGTCAAGATTGATCGAGACGTGATCGCCTGCGCGAAAATAATAGTCCACTTCGCCCAAGCCCACGACGCGAGCGATGGCTTTGCGAATGTTCGAGCAAACCGTTCTCAAACTCTGGGAAGCGGCGTGCTTGTCGGCCTGCGGCCAGAAGATTTCCATCAGGCGGGCGCGCGACGCAATGCCGTCGTGCTGGAGCGCAACGTACTCAAAAACCTGCCGGTCGCGGCGGCGGCACCATTCGATCGGCCGTGTGCCGATCTCTGCGGTGAACCATCCGAAGAGCCGCACCCCCATGGGATGGATGGGACGGTGGCGAGGACTAGGACGTTCCGCATGGCGGTTGCGCGCGATCGCTCGGAGCGGCGCAAACCCGCGCGGACCGTGGATGACGAAAAGCCCGTGTTCTTCGAGCGTCCCAAGCAGGCCCGCGTCGATCGAATGTGCTCCGAGCATGAGCTTATTCACAAGCTCGATGTAACGCTCGCCGGCGAGCGCCGACGCGCCGGTTACAAATTCGTCGAACAGATGACCGTAGTGCGTGCGCCAATTCTCAAACGCTCTTCCGACGTCGCACCGATCCTCGGCCGCTTTGCGCAGCGCGCCGCTCACCACGTACGGCCATCCGTCGCTGCATTCCAGCAGGTGGACGGCATCGTTGTAAGTCAACGGCACGCCGCAAACCTCGGCAACCCGCCGAATTTCTCCGAGGTCGAATGCCAGGCGCTCGGCATCGCAGAGCACGGCAGTACCGTCCGCGACGAAGCGTCGCACTTCAAATGCGGCGCGGGAACGGCTCGCGATCAATAGCGAGATGCCGTCGGGCAGGCCTTCGATGAGGTTGACGATCGTGGCGGCCGCGTCGTCGCTCGGAGCCTGCTGCCAGTCCAATGCAATTTCGAGCGGCGAATGCGCGCTAACGATGCGCAGCAGTTGATCGTCCGACTCGATGGTGGTCTGCAGGTGCAGCGCACGAGCGATAACGGAACGAAGCGCACCGCTTGCGCCACCGTCGGGTAGCACGCAGTAGATTCCTTTTGCGGCCGATTGGCGCAAATAGCCGAGCAGCGCCACGGTTTTTCCGAAACCGGGCGGTGCGATCAAGAACCTCACTGGAACGCTTTTGAAGCGCTCTAGCCACTCTTCCAGCCCCTCACGCCGTATTACCGACGGTCCGAGCCGGCGCATATTTTCGCTCAGCATAATAATAGCAACGGTGCTCGGCGGCCAGGCTACCCGCGAACATTTGCTATTCTAACTGCGAGGTCAGCATTTCTCAAGCATTTTCAGAAGCACTTAATGTTTCGCCGATTCGGCGGTTTGCGCGATGCTGGACGCTAGTGCCAGTCAATCCGCAACTGCGAGATGATTGCAGGCGTCAAATCAACGGCTCCGTGCTCTGCATCGGCGCGACTGAAATCCACGCGGCGCAAATGACGCTCGCGGGCCAGCGAGAACGCCACGCTTCGAATCTGCGCGACGATCTCACGATAGAGCGCCACGCGATCCGCTTGTAGCGTGTGAAGCTGCGAGGATGTATCGCGTTGCGAGTGGCTGTCGGCATCGGCAGCGTGGGCGAAGCGCAGGCTAAGATCGTTCGAGGCGGTCCGCATCGCACCCGAGATGCTCGAGTCCGGATTCACCGCGGAGCGGCCGGAGCGAAGAGCGACGAGTTGCGAAACCGACGGAAGAGATTCCGATGCCGCGCGTTCGTTGAAGATTCTTCGCAGCATACCGTAGTTGGCTTGCGCCTTCGCGCGTAGTTGCGCGTCTAGAACGTCCTCGTCCGCGCCGGCGTTGCGCTCGAGTTGGATTCTATAGGCGGCGAGTGCGCCGTTATCGGCCATGCGCGCCTGCGCGACCGTTCGCATCTCAATAGCGTACAGCTGGCGTAGTTGTGACTGCAAGCTCGCGCGCCGGGACGCCGTCGAGTGCAAATCGTCGATCTTCAGGCGTAGCAATAAGCGCCGCCCGGCGTCGCGGCGCTGCAAGTCGAACACGAGCGTCGCCTCCTTTTCGCGCAGCTGCTGGGCTCGGGCGGCATAGGCCCGCTCCATGCGTTCTAGCAGTGATGCGCGGTAGGCTCGCAAATTCGCGTTGGTTTCGGCGACGAGCTGGCTCGTGGAGACTGCCGCTCCCCGCGCGGGATCCTGCCGCTGACGAAGAAGCGAATCGAGCGCAGCGTTTTCTTGCGCTCGATCGCGCGAAACATCGCGGTTGCCGATTGCGTCGGCGCGCAATGCCCCGGTCGCCGCATCGCTCTGGATCGCGTGCGCGCCTGCCTGCGCGGAAAGGGCGGGACTTCGTAGCGCGAGAATTCGTTGCGTGCTGCGCAGCGCGACGATCTCGCGATCGTATTGCGACAGAATGGCGTGCAGCGGATGGATCGCGATAAGGCGCGGCAGATCGACGAATCCCACGCTCGCTGCGGCCGGTGCCGCGCAAAGAAGGAAGGTCGTTCCAAGGATCACGGCCGCAAAACGACGCGTCGACGCGCTCACCACCATCGCCTCACGTAAGAGAACGACACGCCGCTCGAACCATTGATCGGGGTGAAAGACGTCGCCGGATTGACGTTGAGCACGTTGGCGGCGGCTGGTTGCGGTTGTTGCAGCGCGAAGAGCGTTGGCCCCGTCGAGCTGTAGGCGGTGAGACGTAAACCGGTCTCCGGGTTTGGATGCGCTTCGAGGCCGACGCTTTGCGTCTGCGGATAGCCGAAGGTTTGGCGGAAGATCGCCGTCACGTACTTGCCTAACGTTTTGCTCGCATTGACCCCGACACCGGTCTGCAGATCGCTCGTGATTTGAACCTCATTGAAGCCGAGAGCGCTGCCCACCGATGCGGAGATCGGCTCCAGAAGCGTACGCGTGAAAGCGGCGTTAAGTTGTCCCTTCGCGACATTCTGCACCGCCGAGGTCGCCGAAAGTCCACCTCCGCCCGTGGATTGCACGCCCTGGACCGCGCCAAACTGTTGCGCTCCGACGAGCAACCCCAGGATCTGCTGCCGGCTATAGGGAGGATCCGACGCCAACGCGAGATTCATATTCGTCACCGCCCCCGTCGCCTGCAGACGAATCGCCGTCGCGGGGTTCGGTACGAACGTCGTGGCGACTGCATCGACGTTGGGGATCAAGCCGTCTGCGGGATCAAAGCGCACATCGCCGCGTTCGATGTTGAACGCGCGATAGAAGGTCAATGATCCGCCGGTAGAGTGGAAGCCGCCGGCAAGCGTCGGCGCGCCGAGTGTTCCGCCGAGCCGCACCGCTCCCGTCGCTCCAATGTCGACGTTGGCGCTTTGCACGCGTACGTCCGGACCCGCCGTAAGCTGCAGGTTATCGAAGGCAACATCCAACGAACGCGCCTGGCTCGGACCGGCCTTATTGAGCGTGAGAAAAGCGCTGAGCGGAAGCCGCGCGTGCGACATCGCAAGATCGCCGCTCAACGAAGGCAGAGAGCCGGGCGCGCGCACCATCGCGACCGCGCCGCTGACCGTTCCTTGGAAATAGGCCGGCATATCCAGTCGCGCCTCGGTCGCACGAAGGTTGAAGCTCAAGGTTGCATCGGCGGGACGTAGATCGGGGATGCTCGCGACGCCGGAGGCCGTCAGGCGCCCCGAGCCGATGAGTGCGTGCGATTCCAAGATTGCGCGCGTTCCGGTGAAGGTAAGCGTCCCAGCGATGCCGGTGATCGGCGTGCGCTCCATCGGTCCGGCGAACGTGCCGTCGGACACCGTCAAGGCGCCGAGCAGCGTCGGCGAGGCGAACGTTCCCGCAAGATCGATACGGCCGTTCACCTGTCCGCGCAGGTTCGTTTGCTTGGGGAGAAGACCGGCGGCGTCGGAGAGATCCACACCATCGGCGACCAGCGAGCCCGAGATGGCGCCCCCGTTGCGCAAGGTGATGCCGCGTGCTCCGAACGTAATCGGCGCGCTCGCGGAGAGCAGCGCTTTGCCGCGATCGAGGTCGAACTCGACGTCACGAATGCCAATCGAGCTTCGATTCGCGTCGACCTCACCCGCGATTCGGGGCACCGTCAGATCGTTATAGCGCACGTTATGGAGCTCGATGTCGTCGCGCAACCGCGGCGCGGCGCGTGTACCGGCGACGTGCAAGGTCGAAACCAAAGCGCCGCGAACTGCGAGTTGCGTACCGGCAGCGCGGTTCAAGAAATCGCCGATGTCAGCGCTGCTACTGGTCACTGTCAATGCTAGCGGATCGCCTGCCCGCAAACCGAACGTGCCGGACGCGACCGTCGTCATCGATGGAACGTCGAGCGCCGCAGACGTGAGCCTTCCATATCCATGCAGCGACGACGCGCTCACATCGAAACGTTCGATCGGCACCCGGCCGACGGTTCCTCGGGTGACCGTCGCATGGGCCTGCAAGTTCAGATCCGGATAGCGGCCCGAGAACGTCGTATCGAGGTCGAGCCGCCCCGTGATCGGCGCGTTGTACCCCAGCATCGGCAGCCAGGTCGCAAGATCCACGTGGCGAGCGATCGCAACGAGATGGCCGCTCTGTGAGGCCGGCGCGATCGTGCCGTGCAGCGCCACTTCTCCGCTAGGACTTCCGAAGCGCAGAGAGGTCGCCACCGAATTGCCTGCGGCTTTCCATCGAGCCGCCACACTCCCCAGATCGAGGCGGCGCCATTTCGCATTGACGAATGTTGCATCACCGCTGCTCGAAAGCACGCGGCCGCCAATCGTTTGTGCTTGCAACGCCAGCGAACCGGTCCCCGCAAACATGTCCCCCGCATCAAAAAAATCGTTGAAGTCGGCGAGATCGACACGGGGTGCACGGAGCGCCAGGCCCGCGGCGCCGGCGCGATTGACGGTTGCGTTCAGATCGATCGCCGACGACCCTACGACGACGCGTCCGTCGCTGACCGTGACTGCACTCGGGTCGCCGCGCACGCCTGCCGAGAAGTCGCGGACGTCCAAGCCATTGACCGAGCCTTCAGGGACGCGCACCTGCCCTGCAAACGCGGGCGTGTTCGCTGACCCAGCGACGCGAATGTCGGCGTCGACGCTGCCTTGGATGAGCGGCGCCTTCTGCGGTGCAACAGTCGCCACTAACGTACTTACGTCCGACGAATGCAGCTGAGCGGCGAGATCGTATCGCGGCGTAACCGCGTTGCCCGCCGAAAGACCGCGAATGGTTCCATCGACGCCGACGAAGAGCGGGCCGACCGCCGCGGCAGCATCGTGGATGTCGAGCGTGCCATTTCGATATGCCAATCCGGCGTTGCCGTTGACGTCGAAATTGCGATAACGCCCGTCCGCAATTACCACGGTGCCGTCGACGTCCGGCGAGTAGGTCGTTCCGCCGAGCATGGCGCCGAAACTCCCCTGCGATCCAAGATCGCCGACGATCGTGCCGCGCAATGCCCCGCCGTGGATCGCGAGTCCGGCGCGCGCGTGGGCCGCGCCCCACGCCCCCGCCAGCGATGCAGCGCCGACCCCCGCGATCGTGCCGGGCGCGCTACTCGTCCCGGCGAAGGTGGCATCGAGCGTTCCCCGGGCCGCGGCGAGCGGAAAGTCGCGCACGGCAAGGATACCGATGCTGCTAGCGCCCGGCGCACGATCTAAGACAACGCGCGCGTAGAGCGTGCCGTTGCCGCCGCGCGCGATCAGTGGGCCGACCGTTCCGTTGCCGCGTTCGTCGACGTTGAAAATTCCATCGAGCGACTCGTTGCCTCCGCCTCCCCAGAGCGCGCCGCGCAGCGCGATCGCTCGAGGATCTTTCGCCGTGGCGACCGCGACCGCGTCGAGCGAAGCTTGCGGTAAGAGCGCATCGAGATAGGGCGCGCCGCCCGGCGGGGAGCCCGCACGAACCATCAGCTCGATCGCGTTGGGTTCTTTGTCGAGTGCAATGCGGCCGCGAGCGTTGAAGTGCGCACTACCATATTCGCCGTGAAAAGCCACGACGTCGGCTTGGTGACCATCGAACGCCGCAAGGGCGGAAACATTCGTCAAGCTCGTTGCAGCGTAGGTGGTGCGCGGTGAGCGCAATGAAACCCACGTCAGCGGTGCCTTTGCGCTCCCCTCGATCAGCAAAGCAAATGCGATCGGGCCCGTCACGGGCAAACGTTGCGCGCAGGCAAGGATCGTTCGAAGTTGCCGCACGTCGCCGCTGCCTCGCACTGCGACGCGCAGTCGGGGATCGCGCAGGCCATAGACGCCACCCGCAATCGTGGCCGGTATTCCGCCGACGTTTGCTCGCAAACCTGATGTCAAGAGGCCGTCGTCGTACAGGTCGGCGGGGCCGTTCACGCCGAGGACGGGCTTGGAGAGACCTGCAATCGCGATGCGGCCATCCGTAAACGTCGCCGTAGCCGCCAAATGCGGGCGAAGCGTACCCGACCCGCCAAATCCAAAATAGCGAGCGTCGAATCTCCGCAGCGTTCCCGCCTGCATGCGAAGAGACGGGGAATCCAGGAGGAAGTTCGCTGCGCCGGCGACTGGGAGCTGCGCTGCGGTCCAATGCTGATCGATGAAATTGCGCGTGAGGTCGATGGTGCCGTTGCCGTTGACCGGAAAGAGCGCATCGCGCCGCTCTCCGTAGCGAAAAGCCACGCGATAGTTGGAGCGATTTTCGCTCGAAATGTCCGCATCGGCCCGCAGATTGCGTACGTAGAGCTGCCGCGAAAAGGCGAGGCGGCTTTCATCGATTACGTCGATCGAGCCGTTCGTCAAACGCGCGTGCAGAACGAGCGGCGGCGCTCCCGGTTGCGTGGCGTTGGCATTGAAGTTTGAAATCGGAACGTTATACGTTCCGTCGGCGTGCCGAATGAGGGTCACGCGAAGTCTGTCGGCGTCGAGGCTTTGCACGCCGAATAAGCGCTTACCGCCCGGCAGCAGATCGCGCAAATCGTAGGAAACATCCAATCGTCCAATCTCGGCGATCGGTTCGTCTCGAAAAGACGTTACCCGCGCGTCGGTAAAGGCGGCGCGCGCGATTCCGATTTCGGCATGGCTGAATGACAACCGCACGTGCCCTAAGGCCTCGACACCGGCAACGATCGCGAGCCGCGCTAGGGCTTGCCGTTCAAAGAATCCAAGCAGCAAGAGGCAGAGCATTGCTCCGGCGCCCGCGGCCCACCAGCGTCGCCTCGCGCTTTGGCTCACAGAGAACGGTTTTCCCAAGCGGAGGCCCGCTTATCGCGGCGCCGGGTTTCCTGAAGGCTTCCTGAGCGTTTAGGCGGCCTCGATGGGCCGCCGTGGGTCTTTGATTCGCCATCCCATGATAAGCAGCCAAAGCATGAAGATCAGCTCGCCCAAAGCCGTGATGAATACGAGTCCGATATTTGCATTCGGATAGAGATAGGGTTGCAGGCCCTGAACCACCCAGCCGACCCCATCGAGGACGAGGAGCACGCCAATGACTCTTGGGATGTAACCCGATCGGTAGATCAACACGCCCAGCAAAATCAGGTGCACCGCAAAAATGATAAGCGCGAACGCCCAGTCGTAGCGGAACGAGTGGAGCAGTAAATCGACTTGCGCACGCAGCGGCGCGGCTCCGAAAAGGCGGAGATACTCCGGGGTATTCAAGAGACGATAGACCGTGACCAGGTTTGTCAGGGCGACCAGTGCCACGGCTGCATATACGATTCGAAACCAGGCCGTCAAGAGCGAAAGTGCTCGATTCACGGGTATCAGCAGGACGTAGAGCGCCCACGCGATGACGACGTCTTCGAGCAGTGTGACGAAATTGCAGAAGATGATCGCCACAAAGTCGCCGCCGTGTGTCGTGATGTTCTGCACCGTGCGCTCGATGTTGCCGGGAATGACGAGCTTTGGAAAGAGCGCGAACTCTGCATAGCTTACCGGGCTCAACAGGTAGCCCAATCCGGCAATCACCGCGGCAAGGCGCAGTGTCAATCCCTCGCGATCGTTGGCCCGAAAACGCGGTTCCACCCTGCCCCTTTCTTCAGCGTTCGTGGTTCTCTTTTGCGTCGTGTTACAATGGCGCACGGTGAGCCTTACGACCGAACTGAAAGTCCCGCCCGATGCGGCTTTTGTTTCTCTCGTGCAAAGCTTCGCGCACGACGCGGCACAGCGAAGCGGGTTGAGCGAAAGCGAGCAAGACCGGCTTGCCGAGGCGGCCCGGCGAGGGTTTGCGGCGATCGTCGAAGAGGCAATGGCGCGAGCGCGCGAACCGCTTCGGATCGTGGCGACCTGCGCGCCCTCGAACTTGACCCTTGCATTCTTCGAGCGGGGACTTCCGATCGACGACGCGCTCGCACGGCGCGATCCGCGCTGGAACGAAATCGTCGAGTGTGTCGATACGGCAAATTGGAAACTGCACGGAACGTCCGGCAGCGAACTGCGATTGGTTGTCAATCGCCCGCACGGCGAGACGGCGAGTACTGAACCGGCGCAACGCGGAGAGACGGACGTGCCCCTCGCTCCCGCGCAGGAGTACACGATTCGGCGTTTCGCGCCGCGCGATGCGGAAGGCATTGCGCGGGCCTTCTATCTCACCTATGGCTACGCGTATGACTTCAGCGCCGTTTACGTTCCCGACAGGCTCATCGAGCTCAACCAAAGCGGCTGCTACGTTTCGATCGTCGCCGTCACGGCGAGCGGGGACGTCGTCGGCCACTACGCACTCGCGCGCGACGGGGATGCACCAATCGCCGATGCGTGCGCGGCGGTGGTTCTGCCCGAGCATCGCGGACGCGATTTGCTCAACCGACTGCGCGCGAAGGCCGAACTTGAGGCGATCGCTTTAGGCCTGGAGGCGTACTATTCCGAACCCGTCACCGACCACGGGAGAACGCAGCACGCGAGCGAGAGTTTTGGAGCAAAGGCTTGCGGCATCACGTTGGGAGAAGCACCTCGGAGTTTCATCGCGAAGCATATGGAACTCTCGACGACGAGTCAACGTCAAAGCTGCATGCTCTACGTCAAACCGCTGCAGCCTCGCGAGCCGCGCGCGATCTACGTTCCGGAGCATCATCGAGCGATCGTCGAGCGCATCTACGAAGAGCTCGATGTGCCCGTCAAGTTCGGAAAAATGTTGCAGCGCGGCGGGCACGGCGCCTTTCACACCAGCCTCGCTCGCAGAGATGCCACCGCAACCGTGCAGATTGAAAGCGTCGGGGCGCAAACGCCCGAACTGGTCGGTCAAACCGTGGCCGATCTGCAGCTCGTCCGCCGGCTCGGTGCGATCTATGCGCTTTTGCCGCTGGAAGATCCGGGTATGCCAAGGCTTTGCGAGGTGCTGGAGTCCCGCGGGATGTTCTTTGCGGGTGTCGGCCCGTGGAGTCTGGGCGGTAAGGACGCACTGCGACTGCAAATGCCGCTGACACCGATCGATCTCGATGCGCTCGTCGTTGTCGGCGAGTTCGGGAAAACGATCCTCGAGTACGTCGGGCGCGAGCGTGCGCGTTGCAGTAACAACCGTACCAGAACGACGGCCGGAGGAGCGCAGTCGGGACTGGAGCAAGGATAGTCGAGCGACACCATTCGCGGAAAGGAACGGCGGTCATGGCCCTCTCCAGACGCGTTTCGGCGGAGTTTCTCGGCACTTTCTGGCTCGTGTTCGGCGGTTGCGGAAGTGCGGTACTCGCGGCCGCGTTTCCTCAGTTCGGCATCGGCTTCGCGGGCGTTGCGCTGGCTTTCGGACTCACGCTGCTGACGATGGCCTATACCATTGGCCCAATCTCGGGTGTCATATTAACCCAGCCGTAACGTTCGGTCTGTGGCTTGCGCGGCGTTTTCCAGCACGGGACGTTCTGCCGTACGTGATCGCACAAGTGCTGGGCGCCGTTGCGGCGGCGGCAGTGCTCTATGCCGTCGCCAGCGGCAAGACGGGTTTCGTCGTAGGACAGTTTGCGAGCAACGGATTCGGAGCGCTCTCTCCGGGCGGCTATACAATGCTCTCAGCGTTGATCGTCGAAATTGTCTGCACGTTTGGCTTTGTGACGGTCATACTCGGCGCGACAGATAAACGCGCACCCGTCGGTTTCGCGGGTTTGGCAATCGGGCTCGCGCTGACCCTCTTGCACCTCATCAGCATTCCGATCGACAACACGTCGGTCAATCCCGCGCGCAGCACGGGTCCGGCGATCTTTGCGGGAGCTGCGGAACTTTCGCAGCTCTGGCTGTTCTGGCTGGCGCCGCTCATCGGCGGCGGCCTGGCGGGACTGCTGTACCCAACGCTCTTCGGTGAAGAGGTCAGCGAGGAGCCGATTGTGGGCGAGCATTGAAAATCCGTTCGCGTGCGAGTCATCACCTTCAACGCCAACGGCATCCGGTCGGCTGCGCGACGCGGTTTCTTCGACTGGGCGCAGGCGCAGGGCGCGGATGTGGTCTGCCTGCAAGAAACGCGCGCACAGGAGCAGCAGCTTCTCCCAGAAGCCTTCGGAATCGGCGGGTTCACCGCGCTCTTCGCCGATTCGCAGCGACGCGGATATAGCGGCGTTGCGCTCTATTCGCGTCGGGAGCCTCTCGCGATCACGCGCAGCCTAGGATGGGAAGATCTCGACTCGGAGGGGCGTTTCATCCAAGCGGAGTTCGAAAATTTCAGCGTCGCGTCACTCTATGTGCCGTCGGGCATCAGCGGTCCGGCGCGGCAGGCCTTCAAGATGAGTTTTCTCGAGCGGCTCCTCGTCGTTCTCGCGCGGCTTCGTCATTCGGGGCGTCCACATATCGTCTGCGGCGACTATAACGTGGCCCACAAGCCCATTGACACCTATAGCCCCGCGCGCAACGCTCACGTCAGCGGCTTCTTACCACAGGAAAGGGCGTGGATGGACGCGCTCGTCGAGCAGGTGGGCTGGGTAGATGCGTTTCGCACGGTCAATCGGCGGCCGAAGGAGTACACATGGTGGTCGAATTGGCCGGGCGCCTGGCAACGCAATCTCGGCTGGCGCATCGATTACCAAATGATCACGCCGGATTTAGCGGGCTGCGTGCGCAGCGCCTCGATCCATAGAGAGAGCCGCTTTAGCGATCACGCTCCGCTCACGATCGACTACGAACTGTGACCGGGCAACTCAAAGGGAGCTGCGATAAACCGCCTGCAACGTGCGGTACAGCGGATTTCCACGGTTGACTTCTTCGACGAAATACCACCAGAACGTGCCGCCCCCCGAATAGGGATATCCGACGATAGCCGATTGATACGTCGCGGCGACGGCGTCGCGGCCTTTCGGCGATATCGAGTCGCGCGAACCCCACCACCATCCTTTTCCACGGTCGTAGTCGAGTTCGGTAATCACAACTCGCGCACGTGGAAAGGCGGCGTGAACGAGCGATACCACGCGATCGAACGGCTCGCCCATCGGATTTTGCCGCGGATACAGCGAAATTCCCACGTCGTCAACATCGGCGACGAACGACGTCATATGTTCGGCCGCCCAGTTAAAGAGCGCGTTTTCCGGGCGCCCCTCGCCCAGCTCCCAATAGAGCGTGACGAGCACCCGCGCGCGGGTGTGCTCCTTGACATACTTCGAGGCGAAGGCAGTCTTCGCGACAACGCTCGAAATGGAACCGAGCCAGCTTCCATTCACTTCGTTTCCCGTTTCCCATTCGTCGACGCCGGGTAGCGCATCGACATACTCCCGCGTGCGCCGCTCAAAGGCGTCGACGCTCCATCGACGCATCTCCGACGAATCCAGTATCTGCCCAACGACGCGCAACCCCAGTTCATGAGCGCGATCGATCTCCGCGGTATAATACTGCGGTCTTTCCCCCGGATCAAAACAAATCCGCAGCCAGCCGTCCTTCGGATAGAGATCGCGCGCGGTTCTGAGATCGCGCGTTCCGCCGGCAATCGTATCGAAGGTTGCGCCCCACTCGATGGTATCGCGATGAGTGGAAGCATAGGCAATACCGGCTTCGGTCAGCAGCTGCATCTCTGCGCTCGTTCCGGCGTCGAGCGATTGCGCGAAGAGTGCGCCTTGGCGAGCAGCGCTCTTCGTTCGCTGCGCCTGTAGGTACTCTCGTTTTGCATCTGAGTAGAGTGTCGAAAACTTCTTGCTCGGAAGGTACCAAGAACGTGCAGCGAGGCTCGCGCCGACGTCCGCGAGTACTTGTCGGGCGGCAAGCTGATTAAAATCGTAGGTGCCGCTGCGTTGCGGAAGCGCAAAGATGATATCCGAGTAGCCGAGCCTCGATGGCCACGCGAGCGACAACGCCTCGGGATTCGCCTGAAGGTCGACTGCGGGATCGCCGCCTGGTGTGCCGTCTGAGGAGAATAGAGGCGCTTGACGCGTCATCTTCAAGCTGCTTGGATCGACGAGCGCATCATCGAGTCCGATTCCGGTCTCTCCATCGCTGGAGAGACGCACGAAGCTGCTCCAATCGAGCCGATGCGCGTATCGATCGTAGACTCGTAGTATGACGTGCGGCGCCGCCTCGGCCGCGGATGGCCTGCTTGTTCGTGCGTTATAAAAGGTTGGCGGAACGTCGCTTCGGAGTTGGCCCACGCAGCCCGACAGCAGCACCGCGGTAAAGAAAGACGTCCACCAGCGTGCGACGATCACCGAAATCTATTCGGAGCGGAACCTCCGTGCAACCTTGCGCGATGACCTTGGTTAGCTTCCAGCAGTTTCGAGATTCTTGCTGCAGGTAAGTGGTATCCGATCAAAAAGAGCTACCGCATAAACCAGCACGCCATTAATTGAGGTGCCGCATGTTCCTGTCGAAAGCCCGCGCGACATTGCCGATTTGCGCGGCGTTCGCATTCCTCTCCGCCTGCAGCCAAAATCAGGCCGTCCCGTCGAACCCGAGTACGAGCGTCGCGCCTGCAGGGTCGCAATCGCAGAGCCTGCGATCGAGCTCTAACGCGGCGTCGCCCGCCGATACGACATCAATTCTCAAACAAGATACGAAAAATGTCGTCATCGGTTCGACCGTCGACCCCACCAATGGCGACACGGGCCCCCATTCGCTGCAGATCGACGCCTTCAAAGTGAACTACGGAAAAATAAAGAAGGGTCAGCTCGTGTTCTGCAACTATGCCGACTCCAGCGGCACGCCCGGCAACGGCACGACCATCGACGTGCTCAATCCAACGCCGAGCTCGAGCCCGACGCGGTTTGCGCAGAGCAACGATATCAAAGGATGTTCCGGCTCTTCGGTGAGTTCCAACACGAACTTCGTGTACGGGGCCGGGATGACGAGCGGCCTGATGACGCAGTTTACGGCGAAGGGTGCGGAGAACGCGACATATGGACCTCCTCTTCAAGAGCCGTTTTCCACGCTTGACGTCAGCAACAAGAAGGCGTATTCGTCGGAATACGTTTTTACGACCGACGTCAAGACGGGTTCGATCGTCAGCACGATCTTCGCCGCGTCCTCCGGCGGCACGACGTATCTGCAAGGCGTGACCGGCTTTGCAGTGAATTATCCAAGTGGGACCGGCTGGAACGCGCTGGGACCTGCGGGCCTCCAATACTACGCAAAGAAGAACTTGCTCTACGTCGCCGATGGCGTCACCGACACGATCGTCGAAATAACGAACCCGAATGACATCCTCCTGAAGAACGAAATCGTGGTCGGCCCGAGTGGTAAGACGTTCACCTGCCTGCATAAGAAGACAACCTGTGCGAAACTTGTCTACGCCGGTTCGCCGCTCAACGGCCCGGTCGCGATGACCTTGCTTCACAACGGCAATCTGGTCGTTGCGAATGCGGCGCCTGCCAGCGGCGGCGGCAACGAGCTGGTCGAATTGACTACCACCGGACAGGTTCTCGATACCGAGGTCGTGGACACCGGTAACGCCCCGGCGATCTTCGGGCTCGCGTCGAGTGGAACCACCGACGCTAATACGGTGATCTACTACACCGATACGAACGATAATACCGTTCACGAACTCGAACCATAGTTTCTCGACCTCGAACGAAATGATGCGGACCCGCGACTGCGGGTCCGCTCTATGAAGAGCGCGGTATGAGTAAGACGTGGCGAACTCGCCTGATCCACTCCGAAGCGAGCGTCCCTGACGGATATCGCTCGCTGGTGACGCCAGTCTACCGCGGCTCGACGACGATTTTTCCCTCGGCGGCGGAAGTAAGCGACTCGTGGGACCAAGAGCGTGTGGGCTACACGTACGGATTGTATGGCACGCCCACCGCGCTCGAGCTTGCGGCCCGGATTTGCGAACTCGAATCCGGACGACACACGATTCTGGCGCCCGGCGGTCAATCGGCGATCTCGCTGATCGATTTTGCGCTGCTCGAAGCCGGCGATCACATGCTGATGCCGCGCAGCGTCTATGGGCCAAATCTGCTACTCGCAAAAACCTTGCTCGCGCGCTTGGGCATTCGCACCACTTTTTACGACCCGCTCATCGGCGAGGGCATTGCCGACCTCATCGAAGATCGGACGCGTCTTGTTTGGACCGAAAGCCCAGGTTCGGTCACCATGGAGGTTCAGGACGTGCCCGCGATCGCGCGTGCCGCGCATGCGCGCGATGCGATCGTCGTACTCGACAACACCTGGTCAGCGGGCGTTTTTTTCGACGCCTTTTCACACGGGGTCGACGTTACGATGCAGGCCATCACCAAATATATCGGCGGCCACAGCGATCTCTTGCTCGGATCGGTGACGGTCCGGGACGAGGCGCTCCATCAACGGCTCGGTGCGGCGCGCCAGGTCATCGGCTGTGCGGTTTCTCCCGACGATTGCAGCCTCGCCTTGCGCGGCCTGCAAACCCTCGCCGTTCGCCTGAACGCGGTCGGGGAGTCGGCGTTAGAAATTGCGCAATGGTTGTCGAAGCGCGCCGAAGTCGAGCTCGTGCTGCATCCAGCGCTGCCGTCGTGCCCAGGCCATGATCTCTGGAGACGAGACTTTACCGGCTCGTCGGGCGTCTTTTCGATCGTTTTCGCGCCGGGACCGACGCGCGAGCAGATATTCGCCTTTGTGGATGCGCTCGAGTTGTTCGAAGTGGGTTACAGTTGGGCGGGTACCCAAAGCCTCGCCGTCGCCTACACGATCTCGCCTCGCCACGGCAGACCCGCATACGACCATCGCTTGGTGCGGTTAAGCATCGGCTTGGAATCGCCGAGCGATTTGATCGCCGACATCGAACGAGCCCTCGCGGCGCTTCGCTGAAGATGCGTTTGCTCTTTTACGCCGTGCTTTGGGCCGCGCTGGTAGGCGCGGCATCGCCAACTTCGTCGCCGCTCACGTCCGCCGTGCAAATCGAGCGAACGCGGCTCGATTCCATGCTGCGCACCGGCCACGCCGACGCGGCCTGGTTCAGCGATTCCTTTCTATCGCAAATCCCGGCGACTGAGGTCGACCGTGTGATCGCAAGCGTCACCACAGCGCTGGGTGCGTATCAAAGCCTCGAAATCGGCAGCGACCAGTTCGTCGCGCATTTCCTCAAAGGGACCGACGTGGTTCTCATTCACCTCGATACCGATGACAAGATCGACGGCCTGCTCTTCAAGCCGCCGCACCCGATCGTCGGGCCTACGCCGCCTTAGGTTCCGTTTGCGACGCTGATGGTCGCGCCGCTGGGGTTCTGAAAGAGGCCGGTGCCGATCGTCTTCGCCGGGGGGCCGCCTTGCGGATATTTCCAGAATCCGGCGTCGTGTTTGGCGCCGTTCGGACCGTCGGGAGCGATCACCGTCGATCCGGCGATCCAAAATTGTAGTACGTTCACCGAGCGTTTCAGCGAAACGACGCGAATCTTTTTGGCCTTGGTGCCGCTAACGGAGTACTGATACAGAGCCGTACCGTCGCTGATGGCCACGTCCTTACCGTCCCATTTCACTCCGCCCCAGCTCGTGAATTTCTGATTCAAAGCAATCTGCTCGAACGTGCTCTTCCCCTTCGGCAACTTGAGGAGGACGAAGTTATACGAAAAATCGAGTCCGTCGACGAAGAGATTTCCGCTGTCGTCGTAGCTGCAGTAGAGATAGGCCTGTACGCTTGGGTCGCGATATGCCTTCGGTGATCCCTTCCCGTCGGTGTAGATCACGACGTCGCCGGTGTTCGAATTCGAATAGGGGCCGTAGTTCGTTACCGCAAGGTTCCCAGTTGTCGGGTCGACCGAACAGTCCCACGGCAAATAGTTCGAATCGTGAAGCGCGGCCTCGGGTTTGGCGGCACCGTGCGCGTATTTCAAGAGCTCGTACGAATACGTGTTCGTTATATAGACGTTCCCATGGGAATCAGAACAGTCGCGGAGGGGAGAGTTGAAGTTGCGCAAGGTGCCCACGAGCGAGCCTTGCGGGTAGGAATAGACGTAAACGTCGTTCGTTCCGATGTCGGTGACGTAGAGCAGGTCGCTCGTTTTGGCGTCGGTCGTCATCCACGAGCTGCGCTCGAGCGCGACGGGCATGTCAAGCTGGGCCGGCGCCGCACATCCTGCAAGGACCACGACGGCGCTCCCCACCGTCACGCAAATCAAACGTTTCATGCGAAGCGGCCCTTTCGGGGAATTTTTGCTCCGCCCTGTGATTTTTTGGACGGGCCGAGCGACTGACCGGTCGGAATGAGCAGCAGCGATACGCAGCACGCCTTTGTCGAACGGCTGGACCGGCACCGAGGCATCCTCCTCAAGGTTGCCAGGGCGTACTGTCGCAATTCGTCGGACCGCGAGGATCTCGTCCAGGAAATTATCGGAGAGCTTTGGCGCTCGTACGAGCGTTTTGCCGAGCGCTCGAGCTTTTCCACGTGGATGTACCGGATTGCGCTCAACGTCGCCATCTCGTTCTGCCGGCGCGACGTGCGCGCGCACCGGCGAGCGGCGCCGGTCGACGGCTCGATTCTCGAACGGACTTGCGTCTTCGAGGATCCTCGCGCGGACGACCGAGTCGATCGCCTGCACGAACTGATCGACAATCTCGATTCTCTGAACCGCGCATTGATGCTGCTCTATCTCGACGATTATCCGTATGCGGAGATCGCCGCGATTCTCGGCATCTCCGAAACGAACGTCGCAACGAAGATTGCGCGTATCAAGACTTCCTTCAAACGCACTCTAGTGGCAAATGGAGAATAACGTGGAAATCGACGAGATCAAATCTCTTTGGGCACAAAGCAATCGCAGACTCGAGCAGAGCATGCGGCTCAACACGCTGCTGCTTGAACAGTGGAACTTGCGCGAGTTCGGCACATTTCTCACGCGATTCCGTCGCGAGGTCGGCAGGGAGCTGGCGATCAATATCGGGGGCGTCGTTCTGCTTGGCTTCTTCGCCAGCCAGCATTTGCGCGAGCCGCAGTTCTTGATCCCGACCGGGGCGATCTACGTGTATGGCATAGCGCTCATCGTAGCAGCGGCGCGGCAACTTGCCGCCTGCAGCGCAATCGATTACGACGAACCGGTTGCCACGATCCAGATGCGCCTCGAAAGATTGCGCATCGCCCGCATCAAGAGCACGCTCTGGACGTTACTTTTCGCGCCGCTGATGTGGCTGCCGCTGTTCATCGTCGGTGCTCGAGGCGTCTTTGGCTGGAACGTCTACGCTGCCGGCCCCGCATGGATCGCTGGGAACCTATTGTTCGGCTTGGCCGTCATTCCGTTGGGGGTGTTTGTAGCGAAGCGTTACGGAACGCGACTCTCTCATAGCGCGGCGATGCGCCGCATGGCCGACGAGATCGCCGGCCGCAGCTTGACAAAGGCGCTCGAATCGCTCGACTCGATCCGTCGCTTCGAGCTCAATTAATCGCGCGGCTACTCGGTGTCGACCGGTTGATATGACGGGCGTCGCTGCAAGAAATAACGCTTCGAGAGGCTGGAGGGAATCGCCTGAAACGTTCGCGGCGGCTGCGTGAAGTCGAAACAATCTTCGATGCTCGTTGCGCGCGAATCGGTCGTGCCGAGCCGGCCCAGGTTGAACGTGTCTTCGATGAACTTCAGAATGCTGCCGAACTCGTATTGCGTGTGCGAGATGTAGCCCGGTTGGCTGGGAGAGGCTTCGCGGGCGTATGGCGAGACGACGAGCATCGGCACGCGGAATCCTAAGCCGCCCCACTCGTCGTGAAACGGCGGCGCCCAGTTGTCGTAGAAGCCGCCCCAGTCGTCCCACACGACGACGACGGCGGTCGTCGACCAGTACGGGCTCTCTCCGATTGCGTTGACGATGCTCGCCACCCATGACGGGCCGGTGTCGGGGCCCGGGCCTGGATGGTCGGAATCCTGACGGTCGGGTACGACCCACGAAACCGCGGGCAACTGGTTGTTGGAAATGTCGCTAAAAATCTGCGTGTTGGAGCTGGTCACATTGACGCCCCATTCGGAAGGATCGTAGCGCACCGCAGAGATTGCATCGAAGGCGTTCCACAAGCTGCCCTCACCCCCGACGACGGGCGGCGAGTAATATTTCCACGACACCGAATGCGCATCCATGAGGTCACGGAGCGTCTCATAGGTGAGGCACGGAAACGGACCTCGGTGTTGCTCGAGTTTGAGGATCGACCCGACCGGCTTGAGCAGGCTCGTCTTCGTCCCCTTCGGCGCGTCGCATCCCCACGGTGTTCGATCGGGCGTGTCGACGATACTAATATTTTTTGCGGGGTCGATCACCGTACCGCCGGCAATGAGATCCTGGTGCGCGGTGAAACTGCCGCTGCCTTGGGTTTGGAAGAGCTGATCGGCGAGCACGTATTGCTGCGCGATGGTCCAGTAGGGCAGGATCTGCTGGGGATCGACGTATTGATACGCCGCCGTCGTGTGACCGCTGCAGGCGTACGGCGCCAGTCCGAAACCGTCCATTTTGCCGCCGTCGTAGTTCACCAAGTATCCGTTGTAGCCGTGCCCGAAATCGCAATGCTCTTTGAGCGGGACCATCTGTAACGGAACCTCGGTGTCGCCGCCGCTGCCCGTTTTCATCAGACCCTGGGTGGCTCCGTAGGCGTTCGGAAAGGTCGCGAAGAGATCGTCGAAGCTCCGGTTCTCCTGGATCACGACGACGATGTGCGAAATATAACTCGACCCGCTTCCCGAGGTCGTCGTGCTTGCCCGCGAGACCGACGATGCCGGCGTCGTGCTCGTCGCCGTGCTCGAACAGGAAGCAGTGATGAGCGCAGAGACCAGCAGCGCCGTACGACCGAGTAAGTTTCTCAACGCGCCGGCGTTCAAGGCGGGACGCCGTCTTTCCTATTCGCCGTCGACCGGCGCATACGAGGGACGCTGCCGTTCGAAGAATTCTTTGGAGTATTTCGAGCCGATCGGTTGGAAAGCGTGTGGGGACTGCGAGAAGTCGAAGCAGTCTGCGATGCTGTTCGCTCGTACGTCGGTTGTACCCAGCCGTCCCAAGCCGAACGTGTTTTCGACGAACTTGAGGATGCTGCCGAATTCATATCGAGTATGCGAGATGTAGCTATGACTCGATTTCGATTTGGGAGGGTACGCCGAAACGACGATCATCGGTACACGAAAGCCCAGGCCCCCCGCTTGATCCGTGAGCGGCGGCGGCACGTTGTCGTAAAAACCGCCCCAATCGTCCCAGACGATGACGATCGCGGTATTCGGCCAATAGTACGAGCTCTCTCCGATCGCATCCACGATGCTTGCCACCCACGAAGGCCCCGTATCCGAGCTGCTCGCAGGATGGTCAGAGTTCGCCCTGTCCGGTATGACCCACGAAACGGCCGGAAGCGCGTGCGCTGAGACGTCGGCGAAGATTTGTTTCTCCGATTTCGTCACGTTGGTATGCCATTCCGAACTATAGCGTACCGCCTTAATGGCATCGAAGGCGTTCCAGAGCGCGCCGGTGCTCCCCATCACCGGCGGGGAGTAATACTTCCAAGAGACTGATTTCGCGTCAAGGAGGTCGCGTAACGTCGGATAGGTCATGCAGGGGAAGGGACCGCCGTTGTATCGGTAAACGAGGCGCTCCCCAGTCCATCGAAGTTTTGACGTTACCGTTCCCGCAGGCGCGTCGCATCCCCAAGGAGATGCCGTCGGATAGTCGACCAGCGTTAACGCCTTGGCCTCATTGAACGTCGTGCCTCCGGCGATGAGATCCTGATGCGCGGTAAAGCTGCCGCTGCCTTGCGTCTGAAATGCGTTGTCGGCAAGTACGTACTGCTGCGCCAACGTCCAATAGGGCGCGATTTGACTGGGATTCACGTATTGATAGGCGGCCGTATGATTACCGCTGCACTTGTTGCCGGCGAGGCCGAATCCATCCATCTTACCGCCATCGTAGTTTCTCAAGAAGCCCTTATAACCGTGGCCAAAATCACACCCTTCGGAAAGATTGACTTCTTTGAGCGTAACCTCCGTGTCGCTGCCGCTGGCCGTCCTCATGAGGCCTTGCGTCGCTCCGGAGGCCCCTGGAAACGTGGCGAAGAGATCGTCGAAACTTCGGTTTTCTTGGACCACGATGACGACGTGCTGGATCGTGCCGGCACTTTGGTGCGAAACCCTCGACGAGCCGAGCGGAAGCGCGCCGCCGCCGATCGTTTCGTTCGAAGCATTACCGCATGAGGCTATGCCGAGGCCGGCGACGGCGGCCGCCAACTGAACGCAGCCCGTCAGTCGATTCAGAAAACGTCTCCAACGCAACTTTTTGCTCTTTCCCAAATAAGGCGCCACTCCCGCGCCGCCGTTGATGACTTTGGTTACTAGTGAGCGCGGTTCACGTACCGGGGAAACCCTTTTGCGGCGACCGCCGCAGCCATCAACGAGATCAGGGCCGAAACCGTCATTGCGCCGCGGAATCCGTTCAGGTACGTTGCTGCATTCGTTACGACGATTCCCAAGATGGCGATACCCAAGAGGCCGGCTGTGCGAGCGACGGCATTGTTGACGCCCGACGCAACTCCGGCGTGTGCGACAGGCACGGATCCCATCACGGTGGTCGTCAACGGGGCGACGAAGAGCGCGCCGCCAAAGCCGAGAAGCGCTGCAGCGGGAAAGAACGTGGTCCAATACGATCCGCCGATACCGGGCACGGCGTACGCACAAAAACCCAACGCGGCGAGAGTTGCTCCGAGAACCAAGGGCGTTCGCGGACCGATTCGGCCGACGAGCCCCCCGGACCATCGCGACGCCGCAACCATGATGCTGACGAAGGGAAGGAGCGCGGCGCCCGCTTCGAGCGGGCTGTAATGGTGAACGTTGATCAGCACGAAGGGAACGAAATACAGACTTCCGCCGATTGCCGCGTAAAGCAAGAACGTGTAGATGTTCGCCGCGCTAAACGTCGATGACGCGAAGAGATCGCAGCGTACCATTGGATCGCGGGCGCGGCGTTCGAAAAGAACGAAGAAGAGAAGCAATACGACTCCGGCCGCGATCGCGGCTAGCGCTATGCTGGAAGCACGTTGGCCATTCGTTTCGATCAGGCCATAGACGAGCGACCCTAGCCCGAGGGTCGCGAGTGCTGCACCCGTAAGGTCGATGTGGCGGGCCGCGCTGTCGTCGCGGCTTTCGGGCACGCGCAATGCAACCACCAGCAGCGCGACGATCGCGATCGGTAGGTTGATAAGGAAAACGTAGCGCCAGGAAAACGTCTGCGTCAGCCAGCCGCCCAGCAGCGGCCCTGCCGCCGAGGTGAGTGCGCTCAATCCAGACCACAGACCGATTGCGCGGCCCCGCTCTCGTCCATCGTACGCGGCGCTGAGTAATGCTAGGCTTGCCGGCATCGAGAGCGCTCCGCCGATTCCCTGAATGCAGCGCGCCGCGATCAGCACGGCGATGCCGTTCGCGAGCGCACATCCCAACGACGCGAGCGCAAAGAGGACGATGCCTGCGGCGAAAACACGCCGGCGTCCGTAAACGTCGCCGAGCGCGCCGCCCAATAGAATGAGTGCCGACAAGAAGAGCGCGTAACCTTCGATGATCCATTGCGTTTGAGCGGCCGTCGCGTGGAGTTCGCGCTGAATCACGGGCAAGGAGACGTTCACGGCCGTGCCGTCGATGAACGTCATCGACGAGCCGAGGATTGCGGCGACCAATACCCACCGCGGCTTCACGCGAGCGCCGTTCCCTGCACTGCAGTCGCTTCCTATCGGGTGAAGAAGTACCATGTGTGAGCTCGATCTTGGAGCGACCGCTGCGCGCAGGAATTCTCGCTGCTGCCGATTCCGCGCTCGTCCGGCGTGCCGTCACTCGATATGGCATGCGCTTAGGAGCACGGCGGTTCGTTGCCGGTGAGAGCGTAGAGGAGTTCATGCCCGTCGCCCGGGCCGCGGCCGGGAGTGGGTTTTCTATCGCTGCAACGCTGCTTGGCGAGAGCGTTCGCGACCCGGGTCTGGCGGTTTCGGTTGCCGATGAATACTGCCGGCTGTTGCGGACCTTCGCGCACGAGCGGCTCGATGCCAATGTCGCTTTCAAACTGACCCACGTCGGCCTCGACGTCGACCCCGAGCTCGCCTATGAAAATGCCGCGCGGATCGCGGCGGTTGCCGCACAAGGCGGAAATACGGTGCGAATGGACATGGAGCAGTCGCGCTACGTCGATCCGACCTTGGCAATCTACCGGCGTCTGCGCGAGCGCTTCGATAACGTCGGCGTCGTCTTACAATCGTATCTCTATCGCAGCGGTTCCGACCTAGAGACGTTGCTGCCGCTGCATCCAAACGTCCGTCTCGTCAAAGGTGCCTATCTCGAGCCGCCCGCAGTTGCGTATCCGCGAAAATGCGACGTTGATGCGAACTACCGCCGGCTCGCAGAAGCGGCGCTCTCCGGCAAAGGCTACACCGCCATCGCGACGCACGACCCCAGAATCGTTGCAGACGTCGAACGCTTCGCCGCGGAGAAAGGATTACCGCGGCGTGGGCGCTTCGAATTCCAGATGCTTTACGGTATCGCAACGGCGCTTGCCCGCAGCTTGCTCGAACGCGGTTATCGCGTGCGGCTTTCGATTCCTTATGGCGCGTCGTGGTTTCCGTATCTCATGCGCCGCCTTGCAGAACGCCCCGCCAATCTCGCGTTTTTTCTCAAAGGCGCGTTTTCGTCGTGAAAGGCATCTGGGCCGCCGTTTTGACGCCCATCGACGAGCACGATTCGCCCGATGCCGGGTGCGCGCTGCCATATTATCGCGTCCTCTTACAACGCGGATGCGACGGCATCGCGGTGCTGGGCACGACGGGCGAGGCGATGTCGTTTAGCGTCGAGCAACGCGTGCGCTACATGGAAGCGATTGCATCGAGCGATTTGCCGATCCATCGCATGATGGCGGGTACGGGCGCCGCGTCGCTCGCCGACGCGGTGCGACTCACGCGCGCTGCCTTCGCCCATGGCTTCAAGGCGGCGCTGGTCATGCCGCCATTTTTCTTTCGAGACGCAGGCGATGACGGTATTCTCGCCTTTTTCGACGCGCTCTTTTCGCAGGTCAATCCCCCCGCCAGCGGCGTGCTGCTCTACAACTTTCCGCGTATGAGCGGCATAACGTTTCATCTCGCGCTGGTCGAGCGTCTGCTTACCGCATTCCCGCAGGTTATCGCGGGAATCAAAGATAGCTCGAACGATGCGCGGTTGCAAGTGGAGTTACTGGCGCGGCATCCGCAACTGCGCGTCTTTCCTGGCTCGGAGCGCGATTTGCTCGACGCGAAACGACGCGGCGCGGCGGGCTGTATCTCGGGAAGCGTCGCGCTCTGGCCCGAACTCGCGGCCGCGGTCTATGCCGGTGAAAACGAAAACGATGCGGCCGAACTCGCTCGCCGGCGCGATTCGCTCGGCGCGCTTCCGTTTATTCCGGCGGTTCGCTATCTCGTCGCGCGGGAGTGCGGCTCCGAACAATGGGAGCGGGCGATGGCGCCGCACATGCCGCTAACGGCGAAGGAACGGTGCGCGGAGGCTCCCCAGGGCGAATGCGGTTAAATTGCCGTTCTGGTCGGAACAATAGACCGAGCCGTTAACGACGATCGGGCTCTGCCAATGAACCGGCCCGATGGATTTGCTCGAACCGTACTTGGCGCTGTTCCAGAGCACGTTCCCGTTGATTGCATTGAGAGCAAAAAGGGCGCCGTCGAAAGCGACGAAGACGATTCCGTTGGCAACGACCGGAGAGGTCCCTTCACCGTTGGTTTGTCCCGGACTCGACTGCCACATCAGCGCGAGTTTGCTCTGGCCAGAACCGTTGGTCTTGAGCTGGTACGCTTCGACGACGTACGAGAAACCAAGGAAGAGCCACGCGTTCTTCGAGGCATCCGTCCAAACCGCCGCAGCCGAAAAGAGCCCTTGCGGCATCTCGAGCAGCTGCAGCTCGTTACCGAGGCCGGGAAGTGCGGCTCGGTTGACCAGTTTCAAAACGGCATCTTTGCCCCCCTGGGCGAGCATCAAGGGGGTTTGGCTCGTCGATTGGACCGGTAACATCGCGGGCGCGGTGCTTCCCAAATCGACGTCACCATTTTGCAGTTGCTGATAGTCGGTCGGCGTGTAACTGCCCAGCAGATTGCCGAGATCGGCACTGAGCGATACCACTGAATCGCCGTAGTTGTGGCCGCCGGCGTTCGCATTGAAATCGCCGTTCCCAGTCGAGGCGTAGACTCGGCCATTCATGGATGACTCGGGATCCACGACTGCCCCGCCGCGCGCCCAAATTCCGGACCGCTGCTGCGGGCAACCGTTCGGGCCGAGCAGGCCGTGCTTATCGCTGCAGAGCGAATTGAAGACCGTTTTCTTGCCGCTGCCTAGGTTGACCGCGACGACATGCCCGTCGTACGGCGGCGCGTCACCGTCGTAACCGGACGTGGTCGCGTAGAGATAGCCGTTGGCGACGTTGAGCGGTGATTCGATTGCCTCACTGCTGGGCATCCGCGTCACCCGCGCGGGGAAACCGCTCGTACGAATCTCTCGGCCGGTAGCGGCGTTGAGTTTGTGTACTTTGCCATCGAGACCGGCCGCATAAATTGCGTTGCCGGACGGGTCGGCTGCGGGAGTCGAGTGGGTGTAGTGCGGACCCTGCGTCGTAAAGCGCCAGAGGATGCTGCCGCTGGCCGCGTCGATCCCGAGTGTGGCGCCGCTCATCGTCGTTTGGTAGAGCATCGTACGGTACGTGCGTTTGATGCGAACGCGCTGCAGCAGAATCGGCGTCGAATCGGCGACGGCCCCCAGGGAGGTTTGCCATTGCTCGCGCAGACCGTGAACGTTTGCAACCGTCAGCGTCGTTTCGGACGAGTTGAAACTGCTGCGAGCCGAATCGAATCCGAAAAGCGGCCAGTCAACGGCTCGTGCGGGAAGGAACGTTGACATCGTCAGGGCGAGCGCTAGGATCGGTGCGCCGAATACTCTTGCCATGGCGTTCGGTTGGCCTTCGCAGTGCGCGGCGCCTCTTCGAGGAAGCCGCTAGGGATGCAGCGCCGGCTCCATTAAGAATACCGGCGTACATTATGTCCGAACATCGCGACGCCGCCGATCTGGCACCACCCGTTGAAAATGTCGTCGTTGACGTTCCGGGCTGGCAGAAGATTCGTCCGCGAATTCCCGACACGCAACAGCGTCGCACGCTGGAGAAGCGGCGCAGCGTCCGCGAGATCGTCTTCGGCGTGCAGGATGGCATTCTCACCACGCTGGGCATTATCACGGGCGTTGGTGTCGCCGAGAACGAGCGAGCCGCGGTCCTCATCAGCGGATTCTTGGCGCTGTTGGCGGGGGCGCTCTCAATGGGCGTCGGTGAGTATCTGGGCCGGAAGGCGGAGCGAGAGGTCGTCCAGGCGACCATTGACATGGAAAAGCGCGAGATGGCCGCCGATCCACAGGGCGAGTTCAGCGAACAGGTTGCGTTCTATAAACTCAAAGGCTTTAGCGCCGATGAGGCCGAGATGATCGTCAGACGCTTGACGCAGCATCCCGACATCTACCTGTACGAGATGGTGCGCGACGAGTTCGGCATCGACCCGCGCGAAGCCGAAGACAGCGGATTGCGAGGCCCGATCGCAATGGGTGTCTCATTTGGAGTGGGCTCGCTCATTCCAATCGTCGCTTTCTTGTTGCCGCTAACGGTCTTCGTCTCGACCTTGACGTCGCTTTGTTTTGCTCTCGTCGGTCTCTTCGGCGTCGGCTATTACGCCGGCACGTTGAGCGAGCGCAGCGCAGCCGGGAAGGGTTTCGAAGTGGCCGCCTACGGTTGCGCCGTCTTCGCTATCTCGTACCTAGTTGGGCATTTCATTCCACCGCTCTTCGGACACGCGCCGGTTGCGGTCGGCGGCTAATGCCCATCGTCGACGCGCTCGTCGCCGGCGTCGCGCACGCGGCAGCATTTTTTTGGGATAGTCTCTTCGGCCTGATCTTCGGATTTCTGATCTCGGCGGTTGCGCAGGTCATGCTGACGCCGGCGGCGATGCATCGCTATCTCGGCGGCGGCATCAAGGGCCTGCTGTACGGTGCCGGCTTTGGCATCATATCATCGGCATGTTCGTACGGTGCGGCGGCGGCGGCGCGGGGCTTCTATCGCAACGGCGCCGACGTGCGAGCGGTCTTCGCCTTCTTGATCTCGTCGACGAATATGAACGTGGCGATTCTCATTCTCTTTTGGTCGCTGCTCGGCTGGAAGTTTGCGTTCGCCGAATTCTTTGGCGGAGTCATTATTATCGCCGTCGTCACGATCGGCTGTACGCTGCTCTTTCGCGGCGGCGAGTTAGAACGTTTGCAGGCGCAATACGTGAACGCCGCCGACGTGACGCAGGCTCGCGACGCCGGTGGGTGCGCGCATCACTCGTGCGAAGAATCGCCGCGGCGACGATGGGATGCCGTGGCCGCCACTGCGCTCGGCGACGTTGGGATGCTTCGCACCGAGCTGATCACCGGCTATTTGATTGCCGGATTTGCCGCCGCATTGATCCCGGCAAGCTGGCTGTCAAATGCGCTTCATGCAGTCGGTGCGGTTCCCATCGCCGGGTACACGCTGCTCCTGCTCGTCGGGCTGCTGCTCGCGATAGCGACCTTCGTTTGCTCGATGGGAAACGTACCCGTCGCGCGATTTCTTGCCAACGCCGGCATCCCGCTCGGCGCGAACACCACCTTTATCTATGGTGACTTGTTGATTCTGCCGCTCGTCGCCATCTATCGGAAGTCGCTCCCGCCGCGCATAGCCTGGAGCTTCGTCGCACTTTTTGCAGTCGGCGCAATGCTTGCCGGGGCCGTCATGGAGAGGCTCGTCGGCAGTACCTCGGGTGCCCCCCACATGGGGTCGATGAGCCTCAACGATCGCTTTACCTTGATCTCGAATACGATCGCGTTGGCCGCCGTTGGCGCGCTGGCGTTTGCCGCCTCACCGCGCAAGCGCCCCGCGTAACGCGCTTTATGGATCCTCGTCGGAGCTTTGTTCGGCGCCGGCCCGAAACGGCGGCGCTTTGATCGGCACGAAGGCGCGCGGCTTTTGTGTAAAATCAAAAGCATCCTTGAGATCGTCGGCCCGCTCGTCGGTAGTTCCGAGGGAACCTTTCGGTATTCCAAACGTCTCTTCCGTAAAGGCAAGAAGGCTGCCGAATTCGTGCGGCACTTTGGAAACGTATCCGCGCTTCGCGTACGGCGAAATGACGACGAGCGGGACGCGACAGCCCAGCTCGTAGGCGTTGTCGATCGGCGGAGCGACGTGATCGTACCAGCCGCCCCAGTCGTCCCAAACCACGAAGATCGCGGTGTCCTTCCAATACCGGCTCCGGCCCACCTCATTGACAATGGCCGCAACCCATGACGGTCCTTGCGAGGTCGCGTGCCTGCCAGCATGATCCGACCACTGATCCGCGGGAGAAATCCAGGTGACGCCGGCGAGCTGGCCACGACCGATATCGGTGAGGAATTGCTGCGAAGACGTGACGACGTTCGCGTAATCCTTTCCATACCGGACATGCTTGATCGCATCGAACGGATGCCAGAGTCCCGCGCCGTCCTTCTCTTGATAGTAGCGCCACGAGACGTGCTTCGCATCGAGCAAATCGGAGAGCACGGCGCGGTCGAAACAGGGGAAGGGCGTTGGACCTTTAGCGCCGTTCGTAATTTCGATTGTGGCGACGACGACTTGCGAGCGTGCATCGCAGCCTCCGGCTTCGGCATGGCCGGAGAGGGCGTCGTACGGATTGTCGCGGACGCGGTAGCCGGTGAGTGCCGGATCCGTCGCCGTACCGCTGATGAGGTAGAGATGTGCGGGAAAACTGGGACCTTCATTGCTTTGGAACATGCGATCGGCAAACACGTATTGCTTGGCCATGTCGTGGTAGGGCGCGACCTCGGACTCGGGCGCGTAACCGAATGGGCGGAGATGAGTTCGCCTCGACATGCCCGCGTCGAAACCGTCCATTGCGCCATCGTCATAGTCCGTGAGAAACGAAGCGTGCTCGTGATGCAAGTCGTAATGAGCGCTGAGCGAAACCGGATGCAACTCGACGCGCTCCCCCTGGGAATCCTTGGCGAAACGCGAGATGTCGGCTCCGGGGATTCCTTGAAAGAGATTGTCGGGGGTTCGATTCTCCTGGATCACCACCACAACGTGGCCGATGGGAGTGGGAAGCTCGTTCTGCACCAGCGCAGCGCGCTCGACGCTGCCCACGACGGCCCGGGCCGGTCCGGCGGCGGTTGCCGGCAACGCCGAGGTCGAGGCCCCTTGAGCGCAGGCCGTCAACGCGAAAACGATGAGCGGAGCAACGATCTTCGCATCAGTCATGGCTTCATGCTATCGAGAACCCCTGGATAAATCCTGGGATTGCGCCGAGAAGCTGGTGCTGCCCGAACGCGCCGTGAAATAAATCTGCCGGCTGGTTTGCGCCGTTAGAAGGGCAGTGCAGAACCCTCAACATAGCGAAGGACGTCGACGTGGAAGAGGCAGGCCGCCTCATGGAGCGAGTGCGGGCCCGTGATACCGCCGCGTTTGAAGCGATCTACGATCGCTATCATCGGCTCGTCTACGGCGTGGCGTTGCGGGTACTTTCCGACCCGATTGCTGCCGAAGACGTGACCCAAGCGGTTTTCATGAAGGTTTGGAGCGATCCGACCCTCTTTCGCGATGGCAACTTCGGCGCGTGGATCGCGCGCATCGCCCGCAACCGAGCTTTTGACGTCGTCCGCGGACGTGCGCTTCACGGCGAGAGCGAGTTTCCGGCCTCCTTACCGGCCGACGATACGCTCGAAGACACCGCGCTGGCTCATATCGATGCCGCGCAGGTTCGAGCGGCGCTCGGCAACCTGCCGCCCGAACAGCGCGAACCGATCGAGTTGGGATTTTTCGGCGGCGTCACGCAGGAGCAGATCGCGCGACAGACCGGATTGCCGCTCGGGACGGTCAAGACCCGCATGCGAACCGGCCTTCGCAAGTTGCGCAACGCGCTCGAAGGTGTGTTGACGCTATGATGTCACACGACGAGATGCTCGACAACGTCGCCGCGTATGCGCTCGGCGTACTCTCTCCCGCGCAAGCGGCGATGACTGCGCGCCATCTGGAGACGTGCGAGCAATGCCGCGAAGAGTATCGTTTCTTGCGTCCGGCGGTGACCGCGATCGCCTACTCCGCGCAGGCTGAGGGAGCGCAAGCGCCGGCGATTCCTAGCGCGCTGCTCAAAGCGCGTATCATGAAGCAAGTCCGGGCGACGACTCCCCGCCGGTTCCCGATGCACGTTTGGCCGGCATACGCCGTCGCCGCCGCGTGTCTGGCACTCGCGATAATCGCCGGCGCCGCGGATTTCAGGCTCAACGCGCGGCTCGACCGCGACCGCGCGCAGCTGGCGGCGCAGGCGGCGGTCATGGCCGATCTTTCGGCACCCGATTCGCAACGCTACGCTTTTGCGGGCGGTCAGGTGTTCACCCGCGGCGAGCGCCTCTACATCGCGATGCACGATTTGCCGCAGCCGCCGCGCGGGCGCGTCTATCAGGCCTGGACGCTCGCAAAAGGCGCCAAGACCGTCGCGCCTTCTCTCACCTTTCTCCCGGCAGCCGGAAGAGTGGCGATTGTAAAGCTTCCGCAAAACGCGACCAATGTCGCCGCCGTGGCCGTCAGCGTCGAACCGGTGGGCGGTTCGAAACAGCCGACGACAAAACCAATTGCGCTCGTGCGCATCTGAGTCCTCAATCCAAAGACGCCGGTTCTCCGTTCCTTTACCGTCTCATCGGAACGAGTCGAAACGTCGGCTCAGAAAGGAACTCATGAACAACCTGCGATTGGTTACCGTTTTTGCGGTTGCCATGGCGGCGATCGGTACCGGGATCGCCTCGGCCAAACTGATGGCAAGCGTCGTCAACGCTCCAACGCGCTTCTCGGGATCCTGCTGTATTTATACGGGCGCACCGGCGCTCGCCGTCACCCTTTCAATGGTCGAGGCCGGCGGCGGGCCGAGCGATTTTAGCACGGCGACGTTATTGAAAACGCTGGCCGGTTCGCACTTCGATGCCGAAGTCGCAAAGCTCACGAATCAGTATGGCAAGGCTCAAGTCGGGCAATTCCTCAAAACGTTCGACTTCGTCGTCTCGGACTCGCTGGCAATCGTCACTGCGAAGAAAATCGCACTGCCAAGCCAGCCGAATCCAGATCCGCACAACGGTGCGGCTCTCGCCGGGGCGCTCTGGGCGGCGGGTCAAACCGGAGACGGTTACAACGTCGAGGTCATGCTCGACCGCGCCGTCTCACATCCGATTCACTTCAAAGTCATGAGCGACATTGACGTGAAGTACGGGGTGGCGGCGGACGCATCGTATCACGCGATCCTTACCACCGCGATGAAGGATCTCGCATCGGCCTACCATTTGAACGCGTCGGGTTCGATGGAGAGCATGTAACCCAAGCAAGGCAGGGCGGGGATGCCCAGCGCGACGAATCGGCAGACCATGTATCGATATCGCGCTTTCGCCGCCCTGTTTGCCGCCGGTCTTCTCATGACCGCGTGCACGCAGTCGAGTAACTCGAGCGCGCAGTCCAGCGCATCTCCGGAATCTTCCGCTGCCGCGACGGCAGCCGTCGCGGAATCGCCAATGACATCGGCGCCCCCGGCGACGGCAAGCGGCGCGATGGGTGAAGCGGAATCGCCGGCCGCGAACAGCGGAACGCCGGTAAGCTATACCGACCTCAACGGCGTCTTTGGGCAAAAGGAGATCACCGAGCTGGCGGCGCTGGGGGTCTTCGGAACGCCGAACGGCAACTTCAATCCGGCAGGTACCATCACTCGCGCGGAGTTCGCGAAATGGCTCGTTCTAGCGAATAACGCGATCTTTGTAAACGACTCGGGCAAACAAATTTCGCCTTCACAAGGCACGAGCTCCGCCTATCCCGACGTCGCGACGTCGAATCCGAACTTCTCCTACATTCAGGGACTGTACGATGCCGGTTTTGCGGTTGGATATCCGGACAAGACGTTCAAACCGGACGCACTGCTGACGCACGAGCAGCTGATCGCCATGAAAGAGAGTGTCGATCGCGGCGGTCTGCAGCAGTATTACGTTTCGAATTGGGATTCGACAATGCCCGATTGGAAGGACAAGGCGCAAATCAACAAGCTGTTTCGCGGCGCCATCGCCGAGGACAACGGGTTAGATCGCTCGGCCGTCCTAAGTTGGGGCCATCCGAATCTCGTCATCGGTAACGTGCCGCGCACGTTTGGCGCGATCGCCATGTTTCGCCCGCAGCAGCCGGCCACGCGCGCCCAAGCCGCGCTCGTCTTATGGAAGATAGGACCGCATAACGACCACATTTCGAACCCGACGACCGAGGACATGCCGCGCAGCGCAGCCGACGCGCTCGCGCCGCCGACGCCAACGCCGACGCCGTAACCATCCGGTCGGCACGAGGACGATCGTGAAATCGCTAGGGACGCTCCTCACGCTCGGCCTCGTCGCTTGTTCGACGATAGCGAATAACGCCTCGTCCGGCGCGTCGGGCACGTCGCTCGTGCCACGCGCAGTCGGTCATCACCATCCCAGTTTGTACATTACGCACGTCGTCATCATCGTCCAAGAGAACCGATCGTTCGATAATTTGTTCAATGGTTTCCCTGGCGCCAATACGGTACAGCAGGGGATGAACTCCCACGGTCTTTACGTGCAGTTGCAGCCCGAGCCCCTGACGGCTCCGTACAGCCTGGGCCATTCGCATGTACCCTCCTGGACGACCGACTACGATAATGGTGCGATGAACGGTTTCGATCTGGAAACGAGTGGGTGCAAAGGCGAGTGCCCGCCCAAAGACACACGCTCCTACGCCTACGTGCCCGAATCCGATGCTCAACCTTATTGGGATATCGCTTCTCAGTACACGATCGGCGACGACATGTTCGAGAGCAGTCAAGGTTGCAGTTTTCCCTCGCATCAGTACTTAGTGAGCGGAACCTCTGCGATTAGCGATACATCAACGCTGAAATTTGCCGAGTGCCCGGTGACGCCGGCGGGACGAAAAACTGCCGGTTGCGATTCGCCGCCACATACGCTGGGATTGCTGATCGACGAGTATGGAAATGAAAACCAGTCGGCATATCCATGCGTCGCTCGAAACTCGCTCATGCAAGAAATCGAACAAGCCCCCTCCGGACTGACGTGGGCGTATTACGCGTCGACCACGTTGGATAGCCTCTTGAATGCTCCCGACGCCTTGCAAACAATTCGCTCCGAGAACAGCTACGCCGAGCACGACATTTCACCGCCATCGCACGTGCTGACGGACATCGGCAATGGAAATCTGGCCAACGTCGTCTGGGTGACGCCGACGGCCGCCGCATCGGACCATCCCGAAAGGAATAACGGATCGGGTCCATCCTGGGTGGCGTCGGTCGTAAACGCCATCGGCGAAAGCCCCTATTGGAACAACACCGCGATCTTCGTCGTCTGGGACGATTGGGGAGGATTCTACGACCACGTCGCTCCGCCGATCTACAACTCTTACGAGTTAGGCTTTCGGGTGCCGCTTCTCGTGATCTCTCCGTATGCAAAACAAGGCTACGTATCCCACGTGCAGCACGAGTTCGGGAGCATCCTAAAATTTACCGAGGAGCAGTTCGGCTTACCGTCTCTCGGTACGACCGACGCGCGCGCCGACGATCTCTCAGATTGTTTCAACTTCGGCTCGGGTTCGCCGCGAGCGAAGTTTCGAAAGATCCGCGCCAAGTATAACGCTGCGTACTTCCTGCATCAGCCGAGGTCGACCGCCGTGGTCGACGAGGAATGATTTAGCGACGCAGCATGACGCGAGCTGCGTTCCAGCCGGCTGCGCCCATCACGCCGCCGCCGGGATGGGCGGCCGCTCCGCAGAGATAGAGACCGCGAATCGGCGTGGCATAGCCCGCGTAGCCCGGGACCGGGCGAAAGGCAAAGAGTTGATGTAGGGGCATGGCGCCCTGAAAAATACTTCCGCCCGTCAGACCGAACTTCGATTCCAAATCGACCGGAGTCAGAATCTGGCGGTCGATCACCGAATCTTTGAAACCGGGCGCATAACGCTCCACGACCTCGAAGCAGCGATCGGCGTATTCATCGCGTAATGCATCGGTCCAATCGCCTTCTTTGAGCCGGTATGGCGCGTACTGCGTGAACATCGACATCAGATGCTTGCCGGCCGGGGCTACGGTGGAGTCGAGCGAGGAGGGCATCGTACACTCGACGACCGGCTCGCGCGAGATTGCGCCGTATTTCGCGTCGTCGTAAGCACGCTCGATAAAGTCTTGGTCGGGACAGAGATGTACCGTACCGAAGTGTTGCGGTCCGGGCTCGTGTCCCGGCAATGCGCTGAAGCTTGGCAGGCGCTCGAGCGCGACGTTGATCTTGCAGGATGCGCTGGCATATGAAATGCGAGCGATAGCGTCGCGAAACTCGGGCGGGAGTTCGGCCTGGTCGAGCAGCTTTTCGAAGGTCAGGTGACAGTCAACGCCGCTGGCGACGCGCTTCGCCGCGAACTCGTCACCGTTGGTGAGGGCGACGCCCGTCACGCGCCCGCCGCGTGTGAGGATACGCGCGACCTCCGCATCCGTGCGAATCTCGACACCCAATGCCCTCGCGGCCGCCGCAAGAGCCTGCGTTAAGCCTCCCATGCCGCCGCGAACGTAGCTCCACACCCCACGCTTGCCGTTCGTTTCGCCCATAACGTGATGGAAAAGCACGTACGCCGTTCCCGGCATCGAGGGAGCCATGAAGGCGCCGATGATCGCATCGGTTGCAATCGTTCCTTTGAGCTCTTCGCTTTCGAACCAGCGATCCAAAATCGGTCGCGCGGCGCCCGTTAGCACTTCGATCGCCTCGCCCATCGAGGGACCGAGACGCTGCAGCGCGCGTCCCATCTTCCCGGCTTCCAGCAACTGGCCCAAGCTCGGGCGCAACAGGTTGGGTGGAATTTGCGTGAGCGTCGGCTCGACGACGGAGGCGACCCGCTCGAGCATCGCTTCGTACTTTGGAAAATTTTCGGCGTCGCGCTTGCTAAACTTCGCGATCTCTGCGGCGTCTTGCGTGAGTCCTCGCCCCAGCATCAAGAAACGTCCGTCCAGGAAGGGCGAAAACGAGGCCGGATTACGCTCTATTGCTTCAAAGCCGAAGTTCGCAAGATGCAGATCGGCAATGATCTCCGGCCTGAAGAGACTGTTGACGTAAGCCGCGGTCGAGACTTTGAAACCCGGAAAAACTTCTTCGGTCACGCATGCGCCGCCGACGACGTAGCGGCGCTCCAGAACGAGTACGCGCCACTTCGCGCGAGCCAGGTAGCAGGCCGTAACCAGTCCGTTGTGGCCGCCACCCACCACGATTGCGTCGTACTTCAAATGCTTAACCTCAGGCTGAAATACGCGTTGAATGGCTGGGCGAGTGAGCTCGTCTGATCGTTATAGGTGCCGATATATGGTTCGTAGGGATAGCGTAGGAATGTCTGCACGTTCGCACCGGGATTGTACGCATTGCCGACGGGCGGCGACGAAGGTCCGCCGATTAAGTTCGTGTAGAGACAGGTCTGGTTGCTCCAGAAATAGGTAAAGGCCGTGTGCTGCCCGCCAAAGCACGTCTGCAGCAAGTTCGCCAAGGTTAGCGATGCGTTAATCCGCGGCGAAACCTGATACGAGATTTGCAGATGACCGAGCAGCTGTGCCGGCTCGCGAAACGCGCCGATGCCATCGAACTGACCCGTGTATGGGTCGGGAATCGAGAGCGTCGCGGCGCAGCCGGGGTTATCGGCGTTGAACGGGCTTCCGCCGGCGGCACCGTACGGATATCGCGGGTCGCCGACGGTCGACCCCGATAGGGGCTTTCCGCATCCCGCCGCCGGATCGACACCCGGCGTCGTGAGCGGCGCGCCATAGCGATTGCCGGCTACGAATTGCAACGACGGCGTGAGCGCGAAGCGATTGTGTTTGTAGTTGAGAAGCAACGTCGCAACGTAGGGATAGTTGAATGCGTTGACTCCCGATCCGACGGGCCCCGGAAAGATCGAGTAGGGTAGGTACGACGCATTCGGATCGTAGAGCGAGAAGGCCGGCGAGAGCCAATACGGATTGGCGACGTCGCCCGCTTTACATGACAGATCGGCGTGACCGTTGTGTGTGTAGCACGGCGCCGCGGAGGACCCGTCGCTCGTCGCACCGCAGAGCGACTGGCCAAACTCGGTCTTTCCATACGCGCTGCCGCCCGGCGAGCACGCTTTGGTATACGCATTATACTGCGCGATCCCCGAGTTGATGGGTGAGAGGACGTTCGTCCCGTTCGGCAGGAGGCTATATTTCACGGTGGCATAGGTGTACGCAAAGGAGAGCTGCGCGGCAAAACCGTTCCGGCTGAAATCGCCCTTGTCGAACTGAAACTCGAATCCACGCGAGGTTTGATAGCCGGCGTTGAGGCCCGAGGTCAAGCCGGTGGTGTAGTTGATGTAGAAGTTTTCTATTTGGTCCTGCGTCTGGCGCAAGAAGGGCGTCAGCTTGAACGACATATCGGTCCCGGCAAAGTGATGCTCGAGTGAAAAATCGCTGTTGTACGAGACGGAAGGGGCGACTTGGTGCCCCGGGGTGGTAAAGCCGAGCGGGTAGAACTGCGCGAGGGCATCGGGCAGGTTCTGTTGGAGGCCGTTGTATTGCTCGTAAGCAGCGCTCGGCTGTTCGTTGTAACGGCCGTAGCTCGCGCGTACGACGGTGTTCGGGCTCAGCGTATAGGTCGCGCCCAAACGCGGCTGTGGAATATTATAGTCGAAGGATCCAGGGGTATTCTGCATATTTGCGTTGACGTATTGCTTGCCGAAGGCCGAGCAGGGCTTCTGCGAGTTGGTGCTCCAGGGCGATGACGCGAGGAGCGCGCTGCGGTCGACGAGCGTCAATGTCTGATTGTCGAAGCACGTATCTTGGTTGAAGGCATTGAACCAGAAATCACGCGCGGCGCCGAAATTGGTGTTCGCACCGACGTAATCGTAGTTGTCGACGCGCACTCCGAAGTTGAAGAAGAGACGGTCGTTGGGCCGCCATTGATCGGTGATCGAATAGCCGGTGAAGTACGGCGTGACGGTGTTGTTCAGGCCGTAGGCCCCATTTTCAACGACGTAATAGGCGCACGGACCGCCGCCGCAGCTCGCACCGTCGAGGTCGTCATGGCTGGTTGGATTGTTCAACCGAAGAAATGTGGGAAGCAGGCCGTAGCTGACGCCGCTGGCTTGTCCGTCGGAGCAGGTCGTCGGCGTCGCCGGCGCGCCGCCGCCATTGAAGTGATAGCAGGTTCCGCTGAACGGGTTGTTACGGTTCACCAACACCGCAAACGCGTTGGCATAGCCGTTGCCGAACTGAAACATCTGTTCGTTATAAATGCGCGCGCCGGTCGAGGTGGTATACGAGCCTTCGGCTTCGAGCAAGTTCTCCGGGCTGAGCTGATCGGCAAAAGAAACGCTCACGCCTCGGGTGTGATTGTTGATCTCGTAGTCTCCCGAATCATAAAATGCATACGGCTGGAGAGACTCCAGCGGGCCGTTCTCGATCCAATCGGAATAATACGTATAACCGTAGACGCGCAAATAGGCGCTTGAGTTAAAGTTTTTCTGATACTGTAATTTTACGATCGCCTGACCGTTGTAACCGCGATCGCGTTGGTTATACGGGTCCGGAATCGCGCCGTCAAACGGATGGGGCGGCGAGGAGGGATAGAAGTACGGCGTCACCAGCGACGTATAGCGGGGCGGCAGAAACGTGCCGACCTGACCTTTATATTGCCACGCGTCGAGATAGTATGGCGGAAACGTACCCACGGTGTTGATCCAGTTGTTGAAACCTTCGTCATTGACGGAGCTGAAGAAGGTGGTGAAGATCTCGTCGTTGTCGTAAAGCAGTTGAATGTCATCGCGAAGCCCGTCGTCGCGGTGGGGGACTGCGATATGGAAGTTCGCGACCGAGGTGCGCACTGCCAGATTTGCGGCGTTAATAGTGCCAAAGCCGAACGGTCCCAGAATCCAGCCCGGCTGGCCGTTCAGCCCGACGTTGGGCGCCCCGTTCGTGTAGCACGACGGCAGGACGGTACCGGGCAAATTCTTGGCCGTTGGGCACTGACCGATCTGCTGGCCGAACTCGTTGGCCAGCGCCGCACCGCCAAACTGGTCGACGTACCGATAATCTTGATTGTAGCCCCCGATGCCGACATAGTACGAGAACATGCGATCCGGCGTCGCGCCTCCCGCCTCGACGTTGGTGCTGTGATAAAATGTCGGTGTTCCCGCGCTCAGATCCGCTGTCGCGTAGCCCGGATAGGTGCCCGTCTTGATAACCTGATTGATGAAACCCGCGAGACCCTGCGCTTCCGCATTGGCGGGCGTCGCACCGGTGTACACCTGCAACTCCAGCTGGCCGAGGGACGAGAGCGAACCCGATGGATAATTATCGAAGGCTCGGTTGACCGGAATCCCGTCGAACTCATAGCCTACTTCGGAAGAATCGCCACCCCGCACGTGCACTGCCTGCAAATAGCCGTTTTGATTTGCCGGAACGTACGCGCCGGGAACCGATGCGATGGCCGAATAGGCGCTATTTAGCCCCCCGCCCCCACCCAGCACGGCGGTGCGCGCTTGCTGTGCGGCGTTGATCGAGTAAACGTCGGCAGTGGTCCCGGAGCGAACCAAGCTCGAAGTGCTTCGTGAGGTTACGTTCGCGATCGTGCGCAGAGCGACGCGCATGCTCAACGACAGCGTTTGCTGTGCGTCCGCGAGCACGGCGATTCCGGCGTACGAGAGCGGCGTATACCCGTTCTTTTGTAACGAGATCGTGTACTCGTCGGGCGCGAGTGAAACGAAGGCAAAGTGTCCACGCGCATCGGTCGTCGCGATCGCGGTCTGAGACGGGCTCGTGACGCTGACCGTGACGTCCGCAAGCGGCGCCGTCGTGCCGTATGCGGTAACGACCCCGCTGATGCCTCCCGTCGTTCCAGCCTTCGTAACCATCATCGCCGCGATGAAGAGAACGCCGGCGATGGCTACGTGTCGCGTCGCCTTCGTCATTCACAAACCTCCGGTTTGGGATCGGGTGATAATTTGTGCTCGGCCAAGAACCGCCGATAAGCGATCATGGCCGTTTCGAACTGATCGTGAATCGCGGCAGCTTCACGCTGGTGTGGGGGCAATGGCGGACCTTGCGAGAGCGCAACGACACCTTGCAGAATCGTCAGGCGCTCGCGAAGGCGGTCGGGACGCAGCAGTTCGTCTTCGGAGTTCACCACTCCCGACGTGAGCATCGCATAGACGCCGTTGGCATCGCGTCGAAGTGACCCGCGAAGCGAATCGAGCCGATTCAACGCAAGGTCGGTGACCGAAAGCTCGTCATTGAGCTCGGTGATAAAGCGGTACCGTTGGAGATATTGCTCGGCGGTCCACGATGCGCGCGGGTCAGAACGAACGTCGAGCGATTGCGACACGGTGGTGGCGCCGGCGTGAAGTTCGACGGCGTAGCTTCCGGGTAGGACGGTCGCACCCGGGCCGCCGCGATTCCACGAACGCGCGCGAAGCCACGGAACCGGCGAAGTTTCGGCAAGATCCCAGGTGGTGCGCTGGACCCCCGCTCCGTTCGGCGCATCGAAACAACGCACTCTGTGGCCGGCTGCATCGCGGACCTCGACCCACGTACGTGTCGGCGCCGGGAGGTAGTACGTCAGCAGGGCGCCGTCGGGCGGATTCTCGCCGGAATATGCACCTGCGGCCACGCAGCATTCGTCGGGATGCGTTCCGTAATCGCTCGTCCACCAGCGATACCACGTGTACGCGGTCCGCAGGGGAAAGAGGCGCGGCGCGGCGCTCGCAATTGCGCCGCCGAGCCCGCGGATCGCACCGATGTCGTCGAGAATCCAAAATCCGCGACCATGTGTCGCTACGAGCAGATCGTGACGATCGGGTTGGACGCGCATGTCGTGCACCGCAACCGACGGCATATTCAAACGGAGGCTCTGCCAACGCGAGCCGCGGTCGAGGCTGAACCAAACGCCCTGCTCTAAGCCCGCGTACAGAACGTTGGGATCGCCGGGATCTTCGCGTACGACGTGAACGTATTGATCGTGCGGTAAGCCGTTGACGATTGTGCGCCACGTGGCGCCCGAGTCGTCGGTGACGAGGATATACGGTTTCGGATCGCCGAGATTGTGGCAATCCAGGGCGACGTAGGCTCGGCGCGCATCGGCACGCGACGCGTCCACCGTGTCAATTCGTCCCCATTGCGGAATATCGCGCGGCGTGACGTTCTGCCAGTGCACTCCGCGGTCGGGGGTCAACTGGACCAAACCGTCGTCGGTGCCGACCCAGATTCGCGACGAATCGACGGGCGAAGGGGCTATGTCGAGAATGGTGTCGTAGAACTCGGCGCCCGATACGTCGGTGTTGATCGGACCGCCGGGAAGTTGTTGTTTTGTCGAATCGTTGCGCGTTAGATCGGGACTGATGACTCGCCAACTGCGCCCCCGATCGTCCGTTTTGAAAAGCACGTTCGCTCCGTAGTATGCGACCGGCCCGGCTTCGCCATTGGCGGTCCCCAAAGGGGCGAATGCGATCGGCGCCTCCCAGTTCGAGCGGAAGGAGAGGCCCGCCAGCGCGCGTCCGTTCGTGTCCGTCACGGAAGGTGAGATATCGTAGTTTTGCCGCGACCGCAAATCGAAAATTCCAAGCTGCCCGTTGAGCTGGTTCACTCCGACGTTCCAAATTGAAGACGGAGATCCGGGTTCGGGCCAGACCCACGAGCCATCGCCGTCGTTGCCGACGTCGCGCCAATCGCTGTTTTCGATTCCAAGCTGGCTCAGCGAGTCGGAGGGTCCGCAGTAGGCATCGTTGTCTTGAATGCCGCCACAAATCTGATAGGGATTCTGATCGTCGTATCCGATGTGGAATATTTGCGCCAACACGACGTTCGAGCGCCAATCCCACGTTTGACCGCCGTCAACCGAAATCGGCGCGCCGCCATCGTTGGCTTCGATGATGCGCCGCCCGTCGCGCGAGATCCACATGCCGTGGTGATCTTGATGCACCGCGCTGGTGATGTCGCGATACGTCCTGCCGCCGTCGCGCGTTTCGATGAGGTCCTCCGATGAGAAGAAGACGTGATCGGCGTTCGTGGGGTCGACGGCAAGCCGGCTCATGTAAAACGGCCGCTGATTGACGAGCGTATCGCGGGTCATCAGACGCCAGCGATCGCCGCCGTCATCCGAGCGCCATACGACGCCTTCGTTGGACTGTATCACGGCGTAGACGCGCTTCGGAGCTATTCCCAAACCAATGCGACCCATGGCTCCGCCCGGCAATCCATTGCCGCGGAGGCGGCGCCACGTCGCGCCTCCGTCGACCGATCTGAAGATACCGTCGAACGGACCGCCGCTCGAAAAGCTCCACGGTTTGCGGCGGAACTGCCAAATGCCGGCAAAGAGCCGGTTGGAGTTGCTCGGATCGAGCACGATGTCGGAGGCTCCGCTCGATGCGCCGACGTAGAGCGCGCGCTGCCAGTTTTTTCCGCCGTCGAGGGTGCGATAGACGCCGCGTTCGGAGCTATCGCGATACGGGTTGCCGACGGCCGCGATCCAGAGGTGCCGCGAGTCGTGCGGATCGATGACGATCTGCGCGATCGCCCAAGTCCGGCGCAACCCCGCGTTGCGCCAATGAGTGCCCCCGTCGTGCGTTACCCAAATGCCGTCTCCATAAGAAATATCGTTGCGCAGGTTGGGCTCGCCGGTTCCGACCCATACCGTGTTGGGATCGCGCGGATCGATCGCGATTGTCCCAATGGCTCCCACAGCTTCGGACGGCCAAACGTTCTGCCACGTCAGCCCAGCGTTGGAGGTTTTCCAAACGCCGCCGTCCGCGCCCCCGAAATAATAAAGATTCGCATCGGCGTTGGTGCCCGCGACGCCCGATGTCCGGCCGCCCGCAACTGCCGGGCCGACGTTGCGCCATGCGAGGCCTGGCAGCGGCGGTAACGCGACGCCGGCGCCGAGGATGAGCGCGAGCGTCGGCTTAGGCTCCCATGACGCCGAGATAATGGCGATCGAAGGCGCTGAGCAATCCTTCCGCGTTGGAGTATGGGCCGGGTGAGTAGACGCGCGAATGCAGGCCGAGCTGCGTCAACTGATTCACGTGCCAATCTTGGCGGTTCGTCAGATCCCAAAAGTCGACGGCGTCGCTGGGATCGAAACCCGGCTGGGCGATCGTGGCCGGGTCGAAAAGAAATGCGCAGACGACTTCGGTGCGATCCGGTGACAGCGGTTTGAGGTAGTGCACCATGACGTAGTCCGGATGGAGGCTGAGCAAGAGCGACGGAAATATCGTGTAATAGTAGACTCGATCCAGATCGGCGCCGCTAACGCTGCCGATCGGTGGCCGCGACGTATGGCCGGTCGTCGTCAGCGCCGTACCGTGCGCGCGCAACTCGGAGTATCCGCCGAGAAATGGACCCTCGGGCAAATCGTTTCGGCCGCTGTCGGACGGCGAAAGCTTGTCGAGTTGCGGGTGTACGAGCGGACAATGGTAACACTCGGAATAGTTTAAGAAGACGAGCTTCCAATTACATGCAAGTTCGTAGGTAATGCTGCGTGCGGTTCGTAGGCTAGCGATCTTCCACCGAGCGAATCGATCGAAGATTGGCGCAAACGCGCGCTCGAAGGGGACAACGTCATCCTGCTCGAGCGAAACGAAAATGAAGCCTTCCCACAGGCCGACCGAAGCCTGATGCAGCGGATACTCGCTGCGATGGAAGTTCGGGACTTCAGCCATGTTGCGCGCGGCTTTGAGCGCCCCATCGAGACCGTACGTCCAGGCATGATACGGGCATTGGATCGAGCCCGAAAACCGGCCCGAGGCGGCCTCGCACATACGCGATCCGCGGTGGCGGCAAACATTGTAGAAGGCACGGACGCGTCCTTCGGAATCGCGCGTGACGATGAGGTTTTCTCCGCCGCGCTCGACCGTGAAGAAGTCGCCGGTCTGCGCGATCGACTCCTCGCGTCCCACGGCGAGCCACTCGCGGCCAAAGATGCGTGCTTGCTCTTGCGCGAAGATTTCTGGTGAGATATACCACGGGGCTGCCAGCGTTCTAGCGCCGGCACTAACGTTGGGCCTCACAAACGTCCGCATCTCAAACCTGCAACTTCCTTAGCGCTGCGCGCGACGCAGGGGATTCTATCTCGTTTGACGGAATCCGCCGTTAACCACCGATTTGTTTGGCTTTTTGGTAACTGAACCGATGAAACCTTCGGAGATAAGTGGACTTGAGCCATCTCTTTCTCGAGAAGCCTATTGGGGCGATGCGTTCTACGCGAGGGAGCGGGATGCCATTTTTTGGAGCCAATGGTTTTACGTTGGGCGTGCCGAGCAGTGGTCCGACATCGGCGCCTATCGCGTCCTCGACATCGCCGGCGAGAGCGTCATCGTCGTACGCGCGCATGAGGGGTTGCACGCCCACCTCAACTTCTGCCGCCATCGCGGATGCCGGCTCCTTCGCGGCGAAGGCGTCGTGCGGGGCAGCATTCGCTGTCCGTATCATTCGTGGACCTATGCGCTCGACGGCCGACTGCTGGCCTCGCCTCACGTGCCGAACGATGCGGTGCCCTCGAAGTCGCGCCGTCTCCACGCCGCCGCCGTTGCCGAATGGGAAGGTTTCGTCTTCGTGCATCTTTCGCCCGAACCGGCGAACGCGCTGCGCGAGCAGCTTGGTCCGATCCCAGCCCGCCTCGCCCGTTATCCGCTCGCGCAGCTGAAAGCCGCGACGTCGATCGCCTACGAAGTCGCGGCGAATTGGAAAGTCGTGCTGGAAAACTACAACGAATGTTACCATTGTGCCGGCGTCCATCCCGAACTCTGCCGAGTCGTCCCAGCTTTCAAACGTGAAGGCGGCAACGAGCTTGACTGGGAGCGCGGAATTCCTCATCGAGACGGCGCCTGGACCTTCACCAGCAACGGCACGAGCGCTCGCGCTCCCTTCGTGAGCCTCAGCGATGACGAAAAGGTCCGTCACAAAGGCGAACTGATCTATCCGAATTTCATGCTAAGCCTGGGCGCCGATCACGTCGCGGCGTTTTCGCTCTGGCCACATGGACCGGCGTCGACCACGGTTCGCTGCGACTTTCTCTTCGATCCGGCTGAAATCGCCAAAACAACCTTCGACCCGAACGACGTGGTCGAGTTTTGGGATCTGGTTAATAAGCAGGACTGGGAGATCTGCGAGAGCGTTCAGGCGGGAATGCAGTCGCGCGCCTTCGATCACGGCTACTACGCGCCGATGGAAGACGCAAGCCTTGACATACGGCGCTATCTCGCCTCCCGGGTCGGCGAAGGGAACCTCCGCTGAGCGGCATTGGCGGGCGCGACTACGACGCTATCGTCGTGGGTCTTGGCGCACTTGGGAGCGGCGCGTCGTACTGGCTTGCAAAGCGCGGGGCCAAGGTATTGGCGCTCGAGCAGTTTGCTCGCGGGCACGATCGCGGAAGCTCTCACGATTGGTCGCGCATCATCCGAAAGTCATACTTTACGCCTGCTTACGTAGCGCTGGCAAAAGAAGCATACGTCGCTTGGGAATCACTCGAACGCGACGCGGAGGAGCAGCTCGTCCTGAAGACCGGTGGACTCGACCTCGGGCCGCGCGACGGGGCGATCGCGCTCTCGAGCTATGCGGATTCGATGCGTAGGTGCGACGTCGAATTTGAAGAGCTCGACGCGGCGGAAATTCGCAAGCGCTGGCCAGTCTGGCAGATTGGCGACGAAATTCACGGCCTTTTTGCGCCCGAGAGCGGCATTGTCGCCGCCGAACGCGCGACGGCCTCGTTTCGCCGTTGCGCGACCGCCTTTGGTGCGACTCTGCGCGACGGAACGCCGGTTACGGCGCTGCGCGACGTCGCCGGTGAGATCGAAGTCGAAGCCGGCGGTGTGCGGTATCGCGCCGGCAAGCTGATCATTGCGGCGGCGGCGTGGACGCCGCGGCTGCTGGCGCACTTCGGCCTCTCGATCCCATTCGAGGTGACCAAGGAGCAAGTGATCTACTTCACGCCCCGCGATCTCGCGAGCTTCGCTTTCGGCTCGTTCCCTATTTGGATTTGGATGGACGATCCGTCGTTTTACGGATTTCCCGTATTCGGCGAGTCTGGTGCCGTCAAGATCACGCAGGACTGCGGCGGAAAGCCGGTCGACCCCGACAGGCGCGGATTCGAAGAAGATCCGGCGATCACGGCGCGAGTTACCGGCTTTCTACAGCGATATCTTCCAGCGGCGCTGGGGCCCGTGCACCGTTTGAAGACGTGTCTTTACGCGCTCACCCCCGATCGCGACTTTATCGTGGACAGACTTGCCCGCCATCCCAACGTTTTCGTGGCGGTCGGCGGGGGTCATGGCTTTAAGTTTGCCTCGGTGCTGGGACGTATTCTCGCCGAGCTTGCCCTCGATGGTGCAACCAACTCCGACATCTCGGCTTTTCGAATCGATCGGGAAATCTTGCAGATGGCCCACCCGCCGAAAACATATATGCTCTAGGAGTGCTGCGTCCAGGACCAGGCGGTGATCAGCCAGCCACTCGCGCTTCGTTTCATCGCGAACGTAAAAATGCCGGACTCGGTGCGCGGTTTCCCGGATTGCCGGTACGCATACGTCGCCGGACAGACCACGTAGGCGACGCTGCCGGTAATTGCGAGATGCAGAGGCGTGCCGAGCCTCACGGCGCCGTCGGTAACGTGATTGTTTTTCGCATCGGCGGCAAAGGCGCGCCACCAATCGCCGCAAGCGCTGACGCCCTGCCACGTGTGCGGTGGTATATCGTCGATGATCGCGGCCGGTACGGCGCATGAGGCGATCCACGCCGCTCGATTGCCGCCGTTCAGCGCGTCCATCGCCCGATCGATCGTCGCCATCACGTCGGCGCCCTCGGCGGCGCGCGCTCCGTGCACGCCCATCACGACGCAAATGAATGCGAGCACGGCCGCGCCGATCCCGTACTTTTTCATGGCCTCTCCTTTCACGCCGAGCTCGTTCGAAGCATCTCGATCTCGCGCTGCTTCGCGTCGCGATCGCGGATGAGGGACTCGACTTGCGCGCGCAAGGTCCGCGCTTCGATGTGATCGTACGCTGCGCCGGCCCGTTCGACGAGCAACACGACGCCGCGAATCTCGTCTGGATCGATATCCGCGCCGCTTCGGTGCGGGCCATAAAGAACGATGGCGACGAGCTCGTCGCGCAGCAGCACCGGCATTGCGAGCACGGCATCTCCGACGTGTTTGGCCGACGCTTCCGATCCCCACACCACATCGGCAAGTCGCACGGGCGCCCCCTCGGCAAGCAGATGCAAGACGAGTGGATCGTCCGATGTCAGCTCGCGCGTCTCGACGCGCTCCCAATGCGCGGATGCGTCGCGAACGAAGTGGCCGCTGCCGGAATCTTTGTGAAAGACGGCTGCTGAGGTTAGATCCAGGGCGCGGAGCGGTTCGTGGACTAAGAATCGATCGACGACTTCGTGCGACTCGGCGCGCAGCACCGCGGCGGCCGCCTTCGCGAGCCGTTGTTCCGAGAGATGGCGCTGCCGGAAGAATGTGCTGTCGACGAAGCGGTCAACGTTGCGGTGCAGCATGTTGAGCCAGGAGCCGATCGCTAAGGCGACGATGATCTCGGCGGTGAGCGTAAACCGAGTTGCCGCAAATTGCTTTGACATGAACCAATCGAGAAGCAGAAACGTTCCGGCGATGAGGCTCGTGATTGCAGCATACACGAGCGCGCGGCTTATTGCGAATTCTACGTCGAAGACGCGGCGGCGAACGACGGCATAGGCGACCGTCAGCGGAACGCTGATTGCCAAAATCGCAAGAGCCTGCGGGAACCAATCCGGCAGCGGAAACGCGAAGAGGCCGTCCCCGACGAGAATCGCAATGACCCGCAGCACGAGAACCACGGGAAAAATCAGCACCCAACGCAACTTTTGCCGATTCGCACCGTGACTTTGCAGGAACGTTACCACGAAAATCGCCGAAGCTCCGAGGTACATGGCGGCAGTGAAGAGCGTTAACGCGTTGGCGGGCGTTTGCGACGGCAATCCCAGCCACAGACGCAGAAAGACACAGAACCAGGCGATCGGGAGGGCGATCGAAAGCAGTGCTGCGATCCCCTGTGCACGCCGCCGCCAACCATCCACGCGATCGGCCGGGAATCGGAGAGCAAAAATGGCGACGAAGGCACAGGTCGCGCCGCTCAGCGCGCTTAGTACGAGCAGGTTCGTCCAATAGAATTCGTTCGATCCTGGCCAATAGAATCCCAAATCGCCGTATCGGCGCAACACGCAGTAGAGATAGAACGACCACGTCATGGGACTGGGCCGCAGCAGCAGCACCATGGACCCGACCACGAGAAAGACGAAGTACGAGATGAAGAGCGCAAGGTAGAGCAGTCGCTCGACACGCGTCGGCACTCTGCTGCGGGGAGCGATCGTGACGGTGCGAACCGCTCCGTCGTGATTCAAACGAAATGAAAACGTTGGGGGAGGATCCCGAAAGAGGTCGGCGGGCAGCGGTGGCTGGACGCGGTCGCCCGGCTCGATGCCGAGTGACGCCGCGGGTGAATCCGGGGTAACGTAGCCGATCGTGCCGTCGAAGTCGACGTTTCCCACGAGCCCGTTGTCGGGATACGGCTGCCAACAACGCTCGAGCGAAGGTAGAGCGCTTCCGAGCATCCACGCGCCGACAACGATCACGACGATCGCGCGAATGACGGCGGGCATCGGAAGTTAGCGCACCAGTCCGAGACGACGCGCGGTGACCCTATCGATCTTCGGATTCGTCATCGGCGGTACGTAGAGCGTTGACAGCGCCGTAACCGGAGCCTCTGCGAGTCTCTCTAGCGGAACGCGGATAACGGTTGAGTCGCAGAGCGGTAGGCGCGCTGCTTCGTAGACGATGACTTCGTGGTTGGGGCGATAATCTTCGGAAAGCCGCTGCGCGAGCACGAGCAACCCGTCGCGATTCCAGGCATCGTCGCTGTTGCGGACGCTCGACTCGGCGATCGAGCCTATTTGCCAGAGCAGCAGACCGGTCGTGGTATCGGTCGCGCGCCGATAGACTAAAAAATCCGTCGCTTCGTAACTACGACAGCCCCCTGCCGCCGGGTCGATTCCCGCATCGGCAAAGAAGCAATCTTGCGCCGAAATACCGGGCAGCATCGAGGCGGCGTATCCCATCTCGCGCAAAATCCGAATCGACTCGTGAAGTGGATAGGCGAAGATGCCCGGATGTCCGTACGCTACGGCGCAAACGCGTAAGCCGTCGCAGACTGCACCGGTAATGCGCTCGACCATCTCGCGATACGTCTGTTTGCGAGGCTTGCCCACGGCGTAGAGCGTGCCGAGCGATTCAGTCTTTGCATTGAGTTTTCTGATCCAATATGCCGCGAGCGGATCGGCGACCACCGAAAAGACCTTCTCGGCTCGCTCGATCTGTGCCGAAACTTCGAGCGTCGCCTGAGCGGGTGCCCGAATGCCGATGCCGACGGCGACGAGCGATCCCCCTTGAACGCTCACTCCTCGGCGTCAAAGGCAATTTCGAACATCCGAATCTTTCCCCAGTAGATCGCATCGAGAAGGTCGCCCGTCTCCTCGATCACGGCTTGGTGGAGGATCTTTGGGTCACAACTGAGCACCGCGTCGATTTGATTTTGGCTCAGCCCGTAATCGGCGAGCATGGTGGATCTTCCCACAGCGTTAGCCCCTGTGAAGGCTTCCGTCGTCTCCGGATCCGTCGCGAGCAAGAGCAGAAATTCGGCAAGCGGTGGTCCCGAGGGGTCGTTCATTGCGGGCCTCCTGTCAGAAGGGTCCGGGCGCGTACACGACTCTTACCGGGGGACGAAGTGGCCCCCTGCTTAACTCTCGTGCGCGTGCGCATTGTAGCCGTGAATCTTCGGTCCGGCGGGAGCCTCGCCACCTCCGCGCGATTGATGGCTCGATGCATTCAACATAACCCGGACATCGTGGTGTTTTCAGAGTTTCGAAATAACGCTTGCGGAGCGCGTATTCGGACGATGCTCGAAGATTCGGGTTACCGCCATCACGCTGGAAGCAGCCCTCAGTACCGCGGCAACGCCGTGCTCCTCGCGGCGCGCGAACGATTCACGCCGCTCGTCAACCCGTTTGGACTCGCGGATGACGAGTATCCCAACGCAGTGGTCGAAGCGCGCTTCGATCGGCTGCGCGTTTATGGAGTCTACCTTCCCGGACAGGATCGCAAGCGGCCCCATCTGCGCTGTTTGATCGCGGCGGCGCAACGTTGGAACGAACGCGATGAGCGCGCCCTCGCGGTCGGCGATTTCAACTCGGGGCGAAATGCGACCGATATCGAGTTGAACGTGGGACGAAGCCGCCTGGCCGATGAGTTCAGTACGGCCGATCTCTATGCCGAGCTGGAAGAACATTGGACGGAGGCGTGGCTCCATTTGCACCCCGAAGCCTTAGAATTTAGTTGGTATCCGTTTCGCAAGGAGGCGCCCGAGAAGCGCCGCAACGGCTGGCGCATCGACAAGGCATTCGTTTCGAACGCTCTCTTGCCTGGATTGCAAAACGCGCAGTACGATCACGGCTTTCGATTGGAAGGCCTTACGGATCACTCGGGGCTCATCGTCGACGTCGTTTGAGCGCCGCGCCCTGGGGTACAAAGGCAGCGAAAGCGAGGGAGTAATGCAAGATTACGACGCATACGAGACGGAAATTTACTATGAGCGCGAGCCGGCGGCAGCAGCCGTGGAGCGACTGCATAGTTTGGGATATGGGCGGGACGACATCAGCGTGATGATGGACGACAAGACCCGCGAGCGTGCCTTCGGCGCGATGGTCAACACCAAGGGAAGCGAAGGAGTCGCCGCCGGTGCGACGATCGGCGGCGTGCTCGGCGCAATCGTCGCCGGAATTACCGCAACGGGCGCGGTCGCGTTGACGGGGGGCGCTGCGGTGCCGCTTGTCGCCGGGCCGCTGGCCGCTGCGCTCGCTGGACTCGGAGCCGGCGCCGCGGGGGGAGGCATTATCGGTGGCCTCATCGGGGTCGGCGTCGGCGAGAAACGCGCGAAGGAGTACGAGAAGGGCTTGCGCGAGGGTGGAATTTTGGTCGCTGTCAAGCCGAAATCAGGAGAACACCGTCATGAGGTGCGACAGGCGCTGAATGCGGATAACGGATCGTCAGGCGACGCATTCGAGCGAGACGATATCGATGACCGTGCAACGCAGCCCGATATCGAGTACGCGGGGGAGACCCGCGGCGATTTGAACCAACGGTAAACCGCAAAGGTTCCGAATCGACCTTTTGAACGGCGCCGCCGATCTGATCGTTACCGCCGCGAGCGTGTATCGGGTCGACGGCGGCGCTGCGCGAGCGGAAGCGTTCGCGATTCGCAATGGGCGATTCGTTTTCGTGGGCGCCGCGCAGGACGCGATGTCGCTGCGCGGGCCCCGCACCCAAGTGCTCGAACTGGGCGGCCGAAGCGTGCTGCCTGGAATCGTCGATGCGCACCTTCATCTGACGAATCTGGGGTTGAAGCTCGAGCAAGTCGAGCTCGATGGGGTAGACTCCGTCGACGAACTGATTGGAAAGAGTACAGCGTACGCCGCCGTCGCGGAGGGACGTTGGATTCTCGGCCGCGGATGGGACGAAAATCGCTGGGCCAAGCCGGTATTTCCGACCCATCGCGGTTTGAGTGCCGCGATTCCCGATCGTCCCGTGGCGCTGGCACGCGTCGACGGACACGCCGTTTTAGCGAATGCCTGCGCGATGCGCATCGCCGGGATCGACGCTTCGACGCCTGATCCGCCGGGAGGGCGCATTCTACGCGATGCCGCGGGCGAGCCGACGGGACTTTTCGTCGACGCGGCCGAGGCGCTCATCTACAACGAAGTACCGAAGCCCTCGCACGAAGCGCTTGTGCGGGCAACGCGAGCGGCCGTCGCACACTGCAATCGCTGGGGCATCACGGCGGTTGCCGAGCCGGGCTGCGGCGAGGACGTCCTCACCGCGCACCGCGAGCTCATCGATCGCGGCGAGTATTCGATCCGCAACCACGCTATGATTCACGACGAGCCCTCGCTGCTCGAACGATATCTGGCAAATTGCGCGGCGGAACGCGCACACGGCGGCCGGCTCTCGGTCCGTGCAATCAAGTTGTACGCCGACGGCGCACTTGGCTCCCGAGGCGCGGCATTGCTGGCGCCCTATAGCGACGATCCTACCAATGCCGGCTTGATCCTGGCGTCGCGAGAACGTATCGAGCGCGTTGCGGAAGAAGCCGCGCGCGCTGGATTCCAAGTCTGCGTTCACGCCATCGGCGATCGCGCAAATCGAATGGTTCTCGACGCGTTTGCGGCCGTGTCGCGGCGGACGAGTGCTCGAGAAGCCCGTCCCCGAATCGAGCACGCCCAGGTACTTGCACCCGACGATGTTCCCCGCTTTGCCGAGCTGGGCGTCATTGCATCCATGCAGGCAGCGCACGCACTGAGCGATCTAAAGTGGGCGCAGAGTCGCCTTGGCGCCGAGCGTCTGCGAGGCGCGTACGCCTGGCGCGCGCTGCTCGACCGGGGGACGATCATTGCCAACGGCACCGACGCGCCGGTCGAACCGGCGAGCCCGACGCGCAATTTCTTCGCCTCAATCGCGGGCCAATCAGATTCCACGCGATGCATGACGCGAACCGAAGCGCTCGCGTCAATGACGGCGAATGCGGCCTATGCGAACCTACAGGAGCGAGAAATCGGCTCGATCGCGCCCGGGAAGTACGCCGATTTCGTTGTAGTCGATCGAGATTGGATGACGATTCCATCCGATGAAATCGAAGGCACGAAGATCGTCGCTACATATTTCGAAGGGCGACGAGTTTACGATGGCGGGGAGGGCTAGCCCCGGTCAGTACCACACGCCGGTAATATCTTTCGCCGTGCATGCATTCGCGGTGCACGGAATGCCGGCGATATCTTCTATCGTCCGCAGAGTCGAGTAATGGGTGATGTCCTGATTGTATTGGCCGGCCTTGACCGTGGGACCAATCAACAAAGTCGGAACTTGATTCTTGCCGTTCTTGTCGGGGGCGGCCTCATCCCAGGTGAGGATAAAGAGACCGCCGTTTTTCTTATTATATTTCAAGATCGGCGGCAAATGCTTCTTCAGCCACGTGTCGCCGGTCTGGGTGCTGCAATCGTGCATATCGTTGCAGAGATTCGGAACGATGATCGCGAGCGTCGGCGGTGGCGTTACAAAGTGCGTATAAACGAGGTTCGACGACGCCGGCACGTTCGTAAAATTGACCCACGGATTATGTTTTCGAGCGTACTCGCCCGAATAACAACCAGTGTAGCCGTCGGACGGCATGGACTCGGAGTAACCGTCGAAGCTCTTGGCGCTTCCGAGCAGTTCTTCGCCCACGTTCACCGTGCCGAACGTGTGCGGACAGGAATCGTCGGTGACGCCTTGCGTCGAGCCGGAGAACAGCGCCAAGTAATTCGGCTCGCTCGGGTGCGTGATCGCATGGCTATTGGTCATAAGCGCGGCTTCGGGCACGAGCGTCTTATTGATGTACGGCGCCTCCTTACTGCCGATTACCAGATCGTAATCGCGGTTCTCCATGATGACAACGACGACGTTATTGGCATGCGGGGCGCGCGAGTGCAATCGATCCGCCACCGACGCAAGCATCGGCGAGGCGGCGCCAATCGTCGGGGCGCCCGAGCATCCGGCGACGAGCGGCGCCGCTGCAAGTACGATCCACCATTGTTGCATTTCAAACTCCTCTCACGCCGGAGGCCCTTCGGCGTCCGGCCAGATAAATGGCGACTCCGCCCAAGAGCACCATCGCCGTCAACCCGATCACTTTAATGACGGCAAGCGCTTTGTGGGGATCGTCGTCGGCGGGAAACCCGGCAAAGACGATTGCCGAGGCGGTCGTGGCCAAACCGACGAGTGAAGCCACGGCAACGGTCCACTTCCCGCCGGGTATTCGAACCATCTCCGGTGTTTGCGGCGCCGACCGAAACTTCAATGCCGACGCAAACAAAAACAGAAACGGAACCATCGTGATAACGACGGTGGAACTCACTAGGACGTCGTAAGCGCCGCGGACGCTCGTTCCGCCTTGTCCCAGAAAGATGAAGATCGCTGCAATTCCGGCTTGCGTCACGAGAGCGGCCACAGGAGAACCCCAGCGCGGATGCATGCGCGCAAATGCGTTCGGAAGATAACGATCGAGTCCCGCGACGAAGGGAATGCGCGCTACCGCGCCGAGCCAAGCGCCGGTGCTGCCCAGGCAACTGAGCGCGACGAGCGCCGCAGCAACCGGCGTGAGCGCAAGCCATCCGAACCGCGTGGCGACGTGTCCGATCGCTTGCATTACTCCCGAGGACGGATTGACGTCGTGTGCGGAAAGCGCGACCAAGACGCTCGCGGTGCCGCCGATGTAAATAATGGCGATCAAGGGTGCGGCAACGACAAGGCCCAGAGGAATCGTGCGCCGGGGATCCTTGATTTCGCCGCCCATGAACGGCATTGACTCGGGGCCCGTCCACGCAAATGCGATCACCGACCAGAAGATGAGGTCCTTGATATGCGCTCCCGGGCGCATCGACGCGAGATCGATGCGAGTTGCCGAGCCGAACTTCCACCACGCGAGCGCACCGACGACTAGCAACAGCAAGGTGACGACCCAGCGCGAGATTGCGCCGGCATTATTGAGCCACTTTCCCACCTGTAGGCCGTAAACGTTCACGATGGTAGCCAGCACCAGCCCGGCGAGTGCGAAAGTGACGAAATAGATTGGCGAGCCGGCGAGCGCGGCTCCGCTGCTGCCCCCGATAAAGAGCGCGTTCCCGGCGGCGAAGTACAGCAGCGCAGGAAAATACGGCAAATTGCTGGCCCAGTAGGTCCAACCCGTGATAAAGCCGGCGAACGGCCCGAAGGCGCGCTTGCTCCAGATGTAGAGACCGCCCTCGTCGGGGTGCTGCGACGAAAGAAAAACCACCGCGATGGAGAGGGGCAAGAACATTGCGATTGCGCCGATGAGCCAGACCGGAATCGAACTGGCTCCGGCCGCAGCAGCGGTGGCCACCCACTGCAAATTCGATCCGGCGACGACAAAAAAAAGTACGACGTCCGGAAAATTTAACGTACGCCGTAGCTGCATCGAACGCGGGTTCAACGCACGAGAGGGCATCGCCCACCTCTGTGTCAGGGGTGGGCGATGTCGTATGCGATTAACCGATTAGTAAGGGCGTCCCCAGTGTCCCGGGCGCCAGTACCAGCCGTTCGGCCCGTGCGCCCAGTGGCCCGCATGCCAGGCCGCCCCGGCGTACGGTGCAGTTGCGTAGTAGCCGCGTCGCCAGACGTAACGGTAACCGTTCCACGTCCAGTAACCGGCAACCCAGTAATAACCCGGGCCTGGTGCCGCCGGAACCGTCTCGTAGATCGGCGCCGGAGGTGCGGTTTGAATGTAGATGCCGCCCGAGACCTGCGCGGCGGCGGGAATAACGGCGCCTGCCGCCACTGATCCGCCGAGCGCGCACGCGAGAAGAAGATTTCGTAGGTTCATCATGACTACCTTATTACCACTCCAGCGCAGCGGGCTCGCAGACGGAGTGATTAAATCATCATTTAGATCGGATGAGAGTCGAGCGCTTGCATTAATTGCTCGAGCTCGCGCCAGAGGGCGGCGGCTTGGTCAACATAGCCTTCGCGCTCGTTGCGAAGCTGCCGCTCGGTCTGCAGCATGGCGGGCGGTACGATCGTCAGCAGCACGTCCCGATCGTGGGCTTCGCCGAGCGCATCCTGCAAGCACGCCAAACGAACGGCGGCCTGGGCCAGATCCGGCGCGATCGAGCCGAAACGCTCCAGCGCGTAGCGCAGCCGTTTGCAGGCGATGCGAAAGTCGTGAAGACTTTGCATGTCGCGCGATCCCAAAGCACCGGCCAACCCGTGTGCCTCACGCACCCGCATTCGCACGATCCGATCGATGAGCTCGTTGACCTCGGTGACGCCATCGAGATCGACTCGTTCGGGCTTCATTGCGCAGCTAGGAGCCTGTAGAGTCCCTAGGGCGCGAAGCGCATTCGTTTGAGCTTCACTCGCGCACGCGACATGGCCGCGCGCTCGCGTTCGCGGAGCTGTTCGAGCAAGGCTCGCGCCGCTTCCAGCTCGCTCTGCGGGGTACTGCGCTCGAGCAGCTGTAAGGCGATCGTGGCGTCGCGAGCGGCATCGGTCGCGGCCGCGGCGCTCTTAACTTTTCGGCAGAGGGCGCCGGACGGCGCGATCGTTGCGACGTCTTCCAGCAACGAGCGAAATCGCCGCCCCGTCGTACGAACCTCGTGCAACCGCTTCTCATTCGACTTGGCGACGAACCGCCGTCGAGCGCGCTCCAACGCGCGCAACTCGCGCCGAATTGTTTTCGTGAGCCACTTCATTGAGACGGCTCGCTCATGTTCGGCGGATTCGACGAGGGTATTTCTGCCGACCTTCGCGAAGGAAGATGCCCGACGTGAGAACGCCGCGCCTGCCCATCCTCGTTGCGCTTCTGGTCATCGTCGCCGCGGTCTACTGGTATTACCATTCGCAACGCGCGACGAACAACGGCGAAACGATTGCGGTTTATTACACAAAGCTCGACGGAAACTCGCTTGGCGAAGTGCGCGTTTCGCTGCGGCCGCGTCAGGCGGGAGAAAGCGCGCCCGAGCATTTGCGCAACGCCGCACTCTATGCGGCGGTCGAGGCGGTGGCCGGTCCGCCGAACGACATCAAAGCGATTCGCTTTCCGCCGGGAACCCGCGTGCGCAACGTCGCGATTGACGGTTCGACTGCGAGCGTGGACCTTTCTAAGGAAGTCGAGTCGCAAGCCGGGGGGTCGTTTGGCGAGAACGGCGTTTTCAAGGGCCTCGTCTACACGGTGACGGGCATCCATGGAATCGACGCGGTGCAGATTACGATCGATGACCACCGCCTCGAAACACTACCGGGGGGACATCTTGAGCTGGATCAACCGCTTCGTCGCTCGGATTGGTAGCTCCGCGGCGGCGGCCGCGCTCACGCTCCTCGCCACACGCGCACTACCGGCGTGCGCCGACGCGCCGCTTACCGCGCTCTATCAGGAGCAACCGATTCGCTTCACGCACGTTGCCGAGCAATCGGGGGCGCTCGCGATCGGCCTCAACGATCCCGGTTTCCGCACGTTGCTCCACGATACGGGATCGTTGTTAACGTGGAAATCCGGCGAGCGGTATATCTTAATCACGACCTCAGCGCCGACCGTGGTGAGCTTTGCCGTCGGCGACCGTCGCTACGACGTGGGACCGATATCGTTGCAGGCAAGCTTCGCGCCCTACGAGCGGGAGAACGAAGCATATCTCCCGTTCGCGGAGGTATTGCGCGCTCTCGATCTGGCATTGCGGCAGGACGGCGGAGAAAAAATCCTTCAGCCTCAGCTCGCTTCCCTCGACGTTCGACAAGAGAGTAATCGTGTTTCATTGTTTGCGCATGCCGGTGCGCCGGTGCAAGCTCGCGTCGTCCGCCAAAGCGCGACCGCGATAACGTATGCATTCGACGGAGTCGGAACGTCGTTGGTCGGGACGCGCCGAATCGGCCAGGCTGGGGTGCGCAATGTCGACGTTGACAGCGCAGGAACAGTACGCGCACCGACCACGCTGGTGACGGTTTCGTTCGATGCGGGTACCGTCGCGCAGCCGCCGCAGAACAGCGCCGAGCGCGATGTATCGCTCGCTTTCGATCTCCGCGCGACCGCCGCACCGGCGGCTGTTGCGCTTGAATCTTCGACTCCGCAACCCGCGTCTTCGACGAACGGTCCCGCGCTGGTCACGGCGGTGACCGCCCAGCCGGCGAGTGACGGAGCATCGGTAACCATCGCGGTGAACGGGGACGCGACGTACGAGTGGCATCGGCTGCGTGACCCCGACAATCGCTTTTGGATTGACATCAAGAACGCGCAGCTTCAAGGGCCGCCGGTCGAGGAGCCGGCGCCCAACCCCGTCATCTCCGTGCGCGTTCGTCAGGACGATTCCACGACCGTTCGCGTCGCGTTATCGCTCGACGGCCCAAAGACGATCTCGTTCGAGCCGTCGGCGACGGGGTTGACGATTGACGTCGGTACGGAAGATGTCGCCGACGCGCCGCGTTCCGGGAACGGCAGTATCGGACAAGTCGTCTCGAGCAGCGCGCAGAGCGTTACCGCGGTCACTCCGGCGCCACTTGAACCTAGCCCGAGCGATTTCGGTAGCTCCGACCAGCCTGGTTGGAAGTTCGGTGCGCGAAGCAGTTACGTACCGACGAACCCACGGCTCATTGTGATCGATCCGGGACACGGTGGCAGCGACCGCGGCACGTTTCACGGGGGAGTCGCCGAAGCCGATCTCACGCTCGACATGGCCAAGCGTTTACGCGAGATTCTTATTGCGCGCGGATGGGAGGTTAAGCTCACGCGTGAGACCGACGTCGACGTCTACGCGCCAAACGACAGTCCTCGTGACGAGTTGCAAACCCGCGACGATATTGCTAATAAAGCCGGCGCGCGGCTCTTCCTAAGCATTCACGCAAATGCGTTCATCAACTCTGGGCCGTACGGTACGACGTATTACGTCTCGAAACCCGACGATCTCGCGCTCGCTCGTGCTCTCGAGCGCGACCTTGCGAACGATGGTACGAAAGATGACGGCATCGTCAAAAGCCACATGTACGTCACGTTACACGCGCGGATGCCGGCGGTGCTCATCGAGACGGCCTTCTTATCGAATCCGAGCGATTACGCGTTGCTTACGTCGGCCGCTTGGCGCCAGAAGGTCGCCCAAGAAATCGCGGACGGTATCGCCGAGTACGCGCAAGAGTATCCGGCTCGTAACCAACCGGCTCAATGATCGGACTCTTCGACTCGGGCCTTGGCGGTCTCACCGTGCTGGCTCGGGTACGCGAGCGGCTTCCAGCGGCCGACGTAATTTTTTTTGCCGATCAAGCGCACGTGCCGTACGGGGACCGCACGCACGGGGAGCTGCTACAGTTATTGCGGGTGAACCTCGAGCGCTTCGATACATATGGCGTCGAGGCGGTGGTCATGGCTTGCAATACGTCGTGCGCTATCGCCGAACGCTACGGTTGGCCGCACTCGCGTGCGCCCGTGCTCGACTTGATCGAATCCGCTGCGATCGCGGTGGAGCGCGGAGGTTTTCGACGCGTCGGTGTGGTCGCCACGGAGGCGACCGTCGGTGCGGGTTCGTACGGCCGCACTCTGCGCCGCCGTATCGAAGGCATCGACGTTGTCGAGGTTCCCGCGCCGGCGCTCGTGCCGCTCGTTGAGAGCGGCACCGTCGACGGCACCCACCCGCAAGCGGCGGTAGCAAACGTTTGCGCGCATCTGCCGCTCGATCTCGATGCGCTCGTTTACGGCTGCACCCATTACCCGCTGCTCGAACGTCATTTTCGCGCCGTACTCGGGAGTACGATCGCATTGATCGATCCCGCGGTCGTGCAGGCGGAACGCGCCGCGCTGCTGCTCGCTCATGGCGGGGCCGGCACGGGAAAGACCACCTATGTTACGAGCGGGGATGAAGCTGAATTCCAGTCAAAAATTGCGCGCTTGTCCGGGCTCGTCAGCTCATTTTGAGCTAGTCGGGGAGTCGGCGACGGCAAGGTACGTCACGATGTCCCAAGCATTGCGAATGCCGATGAAAATGAGGACGATGGCGCCGCAGGCAATCGCGAAGAGCGCCTGCGCGGGAGCGATCGCCAATGCGATCGCACCGCCTAAGAGTGCGCCGTAGGCAAGAAACGGCAGCACGTTGTACCAAGTCCAGTCCTCGAAATCCGGCGTATACGTTCGCAACCGTCTGGCGCGGTAGGTTACGCGGACGACGTATATAACGCCGAGGAGGCCGACGAGTGCCACGCAAACGCCGGCGATGACCAGCGAATGCCAGGGAGCGACGAGAATCGCGGAAACGAGCAATGCCGCCCCAAAGTGCATCACGGTCGGCGTGCTGAACGTGGATATTCCGTCTCGATTGGCCCCCCGTTCCCAGCCCGTTACGAGACTGATGACGACGAACATCAGTCCGGTCAATCCCGCCGCGGCAGAGCCCGTCATAACATAGAAGCTCGACCAGGGCGTCAGGAGCGCTGCTGCATTTTCAGGCATTGCATATTTCCTCCGCGGCGCGTTCGCCGGTTTCGAACGCGCCATTGACGGTGCCGCCCTGACCATCGCTCGACGTAGCTTCGCCGGCGAAGAAGAGCGTACCATCGATTGGCTTGGCAAGTAGGGCGCGAGCGCCCTCGCCGCCGACGGCAAGATAGCTGTAGGCTCCGCACGCGAACGGATCGTTCGTCCAATCATGGACGTACGCGCATTGGAACTCGTTGCGCGCCGTCTGCGCATCGTCGATCAATGCGCCAAATCCCTCCAAAGCGCGCTCGATGACGCCGTCGCGGGAGAACGTTTGGAGCGCCGTTGCGCTCGGTCCGCCGGCCCACGCAGCGACGAGCGTGCTGCGTACGGGCATCCGGGTCCAGTAGACCGGAAACGCTCCGCGATCGTCGCGAAAGAATGCCGCATCGCGATATCGCCCGCTCTTGACTCTCTCCCAAAAGGCGGTCTGAAAAGCGAGCGTCACCTTTGCGACGTGGCCCATTTCGATGTAACGCAACGCATCGAGCTTCTCTTCGGGGAGCTCGGGATCGAAGACCGGACCGCCGTCGCCGCGTGCGCGCAATACGCCGACCGGCAGGGTCACAATCGCTCGCCGCGCGCGAAAGAAGAGTCGCTCGCCATGGCGACCGATCGCCTCGACCACAGTTTGCCCGTGACGCCAAGAAATGCGGCGTACCGTCGTTGAGAGCCAGAGCGTTACGGTTCGCGAAAGCGTTTTCTGAAGGTAGTCGAACAAGCGCCCGTAGCCGGTCAGCGGACGTGAGCTCGTAAGATCGACGCCGGAACGCCACTCGTCGGCAATGCCTCGCACGCCGGCGATTGCCGGATCGGCGGCGTCGAAACCCTCGACAAAGGCGCGCGCGAGGACGGCGCGGTCGCGCAGCTTCTGATCATCGCTGTATCGGCGAAGATATTCGTCAACGCTTTCGTCGCGTGGGAGCCGCTGCGCGTCATCGAAGATGCCGGCTGCGCTGCGAAAGTCATCCTCATCAGGCTGCAGCGAGCCGTTACGATCGCGACGCCACGATTCTTCACCCAGCTCGACTGCCGTTAACCCGGCTTCGCCCAGCATTGCGAAAGTCTGTGGAGCGGGGCCGTGGATAAACTCCGCGCCGAGCTCTGCGGGCGTGTCGGCGTCGTTCGTGGGGATGGACCACGCGCGTCCGCCGGCTCGATCGCGGGACTCAAGAAGTGCGACCTGCAGCGAGCGTTCGCCAAGACGTCGCGCGGCCGCCAAACCTGCTGCGCCCGCTCCGATAACGATTACGTCGGCATCCGCGCCGGCCGGCGATCCTAATGCGCCGACAGTAAACCGACGTGGAAAAGCGAGAAGAAGAATGCGGTGGTCGCCACGGCCAACCCGGCGCCGGCAACGACCTGTGCGACGGTGTGCGCTTTGAGATAGACGCGCGCCCAGCAGACCATTGGAATGAGAACCATGAAGGGCAACGGCTGACGTCCGTAGATCAACGTCAACGCCGTTAGCGGCGCCGTGATTCCCAGCGCATGCGTGCTGATCTTCCAATACCGCGTAATGTACTGCACGATCAAGGTTGAGACGAGATACCCAAGCATCGCCGCGATCATCAGGCGGGGGGCATGGCTGAGCCAGAGCGCCCCCGCGCCGAGCGCATCGAAGACGACGAATGCCGTGAAGACCAGCTCGCGCTCTGGGCGGACCGACATATCCAAATCCGAAATTCGGTCGGTCGCGTTCAGCCAGAAAACGTAGAGCATTGGGCCAATTGATACGAAGAACGTCGAAATGAAGAGCAGCCGCCAGAAATCGAGGGTATCGCGCGCTCCGATGTTGGCGAGGATGACGAAGAGCGCGAACGCGGTTAGAAACGGATTGAAAATCGTCGAAAGGCTGCGCGCAAGATCGCGCCAGACCCCGCGTTTCTTGATCGGAACGATCGCTTGGCGCGGCTCTCCAAGCGTCCCTGAATTGGGCACGCTGGCTGCTTCGGCGGTAGCCTGCAGGCTCATTTGAGGCGCCGGTCGTAGAGAGGATGCCGCAATGAACCCGCTATTCATGGTCGCGGCGACCCTACCCAAGGTCGTACCATCGGCCCCGGTAACCGCTTTGCCGAAGGGCGCGGTGCCGCCGACCGCGCCGCTCGTTCCGCAGCCAATGCCCACCACCTGGTTTCAAATGCACATGCCGTGGTTCACGCACGGCCTCGCCGGACTCTTCGTAATCTTCTCGATCTCGCTCATCGCGCTACTCGCGATTCAGACCACCAAGCAGGAGGGTCTTTCGGGGTCGATCGGCGGACGAGTCGAATCGGCGTATCGCGGACGTCTCGGCGCAGAAGAGCAGCTCAAGCGCGTTACCGGGATGGTGGCCGTCGGTTTTGTTATCGTCGGGTTTGCGCTCTCACTGACCGGTATCTAGCGCAGAGGTTACTAGGACCGAGTGCCTCTGCTCGAGGTCGTCAATCTTCGAACCACTTTCCGCACCGAAGACGGTCCGGTCACCGCAGTTAACGGTCTCTCGTTTGCGCTCGATGCGGGCGAAACCCTAGGAATCGTCGGCGAATCAGGTTCGGGCAAATCTGTAACGGCACTGTCGGTCATGCGTCTTCTCGCGCGGAGTGCGACCGTTAGCGCCGATCGTATGGCGTTCGAAAACGAGAATCTTCCCGAGAAGAGCGAAGCCGAAATGCGTCGCATCCGAGGATACAAGATCGCGATGATCTTTCAGGATCCGATGACATCGCTCAATCCGGTGCTCAGCATCGGCGAGCAGATTGCCGAAGCCGTCCGGCTCCATCTGGGCTTGAACAATCGGGAGGCGCGGGATCGCGCCGTCGAGATGCTGCACAAAGTACGCATACCGCGCCCAGAGAAGCGCCTCGGCGACTATCCGCATCAGTTCTCCGGCGGCATGCGTCAGCGGGTCATGATTGCGATGGCGCTTTCGTGTAATCCGCAACTGCTCATCGCCGACGAGCCGACGACGGCGCTCGACGTTACGATTCAAGCTCAGGTCCTCGAGCTCATGAACGATTTGCAGCAGGAGACCGGCGCGGCGATCGTTCTCATCACTCATGACTTAGGCGTGGTCGCGGAGTTTTGCCGCAACGTGCTCGTGATGTACGGCGGAAATATGGTGGAATATGGGACCGCCGAACAAATTTTTGGGGAGCCGCGTATGCCGTATACGCAGGGTCTTCTTGCATCGTTGCCGCGCCTGGACGAGCGCGAACGCCGGCGACTCGAGCCGATTCCGGGCCAGCCGCCCAATCTGTTACGCCTCCCGCCGGGCTGCGCTTTTGCAAGACGCTGCGCGTACCGCATGCCGATCTGCGACAATCCCGTGCCGCTGTACGATTTCGGCGGTGGACACGTAGCGCGTTGCTACCTTTACGATCAGCGCGCGCTCGACCAGCGACCGGCAGAGACCCGCGACCTTCCGGTCGTTCCCGCGGGCGGCGGCGCATAGATGGCGGGTACGCTGGTCGAGACCAAGGATCTCTATAAGTATTTTCCGATTCATGCCGGCTTGATGTCGCGCCACGTCGCCGACGTCCGCGCCGTCGATGGGGTGAGCTTCTCCATCAACGAGGGCGAGACGCTCGGCCTCGTCGGCGAATCGGGATCGGGGAAGACGACGATTGGAAGGCTCTTACTGCGATTGCTCGCGGCAACGAAGGGCGAAATAACGTTCGAGGGCCAGCAGGTGCTGACGATGACGCGCGGCGGCATCCGCCGGTTGCGTCGCTCGATGCAAATTATCTTTCAGGATCCGTTCGCTTCGTTGAATCCGCGCATGACGATTCGCGAAATCGTTGCGGAGCCGCTGCGCATTCACGGACTTGCCTCCGGAAGCGAGATCGAAGACCAGGTTGTCGAACTTCTCAAGCTCGTCGGCCTCCAACCCTATCACGCCAATCGTTACCCGCACGAATTCTCCGGCGGCCAGCGGCAGCGCATCGGCGTGGCGCGCGCCCTTGCCGTACGCCCGAAGTTTATCGTCTGCGACGAACCGGTCTCGGCGCTCGACGTTTCGATTCAGGCGCAAGTGATCAACCTGCTCGAGGATCTGCAAGAGCGCTTCAATCTGACCTATCTCTTCATCGCGCACGATCTCTCGGTCGTGCGCCATATCTCGACGCGGGTCGCGGTCATGTACGTCGGCAAGATCGTCGAGCTCGCCGATCGTGACGACCTTTATCAAAATCCACTCCATCCGTACACGCAGGCCCTGCTCTCAGCAATTCCGATTCCGGACCCTGCCGTCGAGCAGCGCCGCAAGCGCATCGTACTCACGGGCGATATCCCATCGCCGGTGAATCCGCCGTCCGGATGCCGCTTTCACACGCGGTGCCCCGTCGCGTTCGACCGTTGCGTCGTTGAGGAACCGCCACTTCGCGAATATGCCGCCGGACATTTCGCCGCGTGTCATTGGGTGGAAGAGCACGGGGGCACCGGGCCCGACCTAACGCGATAAAATGGAAAACGGGCGACCTCGATCGCCCGTTTTTCGTTCCGTTTGCCGAAGCGCTAGGCTTTTTTCTTCCGTCCGCCTTTGCGTTTGCGTCCGCCTGTACTCTTCTTGCGTCCGCCGGCACTCTTCTTGCGTCCGCCGGCACTCTTCTTGCGTCCGCCGGCGCTCTTCTTGCGTCCGCCGGCACTCTTCTTGCGTCCGCCTTTTTTGCGACCGCTACCCTTCTTGCGACCGCTGCCTTTTTTGCGTCCGCCGGTGCCTTTCTTGCGTCCACCCTTGCGCGTGCCTTTGCGTCCGCCCTTACGCGCGCCGGTACTCTTCTTTCGGCCGGCGCCTTTCTTGCGTCCGCCTTTGCGTCCGCCGGTGCTCTTCTTGCGTCCGCCCACGGCGGCACCCGCACGCGACGATTTCTTTCGACCGTTTGCCGACTTCTTTCGGCCACCGGTTGCCGCGCCTTTGCGGCGACCACCCCGACGTTTCGGTTCTTCCATTGGCGGGCCGCCGCCAAGCATGTCGTCCATTCAATCCTCCTCGTCCCGCGGGGGACGAATTACGTTAGTGGACAGCGCATTTCGCGCTTTTGAACGCATCATAGATGATTTCATAGAATGATGCAAATTCGCGCGCGTACGCGCGCGTTGTCACAACGCGAGATTTGCCGGGGATTGACCCCGGCGGTATACTAGGCCCCGTGAAAAAGCCCCTGATCATCGTGGAATCGCCGACAAAGGCGCGAACGATCAAGAAGTTTCTGCCGGCGCGTTACGCGGTAAAAGCATCGGTGGGGCACGTGCGTGACCTTCCAAAGAGCACGCTCGGCGTCGACGTGGAGCGCGATTTCGCGCCCAAGTACCTCACGATCAAAGGCAAGGGCGACGTCATCAAGGAGTTGCGCGGTGCGGTCAAAGGCGCAACCGACGTCTATCTGGCGACGGATCCGGACCGCGAAGGTGAGGCCATTGCCTGGCATCTTGCGGAACTATTGAAACTGTCGAGTCCGCAGCGGATCGAGCTGCACGAGATCACCAGAGAGGCGGCACTCGCGGCTCTCAAGGATCCGCATCACATCGATATGGATCGCGTCAACGCACAGCAGGCGCGGCGAATTCTCGACCGACTCGTCGGCTATAAGATATCGCCCTTACTCTGGGCAAAGGTCCGCAGCGGCTTGTCGGCGGGGCGCGTCCAGTCCGTCGCGGTCAAGCTTATCGTGGATCGCGAGCGCCAGATCGAGGCGTTCCTTCCGAAAGAGTATTGGACGATCGCCGCATTGCTCGCAGGCGAGAATGGCGCGGAGGCGACCGAATTCTCAGCTGAGCTGGTCAGCCGCCGCGGCGAGAAGATTGAGGTAAGCACAGAATCGCAAGCATCCGCAATCGTCAGTGACCTCGACCATGCCGAGTTCCGTGTTTCGGCGATCAAGCGCCGCGAAGTGCGCCGCAACTCCCCGGCTCCTTTTACGACCTCGACTCTCCAGCAAGAGGCGTCGCGCAAGCTCAAGATGCGCGTGCGACGGGCGATGCAGGTCGCGCAGAGCTTATATGAAGGCGTCGACCTTGGCGGCGAGGAGGGAACCGTCGGCCTCATCACCTACATGCGGACCGACTCAACGCGAATCAGCGATCAGGCGCGCGCGACGGCTCGCGAATTCATCGTCGGAACGTTCGGCGAAGAGTTTCACGGCGGCCGGCTCCATCGCGTTAAGGAAGGGGCGCAGGATGCCCACGAAGCGATCCGCCCGACCTCGGTTTGGCGTACGCCCGAGCGTCTTGCCGGCGTTTTGCGACGCGACGACCTGAGACTCTATTCGATTATCTGGGAACGTTTCGTCGCCTCACAAATGGCCGCCGCGCTCTTCGATCAAACGGTTATCGATATTGCTGCAGGTCAGTACGGCTTCCGCGCGACGGGCACCGTCATGCGTTTCCCCGGCTTCACGCGCGTCTACGAGGAGTCTCGCGACGACCAAAGCTCGGGCAAAGCGCGAGTCCTTCCCGAGTTACATGAGGACCAGCGCCTCGAGTGCCGCAAGCTCGAGCCCAAGCAGCACTTCACGGAACCGCCTCCGCGCTACACCGAAGCCGCGCTCGTCAAGGCGCTCGAAGAAAACGGCATTGGGCGACCCTCGACGTATTCGACCATCGTTGAAACCATTCAAGCGCGGGGCTACGTTACGCAGCAAGAACGCCGGTTCTTGCCGACGCCGATTGGCGCTGCCGTGAACGATTTGCTGGTCGAACACTTTCCGAAGATCGTCAACCTCGACTTTACCGCGAAAATGGAGGGCGATCTCGACCGCGTCGCCGAGGGGAACGAGGACTGGATCGGCCTGCTGCGGCGCTTTTACGGTCCGTTCGAGAGCGAACTCGAGCAAGCGGAGAAGAAGTTGCCGCGTCTCGAGCTGCACGACGAGCCGACCGACGAGATCTGCCCGACCTGCGGGCGGCCGATGGTGATCAAGCATGGGCGCTTCGGTAAGTTCATTTCTTGCAGCGGTTATCCCGAGTGCAAGACGACGAAGCCCATCGTCAAAGAGACCGGAGCAGCCTGTCCAAAGTGCGGGGGCGCGATCGTCGAACGCCGCTCCAAGAAGGGACGCACGTTCTACGGTTGCGCCAATTATCCCAAGTGCGACTTCATTTCATGGGACGCGGTCGTTCCCGAACGATGCCCGGTCTGCGGCTCGCACGTGCTCGCCAAAACCAGGCGCGGCGAGGTGCATTTGCAATGCGCCGCCGACCGCACGCACGATGTTGCGGGACTCGCGAAAGCCGCATCTTCGTAAGGAGCGTCCCATAGAGCGTCTCGGCATTATCGGCGCCGGCCTTGCGGGCTGCGAAGCTGCATGGCAGGCGGCCCGACTCGGCGTTCAGGTTGACCTCTACGAGATGCGCCCAGTGCGTAGCGGACCGGCGCACAAGACCGGCACGCTCGCGGAACTGGTTTGCAGCAACTCGCTTCGCGGTGTCGCGCTGGAGAATGCCGTCGGATTGCTGAAGGAGGAACTTGCGCGTTTCGATTCGCTCATCATCACGGCGGCGCGCGAAACGGCGGTTCCGGCCGGCGGAGCATTAGCGGTGGACCGGGAGAAGTTCGGCGCGGTCATCGAAGCGCGCATCGCCGCTCAGCCGCGAATCCGTCTGCATCGCCAGGAGATGCAAGCCATTCCGCTCGACCGTCCCACCATCGTCGCCTGCGGCCCGCTGCCGAGCGAAGATTTTTTGGCGAACCTCGACGCGCTCTTGCGCGAGCACCATCCGCAGGACGGCCGCCGCCTGCACTATTACGATGCCGCTTCGCCTATCGTCGCGGCGGACTCGATCGACGAAACTCCGATGTATCGGAAGTCCCGTTATGACAAAGGCAACGGTGACGACTACCTCAACGTTCCGCTCGATCGCAACGAGTACGCGCAGCTGCTTAACGATCTGCGGAGGCTCGAGCGCCATCCGGCCAAGGAGTTCGATGGGACGAAGTATTTCGAGGGATGTCTTCCAATCGAGGAAATGGCCGATCGCGGCGACGAGGTATTGCGCTTTGGGCCGCTCAAGCCGGTGGGCCTGCGCGATCCGCGCAACGGAGAGACGCCTTATGCGGTCGTTCAGTTGCGTAAGGAGAATCGCGAAGGCACAGCATACAACCTCGTTGGTTTCCAGACGCGGATGACGTGGCCGGCCCAACGGGAAGCCTTCGCGAAGCTTCCCGGTCTGGCGCAGGCGGAGTGGCTTCGTCTTGGCGTGATGCATCGAAACACGTTCATCGACTCGCCGCGGTTACTCGATGCGCGGTTAAAGCTGCGCGGTACCGAGGCGCTCTACTTTGCCGGGCAAATCACGGGTGCGGAGGGATACGTGGAGGCTGCGGCATGCGGGGCGATGACCGGCGTTCACGCTGCGCGAGCGATTTTGGGCTTGGCTCCAATCGATTTTCCGCCCTTCACCGCCTTCGGGGCGGTCGTCGCGCACTTGCAAAATGTGGAAACGCCCGACTTCCAGCCGTCAAACGTGACCTGGGCGCCGCTCGTGGCCCGGTCGTCGCCGGGCGAGAGGCGGCGAGGCAAGCGCGAGCGGCGGCGCATCCTGGCGGAGCATGCGATTGCGGCGATCGAAGCGCTAGCAGCTGAAACCCTCTGCGCACCGGTAGGGTAAGCCACGATAGCATGAAGTCCACGACGATACTCGCGGTACGCCGCGACGGAAACCTCGCGATCGCGGGTGACGGTCAAGTGACCCTCGATAAGACGATCGTGAAACACGGCGCCCGCAAAGTGCGCAAGATATGCGGCGCGAAGGTCTTGGCCGGTTTCGCCGGCTCGGCCGCCGACGGAATTACGCTGCTCGAGAAGTTCGAAGCGAAGTTCGGCGAGTTCAAGGACTTGCGGCGGGCCGCCGTCGAGCTGGCCAAGGACTGGCGTCAAGATCGCGTCCTGCGGCGCTTGGAAGCGCTGATGATCGTCGGCAATCCCGAGCATCTCTTTCTGCTCTCCGGAACCGGTGATGTTATCGAGCCCGACGAGGGAATCGCAGCAATCGGCAGCGGAGGCGCCTACGCGCAAGCGGCGGCCGCCGCGCTGTTGCGTAACACGTCGCTTGGGGCAGCCGATATCGCGCGAAACTCTCTGGAAATCGCGTCGGAGATCTGCATTTATACGAATCGCGACATCACCGTGGAAGTGCTCCCGTGACCAGCATGGTCGCCACGACACTCGATCCTGCGCGGCTGACGCCGCGCCAGATCGTCGAGGAGCTCGACAAATATATCGTTGGCCAATCTAAGGCCAAGCGCGCGGTGGCGATCGCGCTGCGCAATCGATACCGGCGAGCTCGTGCGCGTGAAGATTTGCGCGACGAGATTACGCCAAAGAACATTCTGATGATCGGTCCCACGGGCGTCGGCAAGACCGAGATCGCCCGCCGGTTAGCGGCGCTCGTCGGCGCGCCGTTCGTGAAGGTCGAAGCGACGAAGTACACCGAGGTGGGATACGTCGGTCGCGACGTCGAGTCGATGGTGCGCGATCTGGTGGAGGCGTCGATTCGCACGGTGACGGGAGAGCGTCGAGAAGAAGTACGTGAATTAGCGCGCGGCCACGCGGTCGAGCGCGTTATCGACGCGCTGCATCCCGAGACGCGGCCGCCCTCCGCCCCCGGACAGGGCAATCCGCTGGGCGCCGCGCTCGGCTCGATCTTTGGGAGCGGCTATTCGGCGCAACAGCCGCAGCCCGGCGGCGCGCCGTCGGTCTCTCCCGATGCGCAACGCGTACGCGATCAGACGCGCGGTGAGATCGAGCGCGGATTCTACGACGTGCGCCTCATCGAAATCGAGATCGAGGAGTCTGCGAGTTTGCCGATTGGGGTGATCGGCGGCGGCGTAGAGCAGGGGGCGGACATCGGCGAGATGCTCGGTGGAATTCTTCCAAAACGCCGAACGAAGAAGCGCGTTACCGTGGCCGAGGCGCTGCGGATTTTCGAGCAAGAAGAAGCCGGCAAGCTCATCGACATGGACGCGGTCAAGCGCGAAGCGCTTCGCAGAGCCGCCGAAGACGGAATTATTTTCATCGACGAAATCGACAAGGTCGCCGGGTCGTCACAGCATCGCGGCGGTCCGGACGTCTCGCGTGAAGGCGTACAGCGCGACATTCTTCCGATCGTGGAGGGATCGACGGTCAATACTAAACACGGACCGATTAAGACCGACCACGTATTGTTCATCGCTGCGGGCGCCTTTCACATTAGCAAACCCTCCGATCTGATTCCCGAACTGCAGGGACGTTTGCCGATTCGGGTCGAGCTCGATTCGCTGACGGCCGAAGATTTCAAAACGATTCTGACGCAACCCAAGAATGCGCTCGTCGAGCAGTACAAGGCGCTGCTTGCTACCGACGGAATGGCGCTTGAGTTTGCGCAAGACGGCATCGATCAGCTGGCGAGCTTTGCCATGACGGTTAACGAGCAGACGGAGAACATCGGAGCGCGCCGCCTGCATACGGTGCTCGAGCGCGTGCTCGAAGACGTCAGTTTCGACGCTCCGGAAAAGACTGGAACGGTCACGATCGACGGAGCCTACGTGCGCGCGCGGCTTGCCGACGTTGTAGCGAATGCCGACTTATCTGGGTATATTCTCTAAGGTAATTCACATTAGGCTGGGAAGGGTCCCAACGAACCGCAGAGGATTTTCTAGGTTATGAAAAAGTCGATTGGCGCTATCTTGGCTCTCACGTCAGCAGCGGTGCTGGCTGCATGCAATAATAACGGCAACGTTTCCGTGCCTGGACAGGGGCAAAACTGCGGCGGTCCTCCGAGCTCGAATCAGCTCGAAGTACTTTGGCCGATTCCAAACACAAAGAAGGCCCCACCCAATGTCGGAAACATCTACGTCTCCACCAAAGGCACGTTGCCGCCAAGTAATTCGTTCAACTTCTACATCGTGCAATCCAACGGCGCTTCGACGTTTACGTCGACGTTCTACGGGATCAGCGAATCGGCAATACCGACCCCGCACGCAAAGCCAACCTACTCGAATCCCACGTACTACGCATCGTCGTTGCCGTCAAGCTATATCATCGGCCCCAAGCAGCCCGTCAGCATCTTTTGGAACGACGGCGGAACCGGCTGCTCGCCGCACGTCTTGGTTTCATCCTTCACCACAAAGTAGTAGCGGCGAAGGGTTCTCCCAGAGAGTAGCGGGCCGCTCGAAGGCAGAATAGCGGCCCGCGATGCCCTACGTACGCGAAATTCTCAGCGAAGGTCAGCCGACGCTGCGAAAGGTGGCCAAGCGGGTTGATCCCAGAGAGATCGACGATCCGCTCTTCCAACAGCTGATCGACGATATGTTTGCCACGATGTACGCGGCGCCGGGCGTCGGATTGGCCGCGCCGCAGATCAACGTCGCCAAGCGAGTTTTCGTTATGGACGTCCACGACGGCGAGCACGAGCCCGCGGCCGTCATCAATCCCAAGTTACACCTTCTCGGCGAAGAGATCGAGCTCAAGGAGGGTTGCCTGTCGGTGCCGGGCATCGTGGGCGACATCGTTCGGCACGAGCGCGCGGCCGTGACCGGTCTCGATCGCTACGGCCAAAGAATTCGAATCGAGGGAGATGGTTTGCTAGCGCAGTGCATGCAGCACGAAGTCGACCATCTGGACGGCACGCTCTACATCGATCGCGCGAAGAACCTGCGCCCAGTCGCCGGCGAAGAGGAGAAAGAAACCGCCGAAGCTTGAGGCGGCTGCCGTGAAGACGCTCTTCTTTGGTACCAGTGCCTTCGCGGTGCCGAGCCTCCGCGTTACCGCTGCGCGCACTCACCTCGCGGGCGTCGTCACGCAGCCCGATCGCCCTGCCGGACGGGGCCAACGTCTGCGGGCCAGCGCCGTTAAGACCGCGGCGAACGAGATGGGCTTACGCGTATTCGAGCCGCCGCAACTCCGCCGGTTTGCGCAAGAAATGGCTGCGGAAAGCTTCGATCTCTTCGTGCTCGCGTCGTACGGCCGAATTCTTCCCAAAGAACTCTTGGATCTGCCGCGTCTGGGGGCGCTGAACGTTCACCCGTCGCTCTTGCCACTCTACCGTGGGGCGACGCCGATTCAGAGTGCGATCGCCAACGGGGACCACGAAACCGGCGTAAGCATCATGCTCATGGATTCGGGCCTCGATACCGGCGATGTCGTGTTGCAGGAGAAGACGGAAATCGAGATTGGCGAGACGTTCGGTCAACTGCACGAGCGCCTCGCCCGCTGCGGTGCAACGCTGCTCGACAAGGCACTCGAGATGGCCTTGCGTGGCCGGCTCGTCGGACATCCTCAAACCGGCGAAGCGAGCGTGACGCGCCCGTTCACGAAGGCGGATCTGGTCGTCGACATGAGTCGTTCGCCCGAGCGCATCGTCGACTTCGTGCGCGCCTTTTCACCGCAGCCCGCGGCGCGCGCAATGCTCGGCGGTCAGATGGTCAAACTACTGCGCGCCCACGTTTCGCCTGATGGCACGCTCGAAATCGACGAGCTGATCGCACCGAATCGCGGCAGGATGAGCGGCGCGCAGTACTTCGCCCTTCGCCGCGGCTTGGAAGATTGATGAACGCGCGTGAACTTGCGCTTTGCGTCGTCCGCGACGTCTTTCCGCCGCCGGGCGTAGCCACGCCGGGGCGAGCCGCTCAGGCGTCGTTCGATTATCGGGCGCGACGAGCGCAGCTCGACGCCCGCGATCGTGCCTTTGCCGCCGAACTCGCGTACGGCGCGATCAAGATGCGTCGCGCTATCGATTGGCACCTCGCGCCATTTATGACTCATGCGTCGCTCCCGCCGGCGATTCACGAGATTTTGCGTTTAGCGGCTTACGAGCTTGTTTATACCAGGGCCGACGCGCATGCTACCGTCTTCGAATTCGTCAATCTCGCTAAGCGTTTTGGGCATCGCGGTCTGGCGAATCTCGTCAATGCGGTTTTGCGCTCGCTGCTCCGCGCCGGGCCACAGGAACCGCAACGTGGTAGCTTTGAGAGCGACGACGAGTATCTGGGCACGCGCTTTTCCCTACCGACGTGGCTGGTGCGGCAGTGGCGCCCGCTCTTCGGCGATGCTTTGGAATCCATTTGCGCCGCGGTCAACGAACCGGCGGCGCCCGCTATTGTCGTCAATACGCTGGCCGGTACGACCAACGATGTGATCGCGGTTTTGCAGGCGCATGGCGTCGAGGCAATACACTCCGCTTTTGTTGCGGAGGCGCTTCTCATCGAACGCGGCCCTCCGGTGGGCGCGACCGACGATGGAACCTGGTGGCCGCAATCGGAAAGTTCGGCAATGGTCGTCGACGTGCTGGGACCGCAGCCGGGAGAGGCGATCCTCGACGTCTGCAGTGGTCGCGGAAATAAAGCGTTGCAAATCGGTGCGCGTCTCGCTAACCAGGGGACTCTCTGCTGCATCGAACGTGACGAAGGCCGCGCCGCTATCTTGGAGGGGCGATTGAAGGAATGCGGCATTATTGCTTCACTGATCGTCGGCGATGCTACCCAGGAGATCTTACCGGAAGGTCAACGATTCGATCGCGTCCTGGTCGACGCGCCGTGTTCCGGCGTCGGCGTCGTCGGCCGGCATCCGGAAGCGCGATGGAAGAAGCAACAAGGCGACGGCGAACGGCTTGCGCGGACGCAGCGAGCCATTCTCGAACAGATGGCGCGTCACGTCTACCCCGGCGGAGCGATGGTGTATGCGGTGTGTTCGACCGATCCTCGCGAGACGACAGAAGTGATCGATTGGTTTTTGTTGCGGCAGAACTTCGAGCGCGGCCTCGTGCCGGCCGCGTACGCTTCGTTCATCACGCCGCAGGGCGACGTTTTGGTGCCGCCGGGCATCGAGGGCCGCGACGGTTTTTACATTGCGCGCGTCGAGCGGCGGCCGTGAGCTTTCTGGCGAAAATCGAGCACTTCTGCTCGGCGTTGATCGAGCGCGCGTTTGCTAAAACATTTCCCAGCGACCTCGAGCCTGCTCAGATCGCGCGCAAACTCGTCGCGACCATGGAAGCGCAAACGCGTGACGACGAAGGGCGCCTTCACGCCCCGGGATCGTACGGCGTCTACGTAAGCCCCCCGGACTTCGAGCGCCTGGCCGAACATCAAACGTATCTCGAACGCGCATGGGCCGATCTTTTGCGCAATCTGGCGAAAAAGGTTGGGATCGCGTTCGACGAGGGCAAAGCGACGGTTACGATGTCGGCCCGTTCGACGGTGCCGTTGGGAGCCATCGAGATTACCCTCGCGGGCGAGGCCGAGACATCACGAAGGTACCGTCTGCGCACGCTCGAGGGGGTTCCGCCCGACGGGCTGTATTCGATCGAGCGCATAGCACGCATCGGGCGAAGCGAAGAGAGCGAGATTCTGCTGTTCGATCCCGGCGTTTCACGCGCGCACGCTGTCGTCGAAGTTACGGCCGGTCAAGCGATCGTGCGCGATCTTGGCTCGACGAATGGAACGTTCGTGAATGGACGCCGCGTGGAGACTCGGCAGTTACGCGATGGCGACGAGCTTCGGTTCGGCAGCACGCTGATGCGATTCGAGACGCGATGAGCGCTCTGCTGAGCGTAGCGGCGGACTTCGACCGGCAGATGCGGATCGGAACGTTGGAAATCACGGCAGCTCTCGCGCTTGTGGCACTGCTGGCGGCCCGGCCCCGCATTCGCACCGCCGCGGACATTGGTGCATTAACGCCGATGCTCGTGCATTTGGAGGTCATCGAGCGAGGGGGGCGCCGCACACAGCAGCTTCGCTCTCCCTTCGAGCTGGGCCGCGCGCGTGACGCGGAAGTCTTCCTGCACGACTCCGAGGTCAGCCGTCGCCACGCGCGTTTCGAGAGCCATAACGGCGCGATCTATGTCGAAGATTTGGGAAGCCGCAATGGAACGTTCTTGAATGGACGGCGCATCGACGAAGCGATCGAGATTCGGGTAGGCGACGAGATCGATATCGGCACGACCCGGCTGGTCGTGCGATCGGTGCGGCCGGCGTGATCGCACTGACGTTTCGCCGCCTCGCGCCGATGATCGGCGCGCTCGCGATCGCAGCGCTCATTCTTCACTTCGCCCCGCCGCGCGCGATTGGGCCGCCGTGGATGCTGATACTTCTCGGCGCACTGGCCATCGTTTGGGTACTCTGGCAACCGCCGACGATGGTCCGCGACGACTTCTTACCCGCGCTTGCCGTCGTGCTGGCAACGCTCGGTCTGGCGATGGTCGCCCGTTTGTCACCGGCACTGGCGCAGCGACAGCAACTGTGGATTCTCGTTTCTCTGGCGCTCGCAATCGCGGTTGCGCCGGTGTTCTCGCAATTCCGGCGCTTTGCCGCGTACAAATATTTGTGGGTCGTAGCGTCGCTGGCATTGTTCGCGTTGCTTTTGGTGCTTGGAGAAGAAGTCAATGGCGCCAGGCTGTGGATTCGGTTAGGCCCGATTCAATACGAACCGATCGAGCTCATCAAACTCTTCATCGTGCTCTTCTTGGCTGCATATCTTGCCGAAACGGCGGACGTCATCGCCAAGGCCCGTCCCTGGTCGTTGCGCGCGAACGTCAAATACCTCGGGCCGCTCTTCATCGGCTGGGGGGCGTCGATGGCGATTCTGGTCGTCCAGCGCGATCTCGGCATGGCGACCCTGCTGCTCGCTACTTTTGCTACGCTACTCTTTGTCGCAACGCGCCGGATCGATATCGTGCTCTTCGGAGCGTTGCTCTTCGCGCTCGGCGCGTTTTGGGCAGTGCATCATTATCCATACGTTCAGACTCGCATCGCCGTTTGGCGCAATCCATTCGCCGATCCGTTCGGCGGCGGGTATCAGTCGTCGCAGGCCTATTATTCACTCGCTGCCGGCGGTTTGGTTGGAAGCGGGTACCGGCTTGGCCATCCCGAATTCATCCCGGACGTTGCGACCGATTACGTCTACGCAGCCTTCTCCGAGGAGTTCGGATTGATCGGCGCGCTGATCGTCTTGGCCATTTTTCTCGACGTGGTACGCCGGATGTTCGTCACTGGTCTCGAGCAACCCGACCTGTACACCAAGCTGCTGGCCGCAGGACTCGGCGCAACGCTCGGATTTCAGGTAGTGATCATCGTTGCGGGTGTAATCGGATTGCTTCCGCTGACGGGAATCACGCTGCCGTTCATGTCGTACGGCGGCAGTTCGCTCGTTGCAAATTTCTTGCTCGTCGCGCTCGTGTGGGCGATGAGCGCTCGACCACGGAGAAGTTCGCCATGAGATTCGCAATGCTCGTTATCATCGCTCTGTGCTTCGTTGGCTGCGCGAAAGGTTCGTCGAGTTCGACGGCGGCCTCGGCGTCAGCCGCGGCGGTAAGAAATCCGGCATCGGCGAGCGATGGCGCCGTCGTCTACGCCGCGAATTGCTCGAGCTGCCATCAGGCGAACGGTGAGGGCGTGCCCGGGGCCTTTCCGCCGCTGGCTGGGAATTCAACCGTTACCGGAAATCCGGCGGCGGTCATCACGATCGTCAGCGACGGACTCGAAGGGCGCCTCGTCGTCGACGGACAGGCCTACAGCGGAATAATGCCGCGCTGGAAAGGTTTGCTGTCGGACGAGCAGCTCGCATCGGTAATTAGCTACATTCGCAGCGCGTGGAGGAACAACGCGCCCGGCGTCAGCGTTGCGGACGTGCGCGGATTGAAGTAACGCTCCGCGCAGCATTTTATTGTCATCCTGAGCGTGTCGAAGGATGAGCCGCCGTTGTCATCCTGAGCTTGTCGAAGGATGACTTGCTAGTATATCTAGCTCTACGCGGATGATGCGCCAGTATGCGATGGTGAAGAACTATTTCGTGTACATGTTACTCTGCAGCGACGACTCGTTTTACGTGGGCATCACGAATGATGCCGACGCTCGTGTCGTGCAGCACAATTTGGGGACGAACCCGCGGTCTTACACCTACACACGTCGACCGGTCAAGCTCGTCCACGTTTCTCTCTTTTATGACGTCAACAATGCAATCCGATGGGAAAAGCAATTGAAGGGGTGGTCGCGTGCGAAAAAATCAGCCTTGATAAAAGACGATTGGTAGACAATAGTAATGCTGTCGAACCTCAAGGCGAGTCATCCTTCGACGGGCTCAGGATGACAAGTGGCCGGAGGCGGATTAGATAGCGACGACCAGTCTCTGCTTCAAGGCGTTGACTGAGTTCACGTTGGAAAAGGAGCTCGGTGTATTGGCGCATTCCAGGATGGGCGTGAGGCAAGCGAGTGCGAGTTGGTGGCGTTGGGCGCTGAAGATCGCCTAGCGACGCGTGCAGACGGCAGAGCCTAAGTTATGCATCACCCCTGCGTGGGTTACGTTGTACACCTGGGTGAATGTCGTCGGCGAAATGCGGCGCCAAGTCTGCGGACCCTCAGTGGGGTTCATGTGAACCTGGTCGTCGGTGTCGAACCAGCGCCAATTGCCGGCGGCGTCGGGTGCGCGCGAGAGGTCGCGGTAGAAATGCCCATCGTCCCAATAATCGTCATAGATCCACATCGGCGATCCTTCAAAACGTCCCACCAAGGCCGTGCCGCTGCGCCGCGGCTCGCTCCAGCGCACCTGCGCCCACTGACCACCCGGGAGCGCCGCAATGCGCATCGATTCAGTGAACTGCTTCGCGGGACCGTACGCGCTTTCGGGCAGTTTGACGGCGCACGACCACGCACCGCCGAACGCGTGGAGAAATAGCTGCGAGGCGAGCACGACGGCAATGGTCATTCCTCCTACTTTTGGGACTTGAATCTTACGCCCTATGGCAAGGCACGCCGGCTCAAAGACACGCCATCCTTCGACGGGCTCAGGATGACAAAGGGGCGGTCATCCTTCGACAGGCTCAGGATGAAAAATGCGAGTCATCCTTCGACGGGCTCAGGATGACAAAGATCCTTCGACGGGCTCAGGATGACAATGGCGCGGCATCCTTCGACGAGCTCAGGATGAAAAATGCGAGTCATCCTTCGACGGGCTCAGGATGACACAGGCGAGGGATCCTTCGACAGGCTCAGGATGACACAGGCGGGGCATCCTTCGACGGGCTCATCCTTCGACAAGCTCAGGATGACAAAGGGCGCGGATTAGATAGAGACGACGGTGGCTGCTGCAGGGAGTTGGCCAAACTCACGTTGGAAGAGGAGCTCAATAAATTCGTGCATCCCTGGATCGGCGTGACGCAAGCGAGTGCGAGTTGCCCGCGGCCAGGGCGAGGCAGCATCGTTCGCTTCGACGTACGCACGAAGTGATTCGGCGAAGTATTCGTCGACGCCAGTCGCGGCATATGGTGTGACGAAGTTCGTCGCATTAGCGAAAAGCGCGCGAACCTGCGGATCGATGCCGCTGCGGTAAACGCCGCCGCCGAGCGCGCAGTCCAGCGCATGTCCAAATTCGTGGGCGACGGTCATCGGGCTGCGGGAGCGTAGGTACAGGGTGCGCTCTTCCACCACGAAGAGGCCGGCCGGGGGTGCAGGCCACGCGTCGACGTCGATGCCCAGGCGCGCCAAGGTGCGCGAGGCATCCCGATAGAGCTCGCTCTTGCGCAGCAGCACGATGCGAATTCGGCTTCGCGCCGCGTACGCGAGCGCTCCGCGGCCGAAAAGAAGCAGGGTTTCGATCACGGGTTGTTCGGCCAGGCGCCCTTTGTCGGGCACGAAGAGCCGGCGCGCGGTGGCAATGCCGTCGTGTTGCACCGCGCCATCGTGGCGCGCTGACGTTTCGGCCGCGTCGCGGCGGTGTTTTCAGAATTTTTTCATACGGCCGCCGTAAGGTTGGAAGAACCTCGCTCACTCCTCGGAGGCTCTGATGTTGAATTTCCTTAGCTCCCGGCCCGCTGCCGTGTCGGCGATCGCAGCAGTCGCCATTGCCGGATGCTCGCATAGCGGCGGCGCGCTCCCTCCGCAGACGACCGTTTCGACGGTGCAGTCGCAGGCGCACTCGCAGTCGCAGCCTGACGTCAACTTCTCGATTCTAAAACTGCTGACCAAAGAGGGCGTTATCGGTTCGACGGTCGATCCCAAGCTGCATCAACTCAACCCGTACGGCTTAGCGGTTGCGCCCTCGACCAACGGACTCTTCGAAAAGGGCGACTTAGTGGTCTGCAACTTCAACGCGAGCAGCAACGTCCAGGGAACCGGCTATACGATCGTTGCGCTCCATCCTCGTCCCCGCGCGCAGCCGCTGTTGGTCTCCGACAGCAAGACCCTGCTCGGATGCGCCGCGCTCGCGCTCGGTCCGGCTGACGATATCTGGGCAGCGGCGTTCAAAGCTAACGACAATCCGGTCATATCGGCGACTGGACAGCTGGAAGCCAATATCAAAGGCAAGCCGTTCCATCATCCGTTCGGTCAAATTTTCGCGCCGCATGGCGGCGCGTCAGGCGCACCGGCGTTTTATGAGAGCAATGCTCGCGATGGCGGCACGGTCGTGCGCATCAACCTGGGCTCCGGCTTTACTTACGACGTAATTGCAAACGGCTTCGCGATCAATCGCGGCCAGCCAGGAAGCATTCTCGGGCCCTCAGGTCTGGCGTACGATAACAAGAACGATACGCTGTACGTCGTCGATGGCGCGAACAATACGGTCGTTGCGTTCGACAGAGTCAGCACCATTCCAGCCGGCGGGGTTACGGTTGGTAAAGACGGCATGACCTTTAGCGGTCCCTCGGCCAGCCAGGCGCGCCTGGTCTTTGCGGGACGTCCGCTCGACGCACCGATAAGCTCGGCGCTGCTTTACAACGGCAACCTCGTTATCGGAAATACCGGCAATCCGAACGGTCGTAATATCATGGTCGAAATGACGCCGCACGGGCGCATCCTCGCTACGCGCAACGTCGATCGCGGTGCCGCGGGATCCATTTTCGGTATGGTCGCAACCGGCAACAACGTCGAGGACGCCCGGATCTACTTCAACGACGACAACCACAACGATCTTCGCGTGCTCGAGCGGTAGACCGGGGAGGTTCGGCAAATCCTCATGGCGTGAAAAGGTTCGCGGCGTTTCTCCTCGCATTCATCGTGCCGGCGGTAACGATGGCGACAACGAACGATCGGGGCTCTGCGTCTGTGGACGATCTCGCGCAGCGGTACTGGCAGCACCAGCTGCAGTCGGATTACTTCTTGCGTTCGCAAATCGGTCTGCCGGTCGAGACGATACGGCCGGTCACCGTCGAGGCCGCCGATGAAGACGCGAAGTTCGCGGGCGGGATTCTCGAGGCGCTGGGGACGATCGATTCTCAGCGCCTCGACCACGATCGTTGGCTGACCTATCGGACGCTGCGTTTTCTCGCCTCGAACGTGGTGGCGCAGCGGAAATACTTCTGGCTGGCGCAGCAAACCACGCCCTACGCGGGCGGCGGACAACTGGGCGCCATCACGACCTTGCTGGCGAACTTCAAGTTTACCGATACCGCCGATGCGCGCCGGTATATTTCGCTGCTCGATCAGTATGCCGGATTCGTCCGTTCGCTGCGGGCGTTTCTCGAGGGTCAGCATGCGCGCGGCATCGTTCTGCCCGACGTCGAAAACGATGCCTCGGAAGCGGTCTTTCGGGGTTACGCTGCGCCGGCGCAGAGCGAGGTTCTCGTTCCGGCCGAAGCACGCCTGAGCGGGCTCTCAGCCGCCGAGCGTACTGCCGTGCGCGCGCGGGCGGCCAAAGTCGTGGCCGGCGAGCTCGTTCCCGCATTTGAAAGCGTCGCGCAGTATCTGGCCGGCCCGTATCGTCGCGGTGCTCCGTCGAACGTCGGCCTTTGGCAGTACCCGCAAGGACGCGAATACTATCAATATCTCATCGAGGCAAACACGACGCTCACTATTGCCCCGGAGAAGCTTCACGCCCTCGGCTTGGAGGAAGTGGCCCGGCTCAACGCGGCGCTCGAAGAAATTCGAGGTGAGGTCGGCTTCACGGGGACGGTGGCAGAGTTCAAGCACTTCTTGGCGCGCGATCCGCAGTTCTTTGCGAAAACGACCCCCGAGTTCGGCCAGCGTCTCGAAATCTACGTTGCGCGCGCGGCGGCTGCCGTTCCGCGTTTTTTCTTGCATACACCAACCGCGCCGTACGGCGTCGCGCCGCTGCCCGAGGCGCTCGCGGCGTCGCAAACGTTCGGTTACTACGATCAGCCGACCGCAGAAAAACCACGGGGAACCTACCTGTACAATGCGTGGCATCCAGAGCGCACGTCGAGCTTGGGAGCGGGCGCGCTCATCTGCCACGAATTGATACCGGGTCATCATTTCCAAATCGCGCTGCAGCAGGAGAATGCGGCGTTACCAAACGTGCGGCGCTACGATTTCAGCGAAACCGGATTCGTCGAAGGCTGGGGCGAGTACGCATCCCAGCTTTGTTGGGACATGGGCGTCTATCAATCGCCGTACGATAAGGCCGGCCGTATCATGCAGGACTTAATGGTCTCCACTCGCCTGGTCGTCGACACCGGCATGAACGCGATGGGCTGGAGCCGGGAGCGCGCAATGGCATTCATGCGCGAAAATCTGACGCTCAGCGATGCCCAAATTGCGACCGAATCGCTGCGATACTCAACGGACATTCCCGGTCAGGCACTCGCCTACAAGACCGGCGAGCTAACGATGCTGCAATTACGCGACGAGGCCAAGCGGCGGCTGGGCGCCGACTTCGATATCCGGCGCTTCCACTCGTGGATTATCGATAGCGGTTCGATGACGCTCGATACGCTGCGCGCCCACGTCGATTACGAAATTCAAGCCTCGGGTTCGCACCCCAGTCGGTAAGCCCGGCCCCGAGGCATGATGCGCCGCGCGCCGCTGCTCGTTTATGCGAACGCGGGCCTCTTTTGCGATGGCTACATTTTGAGCAGCATCGGCCTCGCGCTGGTGACGCTCGGCCCGCAGTTCGGACTGAACGCGGCCATGACGGGCCTAATCGGCGCTACGACGCTCTTGGGAATTCTCATCGGCGCGCCGATCTTCGGGCGCGTAACCGACCGTTATGGCCGGCGGACGATCATGATCGCCGACTTGGCGCTCTTCGCGATCGCGTCCATCGCGCACGTGTTCGTTACGAACGTCGGAGAGTTAATCGCCGTCCGCTTTGTCTTGGGAGTAGCGATCGGCGCCGATTATCCGATTGCCGGCGCGTTGATCGCCGAGCATATGCCGCCGCGTGTCCGGGGTGCGGCCCTCAATAGCATGCAAGTCGCTTGGTTCTTAGGAGCGGCCGTTGCCTACGTCGTCGGATACGCACTGTTGTCGACCGGGAGCGAAAGCTGGCGCTGGATTCTTGCAAGCCCGGCGCCGTTCGCTGCGGTGGGACTGCTGTTGCGCGCCAGCGCGCCGGAGTCGCCGCTCTGGCTCGCATCAAGCGAAGCGGGAGAGATCGGGAGCGCGTCTTTTGCCCAGATCTTTGCGTCCGAGCGCCGCGGCCCGCTGGCCTTCGTTTCGAGTATGTGGCTCCTGCAAGTCATTCCGCTCTTTGCCATCTACACGTTTGCTCCGCTCGTGCTCGCGGCGCTGGGGCTTGGCCACTCATCGTCACCGGCCGGCAGCGTCGCGATTACTTCAGCCTTTCTCGCTGGTTCGCTGATCGCGCTGCCGCTCGTTGAGTCGTGGGGACGTCGTCCGCTCTGCATTGCGGGATTCGGCATCGGCGTCGTCGCTTTTGGATTGTTGCTGCTCGGCAACCCCGCATTGGTGCTTTGGTGTTTCGTCGCTTACGCGATCGGAATCGGTGCCGCCGCGGGGTTGGAGCTGACGTATCCCAACGAACTCTTCCCGACGCCTATACGCGCGACGGCAACGGGGTTCGCGGCAGCGGTAAGCCGCGTCGGCGCATTCGTCGGTACGTTTGCGTTGCCGTGGTTGCTTGGCAAATTCGGCACGACGCTCGTCGTCGGCTTGTCGTGCGCGCTCTGCGCGCTAGGGCTGATCCTCGCGCTTCGCTGGGCGCCCGAGACCAAAGGCAGATTACTCACGTAAAAGCGTAAATCCGGGCCGTAGCTGCCGCGGTGACGGCACGACGCGAATCGTTACGCTATCGCGCTGCGACCCGTCGTCCGCGATGATTCGCCACGTCCCCAGACGTAACGGCCAGAAGGCATTGCCGTCGCGATCGAGGGGGATGGCCGAACCCTCGATGCTCCAGCGAATGCGAGCGTGGGCGCCCGTTGCGCGCAACACGAGCTGTTGCTCGCGCGCCTCGAGCGTGCCCGTCGTACGATTTTGCACGAAAATGTCGCCGCTGCGCGGGAAGACGATCCGGAAGACCGGCGCGCCATCGCGATGCCGCAGCCTTGCAAGGTCGCGCGGCAAGATCCATTCTTGCACGATGCCGGGGCAATTCGGTCCGGGCGAGTGACCGGTCGTCGCGCAGAGCGCGCGGCGAACGAAGCCTCGCGGCGGCGGAAAGGACGGCGGCTCTGCGGTGGGTTCATAGAGATGGAGCATGATGCGATTCCAAAGCGGGCCGGCTCCGGTCACGCCGGAGACGCCGCGCATCGGGCTGCCGTCGAAGTTTCCGACCCACGTGCCGACGGTGTAGTCGCGCGTAAATCCGATCGTCCACGTATCGCGAAAATCGGACGAGGTTCCGGTCTTGACGGCCGCTGGGAAGGGCATCTGCAGCACCGAGCCGATGCCGAAGGCTTTCGCGCGGGCCTGCGGGTCGGCGAGCATGTCGGTGACCAGCTGCCAATACGCGGCTTGGCCGACAACGCGCGCGGCCGGAGCGTCGCCGGCAACCAGACGCAGCGGAATGACGCTGCCCGCGCGCGCAATCGCGCAATAGGCCTGGACGAGCTCCCAGAGACTCACCTCTCCGCTTCCCAAGGTCAAGCCGAGGCCGTAATACGACGCCGGTCGATCGAGATGCGCAAAGCCGAGCTCGTGCAGCCGGTCGAGCAGTTCGCCAACGCCGAGCGTGGAGAGCACCTGCACCGCCGGCGCGTTCAGCGAGTTTGCCAGCGCAACCCGGACGCGGACCGGGCCGCTGAAACGCCCGCTGTAATCGGTTGGCTGATAGAGTTTCCCGGCGGAGATCGCGTACGAGACGGGGGCGTCGTCGAGGATCGTGGTGGAACGAATCGCGCCGCGTTCCAAAGCCAACTCGTACGTAAACGGTTTGAGCGACGAACCGGGCTGTCGCAGCGCCTGAACGCCGTCGTTGCGACCGAGAACTTCGTTGGAAAAATAATCAGGGGAACCAACGTACGCCAAAACGTCGCCGCTGCGGTTGTCGACCACCAATGCGGCGGCGTCGGCCACCCGATAGCGCGCAAGCGCAGCCACAACATCTTCCGCCTGGGCCTGAACGAAGCGTTGCAGGCTCAGCTCGATGGTTGTGCGAGTACGACCGCCATGCGGCGGTGCGTTGCGCGCCAAGAAGAAGAGAGCGTGCGCGGCATCGGCGATCCCCGAATCGTTTCGCCGAAAATGCAGCGTTTCGCGACCGGCGAACTCGGCCTGTGCCGCCGTCACGAAGCCGAGCTCGACCATGCGGCGAAGAACGAAGCGCTGGCGTTCGCGCAGCCACGTCCAATCGGTTCCATCGGGCCCAAGCCGGGACGGATCGTTGGGAATTGCAGCGAGCACGGCTGCCTGCGCGAGATCGAGATCGCTGGCGGGTTCGCCGAAATAGGTCCGGGCGGCCGCCTCGACGCCGTAGACGTTTCCGCCCATCGGCACGCGATTGATGTAGGCTTCGAGAATTGCGCGCTTCTCCGAGGCGATCGCGATTCGCTGCGCGCCCCAGATTTGTAAAATCTTGGCACCTAGCTGCGCGCCGATACCCGCATCGATCCCGCTCGGCGCAACGGTTTCCCCGGTGAGTCTCGCGAGCTGCATTGCGATCGTGGAACCGCCGCTGTGCGCTTGCCCGTAGATCGCCAAATCGCGAGACGCGCGTGCGAGAGCAAATAGATCGATCGCGCCGTGCTGCCAAAAACGCCCGTCCTCCGCGGCAACGATAGCATCGAGGAATGCGGGCGAAACGTCGTTGAGCGTCACCTCGGCAGCGCGCGCGGAATCCGCGCCAAGCACCGTGCCTAGAACCTCGCCGTTGCGATCGGTGTACGTCATCGACCCTTGCGGCAACGGCAACTCCGTCACATCGACTCCGCCGGCACGCAATGCAAGCAATGCGACGAGCGCGATCGCGGGAACCAGCCAAGCAAAGAGTTTCGTTGGCACTGGGACGAAGCTACGACGCACGGAATGAAAGTTTCTGCTGCAGTTGCGGCTATCGCATTGGTTTCGTGCGCCGGCCCGTCGTCAAACGCGGCGAAACTTGCGCCGGTCGCCGCGTTGGCGAAGCCGTCCCTGCCGGCGTGGATCGCTTCGATTTCGCCACTGGGCAAAGCCGATGCGCTCGCACAAATTCGCGTGATCTTTGCCAAACCCGTGACCCCGGTGACCGCGCTCTCCGGCGACGGTCCGCGCGCCGTACTCGACCGCGTGCGGATCGATCCGGCACTGCGCGGACATTTTACCGTGCTGACGCCGCGGATGATCGGTTTCGTCGCCGATCAAGCACTACCGGTCGGAACGCGCGTGCGCATCACCTTGCTGGCCGGACTTCGCGACCTTGCAGGCGACGTGCTCGACCGTGACGTGGCGTGGACGTTCCAAACCGAGCCACTGGCCTTGCGCGGGCTGCCTTCGCCTGGAGCTCAGGATGAAGAAACGCCGCCGCCGGCCGGATTGCGCCCGACGATTGCGGTTACGGCGAACGCTGCCGTCGATGCGACCTCGTTGGCGTCGCGCGCGTCGCTCTCGGGCGGCGGCGAAAGCGTGCCGCTGACGGCCGTACTGGAAGCGCAGCCGACACCCCAGCCGGGGACGAATGCGCAGGCGCTCTTCGATCCTTCGCTCGATGACTGGGTGTACAATCTGCGTCCGGCACGCGATCTGCGGCGTGGAACGACGTACCGCCTTCGCATCGATCCCGGCGTTGCGCCGACGTATGGCAATCTTGAAACGAGCCGGGCGTTTGAAGGCGAAATTCACACCTACGCCGCGCTGGAGATCGTACCGACGCCGATGCCGAGCAGCGGCGAGGAGGGGCGCTTCGCCGGCGGCGACCCGGTCGTCGCGTTCAACAATCCGCTCGTTCCCGCGTCGATTGCCCGCGCGGTCACGATTGCTCCATCTGCAAACGCGGTCAAGACCTTGGCAACCGTGCCTGACTACCGCACCGATGTCATTGCAATCGATCCCTACGCCCTCGATCAGGATCGGACGTATACGGTCACGATTGCGGGAACGGTGAAGGATGTCTTCGGTCAACAGTTGGGTTCGCAACGGCAGGTGACCATCCGCACCGGCGCATTCGCGCCGGGAGCGTGGGCGCCGAGCGGAGCGAACGTCTTTCCGGCCGGTGCGCCCATCGCGCTCAATTTCTATGCGACCAACTTGCCCGGCGACCGATATCAATCGGCGTTCGCACGCGTAGCGCCAACCGCGCTCCTCGGCGGCGCGGGAGCCCTCGCGGCGCTTCCGCCGTATCGGACCTGGCCAGCGCGCACGTTGAGCGCGCGGCGTAACGAGCAAGGAATCGTGCGCGTGCCGATTCAGAATGAGCTTGGCGGCCGCTATGGTGCGCTCGCATATGGATTTCGCACCGCTCTCGATTCGGGTGACTCCGACCCCGCCAATACGGGCGTGGTGCAGCTGACCAACCTCGGGGTCTTTACGCAGTGGTTCCCGTCGCACGGCATCGTCATGGTGCAGCACCTCAGCGACGGCGCTCCCGTCAGCGGTGCGGTCGTTTCAGTCTACCGCGTCGACGAATCGAATACATTGGCACCGCAACAATGTGCAGCGGGTCGCACCGGCGCAAACGGCGAGCTCGATCTCTACGGCGTGGATGTCGAACGCTGTTCGACCGCCGCCGCGTCGAATCAGGCGCCGAACCTTGGCGTCGTTGTGACGGAAGGCGCGGACGTCGCGACCGTGACTGCCTGGAACTACAGCGGCATCTATCGATACGAAGTCTTGGGCGGATGGATGACCGGGGCGCCGCTCTCGCGCGGCACGATCTTCAGCGATCGGCAGATGTATCAGCCCGGCGAGCTCGGCCGGCTTACCGGAATCGCGTATTACGTCAAAGGCGCAGCGGTCGTCGCCGATACTAATGCACGCTATACGGTAACGATCACCGATCCGAGTAACGATACGACGAGGCTCGGGAGCGTGCGAACCGATGATTTCGGCGTCTTCTCGATGCCGCTCACTTTTTCAAAGCAGCAGCCTTTGGGCTACTACACCGTCGAAGCGAAAGGTTCTAACGGCAACGACATTAACGGTTCGTTGCGCGTTGCGCAGTTTAAGCCGCCGAACTTTAAGCTGAGCTTGGCGCTCGGCACAAACGCGGTGCCGGCCGGTTCCAGCGTGGGGGCTCACGTTACGGCCGCTTACCTCTTTGGCGCGCCGCTGCAGGGCGGCATCGCACACGCCTACGTCACGCGCGACGTTGCATCGCTCGCTCCTAAGGGATGGGACGATTTCTCCTTCGGGCCGCAATGGTATTGGCCCGAGGAGACGCCGTCGTTCTCGACCGACGTCCTGCAGCGAGACCTTCGCCTCGACGCCGACGGAACGGGTTCGTTCGACGTGGGCGTTCCGCGGGATTTACCGTTTCCGATGGCCTACCGCGTTGACGTCGAGGCCAGCGACGTGTCGAACCTCTCGGTTGCCGACTCGCAGAAGTTTCTTGCTTTGCCATCCGATGCAATGATCGGACTGGCAAGCGACTCTGTCGTCAAGGCGGGAACGCCCCTCGTTGTACGTACGATCGTCACCGACGCCGCTGGGGCGCCGATTTCGGGACGTGCCGTGCATCTCGAGCTGCAAAAGATGAACTATGTTTCGGCGACGCAAGAGATTGAAGGCGGCGAAACGGCTGTTCAGGCGATCAAGTACGAGACTGTTGCGAGTGAGGACGTCACCTCCGGGGACCAGCCGGTAACGGCGCAGCTCGTTCCGACCGATGCTGGACCGTATCGCCTCTTCGCCAATTTTGGCGGAGCGCCGAACGCCGCTAGCAATAGCAGCGTTCAGATTTTCGCCTTTGGTGGCGGTGAAGCCGACTGGGGCTCGAGCGATCCCAACTCGGTCGCGGTCAAGCTCGACAAGAAGGAGTACGCGATCGGCGACTTCGCCGGCGCAATGATCGCTTCGCCGTACGAGCACGCCGACGTCTACTTTGCGGTCGTGCGTAATGACGTGATTTACCGCACAACAATGCGCAACGTCAGCGGTGCCGTGCACGTGAGCTTTCGGGTTACGCAGCAAATGTTGCCGAATGCGGCGGTCGAAGCCGTCGTCGTACGACGATCGAACGAAACCCGAACGCCGGAAAATCAGAAGCTGTCGCTGACCGGTATGGCGCCTCTGGCAGTCGATCTCAGCGGTCGTTACCTCAAACTCGCCGTCACGCCGCAACAGACGACGGTCCATCCTGGCGGCGCGCAGCGTGTAGCGTTCAGCTTGACGAAGCGAGATGGTGCGCCCGGGCAGGGCGAGATCGTTGCAATGGTCGTGAACGACGCGATTTTGCAACTCTCGGATTACCGGCTGCCCGATCTCGTGGCAACCATCTTCGCGCAACAGCCGATTTCGACGATCTTTGCCGACAATCGCGAAAACGTTACCCTGAAAACGCTGACCCCGCCGCTCGAGAAAGGCTTCGGCTACGGCGGTGGTTATTTGGCCGGCGCGGCGAGCACGCGAGTGCGCGCGAACTTTCGCCCGATGGCGTACTACGGCGTCCTACGAACCGATGCCGCCGGCCGGGCCGTTGCCGACTTCACGATGCCCGACGATCTCACGACGTGGCGTGTCATGGCGGTGGCACTCGATCGCGACGGCGGGCACTTTGCAACGGCGGATACGACCTTTGTCTCGAATCAGCCGCTGATCGCCAATCCGATTCTGCCGCAATTCGCTCGCCCGGGCGACGGCTTCGATTTGGGCATTTCGGTCGCCAATCAAACCGGTGCGGGTGGCGCGCTCGACTTCGTGTTGAAACTCACTGGGTCGCTGAGCTTCACGCATGGCGACCCAAAAACGGAGCGCGCCAGCGAGCAAATTTCCGCGGGCGTGCAAGCCTTGCGCTTTCCGGTTGCTGTCGGCACGCCCGCGCCGACGCAGGTCGAAGCGACGGCGAATTTGGGTGCGCACAGCGATGCGTTCCGCGTACCGTTTGAATCGAGCCTCCGGGACAGCACCGACTCGGTGATCGAGAGCGGTACGGCGCGCGGGCACATCACGGTACCGATCGCGCTCACCTCCGGCGGAACGTTGCAGGTCACGCTGGCCAATACGGTCGTCCCGCAGTTCGTGACCCCCGCGGAGCGCGTGATGGCGACGGACGCGTTCCCGCTGACCGACGAGGTCGCGTCGCGGCTGACGATTGCTAGCGCCTTGCAGAAGTTGCGAGGACCTTATGGTTTGAAGCTTACATTCGATCCGGTCGTTGCCGGCGCGGCGAACCGGGCGCAACTACGCTCGCTGCAGCGGGGCGACGGCGGCTTTGCAGCCTATAGCGGCGCTGGGGCAAGCGATCCGTTCGCGACTGCCGCCGCACTGAACGCGCTCGCATTCGCCCAACTTGACGGCGCGCCGCGCGACTCGAGCGCCGTCGCCGATGCTGTGGCCTACATGACGCGGGTTCTGGCCAATCCGGGCATCTTTGCCTGGTGTAGCGGCGAAGCGTGCAAGACGCGACTTCGCTTTGAGGCGCTGTGGGCGTTGCGCGGTCACGGTGCCGTGCGCACCGAGTTCCTTTCCGACATCGTCGCGCGGTCGAGCGATTTCGACAGCGCGACGCAGATTCGTGTCGCACGCTACCTGCTCGGTGCTCCGGGATGGCAAAGCAAAGGCGCGGCGATGGCAGACGCTTTGGAACAGCGGCTGTATGTCACCGGGCGCTACGCCGTGATGAACTTGAACGGCCCGGGCGGCTGGCTGGGCTCAGGCGTGCAGGCGCAAGCGCAGATGCTGGAACTCTTGCTCGATCGTCACGCGCCCGCGGACCGGCTCGACGGTGCAATCCGCTCGCTGATCGCACAGCGCTGCCGCTGCGGGTGGCCGACGACAGACGACACGGCTGCGGCGCTCGTTGCGCTCCAGGCGTACGCTGCGGGCGAACGTCTTGCGCCGGCAACGGTGAGCGCCAAGGTGGGAGATCGGACGATCGGAACCGCTCGTTTCGGCGCCACCGCATCGTCGCAAACCTTTTCCGTTGCGGCCGATTCACTCCAAGGCGGAACGCTCGCAATCGTTCCAACCGCTGGGACGGTGTACTACGTGGTTCTCTACACCTATCCCGTGGCTGCGAATTCGCCCGGGGAACTTGCGGCTTTTCGCGTCATTCGCACGCTCGCCGATCCAAGTTCGACGTCGTCGAAGGGCGCGGCGTTGGCTGAAATGGACGTAGCCGCGGCTCTGCCCGTTTCGGTTGCCGCGGGACGCGTCTTCGATATCGGAGTGCGCGCGATCGTCGATCATTCCGTCGATCGGCTCGTCATTGACGATCCACTACCAGCCGGATTTGAAGCGGTCGACACGACCTTCCGCACGGCGCTTCAGTCGATCGTTGCGCAAAGCGATAGCTGGCAGATCGACGCGAGCCAAATCTATCGCGACCGCGTGATCGCCTACGCGCAGCATCTCGATCCTGGCGTCTACGAACTGCACTACCTCGTGCGCTCGGTGACCCCCGGAACCTTTGCTTGGCCCGGCGCCCGCGTCTATCTGCAGGATGCGCCCGAAGAGTTCGGCCGCAGCGCCGGCACGACGCTGCGCGTCACGCCGTAATTGCGGCCGTAATTGTGTCTGCGCAGCGAGGTTACGGACAGTAGTATTTGGCCATCGCGCCGCTGCCCGCGATGCTGATATTCTTATTCGTAGCGTTGACCCAGTAGATGTAGACCGTGCTGCCGCCCGAGCCTGTTTGCGTGACGTCGATTGTCAGCGGCGTTCCACCATTGGTTTTGTTCCAGAAGTTGTTGACGAAACAACCGTTGCGATTCACCGGGAGCGTCGCGGAAGCGCAGATGTCACCAGACTTGCAGGTGGCATCGCCGCTGAGGGCGCGCGCTGTGATATAACCCTCGATTGGCGCTCCTTGGTGGGTTGCGCCCGCCGGAGCGAAGGTAATCGCGGATAGAAGTACTGAGAGTAGAAACATCGTTTTCGTGTCTTCTCCTTGACGATGGTGTGCGATGTGTACGAGTAGAATACGCTGTGATGCCGCAGTTGCTCGCAAGCAGGCACCCAGTTTTGTACGTATTTTAATTCCCGGCAACCGCTGAAGCTGGACATTTCAATGCGCGGCACGAACTATTATTTTTAATAATATATGATTTATCAGGCGCTCGGCAGCATGGAGCAGTGGCGCTTGGAGGAGGTCCCATGAGTCCCTATCGTGCCCCCCTGCGAGATATGCAGTTTGCGTTGCGGGAACTGGCCGGAATCGACGGGGTCGGCGCGCTGCCGGGCTGCGAGGATACGCTCGACGTGCTCGATTCCGTGCTCGAGGAGGCGGCAGCGTTTGCGGCGGGCGTGCTCGATCCGCTCAATCGGAGCGGCGACAAATCCGGCTGCACCTGGAAAGCGGGCGACGTCACGACTCCCCCCGGCTTCAAGGAGGCGTACCGAAAATTTGCCGATGCCGGATGGATCGGCTTGCCGGTCCCGCCCGAATACGGCGGCCAGGGGCTGCCCCAGATTCTTTTGGGCCCGACCTTAGAGATGTGGAATGCCGCGAATATTGGCTTTGCCAACGGGCCCCTGCTCAATCAGGGCGCGATCGAGGCGATCGAGCTGGTCGGGTCGGCGGAGCAGAAGAAGCGTTTCATTCCGAATTTGGTATCGGGCAAGTGGACCGGCACGATGTGCTTGACCGAACCGCAAGCCGGCTCCGATCTCGCCCAAGTTCGCGCCCGTGCCGTTCCCGAAGGCGATCGTTACCGCATCAGCGGCACGAAGATCTTCATTACTTTCGGCGAGCACGACATGGCGGAGAATATCATTCATTTGGTGCTCGCCCGTCTGCCCGACGCGCCGGAAGGCACGAAGGGTATCTCGCTCTTCATCGTGCCGAAGTTTCTGGTGAACGACGACGGGAGCTCCGGCGAGCGAAACGACGTGGTTTGCGCCAGCATCGAACATAAACTCGGCATCAATGCCAACCCCACGTGCACGCTCAACTACGGCGAAAAGGGTGAGGGTGCCGTTGGCTACCTTGTCGGCGAGCCGAATCGCGGCCTGGAATACATGTTCATCATGATGAACGCCGCACGCTTTTCGGTCGGCGTTCAAGGGATCGCATTGGCCGACCGCGCTTATCAGAGCGCGCTCGAGTACGCGAAGGAGCGCGTACAGGGCCGAGATCTGCGTCCAGGCTCGCGGACGCCCGAAGCGATCGTCAAACATCCCGACGTCCGGCGAATGCTCATGCTGCAAAAGGCGACAATCGAGGCCATGCGCGGGCTTGCCTACGTCACGGCGGCATCGCTGGATTACGCGCAGCGTCATCCGGACGAGCGCGTACGCCGCGAGCACAAAGCTTTCGTCGAACTCATGATTCCGGTCGTGAAAGGCTGGTGCACCGAAAGCGCGGTCGAACTCTGTTCCACCGCGCTCCAAGTCTTTGGCGGCATGGGCTATATCGAAGAGACCGGCATCGCGCAGCAGTATCGCGACGTGCGCATCATCACGATCTACGAAGGCACCACCGGCATTCAATCGCTCGACTTGGTCGGGCGTAAGTTATTGCGAGACATGGGTGCGACCGCGATGAACGTCGGACGCAAGATCGAGGACGTTGCAAAGGCATGCGCCGCGCATTCGGATGCGACCGTCGCGCGCATCGGCGCGGCCTTGACCGAAGCGCTGGCGGAGTTGAACGGTGCCTCGCAGTGGATCGGAATGAATGCAATGGGCAACTTGCAGCAGGCGTTTGCGTGTTCGGTTCCCTATCTGCGTTTGTGGGGCACGGTCGCCGGCGGTTGGCAGATGGCACGCGCTGCTCAAATCTCGGCCGAGCGAATCGCAAGCGGCGATATCGAGGCCGAGTTTTACCGGGCCAAACTCGCAACGGCCGCATTCTACGCCAGCCACGTGCTTTCGCAGGCGACATGGCTCAAGCGTCAGATCGTCGACGGCTCGGCTGACGTTTCTCGGGTAACCGACCTACAGTTCGAGCTTGATCGAAAAATGGCGGTAACGGCGTAACGTGTCTTCGGTTCGAGTCGTCACCTTGGACAATCCGCCGGTCAATGCGCTGTCGTTTGCATACTGCGCGGGCTTGTTGGCACAGCTCCAGGCCGCATGGACCGACGACGCCGTTTGCGCGATCGTGCTGACCGGCGCGAACGGACTCTTCAGCGCGGGTGCCGACGTCAACGACTTCAACGCGAACATGCCGGCAGACGCGATAACGATACGCGATGTGATCGCCGCAATCGAAGGGAGCGACAAAGTCCACGTCGCCGCGATCGACGGTACGTGTCTGGGCGGTGGATTCGAACTCGCGCTTGTCTGCGACTACCGCATCGCAAGCGTCGGCGCAAAACTCGGTCTGCCCGAGATTCGGCTCGGGCTGCTGCCGGGTGCCGGCGGCACGCAACGCCTTCCCCGCCTCATCGGCGCGCGGGCGGCGCTCGAGTTCATGCTCAAAGGTTCGTCGATCTCGGCGCAACGCGCGCTCGAGTTAGGGATGATCGACGAGGTGACCGCGGCTCCGGTGGTCGAACGCGCCGCGGAGCTCGCCAAGGGAGAAAAACGGCGGATCTCGGCTCGAACGGCGATCATCGCAAAAGACGTCCCCGCGCAAGCCGGGCCCTACGTCGTCGCACAAGCACACAAGATGGTGCCGCGCGAAGAGAGCGGCGGACTCGCCGCGCACAAGCTCATCGACGCCGTGCAAGCGTCAATCGAGTTGCCGTTCGCATTCGGCATTGCCCGCGAGGCTCGCCTATTCGACGAGCTGGTTCGCTCGAAACCATCGCAGGCGCTGCGCCATCTGTTCTTCGCCGAACGGGAACTGAGTAAGATTCCGGGAGAGTCATCCTTCGACGGGGCTCAGGATGACAGAGAGCGAGCTGGCGAGTCATCCTTCGACGGGGCTCAGGATGACAAGGGGCGGGCTCAGGATGACAAAGATGTGCGAAAGGCGGGTGTTGTCGGGGCGGGGACGATGGGAAGCGGAATCGCAATTGCGTTCGCGCAGGCGGGGCTTCCGGTCGTCGTCGTCGACAGTAACGACGCTGCGGTCGATTCGGCGCGTCAGACCGTTTTAGGCATGTTCATGTATCAGGTGCAGCAGGGCAAGCTCACTCAGGAAGAAGCCTGGAAGCGCGCTCAGTCCATTCGCTTTACCGACGATTGGAGCGAGCTCGGCGACGCCGATCTGATCGTCGAGGCAGTCTTTGAGAATCTCGCGGTGAAGCAAGACGTGTTTCGTCGGCTCGATGCCGTCGCCAAGCCCGGCGCGATCCTCGCATCCAATACGTCAACGCTCGACATCGACAAGCTCGCTGAAGCGACGCAGCGTCCCGATCGCGTCGTGGGCCTGCACTTTTTCGTTCCGGCGAACATCATGCCGCTTCTCGAGATCGTGCGCGGTCAAAAAACCTCCACGCAGACCTTGGCGACGGCCTTCAAGTTGGCCAAGACGCTGCGCAAGAAGGGCGTGCTCTCCGGCAACGCGTTTGGCTTTATCGGCAATAGGATGATCTTCGACTACGTGCGCGAGGCCAATGCGTTGGCGGAGGAAGGCAACGCGCCCGCGCGCATCGACGACGTGATGAAGCGTTTCGGATTTCCGATGGGGCCGTTCGCGATGAGCGATCTCTCGGGGCTCGACATTGGCTTGGCGGTGCAAAAAGCCGCCGGCGGACAGAGACTCGGTAGAACCAACGTGCTCGAACGGCTCGTTGGGATGAATCGCCTTGGGCAAAAGACGCTGGCCGGCTTCTTTCGATACGACAAGAGCGTCGGCAAAGGTCGCGAGCCGATTCGTGATCCGATCGTCGAGGAAATGTTCGCTGAGGAAGCGCGAACGGCGGGAATCGCTCCCCGCGAGGCCAGCGCCGAAGAGATCCGCACGCGTCTTCTCGGTGCCTTGGCCGCGCGCGGTCAAAAGCTCGTCGAGGAGGGCGTCGCCTTGCGTCCCGGCGACATCGACATCGTCTACGTCTACGGCTACGGGTTCCCGCCGCATCACGGCGGACCGATGTGGTATAGCCATGCGTGAAGCGGTCATCGTTGCGGCGGCGCGCACGCCGATCGGGCGGGCGTTTCGAGGCGCCTTCAATCAAACGCCGGGCGCTACCCTGGCGGGACACGTTGTAAAACTGGCGATGGAGCGCGCCGGGATCGATCCGGCGGAGGTCGACGACGTCATTATCGGCTGCGGGCTACCGGAGGGGGCAACCGGGAACAACATCGGGCGAACGGCGGCGCTGCGCGCGGGTTGTCCGGTAACCGTGCCGGGGCAGACCGTCAGCCGCTTTTGCGCCTCCGGACTCGATGCGATTTCGGCAGGCGCCCAGCGCGTCATGGCCGGCAGCGCGCAGACCATCATTGCCGGCGGGGTCGAGTCGATCAGCATGGTGCAGAACGACATGAACTTACGGTTTTTCACCGAGGAGTGGCTGCTTCGGCACGTTCCCGATCTCTACACGCCGATGCTGTTTACCGCCGATTTCGTCGCCAAGAAATTCGGCGTGTCGCGGGAGAGCCAGGATCAATATGCGTTGCAGAGCCAGCAGCGCACGGCGGCGGCGCAGGGCGCGGGCCGTTTCGACGATGAGATCGTTGCGCTCCCGTCGTGGAAGTACGAGCAAAACAAAGAGTCCGGCGCCGTGATCGAACGGCAGGTCGAGCTCGCGAAGGACGAGGGAAATCGGCCGGAAACCACGCTGGCGGGACTGGCGTCGCTCGGAAGCGCAGTGCCGGGCGTGGCGGACTCGACCGTGACGGCGGGCAACTCGTCGCAGCTCAGCGACGGCGCGGCCGCAGTTGCCATCGTCGAGGCAGACGCGGCGCAGCGGCGCAACCTCACTCCGCTCGGATTGTACCGCGGCTATGCGGTGGCGGGTTGCGAGCCCGGCGAGATGGGAATCGCGCCGGTCTACGCCGTGCCGAAGTTGCTCAAACAGCACGGTTTAACGGTCGACGACATCGGCCTTTGGGAGCTCAACGAAGCCTTTGCCGTTCAAACCGTGTACTGCCGCGATCGACTCGGCATATCCAACGACCGCTTCAATGTCGACGGCGGCGCCATTGCGATCGGCCATCCGTACGGTATGAGCGGTGCGCGAATGACGATGCACGCGCTGATCGAGGGGAAACGCCGCGGCGAGAAATACGTCGTCGTTACGATGTGCGTTGCAGGGGGCATCGGCGCCGCGGCCCTCTTTGAAGTCGTCTAAGGGGGAACGTCAGGCTTTTTTCGGTTGCCAGGCGGTGCACCAGCCATTGGGGCTGATGGACCCGTCGACGAGCTTGCAGCTCCCGTTCGCCGACGGCGAGCTGCCCGCAACGTAGAACGTGCACTGCGAACACTTATGCCCGTTGCTGGGCGAGTTCTGATACTTGAACTGTGCTTTGGTGCCTTTTGCTTGCGCGGTTGCGGTTTCGGCGAGAAGCAGACCGGCGAGCGCCGGAAGAACCACGGCGTTGGCTACGAACGTACGGCGAGTCATCGAGCTCCGGAACTTCGTCATGTCGGCGTATTACCTCCAGCGGCATGGTTGGCGCAGCGGCGTGACGAGACCCTCTCACTCGGGCTTAATGGTAAGCTAATCGTGATTCGATGCTTTGCCTGTCGCGTTCGGTTTCAATGGGTGCGAGGGGAATTTGCAATGATGAGATGGATCACGAGCCTGATTTCGGGAGTCGCCCTAATGGGGGTGACGCTTTCCAGTGCGCTGCCGGCTCCGGCCGAGCAGGCGCCCGATAAGAACGGGCCCGGCGTAACTCGGGTGAGCATAGTTCAAGGTTCGGTCGTCGTTCAGCGCGGCGATAGCAATAAGCAGGTTTCGGCAACCGTGAACGCGCCGCTCTTGCCGGGCGACTATATTTCAACCGGCGCGACGTCGCGCGGCGAGCTGCAATTCGACGGCTCGACGGCTGTGCGACTGGGCGGCAGCGTGCAAGCGCGAATTACCAACGACAATCCGAACAATCGGCAGTTGCAGCTCGCTGACGGCACGATTGAGCTCGGCTTGGTGCGCAATGCCGGCACGGTACGGGTCGACACGCCGTCGGTGACGGTCCGCGGCCGGGGCGCCGGCGACTATCGCATTTCCATCGATCACGACGGCTCGACCTGGATCACGGCTCGCCGGGGTACCGTCGACATCGTCTCGCCGCAGCGTACGTACACCTTGGAATCGGGACGAACGCTCGTCGCACGTGGCTCAGCCTCAGATCCCTCGATCACCTATACGCAAGAAGTCGGCTACGACACGTTCGACGACTTCAACGCGAAACGCGACCAATCATTAGTGGCCGCGCTCAACGCGAGCCCGAACCTCAATCCCGATATTGCGGGCTACGACGATTTGGGTGCGTACGGTCAGTGGCAAGACGTGGCCGGCTACGGACAAGCCTGGGTCCCCCAGCAGACGTCCAACTGGGCTCCGTATAGCGACGGATCCTGGACGTGGGAAGACGGTTATGGCTGGACGTGGGTCGCGGCCGAGCCCTGGGGATGGGCGCCGTATCACTACGGACGCTGGTTCTACGCGAACGGTTATGGCTGGGCGTGGTATCCGCCGGCCTACAATGCTTATCCGGCGTGGTCACCGGCGCTCGTCGGATTCTTCGGATTCGGTGTCGGCGGCCCAGGCTGGGACGTATCGGTCGGTTTCGGCTACCCCTACATCGGCTGGTATCCCCTCGCGCCGTACGCACCGTATTATCCGTGGTATCCCGGTTGGTCGTGGCTTGGTTTCGGCTGGGGCTGGGGTGGTGGCGGCTGGGGCTGCTGCGGCGGGGGATGGGGCCAGAACGTCTACGTGACCCGCGTAACGAACGTGTACCGCTACTTCCCGCACGGCGGCGTGCACGGAACGCTCGTCGGAAACTTCCAGCACGGAACGTTCTCCGGGCACATCACGCCGGTCAACGAGCGTAACATTGGCAGTCGCGTGGGAGTGGTGCACGGAGCGCTGCCGATCGCGCCAACCCGCGACAGCCTCGGCTTCGGTGGCCATTCCATCGGATCGCCGGTCTCGCTCTCGAGGGCTTTTGAGTCGCCGCGTTTCTCGGCCGCGAATCGGACGCTCGCCGGGCGCACGTCGTTCGATCAACAGGAGCGGTCAATGTCGCGGGCGTTTCAGGCGCACACCACGACGAACCGCGTCGATGCCCAAGAGCGGCCGTCTTCCGGCTCGTGGCAGCGTTTCAACGAGAATCGCGACGAGAATCAGAATCGCGACGAGAATCAGAATCGCGACGAGAATCGCGACAACCAATCTCGCGGCGGCGTATCGACAGCGCAGCGCAGCGATTCGTGGGGGCGGTTCTCAAGCTCGCGTGGCGAGACGTACTCGCGCAATGATACGTACTCGCGCAGCGAGTCATACGGAGGATCGAGCGAGCGCAATCCGACAGCGAGTGGATCCTACGAGCGAAGCAATCCGTACGCACGAAGCAGCTCGTATGGCTCGTACTCGCGTAGCTCATATCCGTCATACGCACGCGGATCGTATGGTTCGCCGTCGTACTCGCGCGGATCGTATGGCTCGCCGTCGTACTCGCGCGGATCGTATGGTTCGCCGTCGTACTCGCGCGGATCGTATGGCTCACCGGCGTACTCCCGCGGATCGTACGGCTCGCCGCCGTACTCCCGCGGATCGTATGGCTCGGCTCCATCGTACTCGCATGGTGCCGCGCCAGCGTACCACGGGGGCTACTCTGCGCCGCATTCCTCGGAGAGTCGAGGTAACAATAGCGGCTCGCACGGCAACGGACGCCCACCGCAGTAATCGTTCCGGTTTTCCCCCTGCACGGGCGGCGCCAAGGCGCCGCCCCCTCTCTTGCAGAAAAAGCGGCACTAACCGCTCGGCTTTTTCATAAGGAGTCAGGAATACCAATGGAACGAAAACGCTTCTGGTCAGGCGTTGCTGCGTTGTGCCTTCTCAGTGCCGCGCCGGCACTGGCGCAAACCCAGATGGGCATGAAGGCGCCGCACGTCACCATGTCGCATCCGATCAGCGTCAATAAATGCAATCCGCAGCGTAACGTCTACATGTCTGCCGGGTACACGCCGGCCTTTTATCCCGGCGGATACGGTTACGGCGGTCGCTATTGGGGTTGGCCTTCGGTGTACGGTCCGACGTACTACCAGTATCCGGTTCAAGGCAATCCGACGCTTTCGATTGACTACGTCAACGCGACGAACGTCGTTATGAAAGACATCGAATTCGGCTTGGTCGTTAACCGCAACTTGGTCGCCGAGGTGCGCGACGTCGGAACGTTTTCGCCCGGCGCAGAGATCAAGCATCAGTTCGGCGTGAGCTCGAACATCTTTCCGATCCAGACAAGCTTCGCGGAATGCGTGCCGTTGAAGATTACGTTCGCCGACGGCACGAAGTGGAAAAATCCGCATCTGCCGGCGCTGCGCCGCTCGATCTACGGAAAACCACCGCACTAACTGGGCCGACCCGTGTCGTCTCTCGCGTTTTCGCTCGGGATGACACGGGTCTTTCTCCAAAGGGAAGCGGGGAGTTTCCCCAGATGGAGCGGTATTAAGAGAACATGACTGCTCAAGACACGTCGGCCGTACAAGCGCGCGATAACGTTTGGGAAATGGCCCAGCGCCAGCTTGACGAAGTCGGAACGCTCATCGGTTTGAACGAATCGTTGCACGGCTATCTTCGGCAGCCCAAGCGCGTCCTCGAGGTTTCGATCCCGGCGCGTATGGACGACGCAAGCTTTCGCATGTTCACTGGTTATCGGGTTCAGCATAACTTGTCGCGGGGTCCGGGAAAGGGCGGGATCCGCTTTCATCCCGAGGTGACCCTCGACGAGGTCAAGGCACTCGCCATGTGGATGACGTGGAAGTGCGCGCTGGTCAACATTCCATTTGGCGGGGCAAAGGGCGGCGTCATCTGCAATCCCAAAGAAATGTCGTTGCAGGAGCTCGAGAATTTAACGCGTCGTTTCACGACCGAAATATCGATCATCATCGGTCCTGAAAAAGACATTCCGGCCCCCGACGTGTACACGACGCCGCAGATCATGGCCTGGATCATGGACACCTTCTCGATGCAGCACGGGTACTCGATCCCCGGCGTAGTAACGGGAAAGCCCGTCGCCATCGGCGGATCGCTTGGGCGCGATAAGGCGACGGCACGCGGTTGCATGTACGTCGTCGACGAAGCGATGGAGGCACACGGCAAGACGATCGAAGGGGCGACCGTCGCCATTCAGGGTTTTGGGAATGCGGGAATGTACGCCGCGCAACTGATGGCGGCGCAGGGCTACAAAATCGTTGCCGTTTCCGACTCGCACGGCGGCGTGTCGAACGAACGCGGACTCGACGTCAAGCAGTTGATCGCGCATAAGGCGGAGACCGGGTCGGTGGTTGGTCTCACCGGCAGCGAGCGAACCGACAATAAAGAGGTGCTCGAGTTCGAGTGCGACGTTCTCGTGCCGGCGGCTCTAGAAAAAGTGATCACGCGAGAGAACGCGTCGCGGATTCGCGCGAAAATCGTCGCGGAAGCAGCCAATGGCCCGACGATGCCCGATGCCGACGATATTCTCTTCGACCGCGGCATTATGGTGCTGCCGGACATCTTGGCCAACGCCGGCGGGGTGACGGTATCGTATTTCGAGTGGGTCCAAGATCTCCAAGCGAACTTCTGGGAAGAGGACGAGATCAACGATCAACTCAAGCGCAAGATGACGCGCGCCTTCCGGGAGACGTACGAACAGGCCAAGCGTCACGGTGTTTCGATGCGGAAGGGGGCATACTGTGTCGCCGTAGCGCGCGTCGCCGAGGCGACGAAGCTGCGTGGACTCTACCCCTAAGCCCCGGACAGGCTCGACGCAACTCGGATTCTTCGGCGGCGGGAGCCGCACGCTCGTCGACGACGAGTCCGGCAGGATCGTGTACATGCCCGCTTTCGGCGACGGCCCGACCGCGCAACGATGGTTCGAGGCGCTGCGGCAAGGTGTTGCGTGGCAGAGCGAGCGGCGGCGTATGTACGATCGCGATGTCGACGTGCCGCGTTTGACCGCAGCGTATCGGCTCTCCGACAAGGACGTGCCGCCGACGCTCGCCGAGGCGGCCGTTCGCGCCGCCAAGGCCGCGCGGACGCCGTTTAACAGCGCCGGGTTGAACCTTTATCGCGACGGGCGCGACAGCGTCGCTCCGCACAACGATCATCTCTACGAAATCGTGGCCGGTTACCCGATTGCTCTGATCTCGCTGGGGGCGACGCGCCTGATGACGATTCGCAGTAAAGTGAAACCACGCCGAGTCTTCGACATCGATTTAGAGGAAGGCAGCCTGCTGCTGATGAGCTACGAGACGCAGCTGCATTACGATCACGGCATTCCTAAGACCCGGGCAGCAGTCGGTCCGCGCCTCAGCATTGCGTTGCGCGTGCGCCCGCCGCTCTAGTGCGCCAACGCGCCGCGCTGCTTGCGCTCGTGATGCTGGGCGCGTGTTCGAAAGGCGGAAGCACGCCGGCGCAGGCACACGTCTTGCGAATCGCCGACAACGTCGATCCAACGTCGCTGAATCCGCTGCTCGCGCACGATCAAGATACCATCGGCTACGATTTGCTGGTAACCCAAACGCTGGTGGGTCTCTCGGCAGAAAACAAGCTCGTGCCCGTGCTCGTCACCCGCATCCCGAGCCGACGCAACGGCGACATTTCCGCCGACGGTACGCGCATCGTCTATCACCTGCGACGCGGCGTACGCTTCGCCGACGGGCGCGAGCTGACGTCGGCCGACGTGGCCTTTACCTTTCGGGCGATCATGGACCCGCGAAATCCGGTCGAATCGGAAGATGCGTATCGGCGAGTCGTTAGGTTGCAGACGCCGGACGCGCATACCGTCGTCGTTCGCCTAAGGCATCGCTGGAACGCCGCGGTTGCCGAACTTTTCGCCCAGGCAGATTTTGCCTTTGGGATTCTCCCCGCGCACGCGTTCGCGTCGACCGACGTGACCAAAGCTGGGTGGAACGAGCGGCCGTTCGGAACCGGTCCCTTTCGTGTCGTCGATTGGGAACGCGCGAACCGCATCGTTCTCGAAGCGAATCCGTATTATTCCCCACGGCCGAAGCTGCGCCGAATCGTCTTCAATTTGATTCCAACGACGCAAGCGTCCCTACTGGCGCTGCGCGCTCGAGACGTCGACCTTACCGCGATCAGTCCGGATCAGCTTCCCGACGCCCGCGGCCTCGCGGGCATTCACATCGCCGTCACTCGCGTCAATGGAGAGTATTTTTTGATGCTCCAGTCTGCGGCTGCGCCCACCGACGACGTTCACGTTCGGCGCGCAATCGCGGCCGCGCTCGATCGAGGAGCGATCGTGCGGGCTCGTTATGGCGTACTGAGCGCCGCCGATTCGTTCTTGCCGCCGGTTTATTCGTGGTACGATCCGGCGCCGCAAACGACGGGAAACGATTCCGCGAAGGTTGAGCGCGAGCTCACGGCAGCCGGCTGGCGCCGCGACCGGGGCATGTGGATGAAACAGGGCCGCACGTTGAACGTAACGATCGCGTATGCGCCCGAGCGCGGCACGTGGATGGAGGTCATCGAACAGGAGCAGCTGCGGCGCGCGGGGATCGACGCATCATTGAAGCCGTACCCTGCCGCGTTGTTTAACGCGCCCGGTGGACCGTTGCGGACCGGCAACTTCACGCTCGCGGCCGCGCAGTGGATCGGCGCCGCCGATCCCGAACAATCGGTCCTTTTTTCATGCAGTCAGCGTGGACCGAACGGCAACAACTCAATGAACTACTGCAACCGGCGCTTCGATGCGCTTTTTGACGATCAGAGCGTGACCTCCGACGACCGACGACGCCGCCGCGATTTCATCGAAATGCAGCGAATCGTGCGAAACGACGCACCCGTCGTTCCGGTTGCCTTTGAGTCAAGTGTGGACGCGGTCAGCAATCGCGTGCGCGGCTTCCGGCGGAACATGCTGATGTATCCGGTCGGCGCCGAGAACTGGGACGTTCGTTAAGCGCGATTCAGGGAGAAGCTGCCGGCGACGGCGTGGGACCGTAGAGGGCTTCCGCAGCGGTGCAGATGGTTGCCGAACCCAAATTAAAATCGACCAGCTGTTCGCCTTGGGCCGTGACCGCAGTTCCGCGGGGGGTGACGTTCGCGCCGGCAGGCAGCGCGATGCGGTTGTAAAGCAGATCGGTTTGGCGGGTCAGCGCTGCGATTGACCGATCGGTCGCGTCGTCGTCGAACCATTTGCACGTGTCCGCCGCGCCGCCGCGCAGGCCGGTGAAGGTATAGAGAATCGTCTGCGGCGAGGCGGTCCCTCCGGCCACGGCGATGGCAGTCAAAGCGAACGCGGCTGCGGCCGCCGTGGGGCGTTTCATAGTTCGGTAGTACTACGCGATAAGAGACGGCGAACCTCGTCGTCGCCGGTCTGCTCGAAGTCTCGATAGTAAAGGCCGACGGCGTGAAACGGATCGGGCGTGTGAACGCAGACGACGCGATCGACAACGCGCTCGAGGCTTGCGCACGTTCGCGGTGCGGCGACGGGTACGCCCGCGACGATCGCGGTCGGTCGCTGAGCGCGCAACGCCGTCGCCGCAGCGCGCATCGAGGCGCCGGTGGCTAAGCCGTCGTCAACGACGATGACGAGCTTCCCCGCGATCTCGATGCTCGGCCGCGCGTGGCCGTATGCATTCTCGCGGCGGCGCAGTTCCTCGAGTTCTCGTTGCACCACCTCATCGAGCTCGCTTTCGTCGATGCGGAGCGCCCTAATCAGATCGTCGTCGACGACGCAGGTTCCGTCGCTCGCCAGCGCGCCCATTGCCAACTCCTCATGACCGGGAACGCCGAGCTTGCGGACAATGTAAACGTCGAGCGGCGCCTCTAGGTGCCGGGCGACCTCATAGCCGATCGGAACCCCGCCGCGCGGAAGCGCGAGGACGATGACAGCGGGGTTGCGTGCATAGCTCGAGAGCGCTTGGGCGAGCTGTCGTCCCGCGTCGGCACGGTCGGCAAAGAGCTGCATGCGCAATCGTATTTCACGACGATGCTAAAACTGCATCTATCGTTCGACGAAGGAAAAGTGAAAAATCTTGTCGCAGCCTGTATGCAGTAGAAAAACTAAGCAAGAACGCGTTTTTCATCGATTGCGGCGATGACCTTGGTTACCGCCCTGACTGCAACGACCGAGAGGTGGACGTGAAGTTTTCGAAGATACTCGGCGCAATTGGCCTGCTCGTATTGACGGCTGCATGCAGCGGTTCGGTCGGCACGACGCCGGCGCCCGGTCCCAGCCAGTCGGGCGCGCCGCCGGCCAGCCCTATTCAGCATATCGTGGTGCTGATGCAAGAGAATCGAAGTTTTGACAACATTTTCGCCGGATTCCCCGGGGCGGACACCACGTTGGTCGGTAAGTGTCTACCTGCTCCCGACTGCAAGGGCTCACGCATCCGGCTTCATTCAGTTCCTCTCGAGAGCACAGGTGCGCCGAATCGAGGAACTGACATCGATCACAGCCATCATGGCTTTGAAATCGAGTGCGACGCAAATGCCTCGCACGTCTGTCAGATGGATGGCTTCAATCAAATCCGTTTTGGCGAATCGGGCACCCAGGGCAAGGCACACAGCTACCCATATGCGTATGCCGAGCGAAGCGAGACAAAACCCTATTGGGATCTTGCGAAGCAGTACACGCTGGCCGACGAGATGTTCTTCACCGAGACGGCGTCGAGCTTCATCGCGCACCAAATGATCATCTCCGGCACCGTGCAGCTCAAGAAAGGGGAGTGGGTTACCGATCAGCCGCTAGCGGGTCCGCCGTGGGGTTGCTTCTCGGCGCCCGGCAACAACGCGCCGATTCTCTTTGCGAACGGCACCGTGAAAGGATATCCGGGTGTCTTCCCATGCTTTAAATGGGCGACGATCGCCGATCTGCTCGATGCAAAGGGTGTCTCCTGGCTCGATTACGTTGACAGTGGAGGAAAGATCGCCGGAGGGCCCCCGGGGGCGTTCGATTTCTCGGGCGGTGTTTGGAGCGGTTTCGGCGCGATCCGCAAGATCTATCACGGCCCGGATTGGAAGCGAAACATCACCTTCGCGAACGATCAGATTTTCTCGGATCTCACCGCGAAAAAGCTTCCCGCGGTATCGTGGGTCATACCGACGCTCTACGATTCCGACCACCCCGCCAGCGGATGCAACGGTGGACCGTGGTGGGTGACGAAGGTCGTCGACGCGATCGGCGAGAGCTCGTACTGGAACAGCACCGCAGTCATTATCATTTGGGACGATTGGGGCGGCTGGTATGACAACGCGCCGCCGAAGTATTTCAACCCCAGCACTCTCGGCTTCCGCGTCGGAATGATCGTCATCTCTCCGTACGCGCGTGCCGGAACCGTTGTGCACACGCAATATGACTTTGGCAGCATCCTGAAGTTCCAGGAGCAAACCTTTAACCTCGGGTCGCTCGGCACAACCGACGCATCGGCGGCGTCGATGCAAGACGCCTTCGACTTCACCCAGACGCCGCTAAAGTTCAAGCCGGAGCCGTTGCCCTCGGCGATGGCATGCAAGGACAAAATCACGAATCCCAACGATTCCGACGAGATTATCAAAAATGCCGGGGGCGTTCCAGAATAATGACTTGTGGGTCGATGACCTACGCATTCCGATAGGAGGAACTCAGAACAGATGCGATTCTCACAAATTGCTGCCGCTACTCTCATTGCAGCGTTGGCGGGATGTAACGGCGCGGGCATGAACAGCGTGCCGCCGAATTCCACTGCGAACACCAACGCGGAACGATCGATCCAAACGCAGACGACGGTCCATCAGCCAACGGCCGCCGAACTCGGTCTCTGGCCGCGGCCCGGGCCAGCCATCCGGGTCTGCGGAGCGGTTCCGCAGGGCTATGCGCGCTGTCAGGCGTGGATCCGCACCGACATTCGCGGTTTGGCGCGCCCGAATACGCCAAGCGGCTACGGCCCCAGCGACCTGCAGACGGCATACGGTTTGACCTCGTTTAGCAGCAGCAACGGCGGCGGCGAGACGGTCGCGATTGTGGACGCATACGACGATCCGAACGCCGCGTCGGACCTGGCGGTGTATCGCAAGCAATACGGTTTGCCGGCATGCTCGGCGTCGAGTGGTTGCTTTACGAAGCAAAAACTCGGCACCGCGACCAATACGGGTTGGGGCGAGGAAGAGTCGCTCGATGTGGATATGGCCTCGGCGATCTGCCCGAACTGCAAGATTCTGCTAGTAGAAGCGAAGACCGCCAGTCTTGCTGCGTTGGTCAAAGCCGAACAATATGCCACCGCGCATGCCGATTACGTCAGCAACAGCTGGAGCGGCAACGAGGGAAGCACGACCGACGACAAGTTCTTCAACGTCAGCGGCGTGGCGATCACCGCGGCTACTGGCGATAGCGGATACAATTCGACCGCGCAGTGGCCGGCGATTCTGCCGACCGTCGTCGGCGTTGGCGGGACGAGTCTGACGTCGGTCAATCCGCGCACCGAAACGGCGTGGACGGACGCCGGCAGCGGATGCAGCAAAATCTATGCGACGCCGAGCTTCCAGAAAGGCATCACGACCGGCTGTTCGAAGCGCGCGCAAGCCGATTCGTCGGCTGACGCCGATCCGTACACCGGTGTCGCCGTCTACGATACGTTCCACCAGTCGGGATGGGAAGTCTTCGGCGGAACCTCGGTCGCAACGCCGATTACGGCATCCGTCTTCGCGCTTGCGGGAAACACCGCGACGAACAATCCCGGCAATCTGTACGCGCACACCAGCGACTTGAACGACATTACCGTTGGATCCAACGGCACGTGCGGTAAGCCGCTCTGCATTGCCGGTCCGGGCTGGGATGGACCGACCGGCCTGGGAACGCCAAACGGCATTGGAGCGTTCTAGCTCTCGAATCTGGGCCGCGGCCGCGCTCGTGCTGGCATGCAGCATCGCGCGGCCGGCGGCCGCCGTCGAAACGATTCCCTTTACCGACGTCAACGGCGGCCTGATCGAAGTTCAGGGTTCGGTCGACGGCGCGGCGCCGGTGCCAATGCTCGTCAATCTCGGTGCCGGAGTCGACGTCCTCTCGACGGCTTTAGGACGTCGATTCGTCGCTGTCGACGGAAAATACGTCAGCCTTCGGCTTACCGGCACGCGCGTCGATCTTCCGATCGGCAAAGTGCTGACGTTGGCGCTCGGCGGCGTTCGAGTTGATGCGCCACGCATCGGGATCTGGGACGGCCTCGACGGCAGCGGCGTGGACGGCCTGATCTCCGCGACGGCCTTTCGCAACGTCACCACGACGTTCGACTTCCGCAATCACCAAATGATTATCGAAGATGCGCAAACGTTCCCCGAGCGCGTTCGTCCGGCGATCAAGGTGCCGCTGATGCTCCAAGACGACTTGGGCATTGCGCTCGCGCTCTTTGCTCGTTTCGACTTCGGCGGCGGCAAGAGCGGGCTCTGCGAGATCGATACCGGTTCGCAAGGCATCACCATCGATAAGACGTTTGCGATGTCCCAGGGTCTCGACCCGGGCGGTGCTGCGGCGGGGCGGCTGGCAACCGTCGGCATTGCCGGCGCACCGGCGACGGCGATCGCCGGAGCCCCGGTTCGCTTCGCGGACCTGATCTACGATTGCGACGTCGGGAACTCGTTTTGGACGGGGCGCACGTTCACGCTCGACCTGCCGAATCGGTTCATGTACGTTAATATAAATCCAACGTAAAGTAGCCGAACGGCCGGTTAAAGCGCGCCGCAGCGCGGGTAACAGGCAGCCATGAGATTTTATGCGGCTATGACTTCACTTGCGGCGTCGCTGCTGATTCTCGGCGGCGCCATGACGGCGCTCCCCGCAGCGGCGCAGGACGACATGCCGTCGTACACGACGTGGCAGGCGGGGTGGGATCAATATCAATACGACCGCCATCACGTGATTTTGGGTCGCGTTACGGCGTTCGCTCCCTATCGGCTTACGGTCATGCGGCGCAACGGTGACGTGCAGACTGTCGATCTGAAGCACGGAACCATCATTTATCCCACCGGTGCGACACCCGGACCGGGGGAACGCGTAGCCTTGGTTGGCTATTACAGCAACGGAACGTTTATCGCCAACCGAGTCATCCTGCGTCCCTAGGGGCGCAGGATGGTACCCGCCAATGCGCCGCCGGCCTTAGTGGAGGTGGCGCAGCGGTATGCTCAGACGTCTCGAGGCGTCGTTACGTTTCAGATGCACCGCGTCTTCGACGCTCACGCCGGTTTTGCGAAACGTCACGAAGACCTCGTCTTGAACGGAGTCTACGACGACGGAGCGCTGGTGCGCGTTCGCGTCCTGAGTTATAGCCTTGACGGAAAGGTCGCAAGCGCAACCGACATCGCGAACGTCGAAGCTTCGTGGAATCACCCGAACCCCAGCGACGTGTTTGCGCCGCCTTTCGATGCGAGAAACTTCGACGCGTACCAGTACCGAAGCGACGGGCCGTCGACCATCGACTTCTTTTCGACCGTGCACGATGCGGGCCACGGCAATGGAAGCTTCATGTACGACGCGCAAGATAACGTGGTCTCGTATACCTACCAACCCAACGTCATGCCGCCGCACGCCAGCAGCGGCGAAATCACGGACCGGCTGGCCGAGATGCTACCTGGATACTGGGCGGCGGCGCACGAGGTTCAAGAGTATCACGGCAGCGTCGGGCCTTTTGGCGGATCGGGCACGATTGAAATAGCGTACTCGGATTTCCGCCGCTTTGCCGATCTGGAAAGCGCATTGCGAGCCCTTGCCTTGTAGCGTCGCCACCGGATAAGAAGGCTTTGCGATGCCTGCAGAAAACCCGAAGAGAGCTATGACCGACTTCCTAAAGACTCTGTTCGTGAATCCGCCGACGTTTGAGGGCTACGACGGCGGCGCGGGCTCGCGATATCAGTGTCGTCGGGAGGTGCGTTCATTCTGGTATCCGACATGGCTCGCGCAGCCGGCGGCAATGGTGCCGGGCAGCAAGCTGATCGATGCGCCGCCCGATGATTTGACCGTAGAACAGGTCGCGGCGCAAGCGAAAGGGTACGATCGAATCGTCATCCATACGAGCGCTCCGTCGTTTAATAACGACGCGCGGTTCGCGGCGCGTTTGAAGCAAGATAATCCGAATGTCGTCGTGGGCATGGTCGGCGCTCACGTGAGCGTGCTTCCCAACGAATCGCTCAACGGCGCTCCCGCCGTCGACTGGGTGAGCGTCGGCGAGTTCGACTATACCTGCGTGGACGTCGCGGCCGGCAAACCGCTGAGCGAAATCGACGGATTGGCCTACCGACGCAATGGAGAAATCGTTCACACGCCCGAGCGTCCGACGATCACCGATATGGATGCGTTTCCATCGGTGCTCGACGTGTATCGGCGCGATCTCACCATACCGAATTACTTCAACGGCTACTTGCAGCACCCGTATCTCTCGCTCTATACCGGGCGCGGATGCAAATCGAAATGCACGTTCTGCCTTTGGCCCCAGACGATCGGCGGCCATCTGTACCGCGTGCGAAGCGTCGAGAGCGTCGAGGCGGAAATGGCGCGCGCAAAAGCGATGTTTCCCGAGGTCAAGGAGTTCTTTTTCGATGACGACACCTTGACCGACAACGTGGCGCGGGTGGAAGAGATCGCTCGCCGTTTGGGCCGCTTGGGCATCACGTGGTCGTGCAACGCCAAGCCGAACGTCCCTCGCGCGACGCTTGAAATCTTGAGAGCGAACGGCCTACGCCTGCTGCTGGTCGGCTATGAATCGGGAAACCAGCAGGTGCTCAACAACATGAAGAAAGGCACGCGCATCGATATCATTCGCCGCTTCTCCAAAGACTGCCGCGAGTTGGGCATCAAAGTCCACGGGACGTTCATCTTGGGCATGCCGGGCGAAACGGCGGAGACGATCCGTGAAACGGTCAACTTCGCTTGCGAGATGGATCCCGAAACCATTCAAGTCTCGCTTGCGGCGCCGTACCCGGGCACCTACCTCTACAAGCAGGCGCAGGAGAACGGCTGGCTCGAGGTTACCGAGGGATTAGTCGACAGTCACGGAGTTCAGCACGCGGCTCTCAACTATCCAGGCCTCACGTCGACAATGATGTTCGAGTCGGTTGACGAGTTTTATCGGCGCTTTTACTTCCGGCCGCGCAAGATGTTCTCGTTGCTCGGCGGAATGATCGGCGACCGCCAGGTGATGAAGCGCCGCTTGCGTGAAGGCGTGGAGTTCTTTCAGTTCTTGCGCGAGCGCCGGCGCGAGCAGCGAGCTTCACTTCAAAACTAGCGTCGAGAGGCTATAGGGCGGCAAGGTCAGCGGTACGGTCGTTCCGACGCGGCCGAGGTCCTTTTGCACGGGTCCAACCCATTTGTTCCTTTTCGACTCGTCGTACTGAACTTTTCCGTAGGTCGTCAGCGTGCCGGCGAAGCCCGTCTCGGCGGAATGTTGCACGCCGGCTTCAACGTTGAGCGCGGAGAGCGTGTTGTTGAAGATCGCTAGCGCGTAACCGCCATTGTGTGCGAAACCGTAGGCGCGCAGGTTGTCGCCCAACGACCCGGGCACGTTAACTTGGCGCACCTGCGAGCCGTCGGGAATTTCTTTGGCCATCAGCGCCATGACGCGCGCAGTCGGGAACGGCGTGCCGCCGCGTATCACCGGAGTATCCGCGCAACCGTACGAGTTGGGCAAGTCGTCCGAGAACATGGCTTCGCTGCCGAAGTTTTGCCAGCCATAAAGCTTTTTTGAGAAATCGCCGTTTTCATCGCAGCTTCCATACGCCAGCCAGAACGTGGCGCGCGGTACGCCGGCGTTCTGAAGCGTGCCGATCATCTGACCGACATAGAGCCCGTTCACGATGGAGACCGATTGCTTTCCTTCGTTGCCCGCATCGTTGTTATACTCGCCCAGATAAATTGGCATGCTCTTGGAGAGATGCGCCGCGTTCATCTGTGCGCGAAGCCCGCTCAAATCCTGGGCGAAGGCATCAACGGCCGTGCCCAATAGAAACTTATCGTTGTCGTTATTGTACTCGGGATAGTAGTGAACTTCGACGAAATCGAACGGCTTGGCCTCGCGCAAGACGACGTCGTTCCAAGCCGTGTCGCTGGGCAAGTCGACGACGATGCCGACCTGGGCCTGCGAGTCGGCCTTTTTCATTTGAGGATAGTAGCCCGTGCGAAAAGCGCGCGAGTAGGTATGCGGATCGTGGGCATGGGCGTGGAGATCGTACTCCCAGGAGCCGTAGACTTCGTTGCCGACAGTCCAATAGGAAACGTGATAGCCCTTGTTCTTGGCGTACGCGGCCCATGCCGCCGCTTCGCTCGGCTCGCCGCCACCGTCGCAGGCGCGATTGCTTCCATAGTTGAGCGTAATCGCGATGTCGATTTTCAGGGGCTCGGCGACCCCGCGCATCAAGTGATCGAAGGTGGCGGGCGGCGTGATGTAACCTTGCTTGTCGCAGAGCGACCCGCCCTTCTCCCAATGATAGGCATCGGATTCGGATCCGCCGGGAAAACGCACGAGATGAATGCCGGTCTCGTGCAACGACGGGTTGACGAAGCCACGCCGAAAATCGTACCAAGTGTCGAGCGACGCGCCGTAGACGTCAGAAGATACGCTCGGCCCGCTCGATCGGGCATCGAGCGCGATACGAGGCGCACCCGCGGGAGTGCCGTGAAATTCGCGTGTTGCCTCGGAGGACGTTGCCGCGGGAAGAGTGCGGTTGGCCGTGCAACCGGCGGCAAACACGAGCATCACGCCGGTCGCGGCGATTGCCTTGCATCGCATCGAAAGAGCCCTCCTCGAGGCGAGTATAGCGCATTGATTGACCGAACGTACGTTCGCATGATAGAGTCGTTACCGTGGTTGTGAGGAGCGCGCGATGAGTTGGCTGTCGCGTCTGCGCTCCTCCCTCGGCCGGGCGCGCGAGAGCTTTGCTTCCGTCACCCGGCTCGGCCGAGCCGAACGTCCGCTGACGCCTGAGTTTTGGGACGAGCTCGAAGAAACGCTGATTCTCGCCGACTTTGGCGTGCCGGCAACTCAAAAGATCGTCACCGGGCTTCAGACCGTTGCCCGCCAAGAGGAGTGGACGACAGCCGATCGACCGATCGCGCGATTCCGCAAGGACGTCGGACGATTTCTAACCTTGCCCGACGCCGAACTGAAGTTGGACCGAATGCCCGCGGTGATCATGATCGTAGGCGTCAACGGCAGCGGAAAGACGACCACGATCGGCAAGCTGGCAATGCGATTGCGCCAAGAAGGCAAGCGCGTCTTGCTCGTTGCCGCCGATACGTTTCGCGCAGCGGCCGCCGAACAGCTCACGATCTGGGCCGAACGCAGCGGTAGCGCGATCGTGCGCGGCGCCGAAGGCGCCGATCCCGCCTCGGTTGTTTTCGACGGCGTGCGCGCCGCAAAGGCGAGGGGCGCCGACGTGGTGCTCGTGGATACCGCCGGACGGCTTCAGACCAAGACGAACCTCATGGAAGAGCTGAAGAAGATGCGTCGCGTGATCGAGCGAGAGCTTGGCGAGCCGCCGATCGAAACGCTGCTGGTGGTTGATGGAACTAACGGGCAAAACGCAATCTCGCAAGCAAAGCTCTTTCACGCCGCTACGAAGCTGACCGGAATCGTGATCACCAAGCTCGACTCGACCGCGAAAGGCGGCGTGCTCGTCGCCATCGTCGACGAGCTTGAAGTCCCGATCAAGTTTGTCGGGCTCGGGGAGGGGCTCGACGACCTGCGCCCGTTCGTGCCCGCGCAGTTTATCGATGCCCTTTTTGATGACGAGCAAAATGCCATACCCTTGGCACAGAGCCGTGAGAGTGTGATATAAGAACCGACGAAGAAAGGAACGAACATGGCAGCAGAAGACGAACGGCAACTCGCCCTTACCAACGCGCTCGCCCAGATCGAGCGGCAGTTTGGCAAAGGGTCGATCATGCGCATGGGTGACTTCCAGGAGCGCATGGCCTTCGAAATTATCCCAAGCGGTTCGATCGCGCTCGATCTGGCGTTGGGAGTCGGTGGGTTTCCGCGCGGGCGCATCGTTGAAATTTACGGTCCGGAGTCGAGCGGCAAAACGACTTTGGCGCTTCACGCGATTGCCGAGGCGCAAAAGACCGGCGGAACGGCCGCCTTCATCGATGTCGAGCACGCCCTCGATCCCAACTATGCGGCGGCGCTCGGCGTCGATCTCGATAATCTGCTTGTGTCCCAGCCCGATACCGGCGAACAAGCATTGGAGATCGCCGAGATGCTGACACGCAGCAATGCGGTCGACGTGGTGGTCGTCGACTCGGTTGCCGCGCTCGTGACGCGCGCGGAGCTCGAAGGCGATATGGGCGACGCCCATGTCGGTTTACAGGCGCGCTTGATGTCGCAGGCACTTCGTAAGCTGACGGCAGCGATCTCACGCAGCAAGACGGTCATGGTTTTCATCAACCAGCTGCGTGAAAAAGTCGGTGTTATGTTCGGCAATCCCGAAACGACCTCGGGCGGCCGTGCGCTCAAGTTTTATGCGTCGGTGCGGCTTGACGTGCGAAAGCTCGAGACGATCAAGATCGGCCAGGACGTGGTCGGAACGCGCACTCGCGTCAAGGTCGTCAAGAATAAGGTCGCGCCGCCGTTCCGGCAGGCCGAGTTCGACATCACATACGGCCACGGCATCTCGAAAATGGGATCGATTCTGGACGTCGCACTCGATCAGAACATCGTCGGCAAGAGCGGTTCGTGGTATACGTACGGCGAGCAGCGAATCGGCCAAGGACGCGAGAACGCGAAGGCGTTCCTGGAAGAGCATAGTGACGTCGCCACGGAGATCGAATCGAAACTTCGCGAAGCCTTGGGCAAGACCGCGTCGAGCAACGGCAAGGCCCCCGCTCCCATTGTCGACTGACCGCCCTTCGACAGGCTCAGGATGACATGAGGGCATATTCTGCGGCGTTGGCGTTCTTGGCGAAGCAACGCTGTACCGAAGCGCGGCTTTGGCAACACTTAGAGCGTAAAGGGTTCGATGATGACGCGGCGCGAGTCGCGATCGAGCGCTGCAGAAGGGAAGGATTTCTCGACGACCGTCTCTATGCCCGGCTATACGTGGAGAAGAAGCGCAAACCAGTCGGCAACGAGCGCCTCGTCGGCGAGCTGATCCGCAAAGGTATTGGGGGCGAGGCGGCGGCAGAAGCTGTCGCCTCGCTCGAAAATGACGAAGGCTCGCGCTGCAATGCGGCCTTCGAACGATTGCTCAAGAACGGCGCGGTCGAATATCCGTCCGCTGCGCGGCGCCTCGAGCGCTTGGGCTTTCCCGCTTCAACGATCTACCGCGTGCTGCGCACTCACGCTGCCCGCTTTGGCCCGCTCGCCGAGCTCGCTTCGGCAGAGCCGAATTCAGGAGCCTAATCCTCTAAGCGATCGTCGCTAAGCGGCTCCTCCACTGCCCGGACCCATTCGACATTCTCGGCAGACGAGATGCCACGGTAGCTGGGCTGCGGCGGACCTAAAGACGGGTTTGGGACCATGATTTCTATGGCGTAAGGCGCTTCTACGAACGCGCTCTGGCCGTATATCAACTTTCCGGTGAGCACTTCATTATCGTTCTTAAGCTTTAGCTCGACGTACTGATCGCAAAATTCTTCTAGTTCTTTGTCGGTCATAGGCGGCTGATGTACCCAATCGAAGCAGATTTTACGTGTGGATACGGTGCCTGTCTCAAGACCGCGGATTGATGGGCACTCCCAGCGCTATGCCGGCGCCGACGATTCTGATTGCCGAAGACGATCGAGCGACGCGCGAGTTGCTTGCGCATCACCTCGAGCGTGAAGGCTTCGGAGTGATCAGCGTCGGCGACGGGCACGCTGCGTTGCGCCACGCTCGAAGCGCGGCCGACTTACTGCTGCTCGACATTGGGCTGCCCGGCGTCGACGGCTACGACGTAATGCGCACCTTGCGGCGCGAAGAACGAACCATTCCGATCGTCGTGCTTACGGCGCGCACCGAAGAGATCGATCGCGTTCTCGGCTTCGAGTTGGGCGCCGATGATTATATCTGCAAGCCTTTTTCTCCCCGCGAAATCGTCGCGAGGGTAAAATCGATCGTGCGCCGCAACGGGCGCGCGGTTCCTAAAGCGGAGCCGGTCTTGCAGTTTGGCCGTCTGGAAATTGACGCACGCGCGCGCGAAGCTCGCGTCGACGGCACCGACGTCAAACTCAAACCGCGCGAATTCGCGCTGCTCATGGAACTGGCCAGCAACCCCGGCGTGGCACTCTCGCGCGATTGGCTCTTGCAGCGCGTCTGGGGATTCGACTTTGGCGGAGACGAGCGCACGATCGACGTGCATGTCCACCGGCTGCGCGCGAAGATCGAAGAGCCCTGGCAGCTTCCACCGATTGTGCGAACCGTTCATGGATTCGGATACAAATTCGTGCGCGGGTGATCCCGCACGCGAAGAGCCGCGCTCGGTGCTCGCCACGATCGGGCACGAACTGCGCACGCCGTTAAGCTCCATCCGCGGCTATCTCGAAACGCTTCTCGACGGCGAGCTCGATCCATCGACCGCGCGCCGCTTTCTCGAGACGGCTCGGCGCGAAACACTGCGACTCGGTCGGCTGGTGGACGGCATGCTGGAATTTTCACCGCTCCATCTCTCGAACGGCAGCGGCCGTGGGGCTTGTGATGCGGTCGAGCAGATACGCGCGACGATCGAGATGCTGGCACCCATGGCTGCGGCGAGGCAGGTCGCCCTCCATGCAAAACTTCCGGTAGCGGCTTTCGCCCGCATCGACGGCGACTCGTGCGTCCACGCCGTGCGCAATCTCGTCGAAAACGCGATCAAGCACGGCAGCGAAAGCGGCACGGTCGTCGTATCGTGCGCGTACGAAGGTCCGTTCATTGCGATCGTCGTCGACGACGATGGGCACGGCGTCGCACCCGCCATTCGCGATGCAATCTTTGCGATGGGCGCGCGCGGCGAGGATGCCCGTGCGCGATCCGGACGCGGCATCGGTCTTTCAGTCGTCAAGGCCATCGCCGATCGCGCCGGCGGGGATATCTGCGTTAAGGCTTCGACGCTCGGCGGTGCGCGGTTCGTCTTGCGTTTTTGGAGGGATAACCTGCCCATCGCGTCGTAGATACCAGCCCGTGGCTATGTCCCGGGCACCCTTCGCGCATGCGAGCGAAGCCGAGCTGGCGCGAGTCTTCGACTTCTACCGGATCCGCTGGCAATACGAACCCCGCAGTTTCCCCATCGCTTGGAACGAGCAGGGCCGCCCTGTAAAGTTTTTCACACCGGATTTTTATCTGCCGGAATACGACGTCTATATCGAGCTCACCGTCGCGAAGCCGGTTCGAAATACGCGAAAGAACCGAAAGTTGCGCTTGATGCGCTCGCACCATCCCCGAGTCAATGTCAAGCTCTTTACTCGTCGCGACGTCGAACGGGTGTTTTCTCGCCTGAAACGCGCCTCGTGATCGGCGACCCGCTCTTCGACACGGCGTCGATAGCGGGACGCGTTGCTGCCATCGCGGCGGATATTTCCAACGACTACCTGGGGCGCACGCCGCTGATGATCGGCCTCTCGACCGGGGCAGTTCCTTTCCATGCCGACCTGGCGAGTGCCGTGACCATTCCGCGCGAGCTGGATTACCTGGCGGTGACCAACTATGGCGACGGCGACGGCATCGCGCTCGATAAGGACGTCACGACTCCGATTGAGGGCCGCCACGTGATCCTGGTCGACGACAGCGTCGATACCGGGCTGACCTTGCAGTACGTCGTCAAGCGGCTGCTGGAACGGGCGCCCGCCTCGCTGGCCGTCTGCACGCTGCTCGATCGGCCACACAGGAGAATTGCCGACGTTGAAATCAAGTACAGAGCGTTCGAAGCCCCCGACGTATACCTCGTCGGCTATGGCCTCGATTATCTAGGACGTTATCGGGAGTTGCCCGCGTTGTACGCACATGGAACCTGGCCTCAATGACGGGCCGATTTTTTGCCTGGAGCGCGCTCGTCGCAGCGTTGCTCACGATCTCGACGGTAATGCGGCCTTCGGCGGCGCTGGCGTTGGAGTTGAGGTCGATCGAACAAGCCGCGGCCGACTACCGGAGCCCAAACTCGCATCTCGAGGAAATGTTTCGAGCGGCACTTCTCGATACGAGCCGCCTCGCCCAATACGCGCCGGACGGCACGGCCTATATCATGACTGGGGACATCCCAGCGGAATGGCTGCGCGACGCTAGCGCGCAAGCGCGCCCGTATCTCTTCTTTTCCAAGGACGACGCGGAAGTGCGTGGATTGCTGCGCGCGATCATCGCGCGTATGGCGAAGTATGCGCAGATCGACCCCTACGCGAACGCGTACACGCTGGATTACCGCGTGTGGGAGCAAAAGTACGAGCTCGACTCCCTCGCGTATCCCACAGCGCTCGCCTGGAGCTACTGGAAAAAGACCGGCGACGCATCGATCTTTACCGGCGATTTTTCGGCGATGCTCGACAAGGTTCTGGCAACGATGGAGCGCGAGCAGAACCATCCGCGCGACTCGCGTTACACGCACAAAGAGCTGCCGAACAACGGCGCCGGAAATCCGGTCGGATATACCGGGATGATTTGGACCGGCTTTCGTCCATCGGACGATGCCTGCGAATATAACTTCTTGATTCCTTCAGAAATGTTCGCGGTGGTCGCCCTCGGGGACATGGCCGACATCGAGCTCAACGTCTACCATAACGTCATCAAGTCTCACGAGGCGAAAGCTCTGCGCGATGAGGTTCAGCGCGGCATTCAGACGTACGGTCTCGTGCTCGTGCCCAAGTACGGCTACATTTACGCCTATGAGGTTGACGGGCTAGGTCACGCGATTCTGACCGACGACGCGAATATTCCCAGTCTGCTCGCCTCACCGTATTTCGGATATACGGCGCCGAACGATCGCTATTACGAAAACACGCGCCGGTTCTTACTATCGCAAGACAATCCGTCTTTCTATCAGGGGCACCTGGCCAGGGGCATCGGCAGCTATCACACCCCCGACCATTGGGTTTGGCCGCTCGCATTGATCGTCGAGGGCTTGACGGCAACGACCGGTGCGGAAAAGCAAGACGTTCTCGGACAACTTCTGGCGAGCGACCCGGGCGATCATCTTTTGCACGAGTCCTTCAATCCAGATAATCCGCAACAGTACACACGCCGCAACTTCGGCTGGCCGAACGCCCTGTTCTCCGAGTTCGTCATGACGCAGCTCGAGGGCGTCGCTCCGATTCCGATGGGCGACACCAGCGACCTCGAGTTCAGTACGGAGTAAACGCCGCGTCGAAGGCGGACATCATCGTCGGGTTGCAGTGGGGCGACGAGGGCAAGGGCCGCGTCGTCGATCTTTATGCGGCCGACTACGACGTCGTCGCTCGATTCGCGGGAGGCGATAACGCCGGGCACTCGATCGTCGTCGGCGACCGGGAGCTGGCGCTTCGGATCGTTCCATCGGGAGTCATGCACCCGCACGTCGAGCTTTTTATCGGCGGAGGAACGGTTGTCAATTTGCAAACGCTCCTTGAAGAGCTCGATGCGTTGGCGGCCATCGGCATCGACACATCGCGAGTGAAGATCTCGGATCGCGCCCACGTCGTCTTCCCGCATCACGCGCAGCGCGACAAGGCGAGCGAAGCGCAACGCGACACGGCAATCGGGACGACGGGTCGCGGCATCGGGCCCGCCTACGTCGATCGGGTTGCGCGGACCGGCATACGGTTTGCGGACTTGATGCGAGAGTCGTCCGTCGTCTCCGTTCCAGAGGATACAGAAACGCTCGCTTCGATGCGCCGGTTGCGGCCGCACGTCGTCGACGGCGTCGAATATATCCACGACCATTTCGCACGCGGAAAGCGCGTGCTGATCGAGGGCGCGCAAGGCTCGTTGCTCGACATTGGTTACGGCACGTATCCGTACGTCACCAGCTCGCACACCATTGCGGGCGGTGCCTGCACGGGCTTGGGCATCGGTCCCGGTGCCGTCGGTCGAGTGATCGGAGTGCTCAAAGCCTACTGCACTCGCGTCGGCGCGGGACCCTTTCCATCTGAGCTGAGCGACGAGAAGGGCGAGCGGCTTCGTGCTCAGGGAGGCGAATACGGCACGGTAACGGGACGGCCCCGACGCTGCGGCTGGTTTGATGCCGTGGCGGCGCGCTACGCGGCTGCGCTCAACGGTGTGACCAGTGCGATTATTACCAAGCTCGACGTGCTCACGGGTTTCGAATCGATCGGCATCGTGACCGGTTATCGTCTGGACGGAAAGACGGCCGGTTTCATCGACGCCGCCGAGCCAAATCTGGAGCTGCGGATCGAGGAGCATCAGGGCTGGGAGGAATCGATTGAATCCTGCCGGCGAATTGCCGACCTCCCGCGAGCCGCGCGCGAATACGTCGAACGCCTGCGCGAACTCGTCGCAGTGCCGATCGAGATGGTTTCGGTCGGGCGCGAGCGTTCGCAGTTGGCTCGGTGAACCAGGCATACGGGAGTTCTTTGTAGGTGGCGGCACGGTTTCGATTTCGCCTTCAACCCCTGCTCGATTGGCGCGAGCGCATCGAAACTGAAAAGCAGCGTGCTTTTGCCGCCAGCCGCCGCGCTGTCGAAGCGTCGGCATGCGAGCTGGAGCGGCTCGCGCAAGCGCAGCAACGCTGCGCAAAAGAGATGGTCGCGGCAGCGCGGTGGGAAGACGCAGCGACGCTTCGTTCGCGCGATGGCTATTGGCGCGCGCTCCAATCGGCGATGGGCGACGAGCGAGCCCGCCGTGCCGAGCTGCAATCGGCCTACGATCGTGCCCGCGATGCATTGCTCGCGGCCAATCGCGAGCGCCGCGCAATCGAAAAGCTCAAGCAGCGGCGTCAGCGTGCATTCGAAGCAGAAGAAGCCCGTCGGGACGAGCTGGAGCTCGACGAGTCCAACGCCCAACGGTTTGCGCGCGTCGTTCGCCAAAGGCTCGCAATCTCGCGGCCCGGAAATGCCGCTCCGTGATCGTGCTGACCCGCCTTAACGGCCATCCGGTCATGCTGAACTGCGATTTGATCGAATCGATCGAATGCGATCCTGAGACGATCATCACCTTGACCACGGGAAATGCGGTCGTCGTGCGCGAGCCGCTCGAGGAGATCGAGCGCCGAGTCGTCGCCTTCAAGCGGAAGATTTACGGGCGCGAACCGTTCGACGATTCGTCGCGATGACGTGGTCGTTTTGGTTGAACTATCTCGAGCGGTTAGCGATCGTCGCCGTCGTGCTCGTGGCGCTCTACGTCATCGCGCGCAAGCTTCGCGAGCTTCGCATTTTCGCGCCCGGACGTCGCATCACCGTGCTCGAATCCGCAATGCTGGCGCCCAACGCCGCACTGCACGTGGTGCGGGTCGAATCGCGATATTTCTTGATTGCCAGCGGAAGCGCGACGTCGTTGGCGGAGTTAGCTCCGCCAACGGAGTTACAGTGTAGCGCGGATTCCCTTAAACGTTGAAGTAACGGAACTGCCCGACCTTGTTGCCGGCGGTTTCCACGAAGTAGATTTGACTGTCCGAGCCCAACGTGAGCGCCGTGGGCTGCGAGCTCGCGGTCGGGATCGGATAAAAGTTCACGTGGTGGCTCTTGAAAAAGAACTGCCCGATTTTGTTGAGCGCGGTGTCGGTAAAGTAAAAGTTGCCGTCGACCCCCTGAATGATCCAGTCCGGCGTCATGGCGCCGGCGATGGGGTATTCGGCCGTAACCTTGCCCGTCGTCGAGATGCGGCCGATTTGGTCTGCCTTCGATTCGGTGAACCAGAGCGCGTTATCGGTCCCTGCCGCGATGCCCGCCAGGCCGGCGTTACCGGTCGGGATCTTGTACTCGCGCAGAGGGCTGCCGCTGATGGGCAAGCGTCCGACGCGATTGGTCCCGGGCTCGGTGAACCAGAGCGCACCATCGGGCCCGTTCGTGATGATGAAGGGTTGAGCGTTGCCCGTGAGCTTGAACTGCGTGAATTTCACGTGCGGCTTGGGCTTGAGTTGCTGAATGCGCCAGATCGAGTTCGTTCCCGGATCGGTGCACCAGATGTTACCGTCGGATCCCAGCGCCATGTTCAGCGGCGTGGCGGCCGAGTTGGGCAGCGTGTATTCGATGTATGGCGGGCCCGACGTGGTAATTTGCGCGACGCGAGCGAGGGCATTCTCGGTGAACCATACGTTGAGCGCCGGTCCTGGGCCCGACGCGATCCCGATTGGATTCGAGTGTCGCGACGGCGTGACGTTTTCGGTGATCTTCCCGTTGCTCGTCAAGGTCCCAATCTTGCTCGCCGCCGACTCGGTGATCCAAAGATTGCCGTCGCTGCCGAGCGCGATGCCCATGGGCTTGCTCGAGGCCGTGGGAATAGTGTATTGGCTGGTCACCTCGGGCGTCGGGGTCGGTCCCGGGGTGGGTGTGCCGCTGGTAATCGGTGTGCCTTTACCGCACGCGGCGAGAAAGCCGGCCGCGGCAAATGCGAGCGCGACGCGCGCTAGTCGCAACAAATGCATCTCCTTGGGGTACATGGGGCGATGAATCAGCCTCCCTTATTGGCAGACCGGTCCGCCATTCCCTTACGGGAGCCGCAGCATGAGCGGCTCGAGCCGTTCTTTTAATACTAAATTCTTAGTTGACAACGGCTGCGACTCGCAGTATCATTCAACTAAACATTTAGTAGCACAGTGGAGGCCAGAATGACCCATCGCCCAGATTCCCCAACGTTCGAGTTGCCGTTCGCGGCGCGTACGCGAGTCCGACTCCCAGAAAGCATGGCGGCCGGCCGGATATTTCACGGCTGGGGCCCCAACTTGGGCCGCTAGAATGGCGCGACGACGCTCGAGTACCCTCACCGAAGCGGAGCTGCGCCTCATGGACGTGCTCTGGCAGAAGGGGGAAGCGACGGTCGCTGAGGTGACCTCCGCGCTTCCCCCACCGCCGATCGCCTATAACAGCGTTCTCACGACCATGCGCATTCTCGAGCGCAAGGGCTACGTCGCTCACGTCGAGGCAGGACGCGCGTACCTCTACCGACCGGTGGTCGCGCGGGAAGAAGCGGCCGGGCACGCCGTCGGCCATCTTCTTTCAAAGTTCTTTGACAACAGCGCCGGGACACTGGCGCTACGCTTGATCGAAACCGAGCGGCCATCGGACGACGAGCTGCAACGACTCAAAGCGCTCATCGAACAATATGAGGAGCCCACGACGTGACCGGCTTGGAATCACAGATCGTCACCTTCGCGAGCGCGCTCTCGGCCATCGTGCTCAACGCGCTCTGGCAAGACGCGCTCATCGTCCTGAGCGTGTGGCTACTCTTGAAAGTGTGGCCCAAGATCAACGCGGCGACGCGATACGTCGTTTGGAGTGCCACGCTCGCGGCGGCATTTCTCGTTCCGGTGGCGACGACGCTTGCGTTTTTCACGCCGGCCCATGTCGAATCGGTAAGCGGAACGCCGACGTCTTGGAGCACACCGGCGCAAACCGCCGCTGCAAGCCGGCATCAACCGCTCGCGCCAAGCCTCCCTGGGCAATCGCTTCGACCGGAGCGCTTGCGCATCACGCTCTCGGCACCGCTCGCGGTGACGATCTTTGTGCTCTGGCTACTGCTCGCAACGTTCGCGTTGCTCCGGCTCGCGATCGGTCTGCTGCGCTTAGAGCAGCTCAAGCGTGACGCCTTACCGCTTCCAGTCGAATATCGCGACGCAATGCCGCAGTGGCTGCGCGCCAGTAAGGGTTCGCGCGACGTTCGCCTCTGCGTGAGCGACGAGACCGACGTGCCGGTGGCGGTCGGGCTCTTCGACGCAATGATTTTGGTGCCGCATTCACTGCTCGAGCGTCTCTCTGAGCCGGAAGTGGATCAGATCTGCCTGCACGAGCTTGCGCACCTTCGCCGGGCGGACGATTGGACGAACGGCGTGCAGCGCGTCATCAACGGACTCTTGGGCTGGAATCCGGCGGCGCAGTTCATCGGTCAGCAGCTCGATCTCGAACGGGAAGTCGCCTGCGACGATTGGGTGCTTTCGTTCGTCGGGCAGGTGCGCCCATACGCGCTCTGCCTTACGAAAATGGCCGAGAGCGCCGCGTGGCCGCGCCATACCATACCGGCGCCCGGTGTTTTTGCAACGCGCAAACACATTTCGCTGCGTATCGAACGCTTACTCGGCGCCGGGCGTAACATTGCAACGAACCTGGCGGTTGCGCCGGCGGCGGCAGCCATCACTATGGTTGCGGCGATCGCCCTGGTTATTGGCCTGGTCGCGCCGTCGATTGCGGCAGCGCCCATGGTGACGCCGGCGAAGCCCGCGGTGGCGGCTCGGCCCGCCGTGGCGGCGAAGCCCGCGGTGGCGGCGACAGCGCCACGACGACAAGTGACGCGCTTCGTTCGCGTTGCGGTATTCGTGACACCGTCGCCGGCGGCGACACGCGTTTCGAACATCCACGTTGAAATCCCGGCGACGCACGTCGAGGAGCCGCCGATTCACGTCGACATCCCGAAAACCGACGTCAACGTTCCCAAGATGAGCATCGACGTGCCGATGCCGGGCTTCGACGCAAAGGGCTTGGCGAACAAGATTCAAGCGGGCGTTACAGCGGGACTCATGCGCGGACTTCACGGCACATCGGTGGCGCAAGGCAATGCGTGCGTTGGCTGCGACTACAGCGGCGTCAACTGGAGCGGTCGCGACATGCACGGCGTAACGTATAACGGCGTCGACTTCTCAAAGGCGAACCTTTCGGGCGTCAATTTCAGCGGAAGCGCGATGAATGGCGCGGATTTCGGCGGTGCGAATCTGGCCAACGCATCATTTCGCAACGCGCATTTAACCGGCTGCGATTTCAGCAATGCAAATCTCAGTGGTGTTGACTTCACAAACGCTTGGCTGTCGGGATGCCAGTTCACGGGGGCTCGACTCGGCTCGTCGCAGCTTCGCGAAGTTTTACACGGCTGTAAGGGCTGCGATTTCAGCCGAGCCGACCTCTCGGGTCTCGATCTGCACGGCGTCCAGACCAACGGTGACGACTTTTCCGGCGCCGATTTGCGCAACGTCAACTTCGCCGGAGCGCAGCTGCTCGCAACCGATTTCAGCGATGCGAAGCTCGACGGTGCCGACTTCACCGGCGCAACGCTCAACGGGTGTGACTTGAGCGGCGTGGATTTGCATCGAGTCGATTTGTCAAAAGCAAAACTGATCGGTACGGATTTGGAAGAACGCTGACCCGGGCATAGCGCCCTAGAGTTCCGAGGAAAAGCAGCAAAGCGTGGCCTCGCGGCATGAGGCTTGGTTCGCTGCGCCCCTTTCGCCAGAAAACAGGAGAAAAGAATGATGATCGGTCTGGTCTTCGCGGCAGTGCTGGGGCTGCCGGCAAACTGCATCGGGTGTGACTTTGCCGGCCGTGACCTGCACGGCGCCAACCTCGCGAATGCTTCGTATGTTGGCGTGGATTTCGCCCGAGCGAATCTGCGCGACGCGAGCTTGCGCGAGGCAAATCTTACGGGCGTCGACTTCAAAGACGCGGATCTTCGCGGTGCCGACCTGCGTGGCGCAAATCTCACGGGCGTTGATTTAATCGGAGCGCAACTGGACGGGGTTCGGCTCGACGGCGCAAAACTGATCGGCGCCGATTTGCGCGGCGCGAATCTCGAGGGCTTCGATTTTTCCGGCGTCTCGATGGTCGGGAGCGACCTACAATCGGTGCGCGCGCGGAATGCGCGCTTTGAGGGCGCAGAGCTCGAAGGTGTCGATTTCGCGAACGCCGACTTGCGCGAGGCAAACGTTCGCGACGCCCGGCTCTGTTCGCGCAACCGCGACAGCGACTGGGCCGGCATGGGCGTCGCCGAGCGCATTCAATGCGCCGATTTTCGCGGCGCCGACGTGCGCGGAGCGGACCTGCGGGGCGCGCTGGTTTGCCCGAGCGGTCGCCAGGTCCGAAGCTGCACGCCGATCGACGCGGCCACCCTGCGGCGCGAGAGCCGTTCCCCCCTCGAGGGAGCGCTTCTCTAATGCATCCGCGGGCGGCGGCGATCGTCGTTGCCGCGACGATCGCGGCAACGACGGCGCACGCGGCGGCCTATCCCCAACTCGCCGTGCCGCAAGTCGCGGTACCCGAAGCGGCGAAGCTTTCTCTCGATCCAAATGCGCCCCCGAGCGCGTGGACAAATGCCGGAAGCTTACAGCTCCCCTGGGATCCGGTACGCTCGCGTCCGGCGAGCGAGTTAACGAAGGCGTGGATTGCGACCGACGGCCGCGCGCTTTACGTCCGCTTCGACGCAGCCCAGCGCGAGCCGATCATCGCGCAGCAGCATACGAACGACGTGGGTCAGGGAAGCGACGATGAAGTTTGGATCGACCTGTGGCCCAACGGCGTCAACGGCTATTTCTATCAATTCTATGCGACGCCAAACGGCACGCACTATGAATACTCGTCAGAAAATACGGCGTATTCGCCGAACTGGGAGTCGCAAGGTGCGGCCCACGGCAGCGGCTACACGGTCACGATGAAGATTCCGTTGGAGGTGATCCGAAACGCGCGCGGCGGCAGCTGGAAAGCGCAGTTCGTTCGATACGTTCGCGCGACGGGCGAGCAGCAGGTTTGGTCGTTCGATCGCGTGCAGATGCAACCCGATTCGTATGGCAATGCGGACTACGCGCACGCCGGAAGCATATCGGTTCCGCCGCTGACCATCGGCTCGTTGCGTCCCAAACCTCGTGCCGCCGTCTACGCGCTCGGCGAAGCCGCAAGCAGGACGATCGGCGGCTCGACGTCGCGGATCGGTGCCGATCTCTCGATTCCGATCACGCCGACGGCATCGTTCTACTCGACGTTTCACCCGGACTATTCGAACGTCGAGCTGGACCAGCAGAGTATTGCGCCGACCGTTTACCAACGTTACTACAGCGAAGTGCGGCCATTCTTCACGCAGGCGGCGAGCTTCTACAACGACTTCAATTGCGATGCGTGCCCGAACATTCAAGCGCTTTACACGCCCGCAATTCCGACGCCCGCGGAAGGTTATGCGGTTGAAGGAAAGCAGGGGCCGTTTGGCTTTGCCACATTCGATGCGATCGGCGACAACCGCAACGACCTTGCTAGCGCGATCGACTATACGTCCCCGAACGCGATGTGGGGCTCGAGCATCCAGCGCGTCGCTGTCAATTTGCCCGGCTTCGTTGATACCGCTACCGAGGCCGGGGTCGCCTATAACGACCTCAAGCACATGAGCGCGTATTTCAACTATGGGAACGATTCGGGAACGAACGTGCTCGTGCCGAGTCAGGCGCAGTACTACGATGTGGGCGGCGGCTGGGCGAACCAAACCTTTGGGTTTTTCGGTTCCACCCGAAAGGTCGGTGAATACTACAATCCGGTCGACGGATTCGTCTCGCATCCGGGTATTGCCGGTTACGCGCTGTACGCCGCAAAGATTTGGGATTTCGACAGCAACGACCAGCTCGTCTCGGCCGGCGTCGCGGGTTTCGTGGACCGGTACCAAGGCCCGACGATGGGGCAGGCTCAGAGCGACAACCAGATCATCGTCGACCTTCTCACCAAGCACGCTCTGGACTTGCAGCTCTTCAGCGGTTCGAATTATTGGCGCTTCGGCGACGTGCTGACGCCGGTTTCGCAAAACGGCGGCTTTCAACTGACCTACGATAGCGGCTTGCAGACGAACAATCCGGGCAACTTCCCCAACCACGGCCCTTCGGCGACGCCGACGACGATCAACTACAGCACAGGACGGTATGGGCTCGGGCGCCTCGACACGTGGTTTCGCACGACAACGATTCGCGTCGGCAATCACGGCGCCCTGACGCTTGCGCTCGATGACACGGCGCAATGGATACCGGCGCCGAATCCGAGCAACGTTCAGTGGTTCGAAAGCCTCAGCTACGCCTACCAGATCGGCCGCAATTCGTCATTGGCGATCGGCCTGCGACGCGTGGTCGGCGATCCGCCGATTCCCAACGGCGGGGGAGACTGCATCGGCACCTGCTCGAACATCTCGGTCGCCTATCATCTGCGCCTACGCAACAGCGAGTTTTATCTCGCCTACGGCAACCCGAACACGCTCATCACGGTGCCGCAAGCAATCTTCAAGGTGATCTTCTACGGGGGCGCAGCGAAAGGCACATGAAACCGCGGGATGCCTTGGAGGGTATGAGGGGCATGCGCTTCTTGCCTTTCATCGCATTTTTGGCAGCATTCAGTCCCGCGGCGGCCCTGGCTGGGCCGGTCGCCCCCGAGGACCTTTTTAAGCTGACGTTTTTGAACACCGCCAGCATATCGCCCGAGGGCAGCCACGTGCTGGTCGAGGCGTCGCGAATGGACGGCCCGAAAAATGCCTACGACCGCACGATCGAGCTGGTCGACGTTTCCAGCGCAAAACTGACGCATAACGTTACGGGCCACGTCGGCGACGGCGATTTCGCGTGGATGCCGGATGGCCGAAGCTTTGTTTTCGTACGAACGGTCGAAAAGCAGAAGCCGCAACTGTATCGCTATACCCTTGCGACTGGCCGAATCGTGCAACTGACGCACATCAAACAGGGCGTTTCGAGCCCGGTCGTTTCACACGCGGGCGACCGCATCGCACTGGCCGTTACCGATACCGATCCGGCTCCGAATGCGCGCATCGACTTCGCCAAGGCCGGCTTCACGCCGAAGGACTCGGAGAAGAAGAGCGACATCCACACGATCACCGAGCTCTTCTTTCAAGCCAACGGACAAGGTTACGTCTATCAGGATCACCAGCACATCTGGACGATCGACGCCGACGGCTCGAACCCCAAAGCACTAACGTCGGGAAAATACTCCGAGGGCTTCGACGCGTGGTCGTCGGACGACCGAACCATTCTTTTCGATTCGCTTCGGTACGAGGCGGTCGACAGCGGACCGAGCGATGTCTACACCATCCCTTCGACTCCCACGACTTCAGCGGCGACAGGCTCGGCGATGCAAAAAGTCACGTCGCCGCTGCCGGCAAACAACGGTTTCTTCTTTTCACACGACGGTAGGCGAGTCTATTTCCTCAGCGCCGACGTGAAAGATTCGGCGGAACGTCCGGCATTAGTGTCGGCGAACCTCGATGGCTCGGATCGCCGTACGATCGTGCCTCCGAATACCGTCGGATGGGGCGACACGCTGCTTGCCGATATGAAGGAGGGCGGCGGCCTCTGCGGCGGACCGGTCGGCGACCGAGAGACGATGCTGCTCAACGTCGACGGACCGGGCTATTCCAATCTGCGCACGCTTAATCTTACGAGCGGCTCGTTTTCCGACGTCACGCCGGCCAAAGGCGAGGCGTTCTCTTGCACCGTCACGACAGACGGCAGCCGGGTTGCATATCTCTACAGCGACTTTACCCATCCAGCCGAACTCTACATAGCGGATACATCCGGTGGTGCACCGCGCCGACTAACCGATGTCAACGCGTCCTATCTTGCCTCGGCGACGCTTTCCCAGCCGCAAGAGTTCAGCGTGAAAGATCCGGCGGGCTTCACGGTTCAGGCGTGGTTCATGCCCGCGACGACGGGCGCCGGTTCGAAACATCCCACCTTGCTCGATATTCACGGCGGCCCCGAAACGCAGTTCGGCGACACGTTCTTTGCGGAGTTCCAACTCTACACGTCGATGGGTTACAATGTGGTTTTTTCCGATCCCGCCGGCAGCACCGGACACGGCTACCCCTTCGAAGAGGCGCTGGAAAATAATTACGGCGACGCGATGTTTGCCGACGTGCAGGCGGTCATGGATGCAGCTATCGCGCGCCCCGACGTTGACGCGACGCGCCTCGGCGTGCTCGGTGGATCTTACGGCGGGTATGCGACGCTTTGGGTTATCGCCCATACCGACCGTTACAAGGTTGCCGTCGCCGAGCGTGCGGTGAGCAATCTTCAAAGCGAGAATCTGGCAGCCGATTTTGCGGGGAAGAACGGTTTAGGCGGCGGTTACTACAACTGGGGGCCACCTTGGGATCCGGCGAGCGCCGACTATGCCAAGTTCTCTCCACTCACGTACGTCGCCGGCGTCCATACGCCGGTCATGGTTCTCCATGCCGACGAAGATACTCGCGCGCCAATCGACCAGACGCTGCAAGAGTTCACTTCGCTGAAGATCCTCGGGCGCACGGTCGAATACGTCGCGGTCCCCGACGAGAATCACGATCTCTCGCGCACCGGATCTCCCATCCATCGAGTCGAGCGTCTGCACCTCATTCTGGACTGGCTGCAACGATATATTTGAGCGCTCGCCGTCACTGGCAGGTCCAAGCGGGCGTTCTGACGGTAGAGAGCACGTGATGCGAGTCGCCGTCGCCCTGATGGTCGCCACATTTGCGGTCGGCGCAACGCCGACCCCACCGCCGCAAATTTATCGCGTCGTCACTCGGCCGCTCTGCGCCGAGCTGCACGAGCATATCAGACCGGCGATCGGCATGATGCTTGAAAACGATACGAACATCAAGAAGGGTCCCGATCTTTTCAGTCACTACAACGAAGCCGGGCTCTACGGCGACGACGCCGGCGCGGCCGGTCAAAAGGACCCGGCGCCCGGGGATCCCGGCGGCAACTCGAACTCGTCGCAGAATCTGGCGCTCCTCGGTCTGGAAAATTTGATCCGCCCGATTGCGAACAACATCATCGCAATTCAAACGATCCTCGACACGCCGGCGCTCATGAACGGCACCGGACGCCCGGAAGACGACCAGCATTTGCAACAGATCCGTAAGAGGCTGCTCCAAGCGCTCGCGGCGCAGAATGCATCGCTCGATCTGATCAGCGGTTTTGTCGACACGCAGCAAATGGCGGATTTGCAGCACGCGGGGGAAGCGTATATTAGCTCGATTAGCAAACCCGACACGGGGACCGGCGGCGCGACCCCGTCGCCGCTCAATCCGCTCGCCGAGAACCCCAACTACGCCGGGCTTGCGCCGAATCCGTATACGATCGATCCGGCAACCATTCCGGGATTAACGATGGGGTACAATCCCGTCACGCGTCTGCGCGACGCGCTTCGCTGGACGATCGAACAAACCGCTGCGCGTGAAAACGAAGCGGCGAAGGACGTGATGTCGAGCGCGGAACTCTGCAGCGCGGTTCCGGCGCCGGCGCCCTCGCCGTAAACGAAGCGCTACCGATTCACGGCGTGTAGGTAAAGCCCTGAACGGCCGCGGCGCCCGTCGCGCGGTTGCCCCAAACGGCCCAGATCGTGCCGGTCTTGGCATCGATCGCGTTGGTATGCATGCCTGCCGGGAGTGCGAGCGTGGCGAGAAGCTTCGGATCGGACGCACCGTCGTAGGAGTAAAGGGTAATGCCGCTGCCCGCGCATGCCAGCCAACCACGCGAAGCGTCCCAGCTGCATTGGTCGACGCGGTTGGGGTAATGTACTTGATGTAAGAGCTTGCCGTCACGATCGTAGACGGCAAAGACGTTATTTTCGCCAACCACCAGCAGCGCACGATCGCGGGCATCGTATTGTAGCGGATGATTGCTTTTGAGCATCGGCGTCGGAATCGAGCGCACGACGGTGAGCGAGTGCGGGTCGATCACGGCGATGCTACTGACCGCGGGGTCGTCGCTGGTGATGTTTTGGTAGACGTTATGCGTTTCGGGATCAACTTGGATGTATTCCGGCTTATGGCCCGGGAGCATCACCGTGGCGATTTGCTTGAATGTCGTGGTGTCGATGACAAAAATGCGGGTGCCGTCGTCTTCGTCGGCATAGATGCGATGCAACGCGGCGTCGTAGGCTATCGCATCGACCGGCCCATCCACGTTGACGGTGCGCAGGATCCGTTGCGCTTGCGGATCCACTTCACTCACCGAACGCGATCGCGAGTTTCCCGTGTACACGTGCCCGGTCTGCGGATCGACCGCCACCCCGGCCATCGGGCCGACGTTAACGACTCCGAGTACCTTGCCGCTGTCGGCATCGGCAATCATCAGTCCGGTCGCATGTGCCGCATAGACGCGACGCCGCAGCGGGTCGACGGTGACGTAATCGAAGCCGCCCCCGGGAGTGACCGTCTGAGGAGGAGCTGCTGGAACGATCGGCATGATGTGCGCGTTTTCTCACGTAGGTCGCCCGACTCCGCCCGGAGGGGCGCGTGTTTGAGGGCGTTGCCCTGCGGGAACAGGTCGGCTTTAATGAGCGAAACGCTACCAGCGCAATCCCAAGAGCACCAGCCCGGCCGTCAGAGCGAGATGGAGCCTCAGCCGCTGAGCTACCCGGTATCCGCGGGGGCCGGCAAACTGCGCGACCGAACGATCTTTATTACTGGAGGCGATAGCGGTATCGGCCGCGCCGTGGCCGTCGCGGCGGCGCACGAAGGCGCCAACGTCGCATTCGTTTATCTCGAAGAAGAAGAGGACGCGGCAGAAACATGCCGCTTGGTCAAGCAGCTCGAACGCGAGTGCCTGGCGATCCGCGGTGACGTCGGCGACGAGAACTTTTGCAGGGAAGCGGTCGAGCAAACGGTGCAGCGCTTCGAGCGGCTTGACGTGGTCGTTAACAACGCCGGCGAGCAGCACGTGCAAGAGAAACCCGAAGAGATTACCGCTGCGCAACTCGAGCGAACCTTCCGAACGAATATATTCGCGCAATTTTTCGTCGTCAAAGCAGCGCTGCCGCACCTGAAGCAGGGTTCGGCAATCGTGAACATCGCTTCGGTCACGGCGTATCAAGGCAACCCCATGTTGGTCGACTACTCTTCGACCAAAGGCGCAATCGTGTCGTTTACGCGAGCCCTGTCAAACTCAATCGTCGATCGCGGGATCCGCGTCAACGCGGTTGCGCCGGGGCCGATCTGGACGCCATTGATTCCGGCGACGTTTCCCAAAGAGAAGGTTGAGAAGTTCGGTCAAGACACGCCCATGAAACGGCCGGGTCAGCCGCGCGAAGTTGCGGCGGCGGTGATCTTTTTGGCCTGCGACGACTCCTCGTACATATCGGGGCAGACCATCCATGTGAACGGTGGAGAGGTGGTCAACAGCTAGCGCCGTATGCTCCGGACGTGAAAGACGTTACTGAAGCGCTGCGGCTGCCGTCGCCCGCGCCGCGCCCACAAGCGCTGGCTTTCGACGGCGACAAATTGTGGATGGGTTCGATCGCGACCGATCGGCTCTACGCGATCAACCCCCGTCAATGGACGGTCATCGAGGAGGAAAAGGTGCCGGGCAAACCGTGGGGCGCGACGGTCGTCGGCGACGAGCTTCGCGTGATCTGCGGGGTGGGCGAACAGGACGACCGCGTCATCAAGCGATTCGTTCCGGGTCATGGCTTCAAGTCCCAAGGTTCGATCGAATGTCCCGATGCGACCGGATCCCAACTGAGCTACGACGGCAGTTGGCTTTACCTGAGCCAATGGTACAATCGTCGCATTCTCGCGCTCGACGAGACCGGCAACATCCTGCGCGAAATCAGCGTGCCTCGCGGCATTTGCGGTCAGTGCTTCGCCGACGGACATTTCTATCTCGTGACGACCGACGACGAAGCGACCGACGAGTATTTTCTCACGCGCGCGTCGGCAAACGGCGAAACGAAAACGGAAGACCTCGCGCGCATTCCCTTTGCTGCGCGCGCACTCGCGTTTGACGGCTCGCGCTTTTGGACGAACCATCGCGACGCCAACCAAATCGTCGCGTTTGAGGCATGAACATCGCGCGGTCGTAGCTCAATGGATAGAGCACCAGGCTTCGAACCTGTAGGTTGGGGGTTCGAGTCCCTCCGACCGCGATTTCGGTTTATCGAGCGTGCCACAGGTTGCTTCTTTGAGGAGCGCATATGAGCTCGACTTCCAGACGCAGCGCACAGCTTTCGAGGCCCTTCTGGCAGCGGTCGTCGTGTCATCGTGCAGCGCGCCGGGGAGTCTGGGCGTTCCACCCGGCGCCGGCGCCGAGTCGATCACGGCGTATGGCGCCAGCGGCGGCGGATACACGAATCCAAGCTATGGATATCCGGGTGGCCTGGGAGCGGCAGTGAAAGCGACCATCCCCGTTCAACCGGGGCAGATGTTGATCGTTCTCGTCGGCAGCAAAGGCATCATCGGCGGGAAGGAAATGGCCGGAGGTGCCGGCTTCAACGGGGGCGGGGGCGCGTATCGTGGCGGATTCGGCGGCGGGGGCAGTTCCGACGTTCGCATTGCCGGGGGAACGCTGGCCGACCGCATTCTGGTTGCTGGTGGCGGCGGGGGTGGCTCGTCGTTCGTCGAGATGTCGGCAACGAACGTCCATCAGAAGACGGGCGGCGCTCCGCGCGGTGACGGTCTCATCGTCATCGTTTGGTAGGCTGAAAACGTCGACGTCCCGAGCGTTGCATTCGTGCGTGGCGACAATAACGCTCGCGGGTTGTTCGCTTGCTCCACACGACGCATTGCCTTTCATGCAGAGCGGCGCGGCATTGAGCGCATTGAACACGACTGGGGCAGGCAAGATCGAGCACGTCGTCTACATCGTGCAAGAGAACCGCAGCTTCGATAATCTTTTCCAGGGCTATCCCGGCGCGGATACCGTAGCGAGCGGCAAGAACTCGCGCGGAAGAACGATTCAGTTGAAACCAGTGAGTCTCACTGCGCACTACGTCATCGATCACTCGGCAACGGCGATGTTTGCGGCCTGCAATGGAACGGGCAAGCTGCCCGGAACCGGCTGCCGAATGGATGGCTTCAATCGCGAAGCGTCGTTCGACTATCCGTCGGGCCTGAAATACCCTCAATATGTCTACGTGCCGCACGCGGAATCGAAGCCGTATTTCGACATGGCGCACCAGTGGGTTCTTGGCGACCGAATGTTCCAGTCGCAGCTCGACGAGAGTTTCGTTGCGCACCAGTACATCATCGCGGCGCGGGCGGCGTCGAGCGTCGATCTGCCCTATGGAGCATGGGGCTGCAGCGGTGGATCGGATGACAAGGTTGGTACGATTACCGAAAACCGCGAGTACGGTTCGCTAGAGCGGGCGTGCTTCGATTACGAAACCCTCGGCGACGAGTTAGACCACGCCAGGCTTTCATGGCGATTCTATGCCAGTTCGTACGGCAGCCATCCCAGCGACGATGGTGCGGAGTGGTCGGGCTATCAGGCCGTCAAACACATTTACCATGGCCCTGATTGGAAGAAAGATGTCATCTCGCCGAATTGGAAGTTCATCACCGACGTGCGCGCCGGAAAGCTGGCAAACTTTACGTGGATCACGCCCGTCTGTCAGGACTCCGATCATGTAAACTGTCCGGGAGGATACGGTCCGTCGTGGGTTTCCGCGTTGGTCAATACGGTCGGTAAAAGCAAGTTCTGGAACTCGACCGCGATCTTCGTGCAGTGGGACGATTGGGGAGGAACCTACGATCACGTTCCACCGCCGTATGAAGGCTACGACAGCTTAGGCTTCCGCGTTCCCTTATTGGTGATCTCGCCCTACGCCAAACGCAACTACGTCTCGCACGTTCAATACGAGACGGCGAGCGTGCTGCGCTTTGCCGAAGATCTCTATGGCCTCGCGCGGCTCGCTGCAGCCGATAGCCGCGCGAATTCGCCGGCATCCGATTGTTTCGACTTTTCGCAAAAGGCGCGCGCTTTCGTTCCCATCAAAGCGCCGTTTCCGCCGAGGTTCTTCATGCACCTCAATGCGGACTACTTCGCACCCGACTACGAATAGCGCCCTTCGACAAGCTCGCCCTTCGACAGGCTCAGGGTGACAGGGGGAAGGCGAGGTTTGGGTCGGCGCAGAGCGTGAGCGGATCGGCGCGGACGGCATCGCGCTGATAAAACGCGGCTGCAGCGATCATCGCGGCATTGTCGGTGCAATATTGCGGCGGCGGAATGAAGGCCGGAATATCGTTGGCTCGTGCCCACGACGCGAACGCGGCTTGCAACGCAGAGTTGGCCGCAACGCCGCCGGAGAGCGCGACCGCCTTGTATTCGGCGCGCGAGTAGGCCGCTTTCAGCCGCGCCATTAGCACGTCGACAACGGCGGCTTGAAACGACGCCGCCACGTCCTCGCGCGTAGCGTCGCCTCCCGCTTCGGACTCCAGAAAATAACGAACCGACGTTTTCAAGCCCGAAAACGAGAGGTCGAGCGAGTCTCCGGAAGGGCGATGGCGTGGAAACGCTATCGCATCGGGATTGCCTCGTTGCGCGAGCAGATCGAGCGCCGGGCCTCCAGGATAGGGAAGCCCCAGCAACCGTGCGGTCTTATCGTAAGCTTCGCCGGCGGCATCGTCGTAGGTGCGGCCGAGGACGCTCAACTCTGTTGCCGACTCGACGCTAACCAGTTGCGAATGACCGCCGGAAACGAGCAACGTGAGAAATGGATACGGCGGTTCTTCGACGCGATCGAGGAAGGGCGCGAAAACGTGCCCGTGCAGATGATTGACGGCGTAGAGCGGCCGCTGTGACGCAAACGCGTAGGCCTTCGCCGCGGCAACGCCGACAACGAGGCTGCCGATCAACCCCGGCCCGCGGGTTACCGCGATACCGTCGATACTTTCAAGAGTCGCACCGGCGCGTTGGAGCGCGTCCTCTACCGCCGCTGAGATGAGCGCCACGTGTCGACGGCTGGCAATCTCCGGCACGATGCCGCCGTATTTTGCGTGAAACGCGTCCTGATTGGTTGCAACCGACGACAGCACGTCACTGCCGTTGCGCACGACGGCAGCGGCGGTATCGTCGCACGACGTTTCAATCGCCAAGAGCAACACAGGCTGCAAATTAGCGCTTGGGAGGAGCGCGCCTCTTAAGCAAGCAATCGGTTCGATGTGAGCGCTCGGATCTTTGGCTCGGGCGAGCGTATCGCTGCCTACGAGGTCGACGATACACAACTCGCCGTTGGCAGCACGCTCGGCGGCCCGAAGGGCGCGATCGTTATCAAGGCATCCGGAGCGATTGAAAAGCTCTACTCGGGCGACCTCGGAGTCACGCTTCTGGCCGGTATCTCGGTTCAGTTCTGGGACGGACCGACCGGGGCCGCGCGTACGAAAGTCCAGGGTAAGTTTGAAATCCATACGTACTTTCAAGAGTACGCATACCGCATTGACTCGGGTGTGACGGTTCGGGAGCGGGTCTTCGTGCTCAGCGGGGTGCCGCGCGGCGACGAGGTCGAGCCACTGACGGCGTACGTCGAAGTTGAGATTCGCAACGACTCCGACCAAACGCGCGAGTTTGACAGCATCGTCGGCGCGCTGCTGCGCGGCAATACCGAGCGCGACGTACGCGCGCGCTACGACCGCTCGCTGCACGCCGTCGGCGCGTGGAATGCGTCGGCGCCGCAACAGGGCCGCGCGATTCGTCCGTCGCTAGCGCCGCGCAGCTTTGAAGTTACCGACGATCACGGGAAGATGAATCGCGCGCATTTTGCCGGCGAGCTCAGCAATGCGATTGCGCGAAATGTAGCCGAACCGATTGCACTCTTCCATCATCATCACCGCCTGACGCCGGGCGCGCGACGCGGTTTTTGGGTGACGATGGTGGGCTCTCCGGGTGGGATTGCCGGCGCCCGCCGCTGCCTTCGAACTGCGCCCAGCGCGAAAGCGGCGTTTGCGAAAACGGGGCGCCATTACAAAGAGGCACTGGATCGTTCGATCGTGGTGAGCCCCGACGCGAACGTCAACCGGGGCGTACTCTGGGCGAAAGCAAACATGCTGCGCACGCAGCTCAACGCGCCGACCGGATGGTGCTTCGTCAATGACCCGACCCGCTCGAACAACAGCGTCGGCCGCGATACCGCCGAATTCGCACTCGGCGCCGATTACCTCACACCGAAGTTCTCGCGCGACTCGCTACGCTGGTATCTGCGCAACGCCGAGCGAAACGGGAAAATCGTCGAATACTACGACGTCCGCGACGGGACGCCAAACGACTACGGACTCAACGTCAACGACGATACGCCGCTGGTGATCTTAGCGGCGGCCCACCACTCGCTGGTTACGGGCGACCTCGAATTTTTGCGCGAGTCGTATCCTGCGGCCAAACACGCCGCCGAATATCTTCTCTCGCAGCGTGACGAGCGCGGTCTGGTGTGGTGCACCGCGACAGAGACCGCCACGTGGGGAATCGTCGGCTGGCGCAACATCATCGACGATTATCGAATTTCCGGCGCATCGACCGAAATCAACTCGCTATGCTTTGGCGCGCTTCGGGCGATGGCGGTGATGTCGACGACGCTTGGGAAGAAGAAGGACGCCGTGCGTTTCGAGCGCGAGGCGTTGGCATTGCGAGCGGCGATCAATAAGCACTTACTCGATCCACAGACCGGGCTCTACTATCTCAACATCGACGTCGACGGGCGGCCGCGCTCGAACGTCACCGCCGATATGCTATTTCCGGTGTTGATGGGCGTCGCCGATCATGACGTTGCCGCGCGGATCATCAGCCGGCTCAGCGTGCCGGCATTTTGGACCGAGGCGGGCATTCGTACGGTGCCCCGCGACGATATCGAGTACAGCCCGACGCGCAGTTGGGGGTTGCTCGGCGGCGTTTGGGTTGGGATGTCGTTCATCTACGCTTTTGCCGCCGCACGCTTCAATCCAGGGCTCATGGCCTACGCGTTGAGCACGAGCTTCGCGCATTACTCCCGGGATCCGGGCCGAAATAACACGGTGCCCGGGCAGTTCTCGGAGTGGCTTCACGGCGAGACCCTTGCGAATCAGGGCATGATGCTCTCTCCGTGGTATCCGCCGCACTATCTTTGGGCAGCCATCGAAGGCGCGTGCGGTCTACAACCTCGCGCAGAGGGCATTGCCTGCAATCCTCGGTTGCCGCCACAGTGGAAATGGCTTGGCGCGCGCAACGTTCCGGTTCGCGGAAAGAACTTGGCGTGGTTCGTCGCTCGCGTGGCCGTGCCGACGCTTTACGCCGGCTTCCGCTGTACTACCGAGCTGCCGTTGCAAACGTACACCGGCGACGTAACGCCGATGCTGTGCCTCAACGAAGAGGTTACCGAGATCGCGCTGCGCCGCGGGGATGGATATGCGATTCTCATGGGCAACACCGCGACGCGCACGGTAACCACCCCCTTGCGATTCGCACGACCGCTGCCGGGCCGATACCACGTGCGATATTTTACGAGCCTGCTCGGGGAGTGGATAGAACGCCAGAACGTCGAGGGGCGCGATCTGGAGCGCGGGCTTGCGATTGATTTGGATGCGCTCGGATTCTGCGTCATCGAGTTGCAGCGCGTGCGCTCTTCGCCTCCGCTTACGACGACGCGAAATCGCGCTCGCGGGCGGCCCACGTCGCCAATGTCGCCAGCAACGCAGTTAGGACGATCAAGCCGCCGGCGATCCACATGACCGCCCCGGCGTTACGCTGATCGGCCAGCGCCGCCGAGAGCGAACCGGTCGGCGCGAGGTAGTGGGAATAGAGCGGCGTTCGTTGACTGACCAGCACCATGCCGAGCAACGCGCCTTGCGGCAGGGCAACGATCAGATAGAGCAGTCGCGCCGGGTAGGCGAGCGGTCGCACTGGGGGCGCAGCGACGACCGGAAGCCAAAAGACGATGCCGGCGGCGAGATAGAGCATATGTTCCGCGACATGAACCCATTGGTACTCGAGTGAAAGCTCGTACAGCGGTGAGAAATGCGTCGCCCACAGTGCTGCGACGAAAATAAAGAACGCGACCGGCGGGCGGGCGACGACGTGCAATGGCCGAATCGCCCGCACGAGCGCGGCGGTCGCGCCTTTCGGGGCGACGCGTGTGAACAGATCGAACGGCCGCGCGAGCAGCAGCAGAAGCGAAACGATATAAAACAGAATCAGATGCTGCACCATATGCCAGCCAAACGAAACGTCGGCGAGCCGCTCGAGCGGCGGCGCAACGGCGGCGATTCCAGCAAAGACCGCCGCGCTGAGAAAGAGCGCTCGCCTCACGCGGCGACTTCGTGGTGCGGGACGTGTCATGGCAGCGGTTCTTCTTCGAATCCTCCCTTAAGGTTTCGCCGCAAGCGAATTCGCATTGCCTTGTGCACGCCATGGCGCTCTCGAAGCTCCCTGGCCGCGGCATAGGCGACGAAGAACCCGAGCAGTGGCCCGAGCAGGATGAATATTCGATAGAACGTGACGATCGTCGTGACATTAATATGTAAGTAGCGCGCTTGCACGTCATCGCCGCCGGCGGCAATGAACGATGCCACAAAGATGGCGACCGCGACCCCGGCACCGGTGCGCCACGGTACGTCGCGCGGATTATCCAGCAACTGATGGGACGCGCGATCTTTGCGAATCGCCGCGTCGATCCACGGCCAAACCAAAAAGACCGAAAAGAGAAGCATTGGGAGCAGCACGGCCGGCCAAAATGGCGACGGAATCACCCAATGCCACAGGTGTGCGGCGAAGGCCGGCCCGACTCGAAGTGCGCCCTCGAGCCAGCCGATGTACCAATCTGGTTGCGCAGGGCTGACGGCGTTCCAGGGATCGTACGGCCCCCAAAGCCAGATCGGATTGATTTGCACGAGCGCGCCCAGCGCGGCCGTCACCGCGACAACGGCCATCAAGAGCGCAAGAGACTTCACGGCGTACTTTGGAAAGAGCGGCGAACCGACGACGTTGTGCTCGGTGCGCCCCGGTCCGGGAAACTGCGCGTGCTTCTGACGCCATAGGACGACGAGATGCAGCGTGATGAGACCCGCTAACGTGAAGGGCACGACGTAGATATGCATGACGAAGAGGCGTGATAACAGTTCTTTCGATGGAAAGACGCCGCCGACGAGCAGAAATGAAAGCCAGGTTCCGATCAGGGGGATCGATTGTACGACAGCGACCGCGATCCGCAAGCCGATACCGCTGAGCAGATCGTCGGGCAGCGAGTATCCGGTGAAGCCTTCGAAGATGGCGAGCCAAAAGAGTGAGAAGCCGATGACCCAATTGATCTCTCGCGGTTTGCGAAAAGCACCCGTAAAGAAAATGCGGGCCATGTGCGTGGCAATGCCGGCGACGAAGAGCAACGCCGTCCAGTGATGAATCTGGCGCACCAGCAGCCCGAGCCGTACCTCGAAGCTCAAGGCCATCGCGGAACGATACGCATGGGAGACGCGAACGCCGTCGAGCAGCGCGTATGGCCCGTTGTAAACCGTTTTTGCACTGTTCGGATCGAAGAACAGCGCCAAAAACGTCCCCGTCGCCAGAAGTATCATGAAGGCATATACATTGATCTCGCCGAGCATGAACGACCAATGGTCGGGAAACGCCTTGCGTAGCGCGTGGCGGACGAAATGCGCTGTTCCCAGACGATCGTCAATCCATAGCAAGAAGCCTTCGATCATCGAAAGTGCTAGCCGCGTTCCCAGAAACCCGGACCGACCGGTTCGGGGAAATCGCCGGTTGCGCGCAAGATCCCGTCGCTGCCGATTTCGATCGGCAGTCGCGGCAGAGCGTGATCGGCGGGGCCCGAAACGACCGAGCCATTGTCGAGCACGGCGAAGGCTGACTGGTGGCAAGGGCAAATCAGCTCGTGCGCGTCCGATCGATAGAGGGCAACCGGGCAGCCCGCATGGGTGCAGAGCCGTGAATACACCATGTAGCCCTGGACGCTTCCCGACGTTCCGTCGGGAACCCGAACGAGCGTCGCAATCGACTGCGAGTCTTCGCGCGCGTTCTCGGGGAAGACAGTCAAGGTCGAGTCAACGTTTACGTCATCGACGTGAACCGCGCTGCCGTCTTCCCGGACGATTCGCGACCCCTTCCGCCAACTAGTATGAAAGAGCAACCGGTCGGGGTCGAGCCCGAGCGACCGAATCGGCAGAATCATTGCTGCCGCGAACGATGCGAGCGCCGCGCCGAGAAGCCCGAGTAAGAAGCGTGGCCGCGTAACTTGGCGCAGCCCTTCATCCGCCTCGGTGCTCTGGGCCGCGCGGTCGGCCGGCGAAGATGGCCACGTGTCGATGCGATCGACGACCTGCTCTTCCGGCAGAATCCAGAACGCCCATCCGACGGCGGCAGCGCTCAAGGCGGCGGCCGAAACCGCGATGGCGAGGCCCTCTACCAAACGATCGGCGGTGATGAAATAGGCCGCGATGAAGACCACGCTGCCCAAGATTGCCGTGACGAGCGCCGCTGCAATCGCAACTTCTTTCCTCATCGGATTAAGTAGATGGTGGAGAAGAGTCCAAGCCAGACGATCAGCACGAAATGCCAGTAATACGTCATCGCCTCGGCACCGGCCCGGTTGTTCACCTGCAACGCCGGGCTGCGCATGCCCACGAGCAGGGCGACGAGAATGCCCATTCCGGCGATGACGTGCAGCAAATGAAAGCCGGTCATCGCGTAGTAGATCGAGCCGTACGCATTGGTGGAGATCGTGAAGTCGTCGCCGGCATAACCGTGAAGCGATTCGAGCACGAAGCCGCCGGCCGCAACGATCGCGGTCAAGGTCCACAAACGCGCCGCGCGCATGTTGCCACGATCCATGGCTTTGCCCGCAAAGACCATCACGACCGAGGCGGCAAACAAGAGAAAGGTTCCATAGCCGGCCTCCCAGGGACGCAAATGTACCATCGGTGGCGGCCATTGTGCGCGGTTAGCGCGCAACACGAAGTACGCGCCGAAGAGCGCGGCAAAAAACATCAGCTCGGAAGCAAGGAAGAGGACCACGCCAAGGACCAGCGGGTGCGCTCGTATCGGCAGCGGCGCAGGTGGCCGGGCGCTGTGCTCCGCCGAAGTGGCCATGCCTCGTCCTACCCGCCGGGCTGCTTCCCTACACGACGGACGAGTTTGGGGTAAAGTGCGCACGTGGAATGGCTGACGAATCCCGCCTCGAGCCACGGCATTCTGATGCGCACGGATTGGTACATTTTTATCGGCGCGGGCATTTTCGTCGGTCTCTACGTCTACGCGTGCATCTTTTGGTGCCTCATACGCTACCGGCGTGCAGCGAACACGGCCGCCCAACAATTTAGCGGCAATACCCCTCTCGAGCTTCTGTACGTGGCGTTGCCGCTGCTAATGGTGATAGCGCTCTTCGGCGTCACCTATGCGATCGAAAAGCCGGTCGATCGCGTCGCGGTCGATCCGCAAAACACGATCGAGGTCACTGCCTTCCGCTGGTCGTGGCGCTTCGATTATCCTGGGCGTTTCGCCGCGTTCGGGACGCCCGCGAATCCTCCGACGCTTTTCCTACCTGAGGGAGAGACTACCGAGATCCGCCTGCGGTCGGTGGACGTCACGCACTCGTTCTGGGTGCCGGCATTTCTCTTCAAGCGCGACGCGATTCCGGGGATGACGAACGTCTTCGACCTCACTCCGACGCGTACCGGAGAGTTCATCGGCCGGTGCGCGAACTTTTGCGGACTCGACCATGCGTTAATGTCGTTTACGGTGCGGGTCGTGCCTCGATCGGCCTACGGCCGCTTCGTTGCCTCACGGGGAACTGCGATACCGTGATCGAGTGGCTCACGACGACCAATCACAAGAAGATCGGCATCATGTACATTGTCGCCGTGATGTTTTTCTTCACCGTGGCCGGCCTCTTGACGCTCGTCATGCGCGCGCAGCTCGCGGTGCCAAATAACACGCTTCTGGCGCCGCAGCAATACAACGAAATCTTCACCCTGCACGGCACGGCGATGATTTTCTTCGTCATCGCGCCGTTTGGAATCGGTCTCGCAAATTTCTTGATCCCCTTGCAGATCGGCGCCCCGGACGTGGCCTTTCCGCGCCTCAATGCCACCGGGCTCTGGCTCTTCGTGCTGGGGGGGCTTACGGTTTTCGCCGGTCTTGCAACCTATGGCGGGGCGGCCTCGGCGGGGTGGACCGCATACGCGCCGCTGAGCGAATTGTTCGTGGGCACGGGCGCGGGTCAAGACCTGTGGTTTATCGGTCTGCTGATGGCCAGCATTTCGACCATCCTCACGTCGATCAATTTCATCGTCACGATCTTTCTCTTCCGCGCGCCGGGGATGACGATGTGGCGCATCCCGATCTTCACGTGGGAGATGGTTGCGACCGCGCTGCTCGTTTTGATGGCCTTTCCCTCGCTGGCGGCCGTCTTCGCGATGGTCTTGATCGACCGGCACCTGGGCGGACATTTCTTCGATCCCGCGTACGGTGGAAATCCGATTCTTTACCAACATCTGTTTTGGTTTTTCGGACACCCAGAAGTGTACGTCATGATTTTGCCGTATTTTGGCATCATTACTGAAATCGTGGCGACGTTTTCGCGCAAACCCGTGTATGGTTACGTCGGCATGGTAATTTCTGCGTTCGCCATTGCCGGGCTTTCGCTCGGAGTCTGGGCGCATCACATGTTTACTACGGGTGCGGTCAGCAACGCCTTCTTTGCAGGAATGTCATTCTTGATCGCGGTTCCGACCGGCGTGAAATTTGTGAACTGGATCGGCACGATGTGGAAAGGATCAATCGAACTCTCGGTTCCGATGCTGTTCGCGGTGGGATTTCTGCTCAACTTTCTCATCGGCGGTATCACCGGCGTGATGATCGCCTCACCGCCGCTTGACTATCAAGCCCACGATAGTTATTTTATCGTTCAGCACTTTCATTACACGATCGGGGGCGGCAGCATGTTCGCGCTCTTTGCAGCCCTTTATTTTTGGTTCCCAAAGATGTTCGGCGTGAAGCTCGACGAGCGAATCGGCCGCTGGGTCTTCGCGCTAATGTTTGCGGGGTTCAACATGACGTTCATTCCGATGGGCTTCATGGGAATGGAAGGCATGGCGCGGCGTGTCTTCACCTATCCGGCGATCGGGCACTTGCCGCTGCTCAACGCGATCGCAACGGCCGGCTCGGGCCTCATCGCCTGCGGCGCCATTTTGTTTTTCGTCGACGTGGCGCTCGCGGCGTATAAGCGTGTTCCGGTGCCGGCCAACCCATGGGGCGGTTACAGCTTGGAGTGGTTAACGTCGTCGCCGCCGCCGGAGTTCAACTTTGACGAGTTGCCGCCGATCCGCAGCCGACGCCCACTCTGGGATATGGAATCGTGAGGTCGTTCGTTGCGATGTTCGGCTGTTCGGCGGGGTTCGGTGCCGTCGTCGCGATCGCATATTTCTTCATCGCGCACGAAGAAGGCGCCGGCACGGCGCTGCTCGGTTTCATGGCCGCGGCGCTGAGCTTCGCTACGCTCTACGCTGTCGCGGCCGAGCGCGATGCGAATCTTGAAGGCGACAATCCCGACCAGACCAATGCGCAGAGTGCCGGCGAAGATTTAGGCGTTTTTACAACTGAAACGTCGTACCCGATCTTGATCGCGTTCGCCACGCTCGCCATACTGACCGGCGCCTTATGGTCGCCCCTGCTCGCAGTCGCCGGATTCATCGGCATGCTGTTGTGTCTTTGGCGGCTGGGGGCGGAGAGCGCTCGAGCGTAGTTAGTAGTTTTCGCCTGCGGTGCCGATACCTCGGATGAAGAGCACGAGCGCGCCGATGCCAAAGAGCCACGCGACCAAACCTTCGGCAAGCGGACCGATATGCGCAAGGGGAAAGCCGCCGGCGTTGCTTCCGTCGCGTTGGCCGGCGTGCGTTTCGATATAGTTTACGTAGTAGGCGATGTCATCGACGTCTCGATCGCTTAAAACGTCGCGCCCGAATCGGGGCATGACGCCGGGTCCCGCACGAACGGCTTCGCCGATTTGAAAGACCGTCGCAGCGGCCAGGTCGGGAGCGACATCGAGCGACCCCACCGATGCCCCGTCGCCGGCCGCGCCGTGGCATTGCGCGCAGTTTTCGGCAAAGAGGGTGCGGCCGTGCACGATGTTGCCGCCCGTCACCAGCGGCAGCGATGTGTCGGCGGGATGCGGCGAGAGTCCGACGACGTAGCGCGTGAGAACATCCATTTGCGCGTACGTGAAAAGCGGTACGCTCGGAATCTCGCTAACGTTTGGCGCCGGTGCCGGCATTCGCCCCGTGTCGAGCATAAGGTGCACGTACGCGGCCGAGATCCCGTGAAGAGAAGGTGCGTCCCGCGTTCCTTGCCCGCGGGCGCCGTGGCACGACGAGCAATAGGTCTGGTAGAGCGTCGCTCCTTCGCCGGCGGCATGGACTCCGAGCGGCGCGACGGCAAGCAATGTCAGCGCTGCTGCCGCTAGGTTCATGGTAGAGCTTCTTTACCCGTCAGAGGAGCGGGTACACTAAGAACGCGCAATGCGAATATTCAGAGCGGCTGCCATCGTGCTGATACTTGCGGCCGGCGCTTGCACGACGGCGTCGTATCAGCGCAATGCCGTAACCGTTGGGCCGGGTGCGACGAGCGGCGGCGATCGCAAGAGCGGCTCCGCCCTCTTTGATTCGAACTGCTCGACGTGCCACGGCCCGGAAGGCAGCGGTGGAGGAATCGGCCCATCGCTTCGTGGCGAATCCAGGCGCCTGAACTACGATACTCTCGTTTCGTGGATCGAGGATCCCGAGCCGCCGATGCCGCAGCTTTTTCCCCACCCGCTCAGCGATGCGCAGGTGCGAGACGTTGCCGCCTACGTCTCGACGCTCTGATCAGTACGCTTTCGGCGAGTAGACATTAAACGTCACTACTCGATCCATCGAACGATTGACGAAGCGGTGCGGAGCGCCGTTGGGAACGATGACGCTGTCGCCCGTTCCCATGGTGAAATGGTTACCGCTCAGTTCGGCCTCCAGCGTGCCTTGGACCACAAATAATACCTGCTCGCTCTCAGGATGCTCGTTCCCGAGCGGGCCACTCTCTTCGCCCGAGTCGAGCACCATCACCGCCGTCTGTAACTGCCGCCCATTTTCAAGCACGGCGAATCCGGAAGCGTCGTCTTCGATATTGCGCATGTCAATGGTATACCCGCCCTTCGCCCTTCGACAGGCTCAGGGTGACACGGCTTCGACAGGCTCATGCTTCGACAGGCTCAGCATGACAAGGCGTGGCGGGCGGTCGAGAGGTCCTCGACAAACTTGCTCATTTCGGCATGGCGCGTCTTCGCGTCGGGGGAGCGCAGAATGGCCGATGGATGAATCGTGGCAAGCACCGGCGTCGGCAAAATCTCGGGAATTATCCGTCCGCGATTCGCCAAAAGGCGAAACCCGGGGCCCAAAAGCGACTGAGCTGCGGTAGCCCCAAGCGCAACGATCAGCTTGGGCCGCACGACGGAAATTTCTGCGTCGAGCCACGGCTTACAGGCGCGAATTTCCAGCGTCTTCGGTTTGGCATGAATACGCCGTTTGCCGCGCTCGACGAACTTAAAATGCTTGACCGCATTGGTCACATAGATGTCGCGCGCTTCGATTCCAGCCTCGCCAAGCGCCCTATGTAACAGCTTACCGGCGGGGCCGACGAACGGATGTCCTTCGCGATCTTCATAATCGCCCGGCTGTTCGCCGACGAGCAGCATGCCCGCGCGGCTGCGGCCCTCGCCGAAGACGGTTTGGGTCGCGTACTTGTAAAGGTCGCACCCGCGGCAACCCGCGGCGGCGTCGCGCAAGCTTCGCAGCGAGCGCCGCGCGGGCAGGTAAGCAGCGGCTGTCAAAGATCGCCGCGAACGACGATACCGTAGTGGCGCTGGACGGTGCGCAAGAATCGTTCGTCGTCCGCATCGCTGCTTACCAAAATGGCGTTTGGCTCGAACTTGGTGGGACTTCCGCTCAGAAAGCTGCGAGTTCGCTCTTCGAAATCGTTCGCGCCACGCACGAAGACTTCCGAGTTGAAGCCGAGCTCTTTGAGCACGATGGCCGCCGCCGAGGCCTGGGGCTCGCTCTCAAAAGCTGCGGTGGGCATTACGCGACCGGCTGCGGCGAACGCGTCAGCAGATCGAGAAGCGCCCGATTGAAGGCGGGAATGTCCTTTGGTCCCCGGCTCGTTACGAGATTGTCGTCAACCACGACCTCGCGGTCAACCCATTCTCCACCGGCGTTGCGAATGTCATCGGCGATCGTCGGCCAACTCGTCAACGTTCGCCCCTTGACCAGACCAGCCGAGACTAGCAACCACGGAGCGTGGCAGATGACCGCCATTGGCTTGCGTTCGTCATTCATGCGCTTGACGAACTGCTGGGCTTTGGGATCGGTGCGCAACGTGTCGGCATTCAGCGCGCCTCCAGGAAGCAGCACAGCGTCGTAGTCTGCGGGTGAAACTTCGTCGAAGGTCTTGTCGACGTCTACTTTGATCGACTTATCGTGATGTTTGAAGGCCTGAAGCGGCTCGCGCTTCTGCGAAACGATTTCGACGGTCGCACCGGCGTCGCGCAGCGCTTTCGTGGGCTCGGTTAACTCCGCTTCTTCGAAGCCGTCGAGGGCGAGAACCGCAATAGTCTTTCCATTCAAATTGTTCATACGTTGATATCCCCGCGCCGCGCGACGCGGAAACGCACGGGGCGGCCGGTTGACGCCGCAGGCGGCGTGGTAGATTAGGGGATGGCTGAAATCTTTGGCACCGGCGGTGATACAGTGGAAGTTAGCGGTGAGTACGAGTGCTCGGAGTGCGGGTTTCGGCGTCACTTTTCAGAGGGCGACACGTTCCCGCCCGACCACCATCCGCAAAAGCCGTGGACGCTCTACCTGAAGGAAGACGGGGCGGTTTGACTTAGGTCGCCTTGGGAAGTAGGATGACGAGGGTGACTCTGAGATATTGATGAGAAAGAACGAACACCTCGTCCATTTTTACGGTCAAGACGAGCAGCGTCTCGATCAAAACCTCACCGCCTTTCTACGCGATTCGTTGCGCGCAGGCGGTGCGGCTGTCGTGGTCGCCTCTCCGGCGCGTCGCGACGCTTTCCAGAGCGAACTGGCTCGGAACCCGATCAAGGGACTAACGCTGCCGAGCGAGCGCTTAGTATTGCTCGACGACGCGGAAACGCTGGGGACGTTCATGCGCGGCGGCCAACCGGACGCTGAATTATTTGATTCTTGCGTCGGGAATTTGCTGCGGGATCGCAAGGCGCGGTACGGTCGCGTGCGCGCGTATGGAGAGATGGTTGGGCGGCTCTGGAGCGATCGCGCTTTCAGCGCTGCGGTCGCGCTCGAAAAATTGTGGAACGAGCTCCTGGCGAGCCTCGGTTTCGACCTCTATTGTGGCTACCCCATCGACGTGACGAGTGCCGAGTTTCAAACGCCGGCGATGCGCGCACTCTTTGAAACGCATACTCGGCTGGTTCCGGCTCTGCCCGATGATTTCGATCGCGCCATGAGTCGCGCGATTGATGAGGTGCTCGGCGACCGCCCGCACGGCTTGCATGCACTCGCGACCGGTGCGCTTTCGTTCTCAGGCGCCGCGTTGCCGAGCATCGAGCGGACCATTCTTCGCTTGCGAAGTGCGTTGCCGCGCTACGCCGACGAGATCCTCGCTAGGGCGAAACAGTACGCCTGACGGGCAGCGTTGCTTGGGTGTGTGTCCCGTAGCCCGGCAACGATTCGACTTTTAGCTCCGCTCCAAGACGTTGAACCAGCCACAAACCGCGCGCATGCTCGCTGACGTGCTCGGCTGAGGCCTCCTCGACCGGTGCAGACGGATCGCCGTCGCGGTCGATCACGTGCAGAACGGCTCGTCCGCCGGCCCACTCGAGAGCGAATTCGACTTGCCCAGTGGCATGCTGGGCCACGTTGGCCATAAGCTCACCGAATATGAGCTCGGCGGCTTTGAGATCGCTACCCTGTTCGGCGGCGTGCGAAAGGGCATCCAGAAATTCACGGCGCGTGCGTCGGGCGGCGCGCCAGTCGCGGGAATCATACGCCCAGCGCTGAGACTCGACGAAGTTTAAAATCAGGATCGCAACGTCATCCGGCGGCTGGTCCGGCAGGCAGAGTCGTTCCAAATACTTTGCCGGCTCTTGCACGTAGAAGACGGCCTGGGTGCGCAATGCTTCGTGCAGAACGCGCTCTCCAGCGATGATGTCGCGAGTCGCTTCAACCAGACCATCCGTGTAGAGCGCCAGTAGTGCCGCATCGTCGAGGCGCCTGTTGAGCGACTTGCCGGGACGCGCGTCCGAACGCAGCCCGATGGGCACTCCCTCTGCCTGCAGTTCGTGTAGCGATCCGTCGTGACACCGCAGTATTGGATAGGGATGTCCGGCGTTGGCGTACGTCAGGGTGCGCAAGCGCGAATCAAAGACGGCGACGAAGGCGGTCGCGACGGCGACGGGAAAGCGGCGCAATAGAAATCGCTCGGCGGCGTCGAGAATTCGCGCGGGGTCCGGCTCGTACATTGCCACCACATTGATTGCGTGGCGCAGCTTTCCCATAACGATGGAGGCTTCGAGGCCGTGGCCGGTCACGTCCCCAACGGTCAACAAGACGCGGTGATCGTCCAGATCGAACGCGTCGTACCAATCTCCGCCGACTTGAACCTCCAAGGCGGCCGGACGATAGACGGCGCTGATCGTTGCACCCTTGACCGGGGCCAGCCGAGTGGGAAGCGTCGCCTGCTGCAGAGTTTCAATGAGCCGGCGCTCGCGGGCGAAACTTTCGGCGTGATCCAGCGCGATTGAAACGCGGCGTCCGATCTCTTCCAAGAGCTCGAGCTCGCCGAGGTCGTAGTGATGAGAGTTCGAACAGCAGATCAGCGCACCAAAAACCGTGTCGCCGACGAGGAGCGGGACCATCATCCACGATTGCGGCGGCGGGCTTTCGGAGAGCGGTCCCCCTTTGATCCGCTCGCCGCGCCGCACATCTGCTCCGTCGCGTCCAAAAATGGAACGGCGTTCGTGCAAGGCCGCGATAATCTGGCGCTCTGCGGCATCGCGCAAACGCGCCTTGGTCCCGATAGCGGCCGCGATGCGCAACCTGCCTTCCTCGAGGGCCGCGGCGACGCCGTAATCGGCGAAGTCGCCCATGAGTTGCTCGAGCACGAACGCGAGCATTCCCGCTTGGTCGAGCGTGGTGAAGAGCTGTCCGGTGACTCGCGCCAGAAAGCGAAAGCGCTCGGTAATGCGCTGCTCGCGCTCAAACGTTTTGATGTTTTCTAACGCCATCGCCAGCTGTCGCGCCACAATCACAGCGAGGTCAACATCGCGCATGGCGTAGCTGGTGGCACGTTGAGACTCGGCCAAACTCAAGATGCCGATGCAGCTTTGCCCAACCAAAAGCGGCACGACGATTAGCGAGCGCGCGTCGGCCGCCGCAAGCATGGCCTGCGCGTTCTCCAAGCCCAAACTCGAATGGCTACCCGGTGCGAGAAGCAGCGGCTGCCGAGCGCGCGCGGTAGCGTCGATCGCTTCTTCAAACGCGTGGGCTAATACATTGGAATCGTCGCGGCGGTCGGCAAAGCCCTCGATGCGGAGCGAGCCGTCATCGTTGAACGTATGCACCGCGCACAAATCGCAGAACCGGTCGATCGAGGCTTGCACCAGACGATTGACGATGGTGACGCGATTGAGTGACGATGAGAGCACGGCGGCGGCTTCGGAGATGAAGCCCGTGTCGGCCTCAACGAAACCGTCGGTTGCGGCGGTAATTCCGCGCCAAAAGAGGACCGCATCGCGCTCGTCGAGCACCGGCACGGCGCGGATCATGAATGTCGCATTCGGAGCGCCGGGCCTGATAACGTGATAAATGGCGCTGAAGCGCTCGACGAGGCGAGCCGATTTGCGCCACAGCTGTTCGACCTGCGCTATTTCGGTCTCATCGAGCTCCCCGGCCGGACCAGCACTCGGACGGCAAACGGTGATGTTCGTGACCATGCCGCCGGCGTCGGCTTGCCAGACGGCATCGCCTGCACGGGCCATGACGGCACGAATCGAACAGAGGCTCCGCTCGCCGACGGGTGTGGCGAATTCCCGCTCGTTTAGGCGTTTCATCCCGACGAACGGCTCCTTTCAAGTAGGGGAACGATCATGCCTCGCAGAGTCCTCGACGGGTGCTTGATTCGATTGGCCGCAAAATTGGGAAGAACGCTTGAAGCTAAGGTAAGGAGGTAAGCGTTTGGCGAGCGTTCGGCTGACACGGGATCATCAAAACGTCCGTCCGTGGGTTCGTTCGCAGCTCATGACGCGAGCACTCTTTCCATCACTCGGCTCGCTATAGGAGAAGACATGGCTGGTTTACTTTGGGCAATCATCGTGATTCTGTTCATTTTCTGGTTGCTTGGTTTCATGGCATTCCACCTGGGAAGCTTGATCCACATCGTCCTGCTCATCGTGGTGATTCTCATCATCGTCAACCTGGTGACGGGGCGCGGGCTGCGCGTTTGACGCAGTCCGAGGAGAAGGAGTAAGAGCGCATGGCACCTCGTAAGAAAAGCACGCGAAAGAAGAGCTCGTCGCGGAAAGGCACGACCCGCAAGAAATCCTCGACTTCACGCAAGGCAACCAGTTCTCGCAAAAAGACCGGTTCTCGCAAGAAGGGCACTTCCCGCAAGAAGGGCACTGCCCGCAAGAAGGGCGCTTCCCGCAAGAAAAGCGGCAGAAAATACGGTCCCAAGTCGCGGAAGAAGGTTGGCCGCGCGATGCATGAGATGAAACGCGGGGAGCTCAAATCCGGGCGTTCCGGCAAGAAAGTAAAGAGCCGAAAGCAAGCGATTGCGATCGGATTGAGCGAAGCGCGCCGCTCCGGCGGAAAAGTGCCCTCGCGCAAGAAGCGCTCTTCGCGCTAGACCCTAGACGGCGACCGCGGGCAAATCGCGCTTGATGGCGCGAAGCGCCCGCGGTCAGTCGTTAACCGACGCAAGCAGTCCCTCTCGCCCCTGGGCGGGTCTGAATCACTTGACGTAAGTATAGAGCATGGGCTAGCTTTTGTTGTTGACAGGGCGATATATGGGCCGTGCTACACTTGTCGCATGGCCCGTGAACCACTCAAACTCATGCCGATCGACGATCTAAAGAAGGCCGCGGCCGCCCTGGCTCAAGTGACCAAGGAAGATATAAAAAAGGCCGCCGAGAGGGCAAAGGCCCCTGACTATCCGGCCGGCAAGCCGAGGAACGAACCTGCAAAGAAAAATCCCCGGAGGGCCTAGGCTCAAGCTCCTGGATTCGACGTTCGTACCTTACCGCCGAATGACCGAACTCACGACGTGCTCATCTCGTTGTAGCCGACCGCCATAGCGGGCGAAAACCACCCCCTCAAAAAACCCTTATTCTATCGAGCTTTTTCCGCTATTTTTGGCCTTCTCCATTCGCTATGGCGGTCGGCTACAACGAGATGAGCACGTCGTGAGGCAGGCTATTCAGTGGTAAAGTACGAATTTTTGGCCTGCGAGCGGACAGAGAAACGCCCTCGGACAGGTCGGTCCGGGGCGTTTGACACGATCTCCGACGCATACAGAGACGCCTGGTCGAATTTGGGAGAGCGGGCGTCTTTTGTTTTTTGTTACGCCTGCGACGACGCATCGTCGTACGCGCCCGCTTCGCCTTAGGTGCGGTCCATCCTGCACCTACTCGAAAGTCTAAACGTGCGGAGTATATTTTCTTAAGATTGCCTCCGAGGGAAGCCTCCCAGCCTCTATTGCGGCTCTTGCACCCGGCTCGTCAACGAACACATCCTCCGGTGGAAACGGGACAGGCGGCGGGGCAAGACGGTGACGTAAGAGATGTCTAAAATAAGGGTCGGCCGTTAACTCGATCGCCCAGGGATAAACGGCCCATATTCTGGCGAAAGTGAAGCCTCCGCCAAAGGTCCGGGCGATAACTCTTGTGCCTCGCTCCATGCTCATACTCTGTAAGCTACTTATGCCTAAGGACTTTTCAAGTGCTTAAGCGAAAAAAGTCACTGCCTAAACCTTGCGCAGCGAGCTTAGGTATGATACGCTCAGCGGACCTCGCGATAGGTAGAGTAAGGAAGTGAACTATGGAAACCCAAGATAGAAGGCCAGCTCCCCCTTATTTGAGCTTCACTACGCTCAATAATTTCATAGATGGGCTGGCCGTCCACATGCCGACCCGTATAGATAAAAGCCTTATGAAGTCCATGTCTGGGGCCTCGCAAGCGGCCCTGGTATCGGCCTTGGACTACCTTGGGCTGAGAACCAGCGACGACAAGCCGAGCGCCGATTTAGTCAAGCTCGCAGGCGTCGCGGCTGCGGATCGCGGGCCTCTTTGGAAAGTGCTTATTACTGCCAAATACCCCTTTCTGTTTGAAGGGGACTTCGATCTAAAGCGAGCGACGCAAGGGGAGCTTGACGAACGTTTCCGCAGTCTAGACATCTCAGGCGAAACGATTAGAAAATGCGTGGCGTTCTTCGTGGCAGCAGCGCAGGCAAGTGGTATTGAGATATCACCTCGCTTTCGCTCGATCAAAAGCCGCGCGCCGCGCTCACCAGGAGCCCGGACTTCGAGCCCCCGTAGGCGTCGCCGGCAAGAGCCAGCAGCAGAGTCACCGCGCTCTACCCAACCCGATAACAGCTCGTACCTCGCGGCTTCAGTGAGTTTCGATGGGGGCGTTACGGCCGAGCTTCGCATTATGGGAAATGCCTTCGCCCTATCCGCTACCGATCGGGAAGCCCTATTTGGCTGGATTGACAAAATGAAGTCCCATAAGTCAAGCGGGAGCACCGATTCTAAGTCGGCCACTCCCGCATCGTAAAGCGCCTGTTTACCTCATTGGAAGGAGGTGAGGGTCCACAGTGCAGGTACCCGTTAAGTCGCGCTGGCGCGGCGAACCCAAAACAAGCTAGCCTGGGCCCCGTTTCGGCGGGGCCCCTTTATTTTACTTGGCCGTCAAGGCTTTGTACGTCAGACGCTTTCCGTCTGCGCCTTTCGTCGCTTTGGCAAAGCGCGGGCCATCGCGGTTCTCTCGTTCGTTGAAGCGGAAGGCTTGTTCTGCGAGATAGCGATCGAGATGGCGGGCATTTACGTGCGTGTACGTTCCGCCGATCGTGCGCTTCAATACAGCCCAGAAACACTCGATATTGTTCGTGTGAACATTGCCCTTGACGTATTCGTGCAGCATATGGTTCACCGACGCATGACGTAGTAGTTAATGTCGGTGTAGAGCTTGGACGTATCGGTGTAGAGCGTGGCGTCCTGGTCTATGCTGTCGAGAATCTTCGGCAGCAGCGACTTATGGGACACGTGAGGCACCCCCCCAGGCGCGAACGCGGCCCTTGCGCTCCACCATGCCAAAGACGGCGGCTTTCGAGGAGTAAGCCGTCTGACCAGCCGCTTCAATAGCACGACGGCGCTTCTTGCTCATTTTCTCCGACTTGTCGCCAATGTAGGCTTCGTCCGCTTCAATCGTTCCCGTTAGCTTGTCGAAGGTTTCAGTTTCCATCGCAAGTCGAATCCGGTGCAGCATAAACCACGCCGTTCGCTGCGTAACCTTAAGCGCACGACCAAGCTCATGCGACGAAATGCCATTACGGTTGCTAGCGATCAGCCAGAAGGCAGGCAGCCACTTGGAAAAACCGATTGGCGAGTCCTCGAAGACGGTACCGACTTTCGCCGTGAATTGCTGCTTGCAATCGTTGCAATACCAGCGCCGTTGCTTCGCCATGTACGCGACGGCAAGCGAACCGCAAGCGCGGGGACACGCCACGCCATGCGGCCAACGCATACCGACGAAGAAATCGTGCGCGACCTTCTCATCGGCAAACATACGGACCGCTTCGATCATCGTTTCGGGGACCTCAGGAGCCTTGCGCTTGTCCATACGCTTATCTTACCAGCCAGGCTCACTTACGTCAAGTGATTCAGAACCCCTGGGCCCCTGGGATGACAGAGAGGATTGCGTGTGATAAGATGACCCTCTGTGCCGAGCCCTGGGCCAGCGGCGACGGTGGGAGCCCTTACGTGATGACGTGAGCTGCGATCTCCCTGCGTAAGCGGCGGCAACGACGGGCCGGTCGGAGTCCCTTTCTTTGAATCTTATTGACGTCAACAACTTCGACGCCATGCGCATCGGCCTGGCATCGCCCGAGCAAATTCGCGCCTGGTCGTTCGGCGAAGTCAAGAAACCCGAAACCATCAATTACCGCACGCTCAAGCCGGAGCGCGACGGACTTTTTTGCGAGAAGATTTTCGGCCCCACCAAAGATTGGGAGTGCCACTGCGGCAAGTACAAGCGCATCCGCTTCAAGGGGATGATCTGCGACCGCTGCGGTGTCGAGATCACGCGCGCCAAAGTGCGCCGGGAACGGATGGGGCATATCGAACTGGCGACGCCGGTCAGCCACATCTGGTATCTCAAAGGCGTGCCGAGTCGCATCGGAATCCTCCTGGACATGTCTCCGCGCCAACTCGAGAAGGTGATCTACTTCGCCGCCTATGTCGTGATCGACCCGGGCGATACCACTTTGACCAAGCGTGAAGTGCTCTCCGAACAAAAGTATCGCGAGGCGCGCGACAAGTTCGGCAATCGCTTCAAAGCCGGCATGGGCGCCGAGGCTATTCGCGAGTTATTGCGCGATCTCAATCTGCGCCGGCTCCAAGAGGACCTGCGCAAAGAATTCAAAGAAACGACTGGCCAAAAGCGCCTCAAGGCGATCAAGCGCCTCGAAGTCGTGGAAGCGTTTCTTTCCAGCGGCAACCGTCCCGAATGGATGGTATTGGCAGCCGTTCCCGTGATTGCACCGGAGTTGCGCCCAATGGTGCAGCTCGACGGCGGCCGATTCGCAACGTCCGATCTCAACGATCTCTATCGCCGCGTCATCAATCGCAACAACCGCCTGAAGCGTTTGCTCGAACTCAACGCGCCCGAGATCATCATTAAAAATGAGAAGCGGATGCTGCAAGAAGCGGTCGATGCGCTCATCGATAATGGCCGCCGCGGCCGTCCGGTCACAGGGCCAAATAATCGACCGCTCAAATCGCTTTCCGACATTCTGAAAGGCAAGCAGGGCCGCTTCCGGCAGAATCTGCTCGGCAAACGGGTCGATTACTCCGGGCGCTCAGTCATCGTTGTCGGTCCGACGCTCAAGCTCCACCAGTGCGGCCTTCCCAAAGAGATGGCGCTCGAACTCTTCAAGCCTTTCGTGATGAAGAAGCTCGTCGATCGCGGGCTCGCGCACAACATCAAGAGCGCGAAGCGCATGGTCGAACGCGTTCGTCCCGAGGTATGGGATGTGCTCGAAGAGGTCATCAAAGAGCATCCCGTTCTCTTGAACCGTGCTCCGACGTTGCATCGTTTGGGCATCCAGGCCTTCGAGCCGGTCCTCGTTGAGGGCAAGGCCGTCCATCTGCATCCGCTCGTGTGCACGCCGTACAATGCCGACTTCGACGGCGACCAGATGGCCGTCCATCTGCCGCTCTCCGCGGGCGCGCAGGCGGAGGCGCGCATTCTGATGCTCTCCTCGAACAACATCCTTCTCCCGGCCTACGGCAACCCGGTCTCTATTCCGACGCAAGACATGGTGCTAGGACTCTACTACCTCACGTTCCATCGCGACGAATATAGTGGCCCGGCGAAAGCGGCTATTTTCGACGATTACGAGCGCCTCGAGCACACGACGAAGCGGCAGGCGCCGACGACCGATGCGCCCGGAGCTCTGCCGACGTTCTACGATGGCAAAGAAGCCGTCATGGCCTATGAAACCAAGCAGATCGGACTCCAGGAGTGGATCTACGTGCGTTGGCACGGCAACTTGATCAAGACCACGGTCGGCCGCGTGATCTTCAATATGGCCTTCCCCGAACGATGGAATCACGAGTTTGCCAATCACATCATCGACAAAGGCAGTCTGAAGAAGACGATTACCGACTGTTACCGTCGCTACGGTAATGCCGAAACGGCGCGTTTTCTCGACGCCATCAAAGAGCTCGGCTTCCACTATGCGACGCTTTCGGGAACGACCGTTTCGATCAGCGACGTGATCGTGCCCGAGAATAAATATCAGATCGTCGGCAAGGCGCAAGGGGCAGTTGACGAACTGCACCGGCTGTACGAGCAAGGCTTCATCTCTGAAGACGAGCAGTATAACAAGACGATCGACATTTGGTCGAAGGCCTCGGATGAAGTGACGACCTCGATGCAGGCGTCGCAGAACCCGCTCAATCCGGTCTTCATGATGGCGACGTCGGGCGCGCGCGGTTCGATCGCGCAGGTAAAGCAGCTCGGCGGAATGCGTGGGCTGATGTCCGACCCATCGGGCCGGATTCTCGAGATCCCGGTGAAGGCGTCCTTGAAAGAGGGCCTCACCGTGCTCGAGTACTTCATCTCAACGCACGGAGCGCGCAAAGGGCTCGCGGATACCGCGCTGCGCACGGCCGACTCCGGGTATCTCACGCGCCGTTTGGTTGACGTGGCGCAAGACGTCATCATTCGTGAGGAGGATTGCGGCACGAACGGCGGCATCGTCGTGAGCGATATTCGCTCGGGCAAAGAGATCATCGAGCCGCTGATCGATCGTATCATCGGGCGGCGCGCCGCGGAAGAGATCCGTCTCGATCCCAAGAGGCCGACGACCGCGATCGTCACCCGAAATCAAGAGATCGACGAAGAGAAGGGCAAAGCGCTTCTCGACGCCGGCGTCGAGCAAGTGAAGATTCGTTCGGTATTGACGTGCCAGTCGAAGTACGGCGTCTGTTCGCTCTGCTACGGGCGGGATCTTGCGGCGGGGAAGGGTGCCGATATCGGTACGGCCGTGGGCATCATTGCTGCCCAGTCGATCGGTGAACCCGGTACGCAGCTAACGCTGAGAACGTTTCACACCGGCGGCGTTGCGACTGAAGACATCATCACGGGTCTCCCTCGCGTCGAAGAGATCTTCGAAGCGCGCAAACCCAAAGGGCAGGCAACGATTGCCGAACATAGCGGCACCGTTCGGCTCGGCGACGAGCGCAATAAGCGAATCGTCTATATCGTCGATTCAAGCGGCGACGAGCACGAGTACGAGATACCACCAGGTACGCATCTGCTCGTGCAAGACGGCAATCAACTCGAGCCGGGCGACCAGCTCAACGAAGGTTCGCTGAACCCGCACGACATTCTACGCGTGAAGGGCGAAACAGCGCTGCAAAACTATCTGGTGCAGGAAGTACAAAAGGTCTACCGCTCGCAAGGCGTCGACATCAATGATAAGCACATCGAAGTCATCGTGCGTTCGATGCTGCGTAAGGTGAAGATCGTCGAAGGCGGAGATACGCAATTACTGCCCGGACAGTTGATCGAAGCGGCGCAGTTCCACGAAGCCAACGAGCGAATGAAGGCCGCCGGCAAGGAGCTGGCGACCGCGAACCCGGTGCTGCTTGGCGTCACGAAAGCCTCGCTTGCGACCGAGTCGTTCTTGTCGGCCGCGAGCTTCCAAGAGACGACCCGGGTGCTCACCGACGCGGCCATCAAGGGCAAATACGATCCGTTGCTCGGCCTCAAGGAAAACGTCATCATCGGCAAGCTCATCCCGGCCGGCACGGGGATGTCGCGCTATCGCAACGTCGATATCGTGCCTGATGGTCAAGACATCGATGACGACGGCCGCCCGCGCCACGATTACGACCTGCCCTACGCAGCGACGATGACCGCCGACGAGGCGGCACTGGCCGAGGTGATGGGTGGCGGCGACGGTGACGGCATGAGCCGCCTGGTGAGTGCATACGAACGCAACCGCGAGCCGTTGACGGTGCAATACGAAGGCGAAATCGAGGACCACGCAACGCCACACGCGGGTCCAAAGAAGACGCAGTACGATCGGCTCAAGGGCATCAACCCCGAAGACCTCTAAGCGAAAGGCCCCGCAGGAATGCGGGGCCTTCTCAATTCCGTTAGTGGTGAAAGAGAACGGTTAGGATCGTCGTAACCCAGGTGCCGACGACGATGCCCGTGAGCCATGTAAAGCGCCTGTCGATCGCGTCGAATCGCAGAGTGATGAGATGTACGAACGAGTCGAGCCGTCGCTCGATGTTGCCGAGGCGTTCGTTGACCTGACCGAAGGCGCCCTCAACGTGGGCGATGCGGGCCTCAAGCGGATGAGCGTGCATGAAATCTCCGTACGAGCTATACTCCTCGTTTCATTCACGCACCTGGAGCGGCTCGCTAGGTTTGACCGCGTCAGCGGCGTTGATAGGAGCGATCGTCAGCAAAGAGACTACGACCAGCACAATCACGTTTGCGGCGAAGCCAACGAGTCCGGGATTGACGCCGAACGGCGAGATATTGAGCGCGGCGAGTGGAACCGCCACAAGCAGTGCCGTAACGATGCCGGCGCCGACGCCCCACGCGGTCGCGCGCGGCCACACGAACGTCGCGACGACGCCCGGAAAGAACTGCGAAATCCCGTTATAGTAGACGAGCAGCAGCTCGACGACCGTCTTTCCGGCAACGAGCCAGACGCCCACCGCCAGTAACGCGACGACGAGCACGAGGATACGCGTGAGCAGAGTTTGCGCTCGTGGGGTGGTTGCGATGCCGAAGGCGTCGGCGGCGACGTTTTTGGTGATGACGCTCGCGCCGCCGAGCAGCAATGCGGAGGCCGGAACCAGCGCGGCGAGTGCGCCGGCCGCCGCAACGAACCCCAAAACCCACGGCGGATAGAATCGCTGCACGACGAGAAGAAACGACTGATCCACAGCGGTGCCCTTCAGGCCCGGAACGATCATCGCGGCGGAGAGCCCCGCGAAAATCATGAGGCTCAAGAAACATTGATAGAACGGCAAGAGCATCGCGTTGCGGCGAAGCGTATCGGCGCCGCGCGCACTGTAGACCGCGTTGAACGAGTGCGGCCCCATGAAGAAGCCGATTGCCGAGAGCACAACCGTTGACGCGAACCAGATCGTCCCGTGATAGGCAGCCCCCGGCGCAAGGGCCAGCATGTGCGGATGCGCCTCGAGCAGGCGCTGTAACATTGCGCTCGGCGATCCGAAGAAGCGCATCGGAATCGCGACTCCCGCGAAGATCACCGCGGCCAAGACGAGTACGTCTTTGACCACGCTCGCCCACGCCGTTCCGCGCAAGCCCGCGCTGAAGACGAAAAGCGCCAGCACAGCAAAAGCAATGCAGACCGAAACCGTCGCGTTGTACATACCGTAGCCGGCAATGCGTAAGAGAATCTGCAGCCCGCTGAGTTGGATTGCCACGTAGGGAACGATCATGACGAACATCAGGACCGCAACGCCCACGCCCAGGGCTCGGCTGTTGTACCGAGTTTCAAAGAAGTCGGCGCCCGTCAATAGATTGCAACTCTTGCCGACTTGCCAAATCCGGGGCGTGATGAAGTAGGCGATGATGTACGCGCACGTGCCGTACGCCACCACATAGAAGCTCGGCGCGCCCTGCGAATACGAAAGCCCGGCGATGCCCAGAAACGTGAACGTGGTGTAGATTTCACCGGCCAGCAACACCCACAGAAAGATGGTGCCGAACGAGCGGCCCGCTACGATATACTGCGCCGGATCCATGCGCAAGCGCCGCACGCCGAGCAGCGCAAAGACGATCGTCCCCAGCACGACGATCGCGACGATCGTGAGTGCAGCCGTCGCGCCGCTCACCAGTGCCGGTCCAGACGGCCGATGGTCCAAAGAAAGGCCGGCGCCAGCAGCACCCACGCGAGGATCCAACAGAGCAAGAACGGCACGCCCAAAATCCGCGGCTCCACGCGATTGACGAGCGGAATCGCGACGCTGAGCGCGGCGAAGGGAACCGCCGCGAGGAGCACGCGAAGCCACACGACATCCGAGGGAGGGGCAGGCCGCATTGCGGCGCATCTACGTTGCCATGCAACAACGTCCTTCATACGTCGGACCGGTGGTCCTTATTGCGATCGTGGTGGTCGTCGGCATCTGGATCGCCGCGAGCTACAACTCTCTGGTGACGCTCGGACAGGCCGTCGACGCGCAGTGGGGACAGGTGCAGAACGTCTATCAACGGCGCGCCGACCTGATTCCGAATCTAGTGGCGACCGTTAAAGGTGCGGCGAATTTCGAATCGAGCACCTACGAGGCCGTTGCCAAGGCGCGCGCGAGCGTCGGTCAGATCTCACCCGACGTGGCTCAAAACGCCATTAATAATCCGCAGGATTTCGCGAAATATGCGGCTGCGCAAGACCAGCTCGGCTCCGCGCTCTCGCGACTTTTAGCCGTTGTCGAGAATTACCCCCAACTGCGCGCAACGGAAAATTTTCAGACGCTTCAAGCCCAGCTCGAAGGCACGGAGAATCGAATCGCGTTTGAACGGCGCAAATATAACGATGCTGCGCGAGCGTTTAACACCAAGCGCGATACGATTCCGACCGTTTTCGTCGCCGGAATGTTCGGCAGTCGCTTCAGCGAGAAGCCCTACTTCCAATCTCAGCCTGGGGCCGAGAAACCCCCGGTCGTAAACTTCAGTCCGTGACCGCAACCGAGCGGCATTCCATCCGCGCGGCCATCGCGCAAGCGGAAGCCGGCACGACGGGCCGGATCGCGGTACGCGTGATTCCCGATGTCGCGGTCGATGCGTTCGAGCGCGCGAAGCGCGAGTTTGAGCGAGCCCGATTGCATCGCCATCGGCACGCCAATGCGGCTTTGATCTTGGTTGCGCCGAAGGCGCAGCGTTTCGCCATTATCGGCGACCGGGCGCTTCACGAAGAAGTTGGGGACGCGTTTTGGAGCGACGTCGTGGCGCGCAGCCAACCGTATTTCGAACGCGGCGCAATTGCCGACGGCGTCCTTTATGCAATCGGCCGCATTGGTGAGGCGCTGCGTGCGAATTTTGTTATGGCGCCGACGGAAAGCGCGACGTGACGCTGCGCGTTTTGACGATCCTGGCGCTTTTTGTATCATGCGGAACGCTTGCAGCGGCAGCTGCGGATTTCAAGATTCCTCCGACGCCGGACCACTACGTTACCGATAACGCGGGCGCGCTCTCGGGGGGCGCGCGCGGCTCGCTGGAAAGCGAACTACAAAGCTACGAACGCTCGACCGGGGACCAAATCATCGTCTGGATCGACGAAACCACGGGCGACGTGCCGTTGGAGACGTGGACCGGTGAGGCGGCCGACCAGTGGAAAATCGGCAGGCGCGGTCATGACGACGGGGCGGTTCTCTTTTTGTTCATGCACGATCGCAAAGCGCGGATTGAGGTCGGATACGGTCTCGAAAGCGCCCTGACCGATGCCGACGCGCACCGCATCGTCGAGAACGTCATCGTGCCGCGAATGCGCGGGGGCGATGTGGACGGTGCGGTCAAGAGCGGCGTCGCCGCAATGTTGACCACCATTACGCCGTCGTACGCAGGCGTCTCGCCGCCGCCGGCCACTGCGGAAAGCGCCGGCGATGTTGACGTTGCATTCATCGTCATTTTCGTCCTCATTGTGATTGTTATCCCGATCGTGATCCAAGTGATCGTGATGCGTCGGTTTGGTCATTTGATCACCTCCCGGGGCATTGGCACGGGGGCCTTTCTTGGAGGGCTTTCCTCGTTTGGCGGTGGCGGAGGTGGCTTCGGCGGTGGCGGAGGTGGCTTCGGCGGTGGCGGAGGTGGCTTCGGCGGTGGCGGCTTCGGCGGCGGCGGTTTTTCTGCCGGCGGAGGAGGCTTCGGAGGTGGCGGAGCCTCGGGCGGCTGGTAATAACATTCAGGCGTTATGCTCGGACTATTGGTCGCGTCGCTCTTGAACTACAATGTGCTGATCTCGGCGGGTCACGAAGGCCGCCCGGCGAGCTGCGCGCATTTTCCGCAACATCACTGCAATCTCGGTGCGGCCGGGGAACGGGCCTGGACACCCGTCGTCGCCGACGCGGCAACGCAGATTCTTCGGCGGTATGGCGTTTCGGTGGCCCGACTTCCGGCTGACTTTTCCGGAGCGTATCGCGTCGATGCGGCGATCTTTATCCATTTCGACGGCTCCGATCCACCTTGTCGAAGCAGTGCCTCGGTGGGGTATTCGCGCAAAGGCGACGCGGCCGCCGCGACGGCGTGGCGTGCACTTTACGATCGGTACTGGCCGTTCGGATTCCAGCCCGACAACTTCACCGAAGGCCTGCGCGGGTATTATGCGTACCGGCAAATCGACGCGCGTGATGCGAGCATGGTGCTCGAGTTGGGGGAGATCACCTGCCCGGCTCAGCGATCGTGGCTCGCTCCAAGGTTACATTGGGAAGGGGCACTCTTAGCGTATTATTTGAGCCGATTGATCGGCAAGGGCGGCGTTCCAAAGCCGCGATTTCCGGAACAGGCGACCTCGCAGCATCGTTAGAATCAGGCGCGATGAGTCGAACGCTGCTGCCTAGCCGCAGCGAGATCGGCGCATTTGCGCCAATCGAACGCCCGCGACTGGTGGAGCGCCTGGCATCATCCGCCGCGTGTCCTATCGTTCTGATGATCGCGCCGGCGGGGTATGGCAAATCGGTCGTGCTGCGTCAGTATCTCGAAACGCTGCGCGAGCCCCACGTCTGCTTTGCGCTTCGACCCGATCATTCCACGCTGCTCGGATTTCTGCGAGGCCTCACGCAAACGCTGGGCAAGCATGCGCCACACTCAAACGCGGCGCTTGCAGGCGCCTACGAACGTAACACGGCATCGCCAAAGCGCGCGGTGGATTTGGCGCGCTGGATGCACGCGCACTTAGAATCATTCTGCGGTGTCGTTGCGATCGACGATCTTCATCTCGCCGACACCGACCCGGAAGTCGCGCGCTTCTTGGCCGCATTGATCGATCGAACCAAGGATAAAATTCGCTGGGTTATAGCGTCGCGCTCCACGACGGGCCTTCCGGTCGGCACCTGGCTAGCGTATCGGGACGCAGAGATGCCCGTCGACGAGCACGATCTGCGATTCACGCTTGAAGAAGCTCGCGAAGCCGCACTTTGCTTAGGCCTTACGATTGCCGACGCAGAGTTGGAAGAGCTGCTGACCCTCACTGAAGGTTGGCCGGCGGCTATGAGCTTTGCCCTGCGGACGTCGCGACGCTCAGCCGATCTGCGTGGCGTATCGGCGCTAACCCGCGAAATGATTTATCGGCTGCTGGCCGAGCAGGTGCACGAGACCCTCGACGTCGAGGAGCGCGCTTTACTCGAAATCGCAGCAGCGTTGCCGGCGATCGACATCGGCGTGCTTGAAAAGGCCGGTTTCGATCGAGCGCTCACGATCGTCGAGCGTTTGCGTGAGCGTACGGCCTTCCTATATGAGGAGTCACCCGGCGTTTATCAATGCCACGATCTTTTCCGAGAGTTTCTGCGGCACCAAATGGCGCTTTCGGGCCGACGCTACCAGCAGATGGTTTGCGAACGCGCTGCTCGAGCGCTAGAAGCTAGCGGTGACGTGGAGCATGCAATCGCAGCATTCGTCGCCGCGGCGCTCCAAATAGATGTCACGCGTTTGCTGGAAGCCCACGGCTTCGACCTACTCGAACGCGCACGCAGCGATGTCGTGTCTCGCGCGATTGAGTCACTCGACGAAAAATCGCACCGCGAAAACGCAACGATCCTCGCCCTTCAAGGTGCCCTTCAGGCGATAGCCGGCAAGTTCGCGCGCGCTGAGTCGCTTTTTCGCCGAGCTCTGGCTCGCGCCGGCGATGATCGAGACCTCGTAGCAAACGCGAGCCTGCGCCTAGCATCACTGATGGCAAATCAAGGACGTGACGTTTCTCAGATACTCGCCGGGGTCGGCGACAACCCAAGGCAAAGCGCGGCACACCGGGCGGAGGCACTTGCTCTTTTGGCCGCCCAGCGCGCTGTCGCCGGCGATGAGGCCGCCGCTCTTTCCGCCATCGTTCAAGTGGAAGCTTCAATAACCGCAATTCAATCGGACTCGGTGCGGGCTAGGGTATTGCAACGAATAGGCATAGCCTTTCACCACCTCGGATTGGCGGATCGAGCATTCGAGGCTTTGTCACACTCAAACGAACTAGCATCAGATCTCCATCAATATGGTCTCGCAAGCAAGGCTAATGCCGTATTGTCCAACCTGGCCTTTCATGAGAACGACGACATTGACGCCCAACTTCATTACGCGGAGGCCGCCGCCGAAGCTGCGCGTCGGGCGGGGGATGCGTTCGCTTCGCAGACGGCGTTGCTGCAAATCTTGAGCGTTAGGATGCGCCAGGCGGACGTCCGCAAATGCTTGGAGATCGAAAAAGACCTCGGCGTTTTCAGAAAGAGCGACCTGGTTATGCGGTATCTAGCATTATTTCGGGCGTTGCGCGTAGCGTGGGAGGGCCGCTTCGGAGAAGCGCATCATCTCTTGTCGTCTTGCTGGACGCACTTAACATTTGACTTTGACAAGATCGTCGCCGGTAGTGAGTATGCCTTGTTTCTGGCGCTTGATGAGCAAACGCAATTGTCCACCAGCATCGCGAAGGAAACGAGAGGGATGCTTGACACTGCCACCGTGACCGGCATTTTCCGTACCCGGGCCCTCGCGGTTGCGAAGTTACTATGCGCACTGACTGAGGCAATTAATGGCCGCACGAGCTATGCGGATCGCTTGTTGCGATTGGCACGATCGAATTGCGATGCTGTGATCGAAGCCGCGGCTAATGCCGTCGATTTGATTATCATTCGTCTTCGACACCAAAGCGCGGGCGGATTCGGCGTGCGTGAGGCTCTAGAGCGGCTTGAAGAAAGTGGATATACGGACCTATCGCGGCTTCTGGGGGCCGTCGATCGCACTTTGATGCTTCGCCAGATGAAGCTTCTTGGGCAAAATCGGCTGACGCGCTCCGAGATAGAAATTCTCCGCCTATTGTGCCAGGGGTACATTCCGAAGGACATCGCTACTAGGACCGGGCGAAGCGTATTCACGGTGCGGGTCCACATAGCGAACGTTATTGGCAAGCTGGGCTGCCACGGCCGAGCGGAAGCAATTCGTGCAGCGCAGGGCATGGGTTTGCTCTGACCCTGCGCTCGGGTTCCCTAATCAATATTGGCTAGGGACATCGCGCCTTTAACTCGCTACGCTAAGTCTAGCAATCGACGCTATTGTTAGGAGGTATTGATATGCTAAGTTTCCTTACAGCTCTACTCGTGATGCTTGCGATCACTCCCCCAGACCCGGTGGCCTGACTCCCGCGTCAGTGTGACCTCGGTTATGCCTTATCGCTTAGGGGTGGCGCGGTGACGCGCCGCCCCTAGATTCGTTTCGGACCGCGGGCGTGCAGGGGGCTGAGCACTCTCGAACGGCGTCGTTTGACAATGCCAGCCAGTTGGCACTCGTCGACCGCAAGATGGTCCCATGGAAGAGTATTTCATCGGGGCGGGAGCGCTCCTGACAGCCGGTCCGGCGGCCTCGATCGCCGCGGCGACTCTCCATGCTCAGACGGAACCCGTGCTGGCGAGCCAAATCGCGGCAGCGGTAGTTGATTTCGAAGCAACCGACGTTGGGGAAATTTCGCGGCTTCTCGTGGTTGCTGCCGGCTGGAGCGCGGGGCGATTTCAGGCCGAGGTAACTACGCGGCTGCTCGACCAGCGGGAGTGTGGGCTAGGCGACGTGATTGCCGTCTTGGCAGAAGCGACAGGATCCCGCGAGGTCCACATTTTCGCACATTGGTGTCCCGATTTGGCCACCACCGCTTCCCTGGCCCGCGCCGGTGTGCGCCTCATCGCCCATCCTCTCGAGGCCATCGGCCGGGCGGCATTGGTTTCTGGGAACCGCCTGGCGCATTGGCGCCCGCCGGTCCAGGCTGCCTAGCACCTCAGGTGCCTCCAAGGGTGAGACCGCACGATGCAGCGTAGAAATGTATATCATGCCCAATGCCCGTGTCGCGGTCATCGACGACGACCGCATGGTGCGGGAGATGTTAGAACTGGGACTCTCCCGCGAAGGCTATGAAGTGCGAACAGCCATGGACGGCATGGCGGCGCTCGAGCTCGTGAAAGTCTTCGACCCCGAACTGATCGTGCTTGACATTATGATGCCGAAGATCGACGGTGTCACGCTGTTACCGAGACTTCGCGAAATCACACAAGCGCCGATTGTCATGCTCACGGCAAAAGGCGGCACTGAAGACAAGGTGCGCTCCTTGAGCTCGGGCGCCGACGATTATCTCGTCAAGCCCTTCGTCTTTGAGGAACTTATCGCGCGTCTTCAAGCGAAGCTACGCCGCCCACAACTCATCGAAGAAAACGTGCTGCGTTGGCGCGACATCTCGATCAATCCCGCAACTCGCGAGGCGTGGCGGGGAAAAGAGCCGTTGGAGTTTACGCAGCGTGAGTTCGATTTGCTCGAAGTCTTCATGCGCGAGCCTCGGCGTGTTTTCAGCAAGGACCACTTGCTCGAGATCGTGTGGGGGCACGATTTCGAAGGAGGGCCGAACATCGTGGAGACCTACATCTCGTATCTTCGGGCGAAGGTGGATCGCCCAGGCGAACATGGATCGTTCATTCGCACGGTCCGCGGCGTCGGTTACGGGCTTTCGCAATAGCCTTAACGCGCTAGCATGAAGCTCGCCGCCCGACTCTCCGCGCTCTACGCTGTGCTGTTAGGAGTGACGGTTTTAATCGTCATCCTCGCTTCGTCTATTGCCCTCGTCTTTGAGTTGCGCCAATTTTCCGGCGACTTGATGATAGCCAAGCATGAAGAGGCTCGCATTCTCGTCGATCAGTATCGTCGCGAGGGCATGACCCTGTCGCAGGCCGCACCTGAGATTGTCGAGGCGTTGAGCGGGATTGGTTTGCGGGTGACGGTCTTTGATGTGAAAGGCCGCTACCTCGCCGGTGACAAGACGTTGCGGCCCAGGCCGTTGGCGGCGGTGCTGGCCGCCGGTGGAATGCAACACTTCATTCCACCCTCGCCCAAGGGGCGTCGGGGAAGCTTCCCGCCGCTACCGCCCGATCCGACGCGTCTCGAGCCCTTGTCGCTTACCTATGTCGAGGGCGGGTACGTTGGGTTCGAACCCTCGTTTCCGCTGCTGCTCATTGCGTTGAGTCCGTACTGGCGTATCGTTTTGACGATCGCACTGGCCGCGATTTTACTCTCGTGGTTCGTCGGCCGTCTCTTCGCGCAGCAATCCTTACGGCCGATTAACGAGGTCGCGGATTCATTGCGCGCACTCGCCGACGGCGATTATACCCAGCGCCGGTTCGTAATGGCCGGGGGCGACGAAATCGCCTCGTTGACGGCTGCGTTCAACGACGCCGTCGCTAGCGTTGCGACCGCGATCGATCACCGCCGCCATGCAGAAGAGCGGATGCGCCAGTTTGCTGCCGATGCGTCGCACGAGCTCCGAACGCCGCTGACGGTTATCGCCGGCTATATCGACGTGCTGCGACGTGGCGCGATCGAAGAGCCGCGCATCGCGCGGCAAATTCTTGCAACGATGTCGATCGAAAAGGAACACATGCGCGGCCTGATCGATCGGCTGATGCGGCTCGCGCGGCTGGATTCGGAGGCAGCACCAAACGTCGAACCGGTCGATGTGGCCGAGCTTCTGCGCGATCAAGTTGAGGCAGCTCGGCGTCTCGATGATCGGCGCACGATTGATTACAGCGTTGACGGATTGAAAACCATCCAGGTTGACCGCGGCGAACTAGGCGAGGCGGTTTGGAACGTGATCGAAAACGCGTTGAAGTACGCGCCCGAAGCGCCGATCCACTTGCGCGCCTCGCGAAGCAACGGTCACGCCGTGATCGTCGTTCGCGACGAAGGGCCGGGCATGTCGGAGTCCGAGCGGTTGCACGCTTTTGAACGGTTCTACCGAGGCGATCAGCGCGGCGAAATTACCGGCAGCGGATTGGGATTGGCCATCGCCAAGCGCGCGGTGGAACGGGCGGGCGGAGATATCGCCATTGATAGCGCGCCCGGTCACGGCACCGCCGTTACCATTACGATTTAGTTCACAGCCTGGCTTCAGGCGCGACCGGCGACTTCTCTCTTATAATCCGAGACATGTTGCGTCGGCGCAGCGCGGTGGTGCTATGTTCCGTCGTATTGCTGGTAAGCGCGCTCCTGACGATTGCGCGCGCGCAATCGGAATCGGGCGAAATCGACATTATCGTTGTCGATACCACGACCAAGCAGCCGCTCGAACTCGCTCGAGTGCTGTTGGACGGGCCGGTTATCACCTCGGAGCTGACGGCAAAGAACGGCAAGGTCGTGTTTACGGACGTGCCCGACGGAATTTATCGCGCGCGAATCGTCAAACGCGGCTACGCGAGCCTGACCTCCGCTTCGTTCGAAGTTCTCGACGGCCGGATCGTGACGGTTAACTTTGCGCTGGCAATGGATACCGGCGGCTTGAAAGTCATCGGCCAAGTTACCGCTAAGGCGTCGGCAACGATCTCCTCGACAAGCATCGATCAAAATTCGCCGCAGCGGCGTCTTTCAAACGACCTTTCCGACGCGCTCAATAAGCTTTCCGGCGTTACCATTTCGACGTCGAGCGACGACAGCGATGCGACCCAGACTATTTCGCTGGAAGGGCACGATCCATCGCAAACGCAGCTAACGCTCGACGGAATACCGCTCAACGCGCCGGGTTCGACCGGCAACCTCGGCGGATTCGCGACCGATCTGTTCCAAGGGGCATCGGTGCACATGGGGCCGAGCCTTGGTGGCCTCGGCGGCTCGGTCAACTTCAGCACTCTGCAACCGACGTTGAGTTGGATATCGCAAGCTCAGATCTCGACGGGCAGCTACGGGCGGTACAATTATTCTTTGGCCGAGACCGGCTCGGTCGGCAAGCTTGGAATCGCGGTGCAGACGGTGGATCGCCTCTATCCCAGCCTGATCGACGGGGACTCGTATCTCGACGCGAGTGGTTTGGATTACTCGCACGACGGCGATAGCACGATTTCGGGTAACGTGCTCAACGCGCGCTACGAGTTTGGCGACAATAACTCATTGAGCGGCCTCTTCCTCAACTCTACCCGGAACACCAATGTCGTCTGCTTGCGCTACAACGGTTATCCGCAGACCACCCTTCCGTGTGGGTATGGGCCGAACAACACCGATGACACCAACGTTCAGCTCTATTCCTTGACGGACAATGCCCTGCTCGGCGCGACGCAACTGCAGACGTCGGTCTTTTCCCTCGACTGGAGCGGCCTGCTCAATCAGCTGGCGCGTTACGTGAACGGACTCCCTTCGCCGACCGGTTATTCGAGCGACACGAAGTCGACGGGCTATTCCGTGAACGCAACCCTGCCGGCGCAGCAACGGCATACGATTTCTTTCCAGGCGTACGGAACATCGTCGCAGTACACCACCACACCCTTAATACCCCAGGCCGCAGAGTTTTATAGCGGCGCGCAAACTACGCAGTACAACGTGCTCCAAGGCACGGATACGATTCATTCGAGCGACAAACTTACACTCTTCGGATCCGCTGGGATCAGCACCGCCACGGGAAACACTGGAATCTCCGAGCTGGCGAGCATCGGAGGAACGTGGCGACCGACGACGCGCGATACCTATAGCGCGTCGTTTGCTCTTGGTGGTGCAGCAGCGACACAGGGCCGATTGCAAATCCTGAGCGATCCCGCCTCGCTACGCTTCGATTGCGTGGGGAAGGTTGCGTACGGGAGCGCACCGGGTCAATCGCCGTCGAATAGCTCGTCGAATTCTGCGCGCGTAAGCTACACGCATCAACTCCATGGCGGCAACGTTTCCCTGACCCTCTACCGGCAAGTGCAGAACGGCGTTTTACTCCCGGTCTATGTTGACGGCTATGTCCTCAATCAGCTCGGCCAGTTACCTGCTGGATATCTTGCGCAGGTTGCAGCGCTTTACAATTCCCCGGCCGGTTGCAACACACCGCCCAGCACACCCTTTGCCGCGCAGCAGTTGTACTTTATGACGCCGGTCTCCGGCGTGCAACGGCTCTATCAGGGAGCCGAGCTGACCGGATACGTGACCTTTGGCAATCTGGTCGTGCAGCCATACTATAACTTGACGGGCGCGCAAGCCGCCTCGAACAGCTATCTCTTCGCCAATCCCTGGTCGATTACGATTGCGGGACAGCAACTGCCCAACGTACCCTTGCAGAAGGCCGGCATCGTCTTCGATTACAAAGCACCGAACTCGCCGCTCGAGTGGCTCGCCGACGCGCAACACGTCGGTGCTAACAATCCGAATAACCTGCCCGCCTACACCACCTACGATGCCGGCGTTACGGCTCAGTTAACGCGCGGCACGCTGACGTTCGCCGCGACGAATATCAGCAATAGCTACGCCGGAATCTTCGCTAGTCCGGCAAATGCCGTGCCGTTCACCACGGCGGGAGGATATGTCATCGCCAACATCGCGCGGCCGTTGATGCCGCGGACGTATTCGCTGACATATTCGGCCCGGTTCGGTCAAGGTGCGTCATCGCAGACCGAGACGGCCTTTCGACCGCGGGGACCGGGCGGATCGGGCGGATCGGGCGGATACTTTGGTGGCCCTCCGGGCGGACCGCCGGGAGCGGGCGCCGGTGCGGGTGGGGGGCGCGGTTTTCAATCGCTGTTCTCCGCATTGCCGCAGACGCCGCCGCTCGATCCGTTTGTCGTTGGAGCGAACGTAACGACGTGCAGCGCCGAGAACGCGCCCAAGGCGCGACAGCTTTCCAGTGAACTCAAGGCGTTTGTCGCGCGAATCGAGGCCGCCCGGACCGCGGCCGGATATCCGTCGACGATGCCAACCCCGGCGCTCAACGACGCCACGGTTACCTATCACGGCCTGGGAACCACGTATGCTTTATCCATCACGCCCAAAGGCAGCGGCATGTTGCGGGCGCTGGCCGGGTGCATGTCGTTGCATATCGCGCGGAGCGACGACGTCGCGCAGCGCAAGCTCTACACTCCATCGACTCAGCTCTTTTTCGTGCCGCAGCTGACCTTCATGCCGGCCGTCGGGCTCTACTTCGTAGCGCGCCAGCAGCAGCCCGGGCAAGAAGCGTTTCGCTTCTATGCGCTTCCCGCGACGCCGCCCAAGGATGCATTCGAGATTCGCACGGCCGCGTCGTGCGTGGGACAGGTTCGCAATCTCGCGACGCAATCGTTGAGCGAGTTGAAGAACCATTTCGCCAATGGCGCACCGACCCCGAGTTGGACGATTACGCCGCATTCGGCGAAATCGGGGACCTGGTACGAGCTCGATCCCGGCGATGCAACGGTCATTCCCGCCGTCATCACGTGCGGGCGGATAGCAGCTACGACGTCCGACGACATCGTGAAGCGCGGTTTCGACGGGGCGCGAATTCCCGAGCTTAACTACACGCCTAGTTTAGGAATCTATCTCGTCCGGCCGGCACCGCGGGCATCGCCCTCACCGTGATTCGGGCGAGCGCCCTTCGTTGCGCGCGCGTTCGACCATCTCGCGCATGCGTGGGTGCTCGCCGCGAATCGTTGTCACCCACGTTTCAAAGCGCGGCACCGTTTCGCCGGTGCGAAACAAAAAGTACCACACATTCATATCGCCCATGAACGAAAATCGCCGCTTGAAATCTTTTGCCAGCAACGCGTAAGAATCGAAGCCGCCGAGATAATTTTTTATGCCGTTGTGCTCGCGATCGACCTCCAGCAACGCTTTAGCATTGGCAATTGTGGCGCGGACCTTGCGGGGCATGCGAAGGATTCCGGGCGTCGCCAGCACGCGCTCGATGTCGATCGCATCGTAAGCCGCCACGCATGTAGGATCGAAGTCCGCGAACGCGAGGCGGTAGGCGTCCCAATGCTCGGCGATCTGTTTCCAACGCACGCCCGCTTGAAAGACGGCGCGCGTCATGACTTCGAAGTAATCGGCGGGCGAGGCGGGGTCGATCACGCCGGGAATCGTTTCGGCCACAATGGCAGGTTTTGCAAGCGTGCCATGACTCCGCTGCGGACCACAGGGGCCTCAGCCGGCAGGGACCGGGGTGGGCGAGGTCGCAGAATCGCAGCAACAATGCTGCTCTCGTCACGTGGTCGGATTTCCGCTTCGGCTTCCCCGTTCAAGAAAGTCCACACCGTCGGCAGAGTCTCTAAGGAGTTCCTTAATCCGTGTACGTAGATGAAATGCTCAACTGTGTGGACTGCGGACGTCAGTTTGTCTTCAGTTCCGGCGAACAACGCTTTTACGAGCAAAAGGGTTTTCAAAACAAACCCAACCGCTGCCCGGACTGTCGCCAAGCCCGCAAGCAAATGCGGTCCAGCGGCGGCGGCGGTGGCGGCGGCGAGCGCGCCGGACGTCCGCGCGAGATGTTCACGGCAACGTGCAGCAATTGCGGCGGCGTCGCTGAGGTCCCGTTCAATCCGCGCGGCGATAAACCGGTGTACTGCCGGGATTGCTTCGCCTCGCGCCCGTCGTATCGCTGAGCCCCGCCCGGTCCTCATCCCCTAAGCATTCGTACGACGTCGTCGTCGTCGGTGCCGGCCATAACGGTTTAGCGTGTGCGGCGCTCGTCGCAAAAGCGGGCGCGTCCGTCGCCGTCTTTGAACGCGGCGCATCGCTTGGCGGCGCGGCTGTTAGCGAAACCGGTGTCTGGCCGGGCTACACGCTTTCGACGGCGTCGTACGTTTGCAGTTTACTCGATCCGTGGCTCGTCGAAGAACTCGAACTGCACAGCCGCGGCTTGTCGTACTATCGCAAGGATCCGTACGCGTTCACGCCGCTGCTCGACGGCAGGTCGTTGTTACTCGGCACCGATCGGGAGAGCAATGCCCGCGAGATCGAGGCTTTCAACCCGCACGACGTGGGCGGTTTCGAGGCCTATGCCGAGCGCACCGATCGCTTGGGCCGCGCGCTCTTCGATTCGTTTTCCGATGAGAATCCGCACTTCGACCGCTTTGATGCCGAGACGCAGCGGTTGCTGCGGGGCTCGGCGGCGGAGTTGGTGGAGGGTTACGTCTCCACGCCGGTGCTCCAAGCCGAACTCGTCAACGATGGACTGATCGGTACGTATCTTGGGCCGCGCGATGCCGGCACGGGGTACGTACTCGCGCATCACTTGGCCGGCCGGCTTCTGGGCACGCAAGGTTCGTGGGCGTTCGTGCGGGGCGGCATGGGTTCGGTCTCCGGCGCATTGGCCTCGGCGGCGCTCGCCCACGGCGCCGAGATTTTCTCGGATTCGCCGGTCTCAAGGATCATCATTAACGGTGAAGGCCAAGCCGCCGGTGTGGACGTCGCTGATTTCGGCACCATTCGGGCGCGCGCCGTCGTGTCGAACGCACACCCGCAGACGACGTTCGTTGAATTGCTCGATTCAACGGTTCTCGATTCGGAGTTCCGCGCGAAGGTCGACGGGTGGAAAACGACTGGGCCGTCGCTCAAGATGAACCTCGCGCTTGGTGAACTTCCGAACTTCAGCTGCCGCCCGGGAACGAACGCGCAGCCCCATCATCGAGCGACCATTCACGTGGCACCGTCGATCGACTATTTGCAAAGGGCGTACACCGACGCAGTAAGCGGCGGTGAGAGCGAGGAGCCATTGATCGAATGTTTCTTGCAGACGCCGACGGACGCATCGCTCGCGCCGCCCGGCAAGCACATTCTTTCGGTTTTCGCGCAGTATTTCCCGAGCGATCGCAGCGATGGTTGGGAAGACGGGAAGCGCGAAGCTGCGGCAAACAAGATCGTCGCGATGCTCGCGCGCTACGCGCCGAATCTGCCCGACGTCATCGAGCATCGGCAGATTCTAGCCCCTTCCGATTTGGAATCGCGCTTCGGCTTGCGCGGGGGCCACATTTTCCACGGCGAGCTGCTACCGGGTCAGATCTATCAGGACCGTTTCGCTACCCGTACTCCGATAGGCGCACTTTATTTGTGCGGGTCGGGCGCGCACCCCGGGGGATGCGTGAGCGGCTTTCCGGGCAAACGGGCCGCCATGGCCGTGCTGCGAGACTTGGCCGCAAATGAAAAGGCCCGCCGAAGCGAGCCTTTTCGCAATCGCGCTACGGCGAGCTGACTATTTGATAACGCTCCACGTCGCCGCGAACGGCGCGGTGAAGTCGCCCTCGGTATAGTTCGAAAATTGTTCCGAACCACCGGCAGGGAATGCCCAGCGTCCCACTCCGCTAAAGCCCGAACCGTTGCACGGGACCTCGTTGTCGGGGCCGGCAAAAGTCTTCGGCGGTAGATAAGCGCCTTGCTCCATCTGGCAGACTGAGGCGCCGGACTGGTTCTTCAGCGGCACCTGACCGATTATTTCAGCGAACGGATATCCGGAAATGATCAGTCCCACGCGATCCAAACAGGTTGTCGGGGTCTGCGCGTCGTTGCACTTCATATCGGTGATGAGCAGCTCGTTAACGCCTTTGGGGTTCGACTGCACCATACCCGGTTGGTAGATCGCCCCGTTGACCAGCTGAATCGATTGGGCCGTGGTGCTTCCAGTCGGCACTTTGTCGAGGGTGAAGTTTCCGTTGCCATCGGTGCCGTCGAAATAAAGATTGCCGGCGGCATCGTAGGCGGCAAAGGAATAGGTGAAAACGATCGGATCGGTGATTGCCGTCGGTGAGCCTGTGGCCTTTGGGTAGAGCATAAGCTCGCCCGGCCCGGGGCTCGCCGATCCAGGATTGGTGGTAACGGCAAGGTTACCGGTTGTCGGGTCGACGGCGCAGCCGGTGGGGAAGCCGGTCACTCCGCTGATTTTGCCCAACGATTGTCCCGTATGGGAGAATTCGTAGATCACGGCCCGCTCCCAATCGACAATCCAGACGTTGCCCGATTTATCGGCACATGCCCCCTTGGGCGTGTTAAAGCCGGTGATCGCGCCTTTCAACTGGAGGTCGGCCGAGAAGATGAAAACTTGCTCGCTTCCCGGGTCGGTGACGAAGAGAAGGTTGCGTTGCTTGGCCGCGTCGGGGGAAATCCATCGCAGGTGTGGCTGCGACGATCCCTGGTGACGGTCGGCGGTCGTTGCCGGCAATGCCGGAGCGCCGCCCGGTGATGCTGAACCGCTGCATCCTGACAGAAGAGCCGGCAGGGCCAATGCAGCAAGACCGCCGGCAATAAAGACGGGAGATTTCATGGTGGTATTTCCTCCTTGGAATACGACTCCGTAAGGTGGCCTCAAAGGCCAACCTGTCGCCCTCCTTTGCGGGCGGAGCCCTCCCTTCCTTGCTCGCGGGCCTAGGCCGCCGAAACAGGCATTCACGGCGGCGCCATCAGACCGCCACAATTCTTGAGTATGCTTCTCGCATGCAAGTTACGTGGAAGCCGCTGAACGATGGAGCCGCCCCCCGTGCCAAGTTGCCCGACAGCGCCTTCGCCTTTCCGGATGAGCGCAAAGAGCCGCTCACGGACGCGTCGCACGTGCGTAGCGCGATCGCGCGCTTCGGGGAGGTTCGCAGCGTGAGCCAGGGCGAGCGCGCCCAGGCATTTGCGAACATCAAGGCGGCCGCTGCCTACTACGGCGTCGACGTGAAGGCATCGAGCTGGCACGACCTGATCGGCTAGGGGGCGCGATGAAACGCCCAGCAACATTTATTGCTGCGGTTGGTACTATCGAAGCATGAAAAGAATCCTGATGGCGCTGACGCTTTCGCTCAGCGTATTACCGATTGCGGCGCTCGCGCAGCAGGAGAACGCTCCGCCCGCTTCCACCGACCAGCAGCAGGGGCCGATGCGTCAAACTCTTGAGCGCTTTGCTGCGCAAGAGGAGCAGTTGCATCAACAGATGCGCTTGCAAATTCTCGAAGCGCTGACGCCGGTCCACCGCCGGGCGATTGCGGCGACGATCGGCGAACTTGCCGTTGCCGAGAATCCCGACGCGCAGTCGGCCGCTAAGCGGCTCGACGAAATGCTCAACTCCCGCGAGCGGCAGCAGATCTTCGCTGCCCATGAGTCATTCCGAGCGCAGAGCCGTCAACTGCACGACCAAATGCGCACCGAACTTCAGAGCGTCATGCCAAACGACCATCCGCCGATGGGACCAGGCAACGGCGAGATGACGCACGTGCGGCCGGACGCGGGCACGATCCTGCTGATGGTGCTGGCGCCACATCCGTTCATGGAAATGATGGGAATGCACGGGATGCCGACGCGAATGCAGGGCGCGCCGCCTCCGCAGATTCACTAAAAGCGCGCACCAGACGTTCGATGCCCGTGCGATCGTCCTGCGTAAAACGCGCGGCTTTCGGGCTGTCGCATCGAAAACGGCGACGATTTGGTCGCCGATAAAGACCGGTACGACGATCTCCGAACGCGACGCTATGTCGCAGGCGATGTGATCGGCAAAGGCGTTGACGTCGTCGACGACGATGGTCGCGCGCTGCGTTGCGGCTGCACCGCAGACGCCGCGGCCGGGCGGCAGACGCGAGCATGCTGGGCGTCCGCAAAACGGTCCGAGCACGAGTTCATTCGACGGCTGGAGCAGGTAGAAACCGGCCCAGTTGACGTCGGGGAGCTCGTGATAGAGTAACGCTGCGAAGTTTGCAGCATTTGCAATAAAATCGCTCTCGCCGGCAAGGAGCGCTCGGACTTGTTGCTCGAGAAGATCGTATGACGGCGCACTCGACGTCATGGCGAGTAGGGGTCACGACTATAGATCGACGTGTGGGAGCCGTCGACGGTAACGGTATACCATGGCTCGGCAGTGCGTTTGTGGAGCAAGTCGAAGCGCTCGCCCTCGCGCGCGATGTGCGCTACCTCGACCGCATAAACAAATGGCCGGCCCGAAGCTATCGAGGGCGGCGCGTCGGCGCGAACGAGATAGGCGCCCCGCGCGCCTGTCTGGTTGAGGAGCGTCGCCGTGCCGTCGGGGTCGACGACGACTGCGCTGCCTTGGTCGACGCCGAGCGCGTAGACGCGCCGCGCGCGCGGGAGCACGCCATCGCGAAGAATTCGCGCGAGAAAAACCACGCTACGGCCAAAGCGGTTACGAGCGACAAAATGCGTGTCGGTGAGAGTGTCGCGCAGCGCCGGCCAAACGAAGAGCCCAGTCGTGAAGCTAATGCGTGGCTCGAGCGGATCGTTTACCGCGTCGCGGGTCGTGGTTTCTAGGTTCAATCGGTCGGCGACCACCGAATCGTAAATCACGGCACCTTGAATCGCTAGTCCGGCGCTCCCGCCGCCGACGACTCCGCCGCGCGCGTAGAGGCGCTCGATTGCCGCGATCATTGCGCTTCCTTTCCAAGCAACGTAATGCGCCTGGTCGCCTCCGGCAAAGTAGACGGCATCGGCCCGGTCGATGATGCGCGCGACGGTATCAACCTGGGTACGCGTTGCGCAGGGTGGAATGAGCACGGTCTGCACCGAGGCGAAACGACCGTATTGCCAAAACGGGCGATCGTAGCGATCGGAGTACGATGCGCGCAAAATGACCACGTTACCGCCGCGCTGCGCATCGTTACCGATGAGCCGTCGATGGAGCCACGCGAGCGATGACGGCGGCGAGCCGCTAATCCCTGCCCCGTCGAGCAGGAGCCCCGGTCCGTGTAAACGCGGCGTCGGCGCGTAGGTGCCGTGCGCGGGAAAAACCGTAATCGCGCAGGCAAGGGCGAGATAAAGCACGGAGCAGCCTTCGCTCGTCCTCCTCGCGTCCCTCGACAGAGGAGTTGCAGCGAGCGATCGGAACCCTCACCGTAGCAAGCAAGGAGGGCCTGCTATGCACCGCATTCTTACTCTTACTATCAGCCTCGCGGTACTATCGTCGTGCGGTCCGGGAAATCTGCCGTTTGTTTCGGGGGCTTCCGCAACGAACGCCGCGCAGCCCGCATCATCGTCGGGGCATGTACCGATCGTCGGTGGTTGCCAAATTTTTCCCGCCAACAACCCTTGGAACACCGACATTTCGAACTACCCGCTCGATCCGCGCTCGTCGCAGTATATCGCGGCGCTGCCGGGCAATTTGCACCCCGACTTTGGGCAGGATCCGCATTACGGCATTCCATTTAATATCGTGCCGCGTTCGCAACCAAAAGTTCCGATCGTCTTTCACTACGCATCCCAGAGCGATCCGGGCCCATATCCAATTCCGCCCCACGCGCAAATCGAGGGCGGACGGCACGCTACGGGTGACCGGCACGTGCTCGTGCTGCAAAAAGGCGTATGCAAACTCTACGAGATGTGGGACGCATATCCGATGAATCACGGCCAAAGCTGGCACGCCGGCTCCGGCGCGATTTTTCACTTGGATTCGAACAAACTGCGACCCAATGGCTGGACGTCGGCGGATGCAGCGGGCTTGCCGATTATTCCGGCGCTTGTGAAGTGCGCGGAGGTTCAAGCCGGAGAGATCGATCACGCGTTGCGCGTGACGTTCACACAAACGCAGGCCGGCTACATTCACCCGGCAACGCATTACGCCAGCAATAGCCGCGCTAAGGATCTCCCCCCGATGGGATTGCGTATCCGCATGAAGGCGTCGTACGACATATCGGGCATCGGCGGACAGGCGCACGTCATTGCCGTCGCCATGAAGAAGTACGGCATGTTCGTCGCCGATAATGGAACGAATTGGTATTTTCAAGGGCAAGGCGGAAAGCAATCCTCGTGTTGGAACGACAACGACCTCGATCAGCTCAAGAGCGTTCCCAACACGGCGTTTGAGGTCGTGAAGACGGGAAAAATTCTGCGTAAGTCATAGCCGCGTCGAGCCATCCTTCGACAGCCTCATCCTTCGACAGGCTCAGGATGACAATGATCCTTCGACAGGCTCATCCTTCGACAGGCTCAGGATGACAACGATCCTTCGACAGGCTCAGGATGACAACGATCCTTCGACAGGCTCAGGATGACAAAGATCCTTCGACAGGCTCAGGATGACAAAAGATCCTTCGACACAGCAAAGTTCGCCGGTTTGCGTTTCTGGGATATCCGGGGTGAGCGCCCCTTCGTATAATGAGCAAAGAAGGGAGTACTCACAAGATCATGGCCGCTAAGAAGCCAAATATTCTTATTCTCTGGGGCGACGATATCGGCATCTGGAACCTTAGCCGATTCAGCAACGGTATGATGGGATACCGGACGCCCAACATCGATCGGGTCGCTAATGAAGGCGGCCTGTTTACCGACTACTACTCGCAGCAAAGCTGTACCGCAGGTCGGGCATGTTTTATCACCGGCCAGAACCCGATTCGCACGGGTCTGACAAAGGTCGGGATGCCGGGCGCCACCGTCGGCCTGCAGTCCGAAGATCCGACGATTGCGGAAATGCTCAAGCCACTCGGTTATGCCTGTGGCCAGTTCGGCAAGAACCATCTCGGCGATCGCAACGAGTTCTTGCCGACGGTTCACGGTTTCGATGAGTTCTTCGGCAATCTGTATCACCTCAATGCCGAGGAAGAGCCCGAGCTGCCGGACTATCCGAAGATGCCCTGGTTCAAGGAGCAGTTTGGTCCCCGAGGCGTGCTGCACTGCACCGCTACCGACACGAACGACAAGACCGTCGACCCGCGCTGGGGTAAAGTCGGCAGACAGAAAGTCGTGGATACCGGTCCGCTGACAAAAAAACGGATGGAAACGATCGACGAGGAGATCACGACCGCGGCCCTCGACTGGATGGAAAAACAAGCGAAGGCCGATCAGCCGTTTTTCCTTTGGTACAATTCCACGGCGATGCACTTCAGGACGCACGTCGCTGAAAAGAATCTCGGGAAGAGCGGTCAGGATCCTTACAGCGACCGCATGGTCGTGCATGACGAGCAGATCGGCATGATACTCGATAAACTCGACGAGTTGGGAATCGCCGACAACACGATTGTGATGTATTCGACCGACAACGGACCGGAAAACGATACCTGGCCGGATGGCGCAAGCACGCCGTTCCGCGGGCAGAAGGATTCGAACTGGGAAGGCGGTTGGCGCGTGCCCTGCTTCATCCGCTGGCCCGGCACGATTAAGCCGGGCGCGATCTTCAATGGGATCGTTTCTCACATCGACATGTTCCCAACGCTGCTGGCGGCGGCCGGCAACCCCGACGTTACGAAGCAACTGCTCGATGGCTGCACGGTCGATGGCACGAAATACAACGTGCATCTCGATGGTTACAATATGATTCCGTACTTTAGCGGAGCATCAAAGGAGAGCCCTCGCAACGCCATCATGTACTTCAGCGACGACGGCGACGTTATCGCGGTCCGCGTCGGCGATTGGAAATTCAACCTGGCGCTGCAACGCGCGAATAGGATGGAACAATGGGCCGAACCATTCGTAAAGCTGCGCCTGCCGCACATCGTAAGCATGCGGCGCGATCCCTTTGAACGGGCGGATTTCAACTCCAACACCTACTGGGATTGGGTGGTTGACCACGCACCGCAGCTGTATCTCATGCAGGCGGTCGTAGCTCAACAAATCGATGCCTTCGCGAAGTTTCCCCCGCGGCAGAAACCCGCTTCCTTTAATCTGGATTCGGTCATGGCGCAGGTGGCGACGCCGCACGGCTAAAGTTCCGAAGGGATGACGAAAGACGCGATGGCGGCGGAAGCCGCCATCTCCGCGCGGGTAGGAGAGTTTTACGAACGTCATCCCTACCCTCCGCCCAAAGACGACCTCGCCGAGTACCGGCGAATGTGGGACGAGCGCCGGCGACGAGCCGAGTCCTTTTTGTTTTGGCCCGGTGAATCGTACCGCGAGGACCGCAGCATCTTGGTTGCAGGATGCGGCACAGTGCAAGCCGCGCATTACGCGGTACGCTGGCCGCGGGCGCGCGTGGTAGGTATTGATGCCAGTGAAGCCGGCATCGAGTTTACACAACAGCTCAAGCATAAGCATGGGCTGAAGAATTTGGAGTTACGCCGGCTCGTTGTGGAACGGGCCGTTGAACTGCAGGAACGCTTCGATCACGTGGTGTGCACTGGGGTGTTGCATCACTTACCCGACCCGGACGCTGGGCTTTGCGCCTTGCGCGAGGTGCTCGAAGTCGGCGGCGCGATGCACGTCATGGTTTACGCGCCCTACGGACGGACGGGGGTCTACATAATCCAGGATTATTGCCGGCGGCTTGGCATCGGTGCGACACCCAGTGAAATTCGCGAGCTTGCGACTACGTTGCAATCGTTGCCGGCCGACCACCCGATCGCCCCTCTTCTTCGCAGCTCTCGCGATTTTTCAAACGAGGCGGGCCTTGCCGACGCGCTGCTTCATCCAAACGACCGGGCTTACTCCGTGCCGCAGCTAATGGATTTTTTGGCGCGCGGCGGCTTACGCTTCGGACGCTGGATTCGTCAGGCGCCGTACCTGGCGTCGTGCGGGGCAATTGCGACCACTCCGCACGCGCGCATTCTCGCAAGAATGAGCCAAGCGGAACAATATGCCGCGCTCGAACTCTTTCGAGGCACCATGGTACGCCATAGCGCGGTTGTCTATCGAACGGACGATCGCGCGCACCCTGAGCGCATCGATTTTTCAGGTGAGGAATGGCGCGGCCACATTCCGATTCGTCTTCCCGATACGATCGCGGTGCGCGACCGTGTACCGGAGGGCGCTGCGGCGGTATTGATAAACCGCAATCACACCTATACGGACTTGTATCTTCCGATCACGCCGCGACAGGACCAACTATTGGCGGCGATTGACGGCAAGCGGACCGTCGGCGAGATCTGTGCTAACAAGGATTTCGAACCCGCGCGAACGTTTTTCGAGCAGCTCTGGTTTTGGGACCAGATCGTTTTCGATACATCCTTCGACAGGCTCATCCTTCGACAGGCTCATCCTTCGACAGGCTCAGGATGACAGAGCGGCTACACCCTTCGACAAGCTCAGGGTGACACAGAACATCCTTCGACAGGCTCAGGATGACAGAGCGGCTACATCCTTCGACAGGCTCAGGATGACAGAGCGGCTACATCCTTCGACGGGCTCATCCTTCGACAGGCTCAGGATGACACAGGAGGCCATCCTTCGACGGACTCAGGATGACACAGCGGCTACGCCCTTCGACAGGCTCAGGGTGACATGGGGGGCGTGATGATGACTTTGCCGCTCGCGCCGCCGGCGACGCGGCGGTAGGCTTCGGGCGCTCGCGCGAGCGGGAAGCGTTCGGCGATGGTGGGCGGCGCGAGGGCGCGCGATTCGAGCAAAGGATCGAGCTTGGTCAGAATCGTCGCGACTTCGCGCAAACTGAACTTCGCCGAATCGAATCCGATTAGTCGCTGCTCGGCGCGATACAGAGCGAACAGATCCAGCGTTACCTCGCGCCCGGCCGCCGCGGAAATCACGACCATGCGGCCGCCAATCCCAAGTGCGCCGAGAAGCTGCTCGAAGATCGGGGCACCGACGACGTTGAGCGCCACGTTAGCGAGTTTGCCGTTTGTCGCCGTTCGAACGACATCGGCAAGATCGTTGCGGTCGGTGCGTGCAACGACGTCGAGGCCCAGCTGCGCAACCGATGCGGCCTCGCGTTCATCGCGGACGAGGCCGATAACGTTTGCACCCAGGGCCCGGGCGATTTGCGCCGCGGCGCTACCGACGGCACCGTTTGCGCCGGATATTATGGCCCACTCTCCCGGCTGCAGTTGCGCCACGTCGACCAACGTACTCCAGGCCGTAACGAACGGGACGCCCATTGCCGCCGCCTGCTCGGCGGAAAGGTCGGCAGGGCGAATTGCAACGGCGTCGCGCGGCAGTCGAATGTATTGCGCGTGGGCCCCGTCGCGCGTGAGTCCGAGCTCGCCGCCTCCCGAACCCCATACGTTTTTTCCGATCAAATCGGTCGGTCCGTCGACGACGCGACCGGCGAAGTCGCGCCCCAGGATACGAGGCAGCGTCGCGCTCGGGAATCGTCCAAGCGCGATTCCCACGTCGCTCGGATTGACCCCGGCCGCCTCGATAGCGACGAGTACGTCGTCGTCCTTACCGGGCGCGGGATCGTCGACGTCGCGGACTTGCAGATCGTCGAGCGTCGCGTATCGATCGATTTGAAGTGCCTTCATGGTCACTTCGCCAGGTAGCGCGCCACCGCGAGGCCAGGCGAAGGACTGCCCGAGGCCAGAAGGTTGCCTGCCGCAACGATCTTGCCATCGGTTTGAACGGTCAATGCGGTTGCCACCGAGCCGCCGCCGAACGTGACGACGCGTCCACTATCGCCGAACGACGGATCGAGCGCGCCGGTCGCAAGAAGCCGAGCAACGCCGAAGACGCTTTGATGGCTTGCAGTCGAGCCGATGCCGGCAACGAGCAACGCGCCGTTCGCGGCTACTTCGACATCTTTGGGCGTATTGGCAGCCGGTGAATCAAACGCAAACGGCGTGACCGTATAGTTCGGGTCGGGCGCTTGATTTCGCAAAAGGCGGAGGACCTGCACCTCGTTACCACTTCCTTTGCTCACGGTCGACCATTGCAACAGCTTTCCATCCGGCTGGAACTCGTTCGATCCTTGGAAGGTGAGGCTGCCGGTATGGGCGACACTGACGAGGGTTCCGCCGCGATCGTTTTGCTCGAGGCGTCCGTTGGATGAAAACCGCGCCATGAGCCCGTTCGACGAATCGAACTGTCCGCCGCAGACCAAGATGTCTCCGTTGGATTGCAGACCCATCGCCGTCACACCACCAACGGCGTCAACAGCCACAACTCCGTTCGCACCGAAACTGGCATCGGGATTTCCGCTTGAATCGAAGCGGGCGAGTGATGTTCGATGGGAGTCGCTCGTTGGATTCAGGGCAAAACCGCCCGCGATAACGTCGCCGTTGGATTGAACGAGGATTACGAGCGTGCCGTTGGAGGTTCCGGCGAGGTAGTCGAACCGCACCACACCACCTTTACCGAAGGTCGCATCGAGGTTGCCGTTCGTTTGTAGGCGCACGAGCTCGGCGTCTCGATCGCCATTGGACGATGCAATTCCGCCGACCAAGAGTTTGCCGTCGGGCTGAAGCGCCATCGCATATGCCGCATAGAGGTCGAGCGAGACGGAACCGTTATGACCGAAGCTTTTGTCAAGAGATCCGTTTGGCATCAGGCGAACGACAGCATTCTGGGCTTGCCCGGTTCCATTGCTGCCGATCACGATCCGGCCGTCGGGCTGCTCTAGCGCCATCATTGGTTCCATCGAGGAGGCGAGGACGACTTTGCCTCCTTTACCGAAGGTCGGGTCGAGCGAGCCCGCTTGGTGATTCGCTCGCTCGGTGGAGGTCGTCACGATCGGAAGTCCGGTGGAACCGAGTGACGACTGCGCCCCTCCGGCGCAGCCGGCGAGTATTGCCACGAGCGGCACCGCCGTCGATCGTAAGTTCAAAGAAGCCTCCATTCGAAATCTCGTCCTCGGAGCATGGTCTTCACGGAATCTACGCAGGATTCATGAAGAAATTCTGAGTTCCGTTCGGGTGCAGCGACCGGGTGGCTCCTTGTTCAGCCAAAGAGCGTTCGCGCCTGGAGCGCAGGGGTTCGACGGTTTGTCGTGAGGCCAACCTTGGGAAGGCTAGAAATATGTGCACGCGTGGGGTGCTGTGGCGGTACGAAAGCTCAGATGCCATAGATTGCCTCACCGAGCGCCGAAATTTCCTCGAGGCCGTTCGAGAGCACCGAGACTGGGAAGTCGACGACGAGGCGGCCAAAGTCGTTTTCACGGAACTGGTTGCTAATGTCGTGAGGCATGCGCCCGGGCCGATTGAGGTCACGCTGGAATGCGATGGATGCAGCCTCCTGCTGAACGTTTCGGATCGCGGCTCGGGATTCGCATACGAGCCGAAACTCCCCGAGAACCTGCTCGCCGAAGGGGGACGCGGCCTCTATATCGTTTCGCGGCTTGCGACCGAGGTTCGCATTGAGGTGAATAAGAGGCTCGGCTTGAACGTCGCTGCAAAATTACCCGCGCGCAAGATGAACAACCGGGCCGCTCGTTCGAGCGGTCACCATTGATACAGGCTGCCTCGTTTTCCGTCCAGCGTGCAGCCGATCGCGCGTGTTTCGATCATGGCTGGTTGAAGACGTGCCACTCGTTTAGTTTCGCGAGCTACTACGATCCGCAGAACGTCAACTGGGGAGCGCTACGAGTGCTCAATGACGATGTCGTCGCTCCGGGCCAGGGTTTCCCGACGCATCCGCATCGAGACATGGAAATCATCACGTACGTGCTCGCGGGGCATCTGGAGCATACCGATTCGACCGGCAGCCATGGCGTCGTCGGTCCCGGGGGCGCGCAGTTCATGAGTGCCGGTACCGGCGTGCAGCATTCCGAATTCAATTATTCGAAAGACCGTCCGCTGCACTTCTTGCAGATGTGGGTCTTACCGCGTGAGTTGGGGTCCCGTCCCGCCTACGGACAAATCGAGTTTACCGACGGCGAGCGGCTCAATCGGTGGCTCCCCGTTGCGAGCGGTTATCCGAAAGTCGAGGCGCCGGTTAAAATTACCGCCGATGCGGCATTCTTAGTGACGCATGTCGCGGACGGTGCCTTCGTACGCCACCCGTTTGCGCCCCACCGTTTGGGCTTTCTCTTTCTTGCCGCGGGCACAGCAAACGTTGAGGCGTTGAGCGAGACCGACGAAGTCGTCGCCAGCGAATCATTGAGCGCCGGCGACGCGGTTCGCATGTCGAACATTGGGCGCGTGATTCTTCGCGCGGACCGGGAGGCCATCGCGGTTCTGTGGGATCTTGCGAAAGAGGATCTGCACACTTAAGTTCGCTTAACAAATCGCCATCGCAATGCCGTAAAATCGGTACAAATGTACCAAGGAAGCCGCAATTCTCGAGCGCAAGTCGACAGTGCTCTGGTGTTGCTCCGGCCGTTTGAGGAGATCTTCACCCGAGCAAAGGGTCACCCCGGGCATGGGGCGGCCCTTCTTGATGCGAGAGCACTACCAGAGGAGCGAGCAGCGAGCCCACGATGCGACCGCGCGGAAAAGGTCGGACGCCGCTTCGAAAACCCGCAGCTTATGCGATCGCAATGCTGATTGCCGCGGCGTTGGCTTTTCAGCTAATCTTTCGCTATCAATACCTACAGATCGATGGTGCGCTGTGGCGGCTCGATCGCGTGACCCAGCAGATGTGCGAAATGAACGTCGGCGGCGTACGCTGTCAGGTTTCTTCGCCGAGTACGAGCGTCAGTACGAGCACGACGACGAGCACGAGTACGAGCACAAGCACAAGCCTGAAGGCCCGCGTCAACCATAAATGACCGAAGCGGTTTTAAGGCTATATGCTCAAAGTTAACACGAAAGAAATCGCCGAAGAGACGTGGGCGTCGCCGAAGGGAAAGTTTGTTTGCGCGGGTGTCCAGGTGTCGGAGGCCTTAGGCCGTAAGCCGAACAGCACCGACCTTCGCGAACGCCACCCCTTTGACGTTGAGATTCAGCGCATCCCTCCGGGGAAGCGCAACTATCCATATCATTCCCACAGCGCCCAGTGGGAATTCTATCATGTGATCTCCGGCACAGGGACCGTTCGGCACGATGAAGGGACGACCGCGATAGAACCGGGCGACGCATTCATCTTCGAACCCGGCAAACCGCATCAGCTCATTAACGACGGCACTGAAGACTTAGTATTGTACGTCATTGCGGACAATCCGATTGGTAGCACGAGCGATTACCCCGACAGCAACAAATGGTCGGTGGGGCCGCCGGATCGCCGAATCCTCGTGCGTTCGGAGCCGCTCGACTACTTTGACGGCGAGGAATAAACTATAGCGTCGCCGCCGTGCTGTTCGCTATCGGCGGCGACGCTTGAGCGCTATTTCTTCAGCGATTCCTTGAATGTGACTTGAGGCGTGGCTCCGCCCGCCGCCGTGCACGTCCCCAGATTCAGGTTGTTGGTCTCGCCCGTCGTGCCGTCATGTGGCTGGCACGTCGGAGCATTGCTCGTTCCGTCGGTTAGAGCAATCTTTACGGTGAGTGCGGTTCCGGCATTGAAATCCGCTTGCGATCCGCCGCCGTCGCCGATGATATTGAACTCAGAACCCGTCCAGCCTTCAGACAGATACATGACCGTGTCGGGTCCGTTCGTGCTGTAGGCGTTCGAGCCATCGGTAAACTCGAGCGTGTCGAGGCCACCGTTCACGGCGTTTCCTGAGAGGTTGATCCGTGGGAGGTCTGTGACGGCCTCCTGCGGGACGGAGACAGCCGAGCTGTTTTTGTAGCAATCGGGGCTGAAGCTATTCCAGCCGGGCGGGCAATGGACGGATCCGCCCGTATAGCGGATGAGCCAATACTGCATGAATGCTGCGTGCGAGCTGCTCGAATAAACGTACTGCAGCCAGCCGAGGCACTGCGCCGGATTGTAAGCGTTTGCGCAAGCCTGGTCGCCCGAGATGAAGTTCGAATTCAGCTGGAGCGAATAGACATTTGCTCTGCCGCCATCGGTCTCGGACTTGAGGCGCCTCACTACCGGAAACGAGCCGACCGCGTTTGAGGTGAGGGTCGAGGTCACTGCGGCATAGTCATTGCCGTTGCCAACGGTCTGCGCGTGGCCCGCGCCGCTTCGCGGAATGTAGGGGCGGTTAGGTGCTGCTACGCACGGGACGCTTGTCCACGTCGTCTGCGGATAAACCGCGGTGTAGCATCCTTTGCCGGGCGTCGGTGCGTGCGCGATTGCCGCGTGCCACGATTGAAGAGACCCGACGTTTGAACTCGAGCCTCGGATCTGCGCCCCACTACCGGCGACTTGGGGCACGTTGGGCGCCCCGGAGTTCGAGCATCCCGCCGCGAGCACGGCAGCAACGCCGGCAAGCACGAGTTTGTAAGATACGTTCATCAATATTCCTTCTACGGCGGGAAAGCTCCGCACGTCCGCTCACAAAGTAGCAGCAATGGGCGCTCGATTCCTCTCAGGCCCCCGGGTGGAGGATCGCCTGATGTCCGTTCTGGCGAGTGCGGCGATAAGGTCTGCATCCTGCGAGCGCGAATATCACCGCATGGTGCGATCGCTCGAGGTCGCTTTCCGAGAGGGCACTTTGTGGCTCTGCGCCGGCGCGCTGTTGCTCTCGTCTTGTAGCGGGGTCACTCCAGGCGGCACGTCAGCGGTGTCGCTTTCCCAGCAACGGGAATCGCTGAATTCAGGGTCCGGCAGCTCGCCGATCGGACACATCGTCATCATCGTGCAAGAGAACCGCACATTCAACAATCTCTTTGCCACCTTCCCGGGCGCGACCGGCGCTACGGTGGGGAAGAAGCTGGTCGGCAAAGGCAGACACAAACGGGTGGAGCCGATCACCTTGAGCGAAGCCAATCTTACGACGCGGGCAACGCTCAACCACCATTACGCCAGCTTCCTCACGGCATACGACGGCGGCGCGATGGATGGATTCAACCGCATCATCTCCGCCAATACACATGTTCCCGAACGCACAGCACCCTACCAGTACGTTAATCCGGCGCAAGTCGCTCCCTATTGGACGATGGCGAAAGAATACGGACTGGCCAACGCAATGTTCGCTACGCAAGGCAGCGACAGCTTTCCGGCCCATCAAGACCTCATCCGCGGCGGTACCGAGATTGATTCGACCGATAGCCTTATCGACACGCCGACGAGCAACAATCACTCCTGGGGATGCGACTCGCCGCCCGGAACCGTGACGTCGCTCATCACGACGAATCTTTACTACGAACTCGATGCAGGACCGTTTCCCTGCACCTCGGATTTCCCGTCGTCGGGAACCGGCTACCCAACCTTGCGCGACCTCCTCGATGCGAAGAGCGTTTCCTGGAAATACTACACTCCCGAAATCGGAAGTTCGGGTGCGATTTGGAATGCCTTTGACGTGATCGCGCCGGTCCGCTACGGCCCAGAATGGGGCACCAACGTTTCGTGGCCCGAGACCAACATATTCAATGACATCGACAATGGCGCGCTGCCTTCGGTCTCCTGGGTGATACCGGATGGCAGGAACTCCGACCATCCCCATGACGGCTCCGACACCGGACCCTCATGGGTGGCCAGCGTGGTTAACGCGGTCGGTCAAAGCTCGTATTGGAACAGTTGCGCAATCATCATCGTCTGGGACGATTGGGGCGGCTTCTACGATCCCGTACCGCCGCCGTTGCCGCGCGATAATCAGGGCGGTCCCGGGCTTCGCGTCCCAATGATCGTCGTTTCGCCCTACGCACGCGAAACGTCGTCGAGTCAACCCGGTTATATTTCGAATACCGTCTACGAGCTTGGCACCATCGTACGTTTCGTGGAAGATACGTTCAACCTCGGGCGGCTCGGCACAACCGACGAAACGACCAACAGCATGTCGGATATGTTCAATCTCAACCAAATGCCGCGTCCGTTTCAAACGATTCCCGCGAAGTATCCACGGTCGTACTTTACACACCGAAAGCCTTCCGGATTGCCGGTCGATACCGATTGAAATCGCTGCCTTAAGGCCGCCGGCTGCGCCTGTTTCTCGCCCCGGCTGATCGCCTCAACGACCGGCCGCGAGGCGAGGAGTGCATTGGGCGGCCTTTTCAGAGAGTTACTTGAAACGTCAACATTATTGTTGACTTTCGCGGAAAGGCATTGTATGCTGTGGTCCATGCCTGGAACCGCGCGACTAGATGCTTCGCTCGGCGCCGTCTTCGGGGCGCTCGCGAACGAACAGCGCCGTGCAATAGTTGTGCGGTTAGCGCAGAGCTCGGTAAGCACACCGGAAGTCGCTTCGCAGTTTGAGTTTACAAAACAAGCTCTTAGCCGCCACGTGGCAATCTTGGAAGATGCCGGTTTGGTGAGGCGAACGATGCGCGGCCGAACGTACGACCTGGTGCTGGTTCCGGAGCCACTGGATCACATCTCACGATGGCTAGTCGAAATTCGTCGGGGCTGGTGCGCCAGTCTCGACCGGCTCGACCAGGTATTAAGGAGCAAGGATCATGACTGAGCGATTCATTGCCCAGCGCGAATTCGCAGTTCAGCCGGAAGCGCTTTTTGCGGCGTGGACTGAGGTTTCCATACTGAGCCGGTGGTTCGGATGCGGCGACGATACGTTATGGACTGTGCACGAATGGGACGTTCGCGAAGGAGGCGCCATTCTGGTCAGCCTCGATTTCGACGGAAAGCCGTTTGAGGTTCACGGAGAGTTTCTCATTGTAGACCCGCCGCGGCGGCTTTCCTACCGCTGGGACGCCGACCAGACGGTGAACGTAACAATCGAGCGTAGCGGCAATGGCTCATTGTTGACGCTCGAGCACCAATGGCCGCCGACAAACGAAGACCGCTCGATGCTCGACGCCGGCTGGAAGAACGCGCTCGAGCAACTGCGGCACTTAGTGGAAGACGCAGTCGCCCCGTGAGTGATATTCCTGCATCAAAAATTCAGCTATACGAGAAACTTTTGGCGAGCAATCCAAAGATCGTTCGCAGGGGCAAGACTAACCCGTACACGTCTCACAACGGCCATATGTTTACGCACTTGTCACCGCCGGGAACGCTTGCGCTTCGCCTACCTCCAAGCGAGGTTGCAGCATTCCTTAAGAAATACAAAACCACATTATTTGAGGCTTACGGCGTCGTAAAAAAGGACTGGGTCGTCGTGCCCGATCGTTTACTATCGAAAACCGCAGAACTCGTGCCATATCTCGCGCTGAGCTATCAGTTCGTCCAAACCCTTAAGCCGAAGAGTACGCAAAAAAAGTAATACGCTTCCTAATGCTATGCGCAAAACGTGTGCTTTTCGTGGGGCTGCTAAGCGTAGCGCTTCTTGGCGCGGCGCCTCGGTCGCTGCGCGATCCGTATCTTTCGTTGCTCGTAGGCACGTGGAGCGTCGACGGCAGGGTCGCCGGCGCCCGAACGCATCAGATCGCTGTGGGCAGGTGGGTGCTCGATCACAATTTTCTGCTGCTTCATTTTGCGGGATCGTATGAAGCCGACGTCTACATCGGGTACGACGTCGAACGTCATCGCTACGTTGAGCACTGGCTGGACATCTTCGGAGGGAGTGGAGCGACGGCAGTGGGCTTCGGAACGAAACGTGACGATTCACTTACTATTCGCTTCGACTATGCCGACGGGCCGTTTCGCAATACGATGCGCTACGACGCTTTGCACAGGGGTTGGGAAATCCACTACGCGTCGCTGCGCGGCAACGGCGAATGGCAGAGCTTTGGCGACCAGCGACTGACGCCCGCAAACCCGGCTCGATAATCGATAGCGTTCAGAATTTTTTTACAAGCGAGATGCATTGTTATGAGTATGAGTCGACCACGTATTATCGTCCTCGGTATTTTCTTGATCTCGATGCTTGCGGCGTGCTCGGGTTCGCCACAGCAGCTTGTGCCTGGTCATCAGTCCAGTTCGATCGACGACGCCGCCGCCGCAGCGGCAGCCGCGAAATCGATTTGGTCGGTGGTTTCCAGCCCGGACGAGCCGCCGATCGACAGCGATCTCTACGACGATCTGCTTTATAACGCCAGCGGAACATCTGCGTCGGACGTCTGGAGTGCCGGCTGGTATTGCTGCGCTTCATACGGTTCGCAGGAGTACGATCGCACCGTTATCGAGCACTGGAACGGCAGTGTTTGGAGCATTATCCCCTCGGCGCCGAACGAGCCCGCGAACAGTCAGCTACGTGGAGTGGCCGCGGTCGCCTCGAACGACGCATGGGTGTTTGGGATGTCGTTCAACAGCGGGCAGCCGTTAATCGAACACTGGAATGGCACAGCGTGGAGCCTTACCGCGAATCCCTACGTGTCAAAGGGATGGCTGCTCGCCGCGCAGGCATTTGCTTCCGACGATGTTTGGGCGGTCGGAACGGCCAGCAACTCGGCATTAACCGAGCACTGGAATGGTAAGAGTTGGAGCGTCGTCGCCAATCCGAGCGGATCGGGCCCTGGGGGAACCGTTATTTTAAACGCAGTTTCCGGCAGCAGCCCCAACGACGTCTGGGCGGTCGGCGAATTCGACCATCCCGATCCCAACGTGTTCGCCGAGCACTGGAACGGCAGGCAATGGTCTTCGGTCAAACCCGTGAATAAGTTTTACTATAGCGATTTCTACGCCGTCGCCGCGGTTTCGCCGAACGATGTGTGGGCGGTTGGCGATGAATATCCGAACCCCACGGATTCACATTTACGACAACTCATCGAACATTGGGACGGCGCGAGCTGGAGCATCGTTCCGAGTCCCAACAAAGAGCCAAAGGGACCCTATAAGCTGAGCAACGTGCTTTCCGCCGTCACCGCGGTATCGGCCGACGACGTATGGGCTGGAGGCTACTGGACCTCCGCGGACAGCAATATCCGAGCGTTATTCGTGCATTGGGATGGAAAACGATGGAAGGCCGAGCCAGGGCCCAGCACGCTTGAGAAAAACGGCAACGGATCGTTCAGCCAGATCCTGGGATTTGCCAACCTCGGGGGCGGGATGATCTGGGCAACTGGGTATCAATCCGAACCCGCTCAGTGCTGCGACGAAACGCTGACAATGAAAACAACGCACGGCTAGGGGACATGCTAGGGCGAAGGTCGATCGAAAGCAATCAAGGGAACACAAGTGCAGCGCAAAGCTTTATAGAAAATACAAAACCCTGCGCGCCCGTAGCTCAAACTGGATAGAGCAGGGGACTCCTAAGCCCAAGGTTGCCAGTTCGATTCTGGCCGGGCGCAATTTTGAAGTCGTACACCCTTCGACAGGCTCAGGGTGACACGATCACCCTTCGACAGGCTCAGGGTGACAAGTCACGACAAGCGCCCTACGACAGGTTCGCCCTTCGACAAGCTCAGGGTGACAAAGAGGTGATTGCTTGCTTGGTCAACTGTTGCAAGGGGTTTACCGGGTGTGCTAGCATGAGTCTTCCGAACGGACCGGCGGTCCGTTTTCTTCATGTTGTGGTAGACTGATGGCAAAGAAAGAGACACGCGTGATGGTGGTCCTTGCCTGCACGCAGTGCAAGCGCCGCAACTATAACACGCAAAAAAATAAATCGAAGACCACGGACCGGCTGGAGCTCAGCAAATATTGCCGCTTCTGCCGCTGCCACAAGCCGCACCGCGAAACTCGATGAGCGGCCTAAGCGGAGGGCGGTAGCTCAATTGGTAGAGTCCTGGTCTCCAAAACCAGTTGTTGCAGGTTCGAGTCCTGTCCGCCCTGCCAGCCTTCGGAAGTGAACCTTTGGTGAACGAACAGCGAAAGAAAACAGCTCAAGCGCTTGCGGGCGGAGATTTCGTCCGGGGCGTTATCATGGAGCTTCGGCGCGTCACCTGGCCAACGCGGGACGAATGGATCTCGGCGACGATCCTCACGGTCGCGCTCGTCATTGGCATCGGGCTCTTCACGTTCGTGGTCGACCAACTCTTCGGCTGGCTCTTCAACGTGATCCATCCCGCCACCGCGGGTGTGATTCCGCAATAGTTCAAGATCCTATGTACGACATCGAAAATCAAGAGCGCGACGCGAAAGCGGACGAGCCTATAACCGACGAAACGATGATCGACGACGCGCTCATGACCGATCCCGAGGGGACCGTGGAAGAGCGGCCGGCACCGGTCGAAGAGGCGCCATCCGAAGAGGCGCCGGCCGACGAGACGCCGTCCGAAGAGCCGGTCGCGGCCGAAGCTCAGGACGAAGAGCCCGGCGCCGAAGCGACCCCGGCGAAGGCGAAAGACAACCGCAACTGGTTTGTCGTGCACACGTATTCGGGTTACGAAAATAAAGTCAAGGCGAATCTCGAGCGCCGAATTCACTCGATGGGCATGCAGGACAAAATCTTTCGCGTCCTCGTGCCGATGGAAGATGAAGTCGAGTTCAAAGACGGCAAGCGCAAGATTACGCCAAAGAAAGTTTTCCCCGGCTACGTTCTCGTTGAGATGATCATGGACGACCAGTCGTGGTACGTCGTGCGGAACACGCAGGGCGTGACCGGGTTCGTTGGCAGTCCCGGACCGGGCGAGAAGCCGGTGCCGCTGCAAGACAAAGAAGTCAAGACGATTCTCAAACAGATGGGCATCGAGGCACCGAAGCTAAAGATCGACTTCAAGAAAGGCGATCGCGTGAAGGTCACGTCGGGGCCGTTCTTCGATTTCACGGGCGTCGTCGACGAGATCGCGCCGGAGAAGGAACGCCTGCGCGCCTTGATTTCGATCTTTGGACGCGAGACGCCAGTCGAACTTGAGTTCTTCCAGGTCGAAAAGGTTTAGAGACTGTGGGGAAGGCTGAAATGCATATTGGGATTGCGCGCATTTATGTAAACGATGTCGAACGTGCAAAGGCGTTTTACACGGAAAAACTCGGTTGGGACGTACGCCACGATCAGCCGATGGGTCCGGAGATGCGCTGGCTGAGCGTTGCGCCGCCCGGCGCAGAGACCGCTATCGTTCTAACCAAGGGATTCGACGACTGGTCGCCCGAGAAGGTCGGCGGTAGTTGCGGCCTGGCATTGGAAGTCGACGATGTCTTCAGGGTCGCCGAGGAATTCAAGAGCAAGGGCGTGGAGATCATCGGTGGCCCCGCGGCAGAATTCTTCGGCGGTTGGGCGCGCTTCAAAGATTCCGAAGGGAACGAGATCGGCATGCATAGCCCCGTTCCGGAAGGCGCGAAGCAATAATCTACTCTTGACGCGCGAAGCGACCCCGATCGCGCGTTCTTATCGAGGGGCAGTTTTCCCAACGGGATGACGAAAGGACAACATGGCTAAAAAAGTCGTAGGCAAAATCGGCCTACAAATTCCGGCGGGCAAGGCCACACCGGCCCCGCCGATCGGTCCCGCACTCGGACCGTATTCGCTCAACATCATGGATTTCTGCAAGCAGTACAACGAGCGTACTGCGTCGCAAGCGGGCATGATCATTCCGGTCGAGATCACGGTTTTCGAAGATCGGACGTTTACGTTTATTACGAAAACGCCGCCGGCGTCGTTCCTCATCAAACAGGCGCTCAATCTCGAATCGGGCAGCAAAGAGCCGAATCGCAATAAGGTCGGCCGTTTGACGCAAAAGCAGCTCGAGGACATCGCCAAAGTGAAGATGCCCGACATCAACGCCAACGATATGGATGCGGCGAAGAAGATCGTAGCCGGTACGGCGCGCTCGATGGGCGTCGAGGTGGAGGCGTAAGATGCCGCAACACCATGGCAAGCGATTCAAAGCCCTGACGGCCGGTTACGACCAGCGCAAGCTCTTTTCAACGCCTGAGGCGGTTGCCGTCATTAAGAGCATGGCGAACGCGAAGTTCAATGAGACCGTTGAGGCGCACGTGCGACTTGGCGTCGATCCAAAGAAAAGCGATCAGAGCGTTCGGGGAACGGTGTTACTTCCCCATGGGACCGGCAGAACGGTGCGAGTGATCGCATTCGCAAAGGGTGATAACGCCAAAGCCGCGCAAGAGGCCGGCGCCGACATCGTCGGCGACCAGGATTTGATCGATCGCGTGAAAGGTGGGTTCACCGAATTCGACGTTGCCGTTGCGACGCCCGATATGATGGCGCAGGTCGGCAAAGAGCTGGGTCGGATCTTGGCAACGAAAATGCCCAATCTCAAAGCTGGTACCGTCACGCCGAACCTCGGTAATGCAATTCGCGATATCAAGGCGGGCAAGGTCGAGTTCAGGCTCGACAAGACTGGAATCATCCACACGATCGTCGGCAAAGCGAGCTTCGAAGAAGCGCATCTGATCGAAAACATCACGACCTTGCTCGATGCGATTCTGCGCGCCAAACCGTCCGCTGCCAAAGGCACCTATCTGCGCAGCGTTACGTTGGCGAGCACGATGGGCCCCGGCGTGAAGGTCGATCCGAATCGGGTGAAAGCGACGGCGTAAACGCCCCGGAGGGGGCGACTCCTTGCTTAGCCGAGAATCACCGCAACAGGAGGAAACCAAATGCCTTGGTTCGTGTGGTTTTTAGCGGGGCTCGTGATCGGTTATCTTGTGCGAGGTCTCCAAACGACGTACGGCAATAAATCCACGCCGTAGTGTTCGGACGACCCTTCGACAGGCTCATCCTTCGACAAGCTCAGGATGACAACAATCGACAAGCTCATCCTTCGACAAGCTCAGGATGACAACAATCGACAAGCTCGTCCTTCGACAAGCTCAGGATGACAACAATCGACAAGCTCAGGGTGACACGGTAGAAGCGCTCAGTGCGGGAAAGCCGGTAATGCCGGCTTGAGGATCATCAGCACAAAGGTGATGAGCGGAAGAATAAGTGCGATCGAACCCCAGAGCGTCCAGCCTTTGGAGTGCTCTTCGTAGGCTTGAAAGTTCCCCGCGTGAGCGGCGATAGCGACTCTTCGCTGTGCGCGCGACAGCGGCCCGAACGCTAAGCCCGCCAGAACGAAAGCAGCAATCCCCCACAAAAGCCATCCGGTCGAGAGAATCGGGATATTGCCGAAGACCGCCATGCCGACACCTCCGACAAGAAGAAGAACGATGCCTGGGATCGTAAAGATCTTGTCGCCAGCGATGATGCCATCCATCGTGCTGGCCATAATTGCGAGATTACGGGTGCGATCAGCATGGCTCTTCCAAAAAACCCCGATCGTAATGTTTCCGAGGAAAAGTACGACCCCGGCAACGTGGATGAGCTTCAAGATTAGGTAGAGCATAACGCGCACCTCCTAAGTAAAATTTCGAGAAACGGTGATCACTAGCTTGGCAGTTTGATAAAAAGAATCGCAACATACGCGATCGTCATCACCATTGCGACCCCAGTGATCCATTCCTGCGATCGTCGCGACTTCACCACAAACGCTACGACGACGAGAGCATCGAACGCAATCAAGAACGCGAAGTTGAGCGCGGAGGCCATATGCCCCGTTCGGGCGATTTCTTCGGCAATGCTCAAGGCCGGCACGAAGAACATGAAGGCGACGAACCATCGCCGGTTGCGAAAGTACCAGGCGCCCAGATCAAGCTTCCCGTTCTCCTCGCGGTCGGGCAATACGAGCGTCGAGAGCAAGAAAAGATCTACTGGCACGAGCATCTGCAACCAAAAAATTCCAAAGTTCCAATCCGTGGTATGACGCAAGCCCCATTCTGCCCACCAATGCTGGACAGAGATAAAGAAGAGGAATACGCCCCAAGCTACGGGAGGCCAATAGAAGTCGAGGCGCTCGCGAGCGGTGATAACGGCCGCAAGGCGCGTTAAGATATTCGTAATGGCGAGGCCGAGCACGATCGAGACGAGCACGGTGAGGTAATCAAACGGGTTCATCGTTCCGAAATCAGTTTGGAACCGATGCGCCGAGTTCGCGCAGACGAGCCTCGAGCCGGCGAATGCGCGCGTGAGCTTTGTCGGCCTCGATATGATCGTATGCGGCGCCCGCGTTACGCGCGATGCCTTCCAAGAGGCTGCGCTCGTCGGCGGTAAGCGGCATGCCGTTGCCGCGCGGACCGTAAAAGACGAACCCGAAGACGCTGCCGCGCATCAGCAGCGGCACGACGAGCGACGGCGCCTTGGAGCCGCCGGGGAAAATCGTTTCCGGTCGTGGGCGCCCATCGAGAACGATTGGAGCAAGCTCGGCACGCAGTTCGACGATGAGTGGATCCTCCGGATCGATGCGTTCGGATTCTTGGCGAGTCCAGCCGCGATCGGCGCGGCGCTCAAAGGGCTCGCCCTCACTCTGCGCGAGAAAGAGCGCTGCCGACGTCAGGCCGAGCACACGCACCGGTTCGTCGACGAGAAACTCGATAAGCGTCGTTTCGGATGACGTATTAGCTAGCGCGCGGGACGCGTGGCGGAGCGCCTCTTCGCCGCGGCGCTGGTCGCGAAAGATGAACGTGTTTAAGAAGAGTTCGATGCGTCCGTGCAGTGCGTTGAGGATGAAGCCGATCGCTAATGCTGCCGCAAGGCTGACGTAGATGGCCGGCCTAGTGCTCTCGAAGATTTGTTCGGCCCACCACTCGATTATGCCGAAGAAGACCAGCAACAAAGCCGTGATCGCGCCATAGATTGCTGCGCGGCCAATCGCAAAACGAAAGTCGATCACCCGCTCGGATAGAAATCCGTAGACTACAAAAACGGAACCTGCAAGGCCGAACCAGGGCATAAGCGCGCCCGTCCAATCCTGCAAGTTGAGCAACGATATCGAAACGTTGCCGACGAGCGTGCTCACAATGTTCGCAAGCGCCCACGTCAAATCGAGAATCGGCGCCAGCGCGATGCCGGCGATGACCCACATCACGCGGCCACGCGGAATTCCGGTCGCGCCAGACGCGATATAGGCAAGCCCGGCGAGCACGACGACGAGCAGAGTGGCGTCCGAAAGGCTTTCGAACAAAACGCTCGGCCCGGGCAATCCGAATCGCTGGTAGACGATCCAGACGACCGGATCCATCCAAACGACGAGCACAAGCAGCGAGAGCGCAATCGCGGTGGCGAGAAACCACCGCCAAGCGCGGCTTGGCCTACCGTACAGACGCTGCGCAAAGATCAAGATCATGACCTGAGCGGCCGGGTAGACAAACTGTATTGCCACATAACTCGCAAAGCTAATGGGCCACGCCGCCAAGTCGAGCGGCGTCTCGTTCACCTTCACCAGCATCAGCATCGTGTAGAAGTAAAACGCGAGCGTTATCGGCAACGGGCGCACGAGAAAGAGCGCGCTGGCAAGGGCGAGCGAAAGGAAAAAACAAAGCGGCGTACCGACGTACCGTGTGAGCGTCGCCCGAGGCGAATAGTCCGGCGAGCTGGCAACGAGGCGAGCGTCAAACGTGCGGCCGTTGCGCTTGATCTCGACGGGTATTGGCTTATCTGCGTGCGCGCCGGCGAAGAGCGCGAATCGCTGCGATGGGCTGAGCTTCTGTAAATTGATCTCGTCGCCGCTTGCGAGCGGATTCCCGGCCGACGACCCGGCAGCGACCTGGATTTGATTGCTATTGTGCTCGAAGAAGAATGGAAAGAAGCCAAGCTGCGTCGAGTTGCCTTCGATGACGAAAAAAACGACGACCATGACGATCGTGCCGATGGCGACCACCGCAAGCGAAAGACGCTCGCAGAGGAACCTGATCGTCTGCTGCCAGAGTCCGCCGGGGGCCGGGCGAGAGCTCACTCCGAGCAACCGGCTTCTCGGCAAAAGCCTTGCCTTCCCGGCAGTCCTGTGGTAGTCTAACCGACGGCTCCAGAGACCGTAGCCGGCCGTGAGGCCTTAATGTTGACTACCGAGGATGCGATAAGGATAAGTTCGGGCATCAATGCATGCGATGCAGACTTTGAATGAAGCGCCTCGATTTGGAGGCGCTTTTTGTTTCACTCGCTTCTTGCTGGAAACTACGTTGAATGCCGACCGCACGTAAAGAGACCGCCGTTGGAGAACTCGCCGAGCGGGTCGCCGCGGCCAAGACGCTCTTTCTGACCGATTACGCCGGCTTGACCGTCGCTGAAATCACGCGTCTGCGCGGCGAGCTGCGCAAAGACGGAAACACATATTCCGTGGTCAAGAACACGCTTTTTCGAATCGCCGCCGGGGATCTCGCAGGTAAGCTGGAGAGTTTTCTCGCCGGTCCAACCGGCATCGTCTTTGCGGGCGAGGATCCAGTTGCTCCGGCCAAGGCACTCAAAACGTTCAGCGACACGGTCAAACGCGTCGCCGTGAAGGCGGCGTACATCGACGGCCAGGTCGTCGACGCGGCGCAGGTTGAGAAACTGGCCAAGCTTCCGCCCAGGATCGAACTGCTCGCCAACCTCGTCGGCACGCTGGTCAATCCGCTGCGTGGACTCGTCACAGTTCTCTCGGGAAATCAGAGCGGTCTAGTGCGCGTGCTCGACGCAATTCGCGAGCAAAAAGCCGGAGCCGCTTCAGCCACATAGCATCAATCGCTTTATAAGGATAACGACGTAATCATGGCACTCCCCGAACTCATCGAACAAATCGACAAACTCACCGTTCTCGAGCTTGCGGATCTCGTCAAGCAACTCGAAGAAAAATACGGCGTTTCCGCCGCGGCGCCCGTCGCAATGATGGCTGCCGGACCCGGCGCGGGTGCCGCTGCGCCCGAAGCCGAGAAGACGGAGTTCGACGTGATTCTCAGCGAAATCGGCCCCGAGAAAATCAAAGTCATCAAGGCGGTCCGCGAACTCACGAGTCTGGGACTCACCGAAGCGAAAGCCTTCGTCGAGAGCGCGCCCAAGGCTGTCAAAGAGGGCGTTACTAAAGACGAAGCCGAGTCGGTGAAGAAGAAGCTCGAAGAGGCGGGCGCCAAGGTGGAGATCAAGTAACGCCGCAATCCGGCGAACAGGTTCCGGCTTGGGCGCAACTGCTACCACTTCTCGTCGTGGTAGCGCTCTTGGCCGTCCGGATGATCCGTCCGCAGAAAATCACGTTGACCCGCATGTGGCTGACGCCGCTTGTGTTCTGCCTCCTGATGGGCTGGGTCATCTACGCGAACCAGATGCTCAACCCGGCTCCGCCGCTCGAGATCGTTCTGGCGTTGGTTCTCGGTGGCATCTGCGGCGTTCCGTTCGGGATATTGCGTGGAATGCACACCGACGTGCGCCCGACCGACCGGCGGGGCGTGATGTATCTCGGCTCCTCGTGGATTACGCTTCTGATCTTTGTGGTAGCTTTTGGGCTACGCTTTGCCATCCGCCAAGTCACGCCGCTTCGCGGGGCGCTCTCAGGCGCGATCGGCGACGCACTGCTGGCGTTTGCGATCGCCTTCATCGTCGCTAGCTACGTTGTCATTTTTCGCAAGTACCAACGCCTAACAGCGTAGCGCGGCGGGCGTGCGTCCGGTGAGGCGCTTCATGCAGCGCGCCATGTGACTTTGATTCGCGAACCCGGACTGCTGCGCGATTTGGCTCAGCGGGGTCTTCCCGCTTGCGATCAGATTTACGGCATACTCGATACGAGTGCGGATGACGTATTGATGAACGGGCACGCCGAGCGAGCGTTTGAAGACGACTTTAAAATGCGATGGGCTCATGTCGATGACATTGGCAAGTTCCGCAAGCGATAAGTCATGCGCTAGGTGCTCGTTAATGTAGTCGATAACGCGTTGCAGACGGCGACGCGAGAAGCGATCGTCGTAACGTGCGCCCGCGGCCGGCCGGTAGTTGCGCAAGAGCTGGGCCGCGAGTGCGAGCCCAAGGCTGTCGCCGTAGAGGCGGCCGAGCGGCTCGGAGGATTCGAGTTCGGCCTTGACCGCCCAACCGATGTGTTCGATGCGAGGATCGCGCACGTGCAATTTCGGTACGATTGCGACGCGGTCGAGATTGATGCCCATCGTTTCGGCAGCCGAATGCAGAAGGGCCGGCGTGAGATACATGGAGAGCTTGATCGTTGCCGCTTCGGTTTCCCACACGCGTGGAATTCCCGGGGGCACGATTTTGACGTCGCCCGGGGCCTGCAGCCGGCGCAGTGTTTCGCCGTTACAGCGGCTGGTGACGAGCAGAGGGCGTCCGATTTGCATGCTGACGTTGTGACGAACGAACTCTTGCTCGGAACGTCCGGCCGACGCCTCGTAGAGAAACGCGTCGAAACCGTTCCAGTACCGTCCGCCACTGCCCGCGCGCATGCTGAAGACCATTTCGCGGTCGTCGTGGCGGGCCCACGCGCGTTCTTGCCACATTCGAACTAGGTGTAACGCAACGGGGCGGTCTGGTGTGACCGCCCCGCTCCGTTTCGCCTCTCAGCGGCGCTTGGGATGGTTCCCCTCAGGGGGCCAAAGCGCGTTGCCGGGCGAGGCGCTGCGCTTGTGGCGACAAGGTGGGCGGCTTGTTCGATACGGCGGTATGCGACGCGGCCCCATGCGCCCCAGGGGTCGCCATATAGCCGGGAAATTCGCTGCCGCAGGCGCCGCTAACCAACACGCAGGCACCTCCGGCGATGTTGCCCTGGTTGTTGATGTCGTTGGCGTAGAGAAGATAGAGCTGCGAACTGGGGTTCGTGAGCGTGTTCAGATCGGTCATCGTGCCGTTCTGGTAAATGAAGGCGCGCGACGTAGAAAAGCTCGAGCCGTATGAAACGCCGACAATGACACCAGCTTCGTTGATTCCGAGTGCTTCGCTATAAACGTCACCCGGAAGCGTGCCGAGGTCGACCATTCCGCCACTCTTGGTCCACAAGAACGCGTGGAAGTTCGGATTGCCGCTTGTATCGCCGGCAAGGTCGGAGAAGCCAACGACCACGCCTTTGTTGTTGATTGCCATCGGCGTGTTCCAAGCGACTCCGCCGAGACTACCGAGGTTGACGATCTTGCCCCTCCGCCACATGACGGCGTGACGGGCGGTGAAGCGGCCTTCAGCTTGATCGCAGATACCTGAGATTCCAACGATGTCACCGCGGTCGTTGATCTCGGTCGCGGCGCCGTCTTTGTCACCGCGTAACGGCGGCAACTTGATGATGTGGCCGTCTTTGGGATAAAGCGCCGCTTCGAACTGCAAGACTTGCGGGCTCGCGCACGTCTTGTCGCGCCTTGGAGTCTCCGCCCAACCGACGATATCGCCGTGATTGTTCGCTCCCGCGGCGAAGCCGTTGTTACCGCCAAAGGTGGGCAGCGCGATCATTCGGTTGTTCCACCAAGCAAATCCGCGGCAAATGTGGCCGCTCGGCGGTTGAGGGAAAAAGCCCTCCGCACAAGACCAGATTTCGCCGAGTTTCTGCTTTTTCGATGTTTCCGATATGCCGGAGATGAGACCATGGTCGTTCTTCACCGGCCATTCGACGCCGCTGTTTGGGCCGCCGAGCGTGCCGAGATCCATCGGCGGTCCGGCGTTTTCCCAGAGTGTCGCGTGAATGTACGAACTCGACGCCAGGCTTGACGTGCCGCTCGCCCAATTGAGATTGTTGATGCTGTTTGCCCCGGCATTCGAACCGCCGAGCGGCTCGAGTGGGGCGACGCTATATTGCGACGACGAGTCTGACGAGCTCGCGGGCAGCACCGAGCTCGACTGGATTGGGCCGCTGGAGCCGCCGGAGGCACAACCGGCCAAGAGCGACGCGGCTGCTGCGTACGCAGCAACGTGAAACTTCATTGATACTCCTCCATTCATTGGTGTATGGAGACCGTATCAATCGCGCTGGGCTGACGTCGCCCACGAACGGACGATTAGAGTACAAACGGACGCCCTTCGACAAGCTCAGGGTGACACGTTACGACAAGCTCGCCCTTCGACAGGCTCAGGGTGACACTGTCGTTCACCCTTCGACAGGCTCAGGGTGACAATGTCATGCGCCCTTCGACACAGGCTCGCCCTTCGACAGGCTCAGGGTGACAGGGGTGACATTTGTGCGCGGCTAGCGCAGAAAGGCGACCAAGAGAAGCGCGACGATGTTGAGCACCTTGATCATGGGATTGATCGCAGGGCCGGCGGTGTCTTTGTAGGGATCGCCGACGGTATCGCCGGTAACTGCGGCTTGGTGCGCGATCGAGCCTTTGCCGCCGTAGTGGCCGTCTTCGATGTATTTCTTGGCGTTATCCCACGCGCCACCGCCCGACGTGAAGGAAATGGCGACGAAGAAGCCCGTGACGATGGAGCCGAGCAGAATGCCGCCCATCATTTGCGCGCCCGTATCGCCCGGCAGCACGCCGAAATACGAGAGCAGCACGACCAGCACGGGTACGCCGACCGGAATCAGGGCGGGCACGATCATCTCGCGCAACGCGGCGCGGGTGACGATGTCGACGGTTGTACCGTAGTCGGGGCGCGCCGTGCCCTCCATAATGCCGGGAATCTCGCGGAACTGGCGTCGCACTTCCTCGACGACCGCGCCGCCGGCGCGTCCGACCGCCTGCATCGAGAGCGAGGCGAAGAGATAGGGCAACAAGCCGCCGATAAAGAGTCCGGTGAGCACGAACGGGTTGCCGATGGCAAAGAGGTTGCGAACGCCATTCGTGCAGGCAAGCGTTGCGACGCCGGGGCACTTGTGATTGATAAGTTGTTGCAAGAACGATGCGAAGAGGACGATTGCCGCCAGCGCCGCCGAGCCGATAGCGTAGCCTTTCGTGACCGCCTTGGTCGTATTGCCCACGGCGTCGAGCGGATCGGTGATCTCGCGAACGTCGCGCGGCATGTCGGCCATCTCCGCGATTCCGCCGGCGTTATCGGTGATCGGCCCGAAGGAATCAATGGCGACGATGATGCCGGCCATCGAAAGCATCGACATCACCGCGATGCCGACGCCGTAAACGTTCGCAAAGCCGTAACTGACGATGATGCCGACGACGATCACGAGCGCCGGCAACGCGGTCGCCTGCATCGAAACGGCGAGGCCCGCAATCATGTTGGTTGCGTGACCCGTGACTGAGGCCTTGGCGATGCTCTGCACCGGCTTGAACTGCGTGCCGGTGTAGTATTCGGTGATGAAAGTGATGAGCGCGGTAATCACGATGCCGACGACCGCGCAGATAAAGATCGCGTTCACGCTCAGAACGCCGGTCGCTCCCGCAAAGACTTTCTGCGAGGCAAAATAAAAGCCGACGAGCGCGATAATGCTAGCGACGACCATGCCTCGATAGAGCGCCCCCATGATTTTCGTGCGCCGGACTTGGCCGACGCCCACGAAGATCGCGCCGACGATCGATGCGACGATTGAGATTGCACCCAGCAAGAGCGGAAACGTGGTGGCACCAGGCACCGATGCGCCAAAGAGCAGATTTCCCAGCAACATGGCGGCGACCGTCGTCACGCAGTACGTCTCGAAGAGGTCTGCGGCCATTCCGGCGCAATCGCCGACGTTATCTCCAACGTTATCGGCGATGACCGCGGGATTGCGCGGGTCGTCTTCGGGAATGCCCGCCTCGACTTTACCGACTAAGTCGGCTCCGACGTCGGCAGCTTTGGTGTAGATTCCGCCGCCAAGACGGGCGAAGACCGAGATCAGCGAGCACCCAAAAGCAAGGCCGACCATGGCATTCAGCGAGGTTGCGGAATCGCCGTTGTTAATGATCTGCAAGATGTAGTAATAGCCCGAGACCGCGAGCAAACCGAGACCGACGACCAACATGCCGGTGACCGAACCGCCGCGGAAGGCGACGTTGAGGGCCGGCGTTAGGCCGCCGCGTGCGGCTTCGGCGGTGCGAACGTTGGCGCGCACCGAAACGATCATGCCGATGAAACCGGCCGCGCCCGAAAGAATGGCGCCGATCAGAAAGCCGACCGCGGCTTCCTTCCCCAACGTCGGCGCGAAGAGTATGACGACCGCTAAGACGATCGCGACGATACCGATCGTCCGGTACTGGCGCGCCAAGAAGGCCATGGCGCCTTCTTGAATCGCGGCGGCGATTTCGCGCATACGCTCGTTGCCGGCCGGTTGCCGCACGACCCAAAAGGTCAGCGCGACACCGTAGAGCACGGCAAGGACACCCCCGATGAGGCCAGCCAGAATCGCTGTCTGTGCGGTCATTCCTCTCCTCTAGTGCGGACAAACGGTACGGACAAAAAAGGGGGCCCGGGAAGGGCCGACCAGCTTGCCTACTCCGGGCACTCGCGCAAGTCCTATCCGGCGGCCGCGACCGCGTGGGCCGAACAGCAAAAAGGCCCGCCATACGGCGGGCCTTCTTGGTTTCCCAACGCTTACAGCGTAACTCTGACCTTGATGATGAGCTCGTTCCCCTTGTGATCCTTCACCAGGAAGCTGCCGCGCCCAATGGCGAGGCCCACGACGGTGAAGACCGTGTCCTTCGTTCCGTGGTTGGGCGTGATCAAAATGATGCCCTTCGTCTTGTTGTAGACTTTAAAGTTGCCGCCGTAATTCTGCTCGCTGAACTTGCAATCGACGATACCGGCCACGACGATATGGATGCGTTTGCCGCAGGTGGATTTAATCTGGTCGCCCGAAAGCGCGACTGCGCTGTTCGTCGATGTGGTCGGAACGTACGTCGAGTTCGCGGATTGGCCGCTGCATGCCGCCAATGACAGGGATAGAACGGCAGCGCCAGCGACGATGCCGAGGTAGAGCCGATGGAAAGTCATGTGATGCTCCTTATTCACATTGGGTAGGTAGGTTGAAAAGATTCCCCTCGCGCGCAAGAAGAAACGCTACTGCATGATGTTAATTTTCGTTAACGCGTTAACGCGGCATCGCAATGGAATCCACTGAGTTTCTCATCGTCGGTTGCGGGCCCGCCGGGGCCACGGCTGCCCGTGAGGCAGCGCGCGCCGGCGTGGAAACTGTCGTGCTCGAGCGCGATGCCGTTGTCGGGCAGAAACGCGTCTGCGCCGCCGGACTGCGCCCCGGCTTCTGCGAGACATTCGATTTGCCGCGAGAGATCGTCCACTGCGACACGCCGCGACTCGCGTTCTTCGATGCGAACAACCGCGAATACGAAGTCGCTTTCGGGCCAGGCCATACCACGACGCGCGAGGAGCTCGATGGGGCGATGGCTGGGCTTGCTTTGAGAGAGGGCGCGCAATTGCGAACGCGTGCGCTTTTTCGCGCGATTAGTCGCGACGGCGAACGTATCGTCGTCGATTATGCCGATCTCGCCGCCGGTGAGCGTCGTGCTATTTCGGCCCGCTACGCGTTCTTCGCGACCGGGGCCGCGGCGCAGCTGGATACGGCGCCGTTCGGGCGGGTGGCATGGTCGCGATGGCGCGAGGGATTACTGACGACGCTGCAGTATCGCGTCTACCTCGCCGGCCGCGCGGCCGCAGTTGCCTATCGAACGCTGGAACTCCATTATTATCTTGCGCGCGACGGTCGTCAGATCGTCGCCTGGATGTTTCCGAAGCGAGATCACCTGGCGATCGGCTTAGGCATCATGGGAAAGATTCGCGGGGACCTGCTGCGCGCCGAGCTCGATGCGTTTACCGCGCGCGTGCGAACGCGTCTCTATGCCGATGCCGGCGTGCGCGCGGTGAAGACCGAAGGCCACCTGTTGTATGGCGGCGCGGTGCGGCCGATGCTCAGCGACGACGGCGTGCTCGTCGGCGGCACCGCCGCCGGTTTGGTGGACGCGACCAACGGCGAAGGCATCTTCGAAGCGGCGATGAGCGGCCGCTTCGCGGCAAATGCCGTGATGCAGTCGCGGACGAACGCGAAGCGTGCGAGCGAGCGCTATGCATCGCTGGTTGGCGGCAGGTTTCGCCGTCGTCTCACGGATCGTGTGCGCATCATGCGCTATCTCGAGCGGCGACCGCGGCGGTTCGCGCTGCTCTTCGAACAGCTCGCGAGGACTCCACGCCTGGCCGAGGTATTGCTCAAGGAAGACTGCAAGCGAACGATGAGCGATCGTCTATACCTTTATCAACAGGCAATGAGATTTGGGATTCGCACTATCGCATGCCGTGGCTAATGCATCTCTTTCGCGCGAAGAGGTCATTCATAAGTATTTGCATTTGGTCAAGTACGTCGCCGGAAGGATCTCGGTTCATCTCCCCGCCAACGTCGATATCAACGATTTGATCAACGACGGCGTCTTCGGCTTGATGGACGCCATCGAAAAGTACGACGATTCACGATCGGTCAAGTTCGAAACCTACGCGATTACTCGTATTAACGGCTCGATTCTGGACGCGCTGCGGTCGCTCGACTGGGTGCCCCGCACCGTCCGCCAGCGCGCGCGCCAGATGGAACGGGCATTTGAAAGCTTGGAGTTCGAACTCGGCCGCGACCCGACCGACGAAGAGCTCGCGCAGCGTCTCGAAGTCTCAATGCGCGAGCTCGATGAAGTGCGGGCGCGTTTGCGTGGAACCAACGTCGTCTCGCTGGAGGAACCGTTGGCGAGCGGCGGCGATCAGGAACTCTTTGTCGGCGACACGATCGAAGATACCGAGAGCGACATTACCAGGGAGATCGAACGCGACGAGCTTCGGCGCGAACTCGTTCAAGAAGTGGAGGCGCTCGCACCGCAAGAACGGACGGTCATTCGCCGATACTATTTCAAGGGCGAAACGCTGAAGGAGATCAAGGCCGACATGGGCGTCTCGGAGTCACGGGTGTCGCAAATTCACGCTCAGGCAGTCATGCACTTGCGTCAGCGTCTGAGGTCGAGCGCCGCCGAGTAGTTCGCGCTAGGCGCGACCCTGCGGCGGTGCTTGGGCGCCGGTCAGCGCATCACCGATGGCTTGAGTTACGGCGGCTTTGCCTTGCTCGATTGCGCCGGCCGCCGCCGTTTTCGCCTGTTCGGTCATCTGCTCGCCAAGGCGTCCGACGTTCTTGCGCTCGATCTCGCTGACCGGTAAGCAGAGGCCGACGAGAAATCCAACCGCGATTGCGCCAATGGCAACGCCCAATGGATTTTGCGCGGCGTAGGAGCGTGCGGCACGCAACTGTTCGGCCGCGTCTTCACCCGTCGGCAGCGCGGCGGCCGCGTTTTGGGCGGTGCTTTTTGCGCTCGACGCCGCGCCGCCAAGCGCGCCGGTTGCCGAGCCGATGACATCGCTCACGCGGCCTTTGATGGCTTCGACGCGTTCGTTGACGGCATCGCGGGCGCGTGCGGGAACGTCGGTCTTATAGGCAAGCGCTTCGACCGTTTCGCCCATGCGGCTGCGGGTCTCGTCGATTTCCTGTCTGATGGCGTCGGGATCTTGGCTTTGATTCACAAATGTCTCCTTAGACGGTCGTTGTCGAGTGGTATTAGCGGCCGCGACGAATACTGGATTGCACGGTCGCGATATCTTCTTTGATGGTCTTCATCGTCTGCTGCGGGACTGGCGTACCGATCTTCTTCAGTTCCGCGCGGCCGTTCCGTACGGCGAACGCCGCTATTGCGGCATAGAGGCAGGTAACGATCAGCGCCGACGCCCAGAGCGGAAGAACCAGGCCCAGCGCAATGATGAGCAGAGCGGTTAGCGCTCCGAAGGCGCCGAGCGCAAAAATTGCGGCAACGCCGAACGCGGCCCCCGGGGCGGCGGCCTTCTTGAGGGTTGCGAGAATCTCGGCGCGAGCGAGCTCGACTTCTTGGCGAACGAGCAGTGACGTTTCGGCCGCAAGCTTTTGTAAAAGCTCGGGAATCGACCGATCTGCTTCGGCGGGGGCGTCGCTTCTCATGGGGTGTTCGTCGTTTCCTCGGACGACCACATGTCACGGCGTGCGGCGGTCGATTTCAGCAAACGCGAGGCGAGAATCCCGACGGCCAGTCCGGCGCCCACAACGGCCAACGGCTGCTGGCGGCTGAACTGCTCGGCATCGGCGACCATCTGTTTGAGGGGCGTACCTTCAATATAGGATCCGACGCGATCGACCACATCGGCGCCGCGCTCGGCGAAGTCGGCGGCCATCGCCGTCGTCGGATCGTTACGCAGCTGGTCCGCAACCGTGCGAATCGTCTGCGCCGTCGTGCGAATCCGCCGCCCTGAATCCGCGGAGCGGCTCTCAATTTGCTCGGTGACGTAGCTGGAAAAATCAGTTGTGCTCATAGGCGACATGGTACCCGCGATTGGGGGAGCCGAACCAAGCAACCTGCGACCCCGCTACTGGTCGTCGGGGGCGAAATAGTTTTCGGCGCGGTTGTGCATGAAAAAATTCGGCGGCTTTGGCGCCGCTATATTTGCGAACCGGCGCGGTTTTCGATTGAAGTCGAAGCAGTCGGTGGCCGGCGAGGCGGCCCGCGCGTCGGCATCCGACATCTGCCGCAGGCCGAACAGATCTTCGGCGAACCGTAACACGCTCGCCGTCTCGTACTGCACGTGCGACACGTGATGGTGCTTTGCGTAGGGCGAGATCACCAGCAGCGGCACGCGGAAACCGGTGCTGTCACGTCCCAGGTACGGCGGGGCGACGTGATCGTAGAGGCCGCCCCAATCGTCCCATTGCACGAAGATCGCCGTCGAATTCCAGAACTTGCTTTTGCCGACCGTGTCAACGAGTGCGGCGACCCATGAGGGTCCGTAATTTCCCGGGCAATTGACGTGGTCGGAGTCGTCGCAGACCGGCGTGATCCAAGTGAAGTTGGCGAGGTGACCGGCGCGTACGTCGGTGATGAACTTCCAATTCGGTGAAACGACGTACTTCCAATCGGCGCCATAACGAATGTGCCGGATCGCGCGAAAGCTCGACCAGGCGGTTCCGTCGCCGCTCGAGGGGCTGCCGTAGGTAGCCGCATAGAAGCGCCATGACAGCTTCGCGGCGTCGACTTCGTCGGCGAGCGTCGTGTAATCGTAGCACGGATGGATTGAGGGTCCGTCAGGATTGCGAGTTATCGTGATCGTCGCAACGGTATCGTATTTTCCGCCGCCGCAGCCCCATTCGCCGGTTGGCAAGTCGTCGCTCCACGCAGCTTGCGCGGCGATGACGTATTGGTGCGCGACGAAGCTCTCGTCCAACTGGGATTGAAACATCCGATCGGCGACGACCCACTCGGCGGCCATGTCCCAGTAGGGCTTCGACTCATTATGCGGCACGTAAACGTATTCGGGGTTCTTGGGGCCGCCGTACGAGGTCTCATTGTTGAATCCGTTCATGCGGCATCCCGTGCCTCGAACGATTCCGGTTCCATTGCAGGCGGCGTACATCGCTTGGACCGAGTGGTCGATTTCGTAGGGGTCGCCGAGCCGCCGCGGCTGCAATCTGATTTTCTGGCCGTGCGAATTCTCGCCGACGGGGACGGTATCGGCGCCTGGATAGCCCTGAAACATGTTGTCGAAACTACGATTCTCTTGCACGATGTAGATGACGTGCGTTATTTTTCCGGCTCCGGTCTCGCTGAGCGAGTGAAGCGCGGAGTCGCTTTGCATGTAGGGCAGCGAGGATTGCGAGCCGACCGAACACGCGGAAAAGACCATTGCGCTTGCAACGGCAAGGAGCGCAGAACGTCGGAGATGCGGCGTTTTCATAACAACAGTCCTCGCTCTTACAACGGAACGATGATTGGAACGGTTCGCGCCGGGCGGATGATAGGCCCGCGTTCAGAAGAAGAGTACATGAGTTGTCCGAGGCCAACGGGGCGGCCGGTCGGCGCTTCGACAGGCTCGCCCTTCGACAGGCTCAGGGTGACAAGATGTTGACGGGCTCGCCCTTCGACAGGCTCGCCCTTCGACAAGCTCAGGGTGACAAGAAGTTGCGGCGTTTCTAATCGAGGAGTGGTCTCTTGAATTCGTTTTATCGTCAGATTTTGTGCGGTAGCGTTGCATTTGCAATGCTGACTGCGTGCGGCGGCCTTCGACAGGCGCAGAATGACACGATGCTGCCATCGGCGTCGGGCAGCTCGCAGCGCGTCGCCTTCGAGGGACGCCGCTCTTCGGGATCGAGTTTGATAAAGCACGTGATCATCATGGTGCAGGAGAATCGCAGTTTCGACGATTTTTTTGCGACATTTCCCGGTGCCGATGGGACGACAACCGGAAAAACTAAGAAGGGGACGATCAAGCTCAAAGCAGTCGATTTGGAGTCGCCGTGCGATTTCGGCCATTCGCGACAAGGCTTCGTGACCGATTACGACGACGGAAAGATGGACGGTTTTGAGGACGAAGGCCAACTTCACTGCAACGGGTTGGCGGGAAAGCGACCGTACCAATACGTGAAGCCGGCGCAGATTGCTCCCTATTGGGACATCGCCAAGGATTACGTGCTCGCCGACGAGACGTTCCAAACACAAGGCAGCGGCAGCTTTACGGCGCACCAGGATCTCATTCGCGGCGGCACGACGTTCGATCAAGCACAAACTGAAAGTTTGGTGGACGATCCGTCGGCGTCGCCGTGGGGCTGCGACGCGCCGCAGGGAACCGTTACGCCGTACTTGTTGTGGAGCGGTAGTGCGATCACGCGGCATGCTAACGGCCCAGCGCCCTGCACTCACGATTTTCCGGGATCGGGCGAATACTATCAGACGTTGCGCGACTTGCTCGACGCAAAATCGGTATCGTGGAAGTACTACACACCTCCGGTGAGCGGCTCCGGCCGCTACTGGAGCGCCTTCGACGCGATCTATCCCGTGCGGTATGGCCCTGAATGGAAAACGAACGTTTCGACTCCCGAAACAAACATCTTTACCGATATTTCCGGGCAATCGCTTCCCTCAGTATCGTGGTTGATTCCCGACGAAGGCAACTCCGATCATCCCGGCCCCGGAGTGGATCAGGGACCGTCGTGGGTTGCCAGCGTGGTCAATGCCATCGGAGAGAGCTCCTATTATTGGCCGAATACCGCAATCGTGATCGTTTGGGACGACTGGGGCGGATTTTACGATCACGTGCCACCGCCGATCTCAGATCATTGGGGAGGCCTGGGATTTCGCGTGCCGATGCTGATCGTATCGCCGTACGCGCGCGAGGCGACGCCGAGCACGCCCGGCTACATTTCGCCGACGCAGTACGAATTCGGAAGCATTCTGCGCTTCGTGGAAGATAATTGGAATCTGGGCCGGCTGGGAACGACGGATAAGCGCGCAAACAGCATCGCCGACTCTTTCGATTTCAAGCAAAAGCAGCGCGCCTTCATTCAGATTCCCTCCAGCCGTTCGCGCTCGTATTTCATGCACGAGCGGCCGTCGTACCGCCCGGTGGATACGGAGTAGGCGGCGCTACGGGGTCGACGGCAGACAGCCGTTAGGAACGGCCTTGCAGCTGGTGATTCCGGTGGGGGCTTGGCCGGTGGCAAAGGGTGAGCCCGGAACGGGCGTCAGCATTCCCGAGCGCGCGTCGATGGAGAAGGCCGACACATCGTTCGCACCGGTATTGGTTACGTAAACAAAGCGGTTTGATGGGTCGACTACGACGTCGAAAGGCGTGCTGCCGACGCTGTATGGCGAGCCCGCTACCGCGATTAACGCACCGGTTGCCGGATCGATGCGATACGCCGAAACGTTGTACGAACTATTGTTGGCGACGTACGCGAAGCCGTTCTTGGCGTCGGCGACGCCGATCGGCGCGGAACCTGCGCTAAACGGCGATCCCGGCGCTTGGGTCAGTGCGCCCGTCGAAGCATCGATCGTGTACGCGGAAACGGCGCCGCTCAAAAAATCGGTGACTTGGAGAAATTTGCCATTTTGCGTCACTGCTACGCCGTAGGGCCACGCGCCGGCGGCGAACGGCGAGCCGGCAATCGCGGTGAGAGCGCCGGTTGTTTCGTCGATCTGATAGGCTGAAACTGCGGCGTCTTTGAGGTTGGCAACGTAGGCATACGGCGCTTTCGGATCGACGGCGATATATTCGGGACCATCGGCAGTTGGAAACGGCGAACTTTTCAATGCTTTTAGTGCACCGGTTTGTTGGTCGATGGCGTAGCCGGAGATGTCGGTGGAGTCGAAGTTGGTAACGTAGGCGAACTTGCCATGATTGTCGATCCCAACGTCGTGCGGAAGCATGCCCGCTTTGAACGGCGAACCTGGAATCTTTGTCAATGCTCCAGTTTGTGGATTCACGGCAAATGCAGTGACGTTGTGCGATTCATTGTTCGGAACATAGGCAAACTTGCCGGTGGGATCGATCGTGATGTTGTTGGGGCCTTTGCCCGTGTGGAACGATCCCGAGACGCTTGTAAGCGCACCGGTCGCCGTGTCGATCGAATACGCCGCGATCGCGTTGGAGTTTGAGTCGACGACATACAAGAACTCCGCGCTCGCCTTCGCCGCCGCTGAGGAAGCGAACGTTGACGTCGCTTGCGGTGGCACCCCTCCCGCACAGGCAGAGAAGAGGGCAGCGACTGCTGCACCGACCGCCGCGTGCAATATGGGACGCGATGCTTTTGCTTTCGTCATTCGGGCCATGTGCGGCGGCGCATGGGTCGCGCCCTTGTCTCGTGCCCTTCGACAGGCGCACGATGATAATTTTAGCTCAGGATGATCCTTCGACAGGCTCGCCCTTCGACAAGCTCAGGATGACACGGAGGGTGAAAAGGCGAGGCCGCGGTTCTCTTTTCGGACTCGATAGCCGATCGCGGTTAGGATCAAGACGCACGTCACGATAACGGCGGCTGCGACGGCGAGGGCGGCGGCATAGTTTGGCGCGCCGCCGGCCGGCGCGAGTTTTATTGCGAGAATCGCTTCGATCTGCGGCACGCCGGCAGCAATGAGATTTCCGAACTGATATGTGAATCCGGGAAACGTTCCGCGGACGTCGGCCGGCGAGAGCTCGTTGAGGTGCGCGGGGATCACGCCCCAGCAGCCTTGCACGGCCAGCTGCATCACGAAGACGCCTGCCGCCAGCGCTACTGCGGTGTGGCTAAGCGCCCAGAGCGGGATCGCGCAGCCGGCCAGCGCGGCCGCAGTCATGACCATAAGGCGGCGCCCATAGCGTTCGGAAATTGCACCCATGGCCGTCGAGCCGCAGATCGCGCCGATCGCACCGATGATGGCCAAGAGTGACGTGGCACCGGGCGCGAAGCCGTGTTGCTTCTGCAAGAAGGTGGCGTAAAGATCTTGCGTGCCGTGCGACAGGGCATTGAGTGCAGCCATGAAGGCGATAGCGTAGACGAAAAGCGGCCAGTGCGCCGCGAGACTCTTGAGCAAGAAGCGCGGCGTGGCCCCGATCTTTTGCGCGCGACCGGCGAGCCACACGGGCGACTCGGGAACGCCGGAGCGAATGTAGAGAATCAGCAGCGCGGGCAATGCGCCTAACACGAAGAGCGCGCGCCAGTCCCAATGCGTGAACGTGAAGACGCCGTAGTAGGCTGCTGCGGCAAGCAAAAAGCCGCACATGTAGCCGCTTTGGAGCATGCCGCCGATAAAGCCGCGCCGATGTGCCGGTAGCGATTCCATCGTCAGGGCCGCGCCGAGTCCCCATTCGCCGCCCATCGCTACCCCGTACAGCGCGCGCAAGATGAGGAACGTCGCGAAGTTGGGCGAGAACGCAGTTAGGAGCTGAATCAGCGAATAGAAGCCGATATCGATCATCAGCGGCGTACGTCGTCCGTACCGATCGCCGAGCCAGCCAAAAAAAAGCGCCCCGATCGGGCGGCAGGCGAGCGTGAGCGTTATGGCAACAGCCACCTCGGCGACGCTCTTGTTGAACGTCGTCGCGATGCGTGTGATGACAAACGTGAGCAGAAGAAAGTCGAACGCGTCGAGCATCCAGCCCAGAAAAGACGCGATGAACGTTCGACGGGCGGCGGGCGTCACGCTCGCGCTTTTGGCATACCTCGCGGACATCCTTCGACAGGCTCACCCTTCGACAAGCTCAGGGTGACACAGCGCCCTTCGACAGGCGCACCCTTCGACAAGCTCAGGGTGACAGGGGACGCCTAAGGGGAGGCGCTGGGAGATGTCGTTGACGATGGAGTGGGAGATGGAGTGGGCGTGGTGCCGGGAGGCACTTGTGCGCCGTAGAGTGCGAGCAGCCAGACCTGGCTGTGCCGCACCATGACTCTCGGAACGTTGAACGAGAACTCGATGACGTTCGGCTGCGGCGTGGTGTATTTCTGATAGCTGCTGCCGAGCATGAACTGATCGATCCGCTTGCCGCGCAGCGACGACTCGTTGTAGAGCTGAAGCGCGAAGACGCGGCCGGTATACTGCATCGCCGGAAGCGTGTACTGCACGGTCGTGCCGCCGTTGAGTTGAAAGTCCGTATTGCTCTGCAAGCGGATCGCGACGAGCGGCGTGATATGCATGAACATCGGATTCGGATTGGTCATGTTCGGAAGATCGTGCGGCAACGGCTCCACTTGCACCGTCAGCATGCCGCCGGGAGACGGCGTGGGCGTGGCACTGTCGCTATCGTCTTCATCGTCGGACGAGGCGCTCGGCGAGGGGCTAGGCGTGGGACTCGGCGTCGCGGTCGCCTTCGACCCGGGCGACGACGACGGCGCGGGTGTCGGCATGTTGAACGAGATACTGCAAGTAAACTGTTGAGTGAACTCCGTTACCAGCGGGCACTTCATGCCGCTGGGACCTTGGCCGATCGGATATTGCGCTTCGTTGGGTGCAAGCGTCGCGCCGGGGTTGGCGAGTTGTTCTTGTCCGTTCATTCCAACGTTGGGGCCGGAAATCTGATTGTTGCCCATACCGGAGATACCGCCGCCGCCGATGTTGCCGTTCATCGAACCGGGCTGCGTGACCGGAGGCGCCATCTCGCCGCCCATGCCGCTATCGAGCCCGGACATCCCTTGGCACGAGCCCAAAAGCAAAGCGAGCCCGGCGAAAAGGACGCGCGCATCGTACCACATCGTCTTACTGCTTCGTTTCAACTATTCTCCGCAACTCTTCGACGAACGACTCGACGGAAATTGTACGCTTCTCTTCGACGCCGCGCTGATTCACGTTCACAGTACCGTCCACAACCTCTTGTTTACCCGTTACTAAGATGTAGGGCACTTTCTGGGTCTTCCAGTGCCGTATCTTGTAGCCGAGCTTCTCATTACTTTCGTCGAGCTCTACCCGAAAGCCCGCTCCCTCTAGCCGTGCCGCCACCTCGCGCGCATAACTCCGTTGTTCCTGAGAAATCGCTGTGACGACGACTTGGATCGGAGCCAGCCATGCTGGAAAGGCGCCGCCATAATGCTCGATCAGTATACCGAAGAAACGCTCCAGCGAGCCCGCAAGTGCCCGGTGAATCATCACGGGCGTCTTGTCGAGCCCGTCGGCATCTCGATACTTTAGCGCAAATCGAGCAGGCAAGACGAAGTCAACTTGCACGGTGCCGAGCTGCCACGGCCGGCCGATCGCGTCACGCACGTTGATATCGAGCTTGGGACCGTAGAACGCCCCGCCTTCCTCGTCGACCTCGAAGGGAAGCTCATAGCGATCGAGCGCTTTGCGAATGGCCTCTTCGGCGATCGCGTCCGTCGGCGTGCGTGCGTTTTCCGCGCGCCGCGAGAGCACGTATCGTACGTCGCTGAAGCCAAAGGCGGTCATGAGGCGACGAGCTTCCTCGACGGTCTGCTCGAACTCGTGCTGGAGTTGTTCGGGCGTGCAGAAGAGATGCGCGTCGTCTTGGGTGAAGCCGCGCACCCGCGTCAGACCGTGCATCACGCCCGACCGTTCGAAGCGATAGACCGTGCCGAACTCCGAGTAGCGCAGGGGCAGGTCGCGATAGCTGTGCAGGCGGCTTCGGTAGATGAGAATGTGTCCTGGACAGTTCATCGGCTTGAGCCGAAACGTCTGATTCTCGACTTCGATCGGTCCAAACATGTTCTCGGCGAAATTTTCGATATGTCCGGAAATTTCGTAGAGGCGCTCGGAGACGATGTGGGGCGTGACGACGGGCTGGTAACCGCGCTCGCGCAAGCCCTCGCGAATAAAGTTTTCGATGATGCCGCGGACGATCGCGCCGTGTGGATGCCAGAATACCAAGCCTCCGCCGGCGTCTTCTTCGATCGAGAAGAGATCGAGCTCAGCTCCGAGCTTGCGATGGTCGCGTCTCTGCGCTTCTTCGAGGCGAGAAAGGTAGGCCGTAAGGTCGGCTTGGGAATGCCAGGCGGTGCCGTAAATGCGTTGCAGCATCGGATTCTGCTCGTTGCCGCGCCAGTATGCGCCGGCGACGGTGGTGAGCTTGAATGCGCCGATCGCGCCGGTTGACTCGGCGTGGCCGCCGCGGCAAAGGTCGGTGAAATCGCCGATGCTGTAGAGCGTGATCGGCTCGCCCTCGGGGATCTCACGCGCGATCTCGAGCTTGTACGGATTATCCTTGAAGGCGTCGACCGCTTCTTGCCGAGTAACGCCACGTCCGACCATCGGATAATTCGCCTCGACAATCTCGCGCATGCGGCTTTCGAGCCGTTGCAGATCGTCGGCTGTGAACGGCGCGACGCGATCGAAATCGTAGTAAAAGCCGTTCTCGATCGAGGGGCCAATGGTCGGTTTGGCATCCGGAAAGAGGTCTTGCACGGCGTACGCAAGTACGTGCGCAGCCGTATGGCGGAGCTCCGGAAGAGACGGCCGGCGATCGTCAGGCATCGGGGTCGGCGGCTTCGGTTCCTCGCACCTCGACTCCGCTCGGAGACTCCGGGCGTCTTAACATGGGGTTAATCGAGGTGCCCTTACACTAGGGCGGTACTTACCTTACATAAGGAGACTTTCTGTGAGAGGATCGCTCGTTCGCTGCTTTACGACGGCCGCCATTGCGGTCGCCCTGACCCTGCCGGCTGCGGCCGCAACGCAGCTGACCGGTGCCGGGTCGAGCTTCGATTACCCGTTCTTTTCCAAAGCCTTTTACGTCTATAACCAGCAGAAGCCCGACGTGACGATCAACTATCAGTCGATCGGCAGTGGAGGCGGCATTCAGCAGTTCACCGCAAAGAACGTCGATTTCGGCGCGACCGACGTTCCCATGAACGCCGACGAGCTGGCCCGCGCCGGCCAACCCGTATTGCAGATTCCGGTGACGTTAGGCGGCGCCGCCGTGGCCTACAACGTGCCGGGCCTGAGCGGTCCGATCCACCTGACGCGGCAGATCGTTGCCGACATCTACCTTGGTAAAATTCTCAAGTGGAACGACCCTCGTATCGCCGCGCTCAACCGTGGCATGCGGCTGCCCGACATGTCGATCGTCGTCGTGCATCGTTCCGACGGCTCGGGCACGAGCTATATCTTCACCGACTTCCTGAGCCACGTTTCGCCCGACTGGAAGAGCCGGGTCGGCACCGGTAAAAGCGTTTCCTGGCCGGCGCCCAGTTCGGTTGGCGCCAAGGGCAACGAAGGCGTAGCCGGACAGGTGCGCACCACTCCCGGCGCGATCGGTTATGTCGAGCTCGCGTACGTTCTCGAAAATCACATGGATGCGGCGGTCCTGCAAAACCGCTCCGGCAAGTGGGTTGCTTGTTCGACCGGCACCGTGGCTGCAGCCGCCGCCACCAAACCAAGCGTTAGCCCAAAAAACTTCTCGATCGTCGACAGCCCCGGAGCCAACTCGTATCCGATTTCGGGCTACTCTTGGATCGTAGTCTACAAGAAACCAGCGGATGCCGCGCGCGCGAAGCTGCTCTATGAGGTGCTTTTGTGGCTCGTCGGACCGCAAGGCCAGTCGAACGCGAAATCGGTCGATTACGTGCCGTTGCCGGTGAACGTTCAGAACGCCGCTGCGGCAACGCTGCGGCAAATGCAGCGCTAATTGAATTCGGAGGTAAGCGAGCCGCGCTTTCGGCGCGTCGCCCGCTTCGTTAGCGCGGCCGACCGCGGCTTTGCCGCGGTCGTTTACGGCGGGAGCATTCTTTTCGCACTGCTGATCGTCGGACTGTTCGTCGAGCTCGTGCTTGGATCGTGGCCGTCGATCGTCCACTTCGGCCCCGCCTTCATCTGGAAGAGCGCCTGGGACCCGAGCACGAGTAAGTTCGGCGCACTGCCGATGATCTACGGGACGGTCGTCACCTCGTTCATCGCGATCGTCTTGGCGGCGTTCGTCGGGATCATGGCCGCCGTCTTTCTCGCGGACTTCGCGCCGCGTTGGCTTGCGGCGCCGCTCTCGTTTCTTATCGAGCTCCTCGCCGCGGTACCCAGCGTCGTCTATGGCCTGTGGGGGCTCTTCGTGCTCTCGCCGTTCGTCCGCACCGCAATCGGACCGGCGCTGCAAAAGGTGCTCGGCTGGACGCCGCTTTTTGCGGGGCCAATTTACGGCGTTGGGTTACTAACCGCTGGAATCATTCTTGCGCTGATGATCGTCCCGACGGTTACCGCGATCTCGCGAGATGTCATCGTGGCGATTCCGCGCGACCTGCGCGAGGCATCGATGGCACTAGGGTCGACCAAGTGGGAGACGGCAACGCGCGTGGTATTGCCGGCGGCCCGGGTCGGCATTTTTGGTGCGTGCGTGTTGGCGTTGGGCCGCGCGTTGGGCGAAACAATCGCGGTCACGATGGTGATCGGCAACCGGCCGCAAATTTCTGCGTCGCTCTTTGCTCCGTCGTACACGCTTGCCAGCGTGATCGCCAACGAGTTCACGGAAGCGACGACGAGTATTTACATTAGCGCGCTCATCGAGCTGGGCTTGATTCTCTTCATCGTGAGCATCGTCGTCAACGGCTTGGCGCGATTGATGATCTGGCGCGTGCGGGGCTCGAGTTGAGCGTCGAGATGATGCGCTATCACCGACTGCGACAGCGGCGGGCGCTGGGATCGCTCGGAACGGCGTTGGCGCTGCTCTGCGCCGTCCTGGCCGCCGGTGCGCTCCTCGCAATTTTAGGCTATGTCGTCGTGCAAGGCATCGGCGCGATCAATTGGGCGTTCTTGACGCAGCTGCCGCATCCGATCGGCGTGCCCGGCGGAGGCGTGGGCAACGGCATACTTGGGACGTTCATCATCATCGGAATCGCAACGGCGATGGCCGTACCGATCGGTCTGCTCACCGGGATTTACTTAGCGCTCTTCGGGCGTGGCCCAATTCCCGAGGCGCTGCGATTCATGTCCGACGTGTTGTCGGGGGTACCGAGCATCGCAATCGGCTTGTTCGCTTATGCGGTACTCGTCGCGCCGCTCAAGCATTTCTCGGCGTTCTCCGCGTCGTTCGCCTTTATGATGCTGATGTTGCCGTTGATGGTTCGCACGTCGGAGCAGGCGATTCGTTCGGTGCCGCAGACGGTGCGCGAGGGCGCGCTGGCGCTCGGCATGTCAAATTTTCGCGCGACCATTTACATCGTCGTTCCGACTGCGCGGCCGGCGATCATCACCGCGTTGCTCTTGGCCATTGCTCGCGTTACCGGCGAGACGGCACCGCTGCTCTTTACGGCGTTCGGCACGCAGTATTGGGAGACGAACCCGAATCATCCGATGGCGGTCTTGGCGCTCCAAGTCTTCAACTACGCCATTTCGCCGTATCCTGACTGGCAGGCGCAGGCGTGGGCCGGCGCGCTGCTGCTGGTGGCTGCGGTCTTCGTGCTGAGCTTAGGAGCGAGATTGATGCTGCGACGTGCGATGCGAGGGCTCGAGAGTTGACCGCGGCTGCGCCGGCAATCGGCGCACTGCTGATGACCGAAGATCTGAGCGCCTACTACGGAGAGCGCGAAGCAGTCGGTAACGTTTCGCTTACGTTCGCGCGCAAGGCCGTGACGGCCGTCATCGGGCCCTCCGGCTGCGGCAAGACAACGCTGTTGCGCTGTTTGAATCGCATTCACGAAGTGGCGTTCGATGCGCGCGTTGCGGGCCGCGTCTTGCTCGATGGCGACGACATCTATGCGAGCGACGTCGACCCAATGGCCATCCGCCGGCGCGTCGGCATGGTGTTTCAGCGCCCCAATCCTTTCCCAACGCTCTCCATCTTGGACAATACGCTTTCCTGTGCCGGCAGAACATTGACGCGGCGGCAAAGACTTGAGTGCGCGGAGCGTGCGTTGCATTCCGCGGCGTTGTGGGACGAGGTGAAGGATAAGCTGCGCTCAAGCCCGCTGCGCCTCTCCGGCGGACAGCAGCAGCGCCTCTGCATCGCGCGGGCGATTGCGGCCGAGCCCGAAGTATTGCTGATGGACGAGCCGACGGCATCGCTCGATCCAATCGCGACGGCGGTTATCGAAGAGCTGATGTCGCGACTGTCGGACGATTTTACGATTGTGGCCGTGACGCACAACATGCAGCAGGCCGCGCGCGTGAGCGACTACACCGCATTCATGCTTGCGGACCAAGACGGCGTCGGCCGCCTGATTGAGGTGGATGAGACCGCGAAGCTATTTACAAAGCCGGCCGATCGGCGAACCGAGGATTACATCACCGGAAGGTTCGGTTAGCGGATCGTTCGGTCAACGCAACCCGATTCATCGCCTCAACAATACTTTTAGAAAAGGCTTCGCCACCATGGCCGGCATCCTCGATGATGTGGAGTGCGCTGTTTCGCCAGGCTTTGTGCAGCCTCCATGCGGTTTCGAGTGGGCTGCTGATGTCGTATCGCCCATGCAACAGAACGCCGGGAATATCGTTTAGCAGCCCGGCGTTGCGGATCAACTGGCCCTCGCCTAAGAACCCGGCATGCCTCCAGTAATGTGTAACGAGGCGAGTAAAGAGCAATCGAAATTCCGGGTCTTCAAATCGGGGGTTGACGCGGTTCGGGCGGAGCAGAGAAACGTGAGTATGCTCCCACGCGCACCATTCACGCGCTGCGAATTCCCGCGTCGCTGAATCGGCGCTGAAGACCAGCTCGGCGTAAATGTCGACCAGGTCTTTCGCATGGCTTGCGCTGTGGGAGGCAATCGAGGCGAACCGCTCCCATTCTTCAGCGAAGATGCGGCCCATGTCGCGCGTTATCCACTGAACCTCGCGACGCGACGTCGTCGTGACGCATGCTAAAACGATCGCGGCGACATGACTCGGAAACGTTTGCGCGTAGGCTTGGGCTAGCGTCGATCCCCATGAGGCGCCGAGAAGCGTCCAGCGATCAATCCGGAGATGCTTGCGCAAAGACTCTAAATCCTCAATGAGATGGACGATCGTATTCACTTCAAGATCGTCGATCGTCTGGACGTGCGGGCGGCTGCGGCCGCAACCGCGCTGATCGGTTAGCACGATTTTGTAGATGGCGGGATCAAAGTAGCGCCGGCACTGGGGAGGAGAACCCGAACCAGGGCCGCCGTGAAGGTACACGACGGGACGACCGGCCGGATTGCCGGAGCATTCCCAATAGATTTGCTGAGAATCTCCGACGTCGAGCATTCCGCTTGCATATGGCTCGATGTTTGGAAACACGACAAGCGGCTTCGCCGACAGAGACTTCTGATACTACTGCAAAGATCGTACCAAATGTGACGCAGCGACAATGGCCGCGGGATACTACTTCAAGGGCAAGGGCAATCGGCTGGAACGGGGGCCTCGACACAAGGCCGTTGAGTCGCATGCGGGGACTTGCGGGCATCTCGTAGAGTCAAGTAAAGGGCTTACCGCATCGAGCAACAGCTCCCGGCCGCTCGTTCCTGGAGAAGCCGTGCACTGCGTTAGGAGTATTTGCTGCCCGACCCGCCAATCTGCAAATAAGTCCTAAGGTGCTTCTCGACTGAAGGGAGCTTTATAATGTGTAGCACGAAACGCACAATGCCCGTCGTGTTGGCTGCGCTGATTTGCAGTATCTTAGCGGCTTGCGGCGGTAGTTCGAGCTTGCCTCCCAACGGCGCTCAGGCGATGCCAGCCGATGATCATATTTTAACAGTTGCTGCTTCGGCGCGCTCATCAAAACAGGAAGCGTGGGGAGTTGGCGTAGATGGCTACGCAGGCGGCCCCGGCGGGGGACCATTTTTATTCGCCTACTGCGATGCGACCATTTACCTTTCTCCCCCTCAACCCAATTGTTACCAAAATATTCCGTGGAAATACGGGAAAAAATCGCTCACCGTGGGCTACAGCGCGGATGCCAATCCATGCGAAGGCGGATCGCCTGGTTACGGGACATGTAGCGCCGCATTAAGCACGTCGGATAAGCTCGGAAAAGTTGCGATTAGCAACGCTGTGTCGGCGTCTGGAAATCCTTCGGACCCCAGCTGGGCCAGCAAAGGGACGACGCAGACCAGCGCATTCACTGATGAAATTATGGTCACGTCCAGTTCGCTTCCCGTCGGTAGTCCAGCGACGCTAAAGGAGACGCTTTCCTTATCCAAGGCCTTTAGCTTCACAGCAAGTTCGAGTAATGGCTCGGGATGTGCCAGCGTTGGGCTTATCGGAGTTGATGTCGGTTATCAAGCCAGCGGGGAGGCGGGCACTTTAACTGGTGAATGCCAGAATGGGCAGTTCGTCCAGAAAACCTCGAACGGATTAGGGACCACAGAATCAACCCCCCTGCAGGTTCGAGTTGGTTACAGCTATCCTATATCACTAATCCTTTTGGTTGAACTCAACGTCTGGGATTGTACTTCGTTGACCTCAAACGAGACTACATGCGCATCATGGGGCGGCTCGTCTTCTGCTTCGATGCAGAATGTCGATGTGCCGTATAAGCTTACGTCAGTTACAAGTGGAGTAACGTATACAACAGCGAGCGGAAGGACATATCAATAATCGTAAGACTGAACGAACTGAAAGCGGTCAGCTTTTCGGGCCCGCTTTTTCTGGAGGGACATGCCTGGGCCGCAGCGGGCTCGCACTGAACCGGAACTTCGAAAGTCCTTAATGTGTATCCGGCAACGATGGCCGCCGCCACCGCGAGCTTGTGATTACCCTGGCCAGCTTGACGATCGAGAAGCTCAAGCTAGCCATAGAACGGCTACGTGTCGTCTGGTTCGTCACCCGCGTTCTCGCGACGCATCTCAGCATGGGCTTTCGCTTTAAGCTGATTCGGAGGCGGCTCGACGTACCAGCTGACCGATTTTCCAGAACCTAATTCGAAGTCCGCATCACGCAGTGCCCGCGCTTCTTTGAACCCATAGAAGCAGCGCGGAAAAAAGAAAATGCCCGCAATAGCAGTTGCGGCCATCCAGATAGGAGACCAATGGGATAGACTGCCGGCAACAATCGCGCAGACCAGTGCAGATGCAAAACCGAAGAAGAGCGAGTGCTCGCGTAACATACTACTGCGCAGATCGTATGATAGGTGACGCAGCGACGATGGCCGCCGCCATTGCGAGCTTGTGATCCGCATTCCAAGGCGGCCCAACGGTCGCGCGCAAATTGGCAAAGTGAGCGTCAAAGTTCTCGACGCCTACTGCATTGGCCGCGCCTGCCGCCACCGTCTTTGCATCGAACCAGTGCACCGGCCACCCACGAGCCTCGGCGGCGGTTGCCAAGGCTTGGCGGTACATCACCCAGTCGGCGACGTTGCGAGCGCGGTAGTCCGTAATGCGTTCGGGAATCGTCGGTGGGAGCGGCTGGCAGTTCCGAAGGGCGATCCCAAGGATCGGCCCCACGGCCGTCGCGACGTCGTTCAACGCAATGACGGAGTGTCTCTCGGCCGAAGCGCGAACTCGCTCTACCAGAGCGACAGCCCCCTGCGGCGGAAGCTGTTGGCCTTCGTGATGATGCGGAAGTGCCGGTAGCGAGTCGTCCACCAGTTCGACGCGGCGGCGATCGAGGATTTTCCCATCGGGCCCGACCGTCACGAACACGGCCCAGCCGCCGTGGTCAGATACTCCGATTACGCCGCCGGTTTTCAGTTTGGCCCGTCCACGCCGAATGCGGCGCCGATGTTTAGCCCGTGGGCGTGATAGTTGCGCTCGAACATCCCCGACGGGAAGCTATACTGCGTGCCGCCTCCGTCGCTCGCGCCGAGAAGCAACGTGCCGTCGGGGCTGAGCGCAATGCCGAGCAATCCGGACGTCTGGATTTGAAGACCAGTTGGCTGACCTGATTCGGTAAACTCCTCGACGCCGCTACCTTGACCGGCAACGAGCAGATCGCCGTTGCTTTCAGCAACGATCCCCGCAGGATTTCCGGGATAATAGATCGGCAACTGAGCTGCTCCGCTTTGTTGGCCCCCAAAAAACTCAATGACTGTCCCTGTTGTCCCCAACACCGCGGTCGCAAAGACGTTTCCGTTAAGGGAGCAGGTAAGGAAGAAAAACTCCGCGCCATCATAGGTGAGCGTTTCGGCCGGCTTACGGCTGCGCTGAGGGTAGACCGTAACGTTTCCGCCGCCGCCACTTCCGTTTAGAATATTCGCAACGTAGACATTGCCGTTAGGACACACGGCGACATCCTCGGGTTGATTGTTTCCGTCGTGCAAAGTCCTGAACGGCGAATCGGATCCGGTTTTGAACTCAAGAACGTCATTCGACCCGCGATTCGCGACATAGAGCGTGCCGTGCGCGTCGGCGAAGAGCCCTTGCGGATAGTTCACGTCGTCGGTGATCGCGGCAATGCGTCTGCCGTTTAAACGGAACACGCTAATGCGGTTGGCGTTCTCTTCGGACAGGTAGGCGAGCAGCCGGCTCGAGTGCATCTGGAGCTGCTGTGCGGGCAACGGCGGGGTGACGACCGATTGGATCGGCGGTGCTTGGCTTGCGCCGCAGGCGGACAGTGATAGGATCAGCGCACAAAAGCAGAGGCCGACGCAGGTGCCGTTGTAGCTCGGTTTCATCGTCAATGACCTTTCTGAAGAACCCGTGCTCGGTTGACATTAGCGGTTGGCGGCCGATTTCATCTCAGTAGGAACCCGAGCCGACTCAAACCGAATATTGTAAGGACGGGTCGCCTTTTTTCGGGGAAGCAATATGAGCATTTCGTCTTCGCGTCGTTATACGCCGGGTATTTTCGCGGCTGCCGTGCTGCTTGCGAGTTGTTCGGCTGGATCGCAGGCGCCGTTGCCCTACATGCAAAGCAGCACGGCATTGCGAGCATTGGCAAGTACCGGCGCCGGCAAGATCACGCATGTCGTTTACATCGTTCAAGAGAACCGCAGCTTCGATAATCTGTTCCAGGGTTATCCCGGCGCAAACACCGTCGCTGAAGGCAAGAACTCGAAGGGGCAGACAATCAAACTCCAGCCGTCAAGGCTTGGCGCTTTTTACGACATCGATCACTCGGCGCAAGCGATGTTCGAGGCATGTAACGGTACGGGCAAGCTGCCCGGAACCGACTGCCGGATGAACGGGTTCGATCTCGAGTGGGCGGACGGCGGCCCAAAGAACCCGCAATACGTTTACGTGCCGCACGGGCAATCGCGGCCGTATTTTGACATGGCGCACGAAGGCGTCTTGGCCGACAACATGTTCCAATCGCAGCTCGACGAAAGTTTCGTGGCGCATCAGTATATTATCGCCGCGCAGGCGGCCTGGAGCGTGGATTTGCCCGCCGGCCCCTGGGCCTGCGGCGGTGGACGATTCGATACCGAAACGACGATTACCGAAGAGCGAACGATCGCAAAGAAATCGATTCATCCGTGTTACGATTATCAAACGCTCGGCGACGAGCTCGACAAAGCCGGGCTTTCGTGGCGTTTTTACGCCGCGGAGTACGGCAGCGCATCGAGCGACGACGGAGCCGACTGGTCGGGCTATCAAGCGGTGAGGCACATCCGGTACGGACCCGATTGGAAAAAAGACGTAATTTCCCCAAACTGGAAGTTCATCACCGACGTGCGTGGAGGGAAGCTGTCAAACTTCACCTGGATTACGCCGGTGTGCGACGATTCCGATCATACGAACTGCCCGGGCGACTACGGGCCGTCGTGGGTGTCGGCGCTGGTCAACGCCGTCGGAAAGAGCAAGTTCTGGAGTTCGACCGCGATCTTCATTCAGTGGGACGACTGGGGCGGTCTTTACGACCACGTTCCACCGCCCTATAAGGATCGAGATAGTTTAGGCTTTCGCGTTCCTCTGATCATGTTGTCGCCCTACGCCAGGCGCGGCCATATCTCAAAGGTGCAGTACGAAACGGCCAGCGTGCTGCGCTTCGCCGAGGATTTATACGGCCTCGGGCAGCTCGCGCCGGCGGACACACGCGCGACGTCGCCGGCCAACGATTGTTTTGATTTTTCGCAGAGCCCGTTGCCTTTCGTAAAGATCAACGCGCGGTATCCGCCAAGCTTCTTCATGCACAACCACGGCAGCGGTAACTACTTTGCACCGGATTACGAGTAAGTCGGCCGCGATCGCTCGAGCAGCAAGGTAGGCTCGCCTTTGACGATCGCCCGGTCAAAAACGCGGTAACCTATTTTTGCGGCGACCCGCACCGACGCCGAATTCCGCTCGTTGATCAGGCAGACCGTGCGATCGGCGTCGAGATTGGTGTCGGCCCAATTGAGAACGGCCCTCGCCCCTTCGGTGGCGTAGCCGTGACCGTGAAACTCGGGCGTGAGCGCGAAGCCAAGTTCGGGAACGCCTCTCATCGAATCGGCGATGTCCCGGTGAAAATCCGCGAATCCAACCTCACCGACGAATCTGTTTGAGCTCGGAAGCTCCATGACCCAATAACCAAAACCCATGAGCGCCCAATGCCCGACGTTGGTTAGAAGCCTGGCCCAGGTCTGTTGCTCGCTCGACACCTGACCGATAAACCTCGTTACTTCGGGATCCGACCACAAGGCGAGACAGGGTGCAAGATCGTCGCGGCGGTGAGCACGTAGGCGCAAGCGCGGCGTTTCGATCGTCGGTGCATAGGACGGCATTGAGAGGCTCATACTCGTCCGTTTACTAAGGTCTGGGACGAGCCCGCCGAAGCGGGCTCGTCGCGACAAAGATCCCGAGACTTAGGGCTTCGTTATGAGAAGGCCCGTAGGCAGTTCAATTCCGTTCGAGAGTGTAGCGTACGGCGTATACGAATTTGGTTTGTACGCGTACACGTCGTGTGTGTCGATATCCGATTCGACAACCTCGCCTTTGGGCTTGCCGACATTCTGCAAGCTAATGGCGTATGGGTAGTCATTACCGGGTATCGTCTTGATCGGGCTCGTCGATCCGCCAAGTTGGTAGATGTTGATGATATTTCCCGAGCCGCCGGTCTCCCAAAGTTCACCGGTTTTCTGGTTGATTGCCAGGCCGAGCGGTTCCCCGAGGCCTTGCAAATTTAAGTTCTTGATGTTCGAACTTCCCACCGGGAGTTCGAATACTGCGCTGGCACCGAAATCCGCAATATAGAGATTTCCGGCGCTGTCCAAGGCGAGGCCAAACGGATCCGTGAGCCCGCCTCCGGTGATCACGTCGGATGGTGACGAAGCACCCGCGGGATATATGCTGATCGACGCCGGGTTATACCCGGTCACATAGAGCGTTCCGCTCCTGTTGATCGCAATGCCGAGCGGGTCGCTGATGCCGTCGGTGATCGTGGTCTTCAGTGTCGTCGACCCTTTTGAATACTCCTCGATGTCGCCCGTGAAGGATCCTGACGGGCAGTTATCGGCCACGAAGATATTGCCATGGCTGTCCGCGGCCAGGCCGTATGGGCAACCTTTGGCAACGTGGATGGATGCGATCGGTGGGGGGTTCGTGGCCAGCTTTGCGGTTTGATAAATATTGACCGCCGCTTCTTCTTGATCGCCTTCAAAGACAAGCGATTTTTTGGTCGGATATGTTCCTGCAGCGTTTTCGCGGAGAATCGGGCTGTGCCCAATCGCCAAAGCGATCGGTACGCCGGAATGCACAAACGCCGTTGCCGACTGCGACGGGAGGGACGACGATTGCGAGCCGATGCCCCCGCTGCAACCTGCAATTGCAAAAAGCGCCGACGCTACGAGTGCACGGCGCGGTGATACGTCCATGAAACCTCCAAATGGATTGGTCTGAGAAGGAAGGGGTGGTTTGGGGGCACGCACCGCTTCTCCTCGCCCGCGCGAGGCCACATAGCAATAAGTAGGGGTCGGGGCCTATCGGCCGTCGTTAGTTGTTGCCGCCAGGAAAGGCGTAGACGTCGTCGGCTGTATCCAAGGTTCCCTGCCCAATGGTGTAAAGCTGCTTGCCGCTGATATCACATTTTTCTATCGACGAACTCGAGTCAACTTCATATATTTGCTTGTCCGATCGATCGAAGGAGAACGTTATAGCCGAGCCCACGCGACAGCCGAGCGGCCGCGTAGGGTCGTTCTTTCGCGGCGAGTCGTGATAGAGGTTAAGGCCGACATAAGTATTCCCCATCGCAAGCTTGCCGGTCTTCAAGGCTCGGATGCCTGAAGCGCTATTTGCCGTACCGAGATGCAAGTTTCCGTATTCGGTCACCGTGACGCCGTTGTACGATGCAACCTGCATCTCGTTGGCGAAATTGGAATACGTGAACCAGAGAACGTTGTTTGCATCACAGGTCGCGAACGCGGCGCTGTAGATGTTTGCGTCGGGTACGGTACCGGTTGGGGACTTGGCACCCGGCGCAAAGATGGCGACATCACCGGGTTTTTGGCTGAAACCGAATTCGTTCGCCGCGTACACCGTTCCGTTCGGACAGACGGCCACCGAACTAATAAATTCTCCGGGGTCGCTCAGCGTGGACGTCGCCGAGTAGCTGCCTGGCGCGTAGACTTTTATTGCGTAGTCGCCTTCGGCCGCAACGTACAGGTTGCCACTTGAGTCCATATCGAGACCCAGTGGGCCTTTCGAATCGGTAATTGTTCCCAAGACGGGTCCGTTCCGGCGGTCGGCAAATTGGTAAACTTTGCCTACGAAGTGGTCGGAGACAAAGACAGATTTCGCCCATGTGGTGCGTCGCGTTCCAGGCCCAAGAGTCCGACCATGGGTGGTCAACGATTGCGGGCCCATTGGCGAAAGGTTTTCATTGCCGGCATTACAGCCGCTCGCAACGATGATGAGCGCCGCCGCCGCGACTACGCAGGTCGTTCTTACATTGCACATTCTGGCAACACAATGGGCCCGAAGTATGAAGAAAGCCTGAAATGCGATCCCGTCGACCCGACCGAACGAGCTAACGGGCAGGGAAACGCTCCGGCGAGGGAGAGTTTGGGTATGGTGGTCGTCGATCAGGTACCCGATGCCTACGACATTTTCGCGCGCACGCGCATGGCGATTACGGCCGCGCAGTATCCCGACTCGATAGATTATACGATTTCCATCGCCGGCTCGGATGGCGAAGCGCCCCGGACAAACCATTACCGCGCCAACAGCCGCCCCGCAAACGGCGTTATACACGTCGCGTCGATCAGTGAAGAAGAGGAGGCGAAGCCGCCTACGGTGCCTCACGGAGTTAATTTTGCGCTGACGGCCGCCATTTGCGGAGGTCGCTGCGATACGGGAAGTGCGCACCTCGAACTTCCTGTCGGGCCGCCACCGAGCTCGCAAGATCTCATCGGCGTTCCGATTCTCGACCCGACCTATATGTTCGGGCTCAAGTATTCCACAGACCAGGATCGCGATGCACGAGAAAAACTACCCGCGAACCTACCGGTTATTGCTACGGTCTCGGCGACGACGCGCGAGTACGAGATTGCTTTCGCCGGACTTGCGTCGGTCGACGGCACGGCATGCTATCATCTGCGGCTCGAACCCCTGCACGACCGCCACCGTAACCGGCTGCGAGAACTGTGGATCGGGAGAGGCGATTTTTTCCCAAAAAGAGCGTTGCTCGCCGGGAATTTTACAACTGCCCCGCTCGTCGACGTCCCGTGGGACGTGCAGTTCACGGTCCTCAACGGCGCGCCGTTTATTACGCGAGAGGCGGCTGTGTCGACGCTCTACCTAACGCATCGTCGCATCGTGCGCGACGCGTCCATTTCATTTGATGCGATACGGCCGGCCGATGTTTCGCCGATCGGAAGACCGCTCATCGAACCCGAGGCCTCTGAAGACTCGCTCGTCGAACCAAACCATTAAGCGGTCACGATGGACGACGTGGACGACGGCGGAAACAATGAGGAACTGCGCCAACTCGGATCCGCCGAATTTAAACCGGCTTAAAAGGCCCTGGGTGAATAGCGCCGTATGGGGCTTTCGTGCTCAAAGCTATATTGTTAGACATTGACGGGACATTGATCGACAGCAACGATGCCCACGCGCAGGCCTGGTCGCAGGCGCTGCGCCAATTCAACTACGACGTGCCGTGGAGCGAAATACGCGGATGGATCGGAATGGGCGGCGATAAGATTTTGCCGCGCGTGGACAAGAGTCTCAATGACAAAGAAGAGCCCGGCACATCCATCTCACGCGTGAGGCAAGAAATCTTCCTGGGCGAGTACGCGGCGAAGTTGAAGCCGCAACCTGGAGCGCGCGAACTCTTGATGCGCTTCCAGCAGCGTTCGTTGATGCGCGTGGCGGCGACATCGGCCAAACGCACGGAACTCGACGCTATTTTGGCCGCTGGCGGGATTGCGGATCAGATCGATATTGCGACGACCTCCGATGAGGCTGCTCGTTCGAAGCCGGACGCGGATATTATAAAGACCGCGTTGGCAAAGGCGTCGGTGTCGCGCGATGAGGCCATCTACGTAGGGGACACGCCCTATGACATTTCTGCTGCGCACAAAGCCGGACTGCCGATCGTGGCCTTACGCTGCGGGGGCTGGAACGATAAAGAACTGCGCGACGCGGACGCTATTTACGAGTCGCCCGCGGAGCTGCTGCACCATTTGGATGAGGCACCATTCCCAGCGCGCACGAACCAGGCATAGCCGGAATCATCTGACCGCCGCCCTGGCGGCCATACCGCGTTTCACTCTATTATTTGGAGGATGCTGCCGCGCAGTTTTCGCTATGTTGCCCTGTTCGCTGTTTTGATTCCGGCGCCAGCGGCGTGCCGAAATATTGCTCCTCCAAGTGCAGAGTCCGTGCTGCGCATTTCGGCCCTAACCTCGGGGCAATGGCGCCTAACGAACGCTTTCGCCGGCGAGGAACTGAGCGGTGCAGCTAACGGCTTTGGTCTTCTCGGGCGATATCGTGAAGTCGACGACTTTCGAACCGGGCGATTCGCTTGGAGAGCCGACTACGGCGCTTGGCCGCTAGCGGAGGGGCTCGACCGCCGTGGGCGTTGGCGCATGGATGCGTCGCGCCGGGTGCATTTTTTGAATTCAAATCAGGCAACGGCTGTTGCGGTAACGGAGGCCTATATCGCAAGCCGCGGCTACGCGCGGCTGGGAAACAGGAATGCCACCTCCATCGGCAGCTCTTACGAAAGCGATCAACGCTGCGATCTCATTGCGGTGACGCCATCGAAAGGCGTTACCGCCGTGCTGTCGATCGGCCGACGCGACCGCCTCCTTCACCGCATCGACGTGCATCTCTCGACACGCATTGAGACGATCCGATATGGAAACTATCGATCCGTCCGTGGTGCGAAGCTGCCGTTCTCGGTTTCCGTCGATGACGGAGACGCACCGGCGACGGCGCATATCACAATTTCTTCGTATCGGTTTCTCGCTCGCGTCGACGCGGCGGCGTTTGAACCGCCTCCTCAGAGCCTAGACGATGCGCGGATAAATAACGGGGCCACAGCCCGGGTTCCGCTTACGATCAGTCGGGGAACGGGCTTTCCCATTGTCTTCGCGGCGATCAACGGGTATCCGGCGATGCCGTTCATCGTGGATACGGGCGGTCACGACATCCTCACACCGTCAGCAGCTCGATATTTAAGATTAAAGGTCACCGGCCGGGGCGTGAGCTTTGGGTCGGGGCCGGGATCGACGCCGACAGCGCTCACAAGCGTGCAAAACGTTTCGATCGGCAATGCGGCGATGCTTAGTCAGCCGTTTACCGTCCTCGATCTCGATCTTGGCAAAGCGTCAGACGCGCGCGGGCAACTAGTGCCGATCGCCGGAATTCTGGGCCTTGAATTCTTCGAGCGTTTCAAGGTGACGCTGAATTTTCCGAAGAGGGAAGTGGGGCTTGCATTGCAAGCTGACGCCGACTCCGGCGACAAATGGATACCGCTGACCTTCACCAGTGACGAACCACTTGTAGATGCGCGGCTCAATGGTCGCTTGGGTTCTTTTGCCATCGACACAGGAAACAACGTCGGTCTAATCGTCTATCACCGCTGGCTCCTCGCGACATCGACATCCGCACCCGGCCTTAACTGGCAACCAGGCGAGATGGGCGGCTCTTCGGTCGGAGGAGCGGTAATGTTCCGACACGCGCGTGCCGATTCGTTCGTACTCGGAGCAATGCGACTCAATGGCGTCCCGCTCTTAGTTGCCAATGCTCACGCCGGCAGCATGTCCTCAACGTCCGAAGCAGGAAGCCTCGGCGTACCACCGTTGTTGCCGTTCTGCGTGACCTTCGACTACAGAGCAGGCACTATGGCGATTCGCCGATGACAGAACGAACTGGTTCGAAACGACGAATTGCCATTGTCGGTTACGATGCCTCACAGGCGCTTGACTTGACGGGACCCATGGATGCCTTCGCCGCCGCGAATGAATACGCGCCTGGCTCGGCGGCTTACGAGCTTATCATTGTCGGACTCAACGCGGGAGCATTCCGTACGGAATCAGGTGCCCTACTGATTGCGGAAGAGTCGCTAAACGCCGGCTTGCAGGCCGACACGATCCTTATTCCGGGCGGTCGCGGCCTACGCGAAGACGCTCGTCTTCGTGGCACAATCGCAGACTGGCTGCGAAGACACGCGCATATACGGCGCTTAGCGTCCGTTTGTACGGGAATCTACCCGCTGGCCGAAAGCGGTCTGCTGGACGGACGTCAGGCCACCACGCACTGGCGCTTCGCGGATGACGTGAGAAAGCGATGGCCTCGCGTCCACGTCGTTCCCGACGCGATCTTCGTCAAAGACGGAAATTTTTATACATCGGCTGGAATTACGGCGGGAATCGATCTCGCGCTGGCGCTCATTGAAGAGGATCTGGGGAGCGCTATTGCCTTAAGCGTTGCACGCGAGCTCGTGGTGCACTTAAAGCGAGACGGAGGGCAGTTGCAATACTCCGAGCCACTTCAGTTTCAAACGCGTGCCGGCAACCTCTTCGCCGATCTAGGATCGTGGATGTTAGCCCATCTCGATGAGGACTTGGCGACGGAGAGGCTTGCCGAGCACGCGCGCTTGAGCGAGCGGCATTTTCGGCGGAGATTTCATGCAACGTTCGGCGCGACTCCGGCACAATACGTCGAGTCTCTTCGCCTTGATGAGGCGCGCCGGAGACTCGAGATGCGAAAGGCCTCCGTCGACGTTGTCGCTCGATCCGTCGGCTATAAGAGCCCGGATGTCTTTCGACGCGCCTTTGAGAGGCGATTCGGCGTCGCTCCAACCGCCTATCGTGCGCGATTTATGGCTTCTTAAGGAGGGGAGGGGCTCCCAACGACCGGGCGGGGGCGACCGTCTCCCGATTTGCTGGGAGTGACATCGGCCGGCCGTAGGGAATAGGCCTTTCTCTTCGCGTGCTTCATAAGGAGGTCGAAATGTTCGTGTTCGCACGGCGGACAGTTATCTTATCGCTGGCCATTGCGGTTGTTTCATGCTCGTCCGGTAACGGAACAAGCTCGACGCCCTCGGTCGGCGACGCTCAACGCGTATCGTCGCAAACGTCGCTCGACGCGGTTCTCGATTCCGCACCCGAGGTTGCCAACGGTCGTGAAGTATTCAAAAAGATGAGCGTGCACCCGCCCGCGGGCGCGCCGCCGATTTTGATCAACTTCCTCGCGGATGGCCCCAATCAAGCCGGAGTGCCGTGCATTGACTGCGTCAATGGCGCCTCAACCGGCGACAACATTGGTATGACGGGACCCTACAGCTACGTCGCGGCGAATTTTGTCTGGCAGTACGAGATGTCGTTTTCCGACATGAGCTACAAGGGAAAATGCAAACTTGCCTGGGCGATCACGTCGGGTAAGACGACCATCGACAGCTTTTCTAAAACGATCGACCTTACCAGCGACGGAGGCTTCGTGCTGTACGCGGTCGCGCGGCCCCGGCCCAAATACTCCGGCCCAGCCACGCTCACCGGCAAAGTGACCTGCGGCAAGACCGCACAGTCGTTGCAGGTGCCGCTTCAGTTCGAATAATCGAAAAACTACCAACTTCGATCGGCTGAGAAGGGAGTTTTTCCGGGTATATGAGGGCATGATCGCACGCAGTTCTACCAAGCGCAGGGTCGAGGTCCGACGAAGGTTTTCGGACCTTGGCCTGCGCTCTCGAGTCTCCGGCTTTGTATTGGCCACCGCGTTTTTCTGCGGCTGTGCGCACCACACTACGCCGGCGCAAACTTTGAGTGCAGGCGTCGCGCCGTTTACGCAATCGCGAGACCAAGTCATTCTGATCGTCACGGCCGCAAAGCGCTCGTTAGGAGCGGAGGACCTTAACTCCTTAGCGGTTGCCTATACGCCGCTCGAAGAGAAGGCCAACGCCTACGCTCACTTCCTCGTGGAATCGGTGAGAATGGGCGCCTTCGACGCCAATCAAAATGCCGTATGTGCGACGAATTTGACTCTGGCAATAACGAAGTTCAACGTGGCATTCGCGCAGATCTACGCATCGCGAAAGGCGAGCTCCGAGATTTCGAGCAGTTGGGTAGCTCCGTTTTCGGCGACGGTAGCGTCGGATTGGGCGAAGTACAATCCGGAAGTGAATGCTGCGCCCGCGCAGACAAAAGCGGATCTGATCGAGGAGCTGAAGGTCAAGACGCTTTGGCCAAACTACGAGGATATCGCCACCGAGCCACTGGCCACGCCTTCCCCTCGATAAGCGATTGGAGCGCGCGTCGAAACGTGCGCTCCAATGCTATTCGAGAAGCGTCGTTATACCTGATTCGTGATAGAAAGTTGGGCCGTCCCAATCGGGTGGCCTTTGGCATCCTTATCAACGAACTTCGCGATGCAACTTCCCATTGTGGTGCCTGCGGTTACCGTATAAGTGGAACCTGCCCCGGTTACGGTCGCGATGTTTCGCGCGGTGCACCGAGTGTCTCTGACGACAAAGGTGGTGCCGCTGCTGGGTCCCTTTGCGGTTACCGTCGCTGCGGGCTTGCTCACCGTGAGCGTTACCTTGCACGGACGAACCGAGACGCCGTGCTGATGACCGCATTTATCCGGAGAGATAACTTGCGACTGCGTCGCCGGAAGTGTCGTGGTTGACAGCGGCGAGGACATGCTCCCACCGCAGCCGGCTAGAACCGCGGCGATTGAAAGGGCTCCGAGACCCTTAAGTAAGGGTTTCTTCATAAACTGCTCCTTTTGCTTCCTGATTGCAGGGAGAGGCCGCATTGATGGTCCGGATGGAGAAACCCTTTCAAGCAGCTACCGCTCGGCGCTTATTAGCATCGTGTTGTCTAGGACGATGCGAGGTCGCCTTGTTGCCGAAGGGGCGCAACTGCCGGCACCCTGCACCGGGGTCTTAAGTTCCCGACAGGGAGGCTAGCGATCTACCGGCAAGACCGGAAGACAATCGCACTGGGATTGGGCTCCTAACGTTGGTTCTTTCAAGTACCACCCAGCCGATGGCTAATGCTCGTCGTTCTCGGTATGTTCTCCGGTGCGTTACCCGCGCTCTGCGTCGCGCCGATCGCCTGTGGGATCGGCGCGTTGCTTTTTTGGCGGCTACCGGCGCTTAAGCAGCGCGTGTTGAGCGTCAACCTCGTGCAGCTATGCTACGGCATTACGTCCACTAAGCCCGCGTGAATGATAATTACTTGTCAAGAATGACAATTTGGCGCACTGCAATTAGCGCAGTCTCACACTGCGCTTCAGAACTTCTTCATGTAATTGCATCACAGTTGCTTGAGTACCATTTTCTCAAGGTTGTCAGCTTAGGAGTTTAGCAATGAGGTTGGTTGTGGTGGTGGGCCTGATCGCACTAAGCGCTTGTAGCAGCGGCACATCGAGCTTGCCGCCGCCTTCGGGCGGCGGGCACGAAGGCGAACCGCGAATCAAGTCCGCCTCCTCTATTAAGGCCTATGCAGTAGTAACGTCATTTCAATCTGGCAACATACATCATCCGCTTGCGAACGTCACGTTTGACTCGTCCGGCAACATCTACGGCACCGGGATGGACGGAACAAGCCCCGACGTATACGGAGGTATTTTCAAGATCGACCCGCACGGCAACGAGAGCGACCTCTACGCTTTCACAGGCTCTAACGTCACCCAGCCAGAGGCCGACGTGGTAACCGTGCCAGGGGGTGGGTTAATTGGGACCACCATAGATGGCGTGTATAGCTTATCGAGTAGTGGAAGCGAAAAAGTCATTAAGTTGTTATCGGGCGGCCCGGAAGGCGGTTACTCCTTTTCGAACCTGATCGAAGACAAGCAAGGAAATTATTGGGGTACTGCTTCGGAGGGCGGCTATTTCTTAGGGAAGTGCAAACAAATCTACGTCGGTTGCGGTGTCGTGTTTCGAGTAAGCGCCTCAGGGCGATATTCCGTTGTACACAAATTCCGATACATCGATGGAGCGTCGCCAGCAGCTGGTCTGGCGCTGGGACCAGATGGCAACTTTTATGGCACAACGACCTTCGGGGGTTCGATAGGATGGGGTGAAGTTTTCCGCATCACGTCGGCCGGAAAGGTGACCGTTCTCTACAACTTTCAGAAAGGTCCAGACGGGGACCAACCCGTTGCCGGCGTCACCTTAGATTCCCATGGCAACATTTATGGTACGACTCAATACGGTGGGTTTGCCGGGAATCAGACCTGCAACAATGGATGTGGCGTGGTATTTAAGTTATCGGGTACTGGTCAGGAGACAGTACTGCACCAGTTCTCGTCTATCCCTGATGGAGCGTTTCCGTTAGCGGCCGTATACCTGGAGAACGACAGTACTTTATTCGGTACGACTCAGCAAGGCGGAACCGGTACTGGGACAATTTTCGAGCTCAACACCAGCGGGAAGGCTTATCATGTCTTGCATGAATTCACTGACGGTCCTGATGGTGGATTCCCCGCCGCGGCCCTTGTCCCGGATAATCAAGGAAACCTGTATGGCACAACCGAGTATGGGGGTATCGGCGGCGGAACAGTCTTCAGATTTAGACCTTAGAGCGCTGCCGAACACGTTAGGTGCAACTTTAACCCTCGAAACTATCCGCGTTAATGCCTGAAAGGCGCCCTCAAGAAGAACCGCTCAGTGTGTTCCTGGCCGCTCTTCGGCACCGTGATGTGCCCGAACAGAAAGAAGATGTATCTGGAAAATCATGGCTCCAGGGGCGTTCCCATGTTCAGTCGAGTGCGTGACCGATGCAGGCATCCAAAAGCGAGCCGTTTCTCCGGGCGTCATAAGGGCAACGGCTTCTTGCCAGCCCTTGATCAAGTGTCGGAGATGATATGTGTAGGGATTTCCTTTGAGATCGGGGCTGTTGATAGGCACACCGGTAGACCACCAACCGTAGGCCACGATTGTGACATCGTTGTGCGGCGTCGCGTGGACTGCATTCGCTCCAGTCTTTAGGATTACATAACGTATACCGTCGTGCGTCGAATAGGCGCCTTTCGGGATTACCAGCTCCGCAGATGTAAGGGGCGCGACCCGCGAATCTGCTTTCGCGTTCGCCGGCAACACGAGTGCAATCCAAACCGTCATGAAAACAAAACAAGCCAATAGGAACCTGTTTTCGCCGCCACCCCCCGGGTACTCGTTACCGTTATTCATCTTTACCTTCCCGGGCCACTATTCGCAGGCCCTGGCCGTACCACATTCCACCAATGCGTGTCTTCAATAGGGCATTCTTCGAGTTAATCGGAGACCATCGTTTAATCCGCGCGAGTTTGCGCTGCCGGACTTCGATGCTCCAGTCGTTCGGCTCCGCACGAAACAAGGGAGCGGCGACTCTAGTAGGTTGGTCGATGTAAATCCCACCTCTTAGGCTATACCGGTGCCACACCTCAGGAGGAATTCCGCATGAGCGACGTCAGGATCGCAACAGAAGCTCGTCAGCCCCCCGCAAGTGCCGCGTCGATATCGACGTACGCAAGGATTGCCGGAGCCCTGCTGCTGGTCGGGTTCGTGGCCGGTGGCTTCGGTGAACTCTTCGTTCCGTCGAAACTCATTGTGCCAGCCGACGCCACGGCTACAGCCCACAATATCATGGCTTCTGAGTCGCTGTTCCGCATGGGCTTCGTCGGCTACCTCGTAGAAGCAGTGTGTGATGTTTCGACGACGTTGCTCCTTTACGTATTGCTCAGACCGGTAAACAAGAATCTCGCCTTGCTCGCCGCGTTCTTTGGGCTCGTGGGCACCGCCACATACGCAATCGCCGAGTTCTTCTATTTTGCAGCGTTGCAGCTTTTGGAGGGGGCTACCTATCTAAGGACCTTTTCGCCTGAACAACTGAACACACTCGCGCTGCTGTCGCTCAAGTTGTATGGAGACGGCGCTGAGGTATTCATGGCGTTCGGTGGAGTCGGTTCGATTATCGTCGGCTACTTGATCTTTCGATCTTGCTACTTACCCAAGACTCTAGGCGTTCTTCTGGCGCTTGCTGGTCTGGGGTTCATCACTATCAACGTCGCATTGGTCCTAGCACCGGCCTATGCGTCCCCGGTGCTTCTCCTGCCGGTATTGCTCGCCACATTGTCACTGGCCCTCTGGTTGCTCGTTAAGGGCGTCGACGTTCCGAAATGGGTCGCTGCCGTATCTAGGGCGGAAAGCGCGGATCGTGAGTTCTGTCCGACCAGTGCAATGTCGCCATGAGCAATGTCAGGTATGCATTGCTTGCTCATCAAGTGCCGCACCATGTGACTACGGTACTGCTTCTCGAGGAGAGTCGATGGAAGCGAGCTCCGCGGCTCGCGCGACTCCTTTGATCATGCGGCCGAAGACAATGCCGTGAAACGGTAGAACGCCGTACCAGTAAACGTATCCTCCCACACCGCGCGGTTCGAAGAACGCGGTCTGCACCAATCTGCTTTGCGACGGAGCGAGGGGTTCGCTTTCGAATTGCAGCCACGCGCGCCCGGGAAGCAGCATTTCCGCACGTAGGCGCAGCATGCGGCCGGGGTGATACTCCTCCACGCGCCAGAAATCGAGGGCATCGCCGACCCTCAAGTTTTTCATCGACCGGCGGCCTCGGCGCAGGCCTGTGCCCCCGACGGCGCGGTCGATCCAGCCGCGCAGGCGCCATAACGAGTTTGATGCCAGCCATCCGTGCTCGCCCCCCAGAGATGAAAAGATTGCGGCGGTTTGGTCTGTCGGCGCGTTCACCACGAGCTCGCGCCGGTCGATGAACATTCCCTCCTGTAATCCGACAAACTCGCCTCTGCGATTTTCACCGGCAAATGCATCGAACCACGTCGATTCGCGGTCGGCGCTTTGCGATCGGTCGAGTGCGAGCCGCAACGCTTCATCGAAAGATTGAGGCTGAATCCAGGGAAAATCGCGCGTGGCGTCGTTATCGCGAACGATCACCTTGTTAGAAAGGCCTGCGATGAGCGGCCTCGCGAGCTGGGCCGGCACCGGAGTTATGAGGTGCACCCAGTACGACGAGAGCTTTGGGGTAAAGACCGGCACGGTGACGATATATCGGCGCAAACCGCGCATGCCGGCATAACGAAGCATCATGCTGCGATACGTCTCCACGGTGGCGCCGCCGATCTGATAGGTTCGGTTCTCAAAAGGTTGGCGAAGTGCGCCAATCAGGTAGGAGAGGACGTCGCGCACGCCGATCGGCTGGCATTGCGTGTACACCCAGCGTGGCGCGATCATGACTGGAAGGCGCTCCGTAAGATAACGCATCATTTCGAAGCTGATCGAGCCGCTGCCGATAATTTGCGCGGCTTGGAACTCGATGACGGGCACGCCGCTTGCTCGAAGTACTTTACCGACTTCATGCCGACTCTGTAAATGCGTCGAAAGCTCTTCGTGGGGTTCGCCGAGGCCACCCAAGTAGACGATCAGTCGAAGGCCGGCCTCCTTCGCGGCTGCACCAAACGCGCGCGCCGCATCTCGGTCGGCCGCGGCAAACTGCGTCGTCGAGCGCATGGAGTGAACGAGGTAGTACGCGACATCGCAGCCGGTCAGCGCTCGTTGCAGTGCGGCCGGGTCTTCGATGGAGCCTTCGACGATCTCGACGTCGGCGGGAAAGCGGTCGCGCAGGCGAAGCGCCGCGCGAGCAAGACAGCGGACGGAATGGCCCTGTGCGTAGAGACGCGGCACGAGACGTCCGCCGATGTAGCCTGTCGCGCCGGTTACGAGTATGCGCATCGTTTCAACATTGTCATCGGAAGGTGTCGTAACCCTTCGACAAGCTCAGGGTGACACGGGAGTCCGAAAATCCGGGATCGGTGGAGACGCGTGGACTCGCTAAAAGACTTGCTGGCCCACGACGTTTCCCTGAGGACTGTAACGGCAAACGAGTCGATAGTTGCCGTCGGACCCGTCTACGCCCGCACATCCTACGCTCGTCGTGTTCCGCCAAACTATTTGCGAATAGTGAGCGACATCGGACCAGTTGCCGGTCGTACTCACTCTTGGAAACGTCCCGTTCTGAAAATTCTGTTGTTCTTGGCCCCAAGAGTCGATCATTTGCGTGAGAGAAAAGGCGCCCGTCGTGCCCATCCAGATGTTTTCTCCTTGACCTTGGGCGTTAGGATCGTGCGCAAACTGCAGGTTTGAACTAAGTGAGTTCGCCCACGCCTGAGCTGCAGCTGCCAGGTCGTCGGACCATACGAGCGGCGGAACGCCAACGGCCATTCTATATCTATTGTGAGCGTCGAGAATCTCTTGTGAAAAAGAGGGCGGGAGTGACGTTGGAGGTGCCTGTGCGCCCGACGCCACGGGCGCGACTGTCATCGCTAAGACCAAGATCCCCGCAGGGAACAATCGCATCCGTTGCCGATTATCGCCGTCGCGCATGTAGGGTCTCCCTTTCGGACTCATTTCTCCGGGTTACTGGGTCAGATTCTGCTCCGAGGGACTCCGTGCGATATCCAAGTCACCGACGGTTCATTCCGGGACGATTCCGCTTAGGCCGCGTGCACAATATCGATCGGAAGAGGACGCTGCCAACTTATATCGCGTAAAGGTCTTCGGAGAAGAGCATGGCCCGCGAACGACTTCACGGGAGGGAAACGCATGACGTGGGAGATCATCAATACAGCTTTCGCCGGCGGGACCTTTGCGGTCATTTCCGTGACGGCTGTGGCAGCTACGGTGCAGTTGCGTCACCTCCGCGTTAGCAATCAGCTTATCGCCCTCACGAAGGTCATCGAAGATTGGCAGCGCCGAGATTTACAGGGCTGGCTTCGGTTTGCCCGTCACGAGTTGCCCGAAAGGCTCAAAGACGACGCTTTCGTCTCGTCGCTGTCCAGTCCGGACCGGACGCAGCACCCGGAGATTTTGTTGGCTGACTATTTCGAAATCCTCGGCACCACCGTAAAGCGCGGGCTGACGGACAAGGTGTTATTTATCGATGCCATGGCAGGACCCGTGGTCAGCGCCTACGAGGCGGTGCGACCTGTGTTGCATATCATGCGTCGTAAGGAAGGAAACGCACTTTACGAAAACTTCGAATATCTCGCAACGGAATGCAAACTTTGGACAAAACGACATCCCGACGGCACCTATCCGAAAGGATTTCCGCGGTATGAAGACGTGCCTTGAAAAGGGCCGCCGTCTCCGCGAAGTAACATTGCCCGACATTGAGGAGGAGAGAAATGCCAATCACAACGTTTAGCAGCGTGCATGATGGTCTCGACCCAGTTCAGCGCAATCGCGGCCACTTCATTGCGAATATCGATGTCAACGAGCAACGCCTTTGGGTGCCCTACGCGGATGGCGTATGGGTACAACCCTTGTGCTTCAACGTTACTTCGGGGGGATTCAGCGTCCTTCTTAAGGGATTGCCTGGTGCGAAGCTGGGCGTGCACTATCACGTCGGCACAGTTCGGGGTTACACGATAAGTGGTCATTGGCGCTACCTGGAGCATGACTGGATTGCGCAGCCGGGAACGTTCATCTACGAACCTGCTGGTGAAGCTCATACCCTGGTAATCACCGATGATTCGCCGGAGCCGGCTCAGATTATATTTATGGTCGAAGGTGGCCTGATTTACTTAGACAAGCCGACCGACGGCGGCATGGCTGCCTATGAAGACGGGTTCAGCTTTTTAGAGCTGTGCCGCAAATACTATCAGGAGGTCGGTCTTGACGCCCGTCAGCTGGACCTCCTAGTGCGGTAAGTAGAAGCGGAGTGACCTATGCGCATTCCCGTTGATTTTCAGCGCGCTTCAATAGGCGGTTACGCCATCGCTGTTGCCTTGAGCATCGCGGCCAAATAACGAAGGCGGCCAAACTGGGCGTCGCTTACGCCGAATCGCCGGCCGAAGGGCCAGAAGCACAACTGCCCAAGCTCTTATGTAGTATCGGCGCGGCTTAAGCGGGCAACGATGGCGCGGAGCAGAACGACCTTAGTCGCTCATCCGTTCAGCTTCTGAAGGGAGCCGTCGATGGAGTTCGTAAGTCTTGGCCGTCTCGCGCTTAGTATCAGCGCCACTGCTCTATTACTTTCAGCGTGCGGCGGATCTACACCGCCGATCGGCACGCTCGGGGCGGCCGACAACAACGTTAATTCCCATCCGCAGCAGAAAACATTTCTCTATACCGGCACGGAGCAGTCGTTCAAAGTCCCGGCGAGTGTGACCAGAATCGACGTGGTCGCACGAGGGGCGTCCGGTGGCACCCAGTATTACCAGGACGGCGGCGGGCGCGGTGGTCGCGTGCACGCGATTATTCCTGTCGTGCCAGGTGAAAGATTGGCAGTTTTTGTTGGCGGCGCCGCTTCGGGGCTGAACCAGACCAACGGTGGTTTCAACGGCGGCGGGAACGGAGGCGGACCCTACCAGTGCTGCACCGGAACCGGTGGCGGTGGCGCGTCTGATGTACGGCAACATGGCGACAGACCTTCGAATCGCGTTGTCGTGGCCGGAGGCGGAGGGGGACAAGGGGCAGGTAACGGTGGGGGTGTCGGTGGCAGCGGTGGAGGTCCCACTGGAGGCTCCGGTGGGCAATACGGCTACGCCTGCGACGGCGGCGGGGGAAGCGGCGGCAACCAGACATCGGGCGGGGCGGGTGGTGCCGGTGGCCTGGGTTCTCAAGCTGGTGGCCCTGGAGCGCCCGGATCGCGCGGCGCCGGGGGCACTGGCGGCGCCGAAGGCGAGGGATCCTCATCCACCGTGGGGGCTGGCGGCGGCGGCGGTGGTGGAGGATACTTCGGCGGCGGCGGCGGCGGTGGAGGCGGGGGTTACTGTTTTGGTTATGGAGGCGGCGGCGGTGGCGGGTCGTCCTACATCGAGCCAAACGCCATAAAATTCCACACGTGGCGAGGTTGGAAGAACGCAACGAGTAACGGGCTCGTCGTCTTGAGCTGGCAATGATTAGGGCGCTCAGCATCAGCGTCGTCGCCACGACCGTACTGCTCGCAGCGTGCGGAGGATCGCAGTCGCCGATCGCCTCGCCGGGCGCAATACCGCAAAGCCGCGCGATCACCGCACACGCGGCGCGCAGCGGATCGTGGATGCTGCCGGAAGCGAAGAGTGAGGACCTGCTCTATGTTTCAAATTGGAGCAACGCCGACGTATACGTGTACGCATATCCTTCGGGCAAAGCAGTAGGAAGACTAAGAGGTTTCCAGCGCGCCGGTGGGCTGTGCTCGGACCACGCTGGAAACGTTTGGATTGGCCAGACCGACGAAATTACAGAATACGCGCACGGTGGCACCGAGCCGCTTAGGACCTTGAACGACGAGCAAAAGTATGAAGGATATATGATCAGCGCATGTTCCGTTGACTCTGTAACCGGCGATTTGGCAGTTGTAAATTTTGGTGACTTCGGTTCAAGCTCGCCCGGAGACGTCGCAATCTTTGCAAACGCCAGCGGTTCACCGAAGCTGTACTATTGTAAACTTTATCCCTTTTCAGCAACTTATGACGATCGAGAAAATTTGTTCGCTTACGGTCGGCTTTACGGGTCCAGCCACATCGGCGCGCTTGGCGAGCTCAAACCTAGCGCTAGTAATTTTAGGCTATTGCGTCTGCACGACGTGAAAGCGTATGAAGTTGGAGGCGTTGCATGGGACGGCAAACATGTCGTCATCGGGACTAACGCAGGGAGCTCTGATCCCACAACGCTGTTCCAGCTAAGATTCGAGGCCGTGTGGCAAATGAGGTCGGGTCGGTCCAGCTCGCGGAATCAGTTGGGGTTTCCGAGTTTTGGATTATGGGCGGAAGGGTGTCTGCGGCCAATTGGGCGGGAACATCCGCCATGATTTGGCGTTATCCCAATGCGGCTTCGCCCGTCACGACCATACAGAAACTTTCAAACCCATTTGGGATAACCGTCAGCGTCGCGCCGAGTCGCTAAACGCGCTCCACGGAGGCAGCGCATTGTGAAAGAATTCGCTCGATACGCTTTGACCATCGGCGCAGCCGCGCTACTTGCCGCCTGCAGCGGATCGCAGCCGCCGCTTTAAACGCCGCCTTATGTAGTATCAGCGGCATCTCAAGGGCCAGTGGCGAACGTCCTTAGCCACTGATCCGTTCAACTTCTGCAGGAGCCGTCGATGAAGGTTTTGGGGCTAGAACGTTACGCGCTTACGATTAGCGCCGCTGCGGTATTGCTCACAGGATGCGGTGGATCTCCGTCGCCGATCGGCGCGCCAGGCGCCATGCCACAAAGCCGCACGATGACCACGCGGCACGATCGCGGCGGATCGTGGATGCTTCCGGAAGTGACCGCTGAAGATTTACTCTACGTTTCATCACCCGACGACAAGAACGATGATATTAACGTTTTTTCGTATCCGCAGGGCAAACTTGTTGGTGGACTGAGCATAACGGGATACGGGGTTTTCGGGCTTTGCTCAGATGATAAAGGCAACGTGTTTGTAACAACGGCCGGCAATGTGAACTCCGGAACAAGCAGCCAAGTCTACGAATACGCGCACGGTGGCACTCAACCAATAGCGACGTTGAGTGATCCAGCGTTTGGAAACGACTGTGCAGTTGACCCAACAACCGGAAATCTCGCCGTCGCAAACGATTTTGGCACTGGCAACGGCTATGACCACGGCAACGTCGCGGTCTATCAAGGCGGTCAGGGAAGCGCTACGATTTATTATGACCCAGACATCTACTGGTATGATTGGTGCGTCTACGATTCCAACGGCAACCTATACGTCGATGGTAGCAGTGAGGGCGGACCCTATCCCCTAGCGGAACTTCCGAAAAACGGCAGCGCGTTCGAAGCCGTTACCCTTAATGAAACCCCTTTAGCCGAGAGCCTCCAATGGGATGCTGGTGATCTTGTGATTTCAGGATGGCAATGGCAGAAGCGTCAGGCTACGGAGACAATATATCGCGTTAAACTCTCTGGGAGCCGAGGCACGGTAGTTGGAACCACAACCATTAGCACCGAAACCAAACCGCGAAAGCGCTTGCCCAACCTTGCCCAGTACACACTATATCGTAAGACGCTTGTTGGTGCCGGTTTTAACGACCGGCAGGTGCACTTTTGGCGTTACCCGGCAGGTGGTCTCCCGACTAAATCGTTACTGGCTTCTGAAAAATATCCGGCTTATGGGGTGGCAATTTCCGTCGCTCCAACGCACTCTCTCCGCAAGTAAGGCCCTAGACATGAAAGTAGTCCCTCTCGTTAAACTGCTAAGCTCTCTTGCTCTTGGTGTACTTTTCACTGATTGCGGCGGATCGCAGGCGCCGATCGGCGCGCCGCGCGCGATGCCGCAAAGCCGCGCAATCGCCTCGCACGGCGCGCGCGGGGGATCATGGATGCGGCCCGATGTCAGTGGAAGAAACCTTTTGTATACGTCCTCGGACGATATAGTTGACGTGTATACGTATCCAGGGGGCAAGCTCGTCGGATCGCTTGGCACCTTTAATGGCGCCGAGGGCTTGTGCGTCGATAAGGCCGGCGACGTGTTCGTTACTTCCTTTTATGACCACGCTGTATATGAGTATGCGCACGGTGGCACTAAACAACTCGCTGCGCTCAAGAGCCCATACTCGGTGAACGCTTGTTCTGTCGATCCTGCGACTCAGAACGTCGCCGCCTCGTCATATTACGGCGCCATAATTTTTCCGTATAACCGGAAAAGGCAAGAATACCGCTTAGCGAAATATTACCATAATGCCAATGTATATTTCGGTTGGTATTGCACCTACGATAAAGCCGGTAATTTGTTCGAGGACGGAACAACCGACCAGAATAGCGGTTTTGTGCTGACTGAACTCCGAAATGGAAGCCCGGCGTTTGACACCATCACTGTCAATGAAGATATAAACGGGCCTGGGGCTATGCAGTGGAAAAACGGTGACTTAACGGTTGCAGATCGAGGCAGCAGCTCCGGACAACCGGCAGTGATTTATAGCTTCTCAATCAGTGGAAGCGAAGGAACAGAAGTAGGGGCAGCTAGGCTCGCAGATTCGATGGCCTACGCGATGTTCTGGATTCAGGGCGGCAAGGTCATTGGGCCGGAAGCCGGCTCGACGGGCGGGATCGGCGTTTGGCGATACCCATCCGGCGGCAATCCTAGCAAAAGCATTGTTGGTGCTGCACCATACGGCGTGGTAGTCAGTTTAAAATAAGCCTAACTCCCCGGCCGCGAGGCAAGTTCACGTAAAGTGCTTACCGGTTTAGCCAGCCTCGCCCGCGCCGCGATCGCATCCCGGCATCCACGCGTAGCGCTTTGATACGTTAGGGGCGCAGCACCGTCATCGCGCATCTGCAAAGCCGGCTGAGAGAGGCCGAGCAGCCGAGCAGCCAAGCCCCAGGCTTTTCTCGTCTTTACGGCTCCGTTTCCTATCCCCCACCGGAGCTAGGGATAGGAGGTAAAGAGCCTTCAAAACCAGGGCTCCCTCTCAAAGCGCTTAGCTGCTGAGCCTGCGGAGGCTCGACGCCGCCTCGCTGCAGAAATCGTACCCTTATGCCGATGCGCCGGATATGGTTTAGTCGCAAGCCTTCCGTAGGCGCTTTGTTTATGTACGCCGCGCGCGATGCCAAGCGTGAAGCGGCACGCGATGTTCGGCGCCGGCCTCGCGCCACCGGCAGCGAGTCATCGGCGGGGTCTCGCGAGGATGTCTCGGTTTTTGGATTGATGTTTGTAATAGCTGCAGGTGGTGCATCACTAGGACTGATTGCAAACGCAACGCTGCCCTATGTCATCCACGTGCGCAGTCTAACTTGGTTTTTGTTCTGGCTTTTCGTGATCGCGTTTCTTATGGCGCCTGCTTTTGACAAAGTGACGGTAGGCGATCGAGCGAAATACCTCGTCATAATCGTCGTGGGCCTTTTCGGCATGTGGATTGGAAGTATGCTGGTGACGCTTGGGCGCTTCATTTTCGTGCTGGGTAGCAGCTAGGCCCCTTCAAAAACGAGGCCACCTCGGCCGGGTGCGACGCCGCGCGGCTACCGGGGGTTTACTATTCCGGCCAGATACGAACTTCGTTCGACTCACGGAAGCGAACCGGAACAGTGCGGCCCTGAGCCTGCAATCTTCGCCTAAGCCGGTACCCTCGCTCCTTGACTTGGTCACGTTCCTGCGGATCACCGCCTGAGTGCAAGAAAATGGTTATCTCCGGTACACGGCTTCGCTCAATTGCTCTCGCAATATGGTCGTCATTTTCGTCGAAGGCAAACCCGTAAATGCATAGTGGAAGGTCGTTTGCTCTTAGAGCTTCATAGCAGTAATTAAGGTAAGGACTTTGGCGAATCGCGTTGAGTTTTTGGCGCGACTCGCCTTCAGAAACAAACAAAGGTATGTCGCCGGCGTCCAACGCTTCCCGTAGCTGGTCCGTTATTCGCCCTTGAGCGTAGCTGCGCTTAAATGTCTCGTCCTCAACTCGAAATAGATGTAGACCACCATGAACGTAAAAGACCGTTTGGTCGCCTTCCCCCTGTCGCCAATGAAGATCATCACCGCCGAAGCCGTCTCGATGCTTGTCAAACAATCGCGGCGCCATTACCCAGTAGAGCAGCAGGTCATAGGTTAGAGTAAAGACCCTGTCATAGTCATGGAGGAAGTTGGCACAGATTTCCTTATCTGCTTCCTCGACGTAATCGGCATCACGTGGGTGGTACGCAGTCAATGCGTGTATCAAGGATGATCGGACTAAACGAACATCTGTGCGAAGGCGCGTCAAAACTGGAGCCGTCTCATCGTAGTGCCTGAGCAGCGCCACGGCCTCGTTTAACCGTCGCATCACCATTTCGAAGTCCGAGGTACCTACCGTATCAAAGACCGCCTCCAGGCGCTCGGGAAACTGTGCACCTTCTCTCAGCGATTCGTAGCAGAACATGGGATCATAAGCGGCGCTAAAGCCATTTCCCAACAACAATGCTCCAGGCAACTGAAACTCGATCTCCTTTAATGAGGCGACGCGGCGGTTCCGACGATGTTCCGATCCAATCGGCAAACCCCTCAGCGCACTGCGTACCCTTCGCCGGGTCTCGCCGATCGGCAGGCCGTCGCCGCTGCATGGCCGACTCAGCTTGAAGCCCGCGTAGGTTGGGGGGCTCGGTAGAGCGCCGATTCATGTGCCGCGCCTCAGCATCCGAACGAAGCCTTCTGAGAATGAACTATCTTTGGCGTAGCACCATCCGCGGATCATCTCGATTGACACCATGATCTCGTGGCAATATGCGAACGCGTTGGCGAGGATGATATAGGGCTTAAATCGCTCCGACTGCCAGAATACCGAGAGCGTGCCTTTTGCAATGTCACCTTCGCGAATTGTGTCTATGATAGTTACTTGGTCACCATGCAGGTGCGCGCTTAGAATTTGATTTTCGAGGTATAGAGAGCCGAGCGTCTCGTTAGAGGTCACTTCACACATGTGAGAAATTCGGCGAGTTAGTACCTTCCGGTTTTTGCGAAGCTTGGCCTGTGTCTTACGCCTCTCATGCTCTGGTATATTTTCCAGAGCTTTAGCGCCCTGCTTCCTAATTATGTCGTAGATCTTGTCCTCCGCGTTTCTCCAGTCTTGGTAGGCATGGCATTGTGCCAGGTAATTCTTGCTACTGCGCCGACCTTTGGCGAGCCATTTATTTCTCGACTCGGTAGATTGAATAACATAGTAACGAAGGCGTAGATGATAGTCTAAGAGCGGCCTCTGCAGCATGTAAGCAGCGCGAACGCGATTTAGTTTGAGCAAAGCAATACAGCTGCACAGAATATCATGTGCCAGTACGCCGAGATTCACAGCCCAGCTACTGAGATAGTCATCGAAGTCATCTTTAGGACGGTTCGATATGACATGCTCAATGGCACCCTTGAAGTTTTCCGCAAAGTCGTCCATAAATGCAAACTCATCGTCTGTAATGGGTTCGTCGTCGGTCAAAATCGCTCCCAATGTTTTTGGTCATTTTGTGCCTAAGCTGACCCTACTGAGTACAACTGGAGAGCGGCACGCAGTATATCTCTGTTCTTGGGATGCGGCCTCCGCCCCGCCCGAATGGCCTGAAGCGTCGACCGCGAAAGCCCGCGTCTCTCCATGAGCTCGGGTAGCGGCATGGCTTTGAGCTTCGGCAGAATCTTCGTAGTCCACGCGTCACGCCGTAGATCGAGGTACTGGGTGCAGACGTCGCTTGGATCGAGTAGGCTTTGCTCTTCGACCTCTTCTAGCTTGTTCGACTCCTTGCCCATGTATGTGAGCGAATCGATTGCCTCGTGGCGCCTTCTGAGCAGCCCTTCGGTCTGCTTCGAGCGAGGCTTTCCGGTCGAATCGGCGCGCTTGGCTTCGGGATGAACCTCGTACTCGCGCAGCACGTCGCCGTAGTTGCTGACACGCGCATCGCAACTTCTCCCATTTGCGACGATCCGTCGACCCTCAGGTCATCCATTGGGCCGCGGGTGAAGGACAACCGGACGCCACGTAGCGTTTGCGGCGATTCGCAATCCTTCAAACCGCGCTGCAAACACCCGCCTCACGATGTTGCGAGCACGACCACACTGCCGTCGGTCGGATCCCGTTCGACCAAGGCGACGAGCGGGTTAGCGAGATACTCGATGGCCGCTCTCACGTCGGCGCGCGTGCAGGTCGCCGAACTTCCGTTGGCGGCTAAATCTTGATCGACGAGCACCATTGCGACGTCTTCGGTAATCCTGGGCGCTTCCGATGACGCGCCGGAATATCCGGCCTGCGTAATCCTTCCCGTACGCACGATGGCGTCGGCGATAAGCCGCACGCGCTTGGCGCGGCCGTGATGGCGCTCCCACAACACGTCGTCGAGCGCATCGGCCGCGAAGCCCGGCGCAAACAGCGGCCGCATTTCGAAAGCGTTTGCGCCTATCCGCAGCAGCGTTTCCAGATCGTCAACGGTCCAGGCGCTCACGCCGTGATTGTGCAGCTCCTTGACCAACTCGATCTCGCCGGAGAACGCGCGGCCGACAAGCGCCGAGAACTGGGCACCAAATGCGTCTTTATACTTTGCCGCCTCAAAGACACTCGGGTCGTTCGTGCCTTCGTCGCCCGACTTACACTCGATCATCACCCGGTAGCCCAGCGGTCCTAATAAGGCGTCGGCATAACCGTCGGGAGCTTTTTGTCCGCCGCTATGGGTCGCCGCGAACCCAAGCTTGTCGAACGCATCGCAGACCGCTTCTTCGAAGGCGTTCGCGTCGGCGCCACTGGCGGTGCGGTGCAACCGCTCGATGAGCGCCGCAATTTCGGGCCCGCACTCCTTAGGCTGCTCTTCGGAAACCGCCGGCCACTCATCCGGAGGCTCGTTGATGCGGAACGAGCGGTCGGCATTCTGGACCACCGCGGGCTTGCGCCCGTTGCCGTTTGCTCGCGCGATATACTCGATGAGCGAAGTATAGACGTACTTCACCGTCGTCTTTGCGTCGAGTAAGCCGCGCTTCATGGCAATCGTCAGAATCTCGTCGGCCGAGTGCGAAAGCCCATCTTGAAGCACCGTAATTGCCGCATTCACGATCGGCCCGTGCGACTTTTGCGCCGGCATGGGCTCGGGCCAAGCAACGCTCTCGTGGCGAAACTCGGCAAAGCGCTGCTCGTAGAATCGCGCGGGTTGCGTTACGAACGGATCGCCAAGGCGCTCCATCCACTCGGCGAAGTTGGCGGCGCAGACTCTGCCGTTGAGCGGGCGGCCGTTATGCTGATTCGTCGCGTTCTCTTTCGCGATAGCAAAGGCAAGCGGATAATCCGGAGCGGCACGAACGGAATAGGGCAGCACGCTGAATCGGGCTACGGCATTTGTCTGCACGTGCAAGTGAATGGGCGGTCCACCATGGCTATTCGGCTGCAGCGTTACAAGATCGGGGTGCCGCGTTGCCGCCTGCGCGCACTGCGCATGCAGCCACGGTCGTACTTCTTCGTAACTGGGACCATCGCAAAACGGAATCCAAAGTGCCGCGCCGGTTCCGCCGTCGTAAACTCTGAGCGATTCGATTTTCCCATCCGATAACACGTCCTCGACGGCACTCAGACCGGCCTCCAACGTGCGAAAATCGGCATTCGGCAGAGCTTCGATCAGAATTCGCGCAAAGCGTACACGGGTCGGATCGGAAGGTTCGGGCGACCATGAATATAGTTCGACGGCACCATGCCGCACCAAGCCTTCGATGCGTTCACTTGAAAGCGCCGGGTACCGGTGTAGGCCGCTCGCAGTCGGCACATCGACAATCGGTCCCTTCGGCTTGGTATGCACCGAGAGAGGCCCGTGAAAGATCGTCGGCCCATCGAATCCCGCGGGTAATGTCGACCAGACAAAGGGAATTTTTCCGAAGGCCCGCTCGAGGATTGGACCGGCAACGGCGTAATGCCGCAGCAACAGATCGGTGTCGAGACTTCGCCCCAACATAGAACGGGCTAGCCGGTTACGCGCTCACGCGATGCACCACCAAGATGGTGGCGTCGTCGCGCATATTGCCCTCGGCATATGCTTTCACCGTTTCAAAGAGGGCGTCGGCGAGTTCTTGAGCGGTCAAAGCTCGATGGGCGAGAAGATTCTCGCGCAGTCGCTCGACGGTAAACAGCTCCCCGCGCGAATTGCTGGCCTCGGTCAGCCCATCGGTATAGAGAACGACCCGATCCCCGAACCCCACCGTGGTTTCTTCGATCGCATAGGTAACCTTTGGGTCAACCCCGAGCACGATGTCGTGTTTGGTCATGATCTCGATATCGGGGGCGCCTGCGCGCAAGACGAGCGGCGGTTCGTGCCCCGCGTTTGCGATTCTCATTTTGCCCGACGCCGCGTCGATCGTGCCGATCAGAAGCGTAATGAACTGATCGGATTCGCGCAGATCCTGAGCGACCACCGCGTTCGTGTGGGTGAGCACCGACTCCAAGCGTTCGATCGAGAGAGCCTGAACCAGCCCGCGAACGAGATAGCGTAACATCAGCGCGTTCAAGGCCGCGGCTAACGACTTTCCTGAAGCATCGCCTAGGCCGAAGAGAAGGCATTGCTTTTCCGCCGCAAACACGTCGATATAATCGCCGCCTACCAGACGCGCCGGTTCCGCGTGCACGCCAAGATCTAATCCGGCGATCTCGGGCAACGAAACATTCAGTAACGCGGTCTGAATGCGCTCTGCCGCTAGGTCGAAATCGCGTTCGGCGGCATCGCCACTGGTTAGCGCACCGATTGCCCTAAATACTGAAGTCCACATAGACTGGCCCTTACTCCTTCACTGATGGACGCTGATCGTTGCGCCCAGCAGTTCGACGTCACCGCGAGGTTCGAGCACTTTCTTAGGTGACCCGCCCGAAGGGTAGGGCCAAAGCCCGGCCCGATGGACGCTGCGAGGCAGTTTGCCGTAGGGCGAGATGATCACGTTGTTTTGAATCCAAAACTGGGTGAGCAAGGTGCTATGGTCACCGTCGAGATGCGTACTTCCGACGACCCTGCCGCTGGATGCGGCGACCCTCACGCGATAGATCACGTCGCTCGATAGATCTTCGACCGCGAGGTCGGTGCCGTCCCATTGGATCGCTCCGGGATAGGCGATGCGCTCGTTGAGTTTGAAGTCGCGCAGCGAGGTGGCGCCTTTGGGAAGCTCCGCGAACTCCGATTGCGACGTGCCCGCGTTAACGCCGTCGACATAGAGGTTGCCGCGACCGTCGTATCCGCAGAAGAAGAACTGGTTAAACGAAGGATCGGTGTAGATCGTGCTTCGCATGTTCTTCATGCGGTTGTAGACAAGAACGTTGCCCGGTCCGGGCGGTTGGGCGGCTTGGTAATCCGCGACGGCGAGGTTTCCAGTCGTCGGATCAACTGCGCAACCCTGAGGATAACCCGAGGCGCCGAACACGTGGGTCGGCCGCGTCGCGCCGTGCGAGTATTGAAGAACCGCTTGGCGCGCCGTGTCGACGACGAAGACGTCGCCGTTTGAATCGGAACATAAGCCGCCAAGTGCTCGGAAACGCGTCAGCATTCCAACTCGCTCGCCCCCGGGATAGGTGAAGACGTAGACGCGGCCGCCCTGGTCGGAAATATAGAGGAGGTCTTCGCTTTGGGCCTTGTGCGCGATCCACGAAGGGTCGGGCACGGCGTACGTGACGGCGGTTTGCCCGGACGGCAACTGCGTAGCGCTGCAGCCCCCGAGAACGGCCGCAACAACGCAGGCGAAGATGTTTCTCACAGATCGATGGCCTGAATCTTTGCCATCATTCCGTGATCTTCGTGATCGAGGATGTGACAATGGAAGAGAAACGTTCCCTTGATGATCGGGTCGCGAAAATCCATCAACATCAAGAGCGTGCCCGCTTTGCCGTTGCTTTGGCGGTGCGGGATGATGAAGCTATCGGCCCAATACGGATGCGGAACCTTGATGCTGTTGATCTCCCTGACGAGAAAATGGACTTGGTGGATATGGAAATCGTGCACTTCCCCGGTGATGTTCTTGACGAGCCATTCTTCGACGGTGCCCGTATGAACCACGAACATCGGCGGGTCGCTCATTGAAAAGGCCTTGTGGTTGATGAAGAAGTGCTTGTTTCCTTCACTAAAAACGACGACGCGGTGAGCGGCGACCGGCGGAAGCTGCGAGGTGTAGACGTTTTGCGGAAGCGCCGCGGCGGCGCGCAGCAACTCCGGCGCTTGGAATTTTAGCGAGGGTCGACTTGTTGGCGGTTTGAGACTCGCAAGCTCGAGTTTTGGGTCGCGATCGCCGGCTGGACCGGAGTCGTAGCAGAGCGTCCAAAATTTTGCGCGCGGGCTGCGCGGACCGGTTACGACAAACTCGACGCGCGAAGCGGGAGGCACGATCGCCGCAGATTCGGTTAAGGTTGGCGGCGTGGCGCGCCACGTGTCGAGCGGAAAGCCGTCGATCGCGACGACTTCGAGATTCGACCCGTCGACGGCGAGCTTGAGCGTCTTGTGCCCAGTGGCGTTGATCACGCGAAAGAATTGCTTTTCGCCTGGAGCAATGGTTATCACGGGCTCATAGGCGTCGTTGAGCGTCGTTTCCCCACCAAACTCGGGACCACACGGATCGCTATTGATGACTTGCGGTTGCACTATGGCGCCGCGCGATTGGGCCGCGTTGCCCACGACATTGTCGCGCACGATGATGACGTGCGTTTTCATCTTCGCCAAGCCGGGAAGGTGGCGCTCTAATCCATTGACGACGATTGCGCCCGACATCCCCGCCTCGCCGACCTGATAGTTCGTTTCACCATGAACGTGCGGATGATACCAGTAGAGGCCGGGTTCTTGATTTTGCGGGACGTGCACGACGTAGTGAAGTGCTTGCCCCGGCCGCGCGAGGGTTCCGAGCACGTCGTCGGCAGGAGCACGCGGCGAGGCACCGAGGCCGTGAAAATGAATGTTGATATCAAACTTGTCGCCTTCGCGCTGCGGGAGCTCGTCGGTCACGTCGAGCACTATGGTGTCGCCGGGATTGACGCGGATCGTCGGAGCGGTATCCGACATGCCGCCAAAAACGAACTGCGGAAGCTGGGTCTCGAGACGGTATGTGACGCTAAGCGAGACTCGGGCAACGCCATTGACCGAGCGCACGACGGGCGGTTCAGGAAGCTCGCCCGAGTTCCCGGTAGGTGAAACTCCGCGGTGAAGATCAAGCTGCGAAGCTTGCGGCACCGAAAAGAGCGGCGCGCTGGATTGGCCGCCGCAACCAGCGAGCCATGCGCAAGCAATTGCCAGAGCGAGAAAGCGCCGAAACATGCTTCGTCGCTTAGGAGCTTTCACGGCAGACTTACCGCGGCGGCATACGCCCGCAGCGAACCGAACGTCTTCGCGGGAGAGCCGCCCTCGGGGTATTTCCACAAGCCGACGCGAGATTCGTCGTCGGCGGCAATCACTGTCTTCGCTTGGATCCAATACTGTTGCAGCTTCGCGGTTTTTTGTAGTATCGTCGAGCCGACCTTGGTGGCGGTTCTTGCGCCGATCGAGAATCGGTAGAGCACCGAAGGCGAAACGCCGGCGTCGCCGACCGTGACGTATTTGCCATCCCATTGCACTTGTCCGGGAGCCGCGATGCTTTGACTTACCGTGAGATTTACCAACGCGCGAGCGCCGCGCGGTAACTCCGCGAGCCGGAAGTCTCCGTCTGCACTTGTCCCGTCGATGAAGAGATTTCCGGCGGCGTCGTAACCGCAGAAATATGCGGTGCGGATCGACGTGTCGCTGTAGCGCCTCGGATCGCGCCAGATTCCGCGGGTACTGCGGTGATAAACGGAAAGAATCGTCCCGTTGGCGCCGCCGCTGACCGCGAGGTTGTCGATTCTTGGGTCGACGGAGCAACCGCGGGGCGCTCCGAACGTGCTGAGCGCCGCGACGGGCTTGGACGCGCCATGGGAGTACTCGACCACTTGGAATGCCTGAACGTCGGCGATCCAAACGTTTCCAGCCGCGTCGGCGCATTCGCCGCGCGGGCGGCCGATCTCCGTGATTTTGCCGACGACTTTTCCTTCGGGATAGGAGAAGATGTCGACGTCATTAGTCGCGAGGTTCGAAACGTAAAGGAGGCTCTGGGTCGTCGCGGCTGCGTCCAATCCCGGTGGTACGACGGGTGGGCGACTGAGCTGCACGACTGATGGGTTGCAGCCGGAGAAGAGAGCAATGGAGAACAACGCAGCTAGAGCTCGCCTAGGAAGCACTTTGCTCAGTTTTGCTAAGGGGTGCGCTTTTACCCGGCGTAGAGCCGCTTGCGCCAGTCACGCTTGCGCTGCTTGATATAATCGTGACGCAGGCGGCGCGCGCAGTCCGCTTCAAGCCGCTAATCAAAGGGAGAGCGCGACGAAAGGTATGGGTCGAGAACGTCTTTGCGCTGTCGCAATGCTGGCATTCGGGCTCGCATGCACACCAGCGGCATGGGCGCAGAGCGCAACAGATCCGATGACCTGGATGAACTTTCTCGTTGGGCACTGGACCTGCACGTCGGTGGCGGGCGGAAAAATGACAAGTTACACGACGGATTGGGAGCTTGTGCCAGGCGGGCGCTGGATGCGGGGCACGAACCGTTCGGGCACGAGCGCGAGTGAAGATCTTGAGACATACGACCTTGCTACCAAGCAGTGGCGTACCGTCGATCTAGAACCCGACGGCAGCATGTCGGTCCTCGTTTCCAGCCGCGGCGCAAGCGCGCAACGCATTGCCACACAATCGGTCTATCCCGATGACTCGCAGAGAGTGGCGTTCGAAAAGCAGAGCAACGATGAGTATAAACTGACCTTCGACTTCCTTATCAAGGGCAAGCACGCATTGTGGGAAGACCACTGCAGGAGATAACACAAACGAATGAAGACATCAGCTCGCATCAGTTACGTACTAGGCTGCGTCACGTTGGCATTACTTACAGCGTGTGGCGCCCTTCGACAGGCTCAGGGTGACAGTGCCCTTCCACAGGCTCAGGGTGACAATGCCCTTCGACAGGCTCAGGGTGACAGTACCCTTCCTCAGGCTCAGGGTGACATGCCCCTCGTCGCAGCGTCGAAGCATCGCGTCAATCGCGCGACTTCATATCAACTGATCTATAGCTTTCGTCCTCAAAAGAACGGTATTTATCCTGAAGCGGGATTGCTCGACGTCAACGGCACCTTGTATGGGACGACGGCGAGTGGGGGTCTTTCGGGCAAGGGAACCGTCTATGGCATCGGCACGAGCGGCGTGCCCAAGGTGCTCTACCGATTCCGAGGTGGTTCCGACGGAAGCGAGCCGCAATCCGCATTACTCAACGTGAACGGTACGCTGTACGGCACCACTGCCTACGGAGGTTCGTCCAACGCTGGAACGATCTATAGCATTAGTACTTCGGGAACCGAAAGTGTGGTGTACAGCTTCAAGGGAGGCGCCGATGGAGCTAACCCGGTCGCGGGTCTGGTCGATGTGAACGGCACGTTGTACGGCACGACTTCCGCCGGAGGCGGTTCGGGATGTTATGGCGGCGCCGGGTGCGGGACCGTATTCAGCGTCGGCGCGAGCGGCCAAGAGAGTGTTCTACACCGTTTCACCGGTGGCGCTGACGGCGCGGTGCCCGTGGCCGAGTTAATTGACGTCAACGGCGTGCTATACGGCACTACCGCGCAGGGCGGCAAGTGCGGGGGCAAGTCCGGCGACTGCGGGACGGTTTACACCATCACGCCGGCCGGTACGGAAAAGGTGCTCTATGCCTTTCGTGGGGGGACTGACGGGGAGGCGCCGACGGCGGGGTTGATCGATATGAACGGTACGCTTTATGGCACGACGTATCAAGGTGGTCAGAGCGGGTCGGATTGCGGCGGCAGTTGCGGCACGGTCTATCAAATCAGCCCGGCAGGAGCGGAAAAAGTCATCTACCGTTTTGCGGACGGCACCGACGGTGCGGCGCCGCAAGCCGAGTTGATAGCGGTGAACGGCGTGCTGTACGGCACGACGACCGGGGGCGGCGATGTCGGATCGTGCTTCCAGTTCCACGGCAACTGCGGAACCGTCTTTAGCGTAACCACCGCGGGCGTCGAGACGGTGCTGTATCGCTTCGTCGGTGGAACCGACGGTTGGTCACCCCTGGCACCCTTGACGAATTTGAACGGCACGCTCTATGGAACGACGGTACACGGAGGAGTCCGCGACGTTTGCTGCCACACTTACGGTTACGGCACGATTTTCTCAGTGTCGCCCTAAAGATTTGGAATGGGAGGTTCAGTCGGTATGAAGAGCTCAGATCGCATCAATTACGCACTAGGCTGCGTGGCATTGGCACTGTTTACGGGATGCGGCGCCCTTCGACAGGCTCAGGGTGACAGTGCCCTACCACAAGCTCAGGGTGACAGTGCCCTACCACAGGCTCAGGGTGACAGTGCTCTTCCACAGGCTCAGGGTGACAGTGCTCTTCCACAGGCTCAGGGTGACAGCGCCCTTCGACAGGCTCAGGGTGACAGTGGCCTTCGACAGCCCTTCGACAAGCTCAGGGTGACAAGTTATCGCGGCACCCCTGCGGCTTCATATCAACTGTTGTACAGCTTTCGCCCGCAGAAGGCCGGAACGCATCCCGTTGCGGGGTTGCTCGACGTACACGGCGTGCTGTACGGAACGACGACACAAGGCGGACTAGGACATGGGACCGTTTACCGCGTCACGACGAGCGGCAAGCAGAAAGTTGTGTACCGTTTCCGAGGCGGCACCGACGGACAATACCCGCAATCGGGATTGCTGAACGTGAACGGTACGCTCTACGGCACGACATCAAAGGGAGGTACGTCCAACGCTGGAACCGTTTACAGCGTCACGACTTCCGGCACGGAGAACGTGCTGTATAGTTTTAAGGGCGGTTCCGACGGATACGATCCACTCGCCGGGTTAATCGACGTGAACGGCACGTTGTACGGCACGACTTTTCAAGGCGGCGGGTCGGGATGCGATAGCAATCTTGGTTGCGGGACCGTTTTTAGCGTAACTACCAGCGGTCAAGAGAACGTGCTGTACCGTTTCTCCGGCGGCGCCGATGGAGCGGGCCCGAGGTCGGTATTGATCGACGTTAAGGGCGTGCTCTATGGCGCCACGGAATTAGGCGCTCATTGCGGGACGGTCTTCAGCATCACCCCGGGCGGTGCGGAAAAAAGACTCTACGCCTTCAAAGGCGGGAGTGACGGGTGCTATCCCCAATCGGGATTGGTTAATGTAAACGGCATGCTGTACGGAACTACATCTGAAGGCGGCCAATCCGGCTCCGATTGCGGCGGCCCGTGCGGGACTGTTTATCGCATTAGCAGGAGTGGCGCAGAGAAGGTTATCTACAAATTTGCGGACGGCACGGATGGTGCGGCGCCGCACGCCGCCTTGACCCTAGTGAAGGGAGTGCTGTACGGCACGACCACGGGCGGCGGCGAGGGCGGCCAGTGCTTCCTAATTAATGGCAACTGCGGCACGGTCTATAGTGTAACGACCGCCGGTGTCGAGACGGTGTTGTACCGCTTCGCCGGCGGAACCGACGGTTGGTACCCCGTTGCAGGTTTGGCCAACGTCGGCGGCACGCTGTATGGAACGACGTATTATGGCGGATATCGCGACGTTTGCTGCCACATCTACGGCTACGGAACGATCTTCTCGGTATCGCCCTGAACTACGGAAAGCGTAGCGGCCACGGGGTACTCGAGGTGCGAGATAATTCTGGTGGGCGCACCGCCCGCCGGATAGGCGTAGAATTTTACGTCGTTCTTACAAGCATCGGGCGCCACGAGGATGCCGCCGGCAATATGAAACTGTAGAACGTCGCAGCTGCCCGTGAGCTGGGTGGTTCCGACAACCTGCCCGCTGCTGCCCGAGATCGAAACCTGATAGACCGCGGACGCGTCGGCTCCGCCGTAGCGCTGGTCGCCAAGCGCGAGATTCGTTCCAGCCCATTGAAGGCCGCCGGGAAAGCCGACCCGCTTATTGAGTTTGATGGTTTGAAATACCGAGCCGCCACTGGGCAACCTGGCGAGTTTGAATTTCCCGGCATCGATACCATCGAAGTAGAGATTTCCGGCGGTGTCGTATGCGCAGAAATAGACGAATGGAAGAAAACGATTCTGATATTCTTTGGGTCGCCCCACGGCGCCGGCGAAGATCCACACGCCGCCGCCGCCATGCGGATTCCCAAGATCGGTAACGGCGAGGTTGCCGCTGGATGGATCGACCGCGCAGCCATATAGATCGCCGGCACCTTGGATGATGTGCGTCGCGACCGGCTTCGTGCCGCCGTGTGCGTATTCAAGCACCTCTGAGGTGCCGGAGTTCACGATCCAAACGTTGCCGGCCGCGTCGTCGCAGACGCCGGCGGGCTGGCCGAGATTAGTCAGCGTACCGAGCTTACGGCCCTGCGGGTAGGAGTAGATGTGCGCAGTATGGGCGCCGCCGTCGGAGATATAGAGCAGTTTGCTCGGCGTCGCCGCGCGGCGCGCCTGTTGTTGCGGCGAGCGATCGGCATGCGTCGCGAGCGATGCCGGCGCGGACATCATTGACGCGTTACCGCTGCATGCCGTCAGCAGTGCGGCGTATGCGGCGAAGGGGCTGAGCCGAGTGTGCAGTTTCATTGAAGCCTCGTCGGTTGACTTGACGGTTCTCTTCGCGTGTTCTTCGTGACCACGCTGCCTGGTATCCGCCCTTCGACAGGCTCGGGGTGACATGTCGCGTATTGTCCGCTCGGGAGGACCAGGCTGTGTTTGAAGGTCGAGTGGCGTTAGTAACCGGCGGGACGCGAGGCATCGGCGCGGCGATCACCGAGTCGCTGGCGGCGAGCGGCGCGTCGGTTGCGGCCGGATACAACCGCGGCAAAGAGAGCGCCGAAAAGTTCGCACATCAGATGGAGGAGAAAGGCGCCAAGGTTTCGGTGCATACGGGGCGCGTCGACGACGTCGACGACTGCAACCGCGTGGTGAAAGAAGTGATGGATCGCTTCGGCCGGATCGATTTTCTCGTGAATAACGCGGGCATCACGCTCGACAAGACCGTGCGCAAAATGACCAACGACGACTGGCATCAGGTGCTCGACGTTAACCTGTCGGGCGCTTTTCACATGACCAAAGCGGTACTCGAGCACATGATCGAGCGGGGGTCGGGGCGCATCGTCAACATTAGCTCGGTGATCGGCCAGATGGGCAACGTCGGACAGGCGAACTATGCGGCCTCGAAGGCCGGTCTGTTCGGGTTTACCAAGAGCCTCGCTCTCGAGATGGCCCAGCGAGGCATCACAGTTAATTGCGTGGCGCCCGGCTTCATCGCCACCGAGATGGTCTCAGCGATTCCGGAAGCGGCGCTCGCCAAGGTCGTCGAGCGAATTCCGCAGCGCCGCCTCGGCCGCCCCGACGAAGTCGCCCGCGTCGTCCGCTTTCTGCTAGAGGATGATTCGAGTTATATAACCGGTGCCGTTTTCGACGTCAACGGCGGTCTCGATATGTAGCCTGGAGGCGAAGCGGCCGTTGTTGGGTAAATCTAGCGCGTGGATAGTTTACCTCTCAGTGAACGCGTGGGAATCGTCACCGGCGGCTCCCGTGGCATCGGCGGCGCAATAAGCAAGCTTCTGGCCGAGGACGGTGCGACCGTGGCGGTGCTCGGGTTGCCGGAGGATCGAAGCCGGGCCCAGAGTTTGGCCGCCCGCCTGAACGGGGCTGCGTCGCGCATTCACTTCTATGAAACCGACGTTTCCGTCTTCGAGCGGTGTCAGGAGGCCGTCGACGCCGTGCTCCGGCAGCACGGCCGAATCGACTTTCTTGTGAACAACGCGGGGATTACCCGCGATCGCACCGTCAGAAAGATGTCCGTCCAGGAATGGGAAGCGGTTCTGAGCGTCAATCTCTCGGGGCCCTTTTTTATGATCAAGGCCGTGCTCGACACGATGGTCGACCAAGGCTTCGGCCGGATCGTCAATATTAGCTCGGTCGTGGGGGAGAGCGGCAACTTCGGGCAGGCCAACTATGCGGCGGCGAAAGCCGGACTTCTCGGCCTGACGAAGACCGTCGCGCTCGAAGTTGCCAAGCGAGGCATCACCGTCAATGCGGTAGCGCCGGGATTCATCGATACGGAGATGACGCGCGCGATGCCCTCGACCGCGATCGAGAGCGCGATCGAGCAGACCCCCGGCAACCGTCTGGGCCGACCCGACGAGGTGGCCGAGCTCGTTCGTTTTCTTCTCGATGAGAAATCGGGCTACATCACCGGCGCGGTGTACAATATCAACGGCGGCTGGTACATGTGAGCGTGAATGAAAAGATCGCCCCCGAAGAGCTGAGCTACGGGATCGACGTTACCGGGGTCGATCCGGCGTCGCTGAGCGATGCGGTGCGGGCCGTGATCGCCGACATCATGATGGACCCGCTGCGCATGAGCACGTGGCTGACCGGCTTTGCGCTGGCCGAGCAAAACGTCGGTCTGAACATGTTGCGCCGCTTGGGGAACGTGACGCCCTTTGGCGGCAATAACGGTTCCACGCAGCGCGATAAGCGATTTGCGGAGCCCGAATGGAGCAGCAATCCGATTCTCGCCGGTTTAGTTGAAGATTATCAAGCGCGGACGCAGGCGGCGATGCAGCTCGTTGATTCGGCACGCCTGCCGGAAGCGACACGACGCAAAGCGCGCTTTGCAATGCAGCTGATGTGCGACGCCTTTGCCCCGAGCAACGTCCCATGGCTGAACCCCGGCGTCGTCAATGAGGCGACCGAGACCGGCGGCATGAGCTTAGTTCGAGGCTTGGAGAACTTCCTCGACGACGTTCGCAACAACGGCGGCTATCCCAAGCAGGTCGACAAGTCGGGATTCGAGTTAGGAAAGAACATCGCGTCCACGCCGGGACGTGTGGTGATGCGCAACGCGTTGATCGAGCTGATCGCGTACGAGCCGCAGACGCCGCAGGTACACGAGACGCCGCTGCTCTGCAGTCCGCCGTGGATCAACAAGTATTACATCATGGATTTGGCCCCCGGGCGCTCGTTCGTCGAGTGGGCGGTGCAACACGGCCATCAGACTTTTATGATCTCGTACCGCAATCCGGACGAATCGCTGTCGCATTATACGATGGACAACTACCTGCGCGAGGGTGTGTTGGCGGCGCTCGACGCGGTGCAGGAGCTTACCGGTGCGCCGCGCGTGAACCTTATGGCGCTCTGTTTGGGCGGGACGCTCGCACTGGTGACGCTCGCGTATTTGGCGGCTCACAAGCAGGGCGATCGGATCGCGTCGGCCACGCTCACGAACACGCTGGTCGACTTCAGCATTCCCGGCGATCTCGGCGTCTTCACCGACGAAGACACGATCGCGCGGCTCGAGCAGCGAATGCGCGAACGCGGCTATCTCGAGCCGGCGGAGATGGCGCGAACGTTCGATTGGATGCGGTCGAGCGATCTGATCTGGAGCTACGTCGTCAATAATTGGTTCAAAGGCAAACAGCCATCCGCGTTCGACATTCTCGCTTGGAATAACGATTCGACTCGGATGCCGGTGGAGATGCATTCGCAGTACCTGCGCGCGTGTTACCTATACAACGCGATCGTGAAGCCTGGCGCTTTCGTGATCGACGACACGCCGATCGATTTAGGGGAGATCAGGACGCCGCTTTACGTGTTGGGCGCCGAAAACGATCACATCGCCCCCTGGCGCGCGACGTATTTGACGACGCAACACGGCGGCGGCGAATCGAAATACGTGCTCACCAACTCGGGCCATATCGCCGGCATCGTCAATCCGCCCGGATCGAAGAAGACCTGGCACTATACCAAGCCCGTGGCGCAGCGCGGCGAACGCGCCGACGACTGGCTGGAGACTGCCGATCGGCATAATGGTTCGTGGTGGGAAGATTGGGCGGTCTGGGCCGATGCGCACGCCGGCAAAATGCGCGCGCCGTATCCCTTGCCCGAAGGCGAACCCGCTCCGGGGCAGTACGTGCGCAATCAGACGGGGCCGCAGTTTGAGGCCGAGGCGGTGAAGGACGGCAAAGTTGGAACACGATCGTGAGCGACGACGATAAGGGTGCCACCGGCAGCGCCTGGCGCAGCTTAGGCGATTTCATTCGCGGTCAACGGGAGCTGGCGAATCTTTCCATGCGTCAGCTCGCCGAAATCGCAAAGATTTCGAACCCGTATCTTAGTCAGGTCGAGCGGGGATTGTATAAACCGTCGGCCGACGTGCTGAAGAGCATCGCCAACGCGCTGCATATTTCAGCGGAAACAATGTATTCTCAAGCCGGCTTGCTCGACGATTCGGGAACTCGCGACGAGAGCCACCACGGCGTCGAGCACGCGGTGAAACTCGACCCGCGGCTCACGACGGATCAAAAAGAAGCGATTATCAGGATTTACCGCAGCTTTATCGGCCGCGAGTAAGCTCAGGCAGTTTCGTCGTTGACGATTTGAAAGAGCTGCTCGAAGCTTACGAGCGTGAGGATCCGCTTCACGTTCTGGCTCGGGCCGACGAGCATGATTTTGTCGCTGCGGAGACGCGAGCGAAGAAGCGCTAGCTCACTGAGAAAGCTGGAATCAATGTAGGTAACGTCCCGCAGGTCGATGATCACCTGCGGACCTTCGGCGATCGAGCGAAAGAGCGCACCGACCTCTTCCTTGCGCGAGAGGTCGTACTCGCCGTGAAGCTCGATTCGATTCTTCGAAAGCGCCGGATCGGGCACGCCCTTGAGATTCCCCTCCGACTGCGCGTACCCCGTTCGCCCCTCGCCCTTCGACAGGCTCATCCTTCGACAAGCTCAGCATGACAATGCTTCGACAAGCTCAGCATGACAATGAGCTCAGCATGACAATGCTTCGACAGGCTCAGCATGACAGGGTGTTGACAGGCACAGCGGGTGCTTGGTATACTTAGCACAACAAAAGCTAGTGCAGAAGGAGACCAGGTTCCAAATGGCCGTCAACGTTTCAGAGTATATGAACAAATTTCAGCAAGAGAGCCTCGCGGCGATCAAAGAGACCCAAGACGCGAGCCTCAAGGCGATGAGCTCGTTCCGCGACCTCGGCAAAGAGATCGCCGAGAAGCCGGGCACCATGCCCGCGTTCGAGAACATGCCGACGCCGACGCAACTCGTCGAGCTCTCGTTCGGATTCGCCGGCCAGCTCCTCGAGCTTCGCAAGGCCTACACGCTGCGCATCGCCGAGATGATGGTCGACGCGCAGAAGCAGACCGAGATGAACTTCAAGGCCGCCGCCAATGCCGCGAACGCGAACATGACGAACGCCGCGAATATCGCCAACAACCCCAACATGGCGAACAATCCCAACATGGGCAACAAGCCGTCGGGTAAGTAAGCTTCCAAAAGCTTCAAGAGACCGCTCGCTTTACGCGAGCGGTCTTTATTTTTGCCCGGTCGAAGCTTGCGCGATGAACGCTGCACCTTCAATTTCGCTCGGGAACGAGCTTTCCGTTCGGCGCCTGGGTTTCGGCGCGATGCGCTTATGCGGACCCGGCGTTTGGGGCTGGCCGGCGGACCGCGCGAATGCCGTGCGCGTTCTGCGCCGCGCCGTTGAACTCGGCGTCAACTTTATCGATACTGCCGACGCCTATGGCCCGCACGTCAACGAAGAGCAAATTGCAGAGGCGCTCTATCCGTATCCCGATGACGTGGTCATTGCAACAAAGGGCGGTTGTACGCGGTCCGGCCCGGGCCAATGGGGGCGTGACGGACACCCGGCGCACCTCGAAGCGGCCTGCGAAGGAAGTTTGCGGCGGCTTCGCGTCGAGCGAATCGAGCTCTATCAGCTCCATGCGGTCGATCCACACGTTCCGCTCGAGGAGCAAGTGGGCACTCTGCGAGCGCTGCGCGATGCCGGTAAGATTCGATTCATCGGCCTATCCAACGTCGATCTGGATCAGCTGCAACGGGCCGAGCGCGTCGTTGAGATCGCTTCGGTTCAGAACAATTACAACGTCGGTAATCGCATCAGCGAACCGGTGCTCGACTACTGCGTTAGCAAGAAGATCGCGTTTATTCCCTACTTTCCGCTCGATGGCGGCGATCTGGCCGCCGTCGAGGCTTTGACGCCGATTGCGCGCGCGCACGGCAAGTCGATTTGGCAGATCGGATTAGCGTGGCTGTTGGCGCACTCGCCCGTGACACTTCCGATTCCGGGAACGTCGTCGCCCGAGCACCTCGAGGAAAACGTGGACGCTGCCGCCGTGCGGCTGAGCGCGCAGGAGCTGGAAGCGCTCGAACGCGTCGCCACCGCAGCGTCACGCTGATTAAGGAACCCGAGCAAGCCAAACCGAACAGCACGGGTAGTGGCGGAGCAAAGCGTCGGCACGTGGATCTGGCAGCGATTGCGGCCGCCGCGAGCGCGCAAGGCATGGGAGTTCGACCCTTGCTCGCCCGACATCGCCGCGCGCGTGCGTTCGGAGATTCGGCAAGTCTTGCAAAGGTGCGGTCGCGCGGATGCGATCGAGCGGCTCGATATCGTCTACGCCGAACTCGTGGCAAACTCAATCCGGCACGCCCCCGGCAAGGTGCAAGTGCAGCTCGAGTGTCCGCAAAGCGGCGGAGCAGTGGTCTTGCACGTGAAGGATCGTGGACCGGGCTACCATGCGATATCTCGGCTGCCTCTTGACGTGCTGAGCGAAAGCGGGCGAGGCCTCTTCATCATTTCGATGTATTCCGATCGGTTCGTCGTGCGCCGCCGCCTGGGCGGCGGTAGCTACGCGCGCATCTGGCTGAATCCGCCGTAGCGTTGGAACTGCAGTACCACGTCGTCGATGTCTTCACGACGACGCCCTTGCAAGGCAACGCGCTGGCCGTTTTTCCCGACGCGTCGGCGCTCGACGGCGCGACGATGCAACGCTTGGCGCGCGAGATGAATCTCTCGGAAACGACGTTCGTCCTTCCCAAGGAGTCTTCGGCCGACTCGATTCGGACGCGCATTTTTACGCCGGCATCGGAGCTGCCCTTTGCGGGACATCCGACGATCGGTACGGCCTACGTGATGCGTCGCATCGGAATCGTCTCCGGCGATGCGAAAGCTTTTGCATTGCAAGAGAACGTGGGTCGCGTGCCCGTGCGCGTCGACGAGGGCGAGGATCCGATCCTATGGCTGACGACGCCGCCGATTCGCAAACTTGGCGAGTTCGGACGGGATCGTTGCGCAAAAGCGCTCTCACTCGGCCCCGGGCGGTTACTGCCAAGCGTGCCGTGCGAGATGCTCTCGGCCGGCAACCCGAATCTTTTCATTGCGCTTCGCGATCGCCAAGCCGTCGACGACGCTCGCGTCGACGACCGGGAGCTTTCAGATTTGCTCCGGCCATGCAAGTCGCCGACGTGCGTATTCGTGTTCGCGCCAACGAGCTCGGGCGCGTACTCGCGCATGTTCGCACCGGAGCTCGGCGTCGTGGAGGATCCCGCGACGGGCAGCGCGACCGGGCCGCTCGCGGTTTTCATGATGAAGCATGGGCTCGTGCCCGCCACCGACGGCACGCGGTTCGTCAGCGAGCAAGGCGTGAAGATGGGCCGCCGCAGCGTGCTGCACGTCCTGATCCGCGGCGAGCGCGGCAGCGAGGGAATCGAGGTGGGCGGCAACGTCGTGCACGTGGCCGAAGGGACCGTTCGGCTGCCGTAGAACGGACTGCGCCTCACTTTTAGCCCCAATACATCGGAGGATTATTCTATGCGAATAGACCGAGCGCTATTGACCGCGGCCACCGCGGTTGGCGCGGTCGCGTTACTCTCCGCCTGCTCGAGCGGCGGATCGTCTTCGGCAGGTTCGACGCTGCCGGGTTCGTCGTCGCTGGCCGTCGGGCGTGGGATCATATCGCCGACGGGACTTTCGCCCCACGCTTTCGCGCACGCGCCATTGGTCGTCGTGAAGCGCTCTGCGAACGGTCACCGTCCGAAGGGCGGCGAGAAAGATCTCTTCGTTTCGAACTACGGCGCAACCGACATCGAAGTGCTTGCGAACAAAACGTGGAAGCCCGCCGGCACGATTACGAATGGAATCACCTGTCCGGACGGTAACTGGGTCGACGCGAAGGGCAATCTCTACGTTGCCAACTGCGATACCAGCGCGCCGACGGTCGTCGAATATGCGAAGGGCGCAAGCTCGCCGACCTTTACCTACAGCAGCGGCATGACCGATCCCGTGGGCGTGACCACCGATTCGCACGGCAACGTGTACGAGTCTGACTTTGAAGGCGGAGCAGTTAACGAGTACGCGCAAGGCAGCAACACCGTTATCGCCAGTTGCAAGCCTCCGAACGGTTTGGTCGAAGCGGCCGCCGTCAGCAAGACCGGCGCCGTCTTCGTCGCCAGTGAAAACGGCGTCGTCGAATACGCCAAGGGCCTCAGTGGCTGCTCGGAGACGACGCTCGGCGTTACCACCGGTTTTGACGGCGGCATGGTGCTCGACAGAAAGAGCGACCTGGTGTTGTGCGACCAGGACAACAATGTGGTCGACATCATCGCGCCGCCGTACAGCAGCGTGACGGGCACGATCAGCGCGGCGGATCCGCGTGCGGTCACCGTGAACAAGAAGAACAATCAGGCGTACATCGCTAGCTACGGCGACGATGCAGTGTACGTCGATTCCTATCCCGCCGGTACCAACGAAGCAACGCTGGGGTCGGCCAACGGCATCGACTCGCCCGAATCGGCGGTTGACGGCCTGAACTACGTTCCGTAACCATGCCACGATCGCCCGGCCTGGGCGATTGGTTCGAAGGGCGCGTCGCAAGAGCGGCGCGCCCTTTTTGTGAGCCGCCGACAGGGTGATCGTTGCCGGGAGAGTCGAAGTAATCAATGACCAGCGTCAACCTTCGCGAGGTACGGTAAGCATGTTCAGCTTTCGTTTCCGCCGTCAAGCACTAGGAATCTGCGCGACCGCCTCAATGCTGGCGGCGTGCCAGGGATCGCAAAGCCAGTTCGGTGCGCCGCCAGCGTTGCCGCAAAGCCAGGCCGCGGCTAAAGGGTCGGGCGACCTCCTGTACGTCGGCGGCGCGCAGGATAAACATGGCGGCAAAAGCCGCGGCGCGCTGGCGGTCGTGACGTTTCCGGGCGGCAAGCCCGTCGCGACGATCGCGCTCGATGGTTACCCGACCGGCATCTGTTCGGATCGCTCGGGAAACGTCTGGGCAGTCGTCGGCGACGGGCACTCGTGGAACGTCTATGAGTATGCGCACGGCGGCACGACGCCGATTGCGAAAATTCACGTTCCGAATGCCGGCTACTACGTGGCAGATTGCGCGGTCGATCCGACGACCGGTGACCTCGCGGTGGTTGGAGGCGCCTACGACGGCAGCGGTGCGACCGCGTATGTCGATGTTTGGCACGGCGCTGCGCCGGGCAAGCCCGAACGCTTTCCGTTTTCGTTTAGCCCTTACGCGTGCGCGTACGACGACTCGGGCAATCTCTTTTTAGACGGCTATGTCGGCAGCACAATATTCTTCGAACTTGCCGAACTCGCGCAGGGGAGCAAATCGGTCACCAGCGTCAGCCTCGATAGGAATGCCGGCGGCTATCCCGGGGGCGTGCAATGGGATGGTACCTACGTTGACGTCATCGCGGTTTTGCGCGGCGGCTCGGCTATTCTTCGGGTCAGCGTTTCGGATTACAAAGGCCACGTCGTTGGTATCGTGCGACCGAAGGGTTTGGCGTATACGGGTTGGTTTGACATCGCCGGGAAAACGCTCGTTGGGGACAGCGGAGCCGGCGGACAGAGTTTGTCGTTATGGCCATATCCGGCCGGCGGCCAGCCTCTGCGAAAGCTCGATCATTTACAAATGACGGTGCGCGGCTTGACGATCTCGGTCGGCTCCTAGCCGGGCGTCTGCGCGTCTTCCACAGCGTCTTCGATTTCGGCCTTCGTTTCTTTGGCCTCGTTGACGAGCTCGATCGACTGAATCGCTTCGGCACTATGGATCGCGGCAACGCGAACTTCGTTGGTGCCCAAAGCATCGTTAAAATCGGTCCACTCGATGGCGTAGGGCGCTTGGACCTTCACCTGCGCGGCGAAGCTTCCGATGAGTTTTCCGGCGAGGGTTTGGCCGTTGTAAACGATCTTCACGTTCTCGCCGACGAAGGGCTCGAGCTCGTCGTCGGTCATTTGCGCTCGTGAACGCCGAAGGGATTTCCCTCGGGATCCATGCACCAGCCCGCAGCGCACTGCTCGCCACCGTAACGCCGCAACAGCTTTCCGCCAAGCTCTTCGGCGCGCGCGATAGCCGTGTCGATATTCGCGACGCCGAACACCGCGCCGCCGGATGGCTCCCGCTGCGCGTTTGGGTCCCTCGCGAGTGCAAATGTCGTGCCGTCGGGAAGATCGTATTCGACGAAATACTCAGAATCGGCCGAACCGGCCGATAGCGAGAAGAGACCTTCGTAAAACGATCGCGCCCGCTTCATGTCGTCGACGAGAAACATGAAGAAATCCAAGCCGCGGAGCTTTGTCGTGTTGTCCATGGTCTGGGCCGGTTCCGGCCTTGAGCGGAGCGATTCCTGCGTGGTTGCAACCATCGCTCGCGGGTGCGCGGTCTGAAGTGCATGCGAAATTTTGCGAATGTAGTAACGGCGGCGTTGCGGCCGTCGCTGACGACGGTGGGTCTGCTTGCTGCCATTGCGACGCAGACCAGCTCGGTGTTGGCGGGGACGAGCGGCGGAATGGGCGGCGTGATTACCGATGCAAAGACGGGAACGCCGATTGCCGGCGTCCGCGTTCAGCTAACCTCGGCGTCGCAGACCGCTACGACGACCACCGATAGTCACGGCCATTACATCGCCTTTGCTTTGGCGCCCGACAATTATACGCTGACGTTTGAGAAGACGGGTTACGATACAAAATCCGTCACCGATCTTCTGGTCGAGGCCGACCAAACAGAAGTGTACGATTTCGAACTCTCGCCCGCATCGGCATCGGCATCGCCGCCGCTCCGATCGCCGTAAATGTTTGTTTTCTTTAGCAATCGACTAGGCTGCGCAGCATCGCTGCTCGTCAGCCTCGCTGCCACGCTCTTTTTATTTGTCGCGTGCGGCGGCTTGCATTATTTAGGACACTGACGTCTGCGGTTTGGGCGCTTTTAGGGCTTGGGCGCTGGGCTCAACGCGGCTCCTCTGGCGGTACCGGCTACGGTCTTGAGGAGTGCCCCATCGGGATAAGTTAGTACCGATAAGCCGTTGTATTGCTGGGGGACGTAAATCAAGTTTTCTTTGCTATTGAGCGCGCTGCGCTCCGGCGAACCGACTGAAATCGACGACGAGGGCTCCGACGCGCCGGGCGGATAGATGCGGATGACTCCCGCTCCGAAGTCAGAGATAACGATGTCGCCATGCTCGTCGATCAAAACTCCGGCGGGCGACGAGAGACCTGCTAGTTGCAGGTTCGTCCCGGCGCCAGTCATATTCGCGTACTCGACGACGGCAGCAGTGGACCCACTGCTGAGCCCTGCGGCGTATACGTTATTTTTTGCATCGATGCCGACGCCGATGACCAATCGAATCGCAGGGTTGGTGAGGCGCTCGTAGGGCTTGACCGCACCCGGCTTGTACACGTCGACTCCGCCATCGAGGTCACCCGCGGCGACGTAACCATTGGAAGCCACCGCCACGTCGTCGGGGCCGTCCGACTCGTCGAGAGTGAGCGCAGCCTTCGTCGTGCCTGTCTTGTAAATGGTTATCGTGTCGTATCCGTAGTTAGTAACGTAAAGCTGGCCTTTTTTGTCGGTCGTAATTCCTTCCGGTTCGTCGACGCCGTCGGTGATCTGCGCCGTCAGTGTGTATTTCGGAAGCGAATAGACGTTAATCAAATTGCCGCTCGTATCCGCAACGTACAGTAGTTGCGCTTTTTTCTTCTTGCTGGGCGAGATCTCGCCGAGCGTGTGCTGCTGCGCCCCTTGCTGTAGGCGTGAGCTCGGACTTGCGATGTTTAGTGAGTTATTCGAAGAGCATGCGGCAAGAAGTACGGCCGACAACGTGAAAGCGAAAAGCGACGACGATGTACGCATAACGTCTCCTCCAATATGGAGCAAGTGCGCCTATGGCTATGCTTTCGGCTCTTGTTTGCTGCTTTAGCCCTCTCCTTTGCGGAGAGCCGTCTTTGCGCAAGGATCGCCCCTGAGTTGATGTTCGGTGACTGGGAAGCGAGTGCGCGCGAGAGGATTCCCTTGGAAGTCCTGCGCAGAGGTCGTGGAGATGTTCTCAAGCTTGTAGGCAATAGCTATGAAGGGGTCTAGCTCATGAAGTCAGCGGTTTGGGCCTTCGCCGCGCTCGTTATGCTGCCGGCTTTTGCTGCAGTTGCATTCGCCGATTCACCCGGCGGGCCGTTGCTCATAAACAAGTCGGGGACGTATCGAGATGGGGGCGTCTGGATATATCGCACGGCGGCCGGGTTGTACAGCTTGGGTCCGGCAGTCACAGGCACTAACGAAACACTCGTCATGCCGTCGCCGTCGCCAGAGGCGGGTGGTGCGCTCGTTGGCGTGGAGATAATAAGACATCCGTTTGACACGCTTGGCTATCCAATGCGGATTGCGCTCGTGGAAAAGCTCTTTGCAGCTTCCTATCAGATTGCCATTAACGCGAGCAGCAACGGCGATATTTGGAAGTACGAATATGGCGATCCGGTTGTGAATGAAAGCCCCATCAACGGGAAAAGCGGAGCTGCGTTTAAGACATGGGGTCCCTTTCATGCAGATGCAGTTCCGATCGCCCAAGCGCCCGAGCCGGAGATTCAGGCTGCATTTGACTTCGCCAAAGGCGTGTTGAACTCCATTGGCAACTTGCCCTCCGTTCAAAAAAATCTGGGCAACTACGGTGTCTTGTTCGTTGATGACGGCAGCATCGTCTGGGTTGAGTTTGGCCCACGCTTTGGTGCAGGCGAAGCCCCTCACCTCGGGTGCCAGACACAACTTGGTCGCGATATGGTGTTCGGATATGACAAGAAACAATCTGGCGCAGGCACATCAGGCAAGTTCCTGCAGTGCTTTTAAGGCTTTGTACCATTCTCGAGCCCTCGCGCAGCCGTAGTCTATGACGTTCGCGGTCATGTTTGCACTGCTATTGGGCCACGCTACGGCTCCTCCGTCAGCTTCCGCCGGCGCGTGCCCACCAATGCCAGTGAGACGAATAAGACCCACGGGTTACGACCCTGAATGGCGAGGCGCCCCTGACAAGTGGTGTACGGGCATCGCCTGCGTTAACGTTGAGGTAGTTGTCACGGTCAATCCCGATGGCACCGTGAAGAGCGCTGTGGAACGAGGCTCATGGGGAGACGAAACGGATCACGCCGTTGTGAAGGCCGCGCTGAACAGCAAATACATTCCTGCAACCACCAACTGCAAGCCTGTCGAAGGTATTTATATTTTTCGGGAACTGCTCACGCGTATAGATTAGGCTAGTTTGTCTTCCTGTGCTGCTAATAGCATCTCTCGCAGAGGCGTACGTGCACGGCCGCGAACTGCCCCCGGCTGAAAGCGCTCGCGCCATGCCTGGCGCGGCCGAAGTCCGCAGGGCCAATCAGAAAGCCCAAAGGGTCCAACCTTAAGGCTTTCATAATTGCCGCTGCGTCATGTGTGCCATATGAGGCACGTTGATCATGTTGTTGCTGACGACGAAGCCGCAGCATACGAACCGGGGAAGCCTAAAAAAATAGGACGCGGCACCCGCAGACAAGCCACCAGTCGGCGGGAGTGTTATAATATCTTCATTCTTCAACCGGCGCGCCGGTCGGCATTCTCATCGATTAGCCATTCGACGAGGGGGTGTACATGAAAGGTCTCGTTCGTTTGCAGCATTTGGCTGTGGCCGTCGTCATGGTGACGGCAGCCTGCAGTGCGGCGCAGAACGTTTCGCCGAACGTTGGCGTCAGTTCAAACGCTCCTTTAGGAGCGAGTCATATAATTTCCAACCACGGCGGCAAGTTTAGCGCCGCGTACACCGGGACGTATAGCAAGTCTGGAGACTGTTCTGCTGAGGCTTTCTTTGATTATGAAGGCAATGGAAACGCAAAGTTCTTGCACTCGAGCAGCGAGCAGCTTTCGCTGACTTGGTATTGCTTCAGTCCGAATGTGATCGGCTCAGCGACCTTGACGAGCGTTCGACATCCGGGCGATAGCATAACGGCGAAGGTCAGTAGTACGGATTTTAAATCTCCTTGCTACGGCTTCACCATGTCGTTCATGGTCACCGGTGGCACCGGTCGATTTCAGCATGCTTCGGGTAGCGGCACCATGGTTGTGAAGAGGCTAGGCAGGAAATGCATTTACTCGTACAGCGACAAATGGAGCGGAACGCTGAAGTTTTAACGGAGCGTCAAACCCCTGGCCTAACGACGTGAAAATGGTGGGCGGTACATGGATTGAACATGTGACCTCTTCCGTGTCAAGGAAGCGCTCTCCCACTGAGCTAACCGCCCGTGTCAACGAAGCCGGCAACAACTTCGAAATTCTCGCCGTTGAACCTTCATACCGGTGCGTTTGACAAGCCTCCTTCGCCGTGGTAAGGTTGCGGCTATTCACTCGCTCGTCAATAGGAGGCACGATGAATAATTTGCGTCAGTTCACCTCCGCCGCGCCGCAAAACGGTGTCGGTTCGACGTGGCTTTGGCCTTTGTCTTTCTAAAGCGGGCTCGCATAGCGAGCGATTCGAGAGACGAGGCCTCCGCGATCGAAACGGGGGCCTTTTTATTTCCGCTCAAACTTAATCACAACGAGGTGAATCGTGGAACTTTGGCTCGAGGCCGAAATTCGGATTCGCCGTGAAGATGCGCTCGAAAGCGCTCGCCGCAGACGGCTCTTGGGCCGCGACGCCGGCGGACGTAGTCGAACGGTTCGCATCGGAATCGCCAATAGTGCGCAGGCGATCAGCGATGCACTGGCTGCGGTGGCGCGCAGCTTGCGAAACGGCGAAGCCGCATGATCGGCTACGGAAGGGCGTCGGCAGCGTTTGTGTCGGCGCCCTTCCACGTTTGTGCGAACGAGTCATCGCTCGCCGTGGCTTGGGCGCGCCTGCCCGATGCGCTCAACGCGCGTGCAAGGCCGTAAAGCGCCCGCGGGTCGTTGGGATACGCGGCAAGAGCCGCGGTAAATGCCTCGATCGCGCTCCCTGCATCTCCGTGTTCGAGCCGAATTGTTCCCAGTGCTTCATCCGCGGGAATCAGCGGGATGAGTTCGCCGCTGAAATTTGCCCGCTGATTCGCACGGCTCGCATCGATCCAGGCTTCGGCCTCGGCTTCGTGTCCGCGGGCTTCGGCAAGCTCCGCGAGCAGCAGCGCGGGCATATATCCGTCCGTCGTCTTGTCGCTGCGAAGTCTCGCCGCCATCGTTTCGGCCTCACCGATGCGGCCTAAGTGCAAAGCCGCCAAGCCGCGAACGCTCAAAGCGGAAAATTCGTCGTTGCTTGCGGCATATGCGGCTTCATAGCGTCCGAAGCGCAGCGCGGTAATCGCATCGAAATTCGTCCCGAAGGCGACGCTCATGCGCTGACTCCAGCGCTGCGCCTGCGTGTAGTTTCCCAGCATCATTGCAGCCGAATAGCCGACCGCGACGTCGTGCTTCGCATAGTGCTGAACGTGGGCTGACGTGGCATCGGCCGCGGTGAGCTGCGCCATCAGTTGGTACGCGCGCTCGCTGGAGTTGAGCGCGCGGGCATAGTTTCCGGTCTCAATCCAATAGTGCGCCGGCATGTGGGCCAAGTGCTCGGCTTCTGCACTCCACGCTTCTGCGTCGAGCCGTTCCGCGCATGGGCGTGCCGGCGCACGATTGGGCGCGAGATCGTAGAGATGGATGCAAAGGTGATTCGCCATAACGTTTTGCGCATCGTCGCTAAGCACGCCTTCGATCAATCGGAGCGCTTGCTGCGTCTCGTCACTCGCCGGTGCTTCCGCATTCCATTCTAGTCCGCCATGCTCCATGAGCGCTTCTGCCGCGAGCAACTCGGCGTTTTCATCGCGCGAGGTTTGCGCAAACGCAAGCATGGCGTGTCGGTACGCGGCGTCGTCACGCGTATGGTCCGCGAACGTGCCCTGATAGCGCAATGCCATGATTTCGATGAAGCGCCGTTCTAGCGGCGATGCGGTTCGGGCGCTCGCCGACGCTTTGCGGATCGCCACTGCGGCGACGGCGAAGCGGTCTTCGGCAACCGGTGTGTTCAAATCAGGCCCTTGCGCGAGCGCGATTCCCCAGAACGCCATGGCTAGCTGCGGATCGAACGCTGCGGCTTGGGCAAAACTGCGCTGTGCGTCGTCGCCGTCGTACGCATAATAAAGGAAAAGGCCGCGATCGAACGCTGCTTGGGCTTGCGAAACGCTTGTCGTTACCTCCAGGTGCACCGGCCTCGTCGGCGGCGTCGCGGCAAGGACGACTGCGAGCAGAAGCACGTGGGGCTTTTTCAACCGTTGCCGCGTCGGTTCCGCGCTGGACAGCCCTTCCGCTGTAGGGTACGATACCGTTTTGTCCAAGGATCCGACACCGGTTTGGGCGCGTAGCTCAGCGGGAGAGCATCCGCTTCACACGCGGGCGGTCGCTGGTTCGATTCCAGCCGTGCCCACCATTGATCGGCGGTTGGCGGCCTTGGCGCTGTAGCTCAGTTGGTTAGAGCGTCGCCCTGTCACGGCGAAGGTCGTGGGTTCGAGCCCCATCAGCGTCGCCAGCTTCGGTCGAGCGCATCGGCGACGGTGCGCTCGACATCGTCGAGCCAAGGTAGCTCAGTCGGTAGAGCACGCGCCTGAAAAGCGCGGTGTCGCCAGTTCGATTCTGGCCCTTGGCACGCTCTGCGCAAGGAGGTCTCGCCGGCGCGGCGAGACCTCGCGCGGCATCGCGGCAGCTAGTCGCGCAACGTGCGATCGAAGAACTCCACCGTGCGCCGCCACGCCGCTTCAGCGGCTTCCCGATCGTAATGTCCCAGGCCGGCGTCGCCGGGCTCCCCGGTATTGTAGAATCCGTGCTCCGCGTCGTAGGAGTAGAACTCGGGCTGCTTTTCCGCGGCCTTGAGCTTGCGCTCGATTTCGGCAACGGTCTGCGGCGTGGCGAAAGTATCTTGACGTGCCCAGTGGCCTTGAATCGGAACGGAGATCTTGGCGGGGTCCCCGGTTTCGGGCGGCGGAGCGCCATACCACGTGCTCACGGCATCGAAAGAATTGCCGTGCATAACGCTCAGCATCGCCAGCGCGCCGCCCATGCAGAAGCCCATCACGCCCACTCGCCGTGCCCCTCGCTCGCGCAAATAACGCGATGCGCCGACCACGTCCTGAGTTGCCGCGTCGCCAAAATCCAGCCCTTCCATCAAATGATTCGCCTCATTGCCTACGGCGGCCGTGCGTCCACGAAACAAATCGGGAACGAGAACGTTGAAATTGTGCGACGCGAGCCGGTCGGCGGTTGCCTTGAAGCGCTCGTCCACTCCCCACCATTCTTCAATGAGGACGATTCCGGGAGCGTTCGCCGCGGCTTCTGCGTAATATCCGGGCGCATTCTGGCCGTCCGGACGCGTAAACTCGACCATCGAACCCATCAGCGATGCTCGACGACGCCGGTCTCTTCGGCATCTTGTCGATCCAGATTCTCGGTTCGCTCGTTTGTGAGCCATTCGTTGGCGGCGCGAATGTCTTCGGGGCGAACGCGTTCGCGCAGCCACGCATAGAGGGCCTCATCGGTAGGATGACGGCGCAGCGCATCGTCGAATTCGTCAACGGTGATGCGCCAGCGTTCCATCATGCCTTGGTCCATCGGGCACGGATAAATGTAGTCGTGTATGGTTCCGGCGGCGGCGGCGCGCCCTTTGTCGGATGCGCGAAGCAGCCATAACGCGTCTCCAATCGCTTCACGCCCTCGGCGCGGAAAGGTCTCTCCATCGCGAAAATCAGTCGGCATGCACCGTATAATGCCGCTCACCCTCAGCGGGTTGCGACCTCGAGCCAGCGAACGCTGGCTTCGTGAGCGAACAACAATCGCCGCCGGACTCGACCTTACCGCGACACGAGGCGCGATGGCATGCGTCGATAGCGGTTCTGGGAGCAATGCTGCTCTACGTCACACTCCCCCCGCGGCTGACGATCGGCCCAACCTGGGTGGCGCCCGCGCTTGTCCTGGCCATGCTTATTCCGCTCTCGATTTTTGCGCCGCACCGTCACATCGAAACGCGTCGTTCGCGGTTTGCGAGCATCACCTTGATCGCCATCGTGAACTTTTTCAATCTTGCCTCGGTCTTGCTGCTCGTTGCCTCGTTCTTTCGCCCCGAACGAGGCGCGTTGCATCAGCCGGGATTCCTACTGCGAACCGGTTCGCAAATTTGGTTCACCAACATTCTCGTCTTTGCGCTCTGGTACTGGGAGCTGGATAGCGACGGTCCGGATGCGCGCGCCCACGTGGCCGCGGCAACGGATTTCCAGAACGCCGATTTTCTCTTTCCGCAGATGCAGATGACCATCGCCGGCGGCGGCGTGAAATCGAACTGTATCGATCCGCTCTGGAAGCCGCAATTCTTCGACTATTTTTATCTCGCGTTCACGACCGCGACGGCGTTCAGTCCGTGCGACGTCCTGCCGCTGAGCCGCTGGGCAAAAGCGCTCATGACCGCCCAAGCGCTGATCTCGCTCATCACGATCGCGATCGTTTTGGCTCGCGCCATCAGCCTGATATCGTAGTCGTCGGGCTCCCCAACCGAGCGCACGAATTCGGTGTTGTAGGATGGGGTATGGATCTACGCGAACCCGGAGCCTCGCATTGGGCGGGTATGATGTAATGGCAGCCTGCGACCTTCCCAAGGTTGATGCGTGGGTTCGATTCCCACTACCCGCTCCAGCGAGAACGTCTCGCGTTTTAAGGCGACGTAGCCAAGTGGTAAGGCAGGGCTCTGCAAAAGCCCCATTCGGCAGTTCAAATCTGCCCGTCGCCTCCAACACCTTCGCGTGATGCGCATCGGCGTCGTCGGTGCGGGCGCCATCGGCGGATTCCTGGCAGCGGCGCTCGCTCGCGCCGGAGCTCACGTGTCGGTCGTGGCCCGCGGCGCGCACCTCGAAGCGATCGCGCGCGAGGGCCTGCGCGTAACCAGCGACCTGGGTGATTTCAACGCGCAGGTCGAGGCCGCCGACGATGTGCGGCGGCTCGGCGAAGTGGACGTGCTGCTGCTCACGTTTAAGGCCCATCAGTGGCCGGGTGTTCGCTCGCAGCTCGCACGATTTGCGGCAACCGACGTTTCGGTTGTTACACTCCAAAACGGGTTGCCGTTTTGGTACGTTCGCGAGCCACCGCTGCAGAGCGTCGATCCCGGTGGCGCAATCGGACGCCTCTTCGACGACGATCGTATCGTCGGCGCCGTCGTACACGTCTCGGGCACAATACTCGCTCCCGGGGTCGTTAAGCAGAGCGGCGGCCTGCGATACGTACTCGGCGCGCCCGGCGGCGGCGACAGCGACCGGGTGAAGAACCTTGCGCGGCTCTTCCGCAGCGCCGGACTTGCGCCCGAGATCGACCGCAACATTCGCGCGACCGTTTGGCTCAAGCTGGTCAACAATGCGGGACTCAATCCGGCGAGCGTCCTTTATCGGATGACGATCAAACCAATGCTCGCGGATTCGGGCGTGCGTGCGCACGTTCACGAACTCATGACCGAAGCGATGTGCGTTGGTGAGGCCATGGGTGTTGTTTCCGGCGTTGCCGTGGACGAACGCATCGCCTACGCGGCGCGCCTGGCGGACGTGAAAACGTCGATGCTGCAAGATTACGAACACGGTCGTTCGCTCGAGCTCGAGCCGATTTTGGGCGCCGTTATCGAGCTTGGCGAACGTCACGGCGTCGCCGTTCCCCGGCTTCGCGAGGCGTACCGACGCTTGTCGCGCGTTCCGTCGGCATCGCTGCGGTGATCGCGCACCTTCGAAGACCGGCCGACATCGCCAGCCTGAGCGGCGTTGGGCCGAAGACGGCACAGCTCTTCGCCGACCTTGGGATCGAAACGGCAGCGGCGCTGCTCGAGTACTTGCCTTTTCGCTACGACGATCTGCGCTTCGCGACGCCCGCGATGCAGCTCGGCCTTACCGGCGGCGAAGAGAATGCCGTCGGACACGTCATTGAAGTGAAGGAACGACGCGTGCGCGGTTTAGAGATCGTCGAACTTCGCATGCGCGATGCCACGGGCGCGAACTTCACTGCGAAGTGGATCGGCCGCAATCGGTACGTCTACGGACGCTTTCGCGAAGGCATGCGCCTCTTCGTGCGCGGGCGCGTCGAACGCACGTTATCGGGTGCAACGGTGAACGTGTCGCAGTACGCCCAACTTACGGAAGACGAGCAGTATCACGGCGAGCTCGTGCCGATTTATCGCGCATCGAGGGAGCTCGCTAGCCGCAAAATCGCCTCGGTCATCAAGAAAAATCTCGCGCGGCTGATTGCCGAGGCGCCGGCGGATCCGCTGCCCCCGTCGCTTGCGGCGACGCGGGAGTACGGATCGCTGGACGAGGCGTTTCGCGCGGTTCACGCGCCTCGCACACCCGAAGAGGCGGAGCGAGCGCGCCAACGGTTCGTTTTTACGGAGTTCCTGCTGTTGGCGACGGCGGCGCAGATGCGACGCGCGCACCGCGAGCGCGATCACGATGCCGAGGCATTACGGGTGCCGCCCGACTTACTCGAGCAGCTCGAGCGCACGCTGCCTTTCGCATTGACGGGCGCGCAACGGCGCGTCATCGTCGAGATTTGGAACGACATGAGTCGCGACGTGCCGATGAATCGGCTGTTGCAGGGCGATGTCGGCAGCGGCAAAACACTCGTTGCCGCCGCTGCGGTGCTGCTCGCGGCGCACAATGGGATGCAATCGGCGTTGATGGCGCCCACCGAACTGCTCGCTTGGCAGCATGCCGCCCGACTCGCCCCGCTCTTGCTGCCCTTCGGGGTTACGTTGGAGGCCGTCTTTGGCAGTCAAAGCGGGCGGGCGCGCGCAGCCGCACTCGATAGGCTTGCCGGCGGTGAGGCGTCGGTGGCGGTGGGAACGCACGCCTTGCTGACCCAGGGCGTCGAGTTCAATCGCCTTGGGCTGGTTATCATCGACGAGCAGCACCGCTTCGGGGTCGAGCAGCGCGCGCGGCTCCGCGCCAAAGGCATTTCACCGCACACGATTCACATGACGGCAACGCCAATTCCGCGCACGCTCGCTCAGTCGGTCTATGCCGACCTCGATCTGTCTATTATTGACGAGCTGCCTGCAGGGCGCACGCCGATTGAAACCTTTGCAGTGCGCGCCAGCCGCCTCCCGCGCGTCTACGAGTTCGTGCGAAAGAATGTCGCGGCCGGTCATCAGGCATACATCGTCGCGCCGGCAATTGATGAAGGTGATGGAATGCTCACGAGCGTCGTTGCCGAAGCGGAGCGACTCAAGAACGACGTTTTCCCCGATTTGCGGCTCGGCTTGTTGCACGGGCGCCTTTCGGCTCGGGAGAAGGAGGAGATCATGCGACGATTCATAGCTCGCGAGCTCGACGCGCTCGTTTCGACAACGGTCGTCGAAGTTGGTGTCGACGTTCCGAATGCCACGGCCATGGTCGTGTTGGACGCTCAACGCTACGGCCTGGCGCAACTGCATCAACTGCGCGGACGGGTCGGTCGTGCGTCGGCGAAGTCGTACTGCATTCTGGTCTATCCCGACGACGCCGTCGAGCGAGAACGGCTGGAAATTTTGACGCAATCTACCGATGGCTTCAAAATCGCCGACGAGGACTTGCGCCTTCGTGGACCCGGTCAGTTTGCGGGGACGATGCAGTCGGGCGGAGCAGAACTTCGCTTTGGCGATCTGCTGCACGACGTTGAAATCTACCGTGCGGCCAAAGTCGCGGCCGAACGAATCGTCGCCGCCGATCCACAACTTACGCGCCACGAGCATTCGGGCTTGCGACAAGCACTGGAGAGCCAACCCAGCACGCACGCGCTGTTGGTGTCGTCATGAAACTGAGCGCGATGGCAGCATTCGCCGCGACGTTGTTCGCGTTCGGTCGCGGCCTGCCCGCAGGTGCGGCGCCGTCCGATGTTGCCCGCGCGACCCTCCGCAACGGATTGCGCGTGGTCGTCGTGCGCGATCCGTTGGCACCCGTCGCGACGGCGATGATGAACTACGAGGTCGGTTCGGACGAACAATGGATCCCTGGGCTGGCGCATGCGACCGAGCACATGATGTTTCGCGGCAGCGCGACGCTCTCGTCGTCCCAGCTCATGGAAGCCGTCGGCGTTACCGGCGGCGACTTTGACGCCGACACGATGCCGACGGCAACACAGTATTTTTTCACCGTTCCTTCGGCCTATCTCGATATCGCGCTTCGAGCCGAACGTTCGCGCGCAACCGGTCTGTTGATGTCGTCCGATCAATGGAACCAGGAGCGCGGCGCGATCACTCAGGAGGTCCAGCAGGATAACAGCTCCGCATTCTACCGGCTCTTCGTCAAGATGCAGGACCGCCTCATCGGGCGCACGCCGTACGCGAAGAATACGCTCGGTACGGTCGAAGATTTTGCCAAGAACGTTACGAGCGCCCAACTGTTGAAATTCTACAACACTTGGTACCATCCCAATAACGCCGTCTACGTCATTGCCGGCGACGTCGACCCAAACCAGACGATTGAAAAAGTACTCGGGATCTTCGGCGACCTCCGCTCGGCGAAGCTGCCCGCGCGAATACCGTTTCACCTCGGCCCGTTGCGGCCGGCGCTCTATCACGACGTGAGCGATCAGGCCTTTACGGCCGTCGCGCTGGGTTATCGCTTTCCCGGCTATGAGAGTCCGCAGTATGCGGCGGGTCAAATTTTGAGCGACGTCCTCTCCAGTCAGCGTAGTGCATTCGGTGGTCTCGCCTATACGGGAAAGGCACTTGGAACGCAATTCGTAACGCAGACGTATCCGAAGGTCGGCATCGCCATCGCGTTCGGTGCGGTCCCCGTGTCGACGCCGCCCCAGACCATAGACCGAGAGCTGCGCGCCATTCTCGAGGAATATAAGAAGAGCGGCGTGCCGGTCGATTTGGTCGAGACGGCGAAGCTGCGTGAGATTTCGCAGCTCGAGTTCAACGCGAACTCGATCGAAGGTCTGGCATCCGAATGGAGTCAGGCGGTGGCGGTTCAAGGTCTTGCCTCCCCCGATGCAATGATCGCGCAGTACGCTCGCGTCACCGTTGCCGACGTGAACGCTGTGCTGCGACGATATCTCGACAACGATCGGGTGGTCGCGGCGTATGCCGTACCAAAGAACAACGGCTTAGTCTCGGCCGGCGGCGGTTCGATGGCGAAAGAGAACAATGAGATTCCGCCGAGCAAGCACGAACCGCTGCCGGATTGGGCGCAGCGAGTGCTCGATAATTTACGCGTGCCCGACCAGACGTTGGCACCAGCAGATATGCGGCTCGCCAACGGGATCCGCCTCATTGTCCAACCCGAACAAATCACACATACGGTCGTCGTCGACGGCGGAATTCTCAACAACGCGCAGCTTCAAGCGCCGCCCGGAATGGAAGGCGTCGACGACGTGACCGCGGCGCTGCTTCCGTACGGGACAACGACCTACGGTCGCATCGCGTTGCAAAGCGAGCTCGATAAAATCGCTGCCGATACCACAGCCGGTACCGAATTCGGATTGGACGTGCTCTCGGCGCACTTCGACCGCGGCGTGCAGTTGCTGGCCGACGAGGAGCTACATCCGGCATTCCATCAAGCCGATTTCGAGATCGTTCGCGAGCAGACGGCCGGGGAGCTTCTCGGCGCGATGTCCTCACCGGATCATCTCGCCGACGTGGCGCTGAACAAGGCGCTCTATCCGCTGGGTGATCCGTTGCAGCGTTTCGCGACACCGAAGAGCGTCGACGGACTGAATCTCAATGACGTCAAGTCATGGTATAACCGAGCCTACCGCCCGGATCTCACAACCATCGTCGTCATCGGCGATACGACGCCGCAAGCCGCGAGAAGTATCTTTGAAAAGTACTTCGGGTCGTGGAGAGCGCAGGGCCCCAAACCGAACGTGGAGCTGCAACCCGTGCCGCTCAACGCCCCAAGCCAGGCGACCGTTCCGGCGACGGGGCGCGTACAATCGTCGGTACGCTTGGTCGAAACGCTTGCGCTCGTACGCGCTGATCCTCAATGGGCGCAGCTCGCGCTCGCCAACACCGTACTCACCGGCGGTTTCTACTCGTCGCTGCTCTATCACGACCTGCGTGAGGTTCACGGCTACGCGTATTCGGTCGAAAGCCGGGTTTCGGCCGATCGCGTTCGCGCAACGTTTGGCATCGAGTACGGTTGTGATCCGCAGAACATTCTGGCGGCACAGGCGCAAGTGGCCGCCGTGCTCGCCCAGCTCCAGCGACAGCCAATCGATCCAGACCGGCTCCTGCGGGCGAAGGCGCTGCTCATGGGAGAAGTGCCGATTCGCGAAGCGAGTTACGACGGCGTGACCGCGCAGTTGTTGCGTTACGCGAGTCTCGACTTGCCGCTGAATCAAAACGTCATCGACGCGCAGGCGGAACTTTCCGCCACGGGAGCGAGCGTCCAGGCGGCCTTGGGCAGGTACGTACGGCCAAACGGCTTCGTCCGCGTGGTCACGGGCCCCGGACCGCCATAATGCGTCCTTAAGGGCCGAGCCGGGACGGCGTCGAACGCGCCCGCAGATGGACGCCGTCCGCGCGATCGGTTTTGATATTGACCACACGCTTGCGATCGATAATCGCCTCGAACGCGTGGCCTTCTTGCGCCTGCTCGAAGCGATCCTCGATGAAGGCGCCAAGACGGTCGGCACGTTGGCCGACGAGATCGCGAGCATCGACGATCTGCTGGCGCGCCAACGGCGCGGCGAGTTTTCTATCGATGACGCCGTACGGTACTTCGTCACGCAGAGGGATCTGGAGCCGTCCGATCGGCACGTCGTCGCTTTTCGGAGCAGCGCCGTGGAGATGGTCGATGAGTTCGTCGTCGCGCTTCCCGGGGTGCGAACCACGCTCGAAACGATTCGCGGGCGCGATATCGCGGTCGCCGTCTTGACCAACGGCTGGAATCCGCTGCAGGCCCGAAAAGCTGCGAAAGTAGGATTCCAGGGTCCCGTCCTCGTGAGCAGCGAGATCGGCGAACAGAAGCCCTCCGCCGGCGCCTTTGAAAGACTGAGCGAGCGGCTTGGCGTGGCACCGACGGCGACGTGGTATGTGGGGGATGACCCCAGCGTCGACGTCGCCGGCGCACAAGGGGTCGGCATGCGCGCGGTTTGGCTCGATTGGGAGCACAAGGAGTACCCGGTCGACCTGCGCGGGCCCGACCGCACCATCAGAAACTTCCCGGATCTGCTCGAGATCCTGACCCCGGAGATGCCAGTGAGATGATGCGCCACTTGCTCGCATTGCTCTGCCTTATCGGCGCGCTGCTCGGCGCCGGACCGTCGCCGGCGTCCACACCGTCGCCTACATCCACATACGAAGAGCGGCTCACTGCGCTCGAACGCAGTTATACGTTTTGGTCGTACGAGCAGAATCCAACGTCCGCGACCGATGCGGGAATTCATACCTACGACAACCGGCTGGCCGATTATTCAGCGGTCACGCAATCCGCCCAAATGGCCAAGCTTCGGGCCTATCGCAACCTGTTGGCCGCTCTGCAGCCTCCCGCCGGCGCCAGCCCCCACGCGCGCGTCGACTATTTGCTGATCCGTTCGAATCTCGAAGGGGATTGGTGGGGTCGCACCGTGTTGCGCGGGCTTGCGCGAAATCCGAGCATTTACGAAGGTGAGTGCAGCAACGGGATCTTCTCGATCGTTAAGCGGCCGTACGCAAGCGACGAGATCCGGGTCCGCGCCGCAATCGCTCGTCTGCGCGCGTGTCCGGGCGTGCTCGCGCAGGGGCGCCTCAACCTAACCCAGACGGTCCGTGAGTTCGCAGAGATTGCCTCGGAAGACATTCGCGATGGTGACTCGCTCTACACTACGACCCTCGACGAGGTCGCCCGCGATACATCGGAGGGTACGCGACGCGATCTCGCGCAGGCGCGATCGGTCGCGCTAACGGCGCTGCACTCCTATCGAGCGTGGCTCGACACGAATATGACGAGATTTCGCCCCGGCGGTTTCGCCGTGGGCCGCAAAGAGTATCAGTGGTATCTAACGCGCGTGTTGATGCTTCCATACGACGCGAATCAAGTGGCCGCCATCGGACGGCTGGAACTGGCGCGCGACCGCGCGCTGGAGACGTGGGAAGCGGCGCGCGACGCGGTGCTTGCGTCGCCGTCGCCGGCACCGACCTTCGCGTCGAAGGCCGCGTTCTTATCGTATTACGAGCGAAGTCTCGCCAAGCTCATCGCGTTTATTAACCTGCATCAGATCGTCACGATCCCGCCGTATATCGGCCCGTTTCACATCGTCGAAGTGCCCAAGGCTCTGGCCGCTACCTATCCCGGTGGTTTCATGAATCCGCCCGGGATGTTCTCCGCCGATCCGCAAGGCTTTTATTTCGTTCCGGATTTCAGCGCCAGCAACCAAAGCTTCTTCGTGCAGCAAGCGCGTCAATCGGTGCTGCCGTTGCTGGGACACGAGGGAATCCCCGGGCACTTCATGCAGTTCACGTACGCGTATCACAACCCCGACTTCATTCGCCACGTTCAGGGAGACGGCGTCTTCGCCGAGGGCTGGGCGTTCTACGGGGAGGAAATGCTGATGCGTGAAGGACTTTATGACGATGATCCGGGAGCCCGGCGTCAGGTGCTTCATCTGATGCGCCATCGCGCCACCCGGATCGGCGTCGACGTAGGCCTCGCCACCGGCGCGATGTCGTTGCCGCAAGCCATCGCATATTTTATGAAGAACGCCGGCATCGATTACGTGACGGCGCGCGGCGAAGCGACGCGCTTCGCGATGGATCCCGGACAGGCGATCGACTATCTCGTCGGAAAAACGCAAATTGAAACGCTCATGGGCCTGGTCGAAGACCGCGAAGGAGCCGCTTTCAACCAACGCAGTTTCCACGACCGCCTCCTCTCCTATGGCACGGTGCCGTACTCTACCATTCGTTACGAATGGCTCGGTGACGACAGCTGGCTACGTCCAGCGCTGCGTCCGCTAGGGCCGGCAAACTTTTAAGATGCCGCGGATAACCGGCGGCTCGCTGAACAGCCGAAAATTGCGCTCGCCGAAGGGCGCGCAGGTGCGCCCCACGCCGGGTCGTGTGAAGGAGTCGCTGTTCGCGATTCTGATGCAACGGCTCGACGGCGCGCGCGTGCTCGATCTCTTTGCCGGGACCGGCGCAATCGGGTTCGAGGCGGCATCGCGGGGCGCCTCGCGCGTGGTATCGGTCGAAGGCCAGCGCGAAGTGGCCCGCGCTATCGAAGAGGCGGTAAAGAATCTCGGTATCGATCGTGTCGTAACGGTCTTTCCTGCGCCCGCGGAACGCGCGCTCTACCGATTGGAAGGCCCGTTCGACATCGTTTACCTCGATCCACCGTACGCCGACCCCGTGCCGCTGCAGCTATTTCGTCTTCTGCGCGAACGTCAACTGCTCGCGCCCGACGCGCTTGTCGTGTACGAACACGCAGCGAAGCGAATCTTGCCCGATATACCCGGGTTTCGTTCCGTACGCGAAGAAGTGTACGGCGATGTCGCACTCGCCTTCTTGGCGGCGGAATCTTGACCAACGGTAGTCTGATGCGCGTAACGCGTGCTGTCTATCCCGGATCTTTCGACCCGCCGACGAACGGTCATCTCGACGTTATCGAGCGAGCCGCCCGATGTTTCGGCGAGCTTGTCGTCGCCATCGTCGTTAACCCTCAAAAGCGCGCGCCGATGTTTTCGCTCGAAGATCGCGAGCAAATGCTCAAAACCTGCGTCGCCGCGATGGACAACGTGCGCGTCGAGCATTTCCGCGGTCTGCTCGCCGATTACGTTCGCGCCGCCGCCGCCGCCGTGATCGTCAAAGGCCTGCGGGTCGTCTCAGATTTCGAGAGCGAAATGTCGGCCGCGCTCATGAACCGCTCGCTCTCCGACGTTGACACGCTATTCCTGATGTCGGATCAGAAGTATTCGTTCGTGAGCTCGAGCCTCGTCAAAGAGGTCTTTTTTCTTGGTGGGGACGTCGCGGCGCTCGTCCCCGAGCCGGTACTTCGCGTCATGGCGGAGAAGCGCACACACTTGCAACGGAGGTAGTCATGTCGGTCTATCGCGTTTTGGACAAGCTCGAGGCCTACGTTCACGAAGGAACGTGGCTGCCCGCCGGATACCGTATTCTCTCGGAAGAACGGTTGCTCGAGCTGCTCGAAAAAATACGAGCGTCGCTGCCCGAAGAAGTCGGGCGAGCGAAGGTGATCGCGAAGGACCACGAGCGGATGCTGCGCGTCGCCCAAGAGAAGGCGCAGGCGATCGTTGACGAGGCCGCAAGCAAACACGACGAGTTGCTTGACGAAAACGAAATCGTGGCCCGGGCCCGCACGACGGCTGACGTCGTCTTGCGTGAGGCTGAAGAACGAGCGCGGACCATTCGCGAGGGCGCCGACCGTTACGCGGCCGACGTTCTCAGCGAGATGGAGAACCGCCTGGGAGGTGCGCTCGGCGCAGTCCGAAAGGGTCGCGAACTGCTCGAAAAGCCGCGTCAAGTTCCCGATCAGCCGCTCGCCGATGCGGCCGCGAAGAGCAAGCGTGCGGCGTTCGATATGCAGACGGCCGCCGAGGAAACGGCGGCCCTGGAGTCAGTCTAGCTTGGGGCCGGTTGGGTACAGAACCAAGATGAAGCAGACAGCACTAGTTTTGCTCTTGGCAGCGGCGGCGTCGGGCCCGGCGCTCGCCGAGCAGCCCGGCGGAATCGCGGGAACCGTTGTCGACGCCAGGACGAACCAGCCCGTCGCGCACGCGCAGCTTTACTACTATCGTGCCCCCTATCGTGAGAACGGCCCGAACAGAATTATGTCGGTGCAGAGCAATAGCCGTGGATTCTTCAGCGACATTACCCTGGAGCCGGGACGTTACGTCATTATGGCGCGGTTCGGTAACGCGGTTGAAGGCTGCGCGCTCGATGACGTCATCTCCGGCGAAGTCGCGCGCGTACGCCTAGAGATCGGTCACAATACGCTGATGTGCAGTGGGCCGCGCTTTCATCCGGCGATGGTCGACCCGAACGCCAGCGCTGACGTCTACCGAATCTAAGTCCGGCTAAACCGGCGGCGCCTGCACGTTGTGGGCGAAGGCCTCCAATCGGGCGCGGTCGATGGCCCGCACGCGGCCGCGGTCGAGCTCGAGCGCGCCGGAATTTTTGAGGCGCAGCAAAGCCCGCGCGGCCATGTCGCGCACGGTTCCGGCGGCTGCGGCAATTTGCGCTTGGGAAAGATTTTCGACGCCGGGAAGGCCCCGCGCCATTCCGACGGACGTACGGGCGTAGCCAAGCAAAAACTTTGCCACGCGTTGCAGCACATGAGCGAAGGCGAGATCGGCAATGGTATCGATCGAACGACGGCGCGCTTGTGACGAGGCAATGAGAAACCCAAGCGCCAGCTCCGCATCGTTGCGCGCTGCGTGGATCAGGGCTTCGCTCGGGAGGGTCACAACCGTTGCATCGGTCAGCGCCTCGGCGCGCGTCGTCGCGCCGCCGCTATCGAACGTTCCACTCTCGTTAAGCGTATCGTGCGTCAGACGTTCGCCGATCGTGTGCGTTTTGCCGTCGGGCGAGAGCAAGGTGTAGATGACCTTGCCACTCTTCACGATGCCGAGATACGGCCACGTCTCGCCTTCGTCAAAGATGGTGTCCCCGGCGCGATAGGTCCGTTCGCCCAATTGCGCGGCAAGCTCTTTGATCGTGCTCGCTTTGGCCGCCGTAAAGGCCGGAACGTGCGTGAGGAAGGTTTCGCCGTCGGCATTTTCGTCGATACGTTCGAGGCGGACGGTCCAGCGATTTCCGCCGAGATTGCGGGAATCCCAAGAAAAGCGGCCCGGGCGAAGCTGCGCCATTTCATTGCGTAGCGCGCGCGGATCGGTCTCTTCGTTGATCTCGAGCGCATTGCCGATCCCGAGCTTGTCGAAGGCGTCGATGATCTGCTCGGTCTTGGTTGCGGGCGCAAGCGACCGGGCGTCGAGCGTCACGGCCGCTGATCGATTGATCGGCATACCTTCATCACCTTAGTGAAGCCGCTTTTCCGCGCCTGCCGGAAGCGCGTGTGCGCGCGCGGAATACTCGGCACGATATGAATGGCTCGATCAAGGATAACGATGTCGTCGTCATCGCCGGAGCGCGAACCCCCTTCGGGAACCTTGGCGGTGCGCTCTCGGAGCTGACGGCCACCGATCTCGCCGTCGTTGCCGCCGAAGCGGCCATTGCGCGCAGCGGAGTCCCTCCCGAGAAAATTGACGAAATCGTCTTCGGCAACGTCATTCAGACGAGCGCCGACGCTATTTATCTGGCGCGTCACGTCGGTTTGCGCGCCGGCGTTCCCGTCGGCGTCCCGGCCCTTATCGTCAACCGCCTTTGCGGATCGGGACTTCAGGCAATCCTTTCGGCCGCACAATCGCTGGCGCTGGGAACGGCCAGCTACGCGCTGGCGGGTGGAACCGAAAACATGAGCCAAGCGCCGCACGTCGTTCGCGGCGCGCGCAAAGGCTTTCATCTCGGGCAGAACGTCGCATTCGAAGATTCCCTGTGGACTGCGTTGACCGATTCGTACGGTAACACGCCGATGGCAATCACCGCGGAGAACCTCGCCAAGAAGTATGGAGTCTCGCGCGCGGAGTGCGACGAGTTTGCGCTGACGAGCCAAGAGCGCGCACTGGCGAGCCAAGAGAACGGATTCTTCGCTGAGGAGATCGCTGCCGTCGAGGTGCCGGGGCCGAAAGGCACGACCGTGCGCGTCGAAAAGGATGAAGGGCCGCGCCAAGGATTGACGATGGAGAAGCTGGCAAAACTCTCGGCTCGTTTCGCGAAAGATGGCGTCGTGACGCCGGGCAATGCCAGCGGCATCACCGACGGCGCCGCGGCAATCGTGCTGACGACGGCGCGCCAAGCCAAGGCCGACGGTCTGACCTCGATGGGACGCATCGTTTCGGGCAGCGTCGTCGGCGTTGACCCATCGATCATGGGAATAGGGCCGGCCTTTTCGATTCCCAAGGCGCTCGAACGCGGTGGCGTCGCGATGCGCGATTTGGCGGTGATGGAGATCAACGAAGCGTTCGCCCCGCAAGTTCTCGCGTGTCTGCGCGAGTTAGGCGAGAGCGGCGAGAAACTCAATCCACACGGCGGTGCGATCGCGCTCGGCCATCCGCTCGGTGCGTCGGGAGCTAGGCTCGCGTTGACGACGCTTCACGAGCTGCGTGCGCGCGGCGGAGGTTACGGGATCGCCTCGGCTTGCATCGGCGGAGGCCAAGGCATCGCGGCACTCTTCGCGTTGGAATAGAGTCTTCGATGCGATCGCGCTCTGCGCGATCGGCTTCGCGCTGTGGAAAATCTTCATCGCGCCGCGCTCTCTGAGCGCGCCGGGTGCGCATCCGGCGCCCCACGCCGTTTACGAACGTCTCGACGGCGCTGCGTTCCGACTCGCTAGCGAACGTGGTCGCGTCGTCTTTCTCGACTTTTACGCGAGCTGGTGCGAACCGTGCAAGATCGAACTACCATTGGTCGAACGCTGGGCGCGCAAAAATCCCGGTGCCCTCGTCGTGCCCGTCGACGTCGGTGAGCCGCGCACCGTCGCTGCCGATTTCGCGCGGCGTTATGGGTTGCGCGGCATCGTTCTCGATTCGAAGAGCAGCGCACCGGCTTTATTCGGCGTGCAGGGCTTCCCGACAATCGTCGTCATCGACCGCGAAGGCGACGTTCGCGCGAAATGGGAGGGCCTCAATCCCGCGATTGGCTTAGCGATGACCAACGCGAAGAACCATCTCTAAAAGCGCGTCACTTTCCTTGCCACTTCGGCTTGCGCTTTTCGAGAAACGCGCCGGTGCCTTCTTTGATATCGTCGGTGTCGACGAGCGTCCCAAACTCCAATGCCTCGACCTCGAGCGCGTCATCTATTGAGAGATGGCCTGCGTTGTTGATGACACGTTTGCATGCCGCGATGGCGAGGGGTGCCTTCGAGGCGATAACGTTCGCGATGCGGGTCGCCTCGTTCACGACGTCCGCCGCGGGCACGACGCGTTGAACCAGACCAATGCGCAGTGCTTCCTGGGCGCCGATGATCTCGCCCGTCAAACACAAATACATTGCCATTCCTTTACCGACCCGTCGCGTCAGCCGCGCCGTGCCGCCGTATCCGGGAATCAGTCCGAGGTTCACTTCGGGTTGGCCGAACTTTGCGTTCTCGCCGGCGACGATCACGTCTCCGGCCATCGCGAGCTCGCAGCCTCCGCCGAGCGCAAAGCCATTGACGGCCATGATCACGGGCTTGCTCATGCGCTCGATCTGCCGGGTGAGGGCCTGACCGCTGCGCGATTGCGCGGCGCCGTGATGCGCCGATGCAAGCTCGTTAAGCTCGCCGATGTCGGCACCGGCAGCAAATGCTTTTTCACCGGATCCCGTGATGACGACGGCGCGCACGCGTTCGTCGTGCTCCAGCTCGGCCAGCGCCGCAGAGACTTCTCTTAGCAGCTTCGTGCGCAGCGCGTTGAGGACGTTGGGACGGTTGAACGTGATGATACCGATTGGATCGTCGATCGCGACGAGAATATCTTCAAATGGCATTGTGAACCTTATGATTTGATAAAGGCTGCAGGTTCCTTCGTTCCGTTGCAGGGAAGTGCCCTTTGGCTTATACTGGGAGCGATTTTCGCGGGGAGGTGACGGTGGCAGTTCGGACGGCGTATCACGAGGCTTTGGAGGCAACGCGGCTCGACGTCGTGCGCCTCGGAGCACTCGTCGGCGACGCGATTCGCGTGGCGGTGGATGCACTGAATAGCCGCGATGCTTCGGCAGGCGCGCGCGTCGTTGCCGGCGATGACGTTGTCGACGATCTGCGGCGCCGCGTCGAAGCCCACTGCATCGAACTGATCTGGCGCCAGCAGCCGGTTGCCGGCGAGCTGCGAGAGATTGCGGCAATGCTCGAAATCGCCACGGATCTGGAGCGCGTCGGCGACTATGCCGTCGACATCTCGAAGAATGCCATCAAGCTCTCCGACCAGCCGATGCGCCCGCAGCGCGTCGAGATCGATCGCATCGCCGGTGTGGCGCATGCATTGCTGGTCGATGCAATGCGCGCCTACACCGAACGCGACGCGCGATTGGCGAGTCAGGTCATCGACCGCGACGACGAAGTCGACAAACTCTACAAGCGCAGTATCAAACTTTTACAGGAGGAGATGCGCGGCGATCCGGAGATCATTCGTCCCGGCACGCGTTACCTTTTCGTGCTGGCCTCCCTCGAACGGGTCGGCGACCGTGCCGGCAACATTGCCTGGCATACGAAGGACATGATCGGCGCCGAGTGAGCACGCCGCTCCCACGCAGCGAGTTCGCGGTAACGCGGCGTTACGCGTACCTCAATCACGCCGCCGCCGGAGTTCTACCGCTTTCGAGCGTTAGCGCGATCGAATCGTTCGTGCGGGAGCACGCGGAAGCCGGCGTGTTGGGAACCTACCCGTACGATGCCCGCATGCCCGAATATCGAGAACGGATCGGGCGCTTTATCGGCGCTAGCGGAAGCGACATCGCGATTCTCTCCAATACCAGCGCGGCCGCGGCTACGATTGCCGCGGGCCTGGAATGGTCTGCGGGCGACGAAGTGCTTCTCTGCGATAACGAGTTTCCGGCAAATTCGATTCCCTGGATTGCGCTGCGCCGGCGCGGTGTCGACGTGCGGCTGCTCGAAACGTCGCGCGAACGCCTCACGCCCGACCTGTTGCGGCGCGAGATTTCGGCGCGAACACGCTTGGTCACCGTTTCGTGGATTTCATATGCCGACGGGTATCGACACGATCTCAAACGCCTTGCAAGCGTCGCGCACGCCGCCGGCGCGCAATTTTGCGTCGACGCCATTCAAGGTCTGGGCGCGTTCCCAATGGATGTTCGAGACGTCGACGCGGATGCGGTCTTCGCGGGGGCGTCAAAGTGGCTCTTGGGATTGCACGGGGTGGCCGTATTATATTTGCATCGGCGCTTTGCGGAACGGCTGCAGCTTGCGATGCCTGGGTGGCGTTCGGTGCAAGACATGTGGGATTTCCACAATTATCGGCAGTCCTTCTCCGGCGATGCGCTGCGATTCGAATCGGGAACGCCGAACGTCATCGGAACGCTCTCGCTCGTCGGTGCCATCGAACTGCTCGAGGGAAGCGGCCAAGCCGCCATCGCCGCTCACGTGCTCGCTTTGACCGATCGCCTTTGTGACGGCCTCCGGCGGCTCGGGGCAGAGATTGCCACGATTCGCGCGTCGGAAGTCTCGTCGGGCATCGTCACGTTCGCACTTCCGGGCTGCGACAGCCTCGAGCTTGGAAAACACTTGGAACGGAACGGCATCGTAACGACCTGCCGCCCGAGTGGCATACGCGTGTCGCCGCACGGGTATAACACGGCGGATGAGATCGATCGGCTGTTGGAAGTCATTTCCTTGATGTCTACAAAGACGGCGATGGTGTAGAAGGGATGTTACCGGCAATTCTGCTTGGCGCCGTCGTTGGAACGACGCCGTTTCCCTTACCGGCAACCTATCGCTACGCTGCGTCGTTAGCCGCTCAGCGAATCGGTGAATGGACCGTCAGCGTCAAATCGGCGAGCGCGGGCACCGAAGTCGATGAAAACTCATCGGCTTCGTTCGTCGGCATGCAAGTCTCGGCTGTAGCCTCACTGATGCTGGGGCCGGATCTGGCTCCGGCAAAGTACATCGGCAGCTATCATATGTCAATGCAGAATCCGAGTGTGAGCGTGACGCTCACGTCGCAAGACGCCAATGTGGTGGGAGCGTTCGCTCCGCAACCGCAACACGTGACGCTTGCGGCCGGCACACATCATTTCGTCGTGATCGAGCCGGGACTGCTCGCGGGACTCTTCGCATTGCCGGCGCAGCTGGCGGCGTGGAAAGAAAACTCATTGACCTGGATCACGCCGGCTACCGCGCAATCAGCGGTATTGGCTGTCGGCGGCGCGATCACGACGCCGCGTCCGCCCGGCGTACCGCCGCAAGACCTAGTGATTTCGGTCGAACGTCCGATGCCTGTGACGATATGGTACGACCCTGCGACCTTCGTTCCCGACGAAGTCGTCGTTCCATCGCAGAACGCGACGCTTACGCGCGAACGACCCTAAACTCCCCGGGCTCGAGTTGGCTGACCTGCCGCGAGCCGAGCGGAAGATCCCGCAGGAGGCGTTCGAGTATTCCCAGCGACAAGCGGTGACCGATCACCAGCATACCGTCTGCGTGGCGTAGACTGTCGGCAATAGGTCGCAGGCGCTGTGCGGCGTCTTCGATACTCTCGCCGCCCGGCGGCCGAAACCCGACCGGATCGCGCCGCCGTTCGGCAAGAAGTTCGGGCGCATGTTCCTCGGCCCATTGCAGCGTTCGGCCCTCCCACGAACCGAAGTCGACTTCGCGCAGCGCCGGCTCGATCGCGAAGGGTAAGGCAGGCGCCACGAGCGCACGCGTCTCCAGACAACGATGCAACGGACTGACGATGCATTGCCGCAGCTCGAACCGCTGCAGGGCATCGGCGACGCGCTCGCATTGCAGCCGGCCGTGGGCGCCGAGCGACGGGTTTGAATTCGAAAGGAAGCGTTTTGTGAGGTTTGGTTCGGTCGCACCGTGACGGCAGAGAACGAGATAAATGGCGTACCGTCTTCTAACGCCTACGCAACGCGAATCGACGAGGTCATCACGGCATCGCTCATGCCGTGGATCAAGCGTTTATCCGCCGGTGCTATGGTAGCCAGCACCCCTCCGAGCACAACGCTCTCCTCCCCTGTGACGAAATAGTAGGGACAGAGGCGTACGCGACCTTCGTATTCGCGAATTTCGTCGCGGTCGCGATCGTAGTAGCGTTGCTTCACGAGTTTGCCCTTATGGAATCGCTGGAGAATCCAGGGCGTGCGATCGAACGAGGCGAGCGCCGTGTCGATCGCCGCGGCCCACTCGTCGCGGGTGAGATCGTCGCCGATTTTGACGCCGCGCGAACCCCAGGCGAGCTCCGAGAAGCCCGATGGCTTGACGACGTAAGAGCGCTCGCTCTTGGGCAACGCGATGAGTTGCCGGAAATCGGAAATCGGCGCACCGCCGGCTTCGAGACCGGCGATCGTTCCGTGCGGCGGCAGCGGTCGAGGATCGATGACCCACGTTTTCGGAAAGAAACGTGCAAGGCGCTCGAATCGCTCCTTACCAAGCTCCGCGCTCCAGAGGGACGCGAGCGCGTGGTGATGCAGCAACGCAAAGGCGAGTTTCTCTTCGAGCGACGCCTTCGGCGCCGGAGTCATGCGCACGCGATTGCGGCGCGCCGCATACAGCATCAGTTCTTGCTTGGGAACGTTGAAGAGATCGAAGAGTTCGAAGTTGCGATAGAGTGCATCGAGGCGAGACTCGCGGCCGTCATCGTGACGGATAAAGAGCCCATCCTCGGTGAACGTGACCTCCTCGGGGCGTCGCAACCATGCGTCGGCGAGCCCCAAGCGGCGGATTGCATCGGCAAGCCACGACATTTCGTTGCGATAATCGGCGGACTCGTCGGAAACGACGATTGCGACGGTTGGATACTCGATGCCGGTGATGTGGCGCATCAGTGCGGCAAAACCGATCGGTATGCCGTCGGCACCCCCGAAGCTCTCCATTCCGAGTTGGCAATACGCCTCGCTCATCGCGCCCACAAAGCCCATTCCACCGGGAACGCTGTCGAGCTCGGTCGCCACGAACCCGTCCGCGGTGAGAATCAGGTCTGGCCGAATAACCCCCGGCACGTCTTGCTTGAAGCGATTCTGGCGTGACAGCTTGACGATTTGCTCGGGCTTCCCGCGATCGAGATATTCGGCGATGAACGCCGGCGCGGTGCCGCGCGCGCTACGATTATAAAGATTGTTCAGCGCGCGATAGAAGGCGAGGAGGTCGGTTCCAAGTTTTTCAATGGCTTCGGCTTGTTCTGCTGAGAGTGCGAACGGCTCGGGGCTGACGCGCCAGGCTATGCGTTCCTTTTCATCTTCGACGCGGAAGAGCCCCGGAGGTATTGCTTCGTATAAGTGATGCGCTTGCTCGCGAGCCGTGAGATTCGGGATCGTTGCCGTACAAGGCATAGCGAAGAAAAGGCCTCTCTATCGACAGCCGTCGGGAACCTTGGAACTGTTGAAGGCTATGTAGCGCCGCCGCATACGCTCTCCTAGAGTACCCAAGTTGCGGCCGCGGTTGCACACGCCGCGCCATGAGTCACTTGATGGTGATCGCTCCGGGCGTCAGGAGGGCGCCTTCGACCCGTACGAGCCCTCCGGAGTAGGCGAGGGTCAGGTGAAGGGTTCCGCGCAATCCGACCTTGGCCAAATCCAAGTTCTCGAGAATGCGCGAAACCGGCTCCCCGTCGATGAAATGGAGCTCGGTCGAGCGGCGCAGCATCCCCCCCGGCGCGGAATAGGTTTCGGTTACGGGAACGATGATCTCTTGAGCGCCATTGCCGCGGGCCGGACCACTGACGCAGTAGCCGATCGTCACGGAGGTGGCCTGGATGCTGAGTATCTCCTGCGTACACGACGTGGCGCCGTATGCCTTCGGAACGGTGCTCGCGGCCACGACGATGAAGATCGTCAGCGCTCGTCTCATGAATAAATCTACGAAGCTTACTTCGGTACGAACGTGCGCTCTACCCGTCGAAAGAGTCTGCATCATGCGAATCCACGTTCTGGCTTTCGCGCGTCTGCGCGAAATTCTCGGCAGCGGCGAACGATGCCTCGAGTTGCCGGTCGGTGCCCGCGCTAGCGATGCGTGGCAGCTTCTCTGCCACGAGCACGAGCGACTCGAAAGCGAACGCGCTTCGACGAGGGTCGCGCGCAACGGCCGAATGGTTTCGTTCGACGAGGCGTTGCGCGACGGCGACGAGCTCGCGTTGCTGCCACCGGTCGGCGGAGGCTAGCGATGTTTCGGATCGTTGGCGAGCCGATCGACCCGCGTGCGCTCGAGGCCGTAATCGGCGGTTCTGACGGCGGCGTTACAACGTTCCTTGGCGTCGTACGTGGCGATGGCGAGGGCGGCCGCGCGGTTCGCGCGCTGTGGTACGAAGCCTTCGAGGGGATGGCCCTGCGTGAGTTCGAGGCGATCGGCGCCGAAGCGCGCCATCGTTTCGGTGACGTACGTCTTGCAATCGTCCATCGAATCGGCGAAATCCGGGTCGGCGATGTATCGGTTGCCGTTCTTGCCGCCGCGCCGCACCGCGCCGCCGCCTTCGATGCCTGTCGCTACGCAATCGACGAGCTCAAGCGCCGCGCCCCGATCTGGAAAAAGGAGCATTACCTCGAGGGAGATTCGGAGTGGAGGCCGACTCGTGCTTAGAAATCGTTGCTGCAGTGGCTAACGTCGAACTCTTTCGCGTCGAAGCACAATTTAATCCAGTAGCGGTGCTCTGGTATAAACCGCGACGTCCGCGCGGCGTTTGCATCGTCGCCGGCCACGGTTATTCGTCGAGCAAACAGAATCTGGATTTCCTTTGCTCTTTTTTGGCCAGCCACGGCTTTGGCATGTACAATTTCGATTTTCCGGGTCACAAGCTTGGTGCCAGCGGCGGCGAGTTGCGCGGCGTCGACGACTGCACGGATGCGATGACGGCCGTGGTGCGTTTCGCACGCGAGCGCGGCGACGCGCTTGCCTATACGATGGGCCACAGTATGGGCGGAATGACGGCGATCTTTACCGCCGCCCTCGATCCCGACGTGGCCGGAACGATTGCTATTGCTACCGGTTATGGAAGACCGAGCTCGTTGGCGACCTTGCAAAGAGTTGGCGTTGCCGACTTCCGGTCATCGTACGTGGTGGGGGTGACCTTACCGGAACTGGTTAAAGACGTCGATCGCCGCTACGAGGAACTGTTAAAGCACCTCGAAGGACGCCCGGCACTCTACGTTGCCGCGAATCGCGACGCGATGGTTAGTCCTACGAGCGTGCAAGAGCTGTACGATCGCGCCCCCGATCCAAAGTCCTTCGCAACGATCGAGAGCGATCACACGTACGCCGCCGAGCATTCGCGCGCGACGGTTCTTGAATGGCTCAACGGGCGCCACGCGCCGATGGCAATGGAAACCGCGTGAACGCCCGCGAACGCCGGCGCTACAGCCGGCACCTCTTAATTCCTGAAATCGGCCTGGCGGGCCAGGAGCGTCTTGCCGCCTCCCGCGTGCTCGTCGTCGGCGCGGGCGGTTTGGGATCACCCGCGTTGCAATATCTTGCGGCTGCCGGCGTGGGACGCATCGGCGTCGTTGACGACGACGTCGTCGATGAGACAAACCTGCAGCGCCAGACGATCTTCGGAGAGGCCGATGTGGGCAAGAAGAAAGCGCTCGTTGCCGCGCGGCGGCTGGAGGCGCTTAATTCGCTCGTTGCCATCGACGCGTATCCGCTGCGCTTGGATGCGAGCAATGCGCGAGAGCTCGTGCGCCTTTACGATGTTGTCCTGGACTGTACCGACCGTTTCCCCACGCGCTATCTTATCAACGACGCGTGCTTCGCCGAGCGTCGGGCGGACGTTTACGGGTCGATCTTTCGCTTCGATGGTCAGGTCAGCGTCTTTCGCGCGCCGGCCGGTCCCTGCTATCGTTGCCTCTATCCCGAGCCGCCGCCGGTCGCGAGCCGGCCGACCTGCTCCGAGGGCGGCGTCTTGGGGGCGCTCGCCGGAATCGTCGGCGCATGGCAGGCGAACGAGGCGCTCAAGCTTCTCGCCGGTTTCGGCGACACGCTCACTGGGCGACTCATGTTGATCGATGCCGCCGGAGCGCGAGTTCGCGAGGTGCGCTTCGAGCGCGATCCGTCTTGCTCGCTCTGCAGCCGGCCATCGGCCGAGGTAACGATCGAGACCGCGCTTTACGATGACGAAGCGGCCGTATCACACGTTGCCGAGATGGATGCCGACGAACTCGAGAGGGCGCTGCGCGACGCGCAACTGCTCGACGTGCGCGAACCGCACGAAGCAGTGCTCGGCTCTATCGACGGAGCGATTCAAATACCAGCGTCGGAGCTTGAATCGCGAATGCACGAACTCGACACCGCGACGCGCTACGTCGTTGCCTGTCGCGTAGGAGCGAAGTCCCTCTGGGCCGTTGCCCGCTTGCAAGATGCGGGTTTTGCTCGCCTCGTCCATTTGCGCGGCGGGTTACTAGCGTACGCCGCGCGACACGAAGAATTCGATTTTTTTTGATCGCCGATGAAGACAAAACCCTTCGGAACGACCGGCGCCGATTTGCCGGTTCTCGGCCAAGGCACTTGGAATATGCCGGAAGCCGGCGCGCGACGCAAGCAAGCACAGAGCGCGATTCGCCGCGGCATCGAGCTTGGAATGGTCCATATCGATACCGCAGAGATGTACGGAGCGGGACGAGTCGAGGAGTTGGTCGGTGAGGCGATCCGCGGCATCGCGCGCGAGCGGCTCTTCATCGCGACGAAGGTCTTGCCGAGCAATGCGACTTACCACGGCACGCTTGCGGCAGCGGAGCGAAGCCTGCGGCGATTGGGCTGCGACTACCTCGACCTCTATCTCTTACATTGGCCCAGTCCGCATCCGCTGGGTGAAACGATGCGGGCGTTTGACGCACTCGTGCAACAGGGCAAAACGCGCTTTGTGGGTGTGAGCAACTTCGATACTCATGAAATGCTCGAGGCCGCGGAGCATCTGCGCGCCGCACCTCTGGCTTGTAATCAAGTGCTCTATCATCTTTGCGAACGCGGCATCGAGCACGAGCTGATTCCGGCCGCGCGGCGAGCCCGAATTGCGATCGTAGCCTACACCCCGTTCGGGCGCGGAGGCTTCCTGCGTGCCGGCAGCGGCGGGCTCGATACGCTTCAACGGGTCGCTGCGAAGCACGGTGCAAGCGTGCGGCAAGTGGCGCTTGCATTTTTGACTCGCGATCCGAACCTTTTTGCGATTGCGAAAGCCGCGCGCATGGAACACGTCGAAGAAAACGCACGTGCGGGATCTCTCGAGCTCGATCCACAGGACGTCGCCGAAATCGACGCGGCCTATCCCCGGCCCGCGCCGGGACCGTTAGCAATGCTATGACCCTCCCTATGCCGGTCATCAAGGAACGTGCGGTGCGGACGGCACTCGATCTGGGTGCGGGCGCAGTGCGCGTTGCTTCCGCATCGCCCGATGAGCCGAGCCGAGAACGTATGGATGCGGCTTTTGCGCGCGGCGACTTCGTTACGTGGGGATACGACGGCGCGTACGCCAATCGCGCGAGCAATCCAGCGACCTTGCTCGAGAACGCGCGAAGCATTCTCTGCATCGCCGTCCCCTACGCGACTCCCGCGCCCGCGCAAATTCCGCTCCGCGGCCGCGTTTCGAACTATGCCTGGTCGGCGGATTACCATCGGCGCCTTGGCGAGTTACTCCGCTCGACCGCCGCAGTCATCGATGACGCCGCCGGTGCCCCAGTGACCGCGATCGCATGCGACACCAAGCCATTGGCCGAGCGGGCCTTTGCGGCGCGTGCGGGGCTAGGATGGATTGGCAAGCACACCAATCTCATCACGCCGGGATTGGGGTCGTTCGTTTTTCTCGGCGAAATCGCGACGACGCTCGACCTTCCCGCCGACCCGCCGCTGCGAAAGAGTTGCGGTGCGTGCGCGCGGTGCAGCGAAGCGTGTCCGACTGGCGCGCTGCGCGGCGACTATACGATCGATGCCGCGCGCTGCATCTCCGATCTCACGCAGCGCGTCGACGGCATTCCGGTGGCATTGCGTCCGCTCGTCGGCGATTGGGTATGGGGATGCGACATCTGCCAGCAGGTCTGCCCCCCGACCGCCGCCTCGCCGCAGAGTGCGGGGGAGTCGTGGGCGCCGCTCGACAGCCGTACCGCGCGTCCGTCGCTCGTAGCGTTGCTAACGCTCCGGAGTGCCGAATTTAAGCGTCGCTATCGCAAAACGGCGATGGGATGGCGCGGCGCGGCGGTGCTTCGCCGCAACGCCGCCGTTGCGCTCGGCAATTCGCTCGATCGGTCGACGGTCGGTGCTCTCAGCGAGAGCCTCGACCGCGATCCGAACCCGATGGTCCGAGGACACGTCGCCTGGGCGCTTGGAAGAATTGGCTCCCCTCCGGCCTTTACCGCCCTGCGAAGGCGGTACGCGGTGGAACACGACGGCGCCGTGCGCGCCGAGATCGCCGCAGCGCTCGAGCCGGCGACATGACATTACTCGCAGCCGCGACGGCCGCAGCATTGCTCTCGCGCATGACCGCAGTCAATCCGAATCTGCATTCGTTCACAGCCACGCTTCGGGCGCATGTGGCGATGCGGTCGTTCCCTTTTCTCGCTGCCGACCTCGTCGGGACCTACTATTACAAGGAACCGGACAAAAACAAAGTCTCGTTCAGCAGCGGGGTGCCGGTAATTGCTGCGCAGTTCGACAAGCTCTACGCGCACATCGAGCCGCCGTCACAGTGGCACGATCTCTATGAGATCACCTTGGTCTCCGACGATGGGAAAACCGCGCGTTTCAAACTCGTTCCGCGTAAGCGAGGTAACGTTGCGTCAATCGATGCGAACGTTGACGACAAAGACGCATCGGTGACCTGGCGGCGTTGGAACTACGAGAACGGCGGCTACGCGGAGATGACCGATCGCTACGGGCGCATTGGCGAAAACCTCGTCGTCGAGTCGCAGACGGGTCACGTCGAGGAGCCCGGATACACGGCCGACATTACATCGACGATCGGCGATTACAAGATCAACCCGCCGCTTTCCGACAGCCTCTTTTCGAGCCCATGACGGCCATTTCGCTCATCGACGGCTTTAGCCGGCCGATCACGTACCTCCGGATTTCAGTCACCGACAAATGCAATCTGCGCTGCATTTATTGTATGCCCGAGGGTGGGCTGCCGTGGCTGGGCCGAGAAGAGATCCTCACTTACGAAGAGATTGCCGGCATCGTCGCCGCGGCCGCTTCGGTGGGCGTGCGTTCGATTCGCCTCACCGGAGGCGAGCCGCTCGTGCGCCGTAACCTCAGCCGGCTCGTCGCGCAGATTAGTTCTACCGCCGGCATTGACGACGTCGCGCTCTCCACCAACGGTCTTCTTTTAGAGGCACAACTCGCGGAGCTCAGCGCGGCCGGACTGCGGCGGATCAATCTTTCGCTCGATACGCTTCGTGAGGACCGATTTGAAGCGATCGCGCGCCGGCCCGGGCTCGCTTGCGTCTTGCGCGCGATCGATGCGGCGATTGCCGCAGGTCTGACGCCGGTGAAAATCAATTGCGTCGTTATGCGCGGCCGAAACGACGACGAGCTCGTCGATTTCGCCGAGCTCACCCGCGAGCGTCCGATCTTCGTGCGCTTTATCGAGCTGATGCCGGTTGATGAGAACCTCGACTTGCAGCGCCAGGCGTATATTTCGTCGGACGAGATCCTCCAGCGAATCGCTGCTCGCGAAGGGCTCCTACCGGTTCGCGGGCCTTCGGGGAACGGTCCGGCGCGCTATTTTGCATTCCCCGGCGCCGCCGGCGCCGTGGGCGTGATCAGCCCGCTCTCGCATGACTACTGCGAGACGTGCAATCGCGTGCGCTTGACCGCCGACGGGCGGTTACGCCTATGTCTGTTTGGCGACCACGCGCTCGATTTGAGAACGCCGCTCCGTGCAGGTGCGACAACGGCGCAAATCGCCGATCTCTTGCGCTCGGCGATGCTGATCAAGCCCGAACGCCACCACCTTCGGCTTGGCGAGAGCAGCTCGCGAATGCGGGCGTTCTCGGAGATCGGCGGCTAGCGGCCTCCAAAGGCCCGCGAACCGAAATGTCACAAGCCGACCGAGCGAGCCGTTGAAAAAAGACGTGGAGGCCTGCGGTCAAGTCGATCCTAATGCAATAGCGCAGGCGCGCTGCGAGTCGCTCGTGCTGGAATATCAGACGAAACTCGCCCGTTATCTTCGCCGCATGGTGGGGGAGGCGGAGGCCGCTTTAGATCTTACGCAAGAAGTTTTTCTCTCTGCCTACCGTATGCTTTCGGCCGATCCGTCGCGCGAGCTCAATGCCGGTTGGCTCTATCGCGCGGCCACCAATGCCGGCATTTCCTTTCTGCGGCGCAAGAAAATCTTGCGGATTCTGCCGCTCGATCGTGAGATCGACGCAAGCACCTGGCGCGTGGACGAGCGCAGCGCGGCCTCGCTCGACCTTCAGGCGGCGCTCGGGCGTTTGCCGTCGGAGCAATCCTCAGCGCTGCTGTTGACGAGTTACGCCGGTTACTCGTCGGCGGAAGCAGCCGCGATCTTGGGGACTACGGCGGACGCCGTGCGCCAACGCGTTTGCCGGGCGATGCGCGTGCTGCGAAGCGTGATGAAGGAGAACGTGGAATGATGACGGGCCGCTCTGATTGCGCGAAGCTCGAGACGCTCGCGGGCGCGATCGCGCTCGGCGAAGCAAGCGACAGCGAGCGCGACGCGTATCGAAAGCACGTCGCGCGATGCCCTCGCTGTCTGAGCGATTTCGGGGGCGAACGCGAAATCGAGCGCATCATGAATTCCGTGGCGCTTTCACGCGACCAAGAACGTTGGGAACCCGATTTGCGCGCCAATATCCTGCGCCCGCGCACGCCCAGCGTGGGCTGGCTCTGGGCGGGAGCAGTAACCGCCACCGTGCTGGCGATCGTCGCGGCCACGACGACTCCGCCGTCGCCTCCGCTTGCAACGACTCCCGCAATTTCCGCGCGAGAAGTGCGGGCGCTCGCGGGGCTGGGCACGCAAGGTGTGGTGCCCCGAGAAGGCCGTGCCGAATCGCTTTCCGTCGGCGAGGCGACGTATTCGACGGCGTTCGATATCAGCGTCGACCAACGAGGCATTCCCCTCCACTGCACGATTACGAGAAGCTCCGGCCTGCGCGCGCTCGACCAATCCGCCTGTCAGGCGGCAATGCGCGGACGTTACCCGCGGCGCCCGCAGCAACGATAGAGACCGCGCCGTTCTCTGACTAAAAGCATAGGCGCGCGTCGGAGCGCGCCCGAATCGGCCCGCAATGAGCGCACGGCCTTTCATCTATCGTTTTACCAAAGACCTGCGCCTCGACGATCACGCCGGTTTAGCGGCAGCGGCGGCGCGCGGTCCGATTCTGCCGCTCTTGGTGATCGACGATGCTCTGCACGCTCGTCTCAAAATCTCACCGCGACGAGCGGCGTTTTTTTGTGCGTGCGTCGCGGCGCTCGATAGAGAACTACGCGAACGTGGAAGCGCGCTGATCGTACGCCGAGGAGCCTCGTGGCCGGCAGCGAGGCGACTTGCACGTGAGGTCGATGCGGCTGGAGTTGTTTGGAGCGCCGCCTACGACGCCGCCGCGATGGAGCGGGATCAAAAGCTGCAAGCGCGCTTGGAAGAGGCCGGTCTGGAAGCCTCGATCGTGCACGATGCGGCGGCGGTCGCTCCGGAGGAGACCGCGGCGGCGCGCAGCGGCGCCGGTCTTGGGTATCGAGCGTTTGCACCCTACTTCGAAGCGTGGTCCGAGCTGCCGATTGCCTCACACGAGCAACCGCTCTTGCTGCGTTTTGCCGTGCCTGACGTGGAGAGCGAGCCGCTGCCCGTGCCTGAAGAGTTCGACGCTCTGTCGCAGAGCGTGGAGGGCGGCTCCGCTGCCGCGCGGCGCTGCTTCGAACGATTCCTGCGCGAAGACGCCGCCCAGTACGCGATTGCCGCGACGGTGCCGGCCGAGGATCGCACGTCTCATCTTTGCGCTCACCTTTCATATGGGACGATTTCCGTGCGGACCATCGTGCGCGCGGTGCGCGAGCGTATCGGCAATCCATTCGCACTAAGCGAGGAACGAGTCTCGCTGCGCCTCTTTTTGCGTGCGCTGGCGCATCGCGACTTTTTCTTGCAGCTGGCGTGGTTTCACCCGCGCGTCGCGGACGAACCGTTGCAAGAGAAGATGAGCGCCTTCAGCTGGGCGCGGTCGCATCGTGTGCTTGAAGCATGGCTTGCCGGCAGGACGGGCTATCCGCTGGTCGATGCTGGAATTGCGCAGTTGCATGCGGTGGGCTGGATGCATCCGCACGTGCGCGCGGTTGCTGCTTCATGGCTCTGCTTCGACCTCGGAGTCGATTGGCGCATCGGCCGCGACGAATGGGATCGCTGGCTGATCGAGGACGATCCGGCCCTCGCGACCGGAAATTGGCAGTGGATCGCGGGCGTCGGTGCCGATATGGCACAGTATCCGCGCATATACAATCCTGAAAAACAACGGCGTCGCTACGACCCGGCCGGTCGTTACGTGCGCCGGTGGATTCCGGAACTGCGTGACGTTCCGATCGATGCTTCGTACGAACGGCAAGCCGATTCGCCGCAACTCACCCTCGCGCTCGACGCGGGCCGTCCGTATCCACGGCCCGTGGTCGATCATGCCGTTGCGGCGCGGGCGTTCTTAACGCGTTATCGCGACTTTGCCGGTGTGCGCTAGTCGGCGGCACCCTTGGGAAAGCGTTCGTCGAGCCAACTGGTAACCACCGGTATACGGACGTCGTCGCCATTCCATGTCTTGATGCCGTAGTAAACGCTGGCGACCAGAAAGAGCGGCGCGAGCAGCGGCACGAGTACCCAGGCCGAGAAGCCGAGGAACGGCACCTGCGCGATGAGCGAGAGTAAACCCCAGAAGCCGAAGAATCCGAGGTTGAAACCCAGCGCCTGAAACGCCTGCCGGCGCAGATGACGCGACTGCTTTCGATCGAGGAGCGAAAGCAGCGCGAGCGGCCATAGCGGATAACCGAGCGCAACCAAAGCGCGCGATTCGACGGGATCGTCGGCCACCGTGACCGATGCCGGGCCGCGAACGCTCGCCGGCGCAGGGCGGGGCGGCACCGAACCGGCGATTTGTTGGCGCGTCGCCGTGGCCGCTTCGACTTTCGCGGCGAGTCGACAACTCGGACAGCTGCCGCGTTCGTCGCGGCAGGTCGCACAGATCGACTTTCCGCAATCGGTGCACCGCGCGACCGACGGGACGTTCGAGTGAAAGTAGCAGTCCATGAACTTCAGCGCACTCCTCTTCCGGTTCTTGTCACCATCACGTACCGGAACGCGCTCGGGGAGGTTTCATCGCGCGGCGGCGGCAAGACCGTGCCGCCGATGAGCCGCCGCTCGATTCTCATTCGCTTGGCGCGCGAGGCGCGCCCATATTATCCTCGCCTATCGACCGCCATGGCCATGGGCGTTTTGGCGGGCATCCTGTCGATCGTCCCCCCACTCGCCTTTCGTATCATCATCAACCAAGTTCTCGTGCCGCCCCCCGGACACGTGGCGGATTTGCGAGCGCTCTACCTGGCGTTGGGAATCACGTCGGTCGCCCTAGTCCTGGCCAACGCCGCCATCTACGGCCAAACGTACCTGACGGCTTGGAGCGGGCAAAACTTGGTGGCGCGCTTGCGAGTGCGGCTTTTCGACCGCCTGCTCAATTTGCCGCTCGGTGAATTCGACAAGTGGCGTCCCGGCGAATTGATAGCGCGCTTTTCGACCGACTTGCAAATCATGATCGACGCCGTCAGCGTTTCCGTGCCGCAGCTCGTCGTCGCACTCGCGACCTTCATATCGTCCTTTGCGACCATGGTGTATCTCGATTGGCTCCTGACGATCTCGCTCGTACTCCTTGCGCCGATCATCTCGCTCGCCGTTTCAAACTTTCAGCGTCTCATCTCCGCGAGCACACATCGCGCACAGCAACGAATTGCCGATCTCACGGCCAACCTCTCCGAGATCCTTGGGGGACATCGCGTCGTGAAATCGTTCGGAAGCGAATCGTATGAAGTAGCGCGATTTCGTTCCCGAAACGAAGACTTTTTCGGCGCGTACATGAAGCTCACGCAGTTCATCCAGACTCAGCCGTTGGTCGTTTCGACCATTATGGTCGCCGCCGTCGTCGGAATAATGTGGCTCTCGGTGCGCGAAGTGCTGGTCGGTCGCCTCGATACCGGCAAAGTCTTTATGTATTGGGGACTCCTCGTCAACTTGATGAACCCGATGAATCGCGTTGCGGCATTCTTCGGCGATATCAGCAAGGCGATCGTGGGCGCCGGCCGCGTCTTCGAACTGCTCGATCTTCCGGTTGAGGTGCGCAACCCGCCCGGTGCGGTTGCGCTCTCCTCGGTGCGTGGCCGCATCGAGTATGCCGGCGTGACCTTCCGCTATAAAGCGGCCGAACGCCCCGCACTGCACGACGTCAACGCGACGATCGAGGCAGGCGAAGTTGTGGCGTTAGTCGGCCCGTCGGGCGCTGGAAAAACGACGCTTGTCAATCTGGTGCCGCGCTTCTATGCGCCCCAGGAAGGGCGCGTCTTGCTCGACGGGATCGACATTGCGACACTTCGCCTTTCCGACCTCCGCTCGGCAATAGCGATCGTTCCGCAGGACGTTCAGCTTTTTCGCGGCTCGATCCTGAACAACATTCGCTACGGACGAATCGATGCCAGCGACGACGAGGTGCGCGCGGCGGCGCGCGATGCGAACGTCGACGAGTACGTGCAGTCCTTCCCCGACGGGTACGCCACGCAAGTCGGAGAACGGGGCGTGCGGCTTTCCGGAGGGGAACGTCAGCGCATAGCAATTGCGCGCGCGGTTTTACGCGATCCGCGAATCTTGATTCTCGACGAAGCCACCAGCGCGCTCGACAGCCACTCCGAGGCGATGATCGAGGAGGCTCTCGATCGCCTTTTGCCTGGTCGCACGACGCTCATCATTGCCCACCGGCTTTCGACGGTGCGGCGCGCGCACAAGGTACTCTTCATCGAAGCCGGACGCGTGATCGAAATCGGCACGCACGACGAGCTCTTAGCAAGGGGAGGCGCGTACGCACGGCTGCACGCCGCTCAGTTCTCGCATCTTGGAACATCAAGCGTGTGATAAAAGTAGCAATCGCCGCGCGACGTGACGACCCGCCCAAGGTCTCGGGGCCGGAGACCCACAATAAGGCCCCCGGTACGTCACCTCCAGAAAGGAACTTCAGTTGAAGCAGGGATTCACCGTGTGGCTCACCGGTCTCTCCGGCGCGGGTAAAAGCACGATTGCCGAGCGCCTCGCACCCGAGCTGGCCGCGCGCGGTTGCAGCGTCGAAGTGCTCGACGGCGACGAAGTCCGTACGCACCTCTCCAAAGGTCTGGGATTCAGCCGCGAAGATCGCGATATCAATATCGGACGCATCTCCTTCGTCGCTTCGCTCTTGGTCAAACACGGCGCCGCCGTGATTACCGCAGCGATCTCACCGTACGCTCAAGCGCGAGGCGAGGCGCGAAAGCGAATCGGAAAAGCACAGTTCGTCGAAGTATTCGTGCGCTGCTCGTTGGACGAACTCGTACGCCGCGACGTCAAAGGACTTTATAAGAAAGCGATCGCCGGCGAGCTGCAGCACTTTACGGGGGTCTCGGATCCTTACGAAGCTCCCGAAAATCCGGACGTGACCGTGGATAGCGAGACGGAGTCGATTGAAGAAAGCGTCGGAAAAATTCTGACCGAGCTCAAGCGACGCGGTTATTTGCCGACCGACGCTTCGGCGACGGTGCGGACGAGCTCCGCCGAGGGAGTACGATGATCGCTCCTCACGGCGGCGAGCTCGTCAATCGATTGGCCGACTCTGCGCAAGCCGAACTGGAGTTGCGCGAGGCGAGCAAAGGACTTCGCGGTCTGACGCTCACGGGTCGGGAGCTCAACGATCTTGCTCTCATCGCCATCGGCGCCTGCAGCCCGCTTACCGGGTTCATGACTCGCAAGGACTACGAGCCGGTCGTGACGTCCATGCGTTTAGCCAACGGTTTGCCATGGAGCATCCCAGTCGTACTGGCGGTTGACCGCGAGCAAGCTCCGAGCATTGGCACGCGCGCCGCACTTTACGATAGCGAGGGAGACCTTCGCGGGCTCATCGACGTCGAGGATGTTTTCGAGTACGACAAGCGACGCGAGGCGAACAACGTTTATCGCACGGAGGATGAGAAGCATCCCGGCGTCGCCGCGCTCTACGAGCGTAAAGACGTGCTGGTCGGCGGACCGGTGCGCGTGCTTGGGCGCGAACGCAACAGCGAGAGTCTTTCGCCGCTTGAGACGCGCGCCGAGTTCGAGCGCCGCGGTTGGAACACGATCGTCGGTTTCCAAACTCGAAATCCGGTGCATCGCGCTCACGAATACATTCAGAAGTGCGCGCTCGAAATCGTGGACGGATTGCTCCTCCATCCGCTCGTCGGCGAGACAAAGGGCGACGATATCCCCGCCGACGTGCGCATGCGTTGCTATCGAACGTTGCTGGAAAACTACTATCCCTCGGATCGAGTGCTGCTGAGCACGCTACCAGCGGCAATGCGATATGCCGGCCCGCGCGAAGCAATTTTTCACGCCATGATTCGCAAGAACTATGGATGCACGCATTTCATCGTCGGACGCGACCACGCCGGCGTCGGGAGCTACTACGGCACGTACGACGCGCAGAAGATCTTCGCGGAGTTCGATCCTGCCGAATTGGGGATCGTGCCGCTCAAATTCGAAAACAGCTTCTATTGTCGCCGTTGTCAGCAGATGGGCTCCCAGAAGACCTGCAGCCACGATGCCGAGCACCACGTTTCCTTGAGTGGCACGAAAGTGCGGGAGATGCTCCGAGCCGGACAGCTGCCGCCGCCCGAGTTTTCACGGCCGGAGGTCGCGGCAATCCTCATCGAGGCTTCGCGCGAACCCGCGTCGGCATAAGCGAAGGCGACCGAACCGTCGCACCCGAAGGAGGGGAGCTTCTAGCTCCATGGCCAGCCAAGGAGGGCCTTCCATGCTCGTGCTTAGCCGCAAGGCAAATCAATCTATCATGATCGGCGACGACATTCGCATTCTCGTCGTTGGTCTCGACCGCGATCAAGTGAAGTTAGGCATCGAGGCGCCCCGCCATGTGCCGGTGCACCGTTTTGAAATCTTCGCTGAAATTCATCGCGGCGCTGCAAGCGCGACGCTGCAGCCGGTAGGAAAAGCGGCGGCCGAAGCGGATATAATCCGCGATACAGACCGTAACTAACCTCTAGCGACATTAGCGCCCCATCGCCAGGGGGATAACCGTCGCGCCTAGAATGTTGACCTAGGTTCACATATAATCCGCATTACCGCTATGCTGAGGCTCCCATTGACCAAAGATTTGAGGCCATGACCACGCCATGAATATCAACTGGAGTTACACGCTCGTCGGATTTATCGTGGGGACGTGCATGGCGTATAGCGGCGTCGGCGCCGGCGCCATTACCACGCCGTTACTGATCTTTCTGGGAGTCGGGAGCAACACCGCGATCGGTTCGGATCTGCTCTTTGCCCTCGGTACCAAGATCGTTGCGATGGGCACGCACCTTCATAAACGAACCGTGCAGTTTTCTGTTTTGTGGCGGCTGTCCATCGGGGGATTACCGGGCGCCATCATCGGCGTGACGATCAGCGCCTACATGCACAAGCACTTGGATATCAATCAGCTCAATGGGATTTTGAAGGTCGCCGTTGCGATCGCGCTGCTGCTCTCGGCGGCCGGCATTATCCTCAATCGCAGGCTCTCGGCCGACACCGCTGCGCGTACGAACCACGTTCCGACCTTGCAACTCGCCGTCACCGGATTCTTCGTGGGCGTCTGCGTCAGCATTACGTCCATCGGCGCGGGCTCGTTGACGCTTCCGCTGTTGCTCGTCGCCGCGCCGAGCGTTGCCCTGCGTCGCCTCGTCGGGACGGACTTGGCCTTCGCAGTCGTCGTCTTGGTGCCGTCGCTCATCGGACATTGGAAGATCGGCGACGTCAATACGGGCATTGCCGCGTCGCTGCTGATCGGCTCGATTCCCGGCGTCTTTCTGGGTACGCACTTTGTATCCAGACTCCCCGAACGGTGGTTCCGGGGGGCGCTCGCCGGCGTTCTCGTCGTCGTTGCGCTGGCGCTATTGCCGATTCTGCCGCACCCGAAAGGCTAGCTCGCCAGCGCGAAAAAGGCTATCGAAGGTGCCGGCGTCACTCCAGGCACCTTCGAGTATGTCGTAGCGAAGCTCGCCCTCGCGGATGTAGCGGTTGTGAACGTCGGCGATTTCGAGCTCGCCGCGCTGCGACGGCGTTAGCGTTCGAATGTAGTCGAAAACGCGCCCATCGAACATATAGACGCCGGTAACCGCGTAGCGGCTCTTCGGATGGGCTGGTTTTTCTTCGACCGCGACGATCCGTTCGCCGTCGAACGTGGGGACGCCGAAGCGTCCCGCGTCGTCAACTTCTTTGAGCAAAATGCGCGCGCCCGTCTGCTGCGCCTCGAATCTCGCAACGTGCGGGCCAATGTCGTCCTCCAAAATGTTATCGCCCAGCGCGACCACGATGGGTTCACCGTGGGCGAAATCCTCGCAGAGTCGTAGGGCGTCGGCAATACCGCGCTCGCCCTCTTGATAGGCGTAATAGATGCTCTGCAGCCCCAGCTCCGCGCCGTTGCCGAGAAGGCGCAGAAAGTCCCCGGCTGAGTTGCCTCCCGTCACCAGCATGACTTCCCTGACGCCGGCGCGCTGCAACGTTTCCAGGGGATAATAGATCATCGGCCGGTCGTACACCGGCAAAAGATGTTTGTTTGTGACCTTCGTGAGTGGTCGCAAGCGCGAACCGAGTCCGCCTGCGAGGACGATGCCCCTGGTCATGGGGCGCACTCTTGCGTTTGCGAGCGCCACCACGTTGGGTTACCGCGATACCATTGCACGGTCGCAGCGAGGCCGTCGTCGAACGCGATCCGTGGAGTCCATCCCAGGGCGCGGAGTTTCTTCGAATTGACGGCATAGCGGCGATCGTGGCCGGGCCGGTCGGCAACGTGCTGCACGTGGGTTTCCATCGAGCGACCGCAGAACCCGACGATCGCACGTGTGAGTTCGACGTTTGTTTTGGGAGTCTCCGCCGAGATGTTGTAGACGGCGCCGATCTCGCCGTGTTCGAGGACGTGCAAGATTGCGCGTGCGTGGTCCTCGACGTGCAGCCAATCGCGAATCTGGAGGCCGTCACCGTAGAGCGGGACCGGACGGTCGTCGAGCAGGTTGGTTATGAAGAGCGGCACGATTTTTTCCGGATACTGAAACGGGCCGTACGTATTGCTTCCCCGCGTGATGAGTACGGGCGAGTCGTAGGTTGCGCGATACGCAAGAACGAGGAGATCGCCGGCGGCCTTGCTGGCAGCGTACGGGCTGCGCGGCCGAAGCGGATCGCTCTCGAGCGACTCACCTCGTGCCACGTGCCCGTAGACTTCGTCGGTGGAAACTTGGAGATAGCGCGCCACGGCGCACTTGCGGGCCTCCTGCAGCAAGACGTGGGTACCCAGAGTATCGGTGCGCAAGAAAGCTTCCGGGTCGACGATCGAACGGTCGACGTGCGTCTCCGCGGCGAAGTTGATAATTGCATCGGCACCGGGGAGCGTCTCCCCGACGATGTCCGGATCGCAGATGTTGCCTCTGACGAAGCGATAGCGCGGATTCCCATCCAAATCGCGCAGGTTCTCCGGGTTTCCGGCATAGGTGACGGCATCGAGGTTAACGATTTCCAGCGCCGGTCGCTCGCGCAGAGCCAGACGAATGAAATGGGAGCCGATAAACCCTAGCCCCCCGGTGACGAGCCAGCGCATGCTGCGCGCTTCGGCGGCCACGGTCCTTGGAGCCTTCGGCCGCCCGTGCTATAATCGCGCGGCTGTCTATCACTTCACCCCGCATGGAAGCGAGGTGGCGATGGCTCCACGACACGACCGCGAGGCCAGGGAAGGGGCGCGGCCGGGGGCCAGAAAGGTAAAACCTATGACCGTTGTCAGCATGCGGGAGCTCTTGGAAGCGGGCGTCCATTTTGGCCATCAAACGCGCCGATGGAACCCGAAAATGAAGCCGTATATATTTCAAGAGCGGAACGGCATCTACATTATCGATCTCGCCCTTACCGTCCAGCGATTGCGTGAAACGTACGACGTCGTCAAGCAACTGGCGCGCGAGGGCCGGGTCATTCTCTTCGTTGGCACGAAGAAACAGGCGCAAGACGTTGTTCGTGAGGAAGCGGAACGCGCCGGCACGTTTTTCATCAATCAACGCTGGCTCGGGGGAACGCTGACGAACTTCTCCACGATCCAGAAACGCATCGCCCGACTGCGCGAGCTCGAGAACATGAAGATGCAAGGCGACTTCGATCGCCTGCCCAAGAAAGAAGTCGCGAGGCTTCAGGACGAGATGAATCGCCTCGAGCGCTTCCTGGGCGGCATCAAAGATATGCATCGCTTACCCGACGCGATCTTCGTCGTCGACCCCAAAAAAGAGCGCATCGCGGTGCTGGAGGCGCGCAAGCTGAAGATCCCGATCATCGCGGTGATCGACACGAACTGCGATCCCGATGAGATTGATTATCCGATCCCGGGCAACGACGACGCCATTCGCGCCGTCAAGCTCATGGTCGGCAAGATCGCCGACGCGATCATCGAGGGAAGGACGGAGAGCGAGAGTGCGTACGACCAGGGCGAGTACGACGGGTCGGCGCAGGCGTACGAAGAGATGCCGACCACGATGGCGGAGGCGGGGCTTTGATCTCCTATCAACCCAAGCCGGAAGAAATCAAAGCCTTGCGTGAAGAGACGAGCGCGCCGATGATGGATTGCCGCCGCGCGTTGCTCGATGCAGCCGGTGACGTTGAGCGCGCGAAAGCGCTGCTGCTGGAGCGCGGCGCGGCGCAAGCGGCAAAGAAGTCCGAGCGTACCGCCGATGAAGGGCTGGTCAGCAGCTATATCCATGCGGGCGGCAAGATTGGCGTTCTCGTTGAGGTCAACAGCGAAACCGACTTTGTCGCCCGGAATCCGAAATTCGGTGAGCTCGCGCGCGACATCGCAATGCACGTGGCCGCAATGTCGCCACAGTATCTCGATCGCGAGAGCGTCCCGCCGGAGGTCGTCGAGCGCTTGCGCGAGGAGTTCGCTGCCTCCGTCCCCGCCGGTAAAGCGCCGGAGGTGGCCCAGCGAATCGTGGAGGGAAAACTCGGGAAGTGGTACGAGGAGCACTGTCTGCTCGACCAGGCCTTCGTCAAGGACGACACGATGAGCGTCGGCGAGTTGATCTATCGATCTGTCGGCGCGCTTGGGGAAAAGATACGCGTGCGCCGGTTTGCGCGATACGCCCTTGGTGAGTGAACTCGGTGGGCCGCGCTTCGCGCGCGTGCTGCTCAAGATTTCGGGCGAGGCCTTCAGCGCCGACGGCGCCGGTCTAGACGTGAACACGACGCGGGTCATGGCCGACCAAATTGCCGAGGTTCGGCGCGCCGGCGTCTCGATAGCGATCGTCGTCGGCGGCGGAAATATCTGGCGGGGCAAAGTTCACGAGGAAGCTGGAATGGAGCGCGCAACTGCCGACTACATGGGCATGCTCGCGACCGTGATCAACGCGCTGGCATTGCAAGACGCGCTCGAGCGCATGGGGGTCGCCTCTCGCGTGCAAACGGCAATCGCGATGCATCAGATCGCCGAGCCGTATATCCGCCGCCGGGCAATTCGCCATTTGGAGAAAGGCCGGGTCGTGATCTTCGCAGCCGGTACCGGAAATCCGTATTTCACCACCGATACGACGGCCGCACTACGCGCGGTCGAAGTGAATGCCGAGGCCATCCTTAAGGCCACCAAGGTCGACGGAATCTATACCGCCGATCCCAAGAAAGATCCGCTCGCGACGCGCTTCGAGCGCCTGGACTATATGGATGTGCTCCAGCGCGGATTAGAAGTGATGGACTCGACGTCGATGGCGTTGTGTATGGATAACGCGCTGCCGGTGATCGTTTTCGATATGGCGGTCCCCGGTAATATTCGCCGCGTGATTTGGGGTGAGGCGATCGGGACCTACGTTGGACGGCGCGAGGCGGCGCCGGCCGGAGGCGCACGAGCGTGAACGATGCATACTTTAAGGAAGTCGAGTCGCGGATGCACAAGTGCGTCGAAGCGACCCGAAACGAATTTGCGTCAATACGCACCGGGCGCGCCATTCCGTCGCTGCTCGACCGGATTGTTGTCGAAGCCTACGGTCAACCGGCTCCGCTCAAGCAGGTCGCCGGCGTCTCGACGCCCGACGCCCGCACACTTTTGATTACCGCATGGGATAAGAGCGTCGTGCCGGCGATTCGTAAGGCAATCGAAAAGAGCGATCTGGGCTTGACGCCCAATGTCGACGGCTCCGCGATTCGCCTCGCAATTCCGGCGCTCAACGAAGAGCGTCGCAAAGATCTCGCCAAGCTGGTAAAAAAGAAAGCCGAAGATGGACGGATCGCCGTGCGCAACGTTCGTCACCGGACGCACGACGAGCTGCGCGCCCAGTTGAAGACGCACGAGATCACCGAAGACGACAACAAACGTATGCAAGAGTCGCTCCAACGGCTCACGGACAAGTACGTCAAAGAGATCGACGGGCTCGTCGCGGCAAAAGAAAAAGAGATCATGGAAGTGTGAGCGACGACCTCACGCTCCTGCCCGAGGTCGAGGCACGGCGTCGTCTTCAGGGACGGCGAATTCGTCTGCAGCTTCTCGCTCCGTACGGCTCCCCAATGGGCTGCGGGACTTTGCGCGTGCTTCGCCTGAAGATGACCGACGAAAGCCCCGATGCCGAAGTTGAAATGACCGTCGGTTACGAGGCCTATCACTTGTGACCATCTCGCTCGCTGCGGGCGCACGTCCCGCGCTCGATCTAGCTGGCATGCCACGGCACGTTGCCATCATCATGGACGGCAACCGCCGCTGGGCAAAAGAGCGCTGCTTGCCGGCGATCGAGGGGCACCGCCGCGGAATGATCGCCCTGCGGCGCGTGACCCGCGCCGCGAGCGATTTCGGAATCGGGGCGTTGACCGTTTACGGATTCTCGACTGAGAACTGGAACCGCGACGCGCACGAGATCTCGCTGCTCTTCGAGCTTTGCGTCTACTTCGCTCGCAACGAGCTCATCGAGCTGCGGCGAAACAACGTTCGCGTCAAGGTTATCGGCGAGTGGGAATCACTGCCCGGGGCGCCGCGCGGCGCGCTTGCCGAGTTGCAAGCGCAAACGGAGGGCAATACCGGGCTTCTGCTCAACCTCGCCGTCAACTATAGTTCGCATGCCGAGCTCGAACGGGCGGTTCGCGCCATCGCCCGCGATGTGGCCAACGGGAAGGTAGCGCCCGAAAATATCGACGAAGCGCTGATCGCGCGGCATCTCTACACGGCCGGTCTTCCCGAGCTCGACCTCTTGATCCGGCCAGGCGGAGAACAACGGCTCTCGAACTTCATGCTGTACCAGGCTGCATACGCCGAGCTCGTTATGACCGACGTTTACTGGCCGGACTTCTCGAAGGATGATTTCGTACGAGCGTTGATCGTTTTTCAGCAGCGGGAACGGCGCTTCGGCGGGACTTGACGGAGCGCCGAATCGTCGTCGGCCTGATCGTCGCCGCGATCGGCCTGTTGTGCGTCGTTCTCCCGTGGACTTTTTATCTGCTGATCCTGGCGATCGGCCTGGCGAGCATTTATGAATTCAACTTTCTCTGCGCGATCAAAGGTCAACCGCTAGAGTATCCGGTCGCGCTCTTGGGGGTCTGCGCCTACGTCGCGATGGCCGTTTTCGGGCTGCTCCACAAGTGGGAAGGAGTGCTGCTTGCCGGAATCGCGATCGTCGCCTTCGCCATCGGCATGTACGGCGAGGAGAAAGGTTACTTTGCCCGCACTGCCTACACGCTGCTCGCCGTTCTCTACATCGGGAAGCTCCTCACGTATTTCGTGTTCATCCGTCAGATCCAGGGCGACGGCATGGCGCTCACGTTCTACGTCATCGTGATCATTGCGTTGACCGACACTTTCGGCATGGTGGTCGGCTCGGCTTTCGGCCGCCATGGGCTGACTAAAATATCCCCGAAGAAGACGGTGGAGGGGTCGGTGGGATCGCTGACGATCGTTACGCTCGTTGCGACGGCCGCGGCGTGGATTCCCCAGCTTCACATTGTTTGGTGGCAAGGGGCGGCACTTGGAGTTACAACGAGCGTCGCGGCGCAAATCGGCGACCTCGTCGAATCGGCGTTCAAGCGCGACGCCGGTGTGAAGGACGCCGGCGCCATGATCCAAGGGCACGGCGGCGTTCTCGATCGCTTTGATTCCTATTTGCTTGGCGGCGTGACGTTCTTCGCGACATTGCATATCGTGGGGATATTGCAGGTTTGACCGGCGGCAAACGCGTTGCGATCTTGGGCTCCACGGGTTCGATCGGAACGCAGGCGCTCGAGGTTATCGCAGAGCACCCCAGCGAATTTCAAGTGGTGGGTTTGGCCGCGGGCCGCAACGTCACGCTGCTGACCGAACAGGCGCACAGATTCGGGGCGAAAGTTACGAGTTCGTCGGCCGACGGTTTGGCTGGACTGCATCGCGTTGCCGCGGAGAGCGACGCCGAAATCGTCCTTGCCGCCACCGACGGATCGGTTGCATTCGAAGCGATATTTGCTGCGGTAGAACGCGGCATCGACGTCGCCGTCGCGAACAAGGAACTCGTCGTAGCGGCGGGTGCGCTCTTAGTGGAAGCGGCGCGGACCGGCGGCGCGCGCCTTCTCCCCGTCGATAGCGAGCACAGCGCGATCTTTCAGTGCCTTCTTGGCGAGGAACGATCGAGTGTCGCGGCAATCCTGCTGACCGCCTCCGGTGGACCGTTCCGCCAAACCCCGCGCGAAGCGATGGAGCGCGCCGACGTCGCGGCAGCGCTCGCGCATCCGACCTGGCGCATGGGGACGAAGAATACGATCGACTCGGCGACGATGATGAACAAAGGCCTCGAAGTCATCGAGGCGAGTCGCCTCTTCGGATTCGAGGGCGACCGGATTGGAATCGTCGTTCATCCGCAATCGGTCGCCCACGGCTTCGTCGTCTTTCGCGATGGCAGCGTCAAATCGCAGCTAGCGGCGCCCGACATGCGAGTTCCGATTGGCTACGCGCTGAGTTATCCCAAGCGGTTGGGCGCGCCAAACTTCGCTCACGATAACGTTCTCAAGACGTTGGGTGCGAAAGACGGCGAAGCGACGTTATGCTACGAATTCGAAGCACCCGATTTCGACCGCTTTCCATGCATTCGCCTCGCCTACGAAGCACTGGCCGCCGGAGGAACTCAGCCCGCCGTCCTCTCGGCTGCAAACGAAGTCGCCGTTCACGCCTTTGTCGACGGCAAAATTGCATTTGGCCGAATTGCCGAGGTGATCGAGGGGGCGATGAATCGCGTTGCCTCGGGAGAGCTGAGCCTGCCTGGGGTAAGAAAAGCCGACGGCGAGGCGCGCAAAGCCGCCGGAGAGATAGTCGAAGCCATCGAAAGACCCAAACGTTGAATTTGCTAGCCGTCGTCACCCTCATAGGGGTCGAGAAGGTCGTCACCTTTTTGGTGATGCTCTCGGTCTTAATCGTGCTTCACGAGCTCGGGCATTTCGTGCTCGCGCGCCGCAACGGGGTGCGGGTCAATGAGTTTGCGGTCGGGTTTGGCCCAAAGGTCCTGGCCTGGACCAGTCCGCGGACCGGGACCCTGTACACGCTGCGGGCGTTGCCGATCGGCGGATTCTGCGCGATGGAGGGCGAGGACAACAAGATCTCCGAGGCCCAACAACAGCGCGACTTTCATGCCGGCGCGGAGCCGAGGGAGAATAACTTCCAAGCCAAACCGCCGTGGCGTCGTCTCGCCATCGTGCTCGCCGGTCCGCTCTCGAACTTTTTGCTCAGCTATGCAATCCTTCTCATCGGCGCGCTGGCATTCGGCGTGGCGAGCGAGAAGGCGAACCAAGCGGTTGTCGGTGAGATTCTGCCCCGCTCACCGGCGGCGATCGCCGGGATTCGCCCGGGCGATCGAATTGTGGCGATCGATAACGTTACCGTGACGTCAGGCAAAATGCTGGTCGATACGATCCATCGGGGCCTGGGTCGGCGGCTCGACCTTGTCTACGAACGTAACGGTATTCGAAGCGAAATCTACGTCGCGCCCCGACCCTGCCCCGCGCAGGTCGGCAAGAACTTCGGCTGCATCGGCTTTTCCCCCGTTCCCGCGTACGTGCGCGTTGGCTTTGGCGCGGCAATACAACAGAGCGCCGACGAATTCGTCGCGATCGCGAGCCAAACATTCGGCGGCATCGCCTTGCTCGCAACGCAGTTCGCGAAATACGCGCCCCAGATCGCCGGCCCGATCGGTATGGGTCAAGTGGCCGCGACGGTGCAAGATTGGGGATGGGGACCATACTTTTCACTCGCTGCGACCATCTCGTTTGCGCTCGGGCTCTTCAACTTATTGCCGATTCCGGCGCTCGATGGCGGGCGCGCAGCCTTTATCGTCGCGGAGCTCATTCGCGGGCGCCCGCTCGATCCCGAAAAGGAGGCGATGGTCCACATCGCGGGGTTCGCGGCTTTGATGGCATTGATCGTGCTCGTTGCGTTCCACGACATCGCCCGCATCGTTAGCGGCCAAGGAGTCATGTAGTGCTGCGATTGCGACGCAAAAGCAAGCCGATTTTCCTGCAAAACAAGACCGGAAAATCCGACGCGAAGAGCGTGTGGATCGGCGGCGATCACCCGGTGGCCGTGCAGTCGATGACGACCACGGATACCGCCGACGCCGACGCGACCCTGGAACAAGTCTACGGCCTTGCGATGGAAGGCTGCGAGGTCGTACGCGTCACCGTCAAGGATCCGGCCGACGCCGCGGGTTTGCCGGCAATCGTTCATCGGTCGCCCGTTCCGATCGTCGCCGATATCCACTTCGACCACAGAATGGCATTGGCGGCGATCGATGCCGGAGTCGCCAAGCTGCGTTTGAATCCGGGCAACATTCGCGATCCAAAAAAAGTCGTCGAAGTCGTCGAGGCCGCGAAAGCGCGATCGATTCCAATTCGCGTCGGCGTCAACATGGGCTCGCTCGCGCCGGATCTGGAGAAAACGCTCGGGCATACCGCCGAGGCAATGGTTCTCTCCGCGTTGCGCCACGTCGAGATTCTCGAAGAGCACGGGCACACCGACATTGCCATCTCCCTCAAAGCGCACGACGTCGCGACCACCGTGCAAGCGTACAGGCTCATGGATCAGCGGTTGCGCGAACGGGCGACGCCCTACGCGCTTCACCTCGGCATTACCGAAGCGGGTTTGCTCCGCGACGGCACCGTCAAATCGTCGATCGGCCTGGGGATTTTGCTTTGGGAGGGGATTGGCGACACGATCCGCGTATCGCTCGCCGCCGACCCAATCGAAGAGATTCCCGTCTGTTGGAGTATTCTCAAATCGCTCGGCTTACGCGAGAAGGGTTTCGAAATTACCGCCTGTCCCTCGTGTGGCCGCGCCGAAATCTCGGTGTTGGAACTCGGGCGGGCCGTTGAAGCCATTGCCAAATCGTATAGCGCGCCCGTGAAGGTGGCGGTGATGGGCTGCGTCGTTAACGGTCCGGGCGAATCAAAAATGGCCGACGTCGGCATCGCAGGCGGCAAAGGCAAAGGCGCGATCTATCGCGCCGGCGAGCTGGTTGGGACGTATCCGGAGAGCGAGCTCTTGGGAATGCTGCGCGTCGAGATCGAGAAAGTCATCGCCGAGAAATACCCCAATTACCGCGAAGAGATCGGCGGCGCAGTATGATACGCCACGTAGCGATGGTGGCAGTGGCGGCGCTCGTCGCCTCGGTCGTACTCGCTTTTTCCCGGCCGATCGGGATGTTCGTCGATGGCGAACGCGTCGTCAGCGACGTCCCGCCGGTGACGACGGTTAACGAGAAAGCCTTCGTACCGCTGCGGTCGATCGCCGACGCGCTCGGTGCGGAGACCGAGGTGGATGCCAAAGGCGGAACCACGAACGTCGTGCTCGGCGGCCAATCGCTGCGCGTGCGAGTGAACGATCAACACGCCACGCTCAATGGAATGCCTTTTACGCTAAAGCATGCTCCGTTTCGCGTCCGTGGGCGTATCATGATTTCGCTCGACGCCGTAGCACGCGCGCTGCACGTGCACGCGAAATACGATTCGCGCCAAGCGCGCATCGAGGTCGTAACGCCCGGCATCGGTCAGGCACCGAACCCCTCGACCGCCACTCAGTAAGCGCCGGCTCGCGCTAGGTAAACTCTGAAAGGCCGGCGGGCTCCTCCACCGGCACCACGTCGGCTGGGTTCGACTTCCGGAAACCGTAGGCGAAGAAAAAAACCAGCCCGCAAACGAGCGCAATAGCAAACCACGTCCAGGTCGCGCGCGAGAGTCCGAAGATCGCCAAGAAGAGCGAACAGACGATTCCCAAAATCGGAAAGAGCGGTACGAATGGCACCCGGAAACTTCGCGGAAGCTCCGGGCGGCGTTTGCGCAAGTAGAGCACGCCCGCGCAGACGACGGTGAAGGCGATGAGCGTTCCGATATTGACCAAATTAAGCAGATTGTTCAGTGGCACGATCAGCGCCAGAACGGCAACGGCGGCGCCGGTGATCATGGTGGTTGCCAACGGCGTCTTGAATCGCGGATGAACGACCGCAACGATGGGAGGCAGCATACCGTCGCGCGCCATTACATAAAATATACGCGACTGGCCGAGCAGGGATGCAAGCGCGACGCTCGTCGTTCCTGCCAGAACGCCGACGGTGATCACCCAACTCAACGCGGGTATGTGAAGCGGCTGTAACGCGTAGACCAACGGGTTCTTGATCGGTACCTGATTCCAGGGGACGGCTCCCACGAGCACGATTGCCGTCGCACAATAGATCAACGTCCCAATCCCGAGTGCGCCGAGGACGCCGACCGGAACGTCGAACTGCGGGCGTTTGCACTCTTCGGCGGTCGTCGTGGCCGTGTCAAAACCGATGTAACTGAAGAAAACGTAGGCGCCGATCGCGACGATTCCATATGGCTGCGCCGACGACGAATAATCCGCAAGTCCCCCGAAAGGCCGCAGCGATCCCCAACCAACCGGATTAAAATTGTGCAGATTGACCGCGTGCACCAAAAACGTTCCGGAGACGATGAAGACGATCAGCGCCGAAATTTTTAAGACGACAAAGATGTTGTTGACCGTCGCCGATTCCCGAATGCCGACCGAAAGCAAAACGCTCAAACCAATGACGAAGAGCGCGGCGACGACGTCGTACTGCGAATGGGCGAGGTCCCAGCTCGCAGGCAGCCACCACGAGCCGTGGACGATGAGATTCGATTGTTGTGCCCACAGAGGCAGCGCAACTCCAGCGCTTTTCACAACGTCCTGAACGGCTGCCGAAAACTGCTGGGCAACGGGCGCAGCGCTGATGCCGTACTCGAAGATCAACGCAAAACCAATGATCCAAGCGAAGAGCTTGCCCATCGTCGCATAGGCATAGGTATAGGCGCTCCCGGCCACGGGCACCATTGCGCCGAGTTCCGCATAGCAGAGGGCCGCGAAGAACGAGGTCAGCCCGGCGAGCAGATACGAGATGATAACCGCCGGGCCCGCGCCTTTGACGCCGGTGCCGATCGTGGTAAAAATTCCGCCGCCGATCATCGTTCCCAGACCGATCGCGATAAGATCCTTCGCCGTCAAGGCTCGCCGGAGGATCTTGCGCGAGCCCAACTCGCGCAGCTTCTCGACGTCGGTCGTCGCGAAGAGCCGTGAGAAAAACGACATTCCGCGGTCGCTTCGCACTACCGCTTCGTCGGACCTAGGGAACGGTGGAAGAAGGCCCTGAGCTTTCGGGAGCTTTTGCCGACTTGTTCCATTGATACTCGGGGACACCGAGTAGGTCATTGATCCAGCGCGCCCATACGAAGAGTGCGTCCGAGAGACGGTTGAGATAGCGAATCCCGTCGCCCATGTGCGTATCGTCACTCTGGACGAGGGTGACGAGAAGGCGTTCGGCGCGGCGGCAAATGGTCCGCGCGAAATGGAGATGAGCGCCCGTCATCGAGCCGCCAGGGTGGATGAAGTTCGCAAGTGGAATCAACTCGGCCTCGGCTTCGTCAATCGCGCGTTCGAGCGCGTCAACCTCGCCGTCGACCGCGACGATGCTCTGCCGCGGCTCGCCCGGAGTCGCCAGCGCGGCACCTAGATTGAAGAGCATATCCTGGGTCCACGAGAGCCACCCGTCCAAACGCGACGCGCGATATTGCTCGCGCACCAGCGGGCGCAGCGCCGCACGCGCAATCCCGATCGCACTGGAAAGCTCGTCGACGGTACCATACGTTTCTATGCGAAGCGCGTTTTTGGCAATGCGTTTGCCGCCGACAAGTCCGGTCATGCCGGTGTCACCGGTTCGAGTGTAAATTCGCGTCCGCTTGGCCACCCCCGATGTATGCGCCCAAGCAGCTGCGGACTCCCCGCGAAGGCCGTTGCCGCGTTGCGCGCGAAGCGGGGCCGGTCATGTCCGACACGCTCGCCGGGAGCGCCGTCAAGGAGATTCCTCCGAAGGCGGTTGACCTCTCCGCTTGGTATACAGCGGCTTGCCTCAAGGCCGAGCTGGTTTCGTATTCGCCCGTGCGCGGATGCGTCGTCTTGCGACCCTATGGTTTCGGCTTGTGGGAAAACTTGCAGAAGCAACTCGACGCGCGCTTTAAGGCGACCGGACACGAGAACGCCTACTTTCCGCTGTTCATTCCCGAGAGTTTGCTCGTGCGCGAAGCCGAGCACGTCGAGGGATTCGCGCCCGAGGTGGCGTGGGTGACGCAGGGCGGGAGCGAGCCGTTGACCGAGCGGCTTGCAGTTCGCCCGACGTCCGAAGCGATCGTCGGCGTCATGTACGCGCAGTGGATCGAGTCGTATCGCGACTTGCCGGTTCTCATCAATCAATGGGCGAACGTCGTGCGCTGGGAAAAGGCGACCCGGCCATTTCTGCGTACGATGGAGTTTCTTTGGCAAGAAGGCCACACGGCGCACGCCGATGCCGCGCAAGCACGGGAAGAGACGCTAAAGATTCTGGAACTCTATCGCGATTTCGCCGAGAACGTTGCGGCCGTGCCCGTCTACTTCGGGCGCAAGAGCGTCGGCGAGCGTTTCCCCGGAGCGATTGAAACGTTCTCGATCGAAGCACTCATGCCCGACGGCAAGGCTTTGCAATCCGGCACGTCGCACGATTTGGGTCAGAATTTTGCCAAAGCCTATGACATCAAGTTTGTCGATGCCGACGGCGCGATCAAGCACGCGTATACGACCTCGTGGGGGGTTTCGTGGCGCATGATCGGCGGCCTGATCATGGTGCACGGCGACGATCGCGGACTGCGTATCCCACCGAAGATGGCGCCCATCGAGGCGGTCATCATTCCGATCGTGCGATCGAACGACGAGCGCGCGGTCGGTGCCGCCACGGCGCTTGGCGAGCGCTTGAGCGAGGCCGGGTTTCGCGTGCGCGTCGACACGCGCGACGAACAGCCGGGCTGGAAATACAGCGAGTGGGATCTGCGCGGCGTGCCGGTTCGCATCGAAATCGGGCCGCGTGACGTCGACGCCGGGACCGCCGTGCTCGCGCGTCGCGACAGGAGCAAAGAGGAAGAAGGCCAGCGACGCAACGTCCCGCTTGCGCAGGTCGCGGTGCTTTTGCGCGAGCTCCTTGTGGATATTCAAGCCTCGCTCTATCGCCAGGCGAAGGCTTTTCTCGATGCTCACACCTTCGCGACGACGGAACGCGACGAGTTTTTCGACCTTTGTCGCGGCCGGGCCGGGATGGTCGACATTGCGTGGTGCGAACGCGCGGACTGCGAAGCGCACGTCAAGGCGCTGACGACGGCGACCACGCGCGTCGTGCGGCCGCTCGAAGAGACGAACCTTACCTGCGTCGCCTGCGGCGAGCCGGCGAGAGCTAGAGCATATTTTGCCCAGTCGTATTAGTCGCGTCGCCGGCGCATTGCTGGTGGTGGTTAGTATCGCCGGCACGGCGAGCGCTTACGCTCCTTCGGTGACGCAGCTCGACGCGATGGCGCGGGCGACGGGCAATCGCCGGGATTTAGCCGAGCGGATCGGCACGGACGTCTTTGCCACGCGCTGGCCGGCCGAGGTGAGTCAGATCTCGGCCAACGAGCTTGGCGGCCACCTCATCGTCGGGATGCGAGTTCTCGGCGTGAAATTCCATCAGCCGATCACGCGCGAGCAATTCGTCGCGGAAATCGTTGCCCTCGTCGATAAGGGCTTTGCCGCAGCGCCGGCTGCCGAGGAAGTCGATCTTTGGGCGAGCGTTCCAATCGATGTCTCCAAAGGCGTGGTCGTCAGCGGCGATCTCGCGCAGCCGACGTCGCGGACCGTCTTTAGCCTCTCTGTTCGGCGAGGTGACCGCGCGCCATCGCTGCGCGATCGCATTAGCCGCGCCGACGGAATTTTCTGGGATGCGCAGTGGGCGCAGAGCGCCTTCAAAGCATCGGTCTAGGAGCCCAGTGTATAAGAAGACAACGCTTCCAAACGGTCTGCGGGTGCTGACGGAAACGATGCCCGCGGTGCGTTCGGCGACGGTCGGCATCTGGGCCGATGTCGGCTCGGCCGTGGAAGATCGGCAGCGCCGAGGCATCTCGCACCTGGTCGAACATATGCTGTTCAAAGGAACGCATCGGCGAACCGCGCGGCAAATCGCCGAAACAATGGACGGCGTCGGCGGCAATCTGAACGCTTTTACCGACAAAGAGACGACTTGTTACTACGCAAAGGTCATGGACAAGCACGTTCCCCTTGCGCTCGACGTGATCGCAGACATGTTCCTTCACTCGGTTTTCGATCCGCACGAGCTGCGCAAAGAGCAGAACGTCATTTTGGAAGAGATCAAAATGTACGAAGATTCGCCGGACGATCTCATCCACGACGTCTTCCTGCAGACGATGTGGCAAGGCTCGAGTCTGGGCGAGCCGACGATTGGATTCGCCAAGACGGTCGTCGGGCAGACGCCGGACGATCTTCGTGCGCACATGCGCGCCCACTACTCGCCCAACTGCGTCGTCGTCGCCGCGGCAGGAAACGTCGATCACGAGCGTTTTGTCGAGCTCGTTTGCGAGCAGTTTGCGGAGTTCGAAGGCAGTTGCGAACGCACCGCGCCTGAATCTCCCCAAATTACCCCGGCAACGAACATCCGCCACAAAGAGAGCGAACAGGCCTATATCGTGGTGGGCACGCAAGGCATTGACGTGCGCGATGAACGGCGCTACGCACTGTCGTTGCTCGACACGGTCTTGGGCGGGGGTATGTCGAGCCGTCTCTTCCAAGAAATTCGCGAACAGCGCGGGCTCGTTTACAGCGTTTATTCGTTCCAAGCAGCGTATCGAGCTGCGGGGCTCTTCGGCGTCTACGCTGGAACGTCGCCAACAAACGTGCAATCGTGCATCGACCTGATCCTCGAGCAGTTCGCGCGCGCGCGCTCCGGTCCGATTCCCGACGGCGAATTTCAGCTCGCGAAGGAACATCTCAAGGGCAGCCTAACGCTCTCGCTTGAATCGACCTCGAGCCGCATGATTCGGCTCGGTCGTAACGAGCTGTCGTTGGGCCGAAACGTAACGCCCGAGGAAATCGAACGGAAAATCGACGCGGTGACGCCGGGCGACGTCCAGGAGCTTGCCTGCGACTTGCTCGCCGAGGAGAGCCTCGGACTCTGCATCATCGGCCCGGTGGATGACGGCGCAATCGTGTGGCGCTCGCACGCAGCATAGCGCCGGAGTTCCATCACGAGGCATGTAGCCGGTGATGCATTTAGCCGTCGCCGCGGCGCTCGCGCCGCACGTATGGTCCGGAAAGCTCTTTGGCGCAATGGCGATCACCTTCATCGTCCAGGGCGTGACGATCGGCGCGTACGCGGCACGACTCGCCGGCGTTCAAACCAAACGGATCGCGACGTCAATCTCGCTCTTCAATCTCTTCGTGACGACCGGCAGACTGGCCAATCTTTTTATGGCCTTCTTCGTCGGGCCGCTCTCCGACGAGGCCGGCAACGCCGTCGCGCGATTGCAAAGCGACCCTCCGGCCGCGGCAGCATGGCAACACGCCTTTGAAACGGACCTGCGGCTCATCGTCTTTGCCGGCACGATGGGCATGGTCGTGTTCGCCCTCTTCCTGCCGATGTTTACCTATCTCTTTCGGCGTGGCGTTCATTCATTCGAGGCGCGTGGTTCCGTCCCGCATTCTCTGGCCCGGCTGCTGGCGCCGTCGGTAATGGTCGACGTTCTGCGCTCGCAGCGATTGCCGAGCCTAAACGAGCTTCGTTCGTTCGATTGGCGTTCGCTGCCGATGCGGCTGCTCGTCTTCAACGCCGTCGTCATGTGCGTCTACGCCATTGGCGTACAAGCCTCGTTCTTGGCCTCGGTCTTGGACGTTCGCGTGGCCCGGACGGCGATTAGCCTTTCGGGGGTGATTAACGGGATCGGAACGATCGCCTTTACCCTTTTCGTGGATCCAACCTCGGCCATCATCACCGATCAGGCGATTCACGGGAAGCGAAGCGTCGAGGAGGTTCGCTCGATGGTGTTCTACTTATCGCTGACGGCCATCATTGGGTCGCTTCTGTCGCAGGCGATCCTCTATCCGGCCGCGGTCGTTATCGAGGTGGTTGCACGATTTGCCGCGCATGTACATATTTAAGCCGCTGGCTGCCTGTTTTGCGGCAGCATTGCTGAGCGGCTGCGCCGGTTCGATCGAGCGTTGGATCATCAATACGCGAGTCCATCAAGGCGAGATCGCAATGGCGCGAGGAAACGCGCGCGACGCCGAGCTCGCCTACCGCCTAGCTCTGCGCGTAGATCCGCAGAACGCCTCCGCGCGGGCCGGCTTCGTCGAGGCGGCCGCCGCTTTGGCGCAGGTGGAATATACGAAGGGCAGCTTCGACGATGCACTCGACACGGTCGATAGCGCATTGAGCGTGGATTCGCAAAGCGTGCGCCTGGCCGCACTCAAAGCCACGATCGATCAAGCGAAGCTGCAGCGGGAGATCGTTCTTTCGAACTACCCGACGTACCGTACGGCGGGGCTGGAACTTCAGCGTGCCTATCAACAGCTCAATGTGACCAATGCGCTGGTGCTTCGCGGTCTGCGGCGCTTCGGTTACACGTTCGATACCAACGAGCTCACCGCGGCTCTCAAACGCAGCTACGAGCTTCAACTCGAGCTCGCCAGGACGACCAATCGGCTCGTCCTCTATCGGCAGCTTGTGAGCTCCGGCGTGCCCGAGGCGCCAGGAGAAGCGACGACGTTGGGGCCGGGATCGCTGCTGCCGCTGCCATGATTTCCTGGCTCGAATCCTTACCGACTATCGATTCCGGCGTCGTCATCGTCGGCGGATTCGTCGCGCTCGCACTGCTCATCGGCTATCTCGTTTCCAAGTTCACCTCGCGCGAAATCCGCACCGCGCACAACGATCGAGCGGGATTTATCCTTGCCGTCATTGGCGTCGTCTATGCGGTGCTGCTGGCTTTCGTCGCGATCGGCGTTTGGGAACGATTCGAGCAGGCCGAAGACCGAAGTTACGACGAGGCGAGCGCGATCGCGACGGTCTACCGCGACGCGGAATCGTTTTCGCACGGTTTGCGGCTACGGACGATGCTTCGCGCATACGTTCGTTCGATCATCACTGTAGAATGGCCGCGGATGGCGCACGGTCAGCGCGCTCCGGTCTCGAATTCGTTGATCGAGGCGGCCGATCGTGAGGTGCGTAACCTTCCGGTAACCTCAATGCGTCTTTCCAACATCCAATCGCAGATGCTCTCGGCGATGGAAACGGCATTCGCGGACCGGGAAGCACGACTAACGATTGACTCGAATGGGATCAATCGCATGATGTGGATGGTGCTCATCGTCGGCGCTATCGTCACCGTTGCGTTTACCTATCTCTTCGGTTTCGATCAAACCCTCATGCAGCAGCTGATGATCGGCGGGTTGAGCTTCCTCATTGGTTTGGTGCTCTTCCTGATCGTCGCTCTCGACTATCCTTTCCGCGGCAGCATCGCGGTTGGTCCCGAGGCCTTTCGCGCGCTCTTGTCGACCTTGGGGGGTTGAGCGGGAACGACGCAAAGGTTCCGGCGATCGAGAAATGCCCTGCCGGCGCCCATCCGTTCGGCGGCGCGAAATCGGCGCCAGAAGATATCCGCGCCCGGTCGGACGCGCGCCGGATCGGTGTCGTAGACGCTCCAAGTCGCCTCTGAAGGGGCGATGGGAAAGCGCTGAAGCCACGCGCAGAGGTCGATGTTGCGATAGAGGCGGTTCTCTTCAATCGCAATAAAATAGCGGGCGCCCTTGCGGATTGCGCTTTCTTCGTCGAACGGCGTCCAAAGTAGGGGATCCTCTTCCCAGCCGAAGCGATCGAGGTAATATTGGACGTCGGGTCCGTAGTGACCGAGGACGACCAATGCACCCGCCGGCAGCGCGCGATCGAGCGCCACGGCATCGCGGTACGCTTGCTGGTTGTACCGGTAGTAACTCGCCACCGCCGTGCGGCTCGGAAGCGCGGCGGCAATCGCGACCAACGCAACGGTGCCGATTAGCGCGTAGCGCGCGGGCGGAGCAGCGTCCAAGGTTTCGATCGCGGCGAGGCTCCGTGCTGTTGCTCCCCCGAGCGTCAGTGCGCAGAGCGGTAACAACGGCAAGAGGTAGTAGTCGACGCGCTCGACCGTCACGACGACGAAGATATAGAGAACGCCAGCGATCAGCCACCCCCACAAGAGCGCCTTGCTACGCGACGCGGTCCACGGCAGCGCGACGAAAGCCGCGAGGGAGAGGGCGAATGAAAGGCTGCCCAGCATGGTTTCACGCAGCATTCCGATAGCCACGCGGAACGACGCGAGCTTCAAGCCGAACCCCTCGCCACTACTCAAGGCGGCGCGCAATGCCGGCAAGACGTGCAGCCGCATGATGCCGCTGGCCCAGTGCCATTGGGCGTATGCCGCGACACGTTCGTCGTACAATGCGAGAACGATAAACGGAACGAGAACCAACGTCGCAAGGGGCAGTACTCGCAGAGCGCCTCCCGCACGGCGGCGCTCCCAGATCAAGCCGAGCAGCGGCACGATGGCCATCGCCGCGACCGGCTTGGCAAGGTACGCGAAGGTCAACAGCAGCGTCGGGGCGATGAGCCCAGGCCGCGACATCATCGCGTCCTCGCGCAGATAGCGCGCCGACACGTAGAGGGCCACCGTCAAGAAAAAGACCATGGCGCAATCTGGCATGAACGTGCGCCCGTAGTAGACGCTTCCGGGAAAAACGGAATAAAAGAACGCCGCGGTCAGGCCGGCAATGGCGCTCGCGAAGAGCCAGCGCCCGAAATAGGCCAGCACAAGCACCGTCCCCAATCCGAACGCGATGGAGATGATTCGTCCGAAGATCTCATGGATTCCGAAGAGCTTGTAGAACGTCGCTGCGAGGAACGGAACGATCTGCAGTTCGAGCTCGACGTAGTTCGGCGGCGGCCCGTTGTACATGGTTTGCGGGTAGAGGATGTTGAACTGAAGGTGTGCGAAGTTTCGCGCGATTGCGGCGGTATCGCCTTGGCGCCAACCCGGATGGTCGAGAATTGGTTCGTGGACTCCGTGTAGGCGTAACGCGAGCCCGATCAACAGAATCGCGCCCAGCGCCGCCCGCCAATAGACGGCCCTCAATTGAGGTGACGAAACGTCCAATACTTATTGAGGAAGAAGTTGATGAAGATGCCGGCAAGCGTTGCAGCGAGCCAGGTCGCGGTGAAATGATGGAAACCTGCCCGTTGCGCAACGGCAATAACGAGATTGCCCGCAACGAGCGCAACCGCCGATACGGCGAGGAACTGTGCTCCTTCGATCCACGGATTACGTCGCGATCGAAACGTCCAGATCCGATTGAAAACGTAGTTGGAGAGACCGCCAACCATGAATCCGATCGAAAAATCGGCGAACCACGAAAGGGTCGTCGACCGCTCCAACCCGTGTGCGACGACGAAATTAACGAGCGTACCCGACGCGCCGACGATGCCGAATTTAAAAAATTGACGAACGCCGCGGCGGCGGCTTAGCGTACGCATGAGATTTTGTGCGCGCGCGTCACGCAACCCAGTACCAGTCGGCAAACAGAACGGTAAAGAGCCCCAGCAACGGTAGCGAAAATGCCAAAATAATGTTGTTCACCCACGGCCGTTCGCCCCAGCGAGCGAGAATAGCGAACATGGGAAAGACGACGAGGGCGAAGCGCGGCATCGACATGAGATTCGACGTCGACATCGGAACCAAGATCGAGAGGGCCATATAAGCAATGTACGATGGACGCAACGCGTGCCAGCCGGCGATCAAGACTCCGATCAAGAGAAGGGTGAAGGCGATCTCCAAGGATTGATGAGCGACCAGTTGCGCGCCCGGTCCGTGAAGCAGCTTGCCGAAGGCGTTAGCGAGGCTGACCCACGGCGGCGCTAGGTGACGATTCCAATGAACCTGGACGTGCGAAAAGTACAGCGGGTCCGCTCGCAGCACCCAGAGGTAGGCCATATAGACGCCCAGACCGAGCGGGATCAGCACCGCCGCCGCAAGATTGAAGAGCCCTTTCGTGCCGCTGCGCCGGCCTTGAGCCCACCATTCAATGACGAAGGGTACGATCAAGAGGACACCTTCGACGCGGGTCAGCGCGGCGAAGAATCCGAGCACACCCGCCAGCCACCATCGGTGCTCGCGCATGTAGTAAAACGTTGCGACGGTCAGCATGAAAAAGAGCGACTCAGTATAAACGGCGGCAAAGTAAACGGCCGTGGGAAAGATCGACACGTAAAAGATCGCTCGTCGCGCCACCGCGCGATCGAACTCATGCTCCAGAAGCTTATAAAGATAGAGCAGGCCGAAGAAAAACGAGGCATTCGAGATTAGCAATCCAGCGATGAGATGACTGCCGGCAAGCGATCCCACCAAGCGTATCAGGAGCGGAAAGAGTGGGAAGAAAGCCATGTCGGTGCCTTGATAGCCTTGCGTGGCAATATCGAGGTAGTGAACGGCATCCCATCGGCCCCAGACTGCGAGCAACGCGTGCGACGATTCCTGGACGTGCGTTCCCGCGCGCTGACCGATGATAACCGCGGCGAGTTCCGCAATGACGATGATCGCCAACCGCGTAGCGGCGAAATCGACCAGCACTTCGCGGACGGTCTGGTTGAATCGCGCCGCAATGAGTACTTTGCCGATGCATGAAAGCGTGATCGCGAGTAAGAAGAGGCGCGTCAGCGTGAGTTGCGGGGCTAAGACGAACGTGAACCAAAGCAGCAGAAGCGGGAGCCAGGTGAGCGAGTCGTATTGGAGGGAACGCACGAGCGTGATGCCGGCGCGCCGAGCGAAATATCGCGAATAGGCGATCCAGGCTGCGCTTACCGCAAGCAGTCCCGTCAGGATCCCGGCGATGAGGCCCAGTTCGCTAAGCGCGCCGTGATGGCGCGGAACGATCGCCGCATACCACGTGAAAAAACCAAGGGTGAGGCCGGCGACGGCGATCGCAGCAAGCGCCGACCAGCCCGCAACGAGCAGTTCGCCGAACTGGAAGAACGGCGAATGAACTTCACGTGACAGACGGGCACCGGCAAACACGCGGCACGTTCTTAACAGGAAATGCGCCGCTTTCCTTTGTACCGTCGTATGTGTGCCACGGTCGATGATGCGCGCGCTTCTGGATCATCCGGTTCATTCGCTGGATTTCGTTAAGGTCACCGAGAGTGCGGCGCTGGCCGCATCGCGCTGGATGGGGCGCGGCGAGCGCGATGCGGCTGACGGCGCTGCCGTCGAAAAGATGCGTGAATCACTGGGAGACATGGAGATTGCGGGCCGCATCGTCATCGGCGAAGGCGAGCGTGACGAGGCGCCGATGCTCTATATCGGCGAGGAAGTTGGAAGCGGCGGCAAAGAGGTCGACATCGCGGTCGATCCGGTCGAGGGCACGAATCTGGTTGCTAATGGTTTGCCTAACGCGATCGCGGTCATGGCAATCGCCGAACGGGGCGGCTTGCTGCACGCGCCCGATACGTACATGAAGAAACTCGCCGTCGGTCCCAAGGCCGCCGCGTACGTGCACATCGACGCACCGGTTTGCGAAAACCTGCAAGCCGTGGCGAACGCCCTCGAAAAACCGATCAACGACGTTTGCGTGATCATTCTCGATCGCCCCCGTCACGCCGAATTGATTCACGAAGTGCGAGAAGCGGGAGCGCGTATCCGGCTGATCTCCGACGGCGACGTTGACGCGTGCATTGCCACGGCGATCGACTCCACTGGAATTCACGTCGCGATGGGAACCGGCGGCGCGCCCGAAGGTGTGCTCGCGGCGGCCGCCCTCAAGTGTCTGGGCGGAAATCTCATGGGTCGGTTGCAGCCTCGCAACGACGAAGAGCACCGACGGGCGAAGGAGATGGGGTTTGACGACGTCGGACGCGTGTTAGAGCTCAACGATCTCGTCCGCAGCAACGACGTGATCTTTTGCGCGACAGGGATCACCGACGGCGACCTCGTGCGCGGCGTGCGCTTTTTTGGCAATCAGGCGCGCACGCATTCGATTTTAGTCCACTCGAGCGGGACGGTGCGATTCGTCGAATCAACGCACCGCCTCGGTGCCCGCCCGCACGGGAGGTAAATGCAGAGCGGGTTTCATCGCCACGACCTGGTCGTCGTCGGCGCGGGTTCGGCCGGTTATGCCGCGGCTCGCACCGCCCGCGAGGTCGGCTGCGACGTCGCGCTGGTCGATAAGGGGCCGCTCGGCGGTCTCTGTATCTTGCGCGGCTGCATGCCGAGCAAAGCGCTGCTGGCGTCGAGCGACGCGTTGGCCGACGCGCGCGATGCGCGAGCGCTCGGAATCGCCGCGCGTGATCTCGGCGCCGACATGCCCTTCATCGCGGCGCGCAAGCGATCTCTCGTGCAGGAATTCGCCGATTACCGCGTCGATGGCATTCACGAGTTTCCGCTCTATCTCGGCGCGGCAAGATTCGTCTCGCCGACTCAGCTCCTGGTTGGGGATCATACGACGCTCGAAGCGCAGACCTTTATCATTGCGACCGGAAGCGTAATAACACCGAGCACGCTTTCGGGTTTGGAAAGCGTCGGATTCGTCGACAGCGACGCGGTACTCGAACTCGAGCGAATCCCCGCATCGGTTATCGTGCTCGGCGGTGGTTACACGGCTTGCGAGCTGGGACAGTTTCTGTCGCGCATGGGCGCGCGCACGACGATGCTCATTCGCAGCGGCCACCTGTTGACCGCCAGCGACGACGATGTCGGCGAAGCGCTGACCGGCTACTTTCGCGACGAAGGCGTCGACGTCGTGACCTACGCGACGCTTCTCGGAGCGGAGGTGCGGAACGGTGCAAAAACGGTGCGGTACGTGCGCGACGGGGTCGAAGAAGAAGTCGCCGGCGAGCAGATATTTTACGCACTGGGGCGCGCCCCGGCCACCGACGGTCTCGATTTGCAAGCGGCTGGGGTGGAGTGCGAGCCCAACGGCGCGATTGCCGTCGATCTCCAGATGCGCACGAGTAACCCGCACGTCTATGCCGTCGGCGACGTTACCGGCGAGTATATGCTCGTTCACGTGGCGATCTATCAAGGCGAGGTCGCGGCGCGCAACTCCTGCTCGAATGCCGGCGAGCAGGCCGACTATTATCTCACGGGCGCGCATACGGTTTTCACGGACCCCCAATTCGCCGCGGTCGGGTTGAGCGAGAAAGACTTGAATCGCAAGTCGATCCCCTACGTATCGGGACGCTACGATTTTGCCGAACACGGCAAAGCCCAATGCTTGGGCAAGACGAAGGGTTTCGTCAAGATGATGGCCGATCGCGAGACCGGAAAAATCCTCGGCGCGGCCGTGCTCGGGCCGGCGGCCTCAGAGCTAATTCACGAAATCATCGTCGCGATGCGATTTGGCGCAACCGTCGAACAGTTCATGCGAATCCCACACTTGCACCCGACGCTCGCGGAAATCTGGACGTATCCCGCCGAGGCCTGCGCCGCCCAACTTGGACGCAAGAGGCCTGGCGACGATCAAGTCGAGATGGCGACGAGTGTGAGCGCTAGCGGTGAGTGACATACGCGGGCCTCTGCGCGTCGCGCTCGTTCAAATGAAACCGGCGAAGGGGCAATATAGGCGCAATCTGAGCCTAGCCGGCGAAGCCTTCGGTCAGCTTGCCGCCGACCCGCCCGACTTGGTCGTTCTGCCCGAAGCGGCGCTCACTGGTTACTTCCTCGAGGGAGCCGTTTATGACGTCGCCGTCGGCGCCGAGGCCTTTGCGCGCGATCTAGCGCAAACGTGGCGCGCGGCCGGCGGGGAGCGCGTCGATCTCGCCGCGGGCTTTTTCGAAAACGACGGCGGGACGTACTATAACAGCGCGATCTACGTCGAAATCGAAGCGACGAGCGAACGGATCGTTCATCTTCATCGCAAGATGTTTTTGCCGACCTACGGTGTCTTCGATGAAGAGCGCTTTCTTTCGCGGGGGCACAAACTCGGCGTTTTCGCGACCCGGTTCGGCACCATGAGCCTTTTGATCTGTGAGGATGCCTGGCATGCGATCGTACCCGCGATTGCCGCGATCAAAGGCGCGCGCATCGTCGTCGTTCCCAGCGCCTCGCCGGGGCGTGGAATCGAAAGCGACGCGGGGGAACTCGAGAGCGTAGCGCACTGGCGCGATATACTCCGCGTCGTCGCGATCGAGCATGGCATCTTTGTAGTTTACGCCGGACTGACCGGCTTTGAGGGTGGGAAAGGCATGAGCGGATCGTCCTGCGTCGTCGATCCGCGAGGTAACGTACTCGTCCAAGCACCCGCCGGCGAACCGTGCATCGTCCGCGCCGATTTGGATCTTCGCGAAATCGACCTCGCGCGTGCTCGCCTCCCGCTGCTCGGCGATTTGGAGAGCGCGCTGCCCGACCTCTTGCTCGACGAAGAGCTGCCCCTTCCGCGTCATCGAGCTGAATCGGTATGACCCTGCCGATCATTGAGAGCCAGCAACGAATTGCGGGGCCTCCGGGCATCAACGCGCCGGTAGCGACCCAATGGCTCGTGAACTTCATTCGGGACGAACTGACCGAGCGGCGCGGCATTTCAAGGGCAGTGATTGGACTGTCAGGGGGAATCGATTCAGCGGTGACGGCTTTTCTGAGCGCTCGCGCGCTGGGCGCGGAGAACGTGTACGCTATTCGCTTGCCGTACACGACGTCGCACCCGTCGAGCCTGAGCGATGCGCAGCTCGTCGTCGATTCGCTCGGCATTCACTGCCATACGATCGACATCAGCGCCGCGGTCGACGGCTACTTGCAACACGAACCGCACGCCGACGCGCGGCGGCGCGGGAACGTTATGGCGCGCATTCGCATGCTCGTGCTTTTCGATCAGTCGGCAAAGTTCGACGCACTGCCATTGGGAACCGGGAACAAAACCGAGCGGCTCCTAGGATACTTCACCTGGCATGCGGACGACACGCCGCCGCTCAATCCGATCGGAGATCTCTTCAAAAGCCAGGTTTGGGAGCTGGCGCGATATCTGGGGGTGCCCGATCGTTTGATCGACAAGGCGCCGACGGCCGATCTCGTGGCAGGGCAAACCGACGAAGCCGATCTGGGAATCAGTTACGCGCGGGCCGACGCAATTCTATCGCAACTCCTCCTCGGTTATTCGAACGAACAGCTCGCCGAACGAGGATTTGAGCCGAGCGAAGTCGCGCTCGTACGCAAGCGCGTCGATGCGACCCATTGGAAACGTCATTTGCCGACGACGGCGATGCTCAGCAGCACCGCAATTAACGAGTTCTACCTGCGGCCGGTCGACTACTAGCAACGTGGTGTCATCCTGAGCGCGGACAGAGCGATCGTTCGGAGAGCGTTTTTTCCGGTAAGCTTAAACCTCGACGGTCGGACGTGCGTCGTGATCGGTCTGCCGAATGACCGCGAAGCGATCGAAAAGGCTGCAGCGCTCGAAGAGGCCGGAGCGGCGGTGCGCCGCATTGAGGAACCGGCCCGGCTGCGCGACGAAGACGTCAGCGACGCTTTCTTTGTGATTTCCACGCCGCAGGACGCGGCGCTTTCCGCTCGTCTGCGTGTCCTGGCCGATCGACACCGCTTTTTGCTCTGTTGCATCGACCAACCGAAGTACGGCTTCGTCGCAATGGCGGCGATCGCCAAAGCAGGGCCGGTACGCGTCGCCATTTCCACGGCGGGACTCGCTCCACGCGTGGGAAAGACGCTCAAACGCGGGCTGCAAAACGCCATGGACGAAAAGTTTGCGCGCTTCATCGAGATTCTAGCCCAGCGGCGAGAACGGACTCATGCATCGCATCCCGAGCCGGAGAGCTCGAAGCTTCGGCGCGAAGCGATGATCGAAGCGGCGCGAGGATTTTATGCCGAAGTCCGTTTCGATTATCCCGATTGGTTCGAGACGCTCGATGCCGAGCGTTGAGATCCTGGCGGTCGGCACGGAGTTATTGCTCGGCCAGTTGCTCGACACGAATACGAAGTTCATCGCCGAACAACTCGCGGAGAACGGAATCGACGTGCGCGCGACCCACACGGTCGGCGACAACCGCGAACGAATCGCCGCGGCGGTTCGCCGTAGCCTCGAGCGCGCGGACGGGCTGGTAACGACCGGAGGCCTCGGCCCGACGATCGACGATCTCACCAAAGAAGCGGTCTGCGACGCGCTGGGGCTCGATACGGAGCTCTATGCGCCGGCGCTAGAGCATATGGAGAAGCGTTTCGCATCGTTTGGGGTGCCGATGCGCGAGAACAACCGCAAGCAGGCCGAACTGCCGCGCAAGAGCCGGCCGCTCCCCAATCCAAACGGCACGGCGCCGGGATTCGTCGCGTTCGCCCACGACGGCAAGTTCGTCGCCTCGATGCCCGGCGTTCCGCGAGAGATGAAGCCGATGCTCGTCGAGCAGGTCGTGCCGTTTCTGCGCGAACGTCTTGGCGCCGGCGAAGCGATCTACACTCGCGTGTTCCATACGATCGGCATCGGCGAATCGGAGATCGATCATCGAATTGCCGATCTCTTTCGCAGCGCCGAAAACCCGAAGATCGCGGTGTTGGCGCACGACTTTCGGGCCGACGTCAAACTGATGGCGAAATCAGATTCGCCGGCCCGTGCCGAGAAGATGATGACGCCGTTGCAGGGCGCGATCGAAGAGCGCCTTCGGGGATACATTTTCGGACGCGACGCGCAAACACTGAGCGGTGCGATTCACGATTTATTGCAGCGGCGCGGCGAAACCCTCGGCGTCGCTGAATCGTGCACCGGAGGACGCCTTGCCGTGGCGCTGACGGGCGTCCCCGGCGCATCGAACAGTTTTATCGGGGGCGTCGTCGCCTATGCGAATTCGATCAAGTTATCGGCGCTCGAGGTGAGCGCTCAGACGTTAGAGCGCCACGGGGCCGTCAGCGAAGAAGTCGCGCGGGAGATGGCCCGCGGCGCTCGCCGATGGTTCGGGACCGACCTTGGCGTGGCGACGACCGGCGTCGCCGGGCCGGGCGGCGGCACCGCCGAAAAGCCGGTTGGCCTGGTCTGGATTGCGCTCGACGACGCGCGCCGTGGCGAGAGTGCCCGACGCCTCGAACTCGCCGCCGACCGAGACACGGTAGCGCAGCGCGCCACGACCGTTGCATTGGGAATGCTCTGGAAGCACCTCGAGAGTCAAAGCTCGTAACCGATTGCCGCCAGCGACTCTTGCGTGCGGACGGCCTCCTCGAATGTCGGCAAGAGATTGGGCTCGCCCTCAATCTTTTTGACGAACTCGTCATAGAGATCCATGAGCGGCGGCACGTTGCCATTGATACTTGCAAATCGCTCGTACGGCGATCTAGTGCATTCCAGCTCGTCGGTTTGGTGCTGGTCGACGGTGTAGAGCGCCACCTCGACGATCGTCGGGCCACTCGCAACGGCCGTGCGCCGTTCGCCGTGGGCGGCGCACGTATACGATTCGATTGCGGCGGTCGCATCGGCGGTGATGCGCGCCACTAAGCCATCGCCGTATTCAACGAGCGCAAATGCGCCGTCATCGACCGTTGATTCGAAGGTCCCCCGGTCGTCAGCGCGTTGAGGGTTTGCCGTGCGACGAAAGCCGGACGTTCGAACGGGTGCACGGCCGGCGAGCCAATTCGCCTGATCGAAAAGGTGGGAGGCCACCGCGCCCGCAAGGCCGCCGCCGCGCTCGCGCTCGAACCACCAGGAGCGCGCTCGCCGCTCGTTGCGTCTCAACGTAGCGCGCAGCAACGTGATCTCGATATCGCGCAGCAGGCCTAGATGATGGTGCTGGATCAACTCGCGCAGCGCCATGGCTTGCGGGACAAAGCGAAATTCATGCGATACGCCGCACGCGGTGCCCGCGGCATCGGCCGCCTGAGCCATGGCGCGCGCGTCGGCGAGGCGCAATGCGAAGGGTTTCTCGGCGAGCACGTGCTTGCCCGCAGCTAGTGCCGCCGATACGTCTTCAAGGTGGGCAAAGGGCGGTGAGGCGACCGTCACGGCGTCGAGCTCGCAACCCTCCAGCATCTCCGCGCACGTTCGGAAAGCATGCGGAATATTCGCGCGCTTCGCCACCTCGCCCGCGCTCGATGGCGAAGCGATTGCGATCACCTCGAATCGAGCATGATTGAGCAGCGCCGGTAGGTGAGCCGTGGCGCCAAACCCGGCGCCGACGATTCCGATCCGATAACGCGGGACGCTCATTCCTCCTCCTTTAGAGCTCGTTCCAGAACGTCGGCGGCGTGCATCAGTTGCTCCGTTTCGATCGTTAGTGGCGGAGACAAGGCAATCGTTTCGCCCTGCACGCCCGATTGCAGAAGGACGACTCCCGCTCGCAACGCCCGTCGCACGACCACCGCCGCCGTCGCGCCATCGCGAAGCTGAACGCCCCAGAGAAGCCCGACTCCACGAACGTCGGTGACCCCGCGAAATCGGGAGAGCCCCCGCAGCCGATTACCGAGCATATTCCCAAGCGTTGCCGCGCGCAAAGGCAAATCGCAGCGACCCATCTCGTCGATTGTGGCGATGGCGGCGGCGCACGCGATTGGATTACCAAGATAGGTCGACGTGTGCAGCGCTTCGCCGGTGGAGAGCGGCCATGCATCCATGATCGCTCGCCGTCCCATCGCAGCGCTGATCGGAATGCCCGACCCCATTGCTTTGCCGGTGCAGATGATGTCGGGAACGACGTTCTCGTGATCGATGGCGAACCAGCGGCCGGTGCGTCCAAAACCAGTGAAGATCTCATCGACAATCATCAGGATTCTCAAATCGTCGCAGATCACGCGCAGCTCGCCGAGAAAACCGGCTGGCGGAACGACCGCTCCGCCGCGTCCTTGGATGGGTTCGACCACGATGGCCGCGAGGTCGTCGTGTGCGCGCAGAGTATCGCGCGCTTCGGCCGCGGCTTGCGCAGCCCCGACTCTGCCGAGCCGCGGGTAATCGAGCAAGACCGGTTCGGTGCGAAGCACCTGCGAAAAAGGCTCGCGAAACTTGGCAATGCCGCCGACGGCGAGCGCGCCGAAAGAGAGACCATGATAGCCGCCCTCGAAGGCCGCGAAGCGTGACTTGCCCGTGACGAGCATGGCTGTTTTGAGAGCCGCTTCGATCGCTTCCGAGCCGGTCGTTGCGAGGAAGCCGGTCGTCAGCGGCGGCGGGAGAATTCCGGAGAGCCTTTCGAGCAAGAGCACGCGCACTTCGGTAGGATGGACGTCGCCCATCCCGTGCGCTAACTGTTGGGCTTGGCGTGAGACCGCGCGCATAACGCTGGGGTTGGCATGGCCGGCATTGGCGACGCCGAAGGCCGCCGTGCAGTCGACATACTCATTACCGTCGACGTCGACCACGACCGCACCGCGCGCCGATTCCCAAAAGATTGGAAAATCCTCGGCGAAGTAGGTAACGTTGCGTTGCTCGTGGCGTCGAAGCCGGCTTGCCAGCGCAGCACTACGGGGGCCCGGCACGCTTAGCTCTCGTCGACGAGCCATCGCACGAATTCAGCGATGCGGGGGCGGCCGCCGGAGTGATCGCCCAACGCCGGTGCTTGCAGCGTTCCGAACGCCGTGATACGGGCGGCTTTCGTTCGCGCTGCCAGCTCGAAGACGGCGGCGCTGCTAGAGGTCACGGCAATGCTTTCGAGCTCGATATTGTGGTGTTCGAGGTATCGTGCCGCCGCCGCCGGCGAATCGACGGAGCGAACCGCCGTCGTGCGCGGCAGAAAGAGCGGCGGCTCGTCGAACGGTGGATCGACGACGGCAAGATAATCGCCGCGCGTATCGGCCTGCGCAATCGTTACGTTGCCGCGAAACGTCGCGAGCTCGCGCGCGATAGCGCGTCGCGAGGCCGTTGCCGGGTCGTCGAGCGCTGGTGGAAATGTCAGCGCGGCTGCACGCATCGCATCGATCAGAATTTCGGCGAATCGGGCGGCTGAAACGTTGCTCGGATTCTCGAGAAAGAGTGCATGAAGCGAAAGGCAGCCCTCGCTTTCATAAAGGACCAGATCGCGCGCCGCGAGCGCCGCGATGGCGCAAGCCTCGCGCTCGTCGCGAAGAGCTGCGCTCGCAATATATCCCGCGCTCGCCTTCGAACCGAACCCGATGAGCCGGGACGGAAAGCAAACCTGTGCCGAAATTTCGGCGAGCGTCGCATCGCTGCCGAAGGCGACGATCGTATCGAAGGGACGAAGGTTGACGGCGCCGGCTCCGCCGACCCACGGCTGCGCGAGCGCTCGACCCGCGAGTTCGGGCAGCTCCTCCGTCAGCGTTTGAAGGAACGCGGCGACCAAATAATCTTCGCGGTCCTTTACGAACACGTCGCATTTTGCGCAGATCGCGAAGATAGCGGGAACGATCGCAACGCCGATGGTCGTACGGCTGGAAATAATACAGACGCGACCGATCGGAAGAGCGCGAGCGCGGGGCCGGCCGCGGCGGCCCACAAAGTCGTCGAGGATCTCGAGGCAACCTAGCTCGTCGGCGATGACGGCTTCGATTGCTTCGGCGCGAACGTTGCCGAAAAGCCGATCGAAAGCATACTCAACGGTGGCAAGCGAGTATCCGGTTCGCGCGCTGACGCTCTCGCGCGCATGGACTCGCGGCAGAAAGGTCGGGTCGCTCCACCGCCCGGCGGCGCGGGCGATTGCCGCGACGATTGAGCGCACCGGCACCTTAACCATTACTTCATCTCTTCAGGACCATGGAGCGCCTCTCCCCGAGGTCCTTGGATGCGCGGCGGCAAAAGGTGAACGCAATGCAGACCGGTTTGATCGCGCGCCTATTCTTCGCGATTGTTGCGACGATGGCCGCGGTCGCAGTCGTTAGCGGTACGGGGTGCACGCGGTGGGGTCAACCGGGCCCGGTGACGCCGACCTTGGCGCCACTCACCGACATCTATGTCGATGCCGTTCACGGCAGCGACACGAGTGGAAATGGGAGCCAAACGCTTCCTTACAAAACACTCACGAAGGCTGTCGCCGTACTGACGTCGGCCAAATCGGTGGCGCCGGGCGGTGTAACGATTCACCTCGCGATCGGCGACTATAACAAGGCCAACGGCGAGATCTTTCCGATCGTCGTTCCGAAAAGCGTTACGATTGCCGGCGAAAACTATGGCATCGGCAGCGCACCAAAAAACGGCTCCTTCGTCGATGGCGTCGGCGAAGACGTGCTTTTCGAATCACTCGTTCACGCACCGCCGCGTAGCGCCTACGCGACGCTTGAAGTCGAACCGCCGGCGAGCGTCGGCATTACCGACGTCTATCTCGGTGCATCCACGATCTCGTTGCCGTCGAACGCATTCTACGCGTCACTCGACGATTTCGCGACATTCTCGGGAACGACCTCAAGCTTGGCTGCGGGGATTGCATCCTCACCCCGGAACGTCAATGGCGCGATCGTACCGGGCGGCAGCTTCAGCTGCGCATCGTGCCTGATCCACGGCAACGATTTCGGTGTGGGTGCCTTTGCGGTGCCGCTACCAAGCGCATCGCCGTATGGGTCGTCTCCGTCGATCACGCTCTCGCGCTCGTCGACCGATAGCACGATCGCCGCTCGAGTCGTCGACGTGTTAACCGACGGAAGCGTGAACGTCACTGCATCGGACACGACCTTTGCTCGAGCCGCGTATGCCTACGCGGACGCATTCAAACGGATCGTCTTGACGTCGCTGCCGGGCGCAGTCGATTTCGGCGGTGGCGTTAACAGCTCGGTTGGCGGTAACGGCTTCATTGGCGCGAGGAGAACCGAGATTTTCATTACGCGGCGTAATGAAACGGTGAGCGCGCTCGACGATACGTGGAATCCTGGCGAACAACACGCAAACATGAGCGGCCAGTATACGCGGGTTATAATGTTCGCGTCGGGTGCCACCGGAAAAAACGTGACGATTCGACGCGCCGCCGTCGGCTCGACGGTCACGGTTGGTCCGGCTGCAGCGCCCACGCCGACGCCGTCGGCCAGCCCGTCGAGCTCACCAACGTCGTCACCGACGTAAGCGAGACCGCGTGACGGACACGCTGCAGCGAATTTACGCCGCAAAGGCGGCTTCGCTCGAAGAGGAACAGGTGCGCGAGCCGTACGAGTCGCTGCGCGCCGTTGCGCAAGAGCGAACCAAGGAGCGGCGCGGGTTTTTGGCTAGGTTGCAATGCGCCGCCGGCGGGGCGATCGTCGCCGAAATCAAACGGGCATCACCTTCGAGCGGACTGATCGCGCGTAGCTTCGACCCGGTGGTCATTGCGCGCGCCTACGATGAAGCGGGCGCTGATGCGGTCAGCGTGCTGACGGAACGCGATCATTTTCTTGGCGAGCTGGCCTACCTCGACGACGTCCGCGCCGTCACGTCGCGACCCATCCTACGCAAGGATTTCATCTGGACGCGATACCAGATCGCGCAATCGGCCGCGCACGGTGCGGACTGCGTGCTGTTGATCGTCGGCGGCATGGATGATGCGGCCCTGCGCGAGTGCGTTGATGAAGCGGCCTCATATTCGCTCGACGTACTCGCTGAGGTCCATGACGAAGGCGATCTGCGCCGCGCTCTGCACGCCGGAGCACAGCTCGTTGGCATCAATAATCGCAACCTTCGCACTCTTGAGACCGACCTCGCCGTGAGCGAGCATCTTCTCCCAAAGGTGCCTCCCGGCGTCTTCGCTATCAGCGAGAGCGGTATGCGAGGCGCGTCTGATGTGGCAAGGCTGCGGACCGCGGGCGCTCGTGGCTTCCTGGTTGGGGAAGCGCTCATGCGGGCCGAGGATCCGCAGGCACTGATCGCTGCGCTGCGTGGCGCGGCCGGCGAGGAGACGGCCGTCGCCTCCGGAGCCTATAACAAAAGGTAGAGTCCCGCGCCGACGAGCGTGCCCAGGACCGCGACGAAGGCTGGTGCGGTGCGCCGGCCGAGGGATGCGGCAGCAAGTCCGCCGAGCCCGATACCGACGATACCGGTGCCTGGATAAATTTCTCCGTGCTGCAGGTCGCATGTGAGCAGCACGCCGGCGAAACCAAAGATAAAGACGACCAAAGGTGTCGTACGGCGCTCCAGCGCCGTTGCAACGAGCAGCAAGATCGCAAGCGCGAGCAATGCGTGCAACGGAGCCAGCGGCTCACCCGCCATACCGATGCCCAAGAAGGACGCCGCGACGGCAACCGCGAGGAGCTGCGTCATGCCGGGGTAATACGGCGCAAAACCAAGCAAGGCCCGCTACGTTTGAGCCGACCTGGTACTATAGCCACATGACGACAACAGCGCCAATGCCGCACCTCGAAGTCGCACCGTTCCGCAACGAGCGTGTCAAAGATTTTCGCGATCCCGCCGATGCTGCGGCGATGCGCGACGCGCTCGATGCGATGAAGCACCGGCTCGGAGAGCATTATCCCCTCGTGATTGACGGGCGCAAAATCGAGACGGAGAAAAGAATCCGATCGCTCAACCCCGCCGATCCCAACGAAGTCGTCGGGGTCACGAGCTCGGCCTCCAGGGAGCAGGCAAACGAGGCGATCCAGGCTGCGGCAAGAGCCTTCTCGTCGTGGAAGCAGCGCACGCTGCCCGAGCGCGCTGCCTACCTTTTTCGAGCCGCAGCGCTTTTGCGCGAGCGGCGCTTCGCGTACGACGCTCTCTTAGTGTACGAAGTGGGAAAAAGCTGGACCGAAGCTGACGGCGACATCGCCGAGGCGATCGACTTCTTGGAGTTCTACGCTCGCGAAGCCCTCCGCTACTCGCAGCCTCAGCCGGTTGTTCCATTTGAAGGCGAGAGAAACGAGTTGATCTACATCCCGCTTGGTGTCGGAGCGGTGATCCCGCCTTGGAACTTTGCCGGGGCAATCATGGCCGGGATGACGGCGGCGGCCATCGTTACGGGGAATACCGTTGTCCTCAAACCGTCCAGCGATGCTGCGGTGATTGCGGCGTGGTTCGTGGATCTGCTGCATGAGATTGGGGTGCCCGCGGGAGTCGTAAATTTCATTCCGGGTTCGGGCAGTGAGATCGGCGACGCAATCGTTACCCATCCCGAAATCCGTTTCATCTCGTTCACAGGCTCGAAGGAAGTCGGGCTGCGTATTAACGAGCTCGCTGCCAAGCCTCAGCCGGGGCAAAAGTGGATCAAGCGCGTCATCGCTGAAATGGGCGGAAAAGATTCGATCGTCGTAGCCGCGGATGCCGACCTTGACGCCGCGGTTGAAGGTGTAGCCGTTTCAGCCTTCGGCTTCCAGGGGCAAAAGTGCTCGGCGTGCTCGCGCGCCATCGTCGAAGAGAGCATTTACGATGAATTCACCGAGAAGCTAAAGCGCCGCGTTGCTGCAATCTCGGTCGGCGATCCTCGCGATCCGGAGAACTTCATGGGCCCGGTCGTGAATGAGGCTGCGCTCGCATCGATCATGCGCTACATCGAACGCGGCACCGACGAGGGGCGGTTGATTGCGGGCGGTAAGCGTGCGGGCGAGCGCGGCTACTTCATTGCGCCGACCGTCATCGCCGATGTCGCGCCCGACGCGACCATCGCGCAGGAAGAAATCTTTGGGCCAGTACTAGCCGTCATTAAAGCCAAGGATTTCGACGACGCGCTTGAAATCGCCAATAACACCGAATTCGGTTTGACGGGTGCCCTCTACACGAGCGACGACGCGAAGATCGCTAAGGCGCGTGACGAGTTTTTCGTCGGAAATCTTTATTTCAATCGAAAGAGCACAGGGGCGATGGTCGGCGTTCATCCCTTCGGCGGCTTCAATATGTCGGGCACCGACAGCAAGGCCGGCGGCCGCGACTACCTGCTCCTCTTCATGCAGGCGAAGACGATCTCGAGAAAAGTCTGACCGCGCGGTTGGCGTCGAGCTAGGGCTCGGTTGGCGCCTCCCTAAAACAAACCTCGAGTTTATTGCCCTCCGCGTCTTCGAAGAACGTTGCGTAGTAAAAAGGCGTGTACTCTTGGCAGAGGTGCGGCGGCTCGAAGGCCGTGGCGCCGGCGGCACGGGCCACCTCGCCAAGACGGTCGACGTCGGGACGATCGGCGGCGCGAAACGCGATTCGAGAACCGTTTGGGCGATGGTCTGGGTCGAGATTGATGCAGAAGAACGGCTTGGCGCGATCGCCGTCGCTCGTGTAATAGCAGATCGACTCCGCGTCCTCGCTGAGCCGTGGATAGCCCATCGCGGGCAGCAGCGCGTCGTAAAGCCGGCGCACCTTAGCAAAGTTACTGACCCGCGCGTCGGCGTGATCGAAGAGCATGCTGGTTACCTCCGGCGGCGATTTGGCCATCGAATGCGGGGACTCCCAGGCGCCGATGGCCGGCGGCGGGGCTGGCGACCGACCCCTCGTGAAAAGTTTCCTTGACAGCCCGCATGTGCGGCGATATGATAGCCGTCGGCCCTAAAGCACGAGGACCCCGGCGCAATGCCGGTGGATCTCGGTTCAGTACTTGTGGGCCTTCGTTCGCTCCTTGAAAACTGAACAGTGCAGCAGCGCATATAGTCTGTGGGT